>Ga0156460_11_pt1 | contig 1668697 bp, 1544 predicted proteins | sample RifOxyA2_FD_111907 | JGI IMG/M metagenome (GOLD analysis project Ga0156460, IMG submission 111907) | candidate division WOR-1 bacterium RIFOXYA2_FULL_51_19 | reverse complement strand
GTCATTATTTTAGCATACCCAACCTTTTTGAGTTATCCCTCTTTGCATTGGAGCATTTTAACCGCGCAATTCTTGCCCGCCGCAGGAGGGAATTGCGCGGTAAAATTAATCTAAAAACGCTGATCAATCGCCAGATTGACGAAATCTCGTCACTACTATATCATTATATATACCCCTTAACCGAGAATAAAGGAGCCCTCAATGAAAACATATGCAATTTTGGCGATAGATGATGAAAAAGATATGCTCACGACCTACGAATCGATCTTGAAAAAAAAGTACCAGCTCTCTCTGGCGGAAAACGCCTCTGAAGCGCTAACGGCGATCGAGAATAACGAGCCCGACCTCCTCCTCCTTGATTTGCGGATGCCGGAAACCGATGGGCTTGAACTGCTGAAAAAGATCCGCCCGCTCTACCCGGAAATTGACATAATCGTCGTCTCCGCTTCCAAAGATATTGCCGACGCGGTGGAAGCGATGAAGCTTGGGGCGATAGACTATATCTCCAAACCGTTTGAGGTCAGCGAGCTTTTGATCACCATAGAAAAAGCGCTGGAAAAGCACGCCCTGATCAAAGAAAATTATTATTTAAAAGAGATGCTCAAGGAAACAACTTCCTACTGCAACCTGATCGGCCAAAGCCAGGTAATGAGACGGGTCTTCTCCACCATCGAAAAAGTCGCTCCGACCGAAAGCACCATTTTGATCCACGGCGAATCCGGGACCGGCAAAGAGCTGGTCGCCCGGGCGATCCACCAAAAAAGCCGGCGTTCCGACAAACCTTTTGTCGCGGTCAACTGCGCCGCCATTCCGGAAAACCTTCTGGAATCCGAACTTTTCGGCCACGAGAGGGGATCATTTACCGGAGCGCATGACCGCAAGCTCGGCAAGTTTGAACTGGCTGACGAAGGGACCCTCTTCCTGGACGAGATCGGCTGTATGTCGGCCGCCATGCAGTCCAAGCTCCTTAGGGTCCTGGAGCATAAGATCATTGAACGGCTTGGCGGTGAAAAAGGGGTCAAGGTAGACGTCAGGATAATCTCCGCGACCAACATCGATTTCCAAAAAAGCATCGACGAAGGGAAGTTCCGCGCCGACCTGTTTTACCGACTCAATGTCATCCCGATCGAGCTCCCCCCCCTTAGGGAACGAAAAGATGACACCAGGCTTTTGGCCGAATATTTCGTCAAGAAGTTCAATAAAGAGCTAAATAAAAATATTACCTCGATAGCCGATGCCACGCTTGACGACCTTGTCGGTTACGATTGGCCGGGGAACGTCAGGGAACTGCAAAACATCATTGAACGGGCTGTCGTCCTCTCGTCAGGGGAAACGCTCGAGGGGCTGGACCTGCCAATTGCCAAAGAGAAGAAACGGAGCGCATCAAGCGACGCCAATCTCAATTCGACCCTGGCGGAATACGAAAAAGAGTTGATCCTGGAAGCCTTGCGCGCCAGTAAAAGTAATCATTCAAAAGCGGCCAGGCGGCTTGGGATCCCCCGCTCCACCCTAAACTCCCGAATGGAATCGCTTGGACTGGATTAGATCTTAACCTGCGTCGCGCCAAAGATGCCGTCGATTTTGGTCATGTCGGCCAAAACTTTGTCGCCGACCGGACCGTCAACGTTCAAGACCATGACCGCTTTTTCCCCGACTTTGACCCGGCCAACGTCCATTGCCGCGATGTTGATCGATTGCCCTCCCAGGAAGGTCCCAACCTTGCCGATCATCCCCGGCTTATCGATATTTGAAAGGATCAAGAGATATCCTTCCGGGACCGCGTCGACCCGGAAACCGTCGATCTCCACCAGCCGGTCGCCGGCCCCGGCAAAGATCGTTCCGCTGACGGAGCGTTCGCCCCGCGGAGTCGTCACTCTGACCCGGATCAGGCTGGCAAAATCCTTGGCCTCTTTGCTTTTGCTCTCAACAACCTCAATGCCGCGCTCCTTGGCGACCAGCGGAGCGTTGACAAAATTAACCACCATCTCCATGACCGGGGAAAGAAGCCCTTTGAGGACGACCGTCGTAAGCGGCGAGACCTCGTTCTCCGCCACCTCACCGGAATATTGGACGTAAACTTTAGCGATCGGTCCATCGGCCAGCTGTGCCGCCAGGTTCCCCAGCTTCTCCGCCAGCCCCATGAATGGTTTGACCGGAGCGATCAGCTCCGGCTTCATTGAGGGAATATTGACCGCCGACCGGGCCGCTCCCCCCTTTAAGACCTCGATGATCTGCTCCACCACGTCGACTGAAACGTTGACCTGCGCTTCAACGGTAGAAGCTCCCAGGTGAGGGGTCACAACAACATTGTCCAATTCAAATAGCGGGCTCGATTCGCACGGCTCCTTCTCAAAGACGTCCAGGGCGGCGGCGGCGACCCGCCCGCTCTTGAGAGCGTCATAAAGATCTTTTTCGTTAATTATCCCACCGCGGGCGACGTTGACCAGCCGGACCCCTTTTTTCATTTTGGCGATCATGGCGGCGTTAACCATCCCGGCGGTCTCTTTGTTCTTGGGAATGTGAAAAGTAATGAAGTCGGCTTCTTTAATGACGTCGTCAAAACTTTTTAGTTCGACCCCCAGGTTTTTGGCGTACGCTTCGGTCACGAAAGGATCGGAGGCGATCACCTTCATCCCCATGCCGAGAGCGTAAGAAGCGACCCGACGGCCGATCTTCCCCAAACCGACCACCCCAAGCGTCTTGTTCAGTACCTCTACCCCTTTGAATGATTTTTTATCCCAGACGCAAGTTTTGAGCTTGCCATGGGCCTGCGGGATCATCCTAGCCATGGAAAGGAGCATCGCGAAAGTATGTTCGGCGGCGGCAACGGTGTTCCCTTCAGGAGAATTGACCACGATCACCCCGTTTTTGGTCGCGGTCGGCAGATCAATGTTATCAACCCCGACTCCGGCCCGGCCGATGATCTTGAGCTTTTTACCGGCTTCAATGATCTTTGGCGTGACTTTGGTCTCGGAACGTACCACCAGGGCATCGTATTCCGGAATGATCTTGATCAATTCTTCTTCCGGGAGGCCGGTCTTCATCTCTGCTTCGATCCCGGCATCGCGAAACATCTTTAAACCGATCTCTTCAAGTTTATCGGACGCTAACACTTTCATAAAAACTCCTCATTTCTATTGGAAACTTAGGATAATTATAACATAACTTTAACCGCGCAATTAATTGCGCGGTTAAATCACTGTTGTTTCCGGCGGTCAAAGACTACCAGATAGGTCTTCCCCAGTTCCCGCCCTTCGCCGATCACCTTGATCACGTAAATGCCGTTGGCCAGCGGCTGGCTGGAAATATCGGATACCCCGCTAAACTCGACCTGGTTGTAACCGGCCCGGGCGAGCATTTTAAAGTTCCAGTCCGGGCCGCGGCCGGCCGGGTTTAAAACAATAATATTAACATCGGTATCTTTGGAGACGCTGAAGGCGACCGCCACCCCTTTCCCGGGGACCGGCGGATAGGTCGGCGAAAAGGTCGCCGGTGAAACGGCCAGGGAACCAACTTTAGCCGGACCGGTATCGACCGTCAGCTCATAATTTTTTGAAAGACGGCGGTCCTGGGTATCTCTGGCTTCAATGAGCAGTGCGTAGCTCCCCGCCGCCAGTTCCGTTGGGTCATACAAAAGGGTTGAGAGTCTGGTCGTCTCCGGCGAGGCGGGATCAATAAATGAGGATCGATTGTTGCTATTGATAACGATCTTGTTATTAAAGGAGACCGTGATCGACGAAAGGTCGATCCCCAGCTGGTCGGAGACCACTATCTTGAACTTTGGCAGGTAATTAATATTGTCGGTCGTGTTCAGGGCCATCCCGCTCTCCCGGTTAAAAGCTGCAATCCGGAGGGTAAACTCCCCTGTCCTGACAAACGCCGGGGGGAGAGAAAAGATGGCGGGAAAGAAAAACCCGGGATAAAATATTGTCGACTCCCTGGCAAGAGCCGATTGGCTGTCGATCGCGACTTTCGGCTCCACGACATAATTGGCTGAACCAACCTTTTTTCCTCCAGAATCAAGAATGCTCTGGGGGAGCTTGTAGTTAGCGCTCTGGGCGGCAAGCATTAATGCCGCTCCAACTAAAACAAATGTTATGTAGGCAAGCTTTCTCACTCAATCTCCGGCGATGGAAGAGGATCCACCTCGGTCTTTATGTACTCAACGCCTTTAGAGTCAAACCAATCTTTGACCAGTTTATCCTTTCTGGTCGCGACCGCCAGAACATTGTATTCTCCATCGGCGTTTGCCCTGATCCCGATCTCGGTCAGAGCTTCATTGGCTTCTCCATACGCCTGGCCAAAATGTTTTTTGGGGGAGACCCAGACCTGGACATTTTCGTTCAAATATTTGAAGTAATCGGGAAGAACGATTTTCGCGCCTCCTCCCTCAACCGTCGCTACCCAACGGTAAAGATTGTCACCTCGGGTTGGACTTTCAACAAAGGAGTGGCGGAGACGATACCCTTGGCTGGCTTTAGCTGGATCGGGGTGGACTATATCGAAAGAACCTCCACCTTTGGATAGAGTTCCGTCAACAATACAATCACCCGCAACATGAAGGAGCGCCTGCGGATTATCGGTCCCAATCCCGGTATTTCCCCATAAACAATTCATCCCACCCTGCGAGTATAACGCGTAACCGGCCGCGCTATTGGTTTCTCCAAATAAAGCATAATTAACTCCAGCCGCGTGTTGCGCGACGGCATGAACAGCATATCCCGTATCGGAAGCGGCAATAAAATATCCACCCTTAGTCATCCCCGTTGCTGAGGTCGCGACCCCGTAAACCCCTCTGCCGGAATCAGAGCGCGCATCCCCCCTTACCCCAACACTATCCCCGTTCCCATAAACACCGCTCCCACTATCTGAAGTATACCCGTAAACCCCGGTCTTAGTCGTGCCGCTGTCCATAATACTAATATAATGAACTAATTCCCCATAAGTAGTCCCTCCGGGGATTTCGCCTCTAACCCCAACCGCTAAACTCCCATCCGATATTTGGCCGCTCCGGAAATATCCACCCATCCCTCCGGTTGAGTAGCTGTTGATCCCGGAAATGGCTCTGCCGGTCGCGGCATTGACCTCCGCGGAGATCCCCACGCCGCTGGCATGGGTGCTTTTCACGTTTATCGCGTAAGCGGCGGTCGTTGACTGCTGGGTTGTCGGGCCGAATTGAACATAGCCCGATAAGTCCGGGGTGCTCCCGCCAGTCGCCGCCGTCGTCTGAATCGTTCCATCTGGAAATTTAAGGCCGCCGCTACTTCCACTGGTTATCTCGATCGTTCCGGCCACACTTAGTTTCTCACCTGGATTATCGGTCCCAATCCCGGTCTTCCCCTGAAAGTAATTTCGCCCTCCAGTCGCGTGGACGGAATAACCGCTCGCGTTTTGCTGGTATCCCCTCAAGGCATAGCCAGCCGCGTTGTTGCTAATCCCATAAACCCCTGTACCATTTGGACTATATCCGTATACGCCAGTCCCCCCATTGCTATTCCCATACACAGCGTAGGTTGCCCCTTCCCCATATACACCGGTCCCGTTGCCGCCGATATACCCGGAATTAGTCGCGTCATACGCTCCGCTAACTCCATAATTGTTCGTCCCAAGGCTCCCGCTGGGACCAATAACTGACTTCCCGGATACCCCCACCCCTTGATTCCCGGTAGCAAATCCGTAAACGCCGACATTGTCGGATCCATCTCCAGCATAAGCTATCCCATGGACACCATGTCCACCATAACTATTTGCCACCCCCACAACGCCATAACCAAGATTACCAGCTCCACCAGCATTGTATGACGATAAGCCGTAAATCCCGACCCCACCATTCACCGTCGCTTCCCCTGATATTCCCACTCCGCTCACGTTCGTCGTCTTAACTCGTATCGCGTAAGCGGCGGTCGTTGACTGCTGGGTTGTCGGGCCCAGTTGGACATAACCGGAGAGATCGGCCCCACCACTCGGCTCCCAGGAAAGAAAACCGGACCCATCATTGGTCAAGACAGTTGACGATCCAGGATTAGCGCTCGGCCACGTGTAGTGCACATTATTAATATCAAGCGAAGCTGTTTCGAACGAAACCGCCCCATTTCTGGTCACCAAAGCGTAGCCATCCGGTCCGCTAGTTTCACCGCATAACGCGATACTGGTCATCGACATGGCATTAACATAACCATATACGCCGTAACCCTCACTGGCGCCATAGCCAAAGACCCCATAACCATTGGCGCTGTCGGTCCGTCCATATACCCCAAAGTTTTTTCCCGCGGCTGCACTTTTACCATAACCGTAAACGCCGGTGCCGGTATCGCCATCCGCTTCAAAATAGCCGCCGGTCCCGCCGGTGGCAGAGCTATTTGCTCCATACACTCCGGATCCGGAGCTGGCAGTTGTTTCACCAGAAATACCAACCCCGCTGGCATGGGTGGTTTTAACCTGGATAGCATAAGCCGCTGTCGTGGTCTGGCCGATAGTCGGGCCAAGCTGAACATAACCGGAAAGATCGGCTGAATCGAGCTTATTATTAAATGTAGTCCAATCGCCGCTGGTCAGATACCCGTCGGCTGCGCCGCTCGCCGCCGGCATGGAGATCGTTCCAGTTGTCGTGATCGGTCCGCCAAGCACAGGAGCTTGCGTATTAACTTGGGTTACCGTCCCCCCGGCGGTCGAAACCGCAGTGATCTGAATGTTCTGGCCGACTTGATTTAGGGAAATTCCCGTTCCGGAAGAGAAGGTCACGTCGTCTTTTAACTGGGCCGCCCCGCTTGAAGCGATGCTGGTGACAACCTGCCCGCTCCCGATCTTAGCCGCCGTAACCGCACCGTCCGAAATACCGGCGGTTATCACCGCGCTGCCGGCAATCGCCCCTGCCGTCACTGCCCCGGTCCCCAAGTGCGTCGCGTTGATCCCGCCCGCCGCGATCGAGACCGTCCCGGTCGTATTGATCGGCCCGCCGGTCAATCCGGAGCCGGTATCTACCTGCGTCACCGTTCCGGTACCGCCGGCCGGCGACCAGGCCAGCCCGGTCGCTGTATAGGTCAACAGATAACTATTGACCGGGTCGTTCATGGCCTGGATCTTTGGTTCAGTAATTGTGTTATTGGCGATCGCACCATCTGTCACCACTCCGGTCCCCAAGTGAGTCGCGTTGATCCCACCCGCCGCGATCGAAATCGTCCCGGTAGTATTGATCGGCCCGCCGGTCAAACCAGAGCCGGTATCAACCTGGGTCACCGTCCCGCCGGCGGTCGAAACCGCCGTAATTTGAATATCCTGGCCGGATTGTATAAGAGAGATCCCTGTTCCGCCGGACAGAGTTACCGCATCACGCAAAGGAGTTGCTCCGGTTGAAGCAATCGTCGTTACCACTTGACCAGCGATAATACTATCGGCAACCGCCGCTCTGAAAGCGAACGGCACGGTCGCCAGAGGAATGCGCGGGGTCATCTCCGCGTCCGCCCCCACCTTGATCGCCAGGTAGCGGGTATCACCGCTAAATATCCCTGAAGTAATAGGGGTGGCAAGCCCAAGCTCCTGGTTGATCAAGCCCTGATCGGGAGTAAGGCCGGCAATTGTTTCCGTCCATAATTCTGTCCCGCCGGAAGAGGCATCGAAGATCGAGAACTTAACCTCAACCGCTGTAACGATCGGATTACCGCCGCTGTCGGTCAATCTCCCCTGAAAGTTCATTTTAGTCGGGACGGCAAAGACAGTTGTGCCAATCAATAGCGTTAAGACAAAAAACAAAACGAGCCGCTTAATCATTTTTAGCCTCCAAAATATTCTTCAATCGATCTTATTTTACACCCAAAACCTTCTCTTCCAGCATTTTTAAGCGTAATTTGATTTCCTCGTTTTCGTTTTTCAGCAAAGCGATCTCTCTATTCTTTTCCTGGACCGCTTTGATCAAGATCACCCCGATTTTGTCGTAGGCGACCGATTCAGGTAATCCATTATTGTTTAAGGCAACTAGTTCAGGGTAAACTTCTACGACTTCTTCGGCGATCAAACCAAAATCGGGCTGATTTGGGGTCGCGGAAACGTCGTTCCATTTGAAACGGACTGGACGCAAACTATTAAACTTCGCGGAGTCAACCTGATAATCAACGATCTCTTTTTTGTACCGGCGGCTGGAAGATTGGGGAACAACCTCTCCCGTACTGGTAATGACCAGAGTCGTTCCCGCTCCGGCAGGAGCCAAATTGACCATTTTCACTCGGCCGTCGGTATATAAGGCTATGGCTTCAGTCGATCCCCAAACATGAAGCCGGGCGAAAGGGTTCCCCGTTCCAACTCCAGTTTTACCGGCTAGATATACCAACCCGGTATCAGTTTTCAAAGCATAGCCGGTACTGGTAGTCGAACCATATAAGGCGGTCCCCCCATTTCCCCCAGAAGCTAAAACCGCGTAATCAGTCGAATTTTGAGCTGTCGCTTGAACAGCGATGCTCATTCCTGAAGCTGATTCAGTTTTAGCGTAAATTGCCCTACCGTTATTGGTTTGATTAAGAAAATACCCAGCGTATGAACCGGAAGCAGACGACTTTCCGTATATAGCAAAGCTATCAGCATCGACAGCCTGGCCATAAACCCCCGCGTAATATGGATTTCCCGCGTCTTCATAGCCAAGAACTCCAAATGTGCTATTTAAGCTCGTTTTACCCACTATCGCATAGCCAAAATCGCTTACCCCTGATGTCGAGTTATTTCTCGCGATGATCGCCGCCCCATCCCGGCTGTCGGTTTCAACGGAAATCCCGTATTGTGTACTGTCAACTCTCATATTCCCTTCAACATGAAGAATTGCCTGCGGGTTATCGGTCCCAATCCCGGTCTTCCCCTCAAAGTAATTCCGTCCTCCTGAAGCATAAACTGCATAACCATCAACCGGGCTTTGCGTTCTGGCATACAAACCATAATTAGTGCCGGAATTGCCCGAAGCATAAGCGTAAACTCCATAGCCAACGTCTGACCCGGAGCGAAAATAACCTCCATAACTTACGTCATCTCCGGTATCGGCTAATCCCCGCACTCCGGTCCCGGTCACGCTTGTCGCGCTCCCCAGCACGCCAACGCTGTCCCCCAAACCATAAACCCCGCTCCCACTATTTGAAGTGTATCCATAAACCCCGGCCTTAGTCGTTCCACTATCGACAATGTTAATATAGTGGGCCAACTCTCCATAAGTCGTTCCTCCCGGAATCTCTCCCCTGACCCCAATCGCCAAGGTCCCATCAGATACCTGACCGCTTCGGAAATATCCCCCCATCCCTCCGGTTGAGTAGCTGTTGATCCCGGAAATGGCTCTGCCGGTCGCGGTATTTACTTCCGCGGAGATCCCAATTCCGCTGGCATGGGTGCTCTTAACGTTTATCGCGTAAGCGGCGGTCGTTGACTGCTGGGTTGTTGGGCCCAATAAAACATAACCGGAGAGATCGGCTGAATCGAGCTTATTATTAAATGTAGTCCAATCGCCGCTGGTCAGATACCCGTCGGCTGCGCCGCTCGCCGCCGGCATGGAGATCGTTCCAGTTGTCGTGATCGGTCCGCCAAGCACAGGAGCTTGCGTATTAACTTGGGTTACCGTTCCACCGGCGGTCGAGACCGCAGTGATCTGAATGTTCTGGCCGACTTGATTTAGGGAAATTCCCGTTCCGGAAGAGAAGGTCACGTCGTCTTTTAACTGGGCCGCCCCGCTTGAAGCGATGCTGGTGACAACCTGCCCGCTCCCGATCTTAGCCGCCGTAACCGCACCGTCCGAAATACCGGCGGTTATCACCGCGCTGCCGGCAATCGCCCCTGCCGTCACTGCCCCGGTCCCCAAGTGCGTCGCGTTGATCCCGCCCGCCGCGATCGAGACCGTCCCGGTCGTATTGATCGGCCCGCCGGTCAATCCGGAGCCGGTATCTACCTGCGTCACCGTTCCGGTACCGCCGGCCGGCGACCAGGCCAGCCCGGTCGCTGTATAGGTCAACAGATAACTATTTACCGGGTGATTCATGATCAGGAGCTTTAGTTCAGTGATCGTATTATTGGCGATCGCATCATTCGTCACCACTCCTGTTCCCAGATGTGTCGCGTTGATCCCACCCGCCGCGATCGAAACCGTCCCGGTAGTATTGATCGGCCCACCGGTCAAACCAGAGCCGGTATCAACTTGGGTGACCGTTCCACCGGCGGTCGAGACCGCCGTAATTTGAATATCCTGGCCGGATTGTATAAGAGAGATCCCTGTTCCGCCGGACAGAGTTACCGCATCACGCAAAGGAGTTGCTCCGGTTGAAGCAATCGTCGTTACCACTTGACCAGCGATAATACTATCGGCAACCGCCGCTCTGAAAGCGAACGGCACGGTCGCCAGAGGAATGCGCGGGGTCATCTCCGCGTCCGCCCCCACCTTGATCGCCAGGTAGCGGGTATCACCGCTAAATATCCCTGAAGTAATAGGGGTGGCAAGCCCAAGTTCCTGGTTGATCAAGCCCTGATCGGGAGTAAGGCCGGCAATTGTTTCCGTCCATAACACCGTTCCGCCGGAAGAGGCGTCGTAGATCGTAAAAACCACTTCGACGGCAGAGGTGATCGGATTGCCGCCACTATCGGTCAGTTTCCCCTGAAAGTTCATTTTTGATGGGACGGCAAAGGCCTCTCCCCAAATGAACAATAAACCTAGAAAAACGACAAATATTATTTTTTTCATATACCACTCCTTAACAAATTTTATTTTCTTATCTCCCGCCATAAACGACCATATACTGCTTACCCAACTCTTTCCCGTTGGCGATCACCTTAACCACATAGATCCCATTTGCCAGCGGCTCTCCGGAAATATCCGAGACCCCGCTAAACTCAACCTGATTATATCCTGGACCGGAGCGGACCTTTCTCGCCCATTCCGTCCCTCGCCCTCCCGGACCGTAAACAAAAATAGTCACTTCAGTATCGGCGCTCGCGCCACTGACGCTGAAAGCGATTGTGGTCTTTCCTCCTGTCGTCGGCGAAAAGGTAGTTGGCGATACAACCAGCGTACCGGACTTGATCACCGGTTCCGCTCCAGGAGCGGCAACCTCTAAGCCGGTGTATTGTTTAGTCCCCGGATTTTTAGCCGCATCCCAGGCTTCAACGTAAAGAGTATGGAGCCCCGGCGTCAGAGTCGCCACGCAATCTAAATAGATTGCGGTCTTCTCTCCTTGCGCTTTGGCCGGATCAAGGTGGCTTAAATAATTATTGGCGTTTATTTTGACCTCGCCGTCTATTTTGACGACGATCGAGTTCCGATTGATCTCAACGTTGTCACTGATGGAGATCTTGAAGGTCGACTCAGCCGGGACAGAATCGTTTGACCAGAGCATGCTTTCGGCCCCGGAAACCTGGACCTCGATCGTCGGCGGGGTCCGGTCTTCGGTACGAACAAAAGCGGGCCCCTCCGGCGGCGCTTCAACCGTTATTGGGAAAAAGAAACCGGGGTAAAATATATAGGCTGGGCTCGACGATCGACCTTGGTTGCTGATCCCTGCTTTAGCGGACAGGGAAAAACCAGCAGAAACGGTCTTTTTTCCTCCGGAATCGACAATATTTGGAAGCATTTTATAGGTCGCGCTTTCAGCCGCGTCAACCGGCGCGATCAAAAAACAACTTACAATAATAAATATCGCCAATATTATTTTGGGCACTTTTTCCCCATATTTAAAAATGATTACATTAGTATATATAACGAGCGCGGAAATTATAACACAGAAAAAAACCGTCCAGTAGGTGTTAATTTACGACCTTGATCAAACAGAGACCCTGGGGAGGAGCGGTCCGGCCGGCCGGCCGTCGGTCCTTTTTTTTAAGCAATACAGGGAGAACTTTGGTTTCAAGTTTACCGGTCCCGATATCGACCAGGGTCCCGACCAAATTGCGGACCATCCGGTAAAGAAAACCGTTGGCTTGAAATTTCAAACTGATCACTTCAACGGCAAAGCCATCCCAAAGCCTGATCTTTTTGCGACGGACCCAGACGCCGCGCAGATCGCGGACGGCGTTCCGCTTCTCCCCTCCGGCGTTGCGGAACGCGGAAAAATCATGCCGACCCAAAAGCTGGGCTCCGCCGCGCCGCATCGCTTTCAGATCAAGTTTTGGCTTGACCTGCCAGGCAAAGCGCCTGACCGCTGGAGGAATCGGCTGGCCGTTAAAGATCAAATACTCATAAGTTTTGCTTTTAGCGGCAAAACGAGGAACAAACTTATCCGGCGCTTTCTCCGCCTTGAAGACCCTAACGCTCTCCGGCAGAAGTGAATTCAACGCCAGGGGGAGCTTATTGAAAGGGATAATAGGTTTTGCCTGATAGCTGACGACTTGCGCGATCGCGTGGACGCCTGAATCGGTCCGGGAAGTCCCCAGGACCTTGACCGGCCGCTTATACAAAACGGCCAGCGCTTTTTCCAGCTCATCTTGAACGGTCCGGCCATGAACTTGCGAAGCAAACCCTTCAAATCCAGCCCCGTCGTATTGGACGACCAGCCGGTGATTCACCAGTTTTATAACAATTCCATCGCCGCTTTAACCCCGGCGCCAAAATTGATTTTAGCTCCCAGTCGTTTAAATAGAACTTCCAGCGCGGCAAAGGCGCCGATCAGGTCGAGAGAATCAACGTAGCCAAGATGGCCGATCCGGAATATTTTCCCCTTTAGTTCTCCCTGTCCCGGGGCGACTTCAACGCCAAAGTCTTCGCGCATCAATTTACGAACCTCTTCTCCGTCAATGCCGTCCGGCGGACAAATAGCGGTCACCGCCGGCGAGGCGCAAGAGTCTTCGGCTAAAAGTTTTAACCCCAGTGCTTTGGCGGCGGTCCGCAAAAGGTCTCGGTTGAACTTATGCCTGGCTAAAATATTTTCCATCCCCTCTTCCTGGAGCATCTTGAGAGATTCGCGCATCCCAAAGATCAGCGACTCCGGCGGCGTGGTATAAGTGTGACCTTTAGGGGCTTCTTCCTTCATTAATCCAAAATCCCAGTAATGTTTTGGGCACTTGGAAACTTCATATGCTTTCCAGGCCCGGGCGGAGATGGAAACGGCGGCGATCCCAGGGGGGACCATAAAGGCTTTTTGCGAACCGGAAACCACGACGTCAAGGTCCCATTCGTCGGTCTTGAGCGGCGCGGCTAATAGTCCCGAAACCGCGTCAACAACGATCAACGCTTCCGGCTGGACCTTGCGGACCGTTTTCGCCAGCGTCTCAACGTCGTTGACGACTCCGGTCGAAGTTTCGTTTTGCTGAAAAAGGACCGCTTTGACCGGTCCCTTTTTTAGTTCGGCCTCCAGGATAGCCGGGTCGGCCGGCTTCCCCCGTTCAAACTTCAGGTCATTGACGTCAATCCCATATGCTTTGCAAATCTTGACGAAACGAGCGCCGAAGGCTCCGATGTTGCAGATAATGACCTTATCCCCCGGAGAGAGTGTATTAACGACGGCAACTTCCATGCCGCCGGTCCCGGAACTGGGATAAATAAAGATCTCATTCTTGGTTTGGTACGCCCAGCGCAAACCATCCATCACCTCTTTCATCACCTTGGAAAAAAGCGGGCCGCGGTGACCGATCATTTCGTGGTTCATCGCCGCGAGAACTCTGGTCGGGATTGGCGTCGGTCCGGGGATCATCAAATAATACTTAAGCGGTTTTTTTGCCATATTGATCATCCTCTCTAATAAAAGATATTTGAATTATAACATAGCGGAATTCAAAAACTCTATTTTTGGAAGCCTGAGACAATATCGTCTCGGCTTCCAAAAAAGTATTTATCTGAGGAAACCGCGGCGATATTGCCGCAGGTTTCCTTGGGATTTGACTCAACCATGCCGGATCTTCATTCCAATAATAAAAAAAGCCAATAGCAGGGTTATTGCATTGGCGGCAATGACCGGCACCGAGGAAACCCTAAAGCCATAGATCGTCCACAGAATTAACCCGAACGAAAAAAGGAGGTACATTAATAAAGAAATATCTTTAGTCTGCCGGGTTGAATATGTTTTTATCACCTGGGGAAGAAAAGAGATCGTGGTCAAACTTCCGGCAATGATCCCCAGCAGTAAATTCCCCTCCACCTTTTATTCTCTCTCCCTACTCTACCTGATAGAGCAGATGCCAGGCGCCATAGTCGTATGGGGTGATCGTGTCGGAAAGGGTATCGCGGCTAAAAGCGCCGACGATCAAACTCTTGACCCCGGTCGTTTCATTGGTCGCCACTGTCAAATAATTTGAAGAGTTGGAGAAGACCCCATCCGCCACCTCGTCGTAGAGCGGCGCGCGAAAGGTAGTCTTGAGCGAAGGCCAGACGTAAGCGAGGACCTTTTCTCCGGCCAAAGAAGTGACATACACTTTAACTTCCATGGTACAACCTCTGGTAACTTTGGGAAGTGAACTTAGATCGTACCAGGGACCGCCCGCCGTCGCTTCAACGGAGATATCGGAGATCACCGCGCCACCGCAGATGATCATCACCCGGGTGATCGTGATATCGCACGGGACAGAGCCTACGCCAAGGGCTGGAGAATACCTGGTTGATTTGGCCGACGCCGGCGAAAGCTGGGCCAGGCTCCAGCTTGTCCCCCCATCAGTCGAGGTCAATTTGGCGAAGCGGCCGAAATCCTGGGAAAAATACTTCAATCTTTTGGCCGAGCCGGCCATTAAACGATAGTAGAGGGCCCCTTCAACTGAGCGGCTGATCCTGACCAGGGCGCTGGAACTATCTTGAACGAGGACCGTGCAGGAGATCGAGGACGGGGGACCAAAATGCCGATACCAGCTATAAGATTCAGAGCTGGTCTGAAGGACGGTGACCCCGCCGGAGCTTTCCGCGTCGGAGATCCCAACATCAAAAAGAGCGCTTTGCGCGTCGATCGCCGACTGCAGGGATTGGCTGATCGTCGATTGGCCGGAATTGGATCCGCAACCGGCCGCGGCGACAACGGCCAGGCCGATCACGATCAAAGCGATCACTCTTAGTGAATTTTTCGCCACGGAGATATTGTATCACATTATGCTATACTTATAGCAAGTTTTTTCATTTATTATTCATTAATAAGGAGATGCCCCATGGTTTGGAAAGGTTTGATCAAAGAGTTCCGCCAATATTTGCCGGTAACCGATGAGACGCCGATCGTTACTTTTAACGAAGGAAACACCCCGTTGATTAGTTCCCGGCATTTGAGCGACCTGACCCGCTGTCAGGTTTACCTCAAATATGAAGGGATGAACCCAACCGGATCGTTCAAGGACCGCGGAATGACCATGGCGATCAGTAAAGCAAAAGAGAACGGCAGTAAGGCGGTCATTTGCGCGTCGACCGGCAACACCTCCGCCTCGGCCGCCGCCTACTCCGCCAGGGCGGGGCTCGACTGCGTCGTCATTATCCCCAAGGGGAAGATCGCTTTAGGGAAGCTTTCGCAAGCGATCATGCACGGCGCCAGGGTTTTTGAAGTTGATGGAAATTTTGACCAGGCGCTCACCCTGGTCCGCGAAATGGGAGATAAATATCCGGTCGAGATCGTCAACTCGATCAACCCCTTCCGGATCGAAGGGCAAAAGACAGGCGCCTTTGAGATCTGCGACCAGCTTGACGCCGTCCCCGACTACCACTTTATCCCGGTCGGCAACGCCGGGAACATTACCGCTTATTGGAAAGGCTACAAAGAATATTTTGCCGCCAATAAGATCTCGACCCTCCCTAAAATGATGGGCTTTCAGGCCGAAGGGGCCGCCCCGATCGTCCGCGGCCATCCGATCGAGAAACCGGAGACCCTGGCGACCGCCATCCGGATCGGCAACCCGGCGAGCTGGCAAAGCGCCGTCGCCGCGGCCAGCGAATCGGGCGGAGAGATCGACCTGGTAAGCGACACCGAAATCGTCGCCGCCTATCAATTGATCGCCGCCAAAGAAGGGGTCTTTGCCGAACCGGCCTCCGCCGCTTCGGTCGCCGGACTGCTTAAGGCGGCAAAAGCCAACAAGGTCAAGGAAGGGGCGATCGTCGTCTGCGTTTTGACCGGTCATGGTTTAAAGGACCCGGACAACGCGATCATGTTCGGCGCTAAGCCGGAATTCATCCCCTGCCGAGCCGACGCGGTCGCGAAAAAACTTGGCTACTAAAGTTTCCCTGGTCAAATGCGGTAGTTATGCCGACACCGAAGTCGCGGGCGCTCTCCGCTCCGCGCTCGCTCCTTTTGGCGGCATGGCCGCCCTGGTCAAACCGGGCCAAAAGGTCCTGATCAAACCAAACTGCCTGATGGGAGAAGCTCCCGAAATGGCGGTCACCACCCACCCCACCCTGATCTTTGCCGTCGTCAAAGAAGTGATCGCGGCCGGCGGGATCGCGCTGGTCGGCGACAGCCCGGGGAACGCCCACGCCAATGTTGTCGCCTCAATGGAGAAAGCAGGGATCAAGCAGGCGGCTGAAGCGGCCGGCGGAGCGCTCGTTCCTTTCCAGCAAGGGGGGATCGTCAAAGTTAAAAGCCCAAGCGGCAGTAGCATTCTGCCGGAAGTTCCGATCGCCGGGCCGGTTTTGGCCGCCGACTTCGTGATCGACCTGCCAAAGCTAAAAACTCACGGCATGACCCTCTACACCGGAGCGATAAAGAACATGTTCGGCTGTGTCCCCGGCTTTTTCAAGACCGAATTCCATCGCCTTGCCCCCCACCCGCACGACTTTGCCAGCCTGCTGGTCGACGTCTTTGCGATCAGCCGACCGGGACTGACGATCATGGACGCGGTCGTCGGAATGGAAGGGGCCGGACCGAGCCACGGCACTCCTCGCAAGCTCGGCGCGATCATCGCCTCGACCGACGGCGTGGCGGTCGACGTTATCGGCTCAAGCCTGATCGGCTTCGATCCGCTCGACATCGACATGATCAAGATCGCCGGCGAGCGGGGCCTGGGAAATTCAAACCTTGAGCAAATTGAAGTTCTCGGCGCGGCCATCGCCGAACTGCGCCTGACCGATTGGGCCCGCCCGGACCGGCTCTACAAGGTCCTGAAGCGGTTCCCCAGGCTGGCCGGAATACTGGCCGGATTCATCGCGATCAACCCGGAAATCGACCAACAAAAGTGCGTCAAATGTTTGGTCTGTTTGAAAAGTTGTCCAGCGAAAACGATCAAAATGCACCCCCATCCCCTATCCCCTTCCCCCTTACCAAGGGGGAAGGGGAATAAGGGGTTAGGGGTCTACATCGATCTTAAAAATTGCATCCACTGTTTCTGCTGTCACGAACTCTGCCAGTACGACGCGGTGAAGCTTAAATCTTCCTGGCTCGCCAGATTAATGGGGGTCGCTTAGCATCCTATCCAGAATTTCGACCGCGTTCTTTTGGGTTAACCTCTCCAAACGATTTCGCTTGAGCATCAACTCACGCATAAAATCATGAAAAAGGCGGGGATCTTTCAAAACGAAATTATTAAAATCTTTGAGCAAGGCCTGGCGCAGGCCGGAGAGTTCGGCCCAATGTTCCTTGAGGACCCCGTAGTGGTTGGCCCCTTTGCCGATCGCCACCACGTATTGGTATAAGTCGAGCCTCAAGCCGATGATCTTCTCCTGATTGACCTTGAAATTGCCACTCCGCCGATACGCGACCCCTTCTTTAATCAACAATTCTTTCTCCGCGGCGTTTATGGTCTCGCCGCGCGCCACCTTGCTCGCGACGATCGCGTCGGGAGGCAAAAGGGCCTTCTCCTTATCGGTCAGCGGCAAATTGAAGTATAGTCGGTAAGCGGCCCGCTCCTTCGGCTGGATCAGGTCGGTCCGGTCGGGGTTTCGCGTGAACTCAAAACAGGCGCGGTAAAGTTCAAAGTTGGGGTTCAAGCAATCTTCCAGTCTATCCCGCGGAGCGGTAAGCAGGCCGATCAGGTCGCTGACCAACTGCCGCTCTTCCACGATCAGATCGCCGGAACTATGGATCAGCTCCGGCCAGGGGGTCCGCCCGTTGAGAGAGCTCTGCAGGGCAAAGCGGCCAAAAGGGTGACTCCCCCATCTGACCGAGATCGTTTCGCCGCTGGCGTTCTCCGCCCGATCGAAATAATTATAAACCTGCCGGTCAGAGGGCTGGTTAAGGTCATCGGCGATCGATCGCGGCAATTCTTTCCATCTCCCTTCCCGGTCCTGGAAAACCCATTTCCCCTGCTTCAGGATCGCTCCCCCCATCGGAATGACCGTTTGGTCGCGATAAAGGTTGGAGAGATAATTTTCAACCTTCCGCAAGATGACGTAATCTCCGGGAGTGGTTGGATAAGCGAGGTTCGGCTCAAAGATCGGGTTCCCTTTGGGGTCGCGTCCCTGGAGGAGGTAATATTTGGTCTGCGGACCCCCTTTGACCGTCGCCCGGGCAAAAGGCTTTTTCTGGAGATAGACGATCCAATCTCCGGAATTCGGATAGACCGCGACCTGGACCTCGGCGGTGACGGTAAAACGTTTTTTAAGCTGGTCAAAATCATCCTGAAAATTGATCAGGTCGGCAAGATAAGGGACCGCTGCCAGCGCTTCCCGGCTGACACTCTCGGAATATTTATAGACCTTCATCTGGGAGCCGACCGGGAGCAGGTCATAGATAAAGACCATGTTCCTGGGGGAGAGATGGAGACAGCCGTGGCTCTTGTAGAGATCGCCGAGGATCTGGTTCAGTAGGACCCCAAAATTATAGTTATTGAGCGCGTCAACAATATTAAGGTTGAGCCCGGTCTCATCCCCTTTGGTCGCTTTGCGGATCTTTTCGACCATGATCTCCCGCTCCCGCTCGTCAAACAAGGTCGCCTCTTCCTTCGGTTTAAAAAAAGCGGAGAAGGAAAGCTCCGCCACCCCTTTGGCCTGGCTCGGTGGGGCGACCGTTTTAAATTCCAGCCGCTCGTTTAGCCACTGCTCAACGATATTTTGACGGTTCGCCAGGGAGAGGACCCCAAAACTCTCAAAGTCCTGACGGAGGGCGGCCCGGAGCCGGCTGAAAAACTCCCAATCTCCCTTGATCCGCTCGTACCAGCCGGCGTGTTTGTCGATCACCAGGCTGTTATTCCTTAAATAATAGTAAAGGCCAAGCGCTTCCCGGCGGGCTCGTTTGTCGCGCGGCAGACGTTTTTCCCGGTACTCTTTCAGCGCCTTGACCAGTCGGGGATCAAGAGCTCTTCGTTCTTCGGCGGTCAGATCAAACCCGTTGAACAATTTATACTCCCGCAGAAGAGCCGGCTCAACATCGGCCGGAACCTTTGTTCCCCCGGAAGTTTTAAAGTCGCGGAGCGATTTATAAAACTGCAGTTCTTTATCGCGGGCCAAGACCGAGCTCAAGTCATCGGGTCCGGGGAGGGTCAGCAGGTTGACCAGCTCCTTGACCAGGACGATCTGCTCATAGACCAGTTGGCCGGCGGCGTACCCCATTTCGGGGTAATGGTTTTTCCCGTCGGTCGTCCAGAGGAGGACGTATTTGCCGAAATCATGGCCGGCGTAGCGGGCAGCGGTAAGTTTGCCGCGACTATCGTAATTGAGATCATAATAATTATAAACCCACTGGCTGGGCGGGCGCTCCAGGTCGGCGGCGACATTGGCCGGGGCCTTATGCCAGGCGTTCTTTTTTTGGTAGAGCCAAAGGGCGCCGCTCCTTTTGAGCCAGGCGCCGAAAGGGACGATCGTGTTCTGGTAATAATTAGCGCTGACATAATGGTCGGTCGTTCTCAAGATCTTATACTCTCCGGAATCGGTCGGAGTGGTGAGCATAAAATCCCCCTGCATCAGAATATCTTCCGGCGGCCCCGCCAGCGTTTGGAGCTTGGCATAGGGGACCCCTTTGACCATAATCACCAGCCAGCCCAGCGAGGGATAAACGACGATAGACGTCACATCGGTCTTAAAGGTCAAAGCGTGCTTCTTAATGTCTTGAGGAGAAGCGGTCAGTTCGGCCAAATACGGGACCTGATCCGGATCAAAATCCGGTTCCGTCTCTTTTAATTTGTATTTTTTAACGGTCAGGGGGATCCCCGCCGGGACCGTCTGGGCCAGCAGATAGATATCGGTCGGGGTAAAATGGAGACAGCCGTGGCTTTCATAAAGATAACCGATCGTCTGGTCGATCCATTTGTTCCAGTTGGTCGAATTGATCAGCTTGACACTCTGGGGCTCGGCCGCCGCGAGAGAGCCGGCTAAAAAGAGAAGAAGAACAAAGGAGAGCAGTTTCTTCATTTCGTTTTTATTCTAGCACACCCTTGACCGGGAGATAAGCGATGCTATACTGATTTTCGAGGTGCAATTATGAAAAATAAATTCGGCTCTTTATCGCTGATCCTTTGCCTGCTTTTCTCCCTGGCGGCCACCGCCGGAGCGCAAAATAAGGTCGTCAGAAAGACGATCAGAAAAGTGATCACCCCGCAGATCTCCCCGGTCGCGGCCCCAACAGCCGCCATTTCACCGGAAGCGGCGCCGGAAACGCCTCCCCCACCTCCCGAACCGATCGCGGAGATAAAAAAACCTGAAGAACCTGGTCTTTTCGGCTGGGGGACCAACACCGCGGCGAGCGGCAAATTGCTTTACGGAAGTATTCTCCTAGGGCTCCGGGGAGATGTCATCTTCTCCGATCCGCTCAAGCTGGGGGAAAAGATCGGCCTGGCCGAAGACGCGGTCGAGTACCGGGTCGGCCTCGGACTGGCGGTCTCGGACAAACTAAAAACGATCCCTCTCTTTGCCGACGCGATCGTTTACCTAAAAGAAGGTTCGCTTTTCGGGATGGACCCCTACCTGGGAGCGGGATTGATCTACAACCTCTACGGGACCGGACGGGTCAGCGGCGGCTTGGGCGGACAGTTGTACCTGGGAATCTTAGCTGACCTCGGCTTTGAATCGCGCGCCGGGATTTCGGTCGGCTACGCGACCTACAAGGTCAGCGACTCCCTCTCCGACAGCGGGATCTTTGTCACGTTGTCCCAACCGATAAAATTGTAATACTATGATGAGCCAGATCAAGGCCTGGCTCGATCTGCTACGGCTCCATTTTCTCCCCGCCTGGCCGGCGATCTTTTGCGGCGGGCTCTTCCTCGGCTTCGCCGTTCACGGCGGCTTTTCGCTCGAGTTAGCGGTCAAAGCGGTCCTGATCGCGGTCTTTGGTTTTGAGGCCGGCTTCATCTTAAACGACCTGATCGACGTCGATTACGACAAGAAAGATGTCGAACGGGACCTGACCAAATACTTTAGGCCCTTTCACACCCGGCCATTAGCGGCCGGGGTTATTAGTGTCCGCTCCGCCTGGGTTCTTTTTGGGGTCTTTATGTTGATCGCCGTCGGACTGACCCTGTCGCTCCCCTTCCCGCATTCATTATGTGTAATGGTGATCGGGCTCTACAGCCTGCCGACGGAAGCCTTTTACCAATTAAAAAAGAGGGACCAGAACTTTCCCTGGTCACAGCTTATCGGACGGACCGACTTTGCCCTTTTTCCGGTCGCCGGATACTTATGCGTCGCCCATCCCGATCCGACCGCTCTGGCGATTTTTGCTTTTTTCTATCCGCTGGCGGAAGCCCATCTGGGGATCAACGACTTAATTGACGTTAAAAACGACCAGGCCCGGGGGATGAAGACGATCCCAATTTTGTTCGGTATCAATGGAGGAAAAGCGTGGATCGCCGGTTTTTCCGCTTTACATATATTAATAGCCGCCACGCTTCTTTATCTCTTCCCGGCGGTTGTTCCGGCCTGGTTCCTGCTCGGCTTCGCGCTGATATTTCTGGCCAATATAATTTGCTTGCAAGAGAGGCTCCCGATCCCCAAACTGGCCGCCCTCCCCCTGATTCACGTCACGATGTTTATTTACGCTCTGTCGCTGATCGTCCAAGGATTTGGCAAATAAGACTATTTGATCATGGTCAGGATCATTTTAAACCGCTTCACCGTCGATGATGTTAACCAAAGCATAATAACTGGACCAATCCGGCAAGCTCGTTGACCCCTATTAATTCTTGGCTCATATTTAGAATGTTACCACCCGGTCGCTCTCTCGCACAAGGTCGTACATATCTTTCATGGTGTTTATGGGGCACATTTCGGTCCCCTCCTGGTTGCGCGACTTAATGCAAGTCCCGCAGGCCAGGATCTTGCCTCCGGCGCTCAACAACTTTTCCGCTTGTTCAATGGTGTTGAACTTATCCGTGCTGATGGCTTGATACTCGACCCCTTTGCCCATCAGAAAAACTTTAACCTCATCTTTTTGGCCAAGGCTAAAGTTGGCAAAACGAAGGGCGTTCCAGCTGGTTTCCGCGTCATTGCTCGCAATAACAATCCCTATTTTCATTTTTATCCTCCTTTTTTTGACATAACTATCCCATAATGGTACGGTTTCAAATCAAATCGCTCGAGCTCGCTAAAACCGGCTTCTGTCGCCCATTCAAGGCACTGTTCGGGCCGGGGGCGGATCGCCATTGATGGCCCGCGGGGAGTTGTCGGATCATAATTCCAATGGACAATGCCGATCTTGCCGTTCTTCCTTAAGATCCTGTTTGCCTCAAGCAGCAGCACGGCCGGATGCTCAAGGTGGAGAATATTAAAGAGCATGGCAAAATCAACGCTTTCGGGCTCTAAGCCGGTACCGTCAACCATAAAATCACGGAGCCGGGCTTCAATGTTTTTCACTCCTTGTCTAGCCGCCGCTTCTTTCGTGGCCGCGATCATTTCGGGTTCAATATCAAAGGCAAACAGTTTTCCCGAGATTAGCCGGGCGGCCGGGATAGTAAATGTTCCGTAACCACAACCAAATTCCGCCGCGCCAACAATTTCAGGTCCCAAGCCAAGAGTTTTCAGGATTTCATCGGGGGAAAAGAACGTCTCCCACCTCTCTTGCTCCGGCATCCCGCTTTCTCTGATCTTCATATAAATAGTCCTTATTTACCGTCAAAAAATACTTTATTTTATTTTTCCGATCAACTTATTTGATTCGGACAACTGCTCAAGCAACACCTCGCGCATGATATTACAGGCTTTAATAACTTTCGGGTTGACGATCCGATAATAAATACTAACTCCGTCTCTTCTGGTTTTGACTATCCCTTTGGCGCGCATCAAGCCTAAATGCTGGGAAAGGTTGGCTTTTTTAATTTTTAAGACATCCAGGATGTCGCCGAAAGAGAGCTCCTTCGCGCCAAGGGTATTAATTATTTCCAGCCTTTTGGGATTAGCCAGGGTTTTGCAAACATCCGCGTGCAGTTCATATATCTGTTTCATTGTTTCGTATATTATAAACAATGGCCTAAGATTTGTCAAAGAGAAGGTCGCATAGCTTGTGGGCGATTCCTTTTTGGGGCCTATACAAGCCAAGGAAACCTGCGGCAATATCGCCGCGGTTTCCTGACATACTCCCAATTAAGTAGTAATGACGACCCCAGACTGAAGTCCCTGCCTACCGGCAGACAGGTGGGGAATATTATTTTCTCATTTATTCCCCACACTTTAGTGTGGGGTGTTCCCTCTGAATCTTAAGGTTCCAAATTGGAACCTTAAGTTTACTTTATAACTTGAGGTCACAATTTGTGACCTCAAGTTTTTGGCGTTATTCCCTGGTAATTCAAAAGATAAAATGGGGAATTAACGAGATATCGGCGGGAGAAGGATTGACTGTATAGACTCCATCAGGAAACCTGCGACAATATCGTCGCGGTTTCCTGACATTCTATATTTGTTATAAATTTAACCGCGCAATTAATTGCGCGGTTAAAACACCTCATTTAATGGTGTTCTCTCTGAATCTTAAGGTGCCAAATTGGCACCTTAAGATTACTTTATAACTTGAGGTCTAGCACGCAGATTACTTGCGCCCGCTTGTTTACCGGGTGTCCATTTTCTTTGTCCGGCAACAAAGAAAATGGACGAAAAGAAAATGCCTCGCGCGTTTCTGTTTTTCTTAAGGTAAGAGAAACGCGCCCCATCCGGAATTTATACGAGACAATTTCAAACATAAACAAATGCTAGTTAAAATATTTTTCGATGAGGCAAGGCCAATATTTTTATTTTTCTCCCTTTTCTTTAACATTCCCCTCCCTCTCCCATTTATTTTTACAATTATTACATACAACTTCATCAACACTAGTATAAAACATTGTCTGCCCATCACTATCAATTATTGGATTAAATTTAATTTTTTTGCTGCCACATTTTGGGCATAACCCCTTTTTAACAACATCTTTATAGTGCCTCTTTGCGAGTTCCAAAGGCAGTATTCTTCTGTAGCTACTCCACCAATATGTCAAAAAGATGGCTAATCCAGTAAGAATAACAGTCAAAACAAGATTCGCAATTGAAACCCAAAACATTACATTCTCCATAATGATTGCATTTTATCATCCAAACATTAAAACATTCAAATCCCAGATAGAGTACATTTCACTTGCCGTAGTTTATAATAAAATATGGCCTTCAAGGGGCTTCTTCAGCGGGGCGGGGTTAGCAACAACCCTACTAAGATCAGGTTGTTGCGGGGGCATTTTGAAGGCCGGGGATTCTTAAGGGGGAACCCCTTAAGCAGTTTCTTTCCCCCATTTCTTTGTCCCGATGTTTTTAGGGATCCCGCGAAACATAAGTTTAATAAATAGGAAGCGGGACTGTCAAAGAAATGGGGAGATAATTGATGAATTGAATCAGTAACCTCCGTATAGGCCGCAGATTATATAGCTGTTTTCTCTAGCAGGAACAGTAAATAGTGCTAGAATAACTCTATGAAGACATTAAAAACATTGCCGCCTCTCTCTTGACTACCTATCACCAACTTCTCAAGGGAAGAATGATTAATAAATGTTAGAAATCGAAACACTAATTAAAGAAGGCAAAGACTTAATAGATAAACGAATTCCATCGGGGCACAGGCTCATACTTGACCTTGTGAATAAAATTAAATTTAATGAATGGGCAAGCTCTTGTATTTCAATACTATCTGATGTTGCTCCACATCAGGCAGAACAAATTAAGTCGATATATAAACCCGATATTAATACAATCAATGCAGCAGAACAAATATATGGGATCTTATTATCAGCAAATAAGATTGCTAAACTTAATCTTACAAAGAAAAGCGCCTCGTCCCCTTGTGGCCCACATGCAAAAACATTATGCGATCAATACGACACAATAAGCAAAGAATACGCTGAAAACAATGTTTTCCTTGACATTCCTTATACAAATTATGATGACTGTGAGACCATTTTACGAGAGCTATTAAAAGAAGCCGGGTTAAATGCAATCGCAGCGAAAGACAAACTAACATCAATGGCTGTCCTTTGCAAGGTCTGCTCAATAATAAAAAAATGCAAATATGGCATCACAGATATTTCCTCAGCAAGCAATAGTGTGAGTTATGAATATGGGCTACTCCATGGGCTTGGAATAAATACCTGTTTATTATTAAGAGAAGAAAGCGTTAAATTCACAGACATACATGGACTCGAACACTTACCCTATAAAGGTTTGAGAGATTTTAAAATATCTATCGCAAAATGGATAATTAATAACATCAAGGAAGCCGACAAGGACAAATTAATAAACGAAATCTCCAATGAGGAGTCGCTTCTTCAAGAAAAAGGGGAATTGCCATTAAAAGAAATTAGCAATTCATCCAATGAAAACAAAAACCATGAACTAGCAATACTCGAAGAGGCAGAAAAAAGAGCAAACAGTATAAAAGCACATTCCAAGTCTCTCCCCTCAATACAGCTTATTTCAATTCCAGCAAATTTCTCAATTTCGTTAAGAAATTTAGTAGAGAAAAAGAATACCTTCGTTATCTTTCCTCAAAGCCCGAGTGAGTTTCCATGTAGTAACTACGACTTTAAAACTTCGAATACTTCTCTAGTTTACACCAAAGAGACCCTGTCCGATTTCGGGCCGGCCTATTTCGATTATTTTGAAATTAATGAAAGAGCTGATATCTTTTTCGAAGAAAACATTGATTTACTACATATTAATAATCCCAACAAAACAAACTCTCAAATCAAATCTATCCCCACGATAATTGTCTTAAGGTTATTATATAAATATTATCTTCTTATTAAAGCTATTTATAAATCGATTGATTATAATGGGCCACTAACAACCTATCTCAAACTAACCAATGTTAAAGGGTTCACATTAACGAGTGAAGATCAGTTCCGTTTCCCATTAAATATTGGGTCTATAGATTTCAACAATGAAATCCTCACAACAAATCATTTCTCAACCTCTGATTTAAGCCTAAATCTTGAAGAAACAATTTTGAACAATTATGAAGAGTTCAGATTGCGATCAGGGGTAAAAGACAATCCTTTTGATCGAAAAATAACTGAAACTCATTTGGAAAAAGTTAAAATATCCGTTCATGGCTCAGACCTTTGTCCTGTTTGCAACACGAACATGAAACCAAGGCCTAGCAAAGAATGTCTTTTTTGTAGAAGAAACAATATTTAATAATATACTTATTTCCCTAATCATTGAATTCCTTCCCCCTCTTCCCCGCTTCCAATCCCCCCCAAAATCAGCTAAACTTATAGATAATGAAAGAAGACATTATTATAGTCGCCAACAGCCCGGGTGAGCTATCAGCAATGGTCAAGCCGGTCGTCGACGAGCTGGCCAAAGAAACCAACAAGCGAATCTTCCTCATCCTCACCCCCTGCCAATACAACAGCGGCAGGGAATTAGAGTTCGCGAAAACATTAAAGGGGATCGAAGCGATCGTTACTGCCGACCAGTACAAGAAATGGGCTTTCATGAACAAACCGCCGCGCGGTTTGACCTTCGCTAAAAAAGGAGCGGTCATCTACCTGGGCGGAGACCTGGCCCACGCCATGATCGTCGCCAGAAAGCTCCACTACCCCGCCTTCGCTTACGTCCAGGACAGGGTCGGCTGGAAAAAAGCGTACCAAAAGTTCTTTGTTCCCGACCAGCAGGTCTTTGATAAGTTCAAAAAACAACTCTCCGCGAAAAAGCTGGAGATCGTCGGCAACCTGATGGTCGACTCGGTCAATTCTCTTGGCAAATGGAGCCCGGAAGATAAGGTCGTCACCTTTATGCCGGGGAGCCGTCATTGGGAAATTGATTACATGACCCCGTTTTATAAAGAAGTGATCAACATGTTAAGGAGCGAAGACCCCGCCATCAAATTCCAGCTGGTCAGCTCCCCATTTATCAAGGCGACGCCGATTAGCGGGGTCAAGACCGTCTCTTTTGACGATATCGCCAACTCGGAGCTGGTGGTAACGATCCCCGGGACCAACACCGCCAAGATCGCCGCCCGGGGGATCCCCATGCTCGTCGTCTTCCCGCTCAATAACCCGGAGGTCATCCCGCTCGACGGCTTGGCCGATATTCTCTGCCGCGTCCCGGTCGCCGGTCCGGCGTTCAAGCGCTGGCTCGCCAAAACGATCAATAAGAAAACCAAATTCTTCGCCCTCCCCAACCAGAAGGCGGGAAAAGAGGTCGCCCCGGAAATGCGGGGAGAACTGGAACCGCTCGGGGTCGCCATGAAGGCGCTGGAGCTTTTGCGCGACAAGCCGAGAAGGGTTAAAATGTCGGCCGCTTTGAGCGCCGCCATGGGAGAGCCGGGAGGAGCCAAAAGACTGGTGGAGAAGATCAATGCCGCGCTATAAAAGATTGTTCGCTTATTTAAAGCCGTACGTGCCGCAGATCGTCCTTGCCTCTTTCTGCACCATGCTGGTCGCCGCCTCAACCCTGCTCATCGCTCCGCTGGCGGGGAACGCGTTCAAAGCGATCGGCGACAAGGATTTTCAGTTCCTTAACCTGACCGCCGCCGGGATAATCGGCCTCTACTTCTTGAAGGGGCTCTTTACTTACGGCCAGGAGTACCTCTCCTACCACGTCGCCAATAAGGTGATCATCGACCTGCGTCAGGAGCTCTACCGCCGCCTGGAAAAACTGTCGCTCGATTTTTACGGCAAATGGCATTCGGGAGAGATCATCTCCCGGATGATGAACGACATTACCACTTTGCAGACGACTATCCTGACCAGCTTTACCGCCATCGTCCCGCAGACAATTTTGCTGATCGGCCTGATCGGTTATATCTTTTGGCTCAACTGGCGGCTCTCTTTGCTCACTTTTATCGCCCTCCCGCTCATCGTTCAGGTGATCAGGATGTTCGCCTCGGAACTGCGCCACATCAGCGAACGGGTCCAGCAAAAGAGCGCCGACATTACCAGCCATGTCCAGGAGACGGTCTCCCAGATCAAGACGGTCCAGTCATTCACCATGGAAGAAGCGGAAGCGGCCAAGTTCAAAAAGGAGAACGACCACGCTTTTCAGATCACCATGAAAGCGGCGCAGATCCTTTCGACGCAAAGCCCGGTCATCGCTTTTCTGCAGGCGATCGCCGCCGTCGGCATCGTCTGGTACGGCGGACTGGAAATTATCGGCGGCCGATTGACCTTGCCGCAGCTTATTTCGTTCGCGACCGCCCTGGGGATCATGACCGACCCGGGAAGCACCTTGAGCAAATCTTTTACCGTTTTCCAGCAGGGGATGGCATCGGCCAAGCGGATATTTGAACTCCTCGACGCGCCGGTCACCGTCCTGGATCGGCCGGGCGCAAAACCGCTCCCCCGGATCGCCGGCAAAGTTGAGTTTGCCGATGTTTCGTTCGCTTACGAGAAAGAGCCCGTCCTGGAAAATATCAACCTGACCGTTGAGGCCGGGGAAATGATCGCCCTGGTCGGCCGGACCGGTTCCGGCAAAAGCACTCTGGTCAACCTTCTCCCCCGTTTCTGGGACCCGCGCGACGGAGCGGTCAAGATCGACGGGCGCGACCTGCGCGAGGTCACGCTCGAGTCGCTCCGGAAACAGATCGCCATTGTCCCGCAGGAGATCGCCCTTTTCCGCGGCACCATCAAAGAGAACCTGCGTTACGGACGCCCTGACGCAACCGAGTCCGAAGTGATCAACGCCGCCAAAGCGGCCAACGCTTATAACTTTATCACCGAGCTCCCCAACGGTTTTGAGACCGAGGTCGGCGAGCGGGGAGCCAAGCTCTCCGGCGGCGAGAAACAGCGGATCGCCATCGCCCGGGCGATCCTGCGCGATCCGCGCCTCTTGATCCTGGACGAAGCGACCTCATCGCTGGACGTCGAGACCGAAAGCCTGCTCCGCGAGGCGCTGGAAAAACTGATGGCAGGGCGGACCAGTTTTATCATCGCCCACCGGCTCTACACCGTCGAAAAAGCGAGCCGGGTCGTTGTTTTGGACAACGGGCGGATCGTCGAGGTCGGCACCCATCAGGAGCTCCTGGCCAGGGGGGGACTCTACCAGTACTTGAGCGAGATCCAACTAAAAAATAAGGCATGATCTTACTAAAATTACTCCGGCTAAAACTGCGCCTGATCTTTTTGCTCCCGGCGCCGATGGCGATCTACCTGATGCGCTTTGCCGCCGAAGCGGTCTACCAGGTCGTGCGTTTGACCCCGATCAAGAAAACGGTCGCCCGCAACTTTGAAATGTTCTTTCCCGGGACCAGCGGCCGGCCAAAGGCCGACTTTCTCCTCCGCAACATCAGCTATTCGATCTTTGAGCTCCTTTGCCTCCCCTACTTCAGGGAAGAGCACTTTAACCGGGTGATCAAGGTCGAGGGGTTGGAAAATATCGACCTGGCGCTCGCCAAAAGGAACGGCGGCCTTTTCCTGACCATGCATACCGGCAACTACGAGATCGTCCCCGCCTTTCTCTCGAGCCGGGGCTACCGGGTCACCTCGATCGTCAAAGCGCCCGACGACCCGCTTTTTAAGATCATCAACCAGGCGCGGACTGCTCACGGGACCAAACTGATCAACGTCCTGGACAGCAACATGTACCTGGAATCGATCAAAAGCCTCTCCGACAACCAGATCATCGGCCTCCTGCTGGATACCGGCGCCAACGAAGGGCGGCACGAAGAGATCCGTTTTTTGGGCCGCGATCTGCCGGTCGCGACCGGCTGGCTGACCCTGGCCCAGCGCTCGCGCGCCGAGATTGTCATGTGCCTCGCCCGCCGGGTGGGGAAAAAAGTGGTCATTAACTTCCAGCCCCCTTTCCAGATCGACCGGGAGAACAAACCGGAAATGATGGAACGGATCAAAAACTACTTCGAGCCTTTTATCAAAAACCACCCCGAACAGTGGGGGATATTTCTTTTTAAGGACGAGATCCACGGGTTGGCGCATAGATAGAAAAGAAGGCAGGACAGAAGGCTCGGGCAAAGCAAATGGCAGGATAGAAGGCAAAAAAAAGACGGGGTAAAAGAATACGGCTGCTAGGAAACCGCGGCGATATTGCCGCAGGTTTCCGTAAGAAGGAGAAATTATAATGAGTAATACTAATAATCCCATTGCCAAAGCTGGGGCCGAAGCTTCGGTCTCAAGTTCCAGCGTCAAAAAATCATATCTATTCTACTTAATGCTCCTGGCGGCGATCCTCTTCTTCTTTAAGCTCGGGAGTTTCTCTCTCTACGACGCGGCGGAGACGACTTACGGCGAGTTCGTCAAGAATATGCTCCGCTATGGCGACTACCTGACCCTGCGTTTTAACGGCGCGATCATCTTCGACAAGCCCCCACTTTATTATTGGTCTGTCGCCCTTCTCTCCAGGAGCATCGGCTTTAACGAATGGGCCATGCGCCTGCCGGCCGCGGCCTGCGGCCTTACGACCGTCGCCGTCACTTATCTTTTTGGCCGCAAGCTCTTCAGCAGTGAGCGGGCCGGTTTTTTCGCCGGGCTGGTCACCATGACCGCCTTTCAATTTATGGTCCTGTCCCGGATCGCCGAACTTGACGTCGTCTTAACGTTTTTCGTCACTTTAGCCTTGTATTGTTTTTACGCCGGCTATTCCAGCCATAAGAAATGGTGGTTCACATTAAGCTATTTTCCCATGGCCCTCGCCTTTTTGATCAAAGGAGCGCTGGGGATCGCTCTGCCGGCCGGCACGATCTTTTTGTTCCTCCTGATGAAAAAGGAACTCGCGAAGGTCAAGGAGCTAAAGCTCCCGGCCGGTCTCCTGATCTTCGCCTTGATCGGGCTCCCCTGGTACGCCATTGAGCTCTTCCGCCACGGCAAGCCATTTCTCGATTTTACCGTCGGCTTCCTCTTTCTCTCCCGTTTTCAGGGAGTGGTCGCCGGCCACACCGGGCCCTGGTATTATTATTTTCTCGCCATTATCCTGGGCTTTGCCCCCTGGTCCCCTTTTCTCCCCTACGCCTTTTGGCGGACCGCGCGGAACTGGCGGAGCGATTCGTCCCTCCTCTGCCTTAGCCTTATCGTCCCGACCTTTATCGTCTTTTCCGCCGCCACAACCAAGCTCCCGACCTATATTCTCCCCCTCTACCCGTTTTTGGGGCTGATGGTCGGCAAACTATTTGACGATTCGCTCAAAGAGGCCGAATCGATGAAGATCGGGATGATCGTCTCCTACCTCCTGCTTTTTGTCGTAGTTTTGATGCTGATCGCCGGGTTCGTCATGGCGGGGAACATCAACTATCCGGAGCAGTACAAAAGCTTTCTCCCCCTGCTTTATCTCCTCACGGCGGTCCTGACGGGGACCAGTTTTCTGGCGGTCGTTATCTATTTTGCCGGGAAAAAGCGCCTGTCGGTCTACGTTCTGGCCGCCATGGTCTTTGCCATTATGTTCATCCTGACCCTGATGGTCCTCCCCCGGGTCGAGGAGTTCAAAGGGGCTAAGCCGCTCGGCAAAGAGATCGACCGTAATTTTCAACCGGGCCAAAAAATCGCCGCCTTCGGGACCGGCAACCGCCCCGGGATCGTTTTCTACAGCCCGCGGACGGTCGCTTTTCTAAATAACAAGACCGAGGTCTGGGAATTCATCAACGGCCGCCAGGGATATCTTTTTCTCTCGATGGCCGAATACGAAAAGATCCGTTTTAACCTCCCCGAATATGTTAAAATATTAGGGATAAAAGGAGATCTTTTGGTCCTGCAATGTCAAAACCAGAATTAACGATTTCAATCCCAACCTATAACGAAGCCAAGAACATCGGCGCCATGGCGGAGCGGGTCTTTGCCGCGCTCAAAAGCGGCTGGATCCACGGGGAGATCCTGGTGATCGACGACTCCTCCCCCGACGGGACCGCCGATCTGGCCGCGGAACTGTCAGCCAAATACCCGATCCGGGTCTACGTCAGGAAACAGCGGCTCGGTCCGGGACCGGCGATCATGGACGGCATCCGCCTGGCCGAAGCTCCTATCGTCTGTATTATGGACGGCGACCTGAGCCATCCGCCGGAAGTCCTCCCCGAAATGTTCAAAATGATCAAGAGCGGCAAAGCCAATTTGGTCATCGGCAGCCGCCACGTCAGCGGCGGCGGGACCTCCGACTGGATCTGGTACCGGAAGTTCTTTTCCTGGGGGGCACGGATGCTCGGCCGGATGCTGACCCCGGTAAGCGACCTGACCTCCGGCTTTTTTATGTTCGATAAAAAGATCCTGGAGGGGACCAGGATCAGTCCGATCGGCTGTAAGGTCGGATTAGAGCTGATGGTCAAAGGGAACCACCAGGGAAAAGTGGCTGAATACCCGATCGTCTTTGCCGAACGGGCGGCGGGAGAGAGCAAAATGGGGAGCCGCGAAACTATCCAATATATCCAGCACCTTCTCGCCTTAAACTTCTATAAGCTCGGCAAAGCCCTCCGGCTCAATAAGTAAAATGATCGATCTTTCCATTATTATCGTTAATTATAACGGCGAAAAGCTTTTGGGAGATTGCCTCCGCTCGATCTATAATTCGACCGGCAAGATCTCGTTTGAAATTATTTTGGTCGACAACCACTCCAGCGACAACTCCCTCCGCCTGGTCAAAGAGCAATTCCCCAGGGTTACCATTTTGGAAAACGAAGAAAACTTAGGCTTCTGCAAAGCGAACAACCAGGGGCTCAAGGTCTATCACGGACGCTACGCCCTCCTCCTCAACAACGACACGATCGTCAAGGAAAAAGCGCTCGACCGGCTCGTTGAGTTCATGGACGCCCACCCGGGCGCGGGAGCCTGCGGGCCAAAGCTCCTCAACCCGGACGGGACCGTCCAGCATCAGGGAGGGATTTTTGCCCGCCGCTTTTGGCTCTCCCCCAAACCGGTCACGGTCAATTACCTGATCGCCGCCTGCCTGCTGGTCAGGCGAACGACGATCGACCAGGTCGGCCTGCTCGACGAGAATTTCTTCTTTTCCAACGACGACCTCGACTACACCCGCCGGATCGTTAAAGCGGGGTGGAAGATTTATTTTGTCCCTCAATCTGAAGTTGTCCATCTCGGCGGCTATACCATTAATTTGTTTAGAAAAGAGATTTTTATCGAAGGGTTTCGCGGCGGCCTTTATTTCTGCAAAAAACATTACGGCTTGATCGCCTACCAGCTTTACCGCTGGCTGGTCGTCCTGCTCCTCCTCCCGGCGATATTGATCACCGCTCTCGCCTACCCCTGGCTGAAGAACAAAGAAAAGCTCTCCGCATATATTGAGATCCTCCGGATCTTTTGCAAAGGAGAATCGCGCCGTGTCTAAGCGGGTATTGCTGGTCAGCAACGGCCACGCCGAAGATCTGGCGGCGGCCGAGATCGGCGCCGGATTAAAAGCGCTCCGTCCAGATCTCAAGATCAGCGCTTTTCCTCTGGTCGGTCTGGGAAAAGCTTACGAGAGAAAAGGGCTCCCAAGCCTCGGTCTGAAAAAACTCCTCCCGAGCGGCGGCTTTGCCAAGGAAGGCCCGGCGCATTTTATCAAAGATCTATTGGCCGGCTGGGGCCCGCTCTTGGCGCGGCAGATCGCGATCTTAAAAAACCAGCGGCCCGATCTGGTGATCGCGGTCGGCGACGCGTTTGTCGTCGCTCTTTGCGGCCTTTTCGTTAAAAAACCGCTGATCTTTATCGACGGGCCAAAATCGGTGAAAATCGCCGGCTACTGGCCGCTTGAAAAGTGGCTGATGCGCCGCTACTGCTCCGAGATCGTCGTCCAGGACCGGGAGACGGCAAGCTACCTCCAAAAAGAAAAACTCCCCGCCCGCTACCTGGGGAGCTGGGTCATGGATTACGTCCCACTGACCGGCGAGGATTTTGGCATTGAAAAAAACAAGACCGTGATCGGGATCCTCCCCGGCACGCGGGAAGAGGCCTTTGACAACCTCGGCTTGATCCTTAAAGTGATCGAAAAAATGGCGGCTCAATCCGACAAAGACGAGAAATTCGTCGGGTTGGTCGCTTCGACCCTTGACCGGCAACGCCTGGCAAAAAAAATGACCGAGATCGGCTGGCGGATGTACGAGACCCTGCCGGCCGACTTAAAGCGCGGGGTTACCGGAATGCTGGTCTCGCCGCGCGGCACCGCCGTTTATCTGGCGGAAGGGAAGTTCGGCGACGTCTGCGTCCGCTCCGACCTGATCATTGGTTTGGCCGGGATCGCCAACGAACAGGCGGTCGCCTTCGGCAAGCCGGTCGTTTGCTTCCCCGGTAGCGGCGCCCAGACAACTCCGCGCCGCTGGCAGGAGATTAGGAAGATCACGGGAGAGTCGATGGCGGTCTTAAGCGGAAAACCGGAAGAGACGGCGGCGGCGATCTGGAAGATCCTGCGCGATCCAGCCAAGATGTCGGAGATGTCCCGGATCGGCCGGGCGAGCAAATCCGACTGGGGGGGAACGGACCGGATCGTTAAATTAGCCCTGGAAACTCTCGGATGAAATACCGGGAGCGGATCATCTGGTTCATCATTCTCTTTACCATATTTTTTACCGGTTTTCGGCTGATGCAGCATTATACTTTCAACAATAACGCCTTAGACGACGGATTCAACGATAATTTGATCTATAACACCATTCAGGGAAAGTTTATGTACAGCGACATTAAAGGTTCCACCACCCTGGGCGACCATCTGGAGCTGGCAACCCTTCTTTTTATCCCGTTCTATCTTCTGGGGCTCGGACCGTTCATTTTGTTTTTCGGCCAGACCCTGTTGATCGGGCTGGGAGCCCTCCCGATTTATTGGCAGGCGCGCGACAGCCTGGGCGACTCCTCCTTTGTCTGGCTCCTGCCTCTCGCTTACCTGCTCTATTTGCCGACGGTCAATATCACCTTCCAGGGATATTACCCGATCGCTCTCTGTATCACCCCCCTCCTCTTTGCCGTATATTATTTAATCAGGGATCGCTATCCTTTATTTCTTCTCTTTCTCGGGCTGGCCATGCTCTGCCAGGAGAACATTTATCTGGTCGCCGCCTTTTTCGGACTTTACATCCTCGGTTTTAAGAAAGAAAAGCTTCTCGGCGGGGGGCTCTTTATTTGCGGCCTGGCCCTCTTTATCCTGGCGATCACGGTCATCATCCCACACTTTAACACCGGAGGCAGTTACGCGTATTATGAGCGCTACGCATATTTGGGCGATTCGATCCCCGCCATTTTGCGGACCATAGTTACAAGGCCGTTCTATGTTTTAGGCTATATCCTAACTCCCGAAAAGATCTGGTTCATGATCGGGCTTTTTCTCCCGGTCGCTTTTCTCTCCTGGCGCTCTCCCGCCCTGCTGGTCCCGGCCCTGCCGATCTTCGCCATCAATCTCTTGAGCACTTATCGGGACATGTACCAGCTCGGCACCCGTTACCCTGCGTCAATCGTCCCATTTGTCTTTATGACCGCCATTCTTGGCCTGGCCACGGTCCAACCGGGAGAAACCCGAAGGCTCGCCCGGATAAAAAAGAGCATCGTCTTTTTTATGTTCCTTTCAGCCCTTTATTTCTTCACCGGCTTTTATTTCCGCTACACTGTGATAACCGAGCCGGTCAAAGAGGGGCACCGACTGCTTCGGCAAATCCCCGCCGACTCGGCAATTTCGGCGCTGGGAAGCCTCTACCCCCACTTGGCCCACCGGGAAAAGATCTGGCTCTTCCCCAAGAATTGGGAAAAGTCGGACTACCTTGTCCTCTGCAAGCTCGATCCAACCTGGCCGATCGAAGGGGATTACACGACCGCCCTGACCCAGCTCATTAAAAAGAAAAACTACGGTAAGCTCCTGGAATACACTTTTGTCGGAGAAACTCCCCTGCCGGGACCGCTCTCAAAAAAAGAGTACGCGCCGCTCTACGATAAGATCAGAGCGGACAAGCGTTTTGCCGTAGTCGACGAAAAAAGCTCATACGTTCTCCTGAAAAGGACCCGAGAATGAATTCTCGGTTTAAGAAAATAAACCTGATGACCCAACAGTTCTCCGATATTTACGCCATCCTGGTCCTCGCGGCGGCGATCTTTATTTTTCGGGGGGGCTGGGCCTTGCTGGCCGCTTTCATCGTGCTGATCGGGTCAGGCTATCTCACTTTAAAATTGCGCCTCCCCTCCCGGCGACTTATTCTTCAGGCGGCGACCATCTCGCTCCTCATCTTCTTAGCCGGGATCGCGCCGATCGTCCTGGCGGCGATCGCGTATTTCGCTCCCAGGATCGTCGTTTATCTTTACTATCTGACGACGACCGGCAAGCCTCCGCACGACATTAAAAAGATCGTCATCCAGCGGGCGGACGCCATTGGGGACACCGTCCTGGCAACCGCAGCGATCGCCCCGGTCAAAAAACTTTTCCCCGGAGCCAGGATCGACTTTTTGTGCCGTGATCTCACCAAAGAGCTGGTTTCTGATCATCCGGCGCTGAACCAGGTCATCGTCCATCCCGAAAACAAAGAACGACTGATCTCGCTTTTTAAAGAACGCCAGTACGACCTGATAATTTCGCTCTGGGAAGACCCCCTCTTCCCCCTCGCCGCCTGGCGGGCCGGGATCCCGTATCGCAGCGGCCCGCTCGAGACCAAAAAATACGGCTGGCTATACAACCAGGGAGTTTTTCGCCGCTTGAGCTTCGCGACCCACCAGATCGAGAGGAATTTTGACATCATCAAAGGGATCGGAGAAATAAACGATCCCCCGCTTCTTGACCTTCACCTCTCTGAAGCGAACAAAGAGTCGGCGGCCTGGCTCCTGCCGTCCTCCGAATTTATCGTCGCGCTCTCCCCGGGGACCAGCGGGACGAACAAGGCCCTGCCGGCCAAAACATACCGCCGCTTCATTGAACTGGCGGCCGATAAATTCGGCTGTCGATTTATTATTCTCGGCGGCGCGGAGGAAAAACAGCTGGCGGAAGAGATCGCGTCCGAAAGCGATCTCGCGATCGACCTGACCGGCAAAACTACCGTCGGTGAAAATGCCGCCCTCATCGCCCTATGCCGCTATCACGTCGGCTGTGATTCCGGGCCGACCCACCTGGCGGCCGGGGTCAAAACTCCCTGCCTCGTCATTTATACCAGTAAGGCGCAGAAGCCGCTAACCTGGGGGCCATGGGGGGTTCCGCACCGCATTGTCCGGAAGGCGGTCGATTGCCCGTTGATCTGCGCGACCCGCTCATGTCAGTCAACTGCTTGCGCCGACCAGATCACCGCCGAAGAGCTTCTCGATGAATTCACCGAGCTGATGGCCGGCCGGGGGATAACTGGAGTACGTGAAACCAAACGTTATTGGGCGGCTAAGTCGCTCAATATTTTACTGACCCAAAATAACGAGGCGACAGCGGCGACGCTCAAAAAAGAAGGGTTCAACGTTTTTCTCCCCGCTCGCGGCAAGATCGACCAGCTGGTTGAGCAAGACATCAGCGTTGTATATAATCCGATAGGAAAGACCGGGTTAGCCTGGCGGCTGGCCGCGTTGCTCGCCGGGGCTTACCTAAACTTTCCGCCGGTCATTATCAACGGCGATCGCGGAGCGGTCGATAACCTGGCCGATCTCTTTCTGGAAAAAATAAATGCGCAACACGTTTAAAAATATTTTGGCCATCCGGCCCGACGCGATCGGCGATCAAACGCTGATCACCCCGGCTCTGTCCGCCCTGCGCCAGCGCTTTCCCGAAGCGAAAATAACCCTGCTGACGCGGCATTACAGCGCCGCGATCTTCGAGCGCTCCCCCCTGCTTGACGACCTTCTATACGACGAGGGGCTCTATGACAAGATTTTCAAAAAAGAACGGCCGGCCTGGCGGACGATCGCCCGCTACGTTCAAGAGTTCCGGAGGAGAAAATTCGACCTGGCGGTATTTTTTACCGACCACTGGAGCTACTCCCTGATCTCCCTCCTGGCACGGATCCCTTGCCGCCTGGGGGACAGGGCACATTTAACCACTTCCCTGTTTAAGAACATTAAAGGGCTCCAGCGCTGGAAAGACATCACCCGCCACGAGACCGAACAGAACCTCCTCTTGCTGGAGCCGCTCGGGATCAAAGGCGAACCCGGCGAGATGACCATCGTCCCAACGGCGGACAATCTCGCCAGGATCAAAAAGATCTTTGAGGAGAACGGGATCCCCACCAATGCCCTGATCATCGGGCTTCACCTGGGGACCGGGAGCGGCAACAAGCCATGGGACCCGCATAGCTGGACGGAGCTCGCCCGGATCATTTTAAGCCGCCACCCAAACGCCAGGATCATCTTGAGCGGCGGGCCAAAGGACCGGGAAAAAGCCGACCGGGTGGCTGGCGAAATCAAAGGGGTCCTCGATCTGACCGACCGGTTAAGCCTGGGGGAATTGGTCGCCCTGATCGCCGGTTTTTCGGTCTATATCGGGGTCGACACCGGCCCCTTGCACCTGGCCGCCGCCCTTAAACGCCCGATGGTGGCGATCTTCACCTCTAAAGCGGCCAAACCGACCCGCTGGGGCCCCTGGAAGACCGAACACGTTGTCGTCAGAAAGAAGAGCGCCTGCCCCAAATATTGCGACGCCAGCCATTGCCCCGACGACCTGTGCCAGACCGAGATCAAGCCGGGTGAAATTGCCGACGCGCTCGATCGGCTCCTTGCTGGTCAGGGATTGAAAAATCAGGCTGACGCTTTTCACGACTGGTGCAAAAAGACCTTTTCCGTCACTTACAGCTTTTTTAGCCGGGACGAGAAGCTTATCGCCCAGGCCGCCTCATTTCTCGATCAGATGATTGGCAATGGCTACATGATCTCCTTGATCACCGCCGCCGATCATCCGCTGGCTAAAGCATTTGACGGTCGAATCAATACGTATTCCTTTGACCGAAGGCCAAACCTCTTTTCGCTCGGCAAATTGCTTAAGATCTTCGTCCTGGAAAACACCAATATCCTTCATCCGCTCGACCGGACCGGCCACTGGCTCTTTTCTTTGGCGGCGATATTGTCGGCCAATAAATTACAGATCCCCGCCGTTTTGATCAAAGGGGAAAGATGTTATAACTCGTCCCGCGAAGCGGCCTCGGCTTACGTCACCGCCTGTCGAAGCACGAAGTATTAAAGGCCCTCACTCGCTTGTCTTTTTATCGCCTGGAAAACTTCGTCGACCGAAAGAAGGACCATGCAGTTGGGGCTCTTTGCGCAGTCTTTTTTGTAACAGACGGAGCAATCGATCGGGGCGAGAAGCTTCTCCCCCAACCCATAAAGTTCGATCTCGGCGGCGGATGTCGGGCCGAAAAAGACGACCAGCCGTTTTTTTAAAGCGATGCCGAAGTGCATCGCCAGGCTGTCGCTGGAGAGAAGGATCCTCCCCTGGTCAATTACCGATGCGAAACCGCGCAATGAATGCGACCCGGCATTTGGCATATCGGTCTCTTTGGCGATCAGGGCGTTTCGCTCCTGTTCCTGGTCACCGCCAAGTATCAGGGAGACCAGCCCCAGTTCCTTTCGGAGCCTTTTAACCAGATCGATCGTCTGTTCTACTCCCCAGCTTTTAAGCGGCCAGCGCTTCCCCGCTCCGGTATTAATCCCGATGATCGTCTCTCTTTTTCCAATCCCTAATTCCCTAATCACCTGTTCCCCGTATTCCCTCTCCTCCGGCTTCAGATTAAATACGTATGGAGAGATCTCGATCCCGAGCAGAGCGGCCATGTGCTGTTGGTAGGTGTTTTGGTTCTTTTTTTTCAGGACGTTCGCCTGCTCCAGGCCAAAGCGGGAGATCATTGACATATCGAACCAACCGGAGGGGGTGTAGGTAAGTTTGCCGTTCTTTAAATAAGCCCCCACTATCTGCTCCGCCCGCCGCGACGAAACGTATTCACAGGCCGCCCGGTCGTCTTCCAGGCCAACGACCAGCTGATAATCGTCAAGTTCAGCCCGCTCTTCCCAAGTCGCCAAGCGGCTGATATAAGGATTATTGAGCAAAATATCTTTGGCCGAAGGAGCGGTCAACCAATCGATTCGCGCTTGGCGGTTAAACTTATCGCTTAGCCCGGGGAGGAGCGAAGTCGTGCGGAGAACGTCCCCGATCGCCCCCAATTTAACGATCAGTATTTTTACCATGTGATAAATTTATGCCCTCTTAGCCAGCGACTAAGAAGCGACCCCTGTTTATTTAGTTGAAATTCGTGGAAGGATCCGTCGAAGCGGCGCGCCTGCTTATAATTCGGCAGGATCGGCACAAAGCAATCGTCGGCCGACTGGAGTTTTTCGTAACTGACCGAAAAACCCGACTTCTGGTGCTGTTCCTTTTTTTTCATCATCTGGCTGACAGAGCGGTACGGATAATGCTTATAGACCGGGAAATGCTTATAGATCTGCCAGCCGATCCCGTGGGGCAAGGTGTTGTTCCGCTGGCCAAGATCGTAATAGATCCCCGGCTTGTTGCGGAACTGACGGATCTCAAGGTAGCCTGGACAGTACCAGAGGACCCGCTCCTGGACCGATTTGATCGCCCCAAGGTCACGCTCTTTATCAGACGGATGGAGGAAAAAGTTCATCACGTACCAGTTAACTTTTTCGGCGCGGGCTTTTTCCGCCTCATTGGCGACCCAATTCGGGTCGTCATGCCAGACCTCGTCTCCGTGAAGCAAAGTGAACCAGCCTTCTACCGGGTACATCTCCTGGGCTTTTTCCAGCAAGAACTGGCGGGCCCCATCTTCAAACTTCCGGTTCGGGAGCCGGTCAATAATTTCTTTATCTTTAAGGAAGTACTTCACGCAGTCATAGCTTCTGACGATCTCTTCGGTCCGATCGTCGGAACCGTCCAGAACCATGATCTTGTCGAAATACTTTTTGTTGGCCGCCATGACCTCGTCGATCACGTCTTCTTCGTTCCGGGTCAGCATCAAACCGATGTTCTGCGTCATATGTGTTATAATTTTAGCATGAATTTGCCGCTTTTATTAATTGCCGCTATTACACTCCTCAAGCTCGGAATGATCAGGTACTTTCCGCTAATTGGGGACGAAGCTTATTACTGGCTTTGGGGACAACATCTTGCTTTTAGCTATGTCGACCATCCTCCAATGATCGCTTACCTCAACCGGGTCTTATCGACCCTTTTTGGCAACAGCGAACTGGCGATCCGCCTGGCGGCGCTGACGATCGTCCTCATGGTAACTTATCTGGTCTATCTGACCGCCAGGGAGCTCTTTGACCGGCAAACCGCCCTCAAGAGCGCTCTCTTTTTCAATCTGATCCCGACTTTTTTTGGCGGCGGGATGTTTCTGGTCCCGCAAATGCTGGTCTTTCTTTTCTGGTCGTTGAGCTTTTACCTGCTGGTCAGGCTCATCAAGAGCGGCAACGGCAAATACTGGTACTATCTGGGGATGGCGGTCGGCCTCGGCCTGCTAAGCGACTACGTCATGGCTCTTTTTATCATCGCGACCGTCGTTTTTTTCGCGATCGAAAAAGATCAACGCTTCTGGTTCAAAAGAATAGAACCTTACCTTGGCCTGTGCCTTAGCCTCGGCCTTTTCCTCCCCGTTATTGTCTGGAACTTTGGTCTCGGTTTTACCCCCCTCTTCTATTGGGGCGGAAAAATGGGGGCCGGCCCACGGATCGGCGACAACCTCCTTAATTTTTTCGGACTGCAAACACTCCTCTACACCCCCCCCATCTTTTTTGGGACGATCTATTTGATCTTTAAAGCGAAAAACAAATTATTGGCCGTACTTGCCGGAGCGGTCTTTCTCCCCTTCGCCCTCATCAGCCCGATCATGAACGTCGGGGGACATTGGCCGGCCTGCGCCTATTTCCCGGCGATCGCCGCCAGCGGCAAGCTGAAACGCTGGGCAATCAGTGTCCTGATCGGCTTCGCCCTCCTCCTTAACGTCGGTGGATTCTCCTATTTTCTTTTCTTTTATCCAACTCCGGCCGACCTGCGGGGAAGAGAGTTTACAATCAATTCCCAACTGCCAACTTATTTAAAAGAAACCACTCCAAAAACCGGTCGCACCTATTACTTTGCCAATGATCTGGGGATCCTCGGGCTGGTCGCTTTCCATGGACAGGTCAGAGTCAACATGGCGCCGGGACGGCTCAAACAAGTTGACCTGTGGGGGATCCCGGAGCTAAAGAAGGGGGACAATATCATCTACTTCGCTATTAATGAAAAAGAGTTGTCCGACAAGCTCAAACCCCTCTTTCGCCGGGTCTGGACCGAACCACAGCGGCGATTGTTCAATAAAGACGCCGACCTCCCCAAACTGACCCAGATCTTTCACGCCGAGGGTTATAAAGGCGGTCTTGTTCCATGAACCTGCGCCTTGTCCTTGCCCTTTGCCTCGGCCTTTTCATTCTGGTCTCTTTCGCTACCTTGCCGCGCAATCCGTTGCAGAACGACGACGCCTCTCTTTACGCCCTGGCGGCCAAGAACGCGGTTGTCCACAATCAATGGCTGGCTCAATATATTTCACCGGGCGACCCCGCCTCTTTTCTCGACAAACCGCCGCTCGGGATCTGGCTTCTCGCCTGGCCGATGAAACTATTCGGCGTCAGCGAACTAACGGTCCACCTTGCCAATGTCCTTTATTTTGCCGCCCTGCTGGCCTTGATCTATTTTTATATTAGGAGAGCAAGCGGTCAGCGGCTCGCCCTCCTTGCCGCGATCATCGCCGGGACCAGTCTCGGATTGGTCGCTTATTCGCGCGCGCCAAAGCTCGATATTCTCTTGCCGCTTTTTGTCACTCTGGCCCATCTGGCGCTTTATGATTTTATTAAGAAAGATCGCCCAAGCTCGATCTATCTTTTTACCGTCGCTCTGGCCTGCGGCTTTCTCGTCAAATCCGGCTTTGGCCTCCTTCTCCCCGGGCTAACAGTCATTTTTCTTTTGATTTTCAACAAAGAGGCCCGCTCAAAGCTTTTTCGTTTCGTTTTCTCTTACCACCTAATCCTGACCGCTTTCTTGCTTCTCCTGCTCATCGGCGGCGTCCTGGCCCTCCAAATTATTCCGCTCGGCGATCAATGGCTGCCGTACCTGCGCAGTATCACCATTCAAAGTAAATACAATACCAGCTACCTCGGCTTTGGTTTTTATACGTCAGTCATCGGCTACCTTTTGATCATCATTTTCCCCTGGGCGCCGCTCGCGATGACGGCGATAAGCTTGCCGAAGCCCTCCCACCGCCTTAGCCTCTACCACTTCTGCAACCTCTGGTTCTGGTCAAATTTGCTCTTTCTCTTGTTCTTCTACCGCCAGAACGACCTGCGGACCTTTACCGTCTTTGTCCCACCGCTGGCGATTTTAGCAGCGCTTAAACTAACCGCCATCCAATGGAAAATACGGAAACCGTCCGCCGCGGCGGATTTATTCGCAGGTTTCCGTATTGAATTACTCTGGAACCTCATCTTTTGGCTGATCTTTGCGGTCGGATTTATTACGTTGTTTAATAAACCGTATAACGGCGATGGGATCTATCTTGGCGACGCCCTTTTGCCGATCGGACTATTTGTCGTCGCTTTGAGTTGGCTTTTCTTTTACCTGGTCCGGCCGGCCTGGAATAAACTTGTCGTTTTTTGCGTTTTAACTATGTTGGCTTACAACGCCTTGTTTTACGTTTCGCTCCCATTGGTCAATTCGTTCAATCCGGACGTCAAATGGCCGGCCTTGATCAATGATTATACCCGCCAGGGCTACGCCCTGGTTATCTACCGTCCGCCGGACCGCCAGCTCTTTTATAGTCCCGACCTTTTTTACGTCGACTTCATGAGCGGGCCAGCCGACCTTTATGCCTGGGACCAAGCCAAGTTGAAAGATTTTTTAAAAACAGAAAAAGCGGTCGTCCTAAGCGATACTAAGAGCTGGGAAAAAGCGAAGATCCGAGGAAAAGTGCTGGCACGGGACAATTATTCCGAACTGGTTATAACCAAAGCGTATTAGTGGCGCAGTGTATCCCGCCCTGCGAGCCCCAGAGGAAGGTGCCAAATAGCCGTGAAGTTGTTTCTACCCTGATCCCCGCTGCCCGCAAGATCCGGGCCGCGGCAACGGCCGCCTGATCGAGGTAAACCCCGCCGCCCGGTAGCGGGAGCAAATTGACCGGCAGGCCGTCCTCTTCCGGTAAAACGCGAAACAGGTCGGGTTTGACCTCTTCCAGAAGCCGATCGATCAATTCCCTGTTCTCCAGATAATACGGCTCCGCCGTGAGAATGGCGTTCTCGTCCGGCAAGTGCATCAGGTTCATGTCAGCGTGGTCGTTCGGCACCAAAAACCGTTTGGAAGTACCAAGCTCGGCCAGCAGCTGGCGGGGAAAAATATCGGTCCAACCGTAAGGGACCCGGAAAACTTGCCGCCCAAATCTTCGCAGGGTCGCTTCCGTTTCGCCGATCGTCACCATATTGAAAAGCCGCGATTCCATTTCCAGCATGAGCCGCTGTTCCGGAGGGAGAAAAGAAAGGTCGGGAATGTACTGCTCCGACAGGAAGGCGTACTTATCACCAATAACGACCTCACCGCCGCAACCAATTCGGCTGTAATTCTGCCGCAAGCCGCCACCTGCCCAATTAAATAACGGCCGCCAATCAAAAACCCCGGCGTCCGGATTGATATAAACCGTTTCCGCCAGCTGGGTAAAAAGATCGCGCGGGAACGAGAGGCCGATCGAACCCGGCAACTCCTGTTCTCTTTTGATCAGCAGCAGATCGCGCGGCATAAGGCCCCTGGCGATCGCCTCATCGTTAAAGCCGGGATTGACCGTGTCATACTCGGCCGGATCCATCGCCAGCAAGGCGGTTTGATAGCCGAACCGCCGGAAATCGGCAAGGAGAGTCAGCCGCGCCTCGTCGCGGGTCGCCTCATCGGCGCAGGTTTCCACCCGCATCTCCATGGCAAGCGGCCCATGCAAGCGGTAGCCTTCTTCACATTCTTCAACCCAGTCAAGCCGTCCGCGGTGGCAAAGAATTTCTTCCGCCAGAGTAAGCGAGCCGCTGAGCTTCTCCTGCCGGCAAACTTCGTAAGTCATCCCCCAGGGGGTTTCCCGATCGAGGCCACATTGCCGCAAGACTTCCTGATATTTGCCGCGGTTAATGAACGGCGTTTGCGCGGCGGTGAGCAACACCGGCCGTTTGGTTTGGTCCGTAAGCCTAATTGACATCAAATGTTTATCTGTCGGGCGACCGGTAAATTTCAATGTTTTTTCCGGAAAAATCATCTATAATAAATTAATGCCAACCAACCTCTTGCTTCTCATCACCATCGCGACTTTTTTTCGACTCGCCCTGGGGATACTCTTCCCCCTGACCGCTGATGAATCATATTACTGGCTCTGGGCAAGACATCTTAACCTATCATATGTCGACCATCCCCCGATGATCGCCCTGATCAATTATCTGACGACCTTTGGCCAGCCCAACCTCCTGACCCTGCGGCTCGGCGCCGCACTCATCAGTCTGGGAGTCGCCTTGCTTATCTATTTCATCTCCCTGGAAGCGTTTAACCGGCGGGTCGCTTTTTGGTCTACAGCCCTCTTTCTTCTTCTCCCTCATTATCTGGTCATCTGGCTAACCCAGTTCGTTGAGCTCCCGCTGGCCATTTTCTGGGCCCTGGCGGTCTGGCTAATGGTCAAGATCGTCAAAACCCAGCAAAAATATTACTGGTATCTGCTGGGGATTGTCGTTGGCCTGGGGACTTTGAGCAAATATACCATGATACTTTTCTGGCCCGCCCTCCTGCTCTTCTTTATCGTCTCTCCGGCCAACCGTTTCTGGCTAAAGAGAAAACAACCTTACCTCTGCCTCGGACTAAGCCTTGGCCTTTTCTCCCCGGTCCTTGTCTGGAACAGCCGGCTGGACTGGGTCTCATTCTCTTTTCATGGCGCGAAGGTTGGGACCTCCGTCTGGTTTAGCGGGCTCCTCCCTTTTATCGGCGACCAGCTGGTCCACTTCACCCCTTTCCTGCTCTTTGCGCTGGTCCCGGTCTTTGCCTACTCATTAAAAAAGAACGATCTCTCCAGGCTGTTGTTCTCTTTCTCTTTTCCGATCATCCTTCTATTCCTCCTCCTCTCGGTCAAGGTCAAGGTTTGGGCCCACTGGCCGTCGATCGGGTACCTGGCCGCCCTCCCCCTGACCGTCGCCTATCTTGATGAAAACGGCAAATCACTAAAAAAGTTCATTCTTTGGATCGCTCTTTTCACCGCGCTGATCTTAGCGGTCCTGCTCTTGGTCTCTCCGGGGGTCTTGCTTCATCAAAAAGAGTACGCCCGCAACAAAGAATTGGCGACCCTTCTCCCTAAAGAGACCAAGCTCTTCGCCCGGACCAACGTCTCCGCCTCCCTCCTTGAGTTTTACACCGGGCGCCAAACTTATATGGCGACAGGATTCCTCAAGCCGGGACCGCTCTGGGGGGAAAAACAATATGAGCTTTGGGGAATACCTGACCTGAAAAAGGGGGAAACGGTCATCTATTTTGGAGAAGATACCAAAGAGTTCAAGGAAGCGGCAAGCAGGGAATTTGCTAAAGTCACCGAACTTAAAGGATTTAAGCTATATTTAATCGAAGATTACATAACCAATAACTATAGTTTTTTCAGTTTATCCGGCTTCAAAGGGTCCGGCCATCCATAGGATGCTTGAAATTTTTAGCATATTTTCTCGATATATATTTAGCTATGTCTATTCAAGCGGTCAACGCGGCTCCTTCCCTTTGTAACAAAGTCTTTCTCGAAGCTACTCGGGATTTGCGCAGGTTTCGGCCAAGTAGTTTTTACGCAAATTCAGCTGATGAGATCGGCCAGGCTCAAGGTTACATAAACTTCGATGAATTTAGGCAAGCTCATGACTTTCGCCGGGAAACGATCAAGTTTTTGCTTAACACGCCAAAGGAAGAAGCGGTCAGAACCGCCCTATTGCAAGATCTATTCGACGCCCATTTATTTACCCCGATGAACTACCAAATATATCACCAGACCTTTATTCCGATCGAAATGGCTAGAAGGATCGTTTTTCCCGACATTAAACCAGCCGGGATCCAGCTCGCCAGCAATTGGGGCGTTTATCCTTTGTTTTTAAAAGAGCAAATGGGTTTGACGGACTTCTATGGGATCGACGTAGATAAAGCGGCGATCGCCTACGCCGAAAAAATCGGCGCTCCGGTCATTGAAGCAGACGCTCGTTCACTTCCATTTCCAGCGGAACGGTTCGATCTGGTCTTCAGCTCTCATTTTTTAGACTGCAGCTACTTTGGGTTCATTAACTCGGTAAAGGGATTAAGCTGGGGAGAAGAATTCATTAATTTTCGGCTTGACGTGATGAGAGAGGTTTATCGGGTCCTGCGGCCGGGCGGTTGGTTTATAACTCAAACAGAGGTTGTCTCATGCCAGGACCTGATAAGTTCCTGGACAGGAACAATCGCTCAAGTAATGACCTTTAACTTCGAATCAATAAAATTCGACGGCCTCTTTGCCGTCCAAAAAGGGTAAATCAACGCCACACTCCGGCGATCGACTTCTGGCAAGCCGGACAGCCACCCTTTTCATTCACCAGATTGGACCAAGTTCTAAATTGAGCTCTGGTGATCAGCGGCTTGCCGCATTGAGGACAAAGTGTATCTTCCCCCTCCGGGATCGGGACATTCCCCGCGTAGACGTATTGTAACCCGCTCTTTAATCCGATCTCGCGCGCTTTGCTCAAGGCGGACGCGGGCGTTGGAGGCCGGTCAAGCATTTTATTGGCGGGATAAAACCCGGAAACGTGCCAGGGGGTTTCTTCCCCAAGACCGCGAATAAAACCGGCTATTTCGGCCAGCTCCTCCAAAGAATCGTTTACCCCCGGGATAATGAGCGTCGTCACCTCGATCCAGATCTTTAACTTTTTCATCAGCTTAATGGTTTCCAGCACCGGCATAAGCTGTCCCCCGCAGATCTTCCGGTAAAAATCATCGCGGAAAGATTTCAGATCGATATTGGCGGCATCGAGATAAGGGGCGATCGCTTCCAGCGGGGCCGGATCGATATATCCGTTGGTGATAAAAATATTTTTCAATCCCTTTTCCCTGGCCAGCTTAGCGCAATCAAGGGCGTATTCGTAATATATCGTCGGCTCGGTGTAAGTATACGAAATACTAAGGGTCTTGCTCTCCAGGGCTGCTTCGACAATCTGCTCCGGAGATGTTTCCTGACCGACGATCACTTTCTTATCGCGCGGTGACTGGGAGATCCCGAAATTCTGGCAAAAATCACAGCGAAAATTACAGCCGACCGTGGCAATGGAATAAGTGGTTGAGCCGGGAAGAAAATGAAAAAGCGGTTTTTTTTCAATCGGATCGATCTGCGCGGAGACCAATTTGCCATAAACCAGGGAGATCAGCTCCCCCCCCTGATTCTCTCTGACCCCGCATATCCCTCTTCCCCGATCGGAGATCAGGCAATGATGAGGGCAAAGCTCGCACTTTACTTTCTGGTCTTCAAGTTTCTTATAAAAAAGGGCTTCCCTAGTCATTGTCGTCGCCGCAAGTACAGTTGCCGCCGCAACCGCCGCAGGATGGCTCTTCCCGGACCGCTTCCAAGCCAAATGGTTCGTAGAGAATGTTCTCAAAGGTAACGGTCCGCTCCTCCGAGGTCGCCATGTTCTTGAGGACCGCCCCCCCTTTGGCGACTTCATCTTCGCCGATAATGTAGACGTATTGCGCTTTCTGCCGGTCTGCCGCCTTCATCTGGGCTTTGAGCGATTTCCCCGAGTAATCCATGTCGGCCGGGATCCCCGACTCGCGGCCTTTTAACAGGAGGTCAAAAGCGACCTTTCTGGCCGGCTCGCCGATCGTCGCAATATAAAGAAGGAGTCCGCGGGAATCGTGCCCGGCCAATTTAGTCTGTTTCATGATCTCGACCAGCCGCTCCAGTCCGATCGCGAAACCGATCGCCGGGGTCGCCTTCCCCCCCAGCTCCTCCACCAGGTTGTCGTAGCGCCCGCCACCGCAAACCGCGTTCTGGGCGCCGAGCTGGCTGGAAACGACCTCAAAAGCGGTCTTGGTGTAATAATCCAGTCCCCGGACCAGCCGATCGCTGCGCTGATACTCGACCTTGGCCGCGTCGAGATAATTTAAAAGTTTTTTGAAGTGGGCGTCGCATTCTTCGCAAAGATGACTGGCCGAAGCGGGAGCGGCGGCGATCACTTTCTGGCAGGCCGCTTCTTTACAGTCGAGGATCCTCATCGGATTGGTTTCCAGCCTCTCCTGGCAGTCGGCGCACATCCCGCCGATATGGGAACGAAAATAATCCTGGACCGCCTGCCGGTAGCCCGGCTGGCATTTGCCGCAGCCGACGGAGTTAAGGTTGACCCGCAGGCCGGTCAAGCCGAGAGAATTAAAAAGTTTGACCGCCATGACAATGACCTCGGCATCAAGCAACGGATCGGCGGAGCCGAACGCTTCGACTCCCGCCTGATGAAATTGCCGCTGGCGCCCCGCCTGCGGCCGCTCGTACCTGAACATTGGACCAATATAAAAAAACTTGGAAAAGTTATCGGGCGAGATCAAATTGTTCTCGAGCCCGGCCCGGACCACCGCCGCGGTCGCTTCGGGACGAAGAGTTAAACTTCTTCCCTTCCTATCGGCAAAGGTATACATCTCTTTTTTGACGATATCGGTAGTTTGGCCGATCGAGCGGGAAAACAATTCGGTCGCTTCAAAGACCGGGGTCCGGATCTCCTGATAATTGTACAGGAAGAAGATGTCGCGGCAATTGTCCTCGATATACTGCCAGAGCCGGGCTTCTTCCGGCAAAATATCTTTAGTTCCCCTTGGCGCGGTATATTTCATAATTTAATTATAACACCTTTCTATTTTCTTTTTTATCCGTTCTTATCCCTTACTACTTATCCCTTATTCCTTCCCCTAGCCCCCACCCATCATCCTGATGATCTCCACCACATCCCCTTCTTTGACCAATGATGTAAACTTTTCTCTTTTGATGATCTTGCCGTTGATCTCTACCGCGCAAGCGCGGGGGGATATTTTAAATCTGCCGATCAGGTCGGCGATAGTCGTCCCGGCCAAAGCATTCCATTCTTTTCCGTTAACAGTAATTTTCATCATCCCAACTCCCTCTCCCAATCTTTCCAGACCGGCTCGTATCCCGATCGCCGCAGGGCCCGGCTCACTTCACGCGGGGTCCTGGCATCGGCGATTTCAAACTGCTTGCCGCTTTTTTGGGCCAGCGCGTACCCCCCCGGAGAGGTTTTTGAGCCGGCGCTCATTTGGGTGATGCCGAATTGAAAGATCCGGTCGCGAAACGCCGCCCGCTCCCTGGTTGAAAGGGCAAACCCGATCTCCGGAAAAAGCAGCCGCAAGGCGCAGACCAGGCGGAGAAAATCATCGTCGCCGACCGGATGCTTGACCTGATAAGCCGTTTCCGCCGGATTGATCCGGGGAAAACTGACCTGGAACTGGGTCTGCCAGTAATTTTTTAGGAGGGATTGGAGATGCTCCGCCAGCTGGACCGCTTCAAATCGCCAATCATAGAGGCCGAGCAAAAACCCAAGGCCAACCTTCCGGATGCCGGCCCGCGCTCCCCTGGCCGGAGAGGCAAAACGCCAGCCGTAATCCCGCTTGGGGCCGTCCGGATGGACCGCCTGATAAGTCGGCCGATGGTAGGTCTCTTGATAGATGGTCAACCCATCAACCCCGGCGTCGACCAAAGTCTTATATCCTTCTTCGGTCAAGGGATAGATCTCAATGGAAAGAGAGGTAAACATTTTTTTCAGTTCGACCGCCGCTTCCCTGATGTACCCGACAGGGACCTTCACCTGATCTTCGCCGGTCAATAAAAGAAGATGCTGGAACCCTTCGCTAAGCAAATGTTTCGCTTCCCCGATTATCTGTTCGATCGTCAGGGTCGATCTTTTGATCCCGGAGCACCGGTTAAACCCGCAGTAGACACAGCTATTAACGCATTCATTGGAAATGTAGAGGGGGGCATAAAGCTGGATCGTCCGCCCAAAATGTTTGAGGGTCTCCTTTCGAGCCGAAACCATTAGCTCCGAAAGCTCCCGCTCTCCATAAATGATCTTTTTAAAATCCCGAAGGTTCATAAGTGAAGGGGGCTTGAAGCACGGGCGATTTGACTGCCGGCAATGATCCCGGCCAGATACGCTTTTCTCCCGGCCATCACGCCAAGTTTGAACGCTTCGGCCATGGCGATCGGGTCGTCCGCCGCGGCGATCGCCGTGTTCACCAGGACTGCGTCCGCCCCCATTTCCAGCGCCTCAGCCGCGTGAGCCGGGCTTCCCAGACCGGCATCGACCACGACCGGAATGTTTGCCTGTTCAATTATTATGGCAATATTCTCTTTGGTCTTGATCCCTTGAGCGGAGCCAATGGGCGAGCCAAGCGGCATGACCGTGGCACATCCGACCCCTTCCAGCCTTTTGGCAAGGACCGGATCGGCATTAATATATGGAAGGACGGTAAATCCCTCTTTAACCAGAATTTCCGCCGCTTTAAGCGTTTCGATCGGATCAGGGAGGAGGAACCGCGGGTCAGGTGTTACCTCCAGCTTTACCCAGGCGGGAAGACCAAAAGAACGGGCCAGCCTGGCTAAACGGACCGCTTCATCCGCCGTCCTGGCCCCGGAAGTGTTGGGAAGGATCAAATATTTTTTGGGGTTGATAAACCCCAAAATATGGTCGCCTGGATCATTCAGGTCGACCCGGCGGAGGGCGACCGTTACGATCTCCGCCTCCGAAGCTTCGATCGCTTTTTTCATCACCTTGGGTGAAGAAAATTTCCCGGTCCCCAGCAGAAGCCGCGAATTGAACTTTTTCTTTGCTATAGCGAGGAAATCCTTCATATTTCAAGTATACAAGAAATTGCGCCTCCCCGCAATTTGAGTTAAAATGATGATTCATGTCACAGCGTTTTTATTGTTATAAAGCTAAAATGGAAACCAGCGGCAGTATCGCCGCGGTTTCCATATGGATTTTTCTATTTATTAGCTCTATGCTATCCTCTCCCTGCTCCCCCCTTGATTTCAAAGAGCTCTGGCGGCTCACTTCCCCCGAAGCGGCCCCCAGAATAGGCCGATCTTATGTTCAAGGCTCCGTGAAAGTGCGTGAAATATATTACCCGAGCCGCTCATATAAAGGGAAACCGTCAATTATTTTCGGTTATTACTGCGTCCCCCTATTTTTAAAAGAGAGATTGCCGGCGATATTGATCTCTCATGGCGGAGGCGGCGGTGCCAGTCTCCCGACCGGGCTTCGCTGGGCAAAATATGGCTACGCCAACCTGATCATTGACCTGCCGGGGAAAGGGAAACAACGGGGCGGCTCCCGCTCAACCGGTCCGGACATGGACGTTGAGAGCCTGCTCTATACCGGCCAAGAGTTGGAAAACAATTACCTTTTCCATTCGGTCGCGGCGATCCGCCACGGGATCGGTTTTTTGGCTAACCAGCCGGAGGTTGACCCCGATCGGCTTGGAATGATCGGCCTCTCCTGGGGAGGGGTCAACTCTATCCTGACCAATGGACAGGAACCAAGATTAAAAGCGGTCGTCAATGTCTTTGGGGCTGGGTTTATTCCGGAGGGATGCACCTGGATGGACCAATTCACGAGGAAACTTCCGGACGAGCTCAAGCGCTGGAACGCGTTCCTTGACCCCAGCCGCTTTCTGGCGACCCAACACGCCCCGATACTTTTTATCACCGGGACAAACGACCATTGTTACTATTTGCCGACATTCCAAAAAAGTTTCCTAAAAATTAACGGGGAAAAACAGCTCTACCTGATCCCCAACCTGCGGCACCAATTCTATCAGCGGGACGAAGCGGTCGCCCTCGCCTGGCTTGACGGCAAACTAAAAAAGAAAGGGATTTTCCCGGAAGTCACGATCCTCCCTTTTTATCAAAAACCGGCTAATTTCATGGTTTCCAAAGAACTGACCGCACCTGAGGTCAGACTGGCAAGAGCCCCGGACCATTTGATCGTTCCGGTCATGGTCGATAGCGTGGCCGACATTAAAAACCTGCGCCTTTACTATTCTCAGGGGGGGCCCAACCAGTGGACCATAAAAAAGTGGCAAAGCTTAGCGGCCGACCGCGACGAGAATGGATATTATTTCAAAGTCCCCCACCGGTTGATCGACCCGGAGATCCTTTTCTTCGCGTCAATAACCAACGTAGAGAACCGGACCACCTCCACCCTGGTCCGCTCATTGTTCAAAATGACCATGGAAAACGGGGAACAATCATATGCCGTTTCGCCGCCGATCACCCGGACCTTTAAACACGATCTCCCCATGATCATGCTGAACGGGGAAAAGATCCGCTCGAATGAATACCTGGTCTATTCTCCCAAGAGCAAAAGTTATCTTTTGCTAAGCAAAAAAATGAAGCGGGCGGAAAGATCAATCGTCAGAAAATGGCTGATCTCGCTCAAAGTCTGGCAAATAGGCCGTTTGGCTCGTTAACTCCTGCCGAAAAATATTCTCCAGCCCGATCTTCCCGGCATATTCCAAGATCGACCCATATTCCGTGAGGGAAAGCGGCCGGTTTATTTCCGGATAGCGAACCGCTAAATGCCGGGGCGAATATTGCGCCATCAAGCTGACCTGGATATCAGGGGAAAGCGAAGCCAAAAAATCGAGCGCTCGCCGACTACCGGCCAACCCGTTCGGCAAGACCAGATGCCGGACTATTAATCGGGTCCCAACCTGCCGGTACATTTCAAAGATCGCCGCCTTGGCGGTCTCGAAATAGTTTTTCGCTCCCGAATATTTAAGGGCGGCCGCGTCGTCTCCGTATTTAAGATCGGGGAGATAAATGTCGACAATTCCGTCGAGCGCCTCAAGCAGTTCCAGGCTGTCATACCCGCTGGAGTTCCAGACGATCGGAATCGTCAAGCCTTGAGCACGAGCGACCTTAATCGCTTCAATAATTTGGGGACCGTAATGGGTCGGGGAAACGAGATTAATGTTGTGCGCCTTTCGCTCCTGCATCTCCAACATAATTTCAACCAATCCCCTGTCCCGTATATCCGTGTCCCGTTTATCCGTATCCCCCTGGCTGATCTGATAGTTTTGGCAAAACACACAGCGCAGACTGCAGTGAGAAAAAAAGATCGTCCCCGACCCTCTGGTCCCGGAGATGACCGGCTCTTCTCCATGATGAAGGCAATAAGTGGCGATTTCAATATTCGCGCCGGCCCGGCAGAGTCCACGCTCCCCGGTCAGGCGGTTTACTCCACAACGGTGGCCGCAGAGCCGGCAGGGGACAAGAAGTTGGTTCTCCATAAAAATAGTTTAGCTAATCGGCTTGTCACAATCAATGCTGTTGGGTAAGAAGATATTTGGAAAAATCCTGGTAACCGACCGTTCGGTCGATAAACCTCATCAGGTCGAAATTGACCCCGCCATAAAGGTTGTGCGGGTTGTTCTCGTTCGCGGAAGAGATCCGCTCCCAGCCAAAATATAAGCCCAGAGGCAAACCGGCAAACAAACCCCGGTCCCAGCGGGCGTCAAACCCGATCCCGCCGCCGCGCAATTCCTGCGCTTCTCCCGCGACAACCCTCTCACCCGACGGAACAACGCCAAAACGCAAATTTAGTTTTTCCGGCACGTAAACGGAGCGGCCATCTCCAAAAGTGATAAATCCTTCGCCGCTCAAGCGAAACCGCTTATCGCGCTGGTCGTCCATGGTTTTGACATAGCTCCATTCGCCGCTCGCCCTGACGCTTAGCGCCCTACCCGGCGTGTAGCTAAGGGAAAAGCGGCCGTCGGTCATAAAAGAGGTACGCTCGTAATAATACGGCAGATTATAAACGGAGCCGCTGGTCGCGTATTTAGCCTGACCGGCCGACTCTAGTTTAAATCCCCAATAAGCAATATTGATATATCCCTGGGCCCGACAACCATCAACCACTTCTCCGCTAAAAAAAGAGCAATCCCCTTTCGCCGCCAGTTCAAAGTACTGGCTTTTGATCGGAGCGGTTTTCCCGATCAAGCCGGGATTGAGACCAAGAACCAGCGGAACACTGCTGCTGTTTTCCTGGATTGAAACGCCGATCGACAGATCTGGCCGAATAACGTTATGGACCAAGGGAGGAAGCTGATAAGGGACCCGCTCAACAATGACTCGGTCTTGAATGACGATGATCGTCAGGTCATTAGAAACGGTAACTATCTGTCCCGCCCCGTCTGTGACTATCAGCTTAAGCTGGAAAGGGCCCTTTGCCCGATCGGGGAAGAGCGCGGCTAATTTGATCGGGTCAAGAGCGATCCGGATCGACAAGCGCCGGCCTCCGTCAGAAAACATCTCCTGGCTTACGGTGATAGGCACAACAACGTCGGTCCCTGTCGCCGGCACGATCAACCGTATCATTTTAATTGAATCGGCGCCATCTCCGACAATATTGAGCGTTTGGCTTTCATTATTAGCCATCAAAGTCTCCGGCGCGACAAACAGTTTCAGCGGAGGATAAGGGATGGCGCAAACCCTGGGACTTTCGCAGGGAACACCAGGCTCCGTTGGATCGCCGGCCGCACCAACAATCCTGATCGCGTTTGTGACCGTCGATCGATAAAGACCATTCTGACTGGCCACGGTAAGCGAATAAGAAACCGGGAGAGCATTGGCTGGGAAATTGTCCGGCACACTGACCTTGATCGTCGCCTGACGGTCATCTATTCTCACGTATGAACCGGGCTCGACGGTGATCGGCGGCAAGCCCGGATTGGGGCTGGAAATGTCAACCTGGGCCGCGTCGGGCAAGTTCAAGCCGGTCAGCCTGATCGTTTTATTCTGCTCTCCGGGCCTAACTCTCGGGCCTATAGTTAAGATCTGCAGGCAAAAAGGCTCGCGTGGATCCAGCTGACACAAGGCCCCCAACAGGTCCTGGTTGCTGTAGGGAGTCGTAAGAGTATCCCGCAGTTTTATATACTCCCGGCTTGTCCCCAGCTCGCGAAGCAGCTGGGCTTTGACGTTAGCGATCCCCAGCGGAGAAACGATAACGTTTCCGGTAACCACGTCAACCGAGCCGTTGATCAACAATTTTGTTTCGGTGCTTACTCCGGTAAGATTCCCCAATAAGGCCTGGTAAACGTACCCTTGCGCGTAATGGGTCTTGTCCTGCCTGAAGCCGTTCAAATCGTCAATGATCAAGCAATCTTTCATATAATCCTTTTGTCTGGCATCGGAGATCGATCGATCATTGTCAATTTCGCGCAAAACCGCCTCAAGGTCAGCGTGGCTTTCCGGTCGATTTAATCGACCTTGATATTGCCGGTATCTTTCTTTGTTTTGAATAGTTAAACGGCTCTCCTGGCGAGCGCTTACCTGGTTCGCTGTCTTAGGTCTAGTTCGATCGGTCAGCATCCCTTTGGCTTCCGGGCTTAAGCTAATCCCTGTGCTGGTCTGGCCGAGCAAAAAAGAGGTCGCGTATCCATCAACATAGCCCGCTCCGGACTTGCTGTATCCAACCAGGTCGTCAATAATTAAAAGGTCCCTGACAATTCTTCTGCGGTCCGGGTTTAAAGAGCTAACATTTACTTCTGGCGGCATAAAATATCTCCTTCGTTCATTAATCCACGCATTGACCGGTTTCCCGAAACTTATCCTGCAAATACGGCTCATAAGACGAACATTTCGCCGGCCGGTCGTTCGGCCGCTGATTTTCAACTATCTCCAGCGCGTCTGGGATCGTTAAGAGCGGCTCTGAAATATCAGCCGATAAAACCACAAGATTCTTCTTCTCTTTTTTGGCGGTTTTGGGAACAGCCAGCTCGATCGTCAGGAACATGGTGTCGCCGCTCAAAGGACAAGAACGAATATTGAGCGGTTCCCTAACTAAGGTCAGAACGGCGGAAACGGATTCCCTCCCGCTAAAGCTCACCCTTAACTGATTAGGATCTAGCTCTCCGTTTTCCATTCTTAAAGCCAAAACAAAGCTCTTTTTTTCTCCTGGAACGACCATTAGCGGAAGCAAAGGTTCGGTCGTCGATAAAATAAGGCGGACCGGAACCGCTTCAGACGCTTTCATGGCGGCATCAACTTCAGCGGCTGATATTCCCAGATAGACGAACGGAGGGAAAAGACCTCCCCGCCCAGCACAGAGATCACGGTATCCTGACAAAAAACTGCCGTCTGTCGCCTCAACCAGGCCAAGAAAACTATCGCCCTGACCGGCCAAACCAATTTTTCCAGCCAGGGAGTCAACCGCCGCTTGTTGTTTATCATTGGATAGTTTCTTAAAGTCTTCTCCTTTAACAGAAAGTAAAATCTCCCGGGCGATCGCCGCGTAATGGCTGGATTGGCCGCCGGTAGGAGAAGCTAAATGTAAATCGACCGGTTGGCCGCCCAGGCACAGCTCCCCACCCCGATATTCCCGGCTGGTCAAAAGCATTTTCATCTGCCAGTCTTGAAAATAAAGTTTTTGAGGGTCCCTAATAATTTGCGATGAAACAACTGGCTTCGTCAAAGGACTTGGCTCCTTTTTTCGACAACCTGGACAAGCAAGTGCTCCAGCAAGCGCTCCAGCCATGGCATATTTATATAAACGCAAAGACTGATTGATCATTCTATCTGGTTATCTATCTTCGGCGACATGAATTTCAGGTAATATCCCCCCCCTCTTGACCAGGATTTATCCTCAACTTATACTGCTTTCATGAACCAACGAACCAAAGCCTTGCTGGACAAGGACAAGCGCCATCTCTGGCACCCTTTTACCCAGATGCAAGATTGGCTGGCAAATGACCAGCTGATCATTGAAAAAGGGGACGGCGCATATCTCTGGGATACCGAGGGGAAAAAATATATCGACGGCTGTTCTTCTCTTTGGGTCACGGTGCATGGTCATAATAATAAAAATCTCAACCAGGCGATCAAGAAACAGCTGGACCGGGTCGCCCACTCCACGCTCCTCGGCCTGGGCAATCTCCCGGCGATCGAACTGGCGGAGCAGTTGATCAAGATCGCTCCTAAAGGATTAAGTAAAGTCTTTTATTCCGATAGCGGCTCGACCGCGGTTGAGATCGCGATTAAAATTGCCTTTCAATACTGGCAACAAAAAGATGGGGAACCGAGACGTTCAGTCTCGGGGGGGCCCCATAAAACAAAGTTCATAACGCTAACCAACGCTTACCACGGCGATACAATCGGTTCCGTTTCAGTAGGTGGGATCAATCTTTTCCATAAGATCTACAAACCGCTCCTCTTCAAATCGATCAAAGTCACGCCGGGAGACATCATCGAACTAGAAAAAGTCCTTAAAGCCAGGCACCGGGAGATCGCCGCGATGATCGTCGAGCCGCTCGTCCAGGCGGCAGCCGGGATGCTAATGATGCCAAAGGGGTACCTTAAAGCGGTCCGCAGGCTCTGCTCCAAATACGGCGTTCTGCTGATCGTCGACGAAGTGGCGACCGGTTTCGGCCGGACCGGCAAGATGTTCGCCTGCGAACACGAAGGGGTCAGCCCTGACCTGATGTGCGTCGCCAAAGGGATCACCGGCGGGTACCTCCCGCTGGCGGCAACTTTAACGACCGATCGGATATATCAAGCCTTTCTCGGCCGTTTTGAAGAGAATAAGACCTTCTTCCACGGCCACACCTACACCGGCAACCCGCTTGCCTGCGCCGCCGCTCTCGCTTCGCTGAAGCTTTTCCAACAGAACAAAGTATTAGCTAACGTTAACCGCAACGCGGCCTTATTAGCCAAAGAACTCCCCGGATTTTTTCAATTAGAGCACGTCGGCGATATCCGCCAATGCGGCACGATGGTCGGGATCGAGCTATCTGAAGACAGAGAAGCAAAGCGGGCTTATTCAAGCAAGATCAGAATGGGGCACCGGGTAATTTTAGAGGCCCGGAAACGGGGCGCGATTATCCGTCCGCTCGGCGACGTTATCGTCCTCATGCCACCGCAAAGCATCGCCCAAAAAGAGTTAAAAGAACTGCTCGCCATCACCTATACTTCAATCAAAGCCGCAACTGAAAAATAAAAAGGGAAACCGTCCCGATCAGATCGGAACCGGTTTCCCTGCTTTGCCTAACCGCGCAATTAATTGCGCGGTTAAATTCGTCCCTTTAACTTTCCCCTGCTCCCTATATATTAAAACTTTGCGAAAAACCACCCTGTATATAAACGCTTGATGAAGTAAAGGAAGTCGACTTGCTGGCATCCGGGAAAATTACCCGGTATTCAACGCCCGCGGTCATCCCCCCCAATGAAAACTTAACCCCAACTTCACCCTGATACCCGGTGGTCGAGTTGGTCGATCCCGCCACGGTCATCGAGTTATAGCTCAAACCGGCGCCGGCGTAAGGAGTGATCATCCCGCTAAAAGTCTGATGATAGATAACGTCAACGGAGATCGGCATGTAGGTGGTGGAAACCCCTCCGCTATCGTAAGTGGTCGTATCGACCGCTCCTCGGAGGGAAACGTTCTCCGTGATGCCGTAATCGGCGCTGACGCCGTACATCATCGACGTCGAACCAGTACCGTGGTTGAACATCCCGGCCCGGCCGGAAACATTAACCGTCCCGGCAAAAGAAGCCGCGACCAGGAGACAGAGAAACATAACGACAAAGAGACTTTTTTTCATGTTTAACACCTCAAATTTATTTTACTATATTTATTGATCTGATTACAACGGGAGTTTAATATACGCCCCAATGCTCGGAATAATGGTCCAGTTTGGATCGGCGTTGGCGGTCGTGTCGTAATTGATCAAAGTAAAGGAGGCGCCAACGGTGACGCTGTCGTTAATCGCCTGCTCCAGGGCGTATTGCAAGCTAAGGTCGTAGGCGAGATCGGCGTTAACGGCCAATTTCTTCGCGGTAACCCCCACCCCCCAGTTGCCGATAAAATAATCGGCGTAAAGCTGGTAGGTTGAACCCGACGGGCCTGATCCGGCGGTCGCGCAAAAATCGACCGCTTTCCCGTCTCCCAAATCAAAGCCCAATCCCCCACCCATCGCTCCCCAGGTGGTGTTGGCATAAAGATACGGGACGGCGGCCTGAACTTGAGAGGCAACCAACAAAGCAAACAGAAACACAACTATCTTTTTCATCTGACTCCTCCTTTACTTTTTTTCAAAACATGGGCGCTCCCCCAAAATACGGCCAGCATGATCATAACTCCGGCGATCCCAGCAGTCGAATAGTCGAGCGGGGCGGCCCGTTCTATCCCCCTTCCGGCAAAGCCAAGCTTTTCTGCCACAAAATCAAGGCCATCCGGTTTAGTGGAAGCGAAAAATGTCGCCAGGAGAGCAATAGCGATCGAGAGAAAAAAAAGCCGTCTCATCTCTTCTCCGTAAGCATTGAGTGGAAGAGTCCGACCAGGGCCAGAGTGATCAGCCCTTCGGCGATCCCGATCACCAGATGGACTTTTACCATCGCCGGAATAACGACCGCGAAGGGGATCGTATCGGAGATCCCCAGTTCCAGGGCGCAGGCGAAAGCGGCCAATGGGACCGAGAGCCAGGCGGCAATCACGATCGCCAGCCATTCCGGCCCTGCTTTTTTTAGGAAGTTATATATGTAATAGCCAATGATCGCGCCAAAAAGGGCCATATTGATAATGTTCGCGCCGAGCGCCAGCAGACCACCGTCGGCGAAAAAGAAGGACTGAACGACCAGGACCGCGGCAATAACGATCGACCCGGCGAACGGGCCCAGGATCACCGCCGCAAAAACCCCGCCAATTAAGTGACCGGAAGTCCCACTGCCGATCGGAAAGTTGAACATTTGCGCGGCAAAAACAAGGGCCGCGACCATCCCCATTTTGTAGATCGTCCGCTCCCCTTCGTCGGTCAAGACCCGCCGCGCCCCCAGGGCAAAGTTGGCCGCTTTTTTTCCGGCTGTAGCCAGTACCATTGCTGGAGCAACTGCCGTCGCCGCGGCCCGGACCCTGGCCGCGCTGTAAGCTAAGACCACTACCGCCGAGCCAAAGAGGCCGGTCGCGACCTTGGGGTCAAGAAAACCATCAGGAATGTGCATTTTTCCCCGCTTTCACCCGCTTATAATAACCCACGCGATCTGACTTGTCCACAGCGCTCCCCCGCTATATAATGTAACTATGAAACTATCGGTCGTGATCGGCGCCTACAATCAAAAAGAGGTCCTGCGCCAAACGCTGGAATCGCTTTTTCGTCAAACTCTCCCCCCCGCCGAATACGAGGTCCAGCTGGTCGACAGTTCCTCGACCGACGGGACCGACCAGATGGTTCGGGAGCTAAAACCAACCTGCCGGTTCAATTATCAGCGGGTGGGAAACAAGGGGAAGACCTTTGCCCGCAACCTGGGAATAAAAGCGGCCGAAGGGGAGATCATCTTTCTGACCGACGCCGACATGGTCGCCAAAGAAACCCTGCTGGAGGAGCATCTGAAGGCCCACCAGCGGAAGAAGGACGCCTCCTTCGAAGGGTTGACCATCAACCCGAACGGGAAGCCGTATATCAAATCTTTTATTTTTCCTCACTCCCGTCTCAAATGGTCGTATTTTCTGACCGGCAACCTCTCTCTCCCCAAAAAGATACTCCTGGAAGCCGGACTTTTTGACGAACGGTTCAAAGGTTACGGCTGGGAAGATATTGAGCTGGGGTACCGGCTCTCCCGGATGAAGGTCCCGCTCTATTTCCTCCCCGGAGCGGTCAATTACCACCATCACCCGGTCACCGATTCTGGAATGCTGGAGCGAAAGTTTGAAATGGGACGCTCCGCCGCCCTCTTTTATAAAAAACATCCCAATTTTACGATCAAAATGTTCCTTGGGATCAATCCGCTGGCGATGGGAATTTACACCTTCCTCAAGGCCCACCCTCAATTTTTGGCCCGGATCAAATCCCGCTATCTGCTGGAGGAATACCAGTACCGGCGGGGATTGGAAGCAGGCCTCCAGGAAAATTAGTGGACAAAGCCGCGCTTTTCATGTTATTATGATTAGCGTTATGAAAGAAGGCATCCACCCAAAGTATTTTGACACCAAAGCCACCTGCGCCTGCGGGGCGGTCTTTGCCATTGGCTCGACCAGAGAGAACGTCACGGTCGACATGTGCTCCGCCTGCCACCCGCTCTTCACCGGCAAGCAGAAGCTGGTCGACGCCGAAGGGCGCGTCCAGAAGTTCAAGAAGAAATTTGCCAACGTCGCTCCGCGCGTGAAAAAAGAGAAGAAAAAGAAAGTCGCCAAAGCGGCCGCAAAAAAGAGCGCCGCCAAGAAACCGAAAAAAGCCGCCCCCAAGGAAAAGTAACCGTCCCTTTTCGGACACCTCATGTTTTTAGACAAACTTGCCAACGTCGAAAAAAGATTTATTGAGCTGGAAAGTTCTCTAAGCCGGCCGGATATTATCAACGACCGCGAACTGTTTTCCAATTACTCCAAAGAATTGAGCGAACTGCGCGAAGTGGTCGAAAAATACCGCGAATATACGGAGCTGATGAAAAGTCTGGCCGAGGCCGAAGCGATGCTCAAAGACGAGTCGATGAAAGAGCTCGCCGAGGAAGAGATCAAGGAACTGGAACGGAAGAAAACCTCCCTCATCTCCCAGCTGGAAGTCCTTCTCATCCCCAAAGATCCGCTCGATGACAAGAACATTATCATGGAGATCAGGGCCGGGACCGGCGGCGACGAAGCGGCCCTTTTTGCCGGGGACCTTCTCCGGATGTACCTGCGCTACGCCGAACGCAAAGGGTGGAAAACCGAGATCATTGACGCCAGCGACACCGGTCTGGGAGGCTACAAAGAAGCGATCGTCAATATTATCGGCAAAGGGGCTTACAGCCGCTTAAAATATGAGGGCGGGATCCACCGGGTCCAGCGGGTACCCAAGACCGAAGCGAGCGGACGGATCCACACTTCGGCGGCTTCGGTCGCGATCCTGCCTGAAGTCGAAGATGTCGACATCCATATTGACGAAAAAGACATTAAATTTGAAGCGTTCCGCGCGGGCGGCGCCGGCGGCCAGAACGTCAATAAAGTCTCCTCCGCCGTCCGGGTGACCCACCTGCCGACCGGGACGGTTGTCGAATGCCGGGAAGAGCGCTCCCAGCTCCAGAACCGGGCCAAGGCAATGAAGCTTCTGCGCGCCAGAATTTACGAGGCCGAAGAAGAAAAACTGCGCAAAGAGCGGGAATCGAGCCGTCGGGTGATGGTCGGGAGCGGCGACCGCTCCGAAAAGATCAGGACCTATAATTTCCCGCAAAGCCGGATCACCGATCACCGGATCGGCTTTACCGTCCACCAGCTCAATTCGATGCTCGATGGTGATATTGATGAACTGATCGACGCCCTGGCGACCGCCGACCGGGCGGCCAAGCTCGCCAACGCGGCATGACGATCGCCGAGGCGCTCGCCTGGGGGATCACCCAACTCTCAAGCTTTGAAGATCCCCGATTGGAAACGGAAGTCTTATTAACCAACAACCTCCAACTACCAACAACCAAATTAATATCGCAAGGCGATCAGGTTATTCAGGAAAAACTGCTGGCCAACTTTAAATCCTCGATCGCTAGACGCCTGGCTCACGAACCGACCGCGTACATTGTCGGCTATCAACCGTTCATGGGTATAGATATAAAAGTCGACCGACGGGTATTGATCCCCCGACCGGAAACGGAACTGTTAGTGGAAAAAATAATCTCCAATCCCAAATTCACTAATCACCTAATCCCCTATTCACCTATCATTGTTGCTGATGTTGGGACTGGTAGTGGGTGTATCGCCATTACGTTAGCCAAGGAATTACCAACTGCCAGAGTTACCGCAATCGATCTCTCCCCTTCTGCTTTGGAATTAGCCAAAGAAAACGCCGCGGCTCACAACGCTCAAATCACTTTTCTTGAAGGGGATCTTCTCGCTCCTTTGAAAGAAAAAGTCGACTTGATCGTCTCGAACCCTCCCTACATCCCGACCGCTGATTTAACAGGATTGGAGCCTGAAGTTAAAGATTGGGAGCCTATTTCAGCGCTTGACGGCGGGGCTGACGGCTTAGCCTATATCCGCCGTCTCATCAAAGACGCCCCCGCTCATCTTAATCCTGGAGGAAAGTTAATGTTTGAGTTTGGGTTTGGACAATCAGCGGCAATTCGTCAGTTTTTCAGTATTAACCCTAATTATACAGATATTATAATTATCAATGATTATGCCGGTATTCCACGAATCTGCTCCGCAACTGCACTTGGCAATAATATTGCTTAGTTCTTAGCATCTTATTTCCAAAAGGCAAAATTATGACCAATAATGAATTGATCCCTTTAGAAGCAATCCAAAACAAAATCTACATGATTCGTGGCCAAAAAGTTATGTTAGACCGGGATTTAGCAGAATTATACGGAATCCCAACAGGCACCTTAAACCAAGCAGTAAGTAGAAATCAGGAAAGGTTCCCAAATGACTTCATGTTTTCGCTGTCAAAACAGGAAATACAGAGGATATCACAAATTGTGATATCCTCTCCTTTAAAATACCATAAAAATATCAATGTTTTTACCGAAAACGGGGTTGCGATGCTTTCTTCTGTTCTACGAAGTAAACAAGCTGTCCAGGTTAATATTCAGATCATGAGGATATTCACCAAATTGCGGAACATTCTAGCTCAACACAAGGAATTAATTGCCAAGATTAATGAACTGGAACAAAAAACCGGCAAGAACAGCTCGGATATTCAATTAATCTTCGAGGCGATTCATCAAATGCTTACTCAACCGGAAAAACCCACAAGGATAGGTTTTATTTAACCTAAAACTATGGATTTATTGTTTAATTCTAACTTGAATAATTTCAACACTGCTGAGATTCCTGATTATAGGCGCATTTTGAGGACTTTGACTTGGCTGAGGACAGAGTGGAACTTTCACTTTACTATCTACATCAATTTTATTTTTAAGCTGCAAAGGAACAATTACGTTCTTAAAAAAATCATCAACATTAGTAAAATCATTTTTTGCATTCGGTACTTCATTAAACAGTTCATTTAAATCAACCCAATTATCGCACTCTTTCCTTAACAAATTTAAAACATTCTCTTGAGCATTTTCTATTTTATCCATATATCCTCCCCTTCTCTGCCCACATTTTACTCACGGTTTAGGGGAAAAGCAACCCAGGAAACTAGCGGTAATATCGCCGCGGCTTCCTGGCTTATTGAGCGGTTTGTCCCAGTGTTGAGTGAGGCAGACACCCAAAGAATGGCACTGGATTAGAATACAAGTTCAGTATGGACGCGCATTTCGCTTCCCCTATCCCCGGCCCTCTCCATGAAATGGAGAGGGGGGACCATCCGCTTTAGCGGATGGTGGGTGAGGTAATCCCAATATCTCTTACAATAATACGCCCACAATATTGTTTCGCTTGAGGAGACAAAAACCCTTTCTTCATAGCGATAAAAGTCACGGTACACTTGGCTTTTACCGCCGCCCCCATCACCTCGCCGCTATCAGCGTTCAAGCCTGATGGAAGATCGACCGCTAAAACCGGCCTGCGCAAGCTATTTATCGTTTCGATCATCTCCCTAGCCGGTTGCCTAACAGGAGTCGTCAACCCTAAACCAAAAAGAGCGTCGATCACCAGCTCCGCCTGGGAGAGCTCTTCAAGCTGAACCGCTTCTTTGACCCAAACGATCGGCAAGCCAAGATGCTCAATTATCAGCAGATTGGCCATAAAATCGATCGTCCCCCGGTTGTGGTCCCCAATAACAAAAACCGTGACTTTTTTCCCTTGATTATAAAGGTGGCGCGCCGCGACCAGGCCATCGCCGCCGTTATTCCCTACCCCGCAAACAACCGCCGCCCTCTCCCGCCACCAAAGCATCTTCAAAGCGACCTCGGCCGCGCTCCGGCCGGCGTTCTCCATCAAAACGATCGACGGCACGCCAAAATCAACCTGGGCCCGGTGGTCAAATTCTTTGGCTTGCGCGACGGAGATCGTTTTCATAATTAAAGTTTATCATAAACAACCCTACCCCAAAGGGCAAGCAAGATTTATGTAAAGACTAAATTTGAATAAAGCTAAGCTTAGGGGCTGGGCGTATAAGATAACTCCCTTGGGTCAGGGTCGGCGTAAACCTCAAAATCCTGCAGGCTGAACCGGCCGGCAAAGGTCATTTCCGAAAATGTCCCGCCATTGTAGAGAAAATCTTTTATGTTAACGACTTTCACGCTTTTGGCCGCTTCAAGAGCGGTGAATTTTTCTTGGGGCAGGCGCAAGATCCAGGGAACAGGCACGTCACTAAAACTTCTGGCGTAAACCTGTCTCAGCAGGACAAGCCGGTCGTGTTCTTTGGGCGCGAGCACGGCCTGATAAGAAGTCGCCACAATATCAAGCACCGCGTCAATGCCGGCAATCCCTAAACCAAAACCGGGAGCGCCCAAGCTACCGCCGGCAATCCTTTGCGCGATCCGGCCCGGCAAAAAACCTTCGAGGATCAGCTCTTCCGGCAATAAATTAACGTCAACGACATTAGCGGCATAAAGGGGCCTGGATTCAGGGAAAAAAAGCCGGCCACCTAAAGCCTCCGAGCAAAACTCAACGGTATTTCTCCTCGTGGCATGAAACGCCCCAGGCTTAGGATTTTTATATAGTTCCTGGATTGTACCCGCCAAATTTACATGCCCCCAGCGCCTGAAACCAACCAAACCGATGTTTGTCATAGGTGAAACTCCTTACGCGTATTTATCCGACAAAATCGGTTTGAATTTCACCTCGGTAGCCAACATAGACCTCTTTGGTTTGCGCGATGGAGATCGTTCTCGTTGACTGATAACAAATCGCCCGAAATTTCCCCGGCTAAATAATGATAATAAACCAAGAGAACTCCCCGATCGGTTGGAGCTCCAGAAGGAAGATGAAAAATGGCCATTTATGAACGAAGGATCGCCTGTATTACCGGTGGGACAGGCTTCCGCTTTGTCGCCAGATCGCTCGCCTCGCTTTATCCCAATCCCACTACGGTCCATGTGATCGGCACCGCTGACAGCGGGAGAAGCACCAGAAGGATCAGGGAATTTTTCGGCATTCCGGCGATCGGCGACCTGCGCAGCCGCTGTATCGACCTTGCCGACCGGCGGACCCTTGGCTATCGCGAGATCACTGACTTGCTGGCCTATCGTTTGCCGAACATAGAAGATAAAACAGCGCTGGAAAAAGAGTTCGCTTCAATCATCAACTGCCGCCACCCGCTGACCTGCGCCGCCTCCGCCAGAAACCACAAATTTACCAGGATCATTTTAGCCAACCTAAAACGTTTTGACGAAACACGAAAGAGCATAGAATTGACCAAAGGGCCTTTTGATCTAAAGCAAGGGAGCATCGGAAACTTCTTTTTGACCGGCGCTTACCTTGATTTTGGAGATATCGGCGCGGCGATCTTCTTATACGAAAAACTGGCCGGGGTCCGGGGACGGGTCTTGCCGGCTTCCGAAGCGGTTATGCATTTAGCGGTGGAAACCGTGGACCGCCAAACAATTGTCGGCCAGCACATTATCACCAAGACCGATCTCGGCTCACGAATGCAACGGCTGTTTTTCCTTGAGCGCGAAGAGCCGGGCGCCGCCGAGATCAGGCCCAGCCTTAGCGCCGAAGCGGCGGACGCAATCAGAGGGTCGGATATGATCGTCTTTTCAATGGGAAGCTTCTACACCAGCCTTTTATCAACTCTTCATCTGATGGGAATGTCGGAGGCGGTCCGGGAAAGCCACGCCCTGAAAGTTTTTATCCCCAATACCATCGAAGATCCGGAAATTCGCGGGATGACGACCGCCGATATGGTCCAACAGCTGGTAAAGACCTTAAAAGGGACGGAAGCCGGGGCAAAGGAAAATGATTATTTGCAGGTGATCATCGCCGGCGATCGAAGTAAAAGATTAAGATTAGGCGCGGGTCGAAGGCTGATCCCCGATGACACAACGAGATTAAAAGGCCTTAGGATCGAAAGGACCCCTTTAATCACTGAAGGAGAACAAAAAGGGTATTATCAGCCCGAGCCTCTGGCCGACTTGTTGGCCAGATTAAGTTATTAGTCTTTCGCTTGCCCTGAAACGCCAGAGCTAATATACTTAAATGATATGGTAAAGATCAGATTGCAAAAATACTGCTCCGAACAGGGCCTTGCCTCCCGCCGCAAGGCGGAAGAGTATATCAAACAAGGCTGGATCAAGGTCAACGGCCAGGTCGTGACCGAGCTGGGGACCAGGATCGACCCGGCCAAAGACAAGGTCGAACTTAGCCGGCAGGCAAAAAAACACCGAGAAGAGTTTATTTATCTCCTGATGAACAAACCGGTCGGCTACGTCACCAACCTCCCCCAGGCGGGTGAGAAAGAAGCGACCGATCTCCTCCCGGCAAAACTAAAAAACCTCCACCCAGTCGGCCGCCTTGATAAAGATTCAGAAGGGCTCCTCCTCCTGACCAACGACGGGGTCGTCGCCCACCGGCTCTCCTCCCCTAAATTTGAGCACGAAAAAGAGTACGAAGTGACGGTCGACCAGCCGATCGCCCAGGACGTCATCGCCAAATACCGTCAGGGAATAATGATCTTAGGGGAAAAAACCAAACCGGTCCTGGTCAAAAAAATGACCGGTATGACCTATAACTTTATCCTGCGCGAGGGAAAAAACCGCCAGATCAGACGGATGCTCGATAAGTTCGGCTACAACGTCCTCCGGCTCAAAAGGGTAAGGATCGCCAATTTGGAACTGGGTGATCTGCAACTGGGCCAATACCGATTGATTAAATCTTCGGCAATCGTTGCGCCCTCTTCATTTGAATGATATAATTTTTTTCTCAATGATCAACTTTAAGTTCAGCAAAACCCCGCTGGCCGGCGTCGTCGTTATTGAAAGCCGCTCCTTTACCGACAACCGCGGCTTTTTCATGGAAACCTACCATTCCCGGACTTTTGCCGAAAACGGCTTGATCGCCCAATTCGTCCAGGACAATCACAGCCGTTCCAAAAAAGGGGTGGTCCGCGGCCTCCACTACCAAATCCCCCCTCACCCGCAGGGAAAGCTGGTCAGCGTCATGAAAGGATTGATCTTTGACGTCGCGGTTGATCTGCGTAAAAGCTCGGCGACTTTCGGCAAATGGCACGGCGAGCTCCTCGATGTTACCAAACAGCTCTATATCCCCGAAGGGTTTGCCCACGGTTTTCTCGCCCTGGAAGACGAGACCGACGTTTTATACAAATGCACCGACCTCTACGACCCGGCCGGCGAGCGGGCCATTGTCTGGAACGATCCGGACCTGAAAATAATGTGGCCGCTGAAAGGGCTGACCCCGCTGGTCTCCGACAAGGACGCCAAAAGCCCCGCTTTTAAGGCGGCCGAGACCTTTAACTAGGAGGAAGAAGATGAAAAACGCTCTCTTCATTTTATTGGCCCTGCTCTGCCTAGCTCTCTCCGCCACCGCCGCCAAAGAACAATCTATTATCGTCAACGGCTTTGGCAGTGTCCAGGTCGAACCCGATACCGCCAATGTTCAATTAGGGGTCGAATGTTCCGGCAAGAGCGCTCAAGCCGCCCAGGCGGAAAATGCCCGCCTGATGAAACAGGTCATGGAGGCGGTCGAAAAAAATGGGATCGCCAAAAAGAAGGTCAAGACCTCGAATTTCAACATCTGGCCGGAAGTCAAATATGAGCAAAACCAGCCGCCAAAAACCGTCGGCTATCGCTGCGGCAACCAGGTCAACATCACCATTGAAGATCTGGCCCTTATTTCAAAAGTGATCGATTCGGGGATCGCCGCGGGGGCCAACAATGTTCGCGGCCTCAACTTTACCCGCCAGGACGATAAGGAAGCCAAAAGATCGGCCCTCTCTCAAGCGGTCGAAGCGGCCGGCGAAAAGGCCCAAACCATCGCTAAAGCGGCCGGGCTGAAAATAATTGGGACGCAATCTATTGTTGAGGGGGGCGCAAGGGTCGTATATCCGCAGGAAAATCAAATGAGGGCGCTGGCCGGATTACAAGCTGACAACGCGGAAACACCGGTCTCTCCAGGATTGATCGAAATAACTGGCTCGGTCTCAATCACTTACGCGGTGGAATGATCAGGAGATCTTTGATCCGTTCGGAACATCCTTCAACGGCGAGAGAATAGTGATAATGCTCCGATCGTCGTTTGACGCCGCCATCAACATCCCGTGTGAAGTCACCCCGCGGATGGTCTTGGGTTCCAGGTTAGCCAGAAAAGCGATCTTTTTACCGATCAACTCTTCCCTGGTGTAATGGAGTTTTATCCCGGCGACAATTTCCCGCTCTTCGCCGCAGTCGATCTTTAATTTCCACAGCTTATCGGCCCCCGGAACTTCCTCAACCTCTTTGATCTCGGCGACCCGAAGATCGAGTTTTTTAAAATCGTCGAACGTAATGTTATCCATCCCTATTCTCCCTTCCTTGCTTTTTCTTTTTTCTCTTCGCGCAGGCGGGTCACCACTTTCTCCCTCTTTTCGGCCATCCGGTCGAGCTTGAAGACGAAAAAGAGGACCTCCGCCACCAAAGTATAGAGCTCCGGCGGGATCTCGGAGTCGATCTCCAGTTTGGCCAAAAGCTTGGCCAGCTCCGGGTCTTCGTAGAGCGGGATCTTGTTCTCTTCGGCGATCCGGAGGATCTCGTCCGCCATCATCCCCTTGCCGGTCGCCAGGACCATTGGCGCTTTGTCCCGATCAATGTCATAGCGGACCGCCACAACCGTCTTGCGTTCCGGTTTTTTTTCGCCTTCGTCAGGCAGTTTATTTTCTTCTTCAGCCATTATTATGCCTCAATGTCTATCCTTTTTAGGGCGTTTTCGATCGACGGTAAAAGCGGGATCAAATAAGCCTTGGTATTGCACATCGCCTTGTCTACTTTGACCTGGTAGCCGGTGATCAGAAAATTCTTGTCTGACAGTTTTTTCTGGAACTCGCCAAACTCCTGGGCGATCAGGGCGCGGCCATTGTCGCCGTAATCTTTCTCGGCAAAGACAAAAACTACGTAGATCTTGTTGTCTTTGACGATCATTGAAATGACCATTTTCCCCAGCCCATCGGTCTCAAAGGCCATGACCACCTGGGTGTTGCGCGGGTCGATCTTCGCCTTTTTTCCTTCGCCGTCTCGCTTGATGACGATCTCAAAATCCTTGGGAGGATTGACCATGGTGTTGGGGATCTGCTGGTAATGGTAATTGACCTCGGTCCGCCCGCTCTGGGAGAGGATCGATTGGGCGACCACGTTCTGCATCATCCGGTCAAGTTTACTGGTAAACTCCTTTACGGCTGACGCCAATATTTCCCCCTGGGCGCCGCGGGCTTTTTCTCCCCCCGCTTTTTCCTTCACCCCGTTTAAAAGGGCTTTGAGCGCTTTGGCATCGGTCAGCAGGGAGCTCCTATCCAGGGAGGTCCCCTTGGTCGCGAACTGATCGGAGATCGTCTGGAACATGTCGTCAAATTGGCCGAGCATCGCCGTTAGCTGGGCCACCAGGGTCGAATTTAGAAGTCCTTTGCCGCTCGCCAGGGCCGAGGCGAGGTTCCCTATCCCCGACTGAAGGCCGGAGATCTGGCTCGCCATGCTCGGGTTTTCCGCCAGGTACTGGCCCAGGACCTTGACCGCTTCGGGAGAGTCGACCCCTTTCATCACCAGCATCGTCGCCGCCTGCTGCATCGCGTCCGACTTATTGGTCCCCTGCATCATGTTCAAGATCTTCACGAAATTGCCGCGGGAGAGCTCCAGCCCGTTGCGGAGCATCATCGAGGCGAGTTTTGAATTGAAATCGCTCGGTTCGATCTGCAGGGAAAGGAGATGGGAGCGGACATCTTCGATCGTTAAATTGCGGGAAATTGAAGCGGCGGTTTTGGCCGGAGCGGCCGCGGCCGGTGAGGCGGTCGCCGCCGCCTGCTGGGCCGGCGCTACCTGGCCTGGTTTGACCGGAGCGGTCTGGTTGGCCGCGTTCTGCGCGGCATTTGATTGAGTGCTGGAAGTGGAAGAAGAACTTGTGGGCTTACCGGTAGGCCAAATGATCGGCTTACCCGGGTGGACGCCACCGCCTTCCGCGTGAAAATCAGCCATAATATTTTATCGGATTATACAGGAAAAATATTGCGGTATCCAGAGGGGGATTACTTAGCAGGTTTTTCCTGTTTTCCAGCCGGAGCCGCTTTAGCCGGTCCAGCCCCTGGGGCCGCTTTTTCTTTGACCTTTTCATCGGCTACCGCCACCGCGTCTGCCGCGGTCGCTTCACCGACCACCGGCGCCACTGTCGGGGCCACCACTTCTTCCTTGGTCGGCGGGACGCAGGAAGCGATCATTTCCGTCGGGCTGGAAAGAAGCTTATACTTCCCGGAAGGAAGATCGGAAACATGGAGAGAGTCGTTGATCTGCAAAGCGCTGACGTCAACGTGGAACTTCTCCGGAATATCGCCGGGCAAGCATTCGATCTCAATTTCACGCAAGCCATGGACCAAAATACCGCCACTCTCTTTAACGCCGAAAGGTATCCCGGTCAATTCGATCGAGACCTTGGTCTTGATCACTTCGTCCATGACAACATTGGCAAAATCGATGTGGATAATGGTCCCATCGAGAGCGTCAAACTGAATGTCCTGGGTTAAAACCTGCAGGTCTTCTCCGCCGACTTTAAGCGAAGCGATTGTGTTTTTTCCCGTTTCAGAGCCTAATATCTTTGTTAAAAATGCTTTATTCTCAATCGCCACAGCAATCGGCTTGATCTTCCGGCCATAGACGATGGCGGGAATAAAGCCTTCTTTTCTCAAACTTTTCAGCTTTTTTGTCCCGATCGCGTCTCTCTTTTTAGCGGCCAGCTCAACTTTTTTCATAACCTCACCATTTTAGCAAATAAGAGGAGATTTGTCAAAAGGGAAAAATACTTATTCCTCTGCGTACTCTTTCTGAAGCCGGTTTTCTTTGTACCACTTTAGGATATCTCTGGCAACATGCGCCGATGACTGGTCCCCATGCTCTCCATGTTCAACGAAAGAAGCAATGACGATCTCCGGTTCGTCGTATGGAGCGTAACAAATAAACCAGGCGTGAGGCAAGCCGGGGTTTTGCGCGGTCCCGGTCTTTCCGGCCGCCGGGATCCCCGGCACGCTGGCCGCCCGACCGGTCGCCCGCTTCACCACTTCACGCAGGGCGTCCCGGACCACCTTAACCGTCTCGCTGTTGCCGGGAATAACGCCGACCTCCTTTGGCCCCTGTTGGTAGAGGGCTTCACCGTCTTTTTTTCTGATCTCGGTGACAATATAAGGCCGCATTTGCCGCCCGGTGGCGATCGTCCCGTAAACCTTGGCCATCTGAATGGGTGTCACCTGGAGAAATCCCTGGCCGATACCGTAATTGATCGAGTCCCCTTCGTACCATCCTTCGCCAAGAGCTCTTTTTTTCCAGGCGGTATCCGGGACCAACCCGATCTTTTCGTGCGGCAGGTCAAGCCCGGTCCTCTCCCCCAGGCCATACTTCCTGGAATATTCGGCGATCAGGTCCGGTCCAAGCCGCCGGCCAAGCTCGTAAAAAACAATATCGCAGGAATTGACCAGGCCGTCCTCCGCGGTGATCCGGCCGTGGCCGCTCTCTTTCCAACAGCGGGCGATCCGGTTATTGATCCGGTAATATCCGGGACAAAAGAAAGACTCCTTCGGCTCCGTCACCTTCTTCTCCAGCGCCGCGGTCAAAACGATCGCTTTAAAGATCGAGCCGGGAGGATAGATCGCCAGCGCCCGGTCCATGAAAGGGTGGCGTTTTTTTTCGAGCTTCTCCCATTCCACCGACTCAAGCTGTTTAACAAAAATATTCGGGTCGTAATTGGGATGGCTGACCAGCGACAGCAGTTCACCGCTCCGCGGGTCAAGGACCACCACCGCCCCGATCTTCGCTCCCAACGCGACATCGGCCGCCTGCTGAAGCTCTATATCAATGGTCGTGAAAACATCGGCCCCAGGCGCCGGGTTCACCGAACCTAAGACCCGGATCGGGTTCCCCCTGACGTCAACCTCGATCCTCTTGCCGCCGTCCTTCCCCCTGATCAATTTATCGTATATTTTTTCGATCCCGTCCTTGCCGATAGTGTCCCCCAGCCGGTATCCTTCTATTTTTAAACGCTTGAGCTCGTCCGCTTCTATCTCGCCGACATAACCAAGCAGATGGGAAGCGGCCTTGCCGTACGGATAGAGCCTGACCGGATGAACGACCACCTCTACCCCTTTGAGCTCTTTCCCCAGCTCTTCCACGGTGATCGCGGTCTTAACGTCGATATTATCTTTGATCAGGATCGGCCGGTCGGCCCGCTTGATCGGTTTGACCTCTTCGCCAAGAATGGCGCTAAGTTTTTTCAAGACCCGGTCGCGACGTTCGGGATCGTGGTCGGAGAGAAGCTGGGGCATGACCTGAATGGAAAAGACCGCTTGATTTTGGGCGATAATCTTGCCGACCCGGTCATAAATAATGCCGCGCGGCGCGTAGATCGGGATGGTCTTGGCGGCGTTTTCCAGGGCCAGACGCCGGTATTTCCCCCCCTCGATCACCTGGAGCTGAAAAAGCCGGCCAAAGATCACCAAAAAAGCGAGGGTTATCGCCAGCCAGAGAGCTTGATCTTTATTCATGGACGATGTTTTTCAAAACATGGTAGACGACCGGAACAAAAACCAGATTATAAATAGTGGTCAGAAGAACGACCAGCAGATAATAATAGACCGAAAAATGGTTCCCCTGCCAGAAATAGACGACCAATCCCTCGACGATCAAATACAGAGGGGTGATGATCGCCACCATGCTGGCGGCAAAAGAGCGGACATCCCCAACCACTTCATTGCCGATCGCGCCGACAAAGGTATTGACCAGCACTTTAGCCAGGGTGTTCACGTAGATGCCGGAAGAAAAAAGGTCCTGCAGGAAGCCGGCCCCGGCCGCGAAAATAGTCGATCCCCCCCGATCCACCATGACAGCGTATACAATGACCGCGACCAAAAAAAGATCGGGCATCGCCCCAAAGAAGGTCAGGAACGGCAGAAGTACCGTTTGCGCGAAAAGCAGGGCCAATAAAAATAATGCTAATTTGAATGTCCGCATAAAGGTTACTGGATGATCAGGAAAACTTCTTCCAGCTTGGAAAAATTGACCGCCGGCCTGATCTTCACGTCAAAAAACAGGTCGTCATCCTTCTTTTTGACCTGAACAACCGTGCCGATCGGGATCCCCGGCGGAAAGATCTTGGAGGCGGGCGAGGTCACGATCGGATCGCCGACCTGGATGTCCGCTACGGAACTGACGTACTTCATGGCCAGGAGATGCTGACTGGCAAACCCTTCAATAACGCCAAATTCCCGGTTCTGCTGATCGACAGCCGCCACCGAGCTCTTAAGGTCGGTGATCGGCAGGACCTTGGAGCTGAACAAAGAGACCTCGACGACCCGCCCAACCAACCCCCCATCGACAATGACCGGCATATCGGCCTTAACCCCCGAGAGGACCCCCTGATTGACCTCCATCAAAGAGGTATAAGGAGAAGCTCCCCTCGCTACCACCTGGGCAGCGACCAGTTTGAAGCGGTAGCGGTTTGATCCCTGGAAATCGAGCGCCTGACGGAGCCGGACATTTTCGTTGACCAGCTCTTCAAACAAAGCGAGCTTGGCGGACGAGGTTAAAAGCCTGGTTTTTAATTCCTTGTTCTCCAGTGAAAGACCGCGCAAGGAAATGATCCCGGTCGGAATGCCGACCACCCCTTTGACGATATACTGGCCGGCGGCCTGAAATGGATAAAATACTGAAGTAAAGACCAGTCTGATGCCGAACGAATTATTGATCGTAAAGTAAGAGAGGACCAGCGCCAGCAGAACAATTATTACCGCTGGACGATATGAATTCTTTCTTCTAGTGCCACGGTATGGCTTCACTGATTACTCTTGGGCATGATCAGGACCTTTTTCAACGTATCGATTTCTTCCAGGATCTTCCCGGTCCCGTAAGCGACGCAGGAGATCGGATCATCGACGACGTAAACCGGCATTTCGGTTTCCTGGGCTAAATATTTATCCAGTCCTCTAAGGAGCGAGCCCCCCCCGGCCATGACGATCCCCCGGTCCATAATGTCGGCGGACAATTCCGGCGGGGTCTTTTCCAGGGTCATTCGGACCGCGTCAACGACCATTGAGACCGGCTCCGCCAGCGCGTCGCGGATCTCCGAAGAGGTCAGGGTCAGCGTTTTGGGAAGGCCGGTCACCAGGTCGCGGCCGCGAACTTCGATCGTTTTTTCTTCCGGCAAAGGGTACGCGGAGCCGATATCAATCTTGATCTGTTCCGCGGTCCGCTCGCCGATCAATAAGTTGTAGTTCTTGCGGCAGTGCGATACGATCGCTTCGTCCATTTCGTCCCCCGCTACCCGGATCGACTTGGAAACAACAATCCCGCCAAGGGCGAGAACGGCGACTTCGGTCGTGCCGCCGCCGATATCGACGATCATGCTTCCCTGGGCTTCCGAGACCGGCAGGTTGGCGCCGATCGCCGCCGCCATCGGTTCTTCAACGAGGTAGGCTTCGCGGGCGCCGGCGTGCATCGCGGCGTCCAGGACCGCCCTTTTTTCCACGCCGGTAATCCCCGACGGGACCCCGACGACAATGCGCGGACGGACAAAAGCGGAGCGCTGGTGGCTCTTATTGATGAAGTGGCGGAGCATCATCTCGGTGATCTCAAAATCGGCGATCACGCCGTCGCGCATCGGCCGGACCGCGACAATGTTGGCCGGGGTGCGGCCAAGCATCCCTTTGGCTTCGTTGCCGAAAGCGAGCGGCTTGTTGTTGTCCTTGTTGATCGCGACAACGGATGGTTCGCAAAGAATGATCCCTTCACCGCGGGCAAAAACCAGAGTGGTCGCCGTCCCCAAGTCGATCCCCAGGTCCCGTGAAAACTTTCCAAACACCATATCATATACCGACATTTTCCCCGTCCTCCCTCTCGGTTATTCGATGATAATCTTTGATTTAAATTCTTTTCTCAACAGTTTGCTTTGCTGAACCCTTGCCGTTTTCAGGCTCTTGTATGCTCCGGCCTGGATCTTCCATTTGGAGCCGTACTTCTTCAAAAAGGCGGCAAACCCTCTGTTCTTGACCAGCCCCAAATGATATTTCGCCGTCGCCAAAGAGCTATATGGGCCGATCTGCACCTTGTAGTAAGTTCCGCTCCGCGCTGAACGAGAATAAACCCGCCTGGACCGTTTGACCGTTTTCTTCGCTATCGCCGGCTTCTTTTTGCTCCCGGAGCGGAGGGCTTTTTCCAGTTTTACCAGCGCCTCGTATGACGGCGGGGACTCCAGAAGCATCGCCTTCTTTTCCCGATCCGGTTTCTTAACGGAAAAAAGGACCTTTTTTCCCAATTGAAAACTGATCAGAAAACTACCGGCGATAACCGCGATCAAAACCACAAAAACAAAAAAGCTTTTCAGCCAACCCGAAAAACGGTTTTGCTTAGGCAGTTGAACTCTTGGTCCCTCGTCGGCAGAGGAGGCCGCATTCTGGTCCTTTTCCGGAAAATTTAAATATTCCATTGCCCTGCGTTATTCTACTACTCCCCCTACCCAGCGTCAACCCTGAACTAATCGCGTTTATTGGTCAATATTTTCAAAGTATCACCGGCTAAAAACAGGGAACCGCAGATCACCCGGTCGCGGCCGGACGTTTGGCGCAAAACGGCGCGGAGCGGGCGCGCTTTTTCTTCGGAGATCGTCGCTGAAGAATCCTGGTGTGACGATCGGGTGATGATTATTTCCTCGGCCAGCGGACGGAGCGAGTCGAGCATCGGCCCGGTCTCTTTATCCTGTTGAGCGCCGAAAATAAAAACAAATTTCCGGCCCGGGAATTCGCTCCCAAGCGTGTCGACTAAAGTCATGATCCCGGACGGGTTATGGGCGCCGTCGATGATCGTCAGCGGCCTCTTTTTGATTACCTGAAAACGGGCCGGCCACCTGACCTTTTTCAGCCCGGCAATGATCGCTTTCTTGTCGGCAACGATCCCGGCCAAACGGACCGCGGCCACCGCACAGGCGGCGTTGGCCTTTTGATGCGCGCCGACCAGATTTGTCTCAAACCCTTTTCCCACGGTACCGATCTGGACCAGCAGGCTCTGTTCCCTGCCCGCCTGATGCGCCAGGACTGTCAGGACGTCGGCCTTTTTTTCCGCCGTCACGACCGGCACTCCGGGTTTGATGATCCCCCCTTTTTCCACCGCGATCTTGGCCAGCGTCCGGCCAAGGACGGTGGTATGTTCCAGCTCGACATTGGTGATCACCGAGACCAGCGGGCTAATGACGTTGGTCGCGTCAAGCCGCCCCCCCATCCCGACCTCGATCACCGCGTAATCGACTTTTTCTTTGGCAAAATACCAGAAGGCGACGGCGGTCAAGACCTCAAAAACGGTCGGTTTGTCCGCTAATTTATCCGCCGCCAACCGGACTGTTTTTATCCCGGCGGCCAGGTCGGGTCCGCTGATCTCCCGATCGTTGATCTTAAAACGTTCATTGTAGCTGATAAGATGGGGAGAAGTGTAGAGGCCGACCTTGTAACCCGCTTCTTTCAGGATCGCCGCGATCATCGCGCAGGTCGACCCTTTGCCGTTGGTCCCGGCGACGTGGATCGTCTGGACCTTTAATTGAGGATTGCCGAGTTTGCCGAGCAAAGCGGCGATCCTCTCCAGGCCAAGATTCACCCCGAATTTTTCAAGAGATGAGAGGTATTTTTCGACGGCAACACTTTTACGCATGAGCGCCTACGACCCCCTCTGTCCGCCTCTGGCGGACATCTCCCCCTTGGCAAGGGGGAGATTGAACTATTTTTTCATTAATTAATACGATCACTCTATTGAGTCTCAAAAAAACATCATCGTTGCTAAACCTAAGAAATTTAATCCCAAAATTACTTATCGGCTGTTCTCTATCCGCATCATAATCCTTATGCTCTTTGCTGGAATGGATATCACCATCAATTTCAATCGCTAATTTAATTTGAGGAGAATAAAAATCAAGAACAAAACCTTTAATACTATACTGACGTCTAAATCGGCAATTAAGTTTATTCTTCCTGATTTCCTGCCACAACACTCGTTCGGCTTCGGTCATATATTTCCGAAGAATCTTCCTTTTTAATCGATCCGAAAAACGATTGTAAAACTTTGTCATACCCCACACCCTCCAACCCCAAGATCCTTTATTGGTCTATTGGCATGATTATATCATTCTCCCCCTTAATAAGGGGGAGATGTCCCGAGTCCGCGAGGGACAGAGGGGGCTTAGACCAGCAATCCATAAATAAACTGGATGATCGCGATCAAAACCGGCGAGCCGAACAAGATGATCCCGACCAGGATCATGAAACTATATTGCTGAAGCCGGACCATCACCTCGTACTGATGGGGGGGAAGAAAGTATTCGAGGATGTGCGAACCATCGAGCGGCGGGACCGGGATCAGGTTGAAGACCGCCAGCGCCAGGTTGATCCAGATCGCGTAGCTGATCATCATCGCCGCCGTTTCATTGGCGAGCGGCAGATTGCGCAATATTACCGCCAGGACCCAGGCAAAGATAAAATTAGAAAGCGGGCCGGCCAGGCTGACCAGCAGGCTCCCCATTTTAGGGTCGCGAAAATTGTAAGGGTTGATCGGGACCGGTTTGGCCCAGCCGAAACGGACCAGCAGAAGGGCGAGAAAACCAAACGGGTCAAGATGACTTAAAGGATTAAGGGTCAACCGTCCGGCCAAGCGCGGCGTCGGATCGCCCAGTTTGTCGGCAACAAAGGCATGGGCAAACTCATGGATCGTTATCGTCACCAAAAGGATCGGCAGGGCGATCAGAAAAAAACCCAGGTCGTACATTTTTCCACTCCTTTTAAGCCCGCGGGTGGGCCTGGTTGTACATTTTTTTCAAGCGTTCGCGGGAGACCGAAGTATAGATCTGGGTCGTCGAGATATCGGAATGGCCAAGCATCTCCTGGACGGAGCGGAGGTCGGCCCCTTTTTCCAGCAAATGAGTGGCAAAGGAATGGCGCAAAGTATGAGGGGAAGTCTTCCCTCGCAAACCTTGCTTTTTTACGTGCTTTTTAATGATCATCCACAATCCCTGCCTGGTCAGGCGTTCTCCGTTCTTGTCCAGAAAAAAGGCGACTTTGTCCTTTTGCGGGAAATTAACCCGCCCTTTTTCCAGGTAGTCCCGAATCGCTTTCAAGGCCGCTTTGCCGACCGGTACGACCCGCTCCTTTGACCCTTTTCCCAAACAGCGGATGAACGAGACCTCCAAATTGATGTCGTCCAGGTTAAGAGCCGTCAGCTCCGAAGCCCTCATCCCGGTAGCGTAGAGGAGCTCGAGGATCGCCGAGTCGCGCAGGGACCATGGGTCGTTTCCCCGCGGCGAGGTGATCAGCTTCAGGGTATCGCCGATACTCAAGGCCTTCGGCAGGCGTTTGGCTTTTTTCGGCAATTTAAAATCCGACGTCGGGTCGGCCGCCGCGCTCCCCTCTCCGACCATGTAATGAAAAAACGATTTCAAAGTGGCCAGCTTTCTTTCGATCGAGGTCCGGGAAAAGCTCTCCTCGCTTAAATGCCGCAAATAATCCTGCACGACCTGCCGCTCCACTTTTGGAAAATCCGCTCCGGCGAAAGCGGCAAACTGTTCCAGATCAAGCTTATACGACACGACGGTGTTTTTTGAATACCCGCGCTCGACCTGAATAAAGCTAAGGAAGTCCTGAATAAACTCGTTCAAGCTAACTCGCCTTTGAGCGCCAGGTCGGCGATCATAATGCCGATGATCGTTTTGTTGTCCTTGATCTTTCCCTGCTTGACCAGGTCAAGGCAAGCTTCGACGTCGACCAGATCGACCTCGATAAACTCATCCTCCTCGGTTTGCTGGCGGGTTTCGGTCATCTCCTTCGCCAGAAAGAATTGGATCGCTTCGCTCGAATAACCCGGGGCGACGAATCCGGAAAAGACTTTGGTCATTTTTTTCGCCCGGTAGCCGGTCTCTTCCTCCAGCTCTCTCTTGGCGGCCGCCACCCCCTCTTCTCCCGGGCCAAGGGTCCCGGCTGGGATTTCAAGCAGGACTTCTCCCGCCGCTCGCCGGTACTGGCGGACCAGGACCAGTTCCTGGTCGTCGGTGATCGCGATGATCGCCACCGCTCCGGGATGCTCCACGACCTCTCTGGTCGCTTCTTTGCCTGAAGGGAGCCGGACGGTGTCGACGCGGAGCTTCAATAAGCGGCCATCAAACATCTTTTTTGAAGCGATCAGTTCTTCATTCAAGTTAGTCACGGTTAAACTCCTTTATTATGCTTAGAACTATTTCCGCCCCCCGGACCAGGTCGCGGACGGCGAGGCGCTCTTTGGTGGTGTGGACATTGTCCGCCCCCACCCCAATGATCAAAGACGGGACCCCCAAAGCGTTGAAAATATTGGCGTCGGATCCGCCACCGGTCCCAGCGATCTTGGGACGGATCCCGGACGCTTTCATTCCGGCGATCGCCTTTTCCATGAGCGGGCTTGTCTCGGCGATATTGAACGACTCATAGATCCTGGCGAACCTGATCTTGCAGACCGCTCCGTGGCGCCGGCACTCGTTTTGCAGGGTCTTTTCCATCTGGCCGATCTGTTTTTTTACTTTTGCCAGCCGGTGGCTTCTCGCTTCTCCCCTGATCTCCACTTCGTCGGGAATGATATTGGTCGCCACTCCGCCATGGATCATGCCGATGTTCGCGGTCGTCTCCTGGTCGATCCGGCCGAGCTTCATTTTAGCGATGGCGGCGCTGGCCGCCTTGATCGCGTTGATCCCCTCTTCCGGATGGATCCCGGCATGGGCCGCCCGGCCGTAAACCCGGGCGACAAAATTATATTGGTTCGGCGCGCGGCAAACGACCTTGTCGATCTCGCCGCCGTCTAAGACCAGGCCAAAGTCGGCCTTAACGGCCGAAGGAGGAAGAGCGGCGGCGCCGACCAGCCCGATCTCTTCCGCCACCGTAAAAAGGACCTGCAAAGGAGGATGGGAAAGTTTTTTTTCTTTTATAATCCGCAGGATCTCCAGGATCACCGCGACCCCGGCTTTGTTATCGGCCCCCAGAATGGTCGAACCGTCGGAAGTAATGTATCCCCCTTTCTCGATCGGCTTAATCCCTTTGCCCGGGACCACCGTGTCGACGTGGGCGTTGAGCAAAAGACGGGGGCCCTTGCTCTTGAAGCCGGGGACAAGAAAGACCAAACTGCCGACCTCCCCACCTGCCGGGCGTCCGGTAAAAGCCGCGCGCCAGCCCAGACCGGCCAGCTCTTTCTTGAGGAAGCGCATTATCGCCCCTTCCTTTAGAGAAAGGCTATCGATTGTAACCAGCTGTTTAAAAGTTTTAACCAAACGGCGTTGATCGATCATTTGAAATGCTCAAACCCCTTCGATTGACTTTCCATAATTTTACCACGCCTATCGACTAATTTTACCCCCGCGCCGCGATCGGCGATCTCGCCAACGACCGAGATCCCGAACTTTAATTTTTTAAGCGACTTTATCCTGGCTTTCGGCACGGTAAAAATCAGCTCGTATTCTTCCCCGCCATAGAGCGCCTGCGCGATGGTCGCCCCCGGCGCGATCGGGACCCTCTCTTCCCAGAGACGGGCGCCAACCCCGCTTGCTTTGGTCAGTTCAACAATCGACCGGACCAGCCCGTCGGAGCTGTCGATCATGGCGGACGCCAGCTTCCGCCCGGTGAGTGCCGCCGCCTCTTTGAGCCGGATCGGCGGCAAGACCGAAGCGGAAAACTTCCTGGCGGCCGGCAGGCCAAAGGCTCCGGTGACACAAATCAGGTCGCCGATTTTGGCGGTAGAACGAAGGATGAGATTTTTGGGCGAGACCTCGCCGAGAAGGGTGATCGAGATCATGATGGCTTTTGGCGAAGCGACAGTGTCCCCGCCAACAATGTCGATCTTGAGTTTTTTGGCCAGTCGGTTCAGCCCCCGGTAAAGATCATCAAGCTTGTTAACCGCTAATCTTGGGGGGAGAGCCAATGTAATAACAGCGGCAGTCGGAGTTCCTCCCATCGCGGCGATATCCGAAACATTGGCGGCTAAAGCTTTGTAGCCAAGATCGGCAAAAGAGGTATTTTTAACGGTGAAGTGAACATCTTGAACGAGAGCATCAGTGGTAATTAATAATAATTTAGTCGTTAGTTGTTTGTTGTTAGTTGTTAGTCGAACAACAGCCGCGTCATCCCCAACCCCAACAATCGCCTTCCCCTTTGAGAGGTGTTTCGTGAGATGGTCGATCAAGCCAAATTCCCCGAGCCGCACGAGTTTCATGAGGAAATTATAACATAATTTTCAGAACAAAAAGATAACCAATAACAGGCTAATAAATACTTATAGGTCCAGGGTCAGACCGGCATTGGCACCTAGCATCGTTCCCGCAGAACCAAAAAAGCTGGCTGAGCCTCCCAAAACCAAGCCGACAGAATTCAGCAACTGTAAGTTCATATCAACACTAGTCCCAACTCCAAACCGGTGTTGAACATTAGATTCGTCGCTTATGGCAGGTTTATCGCCAAGAGTAAACCGGGTGGTTGTAGAAAAAACACTCGAAAGAGTCGGACCAGCCCCCAAACGAAATGAAAAAGGCGAGCCAGATGTCTCACCTATTGGGGTCCAACTAAAAAGCAATGAGTTTTCTATTACCGCATCCCTGCTATTAATAACTGCTTTCCCCTGCCCAGAATGAATGTTATTGCTACCGGGAGTAGCAAGCACCCCAAGCCGGTAACCAGCCCCCAGCCCTGATGGCAAAGTCAAATGAAATTCGCCAAAACCGCCAAATTCAGGAGTGGAAGGAACTGTTTCTTTCACCTGACTTGTCCCGCTAGATATTTCGACGGAATCATTCCCATATGGGTTTGCTAGTGAATCGTTTGGCTGTCGCATTATTCCGCCAAGCGCTAATGTATATCTTGGACTCGAGGGCACTCCTTCAATTGGTCCTGCCATTTTTTGCCTCCATCATAGTGGATTTGTCTAACAATTATTTATCGTACCAACAAGGCAATTCCTTGCATGTGTTCGTGTTTCTCGACTGGATCGATACTTCCCCGGCTACGGTCAAATTTATTGTTTGTTCCCCATCTCATTTATCAGGTAAAAATCCAACGCTTCGACCCGCTCCGCAAAGCCGTTCTCTCCCATTTTTTTCAGGATCAGGATCCGATCGTTTCGGTAAAATAACAACAACAACTCATAAAGCTCCGGGGTCGAATAACAACCCAACCCCTCGCACAACTGACGCCACAGAGCTTCTGATTTTTCCGCCAGACTGACTATTGACCGCAGTTTTTCATCACCAAGCTGTCTGATCTTACGATCAACAAGCCGGCTAAAACTGATCGCGTCGCTAAGCTTGTCTCGCCAGACCAGCAGTCGGCGAAGAATAAACGACCGGGCCACTCCCCCCCTTGTTTGAAAAAAAAGCCTGTTGATCTCTCGTATGATCTCTTTTTCTGCCGGGGACAAGCCCTCCCCCTCGATCAGGATCCGGACCGCTTCCAGATCGTCATAAGTTCGCTCTTCAAATGTTTCGTCCAACAAACGCGCTCCCTGGACCGCTCCCCTGGCCACTAACAGCCGTGCCTGCAAAAGAGGGTGTTTGCCAAGAGCGTAAAAGACCGCCTGATCAAAATCTAAAGGCGAGATCTCACTGGTCCGCCAAAAAACAGTCCGGGCCAGCTCTAAATCACGTTTAGCCAGCCCGCTTATCCGTCGCGCGGTATTAATAGTCGCTTTCTCAAAAAAGTTCCTGGGATTGTCATAACCAAAAAAGACCCGGAGATAGTCCATTTGCCTGGGCAAAGGCAACTGTTGAAAGCGCGGCACCCATTCATTATCATTCTTTTCATGTTCTTGCCAAAAAGAGATCGCGGCGGAGATGGTTTTAGGCGGCAGGCCATCGGTAAACGACAAAAAACCTCCCGGCAAAGCATATCCGACCAGCCGGGAAAAACCGGCACTGCCATCAGAACCAATGTATTTTTCGCCGTGATATATCGGGGTCGCCTTTGGAAGATACTTGACGTCAGCCCGGTGGCCCGGTGAAAAAGAGCGCTGGAAAAAGGTCGCTTTCGGCAGATGGACAACTTTAGCCATTTTATTTAATTGTTCGCAGTTCTTTGGAGGGATTGAGCTCGGGTACGAGGCTCCCGGGGAAAATTTCCTGGTCCGGGCTCGTGAGGGCTACGCCGATCTGATCAATGACTTTAGGGAAAAGGTCTTCCGGTCTGGCCAGGAGCGCATTAGAGACTTTAATGGCAACCTTTGTCCAGGAACCCCGTCTGCTGATCGGGGGGACCCGGCCAAAAACCAAATCTTTCACGGACGAGACATCCAGGCAGGTTACCGCCGCCAAACCGACGATATTCATCCGAAATCGGCGCATTCTGGCCAATAATTCCGGCGAAGACTCTCCGGCAATATTTTTTAAGACCTGGGAAGGAACGTAAGGAAAAACTTTTATCTTGTAAGTTCTCATCCCCTTTTTATCGATGGGATAAAAAACAAATTTCAGGCAAATTAATGTTATTTCAGCGCTTCGCTGGAGACTTTCATCGCGCAGAATTCGCCGCACATGGAGCAGACTCCTTTACCGTGTCCCGTCCCCCGTATCCCGTCTCCCTTTCTTTTCTCATGGATCGCCTTCGCTTTTTCCGGGTCGATCGCCAAGGCGATCTGTTTTCCCCAGTTAAGCTCTTTGCGCGCTTTGGACATCGCCCTGTCCCACTCAATCGCCCCGGGGATTCCCTTGGCGATATCGGCGCAGTGGGCGGCGATCCGGGAAGCGATCACCCCTTCTTTGACGTCGGCCGCTTCCGGCAGGCCAAGATGCTCGGTCGGCGTAACGTAACAGAGGAAATCGGCGCCGGCAACCGCCGCTAAGGTCCCGCCAATCGCGGCGGTGATGTGATCGTAGCCGGGAGCGACGTCGGTCGGGAGCGGCCCCAGAACATAAAACGGCGCCCCGTAGCAATACTTCTTCTGCATTTTCATCTGGCCGACGATCTGGTCGTAAGGAACATGTCCCGGCCCTTCAATGATCACCTGGACCCCGGCCCGCCACGCTTCTTTGGTCAATTGGCCCAGGATCTTGAGCTCTTTGATCTGCGCCGCGTCTCCCGCGTCAACAATCGAGCCCGGCCGCATTCCATCGCCAAGCGACATCGTAACATCGTATTTAGCGGCGATCTCAAGCAAGCGGTCGTAGTGTTCATAAAACGGATTCTCCTGGTCGTTATCAAGGATCCATTTCATCATCAGCGCGCCGCCGCGAGAGACAACTTCCATTAAGCGGGGGTGTTTTTTTAATTCAGCCACGGAAGCCCTGGTCACGCCGCAGTGGATCGTCATAAAGTCGACCCCTTCTTTGGCCTGCGCTTCCACGACCGCAAACATCCCCTCGACCGTCATTTTCTTTTCGACGACCATCTGGTAGATGGGAACGGTCCCGACCGGGACCGGGCAAGCGGACATGATCGCTTTGCGGGTGGCGTTGATATTCCCGCCGGTAGACAAATCCATCAGCGCGTCGGTTTTAGCGTCAATAGCAGCTTTGAGTTTAACAAGTTCGTTCTTTAATTGGGGAAAATCAGCCGAAGTCCCAATATTAGCGTTGACCTTAGTCCTTAAGCCTTTGCCTATGCCTATTGCCTTAAGCCCTCGATGCCTTGGGTTGAATGGGATCGCAATCGTCCCCTTCGCAAGACCGTCCCGTATCTCCGTCTCCTGTCTTCCTTCGTCCCGGGCAACGGCTTTCATCTGCGGGGTAATTATCCCTTTTAAGGCGGCTTGGCGTTGGGTGGTCATCAGTTCCTAAATTCGCGCGGCTCTTCCGGCCTTGCTTCGCGGGCTAATTTCAGGGCCAGGACGACAGCTTCTTTGGCCGTGTTAACCCGGTGAACTTGCTTGTCCAACTGGCCGTCGTGGTGGATCATCTGCCAGGTATTCAGTCCAACTACCGGGATCTTGTAACCTAAAGCAAACCCGATCTCTGACAATGTGCCATAGGATCCGCCGATCGCGATCACCACGTGGCCGGTTTTGACCACCAACTTATTCCTGGCGTAGCCAATCCCGGTAATGATCGGATAATCAACGTAAGGGTTGGCGTCTTCACGCCGGCTCCCCGGGAGAATGCCGATCGTCGTCCCGCCGGCGCTCTTGGCCCCCTTGGCAGCATGTTCCATAACCCCTTTCAACCCGCCGCAAACCAAAACCGCCCCTGCCCTGCCGATCTCCTGGCCAATCTCTTCCGCCATTTTGGCGATTTCAGACGACGCGTGGCTCTCGCCGATCACCGCGATAAAAGTTTTATTGATCATGATCAACCTCTTTAAAAATAATGACGTATCCCAAAAGTCAGCAATTCCGGATAGCCAAGCTCGCAGGAAGTCGTCTGCCCAAAAAGACCGTCCTGCCACTCCCAACCGATCCCCAGGGTTGGGATGGTCGTGGTCGCCGTAGCGCTCCCCGATGAGGCGGAAAAGAACATCACCCCAATTCGCACGTAGGAGCGGGATTTTGGTTCCTGGGTCAGGTCTTTGGTCAGCGAAGCGGTATAAAAACTAACGTCCTTAATGTTGGCCAAGCCTAGAGTAACGATCGAGCCGTAAAGTTTGACCATGTTGGAAAGGAACGAGGTCCCAAAATCGGCCGACAACTTCGCGCCAAAACCGCTCGACTTGTCTTTGTAATAAATGGTAGCCGCGTGCGGCAAAATAACCATCGATTCATAGCCGATCCCGATCTCCGCTCTAACCTGACTAAAACAACCAAGGGCCAACAAGGAACAGAGAACAATAGCGATTTTTTTCACAAAAACACGCTCCTTAGGTTAAAGGAATTATAACATAGCGGAGCGGCTTTCTTGAAAGCTGGCGACAAATTTGTTAAGATTAAACCATGGCACAGACAATTTCCCAAAAAATATTAGCCAAACACGCCGGCAAGAAAGATGTTTTTCCCGGCGAGCTGATCAATTGCAAACTGGACCTTGTCCTGGGGAACGACATCACCTCCCCCCCGGCGATCAAAGAGTTTGAAAAGATCGGGGTCAAAAAAGTTTTCGACAAAAAAAAGATCTACCTGGTCCCCGACCACTTCACCCCGGCCAAAGACATCAAATCGGCCGAGCAGGTCAAGATGATGCGCGAGTTCGCCAAAAAGTACGGGATCGTCAATTTCTTTGAGATTGGCTGTATGGGGGTCGAACACGCCCTCCTCCCGGAAATGGGGGCGATCAAACCGGGCGACCTGATCATCGGAGCCGATTCCCACACCTGCACTTACGGCGCCCTTGGCGCTTTCTCGACCGGCGTCGGTTCCACCGACATGGCGGCCGGGATGGCGACCGGCGAAGTCTGGTTCAAAGTCCCCGAACAACTAAAGTTCGTCTACCGCGGCAAACTCCCCAAGTGGGTCGAAGCCAAGGACCTCATCCTCTACACCATCGGCCAGATCGGGGTCGACGGCGCCCGCTACATGTCGATGGAATTCACCGGCCCAGTTATCGACTCCCTCTCGGTTGAAGGACGGATGACCATGGCCAACATGGCGATCGAAGCGGGCGGTAAGAACGGAATCTTCCCGGCCGACGCCAAGACCGCCGCCTACCTGAAAAAGGTCAAAGCGGACAAAGGAATAATTTACACTTCCGACCCGGACGCCGAATACGTCCAGGTTTACGATTGGGACATTTCCAAGATCGAACCGCAGGTCTCCTTCCCTCACCTCCCCAGCAACACCAAACCGGTCAGCCAGTGCAAGTCGGTTAAGATCGACCAGTCGGTCATCGGCTCCTGCACCAACGGCCGGATCGAAGATCTGCGGATCGCGGCCAAGGTTCTCAAAGGGAAAAAGAAACACAAAGATGTCCGGCTGATCATTATCCCGGCGACCCAAAAGATTTACGCGCAGGCGATGAAAGAAGGGTTATTTGATATTTTTCTTAAAGCGGAAGCGGCGGTCTCGACCCCAACCTGCGGCCCCTGTCTTGGCGGCCACATGGGAATTTTGGCTGAAGGGGAAAGGGCAATCGCCACGACCAATCGCAATTTTGTCGGCCGGATGGGCCATCCCAAATCGGAAGTCTACCTCTCCAACGTCGCCGTCGCCGCCGCTTCAGCGGTAGCGGGCCGGATAGTTAGCCCGGAAGACCTCTAATCGACCCGCGCGAAGGCGACACAAAAGTTATGGCCGTACTTTTTACTGCACTTAGGACAGTAGGAAAAGTAAAAATAGTACTGCTGGGCCTTTTTCCCCTTCCCTGACAGGTACTTGTCAAATTCCTTGATCCACTTGGGGACAGCGTTATAGGGTCCGTCAAAAACCTTGCTGATATAAGTGCCCGATAGCGTCACGTTATCCGCGCCGGGGACCTCTTTGGTAACGGTCATATAAAGTACAGACCGCCAGGGAGAAGGATCGTAGCTCATCAAAATAAAATCTTTCATGGCCGGTGCCGCCCCACTCTTTTGGGCCAGGTTCCACATCTTGGTCACCGCGCCGCCAAACATCCAGGGGAGCGGCATATGGAAAATTTGGGGGATAGTTTCCCGGATGAAAGGTTTATTTTTCCAAACGTGCGTTTTTTCGTCCCAGGGCTGGGGGTCAAACTTGGGGCAACACTCTTTTTCATTCATGATTACAGCCTCCTCTTTCCGCTTATTATAAACAACGTACCGATCAACAGCAACGGAAAACTAATTAAAAGGAAGACATCAAGCCGCTGATAGGTCCTAAACCAGAGAGTGAACAAGATCCCCACCGCTAGAAAAAGGCTCCCGCCAACTACTCCCCTCTTCCAGGCAACGGTAAGGCAAACGATCAGAATAAAGGTTGGAATAAGGTGGATGAATAACGCAATCACCGTCCCCGGCCAGCTGAATCCGCCGCTAAAGACATCTAAGGCAAATAAGCTGATGAAGGCAATATAGAGAATGGAGAGGAGTATGTTTAACATAGCGTCAAACCTCCTATTGAGCCAATACAACTTTAAAAGATAATTCATTTAACTTATCAATAACTTTTTGTTTTTCACTATCAGGGATTTTAATGCCACACCCCATAACATCTCCATTCCTATCCCTAGCAAAAGAATCAATTTTGGGCAAATTAGCCTTAATTATTTCCTTGCTATCACTGTCTATATTCTTATAATTCCAATACAAAAAGTCCCCACACATTCCGACAAAACAATCAGCCAACTGAACTTCAGAGCACGAGCGAGCAGGCGCAATAACCAATGAATCAAACGCGGAGAATTCTTTTAATGATGGTAATTCATTTTTTAGAAAACTATGTTTATTCTGATAATAATCTAAATATATTTTTAGAAATTGCCAAAGCTTTTTTTTGTTTAAACCAGCCACCCCTCCAGGGAGCATATCAAAAACAATAAATACCGAAGGATAGCTCTCATCATTTTTATTTTTTAATTGATCCAAATTAATTATTAATCTTTCCAATAGATTGCTCAAACAATTTTTCCATCCTTGGAATTTATCCCCACCCTTCCCGGTCCATACCATAGACACAAAAGATGTTACGCCATTATTTTTTGACAACAAAGAAAACACATCTTTTGCTAAATTCTTATTTTTCTTACAATGACGCCACTTCATATTGGTTTCCAAAGGTAAATTGTTTTCCTTTTTAATTCTAACAATATTCTGAAATAATACCTTAAGATTAACATCATCAATTAGATAGCCGCCTATTATGGCGCTTTCTTCTTCAAATCTTTCATCTAAAAAACAATAATATATTTTTTTATCCACTTGCTAGCCTTATTTTATTCCTCTATTATATTTGGTTGCTTGAAATCTAGGACTTCGTTATCTTATTAAGTCTTGTCTGAACTGCCTCAATTAACTGGGGAGCACTATAAATATACTCAAGAATGGCTCTACATAGGCCATCAAGAAAAGGAATTTCTTTGTCACTCAACTCCCCTAAATCAGCATGTGCACCAATATTTCGTAATTGTCTAAGACTATTGGCCATTTCCGCCAAGCGCTTTGGCATTTCTCCTTTATCTGCCAAATATTTAAGTTTATCGTAAAGCGAGCCCCCTTGTGCACTGCGATCCTGACAAACTATTTCTAACACCCGACCCAATAAAACGGCAAATGCATTTGTATCAATTTTACGAATTTTTACAGCTGCTTCATATGCCTTTTTGACCGTTTCAGGAAGACCCAGAATTGGCTTTTCTTCGGAAGGAAAAAGAATTTTCGGCGACTCTTGTTCTTTTCCCCATGGCTCAAAATAATATTTTGATTGTAAAATTATTTGATTACATGAAGCACATAGCAATAATTCATAGTAAGTCCCTTCTTCATATTGCATCTGCATATCATCATCGCATATCATTTCCATTTGATTATATCTAGCTACTATTTCCATAGAAATATTACTATTGCAATAAGGACATTTCATTTTTTTTGAAAATATTTTCTCTTTATTATTCATACATTTCCCAGCCTTATAAGGGCTCTAATCATCTATATATTCTCCCACTCCCCTCTTTGAGAGTCAATGTTTTGGGGTAATGAAGGGTGCCGGGTGATGGTGAGGCAGAAATCGGCCTATAAGTGGGCAGGTCGTCAGGAGAAGTGAATTACTCTGTGGGGAGTCCGCGGCTTGTTTGCCAAATCGCGACTATTCTTTTCGCCAAAGGAAGGTTAATCTTGCCAAGTTCGGAGACAATGTCCCCTTGCTTGTTTGCGCTATGCTCACTTAACAGATCGATTACATAGGTTGGTTCCCTGGCTTCGTCGGAACCCAAATAATGCAAAACCCGGGCAACGGTCCGGGGTTCTATTTCTCTCTGTTTTAAGGCCAGTTCCGCCGCCGGCAGCAGACGGTTAACTCCAAACTCATCCCTCCGCGCCCCACTATAGATAATTTCCGGCCGGGTGTTGATCGCCGCCCAGGCGCAAAGGCTAACCTCCCGACTTGGAGCAAACGCCAAACGGAGGATCGCCCGGCTGGAGAGTTGACCGGATTGAAGTAATTTGTACTGCGAACTTGCGATCCCCAAAGAACCTAGCAGTCGATGAATAGCGATCAAAATTATGTCTCCCGCAAAGCCCTAAGATACCCCTCAACTACGGCTCGATTGAAACTGATAATGTTTGACACCGACCAGCCCCCCTCATGTTGAGCGATCACCTCTTTTTCCTGGCCCGAGAGAAAGCGCGCTTTATCGGCAATAAGCTCATTGAACCCAACTAAACATTTTAAATATTGCGTCAGCCGTGGATCATAGTAAAAACCGGCATCGGAGTCGAGATTCCCCGAAATAAACTCTTTTAACATATTTACTTGATACATGGCCGCAACGCAATCCCGTCCATTCTCACTAAGCAACAAGTTGCCGGCGCGGAGGCGGCCGATCAGCCAGCTTAAACTCCAATGGAACTCCCCCCCCGGAATCAACACGTTATCAGGTGAATTCGCGCTTAAAAAAACGATCCCCCGTCCGTTATTCTGGGAAATTTCGGTTGTAGCTGATCCAAGCAATGACCAAAAGTTCTCTTTTTCCAGACCGAGCATAGACAGCTCAAAACCATAAGTCCACTCCCTTTGCACACCCCTAACCGATTCAAATAAAACCAGGGCTGAGATAAAAGAGTTAAAATCTTCAGCAAATTTGGGACCGGCCAAAGAAAAAGGAGCGCGAATCTCTTCGGGGATCTGTTCGGCAGAAACAACAACCGCCACCTGTTTCTGGGCTATCAAACTATAGATCCCGGTCAGCGGCGGTTTAGAAATCAAATTGTCGCTTCTTATAGGAAGATCTCGACCAAGCCGAGCAAGCTCAACCCGACCTTGTTTGGCTGGGGCAAGCCGGCGGCCGGCAAAGTCCGCCGGTAAAAAACCGGCCCGTTGTGGTTGGAAAATAACCTTTGGCATTACAGTTAGTTATCGTGGGTGGGAGGGGGAAATTTCATTTGATCTTAATAAAAATTACGGCAGGTTCTTTAAAATAATTTCCAGCTGACCGCGGAGTCCGGCGACCGAGCTGGTCCGGCATTTCGGGTCCTTGGCCAGCGCCCGCTTCAGCAAGTATAACAACTGCTTCTGCTCCCTGGTCTTTTGCGGCAGAAGACTAAAATCCGGCTCTTTGTTTTGGATTTTGTTTAGAAGATCGGTTAAAGTATATGACTCAAAGGGATGATTCCCGGTCAAAATTTCAAACAAGATCACGCCAAGCGTAAAGACTTCCGATCGCGGCGAAAGCTGGTCCCCCCTGGCTTGCTCCGGGGAAGCATATTTTGGCGTTCCGGCAAAACCGTTAGCTTCACTTTCGACGGCACATAAGCCGGGATCGATCAAAACGACTTTAGTGTCGTTGCCGATCATTATGTTCTCCGGTTTAATATCCCGGTGGATAACCCCAAGCGCATGATAATGTTCAGCCGATTCGCAAAGGCCAATCATGGTCTCAAGGCTTCTTTTTAGAGGCAAAGAGCCCCCGTTTAACAGCATGACCTCAAAAAGGTTATGCCCGTCAATAAGCCGCATAGAAATATACGGGATCCCGTTAACATCCCCCATTTCTTTGACCGTGATAACTTCACCGTCAAGACTACCGCTGACCAGGGATTTTTGCCCCTCTTCTCTCAACGCCTGAAAATTCAACTCTTCAAATCTTAATGGAACTTTAACAACCCGCGCTTTCCCATCCCTCATGTCGATTGCTTTAAAAGTAACCCCATATCCCCCCTCCCCCAGTTTTTTCATTAACAAAAAACTGCCGAATTCAATCGGTCCCTGGAAGTTTTTCAAGCAATTATGGGTGGCGGCCATCAAATTCAGGACATAGTCCTTATCAATAGCAAGCGCATGATCAAAATCAACCTTCGGCAATAAAGAGATAGTGCCAGGGGTAGGTGTTTTTGGCTGTTTCAGCCAGACAGGCTCCCGGCGGCTGGTTTTCCAGCCTGGGATCGAGGAATTAAAGATTGATATTCTGCCAAATGTACTCATATGGTACTCCCTCTACATATATATCGTAACAAATCGACAAAAATTGCAGTTAGATTAGTGGTTTTTGGCCGATAATAGCTTGGATGTTTTGTTGAAGCGCCGTCGCGTCCAGCAGTTCCCTGCCGGCTGAAGCACAACTTAAAAAAATCGTCTTCTCTGGGTCACTTAGATACCGGGCCTGGGATAAAAAGTTTCTTTGTTCAGCCGGAGAAAGCCTAAACTGGCCTAAAGTTAAGCCCGGCAGCCAGCTGATCCCGCTTTGATCTTGCCGGATAATGGTCGAACAAAAAATAACCTGGGAAAAAGCCGCCAGCGGAGCGGCAATCGCCTCCGGCGCTAAGTTCGGGTGCGCGTTGACCGCCCCCCCCGTCATCGCCTGCCAAAGCATCGACATGGAAAGCCGGACCGATTGATAATCTTTAGGACCATTGACCAGAGAAGCGCTTTCTCCGACCGCCAGCCGGGCATTGGGATCGGGATAGCGGTAAGACTGGCAAACGTTGATCCGGCCGTTAGCGCTCGGACCAAGAGAATATTCGGCGACTCGCGACGGAAAAAAGCCGGCGGGCCGAAAGCCAATTTTTATCATCATAGCATCGCACAACCTTGGTTTGATTTGTAAAGCGGAGCCGCGGCTCCCTGTGAAGTTGTCGTCAAAAGAAGAAAATAATTTCAGGGAATTTAAAGATTCATTGTTTTTGGCTAAAGGAAAGCCAGCTAGGCAGTTTATAACGAATCCGATCAAAAAACATTAACACTCTCCACGCGGTTTTGCGGAAAAATCTCTCCCAGCGACTTTCCTCTTTCGGGAGACTCGCAGAAGCCAGGTCAACCGCTTGAATGATCTCTTCACAGGTCCTGAACCTTTTTTCCGGACTATGGGCCAGCATCCCTTTTATTAACGACCTGATCGGTTTAGGGAAAGAATAAATTCCAAAAGAAATCTTATTCTTTAACATCCTGACCAGCGTCATTGAATCTTGTTCTTCCAGTCCCCGCGTGGCAAAAGGATGTTCCCTGGTCAACATCGTATAAAAGACGACCCCCAAAGAAAAAATGTCCGCCTGGGGACCAATCGCTTCCCCTTGCAATCTTTCGGGAGAAAAATAAACCACGGTGCCCACATCCGAAACTACCGGAAAATTGCTGGCCAAGCCAAGGTCGATGATTTTAACTTCGCCGTCTTTAGAGATCATAATGTTTTCCATCTTAACATCGCGGTGGATCAGGCCAAGCCGATGGATAAAACGCAGACCATCGGTCGCGTGGCGCAAAACCTCCAAGGAGCGGCGGAGCGACAAACCAAAACCGTTAATTTCTTCGACCTGGGAAAGTTCCTCGAGCAGATCATGTCCCTCGATATATTCTAAAGCCCGGAAATGGCTCCCCGCCTCTATCCCAGCCCCCAGCATGCCAACGATGGCTTGGTGGCCGCCGGCCGCGGCAATAACTTCTAATGCCGAGGTCTCAACCGGTTTATTCAATGAGATGACCGGTCTTTTGTCTATCTTCAGAATTGTTTGTTTCCCTTGAGCATCCAGGGTCTTCCAGACTTCCCCTTCGCCGCCGGCTCCAAGCGGCTTGATCAGTCGGTAACCGCCGAAAGCGGCTCCCGCCCTCAAATTTATTGAGTAATTTCCGATCCCTCTAGCCAAGGGATTGACCATAGTTGTCCGGCGAATATGTTCGGCCATTGGTTCTCTCCTAATAGAACTCTGTCCTATTATATATATCGTAACAAATTGGGATTTATTGCATTGAAAACGGCTTTTTACGCTGTTATTGAACTATCCTTTTTAAGATGTTAAAATGGTCATTATGCGAGGCAAAGCGTGGAAATTCGGCAATAATATCGACACCGACCTGATCATCCCGGCCAGGTATCTCAACACCTCCGACCCGGCGGAGCTGGCCAAGTACGCTATGGAAGACGCCGACCCGGAATGGGTCGACAAAATGAACCCGGGCGATTTTATCGTCGCCGGGGACAACTTTGGCTGCGGCTCCTCTCGCGAACACGCCCCCCTCGCTCTCAAGGCGGCCGGGGTCTCGGCGGTGATCGCCAAGTCGTTTGCCCGGATCTTCTACCGGAACGCCATCAACATCGGCTTACCCATCCTGGAATCGCCCCAGGCGGCGGAAGAGATCAACGAAGGGGATAACCTCGAAGTTGAATTAGCGTCCGGCACAATCAAAGATAAAACCAGCGATAAAACTTACAAAGCTCAGGCTTTCCCCGAATTCATGCAGAAGATCGTCAACAAGGGCGGACTGATCAATTACTTAAAAGCAAAAGCCTAGATCAAGCTGGCGACACTATCCCCGACTTCCTTAGTCCCCATCCCCATTTTACCGGCCGCTTGTGACGGCATTTTGGCCACGGTTTTGATGATCGCCTGTTCAATGTCGACCGCCGCTTTTTCTTCGCCAAGCTGGCTAAGGAGGAGCTGCATAGCGCCGATCGCCGCCAGCGGATTGATAACGTTTTTCCCGGTATATTTTGGAGCGGAGCCGCCGATCGGCTCAAACATGGAAACCCCGTGCGGGTTGATATTCCCGCCGGCCGCGATCCCCATCCCCCCCTGGATCATCGCCCCCAGGTCGGTAATGATGTCGCCGAACATGTTGTCGGTGACGATTACGTCAAACCACTCCGGATTCTTGACGAACCACATGCAGGTCGCGTCGACGTGGGCATACTCCCGTTTAATATCGGGGTAATCCTTCTCGCCGATCTCGTGAAAGGCCCGCTCCCAGAGGTCGAAAGCAAAGGTCAGGACGTTGGTCTTGCCAACCAGGGTCAGCTGTTTGCGCTTGTTCCGTTTGCGGGTGTATTCGAAAGCATAACGGAGACACCGCTCCACCCCTTTTCTGGTGTTGACCGAAACCTGGGTCGCGATCTCATCCGGGGTCCCTTTGCGCAAATAGCCGCCGGTGCTGGCATAAAGTCCCTCGGTGTTCTCGCGGACGACAACAAAGTCGATCTCCGCCGGCCCTTTGTCCTTGATCGGGGTGTAGACATTCGGGTAAAGAATAACCGGCCTAAGGTTGATGTACTGGTCAAGGGCAAAACGGAGCTTGAGCAGGACGCCGTGCTCCAAGATCCCCGGTTTAACTTCCGGATCGCCGACCGCCCCAAGATAGATCGCGTTATATTTTTTCAGCTCGGCGATATCGGCATCGTCGACCAGTTTCCCTGTCTTCAAGTAGCGCTTCCCGGAAAAGTCGAACTCTTTAAGCTCATACGAGATGTTATATTTTTTTGCGACCGTCTTTAGTACCTTGAGCCCCTCGGCCACCACTTCCGGACCGGTCCCATCTCCGCCAATAACCGCAATTTTATATGTCATTTGATTTGCTCCCTTCTTCTTCCCGACGTAAAAATAATAGCAAAAATGATGAAATTTATCAAGAAAACATACGATAATTTAACAGCTATGATCATTGGAACTACTAAACTCAAATCAACTGGGTTAATTAGGTTTAATCTATTAGGTAGTACCCCCAGCTTTAAGGCCTCACAGTACCTCGGCCGTATTTGGGGGATTGAACGTAATTTTCACCCGGTCCATCGGGGAGTCGCAATACTAAGGAGCCTTATCCCTGAAGGATACCTGCCCCTTCGCGTCTTGCTGGAGAACCGAAAACGATCCAATCCCTTCTCAATTAGTAATTCATTCGCTGTTTTAATACAGCGGAACCTTGGTTCGCTAAGCGGACCAAACGCTACCGAGGCGGACAAGCTCTGGCCGGAACATTTGCCACTTTTGAAAAAGTTTCTAGGCGATATTGACCACGATCCAAAGCGCCGCTTTGAATCGATCACCTATGACGAACTCCGGGCGCTTAACGCGCGGTGCCAGCTTGAGTTTGACAAGGTCCCTCGGCTCCGCTTAGCCGCCAGGGAAAACACTAAAGCAACCGCGAGAACAATCGTTGCCAGGATCGATGATTTAAAAGATATCGTAGGGACTTTGATCACCGAACCGCTGGTTCCGCTCCGTATCTTGATGCTTCCGTTTGAACAAGAGGTCAGCCGGGGGCAATTGTTGCGTTTTATCAGAAACACTAAAATTGAAGCTCCGGAAGATGGCTTGCTATTAGACCAAACAGAGGAAGTTATCACTCTTCTGCTTAAATATCAAAAAGATAAATTAACCTACGAAACACTCAAAGCGGTTAACAGAACGGTTCAAGGGGCCATTCGAGACAAATTAAGCGCTTGAGCCAGAACCTCACTCGAACGGATTGCCGCAAATCTTTGACCGCCCGCTTTGATGATCTCCTGATAGTTTGACTCATCGATCCCGCCAATCGCCACCACTGGTATCTGAACCGCTTTCAATACTTTTTTCAACAGTTTTAAGCCAACAGGCTTACCCAGCGGTTTGCTCGGGGTTATAAAGATCGGCCCGCAGCTAATATAGTCCGCTCCCGCTTTGGCCGCCGCTGTCGCCTGCTCCAGGCTATGGGTCGAGACCCCGATGATCTTATCCTCGCCGATCTTCTCTCTCACTTTTTTCACGGTCAGTTTGGCCAGGTCTTCCTGTCCCAAATGGACCCCGTCGGCGCCAACTTCTTCCACCAGGTCCCAGTAATCGTTGAGGATAAAGGTCGCGCCGGCCCGCTTCGCCAGGACGGCGATCTTTTTCGCCAGCCGAAGATACTCTTCTTTGCTGATCTTTTTATCGCGCGGCTGGATCATTTTCACTCCGGCCGCCAGTGTCTGCCGGGCGACTTTCAGGTGGTCCAGGGCCGGGTCGGTCACGACGTAAAGATCAAAGTCGAGCTTGATCGCTTTTACCAGCCTGGGGATGATCTCTTTTTCCAGGTCGTAGAGCTGGAACCGGGCTTCCTTAAAAGTTCGGCCGTACGCCGGTTTGATCAGCTTGGAAAACTCTTCCAGACAGCGGACCGCTTCTTCCGCCCGCTTAATATTGGCCCCAAAAACCTCTTGCACACCCGCCCGAGCCCCTTCGCTTTCAGGATAGAGCCGGCGGCCGACATCGCCAGCTGATTCACGGTAGAGATAAAAATCATCACCGATCGGCCGGATCCCTTTTTGCAGGAGGTGGCGCAGTCCTTTGACCTTGGCGGTCAGCGGTTCATCATTTAGGATAAACCTGACGATCTCGTCAACCACCCGCAACCCTTCCATGGAGCGGTTAATATTAGCGTCAATAATCCTCAACACCTGTTCCTCTGCCTTTTCTCCCGCCCTTTGCCTTGCCATCTTTCCCGCCTTTCCCATCACATTTCCACCTTCGTCCACTGCGCCGGATCGATCCGCAGGTTATTGACCGACATCCCCCAATGGAGATGGGCCCCCGACGAGATCCCGGTGTTGCCGGAAAGGGCTAACTTGTCCCCCCGGTTAACGACCTGGCCGACCTCAACCAAAAACTTGGAGAGATGGAAATAAAGGGTTTGGACTCCTAAGCCGTGATCAACAACAATGGTGTTGCCAAAAGCTTTTAGCCGGCCGAGATAAACAACTTTTCCTTCATTCGGCGCGGTGACCACGGTCCCTTCCGGGACCGCCAGGTCATAGCCGCGGTGGCGGCCGGATGGTTTGCCGTTGACCTTCTGGATCACTCCAAAAACCATGGAGGTAGGCCCTTCTACTGGAAATGAAAACTTCCCCCGCCAGCGCTTGACAGGCTCTTTCACGACAAGGACCTTTTCAACATCAGCCCATTCATTGTTGATCAATTCCCGGCTCCTAAGCTTGTTCTTGGCCGGCTTGAGCCAGAAAGAAACAACCGGAAATTTCCCCTTGGCTATGACGACCGTTTTATTGATCGTTTTTGTCCCCCCGGCCAAGCCATCGATTGTTAAATGAAGAGGATATTTCCCCGGTTTCTGCTCCAGGGGAATACCGACAAATCCCCGCTGGCAATTATCACCTTGAAAAAAATCGATCTTCCGCCCGATAAATTTACCGCGAACACTTTCTCCCCTGGCCAGGCGATTGACCACTATTTTCATGGTTTTTCCTTGTTCCACAAGCATTGGGGTAATCGTCACCCGATCGTCAACCGCGAAGATAGGGGAAATTAAGAATAAAGATAAGAATATTACTGTTGTCTTGTTCATAAAATCAATTCTAACACACCCTGAAACAAAAAAGCGCCGACCGTTAATTAAAACGATCGACGCTTTACAAAATCCTTGAAAACCAGGCAACCCCCGACTTTTACATCGGGGCTAGGAGACGATGCGAGACCGACCTAAGAATAATATTGAATTTAATCAACAGTTACTCCTTAGAAAGGAGGTGATCCAGCCACACCTTCCGGTACGGCTACCTTGTTACGACTTCACCCCAGTCACCAGCACCACCTTAGCTCCCCGAAGGGCACTTCAGGCGTTTCTGACTTCCATGGTGTGACGGGCGGTGTGTACAAGGCCCGAGAACGTATTCACCGCAGCACGCTGATCTGCAGTTACTAGCGATTCCAGCTTCATGAAGGCAAATTGCAGCCTTCAATCCGAACTGAGCAACACTTTTTGAGTTTGGCTCTTCCTCGCGGAATTGCATCCCTTTGTATGTTGCATTGTAGCACGTGTGTAGCCCTGGGCATAAGGGCCATGATGACTTGACCTCATCCCCACCTTCCTCCTCGTCATCCGAGGCAGTTTCGCCAGAGTGACCAACTTAATGCTGTCAACTGGCAATAGGGGTTGCGTTCGTTGTTGGACTTAACCAAACATCTCACGACACGAACTGACGACAGCCATGCAGCACCTGTAAAGGCTTCCCGATTGCTCGGGATCGTTCCCCTTTCGGTTCACTACTACCAATATGTCAAGCCCAGGTAAGGTTTTTCGCGTAGCATCGAATTAAACCACATGCTCCACCGCTTGTGCGGGCCCCCGTCAATTCTTTTGAGTTTTAACCTTGCGGTCGTAATCCCCAGGCGGTTCATTTAACGCGTTAGCTGCGGCACTAAAGGGGTCGATACCTTTAACACCTAATGAACATCGTTTAGGGCTAGGACTACCGGGGTATCTAATCCCGTTTGCTCCCCTAGCTTTCGCGCCTCAGCGTCAGAAATGGTCCAGAAAGCCGCCTTCGCCACTGGTGTTCCTTCCAATATCTACGCATTTCACCGCTACACTGGAAGTTCCGCTTTCCTCTACCATTCTCTAGTAATGCAGTATCAGATGCGAACACAGGTTGAGCCTGTGGATTTAACATCTGACTTACAAAACCGCCTACGCGCCCTTTACGCCCAATGATTCCGGACAACGCTTGGCCCCTACGTATTACCGCGGCTGCTGGCACGTAGTTAGCCGGGCCTTCCTCTGTGGGTACCGTCAATATCTTCCCCACTGACAGTGCTTTACATCCCGAAGGATTTCGTCGCACACACGGCGTCGCTCCGTCAGGCTTTCGCCCATTGCGGAAAATTCCTCACTGCTGCCTCCCGTAGGAGTAGGGACCGTGTCTCAGTTCCCTTGTGGCTGATCGTCCTCTCAGACCAGCTACCCGTCATAGCCTTGGTGGGCCGTTACCCCGCCAACTAGCTGATAGGACGCAAGCCCATCTTTAAGCCCCTTGCGGGATTTAATCCCAGTCCCATTCGAGACCGGGGTCACATCTGGAATTAGCCCAGATTTCTCCAGGTTGTACCAGTCTTAAAGGTAGGTTGCTTACGTGTTACTCACCCGTTTGCTGCTCGGTTCGAAACCTCGCTCAACTTGCATGTGTTAGGCACGCCGCCAGCGTTCGTCCTGAGCCAAGATCAAACTCTCAATAAAGAGTCTAATTCAGCTCTATCATTTATAATCTATCCAAAACCAAAAGAAAAAGATACGAAGACTCGCATCAATCTCATTGCCTGATTTTCAAAGACCTTGTTTATAGCACCGAGGAGAAAACGAAAGAAGGATTGCCGAAGCAATTAAAACTATTCAACGATTAACGCAGAAAGCTCTACCCTCCTTTCGCTCTACTAGGGCTTGATCATTGTAACGCAAGTTAAGCCGGGTTGTCAAGCTGTTTTTGCTTCGAAGCGGTCAGAGGCCCCCGGCCCGACTTTTTGCCAGCTTAACCTTAAAGATCGCTCCCCCTTCGGGATTGTCTTCCACCCAGACAAGCCCGCCGTGCAGTCCAACCAGCAATTTAACAATCGCCAAGCCCAACCCGCTCCCTTCAACCCCTTCTTTCCCCTGACATTCCAATCTCTCAAAACGGTCAAAGATGGCCGTTTTATATTTATCGGCTATTTCCCGGCCATTGTCCTTGACGGCAAAAATAAAACTATCGGGCTGTTCTTCCACTGAAAGCTCGATCCGCGTCTCCGGGTTGGAATACTTAACAGCATTATCGATCAGATTGGAAAATATTTCGGAAGCCAGAGATAAACCGTCAAAAGAAGCGCTTGCGGAGATTGCCCCGACAACAAAGCTCTTCTTTTGCTGTGCCGCTTTCGGCCCCAGGTCGGCAACTATTGTTTCAACAATTTGCCGCAAATCGAGCCGTTTAAAGATTTTCTTTAATTCCGGGTCCTGGAGCCGGGAAAAAAGCCTGGCACTGGAGATCAGTTCGTTTATTTTAACCGCGTTTTCGGCAATTATTTGACCGTAATGCTGAACATTTCCCTCGCCAGTCTGTTTTAACAACAAAGCGTAGCCCAAAGCGCTGGTCAAATAATTTTTGATGTCGTGCTCCATTATGGAAATAAAAAGATCTTTAAGCTTATTGCTGTTCTCCAGTTCTTGCGTTCGCCGCAGGACCTTCTCTTCCAGGCCGGCATTCAGCTGGTCGATCTCGTCATATTTTTGCTCGAGCAGGAGCTTCTCTTCTTCCAATTTTTTTAAGGTCATCTGGAGCGTGGTCTCACGGTTGAAAAGTTGGCCGAAGGTCCGCGCCCATAAGCTTTTGTCATGCCAGGAAACATGGTAAACGCAATTTTTGGCGCCGTAAACTACCCCGTCAAGCTTAAAAGTCCCGTCAGGAGACAAAGTCCCTATCACCTTGCCGGCCGCGGTTTTCTCGTCGTCCCCCGTATTGAACTCCAGCACCTCTCTTTTTTCATTTACCCGGTAAAACTTGAGCCCGATCAACCCCTTGTGTTCAATTGGGACGGAACATTCCGTTTCCACAACACTCGCCTTATCATAACCGATAAAAGTGGGAAGATACTCCAGCCCCCCTCTGGTGGTTTGGCAGGTGCTTTCTTTGATCATAAAAATGTCGGATTTTATTCTGTTTTCAAAAATGATCTGATTTTTACCAGCGTCCGTGACCTTGGAAACATAAATTTTACAAAAGTTGTCTTTCACGATCAAAGGAAATTTATGGTAAAAGACCGCCGGCGAAGGCGAAAAAATCCGCATCAAGAAATCAAGATGGCCGTATTCCCTTTTTTGCATGGCCTCGACCTGGATCTTGTAAGAAAGATTATCGTCATGAAAATATTGATTGGCGCGCTCAAATATTTCTTTCGTAATTTGCGTTGAAAACCAGCGATGTTCGTCGATCAGGGACAGCTCATCATATGGCCGGCCGTTGAAAAAAGGGAGGTCTCGCAGAACGCTTCCGGCTGCTTCTTTTCCCAGATGAGAAAGAACATAGTCATAAAAAGTTTTGTTGGTTTTGCCGCTGACTTCTTTTTCCATGCGGGATCAATCTTAACACAAGCTAAAAACTTACTAAAGCCCATTCGGAACGCCAACCCGCGAAATTTTATCTTGACAAAAAACCAACCAGGTATACAATTGTATACCATCAGGCTTAAAGCGTCCATTTATAAGGAGGATAACAATGACACCAAGCAAACAAAGAGAGCTGATCCTGGGTTACGTGACCGGTTACATCAAAGAACAGGGCTTTGCCCCGTCCCTTCGGGAGATCAGCCGCGCCTTCGGCTTCGCCTCTCCCCGCTCCGCCCAAAAGCACCTGGAAGCGCTGGAAGAAGAAGGCCTGATCAAGAGAGAAAGCAAGTCACGCGCCATTAAGCTCCTGACCGAGCCGGACCTGCAAACGATCGTCCTCCCCTTTCTCGGCTACATCGCCGCGGGAGCCCCGATCGAGGTCCTTGACCACAAAGAGACCATGGAAATCCCCGCGACGCTGGTCGGCCGGCGCCCCTGCTACATCCTGCGGGTCAAAGGGAACAGCATGATCGAAGACCACATCTTGAACGGAGACTTTATTGTCGTGGAAAAATGCGACTCGGCTGACGACGGAGAAGTGGTTGTCGCCCTGATCAACCGCTCCGAAGCCACGTTAAAAAGGCTTTATCGCGAACCCAGCCGGGTCCGGCTGGAGCCGGCCAATTCGACGATGAAGCCGATCTACGTGAAGGACGTGGCGGTCCAAGGAAAAGTCCGGGGACTGTTCAGGCGATTCTAGGGAAAGGCAGAGGCAAAGGCGGGAAAAAGGCAAGGCAAAGGACGAAAGAAAAAGTAAATGAAAATAGAAAACTTAGACGCCAAAATAAAAGTCGGAGCGGTCTTCAAAGGTGGAGAGATCGACCCTAAATGGTTTGTCTGGGAAGAGCGCCAGTACCGGATCAAAGAGACCAATTACCGTTGGACCGACACCAAAGGCCGGGAAAAGATCCATTGCTTCTCCGTGACCGACGGGACCAATAACTACGAGATCTCGTTCTACGCCGAGAAAATCGTCTGGCGGTTGAACAAGATCTGCGGAGGGGATTAAAAATGATCAAGATCGGCACGTCAGGCTTTTCGTTCCCCGACTGGAAAGGGACCATTTACCCGAAAAAGATCAAACCGTCGGAGATGCTCCCATATTATGAGGACGAACTTGGCTTCGAAGTTTGCGAACTCAATTTTACCTATTACCGGATGCCCGACCCCTACACCATGGAAAAGCTGGCCCTCCGGGTCGGCCGCGAGTTTGAGTTCACCGTTAAAGGAACCAAAGAAATGACCCACGAGATCTGGGAAGACAAGGAGCGGACCACCCTCAAAGAGACCGGCGAGGTCTTCAAGGCGTTTGCCAGAGGAATTGCGCCGCTCGCTTCCCATCGCAAACTGGGGGCGGTCCTCCTCCAGTTTCCGACCTTTTTCCCGCCGACCGAACAAAACCTTAAATACCTCGACCAGTGCCGGCAGCGGCTTAAGGATTTCCCGCTGGTGATCGAGTTCCGGAACGCCGACTGGCTGAAACCAGCGACCTACAAACTGCTCAAGAAAGAGAACCTGGGGATCTGCGTCGTCGACGAACCCCAGCTCCCGCGTCTTCTCCCCTTCGAGCCGGCCGCGACCTCCGAGCTCGGCTACTTCCGTTTCCACGGGCGGAACAACCTCTGGTACAGCGCCGGGCCGCATCAGCGCTACGACTACTTTTATTCCAAGGCCGAGCTCAAAGGATTGTTCGACGGGGTCAAAACAGTGGCGGCCAAGACCAAAAAGACCTACGCCTTTTTCAACAACTGTTTTATGGGGCAATCGGCCAAGAACGCCGCCCAAATGAGGGAACTTTTAAAATCATGAGAACAATTTTACACGTCGATATGAACGCTTACTTTGCTTCGGTGGAACAGGCCAGCAACCCGCTCCTGCGGGGGAAACCGATCGCGGTCGGCGGCGGGACCGGCGGCAAACGGACAGTAGTCGCCGCCTGCTCTTATGAGGCAAAGGCAAGAGGGGTAGAGAACGCCATGCCGGCCTGGGAAGCTAAAAAGGTCTGCCCCGACCTGATCATGGTCGGCGGCGACATGAACAAATACATTCACACCTCCTGCGAAGTGATGAAGATCCTGCGCGAATATACCCCGCTGGTCGAAGTTTTTTCAATCGACGAGGCTTTTATGGACGTAACCGACACCGCCGAGCGGTTCGGCGGAGCGGTCGCCGTCGCCAAAGAGATCAAGCGGCGGATCAGGGAACGTTTTCGCCTGACCTGCAACATCGGGGTCGGACCGAACAAACTTCTGGCCAAACTGGCCGGGGAGCTAAAAAAACCGGACGCGCTGATCATCCTCCGGACAGAAGATATCCCGGACAAGATCGCCGGTGTCAAAGTCGGCAAGCTCTGCGGCGTCGGACGCAAACTTGAGCAATATCTGGCGGAGATGGAGATCAAAACCTGCGGTGATCTCTACCGCGCCGCCAGGGAAGAACTGACGCGGCGTTTCGGCGCCGCTTGCGGCGAACATCTTTGGCGGATGGGCCAGGGAAAAGACGAATCTCAAGTGTGCTCCGGAGAGGTCAAGACGGAGGCAAAATCGATGGGACACTCCTACACCCTTCCCCGGCTGACCAGTAGCCTGGACGAGGTCAAAGGGTATCTCCTCCGCCTCTCCGAACAGGTCGGCCGGCGCCTGCGCCTTGGCAAATGCCGCGGGAACGTGGTCCACGTTTCGGTAGGTTTTGACCAGTACCAGTTTTGGGGAAAACAAAAAAAGGTCGAAGATTATCTTGACGACGGCTATGACATTTATAAGACAGCAGAAAAATTAATTGAAAGTGAAAAGGGAACCTGGCGGAAGACACGCGGCTTCCGTTTCGTGGGGGTAACAGTTTCCAGTCTCCTGCACGAGGTCGACCAGGTTTCCCTTTTCGCCGATAACGAACAAAAAAAACTCCTTGCCAAAGCGGTCGACACACTTAACGACCGCTGGGGGGAAGCGACGATCGAACGAGCCGCCCTGCTTGGTTTTGTCCTGGAAGAAAAAAGCGGCATGGTCGCCGGAGCGAACCGGAGGATCAGCAATGCCGGATACTGAACAAAAGCTGGAAATACTGGGCGCAGCGGCAAAATATGATATTTGCGCCTCCAGCGCGGCCCCGCAAAAGCGGCAACCCAACAGTAATTACATCGGATCTAATGCCCCCGGGGGGATCTGCCATAGTTATACTCCGGACGGACGCTGTGTCTCCCTCCTCAAGGTCTTGATGACCAACTCCTGCAAGAACAATTGCCAGTACTGCGTCAATCGGGCAAGCAACGACTTTAAACGGAGCAGTTTTGAGCCAAAAGAACTGGCCGATCTTTTTATCGAACTCTACCGCCGCAACTACATTGAAGGGATATTCCTTAGTTCCGGGGTCCAGAAAAGCGCCGTCTACACGATGGAGCGGATGATCGCCGTCCTGGAGATCCTCCGTTTTCAATATCGCTACCGGGGATATGTCCATCTGAAAGCCCTTCCCCACACCCCGGCCGACCTGATCGAGCGGGGGGCCCGGCTGGCCGACCGGATGTCGGTCAATCTGGAAAGCCCCAATCCCGACCGACTTAAGTCGATCGCCGGGGAAAAGAACTTTATGCTCGACCTGGTGGCGCCGATCAACGCCATCCAAAAACAAGTCGAAAAAGGCCTGCTCAAGGCCGGACAAACGACGCAGTTTGTCGTCGGCGCCGCCGGCGAGACCGATGCCGAGCTCCTGCGAACCACCAATTGGCTCTATAAAAAAAAGAATTTAAAACGAGTTTACTTCAGTGCTTTTGTCCCCACTGTCCCTGATCACCTAGTCCCCCAATCCCCTATTCCCTTGCTCCGCGAACATCGCCTCTACCAGGCCGATTGGTTAATGCGTTTTTATAATTTCCAGCTTGAAGATCTGGTATTAAAAGACGATCATAATTTGAGCCTCGACCTCGACCCAAAAATGGCCCACGCCTTGAAAAACCGGGAACGCTTCCCGCTCGAGATCAATCGAGCTTCTTACCAGGACTTATTGAAAGTCCCCGGTATTGGTCCGCTCGCCGCCAAACGATTATACCGGGCCCGCAAAGAACACCACTTCACCAATCTGCAGGAGCTAAAAAATCTGGGGGTCGTGACCAAACGGGCCAAACCTTTTATCCTGATCAACGGGGTCAAACAAGGGAACATCAGCGAGATCGTGACAGTCAAACAGCTCGAACTTTTTGAGGGCTACAGCAGTTCGCTCGCCTGGGCGCAGGCGCCGCAATTGCTAACGTAGAGGGGATTAGGATATTAGGAAACTAGGAAATGGAACAACTATCAATTTTTAACGACAAGTTCGATCGGAAAGAAGAGCTGAAAGAAAAACTTCCGGCAGTCAAACTCAAAGGAACACCGGAAGCTTACTATTTATTCCGGCAAAAGCTTTATTATGCCCTACTCCACAAAGATCCCAACAAATACCACCTGATCGACCAAGTGATCGAACAGGCCAAAGCCAAAGGCTTGAGCTATATTTTGTGCAAGGTCTCGTCCGAAGCCAAAAAGTTCATCGACTTGTCCCGGCAGGTCGCCGGTGAGAGGCATCGGGCAATTTCCTTCCTCCGACTGAAGCCGATCGACCAGCACAACGTCCTGATGGGGGAATTTGAGATCGTCCACCAGACCGGCGAGATCATCGTGCTCCACTTCTTAAGGCGCTTTCCCAGGTACCGGATCATGTTGGTCTTTGGAAACGAGGTGTACATCGGCCAGGGGGATGAGATTTTCCGGGAAAAGATCGAAAGAAAAAAAGTCACCCTCCCCTCCACCCCTGACGAATTCGAACGCTATTGGCTCGCTTTCTACCGCTCGCAGTTTATCCCCGAGCGGCGCAACTTGAAGTACTTCCAGCGGATGATCCCCAAGAAATATTGGAAATGGGTTACGGAGCTTAAAGAGTTCGGCTTCTTAAGCTAAAACACCCTGGGTCGGATTGACCGCGAATTACGGGGACATTGGAGGTTAAAATGGTGGGCCCAGGTGGAATCTCCCGATGGACATTACTAATAATAGCAATAATGAAATCATCGGGATCCCGACGATTCCATAATCATGATAAATCAATGAACGTCGGGAGAACCACCGATTCTGCCAAATAAAAGCGGGTCTTTAAACTAAGAATGGTGGGCCCAGGTGGAATCGAACCACCGACCTCACGCTTATCAGGCGTGCGCTCTAGCCATCTGAGCTATGAGCCCATCAAGAGGAGAACATTCAATTTTAGCAAAAAAGGGGCTAATAGGCAATGAAGAAAAATCTGGGGGACAGGGATTCGAACCCCGATACGCAGCTCCAGAGGCTGCAGTCCTACCGTTAGACGATCCCCCAAAGATACTTAATAAGGCGGATTCCACCAATGAGGCTGAACAATTAACATAAATATGCCGTAGAGGACAATAAATGACGCCACGCCAATATATACCAGAAACCCGCCGGTTAAAGGCTCCTGCCATCTCCGCCTCATCCACCAGGCAAAAAGCAAAGCAACCGCTCCAACAAATAACACCCCAAAACCCTTAAAAACCGGGCTGGTATTGGTAAATTGAACTATATCGACAACCCATTGGTTCATATTAAGATTATAACCCACTTCAATTTAACTTTCCACCCGCCGAGGTGTATAATTAATCATGAACGATAAGGACTATTCCTGCGATTTTCTGATCATCGGTGGCGGCATTGCCGGCCTCTCGGCCGCTCTTGAAGCGAGCAAACACGGTAAAGTTATCCTCCTGACCAAAGGAAAGATCGGCGAAAGCGCGACCGAAAAAGCCCAGGGAGGGATCGCCGCCGCTATTGACCAACCCCGCGACTCCACCGAATACCACTTTGAAGATACCATCGCCGCTGGCGCTGGACTTTGCAACGAAAAAGCGGTCCGGGTCCTGGTGACCGAAGGGGTCGACCGGGCTAAAGAGCTGATCGAAATGGGGGCCCGCTTCGATCGGGCCGAAACGGAAGCAGGAGGCGGGTTCGCCCTGGCCCTAGAAGGAGCACATAAACGCCGCCGGATCCTCCACGCTGGGGACGAGACCGGCAAGGAGATCGAAAAGACCCTTGGCCGCCGGATCGTCAATGAAAATAAAGTCACTATTCATCAAGGGATGATGGGGATCGACCTGCTTATGGAAGATAAAAAATGCGCTGGGGCTTTGGCACTCGACAGCCTTAGCGGTGCCGTCAAAAGCTATCGCGCTAGGGCGACCCTGATCGCCACCGGAGGCGTTTGCCAGCTATATTTATACACGACAAACCCGGCTTTTGCCACCGGTGACGGGATCGCCATGGCTTACCGGGCCGGGGCCGCCGTGACCGACATGGAGTTCGTCCAATTCCACCCAACTGCCCTTGTCCAATTCAAACAGTTTGAAGATATCGTCGCCCTCCCCCGCTTCCTGATCTCCGAAGCGGTCCGAGGCGAAGGCGGCGTCCTCCTCAACAATAAAGGGGAGCGATTTATGGAAAAATATCACGTCAAACTGGAGCTGGCCCCCCGCGATATCGTCTCCAGGGCGATCGTCCAAGAGATGAAAGCGACCGACAGCGACCATGTTTTTCTTTCTCTCAAGGGGATTGACGCTGAAAAGATCAAACATCGCTTTCCAATGATCTACAAGACCTGCCTGGAGAGAGGGCTGGACATCACCAAAGACAACATCCCGGTCGCGCCGGCCGCCCATTATTTTATGGGCGGGATCAAGACCGACATCGACGGCCGGACAAACCTCCCGGGGCTTTATGCCGCGGGAGAATGCGCTTCGACCGGCGTTCACGGCGCCAACCGTTTGGCCTCAAATTCTCTTCTTGAAGGGCTGGTCTTCGGCCGTAGGGCGGCGGTCGCGGCAAAACAACCAACAACAAACAACCAACAACTAACAACCAATGAATCAGCAACTATTCTTTGTAAACCGCGCTTTAAAGACTTTGAGATCCAGCGCTACAAACTGATCATCAAGACCGCGATGTGGAACGGGGCGGGGATAATCCGCTCCCAGGAAAGCCTGTCATCTGCCTCGCGTAAATTAGAGCTTATAGAAAAAGATCTGGTCTACCCGGCCGGTTCATTGGATGAGCTGGAGCTAAAAAACATGTTGTTGACCGCCAAGTTGATAACCCGCGCGGCGCTTGACCGGCAAGAATCGAGGGGGGCGCACTATCGGACCGATTTCCCAAAACAAGACGACAACTGGAAAAGGAATTTGATCTATAAAAATAGCTAGGGGTAAAGACGAACCCTGCGCTTTGGCTCATCCCCGACCGATTCGGAATGCAAACCGGCCTCATCCGCCTTGTTATGCTGTAGTCGCCTGATGTAGGCGTTTTGCGGGTTCAGGTCGATCGCTTTTTTCCCTTTTTTGACCGTTTCGATCGCTTCTTCCACTTCCCGCATGGCAACAGCTTCCGCCTCTTCTTTCGCGGCATCGTTAAAATAAAACCGGAGGAATTTGATCATTTGCGATGAGACGTTCTTTTTGATGACATGGACCTGAATATTTCGTTCTTCGGCCGAACGCATGATCTTGGTCCCCGCCCTCGCCTTTGACTTGACCGTCAGGACCAGGTCGGCTTCGTCGATCTCTTTGGCGACGACCGCCGGAAGCTGCATCGACCGAAGCGACCGCTCCAGGGTCTGCCTGTTGACCCCAAAAGGATAGATCCTGACCGGCCCCTCACCTTTTTCTTCCGACATCTTGTCCACTTCCGCCTGGGTCGGCACCGGCATCGGTTCAAGCGCTTTTTGCGAAACCTCAATTTTGCCGTCGGGAAGACGGACCCTGATCTCCGGCCTGATCGGCAGACCGCGCAAAATGGCGTCAACCGATTTCGCGACGTCGCCGTAAATGGCGAATTTGTCCCGCTCCTGGATCTCGACCCCGATATCGAACGCCGGAGGCCCCTTCCGCTCAAGGATCGCCTTCTGGGTATGGCGGCGCTTGGCTTCTTCGTCGCCAAGAATAACCGACTGGATCCCGCCGACCAGGTCGGTCAGGGTCGGGTTGCTGATGATATTTTCAAAGGTCACGCCGTGAGCGGTCCCGATCAGCTGAACCCCTCGTTCCGCGATTGTCTTGCAGGCGGCCGCTTCCGCTTCGGTCCCGATCTCGTCAACGATGACCACTTCCGGCATATGGTTTTCAACCGCCTCGATCATCACTTTGTGCTGGAAATCCGGGGACGGGACCTGCATCCGGCGGGCACTGCCGATCGCCGGATGGGGAATATCGCCGTCGCCGGCGATCTCGTTGCTGGTGTCTACCACTATGACCCTTTTCTTGAACTGCTCGCTCAAGACCCGGGCCGCTTCGCGCAGTTTGGTAGTCTTCCCGCTTCCGGGCGGACCAACGAACAGAACGTTCTTCCCCGATTCAACCACGTCCCTGATAATATCGATCGTCCCGATAATCGTCCGGCCAACCCGGCAGGTTAAGCCGATGATCTTTCCCCGGCGGTTGCGCAGGCACGAGATCCGGTGCAGGGTACGCTCCACCCCGGCACGGTTATCTGAAGTAAAATCGCCGACTTTGCCAACGACATAATCGATGTCGTCCTGGGAGACGACCATTTCTTGAAAATAGTGGACCGAATGGGAAAAGCGGGCTTCCGCCGATTTACCAAGGTCAAGAACAACTTCGACTAAAGAAGAAATATCATGATGGCTGATTAACGATCGCTTAATAAGCGGCGGCAAAACCTCTAAAAGGCTGTTTAGCTCTTCATCAAGGTGGCTCATCAACTATTGACTGGATTTGCCCTTGATCAGGTTCTTAAGATTGATCCCCGGAACAAAAGCCGGAGATTTGGAATCATCAATGGTAATTTGCGCCCCGGTTTGCGGATTGCGGCCAACGCGGCCTTTCCGCTTCCTGACCACAAAATTACCGAAACCGACCAACCGGACCTTTTCATTGCGGGCCAGGGCTTCAGAGATCTCGTTTAAAACAACGTCGATCAACGCTTCCGCCTGCGCTTTGGTCAGATCCGATTTGTCCCCGACTTTTCCAGCCAATTGTTTTTTATTCATGTTTTCCCTCCCCTTATTTCGCCGCCTTCGCCGTCATCTCTTCTTTTGCCAGAAGAGCCTGCCAGCGCCGGTCGACATCCGCCTGGATATCTTCAATAATTTTCTCGTTCCCCGGTTTAAAGAGGTGCCGGAACCGCTCCTGCGTCTTCAGGAACTCGGCCACCGGCTTCTTTTCCCGCGGCTTGGTAATCTTGTAGATCCCATTTTCAACTTCATATAGAGGCCAGAAACAGGTTTCCGCGGCGATCCGGCCTATTGCGGCAGTATCTTCCGGCTTATAAGCCCAGCCAAGCCGGCAGGGCTGGAGAACGTTCATAAATTTGGGCCCGCGGATCGAAAAGGCCTTTTCCGCTTTACGGGTCAGGTCGGCCCAGTTCCCCACCGTCGCTTGAGCGACGTAAGGAAGGTCATGCGCGACCATAATCTCGGTCAGATCTTTCCGGCTCATGGTTTTTCCCTGCTTAACTTTTCCGGCCGGTTCCGTGGTCGTGTTCGCCCCTTTCGGCGTGGCGCTTGACCGCTGGATCCCGGTGTTCATGTAAGCCTGGTTGTTGTAGCAAACATACGTAAAGTCATGTCCTCTTTCCATCGCGCCGGACAGAGACTGCAAGCCGATATCGTAAGTTCCACCGTCGCCGCCAAAAGCGACAAAATTAATGTGCTGGCTGGTCTTTCCTTTTCTTTTCAGGAATTGGTAATAAGCTTCAACGCCGGACATGGTCGCCGCGGCATTCTCAAAAGCGTTATGCAGGAACGGCACCTTCCAGGCGGCATAAGGGAAAATGGTGGTCGAAACCTCCAGACAACCGGTCGCGGAAACGACCACAACCGGATCTTTCGAGGCGAGCAGTACCTGGCGGACAACGATCGAAGCGCCGCAACCGGGACAAAGCCGATGGCCGCCGGTCAATGGCTCTTGTCTTTTGGATAATTCCTTTAAATTTGCCATTACTCTCTTACTCCTAAATACTGGACCAAGGGCTGTTTATCAACGTTCTGGAGATCGCCAAAAACCTGACGAAGATGTTCCAGATTGATCTCGCGGCCGCCTAATCCATAAATGTAATTGATCATTTTGGGCCGGGCCTTAAGATCGAACATTCCCGAACGAACCTCGGTAAAAACATGTCCCCCCTGTGCCGACCAGGTGTCTGACCGGTCAAGGATGGCGACCGCTTTGGCTTTGCTAAGCGCGGCGGCAATTTCTTCCGCCGGGAACGGACGAAAGACCCGGATCTTGAGAAGGCCGGCCTTAACCCCTTTAGCCCGCATTTCGTCAACGACCACTTTAGCGGTGCCGCAGGTCGAGCCGAGCGCGACGACGACATATTCGGCGTCATCGAGTAAATAACCATCGATCAGGCCGTATTTGCGGCCGAATTTTTTGGCAAACTCGTCGGCCACTTCCAGGATAACTTGCTTGGCGTTTTTCATCGCGTCAGCGACCTGACAGCGGTGTTCAAAATAATAGTCCTGAAGATCGATCAGGCCGATGGTCACCGGCTTGTCGAGGTTGAGCAAACTATCAGCGGCCTTGCGTTCGGCGCCGATAAAATTCTTAACGTCGGCGTCATCCAGCAGTTCAATTTTATCCATGCAATGGCTGATGATAAAGCCGTCGGTCGTGACCATGGTCGGCAAACGGAGCCGCGGGTCTTCGGCGATCCGAATAGCTTGGATCAGGCCGTCGTAGGCTTCTTGAGAATTTTCGGAGAACATCTGGATCCAGCCAAAATCCTGGGCGGCCATCGTATCGGAGTGGTCGCAATGGATATTGATCGGACCGGAGATCGCCCGGTTGACGTCACACATGACGATCGGCAGTCTAAGAGAGGAAGCGATCGGCAGGATCTCGTACATATAGACCAAACCTTGCGATGAGGTCCCGGTCATGACCCGTCCGCCGGCCGCAGAAGCGCCGACGCAGGCCGACATCGCCGAATGCTCCGATTCGACCGCCACAAATTCGGTGTCAACCAGACCGTCGGCCACGTATTTCGCAAAGATCATTACGATCTCGGTCGCCGGGGTTATTGGATAAGCCGCGACAACATCGGGATTGATCTGGCGCATCGCCTCCGCCATCGCCTCATTGCCTGTTTTTGCCACAACCTTAACCATACTACTTTCCTTCCGGCCCCATCGTGATCGCTTTTTCCGGCTTCACGGGGCATTCTTTAGCGCAGATCCCGCATCCCTTACAGTGCTTGTAATCGATGCCGGTCATTTTAGAGTCCTTGACAATAATGGAAGAATCCGGACAGTAGATCCAGCATTGCAGGCACTGAATACAACGGTCGGGATGCCAGGTCGGCCGCTCGCTCCGCCAGTCACCGGTCTCAAAAGATTCCGCGGTCCCCGCCTGAACAACGTCACCCAGGGGCAAATTTTTCCAGCCCGGTTTTTCCTGTTTCATTCTCCGTGTACCTCATTATAAGCCCGCTTGATCGCTTCCAGGTTCCCCTTGACGATCTCGGGCTTGTTCTTAAATTTCTCGGAAAGCTTCTTCTCCATGTCTTTGATCATCATGTCGTAATCAAGCAGGCCGCTGACCTTGGCCAAAGCGCCAAGCATTGGGGTATTGGGGATCTCTCTGCCGATCGTCTCTTTGGAAATACCTGAAGCGTCAACGGTAAAGACCTTGAGCTCCGCCACTCCAAGCTGTTTTTTGATCTCCGCCGGCTTCATCATCGTGTTAACAATGATCGCCCCCCCTTTAGGGATCCCATCAGTCACGTCAACCTTCCCCATCAGGGTCGGGTCAAGGACCACGACCAGGCTCGGATTGGTGATCGAACAGTGGAGATTGATCGGCTGGCTGGAGATCCGGTTAAACGAAGCAACCGGGGCTCCCATCCGCTCCGGTCCGTATTCCGGGAAGGCCTGAATATTTTTACCCAGCGACATCGCGGCTTCTCCAAAGAGAAGCGCGGCGGTCTTTGCCCCCTGTCCCCCTCGTCCATGCCATCTTATTTCAACGGTGTTATCCATGATTTCAACCTTTCCATTCCGATTTTATCAAACGCGAACGCAAAAATCAACAACAAGAAAAATGGGACCAGCGCGCCAGCGAAGGCTTTCCACTTAGGCACGCCGTAAACTCGGCGGCCGATCACCGCCAAAAGACCATAAGCGTAAACGATCAGCAGGACAAAAATAAAATTAAACCCTACCCGGAAAAGCTCGAACGACAGAAACCCAAAATGGGTCAAAAACGCGATGATCACGATCAACCAGGCGCCGACTATAAAAGCGGAGCCGTAAAAAACAGCCTGCAGGGCCCGCTCTACATTACCCCGCCCTCCCAGGACAAGGTATATATAATGGAGAAGGTAGGCCAGCGCGAAAAACGCGGCGGTCAGGGAAACCACCAGCAATCCGGCCAGAATAAAGAAGGTGATCAGAAAGAAAACAAAGGCCAGGGTCAGCATGACCGGCATGATCACCAGCAGTTTATATCCGGAGATACCTTCGATCAGGGTCGCGCCGATCGGCAGATATTGAAAGAAAAAGACCGCGGCGGTCATGGCAAAGGCAACCAGCCAGGCAGAGACCAAAAAGAACGAGTAAGCCTTTTCTTTCCAGCTTTCTTCTTTCAGTTTAACGTAAAAATAGATCGGCCTGGCCATGACCTGCCACCACGTTTTCCAATACCAGCGCAGCATATTTATCATGAAACAACCTCTCTTCGCCCTTCCAGGGCTTTATAAAGAGTAGCCGGATCGGCGTAATCCATGTCCGCTCCAACCGGAAGACCATAAGCGATCCTGGTCAACTTGATCCCCAGCGGCTTGATCAGCCGGGTCAAATAAATAATGGTCGCCTCTCCTTCGGTCGTCGAATTAACCGCCAGGACGATCTCCTTGACCTCTTCCCTGCCGAGACGGGCAAGGAGTTCTTTGATCCTCAAGCTTTCGGGATCAATTCCATCCAACGGGGAGATCACTCCCCCCAAAACATGGTATTTGCCATTATACACACCAGAACGCTCGATCGCCACCAGGTCTTTTGGTTCGCCGACCACGCAAAGAACGCCGCTGTCCCGGCTGGTGTCGGCACATAACTTGCAGGGGTCGATATCGGTAATGTTGAAGCAGACCGAACAGTGGCGGATGTTCTCCTTGGCCAGGCGAATCGCTCCCAAAAGGTCGGCAATCCCTTTATCAGTACAACCTAACAGATGAAAAGCAAGCCGTTGGGCCGACTTCGGCCCGATCCCAGGCAGCTTTTGCAGTTCATTGATCATGTTGGCCAGAGAAGCGGCGTACATAGTTCGGCTATTATAGCACAATCGGGTCATGCTATAATAAGTTAATGGAAAAGCAAAAACAGGCGGTCTTTCTCGACCGCGACGGGACCATCATTAAGGATGTTCATTATCTTAGCAATCCCAAAGAGATCGAATTCCTGCCGGGGGCGATCGAGGGGATCAAGAAGCTTAACGAGGCCGGCTTTCTGGTCATTGTGATCAGCAATCAGTCAGGGATCGCCCGGGGGATCCTCTCTGAAGACCTGCTCCAGACGATCGATAAAACGATGCACAAGCTCCTGCTCGCCCGGGGCGCGCATATTGACGGCTCCTATTACTGCCCCCATCACCCCGAACATGGGACATATCCATATAATGATGAATGTGAATGCCGCAAACCCTCCCCCGGCATGATCATAAGGGCGGCCAAAGAAAAGGGGATCGACCTTGGCCGCTCTTTTATGATCGGCGATAAACCAAGCGACATTGAAGCGGGCCGAAGGGCCGGAGTAAAAACGGTCCTGGTCCTGACCGGCCTTGGCACCGAATCAAAGGATAAATTAGAACGGCCGACCGATCGCGTCGCTAGTGACCTGGCCGACGCGGCCGCTTGGATTATCGACCATTAATATGATAAACTACCTCGCGACAAGGAGTTTGCTGTGGATAATTTAAAAAAGTATATCCCTGGTTTTTCCGGCAAAAAGATCCTGATCATCGGAGACCTGATGCTCGATGAGCACATCTGGAGCACCGTTTCCCGGATCTCCCCCGAAGCGCCGGTCCCAATCGCCGACGTCAAAAAAACCACCCACGTTCCCGGCGGGTGCGGCAACGTCGCCGCCAATATCGCCGCTTTGGGAGGGACCCCATATCTGATCGGCTTGATCGGCCGGGACAGTTCAGGTGAAAAACTCCTTAGCGCCCTAAAGAAGCTCGGCATCTCAACCAATTACGTTATCTCGGACGATGTCCGGCCGACGATCCTCAAATCACGGATCATCGCCGCCTCACAGCACGTCGTCAGGGTCGACCGGGAAGACAAGTCGGTCCTCTCCCCCGCCCTGACCCAGCTGATCGTCAAACGGTTAAGAGAGCTTATCCCCCGAGTCGACGCGGTCATCATTTCCGATTATGAAAAAGGGCTGGTCACCAAAACGATCTGCCAGGCGGCGGTAAAATTCGCCCGGGCCAATAAAAAGCCGATCGCGGTCGACCCGAAAGGAAGCGACTACGGCAAATACGCCGGCTCTACTATTATTACTCCCAACCTGCGGGAGGCGATCGTCGCCTCCGGGATCGACATTAACAGCGACGCTTCGCTCCTTGCCGCCGGAAAAATTATCCTGCAAAAAGCAAAAAGCCGCTACGCCCTGATCACCCGGGGACGCGACGGCATGACCCTGCTGGACAACAAAGAAGCAAAAACTTTTCCAGCCGTGCCGCGGGAGGTCTTTGACATCACCGGCGCGGGGGACGCGGTTATCGCCACCCTTACTCTGGCTTTGTCGGCAGGCGCTTCGCTGAAAGAGGCGACCCTGCTTTCCAACTTCGCCGGCTCGGTCGTGGTCGGCAAGATCGGGACCGCCCCCTGTTTCAGGGAAGAGCTGGAAGAAGCACTGGCCGGGCACGAACCGATCACCAAAAAGATCAAGACCCGCCAGGAGATCGGGCCGATCGCCGGGAACCTTAAGAACGAAGGGGTCAAGGTGGTCTTCACCAACGGCTGTTTCGATATCCTCCATCTCGGGCACGTCCGCTATCTGCGGGAGGCCAAAAAACTCGGCGACGTTCTGATCGTCGGGGTCAACAGCGACAAATCGGTTGCCGCCCTCAAAGGACCGAGCCGCCCTTACGTTTCGGAGATGGAGCGGGCGGAGATCCTCGCCTCGCTGGAATTCGTCGATTACGTGATTATATTCAGCGAGCTCCGGCCGGACAATCTGATCAAAGCGGTCGCCCCCAATGTCCACGTTAAGGGGGGAGACTACAAGATAGACGATCTGCCGGAAAAAAAGATCGTGGAGTCATTGGGCGGAAAAGTCGTCGTTATTCCGCCGATCAAAGGCCGATCGACAACCAACATCGTCGCGAAAATACTGGGAGGGAAGAAATGACAAATGACAAATTAAAAATTAAAAATGAAGGTTTTTATATTATAAATAACACCGCGAAGCGATGCCTCAATTTGACATTGGTCATTGTTAATTTGACATTATTGACGGCTTTGCCGTCAATCGCCTGGCGGATCACCCCGGAACTGCAAAAAGAGCTGGACCAAAAAAAGGCCGCGGTCAGCGCCGCCCCCAACGATCCGCACGCCCGTTTCGATCTGGCGATCACCATGGCCTACACCAACAATTTACAAGACGGCTGGAACAACCTCAAAAAGACCGTGGAGCTTGATCCGACGTTTAAGAAAAAAGGGCTTGAGATGTACGAGAAAAAAGTGACCGACAGTCCGAGCGACTGGCGGCTCCGGTTCCGCCTCGCTTTCGCCTACTACTTCAACGACCGGAAAAAAGAAGCGATCCGGGAGCTTGAGAATGTCCTCAAGATCGACCCAAACAACGTTTGGGGCTATGGTTATCAAGCCCTGATCTACGGAGAACTTAACGAGACCGACACCGCCATGGCGGTGACCAAAAGAGGCCTGGAGATCGACAGCAACGTCGCCGCCCTCCACCTCCTGCTCGGCGAGGGGTACAACCGAAAAGGGGACAAATGGAAAGGGTTTCTGGAAACGATGGAGGCGGTCAGACTAAGGGCTTTGGGATATTAAAAGCGGTTATTCGGGAGTTAACTAAACTTTATGAAATTTAAAACTTTACTGCCGGTCATCGCCGCTCTCTTCTTCCTTTGGATATTTTACTGGGCCCTTTTTGTCCCTAAAGAGGATGTTTCCGGACGGATCTACAACTCGCTAAAGGAACAAGAGAAAAAAGCCGACCTGATCTTCAAAAAAGTGACCGTCGAAGAAGTGGTCAACGGCGTCAAATACTGGCAACTCGAAGCCGACACCGGCATGCTTAATAAGAACGCCGGCCTCGCCGCCCTGCAAAACGTTGAAGGGACCTTTTTTAATAATGGAAAACCGGCCTTAAAGTTCTCCTCCCCTGCCGCTCTTTGGGAAAAAGACAAAAAAGAGATCTTCCTCGATAATCCGGTCGGCTACGACACCGCTTCCGAAGGGAAGATCGACCAGCTCGTCAGCTCGATCCGGGCCGGCAAGTTCTCTTTCTTTTCTTTCCCCAAAGAATATAAAAAAGGTCTTGGCTACTGGTTTAAGGCCAAGAACCTCCGCTGGCGCCTCTCCGACCAAAAGCTTTTTTGTCAGGGAGGGATCATGCTGAACAAAGGGGACGCTGCCGCCTACGCCGAGACGTTAAGCGGCGACGTTGAGTTCAAAAAGATGGAATTGAGCGGCTCCCCCAGGATCGTCATCGGTCCGGCCGGATCGATCCCGGTGACGCTGGAAGCGGAATCGTTTGAGATCACCGGCCGCCAGGACATCTTCACCGCCAGCGGCAATCCCAGGATCAAATGGCAGGACGCGACCGTTACCGCCAAAACCGCCCAGTACTACCAGCAGAAAAAGAAATTAAAGCTCTCCGGCGAGGTCGTCATCAACTTTCGCGACATTAAAGCCTGGGGGGACAAAGCGGATTACTTTACCGAGGACCAAAAGATCGTCCTTTTCGGCAACGCCCGGGCGGAGCAAGGGGGAAGCAAGCTGACCAGCGATCAGGTCATGGTCTCTCTCAAGGATCAAAAAATCTCTCTGGTTGGCAAAAGCAAACTGGTAATTAACAAATAACATGGTCATTAAAACACAGCCCAAACCCCAGCAGGCGATCATTATTGAGGAAGATCAGAGCTTTGACGTGATCATCGTCGGCGGCGGCCCGGCCGGCCTCACGGCCGCCCTTTACGCCCTCCGTTCCAAGCTCAACACCCTGCTGGTCGAAAAAATGATCCTGGGAGGACTGGCCACTACCACGTACAAGATCGACAACTACCCCGGTTTCCCGGACGGGATCACCGGCCAGGAGCTTGGCCAGCGTCTGGAAAACCAGGTCAAGAAGCTCTCCCCGACGATCGTCTGGGGAAAAGCGGTCCAGGTCAAGAACGGCAAGCGCTCCCGGGAAGTCATCGTCGACGGCAAAAGCTATTTCGGCAAAACGGTCGTTATCGCGACCGGCTCCGACCCGGCCAAGCTCGGCATCCCCGGCGAAGAGACCTTTACGGGACGCGGGGTCTCCTACTGCGCGGTTTGCGACGGAGCTTTTTACCAGGACAAATCGGTCGTGGTGGTCGGCGGCGGCAATTCAGCGGTGGAAGAGGCCTTGTTCCTGACCCGTTATGCCGGCAAAGTATCGATCATCCACCGCCGCGACAAACTGCGGGCCGACCGGATCGTCGCCGAAAAAGCGCAAAGCCATCCCAAGATCTATTTTCATTGGAATTCGACCGCCGAGGAGATCATCGGCGACAAGAACGTTAACGGGATCGTGGTCCGGGACCTGCTCTCAAAGAAGAAACTGACCGTGCCGACCGACGGGGTTTTTGTTTACATCGGCTATCATCCAAATATTGAGGCGGTCAAAGGAATGGTCAAGCTTGATGAGCGCGGTTTTATAATAACCGATGAAAACATGAAGACTTCCGCGCCGGGGATCTTTGCCGCCGGCGATGTTCGGGCCAAATCACTTCGTCAGGTGGTCACCGCCACGGCCGATGGGGCGATCGCCGCCAATTCTGCCAGGGAATTCATCGAAAAAGGGAAATAGCCCGATCCTCGCCTTTCCTTGACAAATCAGCAAAAAAGAGGTATACTTTAATATACAGAAAAGGCTGAAATACCGTCTAGCAGGTTGATCCCGGTGAGGGTGATCAGGTCGAGCATGTCACGAATATTCCAGCCACCTATTTATCGTACCCCAGCAGTAAAAATTTCACTCTTTTTTTTAGCCATGTTTGACCACGTCTATTGATAATGATAGGATTAAGCATAATTCTTTTCCCCGGGGAGTAGCTTAGTCCCGATGGTCATTAGTTATAATGATTATGGAATCATCGGGATCCCGACTTTCTGCATTGTATATAATTGATAAGTCGGGACTTGGTAGAGCGTCCCGGTCGGACCGGGAAGGTCGTATAGGTTCACGTTAGCATCGGGGTGTAGCTTAGCTTGGTAGAGCGTCCCGGTCGGACCGGGAAGGTCGTAGGTTCAAATTTTCGGGGAGTAGCTTAGCTTGGTAGAGCGCCTGGTTTGGGACCAGGAGGCCGCAGGTTCAAATCCTGTCTCCCCGATTTATTCTCACTTTGTGGCTGATGAGGTATCGTAGGTTCTCCGCCGTAGGCGTAAAGTCCTATCCCCCCGATGTTTTATTATTGACTTACCAAACCGTTTGGAGTATCATAAAAACACCGCTGTAGAACTACTTGTGGATGATCATGTTTATTGGTTTTTTCCACAAAATAAAAAGAAAGGTGGAAGTGTAAAATGGCAAGTTTAGTTGGCGCGACGTTGTTTGAAGTCATGGCTATCTGGGGGGTCTTGTTCGTTTCGTTCATCGGTTTAGGTTACGCGATCATGCTCCGGCACCAGATCCTCTCGTACGATAAGGGGACTCCGGTAATGATCGAGATCTGGAACAGTATCAAGGAAGGGGCCGACGCTTACCTTAAGCGCCAGTTGAAGACGATCCTCCCACTGATCATCGTCTTCACCTTCGTCCTTTTCTTTTCCGTTTACATAATTCCGCCAAGCGATGAAGCGCTCCATCGGTTTGCCGGAATCGACCCGAACATGATCTCCTTTATCGTCGGGATCGGACGGGCGGCCGCTTTCGTTATGGGCGCTATCTTCTCTTTGATGGTCGGCCAGTTCGGGATGCGCATGGCGGTGGAAGGGAACGTCCGCGTCGCTTCCGCTTCCCGCCGCAGTTTCTCTGAAGCGCTGAAGATCGCTTACCGGACCGGGACGATCACCGGCATGTTGACCGACGGCCTTGGGCTTTTGGGCGGCACGGCCATCTTCATTATATTCGGCATCGCTTCGCCGGACGTCCTTTTGGGCTTCGGCTTCGGCGGCACCCTGCTCGCCCTGTTCATGAGGGTTGGCGGCGGTATCTACACCAAAGCGGCTGACGTTGGGGCAGACCTGGTCGGCAAAGTTGAGCACGATATCCCGGAAGACGATCCCAGGAACGCCGCGGTCATCGCCGACCTGGTTGGAGACAACGTCGGCGATTGCGCCGGTATGGCGGCCGATATCTTTGAATCATACGAAGTCACCATTGTTTCCGGTTTGATCCTCGGGTTGGCCCTGGTCGCCATAACCGGTGAATTAAAATGGATCATTTTCCCATTGATCGTTCGGGCGATCGGCGTTCTCTCTTCCATTATCGGCACTTACCTGGTCAAAGGACAGGATGACGAGAAGAATCGCGACGCGCTGGTCAGCATCAACCGCGGCTTTTTCGCTTCAGCCGCCATTTCGGTCTTCGCCTTCATGCTGGTCGCTTTCTTCTACATGCATGAATGGCGCGCTTTCCTTTCCGTCGCCGTCGGTATCGCTCTGGCGATCGCCATCGATGAAGTCACCAAATATTTTACGCATACCAAACATAGCCCGGTCAAAGGGATCGCCCATTCAGCCAAGACCGGCTCGGCGACCTTGATCCTGCGGGGGATGTCGATCGGACTTGAATCATCCGCCTGGCAATTCATGATCATTGCCGTCACCATTCTCCTTTCGATCGTCATTTATTGGGGCCAGCCGGTGGTCTTTGTCCTTTACGGCGTGGCAATGACCGGTATCGGTATGTTGACCCTGACCGGCAATAACGTGGCGATGGATTCCTTCGGCCCGATCGCCGACAATGCCAACGGCATCGGCGAGATGGCCCACATGGACGAAAAGGCCCGCAAGATCATGACCGAGCTCGACGCGGTCGGCAATACGACCAAAGCGATCACCAAGGGGATCGCCATCGGCTCCGCCGTTATCGCGGCAGTTTCCCTTTTCGGCTCCTTTATTACTGACGTCACCAAGGTCCAGGCCCAGATGGGGGTTCCCGAAGCGATGCGTTTGCTCGCGACCGGGATCAGGGTCTCCGACCCGATCGTTTTCATCGGCCTGCTGATCGGCGGCGCCATCCCCTGCTTGTTCTCCGCCCTCATCATTAACGCGGTCGCTCGCGCGGCTTCGCTGATCGTTGACGAAGTCCGCCGGCAGTTCCGCATCCCCGGTTTGATGGAAGGAAAAGTTAAACCTGATTATAAAAAAGCGGTCGATATCTGCACCGTAGCGGCACAAAAAGAGCTGATCGGCCTGGCGCTGATCGCCGTGGTCAGCCCGATCTTTATCGGCATGGTCCTGCAAGTGGAAGCGCTGGGCGGCTTTCTGGCCGGCGTGATCCTCTCCGGCCAATTACTGGCGGTCTTTATGGCGACCGCCGGCGGTGCCTGGGATAACGCCAAGAAGACGATCGAGGACGGCTTGCACGGCGGCAAAGGCTCGGATTGCCACAAAGCTTCCGTTGTCGGCGACACGGTCGGCGACCCGCTCAAAGATACCGCCGGTCCGGCGCTCAATCCAATGATCAAGGTCATCAACCTGGTCTCGCTCCTGGCCGCGCCGATCATTATCCATTACCACCGAACCGATGTTGGGGTGATCATCAGCATTATTGCCTCCGGCCTTTTGATCTTTGGCGCGATCTGGTATTCCAAGCACGGCGTCTTGAGCCTGCGCCGGCCTGAAACTGACTACAGCAAATAATGATGGTGTTTGCGGGAGTAGCTCAGATGGTAGAGCGCCACCCTTCCAAGGTGGATGTCGCGAGTTCGAATCTCGTCTCCCGCTAACCTTGAGGGCCCGTAGCTCAGTTGGATAGAGCAACGGATTTCTAATCCGTAGGTCGGAGGTTCGATCCCTCTCGGGCCCGTTCTCTTGTTTGGCCGAGGTGGTGGAACTGGCAGACACGCTAGATTTAGGTTCTAGTGGGTTAACACCCGTGCAGGTTCAACTCCTGTCCTCGGCATATGTATCGATGTTTTAGGCGCCATTAGCTCAATTGGCAGAGCAGCTGACTCTTAATCAGTTGGTTGAAGGTTCAAGTCCTTCATGGCGCATATTATTTTCACAGCGAACCATCGCTGATGTTGGGCGGCTTGGAGGCGACGATAGTTGCCGACAAGCCGCCCTATTATTAGGATCGGCTGAAAAATTCACTTCCGCCGGAGGTCTGCGCAGCAGGTCGGAGGCGGCATCGACGCTATCGGAATACAATAGTTTGACTTCTATTGTCTCTTTCGAATAAATGACCTTTTCGATGTGCCTTTTTATGATGATCCGTTTCTCAGTTTTTCCCTTCAGTTTTGCCGCGTCAATGACGGCTTTTAATATTTCCTGGACCCTTTCGGTCTTTATGGGCGAGTAACCCCCGCTTGGTTCGCACCCACTCAAGCCGCCATTGCTGTCGTTGTTGAGCACGTAGGTCAAACTATCGAGATATTGTCTATTTTTCCTTATCCTATCAAGGTTATCAATGATGAACTTGTCCAACCGGTCGGCGCTCACCTGCCGGATGTCGCAGAATGACCTATCTCGTTTATCAATAACTGAACAGCGGTAGTAAAAATACCTGGTTCGCTTGTTATTTTTGTATTTGATCTTGTTGGTGAAAACGGCGCACATAGCCGAGCCGCACTCTTTACAGCGGATCAGGCTAGGAAAGAGTGAAAAGTTATAGGTCGTCATGTGCTTGGGCCGAACATGATCTTTTCTGATGGTCTGGATCTCATCAAATATCTCTTTGGAGATGATCGGCTCATGAAGCCCCTGGTAGATCGTCCCTTTATGCTCAATCATCCCGGCGTGGACAACGCTTTTGAGGATAGAATCCAAGCCGGTTTTGGAATGAGGCAAACCGGCGCGATTAAAGAGCTGTTTATTTTTAAGCTTGTTGTAAATTGCCTGGGTGGAATGAGTGGCCAGGAAGTCTTCAAAGATTGTCCGCACTATCTCGGCCTCTTTGGGAACAACAACTAGCTTGTTGCCATCCCTTTCATAGCCGAACGGTGCTCTGCCAGGTCCCCACAACCCCTTTCTGGCCTTTTCAAGTATCTTATCCCTGATCCGTTCGCTGATAAGCTCTCGCTCGAATTGGGCGAAGGTAAGCATGATGTTGCGGAGAAGCCGGCCGGATGGGGTTGAAGTGTCAAACCGCTCCGTGATCGATAGAAAACTGACGTTGTGTCTCTCAAATATCTCGATGAGCTGGTAGAAATCCTTGGGAGATCGTGTCAGCCGATCGATCTTGTAGGAAATAACGATATCAATCTTTCCCTGCTGGATGTCAGCAAGCATATTCTTCAGGGCCGGGCGATCTGTATTTGCGCCGGTATATCCCTGGTCTGAATAAACTTTATATACGTCCATCTTATCCTGACTGGCGATAAACGACATGATCTTTGATTCCTGGGTCGCGCACGAATTAAACTCAACATCGGCTTGGCTATCGGTAGAAACCCTGGTGTAGATAGCTGCTTTCATGATTATTTTCCCCCTTTATTTGTGGATAATAGATACTTAAGCTCTTTAATTAGAACTTGCTGGGCATTCATGTTATTAAGCTTCTGAATGTAAGCCAGGAAATCACTGCACTCGACCTTTTGGGCCATGCTGCAGATAAGCCCAGCTTCCCTCTTACTGCAATAACAGCAGGGATGAATTGGATAAAACGGCATGCTATACCACCTCCTTAGTTAAAACGAAGCAATGACTGGCAAGATCAGCGGGCAATGATGCCCCGCCGCCGCAAAGAAACACATAAACCGGGATGCCGCGCCGGACTGCCTGACGCACCGTGAACAGCGTGCCCCGGGACGAACCATGCAGGAAAGCAACGAGGCACGAGCAGGCAGAGACAAGCCGCTGATTGCGCCCCAGGAGCGCGGAGACCGCCTGCTGGCGGGGCGCACCGGGAGAAGCCGATCCCCAAACCACCTGACCGCCAGCGGCCAGAAAACGCCCAACCGAGGGCCGAACCGAAACAGGGAACCCAGAAGCCGAAGACCAGGCGGAGAAGACCACCCCGGACGCAGACGCCCCCTGCTCAACCAGGGCGGAAAGGGCGTACTGATCAGCCCCGACTGCGCCACCGGAAGCCACCAGAAAGCCACGGGACCGGAACGCGGAGACCAGAGAGGCAACAAACGGGGAAAAAGAAGCAGGCAGAGAGCGGGAACCAACGAAACCAGCCAAACGAGACATATGGGCCACCTCCTGAAAAAAGATGAAATGGACCTAGCATTTTTTTCTTCCTGTCACCCGGAGCACATATGCGAGTTAGATGCCGAGCATATGTGCGGAGGGCGCGGAGGAGGCAAAATATTACTCGATACTTCGAATATGATATTTTGCCGACGTAGCAGAGGGGCGCGAGCTACCTTAGAAGGTTTAGCGGATTAGATGATGTATATCAGCAAGCGACCCCTTGACAGGAAAGAAGAAAAAAATGCTATCATGGAAAAGCTGGAGAAAGAGAAAAAGAATTAAAAAGGCACAGCGAAAAGTGGCATTTAATTCGAAAGAGGCATAGAAGTCAATATTGTATTCCGATAGCGTCGATGCCGCCTCCGGCCCGCTGCGCGACCCTGCGGCGGAAGATCAGTTTGCGGTCGGTTTAAAAGATGCGGCGACTTCTCGGCACCATTCGGCGCCTCGAAGTCGCCGCTCATTCGCAAAGGTTTGCGGTCAAAATAATATGCCTCGACCCCTTTTTCATCAAACCATTCAGGGCCGCGCCAGCCCGCTTATCTTTCCCCTCCCTCTCTCAGCGGGCGCGTACATTTTCCCCCACTCAAATAAATTCGCGCCCGCTGGGGGCGGCCTGCTTCTTTTGATAAGGCTCTTAAATAGTGATAAGATTACCTCAATATAAAGAGACAATAATCTTCTTAAGATATGAAATCAAAAAACAAGAAACCAATAATTAAGCAAAAACCATTTTTAAAATGGGCCGGCGGTAAATCTCAATTATTAAGCACGATTATCAACCATTTACCGCAAAAATATAATCGATACATTGAGCCTTTTGTTGGCGGGGGCGCATTATTATTTGCATTAGAACCACGAAAAGCTATTATAAGCGATCTAAACGAAGAACTAATTAATTGTTATAAAACCGTTAAAAACAATGTTGATTCTTTGATAGAAGATTTACATAAGCACGAAAACGACAAACACTATTTTTATCAAATAAGATCACAGAGCATTAAAATACTATCTGAGATAGAAAGAGCATCAAGGTTTATTTACTTAAATAAAACCTGTTTTAATGGGCTTTGGCGAGTAAACAAGCAAAATCAATTCAACACCCCTTTTGGGGGGTATAAAAACCCAAAAATAGTAAATGTTTCAGCTTTAAAACAAGCATCTCGCTATTTGCAGCATGTTAAAATATTTTACGGTGATTATTATAAAATATTACAGAAATATGCGCGCAAAGACGATTTTGTTTATTTGGACCCCCCTTATTATCCAATCTCGAAATACTCTGATTTCAAAAGATATACAAAAGAAGGGTTTGACATAATTCAGCAAAAACGCCTTGCGCATTTATTCAAAATACTTGATGCGCGAGGGTGCAAACTGCTTTTAAGTAATTCAAGCGCGGAATGCATCGCCAACCTATATTCGGAGTATACTGTAATCACAGTAAGGGCAAAAAGGCTAATTAATAGCGATCACAACAAAAGGGGATTCGTAAAAGAAATCTTAGTTAATAATTATGAACGAACACATTAAAGAAAAGACAGATAAATACCCCAGGACAAGATTCATGGGGAGCAAACAGAAGCTCCTGGATTTCATTTATGACAATGTGAAGGGGTTAGAGGCGGAAAGTGTCTTAGATGCTTTTAGCGGCTCTGGCTGTGTAGGATATTTATTTAAAACCATGGGTAAGCAGGTCCACACAAATGACATGTTAAAGTCTTGCTATATCACTTCTAAAGCGACCATAGAGAATAAAAGGGAAAAGCTGAGCCAACAGGACATAGATCTAGTTATCAATAATAAAACAAATAATGACGGTTTTATTTCCCGCACTTTTAAAGGACTATACTTTAACGACAAGGAAAACAAATTTCTTGATCAAGCGTACGCCAATATTCAGCTGCTTAATGGGAGCAATAAGAAGGCTATAGCCCTTGCTGCCCTGTCGCGGGCATGCCTCAAAAAACGGCCACGGGGGATCTTTACTTATACAGGGATGAGATACAATGATGGGAGAAAAGACCTAAAACTATCTTTTACTGAACATTTTATCCAGTCAGCAACTATAATAAATAATTGTGTATTTGACAACGGGAGAGACAACAAGTCATTTAATAAAGACATATTTTCATTTACAAATAATGGTTATGATCTAGTTTATATCGACCCCCCTTATTATTCAAAGTATTCTGATAATGACTATAGCAGAAGGTACCATTTTATTGAGGGACTAATGACAAACTGGTCACACGTAAAGGTCAATGACAATACAAAAACCAAAAAGATATTCAAAATACGCACACCATTTGATTCGCTTGATACAACATATAGTGCTTTTGATAAATTGTTTGAAACCTTTAAGCGTTCGATAATAATTGTCTCGTATTCCTCAAATTCCTTACCAAATCAAGAAGAAATGGTTCAAATGATGAAAAAACACAAAAGAAAAGTTGAGGTTGCCGAGTTTAATCATAAGTATTCGTCCGGGACGCAGAACGGTCGAGTAATACATAGCAAAGTGAAAGAATACCTATTCATTGGGAAGAACTAATAATGAAGCACTGGAATTTAGGGAATACGACCATTCGGAACCCAGACAGAATAAGAGAGGGCCTGGGCGTATTAAAAGAACATTTCGAAGGAAAGCCATTTACTGAAAAAGAACATTATGAGTTTTACAAATTCCTTGCCAAAAAGCGCATTATTGACTCTGGGGATTTATCAAAATCGTCATGTGAGATTGCGGGGCGAAAATGGGCAGCCTGCTTTAATCAGCTAGGTCTATCTATTGCTTGGAAATCGAAGGGCCCTGTTATTATCACTGATGTCGGCAATGCCTTGCTTAATCATCCAGAGAACGAAGAGGAAATATTCCTTAGACAGTTTATTAAGTATCATTTACCCTCTCCAATAGAATCCGGGAGTGAATATAAGGGCTTTAATGTCAATCCATTCTATGTTGTCCTGAAATTATTATTTGACTTAGAAAACGAGGCCAACATCAAGGGCATTACAAAAGAAGAGATTTCTTTGTATGTAATAACCTGTATAAATAATGACAATATTGAGCAAAGCAAGCGTAGCATTATAGAATATAGAGCTCAATACTCAGGAATAAAGGGGAAGGTCAAGAAAAGGGAGTTATTTAACAAAAAGAAATTAGAACTTATAAAATTGCTATACAAAAAGGAAATTGACAACAAAATAGTCGTAATCAATGAATATGAGAAGCTGTATAGGTCTAACGCTGTTGATAGGGATAAGCTAGCTAGTTTACTGAGCGAAATAGTTGAGGGGGGCAAAGGATCTAAGACAAAAAGAGCAACTGATTTAAAGAGGGAAATATCAGATAGAATTAAAAACAATGACAAGGCCGGCGCGATCTCTGCCCTAACAGGCATCTTTCTCGAAACAAAAGGCAGAACGCTTTTTGATTATGCAGACACAACCGTTAGATACACTGCTAAAACAGGACTCCTCTCAATCAGCGGCGATAGGATAGTGATAAAAGAAGACAAGCGTTTATTGGCAAAACATATAATTGATAATTTCGCAGTCATCAATGAGGGGGCATATTTAGAGCAATATTACTCGGCAAGCACCCCTCAATTGCCATCGGATAAAACTGATTTTATTCACAGAAACATAGGCACATTGGTTGAACATTATAAGCCGATTATTAGCAAGACAACTGTTAATAAGCTAAGCAACATCAAAATTGTTGGCGATATAAACGCGCTTAAATCTATTCAAATAAAGCTCGAAAACGAGATATTAAAAGCGAAAGAAGAGCAATATTATCTCAGCCAAAGCTCAAGCGAAATGATAAAAGACATCCTAGGCTATTACAACAAGATATTAGATCGTAGTTTGCTTGGGGGAGATGCTTATAGACCAGCATATTTAGAATGGACTACCTGGAGGTTATTCCTAGCAATAGATAGTATTGTAAATCATATTTCAGAAACAAGGAATTTTAAAATAGATGAGGAGTTGCATCCTATTCACCATGCCGCGTCCGGCAAACCTGACATGGTATTTGAATATGATAAATATGTTATTGTTTGCGAAGTAACGTTAAGAGTTGGGGAAAATCAATGGGCAGAGGAAGAGCCGGTGCCAAGACACGTTGCTAAAACTATGGAACAATATGACAAGCCTGTCTATGGCATATTTATTGCGCCATCTATTCATGTTGAAACAGCAAATGAGTACTTTAGGAAACTTAAGCACATCAAGGGTAAATGGCAGAAAGTTAATATTGTCCCTTTAACAATAGATCAGATAAAGCATATATTAACCATATTTGACGAGGAACGCTTTAATACAACCCAATTGAGAAGCTTATTAGACAGCTTAATTGAACTACAGCTAAAAACCGATCTTCCGAATGAATGGCTTAAATTGATAAGTAAAAAGATAAAACAATGGTAATAGATATATGAGATATAAACATGGAAAACATGATCAAGAAAGTAGTAGCTATTAAGGGCTATCCCCCCTTTATTGATTTCAAGCCGACAGCAGAATTGCCTGAGTTTTCTAAATACAATTTGATTTATGGATGGAATGGTTCCGGCAAAACATCTTTTTCACGGTTACTGAGAACATTTGAATTAGGCCATCTTGAAGAGCCTGAAAGACAGCCTGAATATAAGTTCGCGCTAGACAATGGATCCTTTATTGATCAAAGCAATTTATTGGCATTTAGGCATATACGGGTTTTCAACAGGGATTTTATCGAGGATAGCGTATTTTGCGACAACGGCCCAAAACCAATATTTTTCCTTGGCAAAGAAAGCAAGGAAGATAAGGAAAAAATAATTCAATCAGAGGCCGACCTTGCTCTTTTAGAAAAAGACAGATTATCAAAAGAGATATTATTTAATAAGGCGAAAGAAAGCAAGGAGAAATCTCTCTCAAACACGGCAAGGGAAATCAAAATATCGCTTACAACCGCAAGAAATGACAACTACAGGAACTATGAAAAGCCAAATGTTGAGAATGCGATTAATGAATTATCTAAGAATAATATCCCTGTCGAAGATCAGACCCTGTCAACGGATAAAATAACAAACATTAAGAAATCCATACTACAAACGAGCAAGCCTGTAATTGGTCTTTTACAAGTACCAAATTATGATATTTCAACCCTTATCAAAGAAGTGGGAGATGTTGTATCCAAAAAAGTCGTTTCACAAGTTATCGAACAATTGAAATCTGACGAGCATATTGGCAAATGGGTAGAAGAAGGATTGGCAATCCATAAGCAGAAGGCTCTTAAGGAATGCGCTTTTTGCAACCAAAAGATACCAGTTGCACGTATTGCAGAGCTAGAAGAACACTTTAATGATGAATATCAAAGAACCCTTCAGTGCTTGCAAGATATTAGGGTAAAGTGTGAGCAACGTAAAGTTAAGCTATATTTGCCTGACTCATCAAACCTATATGATGATCTGTCTGATTTGTATTTAACAGAAAAGAGCAACGCGGAAAATGTCAACAATGGCTACAATTCAAACTTGGACATACTAATTTCTATTATTGACGAAAAACGAAGGAACCTATTTCTGCAATCAACAATAAAAGATTTGGCACTTGTCGATCCCTCTCCTATAGCCAGGATCAACGATATAATCATTAGGCACAATGCAAAAACAGATAATTATGAGGATCAGATAAACAAGGATAAAAAACAGCTTGAAATACATTTCATCGCCGAATACTGGCCAACTTATAAATCCCTAACAACGGACTGCGATACTGCCGAGAAAGAATATTCTGGAATATCTTCAATAGTCAAGGAAAAAGAGAGTGAAATCAAGAAGCTTAAAGAGGACTTGATTAGCCATCATATCCCCGCACAAAATATTAATAAGGATTTAGAGGCTTTTTTAGGCAGGGGTGACATACAGATTAAGGCAACCGATGCGCAGGAGGGGTATCAGATAACTCGAAACGGGGAAACTGCAAGAAATCTATGTGAAGGAGAAAAGAACGCCCTTGCTATAGTGTATTTCTTAACAAAAATGAAAGAAGACGGTTACGACCTAAAAAATGGTGTGGTAGTAATTGACGATCCTGTCTCAAGCCTAGACTCAAGCGCCATTTTCCAAGCATTTAGCTTTATTAAAGAAGCATTGAAAGATGCTGGCCAAATATTCATCTTGACTCATAATTATGATTATTTTAGACAAGTGAGGAATTGGTTTAAATATTTAAAGGAGAAGAATACTCGATTATTTATGATGACATGTAGCACCGATTCTGGCATTCGTAAAGCATCGATTGTGAAGCTGGATAGATTGCTTACTGACTATGAATCTGAATATCACTTCCTATTCAGCGTTCTTTATAATATTGCTGAAAACAACGACAGAGAGTTAGAAAAAATATATCCTATACCAAATATTGCAAGAAAATTCCTTGATAGCTTCCTTGCCTTCAGGATTCCAAAACAGGGCAATATATACTCCAAACTCGATCTCGTCAATTATGATGCGGTCAAGAAAACAAGAATTCATCGGTTTGTTGAGACTCATTCGCATCCTCGATATGAGAGTGGGATGCAAGACTTCGATATATCTATACTATCTGAAACACCAAGTATTGTGAAAGACTTAATTGATCTAGTGAAAGTGGAAGACGAAAGGCATTATACATATTTAGTGGAAAGTATTTCCCAAACAAAGTGATAAAATAGCCATTCTTGTTTGAAAAATATATTAAGAAGCGATTTTTTCGGGGGTGTGGGGGAGAAAAAATCGCTTCTTCGATAAGTTTACATTCTGTGCAAGTCCTTCTTCTTGCAACCATGAATGGTGTTAGGTATAATCAAAGTGATCGCCCGGCCCTGAATGGTTTGATGAAAAAGGGGTCGAGGCAATTTTTTCCATTGACACTCCCACTCTTCTGCGGTTAAAATCGACTAGATGAACAAGAATCGCGTCTGGTTTTTTATCGTCACCGTCCTGCTCGTCAGCTGGGTCACGCAATATGTCCTCTTCTCCGGCTTATTGCCCGAAAATTATCTCGGCTATTACATGTACGTCCCGGCGCTGATCGCCCTGATCTTCTTTCTCTTTGGAAAAAACCCCATTAAAAAACAAGCGGAACTCTTCACCCGCCCCACCGGGCTCTGGTCGTGGGTTTTTGCCGTCTTCTATCCGATCTTCTGGCTGGGGCTTGTCGCCGTGGTCGCGGTCATAACCGGCCTGGGAAAATTCAACCCTAACGCCTTCTCCACCCTGTTCAGTTGGGAATTTGCCATCTCCCTCGCGGCAATGTCGCTCGCCATGACCCCCGCCATCCTGGGAGAGGAATACGGCTGGCGCGGCTACCTCCTCCCCGCCCTTACCGACCAGCGAGGAAAGCTCCAGGCAACAATCATCACCGGCCTGGTCTGGGGTCTCTGGCATATCCCATCGTATTATCTCATTTACCTTAATGCTGGGCTCGGCGATCCGATCCTGCTGACAACTATCGCCGTCATTGCCGTGGCGATCGGCGCTTTTCCCTACACCTATCTTTTCTTTTTAAGCGGTAACATTCTCCCCTGCGTCCTGATGCACGCCATTTATGACAAAACCGCGGCCATGGTCCTGATCAGCGCCTCGGGGAGCACCGGGCTGGTCCAGGGCTCTCCGGGACTATTGTCCATACACTGGCCGTTCGCCCTCGCCCTGATCGCGGCAACCGGCGCCGTTCTGGCCGTTTTCCTTGCCCGTCATTTCAAATAACCGCAAAAAAAATTAACGCCTTGCCCGCCGCAATTTAGTTGGGTATAATAAACCGGATTCGACAAAACAAGGAGTGAAGAAATATCATGGCTAACAAAGAACAGGGCGCAAACAAGAACGTAAAAAAGGTTGCAAAATTATCCCTTAAAGAAAAACGGGCGATCAAGAGAGAGAAGCGGGCTCTCAAGGGTTAATTAAACCGCCCAACACTTGCTCCCTAAAGAATGGTTGGAGTATAAGTCTGTCCGGCATTGATAGGTTTCTAAGAAATAAGGAGTGACCTGATTATGCGTAAAAAACGCCTCCTATCCATTTTTGTCCTTAGTTTTTTCCTCGCCGGTCTCTTTTTTCAACCTCAACCCGCTTTTGCCGCTGACAACACCGGAACAATAAAGATCTTTTCGGAAGTTAAGGGGATCGAAATATTTCTGGATGAAAAATCGCAGGGACAGGACATGGCTGAATTATACGGCGTTGAGATGGGAAGCCATTACGTCAAGGCGGTCAAGGATGGACTGGTCATTTTCAGCGAGCTTGTGAATGTCGCCCCCAACGGAACAACCACCCTCCTTATCAAGGATACCGGACAAATTAAAGAAAAATTACTGGAAAGCAAATACAAGGAGCAGGAAGAATATAAAAATAAAAAGCTTGATATCCTTTTAAGCAAGAGCGTGCACACCGTCGGCTCGGCCTATACCGGCAGCACTTACTTCCCCGGCTACTACTCGATCCTCGGGTCCAGCTGGACAAATCTGTCGTCTACCGCTTCTGAAGTAACTGATTGGAAGATCATCCAGGGGGGAGTTCAGCAGTTATCGGACGTTCAGTTCGCTACTCTGGTCAACGACACCAACGCGCTGAAAAAATACCAGGAGGAAGCTGATTTTTATTCGACCAAGTACGGCATTGGCGCGGCTGTCGGTTTGATCGGTGTGCTGGGCCTGCTGGGCGGGGCCTTCACCACCGGCGACACCCAGATCGGCCTGTTGACCCTGGGAATAGTCGGCAGTGTTTTTGGCCTTGGTTTTATGGCGACCGACACCCCGCCGTCCCATCATCTGGTTTCCCCGGGAGAAGCGGCAAAGATGGCGCATGAATACAACCAAAAACTAAAGACCAAGCTTGGACTGCCTGAAGATTACGAACCTTCTCCATGAAAAGAACATCAGAACTTAAGAGGTAACTTGCGGAGTTAAATGATAATTATGCTCCAGCCAGGAAATGGTCCGCTCGCAGATCTCTTCCGCGCCTAGCTCATCGATCGGCAAATGCCCTTCCTTTTCCAGCACCCCGATCGCTTTCCGCCCGGCGGAATGATCTTTATAAACCTCTTTGACATTCGAAACGCTGATCCAGGGATCGTTCTCTCCGTAAAGAAAAAGGCAGGGCTGTTCAATGCGGGCAATGTCCCGCAGGACCGCGTCGTGATTGTTCACTTCGACAATATCGTTCATAAACTTCCTGGTCAACCTCATCCACCGGCCATTCTTTTTGATGACAAACAGCTTGCCGGTCGCTCCCCAAATAAAAAAGACCAGCTTTTTCAGCTTGTTCTTTGCCCTTTTAACAATTAGCTTTAGCAGGCGCCCCCAGCCGGAAAAGTTATCGGCCAGCTTATAAAAGTGATTAAACCCAATCTCCACGACGTCAAAGACCGGACAGATGCCGATCACCGCACTGATCCGCTGATCGCGGCTCCTGGCCAGATATAAGACCGAGGAAAAACCGCCAAAACTATGCCCGGCGATATATAGATGCTCCTTGTCGACCAGCTCGTGCTCGTAAACAAAATCAATTATAAGCTTGATCTCAATGATCAGTTCAGAGATGGTGTAATCGTCAAAATCATCGCCGTAAATGTCCCCCACCGCGTAATCGACCGTCCAGGCCAGATACCCGTCCCGGCTGAAACGCCTGGCAATATTGACCATGTCGATCGAGTTGCCGCCGCAGCCAGGGAGGATGATGATCGTTTTATGCTTATCTTTTAATTTGGCGGGTGGGTGAAGATCAAGGTAAATAGTTTTATCGTTTTGCCCTTTAAGATGATACCGGCGAACATTCGATGGCCGCGGCAAAACAAAATGCATATTTGACAGCCATAGCGGGGCATAATCTATCGCGATGGTCTCGACAATTTCTTTCATTAGAAACCTCTCTCTCCCTACATATATTTATCGTATTTATACCAAATTTCCTTGCATTCCAACTCCCTCATATATCTGGTAAGATAGATGTATGGAAAGTATCTGGCATGAACTGACCCCGGAGCGGATCTTTAAGAGCGTTGAAGCCATTCTGGGAGAGAGCCTCACCAATGTCTGTATCAGGCGAAACAGTTACATCAACCGGGTTTATGAGCTTGAACAAGAAGATAATGCCAGACTGATCGTTAAATTCTACCGTCCAGGACGCTGGAGCCGGGAAACAATCCTGGCCGAACACGATTTTTTGGCCAAACTAAAGGAAAATGACCTCTCGATCATCACCCCCCTTATCTTTAATAAGGAAACTTTATTCAATGATGGGCCGTACCACTTCTCCATTTTTCCCAAAAAATGGGGTCGGCCAATGGACGAGTTCGACCAGGAAGGATGGCAAACGATCGGCCGGCTGATCGCCAAGATCCACCAGGTTGGCGAGAAGCTAAAAGAGGCAAAACGGCTCACCTGGCGGCCCGAAGTGGTGACCAAAAACCATCTCAAAACCATAGTGGAGACAGGCTTTGTTCTCCCTGATTTTGTCCCAGCTTTAACCAGCGCGGTCGAACAACTGATCGGTAAAAGCGACCCGCTGTTTGACCGGGAAGAAAAGATCTTGCTCCATGGTGACTGCCATAAGGGGAATTTCATCTCCCGCCCCGGAGAAGGGATCTATATCATCGATTTTGACGATTGCGCCCTTGGTCCGGCGGTCCAGGACCTCTGGCTCCTTCTGCCCGATAAGCCGGAATACTCTCCCAAGGAAGCCGCCTGGCTGGTCAAAGGGTATAAGACTTTCCGTGACTTTGACGAAGAAAGCTGGGGCCTGGTCCCAGCCCTTCGGGGAATGAGGATCGTCCATTACGCCGCCTGGCTGGCGGCCCAATCAAAAGAGAACGACTTTGGCCGCAACTTCCCCGAAACCGGCACTCCCCGCTATTGGAACACCCTGATCAAAGAACTGCAGGTCATAGTTTCCGAGGAGCTTTAGAAGAACTTCTCAAACCGCTCTTTTTTCGCTTTGCAGATCGGGCAGACTTCAGGCGGCTGTTCGCGAGCGCAGAGATAACCGCAAACCTTACAGCGCCAGACCGGGAAAGCCAGCTTTTCCGGGAGGATCGCCGATTTTTCTTTCAATCCAGCTTGCGGTTCGATAGCTAGCCGGCGTTCCGGGATCGAGGCTAACTTCTTCCTGCCGGCCAGGACCTCGTCGGAAACGTATAAAGCGCAATAGCAGGCGCCGTAATCGGTCAGGTCGGGGTCGCGATAGTCGCACGGACAAATAATGTCGAGGTCAGCCGCTTTATTTCCGCTCGCCAGGCGGCAGGGACAGGCCGGGTAGCCGTAGCGCTCTTCGTTGACCAGCAGGCCATTGACCAGCTCCTTGGTAAAATCCTTGTCGGGATTAAGATGATACCCGCCGGCTTCCGCCTCGGAGCTTAATTTATTAAAAAGCTCTTCGATCTTCCCCTGGTCGGCCATTAGCCAAGCTCCTGGTTGATCTTCCCTTCGTCAAACCCGACTATGCATTTTTTGTCATTTAAAACCAGGGTCGGAAAAGAACAGGCCGGGTTAAATTTAGCAACCTCCTCCTTAGCTTCTGCCTTTGCCTCTTCTTCCAAAAGATCGACATCGACATAGTCATAGGCGACCTTCAGCTCATTTAACAGCTTTTTTACTTTTTTGCACCAGACGCAGGTGCTTAAAGTGTACAATTTAACTTTCCCTTTATCTTTCCCCGGAACAACGGTCATTGATAACATGGCAAATCGCTCCTTTCAGGTTTTATGGGTTAAAAATCCCGGCCGGCAGGGTCTTGTCAAATTCGACAACATCGACAAAAAGCAGGCTGACAGCGCTACGTCCGTGATCTTCGGCCCGGAGATAAGCGGGATAAAGACGTTTTTTAGCTTTGCGAAAATCCCCGTACTCGATCGTCTTAAGATGCCGTCCGGAAAGGGAGTAGGTCTTTTCCCTGACCACCATATTGATCTCCCGGTCGATCCAGATCTCCCTCCGGTATGCCAGGGGCCCCATCCGCGAAGCGATCTGGACAACTATACAATCGCGCTTTTCAACCGCCTCCCCCGTCCCCTGGGGAACAACAATCCCGATCGTTTCGCTGGTCACCGCCTGTCCTGTATAGCTCCCCGAAAATGACGGCGTCAGCATCAGGTCGGCAAAGCTAAAAGCGGAACCCATAAATGACCGCTCAAAGACCCGACCGGAAAGCTTGACCGGGCGATTGGCGGCAGGCGAATAGATCAGCAGTTTGTCGGCTAGCCTAAGAAAGCGCCCCCCCTGGTTTTTGACCGTGATCAGCGACCGGTCGGCGCCGGAAGAGAAAAACTCCAGCTCCGCGGTCCTCTGCTCATCACCATTATGATATAACAGCCGCATTGAGAAGGCGGCGGTCCGGCTGGCATAATTGGCCTCCAGGGAGCCCAGGAGCTTCTCTACCGGCGACATAACAGCCGCCAGGGCAATCGTCGGGACTAACAGAGCAATAGCGGCTAGCCTTTTCATTTGACCCCCCGCCAGGCCGGCAGAATAATTCCCAGCCAGGAAAATAAGACGCTCCCCACTATCCCCTTCAATAGATCGGGAAGCCGCGGGCCGATCTCGATCTCGGTTTGAACATACTGCAGGTTCATCCAGCCGATCGAGATCTGCTGTCCTGACAAGAACTGGGCCGCGACGTAAGCGACTAGGCCGCCGATCGCTCCGGCCAACAGGCCAAGGATCGTCGCCTCAATGATCAGCAATCTGATCATTTCTCCCTTTTTTACGCCAAGCCTTTTCAGCGCGGCGATCTCCGGATCGCGCCCCGCCACTCCGGCGGAGAAAAAATTATAAATAATGGTACAGCCAAGGAAAAAGCAAAGTCCGCCGACCAGCCAGCCGATCAATTCCCCTTTTTCCAGCCATACTACCGCCTCATCCCTCTCCCAGGGAATGACCTTGAATTGGCCCGGCGCGACCCTCCCCAGCTCCGCGTTAATAAATTCGGCCGCCTCGCCCGCCAGCCTGGCGTCCCGCAGGTAAATGACCACTTCGCTAACCTTGCCGTTCAGGTCAAAAGCGCTTTGCGCCGCCGCCAGAGGAAAAAAGAAATAACTTTCGTCAATAGTGGTCGAACCGGAAGAAAAGATCCCGACGACCTTGAGATCAAAGACCGCCAGCGACCCCAGGGAGTTCGGCGTAACGATCGTCAGGGTGTCATTAAGGCCGACCGCCAGCTTTTTGGCCAGCCTGGCGCCGATGACCAGCTCTTTATCGCTGACCCCAACCTGACGCCCGGCCAGGGTCCGCCAGGGTGGATGCTCCCTGATGGCATCGATCGCGATCCCCCGCGCCTGGGCGCTCCGCCCCTGGTGCTGAAGAAGCAATCGGACCTCGATCCGCTCCGCTTGAGCCTTGATCCCCGGATATTGCGCGGCGATCTTCTCGACTTCCAGATATTTGGGAAAAGCCCTGTTCAGCGGGAGAAGCTGGTCGCTAAACCGCCGGTCGACGACGCGCAAATGTCCGCTCCGGTAATAGGCGATGTTGTTCAGCGCTCCGGTCGAGATTTCCCTGACCAGCGACCAGGAAAGTACCGCCAGCGCGACCATGATCGAAAATCCAAGCAGGGCTACCCAGCCCCGGAAAGTATTGAGAATATTTTTTACAGCCAGCGCAAACATTTTAAAAGTACTCCCCCCAATAATAACCCCAGAATAATGCCTGAACCTAAAATGAAAAATAGCTCCCAGGCGGCAAGTATCAGGAATTCCCAGCTTTTGAAGCCCAACCGCTTAAGGTAAGCGTATTCCTGCCGGCGCTTGATCCCGGCCAGCCGAAAATAATTGGCCGAGACGATCAAAACGATCAGTCCCAGGGCGGCGGCAAAGCCCGAAGTTATGTAATAACGGGCTTGCTCAAGCCATCCGGTTTTGCTGATCTCTTCCTGCCATGATTTGACCGCCAGGCGGTCGAGTTTTACCGCCGGAGCATCGGCCGGATTTTTTAAGCGAAGAGAGATTTCCGTCACCCCATCCCCAAGATTGAGCCCGGCCTGGGCCACGGCAAGTGGAACAAATATGGAAGCCCCGTCTATTTCCTTGTCCCCCGTTTCCAGGACCCCCTTCACCAACAAAGAAAATTCATGATAAACTCCGTTTTTCCCCTGGGCTAAGAGATCGATCTGGTCGCCGACCGCCAGACCAAGTCCGGTCGCCAGCTCTTTTCCCAGCAGGGCCGCTTCTTCGCTCCCCGCCAAATAGCGTCCGGTTTTAACCTTCCCTTGAAGCTTAAATACCAGATCGTCCCGCTCCGAATCGATCGCGTTGACCGCGACCGGAAGATCGCCGCCGGCAGTCGACAGCAGGGCCCGAAACTTGACCCGCGGCGCGACGCCAATCGTTCTTTTTTGGCCGGAAAGCTCCTGGATCACCGCCTCCGGAGAAACGATCAATTTAGAGAGAGAATAAGCAGCGGCGTCATACTCCTTGGGCTGGACCTTGACGTGGCTAAAACGGAGGTCGATCTCGTCTTTGATCAAACGCCGTTCCAGATCGGCCAAAAAACAATTGACAACAATGGCTCCGGCAACGACGATCGCCAGCGAAACGACCGGAAAAAACCTGGGCCGGCTCGCCAGATGCCTGATCGCGAGTCTAAAGAGCATCCTTCCCTCTGTTTTCGGGCGGTTTGATCAGGGGACTTTGCAGATCGGAAAGCTTGATCTCGTAAACCGGGACCCCTTCTTCCCTCTTTTCCGGAATGGTTTTGACGGGAACAGGTTTTTTCTCGGCCTCCGGTTCAGGCGGCTTGGGTTTGGCCGCGGCAATGTCGACCGGCGGGATTATTTTTATCGGTGGAGCGGCGGGAACGATAACGACCGGCGGTTTCGGTTTGGCCGCGGCAAGGTCGACCGGCGGCGCGACTTTTGGCGGCTCGATTTTGGCCTCTCCACCCTCGATCACACCGCCATAAAGCTTGATCACTCTGGGCAAGTAGCGGGAAAGGACCAGATCATCCCCCGCGACCAAAATAGTGGTTTTTCTTTTCTTGTTGATCTCAACAATGCTCGCCAGAAATTCGAGGGCCGATTTAACGTCGAGACGAGCGGTCGGTTCATCAGCCAAGATCAGGAGCGGCGCCTTGACCGCCGCCGCCGCCAGCGCCGTTCTCTGCCGCTCAAGAGGAGAAAGATCGGCTGGTTTTTTCCCAGCTAAGCCGCCAAGTCCAAGTTCTTCCAGGATCTGCTTGACCCTCTCCCGCCGCTCGCCGGTTTTACCTATTTTCGCGAGCTGGAGCGGCAATTCAACGTTCTCAAAAACCGTCAGGATTGGAATAAGGTCGGCCTCCGGAGATAAAAAACCAAGATCGCGCCGCCTGACCTCCGCCAGCAGATCGGAACGGAGCCGTGAAATATTTTTACCGTCCAAATAGATCTTGCCGTCCGTAGGTTTCTCCAGGCCGCCAAGGAGGCGCAGGAGGGTGCTCTTCCCCGCTCCGTTCGGCCCATAGATCAGGACCAATTCTCCGGCTTCAATCGCCAGATTGGCGTTTTTTAGGGCGGGAGCTTCCTTTGGCGAATAACTCTTGGTCACGTTATCAAGCAAAGCTAATGGCATGGTCTACCTCCTCCGGCAACTGCCATAATGCTACTACGATTTATCTCATTGTCAACCGTTTGCCAAAGCCTAACCAATACGGTAAAATTCGACCAGCATGGCAAAAAAAGAGGTCATTATCGTCGGAGCTGGTTGCGGCGGGCTGGCGGCGGCGGCCCTGCTGGCCAAATCCGGGTTCGCCGTCACCGTACTGGAAAAAAACCCATCTCCCGGCGGCCGGGCCCGGGTCATGAAAACGGGCGGGTTTACTTTCGACCTGGGCCCTTCCTGGTACCTGATGCCGGAAGTTTTCGAAGAGTTTTTCGCCCTCTTCGGCAAAACCCCCTCCGATTACTACCAACTGCGCAGGCTCGACCCAAATTATCGGGTCTTTTTCGGCGACGAAGCCCATGATATTCCGGCCGACCAGCAAAAGGTCGGAAAGCTCTTTGAACAACTCGAACCGGGAGGAGCAAAAAAGCTCGATCAGTATCTCAAGAACGCGGCTTATCAATATAATGTCGCGATGAAAGATTTTATCGGGCGCGAATACCATTCCCTGCTTGATTTTTTCAATTGGCGGATCATCTCCCAGGGGCCGCGTCTTCATATTTTTGAAAGCCTCGACCGTTATGTCAGAAGGTTTTTTGCCGAGAAACGGCTCCGGCAAATCCTGGAATACACGGTCGTTTTTCTGGGAGGCTCTCCAAGAAACACGCCGGCCCTTTACTCAATAATGTCGCACGTCGATTTCGGCCTTGGGGTCTGGTATCCCGACAGCGGGATCGGAGCGGTCCCGGAGGCGCTCTGCCAGCTCGGCGCGTCGCTCGGAGTCAGGATCCTCTGCGGACACAACGTCACCCGGATCGAGACCAACGGTAAAAAGGCGACCGGCGTCGTCACCGACAAAGGGACTTTTCCCGCCGATATCGTCCTGGTCAACGCCGACTATCAGCACGCCGAAACGACCCTGCTGGCAAAAGAGGCGGTCTCCTATCCTCCTCGCTATTGGGAAAGCCGGAAAATGGGACCATCGGCCGTTCTGCTGTATATTGGGTTAAATAAAAAAATACCAGGTCTTCACCATCACAATTTGTATCTTGACCCCTCCTGGGATGAGCATTTTAAAACGCTCTTTGACAAGCCGGCCTGGCCGGAGCATTTCTCCTATTACGTCAGCTGTCCGTCAAAAACCGACCCATTGGTCGCTCCACCGGGAGGAGAGACCATCTTTGTCCTGGTCCCCGTGGCGGCCGGACTGGTCGACACCCCGCTCATCAGGCAAAAGTATTTTGACCAGGTGGTCGCCCATCTTGAAAAATTAACCGGAGAAGAGATCCGCCCAAACATCGTCTATCAACAGACCTTCGCCCAAAAAGCGTTCACCCAGGCTTACAACTCCTATAAAGGGACCGCTCTGGGGCTCGCTCATACCCTTTTTCAAACCGCGGTCTTCCGACCCAGCCATCAAAGCAAAAAAATCTCCAACCTATATTATACCGGCGGTTACACCCACCCCGGCATCGGACTCCCCATGGTCTTGATCTCCGCCCAGATCGTCAGCCGCGAGATCGCCCAAAACCATGCCCGATAAACTGAAGACCGTCATATTCAAAAAAGGGAGCCGGACCTATTTTTACAGTTCGCTCTTTTTCCCTCGGGAGGTCAAGGAGGATGTCTTCACCCTTTACGCCTTCGTCCGCCGGGCCGACGACTTTGTCGACGCGATCCCGCAAGACAAGAGTGGGTTCCTTATTTTCCGGGAAAACTACCGGATCGCCCGGCGGGGCTTGCCATCGGGAGATCCGGTCATCGATTGGTTCGTCAAGCTGGCGGACAAAAGAGGCTTCCGACCGGAATGGATCGACGCGTTCCTCTCCGCCATGGAACAAGACCTGGATAAAAAGATCTACGCCACACTGGAGGAGACGGAAAATTACATGTACGGCTCGGCGGAAGTCGTTGGCCTGATGATGGCGGCAATCTTAGGCTTGCCGGAAAAGAGTTATCCTATGGCCAAGGCCCTGGGAAAAGCGATGCAGTACATCAATTTTATCCGGGATATTCGGGAAGACCAGTTGCTCGGGCGACGCTATCTGCCAACTTCTGAACTGGAAAAATTCGGCCTGGATTCACTGGAAGAAAGAGCGGCTCGCCGCCTGCCGGAACGATTCGCCGCCTTCATCGGCGGCCAGCTCGCTTATTACCGTCAGTGGCAGGCGGAAGCTGACCCCGGTTACCGCTATCTCTCCTGGCGCTGTTTCGTCCCGATCAAGACAGCGGCCGATATGTACGCCTGGACCGCCAGGCAAATCGACCTCGACCCGCTGATCGTTTTCAAAGAAACGGTCAAGCCGCCAAGGAGGCTGATCATTGGCCGGGCGCTCCTTAACGCCTGCCCGCTTATCGCAAGGAGGTCAAAATGAGCTTCTATTTAATCCTGGACATCTTGATCCTCTTAGGCCCTCTCCTTCTTACCTGTCATCCCAAATTTAGTTATTTCCGGCGCCATCTTATGTCCTGGGCGGCGGCCACGCTGGTCGTCGGAGGAGCTTTTATCGTCTGGGATATCCTGGTCACCGGGCGCGGCGACTGGGGGTTCAATCCGGCTTATGTCTCCACCATTTATTTTTTGGGCCTCCCGCTGGAAGAGGTCCTTTTCTTTGTGGTGGTCCCTTTTAGCTGTCTTTTCATTTATGAGTCGCTCCGTCATTTTTCCGTCGACTTCCCGGTCCCCTTCAGCCGTCAGGTTATCTTAGGCGCGGCCGGCCTTTTTTTTCTGGCCTCCCTCTCGCTCTTGAGCCGGGATTACAGCGCCCTGGTCTTTGGCGCAACCGGCCTATTTTTAGTTTACGCCGCTTTTCGTTTGCGGACCCTTTTCTCCTCCCTGTTCTACTGGCTCTACCTGGCCGCCTCGTTCATGTTCTTCCTGGTCTTTAATTACTTCCTAACCTCTCTACCGGTAGTCATTTATAAGCCTTCGGCGATCATCGGCTGGAGGATCTTGAGCATTCCCGCCGAAGACTTTGTCTATAATTTTCTTCTCCTCACTCTCTATTTGGTTGTTTATTTGGCGGTCGACCAAAAACAAGGTAAAATACGGCCATGAAAAAGGTCATCACCGCCCTCTTTATTTTGCTCCTGATCGGCGCGGCCGCTCTCCAGCCGGCGTCAGCCATTTCGGCCGATTCGATCCAGGTCTCTTTTTCTCCCAACGGCGGGACCAGGGATAAGATCATCTCCCGGATCAATCTCTCAAAAAAAAGCATCAAGATCGCGATCTTCAGTTTAACTTCCGGCGAGATCGCCTGGGCGCTGGAGTCGGCCAAGAAACGGGGGGTCGACGTCAGGATCGTCGCCGACCTCTCTCAATCCCGGGGGAAGCATTCGGAGATCGCCTATTTGCAGAAAAAGGGGCTCAAGATAAAGATCGCCAAGGGAAAAGGCCGCGGCATTATGCACAACAAGTTCGCGGTCTTCGACGAGCGGGAAGTGGTGACCGGCTCGTACAATTGGACCGATAACGCCGAAAAGAACAATTACGAGAACGCCATTTTCCTGAAAGGGGAAGAGATCGTTCAAGCCTTTAATCGCGAATTTGATGTGTTATACTATGATAAATTTATTCGTTAATGAGGGGGCGCGTTATGAACAAAAATAATTTATGGATCGGGGCGACAATGATCTCCGGCGTCTCCTGGCTTTATGGGAACACGTTGACCAATCCTTCCGCTTCTCTCTTCTTCATGCTGATCCTGCCGGGGATCTTTATCGTTTCCAGCCTGCTCCATTCGTCAAACCTTAAATAGGCCGCAGTTTTTTTAATGTCCCGCTCTCCCAGCCGTATCGCAGGCGGGTCCTGCCGGCGTTCAGATCCTTCCCAATAACGTATCCGGCCAGCAAGGGAAGGGCGACGCTCGGCTCAACCCAGGCCATGGCCACGTTCGCTTCTTTTTTGATCTTTCCCCAGGAGCGCCCCTCTTTTAAGGTCGAGCTCGACAAGCCGCCATCGGCCGTGACCGCGGTCGTCACCTGAAGAGCGTAATCGTGCCCGCGATCCAAGCCGTAAATATAGCCCATGACGATAGAGTCGTTAATGTAGTTCTTGGGAACGCCCCCCGCGACGTAAAAAGCGGCGGTCGATTTGGACTTCACAACGATCTGGACCAGTTCGTGGTTGTCCTGGATCGAGTCGATGGCGATCCCCGCCCGCCCTTCCTTCAAACAGCGGACCCGGTGTTCGGTCAACCCGATGCCAATCGACGAATCGTTAAGGGCCGGGCAAAAGACCGGCACCCCGAGCTTGCGGCACTGGTAGAGGATGGATTCTTCATCGCTGATCGCGTCGGCCAGCGCTTCGAGATAAGCGCGGCTGGAATAATTGCCGGGAGCCATTTTGTCGGCAACCTCTCCACAATAACGATCGGTCCGCCAGACCGCGTCCTCGTCAATGTAAGTGTCGTAGATCCGATCGATCCGCAGATCGCGCAGAGTATTGTCTTCGGCGTCAGGGGTGCCGAGAAAATGGCCATGGCCCAGCGCGGCGTAAACGTCCTGGTAAATTATCGCCCCGGTCGAAACGATCACGTCGACCGCGCCAATAACGACCAGGTCCCTGATCACCCGCCGCAGACCGGCGGCGATCAGCGGCCCGGCCAGGCCAAGCATGACGGTCGGCCGTTTCTTATCGGCGTAGATCCGCTCCAGGACCCTGGCGCATTCGCCGATGTTCCGGGCCTGGATCGACATCTCCCCCATCGCTTCGACCAATTCCGCGACCGTGGTTTTTTTACCGATCCTGACCTGTTTGACCCGCTCTTTCAGCAGGCGCTTTTTTAATCGTTTATCCATGCTACCTTTGACCTTACCCCAGCGGGCTGATCGTGTCAAGACGAGGGCGGTGAAATCCGACATTAACTGTGGTATTATTAAATAGACGGCAGATCAGCGTGGTGGGCGTAGCTCAATTTGGTTAGAGCATCAGATTGTGGATCTGAGGGTTGCCGGTTCAATTCCGGTCGTCCACCCCATTTTTAATGAACAAAGCGAGCATACCGATCATGGTCGCCAGGCTAACCATCCCTCCCCAAAAAAAGCTCCTTGGCCGATATGTATAGACAACCCGATGTTTACCAGCCGGGACAAGGCAGGAGCGGAAAAACCCTTCGGTTTTGTTAATTGAAGTTTCTCTTCCGTCGACATAACACCGCCAGCCGGGATAATGGCGGTCGGCCAAAATAAGCTTGCCGCCAAGCCGATGGGAGGTCGTAATCTCGACCCGGTCAAAGTCGGAAGCGGTAATTTTAGCCTCCCCCAACCCATCGCTAAAGCGAGCCTTGGGCAAAGCGCTTCTGTTTTCATAAAGGATCAGGTCGGTCCCGCAGGCGTGGCGCCGGCTGATCCGCTTCAATCCAGGGAGATCGAGCGGTTTACTGGAGGCGATATAGCGGACGCTGGCGGAGTTTAAAAGGCCAAGTTTTCCCCCAAGCCGCGGACCGGAAAAACTGTTCCAGTAGTCTACGTAAAGCCCTCCCGGCTTGATCGATTCATAGCCGCTGAAGTTCTGCAATCGATACAAGATGTGCCAGTTGGCGGCGAAATTCTCCTTGGCGTTAAGCATCGCTTCAACGTAATCATCCCCGGAGATCGTCTTATTGTCCTGCTCAAGCTCCGGAGTAAAAAAGACCCGCCACTGGCCGCTAGCCTCCTTTATCCGTCTGTAGCTCTGGGGTTCGACGGTAAAAGCCTCCCGCGGCGCGCCAAGCGCGACCGGCACGCCGCTCGACATCAGGTCAGCGGCCGTGACCAGCAAAACCGCGCCGATCAGCCATTGCCGTGAGATCGATCCGCGGGCGAAAAGGGAAACGATCATCAGCAAAGCCCCAAGGTAAACGACCATGAAAAACAAAGATTGGGAATTGAACTCTATGATCTTGTAGAGAAGATTAAAAAAATAGGCCGGGATGCTCCGGGAATATTTCGCGGCCAAAAGAAAGAAGATATTATTGATATTGAGATAAACAACGACCGCCGCGATCAAACAAACCCCGACGATCAACTGCAGGACGTTGACCAGCTTTTTTGTCCACGCCGGATCGGCAATAAGTCTCAAAAAACGATCAAAGCCAAAGGCGGCCAAAAGAGTAAAGGAGAACGAGGCCATGAACATATATTTCACCGGATAACGGATCAAGGAGACACCGGGGATTATCTTGTAGGCGAGCGGAAAAAGAAAGCTGTAATGGCCCAAAGCCATTAACAGGGAAACCAGCGCCGCTCCCCAAAAAAAGGCCCCCTTCAAGTTGGAACGGACCGTAAGAAAGACAAAGAAAAGAGGAAGGAGCCCAAAATACGGCGAGATGAGCCAGCTTTGCTGGACCGAACCGAGCAAAATGTCGGTGTACCCGCCAAACTGTCCCGGGTTACCGAAGAAAAAAGGAAAAACCAGCGAAATGATCTCCCTCGGCGGAAAAGATGACGAGCTGATCAACAAATAGTTCGCCGCCACCCGGTCGGAAAATTTAGCCAGTTCGAAAAAGGGGAAGAGCTGGACGGCGCAGAGGCCAACGGTCAGCAAGCCGGCTCCCGCCAGACCAACCAGGCTCAATAGTTTCTTTTGGGCAAAGACCAGCCCATAAGCAAAAAATAACCAGTAAGAAAAATATATGATCGTCGGCTCGCCGCCCAGGAGCATCACGGCGGAAACCAGCGAGAAGGCAAGATAGTTCCCAATCCCTCCCCCTTTAATAGCTCGATCCCATAACAACAAGGCCAGCGGAAGCCAAATGACCCCCGAGAGAGAGGTGTTCATGTTGGAAACAGAAAGCAAATAACCGGAAAAAGCGAAAACTATCCCTCCGAACGCGGCCCCCCCTCTTGTTAAATAATAATGGCGGAGGAGCAAATACATAAAAAGAGCAGCCAGGAAATAATGCGAAATAATATAGTAATTAAAAGCGAGCGCGAACGGCAAAAGATAGTAGATCAAGGTCAACGGATAAAAAAAGCAAACCTGCATCGTGGCCAGGAGAGGATAGCCACAGTAAATATACGGGTTCCAGAGCGGCCAATGGCCCGATTTGACCTGCTCGACCATTAAATAACGGAGCGGGTAAAAATAGCGGGAAAGGTCTTTAAAGGCAAAGACCGTTTCACCCGTCAAGAACTTGGCAAAAAATATAAGGACAAGCCCAAGAAAGAAAAGGACGATCAACCAATCATTAATGGATATCCCCGGTAAACCGCGAAGTTTACCGAAAAAATTACGGAAGAAGGACATAGCGGACTTTCTCGTGGCTCTTCTTGACGTCAACCTTGATCCGGTAGACCTTCCAAATATTTTCCGCCGTCACAACTTCAGCGGGCGGACCGTCGGCCACAATCCGGCCGCGGCTCATCAGGACCAGTCTGGTGCAGAAACGGGAAGCCAGATTGAGGTCGTGGAAGGTCGCCAGCAGTGAGCAGTGGGCCCGCAAGCGCCGTAGCAGCCGGCAGATCTTAACCTGATAGCGGATATCAAGATGCGAGATCGGCTCGTCCAGCAGAAGCAGGTTTGGCTCCTGGGCCAGCGCCCTGGCGATCATTACCCGCTGGAATTCCCCGCCTGATAATTCGTCGACCATCCTCCCTTTCAGCTCCTCGATCCGAAGCTGTTCGATCGCCCACTCCACTGCCTCATAATCTTCGGCCGATTCAAAAGCGAAGCGCTCCAGGTATGGCAGGCGCCCCATCAGGACCATATCTTCCACGGTAAAACCTTCGACCGGCTCCATCATCTGCGGGACCAGGGCGATCTTTCTCGCCAGGTCGCGGCGATTCAACTGCTCGACCAGGCGGCCACCGACCGCCAGGCTCCCTGAATACGGCTTAATGACCCCGATGATCGTTTTCAGCAGTGTCGTTTTCCCACAGCCGTTCGGCCCGACGATCCCGACGAATTCACCCTCTTTGACCGCCAGGTTCAATTCTTTGACGACCGGTTTTTTCCGGTCGTAACCGGAGGTTAAATTTTCAATTCGCAGGGCGCTCATCTTTCACCTCGCCGCCGCCGGCGGAGCAGATAAAGAAAGAAGGGAGAACCGATCAGCGCCATGACCACTCCGATCGGGATCTCCAGCGGAGCAATTGCCACCCTCGCGATAACATCGGCCGTTACCAGAAGGAGCATGCCGGACAAGACCGATAAAGGGATCAAAAACCGGTGGTTGGAACCGATCAAAAGGCGGATAAAATGCGGCACGATCAGCCCAACAAAGCCGATCAAGCCGGAAACGGAGACCGCGGCGGCGGTCATCAGGGAGGCGGCGGCGATCAAAATGATCTTGACCCGCTCAACCTCCACCCCCAGGGAGAGGGCCATTTCTTCGCCAAGTAAAAAAGCGTTCAGCTCCTTGGAAAAGAAATAAGCGACCAATCCGCCGATCAAGGCGTACGGGATAACGGTGTAGACCTGGGTCCAACTGGCCGACGATAAGCTTCCCAACAGCCAGAAATAGATCGCCTCCAGGTTTCCGGTCAAGATAATGATCAAGGCTAAGATCGCGGCGCAAAAAGCGGAGATAGCCACGCCGGCCAAAATCAGGGTTTCCGGGGCGGTCCGGCCGCTGACCTTGGAGATCTGGTAAACGATCAGGACGGCGATCAGCGAAAAGAAGAAAGCAAGGGCCGGCACAGAGCTCATGCCAAAGACCACCAGGTTGATCCCAAAAGCGATGGCGATCGCGGCGCCGATCGCGCCGCCGGACGAAACGCCCAGGATGTAAGGATCGGCCAACGGATTGCGCAAAACCCCCTGCAGAACAACGCCGGATAAAGCGAGCATGCTCCCGACCAGAGCGGCCAGAATGATCCGGGGAAAGCGGATCTGCCAGAAGATCTCACTGCTGAAGAGCCGTTCGGGAGAAATATAGACCGAACCAAAGTAAAAAGAAGCGACGATCGCTATTATTAGCAGTAAAAATATAATAACCGTCGCGGCTGCCGCCTGATTCTTATTGAGGGCCCTTTTCATGCGGGCTAATTCTACCACACTACCATTTGGGAGGGTAGAGATAATCGGCAATAGTTTTTGCCGCCAGGGCGATCCGCGGCCCGGGCCTGGAAACAATATCCGCGTCGATGTAGAGAACTCTGCGCCGGCGGACCGCTTGAAGTTTTTGCCAGCGGCTGTCGGCTCGCATATTTATCTGACCGACCAAGCCTTGAGGTATAATGATCGCGTCGGGATCTTCTTTGATTAATTTTTCGTGGCTGAATTGGGGATAAGCGGCGGCGCTCGCTCCGGCAATATTGTCGGCACCGGCCCAACCCAAAAGATCATTAATGAAATTCCCGCCGCCGACCACGATCAGCGGATCAATTCCGACGATCAATACTACTTTTTGGCGGCTCCGGCCTGAACGTTTGACCTGGGCCCTTGTTCCGGCGACCTCTTTATATATCCCCTTTAAAAGAGCCTTTGCTTCGGCAGTCCGGCCGGTAACTTTCCCCAGCTCATCGATCGCGGTAAAGATCTCTTTGGCCGTGCGGAGGTTTTTTGACCAGACCGGCAGACCATGAGCGGCAAGCTTGTCGATCTCCTTCTTTTGCGCGTCCGCTTGCGCCGCCACCAAATCCGGTTTAAGCGAAGCAACTTTTTCCAGGTTGATCATAAACCCGCCGATCTTTTCTTTCTTTAGGGCAGCCGGAGGATAGTTGCAATTAGTAGTCACGCCAATTATTTCCCGGTCAAGCTTGAGGGCAAAAAGGATCTCGGTCAAGGCGGGGGTACAGGAAATGACCCGTTGGGGATACTGGAGGGCATCAATGGCGGGACAGAGGGCAAGGCAAAGGGCAAGACAGAGGCCAAAATTTCTCACTGAATACCCATACCGGAAAGAGTCTCTCTGGAGGCCAAAACACGACGCCCTTTTCCTTCGCCGTCCGGAACGCTGACAATGCCGGCCGCCTGAAGCTCGTCCATCAGCCGGGCCGCCCGGTTATAACCGATCCGAAACTTTCTTTGAATATACGAGGTTGAGGCGACCTGGGTCTCGACAATCAATTTGGCAACATCGCCAAACATCGCATCCCGGCCATCCCCCCCCCCTCCTTCGCCGCTCTTTTCCCCTTCGGTCAGCGGGGCGATCTCGGTGATCTCCTTAAGATAGTCGGGATCGGCCTGCTTTTTGATAAACTCCAGGACCCGCTCGGTCTCTTTGTCGGTCAGGAAACACCCCTGGACCCGGGTCGGCTTCATCGCTCCGATCGGGTTATAGAGCATATCTCCCCGCCCGAGCAGTTTCTCCGCCCCCGAACTGTCTAAGATCACGCGGGAATCAATTTGCGTCGCGACCGCGAAAGCGACCCGCGACGGAATGTTCGCCTTGATCAACCCGGTGATAACATCGACCGACGGACGCTGTGTGGCGACCACCAGGTGGATCCCGGTGGCGCGGGCCATTTGCGCGATACGGCAGATAGACGCCTCGACCTCATTGGCCGCCACCATCATCAGGTCGGCCAGCTCGTCGATGATCACCACGATAAAGGGAAGCCGCTGGTCTTTGTCAACTTTATTGTTATAAGCCTGGAGGTTCCTCGCTCCCATATCGTGAAATAATTTATAGCGCCGCTCCATCTCCCAGATGACCCAGGTCTTCAAAGTGGCGGAAGCTTTTCTAACGTCGGTCACTACCGGCGCCAGCAGGTGGGCGATCCCGTCGTAGATCGAGAGTTCCACCATTTTCGGGTCGATCATCAGCATCTTGACCTCATCCGGTCGCGCCCGCAGGAGAATGCTCATGATCAGGGAATTGACGAAAACACTTTTACCGGAGCCGGTAGTGCCGGCAATCAGCAAGTGAGGCATCTTCCCCAAGTCGCCGTAGATTGGGGCCCCGGCCAGGTCTTTGCCGATGGTAATGTACAGTTTAGACGAGTTTTTGCGAAAGTCGTTCTGTTTGGCCAACTCCTTCAGGCGGACGGTAGTGGTCATGGCGTTGGGGACCTCGATCCCGACCACCGATTTTCCTGGGACTGGGGCTTCGATCCTCACCCCCGAAGCGGCCAGGTTAAGGGCAATATCGTCGGCCAGGTTCGCGATCCGGCTCACCTTGACCCCGGGCTCCGGCTGAAGCTCATAGCGGGTAACGGATGGCCCCTGAAAGATCGAAACAACATGCGCCCCGACTCCAAAACTTCGCAGGGCATCTTCCAGCAGATGCTTGCGCATTTCGGTGGTTTCTCTCATTTTATCCGCCTGTTTCTTTTCTTTGGCAGTCTGGTCTTCCAGTAAATCGAGCGGCGGGAGTTTATAGTTAGAATACTCCTTGCGTTCATCTTCCGTCTCTTCTTCTTTGGTATCAGTCTCATTATCGTATTTGGGCATGGGGAACTCTAGTACCGGCTTTCGCGTCTCTTCTATCGGCTCGTTTTCCTGTTCAGGAAGAGAGATCTGTGTAACAACCGTGGGGACTTCCTTGGCCTGGGGGGGAGGATCGGCCGCCGCTCTCCTGGCGGGGGTCGGTTTTGTTTTTCCTACTTCGCTCTCAAAATGGAACAATCCCATTATAAAAGCAATCAAGCTTTGAAAAGTTAAATTGAACATTAAAAGGAGGCCGATAAACCCAAAAGTCGAGAGAAGGATGTACGAACCGGCTAAACCAACCGTCTTCTCCAGGATAAAACGGAAGAAAAAACCGGCCGCCCCCCCCGCTCCCTGGACAATCGGGTATTCAGCCAAACCGGTAAAATAAGCGGGATCAATGAATTGCGCCGTCGTAATGTAGACTAAAAATAGGACAAAAAGCCCGGTCAAACGGACCGCCAGCTCCTTGATCTCGTGGCGGAGGAGCATGATCACACCGTATAAAGCAATAAATAAGGGAAGAATGTAGATCCCAACCCCCATCACCGATCGAAGCGCTTTTTTGATCACATAAAGACCGACCAGGCCGGTCGCCGACGATTGGTTGGAGATATAAATGATCAATGCGAGGGCAATTAGCAGGATGCCGATGATATCTTGTTTGAATTTGGATGGGATCTGGTTTTCTTTGGCCTTCTTGCTTTTTTTTGGAGGCATTTCAAAGTGAGTATATCACACGCTAAAGAGACCGTCAAAAAACCCAACCCCAAAAAAAACAGGGCTCCCCTTTCGGGGAGCCCTGCGCTCCAGCTAAACCTAACTTATTGTTTTATCGTTTGGAGCCTGATGATTTCAGATTCTGAAAGCGGCCTGGACTCAACCACGGTCGCCGACTTAATGCTCGAGCTTCCGGTGCCGCCGGAGACGATGATCTTGATCAGCAGTTCGCTGTCCATCACCCCATCGCCATCTGTATCGACGAGGATATGGACCCACCAGGTCCCATCGGCAAAGGAGTAGTCAAAGGTAAACTTATATCCTTTGCTGACCACGGCGGAAATGCCCAGATCGGTAAGATCGTAACTGGTGTTAAAGTTGACCCATTTTCCTCCGGTATTGCTAAGTGGGGTAGCTCGTCCTTCGCCCAATCCATCAGCTAAACGCCGGACATCGCAATATGGGGACTGGTCGGTAGAATAATTCGGGCTGACCGCGTAGACAACCGCTTTCCCCGCCAGGTTAAGAGCGACCGCTTCAATTGACGTTAAGCATTTATTGTCCGAAGAGGTGTCGCCTGCAACATTTTGGTGACCGTTAATGTCCGTTATCACTACAATGACCTTCTGCGCTCCAGATCTCCAGGTAAAATTATTATAGGCGTGCATAATCGCATCCAGAGGATTTTCCGGACCATCGCCTCCAGCATCGGCATGAACGGTTTCCAAAGTCGTTTTTAAAGTCGCGGCGTCAGTAAAATTAAGAATCGGCCTGACATAGGAAGCGTCGGTAAAGCTTTCGGAGGTGATATAGCCAGCCGGGGTCGGATGGAGGGCGCTGTCGCCGAAGGTGACCAGAGCGAACTTAGCGTCAACTTTATCCGCTTCAAGCGAGGCGGAGAAAGCGACAATGCTGTTTATCGCGCCAGTGATCGATCCTCCCATGCTCCCGGTATTATCCAGGATAAAGACCATATCGATCGGCTTATCGGTATCGGTCGGCATGGCAAAGTCAACGCTCCCCCAGTCAACGGTCGGAACCCCGTCTTTTCCGACATAAACGTTAAATCGTCCTTTTTCCAGGGTCAACACTTCTCCCGTTCCTTTGATCAACGACGAGAGGTTGACCTCGACTTTGCCGCCGGTAAAGCTGGCGGCGCCGCTCATCGTCACTTCAGACGAACCCAAGACGCCTGGATCTTTGCTGGAAGTAAACGACGAGGTGGCCGAACAGCCAAACATTGCTACCCCAACGATCGCGATCCCTATCAAGACATACAAACTTTTTTTAAACATGATCTCTAATACCTCTTTTGTTAAGATTTTTTTGGGATTAAACACAGATTTTACTAAAAGACACCTCCCGGTTATTTATATTTACTTTAGGCCAAGGCTGAATAATTATCTACTATTATTAATTATTGTCAAGTAGCAACCGATATTTACTTGTTCATTTTCATCGGAGCGGTCATTTTGCCTTTTGGCATCATTCCTTTCATCTCACCTTTGTCCATGCAGGGGGCGTCATTTTTCATCATCATCCCGCTCCCCATTCCGCGATAAGGCATTTTATCGCGATAACTGCTGCCAATGACCAGGAGAAGGAGGGTCAGTACCACGATCACCACCGCGATGATTTGTCCGGTGATTTTCAGCCAGCCCGACTCTTTGACCGCCAAAACCCAGGTAATGAACCCGATCGCCAGCAAGACAAGCGCCATAAGCAAGGACCAAATAACCAAAAACGATGATATTCCCATAGCTTACCTCCTAAAACAAAATCTTTTACCAGTCGGAATTTTAGGCCGTTAACCAATAATAGTCAAGGGTCTCTTGACTTCTCGCCAATGCCCGAACTATACTCGCGTTAATGGACGTAATATCAGCCATTAAAACACGACGCGCCTATCGATCGCTGGAAGCGGTTTCGATCACCGATGAATTGATCTCCGACCTTGCCGAATGCGCCGGCTTAGCCCCTTCTTGCTTCAATAAACAGCCCTGGCGCTACGTCTTTGTCTCTGAACCGGGCCAGCTTGCCGCCGTAAAAACCGCCATGTCGCCCGGGAACGAATGGACCTTTGACGCGTCTATGATCATCGCCGTCTGCTGTAGAAAAGAGGACGACTGCCAGATGAAGGATGGACGGGAATACTATATGTTTGACACAGGAATGGCGACCGCGGCCCTGATCTATCGCGCGACTGAATTGGGATTGGTCGCCCATCCGATCGCCGGCTATGACCAGAATAAGGCCAAAGAAATACTTGGAGTTCCCGCCGAGATCACCCTGCTGACGCTGGTTAACGTCGGAAAACACGCGGCGGAGATCAGCCCCAGACTAAAAGGACATCAGATCGAAGACGAGACCACCAGGCCGACAAGATTGCCTCCAGAGCGATTTGCTTTTCGCAATAAATACGGAAAAACATAAAAATGGAACAGTTAATTACCGCCCGATTTCTTGGACTGCCGCTGATCGGCTGGGGAGGGATCTTCACCCTTGTTCTGTTGATCACTACTTTTATTACCGGTTTAAGGAAAGCTCCGCTCAAAATCCACCGGCGGCTGGCTTACGCGACGGTCACTCTGGCGATCTTCCACGGATTAGCCGGGTTATTTTTATTGCTCTTTTAAGCCTCAAGGAATTTTTTGACCGCCGCTTCAAAAGCGGGAGCCGGGCGCATGCCAATTAACCGGTCGATCTCCTTACCGTCTTTGAACACGATAATGCAAGGGATACCGGTCACTCCATATTCACCGGCTTTTTCCACGTGCTCGGTCGTGTTGACCTTAAAAAATTTGGCCGTCGGATATTTGGCCGAAGCGCTTTCGTAGATCGGGGCCATGGCCAGGCAAGGACCGCACCAGGGGGCCCAAAAATCGACAAAAGCCACCCCTTTACCCTGCTCAACTTCAACCGCGAACTCTTGATCCGAAATCCCCTTTACCATAATCATCAGCCTCCTATTTTATTTCCAGGACCTTTTTGACGAACTGGTCGACCACCCGATAACAAACCTTGACCCCCCGCCTCTCACCCTTAATGACCCCGGCCGCCTTCAAAACGTTCAGGTGCTGGGAGACCGTTGATTGCGGCAGCCCCAACCCATTGACCATTTTATTGACGTTGCACTCGCTCCCCAGCAATCCCCTGACGATCGCCAGACGGGCCGGGTGGCCCAATGCCTTCAATAATTCAGCTCTCTTTTCCGTCTGACCTGCAATCATATTATCTATATATTACGATATATGCATTTCTTTTGTCAAGCGGTTTCTGATAAAATATCATTCTATGGTTTTGACGCGACCGGCCGGACCCAAGGACCTGCCGGCAATAAAAGAAATCCTTCTAGAGTGCGACGAAACGACCGCCGCCCAGGACTGGACGAACTTCCAGGTCGCGGAAAAGGGAGGATCGGTCGTCGGCGCGGTAAAGCTTGATGAACATGAAGACTTCTTTTTCTTGAGCTCGCTCGCCCTCAAACCGGCGGAACAGAACCAGGGGGTCGCCAGTTTTCTCCTGGCCCAGGTCCTGGCCAAAATGACAAAGGATGTTTACCTCTACACCATCATCCCGGAATTTTTCCGCCGTTTTGGCTTTAGCGAAACCGACCCCCTCCCCACCCTCCCCAAAAAAGACAAAATGGAATGTGATCGCTGTCACCCCAGCCTTTGCGTCTGCATGGTCAGGCGTCATGCGGCCTGAATTCCCGGCGTTTAAATCGATCGAACTATCCGACCTCCCCCTGATCAGCGAGCATCTTACCCGATATCAGCCGGAGATCTGCGAGCTTTCGGCAACCAACCTTTATATCTGGCATAATTTTGATCGCGGAGCCTATACGTTTATTAACGATAATTTATGCCTCAAGGTCCATCTGGTCGGCGATACCCCCTATTTTCTGGAGCCGATCGGCATCAAAATGATCCCGGAAACCGTCGAGCTCTGTCTGAAAGAGACGGGCCGGCTCTCCCGCATTTCAGAGCGGCTTCTGCGCCAGCTCCCATTAAATAAAATCCGCGCCCATTGCCTGCGGAGCCAAAACGATTACCTTTATGAGACCAGCTCTCTGGCCGAATATAAAGGAGGACATTTTGACGGCAAGAGGAACCACGTCAAAAGATTCGACAAACTTTATCCTGACCATGTTTATGTTTCGATCGACCAATCGTTCAAACCAGCCGTTATCGCCCTTTTTGAAAAATGGTTCGCCGCCCGCAAGGAGACCCATTTTTTTCAAAAACTGGCTTACGGCGCCCAGCGCCAGGCGATTTTGAACAGCTTCGATCATTTTAACGAATTGGGCCTGATCGGCGGAGGGCTCATGGCCGGGGGGGAATTAAAATCATTCGCGATCGGCAGTCGGCTCAACTCAAACACCGTCACCGCCCATTTTCAATATAGCGACCCAACCGCTCCGGGAGCGACCCAAACCCTCTGGCAAAAAGCCTGCAAAGAGGCGTTCTCGAAATTCGCCCGGATCAATTTTGAGCAAGACCTGGGAATCCCCGGCTTACGCAAGTCAAAACTCTCCTACCATCCGAAAAAGATCGAGAAGAAATACGAGATCCGGCTAAAACCCGGGATCACTTCCCTGCTTTGACCCGGAGCAGGCGAAGATAGTGGCGACGCTCTTCTTCGATAACCTGGTCAACAATTTTTCTCTCCTGATCCGGCACCAGGGTCCTAAGCTCCAAATAATAAAGGATGGAATCAACCTCGGCTTGCAGGGCGATCGCCAGGCCAGCGACCGGGTCCTTCCGTTCGGAGGTAAATATATGTTCTCCGGCAAACGCCTTGAGGTACTCATAATATTCGTCCGGATAGCTTTCCGGGAGATCGCTTCGGCCGATCTTCTCCAGCATCGCCATGAAGATCGTCCGATGCTCCACCTCCTGGTCGGCCAATGAGCTAAAAAGCGTTTTGAGGGACAAGTCGACCGTCTGGCCGCTTAATTCCCGATAAAGAGCCTCTCCATTCTCTTCGATCCTGATCGCTCCCCGCAAAACCTCATCGGCGTGAAAAAAAGCCGTCATTCATTATCCCCCGGATTTAACCAGATTATTTTTCTCGTTTGCCAGAAGAATAAAATGGGCCTTCTCTTGTTCGATCACTTTCTCAATAGCCGCCTTTTGGTCTTCCGAGGAAATGTTTTTTAGTTCGCCGTAAAAAAGGACGGCGTCCTTTTCGGTTGACATCGCGAAGGTCAGGGCTTCGGCCAGGCTGTTAAACTCCGTGGCACCCAAAGACAACATATTATTCGGGAAAAAAACAAAGTCACCGGCAAAAACCTTTAAAAACTCAAATAGATCGGGCTTAAACCAGATCTCCTTCGGACTTGTCTTTACAGTCGACAGCAATCCCTCAAAGTAACTTTTATGCATCAACTCCTGTTCCGCTAATTGATTGAACATTTCCCCGATATCCCTGCCGGAATATTTTTTTGCCAAACGACGATAAAGCATTTCACCATTATCTTCCATTTTGATCGCTATCGTGACCACATCTTCAGCCGACAAATTGTTCATTTTATACCATCCTTTCAAAGAGTTTTTTAATCACAGGCTCACGATCGACCTTGTTATCGCCCCTAAAGAACGAATCAAAAGTCGGCCGCTCCACCTGATAAAACTTACCGAGCGCGATCCGGGCGTCAGAATTATAATCCCATTCTTTGATCTTCGAGAGAGCTTCATTATAATCCGCGTGGTTATGCCCGGTCAACTCATAGCCCCGCTGGTTGTAATGATCGTACTGGTTATAAAATGTCACGCAAACCTGCAACAGATCGATCAAGGCAAAGCCGGGATGAAGGATCGCTTCTTTAAGAAGCAGTTTAAGCTGTTCAGTTTTAGCATTGTAGCCTCGGGCCAGGTATGTGGCTCCGGCGGCAAGCAGAAGCTCGAGCGGATTGAGCGGGTGCTCATGCGTTCCCTCCGGGGTTGAGCGTCCTTTATACCCTAGCGGTGAAGTCGGCGTGTATTGGCCGGTGGTCAGCGCGTAAACCCGGTTGTTGTGGACCACCACGGTCAGGTCAATATTCCTTTTAGCGGCAAAGATCAAATGCTCCAATCCCTCGCCGTAAGAATCGCCATCGCCGACAAAGACGATCACTTTCAATCTTGGGTTGGCCAGCTTGATCCCTTCAGCGGCGGCAACCGCCCGTCCATGCAGGGCGTAGAAACTGTTAACCTTAAGGTAATCAACGATCTTCGCGTGCTGGCCGATCCCGGCGGCCAGGACCACTTGCTCCAGGGGAACTCCTTCAGCTTGCAGTTCAGTTAGGACCTCCCGCATCACATTTAAGACGGCAAAATTACCACAGCCGGGACACCATAAGATCGGGGTCTGGCCTTCGTTCATCTCACACCTCTGGCGATCTTCTCTTCCAACTGTTCGACCGTTTCCGGCCGGCCATCGTAAGTTAAGATCACGGCATCCACCTTGATCCCCCCCAGCTTGAGCAACTGGGCGAGCTGGGCGGTGGCATTGTCTTCAACAATAATTATTTGATGGGTCCCTTCAAGCGCCCTCCTTAACTGGACCAAAGGCAGAGGAGAAAGGACCAGAGGCATAACGACCCTGACATCAAGCTTCTCCGTCGCTTCAACGCAAAGATGCTTGCCGGATCCCCAGCACACAACCGCTGTTTTGGCCTCTTTCCGCCCGTAGACCTTGACCGCCTCAAGCCCTTCGATCTCTTTTATCAGCGCGATCCCTTTGCGGAGTCGTTTCTCCTGCATTTTTTTGGTCAGCGGGCGGTCTTCGGTCGTCGTTCCATTTTCTTCGTGCTCATAGCTGTTGATCTTGACCACCCGGCCGGGCTCGCCCGGAAAGGCAAGAGGAGAAACTCCGCTGGCGGTCTCCTGATAGCGCAGGTATTCGCCGCTCCCGGACCAAAGGTCGAGGCTCTCTTCGGGCAATTGCTTGATCTCTTTTGGATCAAAATTATAGGTCCCTTCGGCGACATTTTTATCGGTCAGAATGATCGCAGGAAGCTGGTATTTCCAGGCGAGACGGAGCGCCACCCCACTCCAGTAATACGCCTCTTCGGCGTCTCCCGGAGCAACGATCAGCCGGGAAAACTCTCCCTGGCCGCTCCAGAGAGCAAAAAGCAGTTCCGTTTGGCTGGAATAGGTGGGAAGTCCGGTGCTCGGTCCGGGGCGCTGGCCCAGGACGATCACAACCGGGAGCTCCGCCATTCCGGCAAAGCTTAATCCCTCGGTCATCAAACAAAAACCGCCTCCGGAAGTTCCGACCGCCGCTCTCCGCCCGGCATAAGCGAAGCCAAGGGCCATCATGATCACCGCGATCTCGCTTTCCGGATGGATTACTTTTAACTTGAGCTCATCGGCATGCTCCGCCAAAAAATGAAGGATCGTCGATGAAGGGGTCATCGGGTAAGCGACATAAGCATCAAGCCCCGCGGCGGAGAGGCCAAGGGCCAGAGCCTCGTTGCCGGTCAAAATAGGAAGAGGAGGCTTGTTTTGCGCTTCGATTTTATAAAAAATATCGGCGGCGGAATAACCCTTTCTGGCCAGCGCGATATTTAGCTCGGTCTCCTTTTTTAAATTCGCCCGGGCGATTGCTTCGAACTTTTCCCACGGCAGGCCAAGCACTTTAGCCAGCGCCCCCAGCATAGCGGTATTACGCATGATCTCCGGCCCCCCCGCCTCTTTGACCATGGAGGTCAGCGGGATCCCCAATCCGTCGGATTTTACGACATCAGAATCATAAACAACGATCGTCCGGCTGTGGCGCTTATCTTTGTGTTTATCGAGGCAATCCTGGTTTAAGGCCAACAGCACGTCGACCGTTTGACGGTGGGCGCCGATCCTGGCCTGGGCCGCCCGGACAATGGAAAAGGTGTGCCCACCCCTAATGAGTGAAGGATAATCGCGGTAAATGTAGATGTAATAGCCAAATTGGTTAAGGAGTTTGCCGATCAGCAGGCTCGCCTGATCGATCCCATCCCCCGCCCGACCGCCAATAAAGACCGAAAGGCTTTCCATATCAAAAAGTATAGAGCCGGCGGCGGCGGCGGTCAAGCAACGAAAAAAGTTAGGCTTTCTTATGCTTCCAGCGTCCGGTCAGGAACCAGCCAAGATTGAGAACGGCCAGGACGACTTGCGCGACCAATCCCGCGTACCAAACCCCGTTAATGCCGATCCCGATCTGTTCCGAGAGGACTATCGCCAGCGGGATCTGAATGATCCAGAGAGAAAGAAAAGTATTGATCATCGTCACCATGGTGTCCCCCGCTCCGGAGATCGAGCGATCAAGGATCAAACCAAGCGCGATAAAGGGACAACCGATCCCAAGGATCGCCATTAAAACCGCGCCGATCTTGACCACCTCCGGATTAGGGTCAAAAAAAGCGATCAACGGAGCGCCAAAGAAAAAGAAGATCAAGCCCATGACCGCCATAAAAGCGCCGTAGTATAGGACCGCCGTCCAGGCGGCAGAGACCGCACGCTCCGGTTTTTTCGCTCCCAGGTTGTGGCCGACCATGGTCGCCGAGGCCATCCCCAGAGCAAACCCGGGCATCATCAAAAGCATGCTCAAGCGGATCCCGATCCCGTAAGCGGCGACCGCCATGGTGCCAAACCCGGCCACTACCCACATCAAGACCACCCCCATCAAACCGCGCAGGGTCATCTGGATCGAAGCGGGAAAACCGATCATCAGGATCCGGTTGATGATCGCCCCATCAACCCCATAATTATTTAGTTTAAGCTGGATGTGAGAGCGGCCGCGGATCATCACCTCAAAAGCGATCAAACAGCCGACCCCCCGGGAAATGATCGTCGCCAGGGCCGCGCCGGAAACCCCCAGCTCGGGAAAAGGCCCGATCCCAAAGATCAACAACGGATCGAGGACCACGTTGAGAAGGAGAGAAAACGCGAGGATCAGCATCGGGGTCATGGTATCCCCCGCCCCCTGCAAGACCGCCATTATCAAGAACATAAAAAAGATCACGAACGACCCGGCAAAAGTAATGTGCATATAGCTCGCCCCCAGCGGCATGACCTCCGGAGTCGCCCCCAAAAGCTCCAGGAGAGGAGCGGAAATTATATAGCCAAGGACCGCCAGGATAAGCGAACCGAGCAGGGCGATGACCAGCGATTGTTTGACCACCTGTTCCGCGCGGGCGTGTTCTTTGGCCCCGATCGCCCGGGCGACCATGGCGGTCGTCCCCACGCCAACGCCCATCATCATGAACATCACGACCATGATGATCGAACCGCTCATCGCCACCGCCGCCAAAGCGGTCGAGCCGAGCCGGCCAACCCAGAACATATTTATCAGCTCAAAGGTCGTCTGCAAAAGGTTGCTGACGATCATCGGGGTCGCCAGAAAAAACATGTTCCGGGAAATACTCCCGCTGGTCAAATCCCGCCGCTCTTTAAATTTATGGTAGAGACGTTTTATCATTTTACAGCTACTCCTCTGATCACTTCATAGGTCACAGCAAATGGCCGCGGAAAACGGCGGCTTGCCGTTATCGGCCTGGTAATTTGGACCGTCGGGCTGTTCGCTCCAATTGAACGCAAATGAGCGATCAGTTCCCTAACTCCGGGAAAAGTTTGCTTGATCATTTCGCTTTGCAGACGCTTTTTAGAAAAAGGGGCGAGCCGCTCGGCGATCGCGTCAAGCGCGGGAAAGTTATTGACCCTAAACCCGCAAGCCTTGAGCTCTTCAAGCGTCCTGGGGCCAAAGGTCGAAAAAACAAACCATCCCCCCGGATCGAGCAATTTTAGCACATTACTAAAGACCCTGGGTAGGTCCATCCACTGCAGGGCGGCGTTGGCAACAATCAGGTCATACCGGCCTTCGTCAAAACACTCCGCGTCGGCAACCTGGTACTTAACACTTCGCAAAGGGCCGCGCCTGGCAGCTTCGATCATCCCGGGAGCAAGATCGACCCCCACGACAAAAGCCCGGGGATAGCGCTCGGCCAGGCGACGGGTCAGGTAGCCGGTCCCGCAACCCAGATCAAGGATCCGGGTCGGACAAAGATCAGCCAGCGTCGCCAGTAGCTGGTCCGCCAGTTCCTTCTGCAAAAACGCTTCATGGTCGTACACCGCCGCGCCGCGGGAAAAGTTCGCGCGGACCAATTCTTTATTCATCGGTAAATCCCGCGATCAGGCGGCGGAGATCGTCCGGTGCTTCTACCTGGGGAGCATGGCCGACCCCATTAAGAACGGCCAGTTTGCTCTCCGGAATGGTCGTATTTAACAGATCGGCCGCCGCCGGCAGACAGATCTCGTCCTCGCTTCCATGAACGATCAAAGTCGGCAAGCGAAGCTCGCTCGCTTCCTGGCGCAGGTCGACCTGGGCAAGCTCTGATAGCTCCTTCAGCGCGGAATCGCGGGGAAGGCTAAGCGGAGCGACCGGTCCCCTTTCTTTAAAAACCATGTCGTAAAATGGCCCCAGACCATGGTCCCGGATCTTCTTGGCCAATCGCTTTAATAATGCCGGGGGCAAGCCGGCCGCGTAACCGTCATTGTTCAAAAATTTAGGGGTCGTGGAAACCAGGACCAGCCGCGCGACCTTTGCCGGGGCCAGGAGGGCGGTCCTAACCGCCAGCATCCCTCCCAGCGACCAACCGACCAAACAACATTCGGCCGGAAGCATTTCGGCCAAACGTCGCGCCTCAAGAGAAAGATCCTCAAAGCAAAGCTCCGGAGCGGCGCCGTCCGCCTGACCTTCCCAGATCCCCGGACCGATGGCAAAACCATGCAAATAAACGATTTCCATATCCTCTATGTTATAATTTCTAAGATGAATTATCAAGAAAAGCTTCGGGCCTGCTTGCTCTTGCTCGGCCTGATGATCTTCGCGCAACCTTCGGCATCGGCGGATGAAAAAGCCTTTTCATACAACGTCTTCCCCTACGCTTTTTATGACTCTTCCATCGGCACGATGGTCGGCTTGTTTGGCGCCAGCGCCAACCTTTTCCAGCGGGATGAATTGATTAACGCTTACTTTAATTTCGTCGACAGCGGCGCCAGGGAAATAAGTCTGGCCGGAGCTTTTCCAGGATCGCCGCTCGCTTTCGACGCGGCCCTCTCGGTCGGGACCGCGGTTGACGACCGCTTCTATGGCCTGGGGATGGGAACACAAAATTACTCGAACTATAATAATGATTACGGCAATTTCCGACTTGCCATGACCAGGCCGGTAACCAAACAGCTCCGGCTCGGCCTAAAGATCCATTCGTCAAGCAACCGGCTTTTCAAGATAAATAACCAGCTCAACCCGATCACGCCGGAGATGGAAGATCAACTGCGAAATTACCAGGTGCTGAGCTTTTTCCTTAACGGAAAAGAGGATAAACCTTCCGCCCCCGGCTGGGGACTGGCCAATTCCATCGACTTTGGCTTCAACTCCGCCGGTTTTGTCCGCTGGAGGGGGGAACTTACCAGAACGCTCCCTCTCCCCCTGGCCAATCAATCCCTGGCAGGCCGGCTGGCTCTCACGCAATTAAGCGGAGACAAGATCCCGCTCTACGAATACGCGACCCTGGGCGGTCGGGACAATCTGCGCGGCTACCCCTGGTATCGTTTCCGGGGACATGGGTCAAGCATGGTCAACCTGGAATATCGCTTCCCCATTATTTGGGCCCTGGGAGGGGTTTTGCTTTTTGACAGCGGCAGGGTCTACGACCGGGCGGGCCTTTTTGATCTCAATTCCTGGGCGGTCAATTATGGCGTTGGGGTCAGGCTATATCTCCAAACCATGATCTTACGGGCAGACTACAGCATCGGCGCCGAAGGTGGCTTTGTCACTTTCTATTACAACCACGCGTTTTAGAAGGTGCTATAATTATTTTATGGACCATCAATCTCTTGCGAATCGCCTAATTGGCGGGGAAAAGCTGGCTATAGCGGAAGCGCTGGAACTGATCTCGACCCCTGATGAGCAAACGTTCGAACTCCTTGCCGCCGCCAACCATTTGCGCCGGCGCTTTAAAGGGAACAAGGTCCGGCTCTGCTCGATCGTTAATGCTAAATCGGGGCACTGCAGTGAGAATTGCTCCTTCTGCGCTCAATCCGGACATTACCAGACCAACGCCGAGGTCTACCCCCTCCTCCCAGCCGAAGAGATCGCCGCGACCGCCAAAAAAGCGGAAGAAGAGCAACAAGCAACCTGCTTTTCGATCGTCACATCAGGACGAGGAGTTAACACCGAAAAAGATATCGCCGAGATCTCGGGGGCCCTTAAAATGATCAACGACACAACTAAAATGAACCGCTGCGCCTCGCTTGGGATCCTGGACCGGCCAACTATTCGCCAACTTAAAGCGGCTGGACTGAAGAAGCTTCATCACAATCTTGAAGCGGCAGAAAGTTTTTTCTCCAATGTCTGCACCACCCACACCTTTGCCGAGCGGGTCGAGACGATCAAGAACGCGAAAGCGGAAGGAGTAGCGGTCTGCGCCGGCGGGATCTTTAATCTGGGAGAATCATTGAAACAAAGAGTAGAACTGGCAATGGCCTTGCGTGAACTTGACGTCGATTCTGTTCCGATCAATATTCTCAATCCGGTCGCCGGTACCCCGGCGGCGGCCAAACATCGGTTGATCTCCCCGCTCGAGGTTCTGCGCCTGATCGCGACTTATCGTTTTATTATGCCGACCAAAGATATCGGGCTTTTCGGCGGACGGGAACAGTCACTCGGTCAGCTCCAGCCGCTAATGTTTATCGCCGGAGCAAACGTTACCCTGGTAGGAAATTATTTAACGACGTCCGGCCAATCGGCCGAGCAGGACCTTGCCATGATCAAAGCGCTCGGCCTAGAAATCGAGAAAACCACGTGCTAGAGTTCATCGACCAGGGACTCGCTGAGCTGAAGCAAGCTGGACTGCGTCGCTCCGTTAAAACAGCAAACACCTCCGGTCGGCTGATCGAAATTGACGGCAAAAAGCTCCTGAACTTCTGCTCCAATAATTATCTCGGCCTTGCCCATCACCCAAAGGTCATCGAACGGGCCACCATCGCTCTCAAGGAATTCGGCGCCGGGGCGACCGGCTCCCCTCTGATCTGCGGCTGGACAAAATATCACGAAGGGCTGACCAAAAAACTGGCCGCTTATAAAAACCGGGAAGCCGCCACCCTCTTTCCGACCGGTTACCAAGCCAATCTGGGAACGATCACCGCGTTAACAACTGAAGAAGACACGATCATTATCGATCGGCTGAACCACGCGAGCATTATTGACGCTTGTCGATTATCTAAAGCTAAGCTTCAAGTTTATAAACACCGCGACTTAGCTTCTCTGGAAGCAGTCTTAAAACGATCAGCCAAATTCAAAAAACGGTTAATCGTCACTGACATCGTTTTCAGCATGGATGGCGATCTCGCCCTGCTAGCCGAGATAGTCGAGCTGGCCAGAAAGTATAACGCCATCACCATGGCCGACTACGCTCACGCCACCGGCGTGGTCGAACTCCCCGGTGAACCCGAGATCATCATGGGAACTTTATCCAAAGCGCTAGGCAGTCTTGGCGGGTTTATAGCCGGCGACGCGAAACTGATCGATTTTCTGCGGAACAAGGCCCGCAGTTATATTTATTCGACCGCTCTTCCTCCCAGCGCTTGCGCCGCCGCTCTTGCCGCTTTGGAAGTGATCGAAACGGAACCGGGAAGAAAAAAGAGGTTGCAACAAAATATTTGTTTGGCCAACACTCTTCTTGGAAACCTGCGACTAAACGTCGCGGTTTCCAAGGAACCGAGGCGTTCAGCCTCCGGTTCCTTGGAGCAGCAAAGCCCGATATTTCCAATAATCATCGGCAACAACGAGCGGACGATGCGGGTCTCACAACAGCTTTTTGACCGGGGCTTTTTCGTTTCCGCCATCCGCCCACCAACCGTCCCGGATGGAGAAGCCCGCTTGCGGATCACCATCACCAGTGAACACACTAAGGAGGAGATCGAATGCCTGGCATCTTCATTACGGGAACTGATACCGGCGTAGGCAAGACCTACGTTACTCAATATCTGGCCGAGGAATTCCGCCGCCAGGGGAGCGACGTCGGGATTATGAAGCCGATCTCCTGCGGCCCAGCCAAGGACAATGATGCTCTCCTTCTAAAAAAGAGGCTTAAAATAAACGACCCTATTCACCTAATCAACCCTATCCACCTGAAGCATCCCCTCGCCCCACTCCCCGCCGCCCGGCTGGAAAAAAAGAAGATCGACCTTAAGAAAATATTCTCGGCCTTCAAGGAGCTGGAGAAAAAACACGACCTGGTCCTGGTCGAAGGGGTCGGCGGCGTGGCTGTTCCGATCAACAAAAACTACTGCGTCATTGACCTGATCAAAGACTTAAAACTGCCGACCATTATTGTCGCCCGAGCCGGCCTGGGGACCATCAATCATACTCTATTAACAGTCAGCGCCTTGCGGGAACAAGGGATCGAGATCATGGGGATAATCCTGAACAGCTTCCGGGGGAAAGAACTTTCTGAAAAAAGCAACGCTGAAATGATCGAAGAATTGAGCGGCGTCCCGGTGATCGGCAAGCTCATGTGGGTGGCAAACTGAACTCGCACCCGCAATATTTCTGACGATAAACCCCATATTGTCTCGATAGCTCTAGTCCCTTTTTATGGGCCTCGTCCGCATCAAGCGGAAAAGTTCGGTATTTCAATTTAGATTCCCTGGCCAGCTCCTCACCAAAGTCATTGATCGCTGTCGTGTCTTTAAACCGGCTAACGCTCAAGGTCGTCGCAAACTCCTGAAAATTATTTTCGGCGGCATATTCGGCGGTGGTCAATAAGCGAAATTTGAAGCAAAGTTGACAGCGCTCGCTATTTTCCCCGTAACTCTCCAAGGGGGCGTCCAGTCGTTCTTTCAGATAAGTCAGCCAGCTGTTATGGTCATACCCTCCCTCAACAAATTCAAGCCCGTACTGGACGGCAATCCGCCTGGTCTCTTCCAACCTCTTCAAGTATTCGGCTTCGGGAAAAATATTTGGCCCGTAAAAATATAACGCCAAAGAACCAATGGGCAGACGCTCAACGGCAAGCAGATGATCAATGATCGGCAGAGCGCACGGAGCACAGCAGACATTGAGAAGAAGCCCATTCATAATGATATTATAACGTGGCTGGCCTAAAGATTACAGCTTTCGCTCTATCAACAAGGGCATAGAGGCCAAACATAATTCTATCCGCAACACCAAATATTTTACCTAGCACTTTTTGCCAACCGCTCTCTTTATTTGGCAAAGACTTTTCCGCAAGATCTATCATTCTAATAATATCGTCACAAGAATTTATCCTAGAGCCAAGATCAGGGGCAAGCATTCCACGCAATAATTGACGCATCTCTTTAGGAAGAGAAAAGATTTGCAATGATGGCCTTCTTTCATTTTTTATATTCGAGAGGATTCTCTCTTCACTATCACCATTGCCGGCAAAAGGATGTCGACCAGAAATCATCATAAAAAAAGTTATGCCAAGAGCAAAAATGTCAGATCTTTGGTCAATTTCAGACATCTTTGCTTTTTCTGGGGAATAATATTTAGGGGTCCCTGCATGAATCCCTATTGGATAACTACTCGCCACACCTAGGTCAATTAATTTTAGTGTTCCATTTTCATCCATCATGATATTGTCTGGTTTGATATCATTATGGATCAACCCAATTTGATGCAAAAACCCAAGCCCATTGGTAATCTGTCGTAAATATTTTAAGGCCAATAAGTGCGGCAACCCTGATGGCTCGATCCCGCCATGCTTCTTAATGATTCTAGAGAGATCTCCCCTATCCAAATATTCTAATACGCAAAAAGAAAGACCCGATGATTCTTCTCGCCCGTAAAAATTAATAATTGAAGAGTGCCCACCAGTTGCCATGACTTGGGAAAAATTATTAAATTCAGTGTTATCAGTACAATCAATATTAAATCCAAGCTGTAATGTATCAATTTTTAACGCATATTGTTTTCCGGAAGGATCAAACCCCTGCCAAACCTGTCCATAACCACCCTGACCAACCTTTTTTTCAAGTGTATATCTCCCCAATGAAACACCTTTCCCTAAAGTTGGTTTTACCAAAGGCTGTCTCCCTGAATAATGCGCTACAGCCTCAGCATTTCTAACTAACGATCTCAATGATGGTATTTTAGTCATAGCTACTACCTATATTAGTATTATCGTAATTGGGCTTGGTAATATTGCATCAAACAGCAAGCATCAACCACTTGTTTTTGGCTTTATTATAACTATAATATATATTAGTTAAGCAAGGCCACCGCTAAGTTCAGGATCGAGGCAAAACTGACCCAAAGTATGTAGGGAACTAACAGCCAGGCGGCCGGTTTAGAAAGCTTGCCAAACCTGATTATCGTCTCGAGGATCAATAACCAGAGGATAACAATAACAATAAAAGCCCCCCAGGGAGAATGGAGGCCGAAAAAGACGATCGACCAGGCGACATTAAAAACCAGTTGAAAACCAAAATGCATCAGGGAAAGCTTAACCTCTTTTTTATCCCACCCTTTTTCAAAGATCAGATACGCGGCGATTCCCATCATTATATAAAGAATGATCCAGACCGGACCAAAAAGCCAGTTTGGCGGATTAAAAGGAGGCTTATTAAGCGCCACGTACCAGGTTGGAATTGAAGGCATTGTAGCAAGAGAACCTAAAAAACCAGCCCCCAGACAAACAATTGTCGCGATAATAATCCCAAAGATCCTGGTCATCATGTTTTTTCCCTCCTAATTTCCCAGACTTCCACTTCCCCCGGAATCACTTTAAAAACCGGATTAGGTCGCGGCCTTTTCAATTTCGTATTATAATCCTCCGCCAGCCGCTTTTTCAACTTTTTTACCAGGTGGTTATATTCATATTTTATTTGCTGTGAGTTAACCGTCATTATCAGACGTTTTCCCGATGGAGCCAGTATCTTGCTCCGATCAAAAGAATATCCCCTCCTCTCCCCTTCAGCCAGAATCACCGACAAATACGCGCCGATCGCTTTTATTGGATGGCGCGAACAACGAAAACGAACAAGCTGGGGGTGGTGCTTATAACCCTTGGTTTTACCGGATAAAACTTTTTGGGCGAGCAAGGCTTCCCGCCAGAGAGCGACCAGCCCCTTAGCGTCGAGATATTTAGGGTAAATACTCCACAACCTCATGACGGAATGATAGCACATTTACACATTATTAAATAAAGTGAATTTTTGTCAAAAACCTGCCGATATATATATGGAAGCGAAGACATACCTTTTCACTTCTGTCGAGACAAACTAACCCCTGAGCCTGTTCAGGGGTTTTTTGTTATAATACCTTCTATGCCGATCAATAAAGCGAAAAACTATTACTTGGGGAAAGGGAGCACCCGCCTCAATTGCGCCCAGTCGGTCATTAAGGCCTTTCAGGAACACTTTGGCTATGATGACAAGCTCGTGGCAGAATTCCTGGCCTGCGGCGGAGGAAGGGCCCCTGGCGGGGTTTGTGGCGCTTATTTTGCGGCCAAGCATCTCCTGCAAAAGAAAGATCCGGCTAAATTAACCGAGTTCGACAATTGGTTTCTAGAAAAAGCTGGTTCCCTGCAATGCCGGGAAATAAGAGAAAAACGTCAACTCTCCTGCCTTGGCTGCGTGGAAAAAGCGGCGGAATTTATAGCCAGACAGTGACTTGCGTCTATTCCTCGGTCAACCAGGCTGGCGGTGCGTCATCAGGATCATTTCCCGTTTCACTGATAGCTTTAATTTTGATTTGTCTCGGCTGATAAGAAGCTGTCCGCTTTGCCCTTATTGGCTTCTGAACCAGAGCGATCCTCGCCTTGAGGTCAGCGATCTCTTTTTCATGCCTGGCTTTTATGAACTTGATCTCTTCAACTTGCTTGAGGTTCAAGGTTTTGATCTCTTCTTCGTACTTTGCCATAACGACCGAAATATCCGGCTTGCCGGTCGCCTCTTCTTCGATCCTGGGAATCGGCTCCCACATCCGTCCGGTATATTTCCAGCTTTGGCCGGTCTCGGTATCAACCATCAGAAAAGCACTCCCCCCCCAAAATCCCGCTTTTTCCATGAAGATCCGGTAACGGTCGGTATTGGCATGCGTCGCGGCGGAGGCAATGACCAGAAGTAATACGATCAGAAATATTTTTTTCATGCGGCCCCCCCTGATAAACTTTCGGCTTATCGCCTTGGTTTACTTGCCTTCTTTTCTCATCGCCGCGAGGATATCATCGATCCCAAACCCATACTTTTGCGGTTTGCTCGCTGGCGGCGACTCCCTTTTTTCGGCAAGCGGGGCTCTTGGCCTCTCCGGTTGATTTTGCGGCCTTCTGAAGCCTGACGACGGTCTGGCCGGGCGCTGCGGCCTGTGGGACGGGGAATTGCCTCTGCGAGGCTGAAAGTGCCGCGACGGAGAAGATGAACCTCCCCGCTCAAAGCCCTCAGTTATGATCTCGGGGTGGCGGCCGATAGGAATGCTTAGTTTCATCATTCGTTCAATTGTCCTAAACTCTTTTTCCTGGTCCGGGGTCGCCAGCGAGATCGCCTTCCCCTCACTGCCGGCCCGGGCGGTCCGCCCGATCCGGTGGACATAGTTCTCACTGTCATCCGGCAGGTCGTAATTAACAACCAGTTCGATCCCTTTAACGTCTATGCCGCGAGCGGCAATGTCAGTCGCGACCAAAACCCGGTATTTCCCCCGCTTAAACCCTTCCAGCGCTTCGCGGCGCTGAAACAGAGAGCGGTCGGAATGAATATCAATCGCATTGATACGTTTAGACTGAAGGTCGCGGGCCACCCGGGAAGCCCCTCTTTTGGTCCGGCAAAAAACCAGGACCGTCCCCCGGTATTGTTCTAAAAGCTTGCAAAGCAGGGGAAGCTTAGCTTCTTTTCTGACAATAAAAACTTCCTGGGAAACCTTTTCGGCCGCGGTCCCCGGAGGGGCAACCTCGATCCGGATCGGCAGTTTCATGTATTTGGAAGCGACCCGAACGATCTCGACCGGCATGGTCGCTGAAAAAAGCATTGTTTGCTTTTCGCGCGGAACGGTCTTCAGTACCTGTTCGATCTGGGGGGCAAAACCCATGTCGAGCATCCGGTCAGCTTCGTCGAGGACCACGATCCGGGCATCGCCCAGGTAAACATTCCCTTGACCAAGATGATCGATCAGCCGGCCGGGGGTCGCGATGATAATTCGCGGCTGGCGGCGGAGCGCCTGGATCTGTTGTCCCATCGAGGCGCCACCAATCAGGACGACCGGACGGACATTGTAAGCCTGGCAAAATTGACGGAGGCTTTCTTCAACCTGGAGAGCTAATTCCCGGGTCGGAACCAGGATCAGTCCTTTCCCCTGTTCGGTCGCCAGACGCTGGATCATCGGGATACCAAAGGCCAGGGTTTTACCGGTCCCGGTCTGGGCAATCCCCACCAGGTCTTTCCCTTCAACCGCGACCGGAATGGCTTTGTGCTGGATCGGGGTCGGGGAGGTAAATTTAAGTTTTTCTAAAACCCCCAAAGTCTTTGGAGCGAGGCCAAGGCCGTAAAATGTTTGATTTTCACTGTTCATAACACTATTGTAGTCCTTTTTCGCCTAATAATCAAATATACGCGCTATTTCCGGTTCAGCATCTTCAGCGCTTCAAACCAGATCAGGCTGGCGGCGCCGCCAAAGAGGGAAATTATATAATCATTAAGATGAAAGACCTCAAAATGAAATAACTCCCTAAGAAAAGGAAGGTTAAGCACCAGGAACAGAGCAACTAAAGTGCCGGCAACGACCAACCAAAGGGCATGGTTTTTCTTTTTTACCACGTAAGCAATGTTTTGGGTCCAGGAAAGATTGGTCAAGATCAACATCAGGTTAGCAAAAACCATGGTGGCAAAAGTCAAACTGCGGGCTTCGTTCTCGCTCTTTCCCAGATGGAGCGCCAATAAAAAGACGATCATCACGACCGCCAAGACACTCAAGCCCTGAAGGAAACTGATCACCATAGCGCTCCGGTCAAAAAGCCGGTCACTTAATTTACGCGGAGGACGCCGCATGATCTCTTCTTCTTCCGGCTCCGCTTCAAAGACGGTCGAGCAGGCGGGATCGATGATCAGTTCCATAAAAGCGATATGGGCCGGCAAGAGGACGATCGGCAACTGAAATAAGATCGGGAACAAGGACATCCCGGCGATCGGGACGTGGACTGCAAAAATATAGGCGACCGCTTTTTTTAGGTTATCGTAAATCCGTCGTCCCATTCTAACCGCTGAAACGATCGAAGAAAAGTCGTCGTTCAGCAGGACAATGTCGGCCGATTCCCGGGCAACATCTGTCCCCCGCTCCCCCATAGCCACTCCAATGTGAGCTGATTTCAACGCTGGAGCGTCATTGACACCGTCACCGGTCATCGCGACGACCTCTTTGTTCAACTTGAGAGCGTTAACAATATTAAACTTCTGTTCCGGCACGACCCGGGCGAAAATATTAACCACTTTGATCCGTTCCTGCAGTGCCAAACGATCCATAGTCAGCAATTCCTGGCCGGTAATGACCTCGTCGGGATTGTGGAGACCGATCTGTCTGGCAATGTATTTTGCGGTCCCGGGATAATCTCCGGTGATCATGATCACCCGCAGGCCGGCGGCGTAACATTCTTTAACGGCCGGCGGCACAGTTTCCCTGACCGGATCGGTAAAACCGATCAAGCCGATGTATTTAAAATCAAAATCATGCTGACCATCGGGCAAGGAGGTCTTATTGAATGAAGCTTTGGCGACCGCCAATAAACGGAGCCCTTTATCGGCCAGCTCGGTTACGATTTTGGTCAGTTCGCCTTTCTGCACTTCGGAAAAATGACAAAGATCGGCGATCGCCTCCGGCGCCCCTTTCGTCGCGATAATGTAGCTTTGCTTATCCGGCGATTCCCAGACGTGCGATAAGGCCAAAAGTTGTTTTGAGAGCGGGTATTCCCGGATCAATTTCCAGGTGTGATGGAGGTGTTCGGTGTTTGTCAGCCAGGCCTCCCCTTTTGTTTTTATCTCTTTTTCGATCGGATCAAAGGGGTCCCGCTGGCTCGCCAGCAGAGAAAACTCGAGCAGATCGTGAAATTTCTCGTCGAGCATGTCAACCCCTTTGGTTTCACAGTGCTGCCCATCGGCAAACAACGAGCTCAAGGTCATTTTGTTGTGGGTCAGGGTTCCGGTCTTATCAACGCAAAGGACGGTCGCCGCCCCGAGCGTTTCAATGGCCGGCATTTGGCGGGTCAAGACCTGACGCTTGGAAAGGCGCCACGCTCCCAGGGTCAAAAAGATCAACAGAACAACGGAAAATTCTTCCGGCAGCATCGCCATGCTCAAGGTCAAGCCGGCCAGGAAACCATTAATCCAGCTCCCCCTGGTCAACCCATAAACGACCACAACGATTGCGCAAAGGACCAACCCGACCAAGGCAAATGTTTTTATGATTTTGGTCGTTTCTTTTTGGAGGAGGGTCGATTCTTCGCGGATCGATTCCAGCGCTTTACCGATCTTGCCGATCTCGGTCTTGGCGCCGGTCGCGAAAACTTTCCCCAGGCCATGCCCCTGGACGATCATCGTCCCGGAGTAGACGAAAGCAAGCCCTTCGCCGCCCGCTTGTTTGGAATGGCTCGCTCCATCCCATTCGCTTTTAGAGACCGAGAGCGCCTCCCCGGTCAAGAGGGACTCATCAAGCATTAAGTTGGAATTAAAAATAACATAAGAGTCGGCCGGGACCCGGTCCCCTTCGCGCAAGACGATAATATCATCAGTCACAACCTCGCATCCCGGGATCCTTTTTTGGTTCCCGCCGCGGATCACTAATGCCCTGGGGGAAGAAAGGTTGCGGAGGGCCTCCAACGCCCGTTCGGTCTTCCGCTCCTGGTAAAAAGTAATCCCTATGACGACAAAAACAAAGGTCAGGAGCATTAATGCGTCTTTTAATTCACCGAGGATAATGTAGATCAAACCACTTCCAAGCAGGAGCATCAGCATCGGTTCGCGGAGTACGTTCCAAAGAATTTGCAGGATGTTGCGTTGCTTTTGCGAAGGAAGCTCGTTATATCCTTCTTTTTTTACTTTTTCAACGGCCTCTCTTTCCGAGAGCCCTTGAATATTCCGCAGGTCGACTTCTTCCATTCAGGCAATAATAACAAATTAACGGGTAAGGCTCAAACAAAAAGGGCCCCGACTTAACGTCGGAGCCCTTTTAAAACACTCAACTTTTAGGCCAGGATTTTGTCAACGATCTGCTTGTCAATGTCCATGACGTAAGGAATGCCGGTCACCTGGGCGCATTCCTGGGTCAGGGAGACAATGTCGTCGCGGGTCAGATAAGAGAGAGCGAACTTTCTCTCTCCGGCCATGAACTGGCGCAGGCCCGTGGCCAGCCGGTCGACGTAAGAGTACATCGCGACCGCTCCCAGAGGGATCCGCTTGAAGTCCTTGCCATAGATCGATTTGAGCTCTTCGTATTTCACGAAGATCTCTTCCGCGGTTTTGCCATATTTGGAAACGGTGTTGGGAAGCTTCCCTTCCTTGATCCACTGCTCCACGTTCTTGCCGACCATCCCCGGGATCATCGTCGCCCGGCCCATGCAGACCGCTTTAACGTACGGCGCCCCCATGGCGATAGCCTTAAAAATATGGTCTTCCAGGGAGAAACCGCCGGCGATCGCGAGATCGGGAACAAACTTCCCTTTGGCCCGCAGTTTTTCGCACATGTCGTAAGCCATCGCCTGCAGATAGATCGTCGGGATACCCCATTCGCACATCATCCGCCAGGGGCTCATCCCGGTCCCACCCCCCGCTCCATCAATGGTGAGAAGGTCGATCTGATGGTCGGAAGAAAATTTGATCGCCCGGGCCAGATCGGCCGGCCGGTAAGCGCCGGTCTTGAGCGTGACGTATTTTGCCCCCGCTTTGCGCAAGCGGGCGACTTCGCCGGCAAACCCTTCTTCGGAAACCATCCCGAGGCGGGAATGGCGCTCAAACTCTTTGATCGCCCCATCTTCATAAGCCTCTTCGATCGCTTTATCCTCCGGGTCCGGAGCAACGATATAGCCGCGGGATTTTAGCTGGAGAGCCCTCTCGATCGTCGGCAATTTCACTTCTCCGCCAATGTCCTTGGCCCCTTGCCCCCATTTCATCTCGATCACTTCCGCGCCAAGCTTCTCAATAGCGTATTCCGGCACGCCAAGGCGCCCGTCCTCAACATTGTACTGGACCAGGATATTGCCGTATTCCCCTTTCCATTCTTGATAAAGCTTGACCCTGCGTTCCAGTTCCGGAGAATGAACGATCCGGCCGTTCTTGATCTCTGATTTCGGGTCCATGCCGCAGACGTTCTCTCCGACCACGATCATGATCCCGGAGATCGCCGCGCCGATGGCAAACCCTTCCCAGTTAACCCGGGCGATATCGGTCGACCCGAGCGCGCCGGTGAAGACGGGTGCTTTCATTTTGATCTTTGGCTTGCCGGGGGCACCGACCGCCGATTCAACGTTAACGTTGGGAAATTTGGCGACGTCCGGATCGGGAGCCACGCCGACCGCGCCGACCGCGGTCCCCATGATATTGAGATGGGAATAGTCGACCGGATAATCCTTGGTCGAGCCGGAAGTGGTCTTGCCGTAAGGCTGGGGATAGATCACTTCGCGCCCGCGCAGTGACGAACGGAAAACCTCGCAATTGCCGGCACAGCCGTCAAGACAGACCGAGCAAATGCCTGAACAAGGAGCGACTTCAGAGATCCGGTTCTTGGAATCGGTCGCGGTCGAGCCATTGGGACGCATTAAATTACCCATTTGTATACACTCCTTCTAAAAAATGTAACCTTCTAGAGGACGTCATCGTCAAAGCCGCACTTCTTTGTGCGAGGCAAAAATGAGGTTCAGCAAAACTACTTTACTAAATACCCGGATAAATGTCAAACTTTATGAAAACTCTCGGCCAGGATGATCGCTTCAGCCACTTCTCTCATCGGCTTACGGTTGTCCATGCTCTGCTTCTGGATCATGCGGAACGCTTCACTGCCGCAGGCGCCGATCTTTCTCATCAGAATATCTTTCGCCCGCTCGACAATTTTTCTGGTCTCCAGTTCTTCATAAATAACCTTGGTCTCGACCATCAACTCGGTATTTTCGATCGCCACCGCCGCCTGATTGGCAACGGTTTGGAGGAGGCTGATCTCTTCCTTGCTGAAACGGTGCGGTTGTGAAGTGTAGCAATTGATCACCCCTTTGACCTTCCCTTTCAGGGAAATGGGAACGGAAAGGAGAGAACAGAGCTTTTCTTTTTTCGCGAGCTCGCGATTGAGGTATCTTGGGTCTTTGCGGACATCCGAGACCTGGATCGGGGTATTTTCAAGAGCGGCCAGGCCCGCGATCCCTTCCCCCATTTTTAGGTTCGGCTTCCGTTTATAGGCCGGGCTGATTGACTGGGTCGCTTTGACCTCAAGCTCGTTCTCTTTATTTAGCAGCATCAACGAGCAGATCTTAGAATGCATCACCGAGGCGGTCACGGTAACGATCAATCCCAGGATATCCTCAAGATAAATATCTGAAGTGATCGCCCGGCTGATCTCCAGGAGGCCGTTAATGTGCTTGGCGGTTTTATTCGGAGCCATTTACAGCGCTTCCAGGTATTTGTCTATCTCCCATGGCGTTATTTGCATCCGGTACTCGTCAAACTCCGCCAGTTTTGCTTCGACAAACTTCTCGTAAGTGTGTTTGCCCAGCGCTTCCTGGAGCACTTTGTTGGCTTTTAATTCTTCAACGGAACGCTTCAGCGAGAACGGCAGCATCCCGACATTAAGCTCGGCAAGCCGGGAGGGAGCTAGTTCGTAAACGTCTTCTTCAACCGGGGCCGGCGGGGTCATCTTCCCTTTGATCCCATCCAGTCCCGCTTTAAGCATCGCGGCAAAGGCCAAATACGGGTTGCAGGAAGGATCGGGACAGCGGAGCTCCAGTCTGGTCGACTGCTCGCGGCCCGGAGAATAACGAGGGATCCTGATCAGGGCGGAGCGGTTGATCTGCGCCCAGCAGATATAGACCGGCGCTTCATAGCCGGAGACCAGCCGCTTATAAGAGTTGATTGTTGGCGCGACGATCGCCGCCAGGGAGCGGGCGTGCTTAAGCTGGCCGGCCATGTATTGATAAGCCAGTTTGCTTAATTTGTATTTGTCGTTCGGATCAAAAAACGCGTTCTTCCCCTCTTTGTCGAACAATGATTGGTGAACGTGCATCCCCGAACCAGCTTGATTAAAGAGCGGCTTGGGCATGAACGAAGCATAAAGCTCATGCTGGTTGGCGATCGCTTTGATAACGTATTTAAGGGTTATCGTGTTATCGGCCGAAGTGAGGGCGTCGGAATAGCGAACGTCGATCTCGTGCTGTCCGGGACCGACTTCATGATGGGACATCTCCGAGACCATCCCCATACCTTCCAGGGCGAAGATTATGTCCTGGCGAACATCGGAAGCCATGTCCCTGGGGGAATAATCAAAGTAGCCGCCAATATCGTGGGGGACAGTGGTGATCTTGCCGTTCTCCTTCTTAAGAAGGTAAAATTCAACTTCCGGCCCGGTGTAGAACTTATACCCCAGCTCTTCCGCTTCGGCGATCGCTTTCCGCAATATATAGCGGGGATCCCCCTCAAACGGTTTCCCTTCCGGGGTAAAGATATCACAGATAAACCGGGCACATTTGCGCCCTTCTACCGTCCAGGGGATCACCTGATAGGTGCTGGGGTCGGGCTTGAGAAACATGTCCGATTCGCAAATCCTGGCGAAACCAAGGATGGAACTGCCGTCAAACCAGAGCCCTTTCTCTAAAACATCGGAAACCCGGTTGAGCGGGATCGCGACCGATTTGATCGCCCCCATGATATCGGTAAATTGAAGGTAAACAAACTTGATGTTATCCGATTTAGCTTTTGCCAGAACATCTTTGGCCGCCGCGTCTAAAGTCACAAAAAAGCCCTCCTCGTATGAATTGTTAATGTATTATAGTAAATGATTAGTTATTATGCAACATGAGCAAGTTCGCGCCAGACTGCACAATGAATAGACGAACGGGGTTTATTTTTTCTTCGGAGGGATAATAACTTTCTTCTTTATTACGACCGGGGCTTTACCCGGTTTTTTAACTGCCGGCTTAACGATAACCGGCTTCGGAGCAACGGGTGGCGGTGATTCAACTTTGGGCTCTTCCCCAACATAACCGATCGAGAAATAATGGGTCGTCATTTCTCCTAATCCGGCATAAGTATGATAAGCGTAGTCAAAATTAAAACCTCTCGCTCGTGTTCCAACCCCGAGCGAATAGTTAATGTTATCCGGTTTTTGGTCCAGACCGGCGCGTAAAAAGAACTGTTTGAACGGGTTCCACTCCGCCCCCAAATGGAACAAGAGCCCTCGGGTCGTGGATGCGAGGTCAACAGCAGCCAGCCAATTCCTATCGGGTACTTTATAAGCAAGGCCGCCGACGATCGCCAGCGGCAGTTCATCCCCGCGCATATTACTGCCGGGAATTATGTTCTTGAGCGTCAACGCCCCGGTCAGTCGTTCATTTATCGGGATAATCGTTCCAAGATCAAGGTCAAAACCACCCCCACCCGCCCCCTCAAAACTGGGCGCTCCGCTAAATCCCTGGTTGATAAACTTCAGGCTGGCGCCAACCTTGGTGTTCCATTTTGCATCTTTAGCAAAACCAATAAGCAGGGTCCCACTCCCATAATTCGCTTCGTTCCCGGTTATCTCCGGCACTCCGTTGACCAGGGTCGCTTCTTTGATCCCACCGACCGAAGCATTAATATATCCGACGCCGATCGTCCCATAATTTGTCCGATAAGCTCCGCCAAACATCAGGTACGGGACCTCTCCCATAACGTTCCCACTCATGCTGGTCAGGCTGTATTTCCCGATGTTGGCGAGAGCGGCCGGGTTTTGAAAAAGCGAACCGCTGTTATCCTCCGGATTGAACACGCTCCCCATCCCCAGCGGCTTGGCCCCAATGCCGATCTCGGTCAGGTCGACGACTTGGGAGGCGGAAGCAGGGTAAAACAGCTGTAAGCTGTAAGCTGTAAGCATTAAACAAAAAAATATATATGAGCTCTTTCTCATTTGACAATCCCCATCTTTCCGCCACCAACGATTTTTCCACCCTGGACGATCTTATATAAATAAACCCCATCGCCCAAAACGCTCCCCCATTTATCCTTGCCGTCAAAATCGATATTGTTCTCTCCGGCACTGCCTCCTGGGACTCCAGCAGCCCAGCTATTCTGCCAAACGATCGTCCCGGTCAGATCAACAATATAAATGCTCGTCGCCGCGGCAGAATCAAGCCAGTACCAGATCTTGGCGGCCGCTCCGCTGTTCGGATTATAGGGATTGGGTCCAAAGCGGACCACATTACTGGAAAGGGCCCCGATCGGAGCAAAGATCGTAAAATGGGTCGTGGTAAAAGTGATTGAGGCGTCGGTGTAAGAAACGACCACAATCCCGTCTCGACTCCAGCCGCTTCCGGTCCAGTAGTAGACCCGTGGATCGGCCAGCGGTCCGTTAATCGGCATAGTTACGGTCACCGGCAGGGTAAAACTGGTGATCGATGAAACAATATCATATACTTTGCCGCCGATCATATACCCGACCGGCGGGTTCCCCGGACTGGCGACTTCAGTCACCGCGATCGTCGGATCGGTCGCGCTCGCCCCGGCGGGAATAGTGATCGTCATCCCGGGAATGCCAAGGTCGGAGCTGGAGTATTCTTTGGTTGAAGTCACGACCAGCACTTCCATGGACGCGCTAAATTGGGAAGTGTCCCCCAATTGTCCGGTCTGGGTCGCCGTCAAGTAGTCCCCGGAAAGCAAGCCGCTGTAGGTTATCGTCCCGTTAAACGCGCCGGAAGAGTCGGCCGATAAAGCGCCAAGATAAGTTATCCCTTCGTCGCCATAGGCCTTAAAAAATTCGACAGTCGCGTTTGGTGAAGCGGACCCGGTCACCCTTAGGGCACCGGCAGTCTGATTATATTCGTTGGTTATAACTTCCGGCGATGGGATCCCAAGGTTTGAGTCAAGATACAATTTTATCCCCTCTCCAAAGTTTTCAAAAATTGAATTTTGGGAGATGGTTTCATGGGTCGTGTTGGAATCCTTTATCTGGATGCCGTTTGGATAGGTGCTATTACCATTATAAGCAACGGTATTTTTATAAAAATAGTTGTCATGACTGCCGGTCAGACTGTATACCCCAAAATGCTCGTTTTTTACGTTAGTTTGCCCGTCGCTCCCAAGCCCAATGTAGTTCAACATAATATAATTATTGTCCGACGAGACCACCGCGATCCCCGACATCTGGTTGCCGGAGATAACGTTCCTGCCGCCGGTGGTCCCATCGCCGATATAATTATGGTGGGTGCCGTTATAAAGCCCTACTCCATGGACGGTATTGCCGATTGAACTTAGCCCATTCGGGCTTAGGCCGATATAATTTCCTAAAACTTCGTTGCTTGACGATCCATACAGATAAACACCGTGATTACTATTGCCCGAAATAACGTTGCGGCCGCCAACCGTTCCATTGCCGATCTTATTTCTAACGGAAGTCCCGCTGATCCGCACTCCATAATTATTGGCGATTTTCGCCGTCCCCGCGGCGTTCAAGCCAATATAATTCCCAAGGACCTCATTGCTATTGGAATTTGAAATATAAATCCCCAAATTATTCCCGGAGATAATATTCCTGTCCCCAGAATCAGTACCGCCAATGATATTGCCAAAAGCGCCGCTTGAAAGAATAACGCCGTAATACTCGTTACCAAGAAGGCCCGAGCCGGAAGCGTTTACGCCAATATAATTTCCCTTGACTTCGTTGGTCGAGGCATCGGAATAAATATAAACGCCATCTTCGTTGCCGGAAATAATATTACGTCCGCCAACCGTCCCATCTCCCACATGATTGCCGGAAACATTATAAATAACAACGCCATTTTGGGCGCCGCTAAGATCAATCGCTCCGGTCCGATCGGTCCCAATATAATTCCCTAATATTCTATTGCTTGTGTTCCCGCTGCCACTATACAAGTAAACGCCGCTCGAATAATTGCCGGAGATCACGTTGCGGCCGGCAGAGGTCCCATCGCCAATATAATTATTGTTGCTGTCGTTAACCAAATAAATACCATCGTAGCAGGTCAGCGGCGCAGTCGCATCCCCGCTGGCCGACAAGCCGACATAACATCCCTTAATAATGTTCCCATCTGAATCATTAATGATGATCAAAGCCCCGCCACGACCGCCAATAGGCCCGCACTTATTGACCGCAAGCCCTTGAATAACGTTGTTATCCCCTTTGACATGAAAAACAATAGTATATGCCTCCACGCTCGCCCTGACCTCTACCTGCGGGCCCTGGCTGTTTTCGGCTTCGCGGGTTTGGGTCGATCCATCAATCGTTAAATTATTGACCGTGATATCCGGCAAGCCTGACCGAAGAACGATCCTGTACCACCAGTTACTCCCCGCTTCGGTTGTCACCAGCCCGGGTCCGGATTCTCCGGTGGAGTAGCCGGCATTAGCCAAAGTAATGTCAAAAACAATTTGGTCTCCGGCCGCCGCATCCGTGATCGCCTGGCGGAGAGAACCGGCGCCGGAATCAGCGCAGTTAGTGACCGTCCGAGTAACAGCCTGACCTGAAGAAGAGAAAAAAACAATCAATAGGGCGGCATAAAAAATGTTTTGCCAGTTCATTTATTTGTAACAATATCCAAATATTTCACGATTGTCAACTATTTGACTATCCCCATCTTCCCACCGCCGATCACTTTCCCGCCCTGGACAATCTTGTAAAGGTAAACCCCATCCCCTAAGACCTGTCCCCATTTATCTTTCCCGTCAAAGTCCAGGTTGTTCTCCCCAACACTGCCGCCGGGAGCGCCCGCGGTAAAGCTCCGCTGCCAAACAACAGCGCCTGATAAGTCAACAATATAAACACTGGTCGCGGCGGCGGCGTCAAGCCAATACCAAATCTTAGCCGGAGTCCCGCCATTTGGATTATATGGATTCGGCCCAATGCGGACGAGGTTGCTGGACAGCGCGCCCATGGGAGCTAAAATTGAGAAGTGAGAAACATTAAAAGTTATCGATCGGCTTGTAGCGGAAGTGATTTCAATTCCTTCACAACTCCAACCGCCAGGCCCCCAATAAAACACGCGTGGAGCGGAAAGCAAGCCATTAATCGGCACGGTCATGGTAATCGGCCTAGAAAATGCTTTGACGGAGGAAACGACGCTCAAAACTTTTCCGCCAAGCTGATAGCCAGCGGGAGGGGAGCCAGGGCTCTCCGTTTCCACAATAGAAATAACCGGAATATGAACCATCGCATCCCCGGGGATTGAAATACTTGTTCCGGGCATGCCAAGGTCTGATTCAGAATAAACCACAGTTAGTGGGGCCGGTGGATCGGGAAAAACAAAAGTTGATTTTGCGTTTATTTGGTCAATTTTACCGGGATCATTTATTGAATTTACAATCAGGATGGTTTCGCTGGTAATAGTGTGGTCGCTCAAGCAGTTGATCTCGATCCGTCCTTCCATCTCACCGCCAAGGGGAAGGGAACAGGAATAACCACCGGCTTGGAGCACGGCAGTTATCTCGTTGCCGCCGCTTTTAGCGTCAAATATTCTCAAGCTGTGTTCACTGCCTGGTCCGCTGACTAAAAAGTGATATTGATCGGCGACATTACCGGTATTCTTTAATAAAAAATAAAAAACCGCCGTTTCTTTAGATGTTACCGTCAAAGTCGCTCTGTCAACCGCATAATCAACCCCGGTTGTGCCGATTTTTACTTCTGGTTGATAAACAAAAGGAACAGTAATGTTTACCGTTTGGGCCGGCGAAAACTCCGACGAGTTCTGCCAAGTATCGCGTTGGGTGGCAACCAAGGTATCGCCGGCCAATAATCCAGGATAGGTGATTAAACTATTAACCTCTCCGCTGGAAGAAGCGGCAAAACTCCACAGATAACACTCTCCCTGACCGCCGCGCGCTTTAAATATTTCAACTTGGGCATTGGGTGAGGCGGCAACAGTCAGCGCCAATTCACCGGTCGGCTGATTATAACTGGCGGCGCTGATCACCGGGGCCGGGATCATATTGTTTGCGCCATTAAGGAGCAGAATTCCCCGTCCATAATTTTCATAAATCGAATTTCTGCTGATCAACTCCTGGGTCACCTGAGAACTATTCAAGCAAATCCCTGCCGGATGCATAAAATCGCCATTGTAAGCAATAACATTTGCCGAGCCAATTATGTTCGCCCCAGCTTTATTGTCAATGTAAACCCCAAACCAGCCGTTGCCGGCTTCAGCGCTGACCGCGTCGATCCCGATAAAATTATTAGATATCTCATTGTAGTTCGTGCCGGGATCAACCAGGTAAATTCCGTTGCGGCCATTATTGACGACAACATTCCCAACCCCACCAATCCGGTTATACTTAGCCCCCTGTCTGACATTTACTCCGTCGCCCGAGTTCCCGATGATCGTATTCCCGTTAACTTCATTGCTGTTAACCCCGTTGCCAACAATTGACACTCCCGCCTCATTATTGCCGGAAATAACATTGCCGGCGCAGATTCGGTTATGCTTTGCGGCGCTATATAATGAAACACCCCCCCAATCATTACCAATCGATGACAAGCCATCAATAGCCTTCCCAATATAATTGCCGGCAACCACGTTGCCATCGGCTCCGATCGCCACCCCATAACGATTGTTCCCTGAAATAATATTGCGTCCGGCGCTTTGGCCGTTGCCAATCAAGTTGTAGCTGGCCCCATTGTAAACGGAGACCCCCTCCTGATTATTGCCTAAATCAAACCGCCCGGTCTGGTCAAGACCAATAATATTTCCATAAACTTCATTGCTGTTGCTTCCGCTCCCGCTGATGTAAACCCCAAGATTATCGTTGCCGGAAATAACATTCCCTTCGCCCGGGTTCTCTCCTCCAATTTTATTGGTATTAGCCCCATCATAAAGCCAAATCCCATAATAAGTATTTCCCAAATCTATTGATCCAGTTGGATCTGTCCCAATAAAGTTGCCGGCAATTTTATTGCTCTGACCGGCGGCAACACAAATCCCATATAAACCATTAGCGGAAATAACATTGCCAAATCCAGCGGCGCCAATGATGTTATTGGCGCCATTGGCGATATAAATCCCTGTATCTGAAGCCAGCGGAGCCGCTTGGCAGCCGCTCGCGCTTGTACCTATATAACAGCTTCGAACCATGTTCCCCTGCCCACCTAAAATGTTGATCAAACTCCCTAACTTGCCGTTACCTGATCCATATTTATTAATCGCTAATCCCTCGATCGTGTTGTTGCTGCCACTTATGGTAAAAACATCGGTAAACGAGGAAACAGCGGCCCGGACTTCCACTTCCGGCCCGGCGCCATTATCCGCTTCTCCGGCTTGAGTTTGGCCGTTGATTGACACACCACTGGCGGTCAAGACCGGCAACCCGGAATTCAAAATAATACGAAACCATTTTTTTCCAGGAACTTCACCAACCACTAAACCAGGAGAGTTCGCGCCGACTGAATATCCCGCCTCTTGGGTGGTTATAGCAAAAACTATCTGGTCGCCATCTTGAGCATCGGTCGCCGCTTGACGGAGCGACCCTGCACCAGAATCAGCACAGTTGGTTACCGTCCTGGAAAGAGCGGCGCCAGCCGTTTGGGAAGAGGCAATATATGATAAAACAATTACTACACAGGTATATATTTTAAGCTTATCTAATTTTAAATCTATCATCTCTGACTCCTTATGAGTTCTGGTGATTGGAAACGATTGAGAAGCCGAGGTTACATAACAGGGAGGGAGGAAAACCCGAATAAATATTCGTCCACCGCTCGGGCCGCTTTGCGCCCTTCGGAGATAGCCCAAACAATCAGCGACTGCCCGCGCCTCATGTCACCGGCGGAAAAAACTCCTCTCACGGAAGTTTGGTATTTATCGTCAGTTTTAACGTTCCCACGCTGGTCAAAAGCAACCTTGAGCGATTCCAGCAGACCGATCCTTTCCGGCTGAACAAACCCAAGCGCTAAAAAAACCAAGTCAGCTTCAATTTCGAAATCTGATCCGGAAACCTCCTGCATTATAGCACAATTGTTTTTATCCTTTTTAGAAAAATCAACCCGGGCGCAAATCAACTTTTTGACCCGGCCTTCTTCGCCGCCAAATTTCTTGGTCGCGATCTGCCACTGCCGCTGTGCCCCTTCTTCGTGGCTGGTCGTTGTTTTGAGCAAGAGGGGAAATTTGGGCCACGGCTGGAATCCGGTCCGGCATTCCGGCTGTTTGCTCATCAGTTCTATTTGAACCACGCAAGCGGCCCCCTGACGGTTGGCGGTCCCAACGCAGTCGGATCCGGTGTCGCCACCGCCGATAACGACGACTTTTTTCCCTTTCGCGTCGATCAATCGGTCGGCAGGGATCATTTCTCCGGCGACTCGGCGATTCGACTGGGTCAAATACTCCATGGCAAAATAGATCCCTTTGAGCTCCCGCCCTTCAACTTTGAGGTCGCGCGGCTGGCGCGACCCGCCACACAAGACGACCGCGTCAAATTCCTTGAGTAGTTTTTCGGCCGGCAGGTCGACCCCGACATTAACTCCGGTCTTAAAATTTATCCCTTCCCGCTCCCAAATGGCCAGGCGCCGGTCCAGGACCTTTTTCTCCAGCTTAAAGTCGGGGATCCCAAAACGCATGATCCCGCCGATCCTTTCATCTTTCTCAAATACAGTGACGATATGCCCGGCCTGGTTAAGCTGGGCGGCGCAAGAAAGCCCCGCCGGCCCGGAGCCGACCACCGCGACTTTTTTCCCGGTCCGCTCGCAGGGGGGATTGGCCGCTATCATCCCTTCCCTAAAAGCATGTTCAATGATACCAAGTTCATTTTCCCTGATCGTGATCGGATCGTCATTGATCCCCAAAACGCAGGAGTATTCGCACAGGGCGGGACAGATCCGGCCGGTAACTTCCGGCAGGTTATTGGTCGCATTAAGCATCGTTGCCGCTTTAGCCCAGAGGCCACGGGCCATCAGTTCGTTCCATTCGGGGATCAGATTGCCCAGCGGACATCCCCAATGGCAGAATGGGGTCCCGCAATCCATACAGCGGACCGCCTGGTCAATAGTTTTCTCGTCGCTCCGCAGATCAAAGACCAAATCGTAATCCTTGACTCGCTGGCAGACCGGACGGTATTCGGTCTTGTCGCGCTTGACCTTGAGAAAGCCTCTTGGATCTTTAGCCATCTGCGACCTCCTCCCCTTTCAAGACCCGCTTGTATTCCAACGGCATCACTTTAACGAATTTCTCGCTTTCTTTGTGGAAATTAGCCAGGACCCTCTCCCCTTTAACGCTTTTGGTCAGCCTAACATGGTCACGAAGCAGGCTTTGGATCGTTTCCCGATCGTCATTCTCCAGGGACTGCAATTCGACCATCTCAAGGTTGCATTTATTCTTAAAATCGCCCGATTCATCGTAGACGTAGGCGATCCCCCCCGACATCCCGGCGGCAAAGTTGCGTCCGGTCTCACCTAAAATAACGACCCGGCCGCCGGTCATGTATTCGCAGCCATGGTCACCAACCCCTTCGACTACCGCGAAAAGGCCGGAATTACGGATACAAAAGCGCTCACCGGCCACTCCATTTATAAAGGCCTCGCCGGAGATCGCTCCGTAAAAAGTCGTGTTGCCGATCAATATATTTTTATCGGCCTGATAAGTCGCTTTCCTGTCCGGATAAATTACGATCCTGCCGCCGGAGAGCCCTTTGCCGACGTAATCGTTGGCTAACCCTTCCAGCTCAAAAGAGACCCCTTTGGCCAGCCAGGCGCCAAAGCTTTGTCCGGCGATCCCTTTAAATTTGACTTTGATCGTCTCTTCGGACAAGCCGGTTTCCCCCAGCCGCTTACAAATTTCTCCGCTTAGCATCGCGCCGGTCGTCCGGTTAAAGTTCCTGATCTCCAGATCAAGCGAGACCGCCTCCCCTTTTTCCAGGGCCGGCTTTGCTAATTCTATCAACCTGCGATCAAGGATCTTGTCGATATTATGGTCCTGGGAAACAACACAGCGGGTCTTTACCTCCGCCGATACTTTCGGCCGGTGAAGGATCTTCGAGTAATCGATCTTGCGCGCCTTCCACGGGACGATCGCATTGTTTAGCTCCAAAAGATCGGTCCGGCCGATCATCTCGTCGATCGTTCTGACCCCGAGCCCGGCCATGACCTCGCGCAGTTCCCTGGCGATAAAATTAAAATAGGCGACGACGTGCTCCGATTTTCCCCGGAAACGTTTTTCCAGCAGTTCGTCCTGGGTCGCCACGCCAAGCGAACAATTGTTCAGGTGGCAGTGCCGGAGCATCACGCACCCCATAACGATCAACGCGGCGGTGCAAAAGCCGTATTCTTCGGCCCCAAGCAGAGCGGCAATCGCCACGTCCCGCCCGGTCCTCATCTGGCCGTCGGTCTGCAAGCGGACCCGGCTTCGCAGGTCGTTCAGCACCAAAGTCTGGTGCGTTTCGGAAAGCCCAAGCTCCCAAGGAAGCCCGGCATGCTTGATGGAACTGATCGGAGACGCGCCGGTCCCACCGTCCCCTCCGGAGATCAGGATCATATCGGCATGACCCTTGGCGACCCCGGCGGCAACCGTCCCCACCCCAATTTCTGAAACCAGCTTCACGCTGATCCGAGCGGCCGGGTTGGTGTTTTTTAGGTCAAAGATCAGCTGGGCCAGATCTTCGATCGAGTAAATATCATGGTGCGGCGGTGGTGAGATCAAAGTCACTCCGGGGGTCGTATAGCGGGTCTTAGCGATGATTGCGCTGACCTTATGGCCGGGGAGCTGGCCCCCTTCCCCAGGTTTTGCTCCCTGGGCGATCTTGATCTGGATCTCGTCGGCATTGACCAGATAGTTCGTAGTCACTCCAAAGCGGCCGGAGGCAACTTGTTTAATGGCGCTCCGCTTGGAATCGCCGTTGGGCAGAGGGGTAAAGCGGCCCGGGTCTTCTCCCCCCTCACCGGTATTAGAACGTCCGCCGATCCGGTTCATAGCGATCGCCAGCGACGCGTGGGCGCCGCGACTGATCGAGCCGAAACTCATCGCTCCGGTAGCCAAACGTTTAAAGATCTTTTCTATCGGTTCAACATCGTCAAGCGGGATCGGCGCGCTCTTTTTAAACTTAAGCAGTCCGCGCAAGGTTGCCGGCTGTTTTGTTTGATCGTTGATCAGCGCGGCAAATTCCTGATAGCGTCCATAGTCGTTATCACGGACCGAATCCTGAAGGGCGGCAATGCTCTCCGGGTTCCAGAGGTGGAATTCGCCGTCCTTTTTCCACTGATAGTGCCCGCCGGTGCCAAGATAGGGCAAAAGGACCACGTTTTTCGGAAAAGCCTGACGGTGCCGCAGGCAGGTCTCCCGGGCAATCTCGGTAAAACCAACTCCGCCAACACGAGACGCCGTCCCGACAAAACATTTTTCAATGACCTCCGGGCCGACTCCCAGCGCTTCAAAGATCTGGGCGCCGCGGTAGCTTTGCAGGGTAGAGATCCCCATTTTTGAGATGATCTTTAATATCCCCAGATTGACGGCGTGGCGGTAATTATTTAGAGCGGTCCCCGGATCGGTCGCTAATTCCTTTTCGGCGATCAACTGATCAATCGCTTCAAAGGCAAGATACGGGTTGACACAATCGGCGCCATAGCCGAACAATAGAGCAAAATGATGGACTTCACGAGGCTCCGCGCTCTCGATAATAATGCCGATCCTGGAGCGCAGGGTCTTGCGGACTAAATAGTGATGGACCGCACCGACCGCAAGCAGGGCAGGAATAGCAGCTCTGTCTTGGGTCGCCCCTCGGTCGCTCAAAATAACAAAGGAATACCCTTCGTCGATCGCTTTCCCCGCTTCCGCGCAGATCTCATCAAGCCTGACGGAGAAGTCTTTAATATCGTCTGCCCGAAAAAGGATCGAGATCGTCTTGGTCTTAAAACCCTTTGCCTTGATCCCCCTGACCTTTTCCAGATCGCCGTTAGTCAGGATCGGCTCTTTAACGTAGAGACGCCTTGCGTGCTCCGGCGTTTGGTCCAGCAGGTTTTTTTGCGGCCCAATAAAACTATCAAGGCTCATGACCAGCTCTTCGCGGATAAAATCGACCGCCGGATTGGTCACCTGCGCGAAAAGCTGTTTAAAATATGAATACAGTGGTTGGGGATTGTTGGAAAGGAGAGCATGAGGGGTATCATTCCCCATCGAACCGATCGGCTCTTTCCCCGTTTCCGCCATCGGCTTAATGATCACCTTAAGATCTTCGCGGGAATAGCCAAAAGCCTTTAAGGCGGTCAGTTTATCCGCGACCTTTTCTTCTTTCCCCCCGGGGGAAAGCGCGCTTAGGTCGACCAAATTATCGGCTAACCATTGGCCATACGGCTGTTCGGTCGAAACCGCTTTCTTGACTTCTTCATCATTGAAAAGTTTCCCCTCCGCCGTATCAATATAAAAGATCTTCCCCGGCTCCAGTCGTCCGGAAACGGCGATCTCTTCCGCTGGAATATCGAGAACGCCTACTTCAGAAGCCATCGCTACGATCCCTTCCTTGGTCACGATGTAGCGGGCGGGGCGCAGACCGTTCCGGTCAAGGACCGCCGCGACGCAGGTCCCGTCGGTCACCGCCATCGCCGCCGGCCCATCCCAGGGTTCCATCAAACAGGCGTGATAACGATAGAAATCCTTTAACTCCGAAGGCATTAAGCGATGCTGTTCCCAGGCGCTGGGGATCATCATCATCATCGCGTGAGGCAAAGATCGCCCGGAAAGGAGAAGAAGCTCAAACACATTATCAAAGATCGCTGAATCGCTCCCCCCCTGGACAATAACCGGCAGGATCTTGGCCAGATCATCCCCAAAGAGCGGATTGGCAAGCAGGCTTTCTTTGGCCGCCATCCAATTTATATTTCCGCGCAAGGTATTGATCTCTCCGTTATGGGCTAAAAAGCGGAACGGCTGGGCCAGGTCCCAGGTTGGAAAGGTATTGGTACTGTAGCGGGAGTGGACCAGGGCAATGGCGCTCTCGATCCGGGGATCCCTCAGGTCGGGAAAAAAAAGATCAACCTGCTCGGGCATTAATAACCCTTTATAGACAAAGGTCCGCGAAGAAAGGCTGGGGATATAAAAGAACGACTTCTGCTTGATCTTTGATCCCCTGATCTCATTTTCAGCTATTTTTCTGATGACGAATAATTTTCTTTCAAACGCCGGCTGATCCAATGACGAGGCTTTGCCAATAAAAACCTGCTCGATCTCGGGCTGGCTTTCTTTGGCGGAAACGCCGATATCACTATTGTTTACCGGAACTTTTCGCCAGCCAAGAAAAAGCTGGCCTTCACTATTAATGATCTTTTCAATTGCTTTTTTACAGTCGTCTTTTTCTTTTTCGTCGGTAGGTAAAAAGACCAACCCACTCCCGTATTCGCCGTGTTTTGGAAGGATGATGTTCGATTGAGAGGCGACAGCGGAAAAAAAACTGTGCGGCATCTGGAACATAATCCCGGCACCATCCCCGGTCTTGGGGTCGGCTCCGGTCGCTCCGCGATGGGAAAGCCTTCGTAGCACCTCAAGCCCCTGCTGAACTATTTTATTGGTTCTTTTTCCCTTAATATCGCAGAGAAACCCCACTCCGCAACTGTCATGTTCATAGGCCGGATCGTATAATCCGACCGTATTTTCTGGTTTGCGCACATTTATCTCCCTATCCCAAGCTTCTTGATTTTCCCTCTTAAAGTGTTTCTATTTATACCCAAAATCTTAGCTGTTTGCAACTGATTTCCTCTAGTATATAACAAAAACTTGGAAATTAACGGTTTTTCAAGCGCCTCCAACAAACCCCGGTATATTTTTCCGGTGTTTTCAGCAATAAAAAACTCATCAATTTCGTTTATTTCTTTTTCAAACATATCAAATGCCTATATTTTGTGCATATAACAGCAAAATATGGGCGAGACCTCTTTGTCCCGCCCAAAATATATTTTTTATAAAATCGTGAGCAATTCCTGATACTTTGCCATCGGCCAGAAGGCGTCAGCCACCAGCGTTTCCGCTTCATCGACACTGGTGCGCAAAGCCGACAAAGCATTGGCCCCATTCTTAGCATAGAGCTTAGCTTTCTTTTCCAGGTTCTCTTCCTTTTCACAAAGTGCGATCGCTTTTTCAAGCCCGGCGATTGCCACTTTGATATCGCCATACAGGCCGGAGACAACTTTAAGGTCGGCCCCTATCGCGCTGGATTTGGAAGCTTTGCCCGCCTCACCCAATGATTTGATCTGTTCCAAAACTGACGGCAGGACCAGTGTCCTGGTAATGTTCAGAGCTGCTTTCAGTTCGACATCTTTTATCTTGATGTACGCGTCAAGTTTGATTTCCACCTTCGAGTGCAATTCCCGCTTCGATAAAACACCGTATTTTTCAAAGAGCTCAACGCTCTCTTTATCCAGCATCAGGTCGAGCGCTTCCGGCGTATTCTTAGCGTTTGGCAAACCTCTCTTGGCCGCTTCCTTGTGCCAGGCCTCCGAATAGTTATTCCCTTCGAAGCGAACCCGCTTAGTCTCCTTCAGAACATCCTTCATTACCAGGATCGCTTTTTCCTTAACGTTGCCCCCCTTCCTGGCCGAGAGCCGGCGGGAGATCTCGTCGTAACCGTAAGAAACGAGCAAATTAAGCATGGTCCCCGCCTCGGAGCAGTTCTGCGAAGAACCGACCGCGCGGAACTCAAACTTGTTCCCGGTAAAGGCAACCGGTGAGGTCCGGTTCCGGTCTGAAGTATCCTTGGCAACTTTTGGCAGATTTTTCACGCCAAGGTTGATGTTGGCCAGGCTCTTTTCGTTGACATTGGTCCCAATCCCTTCGATTTCGTCCATGATACGAGCCAGGTATTCACCGAGATAAACCGAGATGATCGCCGGCGGGGCCTCGTTCGCTCCTAAGCGGTGATCATTCCCGGCATCCGCCACCACTGCCCGGAGTAATCCGCCATATTTATCGACGCCAAGCAGAATTGCCCCCAACGTCAGCAAGAAATTAATATTTTTGATCGGCGAATCGGACGGTTCCAGGTAGTTGGTCCCGCTGTCGTCGCCAAGCGACCAGTTAAAGTGTTTACCGGACCCGTTAACGCCGGCAAACGGTTTTTCGTGCAACAACGCGACCAAGCCGTGCTTCTCCGCTACTTTCCGAATGATCTCCATCAACTGCAGGTTATGGTCAACCGCCATATTCACTTCTTCGTATAGCGGGGCGACCTCGAACTGATTTGGTGAAACCTCGTTATGCCTGGTTTTCGATGGGATCCCGCGGCGATAAAGCTCTGTGTCGAAGTCTTCCATGAACATCATAACCTTGTCTTTGATCGCGCCGAAATAATGATCTTCCAACTGCTGTCCTTTGGCAGGTGGCGCGCCAAATAAGGTCCGCCCGGCAACGCACAGGTCGGGCCGCGTGTCGTGGAGTTTCTTGGAGACCAGGAAATATTCCTGCTCCGGACCGCCATAAACTTTCATTTTCTTAACACTAGTATTGCCCAACAGTTTCTGCAGTTTGATCGCGGAGTCGGTCAGGGCTTTCATAGAGCGAAGAAGCGGGGTCTTCATGTCAAGAACTTCACCGGTCCAGGAGAGATAAACGGTCGGGATGACCAAAGTCTTGGTATCGCCGGCTTCGAGCAGGAAAGCCGGACTAGTCGGGTCCCAGGCGGTATACCCGCGCGCCTCAAAGGTCGAACGGATGCCGCCGGAAGGAAAACTTGAAGCATCCGGTTCCGACTGGATCAATTGCTTGGCGCTAAATCGTTCGATCATTTCCCCATCGCTTCCGTAACTTAGGAAAGCATCGTGCTTTTCGGCGGTGCCGCCGCGCTGCGGCTGGAACCAGTGGGTAAAGTGGGTCGCGCCATTTTCCATCGCCCATTCCTTCATCGCGTGAGCAACATCGCTGGCAATCGTCTCGTCCAGGGATTCCTCTCTTTCTACTGTAGCCAGTAATTTGGCAAAGACCTCCTTACTAAGTCTGTCTTTCATTGCTTTTTTATTAAAAGTTAACTCACCAAAAATCTGACTTGCCGTTTTTACCATTATTATCTACTCCTTCTAAATTTAAGTCTGGCAGTCCAAACGTTGTGTATTACAAGAATTTATATAGCAACTTATTTGCCAAAACAATATTTGCCTATAAATCAGGCATTTTTGTTTCTAGCGGTCAATTATTTCCAACATTATTGTAGTAAAACGACCTGTTTTCTACAATATTGTATTAGACAACCGCGCCTCCGCGCTCCCGGGTCCTGATCCTGACCACTTCTTCAACCGGTAAAACAAAGATCTTGCCATCTCCAACACTGCCGGTTGAGCAGATCGCCAAGATCACTTCTATAACCGTATCGACATCCTTAGCGTTAACCACAATTTCAACTTTAACTTTGGGCAAAAATTCAACCCGGTACTCACCGACCCGCCACTCCAGAGTGATCCCCCGCTGGACGCCGCGCCCCTTCACTTCGGTAATCGTCATCCCAAAAAAACCTTTAGCATCCAGGGCTTCGCGCAATTCTTCCAGTTTCTCCGGCTTAATGATCGCTTCAATTTTTTTCATTAATACACCGACTCCCCGTGCTGGGCGATATCCAAGCCGACATTCTCTTCGTTGTCCTTGGCTCGGAGCGAAAACATCGTGTCAACGATCTTCGCCAATAAATATGAAACGACAAAAGAAAAACCGGCCACCACGACAACCGTAAGCAATTGAATAAAAAACAAGTGAGGATTGCCAAACAGCAGGCCGTTCGCCCCGGCCGGGTTAAGGGCCTTTTGGGCAAAGATCCCGGTCGCTATAATTCCCCAGATCCCGCCAACGCCATGGCAGGCAAAGACATCAAGCGATTCGTCAAAACCGATCTTCATCCGAAAAATTATCATATAATACGATAGCGCGGCCGCGACAACTCCGACCAACAACGCGGAAAGAGGGGAAATGTATCCAGATGCGGGAGTTACCGCCGCCAAACCGGCGATCGCCCCGGTCGAAAAGCCGAGGACACTCGGCCGCTTGTGGCTCCAATTAATGATCATCCAGGTCAAGGCGGCCGCTGCTCCGGAAGCATTGGTCGCAACCAAAGCCTGGGCCGCCACCGCGCCGGCAGAAAGGGCCGAACCACCGTTAAAACCAAACCAGCCAAACCAAAGCAAAAAGGCGCCCAGGACCGTTAATGGGATGTTTGACGGCTCCATATTGTCTTTGCCATACCCTTTTCTCTTGCCGATAACCATCGCGACCGCCAGAGCCGAAACACCGGCGGTGATATGAACGACCGCTCCACCGGCAAAATCGAGGGCGCCAAGGGCTCTAAGCCAACCTCCGATCCCCCAGATCCAATGCGCGACCGGCGCATAAATAAAGGTTGACCAAAGAAGGGTAAAGACCAGGAATCCGGAAAAATTGATCCTTTCAACAAAAGCGCCGGTGATCAAAGCCGGGGTGATCACGGCAAAAGCGAGCTGGAAGGCCATAAAAGCAAGATGAGGAACGCCTGGGGCGTAGCCGGCATGCGGAGCCCCCCCGACCTTCATTAATCCCAGCCAATCTAATCCGCCGATTATCCCTCCGTGGTCCGGACCAAAAGCTAAAGTATAACCAAACAGCATCCATTGAACGGTAATTAAAGCCAAAATGACGACCGAAAGCATGATCGTGGATAGAAGGTTCTTTTTACGGACCATTCCACCATAAAAAAAGCCGAGGGCCGGGGTCATTAAAATAACCAGAGCCGTTGAGATAAGGACCCAGGCCGTATCGCCGCTGTTAATGTTCATGCCACAACATGAGCAACCTTATTGCCATGAGGCGGCCTCAAGAAAAAACAGCTTACGCGCTACATATTTGTAGTTTTATAAGACCTTTTCCCCCCGCTCGCCGGTCCTGATCCTGATCACTTCTTCGATCGGCGAAACAAAGATCTTCCCATCGCCAATGCTCCCGGTCTTGCAGACGCCGATGATAATCGCTATGACCTCGGCCGACTTCTTGTCGTCGACCACCAGCTCAACCTTGATCTTGGGGAGAAACTCGACCCGATACTCCCCCACCCGCCATTCCAGGGTTATCCCCCGCTGAATCCCCCGCCCTTTAACTTCGGTGATCGTCATCCCGGAAAACCCCTTGGCATCCAAGGCCTCCCGCAAGTCTTCTAGCTTTTCTGGTTTAATGATCGCTTCAATTTTTTTCATGGCCCCCTCCTTACGCGGTCTCCGCGTGCTGTGAAATATCGAGCCCGACCAATTCTTCGTTCCCCGCGACCCGCAACCCCATGGTCGCGTCAACTATTTTCGCGATAACGATCGTCACGCCAAAAGCAAAGGCCCCGGTCACGGCGACCGTCAGGAACTGGGTCCAGACCAACCCTGGATTGCCGAAGATCAGCCCGTCAGCGCCGGCCGGATTTATCGCCTTACTGGCAAAAATACCGGTCGCGACAGCTCCCCAGGCCCCGCCCATACCGTGACAAGCAAAAGCGTCAAGGGATTCATCGATCCGCAGTTTCATGCGGAGAACGATCATATAATATGAAATAACAGCGGCAATCCCTCCGATGGCGATCGCCGAGAGCGGATCAACAAACCCGGAAGCCGGAGTGATCGCAACCAAACCGACAACCGCGCCGGTCGCCACCCCCAAAACACTAGGCCGTCGGTGGAGCCAGCTTAAAAGCATCCAGACAACCGCCGCCGCGGCCGCCGCAGTATTGGTCACGACAAAAGCGGAAACCGCCAGGCCGTTGGCCGCCAGCGCGGAACCGCCGTTAAAACCGAACCAGCCGAACCAAAGCAGGACCGCCCCCAAAACCACGATCGGGATATTGCTCGGCTCCATATTGTCCTTCCCGTAGCCCAGCCGTTTGCCAATGACCAGGGCAATAGCGAGGGCCGAGAAACCAGCGGTCACGTGCACAACCGTCCCTCCGGCAAAGTCAAGAGCTCCCAGGTTACGGAGCCAGCCCCCAACCCCCCAGATCCAATGCGCGACCGGATCGTAAACGATCGTCGCCCAAATGACGGAAAAAACAAGGAACGAAGAAAATTTGATCCTTTCCACGAACGCTCCAACGATCAAGGACGGGGTCACGATCGCGAAAGCGGCCTGGAAGATCATAAAAGCGAGAGCCGGGATCGTCGCCGCGTAATCGGCGTTAGGGGCCTGCCCGACCCCAATCAGTCCCAGCCAGTCAAACCCGCCAATTATCCCCCCCTGGGTCGGCCCGAAAGCCAAAGTGTAGCCAAAAAGGACCCATTGGATGCTGATCACCATCAGGGCCGCGAAACACATCATGATGGTAGATAAAATGTTTTTCTTACGGACCATCCCGCCGTAAAAAAAGCCGACCGCCGGGGTCATTAGGATGACCAGCGCCGTTGAAATCAAAACCCAAGCCGTGTCTCCCGCGTTTATCATACAATTCTCCTCCTTACTTAAATATTAATATCCAACTGGGTCGTAATTGTCGGCCTGGAGTCATTATTATACCTTCCATAACCGAAAATCACCGACGTGTTTGCCGAGAAAGCGTAAGAAAACCCGGCAAAGGCGGCGCCTAAAGCCGATTTGCCCCCCGCGTAATCGACGCAGAGCCAAAGTTTGTCGGAGATCGCTTTATCCCAGGTCAGGATCAAACCGGTATTGTCTTTGTTGCCGTTTGGATCGAGCAAAAGCTTCTCGTTCCCCATAAAATAACCGGCTGAAAAACGTCCGATCGGGAAAGTTTTAGCAACTACCCCATAAAGGACATTCTGGTCGGTCACGTTAGTCTGCAGGCCAAAGCCAAACCCGCCAATCGCAATTGCCGGGAGAGAATCCTTCTCTGGAATACCATATTTAGCATTCAACACCAGTGAACTCGTCGGCACAGCTTGCGGCAAAAAAGCGTCAACTCCGATCTCAAGTCCAGGTAATAGGCCATAGGTCAAACCAAGATCAGTCGGAAAGGAATAGCCGCCGGAAGTCCGATCCTCGACCGTAAAATAATCGTCGACACCAAAATGCCAGCCCCCCACCCCCTGAACATCGGTCGATGGGTTCCAAATCTGGGTCGAAGGGGTAGCAAAGGAAACCCCGGCAAGAAACAAGACAGCGACAGCGATGGGTACCAATTTATTTTTCATATTCGTTCCTCCTTAGCCAGTTAGTAAGCAATGCTATTGCCAGGAGATAATCGACAGGCTAACAGGAGAAGTCTCTACTTTTTTGTAGTTATAATACTTTTTTGTAGCTATCATTTTAACAGCGCACTTAAGTGCGCTGTTAAATCGGCAGTTAATCAATGATCTTATATTTAACGATCTTGTACCCAAGCATCCGTTCGGTCAAGCCAAGCGACCTGGCGGCAAGGCGCTGGGTTTTAAAGCGCTTAAGGGCTTCTTCGATCTTTTGCTTTTCCAGCGAGGCGACGACATCCGGCAGGGAAGCCCCCTGGATATTGAGGTCAAACTCTTTATGGGCGGTCAAGTTAGCGGGAAGCTCCTTCGGGGTAATAATCTCCTTCTGGCAAAGAACCGCCGCCCGCTCGATAATGTTCTCCAGCTCACGGACGTTTCCGGGAAAGCCATACGCCATCAAATGATCCAGCGCGGCCCGGTTGACCCCCTTGATTTTTCTCTTGTTTATCCTGGTGTATTTATCGATAAAATAATCGACCAGGAGAGGAATATCTTCTTTTCTCTCCCGCAGGGGAGGGAGAATGATCGGGAAAACATTGATCCGGTAATAGAGGTCCTCGCGAAATTTTCCCTCTTTAACCATCGCCTCAAGGTCGCGGTGAGTGGCACAAATAACCCGAACGTCGATCTTGATCGTCTGAGAGCCACCCAACCGCTCGAACTCCCTCTCTTGCAGGACCCGCAAAAGCTTGACCTGGGTCGCGACGGACAAGTCCCCTATCTCATCCAGAAAGATCGTCCCTCCATTGGCTAATTCAAACCGACCGCTCCGCCTCTCCATCGCACCGGTAAAAGCCCCTCGTTCATAACCGAACAGTTCCGACTCAAGCAGATTTTCCGGCAGGGCGGCGCAAGCGACTTTGATAAAAGGCTTTTCGTGCCTCGGGCTGGCGTAATGAATGGCGGAAGCGACCAACTCCTTGCCGGTCCCCGACTCTCCACCCAAAAGGACGGTCGCGGCGCTGTCGGCGACCTGGACCGCCCCCGCCATAACCGCTTCCATGACCGAAGAACCGTAAATAATGTTGCCGAACTTATACTTCCCCTTCAGCTCTCTTTTTAATTTAATATTCTCGGAAACGACGATCTCCTTGTCCTTTTCCGCCAGCTCGCGAAGTTTGACCGCCTGCCCGACCATCGCGGCAATGATCGTCAGGACCCGGATATCTTCTTCGTAAGAGACCGTCCCCTTGAACAACCGGTCGACCGACAGGGCGCCGATCACTTTATTGCCAACCTTGATCGGCACGCAAAGAAAGGCAAATTTTCTCTCTTTGAGATTGCGCCTGGCCTGGGTGCGGTTTAAAAACAGGGGCTCTGCCTCAATGTCGGGGATAACCATCGCCTGACCGGTCGCCACGACGCGTCCGGTGATCCCTTCACCGATCTTATAGCGGCCTCTCTCCTTTTCTTCCCTGGTCAAACCCGAGGCGACTTCGATCCGCAGGTCATTGGTCGCGGGATCGACCAGGGTAATCGTCCCGCGTTGCATCTCCAGCGAATCGGCCAAAACCTTTAAAATGGAATTAAGGGTTTTCTCCAGATCAAGCGAGGCGGCCAGCGCGGCGCTGACCTCGATCAAAGTTTCAACAAAAGTTTGCGGCATGTGTTCACTCCTACAATATTGTAGATTGTACTACATCTTTGTTGCTATATCAAGAGGTGGAATATTTTTGGGAACGGCCCAGCTCGGCCAGGAGCTTATTGATCTCTTTTTCCAATTCGATCATCCGAAGCTCGCGGCCAACCGCCAGCGAATGAAACTCCTCAAGCTCTTTGACCTTTTTTTCCAGCTCCGTCGCGGCGCGGCGTCGCTCGGAAATGTCCTGCGAGACCACAAAAATACCGTCAGCCATCGGCTGGATATTAAGCTCAAACCATCCCCGGCTCCCATCAGGAAAAATGAACTCGGTCTCCATCCGGTGAGGGAGACGCTGTTCCATACAACGCTTAAGTCTCGTAAACATTTCGGTTTTTTCAATTCCCGGATAGATCTCAATCAGGGAATGACCCAATAGTTCTTCTTTTTTTCGTTTCCCCTGTTTGGCGCAAACATCGTTAACGTAGAGGTAGCGCCAGTCATATCCGATGATCTGGAACCCTTCAAGCATCGAATCAAGAGTGTTGCGATATCGCTCTTCCAGTTTAGCCAGTTTTTCGGCCGCTTTTTTCGTTTCGGTCATGTCAACCAACGAGACCAGCAGACCGACGATCTCCCCGTTCTCGTCCTTTCTTAACAGGCTGTTTACGAGCGTGGGGAAAACCGCCCCATCCTTATTTTTCGCGGTTAGTTCCCGATTACCGACCGACCCAATCCCTATTGTCTCCCTTAAGATCGCGCCAGCCTGGTCTTTATCATTAAAAAAGTCATCAAAACGGCGGCCGATAATTTCATCTTTCGACCAGCCAAAAACATTGGCAGTCGCCCGATCAGTATCGGTGATTATCCCGACCATACTGACATTAACAATCGGGATCGGCAGAAACTCCCACATATCCTCCAGATAATCGCTGATCAGCAGTAGTTCTTCACTGTCGGTCATTATTTATCCCACCACGCCTTAAACGCATAATATTTGCTCTCTTCACCAGGAGTTTCAGTTAATTCGCAATAAACCGGTTTTCCAACGGAGAATTCAGTCACTCTACGAAAATAACCCTGTAGATATTTGATCCCCATTTCTGGGAAAGCCAAACCTTTGACCTGCACCAAGGCAAAATTATCGCCTTCATTATATTGGGTTTCAAGGCTGCCGATCGTGTAATGTTTCCTCCAGACCGACGGCGCCTGGTCGATCGTCATTTTAGTTGAAGCGAAATACTTGACCAGCCATTTCATTAAAAAAGAGAACTTGGGGGCGGTATAACCCATCTCTTCAACCTGCTCACCGGACATATTAAAAGTGTCGGTAATAATAAAAAGCGAAAGCATCCTTAAGGCAAGAGGATACCAGGCCAGAGCCTTGATCTTTTCGTATTCGATCGGATAGCCAAGATCAGACGCGACCGCCTTAATCTTGTTTAGCCCTTCAACCCCCCATTTTTTCCTGACAAATTCCGCGTCGGTCAAAATAGCGACCCCGCGCACTTCGCCTGAATATTTTTTCATCAACTCATCCGCCGCCTGTTTTGTTATCGCCATTATTTCACCTTCTCTTTATAATGATTAGTTATCGGCAAGCGCCAATCCTTGCCAAAAGCCCGCGCTGTGATCCGGGGCCCGGGAGGGGCCTGGCGTCGTTTATATTCGGCCCGATCGATCATCCGGACAACTTTAATGACCGTCTCCCTGGGCAAGCCGAGTTTTATGATTTCGTCGATACTTCTATTCTTTTCGACATATTCATCGACGATCCGATCAAGCAGTTCATATTCAGGCAGGGTATCTTGGTCGCGCTGGTTCGGCTTAAGTTCGGCGGTCGGCGGCCGATCAATGATCGAGCCGGGAATAACCTCCCGTTCGGCGTTGCGCCAATCGACCAAACGATACACCAAGGTCTTGGGAACATCCTTGAGCGCCGCGTATCCTCCGGCCATATCTCCATACAACGTGCAATAGCCGGTCGACATCTCCGACTTATTCCCGGTCGTTAAGACCAGCCAGCCGAACTTATTGGACAAGGCCATTAAGTAATTGCCGCGGATCCTGGCTTGCAGATTTTCCTCGGCAAGGTTCTCGGCTTCACCCTTAAAAAGAGGACGAAGTTCACCCAGCATCCTCTTTAATGGTTCTTTGATCGGCAGAACATCCATTTTTACTCCAAGGCGGCCGGCAACCTCTTTCGCGTCGTCATAACTCCGCCTGGCCGTGTAATCGGAAGGCATAAAAACCGCGTGGACCCTCTCTTTCCCCAGCGCGTCAACAGCGATCGCCAAAGTCAGGGCGGAATCTATCCCCCCGGACAAGCCAATCACCGCGTCGGAAAAACCATTTTTGCGAACGTAATCTTTGACCCCAAGCAGAAGGGCGCCATAGATCTCTTCTTCATCGTCTTGCCACGGCGGAGCAACGGCTTCTTCGGCAAGATCGACCAAAAGAAGCTCTTCACAGTACTGCCCGGCCGCGGCGATCAGCTTCCCCCGCGGGGAAGCGACCATGCTCCCGCCGTCAAATACCAACTCGTCCTGCCCGCCGACCATATTGACGTAAACAACGTGTGCGCCGGTCCTCTTGGCACGAGCTTTGACCAGTTTTTCTCTCTCTCGGGCTTTACCGCGATGGTATGGGGAAGCGTTAATGTTAATAATAATTTTAGCGCCCAGACGAGCTTCGGCCAGATACGGCCCTGAATCTACCCAAAGATCTTCGCAGATCAAAAAACCGATCTTTGTCCCCCGAAAACCAACGATCGCCGGGACCTTCCCTTCCGAAAAATACCTTTTCTCATCGAAGACCGCGTAATTGGGGAGATTGATCTTGCGATAGACGGTCTTAATTTTTCCGTCAATAATAAAAGCAGCGGCATTATAAAGCTTCCGACCCTGACGATCAACAAAACCAAGATATACCGCAATCCCTTTAGCGGAGGCGGCAATTGTTTTTAGCCGGGTTAAATTGTCATCAATAAATTGAGGTTTCAAGAGAAGGTCATCCGGCGGATAACCGGTGACCGCCAATTCCGGAAAGATCACCAGATCGGCCGCGGCCGCTTTTGCCCGATCAATATTTTCAATTATCTTACGGGTATTTCCCTCAAGATCGCCGACAATTGGGTTGATCTGGGCCAAGGCCAGTTTCATGAACTGGAATTATACCTGATATCAAAGGCGCTGACCAGCCGCCCGCAAATACTCGTCAATCCGGCGAGCCGCCCGTTTGCCGTCCCCCATCGCCGAAATAACCGTAGCCGAACCGCGGACGATGTCCCCCCCGGCAAAAACTCCCGGCAACGAGGTCGCCTGCCGATCATCGACAATTATCCCGCCGCGATCGTTGGCGCGAACTCCCGGGTTGCGGCGAATGATCAATGGGTTTGGCGAATTGCCGATCGCGACGATAACCGTGTCGATCGGTAGTTTGAACTCGGAACCCGGCACCGTTATCGGTCTGCGGCGGCCGCTCTGATCCGGTTCCCCCAGTTCCATTTTTTCGCACTCCATTTCCTTTACCCAGCCGGACTGGTCCGGATAAAGAGCGATCGGAGCGGTCAACAAATGGAACTTCACCCCTTCTTCTTCACAGCGGACGATCTCTTCCCGGCGGGCCGGCATCTCCCCCCTGGAACGCCGATAAACGATCAGCACTTCTTCCGCCCCCAAACGGAGTGAAACACGGGCCGCGTCCATCGCGACGTTCCCCGCTCCGATCACCGCGACCTTTTTGCCAATCTTGACCGGAGTTAAATATTCCGGAAACTTGTAGGCTTTCATCATATTGACCCGAAAAAGAAATTCATTGGCCGAATAAACTCCCGGCAAATTTTCTCCGGGAACGCCCAAAAAGTTTGGCAAGCCGGCCCCGGAACCAACAAAGACCGCCTGATATTCCTTCAACAACCCATCGATCTCATCGACCAAATGGTCTGAAACGATCTTAACGCCAAGGCTTTTAACATACTGCACTTCCAGGTCGACGATCTTTTTCGGGAGACGGAACTCGGGGATCCCGTACTGCAGAACACCGCCGATGACATGAAGCGATTCAAAAACAGTCACCTGATACCCAAGCTTGGCCAGGTCTCCCGCGCAGGTTAAACCGGCCGGACCGGAACCGATCACGGCTATGCTGGCGGAACCTGCGGCTGAACGCCGCGGCTCCGTATTCTCCTTGCTTTCGGCTTCGGCCGCAAAACGCTCCAGGCTCCCGATGGCGATAGGTGCCTTTTTCGCGTTCAAAATACACGTTAGCTCGCACTGTTCTTCCTGCGGACAGACCCGTCCGCAAACCGCCGGAAGAGAGTTGGTTTCCTTGATCTTGCTGGCCGCTTCCGCCGGCAAGCCTTGAGCGATCAGCTTAATAAAAGCGGGGATATCAATTTCGACCGGACATCCCTTGACGCATTTGGGGTCTTTGCACTGCAGACATCGCTTGGCTTCAGCGACCGCTTGTTGGGCCGTATACCCAAGAGGAACCTCCTCAAAGTCCCGGATCCGCTCGGCGACCGGACGCTCCCGCATCCGCGCGTTTGTTTTGTCTTCAGCCATTTTTTCCTCTTAAGAGCCGGCAGACATGGTCGTCGGCTTTTTTTTCCAGGTCCTTGTAAGTTCCCAGCCGGCTGGTCAGGTCGGCAAAATCAACCAGGTGACCGTCAAAATCAGGCCCTTCAACGCAGGCAAACCGATTTTCGCCGCCGACCTTCACCCGGCAGACGCCGCACATTCCGGTCGCGTCAAGCATCAAAGTGTTCAGGGAAACGATCGTTTTAATCCCGGCCTCTCTGGTCAGATCACAGCATGCTTTCATCATCGGGACCGGACCGACCGCGATCACCCGCTGGACCGGCCTCTCTTTGATCGCTTCGGCCAGCAACTCCGTCACGAACCCTTTGCGGCCGCTTGAGCCGTCGTCGGTGGCCACTAACAACTGACAACTAACGACTGACAACTCTGACTGAAAGATCAATAATTCTTTATTGCGCGCCCCGACAATTGTAACCACTTCATTTCCGGCAGCGGTCAGCGCTTTGACGACCGGATAGATCTCGGCGATCCCCACTCCACCACCAACCACCACCACCCGACCGAATTTTTCGATCTCCGAAGGGACGCCAAGCGGGCCCAGTATGTGGGGAATTTTCTCGCCAACCTGAAGCGAAGTAAGGAGCCTGGTTGTCGCCCCAGCCAATTGGAAGATGATCGTGATTGTCCCCTTCGCTTGGTCGCTATCGGCAATGGTCAGGGGGATCCGCTCCGCTTGGGTAGCCGGAATAATCACCACAAACTGCCCGGCGCGCGCCCCAGCGGCGATAGCCGGCGCGGCCACGGTAATTTGAAAAACATTTGGCGACAAAGATTTACGGGATAAAATCTCACTCATGACAACAATTATATCAGGGGAACAGCTGAAATAATAGAATTGGCCGATTATTTAGCTTGCAGTTTTTTTATTCTTTTCAGCTCTTCAATAAACGGAGCCGTCCCGTCACTGGGATAAACTTTTAAATACAACTTCACCCCGTAATACATTTTATTTAAAACGACCTGCTTATCTTCCATGGAAACAATCTCCGCTCTAGCCAAGACCCCAATCTCATTGATCTGCCGCTCTTCTCAATGCGCCTTTGGTGCGAAGCGGCAATACTGCCAAGCAAAACAAATTCAATCAAAAGGCGTACCTTGAGCCCGCCATACTCACCGTCGGCATAAAACAACTGATTGGGCGAGGGAGACCCCTCCTGCCAGCCCAGCGAAAGGGCATATTGACGAACAGGAGCGACATTCTTTCCAATTTGCCCTCAAACAATTAACCACCCTGAAATTTCAATCAAAACCTATCGATCATTACACAGAACATTTCAATGAAGGAGTGTATAATGACCGGCATAGCAAGCATGATTAATATTATTAGATATCGAAAAGCAGTTTGGAGGGTAGCTAAGTCATCGATCAAAAAAGGAAAGACAGCCCCGCAAGCGATTAATTTGGCGATTAAAGATTTCCTTAAGGGATCCAGCCAAGACATGGCTGACCAAATATTAACACTTTATCCTGGGATTCTTTCCGGCAGAGCACATTCCTCAAGTGGCATTAACGAAGAAGAAAAGCTTTTTGCCTGGTCTGCCGACATAAAAAAATAGCTCGCGTTTAAGGGGCGGATTCAACCGTCAAGATCATCTCCTTAGCTAATTCCAGTAATTCTTCCATTTTTGTTATATCCAGCGTTGCCGGGGTAAAACGAATCAAATCACATTCAGCTAAAAAGGACTCAATTTTTTTCTGTTCTTCAGTCGCAATCCCCTTGCCGGCCAAAAGCACTTTAATCTCATCGGTTGTCGCCCCGGTCGCGGAAAAGTTATACTTATCCCCTAAATAATGGCTGACTGATTCATGGAGCTCATTAACGCCTTCTTTGAGCTTCTGGGCCTTTAGCAAACGCTCCCCTTTCTTTAGACGATCGCGGGCGACCCGGAGAGCGCGGGATTGGCGAAGCTTAATTGGATCAGCTCCTCGCAACTGCTGGAGACGCCGCCAAAAAACGGCGCTAACCAGCAGGATTGTCATTGACCAAAAAATCAATTGCAACAGCGGGGCCAAAAAAGTCCTGATTATTTTTTTCAGCGGCGTTTTCCAATTAAAATCAATTTTAACCGATCCTTCCGGCCCGCTCTTCTCCGCCGCCGCCAAATCCTTAGGCAGCGGCGCGTCGGAATGTAGGACATTAATGGTAATTGGCTGTGACTTTAACGCGACATATTTCGCTTGATTTGGATCAAAGTAGCTAAAGGTTAATGGCGGCAAGGTTAGCTTTCCCTCTTTAAGGGGCAAAATGGCAATCTCAAAGGTTTTGGAACCGGAGACTAAAGCGTTGCCCGGGACAACCTTTTCGGTCGAAGAGCTGGAAAGTCTTTTATATCCATCGCCCGAAGCTAAAACAGGTTCCGCGACCGATTGAATATTCCCCTCGCCAAAAACCTTGGCGGTAATGGTAAAAGGTTTTCCCCGTTCAACCTCTTTAACATTTGACGCGACAGACAGCTGATAGCGGCCGACTGAACCGCCAAAGTCAACCGGCTTGCCCGCCTCCGGCAAAGGCTTAACCAGCAAAGCCACCGGCTTAGTCTTAAACAAATCCGGCGCTCCAGCCCCAAGCCGCGCCCGAAGAGAGCCTTCTTTAATCACCTGCCGACCGCTGGAAATTGGGAAGATCGCGGTCCGAAAATCCTGGGCCAGATAGGTCACCCCATCGATAGTCTCCCGTCGCTGTTCACTGCTGACCGGCAAATTAACCGCCCAAAAACCGGTGGTCGACGGCGGCATATAGATCGGAGCCTCCAGGAGATTGACCCGGCGGTAAAAAGTAAAAGTTAATAAGACCAATTGGTTCACGTATGGAGCGTTGGTTGAAACCGACATTTTTACTTTGATCGGGTCTTTGACCGGGTCCGGTTTAACAAAAACCGGCTCCTTAAAAAACTTATCAAACACCTCTTCCCAGGGATCGACCCCTAACCCGGTGGGGGGGAGGCTCCGGCGCGACCGGCTGACCCCGGTTGCCGGGGTGACTTTGACCTCGATCGGATCAGCCCAGTAAGTCTTGCCATTGAATACCAGCGAAGCGGCGCCGATTGAGGCGGCACCGACCGCTTGCGGTTTCAAAATATAAGTAACTGAAGAAGAAACGCTCGCCTGGCCGTTAATAATTGAAATATTCGAGGAGCGATAATTAGAGACCAAAGACAAATTTACAAATTTAGGCAAAGATGGGGCTGGAACATCTTCGTTCCCCCCGGAGAGGGTAACCGTGTAACTAACCGTGTCGTCCAAAGAGACCGTGGTTTTATCAACCGTCGCCTTGATGGATAACTCCCCTGCAGATAACGGCAAACCCAATAAAACTAAAGTTAAGGCAACCACAAGTCCACGGCTTTTTGTCTTTTTCATAATTTTAGGCCACCCATTCACCAATCCTCCCCGCTCCCAGCCCCTTTTCCATTCTTCCGCTTCCCTTGATGTTTTTCGTTATTCCCCAACCCCTGCAATATCCGCTCCGCGTCCTGTTTGTTCAACCCATTTTTCTTCTGCGGCTCGCTTTGCGGTTGTTTTTGTTGCGGTTTTTTCTGCTGCTGTTGCTTCTGTTTGTTTTGTTTGGGTCTTTGATTCTTCGGCATTTTTAATAGTTTTTTAGCCAAGGCCAGGTTATAGAGCGTATCCTGGTCTTTATCCTTGAACTTCAGCGCCTGTTCATAGGAGTTAACCGCTCCTTCATAGTTTTCCTGGCGGAACTGGGCATTTCCTTTATTATATAACGCTTTATGGACCAACCCCTTGTCGGCCGCTTCGCCGCTAACCGTCTCAAAGATCTTTTCACTTTCGGCATATTTTCCCTGGCGGTAAAGAGCGTTGCCAAGATTATACTTCGCCAGCGGATCTTTTTTCCTGGCCAGAATGGATTCATACACATTTTGCGCCCGGTCGAAAAGCCCGCGATCGTAGAACCCATTCCCTTTATTCAGACGGCTTTCGAAAGGGAGCGCGTGGACGGCAGTTATAAGTGATAAGTAGTAAGCAGTAATCGTTATGAAAATAATTCGTTTTTTCATGCGTTTTCCTAATACCCCCTCTCAATCTCCCCCTTAATAAGGGGGAGATGTCCGAATGAAATGAGGACAGAGGGGGTCATCTTTTCCTCTCGCTCATAACAAGCTCGGCGACCAAACAAACAAAAGCTAATAACAGAAAAATCTGAAAACGGTCAAGATATTGATAGCCGAGTTTCTGGCTTATTTTTGTTTTTGGGAGAGAAGCGATCGCCGCCATCAACTCCGGCAGGGTCGATCCACCGCCGGCAACAAATAGCGCTTTGCCACCGGTTTTCCCGGCGATCTCGTTTAACAGGTCGACATCGAGCTTGGAGACCACCAGATCTCCTTTCTGGTCGCGTTTAAGACCGACAACCCGCCCATTTTCATCGACTTCGGGAACGGTCTCCCCCACCGCCGTCCCAATGCCAACCGGAAATATTTTTATCCCGGCTCCGGCCGCCACCTCGGCCGCGGCGCGACCCCCTCCGGAAAGATCTTCTCCATCCGTTATTAAAATGATCGCTTTGCTTGTCGGAGCACGGTCAAAAGCTTTGGCCGCGCTCTCTATCGCCCCCCCCAGGTCGGTCCCCGGGACCGGGATCAGACTGGTGGATAGCGAACCCAAAAAAAGCTGGACCGCCCCAACATCTCCGGTCAAAGGACATTCAACAAAAGAACTGCCGGCAAACGCGACCAGGCCTAAACGATTCCCCTCCATTTGCATGGCCAAAAGACGGAGCGCCTGTTTGGCGTTCTCCAGGCGGTTTGGTTTAAGATCACCGGCCAGCATGCTTTTACTGACGTCGACAGCAAAAATAATATCGATCCCCGGAACGGAAAGAAGCTCGCCCCTCTCTCCCCACTGCGGCTGGGCGAGGGCAATGACCAGGAAAAACATCCCGGCAAAAAATAAAAGTTTTTTAATTAAACGTTTCCGCTCGTCGAGAAGCCTAAGCATTAATGGCTTCAACTCCCGGCCAAACAAATGATTGCTCCATTTTCCTGGCTTCAACTCATACCAGGCGATCATCAACAAGACCGGCAATAACCACAAATAAACCGCTCTGGCAAAGATCATGGCAAAGGCCTCACCCAAAATTTAACCAGCAGCCTTTCAAGGAACAACAGCAGAAAAGCCGGAAAAGCAAAAAAGCCGAATAGTTCGTCAAACACATATTTATCCTTCGCGTCGAACCTGGTCTTTTCCATTTGGTCGATCCGCTGAAATATCTCCCGGAGCTTTCCGCCGTCTGAAGCGATAAAATACCCACCCTCGGTCAAAGCGGCGAGCTTCTTCAGCCCGTCAACGTTCATTTTGGTCAAGAACGGGGTCCCGTCCGGATTATAAGCGTAGGTCTTGTTGCCGAATTGGTCGATAAGCGGGATCGGCGCTCCCCTTGGGTCGCCAATGCCGATCGCGTAGATCTTAATACCGTAAGTCGCCGCTAATTTGGCCGCCGTCTCGGGATCGATCGCCCCGGCGTTATTATCTCCGTCGGTCAAAAGGAGGATCACCTTGCTCCTGGCCCGCGAATCTTTCAACCGCTTGACCGCGTTCCCCAGCGCCATGCCGATCGCGGTCCCATCTTCCGCCATCCCCACTCTCACGTCATCTAAGAAAGAGAGAAGGGTCCGATGGTCGTTGGTGAGGGGGGACTGCAAATAGCTCTGCGCGCCGAAAACGATCAATCCGATCCGGTCGTCGCGGCGGGAACGGATAAAATCGGCCAGGTCGTTTTTAGCGACCGTTATACGATTGGGAACAAAATCTTCCGCCGTCATGGAACTGCTGACATCAAGCGCCACCATGATATCGATCCCAAAGCGATTGGCGCTGTCGAGCTTGAAACCCAATTGCGGCCTGGCAAGAGCGGCGATCAGCAAGATCAGCGCCGCCATGCGAAGGATCAACGGCAAGGCCATCTTAAAACTGGTCCTACTACCCCGCTCGGCCAGCCGCCAAGCCAGGTCGGGGTGAGGCAGAGCGGCCGGTTTCCCCTTCCTTTTTAAATAATACAAATAAGGAAGGGCTGGAATAAGCAACAACCAAAAAGCGTTAGCCAGCCGCATAACGGTAAAACTCCTTGATAAAACCGAGCGCCTTTTCTTTCGATTCCCTCATTACTGCCAAACTCGGTTTTTCCCTGGCAAATTTAACCAGGTCGGCGTCTTGCAGAAAACGGTCAAGCAGTTTGATCTTTTCATAATCGCGCTCAACCCTTTCCATCTCGGTGACCAATTCAAAAGAAGTCTTCTCCAAAGCGTCAATTTTGTAATTATCGGACAGAAAATGGCGAACGATCCTGGTCAGCTCGAAATAATAATCGCGGAACAGCCCTTTCTGGAAATAAACAACTGGGTCTAACGCAAGGATCGACTCTTCGGCAAAAACATTGAACGGCTTAGCCGGAGCCATTTTTCCCGCCTTTTGCTCCGCCTTTGCCTTAGCCTTAATATTAAGATAGTAACGATAAGCTAAATAGAAGAGGCCAAGGCAAAGGATCAGGCAGAGGCCAAGGAATAACATCGTCCCCCAGTCGATCACCCCCACAATTCCTTTGATATCGCGGATATCTTCGGTCATCATCAGCGGCGGGCCTTCCCTTGCTGGCGCTTAAAAAACAGGTTCAAGGGCTTGATATAATCCCCGTCCGTTGTGATCTCCAGGCAATCGACTTTGAGCGAACGAAAGTATTTAATTTTTCTCTTATACTCATCGGCAACCAGCTGATCGTATCTTTCGCGCAGGGATTTGTCCCCCCCATCCAGGACAACCAGCTCGCCGTTTTCAGGATCTTCGACCTGAAGCAAACCATCGTGGGACGGAAACTGCCGCTCAAAGCGGTCCTTCAGCATGACCGGGATCAAATCGTGCCGCCGGCTGGTCACCGCCAGCGGCCGCTCGTAATCATCGCCCAGAAAATCGGAGATCAAAAAAACAATGGCGCTTTTCCGCTGGACCCTGCTGAAGTAGCGGAGAGCCTGGGCTAAATCGGTCCCTGGATTTTGCCGCCGAAAATAGAGGATATCGCGAATGATCCGCATGACGTGCTTTTTTCCTTTTTTTGGAGGAATGTATTTTTCGACCTGGTCGGTAAAGAGAAGGAGCCCGACCAGGTCGTTGTTCTTGATCGCCGAAAAAGCCAGGATCGCCGCCAGCTCGGCCGCGATCTCGTTTTTACTTTTATTGAGCGACCCAAAGTCCTGCGAGCCGGAAACGTCGATCATCAAAACGATCGTCCGCTGGCGCTCTTCGATGAATTTCTTAACAAAAGGGTGGCCAAGCCTGGCGGTGACATTCCAATCTATCGAACGGATATCGTCCCCTGGCTGGTATTCGCGAACCTCGTGAAACTCCAACCCTTCTCCCTTAAAAACGCTCCGATACTCGCCGGCAAAAAGCTGGTTAACCGGTTTACGGGATTGGATCTCGATCCGACGTATATTCTTGAAGATCTCCGCGGTGGTCATGACTCTCCTTAAGGGACATCGACCGCGTCCAGCACCTTCTGAATGATCGTTTCCGGGGTCTGTTCTTCCGCTTCCGCCTCGTAAGTTAAAATCAAGCGGTGGCGCATCACGTCGAGCGCGACGCCTTTAATGTCGTCGGGGGTCACATATCCACGCCGGCGGATAAACGCATGTCCTTTGGCGGCGTGTGCCAGATTGATCGAAGCGCGCGGTGAAGCGCCAAACTGGATCATTCCGGCGAGCTCGCTTAACCCGTATTCTTGAGGGGTCCTGGTGGCGGAGACCAGATTAATAATGTATTGCTTTAATTTGTCATCAATATAGATCTCGTTGATCACTTTTCTGGTCAAAAGGATCTCTTCGATTCCCACTACTTTAGTAATTTTGGGCTCTTCGCCGATCAGGGCATTGTCAATGATCTTAAGCTCTTCCTCTTTTCTCGGATAGGTAATCTTTAGCTTGAACATAAAGCGGTCGATCGCCGCTTCGGGGAGGGGATAGGTCCCTTCCTGCTCGATCGGATTTTGCGTCGCCAGGACCATGAACGGCTCCGGCAGATGATGGGTGGTATCAGATATTGTCACCCGGTGCTCCTGCATCGCTTCCAGCAGAGCGCTCTGGACCTTGGATGGCGCGCGGTTGATCTCGTCGGCTAAAACAATATTGGCGAAGATCGGCCCTTTGCGCGAAGTAAACTCCCCACTCTTGGGGTTGAGGATCATCGTTCCAATCAAATCGGAAGGAAGAAGGTCCGGGGTAAACTGGATCCTGGCAAATTTGGCGTCAACGGCGGCGGCCAGCGCTTTGACGATCAGCGTTTTAGCCAATCCGGGGACCCCCTCGACCATCACGTGGCCATTACAAAGCATGGCGACGATCATTCGATCGATAATCGATTTCTGACCAATAATTGTTCCGGCCAGCGCTCGTCCAATTTTATCCACGAACTCGCTTTTTGCTTTTACTTTTTCATCGATAATTTTGATGTCGTCATTCATTTTCACCCTCTCCTTTACAAATAATTAAAAAACGCCAAAAGAAGTCAACCGTTTGATCGCAGTAAAAATATTTTACACAAAAATATTTTAAAAATCAATTTAAAACACGAACCCTTTATTAATCAAATAAAGCCGATAGCGGTCGGTATTATCATACATAAGAGTCGGCTCGATCAAGTCACCTTTAACCAAAGCAGGAGATCTCTTCGGAAACAACCTCAACTTCCAGGTGTTCTCCTTTAAATTATATTTCAGATCATACGGAAAGCTCAAGTCAGTCACGTATTGTTCGACTTTCATAAAAGCTGACCTTGAAACTTCAGGTTCAGCGGTGATCTTCAAACAGGCGGGATCATAAGCCAGCGCTGGCGGCGCCATATCAAGGCCAAACGCCGGATTATAAGTAAAAATACAGATAATTAAAGCTAAAAGTTCTCTTTTCACATGCTATAATTGGTAGATGATATTGACTGTTGACGTCGGCAATACTAACATTGTTTATGGCCTTTATAAAGGCCCTAGCTTGGTTTCAAGCTGGCGAACGGCCACTTCTCCATATATATTTCCTAAAATAATGGGAAATATTTCAAAGGTGATCATTGCCAGTGTCGTCCCGGCGATTGATCGGAAATTAGCCAAAGATGTCAAAAAGCATTTTCACCTCGTCCCTCGCTTTATTACGGCCGCGGATATCCCCCTCATTAAGGTCAAGCTTAGTGATAAGAAAGCGATCGGCGCCGACCGGGTGGTCAACGCCCTGGCCGCTTACACCCTTTATAATAAACCGGCATTGATCATCGACTTTGGGACCGCCACCACCTTCGATTACGTTTCCGCTAAGGGAGAATATTTAGGCGGGGCGATCGCTCCGGGGATCACCCTCGCCCGCGATACCCTGCATCAGCGGACCGCCAAACTCCCGTCAGTCCCGATCGCTCCTCCCAAACGTGTGGTCGGCCGCAGTACCACCGAAGCTCTGCAAAGCGGCCTGGTCTTTGGCTATGTCGCCATGGTCGAAGGGATGGTCTGGCGGATAAAAAAGGAAATGAAAGCCGCCAAAGCAACCGTCATCGCGACTGGGGGATTAGCGAAGCTAATTTGTAAGTACACCCCGGTTGTTGATATAATAGATTCTGATTTAACCTTGAAGGGCTTAAGGATTATTGCCGAGTCGTAAGTTGTTAGTCGGGAGATGGTAGTTAATAATGTCAGAAGAATTAAGCGATCTGTTAAAAGTTAGACGGGAAAAACTGCAAAACATCAGGGATAAAGGGGTAAATCCTTATCCCTACAAGTTCACGGCGACCGCCCATTCTAATCAGGTCCTGGAAAACTTCAACCAATTGGCCGAAGGCCAGGAAAGCGCCGAAACCGTCGCCATCGCCGGCCGGATCATGACCAAGAGAGGTCATGGGAAAGCTTCTTTTGCCACGATCCAGGACGAGTTCGGCCGGATCCAGATCTACGCCAAACTTGACGTTATCGGCGAAAGCCAGTACGAACTCTGGCAAAACCTCGACATGGGGGATTACATCGGCGTAACCGGTCATGTTTTCCGGACCAAGACAAACGAGATCACCGTCCGGGTAGAAAAGCTGGAGATCTTGAGCAAGTCACTTCTTCCCCTGCCGGAAAAATGGCACGGCCTGCAGGATAAGGAGATCCGTTACCGGGAACGCTACCTTGACCTGATGGTCAACCCGGAAGTTAAAGAAGTTTTCGTAAAACGAAGCAAGATCGTCTCCTTCATCCGCCGTTTTCTGGAAGAAAAAGGGTTCCTGGAGGTTGAAACTCCGGTCCTCCACGTTCTGCAAGGCGGCGCGGCTGCCCGGCCGTTCGAGACTTTTCACGACGCCTTGAGCATGCCCCTATTTATGAGGATCGCCCCCGAGCTCTATTTGAAGCGGCTTTTGGTCGGCGGGTTTGAAAAAGTTTTTGAAATGGGACGGGTCTTCCGGAACGAAGGAATGTCATTCAAGCATAACCCGGAATACACCATGATCGAGATCTACCAGGCTTATGTCGATTATCATGACATCATGCAATTGACCGAGGATTTGATCGTCCATGCCGCCAAAGAGGTACTGGGAACGGTTGAGCTCGAATTCCGCGGCGAAAAGATCAACCTCACCCCCCCCTGGAAGAAAATAACGCTTGAAGACGCGCTCAAAGAGAACGGGATCGATATTATCGGCAAGACCGACGACCAGATCCGGACCTTGGGGAAAGAAAAAGGAATTGAAGGAGCAAAAGAACTAGGGATCGGCAAGATCATTAACGAGCTTTACGACAAGTTCGTTGAGCCTAACCTGCGCCAGCCGACCTTTATTATCGACCACCCGCTCGAAACCTCTCCTTTGGCCAAGAAGCACCGGTCAAAAGCCGGAAAAGTTGAACGCTTTGAGCTGATCATGGCGGGAATGGAGCTGGCCAACGCCTTCTCCGAGCTTAACGATCCGATCGACCAAATGCAACGCTTCCAAAAACAAGCCGACCTCAAAGCGGCCGGAGACGAAGAAGCCGAATCGATGGATGAAGACTTCCTCCGAGCCCTGGAATACGGGATGCCCCCAGCCGGCGGGCTGGGGATCGGGATCGACCGTCTGGTTATGCTCCTGACCAACTCACCCTCCATTAGGGACGTTATTTTCTTCCCCCATATGCGGCCGCTAGCTAAAACACAACCAAAACCCGAAGAAATGGACACCCTGAAGAAAGATCAGAATGAAAGTAAGTAAAGACCTGAACCGGACCGACCGGCCGACCCTCTCTTTTGAATTTTTCCCTCCCAAAACACCGGTGGGAGAAGAGCATCTTATCGAGGCGATCGAAAAACTTGGCAAATTTAGTCCGGATTTTGTTTCGGTCACCTACGGAGCGATGGGAACGACCCGGGAAAAGACCTTTTACTGGGCGGAACAGATCAAAAAGAAGTTTAAGATCGAACCGGTCGCCCACCTGACCTGCGTCGGAGCTGAACGGAAAGATATTGCCGCCCAGCTAAAACAACTCGCCGATCTGGGGATCGAAAACATTCTCGCCCTGCGGGGCGATCCGCCGAGCGGGGAAACTAAATTTGTCCCGCCCAAGAACGGCTTCCGCTACGCGTCAGAATTGGTTGAGTTCATTAAAGAGGAACAACCAAAGTTTTGCGTCGGTGTCGCCGGCTATCCGGAAAAACACACTGAAGCGACCGCCATCAAAAAAGATATCGCCAACTTAAAGAAAAAAATCGACGCCGGAGCCGAATACGTCATCACCCAGCTCTTTTTCAACAACCAGGCCTATTTTGATTTTGTCGATCAATGCCTCGCCGCCGGGATCAAAGTTCCCATTATCCCTGGCCAGATGATGATCACCAGCACAAAACAGATCAAAACGCTGACTGAAAAATGCGGCGCGACGATCCCGAAAGAATTGCTGGAGAAGATCGAAAAGAACGCGGAAAATCCCGACGCGATCAAACGGATCAGCACCGAATGGACGCTGGAACAAACGAGGGAATTAATTATCGGCGGGGTCAACTACTTCCACTTCTTCGTCATGAACCAGGCGGAGCCGATCTCAACCGTCCTTAGCGAACTGGGATTTTAGCCACCCATCTTTCGTCTGTCAAGATCGGCGTCGATCGGAACAGTTTCAACTTCTTGTTCCGCGCGTTCGGGCGTTTCCCCACTCCCCTCAACCTGGACCATTGGCCCAACCCTAACTTTTCGATTAGTCTCTTCCATCGGTTTTTGAGGAACCCTCTCTGCCTGTCCAGTGTCATCAGTTTTTTCGCTCCCACCAACCTTAAGATTTGCTTCCGCACCTATACCTTTAGCTTCAGGTCCCTTTTCCCTCTTCTTAACTTCGCTACGAATAAGCCAACTAATTATCGACGAAAGCACGAACATAAAACTAAAAAACGCGGCACCCCCACCAAATCGCTCTAATTTGCTTTCATTTGGGAGTTCGGCAATCTCTTCCCCCGGTCGATCAATTTGGAAGAGAGGATGCGCCGCAACCGAGGGATCATGTTTAACTATCACTTGCGCCAGCCGTCTTAACTTATAGTCAATTGCCGGACCTTTGCGATTCCCATACTTATCTTCTATCATATTTCCTGAACGGACCGATTGGTCCAACCGGTAGATATCGTCCAAAGCTTGGTTGAATACGCCGTCTGGCTGGGCGGTCAGCCGCGCGCAGTTATTTGATGTGATGACCCGCAATCGATAGTTTTCAAGATCCAAAGTGCAACTAGTAGTTGGAGCCGGGTTATTTACTGACCCAGTCCGATCCATCATTGTAATTTGGTCCCTTCTGTGAAATCGGAACATCATGCCATCGGGATTTTGTGAGCCAAAAGGGTAGTATGTTGTTTCTTTCAAATTAGGCTCAACAACAACGTCTTCTTCCTGATTGTCCAATTCAATTGGCGCCTTTTTAGTAGCGAGCGCCCAAGTGCTCGCCGCGGCTATTAAGCCGCAGACTGCCAAGTTGACAATCTGATGCTTCTTAATTGCTGGGGCGGTCTTCCCCTTCTCCTCTTCGACCGGATCGACCGGGAGCGGTTGTTTTTCGCCCGGCGCCCGGTAAGCACCGAGGGGCTCTTTTTGGGTTTTAGTAAAAGCGATAAGACCGGAAGGATGTTTCTCAACAATCATCGAACCCATTTCCGTCAAACTTCGCAGTTGATTGATATCATCAAGCGCGGCCAACCGCAGGCGGCCGCCAAGAAATATTGGCTGAAGGCTGATCTCCCTGACAAAATCATACGATCCAACTAATTTGACAATTTTTCCGATTGTGCGACTAGAAGGATTTTTAGCGGCGGCACTAATAAGGAGTGGTTCGAGTTTAGCGATTAATTTGACGTTGACGCGACTCAACCGCATCAAACCTTCAACTGCATTGGGCATTAAAACTCCGGAGCAACGCTTAATAAAAGCACTTACGGCTGGATGAGTGGCGGTAGTAGAATAATGGGAACTAACTAACCCCGATGGTTTGATTGACATTAATACAACTCCTCAAAATTAGGCTGGCAAACCCGCCCATTATTAGCCCTTACAGGCTCATATATATATCGCCCCCCCCCTTCGGAAATTTCACAGAACGTTCGAAAGCCAAGAAAGATTTACGAGTCCGTTTGCCAGCTGGATAATAGGGGTGCTTCTGTTACATAATATTAGGAAATGTCCAATACTTAATTAAACAATAGATCGGTTTGCTCGACCGTCCTTAGCGAACTGGGATTTTAACGACTACCACTTCCCGTTTATTAAGCTCGCTCTGCTTGATCACCTGACCGTACGGATCGATCAAACCGGAAATACCTGTATTCCCCAATTGGACAAAATAACGCCGGTTCTCGACCGCCCGGAGGATCCCCGCCTGCCAGTGGAGGTCGGGGGCGGACGATGAGCCGAACCAGGCGTCGTTGGTCACCGTTAAAATAAAAGCGGTCCGACCATTGACCCGTTTTTTTATCAGCGCCGGGACGGTCGACTCAAAACAGACCGCCCCCGCCGCTTCAAAAGAACCAATGACCAGCGGGCAGGCCTTCTCGTCAGAGCTGAATTCAGAGTCAAAGTACCCAGTCGACCTAAGGAGCGGATAGAGGAGCGGACGCAGGGGCAGATATTCCCCAAACGGCACCAAGCTTTCTTTGCCGTAATAAGACAGGATCTCTCCGCTCGGTGAGATCGTCACGATCGAATTGTAAGAGCGCTTCCCTTCCCCAAAGTAAGCGGTCCCGACGGCAAGATACGCCCCGGTCTCCGCCGCCAATTCCCGCAGTTTAGGCAGGTAAAGATCGTTCTGGGCGATATAGGCGAAAACCGCGGTCTCCGGCCAGACGATCAGGTCGATCTTTTCGCCCGCCTGTCGGCTCATGGCGTCATGCAATTTATAATTTTGGTCGGTCAGGCGCGGGTTCATCCGGTCAAACTGGTCGATATTGGATTGGATGAGGGCGACGGTCAACACCTTGGCCGTCCCCTCCTCCGGCCTTGAGAGGGCAAAATTTCCCCAAACCAGCGCTGTCGTGATAATGAACAGGGCGGCGAGCGGTAGTTTCCGCCGCTTGGGCTCAAGGATAAGCTGGGCGTAAGCCACGTTCGTCAGGACAACCAAAAAACTGACCCCATAGACCTGGGCAAAGCTGGCAACCTGCAAAATTGGGAGAAACGGGGTCTGCGAGTAGCCGACCGCGCCGATCGATACTCCCAGCGGCCCCCACCCCCTTAGCCACTCCACCCCGATCCAGAGAAATGGGACCGCCGCAAACCGAAATCTTTTCCCCAATCGAATAAAAGCCCCGGTAAAGATCAATAAAAAAAGCGACTGGAAAAGAGCGAGAAGCAGCCAGCCGGTTATGATCCAGTACCCGCCAAAACGGAACAATGAGGTGATTGAAAAAAAGACCCCCATAAAATAAACCAAACCAAAGACCAGGGTCAATCGATACGCCTCCCGGCTCGTTCTCGCTCCGGCCAGCGCCAAAAAAAACGGAACAAGCCCGACCCAGGCCAGCCACCAAAGGCCGGATTTGGGGAAAGAGAGGGTCAGCAGTATTCCGGATAATCCCGCCAGTATATAGCTCATTGGATCTTGATCACTACCCTGGCTATATCAAGGGCCGGAGGAGCGGCCGAGTCGCTATCGTCAACGATCGTTAGTTCGGTACCGGCGACTTTTGAAACGTAATTGCTCATTTGCAAATGGTCGGCGGGAAGCTTCTCTCCCCCATCCGGCCAGGGGACGGTGACCAGGTCAAAATAGATCACGTCAGGAACAGTCGAGCCAAAGATCTGATCGAGCCGAAAGGTAAACCGCAAAGAGTTGCCGCTGGCGGCGGTGGTCGACAACACCTCTCTGGTAGCCGTCGCGCCAAAGACAAACGGTCCCCTGACTAGAAAGTACCCGGCGGGCTCCGCGATAATATAACCGGACCAGGTTGAATAATAGGTGGAGTAATACGCTTCCTGCGAACCGTAAATCGGAGTTGTTCCCGGTTCCAACAATTCGTCCCTCGTCCCGCCCGGCTGGGGGAGAGGCAATTGGACCTTGTAACCGGAAGTAGAGCTTAAGACCATAAAATAACGATTGGCGCTTGTTTCAACCGTCCCCAGCATCGTCGCTTCCACCACCATTTCCGCCCCGCTGGGAATGATCTGGGTCACCGTTCGGGCGCAGCCAGTGATTAGCAGTAAGCTATAAGCGATAAGCAAGAAAGCAAATAATAAACCGCCTTTTCTACTGGTCATTCCTTAAAATCTCCTCTGATCCTCGCCCTTGAACTTGTACATCTCTTTTTCAAACCCTTCAAAATAAAAACCGCGGCCGGAGCCGAAGCCAAAGGGCTCGTCAGGAATCGCTTTGACGCTGAAAACAAAACTATACTCTTTCCGGTAGTCGGAATAATTAAAGCGCATCTCCCAGCAGTGCAGGTCCTTAACGATCGCCACGTCTTGCAGGCGGACCTCTTTCTTGGCTGTATCATACACCTGGCTAAAGCTCAGGCGCAATTGGTTCGGCTCCTTTTCAAGGAAATAGATGTCATAATACGCGCTCCCCTGCCTGATCTCGCCCGCGTTCAGGTCCTGGCTGATCGCCAGGCTGCAGCCAAAATAACTGTGCGGGCTGAGTGACAAGCGGGATAACAGGTCGCGATAGCGGTGGTTCTCAATGTCCCAGCCGCCGTCAATGGTCAGCCGCCATCGTTTGTCCGGGGAGAGCATCAGGCCGGACATCAGGTCAAACCAGGTCGCGGTCTGCCAGTTGCGGCCGCTCTCAAACCACCAGCTGAACTTATCACCCCGGTAAAAGGTCAGCCGGTCACTGATGTCGTGATAATTATAACCGAGCTTGTCAAAGAAAAAAGGAGAGTTGCCGTCGGTGCTCCCTTTGCGGTAATTCAGGCTGTTCCTGAACCAACCGCCAAGGTCGGTTTCGGTCCCCGCCCTTTCCCGGTAAGCGTACATTTGATCCTCGGTCGCGTAAGAGAACTGGTCCCCTCCAGCGCCCACGCTTAAGGTCGTTCCCGGCCCAAAGGGATAGCTTTGGCTGGCATCCAGGGTCAACCGCGATCTTTGGGTAGAGAAATCGCGGTTCCTGCTTAGTTGTGGGACCCATTTGACCTCTCGATAATAGCCATAGCCGATCGCCGAGCTTAAGGTAAAGAGCTTGAGGTCTAACGTCCTGGGGTAGATCTCCAGTTCAGGTTGTTTTTCCACGAACTGGTAACGGGTCTCGCCGGGGTAGAGCGGTTGACGAAGGTCGACGAACCAATTTTCGCTGAATTTCCAGGAGTAATCGGCTTCTCTGCCGGTTATTATCAGGTCAGGGGTGATCTGTTCTTCTCCTGAATCCCCCATTTTCTGTAAATTGTAATAATAATTGGCGCTGGTCTGCAGGACCACCGAGTCCGACCAGAGCGGGCGGCTGAAATAAAGCCGCTGGGAATTGCGGACCCACCCCGGAATATTTTTCGCCTGATCGTAATTGATCGAATACGCGAGCGCGGTCGCGCCTACCGTCCGGTCAAAAGAAAAACTAAAGCGCTCGGTCCCCGCCGAGCGATCGTCCAAAGTGGTCAGGGCGATCGAACCGCGGTCCTGATCTGCGTGGTTCAAGTTCAAACTAAAGGAAGTATAGTCGCTCCGGCCCGACGGTACCTGGTAGATCGAGGAGTAGCGGTGTTCCATTCCCAAGGTCGTGCTGGCGTTAAGGCTCCGCTTACTGTTGATCCTGGTCACCCAATCCGATCTAGCGGTATCCCGTTCATCAATATGGTAAAGATATAATGTCCCCACCCCCAACGCCGCTAAGCCATAGGCAACCTGCGTCCCATAGCCCCACCCCTTTTTTTCCATCTGGTCGATATAGAGCAAACCATAGGGATAATTCCAGGTCGTTTTAACGTAGTTCCCTTCCACGTCGTTGGTCCCAAATACCCAGTTCCGCTTCTTCTCCCCCTTCAGGTCGTAAACGTAATAAGGAAGCCAAAAGAGCGGCAGTTCCCCGACCCAGACCACGACGTTCCACGCCTCCAACCGGTCGTCCGGATAATAAGCAATCCGGTCGGCCGCCAGCCAATAATGCTCCCGATCGCAGGTCGACATTTCTCCCGGACCACCGAGCATATCTCCCTTATTTTCGTCCAAACGCCGCGCGCCGACAAAGACTTTCCCTTTGAGCGAAGCCGGGGCGACGGTCGAACTAAAGCCAAGGAAAGAGGTTGATTCGGCGCTGGTATCGTAGGTCAGGTGAGCGGCGTTTGCCTGGTACTCTTTGGCAAACAATCTGACGTTCCCTTCGGCGGTCGCAATATTCGATCCGGCGTCCATCAGCAGGTCATCGGCAAAGATCGTCATTCCTTTTAGTTTAACTTCGACCGAACCGGACGCTTTAAGCTGGCCGGTATCCTCGTAATATTTAAGGACCTCGGCTTTAATGTTGACCGGTATCTTCTCTTTTTCGGCAAAAACAGGCAGAGCCAGAAGAACAAATAAAAACCCAATCACAATAATTTTGGAAGCCTGAGACAATATCGTCTCGGCTTCCAAAATAAGCTTGCTTAGACAAAAAACGGAAACCGCGACGATATTGTCGCTGGTTTCCGTTTGCAAAGCTTTACTTAACATACTTACGGAATCTTGTAGAGAAGACGCTGCCTGGCAAGGTCGGCCAGCGGATCGAACGAACCAACTTGCCGGTAGAGCTCGATCGCTTTCTGCCCTTCTTGCCTGAAGTAATATGCGTCCCCCAGGTTAATGAAAATGGTTGGAGACTCCTGGTCAAGCGCGAAACTCCGCTCCAGGGCGATCACCGCGAACTCCAACCGGCCCAGAAGATAATTGACCACCCCCAGGTTGTTGTGAAAAACCGGCGACGCCGGGTCAACGTGGACCGCGTCGTTGATCCGCAGGCGGGCTTCTTCCAGCTTTCCCTGTTTCATGAGAGCGATCCCCAAATTATTGGACGCAGAGGCAAAACGCCGGTCAAGCTGGACCGCCAGGAGGAATTCTTCTTCCGCCGCCTGGCACATCCCTTTCATAAAATACTCGACCCCGTTCTGGTTGTGCTCGTGGCCGAAAGAGAGGCTCACGTCGTCTCCCGCCCGACCGGGGACCCTCAATTCCCTCCCCCAGACCGCGGTAATATCCGCCTTCCCATAGTCGCTGATCACCGCGCGGAGCGGCTTGTTGCGCATGCTCTGCAGGCTCGCCCCCTGTAGCTGCCGGCTCCTCTTCTGCAGGTCGGCAAAATCAAGGTCTTCCTGCAACAGCTCTTCATATATTTCGATCGCTTTGCGCGGTTCGCCGGCGCATTCGTAAGTCGTCCCAATGTTGAACCTGATGATCTTGGCCTGCTCCTGGTTGGCCGACTGAAGCGCCCGCTGATAATTGTCGATCGCCAGATCAAAACGGCCCAGGCTCCGGTGGACACCGCCAAGCATTAAGAAAGCGAGCGGAGCGCGAAGTTGGTCTTTTTGACCAAGCTGTAGCTGGCGAATGGCGTTCTCCCTCTCCCCTTTCTCCAAATAAGCTTTTGCCAGGTCAAGATGCTGGGAAAGTTTCCAGGAGTCCTCCTGCAGTTTCTCTTTCAGGGAAACGATCTCCTGATCGAGCTGTTCTTCTTTGGCCGCCTTGTATTTGGCGTGAACTTCCAGATTGTAAGGGTCCAAAGTTAAAGCGGTCCGGAAAGTCTCGACCGATTTGCGGGGCAAGTTCAGATTAGCGTAGGCCTCTCCCAACAACAGGTAGGCCGGAACGTATTTCTTGTCGATATTTATGACCCCTTCGGCTGATAGCGCGGCCCGCTGAAAATCGCCTTTGGCCAAACAGGCCTTACCCAGAACGACGTGGGCCGATAAAAGCTGGGGTTTGGCCCGCAGGATCTCACGGCACCTGCGGATAACCATCTCCGCCGCCGACGGGTCCATTTCAACCATTTTCCCCAGCTCGACCAGTGCCTCTTCGGTCCGGTTCTGGCCAAGCAGGATATCAAGGAGATAGGTCCGGGCAAGGATCTGCTCCGGACAGCTTCCAAGGATCGAGCGATAACCGTCCGATACTTCCCCCGCCATTTCCGGATGTGATTTGAATAATTCATTGTACTGCTCAACCGCCGCGCTCAAATCCCCTCTGGTCCGGAGCGCTTCCGCCAGCGCCAGGGCCGCCGACGGCAGGTTGGGATAACTTTTGAGCACCGAGCGCAAGCGGCCGATGATTTCGTCCAGCTTGGACGGCTCCAAACGGAGGATCTCCTTCAATTTTTCAACCGCCGCTTCCGGCTTGATCGTCCGCATGTAAACGTCCGAAAGGATCTCCCTGATCTCGATGCTCGCTTCAACTTTTTGCAGAAGCCCTTCCAGGCGCCCAACAACCTCCCGCACTACTTCGGGATCGTCGGAAAACATCAATTGATAGTAACGGGCCGCCTGCTTGTAATTTTCGATCCGGGCGTGCAATTCCCCCAAAATCCGCAAGGTCTGCTTGTCGGTCGGACGGTGGGTCAGGATCTCTTCGTAAAACTTGATCGCTTCGCTGATCCGCCCTTTTTCCAAATACGCTCCGGCCAGGATCTCGATCAAAATGACATCGCGGACCCCTTCTTTGATCGAGCGCTCCAGGAGAGAAATGGCGTCGTCGATCCGCTCAAGCGCAATGAAAAGGCGCCCCAGCGCGTTATACGCTTCAATATTTTGGGGATCAGCGATCAAGACCTCTTCCAGTTCCAAAAGAGCGGCATCAAGATGCCCGGTCGCCAAAAGAAATCCGGCCAGTGCCATGCGCGGCCCGACCCGACTCTGGTCCCGGCCAATGCAGTCCTCATAATCAAGCAAAATGTACGGAAAAACGTGAGGGGAAAGAAGGGCCGCCTGGGCGAAAAAAGACTGCGATTTCTTATACGCGCCGGACGCCAGCTCTCTTTGCCCCAAAGATTTCAACTCAATTGGATCGAGGAGTGTTTCCATTTAGCGATACCTTCCCTGAAAGTATAGCATTACAAAACCAATAATCATAAAACTGGTTTGCGGCGCGAAGGCGGCGATCTCCGGAGTGACCAGGCCTCCTTTACCGAGCGAGCGGAAGACCGAAGCAAAGACGTAAAAAGTGAACATGAAAACAATGGTCACGACGATCCCCCAGGTCTGTCCGGAACGCGGGGAAGAAAGGGAAAATGGGATCCCGACCAGCGCGAAAATAAAACAGGTGAGCGGGATCGAGTATTTCAAATAGAGTTCGGTCAGCAATGCCCGGGTGTTGGAGCCGCTTTTGGCCAAAGAATCGATCATTCCCTGAAGCTCTTTCCGGTCCATGTCGGCAAATGTCTTCTGATCGCTAAAGCGGTTTAAGTCCTCGATCACGGATATTTTCATCTTATCGAATTTTGCCTCGTAGCTTAAGTGCCCGCTCTGATCATATTTGTGGATCACGCCCTGGCGCAGTTCCCAAATATTGCCGGTAAAATTGGCCTTATCCGCCAGGATCGTCCTGGGATAGGCGCCGGACTGGATCTCGTAGACCATAACCTTGCTCATCGTCTTGGACTTCATGTTGACCTGATTGGCGTAATAGAAGCGGTTCTGGGAATCCTTAAAGAAGACGTTATCTTTGACGTCGGGAAGGGGCTGTCGCTGGATGATCTGGCGGACGATCTGGCTGGAAACAAAGTTGGCACGCGGCACGATCTTTTCGTTGGTAAAAAAAGCCAGGAGACTGACCAGCATGCCGACCAGCAGGATCGGCCGGGCTAAACGAAAAAGGCTGACTCCCGAGGTCCGGAAGGCAGCCATTTCGTTATCTTTGCAAAAACGGCCCACCGCCATGGTCGTTCCAAACAGGGTCGAGACCGGAAAGGTCAGGACCAGGATCGACGGCAGTTTATAGGCCAACAGCTTCAAGACCGCAAAAAAGGGAACTCCCTTATTTATGATCAGGTCGGCCATCGTGAAGAGCAGATCGACCGTCATCACCAGGATAAAGCCGACCACCCCAATAAAAAAGGGGCCAAGCATCTCGCGGATGACGTAGCGGTCGAGAATCTTCATCGGCTTAGTCGGAATCTCGGCGTCGTTTTACTTCCCGCCGTTTGGCCTCCTCTTCCTCTCTCCTCCTGCGCTGCGAAGGCTTTTCGTAGAATTCCCGCTTTTTCATCTCGTCCAAAGTCCCTTCGTGGCGCAGTTTCATTTTGAACTTGCGCAGGGCCTTATCGAGTTCTTCGCCTTTGCGGATCTCAATTTTTGGCATTCTCTTTTCCTCCTCTCTGTGTCGGTTTTTCATACTCGTATTCCAAACAGCAAAGCAAACGGCCGCAAACCCCGGACGTTTTGGTCGGGGAGATGGCCAGTCCCTGGTCCTTGGCCATCCTGACCGTCACATGCTTCGGCTTGTCAAGCCAAACTGAACAACATAGCGACCGGCCGCAAGGGCCCAGCCCGCCAAGCAGGCGAGCATCGTCTCGGGGTGAAACCTGCCTCAAGTCGACCCGCGCCGACAGGGTCACCGACAGGTCCCGCGCCAGGTCCCGCAGGACCGGTGGCTTGTCGCTGTTCCCTTTGTTCCGGTAATAAATGATCAGCCGGCTATCGTCAAAAAGATATTCCAGGTTGATCACCTTGATCGGCAATTCGTATTCTTTGATCTTCTGGGCCGCCGCCTGGAGAGCTTGCGCTTCTCTCTCCTGCATCTGCCGCTCCTTTTCCACGTCGTCCGGCGTCGCGTAACGAAGGACTTTTTTCAGCCTGACGTCACGGGAGAGCGCCCTGGAGGTCCCGGCCGATAAAGTAATGATCTCGCCGAACTCCACCCCGCGATCGGTCTGGACAATAACGGGAGAGCCGACCTTGATCGACTCTTCGCGGTAGCCGGTGATCGGGCAGATCCGGCTGAACTTGCGTAATTTGATCCCTAATTTTTCTTTCATGCCTCTCCCATTTTCAAACAAGCTACGTCAAGCGCGAGCTTGGAGCTGACGTAGCGCTTGATGTTTTTTATCGTTTCGAGCAAGATCCGGCACAATCTAGCGTCTTTCAGTTCTTCGTGCGCGTAATAGACCAGATCATAGAGCAATTCTTCGAGCCGCTCCTTTTCCTTTTCGAGCCGGGCGGAAAAATCAAGCAATTCCAGAACCCCTTTTTCACGGACCTTCTTCAAGTCGAGCCGGAAATGAGCGAAATCCTCGTTCGCTAAAGGCGGTCGCGCCTCTTCGCCAAAGATCACCCGCTGACAGCGGGACATGATCGTGTTCGGAAGCCGGTCGTCCCTCTCCACCAGCAGGATAAAAACCACCCCGGGAGGCGGTTCTTCCAAAGTTTTCAAAAAAGAGGCCGAAGCTTCCGGGGTCAGCTTATCAGCTTCTTCGATGATCGCGAAAAGCCGCGGTCCGGCGCTGGGACCATACCTGACCATCTGCTGGACCTCTCTGATCTGGTCGATCTTGATGGTTGCCCCTTCAGGCTTCAAGACGATCAAATCGACTTTTCGGGTCCCCAAACTTTCGGCAAACTCCCTGGCCGCCTCGGACTTGGCCGGTCCTGGCGGGCCTAAAAAAAGATAAGCGGAAGCGATCCGCTCACTAAGCTTTATTCCCTCAAGCACGGGATGCACGTTGTAAATTATAGCACAATAAAAGGGGCAAAAAAAGGCTGGCTACTTCCGGTTGACGGTATACACGTCGGTCACTTTTTTGATCGAAGCGATCACCCTGTTCAAATGATCAACGTTCTTGACGTCGACCGTCAAAAGCAGGATCGCGAAGCTCCCGCGTTTGGTCGAGATCTTCGCGCCATACACGTTGGTCCCGATCTCGGAAATTTCGGCTAAAATGTCTTTTAAGACCCCGACCCGGTCAAAGGCCTCGATCTCGATCTGCACGGGGAAATATTGCTCGATATTGGGGTCCCAACCGACCTTGACCACTTTCTCCGGAGCGACATCGTGCCGCAGAACATTTTTGCAATCGCTCCGGTGAATGGCGATCCCCCGGCCGTGCGTGACAAACCCGATGATCTCTTCCCCAGGGATGGGATAACAGCATTTTGACATTTTGATCAGGATGTTCTCCAGACCGGCCACCACCACCGGCCCCTTCCCTTTGACCCGACGAGGCCTGGGTCCGGGAGAGGATTGGACAACTTCTTTGGCCGGCTTCTCGGCCAAGGCTTCTTTCTCATCCACCGGACGCTGGCGCTTGAACCAGTTCTTGATCTTGACCCTGGCGCCGGCCGTTTTGATAAAGCCCAGCCAATCACGGCTCGGACCATCCTTTTTGCCCGTAATGATCTCGACAATGTCCCCCTGATGGAGAAGGGAATCAAGCGGCACGATCGAACCGTTGACCTTGGCCCCAACACAGCGATTCCCAACTTCAGTATGGATCCGGTAAGCAAAATCAACCGGGGTGGCGCTGATCGGCAGGTTGAAAACATCTCCTTTGGGGGTAAAAACAAACACCTCTTCCATCACCAGGTCGATCTTCAGGCTTTCCATAAAATCTTTGGCGTCTTTGAGCTCGCTTTGCCATTCCAGCATTTGACGGAGCCAGGCCATCTTTTGGTCAAGCATTTTGTCGGTCGACGACCCTTCCTTATAGCGCCAGTGGGCGGCAACTCCATATTCGGCGATCCGGTGCATTTCCCGGGTCCTGATCTGGATCTCGACCGGACGGCCGAAAGGCCCCATCACCGTCGTGTGGAGAGACTGGTAGCCATTCGACTTGGGCATCGCGATGTAATCACGAAAACGTCCCGGGATCGGCTTCCAGGCGTCGTGAACCAAACCTAGGACGACGTAACAGTCCTTCAGTTTTTCCACGATGACCCGGACGGCAAAAAGGTCGTAGATCTCTTCAAAATCGAGCCGCTGGTCAACCATTTTCCGGTGGATGCTAAAAAAATGCTTGGCCCGCCCTTTAAGCTCAGGAGTTATCCCGACCGTGCCGACCAGCGTCCGCAATTGTTCAATAAAGTCGTTGATGAACTTTTCCCGTTCACCATAGCTCTGCGCCACTTTTTCCCGAATGCTCTGATACGGCTCCGGTTCAAGATAGCGGAACGCCAGGTCTTCGAGCTGCCATTTGATCCGCCACATCCCCATCCGGTGGGCCAGCGGGGCAAAGATTTCCCTGGTCTCCAGGGCTGTTTCTTTTTGCTTCGCCGGCGAAAGATGCTGAAGTGTCCGCATGTTATGCAGTCGGTCGGCCAGTTTGATGACGATCACCCTGTAGTCTTCGCCCATCGCCACAAACATCTTACGGAAGTTTTCCGCCTGGCGCTCTTCCCGGGAAACGAACGAGAACTGACTAAGCTTGGTCACTCCTTCGACCAGTTTGGCAATCTCTTTGCCGAACTGGGCCGAGATCTCTTCCGCGGTGATCCCTCCGTCCTCCATGACGTCGTGAAGAAAAGCGGCGGCGATCACCTCGACTTCCTGTTCAAGGTCGGCCAGGATATTGGCGACCGCCATTGGATGGATGATATACGATTCGCCGGAGAGGCGCTTGTGCGGGGCGTGGACCTTGTCGGCAAAGGCAAAAGCCTTGTTCAATAGTTCGACGTTGGCGCCGGGATTATACGCCAGGACCTTTTGGATCAGCTCATTCATCGTTTATGATAGCGACTCCGATCCATTACCCCGATGCCGGGGGGAATGGCGCTTCTCCGGTGGTGTTCCGGCTTCTCCTTATTGACCACTGGGGCCGACGGACGGGTGCCGCCGGAAGAGCGGATCGCGACCAGGATCTTGCATGAACTTTCCAGGACCGAGGTGAATTTATAAGCTTCTTCCAGTGTTTTGCCGATCGCAAAACTCCCCTGCCCTTTTACCACCGCGACCACGCTCGATCCCTGCAGAAAGGCGGGAAGCAGGCGGACAGTCTCTTCGGACCCGACCGACTGGTGAGATCTAACGATCGCCGCGGCATGCAGCAACCTAAGGCCTTCTCCATCCTGTGGAATAATTTTATTATCGGTGATCGAAACGGCGATTGCTTGCGAGGGAAAAGCCCGGATGATCGCTTCCGCTTTGGTATCTTTGTAGATCGCCCGATGAGCGGGAAGTTCGCCGGAGGCGTTGGCGGCATCGCCGGTCAGTCCCACTTCAACAATATCCCCTTCCTGCAAATCGCCCAGCATCGCTTCCTGCCTGGTGATAAAAATAGTGTCGCCATGGCGGACGCTCATGCTCCCGGAGTGAGAACTAACCAATCCTTCTTGGAACAAATAACTGCCGATCCTTTTGAATTCTGCCAACATGTTTTTTCTCCTTTAATTAATATTATTCCCAGTGGGAAGCGGCCAGTTCATTAAATTTGGTGCATCCCCTGATCATTTCAAAACGCGCTCTGACTTCTTTTAATTTCAGGCGCTTCATCCGCTCCAGGCTGAAATCTTCGACGTTAAAAGAAGCCATCACCGAGCCAACGACCACCGCGCGGCGGATATTTTCGGCACTTCGATCGTCGCTCTTCGCCAGATAACCGATAAAAGCACCGCCGAAGGTGTCTCCCGCCCCGGTCGGGTCCTTTAGTTCTTCCTGGGGGTAAGAAGGAGCGGAAAAATATTCATCCTTATTAAAAAAGAGGGCGCCATGCTCCCCTTTTTTAACGATCACGCCTCGACAACCCAGTTCGATCAAGCGGCGGGCGGCCAAAGGAATGTTCGGCGTTTCCATAAACTGGCGGATCTCCCCTTCATTCATTACCATCAGATCAACCTTTTTAATTAATTGATGTAAAACATCTTTTTTGGATTCGATCCAAAAATTCATTGTGTCAGCGACAATAAATTGGGGCCGCTTTAATTGGGCGATCACCTTAAGCTGAAGTTCCGGATCAAGGTTGGCCAAAAAAACATAAGGGGTATCGCGCAAGCCTTCCGGGACCTTAGGGTCAAAACTCGTCAAAATATTCAGCTTGGTATCTACAGTATGGGCCTGGTTCATGTCGTATTCATAATAACCCTGCCAGCGAAAGGTCGGTCCGTCAATTTTGTGCAGGGCGTTCAAGTTGATGTCGCGCGAACCAAGAAAATCAAGGTGCTCTTTGGGGAAGTCATGGCCGATCGGACCGATCATGGTCGTTGAAGCAAAAAAGCTCGAAGCGACAGCGGCATAGACGGCCGATCCGCCTAAAATATCCCGCTTATCCCCGAACGGCGTTTTGATCGAATCAAGCGCGATCGTCCCGACGATTAAAACAGACATTTTTCAATCCTCCAAATAGTTGCGGTTAATGCGGCTAGTTTGCCCACTGCCTGCCGAGAAGCTTAGACTTCCGGGACGCGGCGGAAACCGCGGAGGCAAACGCGTCAAAAACTTTTCGGTCCTTAAGGACCGCTAATCCTTCCATCGTCGTCCCTCCGGGAGAGGTGACCATTTCCCGCAGTCCGCCCGGTTCGATCCCGCTCATCAAAGCGGCTTTAGCGGAGCCATAAACCGTTTGCAGGGCCAATTTTTTGGCCAGCGCAACGGGAAGACCGTTTTTCTTCCCCCCCTCGATCAAGGCTTCCATTACCACGTAAACATAGGCCGGACCGGAACCGGAAAGACCGGTGACCGCGTCAAGCCATTTTTCCGGCACGACGACGGTTTCTCCGACCAGTTTAAAAATGTTCTCAACCTGTTTGAATTGGCCCGGGGTTACACCGCTTCCCTTGACCAGGGCGGATATCCCCGCCCCAATTAGACAGGGATTATTCGGCATCACCCGAACAACAGGGGAACCGGAAAGGCGCTTGCGCAAATAAGACAACGGGATCCCGGCCGCGATCGAAACTACCAGTTTTTTCTTCCGCCCCTTTAACTCTTCGAGGATCACGGAAATTTGTTGGGGCTTGACCGCCAGCACGACCACATCCGCCGCGTCCCAGGCTTGCTTATTGTCGGCGGCAATGGCCACGGAGTATTTTTTTTTCAAATATTCCAAACGGCCCCGGTCAATATCAGAGATTATGACCTGACGCGAAGGGAGGCGGGCGATCAGCGCTTCCGCCATTTTCCCGGAACCGATAAAAGCTATTTTCATCTCGCGAAGAACGAATCTCTTTTCCCTTCAGCGACCTCTTCGTTAATATTGCCGCGATCCTCGCTTGAATTTATCCTGATCGCGCTGGGAGTAAATAAAAATATCGATTCGCCGATCTTCATCATATGGCCGTCGATGGCGTAAGCGGTCCCGCACAAAAAATCGATCAACCTGGTCCCCTCCGACGGGTCAAGGTGCTTCAGGCTGACGATCATCGGGTTTCCGGAGCGGAGTCCGGTCGCGATATTCAATGAATCTTCGTATATCTTAGGCTCAAAAAAACCGATCTCGTATTCGCCTTCATTTTTTGGCGCTTCCTTTTTAACCCGGATAAAATGGTCCAGTTTGACCTGCTGGGTATTTTCACTGATCTCTTCGTAATCCTCCCCCTCCAGCCCGATGAACCTTTTTGCCCGCATTAAAATATTGTCAGTCATTATTTTTATCCTCCCTCGGTAAATATTGCCCGGCCGATCCTGACCAGATTGGCCCCTTCCTCGATCGCGATCTCATAGTCGCTTGACATTCCCATAGAGAGATAACGCGCTTCAACCGACGGCAGATCAAGCTTTTTTACTCGCTCAAACAGTTTTTTGAGCGTTCTGAAACTATCGCGGACCTTATCCTTTTCTTCAGTCAACGGCCCCATGGTCATTAGGCCAACCACACTCACCCTATACCTGGAGGCCGACTCGATCAGCTCAAGCGCCCGCGAATAAGCGACGCCAAATTTCGATGATTCTCCTGATGTGTTAACTTCGATCATGATGGGGACCGGGGTACTGGCCCACCGGCCGCAAGACGGCGTCCGCGAGTCGATTTCTTTCAGCAGACGCTCGCTGTCAACCGACTGAATTATATCAAACATGTCAAGGGATTGTCTAACTTTATTCCTCTGCAAATGGCCAATCAAATGCCATTTGACCAGCGGATATTTCTCGGCCAACGCCTGGTAATGAACGATCGCTTCCTGGACCCGGTTTTCGCCGATCTCGGTTATCCCGGCGGCGAGCGCTTCCGCGATCCTTTCTGGAGTAACGTGTTTTACGACCGCGACCAGGGTGATCTCACTAGCGGACCGTCCGCTCCTTCGAGCCGCGGCCGCAATCCGACCCCGAACAAATGCAATATTTTCCTTGATCGACACGCTAAAATAGATTATAGCATAATAACCGTTTTTTCTGCTATGATAGCGGCAACGCTAACCAGGAACCTGCGAATTTGCGGTTCTAGGAGAATAATTATATGAGAAATGCTAGCTGGTTGTTTGTTCTTTTATTTACCGTGGCAATAATAAATTACCCAAACCCCTTCAACGCCAAAGCCGGCCAAACCACGACCTTTGAATGCACGACCGATACTGCGTTTAACAGCGTCCTATATATCTACGACATGTCGGCCCAGCTTCTTTTTAAGCAAGACCTCGCGATGAACGTTGGGACAAATCGTTTTGGCTGGAATGGGTATACCGAACAAAACGAATTGGTCAATAGCGGGGTCTACCTCTATTGTCTGACCGATAAAAACCGAGGCCGGGTCGGCAAAGGAAAAGTGTGGGTCATCAATCGATGAAAAGATTGTTCATTTATTGTCTTATCGCTTACAGCTTAAAGCTTACAGCTTCATTCTCTCCCGTTTTCGCTCTTTCCTCATTTGACCCTTTGGCAGTCGGGACCGGCGCGCAAGCGCTGGGGATGGGGAACGCGTTTGTCGCCAGGAGCGACGCCGGCGACGCCCTATTTAACAACCCCGCCTCTTTAAGCGAGGTCAGCGGCTTCCGCTTTTCCAGCATGTCCGGGTCCCTGATGGAAGACGTTAATTTCTTGCTGATTGGCGGGGCTCTGCCGGTCGGCAGTCAGACCGCTCTCGGCGCCGGTTACTGCGGCGCTTTTGTTTCGGACATCGTCCTGCGCGATCTGCGGGGAGTAGCCGGCAAAAGCGCCCAATACGGCAAAAGCGCGGCGTTCGTTTCTCTTGGCCGGAAGATCGATGAGACCTTTTCGGTCGGCGGAGCGTTAAAATATTACCGGATCGAAGCAACCGAGAACCGGGATTCAAACGGAAGCGGGTTAAATCTTGATCTGGGTGTGACCCAAAAAAGTCTGGAATGGCTAAGTTTCGGGATCGTCGCCCAAAACATCCTCGGCTTGAGCCCGATCAACCACCAAAACGGAGAAAAGGAATACCTAACTCCAACGATCAAAGGAGGAGCAAGGATCCACCTCCTTGGCAGCAGCTACTCGGCCGCGTTCGTTTCCAACCTCGATCTAATTATGACGATCGACACCAATATTAACTTCCAGCCTTCGATGCCGCAAACCACCAATTTAGGGATTGAGTTCTCCCCCACCCGCGTGATCAGCCTGCGGGCCGGACTTGACCGCTCAACCCTGACTTCCGGCCTAAGCTTCAACTGGGCCGGGCTAAATTTTAATTACGCCTATCACCCCAACGTCAACAATACCTCCACCCAGGCCCATTATTTTTCTATTGCCTATAACGAGCTGGGGTGGCCGCGCCGGATCGCCCCGGAAACTTTCATCGCGCTTGCCAATTAATTAGTATTGTGCTAAAATATATCCTTTGTTGACCGTAAAAAAGCAAAGATCTTAGAAGGAGGAGCTTAATGTCTGTTGTTACAATGAAAGAATTGCTCGAAGCCGGCGTGCATTTTGGCCATCAGAGCAAGCGATGGAACCCCAAAATGCAAAGATACATCTATTCGGCCAGGAACGGGATCCATGTAATCGATCTCCACAAGTCTATTCCACTTATTGAAAAAACTTTTAGTTTTATCAAAGGGCTGGTCGCCACCGGTTCGATCCTCTTCATCGGGACCAAGAAACAGGCCCAGGAAGTGATCGAGGAAGAAGCCAAACGCTGCAACATGTTCTACGTTAACCAGCGCTGGATGGGCGGGACCCTCACCAACTTTAAGACTTTAAAAAAGAACATCTCCCGCTTAAATGACATTGAAAAAATGAAAGAGGACGGGACCTTTGAAAAGCTCCCGAAAAAAGAGGTCATTTTGCTGGAGCGCGAACACCGCAAGTTGATCCGCGGCCTCGGCGGGATCCGCCAGATGACCAGCTTGCCCAGCGCGATCTTCGTCGTCGACACCATTAAAGAACAAACCGCGATCAAAGAGGCCAAACGGCTCGGCGTACCGGTCATTGCGGTCGTCGACACCAACAGCGACCCTGATGAGATCGATTACCCGATCCCGGGGAATGACGACGCCATCCGCTCGATCAAGCTCCTGACCAAGCTCGTGGCCGACGCGGTCATGGCGGGACGAGAAACAACCACGACCCCGGTGGAAGGCGAATTGGCACCTGACGCGATCGCCGTACCGCTGGAAGTCGAAGAAGAAGCGATGCTTTCCCAGGAAGTTCAACTGGAAGACAAAGTTCTTGCCAGTATTATCCTCCCCAAAGAAGAAGAGGAAGAGAAGAGGATCGGTTTCTAGAAAGGGGTCTTATATGGCAATCACCGTTGAAATGATCACCCAATTGCGAGAAAAAACCGGTTGCGGCATGATGGACTGCAAGGCCGCGCTTAACGAAACAGCCGGCGATTTTGATAAAGCGATTGAGCTCCTGCGTAAAAAAGGGATGGCCGCCGCGACGAAACGGGCCGGTCGCTCCGCCTGCCAGGGGCTGGTTGACTCCTATATTCACATCGGCGGCAAGATCGGGGTCCTGGTCGAAGTCAACTGCGAGACCGATTTCGTCGCCAAGGGGATCGATTTTCAGGCGTTCGTCAAGGATATTTGCATGCAGATCGCCGCTTCCAATCCGCAATACATCAACCGGGAAGACGTTCCGGCCGACATCATTGAACGAGAAAAAGAGGTCCTCTCCGCGCAAACCAAAGAAGAAGGGAAGCCTGCCGCCGCCATCCCCAAGATCGTTGAGGGGCGCCTGCAAAAGTTCTACTCCGAAGTCTGCCTGATGGAACAGCCATTCGTCAAAGACCCAAAAGTCATGGTCAAGGACCTGCTGGCGGGGTTACTGGCCAAGATCGGCGAGAAGATCGTTGTCCGGCGATTCGTCCGCTATCAGCTTGGGGAAAACTCTTAAAACCTGGGGCTCGCGGCCAACAGTTTTCTGGTGTACTCTTCACGCGGGGATATAAGGACCGCTTTCTTATCACCCAATTCGATCAATCTCCCCTCCTTCATTACCGCTATCCGATCGCTTAAGTAACCGATGACCGAAAGGTCGTGCGCGATAAAGAGATAGGTTAAGCCCAGCCGAGCTTTTAGCTCTTTTAACAGCTTTAACACTTCGACCTGAATAAAAACATCCAGCGCCGAGACCGGCTCGTCCAGGATCAGGAACTTCGCCTCACTGGCCAGGGCTCTGGCGATCCCAACCCGCTGGCGCTCGCCCCCCGATAGTTCGTGCGGGAATCTTTTAGCATAAACTATTGGAAGTTTGACCATTTCTAAAAGAGCCGCGACCCGATCATTGATCGCGGACTTGGGGAGTAAACGATGAATAACTATCGGTTCAGCAATCGCTTCCCCAACCCTGATTCGGGGATTAAGCGAGTTCTGCGGGTCCTGGAAAACAATCTGGCACTCCCGCCTGATATTGCCGATCCCCTGGTAATCGATCCGGCCGCTGTCCGGCTCGATCAGCTTTAGGATCAATCTGGCCAGGGTCGACTTCCCCGACCCCGATTCGCCAACCAACCCCAAGGTCTCGCCCTGTTTGATCGTTAATGACACGTCATTTACCGCGACAAGCTCGCCATACTTTTTAGTTAAATTACTGATCTCTATCATCCTAACTCCCGCAGGCAATCAACTAGTTTTTTTGTATAGGGCTCTTTCGGCTGGTCAAAGACCAGATGCGTTTTTCCCTCCTCAACGATCGCCCCTCTATGCATGACGACCACCCGATCGCAAAGCTGTCTAATAATTCCAAAGTTATGCGTGATGTAAATTATCGATAAATTAAATTGGTTTTTGATCTCCCGGAGTAAAGCCAGAATCTCCGCCTGGATCGTCACATCCAGCGCGGTCGTCGGCTCATCGGCGATCAGGATCTTTGGCCGACAGGCAAGCGCCATGGCAATAACGACCCGCTGGCGCATCCCGCCGGAAAACTGGTGGGGATAATCATCGATCCGGGCGGGATCGATCTTCACGGCGCGGAGCGCTTCTGCCGCCTTCGCCCTGGCCTCGCCTCTTTTTACCCCCTGGTGAAGGACGATCGGCTCCATGATCTGCTCCCCGATCGTCAGGACCGGATTAAGGGCGGTAAACGGGTCTTGGAAAACCATGGCAATCTGCGCCCCCCGGACCCGCCGGAGCTCTCTTTCCGGCATAAGAAGAATATCCAAGCCGTTTAAGATAATTTCTCCGCTGACAATCTCTCCCGGACGGTCAACCAAACGGAGCAGGGCAAAACCAAGGGTCGATTTCCCCGACCCTGATTCGCCCAAAATCCCCAAGATCTCCCCTTCTTTTAAATTAAAAGTGACGCCGGCAACCGCGTTGACAGTCCCCTCGTCAACATAGTAATTGACCGATAAGTTTCTAACTTCCAGCATGCCTCTCCTTTGGGCTAAGCGTCTCCCTGACCCCTTCCCCGATAAAATAAAGAGAAAGGACCGTAACCATGATCAATAATCCGGGAATAATTGACATCCAGGGAGCATCGCGCATGTAAGCTTGCGAATCCATGAGCATATTTCCCCAGGAAGACATTGGCGGCTGAACCCCCATACCTAAAAAGGAAAGGGCTGATTCCGTGAGGATCGCTCCCGCCATCCCCAGGGTCGCGGCAACAATGATCGGCCCCTGGGCGTTGGGAAGCATGTGGCGAAAGATTATCCGCAGATCGCCGCAACCGATCGCCCGGGCCGCCTCAACATATTGAAGCTGGCGAATCCTAAGGAATTCACCACGGACCAAGCGGGCAACTCCCATCCATGAGGTCAGGCCGATCACGAACATGACATTGTAAATATTCGGGGTGAGCATCGCCTGGATCGCCAGGATCAAAAATATTGACGGGAAAGCAAACATCACGTCAACCGCTCGCATGATCGATCCGTCAACCCAGCCGCCGTAATACCCGGCAACCGCACCGGCCAGCGTCCCCAGAAGCAAAGCGATCACCACGGCGACCGCGCCAACCGATAAAGAAATCCGCGCGCCATAAAGCGAACGGCTTAAAACATCCCTCCCCAGGTCGTCAGTCCCAAAAAGGTGCTGCCAGGATGGTGGGCTCGCCCCGGCTGAAGATATCTCGTCCGGCGAATACGGAGCGATCACCGGCGCGAATATTGCCAGCCCCAAAAAAATGGCCATTATTGCCAGGCCAAAAATGGCCGCTTTATTTCTTCTCATAACGTATCCTTGGGTCAACGATCGCGTAAGCAATGTCGGCCAGGAGATTGCCGACAATGATCAAGATCGCGGAGAGCATGACTATCCCCATGATCGTCGGATAGTTTCGCTGGAAGATCGCCTGGACCCCCAGCCGTCCCATCCCCGGCCAGGCAAAGATCGTTTCGATCACAAAGGCTCCGCCGAACAGATCGGGGAGCGATAAACCCAGGATAGTGATCGTTGGCAAGAGGGCATTGCGCAAAGCATGTTTAAATATTACCACTCTTTCCGGTAATCCCTTAGCTCGCGCGACGCGAATATATTCCTGGTTTAAAACTTCAAGCATCGCACCCCGCTGATAGCGAGTTAGCCCGGCCAAACTACCGATCGTCATCGTAATTAACGGCAGGGCGAGGTTCCCGACTGCCGGCAACCAATGAAGTTTCACGGAAAAAACCAGCATCAACATCAAGCCAAGCCAAAATGTCGGGATCGCCATCCCGGCAAAAGAGATGAATGTAAATAGATTATCAAACCAGGAATTCTTTTTTACCGCCGAGATAACCCCTACCGGGATAGTGATCAGTAAGGTTAAAATAAAAGATGAGATCATCAAAAGCAGGGTCATGGGGAGCCGCTCGCCGATCTCGGTTATGACCGGCAGACCTGTGGTGTAACTCCGGCCAAAATCAAGCAGAAGGGCGTTCTTCAGCCAGACCAAATATTGAATAAAAATCGGCTGATCGAGCCCCCAATTCGCTCTTACCCTGGCTAATTCAAGCGGGTCAATATTTGGATCGATAAAAAGGGCGGTTGGATCGCCGGGGGCAAGGCGCGTAACCAGAAAAGAAAGGAGCGAAATACCCAATAAAAGTGGGATAATCTGCAGCAGTCGGTTAAGGACGAACTTGCGCATTTCTGATAAATACTTTTTCCAGGTGAACAAAAAGCCCCGCCGGGCCAGGCTTGGAAAGGCCACCTACCCGGTCACGAATCCCGGTCAACGCTTTTGGATACCAGAGGAAAATATAAGGTTGATCGGCGGCAATTTCCTGCCATATTTTGGCGTAAATCTTCTTCCGTTCATTTTTATCGGTAGTCAGGCGGCCCTGATCCAGAAGCCGATCAACTTTCTTGTTGCTATATTTTACAAAGTTAAACCCGGCCGGATACTGGCTTGAATGCCAGATCGAATAAGCGTCCGGATCAAGCCCCAAGGACCACCCCATAATCACTGCTTCAAATTCCTTGGGATCTTTTGGCGCATTGACGATCTTAAGAAGGGCGGACCACTCCATGACCCTGACTTTTACGTTAACGCCAACCTTCTTGTATTGCTGTTGTAAAATTACCGCCGCTTTCTCTCTCTCTTTATTCCCCTGATTGACCAAGATGGTAAATTCCAGGCTGTTGACCCCGGCTTCCTTGAGCAGTTTTTTCGCTCTTTCCGGGTTATACTCGTATTTGGGAACATTGCTGTTGTAAGCCCAGGAGATTGGAGCCGTTGGGGCGGAAGCCGGAGAAGCCAGCCCTTTAAAGATCAGATCGACCAACTGTTTTTTATCGGTCGCGTAAGCCAGCGCTTGCCTGACCCGAAGATCGGCAAACTTAGGATTGGCTAAATTAAACCCGAGATAAATATAAAGCAACACGTCATAGTCATAGACCTTGATCCCCGCTTTTTTCTTCATCCGCTCATAGTCTTTAGGCGGGATCCCCGCTTCATCGATCTCGTCCGCTTCCAAAGCGACCAGCTGGGAATTGTCATCCGCGATCATTTTATATTTTATCCCGGCCAGTTTTGGCGCGCCAAGAAAATATTTTGGATTTCTGACCACGGTCACATGATCACCGGAGGTCCATTCCTTAAAAATAAAAGGTCCGGTACCAACCGGTCGGCGGTTAAACGACGCGGTATTCAAGTCTTTCCCGCCCAGGAGATGTTTTGGCACGATCCCCATCCCCATCCTGACCAGAAAAGGGGCAAAAGGGACCGGCAAGACCGCCTGAACGGTATATTTATCTAAAGCCTTGAACTTGATCGGCTGGCCATTAATTATGTAATCGCTCCGGCGGACCGAATTTACCTTTGGGTTTAAAATCGCGTTATAGGTAAAGACCACGTCCTCTGACGTGAAAGGTCGCCCGTCATGCCAAAAAACGTCCCGCCGCAGGTTAAAGGTCCAGGTCTTCCCGTCCTTTGAGGCTTGCCATGAAGCGGCCAGCTCCGGGATCACTTCCAATTTTTCATTAAAAGTGATCAACCCGTTAAAAATGGCCCCCTCAACGGCGGAGGAGATGTTATCGGTTGAAAGAACAGGGTTGAGGATCGAAACCTCACCGTTCAAGCTTGAACGGAGAATCCCCTCTTGATCGAAATCCATAGCAATCGCCATGGAAAACAACAAAAGGCTACAAATTAGTAAGTTCGAGAATTTTCGCAAGTCCGCTCCGTTTATAGCCGGTTAATGTGTAAGTCCCGGTCGTTTCGTCATAGCTGTAAATGATCTTTCCCGCCAGATCGCCGTCCTTATATTCCTTGCCGGTAAAGGGATTTTTCGGGACCGCGGCGATGTAATCCCCAGCCATCAAGTAATTCTCACAAAGCGATTTGACAGTTATATCTTTTCCCAGCGGATAAAGGTCGTTTTCCATGTGATAAGCTTCGATCGCCAGCTGGACCGAATGCATCACCCCTTTGACCGCCGCTTCTTTCCCCTTATCCCTGGCGCCAAGCAAACTAGGGACCAGAAAAACCGACAACAAGCCAATGATCCCGATCACGATCAATATTTCAACCAGGGTAAAACCTTTTTTGTTCATCATTTTCACCTCCCGTATTATAGATTGAGCCCGGACAAACTGCAATCAGCTTAAAGCCGCGACCAGTTGAAGCAAAGGAAGAAAGAGGGCAAGGACGATAAACGCCACTACCCCTCCCACGACCACAGTGATCGCCGGCTCAAGTAATTTAGACAATTGCTCCAGCCTCGCCCCTCTTTCCTTAGCTTTGATCGCCGCGATATCCAAAAATGCTTTCCCCGATTGACCGCTGTTTTCACCGATCGCCACGAGCGAGACCGCCTCTCTCGGGAAAAATAGGCTTCCGGCCAAAGCATCGCTAAGTTTTTTCCCATTTTCAACTTTTTTCAGTAAAAGCGCCAGGTCGGCCTTTTGCGCTTTATCGAACGCCGCGTCGGCGTTTATCAAAATGGCTTCAGCCAGAGGAACCCCACCCTCAAGCAGCATCCCCAAAGTCAGACAATTAAAAAGAGCAAGTTCATGGCGATAATAGTCGCCGATCAACGGAATCCTGGTCAATTGTTCAAACAATATCCCTCTTTTGAACACCATGACTCCGCTAATAACCAAAATAAAACCAAAGAAGGCGAGCCAATAATCAACCAACAATTGGCTGATTGTCATGACTGTAATGGTTAATGGCGGCAGTTTCCCTCCCAAATCACTTAAAAGCTCCCCCATTGAAGGAACGATAAAAACAAATAAAAATATCAACAAAAATAAGCATATTACCGCGATAAATGCCGGGTATACCAAAGCCCCAGCCAGCTTTTCTGATAAGTCGGCCCGCTGGTTGTAATAATCGCCTAAATAAGTCAGCGCCGCGTCAATTCTTCCGCTTCGGTCCCCTCCCTTAATGGCGCCACAAGCCAGCGCGGGGAGAAGACCATTTACCGCTTCGCACAACGGTTCCCCCTCTTCAAGTTTAAGGATCGTTTTGTCGATAAGTGATCGTTCTTTTTCAAAACAATCTGTTTGGCCAATGACCCTAAGCGCGGCGACCAGAGGGATGCCGGCAACCAATAAACTCGCCAGCTGATTGCAAAACCTGGAAGTTTGACGATTGTGCATGAACTGTTTAAAGCAATTTTATTGCCTGGGGAAAAACCAAGGAAAAACGAATGATATATATAACCGCGGAATTAATTCCGCGGTTATACCTGACTATTTTTCGTCACTTATTTCTGCAATCGAGGAAATAGGACCTCACCCTTTGCGACTTTATCTCCGCCCAGGTTCAATTGGCTCTTGATCTTGCCGGAAGTGATCGGCATAAAAGGTGACAGAAGTTCGGCAGTTGTCGATAAAACCTTAAATAGTATCGCCATAACCTGGGCTAATTTTTCAATCTCCCCTTTTTTCGCTAGTCCCCAGGGGGCTTGTTTCTCAATAAAGACATTCGACTGGCTAATCAACTGCCAGATCGCTCCCAGCGCGTCGGAAAAAGAGAGCTCGTTCATTGCCTGATCAACCAACCCCGGGGTTTTTTCGATCAACTTAGCCAATTCCTGGGTTAATTCGTCTGGGCTACCGACCATAGCCGGCACTTTACCATCAAAATATTTCTCGATCATGGTCAAAGCGCGGCTCAAGAGATTGCCAAGATCGTTGGCCAGGTCGGCGTTATAACGATTGACCAGCGAAGCGTAGGAAAAATCACCGTCAGCACCGAAAGCAACCTCTCTAAGGATAAAATAACGAACAACATCGACCCCATATTTCTCCGCCAGGACGATCGGATCGACAACGTTCCCTTTTGATTTGGACATTTTCGCCCCTTCCACCGTCCACCAGCCATGGCCGAAGATCTTTTTCGGCAAGGGGAGCCCCAGCGCCATTAACATGCACGGCCAGGTCACCGCGTGGAAGCGGACGATCTCCTTGCCGACGATATGAACGTCGGCCGGCCACCACTTGTTGAATTGAGCGTCGTCCTGAAAACAGCCGATCGCGGAAACATAGTTGATCAGAGCGTCAAACCAAACGTAAACCACATGTTTGGGATCGTCCGGCACGGTCACTCCCCACGGAAAAGCGGTCCTGGTAACAGAGAGATCATGTAATCCTTGCTTGATAAATTGAATGACCTCGTTTCGGCGGGGGGCGGGTGCAATAAATTCCGGATGCTCTTCAATATATTTAAGAAGCGGCGCCTGGTATTTTGATAATTTAAAAAAGTAGCTCTCTTCTTTGAGCAGGTCGGTCTGCCGACCACAGTCTGGACAGAGCTTGCGCCCTTCCATATCTTCTTTTAGCTCTCCTTCCGCCCAGTATGTCTCGCAGGTCACGCAATACCATCCTTGATATTCACCTTTATAGATATCCCCTTGCGATAACAACTTGTGAAAGAACGCCTGGACCGTTTTCTCGTGCTTTTCATCGGTCGTCCGGATGAAATCATCATTGGTAATATTTAAAACTTCCCAGGCCTTTTTCCAGCGGGGAACGATCCCGTCAACAAACTCCTTGGCCCCCACACCCTGGCTTTCAGCGACTTTCCAGACCTTCTGACCATGCTCATCGGTCCCGGTCAAAAAATGGGTCTGAACCCCCCGGCCTCGTTTGTAGCGGGCCAAAACATCGGCGGCGATCGTCGTGTAGGCATGCCCGATATGAGGAATATCGTTAACGTAATAGATTGGGGTTGTCAGGTAGAATTTTTCCGTCATTAATCAATTATATCAGAGTCCCGATAAAAGTGAAATTTGCCAACGTTATTGACCGGTAATCGGGAACAAGACCCTGATAGCGGAAACATTCCCCAGGGCATTATCAGCCCATTTCGGCAAAGCTTTATTCCTGTCTAACGCCAGGTTGGGCATCGCCTGCCACTTCTCCTCCCCGATCAATTTTACTTCAACTATAAATCGGCTAAGAAGCTTATCTTCCCAATTATCATCGTCAAACAAGTCATCCGCCTGGTAAGAGGGCTGAATAAAATAACGAAAGAACGGCGCGACCCCCTCCATCGACCCAGCGCCAACCAAAGGAGGCCCGATCACCATCCATTGGGTTGATTCGCGGACATACTTAAGTTCAGACCCGTGTTCGGCGGGAACAATCTGGAACCCGCCGATCTCGCCAAGCGGGGAGGTCGAAACGTCAATTACCCCGGCGTGGTTCGCCCTGATCCGCCCGACCGAAGAGTAAACAGTCCCTTCAAAACGACCGACCCCAACCACCGGACGGAGGACGGTCCCGAGCGTCTTGGTCCGACCGCCAAGGTATTTGATCTCTATTTTGCCGCCAAAGTTGTTCTCAAACATTATTTCGGTCGGATAATCGAGGGGGCGTTTGACCATGATCGTGAAAACATCGCCGACCGCCGGTTGATAGTCCGGAGTAATGGGATAAAGATAATCGGACTGTCTGGAGAAAAACATTTTATTTCCGACAAAGGGGGCAAAGCCGCCGCCAAAGATCTCCGTCCCGGCCGGGATATCGGTATAGATCGAAGAATCGGGGCTCAAATAGGAGCGATACGCTTTGGGAGGACGAAGCTGTTCCCTGGGCAACAAGCTAAAGATCACCCCTTTGCCGCTCCGCTCGTCACTCCCCGTTTTAAGATGAATAGCGTTGACTGCGGTCGCGGCAACCTCGCCGTCTTTGACCCAGCGCGAAGCGGCGTAGCCGTCCCGATTGACCCTGGTCGTAGGGTAGACAACATGGCCAACCAACCGCCATCTCTTTTGCGCGTCCGCGCTGACCTCGATCGATCCCCCCGCGACATTATTGACCCTGATCCGATAAAGATATTTGAATTTAGGGTCGTTCTCCGCGGCGAGCTGGGCCGGGATCCCATTTATCAGCGGCACGGCAAAAAGAGGTCGGCTTAAGAGAAGCAAAAAGAACGTCAGCCAGAACTTTTTCATCACCCTTGCCTGGTAATATATTCGATCAAGGTCCTGACCGGCACGCCGGTCGCCCCTTCCGGCAGATAGCCTTTTGCCTTATCGATGTGGGCGGTCCCGGCGATATCAAGATGGGCCCAGGGGGTCTCTCCGACAAATTTGGCCAGGAAAGCCCCTCCTGACGATGGAGAAGCCTTCCCCGTTTCGGAAGTGTTCTTAATGTCGGCGATCTGGCTCTTGAGCGCTTCTTTATATTCATCAAAGAGCGGGAGCTGCCACATTTTTTGCCCGCAGCGGTTCCCAACCCTGATGATCTGGTCGATAAATTCCTGATCGTTGCCGATCACTCCGGTCGCGGCATCCCCCAGGGCAACAACACACCCCCCGGTCAAAGTCGCCACGTCAATGATCCGGGTCGCCCCCCTCTGCTTGGCATACGTAATGGCGTCGGCCAGGATCATCCGCCCTTCGGCGTCGGTATTTAAGACCTCGATCGTATAACCGGACAATGAACCGACCACATCTCCTGGCCTGGTCGCGTGGCCCGAAGGCATATTCTCGGTCAGAGGGAGGACGCCAAGCACGTTGCATTTTGGCTTGAGGTCAGAGAGCAAGCTCATGGTCCCAAGAACCGCCGCCGCTCCCGCCATATCGGTCTTCATCTCCCCCATTTTCTTCGATGGTTTCAAAGAGATCCCCCCGGAATCAAAAGTTATCCCTTTGCCGACCAGCGCCAGTTTTTCTTTGGAACGGGGATTCCCCAAGTATTCGATAGCCACCAGCTTCGGCTGTTCATCGGACCCCTTGGCGACCGCCCAAAGAGCTTCCATCCCCGCTTTTTTGGGATCGATAATAACACATTTTAACTTATTGATCCGGGCGATATGCTCCGCCAGTTTGGCAAAATTGGATGGGGTCATTTTGTTGGCCGGGGTGTTGACCAGGTCACGGGCGTGATTTTCCGCTTCCGCGATTATCCTGCCCAGCTCAACTCCCTTTTTATAGGCGTTTGTCTTGTTCCGATCATGATCGATCAGCACCAAAGCCTCAATTTTATGGTCGGGAAGCTCTTTTTCTTTGGCGTAACCGGGAAACTTATAAACCCCGAGGATCGATCCTTCAACCACAGCTTTCGCCGCCTCTTCCGCGTCCAGTCCGCCGATCCCCGCGCCGTGAACGATGGTCGCGACCGTCTTTGCTTTGATCTCGCGCCCCTTTTTTATCGCCGCGGCTGACGCGGTTCTGACCGCGTCCAGGTCAAAATCTTCAATCTTCCCCAGGCCGACGATCGCGATCTTCGACGCTTTGACCCCCGGCTGGGAATGCAGCATGGTCACTTCTCCAAGTTTACCGCTGATCTCTCCGTCCCGAGTTAATCGGCCGATCAGTCCGCCAAGCGCCCGATCAACCGCACCAGTCGCCCCGCCTGGTTGTTTAACTCCGACAAACTCGTTAATTACCAGCAGATCGCATTTGAAGTCGACTATCGAGCCGCATTCAATTTTTATTCTCATCGGGATCAAAACTTAACCTTTGGCGCTTCTTTGGCCGCGTCGGGGACGGCAAAAAAGATCTTTTCAGGATCAAAGCCGAACAATCTGACGACAAAAACGGTCGGGATCGATTTTGCCGACACATTGTAGCCCTGGACCATGTCGTTGTATCTCATTCTGGCGACGGCAATCCGGTTCTCGGTGCCGGCCAGTTCGTCCTGCAGGGCCCGGAAGTTTTCCGACGCTTTTAACTGCGGATAACTCTCGACCACGGCCAAAAGTCTGCCAAGTACCCCTTCGACCTGGTTCGCCGCGTTAATCCTTTCGCTGCTGCTCTTGGCTCCGGCCCAAGCCGAACGAGCGGCGGCGACGTTCTCGAACAATTCTTTTTCGTGGGTCGCGTACCCTTTGACCGTTTCCACGAGGTTGGGGATCAGGTCATAGCGGCGCTGCAGCTGGTTTTCAACCTGCGCCCAGCTCTGTTTAACTTCTTGGTCCTTGCCGACCAGGCCATTATAAACGCCGACCGACCAAGCCCCTAAGAAAACAATAACTACTAATATGCCGATCAACCACTTATTCATTTGTAATCCTCCTTTAAAAAGCTTAAAGCTGTAAGCTTACAGCTTGTTTACCAGCTTCGTCCCGCTCCCCCACCCCCGCTTCTGCCACCGCCAAATCCCCCGAATCCTCCGCCACCAAAACCACCAAATGATCCCCCACCGAACGATCCACCGCCGGACCCTCCACCCGGGATCGATTTGATAAAGAATGATAACACAAAACCAATTATTGCTCCAACCACTCCGCCAATGATCCCGGCCAAAGAAAAACCGAAAAACGCACCAAAAGCCAACCCCCAAAGACCGGGAATCACGCTTGAGAAAGCCAGCGCGACAAACATCAAGCCGATGATTCCCAATATCCACCAAACCTCTTCCCATGATTCTTCGTCGTCTTCCAGCCCCATATTTTTCCCCTGGTATTCCTCTCCAAGTTCGATATTTTTAGCTTCGGCAACTCGCTGGGCCAGCGCGGCCGCTCCATTGTAAATTCCGCCGCTATAATCCCCCGCTTTAAAGCGAGGCACAACGTACACATCCAGGATCTGCCCGGCTAGAGCATCGTTGACCGTACCCTCCAACCCATAGCCAACCTCGATCTCGACACGGCGATCATCCACCCCGACTAAAAGCAAAAGCCCGTTGTCCTTTCCCTTTTTCCCAATCCCCCACTTTTCAAAAAGCTTGACCGCGTAGGTCTTGGAGTCAAGAGGGGCAACGGTTTTAACGGTCACAATCGCCAGCTCTACCCCTGTTTTTTGATCAAGGATCGCGCATAAGTTGTCGAGTTTTTTGGCCGCGTCCGGCTCGATCACCCCCGCGAAATCATTAACAAATCCTTTGGCGGCCGGGAAGGAGACTTCCCCGGTGGTTGGCATCAACAAGCAACCGCATAAAATAACTATTAAACAAATTACTCGCTTCAAAACAAGTTACCCCCTTACACGAAGCATATTTATCAAGAACGATATCCCCGCTAAAACGATCATTCCAAGAAAACCAAAAAAGACATAACCGAATATCCCCCCCAAGGCAATACTGTAAGCCATGATGTAGTCGCCGGAAAAAGCGAGCGGGGCTAGAACGGTAAAGAGAAAAAGAACGCTCAACGGGAAGAGCCATTCAAATATTTCCAGCCGCCTGTTTTCCGGCAGGGGGCCGTTCATTATCAACTGGGTGATGGCGGTCGCGCCAAAAACCGCGGCATCGGAAAAATTTCCCCGGCTAAGTTCGCCGATAATGGAAAACTCAAGGCTCTCGCGCGCTTTTTCGTTCAAAACCGGAGCGACGCCGCCGCCGACAAACAGCTTCACGTTCTGCTCCGCCCAGGTGATCACGACCAGGACGCCATGGTCAAGCTTTTTATCGGCTTGTCCGATGTCCCAGCGATGATACAATTCTTCGCCATAGCTCGCCACTTCCAGCGTGTTTATGGAATAGAAGGTGGCGACGCATAAATTGACCGAGGTGATCCGCTTAAGCGACTCCGCCTGGCGCTCGATCTTGTCCTGCGCCGATGGGGTAAGAACATGCGCGAAATCGGAAACAACCCCAAGATATGGATAGTTTTTTTCATTCAAGGCGGTCGCGGAGCCAAGCGCCAGCGTCATAGCCAGGAAGAGGAACAGGTATTTCATGACCCTGGAAAAAATATCGCCAGCTCGCGGCTGGCGGAGCTTGGACTGTCCGAACCATGAACCAGGTTTTTTATGATCCCTTCGTGATTGATAACTTCTGCCTCTTTAAGGTCCCCGCGGATCGTCCCCCGCTCGGCCGCCAGAGGATCGGTGTCTCCCATAAGCAGTCTGACCCGAGAGATCGCGTTTTCTCCTTCAACTATATTTACAACGACCGGACCGGAGGTAATAAAGTTGATCAATCCGGGATAAAAGCTTTTCCCTAAATGAGGAGCATAAAGTAGTTCCGCCTGCTTTCGGGAAATAGAAACTTCCTCGCTTTTAGCGGTCCTTAGTCCCGCCAAATCCACTCTTTTTATGATCTCTGTCGCCAGACCACGGGCAACCCCGTCAGGCTTTATCATGAAGAAGGTTTTTTCGACCATTCTTGATCGCCTCCCTGACCCGCTTGGGGGACGTTCCGCCCTGCAGATCGCGGCTGGCGATACTGCTTTCAGCGGATAGGACCCGGGTCGAATCGTATTCAAAATGCTCCGAAAATCCCTTCAATTGTTTGAGCGACATATATTCCAACTGCATGTTCGATTCTTCGCAGTAGGCGACGATCTTGCCAACGATCTCATGGGCCTCTCTAAAGGGGACCCCTCGTCTGACCAAATAGTAGGCCAGATCGGTCGCCGTTAAAAAGCCCTTCTTGACCGCGGCCGCCATGATCTCGGCGTTGACCTTCATGCTCTCCAGCATTTCCGGATAAACCGACAGGACCCCTTTAACCGTGTCCATGGCATTGAACAATGCTTCTTTATCTTCCTGAAGGTCCCGGTTGTACGCCAGCGGCAAGCCCTTCATCATGGTCAAAAGACCGATCAGACTCCCATAAACTCTGCCGGTTTTACCCCGGGAAAGCTCGGCCAGGTCGGGGTTCTTTTTCTGCGGCATGATCGATGAACCGGTCGTGTATTTGTCGGACAATTCAATGAAATTAAACTCGAACGACGACCAGATGACCAACTCTTCCGAAAACCTGGAGAGATGCATCATCAGCATAGAACAGGCAAAGACAAAATCAATCGCGAAATCACGGTCGGAGACGGCGTCAATGCTGTTTTTGCTGATCTTAGAGAAGCCTAATTCCTTGGCCAGCAGGTCAAGATTGAGCCCAAAGCTGTTGCCGGCCAGCGCCCCCGAACCAAGGGGCATAACATCGGCCTCGTTTTGGCAGGAGAGCAGGCGCTCTTTATCCCTCTGCAGCATTTCAAAATAGGCCATCAGGTGATGCGAAAAAAGCACCGGCTGGGCTCTCTGCAGGTGGGTATATCCCGGCATGATCACTTTAAGGTGCTCATCCGCCAGATTGAGAATGACAGTTTGGAGTTTTTTGATCAAGAAAATGATTTCGGTCGTCTCATATTTCACTAAAAGCCGGGCATCGGTCGCGACCTGGTCGTTGCGGCTCCGGCCCGAGTGGAGCTTCTTGCCGATATCGCCGACCTTGTCGATCAAAGCCGCCTCAATGTTCATGTGGATATCTTCAAGTTCCGGCTTGAGCTTTAGGGTCCCCTTTTCGATCCCTTTTAAGATCTCTTCCAGCGCTTTAATTATTTTAGCGCACTCCTGGGCGGTCAGGACTTTCGCTTTAAGCAGTGCCCCGGCATAAGCTATGTTTTGGACGATATCGTGCTTGTACAATCTGACGTCGTAATTAATCGAGCTGGAAAACAGCTCCGCGGTTTCCGCCATCGGCGCGCGAAAGCGCCCGGACCATGGTTTCTTTTTCATTTGTTTTTCTCCTCCAGTTCACTGATTTTCTGCTTCAATTCTATCATTTTCATCTCCCTTTGCACACCTTGGTTCTCGATCTCCCTAATTTCCTTGAGCTTGATCTCCAGAGCCGCCCGGTCCCGCTCCAATTGCTGAAGCAGATCAGCCCTCTTTTCCGCTCTGGCGATCATTTTGGCCAGCGCTTCCCTTGCCCCATTATCCCCGGCAAACATACTTTTTACCGGCAGACAGACCTTCTCGATCTCCGCTGACCGAAAAACCGTCGCCAGGCCCAAGAGCGCCTGGCGCAGGGCCGTTTCCCGCTCAAAATGAAGCTTGAGCTCCCCCTGCAGATGTTGCTCACTGATCAATTCCTTTTCCAGGCTGGAAAGATCATGGACAAGAACGATCACCCCACCTCCCCAGGAAAGAAAAAAAGCGGAAAAATCGATCCATTTTTCGCTTGTTCTCATCCGCTCTCCTCTGATCTCTCCACTTTCAACCACTCGCTTGACTATCCCCCTGATCTCATTCTTCGTGAACAGGTCATTATCTTCAACAGCATAAATTGGCTTGCCGGATAAATCAAAAATACTTAAGGTCGCCCCCAATGAATCAAGCAGTTCGATCGCCGCTACCGCCGGAGTGATCCTGAACAATCCAAATCGAATTATCGAATAAGCAATGATCAAAACCGGCAGTAAGATCAGGATCGGGCCAACCGAAGAGGTGTCGACCTGGCTAAAATTCGGCAAAAACAGATTAAATAAAATAACTCCGCTAACGCCGAGCAAGATCGCCAAAAGAAAATAACCAATCCTTCCCCTTGTCACGTCTTGGGAACGAAAATATCTATAAACCAAGTGGAAAATAGCGACAACTGGAAAAATGCCCCAATACAACAAATAATAACGATAAAGCGGCCCGCCGATAACTACGCCCAAGTACGAAAAAGGATGAGAAACCGAAACATAATCCTTTACAATAAGACCGGTCGCGATCGCGAAAGAGGCAACAACCGCTCCGAATAAGATAATAGGCCATTTAACGATCGGCGAAAGATCCCGCTCTTCTGGAAAAACAAACATCGCGTAAGAGAAAACAGCAATAGCCAGGGCACCGAACATGTGAGAAAGTCGGCTGTAAAACAGTTGGTTGGCCGGGTTCGGATCAAACATCCTTATCGCCAAAGAAATGATCCACAGCGCCAGAAAGAAAAAAGAAGCCGCAATATTCCGATTGCTCAATGAATAGCGGTTCGCCTGAAAAATATAAACCGCCAAACCAAGCAAGGCGGCGCTTGAGATCGCTTTTCCTAATAGATCAAGATAAAAGATCGTCATTTTTTCCTTAGCGCTTCATAGCGTTTTTCCAGTCCGCGGAGCGCTTCTTCCCGTCCAACCATAAGCATGTTGGCCTTTTCCAGCTCGGAAACCTTCGCGGCAATCGCATCTCGAGCGAGACCAACTTCTTTCACCAAATTAGCGAACTCCCTGGTCAGCAGGTAGACGGGGCGAACGTTTTCCCTGGTCAACTGATCCTCGTTCTCCTCAACCCGCCACCAGATCGCTTCAATATCCGGCAGTTTTAGAGCATCGGCAAACTCGAAGATTATTTCGATCGTCTTTCTTTCCCGACGCAAAGCAAGGTTGTTCGCCGCTGTCATTTTACGCACCGCCTTGCGCAATGCCACCATCGACGAGAGGTCCCTGGCCAAATAAATATACCCTTTATCCCCGGCAACCGGGAATATTTCCAGGTTAACCAGAGCGTTGTTCCTATTATTTCGTTTTAGATTATAGATCTTTCCTTTTTCTGCCGACAAGTAGAGCTCGATCCTTTTCCCGATCAGTTCGCCGACCGGCCAACCGGTTAATTTGGTCGCCCCCGGATTGGCGTAATTGATAACTTTCTCACTATCAACAATAAAAAGCGGATCGCCAAGCACCAGGGCGGCCGCTTCCGCGATCGCCCCATTGCTTAAGCCAAATATCGGGGCGTAGCGCAATATCCCATACGCGGCGATAATAACTATCGCCGTAACGGAGACGACCCCAAGTGGAACATAATATTGCCCGGCAAAAATCAGCCAATGGTCGATTATTTCCCCTACCACCGCCGGAACGATCGTTGCCAGGATAAACACCCCCGCCTGCATTCGACGATAATATTCCCTGGCCTCTTTGCGCGCCTTAAATAAATAATAAAGCCCGATGATAAGCAAACCATCGGTCATTATCGAATTAAGAATATATCCCTCCCCCGGCACAAGCCCATAACCGTATGGATACTTCTGATAACCGGCGATGACGACATTAGTCGACGTATACAGCCAAAGAAAAGCGGCGGTCAGCGGGATAATTACCGGCCAAAACTTAAATCGGCATTCAGTAAAAGAGACGGCAAAATAAATATAAACTAAAAAAGCCAGATACCAACAGCTTACCGTCAGCGAGCCGAGTATTTGGGCCGCCTCAGGATTAGGCGCCAACCGAAGGAACGCTTCGGTGATTGCCACGCAAAAGATTGAAGTGGTCAGAAAAAAATAATTGCGGCCCAGCCCTGAATGATAGCGGGAAAAAAGAAAGATCCCGATCAACAGGCTGACCCCGCCGCACGCCAGGATCGAATACCCGTATATGAACGGGAAAGAGGTCATTTCTTGAGCAAAGCGGCCACCTTGATCGGCAGCCCGAACAGGTTAATAAACCCCTCCGCGTCTTTTTGGTTATAGATATCTTCTTTTTCAAAGGTCGCCAGATCGGGCCGGTAAAGCGAACGGTCCGACGAGCGGCCAACAACTGTGCAGTTTCCTTTAAAGAGCTTCAAACGGACCCGGCCGGAAACGTTCCGCTGGGTCGCGTTCACAAAGGCATCCAACGCTTCCTTCAGCGGCGTGAACCATTGGCCATTGTAGACCAGTTCAGCGTAGCGCTGAGCCACCTGCTGTTTATAATGCGATACGTCGCGGTCAAGGGTCAGCGATTCCAGCGCCTGGTGGGCGGCATAAAGAATGGTCCCTCCCGGAGTTTCATAAACGCCGCGAGACTTGATCCCCACCAGCCTGTTCTCGACAATATCCACCCGGCCGACGCCGTTGCGCCCGCCAATTTTATTCAGTTCTTCGATCAAGGGAACAGGGGCCAGTTTGCGGCCATTGACCGTGGTCGGTTCTCCCTTATAAAAATCAATTTCCACGTATTCCGGACTGTTGGGAGCTTTTTGCGGTGAAACGGAAAGGAGGAACATCTCTTCCTTCGGCTCAAACCAGGGATCCTCCAAAACACCTCCCTCGTAGCTAATGTGCCAGAGGTTGCGGTCAGATGAATACGGTTTTTTCTTGGTTACCGGTATCGGTATATTGTGCTCCCTGGCGTAAGCGATCTCCTCTTCCCGGCCTTTGAGCTCCCATTCTCTCCAGGGGGCGATAACTTTCATCTTTGGCGCCAGCGCCTTAAAGGTCAATTCAAAACGGACCTGATCGTTCCCTTTGCCGGTCGCACCATGAGCCACAGCGTCAGCCTTTTCCTTGAGGGCGATCTCGATCTGCCGCTTGGCAATGATCGGCCTGGCGATCGATGTTCCCAGCAGATATTGGCCCTCATAGATCGCTCCGGCCTTCAGCATCGGGAAAATAAAGTCCCGGACAAAGACTTCGCGCAAATCCTCGATGTAGATCTTGGAAGCCCCAGTCTTTATCGCTTTTTCCTTTAAACCATCAAGCTCTTCGGCCTGACCAACGTCAGCGGCATAAGCGATAACCTCACATCCGTAATTGTCCTTAAGCCACTTGATCATGATCGACGTATCGAGGCCGCCGGAGTAAGCTAAGACCACCTTTTTAATTTTTGACATGACTACCCCTTTAGTAATTTGACCAGGATCGCTTTTTGAACGTGCAGGCGGTTCTCCGCCTGATCAAAAACAACGGAATTCGGCGAATCAATGATTGTGTCGGTCACCTCGTCGCCACGATGCGCCGGGAGACAGTGCATAAATATATAATTAGGGTTGGCTAATTGGGCCAACTCGGCATTGACTTGATAAGGCAAAAAGGTTTTCGCCCGCCTGGTTTTTTCTTTCTCTTGCCCCATGGAAGCCCAAACGTCGGTATAAATGACGTCGGCCCCTCGCGCGGCAACAACCGGGTCATTAAGAATAGCGATCTCTATTCCCGCATGCCGCGCGTCTTCGAGCGCTCGCAGGACTATTTCGCCCTTAGGCTCGTATCCTTTTGGGGTCGCCACGGTCAGGTTGATCCCAACCTTGGCCGCCGCGAACATCAGCGAGTGGCAAACATTGTTCCCGTCGCCAATATACGCCATTTTAAGCGAGCGGAGGTTTTTCCCTTTCTTTTCCCTGATCGTAAAAACATCGGATAGGGCCTGACAGGGATGGAGCAGATCGGACAGAGCGTTGATCACCGGCACGCTGGCGTTTTGGGCGAGCTCGATCACTTTTTGGTGGGAAAATGTCCGGATTAAAATGGCGTCGGCAAAGCGGGAGAGGGTCCGGGCGACGTCGCCGATCGATTCCCGGCTCCCCAGGCCGATCGCTTCCTGGTCAAGATTGATCGCCAGTCCTCCCAACTGCCACATCCCGATCTCAAAAGAGACCCGGGTCCTGGTGCTTGGTTTTTCGAAGATCATCGCCATGGACTTGGCCCAAAGATATTCGTGTTTTTCGCCGCGTTTTTGCTTGGTTTTGAGGTCGGCCGCCAGGTTGAGGATCTCTTCGACTTCCCCAGCGCTCAAGTCATGAATGGAGATAAAATCCTTCATATAGGGATTATACTATAAGCTTCATGCAAAATGGAAGAGAAAAAGAGGTCAGCCTTTTAAAATATCATTGACCATGGTCGATTCCCGGAAGGAGATCCCGCCGCGCGACGCGAGGATCCGATCATCCAACCCGGACAAATGACGGCATTTTTCTTCATGATCAAGCAGTCCATAGACCAGGGAAATATCTAGAAAATCTTCGGCGACCAGTCGCGCGTAAACGGCCGCGAAATAGTCGGCAACTTCGGGGCGCAGGGGCATATTTAATCCGGCGGCGGCGCTTCTTACCACCCTCCCGCCAACAAGAGAACTCATTTCCCTGACCATCTCAAACCCGCCGAAAAAGAAGCCTCTCCCTCCATAATAGGGATTAATAAAGACCAATCCATCGTGCAGGTCCACGACATCATCGGTAAACCCGCTCAATAAGGAATTCACCTCTTTATTGGCCGCCCCGCTCATGGCCAGATCAAAGCCAAATGCTTCCTCTCTATCGCGTTCAAGTCCGGGAAGCAGGACTATCCACTGGCAATATTGCTCAAGATCGGACCTAAATCTTTCTCCCGTCAGGCTCAAGATCCCCCATGCTTTCTCCTGCAACTGGCCTCGATGGAGCAAGACCCCTCCTTCAAGATCGTTTTGGGGGTGGATCACGCTGTCGATTATTTGCGGGGATAGTTCGATCACTGAATCCGACGAGGCCGTAGCTTCATTGCTCCTGATACTCTGCCACGAAACATATCGATCAATTTCCGGTCCGGTATAATAAACCGCTCGAAGCGGCAGTTCTTTCTTGGCCCGGGAAGCGAGCTCAAAAGAGCCAAGCCTATTGGGCAAAGCTCCTCTATTTAGATATCTTGGGGTGACCTTTCCGACAAATACCATTAAAGCTCCAGTATTAAAGAATGAAACTCACAGGTAATTGTCGAAAAAAAACAGCCGCGATTTCAGGCCAAATATTAGAAACGGCTCGACATTAATGACATCGATGGCGTAAAACTCGAGATGAACGTTGGCCGTAAAGGAAGGGGATTAATGGGAACTGTAGATTGCGGCGGCGCGGCGGTCAAGGAGGCCCTCTCCGCAGTGGTAAGCCGGTCGGGACTTGAAGGAGGGACGGCGGTCACCGGTTTGGCGGAGCTCGCGGTCGCGTCAGAACCAAGGGTGAGCAGTCCATCAAAGATCGGAACAAAGGTCAGGGTCAGGGCAGTCAGCGCGATCGCGCTTTCCAGTCCCGATCCGTCTTCATAGGTCTTTCTCATTTGTTCTCTGGCGACATCGATTTCGCTCTGTTTAGCCGAGTAATCATCGGGAGAATAAACGTATTTAGGAACTTGATTAGCGATCGCAACCACTGCGAAAGGAAGGGCCGCTGTTCCGGCAACCGAAAACCCTATTCCACCTCCCACCCCAACGGCTGCTTGGGCCGGCACTGACCTGGCAGATGAGGTTGGACCGACCCCGCTGGAACCCAAATAGGAATTATAGCAATCACCAGCAAAAAATGCTCCACCTAAGCCTAAGGCCAGGCCTCTGGCTTGCGTTCTGATCCCTGGGGTTTGGCCGGTGACAAGCCGATGAAAACCAACGCCAGCTAAATGACCGGAGCCGATCGAAACGGCCGCTTTGACCCCTTCACTTTCCACCCCAACCTCGCCTAACCCGTAATGAACGCCGTACCCAACTCCCAATCCCAAAACGGTACTCCCCAAACCCAATCCAATGCCGCGATAATTGATCGGCATTCTCCCCCCTGGAGGGGTTGATCGGCCGGGTGATCTTGGCGCTTTGGCCGCTGGAACATCGGCCAGGGTCCCTTCTTCAACGACCGGCGGTTTGGCTGGAATCTCCGCCGCGGTCCGCGTTTCAGCAAGCGTTGAACTGATTTCCATTGTATCGGCCATTACGTCAACGGTTCTCCCGGCGGTTTCCATAGCAGTTCCTGGCTTGCCTGGGTTAATCGTCACACGGCCTGCCGTAGTTATTTCTCCAGCAACAGGTTCAAGCCTTGCGCTAACATCGCTGGCGGAGGGAACGACGGTAGGATCAACGCTCACCATCTCCCGGACCAAAGGACGAACTTCAGCCGGAATATTGTTAAGTTGCGGGGTCAGGTCTGACTGCATGACATTGATGACTCCGGAAAAAGAGCTGGATTTTATTAGCGGTCTTCCAGTCAACATCTCGTATAAAACTTTACCCAGAGCACCAACATCGGATTTTTCCGTAGCGTTTCCACTGGTTATTTGTTCTAATGAAGCATAGCGCAGGCTCATGCCCCGAATACCACCATCTGGCATCCCTTCGGCAACGGTTGGGGTGGCAATAAATGGATCGATCACTTTTACGGAAGACACTTCACCGGCGGCGTTAACTTCAACCATGATATTGCCTGGCTTAATGTCGCGGTGAACCACCCCGAGCCTGGCCAGGTCCTCAAGCGTTTCAGCGACCGCTTTCGCGATCGTCGTCGCCACTCTGACCGGCAGTCCACCCGGATTATCGGCAATGAGCTGTGATAGCGGCACCCCTGGAGCCTTTTGCATGATCACGTTCCCGGCAACAACATCTTGAATACCGGCAAAGTTCCTGATGTTTTGTCCTCTTAAATAACGGGCGACTCCCAATTCATGTTTCATGATCTCTGGTAACTGGTTGCCGCTGTATCGCCTAATCGCGTAGCCCCCGCCATCTGAACCGGTCGCGTCATGCATCCAGGCCATCCCACCTCTGCCAATCCGCCCGCCATGTTCATACCAGTCGATCTGGGGAGAATCGGAAGCATGGGTCACGGTTAAGCTTGGAGAGGTAGACGCGCCAGGGTTATTGGCAATACTCTGACCCGGCTGTGCCAAACGGTTTAAGGACCTTGGCGCTTGCGCGCTTGTGGAATCAATTCTATGTAAAGGTTTTGTACTCATATGGCACTATTATCCTCTAAATACATATCGTAATAGATCCACCAATACTTGCGCCTAAAATCCTATTTTTTTAGCATAAAAGCAGCGTTTTTAGAAGGTTATTTTAGAAGGTTATTGCGGTAACATCCCAAAAATATTACCAAAAGGTCAGAAACACCCTATTCGTATAGATCTAATAGATAGCCTATTTAATAGTAGATTCAACTTTAGTCGACAGATTAAGCGAATAGACCCCGCTTTGCTGACCGGTTTTGCCGTAAACTACCATGCTCCCGTTCGGCGCGATCCTGGGAAGTTCCCCTCTGAACTTTGTCATGATCTCCGCGGTTGCCGGGCTGGCATCATTAAGGTTGATCACGCAGTAGCTCCCACCGGCGATCCCGTAAACCTCGTTGGTCGCGATCGGCGAGACCTGCGGTTTGTCCAGCATCGCCGCGGCCGGAAGATCGACCCGTCCGGTCCCATCGGAGTTGATAACGGAGAGGTGCCGTCCGGTCCCATCGGTGTAGACAAAAGCGATCCGGTTGCCGTACTTCCAGGTCACGAATTCGACCCCGGTCTGGGCGACGACCGCGGTATCGGTCGCTCCAGTGTAGTCGTTCCAGTTGCGGGTAACCAACCCGGTATCATTGCAAAAAACAAGTTTGTTCCCGTCCGCCGACCAATCGAACGAGCGGATCCGGCTGGCGTCGTCAAACACCATTTCCGCGCGAGTCAGCCCGGTCTGGTTGCTCGGCTTGATGTTGCGGATCCCGATCTTGCCGAACGTACTGTTGCGCAGGTCACCCATGTAAGCAACGTATTTGATCGCAGCGACCGGCGAGCAGGACATGGAATACGGAACATCTCCGGTGGTGTCGAAAATAAATGTCTCGGTCGCTCCGGAGGTATCCATGGTCTTGACCGTTTCGGTATAGCTTGAACTAAGCTGCGAGCCTAAAAAGTTTTTATTAACGCTCTGCAGGCCGTAAATAAAGACGACTCCCCCATCGACCGTGAAGCTGGGACTGTAATAATAAGAACTGGCCTCATTACGCTCGCCGCAACCGTTCAAGAAAATGGCCAAAGACAAGACGACAAATAACAACTGAAGAAAAGGGATGTTCTTTGTTCTATTTAACATTGTTTTCCTCCTTAAGCGTACAACTGCGGCGGCTGGTCGCCGGGTAAATATCGATAGGGCTTAACTTCCGCCTCTTTCGTCCTGGGTTTGATCTTAGAGGTCAAAGCAATATCAATCACTTCTTCCATCTCTTTGACCAAGACGACCATCATGTCGGACGGGATCTCTTTTTTGATCTCATCCAGGTCGGTTTTATTTTCCTTGGGGATTATAACACTCTTTATTCCAGCGCGTCGAGCGCCAAGCAGTTTTTCTTTGAGGCCGCCGATCGGCAAAACCTTTCCCCGGAGGGTCACTTCGCCGGTCATCGCCACGTCTTTGCGGACGGGGATCCCGGTCAAGGCTGAAACAAGGGCGGTAGCGATAGTAATGCCGGCGGAAGGTCCGTCCTTGGGGACAGCCCCTTCGGGAACATGGATATGAATATCAATTTTTCGATAAAAGTTCTCGTCCAGCCCAAGGATTTTTGCCTTTGAGCGGACGTAGCTAATGGCCGCTTTGGCCGACTCCTGCATTACATCCCCCAGCTGGCCGGTTAAGGTCAGCGCTCCCCGTCCGGTCATGGTGGTCACCTCGACCGGCGTAATATCTCCGCCAACTTCCGTCCAAACCAGTCCGGTCGCGGTCCCAACCTGGTCGGCCTCTTCGGCCAAACCATAGTGATAGCGGATCGCGCCCAAATAATCTTGAAGCGCCGCCTTGGTCACGACGAATTTTTCGGTGTTTTTTTCTTTGACGATCTTGGTCGCGATCTTGCGCAGGACCGTCCCGATCTCCCGCTCCAGGTTCCTAACCCCCGCTTCTCTGGTGTATTCTCGGACAATGGTCAGCAAAGCCTCTTCTTTGAGCTCAACCTGCTCTTTCTTCAGCCCGTGTTTTTCCATTTCGCGCGGGATCAGGTACCCCTTGGCGATCCCCAGCTTTTCTTCTTCGGTATAACCGGACATTTCGATGATCTCCATCCTGTCCTGCAGGGGACGCGGAACCGGCTCGCGAGTGTTGGCAGTGGTGATAAAAAACACATCGGACAGGTCGAATTCCAGCTCCAGATAATGGTCGGAGAACTCTTTGTTCATCTCCGGGTCAAGAACTTCCAGCAAAGCGGCGGCCGGGTCGCCGCGATAATCGGTCCCCAGTTTATCGATCTCGTCAAGCAAGAAAACCGGGTTGCTGACGCCGGCTTTATGGATCGACTGGATTATCCGTCCCGGCATGGAACCGACATAGGTCCGGCGGTGGCCGCGGACCTCGGCCTCGTCCCGGACCCCTCCCAGGGCCACCCGGGTAAATTTGCGCCCCATGGCCGAAGCGATCGATCTGGCGACCGAGGTCTTCCCTACTCCCGGCGGACCGACGAGACAAAGGATCGTCCCACCCATTTTACCGGTCAATTGCAGAACGGCAAAATATTCCAGGATCCGCTCTTTGACCTTTTCCAATCCAAAATGCTCTTCATTGAGGATCCGCTCAACCTCGCCGATATCGAGTTTTGTCTTGGTCTTCTTCTTCCAGGGGAGTTCGACGATCCAGTCCAAATATGTCCTGATGACCGACGATTCGGCGGCCATCGGCGGCATTTGGCCAAGTCGCTCCAGCTCCTTTTGCGCTTTTTCCTTGACGACCGGGGGGAGTTTTGCGTCGGCGATCTTTTTTTTGTACTCGGCGATCTCCGGTTCCGACTCTCCCTCTTCTTCTCCCAATTCTTCCTGGATCGCCCGTAATTTTTCCTTCAGGTAGTACTCTTTCTGGACCTTTTCGATCTGCTTTCTGACCTTCCCCTGAAGTTTCTTCTCGACCCCCAGCACCTCAATTTCCTTGGTCAGGATCTCGGCCAGTTTTTTCAATCGTTTTTCAGCGGTCAACGCTTCCAGGATCGCCTGTTTCTCGTCGACTTTGAGGGAAAGGTAGGAAGAAATAAGGTCGGCCAGCCGTCCGGGATTGTCGACATTGACGATCGACATCAGGGTCTCCGGCGGGATCCGGCGGTTGAGCTTAACGTATTCCTCGAATTGTTTGATGACGCCGCGAACCAGGACCTCGGCCTCGGCGCTGACCTCTTCGGACTCGGGCAGACGGGAGATCGCCGCTCTAAAATAAGGGGCCTCGGAAATATATTTCTCGATCTTGACCCGGCAGATCCCTTCGACCAAAACCTTGGTAGTGCCGTCGGGAAGCGAGAGCATCTGCACGATTTCGGAAAGTGTCCCGATTGAACAAAGGTCCTTGGGCCCCGGTTCTTCAACTTCTTCGTTCTTCTGGGAAGTAAAGACCACGATCTTTTCTTTGGCCAGGGTCTCTTCCAGCGCTTTAACAGATTTGCTCCGGCCGATAAAAAGGGGGACGATCATCTGCGGGAAGACGACCATGTTCCGCAGGGGAATAAGAGGAAGCTCTTCCCCCCAGTCGGAAAGTTTGGACTTGTCCTGTTTGTGATCGGGCATTACTTTTTTAGTTTTGCCGAAACTATGACCTCATCGATTAGGCCGTATTTGACCGACTCATCCGCTCCCATGTAATAGTCGCGGTCGGTCTCTTTTTCGATCTTGGAAAGCGGCTGTCCGGTATTTTTGGCCAGGATCTCGTTAAGCAATCTTTTGATCCTTAAGAGCTCCTGGGTCTGGATCTCAATATCGGTCGCCTGCCCCTGGGCGCCGCCAAGCGGCTGGTGGATCATGATCCGGGCGTTGGGGAGAGCGAAGCGCTTCCCTTTTGATCCGGAACTTAACAGCAGAGCCCCCATGGAGGCCGCCTGGCCGATGCAGATGGTCGAGACCGGGCATTTGAGAAAATTGATCGTGTCGTAGATGGCGAGGCCCGCGGTTACGACGCCACCCGGGGAATTAATATAAATGTTGACGTCTTTATTGGCGTCTTCGGCCGCGAGGAACAAAAGCTGGGCGATTATGATGTTGGCGATGTCGTCATCGATCGGTCCGCCGATAAAAACGATCCGGTCCTTCAGCAGACGGGAATAAATATCATATGCCCGCTCCCCTTTTGGCGACTGTTCCACGACCATGGGAATTAATTGCGCGCGATTTCGCATAACTACTCCTCTCCTTTACTTCTTTAAGCGGATTTGATCTCGGCTTTAGCAACCAAATAATCAAGGGCCTTTTGTCTCATCAAGTACTCTTCCATGTAACCCCGGCGAGCGCTCTCGTTAAAGTTCTTTTCCAGATGGTCGAGCGGCTGGCCGGTCTCGGCCGAGATCTGCGTAAGCTCTTTTTTTATGTCATCATCGGTGACCTTGATTTCCTCTTTTTCGGCGATCGCTTTTAAAACGACCTTCCCTTTTACTCTCCCTTCGGCCGCTTTTCGCATCTCCTGCCGGAGGTTTTCCATCTCTTTTTTGGTACCGCGCAAATAGTCTTCGACCGTCAATCCGCTCTGGGCGAGGGACCCGGCCAGTTCATCCAGCATAATATCGATTTCCCGCTCGATCATCCCTGCGGGAAGTTCGACTTCAACCTTGGCGATCGCTTCAGCGACCAATTTATTGCGCAGATCGGCTTCCGCTTCAGCCTCTTTATCCTTTAACATAGTAGTTTTAACTTCTTCCTTAAGTTCGGCTAAAGTCCCAAAACTACTGACTTTCTTGGCAAATTCATCGTCCAGCGACAAAAGCTCTTTTTTTCCTTCGGCGTTAGTAATTGAGAACCGCTCTTGAAGACGCCCCAGCAAAGCCAGGATCTCCTCTTCCGTCACGGCGGCCGACTTTTTTTCAACTTTCAGTCCCTGGTACTTGCCGAGCTTAACTTCGGGATAAACATCAACAGTTATTTTAAAAACAAAGGGTTTGCCGCTCTCCAGCTGTTTGATCTCCACGTTTGGATAGTCGACCGGTTCGAGCTTGGCTTCGTTTATGATCTTGGGATAAAGGTCGCCGATCAGGTCTTGTGCCGCTTGTTGTTCAACAGTTTGGCGGCTGACCGCCTGTTCAACCAGGTTACGGGGAGCTTTTCCGGGACGAAAGCCTTGAATTTTAACTTCGCGCCCTACCTCAATATAGGCTTTTTCAACCGCGGCGGTAAAATTAGAGTACTCTGTTTCGGCTTCGATCGTAACCTTGTTTCCAGAACGATTATTGGAATTTATTTTCATAACCGCTTAATTATACTACAAATTGCCAGAAAATTGCAATCCGACGCGGTTTCATATGATATAATACCAAAACTATGACAAAGCATAAGATTTTAGCCAAATGGGTCAAAGAATGCGCCGAACTCTGCAAGCCGGACCGGATTGTTTGGATAGACGGTTCAGAGGCCGAGAAAGAACGGTTGGAAAAAGAAGCGGCCAGGGCCGGCGAAATGATCAAACTTAACCAGAAAAAGCTCCCCGGCTGTTTTTATCACCGGACCGCCAAGAACGACGTCGCCCGGACTGAACATTTGACCTTTATTTGCACCCCGACCAAAGAAGAGGCTGGCCCGACCAACAACTGGATGCCGCCAAAAGATGCCTACAAAAAGGCGGCTGAATACTTTAAGGGATCGATGCGCGGTCGGACCATGTATGTCGTCCCCTTTTCCATGGGGCCGGTCGGCTCCCCGTTTAGCAAGATCGGGATTGAATTGACCGATAGCATTTATGTTGTCTTGAACATGCGGATCATGACCCGGATGGGAAAAGCAGTCCTCTCGTTCCTGGAAAAGACCAACGGTGATTTCACCCGCTGTCTGCACGGCAAAGCGGAGCTGGACATCAATAAGAGACTGATCCTTCACTTTCCGCAGGACAACACCATTTGGAGCGTCGGCTCCGGTTACGGGGGGAACGTCCTGTTGGGGAAAAAATGCCTCTCTCTTAGGATCGGCAGTTATTTAGGAGAAAAAGAAGGTTGGATGGCCGAACATATGCTGATCATGGGGATCGAAGATCCGACCGGCCGGATCGACTACATCGCAGCCGCCTTCCCCAGCGCTTGCGGCAAGACCAATCTGGCCATGCTTATCCCCCCTCAAGGGATCAGGCGCAAAGGGTATCGGATCTGGACCGTTGGGGATGATATCGCCTGGATGAGGATCGATACCGATGGGCGGCTTTGGGCGGTCAACCCGGAATATGGTCTTTTTGGCGTCGCGCCGGGAACAAACACAAAAACCAATCCCAATTTAATGACTGCTATCCAAAAGAACACGATCTATACCAATGTTTTATTGCGCAAAGATAAGACCGTCTGGTGGGAGGGGGGTGACGGCCCGATCCCGACTGACGGCTGGGACTGGCAGGGTGACAAATGGCGGCCGGGACAAATTGATGAAAACCGTGAACCGATCCTGGGGGCACACCCTAACGCCCGCTTCACCGTTCCGATCAAAAACGTTTCCTCGATCACCAACCGACTGGAACACCATCACGGGGTCCCGATCTCGGCGATAATTTTTGGCGGACGCCGAGCCAGGCTGGCGCCGCTGGTCTACGAATCTTTCAACTGGCAGCACGGGGTTTTTGTCGGCGCAACCATGGCTTCCGAGCGGACCGCGGCCCAGGTCGGTAAGATCGGGGAGGTCAGGCGCGATCCGATGGCAATGCTCCCCTTCTGCGGCTATAACATGAACGACTACTTCCGGCACTGGCTGGCCATGGGGGGAAAAATGTCCTCACCACCGAAGATCTTCCACGTCAATTGGTTCCGAAAAGATGAAAGCGGCCATTTCCTCTGGCCGGGTTTTGGGGAAAACCTGCGGGTCCTGGAGTGGATCATTAGCCGCTGCCGCAACGAGATCGACGCCGAAAAGACCCCGATCGGTTATATCCCTCACGAAAACGATATTGACATGACCGGTCTGCGGATCCCCAGGGAAAACATGCACAAACTGCTCAACATAAACGAGAAGGATTGGGTAGAAGAAGCTGACAGTTTAGATGAATTCTTCGCCTCCTTCGGCAAGAAACTACCGAAAGAATTACGTCATGAATTAGCCGGGTTGAAGAAAAGACTTAAATAAAAAAGGAAACCGCGGCGATATTGCCGCAGGTTTCCTTTTTTTTAATTCCACTACTTAATTTTTGAATATCCCAAAAAACCGTCCGAGACCAGCTTTCTGTTTTGAGCTGTCGATAACCTCGACCGGGACTTTCATCTCCTCGCTCTCCATTGTCCGGTGGACCCGGTGGGAACCGGCTTGCATTCTCATTTTTTCCAGCGTTTGCTGGCTGAACCCAAAGCCAACCCGCGCGGCATCTTCGCGGGCAGTCTGTTCGTCAACCTTAAGAACATTATGGAGAAAGCCCATAATGGACTGGTTCCGCTCGGCGATCTCGGTCGCGAGTTCGCGCCCTTTTTTATTGAGCGACACGGTCCCGTATTTTTCATGCGAAATGAGTTTGGCCGCTTTAAGTTTGGCCAGCGCTTCCGTGACGCTCGGCATTTTAATGCCGAGGCGGGCGGCTATGTCCTTGATCCTGGCTCCACCGTTTTCGTTCTCGAGAGTGAGAATGGTTTCCAAATAATTCTCCATGTTCGCCGACAGCTTTTTCATATGACCAACCTCCTATTTAGGGATCCCGAATTATCTATGCGAATAATAAACTCTCTCCCTAAAAAATGCAAGTATCTTTTTTGTTTTGTTCAATATGTTTGGGCTGAAATTATTCGCCGATTTTATCGATATATGTTCATGGTTAGCAAGATCGGTTTACCAACCAAGCTTTACCGCGCGACCAAATCGGCGCTGGTTTTATCACTGGCCCACCTAAGATCGTCCGGCAAACCGTGGGAGACTCTGGCAATTAGGGCGGAGAAGGTGTTTATCCCTTTAAGGGACGAATTGGCCAGGAAATTTTCGGCTAATAACTCTGAAAGCCGAATTTTTGATAATAAATATTTCGCGGTCCCTATCTACGAGGGGACCCTCTCGACCGTTTTTGCCGCTAAGCCTCTCAAAGAGGGTTACCTGGTCATCATTAAAACAGGAAACGAGCTCTTTGAGCATTTGATAGAGCTGGAAACCGAAGCGCTAAAAAAACTGGCCAGCCCAAATACGGTGAAACTGCTTGGCGCGCGCGAGGGAGAAAACCCATACATAGTGCTGGAGTTCATCCCCGGATGCACATTGTCTGACCTGATCAAGACAAAGGACCTGACCCGCGCCGAAGCGAACTATCTGATCGACGCCATGTTAAGGATCGCCCACAATCTGCACGCGGCCGGGATCACCCACAACGATTTTAATCCCAACAATTTCATGATCGATCTGAACGGCGACGTTAAAGTGGTTGATTTTGGGATCTGTTCGATCAAGTTTGAATCTGAAGATAAAAGAAATCAAAAAATCCAGGTCGACCTGTTGATGCTGGCCGGGATCATCAATAAGATACTGGAACAACTCCCTTCTCATCCGGCCAAAGCACTGGTCAGGGAGGTCGTTAACGGAGCGATCACGGCAAGGACCCCTTTCGCAAGCGCCCTTGATTTTCTGACCGCGATCAACCGGATGTCCAGCATTTTTCCCCCGGCTATCAGGGGCTAATAGAGCAAGTTAAATAAATAACCGACCCCGACTATGCCGATCGCCACCACGCCAAAAAAGACCAGCAATAGCCGCAGGCGCATGACCCTCTTGAGCAGGATCGCTTCCGGCAGGGAGAGGCCAGAGACCGCCATCATAAAGGCCATGGCGGTGCCGATGGCGATCCCCTTTTGGGTAAAGGCGAAAACGATCGGGACCAGGGTCGAACAGCCGGCGTACATCGGCACCCCTAAGACGACCGCGATCGGGATCGCCAGAACCGAACGGGAATTGATATGCCGCACAATCCAGTCGGTCGGAATAAAACCATGGATCGCCGCGCCGATCGCCACCCCGGCCAAAAGATAGGGAAAGATCCAATAAAATGTTTCACGGGCCTCGGTCAAAGCATATTTAATTTTTTCCAATATAGTTTTAGGAAGCGCTAACTCCAGCGGTTTGGAATCGAACCCGATCAGGTCCTTCTCCAATCCAAGCCGTTCAAGGACCACACCGCCAATTACCCCCAGCAGCACGCCAAAACCGGCGTATAACAAAGCAGTTTTCAGACCAAAGGTCCCCAGCATCAGGACAAAAAGAACTTCGTTGACCAGCGGCGAGGTTATCAGGAAAGCGAACGCCACTCCCAGCGGGATCCCCGATTCAATGAACCCGATAAAAAGCGGAATGGAAGAACAGGAGCAAAACGGCGAGACCGCCCCAAAAAGAGCGGCGGCCAAATAGCCAATACCGAAACTTTTTTGGGAAAGAAGCTGTTTGATCCTGGCCGGCGAGAGATAGCTCCGCAAAAAGGCGATGAAACTTATTACCAAAAACATCATCGCGGAGATCTTCAGGATATCGTAAATAAAAAAATTCAAGCTGTCGGCCAGCGGGGTCCCCGGCGCCATTCTTAACAAACTATAAACAACGATATCGGCGATAGCTTCAAACATATCTTCCTCCCGTCAATTTAATTATCCATGCAATTTTAACGGATACCCATTAAGCTTAATTGATTTTCTCCTACATGTCAATATGTATTGACATTTAAGCGAAAAGAACGATTATCATCTTGTTTTTTTCAGGGGTGTTTGTGATAAAAAATAGCGGGGGTGGGATTTGAACCCACGACCTTCAGGTTATGAGCCTGACGAGCTACCGGGCTGCTCTACCCCGCGTCGCTTGATTCTGGTATAATTTTAGCATGGTAAACCTGCAACTGCAAGCCGACGTAAAAACAACGCTCGAAACGCTCCTTTCTCCCCGCCTTCTCCAAATGCTCAACGTCCTTAATTTGCCTTACCTGGAATTGATCGAGCACGTCAACAAGGAAGCGGAAGAGAACGTCATGCTCGAGGTCGAACGTCAGGATGAATACGTCGAGTTCCTCCGCTACCTGACCTCCGACGGCAGGATCAAGAAAGACGCCGACTTCAAAGATCTCCCCGGACTGGAGAATTTTAGCCGGGTGGAAAAAACCCTGGAACAGCACCTGCTTGACCAGCTCGAGATCGAGGACCTTTCTGCATCGCACCTTTCGATCGCTAAAACACTGATCGGGCACCTTGACGCCAACGGCTACATCCAGGATTACCCGCGCCACCGCGAAGAGATCATGACCCGGAGCGGCGTTTCCCGTCCAACGGTCGATAAAGTCTTAAAAATTATCCAGGGCCTGGAACCGGAAGGGGTCGGCGCCCGGGACCTTAAGGAATGCCTAAAGATCCAGATCGAAGCCTATAATTTTGACAATGAACAATTGCAGGAGCTTTTGGGAAACGCGGTCGATAAACACCTTGACGATCTGGCCGATAAAAATTACGCGGCCGTCGCCGCCGCGCTGGGAATCCCGGAAAGCGGGGTCGAACATCTGGCCGGTTTTATCAAAGAGAACCTCAACCCCTACCCTGGAGCGTCTTTTGGCGGAGAAGCCCAGCAGGTCCTCCCCTCTTACGCGGTTGAAATAACCGATGAGGGAACGTTCAAGGTCGTCAACCTGGAAGAGCGCTACGGACCGACCCTGCGGATATCAAAAAGCTACCTCAAGATGCTCGATGATCCCAAAACGGACGAAAAGACCAAAAACTTTCTGAAAGAAAAATTCCGCCGGGCAAAACACCTGATGGAGGATTTTGGCAAAAGAAGTGAAACTTTATCCAGGATAGTCCGAAAGATTGTTGAGCGGCAAGAACCTTTTTTGCGCCAGGGGATCTTATGGCTCATCCCTCTCACGCAAAAAAGCCTGGCGGCCGAATTTGGCCTTCATCCGTCAACGATCTCGCGGGCGGTGGCGGCCAAATATATCCAGACGCCGCAGGGACTTTTCCAGTTAAAATCGCTCTGTCCGCTGGGACCCAAGGGAATGACCGCCGTCCGGCTTAAAGCGATGCTGGCGGAGATCATCAAAGACGAAGATAAAACCGCTCCGCTGACCGATCAGGCCCTGACCGCTCGCCTGAAAGAGCGGGGCGCCCGGATCGATCGACGGACCGTCGCCTATTACAGAAAGGAACTGAAGATCGCCCCGGCTGGCGATCGGGCAAAAGGATGAACTCAAAAATACTGGTCGTTGACGACGAAAAGAGCATGCGGGAGTCGATGAAGATGCTGCTCGAAGGCCGCTACGAACTGCACTTCGCCGCTTCCGGCCGGGAAGCGATCGACCTGGTCAAAAAGCTCCCCATCGACCTCGTCCTCCTCGACATCCATCTCCCCGAGATCGACGGGATCGAGGTCCTGAAGATCATCAAAGGGGTCGACGATTCGATCGAAGTGATCATGATCACCGCTGTCGTCATGGTCGGCAAGGCGGTCGAAGCGATCCGCAGCGGAGCGTACGACTACATCACCAAACCCTTTGACATTGAAGCCCTGCAGGAACAAGTCGCCAAGGTCCTGGAAAAACGCTCGCTGACCAGGGAGAACTTCTCCCTTAGGGCCCTGATCGATCGGGACGAGCAATTTGAAAAGATCATCGGGACCAGCGACCGGATCAAAGAAATATTCGGCATCATCGAGGACGTCGCTCAAAGCAACTCGACCGTCATCATCACCGGCGAGTCGGGGACCGGCAAAGAGCTGGTCGCCCGGGCGATCCACAACCGGAGCGCCCGCAAAGAGAAGCTCTTCGTCGCGGTCAATTGCGCCGCGATCCCGGAAAACCTGCTCGAGTCGGAGCTCTTCGGCCACGAAGCCGGTTCCTTTACCGGCGCGGCGGAGCGGCAGCTCGGTAAATTCGAGATCGCCAGCGGCGGAACGATCTTTCTTGACGAGATCGGGAGCCTCCCCCTGCCGATGCAGGCCAAGCTCCTGCGCGCCATCCAGGAAAAAGAGATTGAACGGGTCGGCGGCCAAAAACCGATCCCGGTCGACGTCCGGATCGTCTCCGCCACCAACTCCGACCTGCGAGAAGAGATCAAGAACCGAAAATTCAGGGAAGACCTGTATTACAGGTTGAACGTCATCCCGATCAACCTCCCCCCCCTGCGCGAACGCAAGGAAGATCTCCCCCTCCTGGCCAATCATTTCCTCGCCAAATACAACCGGGAATTCGGCAAAAAGATCCGGGGAATAAAAAAAGAGGTCCTCCCCCATCTCCTGGCCTACGATTGGCCGGGGAACGTCCGGGAGCTGGAGAACCTGATCGAGAGGCTGGTCGTACTGACCAAGGAGGGGTTCATTGAAGCGAACCAACTCCCCGTTGAGATCAAGGGAAAGTCAGCCTGCGAATCAGGCTATAATGAAAGTTCACTGACCCGAGCGGTAAAAAAGTTTGAGATCGATTTTATCAAGCAGACCCTCGAAAAGACCGGTGGCAAAAAAGGGAAAGCGGCCAAAATCCTGGGCATCCACCGCAACACCCTCCGCAACATCACTAAAAAACTAAAGATCTGAACCAATCTTGTGCATTTCTCCTTTCTAATTGCACATTCATGTGTGCCAATGTTTAACTCAACAACCGAAACCCTCGTGGCAAAAGCATTGCTATATATTATATGACGTTAATATATATTTGGGGGTGTTTAATATGAGTAACCTGGAAATGACCGCCGGATTACCCGGCAAAAGAACGCAGGAATGGTCGCCTACCCGCGCTTTTCTCCCTCTGATCCTGGGAAAAGAGACCGACAACTTAAACAAAAAAGAGACCAAGCAGATTGAGCTCTTTGAAAAAGGCCTTGAGCGGAACCTAAGCAAGGACGACACCATTGAGTCGGCAGTCTCCAAGATAGTTAAGGTCGCCCTGGCCGCCGAATACGGCCCTTCCCTGGTCGCCGATAGGTCGAGCGAGCCTATGGTCAGGACCATCGCCCAGGCGATCTTAAACAACTCCCAACTGCGCAAACAAGCTTTAATGCTCATCGACCGATTCGCCGACCATGTATAATATTTTAGTCGTCGACGATGAGCTTTCGATCAGGGAATCCTTCGCCCTTATCCTTAAAGGCAAGTATAATATTTTCCCCGCCGCCTCCGGTGAAGCCGCGCTTAAACTGGCCGCCGACCACAAGATCGACCTGGTCTACCTTGATTTCCGAATGCCCGGGATCAATGGACTGGAAACGCTCAAACGGCTCAAAGAGATCGATCCGTCGCTGGAGATCATCATGATCACCGCGGTCAACGACGTTCAAAAAGCGAGCGCCGCGATCAAGCTTGGAGCAAACAATTACATCATCAAACCTTTTGACGTGGACGCGGTTCTGAAAATGACCGAACGTCTCCTGCGGCGCAAAGCCTTGATCAAGGGGGGAAAAGAGGCACAAAAAGAAAGTCGGCCCCCCGCCCCGCTTATCGGCCAGAGCGAAGCGATCGTTTCCGCCAATAAATTGATTGCCAGGGCGGCAGGAGGAAATGACCCGGTCTTGATCGTCGGAGAAGCCGGGACCGAAAAATTAGCAGTCGCTGAACTGATCCACGGCCAAAGCGGCCGCCGAACCTTCCCCCTTCATAAGATCGACCTGCGGCGGGACATAGCCCCTGACCGTCTCCGCCGGCTCTTGCTTGGCCGCTCCAGCGGAAGCTCTACCATCGATCTGGAAAAAGCCACCGGCTGGCTGGAGAAAGCCAAAGACAGCTCCATCTTTGTCAATAATTTTGAGTATTTTCCTCCGGGGGTTCCGCTCGGCTCCGCCAGACTGATCGCCGGCAATGTCAGGGAGCTCCCTGATTTTGACGGCACAACCATCGCTCTCCCCCCTTTGCGGGACAGGCTCTCCGATCTCCCTCTGCTGATCAATCACTACCTGGAACTGTTCAGCACCCGCTATGGCCGGGAAATAAGAAAGATCGGCCAACCGGTGGAAGATATTTTAACAAAATATAAATGGCCGGGAAACACCCGGGAATTAGAACTGACGATCGAGGGATTTTTTCTGAATTTTTCCGGTGAGGCGGTCTCGCCGACGCGGTTGGCTTTTGAGCTGACGCTCGGCGAGGCTGATCCTTTGGGGAGCGGTTTTCTGGAATCGTTTGAAAAAGATTATCTCCGTCGGGTTTTTGAGGAGTCCGGAAGCGCCGAACAGGCGGCAGCCGCCCTTAAGGTCCCCGTCGAAAAAGTGACCGCGATACTGTAAGATATGCCCAGGGCCGGAATCGAACCGGCATGGCTTATGCGGCCGAGGGATTTTAAGTCCCTTGCGTCTACCAATTCCGCCACCTGGGCACAAAAGAGGGTTATTTCGGTTTCTTCTTTTTTCCGACTTGCTTGTACTCGAGGTTGCGCTTCCAATCAAGGAGCTTCTCTTCACTTTGCTTCAGGAACATCGTGATCTTATCCTCAAAGTTTCCGGGTTGCCCGCTATGCTCTTCGCGCGGCTTTTTGGGCCTGGGGGGGGCCCAGACGGTCTTTCCAACCTGCTTGATCGACAGGTCATACTTTCCTTCTTTATTGGCTCCGAGAACTTTAACCTTCATTACATCCCCGATGCGAAGATGCTTGGTAATATCGGTCACGTACGAATCGGAAACCTGGGAAATATGGACCAGTCCGACAAGTTTTTCCGGCAATTCCATGAAAGCGCCGAAATTTGTTATTCCGGTGATCTTACCTTCAACTTCCGAACCTATTTCTAACGACAAATATTTTTCACCCCCCGCTGCAATCTTATTTCAATATCACTTTGTAGGCGGTTTCGCCTTTTTTTATCAAACCAAGCTTAGTCCGGGCGATCTCTTCCGTCAGGTCACTCCCCTTAAGCCTGACCAGGCGTTCTTTGAGCGCCAGAAAACGGCCTTCCTCAAGGGCGACCCTTTTCTCGACCGCTCCTTTTTCTCCGGATAATTCGCGGTAGTTAATTATATCCTGACGGATCAAAAAAATAAAGTAAATAATGGCTAAAATCGCGGCAAGCAAGCCGAGCCTTTTCATTGGATCCACCAGACCGCGAAATACCAATTGAGTATCGCCTGACCAAAAAACAAGGCGACAACCCCGCCAAAAGCGAGCGGCGGTCCAAAGGGAAGGTAGTTGTCCATCTTAACCTTCTTCCCCAATAAAAGAACGATCGCGGCCAGGGCAGCGCTCAAGTAAGCGACAAACAAGGCCACGACCAGACCGACCGGGCCTAAATATGTCCCTAAAAAAGCGGCCAAATAAAAGTCCCCCTCCCCCACGACCTCTTTCTTGAACCACATCCCCCCCAACTTCGCTACCATCAGGAAAAATAAAAAGCCGAGCGCGCCCCCAAAAAGCGCGTCCCCTAACGGAGCCAGTGAGCCGGCCCCGTTCGCTTTTAACCCGGCAAAAACCAGGCCAAAGAAACATCCTCCCATGCTGACCGTGTCGGGTATCAGCATATGTTCGAGATCGATAAAAACAATGACCAGCAGGCCTAATACAAAAATCAGATAAAACAGAAAAGAGACCGGATCACCGAAAGTAAACTGCCAGGTCGCGACAAAAAAGAAGGCGCTTAACGCTTCCACCAGCGGGTAGCGAAGGGAGATCGGAGAGCGGCAACCGGAACATCTCCCTCTTAAAACGAGATAACTGACTATCGGGAAGAGCTCCCAGGGAAATAATTGCTTGCCGCAAGCCGGACAATGTGAAGCCGGCCACACTACTGATTCGTTTCGGGGTAAGCGATGGATACAGACATTTAAAAAACTGCCAACAACCGCGCCTATGATGAAAAGAAATAAAATTAGCATGACCTTGACTTTAGGTTGAGGTGATTATATAGTATGCTCATCCTTAAGTCAAACATTGGGAGTTTTTCGTGGACATTTATTCTTTATTGCGACAATTAAACGATAATAAAGCCTCCGATCTTCTGCTCGCGAGCCGAAATTTCCCTTCTCTGCGCATTAATAATGAATTGGCAAAAATTGGCGACGCCGTTTTAAGCGTTTCTGACGTTGAATCGTTGGTCGCTCCTATCATCAGCAAGGAAGATATGGAAGAATTCAAAAATTGCAAAGAGCTTGACACCTCTTACGAGGATGAGAGGAGCCGCTACAGGATCAACCTTCACTACCAAATGGGAGGGATGGGAGCGACAATCCGCCTGGTCCCGAAACAGATCCCAACTTTGGAGGCCCTAAGCCTTCCGCCGATCGTTAAAACGTTCACCAAGCTTGAACGCGGGCTGGTCCTGGTCACCGGACCGACCGGTTGCGGCAAGTCGACCACCCAGGCCTCAATGATCGACCAGATCAACTCGACCCGGCCCTGCCACATCGTGACGATCGAAGACCCGATCGAATTTGTCCACACGCCAAGGCAAGCGATCATTGAACAGCGCGAAGTCGGACTTGACACCAATTCCTTCAGCGAAGCGCTCAAGCGGGTACTGCGCCAGGCCCCCGACGTTATTCTGGTCGGTGAAATGCGCGATCTGGAATCGATCCAAATGGCGATCACCGCGGCTGAAACCGGTCACTTTGTCATTTCCACCCTCCACACCCAGGACGCGGTCCAGAGCATTGACCGTATTATCGACGTTTTTCCACCTCACCAGCAAACCCAGATCAGGACCCAGCTCTCCCTGACCCTGCACGGGATCATCTCCCAGCAATTGATCCCAAGGGCCGATAAAAAAGGACTGGTCGGGGCGTATGAGATCTTGCGGGCGACTTCGGGCATCAGAAATATTATCCGCAAAGGTTCGACCCAGGAAATTTATTCAATGATGGAGATCGGGAGCCAAAACGGGATGCAAACTATGGACGCCTCCCTTTTGGGACAAGTTAAAAACAATCTGATCACCGGAGAACAAGCTCTAACTTACGCTATAAACCGGGATAGAATGGAAAAGCTTCTAAGTGGCGCTCCCTAGCTTCCTGATCAAAAATACCCCTAAATTAAAACATATTCGGGAGATCCGAAATAAACTGGCCGACCCTTCCCTCCACACCGTTTGCGAATCCGCCTCCTGTCCGAACATCGGCGAATGCTTTTCCCAGGGGACCTGCACCTTCATGATCATGGGAGATATTTGCAGTCGAAATTGCGCTTTTTGCGGGGTTGGCAACGGCAACCCCCTTCCCCTTGACCCTGAAGAGCCGACCAAGATCGCTTCCGCGGCCAAAAAACTTGGGCTCGACCATATCGTGATCACATCAGTCACCAGGGACGACCTGCCTGACGGCGGAAGCCTACATTTCGCCGAAACCATCATGGCGGTAAAAGCGGAACTGCCGGAAGCGTCCGTTGAGGTTTTGATCCCCGATTTCCAGGGAGACTCCCGGTCACTGCAAACCGTTTTGCTGGCCAATCCAACTGTTTTAAATCACAATATTGAAACAATCCCCCGACTCTACAAACAGGTCAGGCCACAGGCAAACTACCAGCAATCATTGAAAGTGATCAGAAATGCCGCCGAGAGCGGAGTTTACACTAAGAGCGGTTTTATGGTAGGATTAGGAGAAGAAAAAGGCGAGATTATAGGAATTCTAGCCGATCTGCGGCACGCCGGCTGTGATTTTGTCACTATCGGGCAGTACTTGCCTCCTTCGCGGCGCCACCTGCCGGTCGATCGCTTCGTCGCTCCGGAAGAATTCTCGGAATACGAAGAGATCGGCAGGCAAATGGGGTTTCTGAAGATAGAATCAGGCCCTTTTGTTCGCAGTTCCTATCACGCTAAGGAGTTATTGAAAAAACATGGAAAAATTTGAAGAAGCCCAAAGATTATTGAAACTGCCGATCTATGTTTTCGCCCAGCTTGACAAAATAAAAGCGGAAAAAGCGAGTCAGGGGATCGACCTGATCGACTTGGGGATGGGAAACCCCGATATTCCTCCACCGCCGGAAGCGATCGCCACCCTGCTGGAATCGATGAAAAACCCGGAAAATCACCGCTACCCATCGTTTGAAGGAGCGCCGGAGTTCAAAGAAGCGGTCGCCGGCTGGTGCAAAAAACAGTACAACATCAACATCGACCCGGAACACGAGGTCGTCACCTTGATCGGCTCCAAAGAAGGGGTCGTCCACTTCACCTTTGCCTACGTCAATCCCGGAGATTTCACCCTGGTCCCGATGCCGGCCTACCCCGCTCATTTCCGCGGGACGATCCTGGCCGGAGGCGAGCCGATCGCTTTGCCGACGACCGAACATAAAAATTATCTTCCCGACCTGAAGATCATCGTCCCCGGGATCGCCGATAAGGCCAAGATCATGTTCCTTAGCTTCCCGACCAACCCGACCGGAGCGCTCGCTCCCCGTGAATTCTTTGAGGAAGCGGTCGCTTTTTGCAAAAAACACAATATCATCCTGGTCCATGATTTTGCCTACGCGGAAATTTATTTTGACGGCCAAAAACCCCTCTCGATTTTTTCGATCCCAGGGGCGAAAGATATTGCCATTGAGTTCCACACCACCTCCAAGACCTTCGGCATGCCCGGCTGGCGTTGCGGCTTCGCCGTCGGCAACCGGAACCTGATCGAATCGCTCCGCAAGATCAAAACAAACCTTGATTACGGGTTGTTTACCGCCGTGCAAAAGGCGGCAATCACCGCTTTCAGCCAGAAAAACGGCTACATCGACAACGTCCGCGCCACCTATCAGCGCCGCCGCGACCTACTGGTCGACGGCCTGAACGCACTCGGCTGGAAACTCAAGAAACCAAAAGGTTCGATGTATATCTGGATCCCGGTCCCGCAAGGGTACGATTCGACCGAATTCGCCATGGACGTGGTCAATAAAACCGGGGTCGTCGTTTCGCCGGGGATCTCTTTTGGCGACATCGGCGAAGGATACGTCCGGGCCGCGCTCGTCGTTCCTGAAGACCGGCTCTGCCAGGCGCTTGAACGGATGGAAAAAGCGGGCATCAGGTATAATGGATAGGCCGATCATCGGGATCACCATGGGGGACCCGGCCGGCATTGGCCCCGAGATCTGCGCGAAGGCCCTCAATTCGCAGGAGGTCCAGAGTGTCGCCCGCTGCGTCGTCATTGGCGACAGTGGCGTCATGCGCCAGGGATTGCAGACCGCGAAGATCAAAGGGATCGAACTGCATTCCATCGCCGCGATCAATGCCGCCCAGTTCAAGCCAAAAACGATCGACATTTTTGATCTGAACAACGTCGACCTCCCCAGGCTCAAGCTGGGCCAGGTCTCAAAAATGGCGGGAAAAGCGGCTTTTGAGTACATCGACAAAGCGATCGACCTCGCTCTTGACCGCCAGATCGACGCCATCACCACCGGGCCGATCAACAAAGAATCGATCCGCAAAGCCGGCTTCCGCTTTGACGGCCACACCGAGATCCTGGCCGCAAGAACAAAGACTAAAAAATACGCTATGATGTTCGTCTCGGAAAAGCTCTGGCTGATGCTCGCCACGACCCATCTCCCGCTAAATGCCGTCAGCCGCCACCTGAAGAAAAAGAAGCTGGTCGCCCAGATCAAAATGGCGCACGACTTTCTGCTGGCCGATCGGGGAAAGAAACCGCGCATCGGGGTCGCCGGGCTCAACCCGCACGCCGGTGAGAACGGGATCTTCGGCAAAGAGGAGCTAAAGATCATTAAGCCAGCGGTCGAAGAAGCGAAAAAAATGGGAATCGACGTCGAAGGCCCGCTCTCTCCCGACGCGATCTTTTATCTCGCCAATAGTGGTAAGTACGACATCGTCATCGCCATGTACCACGACCAGGGACTGATCCCGCTCAAGCTTCTCTCCTTTAACCATTCGGTCAACGTTACCGTCGGCCTGCCGATCATCAGGACCTCGGTCGACCACGGGACCGGCTTCAATATCGCCGGCAAGGGATGGGCCAGCCCGGACAGCCTGATAGCGGCGATCAAAGTCGCCGCCCATTTTGCCCGCCGCAAATGACCCCAACCCTGGCCGAAGTCACCCGCCAGCTCCTGATGACCTACAATCGCTTCCCCCGAAAAAGGCTCGGCCAACATTTTCTGATCGACCCCCAGGTGGTCGTAAGGATCATCTCCGCCGCGGAATTGGGCCCGGACGACCTGGTGATCGAGATCGGTTCAGGTCTAGGCACGGTCACCGCCGAACTGGCCAAAAACATCCACCACCTGATTGCCGTGGAGATCGATCAGGAGTTGATGAACATCAGCAAAAAGGTCCTGGAACCACTCCCCAACATCAGCTTTGTGAACCAGGACATCCTCAAGATCAGCCTGGCAGAACTCGCCCTTGGCCGACACTATAAATTGGTCGGCAATCTCCCATATTACATTACTTCGCCGATCATTGAAAAGATCCTGGAGGGTGAGGAAAAACCGGAAACAGCGGTGGTCATGACGCAAAAAGAGGTGGCGGAACGGATGGTCGCCGGGGCAGGGACAAAAAACTACGGTTCATTTTCGATCTTCTGCCAGTTCTATGCCGAAGTCAAACTAAACTCGCTCGTTTCAAAATCGTCATTTCTCCCCTGGCCGGAGGTCAGTTCAGCGGTCGTGGTCCTCAAACCATATAAGACGGCAAAGTATCCGGTCAAGGATATCAAAGTATTTTTTGATCTGGTCCACGCCGCCTTTCAGCAGCGCCGCAAAAAACTAAGCAATTCTCTTAAACCGTTTGGCCTGACCAATTCACCGGTCGATCTTAATCGCCGGCCGGAAACGGTCTCGATCGAAGAATTTGCCGCGATCGCCAACAGCTTATAAACTATTCTTTATTGTATTGAAAGTTGGCAAAAACCCTTAAAAGAGCCGACGGATCGGCAAGTTCCGGGAAAAAAACTGGTGAAGCCAGCAGACGCCGAAAGACCGTGTAAAAATCAAGCACGATCAAGGGTCCGGGCCCGGGCCGTTTGAAAAGCGTTTTCCCATCGACCCTCAAGTCAAATTCACCGATCGCCCCTCTTTGGTTGGCCGCGGTTAAATAATCAATATATTGAGCGGGGTTTTTTATGTAAGCGAACGGGTCTTTGACCTGACCGGAAAAATAGGTCAGCACCAGCGGAACGGCGGCATAAAGCGGCTCGTTCTGCTTAATTTTTAATTCAATTACCGAAGAGATCGTCCGAAAAAGGCAGTAATCAAGATTGCCGCCGCCAAAAATAAAATAGTTATCGCCGGGCGCGGCAAAACCCCGCACGCTGGCCGGAATAACCGGCGGGACCAAGTCATCGACAAAACGCTGGAGGCCGGGCGGAATGGTTGGATCGTCGATCCGGCCGGACCAGGAAAAGATCTTGGCATCAAGAGCGGAAAAATCGTCAACATCGGGGAGGAGGCTCCCTTCTTCGACCAGAGAAAGCCGCCGGGTAAAAGGCCGACCGCCAACAAATGCTTGATCATTTAAATCCCACAAGCGGCGACAAGGCTCCAGGCTAGCCTCGCGAGGACGCAGGTGGGTCAGGACCAGGGTCCTTGGAGAAGATTTTAATCCGACTGGAACTGCCATGAATTTTTATCGTCAATTTTCAGTCAATATTTCAAGGTTTTAGATACTTAGCGATATATGAAGCGCCGATCCCGCCCGCTTTGGTAAAATCCCCGCCAACATAAATATTCCCTGACGAATCAAGGACTACAGCCCGAACAAGGTTGCCGTCCAGGCCGCCGCCAAAAGCTTCCCAGGTGGCTCCATCATATGAGGTCAACCCATTAACGGTCACGCCGCCGGCGGTCGTGAACTTGCCGGCAACATAGACCGTCCCCAAAGAGTCGACCGCCATATCTTCAACCAGCTCTCCGGCGCTGGTCCCGACTGGAAGCTGCTCCCAGGCTGACCCGTCATATCGGCCAACGATCCGTTTATCCGCGCTCGTTGAATCGATCAGGCCGCCTCCCACGAATATATTGGCGGTCACCGCAACGATCGCGTTAATATAATAATCACGGCCTCCGGTCAGATCGGACCAGGCGGCCCCGTTCCAACTGGCGAGACGATTAGCGTTCACTCCGGAAGTGGTATTGAGAAAAGCGCCGCCGGCGATAAGCTTGCCGCTTGAATCAAAAGAGAGAGAGTGTACCGGGCTATCGGTCCCGCCGGCCAAATTGCGCCAGGCAAGCCCATCCCATTCGGCGACGTTGGAAACAATGTTGCCGCCGGCGGAGGTAAAGGAGCCGCCAACGTATAGATTATTCGATGGATCGATGGCCAAAGCGTAAATTTCTCCATTCACTCCGCCGCCGACATCCTGCCAGATGGACCCATTCCAGCGGACCAGATTGGCGACCGCCAGGTCACCGCCACTGTTATGAGCAACAGTAAAACTGCCGCCGGCATAAATGTTGCCGCTGGAGTCCCTAGCCAAAGCGTTGACCACGCCGTTTAACCCTTTGCCGATCGCCTCCCACCTGGTCCCGTTCCATCTGGCGATATGGCTGGTGTCGGTAATCCCGCCCGCGCTGTTAAAAGAACCGGCGGAGACCAAAGCGCCGCTGGCGTCAAAGATCAGGGCGTAGACCGGCGCGTCCATCCCGCCGCCGATCGTCTGCCAGCCGCTGGCCGGCAAGGTCGTGGAGGTCGTCGTGGATACCGTTGAAACGCCGCCGCACCCAAAGGTGTAAATCAAAACCCCCAGAATTAACGCGTATGTAAAAATTCTCATCTGCGGCTATTATAACTGAAAAAATGTAAAAGCCAAATCGATTTGAACCGTCGCGGCTTCTCTGATAAAATCGTTTCATGAAGTCAAAGATCACGGTCATCGGCGCCGGCAACGTCGGCGCTCAATGCGCCTACCGCCTCGCCCAGCGCGATTTTGCCGATATTATCCTGCTCGATATCGTCGAGGGAGTCCCGCAGGGAAAAGCGCTCGACATGGCACAGTCCGGCTCGATCGAAGGCTTCTCGTCTAAAATAATCGGGACCAACGATTACGCGGAGATCAAAGACTCCCAGGTCGTGGTCATAACCGCGGGATTGGCTAGGAAACCCGGGATGTCGCGCGACGACCTGATCCATAAAAACGCGGAAATAATTTCCGGTATCGTTAAACAAGTTGCCAGGCACGCCCCGCAAGCGGTCCTGCTGATGGTCACCAACCCGCTCGATGTCATGACCTACCATGCTTTAAAAGTGTCCGGGTTTCCGGCCAACCGGGTCCTTGGGATGGCTCCCCTTCTCGACGCGGCGAGGATGAAACATTTTATCTCCGAGCTGGCCAAAGTCCCGGCCAATGAGATCTATGCTGAGGTCCTGGGCAGCCATGGCGATCTGATGGTCCCGATCCCGCGACTTTCGACGGTCAAAGGAAGACCCCTCACCGAACTTTTTTCTCCGGAACAAGTCGCCCAGATAGTTAAACGAACGACCGACGGCGGCGCGGAAATTGTCTCCCTGCTTAAGACCGGCTCGGCCTATTACGCTCCGGGAACAGCCGCCGCTCAAATGGCGGAAGCGATCATTAGGGACTCAAAACAGCTTTTTGGGGCCTGCGTTCTCCTCTCCGGGGAATATGGGATAAACGACGTCTGTCTCGGTGTCCCGACCAGACTGGGGAAAAAAGGGATCGCGGAAATAGTCGCCATTAAATTGACCGATGAAGAGCTTGGCGCACTGCACAAAGCGGCCGCCGCGGTCAAACAGCTCTGCACGATTTTGTAGTATAATTATTAGCATGAGAGAACTTTCCACAAAGAAGATCACCGAAGCGGTTCGCGGCCTCTGTATTGAAGCCAACACCAACCTCTCGGCCGATGTTGAAGTGGCGCTGAATAAAGCCCTCAAGGACGAAGAATCGCCAAACGGCCGGGAAATACTCCGCCAGCTGATCCACAACGCGGGGATCGCTCGAAAAGAAAAACGTCCCATCTGCCAGGATACCGGCTCGGTCGTCGTTTTTATTGAACTTGGCCAGGAAATCAGACTTGTCGACGGATCGCTGGAAGAAGCGGTCAACGAAGGGGTTAGTCGCGGCTACACAGAAGGGTATCTGCGCAAATCGATCGTCAGCGATCCCCTCCGCCGCCAAAACACCGGCGACAACGCCCCAGCCTTCACGCATGTCCGGCTCGTCCCAGGCGACAAGCTAACGATCAATCTGATGTGCAAGGGGGGCGGGGCCGAAAACTGCAGCGCCATTAATTTTTTCAAACCAACCTCCAGTCATGACGAGATCAGCCAATTCATTATTAAGACCGTTGAATTGGCCGGGCCCAATGCCTGCCCCCCTGTAATTGTTGGGGTTGGGATCGGTGGTAATTTTGAGCTGGCCCCGCTGACCGCCAAAAAAGCCCTATTGAGGGAGATCGGCCATTATAACAGCGACCATGACCTGGCCAAATGGGAAAAAGAGCTCCTGGTCAAGATCAACAGGTTGGGGATCGGACCGATGGGACTCGGCGGTCGGGCCACCGCGCTGGCGGTCAACATTGAGACCGCCCCATGCCATATTTCCCAGCTCCCGGTCGCGGTCAATATTGAATGCCACGCCCACCGGGCGCGAAAGGTTGAACTATGAGCGCGATCAAGCTGACCACTCCGCTCACCAATGAAGCGATCAACGCCTTAAAAGCGGGAGACGAAGTCCTGATCAGCGGCACGATCTACGCCGCTCGGGATGCCGCCCATAAGCAATTTGGTCTTCAACCGCCGTTCGATCTCCAAGGCCAAATCATTTATTACGCCTCCCCCACTCCGACCAAACCGGGAGAGGTGATCGGATCGATCGGGCCAACAACCAGCTCACGCATGGACGCCTTCACCCCGGCTCTGCTGGCGGCCGGCCTTAAAGGGATGATCGGCAAAGGAAGCCGTGGACCGGAAGTGATCGAAGCGATAAAAAAACACCAGGCGGTCTACTTTACCGTTCCCGGCGGCGCCGCCGCCCTGCTGGCAAAACGGGTCAAAACCGCCAGGCTTCTCGCCTACCCGGAACTGCATTCCGAAGCGGCCCTGGAACTGACCGTCGATAATTTCCCGGCGACCGTAACGATCGACTCGACCGGCGGCAATTTATTCGAGGCGGGAAGAAACAAATATGCGAAATAAATTATCATTTGCCCTCTTATCCCTTCTGCTCCTTGTCTCTCCCTGCCTCTCCCTGGGATATGACGGCATTTTTTTCCTTGGCTTCAATCTTGAAAAAGAGCCGTTCAACAACGTCTACGTTCGCCAGGCGGTCGCTCACGCGGTCGACATGAAAACTATCGTTAAATTGGCCAGCGCCGAGATCGTGCCGGGAAGCGTGATCCCCCCGGGAATGACCGGCTACCAAAAAGAGCTCCTCCCGTATTCGCTTGATCTCAAACAGGCCAAGGTCTTGATGCGCCGGGGAAAATACCTTCCGGTCAACCCGAAACTAAAAAACATCTCCCTCCTTCATACCGATGGGGTTAAAACGACCGCCATCGCCAAAGAGGTCCAGAATAACCTGCGGGCGATCGGCATCAAGGTCTCCCTGTTCCAGGTCAAATACCAAAACGAGCTCAAATGGAACGAAGAACTAGTTTCGCGCCGGCACCATCTTTATCTTCTCGGCTATAAAACCGACCTGATCGCCGGTTTGACCATGGAAGCGGCCCCGGACGTCACCGATACGTACAAGCTCCTTGAGCCGCTTTTCCACTCTAAAGGAGCGGTCAATTTGAGCGGTTTTAACAATTCGACCATCGACATGCTCCTGGACCAGGTTTCGGTCATCGGCTACGCTTACCAGCTCGAGCGTGATCTCAAGCTCAAGGAGGTAAACAAGGTCCTCTACCAGGAGCTCCCCGCTCTGGTCCTTTTTTACATACCTAAATTATGACCAGGGACTCGATCGATTATTTTTTAAGGATAAAAAAAGAGGATATCTACCTCCTCTGCCCTTACTTTGAAGCCTTTCAGGGAATGGCGGCGATCAGGACCCCAAAGCCGGAAGCGGGTGATGAAGCGACCCTGCACCTGATGGTCTCGCCCGACTTCACTGCCGAATTCGATCAGGTCATCGCGAACCTGCAAAAGAGGTTAAAAATTGAACGGATTGATGGATAAGCTCCGGTCCCTGCTATATCCCAGGGCGATCGTGCCGGACATTTTTCTTATTGACATTAAAGGCTTGCGCGAGCAAGGGATCAAGGGACTGATCCTTGATATTGACGACACTTTGATCCCGCGGGAAGTGCGCGACGTTTATCCCAACGTTTTCGAATGGGTCCAGGCCCGCAAAGACGAGGGGCTTAAGCTCTGCCTGACCTCCAACAGCCGCCATCCTTTGCGGGTTAAATACTTCAGCGAAACCCTTGGCGTTCCCGCCCTGCATTTTAGCCTCAAACCGCTCCCGATCGCTTTCCGGCGCTCGCTTGAGATCCTGGGAACGAGCGCTGACGAGACCGCCATGATCGGCGATCAGCTCTTCATGGATATCTTAGGGGCGAACCTGGCGGGGATATACTCGATCTATATCGATCACCGGAAGGAAGAAACTTTCCCGCCTCGGCAATGGATGAGGTGGGCGGAGAGATATCTGATCGATCACTGGCGTTAGAGAAGATTTTTTAAGGCGGTCTTGATGACCGCTTCAACCGACGTCGCCTGCTCCAGATCGACCCTCATTACCGCCTCCCGCGCTTCCTTAGGAGAATAACCAAGCGAGATCAAAGCGGAGATCGAATCCGACCCCAACGCGCTCTCTCCCCCTTTTATCCCGGTCCCCATCTCTTGCGGCGTGACCGCGTACTTTTTGGCGATCTTTTCTCTTAACTCCAGCACTACCCGTTCGGCGGTCTTTTTGCCGACCCCGGAAACGGAAGAAAGCAAGGCCACATCCCCTTTGGCGACCGCCGAGACCAGTTTGTCCAAGGGGAAAGAAGAAATAATCGCCATGGCCATTTTGGGACCGACCCCGGAGACCGACAGGAAAAGGGAAAAGAGAGACCGCTCCTCCGTCGAAATAAAACCGTAAAGGGAGATGTCGTCTTCACGAACGATCTGGATCGTGAACAGCTTTAGCGGACCGCCGACCGCCGGCAGGCGGGAAACAACCGCCGCGGGGACCTTAACCAGATAGCCGATATTGCCGACCTCAATGACCACCGAGTTCAGGTCGACGCTGGCCAGGGTCCCGTTCAGATGGGAGATCACGCCAAAACCCCCTCTTTGAGGCGGAAGGAGTGAAGATGGCAAATGGCGATCGCCAGGGCGTCGGCCGCGTCGTCGGGCTTTGGCAGCTCCGGGAGTTTTAATAAAGTTTTTACCATCATCTGGATTTGTTTCTTATCCGCCCGGCCGTAGCCGGTCAAAGCCATTTTTACTTCAAGCGGGGTGAACTCCGAAAGTATCACTTTATGCTGGGCGGCCGCCAGCAGGATCATCCCTCTGGCCTGGCCAACCGCCATAGCGGTCGTGGTATTGCGGCCGAAAAATAACCGCTCGACGGCAAGGTACTCCGGCTGATATTTTTTGATCAGGTCGCTGACCTGCCGGAAGATCTGCGCCAGGCGGGTTTCGGCGGCACTTTTGGGGGAAGTTTTGATACAGCCGTTCGCGACGTGGAGCAAGCCCCGGTCAGTTTGCCTGACCACTCCAAAGCCTGTGGTCGCGGTCCCTGGATCGATCCCTAAAGTTAGCATCGCAAAAGAATTGTAGCACAGAAAAACCGGCCGGTACTATGGGGTCGTCGGCTCGCTTGACGCGACGTCGTGGAAAAAGAAGGTGATCGGGGTGTTCCCGGTCCTGGTCAGCACAACCCCTTTTGCTTCTCCGATCGCCACGACCTGGCCCAGGTCATTTTTAGCCTGGGCAAAAAGGTCATAGCTGACATCGTATGCCAACTCTAAGGTCGCCGCGGTTTGTGGATAAACGATCGACGCCGCCACCACATCAAGGCCTGGCCCCTGGGCGGTAACATCGACGCCAACAGCCGGGGTCTCCGACCAGTTGATGTCAATGGTAGCGATGCCGTACGCATCGACCGCGGCTGGGGGAATTAGAGTCTCTTTTGAAGCGCCGCAACCTGCGGCCAGCAGAGAGAGCGCCAATAAACCAACGAACCAATAATTTGTTTTCATTCATCTCACCTGAACCATTATCGCCCAATAATCCCCGAAATTTCAGGTGAATGGTTAGAGGACGATCTCCATGTTCCCGGAAATATCCATCGTTTTATAATCAGGATTGAGACTGATCTCCCGCTCCCAGCGGATGGTCGCGTTAACCCACTCGCTGATCGAATAGCGCCCTTTCAGCGAGTAATTGATCTTTTCGGCTCCCTGGCTCGAATTTGAATAAAGGTAATCAAAATCGACCCGCAGGCGGTCGGCCAATCGATAGATCACCCCAAACCCGGGGGAGAAAGTGAAAGAGACCGGCGTGGGAGAAAGATTATTGACATTCTTGCTATAAGTCGCCGTCAGCGACAAGCCCCAGGCCGGGGTCACGTTGCAGAGCCCTTTCAAGGAAGCGCTCTGGTTCACTCCGTTAACCAGGTTGTCGCTACCCCCTCCCTCTCCCTGGGTTAATCGCTGATAAGCGAGGCGGCCGTCGAAAGAGAGCCTCTCCGAAACCGAAGTCCTGACCAAAATCTCCAGCTGGCGGGAGAAACTTTCTCCCGGCTTGTAAGTCGCCGCTTCCAGGCTGGCCAGGGTAGCGGTCGTTCCATTTTCAACCTGATAATTAAGCTCGGTCGAAATATAAGAGAGCGGGGCCAGCTTCAGACTAAATAAAGTTGAGATCGAATCGGCGCTATTTTCTTTGACCGCGAAACCTGGGGCATCCTGTTTGGCGATCGAATAAGCTCGGCGGTATTTTTGCAGAAAACTGACCAGGGAAAGGTCGCTGGGAGAAAGATTGACCTCGGCCTGCGACTGCTCATTAAAATAAACGATCCGGTCAAGTCGCGACAGTTTGGTAAAACTCGGCTTGAACAGGTATTTGAAACGGAGCAGGCGGTTGGGCCGCAGGTCAAGGGAAAAAGAACCGGTCTGTTTGGAGACGGCCTCGGCCGAGACGAACTCTTCGGTCAGCGAAGAGATCGAATACTTCCCTTCGGCGCGGAGAGAATCGGTCGGCGCCGCCCGGAAGGCCAGATCGGTGACATCGGTTTGCCCAAGCGCGCTGTCATCGATGTGGTCAAGTGTGACCGAGGAAAAGTACTCTTTTCCCGGGGTCGCCGCCAGGTTCAGGGTGTAATGTTTTTTTACCGGCCGGCCGCCGTCCGGCTCTTCCCGGTCTTCAAGTTCGATGTTTGAGACAAAAGAGAAACGCTCGCTCCCCTGGCTGGCCAGGCCAAAATTCGTCCGGTTATAATTGGTCGCTTCCATTGAAGGGAGATGGTCGACCCACTCTTCCCTGGACGCCTTGAGGCTCGCCCCCATATTGCCAAAGCGGGTTCTACTCTCCCCCGCCTTTCTGGTGATCACCCGGCCCAGCGGCGCGCCGGAGACAAGATCGTTGCTATCCTTGGTCTGCGAGTATTCGTATTCCAGCGACGGCAATCTCTCCGGGGTCAAGCTGGCCGCCGCGCTCTCAAATTCAGTCTGGTAAGCAACACCAGTCTGTTCATAGCGGTTAAAATCGACCTTGGTCCGAGCGGCAAACAACCCGTTTGGCCGGTAGCTGATCCCTCCGCCATATTGGAGCTGGTCCTGCCGCGGCGTCGGATCGGCGATCGCCGAAAAACCGGGCGAGATCCTTTTGACCGCACCGGTCAGCCCGATCGTCCCCAACTGCTGGCTTAGATTGAACTTATAGGCTCCGCCCCCAACCAGCGGCAATGAATTAGAAAAAAGATCAGGGTTTCGCTCGGAGTAGGCTAACTCCCCCCCCAGGGATCCGGAGTCGGTAATCAGCGAACCGTCCAAGCCGATCACGGAATGACCGCTCGGAGCGCTTTCCAAGGTGGAGGTGATCCCCCGTAAACCATCCGCGTCTCTGATGTAAGTCGCTCCCAGTTTGGCGTTCTGGCCGAATTTAACTGTTGGCCTGATCGCGTAAGTAATATGTTCGTACCGCGCCTCGGAATCGTCAAAAGCGACTTCAACCATCGCGGTGGTTAAAATAGTCCGGCGTCTAAAGGTGATGGTCCCGGCGTCGTAATCGATCGTGTAATCGTCCCCTCGTCTCTGCGTCTCACCGTTCAGCAAAACTCGCTCTGAATTGATGACCACTTTTTGGGTCGCTCCCAAACTGTATGGCCCCTGGGTCCCATCACCGTAAAACCGGCTGACCCGCGCGACCCCTTTCGGAGAAGAGTAAAGAGCGGTCAAGCCAAATCGACCATGTTCTCCCTTGAGCTGGACGCCGGAGAGGACCTTGTTTAGCCGGGCAAATTCGGTCTCGTTCAGGTCGGCGGTAAAATCACCGAAATAAGCTTCGGTGCTCCCTCGTTTGATCAAGACCGAGACCCGGTCGTCGCGTTGGCTGATTTGGGTCGTCCCCGCGACGCTGGTACTGATCAGGTTGGCGTCGATCTGTGTATCACCGGCCTGACAGGCGACGCTTAAGCGAAGCGATTCCTCGCGCGATAACCCGGGAGCATAGCCCTCCCTGCTCCCTTCCAGACTGCGCGAGGTAAAGCTCAAACTTTTTGTCCCTTTAACGACCAGAGGAAGAGCTTCTACCTGGAGAAAGCCAGGTTCGCCAACTTCATTCTCGGCTATGGCTATTTCAGCCACCTCCTGGGTGATTGATCCATTTCGTTTTACGAGCGGCAGTTTGGCCGGTGGCAGTTTGGCCGGGCGATCATTCAAGCGGTACCAGACACGCGAATGGTCCCAATAGTAAGTCCCAGGCTCTTCACCTATCTGCTTGATCCAGACAAAGAAAAAATGCCACCCGACCTGATAATCATCCGGGACCTGGAACTTCCCCCACCAATAACCATCCCGATATGACATGGGGATCTCGCGAAACCGGTCGGAGTAAAGGGTTACTTTTTGGGTCGTCCTGAATGTTCGCAAACGAAGAGTAATCTTCTCACCCACAACCGGAGGATAGGACGGATAAACGCTCAAATAATAACCGTTGGCATATATCGCTTCTTCCAGCGGGACCAGTGCTCCGGCCAAGCCATGAAGATAAACGGAGAATATAATAATATAAAATACTTTTCTCATAAAAACGCGTCATCTAAATATCGACAATAATTGGTTAATATTTCACTGAATAATGTCGACATTTCGTCGATAAATTGATTAGTCGCTGTTAATTGAGGAAAAGCAAGACTATTACCAGCTAATACGAATAAAGCCAGCCGAGAGAAATTGTAAGTTCAGAGGTGTTATTCATCGGCCATTTCGCGGTCGAACTACCGATTGTCAGCCAATTGGAACCATCATAATGAAGCCAGCGATAACCCAGGCTTGCCTCAATGATCGAATCCGGAGAGAGGAGATAATACAGCGACCCGCGGCCATAATACGTGTAGCCCGGCGAAGAGAATTGAAAGTTAGGAAGGAGAGTATTGGTCGTGGTCACGTTCAGCGGGTAGAGCAGTCCAACTTGATAACCAAACCAGAGGGGCTGATCTCCTTCTTTTCCCCGCGCCTCAAGAAAGACATTCTGCGATAGGATCGTTTCGGTCGATCGGTCGATATTCTGTCTGACCCCGTTAACATAAAAATTCTCTCTGTTCTGCTCGGCCTTGGCCATGGAAAAACCGGAAAGCAATTCAAATCTTTTCGCAAACGAATAGCCACCATAAAAATCAACGGTCGAAACAGCGTAGGTGAGGTCGTTGGTCTGGATCAGGGAACCGTTAAAGCTCCAACTCTCTTTAACAGTCGCGGCATAGACCGGGAAAACCGAACGGAGGCCAAGGAGCGTTTTGTCCCAATACATCTCGAGAGAGCCGCGCAAAGCGTAAGTAACGGGATTAGCGGTCGAATCGATCCTGCCGACCGTGCTGGTCGCTGGATCGGTATAGTCTAAGACCTGTTCCTGATAGCCGATAAAAGTCGGGCCAAAGTCAAAACTGCTGAAAAAACGCGGAGAAGCAACCACCCGACTGACCATCAACGAAAAAACAAACAGGAGCCAAATAGCTCTCATTTATATACCTTTAATTTCAACGGCCTTGGTCCGGCTTTTTTCTCCGCTAATAATTCGCACCGCGTTCCTTTTGACCTGATAATGCTCCGCGAGAAAAGCGATCAACGCCTCGTTAGCAGCCCCTTCAACCGGCGGCGCGTTCAGATAGATCTTGACCCGTCCCTCTTCTTCGAGCAGGCGCTCCCGTTTGGCGTTGGGGACGACTCTAACGGTCAGCCTCATTACATCCCCGGCAAAGAAAGGCCGCCGGTCATTTTGGACATTTTTTTCGCCATGTCCTGTTTCGCGGTCCTCATCGTTTTGTTGACCGCTTCTTTGACCGCCTGTTCAATTTTATTCGGCGCCAGGTCGGACGGGACCTTGATCTCCAGGATCTCCATCTCTCCATTGACCACGACTTTTACCCCGCCGGACTCGCCGTCATAGCGCGCCCTCTGCATCTCTTTCTTGATCTCATTCGCCTGTTTGACCATTTCCGCCATTTTTCCCAAATTTCCAAATACCATAAACTTATCCCTCCATTTTCGATATATTTTACCACAACCCCATTAATTATGGTCTCTTGACATCCGATCGATATAATTTATACTCATTACGTTAGGAGGAAAATCTCTCCTTGAAATACCTTATCGCTGTTTTATTAATCGGTTCTCTGCTTCTGCCGGCCTTTGCCGTTTCCACCGAGCGGGCGGAAGTTATCAAAAAAGAGCTGGCCAGGCTGAACAAGGCGTATAGCCTCGCCAAGAGCGCCGGGCAAAAAAAGCAGATCGCCGACAAAATGCTCCAGTACAAAGCCGAGCTAAAATCCGCGCCAAAAGCACAAACCGTTGACACCCGGATCGCTGCCATTAAAAAGGAGCTGGCCAGGCTAAACAAGTCGTATAGCCTAGCCAAAAGCGCAAAACAAAAAAAGCAGATCGCCGATAAAATGCTCCAGTACAAAGCGCGGCTAAAAGCCTTGCAGCCCCCCCCGCCTCCAGCTCCTCTTCCTCCCGCACCACCTAAACCAGAGCCCGTTAGTTCATTTTCGGCAACCATCGAAGCAATGCCATCAGTCGAAGCGGTCCCGGCTGTCGAAATGGTTCGATTTTACGCCCCACCACCGCCGACCAAGAAAAAACTGATCCTTCCCCAGGTCGGAATAGTCGCCTCCGCCCTTTATCTGGGGGGGGAATACCTTCTCCTGCCGACCTCCGATCTTGATCTCATGGTCAGCATGGGGTTTGGCCTTGGGAGCGGCTACTCGTTGACGACTCTTGGCGTGGGGACCCTCTTTAATACCGGACCTGACACTTTTATTGAGACCGCGATCGTAATGGCAAACTACTCGCAAAAAGTCAGCAACATCCCCGGATTGCAGGGAGCCGCCGAAGGAAGCATGCTCGGGGTCGGTCTATATGGAGGGGAGATTTTCGGTAATTTGAGGATCAAGGTCGGCTTTTCGACCGTGACCGGACTTTGTTTGACCGCCGCCTATCTTTTCTAACCAGGAGGCCAGGAGAAGTCCCGCCCTCCCAACAAGTGAAAATGAACATGGTCGACCGCCTGTCCGGCGGCGCGGCCGTGATTAACGACTATACGGTAGCCTGAATCGGCGATCTTGTTTTCCCGGGCCAGGTCAGCGGCTATCTTATATATCCGCCCAACCACCCCTTTATCGGCAAGCTCTTCTACAAACCGCGCGTGCTCCCTGGGGACCAGCAAAATATGGGTCGGGGCTTGCGGCGCAATATCCTTGAAAGCAACGACCTTTTCGTCCTCATAAACGATCCCCGCAGGGATCTCTTTGGCGATGATCTTACAAAAGAGGCAGCTAATAAGTGACATTTAACTCAACGATCCGGTGGTTGCCGCTGTCGGCCACGTAAAGAGATCCTTTGCGCCCAACGGCCAGCCCGACCGGATTATTAAATTCTCCCCGGCCAAAACCTTTTTCTCCAAAAACAGCCAGAAATTTGCCACTCTTGCTGAAAAGCGCGATCCGGTTGTTGCCGGAGTCAGAAACGTAAACGATCTTATCGTCAACGGCAACCCCCTGGGGATTGAACAGATCTCCCGGACCCCGGCCCATCTGGCCAAAAGAAAGAAGCGGCCGGCCGTCAAAGTCAAACTTTTGGATCCGATGGTTGTTGCAGTCGGCCACGTAAAGATAACGCTCTTTGTCGACCGCCACATCCATCGGCTTGCTAAAAAAGCCAAGACCGACCCCAAAGCCGCCAATCTGTCCGGCGCTCCGCCCCTGTTCATCGTATTTCAAGACCCGGTCGTTGCCGGAGTCGGCGACATAAAGCCCTCCCCACTGATCGACGTCGATGCCGGCCGGGTACTGCAAACTGCGAAAACCAACTTCACCCGTCGCCGCTTCCCGGATAAAATTTCCCCGGATGTCAAAAAGCTGGACCCGATTATTCTCCCGCTCGCTAACGTAGACCCGATAGTTAAAATCGATCGCCACGCTGACCGGCGCATTGAACCTTCCCTTATCCAGGCCGAAAGAACCGAACTGGTACATAAAGCCGCCGTCGTCGTCCAGCCGCTGGACCCGGTTGTTGCCGGAGTCGGCAACAAAAATGCTGAACAACCCGGTCTCCAGGTTCCCTGAAAGGGGGATTTTTACGTCTTGAGGAAAATAGAACTGCCGGTCGGCCGAACCGGGAAGACCAAATTCCCTGGAAAGCTCGATCTTGGGAATAATGATCTCTTCGTCGTCCGGGACCTCCCCCATCGCCGATCCGGAGACGGCAAGCGCGGCTAAAAGTAAAAAAACGATCAGCCAGCGATTCATCCGATCAGCTCCTTTGCTTTGGCCTTGATGTCCTTGCTGCCAAGCAGGCTCTCCCCGACCAAGATCGCGTCAAACCCTGCGGCACGAAGCCTGGCCGTCTCCTCCCCGCTCTGAATGCCGCTCTCGGAAACGATCACCAGCCTCTTTAACTGCGGCAATGATTTGACGATGTAAAACGAATTTTGCAGGTTAACGGTCAACGCGTCCAGGTCCCGGTTGTTGACGCCAAGGATCTCGGCGCCGGACGCCAAAGCCCGGATCGTTTCGGCCAGGTCATGGACCTCGACCAGCGCCTGCAATTTGAGTTTTTTGGCGACGGCCAAAAAGCGCTTTAATTCCTCGTCGGTCAGGATCCTGACGATCAGCAAGATGGCGTCGGCGCCGGCCAGCCGGGATTCGTAGATCTGGACCTCGTCGATAATAAAGTCCTTGCGGAGCAGCGGGAGGGCGACTTTTTTCCTGATCTTTCTCAAATCATCCAGTTTCCCCTGAAAATATTTCTCGTCGGTCAAGACCGAGATCGCCGCGGCCCCGGCCGCCTGGTACTCGCGAGCGATCGCGACCGGGCTATAATCCTTGCGGATCAAGCCGGCCGATGGGGAGGCTTTTTTGACTTCGGCGATCAACGCGAGCTTTTTCTTGGTCAGGGCTTTTTTAAGGTCTCGGGGCTGGGGGAGTTTGCCGATGGATTTTTGGACTTGGTCGAGGTCGAAGGTCAGCTTGAGGGCGGTCACTTCCTGGCGTTTGTTAAAGACAATGTCGTCTAAATTCATGGTGTATAATACTAACATGGCAGAGAACCCTTATCAACACGCGCCGGTGATGCCCGGCCAGGTCCTCGATTATCTTAATCTCCCGCCGGACGGGACTTTCGTCGATTGCACGCTTGGTGGAGGCGGGCACGTGGAGGCTGTCCTTAGAACCCTCACCCCCGTCCCCTCTCCCAAAGGGAGAGGGGTGAAGGTTTATGCCTTTGATCAGGATGAGAACGCTATTGCCGCCGCGAAAGAGCGCCTGGCCGCTTTTGCCGGGATCACCTACCTCCACGACAACTTCGCCAACCTGAAAGCGGTCCCGGAACAAGTTGACGGGATCCTTTTTGATCTGGGGGTCTCTTCTCCCCAGATCGACCGGCCGGACCGCGGTTTTAGCCTCCAGCACGACGGGCCGCTTGACATGCGGATGGACCGGCGCCAGGGGCTTTCGGCCAAAGAGATCGTTAACAACTTCGCGCCGGAAGAGCTGACCAGGATCTTTTTTGACTACGGCGAGGAGCGCTTCTCCAGGCGAATCGCCAAGCGGATCGCCGATGCGAGGGAAGAAAAACAAATCGAAACAACTTTCCAGTTAAAAGAGATCATTGAGGCGGCCACTCCCGGCTGGAAAAAGAGAGAAACGGTCACCCGGATCTTCCAGGCGCTGCGGATCGCCGTGAACGGCGAGCTGGAAAAGCTCCAGTGCGCGCTGGAGTCGGCCGCCGCGCTGCTCAAACCGGGGGGACGCCTCGTGGTCCTCTCTTACCACTCCCTGGAAGACCGAATCGTCAAGCATTTTCTGCGGGAGCGGAGCGAATTTTTTAAGGTCCTGACCAAGAAACCGGTCTTAGCAAGCGAGGCGGAAATCGCGGCCAACCCGCGCGCCCGCAGCGCTAAGCTCCGGGCGGGTCTCAAACTATGAAATTCAGGCGGATCCTGGCGGTAATCGTCTTTTTCTCCATCCTCACGGGGATCCACTTATTTTTTAACGCCATCAATATCCGGCTCAAGTACCAGCTGACCGACCTCAAGATCAAACGGGGAGAGCTCGTCAGCCGCAACCGGGAGCTCGGCACCCAGATCGCCATTATCGAGAACCTGGATTCGATCGACCAGATCGCCAAGAGCCGCCTTAATATGTATTATCCTGAAGAAATTACTTACGTGGTGCCGTCGAAAGAAGCTGTGATATACTAATTTATTATGGTTAGAGTACGTTTTGCCCCGTCACCAACCGGCGCCCTCCACATTGGCGGAGCCAGGACCGCTTTATTCAACTGGCTCTTTGCCAGGCACATGAAGGGTAAATTTATCCTCCGGATCGAAGATACCGACCGGGAACGCTCCACTCTGGAATCGAACAAAGCGATCTTTGACGGCCTGGAATGGCTCGGCCTCGACTGGGACGAAGGGCCCAAGGTCAGCGGTTCATTCGGCCCCTACTTCCAAACCGAACGAGTAGAAATCCACCGCCAGCATGTCCAAAAGCTTGTTGACGATGGGAAAGCCTATTATTGTTTCTGCACCCCGGAAGAGCTGGCAAAGAAAAGGAAAGAGGCGGAGACCAGGAAAGAGGCGCCAAGGTATGACGGCTCGTGCCGAAAACTTCCCGAAGAAGAGATCAAAAAACGGCTCGCCAATGGCGCCCCAAAAGTCGTTCGTTTCATCCTGCCGGCGGTCGGCAAGACCGTGGTCAACGACCTGATCCGCGGCCCGGTCACTTTCCAGAACGAGGTCTTAGACGACTTTGTCATCCTCAAATCTGACGGTTTTCCAACCTACAACTTTGCCTGCGTCGTTGACGACCACCTGATGGAGATCACCCACGTCATTCGCGGCGACGACCATCTCTCCAACACCCCGCGGCAGATTCTCCTCTACCAGGCCTTTGGCTGGAGCTTGCCGCAGTTCGCCCACATCCCGATGATCCTCGGAAAAGACAAAGCCCGGCTCTCCAAGCGCCACGGCGCGACTTCAGTCATTGAATACGACAAGATCGGCTATCTCCCCGAAGCGATGATCAACTACATCGCCCGGCTCGGCTGGGGACACGGCGATGATGAAATCTTCAGCCGCCAGGAGCTGATTGAGAAATTCTCACTCGAAGGGGTCGGAAAAAATCCGGCGGTTTTCGACCTGGACAAGCTGAATTGGCTCAACGGCCAGTATATCCGCAAGATCTTGCCGGAACGCCTGTTTGACCTCTGCGAACCGCTTCTGATCGAGGCTTACGGTAGCCACGATCTGGCATACTTGAAAAAGATCGTTCAGCTTTTCCACGACCGGCTGGTCCTTTTCCCAGACATCGTGGCGCTCTCGATCTATTTCTTTAAAGACGACTTTGATTACGACCAAAAGGCGGCGGAAAAACATTTTAAAACCGGGCTGGCCAAACCGGTCCTGACCGCGCTGAAAGAAAAACTGGCCGCGCTTGAGCCGTTCACTAAAGTTGAGATTGAACCTCTTTTCAAGGGGATCGCGACGGAAATGAACGTCAAGCTTGGAGTCGTCATCCACCCCTGCCGCCTCGCCCTCTCCGGCCGCTCGGAAACCCCGCCGATGTACGACGTGGTGGAACTGCTGGGAAAAGAGAAAGTCCTTGCCAGGCTGGACAAGGCCCTAGCAAGCCTCTAAACAATCTATAAATACTCGCAGAGGTAAGCGGCATCGACGGCGACTTTCAGCTGAAACTTCGAATTAGCGGGGACTTGAAAGACCGAACCGGCCTCAAATACCTGCCAGTGTTGGCTGTCGGGGAGCATGACGGTCAAGGCTCCGCTGATAACGTGCATAAGTTCGTGGGAAGAGGTGCCGAACTCGTACTCCCCCGGCTCCATCACGCCAATCGTCTGCTTTCCCCCCTTAGCGTTGACCGTTAAGGACTTTACTTTACCGTTGAAGTATTCGTTAAGTTGGACCATTACTTCTTCACCATCGTCCCGATGCCGTGATCGGTAAAAAGCTCAAGGAGAAGAGCGTGGCGGACGCGGCCATCGATAATGTGGGCGGTGTTAACCCCTTTGCGGACCGCGTAGAGGCACGATTTAACTTTGGGGATCATCCCTCCCGAGAGAGAGCCCGCCTTGATCATTTTATCGGCCCGGTAGGTATTGACCTCCGAGATCAGTTTGCCGGTCGGATCAAGGACGCCGCGGACGTCGGTCATCATGATCATTTTTTCCGCTTTGAGGTAAGCGGCGATCGCGGCGGCCGCTTTATCGGCGTTAATATTGTACTGTTCCCCCCCCTTGCCGACACCGATCGAAGAGAGGACAGGAATATAGCCCATATGGATCCATTTTAAGAGATAGCGGTACTTGATCCCGCCGACCTGTCCGGTATAGCCTAGATCAAGCTTGTTCCCTTCGGCGTCTTTCTTCCAATACTTGAAAGCTTTGATCACTTCGCCTTTTTTACCGTAAAACCCTTTTGACTGCCCCCCAGCTTTCTTGATCATGGAGACGATCTGGCCATTGATCTTCTCCCCCAGCACCTTCACAACGACCTTCATCGTTTCAACGTCTGTCACGCGGTAGCCGCCGATAAACTTCGGCTCGATCCCTTTCTTCTTGAGGAAGCGATTGATCTCCGGACCACCGCCGTGGACGAGGACCGGGTGCATCCCGACCATTTTCAGGAAAACTACGTCGCGGATAACTTCTTCTTTCAAATCGCTGTTTTCCATCGCCGCTCCGCCGTACTTGATGACAATGATCTTGTCCTTGAACTTTAACAAATATGGCAAAGCTTCGATAACGACATTAGCCCGTTCTATTAATTTCTCTAGCATATATTTTTTTAACCGAGAATTTATTCTCGGGTTCCACTAAGTATGATAATCGGCATTGATCTTGACGTAACCTTCGGTCAGGTCACAACCCCAGCCGACCGCTTCGGCTTTCCCCTCTTTCAGATCAACGGTTATAACGTCCTGCGTTTTCCCCGAGGTCCACGACCACTTGAACTTTTCCCAGTTGACCACGATCCTGGTCGCGCCAAGCGCTTGAAGGATCCGGCCAAAGTTCCGGTCCTTCCCATAAACCGCCGCTTTAAGCAAAAAAGAACCGACCAGCGCCTTGACCGCCGCTTTGGCGTCAGCACTGTTTCGAGCCCCTTTGGCCCTAATTTCAAGCAATTTAGTCGCCCCTTCTCCGTCGCGGGCGATCTCTTTGGCAAGGTAAACGCAAACTTTCTCCACCGCCTGGGCAAACCGCTTCACGGCCGCGTCCCCTTTGATCTTGACGCCGGACATCCCGTTGGCGAGAATAAATACGCAGTCGTTGGTCGACATGCAGTTGTCAACCGAGACCATATTGAACGATTTTTCGCACGCTCCCTTGAGGACCTGTTGCAGTGTCTGCCGGTCGACGGCGGCGTCGGTGGCGACAAACGCGTGCATCGTCGCCATGGTCGGGGCGATCATCCCCGATCCTTTGGCGATCCCGGAAACGGAATATTTGCCGACCTTCACGGTAATATTTTTTTCGGTAAGATCGGTCGTCATGATCGCCCGGGCGGCATCTCGCCACCCTTCTTTCGAGAGCTTTAACGAAGCCGCCTTGATCCCGGAGCAAACCTTGTCCATCGGCAGCGGGTGGCCGATAGAACCGGTCGAAGTGACCAAAACTTTTTCGGGATCGATCCCAAGTTGGGCGGCGGTCAGGCTTGCCATCTCAAAAGCGTCGCGCAAACCCCGGACGCCGGTCCAACAGTTGGCGTTGCCGGCGTTAGCAACTATCGCCTGGGCCATTCCCCGGCGGATATGTTTAATGGAAACGATAATTGGGGCTGCTTTGACCTGGTTGGTGGTAAAGACGGCGGCGGCGCTGGCCGGGACCTCGGAAAAGATCATCGCCAGGTCGCTCTTCCCTGATTTTTTTATCCCGCAGGCGACACCGGCGGCTAAAAAGCCTTTTGGCATGCTCATGGGAATATAGCAAGCCGTTGCAAGGCGGTCCCTTCGGCAAAGCCGCAAACTAGGTTGAAATTCTGGACCGCCTGGCTCGCCGCTCCTTTCATCAGGTTGTCGATCGCCGACATCACGATCACCTGGCCGGTCGCCTCGTTATAGTCGACTCCCAGGTCGCAAAAGTTGGTTCCGGCGACGTACTTGGTATTCGGCGCTTTGCCTTCCAACACCCGGATAAAGGGTTCATCTTTATAATACTCTTTATATATAGTTGTTAGTTGTTGGTTGTTAGTTGTTAGTTTGCTTTTTCCATAGATCGTCGCCAATATCCCCCGGTCCATCGGAACCAGGTGGGGAACAAAGGTAACCTTCAGTCCCTCATCACCTAATATCCTGCGCCCCTGATACTCTATCTCCCCCATGTGGCGGTGAGTGGTGACCGAATAAGCTTCAATGCCATTATTTCGTTCACAAAAGTGGGTCTTAGGGGTCGCGCCGCGCCCGGCACCGGAGACCCCTGATTTAGCGTCGACGATTATCGAAGCGTTGTCGACCAACTTATTTTTAAGGAGCGGGATAAGCCCCAGAAGGGCGGCGGTCGGATAGCATCCCGGGTTGCCGATCAGTCGGGCCTTCTTGATCTCGCTCCGGTAAATTTCCGGCAGACCGAAGATCGCTTCCTTAAGCAGATTTTTGTCGGCATGTTCGACGTGGTACCATTTTTTAAAGACCGCTTCATCGCTATAGCGATAGTCGGCCCCCAGGTCGATCACTTTCTTCCCGGCCGCTAAGATCTTAGGAACATGGTTTAAGGCGATCCCGTGCGGGAGGGAAAGGAAAACGACGTCGATGGCGCCGAGGTGTTTGTCCAAATCATTTAGGTCGACCATCGTCAGGTCGCATTCGCCGGTCAGATGCGGATAGAGATCGCTTATTTTAGAGCCGCTCGACCGCTCGCTCGACATCAGCCATTCAACTTTCACTTCCGGATGCCGCAGGAGGATCTGCAAGACCGACATCCCGGCATAACCGCTCGCTCCAATAATCCCCACTTTAATCATTTTTTCTCCCTCTTTTTTCTCGTCCCTTATCCCGTCAACCGTCTCCCTTTCCCTAATGATACCTCTTAACTTCGAATCTGAAAAGGTCTGCAGGTTCGTTTTTGCCGATGCCGCCTTTTTGGCGGCAAATTTCAATTTGTTGTTCAGGCGTGTCGACCCCTTCAAGGTCGGGAAGCAGAAGGCCGCGCCTGGGCCCCGCTTTAACGATCACTCCGAATCTTTTAGCGTCGAGATCGGCAACCGACTTGATTGGTTCCGGCGCCGAAAGAACATCGACCGAAATTTCCAGGTCATTTAGTTCTTCAGCGGTCATCGGAGGAAAACGGGGATCATCGGTCGACGCGGAAACGGCGTTTTGAATTATTTCTTTAGCGACATTTTCAGTTGTCGGAACAAAAGTCCCGATACAACCGCGCAAAGCATTATACCTGTGCAGTGACACAAAGACACCCGCTTTGGCACGCATCTCCGGAGTTGGCTCTTTCGGCGGGGGGATAACTCTCCCCTCGTTTAAGTAAGTGGCAATCGTCAGTCTGGCAAGAGCGACCAGCGGATGCTCGGTCATGGTTGAAGCGCCGCCACCATGTAACCGACGCCAAATGGCCCTTCGTAAGACAGAACCTCCGACTTTACCGGCTGGCCGTCTAAGGCGCCGAGCAGGACCGAGATTGACCAAAGGGCGTCCTGCCCCGCTTCGTCTGCCAGGGCTGGATCAAAGTTCAGGATCCCCTGAACGTCGTATTTCTCGACTAGCGAAACAAGTTTGTCGTCAAATTCCTTCCCTTTCGGGGAATAGCCGGACGGCGCGTCGGGAGTCAAGCGGTGGGACATGTCGGCGGAGGCGACAACCAGGATCTTTCGTTCAAGCGTTTTCGCGGTCTCGGCCAAAGTTTTACCGAATTGAAATAGTTTATCCAACGGAATAAAGGCGACCGCGACCGGGAGGATCGGCTTACTGACCCCGGCGGCAGTCGGATAATGGAGCGGGACCATCACTCCGTGGTCGAGGATCGTCTCCGGCAGAGCCGACGCTAAGTGAGAATTTTTAACGACTGCCAGCCCGAGCGCCGGATCTCCTTTATAAAGAATGGAAGGCTTGGGATAGCCAAAATCGGCAAAGTTCCCCTCGAAAACATGGCTGGTGTAAACCGGAACCGATGCCTGCCCGATCCGGCCGTGGGGAGTAATGATAACAATGGTATCAAAGTCTCTCTCTTTGATCGTCTGCGAGATCCTCTCCAGGGCTCGTCTGGTTTTGTCGGCTTCTTTTAAGCGGTTTTTGCCGATCACCGGAATAATTATCGGCGGATGCGGCATAATGGCGCCAAATACTACGCTCATATTTTTATGATAGTACAAAACCTGGGAAACTGCAACGATTGGAAACCTCGTATTTTGTGCTTTCTCCCTACTTCGCCGGTCGATAATACTTCAACGCCTCTGGTATTCCCGCCTTAATGTCGCTGATCCTGGTCGTGGAAAGAGGATGGGTCGAAAGGATCTCCGGCGTTCTTGAAGGCGACAGATCCTCCATTCTGGTCCAGAACGTTAAAGCTTCGTTCGGGTCATAACCGGCGTAAGCCATTATAGCCAGGCCAATCCGGTCGGCCTCCTTTTCCTGGACCCGGCTATAGGGGAGGAGGACGCCGACGTTCGCACCGATACCGAACGCCAGCATAATATTATTCCTGGTCTCTTCGGGGTTGCTCTTGATGGCGTCGGACAACTGCGCGCCGCCGTATTGAACCAGCAGGATCTGGCTGATCCGTTCAGCGCTGTGTTTCGCCAAAGCATGGGCAATTTCGTGGGAAATCACGACGGCCAAGCCCGCGTCGTTCCGAGTCACAGGGAGGAGGCCGGAATAAACCGCGATCTTCCCGCCGGGAAGACAGAAAGCGTTGACGGTCGGATCTTCGATCAGGGCAAACTCCCACTTATAGCCGGTCCCAGAAGAGCTGATCCCATTATTGCGGACAAAATCTTCAACCGCCGCAGAGAGCCGGTTCCCGACCCTGGCGACCCTTTGCTGGTCGACGGTCCCGGTGACGATCTTTGATTTGGCCAAAACTTCAGTGTATTGCTGCGCCCCAAGAGCATCAACATCGGCATCGGAGACGAGCAATAGCTGTTGCCTGTCGGTCAGGGGAACTCTGCCGCAACCAGCCAGAAAGTAACCGGCAAACAAAAAGAATAAAAAAAATGAAACAGTGATCAGTTTTTTATAGTTCATGGCTAGGATTTTAGCATGTTTTTTGTGGTATTCGGTAGCAAAGTGGAAATCGTTAGGTAAAGCTGCAGCTCTCTCTTCTCATTGATCGAGCTCTTACAACCCTGGTCGAAATGTTCAAGGTTTTCCAGGTACAATGTCCTGCCCCGCTCGTCCTGGGTCTCCGAGCCGCTTCCCGGTAAGCTTTTTTTATTAGCGGCCCGCGAAAGCGTAGGCGATATACAATATGTAGACGCCCGCCAGAAGAAGAACGACAGCGACTGTCCGGCAATAAGCCGCAACACTACTTTCGGTGTCAAAGACCATCCGGTTCGCCGCCAAAGAAAGCTTGGCCAACTGCTTAGGTAGTAAGATGAAAAACAGTCCAAAAACTAAAGAAACGACCCAAAACAGATGAAGCTGGGGAGTTTGCGGCGTCAAGACCGCGACACTGCCGATAATGATCGTGACCAGGATCAACAGTCCGCCAAAAATATTCCGATAGCCCGCCGTGAATTTGTCTAGATCAAAAACGACCTGATCGCAAGTCCGGCAGACCATTTTACAAACGGGGGAGTAAAGAAGCAGCATTAAACCAAAACCCAGGGAGATTAAACCAGCGCTTATCAAGTAAATCATGATTTTTACCTCCAATAACTATTGAACCATTAGTATGATACGCTTTTCTTTAAAGATTACAACCCTTTCTTCCCATTTGCCCTCTTTCCCTCCCATAAGCTATAATGCCGGTATGGCACTAAAGATTTCGATCTCCGGCGTCCGCGGTACGATCCCGGATTCACTAACCCCCGAGCTTTGCCTCGACTTCGCCAAAGCCTTTGGGACCTACACTAACGGCGGAATGATCATTATAGGCATCGATCCTCGGCCGTCGTCAGAATACATAAAGGGGATCATCTACGCCGGGCTTCTCTCGGCTGGTTGTAAAGTAATAGATATCGGCATCGCCCCGACCCCAACGGTCGGGATTATGACCAAGCTTCTGCGCGCCGACGGCGGCATCGTAGTCACCGCCTCCCATAACCCCCTCCCCTGGAACGGGATCAAGTTCATGACCCCGGAAGGGTTGTTCCTAAACGAGAAAAAAGCGGCCAAGCTGATCGACCTCTACGAGAAAAAGAAGTTCCGCGTCGCCACTCCGCAAACAGTCGAGTCCAATGACCAGGCAATCGCTCTTCACATTAAAAAAGTCCTTAAAGTCGTCGACATCAACCTGATCCGCAAAAAGAAGTTCCGCGTCGCCTTAGACGGTTGTAACGGCGCAGGCTCGGTCGCCCTTGTCGAGCTCTTAAAGAAATTAGGCTGTATCGTCCTGCCGATCAATTGCGACGTCCATCTCCCCTTCCCGCACAACCCGGAACCGATTCCCGAAAACATTACCGAGCTCACCTCTTACGTCCAGGCCAAAAAAACCGATGTCGGTTTCGTTGTCGACGCCGACGCCGACCGCCTCGCTATTGTCGCCGACGGCGGTTTCGCCATCGGCGAAGAACTGACCCTCGCCTTGGCCGCCGCTTCGATCCTCGAAGCTGCTCCCAACGCGAAAGCGCGCAAACATACCATTGTCACCAATCTCTCGACCAGCCGGGTCGTCGACGACGTCGCCAAGCGCTACGGGGCCAAAGTCGTTAGGACCAAGATCGGCGAGATCCACGTGGTGGAAGAAATTATTAGGCAGGAAGCGATCATCGGCGGCGAAGGGAACGGCGGGGTCATTTTCCCGCAGGTCGGCTACAACCGGGATAGCCTGGCCGGGATCGCCCTCATCCTCCATTACATGGCCAAGAGCGGACAACCTTTATCCAAGCTCGCCAGAAGCCTCCCCCAGTACGTCATGATCAAGAGCAAGGTTGACTGCGCCGGTCAGTTTGAGGTCAACGAGTGGCTGGAAAAGGTTAAAAAGAGTTTCGCGGGAGAAGAGATGGTCACCAAAGACGGGATCAAAGTCGTTTTTCACGACTCCTGGGTCCATGTTAGGGCTTCTAACACCGAGCCGATCATCAGGATCATGGCCGAAGCCCCCACCAAAGAAAAAGCGGAAAACCTAATTAAGCGAATTACCGGCTAGTTCGTTCATTCGGTCGGCGACCGCAGTCCGTGGAAGGTCAAAATATCTCGCCAGTCCCCCCAGGTCATCGCCGTTCTTGAGAGCCAGAAAATTGAACAGCCCGGCCTCAAACGCCCGCCGGACCTCGTCAAGAGAGACCAACCCTTCGAATCTAGCTTTCTTCAGAAAGATCTCTTTATAAGTTTCGTAATCGACGGAAATGTCGGCCAGGGAAACGACCTCTCCCCGGCAGTTCAGGACCGCCTTCTCGACCAACGCTTCCAGCTCACGGTAATTACCGGGGAAGTCATACGCGGCAAGAAAACTGATCGCTTCGGAAGATATCCCGAGAATGTTTTTGTCGCAGGCGACCGCCAGCCTCTGAAGATAAGCGGCCAGGATAAAAGGAAAATCCCCTTTCCTCTCCCTTAGCGCGGGGATAACCAGCTTCGTGTACCCGGCCGATTGAGCGGCCAGCAGTTCCTGGGCTTCTGTCCCAATGACGATTACCGTAGATTGATCAAGCGATTCTTTTCGTTTCCTGAAAAACTCCAGGATCGAACTCTTAAAACCCTGGTCGAGACGGTCAAAGTTTTCCAGGTACAATGTCCCGCACCGCTCGTCTTCGTCCTGCAGGGCGGCGGCGGTCGGCGCCGCCAGCAACTCCTGGACCGAGGTCCAAAAGTACGCTTCCAGGTTTTCCCGCTTGAACGAGGCAAGATCGATCCGCTCAAACCGCCGCGAGCGCTGGCGTCCGTTTTGGTGGATAAGCTCCGCGACCGGTCCGATATCTATCCCCGTCTCTCCGAACAAAATAATATTATTTGACGATAACGTCTGGATCTCCGCGTAGAGCTTCTTTAGCCCTTCCCCTTTTCCCCAATCGGTCCTGAGCGATACAAAGGGCTTGCTAATGCCGCCCGAGAGCCTTTCGATCGCTTCTTTGAGCTGGGAGAGGGCGAATGTTTTTTTTAGGAAGTCGGCAACCCCAAGCTTGGCGGCCGAAACCGCCAAAGGGATATCATTGGCCGAAGAGAGCATTAAGACCTTTAGATCGGGGGCAACAAGCCGCAACTGCCGGAAGGCGGTCAAACCGTCAATTGCTTTTAGGTCGTTGTCTAAAATGACCAGCGCGGCCGGCTGTAGCCGGACCAGTTCTCTGGCGGTTTCAAGGTCGGGGGCCAGCTGTACATCCCACTCGCGCATCGCTTCCCGGACGATCGGCGGAAGCTCATGATCATCAGAGAACAGTACTATGGCGGTCTTATTTAGCATCAACAAAAGTATAGCAGTCCCTGACGGAGAGGTAAACCCCTACCCCCCACGTTGACGAACGGGGAGGGAGATCGTAAAGGAGGTCCCTTTGCCGATCTCGCTCTCCAGGTCGATGAAGCCGCGATGGCCGTCGACGATGCTGTGCGAAATGGTCAGCCCCAGGCCGGTCCCGCCGTATTTGGTCGTGTAGAACGGATCAAACAATCTCTTTTGCGTCTCCTTGGAAATTCCGGGCCCGCTGTCGCTGACCACGACCTTGATCGTTTTCATTTCTCCGTCCAACCGATCCCCTTCCAGCGTCATCACCCGCAAAGCCCCACCCTCCGGCATCGCCTGAAGGGCATTAAGTACCAGGTTGGAAAAGACCTGCGAGAGCTGGCCCCGGTCGACTTCAATCGGCGGCAGAGAGGCGTAGCTCTTCTCGACCTTGACCTTCGCACTCTTCGCCTGTTCCTTATAGTCGGCAATCGTTTCGTCAAGGAGTTCGTCTATTTTTACCGGTGCAAAGGTCAGCGCCGACGCCCTGGCAAAGCTCAATAAGCTTTCGACGATCCGGTCGATCCGATCGATCTCCCGCGGCAAGATCTCTTCCAGCTTTTTCCGGTACTCGGGGTCATTAAAACGGGTGGGAAGAAGTTGGGCAAAGACTTTCATCGACGAGAGGGGGTTCTTGATCTCGTGGGCCATCCCCGCCCCCATCGTCGCCAGCGCCGCCAGCTTGTCGGCCCGGCGGACCTTTTCCTCCAGCTGTTTGATCTCGGTCAGGTCCAGGATAGTGATCAGAACGCCGATCTTTTTCCCGTCGTGGTCGCGCAGGAGGGTCGAAGCGATCGAGACCGGCACAGCCCCCCGCTCGCTCGAAGGGAGAACCGCTTCGTGGTTGTTAAAACAATGCTCCTTGAACGACTGAGTCACGATCCGGTTGAGGAGCGAATCCTCCCCCCAGATCTCCTCACAGCTTTTCCCCAGCACTTCAATGATCTTGCGGCCGGTGATCTTTTCCGCCATCACATTAAAGGTCACGATCCGCTCTTTTTGATCGACCGTCATCACTCCGCTGACCATCGATTGGAGGATCTCTTCGTTGTAATCTTTCATGTTGACGACCTGGGCGTAAAGCCGGGCGTTATCCAGCGCGACCGCCGTCTGGCTCGCCAGCGTCCCCAGTAAACCAATGTCTTCAGCCGTCATGATGTCGCCGGAGATCTTATCCCCCAGCGCGATAATCCCGATCAACTGCTCTTTGGAGATGATCGGCACCCAGACCGGAATGCCGAGCCGGTCCATCTCGTCGCGCACCTCTTCCAGGTCCGAGGTCCCGGCCAAAGCACCGCCGGTATGGGCTGTTTGGCGGTCGATCTCGTCCTCGATCTCGTCCCGGACCAAAACGTCCTGCATGATCGACAACCAGGAGACGATCGGGCTTTCCACGTCGATCTCAATCCTTTTATATCGAGGGATCGACATCGGGATCGAGCGGAAATGCTCCCGTTCCCGGTCGAGCAGGAGAAAGGAGATCTCCGAAACCTCCATTGTCTTGACAAATGACATGGCGATCAGTTTGGTCAATCCCTCGATCTTAATGACCGAAGCAATCTCCCGGCTGATCTTGAGGATAGTGTTCCGGTAATCGTAGCGCCCCCGGAAAAAAAGCCGGTCGGCGACCCGTCCGGCGATCGAAACCAGGGGCTGGTAAATTATGGCGATCAGCAGAGCATCAAAAGCGGAAAAGGTCAGCAAGCCAAACCCCGGGCGACCGGCAAAATAAGCCTGCCCGAACAAGACGATGATCAAAAAAAGCAGGACGGAGAGAAGGGCGGACGAAGCATAGACCGTGATCTGGCGAATAACGATCTCCAGGCTCATCAACCGGTGCTTGAGGATCGCGTAATAACCAAAAGCGGAAAGGGTCAGAAGAAAGAACGGACCGTAGCCTAAAAGCTGGTTAAAGCCCAGGACCGGCAGGACCAGGTTACACAAGAGCGGTACGGTCAAGGCCAAAAAACCGCCGAGAATAACGTAGCCGACCTGGAGCCGGCTCGCCCCGAAATAGAGCCGCTGTTTGCGGCGCAAAACCTGGATCGCGGCCCCGGCAGTCGTCAAAATAAAAAATAAATATATAGGCGAGCCTAATCCGAGGTTGAAACCGTTCCCATCCGGGGTGATGACCGCTTTTTCAAAAAGCAGTCCGGTAAATGAGATCCCCAGCGCGAGCCCTCCCCAGGTCCCCCAAAGAGCAAGCTGGGCAAGGGTGGGACGGCTCTCCACTTTGGGAAAAAGAACGGCAAAATAAAAGAGAGCGACCGATGTCGCCAGCCCAAAGATCGCTCCCGCCCTTAACCAAAAAAGCGCTTCGGACGGAAACCTGGCGGTTGAAAAAAGAAAAAGAGAAAGGGCAAATGAGTAGAGGGCCAGCGTTAAAAATAAATAGGTCGAGTTGATCCGCTTCCCCGGCGCGGCGGCCCAGACCAGCCAGCCCATCGCCAAAGCGGCCAAACCGACGTAAAAAGGAAAAAGATATTCGAGCTTGTGGGCCAGGATCAGCAAGAGCGACCCAAAACCGCCGAACAAAAAGAAGGGGGGACGGACGGTCAAACTACTTCTCTTCGCTGGCGCAGGAGCTTTTCGATCTCCGCCAGCTCATCTCTGGTGTTTACCCCCAGCGTCTCCGCCGGGTCGCTGGTCTGGAAAGCAAAAACTTTCTTCCCCTGGCGCCGGAGGATCTCGATCGTGTCGGTCAAATAATATTCTTTCTGGACATTCTCCGACCTGACTTCGGTCAGGGCGGCAAAAAGCGCCTCTTTGTCAAAAGCGAAAGTTCCGGTATTGATCTCCCGGATAGCGAGCTCTTCCGGAGAGGCGTCTTTTTTCTCGACGATCTTAAGGAGCTCGCCTCCCGCCTGGCGGACGATCCGGCCGTAATTCCCTCCGTCCGGCAGTTCCGCGGTCAAGTCGGTCGCGGCGGCGCGGTTTTTCCGGTGAAAGTCCAGAAGCTTGCGCATCGTCTCCGCCGAAAGGAGCGGCACGTCCCCGGCCACCACCAGGACCGTTCCCAAAAAATCCTTTAGGCCGGGGCCAGCCTGCATGACCGCGTGGCCGGTCCCTTTTTGTTCGGCCTGAACGACGAATTCCACCGGCCACTCGCGATAATGGTCCATCAGCATTTCCCGTTGGTGGCCGACCACCACCAGAATTTTAGCCGGGTCGAGCCGGCCGACCGTTTTTAAGACATGGGTCAGCATCGGCTCACCTAACACCTGGTGAAAAACCTTGGGGAGATCGGATCGCATCCTGACCCCCCTGCCGGCCGCTAAGACCACAACCGCGAGATCGTTCATGAGACTATTCTAACAATCGCCGTCAAAGTTGACAAGCTATTTCTACATTGTTATAATTAAAAGTCGTAATTTTGTTGTTTTTTCCATGAAATCAAGAGAAGAGATCATCGCTCAACTTAAGGGAACGCTCGATCAAGAACGATTTGACCACACCCTCCGGGTAGAAAAGATCGCTCTTGCGCTAGCCAGCAAATATCGGGTAAGCAGGACAAAGGCCGGAGCGGCCGCTCTCCTTCACGATTGCGCCCGGCGCCTGGACCGGACGGGGCTCCTCAAGACAGCTAAAATACTTGGGCTGGAACTCGACCCGGTCAGAATGTTCGAGCCGAAGTTGTTTCACGGCGAGATCGGCCGCCATCTGGCCAAAGACGAGTTTGGGGTCAAAGATCAAGAGATCCTGACCGCCATAGAGAACCACACCACCGGCCGGCCGGGGATGAGCCGACTGGAAAAGATCATCTACTTGGCCGATCACGTTGAGATCGGGCGGGAATTTTCCGGGATCGACCGGATCAGGAAGCTCGCTTTTACCGATCTGGACCGAGCGATCATCGCTTTTGCCGAAAATTCGATCGCATATTTCCTGAAACTGGGGCTCCCCTTCCATCCGGCAACAGTCGAGACCAGGAATTATTTATTACTTAAACATGGAAAAAAAAGAAATTAAGAAACGGGGTTTCAAAGCGTTCGTCGTCCTTGCGATCTTCCTGATCTTTTTTGGGATGATCGCCGGCTTCGTCATCGGGATCGCTTCCCGGCTCGCCCTGCTCGAAGTTTTTTTAAGCCTGGCCCCCACCTCGCCCATCTTCCCCAGGTCCAACATCCTTGTCCTCGGGGTCGATAAAGGCTATTCCCACCGCTCCGACACGATCATGGTCGTCAACATCGACCCTGACACCAAGAAGGTCGGCCTGGTTTCGATCCCACGCGACACCCTGGTCACGATCCCGGGCCGCGGGCTCGACAAGGTCAACCACGCCTTCGCTTACGGCGGGATCGAGCTCTCGCGGCAGACAGTCGCCGAATTGCTGAAGATCGATATCCCATACTACGTTGTCGTCGACCTGTCCGGACTGGAAGAGCTGATCGATAAGATCGGCGGGGTCAAGGTCAACGTGCCGAAGCGGATGTATTACGTCGATTACGCCGACGACCTGCGCATCGACCTCCAACCCGGACCCCAAATACTTAACGGCAGTCAGGTCATGGGGTACCTCCGCTTCCGCCATACCGACAGCGATTTCGCCAGGATAGAGCGACAGCAAGATTTTATTAAAACCGTCGGCCAGCAGCTCATGCGGCGCGAGCATATCCTGCAAAGTGCCGACGTTTTCTTTTCCCTGCTTAGCTGTATCGAGACCAACCTGAATTCCCGCCAGGTCCTGGGACTTTCACTCACGGTCCGGGGGGCCCAGGAATCAGGCCAGATCGCCATGACCACCCTGCTTGGCGGCAGTCTCATTGTCGACGGGATCTATTACTACAAACCGGACACGGATTCTCTCCCTTCCATGGTCAACCGCTACCTGTCGGTCGGCGCGACCGAAACGAGTCAGCCATGACCAACCGGCCAAGTGAAGAAAAGATCATTGAACTGATCGCCAAAGCGGCGGAAAACAAGTTGGCTATCGACGTCAAGGTTTTAGACGTCAGAAAAACCTCAAACCTGCTCGACTTCCTGATCATCTGCGGCGGCGAAAGCGAGCCCCAGCTCAAAGCGATCAGCGGAGAGATAGACGACCAGCTCCGCAAAGCGGGGATCAAAGGTTTTCGCTGGCAAGGGGTCCACGGCTCCGGCTGGCTTATCCTCGACCTGGGCTCGATCGTCGTCCATATTTTGGGCGTCGTTGAGCGGGAATACTACAATTTAGAAGAGCTCTGGGGCAGAGAAGCGATAATTTACCATTATTGATTCCCAACCCGGCTCTTTTGGTGTATAATTAGCAACGGTTCGCGATCCTTTTCCCGTGTCCCGTTAGTATTTAGATTTTTTCCCGCCGCAGGCGGGTACGTGGGGCCGTAGTTCAGCTGGGAGAACGCTTGACTGGCAGTCAAGAGGTCAGGGGTTCGATCCCCCTCGGCTCCATTTTTTATGTTGTTTAGTTAATAAAAGAAAGGGGTAAAAGTACAATGGCTAAGGGTAAGAAAGAGATTAAGTACGTGTATCGTTTCGGAGGAAAAAAGGCAGACGGCAAGTCGGAAATGAAAAATTTGTTGGGGGGTAAAGGGGCCAACCTGGCGGAGATGACCAACATCGGCATCCCGGTCCCTCCCGGCTTCACCATCACCACGGAGATGTGCACGGTTTATTACAAATTGAACCGGAAATATCCAAAAGCGCTGGATGCCCAGATCCGCGAAAGCATGAAGCATATTGAAAAAACAATGGGAACCGGTGCTGAGTTTGGGAGCGAGACCAATCCGCTCCTCGTTTCCGTCCGCTCCGGCGCCCGCGTCTCCATGCCGGGGATGATGGACACCGTCCTTAACCTCGGGCTTAACGACAAAACGGTCGTCGGCCTGGCCAAACAGTCTGGCAATGAACGTTTCGCCTGGGACGCCTATCGCCGCTTCGTCCAGATGTACGGCGACGTCGTTTTGGGCCTCAAACCACAGACCAAGACCGACATCGATCCGTTCGAAGAGATCATGGACGAAGTAAAAAAAGAAAAAGGGATCAAGCTCGACGTTGACCTCAAAGTCGATGACCTCAAAGAATTAGTGAAACGCTTCAAAGCGGCAATTAAAAAACGGAAAGGAATGGATTTTCCGGAAGATCCGTGGACCCAGCTCTGGGGCGCCGTTGAAGCCGTTTTCGGTTCCTGGATGGGTGAGAGAGCGATCAAGTACCGGCAGATCAACAAAGTCCCGCACGACTGGGGAACCGCCGTTAGCGTCCAGGCCATGGTCTTCGGCAACATGGGGAACGACTCCGGCACCGGCGTCGCTTTCACCCGCAACCCATCGACCGGCGAACACAAGTTCTACGGCGAATACCTGATCAACGCCCAAGGGGAAGATGTCGTCGCCGGGATCAGGACCCCGCAACCGGTCAACAACTCCACCAAGTCTTCCGCCGACCAGAAGACCCTGGAAGAAGTCATGCCGGTCGCTTACAAGACCCTAGAAGCGACCTACAAGAAACTTGAAAAGCATTATCGCGACATGCAGGACATTGAGTTCACCATTCAAAAAGGGAAGCTCTGGATGCTCCAGACCCGGAACGGCAAACGGACCGCCGCCGCCGCCCTCCAGATCGCCTGCGACATGGTCGCCGAAAAGCTGATCGACAGCAACACCGCCCTCCTGCGGATCTCTCCGTCCCAGCTCGACCAGCTCCTCCACCCGACTTTTGACCCGAAAGCTAAAAAAGAAGTGATCGCAAAAGGGCTCCCCGCTTCTCCAGGAGCGGCAACCGGCCAAGCGGTCTTCCACGCTGACGAAGCAGAAGAGTGGGTCAAGGACGGGAAGAAAGTTATCCTCGTCAGGATCGAAACCTCGCCGGAAGATATCGGCGGGATGAACGTCGCGGAAGGGATCCTGACCGCCCGGGGCGGGATGACCTCGCACGCGGCGGTCGTCGCCCGCGGCATGGGTAAATGCTGCGTCGCCGGGTGCGGCGATCTCGACATCAATTACAAGACCAAACAATTTACCGCCAAAGGGATCGTCATTAAAGAAGGGGACTGGGTCTCGATCGACGGCAGTACCGGCGAAGTCATGAAGGGAAAAGTCCCGACCAGCATCCCACAGCTCTCCGGTAATTTCGGCAAGGTCCTGGCCTGGGCCGACAAGGTCAGGAAACTCGGGATCCGGACCAACGCAGACACCCCGAAAGACGCGCAGGTTGCCCGCGACTTCGGCGCCGAAGGGATCGGACTCTGCCGGACCGAGCACATGTTCTTTGAAGGTGACAGAATTAAAGCGGTCCGCGAAATGATCCTGGCCGACGATCTGGATGATCGAAAAAAAGCGCTGGCCAAACTTCTGCCGATGCAGAAAGGGGACTTCATCGGAATATTTGAAGCGATGAAAGGACTACCGGTCACCATCCGCCTCCTCGATCCGCCGCTCCACGAATTCGTGCCGCACGAAACGGCGCAGCAGCAGGAAATGGCGAATGAAATGGGCGTTTCTCTGGAACACGTCCAGAAGAAAGTCGATTCGCTCCATGAATTCAACCCGATGCTCGGCCACCGCGGCTGCCGCCTTGGGATCATCTACCCGGAGATCACTGAAATGCAGGCCCAGGCGATCATTGAAGCGGCCTGCGAACTGAAGAAAAAAGGGGTCGTCGTTAAGCCGGAGATCATGGTCCCGCTCGTCGGGTCCGTCGCCGAGCTCAAGAACCAGACCGCGATCATTCACAAGGTCGCCAAAGAGACGATCGCCAAGTTCGGCGTGAAGATCGACTACATGGTCGGCACGATGATCGAGGTCCCGCGCGCCGCGCTGGTCGCCGACAAGATCGCCGAAGAAGCGGAGTTTTTCTCCTTCGGGACCAACGATCTGACCCAAATGACCATGGGGCTCTCCCGCGACGACGCCGGCAAGTTCCTGCCGACCTACGTCGAAATGGGAATCTACAAAGACGATCCGTTCCAGGCGTTGGATCAGGAAGGGGTCGGTCAACTCGTTGCCATGGCAGCGCAAAAAGGGCGCTCCACCAAAAAGGACCTCAAGCTCGGGATCTGCGGCGAACACGGCGGCGATCCGTCGTCGATCGAGTTCTGCCACAAGGTCGGGCTCAATTACGTCAGTTGTTCTCCATACCGCGTGCCGATCGCTCGGCTCGCGGCGGCTCAAGCAGTTTTGAAAGCCAAAAAATAGGAGTTGAGCTAAACTGCTAATTCGCGAAGAAATCGAGGGGCGGGAGAAGCAATTTCTCTCGCCCCACGCTGCTTTTTCCGCCGGCTCCAAAGGACGGAAAAAAGCCGAGAAAGAGTGCCCCTTAAGGACCGCGTTTCAGCGGGACCGCGACCGGATCATCCACTCCAAAGCGTTCCGCCGCTTAAAACATAAGACCCAGGTCTTTATTTCCCCGGTCGAAGACCACTTTAGGACCCGGCTGACCCACACCCTGGAAGTCTCCCAGATCGCCCGGACAATCGCCAGGGCTCTGTGCCTCAACGAAGACCTGGCTGAAGCGATCTCTCTGGGACACGACCTGGGACACACCCCTTTCGGCCACGCCGGCGAATACGTCCTTGACGACATTCTCAAACACTACGGCCGGCGCTTTTATCACAACGAGCAAAGCTTAAGAGTGGTGGAATACCTGGAGCGGGACGGGGCCGGGCTCAATCTGACCTGGGAAGTTCTCGACGGGATCCGCAATCATACCCCCGACGATCCCTGGCCGGCAACCCTGGAAGGATGCATCGTCCGCCTGGCCGACCGGATCGCCTACCTGCGACACGATATTGAAGACGCGATCTCCAGCGGCGTGCTGAAAGAAAAACAGCTCCCCCGCAAACACATGCGGGCCCTGGGGAAAAACATTTTAGACAGGATCGTGACCGACATAGTCCGGCACAGCCGGCATAAACCGGTCATCAGGATGAGCTCCGACATCCAGAGCGCCATGGACGGCCTCTACGACTTCATGTACAAGAACGTCTACACTAATCCGACCGCTAAACGCGAAGAGAAAAAAGTGCCGGAACTCCTCCAGCGCCTGTTCCGCTACTATCATTACAGCCTACAATTCCAAAAAGGGCTCAAGGAAAAAGACCAGCTGCAGCACACCGTCGATTTTATCGCCGGCATGACCGACCGCTACGCCATCAACAAGTTCCAGGAACTTTTTGTCCCCGATGAATGGAGGCAGACTGTTTGATCCCCGCCCAAACGATCGAAGAGATCAGAAAAAAATCGGACATCGTCAAAGTTATTTCTGAATATGTCCCGCTCCGCAAGCGGGGACGGAGCCACCTGGGACTTTGTCCCTTTCATTCCGAAAAGACCCCCTCGTTCACCGTCTCCGAAGAAAAGCAATTGTTCCACTGCTTTGGCTGCGGGGCCGGCGGGAACATTTTTGATTTCATCATGCAGATCGACAACCTCGGCTTTGCCGAAGCGGTCCGCGAGCTCGGCGAAAAGCTGGGGATCGAGGTCGAAGGGGCCGGGCCGGCCGGCTCGGGAAAAAGCCTGCGCGACCAGCTCTATGATCTTCTCCAGCTGGCGGAACGCTATTATCAAAAATCCTTACAGGGACCGGAAGGCCAAACCGCCAGCGACTACATGAAACAGCGGGGGATCAGCGAAGAGGTCGCCGCCCGCTTTGGTCTGGGCTGCGTCCCCGACGGCTGGGACAATCTTTATCGTTACCTTCTCTCCCGGGGAGCCGACCCGAAGCTAATGGAGCAAGCCGGTCTGGTACTGGAACGGGAGAACGAGAAAGGGAGCTACTTTGACCGGTTCCGGAGCCGCCTGCAATTCCCGATCATGGACACCAGGGGCCGGGTCTTGGGCTTCAGCGGCCGCTCTCTCGACGGAAAAGAGCCCAAATACCTCAACTCGCCCGACACCCCCGTTTTTCACAAAGGGGAAGCGGTTTTTGGACTTAACGTCACCAAAGAAGCGATCAAAGCGGCCAAGACCGCCGTCCTGGTGGAAGGGAACGTCGACCTGATCTCCACATTTCAGGCCGGGATCCACAATGTCGTCGCTCCGCTTGGTACCGCGCTGACAATCGGCCAATGCAAGTTGCTGGCCCGCTTTGCCGATACAGTAGTATTGGCCTACGACGCTGATCCGGCCGGGGAATCGGCCGCCGAAAAATCGGCCGAACTGATAATTTCAGCCGGATTAATAGTTAGGGTCGCCCAATTTAGCGGAGCCAAGGACCCGGACGAACTTGTTCAGAAGCAGGGGCCCGAAGCACTGAAAAAAGCTCTGACCGAATCGCTCCCCTATCTTGAATTCAAGATCAAGCGGACCCTAGGCCGCCATAACCTCAAGGAGATCGAAGGAAGAGGACGGGCGCTCAAAGAGATCGGCCAGCTCCTTTCCAGGGAAACCGACCAGTTCGCCCAAAAAGAGTACGCCAAGCTCGCCGCCGCCGCCCTGAAAACGACCGACGAACAGGTCTTGGCGGAGGCCAGGAAACTAAAGTTTTACAATAACCCGGCGGCCAGGGATTTGCGCCGAACGGTGGAGAAGCCGCCGTCCAGGATAATCGCGGCCGAAAAGCACCTGTTGGCGCTGGCGGCGCAAAACAGCGAAGCCAGAGAAAAATTAAAAGCGGAACTGCCGCTCGACCGCTTCATCACCATCGAAGCCAGGCAGATCGCCGCTCTGCTTTACGGCGCCGATCTTAGCGGCGAGGAAGCCCCGGAGCATAAATTACTTAGCCTGATCGAGGACGAAGGGGCAAAGCGCTTCCTGACCACCGCCCTGCTTGGCGAGTCGCCGGCCAATCCGGAAGAGATCCTGGGCGACTGCATTGAGTCGCTCAAGGGGGAGCATCTCAAGGAGCGGGTCAACGCGATAAAAAGTGAATTGCGGCAGGCTGAAGCAAGCGGCGACACCGCCAAAGCGTCCGAACTAATCTCGGCGTTAAAGGCTGAAATTTCATAGAAACGGTTCCGATAATAAATTGGAGGGGATCGCATGTATTTTGGTAAAAAAGCGGATTTTGAAACACTTAAGACTTTAGGCGCCCGGAAAGGTTTTCTGACGCCCGAAGATATTCTCTCCGTCTATCCGGAGCCGGAGAAAAAACTCGATCAGATCGAACAGCTTTTGAGCACCGGGATCGACCTGTCCGAAAGCGGCAAAACGGCCAAAGGAGAAGAGGTTCCCAAGGCCGAAGATCTGCAAAAAGAACTGCTGGGCTTAAAAGGGGTCGGCGTTGACGACACCGTCCGGATGTACCTGCGCGAGATCGGCAAATTCCCGCTCCTGACCTCCGAAGAAGAGGTCGTCCTGGCCAAACGGCTCAAAGCGGGCGACATCCGCGCCAAACACAAACTGGTCAATTCCAACCTCCGGCTGGTCGTCTCCATCGCCAAGAAGTACACCGGCCGCGGCATGCTCTTCCTCGATCTTGTTCAGGAAGGGAACCTCGGACTGATCCGCGCGGTCGAAAAGTTCGACTACCGGAAAGGGTACAAATTCTCGACATACGCCACCTGGTGGATCCGCCAGGCGATCACCCGCGCCATCGCCGACCAGGCCCGGACCATCCGGATCCCGGTCCACATGATCGAAACGATCAACCGTTTGCGCAAAACATCACGCATCCTCCTGCAGCAGCTCGGACACAAGCCGACCGAAAAAGAGATCGCCCAGCGCGCCCGGATGTCGGTTGACAAGGTCCGCGAAATTCTGCGGATCTCGCAGGTCCCACTCTCCCTGGAAGCGCCGATCGGCGATGAAGAGAGCTCTCGTTTGGGAGATTTTGTCGAGGACATCACCATTCAGGCGCCGGACGACATCGTCCTGCAAGGCCTTTTGCGCGACGATCTGGAAGAGGTCATGAACACCCTCTCCGAGCGCGAGCGGACGGTCCTTAAGCTCCGTTTCGGGCTGGACGACGGCCATCCGCGGACCCTGGAAGAAGTGGGTAAAGTTTTTGCGGTCACTCGCGAGCGGATCCGGCAGATCGAGGCCAAGGCTCTGCGAAAATTAAAACATCCGACCCGCGCCCGCAAACTTAAAGAGTACCTGAAATAACGCTACTCTCGGCCAAAGAATTTTTTCCACTCTGAAGCGATGGTCTGTATCCTTCTGATATGACGGGGATCAAAGTTTTTTTCCCACGGCGCCGGTTGAAGGCCGCCGGCAACTTCCGCCGCCAGTTTAAAATCATAGCTTATTTTTTGATAGCTCCCCGTAAAAACCGATTCGTCTTTTGGATATAACCCCATCGGCAGGGCCAGGCTGACAACCTCGCGGCTAATGATCCCGCTCAAGGTCCGGCTTGATCTGGCAAGCGAATAGGCCGCTTCGCGGGTTGAGATGTCCGATAACCGGTCATGGCTATATGTATGAGAAGCGACCTCCATCCCCCACTCTTCCAGCTGGCGAAGTTTCCCGGCCTTATAATCGGGGTTTTCCGGCTGGCCGAAGATATTCCGATCGGGATTGTTGGTTTGGACCAGGATGAAAAACGTCCCGCGCGCAGGCCAGTCAGGGTATTTCGCGTTAAATCTTTTAATTATCCCGACCGCGCACTCCGGATCAACTTCGCCGCTCCGCAAATAACGGAACTGGCTCGACGACGAATCGTCAAAGGTCAGGACGACCGGGACCTTCCCTTCCGGCAGGCCGGGAAAACCAGCCAAAATATCGCGCAGGTTAAAAGGATAATATCCGTTGGCCCTAAGCCACTCCAGGTCGCGCCAAAAATTCTCCGGGGTCCGCGACCAGCGGGCCTCTGGCCGGCGGATCAGGTGGTATTCTAAGACCGGGAATTTCGTAAAGATATGTTCGCCGGCCGATATTTTGACCGGGGAAACTGTTTTTACTTCGACTACTTTGGGGGAACAACCGGAAAAGACAAATAACAACCCAATTATAACCGCGCAATTAATTGCGCGGTTAAATAATTCGCGGCTATAAGTTTTCATTCTATCATCTCAGTTGCTTCTCAAAGCGTTTATAGATCAGCAGGGCGTTTCGTTTGACCTCCCGGTTCTTAAATTCCCCCCGCTTGTTATATTTAACGATATAGAGGTCGACTGGAGAATCGATGTCCTCGTAAAATTCCCCAGCGTCGCGCAAAATATCGATCTTCCAATAGCGCTTCCCTTTAAAATAATCCCAACCCCGTCCGCCAAAAGTATCGGCGACCTCAAACTGCTGGCGGCCAAAAAGCCGGGGGATCGTAATAATGCTCCCGCCGGGAAGAAAGTTTAGGGCAACGTAATGGCCAAGGCGGCGCCCCCCTGTGGAGACCTTTTTGTAGCGGCCGAATTCGCTCCAATTGTGGGTATAGTAAGTGGTGACCAGGACCTTGAGAGAAGGATACGCGGCTGGCGCGGCCGTTTTGGCCGCCAGCGGCCAGGCTAGCGAGAAGACCAGCGCCGCCGCCAAGGCGACTGTTAGGCTTCTTTTGGCCATGCCGAGATATCGGGCCCGTATTTAGACTTGTTTTCCAGGAGCTTTTGCTTTAACTTTGCGACATTTTCACCCAACCCGCGGATCGTTTTCTCAAATTCGTCGATTTGCGCCAATAATTCATCGATGCTTTTCGCTTTTTCAACCATATAAAACAGCCTCCTTAAAAAATGGGCCCTATAGGACTCGAACCTATAACCAATCGATTATGAGTCGATTGCTCTAACCATTGAGCTAAGGGCCCTTCTCGTCTGATAATCAGTCTACCCCAGCTTGCTGGAGGCGTCAAGGCATGCTACCATAGAAGAGCCGATTTCCCTTTAGGGGCGCGTAGTTCAGTGGTAGAACGCCTGCTTCACACGCAGGAAGTCAGAGGTTCGATACCTCTCGCGCCCACCATTCCGGGCAGTTAGTTCAGCTGGTTAGAATGCCTCGCTTACACCGAGGAGGTCGCTGGTTCGAGTCCAGCACTGCCCACCATTTACAGACGATCTTCTAAAATATCCTTTCGGGTCTTCTCCATCAAACGCATAAAAAAGCGGAGGTTGTGGATCGTCAAGAGGTACATCGCGGTGATCTCCCGGGCCCAGAAGAGATGGCGAATATAGGCCTTCGAGAAGTTACGGCAGGCGAAACAGTCGCATTCCGGATCGATCGGCGAAAAGTCCTTCTCAAACTCGGCCAAACGGATACTGGTCTTCCCTTCAAGGGTCAAAAAAGAACCGTGCCGGGCAAGCCGGGTCGGAATGACGCAGTCAAAGAGGTCGGCCCCCAGCTTAATCCCGCCTAAGATGTCAGGAGCATACCCTACACCCAATAAATGCCGGGGACGGTCGGGCTGGAGAATGTCGGTGACAATATCGAGCATCTCGAACATCTCGTTCTGCGGTTCGCCAACCGATAATCCGCCGATCCCGTAGCCTGGAAAGCCGATCTCGGCGATCTGTTCAGCCGAGATCTTCCGTAAATCTTTATAGGTGGAGCCTTGAGCGATCCCAAACAGGGTCGGGCATTTTTCCGTTTGTTTTTTATTTTGCCAATACTTATAAGCCTGCTTCGCCCAACTGGTCGTTCTAACCAAAGCCGCTTCCGCTTCCTGTTTGCCGCAGGGATAAGCGACGCATTCATCAAGCGGCATCATGATGTCCGAGCCAAAAGCGGTCTGAATGTCAACCACCTTTTCCGGGGTCAGGAAATGCTTGGTCCCATCAAGGTGGGAGGTGAACTCAACCCCATCATCGGTCACGGTCCTCATGTGGGCCAGGGAAAAGACCTGAAAACCGCCCGAATCGGTCAGGATCGGCTTGTCCCAGTGCATGAACTTATGAAGGCCGCCAGCCGCTTTGATCAATTCGATCCCCGGGCGCAAGTACAAATGATAAGTATTGGAAAGAATGATCTGGGCCTCCAACTCATTGAGGTCGCGAAAGGTCATTGTCTTGACCGTCCCCAGCGTCCCAACCGGCTGAAACATAGGGGTATCGATAACCCCGTGCGGCGTATAGAGCTTCCCCACTCTGGCTTTAGACTTGCTTGATCGCTTGATTATCTCGAATTTCATTTCGTTTGCAAGTCGACCTCAAAAAGCGGGACCTTCGGTTCCGTCAAGAAGGTCATTTTGATCGGCAAATAATCATCATTGATCGCGCTAGCGTACCAGGCCTTAAGCCCAGCGGCGGGAATAAGCCTGGTCGGCCCCTCACGTTTTCGCCAATCGGCTTTTTTTACGTGATAAACCTTGTCAAACGCCTCCCCCTTTTGATCGATCAGGGTCAAAACACAGTTCGGTCCGCCAAATGAGCTTGTGTACTTATGAGCGTTTCGTATTTCCACTTCAACCAAAACCCATTTTCGTCCGGTCGGGGCTTTTGCGCCAAGCGGATCGGTTTCCGGATAACTGACGCTATAAACTTTAAATTTTGTCGTACCATTAAAAAGCCATTCATTGATTTTCCCCTCACGGCCTTGAAGCTTGGTTTGGCTTTCCGACGCGATCGGCGTTGCCTCATCCGTTAAATTTATCCGATAAACCGGGACTTTTGTCCCTGGAACATAAACCAATCTGACCGGAAAATATTCCTGGGGGACAATGGCGAGATAAAACACCTTTAAACTGGCCCCCGGCAGCAATCGTTTGGAAGGCTCTCTTTTTCTCCAATCTTCTTTTTGAACATTATAAACCGTTGTGAACAATTGCTCATCTTTATCTACCAGATTTAATGAGCCATTTGGCCCGCCATAAGAGGTTGTGAATTTTTGATTATTGACCAGCTCCACTTCGATCGCGATATATTTTTTCCCACTGCCGGCTTTTTCTCCATTCGGTCCGGCCTCCGGATATTCAAAACTGATCACTTTGAATTTCGACGTTCCGTTGGCCAGCCATTCTCCGACTTTCCCCTGTAATCCCTGCAGTTGATTGCGCCCTCCGGCCGGAACAATTTTCTTCTTTTCAGCTTCGGCATTGAACTGGAAACCAACTAAAACAACAGCAATCAACAAGAGTCCCCATACTTTTCCGATTTTCATACCTACACCTTCCTTTTCAATTCTAAGCATTGAGCCTCATTCCGTCTTTAAGTCGACTTCAAAGAGCGTAGCTTTAGGTTCTGGAAGAAAAGTCAGTTTAACCGGTAGATAATTTTTATCAATCGTTCCAACATACCAGGCTTTCAATCCGGCTGCTGGGAGAAGCCGGGTTGTCCCTTCATGTCTGCTCCAATCATCTTTTTTAGCGTGGTAAAAATCATCATACGTCGTTCCATTTTGATCAAACAAGGTAACAACTTTATATGACCCGCCAAACGCCATGGTTTTCTTATGCGCGTTCTTTATCTCAATTTCAATCGCCACCCATTTCCGGCCGACCGGGGCTTTGTGGCCAAGCGGATCGCCATCATGATAGCTTACGCTATACACCTTAAATTTTGTAGTCCCATTAAAAAGCCATTCATTGATTTTCCCCTCTCGGCCCTGAAGCTCGGTCTGGTCTTCTGAGGCAATCAGATTAACTTCATCTGTTAAACGAACCCGATAAACCGGCACATCTACCCCTGGGACAAACACCAACCTGACGGGAAAATACTTTTCGGGAACAATAGCTAAATAAGACAATTTAACATTCTCCCCTGGTTTCAAGCGCTTTGGTGCGGCCCGTCTGCGCCAATCATCAATCGGAACACTATAAACCCTGTCAAATATTTGACCATCTTTGTCTACTAAATTTAATGTGCGTGTTCCACCATATATACCATTGTTTTTCTGATTATTAACCACTTCTACTTCTATCTCTACATACTTTTTCCCTTTGTTGGCCTTTTCGCCGTTCGGCCCAGTCGCTGGATAGCTAAAACTAATCACTTTGAATTTCGACGTTCCATTGGCTAGCCATTGCCCCATCCTCCCCTCAAATCCTTGTAACTGATTACGTCCTCCGGCCGGGACAATTTTCTTCTTTTCAGCATCAGCCTTAAACTGAAAACCGACTAAAACAATCGCAATCAATAAAAGTCCCCATACTTTTCCGATTTTCACACCTACACCTTCCTTAATTAACTAAATTATATCACTACTATTGCAATCACAAGATGAGCATCGCGTCGCCGAACGAATAAAAGCGGTATTTTTCTCGGACCGCAGCTTCATAGGCATTAAGGGTGAACGCCTGCCCGGCAAAAGCGGCAACCAGCGCGATAAGCGATGTCCGGGGGAAATGAAAATTGGTAATGATCGCGTCAACCAGCTTAAATTGATAACCGGGATAAATAAATAATGCGGTCTCTCCCTTGGTCCCCTCTCTATTTCCCGCCTTAACCTGGTCGGCAATCGTCTCCAGGGTCCGAATTGCGGTCGTCCCGACCGCGACCACTCTTTTAGCCATACCTAACATAGACATCGTCTCGGCTGGGACCTCAAAAGTCTCTGAATACATGTGATGGTCTTCAATATTTTCCGCGTAGATCGGTTTAAAGGTCGCCAATCCGGTGTGGAGCGTAACGTAAGCGATCTTCACGCCACGCCCTTCGATATTGGCAAGGAGCTCCGGGGTAAAGTGGAGCCCGGCGGTTGGGGCGGCGGAAGCCCCCTCCTTCTCGGCAAAGACTGTCTGGTAACGTTCCCGCAACTCGGCGGAGCGGCGGTTCGCTTTGACGTACGGCGGAAGCGGAAGTTCCCCGGCTTTCCGCATATAACCCCAAAGGTCACCGCTAAATTCAAGGATCTGTTCGCCGCTAACCGTCTTTTCCAGGACGGTGCCAACAACTTCATTCTCGCCGAAAACAACCCGGTCGCCAACCTTCAGTTTTTTCCCCGGTTTGACCAGGCATTCGAAACGCGGCTTGTCGCTTCCAGCCAATTCTTTACTCAATAGAACCTCGATCATATTCCCGCCATCTTCTTTCCTGCCACTCAAGTTAGCAGGCATCACTTTGGTATTGTTAAGGACCAAGAGGTCCCCCGGTTGGAAATAATCGAGTATTTCGTAAAAGACCCGGTGGTCGATCGTACCCGCTTTCCGGTCAAGGACCATCAGCCGGGAGTGGTCCCGATCGGCGGCCGGCGCTTGAGCGATCAGCTCTTCGGGCAAATTATAGTCAAATTCAGCTGTTCTCATAATAAATAATAAAAAGGGGCAGGGTCGCGAGCGACCCTGCCGCCTTACATGCAACTCAGCTCTACTTTATTTTCACGGCCCCCTTTTGGCATTCAATCGGGCAGCCACATTTACCGCAATCCCTTGTCTTCCCGCAAATATCTTTTACACAAAGATTTTTGCACTTGATGGAACAAGGCGATTTAGCGCAAATGGAATTGCAATGTTTTGGCTGACAGCTTCTTCCGCATTCAGCCAGGGCCATTGAAGCGAGCAGAATTATTCCAAGAAATAAAACTAATAATTTTTTCATGATTATCTCCTTTAATATTGGTTTATCTAAGCGCCAATAGTTAAAGGCGGGGCGGTCGAAGGATGGGCTATTTTACTTATCAAATGAGGGGAAACAACCTTAAAATGCCGGCAAACAATGATCGGGGAATAGTTAACGATCTCTTGGACCGCCGCACTGGTTGGAAAAAGGGCTAGGGCTAAAAAATCAAAGAGTTTATTGGCCGAGGAAACGGCGTCTACCTGTTGAGGCGTTACCCAGCAACTCTCTTCGCCCGAACAACAGCACTTGCTCTCCATCTGGCAGCTCATAAGCCCAGAAGCGCCAAAAGAAAAGGAAAGGACCAGTAAAAATAATATGACTTTTTTCATAATTTTAAAAATCGGGGCGGCGGGATTTGAACCCACGATCTCTACCACCCCAAGGTAGCGCCTTAGACCAAGCTGGGCCACGCCCCGATTCCTTAATTTACCTTCGGATAATATTGAGTATAATGGTCAGGACAATGCTCGCCAGGATCATGGTCGTGATCGGTACCAGGACCGTTGTATTTTCCCGCCGATAAACAATATCCCCCGGCAGTCTGCCGATCCAGGGAACTTTTGCCGACAGAACAAGGAACCCGCCGATCAGGACTACAATTATCCCAATATAGATCAACATCCGTCCCAACGACTCAATAGCCATCCAATATTTCCTTTTATTCCAGAGCGAATTTCACCGGGACTTCGAACCAGCTGGCGAGCGCCGAGCTCCCCTGGCTGGCCGGGTTAAAACGCCATTGCCAAAGGGCGGTGGTCGCCGCCAGGTCGAAGGCGCTGTTGCCGGAAGAATTTTTGACTTCTACTTTCCACGGCTGGCCGTTATCTCCGATATACACCGAAAGAAGGACCGCCCCTTCCAAACTGTTTTCCAACGCAGTCTGGGGATAGACCGGGGCGACCTGCCTGGTCACCGACGGCGGTATTATCGGCAGGGGGACAGCCCTGATCGGCTGCATCGCCGGTTGCATCGCCGCGGTTTTTGCCGCCACGACCGGCGCCGCTTTAACGATAGCTTGGCGCGCGACCCGGACCTCTTCTCCGGCAAAAACCGGATACACGCGATCCGCGGACAAATTAGCCCTCATGACAAAAATGGTCGCGGCCGCCGCCATTCCCAATCCCAAAAACATCGCCGCTCTCGCCATAGTTAATTCTTTCATTTTGTTTCCTCCATGGTTATTATAACAGACTAAAAGACCCATTTCACGCCCAGCGAATAATTACGCCTCGGCATGGGGTATTTGCGCATCGCGTAAGTGTTGGGATCAAGGCCAAAAGCTTCGCTATATTGCTCGTCAAAAACGTTGTTGACCGCGAACGTCGCTTCGGCCCCAAAAAGCGGACGGGCCAGGCGGAGATCAACGACCGTGTATGCCGGAAGCTCGATCGTGTTTTGAGAATCGGCAAAGCGTCCTCCAACGTGCCTGACAAGCAAAGTTCCGCTCCCCATGATCAGTCCAACATTGTATTTTGAGCGCGGAGTATAGGGGACCTGCTTATCGACCGCGACCTTCTTGTCGATCACCTGCTGATAGGTATAATTGGCCCACCCTTTTCCGGAGGCTATGTTCTGCTCCAGGTCAAATTCGACCCCGCTCGAATATACTTCTCCGATGTTGGTCGCCAGCGTCTGAAAAGTCGCCGGATCATACGACCAGAGGATCATATCGGTAATATTGGCCTGGTAATAGCTCGCTCTAACGATCTGCCGGTCGCCGATGTTCCTCTCCAGCGCGATATTGTACGAAGTTGATCTTTCCGGTTTTAGTGAAGCATTGCCGAACATTCCCCAGGCCGGGTCATTCCAGTATAGCTCGTTCAAAGTCGGCGCGCGGAACGCGCTTCCGGCTGAAAGTTTGAGGGCCAGGTTGCGGCCAAGCTGGTACGTTAAACCGAGTCGCGGATTGACCGATGTCCCGGCGGTACTGTGTTTGTCCCCCCGCAAGGAGAGAGAAAAAGCGATCCTCCCTAAGGAAAACTCGTCTTGAACAAAAGCGGCATAGTTGCTGACCGTATGCGCCCCGGCCAGGGTCGATTCTCCCCTGTCCCCAATAAGCTCGAACCCATACAATGTTTTCCCGATTCCCAGGTCAATGTTTTGCTGCCAGTCCAGGCCATTGCGCCACCCTTTATTGTAAGAAAACCCAAAAATATAAGGGTCGATCTTTTGATCAAGCGAGTTGGCATAGGCACGCAAGGTAAAATTTTCGTTGGTTAAAGCGGCGGAGGCGCTCAAGTTGCGATCGGCCTGCCGGTCGTTTGGTTCCGTGGCGGAAGCCGGATCCCCCTCCGACGTCGGGACGCCTGGGATCCCCTTGCGCGCGTCATAAATACTCCCGTCAACAACGAGATCGGCAAAGCCGAGCGGCAGGATAAATTTCCCATAAACGTTCCTGGCAAGGTAAGCGCTGTTTTTCCTGAAACCTTCCGACTGGATATAATCGGCGGTCAAAAGATAATTTCCTCCACCCAGCCGGACTCCGTATTGCCAGGTCCCGTACGAGCCGTTAATAATGGAAACCGCCCTCTCGTCTTGAGGTTTTTTGGTGATAATATTGATCACGCCGGAAATCGCGTCCGAACCATACAGGGCGGAAAGTGGCGAGCGAACAATCTCCACTCGTTCCACGTTTGAGGTCAAAATGTCCCCCAGGTCAAAGGAGCCGAGCGTGGGGGAATTCATCCGACGGCCATCGATCAAGATCAGGACCTGGGAAGCGTTCGCTCCGCGGAGGCGGGCTGAGCCGACCGAACCAAGATAGCCATAAGAGATAACGTCAAGACCGGAAACATTTCTGACCGCTTCTCCTACATTAGAACATTCCTTAAGCTGTAATCGATTAATGATCGTGGCGTTCCAAGGAGAGAGACCGATCGATTGAGGCAAGCGAGAGCCGGTAACCAGGACTTCCTGACCGTAAAAAGTCGGGATATCGGCGGCAAACAAAGGGAAGGCAAGACAGCAACATAACAGTAAAATCGCGATAATTCTAAACATTTCTCTATACCTCCATAAATTTTGAAGTATAGAGTTCTCGGGAAAACCCTAATTCAGTTTTTCGGAGTAGGAATGGAACCTACTTAATAGCTAGCTCTCTCCCGTTGAGAAATCCAAAAAACAGATTAATAATCGACCTCCGGCACCTCCTTTTCTTCCCTTTCTCCTTCGACAACGATCACAATTTCACCCTTGATCGCTTTGGCCTCAAAATGGGCCAGCACTTCGGATGCCCGCCCCCGCTTGATCTCTTCGAACTTTTTGGTCAGCTCGCGGCAGACGGCGACTTGCCGGTCACCCATGGAGGAGAGGATCTCCCGCAGGGTCTTGAGCAGGCGAAAAGGCGATTCGTAGATTATAATCGTCCGTGCTTCATTTTTCAACGCTTCAAGCACTTTTCGCTTCTTCCCCGGCCGCTTGGGAAGAAACCCTTCAAAGGCGAAACGGTCGGTCGGCAGTCCGGCCGCCGACAATGCGGCGATCGCGGCCGAAGCCCCGGGGATTGGAACAATGATAATTCCTTGCTCCGCCGCCGCTTTAACCAGCTCATAGCCTGGGTCAGAAACTAAAGGGGTGCCGGAATCTGTCACCAGCGCGAGATCAACCCCCGCTTTGAGCTTTTCCAACAGGTAGGCGGATTTGGACATGATGTTGAACCTATGATAAGAGGTCAAAGGGGTCTTAATCTCGTAATGATTGAGGAGTATCTTTGATTGCCTGGTGTCTTCGGCCGCGATCAAGCAAACCTCCGAAAGGATCCGCTTGGCCCGATAAGTTAGGTCTTCCAAATTTCCGATCGGCGTTGCGACCACATACAGGATCCCGGCCATTTAATTGGAAAAGATCGGCGTTTTACGATTTTCGGCGATGTTCTCGGCTATCGCTTCGCTAAAGCCCTCTTCCTTGGCCCCCGGGTTAACAGTCACGCGACCGTGGTAGGCCGCCCCTTCTTCAATAATGATCCGTTCACCGCAAAGTTCGCCGCGCACCCGTCCGGTCTTGGTTATCTCCAGGTTTCCGGCCGCCTTGACATTCCCTTCAACTTTTCCGGAAACAACGATCGAACCGCCGAATATTTCCCCTGAAACAACGCCGCTGGGAAGAACCATGACCTCGCCGTCAGCTTTGATCTTCCCTTCAAAAAAACCATTAACACTGATCGATCCGCCGGTAACAATTTCCCCTTTGAACGTGGAATGTTCCCCTAAAATTGAATTGACCCCTTCAAAGAGCGGCGCTTTTTTACCGGAACCGTTAAATACTCCCATTTTTTCCCCTCCACATCCGACTGGCGGATAGTACGTTCATATCCAAATAGGCCATCGGATTTTGCGCTGTTTCAAACTTGCGAACTTCGTAATGCAGGTGCGCGCCGGTCGTCCAGCCGGTCAAACCGACAAAGCCGACCACCTGCCCTCTGGCAACCTTCTGGCCCGGCGCGACGTTAAACCTGGAACAGTGGCCGTATATGGTCGATAATCCATGCTGATGCGAAAGCACCACCGTTTTTCCGTAACCCCTGATCCAACCGGCGCTGGCGACAACGCCGTCCGCGGTCGCCCTGATCGGCGCTCCATATTGGGCCTGGATATCAACCCCTTTGTGCGTTCCCCGCCAGGGATAAGATCGATAACCAAACCCGGAAGTTATTCTACCATGGATAGGCCAGGAGGTCGGGGTGTCCGCCAGCCGTTCCTGAATTCTTTTTACCCAAGACTTAAGTTCGTCGAGGCTCTCCCTTCTTTCAGAAAGCTTGATCGCCGCCCGGCCAAGCTCAAGGGATATCTTGTCTTTCGCTTCCGGAGATGACTTAAGATCAAAAGGAAGGCGCGCCTGGTTTTTCCAGCTCTTCAGGCCAAGCATCTGGCGAAGATTGTTCTCTTCCGAAACTAACTGGTCGATCGCTCCCAATAGTTGCGCCGTTTTTTGGGAGAACGCGGAGAGCCGGGCCTCTTGCTTCTGGTTCTGGGCGATCGCCTGGCTGTAGCCAATCAATCGGCGCGAAATCAGGGTGGAGTACACTATTGACGAGCCGACCAACAGCAAACAAAATACCAGGGTAAAAACCCCGGCGTAAAGCCAGCTGGCTGGGACTTTGAAGCTGATCGGCTGACCCTGCGCGTCGTGCGGCACGATCATAAAAGTGAAATGTTTTTTCTTTTTTTGGGTTGCCACTATTACACCTGTTTAAACTATACCCCGCCAAAAGCAACAAAGTCAAGCATGGGAAAGAGAGGTTTTAATGAAATTATCAGCTTCATATGACCGATAAAGTCGCATGGCAATCATTCAACGACCAATCAGTTTGATCGCTCAAAACTCTTTTAATCAACCGGTCACCATGACCCACCGGGTCAATTTTCCCGGCAAGGCCCCGGCCCAACTCCCTGACCTCGCTCATCTTTCTCCACCCGCAAGATTAAGTAATAGTGTTGCCGATTTTCGCCGGCATAAGAACTTTTTCGTCGCGTGTTTAAACGAGACCAAAGGAACGCTTCCCCTGCTAGTGACCGACCAGCATCTCTTTTCCCTTCCATTTTATCGGGCACTGGCTGAAGCCTATTCGGAAAATGAGATCACCGTTATCTCCCTTGATGAGCATCTGGACGGGATCGACCCGTCATATACTAATTGGGGATTTTGGGCATTCGGTATATATCTCAACTATGTTAAACCAGCCAATCTCCACATTATCGGTTCCGGACAGCAATTAAAAGCCGAGACTTTTGCCAATGAACGCAAATGCGCCGCGGCCGGTCCGCTTTTTTACTATCAGGTGATCGATGAAGTGTCAGAGTTTAAGCGCCAGGCGGCGGCTAAAGTCATGATCTCCAATCCCGCGATAAACGCGGGTGAGCTACGAAATGACCGAAGGCTCCGGGATTTCGCTGAATATTCATTATTAAAAAACTCTGGAGTAAGCCTTCGCCAGTCGCTTGAAGGGCTTGACCTGGCGGGCAAGCCGCTTTTTGTCTCGTTTGATACCGATGTCACTTTGCGGGGAGAATCTCTGCTGGCAATAGCCCGCCTTATGCGAGAAGCTGAATTAGTTGGCCTGCATATTTGCGAGTTAGCCCAAGGGGTCCCGATCCATGGGCGAGAAGAGATAGAAGAGTTCGTTAAAATCCTGGTCGAATAACTATTCGACTTTAAAGACCGAATCGCTTATCCCGCGATTCACCTTGATATTGTCAAAGGTCATTTCAACGTCCATCCGGCCGGCCGGCGTGCTCACGAATGAAACATTCTTCTTGGGTACCCAAACCCCACCCACTATCGCGTACTCAATGTCCGACTGGCTGACAAGTTCCCCTTTGCTCCCATACATTAAGATCTTGGTCGCGATCCAGCGCTGGCCGTCGATATAGAGCTCCATCCGGGAAAGGAACTTGTTCTCCTTCTTGGGAGATCCGGAAATAACGTAGATCGCCTTTCCCGGGACCCCCTGATTGGCAACGGTAAATTCAAAATACTGTTTCGCTTTCTCCAGGTCCATCTGCTGGGACGAGCCGGGAAGCCCGCTTTGTTCCCGGAGTTTTTTGAGGTCCTGGACCACCTTCTGACCGGTCTCTGGATTTACTACCATCATCTTATCGCCATTGGTAACGGTGATCTGTTTAACCGGAGAGAGCATCTCAACCTTTGATTTTTCTTTCCCCTTTGTCCAAATCTTCCCTTGCTGTGTCATTTTTTGAGGTTCACTCTTTTCCGATCCCGGCAGAGAGAGGTTTGAGCTGATCAAGGTCGTGGTTTCAGCGTACATGTCATTGATCCGGTCCTGATTAAGCTGGACCTTTTTTACGATCAGATCGACGGAAGCCATGGAATCGGCAAAAACCATCGAAGCGGCCATGGTCACAAGAAACAGCAAGGTAATAATTTTTTTCATGCTAAGCTCCTGTATGAAACAATTGATTCAATTATAAACTTCTTCCCGCCATTTCACAACAAAAACACTGGCGACTTTTCGCCAATTGTGGGATAATCTACTCGGAGAATGCCTAAAGGAGAAATATGAACTTATACGCCCTGCCTCCTCTAGCCGTCGGCATCGCGGCCGGTTTTTTCGGCTTGCTGATCCTCTCCAGCAATCCCCGCTCCAAACTTATCGCCCCCCTCTCGTTTTTTTCTTTGGGCGCCGCCTGGTGGCTGATCTGTTTTGGCTTAATGTATTTAACACCGGAAAGAAATCTCGCCCTGCTTTTTGGGCGACTCGGTTTTATCGGGATCGCTTTTCTTCCGGCCTTCTCATTTCAATTCGTCGCGACTCATGTCAACTTTCGCCTTCCCGGCTGGCTCTTCACCTCTCTATATGCCGCCAGCACTTTCGCGGCGGCAGTTGGACTTGTCACCGGGCAGATCTTTCAAGATGTTGTACTTTATTTCTGGGGCTTCTATCCGGTCGCCGGGAACGCGTATCTATTCTTTTCATATTATTTCTTTGCACTCTCGACGCTTGGGCTCATCCTTCTTTTCTCGAGCTACAGCCAATCCATGAAACAGCTACGACCGCTTCTGGCCCGTCAATCTCTCCTTCTTCTGCTCGCGTTTTGCGCCAGCCTGCTCGGATTTATCGACCAATTTAAAATAATGGGAGAGCCTCGCTATCCGATCGGTTATCTGGCAGTCCTGCTCTTTGTCGCCATAGTCGTTTACGCGACCATCAGGGTCAAAGCGATCGATGTTCCGCTCACCTTCCGCTTCAGCCATAACCGGCGGCGGACCAATTATCAGCAGATCATCAATAAATACATCTCCGCGCTGGCCAAGCCGGAGGTCGACCTCGACCGCTTTTGCCGCCTTGTCCCTTACCTGCTGACCAAAGAGCTTTATCTTTCGGCTGCTTCGACCATGGTCCTGGACCGGGACAAACAAGCGTATCTGGTTCGGGCGGGAGAAAGGGAGGCGGCAGAGACCCTCGGCGTCGAGATCGCCTCCGATTCTCCGCTCATCGAAGAACTCCTGGCCCGCAAACGGGAGATCGTCCTCGACGAGGTCAAAGCTCTCCTTAAGGTCAGAGGGAAAGACCACCCGGCCGAGCGGCTAAGACTGCAAGCGATCATCGATGAAATGAATAAATTAAAAGCCATCCTAATTATTCCAAGTATTTCGGAAAGCGGCTATTTCAATAAAACCATGCTGTTATCAACGATTAACCTGGGGGAGAAGTTCCATCAGGACGATTTTTCCCGGGAAGACATCGAGTTCCTGACCACGCTCGCCCACCAGATCACCATGAACATTGAATACGCCTTTATTTTTGAAGAGCTCAAACGGAACCAGGCTTATTGCGTTCAGGCGGAAAAACTGGCCGCCCTTGGGACCGCCACCGCCGGGATCGCCCATGAACTAAAAAACCCTTTTACCTTTCTTTACACCGTTGTTCACGCCATGGACAAGCGCTGGGACGACCCGGAATTCAAAGAAAGCGTGATCAAAATCCTCCCCGCGGAGGTCGAACGGATCAAATTGATCCTCGACGGGCTTTCCGATTACTCAAAAATGCAAAACCTTAATCCGGAACCGGTCGAGCTCGCCCCTGTCCTGGAAAAAGTGATCGCCATCCTTGGCCATGAGATCAAAAAAAACAGCGTCAAGATCGTCAAAGAGTACGCGGAAGGAAAGGCCATCGCGGTAATGGCCGACAAAAACAGGATCGTTCAGGTCTTTATGAATATTATCGCCAACGCTCTGCAAGCGATCGGCCCCAGCGGCGGAACAGTCGCTCTTTCCCTTGTTCAGGGTTCCGGCTCCAACAGTATCGTCATCAAGGATACCGGCCCCGGAATCCCGCCGAAAACCTTAAAGAGGATTTTCGACCCCTTCTTCACCACCAAAGAGGCGGGGACCGGTCTTGGCCTTCCCATCACAAAGAAGATCCTGGAAGAACAGGGAGGAACGATCCAGATTAACAGCTCCGAGGGAGACGGGACCACGGTTACCGTTACTCTACCCGCCACTTAACGACCTTCGTTGTTTTTACCGGCAGAAAATGATAAAATTTGATCATGGAATACAAAAAAACTCTCAACCTGCCGCAAACTGACTTCCCGATCAGAGCAAACCTGGGAAAGATCGAAGAGGAGATGCTCTCATATTGGGACGGTCAAAGCGTTTACTCGCAAATCCAAGACAAGAACGCCAAAAACAAGCCATTCATTCTACATGATGGCCCCCCATATCCAAATGGGGATATCCATTTAGGCCATGCGCTTAACAAAATACTTAAAGACATAGTCGTTAAATACAAATCGATGATGGGGTTCCATTCCCCATTTGTACCGGGTTGGGATTGCCACGGCCTTCCGATCGAAACCCAACTGCTCAAAGAGATCGGCGAAAACCGGAAAGAGATGTCGATCTCCGAATTCAGGGGGAAATGCCGCGATTACGCTTTAAAATATGTCGATCTGCAAAGAGGAGAATTCAAAAAGCTCGGCGTCTTTGCCGATTGGAACAACCCGTATTTAACGATCAATCACTCCTACGAGGAAAAGATCGCCGCTCTTTTTGGTATTCTGGCGGAAAAAGGTTATGTCTACCGTGGGCTTAAGCCTATTCATTGGTGCCCCAATGACACGACCGCGCTGGCCGAAGCAGAAATTGAATATGAAGACGACCGTTCGCCATCTATCTTTGTCACCTTTAAAGTCGTCGATAACAAATCACTGGCGCTTAACGCCAATTCCCCTCTGGCCAAACTAACCGGACCGGTAAATTTTGTCATCTGGACCACCACCCCCTGGACCCTGCCGGCCAACGTCGCCATTTGCGCCCATCCCGACCTGGAATATGTTTTTGTTAAAGCCTGTAAACCTGCGATTGAACATCGCGGTTTACATGAGGAAATTTACGTCGTAGCCGAAGGACTGCTGGAGAGCTTTTTAAACAAGCTGGAAATAAAAGAACACAAGATCATCGAGAGGACCCATGGAAAAAACCTGGAAGGGATCCTTTGCCAGCATCCTTTTATCGACCGTCAGGTCCCGGTAGTTTTAGGAGAACTGGTCACCCTGGAGCAGGGGACCGGACTGGTCCACATTGCCCCCGGCCACGGAGCGGAAGATTATCAGGTCGGTTTAAAATATAAGCTCCCGATCGTTATGCCGGTCGATCCGCGTGGGTATTTTGACTCCACCGCCCCGGAATGGCTGATCAACGTTCATTACGACAAAGCCAACAGATTGATCACCGAAAAAATGAAAGAGGACGGCACCCTGTTGAAACTTGAATTTATTAAACACTCCTATCCGCACTGCTGGCGCTGTAAAAGCCCGGTCATTTTTAGGGCGACCGAACAATGGTTTGTCTCAATTGACCATCGCGAACTGCGTCAGGAAGCCCTAAAAGCGATTGGACAGACCAAATGGTACCCCGCCTGGGGGGAAAACCGGATCAGAGGGATGGTCGCGGGGCGACCGGATTGGTGCATCTCCCGGCAGAGAGCCTGGGGAGTGCCGATCCCGGTCTTCTACTGCGAAAAATGCCGCAAACCCCAGATGACCGGGGTGTTCAACCAGGCGGCCCGCGAGCTTTTTCTCAAGGAAGGAACGGGAGGCTGGTTTGCCAAAGAGGCTAAGGAGATCCTGCCGCCGGGGACCAAATGCCCGGATTGCGGCGGGACCAACTTTACAAAAGAGACCGACATCCTTGACGTCTGGTTCGAGTCCGGATCGTCCCACGCGGCGGTCCTGGAAACGATCCCCGGCCACGTGTGGCCGGCCGATCTTTATCTTGAAGGATCGGATCAGCACCGGGGATGGTTCCAATCTTCGCTTCTGCTGGGCGTTGGCTACAAGGGTCGGGCGCCGTTCAAATCAGTCCTGACCCACGGGTTCACCATTGATGATAGAGGGAAAAAGATGAGCAAGTCCCAGGGAAACGTTATTGATCCGCAGGACGTGGTCAAGCGCTACGGGGCCGATGTGCTCCGCCTCTGGGTCGCGTCAACTGACTTCCGCAACGACATGGCCGCGTCAGAAAACATCCTTAAACAAGTTCAGGAAGCCTATCTTAAGATCCGCAACACCTGCCGCTTCCTGATGAGCAACCTAAATGATTTTAATTCCCAGTCCCCAGCCCCCAGTTCCCAGTCCCTCTTGGAGATCGACCGCTGGATCCTGCTTCGCCTTCATCGATTGATCGAAAAAGTCACTCAAGCTTACGATGAATACGAGCTCCACTTGATCTATCACTCGCTCTACGACTTCTGCGTCAACGACCTGTCGGCGTTTTATCTCGATCTGTCAAAAGACCGGCTTTATTGCGGAGCCAAGGGTTCCGCTGAGCGGCGCTCGGCCCAGTTTGCCATGAACGAGATCCTGCGATCGCTGGTCCGGCTGATGGCCCCGATCCTCTCTTTTACGGCAGAAAATATAAATAAGTTTTTAATGACGAATGAATGTAGTATTTTTTTATCAGACATGCCGAAAGTCAACAGTGCCTATCTTGATGAAAAACTGGCCGGCAAATGGGAGATCATTTTTGCCGCCCGGGAAAAAGCCTATCGCCAGATCGAAGCGGTCAGGAGCGCCAAGGAGATCGGGAGTTCGATCGAAGCCCAGGTCGAATATTTTGCCACCGGAGAAGAGCTGGCCGTCCTGCGATCATCAGCCGCATTTTTGCCGCAAGCCTTTATCGTTTCCAAAGTTATTCTGACCGAAGGGGAAGGGGAACCGAAAGTGACCCGCGCTCCCGGAACAAAATGCGAGCGCTGCTGGCTGGTGCTAGAGAGCGTCGGCCAAAATAAGGAACACCCCGCACTTTGCGAGCGCTGCGCGGCAGTCGTTAGTTCAAATGGTCCCGCTCAATGATTCTAACTACATTCGACGGTCCGTCAGGAACACTCACCACCATCAGGTTTCCGTTAGGATAAGTTTCAATTCTGATCGGCCGGACCGCCTCCATCGCGTTGCTTGAAGTCTCAACACCGGTAATCCGCGGCAGGGCGACTTCCCGGTAAATTTCCGGCTCGATTTTTTGCAAATCAATCGCAAAATGGCGCAGACCCTCAAGCGGCATCATTTCAATAAAAAGCCGCCGCTCACTGTCTGATAAAGCGGCAAAGAATTTATCGCGACGGAATTTTTCAACCAAATTGGCGACCAGGCCACGGCGTCCAGCGGGGGCCAGGCGCCGGAATAAAACCAGCCGCTGGCGGTCGTCACCGGCAATGAACAGCGTATATTTTTTCATCTTTTCCAGCGAACCATACAGGCCCAGCAGATCATCGTCGCTAAGAGGGCGGACCAGCCGCTCCCTCTCTTGAGCTTCCTTCATTTGGCCAAATAACTGCGCCCGCCCTTCTCTGGAGATCTCCCGGTACAATTCGGTCTTGCCACCTCTATCCACCAGTTCGTAAAATAGCGAAATCGCTTCGGTCGGTTTCAGCGATCCATATAAGGATCGGCGTCCTTCAAGGTCTAAACTGTCAATTAAGACTCGACGGCTGTTTCGTCCGCGAATGCCGCTCCCTTCCAGTCCCCGGTACAATTCCACCAGTTTCTCGGCTGTAATCTCCACCGACTTTGGAATACTTATATCAGTCGCGGCAAAAACTTCGCTCAAGGAGACCCGGTTATCAAGCGCTTTGCCGCCGCTTCTTTCCACGCTGATCGCGGAAATCTTCTCCGCCCCGCTCTCTTTCATGATGACCGGCAGTTCTCCCCAACGGTATTCACTCCCGGCAACTGGCGGAACGGCGGCGGGACTTCCCCCTTTAAACAAATGATACAAATAACAAAGGTCGATACCTCTGCGGCGGCCCAACAACTCTTGCCGCGCCTCGTTGCTCAACTTCAACTTCCCACTTCTTGGCAGTAAATCAGCGGTGCGGACCCGGACCCGGCAATAACGCAATAAATTAGGCACATCCATAATCTTCATGTTATATTTTCTATACATTAAGTTTAATATTTCAAGCAATTTTTATTATTAAGCGGCCCGCTCAATGTCGGTTCTTGTGTTATAATTAAATAAATAAATGGAGGGTTACAATCATGGCAAAAAAATACGATGTTAAAGACCTTGGACTGGCTAAAAAGGGGAAGCTCCGGATCGAATGGGCGGAGCGGGACATGCCGGTGTTATCCCAGGTCAAAGAGAAATTCCAGAAAAGCCAGATCCTAAAAGGGAAAAAGATGAGCGCCTGCCTTCACGTCACCGCTGAAACGGCAAACCTTGTCCGGGCCCTCAAAGCCGGCGGCGCCGACATCGTCCTTTGCGCCAGCAACCCCCTCTCAACCCAGGATGACGTCGCAGCCTCTCTGGTCAGCGACTACAAGATCCCGGTCTACGCCATCAAGGGAGAAGATAACGCGACCTACTTTAAACATTTAACCGCCGCCATCGAGCATTCTCCTGTCGTCACCATGGACGACGGCTGTGACCTGGTTTCGGCCATTTCCACCAAATACCCGGCGATCGCCCGCCAGATCATTGGCAGTATGGAAGAGACGACGACCGGAGTGATCCGCCTCAAAGCGATGGAACGGGACGGCGCCCTGAAGTTCCCGGTCATCGCGGTCAATGACGCCCAAACCAAGAACCTCTTTGACAACCGCTATGGGACAGGCCAAAGCACGGTCGACGGAATTATCAGGGCGACCGATTTTCTCCTGGCCGGAAAAATGGTCATTGTTGCCGGCTACGGCTGGTGCGGCAAGGGGTTTGCCATGCGCTGTAAAGGGATGGGGGCTAACGTCACCGTTACCGAGGTCAACCCGATCAAAGCGATCGAAGCGGCAATGGACGGCTTCCAGGTCATGACCATGGCAGAGGCTGCCTCGATCGGCGACCTCTTTTGCACCCTGACCGGCAATATGCACGTGGTCAGGCCGGAACATTTCAAAAAAATGAAGAACGGTGCGATTGTCTGCAATTCCGGACATTTTGACATTGAGCTTGACCTCAAGGGGCTAAAAAAGCTGGCCAAAAAAGAAAAGAAGAACGTCCGCAATTTCGTTGATGAATATATCCTCCCCAGCGGCCGCAGTATTTTCGTCCTGGCCGAGGGGCGGCTGGTCAACCTTGGCGCCGCCGAAGGGCACCCCGCCTCCGTCATGGACATGAGCTTCTCCACCCAGGCGTTGGCAACCGAGTACGCCATTAAAAACTCCGGCAAACTTTCCGCCAAAGTCTATAACGTTCCCCAGGAGATCGAAGATTGGGTCGCGGCCGCGAAATTAAAATCGATGGGGATCGGCATCGACAAACTTACCGCCGACCAGTCTAAATATCTGGCGAGCTGGGAAGAGGGGACCTAATGAACCAAAACGAGGAACGTCTTTTCGAAGCGATCGAAAAGATCAGGCGTGACAAGCATGAGCCCTGGCGATACGTCCTTTTTACGTTCGTGAACGGGATCGCTCAAGGGGTCGGCTTTGCTCTGGGGACCACCATTGTCCTGGGATTAAGTATCTATGTGCTAACGATCGTCATCGCCCAACTGGTCAATTTCCCGGTTGTCGGTCATTACTTCCAGCAAATCGGCACTTTAATTGACGCTTATTCCAAACAGCCTCTCCGCGTCCGTTAACATGTGGTTTTATATTCTGGCCGCGGCTGTCTGCTTCGCCGATCAGGCGATCAAGCGACTGGTTGGCTCGCTTCAACTGGGACAGTCGATCCCGGTTATTGAACCTTTCTTTTATTTAACTTACGTCCGAAACACCGGAGCGGCTTTTTCCCTTTTTACCGGGAGTTCGCCCTTCCTGACCGCGATCGGACTGCTCGCCGTCGTTTTGATGGTCTATTTTCATCACCTGTTACCGGCCAAAGAAAAGCTCGCTCAATCCGGGCTCGCTCTGATGCTTGGCGGCAGTGCCGGCAACCTTTTCGACCGGCTCTTCCGTCACTACGTTATCGATTATCTCGATTTTAAAGTTTGGCCGGTCTTCAACCTGGCCGACATCATGATCAATCTTGGGGTTGCGCTGATTATCCTGGCGATCCTGGCCCAAAAAAAGGAGGCTTGATATGCACCCGATCTTAATAAAATTAGGTTCCTTTTCCATTTATTCATACGGTTTCATGGTCGCCCTCGGTTTTTTGGCCGGGATCGGCGTCTCGCTCCGCCTGGCCAAACAGGCCGGGATAAAAAGCGAAACGATAATCGACCTTGCGCTTTACGTGATCATCGCCGCGATCGTCGGGGCCCGATTTTTCTACGTCGTCGGCCAATGGAACTTTTACCGGGGAAACCTGCTGGAGATCATCATGATCCAGCGCGGCGGGATGGTCTTTTTAGGCGGGTTGATCTTCGCGCTGGCCGCCGTCGTCTATTTTGCCAGCGCCAAACAGGTCCCTTTGCGGCGGCTCTTTGACGCCATCACTCCGGGAACAGCGCTTGGTTACGCGATCGGACGCCTTGGCTGCTTCCTCAACGGCTGTTGTTTCGGCCTGCCAACCGATCGCCCCTGGGGGCTTGTTTTCCCGAGCGATTGCCTGGCTGGGAGTTATTTCCCCGACCAGCATCTTCATCCCACCCAACTTTACTCCTCGGCCCTTATATTGCTCGCCTTCGCTTTTTTGCTCTTTCTCTACTATCGAAAAAAATTCCCCGGCCAGGTCTTTTTCACCGGCTTGATATTATATTCTCTCTATCGTTTCAGCGTTGAATTTCTCCGTTATAGCCCGATCCATTGGGCCGGCCTGACACCTTCGCAGTGGATCGTCATCCCGGTCATCGCCTTCAGTTGTTTTTATCTATGGTATTACAGCAACCATGACCGATCGGCATGACCTGGTTGTACCAGCCAGCGCGGCACGGATGCGGCTTGACCAGTTTCTGGCCGGCATCCCAAGCCTTCCTCTCTCCCGGTCACGGATCAAAGAGCTGATCGATCAGGGTTTGGTTCGCCTAAACGGGGAACAAACCAAGGCTAGCGCCAAGATCAAGATCGCCGATCAGATCACCGTCGAAATCCCCGCTCCCCAGGCTCCATCGGCCAAGCCCGAGGAAATTCCGTTGGATATTATTCATGAGGATGACGAGATAATTGTCATAAATAAACCAAAAGGGCTGGTCATCCACCCCGCTCCCGGAAATTATGAGGGAACACTGGTCAATGCCCTGCTTAACCATTGCGGCCGGCTCGCCTCTCTCGGCGCCCCCCTGCGTCCCGGGATCGTCCATCGTCTGGACAAAGAGACGACCGGCGTGATCGTCGCCGCCAAAACCGACCCAGCTTATCGCTCCCTGGTCAAACAGATCAAAGAGCGGACGATAGAAAAAACTTATCTCGCGCTGGTCCATGGGGCGCCGGCCGAAAAAGAGGGGACGATCGAAGCCAATATCGGGCGCCATCCGGTCAATCGACAAAAAATGGCGGTCCTGGACGCGGCGGGAAGCCATCGTTCTCGCCCCGCAGTAAGCCGCTACCGGGTCATGGACATTTTGGGAAATTATTCACTGCTCGAGGTCAAGATCCTGACCGGCCGAACCCACCAGATCAGGGTCCACTTAAGCCATATCGGACATCCGATCGTCGGAGACCCGGTCTATGGGAGAAAAAAAGAAGAATTTCAGGTCAGAGGCCAGCTCCTGCACGCGTATAAATTAAGTTTCGATCATCCCGGCAGTGGAAAACGGGTGGAATTCACCGCCCCCATGCCGCGAGAAATGGCTGAAGTAATTGATAGATTGACTAGTGATCGGTTTTGCCATTAGTTTGAGGGAGAGGTAGATATAATTTGATGGTTGAGCCGCTTCCCCATTCGCTCTCTACGCTTACCTCGCCGCCAAGCTGGCCCAGGGCGCTTAATACCCAGGAAAGGCCGAGACCATTCTTCTCCGCCGGATCGCGTTCCGAAAAGAATGGCTCGAAGATATCGCTTAAATTGTGCAGTCTCATATGACCCTGGCCATCCCGCGTTTTTATTCCGATCCCGTTATCAATAATTGAAACCACTAAATAATTCCCGGGCTCAAGATCCCCTTCTCTAACCGGGACACGCTCATTGATCGATCGCTCTTCAACCATTATTATGATCTGACCGGACCAGCTTTCAGGGATGGGGAAGCCCAGGTTGTTTTTTAAATAGTCGCTCTCTTCCGCGGCGGCCAGGAATTCGGTTTTTTGCGTGATCGCCTCATAAGCGTTATCGACAATATTTTGAATCGCGATAACCATCAGGTCCTGGCTGGCGTAAACGGGATGATCGGCTTTAAAGGCACGGACCACCGCCACGTTCACCCCTTTTTCTTCATAATAGCGCTGGCAGTTATCAAGAGCTTGCCCGATCGCGTCTTCAATATTGAATTCAGACCGAGGATAGTCGCCCGAAGAAAGCTTCACGTAAAGGAGCATCTCTCGGACTAATCTTTCAAAATTATTAAAAACCTTTTGGATATCTTTGATCCTGCTTAATTGCCCCTCGTCCTTAATGGATCTTTCCAGCAGACCTAGGGCCATTTTTATCAGCGGAGAACTGTTATTTAGCCGATGGGCGACCCCGGAGGCGAGACCGCGAAATGTTTTTTCCTCCAGGTAACGTGAAACGCTCCTTTTATAGTCGCTAAGGTCGATCACTGCCGTCAGAGCAACCTTAGCTCCTCCACCGTTCAGATGAAGGATCGTATCGATTGAAATCGCATTGAACTGGCGGCCATCTTTTCGCATAAAGGTCCTGGTCGCGATATTTTGGACCTTCCCCCCGTTCAGCTTTACCTGAAAACGCTCTCTGGCTTCGGGACGCTGATCAACCGGAATAAAATCGGTGATCGGTCGGCCAAGAACTTCGTCCCGACTATATCCCAGACAATCAAGCCAACGGCGATTAACTTCCAAGATAGTTCCCTTCGCGTCAATAATATGAGAAGCGACCGGCAAAAGATTGAATAGTTGGTCCGATGACCTGATCCCGATCGACTGCCAGACTGTTTTTCGTTGGGCCTCGAGTAGCCTATGGTTGGGGCGATGTTTTGCCGTATTTATGAACAGCCTTGAATGATTCCGAAAACGAACCGCTGAAGTCATGTTAGCCCTCCCATGCTATCTCGAGTGAATAGCCGGGAAATTTCAGATATGAGCGATTAGGAGATCAGGCCGATCAGTTTATAAACAAGCTTGGCCGCGGTAAAATCGGAGGCGGGGTCGTCTTTTATTGGCGAGAGCTCTACTACGTCAAACCCGACAATGTTCTTTTTTTTGCTTAATTGGGTCAAAATATCGATCATTTCCCGCCAGGCCAACCCGCCCGGCTCCGGGGTCCCAGTCGCCCGGATGACCCCAGGGTCAAAAACATCGACATCGATCGTGACATAAACATCGTTGCTTAATTGGGAAATCATCTTTTCCGGGATCTTTCCCGCCCAATGGATCTTATTAAGCTGACCGCTCTCCCTGGCAAAATCCCATTCTTCTTTAGAAATACTTCTCACTCCAGCCTGAACGACCGGAGCAATCTCTAAAACCCGACGAATGGCGCAAGCATGGCTATGCTTGCTCCCCCGGTAGCTATCGCGCAGATCAGCGTGGGCGTCAAGAGAAAGGACCGACAAGTCTCGATACCGCTCGATAAAAGCGCTGACGGCAAAAGGGGTCAGCGAGTGTTCTCCACCTAAAACCACCGGTACTTTGCCATCCATAAGCAAGGAAACGATCTTTTTTGGAAGATCAGAAGCCGCTACCGGGTTGGCAGTAAATATTGGGCTGGTTAGATATGTCTCGGTCTGTTTTTCTTCGTCAAATGTTTCTAACTGCCGGGAAGCGCGGAGAATAGCCATCGGTCCGTTTTTTGTCCCTTTCCCGTAAGAGGTTGTCGCCTCATGAGGACAAGGAAGAACCACATATTTCGCCCGGGAATAATCGCGCTCCGCCTCGGTCTCAAGAAATCTCACGCGTCAGTGGATCGCCAGCGCCCGCTCGCGGGGAGGCTGATATTCGATCCCATGGCTGGTGCGGGCAACTTCGTGCCGGCTTGACTGGAAAACTTCGGATAAATATTGGGAGGCGTACTCGGTGTTAAAATCAATGTGGGAAAAAATATCGATAAAAACATGGCTGGTCTCGGGAAAAGTATGGATTGAAATATGCGATTCCGCGACCAAGACAACCCCGGAGACTCCCGTCATTTCCTCCCCACCGGCGGTCGACCGAAAAACATGGGGATCAGAGATCCTGGTCAGGCCGATCTTTTCCGGAAGGGCGTCAAGGACATCGTGGATAAAAAGGACATCCTCCAACTTTTCTTTGGCGCAACCATAACAATCAACGATTAAATGCGAGCCGAAGCTGAATATTTCCACCGTTTTTGCCCCTTTTTCCCCGGAACCACTTATATTTTAGAGTGAATTACCGATTTGTCAAGAAAAAACGGGGGAAAACCATGCCAGCCGGGGGAGTGCTGTTGACCCCCCCTCCCATTTATGTTATTCTAAATATATTATGGACAATGAATTAAAAGGGACCGAAATAAGCAGCGGCAAAGGGGACGCGGCGCTATCTGAAGTAGAAGAATTGATCCGCCAAACCCTGGCCGAAAGCAAAATATCCGCTCCGGCTGAAAACAAAGAAAAGACCCAGATCAAAGAAGAATACAAAGCGACCACTTTCAGCTCTCCCACCCCTAAGCCGATCCCGACCCAGCCCCAGCCTTTGGCCGCGCCAATCGCGCAGCCAGTTTCGGCCAAACCGGCCGCGCCGGCCAACAGCTACGACGCGACTTTCAACGAGTATAAAGCCGGCGACATCGTTCGAGGCAAAGTGGTCAAAGTTGACCAGACCGGCGTCCTGGTCGACATCAAGTACAAATCAGACGGCTTGATCCTCCCCGGCGAACTGTCGGAACATCCTTACGCCTCTGTTAATGAGGTCGTCAAGGTCGGAGAGATCATCGAAGTATTTATTGAAAAACTGGAAAGTAAAGAGGGATACGTAATTCTCTCCAAGGCTCGCGCCGACAATGAACGACACTGGAAAACCGCGATGAGCGCCTTTCACAACAAGACCCTGCTTGAAGGAAAGGTCCTGCAAGCCCTAAAGGGTGGCCTGGTCGTTGACTGCGACGGCTTGCGTGGCTTTGTCCCCGCTTCCCAGGTCAGCAAGCGGGCGGAAGAAACTTTTGACTCTTTCGTCGGCAAAAAGGTCCCGCTCAAGGTCATTGAGGTCAACCGCCGCCAGGGAAAGATCATTCTTTCCCATCGCCTGGCCGCCGGTGACAAGGAAAAAGCCGATTACGACAAACTACTAAGCGAACTAGAGGTCGGCCAGGTCAAAAAAGGAAAGGTCGTCAGCCTCAAGAATTTCGGCGCTTTCGTCGATCTGGGCGGCATCGAAGGGCTGGTCCACCTCTCGGAGCTCTCCTGGAAACGGGTAAAACATCCATCGGAGGTCGTTAAGCTCGGCGAAGAGCTGGAAGTCTTCGTCCTGGGCGTCGATAAAGTCGCCAAAAAGATCGCGCTTGGACTGCGCCAGCTCCAGCCCGATCCCTGGGCCAGCGCCGCCGAACACTTCAAGGCCGGCCAGATCGTCAAGGTCAAAATTCTCCGCTTCGCCAAATTTGGCGCCTTCGTCGAACTTGGACACGGGCTGGAAGGCTTGATCCACATTTCTGAACTCTCCAAAGAACCGACCGCCACCCCGGAAGAGGCCAAACATCCTGACGGAACACCGCTCAAGATCGGCGATGTCGTCGACGCCAAGATCCTCCGGGTCATTCCGGACGAACAGCGGATCGGCCTATCGATCAAACAGGTCCAGGTTGAACGCGAGCGCCAAACGCTTAAGGAAGTCCAAACCTCCGCAGTAGAAGACAAAAAGGTAACGATCGGCGACATGATCGCCGAAAAAGAACGGGCCAGGGCCGAGAGAGAAGGCTTGGAAGAAGCAGTGGAAGGCGGTTCTGAAGAAATCCCGACATGAAGTTTGTCGACCACCTAGACGAGGCGGCAAAAAAAAACAACAGCCTCCTTTGCGTCGGCCTTGACGTTGACCTCAATAAACTGCCTGCCGATCTGATCAAATCCGAAGACCCATTTTTTCTTTTCAACAAAAACATCATTGACGCGACGCGGGACCTGGTTTGCGCTTATAAACCCAACTCCGCGTTTTACGAGATGTACGGCCTGCCGGGGATCAGCTCATTAATGAGGACGATCGACTATATCCACGAACAAGGCCTGCCGGTCATCCTGGACGCCAAGCGAGGGGACGTTGGCCATTCATCAGCGGCGTACGCCAAAGCCGCCTTTCAGGCATTTAAGTCCGACGCGGTCACAGTCAACCCATATATGGGATACGACTCGGTCCAACCATTTATCGAATACCGGGAAAAAGGGGTCTTTATCCTCTGTTTGACCTCAAACGCCGGTTTCAGGGATTTTCAAAAGAGCGGGTCCGGAGAGCCATTGTACAAATCGGTCGCCCGCCACGTTAAAGAATGGGACCATTTTGGCAATTGCGGGCTAGTGGTCGGCGCGACCAAGCCGGAGGAGCTTAAAGAGATCAGAGAGATCGCCGGCGACATGCCGCTCCTGATCCCCGGGGTTGGCGCCCAGGATGGGGACTTGGCGGCGGCGGTCAAATATGGGATCAATAAACAGGGCTTGCGCGCCGTGATCAACTCATCGCGCAGCATCCTCTACGCGGCCGATCCGCGTATAGAAGCCAAAAAGCTCCGCGACGAGATCAACCAATGGCGCTGATCGAAGTCGTCGACAATCAATATCCCGACCGGGAATACACGATCAACATCGAGTTCCCAGAGTTCACCTGCGTTTGTCCAAAGACCGGCCTGCCGGATTTTGCCACGATCCTGATCGACTATGTTCCGGGGAAGAAATTAGTGGAGTTAAAATCGCTGAAGATGTATTTTGTCTCTTATCGGAACGTCGGAACATTTCATGAGCATGTGGTTAATAAAATACTTGATGATTTTGTCGTCGCCTGCCGTCCACGCTCGGCCAAGATTATCGGGAAATTCAGCGTTCGGGGCGGGATTTCAACAACCGTTACAGTGAACTATCCGCCCGCTTAAGAAGGGCCAACTCCAAAGGATCGTCTCCCGCAGGAGGCTCGTTTTTCGGGTCATGCTTTTTAACGGCGGTCAAGATATCTCCGGAAACACCGATCTTTTCCAGCATCTCCGCCCCTAATTCTCCGTGATACTTATAGAGATATATCTTCCGAAAAAGCCGATTGGTCCGCCCTTTTTCGGCCAAATACTCGTACGCTCCCGGCAGAAAAAAACGGAGACAGACCAGTACCGCTTTCGTAGCCACGTTGTTCCTCTCTAAGACCTTGCCAATGTCATGGAGCAGGCCAACCCGGGCCATTTTGCTCGGATCCAGATCAAGATGAAGCCGGGACATCGCCAGCATTTTGCGAGCGACCACGACCGAATGCTTCTTTTCAAAGCCCGGAAGCTGGTTAAATATGGCTAGTTCCTGGGGACGCAAATAAAGGGCCGCGAACTTTTCGTCGTTTTTGCAGTATTGGGAGAAAACGGCGTTCCAAAACTGCCGAAAGCGGTAAATAGCCCTAGAGAGCATCAAGCGCCTTGCGCATCGCGGCGATCAGTTTGACGGCGGCCGCTGATTTTTTCCTGCCGATCAGGTCAACGATCGCCGAGCCGACGATCACCCCATCGGCGACCCGGGCCGCTTCGGCCGCCTGCTTCGGCGATGAGATCCCAAAGCCGATCGCCACCGGCAATTCGGTCTGATGCTTGATCCTGGCAACTAATTCCCCAAGGTCGCCGGAGAGTTCCCGGCGCTGCCCGGTCACTCCGGCAACCGAAACCAGGTAAATAAAGCCGGTAGCTTTTTCAGTCGCAAGTTTGATCCGCCCATCGGTGCTGGTCGGCGCGACCAGAAAAATCGATCCGACCTGATCATCGGATATTTTCATTTCTTCGGGCGGCAGGTCGGGAACTATTGCGCCATTCACCCCGGACCGGCGGCATTCGGCGTAAAATCTCTCCAAACCATACTGCAGGACAAGATTGTAAGACAGCATAAAACAGATCGGAACGCTTGTCCGCCGGCGAAGCTTGCCGACCAGCTTAAAAACGTCCGGCAGAGCGACGCCATTCTTTAGGGCGCGCTGGTGCGACGCTTGAATAATCGGCCCATCAGCCAATGGATCTGAAAAAGGAATGCCTAATTCAATAATGTCGGCCCCGGCTTTTTCCAGGGCATAGACCAGCTTTTCGGTCGCCGCCAGGCTTGGATCACCAGCGGTGATATAGGCGATCAACGCTTTTTGAGCAAAAGCCCGTTTAAGCATTTTTTCGCCTCATGGCACGGATCTGTTCCACGTCTTTGTCTCCCCGGCCAGAGAGCCCGATAATAACCGTTTGGCCGCGATCAAGCTTAGGAGCGATCTTGGAAAGATAAGCGATCGCGTGCGAAGACTCAAGAGCGGGAATGATCCCTTCGGTCCGAGAAAGCAATCTAAAACCTTCCAGGGCTTCTTTGTCGTTGATCGTGACGTATTCGACCCGGCCGGCCTCTTTTAATAAGCTGTGTTCCGGGCCTACGCCTGAATAATCGAGCCCGGCCGAAATTGAATGGGTCGTCTCGATCTGTCCGGTCTTATTCTGCAAAACATAGGTCATCGCCCCCTGCAAAACTCCCACTCTTCCCTTCACCAATGGGGCCGCACCGGCCGCTTCAACGCCAACGATCTTTACACTAGTTTCATCCAGAAACGGATGAAAAAGCCCGATCGAGTTTGACCCGCCACCCACGCAGGCGATCAAATAATCCGGTTCTTTTTTCTCGAGCGCGAAGTGCTGGCCTTTTGCCTCCCGTCCAATGACCGATTGAAAATTACGGACCATCAGGGGATACGGGTGAGGACCGACACACGACCCAAGACAATAAAACGTGTCATTAGGGTGTGCCATCCAATCACGGAAAGCCTCGTTGACCGCGTCTTTTAGGGTTTTACTCCCGGTCTTGACCGGAACGACCTTTGCGCCAAGCAGTTCCATCCGAAAAACATTAAGCGATTGCCGCCTGATATCTTCCTCACCCATATAAACAATACAATCCATCTTAAAAAGAGCGGCCGCGGTCGCAGTTGCTACACCATGCTGTCCGGCGCCGGTCTCGGCGATGATCCGCTTCTTTCCCATCCGTTTCGCCAGAATGAGCTGGCCAATGGTATTGTTGATCTTATGGGCGCCGGTGTGGCAAAGGTCTTCCCTCTTGAGATAGATCTTTGGGCCGCCGAGCTCGTCGGAGAGCCGTTCCGCGAAATATAGCGGGGTCGGCCGGCCGACATAACTCTCAAGGTAGAAATCAACTTCTTTATTGAATTCAGGGTCTTGCCTAGCGACTTGATAAGCGCGGGCAACTTCTTCCAGCGGGGCCATCAGGGTTTCCGGGGCAAACCTGCCGCCAAAGCGGCCAAAGTGCCCTGAATTGTCCGGTAATTCACTGAAATTATATGTGGTCATCTCGCACGTCATTATAGGTCACCTTAAGTCGAGATTCAAGGAAAACTATTGACCGGCCTGCTCAATTTCTTTCGTAAGATCAGCAACCTTATTTCCCTGTTTCTTCAAGATCTCCTTGCAGGCCTGAAGATGGACCAGGGCTTCTTTAAGGCTCTCCTCCAGGTCGTCAACCCCGATCTTTCCTTCCCGCAGATCGGCATAGATCATTTCCAGGCTCTCGAACGATTTTTGGTATTTCGCTTTTTTAGTTGCCATTTCCCCGCTCCTTTAAACTGACATTGCTGACTATTTTTCCATCAACCAGCTGGGTCAATATTTGTTCGCCAACGCCGACCTGGTCAAGCCGCCGCAAAACCCGGCCATCCTCTCCCCGGGTAATGCTGTAACCGAGCTTCAGCGTATTTTTCGGCTCAAAAATGGCGATCTTCTCCGCCAGGTGACTTAACGCGGCCTCTTGCCGCTTGATCTCTTCAAGCGCGGCGTTTGAAATGTTTTGAAAAAGATTTTCGATCGCTAAACTCTGCGCGACATGGCACTGCCTGGCTTCACTATTGATCTCCCGGATCAAAGAACGCAGTCTCTCCCGGCTATCCCGCAAGATCAGATTTGCCGACTGGTTGATCCCCTCGACCAGCTCGTCAACCGCGAGTTCATACTCCCTAACTTTTTCGACCAGGAAGGCGGCCGCCGCGGTCGGGGTCTTGAAGTTAGCATTGGCGACCATATCGGCCAGGGAAAGATTGATCTCATGGCCGATCCCGGTCAGGATCGGAAGCGGAGAGCCGGCGATCGCCAGGCCGATCGCTTTATTATCAAACCATTTCAAATCGGTTACCGCGCCGCCGCCGCGCACGATCACGACCGCGTCGTAATCCGCCGCCCGGCGGGCAACAACCTTCAACGCGCCAACTACTTCTTTCTCAACCCCTTCTCCCTGAACGGCTGAATTATAAAGATCGACCTTGAAAGGATAACGCGAGCCCCACAATTCGTGGATGAAATCGTTATATCCGGCGCATCCTTTCGCGGTGATCAACGCGACCCTAAGCGGACAGAGCGGAATCGGGATTTGCTTGTTCTTGTCCTGGACGCCAAGGGCCGCCAGCTCCTGGTAGAGCCTCAAGCGGAGAAGGTGGAGCTCTCCCAAGGTCACGCTCGGTTCAATGTCTTTGACGATCAACTGAAAGCGGCCGGCCTGCGGCCAAAGGTCGGCGACGCATTTTAATTGAACAATAATCCCATCTTTCAGGCCCAGTCCCCGATCGATCGTTCTAAGCTTGCCGTTGATCGTCGACAGATCGGTCCCCCAGCACATTGCTTGCGCCTGAGCGACCACTTTATTTGAGCCCTCTTCTTTTTCGCAAACAATAAAGGTCGCGTACCGTCCTCCGTCTCCCAGTTTGTAACCCAAGATCTCTCCTTTGACCCAAAGCCCTTCGGGGGCAAGGTCCTTGAGGTACATCTTGATAACCTGGTTTAATTGGCCAATAGTTAAAATTCTTTCGTTCATGCTAAATACCGATCGATCGTTTCCAGTAATTCCGGGAAACTTTTCGCTGCCACAGCGGCGCTTCGCGCGGTCGCCGCGTTAGGAAAAGATTTAAGGTACCAGATCGCGACCTTGCGCATCAGGCCAATGACGTTGCTCTTTGCCCGATATTCCTGGATATAATTGAGATGTCTTATTAATACTTCTTTTCGCTCGGCCAAAGTCGGCTCGTTGATCGGCTGGCCTAAGAGACGGCGTTCGATATTGGCGAACAGCCAGGGATTGCCAAAAGCCCCCCGAGCGACCATTACCCCGTCACAACCGGTCTCGGCCAGCATTTTTTCGGCCAACTCTGGAGAAAAAACGTTGCCCGAGCCAAAAACCGGGACCGAGACCGTTTCCTTAATCACTTTGATCGCGCCGTAATCAATGTCGCCTGAATAAAGCTGGCTTTTTGTCCGGCCATGGACAAAGATTGCCGCCGCTCCGTTCTTCTGGCAGTTCCTGGCGATCGCCGCGATCCGTTTGTGGTCCCTTTTATCATAACCGATCCGCAGTTTGACCGTTACCGGAATATCAACTGCGGCGGCAACCTTCCTGACGATGCTATACAAGGTTAGCGGTTCGCGCAAAAGATTGGCTCCTGACCCCTTTTTCATCATCTTTTTTACCGGACAGGCGGCATTGATATCAAGAAATGGGGGGGAGATCATCTCCAAGAGTATTTTTGCCGCTTTAGCCATGTCAGCGGCATCGCCGCCAATAAGCTGGGCGGCTAGCGGTTGGTCCCGTTCGTTAGTTTGCAAAAGTTCCCCTGTTTTGCGGGAATGATGAAGGAGCGAATTACAGTCAACCATTTCATAGAAAGCGAGCTTGGCCCCCTGCTCCCGGCAGATCAGCCTAAATGGCAGATCAGAACAGCCAGCCAGGGGGGCTAGAATGGTTTTCTCTATATTTAGCGAACCTATTTGTGGCATTGGTTAATTATACCTTAACCATAATACTTATTCTAACCGCAGAATGAATTCCGCGGTTAAAGCCAACAGTAACACCAATACTTTGACATCGTTTGTACTAAGGTTTATACTATTTCCTATGATATTGTTTCTCTTAAGGAGGTAAATCCTTGCACCGTTGGCTACACGACAGCGAAAAGCCGGTCTACACGATCCACGTCGCCGCGGAACTGATCGGCTGTCACCCACGGACCCTGCGGATCTACGAAGAGGAGGGACTGATCAACCCAAAGCGGACCCCCAAGAACTACCGGCTATATTCCCAAAACGACCTGGCCCTGGTCCGCAAGATCGCTAATTTGATCGATGAGATGAACTTGACACTGTCCGGGGTCAAAGCTTTATTTACCGTTGCCGAGAGTTTCAATATTGAGATCGATAAAATGTTCGACGAATTGCTACCTTAAGTTGCGGTTGGTTTCGGTATCATTTATAATCAAATCAGACGTTAACAGATCAAATCGAAAGGAATAAATAATATGTTATGCCAAAAATGCAAGGTTCGGCCGGCAACCGTCCATATCACAAAAATAGTCAACAATAAGAAAGCGACCTATCATCTCTGCAGTGAATGCGCCGCTCAAGAAGGTCTCCTCCCAACCATGGGAGGGGGAAACCTTGGCGACATGGGAGACTTCGGCTTCCCGGAGATCCCCGGCTTTTTTGAGTTCCCCGACATCTTCGCTTCGCTTTTAAAGCGCCGTCCAACGGAGCGATTTTTTGAATATTTTGCCGATTCAGCCAACCGGGCGCTCCAGCTCGCCACCGAAGAGGCCCAGCGACTTGGCCACGACCATGTCCGGACCGAGCACCTCCTCCTGGCGCTGATCAAAGCCGAAGGGCTGGCTTCCAAGGTCCTGCAAAAACTGGGAGTAGACATGGTCAATCTCTTTTCCGACCTCGAATCGCTGATCGGCCGGGGTGAAGGCTCGCCTAAAAAACTCGTCCTCTCGCCGCGCGCCAAGAAAACGCTCGACCTCGCTTACCAGGCGGCCCGCGAATTAGGATTTAATTATGTCGGCGAAGAACATTTCCTTCTCGGCATTGTCCGGGAAGGTGAAAGCATCGCCGCCCAGTCGCTCCACAAGAGAAAAGTCACTTTCGATAAGGTCGCCAAAGAGATCGTCGCAGAAGCGGAAAAATCCCATGGCAAGCAGGGTCCATTCAATGAAAATGAAGAGGACGAGGAAGCCGGTTTTGGAGATGAGGGCGGAATGGAAGGCTCGGGAGAAGCGTTTGGCGGCGCCGGACCGGAAGGAATGCTTAACTTCCCAGGTCTTGGGATCGGCGCCCCTCCTAGGCCAGCTAAACCGGCCCTGACCACCTTTGGCCGCGACCTGACCGCCATGGCGAAAAAAGGCGAGCTTGATCCGGTAGTTGGGCGTGAAAAAGAGATCGAAAGGATTATCCGGATCCTCTCCCGGCGGACAAAAAATAACCCAGCCCTCCTTGGAGACCCAGGGGTCGGCAAGACCGCGATCGTTGAAGGTTTGGCGGAACGGATCGTTAAAGGAGAAGTTCCCGACATCCTGCGTGACAAGACCGTTATCTCCCTCGACCTTGGCGGAATGGTAGCCGGAACCAAATATCGCGGTGAATTCGAGTCCCGGGTCAAAAAGGTCCTGGACGAAATTCTCGCCAAAAAACGGCAGGTTATCCTCTTTATTGACGAGCTTCACACCCTGGTTGGCGCCGGCGGCGCCGAAGGGGCGATCGATGCCGGCAACATGCTTAAGCCAGCCCTTGCCAGGGGGGAACTGCAAGTCATCGGCGCGACCACCGTCACCGAATACCGGAAAAACATTGAAAAAGACCCGGCCCTGGAACGCCGCTTCCAGCCGGTCCTGGTCAGCGAACCGTCGGTCGACCTGACGATCAAGATCCTGCAGGGACTGCGGGAACGCTACGAACAGCACCACCAGGTCAAGCTCCCGGACGCCGCCCTGGTCGCCGCCGCCACCCTGGCCGACCGCTATATTTCCGACCGTTTCCTGCCGGACAAGGCGATCGACGTCATGGACGAAGCGGCCGCCAAGGTCCGGCTCCAGATCTTCACCAGTTCGCCGGAATTAAAGAAAGTCCAAAAACAGCTGGAAGAGCTCAAAAGGGAAAAAGAATCTGCCCTGACCACCCAACAATATGAAAAAGCCGCCGCCACACGCGATAAGATCGGCGCACTGGAAAAACAAGCCAAAGAACTGACCGCCAAATGGAAACAGGAACACGGCTCTGAAGCGACCGTGACCGAAGACGATATCGCCAGCATCGTTTCCGACTGGACGGGAATCCCGGTCATTAAACTGACCGCCGCCGAAACTGAAAAGTTGATCCAAATGGAAGCCGAACTTCACAAGCGGATCATTGGCCAGGACGAAGCAGTTGTCGCCATCTCCCAGGCAATCCGCCGGGGTCGGGCAGGCCTTAAGCCTCCCCAGAGACCGGTCGGCTCCTTTATCTTTGCCGGTCCGACCGGGGTCGGAAAAACCGAGGTCGCCCGGCGTTTGGCGGAATTTCTCTTCGGCACGCAAGACGCACTCACCCGGGTCGACATGTCCGAATACATGGAAAAACATACCGTCTCCCGGCTGATCGGCGCTCCTCCCGGATACGTCGGCTACGATGAAGGAGGAACCCTGACCGAAGCGGTCCGCCGCAAGCCTTATTCAGTTATCCTCTTTGATGAGATCGAAAAGGCCCACCCTGATGTCTTCAACGTCCTCCTGCAGATTTTAGACGACGGCCGGCTGACCGATTCCAAGGGGCATGTGGTTGATTTTAAAAACACCGTTATCATCATGACCTCCAATATCGGACAGAAAGAGATCGTTTCCCAGGGGGCGATCGGCTTTCTGCCACGCGAAGACCGGGAAGCTTCTTACGAAAAAATGCGCGATACCGTCATGGGGGACATGAAAAAAGAGTTCCGGCCGGAGTTCCTCAACCGGGTCGACGAGATCATCGTCTTCCACCCGCTGACCGAAGAGGAGCTCAAGCAGATCGCCGGGATTCTGATCGCCGATATGCAGAAACAGGTCATCAACCGGGGATTAAAACTGGAGATCACCGAAGCGGTCAAAGAACGGGTTATCAAAGACGGCTTCGATCCAAAGTATGGCGCCAGACCCCTCCGCCGCGCCGTTCAGCACCTGCTGGAAAACCCGCTCTCCAACGAGCTGATCGCCGGCAAATTCAAGGAAGGAGATGTCGTGAAAGCGGACGTTAAAGACGAGAAGATCTTCTTTGAAAAAGGGGAGGGGGTCGTTGAAAAACCCAAGGAAACCTTGAGGACCGACGCACCAAAACGGGGCCGGCCGAAAAAAAGCGAAGCGTGAAAAAGCTATCCGCTCTATTAATTCTCTTCCTGTTGCTGTCGGTCGCGGCAAAAGCGGAGCTCTTTGAATACAAAAACCTCCTTCTGGAAACGAAAAAGAACCGGGCAAGAGACAAAGCCAGCGGCAAACAGCTCTGGAGCTCGACCATCAAAGTAGCCAGGCTTACCGATAAGGGGAAGGACTTTGTCTATATTACCGAAGACGGCTCCGGAATATACGGCGGGGAGAATAAAAACTGGAGTTCGCGCGCTTACTATTATTACAACGGAACAACCGCCCGCCCCTATCAGGCAAAATTAGTCTATAAATCGCCCGAAGGAAAAATCCTGCAAGTTATCGAAAAATCCTATGACCCGGAGGGCAAGAAGGCCCTTTTCCGCGTCAACAATAAGGACACCGCCCTAAATACGTCAAACGATCTGATCGACAAAGAACTTCTTGGCCTCGCCCTGGCCAATTATCCGTTCGATGAAAAAAGAGAGTTTAGTTTTCATCTTTTAACCAACGAGCCAAAGATCTACCCGATGACCATTAAGTACATTGGCGAAGAGCCGGTCGCGATCAACGGCAAAGAGATCGCCGCCCACAAGATCCAGATGATCCCGGACCTTGGAGCCTTGAATATTTTCGGCGCTTTCGTACCAAAAACATATTTCTGGTTCACCAAAGAGAAGCCCCACGACTTTCTCCGCTATGAAGGATTAGAAAGCGGGATGGGAACTCCATACATAGTGATAGAAACTGTTCAATAGATTTCTCCTCCTAACCTGCCAATATATGGTAAAATTAAGGTCATGAGCGAATATTTACCATCGCGACTTGAACCTAAATGGCAGGAGGAATGGACCAAAGCCAAGCTTTACCAAACCCCGGAAGGGACCGATAAGCCTAAGTTTTACGATCTGGTCATGTTCCCCTACCCTTCGGGGAACCTGCACATGGGACACGTCCGCAACTACGCCATCGGCGATATTATCGCTCGCTTCAAGCGGATGAATGGCTTTGCCGTCCTTCACCCGATCGGCTGGGACGCTTTTGGCATGCCGGCAGAAAACGCCGCCATCAAACACCAAACCCACCCTAAGCCCTGGACCGAGAAATGCATAGAGCGAATGACCGTCCAGCTCAAAAAACTGGGTATTAGCTATGACTGGGAGCGGGAAGTTAACACCAGCAGTGAGGAATATTACAAATGGACCCAATGGATCTTCCTCTTAATGTATCAGAAAGGGCTCGCCTACCGAAAAAAAGCGATCGTTAATTGGTGTCCAAAGTGCGATACGGTCCTTGCCAACGAACAGGTGGTCAAAGAAGATAAATGCTGGCGCTGTGATTCAACCGTTGAACAACGCGACTTGGAACAATGGTTCTTTAAGATCACCGCCTACGCCGACCGCCTCCTTGCCGACTTGGAAAAACTGACCGGCTGGCCGGAACCGGTCAAGATAATGCAGAGGAATTGGATTGGGAAAAGTGAAGGGGTCGAAATTAACTTCCAACTTCCAACCAACAACAAACAGCTAACAATTTATACTACCAGGCCTGATACTTTGTTTGGTGTCACTTACATGGTCCTGGCGCCGGAACATCCGCTGGCGCTGGAATTAGCTAAAGGGACGACGCAGGAAAAACCGGTCCGCGACTACATCGAAAAGGTTAAACACGAAAGCACCCATGAACGGGCGGTTTCGACCGGCAAAGACGGGGTTTTTACCGGGGGCTACGCCATCAATCCAGCGACCGGGGAACAGGTCCCGGTCTGGCTTGCCGATTACGTCCTGATGGGGTACGGCACCGGTGCGGTCATGGCGGTCCCAGCACATGACCAAAGAGATCATGACTTTGCTAAAGCCCACAACTTGCCCATTAAAGAGGCAGAACCTTATACCGGGGATATTGGAGCTAAAAAGATAAACTTCAAGCTCCGCGACTGGCTGGTCTCCCGTCAGCGTTACTGGGGCGCGCCAATTCCCGTTATTTATTGCGATAAATGCGGCACTGTCCCTGTTCCGGAAAGTGAATTGCCGGTCAAACTTCCGATGGACGTAAAATTTACCGGCGAAGGGGCCTCCCCCCTGACTCAATCCAAATCATTTCTGGAAGCTAACTGCCCGAAATGCGGCGGGCCGGGCCGGCGCGAGACCGATACGCTCGACACTTTCAACTGCTCCTCCTGGTACTACCTCCGCTACAGCGATCCGCGTAACAGCCAGGAACCGTTCAGCAAAGAAAAAGCCAAACGCTGGCTTCCCGTTGACCAATATATCGGCGGCATTGAACACGCCATCCTCCACCTCCTCTATTCCCGCTTCTTCACCAAGGTTTTATTCGACGCCGGCTGGGCGCCGACCGACGAGCCGTTCACCAACCTCCTGACCCAGGGGATGGTCGTCAAAGACGGCGCCAAGATGAGTAAATCCAAAGGCAACGTTGTCGACCCCGACTACATCGTGGAAAAATACGGCGCCGATACCGCCCGGCTTTTCATCCTCTTCGCCTCACCGCCTGAAAAAGAGCTCGAATGGTCGGATGCCGGAGTTGAAGGAAGTTATCGTTTCCTCGGACGGGTCTGGCGGTTGATCACTGAAAAAGAAATAGGCGCTACTAACCCGCAGGTCAGCAAAAAAACTCACCAAACAATTAAAGGGGTAACGGAAGATATCGACCGTTTCTCTTTTAATACGGCGATCGCTAAATTAATGGAATTAACCAATACAATGTACGAACTCGGCTCGACTCAGGAAGGGATAAAAGCCTTGCTCCTCCTCCTCTCTCCATTCGCCCCCCATCTGACCGAGGAACTCTGGCGGCAGTTGGGGAACAAAGAATCGATCCACCGTGAACCTTGGCTGAAATTTGACCCGGAACTGGTCAAAGAGAGCGAAAAGACGATCCCGATCCAGGTCAACGGCAAACTCCGTGATGCGATCGTTGTCCCGGCCGACGCGACCGAAGCGGTGGTCAAGGCGGCCGCCGACAAGAGCGAGAAAGTCGCTTCTTTTACCAAGGGGAAACAGGTCGTCAAAGTCATCTACGTCCCCGGCAAGATGCTAAACCTCGTGGTTAAGTAGATGCGCGAATTAATTGAAGCCATTCTCCCCACAGTTTTGAGGCCATCCCGTTATATCGGCAACGAGATCAACGCCGTTCACAAAGAATGGCATGACCAGCTGAAAGTTGCCATCGCTTACCCTGACCTCTACGAGATAGGAATGTCTAACCTGGCGGTCCAGATCCTCTATCATATTCTTAATGCCAGGGCCGACGTCATCGCTGAACGGGTATTCGCTCCCTGGGGAGACATGGAAGCGGCTTTAACAGCCAACAGATTGCCGCTCTTTACTCTGGAATCCTGGAAACCGCTCAATGAATTCAACCTGATCGGGTTTAGCCTCGGTTACGAGCTGAACTACACCAATGTCGTTAATATGCTCAAACTTGGCCGGATCCCGCTCCATCGGACCGAACGGGAAGAGACCGATCCGCTGATCTTTGCCGGCGGGCCAAGCCTGTTCAACCCGGAACCGGTCATCGACCTCTTTGACTTCATCGTCATCGGCGAAGCGGAAGAAGCGATCGTGGAAATAATTGAAGCGGCTAAGCAGACCACCCGCAAAGAAAAACTCGAGGCGCTCTCCAAGATCGAAGGAGTCTTTGTTCCAGGACATAGTGTTACGGTAACAAAGCGCCATATCAAGGACCTTTCTTCAGTCCCCTACCCAACCCAGCCGATCATCCCATTTACCGAACCGGTCCACGACCGCGCGGTGATCGAGATTATGCGGGGGTGTAAATGGGGATGCAAATTCTGCCAGGCGGGATGGACCACCCGCCCGGTCCGGGAAAAGAAACTTGAAACATTGATCGATCAGGCTGAAGAGATCGTTAAGAAGACCGGCTACGAAGAGCTCTCCCTGATCTCCCTTTCCAGCAGTGATCACAGCAAGATCGAGGAGCTGGCCAAAGAACTGGCGACCAGGAACGAAAAACGAAGGGTAAACATCGCTTTGCCGTCGATGCGGACCAATTCCTTTTCCGTAAAATTAGCCCACGAAGTCGCCCGGGTCCGCTCCAGCAGTATCACTATCGCCCCGGAAACGGGAAGCCAGCGCCTGCGCGATTATATCGGCAAAAAAATGACCGAGGAAAATATCATGGAAAGCGTCCAGGCGGTCTTCGCGAGCGGGATCGAAGCGGTCAAGCTCTACTTTATGATCGGCCTGCCGACCGAAACCGAAGAAGATCTGCTGGAGATCGGCCAGCTCGCCCGCAAGATCTTTGAAGTAGGCCGCTGTCATACCCGCCGGGTCAGGGTCACGGTCAATTTATCAACTTTTATCCCTAAGCCGCATACCCCTTTCCAGTGGGAGAGGCAGATCACGATCAATGAAACCCTGCAAAAACAGCGTTTAATTAAGGAAAGCATTCGCCAAAAGTTCATAGACGTCCGCTGGCACCAGGCGGAAGCGTCGTTTTTGGAAGGGGTCTTTTCCCGGGGGGACGCCAGGCTCCTGCCGGTCATCGAAAAGGCGTGGGAGCTGGGAGCGCGGCTCGACGCCTGGTCGGAATTTTTTGATTTTGACCGCTGGCTCAAAGCCTTTGCCGACTGCGGGATCGACCCAACCGACTACCTGCGCCAGCGAAGCAAAGACGAACCCCTTCCCTGGGATTATATCGACTCCGGGGTATCCAAGGAGCAGTTAATTGCGAGTACAAATTAAATACATAAAAGGCGAAGAAGTAAAGTTCATCTCGCATCGCGATTTGATCAGGGCCTTCGGCCGGGCGATCCGCCGGGCGGAGATCCCAATCGCTTATTCGCAAGGCTTTAATCCCCGGATGAAAATTTCCTGGGGCCAGGCCCTTAAAGTCGGCGCGACCTCTTCCGGAGAAACGGCCGAACTTTTATTAGCCCTCCCACTCTCCCCCAGTGAGGTTATGGCCCGCCTGAACCACCAGCTCCCAAAGGGACTTGCGGTGATCGGGGCGAATCTGCTATAATAACAAGGTTATGTACGCTGTAATTCAAACTGGTGGCAAACAATATAAGGTGACCCAAGGCGATATTATGGAAATCGAACTGATCGATAACCAGAACCAGGTCACCTTCAAAGAGGTCTTGCTGGTCGTCGATGGGGATAAAGTAGCCATCGGAACCCCGCACGTTAAAGGGGCGGAGGTATTGGCCAAAGTCATTGGGACCGGCAAGGACGATAAGGTCACCACTTTCAAGTATAAACGGAAGACCAACTACCACCGGACCATCGGGCACAGACAGCCTTTCACCAGAATACAAGTCGAGGAGATCAAACATGGCGCATAAGAAAGCGGGCGGCGCGTCCAGGAACGGCAGAGATTCTAAAGGCCAGCGCCTTGGGATAAAATCCTTTGGCAGTCAGATCATTTCCGCCGGGAGCATCATTGTCCGCCAGCATGGTAGCAGATTCTATCCGGGAACCAACGTCGGCATCGGCTCCGACTTCACCCTCTTCGCCAAGGTCACCGGCAAAGTCGTTTTTGAATCCGGCAAGAGGGTCAGCATCGTCCCTCAAGCCTAAATGGCCACCTACGATCTGATAGTTATCAAGATCGGCTCCAGCACTCTCACCACACCCGAAGGCAAGCTTGACCACCGCAACCTAAAACGGATCGTCTCGGAAACCGCCTCGCTCCTTAAACAAGGCAAAAAGGCGGTGATCGTGACTTCCGGCGCGATTGTGGCCGGCCTGGAAAAACTAAATTTGGGCAAGCCAAAGTCCATTCCGGAAAAACAAGCGGCCGCGGCCGTCGGCCAATCCCGTCTTATGCGGCAGTACGAAAAAGCCTTTGAAAAACATGGCATTACCGTGGCCCAGATCCTGCTGACCCGGGACGCCATCGTTGACCGGAAAAGATACCAAAACTCCCGCCATTGTCTGCAAACATTGCTGGCGGAAAATGTCGTCCCGATCGTTAACGAGAACGACACCGTCTCGATCGATGAAATTAAATTTGGCGACAATGACAATTTGGCCGCCCTAACAGCAAGGATGATCGGGGCCGACCTGCTTTGTCTGTTAACCGATGTGGCTGGTTTTTACATGAAAGATAAGCAGGGGGGTTCGGTAATCGTCCCGGAAATCAACAAGCTGACCGCCGAGGTAAAAATGGCGGCCGGCAGTCCCAAGACCCTGGTCGGGACCGGCGGAATGATCACTAAACTGCAAGCGGCCGCGATCTGCTTAAAATCCGGGATAGAGATGGCAATCATCAGCGGACGAAAAATCAACGCTTTAAAACAAGCGGCTAACGGCGCGGCGGTCGGGACTCTGTTCCGCAAAGCTTAGCCGATAATTGCCCGCAAGCCCCCTGGACATCCCCTCCCAAGCTCTGCCTCACGGTCACCTTTAAATGTACATTCCTCAACTCGGAGTACATCTTTTCAATGTTTCCGTTCTCAAATTTACCGGGGATCGTTTCATTGTAGGGGATTAAATTGATATGGCAGTCAAGGTGCCGGCTGATCGCGATGATCTCTTTGATGTCTTTCATCCGATCATTTATTCCCCTCAAGACGACGTATTCAATGGTTATCCGCCGGTTGGTCTTTGCCTGATAATCGCCGATCGCCTCCACAACGTTGGGAATCGAAGGAAGACTGCGGTAAGGAACGAGCTGGCGGCGGTCGCGGTCAAAAGGAGAGACCAGCGACCAGGCGAGACGATATTGTCCTGGTTCCCTGGCCAGGCGATTGATCCCGGCCGGTATACCAATTGTCGAAAGAACGATCTTGCGGGCGGCAATGTTGAGACCAAGGTCGTTGTTTAGATTTTTAGCGGCAGACAGCACATTATTGTAGTTAAGAAAGGGTTCTCCCATCCCCATAAAAACGAGGTTTGTTATCTGGTGCATTTTGGCAAAAAAGTAGACCTGTGAAACGATCTCGCCCGGGGTCAGGTTCCGGCGAAAGCCCCCCCGGCCGGTAGCGCAAAATAAACAGCCGATCGGACATCCCGCCTGGGAAGAGACGCAAACGGTCTTTCGCTCTTCTTCGTATTCCATCAACACCGCTTCAACTATTTTGCCATCCTTCAGTTCGAAGGCGGCCTTGATCGTCCTGTTCCCCTTTTTGATCTGGAGCGGCTTGGGGGTCTCGATCTCAAATTGCTTTGCCAGCTTTGACCGTTCACCCAGCTGAAGAGTGGTGATCTCGGAAAGGCTCTCTTTCCCTTTGCCATGAATCGAGCGGTACAGCTCGCGCGCCTTGAACGGGGCCAGCCCGAACTTATTGCCGATTTCCACTATCTCTTCAAAGTTTTTACTTCTTAAATCTTCCATATAATTCATTGTAACACGCGGGCAATAAAAAAGGGCCAACAGGCTGGCCCTCTTTTATCTCGACAGAAGTGAAAAGGTATGTCTTCGCTTCCATATATATATCGGCAAGTTCAGCGGATAATTTCACTCAAACTGAAATTAACCGGGCCATCCTCCGAAAGATATTTGGCGGCTCGTTGAATTTAACGGTCTATTCCTGTACAATGAACTGTTATTCCGCTTGGATTCTCTATTACAGAAAGGGGTAAACAATGAAACTTCGCGTTACGTTTCTCTTGTTAGCTCTCGTTTTCGTCGGCTCTCTTAGTTTAAGCTGCGCCCCATCAAACACAACCTCCAGCAGTGAGCGGGTTGTCGAATTTTGGGTCATGCCGAACTCTTTGAGCCCGGTCGCCGATATTGAGACCCTGCTGGTCCCGTTCGAAAAAAAGACCGGCATCAGGGTCAAGATAACTTCGGTCGATTGGGGAGCGGCCTGGAGCAAGATCACCACCGCCGCGACCTCCGGGGATGTTCCCGACATGGTACAGCTTGGTTCAACCTGGACCTCCGCCATCGCCAAGATGGGGGCGCTGGAAACATTCTCCAGGGAAGCAATCTCCTCGTTTGGGGGATCTAAAGCTTTTGTTCCCGTCGCTTGGCAAACTGTTGGGATCGAAAAGTCCGGCCAGGTCAACGCTATTCCCTGGTTTGTCGACGCCCGAGCCCTGTTTGTCAGGACCGACGCCTTTAAAAAAGCGGGGGTCAAACCGGGAGATCTTCAAACTTGGGACAGCTTTAAAAATGGCTTAAAGAAGCTCTACGAAGCCGACCTGGTCTTTGACGACCAGCCAATGGCCCCGCTGGGGATCTCTGGTAAAAACGACTGGAACGTCATTCATTCGCTCGCTCCCTGGATCTGGATGGCCGGCGGCGATTTCCTTTCCGCCGACCGGAAGACCTGTGTCCTTGATTCCGACGCCGCGGCCCAGGGGATCTCCTACTACATGAACCTGGTCAAAGAAGGGTATGTCCCTATCTCTTACCTTGAGCTCAACACCGCGCAGGTCAGCGCCAATTTTAACAGCGGCGCCTGTGCCATGTATTTTGACGGTCCCTACGAGGTAAAGACCTTGACCCGCCCCGCATCCGAAGGCGGGGCCCAAGGATCGCCCGCCGCCAAGAACTTTTCCGTCATTGGCTACCCGAAAGGACCCAAAGGGCGCATAACCTTTGTCGGCGGCTCTTCTCTGGCGGTCTTTAATCAGGGAAAGAACAAAGCGGACGCCCTTAAGGTCATCCAATACCTGACCTCGCTAAAGCCGCAGGTGGAATACGCCAAGGTCACCGGCTTTCTCCCGGCCAGGGTCGAAGCTTTCAAGGACCCGTTCTTTTCCAATGATCCAAAGCTTAAGGTCTTTAAAGAAGCGGTCTTCTACGGCAAAACCTACCCGGCGATCCCCGCCTGGGGTCTGCTGGAGCCGATCCTGACCAGACGCTTAGGAATAATGTGGGACCAGGCAACCTCGGACAATAACTATGACCCGGCCAGGATCAAACAGCAGTTAAAACTGGCCAAAAAAGAAGTTGAAGCGATCTTAAACCAGCATCAATAGCTGATCGGCTGGAAAGGTATAGGGTTATGTGCGGAATTTTTGGCTACATCGGTCGTAAAGAGGCCCTCCCCTTCCTGATCGAAGGATTGAAAAAGCTTGAATACCGCGGTTACGATTCCGCCGGCGTCGCGACCATCAAAGGCGGGAAGATCCAGCTCAGCAAATGCGTCGGCAAAATATCTTTTCTTGAAGACAAGCTGGCCCAAAAGCCGCTGACCGGAAAGATCGGCATCGGCCACACTAGGTGGGCGACCCACGGCCAGCCATCCGACGAGAATTCTCACCCCCATCAAGACTGCAAATCAGAGCTGGCGGTCGTTCATAACGGGATCATCGAAAATTACCAGGAGCTAAAAATCCAGCTTAGCGGCCGGGGCCATCGCTTCCTCTCCTCAACCGACACCGAGGTCCTGGCCCACCTGATCGAAGAAAATTATCAGGGGGATCTTCTGTCCGCCGTCCGCAAAACGATCGAAACGGTCCGCGGCACTTACGCCATGGCGGTCATTTCCAAGTCCGACCCAAAAAAGATCGTCGTCGCCCGCTCCGGCAGTCCGCTCATCATCGGCCTGGGAGAGAACGAACTCTTTCTCTCCTCCGACATCCCGGCCATGCTTAAATATACCAGCCGGGTCATTTATCTGGAGAACGGTGAATTGGCCGTAATGACCCCGGGCGGGGTCAAGGTCTTTGACCTGAAAGGTAAAGAGATCGCTAAAGAGATCGACCTGATCTCCTGGGACCCGGAATCGGCGGAAAAAGGGGGCTACGCCCATTTCATGCTTAAAGAGATCCACGAACAGCCGAACGCCATCCGTAAAACGATCGCCGGGCGGATCCAGCCGGACAGCCACAAGATTCATTTTGACGAGCTGACAATGACCAAGGAAGAGATGAGAACGATCAACCGAGTTGTCTTTACCGCCTGCGGGACCAGCTGGCACGCCGGCCTGATCGGCGAATATCTTTTTGAGCAATTCGCCCGGCTCCCGACCGAAGTTGAATATGCCGCCGAGTTCCGCTACCGCCACCCGATCATCGACAAGAACACCCTGGTGATCGCCATTACCCAATCGGGAGAGACCGCGGACACCCTGGGGGCGGTTTGGGAAGCCCGTGCCCAGGGAGCCAAAACGATCGCCATTTGCAACGTCGTCGGCTCGACGATCGCCCGGGAATCCGACGGCGTCATTTATACCAACGCCGGCCCGGAGATCGGGGTCGCCTCGACCAAGGCCTTTACCACCCAGCTGACCGTTATTTACCTGCTGGCCTTGCTCTTCGGCAAGGTCCGCGAAATTATTTCCGAAAGCGAAGCGACCAAGCTGATCCAGGACCTGATCGAGATCCCGGACAAACTGGAAAAGGTACTGCTTGGCGAAGAAGGGATCGCAAAGATCGCAGGTAAATTTTACCAGGCGACCAATTCCCTTTATCTGGGCCGCGGCAAAGGTTTCCCCATCGCCCTTGAAGGGGCTCTCAAATTAAAAGAGGTCTCTTACATCCACGCCGAAGGCTACCCGGCCGCGGAAATGAAGCACGGGCCGATCGCCCTGATCGACAAGAACATGCCGGTCGTCATCCTCGCTTTTGCCGGGCGCCGCTACGAAAAGGTCCTCGGCAATATCGAAGAGGTCAAAGCCCGGGGGGGCCAGGTCATCGCCATCGCCACCGAAGGGGACGACGCGATCGCCAGACAGGCTGACGAAGTCCTCTACATTCCCAACACCACCGAGGCCCTCTCGCCGCTCCTGGCGGCGGTGCCGCTCCAGATCTTCGCGTACTATATCGCTCTCAAGCGGGGGTGCCACGTCGACCAACCGCGCAATCTGGCCAAAAGCGTTACGGTTGAATAGCCCGCCGTATTTGACTTTTAGCCCCGACAGGTATATAGTATTTTTAAGTGAAAAGTCCGCTTTTTAGCAAAGACATCGGCTTGGCACTTAACGTGGGCGTTGAGCTCGCGGTTGGGGTTTTTCTTGGAGCCTTGATCGGATATAAGCTTGATGAAATATGGCACACACTCCCCTGGCTGATGATCGTCGGGATCATCCTTGGAGCACTGGCCGGCTTCTGGAACGCTTATAAAATCGCCGCCCGCCCGCCACGGTAAAATAATAATATATGGTTGATATTCTCGAACATTTTCAGGCGCCCGTTTACTACCACCTTCAGTTATTTGGCGTTGATCTTTCCATTACTAAGGCGGTCGTCAGCATGTGGGTCGTTGTCGCGGCGGTCTTTTCGTTCTTTTGGCTGGCGACCCGTCGGCTCTCCACGATCCCCGGCCGAGCGCAGAGCGTGGCCGAGGTAAGCATTGAACTCCTGCAGGGACAGCTTGCCGGCATCCTTGGTGATGAAACAAAAAAGTGGCTTCCCTTCCTGCTGACCCTTTTTCTTTTTATCTTAGGTTGCAACCTTTCCGGACTAATTCCGGACTGGTTTTCAGCCTCCTCCAATATTAACTTTACCGCCACCCTGGCGCTCATGGTGATCATGGTCGCGACCGGCGCGGGGATTGCCAAGCACGGCTTTTTAGGTTATTGTAAATCCATTGTCCCCAGCGGCCTTCCGCTGGCTATTTTGCCACTTTTAATCCCGATCGAGATCATTAACCAGCTCGCCAGGCCGTTTTCCCTGGCGGTCCGCTTGTTCGCCAATGTCTTCGCCGGGCACACCGTTCTTCTCGCCTTCATCTCGATGATCCTGATATTTAAGAATGTTTATGTCGCGCCGCTCCCGGTGGCCGGGCACGTTATCGTCTCGATCCTGGAGCTGCTCTTTGCTTTCATTCAAGCGTTTATTTTTATGTTTCTCTCGGCTGTTTACGTGGCTGAAGCGACAAGCTCCGGCCACTAAATAAATTTTTTGAAGGAGGAATTGACATGGGAATTGATCTGACCACTTTAGCGGCAGGATTATCGATCGGACTGGTCGGTGTGGGAGCGAGCGTCGGGGTTAGCATGATCGGACAAAAGGCGATCGAATCGATGAGCCGCCAGCCGGAAATGGCCGACCAGCTTAGAACAAGCGCGATCCTGTTTATCGCCTTTATCGAAGCGATCGCGCTCTACGCCCTGGTCGTTTCACTGCTGTTGATCCTATTAAAGTAAGATGTTCGAGCTAGAAACCGGTCTGATTTTCTGGACGCTGGTCAGCTTTGGGGTGCTTTTGCTCCTCCTCCGGCAATTTGTCCTGCCGGCCCTGATCAATTTCATGGAGGAGAGGGAAGCGTTTTTTGCCAAACGCCTGGCCGACTCGGAAAAAATAAAAAAAGACACGGAAGTCATGCTTCGCCTTTACGAGGAAAGAATGAAGGAGGCGAGCAAAGAGGTTACGGAGCTTAAGGAAGAAGCACGGCTTGAAGCCCAGATCCTGCGCAACAAGCTGGTCACCGAAGCCCGTCTTGAATCCAAAGCCCTGCGCGACGGCGCCATGAAAGAGATCGCGAAGGAACAGCGAAAAGCGCTCGAAGAGATCCGCGATCAATCGGCCGCGTTGATCGCCGAAGCGACCTCTAAGGTCATAAAGAAGGCCTTGACCGCGGAGGACCAGCATCGACTGGTCGCGGAAAGTCTGCGCGAACTGGAAAAGGAGTTTTCCCCTGGATCTTGAAATTGACTATAAAAAACTGTACGAATGGGCGAAAGAAGAGAACCTACAGCAACAGCTGGAAGAAGAGCTTTACTTCATCAGCAGGCTGATCTATTCAAACTACCAACTGCGGCTTTTCTTCCAGGGCTCATCGGTAACCCCGGAGAAGAAGCTTTTGGTTTTCCGCGACCTTCTGCCGCCAAACTCGTCGCGGCTTTTCGTTAAACTGGTCGAATTTTTGATCAGCGACGGGCACAGCAATCAGCTGGGGAAGGTCTCCGAAGCTTATACCCAACTTTATTCGGAGATGGAAGGGGTTTCGCTTGGCCAGATCGTTTCTGCCGTTCCTCTCGACGACAACACGATCAAGGGGGCCGAAACTTCTCTGCGGCGGATCTTTGATCGGAACATCAAACTAAAAAACGATGTTAATCCCTCGATCATGGGGGGAATAATCATTAAGATCATCGGGGGGATGATGATCGATCTAAGCCTCAAAAAAACACTAACCGAATTGAAATATTCACTGGCCAATATTCCAGTATAGATAAAGGAGCGGTATATGTCCGACATGAAAAACTATCACAACATTTCGGAGGCGATCAAGAAACGGATCGAGGAGTTCGAGGCCCAGGCCAAAGTCGATGAGGTCGGGATCGTCCTGGAATCCGGAGACGGTATCGCCCGGATCCGCGGGCTCTCTTCGGCGCAGGTCGGCGGCATGATCGAATTCCCCAATAATATTTACGGCCTGGTCAGCAACCTGGAGAGGGACGAGATTACCGCCATGATCCTGGCTGGACACGTCAGCGTCCGCGAAGGGGACTGGGCAAAAAATCTTCACCGCCTGATGGAAGTCCCGGTCGGCGACCCCTTACTCGGCCGGGTAGTCAACGGCCTCGGCCAGCCGCTTGACGGCAAAGGACCGATCAAGACCGAGAGGACCAGGCCGGTGGAAGCCCCCGCGCCAGCGGTCGTCGACCGCCAGCCGGTCAAAGAACCCCTCCAGACCGGCTACAAGATAGTCGACGCCTTGATCCCGATCGGCCGCGGCCAACGCGAGCTGATCATCGGCGACCGCTCGACCGGCAAGAGCACCATCGCCATCGACACGATCATTAACCAAAAGGGACAGAACGTCATCTGCATTTACGTGGCGATCGGGCAAAAGACCTCGACCGTCGTCGAAACCGTCGGCACCTTGCTCAAGCACGGCGCGATGGACTACACCATTATCGTCGACGCTCCCGCCTCCGATCCGGCGGCGCTCCAGTACCTCGCCCCCTTTTCCGGGACCGCCATGGGGGAAGAGTTCATGCACCAGGGAAAAGACGTCCTGATCGTCTATGACGATCTCTCCAAGCACGCCACCTCTTACCGGATGATCTCTCTTCTGCTACGCCGCCCGCCGGGGAGAGAAGCCTATCCCGGGGATGTTTTCTATCTCCACTCCCGTCTCCTGGAGCGCTCGGCCAAATTAAGCCAGGCCAAAGGTGGAGGTTCGCTGACCGCCCTGCCGATCATCGAGACCCAGCTCGGCGACGTTTCCGCTTACATCCCGACCAACGTCATCTCTATTACCGACGGGCAGATCTTCCTTTCCAACGAGTATTACAACCAGGGGATCAGGCCGGCGATCGATGTCGGGATCTCCGTCTCGCGCGTCGGCGGCAAGGCGCAGATCAAAGCAATGCGCAAGGTTTCCGGCTCTCTCAAGCTGGAGCTCGCCCGCTACCGGGAAAAGCAGTCGTTCGAGATGTTCTCGTCGGAACTTGAAAAAGAGACCCAGGACCTGCTGGCCAAGGGGGCCCTACTGGTCGAAGCGCTCAAGCAGAACAAGCACGACCCTCTACCGGTCGAAGAACAGATCGCTTTCCTTTATGGCCTATCCAATAATTACTTTAACAACTGGCCGAAAGACAAGGTCAAAGAGTTTAAGGTTCGCTTTTTTGACTATATCAGGTCACGTGGAGCGCAGGCCCTGGAAAGTATCCGGACGACCAGCGACATCACGCCGGAAACCGAAACGGGCCTAAAAGAACTGGTCCAAAGCTTCCTTAAAACAATAAAATGAGAGCAGTCGTCCAATTAAAAAACAGGTTTGACGCGATCTCAAAGGTCAACAAGATCGCCAACGCCATGCAGATCGTCGCCATCGCCCGGATCGGCAAGATCCGAAAAATGGAAAAGATGGCGGCGGCCTACGAAGCGGCACTGGAGAAGATCCACGATCGGATCGCCGAAATAATGGTCAAGAAAAAGCCGGATGACGAACAGAAAAAGAAGGCCGGGGGAAGCCTGATCGTCGTCATTTCCTCGGAAAAGGGCTTTTGCGGGAACTTCAACACCCTGCTTTTTGACCGGCTGACCCGTCGTTATAAGCCGGAAGAAGCAGACCTGGTCGTCCTGGGACGCAAAGCGATCGAATTTTTTCGCGGCCGCGGCTACAAGATCGTGAAGGAATTCGCTAAAGTGACCGACCAGCCGACCTGGGCCAGAGTTTCGCTGATCTACGAAGAGATGGAAAAGCTCTTTGACGAGCGGTATTCCGAGGTGATCGTCGCGTACAACAGCTTCAAGTCGGTAATCAGCCAGGAGCCGACTTTTTACCGTTACCTGCCGTTCGAGCGGAAAGAGATCAAACAGGAAACAGGCTGGTTCATTTTTGAGCCGATCTCCCCCGCCCTGCTCGCCTCAGCCGAAAAGGGTTTTCGGGCGGCCAGGCTGTTTAGGATCATGGTGGAGAACCTGCTGGGAGAGATGGGGGCCAGGATGATCGCCATGCGGTCCTCGACCGATAATTCCAGGGAATTAATGGACGAACTGAACATCAAGCTGAATAAAGCGCGCCAGGCCTCGATAACGGCCGAGTTATCGGAGATCGCCGGCACGATCGAAGCAATGCGAGGAGGAGCAGAATAATGAATGGTAAAATAATCCAGATCATCGGTCCGATCATCGACGTCCAGTTCCCGCCGGACAAGATCCCGGCCATCCGCAACGCTCTCCAGATCAACTATCACGAGAAAGATCTCAACCTGGAAATCACCGCTGAAGTCGCCATGCATCTTGAAGGAGGGGTTGTCCGGGCGGTCTCGCTGGAGCCGACCGACGGCTTGCGCCGCGGCATCGACGTCGTCGACACCGGCAAGCCGATCTCGGTCCCGGTCGGCAGAGAAGCCCTTGGCCGAATGTTTAACGTCCTCGGGGAGACGATCGACAATCTGGGGGAGCTGAAGACCGGAAAAACTTATCCGGTCCGGCGCGACCCCCCAAACTTTGAAGAAGTGATCGCCAGAAACGAAATATTTGAGACCGGCATTAAAGTCATCGACCTGATCTGCCCCTACGTCAAGGGTGGGAAGACCGGCCTTTTCGGCGGCGCGGGGGTCGGCAAAACCGTGATCATTGAAGAATTAATCCACAACATGGCAACCAAACACGGCGGGATCTCCGTCTTCTCCGGGGTCGGCGAGAGGACCCGCGAGGGGAACGACCTCTGGCTGGAAATGAAAGAGTCCGGCGTGCTCGATAAGACCGTATTGATCTTCGGCCAAATGTCGGAACTCCCCGGCGCGCGGCAGATCACCGCCATGACCGGGCTGACCCACGCCGAATATTTCCGCGACGAAGAAGGCCAGGACGTCCTCTTTTTTATTGACAACATTTTCCGGTTCGTTCAGGCGGGAGCGGAGATCTCTACCCTTCTCGGCCGCATGCCTTCGGCCGTCGGCTACCAACCGACCCTGCAGGCGGAGATGGGACGCTTTCAGGAGAGGATCGCCTCGACCTCCAAGGGGTTTATCACATCGATCCAGGCGGTTTACGTCCCGGCCGACGACATCACCGACCCGGCCGCGGCGGTCACCTTCTCCCACCTTGATTCGACGACCGTTCTTTCCCGGCAGATCTCCGCCATCGGCATCTACCCGGCGGTCGATCCGCTCGCTTCCACCTCCCGGATCCTTGATCCTTCGGTCGTCGGAGAAGACCACTACCGGGCCGCTCGCCGCGTCCAGGAGATCCTTCAGCGCTACAAAGAACTGCAGGATATCATCGCCATTCTCGGCGTTTCCGAGCTTCCGGAAGAGGACAAGCTGATCGTCAACCGGGCGCGCAAGATCCAGAACTTTCTTTCCCAGCCGTTCTTCGTGGCACAGGACTTTACCGGCATGGCCGGCAAATTCGTCCCGCTGACAGAAACGATTCGCGGCTTTCAGGAGATCATCGACGGAAAACACGACGACCTGCCGGAGACCGCTTTCTATATGGTCGGAACGATCGAAGAAGCGATCGAAAAGGGAAGAAAACAATGAGCGAGTTCCTCTGCCGGCTGGTCACTCCGGAAAAGATCGTCTTTGAAGGAGAAGTCAGCTATCTTAACGCGAGCACGCTGATGGGGCCGACCGGGATCCTGGCCCGCCATGCCCCACTGATCTCGCCGCTTAGCCCGGGAAAGCTGGAGCTCCATTTGCCGAATAAAACCTGCGCCAACTACCAAACCGGCGAAGGATTCCTGAAGGTTGAAAACAACCGAGCGGAAATTTTTTCCCCAGAAATTTCCCCTATTTGATCCCCAGGTCAGTCGGCGCCCGGCCAAGCGACCGCAAAAGGTCCAATGTCTCTTTGATCTGATCGCCAATCTCTTCTTCAACATGCGCCCGATCCGGATAAATGCCGTAGAGTTTCCGATACTTGAGCGGCGTGACGTTCAGCATGACCGAATTCCCCCCGGCCAGCAAACCAAGCCGCCGGGCCGCCGGATCAAGGGTCTCAAAACCGGTCGTTACCAGGATCTTGGCCATCGGGTCGACAATTCTGGCGACCGCCAGGGTCTTGAGTACCAGGCTGGTTGGCGGGCCATCCGGTAAAACAGGGCCAAATGAGTACATCTCGGTATGAAGTTCTTTGGCCAATAAAATGTCATTGAGCAGATCAACTTCGGTCTGGGTCGGAAGGCCGATCAAACCGCCGGTCAAGATCAGATAGCCAAGTTCATAAGCGTGTTTTAGTTCATCGATCCGATCTTGAAGCTTATCTCCCGGATGAAGATTGGCGTAAAGCGCTGGGTTGCTCGTCTCGAAACGAGCCAGAAGCCCCCTCGCCCCCGCCTGGTACAACTTGGCCAATCCCTCTTTGCCAACCTCGCCAACAGAGATAAAGATCAGGACCGCGTGCCGGGCTTTGATCTCTTTGATCAATGCCGCGATCCGGTCAACGGGAAAAGCCGGATCCTCTCCGGCTTGCAGGACCAAAGCCTTAAAACCATACTTGTCGATCGCCTCGGCGGCGGTGGCCAGGATCTCTTCATCACTCATCCGGTAACGCTTTATCTCACTGCTCCGCCTGATCCCGCAGTAAGCACAATCGTTTTGACAGCAGTTGGAGAATTCGATTATCCCGTGGACACAACAGGCGTTGGTAAGATGCTTTTGGCGGAGGAAATTGGCGGTCTTGTAAAGCATGTCCAGTTCCTTGTGGTCTTCGGCCTTAAGCAGTCGGAGCAACTCATCGCTCTTTAATTGCCGGCCTTCGGCCGCTTTGTCGAGGATCGCGCTAAACTTCTTATCGATTCCCTCGGCGCCGCGGACAAGGCGGGATATCCTGATGTCGGTCTTCTTGAGGGCAAAGAAGAGCTCTTCCCAAGCGGCAAGAGTTTCCCTGGCTTCTTTTTCTTCGACGGTTGAGATGAGAAATCCACCCTGGGCAAAAACATAGTCGCCGATCCTAATTTTGGAAAGCTCATTAATGGCGGTTTTCTTTTCACCAAAGTAGTCAACGGTGACGGTCTTGCCGTTTATCTCGGTGATCTGGCCGGGGATAGCGTAACACATTTAGACTATTATAGCATCAGAAAACCCGCGGCAATTCAAACCGGCTTCGCGGCTCTCGCCCTGTACGTATTTGACTTTTTTACTCTCTTTTGCGCCTTGTCCATTTTCTTTATCCGGCAACAAAGAAAATGGACAACCAATAGGCGAGAGAGATATTTTCTAATACGTACAGGCCAGGATCAAGGCAGTGTATATTTAAAATAAGTTAAAAATACCCACTAACTAATATATCTTCTTCCACCCTCTCAACATGGATATTCTTCAGCCATTTGGCTTGCGCGGGGAGAGAGACGCCAACACCTTCGACCGACGTTTTAGCATCGCGGCCGCCAAAGACCTTGGGGACGATAAAAAAGAATGCCTTATCGACCAACCCGGCTTCGAGGAATGATGCGTAAACTTCGCCTCCCCCTTCAAGCAACAGACTGGTGATCTTCATTTCGCCGAGCTTTTTTACCAGCGCCTTGACGCTGACGCGATCGCCGCTGACCGGCAAATGGAGAATTTCCGCCCCTTTCTTTTTCAGCGCCTCGATTCGGGCGGCCGGCGCTTTTGGCCCGACCGCGACGATCGTCCGCTGGCCTTTGGAGAGAATATCGGCCTTGAGCGGGGTCCGCGCCATGGTATCAAGGACTATCCGGATCGGGTCCTTAACCTTCTGGACCCGGCGGACATTAAGTTTGGGATTATCGATCAGCACGGTCCCGACCCCGACCAGGATCGCGTCGTATAAGTTGCGCAGATGATGGGCGTAGCGCAGGGAAGCCGTCCCCGCGACCCAGCGGCTGGCTCCGGTCCGGGTGGCGATCTTACCATCAAGGGTCATTGCCGTCTTCATGACGACAAAAGGGAGTCCGGTCGTAATATATTTATTAAAGACTTCGTTTAATTTTTTTGCTTCGTCTTCAAGCAGACCAACCTGGACCTTGATCCCATGACGGATCATTTTTTTTATTCCCCGCCCATTGACCAGGGGATTGGGGTCCTTCATCGCCACAAAGACTTTTTTGATCCCGGCATTTATGATCCGGTCGGCGCAGGGGGGATTATTCCCAAAATGGGAGCAAGGCTCGAGGTTGACATAAAGGGTCCCCCCTCTGGCCTCAAGTCCGGCTTTGTCGATCGCCCAGGCTTCCGCGTGAGGTGTGGCGACTTCGCCGTGATAGCCCATGGAAATGATCCGGCCTTCTTTGACCAAGACCGCTCCAACCAGCGGATCGGGGGTCGTCCGCCCTTCGGCCGATTTTGCCAGGCTTAGCGCCTCGCGCATGAACCTTACGTCGTCTTCAGTCCACATATGTGGTTATCATAACATTGAATCTTAAAAACTTCGACCGCGGGTCTCGCGATTAAAACGGCGGAGTAAATGCTCAAAAATAAATTCGTCGGCGTGTCCAAGCTCCGTGAGCATATAGCCAAAATACGGCTCTTCGATTTGGGTCAATGGCTGGATAATTCCTTCCGGCTGAAACATCTGGTCCCGCTCATAAAGGACAACTAACGGTTCCGGAGCGGATTTGATCGACAAGTATTCAACGATCGCCGAGTAAAAAGCGTCAACCTCTTCTTTCCGTCCACCGATCAGAAGAAGACTGGCCATCGCGATGTGTTCTGCAAGAACCGCTCCGACCTGTTGCCTAAAATTATTAGGAATCATCGGCATCGCCAGCGGGTTCAAGAACATATCGACGACGGCTCCCCCTTGACGGCGCAAAGCCCGCGAAGCCAACAGGGCGAGATCCCTAGAGTAGTTGAAAGAAGTCGGGTTAAAAACTGTCCAATCATGAATTATCGGCGGGCGGACAACATCATATTCGGCAACGCTGGCGTCACGATTGTTCTCCAGCTCCGCCACAAATCTTTCCATCTGGCCTAGTTGCAGGCGGCTTTTAAAAGGGATCGAAGCCTTGACCTGGCCGTTTAAAAACCCGCCGCTTTCCAAGGGAAAGGTTTTCCTCATCCCAGTCAGGAGACTGCCGGCATCGGCGGCACCGGTTTCCAGCGTCAATCGAGTAACCAGCAATAAGCCCTCGTCAGATCCGCTCACAAGGCTGTTTAGTTCTCTGGCCGCGTCCGTCGCCAAAACCTCCCCGTTGATCAATCGATCTATCATTCCCCTCACTTGTTCCGGATAGACGCCGGCAATCTCAGCCAACCGCAAAAAATAGTGTGCCAATTCGGCGTTTAATATTTCGCCCGCGAAACGACAACGATATTCCTGATCCTTGCCGGCTAAACAATCGGCAAATCGGAGTCGGGCCAAAGGATTGTTTAATAAACGACCATAATCCCGATATTGCACTTCCTCTCCGATGTTTAGGCGCATCATTCCGATGTTTCCTGCCAATGGACGATCGATCTCGGCCTCGGCGTCCCGAAAAACAGCGGATCTCAATCTTAATCCGATCTCCGGATCGGCTATTATCGCCGCCTCCAATGGAGAAACGTCCGGAGGTAAAAAGGTTTCGACATGCATTGAATCATGCTTCTTTTTAATTAGCAATGAGGTTGGCTTGGCCCTAGCGAGCATTTTGACCAAGGCGATCTTCATTCTTTTGTCTTGCGTCCTGAAAATGACCCTAAGCCAATCGGTCTTTAACCAGGGGATATCTGGCTGCCTGAACTGTCCGCCTTGGGCCAAGGGAGCGGACAAGACTCCTTCATCAGCCGCTTTTTGCATCTCACCAGTCCTAATCTGGAATCTGACCGTCAGTTTACCGTCGATTAAAACAGCGGTATGGAGAGACCGATATCCGTTAAGCTTGGGATCGTTCACGTGATCGCGAAAAAAGCTATCCAGCGGGATCCCGAGCTGATGAATAATATCAAGAAGGGCAAAACAGTCATCAATCGACCCAACCACGACTCGTATCATCAATATATCAGAAATCCGGCTGGGGTCGGTCCCTCGAACGATCGCCGATTGGTCGGCTTCGTAAGGAGTTTTCGGCCGTTGTTTAACGCTCAACCCGGCCATTTTAGCGTCTAATAGCTCTCTCCCTTCCGGGGTCACGACTAGTTTTTCTCCCAATGTCCGGCGCCACAAAACCAAATATTCGGCTTTGATCGCCGCGGCCATCCCATCAAGCGTCTCTTTGTTTTCTTGAAGCAATCCATCGATAATCCCGCCGATCTGTTGATATCGCTCGGGCTCTAGCTTCCGAAAAGCAAGATCAGCCAGCGGCCGGGAGAGGCTCATCATGCCGCACAATCGAGCCAACGGAACATAAAACTCGAGCGCTTCTCGGCAATTGCGTCCACGGCTCTCTTGACTTAACCACTCGGCATCCTCCAAATTGATGAGCCGGTCAATGATCTTTAGCCGCAGGACCCTAATATCGGTTGTTAAAGCGGAGACAAATTTGTCAATGTTCTTCCCATCGATTAACCGATCTTTTTCAAGTTGTTCTATTTTTGTTAAGCCGTCCACTATGCCTGCCGCCACTGGACCAAATCGCTCCCTGATAAAATCGAGGCTGATCATCGTATCCTCAACCGTGTCATGAAGCAAAGCGGCGACTAATTCGTCAGCGATTCCAATCTTAAATTGAACGACCGCCCGTTCGACAAGTTGAATGGGGTGCTCAGCGTATGGCTCGCCGCTGACTTTTCTTTTCTGTCCCTGGTGGGCAAAAAGACAGACCCCGGCCGCTTCAAAAAAACAATCTTGGTCAAAACCAGCGTTAAGGGCTTTCGCTTGCTTAGCCAGGGTTTCTATACGACCACAAAAGGAGGAGCGGATCACCAGCTGGTGGTAAAACGAACGTTCAGCGGGAACACAGTACGTTTGTCCGTTTTTTCTAATGACAGTTCCCCTGACACCTAAAATAACCATATCAGTTATTTTTTCGTCAGGTAGCGGCAACAATTTCACCTGATAACGAGGAATACCTTTAGTTATGAGGCTTTCAGCTGTCTGATAACGGCGGGAGGATCGGCCGCGTAGAAGATCGCCGACCCGGCAACCAGGACATTGGCCCCGGCCTTAACAACTTCTTTAGCTGTTTCAAGATTAATGCCGCCGTCGACTTCTATATCAACTGACAACTTACGACTAACAACTAACGACTTAAGAGCTTTGATCTTAGGCAAGACTTCGGGCATGAATTTTTGGCCTTCAAAGCCAGGGTTAACCGACATTAACAGGACCATGTCGATCTTTTCCAGCACGTGGAAAATTGATTCGACCGGGGTCGCCGGGTTGACTACCACCCCTGGCCTGGCATTGTTTTGCCTGATCAGCTCAATATCGCTATCTAGGTTTTTTGAGGATTCAACATGGATAGTGATAAGATCGGCCCCCGCCCTGGCGAAGTCGGGAATAAAGCGGTCCGGGTTTTCGATCATCAAGTGGACGTCGAGCGGCAGTTTGGTCGCTTTGCGGCAAGCCTTGACGACCAATGCGCCAATGGTAATGTTAGGAACAAAGTGGCCATCCATCACGTCAATGTGGATCAGGTCGGCGCCGGCCGCTTCAACCTTTTTTATCTCCGCTTCCAGCGTCCGGAAATCGGCCGAGAGAATGGAAGGAGCGATCAAGGTCTTCATTTTACTTCCTCCGATACTGCTTGTTGAGTGGAAATAAGCAGGTCAATCCCGTCACCAACGGCCGACATCTCTCCGGGCAGGGGCTCCTGGGCCAAAACAACCCCTTCCGGCAGATCAAAGTTTAGTTCCCCGTTCAAATCGCCGGCCTTAAGCCCGACCGCCTCCAGCATTTTAATCGCCTGATTGACATCTTTCCCGACCAGGTCGGGGGCCGCGATCCTCTGCTTGCCGGAACTGATCATCAAACTAACGACGCGGTCAACTTTGACCCGCCGCCCCGCTTCCGGCCGTTGGGAAGCGACCGATCCTTCCGGCACATCGGCCTGCCGAACTTCTCCGGCGATGGCAATCTTGAGCTGGGCCTCTTCGATCCTGGCCGTTGCCTGCTGTTTGGTCATCCCTTTAACGTCTGGAACGATCGTTTCCGGCAGATCGTCAAAGTAAGTTAAATACAAATAACCGGCAATGACCGGGGACAAGATCAAAACAATGATCAGCGGGATCAACACGCGGGGGGCCGGGAGCTTCAACCTAAGGAAAAGCAGGCTGATCACCACGCTAACGACGAGCATAAAGATCAGGTAAGCGGTCAAATATCCGGTGATCATCTATTTCCCCAAATAATAGGCGTAAACCACGCCGATCGCGACACCGATCAAAACAAAAACGGCAAAAAGCCAGCTCCGGTTTTCTTTTTTATCCGGAACCATAAGGGACTGTTGGCTCTCCCCTTCACTCTCTGCCACGGTACTGCTCGGTTTTGGCGCAGGGAGGTCCTCGCCGCCATATTGGGTCACCACTCCCTCAAAAAGCTTAAGATACTCATCCCCGATCTTTGGCGGCAGGGGGAGCGACTGGGAAGCGAGGCTTTCACGAACCGCGGAGGCCGATTGGAAACGGAGAATCGGGTCGCGCTGGAGTAGTTTGAACAAAATGTCGGCTAAATATCCGGGTAAAAATGAAAGCTCCTGCCTGGGAGCGAGCGACGCTCTTTTCATTTTCTGCAAATGGGCGGCTATCCCCCCGTTTTTTATAAGCGGTCGGCCTGCCAGCATTTCAAAAAGGATCATCCCGAACGAGTACAGATCGGAAGCCGGGGTCAAAGGGGCCCCCTCCAGGCTCTCGGGGGAGGCGTAAGCCAGTCCGACCAAAAGCTCCTGGATCTTCTGCGGCAGAGCTTCTTTAAGCTCGCCCTTGATCACGAAATCGGTGATCTTAACTCCGCCCTTCTCGTCGATAATTATATTTTCCGGGGTCAGGGCGCCGTGCAAAACCCGGCTTGCTTCGGCCGCTTCCAGCGCGGCCAGGACCTGCTGGGCGATCAGCAAGGCTTGCTCCGTTTCCATTTTTCCCGCCGCCAAAAGCTGGCGCAGGCTTTTTCCGTTCACGTATTCGCGAATGTAATAGAACCCCTGCCAGCCATAATCCCCATCGATCATTTTCGCGATCGAGGAGTGGGAGATGAGGGAAAAATCCTTGACGCTGAATTTCATCCCTTTGATCAGGGTGGAGTTGAGGGTGCCGCGTTTGTATATCTTAACGATCAGCGGCTTGTCGGTCCCGACGTATGTCCCTCGATAGGTGACGCTAAAATGGTTTTCGGAGATCTTTTCCCCGATGGTATAGCGGCTCTTGAGGAGCTGTTCCATAATTAGCGAAATTATAGCATAAATCCCCCGCTCCGAGAGAGGGGGCATTGAGAGTGCTATAATTATGAAGTGAAATACCATTTTGTCAGCTTAGGCTGTCCGAAAAACCTGGCCGATACCGAGGTGATGATGGGTTCGGTCGCCGGCGGCGGCAATGAAATAACGACCGACCCGGCCAAGGCCGAGGTCATTGTCGTCAACACCTGCGCCTTTTTAAAACCGGCCCGCGAAGAAGCTCAAAAAGTCTTGCGGGAAATGGCCGCCTGGAAGAAAAAAGGGGACTGCCGCAAGCTCTATATCGCCGGCTGTCTTCCGCAATGGCTTAGGAAGGTCGGCAAAGCCATCCTCCCCGCGATCGACGGCGAGATCGAAAGCATTGGCCTCTTTAGCTGTGCTACTCCCAGGCTCAAAGCGACCCCCAAGTGGTACGCGTACGTCAAGATCGCCGAGGGGTGCGACAACCGCTGTTCTTATTGCCTGATCCCGACCCTCCGGGGAAAGCTCCGCGTACGGCCGGAAAAAGACATCCTGGAAGAAGTCGCCGCTCTGGCCAAAAGGGGGACCAAAGAAATCATCTTTGTCGCCCAGGACACGACCGCCCACCCGGCTTTCCCGTCGATCCTGAAAAAAGCGGCCCGGATCAAAGGGGTCCGCTGGCTCCGCGTCATGTACACTCACCCAAGCCATATTACCGATGAACTGATCGACGTGGTCGCTGGCGAGAAGAAGATCGTAAAATACCTGGACATGCCGGTCCAGCACACCAGCGCCGCTGTCCTTAAAAAGATGAACCGTCGCTACGACCGGAGCGACCTTGAATTCCTGGTCGCCAAACTGCGCCGGAAAATACCGGGCCTGGTCCTGCGCACTTCGCTGATCGTCGGCTTTCCCGGAGAGACCAAGGCCGATTTCAACGAACTCCTTGACCTTATTCGCGCCGCCCGGTTCGATAAACTTGGGGTCTTTGGTTATTGCCGCGAAGCCGGGACCCCCGCCGCCAAACTGCCGGGACAAGTGCCGGCTTGGATCAAAGAAGAGCGCCGGGAAACCGCCATGCGAGCCCAGCGCCTGGTCTCGCTCGAGCACAACCGTTCATTGGTCGGCCAAAAGATCGAGGTCCTGGTCGAAGGGAAAAAAGGAAAGCTCCACGTCGGCCGTACCTACCGGGACGCCCCTGAAATAGATGGCGTATTTTACCTGTCATCAAAGAAAAATATCCCACCGGGGACCATGGTCAAAGCCCTGGTCACCAAAGCCGCCGCATACGACCTCTTTGGCAAAATCAACTGAAATTACCGCTCAAACATGCCGATATATATGTGAGAGAGGTAAAGAGCCATGAACAACGAAGATGTCCGCAGAGAAAATTACGATGTTGTCCTCATCACCAGGCCAAATAAGGCCAAACGGTCCAGCTATGTTCAAGACGCCACCATTATCGGCAAAAGCCAGCTTCCCGCCACGCCTTTTCTTGATATTTTAGCCAACAAGCTCAAAACGGTCACCGTCAGCGACAAGTGCTATTTCTAAGGAGGAAGCCATGAACAATCAAAAAGTTATGGAAGTCCTGGAAAAGACCTCCGCTCATAACTATTACGACAAGATCGTCCACGCCAAGACCAAAAAGATCACCCTCTTCTCGATCTTTCCGTTCACCGCGGCGGCCAACCTGTCCGATCCCCGCGAGATCGTGTTGGTTGAAGACCTCGCCGGATTGCTTGGGCTCAACAGCGGCCAGTTCAACAACTAATTTTCCCCTAAACCAAAGGTCTCCCTGACCCGGCCAAAAAAATCGTACGCCCGCAATCTGATGAACCGGGTCTTTTCCGCCGCTCGTTTGATGATCACCCGCACGCCGACTTTAACCGGTATCATTTGCTGACCATCGGCGGTCAAGATCACTTCGCCCCCCCGGGTCAGCCGAAAAACAGCGGGGCTATCCAAGACCAGCGAACGGGTATTAAGGCTGTGACAGCAAATAGGCGAAATAATTATGCTTTTCGCTTCCGGCTCCAGGAGCGGCCCGCCGGCCGCCAGATTATAAGCGGTTGAACCGGTCGCTGTCGCAAAGATCATTCCGTCGGCGGTATATTTTGAGATCCCTTCCAGCTCAAATTTTATTACCCGTGAGATCCCGCTTTTGCCGATCACAATATCGTTAAGAGCGGTCACTTTTTTCCGGCCGACCTCGGCCTCGATCATGATCCGTTCATCAAGCTGGTAATCACCCCGTTTGATCCTCTCCACCGCCGCAATCAGGTCTTTCAGTTCGATTTCCGACATGAATCCAACGCCACCGAGATGAACACCCAGAATCGGCGTCCCTTTAGCAGCCAAAAGCCTCGCCGCTCGCAAGATCGTCCCGTCGCCCCCGAGGGTGATCACAAAATCGGCCTTGGCCAAGTTAACCGTAAAGCCCCGGCCTTTAAGCTCTTTGGCAACTTTGTCCGCGGTCGCCGCAATGAGGCGGTCTTCGATCTTACTGATTATCCCGATGGTTTTCATGTCATTCTCCTTTAAAACATTTTTATGTGGATCATCAGCCAGATTATCCCCGCGACAACCGCAATGGCCAGACCAAACATCAGGAATTGAAAGAAGAGATCAAGCCACCCCTTCTCGCGGACAAAACGAAAACTAACGACCTGGAGCTGGCTTTCGTGCGGATTAAAAAATACCAGTCCGTGGCAATTGAAGGCTCGGTCAAATTCAACCAGGCGGCGGCGGACGATCGGGTCGCTTGGGTCAAGCGCCCCTTCCCCCTGCTGAACGACTACAATAAATTGGTGATTGTCGCGGCTGACCAGGTAATCGGCCTCCAGCTTTCCCAGGTGATCTTTACCGTCGACCCTGGAAATAACCATCGCTTTCGGCTTTCTGGCCAGGACCTTGAAGCCCGACTTGATTAGATAGTCCTGTTCTTCATTTGGCGAGGTAGATGAGAAATTCAACATTCCCTTCCGCTCCTTCGATCGGCGACTGGATCACCCCGTTGACTTTAAAGCCCAATCTCTCCGCCTCGGCCTTAACTTTGTCGACTACTTCCCGACGTACCGCCTCATCCCTGACAATCCCTCCTCTTCCCACCTGCTCCCTACGCGCCTCGAACTGCGGCTTGATCAGGGCAATAACTTCGGCCCGCTCCGCGAGCAAATTATAAACCGCCGGCAGGACTTTGCCTAGGGAGATAAAAGAAACGTCGATAACGGCAATGGTAGCCGGATCCAATCCGCCTCGGGAAGGCTGGTACAGCTCCTCCCGGGTTAAATAGCGGACATTCGTCCTCTCGACCACCACGACCCGGGGATCCTGGCGAAGCTTCCAGGCGAATTGTCCATAGGCGACATCAATAGCAAAGACCCTGGCCGCTCCGCGCTGAAGAAGACAATCGGTAAACCCGCCGGTCGAAGCGCCAATGTCGAGAGCCGTCCGGCCTTCCGCCGAAACCGCGAATTGGTCAAGGGCGGCCGCCAGCTTCAGGCCGCCGCGGCCGACGTAAGGGTGGTCTTTTTTTTTCGGTCTCATTCAGCTTTAACGCTGCGCAGGTATTTGGCCGCTTCTTCCGGAACAACGGTATTAATGTAGATGCCGGAACCAAGCTCAAAACCGGCCACGGCGCTGACCCGGGGAAGGATCTGGATGTGCCAGTGGAAATATTCGGTCTCTTTCTCGTGGCAGGGAGAAGAATTGATCACAAAATTATAGTCCGGATTGTTCAAGGAAATGTATAGCTTTTTCAAGATCACCCTCATAACAAAAGCCAGCTCTTTGGCGTCGGCGGGGGAAACGCCGTCAAACGATGACGCGTGCTTTTTCGGCAGGACCTTGGTCTCAAAAGGCGACCGGGAAGCAAAAGGGGAAATAGCGATAAAATTATCGGTCTCCATGATCACCCGCTCATTGGCCGCTTTTTCTTTTTCGATCATCTCGCAATAGACACAGCGGCCGTTGTCGTCAAAATAACGCATCGACTCTTCCAGACGGTGGCGGATATGGACGGGGGTGATCGGTGTGGCGATCAGCTGGGAATGAGGGTGATGCAAAGAGGTTCCCGCGCCGATCCCGTGGTTCTTAAAAATAATGACCATTTCAAACTGCGGATTTTTTGATAAAGTAATATAGCGCTCACGGTAAGCGAGAAAAAGCTCTTCGACCTGTTTTTCTTCCATGGTCGCGATCGTCAAATCATGGTGGGGGGATTCAATGATCACCTCATGCTCTCCCAGCCCGTTCATCATGGTAAAAAAATCAAATAGTCTGGTCCGCTCTCTCTTTTGTCCGTCAGGGGCTAGGGCGGCATATTTATTATGAATTATCCTGATCCACCAGCCCGGAGAATCAGGATTAGTCCCAAACTCCCGATAAGCCAGGATCTCGCCGGGGGTCAAACTCTCTTTTCCAGGACAAAAAGGACAGGCTTGTTTTTGCGCCTCCGTCGCCTGGCGGGCGCCGGAGCCCAGGTCTTCCGGCCGCCGGGCCCTCTCAGAAGCGATGATCACCCATTCTTTGGTCGCGGGATTTTGCCGCAGTTCTGGCATGGCGGTTGTATTATAACACACGCGGTGTTACAATTAATCCTTGTCGAATATGCGTATTTTCATCGTACTAACGCTCTTGTTGTCACTTTTTCTTCCCCTTCAGGCTCAAACCAACGAGGGGGGGCAAACCAGCATGGCGGCCGAAAGTTTTCGAGCCGGACTCCAGGCGGAAAAGGGAAACAACATAGCGTCCGCGATCAACAACTATTTGCGAGCGGCCGACGACCGGGACTTTTCCCTTGGCGATTACGCTCGTTTCGCGGCGGCCAGCCTTTATTTCAACGACCGGAATTTCCCCGAAGCTATTGAGCAATACCAGCGACTGACTACCGAATACCCAAAAAGCCTGCTTATTCCCAAGGCGCGTTTGCGGCTGGGGAAAAGCTATTTCAACGACAAAAATTATCAAGCCGCTGTGAAAACTTTCAACCTTCTGCTGGAAAAATACCCCGACCATGAAGAAGCGGACGAGGCCCGCTACCTCATCGCTTTTAGCCATGAAAAAAGCGGTGACTGGAAAAACGCTTATTTCGCTTATGAAGAGACCGATCTGTACCACCCGCTAAGCTCATTTGGGCATAAAGCCCGGGCGACGATCGCCAAATTAAAAAAGTCCCACAAAAAGAAACTTCCCCAATACAAGCCTTCGGACAAAGCGCTCTACAACCAGGGGATGGCCTATTTTAACCAGGCGGATTACACCATGGCCTCCAACATCTTTAATCGCCTGGCCCGAACATACCCGAAAAGCAGTTACATTAATGAGGCCTGGATCATGCTTGGTCGGGCGGAAACCCTGGGGAACGATTACAACCGGGGGATTGCCAATCTGGAAAAAGCGGCGCGCGGCGCCCCCAACCTTGCCGGCAAAGCCAATTACTACCTGGGCCGGGCTTACGGCCGGCGCGGCAAATACGACTGGGCGGTCGCCGCTCTGGGAAAAGTCCCCCCATCGTCCGACCTGGCCCCGGAAGCTCTTTACTGGCGCGCTTATTTTCGGGAATTGCTGGGGAACACCAACGGCGCGCTGGAAAATTATTATTCAATAATCAAAAACTATCCAACCGGTAAAACCGCTTCTTCGGCCATCTGGCGGATGGGAAAGATCTATTATTGGGCCAGTGATTGGCAAAACGCCGTAAACTACCTCCACCTCGCCCAGCTCTATCCGATGGGGAGCGAAACTCCCCGCTGTTATTTTTTTGAGGCCAAAGCCCTGGAGAGACAGGGGAAGGCCGGGGCCGCCCAGGAAGTTTACAAAAAACTGGCCAAGCGTTTTGATCACACCTATTACGCATACCGGGCCCAGGAAAGGCTCCGCCTGACCGGCAGTGCCATCGGCGACCAAATCACCCTGAAGTGCGACAACATCGGCGAGGTACTCAAAACGATCAACGAAGACGACGAGGAGGAACTCGCCACTCTTATGGACATCTGGCTCCAGAGCAAATCGGAAGAGACCTCTCTTGATCGATCGGACCTCTCTCTGCATTTAAGCAAATACCAGGAGCTAATGGACCTGGGGCTGACCGCATTTGCCGCCGAAGAAGCGAAGTATCTGGTAAGCGGTTCCTCCGACTCCGAAAAGGAATCTGCCCAGCTCAAGCTCGGAGAGGTACTGGTCAGGGCCGGCCGCTACATCTCCGCCATCCGCTTCGCCCAGCAAAAGATCGACTCCGCCCTATACACCAACAAACTTGATGCTGTTCCGGAAAAGGTCTGGCAGCTCGCTTATCCCCGCGGTTACTGGAAAAGAGTTTGCGAGGAAGCCGGCAATTACGGGGTCGATCCTTATCTTGTCCTGGCGGTCATCAGGGAAGAGAGCCGTTTTTTAAACAATGCGCGCTCCCACGCCTCCGCCAGGGGACTAATGCAAATCATGCCGGGGACCGGCCGGGGGATAGCCAAACAATTAAATCTTTCCAGCTACCGGACCTCGAAACTCAACCATGCCGACACCAATATTAAAATGGGAACCTACTACTTGTCCGGCTTAATTAAAAGCTTCAATAATAATTGGTATTTATCGCTTGCCGGCTACAACGGTGGGCCGAACAGGGTTTGGCGTTACGTCAAAAATTGGTACGGGGGAAACATCGGCGCGATCGACATCGACGAGTTTGTCGAAAGCATCCCGATCCTGGAAACCAGGCTCTACGTGCAAAAAGTAATGAACAGCTATTTTGAATACAAGAGGCTTTATGGCGGAAATGGAAGTTAGGCCGGAAAAGCAGGAAGACGACCAGGCGGTTGAGGGGTTACGTCCGCGGCGCTTTGCGAACTTCGTCGGCCAGGAACAGATCAAGAAAAACCTGCGGATCCACATCGACGCGGTCCGCTCGCGCGGTGAAGCGCTCGAACACCTCCTCTTTTACGGTCCGCCCGGACTTGGCAAAACCACTCTTGCCAATATTATCGCCAATGAGATCGGCGCCAGCATCAAGATCACCTCCGGCCCGGCGATCGAGCGGCCTGGGGACCTGGCGGCGATCCTGACCAATCTTAAAGAGCACGATATCCTTTTTATCGACGAGATCCACCGCCTCAACAAAACCGTCGAAGAGGTCCTCTACCCGGCGATGGAAGATTTTGCCCTCGATATCATCATCGGCAAAGGGCCGAGCGCCCGCTCCATTCGCCTTGACCTGCCGAAATTCACACTGGTCGGGGCGACTACCAGGATCGGGCTCCTTTCGTCCCCCCTGCGCGACCGCTTCGGTATTATTAACCGGCTGGAGTATTACACTCACAACGAATTAAAAGAGATCATCGACCGGGCCGCGCAAAAGATAGACATTTCGATCGAAGACGACGGCGCGGCTGAAATCGCCAAACGCTCCCGGGGAACCCCCCGGATTGCCATCCGCTTTCTCCGCCGGGTCCGCGACTTCGCCCAAGTCAAAGGAACCACCAGCCTGACCGGCCCACTCGCCAGGGAGTGCCTGGTTTCGATGGGCGTTGACGAACACGGATTGGACAAGATCGACCGGAAATATTTGTCTACCATAATCGAGAAGTTCCGGGGGGGACCGGTCGGCGTCGAAACGATCGCCGCCGGGATCTCCGAAGCGGTAGAAACAATTGAAGATGTTTACGAACCATATCTGTTACAGCTCGGTTTTATCGAACGTACCCAGCGTGGCCGGGCCGCCACCCCAAATGCTTATAAGCATCTCGGCATCGCGATCAAAAAACAACCTACCGACCAGGACGGATTATTCAAGGAGGGTTAAATGAGAAGAGCAAAACTGCACCGCAAAACAAAAGAGACCGACATCAAGATCGACTTGACCATTGGAGGGAAAGGGAAGAGCGAGATCAGCTACCCAATCCCCTTTCTCGCCCACATGTTTACACTGTTCGCCAAACACGGGCTCTTTGACCTGAAAATCACCGCCAAAGGGGACCTGGAGATTGATCTCCATCATTTGGTTGAAGATACCGGCCTGGCTTTAGGGGAAGCCTTTGCCAAGGCGCTGGGAAAGAAGCTTAAAATTGAGCGCTACGGCCACGCCATCCTCCCGATGGACGAATCGCTGGCTGATGTCAAAGCGGCGATCGACATCTCCGGCCGCCCTCACTTTACCTTCAAAGCCAAGTTTCCCAAAGAACTGATCTACGCGGAAATTGGTAACGAGCGGGTCAAGCTCTCATTGGACGCAGAAATGCTGCGTGAATTTTTTGAAGCGTTTGTTTATAAAGCGGGGGTCTCCCTGCATATCGACCTGGTCCGGGGGAAAAACACCCACCACAAGGTGGAAGCGATCTTTAAAGCTTTCGGGGTCGCCCTCCAGCGGGCCTGCGCCATCAATCCCCGGAAAAGTGGGGTTCCGTCGACTAAAGGGGTTCTTTAACCCTTAACATCTGCTATAATTCAGCTGATGGTTTACCAGGAAAGAGCTTATCGCAACTACATTAAGGCCGAAGACCTGGTCCGCTTCGAGCTGGTAGAGAAAGAGACCGACCTCCTCATCCAGGCCAACGTTAACCTCTACGACAAAGCAATGGGAAGCGTCATTAAGCACCGCGGCGCCCTGGAGCAATATATTGAAACTAATCCCAAATTCCTCCGCTCTCTCTCTCCGGTTTGGGTCTCTTTTGGCTCCCCTCAAATCATTAGATTGATGGCCGCGGCCGCAAAAAAAATGAAGGTCGGGCCGATGGCGGCGGTCGCTGGAACCATCGCCGAACAGGTCGGGCGGGACCTTTTGCCTTTCACCAATGAATTGATCATTGAAAACGGCGGGGATATTTTCCTCCGCCTGGTCAAGCCGCGCAAGTTAACGGTCCACGCCGGGAGCTCCCCCTTTTCGGAAAAGATTCTGGTCGAGCTCGATCCCCAGAAAGAGCCTTTTGCCATCTCTATGACCTCCGGCCACTCCGGCCGTTCGGTCGGCTTCGGCAAGGGGGACCTGGTCCTGGCAATTTCAAGGGACGCGCCATTGGCCGATGCCGCCTCGACCGCCATCAACAACGTTATTAAAGACCCTTCCGATATTGAATCCGGCCTGGCAATCGCCAGAAAGACAAAGGGATTAGACGGGGTCTTGATCATAAAAGACGACCAGATGGGAATGTTGGGTAAAATCAAATTGATCGCCGCCTAAATCACCCTCGGCGTGACCATAAAGACGATCTCCGACTTTTCTTTCTCCACTATTTTATTCTGAAACAGTCCCCCAACGATCGGCAAGTAGCCCAGGACCGGCAAGCGGGTGACATTAGCGCGTTCGATCTCCGACGTCAACCCGCCGATCACGATAGTTTCGCCGTCTTTGACCCGGACGGTCGCGGCCGCGTTGCGGGCTGCAATGACCGGAAAGTCGCCGGCCGCCGTGGACCGCCATTCAGCGATCGAAGAAACTTCCGGCTGTAGCCAGGTCGTGATCCCCTTTTTTTCTCCCAGCTGGGGAAGGACCTTAAGTTTTATGCCGGCGTCAAGATATTGGACCGTCCATTGTGACACGGCGGAAGCGCCGCCGACCGGGACCGCGTAAGGGACACGGCTCCCAATGTTGATCACCGCCTCCCGGTTGTCGAGGGTAGCGATGCGGGGAGCAGCTAGTACGCTTGCCCGCCCTTCCGCGACCAAAGCGTTGATCGCCGAAGAAATATTCTCGCTTAGTCCGGTTTTCTTCGTATCGGCGGTGGTCATAAATCTTACTGTCCCGTTGCCGTATGAGATCCCCAGGCGGGTAGAGTCGCTTTGAGACAATTCAACGATCTTGCTTTCGATCAAGATCTGCGGCAGCGGCAAGTCGATCTTGGCAAGCAAGGCCCTGACCTCTTTCAAGTCGGAACCTTTCCCTCTGAAAAGGAGAGCGGCCGACCGCTCTCCTTCATGAAATACCGCTCCAGGAAATATTTTAGTTAATAGCTCGACCACCCTCACGGCAGGTAGATACTTGAGGGTCAGCCTTTCAACTGTTTGGGGATAACCGCTGATATTGATGTCCTGGGGAAGAGAAGAGATCAAATAGGCCTCCCCCTGTTTTTCAAAGCACAGGCCGTTCGTCGACAAGATCGTGCCAAGCGCTTCTTCCAGCGGAACATCCTTCAAGTGGATGGTCGCTCTTTTTCCTTGAAGAGCGGCCGGATCACCGGCAAAGATCAAGCTACAGCCGCTGCTTTTTCCCAGCGCCGCGACGATATCAACAATCGATGCGTTTTCAAAATCGATCCTGGGAATAATGACCTCCGCGGTCGCGGCAAACGGCAGGAAGATCAGCATCAGACCAATCAGCCATCTTTTCATTTTATCGACCCTTTTCTTAAGTAGGCCGACTCACGGCCAATTTTCTCGATCTCATAGCCGTCAACCATCTCTCCCGCGACCGCGGCGAGCCCTCTCCCTCCGATTTCGATCAACGCTACCTGACGAACCCCACTGACCACCCCAACCAATCGAGCGTAACCCGACGAAAGGAGTTTAGGCTCGCTTCGCAGTTCCATGCTGTCAATGACAGCCATTTTTTCATTGTAAACATAGACCGCTTCTCTGGTCGGCTCATCTTCCGCAACGGTATCGATCTTAAGGCTCGGTTGCTCCAGCGGCTCGCTAGGAGCGCAAGAAGAGAGAAGCAGAGCAACAAAGATAACAACGACAACGATAGAATTCTTCATGCTTTGAGAAAAAGCAATTTTATTGCCAGCTAATGATCGTTGCTAAGGGGTTAGTTCCGGCGGGGTTGTATCTGGGGGATCTGTAAAATAATATAAAGTAAAATTATGAAATTGCGATTTTTCGCCACTTGATACCGTCGCTTCAACTGAAGCGGGGATATAAATCGTTGAGCTTTCGTCAGTCCACACTTCATAATGTCCCGCGGGAACATTCTCGATGCTGTAGTCACCGTTAGAATCGGCAAAATCGAGCAAAAGAGGGGATGTATTCTTCAAATAAACCTTGATCCCATTCACCCTGTTTCCTATGTTGTCAGAAACCCGCCCTTCAACCCAACCCAAAGAAGTGATTGTCACCGCCGATCGCCCCGAGATCGAATTGACTGTCGCCACCACGTAGCCGGAAGCAGCCGTTGAAGTCGCGGTAAAAATCCCGCCCGAAGTGATTGAACCGATCCCGCCGGTCACCGACCAGGTCGGAGTAACCGAAACGATTTGGCCATTGGCGTCTTTAGCAATCACGGAAAAATATTGGGGTTGGTTAACGCCAACCGTAATTGTGGATGGAGAAACCGTAATTGAAGTGACCGCCCCTTCCAAATCGCCGCAGCCGGGCAAACCAACAACTAACAACCAACAACAAACAAAAAAAACCAGGCGCTTAATTAACAAGTTTGCCATCTTTAACGACTAACCTGCCGGAAACGATGGTATGCAGAACTTTTCCTTTAAGCCGCGCGCCGGCAAAAGGAGTGTTCCGGCTGATGGAGGCAAATTTATCCGGATCAACGATCCAGGCCGCTTTCTGATCGACAACAATTAAGTCGGCATCAGCCCCGATCGCCAGGCGCCCTTTCCCGGTCAGACCAAGGATATCGGCGGGGGCGGCTGACATTAATTTAACTATTTCCTTAAGGGTCAAACCTTCCGGCAATAATTTGGTTAGCGCCAGGGCTAGGGCTGTTTCCAGCCCGATCAAGCCGTTTGCCGCCAAACTGAATTCAACCTTCTTTTCTTCTATCGTGTGTGGAGCGTGATCGGTCGCGATCGCGTCGATCGTTCCGTCCTTCAAGCCCCGGATGATCTCCTTGCGGTCCTTCTCGGTCCTAAGAGGGGGATTGACCTTGGCGTTCGCGTCATATTCGCGGACCGCTTCTTCGGTCAGGGAAAAGTAATGGGGAGCAGTCTCGCAGGTCACCGGCGCTCCGTCTTTTTTCGCCTGGCGGACCAGCTTGACCGCTCCGGCGGAAGAAACATGCGCGATATGAACCCGGCCGTATTTTTTCGCCAGAAGCAGGTCCCTGGCAACTATTAATTCTTCGGCCAGGGCAGGGATCCCGGGCAAGCCGATCTCGGTGGAAAGCCGGCTCTCGTTCATTGCCCCTCCTTTAGAAAGGTTGGTATCTTCGCAATGAGCAATGATCGGTTTATTGAACTGCTTGGCGTATTCGATCGCCCGGCGCATGACGTCACTCCGGCCAATCGTCTGTCCATCATCGGAAAACGCGACCGCCCCGGCGGCAACACAGCGCCCCATTTCGGCGATCTCTTCCCCTTTTAGCCCTCTGGTCACCGCGGCGATCGGCAGGACGTTGACGACCGCTTCTTTTTCCGCTTTCCCCACCACATAGGCGATAAGGGCCGGGTCGTCGAGGGGCGGAGTAGTGTTAGCCATACAGCAGATCGTCGTGTAGCCCCCAAGCGCGGCTGCGCGCGATCCGCTGGCGATAGTCTCTTTTTCCGGTTGGCCAGGATCGCGCAGGTGGGTATGCATGTCGATCAACCCCGGCATGACCAGCAACCCTTTGGCGTCAATGACCCGGGCTCCCGACGCCTGAACCCTCCCGATCTTCGAAATTTTTCCATTCTCGATCAGGATATCGCGCCCTCCGCCATTCTTGCCGGCCGGATCGATAACGGTCCCGTTTTTAATCAACAGCTTTGTCATCTATTTTTAACCTCTTTTTAATTCTGGACAGGATCCCCGGTTTTTTATCGTCCCCTTTTAAGGCTTTTAAGGCGACGGTCGCGGCCCTCTGCTCCGCCTCTTTTTTATTATTGCCGCGGCCGATACCAAGAGATTTGCCGTTAACCTTGACCTCAACGAAAAAGATCCGCCGATGTTCCGGCCCGTTCTCTTTGATCACCCGGTATTGCGGCAGGGTCCATTTGTTCTTTTGGACAAATTCCTGAAGGGTCGATTTATAATCGCGGATATAACCGACCTTGGAGACGATCTCGATCTCTCCCCGCAAATTCTCCAGGATCAGGTCACGCGCCCGTCCCAGGCCGGCGTCAAGGTAGACCGCTCCGATGAGCGCCTCAAAAGCGTTGGCCAGGTTGGACTTGCGGTTGCTCCCCCCACCCTTTTTCTCGTTCAGGCTAAGCAGAAGCGCCTCGCCAAGCTCAAGTTGCTGGCCGATCTTGGCCAGGGTTTCATCGGAAATAACCGCCGCCCTGATCTTGGTCAGGTCCCCTTCGTCATGCGTGGGGAATTTATTGTAGATGTATTCGGTCACGACCAGTTTTAAGACCGCATCCCCAAGAAATTCCAGACGCTCATTGTCCTTGAGGTTTTTTTCGTGGGCGTACGAACTGTGGGTCATTGCCTGGTTTAGAAGGTTTTGATTGATAAAGGGGACGCTGACGCGTTTTTCTAGATCTTGGAGCTCTGTTAAGCGTACCGGCGATAAGGGTTCCATTGACATACTATTTTACATCATATAGAATGCGATTGCAAACGACAAAAACACCGAAGGAGATGGGAAAATTATGGTTATTTTATCCCCGATCATGAGCTATATCGTTGACAAAGAAGTCGGCTTCCCAGTCCCTTCCGAAAAAGAAAAGATCAACAAGGTCCTCAAGCGCTACAAAAGCATCCTCAAACAGCACGCGGAGCGCTCCGATTCCGCCGAGATCATGTTCGGCATCGCCGATCTGCTGGTCGGCCGCAATGCTCCCGGCGACCATGTTGAAGCAATGAAGACCTATGACCAGATCCTGCTCAAAAACCCTCCGGAATACCTCAAGGCCAGGGCGCTGATCGGCAAAGCGGAGCTTTTGATCGGTATCCCGGAAGAATTCGGCAACGCCATCTCCCTCTGCGAAAAAGCGCGCGAGATCCTGGGAAAGAACCTTTCGGAGTTTTTCGCCGCCAAGGCCCTGGTGGTGGAAGCAGAGCTTCGCCTTGCCCGTAGGGAAAAGGGAGATTGGGCAAGCGCGCTCGAGCTCCTCAACCGGGTGGTCAAGGAAAAAGACGCCCACTGGTACTTCCGCGGCCGCGCCCTCCTGTCAAAAGCGGAGATCATCCTTTACCGCGACCCGAATGATTTCTCCCCGGCCCTAAAGCTGGTCGACCTGTCGCTCAAAGAACTTACTTCCCGGCCGGACGACTACTTTGTCGGCAAAGGAAAGATCGTCAAAGCGGAAATCCTTATGAAGCGCGCAAAGTCAGGCGACCTGCAACGGGCGGAAAAACTGCTGACGGAAGTCGTCAAGATCGAGTTTGAATATCAGGACCTCGTCGCCCGAGCCAAGCTCAACCTGGCCGATATCGTTTCGCACCCCAAGGCCTCTAAGCTCTTGAAAGAGGTCCACGAGATGGAAGGGCTCGACCCCTACCTCATTGAAAAAGCGAGTTTAGTGGAGAAAGCGTTGGGGGATCGGAAAAAAAAGTAGTTCAATTCGTCATTTTTTCCGCTTTATGTTAAAATAGTTTTGTCATGGGAAAAACCATCGCCGAGAAAATACTTTCCAACCACTCCGGCCGGGACACCAAAGCCGGGGATATCGTCATTGCCGACCTCGATTTCATGATCGGCCAGGACGGGACCTCAGGGGTTGCCATCGACTCCTTCCGCAAAATGGAGGCCAAGAAGGTCGCCGACCCGAGCAAGATCGCCATTATCATCGACCACAGCTCCCCTTCCCCAAACGAAGGGGTTTCCGCCATCCACAAAAAGATCCGTGAATTCTGCCTCGAACAAGGGGTCAAGCTTTATGACGTCGGCTGCGGCGTCTGCCACCAGATCACGCCGGAACAAGGGCTGGTCGTTCCGGGTAACCTGGTAATTGGGGCCGACTCCCACACCTGCACCTATGGAGCGATCAATGTCTTCTCGACCGGGATCGGCTCGACCGACCTCGCCGCCGGGATGATCTCGGGAAAACTCTGGTTCAAGGTCCCGGAAACGATGAAAGTTAACTTCAACGGCCAGCTTCCAAATGGGGTCTACTCCAAGGACCTGGTCTTGGCCTTTATCGGCCAGATCGGCGCCGACGGGGCCACCTACCTGGCGCTGGAGATCGGCGGCCAGGCGATCAATGAAATGTCGGTCGACGCTCGTTTCACCATTTCCAATATGGCGATCGAATGCGGGGCCAAAGCTGGGCTGATGGAAGCCGACAACAAAGTCATGGAATGGGTAATAACCCACTCTAAAAAGAAACCGAACCCGCAAGTCGCCGATAAAGACGCCGCCTACAAACAGGTCGTCGAGATCGACGTCACCAAGCTCGAGCCGCAAATTGCCAAACCACATACGGTCGACAACGTTTGCGGCGTGACCGAAGTCGCCGGAACCCCAGTCCAACAAGGCTTCATCGGCACCTGCACCAACGGCCGCCTGGAAGATTTCCAGGTCGCCGCCAAGATCCTTAGAGGGAAAAAGGTCAAAGACAGCTGCCGGCTGATCATCGCCCCCGCTTCCAAAGATATCCTGATGGCGATGATCAAAGACGGGACATATCAGTCCTTGCTCGAGAGCGGAGCCCTGGCTGTCACCCCGGGCTGCGGCCCCTGCGTCGGGACCCACAACGGGGTCCCTTCCGACGGAGAGAACGTCATCTCGACCGCCAACCGGAACTTTCTGGGGCGGATGGGGAACCGGAACGCTTTCATTTATCTTGGTTCACCAGCGACCGTCGCCGCGTCAATGATCGAAGGACAAATAACTGACCCGAGGAAATACCTATGAACCTAACCGGCAAAGCGAAATTACCGACCAAGAAGATCGTCAACGACATCAACACCGATTACGTTATTTCGGGACGCTACAAGTTCAAGATCCAAGACCCGGTTGAGCTGGCCAAGCACGTTATGGAGGATCTCGATCCCGAATTTTACTCCCGCCTTGAAAAAGGCGATTTCCTTGTGGCCGGCACCAACTTTGGTTGCGGCTCTTCCCGCGAACAAGCCCCGATGGCGATCAAATACGCCAATATCTCGGCGGTGATCGCCAAATCCTTTGCCCGGATCTTTTACCGCAACTGCTTCAACCTCGGCATCCTGGCGATCGAAGCCGACACCGACGGGATAAAAGAAGGGGACGAGCTCGAGATCGACCTTAACGGCGGAAAAATCATAAATGAAACCCAAAACAAAGAGATCAAGATCGCCCCTCTTCCGCCAACCATGCAAACCCTGCTCGCCGACGGCGGTTTGGTTGAACACTTCAAGAAACACGGCGGATTTAAGATTTAAGGAGGCCAGCAATGTCCGACCTGACCGTGATCGTTAATTTAACTCTCGCGTTTTTCCTGGGGGGGATTGTCGGTTGGTTCCGCGAACTGGAAGGAAAGACCGCCGGAATGCGGACCCATATCCTGGTCTGCGTCGGCTCCGCGCTTTTTATGATCGTTTCTTACAAAATGATGATCATTGGCAGTTACGGCGACCCTTCCCGCATCGCGGCCGGGGTCGTCACCGGCATCGGCTTTCTTGGCGCCGGCTGTATCATTCAATCGGGAAACGGGGTCAAAGGGGTCACCACCGCCGCTTCGATCTGGATCACCGCGGCGATCGGAGTCGCGGTTGGGGCGAGTTTCTACGTTGAGGCGATAACGGTCATCGCCCTGACGATCATCGCCTTGGAATTGCTTCGTCAGGTGGAAAAGCGGGTCATCAAAACCAAGGAATAATCTTCGTCAATTGCCCGCTTTAGCCCGATTTGTTATAATTTACCCATGTACTATTACGATTGGACCTTTATCCTTCTTCTCCCCGCGATGCTCCTCGCTTTTTACGCGCAGTTCAAGGTAAAGTCGACCTTTGCCAAATACTCTAGCCTTTCTTCCCGGAAAGGGATAACGGGAGCGTCAGCCGCCCAAAGCATCCTCAACTCGGCCGGCCTGACTGATGTGGCTGTCAAAGAAACTCCCGGCGAATTAAGCGACCACTACGACCCCAGAGACAAAACACTTCATTTGTCACGAGATGTTTACAACAGCACTTCAGTTGCCGCGCTGGGGGTTGCCGCCCATGAAGCAGGCCACGCCGTCCAGGACGGCAAGGCGTACGCACCTCTCAAACTGCGCAACGGTATGGTCCCGGTCTCAAACCTGGGCACGAGCCTGGCCTTCCCTCTTTTTTTCCTTGGGATGATCTTTAGTTATAGACCGCTGATGGATATTGGGATCGTCTTCTTTTCTCTGGCGGTTTTCTTCTCGGTGGTCACCCTGCCGGTCGAATTTGACGCCAGCAAGCGGGCCATAAGGGTCCTGGCTGAAGGCGGTTTTTTAACCGAAGAAGAGGTCCCCATGGCCCGTGCCGTCCTCAATGCCGCCGCCCTCACTTATATCGCCGCCGCCGCCATGGCGATACTTAACCTGATCAGACTTGTGGCCCTGCGCAGTCAACGGGATTAGTGCTCTATTTGTTCGGCCCCACCGCAGTCGGCAAAACCAGCTTATCGATCGAACTCGCCAAACAAATTAACGGCGAAATAATCTCCGCCGATTCGATGCAGGTTTACAGAGGAATGGATATCGGGACCGCCAAACCGACCGCCGAAGAACGGCAAGGGATACCGCATCATCTCATCGACGTCCGAGACCCCAGCGATGAGTGGACCGTCTCCGACTTCGTCAGCGAGTGCTCCAGGATATCGGCCAAGGTAAAGAGCAAAGGGAAAATCCCGATCATTGTCGGAGGGACCGGCCTCTATCTCTGGTCGCTTGTTGAGGGCTTCTCTTTCCCGATCACCTCGGCTGACAAAGAACTGCGAGCCCGGCTGGAAACAATCCCCACCGCCACACTCTATTCTCAACTTTCAACTATCGATCCAGTTGCCTCCGCAAAGATCCACCCGAACGACAAAAAGAGGCTTATGCGGGCGCTCGAAGTCTTTGAGCTGACCGGCAAACCAATCTCGGAACTACAGAAATTACGTATTGATGAACCGCGACGTTCAGTCGCAGGCTCCAAATACAGCCTCTTTTGCCTCACTCTCCCCCGCGACCTGCTGTATAAACGGATCGAGGAGCGGGTCGACGCGATGCTGGCGCAAGGGCTCGTTAAAGAAGTTAGAGGGCTATTGGCCAGGTATTCGCCAACCCTAACTTCATTGCAGGCGCTCGGCTACAAAGAAGTTGTCGAATATCTTGAGGGCCGCTGGAATAAAGAAACGATGGTCGCCGAGCTAAAGAAGCGGACCCGCAATTTTTCCCGCCGTCAACTCACCTGGTTCCGGAGGTTCAAGGGAGCAATCTGGCTGGACGTCCAGGATAAAACCGCCGCTCTCAAGGCAATCTCTAATAGTTTATCTGAAAACCGGTAAACTCACCGGTTGCCGGTTCCCAGAAAAAATCCTCTTTTTGGATCCTTTGCTTAAATATCCGGCTAAGCGCGGAAGTATATTGATCTATCGCCTCTTCTTCTCCTTCAACGACCAGCTCCACTTTTTCACCCGGCAAATTCTTGACCCAGCCGGTAACTGGATACCTTCCCGCCTGGTCGACCGCCGTGTAACGAAACCCCACTCCCTGCACTCGCCCGGAATAAATGATATGCGCCCGTTTCTTCATAATCTGAATTATAACAAACTATTTCATTCTCTGGCCCTCTCCCGCCTCGGCGGGAGAGGGGGGACCATCCGCGTTGGCGGATGGTGGGTGAGGGTGTGTTGACGACCATAAGAAAATAAGAGATAATAGGAGCATGCCAAGACAAAGAGAACAAGAAATCAAACGGCGCCGCAAAAGAGCCAAAGAAGCGAAAAGAAAAAAAGGCTTATTAAAAAAACGCCCCTCTAGGATTTAACCACGACCGCGATCGATTCGACGTGGATGGTGTGCGGGAACATGTCAACCGGCTGAATGACCTCGGTTTTATAGCCATGCCGTTCTAATATCTTTAAGTCGCGGGCCAGACTTTCCGGGGCGCAGGAAACATAGATGACCCTCTTTGCGCCCGATTTCACGACGCTCCCCAGGACCTTTTCCGAACAACCGCCTCGCGGCGGGTCCAGAACAATGACGTCAGCTTTCTTCGGCATCAATTGCTCGACCTTCCCCAATTTCATTTCCACCTTCACAAAATTGTTGAATTTAATATTTTCCAGCGCGTCTTTGACCGCCGGAGCGCACTCTTCGATCCCGATCACTTCTCTGGCTTTGGTCGAAAGCCAAAAAGCGACCGGCCCAATTCCGGCGTAAGCGTCGACCACCAGCTCCCGTCCGGTCAGCGCGGCAAGATCCCTCACCGCGTCATAGAGCTTGACCGCCTGAACAGGATTGATCTGATAAAACGACGGCAGTTGGACCTTGAATATATATTTGCCAAGCTTGTCTTTAATAAAGGTCCCGCCAAAAAGAGAGTTGTATTTGTCCCCCAAAATGACGTTACTCTTAAAATTGTTAATGTTCTGGACGATGCCGATGATCCGCCGCTTTTCTTCGTAGTTTGGATAATCCTGGTGCCGGGCGACCAGACGGTGCATTAGCCTCTCCTGTTTTTTTATATCGCTCGCAACGGTAAAACCGGCGGGAAGGCCCCGGCCGTTGACCACTATCCCGAGCAAGATCTCATTGGTCGCGAAAGCGCTTCTGCCGATAAAATGCCGGAGCACCCCCTGGCCGCTCTTTTCGTCATAAGCGGAAAGACCGCGCTCCTCAAAGATCTTATGGGCGATCTGGGCGATCTCGGTCAAGAAGGGGTCCTGGATATAGCACTCTTTAATATTCACCACTTCATGGGTACGCCGCTTATAGTAGCCCATCTGCAGGCGCCCATTCTGCGAACGGATCGGGAACTGGATCTTGTTCCGGTAAAACCAGGGATCGTCCATACCGATCACAGGCTCTACCTTAACGCTGTTTATCCCCTGCTCCGCTAAACGGTCCACAACCTCTTCTCTTTTTAGCATGAGCTGAATCGGGTACGGAATATCCTGCAACTGACAACCGCCGCACGGCCCAAAATATGGGCAACGAGGCTTGATCCGTTCCTTAATATCTTTTAATTTTTCTTCCATGTTGTCCATTATACCTTACTATTATCTTTCCGCTTTATTCGGCTTAAATTTCAACGTCATTGAAATTCGGCCCGCCGTCGGCCGACATATAAGTGCATGAAAAAAACAAATTTCGATCGTCCGACCCCAGTTGCCTTTCCACCTTTCAACGGTCGGCGCATCATTAAATACGGCAACCCGAACCACCTGACCGCCGCGGCCAGATCAACCTGGGGACATCAATTATACTCTCAAAATATGGGTTTCTTTGCCCGTGTTTGGCAAGCCGCTCAACTCCTCCAGGATAAAGCGCATCAGGCCGGTCAACGAAGCAGTTTTAGCCTCGGTAAGTTTTATGCCGCGGCAACCCTGGCCGTTAAAGCTCACGTTAACCAGGCCGGGGGCCCGATCCTTAGGAAAACCGGTGAACTTTACGTTTACCACATGCTAAGGATAATCGAACGATTAACGGAAACAGACGCCCCTTATCTTGGAGGAGACGCTTATGTCGCCGTTTGGCTGCACGACACCCTGGAAGACACCACTTTGAGGGCAGAGGAGATCGGAATGGTTTTCGGCGAGCGGGCCAAAGGGATTGTCCAGGCCCTTTCGAATTTAAAGACCGGAAAACAGGAAACCAAGCTTCAGCAGGCCGAGCGGTATGAACCGCTATTCATCCGGGCGGCAATGCGGTTCATGGAATCCATATATATTAAGATGGCCGATCTTGACGACTACTTCAACACCTGTGAAAAATTGAGCCCGGAAAGCAAGTTCTACCATTTTCGGTTCGTCGATGAAGTGATCTTTCCGCTGGCGGTCGCGGTAGTCGGGGCCAGGGCAATGGCCCTGAACGTGGCCAACAAAGCCCTGAAAACCGCCCATCCGACCGATTTTTCTGACTTACATAATATACTGGAAACAACGATCCCCGGTCCTATCCTTCAAAAATATCGCCTCTCGATCGTCGACCAGCTTTTGGCCAAAGGGGTAAAGGTCGAGGCCTGGGTTGCCATCCGGACCCCTTATGAAATGTATGTCAAATACCGCGCGGAAGCTGCTGAAGCGAAATGGAATTTTTCGGTCCTTGAAAAACGCCTGGAACACTACGAAATGCCTCCCATTGCCGGGCCATTTAGATATTGTTTTTCCGGACGCAACCTATTCTTCCTCGATGTGATGACCGAAGACGAGACCGCCTGCTATCAAGTCCGGGCCCTTCTGGCCAAAGACGGTGAGACCGGCATCTCGATCCTCCCGGAAAGAAGACGCGACTTTATCGTTAATCAAAAGTCGAATGGCTATCGCGCCCTGCACGATGAATATAAAGGCGAAATTGAGATCCGTCTCCGGATCTTTTCGCGGGCAATGGACCTGACAAACCGTCTTGGGCTGGCTGCCATCAGCCTGTCTGCTTCCGGCCTGGCCTCTCTGTCGTCACCGTTGCTGTCAGAGTCAAGCCTGGAACTCGCCCAAAGGGCCGACCGTGAAGGGCGGCGGCATCTTCTGCAAAGGCTTCCCCACATGAGAGAAGTCGAGGTCAGGGTAAAATCCGTCGGAGGTCCTCTCCGGCAAAACAGATCGCACCTTGCTCTGATCGATCAGCGCAGTACTTGGTTTGATCTGGCGGCCGCCTGTGACCCTGGATATCCGTTAAGACTGGTTAGCGGGGAATGGGAAGGACGCGTTTTTGGCGGGGGGGTGCTTGGCGAGGTTTTTCAATGGTTCACCGGACAAAATGTTTCCCTGACCTTGGCGACCAGCGGTGTGGGCCACGATCTTTTTTCTTTGATCCGTGAGCCAAATTTATTGAGCCAGGTTAAAACCTATATTTCCCTCCTTCCTTCCCAACGACAGGCCAGCCTGGGAAAAAAAATGATCGTTCAGGCGACCCTCGAGGCGCAGAGAAATGGGATAAAGATCTTTAGCTATTCTGATTTACACGGGGAATTGTTAGACGATTTCGATCGCTCCAGCTGGTTTCAAAAAGGGGTGATAATTCTCGAGGACATCCATAATGCCAGTTGGTCTTCAGCCGATGATTTTTACCGTCAAATCGCGAGCGGCGCTATTCCGCTCCACCAAGCAATGGGGGCTTTTTATTCTGGTTATAACGATCTGCCGTTTTAGCCGTAGATCGAATCCCGGAATTGCTTGGCCCTTGCCAGTTCTTCTCTGATCTTCTCCCCATTCCCCTCTTTGATCAACCCTTCAAGAGATGATAGGGAACGCTTGAACGAGCCAATCATCTTCAGGACCGCTTTTTTATTGGTCGTGAAGATATCGACCCCCAGGATCGGGTCGCCCGAGGCGACACGGGTTGAGTCGCGAAAACCGGAAGCGGCGCATTGGGCCATGATCACTTTCTCCGCTTCACCAGAGACCGCGTTGACCAGGGCCACCGCGACCGCTAAAGGAACGTGGCTTATCGCCGCGACGACCAGGTCGTGCGTCTTTGGCTCCAGCTCAATCGGCTTGGCGCCGATCAACCGGACAATCTCTGTCACTTTTTCCATAGCTCGCTGGCTGGTCCGGGAGGTCCGGGTCAAGACCCAGGTCCGGTCATTGAACAATCCGGCTTCCGCCGCGTCAATTTTGAACTGTTCTTTGCCGGCCAAAGGATGCCCGCCGATAAAATAGGTCCCTTTGGGCATCGCCTTTTCCAGCCGGGTAACGACCTCATATTTTGTGCTGGCGACATCGGTCACGATAGCTCCTTTTTTTAAGTGGGGAGCGATCTCCCCAACTACCGGAACGATCAAGTTGATCGGGACACAGACAAAGACCAAGTCGGCCTCCTTAACCCCCCGCAGATGGTCTGTTGTTCCCTCATCAACCACCCCAAGTGCCAGCGCTTTTTGGAGCGTTTTTTCGTCACGGGGAATGCCGATAAGCGAATGCGCTCCGTTTTTCTTCAAAGCCAGACCAAGCGAACCACCAATCAACCCGAGCCCGATAATTGCTATTTTCATGGTTCTCCTCTATTTAAACAGATAGGCCAGCAGTTCATGGCCATGTTTGATCTTAAACTTAGACTTTCTGATCTGACGCTCGCTGTAGCCTTTGATTTTTAGCGAACAAAGCTTGTTATACGACGAAAATATCGCGAAAGGGACCGGGTCCGCGGTATGGGTCTTGTACTTGATCGGGGTTGGATGATCGGGGAGGACCAGGATCTTGGCATTGATCTTTTTTAAGCGGATCTTTTCCAGGATCGGACCGACAACTAACCGGTCAAAGTCCTCGATCGCCTTCAGCTTGTGCTTGATGTCCCCTTCGTGCCCGGCTTCGTCCGGAGCTTCAACGTGGACAAAAACAACTTCCCGTCGTTTGATCGCGTTTATCGCGGCTTTGACCTTCCCGGAATAATTGGTGTCCAAATAGCCGGTCGCCCCTGGAACGTTTATTACTTCCATCCCGGTGCTCAAGCCAAGGCCTTTTAAGAGATGGACCGCGGTGATCACTGCGGCGCTCTTTTTATTTTTGCTCGAAAACGATTCGATCCGCGGCCGCCCGCCTTGCCCCCAGGGCCAAATGATCGTCGCCTTGGATTTGATCTGGCGCAAGATAAGTTCGCTCTCGTTGATCAGCGATAAAAGAAGCTCTTCCCCTCTTCCCTTGGGCAAATATGAAGCAATCCTTTTCCCTGAAATATCGTGAGGCGGAGTGGTTTTGGTCCCAACCAGCCTCTGGATCTCCCCGCCGCCTAGATCGCGAAAAACCAGCAGGTTCCGATAGCTAAGCCCGGGGATGAACTCGATCTTTTTCGAGCCGATCTTTTTATTAAGCTCCTTGAACGCCCGCCTTGCTTCATCGGTCGAGATATGTCCAGCGGTAAAATCCTTCATCTTCCCATCGCCAATGGTCACCAGGTTACAACGGAAGGCGATGTCTTTTTCTCCCAATCTCACTCCCAAGCTGGCCGCTTCCAGCGGTCCCCGGCCTGTATAGCCTTTTTTCGGGTCATAACCAAAGATGCTCATCGCCGCGACGTCGGAGCCCGGCGTCATACCGGACGGAACATTTTTTGTCCAGCCGCAAACGCCATACTTCGCGATATAGTCCATGTTCGGAGTGCTGGCCGCCTCCAGCGGAGTTTTGCCGCCAAGTTCTTTAAGCGGCAGATCGGACATTCCGTCACCGATTACTACGAAGTATTTCATTAAGCTTGCTTTCTCCTTTGCCGGTCGCCGCCGCGCTCGTTGTTTGGGTAAATTTTAAAAGCTGGGCTTCCAGCTGTGACTTTGCTTTTTCAATTTCAGCTAATTTATTTTTTAATACTTCCTGATCGTCTTCGCTCCCGATCTCAAGGTGGATCTTATTGATGATGTTCTCTTTCATTGTTTTATTGATCTGCGGCATCATTTTTTTGGCGATCGGAAAAGCCCATTGGTATGCCGAGACCGACAATTTGGTCATAAAGGCCTCGCTCATCCCCTGTTTCGCTCCGGCTGGCAAAGGGAGGGAGAGCATTAACTGCAGAATAAGGCCTACTACCAGCAATCCTTTTGCTCCTCCAACCGCCGCGCCAAGCGCCCGATCGACCGGGCCAAGGACCGTTATGGTAATGATCGTTTTTAGCGCCAGCCCAAGTAGCAGTTCGAGAACGATCAAGACGATCAGCCAGATAAAAATAAAGGTCAGGATCGTGGCAATGTTTAAATAATCTTTATAAATGGCCGAATAATTGGCGAAAAACTCGATTATTCCGGCGGCGGCAAAAAGAGCGATGAAAAAACCGACTACTCCGCCAAAAGACCGGGCGAATCCATCGCGGATCCCCAGCAGAACAAAGACGACGACAAGCAGTCCGATCATCAGGTCAGCCATACTACCCCTTTGCCAGTTCCGCTTTTAAGTCCCTTAACTTTTGTTTCAATTCCGGATATTTCAAGGCCAGGATCTGCGCCGCTAAAATCGCCGCGTTCTTGGCCCCATCGATCGCTACCGTCGCGACCGGAACCCCGGCCGGCATCTGCACGATAGCGAACAAGGCGTCGTGTCCGGATAGGGTCGGGGAATGCAGCGGCAAGCCAATCACCGGCAAAATAGTGCGTGACGCGACAACGCCGGGAAGAGCCGCGGCCATTCCGGCGGCGGCAATGATCAAATCATATTTTTCTTCCGCCGCGGCGGCGTATTCCTCAACCTTACTCGGCTCGCGGTGAGCGGAAGCGACGGTCACTTCGTATTCAATGCCAAAAACATCAAGCTGTTTTTCCGTTTTCTCAATGATCGGCAGGTCAGATTTACTTCCGAGAATGATCCCAACTTTTGGCATTATTCCCTCCTAAGTTAAGCCGGCGTCACCGTCATGATCTTGCGCGCCTGATCGGGGTATTTGGCCACAAAAAGCAATTCGTCCTTGGTCAGCGGTTTCTGGGTGTGGACATTGGCGTAGCGCGCCAGCTCCAAAACCCGCTCCGCTTCTTTCTCGTCTTTAAATTCGATCTCCAATTTGCCGAAAACATTATAGAAGCCTTTGATCCCGCTGTATTCCCCTACCGTTATCTGGCGTCCGGTCTCAACCAGCTCCGCCTCGCCGCGGCCCAGCTCCTCGTAATCGTAAAGCTCGTAGTTCCGGCGGTCCTTGAGCGCGCCATCGGCGTGGATCCCCGACTCGTGAGCAAAGGCGTTAGCCCCCACTCCAACCTGGTTGACAGGGATGGGAATATTAAAAGCGTACGAAGCGTACTTCGCGATATGCCAGGCTTTATTTAAATTGACCCCTTCAGGAAAAAGGTTTTTGTCCTTTAGGCCGCTCCCGTATTTAAGGGCGAGCAGGACCGAAAGCATGTCGGCATTACCGGCTCTTTCCCCAACACCATTAACGGTAGTATTAATAAAGGCATCCTGCCCTCCGTCAACCGCCCCTTTCGCTCCCATAACCGAACAAGCGACCGCCATCCCAATGTCATTGTGACAATGAAGCTCGATCGGGATCTTGATCTCCTGGGCCAGAGTTTTAATTCTCTCGTATATGGTCTGCGGGTCATCGGCCCCAAGGGTGTCGCAATAGCGCAATCGCTTGGCCCCTTTTTCCTTGGCCGCTTTGCCGAATTTAATCAGGAATTCCAGGTCGGTCCTGGAGGCGTCTTCGGCATTAACCCCCACCGTTTCCGCTCCGTAGCCGTATGCCGCCTCAACCGCTTCTCCCATGCTGGCAATGATCGATTTTTCGTCCATTTTCCCCATGAACTTTCCGGTCAGCATGATCGCCGAGGTCGACATCGACAAGTTGATATGTTTTAACTTGGGTACCAATTTAAAGGAAAGATCGACATCCTTCCGGATCGCCCTTGCCCATCCCTCAAGCCTGATGGGAGCCAAAGCTCCCATTTCCGCTAATTCCAGGTTGGCGTTCAGGTAATTTGTTTCATGCTTGGTAAAGGGAAAGCCAAATTCCGACTGAAAGACCCCCATTTCATTCAAGAGCATATTAATGATCGTCTTCTCCAGCTTGGCCATCCCAATCCGGGCGGTTTGCACCCCGTCGCGGTTAGTTACGTCTAATATATATACTTTCGGCATATTTTACCCTCCTTAATGAATTATAGCTTAACTGTTTCGCTTACACAAGGTTTCTCGTCAAGGCAAGCGCGGCGTGATATACTATTTTCAACCATGAAAAAACTGATCGGGCTAATTGGGTATCCATTAGGGCATAGCGTCTCTCCAGCAATGCATAACGCCGCGTTTAAGGCATTAAATATTGATTATGAATATGTCCCTTTTGAGGTCGACCAGTATGATCTATCCCAATCGGTGGTCGGCATGCGCGCCCTGCATATTGCCGGTTTTAACGTAACCGTCCCCCACAAGGAAGCGATCGTCCCTTTGCTTGACGACGTGACCAAGCTGGCCCAGGTGATCGGCGCAGTCAATACAGTCCAGAACCAGGAAGGGACCCTGATCGGATACAACACCGATGGGCCCGGCTTTCTTGAGTCACTTAGGGAAGACGCTGAATTCGATCCGTTAGGCAAAGAGGTTGTCGTGCTGGGGGCCGGGGGGGCGAGCCGGGCGGTCTCCATTATGTTGACGGAAACCAAGGTTAAGTCGCTGGTCATTGCCGACCTGGACGAAGACAAGGCGAGAGAGTTGGCCGCGCAAGCCGGCTCATTTTCCAAAGTCCCTTGCCGTCACGCCAGAATAGACAGCGTCGAGCTAAACCGGGCGATCGCTTCTGCCGATCTATTGGTCAACACCACGCCGGTCGGCATGGCTCCAAAAATCAGTTTTTCCCCTCTCCCCGCTGACGCACTGCTTAACGCGAAAACATTGGTTTATGATCTGGTCTACAATCCGGCCGAAACCGCGCTCATTAAACAGGCAAAAAAACGCGGGTGCAAAACCTGCTCCGGGCTGGGAATGCTGGTCAGACAGGGGGGGCTCGCTTTTTCTATTTTTACCGGCGAAGAACCACCGCTTGATGTTATGTGGCAGGCGGCACGGAACGGCCTGAAAAACTAAAAAACTTCTCCGCCATTTCCTTGATCTTGTTAAAAACGGCAACAACCACCAATCTGGCGTCTACCTTCGAACAATTAAGACAAGCCTTAAACTTGATTTGGGGGGCGGAACAGACTTCGCCATCGTAAAACAAGCATTTTTTTGTTTTTTTGAATCGATATATTTCGATCTCTTGCGTGTTCTCGATCTTATAGGTTTGCATCGCTCACCAGCTTTCAGTTATTTTTCGCCATCCGTTCAAGTTAATTTCACCTCATTTGCTTTGGCAATAAAGTTGCTCCACTTCCTGTTATGGAACAATTAAAGACCCCGGAACTCCTTGACGAAATCCTTCAAAAAGCGGCATCATTGTCCGCGTCAGACGTCCATCTTGAGCCGCGCGACGATTATCTTAGGGTCCGTTATCGGATCGACGGCCTGCTGGTTGACGGTTCTCCGATCAATAAAACGAAACAGGCAGCCCTCCTATCAAGGCTTAAGCTCCTCTGTGGCCTAGATATCGGCGAAACCCGCCTGCCGCAGGATGGTCGAAGCGAACTCCGGCTGACCAAACAGCTCATCGACCTGCGAACCTCGATCTTGCCGACCATTCACGGAGAAAAAGCGGTCGTCCGGCTCCTCCCCAGGCGTCAGGCTCAAATAAAACTTAGCGACCTGGGGATGGGGGAGGGATCATTTACCTCTTTCCAATCGATCATCGAACGACGCCAGGGATTGGTTTTAATAACCGGCCCGACCGGCTCCGGAAAAACCACCACCCTCTATGCCGCCCTTTCTTTTCTTAACAATAAGGAAACAAACATCATGACCATTGAAGACCCGGTTGAATACCAGCTCCCCGGGATCAATCAAGTTCAGGTAAACAATAAGGCGGGGCTAACTTTCGCGCGCGGCTTAAGAAGCATCCTCCGTCAAGACCCCGACATCGTCATGATCGGAGAAATCCGCGATCTGGAGACCGCCAGAATAGCAATCCAGGCTGCCTTGACCGGCCATCAAGTATTTTCGACACTGCATACTAATAGTGCGCCTGCGGCGGTCGAAAGATTGGTGGAAATGGGGATCGAGCCATATTTGGTCAAGGCAACCGTTGCCGGAGTCGTCGCCCAACGCCTCGCCCGGAAACAAATTGCCGGCGGCTATCAGGGCCGGATCGGACTTTTTGAGGTTTTGATCGGGTCAACCACGACTCCAAACTTTAAGCCGCTAACCGAGGACGCTCGCGAAAAAATCCTGGCCGGATTGACCGACCAAAATGAAATTGACCGGGTCCTGGGGGAAAGCGCCGTTCCTGAAACGACCTAGATTTGCTATACTTGCAGCATGATTATTCTCAAGGCGCTTCACAATCTTGCACTTTTTCTCGCGATCTTTATAGCTTTTTTTGTAGCCTCCTTGATAACCTTCTGTTTCACTCCTTTTTACCGGGACAAACGGTATCCTTTTCAGATCGCCGCCCGATACTGGTCAAAAATGATAATCTTGTTATCCGGCTCACGTCTTAAAATTACCGGCCTGGAGAATATCCCCAAGGGGGCAATTATGATCGCCGCCAACCATCAGGGGGCGGCAGACATTCCCATCCTCCTTGGCGGATTGCCGATCACTTTTCTGTTCGCCATCAAAAAAGAATTGTTTAAAGTACCAATCTTTGGTTGGTACCTTAAAAAGGCCGGCTACTTCCCGGTCGACCGGGAAATGGTCTTAAATGCTTACAAGCTGGTCGATAAAATGGTCACGTTGTTAAAAAACGGGGATCGAATATTGATCTTTCCGGAAGGGACTAGGAGCCGCGACGGTTCGTTAGGGAACTTCAAACGAGGGAGCCTGCTGGCGGCGTTAAAGTCCGGTGTCCCAGTTTTGCCGGTCGCCATTTCCGGCAGTTACGACATCCTACCAAAAGGGGCAAAGTTTTTTTCCCCATCCCAGGTCCGGCTTTCAATCGGTAAACCAATCTATTTTACCAATGATCTTGAATATGAGGCAAAAGTGGCGGAAGTTCGTCAGTCTATTGCAGAAATGCTGACAAAGCCTCTTTGACGGTTGCCGCTTCTTCAAGTTTAAGCTTGGTCGCGACCTTGCTCCCCCTGGGAGTTATCGCTGTTTTAAAGCCAAGTTTTTCCGCTTCCTTCAATCTCTTCTCAATTCCGCTAATTGAGCGGATCTCTCCGGCCAACCCGATCTCGCCAACCGCCATGGTGGCGGAGTCGATCGGCTTAGACCGATAGCAGGAAGCAATCGCCAGAGCGATCGGCAAATCGATGGCCGGTTCATACACCCTAACGCCGCCGGCCGCGTTCACGTAAACATCCGAAGATGATAGCTTCAGCCCAATTTGTCTCTCCAGTACCGCGAGAATTATCGCGACCCGATTTTGGTCGACCCCGGTCACCCTCCTGATCGGATAGGCCATTTTAGTCGGGGCTACCAAAGCTTGTATTTCTACCAGCAGCGGCCGGCTCCCTTCGATCGCCGCGGTCACAACCGAGCCGGGGGCCCCTTTGGGCCTTTCAGATAAAAACACCTCGGAGGGGTTAGAGACCTCGATCAACCCCGATTCCTTCATTTCAAAGATCCCGATCTCGTTAGTTGAGCCGAACCGGTTCTTGATCGCGCGGAGCAGGCGGTACTGTTTGTGTTTTTCCCCTTCAAAATAAAGCACGGTGTCAACCACATGCTCTAAAACCCGGGGGCCGGCAATCGTCCCCTCCTTGGTCACGTGTCCGACAATAACGATCGGGATCCCGGTCGCCTTGGCTATCCCAACCAGGTAAGCGGCACATTCTCGAACTTGCGCGACAGAGCCCGGGGCGGCCTGAACTTCCGCGCGGTAGAGGGTCTGGATCGAATCGATGATCACGTATCCCGGCTTTATTTGCTCGATCCTCTTTTCAATGTTGGCCAGGCCGGTTTCCGGTAAAAGAAGAAGATTTTTGGTGGTCGCTCCCAAACGCTCCGCCCGCATCCTGATCTGCCTGGGGGATTCCTCGCCGCTGATATATAGGACAGTCGCGCTTCGGCTTAGCGACTCCGCGACTTGAAGCATTAAAGTTGATTTGCCAATCCCCGGTTCTCCGGATATTAGGGTTGCCGAACCTGGAACGATCCCTCCCCCAAGAACCCGGTCCAACTCTTTTAGCCCGGTCGAGACCCGGTCTTCGGCCTGATAGCCGACATCGGTGATCGAGATCGCTTCCGCAGCTTTAAGTGGAGCCGGCTTATTGGGAGATTGGACCGTGGGGAGCTCTTCGCATAAGCTGTTCCATTCGCCGCAACTCGGGCATTGTCCTTGCCAGCGGGGAAAACCCTGACCGCAGGAGCCGCAGACATAGAGGACCTCTCCCTTCGGCATACTACGCCGAGGCGCTCTCGAGTTTACGGCTTTTGAGGGACGACTTTCCAACAAAAAAGAGAGCTTTGTCCTTTAGATCGGCCTTGATGCTTGTGCCATAAGGAAATTTACCCTTTAACACTTCTTCGGAGAGCTTGTCTTCAATGTGTTCTTCAATCGAGCGGCGCAGCGGCCTGGCTCCCAGCTTAGGATCATATCCCTGATCGACCAAAAAAGTTTTCGCTTTCTTGGTCAGGTTGATTGAAAGCCCTTTTTCGGTCAGGCGATCGTTAATATCGTTGATCATGATATCAATAATCAACAGCAGGTCCTCTTTTGAAAGCGGATGAAAAACGATCTTTTCGTCTACCCGGTTAAGGAATTCCGGCTTAAATCTCTTTTTCAGCTCCTCAAGGACAATCTCTTTCATTTTGCCATAGCTGGCGCCGGCATCGGCCCTGGTAACAAAACCGATTGAACTCTCTTTTTGGATCAGCTCCGCCCCGACGTTGCTGGTCATAATAATTACCGTGTTCTTGAAATCGATCTGGTGCCCCTGCGCGTCGGTTACATGTCCTTCGTCTAAAACCTGCAAAAGCAGGTTCATCACGTCGGGATGAGCTTTTTCTATTTCATCGAACAAAACAACCGAATGGGGACGGCGGCGGACCGGCTCGGTCAACTGTCCCCCTTCGCCAAAGCCAACATAACCGGGAGGGGAACCAACCAGCCGCGAGGTGGTGTGCGATTCCAGGTATTCCGACATGTCGATCCGGATCAGCGCTTCGGTATCGCCAAAAAGAAATTCGGCCAGTCTTTTTGCCAGTTCCGTTTTGCCAACTCCCGAAGGACCGAGAAAAATGAACGAGCCGACCGGGCGCTTGGGATCTTTAAGTCCCGCTCTGGCCCGCCTGATCGATTTAGCGATAACGGTGATCGCTTCTTCCTGCCCAACCACTCTTTGCCGCAGGGTCTCTTCCAGCTTAAACAGTCGCTCCGTCTCTTCCTGGGTAAGCTGGGTCACCGGAACACCGGTCCAGCTGGCAACGATCTGGGCGATCACTTCCGCGTTAACCTTGGGGATTTTTTCCGAAGCGGGTTGCTCCTTTGAGAGGGCCTCGTTTTGCAACATGGTCCGTGACGCCGCCTCATCCACCAGATCGATCGCCTTGTCAGGCAAAAACCGATCGGAAATGTAGCGGGCCGAAAGCCTGGCGGCCGCGACCAAAGCGTCATCAGTGATCTGGACGCGGTGAAACTCTTCATACCGGCTCCGCAAACCCTTTAGGATCTCAATCGTCTCTTCCACGGACGGCTCATCCACCATGACCGATTGGAATCGCCGCTCCAGCGCCGGATCGGATTCGATCCTTTTTCGAAACTCATCGATCGTGGTCGCGCCAATGCATTGGATCTCGCCGCGAGCCAAGGCGGGCTTCAATATATTGGCCGCGTCCATCGCCCCTTCGGCCGCCCCGGCCCCGATCAAGGTGTGCAACTCATCAATGAAGAGGATCACACTCTCGCTTTTGATCACTTCATCAAGGACCTTTTTCAGCCTCTCTTCAAATTCTCCGCGGTATCTTGTCCCGGCGATCAACAGCCCCATATCGAGCGCGACCAGCCGCTTGTTGGCCAAAGTCGCGGGAATGTTCCCCTGGATGATTTTTTGGGCCAGCCCCTCAACGATCGCGGTCTTGCCAACCCCCGCTTCTCCGATCAAAACCGGATTGTTCTTCCGGCGGCGAGAAAGTATCTGAATGACCCGCTCAACTTCCTTGGCCCGCCCAACGACCGGATCGAGCTTGTTGCTTCCGGCCATGATCGTCAGATCCCGGCCAAAAGAATCGAGCAGAGGGGTTTTGCTTGCCCGGGAGACCTTCTTTTGCAGGGGATTAACTTCGCCAAGCAGAGAAATGATCCTGTCCTTGGCCGCCGCTGGCGAGATCACGTAATCGGCAAAGATCTTGCCGGTAACACCGCTCCCCTCCCGCAGCATTCCTAAGAATAGGTGTTCTACGCCAACATAGCTATGCCCCAGCCCTCTAGCCTCATCCCAGGCCAGGGCAATGATCTTCTTGATCTGGGGATTGAATGGCAGCTCCGGAGAATCGCTGGCTGGCCCCTCTTTGATCAACAGCGATTCTTCTATCCGGTCCTTTATTTGCATGGGGTCGGCCCGAAAATGCTCCAGGGTCTTTATCACCGATTGGTCGTTTTCCCTGAGCATTCCCAGGCAAAGGTGTTCGGCGCCGACATAATTTGAACGGAGACGCTTGGCTTCCTCTTGCGCCGCCATGATCACTCGTATCGCCCGTTCGGTAAATCTCTCAAACATCTTGCGTTAGATTATATCAACGATCAGCTCTCCGGCGCAAGTTAATTAAATTTCGCTTCGATAGATAGTATATGGAGGGAAACAAATTGAGCAATTCCACAGAGAAAGGCCGCTGCGTGCTGACCCTCGGAGAAACCACTTACAAAACATCAGGCAACATAATTTTTGGGGAAGCGTCCGAGTTTTTTCTGGCTGAAAGCAAAACACTTGACCGGCTGGACAAAGCCATTCAGCGGGGCATTCTGGAGAACGGGATGCAGATGCTGCTCAATAAGGTCAAGAACTAAACTGTTGAGGCAGAGTAATAATAAAGGTCGTTCCTTTGCCGGAGCGACTGCGCACCTTAATTGACCCTTTGTGTTCTTCAATTATTCTTAGAGTGATCGGCAGTCCCATGCCGGTCCCGGTTATTTTGGTCGTAAAGAACGGATCAAAAAGACTTTTAATGTTCTCTTCCGATATCCCCTCCCCGGTGTCGGTAACCTCGACAAAGATGACTGGAAGCGGTTTTGCCATCTGTTCTTCTTCTCCCCAGACGATCTCCTCGCCCTGCCGGACCCCCTGACGACCGTGGATCTTTCCCAGCTTGATCACTTCGCCAACGTCGGTCTTTACCGCCAGCTCCCCCCCCTTTTCGTGCATCGCTTCAATGGCATTCTTCACGATATTAACAAAGACCTGCTGCAGCTGTCCGGCGTCTCCCGCGATCGGCGGCAGCTGGGCAAATTTCTTGGTCACCCTAACATTGTTTTTTTTGGCTTCGCTCTCAAAGAGCATTAAAACTTCGTCAAGCAGGGAGTTCACTTCAACCTTGGTCAGCTCCGGCTTGGCCGGGCGGCCGAACTTTAACAAGCTCTCCGCGATCTTATTGATCCGCTCGATCTCATGAGGAATAATTTGGCTGAATTTATCCCGGAATTCTTTGTCGTCCCATTTTTGCTGAAGCAATTGGGTAAAGGTCCTAAGAGAAACAAGCGGGTTTTTTATTTCATGGGCCATCCCGGCCGCCATCGTGCCAAGCGAGGCGAGCTTTTCGGAAAGGATCAGCCGCTCCTGGCTATCGCGCAGATCCTTGGTCATTTTATTAAATGCTTCGGCAAGGCGCCCGATCTCGTCGCTTGAGTTGATAGGGATGCGATAGCCCAGCTCTCCGTGAGCAACCGCCTCAGTCCCCTTGATCAGCTCCTTGATCGGTTTTTCGATCGACCGGGCAAAGAACGCTCCGGTTAACGCCGCCAAAACTATCCCGATAATGACAAAAAGGAGGGAATTGGCCTCCAGCTGGCGCAATTCCGCGTAGGCCGAGTTTCTTGGCTCTTCAACCACCACGCCGTAATTCGTTCCCGGTACCAATAAATACGCCCCTACCATAGGACTGCCTAACTCATTGTAAAACTCGCCTCGTCCCCCCTGTTTTTTCAGCAGGCTGGCCACCGCGCCGTTCCGTCTCATGTCGTCCTTCATGAGCGCCCTGCTCTTGTCCGGATGGGCCAGCAGGGCCCCATTGTCATCAACAACAAAGGCGACTCCCCGCGAGCCAATCTTCATCATTTCGACCGCTCTTTGCATTATTTCGTTATTGGTCGGCTGCGGTTCGGAAACGATCCGCTCGACCAAGTTTTTAGCGGTCTCGTAGTAATAGGTTTGAACAAATCTGGCCAGAGAGTTCTTGCTGATATTGATCGTCGCCAGAGCGGTCGCCTCAAACAATAAAACAACCATCAAAACAAAGATCAGCACCAGCTTGAAAAGCAGTCTCGTTTTCAGGAATTTTATCGGCGAGGCCGCCTCCGGGCTTTCCGGAGGAATGATCTCGCCTAAAAGCAGGGAGAGGGCGCCGGTCAAAAAGATCACCCACGAGGCAAGGAGATAGCCCGCCTCTCCCAGTCTGACATATGAATAAGATGAAAAGATCGCTCCCAAAAATAACGCGGCCGCGCAGGCGGTATAAAGCGGCAGTTTCCCGTTCTCCTTAAAAGACCCCCTCAAACCAAAAAGCGCCAGCAAAAGCCAAGAAAAGGAAACAACCGGCATCAAGGGGATCCAAACGGAATAATTAACAATCGGCTGGACTACCCCTTCGCGATAGACCAAACTGGCCGACGCGCTAAACACCTGGTAGGTAAAAAATCCGATGACCAAAAAGAATATGAACGAAAACACGTGTCCCGCGCGCAACACGAACCGCTCGACCACGAACAGCCAGACAAAAAAAGCGGTCGCCAGCAGGCTGATGGAAACGATCTTCTCTACCAGGATCAGATCAGTCAAGCTATTTCCCAGGTTGACCATTAATTGGGAAGCGACAACCGAACCGACATAGGCAAAAAGAGAGAAAAAAACCAGGCTTAACGCAAAATCCTTTCTGGACTTCAACCCGGTCTTAAAAAACGCCGCCCCTCCGGAAAAAAGGATCCCGGCGGTAAATATTTCCGCAAAAATACTGATTATCGTTAAGGTTGATAGCATTAATAAATTGAGATCGGGATCTTACCGGCCGCTGACCCGCCGGCAAAATTAACCACTTCGATCGGGATGAGATAGTTCCCCGGAGAGAGATTTTTGGGCAGGATAAAACGCAGGGTCCAGGTGTCGTCTCCCGAGGCGATATCGCCATCCTGTCCGTCATTGCGGAAAGAAAGCGCGTCCTGGAAGCCAAGCGGCCTGATATCCGCCGAAATATTTTTCACGTCGACCGGCCGTCCGGGATTGTCGACCCGCAGGACCAAAGTGACAAACGCCCCGCTTTGGGTGGATAGTTTTTCCGGTACCGCCTTCGCCTCAAGGATCAGCGGCTTGATCTCAACGTCAACGGTTGTTTTGGCCAGTGCCATCCAGCCGTTCCGGTTGACCGCCGAAATATTAATATCTTTTGGCCCAAGCGTGGTCCCCGGCATGATCGTTGTCAGAAGAGTAAACAAACCGTCGCCGGAAACGACGTCTCCGAACTTGCCGTTATCCAAAAGCTGCGCATCAGAGAGCTGGCCAATGCCGGTCAGGTCGGCCCTGACGCCGGCAATGTTCGACACTCCCCTGGGATCGTCGACCGCGGCCACGATCTCTAAAATTGTTTGTCCGTCAGGCGGCGCTTTTTTCGGCGCGACCTTGACCCAGTTGATCGTCGGGGTCAGCCGGACCTGGTTAACCTTGGAAAGGTCGTAGCCGGTCGTGAAGGAGAACAGGTCGTTCAATCGGTTCTTTAGGTTTTTGACGGCGGAGATCAAAAGGACGGCATCGTCTTTGGTCATGGCCGGCTCTTCCGCCGCGGCCGGCATGATCAAGAAAAGCAGGGCAATGATCGCGACAAACTGCTTTTTCATTTCTTCACACCCAAGACCTTAAATAAGCGCTCCGACTCTTCTTTGGTTACCGGCGTGTCCGGCCGGAAGGTCCCGTCCGAATAAAGGGGCATCAGGTTCCAGTCGATCGCCGCCTTATAATACGCGGCCAGAGGGTTGCTCCTCTTGATATCAACACAGACATCTTTGGTCACTTCCGGAAGCGGCAGGTCCGAAGATTTCACCAGCCAGGTAGCCAGCTCTCCTCTGGTGATCGTCGCTTCGAGCCTAAACTCCCCCTTGCCTTCATCAACATTAATGACCCCGATAGTAACCAGCTCTTCCACTTTGCTCCGCCGTTTTTTAAGCTCGGCCTCTTTTTTCCGGAGGGCTTCCTGCTCTTGCAGAGAGATCGTTCTCTCCAGTTTTTTCTTAAGTTCCGTCTCTTCCTCGACCGATATCCTGGCCTTCCGCAGCACCTTATAAGTCCAGGAAACTTTTTCCTGTTCGTTCCGGGCCTCGACGATCACCAGATTCTTTCCAAGGTTCAGCGGCACCAGGACCCGGAAGGAGTTATCCTTCCCTTTGCTTGCCAGGTAATTGTTGACATATACGTCTACACCCGGCTTGACCTTGCCGGTCACCTCAAGCGTTTCATCATAAGTCACAAAATTGTCTTCAAGCGAAAGCTGTTCGATCGCCGTTTCTAAAAAGACCGAGGGCCGGTCCAGATCAAGCTTCTTGAAAACCACCCACTCCTTTGGAAAATACATGCCGGACAAAAGGACCTGCCCCTCATCTTTGATCGGTTCGCGGTTCCCGGAAATGGTAAAAGCCCACTCTTCCGAACGCAAACCAAATCCCCAGGTCGGAGTAAACGAAAGGCCGCCGGGCCGCCACTGCTCCATTAAGCCGGCTTGCATAAAAAAGTGCTTGTTTACCGTGTACTCGCCGCCTATCCGCAACAGGGTCGGATTAGCGCTTGCGAAGTCAAGCTCCCCCCCCAGCACCAACTGCCTGGTGTCGCTATAATTAAGCGAGCCAAGAGGGCCAATGACCTTCGCGGAAAAACCAAGCTTGTGATAAGCAGTGATCGGTTCCGCGAGGCTGTCGTCCCACAAGATCGAGCCTCCGCCGAATGTTTTTTCCGGAAGGACGTTTTGCAGAGCCAGCCCGACCGACAGCCAGTCGTTCGCTTTATAAATTCCGCCAAGGTCAACGGTCCAGCCGTTTGCCGAACGATCGTTAATTCCCGTTCCCCTAAAAGTTTCCGAAAGGAGCGTTTTGACGCTAACGCCAAGCCCGATCCTTTGCAGTGCCTGGTTCTTTTCATACGCTGGAAAAAAGAAAAGTTTTGTCCCGTAAGAAACAACGACCAAACTGCTCTTCGACGTCCGCAGGGAACCCTGATAAACCAAATTTTCGATGCTGGTGTTGACCACGGCAAGACCGAAGGAGGAACCCAGACCGGTCGGATAAGCACCGGCAACGGTGATCCGGTCAATGTCCAGATTGGTGATCGCGATCCCTTTGGCCCAGGCCAGAGCGGCCGGATTATACAGCGCCCCGTTCGGGTCATCGGTCAGCGCGACGACCGCACCAGCCATCCCCAAGGGACGGCCTCCGGCTTCAGTGGCGAACGGATTGATCCCTAATTCGTTTAATCTGGCTTGAGCTGGGAAAACTAATAATGAAAGGAGAAAAACAAGCGAAAGCAAGCGGCGGCACTTCGAAATTATCATCTTGTTTTGCCTATTATAGTATAGATCCACGGCTCAAATTGTATCATTCATCCACTGGTTGCTCAAGCGAAATATTTCTGCTATAGTAGGCCCGCCATGTTTTTAAAGACCTTGTCGCTACGCGGCTTCAAGACTTTTCCCGACCAGACCGACATCGAGTTTGATCCTGATTCCAGGATCACCGGGATCGTTGGGCCAAACGGCTGCGGCAAAAGCAACGTGCTGGACGCGGTTCGCTGGGTGCTGGGGGAAGATAATCCCAGAATGCTACGGGTCGGTTCCCTGGACAACATTATTTTCGCCGGGACCGCCCAGCGCAAACCGCTTTCACTGGCTGAAGTGACCATGACTTTCGATAATTCTTCGGGACGTCTTCCGGTCCCCTTCACCGAGGTCGCGATCAAACGCCGGACCTTCCGCGAGGGGGAAAGTGAATTCTACATCAACAAAAACCAATGCCGGCTCAAGGATATCCGCGACCTTCTGCTGGATACCGGCCTCGGCGAAGGGACTTACGCGATCATCACCCAGGGGCAGGTCGACGCCATCCTTTCCAGTAAAGGAGAAGAGCGCCGGATCGTTTTTGAAGAGGCGGCCGGGATCAACAAATACAAAACCAGAAAGGTCGCCGCGGAGAAAAAGCTGATCGCCGCCGAACAAAACCTTCTCCGGATCAACGACCTTAAGATCGAGGTCAGCGAACACCTGATCATTCTTGAGGAGCAAGCCCGTCGGGCAAAAGAATACCTGGAAATCCATAACAAGGTCAAGGAACTGGAGATCGGCTTGAGCAAAAAACTTTTAGGAAGCATTCTGGAAAAAAAGCAGAAGCTCGAAGAGGCGCTGGCCCAAGCAAGACAACAGTCCCAGGCCAAAAGCGCCGCCGAAGAAAAAGATTTCAGCGCGGCAGCGGAACTCAAAAAACGGCTCCGGGAGATCGAATCACAGATCGACGATCTGGCCGCTCAACTCGACAGCGAAAAAGACCGGTTGCGCGACGCCGAACTCAATCGCCGCTTCATAGAAAAGGACCTGCAAAGAGAAGAAGAGCTCCTTCTCTCCGTCTCGGCAAAAACCAACGCTCTCGCCGCGAAGATCCTGGCTTTGCAGGCTCCGGAAATTAGCGACCCTTCGCAGGTCCATCTTGACGAGTCGCTCCACCTTCTGGTCGATCAAACCCGCGGCCTGGTCTCATTGCTCTCTTCCATTATGCAGTTTTTCGGCAAAGAAGAGAACCTTTCCCTGGCCGCCAGCGAAGCGGAAGCGACCCGCAACCTTAAACTGGAACTTTTAAACGAAGAAAACCGCAAGGCCCTGGCTGAGATGGAGAGACTTAACGCCTTGATCGGCGCTCATCGCCAGGATCTTTTAGCCGTTTCCATTCCTGACGATCAAAGAAAGGCCTCTTTGACCGAAGCGATCGCTCAATTGAAGCTTGAGCGGGAAAAGACAAACACACAGATCTCCGAATTTGAAGAAAAAAGCCGTCAGGAAGAACAGGAGGAAAGGGAGGCGGCAAGCATCATCGCCTCTCTTGAAGTCTCTCTGGCCAAAGTCGATGGGGAAATGCTGGCGATCGGCGAAAAGCTTTTGGCCGAATACAATCTTTCACTGCAAGATCTGGAAACTGTCTCCGGCATCGTAGCTAATACTGGCAAGGCCAAAAGCGAGATCGAAGAGGGAAAAGCCAGGTTGCGCCAGCTTGAACCGGTCAATCTCCTAGCGATCGAGGAATTTGACCGGAGCAAGGAGCGCCTAACTTTCATTGAAGCTCAACTGACCGATCTTAACGCCGCACGGGAGAACCTGCGCAACCTGATCGTTGAGCTCGACGCCCAGGCCGAAACAACTTTTCTGCAGACCATGGACCAACTTTCGGTCATTTTTTCCGAAGTTTTCGGCCAACTTTTTAACGGCGGGGAAGCGCGGATCTCTCTGGCCCCCGGCCAGCCGGCCCTGGAAGCGGAGATCGAGATCTCGGTCCGCCCAAATGGCCGGCGCTGGTTGCCGCTCCCGCTATTATCCGGCGGCGAGCGATCTCTCTGCGCCGTCGCCATTCTCTTTTCCCTGCTCAAGATCCGACCCTCCCCGTTTTGTTTTCTTGACGAGGTCGACGCCGCTCTGGACGAAGCCAACATCGGTCGATATACGAACATTTTAAAGGACTTTTCCGCCAATACCCAGGTGATCGTTATTACCCACAACAAACGGACCATGGCGATCGCCGACAATATTTACGGCGTGACGATGCAGGACCCCGGCACCTCAAAAGTGATCTCAATGAAGCTCGCTCAAGTCCCGGCATGAAACGTTCGGCGCTCGTACTTTTTTCCCTGGTCATCTTCTTTGGCGCAATCGCCGTTTCCAGGTCCCAGGAAAAAGATCTCCCCCCAATCTTGCCTGCCACCTTGCCTCAAGCGCAATGGGACGGCGGCGGCCTACGGGTCAACAATTCTTCGGGAAATACGACCCAGCAAAATCCGGTCTCCTGCCTGGGGGGGGACGGAAGTTATTATCTTGTTTGGGAAGACGGACGCTCCGGCTTCAGCAGGCTTTTCGCCCAAAAATACGACCCGGCGGGAACGCCGCTCTGGGGAAGAGATGGCGTAAAGATCAGTGACGGCGAAGGGAACCAGAACTCGGCCCGGGTGATTTGCGACGGAGGAGGAGGCCTGCTGGTCGCCTGGCAAGATTACCGCAACAACAATTCCGACATCTTCGCCCAACATATTACCGCAGGAGGGCTCCCTCTTTGGGGCAAAGAAGCTCTCCCTGTCTGCGTCTCATCTTACGGCCAGTTCGCTCCGGAGGTCGCAATAAGCAAAAAGGGAGAGCTCCTAATCGTTTGGCATGATTATCGCAGCTGCGTCGGCGAAGATATTTATGCCCAAAAGGTGGACCGGGTTGGTCGGACTCAATGGCTTGGCAACGGGATCGTCCTTTGCGACGAGGGCGGGACCCAGTGGTACCCCCAGGTCGCGTCCGACGGAGCCAACGGTTTTATTGTCGTCTGGACCGACGGGCGGCCGCAAAACAACGGCAGTGACGTGTACGGACAATATCTTTCTTCAGATGGCGAAGGACTATGGGGAAAAAACGGTCTGGCGCTGTGCTCCGCTCCCGACAATCAAGAGAACCCGGTCCTTACCGCCGGTAATAAGTTTTTTATTTTGGCCTGGAGCGATTTGCGCGGCAACAGTAAAAATATCTTTGTTCAAAAATATAATCTCTCCGGCGCTCCTCTCTGGGACAAGGCCGACCTGCAAATCACCGACGATCCTTTTTCCCAGGAATCTCCCGACCTGGCGCTCGCTCCCGATGGAGGGGCGGTCGTTGTTTGGGCCGACAACCGCCACGAACAAAGCACCATTTTCGCGCAAAGGATCAACAGGGAAGGCTCTCTCCTTTGGAAAAAGGGAGGGATCGAGGTCGCGCCGGCTCCTTTTCGACAGGACAAACCAAAGATCGCTTATTTATCGACTGTTGATTGGGTGGTGGTCTGGGAAGATTACCGCAAGGGGAAATCCCGCCTTTTCGCGCAGAAGATCAACAGCGCCGGTCGGCAGTTATGGGCTGACGAGGGGTTGTTAGTCTCCGGATTGGGAGATGACCAGGGAAAACTAAACTTGGCGGTCTCGGGAGATAACACCATTTTTATTACTTTTCAAAGTCGGGTCAACGGAAACTTTGATGTTGCTCGACAAGAAATATCCGGCGGCGGAGCATTGACCCTGGGAAGAAATGGGCAGGTCGTCTGCGACACTCCAGGAGCGGTAGTCCATCAAAATGGCGCCGCGATCAACAATGGCAGCAATGAGTTGATCATTGTTTGGGAAGACGGGCGTCACGGATTTTTAAACATTTACGCTCAAAAACTAACGAGATCCGGCTACCTGGCCTGGGGAAAAGAAGGGGTGCGTGTCGCCAGGTTCTCCGCCGAGCAAACCACTCCACAACTCGTCGCGGACGGCCAGGGGGGGGCGATCATTGTTTGGGAAGATAGGCGCGACGGTAAAAACGTTCGCCTTTTCGCTCAACGGATCTCGACCTCCGGTCGGCTATTATGGGGTGTATCCGGCCTAAGTTTGACCAAACTCGGCTCCGAGCAAAGAGCCCCTGTTCTGGTCCCCGATAATAACGGGGGGGCAATCGCGGCCTGGGAAGACGAAAGAGACCCGTTAAATTTAAAAGATATTTACGCTCAACGGATCGCCGCGGACGGCGAATTGCTTTGGGGAAAGAACGCCGCCCTGGTTGCCGCCGAAAACGGGGATCAGCTTGCCCCCTCCGCTATTGTTGACGAAAATGGCGGCACGATCATTGCCTGGGCCGATGCCCGCAGGGGAGATCGCAACCTCGACATTTACGCCCAGCGTCTTAAAGCGAGCGGGGTCCGACTCTGGAAAGAGAATGGCATGCTTGTTTGTGGAGCTCCCGACATCCAGCAGTCCCCCAAATTGTCCGGTGACGGAGAGGGAGGGGCGATCGTCGCCTGGACGGACAAAGCGGGAGGGAGTTACGACATCTACGCCCAACGGCTTAACAAGCTAGGCTATCCTCTCTGGTTAAACGACGGCATCCCGGTCTGTCAGATGGCCCGTTCCCAGCACGACCCATTGCTAACCAGGCTAAACGAGGGGACAATGGTCGTCTGGCAAGATTATCGTTTTGGCAACTGGGACATCTTCACCAACGCCTTGTCCGATGCCGGCAAGCTCCTCTGGGGGGAAGAAGGGATTCCCGTGATCGAAGCTCCCCTGACCCAGTTCGCGCCGCGATCCATTTCTCTCTCCGGCAATGCGGCCATCATCACCTGGGAAGATTACCGTAACGGCAAACACTACGAGATCTATATGCAAAAAATTGGTCTTGACGGCAGGCCGCTTTGGCCGGCCAGCAGCCTTTTGATCAAGACCAATAACGGCGCCCGCGCCCCGCAAGTCGTTGGCCTGGACGATTATTTTATCGTTATTTGGGAAGACTACGCCGGCGGCGGCAAAACCATCTCCGCGCAGGCTTTTATCGAAGAGTAGCGCTCTTCCCCGTCAGCAGATTATATGTTAATATTGTGTCTCTATGGGTAACCTAAGCGAAAACTTCAATCATAAGGACTTTATTTGCCGCTGCCCGGAATGCCGGGGCGCATATCGGATCCACCTTGGGCTGGTCGGCATTTTGGAAGAGATCGCCATCCATTTCAAAAAAAGACCCAGAATTATTTCCGGCTTTTATTGCGAAGCTTACCTGGAAAAACTGAAAAGGGAAAAAAAGAGCTACCACGCCATGGGAAAGGCGGCCAACATCGTCATTGACGGGGTCACCGCCGCCGAAGTGTTTAAGTTCGCCGAAACGCTGGAAGGGGTAAACGGCCTTGGTTATTATCCCGAAGAGAACATGGTTCACGTCGACACTCGCCCCCCGGAAAAAAAAGAGATCTGGGTCAGAGAAAAAGGAAAATATCTCCCGCTCAACCAGGAAAAACGTCACCAATACGGACTATAAGTGGCCATTGACCTTCAGCAAATTAACGGCTTTTTAAATTACTTAAAGACCGAACGCAATTACTCGCCTCACACGACCAGCAACTACCGGAGAGACCTGTTTTTTTTAACCGCCTTCCTTAAAGACCGGGAGATAAACCGCCTCACCGCGCGCGAATATTTGGTCCAGCTGGAAAAAAGGAGTTTCGCCCGCCGCTCCATCGCCCGCAAGCTTTCCGCCGCTCGGTCGTTTTTTCGCTACCTGCTAAGAGAAAAATTGACCGAAGGCAACCCTTTTGACCTGTTATTAACCCCAAAGATCCAAAAAAAACTGCCTAATTTTCTTTATCCGGAAGAAATGGCAAAACTGTTAAAAGCGCCAAACCCTGATCCCCTGGGAACAAGGGACCGCGCGATCATTGAGCTCTTATATGGCAGCGGGATCCGGGTCGCCGAGCTGGTTGACTTAAACATTAACGAACTTGACCTGTCTGAAGGAGAAATCAGGGTTTTTGGCAAGGGAGCAAAAGAGAGGATCGTGCTTTTCGGCTCATTGGCCGCCAAGGCTCTAAATAATTATATTAGCGGCGCAAGGCCCCAGCTCCTTGCCGGCCGGAAAAGCCCGGCCCTTTTTCTTGGGCGGCTCGGCACCAGGCTGACTGCGAGACAGATCGAGCGCCTGATCAGATTTTACGCGAAAAAATCCGGGATAACAAAAAAAGTCACCCCCCATACCCTCCGCCACTCCTTTGCCACGCATCTTCTTGATGGGGGAGCCGATCTTCGAATGGTTCAGGAACTTCTTGGGCATGTCTCTCTTTCAACCACCCAGGTTTACACCCATGTAACCAAAGACCGGTTGAAAAAAGTCTATGACCATGCCCACCCGCGGGCGGGTTAGCAGATTAATTTGACAATTACCCCCTTTTTTAAGTATAATTTCTGTTTGTTGTGAAGATTGAACTGGCTGAACTGCTCCGTCAGGTTGGGAATGAAGGGGATGTCGAGGATTCCGAAAAACTCTCGTTCCCTGAATATGGGCTTGTTCTGACCAAACCGGTCAAGGTCCGGCTTCATCTGACCAACACCGGGACCTCCGTCCTGGTCAAGGGAACGATCCAAACCGAAGCGGAGCTGGAGTGTTCGCGATGTTTAGATTCGTTTAGGCGACCGATCAACATTGAGATCGCCGAAACCTATGTCAAACAAGACCCGGAATCGTCCCAGGGGAAAGAAACCGAATTAAAAGAAAGCGATTTTGTTTATCCGGTCGAAAAGGATAACACGATCGACCTAAACGAATTGATCCGTCAGAACATTTTGCTCGCTCTACCGATCAAGTCGCTATGCGATAATAATTGTAAAGGAGTGTAAATATGCCAGTACCAAAGAAACGTCATTCGAACTCAAGACAAGGAAAAAGGCGGGCGTCCAATTACGTGTTAACCGCCCCGAACGTCGGCAAGTGCCGGCAGTGCGGTTCCCCTTCCCTCCCTCATCAGGTTTGCCCGACCTGCGGCACCTATAAAGGGAAGCAAGTCTTAAAGCTTAAGGAGAAAAAGAAAGGGAAGAAATAAGTGATCCGTATCGCGATTGACGCCATGGGAGGGGATTTTGCCCCATCCGAAATCGTCAAAGGAGCGGTTCAGGCCTCCCTTGAACTTCCGGTCGAACTTATACTGGTCGGCAAAGCGGACAAGATCAACAAAGAACTCTCCAAGTATAAAAAAAGAGGGGCTCTCTCCGTCGTCAACGCGGAAGAGGTGATCGCCAACAACGAAGCCCCGGTCTCCGCGGTCAAGCAAAAAAAAGACTCCTCGCTCAACGTCGCCGTTTCCCTGGTCAAAAAACAAGAGGCCGCGGCAGTCGTTTCGGCCGGAAATACCGGGGCCCTGATGACCGCCTCCCTTTTTGGACTCGGCCGGATCCCTGGCATTGAACGCCCGGCTATCGCCGGACTCTTTCCGACTAAAAAGCGGCCGGTGCTGGTCTTAGACATTGGCGCGAATTCAGACTGCAAAGCAAAACAGCTCAAACAATTTGCCGAGATGGGCGCCCAGTATTGCGAATGCGTCATGCATTACAAGTCGCCCAGGGTCGGACTGCTGAACATCGGCGAAGAAAAAGAAAAAGGGAACGAGCTGGTGACCGAAGCCTGGCCGCTTCTCAAGGACTCTCCCATCAATTTCCTTGGCAATGTCGAACCAAAAGAGATGTTCGCCGGTGAAATTGATGTCGTGGTCTGCGACGGTTTTGTCGGCAATCTGATCCTAAAATATGGCGAATCGGTCAGCAGTTTTCTGCTCGATCTTTTTAAAAAGGAATTGACGAAAAACCCGATCACCTATTTTGCGGCCTTTCTTCTCCTCCCCGCTTTCGCCGGCATAAAGAAACGGACCGATTACGACGAATACGGCGGCGCCCCCATGCTCGGAATAAACGGAGTGGTTTTTAAGGCGCACGGCCGGGCGAAGGCCAAGGCGTTTAAAAACGCGATCCGCGCGACCATGGAAGCGGTTCAACAGGACCTGGTCGGACGGATCTCCAAGATCGAGGCTAAACAATGAAAGCCAGGATCATCGGGACCGGCTCCCATGTTCCGGAAAAAATAGTAACCAACCACGACCTGGCCAAGCTTGTGGACACCTCCGACGAATGGATCAGGGAACGGACCGGGATCATTGAACGTCGGGTCTCCAGCGAAGCGACCGCGACCTCAGACCTGGCGATCGTCGCCGCGGAAAAGGCTATTGCCAAAGCAAAGGTCTCGCCGGAGGAGATAGAGGTCATCATTGTTTGTACTACCTCGCCGGACACCCTCTTCCCTTCCGTAGCCTGCATCTTGCAGGATAAACTTAAAGCAGTGAACGCGGCCGCCTTTGACCTATCTGCCGCTTGTGCCGGCTTCAACTACGGCCTTGCGGTCGCAAGCAGTCTGATCGAAGCGGGGCGTCATAAAACCATTCTGCTGGTCGGCGCCGACACTCTCACCAAATATTTGGATTGGACCGACCGGGGGACCTGCATCCTCTTTGGCGATGCCGCCGGAGCGGTCGTCCTAAAGGCCGACCAGGACCATGGGGTCATAAGCAATTTCTGGAAAGCCGAAGGATGGCTGGGGCAATCACTGGTCATGCCTGGCGGCGGCAGTCGCGACCCGGAAAACAAGCATGGACGATTTATTCGGATGGACGGCAGGGAAGTTTTTAAATTCGCCGTCCGTGCCCTTGAATCTTCGGTGAATGAGGTCCTAAAAGGGGCCGGACGCGGCCTTTCCGACATCACCCTGTTAATTCCTCATCAAGCAAATATCAGAATTATTGACCATGTGATCAAGAAAATGGGGTTGTCAAAAGAAAAAGTTTATGTTAATCTCCACAAATACGGAAATACCTCAGCGGCTTCTGTTCCCCTCGCTCTTGACGAGGCGGCGGCTGAAGGGAAAATAAAAAGCGGCGACCTCGTCATCTTGTCTGGCTTTGGGGCTGGTTTGACTTACGGGGCTAACGCTATCATTTGGTAGGAGGAAAGTAGAAATGCTGGATTACTTATTGACCGAGGAACAAAAGATGATCCGCGATCTGGCCCGCAAGGTTTCAATTGAAAAAGCTCTACCTAAAAGGGCTGAATGGGACGAAACCGGAGAGTTTCCGTGGGAAGCCCTAAAAGCCTTCTCTGACGCCGACCTCTGCGGCCTTTACATTGATGAAGCGTATGGAGGAATGGGGGTCAGCGTTTTCAACTTTTGCCTAGCGACCGAAGAGATCAGCCGAATTTGCGGGGGGGTTGGAGTTACCTTTGCCGCCTCCGCCCTGGGCTCTACCCCTATCTTGCTTTTTGGGTCCGAAGAACAGAAAAAACAATATATGCCCCCAATTGCCGCTGGAAAAAAATTGGCCGCGTTCGGCTTGACCGAAGCGAGCGCCGGATCTGACGCCGCCGGACTGGAAACAACTGCCGTAAAAAGCGGGGATTACTATATTCTTAACGGAACCAAGCAATGGATCACCAACGGAGGAGAAGCCGATACTTACACCGTTATCGCGATCACCGACAAGACCAAAGGTCCTCGCGGCGCGTCGGCCTTCATCGTGGAGAAAGGGACCCCGGGTTTCACCTTCGGCAAGAAGGAGAATAAAATGGGGATCCGCTGTTCCGCCACCCGCGAATTGGTCTTCCAGGACTGTAAGATCCACAAGAGCCAACTGCTGGGGAAAGAAGGAATGGGATTTATCGTAGCCATGAAGACCCTGGACATGACCAGGCCGGGGATCGGAGCACAAGCAGTGGGGATCGCGCAAGGAGCCCTTGATGAGGCGATCAAATACGCGAAGCAGAGAGTTCAGTTTGGGCAACCGATCATCAGCCTGCAGGCAATCCAGCATATGCTGGCCGATATGGCGACCCAGGTGGAAGCGGCCCGGGCGCTGGTTTATGCCGTGGCAAAAATGATCGACGCTGGACACAAGGATTTCACTCTTCCAGCTTCCGAAGCAAAACTTTTTGCCTCCGACGTCGCCATGAAGGTAACTATCGACGCAATCCAGATCTTTGGCGGCTATGGCTACATGAAAGAATATCCGGTCGAAAAAATGGCTCGCGACGCCAAGATCACCCAGATCTATGAAGGGACCAATCAGATCCAACGAAACCAGATCGGCCTGGCGCTGATCAAGGAAAGCGCCAAGAAGTAGCATGGATATCGTTGTCTGCATTAAACAGGTCCCCGATACGACCGAGGTCAGGATCAATCCGGAAACCAACACCCTGGTCCGCGATGGCGTTCCCTCGATCATCAACCCCATGGACGAAAACGCCCTTGAAGCGGCCCTTCAGCTTCGTGACCAGCATGGAGGAAAGGTCGTCGTCATTACCATGGGCCCGCCGCAAGCGACCGAGGCGCTCCGGACCGCGATCGCCATGGGAGCGGATGAAGTTTATCTTATTTCCGACCGGGCTTTTGCCGGTTCAGACACCTGGGCAACCTCTTACACTCTCGCCCAAGCGATCAAAAAGATCGGGCACTTTGACCTGATCCTATGCGGCAAACAGGCCGTTGATGGCGACACTGCCCAGGTCGGCCCCGGCATTGCGGAGTGGCTAAATCTCCCCCAGGTCACCTTCGCCGTGAAGATCGGCGCCGAAGCTGGGACACAGGAACTCAAAGTCGAACGACTGCTCGAAGAAGTCAACGAGATCGTTTCGATCCCACTCCCCTGCCTGGTTACGGTGGTCAAACAGATCAACGAACCCAGGCTCCCTTCATTAAAGGGAATGATGAAAGCGAAAAAAGCGGAGATCAAGACCTTGAGCGCCCAGGATATTTCCGCCGACCCAAAAAATATCGGTCTTAACGGTTCGCCAACCAAAGTGGTCAAGATCTTTTCGCCGCCGCCAAAAGGCGGAGGCGAGATGCTCGCCGGGGAACCGGCCGAAATAGCGGCCGCCTTGATCGGCAAACTCAAAGAACGCAAACTAGTTTAATTAAGGATATCTAAATGAGCATTAAAATTTTGCTTGATAAATGCACTGGCTGTACTTTGTGCGTCAAAGGATGCCCCTTCGCGGCGATCAGCATGATCGAAATGGAGGCGGAGGCCAAACCGAAAAAAAAGGCCTCCATAAACCTTGACGTCTGCACCCTCTGCGGCGCCTGCGTGGCGACATGTAAATTTGGCGCCATCGAACTTAAAAAAGAGCTGACAGCCGCTAAAGACCTTTCCGCTTATAAGAACGTCTGGGTTTTTGCCGAACAAAGGGAAGGAAAGATCCAGTCGGTCACCTATGAACTTCTTTCCGAGGGACGAAAGCTGGCGGCCGACCTGAAATGCGAGCTCGCCGCAGTGCTTTGCGGCGACCAAAATATCGAGGACGAGGTTGAACACTTGTATCGTTTTGGCGCCAACAAGGTCTATCTTATTACCCACCAGGAACTAAAACATTACCACACCGAACCTTATACCCGGGCGATCGCGGAAGCGATCACCAAGCATAAGCCGGAGATTTTCCTGCTCGGTGCGACCACCCAGGGGCGCGACTTGGCCGCCCGGCTGGCGATCCGGATCGGCGCCGGACTGACCGCCGACTGCACCAGCCTGGCGATCGATCCGGAGAAAAAGATCCTTCAACAAACCCGCCCGGCTTTTGGCGGCAACATCATGGCAACAATTGTTTCGCCCAACCATCGGCCGCAGATGTCGACGGTCCGCCCCAAGGTCTTTAAAAAATCTCCTCTCGACAAGCCGGCGGCGGGGGAGCTCATTAAATTCAGCCCGGTCCTGAACAAAGAGGACCTTGTCGTTAAATTGCTCGATATCGTCCAGGACGAAAGCGTCAAGGTCAACCTGGCGGAGGCGGAGATAATTGTTTCCGGCGGCCGCGGCATCGGCGACTCCAAAAATTTCGCCATGCTTGAAGAACTGGCGGCCCTTCTGGGGGGAGCGGTCGGCGCTTCCCGGGCCACCGTTGACGCCGGCTGGATATCCGCCCATCACCAGGTCGGACAAACTGGCAAAACCGTCTCTCCCAAGCTCTATATCGCTTGCGGGATATCCGGAAAAATACAACACCTGGTCGGGATGCAAAGCGCCGACACCATTGTCGCTATCAATAAAGACCCCGACGCTCCGATCTTCAAAGTAGCGACTTACGGTATTGTCGCTGATGTTCTGGAGATTATCCCGCTTCTAACCAGGAAGCTCAAAGAATTGCGCCAGTAAATCAGCCCAACAGGCGGTTATTTTATATGAAACTTGCCTTCGTTTTCCCCGGTCAGGGGTCGCAGGCCGTTGGCATGGGGAAAGGTTTCGCGGAAGAACATCTTGATCGTGCCAGCCGGCTTCTTGGCTTTGATCTTAAAAAGATCTGCCTGGAAGGACCGGAAGAGGAATTAAAACGGACCGAGGTCCAGCAACCGGCGATTTTTACCGTCAGCGCGGCGGCTTATGATCTTTTAATTAAAAAAGGGATAAAGCCAGACGTTGTCGCCGGACATAGCCTGGGAGAATATTCCGCCCTTTACGCCGCTGGTTCAATCTCATTTGAAGACGGGGTCAGGACCGTAAACCAGCGTGGTCGCTTCATGCAAGAAGCCGTGCCGGAAGGAACGGGAGCAATGGCGGCCCTCTTGGGGGGAGAGAGAGAAACGATCATCAGCATCTGCCTTGAGATCGGCAACGTCTGGCCGGCCAACTTCAATTCCCCCGGCCAGGTCGTGATCTCCGGAAAAAAAGAAAGCGTCGCTCTCGCCGGAGAAAAACTTAAATCAGCCGGCGTTAAGCGCATTATCCCTTTGCCGGTTTCCGCTCCTTTCCATTGTCCCTTAATGAAACCGGCCGCCGACAAATTGAGCGAGCGGCTCGCGGCAATTACCATTAATAACGCCAGGCTCCCGGTTTATTCCAACATCACCGCCAGGCCGGTCACGGACGGCGGAAAGATCAAGGAACTGCTGGTCCGGCAGGTGACCGGATCGGTCCTCTGGGAAGATTCGGTCAAGAACATGATTGACGAAGGCGTCTCGAAATTCATTGAAGTCGGGCCCGGCAAGGTCTTAGCGGGCTTGATCAAAAAAATATCAGCAAACGTGGAGGTAATTTCATATGAAGAGGTTAACTGATAAAGTCGCTTTCATCACCGGTGCCGCTCAAGGGATTGGCAAGTCGATCGCCGTCGCCTTTGCCAATGAGGGGGCCAATATCATTGTCTCCGATATTAACCTGGACCTTGCCAGGCAAACCGCCGACGAGATCGGGAAGCTTGGCGTTAAAACCTTTCCCATCAAAACGAACGTGGCCGACCTGTCCGACGTTCAGGCCGGGGTCGCCGAAGCCCACAAACATTTTGGACGGATCGACATCCTGGTCAATAACGCCGGGATCACCAAAGACAACCTTTTGATCAGGATGAAAAAGGAAGAATGGGACGCGGTGGTCGCAGTTAATTTGAGCGGGGTGTTCAACTGCTCGCAAGTAGTTTCCACCTTGATGATGAAACAACGATACGGTAGAATAATCTCAATCGCCAGCATTGTTGGCCAGATGGGTAATTTTGGCCAGGCCAACTACGCAGCAACCAAGGGGGGCGTGATCGCCTTTACGAAAACGATTGCGCGGGAGCTCGCGTCCCGCAACATCACCGCCAACGCGATTGCGCCCGGGTTTATCGACACCGATATGACCAAGAAACTGTCCGACGAAGTTAAACAGAAGATGCTGGCCCAGATTCCCATGGGGAAGCTCGGGTCGCCTGACGATATCGCCAACGCGGCTGTTTTCCTGGCCAGCCCTGAAGCCGATTATATAACCGGCCAGGTATTGGCGGTCAACGGCGGCATGTACATGTAGTCAGTCGACATTATCAAGAAGGGGGTGACGGAATGGACGAACAAAAAGCTTTTGAAGCGGTTAAAAAAGTTGTCGCGGAACAACTGGGTGTTTCAGAATCGGAAATTACCCGAGAGTCTTCCTTTGTCAATGATTTAGGCGCCGACTCGCTCGACACGGTCGAGCTGGTTATGGCCCTGGAGGAAGCCTTCGGCATGGAGATCCCGGACGAAGACGCGGAAAAGATCAAGACTATCGGTGACACGATTAATTACGTGATGGCTCACGGAAAGAAGTAAAATCATGAACTTACCAGAATTGACCATTGGCAGATACACGGCAAAGCTCCCGATAATCCAGGGGGGAATGGCCGTTCGCATCTCCACCGGCGCGCTGGCCGGCGCGGTCGCTGCGACCGGAGCGATCGGCGTGATCGGCGCTTCTGGCATGGCTCTTGATGAACTTCGCAGAGAGATCAGAATAGCTCGTGAACGGGCGGCAGGCGGGATTGTTGCGGTCAACATCATGTTTGCCGCCCGTGAATTTTTTGAGCTGGTCCAGACCGCGATCCAGGAAAAGATCGACCTGATCATCAGCGGGGCTGGCTTCTCGCGCGATATCTTTAAAGTCGGGCAAGAAGGCAACACCCCCATCGTCTCGATCGTTTCCACCGGCCGGCTGGCCGCGACCGCTGAAAAGCTTGGCGCAACCGCCATCGTGGTCGAAGGAGTCGAAGCCGGCGGACACCTTGGGACAGACCGCTCCATCTGGGAAATCCTCCCGGAGGTTCGGCAGGCGGTCAAGCTTCCGGTCATCGCCGCCGGCGGCATCATCAATGGCGCGGAAATGCTCAAAGCTTTAAAAGCCGGGGCCAACGGGGTCCAAATGGCGACCCGATTTGTCCTGTCGGAAGAATGCAATGCCGCCCCGGCCTTTAAAGAAGTTTATCAAAAAGCGACCAAAGACGACATCGTCAAGATCTCTTCGCCGGTCGGCATGCCCGGACGGGCGATAAAAACCGCGCTGGTCGCTAAGATCATCGGCAAATCGGCCCCGAAACCGGTCGGCTGCGACTTTTGTCTTAAACATTGCTCATACGAGTACTGCATTATCCAGGCGCTTAAAAACGCGCAGGTCGGCGACGTCGACAATGGAGTGGTCTTTTCCGGCGAGTATATCTGGAAGATCCCCGACCGGACCATTAAACCGGCCGCCAAAATCGTGGCCGAGATCGTAAAAGAGTTTGAGGAGGCCCAGTCTTGACCACTTCAAGAGTAGTGGTTACCGGATTGGGAGTGGTTTCTCCGATCGGTATCGGCAAAGAGCTGTTCTGGCAAAATCTTGTCGCCGGAAAGAGCGGGATCGACAAGATCACCCGCTTTGACACCAGCGGCTTCGACGTCAAGATCGCGGCCGAAGTCAAAGATTTCGATCCTTCCCAATATTTAGACAAAAAAGACGCCCGCCGCCTGGTCCGTTTCATCCAGTTCGCCGTCGCCGCCTCCAGGCTGGCGGCTTCCGACGCCGGCCTTGTTATCGGACCGGACAACGCCAACGACATCGGCGTAACGATCGGCTCCGGCATTGGGGGACTTGATTTTCTTGAGGAAGCGGCTAGAACCCTTCACGAAAAAGGGCCAAGCCGGATATCTCCTTTCACCGTTCCATTCATGATCGCCGATATGGCGGCGGGGTACAGCTCGATCATTCTTGGAGCAAAAGGTCCAAACTCCTGCGTCGTTACCGCCTGCGCTTCCGGGACCAACAGCATCGGCGAAGCCTACAAATGCATCGAACGAGGAGCCGCCAAAGCGATGCTCGCCGGCGGGACCGAAGCGTCAATCACCCCGCTTGGCCTGGCGAGCTTTACCGCTGCTGGGGCGCTCTGCGCGCGAAATGACGAACCTCTTAAAGCAAGCCGTCCTTTTGACAAGGAACGGAGCGGGTTTGTCATGGGCGAAGGGGCGGGAATAGTTGTTTTAGAATCACTTGAATCAGCAAAGGCACGCGGCGCCAAAATTTACGCGGAAATTATCGGCTACGGCATGAGCGGCGACGCCAACCATATCACCGCGCCGGCGCCGGGAGGCGAAGGAGCTTCCCGGGCGATCCTGGCCGCGCTCAAAGACGCGGGGCTCCGGCCGGAACAGATCGACTATATTAACGCCCACGGCACATCAACTGAATTAAACGACAAATACGAAACCATGGCTCTTAAGACCGCTTTCGGCGATCACGCCCGCAAGCTGGCGATCAGTTCAAACAAATCAATGATCGGTCACTTGCTCGGCGCCTCCGGCGCGGTCGAATTTATCGCCACGGTCCTCTCGATCCAAAACGACTTGGCCCCGCCAACCGTTAATTACGAAAACCCTGACCCCAATTGCGACCTTGATTATGTCCCCAATCAAGCCAGGAAAATGACCATTAACACCGCCCTCTCCGAGTCATTCGGTTTCGGCGGGCATAACGCGACCCTGATCGTTAAAAAACACGTCTCATAAAAAACACTTGATGTTAACAGTCAAAGCCACAACTAGGGCTCTGTTTGTGCTGTCGGCGGCGCTATGGTTCACTGTGGCCCCAGCCATGGCGCAGTCTGAAACCTACCCCCAGATCGATATTTCCGGATATAAAAAGTACGAGACCAAAAACGTTTCCGTATCACCCGACAAACAATACTTCAACGCTCTTTCCCAGTTAGGGGGATTTTACCCAACTTATAGCGGCGGCCCCTGGCAGGAGCGCCTTCAGCTGCGGATCCTCGGCCAGCTCTCCAAAGACCTCTCCGTCAGCTATGACCTTGAACAGCAACCGGAGTCTCCGGAGCGCTTTGACGTCAAGGTCAAATACTACAACACCGAACTTTCATTCGGCGATATTAACGCCACTTTTTCCGGCAATGAATTTGTTTCGGCCTCCAAAACCTTGAACGGCGTCATGCTGACGTCGAAAGATTCCTGGTACGACGTCACGGTCGTCCCTTCCGCCAAACTAAAAAGCCAGACCCAGGCCCTGACCTCGCAGAAGGGGAACAATACGCCCGGCCCCTACAATTTAGGCCACGGGGGGATCGTCGAAGGATCGGAAGTTGTCCTGTTGAACAATAACGTCATGGTCCGCAATGCCGACTATACGATCGATTATTTTGAAGGAAAAATCACCTTTACCCGCCAGTTGAGCCAGACCGATGAATTTAAATACAGCTATGAATACACCAACATTATCGACCTGTTCTTCCCTTCTTTGTCGCGCCGTGACTTCTTTGGGTGGCAATCGCGGTTTACCGTTGACCCGGAAAAGATCGGCAAACCGGAGCCAAAGCCGGAACCTCTGGTCACCTCGGTCAGGGAAACATTTCCGACCATTGGTTCATCTGACGCTTTTATCCAGGAGAACGAGGCCTTCGGCCAATATCGCCTGAAGAATTCACCTCTGATCAAGTTCAGCGAAACTCTGACCTTTATGGGGACCAAGCTCAAAAAGAACGAAGACTATATTATCCGCTACGACTCCGGGGAGATCAAACTGCTGACCAGGTTTCTCCCTTCAACCGAAGAGGCTCTCTCCGTGGAATATCGATTCCATCAGACATCTTCCGAAAGTGAATCGATCCCCGGCATGGGGAGCCGCGGTCCGTATAATACCAGGTACTCGGAGATCGTCCCGGAAAGCGAGCGGGTCATGGTTGACGGCAAATTGTTCGTGCGGGATCTTGACTACACCATCAATTATAAGACCGGCCAGCTACTGTTCGGTGTGGTAATTGGCCCAACTTCAACGATTTTCATTTCATATAAACATAACATAGTGGCCATCCTGCAAGAGGCTCCATCTAAATTTCCTAAAGAAATGAAGGTCGGGGTCACCTACTTAAAGGAGAGCGCGAAAAAGGGAGGGGGAGCGCCAACATCTACGGCGATCGACCAATTCAGCGGCCAGGACATAATCAATAAGGGGAACGTTGCCTACCTTACCAACCGCCCGGTCCCCCCAACCACCGAAGCCACCATCACCGTCAGGGTCCTGCGGGGAGGGGTCAGCGCCCTGATGAGCTGGGAGGCTGATTACATTATTCCAACAACTTCCGTTGATCCGGCGACCGGTTACGCGATAACCACCCCCAACGTCAAGCTGGCCTATATTAACGACCGGACCGACCTGACCGACGGCTATGGAACTGGAACGATCGCCTTTATTAACAACAGCATCCTCCCATCCGATGAAGTAACAGTAGCTTATACCTACAAAAAAGGGATCGTCGGCAAATATTCCGGCGTCGGCAACGGCTCCCAGGGGCCATATTATTTAAGGAATGTAAAGGATATTGTCCCCGGGTCGGAAACGATCCAGGTTTGGGAACAGGGCTCGTCGGTCATCACCACTTACGTGCGTAATTCCAGTTTTGAAGCCAACGCGGGAGACTCTGGATATTTCTTTAATTATAACAAAGACAACTCATCGATAACTTTTAACAATTTCTTGTCACCGACCACTAACTTCCAAATGATCTACCAGTACGTCCCCCCCTCAACCGACACCAACGAAGACATCTCTATGTCGGCGATCGGAGTTGACGGAAGCTTTAAGATCGGCGACGTTTTCAATATCGACTCGTCGTGGGCCAAGAGCGAATCCGACCAGGTAATGATCGGAGACACCAGCCTCGAAAGCTTCCGGGGGAACGGGACCAAAAACTACGTTATTACCTCCCCCGGGGACATTATCGATGGCAGTGACCGGGTTTACGTCAACAATCTGCTCCTCAACAAAGAAGCGGATTACTTCATCAGCAATCCGGACAAACGGACCATCAATCTTTCCTTCTATTACATAACCCCTTCGTCCGCTGACGCTATCGTCGTGGAATACATGTACCAGGACCCGGCCGGCGCCACCAGTGTTACCGGCGTCAAATCGGACACCGCGTTTCGTTTGGGCGCCGGCGTTTCCCTGTTTGACAATAAGTTGGCTCTTAGCGGTTCGACCAGAAAAGTCGGTTTTGATTTTTCTCCCTTGGGATCGGCCGCCTCCGGCGCCGGGTCGGAATCCGAGGAATACAACCTGAGCCTCGCCCCAGGGTTCCATTCCCTAAGCACTTCTTACGCGTACAAATACAACCAGAGCCCCATTGGGACCACGCACGATAAGTTTTCCCGGAGCTGGGACCATTCGATCTCGACCAGCGTTAATCCCAATGGACTGGCGGCTATCGGCTTCAGTTACCGCAAATTCACCTCTCTTGACGATCCAGCGACCCCGACCTCTTTGCATAATAGCGATAACGATCAAGACTCATATTCCGCCAGCGTCACCCCCCTCCCTTTCTCCAGAGGAGAGCTTTCTATCGCGACCAAAGGGGACGTTAGCTTTAGCCAGTCCAAGACCGACGTCGTGGATAAGACCAATCTGACAACCTCGCTCTCCAGGGCGTTCCATTACAACGTCAGCGGCAGTTTGACCAAAAACGCCTCCTTCAGCCTTGACCATCAAGAAAGCGAGCCCACCACCAAGAACTCGATTGAGGCGGAAACGGCCAGAACCAATATTCAGGACAATTCCTATTCCCTCTCTCTCAACCTGGTTGGGCTAAGCCTGGGCCGTTTCCAGTCCTGGACCGCACAAGCCTCCCGCCAGGAGCACTTTGAACGAAAGTATCTGCCAACCCCGGAAGCACGCTCCGACACCTTGAACGAAACCTATCACATGGACCTGCAACCGATCAGCTGGCTCTCGGGATCGCTCGACCACAACCGCCAGGAACGCGTCTCTTACGTCCTCAACCAGGAGAACCCGCGCACCGAGAGATCGGCAATTAGCGGTAAATATCTTCCTTTTGGCTGGCTGACTTTCGGTGGTAGCTATTCGCGGAGCGAAGCGATCCCGGAAACAGGCTCGGCGTTTAAAACATCCGGGCGGACCAAAGCGGGGGACGCCAGCTGGTCGGTGTTTTCCTTCCGGGCGATTTCACTCTCGTCCCGCTTCGCTCTCTCCGACGCGATCCAGCGCGCCCCTTCCGGCAACACGCAGATCAGCACTTTTACCAAGTCGCTTTCACAAGGATATACCATGTCTCTAACCCCAATCCCGGTCCTGCCGATCAGCATCGGCTACAGCCGCGAAGACTATAAGAACAATAATGACGCCGTAACCTCCCCGGTCACCACCGAAACCAGGAATGACACCATCTCCGCTTCGTTGACATTTAACGCCATTCCAAAACTTAGCGTGAGCGCTGACTATAACCTGAAAAAAACCTACGACCTGATCGCCAGAAACACCCTTGATAAAACGGTCATCAACAGTAAAGCCAACTACCAGCTTTTCAGCTGGGGCTCGCTGGTTTATGAGTTGTCCGATGAATCAAACGGCGGAGAAGTCCAAAGCGGTGTGTTACAGACACTCAACATCAAAAAGCGGACCCAATCCCTTGGTCTGAACATTAATATCCCGGTCGACAATCCGGTCATGTCCAACATTTCCCTGCTGGCCTCGCTGAAGAACGTGGAATATCACAATCTCTCCAATTCAAATGACGACTTTACCGCCAGCCTCTTTTCTTTTGAAGGAACGCTGAACTTCTAAGGATTTAATTGAGGATGATAACTTTGCCGCGGCCAACAACCTTGCGGTCGGACACTATTTGATATAAATAAACCCCGGTTTGAACGTTCGCGCCAAAAAGATTTTTTCCGTCCCAGGCCGGATTATTCTCTCCTGCCTTGGCTCCGTTCTCACCGGCAAGGTAGCTCTTTTGCCAGATCATATTTCCCCCAAGGTCAAAAAGATTGACCGAGGTGTTCGCATTCGCTGGTAATTGATAATAAAACGTCGTGCTCGCGCCAAGCCTGCGATCGAACGGGTTTGGCAAAGCAAAGGTAAGGACTCCCGGAGAAAGGGATGACGCGACCCTGGTAATATTGACCGACAACGCCGAGGTAGACACATTTCCCGCTTTATCGGTCGCGGTCAGCCGTAAAACATAAGGGCCGCTTAAGCCGGTCGTTTCCCAGGTGGCCAAGGCCCCACTGGCCGAAGCGTAAAATGTCCCCAGCGTTTGATAATAAGCCGGTGACGCACCCTCCCCATAGTCAATAACGTAATTTTGCAAATTTTCATCGGTCGCGCGCCCGGCAATGGTAACCCTTCCCTCGATCGAGCCGCCAGCTGTCGGATAGGTTACTACCACGTCCGGCGGTGTGTTGTCAATAATTACAATGGTACTTGATTCAGAAGATCCCCCGGTTGTTGAAGAGGCCCTAAGCTTTAATGTTATCTCCCCATTAATCCCGCCGGTGTTCCAGCTGGCCAAAAGTCCCCCTTCAACCTCCAGCGCGCTTTGCGCCACAATTGTTTCCAGAGATGTCGCGCGGTATGCCTCGATCGTATAGCCGGCAAAGTTCCACCCGCTCGCCGTCCCATGGATCTCAACCACTCCTTTTAAATAGCTGTCGCTTATTGGAGCGCTGATCTCGGTTATTAACCCGGTCACCGCCTGGCTTAGGTTAAGCCGTCCACTCCCCAAAAGCCCTTTATAGGTCGGCTCCTGCAGATCATCGATCGGATCGGCAGTCTTCTTTAGCCGATCCATGATCTGCGCGTTGGTTAGCGTCGTTTCTGCCGCCTTTAATAAAGAGACGGCGCCGGCAACAAAGGGAGCGGCCAGGGAGGTCCCGTTCCAACCGGCGCTATAACTTCCATCCTTGTTCATGCTAAAGATATTTGTTCCCGGAGCGGCGACATCAACCCAGCTCCCGTAATTTGATCCCTGCGTTTTAAAAGTTTGCTCGTCAATTCCGGACCAGACCGAACGTTTGTCGTCTGTTGCCGTTGCCGAGACCGCCAGGACCGTCGGGTAATATGCGGGATATGTGTTCCAGTCGACACTGCCGTTCCCCGCCGCGGCGACAATAACGATCCCCTGGTCATACGCCTCCTGACAGCGGTCTCTCATGTTTGCCGGATTTTCTTCCAAGTACCGGTCGGAGCCGTCGTTATATTGACCCAGGCTCAAGTTCGCGGCGACAATATTGACCCCCGAAGATTTTAACGCGGCAAGATAAGCCAGGCCGGCGCTGATCGTCGACGGATCGCCAACCCCGTCCCGGTTAAGGACCTTGATCGGCAGGATCGTCACCTGCCAATCAACTCCGGCGATCCCTTTACTATTATTAGATATCGCGCCGATCACCCCGGAAATAGCGGTGCCGTGACCGTTATCGTCCATAGGATCGTTGTCTCCATTGTAAAGGTCTTTGGCATGGGTCAGATCGACTTTCCCGACGATATCTTCGTGGTTATAGTTCAACCCCGTATCCATAACCGCTACAATATTTGATGCCGTGCCGGTCGTCCTATCCCAAGCGTTTGGCGCGCTGATCTTGGTCAGTCCCCACTCCTGGCCAAAATAAGTGTCGTTTGGCGCAACCTGAAACGCCCTGATCACGCCGTTAACATGCGCGGCGACAACGTTCTGGTCTTTTTTAAATTCATCGATTATTTTTGACGGGCTTTCGGCGGTAGGAAAAAATAAAATATAATCATTCTCGAGGTGCTTCCAATCCGGGCGAACTTTTAGCGCCTCACTATAGATCTGTTTGTAGCGGTAAATTCCGTGCTTCTCGCTAAGCGCTCTGATCGAAGCGGCCCCGATCGTGGCCGATGAAATAGCTCCCGCGGGGACTGGGGAGGAAAATACGCCCGGCTTAAATTTAACGATGACTTGCCCCGGAGTGATCTCGGCAATTACGCTCGCGGCCAAAAAAATCGCTAAAATTATCGCTATGGCTGTCCTGCGCATCGCCTTGAGTATAACACATAACTGCAGTATAATTAAATACTATGAATAAGCTTGAAAATCGAGGGAAAAAAGTCCTTTCTCCCGTCCTGGCCAGATATCACGCCGGCTTTTCCGTTGCCAAGGCAAGGGGGAGCTACGTCTATGATGACCAAGGGAAAAAATACCTTGATTTCGCCACCGGAATCGCCTGCGACATTCTTGGCCATTGCCACCCCAAAGTTGTCTCCGCGGCGAAAAAACAGCTCGATCGCCTGATCCACGCTTGCGTCGGCGTCGCCCTTTACGAGCCATACGTCAAGCTGGCGGAAGAATTGCGTAAGATCGTGCCGATCAAAAAAGCCCAGTCGTTCTTCTGCCAGAGCGGGGCCGAAGCGGTTGAAGCGGCGATAAAGCTGGCCAAATTTGCCTCCAAAAAACCGGGGATCATCGCCTTCCAGGGGGGCTTTCACGGCCGGACCCTGGGAGCGCTTTCAGTCACCACTTCAAAAATGAAATATCGGGAAGGCTATGAGCCGCTTTTGCCGGAAGTCTACATCGCGCCCTTCGACCTTCTCCTGGTCGAAGGATTATTAAAAGAAAACGACTGGAAGATCGGCGGAGTAATAATTGAGCCGGTTCTCGGCGAAGGGGGCTACGTTGTTCCTCCATCCGGATTTCTCAAAGGAGTCCGGGCGCTTTGTGATAAGTATAATACATTATTAATAGTCGATGAGGTCCAAACAGGGATGGGCCATACCGGCAAATGGCTTGCCTGCGAACACGAGGGGATTGTCCCGGATATTTTAGTCCTGGCCAAAGGATTGGCATCCGGACTGCCGCTTGGCGCCTGTGTCGCCAGCCAGGAATTAATGGCCAAATGGTCCCCCGGGGCCCATGGAAGCACGTTTGGCGGCAACCCTGTTTGCTGTGCCGCGGCGATCGCCACTATTGAAACGATCAAAAAAGAAAAACTGCTTGCTAACACGGCCAAGCTTGGCCGATATTTGATGAACGAGCTCTCCAAGCTAAAGGCTTCCTTCCCGTTAGTCAAAGAACTGCGAGGTTTGGGCCTGCTGATCGGGGTCGACCTTGGAAACAGCGCGGCGGCCAGAAAAGTTATCGACCTCTGCCTGGCCCACGGCCTACTGCTGATCTCGACCGGCAAGGATGGCTCCGTTGTTCGCTTTATCCCTCCCCTTAATGTTTCAAAAAAAGAGATCGATCTCGCGCTAAAGATCTTCGGGGCGGCTTTGCGCGATGTTTAATTATCACTCGCTGGACGATGTCATTGCGCTGGCGGAGGAACGGGGCGAGCCCCCTTTTCTCCTGATCCTTGACGGGATCGAGGATCCGCATAATTTTGGCGCGATCCTGCGCACAGCCGAAGCCGCCGGGGTTCACGCCGTTATTATCCGCAAAGCGCGGCAGGTCCCGGTCACCCATACCGTCGTTAAAACCTCGACCGGGGCGGCGGAGTTCGTGCCGGTCGTTCGTGTTCCCAACATCGCCGAGGCGGTCCGCCAGCTTCAAGACGAGCTGATTCCCGTTTTCGCTGTTGAAATAGACGGGAAGGCATTATATAATACCCGTGACTATAAGGGGCCGGCCGCTTTTGTCATCGGCAGCGAGGGGAACGGGGTTTCCCGATTGGTCAAAGAGCGCTGCTCTGAAGTTGTCCGGCTTCCCATGCGAGGAAGAATTAATTCCCTCAACGCGTCGGTCGCCACAGGGATTGTCCTGTACGAAGTTCTTCGGCAACGGGGAGGTGAATAGCAAATGGCAGAAAAAGTTATGAAGTGCGGCATCAAGAAAGAAAAAGGATATCTTTATTTCATCGACAAGAATGGGGATATCTCCCGCGCCAAGATGGCTCGCGGCAGAAAGAAAAGCAAAAAACGGAAATAAACTTTTCTTGTTCTTTTTTGACTTTTTAAAAGAGAGCCAGCCCGCCAAGCGAACAGCTTTAGCGGGCTGCTCTCTTAAAATTTGTGAACGCCTAGATTTATGCCCTAGACTCTCGTCTTCGATAAACGGTTTCTTGAAAGATAAATTTGACATTTATCATTGGTCATTTGATAATAACAAGCGACAGCGAGTGGAGAGGTAGCCCCGCCAAAGGCGGGCAGGGAAGTGGTCAAACGTCCGCCGCAGGCGGATGGGGACATCCGCCTCTGGAGGATAAATCAGACGGTTTTAACAACTTTCAAATAAGTTTTTAAATTCGTTTTTTAGGGGGCAGTTGTGGTGGGGTTCTGGACTTATGTCTTAAAAAGTATTTCTTTTGGCACATTGTATGTCGGCAACTCTTCTGATCCTGACCGACGACTAATAGAGCACAATGAAGGGCGCTCAAGATATACCAAAGGCCGCAAACCGTGGACTTTGATTCATCGGGAACGGTATAATACTCGGGCCGAGGCAATGAGACGGGAACGATTTCTCAAGTCAGGCCAAGGCCGTGAAGAGCTTAAACGCCTACTGCAACTTGATAATTATGGAGAGGTAGCGAAGTGGTCAAACGCATCTGACTGTAAATCAGACGGCTAACGCCTTCGAAGGTTCAAATCCTTCCCTCTCCAAATTTGTTCCACAAATTTGGCGTTCGCGAAGCGAACGGCAGACGAACGAAGTGAGCATGCCAGAGGATAGTCCGCCGGAGGCGGGCTTCCCTCTCCATTTTTTTATGCGCTCGTCCGCCCCAAGCGGACGCAGGGAAGGAAAGGCATTTTTCGCCGAGCTGGCGAGGATAAGTGAGCGACACCCCCGACCCTAGTCGGGGTGCAGCGAACGAAGAAAAATGCCATGTCCCGGAGCCCCCGGCCCCAGCCGGGGCGGAGGACAAATCCCTACCCAAGGCAAGCAACGCTCCTAATATAAAGATTCTCATTAATTGCGACACCTCATCGCCCAATAATTATTGGGTTGCCGCTTTCTCTCTAAGAAGCGGAGCAACTCTGCCATAAATGGCCATGTTATAATAATTTAAGTCGGCAAAACACATGGTAACATCAAAAAACAATATTTATATATTTATTGACGAAAGTGGGGACTTTAATTTTTCCCCAAAAGGGAAGAAATATTATATCCTTACCTCTTTAACAACCGCCCAGCCATATAAGATGTGCGAAGAATTCCACAAATTAAAACACACATTAAATGTTGATGGGGACGGCCTTGAGGTGTTTCACGCAACTGAAGACAAACAAGTCGTACGGGATCAAGTCTACAATATATTAAACAATAATGACTTTGAAATAGACTCCGTTATTGTTGAAAAAGCAAAAACACACCCCAGTCTAAGGAACAACGTACAATTTTATACAAGATTTGATTCCGCTTTATTGCAGTATATTTTAAATAGATACGATGAAAATCGCATAGGGAAAATAATAATTTATCTCTCCAAAATAAACCTGAGTAGGCGCACTGAGGCACTAATAAAAAGCATTAAAATCTTTCTAGCTAGACAGTACAATCACAATAAAAAACCATATCATATATATTTTCACAATAGTGAGTCCAATTTTTATTTACAAGCAGCAGATTATTGTTGTTGGGCAATTTATAAAAAGTACGGCGATTGGAAAATCTCTTCGGATCTGCGGCCATATAATCTTGTAAAAAGGAATATTAAAAGTGAGTTTGACATTTTCTCTTCAGGGGCTACTTACTACTATTAAAAACGACCCACCCGACTAGCCAATGGCAAAACCCATAAAGAGTTTTTTCGCCGGGTGGGAACCTTTGGAACCCATTTATGATAAAATTATGCTCTCAGGCACGATATCTGTCAATATACATTTATCTCTTCATTTATAAGGATAAATTTCACTTTATTTAGTTATTTATCCCTCTTAAAAGGAAGGAATGTCCCCTTTTCTTTAACCATCTTCTTATCCATCAAGGCACTGTCTGGATTCTCTTTACTTCTGCTATAATCCCCATATGACAAAAATAATTCTCGCTTCCGCTTCGCCGCGCCGCAAAGAACTGCTTAAAAAGATCGCTCCAACGTTTGAAGTGGTCGTTAGCGACGTCAATGAAGAGGCCGTCGTCGCCGCTTCGCCGGAAGACTTTGCCGAAAAGGCGGCCATCGCCAAGGCCAAATCGGTGGCAAAAAAAGAAAAAGGGTCATTGATCATCGGCGCCGACACGATCGTCGTTCTCGGCGATCGGATCCTTGGCAAGCCAAAAGACAACTCTGAAGCGGCCGCCATGCTGCAGGGTCTCTCTGGCCGGAGCCACCGGGTCATTACCGGCTTCGCCGTCGTAAATTCCGACTCCATGGAATGCCGCTCCGGATATGAAACAACCATCGTCAGGATGAAGCCGGTCCCTGACAAGCTGATCGCCGATTACGTCGCGACCGGCCGGCCGCTCGACAAAGCGGGGGCTTATGGGATCCAAGAGCTGGAGGAAGGCTTTGTTGAAAAAGTCGACGGAGACTACGACAACGTCATTGGGCTCCCCATAATCAGGCTTGCCGGCCTTATTAAAGAAATGGAGAGATAACAATGAAACAGGGGAAAGCGATCTGGAAACCAGGAACAATGCTTTATCCCGCTCCGGTGGTCATGGTCTCGTGCGGGGATAAAAAAGAAAACTTCAATATTATTACCGTCGCCTGGACCGGCACGGTTAACAGCGAACCGGCCATGGCCTATGCCTCCATCAGGCCATCCCGCTACTCCCACCAGATCATTAAAAGGACCGGGGAATTCGTTATTAATCTTGCCACCAAGCGATTGGCCTTTGCCACTGATTATTGCGGGGTAAAGTCGGGAAGGGAAACAAACAAGTTTTTCCACCTCAAACTGACCACCGAAAAAGCCGAGCATGTTAAAGCCCCGTTGATCGCCGAAAGCCCGGTCAACATTGAGTGCCGGGTCACCGATATTGTCTCTCTGGGCTCACACGACATGTTCCTGGCCAAGGTGCTGGCGATCCACGCCGACAAAAAGCTGATCGACAAAAAAGGGGCGCTCAACCTGCAAGCGGCCGACCTGATCGCCTACTCTCACGGTCACTATTATGCCCTGGGGAAACAACTGGGGAGGTTTGGTTTTTCCGTCAAAAAACGTCCGCGCTCTTAAACTCGTCCCTGGAAACAAAGACGTTTTGTTTTAGCGGCTTGATCCCGGGAGCCCGGGCGGCTTCCTGTCTAATGTTTACCGTGATGGTTTTCCCCGACTCAAATTTGTCGTAGCGACGGGCGCTCCAGGCCGCCAGCTCCTCCGCCTGGAATTTTTTCTTTAGCTCCACCCGGTACTCCGGAGAATTGGTCCTCGCCAGCCAGGCCGCTTCTTCCTTTTTGATGTCTTCAACGGAGATCGACGCGATAGTGTCAAAAACATAGCGAAGGTTCTTTACGTAATGGTCGTAAGGGGGGACCCCTTTGTAAACATAGACCAGGTCCCAAATGTTCTTGGTCTTTCGATATTTTTTATACCAATCCCTGGTCCCGATCAACTGGCTGGTCTTGTAGATATTGGAATAGATCGATTCGAAGCTCGTATCCCCGTTGCAATGACCGGTCAAATTTTTCCGGGTTGTCGGATATCTTTTACCGTAAGTGCTTTCGGCCCCGGCGATCGCGATGTACAACCGGTAGTCGATCCCAAACTTATCCGCACAATAAAGGATTTCATGCTCATGTCCGCGAAGCGGGCTAAATTGATAACGGCCAAGGAACCGCTTGAGCTTGACCGCCCGCAGATCTTTGGCCGAAGCCGACCAACCGATAAAAACGATAAGTAAAAGGACCAACCATAGCTTGTGTTTAATCATTAATTAGTTATCGGCACTATTAATGAAGAAATTTCACTTTCCCATCTCTTCAAGCCATTCAAGGGAAGGCTCCCAAACGTCTTCCGCCGATCCAAGTCCGATCACCAGGTCGTTATGCCCCGATCCTTTCACCTCGATCAGGTTCCGTCTGTTATCCGGCGAAATGATCTCGTGTGCCAGCATGACGCTATTGGGAACCGCCAGCTGATCGACTTGTCCATAAAAGAAAAGGGTGTTTACCCCTTTCCCCTTGATCCGCCGCATCCCTTCCAAATAATCGTCCCTTCCGTCGAGAGATGCAAAGCCGTTTCGAATGAACCGGCTAAAAGACCTTTCCTGCCCGGCCGGGATCGGTTCGACGATCTTGCTGAAAAACGACTCCAACGCTCCGTCAGAAACGTTGCGCGGGTTATATAAAAAGCTCACCAACGGATCAAGCCTTAACAAGCCTTGTGGAAGATACTTTAATAGGCCGCTCAGCATCACGAACCGCTCCGAGATCAGCGCGTTAACGGCCCGATTGGCGTGGGCGATCGCCTTTGGCAATCTGGTCGGAAAAGAGACCGGGCTCCCAATGGTGATCAAATTGTTTATCCGCTTATCTTCCTTGCAGGCTAAATATGCGTAGGCGAGCATCCCCCCCATGCTAAAGCCGATCCAGGAGACCTCTTCCCGTCCGGAGTTTTGACAAACCAGGTCAAGGACCATTGGCATTTCATCCCGCGTCAACTGGTCAAACCCGAGCGACGATGGGACACGATATTTTTTGCCGTACTGCTGGCTCTCCCGACATTCCCGGGAAACATATCGCTCCATGATCCTCTGCGAAGAACTGTAGTGCCAAAGATAGACCTGATAGCCGGAACTGGCCAAAAGGTTGGCGAATGAAGCGGCGTGGTCGAAGGTCAAACACTCCCCATCTCTCATGACCCTAAAGAGGTTGGCGTTGCACGCGATCCCGGGAGCAAGGATAACCGCCCCTTTATTGGGGATCCAGCCCGCCACCGATGAGATCTTTTTAACGAACGCCTCTCTGCCGTTTCGGCGTAAAAATAGATTTTCGCCGTGCAAATAATATGGCGAGGCGTACCGCCGGTTGTCTTTTGGCCGTGTTTTTCCCACCGTGAAGCTCATGTTTTTTTATCGGTCAATCGGCCTTTTGATTTCAGATCTTTTCCCGGCATTTTCCCTTTACATAGCCTGCCATTGCGTTTATACTTTCTTATCGTTTGATATTTTCACGGGAGGCGGCTATGGAAATTAAAAAGAACCAATCGACGACGGAGCGCTTTATCCGGATCATCTTGGGGGGCGGACTTCTGCTTGTCGCCACTTATGTTCCAATGGCCGCCATTCTTGTCTGGCTACTTTTAATTTTCGGCGTTATTTTAATGCTGACCGGCCTCGCCGGATACTGCCCCATCAAGGCCTTGATCCAGAAGCTGACGAAATCGAAATAAAGAGGCCGATTTATGAAAAAAGCCTTTAAGTGGCTCGCCTTTCTCCTCGGCGGCTTATTAATCTTGTTGATCGTTGGGGCGGCCGCCCTGCCGTTCATTTTCCCCCTGGAAAAGATCAAGGACTTTGCCGCGCAAAAACTATCCGAGTCCCTCCACCGGGAGGTCAAGATCGACTCGGTCGCCTTTGACCTGTTTTCCGGGATCCGCCTAAAAGGGTTGACGATCAGCGAGCGCCGGGGTTATTCCGGCCAAATCTTTGTTGCCGCCGAATCAATCGACCTCCGTTACGCTTTTTGGCCTATTTTTTCCAGGCAATTGATCGTCAAGGAATTACGACTGGTTAAACCGGCCGTATATATTGAAAAATCAGCCAACGGTGAATTTAATTTTTCCGACCTCACCCAGGGAGACGACAGGCCAAAGCCGAAGGTAAAAGGAAAAGCTCCCGCCAAGGCCCCCTTTGATCTTTTTGTCACCAGCTTTTCTATTAGCGGCGGACGGGTTGTTTATCTTGATCGGGCCGCGAAAAGCAAAAACGAACTTAAGGATTTCAATCTTAATATTTCGGGCTTTGAGCTGGCTATGATCCGTCCGATCGACTTCAAATCGTCCGCGATCGTCGTCTATGGCGGCAAAGAGATCCCGCTTGGGCTAAGCGCCAGGATCGGACTTAACCTCCCCAAAGAAACGATCGTCATTTCCAACCTGGCCTTGTCCGTGGCCAATGAAACACTCTCCGGAGATCTTTCCATCTCCTCCTGGAAGCTTGCCCCCCAGTTGGACTTTGTCCTCCGTTCCAGCGGTCTCGAGGTCGACCCGCTTCTGGCCCTTTTCTCCGGACCATCAGCTGCTCCTAAAAAAAAGGCTTCCCCCGGAGCGCTGACCGCGACCATCAATCAAGCGGCCAGGTCGATCCCGGCCAAAATTGGACTTAAGGGATCGGTTGCCGCCAGCAACATCCGTTTTCAAGGCTTTCGGGTCGACAAGATCGACGCTTCTCTTGCTTTGAAGCAAAAGGTCGCCAGCCTCAACCTTAAAGAGGTCGCGATTTACGGCGGGACCATGTCGGGCAAAGCGACAATTAACCTAAACGTCCCCGGCCTTGCTTATGCGGTTTCCGATCTAAAGTTGTCCAATTTCGATTCGACTAAATTTGTTAACGATCTGGCATCCGGTCTTTTAGCCTCTCTCCCGGACAGCCAGGATTTAGTTGACAAAGTCAACGGAAAGCTCGATCTTTCCCTCTCGCTCTCCGGGAGCGGTGTCGAACCCCCCGCCCTGCTGAATAATTTGACCGCCAGCGGCTCACTCTCGCTAAAAAATGGGGTCTTAAAACGGCTGAAGACAATCGACGCGATCGCGGAAAAGATCGGCGCCACCTCCTTAAAACAAGACCTTTCCTTAAACAGTTTATCGGCTGATTTTTCTTTCAGTAAAATGGTCGCCTCGGTCAAAGGGCTGGACCTGCGAGACAACGACCTAAACATAAAATTCAACGGCGGCCTTGACCTGGCGAGGCAGGTTTTTATCGCGGGAAACCGCCTTGTCCTGCGGGCCTCCCCGGACGCCACCAAAGGACTCTCACGGGAATACAATCTTCTGCGCGACAAGGACAACTGGCTGGAGCTAACCCTTGAATTAAAAGGGAGCTTAAAAAAACCGCTCCCCTTCCCTATTCTGGACAAGCCGATCGACGCCGCGGTCGGTAAAGTTAAACTTAAAATCGAGGCCAAGAAGGTCGAGATTGAAAATAAGGCCAAAGAAGAAGCGGCCCGGATCGAGGCTGAGGCCAAGGCAAAGGCGGAAGAAGGAAAAAAGCGATTAGCCGAAGAAGCCAAAGATCAGCTTAAAAAACTCTTTAATAAGTAATCCCCCCCCCCCTTAATTTAGCGCAAGTTTCCCCGTACAAATGACGATATATATGCAGAGAGGTTTAGATATGAAATATGCCTTTATTATAGCGATTTTAGCCGTTTTATTGGCCCCGGCTCTGGCGGCGGATAAGGGAATGGAAATCCCCGTAAAGGAACTTTATACCGCCCCATCGGAGGACTCAAATTTAGTATATTCTATTCCGATTGAAGTGAAAATGCTCGATATGTCGCTTGATGGAAACTGGTATAAGGTCAAGATCTCCTACAGCATCGGACCGTTCAGTTACACTTATGTCGGCTGGACCAAGATCCCGGTCGGCGAAATACTGGCTGAACGTGAGCGAAAAGCGACCGAAAAAGTCGCACTAACAAACAAAGATAAAGCCCCGGCAGAAAAATAACCATTTTTAGGTTGATTGCTTACTAAGCAACCAGTTTAACTGCCTGGGGTTTTTCTTGCCTTTTTTACTCGCCTACTGATATAATTCCGATAACACTAAATAGGGGGGTATTTTATATGGCTTCAAAGCTCATTAAGGCCTTGATCGGGGTTTCGCTGGTTTTGATCGGCGCCTGGCTGGTTTATCTTTGGTGGGGAGACCTTCTTGCTTTGGTCCGAGGCGGGCTGGGATTCTTTCTTGTTCTTTGCGGAGTGATCGCCTTCGCCCTGATCGCTGACTAACCTCCTTTCGCCAACAATTAAAACAGAGTCGCCTTAGCCGGCGGCTCTGTTTGTGTTATAATCACTTGTCATGCCAAACAAAGAACTACTTGCCTTATTCAAAAACATCTCCGCCGTTAAAACCGGTGAGTTCACTCTCTCTTCAGGGAAAAAAAGCAACTTATACATTGACTGCCGCCGGGTTACGCTCCACCCCGAGGGGGCCAGATTGATCGGGAAGATCGTTCTGGAAAAAATTCGCGGACTGAATGTTCAGGCGATTGGCGGACTGACCCTTGGGGCCGACCCGATAACGTCAGCTGTGGTCACTTTGGGGGATATCCCGGGATTTATTGTCAGAAAAAAAGAAAAAGAACACGGGACCAAACAAAAGATTGAAGGACATCTTCAGCCCGGTTGGAAGGTGGTTGTTGTCGAAGATGTGTCAACCAGCGGGGCCTCCGCTCTTCAAGCGATCGCCGCAGTCGAAGCGGCCGGCGCCTCGGTTGTTAAGGTCATCTCCGTTGTCGACAGAGAAGAAGGGGCGGCGGAAGCGCTTAAGGCCTACACTTTCGATCCCCTCCTTAAAAAGTCCGACTTTTTTTGATATAATTGCCATTATGCCCGTGTAGCTCAGTTGGTAGAGCACGTCCTTGGTAAGGACGAGGTCACCGGTTCGATCCCGGTCGCGGGCTTTTTCGATTGACAATTCCAGCGGATTTGGTTATAATTTCACCCTATATTGTGTCGATAAATAAATTTACGGAGGTAAGGAAACATGGCAAGAGAAAAGTTTGAGAGGAAAAAGCCCCATCTTAACGTTGGAACGATCGGTCACGTCGATCACGGAAAGACGACCCTAACGTCGGCTATCACCAGCGTCCTGGCTAATGCCGGCATGGCCAAAGCAAAGAAGTTTGACGAGATCGACTCCGCCCCGGAAGAAAAGGCCCGCGGTATCACTATCGCGATCGCCCACGTCGAATACGAGACCGAAAAACGGCATTACGCCCACATTGACTGCCCGGGACACGCGGACTACGTTAAAAACATGATCGTCGGCGCCGCTCAAATGGATGGCGCGATCCTGGTTGTTTCCGCCGCCGACGGCCCCATGCCCCAGACCCGCGAACATATTCTTCTCGCTCGCCAGGTCAACGTTCCCAAGATCATTGTTTTCCTCAATAAAGTTGATATGGTTGACGATCCTGAACTGATCGACCTGGTTGAAGTCGAAACCAGGGATCTTTTGACCAAGTACAATTTCCCCGGGAACGATATTCCTTTTGTCCGCGGCTCCGCGCTAAAAGCTTTGGAAAACTGCAACAAGCCGAAGGATTCTCCGGAAGTTAAGCCAATCTGGGATTTAATGAACGCGCTTGATTCTTATCTCCCCGACCCGCAACGCCCGCTCGACCAGCCCTTCCTGATGTCCGTTGAGGACGTCTTCACCATCACCGGGCGCGGCACCGTCGGAACCGGACGTATCGACCGTGGACGGGTCAAGGTTGGAGAAGAGGTTGAGATCATCGGTCTCGGCTCCCACAAAAAGACGGTCGTCACCGGGATCGAAATGTTCCGCAAACTGCTTGACGAAGGGATCGCCGGCGACAACGTTGGACTTCTCCTCCGCGGCATCGAGAAAGAAGAACTTCAGCGCGGCATGGTCCTCGCCAAGACCGGCTCGATCAAGCCGCACAAAAAGTTCGAAGCCCAGGTCTACGTCCTTACCAAAGAAGAAGGGGGACGTCACACCCCATTTTTCAACGGGTATAAACCCCAATTCTTTGTCCGTACCACTGACGTTACCGGAGAGATCAAACTTCCGGATAAAGTGGAAATGGTCATGCCTGGGGACAACATTACCATGACCGTTGAGTTGATCACCGACGTCGCGGTCGAGGACGGGATGCGCTTCGCGATCCGCGAAGGGGGCAGGACCGTTGGGGCCGGCGCGGTAACAAAAATTATTGAGTAATTGAAAAAGTTACTCTTCACCCTGGCGCTATTTGCGGCTATTTCGGTAATCATTACCGGTGTTTTTGTTGTTTATGATTACCTGCGCAGTACCGAGCTTTTTCCGTATCGAACCTTTATCGGCAGAGTAGACGTTTCCGGTCTCGACCAGATCCAGGCCTATGAAAAGCTTGAATCTTTAGGGGCTGACGATGTTTACTCTGCCGTTGTTACTTTTGAGGCTGGGAAGGTCCGTTATTCCTTTCAACCAGACGACCTCGGGATTTACATCAATTTAAAAGAATCTGTTCGCTCCGCTTTCAATCAACTTCGCAAAAAGGGCTACGTTACAAACCTAAAAGACCGCTTATCTAAAGAGTCGATGTATTTCCCGGTCATCGTTGGGGTCAATGACAAACAGCTGTTGGACGCTATTACCGGTCTTTACGCGAAAACCCTGTCTACCGCTAAAGACGCCTCGATCCTTCTTGACGAAAGGACCGGAGGGTATCATATTGAAAGCGACGACCCGGGCCGTACCCTTAGGATCGTTGAAACGGTGAAGGCGTTTCACGAAGGGCTGGCCAAAGGGAACTCGATATTTCCATTGATCTTTGATTATGAAATCCCAAAGATCACCGAAGCCATGCTCCGGGCCCACCCCCCCGCTTTTCGTTTATCGGCTTACACAACATATTACGGCAGGCATGATTCCCCAAATCGGATCCATAATATCAAACTGATCGCCTCCTGGCTTGATGGGACACTGCTTCTTCCTGGGGAAATCTTTGCCCTGGGAGGAAAGATTGGCGATTTTACCCCGGAGCGTGGGTTTAAAGAGGCGTTTGTCATTTACAATGGCGAGCTTGTTCCAATGCTGGGGGGAGGGACCTGCCAGATCGGTACAACGCTATATAATGCCGTAACTCTGGCCGATCTGGAGATCTTACAAAGGGCGAGCCATTCCTTTTATTTCAATATTTACCCATTGGGGCGGGACGCCGCGATCTACCCCCCATCTGTCGATCTCAAGTTTAAAAATGACACCCCTTATCCATTGCTGATCAAAGCGGAGGCAACCAATAAACGGCTCTCGTTCAGAGTCTACGGAACGCCGACCGGAAAAAAAGTTGAGTTTTCTCCGATCAAGGTCTTTTTGCTCCAACCCGGACTTGGCTACCGCCCTGCTTCCGTTAGCCAGGTCCTGGCCGCCGACAGCCCCTTCAGGACCGAAACAACCCGCAGAGTGTATAATTCAAGCGGAATGATCATAAAACAAGAAGTTATTAAAAGCTATTATAAACTCTACGGAGAAAAATCAAATGTCCCAATCGCCCGGCCAGAGCCTAGATAAACAAACCACGATCGCCCGGCCATTTGCCATTGAAGGGATCGGCATTCATTCCGGCCTTCTCTCCAAAATGACCGTTTGCCCGGCTGGCCCATCGTCTGGAATTTCATTCTCAAAGGACGGTCAGCTTATCCGCGCGGTCGCCGGCAATATTACCAGGACTGAACGCGGGACAACCCTTGGGAAGATCGCGGTCGTTGAGCATTTTTTAGCGGCCGCCTATGGGCTCGGGATCGACAATTTAATCATTGAAGTTGAAGGGGAAGAGCTCCCCATTCTTGACGGAAGCGCCCTCCCTTTCATTGTCGCGCTGGAAAAGGCCGGGGTTGTCCGGCAAAGTCTGGATAAACAACCGATAGTTCTCTCAAGGCGACTGCTGGTTGAGTCTGGGAGCTCCTCTATCGAAGCCTTCCCCTTCAATGGATTTAAGGTCGATTTCATGATAATATTTAACTCCCTGGGAGAACAGGCTTATAGTTTTTCCCTTGGAAATCAGTCGTTTAAAGAGGAGATCGCCCCCGCCAGGACCTTTGGCTTTGTCGAAGAGTTTGAGCAACTGACCGCTCGGGGCCTGGGAAGAGGCGCTTCTTCCGAAAATGCTCTGATCTTGTCCGAAAAAGGGGCGGTCAACACCCCTCGCTTTGTCGATGAACCGGTTCGTCACAAAATACTGGACCTAATCGGCGACCTCGCTTTATTAGGACGGCCTATCAAGGGGTGGTTCAAGGCCAACAAAGCGGGGCACGCCCTCAACGCTCAATTAGTCCAAAAGATCCTGACGGCTTAAATAATAAGGAGGCTTTCAATGGTCATTGATATCAAAGAAATCATGAAAACTATTCCCCACCGGTTCCCTTTTCTCCTTATCGACAAGGTCCTGGAGCTTGAAGAAGGGAAAAGAGCGGTCGCCCTCAAGAACGTCACCATGAACGAAGCACATTTTCAGGGGCATTTTCCCGGCCATCCCGTCATGCCTGGCGTTTTGATCATCGAAGCGATCGCCCAGGTTGGGGTCGTTATGGCCTTGCGCTCCGCCACTTCCGCTGGAAAGATCGTCTATTTTGCCGGGATTGACAACGTCAGGTTTCGCAAGCCGGTCGTTCCGGGCGACCAATTGATCTTTGAAGTTGAAACCGTTTGGATCCGGGGCCCGCTTGGAAAAATGAAAGGGCGGGCGCTGGTCAACAACGAAGTGGTGACCGAAGGGGAATTTATGTTTTCTCTGGTTGATACCGGCGAAGCCAAGGTCCACCCGACCGCCACCGTTCACCCAACCGCTCAAATAGCCAAAGGAGTAGATATTGGCCCGTATTCGGTCATCGGCCCTAACGTCAAGATCGGAGAGAAGACTAAGGTTGGAGCTTATTGCTCGATCGCGGGCCAAACGACCATTGGCAAAGAAAACACTCTTTATCAGGGGGTAACGATCGGCGTCCCTCCCCAGGACTTTAAGTACAAAGGAGAGAATAACGAGGTCGTTATCGGAGACAAAAATATTATCCGCGAATTCGTGACCATCCATCTTCCTTCCGGCGAAGGAGGAAAGACGGTCATTGGTAACGACAATTACATCATGGTTCACGCGCACATTCCTCATAATTGCCGGATCGGCAACCAGGTCGTTATTGGCGGCTATGTTGGGCTTGCCGGTCACACCGAGATCGGCGATCAAGCGACGATCGGCGGGATGGCCGGTATCCATCAATTCGTAAGGATCGGCCGACTGGCAATGGTCGGCGCCCAATCCAAGGTTACACAGGACATCCCGCCATTCATGCTCGTCGACGGAAGCCCCTCGCAAGTCCGCGGGATCAACTCAATCGGCCTTCAACGCCGCGGTATTCCCATTGACGCCACATCTGAAATTAAAAAAGCCTTTAAGCTGATCTATGAATCCGGAAAAAATACCGCTGAAGCGGCCGCCGAGATAAAAAAACGTCTCCGCCAATTGCCGGAGATCGTCCAGATCCTTACCTTCCTGGAAACCGAAAGCAAGCGAGGGATCAGCAAAAAGACCGCAATCGAAGAAGAGTCCGATGACCTGCTCCTCCCCGATATTCCAGAACTAGGCATATGAAAATAATGGTGTCGGCCGGAGAACTCTCCGGAGACCTCCATGGTTCTCTTCTGGTCAAAGAGCTTCGCCGCCAGGCTAGCGGTCTGACTTTTTTTGGCATTGGATCTAAACGCCTGGCCCTGGCCGGGGTAGACATCCGACTTGATATTAGCCCTCGCAGCAGCGTTGGAATTTTTGAGGCCTTACCCAACCTTTTCTCGATCTATCGTTCCTTTAGAAAAGCCAAAGCCTTAATTCTGTCGGAAAGGCCCGACCTGGTCATTCTTATCGACTCTCAAGGCTTTAATCTCCCGCTCGCCAGGTTCTGCAAAAAAGTCGGCATTAAAACCGTTTATTATATTGCCCCTCAAGAATGGCTCTGGGGAAGCGACAAGGGAACAAAGAGCGTATTGGGCTCTGTCGATCTGGTCATCGCTATATTTCAAAAAGAATTCACCAAGTTTCGCGCGTTCGGAAACAATGTGGTCTATTACGGACATCCGCTTATTGATATTGTCCACTCTAGCGGCTCAAAAGTCTCCCTGCTCGAAAAGTTCGGCCTTTCCAGTTCCTCCGGCCCTATTGTCGCGCTCTGTCCCGGAAGCCGGGCGCACGAGATCCGCTCTCTCGTTCCCATTTTTTCAGAAACTGCTCGCCTGATCAAGAGATCGATCCCCGGCACCTCTTTTATTCTGCCACTCTCTTCTCCTCTATATCTTAAAACCGTCGAAGAGGCTTTTGCCGGGCTAAACTGCAAGATTATTATTGACGACACCTACAACGCTCTTTCGGTTTGTGATCTGGCGATTTGCGCCTCCGGCACGATCAACCTGGAGGCGGCTCTTTTATCAATCCCAAATATTATGGCCTACAAACTCTCTCCCCTGACCTTTCTCGTCGGGAAATACCTACTAAATATCGACCGGAAGATCAAATATTTTTGCATGATCAACCTTTTGCTTGATAAGCTTGTCGTTCCCGAGCTGGTGATGTCCAACCTATCTCCGCTAAATTTATCTCGATCGGCCGTTTCGTTGCTTCGCCAACCCAACGATAAAATGCTCGCATCATTTTCTCAACTAAAGGGCGAGTTGGGTTCTCCGGGAGTAATTCCCAACGTTGCCCGCGCGATCCTAAATCGGTTTTAATCATCACCTGTTTTCCTGCATAATTTTTGCTCCTCGTTTTTTTGCCCATATTATGCCTTATACTATTTTGTTGGTTCCTTTTTCTGAAAGATCATCTTGGTGATGATAATTGTTCAATATTTATAATTAATCTCCGCGCACTCTTTTGAATTATTCATTTTATGTTATAATTCATTTATGACGGTCAGCTTTTTTGACATTACCCGACAAAATGAATCTCATCGCGCCGAGCTTGACGCGGCTATTACCGACGTTATTAACTCCGGGCGTTTTATTCTTGGAGAAAATGTCGCGAGCCTGGAGCGGGAGGTCGCCGCTTTTTCAAAAGCGTCCTTTGCCATTGGGCTTGCCTCCGGAACCGACGCGATCCATCTGGCCCTTAGAGCTTGCGGGGTAAAAAGGGGAGACGAAATCATCACCTCCCCCTTTACCTTTGTGGCAACAGCCGAAGCGATCGGCTATATTGGCGCAACCCCTGTTTTTGTTGATATTGAGCCTAATACCTTTAACCTTTCGGCTAATTTGATCGAACGGAAGATCACCAAAAAGACTAAAGCGATCCTCCCAGTCCATTTATATGGCCAACCTGCCGATATGGTGACGATTATGGCCCTGGCCAAGCAATACAACCTAAAAGTGATCGAGGATAGTTGTCAATCGATTGGCGCGGAGTTTGACGGCAAACCCGTTAATTCGACTAGCGATGCCGGCTGTCTGTCGTTTTTCCCGACCAAGAACCTTGGTTGTTTTGGCGACGGCGGCATGGTAGTCACCAGCGACCCTCAAGTTGCCGACGAGATCAAAGTATTGCGCGGCCATGGCAGCCGCAAAACATATTATTATGAATTGGTCGGATACAACAGTCGCCTTGACGAACTACAGGCCGCCGTACTTAAGGTCAAGTTTCAATATCTCGACCTTCTCTCTTCATCTCGACGGAAGAACGCGGATTATTATTTCCGCCGCCTTGGTTCCCTGACAGGGATAACCCTCCCCCATATTCACCCCAAAGCCAAGCATGTTTTTAACCAATTCACCATTCGAACCTCTCGGCGAGAAGCTTTGTTGGCCTATTTGAAAGAAAAAGGGATTGGAGCGATGGTTTACTATCCCCTTTCTTTACACCTTCAGTCCGCCTTTGCCTTCCTTGGCTACAAACCCGGCTCCTTGCCTGAGAGCGAGAAGGCGCAAACAGAGGTACTTTCACTCCCTATTTTCCCTGAAATTAAGGAAGAAGAGCTTGATCAGGTCTGCTCTGCCATCGAGTCTTTTTTTAAGAAATGATAAAAGGGCGAGGCTTAAAGTTTGGCGTTATCGGCGCCGGATCAATGGGCCAGAACCACCTCCGAATTGCCGCCGGTCTTAGCGGGATAAGACTGGTTGGGCTTGCCGATAAAGACCCCATTATCGCGGAAAACCTTGCCGCGAGCCACGGGATCGCCCATTTCAGCGATTATCTCGATCTTTTTCCCGAAGTTGACGCGGTCAGCATCGTTACCCCAACTAAGACGCACCTAACTATCGCGACTGACGCCCTTGCCCAAAACAAGCATGTTCTTCTTGAAAAGCCCTTTACCGGCCGTTCTGCCGATGCCGAAACCCTCTCTCTCCTGGCCAAGGAAAAAGGAGTTATTCTGCAAGTTGGCTTTATTGAACGCTTTAATCCGGCGTTTATCAAGCTTAAGCGGCTGATCAAAGGTGAAAAGATCATTGGCGTTGATATTAAGCGCTTTAGCCCTTTTCCCTCCCGGATCAGCGATACCGACGTTATTTTTGACATGATGATCCATGACCTTGATCTGCTGAACATCCTTGTCCCTTTTGAGCGCGAAGAGTTGCGCGCCGAAGGAAAAAAGATCAAAAGCCGTTTTCTTGACCGCGTTTCCTCGACGATCGTTTACAAGTCCGGGGTTATTGCCCGCGTTTCTGGGGATAGGACCGCCGAAGATCGCCAGCGCAAAATCTCGGTCACCACCGAAAAACAGGTCATTGAGGCCGACCTGCTTCACAAGGTCATCTACTTGCGCGACTTTTCATCACCCGTTCCGTCTACTACCCCCGTTTCATCGGTTGATCAGCTAACTTCCGAGCTCACAGCTTTTTTGGCCGCTATTAAAGGAAATACGACAACCGACAATGACGCACTGGCCGCAATTCGAGCTATTAAATTAGCGGAAGAGGTAAAAAACGCATGTTAATTTCTATTGTTTCTTTTCTTATCGTCTTTACTATTATCGCGGTCGCCCACGAGCTTGGACATTTCATTTGGGCCAAACGGGTCGGCATCCGGGTCCTTGAGTTTGGCATTGGCTTTGGCCCAAAATTGTTTTCCGTCACTCGAAACGGCACCTGCTACTCATTAAACTCAATCCCCATCCTTGCTTTTGTCCGTTTGGCCGGGGAAAACAACACTGAAGAAGATAATGCGGTCCCCGACAACGAAAAGATCCAATCCAAGCCACCCATTCAAAAGCTTAAGGCGGTCTTTGCCGGTCCTGGGATGAACATCGTGGTCGCATTTTTCATTCTCACGCTTTATCTTAGCTTTTTTGGCAATCCAATTGGCGCCTCAAATGAGATCGGCGTGATCAACCGCAACTCCCCCGCCGAAGCGGCCGGCCTTAAAGTCGGCGACAAGCTACTTTCTATTAACGGAAAGCGTTTCGATAAAATGGATGACGCGATCAGCTACATCCACCAAAGCCCTGAAAAGCCTCTCAAGCTTTCCGTTCAACGAGGGAAAGAAAAGTTGCTCTTGACCGCCACCCCCAAGAACAACCCCCGCCTAAAAGTTTCCTTGCTCGGTTTTTCGCCTAAACCATTATTTGAAAAGGTCAGCCCATTTAACGCTATTTTTCTCGCCTTTCAACAAACTTATTTAATGGTTTTTTCTGTTCTCTTTGTGGTTTGGCAACTTATTACCGGAGGCGTTTCACTTTTCGATCTTGCCGGACCGGTTGGCATCGCCCAAATAACCGGGAAATACGCCCAATCCGGCCTGGCTTCACTTGTTTATTTCACCGCTTTTATTAGCGTTAACGTTGGGGTGCTGAACCTGCTTCCGCTTCCCGCCTTGGATGGAGGGAGGATCATATTTTATCTGTGGGAACTAGTCACAAAACGTCCCGTGGATGAACAGCTTGAATATCGGGTCAATTCTATAGGCTTTACCCTGCTTTTGTTGTTAATGGCCGTGGTTACGCTTAGCGATCTCCTACGCTTATTTCGAGGCCAATAGTTCGGCCGCTTTGATCGTGTTCCGTAACAGCATTGCGATCGTCATTGGCCCCACCCCACCTGGAACTGGCGTTATATAGCTAGCCCTTTCAGCCGCGCTATCGTACTCCACATCCCCTTTTAGCTTGCCATTAACCCTGTTTATTCCAACATCAATCACTATGGCCCCTTCCTTAACCATTTCCCCCTTAATTGCTTCCGCGCGGCCGATGGCGGCCACCAGGATCTCCCCTCTTCTGGAAACCGTCTCCAGTCCCTTCGTCTTTGAATGACAAACGGTAACTGTCGCGTTATGCTGAAGAAGCAATAAAGCGATCGGTTTGCCAACAATATTGCTTCTGCCAATAACAACCGCTTCCTTACCGCTTATTTCCTGGCCTGTGGATAAGATAAGTTCGATAATCCCTTGCGGTGTGCAGGGGGTAAAGCCGTCAGCCTCCCCCTTAATTAGTTTACCCATATTTACAGGATGGAGGCCATCAACATCCTTTTCTGGCAATATTTCGTTAAGAACCTTAACCTCGTTTACTCCCTTAGGCAAGGGTAACTGAAGAAGAATCCCATGAACATCTCGCGCGTTATTTAGGGCCCTTATCTGCTCAATAAGCTCTTTTTCCGTCGTATTCGAAGGGAGCCGGACTGTTTTAGATAGGATTCCAACCTCAGCACAGCCAAGCTCTTTATTGCGAACGTACGTTTTTGACGCTGGGTCGTCTCCCACCAAAACCACCACCAGCTTAGGCGACACTCTCTTTTCGTTTATTAGAGCCTTTGTCCGTTCCGCAACCTCTCCCTTTATTTTTAACGCAACCGCTTTTCCATTAATAATTTCTGCCATTACTTATCCACACTCCTTATCCACAGGCTCATTTTTTCTTATATTTTTGCTTTTCACATTGTTTCACGTGAAACAATCTCTGGCTATCTTACTTCCCTACACAAAATCTGTCAAATATCCCGGCAATAACTTCTTCTGTTCCTTCTTGCCCCGTTATCTCTCCAAGGGCATCAAAGCCTTCTTTAATGTCAATTGCTATCATTTCAAGCGTAGCCTTAGCGTTAATGCCAGCAGCGCCTCTCTTGAGGGCGTTTTCTGCGACTATCAGTCGCTCCTTTTGCCTTTCATTAATGCCGCCATACTCCCTTGGCTCAACAATATTCTCAATTTTCTCTACAATTCGATCTTCCAATTCAACGATGCCTATTCGATTAACAATGGAGAGGCCGACTTCTCCCTCTTTTGCCTGATAGCCCCGTAGATCGGTCTTGTTAACAACATATATTGCCTTCTTTACATCAATTGAGGACAAGATTCGATTGTCATCATTGTTAAACGGATCTGTGGCCTCACAGACGAAAAGAATTATATCAGCCTCGCTTGCCGCGGCCCTGGTTCTATTCATCCCCATGCTCTCAACCGCGCCTACCTCTAAATTATGAAGGCCGGCCGTGTCAACAAGATTAATTAAGTAGCCCCGCACATTAATTTGCTCTTCGATCGTATCTCTGGTTGTTCCCGGGATATCGGCCACAATAGCCCTTTCGTCCTTGAGCAATAAATTCAAAAGACTAGACTTGCCGACATTTGGCCGACCAATTATCGCAAGGCTTATCCCCTCTCTAACCAATTTCCCGTATTTTGAGGTTTTTATTGTGTCATCAATTTCCGAAATGATTTTTTTGATTTCTTCCGGGGATACTATTTCTTCAATATCGTCTGGAAAATCAAGCGTCGCCTCAATCTTCATCAGGATTTGTTTTACTTTTTCTCTTATCCCTTCGATCAACCTCTTCAGTTCTCCCATAAGCTGGCTTCTTGCTGATGACGCGCTCTTTTCTGTCTTCGCCTCAATCAGGTCAATAATCGCCTCCGCCTGCGTCAGGTCCAACTTACCATTTATAAACGCCCTTTTTGTGAACTCTCCCCTTCCGGCCAATCTTCCACCGTTCTCAATAAATATTTCTATTATCTCTTTAACGATTTGAGGGCTTCCGTGACAGCTGATCTCAACCATTTCTTCGCCGGTAAATGATTTTGGGGGGAGAAAACACCAAGCAAGAATTTCATCGACAGGCTCATTGTTCTTTGGGTTGGTGATCCATCCGTGGTAAATATTGCGTGGCGATAGCTTTTTCCTTGCGGAAAATAGTTTCGAAAATATTTTAAGACTATTTGGGCCCGTTATTCGTATAAGGGCTATTGGTCCGGCTACAGGACCAGTGCTAACCGCGACGATCGTATCCGCAAACATTTACACTTCTTTTGGGGCAACGATCAGCTTTCTATCCTTTCCTTCGCCTTCGCTAAATGTTTTAACCCGGCCATCTTCTTGTAAAAACAAATGAACAATGCGTCTGTCGCTTGGCTCCAGCCTGGGCATCGCCTTGCTTTCGCCGGTCCTAGCCACTTCATCCGCAACATCAGCCGCCAATCTCTGTAGCGCTTGCTCTCTTTTGTCCTTATAGCCGCCGGCATCAATTGAAATATGATATCTTTTTCCCATAAATTTCCAGATCATCGCGTTTATCAATGTTTCGAGCGATTTCAACATCGACCCGGATTTCCCAATTATCCGCCCCATGTCCTCCCCTTTTATCGAAATCACCACATTGTCACCATTTTCTGACGATATTTCGGTCATTGCCATAAAGCCCATTTTGTCCAAAATGTTTTGCAGGATTTGCTTTGCTTCTTCCGCCCCGCTCTCTTTGACTATTGCCTCAACCTCCGCCTCTTCCCCCCCGATCAAGCCCATCATTCCAGCCTTTCCTTCAGTAATTACCTTAATTTCAACCTTCTCTCTGTCAATCCCAAGGACCGCAACTGCCGCCTTTGTGGCTTCTTCAACATTTTTACCTTTCATCTTTACTGATTTCATGCTTTTCCTCCAATATTTCTATATTACTATCTCGTCCTTTTCATGCTATTTACAATATACACCTGCTGTGCCCACCCAATCATGTTCGAAACAACCCAGTATATCTGGAGTCCTGCCGAAAATGAAATACTAATAAAAGCGATAAATATCGGCATCATCCAGGTTACTATCTGCATTTGACTACCTGCGGCTGTGCTCGGCATTGATTTTTGCATTAAGTAAGTCGAAACCGCAATTAATATCACCATTACAAACGTTGGGTCAGGCTTTGCAATATTGGATATCCACAAAAACCCGTTATTGTCCCCTATCAGCGCCAGGAACTCCTTGCTTTGCAGAGCAAAAAACAGGGCCAAAAAAACCGGGATTTTTAGTATCATTGGAAGACATCCGCCTAACGGGTTAACCTTCTCAATTTTATATAAATCCATCATTTCTTTTTGCAGTTGTTGCGGGTTTTCCTTGTGTTTATCTTGAATCTTTTGCATCATTGGCTGTATTCTCTGCATTGCGGCCATCTGTTGAATTGAGGAGACCGTTAATGGATATAATGCAATATTTACGGCTATGGTAAGCCAAATAATTGCAAGTCCGTAATTATGCCCCCCGATCGCGTAAAAAAACTTTACTATTTCTAACATTATGTTGGTTAAGTAGTCCATTTTATCTCCTTCTGCCTCTTAGGCATTATAAAATGTTTCACGTGAAACATTTACGGAACTGGATCATAGCCACCAGGGAAAAGCTGATTGCATTTAAGTATACGCTTAATTCCGAGCCATAAACCGGCAAATAATCCATGTTTAACCACTGCTTGTTCCATATATATTGAACAGCTCGGGTAATATCTACAACTATTTCTCGGGAAAAGCTCTTTTGCTCTAACGTAAATCCTTAACATCAAAAGAAAGATCGTTTTCATTTCCCCAATTTTATGATCACGCCAGCAACCAGTTCCTTGTATTTCTCAAAAGGGCCTTCGTTTGGGCTGGCAATAAACACCATGTCGTATTTTTTGCCGTTATTGCTTGATATATTTAAAGTGCTGACGATTTTTCGTCGTATCCTGTTCCGTTTTACCGCATTGCCAACTTTCCTTGAACAGATTACCGCTGCTCTATTTAAGTCCAAGAAATTCTCCGTTGCGACAAGTGTGAATAGTGGGGTATGTATGCGCAAATCTTGTTTTTCGAGAACTTGTTTTACGTTTTTCGAAAGTCTTGCCTTTTTAGGGAGCAAGCCGCTTTCTTCCTTTTTTCCGACGGTTGGCAATCACCCGGCGGCCGCCCTTGGTTTTCATTTTAGATCGAAATCCATGGGTCGTTTTTTTGCTTTTTACGTGCGGTTGATATTCTCTTTTTGTCATAATTTTCCCTCTGGTTTAATTATACTCGATTTTAGATTTTAATGTCAACCTTTTTTTCGTCGATAAGCCTTGAATATTGTCCATCTTCTTGTTATACTCAAACACTACCTTTTATGGCTGATTTTGATATCAATCTTATCTGGAATCAAATCCTGGCTTCGCTGGAGAAGAGCTTAAACAAACCGATTTACGAAACATTGGTTACCTCTTCGAAGCCGGTTTCCGTTGAGCGCGGCAATCTGGAAATTGCCGTTCCCGGAGACGTTATAAAAAATTGGCTTTCCAAACACTGCGTTACCTTGCTTGAACAGGAAGCGCGCTCGGTATGTTCTAATATAAAAAGCGTGAGCTTTGTCGTCGGCAGCGAGGACCTTTTTACCACTCCGCTGATCGAAGCCCATTTAAGCGTGGAGGCCGCGCCAAAAAAACCGACGCGGCCGGCCAATCCTTACCTTAATCCGCGCTATACATTTGAAACCTTTGTTATCGGACAGGGAAATCGTTTTGCCCACGCCGCCGCTCTGGCGGTGGCCGAAAGTCCGGCTACCGCTTATAATCCATACTTCCTTTACGGTGGGGTGGGGTTAGGCAAGACTCATTTGATGCAAGCGATCGGCCATCGCGTTGAATCCCGCAACCATAAAGCCAAGGTGCTGTATATCACCTCGGAAATGTTCACCAATGAGCTGATCAACTCCATCCGTGACGATAAAACCGTTCAGTTTCGCAACAAATACCGCTCAATTGACGTCCTGCTGGTGGACGACGTTCAATTCATTGCCGGTAAAGAGCGGACCCAGGAAGAATTTTTCCATACATTTAACGCTCTTTATGAGGCGAACAAGCAGATTGTCGTCAGCTCGGACCGCCCGCCCAAAGAGATCCCAACTCTTGAAGAAAGGCTCCGTTCCCGCTTCGAATGGGGTTTGACCGCTGACGTTCAGGCCCCGGATTTTGAGACCCGGGTTGCGATCTTAAAAAAGAAAGCCGAGTTAAGCGGCATTAACATTTCTGATGATATCCTTTCTCTTATCGCCAGCAAGATCATTTCCAATATTCGAAAACTTGAAGGGGCCTTAATCAGGATCGTCGCTTACGCTTCATTGAACAACATTGAGATATCCATCTCACTTGTCGACCAGGTCCTCCGTGATATCCTCAATTCTCAAAAAGAAGACCAAAACATCTCGATCGATCTTATTAAAAAGATAACCGCAGAATATTTTGGCATTAAGGCCGAAGATATTGACGCTAAAGATAGGACCAAAAAGATCGCTACCGCCAGACAGATCGCGATGTTTGTTTCCCGGGAAATGACCAATGCCTCACTGCCTAAAATAGGGGAGGGATTTGGCGGCCGCGATCATACCACCGTTCTTCACGCTTTTTCAAAAATTAAGGCCGAACTTAAGGGGAACGTGGAGATCGGCGACGCGGTTAAACAGATCAGAAATACTATTAAAAAGTTCACACCTAAGGCTGTGTAAAAGTCTGTTAACAAGTATTTTAAAAAATACTTGTTAACAGAAGTTTGTTAGGGCTGTTGAAATCGTTGAATATCTTTTAGCTTATTGAAAGCTTTTAATTGATTTTTCAACATTTCTACAAACTCTTTTACTACTATTCTTAAATATACTATAATACTAAGGCCCTTGGACAAGTAGGTTAAGAGGAGGAAGGTTATGGAATTCAGTTGCGAAAAAAAAGAGTTGCAAAGCGGGGTATCAACGGTTGAAAAAATTGTCGCCACCAGAAGCACGCTCCCAATTATCGGCAATATTCTTTTTGAATTGAGCAAAACAGGATTAAAATTATCGGCAAACAACCTGGAAATGGGAATTGAGCTGTTTGTTAAGGCAAACGTTTCCAAGGAAGGTTCATTTTTATTGCCGGCAAAGACGCTAAGCGGAATAGTCTCAAAACTTCCCGACACAAGCATAAATTTTAAGGTCGGGGAGAATAAAACGGTAAAAATAAGCTACGAAAGCTCCCATTTTAATCTTCACTCTTTGCCGGCGGATGAATTTCCATCACTTCCAAAGGTAAAAGACGGAAAGACCATTACTGTTGACGCGAAAGTTTTTGCCTCTATGATCAAACATACGATATTTTCGGTATCGAGCAGTGAAGATAAATATGTTTTAACCGGAATATTAGTAGAATTTGGAAAAAGCGGTATAAGTGGGGACAATTCGAATATGAGGCTGGTCGCCACCGATGGCTATAGATTGGCGAAAAGGGGAGAAAAAGTCGTTGGAGGGGCGGAGGGGGTCAGTATAATCGTTCCTGCGAGAGCAATGAACGAATTGATCAAGATTCTAGACCTTAAGAACTGTGATACGGTAAAAATAACCGTGTCTAACGATCAGGTAAGTTTCAATTGTGGCGATGTCTATTTGGTTTCAAGAGTGATCCAGGGAAAATTCCCGGATTATAAGCAGGTTGTGCCTAAAAAGTGTTCAACCAAAGTAAAGATCAATCGAAAAGAGCTTTTGAGCGCCGCGGAAAGAGGAGCGGTTATCGCTTCGGGATCGGCGAACGTAACGATGTTTGAGGTTAAAGGGAGTAAATTGCACTTATCGGCCCATACACCAGATGTCGGCAGCTTCGATGAAGGGTTGGAGGCGGAGATAGAAGGAAGCGAGAAGGTCAGGGTTTCGTTCAACGTCAGATTGATCTCTGATGTCTTGGAGTCGCTGGCGTCGGAAAATGTTATGCTCGAATTTTCGGAAGGATTAAGCCCGGGCGTGATCAGGCCGGCAGATCAGACCGATTACCTATATATTGTGATGCCTATAAGGACCCAAGAGGCGGCTTAATGCCCGAACAAGTCGGGAAAATATTTCAAAAAGGCGACTTTGCCTGGGTAATTAAAAGCTGCAGCTTATTGGGGATCTGGGAAAAGATCATTGATGAACGAGCGAGGAAACACACTGAACCGGTTTGCATACGAAACCGCGTGTTGCATGTTTCTACGACAACATCGACCTGGGCCTATGAGCTCTCATTTTTAAAATCGCAGATCGTTTCAAAATTTAATGAATACGCGGGGGAAGAAGCGATCCTCGATATTCGATTTAAATCGTCAGGAGGAGTCAATGGTTAAGGATAAAGGGAAATACGACGCGTCAAATATTAAAATCCTGGGTGGGATTGAAGCGGTTAGAATGCGCCCGGGAATGTATATCGGCTCGACCGGTAAATCCGGGTTGCACCATCTTGTCTATGAAGTCGTGGACAATAGCATTGATGAGGCGATGGGGGGATATTGCGACAAAGTAACGGTGACCATTCACAAAGACAATTCGGTGACCATTGCCGACAATGGAAGAGGAATTCCCTTCGACATCCATCCGGACACAAAGAGGCCGGCGGCAGAGGTCGCGCTCACTACTCTGCACGCGGGCGGAAAGTTTGGGGACACCGCGTATAAAGTTTCCGGCGGATTGCACGGCGTTGGCGTGTCGGTCGTCAACGCGTTGTCGGAATGGATGGAAGTTGAGATCCACCGGGATGAAAAAATCTACACCCAAACATTCAAGGTAGGAACTCCGGGGAAAGAGAAGATCGCGTCCGACAAAGGACAGGAGAAAACCGGGACTATCGTTTCCTTTAAGCCGGACAAAGAAATATTCGAAGAAGTTGTCTACGACTACGATACAATAAAACACCGGATGCAGGAGATCGCCTTTTTAACCAAAGGGGTCGAGATCCAACTGATCGACGAGAGGGACAACATCGACGAAACGTTTAAGTACGACGGGGGGATAGTGGAGTTTGTTTCCTTCTTAAACAACAAAAAAGAAGTGGTTTACGCGCCGCCGCTATTTTTCACCGCGGATAAAGATAAAATTTTCGTCGAAATATCAATGCAGCACTGCAAGGAATATTACGATGAGAACATCTATTCCTACGTCAACTGCATCCGGACCAGGGAGGGGGGAACACACGTTGTTGGCTTTAAATCGGCGCTGACCAAAGCGATCAACAACTACGCCAAAAAGAACAACATTTTAAAAGAGAACGAAATACTCTCCGGCGAGGACGTCAGGGAAGGGCTGACCGCCGTGATCAGTCTGCGCATCCACGCGCCGCAGTTTGAAGGGCAAACAAAAACAAAGCTTGGGAACAGCGAGGTCAAAGGAATAGTCGACTCGATCGTTAATGACGGGCTTAGTTTGTATCTGGATAAAAATCCGGCGATCGCCAAGGCGATGATAGAAAAATCATTGGTCGCCATGAGGGTCAGGGCGGCGGCCAGAAAAGCCCAGGAACTGGAAAGGAAAAAATCGGCGCTGGACACGGCGACCCTCCCGGGGAAATTGGCCGATTGCTCCGATTCGGACCCGGCAAAATGCGAGATCTTCATAGTTGAGGGAGACAGTGCGGGCGGGAGCGCCAAGCAGGGGAGGGACCGGCGTTTTCAGGCGATCCTGCCGCTCAAGGGAAAGATTTTAAACGTTGAAAAGGCCAGGCTTGATAAAATATTGGCCAACAACGAGATCAGAACGCTGATTACCGCCATCGGTCCGGGGGCGGTTACCGCGCTGAAAGGGGACGGCAACTCGGAAAGCGAAAACGAGATCACTACGGAGGAGCTCAAGAAGCGATTGCGGTATCATAAAATAATCCTCCTTTGCGATGCCGACGTTGACGGGGCGCATATCCGCACTTTAATCATGACTTTTTTCTTCCGTTACGCTAAAGAGATTATCGAATACGGCTGTTTATATATTGCCCAGCCGCCGTTGTATCTTCTTAAAAAAGGGAAAAGCCAGTACTGGCTTTTTTCCGAAAAAGAGCTGGAGACCAAGCTAAAAGAGCTGGGCAAGGATGGGGTGACCCTTCAGCGGTATAAAGGCTTGGGCGAAATGAACCCGGAACAGCTTTGGGACACGACCTTAAACCCGGAGACCAGGACGATGCTGCAGGTGACGATGGAGGAGGCCGAAGTGGCCGATGAAATATTTAAGGTGCTCATGGGGAGCGAAGTCGAACCGCGCCGTGAGTTTATTGAGAAGAACGCCAAGCTAGTGAAAAGGTTGGACGTATGATGGCAAAAAAAGAAGAACAAGAAAAACTGTTTACCCCCAAGATATTGCAGACGACGATCGAACACGAAATGAAAAGCTCCTACATCGATTACGCGATGTCGGTCATCGTTGGCCGGGCGCTCCCCGATGTCCGCGACGGCTTAAAACCGGTCCACCGCCGCATTTTGTTCGCGATGGACGAACTGGGGCTCCAGCCCGGCAAGCCGTACAAGAAATCGGCCAGGGTTGTCGGTGAAGTTTTAGGTAAATACCATCCGCACGGCGATACCGCAGTCTATGATTCAATGGTCCGCATGGCGCAGGATTTCTCGCTCCGCTATCCATTGGTTGACGGGCAGGGAAACTTCGGCAGTGTCGACGGCGATTCACCCGCCGCGATGCGCTATACTGAAGCCAAACTCTCCCATATGGCGGTCGAGATGCTGGCCGACATCGATAAGGAAACGGTCGATTTTGGGCCAAACTTCGACGAATCCCTGCAGGAACCCCTGGTCCTGCCTTCCCGGATCCCCAATCTCCTGATTAATGGTTCTTCCGGGATCGCGGTCGGTATGGCGACAAATATTCCGCCGCATAACTTATCGGAGGTGATCGACGGCATGTCGGCTTTGATCGACGAGCCGGAGACGCCGATCGAAGAACTAATGAAGATCATCAAAGGACCGGACTTCCCGACCGGCGGTCAGATCTGTGGCAAACAGGGGATTAAAGACGGATTTTTGACCGGCAGGGGGCATTTGACCCTGCGGGCGAAGTTTGACGTCGAAAGAGTTAAGGCCGGCAAGGAAGCGATCATCGTCACCGAGATTCCTTACCAGGTCAACAAAGCGGAAATGATCGAACAGATCGCCGAGCAGGTCAAGGATAAGAGGATTACCGGGATTTCCGACCTGCGTGACGAATCGGACCGGGACGGAATGAGGATTTATATTGAACTGAAACGTGACGCTTCCCGCGATGTTGTCTTAAACCAACTATTCAAACATACCAATATGCAAACGACCTTCGGGATAAACCTGGTCGCCTTGGTCCACGGGGCGCCGAAGACCTTGAACCTGAAGGAAATGATGCAGCACTACCTGACGCACAGAGAAGAAGTGGTGACCAAGCGGACGAAATATGAACTGCGGCGGGCGGAAGAACAGGCCCATATTTTAGAAGGCTTGATGATCGCGGTCTCAAACATCGATGCGGTGGTTGCTCTGATCAAGAAAGCGAAGAGCCCGGAAGACGCCCGCAACGCCTTAATGGAAAAGTTCAAACTTTCCAAGATCCAGGCCCAGGCGATCTTGGACCTGCGGTTGCAGCGCTTGACCCAACTGGAAAGATTGAAGATCGAGGAAGAATTGAAGGCACTCAAGAAACTGATCGGCGAGTTGAAGGAGATCCTGGCCAGCCGGAACAAACTGCTTGGCCTGGTGAAAAAAGAGCTCCTGCAGGTCAAAGAGAAGTTTGGCGATAAGCGCCGGACCGAAATCACCAGCGCGGTTGAGGACGTTGACATTGAACAGCTGATCCCGGAAATGGAAGTGGTTGTGTTGATGACCCGCGATGGCTATGTGAAAAGGGTCCCGGTTACCGCCTTTAAAGCGCAATTGCGCGGCGGAAGGGGAGTTTCCGGCATGAACACCCGGGAAGAGGACGAGATCGAGAATGTCTTTACCGCTTCGACCCATGCCTTTGTCCTCTTCTTCACTAACAAGGGGAGGGTTTTTAAGCTGAAGGTTTATGATCTCCCTGAAGCGAGCCGCGCCGGCAAAGGACAGGCGATCGCGAATGTTCTTCAGGTCGGCCCCGGGGAGCAGGTCACGGCGACCGTCCAGGTTGAATCGTTTGAAGAAGAAGAAAACGAAGCGTTCCTTATTATGTCGACGAAAAAAGGGATGATCAAAAAAGTCTGCCTGGCCGATTTTGCCAACGTCAGAAGAAGCGGCATTATCGCCATCAAACTGCGGCCGGACGACGAGCTTGGCTGGGTTAAAAAAGGGGACGTTAAGCAAGAGATCATTCTTGGGACGGCGGCTGGAATAATGATCCGGTTTGGACAAAAGGACCTGCGGCCGATGGGCCGCGCCGCCTCCGGCGTCCGCGGGATCAGAATAAGCGGTAAGGACTATGTTGTTTCCATGGATATAATTACCGACGGAGGAGACCTGCTGGCGATCTCAAAGGCCGGATACGGCAAACGGATGAGCCTTGACGAGTTTTCTCCACAGAACCGCGGCGGCAAAGGGCACATTGCCATTAAATTGCGCGACGGGGACGAAGTGTCCCAAATGAAGATCATTCACCACAAAGACGAGCTGTTGTTCGTGACGGCGAAAGGGACGATGAGCCGCCAAAAAGCCGCGGGGATATCGACCCAGGGACGCTACGCGAAAGGGGTTCGCATCCAGCGGGTCGACGAAGGAGACTATGTCGTCGATCTGGCCAGGGTGATCAGCGACGAAGAAGCCGGCGAAGTGATCGAAAAGGCGGCCCAGGACGAAGAGAAGCGAAAGGAAGAGATCCGCCAGAAGATCAAGGAAGAGAGAGAGAAGCTCCCGATCAAGCGGAAACGAAAATAACTATTTTTCGGCCGCTTGCATAGTTAGCGCTTTGATCTTGGCTTTGTCGAGATAACCCTCGTGCTTTAGATAGATTCGGCCATTGGGCCGGATGAAAACAATGGTCGGGTGTTCGGTCACTCCATAGTAAACCGCCGCCTGCGGGTCTTCCGTTACGTTGATCGATCGAAAGCTGGCGAGCAGTTTGCCTTCTTTGGCCAGTTCGCGCGAAACAAACGCCGCCAGGTCTGATTCGCCTTCCCCTTTTTGGTACAAGGTTATTACCCGAGGCAACTTACCCGCGGCTTCGGCTTCTTTCGAGGGGGTGAGCTCCCCGATGGAATGCGGCTTAGCCAGCTGAATTTCCGGGTTTTTACCAGTATTCCCCATGGAAAATAAAAGTATAACGATCACGACAAAAACGAGCACGCCGACAAGCATGAATAATAATTGTGTTTTTTTCATAAAGACCTCCAGATATTTTCGCGAATTATAGCATTCCCTGTTTATTTATGAAAGTTCACTGATTAACTTGCCGAGCTCATCTAGTGAAGTAAGCTCGGAAACGGAGACCAGCCTTGCTTCGCCAAGCTCGGGATAGTGAGGGGAAAGCGAAAGGCCGATCGGACGATCGGTCTTGATTGCCAACTCGTTGAAAACGGGAGTATCGGGAAAAAGGAGACGCCAAGGAGGGATCGAGCGTTTTAAATAGGCGGCCTTTTGCAGGGCAAGGCCGGCCGCTTTTTTCAGGCCATTTTTACCTAAAAGAGAAAGATGGATCGCCGCGGCTAGCGCGCAGAGCGCCTCGTTACTGCAAATATTTGAGGTCGCTCTTTCTCTGCGGATGTGCTGTTCGCGGGTTGAAAGGGTCAAAACAAAGCCTCGTTTTCCATCAAGGTCGGTCGTCGCGCCGACGACACGGCCGGGCATTTGCCTGACGAACGATTTTTTTGTCGCAAAAATACCCAGGCCGGGACCGCCGAAATATCGGGGATTTCCCAGCCCCTGACCTTCGGCAACCACGATATCCGCCCCGTACTCCCCCGGACCCTTGAGCAGTCCAAGCGTGAGAGGATCGGCGGAAACAATAAAAAGCGCGCCGGCGGCGTGGATTTTTTCGGCCAACCCGGCGACCGTTTCCAGGGAGCCAAAAAAGTTTGGCTGTTGGATGATAAAACAGGCGCTATTGCCCAGCCGATCAACCGCTCCGGTCCGGCCGGTCGAGGGCTCATAAGGGATCTCGCGCAGAGTAAGGTCGGCGGCCCGACAGTAAGTGCGAAGAACATCGCGATAAAAAGGATTGACCGCCCCAGAGACAACTACTTCTTTGCGGCCGGTCAGTCGGACCGCCATAAAAGCCGCCTCCGCCAGGGCGGTTGCTCCGTCATACAGAGAAGCGTTGGCGACCTCCATGACGGTTAGGGCGCAGACCAGCGACTGGTATTCGTATATGGCCTGGAGCGTTCCCTGGCTTGCTTCGGCCTGATAAGGGGTATATGCAGTATAGAATTCAGCTCGCCCGATCAGGTGTTTGACTGCTGTTGGAATAAAGCGCTCGTAGCTTCCTCCCCCAAGGAAAGATGGGGAGTCATTGAGTTCTGCTAGACGACGAAATTCACTCAAAAGCTCCGGCTCGCTAAGTGGGGGGGAGAGCTCAAGAGGAGCGGTCAACCTGACCGAAGAGGGGATCCCGGCAAAAAGATCGCTCACGACAATGTTTTTTGGTATTCAGTGGCGGAAAGCAATCCGTTAAGATCGGCTGGATTGGCCGGCTTAACTTTAACGATCCAACCTTCGGCGTAAGGGGACGTATTGATGAGGGCCGGGTTCCCTTCAAGCGCGGAATTTGCCTCAACAACCGTACCGTTGATTGGGGCAAAAAGGCTGGAAACTGATTTGACCGACTCAACGACGCCAAATTCCTTCCCGGCCAAAAGCTCCTTGCCGACCGGCGGCAATTCAACGTAAACAACGTCTCCCAGTGAGTCCTGGGCAAAATCGGTGATCCCAACCAAGACTGCCGGCCCATCCGCCTTGGCCCATTCGTGTTCCTTGGTGTATTTGAGGTTTTCCGGGTAATTCATTAGCTCTTCTCCAGTTCATCTGCTTGTTTTTTGGCATAAAGAAAAACCACCCCACCGACAATGAGCCTGATCAGGCTGTCGGAATATCGATCAAGGAGCATTTTTCTTTGGTAGTAGACATCAAGGTTTTGTTCGCTCATCATGCCGTCCGGCGCCATCCCTTGTTCAGCCGACGGCATCGGAGCGCGGTAAAAGGAGCCGATTAACGTGTTCGCAAGGTCGGCGGCTCCCCAGAGCAGAATAAAAAGGGAAACAAAGGCGATCGAATAATAATAAAACTTTTTGGGATCCATTAAGTTATTTTACTCTCTTATAAAACGTTTTGTCAACAATTGCCGCTGCCTGTTTGACGCCGCGAATGTTGACAAAGATCCTTGATCCGATGGCGATGGCCGGATCGTTAATGTAGGCCAGAGCGATCGGCCGTGAAAAAGTGGGGGAGAAAGTCCCGCTGGTCACCGTCCCGACCTCTTTTCCCTCCTCGTCAAAAAGCTGATTCCCCTGCCGGGGAATCGATCGGCCTTCGACATTTAGGCCGAAAAGCCTTTTTGGCAAGGCGGCCGATCGACGCGCCAGGCTCTCTTTGCCGATAAAGGGCCCTTTGTTTAATTTTACCGCCCAGGCGTAACCGGCCTCCAAAGGGGAGGTTTCATCATCATATTCGTGGCCATAAAGCGGGAGCCCGGCCTCAAGCCTAAGGGTGTCGCGCGCGCCAAGGCCGCACGGAACAGCACCAAGAGCGAGAAACTTTTCCCAATAATCCAGGCAAAGCTCTTTAGGCAAAACCAGCTCGATCCCGTCCTCGCCGGTATAGCCGGTCCTGGAGACGATCAATGGCGCGGCGGAGACGGTGTGGTTCCTTTTAAGTGATGAAAGCGAAAACCCCAGTCCTTTTTCGGCTAGCGGCAGAGCGAGAGGGCCTTGAAGAGAAATCGCGCAGAGATTGATCAGCGGAGCTATTTCTACCTTGCCGGACGAATGTTGCGTTAGCCAGGCGACGACCTTGTCGGTGTTGCTGGCGTTACAAACTATTAAATAGTGATCGGCAAAACGATAGAGCAGGATGTCGTCGACCGTCCCGCCCCGTTCATTGCAAAGGATGGAATATTGACAGCGCCCGACCGCCAAAAGAGAGGCGTCGTTGGTGGTGAGCGATTGCAAAAAGGGAAGCTCCTTTCCGCCGATCCGCAGGAGCCCCATATGGCCGATATCAAAAAGCCCGGCCCGTTCCCTGACCGCCTTGTGCTCGTTGATTATCCCCTGATAGGAGACCGGCATTTCCCAGCCGCCAAACGGGACCATTTTTGCCCCTAAGGCAAGATGTTTTTCATACAAAACGGTTCTTTTTAGCATTTATTGATTATATACCTATTTTGAAATTATGTTAAGAAAATGACGATATATATACGATGAACACGACGGGAACTTTAAAAGCAAAGGTTGAAAGAGGCGTATACCGCCACCATCTCCGTCAACTATTTCCCTGGATAACGGCCTCCCAGTTAAATAGGGCCGAAACGTTTCGGGAGGGGATTATTGGCCGGACCGCCGGCTACGGTATCGCATTATACAATCCAGCCAAAAAGATCCTGTTGACCAGCGAGAAGATGGAGGAACTGCTGACCAGGGAAGAGAGGTTGAGCTACTTTCCTAAAATGGCGATCCAGAGCCACAGTCGACGGGCAATGTGGATCATCGCCGCCGACGGGAAGGTCATAGAGTTTAAAGGAAAAACGCCCCCGCAATTCAACCAGGACAAGAGGAACCCAAATTCCGGCGATCCCGAAGGGCTCCTTTCTTATGCCGCCGCCCGGAAAGAAGCGGAGGGACTGCGGATGATCGGAGCCATAGAAAGCGGCGCGACCAATTTGGCCGATCTTTTCCCCGTCTATGAAGGGTACGGACAGCTTTATCGCGCCGAGACGTCAAACGCCCGGTATTTCCCCTGGCTAAGAATTGATTCTCCAGTCGAAGTGACCAGGTTTTTGGCCGAGCTTGAGGGGATATCGATTGAGCGCTTTTTATTCGAAAGCGGAGAGCGGCTGGGGAGACAGCTTAGAAAATTACACGATGCGGGATATACCCTCCATAATCCTTTAAGGGAAGGAATAGTTGGCGGAACAAACATTCGCAAGCCGATCTGGTACTCTTCACTACATTCCGCCAACGTGGAAATTCACGGCAACCTCATCGACACCGAAGGGATGAGGACATTTGAAGAAGCCGAAACGCTTTTCTGGCGGCGGGTTAATGACGAGCCAGGCGCTCTCCAGAGCGATCGGGAAAGGGCCCTTTTTGAGTCCGGCGTCGTTCCTTTGCCCTACTATTCGCGGCTATGCGATTTTCAGCGTTTTCTTGGCGGAGTCGACCGGCTGGAAAAATCGATCGCCGGCGTATTGGGGAAGGCTTTGTTTCTCCGGATGTTTTTGGGTTTAATGGAAGGATATTATCCGGGAAGAATTAACGGCGATAAGCTTACGCGAGCGACCGCCAGGCTGGCCCGGCAGGAAAAGATCTCTCGGATCGATCTGGGGACGACCCACGGCATTCTTTATCAACTGGAGAAAGCGGCCTAAAGAACGGTTTTTAGCTGGGAGATGAAGCGGGCGTTTTGTTCTTTTGTCCCGATCGACACCCTGATCGCTTCCGGAAAACCGAACGAAGTCAGCGGACGAACACTTACCCCTCGCCTCATCATTTCTTCGCAAAAATGGGCCGCCGGTTTTTTTAGATCGACGAAAACAAAATTTGCCTCACTCTTCGTATATTTCAGGCCGAGAGAATCAAGGGCGGAATATAGTTGTTTTTTTCCGTCGAGATTGTTCCTCAAAGTTTTTTCTAAAAAGCGCTTGTCAGCCAGCGCCGCTTCGGCGGCCGCCTGCGCGGGGTGATTGACGTTAAAAGGAAGCTTTATCTTGAAAAGCGGAGCGATCAATTCCGGCCGCGCTAGGCCGTAGCCGATTCGCAGGCCGGCCAGTCCGTAATACTTTGAGAACGTTCTAAGAACGATGACGTTTGGCTGTCGCCTGATGAATTCCACCGATTTGGGAAAATCAGCTGCCGTCGCGAACTCGGCGTACGCCTCATCGATCACCACCAACACCTCCTGCGGCACATTGGCAAGAAAGGCGTCCAGCTCGGTCGCCGGGAGGTACGTTCCGGTCGGGTTGTGGGGGTTAGTCAAAAAGATCAGCTTGGTTTTCGTGGTAATTGCCGCCGCGATCGCCCCGAGGTCCTGGTGATTATTATTTAGCGGGACAAAAACCGGCCGCCCATCGAGCAGGCGGGTGATAAATTCGTAGAGGCTGAAGCTGTTTCGGCTGATGAGCGCCTCCTCTCCAGCGGAAAGAAAGGCGGTCGCGATCATGAGCATGATCTCGTCGGAGCCGTTGCCGACGATGACCGAGTCGTCTGGCAGGCCAAAGGACCGGCCCAAAGCTTCCCGCAACGAAAGCGATCGTTGGTCCGGATAAACCTGGGAGTGACCGGCCGCTTTTTTTAAGGCGTCGATCGCTTTGGGCGAAGGGCCGAACGGATTTTCATTGGAGGAGAGCTTGATCGCTTTCGGGTCGCTTGGCGTTTTCCCCGGGACGTAATCCTTTAACTGGTTAACCGTTTCGCGGATCAACCCCATTAGATCGGATTGGCCCAGCTAAAACCGATCAAGACGGAGCGCTGGTCTTTCGCGGTGTTGGAGTCAAGGACGTTGAGCCCGCTGACGTTCAGGCAGAATATAGGGGAAAAATAGATCCTGGCCCCGGCGTTGAGTTGGGAAAGATTTTCCCCCAGCATAAAATCCCCGACCAGAATAAAGGTGTCCGCGGTTGGGAATTCCGCGCCCAGCACGCCGAAGGGCCTAAACTTGTAGTTGGGAAAATCCGCCATAAAGCCAAAGGTCATCTTTGGTCCCTGCTTGAAATATTTGGTCGCGACCATATAGACGTCGGTCTGGGTGTAGGAAAAAAGGTTCTCAACCCCGAGCGCGACCTTGAGCGGGTAGGAGTCTTCATCGGCGGAAAGTGAGAGCTTCATGTTGACAAAGACCCCTTCCCGCAATTTGTTGGTTGTTTTGTCGTTCCCGCCGACCACCCCGATCTCCAGGCCATGGAACGACCCCATGTTCATATAGTAATAAAGGACGGAATCGGCGGTGCTGGAGGCGAGCGAAGTGGTGGTTGAGCCGTAGCTCATCCCAAAATTATAATTTTTATAAGGAACGACGTCGGCGGACGGGAGCCTGACCAGGCCGGAAGGTCCGTTAAAGGTAGAAGTCGGGAAAACGCTGGGGAAGGCGTGGGCTAACCCGCCGCAAAACAACAAGAGGGCCGCGAGAGAGACGGTTAACTTCTTCATTGCTCTCCTCCTTAAATACCGCCAGAGCGTTTGACCATGGAATTATAAAGAGTCTCAATGGTTTTTGCAACCGCCGGGGCGGCGAACCGGTCCAGCGCGTCTGCTCGAGCGGCCCGGGACATTTTTTGGCGGAGAGCGGGGTCGTCGATCAAACGGCTAACGTGTTCCGTAAAGCCCGCGAGCGAGCGGGGGACCAGATAGCCGTCAATCCCGGAGCGGACCGAGCCGGTCAGCGCTCCGGCAAAAAGGGCGACGACCGGCAAGCCGGAGGCCTTGGCCTCGGCGATCACCATTCCCTGGGTCTCGGTCATTGATGAAAATAAAAAGATATCGCCGATGGAGTAGAGGGACAGAATGCCCGGGTATGAAACATCGGTAATAAAAATAATGTTCTTTTGACGGCGAGAACGCCGGGCAAGCTCCGCGTCTAGCGGTCCACTGCCGACAATAATCAGGTAGACGTCCCGGCGGTTTAAGCGCTCAAATGATTTAAAGAGAAAGGGGATGTTTTTTTCTTTTGAAACGCGCCCCGCGTACAATAACACGACCGTGTCGCGGGGAATTTTATATTTCGACCGAAGCGCTTCTTTTGTCTTTTCCAGCGACTCCGGGAGCAAGTCGGTCTCAACGCCGGACGGGACAATTTCGATCGGCCGGGTTACCGTAAGACGTCGAAGATAGCGCCTGGCCATTTCGGACGGAGCAATGACCAGGTCCGCCCCGTTGGCGTATTGCCTGAGGTAGGTCGCGATCCCCAGCTTGGCCGCCGCTTTCGGGACGAAGCGGGCGTAGTGGGCATAGCGGGTAAAGAAGGTGTGAAAGGAATAGACCAAAGGGACCTTTTTTTGCCGGGCGATAAAACGGGCCAGCAAGCCCGATTGGAACGGAGAATGCGCGTGGATCAGGTCGACGCTCGGCATTTCCCGGATGACCGGGATAGCGAGGCGGAATTTCGGGTACCCCCCGGCGATGGAAGGAAAGCGAATTATATCAGGGTCGGTCTCAACGTGCCCGGGGTAAGCTGGGGCAAAGATATAAATCCGGTGCCCAAGGCGGCGGAGGTTTTTGGCCAGGATCTCGGCCGAGTTGGTCACCCCGGAAATATAGGGCTTATATGAGTCCATAAAAAAAGCGATGTTCATGCGAGGCTAGCCGGTTTTTTTAAGCAGTTTCTTTAGTGCCGCCTGCTGTTTCAATTGCTCGCGATGGTCCTCGGCGGGGAAGCCGGAAACAACCGAATCGGCGGGAATGTCTTTGGTTACCCCGGCTTTGGCCATAACGACGGCGTTGTCGCCGACGGTGATATGTCCGTTAAACCCGGCCATGCCGCCGACCTGCACATGCTTGCCAAAAGTGACCGAGCCGGCAAACCCGACCAGGGCGGTAATGGCGCAATTCTCGCCAATGTCGCAGTTATGCGCGATATGGGTCAGGTTGTCGATCTTGGTCCCTTTGCCGATCCGGGTCGTACCCAGCGTGCCGCGAGCGACGCAGACGTTGGCGTAGATCTCGACGTTGTCCTCGATGGCCACCTCTCCGATCTGGGGGATCTTGACGTGCTGGTCGTTTTCCCAGGCAAAACCAAAGCCGTCGACCCCGATCCTGGCGCCGGCGTGGATGACCACGTTACTTCCGATCTTGACCCGGTCGTAGATCGTGACATTGGGGAAGATCGTGACGTTGTCGCCAATTTCACAGTTTTCGCCAATGGTGACGAAAGGATGGATGGTCGGATTTTTCCCAAGCTTGGCGCTGGGGGAGATGATTGAATGGTCAGAAATAAAGGAGACGGGCTTTTTTGGCGAGAAAACCGCCAGGGCTTTCGCGAGCGCGAGGCGAGGGTTTTGGACCAGAATAGCGCTCTTTCCCCGAAGATCGTCCGGCAACTTGGCGGCCGCGATGGCGGAAGCGGCGGAAGAAAAAGCCGGGATGAGGTTTTTATCTTCAAGGACAAAGACAAGATCCCCAACCCCGGCTTCTTCGATCGTTGAAACCTTATTGACGGTAAGATCAGCGCTGCCGCTGACCTGGCCGGAAACGATCCCGGCGAGCTCCGCTAGTTTCACTTCTTCTTATTTAGCTCGGTAATGACCATGTCGGTAAGGTCCATTCCTCCGACGATCAAGACCTGCTTGTCAAGGACGACATCAACTCCGACCTTTTTCGAGACTTTTTTAACGGCCTCAAGAATTGCGGCCTGGATCTTCCCGGTCATTTCCTGGTTTTTCTTGATCAGGGAATCCCGTTTCGGGGCCAGCTTTTCTTCGAGCTCCTTTTTCATTTTTTCGAGCTCTTCCGGCTTTTTGCCGTTCTTTTCGGCGTCCGCAAGCTTTTTTTGGCTGTCTTCAAATTCTTTTTTGAAGGATTCTTCGTCTTTCGACAGTTCTTTTTGGGCTTTATCGGTTTCCTTGTATTCTTTGAACACCTTTTGGACGTCAATGTAGCCGATGGTATCCATGGCGGCATGCGAGACGCCGGCCAGGAAAACTGCCGCTAGGGCGATTAATATTAGCTTTTTCACGATCTCACCTCCTCTATTCAGCGGCCAATTTTATCATGGAGGAATGGCTTTGTCTACCGCAGGCTTGAAGCCAGACCAAAAGGACGGCGATATCGGCCGGAGAGACCCCGGCGATCCGCGAAGCCTGACCAACGGAGGTCGGCTGGAGCCGGGTTAGTTTTTGCCGGGCCTCGGTGGAAAGCCCCTTAAGGGCGGCATAGTCAAAGGAAGAGGGGAGGGGCCTTGATTCCAGGCGCTTAAAGCGTTCGATCTGCTCGAGTTGGCGGACAATGTATCCTTCGTACTTTCTGGAAATATCGACTTGCTCGGCGACTTCAGGAGAGATTGGCTGGCCGGCGGCCAGAGCGGTTTTCTTGATTTGAAACGCCTGGAAGCGCGCTTCCGAGATCAAACCCGTACGATGCCCAATCTCGGTCAGTCGGAGATCGGCGTTATCCTGTCTTAGCAGTAAACGATATTCGGAACGGGAGGTGAGCATTCGGTATGGTTCGGATATTTCTTTGGTGATCAAGTCGTCGATCAGGGTGCCGATATAGCTGTCTCCTCTGGAGAGAATTAGGGGGGCCTTATTCTGGTGTTTAAGGGCGGCATTCGTTCCGGCGATCAAGCCTTGGGCCGCTGCTTCTTCGTAACCCGAGGTCCCATTGATCTGACCGGCGCAAAAAAGACCGGAGATCGCCTTGGTTTCCAGGGTATAACGTAGCTGGGAAGGAAGGACATAGTCGTATTCAACGGCATATCCTGGCCTGATGATCTCCACGTTCTCCAGCCCAGGCATCGTGCGAAGCATCGCCAGCTGGACGTCCTCCGGCAGAGAGGTCGACATCCCTTGCGCGTACATTTCCAGGGTCGAGCGGCCGGTCGGCTCAATAAAGCATTGCTGGCGATCCTTTTCCGGAAAGCGGACAACTTTGTCTTCGATCGATGGGCAATACCGAGGACCAACCCCCTTGATCTTCTTTTGGAAAAGGGGGGAGCGGTCTAAATTAGCGCGAATTATCTCGTGGGTCTTTTCATTGGTCCAGGTGAGGTGACAAGGAACTTGGGGCAGGGAGAGGGAAGGATTTTCCATTCCATGTCCCTTGCTGTATTGTTTATATTCCCAAATAAAAGAAAACTGCCGGGGTGGCTCATCTCCCGGTTGGACCGACATTTTTGAGAAATCGATCGAGCGGCGATTGAGGCGTGCGGGGGTCCCAGTTTTAAGCCTGCCTAACAATAGACCGGCGTTAGCCAATGAGTTGGAAAGGAAATTAGCCGGGCCCTCACCCATGCGGCCGGCCTCCTGGTGGTTCATTCCTACGTGAATTATCCCCTTTAGAAAGGTCCCGGTGGTGACGATCACGTTCGGGGCGCTATAAATATTTCCCAGAACTGTCGCGACCCCTTCAACTTGATCATGGGCAATTAATACGTCTTTTACCTCCGCTTGTTTGATGTCTAAATTCGGCTGTTCTTCAAGGAACTTTTCCATGACCTGGTGGTATTGCTGGCGGTCGGATTGAGCTCGCAGGGCGTGCACTGCCGGGCCTTTGTTGGTATTAAGGGTCTTCATTTGAAGAAAGGTCAGGTCGGCGGCGATCCCGATCAGTCCCCCCAGCGCGTCGACTTCGCGGACGAGTTGGGATTTAGCCGGGCCGCCGATCGCCGGATTGCACGACATAAAGCCGATCGTGTCGATGTTCATGGTTAAAAGGAGGGTTTTGCAACCAAGCCTGGCAGAGGCCATGGCCGCTTCGATCCCGGCGTGCCCGGCTCCGATAACAATGACATTATAAGTTATTGGCCTCATCGTACAATTATATCAGTAATAGAGGGAAAAATGGAGGGGTAAATCAGCCCCGGATGTCGCGGATCACGAAAACGATCCCAATCGTTTCGCCAAAGCCCCTGACCCGGAGAAGGCGGGCGTTGATCAGCGAGGGAAGTGTCTCTCCCAGCGGATCTTTGAGTTCGGCCTCAAAACGCTCAATAAGCTGTTTCTTGCGGACGACTTCGTCATATAGCTTTTCGTAATCGGCCGGTTTTTTGAAGAGAGTGGAAATTACGTGACAGACGTTGATGCCGGAGGCATGCAGGATCTTTTTTGCTTCTTCGTTCATGAAAATAACGCACCCGTCCAGGTCGGTCACGATCAGGGCGTCGGGCATGGTTTCGATAATGTCGTCGGCCGCCAGGGAAGGGGAGATGGCAAAAAGACTATAGGAGCGCATCGCGATGAATATAAAGAAATTCATAACCGCGAGATCAAAGATCAGGGTTGGAGGGAAAAAACGGTAACCAAGGAGAAGAGGGGAAACAAAATCAGTGACCAGTCCGACCAGAAAAGAGAGGGTCGCGCCAAAGGCGATCAAGTAGGCTTGGTCTTTTTCGGTTTTTTGCGGCGCGACACGTGAATACCAATAAAGAAGGCCCACTCCCAAAGAAAAATAAACCAACGCCTCAAGAATGAAGAGCCAATATAGACCGGATGGCTGGCTGACGATCCCAATATTTTGGATCTCGTAACGCTGGTACATCAAATCGGTGAACAAGAAGAAGAGCCCTATAATGGATGGGGGAAGATAGAGCCACAGATAATTGTAAGGGTTTTTAAATAAACTGTCCTTTTTCGCGAACAAAATAGCAAAATGCGTAAAGATTGGAAAGATAAAGACCCAAAGCAGAGCGCTGATCCGATTGATGTCTCTAGCGATGTCAAGCGTGAAGGCGATCCGGTAGGAATAGGTTAAAATAGCGCAAAGAAAAGCGGCCAAGGCGAAAAAACTAAAAAAACGAGCGAGCTGATTCTCGTAATGCCGGGTCCAGATCTCAAAGGCCAACAGCAAGATAAACAGGGATGCGGCCAATTCAAAATATGGGAAGTACATTGCCATGACTGGGGAATTATAGTATAATCCTCACGACATGACAAGGCCAACTTATAAAAAGGTCCTCCTCAAACTTTCCGGCGAAATCCTGGGCGGGGAGCAAAAAGGGAGCATCGACCTTAAAGTCCTGCATACCGTTGCCAGGGAAATAAAACTAGCAAAGGATTCCGGGGTTGGGGTAGCAGTTGTGGTTGGCGGGGGAAATATTTTTCGTGGGGTGGCCGGAGCGGTCAACGGGATAGACCGGGCGACCGGAGATTACATGGGGATGCTGGCAACGGTCATTAACTCATTGGCGATCCAGGACGCGCTGGAAAAACAAGGCGTTAATTGCCGGGTGCAAACCGCGATCGATATGCGTTCGGTCGCCGAACCGTTCATCCGGCGCCGGGCGATCCGCCATATGGAAAAAGGACGCGTAGTCGTGTTGGCGGCAGGGACCGGTAACCCATATTTTTCGACCGATACCACTGCCGCCTTGAGGGCCGCCGAGCTTGATGTCGACGTAATTATCAAAGCGACTAAGGTTGACGGCGTTTACGATAAGGACCCGATGAAGCACAAGGACGCGAAAAAATTCAGCCGGATCACCCACATGGAAGTCATTCAAAAGCGCCTGGGGGTCCTTGATTCAACCGCGGTTTCGCTCTGTATGGACAATAAGATCCCGATCCTTGTTCTCGATTTGCTTAAGCCCGGGAATATCAGGGCGGCAGCATTAGGGAAAAAGGTCGGGACGATAATTGAGGCGGAATAAGGGGGAAGCAATGGAGACGATTAAAAACAGCGAGTTAGGGATGCAAAAGTCGATCGAGGCGTTAAAAAAGAATTTTTCCGGGATCAGGACCGGTCGGGCCAATCCGGCCCTTTTGGACAATCTGCATGTCGATTATTACGGATCGGCCGTGCCGCTCAAGCAGGTCGCGTCAGTCTCCGTTCCGGAGCCGCGCCTATTGCAAATTACCGCCTACGATAAGACCGCCGTCATCGGGATCGAAAAAGCGATCCAGGCCTCCGATCTGGGTTTGACCCCAAAGACCGAAGGGTCGGTTATTCGCCTGGTCCTGCCGGAGCTTTCAGAGCAAAGACGCAAGGACCTGACCAAGATAATCAAGAAGGAAGCCGAGGAGGCTAAAGTTGTGATCCGCAATATTAGGCGCGATGGGATGGAAGAGCTCAAGGCCAAAAAAACCGACAAGAGCATCACCGAAGACGAGCAGAAGCTATGGGACAAAAAGATCCAGGAATTGACCGATAAATATTGCGCCGAAGCCGACCACCTGGCCGCCGTCAAAGAAAAAGAAATCCTCTCAATTTAATGCCTGCCGTGACAAGAGACGCTAAAAATATCCCGGAACATGTAGCGATAATTATGGATGGGAACGGCCGTTGGGCGAAAAAACGGGGGCTCCCAAGAGCGGCCGGCCATCGCGAAGGGGCAAAGTCTCTGCGCGAGGTCTTAAAAGCGTCCAGAGAGATGGGCGTTAAGTATTTGACCGTCTACGCTTTTTCGACCGAAAATTGGGGGCGGCCAAAAGAAGAGATCGATTTTCTAATGAAGCTCTTGTCGCTGACGATCGACCGGGAAGTGGCGGAGCTGGTCAAAAATGGGGTCAGGCTCCGTTTTTTAGGCCGGCTGGATCGCTTCTCCGATGAATTGCGAAAAAAAATGAAACAGGCGATGGACAAGACCGCCAATGGGGCGGGGAATACCCTGAACATCATGGTTAATTACGGCGGCAGGGCGGAGATCGTTGACGCGGTTAACGAGCTGATCGCGGAGCGGGGAAAAAACGGAGCCGACGAGATAACGGAACAGGATATTCAAGCCCGCCTTTATACCAGGGACATTCCTGATCCGGACCTCTTGATCAGGACCGCTTCCGAGATGAGAATTTCTAATTTCCTGCTTTGGCAGGTAGCCTATTCGGAAATTTACGTAACCGATGTTTGCTGGCCCGATTTTCGCGGAGAGCAGTTTAGAGAGGCGATCGCCGCCTATCAGCAAAGAGAGCGGCGATACGGGAAACTATGAAACTTCGGGCGATAACGATCGCGATCGGCATGCCGATAATTTTAGGCTGTATTTATTACGGCGGCTGGCCATTTTTACTGCTGGTCCTCGTCTTAGCCCTTTTTTCGATCAATGAGTTTTATAATTTGATGATGAAAAAAGGTTTTTTCCCCGCTTATTACGTTGGGAACATTATTACCATGTTCTTTATCATGTTTTCATACTATTCTTTGAAAAGGAGTTGGGAGCCGGCTCATTCGGCGATCCTAACAATCGCGGCGGCGATCGCGCTGGTTTCCGGTATCTTTCTGAAGAGAGAAAAAGACACGATCGTTGACGTGGCGGTGACCCTTCTGGGAATGATCTACATTGGCTGGTTCTTTAGTTATTTAATATTTATCCGAAGCTTGACCGATCACGGCGGTTATTTGTTTTTCCTGGTCTTTACGATCTGGGCGATGGATATTGCCGCTTATCTGGCCGGCAAGGCGTTTGGCCATACTCCCCTGGCCCCGTCAATTTCTCCCAAAAAAACATGGGAAGGGGCGATCTCGGGATTTATTGTTTGCCTGCTTGCCGCCTGGATATTCAGCTGGACCGCCCAGCTTGACCTTTGGCATGCCTTGATCTTAGGCGCCCTGATCGGAATAACCGGCCAGTTCTCCGACCTGATCGAGTCGCTGATCAAGAGGGACGCCGGGGTAAAAGACTCGTCAAATGTCGTGCCGGGGCACGGTGGCGTTCTCGACCGGATCGATTCTTTTGTCCTGACCGCTCCCTTAATGTATTATTATGTTGTCTGGGTATTATTGAGGTAAACAAATGCAAAAATTACAGAGAAGCACCGAACATCTAATTAAAATGGCCTTGATCGAAGATATTGGCGAAGGGGACATTACGACAAAGGCGACCGTTCCAAAGGAAAAATACGTTGAGGCAAGAATGACGGCCAAGGAAGAGGGGATAATTGTCGGGCTCGACATTGCCAGAGAAGTATTCAGGCAAATAGACAGAAGGATCAGGGTGACGAGCAGGGTCAGGGAGGGAGCCAGAGTCAAGAAGGGGGCGGTGATCGCGACGCTGAAAGGCCCGGCCAGGGGAATATTAACCGGGGAGCGGGCCGCCTTAAACTTTATTCAGCATCTTTCCGGTATCGCGACGCTAACCGGCGAATATCGCGCCAGGATCAAGGGGACAAAAGCAAGGCTGCTAGACACCAGAAAGACGATCCCCGGATGGCGTTCCCTGGAAAAGCAGGCGGTTAAACTTGGCGGGGGAGAAAACCACCGCTTTGGCCTGTATGACGCGATTTTGATCAAGGACAATCACCTGAAAATAGCCAAGACCATTGAAAAAGCGGTCGATGCCGCCAGGATATTTTATGGAAAAAGGAAGGTCGAGGTCGAGGCCGGGTCGCTAACGGAAGTTAGGGGGGCCATAGAGGCCGGGGCCGACAGGATATTGTTGGACAACATGGGCCTGGCGGAGTTGAAAAAATCGGTGGCGTTGTGTAAGCAGGCGCGGATCGAGACCGAGGCATCGGGCGGCATAGGTCTGCGGAATATTCGAGGGATCGCCAAAACAGGCGTTGATTACATCTCCGTTGGCGCCCTCACTCATTCGGCCAAAGCCCTGGACGTCAACCTCAAGATAGACTAGCCTAATAGTTCCACGTGGAACGCTTTAGCCGATGACGTATACCCAGCCATAAGGATCGGGGATCCTCTCTTCTTGAATTCCCACCAGAGTTTCGTATAGGGTTTGGGTCAGCGGGCCAACCTCTCCATTATTAAAAGTTGTTTTCTTCCCCCCTTTGGCAATTGAGCCGACAGGGGTGACCACGGCCGCGGTGCCGGTGCAAAATGCCTCATCCGCCTTAAGCGCGAACTTAAGCGGCAAGGGCTGATCGTCTACCACTTTAATTCCCATATCCCTGGCCAGGGTGATAATGCTATCGCGGGTAATGCCGGGGAGGATCGTCCCGGTCAGTTTTGGCGTGTATAATACCCCATTGACGACAAAAAAGGCGTTGGCGGCCCCGACTTCTTCAACATTTTTGCCGGTCATTGCGTCAAGATAAATAACTTCAGCAAAATCATTCGCTTTGGCCCGTGTGCCGGGGAGGAGGCTTCCGGCGTAATTGCCGCCGACCTTAACGTCTCCCATCAGGCCGGGGGCGGATCGCCGGTAGTTTTCTTCCACGAGCATTGGTTTCCCGGTAAAACCTCCCTTGAAATACGGCCCGACCGGGCTGACAAAAACCATGAAGGTTTCGACCGGAGCGGGGGCAACCCCTAGTTGCGGGCCGCTTCCAAAGTGGGTCGGCCTAAGATACAGCGCCGCTCCCAATCCCGGAGGGGCGAGTAGGTGTTTGTTGGCCAAGACAGTCGCTTTAATCGCCTCCAGATAATAATCAGCCGGGATCGGTGTCAGTGCGATCCTGGCGGAAGTCCTGGCGTGTCTTTTGGCGTTCTCTTCCAGACGGAAGGAGACGATCCTTCCCTTGGATGAGCGATAGGCCTTCCCGCCCTCAAAGCCGGTTTGCCCGTAATGAATGACCTGCGCCGCCGGGCTCAATGAGAGGTCCTGAAAAGGGAAAAGAGAGGAATTGATTGGGACGGAGCGCCACTCCCCGCCTTTTTTTATTTGAGCGACAAACATAACGTCGGAAGCGTTGAGCCCGAATGGAAGATTGGCAAAATCAATCTTTGCGGACGGCATTGGAAAAAGCCGCGACCGGATTGCCGGCACGTTTGAGATCACTTTTTCAGCCCTCTCCAGGACAGGGCCGCAAACAAAAGTTTGGCTGAATGCCCCCGGGTCAAGCGATGGCACCAAGGGGACACCGTCGAAATCCCTAAGACGGAGGCTAACCTCGCCTCTGTTTGTTTCACAGCGGACGCCGGTCATATTTTTATTGCGAAAGTCGATCGATCTTGGCAAGGCCCGGACCTGACAGCCGTTAACAGTGACCCGCTTAACTACAACTATTGACATATAATTTGCCTCCAGATGGTTATCCGTCAGCCATTTGGGAAATTTCAACCAATTTGTTATAATGCCGATTCCCATGGAACATAAGTACGTATTAAAGAATTATTTTGGCGCGGCCAGGAACTACCAGATCAACTACCAAAAGGAGCTGACCGAAGAACAGCTCCCGATCGTCACCGCCCCCGGCGGGCCGATGCTGGTGATCGCCGGCGCTGGATCGGGGAAGACCCGGACCATCACCTACCGTGTCGCCTATCTGGTGGAATCAGGGGTGCCGCTCGATCGGATCATGCTGGTCACCTTTACCAACAAAGCGGCCCGGGAGATGGTCTCCAGGGTTGAGTCGCTTTTAAAGCTGGACATCAGGGAGCTTTGCGGCGGGACATTTCATCACGTTGGGAACATGATCTTGCGCCGCCACGCCAAACTGATCGGCTATGAATCAAACTTTACGATCCTGGACCGAGCGGACGCTAAAGACCTGATCGACAACTGCGTCGCCGACTGCGGCATTGATACCAAGGCGAAGCGTTTTCCCAAGGGAGACAGCCTGGCAGGACTGTTCGGCCTCGCCGTCAATACCGGCCGCCAGGTCCCCGATGTCATCGCGCGCAACTATGCCCAGTTTGAGCCGCAAACCGAAGAGATCGAGCAGGTTTATAAAATGTACAACCAGCATAAACGAAAAAGCAACCTCATGGACTTTGACGACCTGCTTTTCAATTGGTGGAAATTGCTGGCCGAACACGATGAGGTCGCCAAAAGATACGCCGGCAAGTTTCTTCATTTGCTGGTAGACGAATACCAGGATACCAACCACCTTCAGGCGAAGATCATGGATGTTATTGCCAGGGAGCATCGCAATATAATGGTGGTGGGTGATGACAGCCAATCGATCTATAGCTTTCGGGGGGCCCATTTTAAGAATATCATTAACTTTCCCAAGGTCTATCCGGACGCTGTCGTCCATATGTTGGAAGTCAACCACCGCTCAACCCCCGAGATCCTGATGATCGCCAATGCCTCGATCAGCCTGGCGAAAGAAAAGTTTGACAAGCGGCTTAAGGCCAATCGGCCAAACGGCGAGAAGCCGGCCGTCGTTCCATTAATTAATGTTTTTTCTCAGGCTTCTTTTATCGCCCAAAGGATGCTGGAGCTCCGCGACGAAGGGGACTCGCTCAATGGAATGGCGGTCCTCTACAGATCGCACTACCAATCGATGGAGATCCAGATGGAGCTGACCAAACGGGGAATCCCGTTCGAGGTCCGCTCCGGGATCCGCTTTTTTGAAGAAGCCCATATCAAGGACGTCCTCGCATTTTTAAAGATCTTCCATAATCCCAAGGATGAAATCTCCTGGACCAGGATCTTGAAGCTTCTGCCGAAGGTTGGCCCCCGGACCGCGGAAAAAGTATTTCAGCACATCAGCCAGACGATTGACGCGGTGGCGGCGATCACCGCCGAGCAGTCGGTCGGGTTGGTCCCGGCGGCGGCCCAAAGGGACTTTAAGATCTTTCAGCAAACCCTGCGCGACCTGCAGGACAAGATCGACTCCCCCGCGGAAATGATCAAGATCATCGCCGGCTCTAATTATGCCGAGTACATTAAGGGACAATACGCTAATTTCCGCGAGAGGCTGGAAGACCTGGAACAGTTGGGGAGCTATGCTACCCAATTTAAATCTTTGGAGGACCTATTAAGTTCATTGGCGCTGGTGTCGGGGATCGAATCAGAGACGATCGTTGACGGCGGTGAGGTAGAAAAGGAAGCGTGCGTTCTTTCTTCCGTCCATCAAGCCAAAGGGTTGGAATGGAAAACGGTTTTCGTAGTCTGGCTGGCTGATGGGCGTTTCCCCTCGTACCTTTCGTTTAACAAAGACGAAGAGATGGAAGAAGAGCGGCGCCTGTTCTATGTCGCGGTGACCAGGGCTAAGGACAATCTCTACCTGACTTACCCGTTAGTTTATTCCGGCTACGAAGGAGAAGTGATCCTCAAGGAATCCCGGTTCCTGGAAGAGATCCCGGAGGGGTATTATGAAAAATGGGCGGTGGAAGAAGAAAAGCGGTCCAGCTGGCCGGGGAGCGGGTGGGAAGAAAAGAACGAAGAGGTTATCGACTTAAGCGACTATCGCGAGGTCAAGGTTCAAGACAAACGGGATAATTTTGAGGCGATCGATATTTCCGAGTTGATGGGCGGTTAGCCGCGCCAGCCGACCATCAGCGATCCTCCGCTATGCCTTGGCCCAAACCCGGTCCGAATGAGTCCAAGCCCCGCCTCAAGAAATACCGCCCCATCCAAAAAGCCGATCTCCGTGCCGACAAACAATCCCCCGCCAAGCGACCCCAGCGTTCTGCCGGTGGTCAGCAAGGTAAAGTTTGCTCCGGCTCCAAGATAATGGTGCCATCCCGGCTCATATGGTTGATTTAAGCGATAGATCCCGTCAAGACCAAGGAAGAGGCTTTTCCTGAAATTGTTTTCGCTGTCGAGCCCTGAAGCGTAGGCGGCAAAAAGGCGCCCGCTGGATGAGATGACATGGAACGGCTCAAAAAAGGTCGCTTCAGCCCTGGCCGCGGGGATCCCGGCGAGCAGGCCGAAGGCGAGTCCCAGTTGAGGATTGCGTGGCATAAAGACCTCCCGACGGAGCTTTTTAAGGGCTTCGATCCTTGGCGGCGGCGGTGGTGGCGGAGGTTCTTCCGCAGGAGAAGCGTTGCCGGCGGTGGAAAAGGGCGGAGGTGGAGGGACGCGCAACAGCTGGTCGATCTCGTTTTGATACGCGTTCATTTTATCGACGATCGGCTGGCGCTTGCTCCGGCTGACCCGGCGAACCTGGCCGGAGAGACGGTTGATCTCTTTGCGCAGAAAATCAAGGCGAGACTGCTTTTCTTTTAGCGGGAGGGGCTCCGGTTGTTTAACCAGTGGCGGGAGGAAGACTTCGGCCAGGACGGCCGGTGAGACCAGCAAAACCAGCAGGGCGAGAACTAATATTTTCTTCATTGATAATTAGGATAAAAGAAAAAGAGACCGGTGTCAAATAGCAATTAAATAGTATAATAAGGGATAATGGAAAACCACCGAAGCGGTGAATTTGAAACGCTGGCCGAAAAATTCCCTTTTCTTCGGCATGCCAAAGAAAAGTCGCTTGGTTTGGCCGACCAGCGTTGTTGTGTGATCGACATAGAGACCACCGGGCTCGAATATCAAACGAGCGAGATCATCGAAATCGCGGCGGCCAGGCTGGAACACGGCAAGGTTGGCGAGAGCCTGAACGTGTTGATCAATACCCACCAACTGCTTCCCGATTTGATCGTTAACCTGACCGGGATCAGCCAGGAATTGCATGACGGCGGCGTCGAAAAAGGGGCGGCTCTTGAAGCGTTTTTTAAGTTCGTGGGTGGAGATCCTTTAGTAGTTCACAATGTTGAATTTGACATCCCTTTTATCAACCATCACGCGCAAACCATGTTTAAGCCGCGGCTTGAGAACCCGCTCATCTGCACGTTAAAGCTTGCCCGAAAGCTAATCCCCGGGCTATATTCGTATAAATTATCAAAAGTTGCCGAACATTTCCGGATTCCCACTCCGATCCTGCATCGAGCGGGGGCGGATGTGGAGATTACCGGCGAGATCTGGTTAAAGCTGGTCGAACTGCTGGAGAAAAAAGGGATAAAGACGATCCAGGAAGTTGAGAAATTCTGGCGGAGTTAAGCAAAATGGCCGGGGAAATGATATTATATTAGAGATGAGAACCACCCTCCTCACGGCAATACTTGTTGGGACAATGATCGTCGCGGGTTGCGGCGACCTGCCGGAAGAAACTACGGACGGAGATCTCTCGAACATATCAATTTCACCGACCAGCTCCTCCTTGAATGTCGGAGCGAGCGCGACCTTTGCCGCTACCGCGAATTATTCCAACGGATCAACGGCGATCGTCGTGGCGACCTGGAGCTTGACCAATAACCTGGGGACGGTCACCTCGGCAGGATATACGGCGATCTTTAAGGCGACCGCTTCCGGGACCGAAACGATAACCGCTACATATAATGAAAAAAGCGTCTCCGCGACCATTACGATCTCCGCGACCAGCGAAGGAGATTTGGCGTCAATCGCTGTTTCGCCGGCGACCGCGACCCTGCGGGTAAATACCACCCAGGTTTTCATGGCCTCGGGACAAAACTCTTCAGGCGAGGCGGTCGCCATCTCGCCGGTCTGGAGCCTGACGGGGAGTTCGATCGGCACGCTAACCTCCAGCGGATCAGTCGCGACCTTGGAAATAACAAGCCAAGGGACGGCAAAGGTCAATTGTACTTCTGGAGAAGTTGTCGGCTATGCCGATGTGACCGCCAGCGGGTATTCGGTTGATATTACGGTTGAAACGGACACCTATGTTGATTCTTCGGCAACGACGACAACATACGAAGGAGAACCCTCCCTCAAAGCGGGGAATTTAGCCCCGCCGGGGACGCAATATGAGACCTACCTTAAATATTCGCTTGCCTCGCTTCCCAGCAATATAACTATTCAAGAGGCAACGCTAAAGCTATACCCCACATCGGCCGCGACCCCGACCTTTCAAATTTATAATTTGGCGAGCGCTTTTTCCGGGACAACGACCTGGGCGAGCAAACCGACCGCCGGCGGCTTTATTGTCTCCGGCAACTTTACCGCCGGCGATTACAACCATATTAGCGATCCCGACCTGTTAACGGCGGCGCAAGGCTGGTACTCGACCCCGGCGACTAATTACGGTTTAGTTGTTAAACAGGACGGCGCGGACAATGGGATGGTCGTTATCTTAAGCAAAGAAAACGGCGCTAACCCGCCAATGTTGACGATTGAGTATACGAATAATTAAATAGAACCAACAGGATGCGTTTTGAACTCCCTGATGGAACTGATTAAAAGTATATCTTTTTTGGGGAATTAGGCAAATTTGCTTCATTGCTTGTTTCAGGATTGATTTACTTTAAGTATCCCCTGCAAGTGTTTGTTTCATTAGGGGATTGAAAGCTGTCCAATAATCTTTACTTTTTTAGTGGTTGTTGTTATTTGCCAGTGTAGAATATTGTTTATATCGACGAAAGTAAAATCTTCTACCACCATATTTTTGTTTGATTTGCTTTGCAACGAATCGAATATTTTTTTAATAGCTTTATTGCCATTTTTATTTTTCGGAAATGATATAGGCTTTTTTATTATATATTGCACAAAATTAGACAAGTATTTTTTCCAATTATTATCATTTGAGAATAAAACATCCGGCAAACTAAATTGCTTACAAAAGTTAATTAAATCGCTTCGTAGCATCTCAAGTCCTACAACCTTGTAAATATCACTGTTAATGGAAGGCTTCCCACAAATTAAAATGTCAGTCAGGCCTTCGATAATTTCTGCGCACATTAGTTGTCTATCTATTGAATCATGAACGAACCAACAACGATAAAAAATAAGTGTCTTATATGCTTTTTTTATATTATTTTTTTCGATCACGATGCCGATGTGTGAAATCAAGCTGTAAATGTCACTTGAGCTAAGGGTAGGTTGATTTAACATGTTCCTAACTGTTGATAATGCTGTTGACATACTTGTATATTATACATTAACAATAGCAAATGATTAGTAGAGCCGACGAAACAAGCGGGCAAGAAAAACTTGTTAAATAGCCCCACGGGGAATCGAACCCCGGTTCTTAGCTTGAAAAGCTAGTGTCCTAACCCCTAGACGATGGGGCCACAAGTTTACCGCGAACGGGAAAGGCCTTGTAGCGTGGATAAGTTAATTATAACAGATGACGAGGGAATGGTTCAAGCCTCTCCCCGACCGCTCGATGCGAAACCGGAGAGAGGCTTGATTATTAAGCCAGGATCGCTTTAAGGTCGTTATCCACGCTGGTGATCGGCATTAGATTATATTTGTCCACTAACACTTTTAAGACGCCTGGCGTAATGAAGTTGGGCAGGGTCGGCCCCAGCCGAATATTTTTGATCCCCAGATAGAGGAGCGAAAGCAGGATCACGACCGCTTTTTGTTCATACCAGGAGAGAATTAGCGAAAGGGGCAGGTTGTTCAACCCAACATTGAAGGCCTTGGCCAGAGCGGCGGCGATTTGGATTGCCGAGTAGGCGTCGTTGCACTGGCCGATATCCAATAATCTTGGGATCCCTTCAATGTCGCCAAAATCGAGCTTGTTGAACCGGTATTTGCCGCAGGCCAGGGTCAGGATGACCGAATCGGCCGGAGCTTTTTCCGCGAACTCGGTGTAATAATTCCGTCCGGATTTCGCGCCATCACAGCCGCCGATCAAAAAGAAGCGCCTGATCTTGCCGGCCTTGACGAGGTTGATGACTTTTTCGGCTACGTCCAGGACCGCGTCGTGGCCAAAGCCGACCAGGATCTCTTTGCCGGGAAGATCGGAGGGGAACCCGCCCAGCTCCAGGGATTTTTCGATCAGCGGGGCGTATTTCCCATGTTTGACATGCCTAACACCGGGAAAGGCGACTAGGCCGGTGGTAAAAATATTCGCCCGGTATTTTTCGGACGGTCTTTGGATACAGTTGGTGGTCATTAATATTGCTCCCGGGAAAACGGCAAACTCCTTTTGCTGGTCCTGCCAGGCTCCGCCGTAATTTCCGGCCAAATGTTTGTATTATTTGAGGCCGGGATAGCCATGCGCGGGAAGCATCTCTCCGTGGGTGTAGACGGATATCCCTTTGTCGGCAGTCTGCATAAGGATTTCTTCCAGATCAAGGAGGTCGTGTCCGCTGACCAGGATCGCCGGCCCTTTCTTTGCTCCTGTCGAGACCTTGGTCGGCTCCGGTCTCCCAAAGCGCTCGATATGCCCCAGGTTTAAGAGCTCCATTGCCCGGATATTGAATTTGCCGCATTCCAGGTTAAGCGCGATCAGCTCGTCGACCCCCTTCTCTTCGAGCATGGCGGCCAGGGCCCGTCGAATGAAGATGAAGACCTCCTGGTCTTTTTTCCCAAGAAGATACGCGTGATCAAGATAGGCGGCCATCCCTTTAAGACCGAAAGTTAACAGCTGTTTGAGCGAGTGAATGTCTGGGTTGTCCGTTAAGCTATCTGGCGGGTTTGCTACCGGCTTAGATAGGGTGAACTTTACCCGGGCCAGGTGTTTGGTAGCGGCATTGATCTGTTCTCTTAGCCTGGCGTCTTCAAAATTAACGTTGGTGACGGTCGAAAAGAGGGACTCAACTATAAACAGGTCAAGTTCTTCGTCAGACTTTCCCCCCTTTTCAATATAATAGGCTAAGATTTTGACCTCGCGCAATAATTGGTCTTGCAGGTCAGAGGTCTCTGGATTTTTACCGCAAACTCCCTGGACCCGGCAGCCACCCTTTACGCTTTGTTCACACTGATCGCAATACATAATAATTCCCCCTTTTATTTAATTGAACCGCCTAACCTGACTACGATCTTTTTAATATTGATCTTTTCCCCTGACAATTCGACCGCTTTTTGGAGCAGGCGAAAGAGACCGGAGCAGCATGGCACCTCCATAATAACCAACGTTAATGAATAGATCTTGTTGTAGCGTAAAATATCGGCCAGTTTTTCCGCGTAGCCGCTCGTCTCGTCAAGTTTTGGACAGGCAATGACCAGCTTTTTTCCTTTTAGGAGTTCGGAGTGAAATTTCCCCAGACAAAAAGCGGTGCAATCAGCCGCGACCAGCAGGTCCGACTCGTTAAAGTAAGGAGCATGCGGGGAAACAAGCTGGAGCTGGATCGGCCAATTAGAAAGTGCTGAAGTTTCGGCGTTTGTTGTTTGGGGGTGGCCTTCTTTGGGTATTTCCTTGGCTAATGTTCCAGGGCAACCGCAGGGAAGCGGCGCTTGAGCGCCATGGACTGAAGCGGCCGCTTCTCCCCCCCTTTCTTTAAGAACATGCTGGTAAGTTTGCCCGGCGTTATATGAGGCGCTCTCCTTTTTAACGATTTTTAAAGCACCGGTCGGACAGACGTCAAGGCAGGCTCCCAGACCGTCACAATATATTTCCTTGACCAGCGCCGCTTTTCCATCGGCGTCAAGAATCAGCGCCCCTTCGGCGCAGGCGGTCGTGCAATTGCCGCAGCCGTTGCACAGCTCGCGATCGATCTCAATAATTTCTCTCACAACCATTTGTTTTCCTCCCTTGATGCCGATATAATAGCTTGGCCGCGAGCCGCGGTCTTTGACTTGAGTCAAATATAAAGGGGTGTATAACGCGATGAAAAAAGCCCTCGTCATTCTTTTCCTGCTGGCCATCCTGCCGACCCTGGCGCCGGCGATATCGCCCGGCGTTAAGCTGGGAGAGATCAGTTCTTTGATGCTTTCGCCAAGCGAAACCGACGTGGAAATCAGCTTTGCCATCCCGATGACGCCGATAAATGTTATTGAGATGGGAACGGACCAGGAATTTGAAATATTCTGGAAGTTAAAAGACGACTCTCGGACGGCGGGGTTTCCACTGCGGGCAACAGCCAACTTAATGGCTTATGATTTCGCGAGCTGGAAGGCAACTCCGGCCGGAGAAGAAAAAGTTATCGTCGGCGACGATTCGCCATGGAATAAATATGAGGAAGCGGGGGCCTGGAAGATCAAGCCGGAGCTGGCAAAGCCAGTCGTTAGATACACTTGTTTGCTGGCTGGAGCAACGCGACAAAAAGAAAGGGCTGAAGCCGTAAGCTTTTACGCGGCAAAGATATTGCCGGAAGGGATTACCAGGAGCCAACAGGCAAAAGGATCGGCGGCGAGGTGGATCGCGAGCCGGTTGGAGCGGGCGATTGTTCTGCGGACCCTGGGGACCGTCTGGCAGGGGAGCGTGAAAAATGAACCGCAGGACCTTAAAAAAGCGGCCGCTCAAACCGAGGAGTCATTGAAAATGATCTTTGGTTTTGGCACGCCGCAAGAATACGCGGCCGGCAATGGATGTCCTTTTTTGGAGGTTGCCGGGCTTGATTTTCTCTCCACTCCTTTGCTGATCCCGGGCGGGGTCGTTTACGAGGCTTATAGTTGGGGGATGTGGGCCGAAAAAACAGTAAAGGGGACCGTGGCCGTCTGGCCGGAGGTCTTTTCCAGAGAGAGGCAATTGATCAATGCCAGCGACAATGGTTTTGGCCAAGCCCTCCTCTCGGCCGCTGAAAGCTGTCGCGATGAAGCGGACGAGGCAATGAATATTATGTACGTACAACCTGGCGATCCGGGAAATAAATGGCAGGAGAAACTGCTGGCGGAGAGATCGCAACTAAAGAGCCTTTCGGAAAAAGCGGCGGTGGTCATTTCTAAAATATTATTGGCCGCTGAAAGCGGCGGGATACCGGAAAACGACAAACTGGCGATAACCGCCTTTATCGATTCGATCGGTAAAATTGCCTCATCGGAAGCGACGGTGTTGGAAAAAGCCCTGGCCGGCAATTAATGCTCTCCAGCGAGCTTGACAGTCCTTTTATTATTATTGTAGACTGATATTCCAGTTGTTTTTAAATGAATTATGGAGGATTATGTTATGAATAAGAATTATTTGTTCACGTCAGAATCGGTGACCGAAGGGCATCCTGATAAAATATGCGACCAGATCTCGGACGCGATCCTGGACGGGATCCTGGCCAAAGATCCGGTCGGCCGCGTCGCCGTGGAAACGCTGGTGACCAACGGGCTATGCGTCGTCGCCGGAGAAGTGACCACCGGCTGTTATGTCGAGATCCCGCAAATTGTTAGGGAGACCATAAAAGAGATCGGTTATACCGATGCCAAGTATGGCTTTGACTGGGAAACATCGGGGGTTCTGGTCTCTCTTAAAGAGCAGAGCAAAGATATCGCGCGCGGCGTTGACACCGCGCTGGAGATCCGCGGCGGAGAAGTTGTCAAAGAAGACCTGGAATCGATTGGCGCCGGCGATCAGGGCTTGATGTTCGGGTTTGCCTGCGACGAAACGCCGGAACTGATGCCGATGCCAATTGTGCTGGCGCACAAGCTTAGTAAAAGATTGGCCGAAGTCCGCAAGAACGGCGAGATGCCTTACCTGCGCCCGGACGGAAAATCACAGGTAACGATCGAATATGAAAATGACCGCCCGGTCAGGATCCATACGGTGCTGATCGCCGCGCAGCATTCTCCTGAAGTCGATCCGAAAAAGCTGGAAAAAGATGTTTTAGAAAAGGTCGTCGCCAAAGTTTTGCCGAAAGATATGGTGGATAAAGAGACAAAGTATTACGTTAACCCGACCGGCCGTTTTGTTATCGGCGGTCCGCAGGGGGATTCAGGCGTGACCGGGCGCAAGATCATTGTCGACACGTACGGCGGTTACTCCCGACATGGGGGTGGCGCATTCAGCGGCAAAGATCCGACCAAGGTTGATCGCTCCGGGGCTTATGCCGCCCGCTGGGTCGCCAAGAACGTTGTCGCGGCCGGACTGGCCAAGCGCTGTGAGGTCCAATTAGCATACGCGATAGGGATCGCCCACCCGCTGTCGATCATGGTAGATACCTTCGGCACCGGAACAATACCGGACAGCCAGATCGCTAAGATAATTGACGAGGTCTTCGATTTGCGGCCGGGACTGATAATTAAAAACCTTGATCTGCGCCGGCCGATTTACAAGCAAGTGGCCGCGTACGGGCACTTTGGCCGCGACGACCTCGATCTGCCATGGGAAAAGACCAACAAGGCCGCGGAACTGAAAAAAGCCTCTGCTCTGGTTAAAAAATAATGGGGTTGTCGATCGGGATAGTTGGGCTTCCCAATGTTGGGAAGTCAACGCTGTTTAACGCGTTATCCAGGGCAAAAGCGCAGGCATCGAATTATCCGTTTTGCACCATCGATCCAAATATTGGGGTGGTGGAAGTCCCCGACCCAAGGATTGACGCTCTGGTCAAGCTTTTTAGCTCAAAGAAGATCGTTCCGGCTATTATCGAATTTTATGATATCGCCGGATTGGTCAAAGGAGCTCATAAAGGGGAAGGATTAGGGAATAAATTCCTCGCTCATATCCGCGAGGTTGACGCGATCGCCCATGTCGTCCGCTGTTTTACCGCCGAAGACGTCGTCCACGTCGAAGGGGCCGTCGATCCGCGCCGCGATATCGAAATAATTGAAGCCGAGCTGATCCTGGCTGACCTGGCGACGATCGAAAAGAGATTTGACTCGATCAGAAAAGCGCTTAAAAGCGGGGACAAGGACATTTTAAGGACCCTCCACCTGCTTGAAAAGATCAAAGAACTGCTGGACAAGGGACAACCGGCCAGGACCCTGGCTTCATCCATGAATTCGGATGACCTAAAATTATTGAGGGAGTTCTCTTTGATCACGTTAAAGCCTGTATTGTACGTGGCAAACGTTGATGAGGACGGGAGCCCGGAACAGATCAAGGAAATTGAAAAGATCGCCAGAGAACAAGGGGCAAGGGTTGTCACGATCTGCTCAAAACTGGAGGCGGAGATCGCCGAACTGCCGATCGATGAGGCAAAAAGCCTTTTAGAAGGAATGGGGGTCAAAGAACCGGCCCTTTCCCAATTGATCAGATCGAGCTATGAATTGCTTAATTTGATCACTTTTTTCACGGCTGGAGAAAAAGAGACCCATGCCTGGACGATCCAGAAGGGGACAAAGGGGCCTCAAGCCGCGGGGAAGATCCATTCAGACATGGAGAGAGGGTTTATCGCGGCCGAAGTTATCAGATTCAGCGAAATGATCGATTGCGGCTCATACCCGAAGGCCAAGGAAAAAGGCCTTTTAAGGACCGAGGGGAAGGAATACGTGGTTGAGGATGGGGATATTGTTGTCATCAGGTTTAACGTTTAACTGATTGCTTATTTCCTTCATTTATGCTACAATAATTACTCGCTGAGAGAAAATATTATCTATAAAACGGAGGTTATTTCATTGAAGGCATATGAATTGATCATGATCATGGACCCGATATTGGGAGAAGAGAAAATAGGCCTTATTATTGATAAAATAAGCGATAAAATTAATTCTGTTAAGGGAGAGATCGATAGCATTGAAAAATGGGGAGTTAGACGCCTTAATTCAATATTTAAAAAAGCCAAGCGGCAAACCAATGGTTATTACGTTTTAATTAGGTTAAAAGGCCCGGCCAATTTACCCGCCGAAGTCAAGGCGCTCTTAAAAGTGACCGAGAACGTAACCCGGTACTTTTTGACGAACGCTTTTGTTCAGACCGAAGCCCCGGTTGAAAAGAAAGAGATAGTCGGTACCCCTCTTGAGCCGGTCAATGTTGGCGAAATAAAGGGTGAAGCGGTTGGCGAATCTTAATCGAATAATTTTAGTTGGCCGATTAGTTGAGGAAGTTGACAGCCGGATCACGGTCAATGGACTGCCGGTCGCTAAGTTTAAGTTGGCGGTAGAGCGATCGTTTGGCGAGAACGCCGTTGATTACATCGACGTTGTCGCCTGGCGTAAATTAGCGGAAGAGAGCAAAGATCGGATCAAAAAAGGCTCTCTGGTTTTAGTTGAAGGGCGTATCCAAAACCGTTCTTTTGACGGACAAAATGGCCAGCGGCAATGGGTAACGGAGGTCGTGGCCAGAAGCGTTGTCCCGCTTCATCATGCGGAAGCGGCTGTCAGGGTCGCCGAGGCGGAGCCGACCGAGCTGGAAGCGGCGGAGGACCTGCCCTTTTAACATGTATAACAAAGTATTTTTGATCGGCAACCTGACCCGAGATCCGGAGCTTCGTTATACTCCGAGCGGGATAGCGGTTGCCAGGTTTGCTATCGCGGTCAATCGGATTAAAAAAAGTGACGGCGAAGGGGCGGAGGCGGCCTCGGGAGGGCAGGACGTCGATTTTATTAATATCGTCGCCTGGCGAAGGCTGGCGGAGATCTGTGGAGAATTTCTTAAGAAGGGGCGCCCGGTGGCGATCGAGGGGCGCTTGCAGATCAGAGGATACGTCGGGAAAGACGGCCAGAAGAAAACAATGTCGGAGGTCGTGGCCGACAATATGCAAATGTTAGGCAGAAAAGGCGACGCGGGGGAGGCCCCGGCGGCCAGTGAAGCCGGCCTGGCAAGGAACGAAATTGAAGAGGCCCCATTTTAAGGAGAGGTGAAGAATGGAAGGTAAGGAAAGGGAACGGAAGGGAAAATCGTCACAGTTTAAAAAAAGGAAACGCAAGCCGTGCATTTTTTGCATAGACGACAAAAAGATCGACTTTAAAGACGTCGCTTTTGTCCGGCGTTTTATGACCGATCGCGGCAAGATCGCCCCGCGGCGGCTCAGCGGCTGCTGCGCCCTGCATCAGCGGATGGTCGCGACGGCGGTAAAAAGATCAAGAGAGGTCGGCCTGGTGCCGTATATGGTGGATTAATTATGAAAGTAATATTTGTTGAAGATGACAGGATCGAAGAAGTTTCCAACGGGTATGCCCGCAATTTTCTGCTTCCCAACAAGCTGGCTATTGCCGCTACTCCGGCAGCGGTGATCTCGGCTGGAAAAAGACGAGAAAAGAGAAAAAACCAGCTTGACAAACGAAAAGCCGAACTACAGGCCCTGGCCGCCAAGCTGACCGCTTTGGAAATCAACTTGAGCGCTAACGCGGGAGAAGGAGGCCGGCTTTTCGGCACCATTACCACCGCCGATATCGCGGAAGAGATCAAGCGGACATCCGGGTACGACATCGACAAGCGGAAGATTGAAATAGCCGCGCCGATCAAGATGGTCGGCGAATATCCGGTAAAGATCAAGCTATTCCATGAAATAGCCGCCGCGCCGAAAGTTATCGTCGTCGCCAAGTAACGGGAGATGTCCTCTCTCCGGGAGAAAGCCGCGCAACTGCCTAATTCCCCGGGCGTGTATATATTCAAGGACCGAACCGGCGCGATAATTTATGTCGGCAAAGCTAAAGCCTTAAAAAGGCGGGTCCTCTCTTATTTTAACCGCGAAAACGACATCAAAACCAACCTCTTGCTAAGACGCGCCCGCGCCCTGGATTACCAGCTCGCGGGGTCGGAGATGGATGCCCTGCTTTTGGAAGACCAGCTGATAAAAAAATATAAACCCCGCTACAACATCAGCTTGAAAGACGACAAAACCTACCCATATCTTAAGCTGACCGTCAAGGAAGAGTGGCCCCGGCTTGTGATCGTTCGCCGAAAAGAAAGGGACGGGTCAATTTATTTTGGCCCGTATACCGGCAGTATGGCCAAAGAATTGGTCAGGCTGATAAAAAATATATTTCCGTTTCGCTGGTGTAAAGAATCACCCCTAAAACGCCGAGATCAGCCGTGCTTATATCATAGGATCGGTGTATGCCCCTCGCCTTGCGCCGGCTTGATCGAGCCGGCGGAATATCGTTTGGTCGTTAATGGGATCAAAGGACTGCTAAAAGGGGAATTGAAAGAGACGATGAAAAAACTCCGGCTGGAAATGGAGCGATCATCCAATGAAAAAGAATACGAAAAAGCGGCAAATTTGCGCGACAGGATCAATTACCTGGAAAAGATCATTGAGGAAAAGGAGAGGCCGGGCGGCGATGAATCGGAGAACCCAAAGGCGTTAATTAAACTACGAGACGCGCTGGGCTTACCCGCCTTGCCGTCCAGGATCGAGGCTTTTGATATTTCCAACACGGGGGGGGAGAATATCGTCGCCTCCATGGTCGTTTTTTTCGAAGGCTTGCCGCTTAAAGCGCATTACCGGAGGTTTAAGATCCGCTCGGTCAAGGGAGAGCCGAACGATGTTCGCTCGATGAACGAAGTGGTTAATAGACGATACGGAGGGGGTTTAGCGAAAAAGCTTCCCCTGCCTGACCTGATCTTGATAGATGGAGGCGTCCCGCAGTTGAACGCGGCGCTTGACGGGGTCAAAAGGACCCTGGCCGAAGGGATCCCGATGATCGGTTTGGCTAAAAAGGAAGAACTAATATTCGTGCCGGGCCGAACCAGCCCGATCGAATTGGGCCGTGCGTCGGCCGCCCTCCAGCTCCTGCAAAGGGTCCGCGACGAAGCCCATCGATTTGCCGTAGGTTACCATCGGTTAAAGAGAGGCCGGGCGCTTTTTCGTTAATCTTGAGAGAGATGTTTAATTGTGATAGTATTTATAATTCATGAAGCTTCTGGTCAGGATAATTATTATCCTGTTCATTACTGGGTTGGCGTGTCAGGCGATAGCGGAAGAGCCGGTCCCGGCCGATGAGCAGGCAAAGCTGGAAACCATTCGCCAGGCCCTGGAAGAGAACAAGGAAAAGCTAAAGCAGACCCGGGAGCAGCGGCAGGCCGCGCTGGGTAAGCTGGTCGTGGTTACCAGACAGCTTAAAAGCGCCAACCGTAAGATCAGCATGGCCAAGGAGAAGATCCAGACCAACGAAATGGAGATCGGCGTGTTATCGGTCGAACTCCGAAAAGCGGAGACGGAGATCAATAAATCAGCCGATCTGCTTAGGAAAAGGGTCAGGGAAGCGTATGTTAACGGCAGGATAAATTACCTGGACCTTTTTCTTGGTTCGAGATCAATGTCCGATTTTCTGAACCGGTTCTATTTTTTTCAGCGGGTGATTGAAAGCGACGCCGCGCTGATCAATAAGACAAAAAGCTATCTTTCCGCCTCCAAGGCAAAGCGTTCGATCCTCCAGGACCGGACCAAAGAGATAAAAACCCTGGTTGTGGTGGTGGCGGGAGAAAAGGAAAAGATCGCGCAGCAGCTTGAAGAAAAAAAGACGCTGGCCAGCGAGTTGCAGGAGCGGGAAAAGGGATACGAAAAAAAAGTCCGGGAGCTGGAACAAAGCTCCAGAGAGCTTGAGGTCTTGATCCAAAAGAAGACCGCGGAGCGGACCGGAGCCGCTGTTCATAGCACGGGAACGTATATCTGGCCGCTTAAAGGACGAATCACTTTGCGTTACGGGGTGCGGCACCGGATCCAGGGGCGGCATACCGGGATCGATATCGCCGATAGGTATGGAGCGCCGATCCTGGCGGCCGACTCAGGCGAGATCATCTTTGCCGGCTGGTGGGACGGATACGGCAAAGCGGTAGTTATCGATCATGGGCGAGGGATGTCGACGGTTTACGCGCATCTTTCCCGGATCTACGCGACCGTTGGGTCAAAGATATTGAAAGGACAGACGATCGGCCTTGAGGGGAGCACCGGATATTCAACGGGGCCGCATTTGCATTTTGAGATCCGCAAAAAAGGGACACCGGTCAATCCGACGAAATATTTGCCAAAGATGTAGGAGGCTAAAAATGATCAATAAAAGGAAATTTCAGGTTGGGATTGCGATTGTAATGATCTCGGTGACCGCTTTTTTTATCGGTAAAGGGGTCGCGCAAGGCGAATTCGAAAGAAAATTTGAAGTTTACCTGCAGGCGCTTGATCTGGTCAGAAACGATTATGTCGACAAGAAAGTCGACAGCCAGAAAATGGTCTATGGCTCGATCAGGGGAATGCTTGAATCGCTTGATGATCCATACACTCGCTTTTTGGAGCCGCAGCCTTACAAAGAAATGAAGATCAGGATGACCGGCCAATATTTCGGCATCGGCATCTACATCGGCATGAAAGATAACCAGCTGGCGGTCATCTCTCCGATCGACGGAACGCCCGCCGAAAAAGCGGGCCTGCGACCAGGCGACAAGATCATTAAAATAGAAGAAAAAGAGACGAAGCACATGGCTCTGGATGAGGCGGTCAGCATGATCCGCGGCCCCCGCGGCAGTAAGGTAAAGCTGGCGATTTGGCGCAAAGGATGGAAGGAAACCAAGGATTATGTTTTAAGCCGCGAGAAGATCGTGATCAAGAGCGTGGTCGTTAAAAATTTTGAACCCAACATCATCTACATTAAACTGAACACGTTCGAGAATATGAACGCGGCGAGAGAATTTGAGAAAGCCTTGCGGGAGAACCGCGACGCCGACGGGCTGATAATTGACGTCCGGGGTAACGGCGGAGGTCTTCTGCAAATGGCGATCGAGATCGGAAGCATGTTTGTGCCGAACGGAACGATCGTCCAGACGGTCGATCGGGAGGGAAAACGCGAGCTTCTGGAATCTACCGGACGGGTGATCTGGAAAAAACCGGTGGTGATGCTGATCAACGAAGCGTCGGCATCCGCTTCGGAGATCCTGGCCGGAGCCCTGCGCGACCACAAAGTCGCGACTTTAGTTGGAGAGCATACCTTTGGCAAAGCGTCCGTTCAGAACGTGCGGCAGCTGCAGGATGGCTCCGCCCTGCTTTTGACGATCGCGAAATATCAAACGCCCGACGGGGAAGATATTAACAAGAAAGGGATCTCCGCGGAAGTGGTCGTCAGCCTGCCGACGATCGAAGCTGAGGCAGCGGCCGAGGCAGAGATAAACGGCAAAAAAAGTTTTATTGACGCGCAATTAAAAAAGGCGATAGAGGTTTTGAAAGGAAAGATCGCCAAAGCTGAAGAATAATGGCTGAGCTCGAGCTGTTGGATTCCGTGGAAAAAATTGCCGACGGCGACAAAGGGAAAATGCTTTCCGCCGTCCTTCAAACTCCGGAAATGATCGAGACCGCATTAAGGTTCCCTTTGATCGGCAGTCTTGACCAGGGCGACAAAACCAAACTGGTCGTGATCGCCGGGATGGGAGGATCGGGCATTTCCGGAGAAATACTGGCCGATGCTTTTCCCCTTGCTTGCCCGGTGATCGTTGCCAAGAAGTATTCTCTTCCCGATTATGTCACGGAAGAAACGAAAGTTGTCGCCGTTTCATATTCAGGCGAGACCGAAGAGACCCTTTCCGTTGTCCGGCAGGCGGAAGCCCGCGGCGCGAAAATAATCTGCGTAACCTCCGGGGGAAAGTTAAAAGAGCTTGCCTCGAAGAACAACTGGCCGCTGGTCCTTATCCCAACCGGGTTTCAGCCGCGAGCGGCGCTGATGTACCTTTTTATCCCGTTGCTCCAGGTCCTCTCCAAGCTGGGCGTGATCGAAGCACAGGAAGCGGAGATCGTTAAAAGTTTGCCGTTATTAAAGAAACTGCGCGACGAGTACGCGCCGGCATGCCCGGTTCGCGGCAATCAAGCCAAGCAACTGGCTAAAAAAGTCGCGGGGAGGATCCCGGTGATAATCGGCTCGTCCGGTACGACCGGCGCGATCGCGACCCGGTTTAAGAATCAATTCAACGAAAACTCGAAACTCCCCGCCTGCGCCAGCGTTTTTCCGGAAGTAAGCCACAACGAAACCGCCAGCTATTTCGCGATGCCGAGGGATAAATACAACTTTGCTTTGATAATATTAAGGGACGAAGCCGATAACGAAAGAATAAAAAAACGGATCGAGATAACTAAATCACTCTTGAGCCAGCAGTTTGGCGGAATAAGCGAATTCGCTTCCCAGGGAAAATCCCGCTTCGCCCGGCTCGCGTCGCTTATTCTTTTGGCCGATTTTGCCAGCGTCTACGCCGCCATCATTCAGGGGGTCGACCCGACGGCGATCGAGGCGATCACCAGGCTGAAAAGGGAAATGTCCAGATGAAGGCGGTAATAATCGCCGGTGGATATGGGACCCGGCTCCGTCCTTTAACCTACAACACTCCAAAACCGATTGTCCCGGTCGCAAATCGGCCGTTTGTCATCCATCAGATCGAACTGCTCCGGCGGCACGGCATTAAGGAAGTGGTTCTTAACCTTCATTATTTAATGGGAAGCATCCAGGAGATCTTAGACGACGGGAAAAAACTTGGGGTAAAGATCCACTACTCGATCGAGAAATATCCGCTGGGGACGGCCGGCGCGGTTAAAAACGCCGAGGAGTTCTTTGACGATGAGGCGCTGGTGGTGGTTAACGGAGATATTCTGACCGATATTGATCTTACCGAGATGATCGCTTTGCACAAAAAGAAAAAAGCTAAGGTGACCCTTTCATTGACAAAAGTTGAAGATCCGACCTCATATGGGCTGATCATCGCCGACCATGAGGGGAGGGTCACTCATTTTGTCGAGAAACCAAGCTGGGAAAAGCTTTCTCTTTACGCGCCCCATGGAGCGACCGACAGGATAAACGCCGGGTTTTATATTATCGATCCGGCTGTTTTCAGGGGGATCGCCAAAGGAGTTGAACATTCATTTGAGCGCCAGCTCTTTCCATCATTGCTGGAGAGCGGCGAGCCGGTGTTCGCCTATTTTTCCGACCGTTTCTGGATAGATATCGGCAAGCCGGCGCAATACCGCCAGGCTCATGAAGCGATCTTAAGATCGGAAGTAGAAATTAAAATTCTCGGGAGCAAAGTCGGCCCGAATATTTGGCTGGGGGAAGGAACGAAAATCGACAAAACAGCCAGGATAAGCGGGCCGGTCTTGATCGGCGACCGGACGAGCGTTGGTCAGGAAACAAAAATTAACGGCCATTCCATCCTGGGCCATGACGTGAAAGTCGGCGCTGAAGCTCTGCTGGAGAGGGCGATCGTCTGGCATGGCTGTCAAATCGGCAATCACGTCGCGTTGAGCGGCTGTATCGTTGGGTTTAATTGCGTGATCAAGGATGACGTTAAGATCGGCGAAGGGGTTATTCTGGCCGACAACTCGGTCATCGAGAGGGGTTCGATCATAAATGCTTAAGATCGCGACGGGAGCGGACGTTGACGTTGAGGTAAAGAAACTGATCGAGCAAAAAAGCTTGAGCGGAGAATTTCCGGAAGAAAAGGTTGTTAAAGAGATCATTGGCAGGGTCAGAAAGGAAGGGGACGCCGCGCTGATCGAGTATTCCAGAAAATTCGACGGTGTGGAAGTCCTTCCGGGAACGATCAGGATCACCGAAGACGCGATCAAAGCGGCCTACGACAAGGTCAAGCTCGGTTTTCTCGACGCTTTAACTAAAGCGATCCAGAACATTACCGCTTTTCATAAAAAGCAAAAGAACGATGAGTGGTTTGAGACCCTTCCCCTGGATGTTGTTTTAGGCCAGCGCCTTGTCCCCTTGGAGCGAGTGGGAGTTTACGTTCCCGGCGGCCGCGCGACATACCCGTCATCCGTTGTGATGAACGTTGTTCCCGCTAAAGTGGCGGGGGTCAAAGAGATCATCTTAGCTTCGCCTCCGCCGATCAGCCCTTACGTTTTGGTCGCCGCCAAAGAGGTCGGGGTCAACGCCATTTACCAGGTTGGCGGAGCGCAGGCGATCGCCGCGATGGCTTACGGGACGGAGAGCGTTCCCCAGGTGGATAAAATAGTCGGACCGGGCAATATATACGTGATGCTGGCCAAGAAACAGCTCTTTGGCGTGGTCGGGATCGAGAGCTTGGCCGGTCCCTCCGACGTGTTGATCATTGCCGATGACGACGCTTTTCCGGAATTCATCGCGGCCGATCTTTTGGCCCAGGCGGAACATGGCCCGGGGTCGGTGGCGATCTTGATCACAACTTCGAAGGGGATGATCGACGGGGTCCAAAAAGAGCTGGCCTCGCAAAAAACAAAATTGAAGCGCCAGGAAATAATTGAAAAAGCGGACATCTATTTGTTCCACGTGGAAAGCTTAGGCAAAGCTGTTGAGCTTTCCAACAGGATCGCCCCCGAGCATTTAGGGCTGGAGATCGGGTCGCCGCAACGGGTCCTGGAGAAAGTCAAGAACGCCGGCGCGGTATTTCTGGGGCCGCACTCGCCGGTGGCGGTCGGCGATTATATCGCCGGGCCGAACCATGTTTTGCCGACCGGCGGGACGGCGCGCTTTTCATCGCCGCTGGGAGTTTACGATTTTATTAAACACCAAAGCATTATCGGCTACACCAAGCCGGCGTTAAAAAATGTTTGGAAGGACGTGAAGTTTTTAAGCGAGATCGAAGGGCTTGACGGCCATGGCCATTCTATGGACGTTCGCTTCTCTTAAGCAGTTCCAGCGCGTTGTCCCGCACCACGATCCGCGCCTCGTCGTCGTTTAAGCCGGCCTCTTTGCAGATTTGCCAGGCTTCCTTCTGGGTGATCAACCCTTTTTCATCGTGACAATCGGTATCAACGATCAATTTTGCCCCAGCCAGTTTAGCCTGCGCGGCGACATGGCGGTTGGTCTGGTTGTGACCGGGTTTTGCCGTTAATTCTAAGAAGACCCCGTGCTTGGCCGCCAGCGACGCCTCTTCAGCAGTGATCCGGCCGGGATGGGCCAGGATGTCGACGACCCCCCTGGCGGCGACCGCTGCTTTATTGGTCCCGGGATAGACCGCCTCGACCGGCGATTCGCCGTGGACAATGATCAGGCGGGCGCCAAGCTTTCTGGCTTTTTTCGCGTAGCGCTGGATCGATCCGGGTTGAATATAGCTAAGCTCAACGCCGGGGATAAATTTTAGCGGCAAATTTCCCTTGGTCTCCCGCTCAAAATGAGTCAAAGCTTTAACGACCGCTTCAAGGTTTGATTCGTCAACATGATCGGTGATCGCCAGGGCCGCGTGACCTTTGATTTCGGCTTCCCTGACCAGGGCCGCCGGGAGAAGAGAGCCATCGCTGAAGATGGAGTGGGAATGGAACTCGATCCGTGTTCCTAAATCGTCCATAAAGCTATCGTAGCACATTGTGTGAAAGTCGCCAATAGTTTGGTATACTTGTAGCGTCATGAGCCAACTCCATGTCCGGCAAGCGAAAGCCATCAAGGGCGAGATCAAAATACCAGGGGATAAGTCGATCTCCCACCGGGCGATCATGATCGGATCGATCGCCAAAGGAGAAACGAACGTGTCCGGGTTTTTGGCCAGCGCTGATTGCCTGGCGACGATCGATTGTTTTCGGAAGATGGGGATTGCGATCCAAACCGATGATAGCAACCATGTTATCGTTAAGGGAAAAGGGTTAAGAGGGTTAGAAAAGCCTGGGCAGAGGCTTTACGTTGGAAACTCCGGAACGACCATTCGCTTGCTCTCGGGGATTTTGGCCGGTCAGGATTTTATCTCGGAAATCAGTGGCGACGAATCGATCCAGCGGCGGCCGATGGGTCGGATCGCGAAGCCGCTTCGCTTGATGGGAGGGGAGATCCAGGGGCGGAAGGAACGGGATAAGCCGGGAGAGCTTTTTCCTCCCTTAAAAATTACCGGCGGCAAATTAAACGGGATCAGCTATGAACTCCCGGTCGCGTCCGCTCAAGTTAAATCGGCTATTTTGCTGGCGGGGCTGTACGCGAACGGCGAGACGACGGTGATAGAGAAAAACTATTCGCGGGACCATACCGAAAGAATGCTCGAGCATTTTGGCGCACCGATCGCCAAACAAGGAGAGACGGTCAGGCTGACGCCGGCGAAGGAGCTGTCCGCCAATGAAGTTGATGTCCCCGGGGATATCTCTTCGGCCGCTTTTTTTATGGCGGCGGCGACTCTGATCCCTGGTTCAGAGGTCAGGATCAGGAACGTTGGTCTTAATCCGACCAGGACCGGGATCCTGGATATCCTCCATCGAATGGGGGGGGCGGTCGAGGTCGAAAATGAAGTTATTGGGTCGGGCGAACCTCGGGGTGACATTGTCGTCAGATCGGCACAGCTTCGGGGGATCAAGATCGATGGCGCTATCATCCCAAGAATAATTGACGAGATCCCGATAATCGCCGTCCTTGCCTCTCAAGCCGAGGGGTTTACCGAGATCCGAGACGCGCGAGAGTTAAGGGTAAAGGAGAGCGACCGGATCAAAACGATCGCGGCCGAGCTGGGGAAGTTTGGTGTGACGATCGAAGAGCTTGAGGATGGCTTGCGCATATTAGGCCCGGCCAAGCTTAAGGGTGGAGCAATTGAAAGCCGCGGGGACCACCGGATCGCCATGGCGATGGCGATCGCCGGACTTGTCGCGACCGGCCCAACCGTAATTAACGATGCCGATTGCGTTGAAACCTCTTTTCCTGGCTTTATCGACCGGCTTCAGCCTTTTATTTAAATACCAATGTCAGAGATCAAGCTATTATCCGAAGACCTGATCAACAAGATTGCCGCCGGCGAGGTGGTTGAACGTCCTGCGTCTGTCGTCAAGGAGCTGGTGGAAAACTCGATCGATGCCGGCGCCGACAGGATTGTCGTTGAGATCGAAGATGGAGGAAAAAAGCTGATCCGGGTCTCGGATAACGGACGAGGGATGACCGAAACGGAGATTCGGCTCGCCCTGGAGCGGCATTCAACGTCAAAGATTAGGTCGGTTGACGATCTTTTTAACATTAGGACGCTTGGCTTTCGCGGAGAAGCCTTGCCGTCGATCGCCAGCATTTCCCAGCTCAAGATCGAGCGGAATCAGTCCTCGGGCTTGACCATTGAAGCGAAGGACCTATTTTACAACACCCCGGTCCGCAAAAAATTCTTAAAATCAAACGCGACCGAGATCGGTCGCTGCGGCGATATCATCGCCAAATATGTCCTGGCTTTCCCGGGGATCTCGTTTAAATTTGTTTCTGATTCAAAGACCCTCCTTTTTTCCAGCGGCGGCGGCGATCTTTTGGGGGCGGTCGCGGCCGTTTATGGCGCCGCGATCGCCAAGGAGCTCCTGCCGGTAAATAAAAGCTTTGCTTCCGGAAATATCGCCGGGCTGATCAGCCGCCCGACGATCTCGCGCGTCGACAAGGGATACGAGAACTTTTTCGTCAATTCACGTTACGTGAGAAACTTTCTGTTGAATCGCGCTCTTGAGGAAACCTATCGGACGTATATCCCCGGCAACCGTTACCCGATCGCGGTCCTTTCGGTCGCGATCGATCCGAGGGAGGTCGACGTTAATGTCCATCCGACTAAGATCGAAGTAAAATTCATGAAGAATCAGGAAGTGATGGCGGCGGTCCGTTCCGCGGTTGTGGAAGGGTTGACAAACATATCGCCCATCTCATCCGGAAACCAAACCAGTAACTCTTTCGCGCTTCCCCAGGGAGAATGGCAGGCGCCAATGACCGATGTTTTTTTTCCGGAAGAAATCCCCCCTACCATGCCGGAGCGATCAGCAGTGGCGATCAGCGACGAACTCCCTCTGGCCCCGCTTTATCAATTAAAAAATGCCTATATAGTAGCGACCGATGGTTCAGGCTTATCGGTCATTGACCAGCACGCGGCGCATGAGCGGATAATTTATGATCGGTTAACCAGGCAAGAGGAAATAAAAAGTGTTCAGGCTATGCTGATCCCGGAAACGGTTGAATTGGACCTCTCTGCCGCCTCCGCCATCAGGGAGCACCTTGGCTTAATTCAGGAAATGGGCTTTGAAGTTGAAGAGTTTGGGCAAAACAGCTTTATCATCAGAGGAGTGCCGGCAATTTGCGGCAAAACGAGCGGAGCGGAGCTCTTTGTTGACCTGGCCAATGATCTCCGGGAGAATGGAAAAAGCGATCAGTTAGCGGTTAAAAAAGAGAATTTAAGGAAGTCGGTCGCCTGCCATAGCGCGATCAAAGCGGGCGAGGGAATGACGACTGTCGAAATGACAACACTGATCCGAGACCTTTTTCGAACCGAGAACCCAACAACCTGTCCGCATGGACGTCCGCTGATCTTTTCAATTACAGCGGCTGAAATTGAGAAGAAATTCCACCGTTAACCACCAAAATTAGCCAAAAAACGCTGTTGTTGATATCGAGCGAAATTATTTAAAATGATCATCGATATCATAATGATATGGTAGGCGCGCCAACTGGCAATAAAGTTGCTTTGTTTGACAGTAAGGGTGAAGGTCTGTTAACATGGCTCAAAAGGAGATTCAAATGGCGAAGAACTTAGTTATTGTCGAGTCACCGGCAAAGGCCAGGACTTTGGGAAAATTTTTAGGCAAAGAATATGAGGTCAAGGCCAGCGGAGGTCATATTCGCGACCTTCCGCCAAAATCTCTTGGGGTAAAAGTTGACCATGATTTTGAGCCAAACTACAAGATAATCAAAGGGAAAGAGAACATCGTCAAGGAGTTAAAAAAAGAAGCGGCAAAAGCCAAAATGATCTACCTGGCCCCTGATCCGGACCGTGAAGGAGAGGCAATCGCCTGGCATCTTAATGCCATCCTGGACACCGCGAAGAAGACCAAACGGATCGAGTTTCACGAAATTACCAAGGACGCGGTTGCCAGGGCGATCAAGTCCCCCCGGGAAATAGACGAGGCGAGGGTGAACGCCCAGCAGGCGAGGCGGGTGCTCGATCGGTTGGTCGGCTACAAGCTTAGTCCCCTTCTGTGGAAAAAGGTCCGCAAAGGCCTGTCCGCCGGCCGAGTGCAATCGGTCGCGGTCCGGCTGATTTGCGAACGGGAAGAAGAGATCAAGAAATTTCAGGCGTTGGAATACTGGGATATTATCGCCTTGCTGGCGACCGACAAGGAAGAAGAGTTTTCCGCTCGTTTAGTCGCCAGAGGTGCAAGTCCGCTTGGCGGGCGCCCATCGTCACCGGAAAAGAAAGACAACATTATCCCTTCAAAGGAAATTATCGACCAGATCTTAAAAGAGCTGGAGAATGCCTCTTACGTTGTTAAAGAAGTCCGCAAAAAAGAACAGAACAGACACCCCGCCCCTCCCTTTATTACCAGCTCTCTTCAACAGGAGGCGGCCAGAAAACTCGGCTATTCTCCCAAGAAAACAATGCTCCTGGCGCAAAAACTCTACGAAGGTGAAGAGGTTGAAGGGGAAGGCCGGATCGGTCTAATCACTTACATGCGTACCGATTCGGTCCGGATAGCGGACGAAGCGTTGAAAGAAGTTCGGCTTTACGTTGAAGAAGCGTTCGGCGGTAAATACCTGCCTAAAGAAGCCAATCATTATAAAACAAAGAAGTCAGCGCAGGATGCTCACGAAGCGATCCGTCCAACGGCAATCGCCAGAACGCCGGAGAAGCTCAAAGAAAGCCTGCCGCCGGACGAGTTCCGGCTTTACGAGCTTATCTGGAAGCGCTTTGTCGCTTGTCAGATGGAGAGTGCGGTTTTTGACCAGACCTCCGTTGATATCGCGGCCGGAGAATATATCTTTAGGTCGACCGGGTCGGTCATAAAATTCGACGGTTTCCTAAAGCTTTATGAAGAAAGCTTTGACGAAGAAGAAGAAAAGGATGGCCGTCTCCCCGCGTTAACCGAGAAAGCAACGCTAATAAAGCGGGAAGTCCATCCGGAACAGCATTTTACCCAGCCCCCACCCCGTTACACAGAGGCCTCTCTGGTCAAGGAGCTGGAGCACAAGGGGATAGGCCGGCCGTCGACTTACGCGCCGATCCTCTCCACGATCCAGGACCGCGGCTACGTGGAAAAGGAAGGAAGAGCGCTCAAGCCGACCGAGATCGGAATGGTAACCAACGGTCTTTTGGTAAAGCATTTTCCAGAGATCATGGACATTACTTTTACCGCCGACATGGAGGACCAGCTGGACGACATTATCGACAATAAGATCGAGTGGGTCGACGTGCTGAAGAAGTTTTATAAACCGTTCAGCGCGGCGCTGGCCGAGGCGGAGATCAAGATGGAAAAGGTCAAAAAAGAGATCATGACCGATGAGCTTTGCCCGAAGTGCGGCAATAAACTGGTTATTCGCCAGGGGAGATATGGGGATTTTTACGCTTGCTCGGATTATCCAAAATGCACTTACACTAAAGACGTTGAAAAACCGGAAGGAGAGGGCGGAGCTCCGGCGGTTGAAGAAAAATGTCCAAACTGCGGCAAGCCGATGGTCGTTAAACACGGTCGCTTTGGGTCATTCCTGGCCTGCTCGGATTACCCCACCTGCAAAACCACCAAGCCTCTGCTCCGCAAGATCGGGGTCAAATGTCCCAAGGACGGTGGGGATGTTGTGATGAAAAAGACCCGCAAAGGCCGGTTCTTTTACTGTTGCAGTAATTATCCCAAATGTGATTACGCCGCCTGGCAGCGCCCCACGGCGGAAAACAAGGAAGAAGTGGGAAAAGAGAATGCTTAAGGAGTTTTTTACCAAGAATACCGGATTGAAACTCCTGGCCCTGGTCCTGGCGGTCATCCTTTGGTCGATCGCGAGGTTTTGGGCGGTAAAATGAAGGTCCTTGCCGGTACGCCGGAGCTGCGGGAAATAATCCTTGCGGCCAAGCGCGGCGGCCTGAAGGTTGGACTTGTTCCAACAATGGGGGCTCTTCACGAAGGGCACGCATCGCTGATCAGGGCGGCAAAAATCAACTGCGATTTTTTGGTCGTCTCTATTTTTGTGAACCCAAAACAATTTGGCCCAGCTGAAGACTACAATGCCTACCCTCGGGACCTTAAAAAGGACCTGGACCTGATCCTTCCCCATGGCGTTGACGTGGTTTTTACCCCGGAGCCGGCGGTTATGTTTCCGTCTGGATTTTCCTCGAACGTTGAAGTTGATGGCGGGATCTCCGAAGCTCTTTGCGGCAAAAGCCGCCCTGGTCATTTTGCCGGAGTGGCGACAGTTGTTGCCAAATTGTTCAATTTGGCCCAGCCTGACATTGCCTTTTTTGGGGCGAAGGATTACCAACAGCAACTGATAATAAAAAAAATGACGGTGGATTTGAATTTCCCGGTAGAGATTGTTACTCTGCCGACTATCAGAGAGCAAGATGGGCTGGCCATGAGCTCGCGCAACGCTTACCTTAGGCCGGAAGAAAGGCGGGCGGCTGGAGTTATATTTAAAGCCCTCCAGTTAGCCCGGGAAGAGTTTAAGGAAAAATCACCGTGGGAAATGAAGCGGCGGCTTAAGGTGTTTATTGAAAACGAGCCGCTGGCGAAAATCGACTATCTTGAGCTGGTCGATCCGGAAACATTGACGGAAGCGACGGACGGCCATAAAAAAGTCTTGGTCGCGGCGGCGGTATTCGTAGGGAAAACCAGGTTGATCGATAATATGGTGATCGAGAAAAAGTAGGCGGGGAGGATGGGGGATGAGGCGAGGGTTTACGCTGATCGAATTATTAGCGGTTTTGGCGATCTTTGGCTTATTGACGGCATCAATCTTGCCGTCGGTCGGTGGCTTGAAAGACCGGCTTTTTCTTAAAACAGCCGCCAGTCTGACCGTTTCAAGCGTCAGACGAGGGCAGGCGCTGGCGCTTTTAACCTCCACCCGCGCGGAATGCAAAACAAGCGGCCGTATTTTACCCGGAGTGATCGCTTGCCCCGCGAAATCATTTATTTTTTCCGCAGATGGCTTTGCCTTGCCGTCCGGTTCCGGAACATTGATCTTAAGCGCGAGGTCAGGGAGAAATAGAAAAGTGATCGTTTCTTCCGCCGGGAGGGTCAGGAGTGAATAAAGGGTTTACCTTGGTGGAAGTCCTGGTTGCCGCCGCGTTGCTTTTTCTTTTTTCCCAGGCTTCTCTGGCTATTTTTAAGCAAGCGAGAATGTTGAGCGCTCAGGAACGACCTATTGCCAGAGCGGTCCAGGCGGCCCAAAAAACATTGGCCGAGATAGAAATTGGCGAGCCAGGCGGCGATTTGCGCGTTGTGCCGTATTCGGCAGGCCTGGTAAAGATTGAGCTGGCGATAGAATGCGGACCCGGACGGTCACCCTTTGTTTTTTCTACCATAAGGAAAAGCAAATGACCGGCCGGAGAGGATTTACGTTGATCGAGATGATGCTGGCGATCGGTCTGCTGGCGGCGATCATCCCGACAATTTATATGCTGTTGTCGGCGGGGATGAGGAGCGCGGAGAAGATCATCGGCATCAGCCTGAAGAGGCAGGCGGAGACGATCCTGATCGCCAGAGTGACCAGGGATTTACGTTCCGCGGCGAGCCAGACAGTTGTTTCGTCAATTGAGATAGCGCTTGATGAAGGATGCGGTTATGTGTATGAAGAGGGGATCGTCAAAAGAAAGACCGCCGTCAAACAGCCGCTGACCAATCCGGGAGAGATTAACAGGTTTATTTGCGAAACTCTCCCCGGCGGAAAGCTTTCAGTCATAATTAATCAAAGGGAAATCTTGGTGCGAAAAAAATGAAACGAGGGGTCGCCCTGTTGCTCGCGATAATTATCGGCGGAACACTGCTGACCTTGGGTGTAATTACCGCGAGAATAGTTTATAATACCGTGTGGACGTCAAAAGCAATTCTGCAAAAAGAGCAGGCCTATTGGCTGGCGGCCGGTGGGATGGAAATGGCGGAAGTTAATCTTGAAAAAAATCCCGCCTGGTTCACCGATCTCCCATTGTCAGGGAACGTTAAAAATTGGCTGGCCGGAGCCGCGATCGGGGACGAGGTAGCAATAGGTGAGGGGACGGTAAAAATTGTCAGGGAGCGGGAAGGCCGAATGGTTTACACGGTCGGCAGTCGCCTAAGTGGAAAAGTGTTTTTGTCCGGAGAGATCGTTGACGGTTCCATCAAGAACCGAAAGGAAATATAAAAATGTCAAACTACCTGATCTTAATCGTGTCGGTCCTGCTGGCGGTTACCGGACAGTTAATGATGAAAAAAGGGATGGTCGTGTTTGGCGCTTTTCCGTTCAATCAGCTTTTGGTGAAATTGATCCCGATCTTCATGAACCCCTGGGTCTTTTTTGGCTTTGTCTGTTTCGGGCTCTCTTCGATCTTTTGGCTGGTCGTTCTTTCCCGTCTCCCGCTTAGCCTGGTCTATCCGATGGTTAGCGTCGCGTACGTTCTGGTCGCGTTGGCTTCGATGCTCTTTTTTCGGGAGCCGGTCTCTTTGGTCCGTTGGATCGGCATAGCGGTTATCGTGGCCGGCGTGGTCTTGATCTCCCGAAGCTAGTCTTTGTTGTAATACTTGGTGAAATCTTCCGGGCGGATGTTCTGGACGAAATCATTGAACTTTTTGGTCTCCTCAGCGTCTTTTTCAGAGTTGACCAGTTTAGCCTGCATCATGACCATTTCCGAAACAAAGATCGGGACGTGACAGCGGACCGCCAGCGCGATCGCGTCGGACGGCCGGGAATCGATCCCCAGGACCTTTCCTTCCTTGTTTTCCACGTTGATGACCGCAAAAAATGTCCCGTCTTTAACATCGTTGATCGCGACCTGTTTGATCTTCCCTCCGAGCGCCTCTATCGTGCTTTGCAGGAGATCGTGGGTCATGGGGCGGGGTGGTTTGACCCCCTGAAGTTCCATGGCGACCGCGGCCGCCTCGAAGACGCCGATCCAGATGGGGAGAAAATTCAATTCGTCCTGGTCGCGGAGAAGGACCAGGGGGGAAAGATTGCGCGGGTCAAATCCCAACCCGCCGACAATCATCTCGATCATGATTTGCGGGCGACTTCAGCGATCTGGGCGAAGACCTGCGGATCGTTCATAGCCAGGTCGGCCAGGGTTTTTCGATCAAGCAGAACCCCGGCTTTTTTCAGGCCGGAAATAAAAGTATTGTATTTTAAACCGGCGGCAACGGCAGCGGCGTTGATCCGTCCGATCCAGAGAGAGCGCATGTCCCGTTTTTTCTGACGGCGGCCCCTGGTCGCGTGAGTGAGAGCCTTAAATACGGCGGTCTTTGCCCGCCTAAACTGCGTCCTAACCGTACGCCGGAAACCCTTGGCCCGGGTGAAAACCTTTTTTCTGCGGCGACGAGCGACAAAACCTCTTTTAACCCTAACCATTTCTTAGCCTCCTGGGAGCATATCGTGGATCCGCCTGACATCCGAGGGCGATACTTCTTTTTTTGCCTTCAGACGCCGTCTTTTGGAAGCGGACTTCCATTCCAAAAGGTGGCGCAATCCGGAAGATCGTCTTAAGATCTTTCCCGACTTTTTAATTTCAAACCTTTTCGCGGCCGCTTTTCTTGTTTTTTGCATTAGTGTTTCATCGGCGCAAGCATTAAATTTAGGTTTTTGCCTTCCATCTTTGGAGGAGCCTCTGGCTTGCCCGCCTCCGTAATCGCTTCGATCATTCTTCCCAGGACCCGATGTCCCAGTTCTTTATGAGCCATTTCCCGCCCCCGAAAGAAAATGTTGATCTTGACCTTATAACCCTTCGCGAGGAATTCTTTGGTCTTTTCAACCCGCACGTCAAAATCGTGCTGGGCGATCTTGGGGGAGAGTTTTACCTCTTTAATGACCCCGGATTTGGAAGACTTGCGCGCTTCCTTTTCCTTCTTTGAAAGCTCGTATTTTAGCTTCCCAAAATCGCCGATCTTGGCGACTGGTGGCACGGCGGTCGGCGCGATCAAGATCAGATCGTAGCCACGCTCACGAGCCAAACGAAGGGCTTCGGGGGTTGGGCGGTTGCCAAGCTGTTGTCCGTTTTCGTCAATCAGTCTGACTTCTTTGGCCCAAATGCGCTCATTAACCTGATACTGTTTAATAGTTCTTAACCCCCATACGACTTAACTATTATAGCGCATTTCAGGGCGGAGGTCAAAGGAAAAATCCTGGATCGACTTAACACCGATCTCTCCCTTTTCCCGGGAGCGGATCGCGACCGTGCCGGCTTGTTCCTCTTTATCGCCAACGATCAGCATATAAGGGACCTTCTGCATTTGGGCGTTCCGGATCTTGGCGCCAATTGTTTCCCGGCGGCTGTCAACTTCGACCCGGATCCCAGCTTCTTTGAGCTGGGCGGAGACCTTTTCAGCGTAATCGTTATGACGATCGGAAACCGGCAGGATTGATACTTGCGTCGGGGCAAGCCAGAAGGGGAAGGCCCCACCATAATGCTCGATCAAAGCCCCAATAAATCGCTCCAAACTGCCCAAAATAGCGCGATGGACCATTACCGGAGTCTTTTGCTTCCCATCTTCGCCGATATAATTAAGGTTAAAGCGCTGGGGGAGGTTGAAATCTACCTGAACAGTTGGCCCCTGCCAGGCCCGGCCAAGGGAATCTTTGAGCTTAACATCGATCTTGGGTCCGTAGAAAACCCCGGCCCCCGGATCGATCTCGAATGGCAAGCCCCGATCCTGAAGCGCTTTTTCCAGGATAGCGATCGCTTTATCCCAATTATCGGCTGTTCCGGCAAAACTCTCGGGGCGGGTGGAAAGATTGATCTTGAAATCAAAACCAAAGGTTTTCATGACAAAAGCGATAAAATCCAGGGTTTGGATGATCTCTCCCTCAAGCTGGTCCTCGCGGCAGAAGATGTGAGCGTCGTCCTGGGTAAAGCCCCGAACCCGAAGCAGGCCATGAAGGACGCCAGATTTTTCGTAGCGATAGACAGTGCCGAATTCAAAATAGCGGATCGGCAGGTCACGGTAACTTCTGGTCTTTCGGCCATAGATCAGGATATGGCCGGGGCAGTTCATTGGCTTAACGACATACTCTTGTTCATCGATCTTCATAAAATACATGTTTTCGCGATAATAATTGGTATGACCGGAGGTGTTCCAAAGGTCGATTTTGGCGATATGAGGAATATATACCTGTTCATACCCTCGTTTAAGGTTTTCTTTTTTCATGAAATCTTCGATCAAACTGCGAAGCATCGCCCCTTTTGGATGATAATAGACCAGCCCGGCACCCGCCTCTTCGTGTAGGGAGAAGAGATCGAGCTCTTTTCCCAGTTTACGATGATCGCGTTTTTTTGCCTCTTCCAGGTTCGTTAAGTAAGCTTCCAGCTCGTCTTTGGTTGGGAAGGCGGCCCCATAGATCCTCTGCATCATCGGATTGGTCTCTATTCCGCGCCAGTAGGCGCCGGCAATGGAGAGGAGCTTGAAAGCTTTGATCCGGCCGGTAAAATCAACGTGGGGGCCGCGGCAAAGATCGACAAAGTCGCCGTTCCGATAGAGGCTGACCTTGTCAGAGTCTATCTCATTAAGAATTTCTACTTTATATTTTTCCCCTTTTTCTTCAAATAAGCGGATCGCTTCTTCTTTGCTCACTTCCTGGCGCTCAAACTTCTGGTTCTTTTTACAGATATCTTTCATTGCTTTTTCGATCTTGGGAAGGTCTTCCGGGGTGATTGCTTGCGGCAGGTCGAAGTCGTAGTAAAATCCATCGTCGGTCGACGGACCGATCCCTAGTTTTACCCCCGGAAAGATCTCCATAACCGCCTGGGCGAGGATATGGGAGGTTGAGTGACGCAGGGTTTCCAAATCGAATTTACTCATTTAATAATTATATCATAAAAAAGACGGGGCTTTCACGATCAATCGACGTTAATAAGGGATTTAATAAAGCGGATGACGTCGCGGCAACTGGAAAAACCGCTTTCCCTCATAACCCCGACTTCGGGCGTAGTTTTTGTCGCGGCAAATAAAAGCTCGGCAATTCCCGGGGTTAAGCCCCGGCAAATAGCAAGATCGGCGATCCTGCTCCCCAGGAGATTCCTGGAAATATGGGGGTCTGTCCCGGGGGGGAGGGCTGATTTGCCGGAGAGCATTTCAAAGAGAGACACGCCAAGGGAATATATATCATCTTGAATGGTCGGTTCGGAGCCGCTAACGATCGCCGGGGAAAAGTAACTCGATGTGCCGCTGCTGTGCTGGTGACCGTCAATGACGATGGGGAGGCCGTGTTTCCAGCAAAACGCAAAATCGATCAGTTTCGTGCCGACAAAATTGCTTGGTTTTACGTCCCGGTGGGTCAAGCCGTGCCTGTGAACATGGTGTAATCCTTTCGCAATCCCCAGCCCGATCGTTAAAACTTCATCCACTGGGAGGGGGAAGCCGAGCGAGCGACTCGATTGGTCCTGCTCCTCGTCCAGCAGTTCCATTATAATAAATGGGCGTTCGCCGATGCGGACGAGACCGAAATAATCAATAATATTTGGGTGCGGCTTATCTTGAAGAAGGGTGGCCAGAGCCCTGGCTTCATTGGCGAGATAGAACACGTTTTCGGGGTTGATCGGTTTATCGGCGGGGAGCCCCTTGGTGGCGACCTTCTTGCCGCAGAGCAGGGTTTGTTCATGGATATGCGACATTCCTCCCCGAGCCCTTAAATTATCCCGGTCGAAATAAAAGGTGCAGACCTCGTTCTCGTTGAGGATCCGCCGTCCGGCGGCAGTGAGATCGTAAAACTTTACTTTTGGTATCATAAAAAAACGTCGTCAACTATCGGCGGGAATTTCAGGTTGTTAGGCGGTCCTTGCCCAGGCGTCGGCGGCCAGGACGTTATCAAGCGAGGCGATCGGCTGGCTCTCGTGTTTATCAAGGACCGCTTTAACCCGTTGGGGGATTTCGGCGAAGTTGATCTTTCCGTCCAGGAACTGGCGGACGGCAACTTCGCTCGCGGCATTAAGGACGGCGGTCGTTGTTCCTCCTTTTTGGCCGGCTTCGTAGGCGTATTGCAGGCAGGGGAACTTGTTAAGGTCAGGCCTTTGGAAGGTCAATTGAGCGACTTTGGTAAAATCGAGACGTCCCCACATGTTCTGCTGGCGCTCTTCTTCTAGAAGCGCGTACTGGATCGGGATCCGCATGTCAGGGGCGCCTAACTGGGCAAGGATCGATCCGTCAATGAACTCGACCATGGAGTGGATGGTGCTTTCCGGGTGGATGACAACCTCGATCTGGGAGTAATCCAGCCCAAAGAGGTGGTGCGCCTCAATAACTTCCAACCCTTTGTTCATTAAGGTCGCGGAGTCAATGGTGACTTTAGGCCCCATCTTCCAGGTTGGGTGTTTCAGCGCTTCCTTGGCGGTCAATGTCGCGAATTTTTCGACCGGCGTTTTTAAAAAGGGACCGCCGGACGCGGTGATAATAAGTTTTTTGATCGTTTTGCGGTCTTCACCCCTCAAGCATTGAGTGATGGCGCTATGCTCGCTGTCGATCGGGAAAACTTTTACTTTATTAGCCGCGACCTCTTTCATGAACAGCTCGCCGGCGGCAACCAGTACCTCTTTGGTCGCCAGAGCGATCTCTTTTTTGGCCTGGACTGCGGCTAGAGCGGCCGAGAGGGGGGCGGCGCCGGGGATCGCGACCACGACCATTTTAGCGGTCGGGATGGTGGCCGCCTTAATGAGCCCTTCCGGCCCAACAATAATTTCCGCTTTGATCCCGGGGAGGGCGGCGAGGAGCTTTTGTTTCCCTTCTTCGGTTGCCAGGGCGACGAGCTGGGGTTGGAATTTCTTGATCTGCTCGACCAAAATTGGGATGTCGTTCCTGGCGGCCAAGGCGACGACATTCAGGCGGCTGGGGTAGATGGAAACTATCTCCAGCGCTTGCTTGCCGATCGAGCCGGTAGAGCCGAGGATAGAGATCCCTTTTTTCATAGGATAAAGTTTATCACGCCCAGGGTAGCAGCGGCAACCAGAACGGAGGCGATGGTCGTTCCTATTAGCCCGGCAAAAAAGGTCGGCCACCAGCGCAGGCCAAAAAGATAGGCGGCGATCGTTCCGGTCCAAACACCGGTCCCGGGAAAAGGGATGGCGATGAACAAAGTTAGCCCGATCAGTTCCATCTCTTTGATCAATCCGCTTTTTGAGCGGGTCCGGGCAAAAAGCCATTCGATAAAATTATTGAATGCGGGGACCTTTCGCAGGTGTTCGGTAACATTTTCTAAAAACCAAAGCAGAGGGAAGATCGGCAAAACGCTTCCGACAACGCTAAGCAGAATCGCGGTGGCTGGGGCAATCTTATATACGGCTATCCCCAGCGGAACGGCCCCTCTGACCTCAAAAACCGGGACCGCCGCGAGGCCAAGAACGATTAGCTCGTTCATGGTTTATTAGTGATGGTCACTTTTTTTAGAACGACTTCCCTGGCCGGCCGGTCGCTCTCGTCACGGTCGACTTGAGAGATCTTCTCAACAACATCGTATCCTTTGATCACGTTGCCAAAGATCGTATGTTTGCCGTCAAGCCATGATGTTGCGGCAACCGTAATAAAAAACTGGCTCCCGTTGGTATTCGGGCCCGAGTTGGCCATAGCCAGGCGGCCGGGGAGATCGAATTTCGTCTCTTGCGGGGCCTCGTCGTCAAACCGATAACCCGGCCCCCCCCTCCCGTTCCCTAAAGGATCCCCCCCCTGAACCATGAACTCGGGGATCACCCGATGAAAGATCGTCCCATTATAAAGAGGCTTCTTTTCGATCTCTCCGGTCTTAGGGTCCATCCAGCCGATCTCTCCTTTGGCCAGGCCGACAAAGTTCTTGACTGTTTGCGGCGCCTCCTTATCGAGCAGTTCGCAGACAATCTTTCCCATTGATGTTTCCAGGATCGCGTATGTTTTATCCATTGTTTTTTTCCTTCCTGCCGCGGACAAAGTAGCCGCGAAGATCATTAAAACGACGACCAATAATATTTTGTTTTTCATGTAAGGAATTATATCATATACTAACGTTATGGTTTTTAATTATCAATTAAAGAGAAGCCGGCGCCGCCGGAGCGTCGGGATTACAATCGATCCGCGACGCGGCGTAATTGTTGCCGTTCCGTTTTGGGCCAGCCAGGGTGAGATCAATCAAGTGTTGAAGGACAAACAAGCGTGGATCGAAGAAAAACTTGCCCTCCTTGCTTCGCAGCCGGCTCAGAAAGAAAAAACTTTTCAAGAAGGAGAACGGCTCATGTTTTTAGGCCGGGAATACCAACTGCGACACGATCGCGAGCTGGCTAAAGGGGTATATTTACAAGCAGAACAGGTTGTCGTTAGTCCCGGGACAAGGAACGACCCCCGTTCAATTAGGAAGTTGATACGCGCCTGGTATTGTGCGTCCGCCGGGAAAATATTGGCTGAACGGATCGCTTTCTACTCATCAAGCCTGGCCGTTAATCCGAGGCGGGTCGCGGTTAAAGAACATCGCCGGCAATGGGGGAGCTGTTCCCGGAAGGGGAACCTAAACTTTAATTGGAAGCTGGTGATGGCCCCGATCGAGATAGTCGATTATGTCGTCGTCCATGAACTAAGCCACCTCCATCATCTTAATCATTCTAAGCTGTTCTGGGAAAAGGTCGCGTCAATTATTCCAGATTATAAAGAACGGCGAAAATGGCTGAAAAACCACGGATTGAAGCTCGATTTATAGCTTTTATTACCCCCCCCCATCAGGTACAAAAAAATGCCTGAAATTATTACGACGACAAAGCGAAAACATATTGTAATGTATATTTCCGGGTTCACACCATTTATGGCCGGCATAAGACCGCGGACGGTAGCGATTCATGCGACTGCTTCACGTTCAGAGTCCGGTACCTACACGCTCTCTTTTTCACATGGCGCGAGAATTGGACATGGTTCCGATGGTCCGATCTACGGAAAGGCCAGGGTCTTGTTGGTTAGTGGCGACGATAGTCTGATCAAAAAAATGGAGGGGTTGATAACCAGCCTTGGTCACGAATATTATTTCTTGCCGCCGAACAATGAAACCCTATTGTTGAGCCATACCGCTCAAACAAATCTGGCAATCATAGATGTCAGTGAAATGGAATTGGCCGACAGAATAGTCGAACGCGTCAAACGCCAGGCCCCCAACGCCAAGATCGTTATTTTAACCGAATATGATCCGGTTGAGGCCGGGGGTGCGATAAACGTTAAAGCCAGTCAAAATGTCGATTGTTATTTGGAAAAAAATGAAGCGGAGAAAGGTCTCCCTTTCCTGATTGAATTATTATTAAGCCAGCAGCAGATCGAGTTCGAAAGAAATAAAGCGAGAGAGATTGCCGCCCAGCAAGCCCGTCTGGCGGATATTGGCTTAGGAGCGGCGGCAGTCGCTCACGAAGTTAACAATCAACTGGCCGGACTGTATGGCGCGTTTTACTTGGTAGATGAGATCATTAATCGGGAAGGGGCGGTTCTGCCAAGCATTCAGAATGCCAAGAAATATATAAATGGAGTGTTAGCAAACCTGGAGCATATCAAAACGATCATTCAGACAATCCAGGACTTGGGTCGGGGGAATGCCGTTGATTCCCTTTATTCCGTCAATGAGGTGGTTCAGGGGGTTAAAACCTTAAGCGCGGCTGACTTGAAGCGGAAATCAATAAGCATGGAAATGGCTTTGGATGAAGACAACCCGATGTTGTTCGGTAAAAAACAGCAATTAATGCAGATAGTTTTGAATCTGATAAAGAATGCCTGTCATGCCGTTGCCGATGGAGGCAAGGTTATCGTAATGACCAGGAAAACAGGGGATGGGGTTAGTCTGGTAGTCGACGATAATGGGATCGGCATAGCCGAAGAAAATATCTCCCACATCTTTAAGCCGTTTTATACGACAAAATCAGAAAAGGATGGGACTGGATTGGGCTTATATATAGTTAGAAAATTGGTTGAGGAACTTGGCGGAACGATCAAGGTCACGACCAAGCTCGGTCGGGGAACCACGTTCACGGTCTTTATTCCACTGACAACGAATTAAAAGCTACTTCTTGCTCAACCAGTTCATCATTTTGCGGAGTTCTCCTCCGACTTTTTCGATTAGGTGTCCCTTATCTTTCTCAAGCAGAGCTTTGAAGTTCTTTTGGCCGGACTTGCTCTCCGCCAGCCACTCTTTGGCGAAGGTTCCGTTTTGAATATTTGTCAGCGCTTCTTTCATCCGGGCTTTGACGCCGGCGTCGATGATCTTTGGCCCGACGGTGACATCCCCCCATTTGGCGGTGTTGCTGATCGCTTCGCGCATCCCCCAGATCCCCTTGGAATTCATCAGGTCGACGATCAGTTTCAGTTCGTGCAGGCATTCAAAGTAAGCCATTTCCGGCTGGTACCCGGCTTCGACCAGGGTTTCGAACCCGGCTTTGACCAGGGCCGAGGTCCCGCCGCAAAGGACCGTTTGTTCGCCGAAAAGGTCGGTCTCGGTCTCTTCTTTAAAGGTAGTTTCAAAGACGCCGGCCCGGGTCCCGCCAATCCCTTTGGCGTAAGCGAGCGCGGTCTGCTTGGCTTTGCCGGAAGCGTCCTGGTGGATGGCGATCAATGAAGGAACGCCGGCTCCCTGTTCGTACATGATCCGGACCATTGGGCCCGGCCCTTTGGGTGCGACCATGACGACGTCAATTTCTTTAGGCGGAACTATTTGGCCGAAATGGATATTGAAGCCGTGGGAGAACATCAGGGTCTTCCCCGCTTTCATGTGTGGGGCGATCTCTTCTTTGTAAACATCTCCCTGGAGCTCATCCGGGATCAGGATCTGCAGGATGTCGGCTGTTTTGGCCGCTTCAGAAATAGAAACGACCTTGTGGCCGTCCGATTTGGCCCTTTCCCGGCTGGCCGAGTCGTTGCGCAGAGCAATAACGACATTCAGTCCGCTGTCCTTAAGGTTAAGGGATTGTCCCCGTCCCTGCGAACCGTAGCCGACAACCGCGATCGTCTTCCCCTTTAATACGTTAAGGTCCGCATCCTGGTCATAGTAAACTTTTGCCATGTGAATCTCTCCCTTTTGTAAAAAAATTACTCGGAACTGCCTCGCAAGAGGCCGATCACTCCGGTCCTGACCAGTTCGCGGATGCCGAATTTAGCGAGAAGTTTTTCCGCGCCCTGGACTTTATTCTCATCACCGACTATCTCAATGGTCATGGATGTTTCCGCTACGTCGACGATTTTCCCGCGAAAGATGTCGACTATTTGATTGATTTCCTGCCTGGTCTTGTCGCTGGCGGCGACCTTGATCAAGACCAGTTCGCGTTCGATCGCTTTATCGGCCGGCAGATCAAAGACCTTTAAGGTATCGATCAGCTTATAGAGCTGTTTAATGATCTGTTCCAGGTCCTGCTCGTCCCCTTCAGCGACGATCGTCATCCTGGAAATATCCGGGGTTTCAGTCGTGCCGACCGCCAAACTTTCAATATTAAAGCCCCGGCGGGCGAAAAGCCCCGCGACCCGGGTCAGGACCCCTGGTTTGTTTTCAACTACTACCGAAATAATATGTCTCATTCTTCTTACCTCTAATCGATGATCATTTCGTTGATCGCCTGTCCGGGCGGCACAAAGGGGAAAACATTCTCCTCTTTGGCGGTAATAAAGTCGACCAGGACCGGTCGATCGTTGATGGCAAAAGCTTTTTCCATGGCCGGCCGGACTTCTTCCTCTTTGGTGACTCGCAGGCCGACCGCCCCGTAGGCCTCGGCGATCTTTACCAGGTCGGGATTGTTGCACAACTGGGTATGGGAATAGTGCCGGTCGTAGATCAGCTCCTGCCACTGACGGACCATTCCGAGAAAGCAATTGTCCAGGACAAATATTTTGATCGGCAGGCGGTTGTTGACCGCGGTGGTCAACTCCTGAATGTTCATCTGGATCGACCCGTCGCCGGCAATGTCGATTACCAGCGCGTTAGGGCGGCCAAACTGCGCGCCGTTCGCGGCTGGCAGGCCATAGCCCATTGTCCCCAGACCGCCGGACGAGATCCAATTCCTGGGTTTATCATATTTATAGAACATACCGGCCCACATTTGGTGCTGACCGACCTCGGTGACGATGATCGTCTCCCGGTCTTTGGTCAGGGCGTAAAGCTCTTCAATAATAAATTGCGGCTTGAGTCCCCCATCTCGCCTGTAGGAGAGAGGAAATTTATTCTTCCACTCGCTGATCTGGTCGAGCCAGGCCTGGTTTTTTTCTTTGGCCGGAAGCTTGGCCAGGATCGCCCGCAGGACCATTTTTACGTCACCAACGATCGGTACATCAACCCGGACGTTCTTGCCGATCTCGGCCGGATCGATGTCGATGTGAATGATCTTGGCTTTGGGAGCAAAACGGGCGATATGCCCGGTGACCCGGTCGTCAAAGCGGGCGCCGATAGCGATCAGCAGGTCGCATTCGGTCACCGCGTAATTGGCGTAAGCGGTGCCATGCATTCCAAGCATCCCCAGACAGAGTTCGTGCGTTCCAGGAAATCCGCCGATACCCATCATGGTGGTCGTAACCGGGATGTGGCATTTTTCCGCTAGCTCAATAAGCTCTTTGGCCGCGTCAGAAGCGATGACGCCGCCCCCGGCGTAGATGACCGCTTTTTGCCCCGTCTGGATCGCTTTTATTGCCATGGTAATTTGCTTGGGGTGCCCTTCGTATGTTGGCTTGTAGCTTTCCAAATCAACCTTATCCGGATATTTGTATTGAATTTTATTTACGAAAACGTCTTTTGGGATGTCGATCAAGACCGGGCCGGGACGGCCGGTCCTGGCGATATAAAAGGCTTCTTTGATTATCCGCGGGAGATCCTCGGTCTTTTTAACCAGGTAGTTATGTTTGGTGATCGGCATGGTAATGCCGGTCAGGTCGGCTTCCTGGAAGGAATCGCGCCCCAATAAGGGGGTCGCGACCTGTCCGGTAATCGCGACCATGGGGATCGAGTCCATATAGGCGGTGGCAATTCCGGTGATCAGGTTGGTGGCGCCTGGGCCGGAGGTAGCGAGACAGACACCAACTTTCCCGGTCGCCCGGGCGTAGCCGTCGGCCGCGTGAGCCGCCCCTTGTTCATGGCGGACGAGAATATGTTTAACGTCTTTATATGAGTACATGGCGTCGTAAAGTGGCAGGACGACCCCACCAGGGTAACCGAAGATCACGTCAACACCTTCGTGTTTTAGCGACTCCAATAAAGCTTGAGCGCCGGAGATTTCCATTAGATAACTCTTTCTCCTTTTTCGATTGCTTCGTTGATTATGCCAATTTCATTCTTTTTTTGCTCAAATTCTTCCAAGGTGTAACAGAGCGCGTCAATATGTTTGGGAAAATCAAATTTTTTAAGAAAATCACTCATTCTGTAAATAAACTTTGTTCCCTTGAATTTGTCCGATACCAAAACCATATCTATATCACTTTCTTCGCTCGGTTTCCCGGTAATTCTTGAGCCAAAAAACCATAACCCTTTTGGATTATAAGTGCTTCTTATCGTTTCCAGATGCTGTTTTACGAATTTGGAAATATATTTGTCTTTTTTCATGGTTTTATTTGAGATTTAATCCATTCGATTGCTTTTTCGGCTTTGGCGAGCTTGCTTTGAGCGTCAGATACCGTATATTCTTCATAAGGAGCTAAAGTCGCCGCATCGGGATACCGAGATATCATGTAATCAGATGAAAGCTCACGCGCAATATCCAAAATAGAATCAGGACAGGCCAGTCCTTTGGCCAATTCGTCCAAGTGATGAGTCTTTGGCGGATTTTTCCGTTCTTTAAAGATATAAAGCGCCTTGAGGTATTTTTCAACCGCTTGCTGGCAAAGGAAAGCGCAAGTATCATAGCCGCCATCTTCAATGATACTTTTAGCCATTTGCAGGTCATGATCGGCTTGTTTGAACCACTTATTCAAGGCTTGCGCGCCGGAGATTTCCATACGCTAATTTTACCATAAAACCGAACCATTTCAAAGTTAAGCCGACCGCTTGACCGCCTAGGCGGACGGGTAACCTTAAGGCTTCCTAAGTGATCGAACTAAAAAACTTGGAACCGCGACGTTTCCGCCAGGGGCGGATCTGCAAGAAATTATTTTTAAACAAAATGATGCTTCCAATGGGGTTTGGGGGAAATTATTCTTGCATATTTATGGGGGGGGGTATAATTTCCTTGTCCGTTGGGATTTTCCCTTTGGTCGATCGGATGGTTGGGATGAGAATGAATAGTGACGAGTTTTATAAAATGAATAAAAGGAGAAAATTACGATGATAAAAAAGATAAGCGGGCTAATTACATGTTTGATGGTTTTGTTTAGCTGTTCTTCCAGTTTTGCTTTGCCTACTGTGAGCCCAGCAGCAAGTAATATTTCTGTGACAACGATAAGATACTTGGACGTATCCTGTTTCTATAAGAATAAAAGGATTGCTGCACAAGTAAGTGTTATAGAAATTGATTCTGGAGAAAATGCTATTTCAGGAACTGGCATAACCAAATGGGCTTCGGATGGTAGAGCAAAATTTAACCTTAGTTCTGGAAAAAATTATGGAATATTTGCTCATGAAGCAGCGTCTTCTAGTACAGTGATTACTGGGACCGGCATTCAAGGATCCAAAACCATGCCCAATTTTTGGTCTAGCACCGCGATTGGTTTGGCATTAGATGATTTTGAAAGTGGAGGTCTTGAACAAAGCTACGCGGACGAGTTTAAGCCGGCACAGGAAGGAAAATAGAAAATCATCCTGAAGGGGGCATCGTTCCGGCCCCCTTCAGGAACGATTAACAGTGGACAAGCGAAGCTTAAATTGGTTTTTTGTGTCAAAGCTATGACCGTAAGGCCATAGCTTTTTACTAAGCAAGATCAGTTTTAAGCCTTCAACACCGCGCCGGTACTGGCCGAGGTGACCAGTCGCTGATAACGCGACGTAATTTCGCCGCCAATAAGCTACTATGCCCGAATATATATCCACCTTATAACATAACATCCAAAAAAAATATCTGGCAATATAATTGCTGTTATTTTCGCAGAGGTGGTTTGAGTGAAGGAGTTAATCCCGGTCGAGAGGATTGAGAACAAGATTTATCTGATTCGCGGGCAGAAAGTGATGTTGGACAAAGACCTGGCCGGACTTTATGAGGTAGCGACCAAAGCTCTGAATAAAGCTGTCGCTAGAAATTTGTTTCGTTTTCCCGCCGATTTTATGTTCCAGTTGTCCAGAGAAGAATTTGCAAACTTGAAGTTCCAATTTGGAACATCAAGTTGGGGTGGGACACGAAAGTTGCCTCGAGTTTTTACAGAACAAGGGATCGCAATGCTTTCATCTGTTTTGCGCAGCCGTAGAGCGGTTCTTGTTAATATTGAAATCATGCGAACATTTACGCGGCTTAAACAAATACTGTTGACTCACAAGGATTTGGAACTTAAGTTGACTTTATTGGAACAGAAATTTGGAAAGCATCTTAAGAAGCACGATGCTGAGATTCAACTTGTCTTTAATGCAATTCGCCAACTTATGATCCCGCCTGAAAAGCCCAAAGGCAAAATCGGATTTATTGTCGATTAAGCCTTCAAGACCGCTCCCGTACTGGCGGAAGTGACCATCTTCTGGTATCTAGCCAGCCAGCCGGACTCGAATTTCGGTTTCGGTTCTTTCCATTGCCGCAAGCGGAGATTGATCTCCGTGTCGCTCAACTTCACGTTTAATTTCCGGTTAGGAATGTCGATCTCAATTATATCTCCGTCTTTAAGAATGGCGATTGGCCCGCCGGCCGCCGCTTCCGGAGAGACGTGGCCGATGCAGGGGCCGCGCGACCCGCCGGAAAACCGGCCGTCGGTGATCAGGGCGACAGAGTCGGACAACCCCATGCCGGCGATCGCCGATGTGGGGTAGAGCATTTCCCTCATCCCCGGTCCCCCCTTTGGCCCCTCATAGCGAATGACAACGACATCTCCCGACTTGACCTTTCCGCCGAGGATCGCTTTTTGGGCGGCATCTTCGGAATCGAACACCTTTGCCCTGCCGGCAAACTTCATCATCTTGGCAGAAACCGCGGTCTGTTTGACGACCCCGCCTTCCGGAGCGATGTTTCCTTTTAGGACCGCCAAACTCCCCTCCTTGTGATACGGGTTGGCGGTTGAGCGGATGATCTCTTTGTCAAAAACTTCGCCGGCGGCGGCGATCTGTTTAATGGTCAGGCCGGAAACGGTCGGGTTGTCCAGGAGCATTTTTTGCAGGACGCGCATCGCGGCCGGGACCCCGCCGGCGTGCTCAAAATCTTCCATAAAATGGTCCCCCCCCGGGCGGAGACTGGTGATATGCGGGGTTGCTTTGCTGATCTCGTCAAAAAGTTCGACCGGCAGTTTGATCCCCGCTTCCCGGGCGATGGCGGTCAGGTGGAGAACGGCGTTGGTCGACCCGCCGAGTGCCATGTCGATCCGGATGGCGTTGGTAAAAGCCCTCATATTCATGATCTTGCGGGGAGTAACATGTTTTTCGACCAGCTCGACAATTTTTTGGCCGCTTTCGTAGGCGATCATTTTTTTCTTGGAGGAAACCGCGAGCGACGTGCCGCAATACGGGAGCGACATTCCCAGCGCTTCTCCGGCACAGGCCATGGTATTGGCGGTAAACATGCCCGAGCAGGAGCCGGCGCCCGGACAAGCGTTCAGAGTTAAATTATCAAGGTCCGCTTTGCCGATCTTTCCCTGTTTGTAAGCAGCTTCAGCCTCAAAAGTGTCGTGGACCAGATCAAGCCGGGTCATTTTATAACAGCCGGCGAGCATTGGTCCGGCGGTGACTAATATGGTCGGGATATCAAGCCTGGCCGCCGCCATCAACATGCCGGGAGTGATCTTGTCGCACGCGGTCAAGAGGACCAGTCCGTCCAGCTGGTGAGCTTCGGCGACCGATTCAATAGTATCGGCAATGAGTTCGCGAGAGGGGAGCGAGTAGTGCATCCCTTTGTGTCCCATGGCGATCCCGTCGCAAATAGCGGGGAGGCCAAAGGTGAAGGCGACCCCTCCGCCGGCATGGATCCCTTTTTCGATCGCCCTTTCCAGTGAGCGCATGTCAACGTGTCCCGGCACCAGGTCGGTAAAGCTGGAGGCCAGTCCGATAAATGGTTTTTTCATCTCTTTGGCCGAAACTCCGGTGGCGTGGATCAGGGAGCGGATGGGGGCTCGTTTTTTTAGGGCGTCGCTTCTCATTGATTTTCCTCCTCAAGTAATTTGGCGATCCATTTTAAGGCCCCTTTGGCCGGCTTAATTCCTTCTTCGATCGTCGGTTTTCCTGCCCTTGCTCCGGCGGCGCAGTGATAGGCGATCCGTCCGGCCTGGCTTTTGATGTCCGAATATTTCGCTTGTTTGATCGCCTCGTCGCTGGCGTGCGGAACGCCACCCGGCGAGCCGAGCCCGTAAACCCCGCCCATCAAGCGACCTCCGGAGGGAGAATGGTGATCAGGTCGGTTGTTTGGCCGTGGGCCAGAAAATAGTGAACGATCTTTTTAAAACGGACCAGGTCCCCGGTCCCGCCCGGTTTTTTATCGACGAACAATTTCCGGTCGTGCGCGGAGTAGTCAAAGATTTCAAACGATGCTCCGGCCTTTTCCTGGTAGACCAGGACCCAATGCCCGTCGTCAAGGCCAAGTGCGACTTTACTGCCGTCGGGGAGGGTCAGTTCTTCATCGCGAAAAGCGATGGTCCCGATGAATTTTTTATCCAGAACGTCAATTCCTTCCAAGAGTTCGGTGATCTTTGTCATGGAGCATTCCTTAGTTATATTTTGGGTCGCGCCCAAGTTCTTTAAGTAGGGCGTTGACCTCTTTTTCAAGGTTGATCATTTTTAATTCTCGTCCGGTGGCGGCTTCGTTGATCAGGGCTAGCGCGCTCATTTCTTCTTTGGTCTTCTTTTCGCTAGACTTTCGCTCCGTAAGATCAAGAATGGAGACCAGGACGCATTTTTGGTTGTTGATCTTGATCGGTTTTATCCGGACATCAGCCGGAAAATAAGACCCGTTTTTCTTTTTATTGAGCGCCTCTACCTGAAAATCTCCTTTTTCCAGCACGGTTTTGACCAACGCAGGAAAGGTGGCGGCCACTTCCGGAGGGACCAGGTCGGCGGTGGTCAATCTTAAAAAATCTTCTTTTTCGTAACCAAATAGTTCGGCGGCGGCGCTGTTGCAATCAAGGACCTTTCCGTCTATAGATTCGACAAAGATCGGGCTGGGGGAGACCTCAAATAGGGTTTCGAACTTTTTTTGGCTCTCGGCCAGGGCTGTTTCGGCCTGCTTGCTTTCGGTTAGATCGAAAAAGACCCCGTCGATGTAGGCGACTTTTCCTGATTCATCATAGACCGGTCGACCGCGCTGGATAACATGTTTTATTTCGCCGGTCTTATGAACAAGGCGGAATTCAATGCGGTATGGCTTATTGTTCAGCGTCACTTCTTTGATCGTGTCGGAAACATACTGTTTGTCTTCTGGATGAATGATCGAGTCGAAAGAGCAGAAGTCCCCCTTTTTCAATTCGTCGCGGGTGTAACCGGTCAATGGACCGAGCATGTTATTAAAAAGCTCCATTTGATGGCCATTGGTCAAATGACAGCGGAAAACAAGCCCCGGCAGGTTTTCCGCCAGAGTGCGATAAGCTTGTTCGCTGTTTTTAAGCTGGTCTTCGCGTTTTTTTCGTTCAGAAATATCGCTTAAGGTGGCGTAAAAAACAGGCCCTTCGGGGGAGCCGATCAAAGTCATGATGATCTCGGTCAAAAAGAGAGATCCGTCTTTTCGGGCAAAGAGCCATTCAAACCGGCTGGAGCCTTTCGCTATAGCGTCATCAACTTCATTTCTTTCCTTCTCTTTAGACGGCAGTCCGTCCGGCTGTTTTTCCGGAGAGATCGAGGAGAAACTGTTATTGGCCAATCCGCCAAATCCGCTAAGGCCGAAGAGGACCAGAGCGGACTTGTTGGCTTCGGCAAACTTACCGTCTTTTAATATTACCGACGGGGTAGCGGATTTTTCAAATAAAGCTTTAAAATGTTTTTCCGCTTTTTGTTGAAGTTCCTCGGCCTTAAGTTTCATGACGATTTCCCGGTAGGCGACCAGGAAGATTATTAGCGTGCTGAAGAGGACGAAAACTATCCCTTTATAGGTTTGCATGGCCGTTATTTGGTGAGGTGAAACGGCAAGCTTCGCGATTATTAGATCGGTCACGATGATCCAGGCAAGGCCAAAAGCCGCGTAGATAAAAGTAATGTGCAGAGCCGAGGATACATATTTTTTGTTCATTGAAGCACCCCTTGTCTCTTCAGGCGAATCTTACTACACCAATTGATTATTTTCAATTGCAATAGGGCGTGGTATAATCCCCCCATGCTTCGCTATTTAACCGCTGGAGAGTCACACGGGCCGGCGCTGGCCGTTATTTTGGACGGCTGTCCGGCAAATCTATCAATATCGGGAGAAGATCTGGCGCTTGACCTGGGTCGCCGGCAAGAGGGGGCCGGCCGAGGCGCCAGAATGAAAATAGAGAAGGATACCGCGGAAATAATATCCGGTGTAAGAAATGGCTTGACGCTCGGGAGCCCAATTTCATTGCTGATAAAGAACAAAAGCACCGAGTTTTTCGATCAACCAATTACCAGGATCCGTCCGGGTCATGCCGATCTGGCCGGCGCGATCAAGTACAACCAAAAAGATATTCGCAATATTTTAGAGAGGGCCTCTGCCCGGGAAACGGCGGGACGGGTGGCGGCAGGAGCGGTTGCCAAGAAATTATTGGCTGAATTTTCGATAAAGGTTGCCAGTCGGGTAGTTCAGGAGGGGGGAGTAGAGGGGGCGGAGATCATCGCGGCGATCGCCAAGGCGAGAGAGAAGGGGGACACCTTAGGGGGTGTTTTTGAGGTTGTTGTCTCCGGGGTTCCTGTTGGCTTAGGAAGTTACACGCAATGGGACCGTCGCTTAGACGGTAAATTGGCCCAGGCGCTTATGGCCATTCCGGCCATAAAAGGGGTGGAGATTGGACTTGGTTTTTCTGCCGCTGCCCTATTGGGATCAAAGGTTCATGATGAGGTGTTCCACGATCCCAACCGTGGTTTTTATCATAAAACCAATCATGCCGGTGGTTTGGAGGGGGGGGTGACCAACGGTGAAGAGTTGGTCTTAAGAGCCGCAATGAAACCGATCTCAACCCTTTTAAATCCACTAAATTCAGTTGATTTAGGCACAAAAATGCCGGCCAAAGCTCATGTTGAGCGCTCAGATGTCAGCGCGGTAGAAGCGGCGGGGATAGTGGGCGAAGCGGTCGTCGCGCTGGAAATCGCCAATGCTTTCCTGGAAAAATTTGGCGGAGACAGCCTGGAAGAGATCAAGGATAACTTTTCCTCTTATCAAAAACGCCTCTCTATGCTATAATAACAAAGGCTTTGCGTCAGACAAGCAGAGTTATATTTTTAGAACGAGGTTAAAACATGGCAGCAAAAATCAAGTTGCAAAGAGTCGGAACGAAAAACAGGCCGGTATACCGGTTGGTCGTGCAGGATGAAAGCCGCTCCCCATCGAGCGCGGTAATTAATGTGCTGGGTAATTACCAGCCCGGGATCGAAACCCCGCTTTTTAATTTAAAGGATGAACAGATCAAGGAATGGCTGAAAAAAGGAGCCCAACCGACTGAAAAAGTCAGGATCCTGCTTGGCAAAGCCGGGATAATGTCACCCATCGACCTGGCCAGCCTGCCAAAACGCAAATCCAAAAAGGAAGTTCCAGCCGCTCCCGCCGAGGCAAAAGCGGCCGAAGAAAAAGCCCAGGGAGGCTAGCAAAATGAAAGAGCTGGTCGAATATATCGCGAAATATCTTGTCGATAAGCCGGAGCAGGTCGACGTCAAAGAAATCGACGGCGACTCGCTCAACGTGATCGAAGTCAAGACCGCGCCGGAAGACTCCGGCAAAGTGATCGGCCGAGAGGGACGGATCGCCAACGCGATCAGAACGATCGTCAAAGCGGCGGCCGCCAAACAGCAAAAAAAGGTCAACGTCGAGATTATTACCGAAGACAAGCAACAGGGAGGAGTTTAACATGGCGGAAGGGATAGAATTAAAAAGGGTTGTTATGGTTAAAGCGATCGTGACCGAAGCTTTTAAGCAAAACCTGATCAAAGAACTGGAAAGAGCTATCGCCAACCTGGAAGGCCAGTTGGGACAAATGGAAAACCAGAGTAAAAATTACCTGGAAGACTTGAAGAAAAAAGGATTAATGCAAAAAGCGGCCGCGTTCAAGCACCAGCTTGACGAAGAACGCAACCGGCAGGCGGCCTCAAAATCGGATCTGATGATGAAGATCGAAGAAGCCAAGCGGTTGCAGATCGGCTCGGAATTTGTGCAAGGCCCCCTGGAAGGGCCGGTTTCGGTCAATATCGGCGATAATTTGTACAAGAAGGTCGGCGGCGCCGAAATCCTTGTAAAAGATGGGATAGTCCAGGAGATCCGCGGCGCTTAAATGCGCGTCGACGTACTAACCCTTTTCCCTGAAATGTTTCAGGGACCGATGAGCGAAAGTCTGATCCAAAAGGCCCGGGAAAAGGGCCTTTTGAATTTACGGGTCGTTAACATCCGCGACTTTGCCCTCGATAAGCACAAAACAGCCGACGATACTCCCTACGGCGGCGGGCCGGGGATGGTCATGAAGGCTGACATTGCGGCAAAGGCCGTAAGATCCTTGACAATGGAAAAGAACAAAAGAGTTATTTTACTTTGTCCGACGGGTGAGCCTCTTACCCAGGCCAAGGTAAACCAGCTTGCTGGTTATGAGCAATTAGTTTTTGTTTGCGGCCATTATGAAGGGATCGACGATCGGATCGTCCCGTTGATCGACGAAAAAATCTCGGTCGGCGACTTTGTCTTGACCGGGGGGGAGCTTCCGGCGATGATCGTGATAGACGCGGTCGCCAGACGGATCCCAGGGGTGGTCAAAGAAACCGCTTCAGTTGAAGGGGATTCGTTCTTTGCCGGACGGCTTGACTGGCCATGTTATACGAAGCCGGAAAACTTTGAAGGGGTTCGGGTCCCGGAGGTCTTGCTTTCCGGACACCACGCGCAAATCGATCGTTGGCGCAAAAAGGCCGCTCTGCGGTCGACTTTTTTGCGCAGACCGGATCTGTTGGCCGAGGTTGAATTTAATAATGACGAGAGAGCTCTTTTGACAGAAATAATCGGAGAACCGAATTGATGAGCAAACTGTACCTGGCCTTACTTCATCATCCGGTCTATAACAAGAGAAAAGAGGTCGTGACGACCTGCATTACCGGGTTTGACCTGCACGATATCGCCAGATCGGCCGTGACGTTCGGGATAAAAAAATATTTTGTGGTCAATCCTTTGCCGACGCAAAGAAGTTTTGCCCAGAGAATATTTGAGTTTTGGATGGACGAGGGGAGCCGGGAGTTCAACTGGACCCGGGCTGAAGCCTTTCAATTGATCAGAATAACCGATACACTGGAGTCGGTCATTGCCGAAATAACCGAGGTTGAAGGCCAAAGGCCGAAGGTGATCGCTACATCGGCCAAGCCGAGAGGGACGATCAAATTTGAATCCCTTCGGCAAGAGTTGAAAGAAAAAGACGGAGCTTACCTGCTGTTGTTCGGGACCGGGTGGGGGATGGCCGACGAGGCTTTTGAAGGAGTGGACGGAGTACTTGACCCAATCGTTGGACCGACGGAATACAATCATTTGTCAGTTCGGTCGGCGGTTGCTATAATATTAGACAGACTGCTTGGCAATTAGCCGGCGGTCGGAGAAAAAAGGAGCGATATCATGTCAGTGATCCAGGAAATCGAAAATAGCACAAAAAGGAAAATCCAGAATTTCAAAGTAGGAGATACAGTTAAGGTCTTTTCCAAGATCATCGAAGGCGGGAAAGAAAGGGTCCAGGGGTTTGAAGGGATCGTCCTCAAGCTTTCAGGTGTGGGCGCCCGGAAAAACTTTACCGTTCGCAAGATTGTCCAGGGGGTCGGAGTGGAAAGGACCTTCCCGATGAACTCACCGAAGATCGACCACGTTGACCTGCTGCGCAGCGGCAAGACCCGCCGGGCGAAGCTTTATTATTTAAGGAAAAGGATTGGGAGCCGCGCCATAAGGGTTGAAGAAGGAGTCGCGGAAAGTGCCCAGGCTTAATCACTGGATCTTTGACTGGCTGGAAACGATCGTTGTCGCCCTTCTGTTAGCGCTGGTCATTAGAGCCTTTTTCCTGCAGGTGTTTTGGATCCCTTCCGAGTCGATGGTCCCCAGTCTTGACATCGGGGATCGGATCGTCGTCAATAAGGTTATTTACCACTTTCGCCAGCCTCGCCGTTTTGAAGTCGTTGTTTTCCGCCAGACCCCGGAGGTCGGGCCGGGGAAAAAGGACTTGATCAAGAGGTTGGTCGGCTTGCCGGGAGAAAAACTGCAGATTAGAAAAGGGATTATCTACATTAACGATCAGCAGGTTATAGGCGCGCACCCCAAGAACGACGACTTCGGCGATTTCGGACCGATTAATATACCCCAGGGATACTGCTTTGTGATGGGTGACAATCGGGGGGCTTCGTTTGACAGCCGCTACTGGAGGGATTCTTCCGGGACCTTAAAATTCCTGCCGATGAAGAACTTGATCGGCCAGGCAATGCTAATGATCTGGCCCTTGAACAGGATCGGCTTAATACCATAATTAATGCTTTCCGCCGTTTACGAAAATCGCCTTGCCCGCCAGGGCTTCAAGCTGGTTGCGGGCGTTGATGAGGCTGGCCGAGGCCCTCTGGCCGGTCCGCTGGTCGCCGCCGCGGTTATTCTCCCTATCAACTATGATTTGCCGGGACTAAACGACTCCAAGCAACTCTCCGCCCGTCGGCGGGAAATACTTTTCGATCAGATTAGGAATATCGCCCTGGCGGTCGGTTTTGCCGCCGTTAGCCATACCGTCATTGATCGGATCAATGTCGGCCAGGCCAATTACCTGGCGATGGAAAAAGCGATTGCCGCCCTTAAGATCCAACCCGATTATTTGTTGATCGATGGCGGACGTTATCGTTTAAAGGTCAGCATTCCAATGCGGGGGATAAATGGAGGAGATGCGATCTCGCCGTCGATCGCCGCCGCTTCGATCATTGCCAAGGTGACCCGCGACTGCTTGATGGAAAAATATCACGAGAAATATCCGCTGTATAATTTCTTGGCCCACAAAGGCTACGGGACAAAAGAGCATCTTTCCCTCATTAAAAAGCACGGCTCTTGCCCGATCCACCGGCGATCTTTTGGCCCGGTCGCCAGAACCCTCCGTTCCGCTTGACATACAAACAAGGACGTTGATATAATCCGTGTCAATCAACGAAGAGAGGAGGTGAAGTGAATGAACAAACAAGATCTCTGCGCTTTCGTTTCCAAACAAACTAAAATGCCAAAAGCCAAGATAATGAACATTTTAGACACTACCTTTAACGCGATCGAAGGGTCGCTGAAAAAGGGGCAGAATGTTCGTCTCGTCGGCTTTGGAACCTGGAAGAAGCTTCGCCGCAAAGCTCGCCCCGGACGGAACCCGCAAACCGGGAAGAAACTGACCATCCCGGCTCGCAACGTCATCCGATTCTCCATGGGCCAGCATCTTTACGATGCCGTAAACTAAACAATTCCCCTCATCATCCAGACCGGAAGATGGGGGGATTTTTTTTGGCAATAAGATTGCTGGTTATGCCGCATGGCAATGAACAGTTATTTGCTTGGCGTAAGCGGCGAATCGATCGCGGAAAAGCACTACTTAAGCCTGGGTTACAAGGTCCTGGCGAAAAATTTCCGCTCGCATCAGGGTGAGATAGATCTGGTCGCGAGCCTTGGTTCTCTTCTCGTCTTTATCGAAGTAAAAAACTATTCCTACCGAAACTTTTGTCCTCCAGCGGCGGCGATCCGCAAAAGTAAAAAAGAAAACATAGTCCATGCCGCCCGATATTATCTTTATAAGAATAAGATCAAAGAGACTAATTGCCGTTTCGACGTTTTGACGATAACTCGCCACCTGGGGAATGACCCGATCATTGAACGGATCGAGAACGCGTTTGAGGTGACAGGATGCTGACCAAAGTAATTTCTGCCGCGGTTAACGGATTGGAAGCGATCTTCGTTGAGGTCGAGATAAATTCACAAAAAGGTCTTCCCGGACAAACGATCGTCGGTTTGCCCGATGCCTCGGTGCGCGAGTCGCGCGATCGGGTCCGTTCGGCGATCTTAAATTCCGGTTATGAGTTCCCGCCGGGATATTTTACGATCAACCTGGCGCCGGCCGATATCAGGAAAGAAGGGCCGATGTATGACCTGCCGATCGCGTTGGGGATACTCGCCCTGGCCGGGACGATAAAAAACGAGTTTCAGGAGCTGATCGTCTTAGGCGAGCTCTCTTTGGATGGGACCGTTCGCCGGATAAACGGCATTTTACCGATCTGTCTGGCGGCGAGAAGAGCGGGCTGGAAAAAGATCATGGTCTCTTTGGAGAACGCCGATGAAGCTTCGCTGGTTGAGGGAATAGCTGTCTTTGGGGTTGTGAACCTGCGCCAGGCGATCGAACACATTAACGATGAGAATCGCCTGGCGCCTCATCATGTCGACGTCAAAAAACTGCTTGAAGGTGAGATAGAAAGCGAGCTCGACTTTTTTGACATCAAAGGGCAGGGGTACGGCAAAAGAGCCCTGGAGGTTGCGGCGGCCGGCGGGCACAACATCCTATTGGTCGGTTCTCCCGGTTCCGGCAAAACCATGCTGGCCAGGCGCCTCCCCGGGATCCTTCCCCCTCTTTCCATTGAAGAAGCGCTTGAGGTTGCCACTCTCTATTCGGTGGCCGGTTTGCTGGGGAGTAAAACGCCGCTGGTGAAACGGCGCCCGTTTCGCTCTCCCCATCACACGACCTCGGACGTCGGGATAATCGGCGGCGGGCGGGTCCCCAAGCCGGGAGAGGTCTCACTTTCGCATTTGGGGGTCCTTTTTCTTGACGAATTCCCGGAATTTGACCGTCGGGTTTTAGAGGTCCTGCGCCAGCCGATGGAAGACGGTCAGGTGACGATCTCCCGGGCCCAGGCGACCCTGACCTACCCGGCGGAATTTATGTTGGTGGCGGCGATGAACCCTTGTGCCTGCGGCAATTATTTGGACCCGGTCAAACCGTGCGTTTGCTCGCCGCTTAAAGCGCAGAATTATTGGGCCAAGCTTTCCGGCCCCCTGCTGGACAGGATCGATCTGCAAGTTGAGCTCCCCAGGTTAAGCCGCGATGAGTTGACCGCCCAGCCGGACGGCGAAGGGTCGGCAAGGATCAGGGAGAGGGTTGTTGCCGCCAGGAAGAGGCAGAAAGAGCGCTTTAAAGGAAGCAAAACATTCTGTAATTCCAGGATGACCTCAAAACAGCTCCGGGAGCATTGCCGGCTCGGAAAAGAAGCCGAAAACCTGCTGAAGTCGGCGGTAGTTCACCTGGGATTAAGCGCCCGCTCTTACGACCGGGTACTCAAAGTTTCCAGGACCATTGCCGACCTTGAGGGGGACAACGATATTGCCGCTCCGCACGTGGCGGAAGCGACCCAGTATCGGGCGCTTGATAGAAAAAGTTATAAGTAGTAAGTGGTACTAATGTTGCAGGAAGGAAAAGTTTATGTATAAAGTAGTTTATCAGTTGCCGGTCAATCAGGTCAGAGAGATAAAAATGAGCGGCAAGGAGCTAAAGATCTGGCTACGCTGGTCGTGGCTCCGGGAGAGAATTATCAAATATTCCCCCTGTCAGCCAAAAAGAAGGCGCGGTTGACTTTTGAGGATACCGAGCCTATAATTGACCCGGAAAATCCCAGTTTACCCAAGGAGGGTCTTTGATGAAAAAGAGGATTTTGGCTCTGCTGGCTGTTGTTCTAATTTCCACTTCCGCTTTTGCCGTTATTAAAGAACTCGTGACTGCCGATTCCTCGCTTGTTAAAGTTGGGGATGGAGTGATCGTGCCGATCGGCGCGGAGGTTAAAGACGCGGTTTCAATCGGCGGCAACGTCACCGTTTTTGGCAAAGTTACCGGTTCAGCGGTCTCCGTCGGCGGGAATGTTGTGCTGAAGGAGAGCGCGAAAGTCCAAGGGGACGCGGTCGCGGTTGGCGGCATGCTTGTTAAGGAACCGGGAGCGGTGGTGAAAGGGAGCGTCGTGGAAGTGACCGCGCCGGGAGTTGGACCAGCGATGGTCTTCTTTACCAGCGGCGGGATGGTCAAAGGGTTGTTTTTCTTTAAACTACTGACCTTCATTGGATTTATCGTCTTGGCTATGATCATGGTGGTCCTTTTTATGGACCCTCTCGGCAAGGTTTCGGGCTCGATCGAAACCAATTTAATGCGGACATTCCTGATCGGGACGCTCGCTTTTCTCCTTTTTCTGCCGGTCATCTTTATCTTGATGATAAGTTTGATCGGGGTTATGATCATTCCTTTGTGGGTGTTGTTGGTTGGCCTTGCCGCTTTCTTTGGCTATTTTGGCGCGGCCCATCTTTTGGGGAAGAAAACCTTAAACGCGTTCAAGGTCTACAATAAGCCGATGATGGTCGAGACCCTAACCGGTGTCACCCTCCTTTTTCTGGTCGGCTTGATCCCGATAATTGGGTTTTTCGTGAAGTTTTTTGCCGCTCTTTGCGGCCTTGGAGCGGTCTATTTGACCAAGTTCGGCACAAAATAGCTTTTTAGCCTCGTCTAAGTTATTTCTTTTGGAGTGAAATTCTCGTAAGATCTCACCGAAAAGCAGGTATATGAGAATTTCGAGAATACGCCACATTTTTCCCGCCATAGCGCTAACCGCCGCGGCGGCCTGCGGAATTTCAAAAGAAAGGCACTCAATCCCGCTTGATCAAGCTTCAACGCTCGATCACGTCAGTTATTATGTGGTCCGCAACATCTGCGGACACCCCAACGATGACCAGGCGATCCCGATGCGACATGCGCTGGAAGCGAGCGGGATTAAGACGGTCCTTGACTTGAGGCAAAGGGAAAACAGACTGTCAGGGGTCTGGGCCGGCGGAATTCAAGAGTTAACCGGCGTAATAGTGCTCGACGCGGCCAGTTTGCCGGCTTGTCCGCCAATTGCCGCGCCCGCGTCGATATTGCCGGCCCTTCCGACACTCGCTCCTCCAAGCGCCAGCCTTGTTCCCCCGCCGCCAGCCAGTTCAGCGCCGTCGATTATTCCCCCCCCGGTAAGATCAATTCCGGCCTCAACCGGCAGTCGACCGCCGGCGAAAGAGATCCGATGCCCATTGGGCCAGATTGTGGTCGGCGGCCAGTGCAAGGACAATTGAGGAGAGAATCATGGAAATAAACGCGATCTGCACAGTAGAAAGAGGACGGGTGATCGATCCGGCCAAGGCGCAAGATAATGCCGACGCGTTAAATATTTTGTCGGAGATGAAAGCCGTTCAAACCATGGCCCAGGTGATCGAGGAATTAAACGGCGCGATCGGCGGATTGGTCTTTACCGATGAAACGAGCCGAATATTTATCGATCTGGCCCGCTCGACGACGGAAACCGATCCTTTTGAAAAACGCCTTAGGATCTTAAATGACATGGTCGCGGAATTGACCAGAAGGAACAAACTGACCGTCCTGAAAGAGGACGTCGACAACTTACAATTAGCCATCGGCAAGATCCAGACAGCCAGGCAAGAATATCAGGCATTGCGCGGACAATTGTCGCAGGCGACCCAAAACCTTGAGTTTGTTCTCTCTCGTGACAGCAATCGACTAAGAGGCTTGTCGTTAACTTATCTTCCCTCGCTCCGTGACCTGGTCCTCCAGCTTAACGGTCGTTTGCCGTCAGGCAGTAAACTTGATCAAACGGCAATCACCCTGGAAGCGATCAATGCCAAAATTGGAACTATTTGCGGCGACATCAGTAAGCCTGCGGAACTACGGGCCAATCGTCTCGCGCCGACTAAAAAGTTGGCTCCTGTTGCCGAGTCCCCCGCCGGCGAGAGGTATCGATTGGTATTGGGGGGAGGATACGCGACAGGTGAAGCGGGAGGGATCGTTGGTTTAGGAGGAGCCTCCTGGCAAATATTTAGAAGCGCAACCTTCCGGGGACAAGTTGATTACCGCGGCGCGTTAGCGCTGGCCCCAAATATCGGCGAATCCCGGTCGGGAGCGGACACGTTGACCGGAACAGCGGAGTGGAGAACAGAGGGAATGAACGCCCATATCCAAATTGGGGGAGAGCGGACCAGAACGACAACTCTTGACGCGGATGCCGCGCGGCTTGTTCCAAACACATTTGGTTTTAGCCAAAATGGACGGTTCAATTTTCAATTATCGAAAAAGTTTGGCCTAACCATTGAGGACGCTCTTTTTATCGGCCGAAGAAATGACGAGCCGCAAACGGTTATTTTTGGCGCGGCGGGAATTTCATTAAGGATCAGCGAGCCGCTTAATGTTTTCGCGGGAGGGATATTTGGGGGCGACCGCCAGCTTGGTGGAACAGGCGTAGGCGGCTATGGCGGAGGGGCCTGGCTTAGCGAAAGGCTTGACGCCGCCGCGCGGTTTGACTTTGACTCTTGCAGAGGGGCTCAATTGCGCGCTGTTGCCTTTTTTGGCGGCGATTTGGCCGGCGGGCCGAGCTTTACATTAATTAACAGGGATAACTATCAGCAAATAAGAGCCGGCGCTCAAGGCCGGATCAGATTTGGCCGGATATATATTCAGTCAGAAGTTGCCGGCGGAAAGATCAGTGACGAAGCCGGCGCGATCAGTCCGGTTTCCGCGATGATCATGGTTGGTTACGGCGCTCTTCAGCCGGCGACCTTGCCGCTTAATCCGTTATCCATAGATTCGCCGCGGGGGGCTTTTTAATGGCTAGCTCGATTAGTAAAAGAATCGCCGGTGTGGATCGCTTCGCGAATCGACACCCCATTGCTTCCGGCGTCGCCAAAGCGGGGTTGATCGCCGCTTGCGCGGCCGGTGGGGGATACGGGAGTGTCAAAGCCTCATTTAACGACCCTCTCTATAAGCCGTGGTCGCATTTAGTCGCGGCCCTGGCGAGCGCGGTTTTAGGCTATGGCGCGCATAAAGTTTTGGTCGCAGATCGGTTAACGATCTCTGGCCGAGCCATGGAAATTGAAAGGAAACAAGGAGAGCTTGCCGCTCTTCAATCGATGAAAGAGGATTATCTTCACCAGACCTTTTTGGAGCGCTACGAGGTCAAGCGGCCGCTGGGACAGGGAGGGATGGCGTCAACATTGTTGGTTTATGACCGGAGACTTGACCTGGAAGTTGTTTTAAAGATCCCTTTGGAAGGATCGCTCAATGATCCGGCGACGATCGCCCGGTTTGAAAGCGCGGAAGCCAGGAATCAGGCCCGCCTGGTGATCGAAGGAGTGGTCCACCTGTACGACCTGGGCCGCTTGAGCGCGAAAACTTTTGAAATGCTGACCGGTCGGCCTTTGCAGGGCTACAATGGTTCGATCCCGTACATCACCATGGAATATATGCCCTCGGGGACGTTGGAGAATATTGTTGAAAAAAAACAACAACAGGAAGGGATCAATTATTTCCCCGTGGATTACGTCCTTGACCTGGGGATCGCCATTGGCGAAACTTTGCTGGCGGTCCATCGCGAAGGGATCGTCCACCGCGACCTGAAGCCGGACAACATCTTTATCTATCGCCCCGAAGGGGAAGACAGGGACCGCTTTAAGATCGGCGACTGGGGATTGGCTAAATATATCCGCCGGGAGCTGGGGAAAAAATCGCTCAAACTTACTCAAGCGTATAAACAGGGGGTCTTCGGCACCCCTCTTTATATGTCTCCTGAAGTCTGGAAGGGGGAAGAAGCTGACTGGCGGGCCGATTATTACGCCCTGTCGGTCATTATCTTTGAATTGATCACTGGACGAGCCCCCTATCCAATCAAACCGACCGACGACGCTTCCGCTTATGGCAGGCGGGTTACGGACGAAAATATCCCACTCCCGGATTTTAGCTTTTTAGGCGAACCGCTGGGGGACTTTTTCGCCAAGGCATTCCAGAAACGAGCCGAAAACCGACACCCTTCGGCGCGGGTCTTTGTTGACGAGCTGAAGCAGATCCGGCGGAACCACTTATTGCAATTTGGCCAAACCAACTTTTCTCTTTCGATGGTCAATATTGGAGGACAAAATGATCAATAGAATGGGAATGATATCCAGGGTTCGTCCGCAAACAGCGCTACCAACACCAATACCAAACGTACGGGCCACCAGGCTTGGCCAGTCGACCGGTTTGGCGGCGATGATTACCGCCGCCCATCTGACGATCGGCTGTTCTTTCGCGGCGGAGATGCTGGCTCCGGAGAAGGTACAAGCAGTAAACGATGCCTCTTTGACCGATGTCGACGGGAAAGATGTTTTAAACGATACGGTTGAAGATATCTTAGACGGGGGGAAAGAAGCCGACGCCTTAGCCGATGTCGCGCTGGATACTATTATTGACGTGAACCAGGACACCCCTGATGTAATCCCGGATGTGATCCCTGATGTGGAACACGATACTCCTTTGGACACGATACTTGATGTTATCCCGGACATTACCGAAGATGTGGTCCAGGATGTTGCTGAAGACGTTAAGCCGGATATTATTCCTGATGTGATAGAAGATATCGCGCAGGATATTATCCCGGATATTACCGAAGATGTGATTCAGGATGTTCTTGAAGCTGAGGCAGAGGCGGACGTAGCCGATGGGCCGGTTTGCTCCACCCAAAATTTTACGGAAACTGAAAACTGGCAGGGGACGATCGATCCTCAAAACAGTTTGGATATTACGACCATTCCTGGCTCGATCATCTTAGGCTTAAGTGTTACTTCCGGCTCATATATCGTGACTATTGATACGGGGACCCCGTTTAATAATTTTAATGATGGAGCGACTTTGAACTGGAACGCGGATACTCCAAGCGGAACCTCATTAATAGTTGAGACTGAATCTGGAGATGGGGCGTCAAATTGGTCTGGGTACCTGCCGCTGGGACCGGGCAATACGATAGTTAATCAACCGAATCGCTTTCTGCATGCCAAATTTATTTTTAGTACAACCGGAGCCGCTACCCCTCAATTCAACGATTATACTTTAAATTTCTGCGCGTATTAATTGATAATAAAATACGAAAAGGGGATATTGGCAGACGCGTTATTTCCATCCAATGTCGCGACCCGAAAAGCGACGCCATTGCTAACCAGTGAAACCCGGATTCCGCCATTTGTGTTTGCGGAAGCGTTGTTGCCGATAGAAAGCAAAATAATGCTGTTTGACGTTACAGAGGTATTTGCGATATCAGTAAACGTAACGCCAGAAGTAATCGTCCCTGTTCCAGCAATCATATTCGACCCTGTTTTAACCCCAAGTTTCCCCCCATTAACGAATAAAGCGTAGTTGTTCCCGCTCGCCTCCGCTGAAACCGACATCCCTTTAAACTGTTTATTGTCGTCAAGTGGGAGGATTTGTCCGGCGGTCGCGGTTGAGTTGGCGTGAAAGCTGTCGACCGTATCGGCGTTCCCGCCGCTGGAGACTGGAATGACCGACGCGTCAAGTTTTCCGCTGGTGGTGACTGGAATAAAGCTGCCACTGCCGGTCGCGGCCGGTGAATATCCCCCAAGAGTGGTCGCTGATTCGGCCTGGCCCGCTGTTACCGCGTAGGCGACGGAGAGGATCTCGAGTCGGGGAGAGAGAGTTTCTGTCCCAATGGTAATTTCGAGCCAGCGGCGGCCGGAGGCGAGCTCGGTATAACCGAGCGGGCCGAGCTGGACATTGTAGAGGCCGTTGCTCACGACAACTTCAGGAGAAGCCATGGTCCAAAGAGCAGTCCCGGCGGTTGCGACGTCATAGAGCTTAAAGGTCAATTCTTTGGTTCCGGTCACCAGGCGCCCCTGGTCGTCGCGCAGGACCCCTTGATAATTGAGATAAGATGGGACGGCCAGAGCGGGAGCGGCCAAGCATAGAAACAATAGCATGGCTGTCAGCTGTTGTGCTTTGAACTTAACCGCGCAATTAATCGTTTTCATAAAGCCACCTCTTGCTTGATAATTATAGCATTTCTTGACACCCCGGGTGAAAAACTATAGGATTTAAATATGAAGTTGCTCCTGATCATTGTTTCACTGGTTTTGTTTTTATCCCCCGGGTTTGCTTATAGCACCACTCCGGAAGCGTTAACTATGACCCCGGCCATTTCTACCGGAACAAATTATATTAATTATGGAGTGGCGGGTGAAAGCGTCGCCGGATTGATCTATGGTGGTGGCTATGGAGGGAGCGTTGGCTTGGCTTCAATGATCTATACGCCCCTATTCCCTCAAGCGGGAGGAGCGGTCGCGATAATCCCGAGCGGCGAAGGAGAGGCCATAGTTTATCCAAATCCGTTCGTACCGGTTAGCCAGCCGGTGACCATCGCGTATAAGTATGCCGTAGACGCTCAAGTGAAGGCATATGTTTTTGATATTTCCGGAGGACTTATTAAGCTGATTTCTGATACCAGCGCCAATCGCGGGAGTGACGGCTATAGTCGGGTTGTCTGGGACGGCAGATCGGTCTTTGGCGAAAGCGTAGACAACGGGGTCTATTTTGTTCGGATAGTAATAGACGGCCGCACGATCGCTAAAACAAAAGTAATCGCATTGCGATAAGTCGCGGGCTATCCCATTACAACATCGACGTTGTACTCTTCCCCCGCTTTGCCGACCGGCAGAATATTGGATTTCAATTCCTTGCCGTCCAATGTAACTTGTTTAACCCCTTTGCTGACCCCGCTGGGGTTCTTTACCGAAATATTGTAGGTGGCGCCGCGAAACTGCCGGCGGGCGGTAAAACCTTTCCAGGCTTTAGGAATACAAGGATCGATCGTCAATCCTTTATAGTCGGCGCGGATCCCGATGATATATTGCGACATGGCGACAAAGTTCCAGCAGGCGGAACCGGTCAGCCAGGAATTCTTTCCTTCGCCGAAGTCTTTGTGGTCGCGGCCGGCGATCATTTGGCAGTAAACGTATGGTTCGGTCTTGTGCAGGTCGGCGATCTTGAGGCGGGCTGACGGCAGGATCGCCCGGTAATAGGCAAAAGCCTGGTCGCCGCGGCCGATCAAACATTCAGCGATCATTGCCCACGGGTTAGGATGGCAGAAGATCGCTCCGTTCTCCTTGAGCCCTGGAGGATAAACGCCGATCGAACCGAGCTGCCAGTAGAATTTGGAATAGGGGGGGGTCATGACCATGATCCCGTGTTCGGTCGAGAGGTTCTTTTTAACCGAGTCCATGCACTGTTTGGCCCGTGCCTCGTCGGCGGTGCCGGAGAGGACCGCCCAGGCCTGGCTTTCCAGATAGATCTTTCCTTCTTTACAGTTCTTGGAGCCGACCGGTTCCAGTTCGTCGGTGTAAGCGCGGGTGTACCACTGGCCGTCCCAGCACTTTTCGTTGATGACCGCCTTCATGTCATCGGCGATCTTGGTATGTTTTTTGACGTCATCTTTTTTGCCGAGGAGGTCAGCCAGTTTGGCCATTTCATAAGCGCCTCCGACCAGCATCTGCGCCACCATGACCGATTCGGCTTTCCCTTTTCCCTGGTCGAGGTTGAGACAGTCGTTCCAGTCGGCAAAGAGGATCCGCGGGATCCCATGCTCGCCGATGTTTGATGTCGAAAAGTTGATCGCCCGGGCGAGATGCTCGTACATCGTTCCGGAATCTTCGCCGGCGAAGGTTACTTCTTCTTTGAGGAAGTTAACGTCGCCCGTCTCTTTGACATAGCCGGCGGTCGAATAGATCAGCCAGAGGTGGTCGTCGCCGTATTTGTGGTCGGAAGGATTGGCTTTCTTGTAAAGCGGCGAATACTGGTGATAGGCGCTCCCATCTTTTAGTTGGGTGGCGGCCAGGTCTTTGATCCGCTCTTTAACTTTACCCGGGATCATGTGGACGAAACCGAGGGTGTCCTGGTTGGAATCGCGGAAACCCATGCCGCGGCCGATCCCCGATTCATAATAGGAGGCGGAGCGGGACCAGTTGAAAGTGGTCCGGCATTGGTACTGGTTCCAGACGTTGGCCATCAGGTTTAATTCTTCATCCGGGGTTTCGACCGCAAATTTGTTGAGGTTCCCTTCCCAGTATTCAGCTAATTTTTTGAGCTCTTTTTCGATCACTTCTTTTTTGCTGAACTGTTTCACTTTCTTTGCCGGACCTTCGAGGTTGTCTTCGAAGCCGAGGACAAAGATCAGGGTCTTGGTCCCTCCCTTTTTCAGTTTAACGGGAATTTTAAGGGCGCCGACCGGCGACCAGCCGCAGGCGATGGAGTTTTTCATCTTTCCCTCGACGACTCCGCGCGGGGCGGAGAAATCGCCATAAGTCCCCATGAAGTCGCGGCGCTGGGTGTCAAAGCCTTTTGGCAAGGCGTTGGCGCAAGCCAGGAAGCCGACGAGGTCGGGATTGACCCGGTGGCGGGAGAGGTGATAGATTATCCCGTCTTTATATTCGGTCTGGCCGATGTTCAGGTTATATTGGTAGTCGGTCATGTCGTTTAAGGCATCCCAGAGACAGAACTCAACGAAAGGGAAGACCGAGAGATCGCGATCTTTATTGGAACTGATCTCCAGCATCCAGATCTCCAGATTTTCGCCCAGCGGGACAAAGTAGGTGGTTTTAGTCTTGATCCCGGCGTATTCCGAGTTGATGACGGTGTAACCGATCCCGTGGCGGCATTCGTATTTATCAAGCTTCATCGTCGGTTGCCAGGAGGGAGAGAAGAATTTTTCGGTCTTATTGTCGCGAACGTAAATATAACGTCCGCCCCGGTCCATCGGAACATTGTTGTAGCGATAGCGGGTCAAGCGCCGTTCTTTAGGGTCTTTATGGAAGCTGTAACCTCCGGCGGTGTTGGACATTAGGGCGCAATATTCATCGGCGCCTAAATAATTGATCCAGGGGAGTGGGGTATCGGGGCGGGTAATAACAAACTCTTTGTTCTGATTATCGAAATGACCGTACTTAGACATTAGACTGTTCCTTTCTTTGCTGGGAATATCCCATATTTTAGCATAAAACTAGCGATGGGAAAAGAGGGAAAAATGGGTTAAGCCAGTTCTTTCGCGACCAACGAGGTCCACTTCTTGTTACCGTTTTTGATCTGTAAGAATAGGCTGAAGTTGGCGTAAACCGCTTTTCCCTTGCCGATTTTCCTGGTGAAAACCTGTTCGGTCCGCGGTTTTCCCTGCAAGCCATCAAGGAATCCCGCCGGTTTTGGTTCTGTATATTCATATTTAACGCCAACCAGATCCTCCATCAGCGGATGTTCGTTAAGATGTCCCAGCTCATTCTTCAGTCCAAAACGGGCTTCGGTGATCAGTTTCCCGCCGGCGTTGATCCACTTCTTTAAATTATCGTATTGCTTTTGTGAGAGGAGATAGGGATTAGGCGTCAAGATCGTTTTGTAAGGTAAGTTGCCGCTATCGAGCTCTCTTTCGAAGATAAAATCGACCGGTTCCCCTTTTTGGAAAAGGACGGAGTGGGCGCCGCCGATCGAGAGGATCGAATGCATCATGCCGATGTCGGAGCGGACCGCTTCCCATTGTCCGGCGATTCCGCGGGGTGGGCCTTGTTCCTGATAAGTTTGGATCTCACTGCCGCGCAGGTAGGCGATGGCAACTTTGGCTTTTACGTTGGTCTTCTTAAGTTTGCCGGAGCGGATCTCGCTCGCCAACTTCTTGATCACTTCCAGGCGCTTGCTCGGTGTTCCGTCGACATTGCAGATCCCAAAGCCGCCGGTTTCGGCGCCAAAGAGGGGAGGCCGCCAGGCGTGGTAGAGGATCGCTTCGGCCCCATGGTCAAGGGCGGAGGTGGTCCACCCTTTGATCTCCGGACCTTCGACGTATTCCGGCGCTCCCCAGCGGACATTCTGTCCGCCCTGAAGTTCAGTAATATGAAACTCCGCTTTCGTGCCGCGGACAAAACTTCGCCACAGGTCGTAATGGAAGGCGAGTCCCTGTGGGTCCATCCGTCCGCCTTTGGGATAAATATCCAGCCCGTACCAGTCGAGGTTGCCGACCATTCTGCTGTGGTCGGGGACCCGGGTGCAGATCCCGACAAAGCCGTTGGTCCCGACCTTGTGGAGTTTGTCGTATTCGCGGACAACGTCGGCCAGGTGATTGATCCATTGGCTTAAACTGTCGGTCTTGAAACGGAACCAGTCGAGAAAAATATGGGGGGAGACCGCTTCCCAGATCCCGGCCTTAGGGGTCAGGATATCTTCGAAGCGGAAAAAGGTCGTGGTCCAGAATTTGGTCCCCCACGCCTCGTTGAGCTTTTTGATGTTGCCGTACTTATTCCTCGCCCAATTGATGAAAGCCTGGCGGGAATGCTGGCAATGGCAAAAGTCGTTGACGGTGGTGTGGTCGAGTGGCGGATAGACCGGTTCGTTGTCGACTTGCCACATGGCGACCGCCAGATGCTTAGCGTAGCGTTTGACCATGGTCCGGACCAGCTTTTCGGCGTGCGCCCGGTAATGGGGGTTGTCTTTGCAGATGTTGGGTCGGGGGCCGTATTCGGGATAAAGAGTTCCGTCCTGGGCGACCGGCTGGCTATTGGGATACTTCCGGTAGAACCAGCTGGGGACCTGCGAAGTTGGGAGGCCAAGCAGGACCTGCAAACCGACCTTTTCGCACAGGTCGAGTGCCCGATCAAGGTCGTAAAAACGGTACTTTCCCGGTTCCGGCTCGACCCAATCCCAGGCCATCTCGCCGAAACGGATGGTATTGAGCCCGCTCTCTTTGATTTGCTTGAAGGTCTCTTCCCACGTTCCCAAGGGCCATTGGTCGGGGTAGAAAGTTACGCCGAAAGGATACATAGTTCACACATTGTAGCAAAACTATGAGAGGCGCGCCACGATCTTTTCAATCTTCCGCTCCCTGATCATTGAGGCATACGGTTCGGCGATAAAGGGTTGGTCGATCTCAATCTCTTGACCGTCGAAAAAAAGTTTATATGAGATGGGGGGCTTGCCAAAAGAATCTTTCTCTTTATGATTGATATAGGTGACATCGATTTGTCCAAAGAGTTTAAAGCTTAAAGCTTGCCGCTTAAATAACCAGGCGGGGAGGATCGGTTTTAGCTGGAAGCGGAGCTTCCCTTCCGGATCGAGGGAGAAAATATTTTTCCCGGTCGTCATGATCAGCCACATGTCGATAAATTCGGCCGCTCCCCCGGAGAGGCGGGCGATAAAGCCCCGACCGTGGTTCTTAACGTTGGGGTGGGCGCTACTGACGATAAAGGAAGAGTTTTCCAGGATGCTTCGCTTGTAGACCTTCGGGTCCATGAAAGGGACCATGACCTCTTTGAAGTCGGCAAAAAATTCTTTGTACAGTCCGGCTTTGAGCAATTCCAGCATGTACTTATATTCCATGTGGACAAAGACCGACTCGTTTTCCAACCAGCCGGGGGTAAAGATCCTGGTCCGGCCGATCTCGACCGGCATCTCGGTCAGCGGGGAGTTGACCCTGTACATTTTAAGTTTTTTGTCGAAGAGGGGGCTCTCCTTGACCCGCCGGTAAATGCCTTGGTCCTTTTCAACTTTCAGGGCGTGGACGAAGCCTTCCAGAAAAAGCGGGAGCGGGGTTTGGCGGAATTCCCGGACCTTGATCTCGCTCTGGCCGGTCGTGTCATAGGCGCTGACCTCATTGATGAAATAGGTGTGGTAGTTGCCGTATTTGGCCAGGACCTTTTGGACCGCCTGGTCGCAGCGGGCGACGACCAGATCGAGCAGGTCTCCGGCTTCTTTAGGCTCGATTAAGCTTTCATGCCCGCTCACGCCGGGCTTGATCTTTTGACGGTAGTTTTCTTTGAGCTGGCCGGAGCTCTCCCAGTATTTAAAGCAGTCCCCTTCAGCGAGGACCGGCAGAAGCCGGTCGATAAATTCTTTGACCTCGACCGGCAGAGCGATCTCTTCCGTCGTTAAATGACGGCGAAGATAGGCGGCAAGCCTTTTTAGCTCCAGCGTTTCCGAGAGCGAAGAACCAAACAATCCCGGGAGGCCGTTTAAGGCGTCGTACCAGTCGGGCTTGTCCGCTTCCATTTCCAGTCCGATCCCTTCGGCGTCAAAAGAGGCCGCTTTGTTGGCGATCAGGCAGAGGAGTTTGGCCGCCAGCGTGGTGTGATAGATCTTCCCTTTGCCGTGATCGACCCGGACCGCGTTCTTGCTCCACGCCCGGTGGTTGATCGACGCCGATTTTTCCAGGTCGAGCCTCACGCTCTCGTACTGGCGGACCTTGTCGCCGCAGAGCCTGTATTTCTCCTTGCGCGGGACGACAAAATGGTCGCTGTCGTAATAGGTCAGGGTCTTCTGTTTGAAGAGGACGTCGCCGATCCGGTCGGGGTAGACCGCTTCAAAGCTTTCCAGCAGGTCGGTGTTATAAAAAGGATGGTCGATCCAATAACCCTCGCCGTGGACCGCCCCTTCCTCGACCTCTCCGCTTTTGAGGAGGTCGGCGGCAAAATCTTCCCTGGAGGTTTGATAGTCTATTCCCTCATGCTCAAAACCTTTCAGCAGTTCTCCCAGGATAAAGGGCCGGGATATCTTTTCGATCTGTTCTTTAGTCGGGGTTTTGAGGTGCTTTTTGGCCAGTGCCTCGGCAAGATGGGATGATTCGATAAAGTATTTGCTCCCCAGGACGACCAGCGGGTTGAACCCGTCAAGCTGGACCAGGTTGAAGAACCGGAAAATATTGTCGGCGCCGATCTCCGGGCTGAAGAAAAGATCGTTGCGGCGGTTTTGGTTGATGTCGCGGTAGTTGCCGTTCCCCTGGGAAAAATAGGTCGGCATCAGACGGAAGTCGTTATAGTCCCGCTCCATGTCGCCGTGCTTTCTAAAATAGAGATAGATCGGTTTGCCGCCGATCATGACCGGCAGGCCCCCCCGCATAACGTTGTCGAGGAAGGTATATCGGGAATATAGATCAAAGCTCCGGCTCGCGCTCTTAATGTCCATCAGATCGCTGATCCCGTTGATCAGGTCCCGGTTGGCGTCCGCTTTCGCGTCCAGATATTGCCGGCTCATCAGGCGGAGCCTGTCTTTGTTGAGCAGGTCAAGGCTGTCAATTTGCCCGATGATCGAAGAGATCTCAAAGTCGCAGGTCAGGGTAACCTTCGCGCGGGCGAAGGCGGCTGGAGTAAATCCGTCGGTCAATTGTTTTGGCGGAATTTTAAATGTCTTTTCCAGGAAGTTGTCGGGTCGCTCCAGGCTGGTGTTTTCGCCGAAAACGATCGCCGGATCGACGACCACCTCTACCCGCTGGCCGTCCCGGCAAAACGGGAGATAGAAATTACCTTTTCGCAGTAGTTTGGTTTCGGAGCTGTCGGAGGGGAGGACCTTCAGCTTGTAGAAGGGGGCCCCTTGCTCCAGGTTCTCTACCACGCACCAGGCTTCGATCGTTTGGCTCATTTTCTTGAGCAGGAAATCCTCAAAGCCAAAAGGGATGATGATCGGCAGGCCGTCGATTACCTCAAGCTGACGTGGTTTTTTTCCGAGATTGACGATCTTGACCCGCCGGGCCAGAGCGGGAAAGTGCTCGTCCGGGACATTGAAATAGTGGACCTCGACCCTTATTTTGAGGTCGGGATTTTCCTCGACAAGCTTCAGGTCGTGAGGATTGATCCTTAGTTCGCTCGGGTAGGGGGAGGTTTCGGAGAATGGTTCGTAAAATTCGCCGTCAACCTTGATAAAGGTCCTAAAACCCTGCAGGTGGGCGTTCCGGTAAGCCTTGTTCGCGGCATGGAACTCGATGATCGCGCCGTTCTTATCCTGGACCCCGGCGGAGGTTATGCACTGCCCCCGGTTGGCATAAAAAACCCACATGGGACAGCCAAAAATACCAGCTATACCGGGGAAAAAGCTCGAAAAAGTCGGAGCCTGGTTATAGTTCTCGATCACGAATTCATTCTGTTTGGAGATCGAGTATTTGGGCTTGTTCATGGGTAATTTATATCATTTTTCTCGACAATAGTCAAAAATAAGCGACCCGGTCGCCGAGCTTGACGCGCGCCGCGTTGATCTCTCCGGCGTTGAGTTCAATAACTTGATCAAAATCGTTTTTTGCTTCGATGTTGGTTGAGGGTCGATCCGGGGCAGTCGGGTTGACTGCTTCTTTAAGATCAACGACCTTCCCCTGCTTTAGCCAGATAAAATCAAGAGGCAAAAGCATCCCTTCCATGGTAAAAATATAGCGGCCCGGTTTTTCAAAAATAAAGAGCATTCCCCGATTCTTAGCGAGGGTTTTTCTCCAGGAGAGCCCCCGGCCGCGTTCAGTCAGATCGTCGGCAATTTCCAGTTCGTACCGCTTTTCCCCAATGACCGCGTTAGTCGTCGACCGGCCGTGAAAGATCGCCTCTGGATTGGGGCCGGGGGCCAGCATGGTCCAAAAGGTCAGTCCCAATATCAAGACCAATAAATTGATCGGCATAAGAGAAATAAATTATAGCATTTTCTTTTCCTTGACACGGGGGGCTCATTTGTTAAAATCGGAAATATCGACATGAGCGAGTATTTCATCAACACGAAAGACTTCAACTATCTGGTCAGTGATCTGATGGATAAGTCGCGTGTCGCGGCTCCGGCCGGCGAGTTTGGCCGGAAGTATTGGTTTGACGTTGACGGCGATAGTTTGGGCCGGATCGACCTTACCGGCTATCGAACGGTCGAACCGTGCAAAGCTTATTTATTTAAACCGACCGAACTGGTCGCCCGCTACTTTGACGGTGATACCCATCTGTCGGCCGGTCCCCTTGTTCTTTTGGGAGCGCGCGCCTGCGATCTGGAAGGGATAAATGTTTTAGACCGTGTTTTTGGCGAAGGAGACCAGGACCCCTTTTATTTGGTGAGCCGGGAAAAAACGGTCCTGATCGGCGCCGATTGCACCGACTGCGGCGCCAGTTGTTTTTGTTCGCTGGTCGGCGGCGGGCCATATCCGACCGCCTGCTTTGACTTGAGCCTGGCGGTCGTTCCCAACGGATACGTGGTGGAAGTGGGGAGCGAAAAAGGGAAAAAGATCATTGATGACCACCGGAATATTTTTGCCAGGGTCCTTCCTCCGGCCGCGGCGGCTAAAAAGGAGAATCGGGAAAAGGTCGAGGCAAAGCTCAAGCGGGTGAACCAGGGATTTTCTACCGGAGAATTAAGCCTCCTCCATAAGCTTAACCTGGAAAACGATATTTGGCGCCGGCTAACGAAGGATTGCGTGGAGTGCAGCGCCTGCAATTTTATTTGCCCAACTTGCTCCTGCTTTTTGCTGGTCGATGAGGCGTCCAGCGGCTTAAACAGGCGCCACAAACTCTGGGATGCCTGTTTAAAAGCGGGGTATGCAAAAGTGGCGGGAGGGGGTAATTCCCGCCCCAGGCTTTTCCAGCGACTGCAAAACCGCTATCACTGTAAATTTGATTATTCCTTTGACCGGCTCTCCCGCTATACCTGCGTTGGGTGCGGCCGCTGTATCGACGGCTGTGCCGGCAACATCGATATGCGGGAGATCTTTGCCGCTCTTGACCGGGAAATAAAAAAGTGAGGCCAGGCTAAATGACAAGCAACCCATATCAGCCGATCAGGGCGGAGATAAAAGAAGTGATCGCGGAAACGCCGCAGATCAAAACTTTTGTCCTCGCCCCGGAAAAGGAGATCGGTTTTTTATCCGGCCAATTTATGCAGGTGACAATTCCGGGGGTCGGCGAAGCCCCGTTCACCCCCTCCTCAGATCCCAAAAAAAACGACATGATCGAATTTACCGTCATGAAAGCGGGGCAGGCGACCGGCCGATTGCATGAACTGAAATCCGGCGAAACAGTCGGCTTGCGCGGTCCCTTTGGCCACCCTTATCCTTTGGACAAATATCACGGCAAGGACGTGTATATTATCGGTGGCGGAGTGGGGATCGCCCCTTTGCGCGCTCTGCTTCTTGCCCTGTTTCATGAGCTTGAGCGTTTAAACAAAATTGAGCTTCGGCTGGGGGCGCGCTCGCCGGAAGACCTCCCTTTCAAACAGGAAATGCCGACCTGGGGAAAAAGGGAAAAAACCAACCTGGTTGTTACGGTCGATCGCGGGGACGAGAAGTGGCCGGGGAAGGTCGGGGTAGTGACGGAGATCATGCTCCCGGGGGACGTGAACCCTGAAGCGGCGGCGGCCATTGTTTGCGGTCCGCCGATCATGATGAAGTTCGCGGTGAAAAAGCTCCTTGACCTGGGTTTTAGCGATAAGGATATTTATTTATCGATGGAAAAAAACATGAGCTGTGGTATCGGTAAATGTTTCCATTGCAATTTGGGCAAGCACTTGTGCTGTGTCGACGGTCCGGTCTTTACCTGGGAACAGGTCAAGGAGATCCCCGACCCATGGTGAAAAAATCGGTTTGCCTATTTTGTTCGCTTGGCTGCGGCCTGGCCTGCCGGGTCGAGGGCCGGGAGGCGGTCGCGATCGATTATGACCGGAACAATCCGGTCAATTTAGGGGCGCTTTGTCCGCGCGGTTATTATAACTATGAATTACTCAATCATCCCGGCCGGTTGACCTCTCCGAGCGTGGGGGGAGAGGATGGTTCCTGGGGAGAGGCGGCATCCAAGGTACGGCGCGAACTTCAGGGGATCGATCCTGGCTCGATCGGGATCGTTGTTTCGCCCCTGATGAGCCTGGAAGAGGGGGCGATCGCGGCGGCGCTGGCGGAGAAACTTAAGACCCGCTATCTTTGCGTGGGAGGCGGGTTGGCCGATAATGACGCCGCTCTTGGAGCCTCCTGGCGGCTGGCGGAAGACCATCCAGCCACCCTTGAGGAGATTGAGACTAGCGATCGCCTGCTGATTATCGGTGATATTTTAACGAGGACCCCCGTTCTCTCCCGCCGGATCAACGCGGTAAAAGCAAAGAAAGGGAGCCGGATAATCGTTGTCGATCCTCATCGTTCGCATGCCGCCTGGTTCGCGAGCAGGCATATAACTCTCAAGTCAGGGATGGAGGTTCTCTTTGCCGCCGCGCTGGTAAAACTGCTAAGCGGCGCCGATGAGGCGGAGCTTGCCGCGCTGACCGACAAGATAGGTGTGCCTATGAGCGCCTTGAAAGAGACGGCGGCCGATCTTTTTGGTCCGGAGCCGGGGACGGTGATCGTGGTGCCGAGCCCCAACCGGAGGCGCAACGACCTGCTGATCTATTTTGTCAGAATTCTTGCCGGTTTGACCAACAAGAAATGGATCTCTTTTCATGAAGGGGGGAACATTGTCGGCTTGAATGCTTTATTTGACGGCCGGCACCCCGGCCGGGCCCGTTATTTTGAACTGATCAAGAAGTTAAAGCAGGGGGCGATCCAGGGGCTTTTCCTTCTGGGCGAAGACCTCTCCGATCTGGAATCGGTCGCTCCGAAGTTATTGATCAAAAGCCGCTTTTTCAAGTCAAAGTTGAGCAGAGAAGCGATCTGTTTTCCTCAAGCGAGCCACCTGGAGTTGGCCGGATCGTATATTTTTTCCGGAAATCGGCGGGAAAATGCTTTGCCGCTTGTCCCGGCGGCCGGTGGGAGAGATCTTGCGGCCTGGCTCGCGGAGATATTTGAGCTTGATGTTGAAGGGGCTCGCCATCAAGCGGCTGATACAGCAGTGAAAATGGCTGGAGAGCTTTTTGATCTGGAAACGGTCATGAATGAAGCCGCAAAGATTGAGCCCATGCCTGATTGTCAGGTAGAGAATGTGACCAATTTTGCCGGCAACGAATTGGCGAGCAACTTTTTTTGGTACCGGGCAAACAACAAGAGATAAAATATGGCTAAAAGGATATATTTGAACCTGGATCTTTGCTGCGGCTGTCGTAGCTGTGCCGCCGCTTGTGCTTACGGTCACCATTTGCAATCTTTACTTGGACACGCGGTCCCGCGGGGAGAGGCGAACGTGCCGCTCCATTGTCTGCATTGCGACCAGCCGGCTTGCGCCGCCGCTTGTCCGAACGATGCGATGAAAAAAAACGCCGAGGGACTGGTCTTGCGGAGCCATATAAAATGCGTCGGCTGTCATTCTTGCGAACTGGCCTGCCCTTTTGGGGTGATCCAGCCCGATCTTTTTAAACATATTGTTCCGAAATGCGATCTTTGCCTTGATCGATTGGCGGAAGGGGAGATCCCGCGGTGCGTCGCCACCTGCACTTCCGGCGCCCTTTCATTTGAAGAGGTCGATGAGCAGGTCGTTGACGTTACAAAGAATCTGGAATCGACCAGGATCCTGTCGAATTTTATTGGGAGAAGAAGATGAGCCGGTTATTATACGCGTTTCTTGTTCCGGGCTTTTTAGTCCCCCTGGTCTTTGGCTTGCTCGCCAATTGGTTTGACCGGAAGCTCTCGGCGCGTCTGCAGTGGCGCAAGGGACCTCCGATTTTTCAGCCGCTGGCCGATATCATCAAATTGTTCGGCAAAGAGGTTGCTGTTCCCGATGGAGGAGGGAGATGGCTCTTTCTTCTGGCCCCTCTATTAGCATTTTCATCGGTCATTGCCGCCTCAACCATATTAGGGGTGTCTAACCTGGACATTTCCGAAGGTTTTATCGGCGACCTGATTGTAGTGATCTATCTGCTGGCGATCCCTTCCCTTGCTTTGGTTTTGGCCGGTTCGGCTTCCCGCAACCCCCTTTCCGCTTTGGGGGCGAGCCGGGAGATGAAACTGGTCCTGGCTTATGAACTTCCTTTTTTGATCGCATTGCTTGCCCTGCTGGTCAAGGTCAGGACTTTTATGATCGGTGACTTTATCGCTTACCAGGCGGCGGCCGGCTGGCTTGGCCTGTCATTATCTGGTTTTATCGCGTTTATGGTTGTTCTGATCGTCTGTTTGGCAAAGTTAGGGAGCGTCCCTTTTGACGCGGCCGAAGCTGAACAGGAGATCATGTCGGGGCCGCTTTTAGAATATTCAGGCGGGCCGCTGGCTATTTTCCGCCTCTCCAGATCGATGCTTTACTGGACCCTGCCGGCCCTGCTGATCACCCTCTTCTGGGGAGGGATCCAGTTTTCAATCAGCGCGCTTTTGGCCGGGTTAGCCAAGTATGTTATTATCCTGACGATCATGGTTTTGGTGAAAAATACCGCTCCCCGCTTGCGGATCGATCAGGCGGTCAGTTTTTTTTGGGGGCCTTGGACCATCTTTGCCTTGCTTAGCCTGGTCCTGGCCGCCGTCGGCTGGTAATAATGAACATTTTAAAGTGGAGCCAAAAAAAATCGATCTGGGTCTACCATCTTGGGGCGTCGGCCTGCAACAATTGCGATATCGAGATCCTTGATCTGCTGACCCCCAGGCACGACGTTGAACGGCTGGGGATCACCCTGGTCGGCTCTCCCCGTCATGCTGACCTGATCCTGGTCGCCGGGATCGTCAATCGCCAATCTCTGGAAAGATTTAGGCGGGTCTATGACCAGGTCCCTAAGCCGAAACTGGTCGTAGCGGTCGGAGTATGCGCTTGTTCCGGGGATATCTTTCGGGACAGTTATAATTATGTGAAGCCGGTCGACGAGATCATTCCGGTCGATGTCTATGTGCCTGGTTGTCCGCCGAAACCGGAGGCGATCATCGCCGGTATCGTGAAGGCGATAAATAAATGAACGTCAGCGAAAAAATTAAAAACGCGTTCGCGCGGGTGGAAATAACGGAGCGGCCGGCCGGGCGGACCTATGTTTTGGTCGCCAAAGAAGACCTGCGTGCCGTCGCCGGATTTATTTGCGCCGAACTGGGGGGGAGGCTCTCAACCATTTCCGCGGTCGACCTGCGCTCCGGGGTCGAACTCTTATATCATTTGGCGCTAAACGATGCCGGCGCGATCGTTTCGCTTCGGGTCCACGTTGATAAGCCGGAGCTTGAGATCGGGTCGCTGACCGACATTATCCCCGCCGCCGACTGGATCGAGCGGGAGATCGGCGAAATGTTCGGGCTCTTCTTTGTCGGCCACCCGCGGCTGGAGCGGCTCTTATTACCGGACGATTGGCCTGCTGGAAAATATCCGCTCCGCAAAAAATCCTTTGAGTCGGAGAACGAACTGCCGGAGGGAGCCAATGGCTAAAGAGAATATTATCCCGATCGGGCCGTTTCACCCCCTCCTGGAGGAGCCGGAGTTCTTTAAGTTCTATGTCGAAGGAGAAACCGTCATTGATGCCGACGTCAGGGTCGGCTACAACCACCGGGGAGTGGAAAAGCTTTTGGAGAGCAAGACCTATGACCAGGGGGTTTTTCTGGTCGAGCGGATTTGCGGTATTTGCTCCACTTCCCATCCTTTCGCTTTTACTCAAGCGGTAGAGGATATTTCGGGAATAGAGGTCCCGGAGCGGGCGAAATACATCAGGATGATCATCGGCGAGCTGGAGCGGATCCACAGCCACCTGTTATGGGTCGGGCTGGCCGGCCATTTTATCGGTTACAACACCGTCTTTATGTGGGCCTGGAAATATCGGGAGCCGGTCCTGGATATGTTCGAGGCGATCTCCGGCAACCGTAATCATTATAATATGTTCAAGGTTGGCGGGGTCAGGCGGGACATCAAAGACGACGACGTTCCGGGCCTGCTCAAAGCGATTGACGAGGTAGAAAAATTTACCTCGATGCTGGCCAAGTCGGTTAGCGAAGACCCGATCATCCAGGCCCGGACCAAAAATATCGGAACGTTAAAAAAGCAGGACGCGATCGATCTGGGGGTCGTTGGTCCGGTTGCCAGAGGATCGGGATTGGCGATCGATAACCGCAAAGACTTTCCCTACGCCAATTACCGGGAAGTCGAATTCGAAAAGATCGTCCTGGAGCAAGGGGATGTCTATTCCCGGGCGGTCGTCAGATTGCTGGAGATAATCGAATCGGTCAAGATCATCAGACAGTCGCTCAAAAAATTATCTGCCGGTCCGATCGAAACAGAGGTCAGGGAGATCGGTATTGGCGAAGGGATCGGCCTGCATGAAGCGCCGCGCGGCGAAGTTTTTCATTACAGCCGCTCCAACGGTTCAAACTATCCGGAGCGTCACAAGATCCGGGCTCCTTCGTTCATGAATGTTCCTTCTTTTAAGAAAACGGTCATTGGCCAAAAGATCTCCGACGCCGCCTTGATCACCGCGGCGGTCGATCCCTGTTATTGCTGTACCGAAAGAATGGCGGCAATCGACCCGCAGAACAATAAAACTTTATTGACCGGCGAAGAGCTGGTCAGACTAAGCCAGGAACGGACGGAAGAGATCAGGCGAAAAATTAGGAGCTAAATAGTGCAGTTTAATTTTCTCGGTGGTGTTTTTTTTGCCATATCGGTCTTGTTGACCATTTTGGTTTGCGTCTATTCCCTTGCCGATGGCGGCGGCGGGCGGCGTCGGGTGGAGTATTATGCCTATATCCTGATGACGCTCGGTTTGGCGGCCGGTTTTTTCTTCGCGACCGACTTTATTTTGCTGATCTTTTATTGGGGGGGGCTGGGGGTCTTGCTTTATTTGTTGATCGGCATCGACGCGGAACGGGGAGGAGAAGCGGCCCGCAAGACCTTGCTCTTGGTCGGCGGCTCCGACGCTCTGATGCTTTGCGGCATCGGACTGCTGGCGGCGCTGACCGCCACCCCGACCATTGGCGCGGTCAAGGTGGGGCTGACAAGCTGGCCGGCGATCGCTTCTTTTTTCTTGCTGTTGATCGGCATTTTGGCCAAAGTCGGCGCACTGCCGGTCCACTTTTGGGTCCCGGCCGCCGCGGACGATACCCCGCCGGCGATCCTTGCCTTCCTGCCGGCCTCTCTCGACAAGCTGATCGGGATATATTTGCTTGCCCGCCTCTGCCTTGATGTCTACGTGATCGTGCCAAACTCGATCGTTTCAATAATCTTAATGACGATCGGCGCGGCGACGCTTATGTTCGGCGTCCTGGCCGCGCTGGTCCAGCATAAATTAAAAAAACTCCTCTCCTATCATGCGATCTCTCAAGTCGGCTACATGATCCTGGGCGTTGGGAGCGGTATTCCGGTGGCCGTAGCCGGCGGGATATTTCATTTGATCAACAATGCCTTATATAAATCCCTGCTCTTTTTGGCCGCTGGGATCGTTGAGCGGCGGACCGGAACTGATGACCTGAAGAAATTGGGAGGATTGGCAAAAGCCCTTCCCTGGACCTTCAGCTTTTCTCTGATCGGAGCGCTTTCGATCTCGGGGATCCCGCCGCTCAATGGTTTTGCCTCGAAATGGCTGATCTATCTTGGTCTGCTTGATCTGGGGGGATGGGGACTCCTCTGGCTGGGAACGGCGATGTTTGGGAGCGCCTTGACCCTGGCCAGCTTTATCAAGGTTATTCACGCGGTTTTCTTGGCTCCGGGAAATTATGACCGAAGCGAAGTGGCCGAAGCCCCATGGGGGATGCTGCTGCCTCTGGGGGTGGCGGCCTTTATCTGTGTTCTATTTGGTGTCTTTGCTTCTTTCCCGCTAAAGCTGATGATCCTACCGGCGATACCAACGATCTCTCTTACCGGCCTTTGGAGCTCAGAGACGGCGACAGTTTTGATCGCCGCCGGGCTGGTCCTTGGGCTCTTCTTCTACTGGCTGGGGGGGGTCGGCAAGGCCGTCACCAAAGAGCCCTACATTGGGGGAGAGAAGCTAAGCGAGGCGGAAACCAGGATTTCCGGAGTGGAGTTTTATAACACAATCAAAGAAACCGAGCCTTTGAAAGAGGGGTACCTGATCGGAAAAATATTTAACCTCTACGAGCTGACCGCCAGACCGGCAACCTGGCTGTCAGGTTTGGTTTGCTGCTTCCATAATGGATCGGTAAAAAATTATTTGGCCTGGATGCTGGCCGGGATCGCGTTGGTAGCGATCATTTTGAAGTAAATAAAGGAGAAAGGGATGCTTGAAGGAATTATTTTTGTCGCGGTGATCTGCGCCGCCGCGGCGGTAGAAGCAAAAGACCTTAAGCTTTCGACTTACGCCTTAGGCGGGGTCGGCGCCTGTCTTGCTTTGGCCTTTCTAACTTTTGAATCGTACTTTTTTGCCGCTTTCCAGCTGGCGGTCGTTTCCGCGATCGTTTACGTTTTACTGCTGGTCCAGAAACGGCAAAAAATAGTCAGGGACGATCAGCCGCGAAGTTCGGTTTGGAACTATTTGGCGGCGCTGGCCTTCGCCGGGTTTGCCGGAACCGCCTTTTTTCCCGCTCTGGCCGCTTTGCCGGACCCGCTCCAGGTCAAATATACCGAAACGCTTAGGACCTTTGACGTTGTCGGGATGCTTATCGTTGTCTGCGTTGCCGCTGTCGCGATTTCTTCTTTATTTAAAGCGAGAAAACACAAGGATAAAAGATAATGATTAGTTATTTGGGTTGTTTTGGCCTGTTCATGATCGGACTATACGGAGTGATGGTCAAGCGCCATATTTACAAAATCGTGATCAGCGTCTTGATCATGGAGTTCGCGGTCGATTCTTTTCTGGTGTTGATCGGCAACCGAAAGTGGGGAACGGCCTTGATCGTTCTTTCCGCGACCCTGATCGCGGCGGCGATCATAATTAGGGTCCAGGAATCGTTCGGCACGCTGGACGCGGATGAGCTAAAGGAGCTAAAAGGATGACCCTTCTTTTGCCGCTTTTTATCGTCCTTCCCCTTTTTGCCGCTTGTTTGGCGGGCGCCTTTTTTTGGCTCAAGAAACCTGGAGCGGAACTTTTGACAAACCTGGTTGCCGCCGCCCTTTTTGCCGCCGCGGTTGGTTTGTATTTTTTTCGACCGTTTAATACGCTGATGATCTATGATCTTAGCGGCTGGCTGCCGCCGGGAGGGAGCCACCTAATTCTTGACGGATTAAGCCATTTGCATATATTGGTCGCTAATTTTGTCGCCTGGCTGGTCGCTCTGTATTCGGTCGCGTACATGAGAAAATACACCAACCGGACCGGCTATTACGCCCTCCTCCTCCTGCTGGTGACCGGCATTAACGGCGTGATCTTGACCGGGGACTTTTTTACCCTGTTTATTTTCTTGGAGATCGCCGCTTTGTCCGCTTACGCTCTGGTCGCCTTTGGCAATCGCCGGGCCGAGATCGAAGCGGCGTTCAAATATTTGATCCTTGGTGAAACGGCCTCTCTTTTTATCCTGATCGGTATCGGCCTGGTATACGCGACGACCGGGACCTATGACATGGCGAAGGTCTCCCAGTCTTTTCCCGCCGATGCCTCCGCCGTTAAAGCCGCCATCCTGGTCTTGTTTTTGGCAGGGTTCGGGATGAAGGCGGCGCTGGTCCCTTTCCACGCCTGGCTGCCGGACACTCACGCCTCCGCTCCCAGCCCGATCTCGGCACTCCTTTCGGGCGTTATCATTAAAACTCTTGGGGTCTACGCGCTGATCAGGATCTTATATAATGTTTTCGGCATGACCGGTCAGCTTTCGTTGGTCTTAATGGTTTTAAGCGGGGTGACCATTATTTTGGGAGGGCTTCTTTCCATCGGGCAAAACGATATAAAACGTTTGATGGCCTACTCAAGCATTTCGCAGATCGGGATCATTGTCGCCGGGCTTTCACTTGGTTCGCCGCTTGGAATTATGGGAGGGATCTTCCATTCGTTCAACCATGCCCTGATCAAGCCAATGATGTTTTTCAACGCGGGGGCGATTTATCGGGCGACCGGAACGCGCGACATTAGAAAAATGGGGGGGTTGTTCTTCCGGCTTCCGGTCGTTTCGGCCTCTTCGATCGTCGGCTCATTGGCGATCTCCGGTCTCCCCCCGTTTAATGGGTTTTGGAGCAAAATGTTCGTAATCGTCGCGGCGGCGCAGACCGGCAACCTTTTTTTGGCCATGGTGATTGCGATCGGCAGTATCTTAACTCTGGCTTCGTATTTGATCTTCCTTACCGGAGCGATCTTTGGCCGGCCGAACGGCGAGGTAAATGAAAGAACGCCTTGGCTTATCGCTTTACCGATCGTTATTTTGGCCGGGTGCTGTTTTGCGGTTGGGCTATTTGTCCCGTTTATCAGTCAATACCTGCTTAATCCGGCGGTCGTTTCGGTCTTTAACGGGACCGGATACGGAAAACTAATGGGAGGGAATTAATGAGGGTCCCGGGGCTATTCCAATTTAGGATCCTGCGTGAGGCGGTCCGGGCGCTGATCTTTGGCCCGTACACTAACCGCTATCCCTTTACTCCGACCAAGGTTCCGCCTGGGTTTCGCGGTAAACCGCAATTTTATGAAAAAGATTGCGTCGGCTGTGGCGCCTGCTCCGAAGTATGTCCGGCCAGGGCGATTGAGATCATCGACGATCTTAAGGCGAAGACCAGGACCCTGGTCCACCATCAGGACCAATGTGTTTACTGCCAGCAGTGCGAAAAATCCTGCATTACCGAAAAAGGGATCAAGTTGACCGCCGAATACGATCTGGCAACTTATGATCGGTTTCAGGCGACGACCAGGTCGGTTAAAAAGTTGGTTATCTGCGAACATTGCGGCGGGGTCCTGGCACCGGAGGACCAGCTCCGTTTCCTGGCCAAAAAGGTCGGGCACCTGCTTTACGCCAACCCGACCTTGCTGATGGCCAGGGGGGCGGAGCTAAAACTATATTCTTCCCGTCCGGAAAATACTCCTCACCAAAGGGGAGGGCATCTGCGGCTTCTTTGCCCAACTTGCCGCCGGGAAATGATCGTTAACGAACAGTGGTAGAGCTAGCGGGACTGCTTGTCGAGCGGACGGTGATCATGGGGGTCGGCAATTGGCTAAAGCGAGACGATGCTCTTGGCCCGTTGGTCATAAAAGCGTTAACCGATCGGGGCTTTGCCAAATACCCGCTCCTCGATGCTGGAACAACTCCGGAAAACCACCTGGGCCGGATCGCCAGGTTAAGGCCCGATCTGTTGTTGATAATTGACGCGGCGGATTTTGGCGCCGAGCCGGGAACGATCGCTTTGTTTCGTCCGGACGAAATTAGTTTAAACAGTTTTTCCACCCACAATTTATCGTTGAAAACTTTTGCCGAATATCTTAAGCAAACGCTTCACGGATTGAAGGTCGTGTTATTGGGGGTTCAGCCGGCCGATGCCGGGTTGGGTGAGGGGGTGAGCCGACCGGTGGGGGCGGCTATTGAGCGGATCGCCGGTCTGTTTATCGCCCGGCAATAATATGATATAATTTATTTCATGGAAGAAAAGATCACGGCCGAAATGACGATCGCTGACGCCCTGAAGAAAAAACCGCACATTGCCGCCGTTTTAATGGGGAAAGGGATGCATTGCATCGGCTGTGTTATCGCTTCCGGCGAGACCATTGCCCAGGCGGCCGAGGTCCACGGCCTGGACGTTAATGAGTTGCTGAACGAGATCAACCAGGCATAAGGAGGCAGGAGATGGCCAGCGTCAAAATATATTCAACCCCAACCTGCCCGTATTGTAAAATGCTCAAGGGATATTTGACCGAGCACGCGATTGGATTTGAGGACGTTGATGTTTCGGTCAATCAGGCGGCGGCCCAGGAGATGATCGCGAAATCCAAGCAGATGGGGGTCCCGGTCGTGGAGATCGACGGCCAGATCGTGGTCGGTTTCGATAAGCCCAAGATCAATCAGCTTTTAAATATTAAATAAAGATAAGGGGGGATAATCATGGTTTCAGTTGACCAAGCTCTTTGTATCGGTTGCGGCGTTTGCGTCGATATGTGCCCTGAAGTATTTACGCTGACCGCCGAAGGGAAAGCCCAGGCGATCAAGAACGACTGTGAGAATTGCAGTCTCGAAGACGTCGCCAGCGCCTGCCCGGTCGAAGCGATCAATATATAGCGAATGTTCAAAAATCTAACGTATAGCCTTGGAGCTTTTGCCGCCTCGCTTTCGTATCAGGTTTTTGCCGCTTATATCGTTTTCTATTATGTCGACGTGATGCGGCTCCCGGTCTATATGGCCGGGTCCGCCATGTTGATCTATGGCCTGTGGAACGCGCTCAACGATCCGCTGGCCGGGTTTTTGTCTGATTCCACCCATTCCAGATTTGGCCGCCGAACGCTCTATATTTTATTGGGGGCGGTCCCACTCGGGCTGACTTTCTACTTTTTATGGCGGGCCCCTTTCTTCGGCCTTGACGAGCCGTATTTTCTTTTCCTCTACTTTGTCTGTCTGATCTGCCTGTTCGACGCTTTTTACACGATCGTGGTCTTGAACTGGTCGTCGCTTTTCCCCGAAATGTTCAGCGGACTGAAAGAGCGTTCCCTGATCAACATTTTCCGCCAGGGGTTTGCCCTGCTTGGTTTTTTGTTTGGGATCGCCCTGCCACCCCAGATCTTTGTTAAATTCGGCTGGGCGAACATGGGACTAATCTTTGGCGCGGCGATCACCCTTCTCTGGCTGGCGACCCTGATTGGCTGTCGGGAAAAGAAAGAATTTAGCAAAGAGAGCTCGCTTCCCTTGCTTTCGGCGTTAAAGGCGACGCTGGCCGACCGCTCGTTTTTGCTTTACGCGGCGTCCGACCTGATGATCTCTTTCGGATTCATTACCCTGCTCGCTTCGATCCCGTTCTACGTGAAATACGTTCTGGAAAGAAGTCCGCAGGAAGTGACCCTGCTTTTTGGCCTTGCCTTCTTTGTCGCCTTCCCCATGCTTTTTGTCTGGCGGACGATCATTGTTCGCCGGGGGGCGAAGTTTGCGATGATGGCCGCGGCCGGTTCCATGGCGCTAAGCCTTTCTCCTCTTCTATTCAGCCGCGCTTCTGGCGTTATTTTATTGACCGCGGCCATTTTTTGCGCTTCGCTCGCCGGCTACTTAATGGTCTCCGACGTGGTCCTTTCCGATATTATCGACGAGGATGAAGTGGCGACCGGCCGGCGCCGGGAAGGGATGTTTTTTGGCATCCGTTCATTGGTCAGCCGCTTCGCGATAGTGATCCAGTCGCTGACGATCAGCTCGGTCTTTTTGTTGTGCGGCTATAATCCGTATGTTTTTACCCAGCCCAAGGCTTTTTACACCGGAATATCGGCCCTGGTCATTGTGATCCCGATGATCGCTTTTGGTTTAGCCTGCGCGATAATCAATATTTATCCATTGGCCGGAAGTAAAATAAGGGAAGTTCAGCAAAAGATCAGGGAGCTTCATTCTCTAAAAGGGATCAAATGAGGCGTTCAGTTATTTCCGCTAAGCAGTAAGAAGAGGAGGGCGGTCCTGACCGCCACGCCGTTGGTGACCTGTTCGAGAATAACGGTGTTCGGGCCGTCCGCGACTTCCGACGTCATTTCAATTCCCCGGTTGATCGGTCCCGGATGCATAATGACCAGATCGGGCCTCGCGTTTTTCAGCCGCCCGGCGTTCAGTCCGTAAAGTTTGGCGTACTCGCCGATCGAAGGGAAAAATCCTTTGTCCATCCTCTCCCGCTGGATCCGGAGCATGTTGACGAAGTCGGCGTCCCTTAGCTCCCGGTCCAGATCATAGGATACTTTAACCCCCAGCTCTTCGATCCCGTCCGGCATCAGGGTCGGCGGGCCGACGACCACGACATTTGCTCCCAGCTTATTGAGCCCCCAGATGTTGGATTTGGCGACGCGGGAGTGGGCGATGTCGCCGACGATGACGACTTTTTTCCCTTTAACGGTCTTCTTTTTGTCGATCATGGTGAAGATGTCGAGCAATCCCTGGGTCGGATGCTCATCACAGCCGTCCCCGGCGTTGATCACGCAGGCCCGGGTCTGGCGGGCTAAAAGATGGGCCGCTCCGGCCATGTTGTGGCGGATGATGATCGCGTCGACCCCCATCACTTCCAGGTTTTTCGCGGTGTCGATCAGGCTTTCTCCCTTGGAAATACTCGATGACGACAGGGCAACGTTGGTGATGTTGGCGGAGAGGACCTTGGCCGCCATATTAAAAGAGGTCCTGGTCCGGGTCGAGGGTTCATAAAAAAGAGTGACCAGGTGTTTGCCGAGCAAGGTGGGGACCTTGGGGATCGGGCGGCTGATGACCTCTTTCATGGAGACGGCGGTCTTTAAAATGAGCTGAAGTTCCTCTACGGAGAGGTCTTTGAGGCCGAGGAGATCCTTATTTTTGAGCCCTTTGACCTTATTCATACAATTGATTATTCTTCTTATATATTATATCATTATAGGGATAATAATTCCATGAAAAAATATCTGCTATTCATCGTGGTGGGCGTTTCTCTTCTCGGGCTCAGCCTATTTTTATTGTCTCCAAGAGAACAAACCATTTTTACCATGGGGACGACCCTCCGGGTCAAAGGGGATGGCCGGGAGATCGCGATCGCCGAAGCCGGGCGATTAAACGCGTTGCTTAACCGATTCGACCCCAGCTCTGAAGTCTCGGCGATCAACCTGGCCGCGGGGCTCCATCCGGTCAAAGTATCCAGGGAAACCTTTGACGTGATTGCCATCTCTCTTATTATTTCAGAACTATCAGACGGCGCCTTTGACGTTACCATGGGGGAGAATGGTAATTGGCGGGATATCGCGCTAAACGGCAAAGAACAAAAAATTTTCCTTGCCCGAAAGGGAATGAAGATCGATCTGGGCGGGATCGGCAAAGGGTACGCGATCGAGAAGATCAAACGTCTTTTGCGCGCCGATAGAGGGAACAAGACGCTGGTTGACATGCGCTCTTCGATCGGGGCGATCGGCCGATCGTGGAAGATCGGCATCGTCGACCCGCGGCTCGCCGGCCGGGGAGCTTCCAGGGTCCTTGGCGTGGCTGTTCTTGATGATGGAGAAACGCTTTCGACCTCCGGCGGCTACGAACAGCCGGGACACATTATCGACCCGCGCACCGGTCAAACGGCCGAGCAATGTTTAGGGGTGACCGTGATCGCGCAAGACGCGGCGATCGCCGACGCTCTCTCGACGGCGATCTTTGTGTTGGGCCCGGAAAAAGGGATGGAACTGGCGAACAAACTTGCCGCCCAGGCGGTAATTGTTGATAAGAAGGGAAAAATATATGATAATTTTGGCTTTAAACTGCGGTAGTTCCTCGGTCAAGTTCAAGCTCTATAAATCCGGCGAGAGAAAATCGCTGACCAGCGGAGAAGTTGAAAGGATCGGGATTTCCGGGTCGTTCCTCTCTTTCGCCATTTCCGGCAAAGAGGTCAAAAAGGAATTTGAATGTCACGACCATCGGGCCGCATTGAAATCGATCATCGAGGTCTTGACCGACCGGCAATATGGGATACTCGGCGACCTTTCGCAGATAGCGGCGGTTGGACATCGGGTCGTGCATGGCGGAGAGAAATTTAAAAGTTCGGTCATGATCAACAATGAGGTCCTGGCGGCGATCAAAGAAGTGCAGGACCTGGCGCCGCTCCATAACCCCCCCAATATCATGGGGATTGAAGCGGCCAAAGAGGTCCTTCCCGACATTCCTCACGTTGCCGTGTTTGATACCGCTTTCCACCAGACGATGCCGGAGCAAGCCTATCTTTACGCGGTCCCTTACGAATGGTACGGGATGTACGGGGTCAGACGTTACGGTTTTCACGGCACCTCCCACCTCTACGTTTCCCGGCGGGCGGCCGCCCTGCTTGGGAAAACCCCGCTGGAGGCGAACCTGATCACCATGCATATCGGCAATGGGGTCAGCGCCGCGGCGATAAAGGGGGGGATTTCGGTCGATACGACGATGGGCTTGACCCCGCTGGAAGGAGCGGTGATGGGGACCCGTTGCGGCGACCTTGATCCGTCGATCATCCTCTTTATGATCGAAAAGGAAGGCTTTTACGTTGAAGAACTGGAAAAGATCTTGAACAAAAAAAGCGGCCTGCTCGGGATCACCGGCAAATTCATGGACCGGCGCGACGTTGATAAAGCGGCCGATGACGGCGACCACCGGGCCAAGCTGGCCCAGCAGATCGAGGCGTACCGCCTGCGCAAATACATCGGCGCTTACTCCGCGGCCCTGGGCCGGGTTGACGCGATAGTTTTTACCGCCGGAGGCGGCGAGAGAAACATTCGCCTGCGCGAGCGGGTCTTAAGCGGTCTGGAAAACATCGGCATCGTCCTTGACGCCAAAAGGAACGCCGCCGCCAACACCAGGGAGAAAGAATCGCTCATCACGACCGACGACTCTCCGGTCAAGGTCTACGTGATCCCGACCGACGAAGAACTGGTCTTTATTGAGGACGTGATCGCGATCCTGGAAGGGCGCTACGAAACACATACTCATTTTACTTACAGCTTTGAGGACCCCAAATATAAAAGGAAGGCCGAATGAACAAAGATAACTTTTATCCTTTGACCTGCTTGCGGGAAGCCGAGGAACTGCGCTGCGGCGCGCTGACCCTGCGCGACCATCCGGAAAGAATGATCAACTATCCCTGGGAGCTTATCTCCGGGTTAAAAGATGACCTTATGGCCGATCTAAAAGTTCTTGGGGCGAAGATCAGGGGGACGGTCCATCCATCGGCGGTACTCTACGCTCCCGAGAACATGATCATTGAAGAGGGGGCGCAGGTCGAAGCGCTGGCGGTCCTTGATGCCCGCAGCGGGCCGATCTATATCGGGATCAATACGGTCATCAGGCCGCAAAGCTATCTGCGCGGGCCTCTTTACATCGGTCCGGAGTGCCGGATCGGCGGGGAAGTTATGAACTCGATCTTTCATGGCTACTCCAACAAAGCCCATTATGGTTTTATCGGCCATTCCTACGTTGGGGAATGGGTGAACCTGGGGGCGGGGACGACCAATTCCAACCTTAAGAACACTTACGGCACGGTAAAGATGACGATAAACGGCGAGACGTTAGATAGCGGAGAACGGTTCCTGGGCTGTCTTATCGGCGATCACGCCAAGCTGGGGATTGGAAGCCTGGTCCCGACTGGCGCGGTTATCGGCGTCGGGGCAAATTGTTTTGGCGGAGGTATGCTCTCCAAGGTCGTGCCTAATTTTTCCTGGGGCGGGGTGGAACGGGTCGAGCCGGAAAAATTTATCGCCGCGGTCAAAATGGTCATGGGTCGGCGGGGGAAGAATCTGGGGAGCGAACAGGAAGCCAAATTAAGAGGAGCGATCAATCTTTAGCGATCGTGACCTTTACTTTTTTCGCCTTACCGAACAGCCGTTTGTCGATCAGATCTTCAAATTTTAACACTGAAATCGCTGGAAGAATGATCCTGGCCCGAACATCCCGGTCAAAAGTTTTTGGCGAAGCCTCAAATTCTATTACTCTGGCGCTTAATCTGTTCAAAGCGGAAAGAGCGGCGACGAAAAGCGACCGATCAAGATTGAAACCGACCTCGATCTTTGACTGTCTGATGGGGAGAGGTTCGGCGGCGTAAGAATGTTTGTAGAGCTCGCTAAGTCTCCCGCAGAAATCTTCCATGGCCGACCGCTCGGCGGCGACCTTGAAACGCGCCAGACAATAGCCTTCTCCCTCCGCCAAAGAGAGTTCCTTTAGGTCCAATTTTGACCCTTCAAAATATTCCAGCAGTCTCGCGAGCGCCCCTTGATTGGTGTTGTTGAACATTATATAAATGGAATCGCCGAAAACGGCGGTGACGATCGATGAATTGGCCAGGGTTTCTTTGACGCGGGTTAGGAGTACCGTCGAGGTCTTGGCGCTGATTCCCAGCGCGGCGTGAAACAAACTTGAGTCCCTGAAGCCGGCCAGACCGTAAATTCTGGGGAAGGAAAAAAGCAATCTTGGGATACCGCCGCAATCGCGCCGGCAAATCTCTTTGAACAGGGAAAAAGCTTTTTCTTCCCATTCCCGGGAGAGATCGGTGAAAAGCTCCTCGCCGGCGCTGACTAATTTGTTGAAACTGGCCGAGCGTCCGGAGGTCACGCCGGCGGCGATCAGTTCAATTGAAGCGATGGCCAGATGGGTGCGGGCGGCGCGGCGTCGCGCTTTTGTCAGCGGTTGGGCTTCATGGGCGCAGGTCAGCGCGATCTTGTCCCCGCTTTTGATCGGATAGTCAAACCCGACCCGCTCCGTTTTCCATGAGCCGTCAGGCGTTTGTCGCTGAATAACCGCGCCGGTCGCCTGACAGCCGGGTTCCAACCCGAGACGAAAGGCATAGTCCAGAACGGTGACCGGGTCGGCCCCGTATTTTGGGCCGACGTCGACGAGCCGCTCTTGTTCGTCGATGACGTAGGCCATTCCTTTGCTTCCCAGCGCCAGATGAGTGGCTTCGTAGACCGCCCTGGCGTTGGGGGCCTCAATGATAAAATCTTCGTCAAAGCCGCTCCCCGATAGCTTGTATCTGATATGTGAGCATTCCCCGACCGCGGCTTTCTGCGCCATCTCCCGCGATTTGATCTGGATCTCAATCTCCCATCCCAGGTCGGACATAAAGGTCAAATGCAGGGCCTGGTAATATTTATCGTTTGGTTCGTTGATGTTTTTTGGGTCCTTTCCCCTGGGAGCGAAAATATAATCCTCGTATTTTTTTAACTTGTAGCCCATTCCGGACATGTTGTCGGTTATTGCCGTCATGGCCGATCGGCAGGCCTCCTCGGAATCGGTCTCGCAGGAGACCCCAAGAATGTCGTGTACGGCGCGCGGTTTGTTTGCGGTGCTCCAAACCCCTTTCAGGCGCCAGGAAAAATGATAATCGGGGAGCTGTTCGGCCAAAAGCTCGACGATCGTTCGCATCTCGCCAATAAAATATTTTGGGCCTTTTTGATAAATACCGCTGAAGGTCGAGGTCGCGGTTTCGATATATTTTTCGGGGTCGCTTTTTAGAAAGCCCAAGTCTTCCAACTGCTGGGCGCTGTAATCAAAGTGCAGTACCTTCAGGAACCGGGCGTAAGCGAAGACCGCTACCCGGGCCAGCGGATGGATTTTATCCCCGATATTGGCGGAAAGTTGAGAAAAAAGGTCGGCGGCGTTGATCAGCAGGACCTCAATGTTCCTTTCGCGGGAAGTGAGCATTTTCATGAACAACCCCCCCTGATTGCCGCCAAAATCAGGGTCAAAAGAGAACTGGCGGGCTAACGCACTCCGGTTGATCAACTCAATGATGCCTGGGTCGATCTCCGCTTTGGTCAAATCCGCTTCGGGAAAATCCAAAAGGACGAAGGCGGCGACCGCGTTGGCGGAACAGCTCCAGCTCATCAGCAATTCGATCCCCAAAGCTTTTTCCGACAGGTTGATCCCATAAGATGCGGCAAGATCCAGGGCGGCCTTGAGGTTTAGCAGGTTGGCATCGGGAAAATTCTGCCGGTAAAAGGTGAAAATGTCCTTGTCAATGGTCGAGTTGACGGTTGATCTGGCCGGGTGGCCGCTTGATGGGTGGTCGCTGGCCATCATAACAATAGGAATAGACAGTCGGAGGTCGGGCCCGGAAGCCGGGACCAATCCGGGCGCATGGCCGGTTCCAGGAAAAAGACGGGTGGCCGCTCGGTCCAAGGCCCGATCGATCGCGGGAGCCAGTCGAGAGCTTGAGGCTGGTGGTTTGTTGTGGATCTTCACGATATGTATTTATCGACAATAAAATTGCAGAATTTCAAGGAAAAAGGTATAATTTTAATGACCTGATGGGGGATCGTCTAATGGTAGGACACCGCCCTTTGGAGGCGAGAATCGGGGTTCGAGTCCCTGTCCCCCAGTACCTCTGAAGAAATAAGTATAGAAAAATCAAAGTTTGATAATATTATAATTTGAAAGAATTCCACTACAAAAGAGAAATATCCAATAGAAGATTGTTGGAACTGCAAGAGAATTAGAAGCAAGTATTCAAGACCACGTTTTTGAAAAATATAGCTATAGCCGTTATTTTGAGAGTAAGCTTTATAATATGTGCCAGTATGTTGGCGAAAGACTGATACAAAAATATTATGAACGATGACAAGGTGTAGGTTTAATAAATATTAAGTAAGATAATGTGTCAGGAAAAACTGGCGATTAGCTTTGCCAGAGGTCAGCCCCGAAACGTTAAATTCTCACGGTCAAAGGTGTCGAGTTCGGCGATCAGACCTTCGAGTTCTTTGTAGCCGCTGTCGACCGCTTGCTGGTGCTGGTGGGCGCTGATCTGTAACTGTTGGATTTCGGTCCCGCTTTTTTTGCCGCTGGCTTGCGCGATCTCCAGGCTGGCCGCTTCGAGCGATCCTTCTGCTTCATCGATCTTTTTTTCCACCGCCGCGATATTGGCGAGCAAGGCCTGACGCTGTTTGGTGTGATCGGCTTTTCTGGGCTCCTTATGCTTGGCGGTCTTTTTGGCTTTCTTAGGCGCGTCTGATTCCCAGCCGATCTTGTCCAGGAATTCCTGGTAGCGGCCCTCAAAAACAAAGACCCGGTCTTCATTGAAGACGATCAGGCGATTGGCCAGATGATGGAGAAACATTTCGCTGTGGGTCACAATGATGACCGCTCCGGGGAATTCGTCGAGGGCGGCGACCATTGAATCGCACGATTCGACGTCCAAATGGTTGGTCGGCTCGTCCAGCAGAAGCAGGTTGGTGGGGGAGAGGAGGATCTTTCCCAGCGTGACCCGACTTCGTTCTCCTCCCGAAAGGACCGAGATCTTTTTTAGGGCCAGGTCGCCGGTGAACATCATCGCGCCGCAGGTTTTTCTGATGTCGCTGTATTTCATATCCGGTCGCAACTGGTGGAGCTCTTCCTCGATCGTTAGATCAGGGTTTAAACGTTCAATGTTAGTCTGGCCGAAATAGCCGATCTTGCAGTCCGGGTGGCGGGTGATCTCCCCGGTCAGCGGTGCGAGTTCGCCGGCCAGCAGGCGGAGCAAGGTCGATTTCCCCTTGCCGTTCTTGCCAATGACGCAGATCCGGTCGTCTTTGCCGATATCGATCGACAGATCGTTGATCAGGACCCTATCCGGGGAATAACCGAAGGCGATATTTTCCGCCCGCATCAGGTAGTTGGCCTCAAATTCGATCGAGTTGAAGCGAAAACCGAGTTCGGTGACTTTCACCAGCTCTTCTTTCTTCCCCATTTTTTCCAGCGCCTTGATCCGAGACTGGACCAGGCTCGCGCGGGCCGCCTGGGCGCGGAAGCGGTTGATGAACTCCATCGCCTCTTCGCGTTTTTTTTGCTCCTTCTGCAGGGTCTTGCCGTAGCTCTCTTCTTCCACCGCGATCTGCTCAAAAAGCTTGGCGGTGTCGCCTTCGATCTTTTTTGTTTTCAGGCGGTGGATCCCCAGGGTGTGGGTGGTGACGCTGTTCATGAAATCGCGGTCGTGGGTAATGATCATCAGTTCGTTGCTCCAGCGCTGGAGAAACTTCTTAAGCCAGCGGATCGAAATAATATCCAGGTAGTTGGTCGGCTCGTCGAGCAGTAAAAGGTGCGGCTCGGAGAGGAGAACCTTGGCCAGGTTCAGTCTCACCTGGAAGCCGCCGGAAAATTCCGCCGGGGACTTTTCAAATTCGCTCTCGGCAAAGCCGAGGCCGCCTAGGATCTTCTCCGCTTTCCAGATCTGGTCTTCTTCTCCGGCCGGGAGCCCCAGGCAGGCCTCCTGAAGGACGGAAGGCTGGCTGAAGCGAAGATGCTGTTTCAGATACCCGACGGTGTAGTTTTTGGGGAGGGAGATCGTGCCATCTTCGGGCAGGAGCTCGCCGGTTATCAGCTTAAAAAGAGTGGTTTTGCCGGAGCCGTTGCGGCCGACCAGGCCGATCCGCTCACCACTATGGACGGTGAAGCTGATCTTATCGAAAAGATCGTGTCCGACAAAGGAGAGCGATAGATCGTTGACCTGTAGCATCCATTAAATATAGCACACTTTATTAAATTTCCGAGGTTAGTCCGATTTGCAGGGCGCTCTGATAGCCGCCGTCGGAGAGCCCTTTGCCGTAGCCGACGACGAATTGGGTATAATCGCCGAGCCAGAAGCGGGCGCCGAGCGTAAAGGTCAACGGCGCGGGGGTGACCGAGGAATTTCCGGCGACTTCAGTAAAGAGTTCGCCGTGCTCGCCAAAAAAGATCGTCTCCAGGGCCGCTGAATATGACGAATAATTGGCGCTGGCCGCCCCGGCCGGGACGCCGACCATTGTGTAGCCCAGGTTTAGGTGTCCGGTAAGCAGGCCAAAGCCCTTGGTCATGATCGCCGCTATCCCATAATTTGCCAGGCCGGACCCGGTCCCCATGACCGGTGATCCATTGGCCAGTTTGGTCGAGAACTTTAGGGTAAGTCCTTCGCTCCTGGAGAATTGCAGAAGCCGGAATTTTAAATTAAGCGAAACATCCTGCAGACCGGTCGGCGTGCTAAGGGAGACCGGCAGATCGGTCCCCAGTTCAAGGTTGCCAGAGAGTCCCCTTTTAACGGTAAAAAGAAGTTGTTTTTGCTCGCCGCTCTGTGGCTGAAAGATCGAGTAGCCCATTTCCAGGCCGGTCCGGTTGGGGGGAGTGGTCCTGGCGTTGTCGGTGGCGAGAGGAAAAATTGACCAGGCGGGGACCGCCAGGATAGCCAGCATGACCAGGGTTAATTGCTTAGATAATTTTTTCATTATGATCGAAATTGTTCAGGACCAGCCCGGAGAGCAGTTTTGGAAAGAAAAAAGTCGACTTATGGGGCATCTTTTCGAAACTGCCGGCGATCTCGATGATCTGATCGATCTTAACAGGATTAAGCAGAAAAGCAAGCTGGGCTTTTTTGGCGTCGACCAGGGCGACCGCTTCATCGTCCATTTGAGTGTATACGACTTTCTCTTCCGTCTCGTGGGCGATTCGGAGGATCCGGCCAAAAACGGCGTGATGCAGAACGTTGGTGTCGAGCTTTTTCCAGGCCGGGGAGCGGTCTTCTTCGACCAGCTCGTCGACGTTTTGATCTGCCTTTAAGGTTAACATGAGGTACCGGTTGTGTCCCAGATAAAGCCCGAAGGACTGGCGGCTTTCCCCTGCCTTGGCCATATCTTTGAGCAATTTTTTCCTTGTCGCTTCGGCGGTTTTGGCGGTCGCCTGGTAAGGGGTCAGGTCAAAGAAGTGGGCGAGCTCTTCCTCAAAGCGCTTGGGATCAAAAAATCGGAGGTCGCGGACGACCCGGTGGATCGGCAGAATGACCAGTCCATCCCCTTCCAGCGGGGTAAAGTACATCATGATGTGGTTATATGCCTCGTCTTCCGAGAATTTGGTGTTTTTTTGTTTCATTTCATCCCGGAAACGGATGGCCGCTTCGTAGCGATGATGCCCGTCGGCAATGTAGACCGCTTTGTCTTTCATCTCCTGAACGATCTTCCCTATCGCGGCCTGCCGGTCGACCCGCCAGAGCCGGTGAACGATCCCCAGATCGTCCTTTACTTCGACTATCGGTTTCCGTTTGGTAAAAGCTTTAAGCGTTTTAGTGATCTTCTCTTTTTTATCGGAATAAAGGGAGAAGATCGATTCAAAGTTGGCGTTGGAAGCCCGCATCAACTGCAGTCGGTCAAGTTTGGCTTTCGGGTAGGTGAATTCGTGGGGAAAGACCTTCCCCCGGCCGAATTCTTCGAGCCTTAGGAGGGAGATAAAACCAAGTCGGGCGTAGGTTTTTCCCTGCGCTTTGAACTTTTGTTCATAGGCGTAAATATTGGGCTGGTCGTCCTTGAACATGATCTTGTGGCGGAGCCAGCCCTGAAGAAAAGCGGCCGCCCGAACATAGCGGTTGTTGTAAATAGTGTCGGAGGCGAACTCTTTTCCCAGGATCAGCCTGATAAAGTTGAAATCGTTCCGGGCGTAGAGCTTTTCCTGCAGTTCCGGGCTGATGACGTCGTAGGGGGGGGCCATGACTTTGGAAAGGTTGGCGAGCTTCTTTTTATTGTAAATTATCCCTTTGAACGGGAAAATCCTAGCCATAATTGGGGTTATTGTAACATATTTATTTCATAATGCCAAATTCATGCTAAAATGGCCAAATGGAACTGTCAGAAAAACTGCAGCAAGAAGTCCGGGGGTTTTTGGAGACTTATAAGTATCTTCCCCCTGCCGGTCGGGCCAGTTTTGAGGCGGTCCTGGCCAAAAATCTGCTTGGCGAAGACGAACGGACCAAAAAGCTATATCAGGCGTTGATCGAAGCGGCCAAAAATGATGCCACGGTCGAAGGGGCGATCGAAGCCCTTAACGCTTGCGTCCCTCAATAATATCCAGCACCCTTTCCAGGTCTTCGCGCGAGAAGTAATCGATCTCAATCCTTCCTCTCTCCGGGGTGCCGTAGACCTTGACCTTGGTCGCCAGGCGGTTGGTCAGCTTCTCGATGATGGAATTAAGCTCGGTGTTTTGGGAAAAAGCCCGCTTGGCGGTCGATTTTTTTCGATGCTTCGACTGCGTGACCACTTCGGCGTCGCGCACGTTCATTTTTTGCCTGACCATTTGTTTCCAGAGGTCGAGCTGTTTTGCCTCGCTATCCAGGCTTAGCAGGGTCCTGGCGTGCCCCATAAAGATCTCTCTCTCGCGAAGGCTTTCCTTGATCGGTTTGGGGAGAGAGAGGAGCCGGATCATATTGGCGACCGTCGACCGGCTTTTGCCGACTTTTTTGGAGATATCTTCCTGGGTCATGCCGAATTCGGAGGCGAGCCGGGCGTAGCCTTCTCCCTCGTCCATTGGGTTCAGGTCTTCGCGCTGAAGGTTCTCGATCAGGGCGATCTCCAGCGACTGCTCATCGGTAAAATCCTTGACGATCGAAGGGATCGCCGCGATCCCAGCCATTTTGGCGGCCCTAAGTCGGCGCTCGCCGGCCACCAGCTCGTACTTGCCGTTGCGCATCCTGGTCAGGATCGGCTCGATCACTCCCTGGGCTTTGATCGAATCGGCCAGGTCCTGCAACATTTCTTTGTTGAAGTTGGTCCGTGGCTGGCGGGGGTTGGGAATGACCGAATTAATGTCGACGTTGATCACGGTCCGTCCCCCCATGAAGACCGAACCCTGTGGAATAAGAGCCCCGAGCCCTTTGCCTAAACCTCTTTTTTGAGCGTTAGATCCTGTTGTCATCTAATACCTCCCGGCATAAATTTTCGTACGCTTCGGCCCCTTTGCTTCCGGGGTCGTAAAACAAGATCGGTTGACCAAAACTGGGAGCCTCCGCCAGGCGGACATTGCGGGGGATCACGGTCTTGAAGACCTTGTTGCCAAAATATTTTCTGGTCTCATCCGCGACCTGGGAAGAGAGGAGGGTGCGAGGGTCGAACATGGTCAAAACGATCCCCCTGATCTTTAGGCTCGGATTTAAGCTTTCCCTAACAAGCTCCAGGGTATGGGTCAACTGGCTGATCCCTTCCAGAGCGTAATATTCGCATTGGATCGGGATGATCACTTCGTCGGCCGCGGTCAGGGCGTTGACCGTTAAAAGGGAAAGAGAAGGGGGGCAGTCGATGACCAGATAATCGTATTGGTCTTTGAGAGTCGCCAGGGCTTCTTTGAGCCTGGTTTCTCGCGGGTCCATTGAAACCAGCTCGACTTCGGCGCCGGCCAGACGAGGGGTGGAAGGGAGAACGTCAAGATTGGCGATGTTGCTTTTTAGGACCGCTTCCTGGGGATTAACCCCTTCAATTAAAATGTTGTATAAACAAAGGCTTAAGTTGCTTCGATCGACGCCAAGACCGGCGCTGGCGTTGCTTTGGGCGTCAATGTCGACCAGGAGGATCTTTTTGCCGAAAGAGGCCAGATAGGAGGCCAAATTTACCGTCGTGGTGGTCTTCCCGACCCCTCCTTTTTGATTGACAACCGCGAATGCTATCGCCATGGCGGGATTATATCATAGGGGTCTTTTTTTTGCCATGCCGCTCCGACGGGGGAAATTCGGCGGTGTCGGGGAGATTTTATCGATAAAAACCAGTGACCTGGCGTCGTGCTTATCGATCCTGTTGAACTTTCCCCCCAGGGTTTTTAGGGCGTTTCCTGCCCTCTTGATCTCCGGCTCTATCGCCAGCTCCTTGTAAGCGACGAATTGGCCGCCAAGTTTAACGTAAGGGAGGCAGTATTCAGCCAGGGTCGTCAGGTCGGCGACCGCCCGGGCGACCGCTAGGTCGAATTGTTCGCGCCGGCCGGCGAGCGCTTCTTCCGCGCGTCCCCAGACGACCTCCACATCCTGCAGATCGAGCAATGAGACCAGGTGGCGCATGAACTCAACCTTTTTTTTGGTCGCTTCGATCAAAGTTAAGCGGATCCTGGGGCGGGCGATCTTTAAGGGGATCCCTGGAAACCCGGCTCCGGCGCCGATGTCGATCACCGATCCGTCGTTTAGGTCGAGGGATCTTAGCAGTAGTAGCGAGTCGTCAAAATGCTTGCGGCGGACCTCTTCCGGGTCGGTGATCGAAGTTAAATTGAATTTTTTATTCCATTCAATCAGTTCTTTAAGATAAACTTCAAATAATCTTCTATCATTCATTCAGTCAGTCATTTTTAAAAGGCCTGGCCGATAGAAAAATGCATGATCCCTTCGCTGAAGGTCCTGCCGGCCGGGACGCCGTAATCAAGCCGGATCGGGCCGAGCGGAGTATTGATCCTCATCCCAGGTCCCCAGCCGGAAATGAAATTGGCGGTATCGGGAGCGTCGCCGCTCCAGGCGTTCCCCCAGTCGTAGAAAAAGACCCCCTGGAACATGTCGGAAAAATTGAGCCGGTATTCGCCGTTGAGAATGATCTTGAGGGTCCCCTTATGCGCTTCCGACGGATAATAGCCGCGAATGGTATTGGCCCCGCCCGCCCAGTAGAGCTCGCCGATCGGAACATCCCCGGTACCGGCGCCGAATCCGCCGTGAACTGCGGCGACCTGATTATCAAAAACCGGGTAATAATGATTTAGGTCAAGGGAGGCTTTGGAAAAGGTTGAGTTGGCGGCAGCTTCTTTAAAGCCCTGCTTTAGTTCCAAGGTGTAATAGCGGCCTTCTTTGGGATTGAGCCAGAAGTCGCGGGTATCAAAGGCGAGGGTGACCGCCAGGGTGTTGGAGATATACGCTTCAAATGTTGATCCGCCGTACGGATCGACATTTTCCCTGCCAAGGGTGAGCGTGACGCTGTAGTTGCCGCCAAGAGGCTTGCCGAAAGAGACGTCGGCGCCGTTATACTGTGCCTGCTGGTCGGTCTGGAAGACGTCGCGGCCGACGGTCAGCCAGCGGCGGAAAGTGAAAGCGGTCTTGTCGCCGAATCTTTCCGGCCAGAACCAGGGATTGGTGTATTTGAACTGATAGGATGAGAGTTGCTGTCCGACCTGGCCGCGGATCAAAAGCCCCTGGGCGGTTCCCATCAGGTTATTGATCGAAAGATCGACAAAACCAAAGCCTCCCTCGCGCTCTCCCCAGCCGCCGCCAAAGTTAATGGTGCTGGTCCGCGACTCTTTGATTTTGAGCTCCAGTACGATGTTGTCCTTGGTGCTTCCCGGTTCGAAGTTGGGGGTGATCTCGGAAAAGAAGCCAAGGTTGAAAACGTTGCGCAGATCTTTTTTTAGCTGGACCTCGTTCAAGACGGTCCCTGGAAGGGATTTGAATTCGCGCAGGATAACGTAATCCTTGGTCGAGTCGTTGCCGGCCAGGACGATCGATTCCAGTCGCCCTTCAACGATCTTGAAGGTCAGTGTCCCGCTCTTTTTGTCCGTGTCGACGTCGGCGATCCGGGAGAGCATGTAGCCGTCTTTTTTATACAGGTCGTTGATCGCCGCGATGTCGTCTTGGAGGCTCTTAAAGTTCAGGATGCTCCCCTGTTTGATCTTGATCAGCGCCTGCAGTTCGGCGGTCGAGTAGACGGAGTTGCCGTCAAAAACAATGGCGTTGATCCGGGGATTTTCAACGACATTGAAGATAACTTTGGTCCCGCCGGAGAAGGCTTCGAACGAGGAAGAGACGTCGGCGAAATAGCCCAGGGTGTAGATCGCTTTCAGGTCGGCCCTGATCTTTTCGTCGGTGATGGTGTTGCCGACCCGGCTAAAGATCACGTCGACGATCTCTTTTTCCGGGACAGTCGAGTCGCCCCGGATCTCAAGGGAGGTGATCATGGGGACCAGCTCGACTTCGGCCGTTTTTTTAGGGGCGGCAAAAAGGCCGCCGGAGAGGAGAGTTACGCCTAACAGGAGCCCCACAGTTATTTTTTTCATGGAAAAATCCCTTCTCTACCAAAGATAGAATCCGGCTTTTAGGGTGACCTTTTGATAGCCGGTCGCCGGTTCGTTTAGGTTGATTGGTTCCCGGTAATATATTATAGACCATATGGGGGTGATTTTGAAGGTCAGTTGATAATTAAAGGCGTTCTGGGCGGCCGTCGCAACCGTTTGCTCTCCCGCCTGGGAGTAGCGGATGTCGATATACAGCCGGTCAAAAAAGCCTTTGACGAAACCGACGCTCCAGGCCGGCCGATCTTCCTGCATACTGTTGATTTCCCTAAGCCCCATTGCTTCCCGGACCTTTGGCCCGAGGTTGTATTCCAGGGTCAGGCTTTCAAGGCCCAGCTTTTGTTCTACCTCGCGCTCTAAGCCGCGAAAGAGGATCGTTTGGATCCGACTGCTGACAAAGTCGGCGACGACCAGGTTGGTGTCGACCTGCGAACCGTCCGTCCCCTTGGTACCGGTCTTGATCCCGGTCAAGCCCTTGATAAATTCAGGGAGGAGCAGGACCTTGAGGTCGGATTCGCTGTAACTGGCCGGGCGCATTTCCGGCGGCGACTTGGTCTTGTCTTCGACGAAGCTGGTCAGGTTGATCCTAAGGCCGCGGGCTTCTTCTCTGGCGCCGATCAGCCCGGTCAGTTTAGCTACGATGATTACCCTCTTTTTATAGAGCTTCCCTTCCGCGTCCCTTTCCTGGTCGTCGACGTTGACCAGTGAAGTTATCCTAATTTGAGGAAGATAGCCTTCGGTCCCTTTTTCTCCGGTAAAAATTGCCGTGTTGTCGCTGATCTGTTCCGAGCTGTATGGGAAATATCGCTGTTGCTGATCGGCTGTAAGGATGGTGAATTCCCGGCTGAGCAGGTTGACCGTCCCTCTTTTGACCCGGACTCTTCCCAGCAAAGTAGGGGTTCTCATGTCGCCTGTGATCTGCAGTTTCTGGCTTTCGATCTCCAGGTTCATGAAGATGTTGCTTAAATCGAGCGTTCCAATGTCCCCCATCACCGCGTAGACGTTCTTGTTGAGATCGACCTCAAGCTCAAACTGGAAGGGGATCCCCTTTCCCGGCTGGCCGCTGGATTTGGAGAGTGTAATGACCGAGTTTTCTATCTCGATCGCTCCTCTCAAGGTCGGGCCTAAGGTTTGGTCAAGCCGGAGCGGGCCAATGATCGATAGCTGGCCGGTCTTTAGCGAACCGACGAATATATTGGGAAAGGCGGCGTAAATTCTGGTCGGGCTGACCGCCAGATTCAGGTCGATTTCCGGGTTGGCGACGAGCGCCCGCTTCAGGTCGATATAGCCGGAGAGCCCCAGCAGGTTTGAGAAATAGCGGGTCCGCTCGCCGGTCCAGATCGCGGTCAACCCTTCGATGTTGAGCAGGCTTGCTTTGATCTGGCCGGTCCCGTCGATGTCTCGCAGGCTGGACGCCAGGGACCTTAATTTGACCTCGGCATTGTTCAGCTTTATCTGGCCGTTGATCGTTGGCGTGTCCAGGCTTCCCTCGGCCCGCAGGGATAAGCTGGCTTCCCCTTTGACCCAGGAGACTTCGTCGTTCCACAAGTTCAGCAAACCGAAACCGCCGTTATTGATCTGGGCCTTAAGGTCGATCATGGCCGGGCCGGAGAAGATGACCGTTCCTTCGATCGTAGAAAGGTCATTGCCGGTCTTGATCAGCGACCGGTGAACGGTAAGCCGCTCCTTTTGGTAATCGATGTCCGTCGACCAGGAAGAGAAATTGGCGCCGGCGACAAGATTGTTGCGTCCATTGGCGGAAAGGGAAAAATATGGGGCGTAGTATGGGCCGCTTAGCGCCGCGTTGAGATTAAAGGTCCCTTTAAACTCTTTGCCGGGGAAGAAGATCACGCAAATATCCAGCGGCATCTCCTTTGCTTTGATCTTCAGGTCGAGGTTCCCGGACAGGTCGGTCCCGCCGGTCGCAGTGAGCTCCCCCCGCTCTTTGGATAAAACCGCTTTCTCGATCGAGACTTTCCGGTCCGCCAGGGAAGCGGAAAAGACGAGTGAATCATAACGAAAAGCGCCGGCCCCCCCCTTTTTTATCTCGGCCCGCAGTGAACCGGCAGGGGAGCTGATCTTTCCCTTGAATTTCAGGAGAGCCTTTAGTTCCCCTTTTAAGTTTTCGCTCGGAATGCCGGCCTCTTTTTTTTCAAATTCGGCGCGGAGAGCCCCCCAATCCCGGACGAAATTCGGCGCGCGCGGATCGGCGTCGTACCAAACGGTTTTTCCGTCTTCGGCCCGCTGGGCCGAATAAGAAAGGTTTGCCAAAGATAGCTTTTGCGGGGCGATCTTATTGGGCGAGGTTATTCCCCAGCGGTAAGCCTCCCCCCGGATCCCCTGCAGTAACTGATAGATCGCCGCCATATCGGCCCCATCGGTCTTAAGTTCAAGATCAAGGAAGGAGTTTTCCAGGGAGTGTTCGTCGATGATTGCCCGGCCGTTTAGATAGAGACTGGTTTCTTCGTCGCGAAAAAGCAAAGGGGTCAGGGTCATTATTTGCTTGTTTGCCCAATAGACGCTCCCGGCCGCCTCATCAAAATAAAGGTCGTTGATCTTCAGCTCTTCGGCCCGAAAAGTCGCGGCGATGGCCGGGGAGCTGGGGGTCCCGCTAAGTTTGATCGTCGCGCCGATCTCGCCGGAAAAACGGCCGTAGCGATAGGTAAATTCTTCAAGAGAAAAAAGATCGGCCGCCCCCTGGATCTCTCCCGACAGGGACCGCTTGGAGATCATCAGGTCGGCGGTCAGGCGGAGAAGAGGGCCGGTAAGACGGGCTTCTTCGATGAAGAGGGCCCGCTCGCGCCAGCCTATCCCGGCTAAGGCGCTGGTTAGCTTCACCCCGCCGATTCTGCCGTCTGCCAGAGCGATCCGCCCGTTGATATTCAAGTCGAGAAGCTGGTCGATCTCGGTTAGCCTGGTTTCCGGAGGGAGATAGCCGGTCGCCTCAAAGCTGGCGCTAATATTCCCGGACGGGTATTTTAGGTCATCAGGTAAAAAATAATTTAGGATCTTATAATCCTCCAGGCGCGAGCCGTTGGTCCAGAAGACCAAACTTGTTTCAGTTCCGATCCCGGTTTGCCCCGCGATAAAAAGCTTTGATCCCCCTTTTATCAGGGAAGCGTTCTTGACGTCGATCTTGCCGTGATCGATCTCGATTGTCCCATCGGCCCGGTCGAATTGCTGTTCTCCGATCTCTCCGTCGCTCAAGGAGACCTCTCCGTCCGCTTCCATGTTCCGGAGCGGCGACGAGAGGAAGGCGGGGGTCAGTTTCCAGCTGACCCGTCCGTTAAAGCGGTTCAAAGAAGCGCGCATTGGCCCAAAGATCCCCCGGCCGGCAAGCTTGAGCCCGCTTGCTTCGGTCAGCAGGTCAAAGGTCAGGTCGCGGCTGATCCTCCCTTTGGCGCTGATGCCGGCTTGCTCCGATTCCCCGATAAGGTTGTCGAGAAAAAACTCCCCCTCTTTGATCTGAAAGGCGGCTCGCAGTGAATTCAGCGGCTGGCCAAATACGGCGGTCCGATTCAATCTGCCGTTCAATTTCCCCTTTAATTGGGAAAATGGTCCGGTGATCGCGAGGTCTCCGCCGGCCAGGCCGGTTATTCCGGGGGTGTTTTGCGACAGGGTGGCCAGGTTAAGGCCGGAGATGTTTAGCATTAAATCGAGTTGGGGAACTCCTGTCAGATTGATGGTTACCGGACCGGAAAGAGTGCCGCCGTAAAAAACGACGTCGCGCAGGTCCGCCCGGAACGTTTTGCCGCCGAAAGAGAGATCCCCTCCGCCCGAAAATGCCTGTCCATAAGCTTTTCCATTGATAACGCTGGTCGATCCGGATAGGGTGGGGGCGCCGATCGTTCCGCCGACCCTGAGGTTGGCGCTAAATAAGCCGCCGACCGGGACCGTCTTTAAAAATGGGAGGATGGCGGCAAGCTTGTTGATCTCGCCTTGTTTGATCCCGATTGTTAGGTCCAGACTTTGAAAGCCGGTCAGGCGGCCGTTTAAGCTCACCGGCAGGTCGTTTAGTTGGCCGGATATCCCCTGGAAGGCAAGGCTTTCATCCGCTATAAAAATATTTCCCCGGATGGAAGTCAGATCGTAATTGCCGTACCTGGCCGCGGCGTCGTGAAAGGTTGCCTTGCCGCTAAGCGAAACCGGCCACCCTTTTGTTTTTGGCGGAGTAAGCTTGAGCGAGAGATCGACTTTTCCCTGCTCGGGCGAGAGACCCGGGAGCGGGATGGTGTATACCCCCCATTTGCTAAAGGGGAGCTGTTCGGCGGTTACCGTTAATTCATAGCGTCCGGTCTTGGAGTTGACCAGGCCGGCCGCCTTGACCTTTTCCGGAACGGCGCCGGCCGCCGAAAAGGTGATCCGTTCAATATTTCTTAAGTCGACTTCTCCGTTTACTCCTTTGGCGATCGCCTGGAAATTGGTCGGTTCACCCATGAACCCGACCAGGTCGATGTAGGCGATCTCGCAGTTTTCGAGGACGATCTGTCCGGAAAAAGGGGGAGGAGGGGCGGCCTTATCGTTTGGTTTTGGGAGCAAAGGGTCGATGTTCCATTTCCCTTTCAAGTCACGGGCGACGGAGATCTTTCCGTTAATAAAACTAAGTTTGGTTAATGAGGGGATAATGTCCCCTTTATTGATCGCGAATTTAATGGGATTGAAATGTAGAACGACTTCGTCGATCTCGCCGATATCTTTGATTGAGACCCCTTTGAGGACGATCTGTCCAATGAGGCTTCCTCCGGCCTCCTTGATCGAGACTTTGGTCTTAAAAAGGTCCGCAAACCCTTTTTCCGCCTGGTCGCGGATCGACATGTCAAGAGAGTTTTTCCAGTCCTGAAGTGAGAAGGCGTGAAGCGCTGTACTAATAATAATAGAGAGAAGGAATAATAATAATAACTTACGCATAGTCCTCACCGGCAAGGTGAGAAATAACTATACCATAAAAAAAGAGGGCGGACAAAAGTCCGCCCTCTCTAGGTAGCGCTAGTGGAATCGCTTAATAAGCCGCCGCGACCGTAGTTGTCCCTTTTTCCAAATCGATCGCGTAGGTCCCGGTCCCGCCGCTGGTAAAGGCCAAGACTGCGGTGACGGTCCCATCGTAGGTGATCGTTCCGGCGTAGGCTTCTCCGGCGCTGACGCCAAAGGAGAAACTGACCGAACCGGACGGATAACCGGAAGCGGTAAGAGAAAGACTGTTGTAGGTAAAGGCGATGGTATATGAATCGCCGCTGTAGGCGCCGACGAACTTGGTATAGCCGTCCATCATCCTGGAGGCGGTCCCAAAACCTTCCATTTTAAATGGTTTGTCGGTGCTCTCGCCGAATTGGTAATGAGTGGTATAGGCTCCGGCGGTGGTGGTCAGGGTGTAGTCAAAAGTGACATAAGCCCAGATCTGGCTGACGTCGGACGAGCTTAGCCCTTCACCGTCAGGGTCGAGCCCGGCGGTGGTTTTGATTTCGTCCCCGGCCGCGTTCCAAATTCTAAATCTGTACTGCCAATCGTAAGAATACGAATAGCCGCCGGCAGTTTCTTCCCAGGTGGCGCTAGTGGTCCACCAGCCTCCGGAATATGCCGGGGCGGCAGGGGCGGAAGCTTTGACCTGGCTTGACCTGATCGAGGCGTAAGAGGTGACCCCCAAAATGTTGTTATCCACGGAAAGACTGGTGGAAGCGAGTGCCCCGATGCTGGTGGCCGCCGCCGAAGCCGGGATCGTCGTGGAGACCGTTCCCCCGCTCGAAGTGGTGCTGCAGCCGGAAGCCATGAACAGAGCGACGGTCAGAAGCAAGGCCAAACTAAATATCTTCTTCATTATTATTACTCCTCCTCCTAATTATTAGAACGCGAATCCGGTGTCAAATACCATCTGGTTGTTTTTAGTGTTCTTTCCATCCATGATCATGGCGATGTTCAGGTTGCCAAAAAAGTTGAGCCCGGCCCCAATGGTGGTCATGGAGATGCTCCCATTGGTCCCGCCGGTGATCAAGCCAGCGCGCAGGGCTAGAACCGCCAGGGGATATTCAACCCCAAGGTGGGTGACGGTGTAAGCCGATTGGTAAGAGGTACTGCCGACCGAATCGATGTCGGCGGCGACCTTTAAGCCGATCCCGGGGATGGTGGTGGAGGCGCCGATAACGATCGTTTGAGGGGCGGTAATGCTGGTGTTGGTTTCGGTCGCGGGAGAAGTGGTGGTGGTGCCGGTCGCTGGGTCATAAGTAGAGGTCGTTGCTTTGGTCGTGCCGCTAAGCGTCTCCCCCAGGTCCTTGATAACGACCGCGACCGAGAACGGAATGGCGAAGGTGTCGATCTTTGCTTTAGCTCCCAGGTCGAACCCGGTGCCGGAATAATTGGTGACGCTGTTGGTCGAAGCGTTCAGGTTGGCGGCGACGGTGGCGGCGGCGGCGCCAACATATTTGATGTTAGCCCCCAAGTCAAGCGTGGCGACCGGCAGGATCGGGGTGGAAAGACCGTACCCCAGGGTCAAGATCCCTTCGTAGGCCATCATCGCGACGGCGTTTCCGTTGAAGCCGGCCGGTTTAACAAAAGCCAATGAACCGACCGGAATGACCGTAAGGCCGATCTTGGCGATGTTCAAGCCGATCAAAGCGTTCATGTTCCCATTAACGTTGATGGTGTTGGAGACGTTGTCGGCAATAAATTTGGTCGGGTCGGAGACATTCCCGAAAACCTTCATGATATCGGCCAGTCCCTCGGTCGCGGCTCCCGCTCCGAGCTTGAGTTCGACCCGACCTGATTTAACGATCCCCGCCGGATTGAAGTAGGCGGAAGAAATATCGTCAACGATCGCGGCAGCGGCCCCGCCCATTCCGGCGTATTTGGCCCCAACGCCGTAAGGGAGAAGTCCCGATTCGAGAGCAAAACCGGCGGAGATCATTGAACCAAGGATCGCGCAGACAACTATGATTCTTTTCATTATGTAACCTCCTAATGCAAACTAGTTGGGTAATTTTAGACTTCACCCGCTTCTTTGTCAACCCCGGGCGCTTGATTCCGGGAAGGTTATATGCTAAAATTACTTAATAGATGACCAAAAAAGCCCGGCACAAGCGCGGCCTGCTGGTAGTGATTTCCGGTCCTTCCGGAGTTGGAAAATCAACGGTCGTTCGCCGTCTTTTAAAGAAAAATCCGGACCTATCCCTTTCAGTTTCCATGACGACTCGCCAGCCCCGTCCGGGAGAAATGAGCGGCGAACACTATCATTTTGTGGAACGGGACGAGTTTGACCGGTTGGTCAAGAACGGCGACTTGCTCGAATGGGCCAAGGTCCACGGGAGCTATTACGGGACCCCCCGCTCTTACGTTGAAAAAGAACTGGCCAGGGGGGGAGTGGTGATCCTGGAAGTCGACGTGCAGGGAGCGGCTTCGATCAAGCGGTCGGTGGAAGGGGCGGCGCTGAAAGCGGCGGTGGTTTTTGTTTTTCTGATCCCGCCGTCGGTCGACATCCTGGCTTTCCGCCTCAAGAAGCGAAAGACCGAGGATCAGGAGGTCATGAACTATCGTCTGCGGGCGGCGATAGCCGAGCTCCAGGTTATGGAAAAATACGATTACATAGTGGTAAATGACAAGGTCGAATCAGCCGCTGACAAGATCAGGGCGATCATAAATGTTGAAAAAGAAAGGACGTTGCTAAATTGACAGAACTATCAGTTGATAATTTATTGACCAAGGCCAAGAACAAATTTTTATTGGTGAACGCCGCTTCCGCCAGGGCCAAGCAGGTCTCGGACGGGTCTCTGCCGTACATTGACAATTTTGACCCGACCAATCCGGTGATCACCTCCCTGCGGGAGATCGCCGCCGATAAGTTCCGGATCAAGGTTACCAGCGCCGACAGCAAAAAACCGCAGGAGATACTGTTGGCCGACGACGACGAGAACGCCCCCTCCCAGCTTGACCGACTGGCTAAAGGGGCGAAAGAAAAACCAAGAGAAAAGCCGAAAAAGAAAAAATAACGGCTTCGGGTAAATTATGTTAAAAGGCAAGACAATCATTTTAGGGGTGACCGGTTGTATTGCCGCTTATAAAGCCGCGACGCTGGTTTCCCGCTTAAAAGACCTTGACGCCGAGGTTTGGGTCGTCATGACAGCCGAGGCGGCCCAGCTGGTCGGCCCGCTTACTTTCCGCACGTTGTCCGGCAATCCGGTTATCTTAGATCTGTATTCCCAGGAGATCGCCACCCCCGTTCCGCATATTTCGCTTTCCCAAAAAGCCGACCTGCTGGTTATTGCGCCGGCGACCGCCAACATGATCGGCAAGATCGCCGGCGGTTTGGCGGACGACGCGTTATCTACCATGGCTTTGTCGACGACCGCCAAAAAACTGCTTGCTCCGGGGATGAACTGCGAGATGTGGCGCAATCCGGCGGTTGCCGCCAACTCGGAAAAGATCGTTAAGCTTGGCTGGGAATTGATCGGCCCGGAGGAAGGAAAACTTGCCTGCGGCGATCTTGATATCGGGCGAATGAGCGAGCCGGAGGAGATAATATCCAGGATAATAGAACTGCTGGTCGCTCCCCGGGACCTTAAAGGAAAAAAGATCTTAATAACGGCGGGCGGGACCCGCGAGCAGATCGATCCGGTCAGGTATCTGGCGAACCGCTCATCGGGAAAAATGGGGTATGCGATCGCCAAAGCGGCCAGCCGGCGCGGCGCGGCGGTCACCTTGATCTCGGCCAACGCGTCCCTTCCGGTCCCAGCTGGTGTTAGGTTGGTCGAAGTTGAGTCTGCCCGGGAGATGCTGGCCGCGGTTGCCGGCGGCGCCCAAAATGCGGACGCGGTGATCATGGCGGCGGCGGTCGCCGATTTTAAGGTCAAAAGTAAAAGAGCAAAGATCAAAAAGGGGAAAGGCCTGGTCTTAGAGCTTGAAGCGACGTCGGATATCCTGAAGAAGCTGGCCGGGAAAAAAGGGAAAAGAAAACTGGTCGGCTTCGCGCTGGAGACGGAAAACCTGGTAAAAAATGCCAAAAAGAAACTGGCCGAGAAGAACCTGGACCTGATCTTTGCCAACGGGCCGGAGAACTTTGGGAGCGATCAGGCCCGGGGAGTGCTAATTGACCGGGCGGGGAGACGTGTTGATCTGCCGCTGGCCGATAAGGAAACGATCGCCTCCCGGATACTAGACGCGATCTTTTAATGTACGCCGAGGTTATCCTCTCTAAAGCAGCGGACCGGATCGACAAGATATATCATTACGCCATCCCGGGACCGATTATCGATAAGATCAAGATCGGCCAGGCGGTCGCCATCCCTTTTGGCAAACGGAGCGAGACCGGTTACGTGGTCGGTTTTGTTGAGAAGGCTGATGTCGAGCGGACAAAAGAGATCGATTCGATCGCGTGTGAAAAACCGCTATTTAATGAAAACCAGGTCAAACTGGCCAACTGGCTGGCCGAATATTACTCTGCTTTTCGTCTCTCCGCTCTAAGGCTGGTGATGCCCCCCGGAAAAAAGGATGTTAAAAGTCTAAAGTCGAAACCAAGGGGGGAGAAGGCAGAGCCCAAGGCTAAGGCAGAGGGCGCAAGTTCCGGTCCGGATTTGACGGCAGACCAGGCCGGCGCGGTCGAGAAGATCACCCGCTCGATCCAAGAGACGGACGGCGGCCGATTTTTACTTTTTGGGGTGACCGGCTCCGGCAAGACCGAAGTTTATATGAAGAGCGTGGAACAGGCGCTTAGCCAGGGAAAAAGCTCGATCGTTATGGTCCCCGAGATCGCGCTGACCCCGCAGTTGGTCCAGCGGTTTAAGGCCAGGTTTGGCGATGGTATCGCCCTGGTCCACAGTGACCTGACCGGAGCGAAGCGGCGCCGGGAATGGGAGCGAATCGCCGAAGGAGAGGCCAGGATCATCCTTGGCGCCCGTTCGGCTATTTTTGCCCCTGCGGTCAACCTTGGTTTGATCGTTATTGACGAGGAGTATGAGCGCTCATATAAACAAGATAACGCCCCACGCTATCATGTCAGGGAAACCGCCGAATACCTTGCCGCATTAACCGGGGCGACCATCGTTCTTGGTTCGGCGACCCCTTCGGTTGAGACTTATTATCAGGCGGAACTGGGATCGCTGGTCAAGTTAACATTGCCGAACAGGATCGACGCCCGGCCTCTCCCTCCGGTCGAGGTCGTCGACATGCGCCGGGAGCGAAGCGGCCTGCTTTCCCAAAAACTGCGGGATGAATTATTTAAAACATTGAAGCGAGGAGAGCAAGCGATCCTCTTCATTAACAGGCGCGGCTACTTTACCTATGTTCAGTGTCGCGACTGCGGATTTCCCCTCCACTGCCCGCACTGTTCGATCTCGTTGACCTATCACAGCAGTGAAAAAAAACTCTTATGCAACCGCTGCGGTTATAGTGCTCCGCCGCCAACCGCCTGTCCGCAATGCAATAGCCGCCTACTCGGTTATTTTGGGACCGGGACCCAGCGGATCGAAAATGAAGTCGCCGATGTTTTTCCCGCCGCCAGGATCCTTCGCTATGATCGCGATTCGGTGAGCAAGCGGGGATCGCACGAGGCGTTTTTTTCGATCTTCGCGGAAGGGAAGGCCGACGTGCTGATCGGGACGCAAATGGTTGCCAAGGGGCTTGACGTCGCGCGGGTTACCCTGGTCGGAGTGGTCTCGGCCGATACCGCTCTCAACCTGCCGGATTTTAGGTCGGCCGAATATACTTTTCAGCTATTGACCCAGGTCGCGGGACGGGCCGGCCGACACAATCTCCCCGGGAAGGTGATCGTCCAGAGCCACCTGCCGGACCATTATTCGATCCAGGCGGCGGCCAGGCAGGATTATGAGCTTTTTTTTAGCCAGGAAATCGTTCATCGCCAGGAACTTGGGTATCCGCCGTTCTCAAGGTTGATCAGTCTCCTTTTTTCCGGGGTTGAATCATCGCTGGTGATCAAGGCGGCGGAGGAATTTGGGCGCCGACTGATGTCGGTCAAGCGGGAAGGGGTGTTGGGACCGGCGCCGGCGGTGATCGCGAAACTGCACGGCGAATGGCGCTATCGTATTTTATTAAAAGGAGAGCTGGACGAGCTAAGGCGGCTGGTTAGGTCCGTGCCGATCGATTTTGATCAGGCCAAGGTCAGGCTGACGATCGACGTTGATCCTCTCAATCTCTTATAAGCCGGTTTTCTTACTATATAATGTAGGATATAATTAAGGCATGGCGATACTTAAATTCCCAAATCCGGTCCTGCGCAAAAAAAGCCGGGCGGTCAAAAAGGTCACTCCGGAGATCGTGAGATTGATCGATCAGATGATCGAAATAATGCATGCCGCGCCGGGGGTCGGTCTGGCGGCGCCGCAGATTGGTCAATCTCTTCAGGTGATCGTTGTTGATGTCGGAACGGGTCCGATCGCTCTGGTCAACCCCAGGATCACTAAACGAAGTGGTTTACAATGCTATATCGAAGGGTGTCTTTCGCTCCCCGGGGTTGAAGCTCCGGTCGAACGGGCCTCAAAGATTATTATTAAGGGGTTGTCACGTGACGGTAAATTATTGGAAATTGAAGCCAATGGTTTTTTGGCGACTGTTTTTCAGCATGAAGTTGACCACCTTGACGGCAAAGTCCTGATCGACCGGGTCAAGGACCCGAGTCTGATCAAGTTTGTCGCTAAAAAAGAGCCCAAGGAAGAACTGCTGTGAGAATAGTTTTCTTCGGCACCCCGGAGGTGGCCGCCGACGTCCTGGCGGCGCTGTTAAAAGAAAAGGGGGAGGTCGTTGGGGTGGTTACCCAGCCCGACCGCCAAAAAGGCCGCGGACAAAAACTCGCCTTCTCTCCGGTCAAAGAGATCGCCCTGAAGAACGGTCTTCCGCTGGAACAGCCGGAAAAGGTCAAGAATAACCCGCTCTTTAAGTCGATCCTGGGATCGCTTCGGCCCGATATTGGCATTGTCGTCGCTTATGGTCAGATAATTCCCAAAGAGATTTTGGACCTGCCGAAACATGGCTTCATCAATCTGCACGCTTCTCTTCTTCCAAAGTACCGGGGAGCGGCCCCTGTCCAATGGGCTTTGATCAAGGGGGAAAAAGAGAGCGGGATGACCATATTTAGGCTTGCCGAACAGTTGGATGCCGGGCCGGTCCTGGCCCAGCTCGCGGTCCCGATCTCCCCGGAAGATGACGCGGAAACTCTGCTAAAGAAAGTCTTTGGAGTTGGCCAGGACCTTCTATTATCTCTGTTGCCGAAAATTGCGGCTGGAGAGGCCCCTCTGATCCCTCAAAATGACGCGGAAGCGACCTTTGCCCCAACCCTAAACAAGGAGAGCGGCGCGGTAGATTGGCGTAAAAGCGCCTTGGAAATAGCTAATCTGACCAGAGGAATGGTCCCCTGGCCTGTTGCCCACACTATATTTAGGGGTAGGCAGTTAAGGCTTTTCAAGGTTAAGCCGGTTGATCTGCCAGGTTTAACTCCCTCCAGCTTACCCGGAGAAATAGTCGCTATAATTAAAGAGGAAGGGATAGTTGTTGCAACCGGGATTGGGCATCTTTTGATCGTAGAACTGCAGTTAGATGGCGGGAAACGGATGTCCTGTAAGAGTTTCCTGTCTGGGCACGACGTAAAAATCGGTGAAACCCTTCCCAATTAAGGGGAAAATCGCCTATTGACTCCCCCACAGGTAGCGTGGTAATCTTTCCAGCACACTAAATCTATGAAATGCCCATTTTGCGATAGCATAGAAGACAAGGTCCTGGAATCCCGCGAAATTGATGACGGGGAGTCAATTCGGCGGCGGAGGGAGTGTCTCTCCTGCCGGGGGAGGTTTACCTCGTACGAAAGGATCGAAGAACGGCCGGTCCTGGTCATTAAACGGGATGGGCGGCGGGAACAGTTCAGCCGGCAAAAGGTCTTGACCGGGATCCTGCGCGCCTGTGAAAAGCGGCCGGTCTCGCTGGAAACAATGGAAGCGATTGTGGATGAAGTGGAAAAGGCTCTGCATCGAGAAGCCGGGAGGGAGGTAATTAGTTCGAAGGTCGGAGAGCTGATCATGGAAAAACTGCACCAGATCGATAAGGTCGCGTATATCAGGTTCGCGTCGGTATATCGGAAGTTCGAACATGTCTCGGAGTTCCAAAGAGAAGTAGAAGAATTAACTGGGAGGTACTTAGATGTCCACTGATTTGATGGCTGAAAAAATGAGTAAATTTGACGATTCGACCGACCTGGCCCTTTTTGTCAGGACCTCGGAAGAGGATATCGTCGGCTGGGACCGGGCGAAGATCGTCGCCGCGCTGGTCCGCGAGACCGGGATCGACCAGAATGTCGCCGAGATGATCGGCAAGGAGGTTGAGGTCCAGATAAAGAGCCTTAACCTTAAAAACGTGACCTCCCCGCTGATCCGCGAATTGGTCGACGTTAAATTATTGGAATATGGACTGGAAGACGCCAGGCGCAAGCACACCCGCCTTGGCTCCCCGCTTTACGACGTCAAAAATATTATCTTTAATCCGAACAAGGAGAACGCCAACGTTCCCCACGGTCCGGAAGCGACCAACCTGACCCTGGCCGAGAACATTAAAAAAGAATTTGCCCTCCTTTCGGTTTTTTCGTCGGATATTGCCGACGCCCATATGCGGGGGGACCTCCATCTCCATGACCTTGGCTTTATTGACCGGCCATATTGCAGCGGCCAATCGGTCGAATACGTCAAAAAGTTCGGTCTTGATCTCCCCAACGCCCTTTCGATCGCCAAACCGGCCAGACACGCCGAGGTTCTCCTGGCGCAGATGGTCAAATTTTCGGCCGCCCTTCAGGGGGTGTTTGCCGGAGCCATCGGCTGGGACGCGGTCAATATCTTTTTTGCCCCTTTCCTGGTCGGTATGTCCGACGCTGAAGTTCGGCAGATCGCCCAGATGATGATCTATGAATACAGCCAGCAGGCGGTCGCCCGGGGCGGTCAGGCGATCTTTTCCGATATCAATCTGTACTGGGAGGTTCCCAAGCATTTTGAAAAAGTTCCGGCGATGGGTCCGGGCGGACAATACACCGGCAAGACTTATGGCGATTATATTAAGGATTCCCAGCGCTTTGTCTGGGCGATGTTCGACGTCTATAAAGAAGGGGACGGCTCCGGCCGCCCGTTCTTTTTCCCCAAGCCGCTGGTCCATATGACCGAAAAGTTTTTTGAGACCGAAGGGCACGAAAAGTTCCTGCGCCATATTTCCGAAGTCGCCACGGAAATGGGTAACACCTATTTTGTGTTTGATCGCGGCGAAACCGCCAAGATCTCCGAATGCTGCCGGTTGTCGTTTAAACTGGAGCAATCGGACCTGGATGACGCCAAGGAGCCGTGGCGGATGCGCTACTCCGCCCTGCAGAACGTGACGGTCAACCTGCCGCGCTTAGCTTTCAAAGCCGAAGGATCGGACGCCAAACTGTTTGAGCTGATCGACCAGCATTTGGAATTGGCGGCCAAGGCCCATCTCCAGAAGAAGACCTTTATTTCCGAGATCCTGGCGGCCGGCCAGAGGGGGCCACTGTCGCTCCTGGCGATGAACCGGGACGGTCAGCAGTACCTTAGAATGTTCCGCGTCAGCTACCTGATGGGGATCCTGGGGCTTAATGAAGTGGTCCAGGCGCACAAAGGCCAGGAATTGCATGAATCGCCGGAGGCGCTCAAGTTCGGTCTGCGGGTCATCTCTCATATGAAATTGACCTGCGAAGTCCTTTCCAAGAAGTACGATATGCACTTTGTCCTGGAGCAGACCCCGGCCGAATCGACCGCTTACCGCTTTGCCAAGCTTGACCGGGAGCATTTTCCGGAGGCGGCCGATCGGGTGGTCAAGGGGAATAAAGGGACTAATGAGATCTACTATACCAACTCGACCTATTTCAACGTCTCCAACTCCATGAGCTCGATCGACCGGGTCAAACAGGAAGGGCTCTTCCACCCGCTGATCGACGCCGGAGCGCTGACCCACGTCTGGCTGGGAGAGAGCAAGCCGTCGCCGGATTCGATCGCGAATTTCGTGACCAAGACCTTTCGCCACACCCAGAATGCCCAGATCGCGTTTTCGCCGGAATTTACCTCTTGCAACCAATGCGGCAAGATCACCCGCGGCCTGCGCGACCAGTGTCCGTATTGCCGGTCAGAGAACATCGAAGGGATAACCCGGATCACCGGTTATTTCTCCCGGATCTCCGGCTGGAACAAGGGGAAGCTCGCCGAACTAAAAGAGAGGTACCGCAATGGAAACGTTAACAGCTAAACCGCCCGTCAAGCGGGAAGAAGAAGCGACCGACCTGTCGGTCTTTGTTCGGACCTCGACCGACGATATCGTCGCCTGGGATCGCGACCGGATAATCGACGCACTGATCAGGGAGACCGAGCTCAAGCCGGAGATCGCGCTTATTATCGCCATTGAAGTGGAAAAGCAGATCAAGGCGATGGCGGTCAAGACGATCACCGCTCCACTGATCCGCGAGCTGGTCGACGTCAAACTCCTTGAGTACGGCCTTGAAGAGGCCCGGCGCAAGCACACCCGCCTCGGGGTCCCGGTCTATGATGTTAAGAAAATCATCTTTCACAAGAACAAGGAGAACGCCAACACCCCCCATTCTCCGGAAGCGACCAACCTGACCCTGGCCGAGAACATTAAAAAAGAGTTTGCCCTACTCAATGTCTTTTCCCTGCCGGTGGCCGACGCTCACATGCGGGGGGACATTCATCTCCATGACCTGGGATTTGCCGATCGGCCGTACTGCAGCGGGCAGTCGATCGAGTTCGTGAAAAAATTCGGGCTCGACCTGCCGGACGCCCGGGGGATGGAAAAACCGGCCCGTGAACCGGATGAGCTTATCTCGCAGGTTGTTAAATATTCGATCGCCCTCCACGGGCATTTTGCCGGCGCCATCGGCTGGGATGCGGTCAACATCTTTATCGCCCCGTTTATTGTCGGGCTGGGACCGGAGCGGATCAGGAAGCTCGCCCGCCAGCTGATCCTGGAATTCTCGACCGCGGCGGTTGCGCGCGGGGGTCAGGGGTTGTTTTCCGACCTGAATATTTATTGGGAGATCCCCAAACATTTTGAGACAGTTCCGGCGATGGGACCGGGGGGAGAATATACCGGCAAGACTTATGGGGACTATGTGGCCGAAGCGCAGGCTTTTGCCAACGCGATGTTCGAGGTCTATCTGGAAGGCGATGGGGCGGGACGGCCGTTCTTTTTTCCCAAACCGCTGGTTCACATGACCGAAAAGTTCTTCAACACACCGGGACACGAAGAGTTCCTGGAGCTGATCTCAAAGGTAGCGGCGGAGAAAGGGACGACTTACTTTGTTTTTGACCGGGGGGAGACCGCGAAAATATCCGAATGCTGCCGACTCTCATTCAAACTTGATTATTCCGACCTGCAGGACGCGCGGGAGCCCTGGCGGATGCGCTATTCGGCGATCCAGAACGTGACGCTTAACCTCCCCAGGCTCGCCTATCTCGCCGCCCGAGACGAGAAAAAGCTGTTCGAAGAGATCGAGAAAAAACTGGAGATCGCCGCCCAGGCCCACCGGGAGAAGCGGCGTTTTATTGAAGCCTTGCTCAAGGAAGGGAGCAACGGCCCCCTCTCATTGTTGGCGATGAAGCGGGACGGTGAAGCTTATCTTCGTTTGCGGCGGGTGACCCACCTGATCGGCGTGCTCGGGTTAAACGAGCTGGTCCAGTTCCATTTCGGCAAGGAATTGCACGAAGATCCGCAAGCGGTCCGTTTTGGCCTCAAGGTCATTTCGTTCATGAAGTTTAAATGCGAACAGCTTTCCGAAAAGTACGATCTGCATTTTGTCCTGGAGCAGACCCCGGCCGAATCGACCGCTTACCGTTTTGCCCGGCTCGACCTCCAGCAGTTCCCGACCCAGGCGACCAGCGTGATCAAAGGGAACTATGAAGGGTCGGAAATATATTATACCAATTCCACCTACATTAATGTTTCCCACAAGATGAGCCCGATCGACCGGGTCAAGCAGGAAGGGCTTTTCCACCCGTTGATCGACGCCGGTGCCCTGACCCATATTTGGCTCGGCGAATCTCGGCCCGACGCCAAATCTATCGCCAACTTTGTCATTAAGACCTTCAAGAACACCGATAACGCCCAGATCGCTTTTTCGCCGGAGTTTACCGCCTGCGACGATTGCGGCAAGGTGACCCGGGGGCTGGTGGAGCGCTGTCCGCACTGCAGTTCCGCCAATATTGAAGGGATCACCAGGATCACCGGCTACTTTTCCCGGGTCCCGGGATGGAACAAAGGTAAGATGGGAGAGCTCAAGGATAGGTTCCGCTCCGCTGATCTGTCGGGAGTGTTATAATGCTGAAAAAGGAAAGGGGAAATATCATGGAACAAATGGAAGTAAAAGTGTTCGGTAAGCCGGGGTGCGAGTTTTGCAAGACGACAGTGAAAAAGTTCGAGACCTTTTTTGGTCGCTGGAACATTGATGATACTGTGGCTAAACTGTCGTTTTACGACATGGAAACGGTCGACGGGCTGGCCGAAGGAGCGTTTTACAGCGTGACCAAGATCCCGGCTACCGTGATCGAGCGCAAGGCCGACGTCGTTCGCCGCTGGGACGGCAAAGTGCCGCTTTCGGAAGAGTTCAAGGAATATTTTATCTCGGAAACAGTGGTCGTTGATAAAAAAGAGATCAATTAATACTTAGGTCTGATGACCAGGGCGTTGCTGACCGGAGAGGCGCCTCCGTTGACCGGCCGGTTGACGGTCTTTCCGTCTATCCACATGGTGGTGGAGCCCCCGCCGTCCAGGTTCATCGCTTCGACCGCTCCCAGATTGATCATTAATTCGGCCAACTCCTCAAGGGTCATCCCGATACTGCTCTTTTCGCTCCGGCTCTTCTTCTGGCGCGGCAGTCCGTCAACGGTGACCAGGAGGATCTTGTTGTCTTTGGTGATGCCGACGGCGGAACGGGCCGCCCGGCTCTTGGCAATGTCCGGCCGAAAATTTTCTTCATGCTTGGAAACGTAAACCTGACCCTCTTTGACCAGCCGCGGACCTCCGGAAACAAGATGGAGGATACTGCTGGGTGAGCTGACGTAGGGGATCACCCTGATGCGCAGATCGACCGGGTCGCCGATCTTGAACTTATCGGTTATAAACTGGCTGACCGTCCCGGTGGTCGAGAGAACGTAGCCGTTTTGAGGGATGGTAGAGTTGGCCAGGCCGATGCTAGCGACTTTTGAGTTGACCACAGTCAGCTCGACCCCGCCCCGGGCGGTTCCGGTCTTTTCCCCCCAGACCGGGGTATACATGATGATGGAATTATTGCCGATCCCCTGATTGACCCCGGTGATATCAAAGCGCTCGTTGGCGGGTGAGTTAAAATAGCATTCGATCTGGATATTGTCGACAAATGCCTTGCCGTCGTCGGAAAGGATCAGGGCGGTCCGGTCATAGATCGGGGTGGAGACCAACTCTTTGTCGATCAGAAGAGTTCCGAGAGGCTTGCCGTTGTAGGCGAAATAGGTTCCGTTGATCGCCGCGACCGCTCCCTGCTCTTCGGCTATTTTGCCGACCGTCGCCCGGAAGAAATGCTGGTCGCTCTTCTCTTCTTCCTGGTTTGACCAGGGGGTGAGGACGTCGGCGAACGAGGTCAGCGTGTTGGGTTTGTGTTTTTTTGCCAGGGCGGGGGAGAGGTCGGCCCTGGTGGGATCGACCTTCAGGACCTGGGCAACGACCCGTCCGTTCTGGGTCCCTTTATTAACGGTAAGAGCCTCGACGCCGTCGATGATCGTCCCGCCGGAAGTTAAATTGGTAAAATCGCGGTCAAAATCGACGATCAGGCGATAGGGATCGGTCAGGGCGAAGATGTTGTAGGGGATCGGCTCTCCCAGGGGAATGGTGATCTTTAGTCCGTTCCCTTCTTTTTCAACTTCAAAGTAGCGGACAATGACGTCGTTGACCTCGACGTAGCTTGGGATGTCGCGGCTTGCCTCGGCGTTGGGGAAGTGGAGGGTGATCTTTTCTTTGCTTTCTTCCGGGGAATAAGTAAAAATGGAGTTAAAGTCAAAAACCGCCCTGATCCGTTCGGGATAGTAACCGAGCCGGATCTTCTCCAAACGCTCTGCTTGAGCCGCCGAGAAAGCGAGGGCAAAAGCAATTAAAATAGAGACAATTCTTTTCATTGCTCGGGAAATTACCTTGGCGGCATTATAACACAATCTTCGAGAGTAGACTAATGACTTCACCGGTAATCCACTTGGGAGTTGAGGCTCCGGCGGTGACGCCGACCTTCGTTTTGCCGGTCAGCCAGGAAGGATCGAGTTCGGCGGCGGTTTCGATCTGAAAGGTTTTGGTCCCGGTCTTGGCGCAAAGCTCGGTCAATCGGTTGGTGTTGGCGCTCATTTTGTCCCCAATGACCAGCATCAGGTCGACTTGTTTGGCGATCTCGATCGCCGCACTCTGGCGATGCGAGGTCGCGCCGCAGATCGTGTTATGGACCTCAACGTTGGCAAACTTGGCCCGCAGGGCGGCGGCGATATTTTGAAATTGTTCTTCCGCCTGGGTCGTTTGCGCGATCATCCCCAGGCAGTTTTCGGCGACCGTCAAGTTTGAAACGTCAGCCGGGGTTTCGACCACCGTGCCGCGTCCGCCGCTCCAGCCAAGGAGCCCTTTGACCTCGGCGTGCCCCTTGTCGCCGACGATCACTACCCGACAGCCCCGTCCGGCCAGCTCGGCGGCGATCTTTTGTGCTTTCTTTACCCAGGGGCAGGTCGTATCGATGATCTTTAGCCCTTTTTGTTTCGCTTCTTCGTAGATCTCCGGCGAGGCGCCGTGCGCCGAAATAAGAAGGGTCCCTTTGGCACTGATCTCGGAGAGGGAGTGGACGCCGATTATTCCTCGCGCGCGGAGCCGTTCAACTACCTGTTTGTTGTGGACCAGGTTCCCCAGCATATAAACCGGCTGATTTTCGGGTTCCTGAAGGGCGATCTTGTAGGCTCTTTCCACTCCGACGCAGAAACCGGCGTGTTTGGCGACAAGGACTTCCATGTTAAAAGCGGATCTGGGCTTTGGCCAGGCGGTCGATCGCCGCTTCGATCCGTTCTTTCGGCAGGGTGATGGCGAAGCGGACATATCCTTCGCCGGAGGGGCCGTAGCCGCTTCCCGGGACGACCAGGATGCCGCATTTATCGAGCAGTTTTTCGGTAAACGATGCCGAGCTTTCCCCTTTGGGGACCGGGACCCAGGCGTAGAAGGTCGCTTTGAGATCGGCCATTTTCCAGCCGAGGGAATTAAGCCCTTTGACCAGGATTTTTCCCCGCTCTTCAAAAACCGCGTTGTTACTTGCGACGCATTGCCGGTCGGCGGAGAGAGCTTCGATTGCGGCGAATTGGATCGCCTTGAAAACGCCGCTGTCGACGTTGGATTTGATCGTTGCCAGGGCCTGGACCGCTTCAGGGTTGCCGACCGCCATGCCGATCCGCCAGCCGGTCATGTTATACGTTTTGGAGAGCGAATGGAACTCGATCGCGACTTCTTTCGCGCCGGGAACCTCCAGGAGGCTGGGCGGTTTATAGCCGGCATAACCCATTTCCGAATAGGCTAGGTCGGAGACCAGGAGGAGGTTGTGTTCTTTGGCGAAAGCGACCGCTCCGGCAAAGAAAGTCAGGTCGGCCACCGCCCCGGTCGGGTTATTTGGGTAGTTAACGTATAGGACTTTGGCTTTTTTTAAGACCGCTTCGGGAACCTTGTCCAGTTCAGGGAGAAAATTATTTCGCGCGGTCAGCGGGAGATCAAAAACTTCTCCCCCGGCCAGGGTGGTCGCGATCTTATAAACCGGGTATGAAGGATCGGGGACCAGGGCAATATCCCCCTGATCGATGAAGGCAAGGGAAAGATGGGCGAGCCCCTCTTTGGAGCCGATCAGACTGCAAACCTCGTCCGCCGGATCAAGGTTGACGTTAAAGCGTTTTTTATACCAGTTAGCGACCGCCTGGCGAAATGATAGTTCCCCCTTGGTTGAGGGATAATTCCCCGCCTCTTTTGTTTCCAGGACATCGCGCATCTTTTTGAAAATACGAGAGGGGGTCGGCAGGTCGGGGTCGCCGATCCCAAAGTCGATGACATCCACCCCTGACTTGATCAGTTCGGCCTTTTTCTCCTCGATCTTGACGAAAAGATAGGGGGGGATCTTCTCAAGCCGCTTGGATTTATTCACGAGAATAGCTCCCTTCAAAAACTTTTTCCGCCGGGCCGCGCATCAAGAGGTGATTGTCTTCTCCCCATTCGATGTCAAGGTTACCGCCCGGGAGCCTGATTATCGCCCGTCGGCCGGTTTTCCCGGCCAGATTGGCGGCGGCGAGCGCGGCGCAGGCGCCGGTCCCGCAGGCGAGGGTTTCACCCGCTCCTCGTTCCCAAACTCTGACCTCGATTTCCTTGTTGCTTATCACTTTCACGAATTCAACATTGGTCCGGTTGGGGAAGTGGGGATCGTTCTCGATCTCTGGGCCGACATTGGCCAGATCGATCTCGGTTAAATTTTCGACAAAAGTAACGGCATGGGGGTTTCCCATGGAGATCTTTTGGAACTGAAAGCCGTTGAGTGTGACGGGCCCTTCGTTTTTTGGTTGACCCATATCGACCTCAACGCCGCTGATCAGCCCGTTCTCTTTGATGATTGCCGGCAAAAGAGTTCCGGCCAGCGTCTCCACCGAGATCACCTCTTCGGATAACTTGTCGGTCTCGTAAACATAGCGGGCAAAACAGCGAATCCCGTTGCCGCACATTTCGGCCTCGCTCCCGTCGGGATTGATAACCTGCATCCGGTAGTGCGCTTTGGAGGACGGCCAAACGAGCAGGAGGCCGTCGGCCCCGATCCCAAAGTGCCGGTCGCACAGGTCGATCGCCAATCGCTTTAGATCGATGCCGTCAAGTTTTTCCCGGCGGGTGTCGATCAAAATAAAGTCGTTTCCCAGCCCTTGCGTCTTGGTAAAGTTAATAGTAAGCGGCATAGGTCCTCGCGCTCTCCCAGACAATGACTTTGTGGATGAACTTAAAACGTATTTTCAACCTATCAAACAAATATTTGGCCAAATTTTCCGAGGTCGGATTGATCTTGTCGAAAGGGGGCGTTTCGTTGATGTAATTGTGGTCAAACTGGTCAAGGGTCGCGGCCAGGACCTTTTTGATCGCCTTAAAATCTTCCAGCAGGCCGAGCTTGTTTAGTTTGTTCCCTCGCAGAAAAAGCTGGATCCGCCAGGTATGGCCATGGAGGTTCTCGCAGGGGCCTTCGTAGCCCCGCAGAGCGTGAGCGGCGTCAAAAGTATCTTCCACCATTAGCTCGAACATGGCTGTATTTTACACCTATTTTAGAGGTAAATCCACCTGGGTCGCTCTGACGATATTTCTGCCGAGGAGCCGGGAGCCGATCTCCTGGAAACGGAGCGGATCGGCGGTTGTTAGGTATTCATAAGAGGGGTTTGTTCCGGTCCTTAACGTTCCTTCTTTTTGCAGGAGCTTTTTCGCGGCGGCGACCGCCGCTCCCGCCGGGTCGACCAGAGCGACCTCCGGACCGACGACTTCGCGGATGACCTTTGCCAAATGAGGATAATGAGTGCACCCCAGGACCAAAGCGTCGATCTTTTCCTTGATCAACGGAGTTAGGTATTCCTTGGCCGCTTTGCGGGCCTCATCGGAGTCAAACAACCCTCCCTCGACCAATGGGACGAAGAGCGGGCAGGCTTGCGAGGCGACAACAATTTCTTTGTTCAGCGACTTAAGCGCCTTTTCGTACGAGCCGGAGTTGATCGTTCCGGCGGTCGCGATGACCCCGATCCTTCCCCGGCGGCTCGCGGCCAGGGCCGCTTCCGCACCCGGGACAATTAGGCTTACCAAATATACGGAATAGTCGTCTTTAATGATCGGATAAGCGATCGACGAAGAGGTCCCGCAGGCCATAATGACCAGTTTTGCCCCCCGTTTGATCAGGAAGGGGATTATTTCCCGGTTGAACGAGACGATCTCTTCCGGCGCTCGCCCACCGTACGGGACGCGGGCGGTGTCGGCGAAATAAATAACATCCTCTCCCGGAAGCTGGCGGGTGATCTCTTTGAGTACCGTGAGCCCGCCGACCCCGGAATCAAAGACCCCAATTGGAGAAGAGGGAGGGACCTTGTGTTCGCTCCGGATCGGAGAGTGTTTTTCCCTAACAATATCGGCGGCAACCTTGCTAACGTGGGCTATTTCTAAAATATAATTCTACCCCTTTCAGGATCGAGCCGGCGACCAGCTCTTCAAACTCGGCCGAACGGGCCAGGTTGGCCTCTCCGCCATTGGAGAGGTAACATGGCTCAAGCAGGACCGCGGGAATACTCGCGTGCTTGACGATGAAGAACCGGACCCGGCGGAGCCCCCGATCTTTGCGGCCCAACCCCCTGACCAGCGCCTCATGCATGGTCCCGGCCAGCCGGCGGCTGATCGGATTATAATAGTAAGTTTCGGTCCCCTTGATCCCTTGGTCCTTGGTTGAATTATAATGAATTGAAATGAAAATGTCAGCTCTTGTTTTATTGGCAAAAGCGGCGACCTCGCTTAAGCTCGATCGGCGATCTTCGTTCCTGGTCAGATAGACTGTTCCTCCCGCTTCGCGCAATAGTCTGGCGGCGCGGCGAGCGGTTGACAAGGTGAGGTATTTTTCCTGGACCCCGTTGCAGGAGGTCGCCCCCGGATCGCCCCCGCCATGTCCCGGATCGAGAATAATGGTTTTTCCATGAAGCGGTCCCTTGCCGGCTTTATGTATAGTTGAAGGTAAAACCGGTGATAACTTGACCGGTTTTAAGCGGGCAAATTTAGGCTTGGTGTTTTTTGCTTCCCATGAATATTGATCTGAATATGCCGTATCCGAGCGGTCGTATATTTCAATTACCGTTTTATTACGCCCAAAAACGTTGATAATGTCATAGTCAACATCTTTTTTTAAGTGGACTGTTAGCCTGGCGGTATTCCGGTCTTTTTGGGTAACATAAAAATTCCCGATCCTCTTTGATTTTCCCTTACTTATTATAATATTAGATGATTTAATGGCCCCCGGAAAATCAATGTAGAGGGTCCTTTCCAGGAGGAGTCCTTTGGCTTCGGACCAACCGCTGGTGTAGATGTCCAAATAGTCGATCCCCCGGTCCCTGATCGCTTCGATATTGGTAATGGCCGCCGGGGCGGCGAGTGAGGAGGAAGAGAAGGTCAGGAACAGAAGAAAAACGGTTAAAAAGAACTTACCCATATGTTTTAGCTAATTTTAGCAGAGTTTCTTTTTGGTTGAGGGTTGGGTCATCGAGCACTTTTTCCAATAATTGCTCAAGGATCAGGCCGACCTTAGGCCCAGGCGGGATACCCAGCGCTTTCATGACATCGGTCCCGTTGATCTTTAGGTCCTTGAGGTGCAGGGCGTTTTCTTCGGCGATTATTTTGTCTATTCGCCGGCGAAGTTCGTTCAGATAATCGGTCCCGACCGTCTCTTTCATCGCTTGGGCGTCGGCGCGGCGAAGGGCGAAGAGGAGGCCGATGCTTTCTATTCCTCCGGCTCGGCGGATAAACCGCCTGACCGCGGAGTCGCTCCACTCCGGCCGATAATCGAACATGTGGCCGGCGATAAGGAGGGAGGTTAATTCGATCTCGCTCCCGCCGAAACGGAGGCGGCGGAGCAGTTCGACCGCGAGCTTGGCCCCAACCTGGTCGTGGTTGTAAAAGGTCATTCCTTCTTTGCAGGCAGGTTTGCCGATGTCGTGCAGAAGGGCAGCGAGTCGGACGACCAGCTCGTCCGCCGGAGCGGCGTCGCAGGCGAGGAGGCTATGCCAGTAAACGTCATGGGTGTGGAATTCGGCTGGCTGGTCAACCCCAAAGCAGGCGTCAAGTTCGGGGAGGATCAGCTTGAGCAGGCCGGTTTGCCGCATCAGCTCAAAGCCGACGGAGGGCTTTTTGGTTTTCAGGATCTTGACCAGCTCGTCGTGAAAACGTTCAGGCGCGACTTTTTTGACCGTTTCCAGGGAGGGGGGGATTGCCGCCAGAGTCGCGGGATCGACCGAAAAGTCGAGCTTGGCGGCCAGTCGGCAGGCCCTAACCGGGCGGAGCCCGTCCTCAAGGAAACGCTCAAGTGGATCGCCGACGGTCTTGATCAGGCGGCGTTTAAGGTCGGCTTGCCCGTTAAAAAGGTCGATGATTTTGTTTTCCGCCGGGTCGAGGGCGAGGGCGTTGATCGTAAAATCCCGCCTTGCCAGGTCGGTTTTAAGGTCGACGGTGAACAAGACGCTCTCCGGATGCCGCCCGTCGGTATATCGGGAATCGGAGCGGAAGGTGGTCACCTCATATTGGCCGTCCGGTAAAACTATCAGAACGGTCCCAAAATCAATTCCGGTTGGCACAACCTTCGCAAAAAGTTTAATAACCTCCTCGGGTTTGGCCGAGGTTGCGATGTCCCATTCGTCCGGAGATAAGCCGAGCAGTAGATCGCGGACGGACCCGCCGACCAGGTAAGCCTGGAAACCGGCCGATCTTAGGGTAGAGACTATTTCCGCGGCGCCGCTGTCGATTTCGATCATTGTGCTGATCATTATAACACCAAAATCGCCGACCTTTAACCGCGGAATTAATTCCGCGGTTAAACAACGAATGGGGCGACCCAAAAAAAACACTTGCATTTGTTTTTGACATGTTATAAAATTCTCACACAATCGTGAAGAGCAAAATATTTATAACACTGCTGATCTCGCTCTCCGTTGCCTTTGCCGGGACTTCCTGGGCAAATTGGATTACTCAAGAATCCGGGACCACGCAAAATATCAACGCTATTCATTTTCCCAGCAACACCGTCGGTTATGCCGCCGGCGGCGCCGGGACCGCGCTCAAGTCGACTAATGGCGGGACCACCTGGGCTGTTTTTCCCGGAATGAGCGCTTCCGACTTTAACGATGTTTTTTTTCCAAGCACCAGCGCCGGATATTTTTTAACTACAAAAGAAGCTTACAAGAGCGACGGAGCGACCGTCACCGAGGTCGGCTCTACCTTCGCGGTTGCCGCCAACACTAATTTTTTAAGAGGACATAATTATGGAGCCAGGATCTCGATCGTTGGTTACAACCTGGCGACCGCTCCCGCGACCAGCTATCTGGTCACGTCAGACGATGGGCTTGCCTGGACGACCACAAATATTACCAATTTAATTGACGGCGCGTCGTTCGCGGTCGGCGGGGTTTTTACTACCGGTGAAGGAGCGGCGATCGATACCTGGCTCTGGGGGGTCACTTCAACCGGCTCCAATTGCGCGATCAATTACAATGCCGCGACGGCGACTATTAATTCAGTCACTTACTTTGACTCGGCGGTCAATGATCTTTTCTTTTACGATCGGTTGAGCGGGTTTATCGCCCTGGCGGACGGGACCGTCAGCCGGACGACGACCGGCGGCACCGGCTGGAACAATGTCGATCCGTTCCCCTCCTCGGTCTCCCCGCTTAACGCCATATTCTTTATTACCAAAGACTTTGGTTGGGTCGCGGGGGATAGCGGAGTGACCGCTTACACGACCGACGGCGGGTCCAACTGGGGGATATATGATTACACCCCGGCGACCAACATTCAGGATATTTTTGTCCGGCTGGTCTATCCGGGTGAACTGGCCGGGGTTTACGCGTATATGTGCGGCGACATCGGACGGATCTACCGACTCCGCTCGCCGACGGTAACAGCCCTTACTCCCAGCACCAGGTATCGCGGCTGGATCGGGACGATCGAAGTCAGCGGGACCGATTTTATGCCGTCGTATCCGGGCGGCAGTCCCCTGTCATCGGCCTTTATGAAGAGCGGCGAAACCTCGTTTGATTATGATGTTGATGTCAGGTCAACGACTTACGAAAGCGCAAGTAAAATTGTGATTAACATTTTTATCGATCCGAGCATTGAGGCGGGGACCAGGGACCTGCTGGTCACCAATCCCGATTCGACCGCGACCAGAGAGATTAACGCCTTAACTATTATTAATGGATCGGGCGAGGTAACGATCAGCAGGGTCTCGATCAACGGCAATGTTTATCCGGAAGCCCTTCTTTCCGAAACCCCTGCCACGACCGTCAGCCCCAACCCGAGGATCAGTTTTGACATTTCAACCATTTTGCCCAATTCATTGAACGCGAGCACGGTCAGGGCGAAGGTTGTTGCCAGGTATAATGAAGGGATAAACATTGTCACCGTTATTGAAGACATCCCAAGCAGTTACATCCGGTTTGACGATTCGACCGTTCCGCCGCTCAAAGCGTACGTAGAAAACTTTATTTTTAACGCAAATTTGCCCAACACTGATGGCCGGCCGGTCACCCTCTTCTTTTACGCCGAAGACGATGCTGGTCATGTTGGGATAATCCGCTATGACCTTTATACCGAAGGGGGAGGGGGAGGGACCGCCGTTGAGGAGACCAGGGCGATCACTACTCCGGTGGAGATTGACGGTGGAGGGAACTTCTACGCCACGGTCTGGACCAAGAACGGGAATTTGCCGGACCAGATCCAGTGGATCATTGTCAGCGGGGCCAGGACCGGACAGGTCATCTACCGCAAAACTTTCAGCAAAACCGGCGCTTTTGGGACAAAGAAAATGGACGTCAGCGTCCGGGCCGACCGGGCCAGGCTGACCGCTCAGACCCAGGACTTGCGGCCGGATCGCGCCGCCCAGATCGGGATGTCGATTTTTATCGATCCGGCGACCGGCAAAAGGATCGCGAAGGCGCCGATCCTGCTCATTCCCGGATCAATGCTCCAGCATCATATTAGATAATAAGCGGCAAGTATTAAGTGGTAAGTAAATTAATGAAAAGAGTTATAACTCTATTAGTGTTAATGTTGTTAGTCGCGGGGGTTGCCCTGGCGGAATATGTCGCCCAGGACCCGACCCGCTATATTCCTAACGCCAGGGTCCTTGGTTTAGGCAAAGCTTACATAGGCTTGTCTGATGACGCGGGGGCAATGTACTCCAACCCGGCCGGTATGGCGGGGATTGAAGGGTGGCAACTCTCTTCCATGTCCGGTAAATTCCTTGATGAATACTCCTACCTCTCCGCTTCCGGACTTTACGCCACCGACTTTGGGGTGATCGGCTTTGGTTTTGCCGGGACCTCGATCGGCGGCGCTTTTGCCACCACCATTGAAGCGGCCTCCGACCCGGACGATCCGATCTTCGTGGTCGACTCTTCCCAGCCGGTCATGGGGAATTACAACAACGCCATGGTCATTTCCTATGCCAACGAACTCAAGAAAATGGGTTATGTTAGGTTGGACAAACTCCCCTTTGCCGATAAGATCTCGATCGGTGCCAGCGTTAAGTTGTTCAAAGCGGCGCTCTACGGTGACAGTATCGTCGGCGGCGACGCCAGCGGCTACGAGCTTGATCTTGGTTTAACGATCAAGCCGCAAAAGTGGCTGAAGATCGGTGCGACCGGGACCAATGTTTTGCCCGCCGCGATGGGGGGAAAGCTGACTTACGCTTCGGGACACACGGAATATTATCCGGCGGTCTTTTTTCTGGGAACAAGCGTCAACCTTTTGGGTAAAACAGACAGTTTATATAAAATCGGCGAAAATAAATTAATAATATTGGCCGATTACGAGCTCCACCCGACAATGAAGAATTTCCCGGGGCTAATGCATCTTGGAGCGGAATGGAAACCAATAGATTATATCGGGATCAGGGCCGGGATCGACCAGGATTCAGCCGGCGACGGAAACGGAGGCTTAACGACCGTTTCCGATATGGCCTATGGTGTCGGGCTCTACTACGGCGGTTTCCGCTTTGATTACGCTTACCACACCTTTGCAGGAGCGCCTAACATCGACAATAGCTTCTTCTCCCTTTCATACGCTTTCCAGCCCCCCAAGATCGAGATCCCCAAAGAGGCGTTCAAGCTCTTCTCTCCTGAAGACAAGTTGATCACCTTTGCGGCGCAGGTCCCTGTTTCGGGTGAGGTGGTTGACTATCGGGTCAAGAGTTTAAGGGCGAATGGGGTGCCGGTCAAGTTCAATCTCAAGGGGATGTTTGCCACGACCTACGACCTCTATATTGGTAAGAACGCCATTTCGATCGAATCTTACGCCGACAAGGCTTTTATCTTCGGGAAGCGGCCGCGCATTTTGCGACTGGTCACCTTCCCGGATGTCCCCATTGGGTACTGGGTTGACAAGCCGACCTCGCTTCTGGCGATGGCCGGAGTGATCACCGGTTACCCTGACGGGACCTTTAAGCCGGAAGGCAACATTACCCGGGCCGAGATGTGCTCCCTCCTGATCAAGTCAATGATCGGGGTGCCGACTGCAGACGCCAAAGCGGCCTTCAAAGATGTCTCGGCCAAGCATTGGGCGGCTCCATTCATCGCCGAAGCGGCCAAGAAGGGAGTAGTCTTAGGCTACCCTGGGAACGTCTTCAAGCCGAACGGGAAGATCACCCGGGCCGAGGGGCTCCTGATGATCGCCCGGTTCGCGGGGATCGCGGAAGAGGTCTACTTAAATCAATTCCCTGATATCAGGGTCAATCACTGGGCGGCGCAGAGGATCTCGGGAGCTTACAGCGCCGGTATCCTGGAATACCTGAAAGGGCGCGGCTTTGAACCGAACAAACAGTTGACCCGCGCCGAGACGGTGGAAATGCTTCAGCGGACCAAAGTTGTGCAGGAACTCCTAAACCGAGACCTGCTCAATTGGGATAGTTATTGAAAGAATTAATTTAGGAGGATAAATAAAATGAATCAATTAAGGAGTGTATTTATGAAAGGGAGATTGGGGCTGTTTTTACTGCTTGGTGTTGTGCTATTACAATTGTGTGTGTTTGCTGAACTTACAAAGAGCTTTAACGTTCAGGGAGTTTTAAAAGAAAACGACAAACCCGTGGATTCAGCTTTAGGCGTTGATGTGACCTTCGCGTTGTGGCCGACCCTTGCTAGCACGACAAAGATATGGGAGGAAACAATTAAAGTATATCCTGACAAGAATGGTTTTTTTACGGCAAGGCTTGGAACGACAACCGCGAATAAAATAACTGCTAATTTTGATAGTCATTATTATTTATCAATAAGTTATAAGGGGAATTATTTATTAACCGATAAAAACAATGCGCAATCATACAAGACCCCGTTATTATCTTCACCATACTCAATTTCTTCGATCAATTCTGTAAATGCCGTAAATTCCAGGAACCATACGGGTGGATATATCAGCATGGAATCAGATGTAGTTAATTTAAGCGGGACATTAAACATTGTTGATAACTTTAATATTAGAACGGTCGAAGTCCCAAAAAAGAATATGCTGGCCGGTTGGATAATATTGGACAGTGTCACTGTTTTATGGGGAACAAGCTACCATGCGGAATCAAGTTGGTTTCAATTAAAGATTAACAATGATTATGTAAAAACGGACTCCATAATTCTGATGACCCCTAAAAATGATGAGAAAGCGGTGTTGACAGAGGTTGGTAACGGGTATTTTAAGGTTAAAGTGACAAACAAAAGTGCCGTAATTTCTTACGTGCTTGTTAACGCGGCAAAGGCGGTCTCGGCAGTCCCCCCGCCATTCAATCACGCGCCGCAAGCGGAAAATGTTTCATTTTTAGTTGCTCCCAGCGCATTTGCTGGAAAGAAGGGGCAATGGGTAAAAATTGGCGAATTAGACGGGTATGATTATGAAGATAATGCCGATCTTGAATATTATAGCAATGATGGAACGACAGGTGACCAGGCGGGGACCACTGGATATAATTGGACGATGAGATTAACAGGTAAAAACTATGAATATATGATCAAATCCGACTCTTGGTATAACCAAATTGTAAATATGCCGGCAAACTCGGAAAGGAATTTGTTTGATGTTTCGGGAACAAGCCCGGACGAGCATCGTTATTATTATTGCCAGGATAAAGGATTGAATGGAGTTGACGTGAAGCAAAGCAATGTGGCAGAGATTTATGCCAGAGTTGGAAACACACCCCTGTTTCCTCCGGGCGGTTGGAAGGAAGAACTCGTTGGGCCATGGCCGCCAATCTCTTGGCCTGAACCAGAATGGGGTTACAACGAAATGGTCGACTGGAAGCAAAAAGTAGTCAGCCCACTATTGGAGGCTATTCAAAACCCGATGACTGAAGCAACCAATCCGTTATTGTCAGGCTTAAATAATGCGTTTGCTTCAAAAGATGTGCTAACCCAATACGCCTTAAAAACCGAAGTTGCCGGTTTGGCGCTGGCTGATAACTCCGTCACCAGCCCGAAATTAGTTGATTTTTCGGTTATTTCATCAAAGCTAGCCGACAACTCGGTTATTTCCAGCAAGATTGCCGATGGAACTATATCTAACCTCGACATTATGACTGGGGCTGGCATTAACACCAGCAAGCTCTCCGGCGCGGTTTCGGCGATCACCGGCAATGGCCTGGGCACGTTAGCTTTTAAAAGCAGTATAACCGAAAGTGATATAACCGGCGGCATCAACGCCGGGAGCCTTGTTGGCCAATTGACCGACAGCCAGATTTCTGGTTTAAGTGCCAGCAAGGTCAGCGGCCAGTTTGCCGACAGCCAGATTTCCGGCTTAAGCGCCAGCAAAGTCAGTGGTCAATTCACAGACAACCAATTAGCAGGTATAAGCGCGAGCAAGATTACTGGGACATTGGCCGGAAGTCAATTGGGCGCTGGCGTAGTAACTGGGGATAAATTAGCAGCGGGCGCGATTGCCGGAGCAAGCGCGTTTAAGACGGTTGCTTCGGTTGCCAACCTGCCGGCTTCAACTGGTAGCGGCGCGTTGGCTTTCGTCAATTCTGGTACTCTTGGTGAGACCGGAATGTATATGGATATGATGGGGGGGAGCTGGCACAAGATCAGTGCTTTCCGGGCGCCGCTGGGTGATATGGATGGGACTTTGTCGACCTCTAAAATTTCCGGTTTAGGAACGCTGGCGACCAAGAACGCGGTTGACTATAATTCGACCGACATCGCGAATAAGCCGGCTTTGGGTTCGCTCGCCTATAAGAGCTCACTGGCGGCGACCGATATTCCCGCTCTTGACGCCTCCAAGATCGCGACCGGGACCTTGGCTGACGCCAGGATCGCGAGCGTTAGCGCCAGCAAGATTACTGGGACTCTATCTACAACCGCGATTCCTAACCTTGACGCCTCCAAGATCACGACCGGGACCTTGGCTGACGCCAGGATCGCCAGCATAAGCGCCAGCAAAGTTACGGGAACTCTGGCTACAACGGCAATCCCTAACATTGATGCCTCAAAGATCACAACCGGGACCATTTCTTTGTCGAAAGTAACATTTGCCAACTCAACCGAAAACCTGTCTAATTGGATGGAATATAAAGCGGCATATTCACTGAACTTTGGTGGGTTTATCATAAATATCCCTGCTCAATTGAAATTTAAACAGGGATCGACCTTTAACGGCAATGTTTATCCGGAGGTTAATTCAACGGGTGACACAACGGGTTATTACTTAGGGACATCAAGCTTGAAGTGGCGAAGGATTTACGCTTGGAAATACTATGGGACCAACACCGCGATTACGGCTGCTGACTTGAACGAAAAGCACAATGTCTCCGGCGCGGCCGAAGATGGTGACGTCATGATGATCTCCGGGAGCGACCAAATGTCAGTTTGTAATGTCGCCAATTCGACAAAAGTTGCCGGCGTCTACCGCGGAACTGAAGGCGGCTTGACGATGAATGACGAGCTCAAAGACGGTAAGCCGATCGTTTACACCGGCCGCTATGACGTTAAGGTTGACGCGACCAGCGGCGCGATCGAGCCGGGAGACCTTTTGGTCAGTTCTGCCAACCCGGGTTACGCCATGAAAGCGCCGGCCAACCCCCAGGCGGGGACGATTATCGGCAAAGCGCTCAAATCAATGCCGGCTGGACAAAAAGGAAAACTCCTGGTCCTGGTGACTCTGCAGTAGAGGATGCTAAGTAATTAGGTGACTAGGGAAATTAGGTAATTAGGGGATTAGGGAATGACCATAACCAATAAAGATGTTGAAAAATTAAAAGAGGTCTTTGCGACCAAGGATGACCATCGAGAGATTATGACGACTCTCGATAAAGTAATGGATGAGTTGGTCAAGGCTCGGGAAGACCGGATGCTGGCAATCGGCAAGGACCGGGAGCAGGACCGGCGGCTTGATCGGCTGGAAGCAAAAGTCGGTTAAAAAAGGGAATTTAAGGCTTTTTAAATTAATGAAGAGAAAGTGGGCCCTAATTAGTTTGATTTTGTTGGTGATGGCTGGATTGGCCATGGCCGATGAACTGCAATCTCAAGACGGGACCACGGTCCTGTATGATAACATTAACGGCGCCGGGCCGAGACTGCAAGACACCGGCAATACTATCCAACTATATAATGCGGTTGGCGACGCCTTGGGCCCCAAAACGACCGATGCCGGCGGAACAATAACGTTTATCCCCGGCCTCTTTGGTTTGTTTGGCGGAGGGACAAAGATTGACACGGCTCCCTGGGGTACGGTCCCTCTTTATATTTCCCGTGATGGTGAGAATATCAAAATCACCTGGGAGGCGACCAAGGCTCCCGGCGCGCAAATTTATGTCTTGACCGGTGATGGGTCCGGAAAGTTCCAGAAAAATGATCCCGCCGCCTGGAAGCTTTACACCGACTCAACAATTGCCGGACAGTTTAATGCCGGCTCTGTCGCGACCGGCGTTTTATATCACAACAAACAAGTCGGCAGTGTGGTGCCGTCCGGGTTCTCTAACCATGGCGAAGCGTTCTACTTTGGCTTGCAGGCCGGGGTTACCCCGCAAACGATCTGTACCGATCCTGACCCACTCTACAATGGCAAGCCCTGTTTTGCGGTTGCCCCGGCGGTGGGGAAGGTTAATATGAGCTTGGCCGTAGGATATAACCTGGTTTCTCTTCCCTTTACATATAATACTGGCGGGGATGCCCTTGTGAATGTATTCGGACAACAATTGACCAAGCAGGATAGTCCGATCAATGCCGACGAAATATATTACAAACAAGATTCTGCTTCTTGGGGAATGACCAACGCTTTCCAAAAAACCAATGGCAGCTGGTACTTGTCTTCATCGGTTAATACGCCGGCCGCGTTTACTGTTGGTCGGGATAAAGGCTATTTAGTTTCAATAAAAGCGAACAGCGCCAAAATAACGGCAGTGGGAAATGTTTCACAAAGCAACCAGATCATAGTCATGAAAACCGGGTTTAACGCGGTTGGCGTAGTCTGGCCGCAAAACAAAACGCTCGATTCTTTGGGCCTATTAAATGTCGCGAACACGACCGCCGGCGCCAATCCGATAAGCGCCGACGAGATTTATTTAAAGAATTCGCCGGCTTCCTGGGGGATGAAAAATGCTTTCTTGAAGTCTGACGGCAAATGGTATTTGTCGGCCAACCCGACGGTGCCGGCCGACTTCGGTTTTAATATTCCAAATGGGTACTATTATTCGCTGAAAAAAACTTCAGCGACGGTAAATTGGGAAAGAACATACTCGGATAATTAAGGGAGGAAATGATAATTATGATAATAAATAGATTTCTAAGGGTGGTGGTGATGGCGGCGGTATTTATTGCGCTCTCTTCTTCACTCGCTTTCGCGAACCTGCAAAACATCGGGATAATCGTGCCGGACTCAACACTGAAAAATTATAACGCCAGCGTTATCGCTAAAGGTGCCGGTTTTGTCCAGTTTATCAAAGGGTCCCCAAGTAACCCGCCGACCGCTGTTGCCAATGATTCGACCCAGGCGTTATCCGGGACTGATGCTTACGCGATTTTCAAGGACCCAAATAACGCGACATTATTGAATCAAGCGGTTAAGGGGAAAGTTGGCGATTTTACTGGTTACGGCGCCGGGAACGGCGGGTTCGCGGTAAAAAACCAATTTGATCATTCGATCAGCACAAATTATTACGTTAGATACTGGACTACTGATGGTTATTATGGAAATTCGGCGCCACAATCTTTTTGGTCATCGGGTGATCCGGTCCCGGTTGATTTAACTTTCTCGAGTTTTACCCTTTACAAGGCCGACAAACCGTATTCTCCTGATATAACTTTAATTAAACAAGTCGAGTCGACCAATAAGGACCTTTATCCCGAAGGGACAGAAGCGAAGGTTTCGCAACTCTCTTTCACGTGGAAAGATGGAACGACGGGAGCGAACGGCAATATCCAGGTCAAGGGGGATGGGACGTTAAAGTCTTATATGCTGCAAATTAATAAAGGGGACGCGACGTTCTCGCAAAACCCCCCTTATAAAATTCAGCTGGATGAGACATCCTATACGCTGGATAAAACCAACGATCCGGATAAGACTTTCTTCAGCGACACGAATGCGACTTATTACGCCAGGGTCGTGGCGGTCAACTATTTTGGCAACACGCCTAGTCCCGCGATCCCCTTCAAGGTCGCGGTCATAGGCGAGGGGGGCGGCGTGGCCGGAGAATCAATGGTCCTTAATCTTGTCAAGACCGCCGACCTGGGGGTCAACCAATTCGAGTTTACTCTTGATCCGACCAAGACGATCTTTTACACAAAACAGGGAGAGACTTTGACCAGCACCGAACTGACCGCTAAGACGGTCAAAGGATTAGTTGACGCGATCAATACTTTTGCCGGCGGGGCCGCCGTAAAATCGGTCGGCTGGTGGAATAAAGACGTCAATAGCTCCCAGAGAATGGAAGGGTATACCATCTCCAGCGGCGTTTGGACAGGTTCAGTCGGTACCGCCGGGAACGGGACAGAAACCCTGGAAAATAAGGTTTATCAAGTAAGCGTATCGCCGAGCATCGTCAACTTTAAAATGACCAGGGAAGTCGGCAAATAGGGAGAAATGTGAAGAAGTTCAGCTTAATATTATTACTGTTACTTACCTCTTTTGCGGCCCTCCCCGCCTTTGCGGTGGAGCCGCCGCCGGTATTTAACGCCATGTACTGGCTTAGGGGAACCTTAACGATGCATTCGACGAACCCCGCGGCTTCAACGGTATGGGGGAGCAGACAAGTAGTATTTTATAAGGTTTTGCCCGGAGCCTATGTTTCAACCGCTCCGTATGGCAATGTTCAACCAGTAATGGGAACGGCGTCATATATGCTCAATATTTACAACCACGCTTCTTTGCCGATCGACCCAACGGCGACGTATTATGCCGCGGTGGCGAAAGACCCAATTGATAAGTACGGCGCCAACCCCAAAGAGGTCAAAATAACCGGCCAAGGCTTTGAAGTTGTTGACTTTACCCTTGAATACGATCAGGGTCCGGTCCTTCCCCTCCCCGGCGCGGTCCAGTTGTTTATTTCCCGGTCCGGCAACGACATTAAATTGACCTGGAACGATGATGAATTAACGGCCGACCAAAAACCGCCAAAGATCTTCGGGCTCAATAAAGCTGCCGGCGGCGGAGCGTTTGATAATGCGAAAACCGATTGGGTCGACATAACTTCCAGTTTGGTAAAAAATGTCAACGGGAAGGATTACCTGCATACCCAACAGGTTGGCGGCGGAGCGACCGAATATTATTACAAGGCGATGTGGAAGGATAAGGTTAAGGACGACCTGTATAATGGGGCTTCAATCTTAGAGTCCGCCTGGGCGGTCGGTAAATTTAATATTGATTTAAATAAGGGGTGGAACCTGGTCGCCATGCCGATGAACTCGCAGGGGGGCGCGGACATTTCGGCTGTTATCGGCGGCCAATTGACACCCAATAGCTCCACCGGTGATGAGGTTTATAAAGCAAACCTTGATAAAGCAATATACGTTAACAACGCCTGGAACAAAGCAATGGCTATTGATCTTGGCGAAGGATTTTACGTCAATATGATCGGCGCCGCTAAAAAGGTGACGTTTGTCGGAGATGTTCCAACCCAAAAGGTAGTTTATTCCGTTTCGGCCGGCTTCCTTAGGATCGGTAATAGCTCTTGTGTTACCAGGCCGGTCGCCAACGCGGGATTTACCAACGCTTATGGGGGTGCGGATGGGGACGAGCTTTATAATCGAAGCCTGTTGAAGCTTATCAGGCAGTCGGGATCCTGGACGGGAACGACAATGTTTGATTTTGACGCCGCCGGGGGATTCTGGTATAACCGGAGCAAGGCGGCCGTTGGTCCATTACAATGGGAATTTGATCCCTTGTTAAAGTAAAATTAGGAGGTTTATTAAATGAACAGGAGAAAAATTAAAATTAGGATAGGGGCATTATTTCTTTTTATCGCTCTCTCCGCAGGCTTGGCGCTGGCTGAAGATAATGGCGTGACTTTCACTACCTGGACCGACACAACTCTTCCTGGTTATAGCGTTACTACCGAAACCGGCGCGCTGGTCAAAGTTGGCAGTCTTGTTCAGTTGATCAAGGGATCTGTGGCCCCTCCCGACAGAAACAATTCCGGGTTTTTAGCCACCGGCCAATCGCTGTTAACTTCTGATAATACGACGGTTGGAAAAGACAATGAAAACTTGGGAATTACCCAGGCAGGGGAATTCGATTATTATTATAAAGTTCCCGCCGGCGCTTATTATGTCAGGGTTTGGAATTCAGTCGCTCCCATCCAGGGCGCTTTTTATAACAATCAGGCGGTTTCGGTCCCCAATCCGCCGGCGCCGCCAGTAAAGCTGAATGTTTCTTTTAGCACGACTTATCAGGCCGACGAGCCATTCATTCCGTTTATAACCCAGTTTGATACCACCCTCTCCTGGTTGGTCCAACCTGATACGACCAGCGGTTCGGTTAAAGTTTATTCCGCCCAGCCCGCGCCTGGAGCGGGGCAGGGTGTTCGTGAAATTACCAGGCAGAGCTGGGAATACACGGAAAAAGGAACCAGCGACAAAAAAACAGCCCCTGGTGATTTGGCGAGCAAAACTCTTAGTCTGCCGGACGGGACATTAAAACCGGGAAAGATTTATACTTTTAGGGTAATGCACGGCAATAGTTTTGCCGATAAGTGGAGCGATCCGAAAGACTACGCGTATTCAGGGACGGCGCTTGGCGGCGGTCCGCTTACATATCCGATAACCTTTGAAGTTGTAACTAATAAATCTGGTTTTAACTTCTTTGCCATGCCGATGCCGGCAAATACCATGACCGGAACATGGTTTGCTACGGACGTTGATGGGAATAGCCTGGGCAAAATTGAAACGGCATACGATTTAATAAAGGTAGTGAATATCGTAGCAGGAAAAAATACTGGCAAGAAATTTATTTCTACTTTTGGCAAATGGGATCCGAACCAGCAAGTTGATGCCGGCATCATGATCCCGAATAACGACCCGGATGGGACGGCCAAGGCCGCCCTCATCGCGCTTAAGCTCGAACCGAACGTCGGCTATCAGGTTTATATTGGGAAAGATCCGGCGACGAATTTGTGGCCGTCGAGTTCAAAGACGACCATTATTATCAAGAACGGTCCGTAGAGTGGGGATTGGGTAAATAGGAGAAGGCAAGAGGCAGAGGGGAGTGGAAGGTGTGGCTCACGCTTAGCGAGTTTGAGGATAAATTAGGAGAATTAGGTTGATTAAAAAGTTTATCATAATGATGATTGCGGTAGCGGCTATAACCGGCGCTACCTTCGCGGCCGACCCGCAGGCGCCGACGATGCCTTTCTATTGGGTTAATGGGAAAATTAACAATTGGACCGCAACTGATACCAGAAAATTAATTGTGTTTAACAATGATTACGGTAGCACTGTCAATAATCTTCAGGTTACAGTTAATAGTGACGGAACGTTCAAGTTCAATATTTATGAATTAAAATATTTTCATCAAAAAGAAAATTGGCTTGAGGTTGACGGCAAGCCTGTATTTATCATGGCAATTGTCAGGCATTGGGGATCTTCTACCCCGCCTTTAAATATGGGGACCGCCGAGATTGCTTCGGTAAATTGGGATAAAGGGTATATTGATGTCGACTTGAGTTTGGTGACCGGTGGAGGACCAAATGATTTCAGCGGTGGGATGATCGCCGGATATGTTTCCAGTGAAGCGACCAAACAAATGATCGCCGGCGCGGGTATGTCCGAATTGCCGGACGGCGCGGCTACCACTACTGGCGCCAATGGCGTATATTTATTTAGCCAAACATTTAATACCGGTAATGACCATGGTGTTACAGCAGTTGCCTCAAGTTACGATCCCGCAACAAAATCCACTGCTGTTAGCCCAACCAAAGTCTCCTGGGTCAACTTCGCGCTCAAGGGGGGCGGAATTGTTGATACCGGGCTGTACATTGAACGCGACGGAGATGGCCTGAACGCCTCAACGACCATTAGCTGGGCTCCTCTTATGATTAACAACCCGGCAATTTGGATGCTGACCGGCTCTGGGGTTGGGGTTTATACCGATGCTCCAACTAATTGGGTAAAAGTATATGAAAATGGCGCGATTGAGTCGGCTTATACGGGTGAATTTACTTTAGCGGCTAATGGGATTACCCATCAGGGACAGGTTGGGGCTGGCTATGCCGAGGTATATTATAAGGCGGTTGCCCAGGGCGGAGTATTCGCGACGGCTCCGGCAGTCGGCAAGGTCAATGTGGTTGTTGCCGGTGGCAAAAAATGGACCTTATTTAACTCTCCTTTCCTTGCTCTGCCGGGCGATCCAAACTTGATCTTAGGCAAGCAGGGGGCGTACACTCCTGGTTCGGAACCGGCGACTTCCGTTAGGATCTTCAGTTTTGAAAACAGCGGCTGGAACCGGGTCAGCTATTACGACGGCAATTCTTGGGTCGCCGTCCCCGGAGCGAACGCGGCGATTAGCGACCCGCAACAGGGCTTATATCTCTTGACCAAATCGACCGATGCCGACAAGGTCTTTTCGATCGTCGGGAACGTTAAGCCGCTTAACACGGTATCGGCATACACGATCACCCAAAACTGGAATGTTGTCGGGATCCCTTATCCGAGACAAATGGACCTTAATTTGATCAAGCTTGACGTTGGGACAAAGAACGACAACTGGGAACAGGCCGACCGGGTCTATGGACGGCTTAACAATGGCTTTAATACCTGTTCGTTCCTGAAGGCCGACGGGACCTGGGCTCCCCAGCCGGGGGTGACCGGCGTTGATGTGATCAACGCGACCCCGCTTTACTATCGTTCCCGAACGGTCAATCCGATAAATTGGAATCTGACGCCGTCAATTCAGGGGTATCAATAAAGAAGGAGTGAATATGATGAAAAGAAAACAAAAATTAAGTTGGGTGGTGGCAATTTTCCTGATCGGTCTGTTTGTTATTCCGGCGGAGGCCAGGCTTTTCTCTATTGTCACAAACTCGGTCAATCTGGTCCCGGGAACTCCAGCCAACGGGGGAAAAGCTGCTTTCTCCGATTCTTCCACTCCTTTTACTGAATCCAGAGATATTACCGCGGGGAGTATTACTCCGGGCGGCCCATACACCGTGGCCAATGACGCCAACGCCGGCTCGGCGACCTTGAGGTTAACGGCCAGCGACGCCGGCGCCCCAGGCGGCGCCAAGGACAGAACTATCAGTTTATCGGCCGGTTATACAGCCATGGGCGAACCGGTCGATATCACGGTCAATACCTGGTTGCAGACAATTATCGACACGCCGCCGCCGCCGTCCGGGCTGGCGTCGCAAATAGGTTTTACCCTTGCCATCAAGCCGATCATTACCGCTACGCTGGAAGTTAAGGCGGAAGCCCCATTTACCGGGAATTACGCGCCGAGCTATTACGGCGCGACCGGATATCATTATGAAGTTCGGCTTGCGGGCCAGGTCCCGATCGTCGCCCAGGGAGATGTCAGCGGCGCTCCAGGCAAAGTAACCTTCCAATTGAATCCGGAAAACTTTCTGGCGGGACAAAATTATGTGTTAAAAGCTTACGCCTACAACGCGCAGACCAAGGAAAAGGGCGGAACATTTGACGCGAGATGGTCGGCCGACATACTTTTCTCTACGGTTACCGCGGTCGGCGGCGGTCCGATCACCATTGTGTACAACCTGACCAAGCCCATTGGTAAGAGCGGCATCAACACCATCTCTCTGCCGTTTGATTTTGCCAGCGGTGTGACCGACGATACCGCCGCTTCTGTTACAACAGTCGACAGTTTGATCAAGAGCATCAATGCCGCCTACGTCGCGGTTAACCCGGCCAATACCGACGCAGTTACCGTCTTTGGCTGGTATGATGAAACGACCCAGACCCACGTCGGCCTGACCGGAATTGTTTATAACGCGGGGAACATTGACTCCTCGTCCAAATACACCGGGGCGGCAAACGTTGCCGCGATAACCGGCGCCGCGCTGGTTAAAGGACGCTCCTACCAGGTAACGGTCAAATATGACAATGTGCTTACTTACAGGCTGACTGGAACGGTCAAATAAAAGGGAATTAGGAATGGCAAAGTCGGTTAAAATATTATTCGCGGTGTTGGTGGCGGCAGTTCTTCTGCCGGGGGCGGTCTCTTTCGCCGCCCAGTCACCGACCCCTTACCCGGCCGCTTACTGGGTCAACGGGGCCCTGCAAAAGGACGCGAGCTCCCTTCCGCCGGCCCTGGACGGCTTTAAGCTCTACTTTTACAAAGCGCCCAGTAATGGCTTTGTTCCGACCTTTGACTACGCGGTCGCCAGCTCCGACGCCAGCGGCAATTTCTCGCTCAATGCCTTAGAGGACCTGGGACTGACGCCGCTGACCCAGGCGACTTATTATTTCGGCGCCCAAAAGAAGGACTTTACCGTCGGTGGCGTTTTGCGGAGCTGGGGGATAAACGAGACCCCAATTGCGATTTCCCAGGCCGACATCGACAGCGGCTATAAGAACCTGGCGGCGGCGCTGACTACACTGGTTGAAGGGGCTGGATTGGTCCCTTCGGGCGAGTTTTCCGGCATGACAATCTCTAGGGAGGGAGACGCTCCGGGTTCGAATATTAACGTGGTTTGGGACCCGGCAAAGTTTGGCGGAACTAATCCAAAAATATTTGTAATGACCGGTAATGGCTGGGGGCAGTACTCAAAAGAGTTTGTTCCCAACGTTTGGTACCAGGTGTTTGACGGCAACGCTTTAGTGGGGGGCTACCCGGCGCATTTTGGATCATTTACGGTTAATACGACCACCTACACTTTGACCCACAACGCTCAAGTCGGGACGGTCGGCTCGACCAGCAGTCCGGAAGTCTACTATAAAGGCTATGCCGGAACGGTTACCGGCGGCTCGCCGGATGATCTTCCCGCTTTTGCCGGCGCTCCGGCGGTCGGCAAGACCAATATTTTACTGCGCGACGAATACAACGCGATCTGTTATCCGTTAAGGACGATCGATTACAGTTTGGGTAATATTATCGGCGATCAGATGCAGACCGGCGATCAGATCCATTATTGGGATTACACCAGCCAGGGTTACCAGCTTTTGACCAAGACCACCGGCTGGCCGGCCCATACCTTCCAGACCATTGAAGGGATGTTCGTCTACCTGGTCAAAGGCCCGACGGCGCGCTATGAATACCTGACCATGGTTGGAAACGCGGGCGGCTTTGTCACCGATCCAACTGTCAATTTTGGCGACAAATACAACCTGACCGGTTATCCGTATCCGTTAAGAAAGACCGCGCCGGAAGTTGGGATCATCCCGACGGAAGGCGACCAATTGCATCAGTGGGATTCCGCCGGCCAGACCTTCGCGCTGACCACCTTTGTCGGCGGCAGTTGGAACGATCTGTCGGTGGCCACGTTTAATCTGGCGAATGGCAAGTTCTATTACGTTCCCGTCGGGAACGCGAAAACACCATGGGTGTTAAAATTCTAAGGAGGATGATGAAATTGAGTAAAATTAAAAAAAGGTTGGTGATGATGCTCTGCCTTGCGCTCTTGCTCTCCAGTCAGGCTTTCGGCGCTGGTATCATCATGAAGATCCCATTCAATGGTTTGGACGCTTGGAGCGGAACGCTTAACCCGAGTTACTCCGGCCCCGGTTCGGTTGACAGCGCGAACGTGGAGTTTTTTGCAGGTTCAATCCCCGGGCCTAACGCGACGACGGGACGCATCACGCCTAACTACACGACTTTTGGCACTACTCACCAGTACGACAAAATGGACCAAAATGGCGGCACAGTATATATCAGAAGCTGGGACGGGCCGCCGCGGACCCAAAAAAGCTACTATGGTAAATCGGCGGGGATGGCGTCCGCTTCCGGCGCTCAACCGGCCAACCAGTATAATGTCGTTAAGTTTAAAACCGATTTCCTCGCAGATGTTCCCAAGAACGCGCCGGTCATTACCAGCGGGTCGGAATCGAACCAGAGGGTGGGTTATACCTCTGACGTGGTATTGAAACTGTCGATCGCGTTTACTTATGACATGGGGACCCCTAAGATCGAGGCGACTACTTACGATGTTAAATACTGGGTAGATCCGGAAACCGAGCCGGCGGATAACGACGTTAATCGGGTCGTTAATATCTCCAGCACAAGTTTTAGTCTGCCGGATAATGATCCGAAGACCAGCAATCCTTTCTCTTCCGGAACATACCATTTTAAGGTCAGAGCGAACAACTGGTATGGATCTGGGCCCTGGAGCACGGTGAAGGACTGGACAACGCTTGCCGGAGGGCTTACCGGCGGCGGGACCGTTAGCTACGTCCTGAAAGCGGGGATCAACGGGATCGGCTTGCCGTTTGGCGGTTCAATGAACATCTCGGTCAACGGCGGGGCGCCGGTTGCCGTGGACAGCACGCAAAAACTGGTGACCGCGATCGGCGGCGTCACCGCGATCTCTGTTTGGGACGCGACCAGCCAGAAGTTAGGCGGTGCTACGTTTGACGGATCGGGGAATGTCACCTTCCAGACCCCCGGCTATGACCTTAACAGCCCGCTTAACGCCGGAGCGGCGTTATATATCTCGGTTGGCGCCGACAGCAGTGTGACTTTGAGCAAATAATAAATATGAAGAGACTAGCCTTAATAATCGGTTTGTTGGTTTTGACTTCAGCCGCGTTCGCGCAGGTGGCAACGCCTGCGACACAGCTCAAGTTTATGACCCCCGGTTATTGGGTGGTCGGTAATTGCCCGGATGCCAAGTCGGGCGCCGGGGCCGACATTCTGGCTGACGGCCGGATCGTCTACTTTTTTGAGAACGAGGCAGAGCTTGTTAGTGGAAATTACGTTACCACCACCATTTACGGCACCAAGTTCATGGTCAACGCCATGTCGATCTGGCCGGCGGTTCTGACCGTGGGAAAAACTTATAAGGTTGCCACCGAAAGAGGGCCTGATAATTACGGGGCCAACCCAACTGACGTCACTATCTCCGGCAAGGGGTGGGATCAGGTTGACCTAACATTGGTTTTGGGGGGCGGGATCTCACCGCCGGCAGGCGACGCCGAAATGGGGATGAAGATCTGGTTCGGCAACCGCCTCTATCAGCCGGCCCTGGTTGAAAAGGGCGATCCGTTCATCGTTTCAGCTAATCCGACGATCAAAGTTGACCTGTCGGTCAATGAGCCGCATACCCTTTCCGACAACGTCAGCGACTACACGATCATCCTGGACCCGCAATCGACAAGTCCCAAGACCTATCAGATGGAAGCTTCCTTTGTTACCAGCAAAACGCTCGCTTCGGCCACGGAGTTGATCCGCGCCTTGAGCTTAAAATACACGGTCACCGAGCCATTGACCGACGGGCTCCACACCTTTGCGGTATCGGCCAAGACTGCCGCTTCCGGTGGGATCCAGGCTTCAATGACCAAATACGCTACGGTCGAGGTCATGGGGGGGCCGCTCCGCTTAGTCGGCACGCCGCTCACTTTCCCCAGCCCTTACAGCATCCCCAGGCACGGAACGGTTACCATTCAATACGGCCTCTCGGCTGACGCCAATATCGAGATCTACGTTATCGGGGTTGATGGGACCAGGATCAAACATTTCATTCTCCCGGCGGCGACTGAAGGTGGTTCCGCTGGTATAAATAAAGTGACCTGGGATGGAACTACCGACCAGGGATACAAGGCTGGGAACGCCATCTATGTCGGGACCATCGTCGCCCGGGACGAAGGTCGGCTCCTCGGCAAGTTTAAGCTGACGATTGTTAATTAAAAAAGCTTAAAGCTGTAAGCTTACAGCTTGTCCCTATGCTATAATAACCCCATGTTATTAGAAGTTATTGGTAAAAAAGCAAAAAATGCCTCGCGCAAATTAGCCGTTACTCCTGAAAAAATCAAGAATTACGCCCTCGAAAAAATAGCCGATGCCCTTATGACCAACGCCGATTACATCCTTCAGGCCAATTCACTCGACCTCGAAGCTGGGACAAAAAAAGACTTGTCAAAAGCCTTGCTTGACCGCCTCTCGCTGGATGGCAAACGGGTCAAGGCGATGGCCGATGGGTTGACCATGGTTAAAGGGCTTCCCGATCCCATTGGCGAGGTCCTTGGCGAGTGGAGGCGGCCAAACGGGTTAAGGATAAAAAAGGTCCGGGTCCCGCTCGGAGTGATCGGTATTATTTACGAAGCGCGTCCCAATGTCACCGTCGATTCCGCCGCCCTTTGCGTCAAGGCGGGGAACGCGGTCATTCTGCGGGGCGGCTCTGACGCCATCAAGACCAACGTTGAACTGACCAGAATTATTACTGCCGCCGCCTATGAGGCCGGGATTCCTGAAGGAGCGATCCAATTAATCGAAGATACCGACCGCTCGTCAGCGGAAGAGCTGATGCGCGCCAGGGAATATGTCGACGTTTTGATCCCGCGCGGCGGGAAAAACCTGATCCAGACGGTGGTGTCGACCTCGACCGTCCCGGTCATTGAGACCGGTGAGGGGAACTGCCACGCTTACGTGGAAAAAAGCGCCGACCTCAAGATGGCGGCCGAGATCGTCTATAACGCCAAGGTCTCCCGCCCGTCCGTTTGCAACGCGATCGAGACCCTGCTGGTCGACGAGGCGATTGCAGAGGTCTTTCTCCCGCCGATCAAAGAGCGGCTTGCGGCGGCCGGCGTTGAACTTCGTGGTTGTCCAAAGTCCCGGCGGATCATACCGGAGATCAAAGCGGCGACCGAGGAAGATTGGCGGACCGAATTTCTTGGTTTGGTCCTGGCGGTCAAGGTCGTTGCTGGGGTGGACGAAGCGATTGCTCATATTAACAAATACGGGACCAAACATTCCGAAACTATCGTGACCAAAGATAAAGGTGCGATGAAAAAATTCGGAGCCGAGGTCGATGCGGCGGCGGTCTACACCAACGCTTCGACAAGATTTACCGACGGTTTTGAGTTCGGTTTTGGGGCCGAGATCGGGATCTCGACCCAAAAGCTCCACGCCCGCGGTCCCATGGGCCTGCCGGAGCTGACTTCATATAAATATATTATTGAAGGCAGCGGCCAGATCAGGGTTTGATGGATAAAATAGGGTTTGATGGATAAAATAGGGTTTGATGGATAAAATAAAGAGGATCGGCATTATGGGTGGGACCTTTAATCCGATCCATCGCGGGCATCTTGCCCTGGCGGCGGCCGCCAAAAAGGTGTTCCGGCTCGAGCGGATCGTTTTTATCCCGTCTGGGACCCCTCCCCACAAAAAGCCGGGGGAGGTTTTGGACAAAGAGAGCAGGTACCGCCTGGTAAAAATGGCGATCCGCGGCAGGAAGAATTATTATCTCTCCAGGATCGAGCTTGACCGTCCCGGTTATTCTTACGCCATTGACACTTTTGTCGCTTTGAAAAAGAAGTATCGGAATGCTAAGCTTTATTATATTATGGGCCTTGATTCGATCAACGAGGTCCTTTCCTGGCGCAAGCCACTTGAGCTGTTTAAAATGTGCGAGTTTATTATTGGGACCCGGCCGGGGTCAAAGATCAGGTCTTTCCGCCGGCTAATAAAATTCCCTCCCCTGCAAAAGGAGGCGGACAAATTGAACCTGATCGAGCTTAAGGAGGCGATTTCCGCGTCTGATATTCGCCAGCGGATCAAAGAGCATAAGGCGATCGGCCGCCTGGTCCCTAAAGTGGTTGCCGGGTATATTATCAAAAATGGGCTGTATAAGGACAAAATATGACTATTCCGAATGCTAAGAAAACAGTTTTGCCTAATGGGGTCAGGATTTTAACCGAAGAGATCCCTTCAATGCGTTCAGTTGCCATGGGGATTTTGGTTGGGGCCGGTTCTGGGAATGAGAGTGACCGGGAAGCTGGGATCTCTCACTTTATTGAACATATGATGTTCAAGGGGACGCCGAAACGGAGCGCTTTTCAGATCGCCCACGCCCTTGATTCGGTCGGCGGCAAGATGAACGCCTATACCAGTAAAGAAGTGACCATGTATTACGCAGTTGTCCTGGACAAACACCTTGAAGTAGCGGCCGATGTGCTGGGAGACATGTTCCTGAACTCAATTTTTGATCCAAAGGAGATGGAGACCGAAAAAGGGGTTGTCCTTGAAGAGATCAAGATGTATGAAGACACCCCGGACGAGCTGATCCATGACCTGTTCGCGGAAAAGATCCTGCATGGACATCCTTTAGGGAAGCCTACGATCGGTTTTAACGAAACGGTCGGGGCGATCTCCCGCGAAGACATATTAAATTACCAAAAACGGCTCTACGCCCCCAACAATATTATTGTTTCGCTGGCCGGCGCGGTCCCCGATAACGCGCTGGAGCTCATCAAACCGTTCTTTAACGGGCTTCCCGGCGGAGAGTTCAAGCATCAGGAATCAAAAGCGGAGATCAAAGGGGCCGTTTTTCTTAAAAAGAAGAAGACCGAACAGGCCCATCTTTGTCTCGGCGTCAAAGGTCCTTCCCATCGAGACAAAGATAGGTATGCCTATTCACTGATGGACAATGTCTTGGGCGGGACAATGAGCTCAAGGCTTTTTCAGGAGGTCAGGGAGAAGCGGGGTTTGGCTTATGCCATCTATACTGCCTCGTCTCCCTTCCGTGATTTTGGCCTTTCGTACGTCTACGCCGGGACCGGCAAAGAGACACTGGGGTATGTGATCGAGCTCATCATTGAACAATTCACCAATCTGAAAAAAGAGGGGATCACCAGGGAAGAGCTGACCCGGGCAAAAGAGTATATCAAGGGGTCGATGGTTCTGGGCCTTGAATCGTCTTCTTCCCGCATGGGTTTTATGGCCCGCTCCGAGCTCTATCATGACCGGATCCAGACGGTGGACGAGATCTTTGAGGCGATCAACAAAGTCGACAGGGACGACATTGTCCGTTTGGCGAACCAATATTTTAGGGACGAGGACCTGACCCTGGTCGTCATCGGCGACCTGGACGAACTGCCGGTCAAGGAGTTGAAATGTTAAAAGTTCAGGTCAAGGTATTACCGCATGGAGCCGGTTTGCCTCTGCCGAAATACATGAGCGAACACTCCGCGGGGATGGATCTCTGTGCGGCGGTGGAGAAGGAACTGATTATCGCGCCTGGCGCCTGGACCCTGGTCCCAACTGGTTTGGCCATTGCCCTGCCGGAAGGGTACGAAGCGCAGGTGCGACCCCGGTCGGGTCTGGCGCTCAAGCAGGGAGTTTCCGTCCTCAACACCCCCGGAACTGTTGATGCCGACTACCGGGGGGAGGTAGGAGTGATCCTGATGAACCATAGCAAACAAGAGCTGGTGATCAAGCGGGGGGACCGGATCGCCCAGATGATCATCAATAAATATGAGCGGATTGCGTTTGAAGAAGTCACGGAGCTTTCGGCGACCGATCGGGGAGCAGGAGGCTTTGGTTCGACGGGAAAATTATAAATCCTCACCCACCGTTCCGATGTGTATCGGAACGGTCCCCCCTCTCCATCTTTGATGGAGAGGGTTAGAAAAATGGCCTTCTCCACGAAGTGGAGAAGGGGGACCACGAGTGAAACGAGTGGTGGATGAGGAAAAGAGGGGTGAGCCATGGGAAAAATTAAAGTTATCGTTAACGGAGCGAAGGGAAAAATGGGGCTGGAGGCGGTCAGGGCGGTTCAGAACGAAGCCGACCTGGAATTGGTCGCCCAGACCGATATTGGCGACGATCTGGCTAAAGTAATTAATCAGAGCGGAGCGGAAGTCGTGGTCGACTTTACTCATCCGTCGGCGGTCATGGAAAATATCCGCCGGATCCTTGAGAGCGGGGCCCACGGAGTGATCGGCACGACCGGCATCAGTGAAAACGACCAAAAAGAGATCCAGGCCCTTTGTGAGAAACATAAGGTCAACTGCCTGGTCGCCCCCAATTTCGCGATCGGCGCCGTCCTGATGATGCTCTTCGCCAAAGAAGCGATCAAGCATATGCCCAAGGCCGAGATCATTGAATTTCACCATGAACAGAAAGCGGACAAGCCCTCCGGCACCGCGATCAAGACCGGCCATATCATGGGGAAAGAGGTCCCGATCCATTCGGTCAGGCTCCCCGGTCTGGTCGCCCACCAGGAAGTGATCTTCGGCGGGTTGGGGCAGACCCTGACCATTCGCCACGACTCGCTCTCCCGCGAATCGTTCATGCCGGGGGTAGTCATGGCGGTCCGCAAGATCAAAGGGCTCAAGGGTTTGGTCTACGGCCTGGAAAACCTGTTATAATTGAGGCGTGGAAAAATACTACAAAGTAATATCCGACAATCGGAAGGCCCGTTTTGATTATATTATCCTCGAGGTATATAAAGCCGGTTTAGTTTTGACCGGAAATGAGGTAAAATCCCTTCGGTTGGGGAGGGTCAACCTCCAGGACAGTTTCGGCCGGGTTGAAAACGGCAAAATAGTGTTATATGGTATGCATGTCAACCCGTACGGCCAGGCGAGCAAAAGCGATCCGCTCCGGCCGCGCCAGCTATTGCTTAATAAACAAGAGCTGGTGAAATTGATGGGGAAAGTGGCCGAAAAAGGATTGACCCTGGTCCCGCTCAAGATTTATTTCGACGGTAACTGGGCCAAGGTCGATCTGGGAGTGGCCAAGGCCAAAAAGAAGTACGAAAAACGTGATGCAATTAGACGTAGAACAACTGAAAGAGAAATTGAAAAAGCTTTTCGAGGAAAAAATCGTGATTAATAAGACCCAGGCTAAAACTTACACGGTTTCCGATCTCTACAAGGAGGCGGCAAAACTGGTCCAGGACGAGTTCAAGGGGATGAAGGAGCGCGCGCTCACCCCCGCGGAGCAGGTCAAGTCGGAAGAGCTGGCCAAATTGATCTCTAAAATGGCTTTGAAGGAGATGAAGCTGTTATGATCGAAATACCGGGACAGAAACCTTTCACCCCTCCGATCGCTCCTAAAGAAGCAAAGCCGGTGGAAAAAGAATCGACCGATAAGTCGGCGCAAAAACCGGCCTCTCAACCCAAAGGGCCTATCCCCCAGGGGATCGGGCGCGGTCCGGAGCTTGACGCCCAGGCGATCGCCACCCGTTTGGCGGTCCTGGCGACCGAAGCGAAAGAAAAAGAGCTTAAGTTTGAAGACATTATTGACAGGGCGATCGCCGAGACCGGCATGACCAACGCCCAGGGGGCGATGGAAGAGGTCAACCGCCGGATCCAGCAGGAGATAGAAGAAGAGATTGATAAGATCAAAGAGAACAAAGATCTGATGGAAGAAGCCGAGAGCTGGCAGGAATTTGCCGAAACACTTTCCAGAATGAACAAAGAGCAGGTTGAATCTTTCATGGGACTGCTTCAGGAAACCATCAAAGGGCGAAGTTTCGAGTAGGGGCTGTAAGGGTTTTGACGGGGAGTTGTGGTCGCGCGAGTTGCGAGCCGAGGATGTCATCTCACCTCGTAAATCAAGGTGGCGCCGTTCAAATGCGAACGTTAAAGAAGCATTAAGTGGCGTGGTTTGGGCCTGGACTAATACTTCAGTGCTTAGCCCCGTCGCTGTCGCGGCTTAACTAGTTTAAGTCGCCCGTCTTCCGGCCTCGCCGATAGAGCCGGGTCAAGATGTAATTATGTCGGATACTCGCCGGCTTCGCCGGTTAGCCAAGCGGGGAAACATTAAGCGGCTGGCTTGAGAAATCCCTCGTTCCAGGTTAAATCTTAAGCGAGAATAAAATAGGGGCTACGCTCGTAGCGGCTCACGTGATCGCCTTTCCGGACAGGGGTTCGACTCCCCTCAGCTCCATTTTGGCTCTGCTCCAACAACTAATGAGTAGTTATAAATAATCAGTTGTTAGTTGTAGCGAATCCGCCAACGGCGGATGAGCGTGTTGTAGGTTGGTAGTTATTATGCCCTTGACCATGGCCGTTTACCACCTTATAATACATTACATGCGGCTTACATCTTTTCAAAAGGGTCTGCTTGTCGCGCTCCTGGCGGTCTTTGTTTTTCTTTCCATTATTTTTATCAACGGCATTTTGCTTGGCGACGCTTTTACCAAAGAAGAAGCCCAGCACGCGATCTACGGCCTCTGGCTTTATAAAGATATTACCGCTTTGGACTTTGGTGCTTTTTGGTACGATACCCAGCGGCAAATGTTTTGGCCTTTCCTTCATTCCTGGTTCCTCTCGCTTACTTTTTTACTGTTCGGTGTCAGCTTTGCCTCCGCCCGGTTTTTGAGTTTCTTGATCTATATCCTGACCCTCTTTTTTATCTACCAGGCGTCGCTTCAGCTTAGCCGCAGATCGGGCTCGCTGATCGGTCTTATGGCGGTGGGGCTCGCCCTGTCTTCTCCGATTATGATAAGTTACGCGACCAGGAGCACCCTGGAAGGTTTGGGGGCCCTGATCTTTTTGGTCGCGTATTACTTCTACATCAGCACCGAAGACCGCAAGTCTCCCGCCTATTATGTTATTCTTGCGGTCCTGGTCGGTTTATCGATCTATACCAATTATTTGTACGCTTATTTTATGATCCCGGCTTTTCTCGTCGTTTCTTTTGCCAAGCTTGGCCCGATCCTTGTTGATGTGATCGCGCTCAATAAAAAGGGAGAGCGGTCGGCCTATGCTTTTTTGTGGTGGGCTTATCGGAAGCTGATCTTTGTCACCGTCCTGTTTGTCGTGGCCGGGACCTGGTTCTTTACTTCCGCCTTCGCCCGCAAGTTTCTCCTTTTTCTGCAGGCGATCTTCCGCTATTCCGGCGGCGAGGCGGTCCCTGGAGTGGTTCCGTCCCTGCTTTATTATCCCCGGACGATCATCGAGAATTTTTCTTTTTCACCCTGGATCGGCTTGCTGATCGTGGCGGCCTTGTTCCTGCCGTTTACCGCGTTCCATTACTGGAAAACCAATAAACTATACACCTTTATCTGGACGGTCTTGATCCTGGCGACCATGACCGTTCCCACCAAAGCTCCACAGTTTATTTATATAATCGCTCCGTTTCTCTTTATGATCGCCGCCTCCGCGTTCTTTTATTTTATCGAGAAATACGACCTCAAAGTCAAGCGGGTAGCGATCGCCCTGCTTCTTCCCGCCCTTCTTTCTTTGCCGGCCTTAATTGGGCTCTATTTCCCGGCCAGGCCGGCTGAGAACATGACCGGGGTCTTGAGGTATTTTCGCCAGAGCATTCTGCCGCGGCATCCGGTCGCGATCTCGGTCAACCTTCAGCGGCTGAACTCTGAAGTGGTCAATTTTTACTTCTGGGACTGGAACGCCCCGGTCCTGGCTGACACTGCCGCCCAGGAAGAGCAGTTATTCCAGTCGGCCCGCTACTTTTTTGCCCTGGAGCTTGATGAGTGCGGCCCCGCTCCCCTGGAGGTCTTAGACGACTCGGTCTTCCGCTGGAACGCTTTTTTAAGCGATAAGCTTAAAAATGGGGAGGTTTCGGAGCTCTCGATGCGTCATTTTGCCGGTCTTGGATTGACCGCCAAGGTTTACGAAAAGAAAGCCCAGCTCGATCCTCAAAGACCGAACCTCTTTTAGCTACCTGACCTGCCACTCACTTTTCCCAATTTAAGTGAAATTTTCCCCTTTAATTATCGAGAATTAGTTGGACACAGACTCAATTGCCTGTCTAACTGCGGAATTAATTCTGCGGTTAAATAACTTAAGCGACACAAAACAAAAAAGGAATTCTTTAATGGCAAAAATTTCCTCTCTCGGCAGAGCTTATTGCGATTTTGGGCGGGAACGTTTAGCCGCCCAAAAAACCGGCGCCAGGGTTACTTTCCCTGATCGGGCGGGGTGGAAATATCTCCCGGCAGGGATTTATTACCATCTGATCAGTTCGATCGTCGATCGTTTGATCGATACCGATTGCTTCTCTCCAGGTTTTGCGCCCGCTCTGGCCGCTTCCGGGATCAATCCGGAAAGGCCGGAGATGTTGAATTACCAATATTTGCAGGTCCAGATGACCAACCGGGTCCCGTTGAGCAAGAGCGACACTGCCCCCGGGCATTTGACCGGTGAAGCCAAAAGGATGGTCCGGCTCATCAGGGAACTGACCCGCCGGGATAATGGGACCTTTACCCGCGAACAATTCTTTAACTACTGCTCCATGGGGAGCTTTACCGTCGATCACCACGCCTTATTTAACCACCTGCTTAGCGAGAATATGGTCCGTCTGGTCGAGGATCAGTCGGCCGAGCGGTTCGAGATCGTCGATCAGGTGGAATGGATCTCGAGCAAAACGACCCAGATGAAGGTCAATGGCTCGGTCATGAGCCTCCGCCGGGCCCTTCAGGGGGTTTATACCCTCCATGAAGTGGTCAATCTGGCGGCGCAGACCCTGGATATCCTTTGGGGAAACTCCCGGGTCTATCTCTACGATAAGGAAAGCGGCAAAGCGACTTTGGCGATCAGCAGCGGCGACGGCGACAAGGCTGATTCGCACTATCAGGGTGAATGGATCGACTTGAGAAAAATAAACGCCGAGGCGGAGCGCCGCTATGTTCAAAACGGCCGGACCCTGTCGGTTGTCGATCTGAAGGCGGAAAAGGCCCTGCATGGCGCGGGACGCGGCGAAGAGGCGATCACAGACCTTGCTTCGATCGAGGCCGACCACCAGTTTTACGTTTTGCCGGAAGACAATCCCGGAAAATTGGTCTACGGTGTTTTTCCTTACACCTCCGACCAGGCCGAACACCGCTTTGAAGGCGACCCGGTCATGAAGAGGAAGCACAGCCTCTGGGCGATCTGGACCGCCTCCAACCGCCTTCCTGACAGCGAAAGGGCCCGGGCTTTAGCGGAAAGATATCCCGCCTTGATGACTGCGGAGCCGATCTCCGCCAACAACCGGATCCAGGACGTCGCCTCAAAACTGCACAGCATGGTCTTGCGGGAGGTCGCCCAGCGAATTTCGGAGATCTGCGGCGGGCGGCTGATCACGGAGGTCTGGCAAGCGGAAGAGCGCTCGATCGCCAAAGAAGAAGACACCGGGAGTCGTAAAATTAAAATGACCCAGGTTGGCTTTAGCGTGGTCTCTCTGGTTGTGAATGGAAGTCAGAGGACGGGTTACGATCTGGCCCCCCAATTGACCATGGAAGAAAAAATGGAAGTTTTGGAAAAGGGCGAAATTAGAGATATTCAAGGTCAAAGAGTAAGGATATTTGAATACCCTTATCCAAAATTAAGAGACCATTTAAGAGGGTTTCTCAGTTGGATGAGGGAGACCGTTTTAGCGGTTTATGAAAAGACCAAAATAGCTGAAGGGAAGACCAAAGAAGAAATGATCGCGTCTTTGTCTCTTGAAGACGAACCAATGATGGAAAGGACCGTTAATCCACGATACACAGTTTTGATTGAGGGTCTTCCTGGGAATGAACATGACATTTTAGGGATTGTGTCATTTAATCTAATAGAAGTAAACATTGGAAAGAAGCGCGTGGTTGCCATGAAAATTCCAGCGGCCATGATTAGAGAAGTTGCCCGAGGGAAAAAACTGCAAGTTGCAATAACGAATGAGATTGGTAGAAGGTTGTTGTATAAGTATTGGTATGAGAATGGTATTTTTAGAGGGTTTTGGCTGGCACTTACAAGAGGTATTCCAGTCTACGCTACCAGTCAAAGTTTACGAGTGATTAAAGATTTTAGCCGGATGAGTAACTTTTCTTTAATAAAAACAATTAATGGAAAAGAATTGACCGAAGAGCAAAAATTAATTATTGAACAAGGATCGCAAGGCAAGGCGGATGATTCCGGTATTGAAACAAACGCTTACGGTGGAAGAATAGCTATTGATGAAGAAGAAGCTGGGGTTGTAGTTTTTGGAAAAAAACAAGATGCCCAATTGAGAGAAATGCTTAAAACAAAGGTTGGCGAAAATGGCCGCATCCATATGGTCGCGTATTATACATTATGGGTTGGATTAAAAACAATGATTGAATTGGCCTTGGGGCGACTAAAGCGAAAAATGTTTGGGTGGTCTTTAAAAAGATGATAATTAATAGTCTTAATAAGCATTTTTGGCGGCTTTATTTCAAGGTTTACGATCGGAACCAGTCGGAACCTTATAAGCATTTATTAGTGGAAGGGGCTAGGCAGATGGTTGTTAAGCCTTCAGGTTATTATCTTGACCTAGGTTGCGGTTCCGGCAATTCAACCTTAGCAATCGGTCGGCTTTTAGGCTCGAATGGTGGAGCGTTGGGAGTTGATACTTCTCTTTACGCATTGGAAAGAGCCCGTAAAAAGAGTGATTTTGGCGGGTTGAATAATGTTTCGTTTCAGCAAAGAGACATGGGGACAACCCTGCCTTTCCCGGATGGGGCATTTGACGGGATCTTGGCGAACAATTCGTTCTATCTGGTCAGTGATCCGCAAAAAACCCTGGTTGAAGTAATGCGTTTGCTAAAGCCCGGCGGTTCTTTCTTAATGACAAACCCCAAAGAAGCGGCAAGCTCTTCGGCGATTTTCAAGGAACATTTGGCGGCCATGAAAGAGCGTTATTTTTCCCGCTATGGGCAGGTGATCGGCGGTTTGGCGCTCGCGGGCCATGCCACGCGCGCCGTCTACAACTACGCCCTCCTGCTTCCTTTTCAACTGGTTCTAAGACACAGTTACAAAATTGAATCCCATTTCTGGTCGGTCCGGCAATGGGCAGAGGTCATCGAAGGAGCGCGGCGCGCCTCCCCTTATCCGTTTTCCGTTAGAGAACCTTACTATACTTACGCCGGGCAGAATCACACCTTTATTTTTGATAGATTGCCGCGTTAATTCGGGTTATAATACCGGATCATGGCCTTAAAACCGGAAATCAATAAGCAGTTGCTGAGCCTTATGCTGGCTATGTTTATTGTTGCCGCTGTTGTTGGCACCGTGTTTGTCTTTTTTTATAAATTAGATTTAATCTATCTGCCTAGTTATTACCTGGTTCTCTCGCAAATATTGCTTGGTTGTTTTATTGTCATTAATAATTCGCACAGCCTGATCAATCTTTATTTCTTTCATTTTTTATTATTCTTGGCTTCTTGGAATTTATTAGCGTCAATAATAATTAATGCTTTTCCAAGAACGACATTGTTTTGGTGCGATTGGTATGTGTATATCGCCGCGATTTTAATGACCTTTTTTTTGATGATGTTTACTATGGTTTTTCCCCAGCGTAAGCCGTATTTTACGCAAACAAGCAAGGCTCTTTTGTTGATTCTCCCCTTGTTGTTAATCGTCGCTATATTGGTGGATCCGGCATTTATTATAAAAGGGATTATTTTGGACAAAGGAACAAGAACGCCTTTGGCCGGTGGTGGATATGGCATTTTTGCTTTTTACATAATCTCTTATATCGGCCTGGTTTTGTTTAACTTGGCGCAGAGTTATTTTCACGCCAACAATTTAGAAAAACTGCGCCTCTTTTATTTTTTGGTTGGAGCGTTTATTTCCGTGCTTGGTTTTGTAATTACAAATTTACTGCTTTTATTGGTGGGAATCGCTTCTTTGGCGTGGATGGGCTCATGGTTTTCATTAATATTTGTCGCTTTTACCGCTTACGCGATCACCAAGCACCACCTTCTTGATATCTCGATCGTTATCAGCCGGTTTTTTGCCGAAATAATAACGATCGGCCTTCACGCCACGATGTATCTTCTCCTGGTCTGGGGATACCTGGCTTACGTGGGTTCGAATATCGGCTGGGTCTTTTTGAGCCTGACGGTGATCTACGGGATCTTTGTCGGCCAAACCCATCACAACCTCCGGATCTTTGTCCAGACGACCTCGGATAAATTGTTCCTCCGGGGGAAATACAATTATTACCGTGAGCTCTCCGACGCGACAAGCAAGGTCGGGGAAAAAATGTCGTTGACCGAGATCCTCAAGGTCCTCTACAGCACCTTTTACAACGTCGTCGAGATCTCCGAGCCGAAGATCTATCTCCCCGAGCACTTTTCGGAGCTGGAAATGAAATCGACCTGCTATTTGGTCTATGATCGGGTCGACTGCGCCCCCCAGCCGAATACCTGCGCCGTGCCTGTCGACTCTCCGTTCATCGCGGAAATGATCAAAAAAAGAGGGCCCCTCTTTGACGTCAAGGAGATCGAATCAGCGCTGGTCGTCCCCTGCATCCTGGAGAGCAGGCTGATCGGCTTTTTCGCCCTGGGGCGCAAGCTCTCTGAAGACGCCTACACCGACGAAGATCTTCGTCTGCTTCAGGTCCTGGCCAACCAGGCGGCCATGGCCCTTGACCACACCCGATCGTATGAAAAGATCAGGACCGACTTGGAAGCGGTGGAGCGCCAACTGGAGCGCTCACAGCGGCTCGCCTCGCTCGGAACCCTGACCGCCGGTGTGACTCACGAGATCAGGAATCCCCTGACCGTCATCCGCGGAGAAACGGAGCGGCTGGCCAATCAGTCCCGTGACCTGGAATATCTGAAGAACTTCCGCGACCTGACCCTGCGGCATATCGATAGGATCTCCGGCATCGTCAACCGGATGCTCGACTTGGCCAAAGAGAAGAAGAAAGAGAGGAAGCCGGTCGACCTTAACGAAATGATCGAAGCCTCTTTGGTCCTGATTTCCTTTGGCAAGGTCCAGCTGGAAAAAGATCTAATGGAGATCCCCAAAATTTCCGGCGATCCCGAGGCCCTGCAGGAGGTTTTTATCAACCTCTTCCAGAACGCGATCGAGTCGATGCCCCAGGGGGGGAAGATCATGGTGAAGACTTTCCAGGAGAACAACCGGGTGGTGGTCGAGGTCAGCGATACCGGCAAAGGGGTCCCGCCGGAATTGAGAGAGAAGATTTTTGACCCATTCTTTTCTACCAGGCACGAGGGGGTGGGGCTGGGACTGTCGATCGTTTATCGGATAATCCGCGAACATGACGGTGATATTTCCGTCGACAGCGAAGTAGGGAAGGGGAGCACGTTCAGGCTGACGTTTTAGGGGCAGGAAGAAACCCTCTCCCTCTGGGAGAGGGCGTTAAACGAAGCCCTAGCGTTATCTCAAACTTGGGTGAGGGTTAGTGATTAGGCCGCTTATCCCTTCTTCTTAAACTCTTCCCGTTTCTCGATGTGCTTTTCAAAGGTGTTCAGGACCATGCTGGTGTCTTTCCCTTCAAAAAACTTTTCGACGGTAGCGATAAGCTCGTCGCCTTTGAACGGTTTCTTGATGTAGTTGACGACAAAGCCGGAGGTGGCGCGGTCCCATTTTTCCTCGTCTTCCCAGGCGGTCAGCATCGAGATGCCGATATCTTCGCCGTAGTCTTTGCGGATCTTTTCCAGGAGCTGAAGACCGTCGACTTCCGGCATCTTAATGTCCAGGAAGACCAACCTGATCTTGTTTCCGCCAAGGCCGAGAAAGCTCCTGTTCTTGTTCAGTTTGTCGAGCGCGTCTTTGGCGGAGTAGGCGGTCAAGACCTCGTATTTGCCGGTGTCCCTGATAGTGTCGGAAATAACGTTAGCGACATCAACCTCGTCGTCCACAACCATGATAATTGGATTTGCCATTATTTATCACTCTCCGGGGAAATTTTCTCATGAAACCGGGGCCGCGTCAATGGGGCGCCGTCATGCTACAATACTGGCATGAAGAAGTATGTGTACGCCGTCTGCGCGGTCGTTGCCATCTCTCTGCTGTTGCTTTTTCCCTTATTGTTTCAGAGAGCGGCGGTGAGTAGCGACCACCCCGACCTCCCGCTGAAGGTCAAAAAGAAATCCGACAAAGGGATATATATTACCTGGTATGTCGCACGGACCCCAAAAATGCTCGATCACTTGCTTGCCCAGGCCAAAGCTTGCGGGCTCAATACGATCGTGGTAGATGCTAAATTTGCCCTGACCCCGCCCCTTCTGGAATTGCTCAAAAAGAGAGGGTTGACCGAGAAAACTGTCGCGACTGCCGATCCCTGGCTCTCTGAACTTACCGCCAAACTCCACGAGCAGGGCTTTATTGTCTCTGCCCGGCTGGTGGTCTTTAAGGACGATCACCTGGCCTTGACCAGGCCGGACCTGGCGATCAAACTCCCCGGGGGAGACTATTACCGCGATCTAAAGGGGGGGAAGTGGGGCGATCCATACTCCGATGAGGTCAGGCTCTACAATGAGCTGGTGGCCGAGCGGGCGGCTGCTTCCGGGGTAGACGAGGTCCAGTTCGATTACATCCGCTTCCCGGCTGAAGGGCGGGCCAAAAACGCTTATTACCCGCACAAGAAAGAAGGGGTCAGCCGGGTCGATACCATTTGCGAATTTTTAGCGGGAGTAAAAAAGCGGCTTAACCGCTACAATGTTTCTCTGGCGGTCGACATTTTTGGGATCGCCGCCTGGCAGCAGCCGGTTGATATAAAAAATCTGGGGCAGGACTTAAAAAAGATGGCTGCTTACCTGGATGTGCTGTCGCCAATGCTCTATCCATCGCATTTTCATGCCGGCTATGACGGTTATGCCAACCCGGGAAACTATCCTTATCATTTCATGAGCCAGGGAGTGAAGAAATCGCTGGATATTTTGTCCGGTGAAGCGACGACCCTGGTCCCGTGGATCCAGGGATTCAACCTCCGTTCTCCCAATTATGGGCCAAACTACATCTTGGAACAGGTTAGGGCGGCCAAAGAACTGGGGGTTGACAGTTTTCTCGTCTGGAACGCTTCTAACCGATACGAAACTACCTTTGCCGCCCTGCGGCGGCGGTAAATCAAACGCAGGAACAAGCCGTTCGGCTGATGCCCTTGCCCCGCATAATTATTGGACGATCTTGGTGATTGACACGGTAAACGTAATGACCGGGTTTGCCGCGTTTCCTCTCAAATCCTCGGGAAAAGTTATTGTATTCAGCAATCTTGAGATTTCCGCCGTTGGGATCGTTTCCGAACCGTCTTCGTTACGCCATCGACTGCCGTGAGGGATGGTTGCCGATTTCAGGGTTAACCTTCCATCTCTGTTGACATCGATCTTCAACTCTAAATTGCCACGGCCGGCCAGCCTGCTTAATGCCTGTCTGACTAAGTTAATGGCCCGTTCTCTTTTACGGCGGTCACTGACGTAGCCGACTTCTTGTGTAGAGCTTTGGCCAGGGAGAGGGGTGATGAGGACTGGCCCGTCATCTTGTGTCGCTAAGCCGGCATCGATCGGCTGGTTGATGTCAACATCAACCGCGTCGGCATTGGCGCCGACATTGCGCTGGGTAATAGGGTAAAAATGAGGTCTGTCACTGCCGGCAAAACGAAGGCGAAGGAACTCTTCACCAGGGCGGCTGGCGATAGTGAAAACAGTCTCTTCTTGGCCGGTGCCGTTAACATACTTGACTTTCTGGTCAATGGCTATAGCCAGCGGCATGGTCGGCCGCGGCGGCAGTGGGCTAACCGGGGCGCTTGTGCTGATTGGCGCGGGAGCCGGCCTATCTACTGGCTTTTTTTTTCAGGCGCAGTGGCGGCAGGGGTGCCGACTCTGACTGACGCGTCAATGCTGGCCGGGACACTGGCTCCGCGGACGTTAAGCGGCCGCTGGAATGATGGCAAGGCGCTGTTTGGCGTCAGGTACCTGGCCGGTGTTCCCATTGGCAGAAGCGGAGCGGAATATGGTCCTACCCGGCTCTGTCCTTTGTAGACTTCTCTTCCATAGAACAAGGAGGTCGCCCCTCTGACCAGATCGTAGGTGAGCATTCCGGTCACTCCTCCACCATTGTCGGCGATCTGCAGATGAGCTCCTAGCGGCGCTAGGACCGGCAGGCTTTCGCCGAATTCAGGGAAATACGAGAGTTGCAGGAAATTTCTGCTTTCGTCAACATAATGATTTGGCGTGAAATGACCGGCCCAAATTTCCGGTCGTCCCAATGAGAAAAGACCTCCGACGCTAAAACTGGTCAGTGCGACCGTGTTCCACGCGTAGTCGCCGTCTCCCAGGGTTTCGCGCCCAATGTTGAGCAGGGCGTATGGTTTCCAGGCGTGGCTCGGGAAATCTCCTCTTAAACCAAATGCTTGAGCGCCAATTCTTTCATAGTAGTCTTGTCCAGCCAGGGTGTCGGGGGCAGATTGCTCACCCCAAAGGGCAAACGCCCCGCTCGCGGTCACGCGCAACTGGCCGACCGGATTGAATTGGAACTGGCCGCCGGCTCGGACAACTCTGCGGGTCCCATCGTAATTGCCGCCGTAAGCTTCGATATCGTTTAGAGTAAAAGCTCCGCGATCGAGTTCCAGGAAGAGCCCGTAGCTCGCCCGGTCGCCAATAAAGCCGCTGGAGGCGAGGCCAAAAGTGGCGTTGGTCGCGTCGCCAGTCGGGAACTGGCGGGTTGAGTCTTCGGCGTGAGTTTTGCGCCCGCTGGCCAGAACGTAGGCTCCCGGCTGTAAGCCGCGGAATATAGCGTAGCGGATGCCGATTCCGGCGCCGGCGTCGGTAAAGCGGTTGCCGTCAAAATCGGTGGCGAAGGTCCCCTGAAGAGGGGCGACAATTTCCAGGCGCGGGCTTTCGATGATCCCGTTGGGTCCGACCACGCGGACCAGAGCGACCGGGGCGAGACCAAAGTTGGAATAGGAGCCAAGGGTGACCGGAGCGCTGTCTCCGGGGACAGTGCCAAGGTTTAGTTTAAGGCTTGGGTTGACCATTCCCGGGGTATCTTCGGTCCCAATATATCGCCGCCAGGAAGGGAGCCCTGTGCTGACCGCGACCCGAGTGACGCCTAAAGTATTAGATGAAAGAACTCGGTCTCCTTCCCCTATCAGAGTGATCGTGGCGCCATAGTTATTGGCGCTGGGGTTGGTGTATTTGCTTAAGTCGCGCGGCATAACCGTTGGGACAGTGATGGTCCGATTACCGGAGGAGATCATCGCGGGTGTGACCGAAACCTCGGCCAGGACGGTGCCGTCTTTGCCGGTGATCCGAACTTTGCGTACCGGGCGCAGATCTTCTCCAGCCGCTGTGCTGGTTAATGTAAAATTGTGAGAGGCTCCGTCAGCGGGAACCGAGGCAGGATTGACGGAAAAGGCGGAAACAGGCGATTTGACCTCAATCGCGTCAACTTTGGTCGCGACAAAATAGGTGTCGCGGCTGATGATCCTGACCGTTCGTTTGCCCAATGGCGCGGTAGCTGGCAGGGTAACGGAAAATGAAAGATTATTTAGTGGAATGTTGTCGACTTCAATGGTGTCGCCGTTCAGAATTTGGACTATTGATCCTTCCGGTACATTTGTCGCCCCGTTCACTCTAAAAGTTTTAGCGATCCCCGGCCTAATATCTCCCGGAGTGACGCCGTCAAAAGTAAGGCAGGTCGATCTGGCGCTATCGACGATGCAGAGGGCCCCTTCCAGGTCGCGGGTCCCGGCGGGATCGGTTAGGTATTCTTTCTCAATGCCATCGGGGAGCTGGTCTTGCTGATAGGTCCTTGCTTTTTCAAACAGGGCCCTAACAGTTAAGGCGTTTGGATTAATCCTTCCCGGGACATTTTGGGCTGGATCATCGCCGTTCCAAATTTCATCGCATTTGCCATTAACTGAAGAATCGCCGCATTCCCTCTCTTGCGGTAAATTGGTCATCGCGGTGGCGATGTAACCGACCACGTCAATCAGATGCAGAGCGGCGGTCAATTTCGCCTTGGTCCTTACCGGCAAGCTGGAGGCCTCTATTTTCGTGACAGCATCGTTTAGATCGCTGTTGGTGTTCGATCTGTTAAGAATGACCCTTTCGATGTCGTCTTGGGTTGGATTGACCGGCAGATCAGGGAAAATGGTCCGTAATTCCCGCCGATGAGGGTTTAGAAATGTTGGGATGTTAGTGGCCGCCGGATCATCGCCGTTCCAGACGTTGTCGCAATTGGCGCCGGTTGTGCCGCCGCATTCCGAGTTAAGATCGGTCATTGATTTAGCAATGTAGCCGACCACGTCCATTAAATATAAACTTGATTTTATCTGGGCCCTTTCTAACGGTGTAGTCATTTTTTTCTCCTTTTACCTTTGGTTTCTTTTGCAAGCTGACAGGAATACGCCAGTTTTTCCGGCACATGGGTCGGTTGTCGTGGCGGGTGGCGCGGTCTTAGCCGGTGGGGGGGGCGGAGTTGTTGCCGTTGGTGGTGCGACAGTTGCTGTTGCCACGGGGGCGCTGGGAAGAAGCACCCTGATAAAGGCCGACTGGTCGGCAACCGCAATTTGGTTGTTTTGCTGTTTGACGTAGAGTTTGAGAGCTCGGAGGATGGGCTCCCGGACGTTTGTGTCAGCCGTGAATTCGATCGTAAAAACGGTCCCGTCAGCCGCCAAGGTGCGGCCGGTGCCTGGGACCGTATATCCGGCATTATGAGATTCAATTGTTTTAATGATGCCGACCAATCCGCTGTTGCCGATGTTAAGGAGATAATCGTTAATACTTATCGGGAGATCCTTGCCATTAAGAATAAGGGTGACGGTGATTTTTTGCCCAGGCGTAATATTGTTGGTCGAGCAGGGGATGTTGGCGTCGCAACTCCGCAGTCCAAGCTGGGCCGTTGCCGTTGATGTCGACGCGGCCAGCGGCGCGCCGCCGCTAATGGCCTCTTCGATCATTTGGTCGGTAATGCCAACTTCAACGTGAGGGATCAAGCCGGTTGGCGTTGGGCGCCCGCCGGTTTCGCAATAGCGAGTGAGCAGGGCAAGGGATTCGGGAGAAAGCTTGGCGAGGATCCCGCTGTTAGGATCAATTCTTGAGGCGACCGCTTTAATGGCTTCGGCTTGCTTGCCCGGTGTTAAGGCGATAAATTTGGCCCGCTGGTCGCTTTCCCGAATGACAAACTCGGCGACGACCTCGGCTAAAGTCACCTGTTTGCCGTTGACGGAGAGGATCGTGTTAAGTAGTGGGTTGTTGGGAACTGTGGCGATGGTTGTCCCATCGGTTGCCTTCGCGCCGCAGATTGATTGGGCCAGCAGATCGCGGCTTTCCATTATATGGGCGTAAGAGCTATTGGGGAGCTGTCCGGAAACGTGTTTCTTGGGAGCGGCTTTGTTGCAGGCGCCAAGCAGAGCGGCGGCCGACAAAGCGATCGGGGCTATTCTTCGGGACACTCGATTAATTATTGACGTATAGCTCATATTCTATTCTCCCCTATATATATCGATGGATTTTAAGGAAAATTTCAATTAACTTATTTTCCTTGGGCTTTTTTGCAAGCTGACAGAAATACGCCAGTTTTTCCGGCACATGGGTCGGCTGTCGTGACGGGCGGTTTAGCCCCCGTTGAAGTCGGTACCGGAGGACGAACGGTGCTGGTGCTGGTTGGCTGTGCTCCGCTTGCCGCTGCTTCCAGTTTAATATCGTTCAAGGAATAGATCTTGTCCAGATTGCTGTTCCTGTCGTAAGCCATCAATGAGATGGTGTAAGTTCCTGGTCGGACGGCAAGGGTGACATTAGGGATGGTGATGGTGTTGCCGGATATGCCGACGTTCTGGTCAAACAATGGGAGCGGTGAGGTGCCGTCGGCGGCGATTAGCCGGGCGGAAAATCTAAAATCGGTTGGAACCTGGGTCCCTTGAGGGAAAGAGAAAATCAGGCTGGTTGGTCGGCCAATGGTGAGCGGTGTGTTTAGGGTTGGAACAAGGTCTTTAATTCCATCCAGTTTGGTCACGATAATGGTCTCGCTTACCGTTGGCGCGGCCGGCGCGGCGGCGGTTGAGCAGGCTGATGTGGCCGGCAAATTGACGCACCTGGCGTCGATCGGCGCGGCTGATTTTTCGCCGCAGCCGGTTTGAGCCGCCAGAAGAAGGGCCGGAGCGGCGAACCGACGGACAAAATTAACAACCCGGGCGTGATTAGCAATTGAACTTGTTCTAATAGACATTGTTTTTCCTCCTGAAAGATATTAATTAACTACCAAGTATCTATCGGGGGATCATGGGAAAAATTTCAGGCTATTTGGGGAAAGGGCGGAAGTAAAGGCGGGACAAAGGGCTCGGGCAAGGGCGGGACAGAGAGTGGGACAAAGACAACAAAAAAGCCCCAGGTTTACCCGGGGCTTTTATTTTTTTTAGCTTACAGCTTTAAGCTTAAAGCTTAATATAATGATGCCTTCAGCGTCGGGCGCTCCTGGATGGTTGATGGGGCAAAGCCTTTCTCCCACTCATACAGGTCTTTGATCTTGGCGCCGGCCAGCGAAGTTTTGCCAAGAACTTCAACAGTTTGGGAGCGGAGCATCGCTTGTTTCGGGTTGAAACGGTTGTCGGAAACAAAGTTGAGCATCCCGGCCGACTTGGCCGCTTCAATGTAGCGGGCGGCCCAGTGGTAGGCGGGGACGTCCCAGTATGGCTTGGCGTTGGCTTCAGCCAGCGGGAGCTTGTCGAAGCGGACCAAAACCGCGATCCCTTCAGCTTTGCTGATCTTGTTATTGGGGCGGAAACTCTTGTCCGGGTAACCTTTGACCAGCCCTTCGCGCTGAGCAATCTCAATGTACTTGGCGGCCCAGAAATCTGATTTGACGTCTTTGAAGACCTGGCGGGCCCGATCGTCCTTGACGTCAATCCCTTTGGCTCTGACCAACAGGGTGGCAAGTTCGGCCCGGGTGAGCGGCCTCTCCGGCTTGAAGTTTCCGTCAGGATATCCCTGGACCAGCCCAACGGTGGCGTTGTTTTCGATCGGCATCTTGGCCCAGTACCCTTCGGGAACGTCGGCAAACGAGGTCAGGCGGACGATCCGCAGGTCTTTGGCCCCGGCATTTCCTTCGGTATCGTAAGCTTTGACAACCAAAAGCTTTTTGCCGTACTGGTTGACCGGGACATTGACCTGGAATTTACCGTCCGGGGAGACAACCGCGTTGATGTCGTTGACCTTGACGGTCAGGTTTTTGGCGGCGTCGGAGGAGGTGAACCCTTCGATCCGTCCGGTGACCGCGACGTTATCGGAATAGACGATCGATTTGTCGGCCGGGCTTTCGATCAGGACGTTATATTCCCGCTTTTTGTCCTCGCCGAGGTAACCGAACGAAAAGTAATGAGTGGTGTTCTCGCTGATCTCGGAATAGGGGTGGTAGGCGTAGTTGAACTCAACCCCGGAATAGCGGATGCCGATCCCGGCGGTCAGGTCGCCGTTGTCGGCGCCGGCGCGCAGGGCGAGGCTCTCGACCGGCCAAAACTCGAGACCGGCGTAAAGCGCGGACGGTTTTTTACTGCTTAAGTTGATATCGCCGTCAACGGAGAGGTAGAGCTTGCGGGTGGCATGGCTGAAGAAAGCCTTGTCGCTTTCGCCGATCAGGTTGAAGCGCGAACCGAGCTTCAGAACCGGGGCGAGAGTGTCGTCGGTTGAGCCGCCGCTGGTGTTGAGCTTACTGCCAACGAGGATATTCTGAAAAACACCCCCGAGCATGATCTGGTTATTGACCGGAAATAAGACCCCAAGATCGGCGTTGAGAGCCGTCCCGCCGACGGTCGAAACGGTGGTTCCTTCGCCGCCAACGCTGACATATTTCAGGTTGGCGCCGAGCAGGATATCTTTGTTAAAGTTGGGATTGAAAGCGCTTAAAAAGGTGCCGTAGGAGAGGGTTAGGACATGGTTCCCCCAGCCCCCGGTTCCGAGGACATTGCCGGTCGAATCGGTAATGGGAATGCCCGAGAGCCTGGCGCTGGCAAAACCGAGGCCCAGGGCCGCTTTATCGTTGATCGGATAGGCGCCGCTCAAGACGCTGTAGCCCACGTCCCCCATGACGGACGAATACATGGCGCTGACCTTGGGACCGGTGATCAGGGCGATGCCGGCCGGGTTGGCGAAGACCGCTTCGCCGTTCTCGGCGATACCGACATAAGCGCGGCCCAGGCTCAAGGCCCTGGCCCCGACGGCGATGCCGGTCGGTTCGGCGATGTAGCTGGAGGCGTGGGCAGGGGAAATAAGCTGTAAGCTGTAAGCTGTAAGCAATAAAGCAAAAACCGTTGTCAGTAACCGGATGTTTTTAATGTTTTTCATGATATTCTCCATTTGCCCCTCCATTACCGTTTCACCGCGAGGATCTTACCCTTGGCGAGCAAGCTCTTGGTATCTTCGTTGACAACCCGCAAGAGATAAGCGCCGTCTGCTACCTGCTGGCCCCATTGGTCGATCCCGTTCCAGGCGATTTGGCTGGTGCCGGAAGTCGTTTTGTAAACCAGCTGGGCAGCCATATCGTAAATGTAATAGCCGAGGCGGGAGGCGCCGCCGGTATTGCTGACGACAATATTGACCTGCTCGGTCAGCGGGTTGAATGGGTTGGGGAAGATCTGAGCGATATCTCCGGCCGCCGAAGAAGTGACCTGGAAGTTGGCCGGGGTCGAAACATAGGTGGTAATGATCGATGGATCGGCCGCCGACGGGGCGGAGACCTTGACGTCCACGGCGTAGAGCCCGGCTGACAGGCCGGCCGGCAGGATCGCTTCAATGGTCGTGTCGGTCCAGTTAATAATGACCCCTTCGGTCAGAGAGGAGGTGGTCAGCGACGTGAACTCAAGGGCGCGGCTGGCGCTGGTCGCGCTGTCGCGGAAGCCGGTCCCTTCCACGATGATCCTGACCCCCGCGGGGCCCATCGCCCTGTTGGGATCGGTCGCCAGGGAGCCTAAGCGATAGATGTTGGTAATGACCGGTGAAGTTCCCGGAGTTGGCGGGATCGGCGGCGTTGCCGAGCCAACGGTAATGTTGACCGTCGCGACGTTGGAGTAGGCTGTTCCGTCATTAGCCCGGTAGGTGAAGCTGTCGGAGCCGGTGTAGCCGGCAGTCGGCGTGTAGGTGACCTGGTTGCCGCTGATAGCGCCCAAACTACCGTGGGTTGGACTTGAGACCAGCGAATAGGTCAGGGGATTGCCGTCCGGGTCGCTGGCGCTAAAGTTGACGATGACCGCGGTGTTGGTCGGCGTTGAGGTGGCGACATCATTGGCCGTTGGAGCGTGGTTGGCCCCGCCGGAAGCGTTGACGGTAAAAGCGATGGTATTGCTGGCTGAAGCGCCCGGATTGGTTAAAGAAACAGTCCGACCTCCTGTGGGGGCTGAGGCCGCGATACTGATATTAACCGTTGCCTGGGTCGCGCTGTTGATAGTTGTTGAATTGATCGTGATCCCGGTCCCGCTGAACGTGGCGGTGGCGCCATTCTGGATATTGGTCCCAGTTAATATGACCGCCAGATTGCTGACCCCTTGGGTCCCGTTGTCCGGGTTGAGCCCGCTTAATGCTGCCGGAGTGGCGGGTGTGGATAAGCTGGTTGTGGTCGCGAAGCTGGCAGGTTTATAAGTAAAAACAAAACCGGTGCCGACACTACTTGGGATCGAGGTTCCATAGTTTCCGGAAGGGGTACCGGTCCCGTTCCAGGTGTCCCAGGCCCGGATGTAGATGTAATTACTTTGAGTGATATTGCAGGCGCCGGTAAAGTTGCCTGCGGCAGAGAGTGTTCCGGAAGAGATGACCGTATCGCCAGCTGGCAGACCGGTGGAGCTGTTTGGCGCTCCTGCGGTGTTATCGGCTGATTGGATGAGTTGCACGTAGCGGCCAGAGGGTAAAAGGGTCCCGCCGACGCCGGTGTTGTTATAGATCTGGTTGGCTGGTGAATTTGTGTTGCTACAGGAAACAGTGACGGCGGTGGCATTGGCGATACCGGTAAAAGCGACCAGTGATAACCCGACAACTAACATGGTCCCAAGGAATCTTTTAATTTTCATTATCTTACCTCCGAGTAAACTTGGATCCAATAAAACTAATTATGCACTCGGAGGTACTATTTATGTCGACAATTATATCAAGACTACAGGCATTAGTAAACTGACGCCCTGATCTTTGGCCGATCTTCTGGAGTGAACTCTTTCTGGAAACCTTTTTCCCAGGTGTAGAGGTCTTTGATCTTGCCACTCGCCAGAGATGTTTTACCCAGCATGTCAACCGCCTGGGCGCGGACTAAGACTTGTTTGGGACCGAGCCTGTTGTTGTCGACGAACTTGAGCATCCCGGCGTCTTTGGCCGCTTGAATGTGGCGGGCCGCCCAATGATGGATGGAGACGTCCCAGTACGGTTTGGCGTCGACTTCCGCTAAAGCGAGCTTGTCGAAGCGGACCAGGACGGCGATCCCTTCCGCTTTGCTGATCTTGTTGTTGGGTCGGAAGGTCTTGTCCGGGTAACCCTTGATCAGTCCTTCGCGCTGGGCGATCTCAACGTACTTGGCTCCCCAAAAATCAGGCTTGACGTCTTTGAAGACCTGGCGGGCGCGGCCGGCGGAGGGTTCTATCCCCCTGGCCCTGACAAGCAGGGTGGCGAGCTCGGCCCGGGTCAGGGCGCTGGCCGGCTTGAAGTTGCCGTCCGGATAACCCTGGACCAGACCGACGGTGGCGTTGTTTTCGATCGGCATCTTGGCCCAGTACCCTTCAGGAACGTCGGCAAACGAAGTCAGGCGGACGAGCCGCAGTTCTTTGACCGTGCCGTCGCCGGCGGGAGTGGTTGCCTCCACGACGATCAGTTTCTTGCCGTATTTGTTGACCGGAGAGTTGGCGGTAAAGGAGCCGTCAGGCATGACCTGGGCATTGACCCCATTGACCTTAATGGTCACGTCTTTGATGGTGGGGCCGATTTCCCCTTCGGTGAAATTGACCTTGCCGGAGACCTTTATGTTGTCGTCATAAATGACCGCTTTGTCGGCCGGCGAGTCGACCGAGATCTGGAGGGTCCGTTTGGTCGGGTCGCCGACGTAGCTGATCGAGAAATAGTGGGAGGTGTTTTCGGTGATCCCGCTGTAAGGATGATAAGCATAGTCGAAAGCGACGCCGGAAGCCCGGACACCGACCCCCAGGGTCAGGTCGGAACTGTCGGAACCGGCCCGCAGGGCCAGGTTTTCGGTCGGCCAGAACTCGATTCCGGCGTGAAGAGTTCCGGGGACGCTGGTCCTGGTCGGATAATAATCGTAATCGACATTGGTGTAAAGCTTGCGGCTGTTGTTGGTAAACAGCCCTTTCCCTTCTTTATCCATCAGGGCGACTTTGGCGCCGACCTTAAGGGTTGACGGGATAGAGTCGTAATCGCTCCCAGACTTGGTGATCTTGGCCCCGATGCTGGCCGGCAGGGCGTTCTGCAGGGTGACGCCGAGGGTTGCGTATTCATTGGCCGGATAAAGGGCCGAGAGATCGGCGTCAAAACCGGAGCCGGACCCGTCGAGCCCGGAGCCGCCGACATTATAATACTTGAGATTGGCTCCGACAGCGACATCTTTGCCCAAATTCAAATTGAGCGGCAGTTCGCTTAAATAGGTGCCGTAAGAAACGAACAAAACGTGGCTCCCCCAGGTCAGGTTGGAGCCGGTGATCGCTCCGGTATCGTCGCGCAGGGTAATATCGGCCACGCGTGAGCTGACCAGCCCGATCCCGATGGCCGACTTGTCGCCATAAGGAAAGGCGCCGCCGAGGACGGTGTAATTAACGTCCCCCATCAGGTTGGTGTACATGCTGGAGAGCTTGGCGGAGCTGATGCCGGCGATCCCGGCCGGGTTGGTAAAAATCGCGTCCCCGTCTTCAGCCATACCGACATACGCTTTCCCCATCCCCATAGAGCGGGCGCCGACGCCGATGCTCATTGGGTCAGCGAGGTAGCCGGAGGCGAAGGCAGGGCTAACAAGCTGTAAGCTTAAAGCTGTAAGCAATAAGAAAGCGACACAAGCACGCGACAATTTGATGTTTAGCATTTGGCTTTTCCCCCTCGTATATATATCGTCAAGTTTGGTAAAGAATTTCATGGCTTCTCCTTTACTTCTTGACGACGAGGATTTTGCCTTTGGCGATCAGGCTCTGATTCTCGTTGTTGACTATCCGGACCAGGAAGACCCCGTCCCCGACCGGCATGCCGTAGGTGTCTCTGCCGTCCCAGGTAAACTGGCCGACGGAGATGTTGTCCCGTTTGACCAGTTTGGCGGTCATGTCGAACAGGTAGACCCCAATGTTGGTCGCGCTTCCCGGGTCGAACTCAACCTTGAGCGGGTTGCCGCTGTTTGGATTGAACGGTGTCGGGTAGGCGATGATCGTTCCCGGAGGGGGAGCGGTTGCGGTGACGGTGAAGGCGGCCGGGTTGGAATAGAACGACCGGATAATGCTCGGGTCAGAGGCTGACGGGAACTCAACCAGGACTTTGACGTCGTAGGCTCCGGTCCCCAGAGCGGCAGGGACGGTCAGGACGATCCGGGTGCTTTCCCAGCTGATAATTGATGCTTCAACGATGACGTTGGCGGCCGAGATAAATTGGACCTTCCGGGTGGTGCTGGTATCTTTGTCCCTAAAGTTGTAACCGGTGATCGTCATCTTGGTCCCGGCCGGGCCGATGACAGGATCGATCGCGGTGATGACCGGCTCGTCCCCGGTTGGCGGAGGTGGAGGCGGCGGCGGGGTGCTCCCGGTCGACGCGAAAATGCTGTCGATATATTGATAGTTGGCGGTTGTCCCCTTGGTTGTGTAAACAAGGTTGTAGCTTCCGACCTTGGTCCAGTCGAAGCTGGCGTCGGCGCCGGTGTCACTGCCGTCTTTGTCGTAAGCAAAGCTTGATTTGTCAAGGCTAACCTGTCCGTATCCCGAAAGGGCGGCCAGGGTTGCGTTGGTGACGGAAGCGGCAAACGAAGTTCCGTCGGCATCTTTGAGGCCGATTTTCACGTCGTTGCTGGAGCCGTCCCATTTGACGTAGAGATTGATCTTGTCCGCGCTGGAGAGGTTGATTTGGTTAGCGAGAGCCGCTCCCCAGCCGCCGCCCCAATCAGAGGTATAGGAGTATTTGATCTTCATCCCCCTGGCCCCTTCTTTGGCCGCTTCGGCTTGCGGGCCGTTGGCGGTAATGGTGCTGTTATTTGGGTCAACCCCGGTACCAAAGGCGTAGTAGCCGGAATCCGGGTTGCCGTCGCTATTATTATCGATGGTCCAGTTGCCGACGCACCCTCCCTCAAAATCTTCGAGGTAGGTCCGGCTGGTGTCGACTGAAATTGAGCTGGAGCCGGTCTTGCCGGCGACGGAGACCACGACCTGGGCCGCTCCGCTGGCGACACCTGAAGGAACTGCGACGGAAATTGAAGTGTCGCTCCAGGTGGCGGGGAGAGCGCTGACGCCGCCGATCGAGACGGTGCTGGCCCCTTTGCTGGCGCCAAAGTTAGCGCCGCTAATGATAATGGATTGGCCAAGATAAGCGGTCGCCGGGTTAATGCCGGAGATGTTTGGATTGGTTACAACCCCCGCCGGATCGATTACGATCGAGAGCGCCTTGATTGCCGTCATGGCGGCTGAATCGGTTACCTGGACCGTGAAGTTAGCTGTTTGAGCGGTGGTCGGCGTTCCCGAAATCATTCCGGTTGAAGTGTTGAGCGACAGACCGGCTGGTAATGAACCAACAGTAATTGCCCATGAGGTGTAAGGAGCAGTGCCGCCGGACGCTTGCAAGGTTTGATTGAAAGTGACACCGACGGTCCCGTTGGGGAGACTGTTGGTGGAGACGCTAAGCGCCGGAGGAGCGCTGTTGATCGTCAAAGGTTGCCCGTTACTGGCGACGCTATTAACAGTGACGACCACGTTGCCGGAAGTTGCCCCGGTTGGAACCGCGATATCGATCTTGCCCGCGCTCCAGTAGTAAAATGCGGTAACAGCGGTGCCGTTAATCGCGATCGTGCTGGTTCCTTGAGTTGCTCCGAAATTAGAACCGATAATCGAAATACCATCGCCGATGCTGGCCGAAGTGATCGGCACACCGGGGGCGCTGGTTTGCTCCAGCCTGGTGATGGTCGGAGCGGTGGAAACAGTATTAATAGTTAAAATCGCGCTGCTGGTCAAGATACCGGCGTCATCGGGGTTGGTCAGAGTGACTGTCCGCGCGCCGGCGGTTGCTCCGGCGGCGATGGCGACGTTGACGGTTAATTGGGTCGCGCTATTGAAAGTGACAGAATTGACGGTGATCCCGCTGCCGCTGAAAACGGCGTTGGTGGCGGCCCAGGCTCCGCTGTGGAAGTTGGTCCCGGTCAGGACGACATTGCCGGTAAAGCCCTGGTCCGCGGTGGCCGGATTGGCCGAGGTCGCCAAAGGGCCGGCGTTAATGGTAAACGTGGCCGTGTTGCTGGCCTCTGCGCTCGGATTGGTGACGGTGACATTGCGGGCGCCAGTGGCGGCGGCCGTGTCAATGTTGACGTTGATCGTAATCTGGGTCGCGGTGTTGACGGTCGTTGAATTAATGGTGATCCCGCTGCCGCTGATCTGAACGGTGGCGCCGCTCTGGAAGTTGGAACCGGTCAAAGTCAGGCTTTGGCTCTGTGCTCCCTGGCCGCGGCTGTTGGGAGCGATGGTAGTAAGGGTCGCTTGAACCGGCATGTCAATAGTGGTCGCGAAACTTGCCGGTTTAAATGTATAGGTAAAACCCGTACCGACGTTTTTTAACTCGGAAGTGCCATATTTGCCAGTTGGTGTTCCGGTTCCGTTCCAGGTTTCCCAAGCTCGGATGTAAACATGGTTGCTAGTGGTGATGTTGACACTGGCTGAAAAATTACCAGCGGTAGCTAGGGTTCCAGTCGATGCTACTGAATCACCAGCCGGAATGCCGGTTGCTGGGTCCGGTGCGCCAGGAGTAGTGTCGGTGGACTGAATGATTTGCACGAATTTGCTGGCAGAAAGGAGCGTTCCTCCGATCCCTGTGCTGTTATAAATTTGGTTCGCCGGGCTATTGGTGCCGTTGCAAGAGACAGTTACCGCCAAAGCGTTAGCCGCCCCAGTCAATAGTGTCACCGCTAGGAGGGTAAGCAACAATTTTTTAAAAGACTTCACTTTTTTGATCATTTAATGATTCCTCCTATTTTAGTAGGGCTTAGGCTGGGACCAGTTAAATGACTGTTTAACCGGTTCGTTCAGCATATAGCCCTTACCCGGGACAAGCTGCAGCATGGCCGGTGCGCTAAGCGTCGCGTTGACCCAGCCACCGGTCGTGTTGACCGCCATTCCGTCAACCCCGTTCATCAGATCGGCGTTGGCATTGAACTGGTATGCGGTTCCGCCGTTGAGAGGGGAATCGCCAATGGAAGTGGCGCTGGTCAAACCGGACACAGCCATATTTATCGGTGTCGGATAAGCATTACCAATCCATTCGGCAATCGCTGCCTGGTCTTTAACACTGTCCCAGCCACCTGCCAGCGACAGATCGTTGGTCGGCGCGGTTGGCACTTTACCGACAATGGTGATGTATTTTTCAGCCAGCGTCAAGAATCCGTAGGCCCGGCCGGCGGCCAAATTGTTGATCGCTGGTACGCCCGGGAATGCGGCCCAAACGCCGCCTTGATAGAGCGAGCCATAGGTAACGTCTTTGTTCATGTTGAAGATCAAGAGCCCATCTCCCTCGCCAACCTGGCTGCCGAAAAGATCGGTGACCGAATTGGTTTTGGGAGCGATCGGCTCAAGTGGCAGGGAAACAAAGAACTTGTCTGGTTGCGTGTCGGACGGTCCGACGATCAGATCGAATTTTCCAACAACATTGGCCAGCAGGTCGCTGTCTTGCAGGGTCGCGTTGTGAGCGATCAGCTTATAGTAAATCGCGTTGCCGGTCCCGACTAAATTCGGGATCTGGTATGTTCCGCTGGTCAGATTGTCGGCGACCTTGCTCCACTTAGTCGCTTCGGTAGTGAAGTACGATGTGTAGCTGGCTGATGGTTGATCGATAGCGCAGGTCAGTGCGTAAACATCAACTCCGATATTAGCAGGATCAGTAGTCCAGGTTATAGTGATTCCCGAACCGGGCGAGTCACCGTCTCGGGTAATATTAATAATGGTGACCGGGTCGGTTTCGCTCGACGTAACGCTAAACCCGTCGGTCAGTTGTCCGGTCTGGGTGTCCGGATTGGTGACCATGACGGTCCAGGAGCCGGTTACGGTAGTCGCGGCAAGCGGAATGAAGCAGGTGATCTGGTTTGAGCTGATCACGGTGACCCCGGTCGCGTCAATCGGTGTTTCACCGGTCTTGGCGATCTTAACGGTCGCGCCATTCAGGAAGTTTGATCCGGCCAGATTGGTAATGGCGACGGTCTCTCCCAGTTTGCCGGTGTTAGGCGTGATGCTGGTGATGACCGGAGCGGTTCCCGGCGCCGCGAAGATCTCAAAACCCTGCAGTAGGGTGCCGGAGAGGGTGCTTGGGTTGGTGACGGTGACGTCCCACTTGCCGAGCATTGCCCCGAGCGGCAGAGGGAAGCGGCAAGTGATGTGCGAGCTGTCGAATACGGTAACATTGGTCGCGTTGATGTCGGGCTGGCCGCTCAACGAGAGCTTAACGGTCGCGCCGGTCACAAAGTTTGTCCCGACGACGTTGACGATGTTGACCGTTTCTCCCTGGACCCCGTTGTTGGGGTCGATCGAGGTGACGGTCGGGACGATCGTTGAAGATGAAATAATAGTAAAACCATTAGTCAAAACCGCGCTATCGGTCCCTTGAATGATCTCAACATTCCATTGTCCGGTTGAGGCGAGAGCCGGGATCGGGAACTCACAGGTAATCTCTTTGTTGGAAACAAAAATGAGCTTGCCTCCATTGATCGGGGTTTGGAAAAGCCTGGTCAAACGGACGGTCGCTCCCGGCTCAAAGTTGTCGCCAATAATTGTGACTTTAACGGTCTCCCCTTGCAGGGCGCTGTCTGGTGTGATGCTCTTGATGGTTGGCGCCAGGGTCGCCGGTTCAACCTTGAACCCATTGACCAGGGTCGCCGGTGTTTTACCAGGGTTGGTGACCGTGACGTTCCGGAAAGTAGTGGCCGCCGTTCCCATAATGCTGATATTGGCGGTAAGCTGGGTCGCGCTGTTGACCGTGATCGAGTTAACATCGATGTCTTTGATCATTCCGCTAAAAACGACATCGGTTGAACTGATAAATCCGGTTCCGGTAATAATTACGTTGAGCGTTTGGCCCTGCTGACCGGAATTTGGATTGACCCCGTTAAAGTCGATGGTCGGGGTCGGTACCAGGTCGGTGACGGTAAAGGCGCCGGACAGGGTCGCCGGTGTTTTGCCCGGGTTGGTGACGGTCACGTCACCAGCTCCGAGAGCGGCGCTACTGGAGATTGAAATATTGGCCGTGACCTTTGTCGCGCTGTTATAGGTGGTTGAATTTACGGTGATGCCGGTCCCGCTGAAGGAGACCGCGGTCTGGTCGTAGAAGCCGGTCCCGGTGATCTCCACGTTAAGCGTTTGGCCCCGCTCGCCCGAATTCGGGTTGACCCCGTTGGCGTCAATAGTCGGGGTCGGGACCGGAAGGATTGAGAAATACCACCACGGTTGCGAGTCATAAGAGGCTCCCCATTTATCGAAAGCGGCCACATGCCAGGAGTAGGTGTTTGAAACCGAAAGAAGCGGCGTGGGGAAAGATGATTCGGTTCCCGCCACCGTGTAATCGGTGGTGACTTGAGTATTGTTGTTCTTGATCGTCACGATATAGTGATCGATATAATCTCCGGCGTCAGGGTCCCCATTGTTTTCCCAGGTCAGGGTCGGGGAGAGGGTGTAAAGGATCGACGCGTTGGTTGGAGAGATCTTGTCGAAAGCATTCGGGGCGGAATTGGTCCCGGCGACAGTGAAGTTCAGCTTGAACTCGTCGGTCGGGTACCCTTCGCTGACCCCGTCTTTGTCGCCGTCAAGAGTGTTGCCGGTGATGTCGGCGATCGCCTGGTTTTGGCTGTTGTTGTAGAGCGAAACTTTAACCGCGGAGCCGGGCGGGAGGCCGGGCGAGCTTGGGGTGATGGTCAAAGTGTTGGTCGCGTTGTCGTAGCTTTCGGTGTGCGCGATGACGGTGGTGCCGATCTTGACTACGGCGGCGGCGCCGTTGAAAACCGAGGTCTTCATCGCTTCGTTGAAAACTATTTTAATGGTGGTGCTGGGGGCGGCGGTGGCGCTCCCTTCGGCCGGGGTGGTGGAGCTGACCTTGGGCGGCGTCCGGTCGATGATAAAGTCAGGGTTGGAAGTAGGGGCTGTCGCGCTGCTGTAGGTATTGGCCGCGTCTTTGACCCGGGCGCTCCAGTTGTAGCTTCCATCGGCATAACCGCTAATATCAACGGTTACCGAGCCGTTAACTTCAGTGCCGGTGTAAGAGACCGCTGTTCCGGAAACCCAGCTTCCCCCGCCAATATTGGTCTGCGGGGTCAGGGTGTCCGGATTGTTGGGATCGGACATTTTCATCCCAAAGGTGATTGATGCCGCGTTGGTCTTTCCGCCGAAAGCCAGCGTTTGGCCGCCGACCTTTTGGCTTAAACCAGAGGCGGTTGGAGCGATAGGGGCCTGGTTGGTCTTATTAATAGTGAAAGCGCTAAGCAGATCGTTCTGCGAAGTCCCGTTCTTGAGCCGCAGAGCATAGGTCTTGGTTTCATTGACAAATAAATTTGTGTCAATCGTTGCGTTGATGGTGGTTGGAGAAACAACCACAGGCGCCGAGATTTGATGTTCGGTGCCGTTTACCAGAAAAACAGTGGTAGTAGCCAGGAAGTGTTCCCCTTTGATCACCACTGCTTTTGATTCCCCCCAGTTGGCGGAGGTCGGCGTGATGGAAGTGACGACAGGGGCGATCGCTCCGCTATTCCCCAGATCGCCGTTAAGGTCAAACTGTTTGATGGTGCCGTCGCCGCTGTAGGAGGTGGCGAGCCGGAGGCGGTCGGGAGAGATCGCCAGGCCGTCATACTTGCTGGTGGTCGTGTAGCTGTTGACGTTGAGCGCGGTGATCGCGCCATTGGCGCTTGGCAGGTAAACTTTATACATCTTGGTTGATGTTTCATTGGCGTTCTGGGCCTGGATATAATAAAGGTAACTGTTATCGGGCGTGACATCGAGCCCGTTCCAGCCGTAGTTGGCGGTGACCCCCGATGGGTTGGAGATCGTCGCTTTTTCGGTCAGGTAAGGGGAAGTGGAGCTAATGGTATAGATCTTGACATCGCCGTCTGTCCCGTTGAGGGCGATGCAGAGCTTGCCGCCGGCGATTTTAAGATAGGTTGGGACCTGCAGGTCGAAAGAGGTCTTGAGCGTATTGACGACCGCGCCGCTCTCATAGCGGTAAACCAAAAGCTCTTTTGCTGATGTGTTGCTTTTTCTAGTGACAAAGATCGAGTAATTGCCGTTGGCTTCGGGAGCGGAAACGGCGACGTCGAAATACGGGCCCAAAACTGAAAGGCCGCCGGTAATGTCGCCATTATGGGCCCAGGTCCCGTTAGTTTTCTTAAAATAGTGGATCCTGCCGAGGTTCATGTCGGCGACATAGAGCATGTCTCCCTGGACCGCCATACCGGCGATCGAGGCATCCCCTTCGGTCAGGTTGCCGGAGCCGTCTCTGGCCCAGGTGGCGTCCTGGTAAGTGCCGGGTGTGCCACTGGTAAGGGCGTATATCCTGACGCGCGATTGGCGCAGGTCGTTGATCGAAACAAAAAGGGAAGAGCCGTCTTCAGAAACGGTCAGGCCGTAGATCTTGGCGGTGGTCAATATCCCGGCTGGAGTGATATTGGTCGGGGTGGTGTTCCAGCTTGAGCCGTTATAAGAATAGACCCTGATCCGGGCGGGTGAAGTCGTGTTGTCTGGAACGTAGAGGGTCTGGTGGATCGGATTGACCGCGCTCTTGGACGGGATAATGACGGCGTCGGCCGCGGCAAAGGCACTGCCTAGCGTGACCAAGCCGAAAATCAAGAAAATTGTCCAGACCGCTTTTTTGATGCTTTTCATGTTTTTACTCCACCACCCTTACAATGAATTTTACGTTAAAACCATATCCGGAGTAGGCGACCCCCTCGGTATTGACGCCGAACTGGGCCTCTCCTTCCCACTGCATGGAGCCGGAAAGATAAAAGTCGGGGTTGAGCACAACAGAGGCCGGCGCGGAATAGGCGGTCCCGGCTTCCATGTTGGTCAGTTCAGCCGGCAGTTCGCACGCTGATCCGACCATGTTGGGAGAAGTTTCCAGGTCGAAAGGGGATTCCTGCGGCGCCACGGCCTGGCCGTTGTTGGAGATCTTGGAAACCGCTTTGAACATCGTTAAATATAATGGAGTGATAATATCGCCAAGCTCATTGGCCGGGACCGATTTTATCAAATATTGGCCGCTGCCGTCGAGCGCCAGGTTGCAGACTCCGGGAACGCAGGGATAAGCGGCGTTTGGCGCCCGCATCGGGTCGTCGTAAAGATTTGGGAGTTCGGTCGAGTCGGTGACAAATTCAACCACGACTTTTTTGGCGTTCTGGATCCCAGGGATGATCATTGGGGTGCCGTCTGGGGCCTGGAGAGCGAAGTTGGCGGTCACAAAAACCGTTTTGCCGATCTGCTCGGCCGGGACATAGAGCCAGCCGGACTGGGCGAGGATGCCGACCGGCGGGTCTTGTTTGACTTCTTCGGAGACGGCGTCTGTTTGAGAGGCTTCCGGTTGAGCGATGGCATCGGGGAGAGCATCGGCCCGTCCCCCGTCGAAAGTGCTGAATGAACCGGCGTCGATCCCTTCTTTGGCGATCTCAAGACCGGTGGGGCCGTCAGACCCTCCACCGCAAGCGGCGTTGAGCAAACCGAGCCCGCCGACAAAGCCGAGCGAACGGACCATTGTCCGAAGCAGGGCGGCCAGCTGGTTGGTCCTCGGCGTGAAAGTAGTTGTTATCCTTGAATGTACCGGTCTTGTGTTGTGAATCATTTTTTTCCTCCTGTAAAATGGGCGGGAGGCCTATTGGCCGCGCGCTCCTATTCCTTCCTTATATTTATCGACATCCTCTGGGGGAAATTTCAGTTGATTTATGAGTTGTTTTGATCGTCGGCTGGATTCTCGCTGGGACTGTCCACGGCTAGCGGCAGGCTGTCAAGCAAGCCCAAAACCCGGCGCTCGCCTGACTTAAGTATACCACGGATCTCGTTAAGTTGTCCGACGAGAGGGGTGATCCCCAACCGGGCCTGTTCGCGGGCGGCCAGCGATTTGTCCAGCTCCACTGCCGCTCTGGTTTTTCGGGCGACCAGGGAATCTATCTCCCGTCGGCGCTTAGCCAGGTCGCGCTGCATTTCCGCGGAGATCTGTTCCCGGCCGCCGAGACGAAGTTCGCGGCGCAGGTCTGTTTCCATTTTCGCGAGAAACTTTTGGGCGGCTGTCAGCTGAACGTTGACCTTTTCCCGGTTTGCCGGATCGATGGCGGCGGAGAGTTCATTGGTCAGTTTGGCTATAGTTTGTCGGGCGATCTTGATCCCTTCGTCACTGTCGGCGGCGGCGGCAAATTCGGAATCCAGGTTATCGATCCTGGCCTGGTAGCGTCCATTCGCCTGGGTCATTTGCGCCAATCGGGCGGCGACTTGCAGGTCGAGGTCGGCCGCTTCACTCTCTTTGGCCGTGATATTCGCGCTGATCTCGCTGATTGACTTATTGATCTCTTCCGCCTGGCCGGCCAGGGAGCCAAGGGCCAGGGTGATCGCTTGTTTGATCATCTCAAACGGAGAACCGGTTAAAACAGGAGAAGACACAATCGGCTTGGCCGATTCAGTCAGCGCTTGTTGAAGTGTTTCGATCTGTTGGAGAAGATCGGTGATCCTGGTCTCTTGAGCGGCAACTTGGGTCATTTTAGCTTCCAGCTCTTTCTTGATTTCGACCAGGCTGGTGTTTAATTGACGGACACTTTCATTATGTTCTTTTTTTAGCTCCTCCAGTTCTTTTGATGTTTGGGTTAATTCTTCACTTTTAGCCTCCGAGGTTATCATTAGCGCTTGGTGCTGAAGCTTTAAAGCGTTGAGTTCCGCTTTGGCGGCAAGAAGCTCCGTGTTCAGATTGCCGACCGCTTGTTGGCTGGCGCGCAGGGTGGCAAGTTCTTTTTCCAGAGTTATAACATTTGCCTTTGCCTTGTCGCGTTGTCCCTCTACCTCACGAACCCTCTCGCGTTGGCCGCCCAAGCTGGTCTCCAAGCGGAGGGATCGTTCTTCTTCTTTTTTTAGCTTTGCTTGCGCATTTTCCAATTCGGAGGTGAGCCGGGTGACTTTGGTCTGGGCGGCCGTCAATTGCTGGCTAAGGTCCGCGGCTAGCGAGGCGGCCGGCGTGGAAGCTGGTTTTGGCGCGGCAGGAGCTGGAGCTGGTGTCGTGGCGGCGGCCTCGGCGGCGGCAGACTGGATAAACTGCATTGCTGATTGTTGGGTAAAGACCGACATCCGGCCGGCGTCGGGATCGGGCACCGCGGGAGAGGGTGAAGGCAAAGGCTGAGGCAAAGGCTGAGGCAAAGGCGCAGGCACAGGTGTGACCAGAGCGTCAATATCGATTGGGGCAACGGGAGCTCCTTTTGGCAAAGAAGGAACAAGGCGCAAAAGCTGCGCTTGCAATGATTCAACTTCGCCCTTCACATCATCAGGAACAGATATTGAACCGTTGAGGACCGGATTGATCACCCGATCGTTAATTGGTTTTAGATCAGCCCGGACCCTGGCGCTTGGTAAGCGGCTTCTAATGCCGTTGATTAAATGATGATCGATCTTTAATGTTGCCATTTTACTCCCCTTATTAAGACATTAATAATTCCAGGATCTTGGTCCTGGAGGCGATGCATTGCATATTGATCCAGCTATCGGAACCGTAGCGCTGTTTGATCTGTTCCAGCCGCTCGTTTTCCTGGTTGACGATTGTCTCTTCTTCGGCGGTTAGCTCCCCTTCAATGTCAGCAAGAGCTCCCAGAGAGCGAAGATAACTTCTGACGGATTTGACGTCATTGATGTCAAAAGCCGGCTCAAGGGTAAACCTGGCCACTGGAGCCGGTGGGGTGGCTGGAGCGGGCGGCGCGCTTGGCGCGATCAGATCGCAATCAGATGCCGGGATAAATAGCTGTCCGTCCTGGCTAAATTGCAGTTCCCGGTCGCGTTTTAAACGCCATTTTCCGGCAAGCTCCTGCCCGGCCTTTGCCTGGGCGTTGATAATCTTATCGCCGTTAAAAAAGAGGACCGATCCAACCAGCCAGGTCGTGTCGCCGATCTTTTGCTGATTGTTGACTTCAAGCGCGTCCCAGTTGCCGTCATTTTTCAGGTATACTGTATTGCCGGCGGTGATCCCGTCCCAGTCGTCTGCCGGGGTGATGGAAACAACCGTGCCGTCGGCCGTGATCTCGATTCGGGAGCCGACCGGCAGGTCGGAGAACCTGTTGTCGGTGTCGGCCAGTTTAAATGGGTCGCTTGGTACGATTAAGGCAAAGGTGTTGTTCCGATGGCTTAGCTCGAGCTCCATTCCGGCACCGATGATAAAACTGCCGATCGTCAGGTCGGTTGATGGGATAACGACCTCGTTGCCGGTTGTCCATTTGCGAACGACCCCGTTCGCGAACTTTACCCCTAAGACCTCTATCTCTTGGTTGTATTTGACCGCGGACGTTTCTCCGATCCCGTTAACAAAGAGCTGGGCCCCGGCCTTGGTCTCTCCCATGTCGGCCCCAATGATGACGCTGGCGACCCGCTGGTTGGCGTTATCCAGAATAAGCGTTGAGCCGGCCGGGTATTCGGTGCCGAAAACGCTCAATGGCCCGTTGGTCCTGATCTTTTCGATGTCGCCGTTAGTGGCGAAAAAGAGCTGACTGCTGGGTGGGACCGGGGCGGTGAAATGAGATAGAGTTAAACTGCCAAAGAACCTTGCTTCGGTCAATTGTCCGTAGATCGAATAGACCAATTCGCTTTTTTTGCCGTAATCGATCCCGTTGACGGTCCTGGTGTCGCCGTTGTTAAGTTTTAGCTTGACTCTGACCGTTCCATTGTCAAAAAATATCATGGTCCGGTGGGGGTGGGAAACGCCAAAAATGTCGTGTTGGCCGAAAAGCTCGGCGCCGGTCAAATTGCCGTCGTGGTAAAAAAGGTAAGAGCCGGCGTTGAGATCAAGCCCTTTGACGGAGAGGGACCGGCTGATCCGGGCGGCTGAAATTGCTCCATTGCCGTCAAACCAGAGCCTGGTGCCGGCTGGAAAAGTTTGGCCGTCAAGGTTTACTCCAGTGTTGAGCAGGACCCCGTCCGCCTTTCCGGCTTCATCATAGTAAACGACTGTGCCGGCCGAAAAGGAGAAGTTGTGAATAGATTCCGGTCCGGCCAGGACCTTTGAGCGAAGTTGGCCGGAGGCATGATAAGTGTTGCTATTGGCTGTCACTTTGGGGTTAAAGGTCAGGCCCCCTTTTTTATCAGCGACCAAGTCGGCGACGATGGCGGTGGCGTTGTCCCCTTCTTTTCCCGCGGCTTTCATGTAGTCAAGAGCGGTTTCGGCCAATAACCGCGACCTCTCGTCCGCCGGCAGATGGGCGTTATGCTTGAGTAGGCCTTGCAGGACATCAAAAGGGATAAAACCGTGCAGGCCGTCGGTTGAAAGAAGGAGGGTGTCACCTGGTTTAATTTCGATCGTCGCGCGGCTGACATTTTCCGGGCCTACAAGGTGTCCCAGCGGGTTTAGTATTCCGCCGCCAGCCGCTCTGGTGTATTCATGATAATCGGCGCTTTCAGCAGGGGTAAACGGATAAGCGATTGCTCCGTTTGGATTTACCATTCGCGGCAAAACACCATTGCTTGAACCCCATTGGAGCGTGTGTTCGTGATTGTCGACGGTTTGCAAGATTAATTCTCCGCCGCGCAGGAGATAGAGCCGGGTGTCGCCCACCCAGGCGATCTGGGCTTTGTTTCCTTCGACAAAGAGTGTAACCGCCGCCGCTCCCATGCCGAGCAATGGTTCCGCGTTGGCCGGCTGGTTCTGTGCTCGAAGCTTGATCATTTCGTCAGCCATAAACAAAGCCTGGGCCGCATTAAATGGTCCGCGCGGTGAACGGCCAAGATATGCCTGTCTGGTCTTGTGCACGGCGATGTCAGCGGCAACCTCTCCACCGTTATGTCCCCCCATGCCGTCAAAAACCCGCAGGTAGAGGCCGTCGATCGCGGCGGCGTCTTCATTGTTTGAGCGGCCGCCGACCGAGCAATATCCCCCCAAACCTTGAGCGATCTCAAGTGGAGTGTATAGCGCTCCTTTGACGGTCGAAGCGTATTCCGGTGTTTTTGGTTTAGTGAGAAGTCCCACTAGTTTGACTGCCAGGTAGGGGAGGATCCAGATTGGGCTGGTCGCTAAAAGCAATGCCCACTTGATCGCTTTTAATGACCGGCTGGTTTGTTTAGCCGCCGGGGCCGGTTTTGATGCCGGCGGAGTGGTTGGAGTTTGCGACGGAGCTGGAGGTGTGATCGCTTGCCTGACCGTGGGCGGTTCCGTTTCCTCGGGAACATTGATAATCACGCTTGGTGTAGCGACCGGAGGGTTGATCGCCGGGGGAGGTGTTTGTAGCACGACCGGAGTAATTATTTCCAATATTTGAGTGGAAACAGTCCCCAACTCGGGGTGAGTTTTAAGCGGCTTCAGACCAGTAATGATCGCCTGCTCATTGCAGACGATCCCCTTTTGGACCGCTGTCAATAATTTCTGCGCGCTTTCCAACCTGTCGGTAAGCGAAACATTTCCTCGTTTATTGGTGATTATGTTGATAAAAGTTCTTTCGCTCTTTTGGTACCTGTTAAATGACGGATGGGTTGTGTTTATTCTGGTAACTTGGCTCATGCTGTTCCTCCTGAAGAATCGAAGTCATCTTCAACAAAATTTGAAAGGTACGTGTAGGCGGAACGCCCGGCTTTTTTCAGTTCCTGGTCTGCCGTAGTTTTAATGAAGGCTTGCAGGATAGGCAGTAATTGGCTGGCGATTGCCGCGTCTTCAATATATTGATCGATATTGCGGCAAAGATCGAGCTGGGCTTGCCGGTTGCCGTTTCTGACAGTTTCCGTCAATTGCTGGAGAGTAGGCAAGCCGCTGATCTGCGGATTAGTGATCGCGCCACTGGCGACCTGGGTCGGCTCGATCCCGGAGAGCCGCGGCTTGGTCGGCTCCCCGCTGTTGCTTGGCTCCTCAATTACGGAAATGTCCGAGCTGGTGATCAGGTCGGCCTGGATCAAGCTATCGTCCATGGTCTCACCGGGAAAATGCTGGTTGAAAAGAGCGATAACCCGATCGCGCAAACCGGAAAAATCTTTAGGCCGGTCGGTCGGATCGATCGAGGTGATCTCCTGGACCAAGGCGGTTATCTCGAGCATGACAGGGTCGCTCCCCAAAGGGAGTAGCGAGTATTTGGCCTTTATTTCGGCCATTCTGTTTTGGTCGCCGGCCGCTTTAGCCTCGCGATAAGCTTTGAAATCAGCGGCATATTCCATCAGCCAGCTGATCTCCTTGACCGCTCGTCCGGTTCGCCGATCGACCGAATTTCCCGGGTTCAGAAGGTCAGTGGAGGTTTTGAGCAATTGGCCGTTGTATTCCCAGACCAGGGGGGTTCCCCTTAGAAGACGATAAAGAATGACCCCGACCGCGTACTCGTCATGGAGGACCAGAGTCGGGAAAAGAGTTCCGCTGTTATTTCTGGCGTCCCTTTCGGCTTTGGTCAGGTTCGCGTATTCATACGGGTATTCGGGAGACATGTAAGTGACCGTTCCCTTTAACACGCCGGTCGCCGATTTGTCGTTCCGGTCGATATTGGCCAGGAGCCCAAAGTCGCCGATCTTGATCTTTTTGGCCGCTCCTTCAAGAACGACAAATATATTGCTCAACTTAAGGTCCCGGTGGGTGACCCTCTCGCCGGTGATCGCGATCATCGCCTCGCATATTTTAGCGACAAAGACGAGCGCTTCCCGCGCGTTGAGCGGTCGGCCGAGTTTTCTGGCGTAATCGTCCAGGTCGACCCCTTCGATCAATTCCATGACAAAGTATGGGCAGTCGGAGCTCTTTTTACCGCTTTTCTCAAATCGGCCAAAAGCGAAAGCGTTGACCACTGCCGGGTGATTGATCCTTTCTTGAATATCGTACTCTTCTTGAAAACTGGCGACCGCGGCCGGGGAGCCCAGGTGTTCGGGGAGCATGATCTTGACGGCATAGTGTTTTTGGTCATGAGGATTGAAAACCAAATATACTTCACCCATTCCGCCGCGTCCCAGAAAGCATCCCCCTTCGATCATTGGCGGGATTTCGGGATCGGGGAGCCCTTTGTCATTTTTGTGATCGGCCATTGCCTTGATCTTTTGTTTGGCCATGGCGTTGGCCGGAACTATAAGGTACGGGACCTGTCTCGCGTCCTTTGTCTGTGGGGAGATTTCCAGACCAAGCGCCTTTGAAGTGGTTGTAATCTCTTCGATCAATTTGGCGATCTCGGTCTCTCTGGCTGTTCTATCGGCGTCAGGGAGGGACAATAACTGGTTCAATTCTTCATAGGCCAGTTCCAGGGCGATCAGGGAATCTTTCCCATCGATCGCACGGCCGTTGAGTCGGGCCAATTCTTGAGCGACCTTGTCGCGGGCTTCTTGAGGGAGATGGTCCAGGAGATAGTCGACTTTTTTGCCGTTGCCGAGCTGGGCGGCCAGCTCCTTTTCTCTTCCTTGAGCGAATTTGGCGATGTCGCGGACAGCCGACCGGAGCCTGCCGTATGAGACTACTCTGGCAATCGCGTATGGGACAAAGCAGAGGGCGCCGATAATCGCCCCCGGAGCCCAGATCGGGGCGGCAATTGGAAGGAAAGAGAAAGCGGACGCGACGGCCAGCGAATATGAAGAGGCGATGCCGGCGGCGACGCTTAAACCGGCCGCGGTGAGCAGGCCAAGCCTGCTTCTCAAGACGGAGTCGTGGCGCTTGCCAAACGAATTCATTTTGTCGGTAAGTTGGTTGCTTTGCGAAGGGAGGGTCTGTTTAAGTTTTTGGATGGCGGTTCGGGTTGTTCCGTTGCCGTTGCCGGCCATGAAAACAGCGGTTGAATTCAACGGATCGGATTTTTGGGGAGCGCCGGCAATGGCCGGCTCATTGAAGGAAGAAGCGTTGGGAAAGAGAGTTTCTGCGGCCCGGTCGGTTACCCGGACAAAAGCCCGCCGGCCAAATTGTTCCAGTCCGGCCAGGGTGAGAAGTGAGGGTCTTGCCGCTCCCGGATGGATAACGCGCGGCAGACGCCGCGGAGCGGTGAGCTCTCTCCTCGGTTGGCCATTTTCGATTCTGACGATCGGTCTATATTGCATCTTTTCTCCTCGCTTTACAATTATCGATACTTATACGGAATAATTTCACTTATATCGGCCAGGTCGAGACGACCGAGGTCAGATCCGACTTATTGCCGAAATTGTCCTCGATGGTGACCTTTACGGTATAAGTACAGGCCTGGGTGCCGCCGCAGGCAAAAGTGTGCGGCAGGCTGGAGGCGATCCCGCTTTCAACTGGAGAGCCATCCCCCCAATTAAAGGCATAGTTGACCAGGCTTCCGCCGGCGGCGTTGGTGTAGCTGTTGCCGGCGTCGGCAACGACATTGAGCGGCGCCGGTCCGGATCCCGGGTTGATTACCAGGTTGGGTACAGGCGAGCCGTGCGGCACAACAGTAATAATGAAAGGAACAAAGTATTCGGTCCCATCAATTAAACTTTTAACCTTGGCGACGACCTGATATTTGCCCGGATTATCGAACTGGTGCGTGACGTCGGTTCCCGCGCCTGCCGGCTTGCCGTCGGCAAAGTCCCAAGTGACCTCCCAGTTGGCCGGGTCAGGGAGAGTTATGCTCATCGGGATCGGGGTGTCTTCTTCAGCCGCGTAAGGAATGGTGACGCCAATTGCCGGCGGATTGACCGACTGTTTGACGATAGTGATCTTCTGGGTGACTTCGTCCTTAACGCTTGGATCATCGATCCTGGCCATGATCAGCTTGACCGTGTAAGTCCCTTCTTTGGTGAAAGCGTGAGGCGTCGGGGTTGGACCGGTGCCGAAAGTACCATCGCCAAAATCCCAGGTGTAGGTGTACTGGGTCCCGTCGATGATGCCGGCGGTAAATGGGACCTCTTCTCCCATTTTGCCGGAGAACGGTCCGACAATGCTGGCTTGCGGCAGGGGGATGGTATTTTCGTAAACGTTAACTTTTCTGGCGGCGGTTGTTTTGATGTTCCCCTGGGCGTCTTTGACCGTAAAGGTGAAAATATATTCTCCGGTGACCGGGAAATCGACCGACGCAATCGTTTTACCGGAGTAAGGAGTGGTAATAAATTGTGACGGGTCGTTTGGATCAGGGGAGACGATCGTCCACTCGTACTGGTTGTTCGGGTCGTTGTCGGTGGAATAACCGGTGATGTTGACCGCCGATTCTCCCTGGTGATAGGAATATTGAAGGTTGCCGGAGATCGATGACTCCGGGGTTGCGGTGGAGCCAGGGTAAACGTTGACCGACCGGGAAGCGGACCCGATGACAATGTTATTGCCGTCGAGAACTTCCAGTTTAAAAGCGTATTCGCCGGTCTGGGCAAAGTTAAATGAAGCGATATCTTTACTGTTGACCGTTTGAGTGGTCAGGTCGGGCCTCGTGATGGTCCAGCGATATTTCGCGTCAGGGTCGGTCGAGTCGGTCCAGCCTGATATGCTGGTCGCGGTCTCTCCCTGGCTGTAAGAGTAATCAAGGTTGCCGGAGATCAAGACCTGCGGCGCGCCGGTGTAGAGGGCGTAAACGTCGACGAACTGGGTTTTTGTCACCGTGTACGATCCATTAGCCCCGGAGACGGTCATATCAAGCCGGAAAGTGCCGGAGCTGTTAAAGACGGGGGTAACATTTTTTCCGGACATGGAATAAAGAGGAATATTGATCGTCTGACCGGGATTGCCCGGATCGGGAACATCCTGGCTGACTGCCCAGTCGACCTGGGCGGCGTTATCTTCCGGCCAGTCGCGGCCGATCAGGGCGGCGACGTTGATCGGTTGGCCGACAAAGATCCCGTTGTTGTTGTTAAGGTTGACTGCCACCGGCGGAGCGGGGAAAGGATATATCTCGAGCGCGTCGCTCCCTTCTTTGGTGACGGTCGCCAGGACCGCCTGGTTGGCGTCAAGGACGGTCAGCCGGATAGCGTATTTCCCCGATTCATCAAAGGTATGGGTGACGGTGGGGGAAGCCCCTTCTTCCATGAGGATGGGGGTTGGATAAGCGACGTTGTCTTTGGCGACGATCTCCCAGCGGTAGCTGGCGGCGCCGTCAATGACCTGGGCGTTAATGGTGATCGGCCGGTGAGCCAGGCGTTCCGAATAGGGAGTTGCGACCGTGAAATCACCGGTGACCGTGGTGGTTGTGCCTGATGGCGCCACAGAAATGGTTTCCGTCCTGGCGATCTCATAGGAATTGTCCCCGCCGACCGCTTTGACTTCCAGGTAGTAATTGGTGTTGGTCGCGACCTCCGGGAAAGAAAAATTGAAAGGATTGGGCTGGCCGCTTGCCAGGCAGGGCTGGTCGGCGGTTTTGTCTTCGACCGGCGCTCCGTTGAAAAAGTGGTAGAGCCGGAACGAGCAGACGGCCGTTTCATCTTCCGGATCGAATTCCGGTCGGTATTCGCTTGGGATCAGGACCGGGAGATAGCTTTGCGTTGTCTCTCCCTTGGGATAAAGATTGCCGTCGATCTTAAGGGTTGGTGCCGGGAAAGGATAGACGATAATATCGCTTTTTTGGACGGAGAGCGGCTTTTCCAGCTTTTCGCCGGTGATCGTCAATGTCGCGGAATAGGTCCCATCGATCATTGGGGTGAAAGTGGTGTTGTTCCCGCTGGACGTCAAAGCGACCGGGTTGCCGCTTGGATCTTTGACCTCCCAGGCGTATTGCAGGGTCCCTTGAGGGATCTCGCTAAGCCAGTTGGGAGAGAGGGTGATCGGCCGGCGGGCGTATTGGCCGCTGACTTCGTAGCTGGTGTTGATCCCGGCCTGGTAATTGCCGGAGGTCCCGGTGGACCCTGGGGCGCTGATGCTAAAATCATTGAAGCTTTGGGACGAGATGATCTTTCCTTCTCCGTCGCGAACGACAAGCTTGAGCGGTTTTCCCCAATCCCGGTCGGCGTTTTGGGTGGTTGAGAAAAGACCGCTGGCGTGCGTCAGTGGGAAATTTCCCTTGGCGGTCTCCAGGCTGACGCTGATCTTGCCTGGGTCGACGCATTCGGCGTTGACCGCGACCGTAAAGGTGATCGGCGTCCCGGATGGAATATTGTACTGGTTGACCCCATCTGGAATGTTCATTGAGAAACTACCGATCCCGTCGCTAATGCTTTGGCAGGCGGAAGATCCAGCTGGGTTGACACAGCCAATGAAAATACTAAATGGATTGAAGTCGGCCAGGGTTAAAGGTTGGTGCGATGCAACACTGCGCGGCAGAGGGCGCGAGTCGCGAGCGGAGAGTTCCGGCGCGATCCTGGAAGGCGAGCGCGACGTTCCTTCGGCCGGCAGGCACATCCCGTTTTCGTATTTACCGACTAAATTTGGGCCGTCATAAATATCCATTATTTACCCCTTTTTTTGTTGTTGTTCTCTTTCCATATAATTATCGACATCTTTGGCCGAAAATTTCAGTTAAAAATGGAGGAATCTGGCAAAGTCGGCGCTGATCCCGACGCTTGTGCTCCGATAAGAGAATTGATCGGTCGCTTGATAGTTGATCCCTCCCCAGAGGTGGAAAACTCCGACGCTACCAGGGTTCCATTTGATCGCCATGTTCGCTCGAAGCGGGATCGGTCCCCAGAAGGGATTTGATCTCCCGCTGTCGACCAAATAATCGGGGCGCTCCTCGGAACTGCCATTGCCGATATTTAAAAATCCGCGGCTGACGTTCTGGCCGTTGACCTCTTCACGCTGATAGGGGACAAACCCAAAACTGGTCTCAAAGATCAGAGTGTTGTGGTTTATGGCGGTGGTTGTTTCGGCGACGTCTCCCCTGATCTTAAGGTCCAAGCCGAAGTCCTGGCGGGCCGGAGAGCGGCCGTCGGATAAAAAATGATAATTGCTGTATGATCCGACCAGCTCGGCCTGGACCGGCCAGCGGGGGAAAAAGCCGGTCGAATTAAGCCCGGCGCTTAAGTAGTATGTGTTAAGGTCAGCGTTTCCAAAGTCCTGGCTGGTCGAGGCGGAGGCGGTCATGTGTCTGGTCCATAACTGGGCGGCTGCGGTCAGGTTGGGTTGGCGGAAATACGTTGGTTTTGGGGCGGGATCGCCGGGTTCCTGGGCGCCAGTCTGCAAAAGGCGGTACCCCAGGTCGAGCGTGACCAGTCGGCCAAAAATGTCCGGGTTGGCCCTCAAGCCAAGGTAGGCCGCCCCCAGGGAGCGGTTTCCCTGATCGGTGGTCCGGTTGTCGGCGTGATAGGTGAAGCTGGGGATATATTGGTCGCGCAGGAGTGGAAGCTGGAAGCGGCTGGTCAGCCGGTCTTCCATGGAGTGGTAGCCGCCACTGCTGGTCTCCGAGAAATGAGAGGCAGTGACGGAAACGTTCGGTGCCAGTACGCTGTTCTCCATCCGGCGAAGGGAGAGAGAGATCTCTTTGAGCGGCCGGCGGACCCGGCTAAGCCATTGGCGGGCCAGGCCTAAATACTCGCGCATTTTATCCTGATTGTTTTCTTTCTGTTCCAGCGTCGCCAGTCCTAAATAAGCTTTAGCTGTTAATTCAATCCGAGGAATGGAGTGCTGAGGGAGAGTTTCCAAAGCTTTCAGCGCGTCCAGATAATTTTGTCTTGAAATGGTGGCGTTTAGGATCGGCCGGCCAAAGTTGTGGATTTGGCCGAGACCATAGTGGATCTTGGCCCGCAGGAGCCGGGTGTCTTTGGTCGTATCGGTCCCGATAAGCCGCAGGGCTTCGTTGTAACGATCACGGGATGAATTAAAGTTTTCTCCCGTCCAGCGGTAGGAATATAGATCTCCCAAGAAGACCTGGGCGGCGGCGTCTCCCCGGTTAGCGACATAGGTCAGATGGGGATCGTCGCGGCGAATAAGAGTGGTCAGGGCGGGGATCTCTTTGGCGGCGGTTTCAGCGGCGGCAAATTCTTTGCCGCCGATATTGGCTTCGACCCGCTGGTAAGCGAGGCCAAGCTGCAGCCGGCGGTAGCCGAGCCGGCGGCTTTCAAAGAGGGTTGAGATTTCCTCCAGAAGGGTTGGGTTGACGTTGGTCGCGGCAACCGCCTGCGGCCAGCTCTCTTCGACGACATAGGCTTCGCTCAAGTCCTGAATAATCCTGGCGGCCAGATCGGGATCTTTTTCCCGGAGGGCGATCTTAATCGCTTCGCTCTCTGCCAGTGGTTTGTTGTCAAGAAAATCAAGAAAAGGCTTGGCGCCATAGTCGCGCCTCATCTTGGCTTCCGCCTGGATCAGGCCGTGCCTGACCCGGTAAAGATCGCGATTTTCAACAACTCCTCTGACCTCGGCCGGCAGGGGGAGATCGAGAGCCTCATCAAACCGCTGGCGCCAGAGAAGGGCTTCGGCCATGTTCAGATAAAGGTTGGCTTTAACTCGCGGCTCCAGGCTCCCCCGGTCGATCGGGGCAAGCATTTGCCGCAGGGTGGCCAGACGGCCGTTGACTTCAACTTCAACTTTGTTTAATTCCGGTGTTTCTTCCCCGAGCAGTTCACGGCCAATGAAGACGATCCGCTCCTGCAGGTCTTCGTTCGTCCGATACGCTTCGGTCAAATCTTCGAGCGCCCGCAGGATAAGAGATGAGGCGGGAGGCTCTGACGCGAAAATGGCCCGTGCTTTTATTTCCAGGGAGGCGATCTGCTCCTGGCTGTAGGTTTCATCGGTCCGCATCTGCGCTTCCAGGATGCCAAGCTGGGCTTTGGGATAAACAACCGAGTTGCGCGTTACCCGCTGATAGTAGGGGAGAGAATCGGCATAGCGTCCCTGCCAGTTGAGGATATCTCCCAGGCCCGAGACGGCAAAATAGTTGCGGCCAAAAATTCCTCTAATATCTTCGAAGGCGAGCAATTCAGAAAAAGGAGAAACAGTCGTGCCGGTTTTGACGGTGAAAAGCTCGCGCAGGTAAGGGTTGCGTGTTAGTTCATCGGTGGACAATTCGGTCCGCTCGCCGATCGCCAGGCGGTAGAACATGCCGGCGTCGTAGAAGTTCTTCTGGGCGGCGTAGATGTCGCCGACCGTTTGCAAAGCCGACGACAGACTTGTTCCCCTTAAAAGCGGGCGGCCGGTCTCGGCCAGGCCAAAGACCTGCCGGAGCTGGCTCATGGCGGAGGCGAGGATAGCTTCTTTTTGTTCGCGATCAAGTTCTTTGTCGGCCTGGGCGAGAGAGATCTTAGCCAGCCAGACCCTGGCTTCCGCCTGGGTTTCGCGGGTTTTTTCCGCCGGCGGCAGGGCGGTAATTTCAGCGAGCAGGCGTCCCGCTTCACCCGGCTGACCGGGGGTCCCAAGAAGGGCGGCATAACCTCTGATGGTGACAGTTCTCTGACCGCGCTGAACCTGCTTATCTTGCGCGGCGTTAAAGTCGACCGCGATAAAAGCCTGGCGGGTTAAATTTTCCGCCAGGGTTCGTTTGGCGTCGGCGATGATCTCCGGCTCTAAAAGGTCGGTCTGGCCGATGATCCGCCGGATATTCCGTTCGGCGTTTTGGAGCATGGCAAGTTGGTCCAGCGAATAATTTTTCGGTTGGCCGGTCCGGGTTTCGCCGGCGCGGAACATCTCTTCTTTGACCTGCCAGAGATAATTGAACGCTTCCATCTGCCTGACCCAGAGCGGGCGGTTGGCCGGAGTCGTAACGACGGAGGAGTTGTAACCGTTGATCCAGCGGGCGTTGTCGGCCAGAAACGCGCCGGCGACCTGAAGAAGTTCGTTGTGGGAATGGCCGGTCCGTCCGTTGATCGATAGAGTCGTGTTCCGCTGATCGAGATCTTTAAGGATAAAGGAAGCGCGGAGCAAGCACTCCGCCGCCATCTGTTTGATCTGGACAAAAAAGAGATCGGTTATTTCGCTGACCCTGGTCGCCTGCTTGAGCAGATTGTAGGCGGCGGTGATCCGGCCAAGCGCTTGCGTGGGCGAGAGCTCTTCCCCGGAGAGGGTGAGCAGGATCTGGGCTTTTTGGATTTGGGCGTTGCCGCGAGCAAAACGGAGACGCCGCCGCGCTTCGTATGGGTGCTGGACGCGGGAGAGCTCGGCGTAAGTTTTACCCCGGTTGATTCTGGAATCTTCGCTCACCTGGTTGGTCAAGACGAGATCGAATTTCCGTCTGGCCGCTTCCAGGAGCCGGTTCTCTTCGGTCCGGTTGGGGGCGTTGATCGCCATTTGCAGGATCATTTCTCCTTCGAGTTCCGGGTCGGGAAGGTTGCGGAGAATTGGATTTCTCGGTACCCGTCCGTAGAAGGCGTGGATTTCCTGGTAGAGCCGGTATCTGGCTTCCTTTTTGGTCAAGTTGGACGGCAAATTCCGGCCGAACCCTAAAGTGTTAAGCTGGCTCCGGTAGCGATCGGGTTCCGCCGCCAGGATAAAAGCGATCTGTGATTTTTGGTAAACATCTCCCGCCCGGCTGAAACTGCGGATCGCGGTGTTAAGATCGTCCATGTGAGCGGGATCGCCAAGTTCGCGTCTCTTTAAAAAACGGACAAAGAGAAGATCGAACATGGTCCGTGACGCCTGGTACATCTTAGCGTCATCCTCGTCCCTGACCACTTCGGCCCGATTGTAATTGGTGATAAAGCCCTGGTTGTTTGGGCTGTTGATCTCTCTGGTCAATTCGGCAATCTGCGTCCGGTTCCTCTGGACCAGGAAGGCGGGGGCTTCGTCGTAGCGGCTGAATTCCCGCGGCAAGGTGGTCTCGTGGCCGGTCGTCCCGGATGGCAGGGCAATACCGGGCGTTGGGTAACGGTTCATCAGTCCCATGGCCAGGGCGACCCAGTGCTGGGCGTAATACGAGTCTTCTTCGGAAGCCTGCCAGAACCCCTGGTTGTCATAGCGGGCTTGCAGACGGGCCAGGATCTTATTGGCGGAATCATTGTCGCCGGCCGCCCAAAAATAGACCATGTAGGCGGCCAGTGATTGCGGGGTTTCGTTCGGCCAGTGGACCGTGCCGTCCAGCCGATAACTGCTGAAGATGGTCCCATTTTGGTTTAGCTGGCTTCGCAAGAAAGAGTAAGGGCCAAAATCAGCGGTCGTCCCGGTCCGGTCGCTGAAAAATCTTTTAGCCATGGGATCGTTGGGGTTTTCCTTCAGTCTGGTCGCCATCCAGTAAAGAATACGGAAAGCGTCGCCGCCGGAGAAAAAGTCTTTGGATTGGTGGTCTCCTTTGTTCCAGCCATAGTCGTGAAGGTTAAAATTGCTGTCGATGGCGATCCAATCGGGATTGAGATTGACCCGGGCGACCACCGGCTGTCGCGAGGCGTCCCGCGTGGTTGCGTCGGCCGCCTTCTCGATCAGCTCATACGCGGGAGCGACCATGGAGCGCCAGTTGTGGGTTGGATCGGCGACGGCAAAAAGATTGTCGTAATACGAAGGACGAAAGTAAGATGTGTTGACGCCGAAGGTCGGGCTGTTGTCGAACGGGTCGCGGGTCCGGTCCTGGGTGTCGCCGGCGAGAAGGACCCGGCGGCCGGCGACGACCCTGGTTTCTTTGTTCCAAATATCGTTTAAGACTGCCAGCCCTTCGCGCTGATAATTTACCTGGCCGGTGCTTCCCCATTTTTGGTGGGCCTGGATCAGGGCGGCGGCAATGTCCTGATCGGCGTCGGACGCCGGATCAAAGTCGTTGTTGGTCGTCATGACGCCGCCGGAGCGGCCGCCGCAGTCGGGAGTATAGCGCCAGGCGAAGAGATGGTCGTTTTTGCTGAGCGCCTGCCAGGTCCGGGTATTGGGATTATAGATCTGGCGGATATTTTTTCTCTGCAGATTGGCCTGGGCCCACAGCCAGACCTTGTCAAAGGTGGAGCGGTCGTTCATCTCGACCGCCCGGAGCAGGGCGTAGGAAGCTCCTTCCGAGTAGGTTATTTTTTCGTCAAAACTACCGTCGCCGTCGTTGTCGGTGTCGTCCAGATCGGCCAGCGGACGGCCATCCTGGGCGATTTGCGTCCGGACCGAATAATCATACGAGGTTCTTAAGATATTGCTGAAATCTACCATGACAGAACTCCCTTCTGCCTATATATCGTTAAAATTGAGCGATAATTTCAGCTAAATTATCAGAGGGCGGATTGGTCTTCGGCAATATCGGGGAAGTCCATGGTCAGGAAGGTCGGTCGATAGTAAATGTCGTATTTAATTGTTGAACGGCGGGACTCAAAGTAGGTGCTTTGACCGTATTCAAAGATCACGTCGCCGCTGGGGCGCTCCCGGCTAAGCGAAGCGGCTACTGTGGTGAAATGGTAGAGCTCCGCCCGGATGGAATGAAGATCAAGAGTCAACCTTTCCCCATATTTACGTTCAAACTCCGCTGAATTGTCCAGTCTGCCGAGCTGGTCCATAATTTCCCCCAGCGCGGTGGCCGCGGCCTGATAATCGCGTCGGGCGACCAGAGGGGAGAGCTTTCCCATTCGGCTGGCCAGCCTGGCGAAAACGTCGGTTTGATCCAGGACCTCAAATATCTGGGAGGTTTCGGCCGGGGTCAGTAAAATATTTTTAGTGCGCAGAGCGGCCGCGAATTGTCCCTGGCGGTTTAGAAAATCAGGCTTTACTTTTCCTCCCCGGTCAAGGCATCCGGCGGAAACCAGCGCTTCCTGGATCGGCAGTCGTTTGTTTTCAGAAACAGAGAAAGAATGGCTCGTAATCCGGCCTTTATATTCCAGAAGAGTTCTGGCGACGCCAATGATCTTGTTTGCCGATTCAAGCAAACGGGGGTCAAGATTGCCTGATGCCAGCGCCTGGCGGACCTGCTGGAGTTTGTCGGCCAGATGCGATGGCAGAGGGGGGGCGACCAGCCGTTCGCCTGCCCGCAGGAGTGCCAGCGCCTGATCGTAGTTCTTTTGCTGGATCAGGGCGCCCGCTTCCCTAAGGTTGAGCTGGACCTCAAAATAGAGCCGGTCTTCCTCGTTAAAGTCGCGGTAATTATCTCTGATCTGATCGATCAGGGCGAGTGTCTCCCCGGGGTTTACCCTGTTCTTGCCGCGAAGGTATGATCCGTCGGGATTTTGTCCCGGGATACCGGCCAAAAGATAAATGACCCGCATAAAATCGAAAGAGACCCCCAGGTATTCGGTTGGACTGATGTTAGATTCGGGCAGGCGGCGCCCAAGCTCCTCCGCCCTGGCAAGCTGTTCGCGAGGATCGTTCTTCGGCCTGATCTTAGAATTGAAATCGTTCCGGGGATCAAAGAGCTCCCCCTGGAAATTGAGACGGACGACGTAGCCGGCGTCCCGAACGTCGATCTCCAGCTGTTTGATCCCGGCCCAGGCGTGAAGATAGCCGAAGCGGGGGTTAATGGTCGGGAAGAAAGAATCCCGGGCGGCGGTGATCAAGATATCGGCCAGGCGGGTCCGGTTCAACTGATCCCCGGAGTAAAGTCCAGGTTGATAGGCGCGCTGAAAGATCCCGGCGATCGCCGCTTTGTCGGAGTCGCTAAGCTGGATCCCGAGGTTGTTTAATTGGTCGGTGGAAAACCCGGGGTTGATCAGGCTGAATATATTGATCAATCGCGGGTTGGCGGACCTTAAAGCCCGCCAGATGTCGTCTTTTCTTTCTCCGAACCGGTCAAAGTCGGCCCTTTCCACCACTCCCAGATATTTGGCGTTGGCGGTGGTCTGGCCCTGATCGAGGGCGGCCGCTAATTCAGGGAATTGTTTCAGGCTGTTTACGATCCGCTGGTTGGCCGTGCTGTTTTCCGGATAATAGCGGATCCGGTCGGCCAGAAGGAGCAGGAGTTCCCCTTCGATCATTGTCGCCAAATCCAGAAAGAACGAAGAATTGACCCGGTCGATGGTGTTAATTTGGGCCGCGACCGTGGCGCCTACCGAATCGTCACGCCAAAAAAGGCCGGGGAAGGCTTGATCGATCATTTTTCCGACCGCGCGGAAAGTAGTGTTGGCGGTAAGGTCGTTTTCTCCGGTCAAATTGCTTGCCAGACGGAGAGCCTCTTTGGCCCGCTCAATGTTAACGATCTGCTCGGCAACGTCGTCGATCGACTTGAGCCGCGGCCAAGCGACCAGTGCCCCCGCTTGCTTAAGCAGGGCGATCCCCCGCTGATACTGATAAATGCCGGCCAGAACTTTTCCCCGGTTTTCTTTTCGGATGTAGCCGCGGGTAATGTTGAAGTCGATCGCCTCGTTGATGTTTTCCGGCGTGAGCGAAAGGGCGAGCGGCCTGGCTTCGTTCCTGACGGGGAGCGAAAGGTTAACGCGCAGTCCGGATCGGTCGTTAATACCGGAGGCTTGCCGGTACAAATTAAAGGCGGTTTCGTAGTATTCGTTCCGTTTGGTGAGCTGGGCCAGTTTTTGGTAAAGGTCTCCCAGCGCGGTGATCCCTTTCAGGTAGGTGAAAATATCGAGTTTCGACGGGTAGAGCGGTTTGTTCTCCAGTCCTTTGATCCGCTCCAATCCCTTCAGGACGAGATCGATCCCGGACCAATAATAATCGGCGGTTTGGTTCTTGACCTGCGAATTGGCTTCCGCTTCCAGGAAATAGAGTGAAGCGATGGCAAAGTCCGACGGGAGAACGCGCTCGCTGTTGTTGGCGGCTATTTCCGGTCTCGCTTTTTTATTCGTCTCGAGTTGTTCCAACCGCTGGCGGATTTTGCGCGTCCACTCGATAGTAGCCGGCAATTTGTAGGTCTGGCCGGTTTCCATGCACTCCTGGGTGTACGAGGAGAGCAAGGTGATAACGTTGTTCCAGTATTCGCGCGGATCGGCGAAGTACCAAAAAAACTCATGGCGCTGGGTCCGATCGATCTGTTTGATCGCGGCCAGGTCGTGGAAATGACGGATAAAATCCTCCTGGCGCGCGGACATTGGGCTGAAGCCGGCTGGAGCGGGCCGTTCGATCTGGTCGACTACCGCCGACAAGATCCCTTCGACCGCTTCAAGGTTGAGCTCCCCTTCCTGGAATCTGATCTTAATTAGGTCCGGATCGAGGACCGGGCGAAGCTCTGAACTGGTTTGTCCCAGGCCAAAGTCGGCGGAGCCGGTGGGTGAGTTCCGCAAGGCGGGCAGAGGTGTAGGCGGCAGGATCCGCGCGCGAAAAAGGCCGTCACGCTTGCTTTCCGCCGCGGTCATAGAATCGCGAAAAGCGTTCCTGGCTTCCGGGGTCCGGATCGCCCAGCGCTGGCGTTCACCGTTTTCCACCTTGTCCTGGTTGAAATAGGCAAAAGCCCTGACCCGTCCGCTGTCTGCAAAATAGTTGACGCAGTCGCCGACCCAGCCGGCTTTTTGCTGTTCTTCTTCAGGCGAGTTGGCGTCGGAAGCGAATTCCCCGATCATTAATGGTTTACCGAGCGGTTCAAGCTCATTCAAGCGCTGGGTGAAAATGTCGGAACAGCTCCGCCAGGGAGCGCCGGAATCGGTGGAGTTGTAACCGTCAACCGCGACCCAGTCGACGTAACTTTCGCCGGGATAGTAGTTGGCCGCCGGTTGACTGGCGTCGGCGTTAAAGACCCAGGTCAGGTTGCAGGCGCCCGCCCCGGCCATAATGTTGTGAACATGCTGGTAAGCCCGTTTGTAAGCTTCCGGCTGATTTCCCCAGGGGTAACTGCCAATGTTCATCTCATGGCCAAAGGTGACAAAGATCGGCCGGCCAAAACGTTTGGCCCCTTCGGCAAAGTTGCGGAGCAGGTCGTCATACCGGCCGGCGGAGATATCTTCCAAACGGTAACTGTTTTGGTCCGGCCTGGCCGGGTTCCACGGCTCAAGTTTAACAAATAGCGTCGCGCCTGTGCTGGCCGCACCGTTGGCCGAAGCGGTTGGGAAATTGAGACCACTTTCAAAAGAGACAAAGCGAAGCGCGAAATCGACTTCAGCGCCGGAGGTTTGGGCAAAATCGTTTATGGTAAAAGGGGAAACCGACACGGCATCTCCCAGATGGACCCCTTGCCAGAGTCCGCCGTTGGGAGCGGGACCTATTTTTCTACATTCTAATTCGCCCATATGTCTTCCCTCTTATTTATCGTTAAAAAATGCCGTAAATTTCATGGTTATCGCGCCGAGGCGAGCCACCAGGCGACGATCGAACCGAGCAGTTTTTTATCGACTTCGGAGCTTTGTAGACAGCGGATCGCGATATCCAGCCTGGTCTCGGGATCGCTGATCGCCGGATCGTTGAGATTGATTTCGGTGATGACGGCTTTGGTGTCGTTCGGTGCCAGGTCGGGCCGTCCCAAATAGAGAAAGATGTTCCCCATGACCTCTTTTGGCTCCGGACAGGTCTCCCGGGTCGCGTTGGCAAAGAGGGAGCAATAGCTCTCTCTCCTGACCAGGAGACCGAGCGTTTCCTTGAAATCAGGAAGCTGGTTGACCTTTTCCCAGTCGATATATGAATTGAACTTTTCGGCCGCTTCCTTGCGGGAAGCCGAGCCGCTTATCGCGATGTAGAGAAGATTGCCGAACGATTCAAGTCCCAGGTCGAGGAACCCGCCGTATTTCCGGGTCGTTTCAGGGGCCGCCAGGACCGCCTGAAAAAGCTTGATCGATTCGGAAAAGTCGCGATCGGCGGGAGCTTTTCCCATCTCTTTTCTCATCAGGAGTTTGGCGGTCGTTATCTGCGCTTGCAGGGCGTCGTGTCGAAGATCTTTCCGGCTCAAGCCGTAAAGCAATAGATACGACGTGGGACGATTAGACTCGACCTCTGCCCAGCGCTGGCTCTCCCGGGCGATATTGATCGCTTTGTCCAGGTCGGGACTGGTCTCAAAAAGGGCGAGGTTGCTTTGCAGAAGGCGGAGGCGGTTGACGAAACCCTGGGAGGAGATCTCGTTGGAGCGCTGGGCGGTAACGATCCGCGAAGAGGCGAGCTCCTCTTCGATCTCCCGGCTCAAGGTGGCCGCCTTCCCCGGGTCGGTGATATTATAAATTTGGAGCATGGTCAGTTTGACCTCAAAATATCCTTCGACTGGGAAGATCGTTTCCGAACGCAGATCGGTCCAGGAAGAAGGATCGGTATCAAAACAGACCGAGGTGTCGCGGTTCTCTTTGGCGACTTCCAGGAACCGGAGGGAGCGTTGAAGGTTGGCGGCGTCTTCGGTCAAGTAAAAAAGATAGACCCCTTTGCGGGCCGCTTCCAGGAGGAGCCAGTTATCGGTCTGCGAGTTGGCGTGGCGAAAGATGGATAAAAAGCCATGTTCGATCGAGTTGATCGGATCATGCCAGAAGGAAGGGGGAGCCTGTTCCACCAGGCTAAGGACATGGTTGGTCCGGGAAATCGTTTCGTTAATGACCCTTTGCCGGTAGGCTTCGTGGATCTTTAAGTTCTCGTCGATCACGCAAAGATGAAACTCTTTTGGCGGGAGAGGGGGTTGTTTCTCCGTGCAGATCTCTTCGGGCGTCTTGCGGTTCGCGATAACTCCGTGAGTTCTAAGTAAATTATTAACGAACAGTTCCAGGTCCATCTCTCATCCCTCCTTAGATCCACCGTCCCCGCGGCGCGTTGCCGGGGAAGGCTTCTTCAATGACCAGTCGATTTAGTTCGCAGATCCGGTCATATTGTTCGGCTTCTAATATGCCGGCCTGGCGGTGTCCCTTAAGCAAAGTGATGACCTGATTGCGGGTTCGCGCCGCCAGACGGGCAATCTTCCGACGGCGGATAATGTTCCCCAGCCCTTTGGTTTTATTAGCGGCTAACTTATCTTTTAGCTCATCGTAAAGATAGATGATCCTTGACCCTTCTCCGTTGATCAAATTATTGAGGTTGACCATTGGATTGCCGGTCGGCTTATCAAGCAAGCCCTGCTTGGCGGTATTGATCGCTTCCCAGAGCTTATACGGGTCGACATTGGGGTTGGAGCTTGCGGTAAATTCCTGTTTGGTAAAGGCCGGTGGACGGATGCCGAAGATTTCCCGCAGGGTATTTCGCCAGGTGTCGGCCTGGTGTCTTTGGATCCCAGTTGGGTTTGGCTCCGGTCGAGTAAAGGTCTCCCGTTGTTCTTTGTGATAAATAGAAAATTCTTTGAGGATGTTAGCCCCCATAAAGAGCGACCAGCCCCCCGCCATTGCCGCGGTCACCAGCGGAATGGCAAAGACCGCGTAGTAGGGGAGGACCAGGAGCGACGCGCCGATCCCCAGGGCGAACGGAATATTGCGGGCGGCAAAGCGGATGGCCGCTTTGGCAAAACTCCGTTGGTCGGCGTTTGGCAGGAGGCGGCTCGCCCACTTGTCCAGGAAACGGGAGGTGAGCCACCCGGCGATAAAGGGGAGGCCGGCTAAGGCGATCGGGACGGCTCCCATCGCGACGGTGATCGCCAGGGCTCCGCCGACAAGAAGTGTTCCGGCGGTTGATGGAAGAACGATCCCGACCCAAAAAGAGGTCCGTTTATCGCGCAGAGGGACACGATTGCCGGCATTGCGGTCGCTGATCCGGAATTTGCCGACCCCGAGCCGTTCCATGTCAAAACCGGATTTGACGGTGGTATGCATCGAGAGATTTCCCCAAAAAAGATGTTTGGGGAAAACAGAAATAATAGTCTTTGGCGCGATCCCAACCTTGGCCATCTGTGCCGCCCAGAACGGCCAGCTGAACATGGTCATGGCGAGACAAACGAAAAAGAATGCCGCTCCCGCGACCGCCAGCGGAGCGACCCCGAGCGAAACGGCGATCGCGACCATTGAAAAAGAGACCAGCTTGGCGCCGGAATCCCAATACCATGTCCCGACGTTGAGCCATTCCCTTGCCTCGGCCGGTTCAAACATTTTAGCGACCGGTTGGTTTGGAGCGATCGTCAGTTTTACCGGGCTTTTTGTCCCACCGTTCGCGGCGACAGCGGCCGCTTTTTCCGCTTTGATCGCTCCCAGGCCGTCGGCCCGGTCGATATTTTCTTGGGTCGCTTCTACGGCAGCTACATCCCCGCGAAGAACAAACGTTTTGGCCTGATGATAGATGGAACCGGGAGTAAAGCCTGGGCCCCGTATCATATCTTCGTAAATTACTTCCCAGGCGTCTTTGGAGTAAATGTTTTTTCCGGCGTTCCAGCGCTGGCCCCGCTGGACGATCAGGGAGAGCTGGTAGTTGTCGAGTCCGCCTCCCGCGCTTAGGGTTAAAACAGTGGTTTCGGTAACTAAACCGAACATCCGCATAAACATATACGAAGAGAGGGCGTCTTCAATAACCTCAATATATGAACCGGGGATAGCGGTTTTGACAAAGATCGGCGGCCGCCCCGGGATCCTGACCGGGAAGAGCCGGCCTTCCCTGACCGGGCTGGCCGAGTCGGTGTTGGGGCCGGTCACCATGGCGGCGCCGACCATCTTGGCCGAATACATAGCGTTTCCAAAGAGGGAGTAACTCCGTCCGGCATCCCGTTTGCCGTCAAAGATACTGTGTGAGGTTGATCCAAATAAGGAGACAAACCATGGATTCATGAACGAATCGGTAAATTGCTTGCCGTGCGGGAAGGCCATGGCGGTCAGCATGAAGGGGCCAAAGAAGCCGAGCTGGTCGGCTTTTGGCCAGACAGCGGCCATGATCTCTGTCCCCATGACATAAGGGTCAATCAAATGCTGGGGAGCAATGGCGGTGTCGACCGGCCTGACGAACCGGGTGGCATGGATCGAATTTGGCCGCGGGTCAAAGTTCATCAACCGGAATTGCTCCGGGTGTCCTTCGGTCGGGTCAAAGGGGAGAGGGATCGTTTCTTCAAAACCGCGCGGATGGCCGTTTGCTTCGTCAAGATGGACGACTTTGGCGGACGATTCAACCCGCAGGGCGACGACCGATTCGCCTTCCCGCAAGGGAGTTTCCAGGGCATTTTTGATCCGGCTTTCCCGGTAATTATAATACTGCAGTGAATAGCGGTGGCGCATCCTTTTGACCCGTGACCAGGGGAGGTTGGGAGTTTCATAAGTTTCCCAAAGAGTTTTTATGATTGCCCGGCGCACTTCTCTGGGGAGGGTTTTATATGCGGCTGATTTTCTAATCTCCCGGAAAGTTTTGCCGGTCAAAACAATTGGTGGGGCCGGTTTTGGGTCTTTAGCGGTCGGGCGGTTTTTAACCGTTACCTGGAAAATGCCATGCTCGTCACGGTAAGCGCGGATGGTCTGGTGGTCAAGGAATTTGATCGTTTCGTTGTGGAAAACGGTGACCTGTTCCCTCTCCAGAACTTCAAAGTCGATCCGGGGATCGGACTCGATCAGGCGGATGTTGTATTTTTTGTCCCGGATGTCAACATACATGCTTTCTCTAACTGATGGAGCGATCCAGCTGATATCGATCTCGTGGACGATCGGCCGGCCTGATCTATCTTTGATCTTTGAAGTTAAAAGGAGCTTGGTCCGGTCTTCAGACATAGTGCTTGATTCAATATCGGTTGAGAGCGAAATCCCGTCAAGCTGTTCGATCAGCTGTTGTCGTTCCGGGTGGGTTTTGGTCCAGCCGTCGGGATTGATGTGGATCAGTCTCCGGTCCTGGTCGCCGGAGATGTGAGTGGTGATAATATCTTTTCCCTCGGCCCGGCAGGCGGCAATATTGCCGCTGACCGTTTCATGACCTAGATAGGAGAGGACAGAGGAGCCGGTTTTCCAGATGATGGGGGAGACTTGAAGGTCGGAGGCCGCTTGCCAGGCGATCGGCCCCTCGGGCTTTCCTGGTTCTCCCTGAAAACGGCCGACCGCCCAACCGGCCCCCTTTTGACCAATGCTTTGCCAGAAAACATCCGGCAATCCCATGCCGACAATGTGCAGATGAGGCTCGGTGCCGTGGAGAAAGCTGTAGCCCAATTGGCGGGGGTTGCACTCCCAGCTTCTCCCTTGCCAGTTGATCACGGTCAAGTCGACGGTTTTGCCCCCAAGCGTTAGGCGAGGCAAGCTTCCCGCTGGTTTGACCGCCGCGAAGGGGAGCGATCCCATTCGGTGAATATGTTCATATCTTACGGCGCTCATAGTTTAACCTCCGCCGCTTCCCAGAAGGTCCGGTAGCGGTCGTCCGGCATAAACCGACGATAAGAGAATTGTGAATAGGCGCTATTGCAGAGGGTGACAAACTCGCCGACCTCTATGGTAATTTCCCCCTGGCGCCACATTGCTTGACGCCTGCCATGATACATGGGGAGCCAAGCGATAAGTTGAGCGAATTCTTCCCTGGTCATGTTCATGTGGACAAGCCCATCGTCGTCGGTGTAGGGGAGATCGCCAGGTTCAATGGTTTTATCGACCAGGGCGGCATGGTCCATCTCTTTCTGGCTAAGCAGGGAATAAGTCCCAGCAATAATCTGCTGGGCCAGGCGCCGCGGCAGAGTTTTTTGCCTTGACTGGTCGGTGACGTCGCCGTTTTCGTTATGGCGGATGAAGAAGTAGTCCATGACCGGGACCGGACCGCCGACGTCGCCGTAACGGATCGGGTCGATCTCAACCGTGCTGATTTGATCAGCCAGGTCGATCATCTCGATCGGCATTGGGACCTCGCTAATCGATTCGCGGTTATTGTATTTGCCGCCTTTCATGACCGGGAGAGAGCCATCCGCGTTGGTTTCTATCCCGACGGCATTGCGAAAATCAGGATCTTTCTTTGCTTCTTCGCGATAGCGGATCTTTAGGAAATAGCCGGTCGCTTTTTTAACTATCTCCAGCGGCTTAGTCTGATCGATATATTTCCACAGGTCTCCGCCAAAGGTTCTCTCGTTCTCTTTGTTCATGTTGAGCGGGAAATAGAGTTCCCGGCCGTCGTTTAATTTAACTTTCGTCATCATCCAGACGACGGCAACTCCGGCTTCCAGCAGAGAATCATTCTTCGATTCGACCATCTCCGGCGAATAGGGGACGGTCTCAACTCTCGGCCGGCGGAACATAACCCGTAAATGGGGATTGGCCCGGACGTGGAAGAGCCGGAGGTTGGTGACGTTGATATCCATCTGGTCGGCGTCGCTGACGCTGGTGTATTCGGTCGGGTACATAAAGCGCCAGCGGCAGGCGATAAGAGAATCTTTGATCAGTGATCCTCCCCAGGGGTGGGGAATATCTCCCTTTTGCAAGCTATCGTAAAGGGTGGAGTCGATCGGTGTGCCGTTTAAGACCTCGGCGGCGTTGGCCGCGGTGTATTCGTGCCGTTTGGTCCCCGGCAGGATTAGCAGAGGGGCTTTCCCTTCAAGGGTGCCGGAGATCAATTCATCTCTTCCGTCTCCAAAAACTCTTAAACGGGTGCCGTCCCGGTAAACGACATCGTAGTATTCGTCGTTGGCCAGGGTTGGCGGGGTCAAAACCTCGGCGGTCGGGTATTTGCTGATGTCGTGTCCGTACCGGCGGAAGTGGTCGGTGTTGTCAATATAAGCAATGTCGCTAAGGGTAGTATTGACGATGTCGTGATCAGCCCGCTCGTACCAACCGAAGCGGAGGTCTTCTCCTTCGGTGTCCCGGCTTTCGATCGCTAAAACATTGCGGAAATCCTCTTTAAAGTCTTTGACCACTTTCATCGGGACCAGCCAGAGTTTAAGCTGGCCGTTGGGGGCGATGATGGCGACGTCGAAAGCGCCGACAAAATCGGCCATCACCTGCTGGCAGAAATCGACGGCAAATTGTTTGGCGTTGTAACCGTCCGGCAGAATGTTGGTGTAAAAACGGACCGGCGTGGTGTCGGAATGGGGATAAGCCCGGCAATAGAGAGCGTTCAGGCGGGTCGCCAGGGTCACTTTGTATGAAGCGAGATCAACCTGGCTGACATCCTGGGAACGGATCCGGCGCGCGGCCTCTTCGTAGGTCCGGGCGGCAAAACGCAAGTGTTCACCATGGACCCGCAGGTCCTGGTCGCCCCGTTTGTTGGCGATACCGGGGAGCCCGGTGGCGAACATACCGTCCTTGAGAAAACCGAGCCCAGAAACTGTTTTCAGGTCGCCGGTCGCCCGCTCTTCAAGAAACCGGGCGGTTGCTTCCAGAGAATCGGCAAAAGCGTCGCGGGCCGTTTCAGCGGTATCAGCCGACTTAACTTTATCGTAGCCGGTTTTTATAATTGATCTCATCTTCTGCGCCGCAGGGTTAAGGAGCTTGGCGATCATTTGCATCGCTTTGGAGTAATCGGCGGCAGAAAAACAACCGGAAAGGGCATTAAGGACCCAGTTGGCCCCTTCGGTCAACATGACCATGATGTACGAAGAGACCAGGGGATCGACCATGTCGACCCCGGGCTTGAAAATTGTTCTGGCCGCCCCCCAGGGACCGCGGACATTTTCCCAGAGCGATTGCAGATCAAAAACCGGGAAGACCTTATCTTTTTGATGGAGCCCACCCTCTTGCGAGCGGCTGGAGTGGATAAAGTTGTGGTAGAAGCCCAAGACCGCGGCAAAAACCAGCAGGTTGGCTGCGGCAAGGGCCGGGCCGCCAAGAGAAACTCCGGCGCCGACTAAAAACGCGGAGCCGGCGGCCATGGCGGCGGTTTTGACCCATGGATGTTTTACCAGCGGCTGGCCGACTTTCAATTCATTCCGTCCGACTATTAAGTGCCTGGCTAAACTGACCAATCCAAAGACGGCTCCCAAAACAGCGGCGCCGGCCAGGGCGTTTGGTTCAAACAGGGCGTTGTGGAGGAAATTGCGCAGCAAGCCAAGCGCTTGCGTGGCGTAGATCTCGCTCAAGTGAACGGTAAAGATCGCGCCGACCGTCCAGGCGCTGTTCCCCCAGACGTTGGTGATCAATGAGGAAATCAGCCTTGGCCGGATGATATCGTTTCGTTGGATGCCGTGACGTTTGAACTGGTAAGCGCGGTAAAGATCAACGGCGGAGCTGAACGCCATTTTTATTGCCGCCCGGCCGAGCAAAACAGAGCAGACCGCCCAGGAAAGGGTGAGCGGCATGCCGACGATCGGGATGGTCAGGTTGGGGAGTACCACTCCCAGATATTTTTCGGTCAATGGAACGAGCAGAGAGTCGATCGCCGGGGCAAAGCGCATCGCGCTGCCGACCGCCATCATGGTCAGCCAGGCGGGAGCGACCAGGGTCTTGAATATTTTTTTTGGAGTCGGGCTGGCGGTGTTTAGCTGGCTTTGCGGCGACTGATAATCGCCCGGTTTAAGTTGTTTCCATAAGAGCCTGGTGGTGTAGGCCAGTCCCAGTCCGATCGCTCCCCAGGCGAAAAAAGCCTTGTTTCCGCCGGTGACCAGCGGAGTGGCGACATCGCTCGCCAAGACCAGGGCCGAAGTCAGCATGGTTGCGGCGCCGGCGGCGGCGCCGATCATGAGCTTCTTTGCCGTTGATGGGGCGCGATTTGTCTTGGCGATAATCGGCTGGGTTAAATTCAGTTGAGTGACGGTTGGCGCAATAGTTGCTGGATCACAACTGGCGATCTGTCCGGATGTTATGGGGTTGAAGCGTGACGGCAAAATTGATCCCGGTCGCGCGACCGGAGGGTGAACCCCATGGAGAGGAGCCGCTCTCCCCGGCAGAGGGTTGATTCTTGTAGGTAGAATTCTTTGATAGTTCATTGCCGACATACTTACCGCTTCCTTTCTGTATATATATCGGCAAAAAATGGGAATAATTTCAGGCAAAAACCCGTTTTACAGGCTGGAGATGAACATCCCGGAAGAGTTGGCTACCATTACCCGGTTCTTGATCTGTCTGGCGTTGGTGAAGGCCAGCCCGTAGTTTCCGCCATCGTCGACAAAAAAGGAGTCCTTGTCCGGATGGAACCCGCTTCCGATCAGTGTATGTTCAAGAACGGTTCCGGAGAGTTTGTACAGCAGAGGGATTGGACCGGGGGGGAGGCCGATTGCCAGCCGGTCGGGCCAGAGAACCGAGTCGGTGATAGCTCCGCCGCCGATCTCCCAACCCGCTCCAATGACCGAGCGCTGGATAATTGACCCTCTTTTTATGATCGTGCCGGGACCAAGCATCAGAGGGCCGATGAGATGAGCCCCTTCCTCAATGATTGCATTGTCGGCGATCCACAGTTTGTTCCCCGCGCTGTCGCGCGAAAGCCTGAAGCCGGTTTTGGGCCACCAGGAAAAATCGTGCCGGCCGCCGTTGTGGTTGTAGCCTCCTTCTTCCCTCAACATTTCCATGTTCGCCTGGAGCAGGGCTTTTCTGGTCCCGTCGTCCGCCCAGAGGCTGCCCGTTATGTAGCCAAAAAATCCTTCGCGCTCATCGGCCTTTCCAGCCCGATAAATTTCCGGATGGTGGGTCACGATCTCCGGGAAGACATGACCTCCCCAATCCTGGAAGCGCCGGTTGGCTTCTCCTTCTTTTATTTTGCCGAGCTTGCGTAAAATAGAAGAGAAAACCCCAAGGCGGTAATGCCGGCCGCTGATTGGATCGGTCCAGTCGTTTGCGTAATTTCCTCGCCTGGGATCAAAATTGTCGGCGATCGGCAAAGCGTAGGGATTTAACTTTTGTTTCTCTTCTTCGCTAAGATCGGGGTCAAGCTGGTTCCGGTTGGCGGAAACCTCAATGTCGTCTTCGATCAGGCGGAAAACCCGATCGTCAATTATATAGATCGAGGTGTTGTTTAAGTTGCTTTTTGCCGCCGGGTTTTTTTCCTCAAAGCGGGTGATCCTGGAAAACTTGCCGCCTGACAGAGGCATTTGCCGGCCCAGGCCGTCATAGGCCGCCCCTTCACGGAAAGCGACGCCAAAACGGGCGACATCGTCCCAGGCGACCGGGGCGAGCGCGATGGTTATCAAGGCGTTATGCCGGTCATGGAGCTCTATCATTTGTCCCAGGTTTGCCCGTGAACGGATATCGGCGGAAAGGATAACGTACGTTTCGGCATGTTCGCTTTGCTTTTTAAGGTCAATTTGCCAACCCCTAACCAGGCAACCGGCGGTATTGAGGTTGAAGTCGCTTTGATGGTCCCAATAAAAACTGCTTCCAGATCCGGGACGCAGTCTTTCCATGTTTGCGCCAAAATATGATTTGATGTCGCCACCCAAATACATGACCGCCATGGCGATATCCTTGATGCCGATCTGGGAGATAGCGCTTTCAAATAGGGGACCCATAAGCGGTGTTTGTCCCAGGTGGGTCAGCGGCTTAGGGACCGCGTTCGCGTTAAAGCTTTGCGGACCAAGGTTGACTTTTTTTAATTCTTTCGGAGATAGCCTGGAATGGGCGGTTGGCGGATAAAGCCTTGACCCAACCCCTCCGACAAGACCAAGGAGCATTGTTCTGTTAGAGCTCATTCAACAAATTCCTTTCGATAAATTTGTTATCTGGCCGGACTGAACTGTGTTTTTCCACCCAGAGATCCAACGGCGACCCCCCCCACCGGGTCATAAAGCATGGCGCCGTTAAACCGGCTTCCCGGGGTGATGTGGCCGCTTAATACCAAAGAATCGGTGATCTGGGTCCCCGCGCCGATCAGCGTGGAAAACTTCGAGTCGCGTTGATGGAAAACTACGGTCCTTCTTAAGCCGACGTTCCCTTCGAGGTGAGCGTTGGAGCCGATTACCGATTGTTCGACCAGGGCGCCTGCCCCGATAGAAACGTTGTCGCCGATCAGCGAATTGGCGACGTAAGCCGATGGGTGAATAAAAACGTTATGGCCGCGCCAGCTATTTTCTCCCACTGGGAACCAAAAAGCTCCTTGCCCCTCTTGAATGCCGGAATCAATTTTCCCGGATAAAACGTCCAGGCTGGCCAGGCGCAGTTCCTCGCCGATCCCGGCGTCCCGCCAATATGATCGCTGGGGCATGATATATGTGAAGACCGGAAATCCGCTTCTCTGCGGTTCCTGGGTCAGCCATCTGAAAATGTGTCTTCCCCAATCTGAAAACGGGGCCGGTCCGCCTGGTTTATAAATTGCAGGAAGAAGCGGGGCACCAAGTTCATCTTTGGTCAGATGGGGGAGGATGAGCTCAAAAAGGGACGCGTCAAAAAAATAGAGCGACGAATTGTTCAGGTTGCTCAAAGCGGCGCCGCGCCGCGCTTTTTCCTTGAATTCCATGATCCTCGCGCTGGAGGCGGAATGGTCGACAAGCCAGGCGCCGACGGCGTCCTCAAAATCAAGGTCGCTTTTAAAAGTCTGCCGGTCGGGCATCCCCTCCAGACGGAGCGTGCCAAAGCGATCGACGCTGTTCCAGGGGACCGTGTTGGAGACAATCGTTGAGCAGGCTCCATGACGTTCACGGTTGAAAAGGTGCTGGTCGAGAGCGGCGGCGATGTCGACGTCGTGGATAATATCGGCGCTGGGAACGATGATCACGTCACCCGGATTTTTTGACCAGCCGCTGTTGTTGACCAAATTGCCGACGACGCTGGCGGTGTCGAGGGGGTCGGTCACCTCCTGGGTCGATTCGGTTATTGCGACGCTGCCGCCGTAGATCTTTCCGTTGCCGATGACCTGGCGGATGGTATCAGGCAAGAAACAAAGGAGAAGATGAAAATCGCTGATCCCCGCTTTTCTAAGAGCGCGAATGGTAAACTCAATTATCCGGAGATTGCCGACAGTACAGGCTGGCTTGGCAACGGCAAAGCGGTTGCGGGTCGGATCGGTCGCGGCGTCCAGGCGGGAGCCAAATCCCCCGGCTAAGATCGCAGTGTGGACAATTCCTCTCTGGATCGCCTGGTGTGCCGAAAGATGGTTAAACAATTTCGTTCCACTCCCGGTTTAGGTTAAGGAAAACTTCCGCGTCTCTTTCTTCGATTTCCTGTTTGGAAGAGCAAAAGGCGTTGATCACCCGGCCCCCCTTGCGGCTGGGGAAGATCGCGACCAGCGCTGATTTGTAACCGGAAGCGAAAAGAATTTTAGCGGTGAAATCGTCCATGCCGAGAGCCTGCAGGCTCGCCGGATCGATCTTTTCGCGGACCAGCCTGACCTCTCCGGGATAGAGGTAGTGGTCGATGAAATGTCGTAAAAACATCGCCGGCTGCGGCTGTTCCACACCGTATTTATCAAGCAGGAACGATTCATGGGCCGGAGCGGGCGGGTGGAAGCGTAGCTTGAAGCTGACAGCCCTAAACATTGCCGCGTTTCCCTGGTTTTGAGAGTTAAAGATCACGCTTAAGACGAAACCGGGCTGTTTTAGAAGAGTGTTGTAAACGAGTTCGATGAAGTTATTCTGGGCGTCCAGCTCTTTGATGGTGGGGAAAGGGATCAGTCGTTCCCGTAGAGCCGATTCCAATTCGCCAATCGTGGCTTCCGGGAGTTTTTTTTCTTCATGGCTTAATTCAAATATGCGGCAGGCGGCGCCGTTCAGCTTAATGACCCGGGTCGGGATAACTTTGACGTGTTCAAGCCCGAACTGGTGCAGGACGTACTTGATGACGTTTTCCCAATGAGCCCTGCTGACCGAAGGGGCGTCGCCGGCGATGACGATCTCCGACCGGCGGGAAAAATTATTGACCGATAGATGGTGCCGGCCGGTGGCTATATAATCGAGAAGGCGGCCGACCTGGCCGTTGACCTGGGCGACTAATTCGGCGACGGTGCTTTCCCGAAGATGCTCCAGGGTCATAAATTCAAAGCACTGGCTGACGTACTGCTGGTATTCCGGAGCGACCTGTTTTTTGACCTCATCGATCTTTCTGGGGAGATCGATCGTAGTAATGGAAGGGATCTTGACTGACGACTGTCGGGGGAGAATAACGGTGAATGTTGTTCCTTCCCCAGGCTGGCTGACAAAGGTCAATTGGCCGCCGTGAATGTCTTCGATCACTTTTTTGGCGGTCGGGAGACCCATTCCCGACCCGCTTTTTTTAGTGGTAAAGAAAACGTCGAATATCCTTGGCTTGATCTCCTCCGGTATCCCGCAGCCGTTGTCCTGAATAACGATCTTTACCCAGTCGGCCAGAGATTGTTCGTTGATGCTGACGGCGACCAGGCCGGGTTCGGTCCGGTTGGTCTGGATTGCCTGAATGGCGTTATCAACCAGTGAAGCGAACGCGTTGCGCAAACCTCCTTCAACCCCAAATATTGTTGCTGTTCCACCGGTCAGTTTAAAATTGACGTTGTTTGCCGCTTGATGTTGGCGCGAGAATACTATCTCTCCCAGCATTTTTCTGATGTCGATCTGTTTTAATTCCGGCCGTCCGGAGCTAATGGCGAAAGTTTCCGTAACCGTCCGGAGCAAGGCGTCGCATTCGAAACCGATCGCCTGGCTGTGCCTCAAGATCGCTTCCGGATCGTGGCTCATTTTTCCCAGCAGAGCGGCCAGCGTTCTGATCGCCAGGATCGGTGTCTTAACGGCGTGAAGAGCGCCGAAAGCGTAAGCCCCCGCTTCGAGCAGGAGCTGTTCGTCGGCGGTCAGGGCGGAGGTTCCGGCCCCGTCAAAGTTGGTTTGGAAAAGGAAACAAAGGATTTTGTTGTTGGAGACGCGGACGATTTGTCCCGAGAAACGAGGGGAATCGGGGGCTTCTCCAAACCTGATGTTCTTAAAAACAATGTTCAGGTCGCGGACCAACAGGAGATCGGTTGGAGAAATGCTTTCATGGGTAGTGGCGGCGATAGTCGCCAGCAGTCTGGAAAAGTCAGCACTGTCGAGGACCGATTGGTTGGGGTGATCGCTTGGACCGTAAAATAGCTTGGCAAATCCGGTGTTTAAACCTTTCAAAACACCCTGATTGTTAAAGGCGGCAACAGCGGTCCTTTTGAGCGGGTTTAGGTCGCTAAAGGGGAGAGTTTTCCGATGGCCAGCGATGGTCAGCGCCGCCGGCAAAAGGCTTGGCTTACCTGCTTGTATGACCATTTCTTAATTGCTGTGGCATCATTCCCCCAGCAGTAGTTTCGCTAGGAAATCGGTTAGTTGATTTGGGATAACTGATTCTTTTTTGACGTATTCAACGCCGTCGTATTTTTGGGTCTGAAAAACGCTCAAGCCTTTTGACGCCTCAACGCTTTCCTGGCCGCTCCAGAAAAGGACCCTGGCGTTATGGTTGCGGGCTTCGGGATTATCTTTTAATCCTCTCAATATCGAGACCCCACCGGTCATCTCCTGTTGTTGGTTTTCCGGTTCCAGGATCGAATCAAGCATAATCAGGTCAAAATCCTGGTCCGCTAGCAATTTCAGCGCCTCTTCTCTGGAAGCGGCGGTAGCGATATTGGTCCAGCCGTCGGCCCGGAGAAGGTCGGCTGTCCCTTCGCGAAACGCGTTGGCGTCGTCCACGATCAGGACTTTGGTCGTTCCTTTGACCCGATCGAGGAGGAGGTCATGATTATAGCTGGTAATGTACACAAAGAGCGACGCCGCCTGTCGGCGATGTCCCCATTGTTTGACCGGAATGAACCGATTGTCCCCGTCAATGGGACCGGTGGTTTCGGCAAAAGGGGAGAGCCGGCTGACCGGCTGATTGATCTTGGTTGGGGGGAGTTCACCTAGCCTATCCGGGATATGGCGGGGAACCTCAACAAAGGCTGTTTCGATTATTCCGGCGAGGTTCCAGAAATTGCGATCTAACTGGGAGAGCCCGTTGCGGACCTGGATCAGGTCGGGGAGGGAGGCGCCGGCGGGAATTGATTCGACGCCGTAGGTGGCGTTGGCGGTATTAAAAGGGAAGGGCTTTTCCGGGTTCCTGGTCTGCTGAAGGACCGATTCGGCCAGAGCGTTCCCGTCAACGATGGTGGGTACTCCATCGACGTTCAATGCGACCCCGCCTTCGTCCCAAAAGAATTTAGTGCCGTCCTGTCGGATGCCGATCAGCGGTCTGGTCAGCTCGACCAGCATGCGGACCCCGGATTCTTCTTCCTTGGCCGCGTAATAACCAAGGACAATGCTGTATCCTCTGGTACTGGTCCTGGCCCCCAGGTTGTCAATGTTTGATTGAAAGATCTGCCGGACGTCGCGCTGGGCCAGAAAATCGTGCGGAGTTTGGTCGTAGCGTTTGCCGCGAATGAAGATCTGATTTTCCCGATATGCCTGGACCAGGGCCCCGTGGCCGGAAGTATAAAAAGCGATCCGATCCTCCTGAGTCTCCCCTCCGTCCATGTCGGCTATGAGAGCGATCCTGCCATCGCGCCTGAACTTAGGGACATAGGCGGTATTTTCAAAAAGAGCGATCGAGTCGGGATCAAGCCCAAAATAATCGTGTTGTTTAAAATAATCTTCAAAATTCTGTCGCATCGTCGCGCTGACGAAAAGGAGCCAGGGGATCGGACTGGAAGGTTGAAAACGCTGTTGGGTCAATAAGTGATCGTGGGCCATGATCGACAAATAGGTTTCGTTGGCCAGAGGACCTTCGTCGGTTATTTCGATCAGCGCTTTTGGCCTTAGATCGCCGGGATTGCGGAATCTTGCCGCTTCGCCTCCGGCCACGGTGATACGGGCCAATCGGCCGCTTCTGATCAAGAGTTCTCCAAGCTGTTCATGTTTCCCCTGGGTTGAAAGGGTGGTCAAGGTTGGAATATCGGCCTGATCAATGAACGAGACCTGTTCGGGGCGGATCTTGGTCGATCTTGGGTGGCCGACCAGGTTTCTGACGGTATCGGTGGTGTCCCAGGGAATTTTTGCCAGATCGGTAAAGCGCTGCTGCTGCCACTCGGCGGACATCCGATGCCAGGGAGAGCCGTCCCGCCCCTGAAGAAGATAGGTGTAATCAGTCGGTAAAAGAACACTGGTTTGTCTCTGTTTGCCGTTCCAGATGATCTGATGACATGGTCTCCTGCCAAAAGAAATTTCGGGAGCTTTTTTAAGCCCGGTTGGTCTCGATTGTCCTACCATTAATATTGAGCTCATTTTATATCTCCTATCTCCAGATATATATCGGATATTTGGTCAAGAAATTTCACTTTCCGGCTTGCTCAAAATACTTGTTCATCAGGACCCGGCCGTTATATCCGGCGATCGCCCGGCCCATTGATTCGATCCTTGCTCCAAGGCCTGGCGCGTGACTGCCATTACCTGATTCAAAGCGGAGCAGGTCTTCGTGCAAACGGGCGGCGACTTTTTCGAACGCGCCGATAAAGCCGTTGGCTAAAAGATATCTTGAGAGTCTGACGATCGCTTCGTTGTTCCACATGTCATTGTGGAAGCTGGTGTTCCCCGCGAAAGCGACCGGGCCGAAATTAAGGACCGTTGGGTATCTTCTTAAACAGCCGGCGCCGCCATCAAAAGTTCCCATGACATGGACGCCGTTCATCGTTGCTTTCAAATAACTGGGGCCGAAAGCTTCGGTCCCCTGCGAACGATTGTCGAATGGGTTGGTATTCCCGACCCAACAGCCTCTTTTGGCCATCCCGGGAAAAATGAACCGGGCCCGGTCATAGCTATAGCCGGACAGGAAGTCGGTCGTGAACGATTCTCCCCCTTCATTGATCTTTTCCATTTGGGAGAGGAGGTTTTGCAGGGCGTCGATCGATTGGGTGTCGTCCTGATGAGCTAAGCCGCCAAAGAGCCAGAAGATCGGTCTCCCCAGTTCACGGCTGATCGCGCGGTAGGTTTCATGTTGATTTAATACGGCCGAAATCAAGTTGATCTTATAAGCGGTCGCCCGGCGGAGCGAAGCGAAAACTATGGCATTTTCCGGGATCGTGACGCCAAAGCGCCGATCAAGCCGGCCGTTTAACAGGCCAAACAAATGGCTTTCCTGGACATCATACGCGCTGACCAGTTCGCGGCGAAAATCAAGGTTACAGCAGAGCGAATCAATCATTGAGCGCTGTCCGAGGCTTGCCGGTTCCTGGCGCCAGTCCGGTGCGAAGTGATCAAGGGTCAAAGCGGTTCCCATCCCGAGCCAGCTCTCCACGTCAAGAGTGTCGGGGAATTCGGTCAGATCGGAGCAGTTGATCTCTTCCGGCAGAAGCGGTTTCGCCTGGCTGGAAAAAGCCCTCCGGGCTGCTTTTTCCTCCGCTTCGGTAACCATGGTGTGGATCGGGGAGACCGTGCCGATCTTCTCGCTCAAGCGCATTTCCACGTAAAGGGCGTTAGTCCTCTCAAATTGCTGGGCGCCGAAATATCCGTAAAGCTCTTCATGCGCTTTTGGATAATGGGCCAGGACCATATCACCGGTCGTCCGGGGTACGGTCCCATTTTGCGGCGCGTGGATCGTCGCGGCACAAAGCATCCGGGTCGCCTTTAAGGCCGCTTCTTTGGAGCCATATTTTTCTAAAAAGTAAAGAAAGAGGTTGAATTTGAAAAGAGCGGTATGCCCATCGTGGCCAATGACCAGGCTGGCTAAAGGTTTTTCTACTCCGGTAAGGCCAAGTTTTTGACAGAGCCTGAATCCCCCCTGGCCCAGTACCTGCATCTGGTCAAAATTTTCCTGGGTGTAAAAAGGAGGATAAAGCCGGTCGGTGACGCCGGGAACGCTAAGGCGTAGGGAGAGCAAGCCGTCGCCGCCGTTGCGAAAACCGGTGTAAAGCCAGGTTTGGACCGGGACCTCTTTGCGGTGCAGGGTCACGGAGCTGACCTCGCCAAGCGGGAGATAATCGGGATCTCGTTCCGGGGAGACGGTATATTGTTCGGTGACCTGCCGGTTCCCATCAAATGATTGTCGCCTTCTTATAATATGTAAAGGGGCGATGCAAACCAGTCCATAGCCGTCTCGTGCCCCATGCCGGGCGGCGGTCCAGCCGATCGTCTCTTCAATGATCCCCAAACCCCCGGCTCCGCCGATCGGTTTTTCTTCTTCAGAATTGAAAACTCCGATCACGCCGTTCAGGTCCAGCTGGCCCATGCCGGAGAGCGAGTGGGACGCTTCATCACCGTGAAGCCTGGTCAGGACCTCCGACGGGTGAATGCCGCGGACGCTTTCCATTCCGACATCAATGCCGACCCGATGATTTGGATTTTGCTTAAGCTGGCCTCTTTGGTGGGTGAGCCATTGGGAAATGTAGCTCGCGGCGTCGTTTTTGGGAAGAGCGGAGGGACGGAAACTAGTTCTAACAGCCATGTTTTACTTCCTTTCTTGGAAAAAATATTCTCTGAAAGGATTTCGTGCGAAGTTGAAAATAATTTCACTTTATTTCCAGTTGTGCTACAATCCGCTGTATGGCAAGCAAGAAGCCGATCTTCGCCGGTTTTGGCAAACCGGGCGAACAGGTCGCCGAAAAACAAGAGATCTATTATCTTTCCGGCAAGGGGACCGATCTTGGCTGTGTTCTCCTGGTACAGGAAGAGATCAAGAACCCTTCGCTTTTGGAGCTTGAGGTCAAAGGGCACATCAACAAAGGGGCGGCGTGGTCCCGGCTTCGCGTTGAAGTGTTTGATAAAGAGAGCCAGGAGATCCCCGCGACCTCGTTTGAAGAAGAATATTTGATGGAGGGTCTTTCTCCCGATTATTTCAAGCGCCTTGATTTTCCGATCCTCGGCATCGTCAAACATCCATTCAAGGTCCAGGTGATGATCGTTGGGCCGTCGGAAGCAAAGCTTGAGATCCGTAATGTCCATCTTCGCTAGGAGCTGGCCTTTTGTTTGCTTTATTGTTTTTTTCCCTCTTATCTTTTTTACTTCCTGCGCCAGGTCTGACGTGACAAGCTCCCCGCTTACCCCGGTTTCCGGAGATTATTCCGGTTGCGGTATCGGCGCTTTCACCAATGGCTTGGACAATCTCTCCGCTTTTCAGTCAACTGTCGGCAGAAATCTGGCGGTCGTTCTCTGGTACGTGTCGTGGGAAGAGCCTTTTCCTAAAGCCGACGCGGATAAAGTCGCCGCTAATGGGAGCGTTCCGCTGATTACCTGGGAGCCCTGGATAAGCGCTTCGGCGGAAACTCTTGAGGCGATCGCGTCAGGGAGCCATGAGAGCTATGTCCGCGCGTTCTTCCTGGGGGCAAAAGAATGGGGGAAGCCGCTCTTTCTTCGCTTCGGGCACGAGATGAACGGCAACTGGTATCCCTGGGATGGAACGCATAGTGGAGGCGCGACCGGCCCGGAGAAGTACAAGCGGGCCTGGCGTTATATATATAATATTAAAAAGTCTTTAGGGGCGGACAATGTGACCATGGTCTGGTCGCCAAATCATGCCAACCTCCCGACAGAGAGTTGGAACACGGTTGCCGCGTATTATCCGGGAGATGAATACGTCGACTGGCTGGGGATCGACGGTTACAATTGGGGGAACGGTGAGTGGCAGGAATTTGGCACGATCTTTAATGCCACGTATTTGTCGCTGACTGCGCTTTCTGCCAGGCCATTGATGATCGGCGAGTTTGCCTGTGCCGAAACCGGAGGAGATAAAGCCGCCTGGATCGGCGACGCTTTCAATAAGATGCGGAATGATTACCCGAGGATCAAACTTTTTAACTGGTTCAATATCAATAAAGAACGTGATTGGCGTGTTGAGTCATCCCCCACTTCCGCGTCCGCCGCAAGAAATGCCTTGCAAGACGGCTATTTTTTAGATAAGATATTGCGCTAAGTGTGTTTATCTGGCTAATTTGATTTCAACTGAAATTAATCCTTGGCCGTTGCGACATAAGGGTAGGCTAACTCGGGTGGCCAAAGAAAGGCGTCATTTTGAACTATAAAAGGAAGCAAAAAGGTCTTTGGACCAGAATAAAGCAAAACAAAATTGCTTACTATTTTATTGCCCCGACCGCCCTGGCCATGATCTTTTTGCATCTGGTGCCGATCGTGCAGGGGATGTATATGTCCTTTCTTGATCTTAACCAATTTACTCTCCAGCGGTATCTGCTTGCCCCTTTTATCGGACTTGAAAATTATTCCAAGGTTTTGATCGATCCCAACAGTCCGGTCCGGATCGGGATCTTTGAGGCGATCCGGAACACGGTTCTTTATACCATTTTAGTTACCCTGGGGACCCTTTCAACCGGCATGATAGTCGCTTTGATGCTCAACCGGAAATTTTTTGGCCGTGGAGTGGTTAGGACCTTCTTTCTGTTCCCCTGGATCATACCGACTTACGTGACAGGTCTCCTTTGGGGGATTATGTGGCTAAGAGAGGGAGGACTGATCAATGTCCTGCTGGTCGATTGGCTTCATATTTTGCCCAGCAAGCCGTCCTGGCTGACCGGGCCAAATACTCTTTGGGCGATAGTCATACCGACGATCTGGCGTTATTGGCCGCAATCGATGCTGATGCTCCTGGCCGGACTTCAGACGATCCCGGAGGAGCTCTACGAAGCGGCCGATATTGACGGCGCCGGTCCCTGGCGCAAGTTTTGGATGATTACCTGGCCGATGCTCCGGCCGGTCTGGTTCATCCTGATCCTCTTTGGTTTGATCTATAACACGTATTCATTTAATATCGTTATTATGATGTTTGGTTTCGGCGCCGGTTTCCCGGGTGAATGGGGAGATCTGATGATGACCAACATCTTCCGTAACTCATTCCAGCTTTGGAACTTTGGGACCGGGGCGGCCGCTTCGGTCATACTTTTGATCGTAATGATCAGTATCGTCAATGTTTGGTTTAAATACTTCAAACAGGCGGAGGAAATGCGCTAATGCCTTATTATTTAAAAAAGAGAATTACCGACATCATCATTAACATTGTCATGTTGATGTTTTTGGGTCTGACCCTTTTGCCGATCGGCTGGATGGTCTTTTCTTCGCTCAAGAGCTCGACCGATATCGCGATTGGACGGGTCGGTCTTTCCCAGACACTCGATGGCCGGCCAAAGATCCAATGGGAAAATTACGTCGATATGTGGAAAAACGTTAACTTTGGGCTCTATCTAAAAAACTCCCTTATTATCTGCGGCGCCACCATGGTGATCGCTATGCTCCTGTCAACTCTTGCTTCATACAGTCTTTCCCGGTTTAAGTTCCCGGGATCGGATCTTTTTAGCAATACGATTTTAGCGACGCAGATGATCCCGGCGATCATGTATCTGATCCCGCTATACATTATGTTTGTGAAGTTTACGGTAATGACCGGTATCCAGGTAAAGGGGACGTATTGGGGGCTTATTCTCATTTATTCCGCGTTCTTTACCCCATTTTCGATCTGGATCTTACGTGGATTTTTTGCTTCAATACCAAAAGAATTGGAAGAGTCAGCCAGGATTGATGGTTGTTCCGCCCTTCAAGTCTTTTGGCATATTGCCTTGCCGCTGGCGATCCCCGGCATTATTGCCACCGGAATTTTTATTTTCTTGACCGCCTGGGATGAACTGATGTTTGCCTGGGTCCTGACCAACGGGGATACTATGACCATTCCGGTCGGCATCCGATTGTTTGTCGGAAATTACCAGAACCGTTTTGATCTGATGATGGCGGCGGCGACCGTTGCGACCCTGCCGCTGGTCGTGTTATTCTTCTTTTTACAAAAATACATCGTTGCCGGCTTGACCGCGGGAGCGGTCAAGGGCTAGGAGGGGAAACAATGAACAACAAATGCTCCTGGAAAGTATTAATGTCGGTTATTGGGATATTTAGCCTGGCGATGATCGTTTCCGCGGCCGCTCCGGCCGCTCCGGCCGATCAGGCCTGCTTGACCGAAAAGCAAACGGTTTATACCGGAATTTTTCGCGAAGGGGCCCCCCGCAACATGAACTACATTAAGCAATACGAAAAACAGGTCGGGAAAAAGCCGGGGATGATCATGTGGTACCAGGATTGGGAGCAGTCGTTCCCAATGGAAGATTGTCAGAAGGTCTCCGAGTACGGGGCGATCCCGCACATCGTTTGGGAGCCGTGGTACTGGGGCGATCACAACAAGGTCCCCTTAAAGGATATTATTGACGGTAAATGGGACGAGTATATCCGCGGCTGGGCCAAAGGAGCGAAGGAATTAAATCAGCCGATCCTGCTCCGGATCGCCCACGAATTTAACATTGAAGGCTATCCCTGGGGGATAGTGAACAACGACAAAAACCACGAAACTTACATTAAAGCCTACCGCCATATCGTCGATATCTTTAAAAAAGAAAAAGCGGATAAGGCCAAATTTGTCTGGTGTTTCATGAACTATTCTTATCCCAGCGAAAACTGGAACGATTGGGAAAAAGCTTATCCGGGTGATAAATACGTCGACTGGATCGGGATTGACGGGTATAACTGGGGGACGACCCAGACCTGGAGCGAATGGCAGGTCTTCAAATATCTTTTCCGTGAGCAGGCGAGAAGAAGCCGGAAGCTCTGGCCCAACAAGCCGATCATGGTCGCGGAGTTCGGTAGCGCCGAAAAGGGTGGGAATAAAGCGGCCTGGATAAAGGAGATCCCCAAATATTTGGCGACCAGCATGCGTGATATCGACGCGATCATCTGGTTCGACCTGAAGAAGGAGACCGATTGGCGGATCAATTCCACTCCGCAAGCTCTTGCCGCTTATCGCGATATCATGAAGGACCCAATTTTTGCCTCGTCCGCGGCCGGCCTGTCTTCTTTGACGGTTGCGTCGGAGAAGATCGCCCGGCGGACCGCTTTTGCACCGCGGGCCGCCTGTCCGATCGCGATCGATGGGAATTTAAGTGAATGGGACAAGACCTATCCGATCGTCATGAAGGATGCTTCGTTCTTCAAGGAAGGGCTTGATTGGGGAGGACCGGAAGACCTGTCGGGGAACGTTTACTTAATGTGGGACGATCAAAACCTTTATCTGGCCGCGGAAGTGACCGATAGGATCCCGCTGGTCAACAAAAGGGTCAATCAGGACGTTTGGAACGGCGACGCCATAGAAATGGTCCTTGGGACCGAGTCGGCCGACCCGAAACGCGATTCCTTCGGCAAGGGAGACTATCAATTTGGTTTTGGCTCCGGTGACGGCAAGACGACCAAGCCGCAGATCTGGAACTGGCAAAGAAGAAGAAGTCCGCGAGGAGGTGAGATCGCAGTTAGCAAGGTTTCCAAATTAAATGGATACGTCCTAGAGGCGAAAATTCCCCTCGACTTTTTTACCAATGGGTTCAAACCGGCCGCTGGTCGAAAAGTTGATTTTGACGTCGCGCTGGATGACGCCGACGCGAGCGGTCAGCGCGAGAAGCAGTTGATCTGGAATGGTGATTTTTATTTCTACAAGGACCCCGGCGTTTGGGGGATCCTGGAGTTTAAATAACTTAGGAGGTTAATTATATTATGAAGCGTTCACTGGTAATTGTTACCTTGTTATTGTTAACCATGTTCTGCGGTTCCGTTATCGCGCTTGGTGGGCCAAAACCGGAATCTCCAAAAGGACCGGAAAAGCAGGTCGAATCGACCAAGCCGGCCGCGTTCGCGGAAAAAGTTTTCTTGATCGATGATTTTGAGTCCGGCAGTTTGAAGTCGCCGCGCGATTGGTGGATTTTTGATGTTAAAGCCGATATCGTGCCGACCGACGCCTTGAAAAACGGCGAGTCTCTGGATGTTGGAATGAAATCTCTTTCACTGACCGGTCCGGCCAGCAACTTTTACGTTGGAGGGATCGGCTCTTATTTGGCTAAAGAAGGGCAGGACCTTTCCAAATATAATTCCGTCCAGATCGATGTTTACGGCATGGGCCCCGATTCCGGCTCTTTGAAGATCGAACTCTATGACGACGACAATGGCAACTGGCAGATAGAACAGGACAAGACCAAAAACTATGTTCCTTTCTACGACGACAAATGGACCAACGAGATCAAGGTTGATTGGAGCGGCTGGCGGCGGGTAATCGTACCGCTCTCCGACTTCGTTGACGAGAACCCGGCGATCGGCGATGATATTTGGAACCCTCATCAGATCAGCAATTCCGGGGGACTTCTTCAGGTTCAGCTTATTTGCATCGCGAACAAGTCAAAAGGGAAGATAGGGTTTGACATTGACAACGTCGCGCTGATCATTGAGTAAGGATGAGAACTTTATTAATTAGCATCGCGGCTGGGCTTATTTTTGTAAGCTCAGCCGCCGCTTCCATGAAACCGTTTGCCGAGTTATGGAACAACCTCGCTTATTACACAACCAATGTCGAACAACAGGATTTTTCCGCTCTGCTTCTGCGCTACGAAGGGAAGGCCGGTTTTAATGTCGGGAATTCTCCCTTTGATCTTTACGGTGTTTATTACGGGACCGCTTCGCAGACCAGCGATTACTGGGACAATTCCTTGTTTTATGGCCTGGGAGCGAGGTTTCGCCCTTTTTATGATTTTAAACCGCGCGATTGGACAAATGAATGGCTCCCGAACGTGAAATTGTTCGTTGAATCGCTCTCCGCTACTTACCAGAAGAACGCGGCGGTAGCAGAAGCAGCCGGCCTCCCCAAAAATGATACCCGCTACGGGGTTGAAATCTGGCATGTTTGGAACCTCGACCAGCCGAACCTAAACGACTATTGGGGTGAGCTCTGGACCAACCTTGCGTTTAGGACGACCAGCTTTACCATCTCCGATTACAACGATTGGCTCTTTTTTTTCCAGCCGAAGATCGGCCGACACCTTGGCCGGGGGATCGAACCATATGTCAAGGCTGACTTGACCTATTCCAATAAAAACTATTACTGGCAGAACGTTGCCGCCTTCGGTGTTGGGATCAGGTTCGAGCCGTGGCGCAATACCGCCGATAACGAATCGCCGCTTAAAAAAGTGAAGCTCTTTGCCGAAGTTCTGTCGGTCTCATATTTAAAGGACAAGCCTGCGGCTGCTCAACAGACGGTTTCGTCCGATATCCGGTTCGGGATCGACATGTCGATCGGGAGATAAACATGTTCTTGATCGTTGGGTTGGGAAACCCGGGTGAGGAATACGCCCGGACCCGTCATAATCTTGGATTTATGGTCGTTGACGAACTGGCGTCCAGGTTAAAAATATCTTCATTTAAATCCAAGCACCGCTCTTTTACCGCCGAATCGATGATCGGCGAGCATAAGGTTGTCCTCGCTAAGCCCCAGACCTACATGAACAATTCCGGCCAGGCGGCCCAGGAGCTTCTCTCCTGGCATAAAATACCTCCAGCCAGGATGATCGTAATATACGATGATGTTGACCTTGAGACCGGGGTGGTCCGTGTCAGGGAGAGCGGCTCCGCCGGCGGCCATCATGGGATCGAATCGATCATGAACTCTCTTAATTCCGGAGCGTTTATCAGGGTGAGAGTTGGGATCGGCCGGCCGACGGTTAGCGGAGATGTCGCTTCTTATGTTCTGGGGTTGATCTCAAAAGATCAGAGTGATTCACTTGCCGCGGCGATCGAAACGGCCGCTGACGCCGCCCTTGAGATCATTAGCCACGGCCCGGCCTCCGCGATGAATAAATTTAATGCTTGATAAAGTATTAGCCGCGATCGCCGGGAGCGATCTTTTCCGCCGCTCCGTCGCCCGCCTCAAAAAGAACGAAAAAGTCAGTTTAACCGACCTTCCCGGAGGTGCTTTTGCCGCCGTTTCTGCCGCTCTGGCAAAGGATTTTCCGGTCGTGCTGGTCGTCGCTTCGACCGTTGAAAAAGCGGAAGGCCTGTGCCAGGAGATCGACCTTTTTATTGGCGGCCGGACCCTTCATTTTCCTCCGCCGGAGCTCTTCGGCGCCGATAATTTTTCCGAAACGGCGGGAGAGCGTCTTGGGATTCTAAATGAGCTTAGCCGCCGTAATTTGATCGTTGTCGCTTCAGCTCGGGCGGCAACGTCAAATTGCCAGCCTCCTAAAAGCCTCCATCCCCTTGAGGTCACTGTTGGGGGTGAGATCGAAAGAGACGGTTTGCTGAAAAAACTGGTCGACTTTGGCTATCGCCGGTTTGACATTGTCGGTGAGCGTGGAGAATTCAGTGTCCGCGGCGGCATTGTCGACGTCTATCCGGTCAACCTGGAGCGGGCGGTCCGCCTGGAATTTTCCGGGGATACCGTTGAATCGATCCGCTATTTTGATCCTTATTCACAGCGCTCAACCGAAAAGCTCGCCGCGGTGTCGGTCCTGCCGGCCAGAGAAAGCGCTTCGATCCCGTTCTTTAAGGCCCTTCCTTCCGGATCGCTGATCGTTTTGGCGGAGAAGGCAGAGGCCTCTTTTAAGGAGTTGGGGGAAGCGGCCCGTGTTGAGCTATCCAGTTTTGCCTTGCCGGGGGAAGAAGGGCTTTGCCAGCCGGCCGATAGTTATCTTGATCGCCTAGCGCTGGTCCCCGGGGAGGCGCTCCTGGTCAGCCGTCATCCTCATCGCCTGCGGGAAGAGCTTGCGGGACGCGCGATTATTGAAGGGAAGCTTTCCGGCGGGTTCGTGATCAATGGGTTAACCGTTCTTTCGGACAAGGAGCTCTTCGGCGAGCACCAGCTGGCGAGAAAGAAGCCGGCCGCCGCGAGAGAAGGGGTGGCGGACGAACTGTTATCCGACCTTAAATACGGCGACTTTGTCGTTCACGAAAACTACGGCATCGGCATCTACCGCGGCATGAAAAATATGGAGTTGGGCGGCGCGACCCAGGAATACCTGCTGATCGAGTTCAAGAACGCCGACCTTCTTTATGTTCCGCCGACGATGATCGGGCTGGTCGAGAAATATTCCGGCGGTGGCGAAGCCAAACCCCGTCTTTCCCGTTTGGGGAGCAATGAATGGGTCAAGACCAGAGGTCGGGTCAAAAAGGCGCTTCGCGATATGACCCGCGAACTGACGGTCCTCTACGCCGCCCGGGAGAAATTTCCCGGCGCCTCTTTCCCTCCGGATGACGTTTGGCAAAAGGAGCTGGAAGCAACCTTTCCCTATGAAGAGACCATCGACCAGGCTAAGGCGATCGCCGCCGTTAAAAAAGACATGGAGGCGTCCCGTCCGATGGACCGGCTGGTTTGCGGCGACGTCGGCTATGGTAAAACAGAGGTTGCCATCAGGGCGGCGGCCAAGGCGGCCAGCGCCGGGAAGCAGGTCGCCATTCTGGCGCCGACGACGATCCTGGTTGAACAGCATTTTAATAATTTTAAGGAGCGCTTTAAAAATCTCCCGTTTGTCATCGAAATGCTCTCTCGCTTCCGCTCTCTCAGGGATCAGAAAGCGGTGGCCAGGGGGTTGGAGTTTGGCGGGGTCGATATCGTTATTGGGACCCACCGCCTTCTCTCCAAAGATATCAAATTCAGAGACCTGGGGTTGCTCATCGTCGATGAAGAACAGCGCTTCGGGGTCGCGCATAAAGAGAAATTAAAACAGCTCAAAAAGAGCGTTGATGTTTTGACCCTCTCGGCGACGCCGATCCCGCGTACCCTTTACTTCTCCCTGGCCGGCTTGCGGGAGATCAGCCTTATTACTACTCCGCCGGTAGACCGCTCGCCAATCCGAACCTACATTTTACCCTATTCCGACGATGTCTTGCGCGAAGCGGTCGTCAGGGAGATCGATCGGGGAGGCCAGGTCTATTTTGTGCACAACACCATTGACAAGATCGTTGGACTGGCCGCCAGGTTGAAAAAATTGGTCCCATCGGCCAGAGTGGCGGTTGGCCACGGCCAGATGGACGCGAAAAAACTTGAAAAAACGATGCAGGAATTTATGGAGCGGAAATATGATGTTCTGGTCTGTACCTCGATCATTGAGTCCGGTCTGGACATTACGAACGTGAATACGATCGTCATTGATAATGCTGATCGCTTTGGCCTCTCCCAGCTTTACCAGATCCGGGGAAGGGTCGGGCGCTCGCCGGTCAGGGCTTACGCCTATTTGTTTTACCATCCGGAGCGGGGACTATCGGAGTTGGCGTTGGAGCGGCTTAAAGCGATCCAGGATTTTACCGCCCTCGGATCGGGTTACAAGCTGGCGATGCGCGATCTGGAGATCAGAGGTTCCGGGAACCTGCTTGGGGCTGAACAGTCTGGACATATCTATGAGGTTGGTTTTGACCTGTATTGCGAGCTTTTGGAAGAAGCGGTCAGGGAGGCGAAAGGGGAGAAGGTCTCCCCCCCACGAGAGGTGGAGATCGACCTGAAAGTTGAAGCTTCGATCCCGCCCGAGTACGTGACCGATGACCGTCAGCGGGTCGCGCTCTATAGGCGGCTGAACATGATCTCCTCGCTCGATGGGGTAGAAGAGATCAAAGGTGAGTTCAAAGACCGCTTTGGGCCGATCCCAGCCCCCCTGGAAACCCTTTTGCGGATCATGCGGCTAAAAGTTAAAGCTTTAAATAATGAGGTTAAAAGTGTAAAAGAAGCCGGCAATTTGATCAAAGTGGAATGGCAAAGCGGCAAGGCGAAGCTTTTTAAAATAACCGGGAAAGACATTATCTCGCTGGCGGAGAAGGCGCTTACTGTCGGGAATTGATATATTGCTGAACGATCCGTTGGTCGTTGACGATGACGAGCGGTTTTCCCTTGGGGCTTTTGATGATCAATTTGTCGGTTGCGACTTCAATATTGCCTATTCCAGAATCCTGCCGGGAGGTCTGGGTTAGGTAGTTCAAGACGAGGAGTTTAAGGATCTCCGGATTGAGCTTATCGCCCATAAAGACCTTCGGTTCGATAACAAATTCGGTGTGCTTGGCGGCAATGACCGACGCCTGCCCGCTCTGACGCCAGAATTCTTTTAAAGATTCCTCTAATTTTTCTAAAGCGCTTTTTTCTTCAGACATTAGGCTGTTCCTCCATTTTTTAACGCGGCCCTTTCTTTGACCAGTTGCGCCGCCAGCGGTCTAAATTGCGGGGCAAGAGTGGCCAGAGCTTCCAGATCGGTTGCTCCGGGGGCCAGGGAGAAGGCCGGCTGGTAGGTTGCCGGCGTGGCTTCTATGTCAGGGTGAAGATTAATGGTCGTTCTGGTGATCGCCGGGGTTTGTGCCGCCGCCGGTGTTTCCGTGGATAAGCGGCGGATGTAAACCCCGCCGTTCGAGCTTCTGGACAAAAGACTTCGAACATCGGCGATCAATCCGTCAAGCTTTTCTCTGGACAAGTTAAGGTGGGGCAGGACGCTTGTCTGTCTTTGGGCTTGGTCAACCTGTCCTATTCTAGATGTGATTGGCGGCATTATTTTCTCCACGCCAGGCGGCCGCTCTTTAATTCAGTTTTGATCGCGGCGGCCAAATAGGGCAATTCCCCTGGCTTCAAATTATGCTTCTCGACAAAATATTCAATGACTGTCCGGGCCTTTTCCTTCGGGTCGAGGAGCGCTTGGTCGTTTTTTACGACCGGTTCGCCGTCGATCCGGAGCAGGCCTAAAATGTCGATGACTTCCATCGACGATTTCAGGCCCAAAGCCTGGAGGTTCGGGCCGCTTTTTTTCTCTTCTTGTCCGTTATTTGTCATAGTTTGTTTGCTTGTCCGTTCACTTATTTATCGTTTCCAAATGGTAAAAACTTGCATGGGGGGAGAGGAAAAGGCTAAGGCAAAGGCACGGGCAAGGGCGGGACAGAAGGAGGGACAAAAGGCTGAAGCGAACGCAGAGCGTGTAGTATAATACATGTTATGAACAAGACCGGCCAATCATTTGAAGAACTGGTGAAAGTTGTGGCGATCCTTAGGAAGAAATGCCCTTGGGATCGAGAGCAGACCTTTGCGAGCCTTAAGCCTTTTCTTATTGAAGAAGTATATGAGGCGATAGAGGCGATTGACCATAAGGACTTTGACCACCTTTGCGAAGAGCTGGGAGATATGCTCCTTCATATAGTGATGCTTTCAGTATTTGCCAGCCAAAAGCGGAAATTTGACATTAATCAGGTTGTTAAAGTTATTACCGAAAAGATGATCAGACGGCATCCTCATGTCTTTGGGAAGGCAAAGGCTAAGAATAAAGAAGAGGTTTGGCGGAGATGGGAAAAGATTAAGAGAGAGGAGAAACGGTCGACGGTTTACGGGACAGGGAAAGGGATGTTGGATAGTATTCCTAAGTCATTGCCGGCCCTTTCCCGGGCGGATAAAATCCAGAAAAAGGCGGCTCGGGTCGGTTTTGACTGGGACGATGTCGCCGGCGCCTGGGAGAAGGTTGACGAAGAACGGGCCGAGATCGCGGAGTTGCTTAGGAAAAGCGGGAAAGCGGTAAGCGATAAGCAAAAAAGCAGAAAAAAGATGATCCGAGAGGAGATAGGGGATCTTCTCTTTTCTGTCGTCAATGTCGCGCGCAAGCTGGAGATCGATCCCGAAGACGCCCTCCAGCAGGCGAATAAAAAATTTATCCGGCGCTTTAGCGGGATCGAGGACGATCTCTCCGCCAGGCAAATGACCGTTTCCGAGATGGATTCGCTCTGGAAACAGGTCAAAGCGTCCGAAAAAATGGTATAATACTCTCTATGAAAGCCAACTGGCGCGTAATTACCACATATCTGATCGTTTTCTTGTTGGGAGCGGCGATCATTGCCCCCCTTTTCAACACGGAATCAAAGGTCACGGAACTTCCTTTCTCCAGTTTTCTTGATAGCTCTGACCAGGGGAAGATCAGCCAGGTTACGATTTCCGGCGACGTGATCACCGGGGAGTTGAAAGATAAGACCAGCTTTCGCACCCATGCCCTCAATTACCCAAATCTTGTCCCGATGCTCCGTGAAAAAGGGGTTTCCATTAAGGTTGAATCACCGGTCGAATCAAGCTGGGCCTGGAACCTGGCGATCCAGCTCCTTTTTCCGATCGTCTTCTTCTTTTTTCTCTGGTGGCTGATTATGCGGCAGGCGCAAGGGGCCAATAGCCAGGCGATGTCTTTTGGCCGGGCAAACGCGAAACAGCAGACCGGCAAAGTTACGGTGACTTTTGCCGATGTTGCCGGCGTTGACGAGGCAAAGGAAGAACTTAAAGAAATCGTTGATTTTCTCAAGAATCCCGCCAAATATCAAGCATTAGGGGCAAAGATCCCCAAGGGGCTGCTTTTAATGGGGCCTCCAGGGACCGGAAAAACATTATTAGCCAGGGCGATCGCCGGCGAAGCCGGGGTTCCCTTCTTTTCGATCTCCGGTTCTGACTTTGTGGAAATGTTCGTGGGGGTCGGCGCTTCTCGGGTTCGTTCAGTGTTTGAACAGGCCAAAAAACAGACCCCATCGATCATTTTTATGGATGAAATTGACGCAGTCGGCCGCCATCGCGGCGCCGGACTTGGCGGCGGGCATGACGAGCGCGAACAAACTCTCAACCAATTGCTGGTCGAGATGGACGGTTTTGATCCTAAGGCCAATACGATCGTGATCGCCGCGACCAACCGGCCCGATATCCTTGATCCGGCCTTGCTTCGTCCCGGAAGGTTTGACCGGAGGATCGTTCTTGATAAACCAGACCTTAAAGGACGGGAAGATATTCTAAAGATCCACGCCAAAGGGAAGCCATTTGCCAAAGATGTGGAACTGTCGGTAGTTGCCAGAAGGACCCCCGGATTTTCCGGCGCTGATCTGGAGAATGTTTTGAACGAAGCGGCCATCCTGGCGGCGCGGACCGATAAAAAAGAGGTTGGGATCGAGGAAGTTGAAGAAGCGGTCGATCGGGTGATCGCCGGACCGGAAAAGAAAAGCAAAGTTATTTCCGATAACGAAAAATCAAGGGTCGCCTATCATGAAGTTGGTCACGCGGTTCTTTCACAGATCTTAAAGAACACCGATAAAGTGCACAAGATCTCGATCCTGCCGCGCGGTATGGCCCTTGGTTACACCCTTCAACTACCGATGGAGGACAAATACCTGGTGACCCGTTCCCAGGCGACGGAAGAGATTACCGTTCTGCTAGGCGGACGAGTGGCTGAAGAAATGATCTTTAACGAGCCCAGCTCCGGCGCTCATAACGATCTGGAGCGATCGACCGACCTGGCCAAGCGGATGGTGACCGAGTTTGGCATGAGCAAGCTTGGCCCCCGGACCTTTGGCCGCAAAGACCGGCAGATCTTTTTGGGTCGCGACATTGCCGAAATGAAGGATTATTCGGAGCAGACCGCCGATGAAATAGATCACGAAATCGAGAGGATCATTTCTGAATGCCACGACCGGGCGAGAGCGCTTCTCTCAAAGAACCGGGGGAAGGTCGAAGAGATGGCCAAACTGCTCATTGAAAAAGAGACCCTGGAGAACAGCATCCTGGAGGAGGCGCTCAAAGGGCTGCAGGGTGACTAAGCTTATCGAATGCGTCCCCAATTTTTCTGAAGGGGCCGATAGCGGGATAATTGAAGAAATAGTTTTCGCTGTTAGGTCTGCCAAAGTGCGAGACCTCCACTCCGATCCCGATCATAATCGCTCCGTTGTCACTATGTGGGGGGAGCCGCGAGCGATCAAACAAGCCGCGTTTGAACTGACCGAACGGGCAATGCAACTTCTTGATATCCGAGACCACGCGGGAGTTCACCCCTATATTGGCGTGGTCGATGTTATCCCTTTTATTCCACTGCGAGATTGTTCAATGGCGGAAACAGCCGACTTAGCCAGAGAATTGGGGAATGAACTTTGGGAGAAATTAAAGCTTCCTGTTTATTTCTACGGCGAAGCGGCCATTCTCAAGGAACGTCGCGACCTCCCAATGGTCCGCAAAGGGGGCTATGGAGCCCTTAAGCAGGAAATAAACACTCCAGCGCGCTGTCCTGACGTTGGACATGGGCTTAACCCAAGCGCTGGCGCTGTGGCAGTTGGGGCCCGGGAGTTTCTGATCGCTTTTAATGTTAACTTGAAAGCCAGAGAACGTGACCTTTCGCAATCGATTGCCAAGAATATTAGGGAGAAAAACGGCGGCCTGCCGGGAGTCAGAGCGCTTGGATTAGAGCTTCCTAGCCGGGGCCTGACCCAGGTCTCGGTTAATATCGTCGATCATCAGAAAACCTCGCTCAAAAAGCTCTTTGACGAGATCAATAAATGGGCGAAAGAATATGAAGTCGAGATAGAAGGCTCGGAACTGGTCGGGTTGATCCCGGCCTCCGCTTGTTTTGAGGGGATGAAGGATTATTTGCGGCTAAATCGCTTGACCGAAGAAATGATCATTGAACATTACTTGTAAAGCTACTTCTTTTCCGGATGGTAATAAACGCGGTGCGAGTTTGGCAGTTCCTCGACATTGACGACAACCCCGCTTAATTCAGGATCGGCGGAGGTGGTCGGAGAAGGATGACCGAAAGAAAGCGTGTCCTCATTGACCACTGAAGGGAATGATCGGGATTGACCGTCTAATAAATTGCGACCGTGTAAGGCTACTTCCCTCATGCTTTCCCGATATTCATCAATAACCTGGGTCAGGATATCATATTTGATCATTCTTGTTTCCTCAAGATCGAACGCTTGAGGTTTTTTTTCTAAAAATATGACCAGGTGGAGCAGTTCGTTCATGTTCAATGTTCCGGCGGAAGCTTTAGCGGCTAACTTTGCAATGTTTGGCCGGATCAAACAATAGATTTGTTTTTTTACGGTCGAAACAGTGACCTTGCCTATCCTGATCATAATTAATTCCTTTCACTATAACTACAAGATTATCCAATAAAATATGCCGGAATTTCAGCTCTTGTTCCAGAATCGCCATATCTTTGCTATAATTAGACGATAATCGAGGAAAACAATGAGCGAAGAACTAGCTAAAGTCTATAATCCAGCCGAAGTCGAACAAAAGTGGTACGCTTTTTGGGAAGGGACTGGTCTATTCAAGCCTGCCGCAGGGACTAAGGGACTAGGGGCTGGGAAGACCTTTACGATTGTAATCCCTCCTCCCAATGTCACCGGTTCACTTCACATGGGCCATGCTTTAAACAACTCCATTCAGGACCTGCTGATCCGCTACAAAAGAATGAACGGCTTTGAAACCCTTTGGGTCCCGGGGACCGATCACGCCGGGATCGCCACGCAGAACGTGGTCGAGCGAGAATTAAAAAAAGAGGGGAAGAAGAAAGAAGATCTGGGACGGGACAAATTCGTCGAGAAGGTCTGGGAGTGGAAAAAAGAGTACGGCGGACGGATCACTTGCCAGTTGCGCCGTTTAGGCGCTTCCTGCGATTGGTCGCGCGAACGCTTCACGATGGATGAAGGGTTGTCGCGGGCGGTCAAGCGCCATTTTGTCCAGCTTTACAACGAGGGATTAATTTACCGTGGAAAGCGGATCATAAATTGGTGTCCCCGCTGTCAAACAGCCCTGTCAGACATCGAAGTTGAACACGAGAACAAGAACGGGTCACTTTGGCATATAAAATACCCGGTTGAGGGGAGTAAGGAATTTGTCGTTGTCGCCACCACCCGGCCGGAAACAATGCTGGGTGACACCGCGGTTGCCGTCAATCCCCGGGATGAACGCTACAAACACCTGGCCGGCAAGAACTTGATCTTGCCTCTGGTTGGCAGGCATATTCCGATCATCAAAGACCAATTTGTCGACCAGGAATTTGGGACCGGCGCCGTTAAAGTCACCCCGGCGCATGACCCCAACGATTATGAAATGGGAATGAGGCATAATCTCCCCTTCATCAACGTCTTAACCCCTGATGGGAAGATCACGCTTGGCGAATTTGGGAGTGATGAGGAGCGACAGGGAGTAGTAGGGATTGAAGGGATGGATCGGGGAAAAGCCAGAGAATTGATCGTTAAATTGCTTGAAGAACAAGGCTTTTTGGAAAAGGTCGAAGATTATCAAAACTCCGTCGGGCACTGTTATCGCTGTAAAACTGTTATTGAACCATATCTTTCAGATCAATGGTTCGTAAAAGTGAAACCGCTCGCCGAAAAAGCGATCGCCGCGGTGGAAGATGGCCGGATCAAGTATGTTCCGGAACGCTGGACTAAGGTCTATCTCCAGTGGATGACCAATTTGCGTGACTGGTGTATCTCCCGCCAGCTTTGGTGGGGGCATCAGGTCCCGGCTTGGTATAAAGGGGACGAAATCTACGTCGGTGAAGAACCGCCAAAGGGTGACGGCTGGGTTCAAGATCCTGACGTATTTGACACTTGGTTCAGCTCGGCGTTGTGGCCATTTTCCACGTTAGGCTGGCCTAATCAGACGGGTGACCTTAAAAACCATTATCCAACCGATGTTTTAGTTACCAGCTACGACATTATTACTTTCTGGGTCTCCCGGATGATCATGGCCGGTCTGCATTTTATGAAAAATGAGCCGTTTCATACGGTCTATATCCATGGCTTAGTGAAAGATATTCACGGTAAAAAGATGAGCAAATCATGGGGGAACGTTATTGATCCGCTGGAAGTTATCGACCGAGCGGGGGCGGATGCTCTCCGCTTTGCTTTTATTTCGCTGATCGCTGGTCAGGGGCAGGATGTTAAACTTTCCGAAGAAAAGATCACCGAGGCCCGTAACTTTGCCAACAAGATCTGGAATGTCAGCAGGTTTGTGCTTCTTAACTCACCCCCTTCCTCCCCCTCTCTTAACAAGAGAAGGGGAAACCCGCCGCAGGCGGGAGGGAGTGAGCTAGTTGACCGTTGGATCCTTTCTCGTTACAACTCGACGATCGACAAAGTTTCCGCCGCCATTGAAGCCTATGAATTTGGCGAAGCGGCCAAAACTTTGTACGACTTTATCTGGTCGGAATTCTGCGACTGGTACGTTGAACTTGCCAAGATCCGCTTGTATGGTGACGATCTTGAGGCTAAAGAAACAACGTTAGCGGTTCTGCTGACCGTTTTGGAAGGGACGATGAAGATCCTCCATCCTTTTATGCCGTTTATTACCGAAGAAAATTATCAAAGGCTAAACGGGCGGACGGTCGTCAAACCGGTGGAATCGCTCATGGTCCAACCATGGCCTAAAGCCGACCGATCATTGATCGATCCCAAGGCGGAGGAGGCGATGGCTTTTTCCATGGAAGTGATCAGGGCGATCAGGAACATCAGGGCGGAATTTAACGTACCGCATACCGGCGAGGTGGAAGTGGTCATTGTTTCGAATCGTCAACCGGTCGAAATGTATGTTAAAGCCCTGACCAAGGTCAGCAAGCTAACGATTGTGGCTAAACTTGACGCCAAACCGGCGCAATCAGCTTCCGCCACGATCACCGGAGCGACCATATACGTCCCGCTGGGAGGTTTTATTGACCTGAACAAGGAAGTTGCCCGCCTGACCAAGGAAAAGGAGAGACTTGCAGCCGAGATCATTAAAATTACCGAACGGCTGGGTAATGCCAATTTTGTTGCTCGGGCCAATCCGGAAGCGGTCCAAAAAGAAAAAGAACGTCAGATTGAGTATAGTGAAAAGGTTAAGGCGCTTTCGGAGCGGATTAAAGACCTGGGTTAGTTTTCTTCTACTTTTAGCGGTTCGGTTATCCTCTTGATCCTGGCAATTTCTAATGTTTTTCCGCTATTAACGTCGAGCGTGACGACCACGCCGTTAAAAAGTCCCGGGCCTTCCGAGGCTGGTTCCAGCCGTTCCGGCATTTGTTTGATTATCCGGCGCATGACCTGCTCTTTCTTCATGCCGATGATCGAATCAAGCGGCCCGGTCATGCCAACATCAGAGATAAAGCCCGTTCCGCCGGTCAAGACCCGCTCGTCGGCGGTTTGAACGTGAGTATGCGTGCCGATGATCGCGGAGACTTTGCCGTCCAAAAAATAACCCATGGCGCATTTTTCCGACGACGCTTCGGCGTGCATATCGACCAGAATCAAATTGGTCTTCTCTTTTATTTTGGGGATGATCCGCTCGGCTGCCTGAAAAGGGCAATCCATGCATTGCATAAAGACCCGGCCGTTCAGGTTGAGCAGGCCGAGCTTCGCCCCTTTAACGTCGATGATCAGGTGATCGTTGCCTGGCGTCCCCGGAGGGTAATTAGCCGGACGGGCCATTTTGTCAAACAAATGAGCTTTGTTGACGACTTCTCTCTTTTCCCAGACGTGGTTTCCCATGGTGAAGGCGTCAACTCCGGCGCTAAGGAGATCGTTATATATCTTTTCGGTGATGCTGAAACCGTGGGCGCAGTTTTCGCCGTTGGCGATTGTTACGTCAATGGAGTATTCGCTTTTCAGATCGGGTAGCAGGCGCCTGACGACCGCTCGCCCAAAGGCGCCTACGATATCCCCGATAAATAAAAGTTTGAGCTTATCTGGCGACATCCGAAGCCCTGATCTCCCGGACGACCGTTACTTTGATCTCGCCTGGGTATTCCAGCTCCGCCTCGATCTTCTTAGCGATGTCATGGGCCAGTTTGGTCGCCAGGTCGTCGGATATCCTGTCCGGCTGGACGATGACCCTGACTTCCCGTCCGGCCGAAATGGCAAAGGTCTTTTCGACCCCGTCAAACGAGTTGGCGACGCTTTCCAGCTTCTCCAGCCGCTTGACGTAGGCTTCCAGTGAATCGCGCCGCGCGCCCGGCCGGGCGCTGGAGATGGCGTCACAGACCTGGACGATGACCGCTTCTATGGTCTTTGGCTCGACGTCGTTATGATGGGCTTCCATGGCGTGGAGTACCTCCGGAGATTCTCCAGCTTTTTGCGCGAATGTTACGCCAAGGCGGACGTGCGTTCCTTCCACTTCCTGGTCGATCGCTTTTCCCAGATCGTGCAGAAGGGCGGCCCGTTTGGCCAGCGCGACGTTGGCTCCGAGCTCGGCCGCCAGCATCCCGGCCAGGTGGGCCATTTCAATAGAATGTTGCAGGACGTTCTGGCCGTAGGAGGTCCGATAATGAAGCCGGCCAAGCAATTGGATGATTACCGGTGGAACCCCATGCACGCCGGTCTCCATGGCGGCCCGCTCACCGTGCTCCCACATGGCGTTTTTGAGCTCGGTCTTCGATTTTTCGTACATCTCTTCCACCCTGGCTGGGTGGATCCGACCGTCCGCGATCAGTTTTTGCAGGGTAAGCCTTGCCGTTTCGCGGCGCAGGGGGTCAAAGCTCGAAAGAATGACCGCTTCCGGAGTGTCGTCGACGATCAGGTCAACGCCGGTCTTGGTCTCAAAGGAGCGGATGTTGCGTCCTTCCCGACCGATGATCCGTCCCTTCATGTCGTCGCTGGGGAGCTCAACCATTGAGGTCGTGGTCTCCACGACATGGTCGACGGCGCAGCGCTGGATCGCGGTCGCCAGGATCTCGCGGGCCCGCCGGTCGGACTCTTTCCTGACCTCTTCTTCGCTTGACTTGATCTTTTTAGCGACTTCAACCTCCAGCTCCTTGTCCAGCTTTTCCAGCAGTTCCTTTTTCGCTTCCTCCTTGGAGAGGGTGGCGATCTTTTCCAGCTGGACGATCAACTGCTCTTTGGCGGACAGCAAGGTCTCTTTGAGCTTGACCAGGTCGTCCTCGATCTTTTTGATCTGTTTTTCGCGGGTATCGATATTCTTCTCTTTGTTTTCCAGGTGATCTTCCCGGGACTGGAGACGGCGTTCCATCGCGGTCAATTCGTTCTTCCGCTCTTTGGCTTCGCGCTCCAGTTCCGCCCGCTGGCGGATCCCCTCATCCTTGGCTTCCAGGATCGATTCCTTCCTGATCCGTTCCGCCTCTTTCTTGGCCTCTTCGGTCACTCTCCGGGCCGATTCTTCGGCGATCCGGAGCTTTTGGCCCGCCAGCTGCTGTTTGATCAGCAGATAAGCGATCGCCAGCCCGAAAACGACGACCGCAACTATCACCACGTAAAACAATGAATATACCGACATAATTAAACCCCCTCTAGAAAATTACCGCTTTTTAATGGGACAACGATTTGCGAATCTCTCCTTCGATCTTGGCCGCGACCTTGCCGTTCTCTTTCAAATACTTGACCGCGCCGTCGAATCCTTGACCGATCTTTTCCCCGCCATAAGAAAACCAGGAGCCGCTTTTTTCGACCAGGTTCAGGTTTACCGCCTGGTCAAGGATATCGGCTTCCCGGAGCAGTCCCTCACCGTGGATCAGGAGGAAGCTGGCTTCGCGGAACGGCGGCGCCACCTTGTTCTTGACGACCTTAACTTTGACCCTGGTCCCGATGATCTTCTCGTTCTCCTTGATCTTTTCTCCCGCCCGGACGTCGAGCCTGACCGAGGAGTAGAACTTGAGCGCCCGGCCCCCCGGTGTCGTCTCCGGATTGCCGAACATGACCCCGATCTTTTCGCGCAGTTGGTTAATGAAGATCATCACGGTCTTGGACTTGCTGATGACCGACGTCAATTTGCGCAGGGCCTGGGACATCAATCTGGCTTGCAGCCCCATGACCGCGTCCCCCATTTCCCCTTCAACTTCGGCTTTCGGGACCAGCGCCGCCACCGAGTCGACGACGATAATGTCGATCGCTCCGGAGCGGATCAAGGTCTCGGCGATCTCCAGCGCCTGCTCGCCGTAATCAGGTTGTGAGATCAGGAGGTTGTCGATGTTGACCCCCAATTTCTTGGCGTAAGCCGGGTCCATGGAATGTTCGGCGTCAATGAACGCCGCCACGCCGCCGCGTCTTTGGGCCTCGGCGATTGCGTGCAAAGAGACGGTGGTCTTTCCTCCGCCTTCCGGGCCGTAGATCTCAATGATCCGGCCGCGAGGAAACCCGCCGACCCCAAGGGCCGCGTCGACGGAGAGGGCGCCGGTCGGAATGACCTCGACGTTCAACTTGGACGCTTCTCCCAATTTCATGATCGAACCTTTGCCGTAATTCTTTTCGATCTGGGCGATCGCAATCCCCAGGGCCTTGGACTTTTCACTGCTTTTCTCGGCGAGTTTTTCAACGCTTTTTTCGCTGACCATATATGTATCCTCCTTAAAAATATTCGAATGGGCCGTTAAATAATTGACGCAAACTCCCCCAAGATAAAGGCCTGGCAGCCTTTCCCTTGAAAGCTTATTATTTCAACTCCTTAAGTTTTGTTTTTACTACCGCGAGCCTTTCAACTCGCGGAACACGCGGTCATTTTTCGTCGATTTTTCCGCCTAAATGAAGCCACAGCAGGCCGAGCGCGGCGGCGGCCGATCTTTCCCTGATCTCTTCGCGCTTACCGTCTAAGTTTAACTCTTTCCAGTCAGTCCCGTCTTTACCGGAAACGGCGACAAAAACCTTGCCGACCGGGGCCGGAGGGATCGGGTCCGGTCCGGCGACGCCGGTCGCGCCAACGCCGATGTCGCTTTTAAAGCGTTTCCTGACCTCTTCAGCCAGGGCGACGGCGACGTCGCGGCTGACGACGCCGAACTGGCTGATGAGGGCGGGGGATACGCCGACCTGGGAAACTTTGATCCGGGGTGAGTAACAAACAACTCCGCCGATAAAAAAATCGGAGCTTCCGGCGAGGTTGGTCAATCGACTGGAGATCAGGCCTCCGGTCAGCGATTCGGCGACCGCGACGGTCAAGCGCCGCTCGCGCAGAAGTTCGCTTACCTGTTGGTCGGTATTCCGGCCAAGGGCCGCCAGGACCTGACTAAAAAAACCTAAGTTGTTTTCAGCTGTTTGACCAGATCGCTCTGCCATAAATAGGCGCCTCCAGAAAAAAGCGACAGCGCCACGGCGATCCAGAGAGCTAATCCTGAGAGCGGGAGATTCAAAATGATCATGAAAACCGCCAGGACCTGGAAAACGGTCTTCCATTTAGCGACCGGGCTCGCGGCAAAGATCTGCCGCCCGCGAACGCTGGCAATGATGAACTCCCGCGCGCAAAGCAAAATGACCGGAACAGGATCAGCTTTTCCTAAACCAGTTAGCGCTATCAATACAGAAATCACAAGGATCTTATCCGCTAAGGGATCGAGCAATTTTCCAATCTCCGAGACCTGATAATATTTACGTGCTATATAACCGTCAAGAGCGTCGGAAAAAGAGAGGAAAAGGAAGGTGACGGCCGCCAGGCCATATAAGCCAAGCAACAGAAATGTCACGCAGACCGGAACTAGGGCTAACCTCAACAACGTTATTTTATTCGCTAATGATATTTGATTAAATGAATCGATATATTTTTTCAATTAAAACACCGCAGATTAACCCAATTTATTCCTTTTCCTCAAACCATTAGAATTTTAACATAGTGGGGAGAGGCTGACAAGCTTAAATAACGGGGGATTTCCGCCAATATGCTAAAATAACAGTAATATGCTGATAAGACTGCAAAAATACTTGGCCGATTGCGGCTACGCTTCCCGCCGCCGGGCGGAGGAAATAATCTCGGATGGTCGGGTGAAGGTCAACGAGGTTGTGATCGATTCTCAGGGAGTCAAGATCGATCCGGAAAAGGATGAGATCAAGGTCGACGATGTTAAAATATCAAATAACAGCAAGAAAATATACATATTATTGAACAAGCCAAGAGGGGTCGTTTCAACCTGCGCGCAAGGAGAAATGACCACGGTTATAGACCTGCTAAAAGGGGTTGAAGGAAGATTGTTTCCGGTGGGTCGTCTTGACCGGGACTCTGAAGGTTTGCTTCTGATCACAAACGATGGAGAGGTCGCTTTGAAGTTGACCCACCCACGCTACGAGCATGAAAAGGAATATGATGTTGTTGTGTTAACCCCGCTTTCGCCCACGGAAATTGATAAGCTTAGACGGGGGATCTATCTTGAAGGGAAGAAAACCCTGCCGGCCAAGGTGATAGTCATTGATCCCAGGCGGGTTAAAATGATCATCAAGGAAGGGCGAAACCGCCAGATCAGAAAGATGATGGAGGCGCTGGGGAACGAAGTTGTCGCTTTGCGTCGGGTCCGAATGGGAGGATTATCTTTGGGCGACCTGCGGCCTGGGGAATGGCGATATTTGACGGCCGTTGAGATCTCCTCGCTTATCGCTTAATTTGTTTTTTTTCTCATATTTATTTTTTATTGAAATTATTTAATGAAAACGGGGATAATTATGCGATCTATGTTTAATCGCAAAGGAGAAAAATATGAATGTGTGTACGAGGGTTTCTAATTATGCCGCGCGGCCGGCGCGCCGGGTCCTGGCCGGGGATATCGGCGGCACAAATTTACGTTTGGCCGTGGTGGAACGAGGAGCAATCGAAAAGAGCGTCCGCGTGCCGATGAAAGAGTTCTCCAGCCCTCAAGCGCTGGCAGAAAGATCCGCCCTGGAAATTTCCCGGTTTGGGATCAATGACGTTGCCGTCGGCGGGATTGGCTTTCCCTGCCCGATAGACGAAAAAAGCGGCGAACCCTTATTCTCGCCTCCGAATTTAAGTTTTGGTTTTGAAGGGTTTATTGACGCTTTGTCGAGGGCGGCTGGGATGAGGATCTTCGGGTTCAATGACGCGCGTTCCGCCGTGATGGGGGAAGCGATGTTTGGCGCCGGTCGGGAGCGGGATGTCGTGATCTGGCACGGTATCGGCACCGGATACGGGTTCGCGATAGTTGACGGCGAGCAAGAGATCTTCCCCCGGGCCAATGAAGGAGGGCACTTTAAGGTCGTCAACCCAATCCTGGATCGATCCGCCAAAGAATGCGGCTGCGGCGCTCGCGGCTGTGCTGAAGCTTACGTCAGCGGAACTGCCATGTCCGAACATTATTTTCAATTAACGGGTAATCGCCTGACCGGAGAAGAAGTTGGCGCCGCTTTTCTTTCAAAGAACGAGGTCGCGGTCAAGGTGGTCCACCAGGCGATGGCTTATCTGGCGATGAATATTTCGACCGGCCACGCTTTGACGTTAAATGGTCTCCACGTTTTGGGTGGGGGAGTGGCGCAGATCGGTCAACCGCTGTTGGATACATTGAGAATAATGCTCCGCTCGCCGGGGGTCGTTTCCTGGCCGCGGCAGAATGATCTGGCCTCAAAAGTCGTCCTCTCGGAATTAGGCGACGATGCAGGTTTATTGGGAGCGGCTGTACTGGCAGAGACAAGGGATTTCTCGTTTTATAATCCCGTGCTATAATTTCCAGGTCATGTCAATAATCGTTCACAAATACGGCGGAACCTCTGTCGGTGACCCGGAAAAGATCAAAAAGGTCGCGGAGCGGGTCAAAAAAGCCAAATCAGCCGGGTACGACGTGGTTGTTGTCGTTTCGGCCATGGGACACACCACCGATGAACTGATCGAGCTAATGAACTGCGTGACCGAAAATCCCGACCCGCGCGAATACGACATGTTAGTCTCTACGGGAGAGCAAGTTTCCGCGGCCCTCTTGGCGATGGCCCTGCAAACGGCCGGTTGCCCGGCAATTTCCCTGACTGGCGGACAGGCGGGGGTTGTCACGGAAGATATCTATAAAAAAGCCCGGATAAAAGAGATCAGGCTGGACCGGTTAAAAAAGGAACTTAAAGACGGAAAAGTCGTGGTGATCACCGGTTTTCAGGGGATTGACAGCAAAGGGGACATTATAACCATTGGCCGAGGTGGGTCAGACACTTCCGCCGTTGCCCTGGCCGCCGCCCTAAAAGCTGACGTTTGCGATATTTATACCGACGTTGACGGGGTTTATACGACCGATCCGCGGATCGTTCCGGATGCCCGCAAAATTAAATACATTTCTTACGAAGAAATGCTGGAGCTGGCCAGTTTGGGCGCGCAGGTCCTGCACCCTCGTTCCGTCGAATGCGCCAGTATATACGACATGGTCATCCATCTCCGTTCGAGTTTGAAAGACGACGAGGGGACCTATATCATGTCGCCGTCCAGGATCGCTAAGGAGGCGGGAAAAATGGAAAAAACGGAAGCGGTGAGGGGGATCGCGCTTGATGACAATGTCGCCAAGATCGGCATTCTTAAAATGCCCGATAAGCCGGGGATCGCCTCCCAACTGTTCGGTGCGCTGGCAAAAGAGAAGATCAACGTCGACATGATCGTCCAGGCGATAAATTCGCAAGGGACCCACGCCGACATGGCTTTCACGGTGGAAAAAACCGACCTAAAAAAAGCGGTCGAGGCGGCCGAAAAGGTCGCCAGGGTACTTCATGCCGATAAAGTTGTCGCTGACGCCGACGTCAGCAAGGTTTCTCTGGTCGGGGTCGGTATGGTCAGCCAGCCCGGTACCGCTTCAAAAATGTTCGGCGCGCTGGCGGAAAACGGCATTAACATCCAAATGATCAGTACCTCCGAGATCAAGATCTCCTGCGTAATTAAGGCTGAACAAGGGAAAAAAGCGGTTAAAGTTCTGCACCAGGCCTTTGGACTGGAAAAAGTTTCCTAAATAGATGGTCTATATTCTGACGTTAGGCTATCTTCTGTTTGCGTATTTACTTGGGAGCCTCCCCTTTAGCCATTTTTTCCCGAGTAAGATAAAAGGAAAAGATGTTCGCGAGGAAGGGTCCGGTAATGTTGGGGCGACCAATGTTTTGGTTGTTGCCGGTCCATGGCCAGCGCTTCTCTCTCTGTTCGGTGATATTGCCAAGGGGTATTTGGCGATTGTGGGGGCCCGTTTGATCGGTTTGACCGATTGGGGGATTGCCCTGGCTGGTTTGGCGTCGATTGTTGGGCATGATTTTTCGGTTTTTTTGAGATTTCGAGGAGGGAAAGGGGTGGCGACAACCGGCGGGATCTTATTGGCGCTGGATCCTTTCCTGACCCTGGTGGTCGTTTTATTTTGGCTGTTCAGTTTTTTGGTCGTTCGTTATTTTATCCCTGCGACCGTCCTGATCATTTGTCTGCTTCCGGTCTTGCTTTGGCTTGGTTCCTGGGGGATAGAATACATAACCTTTGCCGCGGTGGGGGCGGTCCTGGCGGTCTATGTCCATCGTTTTGATCTCCAGTGGTATTTTAGCGGCAAAGACACTACGATCGGCGAGGCGTTGCGCAAGTTTCTGAAACAATGATTACCAGAGTGGCGTTAATATGTCGATAAAATGGACACAGGAAATGAGCGTTAACGTCAAAGAAATTGACGAGCAGCATCAATATTTTCTAGGGCTGCTTAACGAACTTTACGAGGCGTATTATTTTCATAAAAAGTTGGTTTTGGGCGACTCGATAAATAAATTATTAGCATACGCGAAACTCCACTTTAGCACCGAAGAAAAATATTTTGATCTTTTCAATTATGAAGGAGCGATGGAGCATAAGAAAATCCATCAGGAATTGTTGGGTAAGATCGCGGAATTTGTGGCGAGGTTTGAAAAAGGGGAGACCGATATAGTCGGTCAAATGGTCGAGTTTATGGAGACTTGGCTGACCGAGCACCTGATTATTATAGATAAGCAATATACTCGTTGCTTTAACGAGCACGGCTTGCGTTAACAGTTCGTTAGCATTTAACAACTTGACTGAATAATGATAGAATAGAGCAATTAATGACAGCGGGGCGTAGCTTAGTCCCGATGGTCATTGATTATAATAATTATGGAATCATCGGGATCCCGACTTTCCGCATTATATATAATTGATAAGTCGGGACTTGGTAGAGTGTAAAGAAGTGGACAGTGGGGTGAGGGGGGGCGGTGTTTGTTTATATTTTAAAGAGCTTGAAAAGTGGTCGGTATTATATCGGCTGCACATCGAATCTTAAAAGAAGACTTGCGGAGCACAACGCAGGAGAAACCAAAGGGAACAGGTATTTTAGGCCGTTCGAATTGGTTTATCAAGAAGAGTATAAGACCTTAATTGAAGCGCGGAATAGAGAAGCCTTTCTTAAAGCGCAGAAAAGTCGGAAGTATCTGGGAAGTCTGTTTATTGTCGGGGCGTAGCTTAGCTTGGTAGAGCGCACGGTTCGGGACCGTGAGGTCGGAGGTTCAAATCCTCTCGCCCCGATATGTTTACTTGGTAGAGCGTCCCGATCCGATCGGGAAGGTCGTCCGCCAAAGGCGGATCGCCCCGATATTCCCATAATTTTGGGTGGTATTTATAACAAAACGAGCTATCTTAATAACCGCGGGCCTGCTTCTCTTTAGTGTACTTGCTTTTGCCGAACTTTCAATTTGCCAAAAATTTCCAGCCGCGAAAATATCCGGTCGCGGACCGCTTCCATATAATTGCCGGTTGATCGACGGACACATCTGGGCCGGCGGACATCCCTTGGGCCCGAAAAAATTAGATAATAGTGATCGGCAAGTCATGTCGATAATGAATTTTTTGAAAGAGATGGGGGTCAGGGAGGTTGTTGACCTTGAGAATTCCCAAAACGCCCAAAAAAGATACGCGAGGCTTTTGAAAAAGGCAGGGATGTCGAGACTGCATGTCCCGATGAGCTCCTCCAAGGTGCCGACCAATGACGAATGGCTGAAGATCAAAGAAAAGCTGAAAGGCCCCGTCTACCTCCATTGCCGCTGGGGAGCTGACCGGACCGGAGCGGTTATCGCCCGTTATTTGATCGAAGAGAGCGGCTACGCTACCGTTGAAGCCTGGCAGGCGGTGATCAGCGGCGGGAGTCACGCCGGCGAGCTTGGCGGACTTAAAAGGAGCCCGGCGTACCGGAATTTAATATATTTCCTTGATCCGGACGCGGCCGGTCGCGCAGAATTTAAAGATTATTATTAAAAGAGCTTGAAGATTCCAAAAATACCTTCGCGCACAAACTGGATGGCGATCGCGGCGATCAAGATAGCGGAAATCTTAGTTAAGATCAGCGAACCGTTCTTCCCCAAAAAAGAATATATGTTGTCGGCAAAATGCAGGACCAGCCAGATCAGAAAAAAACAACCGCCGATCGCGCTTAAGGTTATGGCGTAACCGTAAGTTTGCAGCATGACCAGCGAAGCGGTGATCGCCCCCGGCCCGACCAGCAAGGGACAGCCGAGAGGAACGATCCCGACATCTTCTTTATGTTCGAAGTTCACTCTACCCCGCAGCATTATTTCAATGGCGATCCAAAAGAGGAGGATACCGCCGGCGATCCGGAAATCGTCCAAGGTGATGCCGAACAGGTCAAAGACCGCTTTGCCGGCCAGAATGAAGGCGATCAGAGTGAAAAAGCCGGTCAGGATAGAGGTCGCGAAGATCGACCTTTTTTCTTTCAGGCTTAGCCCTTCGGTCAGCCCCATGAAAAAAGGGAGGTTCCCCGGTGAATCGGTAATGATGAAAAGAGCGATCAGCGATTTTAAAAATGGAAAGAAAAAAAGCTCCATCGTTTAGCGCATGAACGGCGGAAGCTCGATGTCGTCTTTGTGGCTGTCTGCCGCCGGCTTGGGCTGGACCGGTTGGTTTTGCCGCGGCCGAATGAAAGAGACGCTCTCTTTTTCCCGGTTCAAAGCCGCTTTAAAGCCGGTGGCGATGACGGTGACGGTGACCTCTCCCTGGAGCTTCTCGTCGATCGTTGCGCCAAAGATAATATTGGCGTCGGGATCGCCGGCGTTGTAGATGACTTCGGCCGCTTCATTGACTTCGTAGAGGGTAAGGTCGGAGCCGCCGGTCACGTTGAAGATGATACCTTTGGCGCCGGTGATCGTCTCTTCCAGAAGAGGGGAGGCGATCGCTTTTTCGGCCGCCTCGACCGCACGATTCTCTCCGCTGCCGCTGCCGATCCCCATCATGGCGGAGCCGGCCTCGAACATAATGGTCCTGACGTCGGCGAAATCAAGGTTGATCAGCCCCGGTACGGTGATCAGGTCGGAGATCCCTTTGACCCCCTGGCGAAGGACGTCGTCGGCGATCTTAAACGCTTCAATGATCGAGGTTTTTCTCTCGACCACCTGAAGAAGTTTGTCGTTTGGAATAACGATAAGCGCGTCAACCTTTTCTTTGAGGAGGGCGATCCCGGATTCAGCCTGGGAATTGCGGACCGGACCTTCGAAGCGGAACGGTCTGGTCACGACCCCGATCGTCAAACAGCCTAATTCTTTGGCGACTTCAGCGATGATCGGCGAAGCGCCGGTCCCGGTCCCGCCACCCATCCCGGCGGTCAGAAAGACCATGTCGGCCCCCTGCAGGCCCAGCTTGACGTCGTCGCGGCTCTCTTCCGCCGCTTTTTGTCCGATCTCCGGATTGGCGCCAGCCCCCAATCCTCTGGTCAGTTTAGCGCCAAGCTGAAGTTTGTGGTCGGCCAGTGAAACGCTTAAGGCTTGCAGATCGGTGTTGGCCGCCCAAAACTCGACGCCAACCACGCCGCTGCTGATCATCCGGTTAACGGCGTTGGTCCCGCCTCCGCCGACGCCAAAAACTTTTATTGTCGCGAAACCTTGACCACCCATGTGCGCTTCTCCTTGTCAGGGAATTTAGGTAATTTTAACATACGGCCCCGAAAATGCAACGGGAACTGTGCTTATGATTTGTATTTTATGACCGGCGTTTCCGGGAAACGGACATCGATATATTCAACTTCGTTCCAGCGCCCGCCGATCAGCGGCAGGAGACGTTTGACGACGGATATCTTGGTCTTGACCTGCGTGTCCTGGCCAAGGTTGATTCGGAGGACGTCGTCGAGCAGGATGCTGATCCGGCGGTAGCTGCCGACCTCCAGGTTGATCCGCCGGGAGCCCAGCAGGCTGGCCAGCTCGACGACCGTGTCGTTTATTAAAAAAGAAAGCTTCGGGGCGATTCGTTTGCCGGCAACGATCTCGCCGGACCCCAGTCCGGTGATGACCGGGAGCTCAACGCTGTTTAACAAGTGAAGGTTGAGACGGGGGTCATTATTCAAAACAAATCCATCACGGTCCACGATGGTAAAGCGTCCGTTGACGACCAGGATCGCGATCGGACGGCGCTCTTCCACGCGGACCAAAACGGTGGCCGGAGGCCGGCGGTTGATCCGGTATTTTTTTATCGCGCCAACCTGGTCAAGATTTGTCCTGGCGGTCCGGAAGCTGGTGAAGAAAAGGTTCCTGCCGATCGGCAGGCCGCTTAATTCGCGCAGTTCTTGCGGACTGATCATGGCGGTCCCTTCGATTGAGATCTCCTGGATGTTCCAGATGGAAAGAGAGAGGACGTAGTAGCCGATGCCGATCAGCGCGATGGCGGAGAATAACAGCCAACGGAAGCGGTTTCTTTTTTTCTTAGAACGCGCTTTCAAGGATTTTAACCACCAGCTGGTCGAAAGTGATGCCGGCGCTTGCCGCCTCCGCCGGCAGGTCAGAGTGCTCGGTCATTCCGGGGAGAGAGTTGACTTCGGTGACGTAGGGGATATGGTCGTGGGAAACAATCATGTCGACCCGGGAAACACCGTGGCAGTCGAGCGCTTTGTGCGCGGCCAGCGCGATGCTTTGGGCTTGTTTGTAGAGCGGTTCGGGGAGGCGGGCGGGGACGATAAATTCGGTCAGACCGGAGGTGTACTTAGCCTCAAAATCATAGAATTCATTTTTCGGGACCAGCTCCAGGATCGGCAGGGATTGGATGTTCTTCCCCGTGCCGATGATGCCGACCGTGATCTCTTTCCCTTTAATGAATTCTTCGATAAAAAGTTCTTTGTATTCCTGAAGCGACTTTTTCAAGACCTCCTCCAGCTCCTCGCAGTTCTTAAGGATCGTCACGCCAAAGCTCGATCCTTCGGAAACCGGTTTAATGACCAGCGGGAAGGGAAAGATCCTGCGGATCTTGGCCGCTTCCTCTCTAATGTCGGCTTCCCGATCGATCGGCAGGTAGCGCGGGGTGGGGATGTTCGCCGCGTCAAAGATCCTTTTTGCGGCAAGCTTGTTCATGGCCAGCGCGGAAGCCAGTACCTTTGATCCGGTATACGGGATGCCGGCCAATTCCAGCAGGCCCTGGACCGAGCCGTCTTCGCCAAACTTCCCGTGCAGAGTATTGTAGACCAGATCGATCTTGTTTTTCTTGAGATCGGTGGCCAGATTATCGGTCAGGTCGAGACTAATGACGTTATAACCCTGACCTTTCAACGATTCGTAAATCCGTTTGCCGGAGCGGAGCGAAACGTCTCGTTCACGGGATCTACCGCCACAAAGGACGGCAATTTTGAGTTTTTTTAAGGATTTCATGCAAATTGATTTTATCATTGAAAAAAAGTATAATCAATAAATATGGCGCGCAAAATAACCCTAATACCCGGCGACGGGATCGGTCCGGAAGTTTCCACGGCGGCCAGACGGTGTGTTGACGCGACCGGGGTCAAGATCGATTGGGAGATTGCCGAAGCGGGTGCCGATGTTATTGCAAAATACGGGACCCCTTTGCCGGAAGCAACCCTGGAGTCTATTAGAAGGAATAAAGTCGCCCTCAAAGGGCCTTTGACCACGCCGATCGGGACCGGTTTCCGCTCGGTCAACGTTGCGATCCGCAAGGAGCTCGACCTTTATGCCTGCCTGCGCCCCTGCAAGACATACCAGGGGGTCAGAAGCCGCTTTGAGAGCGTCGATCTGGTCGTTGTTCGCGAGAATACCGAAGACCTCTATGCCGGGATCGAGTTTGAAGAAGGGAAGCCCGAGACCAGGAAGCTGATCGGCGAAATTGAGGCTTTGTCAAAGAAAAAGATCAATCCCGATTCGGGGATCTCGATCAAGCCGATCTCGATATCCGGGACCAAAAGGATCATTAAGTACGCTTTTGACTATGCGGTCAAGCATAAACGAAAAAAAGTGACCGCTGTCTCCAAGGCGAACATTATGAAGTTTACTGACGGCCTTTTTTACGCCGCCGCCAGGGAAGTCGCCAGGGAATATGAAGGCCGGATCGAATACGAAGAGCGGCTGATCGACGCGATCTGCATGCAATTGGTCCAAAACCCCGGCGGCTTTGATGTGTTAGCTCTTCCTAACTTATATGGAGATATTCTTTCCGACCTGTGCGCCGGTTTGGTCGGCGGGTTAGGGGTCGCGCCGGGGGCTAATTTTGGCAAAGAGATCGCGGTTTTTGAGGCGATCCATGGATCGGCCCCCAAATATACCGGGCAAAACAAGGTCAATCCGACCGCCATGATCCTTTCGGCGGTATTAATGCTGGATCATTTGGGAGAGAAAGAAGCGTCCGCGAAGCTTGAGAAGGCGGTCGCCAAAGTGATCGCCGAAAAGAAGAGCGTTACCTACGATCTTAAAGCCGATCGGAACGATCCGACCGCGGTTTCAACTTCGCAAATGGCCGATGCGGTGATCGCCGCTTTGTAGCGCCGCTTAATTTTTTTTCGCCGTTTTATTGTCCGTTTCTTTACTGGTTTCTTTTTTACTGGTTTTGGGAAGACCACTTTTTCTCCGGTATATTCTTCATAGGCGGCTTGCGAGAGCTGATTGATCAGGCGGCGGGCGTTATTTTTTTGGCTGAATCCCTGGGTAAAGATTGCTAGCACGTAATTGCCGGCTTTGGTGTAAACGATCCCGACGTCGTTTAAAATCCCGGTCAGGTTTCCGGTCTTATCCGCGATCGTGGTCCCGGGCGGGACCCCCTGCCATAGTCCCCAGCGATATTTCTGGTTGCGCATAAATTTAAGCATCTCCGCGGTGGAGGTTTCACTGAACCCCCGGCGCTGTTCGATCCTGGTGACTAAGTGGGCCATGGCCAGCGGAGTGGTCAGGTTTCGCCCTGGGAGCGGCGGTTCGCGCAACATGGTTGGATCGGCGATGACAATATCGTTCAACCCTTGAGATCGTAAATAATCGTTGATCGCGGCTAACCCCAAATTGTCGACTATCATCTTTGTCGCGGTGTTGTCGGAGTGCGTTATCATCAATGAGATCAACCGGCGGAGCGAATAGTAGCGTCCGCATTTGGTCCATTGCAAGAGACCTGATCCTCCCAGGCGGTCTTCAGCCAGATAACGAACTTTGGTATCAAGGTTTAACTGGCTTTTATCCGCCAAGGCGTAAGCGGCCGCCATGACCGGGACCTTGCCGACAGAGGCGGTCGGAAATTCAGCCGTTCCATTGACGGTCAGCTCCCGGCCTGTTTTAAGATCAATAAAAGCGACCCCGACTTTTTGGCCGTGATTCCTGGTCAGCGCGGCAAAGCGCTGGGACAATTCGGCATTGGCCGGTTGGCAGAATAGAATAACTAGTATTAGTAAGAGGGCTTGCCGCATGAGGAATAATTATAACACGCTCGGAAAGAGAGATAAAAATTGCTATAATCATTTGCAGGGGGTGGGTTATCATGCCGATCGTTAGAATTGAAATGTGGGCTGGGCGCGACAAAGAGACCAAAGCTAAACTGATCCAGGAAGTGACTAAAACCGTTTGTGAAGTCGCGAAGTCCCCGCCGGAAGCGGTTATCGTTGTGATCGAGGACATCCCGAAAGAGAACTGGGGCCAAAACGGCAAACAGGGGGGCTAAATATGGATCAGAGTGAACTATTAAAAAGGATCAATGCCGATTTGATGCTGGCGATGAAAAACAAGGACGAATTCCGCCTAGCGGTCTTGCGGATGATGAAAAGCAAGATCCTGTACGTCAATGCCAGAGGGGAGATGCCGGAAGCCGAGGCAGTCAAGGTCGTTAATAAATACGCCAAAGAACTGAAAGAATCGATCGAAGAGTTCGGCAAGATCGGCCGGACGGCTGAAGTGGAGAACACCGCGAAGGAATTGACCATTGTGCGGGAGTACCTGCCGAAAGAAATGTCCCCTGAAGAAGTGAAAGCCGCAGTTTCGCAAACGATCTCCAGCTTGGGGGCGTCTTCGATCAAGGAGATGGGAAAAGTGATGAAAGAGATCACCGTCAACTATCCGAGCATTGACGGCAAGCTGGTCAGCCAATATGTCAGGGAAATATTGAAATGACCTCGGTCTGGCTGGTCCTGACCGGTTTTATGGCCGGGATATTCAGCGGGTTGTTTGGCATTGGCGGCGCGACGATCGTTATCCCGGTTTTGGTCCTCGGGTTTGGTTTAAGCCAGCATCTGGCGCAGGGGACCACCCTGGCGATGATGATCCCGCCAATCGGCCTCTTGGCTGCCTGGCATTATTGGAAAAACGGCCAGGTCAATTTCCCCTGGGCGATGCTTTTGTGCGTCGGCTTTTTTTTCGGCGGTTTGATCGGCGCCTACTGGGCTAATTTAATCTCCCCCGATCTCCTGCGAAAACTATTCGGAGTGGTTTTTCTGATGATCTCTTTGCGGCTGATCTTTTGGTGATCAAAGGCGGACGTAAATTATCAGGGTCAGCGCGGCGATCCATAAAAAAATGTCAATTAATAACGGCGGGTCGGAAAGCAGGGTCTTCTCCGGTTGTCCCCCTTCGTCTCTTTTATAGATGAGATATAAATAACGAAAGATCCCGTAAAGAACAAATGGAATGCTGTAGACCAGGCTGTTTGTGCCGAACTTTGCGATCGTTTCCGGCCAAAGGGTATAAAGGGCGTAGGCCATGACGGTCGAGCCGGCAACCGCCGAGATCAGTTGGTCAAGCAGTCGCGGATTATACTCATCCAAAATTTGGCGGTGTTCGGCCGCCAGGTCAAGCGAGAGCAGTTCATGGCGCCTCTTGCCTAAGGCGATAAAAAGGGCGAGCAGGATGGTGCAGATCACCAACCAGGGAGAGAGGATAACATCAATTACCACCACCCCGGCGATCGCTCGCAGGACAAAGCCGGCGGCGATCGAAAAAACATCTAAAATTACTATATTTTTAAGAAAAAACGTATAACTGAACATTAGGACCAAATATGAAACAACTACCCAGCCGAAAAGGGAATTCAGCATAAATGAGATCGGCAGAGCGGTTAAGATCAGTAAAAAAGCGAAAAAAATGGCCAGCGAGGGAGAAACCTTGCCGCTGGCAATCGGTCTAAGTTTTTTGAGGGGATGTTTTTTGTCAAATTCCAGGTCTTTGATGTCGTTGACCAGGTACATCGCGCTGGAGATAGCGCAAAAAACGATAAATGCGTCAATGACCTTGAGCAGTGGAGCAAGATGAAAAAATTCAAGCGAGAATATTATCCCGGCGAAAACGAAGAAATTCTTGGTCCACTGCTTTGGCCGGAGAGAGAGCAGGATGGGGATCATGCTTTTTTGATCAGAAAAAGCTTTTGCCCGTATTCAACCGGCTTGCCGTTCTCGACGAGGATCTTAACGATCTTGCCGCTCATTTCCGCTTCGATCTCGTTGAACAGCTTCATCGCCTCGATAATGCAAATTACTTTGCCCGGCTGAACGCTGTCGCCGACCTCGACAAAGGGAGGGGATTCGGGGGAAGGGGAGCGATAGAAAGTGCCGACCATCGGGGAAGTGATGGCGGCAAGCCCGTCTTCTTCGCTGACGGCGCTTGATTTGGTCGGTGTGGAAGCGGTTGGGACCGGTTCCTGGGCGGCAATGTGAGCGGTGGAGGGTTTTCCCCCGTCGCGGCGGACATCATATTTGACCCCTTTTTCTTCGATCGACAAGCCGGAGATATCTTCTTCTTTGACCAGTTTGATCAGCTTTTTAAGAACGTCCCAATCTAACATAATTTTAGACCCTCCCGAGGTATTTGCCTTCGCTGGTATCTACTTTTAAAACTTCGCCGACGTTGATGAAGAAAGGAACTTGCACTACCGCTCCAGTTTCGAGGGTGGCCGGTTTTCCTCCGGAAACGGTATCTCCTTTGAAACCGGGAGAGGTCTCGACAACTTTCAGCTCAACGGTAGCCGGCAGGTCAATGTCTAAAACCTCTTCGCCGTAGAAGGAGACGTTGCAGACAAACCCTTCTTTTAAATATTTGCTTTGGTCTCCGATCTTCCCTTCAGGGACGGTGATCTGTTCAAAAGTGGCCTGGTTCATAAAATGAAAACCTTCGGTGTCGGAGTAGAGGAATTGCATCGGCTGGTACTCGATCCTGGCCCGTTCAACTTTATCGTCAACATTGAAGGTCCGTTCAATGATCGCGCCGCTTCGCAAGTCCTTGAACTTGGTCTTAACCCTGGCCTGCTGGGCCCACTTGATGTGGTTGTACTCAAGGCATTTGTAGATCTTGCCGTCGATCTCCACGGTCGTGCCGGGCCTGACTTCGGTGATTGATATTGCCATAAAGGAATTAAAATTATACCAAGCTTGACGGTCAATTTCAAGTAAAGTAGAATTGAAACATGATCTTTTTGCTTGTTCCGACTTGTTACCTCCTCGGCTCGATCCCTTTTAGCTTTATTATAGCCAAAATATGGGGGGTCGATCTCCGCCGCGTCGGCTCCGGGAACATCGGAGCGACCAATGTTCTCCGTTCCGCCGGCCTGATGCCTGGAGTATTGGCGTTTTTTTTCGATTTTGCCAAAGGATGGGGAGCGGTTTTGCTCGGCAGTTTGGTAAGCGGCGATCCATTGACCATTATTCTTCTGGGGTCGGCCGCTTTGCTGGGGCACACTTTTCCCGTTTTTCTTAAATTTCGCGGCGGCAAAGGAGCGGCGACCGGTTTTGGGATATTGGCCGGGATAACCCCGGACGTCTTTGGCCTCGCCCTTCTATTGGTCGCCATTATTATTTACGCGACCAGGTATGTTTCGCTCGCGTCAATCATTACCCCATGGTTTACGGCTTTATTAATGTATTTAATGGGCAAACCGGCTCCGTATTTGTACCTGACCGTTGCCGCCGCGATCTTTATTTTAGTTCGCCATCTTCCCAATATCAAACGGTTGATAAACGGGACCGAGCCGCGGATTGGAGAAAACAAATGAAGGTTGCGATCGTCGGCGCCGGTGCCTGGGGGACGACCCTTGCTTTGTTATTCGCGGAAAATAAATACCCGGTAACCATTTGGGCGAAGGAGGAAGAGGTCGCTCTCTCGATCAATGAGTCGCGTGAGAACAAGCTTTTTCTTCCCGGGTTTCAGCTCCCCGCTTTAATTGAAGCATCGCCCCGCCTAACATGCCTGAAAGACGCTGACCTTTCCATTTTTGTCGTTCCGACCCAGTACCTAAGGAGGGTGGTCAAAGAAGCCAAAGGGATGATCAACCGAAAAAGCTTGATCGTTTCCGCGGGCAAGGGGATCGAAGAAGGAACCAGGTGTTTGCCGGCTGAAATAATCAGCGATGAGCTTGGTGGAGCAGAAGTAGCGGCGCTTTCCGGACCGAATTTGTCAAAAGAGATTGCCAAAGGACTTCCGGCGGCGGCGGTCGTTGCCGCGGCTAACATTAGTACGGCGGCGGCGGTCCAAAAACGCCTTATTTCCCAGAGGTTTAGAGTTTACACCAACGACGATGTTGTAGGGGTCCAGCTGGGGGGAGCCCTAAAAAACGTGATCGCCATCGCTTCGGGGATCGTAGATGGTTTGCGGCTTGGAGATAACGCGAAAGCGGCGATGCTGGTTCGTGGGCTTGCCGAGATCACCAGGTTGGGGGTGGCGATGGGAGGGAGAAGAGAGACTTTTGCCGGATTGTCCGGCATGGGGGACTTGATCACAACCTGTTCCAGCCAAATGTCGCGCAACCATCAGGTTGGCCAGAGCCTGGCCGAAGGAAAAAATATCAAAGAGATCCTGGCTGGGAAAAAGGAGGTCGCGGAAGGGGTGGCGACTTCCGCTTCAGCGCTTGCGCTGGCCAGGGAATTTCGGGTTGAACTGCCGATCACCGAGCAAGTGTATAACGTAATTCATCAAGGCAAAAAGCCTTATGACGCGATAGCTGAATTAATGAACCGCGACGCTGCTTCCGAAATATCCTAATGGATTAGTTTGGCTTTTTGTTCCGCGCTCTTTTTTTCCAATTCATCCTTCGGTTTGTTCATTGAGTCTAAAAATTCCTTGGTCACGATATGGGGGGTGACAAAGACCAGAAGCTCGTTTTTTTCCTTGGTGATGACCGACTTCCGGAAAAGTGAGCCGACCAGCGGAATATCCATCAAAAAAGGAACCCCGTAATCAGTCTGGACGTCTTTGTCTTTGGTCAGTCCGCCGATGACGAAAGTTTGACCATCATTGACGACGACTTCGTTCTTTGTTTCGGTCGTGTTTTCCTGCGGCAGGTCGCCAACTACCGACCCCTCGCTGACCTTAGGGGCGACCTTCATCCTGATCAAACCGTTCTTGGAAACATTTGGAGTGATGGAGAGCGATGTTCCAACGGAAAGAAAGTTGACTACCTGGGTGGTGGTCGTGTCCGAGATAACGGTCGTTTTATAGCCGTATTTAGCGCCAATCAATATTGTCGCTTCCTTGTTGTTCATGGTGGTGATCTTAGGCGTGGCGATGACATTGTAATTGGTGTTGGTGGCCATGGCGGAAAGATAGCTTTCCACGTTCACGTCGGTATATGCCTTAAAGATCTGGCCATAAAGCCCCTGGGCGGGGTTGTCGGTCGGACGGCCGGACAAGTTCTTGGTCTGCACCACGTCATTGGCGTTGGTGGCCTTGGTCGCTTTGATGTCAAGCCCCAGATTGGCGTTGTTGCTGGAGCGGATCTCAATGATCTTGGCTTCGACCATGACCTGGATCGGCGGCACGTCGAGCTCCTTGATCAATCGCTCGATCCGGGGGAGGTAATCCGAAGAAGTTTGGACGACTAAAACGTTGTAAGCGTCATCGGCGGTCACGGTACTGCCGGCCGGCAGAATGGTGGTCAGCGTGGTTTGGAGATCGGTCGGTTTGGCGTTGGCCAGGTAATAGGTGCGCATGATCTTTTTGGTCGAGACAAAGATCGTCCCCGATTCTTCAAACCAATCCAGCCCTTTGGTCCGCAAGACCGCCTCAAGACCTTCCTTCGGGGCGATACCGGAAAATGTGACCGTGACCTTTCCAGTGACGTCGTCCGCCGCGACAATGTTGACCTTGGTCGCTTTGGCGAAGATCTGAAGGACAGATTTTACGTCGGCATCCCTCAAATTTATATATACTTTTCCCTTGCTGATACTGACGTTCTCCATCTCTTTAGCCGGGACCGCCGATCCACCGAGCAGACAGAATAGAAGCGTTAAGCATAGTATCGTGGCTCCAAAATTGTTTTTCATGTTATTTTTCCTCCATTTTTAAGGTTTTTTCCGATGATCCTTTTCGAATTACGACCCGATCTTTATTAATAGCGACGACTTTCCATCCCATGATCGATCCACCGACCGGAATCGCCTGGCCTGAAATAAAAGCGACTTTCATATCCGCGTCCCACCAGATCCCTTCCAGTTTTGGGAGGGGAACCGCCTCCTTTGGTTCCGTGGAAACGGGCTTGGCGGGAGCGGCTTCGCCTACTCCCTTGACTTTGATCCTCAACGCGAATGGGTCGACCAGCTCTTTTTCTTTTTCCGCTTCTGGTGATGGCGGGGGTGGGAGTGTGGGTTTTGGAGCGGCTTCCGTTGTGCCGGCTACCGTTTTTTCCGGAGCGGGGGTTTGCATGACAAGATGAGCCGCCGGTGCAGTTTTTTGCTGTTGAGGCTGTTTGATGAAAGGGAAGGCGCCCGGCCAATAAGTATAGGCCGCGTAAAACACGGAAGCGATCAAGGCAATTGATAATATTATTATTCTCATGTTTCGCTCACTCGCTTCTTTTTAGTAATAGGCCGTTACAGTCATCTTGACATCAAGTATCGGGTCGACCGCTCCATTGGAGGTGCAGTCAAGCACATCTATTATAACCATCATTGGGAGTTCGTTCAAATAGACCATGAAGTCATAGAGGTTTTTATATTTACCGGTGCAGGAAAGGCCAAACTTCAGGTTCCCTTGTTCCTGGCCAAGGATCGGACGGACCGTGATCAGGTTGAGCTTTGATTTGGTCGTAACATAGGAGATGTTCTGCAGAGCTTGCAGGGCCCGGGTCTGGCGGGTGTTTGAGCTTTCGTCGTATATTATCCCCACTTTTTTTTGCAATGTTTCCAGGATCCTGATCTTTCCTTCGGCCACCCGGAGCTCCATGCGAAAGTCCCGAAGCTTGTCTTTAGAGCGCTTAACCTCCTGGAGGATCGGAGAAAAGAAAAGGTTGTCGAAAAAATAAATGGAGATGAATATCGCCATGACGATGAGCAGGTTCTTTTCCCTGTTTGACAATTTAAAGATAAACATTATCGCTCCTTGATTATTCCGACGATCTCGAAATTGAACGATTCCAGGTTGTATTGATAGTTTTTTACCGCCTGGACCAGCTGGACGTCTTCGAGGACCGGAGAGGCCGAAAGGGCCAGGACAAACCGGGAAAGGGTGTTTTCCGCCGAGTCGCCGTATTTAAAGGCGGTCCCCCAAAGGTGGATGCTGTTAATGGTCAGTTTAATGTTGTTGATAGTGACGCTGTTCGGGATGAATTTACTGATCTCTTCAAAAACCCTCGGGATCTGGGTCCGTTTATCTTTAAAGGAGGTCATCATCAGCTTTTTTTGTTCTTCTTCGGCCGACGCCTTTTCGATCCGGTCAAACTGGGTTAGCCGCGGCTTGTAGAGGCTTAACTTGCTGTTTATGTAATTGATCTCCTGCAGGAGGGTGACCGCCTGGATCCAGAAGATAAAATAGATGGCGGCCAGTACCCCAAAAAAAGCGGGGAACAAAAACATCGGCTTTAATAATTTGCTGGAGATCAATTTCCAGCGGTTTTTTACATCTTCCGGCAGAAGATTGATCTTGTTTTTGCCGGCCAGCGCCGCGCCGATCGCGGCGGAGATCCGCGGATTGTGATCAAACTTGAGTTTTGGGGTTTCAATTGGGATCCCCAGCCCGGCCTCCAGAAATTCCTTGAAATTTGGGGTAAGCGAACTCCCGCCGGTCAGGATAATTTTATTGACGGTTGCTTCGCCGCTCTGCCCCTTGTAATACTCAATTGTGCGGGCGATCTCGTTCAAGACCTTTTCCAGAGCGGGCCTAACCATCGCTTGAAGCTGGGCGATCGGGATGTCTCGAACTTTGGGATAATTTTCAACGCTTATTGGGATTCCCTGGCTGATCTTTATTTTTTCGGCTTCGTCCTGGGAAATTTCGATCTTTCCCTCGGCGGAGACCAGGATCCCCGACATCGCCAGGGTGATCGCGTCACCGCCGATCGCCAGCTCGCGGTTGAACTCAAAGATCCCTTTGCGGAAAATGCTGATATTGGTGCTTCGTTTTCCCAGGTAAATGACCGCGACCAATTTATCGGCGCTTTTCGCCAGTTCTTCCTGATAGAGTTCTTGCAGGGCGAGCGGGAGAACGTTGATGCCGGCCAAATTTAGGCCGGCTTTGGATAAAATATGCTGATACTGATGATACGTTTTAGTGCTAAGGCAAGCGGAGACGTAGTTGGTCTTTTCTCCGGCCGGGGTCTTTTCTTTCGGGAGAGGATAAAAGTCGACGATCGCTTCTTCGATCGGGAAGGGGATGTCCTGGGCGAACTTCCATTTGATCGCTTCCGCGACTTCCGATTCTCCGACGCCGACCATAGGGACCAATTTGACGGCGGTTACTTCGCCTCCGGCGACCACATAGGCTTCAGTGGTTCTGATGTTGTGGGTGTTGAGAAGTTTGCGCAGGGCGTCGGCTTTAGCGTTTTCAATTTCGGGGTGTTTATTCAAAAGCTCGGCGGGAATTTCGGTAATGCCCCAGTTCTTTACGGTCGGGCCTTGTTCAGTAATTTCGACCTCGACCACTTTAACTGAACTTACACGGAGGTCAATCCCTAAGGCTGATCTTTTCCACGGCATTTACGGTAATTATATCGGAAAAGGGACGATTGTCAATTCGACATCCGGCTGGTTTTAGTAGATCTCTTCCCAGCCGGTCACGTCGATACTGGCATCGGTTGTGGCGGGGAGACCGGAAATGGCGTCATAATCGACTACGGTGCCGCTTAGGGTGATCGTGCTGTTGTTGCCGATGCTGTCCAGGAACCCGCCAATGATGTTCCCGGTAAAGTTGGCGTTTTCCCCGATATCAACTGATGTGCCGGCGTATATGAAACCGGCGATGTCGCAGTTGTTGTTGATGTCAACGTAACCGGGGGTCAGGAAGGTGGTTCCTCCGCCGACCGTGACGGTGCCGGCCTCCAAATTATTATTGATCGAAATGCCGATCGAAGCGAAAAAGAGACCTCCCGTCCCGATCTCGACGTTGTTGTTGATGGTGATCGTTCCGCCGGAGATGAAAGTTGTGTTGTCCCCGATGTTGACATTGTTGTTGATCGTGATATTGCCGGAAGCGACAAACTTAGCGTTATTTTGAACAGTGGAGTTTTGGCCGATTATTAAATTGCCGTTAACATAATAAGTTCCGCTGATGGTGCCGGATAGGGTCCGGTTTAGGGGTGGGAGGGCTTCCGCACTGGCGATCTCCGCGTCGTAATAAGTCGTATCAAGGACCGGGAACCCTTCCGGGGTCGCTTCATACGGACTGGCGACGCCGGCGACCTCGCTGGTTGAGCCGTCGATCCAGCCGGTGGCCAATAGATCACCGTTGACATCAACGTTGCTTCCCAGGTCGACATCGGAATTTAAGAAAATGTCTCCGTTGATGACGACGTTGTTCCCTATGTCCGTTTCATCATCACCGATCGCGGTGCCGGCGAAATATAGTGAATAATTAGCCCAGCCGCTTCCTATGGACCTGCCGTATGACGGCCTGATGATCCGAATATAGGTTGTTCCCTCCGCGGTTAGGACGGCGGTGACGGTTACGACGATGGAATCCTTGGATGCGCTGGATGTGGCGATTGAAAAATAACCGCCGTTAAAAGCCTTTGTTTCAGGGAAAGGGGGATTTGACCAGTCCAGGTCCTGGCTTAATAGCTTGAAATAATATTCCTGGCCGGTGTTGGCGATATAGAAGGTCTTGAGGGAATAATAGCCCCTGACCGCCAGGGAACTGCTGGAGTAAAAGAGGGAACTTAAGGAGATGACCAGCATGGTCATTGTCAAAATGATAAACATTACCGCAACCAGAGTTACTCCGCGTCTATTCATAGTTTTTTTATCCTTATTTTAGCCGACGATTCAAGGACTACTTTGCTATTTTCCCTGACCATGGTCAAACGGATCCAGATGGAGCGGACCGCGTTCATGTTTGAGGCGTCGGTCCCGTCCTCTTTCAAATAGCGGAGATACAGCCCGCCGGGAACGGTCAGGTTTCCGGCGAGAATATCGTTGTTCCGTTTAAGATAAGCGCCGTCCTGCGCGAAGGTGATCTCATTTCCCTGAACGTCACGAATGGTCACCTGCGTTGTGGTGTAGACGATGATGTTGACGTTTTTATCGGCCAGCCTTAGCTCCCTGGTCATTCGGCTCATCGCCCCGGTTGCTTCGGAGAGGAGCTCTTTTTGCGTGCTGAAAAAGAGCCAGGAGTTGATACTTTCCTGGATAAAGATCGCGATCCCGGAAAACATCAGGCCGAGAAGCGTTATTACAATGATGCTTTCAATTAAAGAAAAACCTTTTTTCATGTTAGTAATTGGCCCTGATGACCGCGAGCTCAAGCGGGCTCCCCAGTCTGGGATGACGGATCAAAACGGCGACTTTTTTATAATCAGTCGGTCCGGTGACGCTGGCGTTGAAATCTGCGGGAGTGGTGTAGTTGAAACTGATCTGAAAAGTGTACTGATTCAAGTCGCCGGTAAAATTAGTCTGCGCCTGGTTGGTTACCAGGGCAAACGACCCGCCGAGCGTTTGCTCCAGCTTTTCCGCCGCCAGATATTGGGCGACGGTGTAGATCTCGGCGGTCGAGCCTTTCAGCCCGGTGGTGATGTAGATCGTGATCAAGGAATACATGACTATCCCCAGGAGAGCGATGGCGATGACCAGTTCAATTAAGGAAAAGCCTTTTTTCATCAGTCGTGAATTCTCCCGGTGTTTGGGGTGATGTAAATGTTTTTGGTCCTTCCCTGGAAGCTTAAGGTGATGGTCGCTTCAGAAGAAACCGCGGCCCCTCCTTTGTTGATGTAGGGAGCTCCCAAAGGGTTGAACTCAACCTTTTTGCCGCCAGTGATATTTATAACCGAGATCTCAACCCCGTTAAAGACCTGGGCGAGATTGACACTAAATGGTCCTCCAGAGGGGTCGGCTATGATGGAATCGGTCGTCCCGTCGGTTTTGTAAATGGTGTATGAATTGTTCGGCGCCGCTTCAAAAGTGACGCCGTACCATTCGGTCATGACTTGTGCCATGTTCCTGGCGTAGGAGAGGTCAAAAGCGACTTTTTTTGCCGCTGAGTCGAGCTTGACCCCGCGATAAGGGGTAATGGAAATAAAAGTGTAGGTCGCGACGATCACCATAACGACCATGACGATGATCAGTTCGATTGTCGTAAATCCGGATCGGATGCGGCGCGCTGGGCGCTGTGACTTCATTTAGCATGAATTCTAGCATCATGATGGGTAAATTCAAGCGGGTAATTGTTTACGGAAAAAATGCTTAACGCAGACCCAGAGGGTCGCCAGGCCGTAGATCAGGCTCCGGCGAAAATTTATCTCCGAAGCTTCGGGAAAATAGCGGCAGGGGACTGCGATCTCCCCGGCGAAAAGGCCGACGGCGGCGACCCCGGACAGGACCTCCGTGTCAAAAACAAAGTCGTTGGAAAAGCGCTCAAAAGGGATGCTGGTCAAGACCCTGCGGCTGTAAGCCCGAAAACCGGAATGGTATTCGGAAAGATGGAGGCCGAAGGAGCGCTCCTCAACAAACGAGAGAAAACGATTGGAAATATATTTATATAGAGGCATGCCGCCGGCCAGGGTCCCGTCTTTCCCTCCCAGGAGGCGCGAACCCATCATTAGATCTTTTTCGCCGCGCAAAATGGGGGCGACCAGCTCCGGGATTTTGGTCGCGTCATACTGCCAGTCAGGGTGGAGCATGACGATGACGTCGGCGCCGCGGGCGAGCGCTTCCCGGTAGAGCATTTTTTGGTTGCCGCCGTAGCCGACGTTCTGCTCGGTCTTTAAGACCCTTAAGCCGAGCCGCCTGGCGATCTCGACGGTATTATCCGTGGAACAATCATCGCCAAGAACGATGTCGGAGACCGAGCCGGCCGGGATATCGCGATAAGTTTTCTCGATCGTCCTGGCCGCGTTATACGCCGGCATGACGACAATTATCTTCATCGGTTACTTTCCGGTCCTTTCGCTTATGATATATAGGGGTCGCTGTTTCGCTTCTTCGTAGATCCGGCCGATATATTCGCCAAGAAGTCCCAGGAAGGCGAGCTGGATCCCGCCGATAAAAAGGAGGGCTCCCAGGACGGAGGCCCAGCCTTCGATCGCTTTGTCGGTAAAGAAGCGGATGTAGAGGGTATAGCCCAAATAAATAAAGCTGGCCGCCGCGGCCAGGAGCCCGAATATCGCTGCCAGCCGCAATGGGAGGACCGAGAAGGAAAAAATGGCGTCAAGAGAAAAAGAGACCATTTTGCGGAACGAATATTTGCTTTTTCCGTTAGGACGGGCCGGCGCCTGGTATTCGACGATCTCCTGGCGAAAACCGAGCCAGTTGACCAGTCCCCTTAAGAAGCGGGCTTGTTCCCGCAGTCCTTTGAGCGAATCGGCCGCCCGCCGGTCCAGCAGGCGAAAATCGGCCGCTCCATCCGGCAGGGTCAGTTTGCCGAGTAAATTGATCAACCGATAGAACAATCGGGAGGCCAGGCTGTTTTTTCGTCTGACGGTAGTGACGATCTCCGCGCCGGCGCGCCATTTTTCAACGAGTTTGGGGAGCAATTCCGGAGGATGCTGGAGGTCGGCGTCCATCATCACGATCGCTTTTCCCGCCGCCAGGTCAAGTCCGGCGGTGAGGGCCGCCATATGGCCAAAGCCGCGGGAAAAACGGAGGGCCTTGATCCTGGGGTCGATTACGGCGGCATTTTTGATCAGTTCCCAGGAGCGGTCGCGGCTTCCGTCGTCGATCAGGATAAGTTCATAACTAATCGGCGGCTGAAGGACCCGAGTCAGACGAGAAAAAAGATCCGGAAGGTTTTTTGCCTCGTCGCGGACCGGAAGAATAACCGAAAGTTCAACGTTTTCTGCCATTGCCGGCAATTATACCAAAGATCAACAAGAAAATACCGGCCAGGGTTAAAGCGCCGCCGAAATATTCCGGCAAACCCCGGCTGAAAAATATTTTGACCTCGGGCTGGTCGGGATAGACCAGCATGAAAGAGGGAGAGGCAAGATAGATCCTTTTCGCGCCAACGACTTGCCAGTTAGGGTGATAGGAGATCTTGATCAGGTGGGGATATCCGACGTGAGCGGTGGTAAAAACGACCTCTTCCGGTCTTAGCTCTTCCGTGATCCTGTGGTGGTTTAGCGGCGGATACGTTTGTTTTGCTTCCCGGTTTTCGGCGGCGACCAGCGGCGGTCCGCTCACTTGATCGGAAGCGAACCAGATAAAAAATTCCCGTTTCCAATTGTTTGGGTTAACGGCGATCGGCTGACGGTCGAGCGGCTCAACATAGCGGTTAGAATTAACGGTCAATTGATATATATTATATTCTCCAAAAGTTTTTTCCAGACGGAATTCTTTGAGCCGGTTCGCCTCTCCCTTGGCTTCCGGGCTTCTGGCGATGTATTGGCCGACGTTAAAAAGTTTTAATCTTGGGATCGCCGATTTCAGGTTGAGCCGGCCGTACCGGTATTGCGGGAAAGGGGCGGAACAGACACTGGAAACCTGCGATTGGATAAAGAAAACAAATGGGGAGCTGATGGTTGACTGCATGTAGAGCCCTTCCAGGGTGTTCCGGCCGGAAAAAAGAGGAAGCGATTCAAACGCTCTTTCGGTCCCAAAGACATTGGTCAGCGGCGAGTGTTCGTAAACCACCCGGCCGGAGCCGTTTGAGCGTAGATAGTTATTGATCTGCTGGAAAAGCGGCCAGCTTCCCTTCCCTTCAAACCCCTGGTAATTCCAATTTATCCATCCTTTGATATAGGTGACGTTAGCTCCGGTAAAAAGGAGCGATGCCAGCAAGACGATCGCGGGGAGGAGCCTGATCTGTTTGATCCGGCGCCGGACAGGGAGAATGACGGTTGCTCCAAAGATCGCGGCAAAGATCTGCAGGATCGGGATAAAACGGATATCGAGCATCCCGATCCGCGGGGCAAGAAAATAAAGCAGGAGAGATGATCCGGCGCAGTAAGCGAAATATCGGGTCCGCTCGTCGGCCCGGTTCAATAACAAGGCGGCCAGGCTTAAGGTTATCCCGGGCCAGAGGATGATCGGCAAAACTTCCAGGAGCGAATTGATCCGCCAGGCGGTGACAAATTCCGTGACGTAGGGGAGGGTAAAGAGAAAGGGGATGAGCCAAAAAGAGCTAAGCAGGAAACCGAGGCCAAAAACACGGATCAAGTACCATGCATTCCGGCGGAAGGCAGCGCGATTGAATAGAAAATAACTGCCGATGACGATCGAAAAAATGACCGCGTAGCCGTGACTTAGCGCCATCAAAGCGACCAATATTCCATTGAGAAGTAGTTTAGTGTTGTTTCTTATCCCGTCATACAGTGAACCAAAAAAGAAAAAGAGGAGGGCGATCCCCAGACTGTAAGAAAATTCCCCCGCCAGGGTGCTTGGAATATTTCCTCCCCACATGCTGTTCGCTTCCATAAAAAGGAAGGGAAGGGTTAGTATCGCGGCGCAGATCGGGATCGGAAAAGGATAGCGCAATTTCCGAAACGCGTAATAGGCGGCCAGCGGGAGAAGGAAGGTCCCAATGACCGTCCCCAGTTTAAAGGCGACCGGCAGGGGGATCAGATAGCTTGCCAGAACAATTAAAAGAAAAGGGAGAGGGAAATAATGATAGAAAAGAGGGAATCCGGCGTAATTGCCCGGTAGCCACCCCATGATCTTCCCTTGCGGCAGGAGGATTTCCTTTAAATAAACGGCGGTGTAATAATGAGAGCCGGTGTCGCCGCCGGTCGTTATAGTTTTAGAAAAGAGAAGCCGTGGGTCAAAATATGTTAGGAGATATGCGAAAATAAGGAACAAACCGATCAGGTCTACTAAATTTAACCGCGCAATTAATTGCGCGGTTAAATTGGTTTTATCTTTTAATAAATTGTGCCGCAAGAAAAAATACCCCCAAAAAAGCAAGTGGTACGATCAGCCAGGCCGGGTTAATCCCGGGTTCTTCGATCCGGACCCTTCCGGGAATGATCGCCGTCGCGTGCTTGCTCCCATCCGTTTCGGCGATAAGAAATAATTGATAGGTGCTTCCCGGCAGGGCGGAAAAGTTCGTAACTTCGACCTTCATTGTTCGGCTCGAACCGGCCGCCAGCTTGATGTCGATCGGATGAAAATCCGTACATAGCTCCCGCGGCAGGAAAAGATCCAGGTGGACGGTCGTTTCCCGGGTGGATAGATTTTTTAACCCAAGCTCCAACTTCCCATCCCCGGAGAAAGCGGCCGGTTTGAGCACTCCCAGAACGGGTGGTTTCGGTTCGCCGCCAATGCTAAGGAGCACGGCGGAGAGGGTGGAAAATTGGTACTGATTGGCGTCGGTGTAATGAAGAGTGAGAAGCAGAGGGTAGCTCCCTTTTTGCCCGGCCAGCGGGATAGCGCGGCTGACCCGATATTTGGCTGTTGGGGGAAGGTCGCGCTTGTTGAGGTCGGTATAGGTTTCCCCCAAAACAGAAAACTCGCTCCAAACGCCATAGGCCGCTTCATCCCCTTTATTTACCGCGGAAATTTCGACCAGAGCTGTTTTACCGGAGACCGAAGCGGTAATCGATGTTCGCAGGCTGATGAACCTGGCGGAAGCCGGGAGGGAAAGTAAAAGAAGTCCGAGCAGGCCGGCCGCCAAATAACGGGGCATTACTTCTTGCCGTCGATCACGATCTTGCTGAAGTCGGCGACGAGGCGATAGGTCTTTTCCAAGGCTTTAAGCAGGGCCAAACGATTGGTTTTGATCCGCTCTTCCTGATGCATGACCAGGATCTTATCAAAAAAAAGATCGACCGCCGGGGTCAGTTTGGAGAGTTGGCGCAGGACCGTTTCCCATTGTCCGTCGCGGATCGAGGCCGCGGTTTCCCAGTTGACCTTGAGGTAGAGTTCGTGGAGTTCTTTTTCTTCTTTTTCGATCAGGTCGCCGGCCACGACCGATTCCCGCCGCGCTTCTTTGGCGATCCGCCCGATCCGGTCTGCGGAACGGACGATATCCTGGAACCATTTTTCGTCCGCTGTTTTCATGACGGCGTCGGCGATTTCGGCGCAGAGGCTGATGTCGGAGCAGTCGGTTAAAACGGCGTCGGCGATATCGTAGCGGATCCCCCGGTCGATCAGGATCGGCTTAAGACGGGAGAACAGGAAATCCAAAAGCTGGCGTTTGATCTTGGGGAAATCTTGATGGCCCGTTTCCCCTTTATTGAACAAATTATAACCGTGTTCGATCGCTTCATCGAGCGGAAGGCTGATCTTCTTTTCCAGTATGATCCGGATGATCCCCAGGGCCGCCCGGCGCAAGCCGTAAGGGTCAACGGACCCGGTCGGGACCGCGCCGACGCAAAAATAGCCGATAAGCGAATCGAGCCGGTCGGCCAGGGCGACCGTCGTTCCTTCAGGGGTCAGCGGCAGGTCGTCGCCGCCAAAGCGCGGGAAATAATGTTCAGCTATCCCCTGGGCGACGATCGGGTCTTCACCGGAAGCGAGGGCGTAAATCTTTCCCATGGTCCCTTGTAATTCAGGGAATTCATAGACCATTTTCGTGGTTAGGTCTGCCTTACAAAGTCGGGCGATCCGGTCGGCAAGTTCCAGAGAGCCGTTCCTGAGCGCCAGATGCTTGCCAATATAGGCGGTCAGCCTGGCGACCCGCTCCGTTTTATCTGCCAGCGAGCCGAGTTTTTCAAAAAAGACGATCCCGGCCAGGTCGGCAATCCGCATTTTGAGGGGGAGCTTGTTATCTTCTTCAAAAAAGAAGCGCGCGTCCGAAAGACGCGCGGTTAAAACTTTGCGGTTCCCTTCGATCACCTCTTTTTCGCGACAGCCGTTGGTGACGACCGCGAACTTAGCGATCAAAGTGTCGGTCTTATCGACCAGCGGGAAGTACTTTTGGTTCTTTTTCATCGAGGTGATCAGGACTTCGGACGGGAGCTTTAGAAATTTGGGATCAAAGGCGGCAAGATAAGTGATCGGTTTTTCTACTAAAAAGTTGACCTCGGTTAATAGATCGTCAGGGATCAGGGCTTTGGCCCCGGCTTTTTTTGCGATCGCCTCAACCTGTTCCCTGATCAACGAGGCTCTTGCTTCCTGGTCGACGATCACGCCGAGTTTTAATAGCTGTTTTTGATACGCGGAGAGGTTCGCTTCTTTAATTTTAAGGACGGCCGATGCTCCGGCAAAACGATGGCCAAGTGTTTTGGCGCCGGTCTTGATCCCGGCCAGTTCGAAGTTAACCACCTTCGTTCCATAAAGCGCGACGATCCAATGAATGGGGCGGATGAACTTAAAGTCGAGGTCTCCCCAGCGCATCGCCAGCGGTTGATAAAGAGAAGTAATGATCTCGGGGAGAAGGGTGGGAAGGAGACGGGCTGTCTTTTCTCCTTTACGTTCGATTTTGGCAAAGAGATATTTTTTTTCGCCAACCGGCTTAACAATGATCTCTTTAAGATCAATTCCCTGGCTTTTGGCAAATCCGATCGCCGGAGGTTTGGGATTACCGGATTGATCAAAGGCGATATCGGCCGGCGGCCCTTTGGCCTCTTCCGATAGGTCTGTTTGGGCGGTGGCCAAATTTTCGACGAACAAAGCCAACCGGCGATTGGTCCCGAGAGTCGTGATCTGGCCAAAGCTAAGCCTCTCCCGCTTCAGCTTATCTTCCGCTTTCGCTTTAAGGTCTGCCAAAAATCCCGGCATAAAACGGGCCGGGATCTCCTCACAGCCAATTTCCAATAATACATTCATTTGAGATTTATCTTTGGTCATTTATCCTGGGCCTCGACATACAACCTTGCGCAGTTGCGCGCCATCTTCCTGATCTTCAGGATATAGCCCATCCGTTCGCTGACCGAGACCGCCCCCCTGGCGTCAAGTAAATTGAATGCGTGGGAGCATTTTAAGACGTAATCGTAGGCTGGAAGGACGAGTTTTTGGTCGATCAGCGACCAGGCTTCTTTTTCGTAGAGCTGAAAAAGCTGAAGCAGTCGGTCGACGTTGGCCGCTTCAAAATTATATTTGGAATGCTGTCGCTCCTGCGAGAGATAGATCTCGCCGTATTTGATCCGGTCGTTCCACTTGATGTCATAGACGCTGTTAACTTTTTGGATGAACATCGCGAGGCGCTCTAACCCGTAAGTGATCTCGACCGCGACCGGTCTGCACGGGAATCCGCCGCATTCCTGAAAATAGGTGAACTGGGTGATCTCCATCCCTTCCGCCCAAACTTCCCAGCCGGTTCCCCACGCTCCCAGGGTCGGGGATTCCCAGTTGTCTTCGACAAAACGGACATCGTGCCTGGCCGGTTCAATGCCGATCGCCCGGAGGGAATTAAGATAAAGCTCCTGGATTTCCAGGGGAGAAGGTTTCATCACTACTTGATATTGGTAATAATGGAAAAGCCGGTTGGGGTTTTCGCCGTAACGGCCGTCAGTTGGACGCCGGACCGGATCGATATAAGCGACGTTCCATGGTTTGGGTCCGAGGACGCCAAAAAAAGTGGTTGGGGACATGGTCGCCGCTCCCTTTTCTACGTCGTAGGGTTGGCGGATGGCGCAGCCGGCGCCGGCCCAGAAATTATTGAGATTTTGGACGATTTCTTGAAAAGAAAGCTGTTTCACGATACAATTATAACATGCCATTTTACGATTACAAATGCGGCGATTGCGGCAAAAAATTCGAGATCAAAAAAGGGATGAACGACAAGACCATTCCTCAATGCCCAAAATGCGGGGGATTGGCGGAGAGAGTCTTTTCCGCTCCCTCCCTGACCGGCACGGCCAGTTCCTGCGGCAGCTGCTCCTCCGGAAGTTGTTCTTCAGGCTGCGGCGGGCATTAAAAATTATTGTTCAACAACGACAAAGATCCCCAAGCGCCCGGGATTAAGGATGGTCGGTTGCGGCGCGAAGGTTTTTCCACCGTTAAATATAACCCCTGGCGTTGATATGCCGGTCGAGATTAGCGGTTCCTAATACTTGAATTAAAACCTCGCGGACGATAGGTGTCGCTTTAAGCAAGACCAGCTTTAATCTGCCGATGTTTGAACTCGCGTAAGGCGTTGAACGTCCGAGTTTTAAAATAATGTTCGCTTCCATTTGTTTCCTCCCTCTAATGCCTTTGCACCCGGCTCGATCGGGTGCTATAATTTTATCGTTAGGGTTTGAAAAAATTTCAGTTCGTCAGGAAAATAAGGAGTCCAATTGATCAAGGGAGCGATCCGTAAAGTTGTTGAAGGGCATAATCTGACCAGGGAAGAGGCCGGGATAGCGATGGATACTATAATGAGGGGTGACGCGACCCCGTCGCAGATCGCCGCTTTTATCACAGCCTTGCACACCAAAGGGGAGAGCGTCGACGAGATCACCGGATTTGCCGAAAAGATGAGGGAGCACGCGATCAAAATATTTCCGCGATCCGATAATCTGGTCGATACCTGCGGGACCGGCGGCGACCATGCCGGGACCTTCAACATCTCAACGATCGCCGCTTTTATCGCGGCCGGGGCAGGGGTTGCGGTAGCGAAACATGGGAATCGCTCGATCACCAGCCGTTGCGGTTCAGCCGATCTGCTGGAGGCGCTTGGTATCAAAGTTGATATTGAGCCGAAGCTAGTTGAAGAGTGCATTAATCAGGTTGGGATCGGTTTTATCTTCGCGCCGAATTTTCACAAAGCGATGCGCTTTGCCGCTCCGACTCGCAGGGAAATCGGGATCAGCACGGTCTTTAATATTCTTGGCCCGCTTTCCAACCCGGCCAACGCTTCAGTTCAAGTTTTAGGGGTATTTCACGAAGAGTTGACCGAAGTTATGGCGGCGGTCCTCAAAAACCTGGGGACGAAGCGCGCGCTGGTCGTTCACGGGAACGACGGCTTAGATGAGCTTTCAGTTTGTGAGAAGACCAGAGTTACGGAGCTCCATGGCGGCGACCTAAAGACCTATTTCGTGAAGCCGGAGGATTTTGGTATACTTCGAGTTGGGGCAGAAGAGCTGCGGGGTGGGGACGCGGCGGCCAACGCCGAGATCGCGATCCGACTCCTGAACAACGAAGAAAAAGGGGCGAAGCGAGAGATCGTTTTACTTAACGCCGGGGCCGCTATTTACGTCGGCGGTTTGGCCGGCGGATTAAAAGAAGGGATTGATAAAGCGGCCGAATCGCTCGCTTCCGGAGCGGCAATAAATAAACTGGAGGAACTGGTCCGATTCACCTCAAGACAGAAAAATTAATTAAACGCTACGGTCCCAAGCTCGCGGTCAACGAGATCTCGATCGGCGTGAGCCGGGGGGAAGTAGTAGGGCTTCTCGGGCCGAACGGGGCCGGAAAAACGACCACCTTTTATATGGTCGTCGGTTTGGTCCGCCCAAACAGCGGACAGGTCTTTCTTGGCGATCACGATATCACTTATTTCCCGATGCACCAGCGCTCGAAGATGGGGATCGGTTATCTGCCGCAGGAACAGTCGATCTTCCGCAAATTGACCGTCGAAGAAAACATCTATGTTCTCTGGGAGCTGATGCCGGAGATCCCTAAAAAAGAGTATGAGGAGCGGCTGGTCAAATTGCTTGATGAGCTTGGGATCACCCATCTGCGCAAGCAAAAAGCTTATTCTCTTTCCGGCGGCGAACAGCGCCGGGCGGAGATCGCCCGGGCCCTTTCGACCGATCCGCAGTTCCTTCTGCTCGACGAGCCGTTTACCGGCATCGACCCGAAAACCATTACCGATCTCCAGGAGATCATTAACCGGCTCAAACAAAAAGGGATCGGCATTTTGATCACTGACCACAACGTCCGGGAGACCCTGGCGATCACCGACAGGGCTTACATAGTTCATAAGGGAGAGGTCCTCGTTTCCGGTAATTCCAGGGAAGTTGCGGCCAATCCCGAGGCGAAAAAGTTTTACCTCGGAGACGAGTTCCAGCTGTAGTAGAATGATCAAAATAATCGACCGCTATATTTTCCGCGAGCTGTTCGAGCCGTTCTTTTTCGGCCTGGGATCGTTTACCGCTATTCTTTCGGCCTCCATGATCCTGTTCGACCTGGTCCGGGCGGTCGTTTTAAAAGGGATGCCGCTGATCGTCGCGCTCCAGCTTTTTGTTTTTAAACTGCCGGCGATCATCATCATTATTTTTCCCATGGCGACTCTGCTTGGCGCGATCCTGGCTTTTTCCCGCCTGTCCCATGATTCGGAGATCATTGCTTTCCGGGCCTCGGGTGTGTCGCTTTATCGCCTTGTCGTTCCGGTCGCCGCGCTTGGCCTGCTGGTCGCTTTTACCAACCTCGCTTTTTCCGAGATCGTCGTTCCGGAGGCCAATAAGGCGGCCAAGAACCTAGTGGTCCAGACGTCGGTTACGACCAAGCCGAAATTCCAAAAGAACGTTTTTGTCCCCGAGCTGGAAAAAGGAGAGCTTCGCCGGATCTTTTACGCGGAATCGATCGAGGGGGGGATGATGACCGGGGTGATCGTTCAGGAATTCACCGGCGGGAAACTGGTCCAGCTGATCAACGCCGCGCAGGCGATGTGGCAGGGTGACAGGAACCAGTGGCTTTTTAAGCAAGGGACGATCTATCTTCTTGAGGGGGGAGAATACAAGCATTTGATCAAGTTCAGCGAACAGCTTATCTCGATCAAATATACTCCGGCCGATTTTTTTACCGAAGAGCGCAACCCGGATGATATGACCATGCGGCAGATGCGCGATTACATCGCGCTTAAACAGAAAATGGGGACCGATGTTACCAGTCTGACCATCCAACTTTACATGAAAATGGCCATCCCGTTCGCTTCGCTCGTTTTCGCCCTGCTTGGCGCGCCTCTCGGGATCTCTCCGCGCCGGGCCTCCGGCTCGGTCGGGCTTGGCCTTTCGATCATCGTGATCTTTTTCTATTACATCGCGACTTTTCTCTCTATGTCGCTGGGCGAGATGAAATTGTTTACTCCGTTGGTTGCCGCCTGGGCGCCGAACATCGTGACCGGCGGGGTAGCCTGGTTTATTCTCAAAAAATCGTCGGAGAAATAATGACTTTTATCGCGCAGATCATTATCCTTCTTGTTCTGGTTGGAGGGGTGGTCGCCTACATCGGCAATCTGGTCGGCAAGTCGATCGGTAAGCGGCGGCTCACCCTGTTTAACCTTCGGCCGCGCCACACCGCCATGACGATCACCGTGATATCGGGCAGTTTGATCGCTTTGTTTACTTTTTTGATCGTCATCACTATTTCCCAGGACGCCCGGACCGCGATCCTGGGCCTGGAGCGGCTAAAAACACAAGTGGAGCTAAAAAACCAGGAGGTCAAAGCGGCTAACCGGGCGTTAATCGACCTTAATAATGAGCTCGAGCGGAAAAGAGCCCAGCAGGAAGAGCTGGAAGCAAAACTGACCGGCGCCAAAAATGAGATTGCCGTCTTGCAGACGGCTCGGGCGAAGCTCTCCCAGGAGATCAAAACGACCCGCCAGGGCCAGCTCTTGTTCAAAAACGGCGATATCATTAGCGTCTCTTTGATCCAGGCGGGGCCGGACCACGATAAATTAATCGACGGCCTGCGGCGGATCATTGCTGGCGCTGATCTTGAATTGATGACGATGGGGATCAAGGTCCAGGGGGGGGTAATTGCTGTTTTGCCTGAAGAATTTGACGATGCCGTTGATAGTCTGACGGGCAAAGTTGGGGTTTATATCGTTAAATTGATCGCCGGACGGAACGTTCTTTGGGGGGAAAAGGTCCCGGCTGCTTTTGATTTTGAGCTCAACCAATTGATCTATCCCGGCGGCGAAGAAATAGGGGAGCGGGAGATCCCGGCTGGACTGTCGGAAGAAAAGATCCAGCAGGAGATCATGAGCTTGCTTAAGTCTGTCCATCTTTCCGCCCGAACTGCCGGGATCATTCCGGACAATACCGGCTCGATCGGTTCCCTTCCTTATTCCCAGATCTTTGAACTGGCCAAGAAGATCAAGGCGGGGAAAAAACCGGTCACGCTGAAGGTCGTTGCGAAAAAAGAGATTTTTATGATCGGTCCGCTTGAGGTCGATTTTAAAACGGTGGCGAAATGATTCTGGCGATCGATCCCGGCAAGGATAAATGCGGCCTGGCCGCCATGGATAATGCCCGCAGAGTGAGCGAGAAAAAAGTGGTCTCCCGCCAGACGGTAATCGGCGAGGTCCGGGAAATGTTTCGCAAATACGCCCCATTCTCGGTCGTTATCGGTAAAAGCTCCGAAGGGAAAAACATCCAAAAGGAACTTTCCGCCGTCGGACTGGTGTCGACGGCAGTTTCCGAGAAAAACTCCACCAGGCTGGCGAGAAGCCGATATTGGCAGGATAACCCGCCGACCGGCTGGCTAAGGCTTATCCCAACGACCTTCCGAGTGCCGCCGGTCCCGGTCGACGATCATGCCGCGGTGATCATTGGCGAGAATTATTTGGAGTCGCTCGGCGAGTAAGGAGAAGAACGTTCTCGATGTGGGGGGTGTGGGGGAACATATCGAGGGGCTGACAGCGGTTGATCCGATAACCAAACTCTTTGAAAGCCTCAACGTCTGTTTTTTGCGTTCGTGGATTGCACGAAACGTAAACCAGCTTTTCCGGTCTCAATTCACCTAATTTCCTAATCACCTTTTTATGCAGCCCCGGCCTTGGCGGATCAACGACTACCGCGTCGACTTTCCCTTCAAACGCGGGAAAGGCCTCTTCCGCTCGACCGGCGATGGCCGAGTAATTTCCGATCCCGTTCAAACTGGCGTTCTCGATCGAAAGAGCGGTCGCGCGGGGGTCTTCCTCGAAACCGATTACCGTCTTGGCTTTGGCCGCGAGGGAGAGTCCAATGCTACCGGTCCCGGAATAAAGATCGAGGAGCGTTTCCCCTCCCTGTAAGTTGAGCAATTCGGCCACGGTCATGAGCAATCTTTCCGCCTGTTCCGGATTGGTTTGAAAAAATGATTGGACCGGGATTTTAAAGCGAAGTCCGCCAAGCTCGTCAAAGTAATGGTCCCGCCCCCTGGTCCCCTGGACTTCGCCCACCGACAGGTCGGCCGGCGAGCGATTGATGCTCCAGGAAATTCCAGCAAGATCGTCTTGAAGTTCCTGCCAGAGTTCATCAAACGGAAAAACAGGGCTTTCATTAGTCAGAATATTTAAAATCGCGTTGGAGACCTTTTTTCCTTCGCGGATAACGGCGTGACGGAGGAGCCCCTCTGGATGAGACTTGAGGTCATGTTTGATGGCAAAAGCTTTTAATCGGGCCATCAGGAGATTGCTTTTTTCGGAGAGCAAAAGGCATTTTTCCAGGTCAAGGATGCCGCTCCGCCCGCGGCGCAGGCCAAGGGTAAAATTAGGACCGAAGGCATAATCCATCCGGTTCCGAAAGAAATATTGTTTTGGAGACGGGACGATCGGTTCGCTTTCACCAAAGAGCTGTTTGTTCAACTCTTCCTTATATTTGAGCTGGGCCTGGTAGCTCAAGCCCTGCCAGGGACAGCCCCCGCAATGGCCGGCGTAAGGGCAGGGGGGGGTGATCCGGTCGGGTGATGGTTCGACGATCTCAATGATCTCGGCCAACTTCTTGTTTCGGCTGGTGACGATAACTTCCAGACGGTCTCCGGGATAAGCGAATGGGACGGTCAGGCGAGAGGTTTTGTTCGCTCTTTCTCCTAAGCCTTTGCCTTTATCATTAAAAGAACCAATAACGACGGTTTCTAGCATTTCTTTATTATAACTCAAAAAGACCGATAAATAGGTGAAATAATCGCTGTTTATTCACGATATATAGCAGGGAACATATGAACGCAATCAGCGCGCATCTTAATAGTATAAGGGCTTTTCGATCATTACCGTGCCGGAATGGAATAGATTCCCAACTCATTCGCGCCGCGATGCGGCAAGTCGCCGATCCAATCAAACATCTTTCCGGTAGTGAGGCCGATCGCTTTGCTAAACTGGTCGCTCGTGATTCAAATGGCATGATCACTGTCCTAAGGGATGGTTCCGGGGCGCTTGTCTCACGTTATACCAAAGAGCACGCGCAGGAAGAGTTCAGGGTAAACCCTCCCCATTTAATTGCCGATCAAGCCGGCAGACTATTGGTCGCGAAAAAATATTCGCCCGAACAATTTGTTCATCAAAGCGACGAGGGGCCGGTTCCCCTGCACCCGGCCGATGAAATTTCCGGATCCCTGCTCCTTTCGGCGATCGGCGCCCCAGGCTATAGCGCGATGGCCCGCGGCAGAGATTACGAATATTTTGGTTTTATTCCGGGAATCGATCTTCTTTCCGCGAAAGAAAACGGTTTGCTTGAGGAAGTTGCGGGGAACCAGGAATGGCGGGAAAAATTGTTCTTTGGGATCGGGATCGCGCTGGCTCACGCCTATATTATTGGGGCCAGGGACCGTTTTGGCGGCATCAGATTTGATTTGTTGGCCCTTGAATCGGCCGCTATTTCCGAAGTGAAGGCGGGGAGCAAAGTGGTTTGTCAAAATATCGATCTTTCTTCCTCTTTGGACCAGAGAGTTTTTGACCGCGGCTTTCCGGGTTTTTGGAACGCCTTTTCGTTTTTTACGCCTGGTCCATTTAAAAGAGAAGGCCGTTCTTTCACGCTAAATGAAACTATTATGCGGGGATTTTTATCAGGCTATGAAATGGCGCAGGCGTATTTTCGGCAAAATGAAGGACATTCAGCCGATCTGATCAGAAGAGAGGCTGGGGAAAAATCAGCGTTAATTTTCCATAATTTGGCCTTGCCGATCAGCCTTGTTGAAAAAGCGGTTGAGGGATATCAAGCCAGAAAATAGTCCAACCACCTGAAATTTCCCCATTTCTTAAGCGAAGAAATGAAGGGTTATTCCCCGGATGATTTATGAGAATTCAAAAAAGTCGGCAATTAAATCTCCCTTTTCCGCCAGGCCCAGCCTCCGCCGGCCGGAGTACTGCCCTGGTCTTGCGCCGTGAGATCCTCCCTTCAGCTAAACCCAACTGGTTTAAATTCTTAACCGCAAACCTGCTCGGTCGAGATTTTTCGGTGATGAACCGAGCTTTAGCTCTGTGCCGGCGTGAACTGCAATGGTTGATGAGCGGCTGTTCCGAGCCGGAAAGGCGTTTGATTGAGGATGCTTTTTTACTTGCCTGGCGGGCGCACAATGGGCAGTTTCGCAAAAGCGGCGAACCATACATAGTTCACGTGATGGAGACGGCGAAGATCGTCAAGCGCTGGGGGTTAGGAGCCGAAGAAGTGGCGGCGGCGGTGTTGCATGACGTGATCGAGGACGGCTATATCGCGGGGTTTAACATTACCAAAGAGGAGCTTGGCAAGCTCATTAACGAGCGGGTCGCCCATTTGGTTGACGGCATTACCGAACTGGGGAAAGAACCGGATTATGTCGGGAAGAAACCCTCCAAGGAATATATCATGCGCAAATTGCTTTCCGCCGCCTCTCTTGACCTGGCAGTGCTGATCATTAAATTTGCCGATCGGCTTCATAACATGCGAACGCTCGCCTACACCCAAAGTGAATCGGCCAAGAAAAAAGCGGCGGAAACATTATACGTCTACAGCCAGATCGCCAATATTTTGGGGATCTGGACTTTGAAGCGTAATTTTGAAGATCTGGCCTATAAATATCTTGAGCCGGAAAACTTTTACGCCATTAGAGAGTATCGGGACGCTATTGTCAGGGAAAGCGAACCGCGGGTCAAAGAGATAATGGCCGATATTGAGATGGCGCTAGCCGAACATGGCATTGCCGGAAGGGTAAGGCTGGAAATCAGAGGGGTCTTTGAGCTTTGCCAGCGGTTCGAACTGCGGGGGAAAAAACTGACCGATATCGCGGCTGACGATATCTGGAGAGTTATTGTTATCGTGCCAAACGAAAAAAAATATGGTTGTTATCTGGCGATGGGAATTATTCATGGCGTTTATCACCCGGCCCAGAACCAAAAGATCGAGGACCACGTCAATGAAGCGTGTCCCAACGGTCATCGCTTCCTGCATACTTACGTTCAAGGCCCCGGCGGCCAGCTTTTGGTCCAGATCAGGGACACAGTGATGTACCGGGAGTACCATGGCGGTGTCCTGGCAGGAGTCGGTAAAAATCGTGATTGGCACGGGCTCAACCGGCGCTGGCTGGAAGCCCTTAGGAAGCATCTGGAAAGCGAATATAGTTTGAGCGATGAGGATCTTTATACTATAGTTGCCGCTGAAAGCGTTCCGATCACCGCGTATACCCCGAATCGCGGACGTCCTTTCCAATTTCCTCGGGGGGCGACCGCTCTTGATTTTGCTTTTAAGTTAAGACCGGAAGGGGCCCTGCGGGCGGTCAGCGCCAAGATCAATGGCCACACAGGACGGCCGCTGTCCGATCCTCTAAAAGACGGCGACAGGGTCTATATTGAAACTGACCAGAAAGCTAAGCCTGATTTGAAGTGGCTGGAGCATGTTCGAACCCCTGAAGCGAGGGTGTCTCTGGAAAAGTATTTCAACTCCCTTTCCGACATCCAGGCACGCGACCTCGCCATTAATTACTTAAAGGCTAAATTGTTGGAGTCTTTTCTGCCGATCAAAGCTTTTATTTCCTCAAAATATTTTGGGGATTATTTAGCCAGGCATGGACATGAGACGTGGATGGGTTTTTTAACCGCCGTTGGCCGGGGGAAAATTCGCAGGGTCGACCGCTTTCTGGGCGGTTTTATGGAAGAGTATTACGCGACGATCGGCGACCAGCATCGGGCGCGGGCCCCGATCGGGTTTAAGATCGTCGGCAAAGACGAGCCGGGATTGATGGGGAGCATTGCCGGAGGGATCGCGGCCCATGGGATGAACATATCATTTTGCCTTTCTTATTCCCAGAAGATCGATGGGGTGAGCCGGGGGGTCGTTAATTTGGTCGTTGAGGGGACGGCGGGAGATGTGGGTGAGATAGAAAACATGCAGATTGCGACGATCCTTCGCTTTACCGATGGGGTGACAAATTTTACCCCCTTGTCAAAGGAAAACATTACCAACCTGGCAGTCCTGAAAAGATCTAACCTTTAGCTTCCCCCCAATTCTTGCCGGCGCCGATATCAACTTTGACCGGTACGCTTAATTTAACTGCGTTTTCCATCTCCTGGGTCACTATTTTTTTGACCGTATCCGCTTCATCCCCGGCGCATTCAAACACCAATTCGTCATGAACTTGCATGATCATCCTTGCCTTTAAGTTGTTGGTTGTTAGTTGTTGGTTGATTTTTATCATTGCCAGCTTGATCATATCGGCCGCGCTTCCCTGGACCGGGGTGTTGATCGCCATTCGTTCCGTCGCCGCGCGCAATCCGGCATTCGGGCTGTTAATGTCGGGAACGGGACGTTTGCGTCCCAGCATAGTAGTGACATACCCGTTTTCTTTGGCCTCTTTGATTGTTCGGTCGATAAAGGCTTTGACCCCCTGGTGGCGGGCAAAGTAACGCTCAATGATCCCGGCCGCCTCGGTCCGTTTGATCTTCAGCTGTTTGGCCAGCCCAAAATCGGAAATGCCGTAGATAATGCCAAAGTTGACCGTTTTAGCGTCAGCGCGAGAGATACCGAGTTCATCGGCCGTTCTACGGTGGATGTCGGTCTCCTGATTGAACGCTTCCAGCAGGACCGGGTCCGAGCTTAAGTGGGCGAGGACCCGCAGTTCGATCTGGGAATAATCGGCCGCGATGATCAGCTGATCGTCTTTTTCCGGAACGAAGACGGAGCGGAGCCGTTTTCCCCAGTCGCCGCGGGCCGGGATATTCTGAAGGTTGGGGTCGGAGCTGGAGAGCCGACCGGTCGCGGTGATCGTTTGGTTAAATGAGCTATGGATCCGGCCGGTCCGGGCGTTGACCAGGGTTGGCAGGACGTCAATATAAGTGTTTTTCAACTTGGTCAGCTGGCGGTAGTCGATCAGTTTCTCGGCGATCTCAAACTTGCGGGCCGCCAGCTCTTCCAACACCTCAAAGTCGGTCGAGGGGCCGGTCTTTCCTTTCTTGATCACCGGAAGCATCAGTTTGGTAAAGAGGATCTGGCCCAGCTGTTTGGTTGAATTAATATTGAATACTTCCCCTGCGATCGCGTGGATATGCCGCTCCAATTCCTTGAGTTCCCGGTCGATCTCGCTGGATTGCCGGGCCAGCAGATTTACGTCGATCTTTACACCGGTCTCTTCCATTTTGATCAGGACCGATAGAAGCGGCATTTCCACTTCGTTAAAGAGACGATCGAGCTTCTGTCCCTTAAGAGCGAGCTGAAAGATCTCGTATAGTCCGAAAGTTGCTTCCGCGTCGCTTGCGGCGTAGTCGGTCGCCAGGTCGATCGGGACCTCGTTGAAACTACCGGCCTCTTTGCCGATCAGTTCCGTCAGTTCGATCATCTCCCGGCCGAGGAACTGCTTGGCCAGGACCTTGAGCCCAAGCTTGCCGCTGATCGGATCGAGCAGGTAAGCGGCGACCATGGTATCGAAGAGGGGGTCGGCGACTTCAACGCCGTGGTTGTTCATGACCTCGATGTCATATTTCAGGTTATGGCCGATCTTTAGTTTTTTGGAGAGAAAAAGTGGCTTAAGTTTTTCCAGGGTCGGTTGCAGCGGCAATTGAGTTTGGTTTTTATGCTGGAGAGGGACGTAGTAGGCGCTTTTACTTTCGCAGGAGAAGGAGATCCCGACCAGCTCTGCTTCAAAAGTGTTCAGGCTGGTCGTTTCGACGTCAAAAGCAAAAACTTCCGCCTGGCTTAAAACTTTGATCATTTGGTCGAGCGCGGCTTCGTCCTTAACGCAGGTGAAATTTAGTTTGGCGATCTCTTCCCGTTTTCGCTCGATAACTTTTTCCGGTTGATAATTGATCAATCCCTGGCTGTATTTTTTATATAAACTCCCAAATTCGAATTTCTTAAGGACCGGCAGGATCTTTTCCCAATCGATCGGGGCGCGGCGGCTATGTTCGAAATCGATCTGGATCGGGGCGTTGGTAACGATCGTTCCCAGCCGGCGGCTAAGGTCAGCCAAATGGCGGTTGTTTTTGAGGTTCTCTTTGAGGGCCGGCTTTTTTATTTTGTCGAGGTTATCATAGACTCCTTCCAGGGTCCCGTATTCTTTTAAAAGCTCGATCGCGGTTTTTTCGCCGACTTTTGGGACGCCGGGGATATTATCCGATGTGTCCCCCTTTAGAGCTTTGTAGTCGATCAATTGTTCTGGTTTTAATCCCTCATAGCGTTCCTCGACCTCTTTTGGCCCATAGAGCATGGTATCGGTGATCCCTTTTCTGGTGGCGAGGACCTTGATCTTATCATTGACCAGTTGGAGGGGGTCAAGGTCCCCGGTCAGGATCGTGACGTCGTAGCCTTCTTTTCCCGCTTCAACCGCCAGGGTCCCGATAATATCGTCCCCCTCATAGCCGGCCAGCTCGTAAATTGGGATATTAAAGGCTGACGCGACCTCTTTTACGTAGGGCATTTGTTCATGAAGAGTAGGGGGAGCTTTTTGCCGGGTTGCCTTATATTCCTTATATTCAGTATGCCTGAAGGTCGGTTCCGGCCGGTCAAAGGCGATGGCGACGAAATCTGGCTGGCCATCGAGAACCTTGATCAGCATGGTGGTAAAACCGTAAATGGCGTTGGTAGTGATCCCGGTCGTTGTCCGCATGGTGTCGGGGAGGGCGTAAAAAGCCCGGTAAGCGAGCGAATTCCCATCGATCAGGACCATCTTTTTATCTCCGGTCATAAAGGCATTATAAGAGATAGGCGGTCAAAGGGCAAATCTTTAAATCCCCTGAAATTTCAGGGAAAGCCCCCCGATAACCATTTGGAGCTATACAACCCCGTAAAGAGGAGGATAGAGAGCTATGTTAAAGGATTTCAGATGTAAATTTTGCCATCGGCTTCTGGCCAAGGTCGGCGACGGCAGTCGGGTAGAGATCAAGTGCCCAAAGTGCAAGACCATGAACCTTTACCAGGATGAAACCGTCATCGTTTACGAGATCCCCGAGAATAACGTCACCAAGAAGATCCTCGAACGCGGCATTGTTAAGTACGATCTGGTGCAAGATTAAGTAAGCCCGTTAATTTTCAGGAACCTGAGACTAAAGTCTCGGTTCCTGAAAAAGCTAATTGAAAAATAAAAAGGAGCCGAGAATTCATTCTCAGGCTCCTTTTTTTACTAATAATAGCGATCTGCTTATTTCTTCGGATTAAACCCCGCCAGACCGATAAATTTCGCCTTTTCACCTAGAATTTCTTCGATCCTTAACAACTGATTATACTTGGCCACACGTTCTGAGCGGGCCGGTGCGCCGGTCTTGATCTGGCCGGAGTTGGTCGCGACCGCCAGGTCGGCGATCGTTGAGTCTTCGGTCTCGCCGGAGCGGTGGGAGGTCATGTAGGTATAACCGGCGTTCTTGGCGATCTCCATGGTGTAAAGGGTTTCGGAGAGGGTCCCGATCTGGTTGAGCTTGATCAGGATCGAGTTGGCGGTCTTGGCCTTGATCCCCTTCTTGAGGAAGGTTGGGTTTGTGACGAAGAGATCGTCGCCGACCAGCTGGATCTTGCCGCCGAGCTTTTCGGTGAGGAGCCTCCAGCCGTCCCAATCGGCCTCGGATAGACCGTCTTCAATCGAGATGATCGGGTACTTATTGCACCACTCAACGTACATATTGACCATCTCTTCAGAGGAGAGGGCGCGCCCTTCGCTCTTGAGCTGGTACTTCCCATCTTTAAAAAATTCGCTGGAGGCGGGATCGAGCGAGATATAAACGTCTTTACCCGCGACATAACCGGCTTTTTCGATCGCTTCAATGATAACCTGGATCGCTTCTTCATTCTTGGTCAGCTTTGGCGCGAAGCCCCCTTCGTCGCCGACGGTTGTCGCCAATCCTCGATCTTTAAGCACTTTCTTTAAAGTCTGGTAAACTTCGGCCCCGACCCGGAGGGCATCGGAGAATGAACTAACCCCGGCCGGGGAGATCATGAACTCCTGGAGCTCAATGTTCCAGCCGGCATGGGCGCCGCCGTTCATGACGTTCATGTTGGGGACCGGGAGGATAGTGGCTTTATCTCCACCAATATACTGAAAGAGGGGGATTCCGTAAGACTTGGCCGCCGCGTGGGCGACCGCCAGAGAGACGCCGAGCAGGGCGTTGGCGCCAAGGTTGCTCTTAAATTCGGTCCCGTCGAGCTCCAGCATCAGGTTGTCGATCTTAAGCTGTTGGTGGACAGGGAGGCCGATCAGTTTTGGGGCGATCTTTTCGTTAACGTTCTTGACCGCGGTGTAGACCCCTTTGCCGCCGTAGCGTTTGTCCTCTTTATCGCGGAGTTCAAGCGCTTCATTGGAACCGGTCGATGCTCCGGAAGGGACCGCCGCCCGGCCCATGGTCCCGTCCTTAAGAATTACGTCGACCTCGACCGTCGGATTCCCCCGGGAATCCATGATCTGCCGGCCGGTGATCTTGTCGATCCTTGCTTTTGAAGTCGCCCTCTCGCCGATAAAAAAGTATTCTTCTGCTAATCTGACCATGATTTTACCCCTTTCAATAAAAAAGCGGGAGACGAGGCTCGAACTCGCGACCCTCACCTTGGCAAGGTGATGCTCTACCAACTGAGCTACTCCCGCCCGTTTGAGCGTATTCATTTTAACATAAGGGTGGATAAAATTCAAAACAGCCGTTAACCGGCGAATTAATTTGCCGGTTAAACATTATGATATAATTTAAAACATGAAAAACACCCCGGTCTATTTATGTATCCTCGACGGCTTTGCCATTGGTAAGAAGAGCGAAACGAACGCCATTTATCATGCTATTGAACAGGGGAAAGCCCCTTTCATTAAAGAGCTGTTTGAAAAACACCCTTATGCCAAGCTGGAATGTTCCGGTCTGGCGGTCGGCCTGCCTGAAGGAACGATGGGGAATTCTGAAGTTAACCACCTCAATATGGGGGCGGGCCGGATAGTTTACCAGTCGATTGAACGGATCAACGTGGCGATCGAAGATGGGAGCTTTTTTGCCAACGAAGCTTTGCTTGCCGCTGCCCGCAATGCCAAACAGAATGGCAGCGCGCTTCATCTTATGGGACTTCTCCAGGGACACAGCGGGACGGTCCACGCCAGTATCAAACATCTTTTTGCTCTTTTAGAATTGGCGAAAAAAGAGCGGCTCCAAACGGTGTATATTCATCTTTTTACCGATGGCCGCGATACCAACCCAAAGGCGGCGGGGGAGATTTATCTCAAGATGTTGGAAGATAAAATTGCCGATCTCGGCTTAACCTCGGTAGTGAAAATCGCCACGGTCATGGGGCGCGAACTGGCGATGGACCGGGATACCTCCTGGGACAAGACCTTGCTGGCGATGAAGTGTCTGATCGAAGGGCGAGGAGAACATAAGGCAAATACTCCGCGCGAAGCGATTGAGTCGTCCTACTTGCGGGGCGAGACCGACGAATTCATCCGGCCGACGGTCGTCAGCGGGTATACCGGGATGGGACCGGTCGATTCGATAGTCTATTTTAATTTTCGCCAGGACCGGACGATCCAGTTGACCGTCGGTTTTTGTGAGAGCGATAAAAAGTTCTTTAATTATAAGAAGGGGACCAAGCCGATCGACGATGAGGTTTATGCCCAGATCCAGGCGCTGCGGGCTAAATTGAAACAATCGGTCTTTGTCGCCATGACTGAATATTATCACGGAGTTAATGCTTTGACTGCCTTTCCGGAAAAAGAGATCCCCGAAACGGTAGGAGAGATCGTATCTAAGGCTGGTTTAACCCAGTTGCGTTTGGCTGGGCCGGAAAAGTTCGCCCACGTCACTGGCTGGTTTTCCGGACGCCGGAGCGATCCTTTCCCGGGGGAGGAGCGCCATCTCGCCCAGGACCTGACCCTCAAGGAGCGGACCGAGGGGGGGAAGCATTATGACTGGGTGCCGGAGATGACCGCCTTTCTCGAGACCGATTACGCGCTTAAAGCGATCGCCGAAAAAAATTACTCTTTGATCGTCCACAATTTCCAGAACGGCGACATGGTCGGCCATACCGGCAACCTGGCGGCGGCGACCGAAGCGATCGCCGATCTTTCAAAATGCCTGGAAAAGCTGGTCCCCGCCTGGCTGGCGAAAGGCGGAGTTTTTATCATTACTGCCGATCACGGTAATGCCGATGAAATGAAGATTGAAAATAAAGGCAAAGAAGTAGTCAGCACCCAGCATTCGCTCAATCCGGTCCCGTTTTGGGCTTTGGGTTCGGCTGCTAAACTGAAAGAAAAAGGGATTATTCCCGATATCGGCGTGACTATTCTTTACCTGATCGGTCTGCCGATCCCCAAAGCGATGACCGCTCATTCATTAGTTAACCGATGAATTAATTCATCGGTTAAAATCCCCTAATAATTGAATTCAACTGAAATTTTTCTGGTTTTTCTTAGACAACTAAGGGTGCGTGTCAATGGGCTTGTTAAATGTTTTTTCTGGGAGGTGAGTTTTATGAATATTAAATTTGTTGGCCGTCCTCATCCTTCTTTGGCCTTGGGGCATGCCGCCAGAGTACTAATGTCAACAAGGATCGGAGCGGTAGAAATTTCCGCGAAGTTTAACCAAGTATTTGGGGGTCAAGACATGGCCCCACGGACTGAATACTCATGGGCTTTGACCAATAATCTTGAGTATTTGATAAGAAGCGGACGCGCCGGGGAAGCCGCCAGAAGAGTAAATCCCTACACTTGCACTCCGGGAGATATCAGAGCGGTCTGGGACCTGAGAGCCAATGACCTATGGACTCTTTTAAATGCATATCGTTTCTAATAAATTAGGCCAAGCCTCGAATTTCTATATGCAGTGCCCGATTTAAGACCGCTTCGGCCGCTTCCTGCATCCCTTCGGGATAGGAGGGGTGGGCCTGGAAGGTCGAGCCGAACTGTTCAATCGTTAAATTGTTTTTTATCGCCAGCGTCGCCATGCCGATCAGAGCGGTTGCTTCCGGTCCGATAATGTGGACCCCGAGGATCTTTCCTTTTTCGTCGGCGACGAATTTTACGAATCCTTCGATCTCGCCCATCGCCTGGGCGATCCCAAGAGCGCCGAAGGGGAATTTGCCGGTTTTGATATTGGGGTTTTTGACTCGTGCCTCCTTCTCGGTTAGGCCGACCCCGGCGATCTCCGGCTGGGTGTAAATGCCATAGGGAACACAATCGTAATTGTAGCTTCTGTTCCCTCCCAGCGCGTTTTCCGCCGCGACCACTCCCTGTTCATAACCGACGTGAGCGAATTGTTTCAGGCTGACCAGGTCGCCGACAGCGTAAATGTTTGGGAGACTGGTCTCCATTTTCTCGTTAACCCAGACTCTCTTTCCCTCTTGCCTTAAGCCTAAAGCCTCAATGCCTGTCAGATTAGGCGTCCTTCCGACGCAGATCAGTGAAACCTCGCCGGCTTTTTGCGGATCAAAGAAGGTTCCCGTTAGCACTTCAATTTTTTTTCGCTTTAAAAGCCGCTTGACCATTGCCACTACCTCGTCGTCGACCCCCGGCAGGATCTCCGGTTGCGCCTCATAGATCGTTATCGCGGTCCCCAGGGAGCTATAGATCATGGCGAAGTGGATCCCGATCACCCCGCCGCCGATAATATCGAGCCGGGCAGGAGGGATCGCTAGTTCCAGGGCTTCGTCACTGCAGATAAACTTTTTACCATCATGAGCAACCCCCGGAAGAGAGGCAGGAAGCGAACCGGTCGCCAGGATTATGGCCCGCGACTGAACGTCGCGGTTATTGATCTTAATTAATCCTGGAGCAACAACTTCTCCTTGGCCATAAATTATCTCGATCCCGTTCTTTTCGATCAGTCCGGCTAATCCTTTAACCAATTTGGCAACGACTTCGTTCTTGCGGGCGACGACTTTGGCAAAATCGATGGAAATATTTGTCGCGGAGAGACCGAGGCTCTCGGCCTTCTGCATCCTCTCGTAAAAATTAGTGGAAGCGATCAGCGCTTTGGTCGGGATGCATCCCCGGTTGAGGCAGGTTCCGCCGACCTTATCCTGTTCGATCAAAACGACTTTCGCCCCAAGCTGGGCCGCTCTGATCGCGGCGGCGTAACCACCCGGTCCGCCGCCCAGGATCGCCAGATCAAATTCTTTTCGCCCCTCTCTTGTCAAGAGAGGGGATGGGGGTGAGTTATTTGACATAGTTCTCCTCATAATAGGTCCTGACCCGGAATTTTACCCCAAGTTTTTCCGCGATCTTTCGGCAGGCTTCGATATCAACCGCCGGGAGGGAGACGACCGAAACCTCAACCTCCGGGATAAAGTTTTTGGCTTCTTTGATGAAATCAAGGACCGCCTCAAAACTTTTATCTCCCAAAGCCGGCCGGCAAAGCTTGTTGTAAACCTCGGCGTTCTGGGCGTTCAGGCTGATCGACATCGAGTCGATGATCCCTTTGAGCTCGGGGAGGATATTTTTCCCCCAAAACAGGTTAGCGGTCCCGTTAGTATCGATCCTGATCTTTGCCCCTTGCCGTTTAAGTCTTTTCGCAACCTCTTTGACGGCATCAAGACGGATCAGCGGTTCGCCGTAGCCGCAAAAGACGATCTGCTGGTATTTTTTCTCTTCGCCGATAGCTGCCATAATTTCATCGATGGACGGCTCCTTTTCCAGCCAGAGAGAGAACTTTTGGTTGAAATCGCGGGTCTTATTCCGGATGCAAAAAGCGCACTCATTGCTACAGCGGTTGGTGATGTTCAGATAGAGGTTTTCCCCCACCGGATAAGCGATTGATTGCATGCAGGCATTATAACATAAGTGAAATTATCGGTTTATTCCGACGAAATGAAAATATCATGAAACATTTATTAGTTGACGTTTTAAGATCGCGGTTTTTTCAACTCCAGCGGATAGGCGGCAGGGCTGATAATGGCCCAAAGTCCTGGCGGGTTGTCGGCGCTTTGATCGGGCGGACCGGAGCGAAGATCACAGACGGCTCGCGCGCCAATTTGGAGAATTTGGCCAAACTGCATCCCCGCGAAACCGGCGAACTGCTCGCGCGTTTGCGCCAAACGTCTGGAAAGATCGAATCGATCATTGTTCCCGCTGGACTATCGAGGGAAGGATTGAGCTTTTCATTCAATAAAGGAGTGGTCCGCTTCAGGAACGATCGGTCGCGCGGCCAAAAAGAGATTTTGGGGTATCGGCCGCGGTTGTTGGCAGAATTCGTGTCGATCCTTGATCAAGAAAAGAACAATTTTGCGAGCGATCCCGAATACGCGGCCTTATTTTTGTACAAGATCGTTCTGCGGACAAGATTGGAGCTTTATAAGGCCGGGGAAGAGCGCTCGGCCGTAAAAAAACTCGGTTTGCCGGTCGCGGCCGTTCCTTTTCAAGAGATCATCGAACTTCTCTCTTATTTTCGCGATAATTTTCCCTTTAACATTGAACGGGATAAAGAGAGCCTTGCCAGGGCGGTGGCCTGCTTAAGCGGCAGGGGGAACAATGTTGCCGCCGATACCATTCTACAGTATTTGACCGAGCGTTTGGTCAAAAGGCTTGGTGAGCAAATGGTCGAGCGTCTGCGCCGCGTCCGTCCGGCCCAGGGTTGGAAAATTACCTCCTCAAAAGAGAGGGGGGGATGGGTTATTAATCAGGTCGGCTACCGGCAGACCGCCGGGGGGGTCCTGCGCCGGGAATCGATCCCGCACCGGGTTTCAACCGCCAAGTTGTTGAGCATGATCGATCATGAGCTGGAAAAAATTTCCCAGGAACAGGAGGAGAACGAAAGCCACATGGAGCGGATCAAACGGATCGAAAGCGATCCCCTTGGGTATTGGTCGGAATTGCTTGATCTGCACGAGCGCTTCGACTCTTTTTTCGCCTGGCATAAAGATAAGGCTTGCGTGGAGCTGGAAACGGCCCTGCATGTTACGCTGGTCGGCTCCGATCAGGCGATCAGATTGGCCCAAAGCATGTTGGGCGTGGCGCGGGAGACCCTGCTTAAAAGGCAGGACGTTTTACGGTCGCAGGCGGCCAGGATGCAAAAGGTCAAAGAGGGAGCGGAAAAAATGCTGGTCGATAAATTGATGAGGTTCGCTTTGTCGATCGTTGATGATTTAGCCGATCCAAGATCTTTGACCGATCCTATTTGGCTGGGCCGGATCGATCGGCGGTTGGGCGGTTTTCTGGGGACCTTCCTGCGGGAAGAGATGCGCGAGCCGTGGCTAAAAGGGAGTAAAAGCAGGATATACGGCCTAAAGAGAGCTTTGCCGAAGCTAAGCGATCAGTCGCTAACCGGCGCGCAGAAAGCGGAAAAGTTGAAAAAGGGAGCCCTTTTCATTCTTCAAATAGGCTTTTTTTACGAGAACCGCGACGGTCGGGCGACAAACGCCTTGGCCTGGCAGAGTTATATTAGCCGGTATCAGTCGCTAATAGGCAAGTTTGATGAGCTCTATGTAAGCGCTTCTTTGAGGAGCTGATTGGCCAAAGCCGGATTGGCCCGACCTTTGGAAAGTTTCATCACCTGGCCGACCAGAAAGGTGAGGGCGGTCTCTTTCCCGCCTTTGTAGTCGGCAACTACTTTGGTATTGTTTGCGATAACTTCAGCGATTATTTTATTTAGTTCGCCTTGATCGCTGATCTGCGCTCCTGATTCAGCGACGATATCTTTAACCTGTTTGCCGGTCTCAATAACTTTAACCAGTACTCCTTTGGCAAGTTTTCCGCTCAAGGTCCCTTCGTCGATCAGCTTGAGGAGCTCCGCCAATTGCGGCGGTTTTAGGTCGAGCTCTTCGATCGTTTTCTTCTTTTCTTTAAGGTATGCGGTGACCTCTCCGGTCAGCCAGTTGGCGACGACCGCGCCTTTATCATAAAGCTTCGTCGTATCCTCAAAAAAGTTGGCCAGCGGTTTGTCGTAGACCAGGATCGAGGCGCTTTCGGTATTGAGACCAAATTGGTCGATCAGCCGTTGCCGGCGCTTTTGCGGGAGTTCACCCAGCGATTGCCGAATTTCTTCTATCCATTTGTCGTCAGGTTCGATGGGGGGGAGGTCCGGTTCCGGGAAGTAGCGGTAATCATGGGCTTCTTCTTTGCTCCGCATGCCGGACGTCGTGTTGGTCTCTTCGGAATAGAAGCGGGTTTCCTGCGTGATCTTCCCGCCTTCTTCCAAAACTTCTTCATGCCGTTTTTCTTCGGAGAGCAGAGCTTTTTCGATCGCTTTAAAAGAGTTCATGTTCTTGACTTCGGTCTTGGTCCCAAACTCTTTTTGGCCGACCGGGCGGAGGGAGACGTTGGCGTCGCAGCGGAGCGATCCTTCCTCCATCTTGGCGTCGCAGACCTCGATATAGCGGAGAAGGTTGGCGAGCGTTTCGGTGTAAACGGCCGCTTCCCTGGCCGAGCGGATATCGGGTTCGCTGACGATCTCCATCAAGGGGGTGCCGCCGCGATTGTAATCGACGAGCGATTCTTCCGCTCCCATTATTCTGTCCGCGCCAACGTGGACCAGTTTGCCGGCATCCTCTTCCAGGTGAAGGCGGGTAATGCCGATCCGTTTCGTGACCCCGTCGACGTCGATGTCGACCCAGCCACCGGTTGCCAGCGGCTTGTCATACTGGGAGATCTGATACCCTTTGGGGAGATCAGGGTAAAAGTAGTTCTTCCGGGCGAAAATACTGCTCGGCTCAATCTTGCAATTGAGGGCAAGGGCCGCCTTGATCCCCAGCTCGATTGCTTTCTTATTGGCGACTGGAAGGGAGCCGGGCTGGCCGGTGCAGACCGGGCAGATGTTGGAGTTCGGTTCCGAGCCGAACTTAATTGAGCAGGCGCAGAACATTTTGCTTTGGGTCAGCGCCTGGGCGTGGATCTCCAGCCCGATCACCGTTTCGTAGTTCATTTCTTTTCCTCGAAGCTATTGATCTCCCAGGCCGGCTTGGCGATCAGCTCCTTCAATTCCTTGTATGACAGGTTTTGCAGGCTGATCCACTCCTCGGTGAGTGGGACGTAAATATCGGCCGAGAATTTCTGGTTAACCACTTTCAGGACCAGGAATTTGCCGTGGCTGAATTCCCAGACGTAAATATAGCCGTTGTTCTTGAGCGGGATCTCGCTCATCCATGATTCATCGATGATCAGCTTCTTGAGCTCGCTGATCGGGCAAAGCCCGGGATAGGTCGTTTCCAATAAAAGCCGGTTTAGCTTCAGGATGTTCATCTGTTGTTCCGCGGTCAGCGAGGAAAACGGCTTGCCGCGATACCCTTGGGTTATTTTTAGCAGGTTATTGATCGCGGCGCTGACCGGGCGGTCCCCCCAGCGCGGTTTCCAGTAGCGATCGTAGAAATTCGTCATCCTTAGGATCTCTTTAAGGTACGAGAGGGTGCCGATCGGCGATTTTAAGTTCATGCCGTAGTTATCGTTGACGATAGCGGTGGAGAGCCCTTTCATTGTTTCCGTCCCCTGGCCGAACTCTTCTTTAGAAAAATCATAAACTCTGCTCTCTTTTTGGACCTTTGCCGCCTTTTCCCTTGCCTTGGCTTCGCGCTTGATCCTCTCGATCTCTTCTTTAGTGATCGTTTTTCTTTTAACCGGTCTATTGGCCGCGCGGGAGACCTTGAGCGGGGTTTCGATCTCGGCTTTAGGGACAAAAACCTTGAATTGTTTGCTCTTTTCGGAGCGGAGGACCAGGTATTTCTTGATCACTCGCAGTCCCTGATAAGTGATCCTGAGGATCAGGTATTTTTCTCCGGCTTTAAGTTCGACGCGGGTGAAAAAAGTATTGTCCGGGTTGACCTTGACCGGCTTATCGTTAATCGAGATCGATTTTACTCCGGGAATGGTGACCCCGGAAACTTCGCCTCCGATCGCCGGGAAGCTTTTAACGTCTTCCGCGCTCGGAGCGGCGAAAACCGCTCCGGCCAGCGCTCCTAAAAGTAAAAGGCCGATTATAATTTTGCTTTTTGAGTGTGCCATTTGGTGTTTTGCTCGTAAGTGAACGCGACCCTTAAAATTGTTTCTTCAGCGAACGCCCGTCCAATGATCTGCAGTCCGATCGGCAGTCCCCCGGAGAAACCGCAGGGGAGGGAGAGGGCGGGAAGCCCGGCCAAATTGACCGGGATCGTCGCGATATCCGAAAGGTACATGGCCAGCGGGTCGGCGGTCTTTTCGCCGACCTTAAAAGCGACGGTCGGGGCGGTCGGAGAGATCAGGACGTCGCACTTGCCAAGCGCTTTTTCAAAATCTTGTTTGATCAGGGTCCGGACCTTAAGCGCTTTTAAGTAATAAGCGTCATAATATCCGGCGGACAGGGCGTAAGTCCCGATCATGATCCGGCGCTTGACCTCCGGGCCAAAGCCTTCGCGGCGGGTATTGTAATACATGTTGAGCAGGTCTTTGGTCCCGCCGCTCCGGTGGCCGTATTTGACCCCGTCAAACCGGGCAAGGTTGGAGCTGGCTTCGGCCGGCGCCAGAAGATAGTAAGTGGAAACGGCGTATTCAAAAGAGGGGAGCTCAACTTCAACGATCTCCGCTCCCAGCTTGGCCAGCGCTTCGGCGGCCGCTTTGACCGCGAGTTTTACTTCCGGAGCGATCCCGTCGCCAAGCAGATTGGAGATCAAGCCGATCTTGACCTTTTTGACGTCGTCTATCAGCGCTTTTCGATAATCGGGGACCGGCAGGTCGACTGAAGTCGCGTCTTTTTCGTCATGGCCGGCGATCGCGCCGAGCAAGATGGCGCTGTCGGTCACGTCTTTGGTCAGGGGGCCGATCTGGTCGAGCGACGAAGCAAAGGCGACCAGGCCAAAGCGTGAGACCCGGCCGTAGGTTGGTTTCATCCCGACCACGCCGCAAAAAGCGGCCGGTTGGCGGATCGAGCCGCCGGTGTCAGAACCCAGCGCCAGGACCGCTTCGTCAGCGGCGACCGCCGCGGCGGAACCGCCGGAAGATCCACCCGGGACGGTGGTCAGGTCCCAGGGATTGCGGGTCGGATAAAGGGCGGAATTTTCAGTCGAAGAGCCCATGGCAAATTCGTCCATGTTCGCTTTGCCGATGATCACCGCGCCGGCGGATTTCAACCCGGCGACGATTGTCGCGTCGTAAGGGGGAAGATAATTGTTCAGGATCTTTGAGCCGCAGGTGGTCAGCACCCCTTGGGTGCACATGTTGTCTTTGACCGCGACCGGGAGCCCGGTCAGCGGCGTGATATTGTTTCCGGCTTTCAAACGGGCGTCGGCGGCCCGAGCCTGCCGGAGCGCTTCTTCTTTCGTGAGAGTGATATAAGCTTTGACCTTATCTTCAACCTGATCGATCCGCGCGAAGACCGCTTCGGTCAACTCCAGCGAACTGACCCGCTTGCTTGAGAGAAGGGAATGGAGCTCGTGGGCAGATTTGTTGATCATTCGACGATCCTTGGAACGCGAAACATATGATCGGCTTCATCCGGGGCGTTGGCCATGATATCGTCGACATTCGCGCAGGGGATGACCTTGTCTTCCCGCAGGACGTTCTTGATCGGGATGGCGTGGGAAGTCGGCAAAACATTGCCGGTCGAAAGCTGGTTGAGGTTTTCCGCGTAACCGAGGATTGCCGAGAGCTGCGGCCCAAAAAGTTTTTTTTCTTCGTCCGTCAGCCCAAGCCGGGCAAGTTTGGCTACGTGTTCGACATCAATGCGCATGATGAAGGTATTATATCAAGCCTGGACGGGAAGGGCAAAATAAAAGACCGAGCCGTGGCCGGGACCGGCCGACGCCGCCCAGATCCGTCCGCCATGGAGCTCGATGACTGATCGGCAGAGGGCCAGGCCCAAGCCAGTCCCCTTGCGCTCGACCGATTCTTTGCTGGCCCGGTAAAACTTATCAAAGATCAGCGGCAGGTCTTTCTTTTCAATTCCCAGCCCTTCATCCCTGACCGCTACGGTCAATTCCTGGCCGATCAGCGAGATCGAGACGAAGATCTTTCCGCCTTTATTGGAAAACTTAACGGCGTTGGAAAGCAGGTTAATGAAGATCTCATGGACCTTATCTTCGTCGACCTTGACCAGCGGCAGGCTTGATTCAAATTCTTTAACGATCTCGACTCCGCTATTCTTGACAATGGGATCGATCTCTTCAATCGCCCGTTCGGCAATGTCCCGCAGGTCGCAATCGATCTTGTTTAGTTTGGACTTGCCGGATTCGATCCGGGCCAGGCTTAACAGGTCGTTGACCATGTTTAGGATCCGCTTGGCCTGGCGTTTTATGACGGCCAGCGGATCCCGCTGGTTTTCCATCGGATTTTTATCGATCAGGAGGTCGGTGTACCCGAGGATTGAGGTCAAGGGCGTTTTTGTTTCATGCATGACCATGTTCATAAAGTCGGCCTGGGCGACCGACATGGCTTCGATCTGGTGTTGTTTGTCTCGTAGTTTTTTCGCGAGATAGGAGACAATATAAATGATCAGGAGCGAAGAAAAAAACAGGGCCAGCCCTTTGGAGTTAACATACGCCTGGCTATAATAAATCGTGCCGGGAGTGTCAACCATCCGATAGTGAGGAAGGATTGAATACGCCTCCAAAGAACAAATCACCCAATATAAAAAAGCGGCTTGTGAAGAAATAAGGACAGCGATCAGCTCAAAGCTGTACATGGAGATCGCGGCCAGCTCCAGGAGGTAAAAAAAGCCAAAAGGGCTTTCTACCCCGCCGGTAAAATGAATAAGCAGGGTAACGACAATGATGTCGGCCGTGGATCGAAAGTAAGTGAAAACCCGGTTTTCAGTAAAGAAAAAAAACCTTTTAATGAGAAAAGGGAAGAGAAGGTTGTAAATTGCTGCGACGCCGATGACAATAAAACTGTTAATGAACACATCATGTCTTTGGCTGAATAGAAAAAGGGCCAAGACGATCAAAGACATGGAAAAAATCGCCGCCCAGCGGAGTTGGACGAAGCGAAGGGCCAGGAGTTGGTTTTCGCTCAAAGGCTTAGAAGACATCTTTCGGGATTATACCGTTAGATCCTGGCGCTGGCAATAGGGGCGAGGGAGAATGACGAATTAATGGATTTATAATATCCAGCGCAGGCGATCATGGCGGCATTATCGGTGCAGTATTCAAGCGGCGGGATGTGGACCACAATCCCTTTGGCCTCTGCCTTCGCCTTTAGCTCTTGCCTCAACGCCGAGTTGGCTGAGACCCCGCCGGCCAGGGCGATTGTTTGGCAGTGATGTTGTTTTGCCGCTTTCAGGCTTTTTTCAACCAGGACGTCGACGACGGCGGCTTGGAAAGAGGCGCAGAGATCAACAAGGCGGGTCCCTCCTGAGAATAAATTCTCGGTTCCCCCCGCCTTGTTGACAAAATTAACTACAGCTGTTTTTAGGCCGCTGAAACTAAAATCCAGGCCGAACTCCTCTTCGATCATCGGCCGCTTGAATTGAATTGCCTTAGGATTTCCTTCTTTTGCCAGCTTATCAATGATCGGTCCGCCGGGGTAGCCGATCTTCAGGAACCGGGCGACTTTATCGTAGGCTTCTCCGGCGGCATCGTCTCTGGTCCGTCCGATCGTCTCGTAGTTGCCATGGCCCCTGACCAGTACTAATGAAGTATGGCCGCCGGAAACCAGAAGACAGATGAAGGGGAACGAGAGGACTTGGGACTGGGGAATGGGGGTTAGGAAGTTCGCGTAGATATGCCCCTCCAGGTGATTTACTCCGATGAGTGGTTTTTTGATCGCCCAGGCAAGCGCTTTCGCGGCGCTGACCCCGACGATCAGAGAGCCGACCAGTCCGGGGCCAAAGGTTACGGCGACCGCGTCGATCTCCGAGAGCTCTTTTCCGGCCCGGGTAAGCGCTTCCAAGATGATGGGGGAGATCGTTTCCGCGTGCAAACGGGACGCGACCTCGGGGACGATCCCGCCGTATTTTTTGTGGAACTCGATCTGGGAAGCGATGACGTTGGACAAGACTTCCTGGCCGTCCCTGACAACAGCGGCGGCGGTTTCATCGCACGAGGTTTCAATCGCTAAACAGAACATGTAATTATCAGTATTTTAGCATAATACGAAGGAATATAATGGCTGTCCTATTTATTTATGTAAAGCTATTGACGCCCCCCCCCCTAGACGTATACTATTGTCAAATGGTTGAACTACCCGATAGTGAATACCAAAAACTGCAGGCCCGTCTGAACGAAGCCAGCCGGATGGTGACGGTGGTGCGGGACAGTAACGACGCGATCACGATTCAGGATTTCGAGGGAAAGATTACCGCCTGGAACCGCGGCGCCGAGCTGATGTATGGCTACAGCGAGCAAGAAGCGCTGAAAAATAACATCTGGGACCTTACTCCCCCTGATAAATCTGCCGAGCAAAAGGATTTCAACCGCCGGTTATTAGCCGGCGAAAAGGTCTCTTCGCTGGAAACCCAGCGGCTGACCAAAGACGGGCGCCTGCTCGATGTCTGGCTGACCGTAACGAAACTGGTCGACGAAACGGGGGAAGTAATTGGGATCGCCTCGACCGAGCGCGACATTACCGAGCGCAAGCGGATCGAGGCCGAGACCAGGAGCGCTGTGGAGCGGTACAAATCCCTGTTCGATTCATCCTCCGATATCCTGGTCCAGCTTGACGCGTCTGGGACTGTAGTTGATCTTAATCCGCAGGCTGAATTAATCAGCGGCTATAAAAGAGAGGAGATCGTCGGCAAAAAATTAAACGCTATGATCGGTAAATTTACGAAAGAAAGCGTGGACTTGATGGTTGCCAACTTTGCCGCTAGAAAAGAGGGAGTTGCTGTTGAGCCCTATGAGGTTGAAGCGATCGGTAGCAACGGCCAGAAATTATATTTTGAGATCACTACGTCACCCCTGAAAGGGATCGTGGGCAAGGAAGCCGGAGAACTCGGGATCATGCATAATATCACCAAGCGCAAACAGACCCAAAAGGAATTGAATGATTCAAAAACACTTTTTGAGACGGTCGTGGAAAATATCCCGCTCATGATCTTTCTTAAAGAGGCGACTGACCTGCGTTTCGTCATTTTCAATCGCGCGGGAGAGGAGCTCCTGGGATATGACCGCAAAGATCTGCTCGGCAAGAACAATCTGGATCTTTTTCCGCCGGAACAGGCGGCAAACTTTATGGCCAAAGACCGGGAAGTCCTGGATGGGGCGACCGGCAAAGTGGATATTCCGGAAGAACCAATTACGACGGCTAAGCAAGGGGTGCGTTTACTGCATACCCATAAGGTTTGTGTAAAGGGAGAAGACGGGGCCACAAAATTCCTGCTGGGGATCTCCGAGGACATAACCGAACGCAAGCAGATGGATATGGAATTGAAGAAGAAAATAGACGACCTTGAAGAATTCTATAAGTTAACTGTGGGCCGGGAAATAAAAATGATCGAGCTGGAGAAGGAGATTGAGCGGCTGAAAAAAAGCCAGGAACCACAGTCTTTATAAGCCCAACGATTTTTACGCCGCGCGCCTTTTATTTATACAGCAGAAAAAAAATCCCAAAAGCGATCAGGACAATGCCCGCGTAATTTTGTATTAACATCTTTTCACCGAGCATAAAATAGGAGAGGAGCACGACAAAGACAAAAGTCAGGGCGGTCAAGGGGAAAACCAGGCTTAATCTGAACCAGGAGAGAATGAACAGCCAGAGAACAAAGGAAGCGGCCATCAGTCCGGCGCCCAGCAATATATAGGGACTTCTTAACAGGCCCGGCAGGATTAGAAAAGCGTCTTTGGTGCTTTGCAGTGAAAAGCCGGCCATTTTGCTCATTCCCATTTTCAGGAATATCTGGCCTAAAGCCATGACCAGAGTATAAATGAACATCCAAGTCAATAAATGCCGCATAACGGGTGGATTATAGCACATTAGGATCGAGACTTTTATCATGCCGGTAGTCCAACTTCTGACCACAACTTTTTTCAATCCCTGCTCGACTTCGTCCACGGTGGCAAAACTCCCCAATATCCAGCGGGCGATGTCGGCGATCTGGATCACATTATCCCGGGGCAGTTTAGAAACATCCGGATGCTATAGCAAAGCGGCAATGGGAATATCTACCCAACGGTCGCGTTTGCCGAGAGTTTTTAATTTGAAGGTAAATGACCCGGGCTCGCAGACGATTTGATATAAAGAGCCGGCAACCGTTGCCCCCCCATTATCATAACTTATATCCATTATGTCGCACATCCCCGACACGTCGATCTTGCCTTTGTTCTTTTCCGCTAAGCGCAGAAGATTGGTTAGGCGTGGAATACTGCCGCCTGGCACGGTTGAACCAGAGCTATCTCCTTCCGTATAAGGTGGGAGAGCCCAGCCGTCCGGAATAGTAAAATAATGGTTTGTCTGCGCCATTAAGCCTTTCGCCTGTTGGACAAATGGGGAGTGAGGGACCATATCCGGCACGTTCCATTGATAACAGCGAGCGTCATTCTTATCCGCTATGCCGATGTTGTGAGGATAGATCGGCAGGTTCTTTTTCATCCAGGCGTCAACTTCTCCCATGTTCCTTGCCGAGGTGAGCAGAGAGAGGAGGAGAGCGTCGTCTTTGACCCAGTTCTTAACGTTATAATGGTCTTCCGTCTTGTACATGCCGGCCGACTGTTTGTCGTGGCCGGAGCAGTCATTCTCTTCAATAAAAATTCCCCACCGATTGATCCCGCTGGAAGCGTAAATACAACCGGCCCAGGTGCAGGTCGCCGCCGGCACAGAGCCGTCGTCCGGGTGAAATACCGCGACCACAATATCGTCGTTGAGCGCCAGGAATTCCCGGTTATAATCGTAATTTCGTCCGTAGACGATCTTCCCACTTTTCGAGTATCCTTCTCCAACCCCCAGTCCGGAACAACGGGTATTGTAGACGCGGCTGCCGAACATTAAGACGATCTCCAGTGAGTTGGCGGTCTTTAACTGTTCCATGGTCAGGCCGGAAGTTTCGGCCATCCCCTGGAAAAACAATTTGATCTTGTCTGGATAGGACTGATAGAAGTCTTCAATGATCTCCGTGTTCATTTTTCCGCAAGCCAGGTTGTACTTGTCCTTATACGGAGCGACCAGGTTGTAGACCTCGCGGATATTGTCCGAGAGCAAAAAGCCGTATTGCCGGCCCATTTCTTTCCAGTTCCCTTTGAGGGTTACGGTCGGCACATAGTCAAAAACATACTTAGCCCCCTCTTCAAACTTTAGGGTTGGAGAAGGGGAGCCGCTTTTTTGGACACACCCGGGAAAAAGAATAAGACCAATCAGCAGAAGCGTGGTGGCGGTTAGTGTTTTCATATTTTTAATAATATCTCCTTTATTTCGTCCGGCAGAAAAGGGCGGCCTTGAGAGGAAAGGGCTGTACCGGTGATCTTTCCTTTGATGATCGGCTTGTTGTCCGGCAAGCGAAAAATATCCTGATAGAAAACGATCCTGATCCTTCCTTCCAGCGCCATTTTCAGGGTAACGTAGAAACTGTCCCCGCTGGTCAGTGAATATTTGTAATCCACTTCGGACCTGACCACCACCAGGTCGATCCCTTGCTGGTGCATCCCGGCAAAATCGATCCCCAGGCTTTTTAAGAATTCGTGCCTGGTGTGTTCAAGATAATTCAGATAAGTGGCGTTGTTGACGATCCCCTGCAGGTCGCACTCGTAATCCCGGACGGTTAGATCGAGCCTGAATTCGTTCATTACCGGTTAATTATAAACCAATAGACCATACTGCTCAACTTTGAGATAAAATTCCCATTGTGAATGGCAGGGATCGACTTCCGGCGCTTATTCCAGTGAAATGATGGGGGCGATTAGAGGCGCGGCTCCCGCGCGATCGCCTCATAATAAAGTTTTAAGGTGAAATCCTGGCGGGAGAGTTCGGCAAGTTTAACCGCCGGGTCGGTAAAGATCGGACCGGTTGAAGGAGAGGCGTTGAATTGCCCGCAACCAAAGAAGGAGAAGGATAACAGAAGAAATAAATAGATCAAAATATTTTTCATCATTTTTAATTAGTGCTTTGCAGATCAAGCCGATAGCCGATACCGGGTTCGGTAATAATAATGTTCGCAAGCTTGTATTTATCGAGCTTTTTTCTTAATTGGCTGAAATAGATCCTAAGGTAATGGGTTTGGGTGGTTGATTCAGGTCCCCAGATCTCCTTTAGGAGCTGTTTTTGGGTCACAATTTTACCGGCATTTTGGACCAACGCTTTTAACAGGTCAAACTCCGTATTGGTAAGCTTGACCGGTTCGTTGTCGATTTCCAGGCCGCGCAGACTAAAATCTATCTTTATCCGGCCATGCCGAAAAATAGGTTCCTCTTTTAAATTTAAGCTGTGCCGCAGGGCGACCCTGATCCGGGCGGCTAATTCATCGGGGCTGAACGGTTTGGTTATATAGTCGTCGGCGCCGGCGTCCAGCAGGGCGATCTTGTCGGAATCGGCGTTCTTGACGGTGAGAATAATGACCGGGACGGAAGCTCTTGTCTTTATTTGCGCCAGGACCTCGTCCCCGTTGATGTCCGGAAGATGCAGGTCGAGAATAACGATGTCGGGCCGGAAACTGTTAAACAGGAGCAGGCCCTCTTTTCCGGTTTTTGCCAGGCAAACGGCAAATCCCTGGGTCGATAAATTTATATCAAGCAGTTTTCTGATCGATCGTTCATCGTCAATTATCAGGACCCTGGCCCCCTTGTTCATTATGACCGCTCCTTTATTTCAGGTTGTTTATCGATCGGCCAATAAAGCGCGACTTCTAAGCCCCCTTCTTTTTTGTTCCGAGCTTTGATCTTGCCGCCGCTGATTTCAAGCGCGCTTCTGGAGATCGCGAGGCCCAGCCCGGTCCCGCCCGGCGGAGAATCGGCGGACCGGTAAAACTTATCGAAGATATTGGGGAGATCCTTATCTGTTATTCCCGGCCCGTTGTCGGATACGGAGATTACCAGCCAGTTTTCCCGCCTGGCCGCGTGGACGCTGATCGTTGATCCCTTTGGGGAATAATTGACCGCGTTAAGCAGGACGTTCGATAGGGCTTGTTCGAAAAGCACGTAATCGATTAGCAGCAGCGGCAGTTGCTCTTCGGTTGTCACCGCCAGCCGATGATCGGCCAGTTTTTTTCCGAGATGACGCAGACAGACCTGAATTATTTCCGAACTTTCCTGCCATTCCTTTTTTAAGGAGATGGAACCGGAAGCCAGCCTGGACATATCAAGTAAGTTGGTCACTATCCGATCAAGGCGTTCGGCCGAATCGGCCAACTCGGCCGACAGTTCGTTTTTTTTGTTTTCCTCTTTTACCGTATTGAGCGTGGAAGCGATCCCAATGATCGATGTGATCGGGGTTTTAAGTTCGTGCGACAGGCTGTCAAAAATCGTCAGATAAAGCCCTTCTCTGGTCTCTTTTAAGGCGAGTTGTTTTTGATGCTTTTTTATCTTATCGGCCAAATAACCGGTCACGATCGCGGCAAAGAAATAGACAATGTTCATCATCAGGTCCTCGGGCTTAGCGATCGCCAAGGTCCCGTGCGGCGGGATAAAGAAGAAATTCCAGATCAAGGCGCTAAGCCCCGCGTATAATATGAGAGCGGGAAATGAAACGAATAAACCAAGGAACAGGACCGATGATAATAAGACGAGGCCGGTGGATTGATAACCGATAAAAGGGCTAAGCAAGTGATTGGCCGCGGCAATGCCAACGACTGTCGCTACCGTAACGATGAGATCATTTATGGGAAAATGCCATTGCCCTTGGGTCATTTATCCGTTAATTATAGACCTAAAAACCCGTCTGGGGAAGGGATTGGGTCAGCCCACAAACAGTTCTTCTTTGGGAAGTTTCAAGGCATTATGTTTTTCGCTGGTGAAGATTGCCGAGCCAATTGTTAAGGGGCCGACCCGGCCGATAAACATGGTTATTATTAAGATGATTTTGCCGGCAGTAGACAGACTGCCGGTTATTCCGGTCGAGAGACCGGTATTCCCCAGGGCGGAAACGATCTCAAACAAAGTTTGCAGAAAAGTTGCTTTTTCAGTATTGGCCATTATTAAAATATCGATTGCCGCGACAGCTGAAAAAAGAAAGAAAATTGTCAGCGCTTTGATGATTATTTCAATCGGGATCTTCCTTTCAAAAACGGCGGTCCGATCTTTTTTCCGCAGTGAGGCGCGGACCGCGGCAAAGAGGGTGGCCAGGGTCGTGGTTTTCATCCCGCCGCCGGTGCTCCCCGGTGAAGCGCCGATGAACATGAGGAGCATCAGCGCGACCAGGCTGGTCGCGGACATTTTTCCGATATCGATAGTATTAAAACCATCGGTCGTTGACGCCGAAATTGACTGGAAAGAGGCGATGACGACTTTTTCCTGAAGCGTGGCGGAACCTGGCCACTGTTCGGCGACCAAAATGATCAATGTCCCCGCCAGCATAACAATGACCGTGGTAATGAGCACCATTTTACTATGCAGGGTTAACCTGGTCGGCTTCAGTCTATTGATCTTGCTGATTAACGCGTTATAAGCGTCCGACAGAACAAAAAAGCCGATCCCGCCGATAATTGAAATAATATTGATCGTAAGATTAATGGTCCAGCTGGTTTTATAATTGACCAGACTGGTTGGAAAAAGACTAAAGCCCGCGGTGCAAAAGGCGGAAATAGAATGGAAGACCCCAAGATATATGGCTCGCGGCAGGGTGTATTCTCTGGACCAATAGGAGGCAAGGATGACCGCCCCAATGATCTCAAAAAACAGGGTGAAGCTTATGACTTTTAGGAAAAAACCGCCGAGCATGTGCATATTGTGGCTGTCCGTGGCCATTGATTCTCTGGCGACCGTCGAGGTCGTTTTTGAGAATTTTTTCCCGAGAAGATAAGCGATAAAAACGAAAAAGGCCATGTAGCCAATGCCGCCGACCTGGAAGATCAGCATGAGAACGATTTGGCCGAAGAGTGAATAATAACTACCGATATCGATAACGGTCAATCCGGAAGTGCTTATTCCAGAAGTCGCCAGAAAGAGGGCGTCGACGAATGGCTGTGAGGTTCCGTCTGCTGATGAGATCGGCAAAGAGAGGATAAGGGCGCCGATGATCGTTACGATAAAATAACCGAAGACTAAGATTTGCATCGCGTTTAGACCAAATTTAGGCCGCATAAAAAAATACTATCACTAAAACGCGTTAAAATGAGGTAAAAATACCGCCAAGCAACGTAAAAAAAGCGTAAAATTAGCCGAGAAACCCTGCCTTCCAGAGGCACTCTTCCCATTCCCCAACAGGCGTCGAGTCCCAAACTATCCCGCCGCCGACCCCCATCTCGCCATGTGTCCCCTCTAATAGGATTGTTCTGATCGGGACATTGAACATCAGGTCCCGTTCAGGGGTGATGTAGCCGATCGCCCCGGTGTAAATGTGGCGGGGTTCGGGTTCCAGCTCGCGGATGATCTCCATTGAGCGGATCTTGGGGGCGCCGGTCACCGAACCGGAAGGGTGGAGAGCTTTGAATAAATCATAGAGCGGCAAATCTTTTTGAATGTTAGCGGTAACGGTTGAGGTCATCTGATAGAGAGTGTTGTAGCGGGCGACCTCAAAGAGCTTGGGGACCTTAACCCTGCCGCCGATCCGCCCCAGGTCGTTGCGGAGGAGGTCGGTGATCATCAGGTTCTCGGCCCGGTTTTTCCCGTCAAAGTGAAGTTTTCGCCCGGCCCACATATCTTCCCAAAGATTTTTTCCTCTCGGCCAGGTCCCCTTCATCGGTTTGGTGGTTAGAAAAGTTCCTTGCTTTTTCATGAACAATTCAGGGGAAAGGGATAACATGAAGTAATCATCACCCTTAATATACGCGGGATAGGGGACCGGTTGGGTTGAATAAAGTTGCCGGTAAAAGTTATAAGGGCTTCCGGCAAAGTCAAAGAGGAATTTCAAACAGTAGGTGATCTCATAGGTATCGCCCGCCTCCAGGTACTCCCGTATTTTTCTTATATTGGCAAAATATTTCTCCTGGGTGATGTTTGTTTTTTTATTCGTCACCTTATTGAAGGAGCCTGCGACCTGCCTGCCGGTAGGCATGGCTAAACGTCGCGGTTCCTTAAAGATCCCCATCTGAAGCAAGGGAAAAGACGATTTGTTTTCCGTGGCGAGTTTTTCCTCAAATCCGTACCCTGCTTCGTAGGAAAGGAACCCGGCCAGATAGTAACCACTAGCAAGTGACAATTCCATTTGGGCAAAACAGGCCGGCAATTCATGGCCTTGCCGCGCCACGATGAGGTCGATCGGCTGTTCAAATAGTAAAGGTTGTTTTTCAAATTCAATTTGGACAAGCATAAGTGAGGTCTGGGTGCTCCGACATTAATGTTCGGAGTTGAAGATCATGACCATGGCTATTATAGCAGGAATTGAAAAACAGGAAAAACTTGGCTAGGCTTGGAAGCCGAGACGATATTATCTGCGGCTTCCAAGCCCATATTAAATTATCAATTCTTTCAGCTCCAGCAGGTCGTCGATCAGCAGGTCGGGCTTGGCCGCCGCCAGTTTAGCTTTGTCGTCAAACCCGTAAGTTACGGCGCAGGTGCGGATCCCGGCGTTCTTCCCGGTCTCTACGTCAATGGTCATGTCGCCGACTAGAAGAACGTTTTCTTTGTCGATCTGGTAGGTTTTAATAATTTGGTTGCTAACGCAGGGATCAGGCTTGAGGCAAGGAGAGGTGTCACCGCCGTAAACTGCGCTAAAGTAGTGGTCCAAACCATGTAATTTTAAAATGTGATGGATCAAGGCGTCCCTTTTGTTGGAAAGGATCGCTTTTCTTTTGCTTTTAAAGTATTCCAGAATTTCCCGAACATGAGGAAAAACTTCCACTTCTCCGGCCAGGTCTTTGACGTGGTGGAAATACGCTTCCTTGGCTTTCTCAATCGTTGCCGGGTCGCCGCTGCCGATCGACCCGCTGACCAGAGCGGTTTCGCCAAAACCGATATGCTCGTTGATCTCCGCCGTGCTTTTGGGCGGAAAATTAAATTCTTTGAGCATCTTCTGGATCGCCTTGACTGCGGATGGGAGGGAATTGGTGATGGTCCCGTCAAAGTCAAACAAGAGGAGTTCTATCGGCAATTTATTGTTCATGGGAGATCGATTGCCTTCTTCGCGTCGCCGATAGTGGTTGGTCGGCCATGCCCCGGGCAGACGATGGTTTCGGGTGGAAGAGCGAAGAGCCTTTTGAGCGAAGCGGCCATTGCCGGCGCGGACGAATTGGGGAGATCGACCCGTCCGTAGGTGCCCAGGAAAAGAGTGTCTCCGCTAAAGAGGACTTTCTCCTCTTCATTATATAAGCAGATCCCTCCGGGGCTATGGCCAGGGGTGTGGATGACCTTAAAATGGCTTTGGCCGATCGTGACGCTCCCACCATCTTCGAGCATTTCGTCCGCCATTGTCGGGTCGGTTAATCGAGCCATTTTAGCATCGAGCGGGTGTTGCATTAGTTTGGCGCCGGTCGCCTGTTTCAGTTCTCCATTGCTTCCGACATGATCAAAATGTCCGTGGGTGTTGACGATCGCTTTTACGGATAGCTGGTTCGCGGCGATAATTTTTATGATCGAACCGGAGTCATCTCCCGGATCAATGATCAGCGCTTCTTTTGTCGGCTCATCCCAGACGACATAGCAGTTGGCGGAGATCGGCCCGACTTTCTTAACCTCGAATTTCATGGCATAATTATAGCAGAAAGATAAGTGATAAGGATTAAGGGATAAGCGAAAAATGAGCAAAGAAAAATATTGTTTAGTGTATATTACAACCAAAGATAAGGACGAAGCGAAAAAAATCGGCTTTGAATTGGTCTCTAATCGTTTAGCGGCTGGGGTCAATATTATCGATAAGCTCGAATCGATCTACTGGTGGGAGGGGAAGGTCCAGAATGGGTCAGAGGCTCTTCTTATTGCCAAAACTAAAGAATCAATCGTTCCCGCTTTGATCGAAAAGGTCAAAAGCCTGCATAGTTATGAAGTCCCGTGTGTCGTCAGCCTGCCGATTAACGAAGGAAGCCATGATTTTCTCAAGTGGATTGATAACGAAGTGAATTAATCCCTGCTTTATCTGCTTAAAGCTTATAGCTGTAAGCTAAGTCTTATGCGTTATGTCCATGTCGAGCTTCTTGAGAGATTCTTCTTCGCCGAACAGGATCAAGACGTCTTCTTTTTGGATCGGAGTGCTCCAGGACGGGATAACGATGCTCTCTTCTCCCCGGCGGATCGCCAGGACCGTGATCGAATATTTAGTCCGCAGGTCAAGCTCGGAGAGGCTTTTCCCCGACCATTGGGGAAGAGCTTTGGTGCCGACGATCTTCACCTTTTCGCCAAGGTCAAAGTAGTCCAGCACCCCCTGGCAGGTCAGAACATTAACCAGCTTAATGGCGGTGTCTTGTTCCGGGAAGACAATCTGGTCGGCCCCGATCTTTTGGAGTATCTGCCCGTGGATCGTGTTGTTGGCTTTGCAGATCACCTGCGGGATCTTTAAGCTTTTACAGATTTGGGTCGCGATAATATTGCTCTCCATGTGGGTGCTTTCCGCGATGACGACCGTGTCGCAATCGGCGACCCCGGCTTCTTTGAGCGCTCCTTCGTCGGTGATGTCCCCGACGTATGCGTGGGTCACCTCGTCCTTGATGTTTTGGATCTTAACCTCGTCCTTGTCGATCGCGATTACTTCCTGTCCCTTATAATAAAGTTCCCTGGCGACCTTACTGCCGAAACGTCCCAATCCTAATATCGCGAATTGTCTTCTTTTCATGATTTTTTCCTCCAGATTTTAACCAATGGATAAGCCTTCTTTTGGTGGTTCAACTTTATTATCCCGCTGGCTCATTGTCAAGCCGATCAGCATGGTGAGCGGCCCGACCCGGCCGATGAACATAACAAGCATAATGATAATTTTTCCTAATGGGGAGAGGCTGGGAGTTATCCCCATTGATAGGCCGACCGTGCCGAAAGCGGAAAAGATCTCAAAGGCGACCGGCATCAGTCCGAACGATTCCAGATTATCAAGAGCAAAAATTGCCAGGGCGATGACCGTCAGGGCGAGAAAGGTGATGGTGATCGCCCGACGGACCGTCTCGACCGGGATACGGCGGTTGAACATGATCGTGTTGCGAAATCCTCTAAGGGTCGCGATGATCGTCCCGATGATCACGGCAAAAGTGGTGGTCTTGATCCCGCCGCCGGTCCCTCCCGGGCTGGCGCCGATGAACATCAGGAACAAAAAGAAGAGTAGCGTCGGCTGGGTCAATTGGCCGATGTTTAAGGTGTTGAAGCCGGCGGTCCTGGCGGTAACCGACTGAAAGTAGGAAGCAAGCATTTTATGGGGAAGGGTCAGCGGGCCGAGCGTGCTTGGATTGTTATATTCCAGGGTGAAGATCAGGATGGTTCCCAGACTGATCAGCAAAAATGTGACCAGCAGGACGACCTTGGAGTGGAGCGCCAATCTTCGTCTTTCAATGATATCGGCGATAACAATAAACCCGATGCCGCCGATGACTATCAGGGAGGTAATGGTCAAGTTAACGATCCAGTCGGCGGAATAGGGGAGCAGGCTGGCAAAGTTGCTTGTCAGGGCAAATCCGGCGTTGTTAAAAGCGGAGATGGCATGAAAAACTGCGTACAGCAGGGCCTGACTGCTCCCCATTTCCGGGAGCCAGCGGGCGTAGAGGATCGCCGCTCCGATCGCCTCTAAGATAAAAACTATTCCAAAAACTTTTTTTAAGACCGAGATGACATCCTTGGTCGAGTAGACGTTGAGCGCTTCCTGGACCGCCAGTTTTTGGGAGATAAAAAGTTTCTGCCGGAAGACCAGGACCATAAAAGTCGAGAAGGTCATGTAGCCCAGGCCGCCGATCTGGATCAGGGCCAGGATGACCAGGATGCCAAAAAGAGAAAAATGGGTCCCGGTGTTCAGGGTGACCAGACCGGTAACGCAGGTTGCGGAGTTGGCGGTAAAATAAGCGTCCAGGAAGTTGGTCGGAATATTTTGCGCCGAAGCGATCGGCAGGGAGAGCAGGGTCCCTCCCGCGAAGATCACCGCTAAAAAACTAAGTGCGATCAGCGCGCTGGCGCGTATTCTTAACACGAAGCAAAATGTTAGTACAATTCAGTTGGCAAGTCAAATAATAATGATATATAATACCTGGCATGAACAGAGAAAAAGAGCGGATCGAAAGCTACCGCCGGACCGCGGCGATCTCGCTGGTCGTTGTTGTCCTGATCCTTTCGTTTCTGATCATTCGTCCTTTCGTGGTCTCGCTCTTATCGGCCGCTGCTCTGGCTTTTATCTTTTATCCGTTATACTCGTTTTTAGCCCGAATATTAAGCTCCGTCCCGCTGGGGAAAAAGAGCGCTTCGCTATTGACCTGCCTGATCATTTTATCGGTCGTGCTGATCCCTTCGATCTTTATTGCCGTTCTCCTTTCCAGCGAGGTCAAAAGCGCATATCACTTTATTCAAGAGGTCATTTCGTCCCCCCAGTTCCAGCTGGAAAATCTCCCTCCCGGCTTTACCCAGATGGGACAGCTTTTGCCGCATTTAAAGAGTGGAGCGACTGAACTCATCGGACAACTATTTAGCCTTCTGCAGGGGATATTGAAGGGGATCCCCAATGTCCTGCTCCATATTTTTATTACTATTTTCTCGATCTATTATTTCCTGGTCCACGGGACCGACCTGTATAAATTTTTTGCCGATCTCTTCCCGATCTCGGAAAAACGTTACAAAGAGATCATCACCCGTTTTGACAACTTGAGCCGGGGAGTGATCATTGGGCAGGTCTTAGTCGGGATCATTCAGGGTCTCTTGGCCTGGTTGGGCTTCTTTTTTCTTGGCGTTCCCAGTCCCATTCTTTGGGGGAGCTTGACGGCGATAATCTCAATGATCCCGCTTTTTGGGGCCGCTTTGATCTGGGTGCCGATTGACATCTATCTTTTCCTGGTCGGGACAATGAGCGGCAATTATCTGCCGGCGATCATTTTGCTGTTTTACGGGGTCTTTGTTATCAGTCTCATCGACAATGTTCTGAAGCCGAAGATCGTTGGCGACAACTCCAATGTCCATCCCCTGATCGTTCTTTTCGGTATTATCGGCGGGATTCAGCTCTTTGGCATTGCCGGGATCATTGTCGGGCCGTTGATCCTGACGATCTTTGACGTGGTCATTGAGATTTTCAAGGAAGCGCTGTAGTAAATGCCTGAACTCCCCGAAGTTGAGACGGTCAGCCAAGGTCTGGCCAAAGTATTGGTTGGCAAAAAGATCTCCGGTTTTGATTGCGATACCCCCAAAATGCTTAATTATCCTTTGAAAAAATATGCCGCGATCATCCGGTCTCTGGAAGTTGTCGCGGTCAAACGCCGGGCGAAGATGATCATTCTTGAGCTCACCAGCGATTGGCGGATTTTGATCCATTTGAAGATGACCGGCCAGCTGGTCTTTCGGGGGAAGGGGGAGTGTTTGATCGGCGGGCATACCATTGATAAAAGCTGTGAACAGCTTCCCAACAAGTTTACTCACGCTACATTTACTTTTTCCGACCGAAGTCGGCTTTATTTTAACGATATCCGTAAGTTTGGCTGGCTCCGGCTCCACAGGCAAGAAGAGCTGGAAAAGCTTTTTGTGAAAATGGCATTGGGGCCCGAGCCGCTCACCAGGGAATTTACGCCTGGGAAATTTGCCAAGAGCCTGCTCCGCCGGCCAAAAAGCAAGATCAAACAGTTCATCATGGACGCGAGGAACGTGGTAGGGATCGGCAATATTTACGCCGATGAGGTTTGTTTTTTTTCCGGACTCCGGCCGGACCGCCGGGTGGAAAGCCTTGGCCAAACGGAGATCAAAAAAATCTACCAGGGGATAAAAAAGATCCTGACCGCGGCGATCGCCGCACGAGGGACGACTTTCAGCAATTATGTTAACTCCAATGGGGAGGCGGGATCTTACGCCAAAAAACTTAAAGTGTACCAGCGATACGGCCGAAAATGCTTGCGGTGCGGGGGAGAGATCAAGCGGCAAAAGGTTGGGGGACGGACCTCGTCGTATTGCCCGACCTGTCAGAAATAGTTATAGGATTGACAGATCGCCTGATAGAGATATAATTTCTCCAGCTTCTAATATTGCGGGGAGGTTTTTATAATGAAAAAAACGCTGGTCGGTTTAATGGTTGTCGGGTTAAGTATTCTTTTCGCCGGGGAAATTATCGCGATCGAAGGGACGGCGACGATCGCCTCCAAAGACTTCTATAGTTTGGCCCAGCGCAAGACCTATCGCCTGGGAATCCGCGGCTGTCTCCTTTCCCCGACCGATAACGTCAACGTCGACAAGAACTCGGCCTTTGATTTTGGTCTGGAATTCGACGCCAAACTGAACGAAAATCTTGATACCGGGCCCCGTTTCGGACTGATCCTGAATAAAAAACTGCAGATCGGCTCCAGCGTTGACGCGACTTACACCTTGGTAAAATTCGGCTACGGCGCCAGGATCTATACGATGTACTGGGGAGAATACGGCAGTTCTCACGGCTTTTTCAATCTGTATGTCAATGCCGAAGTCGATTATTATACCGGAAATAAAGTGTCGGAGACCACCGCTTTGGCGACCAATCCATCCAGTTTTGCCGGGATGGGGATCCTGGGAGGGGCCGGGATCGAACTGGCTTTTGGTCCCAACACCAGCGGCTACGCGGAGGTCGGATATCAGAAGACCAGCATTAAGGACGCCAACAGCGTCGAATTGCCGCTGGACGGGTATGTCCTGGCGGCCGGCGTCAGGCTGGCTTTCTTTTAAATTTGCTTAAACCGTCTAAGATTGTCGCGGTCGGTTTAAACTATATCGAACATATTCGGGAGATGAAGATGGAGCGGCCAAAAGCGCCGCTCCTTTTTTTAAAAGCGACTTCTTCTTTGATCGATAACGGCGTCGATATTATTTATCCTTCTCAAACCAAAGAACTCCACTACGAAGCTGAACTGGCGATCGTCATTAAGGATCGGATCAAAAATATTTCCGCCAAAGACGCGCTAAAACATGTCCTGGGATATACCTGCGCCAATGACGTTACCGCGAGGGACCTTCAGCTTCAGGATGGTCAGTGGGGTAGGGCGAAGTCGTTTGATACTTTCTGTCCGGTCGGTCCGCGGATAGTTCCCGATATTGATCCAAACAATCTGGCGATCAGGTGCTATCTGAATGGAGAGCTCAAGCAGTCTTCAAATACCGCCGACATGGTTTTTAAAGCGGAGGAGCTGGTCGCGTTTATTTCCAGCGTGATGACGCTGGAGCCCAATGATCTGATCTTGACCGGGACCCCGCCAGGGATCGGGCCGATGATAGTTGGCGACGTGGTTGAAGTTGAGATCGAAAAGATCGGACGCTTAAAAAATAGAGTGGCAGCCGCTTAGCGGCTTCGCGGCATCGGGGTCATTAACAGGTCCCCCTCTTTGAGGTTGGCTATTTCCGGATTAAGCCTTTCCAATTCCGCGATGGTGGTCTGGTGCTGGTCGGCCAATTCTTTAACTTTTGGCCCGCCGTCAATATCATACGGTTTAATAATGTGTAAATGATACGATGAATCGTAGCGGACCGCGGTAATTGATGTCATTTGTTCCCCCCTACATATACTATTCGTACCGATCAAGCTTAAACTTGCATTTTTCGGGAGAATTGTGTCATTATATTTTTAGCATGAAAAGGCTGATTATCGCGTTTGTGATGATTTGGGTGATATTTGCCGGGTTAGCAGGAGCGGCCGGAAAGATCGATCGTCCGATCCCATTTTTGTGCCAGGCTCCTTATGGGGACTGGCGTCAGCCCTGGCAGGATGCGTGCGAGGAAGCGGCGATCATTATGGCCATGGGGAAGATAAAAGGAGAAAAGGTAAACAGGGAAAAAGGAAAAAGAGCAATTTTAGCGTTAGTTAATTGGCAAATAAAAAATTGGGGCGGGCATTATGATCTGACCGCCGAGCAATCGGCCAAGCTGATAAAAGATTATTATAAATACGATGGGGTCGAAGTTCGTGAGGCGGCCACTATTCAAGAGTTGAAAAAGCTTTTGGCGGATGGGAATTTGATTATTGCTCCGATGGCTGGACGGGAATTGAAAAACCCGTATTTTACTCCGCCCGGGCCTTATTATCATTATTTGTTGATCAAGGGGTACGATGAAGCTGGCGGGGTTTTTATTGCCAATGATCCCGGTACCCGCCGGGGGGCAAATTACCGTTATAAGTTCCGAGTCCTTTTTCGAGCGATACATGATTGGACCGGCAACAAGAAAACCATCGACCAGGGTCGGAAAGCGATAATTGTGGTAAAATAACTCAAGCAGTATGGGCCCGTGGCGTAATCCGCCTGCGGCGGACGTGTCGCCCTCCGAAGGCGAATCTCGGTCGTAGGAAAACATTATGAAGTGTTTGATAAATAAGACCAACGTTTTTTTGTTATTTAGCTTTTTGCTGTTATTCCCCCATGTTGGGTTGTGTCAGACGAAAATTACCAATAATCTTGAACTTACCACCGCTGAAAAAGTTTTCTTAGCCGAACATACCCCGATCAGGATCGGCATCATGAACAACTGGCCCCCCTTAAATTATGTGGATGAGAATGGCAAGCCGGCGGGCATCGGGGTTGGTTATTTTGAGGCGCTCAATAAAAAACTGGGGGGGAGCTTGGTCCTTGAGCCGGCCCCTTTTCAAGAAAACTACGAGAAAGTTAAAAACAAACAGCTTGATGCGTTGATGGATATTACTCCAAAGCCGGATCGAGAGGCGTTTTTTAAGTTTACTAAACCTTATCTGGCTGTTCCTCATGTGATCGTTGGCCGGAAAGAAGGCCCTTATTTTTCCTCGGAAAAGGATTTAACAGCGAAGACCGTAGCGTTGGAAAAAGGTTATTACAACATTACTTATTTCCGCCAAAATTATCCGGAGGTAAAGATCAAGGAATATAATTCGACCGGCGACGCGCTTGACGCTGTCTCCCGGGGCGAAGCCGACGCCTATGCCGGCAACCGGGCGGTAGCGATCTACCTGATCGAAAAGGAAATTATTAATAATCTCCAACTGCAGGGGAGGCTTGGGATCCCGCCGAGTGAGCTGACCATTGGGGCGCGCAATGATTGGCCCATGCTGGTCGTTATTTTAGATAAAGCGTTGCGGGCGATATCGGAGAGCGAACGCGAGGCGATTAACGCGCACTATGTCAAAAGCCGCTACGAACCATGGTTCGCCAGTAAACAATTTTGGACGGTTGTTTTATTATCCATTGGGATCGTAGTTTTGATCGGCCTGCTTAGCCTGATCTGGACCCGCTCTCTGCGACGATTGGTTGAGCTGAAAACAAAGGAGCTGACCAGAGAGATCTCCGAGCGGAAGCTGGCCAATGAACGGTTGAAAGCAAGCGAAGAAAAATATCGTACTCTATTTGAGACCGCAAATGACGCGATCCTCCTGATACGTCAAGATTGCTTCGTTGACTGTAATACCCGGACGCTGGCTTTATTTGGCTGCAGACGGGAGCAGATCATTGGCGCTTCTTTTTATAAATTTTCTCCGCCGTTGCAACCGGATGGGAGGCGGTCCGAGGAGAAGGCGCTGGAAAAGATCAAATTGGCGCTGACGGATGGGCCGCAGTATTTTGAGTGGGAGCACTGCCGATTAGATGGAACCTCTTTTGCGGCGGAAGTGAACTTGAGCCGTTTGCTCTTGGGCGACGAAGTGCTGCTCCTGGCGATCGTGCGCGACATCACCGAGCGCAAACTGGCGGCGGAAAGAGAAATGGAACTGGTAAAAGTGCGCGAGCTTGACCGGATGAAAAGCCTGTTCATCGCCAGCATGAGCCATGAGCTGCGGACCCCGCTTAATTCGATCATTGGTTTTACCGGGATACTCGTTCAAGGAATGGCGGGAGAACTAAATGACGAACAGAAAAAACAGCTTGGCATGGTAAAAGGGAGCGCGCGTCATCTGCTGACGCTGATCAACGATGTCATTGATGTCAGCAAGATCGAAGCGGAGAAAATCCAGCTCTCGATAGATGAATTTAACCTTTCCGATACGGTTATAAATATTAAGGAGACGTTCCAAACCGCGTTGGAAGAAAAAGGGGATCAGCTGACGCTTGATATACCCGAAAAGCTCATGATCAAAAGCGACGAACGGCGGATTAAGCAGATTGTCATGAACCTGGTCAGCAACGCGATCAAGTTTATGGGAAAAGGTGAAATAACGATCCGGGCCGGAATAAAACAGGATCAGGTAGAAGTTTCCGTTTGCGATTCCGGCTACGGCATACAAGCTGAAAACCTGCCGAAGTTGTTTAAACAGTTTAGTCGCATTTTTACTGATGGTCAGCCCCAGCAGGAAGGGACCGGGCTCGGTCTTTATCTTTCGCAAAAGCTGGCCAAGATTTTGGGCGGCGTGATCAAAGCCGAAAGCGAATTTAAAAAAGGGAGCATTTTTACCGTTATTTTACCGGTGGAATACAAAGGGGGAAGCGAATGAAAAGAGTACTAATAGTTGAGGATAATGAAAAGAACATGTATCTTATGAACTTTATCCTTTCAAATAAAAACTATGAAGTAATAAAAGCCGAAACCGGAGAAAAAGGTGTTGAGCTGGCGATAAAAGAACGTCCGGACCTGATATTAATGGATATCATGCTGCCGGGGATAGACGGGTATGAAACAACAAAGCGAATCAGGGAGCGCGAAGCTGGCGGGAAGGTTCCGATTATTGCCATAACCTCTTGTGCCATGACCGGTGACCGGGAGAAAGTAATGGCGGCCGGCTGTACGGGATATATTGAGAAACCGATCGATCCGGAGACTTTTATCCCCGAGATCGAAAAGTATCTGTAAAAAGGAGGCTGGAAAAATGAAAGTTCTAACTGTGGATGACAATAAACAGAATCTTTATCTCCTTGAGACGATATTAAAGAGCGGAGGGTATGAAGTTGTAAGCGCCAATAATGGCGAGGAGGCGCTGGCTATTCTGCGGCAGGAACCAGTTGGCCTGATTATTTCCGACATTCTTATGCCGAAAATGGATGGCTTTCAGTTGTGCCTGAAGTGTAAAGAAAATGAAAAACTAAAGAACATCCCTTTTATCCTGGCTACTTCGAGCTATACGGATAAAAGCGACGAACAGTTCTCCTTAAAATTGGGAGCGGATGGCTTTATAATGTGGCCGATGGGGCCAGCCGAAACACTTAAAGCGGTAAATGAGGTGTTGGAGAAGATAAAAAAGGAAGGGGTGGTGCCACACCGAGCGCTTGACGCGTCGAGCGTTGAATTCCTGAAAGGTTATAATGAGCGGGTGGTTAGACAGCTTGAGAGCAAAATGATGGAGTTAGAGGCTGATATCACTAAGCGCAAGAAAGTGGAGGAAGAATTGAAGAAAAGGCTTGGCGAGCTGGAAGTCTTCTATAAGTCCGCCATGGACCGCGAAGATATGATTTTGGAACTGAAAAATAAGGTTAAGGGATTAGAAAACAAGAACTAGGATCGAGCTTAAACAATAATGATCGAAATTTTACCGCGGGTTGCTTGGCGACCAGGGTCGAAAAGCGATAATTGTGCTAAAATAAATAAAATATGGGCCCGTGGCGTAACTGGATAGCGTGTCGCCCTCCGAAGGCGAAGGTTGCGAGTTCGAATCTCGCCGGGCCCATTTTTACGATACGACAAAATGATCTTAGCTATTATTTATCTTATTATCGGTCTGGTGGTTCTTATCGCCGGAGCGGAGGCGCTGGTAAGAGGGGCCTCCTCCGTCTCCAAGCGGGCCGGGATCCAGCCGATAGTCATTGGTTTGACCATTGTCGCTTTTGGGACCTCCGCCCCCGAACTGATCGTTAACCTTATATCCGCGTTTAAAGGGACCACTGATATCGCGGTGGGAAATATCATCGGCAGTAATATCGCCAACATTCTTTTGATTTTGGGGGTTTCCACTCTAATTGTTGACCTGAAGGTCCGCAGAAATACCACCTGGAAAGAGATCCCGTTCGCGATCTTAGCGGTAGTCGCTCTTTTTGTCCTGGCTAGCGATAAGTTGTTTGACCGGAACTGGGAGAATGTTTTGACCAGGATCGATGGCCTAGTTCTGCTTGGCTTCTTCGCGGTTTTTATGTATTACGCTTTTGACATGTTTCGCAGGAAAAATGTTGAAGAACCCGCGGAAGAGATCAAGACATATTCCACTCCCATTGCTTTTTTGTTGATTTTGGGAGGATTATTGTTTTTATTTTTTGGCGGCCAATTGCTGGTTAGTCAGGCGATTATCCTGGCGAAATTAGCCGGATTGTCAGAGATTTTGATCGGATTGACTATAGTGGCGGTGGGAACATCGCTTCCGGAAATGGCGACCTCGGTGATCGCCGCGCTAAAAGGCGAGTCGGATATCGCTATCGGCAACGTCGTTGGTTCAAATATATTTAACATATTTTACATACTGGGTGTTACTTGCGTTATTAAACCAATTCCGATAGGGGATGCGGCCTACATTGATATTTTATTTTGTTTGGCCGTTACCTTGATCTTGTTTGCGGCGATGTTTATCGGCAAAAAACATATGCTCCAGCGCTGGCAGGGGGGGGCTTTCATTTTTCTTTACATTATTTACATCCTTTATTTGATCCAAAGGGGATAAAAGTTGGACTTTATCAAATTTCTTGGGACCGCCGGGGCCAGGGTGGTGGTCTCCAAACAACTGCGTGCTTCCGGTGGCATCTGGCTTTCGCTTGACGGGACGAACTTATCGATCGATCCTGGACCGGGAGCTTTAGTTAAAGCCCTGGCTTCCCGGCCTAAACTTGACCCGACCACTCTGGACGGGATCCTTCTCTCCCATAAGCACCTTGATCATTCCGGCGATGTTAACGCCATGATCGAGGCGATGACTGAAGGGACCTTTAAAAAACGGGGGGCGGTCTTTGCCCCAAAAGAAGCGCTGGTTGGCGATCCAGTGATCTTAAAATACGTTCGCCAATACCCGGAACGACTGGAGATTATCAAAGCTAAAGCCAAGTATAAGGTTGGAAGTTTATCTTTTACCACCCCGGTTGAGCATTTTCATCATAATACGGAGACTTATGGATTTAGGTTCAAAGGGAAGAAGACGACCATTTCTTATATTGCCGATACCAGGTTTTTCCCCGGACTGGTCAAAGCTTATAAAAGTTCCGATATTTTAGTAGTGAGCGTGTTGCGCCAGGAGCCATCGCACCTGGAACATCTCTGTGTTGATGACCTGAAGAAGTTGGTGCAGGGGATCAAACCCCGGGTGACGATCATGACTCATTTTGGCAAGCAAATGCTCGCGGCTAAACCGTGGTTAATTGCCGAACACTTAAGCCAGGAGCTTAAAACGAAAGTGATTGCCGCTACTGATAGGATGACTTTTTCTTTATAATACCCTCACCCCAACCCCTCTCCCAGAGGGAGAGGGGCGGAAAAAACTTTAGTAAGGTTTCCTCTTGATAGTCATTGTCAGTCTGTGTTATATTAACAACCGATGTCAAAAAATATCAACCAACTGCGGATCTTATTGATTTTGGGCATTTTTGTCGCCTCCGTTTTTGTATTAATTAAATTTCCAATCAACCTTGGCCTCGACCTTCAGGGCGGGACCCGCCTGGTATACGAAGGGGAGGATACCGAGAAGGTAAAGGTCAGCGATGACTCCATGGCCGGGGTGGCGGCGGTCATTCGCAACCGGATCGATGGGTTGGGGGTAAGTGAGCCGACCATTCAACGCAAAGGGGTAAACCAGGTTATTGTCGAACTCCCCGGGATCAAAGACCCGGAAAGGGCGATCGCCCTGATCGGGGATACCGCTCTGCTTGAATTTGTCGAAGCGGAGTGGCTTCCGGGAGACGCCCGCGGCGCCTCTCCGGAAAAAGTTAAGGAATTTTACGGCGCGGACGCCAGGATCGATTCGGTCAAGGATATGCGTGATGGCCGGGTTGAGAGCGAACGGCCGATCGTTTTAAAAAAGACCGTCTTGACCGGGGCCGACCTCAAAGGTGCGTTCCCCAGTTTTGACCAGTACGGCAACCCGGTGGTGGACATTGAGTTTAATGACAAAGGGGCGCAGATCTTTGCCGAAGTCACCGGCCGATCGGTCAATAAACCGCTGGCGATCATTCTGGACAAACGGATCATTTCCGCTCCCAATGTCCGCGAACCGATCCCTTCCGGCCGGGCCCAGATCTCCGGAAGTTTTAAGGCGGAAGACGTCCGGGACATGGTGATCAAGCTCAAGGCCGGTTCCCTGCCGATCCCGGTAAAAATGGTTGAGACCAGGATCGTTGGTCCATCGTTAGGTAAGGATTCGATCGATCGGAGCACGATCGCCGGAATATTGGGCTTTGTTTTTATCATTATATTCATGATCGTTTATTATCGTCTTCCCGGCTTTATTGCGATCCTGTCGCTTGGAATATATGTTCCTTTGACTTTGGCGGTCCTGGCCCTTTTTCATACGACCCTGACCTTGCCCGGCATTGCCGGATTTTTATTGTCGATCGGCATGGCGGTTGACGCCAACGTTATTATTTTTGAGCGGTTAAAAGAAGAGCTCCGTCTCGGCAAAACGGTGAAAGCCTCTTTTTCCGCTTCTTTTGACCGGGCTTTTTCGGCGATCCTTGATTCCAACGTCACTACCATTATCGGAGCTCTGACCCTCTTTTTTGTCGGGACCGGGACGATCCGCGGATTTGCCGTCACCCTGGCGATCGGTATCGTGATCTCTATGTTTACCGCGCTGACCTTGACCCGGATGATGCTCAATCTGTTGGTTGACGCTAAGATCGTGACCGATCCAAAATCAAAAATGCTTTACAAATGAGGATGTTATGTTTGATGTAATCAAAAAAACACGTTTATGGCTGACCTTGTCCGGTTCGCTGGTTGTTTTGGCGATCGCCGTTCTCCTGTTTAATTTTATGGTCCACGCCAAACCGCTCAACTTCGGGATCGACTTTACCGGCGGGACGATGCTCAATCTCCGCTTCGCCAAAACGGTCTCGGTCGGCGACGTCCGCCGGGTTTTAGACGGCTATGGGTTGGGGGAGAGCGTCATCCAGAAAGCCGGAGAGAACGATATCTTGATCAGGACCAAGCCGCTGGATAACGATGTTCGGACCAGATTGCTAGGCGATTTTAATTCAAAGATCAGCCAGACCGAAATATTGGAAGCCGATGTCATTGGCCCGACGGTCGGCCGGGAGCTGGGGAATCAAGCCATCTGGGCCTTGATCCTGGCGTCGATCGGCATTATTATTTACGTTTCGTTCCGATTTGAGTTCAAATACGCTATGGCGGCACTGATCGCTTTATATCATGACGCGATCATTACTACCGGTATTATTGCTTTGTTCTGGCGGCAGGTGGACGTTACTTTTGTCGCGGCGATCCTGACTATTATGGGGTATTCGATCAACGACACGATCGTCATTTTTGACCGGATTCGCGAGAACCTGAAAAAACCGAGCCTTGCCAAGAAGAAATTCAATGAAGTGGTCAATATTTCCATCTGGGAGACAATGGCCCGTTCGATCAATACGGTGTTGACCGTCCTGTTTATGGTATCTTGTCTTTTGATCTTTGGCGGAGAGCCGTTGCGCGAATTCTCCCTGACCCTCCTGGTCGGGTTTGCGATCGGGGCGTATTCGTCCATCTTTGTCGCCCCGCCGCTCCTGGCCCTCTGGCACCAGAATGAATCGAGGAAATGAACTATTTTTTTCTGGGGATCATCCAGGGGCTGACTGAATTTCTGCCTGTCTCTTCTTCCGGACATCTGGTAATCTTTCAGTCGGTGTTGGGGGTAGGAGAGAATATTGCCTTTGATACCGTTGTCCACCTCGCGACCGCGCTGGCGCTTATCATCTACTTCTGGAGCGACCTCTGGAATCTCTTGAAAAAAGAAAACCGGCATCTATTGGGGATGCTCCTTCTCGCGACCGCGATAACGGGAGCGATCGGGTTTACCGGCAAGGATTTTTTTGAGAGCCTTTTTAGCTCGGCGAGAATGGTCGGTTTTTTTCTGCTGGTGACCGGACTTTTTATTTTATTGGGGGAATGGATCGGCCATGGCCGGCGGAAGATCACTGCTCTAAATTGGATTGACGCCATTATTATCGGGATCGCCCAGGGAGTGGCGATCGTGCCGGGGATTTCCCGGTCAGGGACGACGATCTCGGCCACTCTTGGCCGCGATTTTGAGCGGCAGGCGGCCGCCAGGTTTTCTTTTCTGCTGGCTATCCCGGCGATATTGGGAGCCGGGCTCCTGCAGTCAAAGGCGATCGTGAAAGCCGGAACGATCGGGATAGGTGCGGGCCCGCTGGTCATCGGGTTTCTGGCCGCTTTATTTTCGGGCCTTCTGGCGATCAAGTTTTTTATGACCCTGGTCCAAAAGACTTCGATCCGGGCTTTCGCTTACTATTGTTTCGCTCTGGGCTTGCTGGTCATTATTTTTATTCAATAACTCCTTGACAGGCCCGCCGCCGATGATTTATCCTTGCGTTATGAGACGCCGTCCGGCCAGCAGTTTTATCGTCAAGCAGGAGAGTATTTTCAGGCGGACTACCGCCGATGATCTGGTCTCTTCTTTGGTCGGGGCTTCAGTTGTTTTTATTCTGGCGGCTTTAATATTTACCCTGACTTCCGAATGGCTGATCGACTTTACGCTTCGCGCCGTTCCGCTCGACTATCAACAATTGGCCGCGCTCCCTTTAAGGACCGCCTATCTCCTCTTTTTTATTTTAGGGGCCATCGTTCCGGCCCTGCTTGCTTTTTTTGTCCGGACCTATCGGCGGGAACTGGTCGACGGGGAAGTGCGTTCTCTTCGCCGGAGCTGTCTGGTTTATTTTACCGGCGCGCTCGCGGCGTCCGCACTGTTGATATATAAAGGGATCGCGTACGTGGTCTTTTTTGGCTCCGATCCGATCTTTCCGATGGAAGGGATGAACGAGCGGTTGTTTTTTGGGAGCCAGTTTTTGGAGAAATTTCTTTTTGGCCTGGCTGATCTTTTTCTGGCGGCCGGATTGATCTGGGCGCTGGCACTGATCTGGCGGGTCAGCCGCCGATAAAACCGTTATTTTTCCGGAAAAATATCCTTATTGTCTCTCCTCTTTTCTTCAGGTATAATCAGCCAGTTTGTGAAAATTAAAAAAGCAAAAAAAAGGACAAAACGGCTCGATTGGCGATGGTTATGGTGGAGCGCCGCTTTTTTACTTTTTATCCTGATCGTCTTGTTCGGTTTTTGGGCCCTTGGTGAGCTGACTGAAAAGCAGGCCGCCGATCAGAGGCCGGCAATCGCCGACCAAACATCAGGGACCAAGATCAAGCTTTATTTTTACAATGAAAGATCGGCCTCTATCCTGCCGGTGGAGAGGATAATCCCGGAGAGCAAGGCCCCCCTCCGGGCGGCGATCCAAATGCTGATCAATGGGGAGCTTACCGACGAGGAAAAGAACGCCGGTTTTGCGACAGAATTTCCGCATCCCGGCTTTAAGCTGATCAGGGCCGACCTGGATAAAGGAACTTTGACCTTGGAGTTTACGGATATTCCGGGTTTTACGACAGGTGGGGCGTCCCGGGTTGAATTGCTGGCGGACCAGATCGAAAAGACCGCCAGGCAGTTTCCGGGTGTGCGATCGGTTAGGTTCCTCCCCGATACTTTGTTCCAGCCATGATCGCCCAGACTGCCTAGAGCAGCCGGCGCACTTTTCAATTTGCCGAAATTATAGTAAAATACCACTATCTAAGGGGGATAATTCATGAAAAGTTTAAAAGGGACCAAAACCGAGAAGAATTTATTAGCCGCTTTTGCCGGCGAGTCGCAAGCGAGAAACCGCTATACATACTTTGCTTCCAAGGCTGTCAAAGAGAACTACCTGCAGATCTCGGCGATTTTTTTGGAGACCGCCGACAATGAAAAAGAGCATGCCAAGCGGTTCTTTCAGTTTCTTGAAGGCGGGGACGTTGAGATAACCGCCGCTTATCCGGCCGGAGTGATCGGGGACACGGCAGTGAACCTGGAGGCGGCGGCCGAAGGCGAGAAGATGGAATGGACCAGGATCTACGTTGATTGTGCAAAAACGGCGAAGGAAGAAGGATTTGATGAAATCGCCGCGGTTTTTAAGGAGATCGCCGAAGTTGAGGAACAGCACGAAAAGAGATACCGGGCTTTGCTTAAAAACGTTAAAGAGGGGAAAGTTTTCAAAAAAGACCAGCCGGTAAAATGGCACTGCCGCAACTGCGGCTACGTCCACGAAGGGAATGAGGCTCCCGACCTCTGTCCGGCCTGTGCTCATCCCAAAGCTTACTACGAACTTCTGGCGGAGAATTATTAATATGGAAACTAAACTTAAACCTTTGCTGATCGCCATTAAAGCCGAGAAAAAAGCGATCGAATATTACTCCCGAGCCGCGAAACGAGTGACCAACCAACAGGGGAAGGATGCCCTAAACAAGATCAAGTCGCAGGAAGAGAGACATTGCCGCGAGCTGATAAAAAAGTTTAAAAAGCTGGCCGGACATGAGCCGACCGCCGTTGAAATTGATTCGGTGGGGACCGCCATTTCCGCTTTGACCGAAGAGCATATCCCGGACCGTGAAGCCAGCGACTTAGAGGTTTGTCAGGTCGCCCTGAAAGACGAGAATGAAGCGCAAGCTTTTTATAGTCATTCCGCGGAAAAAGAGACCGACGAAGAGACTAAGAAGATCTTTTTTGAACTGGCCGGGGAGGAGCGCCAGCACGCCGAGACTATCGGTCATATTTGCCGCATTCTTTCCAAGTCATAAGAGGAGAGGGTTTTTTTGCCCCAAAAGTCCGGGAAGCTTATCATTTCCATCTCCGGGATGGATTGCGTCTCATGTGCGTCAGCTGTTGAAAACGCGCTGCGCGGCTTTTCCGGTGTTATTTCTGCCAACGTAAATTTTGCCTCCGAAAAAGCAATTGTTGAATACGATAGCACTATAACTGACCTTGCCGCCATTGAAAAAGTTGTTGAAGCGACTGGTTTTAAGGTTGTTAGAGAAAAAGACGATGAGACGGTCGACCGAGAACAGGAAATGGCTGGCTTGCGCCGGCGCCTTTCCGGTTCCCTATTGTTTAGTCTCCCCCTTATTTATTTTATGTTTCACTCTATATTTGGTTGGCCCCTGCCTCATCTTTTTGTAATGTATGCGGCTACCATTGAATTTCTTCTGGTTTTGCCGATCCTTTTCTTTGGGGCCATTTTCTTTAAACGAGGGATACTCGCCCTGGGCAAGACCCGAACCGCCAATATGGATACCCTGGTCTCTATTGGGGTGGCCTCCGCGTTTATATATAGTTTGGTAGTGACGATCGGCCAATGGTTGGGGAAGATCCCGTTGGGAATGGAGGGGCTTTACTATGAAGTAGCCGCCTTTCTGATCACCTTTATCCTGCTGGGGAAGTACTTTGAGGCGCTGGCCAAAGGGCAAACCTCGGCGGCGATTAAAAAATTGATCGGCCTCCAGGCGAAAACGGCGGTTGTAATTAGGGAAGGAAAAGAGCGCGAAGTTCCGATGAGCGAGGTAATAGTGGGCGACGTTTTGGTTGTCAAACCGGGGGGGAAGATCCCGGTTGACGGTGTTGTTATCGACGGCAGTTCAGCGGTCGATGAATCGATGGTCAGCGGCGAGAGCCTGCCGATCGTTAAAAACCCAGGGGACAAGGTGATCGGCGCGACTATCAATGGAACAGGCGCCTTTAAGTTCAGAGCGGAAAAGGTCGGCAACGAGACTTTTATCGCCCAGATGATCAGGCTGGTGGAAGAAGCGCAGGGGAGCAAGGCCCCCATACAGGAATTGGCCGATCTTATTTCTGCCTATTTTGTCCCGGCGGTCATTCTGGTTGCCTTTGCCGCTTTGCTGGTCTGGCTGCTCCTTGGACAAACCCTGATCTTTTCTCTGACCATCTTTATCTCTGTACTTATTATTGCCTGTCCCTGTTCCCTGGGGTTGGCGACCCCGACGGCGGTGATGGTTGGGACCGGTTTGGGGGCGGAGCGGGGGATCCTGATCAAGGATGCGGCTGCCCTGCAAATTGCTTCCCAGATCAAAACGATCGTTTTTGACAAAACCGGGACCTTGACCGTGGGAAAGCCGGAAGTGACCGACATAATAGGGCATAGGGAGACTCTTTTTTTGGCCGGTATTGCCGAGAAGAGGTCCGAACATCCCTTGGCGGAAGCGATCCTAAGAAAAGCGGAAAACATTCCTGATCCGGAGCAATTTAGCTCGATTTCCGGTCAAGGGGTAGAGGCCGTTTATGGCGGCGCGACTATTTTGCTTGGAAATCGGAGTTTATTTGAGCAAAAAGGGATCCCGCTTGGAGAATTGGCATCTAAAATCACAAGTTTGGCGGAGAAGGGGCGATCGGTTGTCATTATTGCCAGGAACAGTCAGTTGGTCGGCGCCATTGGGGTATCAGACCAACTGAAGGGTTCAGCTAAAGAGGCTGTAACCTCCTTAAAAAAAATGGGGTTAAAGATCGTGATGATAACCGGTGACAACCAGGCGACTGCCGAAGCTATTGCCGAAGAAGCGGGGATTGACCAGGTCTTAGCCCAGGTTCTTCCGCAGGCGAAGGCGGAAAAGGTCAAAGAATTACAGACCGAAAAAGTAGCGATGGTTGGCGATGGGATCAACGACGCTCCGGCTTTGGCTCAAGCTGACTTGGGGATTGCCATTGGATCAGGGACTGATGTGGCGATTGAGACCGGATCAATCATTTTGGTAAGAAATGACCTCCGAGACGTCGCAGTTGCCATAAAATTAAGTAAATATGCCATGCGAAAGATCAGGCAAAACTTATTTTGGGCTTTTATCTATAACATTATAGGGATCCCCATCGCGGCCGGAATCCTCTTTCCTATTAATGGGTTTCTCTTGAGCCCTGTTGTTGCCGGAGCCGCTATGGCCTTCAGCTCCGTTTCAGTAGTTTCTAACTCCCTCTTGATGCGCCGCTTCAAATCGTAGCCAACTCAAGATATTTAACCGCGGACTTAAGTCCGCGGTTATTAGTGCCCAATTAATGGGCAATGTGCTATATTATAGCTTAAATAAGCCAATAATGTGGATAATGCCCCTAAAATGGCATAATTCAATGCAATATTTCCTCTAACTATAACGATAAGTAAGTGTATGGATATGAACATCGGCCGCAACATTGATCAAGCTTCTACCCTCTGCTGATCTCCAGCATCTCTGCTGTTCGTCCTTTATCTAAAAAACCATAGGAGGAAATAAGTAAATGATTAAAATAGCAAAAAAGGTAATTAATATAGTAAATAATAATCAAAAGAGCGTCAGGATTATTCTTCTTTTGTTATTAATTGCTTCATTTTCGGTGGTTAAATCATCGGGGAAGGAAAGCAATATCCAGGCGATGATAATTTCCCATAAATATAACGTATATTATGGTGGGACGGTGACCTCTACTGCCTATAATTCTCTTCCTAACCAGACCGACGATACCCCCTGGATCACTGCGATGGGGACAAGATGCAGGGAAGGGGTGGTTGCCTCTAATTTCTTGCCATTGGGCACAAAAGTGATGATCGAAGGCTTTGGAGAAAGAGTATTCGTGGTTGAGGACCGGATGCACACCCGTTTTAGCGATCGGATCGACGTCTGGTTCCGGGGCTATAATGACGCGATGAAATATGGTAAACGGGATATTGATTTTTATATAGTTAAATCGTAATTCATTCTCGGGTTAACTTTAAAGCCCTCCGGCAAAAAACCGGAGGGCTTTTTTATTGCCTCTCATTGGTAAATAAGCTAATATTAATAGGTGGAGAATAAACTGGCCAAGCTAAGGGATGAATTGACCGCCCTGGAACAGGTGGTCATTGCTTATTCCGGCGGCGTTGATAGTACGTTTTTACTTTTCCAGGCGCTTCAAGAACTTGGGAAGGAAAATGTCCTGGCGGTTATTGCCGAATCGCCGACCTACCCTCAAGAAGAGATCGCGGCCGCGATAATATTGGCGGATAAGCTTGGCGTGGAATGCCGGCAGATTAAAACAGAGGAATTCAGCGATGAGAATTTCCTGCGCAACTCAAAAGAGCGCTGTTATTTTTGCAAAAAAGAGCTGTTTGCCAAGTTAAAACAACTCGCTCTGGAAAAGGGGATCACGCATTTAGCCGATGGATCAAATTTTGACGATCTAAGAGATTTTCGTCCCGGCAGTAAGGCAAAGCTCGAATTTGGCGTCCGCAGTCCCTTGCAGGAGGCGGGATTGACCAAGGCCGAGATCAGGGAGCTTTCCAGGCAGAGCGATCTGCCGACCTGGGATAAGCCATCTTTGGCTTGCCTATCTTCAAGGATACCGTATGGGACCAGGATCACCCTGGAAACTCTGGCCAAGATCGGCTGGGGAGAAGAATATTTAAAGCAAAAAGGGTTCAAACAGGTCAGGGTCCGCCATCATGGATCGATCGCCAGGATCGAATTGGAAGAAGAATTTATTCCGCTGATTATGGAAAACGGGCTAATGCCGGAAGTGACCCGCTATTTTGAGGGATTAGGTTATTTTTATGTTACACTTGACCTGAAGGGGTACCGGACCGGAAGCCTGAACGAGGAGGTTTCAGATGAATCGGATCTATCTTGATTACGCGGCTACCACTCCGTGCGATAAACGAGTCGCCCTGGCGATGGCCCCGTATTTTACCGATAAATTTGGCAATCCATCATCGATCCATGGGTTTGGACAGGAGACCAGGGGCGCCGTGGAGAAGGCGAGAGAGCAAGTGGCCAGGCTCATCAACGCCAAACCCAAGGAGATTGTTTTCACCTCCGGCGGGACGGAGGCCGACAACCACGCCCTCCTTGGGGTTGCGTACGCCAACGAAAAAAAAGGGGACCACCTGGTCGTCTCCGCCGTTGAACATCACGCGGTCCTGGAGTGCGCCGAGTTCTTGAAAAAAAGAGGTTTAAGGGTGACTACCGTTCCAGTTGATAAATATGGTTTGGTTGACCCTGTGGATGTCGCCAAAGCGATCGAAGAGAAGACCATCCTGGTCTCGGTGATGCAGGCCAATAACGAGATCGGGACCATCCAGCCGATCGCCGAGATCGCGAAAGCGGTCAAGGCCAAAGGGGCATATTTCCACACCGACGCGGTCCAAACCGCGGGACATCTGCCGATCGACGTTGAAAAGCTTGGGATAGATCTCCTTTCGGCCTCGGCCCACAAACTGTACGGACCAAAAGGGGTTGGCTGTTTGTATATTAGGAAAGGGACCAGGTTGACCAGTTTTCTCCATGGCGGGGCGCAGGAGGGGGGGAAGCGGGGTTCCACGGAAAACGTTCCCGGGATAGTTGGCTTTGGCGCGGCGGCCGAACTGGCGGGCGGTGAAATGGAAACGGAGAACCAGCGGGTCGCCAGGTTGCGTGACAAGCTAAAAGAAGGCCTGCTCGCGAAAATCCCGGAATCCCAGCTTAACGGCCACCCGACCGATCGACTGCCAAACAATCTGAACATAACGATAAAATATGTCGAAGGAGAATCGATGCTTTTGAGCCTTGATATGGAAGGGATTGCCGCGTCGACCGGGTCGGCCTGCAGTTCCGGCTCGCTCGAGCCGTCGCATGTTCTGCTGGCGATCGGCTTGCCGCACGAGCTGGCGCACGGCTCGGTCCGTTTTTCGCTTGGCAAATACACCACTGAAGCGGAGATCGACCGTGTTTTGGCGGTTTTTCCGCCGATCGTTGAGCGCCTGCGCCAGATGTCGCCGCTTTACAATTGCAAAGAATAGAGGAGGAATATGATGGCCGCTAATTATAGTGAAAAAGTAATGGAACACTTTCGCAACCCGCGAAACGTGGGTGAGATGGAAAATCCGGACGGTGTCGGCAAGGTCGGCAACCCGACCTGCGGCGACATCATGGAGATGTACATCAAAGTTAAAGATAACGTTATTACGGACGTCAAATTTAAAACTTTCGGTTGCGGCGCGGCGATCGCGACCTCGTCAATGTCGACCGAAATGATCAAAGGGAAGACGATCGAAGAGGCGCTCAAACTTAGCAATCGGGCGGTGGCCGATGCGCTGGGGGGACTGCCGCCGGTTAAAATGCACTGCTCCGTCCTGGCGGAAGAAGCGGTCAAAGCGGCGATCGACGATTATTTAAAGAAAACGACCGGAAAAGGGCTCCCCGGGTTCAAGCCATCAGACGGCCCGATCTGCGAACATTAAGGTTGTATCTTGAGAAGTCGGACCAACCGATCATGATATTTTGTCAGGGTGAAATTACCCCACTCTCTGGAGATCACCACGACCAGCTCATTTATATTTTTATCGGTTAAGTCCTGGTATTCTTCGGTAAAGATGACCGCCGCTTGTAAAAGGGTGGCGTTAATTTGCGCGGTCAGTTCGTCGGTGCTCCCGTTGATTTTATGCAATTTGTAAGCGATCACGGCCAACAGCCTGACCCCTTCAGCGCGAGGGAGTGATTTCGCGAAAGCCGGACAGTCGAAGCATAATAGTTCACCGGCGACCCCGGCATTGTCGCCATAAAGGAATGGATCGACCATTGTTTCCATTTGAGTCTTAAAGCGGAGGGCCGGGTCTTCTATCTGCCGGGAGAGGCGGAGGGCTTGGATCACCTGATCTCTAACCAGGCAGTTGTTGATCATTTGGATCTTGGCAGCGTCCCTTTTTCCCGGCTTCCTCGGCTTTATAATATTGGTTGCGCTGGAGTGGCTTTTTGGGCCCCTGATTTTCATAGCGGTATTTCTACGATTTTTCTTGAAAATTTCAGAAAGAAGCTGGATTTGATCATAACTGATCCAGCAGAAAAGGCAATCGCTTAGAAAAGCGGTCGATCAACCTGGATGTTTCTTTTCCCTTGCGAGGACGTCTTTCCTCCGCGTGTTCCCTTTCCCATTGCATTGCTTCGGCGAAAATCTTGTTCAAAACGACGCGGTCTGAACATTCGATCCGCTGAAAAACAAGATACAAATTAAACAGGTGATCGAAGTACGGCTCATTATGGCCGATCTTCTCTTTTATTGTCTGACGCAGAGCCAATACCTCCATTCCAATTTTCCTGCCCGGCAGGGGGTAGAGAACGCTTCCTCTCCCATTAGCCTCTTCATCAAGAGCCAGGTCGTTTAAATAAACAAGATTATCAAAACCGAGAAACCAGGAAGGCTCAAATCCGGCCGCTTGCATCCAGGTCAAAAATGGGGAGGCGGCGACGCGATCAAAGGCTTGGCCGAAATTTGTTGCCATGATTCTTATGATCAGCATCGAACCGATCCCGCGCAGGTCAAGGAGGCTTTTTAAGTAGTCCAGGTGTTGAGTCTCGAAACAGCAGTCGCAGGCCCAGGGAGCAAGGACGATATCAGACGGCATTGCCGGCGTCATGAAGAAACGAGCGCTGATCTCCTCGATCAGAGCAAGCCGATCTCTGGCGAAGACGGAGAAGGCGACCTTTTTAGTTGGGGAAGGAAAACGGGGATCGACCATTCGACAGGTCCCGGCTTCGGCGAAGGCGGCAAAATGGTCATAGCCGATCCGTTCACTCATGGTCCATTCGAAAGCCAGGGTGAAATCAGAGATCGTCGTCACTTTCAGCTCTTCAATCATAGGTCCGGAGAGGGTCATAACCGCCCGGATCTGGCGGCCGACGGCTCCGGCGTCGGCCAGGACCTCAAGGTACTCTTTCCTGGGCAGGGGAGCCTTGAGGAAAGTGAGCGCGCGAGTTTCCAGGAGTGGCGGTAGGGTCGTGTGGTTTATTCTGGCCAGTTTGGTCATGATATAATTATATCTATGGTAAATGCCCTAAATTTCAAGGAAAACAAGGGGAAAGTGGTCGTTGCCATGTCAGGTGGGGTCGACTCATCCGTAGCGGCCGCCCTTCTTAAAGAGCGGGGTTTTGAACCGATCGGGATAACCATGACCCTGTATTGCGCGACCAGCGCTTCAGAACGGAGTTGCTGTTCCGCCGCGGCGGCCACTGACGCCAAAAAAGTCGCCGACCAGCTCGGTTTTCCTCATTATACGATTAATTTTAAAGATGATTTTCAGAGGTTGATCATCGATAACTTTATTGAAGAGTATAAACAGGGGCGGACCCCCAATCCTTGCGTCCGCTGTAATCAATTTTTAAAATTCGATCTACTGCTGAAAAAAGCGCGTGAGCTTGGAGCGGAATATGTCGCGACGGGGCACTATGCAAGAATAAGGGGGTGGGGGATGGGGGATAGGGGTCTTAAACTGCTCAAAGGTCTCGACCCCAAAAAGGACCAGTCGTATTTTCTCTATCGGCTGACGCAGGAACAGCTGGCCCACACTCTTTTTCCATTGGGGGAGATGACGAAAGATGAGGTTCGAGCAAAGGCGAAGGAATTAGGGTTGGCGGTCGCCGAGAAAAAAGAGAGCCAGGAGATCTGTTTTATTGAAGACGACGACTACGCCCGTTTTATCAGGGAGAAAGTGCCGGAAGCGGTCCGGCCGGGGCCGATCCTCGATTCTACCGGCAATAAAGTCGGGGAGCACGAAGGGATCGTTTTTTACACTATCGGCCAGCGCAAAGGGATCGGAGCGCACCGGGAGCCGCGTTACGTGATCGCCCTGGACCGCGAGCAAAACGCCGTCGTAATCGGAACAAAGAAAGAGACTTACGGGACTGGGTTAATGGCGGCTGACGTTGCTTTTGTTTCCGGGGTGAGATTGAGCGAGCCATTGGCCGTGACCGCTAAAATTAGATATAATGCTCTTGCGGCTGAGGCAACTGTGGCCGGCCGGGGGGAAGAGATCAGGGTGATCTTCAAAGAACCGCAACTGGCGATCACCCCCGGACAATCGGTCGTTCTTTATCAAGGGGAGGAAGTCTTAGGTGGCGGGATCATTAGCCGAAAAGATCAATAAACTAAAAGCTTCGCGCCGGGCGGTTATTTTAGCTCATAATTATCAGCCGGGAGAGGTTCAGGACATCGCGGACTATGTCGGCGATTCCCTGGGTTTGTCGATCGAAGCGGCCAAAACGACCGCTCAAGTGATCGTTTTTTGCGGAGTCGATTTTATGGCGGAGACCGCCGCTATTCTCTCGCCGGACAAAACGGTCCTGGTCCCGGAAAGTGGCGCCGGCTGTCCCATGGCCAATATGATAGATGCGGAAAAACTGCGCGCCTTAAAGCGCGAGCATCCCGGCGCGCCGGTCGTTTGTTACGTCAATTCAAGCGCCGCGGTCAAGGCGGAATCGGACATCTGCTGTACCTCGGCCAACGCCGCCGCGGTCGTCAAATCTCTTCCAGATCAAGAAATAATCTTTGTCCCCGACAAGTTCCTTGGTCAAAATACCCAAAAAGAAGCGCCGGAAAAAAAGCTTATCTTGTTTAATGGTTACTGCCCAACCCACGCGAAAATTATGCCGCAGCATATTGAACAAGCCAGGGGAAGGCATCAAGGGATCAAGGTCTTGGTGCATCCGGAATGTCGGCCCGATGTCGTTGCCTTGGCCGACGCGGCGCTATCAACCGATGGGATGATTAAATACGTGAAAAATTCGAATGACAGAGAGTTCATCATTGGCACGGAGATTGGGATCATTCACCGCTTGAACAAAGAAAATCCCGGCAAGCGCTTTTATCCGCTAACCGAACTGGCGATCTGTCCCAATATGAAAATGACGACGCTGGAAAAAGTCTTGTGGTCGCTGGAAGACATGGGAACGGTTATACGGGTAGACGGGACAATCAGAGAAAAAGCGGAAAAAGCGATCCGGCGAATGCTGGCGATCGGCCGGCAGGATTAATGAATTCCGGTCAGTGATGGGCCGCTTTCGTCGCGGCGGCTGGCCTTGGTCCGTTTGCGGCGCAGGCCTCGTTCTACCAGTTCATAGATCTCTTCCATCAAGAACGGTTTGCGCAGGTATTCCAGCGCTCCCAGGGTGATGGCGTTGGCGTGCGACGACTCGGTCGCGTAAGCGGTGACAATAATGACCTCGATCGCCGAATCTAGCTCTTTGATCTTTTTCAGGACTTCAAGCCCGTCCATCCCGGGGAGCTTGTAGTCGACAAAGGCAAGATCATATTTCCCTTTTTCAATTCCCGCCAGGGCGGAGGGGCCGTCCGGGAAGGTGGTAACGTCATAATCCTTAATCTTGAGGATCATTTTAAACGATTCCAAAACCGACGGTTCATCGTCTATAACTATGATCTTAACGTTGTCTGACAAAGTAGCCCCTCCCTCGCGAAGTTTATCGAAAGCTATTTTAACACCGCAACCGGCCGATTGCAATAAAAATATGGGTATGTTATCCTAAATAGTGACGGTAAACCCCGGCCGGGGTAGCTCAGTTGGTTAGAGCGAGGGACTCATAAGCCCTAGGTCGCCAGTTCGATCCTGGCCCCCGGCATTAATATTTACTGATAATGAGAGAAAAAAAATTGGCGGCAATTTGTTATTTGACCTGGATCCCGGCGATCTATCTGGGATTGCTTGATTGCCGCGGGAACACCCAACTAGGCGTTCATGTTCGTCAGGCGCTTACGCTTTGGACGATGATCTTTATCGTATTTTTTGCCGTAAGGCTGGGGATCAACGTGATCTGGTCGTTTAAATACATCCCTCACTTGGAAGCGGTTGAATTTTCCGTCGGGGCCGCTTCTTTTCTCTATGCCGCGTATTGTTCCGGTCGGTGTTATCGGGGCATCTCTTTTACCATACCTCATTAATTAAGGTGGCGGGAAATGATCAAGGAAAGTTTTCTTGACGCGATCGCTGAATACCAAATGTTTTTACCGGGGGAGATGGTCTTAGTCGCCGTTTCCGGCGGGCCGGATTCCTGTGCCCTTTTAAGCCTGCTTAATGACCACAAAGATAAGCTGGGCATTTCTCTGCACGTCGCTCATCTTAATCATATGCTTCGCAAGAACGACGCCGAGCTTGATCTCCGCTTTGTCGAAGGCTTGGCGCAGAAAATGGGTTTGCCGATCAGTGTTGAATCGCGCGATGTGGCGGCGCTGGCGGCGGCGGAGCGGCGGGGGATCGAAGAAGCGGCCAGGATCGCCCGTTATGAGTTCTTTGAGCGCCTGGCGGACAAGATCGGCGCCCGGAAGATCGCGGTCGGCCACACCGCTGAAGATAATATCGAGACTTTTTTGATGCGTCTTTTGCGCGGCTCCGGACTTAAAGGACTCTGCAGTATCCCGGCCCGGCGGGGTCGGATCGTTAGGCCGCTGATCAAGGTTTGGCGGCGCGAGGTTGAAGATTACGTCAGCGCTTTGAAGATCATCCCCCGGCGCGATTACACCAATTATGAATCAAAGTATATGCGCAATAGCATTCGCCTGAAGCTTGTTCCCCAGCTTAAGCTTTACAACATGAACATTAAAGATATCCTCATTCAGACGGTCTTAATGCTCAATGAGGACCGATATTATCTTGAGAACGAAACGGAAGAAGTGATCTCCAGGCTGATCCTGGAAGAAGGGGAAGGGAAGGTTGAGCTGGATCTGAAAAAACTTCAAGAGTATCCTCTGGCGATCAAGCGGCATTTGCTTCGTCTGGCGATCGAAAAGGTCAAAGGGGACCTGAACCAGCTTACTTTTGACCATGTTCGCTCGATAATTGATAAGATCGGAGCGAAGGAGAAATGGGAGCTTCATTTGCCGGACGGGATCTTTGTTTTTGGCAACGGCACAGTTTTGACCGTCAGCCGGGAGCGCCTGAAAAAAGCGAAGATCGAGCCTTTTCGCTACGCGGTCTCCATTCCCGGAGAGACGGTTATTCCGGAGATCGGGTTGAAGGTCAGGGTTTCTGAGGGGGAAAAGCTGGGGCAAACCGGGCCGAAGACCGCTTTTATCGACCAGGAGACGCTTGGCCGCGATATTATTGTTAGGAATAAGCTTCCCGGTGACCGCTTCCAGCCGATCGGTCTTTCCGGGACCAAAAAACTGCAAGATTTTTTTGTCGATGAAAAGGTCCCGCAGGACGACCGGGACGCCGTTCCGGTTTTTGAAAGCGCTGGGCGGATCATTTGGCTGGGAGGTTTGAGGCTGGATGATCGGTCAAAAGTGACCCCCAATACCCGGCGGATCGTCAAATTTGAACTTATTAAATCATGAGAATTATTGAGATCAATAATATAGGTGACGCGGCCAGGGAGATGTCGGCTATTGGGGTCGACCCGGCCGGGATCAAGCTGATGTCCGGCAAAGCGGTTTTTCGCGCGATTAAGGTTTATGCTCTTCGCCCCGTAGCTGCCAATATTTTGAAACAAGAGGCCCTATCATTTGGCGCGGAGGTGGCGACCGCTTATGGATCGATCGATCATTCGGTCAAAACGACCGAAGTGATCGTTTGCGGGACCATTCGCCAATTACTGGCTCTCGCCAAAAAGCTCAAGGCCCATCAGTTTGGCCTCCCGGGGGTTGGGTCAGGCATCGAAGCCCTTCTGGCCAAAACCGGCGCCGTTTCGCGTTCCCTTGAGATCGGTAAAAAGAGCTGGCATTTTGGGCGACGGACTTATATTATGGGGATCGTCAATGTTACCCCGGATTCATTTTCTGACGGTGGCAATTTCTATTCTCCAGAAGCGGCGGCCGAGCGGGCGCTTGAGCTCCAGGCCGCGGGAGCTGATATTGTTGATATCGGTGGAGAATCGACCAGGCCGGGAGCGCGGACCGTTCCGGCAAGCGAGGAGATCTCCCGGGTCGTCCCGGTGATCAGGCGGCTTACCGGGAAAATTCTCATGTCGATAGACACCCGGAAGGCGGAAGTCGCCCGGGCGGCGTTGGAAGCGGGGGCCGAGATGGTCAACGATGTCAGCGGCCTGCGCCACGACCGGAAAATGGCGGCGACGGTCGCTGGATATCGGGTCCCGGTTTGCGTCATGCACGCTCAAGGGAGCCCGGCCGGGATGCAAAAAAATCCCAAATATCATGACCTGATGGGAGAGATTGCTTCTTTTTTGGAAGAGAGTATTGAAATCGGGTCAAATGCTGGTATACTACCTGATAAATTTGTGATCGATCCCGGTCTTGGTTTTGGCAAGCGGCTCGAACATAATATTGAGATTGTCAGAAGGCTTAAAGAGCTCAAATGTTTTGGACTCCCCCTGCTGGTCGGACCGTCGCGCAAATCGATGATCGGGCAGGTCCTGGATAAGCCGGTGGGAGAGCGTTTGTTTGGCACGGCGGCGGCTGTTGCTTTGGCGGTCCAAAATGGGGCTGATATTATCAGGGTCCATGATGTCTCGGAAATAAAACAGGTGATCAAGATGACGGACGCGATCGTGAGGAGGATTTGATATGGCCAGGAAAAAGGTAAAAAAGGCGGCTCCGGCGAAAAAAGAAAAAAAAGCGGTTAAAAAGAGTGGATTGGTGACCGCGTATTTAGGTCTTGGGTCAAATGTGGGGGACCGTGAAGAGTTTGTCGAACAGGCAGTCTTCTTGCTGGAGAAGAACCCAAGCATTCAGGTGACGAAGCGCTCCACCAATTATGAGACCGAACCGGAGGGGGGGAGCGAACAGCCGAAATTTATTAATGCGGCTGTCGAGATCAGGACCAAACTCTCACCTCAGAAATTGCTTGATTTCTGCCAGGAGATCGAAGCGGCCCTTGGTCGGGAAAGAGAACTGGAGTGGGGCCCGCGGACGATGGACCTTGATATCCTGTTATATGACGATCTGATCTATTCCGACGACACTTTGCAGGTGCCGCATGCGCTGATGCACGAGCGTCTTTTTGTCCTCAAGCCGTTAAAAGAGATCGCCCCGCGGCTGATCCACCCGGTCCTGGAGAAGACGATCGAAGCGATCTATGACGAGCGGAAAGCGGAGCACGGCGAAACCTACGACGACGAGCTCCCCGGATTTAAAGAGATCAAAGGGGCGAGCCTGGACGACTTCGAACGCTGGTAAGTTGAAAACGATCACCAGAAGCGCCGAGGAGACTGTTGAACTTGGCAGAAAGATCGGCGCGGTTTTACGGGCCAATGAGGTAGTCGCGTTGACGGGTGGGTTGGGGGCCGGCAAGACAACTCTTATCCAGGGGATCGCCCAGGGATTTGGGGTCAATGATTATGTCACCTCGCCAACCTTCATTATTATCAATGAATATCAAGGACGATTGCCGCTTTACCATTTCGATCTCTACCGGCTGGAAGACCCTGGCTCGATCGAAGAGCTGGGGGTCGATGAATATTTTCAGCGGGGCGGAGTGTGCCTGATCGAATGGGCGGAGCGGATGACGGAACTTTTACCAGTGAATAGAGAAACGATCGAGATCAAATTGATCGATGAGAATGAGAGGGAAATATGCCTATCCTCGGGATTAGCAGCGCGACTAAAGTAGTCAGCATCGGCTTGATCGATGACGGAAGGATTCTGCTGGAGACGACCGTGGCCGGTGTTCAATCGGAGAGGATTATGTTCTACGTTAAGGAAGCGGGGATCGAGCCGGAACAGCTCGAAGGGGTCGCGGTGGCCGTTGGACCGGGCTCATATTCCGGTTTGCGGGGGAGTGTTACCGCGGCAAAAACCCTGGCCCAAGCCCTGAAGATCCCTCTGACATCGGTCAACACCCTGGAAGCGATCGCTTATAATCTGTCGGAGATTACCGGGACCATGGCGGTAGTTCTTGATGCCAGGGCCGATGAGTACAATTTTGCTCTGTTCAGCGCTAAGGGAGGGGAGCTCCAGCGTTTGACCGAAGATCTGGCAATGAAAAGGGACCAGATCGTCGCGAAGTTAAAAGAGGTGACCGGGACTATCCACCTGGTTGGCAATTCGCGAGGGTTTAGGGAGCAGGGGCTGGTTGGAAATAATATTTTATACGCCGATGAGATCCATTCGATCCCTTATGGGATAAATGTCGCTCGTCTGGGGCTCAAACAGATCAAAGCGGGTCGGCTGGAAGATCCGCTGAAGTTAGCCCCTCATTACTCGCACCGCCCCAATATTCGTGAATATCCTCACTAAAAGTTGTGTTATAATCTTTTTATGATCGAGATAATTCCCTTGAAGGAGAAGGATATTGCCCAGGTAGTGGCGATCGAAGCGAAGTGTTTCCGGTTCCCAAAGCCGGAGTCGATCTTTCGCGAAGATGAGCACAAATATCTGGTCGCCAAAGAAGGGAGCCAGGTCGTCGGTTACATCGGGATCGAGAAGATCATCGACGAAACCCACATAATTAATATGGCGGTTGACCCGGCATACCGGGGACAGGGGATCGCTAAGCGGCTGATGCAGCATGTTTTAAACGATGAAGATGTCTTTTTTCTGGAAGTTAGGACTTCCAACGAAACGGCCAAGGGCGTTTATGAGCGCTATGGCTTTAAAGTGATCAGCACCAGAAAAGCCTATTATCCAGACGGTGAGGACGCCCTGGTAATGAGGAGGATACCGTTTGAATAAATTTTTAGCCGAAATTAAAAAGCGGATCCTGATCATTGACGGCGCCATGGGGACCCAGCTGATGGAGCGGGGGATCCGGCCGGACGATTGCTTTGATGCCCAAAACCTGAAAAATCCGGAAGCGGTCTACTCTGTCCATAAGGCTTATGCCGAGGCGGGGGCCGACATCATCGAGACCAATACTTTTGGTGCTAACCGGATCAAGCTGGGCGAGTATGGTTTGGCCGATAAGGTTAAAGAGATCAATGAAGCGGCGGTCAAACTGGCCCGCCGGGCGATCGGAGAAAAGGGTTTTGTCTGCGGCTCGATCGGTCCGATCGGCCAGCTTTTAGAACCGATGGGGGCGTTAACTTTTGACCAGGCAGTCGAAACCTTTGCCGAGCAGGCCAAAGCGCTGGCCGATGCCGGGGCTGATCTCCTTTGTTTGGAGACGATCTCCGACTTGCAGGAGATGCGGGCCGCTTTGATCGCGGCGAAAAGTGGAACTAACCTGCCGGTTATTGCCAGCATGACCTATGACGAAGGGGAGACGACCGTTTCCGGGACCACCCCTGAAGCCGCCGCCGTTGTTTTGGAGGCGCTAGGGGCCGATATTCTATCGGCGAACTGTTCGGCCGGACCAGAGGGTCTGCTTAAGGTTGCCGAGCGATTGTTGAAAGTGACCAACCTACCGGTCATGATCATGCCGAATGCCGGAATGCCGGTCTTAGAGAATGGCAAAGCGGTCTACAAAATGACCCCGGACGAATTTGCCAAACATTTGGCCAAAGCCTTTAAACTTGGGATAAGCATTGTTGGCGGCTGTTGCGGCACGAACCCCAATCACATTAAAGCGGTGAAAGAAAAAACGGTTGGGCTTGTCCCCGTTACCCGTACCCAGTTATCCGTGACCCGTTTCTCCAGCCGGACCAAGATGATCGCGCCGGACGGTTTTATCGCCGTCGGCGAGAAGATCAACCCGACCGGACGGAAACTCTTCCGGGAAGAGCTCAAGGCTGGTAAATTTAAAATTGTTCGGGCGGAAGCGGAGAACCAGACCAAGCATGGGGCGACCCTGCTTGACGTTAACGTTTCGGTCGCCAAGATTGACGACGTGGCGGCGATGAAACAGGCGGTGATCATCGCGTCGACCGCTTCAGCGCGGCCTTTGTCGATCGATAGCCCGAATCCCGCGGCGATCGAAGCCGGCTTAAAAACCTTTTGCGGCCGGGGATTGATCAATTCAGTTAACGGCAAAGAAGAGAGCCTGAAGACAGTTATTCCGCTGGCGAAAAAATACGGCGCCGCTTTGATCGGTCTGGTCTTGGACGACCAGGGGATCCCCGAAACCGTCGAGCAGAAAGTGGCGATCGCCGAAAAAATTATTAAAGCGACCGACGCGGTCGGGATCCCGCGCGACCAAGTTTATATTGATAATCTGGTGATGACCGTTGGGGTCGGGACCAAAGGGGCGCTCGACACTTTGGCCGCTATTCCGATCGTTAAGCAGAAGTTTGGTGTCAGGACGATCCTGGGGGTGAGCAACGTCTCGCACGGAATGCCGAACCGCTCAAAACTCAATAATCTCTATTTAAAACTTTGCCTGCTTAACGGGCTTGATGCCGGGATCGTCGATATTACCGATCCGGCGACGAAGGAAGCGATCGAGTTTGCCGAAAAAATAGAAGCAATGGCGGGAGATAGGGCGGAACATAAGGCGAAAGAGAAGACAAGGTTATTGGCAGAATTTAAGTTGGCGGTGGAGGAGAAGGGAGATACGGGATACGGGGTACGGGACACGGGGGAAAGCGCGATCAAACAATATCCAGAGAACCTTAAGGGGATCGAAGCGGCGGTGATCGAAGGGGACGACGAGATCGTCGTTGATCTGACTAATAAATTATTGGCTAAAGGGGAAACGCCGCAAAAGATCATCGATCAGGCGCTGGTCAAAGGAATGGAAAAGGTCGGCAAAGATTTCTCGGCCAAAAAGATCTTTCTGCCGCAGGTCATGGCCTCGGCCGAAGCGATGAAGGCGGGCTTCGCGATCTGCAAAGAAAAAATTCCCAAAGACGAGGTCAGGAAGGTTGGAAAAGTTTTGCTGGCGACGGTTAAAGGGGATGTCCATGATATCGGCAAGAACATCGTGAAAATGATGCTGGAGAATCATGGTTTTGAGGTCCTCGACCTGGGAAAAGATGTTCCTTCGGAAATAATTCTGGAAACGGCTAAACGGGAAAAACCGAACGCGATCTGTCTTTCCGCTCTCCTGACGACGACGATGGTCGAGATGGAGCAGGTCGGCAAGGAGCTTAAAAAGGAAGGGTTGAATATACCGATCATGGTCGGCGGTGCGGTGGTGACCGACGATTACGCAGACGAGATCGGCGCCTTTTACAGCGCTGACGCGGTCGGGGCGGTTGCGCTGGCCAAGCATCTGCTCAAAATGGTATAATACATAAATGTTCAGACCAGAAATCAAGGTCCTTGACTGCACAATCCGCGACGGCGGCTTAATCAACGAATGCAATTTTGAAGACAAGTTTGTCCGGGCGGTCTATGCCGCCTGTTCAGCCGCGGGGGTCGACTACATTGAGGTCGGCTACCAGGCTGACAAAAAGTTCTTTTCCCCTGATAAATACGGCAAATGGAAGTTCTGCGAAGAATCCGACGTCAGAAAAGCGATCGACGGGATCGAGTCAAAGTCAAAAATATCGACGATGATCGATATCGGCCGGGTCGACCTTGACGCGATCAGGCCGAAAAAAGAGAGCGTCGTCGACATGATCAGGGTCGCCTGCTACGTCAAAGACGTCGATAAGGCGATCCAGCACGTTAAAGCCTGCGCCGACAAGGGCTACGAGACGACCATCAATATCATGGCGATCTCGACCGCTCTGGTTCCCGACCTGGAAGAAGCGCTTAAGCAATTGGCCGACGTGCCGGTCAAGGCGGTTTACATTGTCGACAGTTTCGGCGCTCTTTATTCCGAACAGATCCATTTTCTGGTCGCGCTATACAAGAAATATCTTAATCCTAAAGGGATCGAAGTCGGGATCCACTGCCACAACAACCAACAACTGGGCTTTGGCAACACGATCGAAGCGATCCGCAAAGGGGCGAATTATCTTGACGCGACGATCTTTGGGATCGGCAGGGCGGCGGGGAACTGTCCCATGGAGCTTCTTCTCGCTTTTTTAAAGAACCCCAAGTTTAAATTGGAACCGATATTGGAAGTGATCGAAACCGAATTTATCCCTCTGCGGGAAAAGCTCGAATGGGGTTACATCATTCCTCACATGATCACCGGGATACTGAACCAGCACCCGCGGGACGCGATGGCCCTCCGGGCCGGCAAAGATAAAGACAAGTATGCCCAATTTTACCGCAACGCCTTAAGCGGCGCTGAATTAGCTTAAGTCGGTTGACATTTACCCCTTATATAATAAAATCTTAACTAGCTTCCTTTCCCTATAACCTTATGAGAAAGATAATTATTAAATCTTCGATCTTCTGCTTCTTGCTGATCGCGGCAAATGCCGATGCTTTGACCCTTAAGGAAAGCGTCGATTTGGCGATGACCAATAATCCGAGCGTTTTAGCGGCGCAAAAAAAGCTCGCGGCGGCGAATGCCAGGCTTGGCCAGGCGGTCGGCGCCTTCTTCCCCACCGTCAAACTTGACGCGAACTATGGGAAATCTTACTCTGATCCATCGGTCATGCAGGTGACCGTTTCCACTTCGCAGGGGGCTCTTACCCAGGACTTTACCACCGGGACCAATTCGACCGTGACCGCGCAGGGGTGGGGGGTATCACTATCCCAGCCGCTCTTTGTCGCCGCTCTTTGGCCCGGCTACGGTATTGCCCGAAAAGTTGTTGACCTGGCCGGTGAAGAGTATAAAAAAGCCCGGCTGGAAGCGGCGTTCAATGTTACCCAAAGTTATTTTGGAGTATTGAGGGCGGCCAAATACGTCAAACTTTCCGAAGAATCCAAAGAGATGGCGGAGTCGCATCTGAATCAGATCAAAATGTTGCTTGCGGCCGGGGTGTCGACCCGGGCTGACCAATTGCGGGCGGAGGTCCAGCTGGCTAACAGTGAAGTCGGGCTGACCAAAGCGAAAAACTCCTTGGAATTGGCCAAAGACGCTTTTAACAATTCTTTGGGACGGGAGCTGGAACAAGAGGTCGATCTCAAGGATGAAGGCTTTACCGGAACATTGTTAATGATCCCGGATTATAAGGAAATACTGCGGCTCGCCCTGGAGAATCGCCCGGATTGGCGGATCTATCTGTTCAATGAAAGTATCGCCCAGGAGACCCTTCGGGTCTCCCAGCTCGAATATTTGCCGACTGTTTTTCTTTCCGCGCAGACCGGCAACCGGGTGACCGAATATCCTGGGTTTGATTCGTCGACCAATTCCTGGTCGGTGGTGGGAGCCGCGTCTTGGACCATTTTTGACGGTTTGGGCAGGGAGAACAGGATCAAAGAAGCGGCCGCCAACCTGGACTCCCAGAAAGCGGCCAAAGAACAGGTTCGAAACGGGGTCGCTCTCGAGGTCCGCGACGTTTGTTTTACCCTAAAAAGCGCGGCGGAAACGATCGCCTCGGCGAAAAAGGCGGTCTCTTCCGCCGAAGAAAACCAAAAGGTCTCATCGTTGCGTTTTATGTCGGGCGCCGGGACCAACCTGGAGGTCCTTGACGCCCAGGTCTCTTTGACGCAGGCTCGGATAAATTATCTCCAGTCCCTTTTTGACCTGGAGACCGCCAGGGCAAAATTAAATAAAGTTGTTGGAAAAGAGGTTGTGTTATGAAAATAAAAAGAAAATGGGTCTGGATTGTTGTCGGGGTGATCGTTGTTCTTATCGGGTGGAGAATGGCCTCCAACTGGCTGAACCGGGACGTGGTGACGGTTAAGACCGCCGTGGTCTCCCAGGGGGGGATCGAGGAGATCATCGCGGCGACCGGGATAGTTGACGCGCCGATCTATGAGCTGGGGACCAAGATCGGCGGAAAAATTTCCAGCTTAAAAGTTAAAGAAGGGGCCAATGTCCGCAAAGGCCAGCTTCTGGCCGAGTTTGACAGTTTTGAGCAGGCGCGGAACGATTTTGAGCGGACCCGCCAGTTGTTTCAAGACGGCGCGGCGAGCAAACAAGCTTATGATGCCGCCAAAACAATGTTCGACGCTTCCCGGATCGTTTCGCCGAACAACGGGGTTGTCGCCAAGATCGACTATCGGGAAGGGGAGACGGTGATCCCCGGCCAGCCGGCGATCACCGTGGTCAATTACGATGACGCCTGGGTCGAGGCCCAGATCGATGAGATCGATATTGCCAACATTAAAATTAGCGACAAGGTTGTGATCACTTCCGACGTTTATCCGGACAAGAAATTCTTTGGCGAACTTTATTGGATCGCCCCTTTGGCCGAATTGCGCAAAGTCGGCGGCCGGGTGAAAATGGACGAGGAATCGTATGTTTTTCCGAGCAAGATCAGGTTCCTGAACGGCCGGAGCGAATTAAAGGCTAACATGACGGTCAACGTGGAGATCGTGACGCGGGCCAAAAGTTCAGCGACCATTGTTCCGCGCGAAGCGTTGATCAGCAGGGATGACAAGCAATACGTGTTTACGATCAAAAATAACCGGGCGTATGAGAAGCAGATCGAGATTGGCCTTCGCTCGTACGTTAGCGTTGAGGCGGTCAGCGGGGTGAGGGAAGGGGATGTTGTTGCCATCAGCAACGTGGCCAAATTAAAAGATAAAGGCAGGGTAAAGATTGAGCGATAAGCCGGTCGTCACCATAAACAATATCACCAAGACCTACATGATGGGAAAGGTCGAGGTCAAAGCGCTCCAGGGGATCAGTTTAACCGTAAATCGGGGGGAGTTCCTTTCGATCATGGGGCCATCTGGTTGCGGTAAGTCGACGATGATGCATATTATCGGCTGTCTCGACCGGCCGACGACCGGACATGTTCTTTTGGACGACGTCGATATTGACGAGCTGGACGACAACAGCCTGGCGGAGATCCGCAATAAAAAAGTCGGGTTTGTTTTCCAGACCTTCAATCTTTTGCCGAAATTAAACGCGGTTGAGAACGTTGAGCTCCCTTTGATCTATGCCGGGCTCAAGACTGAAGAGCGGCGGTCAAGAGCGCTGGAACTGCTGGCAATGGTCGATCTGAAGGAACGGGCTTTTCACCGGCCGGCGGAGATGTCGGGGGGACAGAGCCAGCGGGTGGCGATCGCCCGGGCGCTGGCCAATAATCCTTCGATCATCATGGCGGACGAGCCGACCGGCAATCTTGACTCCAGGAGCGGAGCGGAGATCATCCATCTTTTTTCCGAGCTGAACAAGAAAGGGATCACTTTGATAATGGTCACCCACGACCAGGATATCGCTAATTCCAGTAAAAGGATCGTCCGGTTAAAAGACGGACTGGTCGTGGCCGATGAAAAAGTTCGATGATCAACCTCGCTGAACCGCTCAAACTGGCCAGCCAATCGCTCCTCTCAAATAAACTTCGAACTATTCTGACTACCATGGGGGTGGTCATTGGGGTTGCGGCGGTCATTACCCTGGTCTCAATGGGGGAAGGGGCCAAAAGCTATGTCCTTAACCAGATCAGTGGTTGGGGGGTTGGGGCGAACAGCATCACCCTTCAGCCGGGGGATGGTGCCGGCACCAGCATTCCGGAACTGACCCTGACCTATGGCGATATGATCGCGATCCGGGAAAAGGTCAAGAAGATCCAATATTTAATGCCGGAAATTATCGGCCGCGGACGGCTTAAGTACGGCGCCAAAGAATATACTCCCGGCTATACCCTGGGAGTTTCCCAGGATTACCCGCTGGCGTACAAGCAGAAAGCGGCGGAGGGGCGTTTTTTTTCTTTGGCGGAAGATAGCGGGCGCAAACGGGTGGCGGTGATCGGAAAAACCGTGGCGCGCAACTTGTTCGGGAATTTCTCGCCGATCGGCGAAAAGATAAAGATCAATGGGGTCGGTTTTATCGTGATCGGGATCCTGGAGGAAAAAGGGGCGATGCTCACCTACGATATGGATGACATGGTCCTGATCCCCTCTTCACTGGCGGAATTGACCATGGGAACAAAAAATATTTGGGAGATGATGATCACGACTAATGACGAAAAAGACGTCCCCGAGGTGATGGACGAGATCACCAAGCTTCTTTTAGCCAGACACCGGAGGATCGATTTTCACATGCATACCCAGGCCGGGTTGATCGACATTACCAACAACATCCTAAATGCCTTGACCGGGATAGTCTCCGCGATCGCGGCGATCTCCCTTCTCGTCGGCGGGATCGGGATCATGAACATCATGCTGGTGGCGGTGACCGAGAGGACCCGCGAGATCGGGATCCGCAAGGCGATCGGGGCCAAGCGGCGCGATATTTTCCTGCAATTCGTCATGGAGTCGATCCTGATCACTTTAAGCGGGGCGGTTTTGGGGATCACTATCGGGACCCTGGCCTCCTGGGGGATCATGAGCGCCCTGAAGCTGGAAGCGGTCATTGCCTACAATGCCGCCGCCATCGCCTGCCTGGTTGCTCTGCTCGTCGGCCTCTTTTTTGGGGTCTATCCGGCGGTCCGCGCTTCAAAACTTGACCCGGTCGACGCCTTGAGGTTTGAGGTATGATCTTTTTTCTCTGGGAGAGCATGAAACAGGCCTGGCGGGCTTTGCTGTCGAATAAAGTTCGGAGCGCCCTGACCATGCTTGGGGTGATCATCGGGATCTTTTCGGTCATTACGCTGGTGACGATCGGTGAAGGGGCAAAAAAATACGTGACCGACCAGGTACAGAGCCTTGGCGCCGGCTATGATTCTTTTATCATGGTAGCGGGAAAGGACAATTCTGTCCCCCCCAATCCGAAGTTTGTCTACGCCGACATCGAGCTGATCAAATCCCGGGTCCCCGGGGTTAAAGATGTTGTCGCGATAAACCCGGGGAGCGGCGACATTTATTACGGCAAAAAAAAATACAAGGCGCCGGTGATCATCGGGACGACCGCCAATAACATGGCCCTGATGGGCTGGGGGCTCGCGTCAGGACGGTTTTTTAATGAGGCGGAAGTCGAGGCCCGCAGAAAAGTAGCGGTGATCGGTCCCAAAGTCGCCAAAGACATATTTGGGGAGATCTCTCCGCTTGGGGAGAAGATCAAGATAAGAGGGAATAATTACCTGATTATCGGAGTGACGGAAGCTAAGGGAAGCATCGGGGTCTTTGACATGGACGCGAGAGTTATCTTGCCGGTGACGACCGCCCAAAACATGATGGGGACCGGAAATATTATGAGAATGAACATTTTCCCCAAGGATGTCGCGAAAATGGACGAGGTCAAAGCCAAGGTCAAGGTCCTGATGGAGCGCCGGCTGGGGAACGATGATTTTCGTTTTATCACCCAGCAGGGGATCCTCGATATCGTCAACAATATTTTGGTCGTATTGACCGGTTTTGTTTCGGGGATAGCGGCGATCTCTCTTCTTGTCGGCGGGATCGGGATCATGAACATCATGCTGGTCGCGGTGAATGAGCGGGTCAGGGAGATTGGGGTTAGGAAGGCGATCGGGGCCAAAAGCCGCGATATTGTTTTGCAGTTTTTGGTCGAGTCGATGATGATCAGTTTATTAGGCGGCGCGCTGGGGATCATTATAGGTCTTTTGGGCGCGTTTTTGATCATGTTTTTTATTAAAGGAACGCTGGTCATTGCCTGGTGGGCGGTGATCCTGGCGACGGTCGTTTCGGCGGTGGTCGGGATATTTTTTGGGGTTTATCCGGCGGTGAGAGCGGCCAGGCTTGACCCGGTGATCGCCCTGCGCTACGAGTAGGCTATAATTTTACCCATTCAGCGATCGCTTTTTTAACATTGTCGTCATAATCAACAAAAACTTTTTCGATCACCCCGCTGGAATTAACGCAAAAGGTCGTGGGAATTACCAGGAGCTTCAGTTTATTGATCAAAGAAAGTTTTTTATCGATCAGTATGGGGAAGGAGATCTTGTTGTCGGAAGCGAACTCCTGGACATTTTTCGCCTTTTTGTCGAATGAGACGCCGACGATCCTGACCGGTTGGTCGTTTTCTTTAAGGCATTGGAGGAAACCAAGGTTGTTTTGGCTGGCTTTGCTCCAGCTGGTAAAAAAGACCAGGATGGTTTTTTTGTTTTCCTGAAGCGAGGCCGGTTTTCCGTCAAGACTGGGGAGGTCGATCTCCGGAAGCTCCAGTCCGATGTTGGAGGAGATATCCGCCGCCGCCGCCCCGGCAAACAGCAAGACCGCGGTAAAGAGAACAAACGCTTTTTTCATGCTACTAAAAATTATACCCCCCGTGAAGGGAATGTCAAGGAAAGCGCCTCTTCACTCCTTGGGGAAATTGTTCTAGAATACGTTTCATGAAGAATCCCGAGCGACTGACGATCGCGCTGGCAATTACCCTAACGATCATGGCGGTCGAGTTTATTGGCGGATATTTGGCGAATAGTCTGGCGCTGGTCTCCGATGCCGGGCACATGTTAACCGACGCTTTGGTCCTCATCTTTTCCCTTTTGGCCGCGTTCCTGGCCCTTAGGCCGGCTGATAAAGAAAAGACCTTCGGCTACCACCGGGTCGAGATCCTGGCCGCGTTTGCCAATGGGACCCTCTTGATCTTTTTGGCCTGGTTTATTTTCTACCAGGCATTTGGCCGGTTTGCCCGCCCCGAGCCGGTCAACAGCGGCTTAATGATGGTCGTCGCTCTAATTGGTCTGGCGGCTAATATTATTTCAGCCCTGGTACTGGCCGGCTCCCGCCAGAACTTAAACGTTCGAGGGGCGCTGCTGCATGTTATTTCCGACGCCCTTTCTTCCGTCGCGGTGATCGGCGGCGGCTTGGCGATCGCGTTTACCGGCTGGTATCTGGTCGATCCGGTCCTGGGGATCGCGATCGCGCTGGTTGTCCTTTATGGAGCGATCAAGCTGGTCCTGGAAGCGGTCAATATTCTGCTCGAAGGGAGCCCAAAAGGGGTTGATCCGCGTAAAGTTGCCGCTGATATCCGCCGGGTCAAGGGGATAAAAGGGCTCCATGATCTACATATCTGGACCATTACATCAGGGATGAACGCGATCTCCGCCCATATCGAGCTCGAGCCGAAGGCGGCCAAAAAAGCTCCCCGGATCATTCATGAGGTGGAGCATCTGTTGAGAGATAATTACGCGATCGGGCATTCGACCTTTCAGACCGAATGCCAATCGTGCGGTGATGAGTTGTTTTGCGTCATGGAGAGATCAGAGGGAGGGGCGGGGTATCATCATCATTAGAAGACGATGACGTCGACGGTCCGGCCGATGTTGGTCATTTCCTTTTCGGCTTCTCTGATCAGATGGAGCATATAGGCGGAAAGATTAAAGCCGGTATTTAATGTTTCTTGGGTGTCTAGTATTGACGAGAGGCCCTGCTCTTGGGTTGCTTTGCCCAAGGCATTAGCGACCCGGTTTTGCAGACCATTTAATTTATTTGAAACACTGTTGATGTCCATAAATATACCTCTTCCGTATATATATCGTTAACTTTCAACCAAAATTTCACTTTATTTTAAGTTGTTTCAGCGTGCTATAATCGGGGAAATGAGAAAGGTGATGGCCGCCGGGCTCTGCCTGGCCCTTCTATGCGGATGCGCTATGAGCAACAAAACTGATAAACCACTCGATCTTAATAGCCTCGATACTTCCGTTAAACCGGGGGACGATTTCTACCGCTACTCCATCGGTGGCTGGCTGAAAAAAAACCCGATCCCGGCCGAGTACGGCAGTTGGGGGAGCTTTGTTATCCTAGGGGAAGAGAACCTTAAGACCCTGCGGGAGGTAATGGAAAGGGCGGAACAAAGGGCTTGGGCAAGGGCGGGGCAGAAGGAGGAGGTAAAGATGGAAGAGATGGTTGGTGATTTTTATGCCAGTGGGATGGATGAGAAGGGGATCGAGGCGGCGGGGATAACCCCCCTGGCCGATGAACTGGCCCGGATCGAAGCGGTCACCGACCTAAAAGGGTTAACTTTGGCGGTCGCACACATGCACCAAAACAGTGCCGATCCTCTCTTCCATGTTTTTGTCGGTCCCGATCCCGCGGACAGCGATTTGAATATCATTGAACTATATCAAGGGGGGCTGAACCTCCCTGACCGGGATTTTTACCTCAAAGACGATAAATATTCCAAAGAGACTCGGGCTAAATACCTGCAATACGTGGCTAAGATGTTTAGATTAATGGATAGGGCGGGAGAGAAGGCGGGGCAAAAGGCAGAGGCAAAGGCAGGGGCAAAGGCAGAGATTGTTTTGAAAATAGAGACCGAGCTGGCCAGGATTTCCCGGAGCAAAGTGGAACTGCGCGATCCCCGAAAAAACTATAATCCGCTCCCGCTTGCCGCTCTTGCTAAAATGTCCAAAAACTTTGATTGGCCTCTCTATTCCCAATCGATCGGCTTGAAAAAGGCGGGCAAAATAAATGTCGGCCAGCCGGATTTTTTTGCCGGATTAAGCGCGGTCTTGGCGGCGTTTTCGATCGCGGAGTGGCGGGTGTATTTAACCTTTACCTTGGTTAACGATAACGCTGAATTCTTAAGTTCCTCTTTCGTTAATGAAGAATTTGCCTTCTACGGGAAAACATTAAATGGCAACAAGGTCCTGATGCCCCGCTGGAAGAGAGTAGTCGGGACGGTTAACGCCTATCTTGACCAGGCGGTCGGCAGGCTATTTGTAAAAGAGCGGTTCTCTCCCCAGGCCAAAAGCCGGGCGGGAGAAATGGTGAGAAATATCCGGACCGCCTTTAAAAAACGGCTGGCTAATCTTGATTGGATGACCCCAAAGACTAAAAAAGCGGCCGCTAAAAAATTGGCGGCAATGACCTTTAAGATCGGCTATCCGGAGAAATGGCGGGACTACTCCAAGCTCAAGATCGACCGGAGCTCGTACCTGGGGAATGTTCTGCGCGGCAATTATTTTGAATTCCATCGGGAACTGGCCAAGGTCGGCAAAAAGGTCGACCGGAGCGAGTGGCCGATGCCGGTCCAGATCGTTAATGCCGGCTATCTTCCCCAGCGGAACGAAATGGTCTTTCCCGCCGGGATCCTCCAGCCCCCTTTCTTTGACGCGGAAGCCGACGACCCGATCAATTACGGCGCGATCGGCATGGTGATCGCCCATGAAATGACCCACGGATTTGACGACCAGGGGAGAAAGTTTGACGAGCGGGGGAACCTTAAAGGATGGTGGACAAACCGGGATGAGGCTAATTTTAAGGCTAAGGCAAAGACGGTAATTGAGCAGGCAAAGGCTTATGAACAATTTCCCGGGATGCCCCTCAATGGGGAGCTGACATTGGGTGAGAATATTGCCGACCTGGGAGGGGTGAGCATTGCTTATGACGCGTTAAAGATCGCGCTGGGAAAGAAAAAGCAATCGCTTCTCGATAACTTGACCCCGGAACAGCGGTTTTTTCTCTCTTACGCCGAAGTTTGGAAGATGAACATGAGAGAAGAGAGAGCAAAACTGCTTATCAAGGTTGACCCGCACGCGCCGGCGAAATACCGGGTCAACAGCCCCTTAAGCAATCTCCCCGAATTTTACAATGCCTTCAACGTTGCTTCCACTGAAGCGATGTACCGGCCGGAATCGAAAAGGGCCAAAGTCTGGTAGGCTTACTTAATTAATTGGCTATAAACCTGATCCAGGTAATCTTGCGCCATTCTAGTCGGGGCGTATTCCTGTTGCGCCCGCAGCATCATTCTTTCTCTGGTTCCTGCTATCCTGGGATCGTTATCCTGGACCAATTTAGCTGTTTTGATGACCGCTTTCCAGAAAGCCCACGGGAGAGCGCCAAAAGAGAAGCCGTATTCGTTCATAATTAAGGCGTAATCTTTGCTGCTGGCGATTGATTTGCCGACGATATCCATTAATCCGCCTGTTTGGGCCACGATCGGCAAGACTCCCTGGGCTTGCGCGGTCATCGCGAACAGTCCGCACGGCTCAAAGCGGCTTGGTTGAATGGCAAGATCGGCGCTTCGCAACGCGCAACGAAAACCTTCTTCGTGATACCCTGACAAACATAAGCTTCCTTCCGGCGCTTTTTTCCGTGTTTCTTCGATCGCTTTTTTGATCAGTGGATCACCGGAGGCGATAATCTCGAAATTTAACTTAACCCCGGCCGCGGCGGCAAGCTCGACGGCTAAAGGGAAGGACTCAAGGAGCCTGTCGTATCCTTTAGCGTGGTCCAACCGGTTCGCTGCCAGGACAGAGACCGGGGAGCCTTGTTCTCGCGTCTTGCGGGCAATATCTTTTAAGTAAGAAGGGACCAGGGCGTTAAGGATGCCGACCAACCTAGACCGGCGATTGCGGCCGCAGATGATCGAACCGTATTTTAGGTCGGTTGGGCCATAATCGAAATAGCGGGATTCCATTTCTTGGGCGTATCTTGGGCTAACGGTGGTTAAAATATCGGCGTAAGCCAGTGCCAGTCCCAACAGGTCGAGCTGCGGCCGATCTCCAGGATTAATATCGAGCGCGCGGGCGGTTTCGGCCGGTAAAAGGGAAGTGTAAGCCGGATTGTGGACGGTGAAAGCGGTCGGGATGCCGGCGCGGTGGGCCAGATAAATCGCCAGGGCGGTGAGATGGTCGTGACCATGGGCGATTACTTGTTTAAAGGGAGTGTTTTCTCCGCCGATCAGCGCGGCCGCTTTTGCCAAAGCGTAATTATAGACCAGCGCGGCGTCGGTTAAGGTCCCTCCGGCGTACTGTTCCGGCAAGTCGGTCGAAGACATGATATTATTTTTGTCCCCTTCTTTGTAAGTGGAAAAGCCAAAATAACCGTCCTTATCGGCGTGATCGATTTCCAGGTAGGAAACGCCGTCGCGGACTTGATGAAAAAACGAACAGAGGAAGGGTTTTCTTCCCTTGATCTCTAAGGTAAAAACGTCGCCGGTGTTTTCCGGCCGCTGGTAGGCGTAGTAATCTCTGATATGAGGGGTCAGGACATGGCAATCGATCCCCTTGGCGGTTAAACCGGCGCCGAGGGCGTGAATTGCTTGGCCGTAGCCGGACAGCCGGTTCCTAGTAAAAGCTTCATGGGAAAATAATAAAACTAAGGGGGCGCGGCGGGTGACTTGGGTGCTGGGCGGTAAGATTCCTCTCATGATTTATCCTCCAAATATTAAAGCGTGTCCCGGATCAAATGCGGGTTGCGTTCAATTCTCATAATTGCTTATCTTTTAATGAAAACTGAAATTTCAGTTGATTTTCGTGAATATATATTCGGCTACCGTGGAGGTGAGCGCAATGATAAGAATAAACCTGATGCGCCTCGTGACTGGCGCGACGAGGACAGAGGTTGACCGTGTTACGCGGCCGGCGTCGAAAGTTAGCTTCCTTTTTAAGCATTCCTTCTTGCTTGACGAGTCGACAGTCAGGCAATTTTTAAGCTTTTTTGAGGATTTTGAAGCAAAGTATGTTTTCGACCGCAGGGTCGGGCAGTTAGCCGTATGCGCGATTGAGGACGAAATCCCGCATCGTTATATCGCGCGCGCGAAGCTTATCGACGCGAGCAGTGAATTTGTTTTTGGCGGAGAGCTCGATTATAAGAAAACCGGAAATTCATTTGAGTTTGTTTTTAGCGGTGATTCCGGTTATTATGGCTGGCCGTCAGAGCCTGATTTGCGATTGGCGGCCGATCGTCTGGCCGCGATCTTAAGGTCGGCTGGTTGTTCCGCTACGATTAAGAAGGGTTCCGACGCGACCGTTATAGTTGCTGGCAGCGCCACCAAATAATCCATCAATATTCATTTGAAAATCACCCCTTGACAAAACATGGTGAAATACTATATAATCTCTATCGATATAGTAGAGTATAGGGAGGTGGCTGATGAAAATAACATTTAAAGGTGATTACGCGCTGAAGGCGATCCTGGAGCTAAGCGCTCGTGTTGGAGCTCCTCAACGGATCGAAGAGATCGCCAAGCATCAGGATATCCCGGTGAAGTTTCTGGAGCAGATCCTCCTTTCATTAAAGAAAGGGGGCTTTGTCCGGAGCCTTCGAGGCCGGAGCGGCGGCTATGAGCTGGCCCGCGCGCCGGAGAAGATCACCCTCGGGCAGGTGATCCGCTTTGTGGAAGGGCCGGTCGAGCCGATCGGCTGTGTTTTGAAAAAGGGGGGGACCCGTTGTGATTTTGCCGATCGCTGTGTCCTGCACGACGTCTTCGATGAGATCGGCGTTTATCTGGCCAGGAAGGTCGATTCGTTGACCTTCGCGGAATTGCGTGATCGGCAGAAAAAGAAAGAGATTCAGGGGAAGAAATATTTAGACTACAGCATTTAGCCGCGAGGGTAAATAAGGAGAAGAGTAAAATGACTAAGATTGCGAATAGTATCATTGAGTTGGTTGGCGGGACCCCATTATTGAAATTGAACAGGTTCGCGGCAGATGTTCCGGCGACGATCCTGGCCAAGCTGGAATTCTTTAATCCGGCGAGTTCCGTAAAGGACCGGATCGGCGCGGCGATGATCGAGGCGGGAGAAAAATCTGGCAAGATCAAAAAAGGGACGGTGATCATCGAGCCGACCTCCGGCAATACCGGGATCGCTCTGGCCTGGGTCTGCGCTGCCAAAGGGTATAAACTGATCTTAACGATGCCTGAAACGATGAGCGTGGAGCGCAGGAGCCTCCTCAAATTTCTTGGGGCCGAGATCGTCTTGACGGAAGGGGCCAAAGGGATGAAAGGGGCGATCGAGAAAGCCCAAGAACTGTCGGAAGAGACCAAGAACTCCTTTGTTCCCCAGCAGTTCTCGAACCCGGCCAATCCGGAGGTCCACCGAAAAACGACCGCTGAAGAGATCTGGCGGGACAGCGGCGGCAAAGTCGATGTTTTTGTCGCCGGGGTTGGGACCGGCGGGACGATCACCGGGGTGGGAGAGGTCTTAAAAAAGAAGAATAAAAACATTAAAGTGATCGCCGTTGAACCGACCGATTCCCCGGTCTTAAGCGGCGGCCAGCCGGGCCCCCACAAGATCCAGGGGATAGGGGCCGGGTTTATTCCAGAGGTACTTGACCGGTCGGTGATCGATGAAGTGATCAAAGTGACCAACGACGAAGCGTTTGAAGCTTCCAGAGAAATCGCCCGGACCGATGGTATACTTGTTGGCATCTCCAGCGGAGCGGCCCTGCGCGCGGCAAAGATTATGGCCGCCAGGCCAGAGAATAAAGATAAAACCATTATTGTCTTGCTCCCGGATACGGCCGAAAGATACATCAGCACTCTGCTGTTCCCAAAAGAATAAAACAGGAGGAAAATAAAATGACGCACAAAGACGAAACCTTATTATTGCACGCCGGACAGGTCGTTGATTCCGACACCGGGTCGCGGGCGGTCCCTATTTATCAGACGACATCGTATGTTTTTAAGGATAGCGAACACGCGGCCAATCTTTTTGGGCTAAAGGAGTTCGGCAACATCTACACCCGGCTGATGAACCCGACGACCGACGTCCTGGAAAAACGGATCGCGGCGCTCGATGGCGGAGTGGCCGCCCTGGCGGTTGCTTCCGGCCAATCGGCGATCACTTTGGCGATCCTCAATATTGCCAAGGCGGGGGACGAGATCGTCTCGGCCGACAATCTTTACGGCGGGACCTACACCCTGTTCGCCCACACTTTTGCCAAGTTTGGGATCAAGGTGACCTTTGTCGATTCCTCCGACCCGGAGAATTTCCGCAAAGCGATCACCCCTAAAACTAAGGCGATCTACGCCGAAACGATCGGCAACCCAAAGCTCAACGTGACCGATCTGGAGAAGCTGGCCAAAGTCGCCCACGACAACGGGATCCCGTTGATCGTCGACAATACCGCCACCCCGTACCTGGTGAAGCCGATCGCCTATGGCGCTGACATCGTCGTTTATTCGGCGACCAAGTTCATCGGCGGGCACGGGACTTCGCTTGGCGGGTTGATCGTCGACTCCGGCAAGTTCGACTGGGAGAACGGCAAGTTCCCGCTGATCACCGAGCCCGATCCGAGCTATCACGGCACGAAGTTTGTCGACGCTCTCCGGCCGTTGGGGAACATCGCTTACATCATTAAGGCGCGGGTGACCCTGCTCCGCGATCTTGGGCCGGCCCTTTCGCCTTTCAATTCTTTTCTCTTGATCCAGGGGTTGGAAACTCTGCATTTGCGGATCGAGCGCCACTCCCAAAACGCGCTGGCAGTCGCGAAATTCCTGGCGAAACACCCGAAGGTCGGCTGGGTCAATTATCCCGGGCTTGATTCAAGCAAGGACAAAAAGCTGGCCGATAAATATCTCCAGCGGGGAGCGGGTGCGATCATCGGTTTTGGGATCAAGGGGGGGCTGGAAGCCGGAAAGAAGTTCATTAATAACGTAAAGCTTCTTTCGCATTTGGCCAACATCGGCGATGCCAAATCGCTGGTCATTCATCCCGCTTCGACGACCCATTCCCAGCTTAGCGAAAAAGAGCAGGTCGCGACCGGTGTCACCCCTGACTTTATCCGTTTATCGATCGGGATCGAGAATGTGGATGATATAATAGCGGATATTGACCAGGCCTTGAACCAAGCGTAGGAGGATCGTTATTTTACTGGTAGAAACAAAACATTTTGAGTTCCCGGAGCTTTCCCTTGAGAGCGGCGGGAGACTTGGGCCGGTTACGGTCGCCTACGAAACCTACGGGGCCCTAAACGACGCTAAAAGCAACGCGATCCTGATCTTTCACGCTCTCTCGGGGGATGCTCACGTGGCGGGCCGGCATTCCGCAGATGACAAAAAACCCGGTTGGTGGGACAACATGGTCGGCCCTGGAAAAGCTTTTGATACCAATAAATACTTCGTGATCTGCGCCAACGTGCTTGGCGGATGCAAGGGGACGACCGGCCCTTCGTCGATCGATCCAAAAAGCGGGAAACCCTATGGGCCGGATTTTCCGCTGATCACCATCAAAGACATGGTCAACTGCCAGCTCAAACTTCTCGACTTCTTAGGGATTGAAACCGTGCTGGCGGCGACGGGGGGATCGATGGGGGGGATGCTCGCCCTGCAAATGGCGGTCAGCGCTCCCGGCCGGGTCAGGAACGTGATCGGGGTAGCCACCTCGGCCCACGTCTCCGCGCAAAATATTGCCTTCAACGAGGTCGGCCGCCGGGCGATCATCAGCGATCCCCATTGGTATGGCGGGGCTTATTACGATAAAACGCCACCCAGCGACGGGCTCTCGATCGCCCGAATGATCGGCCACATCACCTATTTGAGCGATAAGACGATGCGCGAGAAGTTTGGTCGGAAGGTCCAGTCAGGAAAAGGGTTTGTCGCCAAGTTTGGCGAACACCAGTTTGAAGTGGAAAGCTATCTCAAGTACAAAGGAACGACCTTCACCGAGCGTTTCGACGCCAACAGCTATCTCTATATTACCAAAGCGATCGATCTCTTCAACCTGGAAGACGAAGGGGGAGGTTCGCTGGCCAAAGCGCTGGCCAGGGCGACGAGCCGGTTCCTCATTATCCATTTTTCTTCCGATTGGCTTTTTCCTGAATACCAGGCGCTGGAGCTGGTTGACGCGCTTAAAGATAATTTGGCCAATGTCTCTTACCGGGTGATCGAGTCAAACTACGGACACGATGCCTTTCTTTTGGAGGAAGAGGCGCTGACCAGGACGATCGTTAGTTTTCTTGAAGGAGCGAAATAATGGGCTACCGGACCAAGATAAAACCAGACTACAACCTGATCGAAGGGTTGGTCTCGACCGGGGCCAAGGTCCTGGACCTTGGCTGTGGCGACGGGACCCTTCTCTCTTTATTGATCGAACGCAAACAGGTCAAAGGGGTGGGGGTCGATATTTACGAAGATGGGTTGAACGATTGTTTAAAAAAAGGACTATCGGTCCTACAGCTCGACCTGAATAAAGGGCTCTCCCGCTTCAAGGACGGCTCCTTTGATTACGTTATCTTGAACATGACCCTGCAGGCGACATATAACCCCCTCCAATTGATCAAAGAGATGGTCCGGGTCGGCCGCAAGGCGATCGTCGGGTTTCCCAACTTCGGCCATTGGAAACTGGTCTTGAGCCTCCTGTTAAAAGAGAGGATGCCGAAAAACAAGACCCTCCCATACGAGTGGTACAATACCCCCAATATTCGTTTGATGACGATCAAAGACTTCCGGGTCCTTTGCCGGGAGAGCGGGATCAAAATTATCGGCGAGACCTTTTTGGGCGAAGACGGCGAAAAGATCGGTGGCCGGCTGATCAGCTGGCGCGCCGCCGAAGGGATCTTTGAGCTAAGCTCGCGGTAAAAATCCAGCTATCGGATCATTATTTTTTTCGCTATAATAACTTCATCATGCCAAAAAGAGAGAGCGGGATTCTCCTTCACATCACGTCGCTCCCGTCCGCTTACGGGATAGGGGATCTTGGCCCCAGCGCCCGTGAATTTGTCGATTTTCTGGCCGAGGGCAAACAGCGCTGTTGGCAGGTCCTGCCGCTGAACCCGACCAACGCCGCTTGCGGCAATTCCCCCTACAGCAGTTTTTCGTCATACGCCGCCAACCCGTACCTGATCAGCCCGGGGCTCCTTCTGCGCGACGGTTTGATCACCCGCGAAGACATTGTCCCATTCCCCCGGCACGCCGACGATAAGGTCGATTTTGAAGCGGTCAGGGCTTATAAAGACCGGATCTTCGGCCTGGCCTTCGTCCGTTTCAAGAACAACCGCGATCAGGGGGGATACGACATTTTTTGCGCCGGCAATAAGCCCTGGCTTGACGACTACGCCTTGTTCGTCGTCTTGAAAAATCATTTCCACGGCAAGATGTGGAACTCCTGGCCCAGGGAATTGCGCGATCGCGATCATCAGGCGCTGGCGGAGGCGAGGGTGAAGTTCCATGACGCGATCGAGCTGGAAAAATTCCAGCAATATCTTTTCTTCACGCAGTGGGATGAACTGAAAAAATACAGCGCCGAAAAAGGGGTCAAGATCTTTGGCGATATCCCGATCTATGTCAGCTTTGACAGCGCCGACGTTTGGACCAACCCGCGCTTTTTCAAGCTTGATGCCGACAAGAACCCGACCTTTGTTGCCGGTGTCCCGCCGGACTATTTCAGCCAGACCGGCCAGCGCTGGGGGAACCCGGTCTACGATTGGGACGAACTTAAACGGACAGGGTACAAGTGGTGGATCGACCGCCTGGCCCACAATCTAAAACTTTTTGACCTGATCAGGATCGATCATTTTCGCGGACTGGTCGGCTTTTGGCAGATCCCGGCGGAAGAAGAGACCGCGATCAACGGAAGCTGGGTCGGGGTGCCGGCCGACGACTTTTTTGCCAGGCTGACCGATCATTTTAAGCCATTTCCGTTCATCGCCGAAGACCTGGGGATCATTACCCCCGATGTCCGGGAAGTGATGCGCCGCTACCACCTCTGGGGGATGAAGGTCCTGCTCTTTGCTTTTGGCGAAGAGAATTCGCATCATCCTTACCTGCCGCACAATTATTCGCCGGAGTGCGTCGTTTACACCGGAACGCACGACAATAACACGGCGCGCGGCTGGTTTGAGCACGAAGCGAGGCATGATGAAAAGGAACGGCTGGCGCGCTATTTGGGAAAAGGGGTACACGGGAGCGATGTCGGTTGGGAATTGATCCGGCTGGCGCTTGAATCGGTCGCCTCCCTGGCGATCTTTCCGATGCAGGACATATTAGGCCTGGGTGAAAAAGCGAGGATGAATAAGCCCGGGACCCCCAAAGGAAACTGGAGCTGGCGGATGACCCCGCACCAAATTACCCCCCAGCTCGCCCTCAAGCTCTGGAAGCTGACCGACGAATACGGCCGTTAACCCGCCCAAGGCGGATTTTCAACGGTAATTAGTGAACTGCAGGGCGATCGGTAAATTGGCGGCGTTGACCTTTTGCATTACCGCCTGCAGGTCGTCGATCTTCTTGGCGGTCACCCTGATGGTCTCTCCCTGGATCTGGGTTTGAACTTTTAAGCCGGAGGCTTTGATCAGTTTGGTGATCTCTTTGGCTTGTTCCTGCTCGATCCCGTTCTTGATCTTGACGACCTGTTTTACCGTCCCGCCGAGCGCCGATTCTATTTTACCGAACTCAAAGAACTTGATCGACAGCTGGCGGCGGGCGAATTTATCCTGGAGAATACCAACGACGTTCTTGAGCTTGAACTCGTCCTCGGAAACGAGGTTGATCTTGTCTTCCCCTTCTTTATCAATAGAGCTGACGCTCCCTTTAAAATCAAAACGGGTGGCCAGCTCCTTGGCCGCCATTTGCAGGGCGTTGTCTAACTCCTGCATGTTCGGCTTTGAAACAATATCGAAAGAATGGTCCTGCGCCATGATTATTGCCGCAGAGCTTCGATGACCGCCTGGGCGAAGTCCCCAGCCGCTTCCGGGCCGCTCCCGGTGACGACTTTGCCGTCTGTTTCAACTGGTTGGCCAGTGCAGATAACCCCAACCCCCTTGAGCGCCCGTTTGCCGTAAGGCGAGACCGCCGCTTTTTTCCCTTTTACCAGCGCTCCGCCGTTGACCAGGGTGATCGGGGCGAGCGAGAGGCCGCCGATAACTTTGCCTTCCTTGACCGCTTTGGCGATGACGCCGGTTGCCGTTTCACTCCGGTTATAGGCGGTTACGCCCGGCCCGCCGATGAAGACTATCGCGTCGTAGTCGGCGGCATTGGCTTTCTGGAGCAGGAGGTCGCAATTGGCTCTGGCGCCGAATGCGCCGTAAGCGGTTTTACTGGTGGCAGAAACGGTAATTTCGAGGCCGGCCTCTTCAAAAGATTTTTTTACCGCGGCAAATTCTTTATCATCAAACTTGGTCGGGGCAACGACCAGGAGGACCTTTTTTCCGGCGACCGAAGGGACCTCGGCTTCTGTGGTCGCTTCAGCGCTGATGATCTCGACCTTGAGGATCTCCAGTTTGTATTTGTCTTCCGGAGCGGGGCCACCCATCGCGGAAACGGAACCGGCAAACCAGGAAACGGCGCAGACCAGGGCCAAAGAGACGATTAACTTTTTCATTTTACTTCATTCCTCCCATTCACTTTTACTATTTTAGCCTTTAAGGCTTTTGCTTCTTCCGGCGTCGCCAGGGCGTAGGCGATAATGACGACTTTTTCCCCTTTTTGGCCAAGCTTGGCGGCCGGGCCGCGCAGGGAAATTTCTCCCGGCTCTCCTTCAATCACGTAGGTCTCAAAACGATGGCTGTTGTCAAAGTTGAGGACGTGGACTTTTTCTCCCGGGATCAGGCCGGAGGCTTCGATCAATTGTTTGTCGATGGCGATGCTCCCGTCGTAATTCGGCAGGGTGTCGGTTACGGTCGCCATATGGATTTTTGATTTCAAAACGGTAATTAACATGCGCGAACTTAGTATATCGAAAAAAGCCTGATAATTCAAGGAATCCTCACCTACCAGCGGGAGACCGGGATTAACCGCGCAATTAATTGCGCGGTTAGAGGCAGACAAGCACGGCTTTCAAGAGAGATCGTGTTATAATTTATTCATGAAAGCGGTTGTTTCTCTTTTGCTGGTCTTGTCGCTTTTGTCGCCGGTTAGCGCGGTGACAGGAGAAGCGCTGGTGAGCGCCGAAGCCAAGCCGGCCAACTTTCTTACCGAGTTTGATATAACCTTTTGGCAGACCGCTCCTTTTGTCACTTTTTGGGCATATTTTGGCGACCGCTTGCTCTTTGCCGGCCAGCCGGTCCATTGGGACGCGATCGGGATCATAGGGGCTGTCGTTTCAGTCGGCAACGCCGTAATTAGCGCGAACAAGGTGGTAAATGATCGAAATCGGCAAAGTTACTAAAATTGACGGCGAGCTGGCGGAAATAATTTTCCAGCGGAACCCGGCTTGCGGCAGTTGTACCGCTTGCAAGGCGATGGCTGATGGGAAGATGATCGCGACAGTCTTTAACCAGGCGGGGGGGAAGATAGGGGAAGAGGTGGAAGTTGAATTTTCAGACCGGTCGTTTGCCCGGGCCGCCCTGGTGGTTTTTGGTTTGCCCCTGTTTCTCTTTTTCCTCGGCTATTATTTGGGACAGTTATATTTTGGCGAAGCCGGCGGGATTGTTGGGGCGGTCGTGTTGTTAATGGCCAGTTTTGGCTTGGTCCGTCTTATCGATCAGTTTTTTCCAAAGGGGAGCCTCCCCAGGATCGTGGCGATATGCACGAAGCGACCGTAGCCGAAGCGATCCTCGGATTGGTCCTCAAGTCCATCCCTCCGGAAACCCTCCTGGTCAAGAAGATCAATTTAGTGGTCGGGGCCCTCTCCGGGATCGAAAAAGAGTCGCTTGATCTCTATTTTGCCGAGTTAAGCAAGGGGGGGAAAGCGGCCGGAGCGGAGCTTAACTTTTCGATCAAGCCGGCCAAACTAGTCTGCACGGTTTGCGGCAAGGTCAATTTATTTAATGGCCGGGAAAAGCTCCAGGAAAAATGCCTCTCTTGCGGCGGTCTCAATAAGCTGGAGACCGAAAAACTCTTCTATATAGATCATGTTGAAGTGATCTGACGAAATATCGCCAGTTAACTGTCGAAAATTCCTCTATTTTCTCTAATTAATCACAAAACCTCCTGGCAATAAGATTGCTTAATTTCTCCTGAATCCAAAAAGGAGGAAGAGATGAAAAAAATATTTTTAATACTTTGTATCGCAGTAGTCACAATAAACGTTTCGTTTGCTGATGATAAGCCTGCGATTCTGGTGTTGGGCCAATCCTTTAATGACCAACAAGTGAGCGAGACCATTGCTAATAAGCTAACGCGGAAGCTGGTTGATAGCGGCCGGTTTAATGTCTACCAGAAAGAAGAATTGTTCGCTGCCCAGAAAAAAGCCGGTTTTCCCTCCATATTAGAGGGTGGAAACTATAATTATTCCCAAATAGCCGAATTACTGGACCTGCGGGCGATCGTTATTTGTAAAGTTGATAGAAAAGAGAAAGAGGTTGTTAAACGCAAGAGCGGGGATAGCAATCTGGGTTATGGTTGGATGTATGGCTTTTTCTTTCCCCCGTTATTATTGATGAACGGGTCAAGCGATAAGGCCTATACCGTGAAAGTTAGCAGTTACCAGATTTCTTTGACCGCGATCGAGACTGCGAAACAAAAGATAATTGCCCAGGAAAATCTTACCGATCCAGGCAATATTGAACAATCAATACAAGAGATATATTTAACGATACTTCGAAATTGCCGGGTTAAGGGACAGGTATTAGACCAAGAGGATAATCTGATTTATATTGATCTTGGTAAAAAGTCAGGCGTGGCTAACGGTGATATTTTAGAACTTTTTCATACAGAACCCTTACTTGACGAGAAGGTAAAATATGGCGAACTTGAAGTGGTTGAAACCGCCAATGATTCAGCGGTGTGTCGAATTATCACTACCCAGACTTTTGATCCCGTCAGGAATGGAGATCTGGTTGAAGTTCTACCCATGGAAACCATGCCTCTTCTTGAGCGGGCGCGACGCCTACCTAAAGAAAAAACAAGACCTCTGGGAATGGGAGACGCCTTTATCGGGGAGGCGGTTGGTCCGGAATCGATTAAATACAATGCCGCCGGTCTTGGCCAGATAACAGAAACAGCGATGTCGCTTAATTGGAGCGCGCAATACAGCAGTGCCAACATAACCATGCCGAACGCCGGCCTTTCTTACAACGTAAAAGATATATACAACAGTTATGTTGAAAACCCGGCTTGTCCCAGCGATTTTAGTATTGTTGTCCCAACCGAACGGGGAGGCTTGGGCCTCAATCTTAATGTTGGCAATTTAAGGATAAACAATAGTTTTTTTCAATACGATAACGGCGGGATAAATCTTAGTCTTTATGCCGGCGCCGCAGTTCTGCCCAAAATTCTTTTTGGGATGGGAGTTACTTATAGTGATCGCTGGGTTGGCTTGCATAACAATGGGAGCAGTTGTGAATTCCGCGGTGGCGGCATTGGCGGTCAGGTTGGGATCCTGACTCGGCCGACCGAGTCTTTAGGTTTGGGCGCCAGACTGGAAATACCGGCTACTATCAATGGCCGCCTGGCTAATTCAGCCAATCCAACCGAACAGGATTTCTCGTTTCACGATCCGGAGAATTTAGGTTTGGGGCTTTCTTATAAGCCGCTTGACCGCCTGGTTGTAAACATTGATTTACTTAATTATTACGCTTCCTCGATTTACGACGTAAAATATGGAACAGAGTACATGCTGACCGATAACATCTCTTTACGCCTTGGTACGGGTGGCCGCTTTATCCGTTTGCCCAATCTCGCAGACGATCCCAATTATCCGAACGGCTATAACTTCAGGACAAACCTATATAGCGCCGGAGTCGGTTTAGCGTTTGGTTCGCTGACTTTTGACCTGGCGGGAGAATATGAAGTCTTGCGGGAAGGCAATGTCGTTGTTTACCCTGATTTTGCCGCCGGCTCTCAAAGCAGGACATTGCTCACTGGCTACAAGGACGCGCGGATTAAATTCAGCACGGGGGTGAAATTCTAATGAAAAAACTAGTTTATTCTCTTCTGCTCCTAATTCCGCTGGTGATAGTCGGCTGCGGCACAACGACCGCCGGCGACATGACTGCTCCGACGATTCAAGGGGTTGTTGTTTCCCCGGAGGCAGTCGCTCCGGGCGGTTACGTCAAAGTAGCTTTAAGAGCAAGCGATAGCCAGGGGAACATTTTAAGCTACAAGGTTGGCAATGGGGCCAGCCATCTTTACGCCAGCGGCGCGGCGGCTGTCGTTCAGGCGTCGGCGGACTGCGGCTCGCAGGATATTGATATTTATGTCGGCAACGGCCGGCTGGACGCTCACGCCAAAGTTACCGTCCAGGTAGATGCGGTAGCAACGGAAACGACTCTCCATTCCGGTCAGGTGACTTTGCCGGTGGGGAAAAGCTTTGATTTTTTAAGCGGCTCTGTAAGGGACCAATATTACGGTGACCTTGATTATATCCATCAGTCTTCGTATTACGGCGAATCGCTGGTGTTTTATGGCGATCATAACGGCGGGACCACCTACGATTTTGACGGCGGTTTCGTCAATTTAACCGCTCTTGACGGGCAGATTACCGGGCTTGATCAGGTCTGCGAAAAATACACCGGCGATTATTACAGCGCCGGCAATACTAAGGAAAACCAGTGGAGGTCCTACCCACTTGTCAAAGCCGGTGATATTTATTGTTTTGCGTTGTTCGTTGCCGGCAGCCGGTATTTCGGCAAATTCAAGATCGTTGAGCTTAATAATTCAGAAATCACTTTTGATTATGTCTTCCAAACCGCCATCAATGAAACCAGGTTTTACGATATCGGGGCCGCGCCCTCGCCTGGCCCGACATCAGTTTCTCCGTCAGCGGAGAGTAGTTTCAGCGACGATGCCGAGTCGGGGGCCGAGAAATGGCTGGCCAATGGCTTTTCTATCTCCATGGCCAGGGCGGCAAACGGTACGCATAGCTTTTATTCCGGCCGGGGAAACAATTTAAACAACATTTTAACCATGGTTTCACCGGTGATGATTACCAGCGGCAAACATTTAGTTTTTCAGACTTATTACGAAACCGAATCCTCGTACGATTACCTTTATGTCCAGGCGTCGCTTGACGGAGCAACCTGGACGTCTTTGGCCAGTTATAACGGTAGTAATTCGAGCTGGGCAAGAAAGGAGCTGTCGTTGGACGCCTACGCTGGTAGAGCAATTTTTATTAGGTTTAGGTACGCGACCGATTCAAGTGTTGATTATGAGGGGGTATATATCGATGATATTTCAATTGAGTAAAAAAGTATTAATCCTTGGCTTTCTGGCTTTCTTGGCTTCTTCGACCCTGGCGGCAAATGGCTACGGTTCATTAATTATCACTTCAGAATCAGGCTCGATCCCGGTCTCTTTGGATATGGTCGATGTTGGCGCGACGCCGGTTTCTTTGCCCAAAGTTCAGGCCGGCCGGCACCTGGTAACCGCGAATAGCGCTGACCAGCAAATATTTTCTCAAATGATCGAAGTGAAGGTAAGCGAAGAAGCCGTTTTGTGGGTGTCAATTGCTAAAAATCAGGAGATTGAACCATCCCAGGAGGCTATTGTCGAGGAAATTGCGCGACCAAACGCGCTCCAATCCTCGCCTGGTTGGGGATGGCAACTTGGCTATTCTGCCATTAGTTATCATGATGAAAACACCTATTATAATTACGGGTCAAACTCCGGCGTGCAGGTCGGTTTTAGTCATGACTACCAGTTGTTTTCTCTAAAATCAAGAGTTTCGGTCGGTTACCTATTTGGGACAAGGTGTGGTGTTCTGCCGGTGACCAACGATCTGATATTCAGCTTAGATGACGGAAGATATTTCGGCTTTGGTGTTGGCGCGTATTTTTCTTCAATGTCGGGGGGGATGGCGACCGGTTGGCGCACCTTGGCTGGGTTTGGCCCTGCCAATAATGACGAGCCCTGGCAATTTGAAATAGTTGACGATTACTACAAATCGCAAACCACCTCTTTCTTCTCAATAGCGGTTAATTTCCGGTACCGGTTAAAAAATATTTAAGTGGCTTAAGGAGGTGATCAACTAATAAAAAGAGAAAAAACAGTTTCAAATAAAATTTAGGAGGAAAATAAAATGAAAATTGTTTCAAGTTTAATGCTAATCGTATTAATAGCCTCTATTGCTTCCGCGGAGATCATGTCGACCGGGGATCCGATTGGACAAGGGAAATTTGCGGTTAGTGGGAATTATGTCAAAGATTCAAAAGTTGGAACTATTGGTTCAGATGATATGAATATGTCGACTTGGGGAGGAAATATCGGCTATGGATTGACCGACAAGCTGGACCTTTATTTCACTGCCGCTTCCTCAAATGTGGGGAATTTGCCAACCGGTGTCGCAATGTCAGTAGCCACAATCGGTTTAGTGACAAATTACCAATTTTTGGAAGAAGGGGCCAATTCATCAATTTCGGTCGCCGGCCGACTTGGATATAAATCAATGAATTTTTCAGCCACTTCATTTTCGGTAACTGCCAATAACATTGTTTCGCAATATTTGGCGGCGGTTGAGATCAGCAAGAAGCTTTCCGCTTTTACTCCATATGTGGGTTTCGGATATTGCAACTATTATTCAGGCGGCAGTGAGCCATCAACCCAGCTTGGCGTGACAGTTGGAGGGTCTTATGCCTGGCTACCAAACAGTTCGATTCTTGTGGAATTAACCAGCAACACGGTTTCGGCGAGTTGGCTGCCAGCGTATAGTAATTCGCAAATTGGGGTTGGGATAAATTACTATTTATAATTTTTAGGTAGTTTTTACGTTGGGGGCCTGGGTTTACCCGGGTCCCCAATAGAGAAGCATCTTTCAAACGGATTGGTTTAGTGAGGAAAGGAATCAAGGGATCGAGGAATCGAGGGATTGAGGTGAAAAGAGAACGATGATAAAAACCTTCAAAGATCTAGTGGTATGGCAAAAGTCATATGTGTTGACGCTTGATGTGTATAAAGAAACAAAAGAATTTCCGACTGATGAGAAATATGGGTTAACATCACAAATTAGGCGAGCGGCGGCTTCCATTCCTTTTAATATCGCGGAAGGGTATGGTCGTAGGTATTTGGGGCAATATATTCAGTTCCTTAAAATTGCTTACGCGTCTGGAGCTGAACTTGAAACGCAATTGTTGTTGGCCAAAGACCTAGAATATCTTAATCAAGCTAAGTTTAATGATTTATTCGAGAAGCAAAATGAGATTGAAAGAATGCTGGCGGCTTTGATTAGGGCCTTAGGGGAGAGGCATCTAGGCATTAAGGCATCAAGGTGTCGAGAAGGGGAATAAGCCCTTGGCCCCTTGATGCCTTGGCTTCTTGATTCCTTTCCCTTGTGTCCGTCGAAATCCCGCCACCTTATAAGAAATATTGATTGCAATTTCTGGGGAAAAAGGATGATAATATTAGGTATGGTCAGACTGCTAGGTTTCAAGGCGTCTAGGTGCCTTGTCTCCTTGTTCCCCCTGGCAAAAAAATTGCTTATAAACAAGAAGGGTGGTTGTTAAAATGACGATAAAAAAAGCGGTTGGATTAATGTTGTTGGCGGCGGCTCTTTTTGGGTTGGCGATTGTAGGAGGAGGGTGTGGGGAGACGGTATATGACGAAATATCATATTTCGATCCTAACTGGACACCGGAGGGGAATATTTACGCCAGGATGGTTGTGTCCCATTACAAAAATGAATGGCAAGGATTATTTTTTGGCGGGCAAAAGACAATTAAGACGGGCGAAGACACTTATTATGCGACAATGGATACTAATGGGACTCATCAATCAATATTGCCGTATTCATATTATCCATATTTTTCACCCAAAGGGACATATGTTTGTTATGTTGATAATACCTCGACTTTTCATATTGTTCGGAGGTCAGATAACACCCAGGTTTATAGTTTTCAACCAACAACTCAAGCCATTGCCGAGCTTGATTGGGGACCGGAAGAGGATAAGTTAGTTTATCGGGAAGAGATATTAACCTATACACCTTTTAATAGTGTTATCCCATTGTTTTCCGTGAATATTGATGGAAGTAATAAAGTTGAAATATCAGGAATTCATGCGGCTGAACCCACATGGAAATATTCAACAAAAATAGCATTTTTGAATGCAATAAATGGTTACTATTGTTTGGCTTTTACCGGGGCAGACGGCTTGAATATTGAAACCACAACTCTTTCAAGCGAAAGCATAGGCGCATACCCTCAATATTATTCTGATGGCAATTATATATTTACAAGTAATAGCACGAGCTTTTTAAAAATTGATGTGCTGAACAAGACAATTATAAATACCATAACGCATGGTCTTAGTGGACAATTGTCGCCTAAAACATGGACAAATCCCAAGCTATCACCAGATAACAATCAAGTTTGTGGCGGCATATACCTGAATGAATATGACAAAAGTGGAATTTGGATTATAAGTATCGATGGATCTGGTTATAAGGAGATAAAATAATGGGGGCCGACTGTGGGGAGACTGTTTAAGTACATTGTTTTGGTTGGTTTATTAGTTGTTTTGGCATGTGTAGCAAATGCTGAATTAGTATCCGATCGGGATAGAAATGTTGAATCTCTAAATAATTATTTAATCTTGATGCTCCATGGTACGGGAGATGGCGAAGATTGTCTTAAGGCTACTCAAGAATATCTCGAGAAATCTATTGCTGATGGCGGTTTGGGATTAAGAGGTCATGTCTACCGATATAAATTTTCAGACAAATTTGGCAGTATCAAAACTTGGGCTAAGGAGCTTAAGGATTGGTTTGTATGGGCAAAGTCGGATTTTAAGAAATATGTTATAAGGCTGGATTCGCATGATGACTATAACACAATTGCCGATGTCCCCGACTCAATGGTTCCCTCTCAATTCATCTTAATCTGCCACTCGGCTGGAGGTCTCGCGGCTCGCTATTACGTGATGGGGAGAGACGAAAATGGCAATCCACTTTATGAGGGGAACGTAAAAAAGATAATAACGATTGATACTCCCCATCTTGGCAGTCAGGCGGGAGAAGCGGCTATTTGGTCGGAAGAAAACGCGGGAGCAAGAATACTAATCCCCTGGACAGCGCTGGCCTTATGCGCATTTCCATGGGATTACTCATCCAGGGTGTTTGTGGCTTCCAACGCGGTAGCCGCGTTGACCTCAACTGCTTTAACTGAAGGAGCCCTAACCGGACTGGATAGACACGCTCGCCAACCAATAGTTCAGGAGCAAAAACCGAACGGGCCATTTTTAAATGAATTAAATTTATTATCAGAAGTCCCAGGAATATATGAAGCGCCTTCGTATAGTTTAATAGCCGGAAAAGGGGTTCCGACGCCAACCAGGGTGTCTGATGGAACAGGGCTTGTATATAATTCCGTGGTAGTCACGCGTTTCACCGCTGCGCTATCTAATGCTTTGACCAAAAAAGATATGGGAAATTATGAAGAAAAGATATCAAGCATTGGATTGACGGTAATGTCCGGCTATCCTTTTTTTGACGATGGCGACCTTGTTTCTTCGGTTGCGAGCCAAAAAGGAGAAGGGATTGCAAGCTTAAGAGAAGCAAAAAGATATGAATACACCTTTAGAAGCTCTTCAATTGCTGTTTTAGGGACAGTTATTGACAGCGTATTAGCGGCAACCTATTTTCTGCCTGGAAATGTGTCAATATGGATTGCTGTAGGAGCCGGCCTCGCGTGTTTGCCGATGGAAGATGCTACCGATTATATAATGGCTCATAACGCAATGAAAGATAAAGTTATTATAAGACACCCAATGATAACAGAGGCAACTTCGAATATAGGAACAAACGATCCGCCGGTAAAAGTCTCATTTGAAGAGGATTTAACCGGAGCGACGATGCTTGAAGAAGCAATTTTTGACTCTTCGTATATTGGAAGCACGAGTACGACCAGCCTTCGAGAAATTCCCTTTATCCTCTCAACCAACCAAACCAAAGAAAGTGACGGTAAGGTGACAACTTTAAGCGCTTTTCACCCGGTGGAGGTCAAGGGATATTCCTATGACAACCGATCAAACACCAGTGTGCCAATTGTGATCGATGGCCAGGAACAAAAAGTGACGTCGATTTCGGTTAAGGAAGCCCCGACAAAAATAAGCGGGGTCTTGCGCGATTTTATGCCGAGTAAGATGCAATATTTCCAGTGTTCAGAAAACTTCGCCGCCTGGAAGCCTGTACCCAAAATGGATGAATGGGGGAATTTTGAGGTAGACGGTTTAAAGCTCGCCGAAGGGCAGAATGTCATTGCTTTTAGAGCCAAGAACAAGGTCGGGTATGAATCCAACCAGCTTCTCAAGGTAATCCTTAACACCATCCCAATGCAACCAAGCCAATTTAAGCCTCTGCCGGAATATTATGTCGCGACGCCTAACCCGGAGATCTCGGTTGAGTTTAACAAAGCGGAGTATAGCGGGAGCTTTGAAGTGGAGTCGGTAAAAATTATAAGAGTGTTGGTTGATGGGATGGAGGTAGAGTATGAGGTTGAGATAATCAACGATCCGTATCATCCCAAAGCAATAGTCAGAGTGAAAGGAGACCATCCCTTAAGCGACGGAATGCATCAGGTACTTGTTGTTGCCGAGAGCAATGTTGGGACCGCGCAGGCGGCCTGGGGCTTTTTCGTCGACACCGGCGCTCCCAGTCTGGCAGTTTCACCACTTATGCCATACAGTCCCCGCGCCCCGGCAACGATCCGCTGGTCAGCCACCGACGAAGTCTCTCCCATCCTCCGCTCCGTCCGCTGTGATTTGTATAGGTATCAAGGCATCGAGGAATCAAGTAATCAAGTATTTGTTACAAATATTGCTACCGCTGATTCGTTATCCAAAGGTGAAAACTTTTTCACCTTGGTGCCTGGAAACCTTGGCGCCTCGCTTCCTGATGGTAAATATATTGTTAAAATAAAAGCTTTCGACCTGGCGGGGAACTCTGCCGTTGCCGAAACGCCGCTTGTCGTTGATTCCACTCCACCGACTATTGGCGAGGTAGCCATTACCCCTAATCCGACGACCTCGATAAACACCGAAATGAAATTGACCGCTAACGTCAGCGAAAAAGCGCAGGTTATCATCAAGCTCAACAATTTATCGAACAAAAAGATAACGGCGTACTTAACGCAAGCAAATGCTTTCCCGCTTAATGCTTACAGCTTTCCCGCTTCTTACTCCTGGCCCTTCAATAACTCTTTCAATCCCGGACCCGAAGACGGCCTCTACCGGGTCGAAGTGATTGCCCGTGACGATGCCGGGAACGAAAGTCCTCCCCGCACGTTAGAAGCGATCCGGATCGATCGGACCCCGCCGGTTATTTACGGCCAGATCGCCAATCCCTATGTTTTGACCAACATCGGCGCCAATGCTTATAAAACAACACTATTTTACCAATTGTCGGAAAATAACGACGCGGAAGGGAATAAAAGGGATCAAGGGATCAAGGTGAAAGTAAAAGTATTTAATGTTAATACCGGACAGGAGGTTGACTTTTTTGAGAACGCTTCCGGTTTGATCAGTGAAGAAAACAAACTTGCCTGGAATGCCGCTCGATCCCTTGATGCCTCGATCCCTCTCCCCAAAGGCTCCTACAAATTCCAGATCACCGCGACCGATGATGTCGGCAACAGCGCGACCGCGTATTCTTCATGTGTTAAAGACGGGATTGCTCCAGTCATTTCTTTCCCGGCGGAAAATGGAGCGGAAGTATTTGGGTTAATCGCCATCCGCGGCACCGCCATGGACCCCGACTGGTCAAACGATAAACCGTTTAAGCAGTATCGGGTATTCTATATGAAGGGGAAACAGGAAGCCGCGACGATCTTGTCGCAGGCTTCCGTGCTTTCGACCGCCGCCCTCGAAGTCCCCCTTATCAACCGGGCGAGCGGGAATTCCAATGTTTCTTTGCGCCCTCTGCAAAATGACGCGACCCTGGCATACTTCAACACCAATGGGCTGGAGAATGGGGAATACACCATCATGGTGGTGGTTGATGAAGAGAACGGCGAGTCGCTCGCCGCGACCAGGGTCGTCAAAGTCAATAATAATTCATTCGCTTCAACCATGGCGACCTCCCCATACGTTAACCTCAACCCCCTTGCGTCAAACGTTGATTTTCGAGCCGATGATTCAGTAAAACTGCCGATAGGTTTCATCAATAGCGTCAAACCAGCCAATGTCTATGTCGAAATCATTAAACCCAGGGCTTGGCCCTCTCCCGCCCCAGCGGGAGAGGGGGGACCGTCCGCCGCAGGCGGGACGGTGGGTGAGGGGGGTGAGGTCGTCTTCTTCAAATACTTCCCCAACATCGCCGGGGCGCCGTTTGTCGGCAAACCCGATTATAAGCCGGGGACCGATCTTGGTTATTTTATCTGGAGCGATGAAGCCGGTTATCATATTCGTTGGTCGGCCGATGGTTCAAGTCATAAGTTCACGGGAAATATTATCACCATTGGAGGGAACATTACCCCTCTCCCGAGCCTGCCCGCCTCTGGTGGGGGAGAGGGGATAGGGGTGAGAGTTGCCCACAACATGATCTCTTGGGACTCAACGATTGCCGGGGGAGAAAAAGGCTTTGACTTTACCGCTGACGGTGGCCAGTTGATGATCACCCCCAAACTTGACGAAGACCCATCTCCTTCGATCTACGCTGATAATGTCTACCTGGGGATAACCAAACAGACCCAGCAATTCCTGCCGCTGGTGATCGACGTCGCCAATCAAAGGCTGATTAATTTGACAGAAATGGGTTCCCATTCCTCTCTTACTACTTACAACTTATCCCTTACTACTTCCTGGGATGGTCGCTTGGATACCGGCGCTTATGTCGACAACGGCGCCTATATTGTCAGAGTGATCGCGGAAGGGGCGGATGGCCGCGGCTTAGCCTCCGATGAGGCGGTGGTTAATGTGACCACGCCGTTCGAATTGAAGGTTAAAGAGGCGACCAATAAAGAGTTTAGTTCACTCTCTGTCCCTGACCGGGTTTCCGTTTTCTATAACGTTTCCAAAGACGCCCTTATAACCGCGCGGGTTCAAAAAGAAAACGGTGATTTTGTCGCCGGCCTGGCCGTAGGGAAAGAGGGACTGGTGTGGACCGGGAATTATCCCAACAGTGACTCGACCCAGGTGGTGACCAGTGGAAATTACAAGATCGTTTTGATCGCCGCCGCCAAAGACGGGTCGGGGACCAAGACGGAGGTTATTGACGGGATAAAAGTCGTTTCGTTTGAAAGAAACGAAAGCCAAGTGAAGCTTGACCCGATTGGCCGGCAGGTCGGCAATCTTTGGTTGGCGGACGGTGACTCTCCCTTCTATTTTGAAGCCAAAGGTTATGGCAGTTATCATCCGGTCAAGGATTTGACCTATACTTTGACCGCCTTTGGCAAACAAAAAATAACCGCTTATCCATATGTGCCTTTCGCCGGACTGATGCATCGGGGGTTTAATCGGGTATTTGGGAAAATTAAGGTTAAATTTAAATCGCATTGTTATCGACCGTCAAAAGATATGTTTGGTTTAGATAACGGTCAAGCTTATACGATTATTGACAGCGAATCTGATTTTAAAATATTTGAATTATCTAAGGATAACCCAGTATATGAGCTAACATTTAATCTCAATGCTGCCGATTGGGATTGGCAAGGAATAACCGGTGTTGATGCCTTAGTAGAAGTCCATTCCGAAAGCGAGTTTTTACTTGACAAAATGAACGATTATCAACGAGCGCAATGGAATGTGCTTGAGAAGAATTTAAGTACTTTTTCTACACAAAAAGGGATATTTAAAATTAAGTTGATAAACAAACAAACAGATAATGCAAAACCCAAAATAATTGTTAGACTTTCGCTGGATGGCGAAATTCCCTATTCCCGCCTCACCAACCGTTTTGTCCCCTGGTTCGGTTTTGTTAACGCTAATGAGGAGAAGCGGAAGGATTTTTCCGAGTATTTAACGGATATCAATCGGGGCTTGGGCTTCCCCGGGAAAAAGTTTTTTGACGATCCCGACGCTAAACCCGATCTCCCTTACAAGCCGAAAAACGAGATCGAAGCGGAGTTTGCCGGACTTACTTCCTGGAGCGACCGGAGCGCAAAACTTAAAGAGATGAGCGAACAGGCAAGCCTCTTGGGCTATAAAGATTCGCTCGCGTCATCAGCCGGCTACGACAGCTACCTCTCCGAAGAATACTTTGAATTTATTCCGATCACTTATCCGGACCAGGCCGGCGGCAACCGGGGAGGCCTTGATTTTTCCGATGGCTCCACGATCGTTACCGCCCACACCGACCTGGTTTATCTCTACGACGGCAACCCTCAATCTCCCTTTATCTTCAGCTGGCCGTGGCGGGAAAGCGAATATGCCACCGCTGTTGCCAGTCAGACCGCTCAACAAAGAAAGCTGGACAAGGAGCTTGGCGGCGAGCCGCAAAATTATACCGGTCCGACTATCGCCGGGACCTGGTGGAAACTTGATCTCTCCCAGGTCAACCAGCGGCGGATCGACCAAAATAACTCCGCTGTTTTTACCGGACAGGTTTATTACAATAAAACTTCAAAACGGGGAGAATGGAGTTCCCAGGCGGTCGATCAACTCCTCCCTTTGCCCAATTATGTCTACGACAAGTTATTTCAGGTCGAGAGCAACACACCGGGGATCATGGTTTCTCTGTCATCTTCCGCCCCCAGCGCGGTCGTTAACGCCGAGGACCAGGATATAAGCGGCTTCCCCTGGACGACTGCCGACGATACAAATTTGCTCGCTAGCCGGGGTTATCTTAGGAGCCTCCCTCTCGCGTTCAATCCGGATGCTTTCCGGTCGAGACGCCTCCTTAAGCTCTCTTCCGCTTACCAGGTTGCCGATGATTACCGGTCGGCGGCCGCAGCAAAACAGACTTTCTTAAAAAGAGATCCCTGGGAGCCGGACAACTTTGACAGTCCGGTCGATAACCCTCATCTTGAGATCGATCGCTGGGATGTATTAATAAAAGATAAAAGCGGCGCGATCAATAAAGATATTGTTCTTGAAGGGATCACTGCCGGAGAAAGGCGTTTGGACGATACCCTCGCCCTCAAGCTAAAGCTTGATGCTTCCGAATCCCGTTTCGTGGAAATTACCGGCCAGGCTCCCGGCCCATATGAACTGCAATATTACGACGGCAAGAGCTGGCAGTCGATCGCTCAATCGTTTGACGAAGCCCCGACCAGCGGACGTCTGGCCTGGTGGAACGTCTCCCGCTTAAGCGGCGATTACACGGTCCTGCTCCGCTCCGGCAGTTTTATCGCCACCCAAAATGTTTCAATCGGTACGCTGATCAAAAAAGAGACGGGCGGTGACGCCTGGAGCGCCTACAAACGAGCCCAGCTCAAATTCCCCCCTCGCGCGTTTGGCGATCGCGACCAGCTGGCGACGGTTACTCCGGTGACGATGAAAGAAATTAAGATCCGCAATAAGCCGATTATTTTGACCTCCGGGCCGATCGTGGAGATAAAACCTTCGCCCTGGAAATTTACGGTCAGTTCCCTCGAAGGGGTTGACCTCCGGCCGACCCTCCGTTTTATTTATACCTTTGACGAGTTAAAAGAACTTGGCGCCTGGAGCGGAGAAGGGGAGCCGAAAAATCTTCCCTGGAATATCCACCAGGTGACGGAGGCGGGGGATCTGCAGATAATTTCCGACAACCAGCAGACGATCGAAGAGAATAACGGCGAAAAGCAATATGTCTTTTACGCAGCTCTCGACCATTTTTCGACCTACGCTCTTCTTCCCGGCAAATTTAAGCTTTCCGCGCCGATCGTCCTGGCTGATCGTTATGTTACCAATAAAAACAGCGTGACTATTTACGGCACGGCAGAGCCAGGCTCGGTCTTAAATCTGATTGTGCGGCCTTCTCCCGCCACAGCGGGAGAAGGGGGACCGTCGCCGAAGGCGATGGTGGATGAGGGTGAGGTGGCCGATGAGGACGGCAATTTCCGTTTTGAGAATGTTCCCCTATTACAGGAAGGAGCTAATTACATTTACGTGACTTCTCATCCCCAAGGGAATCCCGATGTTTTAACCTGTGGCGATGTCATGGTCATGAAGGATACCGCCCCGCCAACGGTTGGTATTGTTCCAAATCTCTACGCTTTTTCCCCTAACGGCGATGGAAAATACGATAGTGTCGATTTCCTCATGACGATCAATGAAAAAGGAAAGATCTACCTGGGAGTTAAGGAATCAAGCGACCTGATCAATATCGACGCGCCGCTTCCGGCGGGAAAAGAGCTTAAGGTCAATTGGTCAAATGAAGGGTTTAAGCTGTATCGCCGGGATGACGCGACCGGCCTTTGGGCCCTTTATTCCCAGGTCCCAAATCCTGCAAATTTAATAGACGGAGAATACTCCGTGGTTGGTTACGCTATCGATGAGGCGGGGAATATTTCCGAGAACGTCATGGTCAAGACCGTGATCGACCTTACTCCGCCAAAGGTTTTGGGTTTGAACGCCGCGCCAAACCCGTTCACCCCCAACGATGATGGGGTAAAAGATACGACCGATTTTTGGTATAAATTGAGCGAACCCTCCGCGGTCAAGCTTGGGATTTATCGCGAAGACGGCGAGCTCTTCAAGAATGCTGAAAGTCAGACCGAGAAATTTCAATATCCCAATTTGTCATTTGACATTGGTCATTTGTCATTCTCCAGCGGGAGCTGGAGCTGGGATGGCCGCGGGAACAGCAATGAACTTCTCGGTGGAAACTATTCATATTATATCTATGCCGAAGACTGGGTCGGCAACAGCGTTACCTCCGAGATTAAAGCGATCGTTGTCGACCGGGCGCCAACTCTTATTTCATATCTTTTTGCCGAGCCGGACCCTTTTTCTCCGGCGTCCGGCGCCGCGATAAAATACTATCTTTCCCGGGACGACCTTAAGGTCAATTTGGCGATAACCGGTGAACAAATCGTCACAACTCTTCTAAAGGATGCCTCCCAGGGAAAAGGGGAACATGCTGTTTACTGGTCCGGCAGGGGAGGGGATGGGGAAAAAGTCAGCGACGGCTCTTATTTGATCAAACTGGCTGTTATTGGCTCGGACGGAATTTCTGCGGAAGCAAGCAATACTGTCCGGGTCGACGGGACCGCGCCGACCGTTATTCTCCGGCCGGTCCAGATCGACGGCAAACAAGCGACCGTCACCTTCATGGTCCCCGAAGACTCGACCGTCGATGTCACCCTTACCTGCGATGATGGCAAAGCCGCCCCGCTTATGACCTGCGAAGCTAAAACCGCCGGGGAATATAAGCTGATTTTCGATGAGGAAGCAGTCGGCTACAGAGGGACGGTGACGGTCAGGGCGGTCGATCGATCCTCAAATGAAGCGACCGCCTCCGAGAAATTCGCTTTCGCGGCCGCCACGATCTTGGACCATCTTGCCGATCCGGCGATCTTTACCCCGAACGGCGACGGTCATACCGATACCATCCGGATTGCCTATCAACTTAGCGGCGGAACCCCGCCTTACATTGTTAACGTTGATGTTGTTAATGCCATTGGGACCACTATCCGACGCCTGGCAGAAAATGACGAACAATCGTCGGGGAGCTATTCATTCTATTGGGATGGAAAATCAATTGTCCTTTCGTCGGCTGAAACATATGTCCCGGACGGCGAATACCACTACCAAATAACGGCGACCGACGCGGATGGGGTAAAAGTCGAGGCGAGCGGCAGGCTCGAAGCGGCGGGTGGAAAGATCACCCCTGATTTCACTTTGAATCCAGCCGCCTTTTCTCCCAATGGCGACGATAATAATGAAACTATGACGATCAATTATTCAGTCATCTATCCACCGTTTTACGTTGTCGAAGGAGAACCGAGCGTCCTTTTGTCGGTCCTTTCGGCAAACGGCGAAATACTTTTTGAAACCGGACTGGAACGCTCTTCCGGGAGCTACTCCTATGTTTACGACGGCCGGACCAATTATCCTGCCGCGGGCTTGTCGAGCGGCTCGCTTCTTCCGACCGGCAAGTATTACGCCAAAATTACCATTCAAGACCGATTGGGAACGATCACTTCGTTGACCAAGGATTTTGCGGTCGATGTCACCAACCCGATGGTCATTATTTCCAGTGAAGAGGGGATGATCGCCAACCCGGGGAGCTTCTCGACCAATGCCAACCCTGATGGGAGCGACCGTCCGCGCGCTACCACTCTGTATTACATGTTGACTGAAGACACCCTGGTCTCGGTTAAAGTTTATCGGCTCGATCCCAATAAGCAAAAAACCGATTTCACAAATTTAGTGACAACGCTGATAGCCGGCCAATGGCAGAGCGGTGGTCAGCAGTACCAGGTTAATTGGGACGGGAAAATGGCTGGCGGTGATTATGTTGATCCCGGCAAATACGCCTTTATTGTCGAAGGTGAAGACAGTCTGGGGAACGCCACTCTCCGAAAATGGGGTGGAACTGTTTGGGTCCAGAACAATGTTTTAACTCTCCGCTCTCCGGAGCAGTTTGAGGCTTCCGATGTGACAAATAATCCCGATCCACAAGTCATTTCGCCAAACGGCAACAGCCAAGAGTTCCAAAAACGGGCTCGATTCTACTTTATGGTCGATCTCTCTTTAAATCCGGCGACGGTTCCGGCGGCGGAGAGGATCGAGGCGATGGGGGTGACCATAGACACCAAGCCGGTCGGCAAGTATTCCCTTAAGGTTTATGGCGATAGCGCCATGACCAGCCTGGTCCGGACCATTACGACTGACGCTGTCGCCCAATCTGGGACCCTCTCCTGGGAGGATTGGGATGGCAAGGATAACAACGGTTCTTATGCCGCCAATGGGAAGTATTGGCTCGCGATCGATCTTGAAGATTATGCCGGCAATCACCTACCTCCGTTGACCGGAGAGGTGACGGTCGACAACTCCTTGCCCGAGGTTAAAAATGTTTTAGCAACGCCATATTATTTTGCTCCCGGCGGAACTAACTCATCCGGTAAAACAACTGTTTGTACCTATGAAGTGAGCGATAATTCCGGCCGGGCTAAAGTCGCGGTCGAGGTTTTTAAAGGGAACGATTTAGTGAAGAGCCTGACTTCAGAGGTTTGGCGGACGAGCGGAAGCTGTTCCGCCCTCTGGGACGGCTCCGGCGCGACCGGTTATGTCGGCGCGGCAAATGGAAGCGGATTTGGCGACGGAGAATATTACTTTAACATCATTGCGATCGATGAGGCTGGAAATAATTCAACGGCTCAAACGGTCAGCGTTGTCGCTGATACTTTAGCGCCTGATGGAAGCGTGATCGTCAACGCGGGTAACCCTGATTTTACCAGCTCTTTGACCGTTGAGGTGTTCGTCTCCGCCAGCGATCCAACCTCGGGGGTCGACCAGATGAGCTTCAGCCCTGATGGTATCAACTGGTCCTCCTGGGAGGCTTACGCGGTGGGGAGAAGTTGGACGCTTTCGGCCGGAGACGGGACCAAGACGGCGCGGGTGAGACTAATGGACAGGGCGGGGAATTATTCGACCGCTCTTTTTGCCGACCAGATTGTGTTGGATTCCGCCGCCCCTGTTATTAAGTCGGTCGTTCAACCCCCGCCGGTTACGGTCAATAATCCGACAACTACTTTACTTGGGGTCATGGCCGATTTCAATGGCGGCGCGGACGCGATTTCGGGGATAAACAATTGGCAGATCAAAATCGTGAATGCCGGCGGCGGTTTGGTGAAGACCTTTGGAGCGACGGCAGTTCCTCCGCAAACCGGTGACCTGGTTATCAATCAGGAGTGGGAACCGACCGGACATGATGGCTATTACTACTATTACTATACCGCGACCGACGCCGCCGGGAATTCCTTTGATTCCAGAAAAGCCGGCTATGGTGCATATAAGCCATTGGGTGGAGAGGATACTTATTATCGGATATTAGTTGACAAAACGCCGCCGGCCGTAAATATTTCAGCGCCGGCCGCGAATGAATGGATTAAAGGATCGATCATTATTGCCGGCAGCGCGACTGATACTAACCCTGGCGCTTATAAAGTTGACTACGCGCCATTTGGGTCAAATACCTGGACGGTTATCAAAAAAGATAGTTATCCGATAAGCGGGACAATAACTTCCTGGAACACTGCCGGTGTTGATGGTGATTACGACATAAGACTTTCCGCGACCGACGAAGTTGGCAACTACGCGGAAACAAAAATAACGATAAAGATCGATAACATTCCGCCGGTAATCAATATCATTCAAACGTTGGCAATTACTTTTAACCCTTATGTTGACAGCGGCGCTCGGGTCGATTTTACGGCGAGCGATGGCGCTCCAAGCTCCGGTTTCGCGATCGGCAATATCTCCTCGGTTGTTAGATTCGGAAGCGCTATAGTTAAAAACTTGACGGTTAATAGCAACGGAAGCGGCGGTTATTATGTGTCGTGGGACGGGACGAATAACAGCGGCGACTATGAGAACGAGGGGAGCTATTCGATCGAGATTGGTGCCGTTGATAATATTGGAAATAATGCAATAACAAGGAATATTGATATTAACTTGCTGGATGATCAGCGATTATTACAACACAGCAATGTCCTAGTTGAGATAACCGGCTTTGATATCAGTACCCAGGATTATATGACCTTGCAATGGCATGATGGGCCTGACAATAACCCTTATTATGAAAAGGGATGTGGGAAGGAATATCAGGCAAAGATTGTTTCAGCGGCTGTTAATCCTCGATCAGGGATCGTTCCAAAGAGCGCTAATTATTCAATTGACAATTATCGACATATTGTTTCGATTTCAAATGGCAATATATATTATAAGCGAATAGTTGGTAATGATATTTATGGTCCGGTAAAAGTGTTTAACGGGGGAAACGCGACTGATGTGGCTATTTGTGCTGAAAATAATAATAGTTCATATATTGCTTGGATAATAAATATTGGGCAATTTGACGAGTTGTTTTTCCAGAAGATCCCGATAAATTTTGCCCCCATTACCGGAACAAAATTAGGAGCAAGCGCGATTACGAAAGGAATAATGGCCGCCGCTACCCTCGAATCTCCTTCCCTTATAGCCCCGGCCAGGGATCAGCAAAACGTACAGAATATCCGACCGGTCTTTGAATGGCAGCATCACAAGGCGGAGACGACCGAGTACCGGATTGAGGTCGCCAAGAACGATAGCTTTACGATTGACCACCAGACTTTCAGTAAAGCGGCCGGGACTGGGACCCAGGATAAAGCAGATAGCGAACTCTATTACTACAACTACGCGATCCACGAATTTGACCCGGGGCTGGAGCGGAACACTGACTACTTTTGGAGAGTGACCGCTCTTTTTCCGACCAATGCGGCAACTTCGGAGAGCTGGAGCTTCCGGGTTCAGCCGGAACTGACCCTGGTCGGAGTGACCAATTATCCAAACCCCTTCAACCCGAACCGGGAAGAGACCAAGATCCGCTACCGGCTCTCGTCTGACGCCGATGAGGTCAAGATCAGGATTTATGACCTAACTGGTTCATTGGTTACCGAGCTTGACGGGACGACCAACGGCGAAGGAACCAGTGTTTGGCAAAAGTATAACGATGTTTCCTGGGATGGGCGGAATGGTCGAGGCGATCTGGTGGTTAATGGAATTTACCCCTTCGAGGTCACGGCGCGGATAGGGGATAGGACCGTCAGAGGACGCGGCAAAATTGCGGTGCTCAAATGAAGAAAGTTGTATTTCTCTTGCTCATTGCTTACGGCTTATCGCTTACAGCTGTTCTCGCCCTTGGCCAATCCGGTACCGACATCGCCGTCCTCAATGCTGGCGTCGGAGCTCGTCCGCTGGCAATGGGAGGAGCCTTTACCGCCATTGCCGATAACGCCGACGCTCCTTACTGGAACCCGGCCGGTCTTGGGTTTATTACCAGCCAGGAGATCACCTGCAGTCAAACCAGGCTCTCGACCGACGCCGATCATTACTATCTTAGTTATGTGACTCCGGCTCTGGGTGGGACAATCGGTCTTTCCTGGATTCAGGTTGGGCTGGGGAATATAGCCCAAACATCTAGCGAGGTTGATATTCACAACGAAGTTCAGGATATCAGCCTGTTTAGTTACTTTTCTAACGCTTATCTCATTTCTTTCGGAAAAAAGCTTAACGACCATATTGCCTTTGGTCTGACGGCGAAATATCTAAGCTCCGAGATGTTTGGGATCAGTGGGGGGAGCGGCTGGGGCTACTCTTTAACCCCTGGGATAATGATTAGATTTGGCAATTCCTCTTCCGTGTCCCGTCTACCGTACCCTGTTACCCTTGGTTTTAAGATCGACGAGCTGGTCAATACCCAGCAGTGGGGGACCGGGACAGTCGAAAACGTTCCGCCCAAGGCGCGGCTGGGCTTGAGCTGGTTTCCTTGGTCCGAAAGCCGGGTGGCGGTTGATGTCAGCCAAACTGTTAAATCAAATTATTCTCCGGAGGTTGCGACCGGCTTTGAGTGGTCCGATCGCGGACTATCATTTAGGGCCGGGTATAATGCCAGCGGTCTGACCGCTGGGGTCGGTTTCGTGGTCGGTCACGTGATCGTTGATTACGGCTATGTTTCCCAGGAATTATCAAGGTCCAATGTCCATAGGATATCCTTTGGTGGTATTTGGTAAATGAAAATTCAAATAAAAAAATCGATCTTCGCGACCAATGATCAAACAGCGGCGGCGGTCAGAAAAAAACTGGCCGGGCTGGAGCTGGCCGCGGTCAATCTGCTCGCTTCTCCGGGTGCGGGAAAGACCAGTCTCCTCCTCCGACTGCTAAATGCCCTTTCCCCAAAACTGAAGGTTGGCGTGATCGAAGGGGATGTCGCCTCGTCGATCGATACCGAAAAGATCAAAGCGGCCGGCTTTCCCGCGGTCCAGATCAATACCGATGGCGGGTGCCACCTGACCGCCGCGATGATCGGTCAAGCTTTAGACCGATTGGCGCTAACCGGTCCCGGGATCGTTTTTATTGAAAACATCGGCAATTTAATTTGTCCGGTCGAGTATGACCTGGGAGAGAGCCTGCGGCTGGTAGTGGCGAGCGTTCCTGAAGGTGATGACAAGCCGGTAAAATACCCGGCCGTCTTTCAGAGCGCCGACGCGATCGTCATAAACAAGAACGATCTCCTGGGCCAGGTCGATTTTGACCTGGAGACCTTTACCTCCCGGGTCAGGGTATTGAACGAGCGGGCCCCGCTCTTTCCCTTGTCCTGCAAAACAAATAGCGGGGTCGACCCCTTAATCTCTTGGCTGGCGCGGAAATTGACAAGTTAAAAAATAAAATGATAATATAGCTGAAATGAAATCTTTCAGCCGCGGGATCCATCCCCAAGACAGTAAGGAACGATCAGCCGCCAAACCAATCAAGGAAGCCCTCTCTCCCCGCAAGGTTATCTTGCCCCTCCAGCAAAATTTAGGCTGTCCGTGTGAACCGCTGGTCAAAGTCGGGGATGAGGTGAGCGAAGGGGAAAAGATCGCCGATTCAGCCGCGTTTGTCTCCGCCCCGATCCATGCCCCCATCTCCGGACGAGTGACCGAGATCAAATATTATCCCAATGCCTGCGATTACGACATCCCTTCCATTGTTATTGAGGCGACCGACGCGGTCGACAAAGTGACCCGTCCCGGGAGCCGCTGGACACTGGAAGAGCTTGCTCCGGAGCAGATCAGAAAAATTATCAGAGAAGCGGGGCTGGTCGGCTTGGGGGGCGCCGCCTTTCCAACTCATGTTAAGCTGGCAGTCCCCAAGGGAAAAACCGTCGACACGGTCGTGGTCAATGGCTGTGAGTGCGAACCGTTCATCACCTCCGACCACCGGGTGATGGTGGAAAAAGCGGCCGCGATAATTTTGGGAGCGCGGGCGCTGGCCAAAGCGGTTGGCGCCGAAAAGATCGTGGTCGGGATCGAAAGCAACAAGCTTGATGCTTATAAAGCGGTCAATTTTGAAGGTCTCAAGGTCAGAGGGGGTGTTTCGGTCGTTCAAGTCAAAACCAAATATCCCCAGGGTGGGGAAAAGATGCTGATTAAAGCCCTGCTTGATCGTGAGGTCCCCTCCGGCGGACTTCCGTCCGATGTCGGAGCGGTGGTTTGCAACGTGGCGACCGCCGCCGCAGCGGCCGAAGCGGTGACCCATGGGCTTCCGTTGACCAAACGGGTAGTGACGGTGACCGGGCCGGGGATCAAGGAGCCGCAGAATTTATTGGTTAAGATCGGGACCCCCTTTGCCGAACTGATCGAACAGTGCGGCGGAACCGTGGGGAACGTGGTCAAATTGATCATGGGGGGGCCGATGATGGGGATCGCGGTGCCGACCGCTCAAGTCCCGGTCGTCAAAGCGACCAGCGCCATTTTGCTCCTGACCGATCAGGAAGTTAAGGTTGAACCCGAAGGGAATTGTATCCGCTGCGGCCGGTGCGTCAGGTCCTGTCCGATCGGTCTGACCCCGAACTTTTTAGCGGAATACGCCAAGACCGGCAACTGGCAAGGGGCTTATGATTACAATGTGATCGACTGCATTGAGTGCGGCTGTTGCGGCTTTGTTTGTCCGAGCCGGATCCCACTGGTCCAATATTTTAAACTGGCCAAAAATGCCGTCCGGGAATTAAAACTAGCGGAGAAAAAAGCGGTATGCCGATAAACGAAAACAATTTAATCATCCAGAACGGGCCGCACCTGCGCGACGCGGCCGACGCGAAAAGCCTGATGCGCTGGTTTGCCGTCTCGCTGATCTTTCCGGTCGCCGCGGGGACGTTCTTTTTTGGTTTCCAGGCCCTTCTTTTGGTGGCCGTGACCGCCGTCTCGGCGGTCGCCGCCGAAGCCGCTTTCCAGCGGCTGGCCAAACAAAAAGTGACGATCGACGACGGTAGCGCTTTGATCACCGGGGTTTTACTTGCCCTGGTCCTGCCGCCGACCTTTCCCCTCTGGATGGCGGCTGTCGGGGCGGTCTTTTCCGTGGTCGTCGTCAAATGCCTCTTTGGCGGGCTCGGTTTTAACATCTTTAATCCCGCTCTGGCAGGGAGGGCTTTTCTGATGGCTTCCTGGCCGGTCGCCATGACCCTTTGGACCAGGCCGTTCGACTCGGTGACGACCGCCAGCCCCCTTTATCTGGCCAGGATCGGCGAAAATGTTCCCGGCTATCTTGATCTCTTTTTGGGAAATCGGGCCGGCTCTCTTGGCGAGACCTCCATCCTGATGATCTTGCTGGCGGCCGCCTTCCTGGTTTGGAAAAAAGTGATCGACTGGCCCGCTCCGGTAGCCTTCATCGGCACGGTTTTTTTGTTGTCGTTCACTTTGGGGCACGATCCACTTTTTCATTTGCTGACCGGCGGGGTGATTTTTGGCGCGGTCTTTATGGTGACTGATTACGTGACCGTCCCGGTCACGACCAAAGGGCGGCTGATCTTTGGGTTTGGCTGCGGCTTGATCACGGTCTTGATCCGCTTTTTTGGCGGTTTTCCGGAAGGGGTTAATTACTCCATTTTACTAATGAACATTATGACTCCGGTGATCGACAAATACAGCCGGCCTCGGATATACGGAGAAAAAAATGCTAAAAAATCTTAAATTGGCGGCGGTCCTGACCATCTTTTGCCTGATCTCCGCCGGAGCCCTTGCTTATGTTTATAACCTGACCAGGCCGATGATCGCGGCGAATTCCGCTTTATCGTTTAAACGCTCGATGGGCGAAGTCATTTCCGCCGATTCTTTTACTCCCGGGTCCCAGGGATGTTATCTGGCTAGAAAAGGCAAAGAGACGGTCGGCTATGTTTTTCCCGTCAATCCCGCGGGTTATGGCGGCGCGATCGAAATGATGGTTAGTTTAGATAAGGGGGGCAAGGTCATCGCGGTCAAGATCATAAGCAATAAAGAGACCCCCGGATTGGGAACAAACATATTGAACCCAAAGTTTTTAAAGCAATTTTCCGGTAAATCAGTCGGCGATAAAATTAAGGCCAAAGAAGATATTGACGCGGTTACCGGAGCGACTATTTCGAGCAACGGGGTTTGCAAAGGTGTCCGTCAGGCCCTTGAACTATTTGGAAAGGTAAAACCATGAAACTTTTAACCGAACTAAACCGCGGGCTGGTCGGTGAAAACCCGGTACTTCGGTTGATGATCGGGCTTTGTCCCGCGCTGGCGGTTTCAACCAGCGCGATCAACGCCATCGGGATGGGAGCGGCGACCTCTTTCGTTTTGATATTTTCCAATCTGGTAGTGGCGGCGATTCGCAAATTTGTCCCTGACCAGATCAGGATCCCGATCTTTATCATTATCATCTCGACTTTTGTGACGATCATTGATTATGTGATGCAGGCATACACGCCGGAACTTCACAAGTCGCTGGGTGTTTTCATCCCATTGATCGTGGTTAATTGCATTATCCTGGGCCGGGCGGAAGCGTTTGCTTACAAGAACCCGGTCCTAAATTCAGTTTTTGACGGGATCGGAATGAGCCTTGGGTTTACCATGGCTTTGCTCTCGATCGGTTCAGTCAGAGAAATCCTGGGGGCCGGTTCTCTTTTTGGCTACCCATTATTCAACCAGCTGGCCGCCGCTACCGTCATGATCTTGCCGCCGGGAGCCTTTATTACGATCGGTTTTCTTATGGCTCTGCTCAATAAAGTGGAGAACCGGGTCCAATGAGCGAATTATTAGGCATATTTTTTGCCGCTTTTTTGATCAATAACATTTTATTGATCAGGTTCATCGCGCTTTGCTCGTTTTTTGGGGTTTCGACCAAGCTGGATACTTCAATCGGGATGAGCTCGGCGGTAATATTCGTGATGACCGTCTCTTCCGCTATTTCATGGATCGCTTACAATACGGTCCTTGCCCCCCTCCACCTGGAATTTTTACGGACCGCGGTCTTTATCTTGACGATCGCTTCGCTGGTACAGCTAGAAGAGCTTTATCTTAAAAAAGCGATCCCAGCCCTCTATCGGGCAATGGGGATTTATCTGCCGCTTATTACCACCAATTGCGCTATTCTGGCGGTTGCTTTTCTGGCGATCGATTACAAATACAATTTTATCCAATCGATGGTTTATTCACTTGGGGTCTCCGGCGGATATTCATTGGCCATTATATTGTTCGCTTACGTTAGGGAACGGACGGCGCTGGCGCCGATCCCCAAATGGTTCCAGGGATATCCGATCGCCTTTATTACCGCGGCGCTGATGTCTCTCGCCTTTTTAGGCTTCACGAGGATGTTCGGGTTATGATGATATTTTTAGCTTCGATCATGGTTTTAGGCCTGCTCGGCTTTGTTTTTGCTGCCCTGCTTGGGATGGCGGCCGATCATTTCAGGGTCGAGGTCGATCCAAAAGTTGAAGCGATCGCGGCGATCCTGCCGGGGGCCAACTGTGGCGCCTGCGGCGCGGCCGGTTGTTATAATTTTGCGGAACGGGTCGCCCTTGGGGAGATCGTGATCAGCGGTTGTGTCGTCGGCGGGAAGGAAGTGGCCGAAAAGATCGGCTCGATCATGGGGGTCGAAGTACCGAGCGATTACCATAAGAAAATTGCCGCCGTCCATTGCGGCGCCACGACCAAAGACCGGAAAAAGCTCGCCCGCTATGAAGGGGTGGCCAAGTGTTCGGCCGCTCATCAATTGCGGGGCGGGGGACTGGCTTGCGGCTTTGGCTGTTTAGGCTTTGGCGACTGCTTCTGCGTCTGTCCCTTTGACGCGATCAGCATGGAGGGCGGCCTGCCGAAGGTCGACCCTGATAAATGCACTTCCTGCGGCAAATGTGTTGCCGCCTGTCCGCGCCGGATCATCTCCATTGTGCCGCACGATTTTGGCGCGGTGATCGCCTGTTCGTCAAAAGATCCGGGCGCGATGGTCCGCAAGATCTGTCCGGTCGGTTGTATCGGTTGTAAAATATGTGAAAAGGCGGTCCCCGAGGTTTACAAAGTGGTTGATAATTTGGCGGTTATCGATTATTCCGCTCAAGGGGTTGACCCAGCCCCGGCGATCGCCAAGTGCCCGACCAAGTGCATCGTTAAGTAGCGGGAGGGATTATTATGAAAGATTGCGGGGGAATTTACGGTTTAGGTTTTCTTGGCGCCTTGGTCTACTACATTCAGCATTCGACCAGTTTCTGGAACGGGGTTTACGGCATCCTAAAGGCGATGGTCTGGCCGGCGATGCTGGTCTATAAGCTACTTGGATAACCAACGACACGGTCCGCCGTTGCCTGCTAAACCAGCCATGCTAAACGCGCAATGAATTGCGCGGTTAAAAGAGAAAGGAAACCCGCGACCTGCCTGCCGGCAGGGAAACTGCATAAGGGGGTCCCCCTTAAGGATCCCGGCCTTCAGAATGCCCCCGCTAAAGAAACCCCTTGAAGGCCATATTTGATTTTAAACGCCTAAAGAGCGGTTTGTCCCAGTGTTATGTGAGGCAAATACTTTAATAATGGCACTGGATTAGAATAGAAGTTCCGGATGGGCGCGCATTTCGCTTACCTTGAGAAAAATCGAAATGCGCCGGCGTTTTCTTTTCGTCCATTTTCTTTTTTGCTGTAGAAAAAGAAAATGGACACCCAGCAAACAAGAAGGGGTTAAGCAATGGTTGCGGATAGCCCAAAAGCCTAAGGAGACAAAACTTCGTATCGATTGATGGCGAATAGCCATCAAAGTAGTAGAATATTGTATGAAAATCACTTGCCCCCTATGTTCTTCTGCCGCCGATCTTTTCCAGGAACATCGCGGGACGATCTTTTATAGGTGCAATAGCTGTGGGTCGGTCTTTCGTGATCCGGAGAATGACCTCTCACCAGCCGAAGAGAAAAAGCGCTATGATTTGCATCATAACGACCCGACCGACCCCGATTATCGCGAGTATGTCTCGCCGATAATAACGGCAATAACCGAGCGCTTTAAGCCGGGAGACCGGGGACTTGATTTTGGCTCCGGTCCCGGCGCGATCGTTTCAACTCTTTTGCGGGAAAAAGGCTATGATGCGGCTTCGTATGACCCATTTTTTGACGATAACCGGGAACTTTTGAGCCGAAGCTACGACTATATCGCCTGCTCCGAAGTGATCGAGCATTTTCGCTCGCCGGCCAGGGAGTTTTCGCTCCTCCGTTCGCGGCTTAACCCGGGCGGCGCCCTTTATTGCCTGACCAGACTATATGATGAAACAATCAATTTTTCTGAATGGTTTTACAAGAATGACCCGACCCATCGGTTTTTTTACAGCCGCGAAGCACTCGAGTGGATCAAGGATAAATTCAGCTTTTCGAAGTTGGAAATTGATGAACGGTTGATAATCCTTTTCGCTTAGAGATCTTTTTCCGGTGTCTTAAAGACCCGCCAGAAACAGTAAGCGCAGAGGGTAATGATCGCACCCCAGGAACCGAGCATAAAGATCCAGCCGTAAAGGTTCATTCCAACTCTCCCGCCCGCTTTTTGCGATAATAAGCGATCCTGACTGCCAGCGCTATCGAGATAAATAATAAGATAAGACCGATCCTGGTCGCCAATACATAAGGTTTATTCGCCTCGGCTACTCCTTGCATCATGATGACCGGAAGTCCCTGTTGAAAAAACCAGAAGCCGAGAATCAGGAGCAAGAAGACAGGGGTAACGTAGCGAATGATCGGTTTGTAAAACCCGGGGATCCGCATTTCCGCCCCGCTGTGGATCTCGTCCCACGCTTTTTCGATCCCAAAGAACCAGACAAAAATGATCGTCTCGATCGTGCCGAAAAGGACCAGAGAAAAGGTCCCACCCCAAAAATCAAGCTCATCGACCACGCCGCGCCCCAGGAAGAAGACCGGGAACTGGCAGAGGATGAACAGGATCCCTCCCAGCCAGAGGACCGCTTTTTTTCTGGTCAGGCCGAAATCATCGGAAAAGAAAGCGACGGCGGGGGCCAATAATGAAACTGAAGAGGTGATCCCGGCCAAAAAAAGGAGGGCGAACCACAATAAGGCGAAAAAACCGCCAAAATCAATTTGTCCGAAGATCAGCGGCATGGTGACGAAGCCGAGGTTAAAGGCGCCGCTGGCGGCCGCCGCGGTCGCTCCTGCCGCGCCAAAAAAGACAAAAGCGGCTGGGATAACGATCGTCCCGCCTAAGACAACTTCGGCCAATTCGTTGGTCGAAGCGGCGGTCAATCCGGATAGAGCGACGTCGTCCCCCTTTTTAAGGTAACTGGCATAGGTCAGGATCACCCCGATCCCAACGCTTAAGGTAAAGAAGATCTGCCCGGCCGCCGCCATCCAGACTTTGGCGCTGGTCAGGACCGAAAAATCAGGGTTCCAAAGGAAACCCAGCCCGTCGATGATGTTCGGTATCATCAGTACTCTGGCCGCCAGGATAAAGCCGAAGAAAAACAGGATCGGCATCGCGATCTTGCAGAGTAATTCTATCCCTCCCTGGATCCCGCGGTAGATAAAATAGAAATTGATCAGAAAAGTGACAAAAAAGAAGAGGTAGGCGGTGGCCAGGTTGCTTCCCGGCGCCAGTCCCTGATAGGCGGAAAGAAAGCCTTTCATCGCTTCAGGGGTGATCGCTTTAAAAAGCTGGCCGGTCAGGGAGAAAAAAGCGTAGCCCAGAAGCCATGATTCGATGTAAGTGTAATAAAGAAAAATGACAATCGGTCCAAAAACCCCGACCACGCCAAGATATTTTGCCAGCCGGTTTTTCCACAAGCGGTTCAGTATCAGTGGGGCACTGCCGTGGCCAAATAGGCCGCCGTGCCGGCCGATCGCCCATTCGATCCACATCAGCGGGATGCCGAGCAGGACGAAAGAGATAAAGTAGGGAATAAGAAAAGCGCCGCCCCCGTTTTGCGCCGCCTGGACCGGGAAACGGAGAAAGTTACCCAAGCCTACGGCCGATCCGGCCACTGCCAGGATGATGCCGAGCTTGGTCCCCCATTTTTGCCGCGCTTCAGCCATATAACGATATTATGCAAAGGGGAGGGGAAAAAATCAAGTCGTAACCTTATAATCTTTGTCTAAGTACCTTTCCATTATAAAACCGATAGTGATAAAGATCGGCAGGGAGAACAGAGTGCGGAGGATGGAGAACTTTAGGCCGAGAAAGCCGATCTCAAAGGTGAGCATCGGGATCTTCATGGCGCTGAAAACGCCAAGATAGATGAAAATGTTCCTTACGCTCGCCCCTTTTTGGGAAAGGATATAAGCCACAGGGAAAGCGCCGTAGAGCGGCCCGGCCTGAAGCGTGGCTAAAAGGATCACCCACAAAGTTCCTCCTATCCCCGATCCATGGCCGATATGCTTTTCAATTTTTTCCTTGGGGATCCAGACGTCAAAGAGGCCGACCAGCAAAAACATGAGCGGCAGGAAGGTGATCATTTCCAGAAAGAACTCGCTGAAATTAGCGTAGATCTTGAGGCCCGGGTCAAAACTAAGTGCCAGGGAGCCGATAATAAAAATGGCAAACAATATTGTCCAGAAATAAGCTTTTAGGTGGTTTTTGCCGATCATAAAAATATTCCGATCAGCAGTCCGACAATTAAGGCGCCAAAGAAGCTCAAGCCGTTCCTCATGAGCGCCGCTTTTTTGCCGAAGTACTTTATTTCGATGGGGAGGGTTAAAACTCCGACCATGATCAAAGTGGTAATAAAGACCGCCACTACCGGGTATGAAACTCCCTTGACCATAAGGATCTTAGCTATTGGAAAAGCGATAAACGCGGGGATAAGAGCGATTGACCCAACCATCGCGGCGATAGCTATTCCCATCGCGCCGCTTTTGCTCCCCAGGAGTAAAATGATCGTTTCGTCCGGGACCAGGTAAAGAAAAACACTCACCAGGGCCAGGACGGTCAGCAGGGAAGGGAGGAGGTCAAAGAACATCTTCAAGCCTCGTGTTATTCCCTCAATAGTTATTTTTTGGTCAACTGCCAGGGAAAGAAATATACAAATTACGGTAATTGCGATAAGAATCTGCATTTATTTTTTATGCTCCATTGATCTCTCTTTTTGCGGATAAAAGATCAGATAGACAGATGGGATCACAAACAGGGTCAGCAGTGTCGCCGCCAGCATGCCGCCGATCACAGAGCTTGACAGGAAACCCGGTAGATAGTATAGATTAATTAAGCAATATGGACAATCAGATAAAAAGAGAATCCTCGCGTCGAAAAACCTTTGCGATCATTTCGCACCCGGATGCTGGAAAAACGACCCTGACCGAAAAGCTGCTGCTTTACGGAGGAGCGCTTAATTTGGCCGGGTCGGTAACCGCAAAAAAGAAACAGCGGGAAACCGCCTCGGACTGGATGGAGCTGGAAAAAAAGCGTGGTATTTCCATTTCTTCTACGGTCTTACAGTTTGAATATGATGATCATCGTTTAAATCTGCTGGATACGCCGGGCCATAAAGACTTTTCAGAAGATACCTATCGGGTGCTGATGGCTGTTGACTCGGTTGTTATGGTAATTGATGCCGGCAAAGGCATTGAAAGCCAAACCCGCAAGCTTTTTGAAATATGCCGCAAGCGCGGACTGCCGATATTTACCTTTATTAACAAACTCGATCGGTCGGCAAAATCTCCGCTGGACCTGATAGACGAATTGGAGAAAGTCCTTAACCTGCACGCTTATCCGGTTAATTGGCCCCTGGGCAACGGTCCTGATTTTAAGGGCGTTTATGACCGCATGAAAAAAGAAGTGCATCTTTTTGAGCGGGTTCCGGGCGGCTCATACCGCGCGCCGGTTTTTGTGCGCGATCTTAACGATCCTCAAGTAAAGAACATTCTAAATGAACATATTTACCGCGAGGTAGTTGAAGAGCTGGAAATGCTCGATGTCGCCCACGCCGGCTTTGACCTGACGGAAATTTTACAGGGGAGATCCACGCCGGTTTTTTTTGGCAGTGCGGCCAATAATTTTGGCGTAGAATCGTTTTTAAATTATTTTGTAAAATACGCTCCAGGCCCGGGGCTCAGAACGACAAAAGACGGAGAGATTGCAGTAGACTATCCGCATTTTTCCTCTTTTGTTTTTAAGGTCCAGATCAACATGAATCCCCTGCACCGCGATCGAGTGGTCTTTGCCCGGGTTTGTTCGGGCAAGTTTATTCGCGACATGAAAGCCTATCATGCCCGGTCCGGCCGCACCATCTCCCTGTCCGACTCGTACAACCTTTTTGGCCGCGACCGCGAAACAGCCGATGAAGCTTATCCGGGAGACATTATCGGTTTTGTCACCAAACACAACTTTCGCATTGGAGACACCATTAGCACCGACCCTAAGCTGGCTTTTGAAACCATCCCTCGCTTTGCCCCGGAATGTTTTGGGTATTTACAGAACAATGCCGCCGCAGCTTATAAGCCTTTTCGCAAAGGGCTGGACCACCTGCTTGCCGAAGACATTGTCCAGGCATTTTTTCCTCATAATTCACAGCAGACTACCCCGCTTTTGGGCGCGGTAGGTCCTTTGCAATTTGAGGTTTTTCAATACCGCTTGAAAGACGAGTACAAGGCGAATTCCCGGCTGGAGATGATGCCATGGAAAGTTTTAAGGTGGGTGGAATCTTCGCTTGAAAACGAAAAGCTGGTAAATCTTCTGCCGCAGGGATCGATCATGGCACATGATGATCAGGGCCGCAGAGTTCTACTGTTTACCGCCGAATGGTCTTTAAATTATTTTTCAGAAAAAAACCCGTCCATACGATTGTTGGATTCCCCAGAAAGTACAATAAAAAGCTGATTTTAGAGAAAAGAACGACAGCGCGCAGAGCTTTAAGGTTTGGACAGGTCTCTTTGTCGATGACAAGCCTTTGTCATTCGATCGTTAACATTTATTTCTCCTCCAGCTTATCAATTATTGTTTTTACCTTCTCCCCGATCTTGTCCCTGACTTTCCTAAAGAAATCCGGCCCTTTTTCTTTCGGGTCCTCGATCTGCCAGTCGATCTTTTCTCTGGCGGGGAAATAGGGACAGGTGTCCTTGCACCCCATGGTTACTATATAATCAAAGGCCTGATAAGGCAGGTCCATGAACCCTTTCGAGTTTTGTTCGGAAATATCAATACCTATTTCGCCCATGACTTTGACGGCATCTGGATTAACGGTCCCGGACGGCTTTGATCCGGCTGAATACGCCTCGATCTTGTCGCCCCCATATTTTTTGGCGAATCCCTCCGCCATTTGTGAGCGGCAGGAATTTTCAACGCAAACAAACAAGAGCTTAATTTTATCCATGTTTTTTTCTCCTTTAAGGTTTTAAGGCCGAGACCTTGATACTGGCTACGGCGTTGCCGGCCGCTTTTAATTCGTCGGACAGTCCATCGGTTGGATAAGCCGACCGGCTGACGATTGAAACCTCCTGGAATCCGGCGGCGGCAATTAATTCCAGGTAGGCGTCCGCCTCGATCGCTCCGGCCAAACAGCCGACGTAAGCCTCGATCGACTCTTTAACCGCGGCCGGCAGTTCGCTGACCAGCGCCAGGTCGGAGACCATAAGCCGGCCGCCCGGCTTTAAGACCCGGAAAGCTTCTTTGAACACCGCTGCTTTGTCGGGCGAGAGATTGATCACGCAATTGGAAATGATCACGTCGATCGAGCCGTCCTTGACCGGCAAATTTTCTATTTCGCCAAGGCGGAACTCCACGTTGCCAAAGTCCCCTTTTTGGGCGTTGGCCCTCGCTCTGGCCAGCATTTCCGGCGTCATATCAACGCCGATGACGCGTCCGGTCCGACCGACCCGCCGGGCGGCGAGAAAAGCGTCAAAGCCCGGGCCGCTTCCCAGATCAAGCACAATGTCGCCTTCTTTAAGCGAGGCGATGGCGACCGGGTTGCCGCAGCCGAGGCCCAGATTGGCGCCGTCTGGAGCGGCGCTTATCTCCGCTTCGCTATAGCCGATGATTTTACTAATATTTTGGGGCGAGCCGGCGGAGCGACAGCAGGACCCGGATGAACAGCAGGAGGTCCCTTGGCCGGCGACTTTAGCGTAACCCTCTTTGACTATTTTTTTGATCTCGTTTGCTTTTTTTTCCATCTTATTGCCTTTCATTTTTCTCCTTTTAGTCGCCGCGCGACGTTGACCAGACCGATCATGACCGGGACCTCAACCAAGGGACCGATGACCGCCGCGAATGCCTGCCCCGAATTGAGGCCGAAGACCGCGATGGCGACGGCGATCGCCAATTCAAAGTTGTTGCTGGCCGCGGTAAAAGAAAGGGTGGTCGATTTTTTCAAAGTAGCGCCGACCATCCGGCTTAAGTAAAAACTGATAAAGAACATCGCCACGAAGTAAATGACCAGCGGGACGGCGATCCTGACCACATCCCTTGGGATTTGGATGATCAGTTCCCCCTTTAAGCTGAACATGATCAGGATGGTGAACAGCAGGGAGATCAAAGTGAGCGGACTGATCCGCGGAATGAATTTTTGGTCATACCACGCTTCGCCTTTCATCTTAACCAGCGTGAGGCGGGTGATGATCCCGGCCAGGAAGGGGAGACCGAGATAAATAAAGACGCTTTGCGCGACCGAGACGATCGAAATATCAACGGCGAGCCCCTTAAGGCCAAAAAGAGGGGGGAGGTAGGTAATAAAGACCCAGGCGTAAAAACTGTAGAAAAAGACCTGGAAGAGGCTGTTGAAGGCGACAAGGCCGGCGGCATACTCGGTGTCCCCGTCTGCCAGGTCATTCCAGACGATCACCATGGCGATGCAACGAGCCAAGCCGATCAGGATCAACCCAATCATGTATTCCGGAAAGCTCCGCAGGAAGAGCAGCGCGAGAAAGAACATCAGGAACGGGCCGATCAGCCAGTTTTGGACCAGGGAGAGGAGTAAAACTCTAGTATCCTTGAAAACATCGAATAGTTCTTCGTATTTTACTTTGGCTAGCGACGGGTACATCATCAGGATCAGGCCGATGGCGATGGGGATCGAGGTCGAACCGATCTGCCAGCCGGAGACTAATTTAGTGAGGCCTGGTTGAAAGAAGCCGGAGATGACGCCGATCGCCATAGCGAAAAAGATCCAGATGGTCAGGAAACGGTCGAGAAAGGGGAGCTTTTTCATTTTTCTCCTTCAAACAACATTGCCAATTGTTTTTTGAATTTAGCGAAAGCGAGTTTATTCAAACGGTAGTATGAGTATTTACCGGCCGTTCTCTTTTTTATCAAGCCTCTCGCGGTCAGGGTTTTTAGATGATGAAGAAGGAGGTTGTGCGGCAGACCGAGTGCTTCGGTCAATTCGCAGACGCAAAGTTCGTTTTTTAGCAGGAGGCAGATGATGCGGAGGCGATTGTCTTCCGTGATCGTTTTTAATGTTGCCGCGACTGGTTTTAGCTCTTTGTTGATGCAGGGGCAATTTCTTTTCATTTTAAAAAGGATAACACAGCCGGCCTTATATGTCAATAACTATTGACATAAGGCGGCTGTTTTTCTGTTGGCAACGGGAAGAATGAAAGGATTGTATTTTTCGGGCATTATGTTAAACTTGCCGCCAAAGGAGGTGAAATAAATGAAGAAATTAATAGTATTTATAGTTACAGCGATGTTTGTCGTCTCTGCCGCAGGCCTAGTCCTGGCCCAGCGTTCTCTGGATGAAGAAAGGGACGCGGTCAGGGCCTACCTGAAAGTTGTCGACACAAAGATCATTAATTACCGGAAAGCCGGCAACAAAGGGAAAGTTAGCCTTCTGCAGACCGAAAAACAGGCGACTCTGGCGCGCTGGTACAAATTGAAAAATTTGATGGAAAAACCGGCGGTCGTCACACCGACTCCACCACCGCCTGTTGTTGTTAATCCGCCTGCTCCGGTTGTGAATATTCCATCGCCGCCCCCCGGTCTGTTTGGTATCGGGGTGCCCACGGCATTGACCGGATTGTACATCAACACCGGTAAAGGAAATTACAGTGGCACAGGCGGCATCAAAGGTGAGGTCATCCTGGATGATTTTACCGGGTTGGACAATCTGCTTGGGCTCTCCCCCAAGGCGATCAAATATAAGCTTGGCGTTGGCGTAGTTGCCGGCGGCGGCGGGGGGTTGAAGGGGATACCGGTTTATGCCGGAGGAACCATCGCCCTGCCAATGATGGGAGGGGTTGAGCCTTACCTGGTCGGCGGACTGAACTATGTTGTTTACGGAAACGGCAAGACAAGCGGCAAGATCGGCGGTGATGCCGGCGTTGGATTCAAAGTCGATTTCGGCTTTGGTCTGGGCAAAACCGGCCTTGAGCTTGGCTGGGGTGTCGTCAGGTCCAATAATGTAACGTCTAAAGGCGTTATGTTCTCAGTTTCTCAGCCTATCTTGTTGTAAAAAAGCGGGGGCCTGGTCAGACGAACGATCGGCCCCGCTTTCTTGAATAGGGGGGTGAATCAATAATGAAAATTAACGTCATCTTGATCTGTTTTTGCCTGTTTTTTTCTTCTTCCGTCATGGCCCTTTCACCGGCGGTAATTGGCGGAGTGCGGGGCGGAGTGGCTTTGGGGATGATGGCGGACGAGGAAGTAGGGACGCGGGTCGGCTTAAGGTTCGGGGCCGAGGCCTGCACCGGGAAAAAACCGCTTATTCTATTTTTTGGCGGTAAATTCTACCTGACCAATATTTCCGGCCGTTATCCACTCTCCTTTGGCCTCGGTCTGGTTGTCTATTCCGGTGGTGACGGTAACGCCGATTTCGGCCCGTCAGTTTCGCTTATTTTTGACCGACCTTTTGACATTAACCGGTTATTTTTCGAAGCCGGGATCGATGTCGCCGATTCGGGGAAGCTCCAACTCCAGGCTGGTTATAAGCTTTAGCTAAGCAAACCGAACAATCGTCTGGCGTTTTTGGTTGTGGCTATGGCGACGTCGGCGAGCGGGAGTCCCTTAACTTCCGCGATCTTTTCGGCGACCTTAACGACATAGCTTGGTTCGTTGCGCTGGCCGCGGAAAACCTGCGGCGCCAGGAATGGGCAATCGGTCTCGATCAGGGTCCGCTCGAGCGGGACCCGGACCGCCGATTCCCTGATGATCTCCGCTTTCGGATAGGTGATATTGGCCGTGTAAGATATGTAGAGGCCGGCTTCAAGAGCGGCTTGTTCCAGTTGCGGGTCGCCGGCGAAACAGTGCAATACTCCTTTTAACCCTCCTTTGTTTTCTTCGCGGATAATAGTGATCGTATCTTCCGCCGCTTCCCGGGAGTGGATGATTGCCGGCAGATCGAGCTCTTGCGCCATCTGGAGCTGGCGGCGGAAAACCTCCTGCTGTTTTTCGAGCGGGGAGAGCTTGTAGTGATAATCCAATCCCATTTCGCCCAGGCCGACTACTTTATTCTCTTTCATGAATAAGCGCAGGTCGGCTTCGGTCTGTTTAGTCCAGGTCGAAGCTTCGTGCGGATGGATCCCGACCGCGGTAAAAATATAGCCGGGATATTCGGCGGCAATCGAGCGGGCTTTTCGTCTGGCCTCTTCGTCAAGCGCGATGTTAACGATCGCTTCGAGCCGGGCTTCTTTCGCCCGGGCGATCACACCGTTTAGGTCAAGGTCGAATTCCGGGTAGGTCAGGTGAGCGTGGGTGTCGATGAACATTATTCTTTGAACGCGCCGATCAGTTCGTCGTAGTCGCTAATCTCGTGCTTGGCCAGATAAGCGTTGATCTCCGCCAGGATTCGCAGGGGGGCGGCGGTGTCGACAAAGTTTGCGGTCCCGACTTCAACTGCCGAGGCTCCCGCCAGGAAGAATTCGATCGCGTCGGAGCCGGTCACGATCCCGCCGATGCCGATGATCGGGATCTTGACCGCGCGGCTCGCTTCATGGACCATTCGGACTGCGATCGGACGGATCGCCGGGCCGGAGAGCCCGCCGGTCTTCCGGCCGATCCGGGAGCGCCGGGTTTCGATGTCAATTGCCATGGCGACGACGGTGTTTATCAGGGAAATGGCGTTGGCCCCCGAGCTTTCGGCCGCTTTGGCGGTCAGGGTAATATCCGTAACGTTAGGGGAGAGTTTGGCGATGACCGGCAGGGTTGTTGCCTTGCGGACCGCGCCGATCACTTCTTTGGTCGTAGCTGGATCGATCCCGAAAGCCATTCCCCCTTTTTTGACGTTGGGGCAGGAGATGTTAACTTCGATCCCCTTGACTGTTTTTTCTTTACTTAACTGTTTAGCTAGTTCGGCGTATTCGTCCACGGTGTCGCCGGCGATGTTGACGATGGCCGGGATCTCGAGTTTTGCCAGGAAGGGGAGCGCGGTCTTTAAGAAAGCTTCCAACCCTTCGTTTTGCAGGCCGATCGAGTTGATCATGCCGGAGGGGGTTTCGACGATCCGTGGCGGGGGATTCCCTTCTTTGGCCATTAGGGTGACGCTTTTGGTGATGATCCCGCCGAGCTTGTTCAGATCAAAGAAGTCGGCATACTCTTTGCCGTAGCCAAAAGTCCCGGAAGCGACCAGAACCGGGTTGTTTAGCTTTATGCCGGCGAGTTCTACCATGATATCTCCCTGGCGTTGAAGACCGGCCCGTCCTTGCATACCGTCTTATAGCCGCCGGTGGTCATGACCGCGCAGCCGAGACAGGCGCCGACGCCGCAGGCCATTTTTTCTTCGAGCGAGACCTGGCAGTCAATTTGTCTCTGCAGGGCGATCTCGGCAACCGCTTTGAGCATCCCCTTGGGGCCGCAGGCGTAAATGGTGGTTTGCGGGTAGTGGCGCGCTTCGACCGTGTTATTTAGCAGGTCGAGCAGAAGATCGGAGACGTAGCCCCGACGGCCGTGGCTCCCGTCATCGGTAGCGACGACCTTTTCATTGGCCAGTTCAGCAAAGTCCGTTTCACAGAGAAGACAGCTTTTATCTCTCGCCCCGGCCAGGGCATAGACCGCCCGTCCGCCAAGGGTTTTTAATTGTTGCGCGAGGGGGAGAAGAGGGGCGACCCCCATGCCGCCGCCGACCAGGATGGCGATCTTTTTCTCCGGGTCGAACTTGAAACCACTGCCGAGCGGTCCGAGGACGTCGAGTTTACTGCCAATAATGACTTTGGAGAGAAGTTCCGTCCCCTGGCCGAGTACTTCGTAGAGGAGTTCAAAGGTTTGGTCTTCCCGGTTGATCTTATGGAGACTGATCGGGCGCCGCAGTAGCGGCTCGGTCCCGCTGTCGACCCTGACGTTGACGAATTGCCCAGGTTCGGCGTTGGTGGAAATGTAAAGAGATTTGAGGGTCAGCTTGAAATATCGAGGGCCAACTTGGGTTTGGTCGAGGACTTGGCACTGTTCTTGTGTCGCCATTGATTGTAATTATATCATAAAACATCCGGCGAATGAATTCGCCGGTTAAAATAGCATTCCCGGTATTATTTTGCTAAAATAGCTTTTAACCGTGAATGAATTCGCGGGATATGGAGGAAACCCTTATGACAGATAGAAAGATCCTGTTAAGTGAAAAAGAGATGCCGACCCGCTGGTACAACATCGCTCCCGACCTAAAAACACCACTGGCGCCGCCGCTCCATCCGGCGACCCATAAGCCGCTTGGCCCGGCCGACCTGGCCCCGCTTTTTCCGATGGAGATCATCAAGCAGGAGGTTTCGATCGACCCGTGGATCGATATCCCTCAGGAAGTTCTCGACATTCTCAAGCTTTGGCGGCCGACGCCGCTGGTCCGGGCTTTGAGCCTGGAGAAAGCGTTGGGAACAAAAGCCAGGATCTACTATAAGAACGAAAGCGTTTCCCCGGCCGGGTCGCACAAGCCGAACACCGCCGTGGCCCAGGTTTACTATAATAAAAAAGAAGGGGTCAAAAGGATCGCGACCGAGACCGGGGCGGGGCAGTGGGGATCAGCTCTTTCCTTTGCCTGCGCCTTGTTTAAATTAGAATGCCAGGTCTATATGGTCCGGGTCAGCTTTGATCAAAAACCATACCGGAAGCTGATGATGCAAGCTTGGGGGGGGAATGTTGTCGCTTCGCCGAGCGAGCTGACCGAATACGGCCGGAGCGTTTTGAAGAGCGACCCGCAAAACAAGGGGAGCCTGGGACTGGCGATTTCCGAAGCGGTGGAAGACGCGGTCAAACGGGAAGACACCAAGTACTCTCTCGGCTCGGTCTTAAATCACGTCCTCCTTCACCAGACGGTCATTGGCTTGGAAGCGATCGAACAATTGAAGTCGATCGGCGAAAAGGATCCCGACGTCATTATCGGCTGTGTCGGCGGCGGGAGTAATTTTGCCGGTCTCGCTTTCCCGTTCCTGAAAGACAAGTTAAAAGGAAAGACCAATCCAAGAGTCATCGCCGTTGAGCCGATGTCGTGTCCAACTTTAACTAAAGGGCTTTTTGAGTACGACTTCGGCGATACCGCCGGGCTGACCCCATTGGTCAAAATGTTCACTCTGGGGCACGACTTTATGCCTCCAGGGATCCATGCGGGGGGGTTGCGCTACCACGGAATGGCCCCGATCGTCAGCAACCTGGCCAAAGATAAAGTTATTGAAGCCAAGGCGTATCATCAGACCGAGTGTTTTGCCTCCGCGGTCCTTTTTGCCCGGACCGAAGGGATCATCCCCGCGCCGGAGAGCTCGCACGCCATCCATTGCGCGATCGAAGAAGCGAAAAAAGCGAAAGAGGGAGAAGTGATCATTTTCAATTTGAGCGGGCACGGTCATTTTGACCTGGCCGCCTACGACACCTATCTTTCCGGTAAGCTTGAAGATTATGAATACCCGATGGAGAAGATCAAAGAAGCGTTAAAAAAAGTTCCTAAAGTAGACTAATTGGGGCCGTAGCTCAGATGGGAGAGCGCTAGATTTGCATTCTAGAGGCCAGGGGTTCGATCCCCCTCGGCTCCATAATTAACGGTTCCGGTCCCGCTCGTTCTCGGTGAGGTATTTTTTCCGCAGGCGGATGTTTTTTGGGGTGATCTCCACCAGCTCGTCGTCATCGATGAATTCGAGCGCCTGTTCCAGAGTTAATATGATCGGCGGGGTCAGCCGGATCGCTTCATCGGCGCTGGCCGCCCGGATGTTGGTCTGCTTTTTTTCTTTGCACGGATTGACCGTCATATCCATGGCACGGGAGTTTTCTCCCACGATCATCCCCTCGTAAACCTCAATTCCCGGTTTAACAAAGAGGCGGGCCCTCTGCTGGAGGTTGTCGAGGGCGTAAGAGGCGGTCTTGCCGGTGTTGCCGGAGATCAAAACCCCATTCTGGCGCTGGGCGATCTCCCCCTTGAACCGTTCGTATTTGGCAAAAGCGTGATTGAGGATCCCTTCTCCTTTGGTGTCCATGATGAATTCCGCCCGGAAGCCGAGGAGCCCGCGGGTCGGGACCATGTAGGTGAGGGTGGTGGTCCCGTTCTTGTTCCCCATATCGAGCATTTCTCCCCGGCGTTTGCCGAGCTTTTCGATCACTGTTCCGGCAAACTGCTCCGGCACCTGGATGATCGCTTGTTCCATCGGCTCCATCTTTTCGTTGTTGATCGTCTTGAAGATGACCTTGGGCTGGGAGACCTGTACCTCGTAATTTTCCCGGCGCATCTCTTCCAGCAGGATCGACAGGTGGAGCTCGCCGCGGCCGGAAACCTTGAACCCTTCGCCGTTTTCCAGCGGCTCCAGCCGCAGACCGACGTTGGTCTCCAGTTCCCGCTCCAGCCGCTCTTTGATCTGGCGGGTGGTGACGAATTTCCCCTCGCGGCCGGCGAAAGGGGAGTTGTTGACGATAAATTCCATGGTCAGGGTCGGCTCGTCGATCACTAAAAGAGGGAGAGGGCGGGGATCTTCCGCTGCGGTGATCGTTTCACCAATGGTGATGTCGGGCATTCCCGCGACCGAGACGATGTCGCCGCAATCGGCTTCATTTAACTCGACCTGCTTCAAGCCGTCAAAAATATGAAGTTTAGTGATCTTGCCGGGAATGACCGAGCCGTCCCGCTTGCAAACCGCGATGTTAGCCCCTTTGTTTAATTTGCCGCTTAGTACCCGGCCGATGGCGATCCGGCCGACGTAGTCGTCGTAGGCCAGATTGGTGACCTGCATCTGGAGCGGCTTGTCGCTCTTGTCCGGGTATGGGGCGACGTGTTTCAGGATGGTTTCAAACAGCGGGGTCAGATCGGTGCTTTTGTCTTCCAGGTTATGTTTGGCGATCCCTTCCCGGGAGATGGTGTAGACAATGGGAAAATCGAGCTGGAGGTCGGTGGCGTCGAGCTTGACGAACAGGTCAAAGACCTCGTCGACGACGTTATGTGCCCGGTGCCCTTTTTTGTCGATCTTGTTGATGACGACGATGGGGCGTAAGCCGAGCTTGAGCGACTTGGAAAGGACGAACTTGGTTTGCGGCATCGGTCCTTCGCGCGCGTCGACCAGCAGGAGGACGCTGTCGACCATTTTTAGGACCCGTTCGACCTCGGAGCCGAAATCGGCGTGGCCGGGGGTGTCGACGATGTTGATCTTGTAATCTTTGTACTTGATCGAGCAGTTCTTGGAAAAAATGGTGATGCCGCGCTCCCGCTCCAGGTCGTTGCTGTCCATGACCAGCTCCACGACTTCGTCCCGCTCACCGAACGCTCCCCCTTGGCGGAGGAGATGGTCGGTCAACGTCGTCTTGCCGTGGTCGACGTGGGCGATGATCGCGATGTTGATGATCTTTTTCATTTCTTTCTCATTATAGCAGATGAGGGAATGCTTTCTATCTATCGGCTCCGCCGCCGGATAATTTCAACTTTTATTGTTTTTTGGAGTATAATGAACATATGCTCATCCCTTTGAACAAGACACGCAACGGCGAGTCCGGCATTGTTAAAGATGTCGGTGGCGGCGATGGATTAAAAAGACGCCTGGCGGCCCTTGGCTTGCGGGTTGGCCTGAAAGTGACCAAGGTCAGCGGGATGTACTTCCTCGGCCCGATCACCGTGAGGGTCGGCCATACCCAGATCGCGCTGGGACATTCCATGGCGGGGAAAGTTATGCTGGAGGTTGAAGGATGAGAAAGGTACTGTTGGTCGGCAACCCGAACGTCGGGAAAAGCGCCGTCTTTTCCCGTTTGACCGGACTGGAGGTCATTACCTCCAACTACCCAGGGACGACGGTCGAGTTTCGCAAAGGGTACATGCTCCTGGGCGAAGAAAAAGTCGAAGTGATCGATGTCCCCGGAACATATACTTTGGAGCCGACCTGCAAAGCGGAAGAAGTGACCTGCGAAATTATTAAAGAGGCGACCAAAGCCGCGGTCAAGACCGGAGACATTATTATCAACGTGGTTGACGCGACCAATCTGGAGCGTAATCTTTACCTGACCCTTGAGCTGATGGAACTAAAGATCCCGGTCATCGTTGCCCTAAACATGTGGGACGATACCAAGCACCGGGGGATCCATATCGATCTGAAACAACTGTCCGACTGGCTGGACGTGCCGGTCGTGCCGACCGTGGCGGTGACCGGTGAAGGATTTGCCCGTTTGATCGGCCAGGTCTATAAAGTGCGACCGCCAAAGATAAGAAAACACACCCGCGACGAGCGTTGGGAAGACATCGGGCGGATCATTGCTCTGGCTCAAAGGCTGGAGCACCGGCACCACACTTTTTGGGAAAAGCTCCACGATATGACGATCAAACCGGAGACCGGCTTGCCTTTCGCTCTGGTCATCGCGCTTGCCTCGTTTTTCTTGATCCGCGCGTTGGGCGAAGGGATCATTAATTATATTTCCATCCCGATTTTTGATAATATTTGGACCCCGGTCCTCCTGAAACTTAGCGGCTGGCTTGGCGGAGGCGGCTTGCTTCACGATGTTTTAGTCGGCAGGTTGATCGCCGGCCGGATCGATTATATTCAATCGTTCGGGGTCTTGAGCACGGCGCTTTACGTTGAGTTCGCCATGGTCCTTCCCTATATCATTTCTTTTTATCTAATCCTCGGCTTGCTGGAGGATTCCGGATATTTGCCGCGGCTGGCGGTCCTGATGGACAACTTGATGCATCACCTCGGTTTGCATGGATTTGCCATTGTGCCGACCCTCCTTTCTTTTGGCTGTAATGTGCCTGGTATTTTGGCGACCAGGGTTTTAGAGAGCAAACGGGAGAGATTTATCGCCTCGACCCTGATCTCGATCGGGATCCCGTGCGCCGCTCTGCAGGCGATGATCATTGGCCTTTTGGGCCATCATGGGTTATTACCGGTCATGGTCGTTTACGGGACACTTGGCCTGACCTGGCTGGTTTTGGGTTTAATTATGAACCGCCTGACCCCGGGATTTAGTCCGGAACTTCTTTTGGAGATCCCGCCTTACCGCTGGCCTCCTCCCAAGGTGCTGTTCCGTAAAACCTGGTGGCGGGTGAGGGAATTTATTACCGAAGCGCTACCGCTGATCATGCTGGGGGTGCTGGTCGTCAATCTGCTCTATTATTTGAATATATTTGATGCGATTGCCGGTGTGACCGCTCCGGTGGTCAGTGGCCTGCTTGGGCTTCCCAAAGGGGCGATCGTGGCGATCATTATCGGTTTTCTTCGCAAGGACGTCGCGGTCGGCATGCTTCTACCGTTGGCCCTGTCGGTCAAGCAGTTGATTGTCGCGTCGGTCGTTCTGGCGACCTTCTTTCCCTGCATTGCCACGTTTATTATTTTTATCAAAGAGCTGGGATGGGGGGACATGCTCAAGGCGACGGCGATCATGCTGGTCACGTCCTTGACCGTCGGCGGCCTGCTTAACTTTGTTTTAAGTTTCTTCTGAGTTATTTTTGCTATAATGGTGAACAATCATTGAAGGGAGTATGTTATGGGAGAACTAATAACTAAAGATAACTTTGAGAAATTACAACAGAAACTGGAAGAACTAAAAAAGCGCCGGGTCAAGATCTCAAAGACGATCGGCGAGGCGCGGGAACACGGCGATCTCCGGGAAAATTCCGCCTACCACTCCGCCAAGGATGAACAGGGACTCAACGAAATGAGGATCCGCGAACTGGAAGAGAGGATCGCCAACGCGACGATCGTTGAGAAGGACCAGCTTCCAAAAGGGGATGGGGTAAACCTTGGCTCCACCGTCAAGGTCAAAGCGCTCGATAACGGAAGCGAATTTGAATTTACCCTGGTGACCGACATGGAGGCCGACCCGCTGGAGAGCAAGATCTCGACCGATTCACCTCTTGGCGCGGCGGTCTTTGGTCATAAAGTGGGGGACAAGGTTGAAGTTGAACTGCCGCGGGGGTTGGTCGAATACCAGATTCTGGCACTATGATTATTCATTAAAAGGTGTCATACTATAAGTCTAAGGTCGAAATTAATAGTTTCTATTAATGGTATTTAATCTGATATAAGGAGTTAAGCAACATGAAAAGCATATTTGTAGGAAATTTGCCATGGTCGGCGACTGACGACGAACTTAGAAGTAAATTCTCTGAATTCGGCAACGTCATTTCCGCCAGGATCATGATGGATAAAATGACGAATAAATCGCGCGGTTTTGGTTTTGTCGACATGGACGATAACGACATGGCCAAAGCGGTAGCGGGCATGAGCGGTTACAAGTGGGGCGATCGTGAACTAACGGTCAACGAAGCCAAGCCACGGACCGACAGCCGCGATGGCGGCGGACGCAGAGACTTTAAACGCTTCTAGTCGTTTTGCGCATCTAAAACATTTAAGGCGCCTGAGATCATCAGGCGCCTTATTTTTTTCTCTATGATCGATTGTTGACAGAGTAAGTATGTTGGCTTATAATGTGCATATGCACATAATGATTGGAGGAAAACAATGACGCCAAGGCAAAGAAAGGGCAGGGTTTGCCGGCCGTTTATGGGAGACGGTTTTTATAAGCCCCGGGCGATGCCGCTTTCATCCCTGGAGATCATTCTGCTGGGCCACGATGAGATAGAAGCGATGCGGCTCTGCGACCACGAAGGGTTGGAGCAGGAAGAAGCGGCCATGCAGATGAACATTTCGCGGGGAACTCTTCAGCGCTTGCTGTATGCTGGGAGAAAAAAGACTATCGAAGCGATTACTCAAGGGAAGGCTTTGCAAATTGAAGGTGGAGAGCACATTGTTCCTCGCGGCAGAGGTCGCAGGCGCTGTGGTCAAGGCTGGTAATTATAAGGGGGTGAATTTATATGCCAGGTGGAGATAGGACTGGTCCATGGGGACAGGGGGCTGGCACGGGTGGGGGACGCGGCGGCTGTGTCCCTTTTGGTCGCGGACTTCGCGCCGGTCGTGGTGTGGGGCGAGGCAGAGGAAGCTGGTTTGGCAGGGCTTTGGGAGCGGTGAGCAATGTTTTTGCCCCTTCCAATGCGGCGGATGAAGTGGCGGAGCTGAAAGCGGAGCGCGACATGATCGATGCGCGTTTAGCCGAAATTGAAAAGGAGAAAAAGTAAGATGAAAGTTGGTATTGTTTTAGAAAATGAAAACGGCTTAGCCGGGGATGTTTGCGCTCATTTCGGTCAGTGCAAGTATTTTTTTATTGCCGATGTCGACAGTGAAAAAAAGAAAGTTGTTGGCTCCATGATTGTCCCCAATAACGCCCAGCATGGAGGCGGCGGTTGTGTCGCGGTTGATGAGATATTAAAACATGCCGTGACCCACGTGATAGCCGGAGGCATGGGGATGGGAGCGCAGCAGAAATTTGCTAGCGCTGGAGTGAAAGTTTTTGGTTATTCCGGCAAGGCCCAGGCGGCGCTGGATGACCTTATGAATAACGCTCTGGGAGGATTGGATGCTTGTCGTGATCATGGCGTGACCGGCGCCTGTCACTAAGGAGAAAGAATGAAAATATGCGTGACCGCGACTGAAGATAATTTAGATGCCATGGTTGACCCGCGCTTTGGCCGTTGTGCTTACTTTGTTATTGTTGATCCGGAAAGTTTAGAAATCAAAGCTTTTCCCAATCCCAACCTCGAGTCTTCCGGTGGAGCAGGGATCCAGTCGGCTCAACTGGTAGCAAGCGAGGGGATTCAAGCGGTTGTCACTGGAAATGTCGGGCCGAATGCTCACCAGACGTTGTCCGCTTTGGGCGTTAAGGTTTTGGTCGGGGCGTCCGGTACCGTTAGACAGGCGATCGCTGATTATAAGGCCGGGAGGCTAACGGAAATAGCGGGGCCGTCGGTTGCCAGCCATAATGGCCAGTCTGCCGGCCGGCAGGGCCAAGGAAGCTCGCGGTGAGCGGACTACTGGAGGTAACCAATCAAAATTTCACCGCGGAAGTATTGCAAAGCGATCGTCCGGTCTTGGTCGATTTTTGGGCTCCCTGGTGCGGTCCATGCAAAATGATCGCTCCGTTATTAGAAAAATCGGCTGATAAATATAAAGGGAGGCTGAAAATCGTAAAAATAAACGGCGAAACAGATAAAGAACTGGCTGATAAATATCAGATTAGAAGCATTCCCTCCATGGTGATGTTTTCGAAAGGGGAAGAGGTCGGTCGGATCGCCGGTTTTATGGACGAGGAGAGGTTGAATGGAGAGATAGGCGATTTATTGGAAATGGCCTAATGGATAGGGAGGGTGGAATGGATGGCCGGTTCGACTTTTACGGAAATTGAGCAGGCAAGAAAAGTTTTAGGTCTGGGAGAAAAAGCGGATTTAGCTGAAATTCAAAAAGCCTATCGCCGTTTAGCCAAGGAATGGCATCCGGACAAGCGAGAGGGGAGAGACCAAGATCTTTGCCATGAAAAAATGAAAGAGATTAACTTGGCTCATAAAATCATTATGCGGTATGTAAAAAATTATCGTTACGATTTTATCGAACGGAAAGTGACCGAGGATGACCCGTTAACCCGCTGGAAAGAGCAGTTTGGCGACGATCCGACCTGGGGGACCGGCAAAGGTTGGTTTTAAGATGGCTTTGGAATTTCGGGGCGCGATCGCGAAGGGTTATGAGGCTTGGTTCTCAACGATTAAGGGGCGCTTTGCCGACCGGTTGGAGAAAAAGGTCCTTGCCGGTTTGGTGAAAATAAGGCCGGGAGACAAAGTGTTGGATGTTGGTTGCGGGACAGGGCATTTTTCCGTTTTTTTTAGCGAATTAGGCGGGACAGTGACCGGACTGGAACTTTCTCCGGAAATGTTGGCTGAAGCGACGCGACTTTACGGAAACAAAGGGGTCAGTTTCCTGCCGGGTAATGCTTATAAACTGCCTTTTGCCGACCGTTCGTTCGACCTGGTAACAATGATCACCGTTTTGGAATTGCTGGATGATCCCCGGAAAGCGCTTAACGAAGCGTTTAGAGTCGGCAAAGGAAAGGTTTTGATCGGGATTTTGAATCGAAACGGCATTATTAACTGGCGTAGGCAAAAAATGGGTGAGGGGATCTGGCGGCAGGTCAATTTTTATACTTTAACGGAAGTAAAGGAATTGCTGGGTCATGACAAGAAGATCTCCTGGCAAGGAACACTTCATCTGCCGCTGCCGGCAACGGAACAAGCGCTTGGCTGGCGGGAGAAGATTGAGACCTGGTTATCTTTTTTTAAATTACCCAACAGTTCTTTTATCGGGATTTTAGCGGAAAAGAAAGTAAGGAATTGATATATAATGAGCGAAAAAATGAAGATTGGGATAATTAGATGTCAGCAAACCGAGGATATGTGTCCGGGGAATACCGATTTTAAAGTTGCCGGTGAAGGTAAAATGGCATTTGCAGAAGCCGGTCCCTGCGAAATCGTTGGTTTTGTTTCTTGCGGTGGTTGTCCGGGGAAAAGGGCTGTTTCGCGGGCAAAAATGATGGTAGAGAGGGGCGCAGAGGCGATCGTTATCGCGTCCTGTATAAGCAAAGGGAACCCGATCGGGGTTCCTTGTCCGCATTTTGAAAAAATGAAGGAGAGCATCGCGAAAAAAATTGGCCCGGGGATAAAGATAATTGATTGGACCCATTAAGAGCGCAATAGAGGCACGACTCGTTGGAAAGGAAAATAATAAAATGGAACTGGAAATAAAAGGTTTTATTGAAACATCGTTTCTTGATTGGGATGGTAAAATCGTTTCCACCCTGTACGTGGCAGGATGCAATTTTCGCTGTCCATTTTGCCATAATGCCGGATTGATCGAAAAACCGCAGGAGTATGAAACGATCTCTTTGGAGAGGATTGAAAAGCATCTAATAAAACATCGGGATTTTATTGACGGGATTTGTTTGACCGGAGGGGAGCCCTGCTTGCATCACGATCGTGGACTTATCCGTTTCATGAAAAGGATCAAGGCCAACGGGTTCATGATTAAATTGGACAGCAACGGGACCAGGCCGGAATGCCTGAAAAACGCGCTGAATGAGAAATTGGTTGATTATTTTGCCATGGATATCAAGGGGCCGCTGGATGAAAGATACGACCGGCTGACCGGGGTAAAAACTGACCTCGAAAAGATCAAACAGAGCATAGCGATTATTATGGGTAGCGGGGTTGAATACGAATTCCGGACGACGGTTGTTCCTACCTTGATCGATGTTGCCGATGTTAAAGACATTGTCGGACATATCGCGGGGGCGGATAAGTATGTTCTGCAGCAGTTCGCGCCGGACCACAGCTGGGACGAATCATTTAGAAAGATCGAGCCGCATCCGCGCGAAAAACTGGAAGAAATGGCTGAAGCGGCAAAAAAAGAGATATCAAACGTTATTATCAGGGGTATATGAATTATAAATGATCGGTTAAGTTGTTTAAAAAGGGGGAAAACAATGAGTAATGAGAATTTCGATGTTGTTGTTGTCGGCGGCGGCCCGGCGGGGATCATCAGCGCGGTTACTGCGCGGAAGTATTATCCTGATAAAAAGATCCTATTGATCAAAAACACGGAGATCGGCGTGGTCCCGTGCGGGATCCCTTATATGTTCAAGACTCTTTTTAAGCCGGAAGACAACATCATGGGCGACGCCCCTTTGCAAAAGAACAATGTTTCAATCATGGTCGACGAAGTGGTAGCGATCGACCGCAAAGTGAAAACGATCAAGACTAAAAAAGGGCAGGAGCTGACCTACGAAAAATTGATCCTGGCGACAGGGTCCAATCCTATCCTGCCGCCGATCAAAGGAATTGATCAGCCAAATGTTTATCCGATCGTTAAAGAGCTGGGGTATTTAAAGCAACTGAAAGAGCGGGTGCTTAAGGCTAAAAATGTTCTGATTATCGGCGGAGGGTTTATCGGAGTGGAATTTGCCGATGAATTAGCCGGGATTGCGGGGTTGACCGTTCATTTGGTCGAATTTCTGCCTCATCTATTACAAAATTCCTTTGACGAGGAGTTTGGCATTATGGCGGAAGAGAAACTAAAGGCCAAAGGGGTCAATATTTTGCTCAACTGCAAGGTGCAGGAGTTAAAAGAAGGAAAAGGGGCGACCGAAGCTTATTTGTCAAACGGCGCCTGTCTGCGGGCGGACATGGTTATTTTGGGAATCGGCGCCGTACCGAACACCAAACTGGCGAGGGAGGCAGGCCTTGATCTGGGAAAAGGGAAAGGGATCTGGGTGGACGAATACATGCGTACCCAGGACCCTGATGTCTTCGCGGTGGGAGACTGCGCCGGTAAAAACGACTTTTTCACCAGAAAAGATCTGCCGGTAATGCTGGCTTCCACCGCCACAGCGGAAGCCAGGGTCGCTGGCTCCAATCTATACCAATTAAAAGTAGTGCGGGAAAACAAGGGAACTATCGCCATTTATTCTACCTGGATCGACGGTTTGGTCATGGGTTCCGGCGGTTTGACGGAAGCGGCCGCCAAAAAAGAGGGTTTTGAGATCGTGGTCGGTCAGGCGGAGGCGCCCAACAAACATCCTGCCGCTATGCCCGGCGCGGAGAAAACCAGATTGAAATTGATCTTTTCCAAGCAGTCCGGCATTGTCATGGGAGGGCAGGTGGCCGGAGGAATGTCCGCCGGAGAAATAATCAACATTGTTGGCATGGCAATCCAGAAAAGGGTTTCCTGCACCGAACTGGAAACACTGCAGATGGCGACCCATCCTCATCTGACCGCGGCGCCGACCATGTACCCGCTGGTCCTGGCGGCGCAGGATGCGGCTGGGAAAATATGATGAAATATGTTTATGGCCCGGTCCCGTCCTGGCGGTTAGGACGCTCCCTCGGTGTAGATCTTGTTTCCGGAGAAAAAACCTGTTCTTTTGACTGTCTTTATTGCCAGCTTGGTAAAACCATCCGGCATTTTATCAAACGTCAGGTGTTTGTTCCGATCACGGAGATTGTTAAGGAATTAGAAGGCCTCCCGCGTTTAAACATTGATTATGTTACATTGTCCGGTACCGGAGAGCCGACGCTGGCGGTAAACCTTGGGGACGCCATTGAAAAGATCAAAGGGCATTTTAATAAACCGGTCGCTGTTTTGACTAATTCCACGATGATGCATGACTCTTTGGTTAGGAAGGAATTGAGCGCGGCCGATCTGGTCGTGGCCAAGCTCGACGCGCCGAATGAAGAGATATTTAAGCTTGTGAACCGCCCATCGCGTGGTATAACCTCCCATATGATTGTTGATGGAATCGTCAGATTTAACAGGGAATATCCGCGCAAACTAGCTTTGCAGATGATGTTTATTCCGCAGAATAAAAAGGAAGCGGCTCAAATGGCGCGGTTGGCTAAAGAGATCGGACCGGTCGAAGTCCAACTCAACACCCCCCTGCGGCCTAACCCGATCAAACCGCTGACTGCCGATGAGATGGCTGAGATAAAGAAAATATTTCTGAATACAGGACTTATCAAGGTTTATTCTGTTTATGATGTTGAGCGGCCGGAGACCCGGCCATTGGATGAAAAAGAGGTAAGACGGAGGAGACCGAAAGAGTGATAATAAACGAAGCTGAGATCGGTTCCCTGCTGGTTAGAGCAAAAAAGCCTGATCCCGTCAGGATCAGGGAGATACTGGCCAAGGCAGAGGAAAGTCAGGGGCTTTTACCGGAGGAAACCGCCATTCTTTTGCAGTGCGAGGATAAAGACCTGGTCGGACAAATTTTCCAGACCGCCAGGAAAGTAAAAGAACAAATATACGGTAAACGGGTGGTCCTCTTTGCCCCGCTATATGTGACGAATGAATGCGTTAACAACTGTCTTTATTGCGGTTTTCGCAAAGATAATACCGGTTTGACTAGGAAAACGCTTTCTTTGGCAGAGATCGCCGAAGAGGTTATGATCCTTGAGAAGATAGGGCAGAAACGGATCTTGATGGTTTTTGGCGAGCATCCAAAATACGCGAACATTGATTTTATTGAGCAAGCGATCGATCGGGCTTATTCCGTCAAGATCGAAAAAGGCGAGATTCGCAGAATAAATGTTAATTTGGCTCCGCTTTCCTTAGAAGACTTTAAACGACTTAAAGCGGCGAAAATCGGCACATACCAGGCTTTTCAGGAGACATATCATCGGGAAACATATATAAAGATGCACCCTTCAGGTAAAAAAGCCGATTATGAGTGGCGTCTTTCCGCTTTTGATCGGGCCCAGCGAGCCGGGATCGACGATCTCGGCGCCGGCGTGTTGTTTGGCCTGTATGATTATAAATTCGAGGTCCTGGCTTTACTTTTTCATTCAATGCACCTGGAAAAGGAATATGGTTCGGGTCCCCATACCATTTCGGTCCCCCGGCTTGAGCCGGCGCTCAACGCTCCCGCGGCCAATCGGCCGCCGCACCCAGTATCCAACGATGAATTCAAGAAGCTTGTGGCAATTATCCGCCTGGCAGTCCCTTATACCGGACTGATCCTTTCCACCCGGGAGTCGGCTGGATTGAGGGATGAGCTGGTCGGGTTGGGAATTTCTCAAATTTCGGCCGGTTCGCGGACATATCCTGGGGGATACAAGGACCAATTGGCGCATGTTGAAGTGGAAGAACAGTTCCAGATCGAGGATACGAGACCGCTTGACCAGGTGATCTATGACCTGTGTGATAAGGGTTGTATTCCCAGCTTCTGCACCGCCTGTTATCGCCTTGGCAGGACTGGCGAGAATTTCATGGGCTTTGCCAAGACTGGGTTCATTCGCGATTTTTGCACGCCAAACGCTCTGCTGACCTTTAAGGAATATTTGTTGGACTTTGCCTCTCCCGCCACCCGGCAAGTTGGAGAAAAGGTCCTTGCCAAACATCTTGAGGGAATTGAAGATAGGGTTGTTCTAGAAAGAACAGTTGATAAGATTAGGCAATTGCAGCAGGGGAAAAGAGATTTGTATTTTTGATATTCAATCAAAATAAAGAAAGGGATTTTATGGAAAAGATAAAACACAAGATAATGGTGATGAGCAATAAAGGGGGCGTTGGAAAAAGCACAGTGGCCATAAACCTGGCTTATGGCTTAAGTGAACGAGGGAAAAAAGTTGGCATATTGGATGCCGATCTGCATGGCCCAAGCCTGGCGATGATGAGCGGATCGAAAGGCGAAATTCTTTCTGATGGTTCCGGAAAAATTATTCCTTTTGAAATAAACCAGAGCCTAAAAATCATCAGCCTGGCCTTATTATTCAAAGATCAAGACAATCCCATTATTTGGCGAGGGCCGTTAAAAATGAAAGCCATTAAGCAATTCGTTGAGGATGTGGAGTGGGGAGAGTTGGATTATCTAATAATTGACTCTCCACCAGGGACTGGAGATGAACCGCTTTCTTTGATCCAGCTGGTCGCCAACCTCGATGGGGTGGTGATCGTCACCACGCCGCAGGGGGTCGCGCTTCTTGATTCCAGGAAGGCGGTCAATTTTGTTAAGGAATTAAACGTGCCGGTCCTGGGTATTGTTGAGAACATGAGCGGGTTTATTTGCCCACATTGCGGGACAGAGAGTGAGCTGTTCAAGAAAGGCGGAGGCGAGAAAGCGGCGCGGGAGATGGGGGTCCCCTTTTTAGGTCGGTTGCCGCTTGATCCGAAGATCGCGGCGGCCGGCGACGATGGTCGGCCGTTGGTTGGCGAAACAATGGATTCACCTGCCAGGAAAAATATGATAGGGATTGTTGATGAGATATTTAAAATGTTGTCGAAATGAAAAAGTGTGAGAGAAAGCCGATGCCCATTAACCAAAAACAGATCGAAACAAATTTCCGGAAAATGCGGATCATTGCGGTTGCTTCAGGCAAGGGGGGAACCGGTAAGACCCTAATAGCCACTTCGTTAGCCTTATCGCTTGAGCGGAACGTCCAATTGCTGGATTGTGATGTGGAAGAGCCTAACGCGGCTATTTTTATCAAGCCGGAGATAGGAAAGACCGCCGGTGCTTCGGTTTTAATTCCGGTAGTCGACGAAGGTAAATGCGATTATTGCGGGTGCTGTGCCGAGGTTTGCGAATACAGCGCTATTGTTGTCGCTAAAAGTAAGGTCCTGGTCTTTCCGGCCATGTGCCACAGTTGCGGCGCCTGCTCTCTTCTTTGTCCGCGGCAGGCGATTACCGAACAGGGCAGGGAGATCGGCCGGATCGAAACCGGCAAGAAAGGCGAACTCCGGTTCGTTCAGGGGCGTCTTAATGTTGGTGAGACGATGTCGCCCCCGCTGATCAGACAGGTCAAAGAACTTATCGATCAGGAGCGAACCGTGATCATCGATTCGCCGCCTGGGACGTCGTGTCCGGTAATTGCCGCGATCAAAGGGAGCGATTTTTGCCTGCTGGTCACCGAGCCAACCCCATTTGGCTTGAATGATCTGATCTTGGCGGTTGAAACGGTCCGCAAGCTGGGGATCCCTTTTGGCGTGGTCATAAACAGATCTGATCTGGGAGACGATAAGACCGATTCTTATTGCGCGGCGGAAAATATTGAGGTCTTGCTTAAGATCCCTTTTAAAAAAGAGATTGCCCAGGCGTATTCTACCGGGATTCCGCTGATCGAAGTCTTACCGGAATATAGAAAGTCATTTTTTGATCTTTTTAAACGGATCGAGCAAAGGGTTAGCGCATGAAGCAAATAGTTGTTATCAGCGGTAAGGGAGGGACCGGTAAGACGGTTATTACCGCCTCGCTGGCGGCCCTGGCCCGGAACAAGGTCATGGTTGATTGCGATGTTGACGCGGCTGACCTTCATTTGCTCCTGCGGGCAACGATAAGGGAGCGCCATGAGTTTAGAAGCGGTAAAACTGCCCTTATTGATCGTGAGCTATGTACGCGGTGTGGCAAATGCCGGGATATCTGCCGGTTTAATGCGATCACACCTGATTATACGGTCGAGTCGTTTTCCTGTGAAGGGTGTGCTCTTTGCAGTTATATTTGCCCGGTCAAGGCGATCCGGATGGAAGAGAACCTGGCTGGCGAGTGGTTTATTTCCGAGACCAGGCATGGTCCATTTGTCCACGCTAAACTTGGGATTGCCGAAGAAAATTCCGGAAAACTGGTCGCCAAGGTCCGCCAGGCGGCCCGTGATCTGGCTAAAAAAAACAACCTAGACTATGTGATAATTGATGGTCCGCCGGGGATCGGCTGTCCGGTGATCGCGTCTTTGACCGGGGTCGATCAGGCGCTGATCGTTACGGAGCCAACCCTCTCTGGTTTACACGATGCAAAGCGGGTAATTGATGTGGCAAGGCATTTTAACGTTTCGGTTAGCCTGGTGATCAATAAATACGACCTTAACCCGGAAATGACCGGACAGATCGAGAACTATTGCAAAGAAGAGAGGATCCCGGTTATCGGCAAGATCGCGTTTGACAAGGCGGTTGTTGAAGCAATGGTTGCCGGTAAGACGATCGTCGAATACAGCGACAGCGCCATAAAAAGCGAACTGATAAAAATCTGGGAACAATTAAAAGAGGGATAAATGTTAGGTATCGCGGAGAGGGACTTTCATATAATTAAATATTTTTCTTCCCAGGTGATGATCTCGGGAGGAAAAGTTATTGAGGTTTCAGAGCCTACTATGTCCTTTTGTCCACTGGCCAGCCGTTTGTACAAGGGGTTTAGCCGGACGGCCGGGTCAGACAAAGAAGCGCTTAAGCGGGCGATCAAAGAGGCGATCGAATCCAAGATCCGTGAATATGGATTATTCACCGGAAAAAGACAACTTACTTTCGAAGAGATTGCCATCCCGTACGGCGCCTCCGAGCTAATGATGTTCGGCTTGAAAAAACGGATGATCGATGCGGCGGTCGTTGTCTGCGAAGGGGTCGGTACGGTGATCACCAATCGGCCGGAGGTTGTCCAGGGGATCGGGGCGCGTCTAAACAGTTTGGTTGTAACTACGCCGATCCGAGAGATTATTAAGGAATTAAAACGGCTAGGGTGTTTGATCGCTTCCCGGAAAGGGGCGATCGATCAGGTGAGCGGAGTCAAGACGGCGATCCAAAACGGTTATAAAAATATCGCAGTAACGGTTTGCGGAGCATCGGCCGGCAGGCTGGAAGAGATAAGACGGCTGGAAAATGAGTCAGGGGCAAGCATAACCATTCTGGTGGTCTGCACGACCGGGATTGGGGAGAAAGAAACCGATATGGTTAGAGAATACGCTGATTTAGTTTGGAGTTGCGCTTTATCAGGCATCCGGGAGAAGTTCAAGCCGCTGGCCAAAGCGCAGTTGTCAAGGTCGATCCCGGTCTTTGCTTTGACTGATAAAGGCAAAGAACTAACTTTGGCTTACCCCTTGGATTTGCCGCTTGCCGCCCGCAGGGAGCTCTGCCATCGATAAATATTTTGGGCGGATGAATGGCCCGACCGCTTCGTCCTATGTCAAAGGGATTTGCGGCGAAGAGATGGAATTTTATCTTATTATCGAAGACGGAGTGATCACGGAAGTTAAATATTATACTCAAGGGTGTGAAGCAACCAGGGCTTGCGTGGAGTTTGTCGCGAGTCTGGCTGACAAAAATACCATTAAGAGGGCGTTATTGATCTCGGCCGGTCAAGTGATCGACCGGCTAGCCGGCACTCTTCCAGTGGAGCATCTTCACTGTTCTATCCTGGCGATCACCGCTTTATACAAAGCGGTCGCCGATTATTTGCTTAAAGTATAATGCGTGTTTTATCGGTTCATCCGGTATAATTAAAGGGACCATTTAATATAGGAGGAAAAGTCATGCCTGAGTTTGGAACGCCGTTTTCCGGTTTAAAAGAAGGTCGGAAGGTTACGCCCGAGGAATTGATCCGCGCGATCCGTTTTATGGTTGCCGCCGAATACGAAGCGATCCAGCTTTATATGCAGCTGGCCGAATCGACCGACAACAAGCTGGCGCAGGAAGTGCTCAAGGATATTGCCGATGAAGAGCGGGTCCATGCCGGGGAATTTCTTCGTTTGCTCAGGGAGCTAGCGCCGGATGAGGAGAAGTTTTACGCCGAAGGGGCGGAAGAAGTTGAAGAAGAGATCAAAAAGAGCCGATAAAGACGTAAGAATTAAATTTCTTTACGATAATGTTTCGATCCGGCCAGACGTCAAGCCCGCGTGGGGATTTTCTGCCTTGATCAAATATCAGGGTAGAACTATCCTTTTTGACACCGGGGGGAAGCCGGAGGTTTTGCTGGCTAACATAAGAAAGCTGAAAATATCCCCGGTTTTGGTCGGAGACATTTTTATTTCCCACAACCACTGGGACCATAGCGGCGGACTATTCAGTTTTCTGTGCCATAATCATCGGGTCAAAGTTTTTCTTCCCGCCTCGTTCTCGGAAACTTATCAAAAAGAGATCAAGGCGAGCGGAGCTAAACCGATCAGGATCGACGGTTTTACCAGGTTAGCCAGGGACATTTACAGCACGGGATCTCTGGGAAAGGGGATAATTGAGCAGGCGCTGGTCATTGATACCCCGCGGGGTTTAATAATTATTACCGGCTGTGCCCACCCGGGGATAGTTACGATAGTTAGAACGGCTGTTAAGTTGCTTGGTAAAACGGTTTTTGCGGTGTTGGGCGGTTTCCATTTGGCTTCAAAAAGCGCGGAGGCAATAGAGAAGATTATTTCCGAATTTAAAAAGATCGGTGTTGTTTTTGTGGCACCCTGCCACTGCACTGGAGAAAAGGCGATTAAACAGTTCAAGGCGGCGTATGGGGAGCGGTTTATTCCGGTCGGGGCGGGGAGTGAAATTGACTGGTCGCTTAATAAATAGCAGTTATTGCCATATAAGAACAAAGCAAATTTAGGAAGGGGTATTAAGTGAAAAAATTGCTTAACTGGCAGATTTTAGCAGCCTTGGTTTTAGTGTTTTGTTCGGTTGGATTTTATTTTTTGCATTATATATTGTTTCACGATTTGCATCACATTTTTCTTTATTTAATAGGCGATGTCGCTTTTCTCTTTTTGGATGTATTGATCGTCATGCTGGTCTTGCACCGGTTATTGACCCTTAAAGAAGAAAAATTGATCCGGAAAAAGTTGAGCATGATCATCGGGGTCTTTTTTGGGGAAGTTGGAACGGAACTTCTAAGAAAGCTGATCGGGCTTGATCTTGGAGCGGCCAAAATTGGCGGGGAACTCCGTGTAACCAATAACTGGTCAAAAAAAGAGTACGCGAGAGCCCTTCGAGCGGTCGAAGCATATAAAAGCGAAATAAAGATCAATAAGGACAAGCTTCGAGAGATCAAGGCGTTTTTGATGGCAAGACGGGGCTTTATGCTCAACCTCCTTGAGAATCCAAACCTGCTGGAGCACGAATCTTTCACCAATTTATTATGGTCGGTATTTCATTTGACCGATGAATTGGGGCATCGCGTCGACATAGATCATCTGCCGGACAACGACTACGCCCATTTGACGGTTGATATCAACAGGGTCTACCAGCTGGTGCTCTCGCAATGGATCGGTCATATGCGGCATCTGGAAAACGATTACCCATACCTCTTTTCGCTGGCGGCCCGGACCAATCCCTTTACACCTGACGCGTCGGTTGAGATAAAATGATGCGTTGCGCGCCGATCTTCATCTTGTTATTTATTTTCGCGGGGGCCGCGTTTGGCTTAACCTCTCTGCCTGATGTCAAATATGAACGAGGAGTTGTTCTTAAGGCTGAAAAGATCGAGGTGAACGGCTCCCCCCAGCTTCAGGAAACGAGCCAGCAAGTCTTACTGCGGATAGAATCGGGTAAAATGAAAGGGAAGCTCGTCTCTTTGGACCATGTCGCTTCGGGTGGGGTAATGGGGGTTAAAATGGTCCTTCAGGCAGGGGATAAGGTTTTGGTTTACGTGGAAGAAAAACCCTCTAAGGAAGAAAGTCCTAACGGGACGCCGCTGGTATACATTGATGATTACTTGAGGGGGACTCCTCTATTTTGGCTGGCTGTCATTTATGGCGCGATCATGGTCCTGATTGGCGGCAAGAAAGGATTGAAATCGTTGGTCAGCCTGGTCTTGACCATTTTAATTATCTATTACGTCCTTTTTCCCCTGACCTTGCGCGGGTTTAATCCTCTCCTTGTTTCCATGCTGATCTCTGCGGTCGTTTCTCTTCTGGTTTTTCGGATCGTTGGGGGGAGAACGGCGAAAGCTTTAAGCGCGGCGATCGGCACGTTGACTGGGGTTTCTATTGCCGGCATACTGGCAACGGTAGTAGGAAAAATGATCCATCTTTCGGGGATGAGTTCGGAGGAGGCAAAACTCCTCTTGTATTCTATGAACGTAAATATTGATTTTCAGGGATTGCTTTTCAGCGGGATATTGATCGGCGCGCTGGGGGCGGTCATGGATGTCGGAATGTCAATTGCTTCGGCGATCGATGAAGTTCGCAAGGTCCATCCCGAAGCCAATTTTGGCAATTTGTTTAAGGCCGGGATGAATGTCGGCCGCGATATTATGGGGACGATGTCCAATACCCTGATCCTGGCGTATACCGGGTCCGCTTTGCCGCTTCTTCTTTTGTTCATGGCCGGGAGCATCCCGCTGGCCAAGGCGATCAATATGGAACTGGTTGCCGAAGAAATTGCCCGGGCGCTGGCCGGCAGTATTGGCTTGGTCCTTTGCATTCCTGTTACGGCGCTGGTCTCGGCGGCGATGTTTACCAGGCATACCTGGCTGAAGGAGAAAGTTAAGCATTTGCCGGATGGTTGGTTAAAAAGGTAGTTTCTTCGCGGTCCGGAGGTTTGCAATGCTTCAGAGTATCGGGTAGAGTTAAGCTTATGTTGAAACAAAACCTTAACGTCGCTTTTGTCGGCAATTATCTTCCGCGCGTTTGCGGCATAGCGACTTTTACCACCGATCTTTGCGAAGCGACCGTTAAACAGCTTGGTCGCCGGTCAAATGTTTTCGCGGTCGCCGTCAGCGACAAGGAACAGGGATACGCGTATCCTCCCCGGGTAGAATTTTCCCTGCAAAAGAACCAGCAGGGTGATTATTTTGAGGCGGCCAATTTTATCAATGCCAGCAATGCCGACGTGGTTTGCGTCCAGCACGAATACGGGATCTACGGCGGCTGGGATGGTATTTATATCCTTTCCCTGATCTCCAGCTTGAGCGTTCCGGTCGTGGTGGTCCTGCACACGGTCCTAAAAAACCCGACCCCGAACCAGAAAAAGATCATCCAGGAGATGTCCCAGCGGGCGAGCCAGCTTATTGTCATGAGTGATCTGGCCGTGACCTTACTGCAGGAGGCATATGACGTGCCGGCTGGAAAAATATGCAAGATCTATCACGGCACCCCTGATTTCACTTCGCTGGACAACGGCCACTATAAGAAACGTTTCCAGGTGGAAGGGAAGCAGACCCTGCTTACCTTTGGACTGCTAAGCCCCAACAAGGGGATCGAAACTGTCATAAAATCCTTGCCCAAGCTGGTCAGTGAATTTCCCAAATTGATCTATGTCGTGCTGGGAAAGACCCATCCCAACGTGCTGAAGGAATTTGGGGAAAAATACCGGGCCAGCCTGATCACCCTGGTCGACGAGCTCGGTTTGCAGGAGCAGGTGATCTTTGACGACCGCTTCGTTAGCCTGGAAGAACTCTACGCCTGGCTGATGGCGGCCGACATCTACATAACTCCTTATCTGAACGAAGCGCAGATAGTCAGCGGGACCTTGTCTTACGCGGTTGCCGCGGGGACCGCCATAATTTCCACCCCGTACTGGTACGCCAAAGAGATCCTTGCCGGAGAGCGGGGGCTCTTGATCGATTTTGGGGACTCGGACGCTTTGACCCGGACCCTGCACGGCCTGTTGTCGGATAAAGCCAGACTAAAGTCCCTGCGCGCCAAGACCTATCAATTTGGGCGTCAGATGCGCTGGGAAAAAGTCTCGGAAAAGTATTTAAAAATATTCAGGCAGGCGGCGACCACCGGGACCAAGAGATCGTTGACGCTGAAAACTCCCTCCCTCCTTCTGCGCGAACCATCTTTTGACCCGGCCCACTTAAAGCGGCTGACCGACGATACCGGACTGATCCAGCACGCGAAATATATCGTCCCCGACCGGCATACCGGCTATTGCCTGGACGACAACTCCCGCGCGCTGATGCTCTGCGCCTGGGCGTATTTTCTGCTTAAGAACGATGATGCCAAGGCGCTGATCCCCACATATTTTAGTTTCACTCACTTCATGCAAAGGTCCGACGGGCATTTTCGCAACTTTATCGATTACCAGCGCCACTTTTTGGACGAGACCGGCTCCGATGACGCTTGCGGCCGGGCGATCTGGGCGCTTGGTTACATTATCTGGCGGCCGCCTCGCGACGCCTACCGCTCAATGGCGTTTGAGTGTTTCAAGAAGGCCCTCCCGCATGTCCGGGAGCTGAACATGCGCGGGAAAGCGCTCGCCATGCTCGGCCTGGCTGCGTATCTTCGCTGTTACCAAGGGGACGAAAGCGTCACCGCTCTTCTGCGGGAATGCGCCGACCATCTGCTCGACCTTTATCAGAGAACGGCGTCGCACGATTGGCGCTGGTTCGAAGATATTGTCTGTTACGATAACGGGATCATGCCGATGGCGCTCTTCCAAACGTATTCGATTCTCCGCGACGAAAAATATCTGCGAGTTGCCAGGGAGACTCTGGACTTTTTGGAAAAAGTAACCAGCAATAACGGCCGGCTTTCGCTGGTCGGCAGTCGCGGCTGGTATAAACGGGGCGGGGAGAGGGGCCAATACGACCAACAACCGATCGATGCCGCCGCCATGGTCCTGGCTTATCAGTCGGCCTACCGGGTCACCCGGGAGAAAGCCTATCTGAAAAAGATGCGCTGGGCTTTTGGCTGGTTCCTGGGAGAAAACGATATGGGGATGTCTCTGTACGACCACGAGACGAAAGGATGCGCCGACGGCCTTCTGCCGGAAGGGGTTAGTTTAAATCAGGGTGGGGAGAGCACCGTTTCTTTCCTGATGGCTCTGCTGGCGATGGTCGAGGAATACGAGATCGAAGGGGTGGCCTAACGCTTTTTCAGCAGTTTTTCCAGCAATTCATCTACCGGGATGCTGGCCACGTGCGATTCTGAATCGGAAATGGCGTATGGGATGATCAATTCGCCGTTGAGGATGATCGCTCCACAGCTGTAAACCACGTTGGGGACGTAACCGGCCCGCTCTTCTTCTCTTGGCGCCAGCAAAGGCTCGGTTAACCGGCCGATCACTTTTGTCGGGTCCTTAAGGTCCAAAAGCGAAACCCCAATGCAGTATTTTCGCATCGGACCTACGCCGTGCGTCAGCAGGATCCACCCCTTTTTTGTTTCGAGCGGCGAACCGCAGTTGCCGATCTGGACCAGCTCCCAGCTTTTGGCCGGTTCTTCGATCTTAACTCCGTCAAACCAGAAATGGATATTATCTGAATAGCTTAAATATAGGCTTTCTCCGTCGATCCTGGTGATCATGGCGTAGCGCCCGTTGATCTTGCGGGGGAAGAGGGCCATCCCCTTGTTGCGTGCCATCGGCCCGTTCAGGGTCGAGATCTTAAAATGATGGAAGTCTCTGGTCTCTATCAGCTGGGGAAGTATTTCCCGTCCGTTGTAGGCGGTATAGGTTGCGAAGTAAGCCGCGGCCCCGTCGTCGTCGATAAAACGGACAAAGCGTGCGTCTTCCACCCCGTTGCTCTCGTTTTGCGATACCGGGAAGATCACTCTTTCAGAGATCAACTGGCCGCTCGGAAAAAAAACCTCATAATTAGATTCCGCCAGCCATTTGATGTGGACGACGGTGTCGTCCAGGTCGGCGTGGGTAAAGGCGCCGCTGTCGCGAACCGCGCCGATCGCCTGGTCCATTAGATCGGGGGTAAAACTGGACGGCAGACGCTGGTAGATAGCCATGGCCGCTTCGCTGAAATAGCCCAGCTCCTCGAGCTTGGCCTTAAAGAGCTCCCGGTCGTAGCTGGCGTTCAAAACGATCTCGGGGGTCCCCAAATAGGGGCTGATCGGCTCCAGAAAGATCGAATTGTCCTGGTCGATTATCGCACTGCGAAAAACGATGGAAGAAATATGCCCTTCGCCGGTCGCGCGGAAGCTGAAAATAACCCGGGTCTGTCCTTTCTTCACCTGGTTTTGTTTTGGATAGATAACGACCGAAGGATTGAACAGCGCGGCCGATTCAATGGAATATTCCATTGTAAAGCAAGCGCCGAGCAGAAGTTTTCTCTCTTCCGACAGGGCGGCCGGTTCCGGAACGTATCCAATGATCCTTTGGAAATTGTTCTTTAAGACCGGCAGAATATCTTTGTGGCGATGAGCGAAATCTTTGAGAGTTTGCGAGAGGACAGCCTTGATCGCCGCTTCATCCAGCGCCAGGATCCGTTTGACGATATTTCCGATGTGGGTCTCGCTCGCCGGGCGGAAGGGGCGGGTAATGATCCGGCGCTGGTCCGGTTTTATATTTTTGAGGGTTTTGTTGGTGATCCGCTTGAACATGCGGGAAATAACGACCGGATCATGGAGCGCTGGTTTCCCCAGATGCTTGTTGGCGATCAAAACCTCGGCGTTTTTGCCGAAAGGTGTTTTTTGCTCTTTGGCCATGTTGCCGTAATATTAATCTTAACGCGGGGAAAACGCAATGCTACGAATTATTTCGTGGCTAAAACATACTATAGGCGCTCAATGGTCGTCGCTTCCTGGACACTGTTCGATGGTTTCAACGCCGTTAACCAGCTCAAGGAGTCGCGGGCTGGACCATGGCCGGCTGCACCCGGGGGCCGATAAATTCCGGGCGGGCCTTGGCCGGGGGAGTTCCCCGGATGATGATCCCTACATGATAGTATTTTTTGGCGTTAGACGGCAGAGGCATTGCTGATTCAAAGCCGTGCCAGCAGTCAGAAAAATCCTGGCGAGGCATGACGAGCCGTGAGCCAAGCAGGTACGGGTCCTCTAAATACACATTCTGATCGTCCATCCCGATGACCACCATGTAATGGCCTGCTTCCGGGAGCCAGCTGTCTTTCCACGAAGTGTTCGGAGCGGTATAGCGCTGCGCGTCAACAATGACCGGGATCCCCTGGCGGAGCGCCGCTTCCAGGTCGTTCAGACTGAGATTCTCTTTCCATTCGGCATCAAAGCCCAGTTGTTTAGCTACCCGGACCATGTCCCATGGGTATGTCCCGTGAGTGGCAGACGTGCCCAGCCTTATCCGCAGGTCTGATTCAAAAGAGTCTAAACCGTAATAATTCATCACTGCTTGGAAGGAGGCGGCGCCGCAGGAAAAATGCTCGGCCTGCCGCACATCCGGGACACCTTTAAGCATGAGCGAGACTGTTTTAGCATTCTTCGCACAACCTGAGACAAGAAAAATTGACAACAAGAGGCAGAAAAACAAGGGCGCCATCGGTCTGGCAATAATAAGCCGCTGGATCGATGAACAAAAACCTGATGATCGCATGGGTTTTCCTCCTATGTTATGACCTTTTTTGAGCAGAGCATTTGAGTGTTTAAAGCTTAGAGCAGTTTTGAAATGCTGTCAAATGCCGAGGCCGCTAGCGTGTTATAATTAACCTATGCTTCAAAAATATTTCATTAAAACTTACGGCTGGCCACTTGGCCTGAAGTTTACCATAAGCTAAAAGCCGCCCTGGAATTAATTTTTAAGCTCTCATTAATTGACCAAGCTACCGGCTAAGATCGCAACATCCCTATATATTTTTACCTTGCGCGCTGCTGCTACCTGCTAAAAGGCGCTAATAACTCATTATTGCTTTTATTTACTAAACAGCACATTCCTTCTTCCTAAAAACAAAACCCGCTTACAGCTCATTTATTTGGCCTTTGAGAAGAAGCCTCACGCTCTTTGCAACAAGAACAATGATCAGCGTTCCTGCCACTTCAGTTTGATTTAACGCTCATATTAAGCAGGAGGTAAAAAATAGCGGTCGTTAATTGATTTTATTAAAACCGTACTTCCCATAATTGGTCTTTTACCGCCTTGACCACTCCCGCCCGCCGCCTCTTCGAGGCATTGTCTACGACAATCCCCGCCAAAGGCGGGATGGCGGGCTTAGCAGATCATTTTCCCCGCTAACCGCAAACCGCTCCGTCACCTTTCAAGCCACGAACCATTTGCTAGCCGCCTCCCTTTCCCTCCGCTTTGAAAAACCCCGCCCCCCGGGACAAGACAAGAGGAGTGGGTGACTGACGGAAAGTCGGCAATATCCCTGGGGGTATTTCGCCAGATCGACCGAAAAGTTCGCATAATCCCTTAAAAATAGCTTGATATTATAAGAAATAGTCGTTTCCAATAGCTTCTGGCAAGGATTTTGCTCTCTACTTTAGCGGAGCCAAACAAGAGGAGATAAACAATGCCAGGGAATGTTGAATACTTAACGTCTAACGAAATTAACGCGCTATTGTCTGCGATCGATGATACTCGCGATCTGGCGATTGTCCTTCTCTTTTTAAATACCGGGATATTTCTAAACGAGCTGGTTAGTTTAAAAACCGATTCAATTAACTGGGAAAAGAAGATACTCGCGGTTGCCGGCAATAGGGGGCGGGAAATTCAATTAAACGACCAACTCTTTGAGGCTTTGGCCAAATGGTCCAAAGTTAGAGTGAATACTCAAATCACCGCGTTGTTTACGACCACCAAAGGAGCGGTCAACGCTCTCTCTGCCCGAACAGTCGATCACCTTATTCGCAAATACGCTGCCCAGGCCGGGATCGACAAGAAGGTTAATGCCAAGATGCTCCGGCACACTTTCGCGGCCCGGCTCTGCCGGGAAGAGGTCTCGATCGACCGGGCGGCCGCCATTCTTGGAATTACCGACGCCGAATCGATCAGCCGCTATATTAAAGCGGCAAAAGAGCCGCCGAAAGTTAACCTCGTTCCAGAAGAGGTTGATACTCGCCCGGTTCTGGTGAAGTTTCTAACCAAACTCTTTCCAACCAAACCGAAGATTGCCAAACCGCTTACCGGCATCAAAGGAGCGATTCTTCCTAGTCCGACCGAAGTTGCTTTTGGGCGGGAGGGGGTAATTGAAGATATCAGGGGACATCTTAAGAAGGGGCAGTCGGTTCTTTTGACCGGTCAGGTGGGGATTGGGAAAACGCATCTCCTTAAAAATATTGCCGGATCATTTGGCGCCACCACTTTTTACTTCTCCTCTCCTTCGCCGATGCGCGACCTGCTCAAACAATTACATGAAAAGCTAAATTGTCCGGGCGATAAGCTAAACGGTCGCTCTTCTTCAAAGGAGATCGTCGGTCAGATTGTCTCTGCTCTCGAAGCCCCAAAAACCATTCTGATCATCGATAACCTGGATAGCCTGAAAGCGTCGGATATCGAGACTTTTCTTACACTTCTCGAGAAGTTTACTATCCTGGGGGCGGTTGAAGAGCCGAAACCGAAGCTCAAGTCGGTTTGGTGGAAGTTCAAGCGGATAGACTTAAAACCATTGAGCGAAGAAGCGGCCAAAGAGTTGATCCGCTACTTAACCCAGAATCTCTCCATTACCGATTACGAGATGCTCGAGACCAGGATTCTTTCTTTGTCCAACCACCTGCCGGTCGCTATTGTCGATATGATCCACCAGGTCAGCCACCGGCCGGTAGTCAATAAAGAGGTTATTCGCGATGTTTACCATGAGGCGGGGGTTTATTTTCGCGACTGGACCCCCGTCATCATTATTCTTTGGGGGATGGTGATAGCCTTCCGGTTTGTGGCTCTTGGCATGCACAGTTTTGAAGGGTACATCTTGGCCGGTTTCGGCACCGCTCTGCTCGCGACGGTGCGGGTTTTTATGTTCAAGATGAAGTAGGAGGAGATTTTTATGCTTGCGCCGACCCATGGAATCTTTGGTATTTTTCTGACGCTGATCGTCCTGGCGATCTTTGGTGTTCAGTGGAGCCTGCACTGGACGATCATCTTATTTGCCGTCATTGGATCGATCATGCCGGATATCGACCACCCCAATTCCACCATCGGTCGGATCTTCTATTTTATTTCCGGCCCTCTTGAGCGGCGATACGGCCATCGGACTGTCACGCATTCCCTCATCGGCTGGATTATTTCGACCCTAATCTTTTCATTTATAGTGATTATTATTTCATTTGTCATTGGATATTTGTCATTTGACATTTCGGCTTTAGCCGTTCGTTGGATCGCTTCGTTCAGTATTAGTTACTTGTCTCATCTGATCCTCGATATGTTCAACCTCCGCGGCTCCCAGATGTTTTGGCCCGATCCCGGGCGGGATGTTATCCCCAAAAACCCAAAATTCAGGTTGGAGTCGGGGGCGAAAGCGGAAGTTCTGGTCTTTTTTATCCTGGTTATTCTAATGGTCCTGGCATTTCCTTTGTCTAAATTCGGTTTGGCCAGCTCTCTGCGTTGGCTCCTGGCGACCCCCGGATCGGCGATCCAGGAGTTTAAAACCCTCAAGACGCATGCTTATCTCGATTTCAAAGGGGTCGTGAATGAAACCAAAGAGCCGATCGCCGGACGAGGAGAAGTGCTTGATGTCAATAATCAGCGGTTGGTTATTCTGTTTGAAGGGAATATTTATACTTTAAGCGATGAGCTTGCCGCCGATATCTTCGCTTCTCATGTCCGGGTCAAAAAGAGTGACCGGCCGATCAAGATTGAACGGCGGGAGTTTAGAGATAAAAGTCGGGAAGCCCTTCTGGCCGGAATTCCTTCCGGAGGGCTGGTTTCAGGTGTTGTTCATTTGCCGGAGGAGATGTCTTTGAAGATCCCGGTTAGTGAAGGGACCTATAAAGCCATGGAGCAAAAGGGGAACGATCTGGTCCTGACCTACGTTTCCAGGCGGCAGATCGAGAAGCTGGCGCTGACGCAGGAATATGAAATGAAGAACAGGCGGAATCTGGCGGAGCTTTCCCGGTTAAACGCCCAGGCTAGAAAGATTCGGGGAGAGATAGCGGCGCTCGATGATAACGGGCTGACCGCTCTTGGAAAGGAGGTTTTAGTCGATAGGGAAGAAGAGGAAAAGCAGGGAACGCGGCTAGCTGAATTAACCAGCCAGCTTGAGGAGCTAAACGTTCGGATCGATGAATTGAAGCTTAAACTTGCCGCCGGCCGACCTCTCTTTTCCGGCGAAGTATATATAAGGCAATAGGAGGAATATATGAAAAAAATCATCTCCGTTTTATTAATAATTATTAATTTGACATTTGTTATTGGAAATTTGTCATTTGCCTCCGAATACCGTCTTGGCCCCTATGATACTTTGGAGCTTGAGGTAATCAATCACCCGGAACTAAAGACCAAGCAGACTGTAGCGCCTGATGGTCAGGTCTCTTTGCCATTGCTAGGGGTTGTTTCGGTCGAGGGACAGTCGCTAAAAGGCTTTCAACGGTTCCTGACCAACAATTATTCTGCTTATCTTGATAAGCCGCAGGTTGTGATCGGCCTGACTCCAAAGCCGATTTATGTTGTACAATATGACTTGAAGAATGATACTTGGGAAGTAAAGAAGGCTGGTTCAATTGATGAAGCGAAAGCCTATGCCGATCTTGACCCGACTTTAACGATTGAGCACGGCAACGTTTATAAGATTACGATGGGGAGTAAGCCGGACTTTTGGGGAGATAATTGGTACAAGGTGCTTACCGGCGCGGCTGTCGCAGTTGGGATATATGCGACGTTGAATAGATAAATATGAAACACATAACTGCCCAAGATTTATACAATTACGTACAATGCCCGTACCGGGTTTATTTGGATGAAAATGGCGATCCTTCCCAAAAAGGCAAGGTCAGTTCGTTTGTTGAACTTCTTTGGGATTCCGGCTTAAGAAATGAAAAAGAAGTGATTAACTCCATTGGCATGGGGAATATAACGGAAGTAAACGAGGTTGATAACGAACAAGCCTTCAGAACAACCCTTAAGCTAATGAACGCCGGTGCTCCAATTATTTATCACGGTTGCTTGATGAAAGATAATATGTTGGGGATTCCGGATTTGCTTATTAAAAAAGACGACCACGCATCGAATATGGGCAACTATTATTATGAGGCGGTCGAGATAAAAAGTGGGAAAGGGGCAGAAGACGAAAGGACAAACCGTTTTAAAAAGCATTATGCCTATCAGGTCATATTTTACGACGAGCTCTTGTTCTATTTGCAGGGATATATGCCGAAGAATGGGAAGATAATTAATGGCTCAAAAGAAGTTGAAGAATTTTCAATTGATTCCTATCGGCAAGATTTCTTGATAGCGCTAGATGAAGTGATAAGGCTAAAAACAGGCCCGAACAAACATGAGCCCATAATATCCAGTAAATGTTCTTCGTGTGTTTGGGAAAAGATATGTAAAAAGTGGGCTAATGATAATAATGATCCTACTCTTATCTTTTTTGTTGGGAAAAATAAATATCTTCTAAAGGCACGGGGATTAAACACGGTTGATGAGATTGCGGCAATGGATACCGGTAAGTATTTAAAAGAACCATTTAAAATGAAAGGGCTTGCGGCGGCGTCTCTGGAGAGGATGAAAAAACGGGCACAAGTTCTTATTGGTGGAAAACCCCAAATATATCCCGGGTATAGTTTCCCTTCTAAAAACCTTGAGGTATATTTTGATATTGAAGATGATCCTACCCAGGAATTGGTCTATCTGTTCGGACTGTATATTGTGGAAAAAGGAAAAAAGGGTGGCTTTCAGTACTTTGTTGCCAGAGAGCCAAATGAAGAAGAAGCCACGATTAGGGCGTTTTGGGAGTTTATCAAGGGAACCGAAGAAGCCGTTTATTACGTCTATTCTTCGAAAGAGCGATCAACCCTAAAACGGTTAATGCAAAAGTATCATCTCGATGAAGGTGTTTTTAATAAATATGTTGATAATGAATATGATTTATATACGGATCTCATCGTTAAATATTCCGATTGGCCAACATACTCTTATGGATTGAAGCAAATTGCAAAAATAATTGGTTTTAAATGGAGAGACGAAGATCCATCCGGCGCTAATTCAATCGCGTGGTACAACCAATATCTTAAAGGAAAAGATGATGTGGTTATGCAGCGTATTCTTGATTATAATGAGGATGATTGCAAGGCCACCTTTGAAGTTAAAAAATATTTCCAACAAGTTGCGGGGTGTGAGGGAGGATCAGGCCCAAGATGATAGGGATTTATTCAATAGGGCAATAGTAGTATAATAGCCAGGTGAATATTACCGACTATCAAGCCAAATATTTTGCCTACGAATTAACCAAACGATGTGCTTCGGACAGCTTGGAAAAATTATCTTCAACTCTTTCCAATGCGCAGGTTGATCTCAACCCCCACCAAATTGAAGCTGCGCTTTTTGCGTTCCGTTCACCGCTTTCAAAAGGTGCGCTGCTTGCTGATGAAGTCGGGCTTGGGAAAACTATTGAGGCCGGGCTTGTTCTGTCTCAAAAATGGGCGGAAAGAAAACGCAAAATCCTGATCATTGTCCCTTCAAGCCTACGAAAACAGTGGAACGCTGAACTGCAAGAGAAATTCTTTATCCCCTCGGTAATTCTTGAAACCAAGTCATTTGACCAAAATATCAAGAAGGGGAATTTGAACCCATTTGACCAGGAGGATGCGATCGTTATCTGTTCCTACCATTTTGCCAGATCAAAATCAGCCTATATCAAGCAGACTAAGTGGGATTTGGCAGTTATTGACGAGGCGCATCGGTTAAGAAATGTTTATAAAAAGGGAAATAAGATTGCTCGTGAGATTAAAAAGGCATTGGAAAATGTCCCTAAAATATTATTAACCGCTACCCCCCTGCAAAATTCCCTCCTTGAGCTTTATGGCCTAGTAAGCATTGTTGACGATCAAATATTTGGTGATTTGAAGAGTTTTAAGGCGAATTTTGCCCGCGTTTCGCGCGAACAGGATATTTACGAGAGTGAGTTGGGCCTTGTTGAACCAAAACAAGAAATGTTTCTTGAACTAAAAAATCGGTTAAAACCTATTTGTATTCGTACATTACGCCGACAAGTCTTGGAATATGTTCCTTATACGGAGCGAAAACCGATTACTCAAAAGTATATGCCGACCGATCAGGAAATCGAACTATATGCTGGGATGTCAGAGTATCTAAGACGGGAAAAACTGTATGCCTTGCCATTTAGCCAGCGCCAGCTAATAACCCTAATATTGAGAAAACTCTTGGCCTCATCATCATATGCAATTGCCAGTACTCTGGACAAGATGGTTAATAAGCTTGGGAAAATGATTAAAGCTGCGAAAGCTACTTTCCAAAATGAAATGTTTGATCAAGGAATTGAGGGGCTTGAGCGAAATTATGAAGCATTTGATGAAATGTATGATGAATGGATAGATGATGAGGAGAACGAAGCCGGGATCGGGAAGAAAAAGAAAGAATTCACCGCCGAAGACATTGCTTTAATGGAGCAGGAGAAGTCCGACCTTGAGAAGTATCGGGAACTGGCAAAAGCTATCTTTACTAATTCCAAAGGTGAGGCGTTATTGATTGCCCTTGAAGAGGGCTTTAAAATGGCCAACGATCTTGGCGCAAAAAGGAAAGCTATTGTATTTACTGAATCAACAATTACGCAAAAATATCTGGCTGAAAACCTGCTAGCGAACAAAGGATATCAAGGGAAGATTGTTTTGTTTAATGGCTCCAATAATGATGAAAAGTCAAAAGAGATTTATAAGCAATGGTTAGCAAAAAACAAGGATACCGATAAAATTACCGGGTCTAAAACAGCCGATATCAGGGCCGCTTTGATTGATTATTTTCGGGATGAAGCGGAGATTATGATTGCTACAGAGGCGGGGGCTGAGGGGATTAATCTTCAGTTTTGTTCTCTGGTCATTAACTATGATTTGCCCTGGAACCCGCAAAGGATTGAACAGCGTATCGGCCGCTGTCATCGATATGGTCAGAAGCATGATGTTGTAGTTATTAATTTTGTAAACCTCAAGAACGCAGCGGATCAGCGAGTTTATGAACTATTGGACCAGAAATTCAAATTGTTTAAGGGTGTTTTTGGGGTGAGCGATGAAGTGCTTGGAAATATTGAATCTGGCGTCGATTTTGAAAAACGTATTGCCGGAATTTACCAAACTTGCCGAACCACAGAAGAGATCAATCTTGCGTTTGATAAGCTTCAAGCAGAAATGGATGAAAATATTCAGAGAAATATGGCGGATACGCGCCAAAAGTTGCTTGAAAACTTTGATGCGGAAGTGCATGAGCGGCTCCGAATTAACAAAAAAGATAGTCAGGCGTATCTCGACACCTATGAACGTTGGTTATGGGAGATTACACGGTACTATTTAGGTAGTGACGCGGAATTCTCCAGTCAAGAATATTCTTTTACTCTAAAAAAGAATCCTTTTCCCGGTCAGGATATTCATTCTGGTCCATACAAGATCGGTAAGAACATTGAGGATTCCCATATTTATCGGCCAGGGCATCCTTTAGCCCAAATGATACTTAGTGCCGTAAAAAAACAAAAAAACCAATTGGCTGAAGTTGTTTTTGATTATACGAATAATCCAGTCATTGTTTCTGTCTTAAAGCCGTTGATCGGCAAAAGCGGTGTTATGAGAGTTAGCAATTATACGGTTGCCGCATTTGAGGCCGAGGACCATGTTATTGTGGCGGCTCAAACAGATAATGGAGAAAGGATCGAGCCGGACATCGCTAAGAAGTTGTTTTCCCTTTCAGCCACAAAGACGGAGCTCCCCAAGACTTTATCAGCGAATGAAACTAAGAATCTAGATGGATACGAACAGGAAGCCATTAATCTTGTGGCTTCAAATATTGCGGAACGAAATAATGAATATTTTGAAAATGAAGTTGATAAGCTTGATAAATGGGCTGAAGACGTCAAGATTGCCCTTGAGTTGGATTTGAAAAAGCTGGATATCGATATTAAAGCTTCGAAAACAAACGCAAAAAAGATTTTGAATCTTGAGGAGAAGCTAAAGGCTCAGCGAACGATTAAGGAAATGGAGAAAAAGCGCAATGAGATGAGAAAGCGGCTATATGACGCGCAGGATGAAGTGGATTCCAGAAAAGAGCAATTGATAGCGAGAGTGGAGGCTAAGCTTAAGCAAAAAACTACACATGAGCCGCTTTTTTGTTTGCGGTGGCGGGTTATATAAGGAGTCAAATATAATCGAAAAAGGAGGGGAAAATTGAATTATGGAAGAAACATTAGACGAAGGAATCTTTAATTCATTTGTCCGTGCGGTTAGAACAAAGAATCTCCTATCTGAAATCAATGTAAAAGAGCTGAGCGGATTTTTCGCCCAAAATGGTGTTTTGGCTCGAGATTGGAAACTATTAATTGATAAAGATTGTTTTCCCCGTAAAAAAGCCGTGGATGATGCCAAATAAAATAAAGCAATTAAAAATTATAAAATTCAGAGGGGCGACAGACAAAACAACCATTGAATTCGACTGTCAGAAGCGGATATTTGTTGTTTTTGGGGAAAATGGGACGGGGAAAACAACAATATTGGATGCCATAGATTTTGCTTGTAACAAAAATAGCGAAGTATCTTTGAAAAATATTAGTGTGGGGGCTAATAAGCATAAATACTTGCCATCAATGGCATCTCAACCAGGCAGCCTTGAAGTGGAAATTGAGACAGATAATACTAATAGATATTCCGCTAAATTTGGGAGTAGGGGAGAGGTTAATGTCAGGGCCGGGTTGCCCCAGGTTAAGATCTTAAGGAGAGATTCCATATTAAAAATAGTTACCGAACAGCCCAAGGAACGGTTTGAAGAAATACGGGGGATGGTTTCTTACCCTAAAATAAAGCAAATGGAAGATGCTTTGAGAGAAGCAAAGAAAAATATAGACAAAATATATGAAGACGCCCTCAAAGCTTATCAGCAGGAAGACGCAAACATTAAAAATGCCTGGGATGGTGTTGGAGATAAAACACAAAAATACTTATTATGGGCACAGGAACGTTCCTCTGTTTGCAAAAGTGAGTTAGAAAAAGATCAAAAAACATGGGCTGAAATATCAAAAAAGGGGGAAGAGCTGACCGCTGGATGCGAAAGATTATGCCAATATCAGATAGCGCATAGGAAGGCGAAAGATGCATATTCTCTTAAAGAGATTGAGCTTAATAAGAAGTTAATAGGCGAAGCAGAGAAGGGGGGATTAGTTCCACTTCTTGAAAAAGCAAAAAGCTATATTGAGGGTCAGTCATCTTTATCAGAATGTCCTGTATGCAAGGGCAAGATCGAGAAAGATAACCTGATCGCGGACATAAATAGTCGCATAGAAAGTATGAAGGACTTAAAAGAAATTCAAGATGGACTTGCCGGTCTGAAGAAGGAACGTGAAACGAGGGAAGGTCAAATAGCAAGTGAGAACCAAAATATTGATAAGCTTATTGAAGAAATAAGAGGGTTGTTTAATGATAATCAGGCGGAAGGGCTTAAGGAATTGCAAGATATACTTAACAATATTGATGGATGGGCCACTATCGCCTCAGAAAAACAAAAAGAATACAATCAATTGGAATTAATTCAGCGAACTTACAAAGCGTATATCGAGAAAAAGGAGGAGGCAGAAAAAAGCGGGAAGGAGGCAGAAAAGACCAAAAAACTACTTGGAGAATTGGAAGAGATTCGTAAAATTGCGGTAGATAATGTTTTGGCTTCCATCTCTTCCTCTGTTGAGAGGATGTATTCACAAGTTCACCCCGGAGAGGGCATTGGTTCCGTCCGTTTTTATTTAGATCCACATAAATCGGAATCATTAGAGTATGAAGGCTTATTTCAAGGGGAATCAGTTCCGCCTCAAGCATATTATAGCGAATCGCATTTAGACACATTAGGTATATGTGTGTTTTTGGCTTTGTCTCAATATAATTGTAATAATGGGATTATTCTCTTAGATGATGTTTTAACTTCTGCCGATCAACAACACATGAATCGTCTTATAGATATGTTGGAAGTAGAGTCTAAAAACTATGACCAAATTATTATTGCGACGCATTATAGGCCATGGAGGGAAAGATATCGAATGCCAATTAACCATAGTAATGATGTCCAATTAATTGAGCTTTTGCCCTGGACAACGGAGTCAGGAATCAGACATACAAGGACAAAGTTTTTTGTTGATGAAATTCGGGAGTCAATTGCCGAGAAATTATTTGATCGCCAAAAAGTAGCTTCAAAAGCAGGAATATTATTGGAGCATATTTTAGATGAGCTGGCGCTTAAATATGCCTTACGTGTTCCTCGGAAATCAATGCAAAAATACACGCTTGGCGAACTGTTTAATGCTATGGATGCAAGATTCCGGAAATGCTTGAATGTATTAAAGGGGTCTGACTTGCCGGTAACTCTACAACCCTATTTAGATAATTTACAGAATACAGTATTTGTTCGCAATGATGTTGGCTGTCATTATGATTATAGTGGAAGTGGGGTGCTGTTGTCTGATTCAGATGTGCGAGAATTTGGCGGCCAGGTTGTCGCATTTGCGGATATGTTATTATGTGATTCATGTGGTGCTTTTCCGAATAAAAACAAATCGGGATCATATTGGGAATGCAACTGTGGATCATTGAAGTTGCAACCATTACAGCGGCCTTAAAGTAATAATAATGGTTAATAGAAAATAAAAAAGGGTTTTATATGATTAAATCAAAAGAGAATAGTAAGGAAAACAAATATATCCAATCCGCAAGGCTCTGCTTAAAAAATGCGGAGCGGCTTATGTATGAGGCTCAATGGATGGAGACTTTGGCCCCCCCAGCGTCTAGATATTATTTATCAGTTATTGCTCAAGAGGAATGTGCGAAAGGCTTTTTGTTATATCTAGTTTCAGACAAGATCATTCCATGGAATTCGTTTGTTTTAAGGGCATCTCGTGATCATAAATGTAAGCAGCTATTGTGCCTTGTGATAGATTTTCTTGCTCCTGATATTGATGAGTTTATAAGAAGAACGAATATGGTTGTTCTTGAGAAGAAGCCGCCAGAATTTCCGTCTAGAATCCAGGATGCGCTTGCAATTCTCAGACATGAGAAAATAGGAAGATGGGAATCTAATGCATGGGTTTGGGCTGAAGACCCCAAGTATGATGAAGCAGCGCTAGAAGTATGTGAAGGGAAAAGAGATTTCGAAAAACAGCAATCATTATATGTTGAAATAAGCAAAGATGGACACGCGACCGCTACTCCTTGGCAAATCACTGAAGAACAAGTGAACAAAGAATGTGAATGTGCTGACAGATTTATATCTTTTTTAGGATTTCTTAAAACGGGCGAGCCCCCAAATGCTTTGGACTACGAAATTGTCGAAAATACAATTAGGATGTTGTTTGATTCTGTCGAATACCCGATTCTTGAAAAGAGGAGCCAAAATGGCTAAGCCCAAACTCGAACTAACCTGGATCGGCAAGGATGAAGAGATAAAACTGGAACCCCGTATTCTCATCGAGGATACTGAAAAATCCTACGGCGATCCAAAGTCCGAAAATATGCTTATTCACGGGGACAACCTATTAGCCCTCAAAGCGCTCGAGCAGGACTTTACCGGAAAGATCAAATGCGTCTATATTGATCCACCTTATAATACCGGGAATGCATTTGAGCATTATGACGATAGCGTTGAACATTCAATATGGCTGTCTTTAATGAGAGCGCGACTCATATTGTTACGTAATTTATTAAGAAAAGACGGTTTTATTTGTTGTCATATTGATGACTCTGAAGGTCCATATCTAAAAGTATTAATGGATGAGATATTTGGCAGGACGAACTATCTTACGACATTTTATGTACAAGTAAGATATCCGGAGAAAACATTAAAGCAAGATATGGCGTTTCATAAGGAGATAGAGCAGATACACATCTACAGAAAAGAATACGGTGCGAATCCGAATTTGAATTTGGCGGACTCTTCTTTCGATAAGTTCAGTTTTTATATCAAAGAAAAAAAACCTGGGAAGAGAATCGTTTTGGGAGGGAAGGACGTAGATGTATTTTTAGAGGGAGAATATGAAATTGTTGAAAGCGAAGGCAGTGAAAATGGACTTAAGGAAATATGGGCAACAGGAACAATACTTGATGGCAATTCTTCCGGAAGGTTTTTTAGGGATAATCTTTCAGGAAGAGTCGCAACCGATGGATTAGGGGTTTTATATAAAGTATATGGAATAGGGGATGATAAGTTTTCATATCGATATTTTACCGGCCCCAAAAAAGCTAATGCGACTAAAGGTAAATATTTTCAGGGCGTTCCAATTGCGCAACTTAAGGATCCTGATAAAAAGCAATCGTTGCCAATAGAAAACTATTATGATCTTGCGGCGGATTTTGGTAATTGTCGGCAAGAAGGTGGCGTAGAATTTAGGAGCGGTAAAAAACCAGAAAAATTATTAGGTGTAATATTAAAGCATTTTTCAAATGAGGGGGATTGGGTGATTGATTCATTTGTTGGTTCTGGCTCTACCTCTGCTGTTGCTCATAAAATGAATCGTAAGTGGATTGGCATTGAACTTAAGGACCATGCATATACGCATTGTTTACTTAGAATGAGAAACGTTATTGATGGCTTAGATAAGGCTGGCATTTCCAAGGATGTAAGCTGGAATGGTGGCGGAGGGTTCAAGTTTTATGAGCTTGCATTGAGCCTGCTGCGTAAAGACAAATATGGCAACTGGGTCATAGATGAAAAATATAATGCCAATATGCTGGCTGCGGCGATGTGTAAGCACGAGGGCTTCAAATATTTCCCGGATGCCGAAATATATTGGAAGCAGGGGAAATCAACCGAAACAGATTATATCTTTGTTACCACCTCTTTCATGACCGTCGAACAGATAGACAAAATGCATGAAGAAATGAAGCCGGGAGAAAGCCTGCTGATTTGTGCTAAGGCTTTTGCTCCGGAGTGTAAGGATCGATTTAATAATGTTACGATTAAAAAAATACCGCAAATGATCTTGGGGAAATGTGAATTTGGCAAGGATAATTATGACCTAAATATCATTAAGGCCAATGATCAAGCAGTAGATGACGTGGAAGATGTTGAGTAATATGGATAATAAAGCCCAAACTATTAAAAATCGCCTAAGCTTAAGAAAGCCTCAAACAGACAGCTTGGGAATCCTAAACAGGCTGGTTGATGTATTAAGACTGGAGAAGGGCGCTACTCCTGCTGCCGAACTGGCAAAAGTGCAGGAGTTATTCCCAACTTGTACCGATTTTGAGCGTGATTTTCCATCAGTATGTTTTTCCCTTGCCACCGGGGTTGGGAAAACGCGCCTTATGGGAGCTTTTATCTCTTATCTCTATACTGCGAAAGGGATAAAAAATTATTTTGTCTTGGCCCCCAATCTTACCATTTACAATAAACTGATTGATGACCTTTCCAATCCGCGAAGCCCGAAATATGTCTTTTGCGGGATAAGTGAATTTACGGGCACTCCTCCGCGTATAATCACCGGTGATAACTATGGTGAAGCTGGACAAAGCTCCTTGTTTAAAGAATCAGTCAGCATCAATATTTTCAATATTTCAAAAATTAACTCCGAAGTCCGTGGTGGTCGAGAGCCAAAGATCAAACGGCTCTCAGAGTATATCGGCGAGTCATATTTTAATTATTTGGCCTCTTTGCCTGATTTGGTATTACTGATGGATGAATCCCATCATTACCGGGCTGATGCTGGTCTGCGCGCTATTAATGAACTAAAACCAATATTGGGGCTTGAGCTTACGGCCACTCCAATCGACACGAAGGGGAATAAATTCAAGAATGTTGTTTTTGACTATCCGTTAGCTTTGGCTTTACGCGATGGCTTTGTAAAAGAACCGGCCGTTGCTACCAGAAAAGATTTTAATCCCGATCAATATCGTAACGATCCCAAAGAACTTGACCTTATTAAATTAGAGGACGGAGTCCGTATTCATGAGGACACAAAAGTTGCGCTCGATATTTACGCCCGTGATACTGGCAATCGCCTTGTTCGCCCATTCGTGCTGGTTGTCGCTCGTGATACCGATCATGCTAAAGAAATTAGAACAATGATTGAATCTGATCGGTTTTTTGAGGGGCGATATCGGGGGAAGGTCATGGAAATCCATTCCAGCTTGCGCGGTGAAGAAAAAGAAGCCAATGTTGAACAGCTCTTATCATTGGAAAAGCCGGAAAACACGATAGAGATTGTGGTTCATGTGAACATGCTCAAAGAAGGGTGGGATGTCACCAATCTTTATACGATCATTCCTTTGCGTGCCGCCAATTCGCAGATCCTAACCGAACAAACGATCGGTAGGGGGCTGCGTTTGCCTTATGGCGCGCGCACTGGAGCGGAAAAAGTGGATAAGCTTACGATTATTGCCCATGATCGTTTTCAGGCGATCATTGAGGCGGCAAATGATCCAAATTCTATTATTCGTAAAGAGAACATAATTGAAATAGACCCTGCGTCATTGCCGGAATCGCAAGAAGTAGTGACCTCAGCTTCAGTTATTGAAGCCTCGTTTGTTGAAAAGCGGCAAGGTCTGGCCGCGATTCAAGACGTGACCGAGAAACAAAACGCGGGGTTTTCTTTAGATGCGCAAGCGATGATCGTAGATGCTGTTTATGATCTTGGAAATAATATAAAAAATATAAATGAATTGAATACTGATGAAATACGCAGACTTATTACTGAAAAAATGGTTAAACGAATAGAAGAGACCCCCCAACAAAATCTATTTAAAACGCAGTTGGTCGAAGCGGCAAAGAAAGAATATAGCGCGGTTATTGAAGAGCTTGTCACTAGGGTGATCCCCATCCCCCGCGTTCTTATTCAACAGAAGGGCGAAGTAAAGTGTGGGGTTAACGATTTTGATTTAGATGACAACGCTCTCAATTATCAGCCAGTATCAGAAGAAATTATTCGCCGCACTTTACGCACAAATGAGAGTGAAATATTGCAAAGTGAGGGTGTGGGCGTGGTTCGTGATTCGGCGCAGAATATAATCGTCAATGAGCTGGTCAATTATCCCGAAGTTGACTATGACCGGGAAGCGGAGCTGTTATATAAATTAGCCAAGCAAGCGATCATCAAATTAGGCGGCGACCGCGGTGAAGACGATCTGCGTAATATTGTTTTGTATCACAAGCGTGAAATAGGCCAATTTATCTACTCTCAGTTGCAGCAACATTTTTATCTGGAAAGCGCTGGCTATGAAGAACCAATTATTTATCCTTTCACAAGGATTGAGCCGCATAACTTCTCTAAATATACGGCGGACAGCGTTTATCCTTATATCGAAACAATAACGCCAACACACTCGATTCCTTCCAAGGTGTTCGGAGGATTTAAGAAGGCTTGTCATAATCTGTACAAATATGATTCCAAGGCCGAAAAAGACTTTTCAACGATCTTGGAGCAGGATAAAGAAGTGATTAAGTGGTTGAGGCCGGCACAAGCGCAATTCTCTTTGTATTGGAAGCAAAACTCCCAAAGGTATACTCCTGATTTTATTGTCGAAACGAAAGATGTTATTTATATGGTAGAAATTAAGGCTGAACGAGAAATTGATACTGCCGAAGTACAAGAGAAGGCCGCTGCCGGTCAAAAATATTGCGAAGCGGTTACAAAATATAATTTAGAGAATGGCGGGAAAAAGTGGGAATATGCCATTGTTCCGCATACAGCCGTTGCTCCGAACATGAGCTTCAAGCACTTAGTCCAATAACTTTTATTGCTTTCCCTTCTCCCAGCTTCTCCATTGTAGCATTTTTCCGCCTATACCCTGTCAAGGGGTCGCTCGCAGATATACATCAATAAAAATCTAATGTAGCTCGCGCCCCTCTGCTCCAGTCGTCCTCGACTCGCCCTCACATTAAATCAATGAAGCATTATAGTTCGGGCTTGCTCGTCCTCTTTTCGCGCCCTCCACCGATCCGCTCGTTATCCCTCGCGGATCGGCTCCGGGTGACAGGGGCGAAAAAATGCTATTGGCATGGCATCTTTTTTGGGAGGTGTCGCTTATGGTACGTGTCGTTGGCTTCATTGGTTCACGCTCCTTGCCCGCTTCGTTTTCTCCGCTTGTTTCCTCGTCCGTTTCCCTCTTTTTGTCCCGTAGTTTCCGGGTTGCTTCCGGTGGCGCTTTGGGGGCTGATTCATTCGCCCTCTCTGCCTTGCTCCGGCAGGGGGCCGCTTCTTCCGGGGTGCTTTTCTCCGCTTGGCAGTCCGCTTCCGGTTTCCCTGCTTCGGTTCGTCCCCAGGTCAGCCAGTTTCTTACTTCCGGCGGCCAGGTCGTTTGGGGTTCTGCTTCGCCCGGCGCGTCCCGCCAGCAGGCCGTCTCCGCGCTTTTGGGCCGCAACCAGCGGCTGGCCTCTTCCTGCTCGGTTCTGGTGGCTTTTCTCTTCGGTCCTTCCCGCGGCTCTCTCTTTACGGTGCGCCAGGCGGTTAGCCGTGGCGTTCCGGTGGTGGTTTTCCTTTGCGGGGGCGGGGCTGCTCTCCCCCCTGATTTAGCCAGGCACTGTTTTATTTTCAATGGAAAGGAGGTGCTTTAGTGGCTATTTCAGTTTTGTCCCCATGTCTGCAGTGCGGCAACTTACTGCCAGGTGTTAGATGCCGTCCTCACAATCGGACCAGATGCGCCCGGTTTCTTAACTATGTTCAGTCTCTTAGCAAAAACCGCGCCCACCACATTCTGATCAAAGAATTGAAAGAATTAATTAATAAATAGGAGGTGTTTCAGATGAGAAGATGTTCTGTTTGCCGGGCATTGCTGACCCCTTGCAACGAGGGGCTTGATCATATCGGTTTCTCCGCCGCAGGCTGATCCGCCTCTGGAGGAGAGCCGTATACGCTCAACCGAGTGGTCTTCATTTGCCAGGGTTGCTTGAACTCGATCCAAAATCAGATCGAATATGGCATATCTTATCAATATGCCGAGGTTTGATTCCATCAGGCCCGCTTCCTTTCACCAAAGGGGAGCGGGCCTATTATTTTAAAGGAGTTGGTAAAAATGGGTGAGTATATTAAAAACATTGCGACCGGGGAAGAGATAAAGATCGGGGTCATGGATAATTGCTTTTTTAGTCGAGCGGAGATTAAGGAGTGGCTTTTCGATCCCGATTGGGTCGGTTGGTATGCCGGCAAGGAAGAAGCCGGGACGCTTGAGTCGTTTTACGATAATCCCGGTACTTTATACGATGGAATCCCGGGGTTGATCCGAAAAGATTTCGCGATTCTTGTCCCTTTGGGCGATTTGGAAGTTTGTGATCATCGCAAAGTTGATGTTTGGAAGAAAGGGAAGCGCGGGAGCGGCTATCAATACACGGTTGAGTGCGAATTTAAGGGGAAGAACGAGCTGTGGGCGGCAGTTGGGCAATTTTTGCTTGCGATTGTTGCGACGTTTTATTGAGTCTTCCCCAGGAGTTGATTAATAAAGCCTTAGAGCAAATGAGTCCGGACCAGCGAGAGTATCTTGCGCCGTTGCTAAAAGGGAGATCCTGATCCAAAAAGGGGGCGGAAGCGCCCCCTTTTTTGTGGTCGCAATGTATCTTGCGATTATGCATTGAGGAGTATAATAATCAATTGTGAGGTGAGTAATTGCGAATTTATTTGCAGGACTCCCATTGGTCGGAGTATCAGCGGTTCAAAAGACTTTCCCGGCTTTCTCGCCTTACTCGTGAAAAGATTAAAATTGAGATCGGTTTGTTTTTTCGCTATTTGCGAGGAATGGGTATTAAATCGCTGGTTGCTACCAACGAAGAAATTATTAGGGACTATCTATATTATTGCAAGACTAGCTCTTATAAATTGACCGGTAGGAAAAGAAGCGTATTTACGATTGATTATAAACGGAGACTTCTCTGGAATTACTACGAATTTCTATATAAAAGCCGCTACTTCCCTTCCAACCCTGTCAGGAATATTCCCCCATTGTTAACGCCGAAAAGGATCCCTGTTTATTTATCTACTCGGCAAATAATTAGACTTTTTAAGGTTGTTGTTAAAAACAAAAGACAGCCGACCCAATTCCAGGTCCGGTTGAGGGCTTATATCTCTTTATTGCTTTTTTATGGCATGGAAAACCACGAGATTTTTCGGATAAAATTGAAAGACATTGATTTTCGCCGGGGCATTATCCAGATCAGGAAAACAACCAGGCATGATAGCCGCATTCTGCCGTTGATTGCGCCGGTTAGCGGCTGGCTTGAGGAATATCTTAAGATTCGTCCCAAACGGCAGGCGACCAATTTATTCCAATGTGTTAAAACAAGAAGCCGATACACTTATAATAGCTCAAGAGGGGATTTGCGGATTATTTCAAGGCGGGTTCGTTTTCGAGTTAGCGCTTCGATACTTAGGAACACTTTTTTCTCGGTTATGATCAATAACCTGGTGGAACACAGGGTAATTCAAGCGATAGTTGGCGCTCATACTGTCAAAACGGTTATTAGGTGGTCCAGAAAAAATATCACGGGGAAACGCGAAACAACGGAAAAATACTTAAAAGGGATCGCATGATCCTGGCTAATCTCAAAAACGAGTATTTGCGCGAGAACACGCTCATCAAGCGTTTGTCTAGCAGGACGATTTCTTTTCAAAAAAGAATTCTGAATAAGTATCTGCCGCTAGCTTTGCACAGCGAAAAGGTTAGCGCCGCAATAATTAAACAAATTATCGGTTCGATAAAAAAGAAGGCTTATTCTCCGGCGACGATCAGGAGCAGATACGCGATATTGATGGCTTTTTTGAATTACTGCTATCAGAATAAACATATTTCAGTTGACCCGTATTTGATAGTCAAAAAAGTTAAGAAATACCGCGCCCATAAAATTCCATTAAAACGTGATGAGTTAAACAGATTGTTGGTTGCCAAAGTTTCTTACCGCTATCGCCGGGATTTCCAATATTATCGGAATAAAACTATTCTTGGCCTATTGATTTATGCCGGCTTAAGAGCTAGTGAAATCATTGATTTGCGTAGGGAAGATATCTCTATCGAAAATAAATATCTTAAAGTCCCAGCTTCTAAAAGGTCTCACGGCCGACTGCTCCCTCTTAATGAACAAATTGTTTTATGGATGACGGAATATCTTAAGGCCCGTAAAAAGTTGCGTTCCCCGTATTTTTTCTTGGGGTTATTCGACAAGACTAAGCTGGACCGCATGACTGTCACTGAGATAGTTAAAAAGCATGGCCGGGCGGCTGGTATTAAACGAACCGTTTATGCGCATCTAATACGTCATTCTTTTGCCAGCCAGATGTTAAAAGGGGGAGTGAAACTGGAAAATTTGCAAACAATAATGGGGCATCGGAACATAGAAATGACCGCGATGTATGCCAAACCGGACGGTGAAATGATAAATAAAGCTTTATTATCTAATCCATTAATAAAAATATTGGGAGGGAAGAAGAGATGCGAATAACCACTTCGCGCGCTTTGTCTTTTGAAAAGGGGAGTAAATATATTAATTATTGGAGCAGGGGAATTATTAAAAGAGAGATCAAATCAATTCATGCTAATGGATACTCAATTCTTTATAAAAATGCCATTAAATCTCATTTTAGATTGGTCAAAACTGCTCAGCTTAAAAGATATTTTGGCGGTTGGCGGGCGGCCGTTAAGGCGGCGGGCATCAATTACTATAAATATGAGGCGCTATATAAAAAAAAGAAACCGCGCATCAATTATTTTGTTGATGACCCGGTCGCCAGAAATCTTCTTTGGAAATGGAGAAGAGAGCTTATCTTAAAAAATTACAATCATTTAACTATAGTATTGAAAATTAAATGGGTCAAACGTTTTATTAATTTCTTGAAAAAGGGCCAAAAGCTGGAAACGCTCACCAGAAATGACGCGAAGAAATATTTATTTTCAAAAAAGGCAATAAAATATTCTCCAAGAACACTGCAAATAATTAAAACATCATTAAATCATTTTTTTGAATTCTGTGTAAAAAAGGGGATATTAAAAGAAAGCCCTTTTCTTGAGATTGATTTCCCCAGATACGAGAAAATAATGCCTGCAGTTTTACAAGAAGAGGATTTAATCCATTTGGTCAGGGCAATAGATGAAATGCCTGTTGACGATTTAGCCAAAGCTCGGGGGCGATTGGCAATAGGATTAATCGTATATTGCGGATTGCGCCGGAGAGAGCTTCTTTCATTGAAAAAAAGAGATGTTGATTTGAATGAAATGATTATTAAGGTAAAACAGGGCAAGCACAGAAAAGACAGATTGTTGCCAATTAATAGAAAGTTGGTTGAAACGATAAGGGAATATTTAAGATTAAGGGGGAATGATTACGGCCGTTATTTACTTTCTAACAAAAGAAACAATAGAAAAATGGATAACTCCCAGTTGCATTATTTATTTCGAGATATTTCAAAGCAGGCGGGATTAAAAAGAGTAACTCCTCATTTGTTAAGGGGAACATTGGCGACACTGCTTTTAAACAGGGAGGCGTCAATTAGATCGATTCAAGAACTTATGGGCCATAATAGTATAGATACAACAGCGAGATACACGCAGGTGTCAATGGATTTGCTAAGGAAGGAAATGGCTAAGCATCCGTTGTTGGTTGAAAACATGGGCGAATAGTTGAAAAAAAGCTATAAATAAGCCGAAAAACAGGGTGGAAGCATATCGTTTGGTTTTACATAAGACAGAAAGTCGATATATCGATATAAGTAACAAATAATACCTCTTTTTATTGACGAAAACTCGACATTGACACCGACGTGAATAGATGAAATTATTACCATTGTTTGACGATATTTCTAAGGAGGCTGTTAATAATGAAAAAACGACTCGTTTTGTTCCCCTTATTGGCTTTATTGCTGGCACTGATGGTTATTGGTTGCGCTCCGGCGAAAAAAGAAGGAGAGAAGAAGCTGTTGGCCACGACAGAGGTCGTTACCCAAGTTTCGACTCAAGAAATGAAAACCTATGTCAGCAGGTATGGGTTTTCGGTTAGCTATCCTGGCGACTGGCATTTAGATGAAGATGACTATGCCCTTGGAAGGAACATGGAGCACGGCAAAGTTCCGTTTTATCTCGGTAATAAAAATAACGAGTTTTTTGTTGAATTTGGTTATGCAACTGAAGGATATTCTCTATTTGAAATGGCTGATATATTTGAATTTAATGGTGACATTGGAGCATTTGTTGATGCATTAAATATTTTAACTGAAAAGGAACAGCTTCCTGCAAGCAAAGTTATTGGGGGGGTAGCGCATGTTTTTGTTGGTAAGTCTAAACAAAATCCTGATAAGAAGATGACTATGATTGTCGCGTTGATTTATAACAAGAAAACGAAAGTGGCATTGCTTATTGAACAATTGCCAATGACAAATAAAGAATTGTTTATGAAAATGCTAAGGAATATCAAAGTTGAATAGCCTATGAGATTTAGACTGTTTATATTAGGAATAGGCTTATTAGCGTTATCAAATTCCGTAGTGGCCGCAGAATACACGAGTAGCATCGCTAGAGGTTGTCCACTAGAAACCAATATTGGCATTAACGCTAATTTTGGCGAATATCGAGGTTGGGACAAGTATGTTTTTCATGATGGAATGGATTATAAAGCTGGCAATTTTTCTGTTTCGATAAAAAGATGGTAAATAATAGGAGGGCTTGAAAATGGATAAACGATTAGTTTTGCTTCCCCTGATGGTCTTGACGATTACGCTGGTTGTTGGCTGTGTGCCAAAAAAAGAAGGTGACAAAAAGTTGTCGGCCGCGACAAAGGCTGTCACCCAAGTTTCAACTCAAGAAATGAAAACCTATGTCAGCAGGTATGGGTTTTCGGTTAGCTATCCGAAGGATTGGTGTTTAATGGAAGATAAAAACATAAAGCCTTCAGACTATGAATTAGAAGGATATGTGAATTTTTCTATTGTTAATTTCGACCCAGATAATCCAGGGAAAAATCAAAGTGATCAGACTATTGGCATTGAGTTTTTATTTAATAGAGATGTGTCCGCTGGGTTGAGGCGAGCAGGAGTGGCGATGCCAGATGATACTTTTGAGAAAATAATATTTTTAGCGGAAAAGAATAATATTTATAAAAAAAATGACATTGATTCGATAGAAAATATTGATATTAATGGGATTCAAATATGTTTAATATATTTTGAAGGAAAACATCCGTGGCAAGCTTTGTTTTATTTGCCCAAAAAGGATTCTATCGTTTCTATTGCAGGGATCTCGGGGGAATATTCAAGCGGTTTAATGTTTTTATTGAATACTCTTATATTGGTTAATGAAAAATAAAAAATTATTATTTGGCGCATTTTTTGTTTTGCTATTTTCATCTCAATTGCTTGCAGAATATTATTATGCAAGGCAATTACCACTGAGCTATTCAAATGAAATAGTAAGCCGAAATAGATATATTAATCATAATTATGGCGAATATCGCGGTTCGGATGGCTATACATATCATGACGGAATCGACTTTTTTATCCCTGACGCAAGAAGCCATTCAAAAATACATCCTGTATCTTTTGGCACCGCTCATATTTATCCCCATAATGGTGGATGGGGAAATTGTGTAATAGTCAATCATGGCGCATTTCAGACTAGATATGCGCACCTTAGCAGCATTGAAGCATTTGAAGGACAAGTGGTGAATACTGATACGACTCTGGGTTTATCTGGTAATACTGGAGCATCAAAAGGAGAGCACCTTCATTTTAGCATAGGGGAGAACAGTGATCCTAAAGAGCTTTATCCTTCAAGAACTATTAATCCGATACTGGGAGGGATGATCCAGCCCCAATATGGACAATGTAAAATTGAAGGAGAAGCCCCATTGATAAAATTGATTGCTACTGGATCAGATGAAACATTCAATGGGGAAAATACTAAATTAAAAGAAGACGAGAATCAAATAATACATTTAGCTAGGCCAGGAGAGCCAATAAAGGCGGTAATTGAGGCTTATCATTACACCGGGAGAAATAATTCGACGCCCTATAAAGTGGAATTTGTAGTTGAAAAAATATTGGGCGCAAAAGACTTTAATAAGGTTACTCGGTCTATAGTGTTTGACAGTTATAAAAAATTAAAAGAAATGGTAAACGATCCCCCGTATAATTTTTCCAGGCCTTTTGTTACGAGCTCAGAAGCGACAAAGGATTTTTATTCGGTTAAATTCTATCCAACTGCCGGAACATACAAAATAACAGCAAAAATATATTCCTGCTACCGTGATGGGCCTGGCGACGCAGGATTTCATTTAACTACTCCAAGCATTGCGGATCATTCTTTGGCTGAAAGAACAATAACAGTTGGGATGAGTCTTGTGGACTTTGTTGACCCCAATATTTATGTGGCTGGCTGGCTTCCTGACGACATCGTTGGTGAAAAAGGTGTCATGGTTGCTGCCGCGAGCGCAGGGGGCGGCGGGATGCGGGCGTCGTCGGTGGACGGGGAAACAGAGCCGCCGGAAATATTCTATGTCTTTGCGAATAACAAGATAATCACCTCAAACCTTCTGGATATTGATCAAAACCTTCAACAAAACGCCCTTATTGAATCACGGACCAAAAATAAATCTGATTGGACGATCACATTTTATGACGGCTCGAGTCGAAAAGTGGACGAGCTTAAGATTACCGATCAGGATTGGCTCCGTGCTGAATGGGGGAAAGGAAAGCCAGCTGGAGTTTATGATTTTAGCGTTACGGCAAAAGACAGATCAACCGGGCTTGTTTCAACGATGGAGGCATCGGAACAGATAACAATAGACAACACCCGTCCCTCGGCCTTGATCACAATGATCAGTAACAGCGTGGCTGTGCCGGAAGATTTGATAGCCGCCCAAATCGTTCCTTCAGAAGATTTATATTCCCTAATGGTTAACGTGGTAAAGAATAGCGGTTCTTCATTGGTAGAGCAGAGAGTCGTGTCTAATCCAGCGCTGAAAAAAGGGGAGAGCCAAACTATCGAATGGGAGTCTGCCTATGCTTATCCCGACGGATTTTATCGTTTTGAAATCGTGATGACTGATTTAGCTGGAAATATCTCTAGGGTCTATTCGCCGCTGATCTCGGTTAATAGGGGTGGCTACTATCCGGCGCCGCCGACTGGCGAAGTTTACAGTCTGGAGTTGCCGGAGCCGCCGTCATGGGAGGTCCGTCCCAAGGTCGCGGATGTTGATTTTGACAACGCGGGAAACATGTATGTTTTATTTGGCCAGACCGCGAAAATAGTCAAATATGATCCAGGTGGCAAGGAAATAAAGATGGTTAAGACATTTAGCGATATCCCCATGGTTTGTCCGCTCGGGATCAGTGTTTCATCAGATCGGGTGTACATTGCTGATTCATACAATTTGAGAGTGATCATTTGTGATCATGATCTGAATTTTACAAAAGAGATAAAGGCGCGAAGCGCTTATATGATCGAAGGAGATGTCGATAGTTACAGCTGGACTTTAGGTTTCAAGGGGATGAGCTTTTCTGATTCGGCCGGTGGGGGAAAAAAGTGGCCGTTAGGCGAGACTTTTGGCCTGCCGGAAGATATTTCCGTCGCGGATAACAACGTTTACGCGGCGGACCGCTATAGCCATCGTGTTTTGAAATATGATTTGGAGGGGAACGCCGAGAAGTTTTCCATGCTGAAGGCCGATCTGAAAGATAAAGCTAGGGACAAATTTAACATTGACAGCGGGATAGGCGGCCAGACGGTTGATAAAGCCCAATTCTATTCTAATTCGTTGAACGATGATATTTATTTTGACAATTCTTCAGTCATGGAAACACATTATTATGGCGGGAAGAATTGGGCAAAAGAGATGTATTTGCACAACAATCCAGCCGGTAATGACGATGGCCGTCTTACTCAACCGCAATCTGTTTATGCTTATGGGACAACCTCCCTCTACGTCGCCGACACGGGGAACAATCGGGTCCAGGTCTTTAGCGCTGACGGGTCCTTCCGGGCAAAGTTTGGGGAAGGGACGTTGAACCAGCCGAAAGGGATCGAGGTTGATAGTCTCGGCAACATATTTGTGGCCGATACCGGCAACCATCGGATCGTTAAGTTTAGTCCGGCCGGGGATTTTATAAAAGAGTATCGTTCTGAAGAACGAGAGATAACACCGATAAAGATAAAGCTTAAGGGGAGCAAACTTTATATAGCCGATGCCAATTCTTCCCGGCCCTTGGTTTGGGAGATCGGGGGAGAGATCATGGCCTTTGGCTGTTCGGCCAGGATCTCGCCCAATGGCGACGGCAACGGGGATTCAGCTCTTATCGGTTATGAATTGACCGAGCAGGGGAAAGTTACGCTAAGTCTGCTCAATTCTTCCGGCGAAGAGATCGGCCAGCTTTTTACCTATACCTCCAGTCGGCCAAGTTATGAGCTGGCTAGCGACTCGCTTCGCGAGAGGGGGATCCACAACGAGTTTTGGAGCGGCTTGGTGAAGACCGCTTCCCAAGAGATGGTTAATATTTCCGATGTCGCCCCGGACGGCGAGTATTTTATTAAAGCGGCCGTCGCCTTTGGTGATTATGTGAAGAGCCGGCAGAGCCGGATTGTCATTGATGGCCGCCCGCCGCAGGTGACAATTACTTCCGATAGGGTCGCTCTTTCCCCGAATGGTGATGGGATAAACGATTCGGCTATATTGAAAATGACCGTGACTGATTATTCCCTGACGGTTGACGCCTATCTTTTGGCTTATCGGAATGGCCGACTGATCGACTCTCCCTGGAAAGAGCAGGGCTTGCTAACAGGAATGGAAAGAGAATATGTCTGGAACGGCAAAGTTGATGGTCTGGTTTATGATGGTAACTATAGTTTTGCCCTACGAGCGACTGATGATTGCGGAAATATGGGTACGGGGAGCTGTGAGGTTGTTGTCGATAGCCAGCCCCCGCTGATCGATGACTTCCAAATTGATAATCCCGCCTTCTCCCCCAATGGGGATGATCGAAAAGACCTTTTAACGGCCAACTTCAAGCTTCGTGACTATGGCAGTGGTATTAATACGGTTGAAGTCGAGGTTGTTGATAGTAACGGTCTTTCTTTCCCGCTTCCTGCTTACAACTTATCCCTTAACGCTTATTCCCTTACCTGGTCGGGGAAGTCCGGCCCTCTCCCGCCTTCGGCGACGGTGGGTGAGGTTGTCCCTGATGGTAAGTACTGGCTAAAAGTCACAGCGGTTGATAAAGCCGGGAACCGGGCGACCATCTCTAACTCGATTGAAGTTGATACTCTTCCTCCCGTTATCGCCAACGCTACCGCCGAACCAAACCCATTTACTCCAAACAATGATGGCGTAAAAGATACGACGACCTTCAAGGGCCATTTTTCCGAATCGGTCGAATCGAAGGTCATGGTTTATAACGAAGAGGGGAAACTTTTCCGCGAACTTCGTCCATTATCGACGGGGAATTATTTGTCGCTTTCCTGGGACGGCCAGGGGGAACATGGCGAAGTTATCGGCGGCAATTACAGTTATGCTATCTATGCCGAAGACCCGGCGGGGAACCTGGCTACTTCGGAAACTGGATCGGTCATTGTCGACCGCGAACCGTCACTTGTTAAATACGCCTACGGCGAGAACGATCCCTTTTCACCGGCAATTGAAGCGGGTCGAATAATTTATGCCCTTTCCAGAGATAACCTGAAGGTCAGCGCGGCGGTTATTGGGAAAGATAAACAGATTATTAAAATCCTGGTCGATGGGGCGCTTAAGAACAAAGGCGAATATTCTGTCAATTGGGATGGCGGCTACAGCGAGTCTTACCGCGGCCCCCATTCCAGCCGTGACGACAAAAAAGTTCCCGACGGGGCCTATCAGATTAAAATCTTGGTGTATGACGAGTATAATCTGGCGAGTGGGGAGGCCTCGTTTAACTTGGCGGTCGATGCTACTCCGCCGTTTATAACCCTTCAACCGGCAACAGTCGATTACGCCGCGAAAGAAGCGCGCCTGAATTTCTATCTACCCGAAAAGTCAAAGATAACGGTCAAGGTTTTCAATGCCGACGGCGATTTGCTAAAGGCCCTGGCGGCCGAAGACAATGACGCCGGCCAGCGCCAGATCGTTTACGGGCTGGATGACGGACAAGCGGGGACTAGCCGCTATTTTGAGGTTATCGCCGAAGACTCGGCGCGAAACCGAGACGATAAACAGAGCGAAGTATTCTTAATTGTTCCGTCACCGGTTACAATCGGCGGGCTTGGCGCCGAACCGGCGACTTTCACGCCAAACGGGGACGGCCATACCGACTCAACCCAGCTTTCTTATATTTTAAGCGGCGGGGTCCCTCCATATCGGGTCACCGTCAATATTCTGAATCCGCTAGGGACGACCTATCAACAATTGGCGGACAATGAAATAGAATGGCCCGGCAAGTGGCGGTTCTCCTGGCTGCCTTATTCTCCGCTCAAACCCCTGCCTCCGGATGGCTATTACCAATATCAGGTTGAGGTGACCGATTCTGTAGGTTCGCGAGCCGAAGGGTTGGGGAACATGCTGGTTGTCGCCGCCAGTCCAACTATTGATCTTACGTTAGGCTCGCCGGTATTTTCCCCCAATGGGGATGGGACGCTTGATACTCTTGAGTTCGCTTACAGCTTCAATTATGCCACTTATTACCTGTCAGACCCCGGACAGGTTCAACTCAAGGTTTTATCGGCCAATGGTGAAACCTTGTGGGAGAAGGGCTTTATCCAATACGCCGGATCTTATATTTACCAATATGACGGGACCGATAAGAATGGGTTAAAGCTGGCCGCCGGTTATTATTATGCCAGAATTTCCGGGACCGACAGCCTTGGTTCCCCGGCGATCTTCCGGACTGTTCCGTTTGCCATCGATTACACTAATCCCGAGCCATCTGATTTTTCCGTTTCACCGGCTTACGCCAAGACGGGGACGGAAGTTTTGATCGATCTCCAGTTCTCCGAAGAGTTGGCCGGGGATCCGACCGTTCAGGTGAAGATGAGCGATGGGACAGTCAGGGGAGCGACGCTGAAATCCAAAAACGGGAACTCTTTCCAATACAGTTATGTTGTGGCGGGAGATGAAAAAGAGGGAACAGCCGCTGTTTTAGTTAACGCTGTTGATTCTGCCGGCAACGCGGCCAATAAATCGGCTTCTTTCGTGATCGACGAGACCAACCCGACAATTAGCGATGTTACTGTTTCTCCCGATCCGGTCAGCACGGCGTCAGTCTGCGGCGGCTTGAGCGTTAAGTTCAAAGTTGGCGAACCGCTCCAAACCGCGAAGGTTTACGTTACTCAAGTAAATGGCCCCAAATTGTTGGCGGTGACCGGCGGTGATTGGGGGACTGCCGGCGGCTTATGCGAAGCGAAGCACGAGCCGTACGCTGGAGCGGACGGAACGGCAGTGATCTCGATCGAAGCGACCGATTTTGCCGGCAACCAGACCGTGCTGGTGCGGTCGGTTACGATCGATACGACAAATCCACAATTTGACCGGATCAATTCGGCAGTATCCGGCAAGACAGAGAATTATGCCAAAGCCGGAGATAGCGTCACTATCTCGTTTTACGCTTCGGAAAGTTTGCCTCTTAATCCCACGGTCAAGGTCAATGATAACAATTGTACCTATCTTTTTGCTTCGGCCGACCATGAATATACATATCGTTATGACGTCAGCGCCGGTGATCTTGAAGGGCCGGCGGTTATTACGATCGACGGTCGCGACGCGGCCGGCAATGAAGGTTTTGCCCGGACAAGTTTGACCGCCGAAAGTTTTGTGATCGACCTGCTGAATCCGACCGTCGGTATTGCCGAGCCTGGAAGCGCAGATATTATCGCTAGTCCGAGCCCATTTTATACCAACGCCGATCCGCTTGATACCGGCGACCGGCCCAATTACACCACGCTTCGCTATTCGATTAGCGAAGACGGCTATGTGACCTTAAAGGTCCATCGGATTCCAAATGACCAAACAAGCTATGCGGCTGGCGATTTCCGGGAAGATAACCGAGTGGCGACTATTGTCGATGACGTTTTACAATACCAGGGGACTCACAATCTCCAGTGGAGGGGGGAATCGACGACGATCGACAACAACGGCGACGGTTTTGCCGATCCGGGGAAATACGCTTTTATTGTCGAGGTCCGTGACCGGGCCGGGAATGTTACCCAAAAGAAATGGGGCGGTACGGTTTGGATCAAAGTAAATGTGCTGGAGATCATTCAACCATCGATTATCGGCCTCAACCCTGATCCGTTATATTTTTCCCCGGCCGGCAACAGCTCGCTCAACTCGACAAAAATCTGGTTCGATATCTTCTTGTCAACTACCCCGGAAGGGTATTCCGATCCGGAGCGGATCGAAGCGATGGGGCTTCCAGCGAGTGAAAGAGTCGGGACGTATACCGCCAAGGTGTATGACATAGGCGATAATTTAGTCAGGACGATTGTTAAGGATATTTCGGCTTTTGCTTCGCCGGAGGCGGTCGTCTGGGATGGCCGGGCCGGGACTGGAGGAGAGAAATTAGCGGCCGGCGATCCGGCGGCGGACGGCGCATACAAAATATCTGTGGAAGTGAAAGATTTTGCCGGGAACCCAGCTGGCGGTAGCCCATTCTCGAAATGGGTAACGGTTGATAGTACTTCGCCCAATATTGCCGATAATCAGTCCGGAAGCGATACCTGGGCCAATTCGAGCGGAACGCTCTACGATGTTGATTTTGCCGATAATGGGTCAAGGCTTTCAATGGTCGTTTATCAAGTCAGGCGGCCCGATAGCTCTTATTCCGCTTGGCTGTCGCTGACAACCGTTGCGACCGGTTCTGCCGGCTATACCGACAACTGGCCGGTCGATTGGACGGTTTGCGGCGAAGGGGTTAATTATGTAACGGTTAAGGCCGTTGATCGGGCCGGGAATGAAACCGCCTTAACCGACGCATTTTATATTAAGAAGGATACCGTTAAGCCGAATAACTGCGGGGCCCCGAGCCCGCCAAGGACGCCATACAATCAATTGCGGCCGCTTTGGAGTTGGACGTCGGTAAGCGACGCGACCTCGGGTGTAAAGGGGTATTACATTAAGATTGGGACGACCGCGGGCGGAGATGATGTTGTTTCCTCGACCTATGTTGGGGATGTTGCTTCCTGGACGACCAATCGCGATCTTTGGAATGGATCAACTTTTTACGCTTCACTTCAGGCGGAGGATTTTGCCGGGAACTTGAGCGATGGGGGGGATGTCGGCAATGTTAAGATCGATACCCAGCCGCCGATAATTTCCGGCATTAGTGATGACGGACCGTTTAGCCCTGGCGCCAGCACGGGAAGCGATGATACTATTACTTTTAATTATTCAGTGAACGAGCGTTGCGATACCTATATCATTAGGGACGAAAATATTATTATTCATAACTGGATTGGGAGCGGGGCCCATAGCTTTACCTGGAATCCAATTGGAGGAGTTACTGAAGGGGCGCATGTTTATCGAATTTACGCGATCGATGACGCGGATAACCCGGTAAATTCAAGCAATTATTCTTTCACAGTCGATAACACTCTGCCGGAAATAACCGGTGTTTCCTTCCAGCATCGGGCGATAATTCCCGATGGCACGATAACCAGCATGATGATCTATCCTTCAATTTCCGGCGCGACGTCGACCAGCGCGGCGATCAAATCAGGCTCAACCACGATAAATAGTTTTAGTAATGTCAGCGACGGCTTTTCCTGGAATGGCCGCAATAGTGGAGGCTCCCTTGTTTCCCCGGGAAAATTTACTGTTGAGATTTATGCTTCCGATAACGCCGGCAATAGTTCGACCTACGAAAAAAAATGGCTGCGGGTTAAAAGCCGGGATGAAATAGTCTTTGTCGATGATAATTCCGGGGCGAATGACGATATCCGAACGGTAAAGTTTACCGGCGGGGCCGGTTCTTATTCGTCAAGTTATTTTACCACTTCTAGGGAATGGATCAGTCACCCGGCTCTTGGTGATTATAATGGGGACGGACAGCCAATATTAGCTGTTCATCAAATTGATGGGGCCGATCAAATTGTAATTTACAATCCTCGTTCGATCGATCCGAATGGGACAGGTGTTAAATTCTCGCTTACTCCTGATAATAATGATTATTCGTTGGCGGTTGGAGATTTTGCTGATGACGGTGGGACAGAGGATAAGGGGCAATCCGAAATTGCCGTGGCAAATCCAAGCAATAATAATATTACGATTTATAAGGGAAATGGGGGGAGTGTTAAAACGTTTGGCATTGGCGGGGGACGCGTCGCGGCCGGTGATTTTAATGGCGATGGCCAAAGCGAGATAGTCGCGATAAATGGCAGTAGTATCTATCTATACCAGCCGAGAAGTTCAACCCCAGGAACCGCGATTAATTCCTGGTCAGCGCCGAACAATTTATGGCATGTTGCCTGCGGTGATTATAACGGGGATGGAATAGATGAAGTATTCGCGACCGCTATTCCAAATTATGGCGACCTGATAAAAACGAATATTATTTATATTTATAACGCTTCCGGCTCGTTGTTAAATAGTATAACTTTTAACGATTTTTCTCCTTTTCCTTTTATCAGCGTCGGTGATTACAATGGTGACGGCAAAGGCGAGGTTGCCGTGGTAACAGATTCCAGCGGTGACACCTGGATGAAGGTTTTTAACCCACAAACCAAACAGATATTATGTGAGGGAGTTGTTGCCAATAGATGTTGGTTTATGTCCAGTGAAGATGCCGATTGCAGTTATGGGGCCGGCATTTCTTCGGTTGGTAAGCCTGCCGCGATAATGTCCGCCACCCTCGAATCTCCGTCTCTTCTCGCGCCGGCAAATGACCGCCAGGATGTCCAAAACATCCGGCCGGTGTTTGAATGGCAGCATCATAAGGCGGAGACGACCGAGTACCGGATTGAGGTCGCCAAGAACGATAGCTTTACGATTGACCACCAGACTTTCAGCAAAGCGGCTGGGACAGGGACACAAGATAAGACCGATAGCGAGCTCTACTATTTCAATTACTCGATCCATGAGTTTGACCCGGGCTTGGAGCGGAACACCGACTACTTCTGGAAGGTGACGGCGCTTTCGCCGACCAACGCGGCGACTTCGGAGGCCTGGGGCTTCCGGATACAACCGGAATTGACCTTGGTAGGGGTGACCAACTACCCGAACCCCTTTAGCCCGAACCGGGAAGAGACCAAGATCAGGTACCGGCTTTCGGCTGACGCCGATGAAGTACGGATCAGGATTTATGACATAACCGGTTCTTTGGTGACAGAGCTTGATGGGACAACCAACGGTGAAGGGATGAGCGTCTGGCAGAAGTATAACGATGTTCCCTGGGATGGGCGGAACGGGCGGGGGGATCTGGTCGTCAACGGGATCTATCCGTTCGAGATCACGGCGAGGATAGGTGATCGATCAATCACCGGCCGCGGCAAAATAGCGGTGCTCAAATGAGGTTTTTAATTTTCCTGCTTATCACTTACTTCTTATCCCTTACGACTTCTTTCGCTCTCGGCCAGGCCGGCCTCGACCTTCCCGCCCTGGGCGCCGGCGTCGGCGCCCGCCCGCTTGGGATGGGGGGGGCTTTTTCCGCGATTGCCGATAATGCCGATGCCCCTTTTTATGGTCCGGCCGGTCTTGGCTTCAATACGCGTCAAAGTATAACTACCATGCAGACCAGGCTTTCTACCGACGCGGACCATTATTATTTAAGCTATATTGTGCCCGCCTTTGGCGGGACAGTCGGTCTTTCCTGGGTTCAGATCGGTATTTCCGATATCGCCCAAACCTCAAACGAAGTCGATGTCCATAACGAAGTGCAAAACATCAGCTTGTTCAGTTATTATTCCAGCGCTTATTTATTGGCTTATGGGAGAAAGTTTAATGATCATATCTCTTTCGGCTTGACGGCTAAGTACCTGACTTCCGATATGTTCGGCCTTGCCGGTGGTCAGGCCTGGGGTTATTCTTTGACTCCAAATATTCTTTTTCGGGTTGGCGATCTTGCCGCGAGGCATTTATCCGTTGGTTTCAAAGTCGATGAGCTGGTCAATTACCAAAAGTGGGGGACAGAGACTATTGAGCAGGTTCCGGCAAAAGCCAGGCTCGGTCTTGCTTTGTATCAAGTGCCGATGATCAGTGGAACCGCGGCCATTGATATCAGCCAGATGGTCAAATCGGGCTATAGTCCGGAAGTCGCGACCGGTTATGAGTGGTCGGAGCGGGGGTTGTCTTTTAGGGCTGGATATAATGCCGGCGGACTGACTACCGGTGTCGGTTTTAGGGTTGGCCACGCTTCAGTCGATTACTCTTGCGTCCTTCAGCGAGAGCTTTCCCGGAATAACGTTCATCGAGTTTCGCTCACCGGGACCTGGTAGTTCCCCTTTAGTTTTCTCCCGCCAGAAGCCGCCATAGGCGGGCCTTGGCGGAATATTACCTCTGCCGCTCTTTTGCTTGGTCATTATCCCGAGTTGCCACCCCTTTTTTTCAAAGCGGAGGGAAAGGGAGGCGGTAAAGATGGAGGGAGCGGCTAGCAAATGGTTTGTGGCTTGAAATGACCAGCTAAGCCCGCCATCCCGCCTTTGGCGGGATAGTGTCTGCCGAAGGCAGGCAATGCCTCGAAGAGGCGGCGGGCGGGAGTGGTCAAGGCGGTAAAAGACCAACTATGGGAAGTACGGTTTTAATAAAATCAATTAACGAACGCTATTTTTCACCTCCTGCTTAATATGAGTGTTAAATCAAACTGAAGGGGCAGGAACGCTGATCATTAATCATGGCGCAAAGAGCTTGAGGTTTCTTCTCAAAGGCCAAATAATTGAGCTGTGAGCGTGTTTTGTTTTTAGGAAGAAGGAATGTGCTGTTTAGCAAATATAAGCAATAATGAGTTATTAGTGCCTTTTAGCAGGCAGCAGCAGCGCGCAAGGTAAAAATATATAGGGATGTTGCGATGTTAGCCGGTAGCTTGGTCAATTAATGAGAGCGTAAAAACGACTTCCATGGAGATTTTGAACATGTGGTAAACCTTAGCTTTCTGGCCAGCCGTAAGTTTTAATATAGTATCGGCGCATTTTTTCCTTTCATTTAGTGAATTATTTAGTTCCGAATTGATTTTTTCAAACGGTTCATAGAATTTCGCCGAAACGCGCGGATGCGGGCGCGCGTTTCGGCACTTTTTGATCATGATTTTTTTCAAGATCAGTTATGTACGGCCTGCCCGCGGCTCGCTTCTTTCTTCCGTTCCTCCTTTGGCTCGCCACACTGCAGGCCGCATTCGAAATTGTATTGACAACAACTGTAAACACAATTAAACTATTATTGCGTATGACAAAAGAGCACATTATTTACAACATGACGGAGTTGGCGAAAGAGCTTAAGGTTACGCGGCAAGCAATTTATAAGTGGATAAAGAAGGGTTGGGTTAAACCAAAAAGGGATTATCGTGATTATCCGGTATTTACCGAAGCGGATGTTAAGAAAATTATGAAATGGAAATCAGCAATAAGATGAAAACAGCTATATATACTCGAGTTAGCACCGAAGACCAAGTCCGCGAGGGTTATTCACTTGAGGTCCAGCGAGAGTATCTTCTCAACTACGCTAAACAGCAGGGTTATGAAGTGTTCGAGGTCTATTCGGACGAGGGGATTAGTGCCGGCACTACCGATCGCCCCGCTTTGCAAAAACTTCTCAAAGATGCCAAGGCGAAGCAATTCGAGCTGGTGATCGTATATAAAATTGACCGATTCAGCCGTCGGCTCAAGGATCTTATCGGGCTGGTCGATCAGTTGGCCTCTTATGGGGTAGGGTTTAAATCCGCTACCGAACCTTTTGATACCACTACTTCCGCAGGTAAATTAATGTTTCAACAGCTTGGCAGTTTTGCCGAGTTTGAGCGTAATCGTCTTGCCGAGCGGATTTTCCCTGGCATGATAAAAAGTGTCCTGGCCGGTAATTGGCACGGCGCCCGCTACAGCCCATTTGGATACATTTATAACAAACACAGTAAACTTCTTGAGATCAACGAGAGTGAGGCTAAAGTTGTTAAACTAATATATCGACTCTATCTTGCCGGAAAAAGTATCAATGAGATCGCCGACTATCTTAACCGGAGCAAGCATGAAACAAGGGTGGGGCGGTTTTTCTATACCAAGCTGATCAGAGATATTCTCCGCAGCCGTTTATATATCGGTCAGATCGTTTGGAACAAGAAAAGTGCTTCTCAAACAGTTATTGCGAAAGGCAAACATCTGCCGATCATATCAGAGGCCGACTATGAAAAAGTCCAAAAGCTCCTGGTTGAGAGAAAAGCGTCAGTCCGCAAGGCTAGAAAAGGGAGCTTTCCCTTAAGTGGATTATTATATTGCGACAACTGCAATCATCGCTATTTTGGCGTCTCCAATATTGCCAATCATAAAACAGGGCGGCGTGACCGTTGGTATCGCTGTGGCGGGCGTCAACAGCATTACGTGAGGTGCAATAATGACGCGATTAAAGCCGATTTGGTTGAAGGTATTATCTTTTCGGCAATAGCTGACACGCTTGAAAGTGACAAGCTGAAAGATAGCCGTTGGTTATGTATGACTGCCTCCAAAGAAGCTGTTTTTAATGCCGACCTTGCCGGCATTAAAAACAAACTTAAAGACAACCGGGAAAAACAGTTAAAACTGACCGACCTCCATTTAAATAATTTATTGTCCGCTGATACTTTTAAGCAAAAGAATGAATCGCTTAGGCACGAGGAAGAGGCGCTAAGGACTCAATTGGCGGGCCTCGAATTATTATTGCTGGAAAAGGAAAATTCAGCCGCGTATTTAGATAAAGTAAAAGAGTTTCTGGCTTCTTATGATAGTGAAAAAAAAGAACTGACAGCCGCCGATGAAAAACAGCTCTTGAGTCTGATCTTGAAAAAAATCATGATCAAAAAGTGCCGAAACGCGCGCCCGCATCCGCGCGTTTCGGCGAAATTCTATGAACCGTTTGAAAAAATCAATTCGGAACTAAATAATTCACTAAATGAAAGGAAAAAATGCGCCGATACTATATTAAAACTTACGGCTGCCAGATGAACCTGGCCGATTCCCGAAAATTGGCTGAAGTATTGGAAGAATATGGCTATCGGGGCGTAGAGAGGGAAGATGATGCGGATATTATATTGGTCAACACCTGCGTCGTTCGCCAGCATGCCGAAGACCGGGCCGCCTGGTATGTCACCTCGCTCAAAGGATTAAAAAAACCGGGAGTGACGATCGGGTTATGCGGTTGTATGATCAACGAACCCGGCCGCGACGTTAAAAAAGATTTTCCCCATGTCGATTTCTTTATCCCCCCCCATAATTCAGAAAAATTAAGAGAGTTTCTGGCCTCTCTTCCTCTAAAGCGGCCCTCTCCACTTTGTGGAGAGGGGGAACCACGAGTCCGCTTTAGCGGACGAGTGGTGGGTGAGGTGTTCATTACTATTATGACCGGGTGTAACAATTACTGTTCATACTGCGTTGTCCCCTACGTTCGCGGCCCCGAGACCAGCCGCCCAATGGACGAGGTCTTGGCCGAAGTCGAACAGGCGATCAATGAAGGAAACCAAAACATTACCCTCCTTGGCCAAAACGTCAATGCTTATAAATACGGACTGGCAACGTTACTCAATAAGATTGGTCGATTGTTCCCTCTCGCCAGCGGTTGTATCCGTTTTCTTACCTCCCACCCCAAGGATATGAGCGACGAGATCATTGAGGCGGTTGCCGCTCTTCCCAATGTAGTCAAAGAGGTGGTCATGCCCCTGCAATCTGGTGACGATCGGGTGTTGAAGGGAATGAACAGGGGGTATGACCTGGAATTCTATCGTGGCCGGGTTGCCAGGCTCCGGGAGCTGGTCCCCGAGATTAGAATAATCTCCGATATCATTGTTGGCTTCCCAGGGGAAACGGAAGCGGAATTTGAACGGACCCTGCGGGCAGTCGAGGAATTCAAGTTCGTGGTCGTCAACATGTTCGCCTACTCCAGCCGGCCGGAAACCGCCGCGGCCGCCTTGCCTGACCAATTGCCGGAAGAGATCGTGCGAGAGCGCCTGCAAAAATTGATCGCCGCGGTTCGGGCGAGCGTTAAACCGCGATAGTCGCAGATATTGAACTATTTTCCCCGTTAAAGTACAATAAACATCCCATGCCAAACAAGCCGTCCGCCAATTATTTTTGCGTGCTATTTATTTTTTTGTCCCTAACGGTTAGCGCCGGTGCCCAGACCTCGATCGAGAGCGTCGCCTTTAAGGACCTGAAGCCGAAAGACCGGGGTTACGATTACGTGATGAAAATGGTCAGTGACTTTCAGGCGATCTCCGGTTATCCCGATGGGACATTTAGAGGGAAGAAAACGGTGACCCGCGGCGAATTCGTGAAAGTGGCGGCTGGCGCCCTTGATTATATCGAAAAAAAATATGGCTTTTCCCTCTCCGATGGCGAGATGGAAGAAGTCGCTTTCAAAGACCTTCCCCCGAAGCATTGGGCCTATCCTTTCGCGGCCAAACTGATCTCAAGGTATAAGCTTTTTTCCGGCTATCCCGACGGGACCTTTAAGCCGGGTAAAGCTATTAACCGCTTCGAAATGGCGCTCGTTTTGAGCAAGACACTCCGTTTGGTTTACGATCGTTGCGAGCTGACCTTGCCTTCGACCACCAGGGAGGTAGCGATAAAGGACGTTAAAAAGAACCATTGGGCGATGAAGGACATTCAACTCCTTCTTCATACCAAGATTATGTACGTTGGCTTAGCCAATAAGCTTGCGTATTTTAAAGGGAATGTAGGGGTTTCCCGCCTCGACCTGGCAATTTCCGGGGCGAAGACGATCACTCTGGCCGATAGCGCCATGGCGTCCGTCTCTCCTGAAGTTTTGGCAAAGCTTCGCTATGGGGTCAAAGAAGCTCTCCCCCCGGATTCCAGGGATCTGATCGCAAGGTCGGTTGCCCTGCCGGCCAGGCCGCAAACCAGTCTAACGAGCGGTTGGGGCGGTGTTTACGAAAAAGGATCCGGGACCAATAACTGGCGGGGGGCGTTTGTCTCCGGCACTCTGGCCGATTCTTTTAAAATGATCGGTTTGTCGGGGCATTACGAGCTGACCGGTAAATATGGCTACAACCAGATGGTTTATCTTGTTCCCAGCGGAGGGACCGGGGTAGTGGCTTCGGTCAACAACGAGAATCGTCTGGAGCTGGAAGTGAACACCACTTATCCGATCGTTGATTTTCTCGGGATCAAGGGGAAGTTGCTCCTGGGTGGCAAATATTTCAATTTGGTCAACGACTCGGCGCCGGCAAATTTTACCGGATTGAACGCCGGGATCGTGACCAGCGCGAAAATCTGGGGCCGCGACCTGCTCTTTAAAGCTTTTTATTCCCTGCCGCTTGCCAGAGGAGCGGTCTCTCCGTCGGTCCTGGGTCAGCCGGTCCAATTGTTCGATTATGAAGCGTCGATCAACGCCAGCTTGCTTGGCTGGCCGATGCTTCTTGGTTTAACGGGAGAAACAATGATCCTTTCCGGAGGTGATAATCGGTATTATAATATGATCTTCGCCCGATACTTTATTATGTAAAAATTCTAGGAGGAAAATTCGATGAAAAGTAAGATCTTTAGTTGGTTGTTATTGCTTTTGGTGGGACTGCTTGTTTCCAGTTGCGGCCAGACAAATCCGACGATCACCACGACCGAGGCGACGCCGGAAAACCTGGTGATCAAGGGGACCGTTTATCAAAAGGAGTGGGTGAACAAGAGCGGCTATTATTATAGCCGTCAAGCCGGGCTGGTCGCCGGCGTGACTGTGACTCTGTCCGGGACCTATGAGACCAAAACCGCCATTTCCGCCGATAACGGAGAATTTGTTTTTGAAAAGGTCAAGCCGGGGTATTATTTCTTGATCGCCACCAAGGAGGGGTACCAGCAGGCAAAAGAAGAGGTGGGGACCTACATGTTTGGTTTTATTGCCGGAACACTGGACAACTCGATCTACACGGAAGACATAGAACTTTCACCATATCCGGTAATTAAGACCCTTGCTCCGGCCAAAGGGACGACGATCGAAACAACTGCTTCGTTCACCGTAAATTTCAACAAAGCTATGGACACTTCGACTTTTCGTCCGCGTGTCAGCGCGACCGGGACCCGGACCTTTGCGATCGGCGATTCGGTGAACATGAACGTCGCCTGGAACGCCGATAATACTTCGTTGGTTTTGACCCCAAACAGTCCGCTTTTGCCAAACCAGAGCTACAGCCTTTACCTGGCCAACGAATACTCTCAAATCAAAGATGCCGCCGGTTATCCGCTGGCTATCTCTAACGTTACCAGCGGTTATGGGATTCCAGTTGAATCGCCGCAGGAGTGCGTGGTTGAAGAAAACCTTTATTTTACCTACCGGACCGCTTCCGGAGGGATGCCGACCGCTCCGACCAACCTAGCTTTAACGGTTGGAATGGGGGGGAGTGGAAAAACGATCACCAGCAGTCCGACCAGCGGGGCCGATTATAATGATATATATGGAGCGACAGCGATCAACCTGACCTGGGCCCCTTCAACTGGCAACATTACCGGCTACCGGGTCTATTTGTCCGATAGCGCGACGAACAATTTTCGGCTCGCCCAGATCGGCTCGGCTTACTACGTGACCGGTAACTCCGCGACTTTGACCATGAGCAATATTTTAACCGCCTTATTCGGGACGACCAGTATCGACCCATTCGGCACCGGCAACTACCCGATGATCAATCAGCCCCTTTATGTTAAAGTCGTCGCGTATAATGGCGAGTACGAATCGGTTTCGGCCGAGTGCAACGCGCGCGATCTCGTCGGGCCGCGTTTTGACCCCACTTATAAGAAGTATGGCTTTGCCGGAGCGGTCATCAACAGCAGAGAATACCTGGGTCCGATAGGGGTGAGCGAAAAGAAAGTAATCTACCTTGGGATACAGGAGCCGATCGACGAAAGCACGATCACGACCGGCAATTTCAGTATTACTGCCGGCGGCGGGACCTCGATCGCCAGTGTTTTCGTTCTGGATAATTCATCAATAAAATTGACCGATTTTGGAGGGACGGTCTATTGCGTCTTGAGGATTGAAACCACAACCGACATGGACGCCGCCACGACCATAAAGATGGGGAGCGGAGTAAAAGATCTTTCCGGTAACATTCCTTCGGCGGGGGTAAATGACGCGATAACTCTGACCGCTTTCTGATGTATGTTATAATTGGCGCGGAGGAAAAGCCATGATGCAAAATTCGAACCTTTGTGTTTTTTCCGGAAGCTCCCACCCGTCTTTGGGAGAAGAGATCGTCAGGTATATTGGGATTAAAAAAGGGGAGATCAAGCTTTCCCGTTTCGGCGGCGGCGAGATCTACGCCCGGATCCTCGATAATATCCGGGGCCATTCCGTGGTCATCATCCAGACCTGCACGGAAAAGGTCAACGAGGACCTGATGGAGCTTTTTATCGTCATTGACGCGATGAAGCGGGCCTCGGCCAAATCGATCACCGCGGTGATTCCGCATTTTGGCTACGCCCGCCAGGATCGGAAAGCGGCTTCGCGCGAGCCGATCTCCGCCAGGCTGGTCGCCAACTTATTGGAGACCGCCGGCGCCGACCGGATCGTCGTGATGGACCTCCACTCCGACCAGATCCAGGGTTTTTTCAACATTCCGGTCGACACCTTGACCGCTTTGCCTCTCTTTGCCAATTACCTCAAGGATAAGAATATCCAGGACCCGGTCGTCGTCGCGCCGGACACCGGCCGGGCCAAAGTGGCCAAAAAACTGGCCGATCGGATCGGGGCGAGCCTGGCGATCCTTCACAAGGTCCGTTCCGGACACCACCAGTCGGAGGTGACCCATATAGTCGGCGAAGTTAAGGGAAAGACGGTCATTATTACCGATGACATGATCGATACCGCCGGAACAGTGACCAGCGGGGTCGAGGTTTTGCGCAAAGAAGGGTGTAATAAAGATATCTACCTTGCCGCTACCCACGGGATCTTTTCGGGGCCGGCGTTGGAGCGGATCAACAAGACCGGATTTGCCGAGGTCATTATCAGCGACACTCTGCCGGTCAACAAGCAGATCAAGAATTTGAAGGTGCTGTCAACTGCCGAACTGCTTGGCGAAGCGATCAAACGGAACTATGAGAATCGCTCGATCAGTTCGTTGTTCGATTAAATTATGAAACAGATCAATATTGGTATTATCGGTTTAGGCGTTGTCGGTTCCGCGGTCGCGGAGGCCCTTAAGCGGAACGCGGCGCTGGTTGCCGCCCAATCCGGGATCCAGCTTAACGTAAAAAAAGGGTGCGACCTGCGAAAAGTGAAAGCCGCCTGTCCGGTGACCAGCGACGCTTACGCGCTGATCAACGACCCCGAGATCAAAATTATCGTTGAGACAATGGGCGGGGTCAATCCAGCCAAAAAGTTCGTCCTGGACGCTCTCGCCGCCGGCAAGCATGTCGTCACATCCAATAAAGAGCTGGTCGCCAGCCATATGCCCGAACTATTATCCGCGGCCAAACGGCGCAATGTGTCTCTCCTATACGAAGCTTCCGTTGGCGGCGGAGTGCCGATCCTGGCCGCTTTGCGCAAAAACCTGGCGGGGAACACGTTGACCGAAGTTTATGGCATTGTCAACGGGACAACCAATTATATATTATCGACCATGGCGGAGGAGGGGAAAGAGTTTTCCGAAGCCCTCAACGAAGCGCAGGAAAAGGGTTATGCCGAAGCTAATCCTAAAAAAGACATTGAAGGATACGACGCCGCTTATAAAGCGGTAATTTTGGCGGCCGAGGCTTTTGGCGAACGAGTTAAGCTGGATTCCGTTTACCGGGAAGGGATCGAGAAAATTTCCGGAGAAGATATTTTATACGCTCGGGAGATCGGGTTTGCGATCAAATTGCTGGCGATCGCCCAAAAAGGCGACCGCGGCGTCGATGTGCGCGTCCATCCGGCCCTTGTCCCCTTATCACATCCCCTGGCTGGAGTCAGGAAGAATTTTAACGCGATCTATGTTCAAGGTTATCCCGTTGGGGAACTAATGTTTTACGGCCCGGGGGCGGGGGGGGAGCCGACCGCTTCGGCCATTATTTCCGACCTCATTGAGCTGGGGCAGGCCGGTACTATTTTCCGCCGTGAATTAAAAGACGCGACGGTCAAACCGATAGCCGAGATAGTATCCCGTTACTATTTGCGCCTTCAGGTCTCCGATAAAGTCGGGGTTTTGGCCTCTATTGCCAAGATTTTTGCCGAAAAAAACGTCAGCATTGCCGCGGTTATCCAGAAAGAGACAGTGGGAAGTCTTGCCACCCTGGTCATCATGCTTGATGAAGCCGTCGAAAAGAACATCCAGGCGGCGATCTCCGCGGCCAAAAAGCTGTCGGTCGTCAACCGGGTGAACAATCTGATCAGAATATTGTAATCCTCACCCACCGTTCAGATGTATATCGGGATGGTGGATGAGGGAGTAAATTCCTCCTTGACAAGTTTTTACGGTTACAGTACAATAATATGGTTAAGGTACCGTTTGGGATAACGAGCCAGTCCTTCTGCTGATGCGCTGGAGGATCACAAATCTCCCTATTTTTTCCCGATGAAGTCGGGGAGCGGGGGAGTTTGTGTTTTTTTATGGGAGAAAATAATGAGAGAAATAATTACGCTTGTTTGCGGTGAATGTAAAAGAAAAAATTACACCACTACAAAGAATAAGAAGAACACCAAAGAGAGAATTGAGCTTACTAAATATTGCAAGTGGGATCGGAAGCAAACAGCTCATAAAGAAGAGAAGTAGAATTTCTTTGTCGGCGAGACTCTGGGAGTGTCGGTTAATGGCAAACCACTGGTCTCCAAAACCAGGACTGGGGGTTCAAGTCCCTCCACTCCCGGTTTTAAATTATTGAATGAAAAAAAAGATAGTTAATTACTTTAACGAGACTCTGGCGGAAATGAAGAAGGTCGCCTGGCCGGACCGACAGTATGTTGGGGCGGCGACGATGATAATCCTGGTGATCGTGCTCATGACCGGTTTTTTTGTGTTGTTTATAGATTACGCGCTCGGTTCGCTCTTTAAATTAATTTTGGGTTGATGATTAAATAATGAATGATAATCAAGAACATTTGACAAATGAGTCTGAACAAATCTCTCCGACGCCGGTCGGCGATAAAAGATGGTATGTTATCCAGACCCTGACCGGTCAGGAAGATCGGGCAAAGCTGGCGATCGAACAGGCGGTCGAGTCCGAGGGGTTAAAAGCTAAAATCTTTCAGGTTCTGGTCCCGATCGAAGAAACTATTGAGATCAAAGGCGGCAAGCGCTTTGAACGTATCCGCAAAATGTTCCCCGGTTACGTTTTCCTCGAGATGATCCTGGACGAGACGACCTGGTACGTGATCAGACAAACGACCGGTGTCGCCAGGTTCATTGGGACTAAAACCCAGCCGACCCCGGTTTCTGACCGGGAAATGGCCCGGGTCCTTAAACAGCTGGGCAAAGAAGAGAAACTGGAAGTCTTTTTTGAGAAGGGCGAAGCGGTCAGGATCATTTCCGGTCCGTTCCGCGGTTACACCGGCAACGTTGATGAGATCAATCCGGAAAAAGGAAAGCTCAAAGTCTTGATCAATATATTTGGTCGGGATACCCCGGTCGAGGTCAATTTTGAGCACGCCCAAAAATTAGTTTGAAGGGGAAACAATGGCAGCTAAAAAAGAACTTTTAACCAAAGTAAAATTGCAGATCAAGGCGGGAGCCGCGAATCCCGCTCCTCCGATCGGTCCCGCTCTCGGCCAGCACGGCCTCAACATCATGGAGTTTTGCAAACAATACAACGCCGCGACCAAAGACAAAGGGGACATGGTCATTCCGGTCGAGATCTCCATATTTAAAGACCGCTCCTTTACATTTATATTAAAGACCCCGCCGGTCGCCGACCTGCTTCGCAAAGCGGCCGGGGTGGAAAAGGGTTCCGGCGTTCCCAATAAGAATAAAGTTGGGACCGTTTCCAAGGCAAAGGTCAAGGAAATTGCCGAACTAAAACTGCCGGACCTCAACGCCAACGATGTCGACGCTGGGATGAAGATCGTTGAAGGGACCGCGCGAAGCATGGGGATAAACGTACAATGAGCGGAAAAAAATTCAACGAAAAGAACAAGCTGATCAATCACGATAAGAAATATACTCTCCAGGAAGGGATCGCTCTGCTCAAACAGACCGCCTGGGCCAAGTTTGACGAGACGGTCGACCTGGCGATCAAGCTAGGCGTCAACACCACCAAGAACCCTTCGATCCGCGGCGCCGTTTCCCTTCCGTCAGGTAGCGGCAAAAGCAAAAAGATCGCGGTCATTACCAGCGCCGCCGGAGTGAAAGAGGCCGAAAAGGCCGGCGCCGCCGTGGCCGGTTCCGAAGACCTGGTTGAAAAGATAAAAAACGGCTTCCTTGATTTTGATATTTTGATCGCCTCGCCGGACATGATGGGCTCGGTCGGCAAACTTGGAAAAATGCTTGGACCAAAGGGGCTCATGCCCAACCCGAAGACCGGCACGGTGACGGAAGATGTCGCCAAGGCGGTGGCTGAATTTAAAGGCGGGAAAGTTGAGTTCAAGATGGACAAGGGAGGGGCGGTCCACATGGTCATCGGTAAAGTTTCTTTCGCTCCCGAAGCCCTGGCCAGGAACTTTAAGACCGCTCTTGAAGCGATCAGCCGCCAAAAGCCGTCCGGACTCAAAGGCGTGTATATCAGATCGATCACCCTTTCCTCGACCATGGGACCGGGGATCAAATTAGACACGCGGAAAACATTGGAAGAGGTTGAGTAATGAGCGAAAAAGCGATCGCAAGAAAAAAAATTGTTGTTGACGAACTGAAAGATAGGATCTCCCGCTCCAGCCTGCTGGTTATCGCCGACTACGTTGGCTTTACGGTCAAAGATCTGACCGGCCTGCGCAAGAAGCTCCGGCCGACCGGCGGCGAGCTGAAGATCATCAAGAATACCCTGATCCACCGGGCGGCGAGCGAATGCGGCTATGAAGGATTGAAAGACAACCTGAAGGGATCGACCGCCCTGCTTTTGGGCTACGACGACCCGGTCGCTCCGCTCAAGATCATGGTTGAATATTTTAAAGAGATCGAAAAAGGGACGATGCGGGCGGGGATCGTCAACAAGTTAGTGTTCGACGAGAAACAGCTAAAAGAGATCTCTAAACTGCCGCCGCGCGATGTTCTGCTCGGCAAAGTTGTCGGCGGGCTTCAGGCGCCGATCTCCGGTTTGGTTAACGTCCTGCAGGGCCCGATCAGAAAACTGGTTTATGCTTTGCAGGCGATCAAAGACAAAAAAGGAGGGGAATAAGAAATGTCAAAAGTACAGGAATTGATCACGTCAGTTGAGTCGATGACCGTTCTGGAACTGTCAGAGTTGGTGAAGGCCCTCGAAGAAAAGTTCGGGGTAACCGCCGCCGCTCCGATGATGATGGGTGGGATGATGCCGGGTGCCGGCGCCGCCGCTGAAGCGCCGAAGGACGAGTTCGACGTCGTCCTCACCGCTGCCGGAGACAAGAAGATCCAGGTGCTCAAGGTCCTCCGCGAGCTGACCGGTCTAGGTCTCAAGGAAGCGAAAGATCTCGTTGACGGCGCGCCCAAGACCGTCAAAGAGAAAGTGAAGAAAGAAGAAGCTGAAGCGATTAAAAAGAAACTCGAAGCTGAAGGGGCAAAGGTAGAGATTAAATAATGACTGGAAGAAGGAAGTTTTTTCAAACACGAAGCAGAAAGGTGATCGAGCCGCCGGATCTTTTGGAACTGCAGAGGGATTCGTTCAAGTGGTTCCTGGAAGAAGGTTTGCCGGAAGAGTTGAGGCTGGTCTCCCCGATCAAAGGTTATCAGGGGGGATTGGAGCTTTCTTTTACCGGTAAATGCAGTTACGGCAAGCCGAAATACCCGACCGAAGAGTGTTTGATCCGGGAAACGACATATTCCGTTCCCATGAAAGTTGAAGCCCGCCTGCTCAACAAAGAGACGAAAGAGATCAAGTCTCAAGAGGTTTTTATCGGCGATCTGCCGATGATGACCGAGCGCGGCACTTTCATTATTAATGGGGCGGAACGGGTCATTGTTTCCCAGCTGGTCAGGTCCCCCGGTGTTTATTTCCGCGAATCAAAAAAGAATGAACGGACCGGGAAAATAATTTACTACGCGATGGTCGTTCCAGACCGTGGTGCCTGGCTGGAGATCGAAACGGACGCGTCCAATTCGCTCTCGGTTAGGATCAACCGTGCCCGCAAGATCCCGGTGACCATGTTCCTGTCGGCGATAGGCGCGACCGAAGAAGAGACCCTTAAGGCTTTGCCGGAAGGGGAGCATCGGCGCAAATCGCTGAAGGATTGTCCGATCCTGCCGCGCGACGAGGCGTTGATCGAGATCTATAAACGGCTCCGCCCGGGCGATCCAGTAACCCAGGAAGGGGCCCAGGTTTATCTAAACAATCTTTTCTTCAACGCTCGGCGTTATGACTTGGGGAAGGTCGGCCGCTACAAGCTGAACCGCCGCCTCGGGGTTAAGATCGAAGAAGAAAAGACCATGTTGACCAAGGTTGATATTTTGGCCATGGTCGAGAACCTGGTGAACATTAACAATGGCGACGGCATGCCGGACGACATCGACCACCTCGGCAACCGGCGCATCCGCGCGGTCGGCGAGCTCCTCCAGCGGCAGATCCGGGTCGGTTTTGCCCGGGTCGAAAAACTGGTCAAAGAACAGATGATGATCAAAGGAGCGGAGCCCCTGACCCCGGGACAACTGGTCAACGTCAGACCTCTGCAGGCGGTGATCAAGGAATTTTTTGGTTCCAGTCAGCTTTCGCAATTTATGGACCAGACCAATCCCCTGGCCGAATTGACCCACAAGCGGCGTCTTTCCGCCCTCGGTCCCGGAGGCTTAAGCCGGGAGCGGGCCGGGTTTGAAGTCCGCGACATTCATCCTTCCCATTACGGCCGCATTTGTCCGATCGAAACACCGGAAGGTCCGAATGCCGGTTTGATCGGTTCCCTCTCGACCTACGCGAGAGTCAACAAATACGGCTTTATCGAATCGCCTTACCGCAAGGTGGAAAAAGGCCGGATCACCAATAAAGTAGAATACCAAACCGCCGACGTCAGCGACTTCTTCAGGATCGCTTCTTTCGACGTCAAGCTCGACGACGACGGCAAGATCATCGACAAAAACTGCACGGTCAGCTACAAGCGCAAGTTCATCTTGGCGACCCCTGACGAGATCGATTACATGGCGGTCGCTCCGGAGCAGATCATCGGCGTGACCACCGCCATGATCCCCTTTGTCGAACACGACGACGCCAACCGGGCCTTGATGGGAGCCAACATGCAGCGCCAATCGGTGCCGCTCCTCTCACCCGAAGCGCCGATCGTCGGGACCGGCTGGGAGGCCAGGGTCGCCAAAGATTCGCGCTCGCTGGTCACCGCCAAGAATCCAGGCAAAGTTATCAGGGTTGACGCCAATGAGGTGACCATCCAGCGAGACAACAAAGCTAAAGATGTTTACAAACTGACCAGCTTTGGCCGGAGCAACCAGGATACTCTGGTTCACCAGCGGCCGCGTGTCAAGCTGGGCCAGATGGTTAAAGTCGGCGAACCGGTCGCTGACAGCTCCGCGACCCGAGACGGCGAACTTGCCCTTGGCAAGAATGTGCTGGTTGCCTTGATGCCGTTTGAGGGATTCAATTACGAGGACGCGATCATTCTTTCCGAGCGTCTGGTCAAAAAAGACGTTTTTACCACCGTCCATATTCAGCGGCTGGAAGTTGAGGTCCGCGCCACCAAGCTGGGGATGGAAGAGATAACCAGGGAAATTCCCAATGTCGGGGAAGAAGCGATCGCCAATCTTGATGACCGGGGAGTTATCGTCGCTGGATCGGAAGTCGAGCCGGGAGATGTCCTGGTCGGCAAAGTTACTCCAAAAGGGGAGACCGAACTGCCAGCCGAGGAAAAGCTCCTCCGCGCGATCTTTGGCGATAAAGCCAGGGATATGCGCGACACTTCACTGCGTGTTCCTCCGGGCGAGACCGGAAAAGTTATCGCGGTCCGTTCGTTCTCCCGCGAGAATGGTGACGAACTCCCTCCGGGAGTTCATGAGTTGGTCAGAGTTTATATCGCCCAGCTCCGCAAGATCAGCGTCGGCGACAAGATCGCGGGACGCCACGGAAATAAAGGGGTCGTGGCCAAGGTCATGCCGGAAGAAGACATGCCTTACCTGCCGGACGGTACCCCGGTTGATGTCATTTTGAACCCGCTCGGTGTTCCGTCCCGTATGAACATCGGTCAGATCTTTGAACTGATGCTCGGCCAGGCCGGTTGGTCGCTGGGCCGTAAATACGAAATGCCCCCGTTTGACGAGGCGTTTGAAGAGAACGCTTCGCTTAACACGATCGAAAACGAACTGCTGGAAGCTTCGACCCGCAAAGATTTTCCGTGGGTCAACAAAAGCGGCAAAGTCGAATTGATCGACGCCCGCTCCGGCCGGCCTTTTGGACGCAAGGTCGCGGTCGGCAAGATGTACCTGATGAAGCTGATCCATCTTGTTGACGACAAGATGCACGCCCGCTCCACCGGCCCTTATTCTCTCATCACCCAACAGCCGCTTGGCGGTAAGGCCCAGTTCGGCGGCCAGCGCTTTGGTGAAATGGAAGTCTGGGCCCTTTATGCTTACGGTGCCGCTCACACTTTGCAGGAGATCTTAACGATCAAGTCCGACGACGTGGTCGGCCGCTCCCGCGCCTATGAGGCGATCCTCAAAGGGAAGTCGATGGGCAAGCCGGGAATGCCGGAATCGTTCAAGGTCCTGCTCAAGGAATTGCGCGGATTAGCGCTGGACATGAAGACCATTACCCGTGAGGGGAAAGAGATAAATATTGACGAAGATACCAGATCGGCGCGCGAGAGAACGCCGCAGATCTTTGGCCGATCACGGTCATCAGGAGGAGAGAAACTTGCCGATTAGAAAACCGGAAGACAAAGAATTCGACTTTATTAAGATCGGGCTGGCATCGCCGGAACAGATCCTATCCTGGTCGCACGGGGAAGTTGAAAAGCCGGAAACCATCAATTACCGGACCTTTAAGCCGGAACGCCGTGGTCTGTTCTGCGAAAAGATCTTCGGACCGGCCAAAGATTGGGAATGTCACTGCGGCAAGTACCGCCGGGTCCGCTATCGCGGCATCGTTTGCGAACGCTGCGGCGTTGAAGTCACCACCTCACGCGTCAGGCGCGAGCGGATGGGGCATATCAAGCTGGTGGAACCGGTCGCTCACATCTGGTTTTTACGCGGCATTCCGAGCTACATGAGCCTTTTGCTCGACATCTCTACCCGGGCCCTGGAAGAAGTTATATATTACGATGCTTTCATTATTACCGAAGTTGAAGATGACGTCAAAGGCTTGAGAGTTGGCACCGTTCTGCGAGAGGCCGATTATCAGGAAGCGACGGAAAAATACGGCGACAGCCTAAAGGCCGAGACCGGCGCCCGGGCGATCAAAGAGCTCCTGGGCCGGATCGATATGGGGGCCCTGGTCGCCAAACTGCGCCGCGAGCTTAAAGGCGCGGTCGGCCAGAAGCGGATGAAGATCATCAAACGGCTTCGCATCGCCGAAGCCTTCCTCAAATCGAACAATCGTCCGGATTGGATGATCATGACCAACGTCCCGGTCATCCCGCCCGATCTGCGTCCAATGGTCCAGCTCGAAGGGGGCCGATTCGCCACTTCCGATCTGAACGATCTTTATCGCCGCGTCCTTAACCGGAACAATCGCTTAAAGAAGATGATCAACATGGGGGCCCCGGAGATGATCATCCGAAACGAAAAGAGGATGCTCCAGGAAGCGGTCGATGTTTTAATTGATAACGGCCGCCGCAAGCGGGCGGTCACCGGTTCTACCGGACGGCCTCTCAAATCGTTAACCGATGGGATCGAAGGGAAGCAAGGACGCTTCCGGCAGAACCTGCTTGGTAAGCGGACCGACTACTCCGGCCGCTCCGTTATCGTCGTCGGTCCGAGCTTGAAGCTTCACCAGTGCGGTCTTCCCAAAGAGATGGCGCTGGAGCTATTTAAACCTTTCGTGATCCGCAAGCTGGTTGAGCGGGGGATCTCGCAAAACGTTAAATCGGCCAAGAGGCTGATCGAGCGGCAGGACGTCATTGTTTGGGACCTGCTCGAAGAAATAATCAAAGGGCACCCGGTAATGTTAAACCGCGCCCCAACTTTGCACCGGTTAAGTATTCAAGCCTTTGAACCTATCCTGGTCGAAGGTAAAGCGATCCAGCTCCATCCGCTGGTTTGCCCGGCCTTCAACGCCGACTTTGACGGCGACCAAATGGCGGTCCATGTGCCGCTCCTTCCTGAAGCCCAGGTTGAGTGCCGCATCTTAATGCTTTCTTCCAACAATGTTATGTCGGCCGCCTCCGGCCGGCCGGTGATTACTCCGACCCAGGATATGGTCCTCGGCACGTACTATTTGACCGTGGACAACGAAAAAGAGGCCCTGGGAAAGGATATTATTTTTTCCGGCGACGCTGAAGCGATGGTCGCCAACGACCTAGATCAGGTCCATCTGCACGCCAAGATCAAGGTCCGGCGCCACGGCGAGATCATTGAAACGACCGTCGGCCGGGTTAAGTTTAATTACACGCTTAACCGGGTCTTGCGCAACCGGGGAATCACAGCGGAATATCCTTATCTTAACAAAGTCTTGACCAAGAAAGAGCTGGAAAAGCTGATCACCGACTGCTATGCCCGCTTCGGCGCCGCCGTGACCGCCGAGATCGCCGACGAGATCAAACGTCTTGGCTTCAAATACGCGACCCTGGCCGGCGTTTCCATTTCGACCGAGGACCTCAATGTTCCCAAACGGAAAAAAGAAATCATCGAAAAAGCCAACTCTCAAGTGGAGAGCCTGGAGAACATGTTCCGCAACGGTCAGCTGACCGACAAAGAAAAGTTCATCCGTTCTCTTGATATTTGGAGCAAAGTGACCGATGAAGTGACCGAGTTGATGCTGGCCGACCTGGACAAGCTTAACTCTGTTTATATGATGGCTTTTTCCGGCGCCCGCGGCAACGTTCAACAGGTCCGCCAATTGGCCGGTATCCGCGGCTTGATGGCCGATCCGTTCGGCAACATTATCAACATTCCGATCAAATCAAACTTTAAAGAGGGTTTGAGCATTACCGAATACTTTATTTCATCTTACGGCGCGCGCAAAGGGTTGGTTGACACCGCTCTCCGCACCGCCGATTCCGGTTACCTGACCAGGCGCCTGGTCGACGTGGCGCAGGACGTTATCGTCACCGAAGTTGACTGCGAGACCAAGGACGGCATCGAGTTGGTCGCGATCCGCGAAGGCTATGATATTGTTGTTCCTATTTCTCAACGGTTAATTTATCGGACCCCGACCAGGAACGTGGTCGACCCGCTCTCCAGCAAGGTTTTGGCCAAAGCCGGCGAGATGATCGACCAGGAGACCGCGGATAAGATCGAAGCGGCCGGGGTGGAAAAAGTCGAGGTTCGCTCCACTTTAACCTGCCAGACCAAGAAAGGCCTTTGCCAGAAATGCTACGGGCTTGATCTCTCGACCATGAACCTGATCAATGTCGGCGAAGCGGTCGGGATCATTGCCGCCCAGTCGATCGGTGAGCCGGGAACCCAGCTGACCATGAGAACCTTCCACATCGGCGGCGTCGCGCTCCATAAGACGACCAAGACCGCGATCAAGGTCAAGCACACCGGGACGCTCCACTTCGGCGAAGGGTTTGAGCTTAGGACGATCCTCGACGAGTTTGGCGCCAAACGAAAAATGGTGACCCGCAGCGCCTCGGCCTTTGTCAAGGTCAAGGACAAAAAAGAAGAATATCTCCTGCCGGTCGGCTCGCTCCTTTTGGTCGGCGACGGAGATAAAGTCGAATCCAACCAGACGATCGCGGAGTTCGATCCGTCTTATGAATATGTCATTTCAAGCACCCAGGGGAAAGCCAAGTACATCAACCTGGAGGTTTCCAGCAAACGGGGAGAAAAGATCAATAAAAAAGACGGCGAGATCTTTACCTACAATCCAAAGGTCAGCAAAGAATACGCCGTTCCCAAGGACGCCCAGCTGTTCGTTAACGTCGGAGACAAAGTTAAGGTTGGCGACGAGATCGCGACCGGGGTGGTCTGCAAGCTCAATGGCGTTGTTCTGGAAGCCAAGAAGGACTATGTTATTGTCGCCCCCGGCGAACTATACCTGATCATCGCCGGCTCAAATGTTTACGTCGAAGACGGGGACAACGTTGAAAGCCACGACGTTATCGCCAAGGTTGAGGCGATCCGCCGCGATCCGAGCAAAACCCGCGACATTATTCAAGGTCTTCCCAGAGTGGAAGAACTTTTCGAAGGCCGCCGGCCAAAAGATCCGGGGGTCCTCTCCGAGATCGAAGGGGTTGTCGAGATCTCCGAAAAAGAAGGGGCCCGCTCGGTCAGGGTCCGCGGCAAAGAAGAAGGCCGCGAATATTTCGTTCCTTACGAGACCCGCCTGCGCGTGGCGACCGGCGACAAGGTCCATGTCGGCATGCAGTTGACCGAAGGAACGGTCAGCCCGCACGATGTCTTGAGCATCCTTGGTTCCCGCGCCGCCCAGAGCTTTATGGTCGCCGAGATCCAAAAGATCTATCGCTCGCAGGGAGTAACGATCTCCGATAAGCACATTGAAGTGATCGTCCGCCAGATGACCAAAAAGGTCCGGGTCGTCCAGTCCGGGGATACCACGCTTCTTCCCGGCGAGCTGATCGACGCCAAGACTTTGGCAACGATCAATGAAGCGTCTAAAGGCGAAAAAGCCGAGGCCAATGAAGTTTTGCTCGGCATTACCAAGGCTTCGCTATCGACCGAAAGCTTTATTTCCGCCGCCTCCTTCCAGGAGACCGCCCGGGTCTTGACCGAAGCGGCGGTCCAGGGAAAGATCGACGAGATGTACGGGCTCAAAGAGAACGTCATCATCGGCAAGCTGATCCCGGCGGGGACCGGTTTCGAAGATTATCGATATATCGAGTTAGTTCCGACAGTCGGGACCGTTTCCGAGCTGGAGGAAGAAGTTAAGCAGGAGGAGGAATAATGCCGACAATCAATCAATTGATCAGAAAAGGGAGGGGCTGTAAAAAAGTGAGGAGCAAGGCTCCGGCGCTCAAGTCCTGCCCGCTCAAACGAGGAGTTTGCACCAGGGTTTACACCACCACTCCAAAAAAGCCGAATTCAGCTTTGCGCAAAGTTGCCCGCGTTAAGTTAGCCGGCGGGATCGAAGTTTCCGCCTACATCCCGGGTATTGGCCATAATCTTCAGGAGCACTCGGTGGTCCTGGTCCGCGGAGGCCGCGTCAAGGACCTTCCCGGCGTTCGCTATCACATTGTGCGCGGTGCCTACGATACCGCCGGGGTCGAGAAACGCAATCAGAGCCGTTCCAAATATGGAGCGAAACGGCCGAAGGGGGGAAGCGCCGGTGCCTAGATATGGAAGAGTCCCCAAACGAAAAATTTCCCCGGACCCGATCTACAATAGCGCCATGGTCCAGCGGTTCATCAATAAAATGATCCAGGATGGGAAGAAGAGCAAAGTTGAAAAGATCTTCTACGACGCCATGGAGATCGTTGAGTCAAAATTAAAAAAACCGGCCCTGGAGATCTTTACCAAAGCGATCGAGAACCTGACCCCTTTGCTTGAGGTCAAGCCCAGACGCGTCGGCGGAGCGACCTACCAGATCCCGGTCGAGGTCTCCAAATTGCGCGGTGAAGCGCTGGCGATGCAGTGGCTGCGCGAGTCCGCCCGGGAGCGGAGCGGCCGATCGATGGCGGAGAACCTGTCCGGAGAAATGATCGACGCTCACAACGGCGCCGGGAACGCGATGAAGAACCGGGAGACATTGCATAAAACGGCCGAAGCTAACAAAGCTTTCGCGCACTTTAGGTGGTAAAAGATAATGGCTAGAGAATGTCCGATCGAAAAATATCGAAATATGGGGTTCGCGGCGCACATTGACGCCGGGAAGACCACGACCACGGAACGGGTGCTGTTTTACAGCGGCCGGCTTCACCGGATCGGCAATGTCGACGAAGGAAATACCGCCATGGACTGGATGGTCCAGGAGAAGGAGCGCGGCATTACCATTACTTCGGCCGCGACCACGACCTTTTGGCGCGATCACCGGATCAACATTATCGATACGCCCGGCCACGTCGATTTTACCGTCGAAGTGGAGCGCTCGATGCGCGTCCTTGACGGTGTTGTCGTTATTTTTTGCGCCGTCGGCGGCGTTCAGCCCCAATCGGAAACAGTTTGGCGGCAGGCCATGCGCTACAAGGTTCCCCGGATGGCTTTCGTCAACAAAATGGACCGCCTGGGCGCGGACTTTTTCCGGGTCGTCGGCCAGATCAAAGACCGCTTGCTGGTCAAGCCGGTTGTGATGCAGCTTCCGGTCGGTTCCGAAGAGAATTTAAAAGGGATCGTTGATCTGGTTGAGATGGAAGCGGTCATTTATGATGATGAGCAGGGGATGAAGTTCCATAAGGAGCCGATTCCGGCCGATCTGCAGGAAACGGCAAAGAAATACCGCGACCATTTGGTTGAAGCGGCGGCGGAAGCCGACGACGCGATCCTGGAACGTTATTTGTCCGGGACCCCGTTGACTAAAGAAGAAATTAAGGCGGGGATCCGCAAGTTGACCGTTGACGCCGAGATCGTCCCGGTTTTCTGCGGTTCTTCATTTAAAAATAAAGGGGTCCAGCCGCTCCTTGACGGGATCGTTGATTATCTTCCATCACCCGTCGATAAAAAAGCGGTGATCGGGACCAACCCGAAGAACGGCGAGGAGGTTCCCCGCGAGCCCAAGGACGACGCGCCGTTCTCGGCCCTGGCTTTTAAAATTGCGACCGATCCTTTTGTGGGTCGCTTAACCTTTTTCCGGGTTTATTCCGGAGTTTTGAGCACCGGTTCTTATACTTTTAACTCTTCAAAAGACCGGAAAGAGCGGATCGGCCGTCTCCTCCAGATGCACGCCAATAAGCGTGAAGAGATCAGCGAGATCTACGCCGGCGACATCGGCGCGATAGTCGGACTGAAAGAAACGATGACCGGCGACACTTTGTGCGACGGCGACAAGCAGATCATCCTGGAATCGATCCAATTTCCGGAGCCGGTTATTTTTGTGGCGATCGAGCCGAAGACCTCAGCCGACCAGGAAAAACTCGGTCTCTCTCTCTCCAAGTTGGCGGAAGAGGACCCGACCTTTAGGATCAAGACCGATCCCGAGACCGGCCAGACCATTATTTCCGGCATGGGGGAGCTCCATTTGGAAATTATCGTCGACCGGCTGCTGCGCGAATTTAAGGTTGAAGCCAACGTCGGCAAACCGCAGGTCGCTTATAAAGAGACGATCCTGGGCTCGGCCGAAGTTGAAGGGAAGTTTATTCGTCAAACCGGCGGCCGCGGCCAGTACGGCCACGTCTGGCTGAAGATCGAGCCGTTGGAGGCGGGGAAGGGTTACGAGTTCGTCAACAAGATCGTTGGCGGAGCGATCCCTAAAGAGTATATTCCGGCGGTCGATGCCGGTATTAAAGAAGCGATGGTGACCGGGGTCCTGGCCGGATATCCGGTGATCGACATCCGGGCGACCCTGACCGATGGTTCTTATCACGACGTTGACTCGTCGGAAATCGCCTTTAAGATCGCCGGTTCAATGGCTTTTAAGAGCGGTTTTATGAAATCAAAGCCGATCTTGCTCGAACCGATCATGAAGGTTGAGGTCGTCGTCCCCGAACAATATATGGGGGACGTGATCGGCAATCTCTCCAGCCGCCGCGGCCATGTTGAAGAAATGTCGCCGCTGGCCGGCATGCAGACGATCAAGGCCAAAGTGCCGCTGGCGATGATGTTCGGTTATTCGACCGACCTGCGATCGCTTACCCAGGGACGCGGGAACTACACCATGGAATTCTCTGAATACCGCGAAGTTCCAAACAACATCGCGACTCAAATAATTGAAAAGGCACAAGGGAAGTAAAAATGAAGAAACAAAGGATCCGAATTAAGTTGAAAGCGTTCGACCACAGAGTCCTGGACAAATCGGCGGAAAAGATCGTGGACACGGCCAAACGGGCCGGGGCGCTGGTTTCCGGTCCGATCCCCCTCCCGACCCAGAAGCAAAAGTGGTGCGTGCTTCGCTCTCCTCACGTCGACAAGAAGTCCAGGGAACATTTTGAAATGCGGACCCATAAGCGTCTGATCGATATCCTGGAGCCGCCGCCGCAAACGGTGGACGCCCTGATGCAGTTGGACCTGCCGGCCGGCGTGGATATCGAAATAAAAATGGATTAAGGAAGATAAAGATATGTTAGGCATTAAAATCGGCATGACTCAAATTTATGATGAAAGCGGCAACCAGCTCGCCGTGACGGTCGTGGAGGCCGGGCCCTGCGTTGTTTCCCAGATCAAGACGGTGGAAAAAGAAGGTTACGGCGCGATCCAGATCACATTCGGCAAGGTAAAAAAAGAGATTCGTGTCGATAATCCGGCCGATTTTAAGATCGGGCAGGAATTTAAAGTCGATAACTATAAAGCCGGGGACATGATTGAAGTTTCCGGCACGACCGTCGGCAAGGGTTTTGCCGGACGGATCAAGCGCTGGCACCAGCACCGCGGACCTATGTCGCACGGTTCCAAGTTCCATCGGATCCCGGGCTCGATCGGATCCGGCACCACCCCCGGCCGCGTCTGGAAAGGGAAACAGATGGCGGGGAGGATGGGGAACTGCCAGGCGACCAATAAAGGATTGAAAGTGATCCAGGTGATCCCGGAGAAAAACCTGATCCTGCTGGGTGGATCGGTCCCGGGCAAACGCGGAAATAAAGTTTTTATAAGGAAGGCATAACGTGGAAAAGAGCAAGATATTCAACGAAGGAAAAAATACCGTGGTCGTGCACGAAGTCGTGCGCTGGCTGCAAGCTTCGGCGAGAAGCGGGACCCATTCCGCCAAGACCAGGACCGAGGTCAGCGGCGGCGGCAAGAAACCGTGGAAGCAAAAAGGGACCGGCCGGGCCCGCGCCGGCAGCAATCGTTCGCCTCTCTGGCGCAAGGGTGGGGTGATTTTTCCTCCCAAGCCAAGAGATTACGGCTACGCTTTGCCGAAAAAGATCCGCTCTCTGGCCTTGCGGGTCGCCCTTTCGGAGTTCAACCGGGGAGAAAAACTAAAGATAGTTGACGACTATAAATTGACCGCGGCCAAAACCAAAGAAGGGGTCAAGCTTCTCAAGGACCTTGGGGTTGGCGGCAAGGTTACCGTGATCCATGCTGATCAGGACGATCTGGCCAAAGCGGTCCGCAACATCGCCGGGGTGACCGTCGCGCGGGCGATCGACGTTACCGTCATAGATTTGCTGAAATCCAAGTGGCTGGTTATCGATAAAAAATCCGTCAAGGTCTTAGAGGAGAGATTGAGCTAACATGGAACTTGAAAATATTATTTTAGGCGTCGTCGTAACCGAAAAATCGATGGGGGCCCGTCCCCTTGGAGGGTACGTTTTCCGCGTGCATCTTGACGCGACGAAGATCATGGTCAAGCAGGCGGTCGAGCGGCTGTTCAAAACAAAAGTGAAAGCGGTTAACATGTGCAACGTTCGGGCCAAACGCCGGGTCGTCGGCCGAAGCGCCGGCGAAACCAGGCGCTGGAAAAAGGCCTACGTGACCCTGCGAAACGGACAAACAATAAAGGAGCTGGAAGCGTAACATGGCTTTGAAGAGAAGGAATCCAACCAGTCCCGGTACCAGATTTCAGATCGTCGACGATTACTCCGACGTGACAAAAAATTATCCGGAGAAAAGCCTGCTGGCCAGCAAGAAACAAAAATCGGGCCGCGATTGGCGCGGTTTCGTTTCGATGCGGCATCGGGGCGGCGGGAACAAAAAACATTACCGGATCGTTGATTTTGTCAGGGACAAGGACAATGTGGCGGCCAAAGTGGTGGCGATCGAGTACGATCCCAACAGGAACTGCCGCATCGCTTTGATCGAGTATTCCGACAAAGTGAAAAGTTATATCCTGGCCCCGCTCGGGGTCGGTGTTGGCGACGATATTATGTCCGGGACCGAAGCCGACATCAAACCGGGGAATGCCTTGCCCCTGTCGTCAATTCCGGTCGGGACCACCGTTCACAACGTTGAGATCGATCCGGGACGCGGCGGCAAACTGGCCCGCTCCGCCGGCGCCGGATTATTGCTGTTGGCAAAAGACGGAAATTATGCTATTGTAAAGATGCCTTCCGGCGAGCAGAGAATGATCCATATTTCCTGCCGGGCGACTGTCGGGCAGGTAGGGAACCTTGACGCCAAGAACGTTGTCCTTGGGAAGGCCGGCAAAAAGCGGCATCTGGGACGCAGGCCGGAAGTTCGCGGCGTGGTAATGAATCCTTGCGATCACCCGCACGGCGGCGGTGAAGGCAAGTCTGGCATCGGGCGAGAACACCCTGTTACCCCTTGGGGCAAACCTACTTTGGGTAAGAAAACTCGGAAAGCAAGACTACGAAGCAGCCGCTTTATTCTGTCCAGGAGGAAAAAGTAATAATGGCACGTTCTACGCATAAAGGGCCGTTTGTCGAAGAGAAATTGTTGCGCAAGGTCCAAAAGGCCCAGGCGACCAACGACAAAAAAGTGATCAAGACTTGGTCCCGGAGCTCAACGGTTATCCCCGACATGGTCGGCCTGACCCTGGCGGTTCATAACGGGAACAAGCATATCCCGATCTATATCACAGAAAATTACGTCGGACACAAATTGGGTGAGTTTGCCCATACCCGGACTTTCCGCGGGCACAGTTCGCCGACCAATAAGACGGAAACAGCAGCATAAACATGGTTAACGTATTAGCTAAATCAAAATGGGTCAGAAGTTCCCCCCGCAAGATCATGCGGGTGATGGACGAAGTTCGCGGCAAGTCGGTCGCCGAAGCGGTATCCCTGCTCAAGTTTATGCCGCAAAAAGCGGCGCGGGTCCTGGAAAAGACCCTGCTTTCGGCGGTTGCCAACGCCAGGAATAATTACAAGATGGACGAAAACAAGTTAGTGCTTGGAGAAGTGTTTGTGACCAAGGGCTTTGTGATGAAACGGTTCCAGCCGCGCGCTCGCGGCCGGGCGTTCCCGATCAAAAAGCGGACAAGTCACGTCACGGTCTCCGTGCGGGAGGGGAAATAATGGGTCAAAAGGTCCACCCAAAAGGTTTGCGGCTCGGGATCATCGAAGACTGGGATAGTGTTTGGTACGCTGATGATCAAAGCTTCAAAAAACTGCTTCAGGAAGACGTTGAGCTTAGGAGCTATCTGAAGAACACTCTTTATAAAGCGGGGATCTCCCGGATCAAGATCATGCGCAAGGCCAATCAGATCGAAGTAGATCTCTACACCGCCAAGCCGGGATTGATCATCGGTAAAGGCGGCAAAGAAGTTGCCGCCCTGCGCGAACAGCTGATCAAAAAGCTCGGCAAGCAGGTCCAGCTCAACGTTCACGAAGAGCCAAACCCTGATTCCTGCGCGGTCCTGATGGCGGAGAACATCGCTCAACAGCTTGAAAAGCGCATCTCTTTCCGCCGGGCGATGAAGCAGGGCGTTTCCAGGTCCCTGCGCGCCGGATCCAAGGGGATCAAGATCATGTGCGGTGGCCGTCTTGACGGCTCCGAGATCGCCAGAAGCGAATGGTACCGGAACGGCCGGGTTCCTTTGCAAACTCTGCGCGCCAGGATCGATTACGGATTTGCCGAAGCGATGACCATGTACGGGAAGATCGGCATTAAGGTCTGGATCTACAAAGGTGAAGTTTTGCCTCCGGCAAAGGAGATCAAGAGTGGGACTAATACCATCGAAACAAAAGTTTAGGAAACACCAGCGCCGCCGGCTCAAAGGGCGGGCTTCCAGGGGAAATACCCTGCACTACGGCGAATTCGGCCTGCAGTCGGAGGAGTGCGTTTACCTGACGACCAATCAGATCGAATCGGCCAGAAAAGCAATGACCCACTTCTTTAAACGAGGCGGCAAGATCTGGCTAAGGGTTTGCGCTGACAAAGTGGTCACCGCCCGGGCGGCCGAGACCAGGATGGGTGGAGGAAAAGGAGCGCCGGTCAAGTTCGTCGTTCCGATCAAACGAGGGCATATTATATTTGAGATCGCCGGCGTCAGCCTGGAAGACGCCCAGCAGGCGTTCGCCCTGGCGAGCTACAAATTGCCGATGGCGACCCGACTCGTGGTGAAACAATAATGAACACTAAAGAATTGCGCGAATTAACGGTAAGCGAACTGGCCAAGAAGGCGGGCGATCTTCGGAAGGAGCTCTTTACTCTGCGGCTCCAAAAATCCAACCAGCAGGTAAAGAATCCCCTGAAGCAAAGGGAACTACGCCGGACGATCGCTCGGGTCTTGACGATTGCCGCTCAAAAGAATCAAAAAAATAATGAACAACCGGTCAAATCCAAGGAGGGTAAATAGTGGAAAGAGGGAATCCCAAGGTCAGACAAGGCGTTGTGGTCAGCGACAAGATGCAGAAAACCGTGGTCGTTAAAGTTGAAAGAGTTTTCCGGCATCCGAAGTATCACAAGATAATCCGGACGGCGAAAAACTTCAAGGCTCATGACGAGCAAAATCAATGCAAAGCCGGCGACCTTGTCGAGATAATGGAAACGAGGCCGATCTCCAAGGATAAACACTGGCGGGTTGTCAGGAGGGTTAACGTTGATTCAGCCGCGTAGCATTTTAAGAGTAGCCGATAACAGCGGGGCCAGGACCGTTATGGTCATACGCTGCCTCGGCGGGTCCAATCGCAAGTTTTCCGGGATCGGGGACATGGTCGTTGCCGTGGTCAAAGAGGTCCTGCCGAACATGACCGTTAAGGACGGAGAGATCGTCACCGCGGTGGTGGTCAGGACCAAGAAAAAACTTCGCCGGAGCGACGGGTCCTTTGTTTGTTTCGACGATAATGCGGTAGTGATCGTGGCGAAAGACAAAAATCCCCGCGGCACCCGGGTCTTTGGCCCGATCGCCAGGGAACTGCGCGAGAAAGATTACATGAAGATCATCTCTCTGGCGCCGGAAGTAGTATAAAAGGGAATAAATATGGCAAACATTAAAAAAGGCGACACGATCCTGATGCTTTCCGGAAAGAACAAAGGGAAAAAGGGGAAAGTGATCAAGGTCAACCCGGAAAAAATGACGCTTATCGTCGAAGGGATTAACGTGGCCAAGCGGCACCAGAAACCGATGCAGAAGAATCCCGGAGGGATAATTGAAAAAGCCCTTCCTTTCGCGGCCTCAAAAGCGATCCTGGTCTGCCCGCGCTGCGGCAAACCGACCCGGATCTCGGTCACCAAGGTCGAGGGGAAGAATATGCGCTCCTGTTTGAAATGCGAAGAAATAATGGATAAGGTGTAAGAAGATGAAAGACCTCCAGCAAGAATATCATAAACATATCGTTAAAAAGCTTCAAGATAAGCATAAGTACGAGAACATCATGTCGATCCCGAAGATGAAAAAAGTGGTGGTCAATCGGGGGGTGGGTGAAGCGCGCGAGAACGCCAAGGCGATCGACGTTTCCGCCGCGGAGCTCTCCAGCATCGTCGGCCAAAAGCCGCTTGTCATCAACAGCCGCAAAGCGATCGCTAATTTTAAATTAAAGGGGAACACCCCGATCGGGCTCAAGGTCACTTTGCGCGGCAAGCGAATGTGGCAGTTTCTCAATAAATTGATCAATATCTCTTTGCCTAAGATCCGCGACTTCAAAGGGGTTAATCCCAAGTCGTTCGACGGCCGGGGGAATTATTCGCTCGGGATCAAAGAACAGCTGATCTTTCCGGAAGTCGATTATAACAAAGTGGACGCGGTCCGTGGGATGGATATTACCTTCGTGACCTCGGCCAAGACTGATGCCGAAGCGAAAGATCTGCTGGAAGCGCTCGGCATTCCGTTCCGGACCCATGATGCTTAAGAGGAGAAAATGATGGCGAAAAAATGTTGGCTTGAAAGATTAAAGCGCGAACCGAAGTTCTCGACCAGGACGGTGCACCGCTGTTTCATGTGCGGTCGGCGCCGGGCCTATATCAGAAAATTCGGTCTGTGCCGTATGTGTTTCCGGAAAATGGCCCACCAGGGACAGATCCCCGGCGTGGTTAAATCAAGCTGGTAATTAAAGGAGTTTGTCAATGGATCCAATTGCTGATTTGTTAGTTAGAGTAAATAACGCGATCAAGGTCAAGAAAGAGGCGGTTGAGATCCCTCATTCCAAAGTTAAAGAAGGGATCATCAAGATCCTGCAGGAAGAGGGCTTTCTCGGCAAATATGACGTTGTCGCCAGAATGAACAAGAAGGTCATGAAAGTCGCTTTAAAATACAATGAAAATCGCCGGAGCACGATCGTCGGTGTCAAACGGGTCAGCACCCCGGGACGCCGGGTCTATGTCGGCAGTCAGGCGATCCCCCGGATCCAGTCGGGTTTCGGGCTGGCGATCATTTCCACCCCTAAAGGGTTGATGACGGACGATAACGCCCGACGGCAGAAGATCGGCGGCGAAGTCCTGTGTTACGTTTGGTAGGGAGAATAAAATGGGAAGAATAGGTAAAAGAATATTAGAGATCCCCAAGGGGGTCGAGATCAAGGTTGCTCCGGACGGCCAGATCAGCGCCAAAGGGCCGAAAGGGACCATCTCTTTTTTGGTCAAACCGGTCGTTAAGATCGAGATCAAAGAAGGGAAGCTGACGACGGTTTTGGCTTCCGGCGACCGGCAGGCCATGGCGATCCAAGGACTCTACAACAGCATGATTGAGAACATGATCGTCGGCGTGACCAAAGGCTTCGAGAAGGAGCTGGACCTGGTCGGCGTCGGTTATCGCGCCACGATGCAGGGGAAGAAGCTGCAGTTGCAGCTTGGCTATTCCCATCCGGTCGAGTTTGACCCTCCGGCGGGGATCGATTTTGAGGTCCAGGGGGGGACCCGGGTCAAGGTCAAGGGGATCGACGCGCAAAAAGTAGGCCAGATCGCCTCCGAGATCAGACTGACCAGAAAAGTTGAACCATACAAAGGAAAAGGGATCCGCTACGTTGGCGAGATCGTCAGGCGCAAAGCGGGTAAAGCGGCTAAAGCGACTTCCGGAGGAAAGTAAGATGAGAAAAAAGAAAGTATTTGGCACTCTTGAGCGGCCGCGATTGTCGGTTTTTCGCGGGATCAGGAACATTCACGCGCAGATCATTGTTGATAGCGAGAGCCGGACTTTGGTTTCCGCCTCAACGGTTGAAAAAGGACTGCTTAAGAACGGCGGCAATCTTGCCGCTGCCAAAAAGATCGGGAGCTTGATCGCCGAACGGGCGAAGGCCAAAGGGATTAAAAAGGTGGTCTTTGACCGTGGTTCATTTATTTATCACGGCAGAGTAAAAGCTCTGGCCGACGCGGCTCGAGAAGGAGGACTGGAATTCTAACATGAGACATCATCAAGACCGAGATTCTGAATTTAAAGAAAAAGTAGTCAGCATCGCCCGCGTCACCAAGGTGGTCAAAGGCGGTAAAAAAATGGGCTTCCGCGCCGTGGTTGTCGTCGGCGACATGAAGAACCGGGTCGGCCTCGGGATCGGCAAAGCGGCCGAAGTTTCGGCCGCGATCCGCAAAGGGGTTGAAGCGGCGAAAAAGGGGATTACCCAGGTGCCGCTTATCAACGGTTCTATCCCTCATGACGTTCATGGCAAGTTCTCGGCCAGCAAGGTCGTCCTTCGTCCGGCGCCTCGAGGGACCGGGGTTATCGCGGGAGGGTCCGTTCGGACGATCCTGGAGTTAGCCGGGGTTAAAAATATCGTCGCCAAAAAGATCGGCTCGGCCAATTCGATCAACGTCGCCCGGGCGACGCTCAACGGGCTTAGTCTCCTCAAGCGGATCGAAGTAGTGACCAAGGAAAGAGGAAAGGAACCTAACGTACAATATGTTAAATCTGAGTAATTTACAGCCCCAGGCGGGCTCAAAGAAGAGAAAAAAACGGGTCGGCCGGGGGACCAGTTCCGGGCTGGGCAAGACCTGCGGCCGGGGACACAAAGGGCAGACCAGTCGTTCCGGCGGGACCAAAGGCTCGCGTTTTGAAGGGGGACAAACCCCTCTTTATCGCCGCTTGCCAAAACGTGGTTTCAAGAACCATCCGTTCAGGGTCGTTTACCAGGTGTTCAACCTGTTCGAACTGGACAAGGCGAAAAAAGCGACCGGCTTGATCAAGATCCTCGGTTCCGGCGAAGTGACCGGACCGGTCGAGGTCAAAGCCCATAAGTTCAGCGCCTCGGCAAAAAAGAAGATCGAAGCGGCCGGCGGGAAAGCAATTAATGTTTAATTTTGTTTCCGGTTTGGTCAACATCGCTGATCTTAGAAAAAAGTTTTTGTTCACGGTTGGGATGATTATTTTGTTCAGGGCCGGCGTCCATATCCCGGTCCCGGGGATCGACACGGTCAAACTGCAGAGCCTGTTTGGCGGCGGCAACATCCTTGGTTTTTTGGACCTGTTCACTGGCGGAGCGTTCATGCGATTTTCGATCTTCGCGATGGGGATCGTTCCTTACATTAACGCTTCGATCATCATGCAGCTCATGCAGGTCGTTGTTCCCCAGCTCGAAGAGCTGGCCAAAGAAGGGGACGCGGGACGCAAACAGATCGCGAGCTATACTCGATATCTGACGGTTGTCCTGGCCGCCTTTCAGGCTTTTGGGATGTCCTTTTGGTTGCGCGGCGTTATGATCGATGGTTACAGTTTCGTGATCTTCCTGCTGGGAACGGTTGTTTCCCTGACGGCAGGTAGTACCTTGGTAATGTGGTTTGGCGAATTGATCACCGAGCGCGGGATCGGCAACGGCGCCTCGGTCCTGATCTTTGTCGGCATTGTCGCCAGGATCCCGACCTACATCGGGCAGACGATCACCCTGGTCAGGGGAGGGGCTTCGCTCTTCGGAGTGCTTATCCTGCTGGCCTCTTTCCTGGTAATGATCGTGGCTATCATCCTGGTCCAGGAGGCCCAGCGCCGGATCCCGGTGCAGTACGCCAAGCGGATCATCGGACGGAAGATGTACGGAGGGCAATCCACCTACATCCCGATGCGGATCAATCAAGGCGGAGTTATTCCGATCATTTTCGCTTCTTCGGTCCTGCTTTTTCCGGCGACCGTGGCGCAGTTTATCCCGAATCCGGCCGTTCAGAAACTGGTCCAGCTTATTTCGCCGTCCGGCAGTTTGTACATGGTCTTTTATTTTGCGCTGATCTTTTTCTTTACGTACTTTTACACGGCGATCACGTTCAATCCGAACGATCTGGCCGAGAACATTAAAAAATACGGCGGATTTGTCCTGGGGATCAGGCCGGGAAAACCGACCGCCCAGTACCTGGAATACGTTATTACCAGGCTGACCCTGGTGGGGGCCCTTTTCCTGTCGCTGGTCGCGGTCATTCCGACGATCGTTGAGAGCCTGACCCACGTTACTTCGTTCCAGGGGCTCGGTTCGACCGCTCTGTTGATCATGGTTGGCGTGGCGCTCGACCTGGTCAGGCAGATCCAGACCCATTTAGTGACGCGCCAATACGAGGGGATAATCGCGTGATCTTAGTATTACTTGGACCGCCCGGATCGGGAAAAGGGACACAGGCGAAGTTGATCGCGGAAGCGAAAAAACTGCCGCATATCTCTTTGGGTGATCTGTTGCGGGAGGAAGTTCGGATCGAATCCGAGATCGGGAAAAGAGCTAAAGAGTTCATGGATGCCGGCAAATTGGTGCCGGACGAACTGACCATTGAGCTGGCTAAAAAAAGGGTCAGCCGGCCCGATTGTCAGGTCGGTTTTATCATGGACGGTTTTCCGCGTTCGCCGATCCAGGCGGAAGCGTTCGATAAAATGCTCAAAGAGCTTAATCGTTCGATCGATTTTGTTTTGTACTTTAAGATCTCTGAAGAAGAAGTGGTCAGCCGGCTCTCCGGGAGGCGAAGCTGCAAGGATTGCGGCGCCGTTTATCATCTGGAGAACAGCCCGCCCAAGACCGCCGGAAAATGCGACGCTTGCGGCGGAGAACTGATCCTGCGCAAGGACGATGATCCGGGCGTGATCAGGACCCGTTTTGAGGTTTACGACAAGTCGACCAAACCATTGATCGACTATTACGGCAAGACCGGAAAAATGGTGGAAATAGACGCTTCTTTGCCGATCGATAAAGCGTTTAATAACGTGCTCAAGATACTGGCAAATGCCACTGCTCTTTGATGGGCGTATCGATCAAAACTGATCAAGAGATCAAGTTGATGCGCGAAGCGGGTAAGATCGCGGCGGAATCGCTGGCGGTCTTAAAAGATAGTTTGCGGGCTGGAATGACCACTTCCGAGCTGGACGCCGCCGGAGAAGAGTTGATCTTAAAGCGCGGGGCGGAGCCGGTCTTTAAGGGATATCGAGGTTACAAGCATGCGACCTGCATCTCGGTCAATTCCGAGGTGGTCCATGGGATCCCGGGGGGTCGGTTGATCAAGGACGGGGACATTGTCAGCATTGACGTCGGGGTCAGGTATAAAGGATATTGCGGGGATAACGCGGCGACCTTCGCGGTCGGCGCTGTTTCCGGCAAAGCGTCAAAGCTGATCAGAGCCTGCAGGGAAGCGCTTAAAGCGGGGATCAAGCAGGCCAGGGCTGGCCGGCGTTTGGGAGATGTTTCCAGCGCGATCCAAAAAGTGAGTGAAAAGCACGGCTTTTCCGTAGTCAGAGAGCTTTACGGGCACGGGATTGGACGGGACCTGCACGAAGATCCGCTGGTCCCAAATTTCGGGTTTGCCGGAGAGGGGATCCACCTGCGGGCCGGAATGATCATCGCGATCGAACCGATGCTCAATACCGGAAGCTGGCGGATCAAGACCTTAAACGACGGCTGGACGGTCGTCACGGAAGACGGCGGGCTTTCCAGTCACTTTGAGCACACGGTAGTGATCACCGATGGTGATCCGGAGATATTGACAATATGGTAAAAGATAAAGACGTAATTGAACTGGAAGGAGAGGTAACGGAAGCTCTGCCGAGCGCTCTTTTCAGGGTCAAGATCGAGACCGGCCAGTTGATCCTGGCCCACGTTTCAGGCAAGATCCGAAAGAATTACATTCGGATCCTCCCTGGAGACAAAGTTCGGATAGAACTCTCGCCGTATGATTTGACCAGAGGAAGGATCACTTACCGTTTAAAGTAAGTGGGGAGCGAAAAAAAATATGAAAGTAAGATCGTCAGTAAAAAAGATTTGCGACAAATGCAAGATCGTCCGCCGGCGCGGCCGGGTTTACGTCCTGTGCGCTAACCCGAAGCACAAGCAGCGGCAAGGTTAATAAAAGGAGGAATTGATGGCACGTCTCATTGGTATCGATTTACCGGCGAATAAAAGGTTGGTTATCGGCTTAACATATATTTACGGGATCGGGGAAGCCCTTAGCCGGGAAATACTGGCTAAAGCGAAGATCGACCCTAATACAAAAGTTAAGGACATGACCGACTCTGAAATTGTCGTGATCCGCGACGTTTTGAAAGATTACAGGCTCGAAGGAGATCTCCGCAAGGACATCTCCATGCACATTAAACGACTGATCGACATCGGTTCCTACCGCGGCTCGCGCCACCGCAAGGGTCTGCCGGTCCGCGGCCAGCGGACCAGGACCAACGGCCGGACCCGCCGCGGGAAGAGAAAGACCGTCGGACTCGGCAAGAAAAAGGAGGAAAAGACATAAACCATGGAAGAAGCAGCTGTTAAAGCGCCTAAGGCGCCAAAGAAAAAAAAGGATAAACGCAAGGTCCCCTCTGTTGGGGTTGCTCACATTCAAGCGACATTTAACAACACGATCGTTTCCATTACCGATACCAGCGGCGCTCTTGTTTCCTGGTCTTCCGCCGGCGCTAATGGTTTTAAAGGGACCAAAAAAGGGACTCCCTTCGCGGCTTCAGCCGCCGCCGAAAAAGCGGCCGCTAAAGCGATCGAGCTTGGCATGCGCGAGGTCAGCGTTCTGGTCAAGGGGCCGGGTTCCGGGCGAGAGACGGCGATCCGCTCTCTGCAGGGGGCCGGTCTTGAGATCAGCTCGATCAAAGACGTTACTCCGATCCCGCATAACGGGTGCCGCCCTCCCAAGAGGAGGAGAGTCTAATGGGTAGACATATCGAAGCCAAATGCAAGCTTTGCCGCCGGGAAGGGGAAAAGCTTTTTCTGAAAGGTGAGAAATGCTACACCGATAAGTGCCCGTATTCGCGGCGCTCGTACGCTCCCGGACAGCACGGCAAGCTCCCGGCCCGCGTCTCTGAATACCAGATCCGTCTGCGCGAAAAACAGAAGGCGCGCCGAATCTACGGCTTGAGCGAAGGCCAGTTTGCCGGATATTTTGAAAAAGCCGCCAAGCGCAAAGGGGTGACCGGCGAACAGCTCCTGCAGTATCTGGAGCGGCGGCTGGACAACGTTGTTTATCGCCTGGGTTTTACCACCTCAAGGCAGGCGGCGCGGCAGATGGTCCGCAACGGCGGGATCCTGGTCAACGACAAAAAAGTCAACATCCCGTCATTTTCCGTGAAGATCGGGGAAGTGATCAGGGTCAGTCCCAAGATCGTTAAACTGGCGAAAGAAGCGCTCGAAAAGTTCCCCGACAAGGTGACCCCGAAGTGGCTCTCCTTGTCCGGCGAGGCGGAGGGGAAAGTTGTTGCCCTGCCGACAAGGGACGAAGTTGACGCGGCGATCGCCGAGAATCTTATTGTTGAGTATTATTCGCGATAAGCGACAGGAGGTAAATTAATGGTAACTATTGGAGACAAGCCCTGGGTGAAGCTGGCAGAGGTTACGGATAATTTCGGCAAATTTGTGGTGGAGCCGCTTCCCAGAGGCTACGGCCAGACCCTGGGAAATCCTTTGAGGCGCGTTTTGCTCTCATCTCTTCCGGGCGCGGCGGTGACCGCGATCAAGATCGATGGCGTGGCGCATGAGTTCTCGACGATGAACGGCGTGACCGAAGACGTCCTGCATATCATCCTTAATTTAAAGGAACTGGTGATCAAGTCCCATTCAGACCAGCCGAAGACGATCACTATAAAGGCCAAAGGGGCCGGCGAGGTCAAAGCTGGAGATATTGAGCATGACAATGAGATCGAGATCATTAATCCGGACCTGGTCATAGCCACCCTTGACGCCGGAGGGAAATTATCGATGGAGATGATCGTCGAGCGGGGACACGGATATATTTCGTCCCAGCAGAACAAGAAGGCAAGCCTGCCGGTCGGCTTTATCCCGACCGATTCGATCTTTACCCCGGTGACCAAGGTCAACATCGCGACCGAGGAGATCCGCGTCGGCCAGGAGATCAATTACGATCGGCTGGTACTGACCGTTTGGACCAACGGGAGCATTCGCCCCGATGAAGCGATCAAAGAGAGCGCCAGGATCCTGGCCCGCCACATCGACCTTTTTGTCCACGTCGGCGAAAAATCGGAAGCGGCGAGCCTGGAGCCGGGAGGGAAAGAAGAATCGGCCTCCGGCGCCCTGGAGATGAGCGTGGAAGACCTGGAGTTTTCTTCGCGGTCGCTTAACTGCCTGAAGAAAGCGGGGATCAAGACCGTGGGAGAGCTGATCACCTATTCCGAAGCGGAGCTGATGAAGCTGGACAACTTCGGCGAGAAATCGCTGACCGAGGTCCGTGCCCGTCTTTCGGAATATAAATTGAATCTTAAAGGAGAAGGGGAATGAGACACCGGAAGGGGAACGCGAAATTAAGCAAGCCGACCGACCAGCGGCTGGCGATGCTTCGATCGATCGTCAGGTCGCTATTTATCTATGGGCACGTTAACGTCACGGTGACCAGGGCCAAAGAAGCCCGGCGGATGGCGGAAAAGCTCATTACCTGCGCCAAGACCAACGACCTTTTTTCCCGCCGCAAGGTTGAAAGCGTTCTTCACGATCAGGCTGTAGTCACTAATATTTTCAAAAGTTTTCCGGAAAGATTCGAAGGTCGGGCGGGCGGATATACCCGCATTATCAAGATCGGCCGCCGCCGGGGAGACGCCGCCCTGCTGGCCAGACTGGAACTGGTGTAAGGAAGGAAATCATGAAAAAGAACAATACGATATTTGCCAACGATAAAATGGTCAAGCGGAAATGGTTCCGGGTGGACGCTTCCGGCAAGGTCCTGGGACGGCTGGCGACCAAAGTCGCTGTCTACCTGCGCGGCAAGCATAAGACGCTCTATACTCCGCAGACCGATTGCGGCGACTATATCGTCGTGGTCAACGCCGACAAGGTCAAAGTGACCGGCAACAAGCTCAAAGACAAGACCTATTTTACCCACTCCGGTTATCCGGGCGGGGACAAGACGGTCAGCCTGGAAAAAATGCTGCAGTCCAAGCCGGAACAGGTGATCCGCCTGGCGATTACCGGCATGTTGCCGCACACCAGGCTTGGCGCGCGGATCGTTAGAAAGCTTAAGATCTTTACCAAGACCCCGGCCCAGTATGCTAAAATTCCAGAACTTGAGGTGTAAAAATAAATGAGTGAAGCAAAAAAAACCACGCCGCACCACCACGTTAAAAAGGAAAAAGTTAAGATAAAAGTCAAAGACGACTCGGTCAAGTATTACGGCACCGGGCGCCGGAAAGAAGCGATCGCCAAAGTTTGGCTTGTTCCCGGCAAAGGAAAGATGTCGATCAACGGGAAGAGCCTGCTTGAGTATTTTTGCGGCCGGCGGACCCTGGAATTCAAGATCAATAAGCCGTTCGTCGTGACCGGCACCGCCGGGAAGTACGACGTTGTCGTCCAGGTCCTGGGAGGGGGCGTGCCGGCCCAGGCGACCGCGATGAGCCTCGGCATTTCCCGGGCGATGATCATTGCCAACCCGGAATTTAAGGTCCTCTTGAAACGGGAAGGGCTGATGACCCGCGATCCCAGAATGAAGGAGCGCAAGAAGTACGGATTGAAACGCGCCCGCCGCGCCTTCCAGTTCACCAAACGTTAAAAACGTATCCAGGGAGGGATAAACATGAGCGGACCGATGGAGAGACATTACGAAGATTTTATGAAGCCCAAAAAGATCGAAGAGGGTGGGCTGATTAAGCTTAGCGGTTCATTCCTGCTTGATCATGAGGCAGACCTGGTCAATCTGATCAATAACGAGGGGAAGCTGGCGAGCGAGCACGACGCCAAATCCCGTTTATTATCGGTCGAGAAAAAGGACGGCTCGATCTGGGCGAAAACCTCGACCCATAATCTGGCCCTGCACATCGGCAAGGCTTTAAGCCACGCTTACAAAGGGAAACACGAATATAAGTTCCTGGATGGAGAAAAGTTTGTCGAAGTCCTCTGGGAACGCAACGACTGATTATCCTTAATAAATCGCTTTATAAGGATGGGCTCCGCTGTTTAAAGCTCCTCTGGCATAAGTTCCACCACAAACGCGACCTTCCCAGGCCCGATCTTCTTCTCCGGTCGATCATGAACGACGGAAGACGGGTTGAAGAGCTGGCCCGCCGCCTCTATCCCGACGGTATCATGATCAAAAAAAGCCATGAACTATCCGAGACCGACGCCCTCTCCAGAGAAGCCCTGTCGCGAAGGCTCCCTTTGTTTGAGGCTGGATTTCTGGTCGACCACGCTTTCGCCCGGGCCGATATCCTGGTCCCGGTCGGCGAGGACGAGTGGGAGTTGATCGAGGTAAAAAGCTCGACCGATACCAAAGCGGAGCATTATTACGACGTCGCTTTTCAAAAATACGTCTACCAAGCCGCCGGGCTTAAAATTTCCGCCTGCTCCCTGATGCACATCAATCGGGAATACGTTAAACACGGGGAACCAGACATTAACCTTCTTTTTGTTAAAAAAGATCTGGGAGAAAAAGTTGCCGAGATCCTGCCGGAGGTCCCGGGGAATATCGAGGCGATGGCCGCCATGCTCGAGCGGGAGAGCCCGCCGCTAATTACCCCCGGCCGCCAGTGCGGGGAGGTCCGAGACTGCCCTTTGGAGAGCGAATGCTGGTCGTTTTTGCCTGCGGAAGGCGATGTCTTCACCCTGCATCGCGGGGTAAAAAGCGCCTTTGATCTTTTTGAGTTGGGGGTGTTGGACCTTAAGGCGATCCCGGCCGATTTTGTTTTGACCGACAAGCAGGCGATCCAGCTGGGGACGGTCAAAAGCGGCCGGCCGCATGTTGACTCCGCCGCTCTGGAGCGTTTTTTTTCCAAGCTATCCTATCCGCTCTATTTTCTTGATTTTGAAACGATCTCGCCGGTCATTCCGATCTATGATAACTCCAGCCCGTACGAAGAGATCCCATTCCAGTTTTCCCTGCATGTTATTGAGCGGGAGGGGGAAGAGGCAAAGCATGATTCTTTTCTGGCTGATGGGGAAACCGATCCCCGGCCGGAAGTATTGCGCCGCCTAAAAGAACTATTAGGCGATAAGGGGACGATCCTGGCTTATTACGCTCAATACGAAATGAAGGTCTTAAGCCGCGCCTGCCGGGCTTTTCCGGAATTCGCGGCCCATTTCTCGGCGGTGGAAAAAAGGTTTGTCGATCTCCTGGAGGTCTTTTCTGATTTTGCTTTTTACCACCCGGGGCAGGAAGGGCGGCTCTCGATAAAAAAGGTCCTTCCGATCTTGACCGGGAAGAGCTATCAAGGCCTGCGGATCGAAGATGGCCGGACCGCCAGCGTTGAATACGCCCGGGTCACTTTTGATCCCAAAATTGAACCGGAGGAGCGGGCGGAAATTCGCCAGGCTTTGGAAGTATACTGCCGGCTTGATACCCAGGCGATGATTGATATCCTCTCTGCGTTAAAAACCTTCAAATAGCCACGAAAAATAGCTATTGCAATTAAAATAACGGCGATGCTATAATTTCATCACTTAACTTATCATGCCCATAAAAATATGCACTAATTTTGGAGCCTTTATATAAAGAAATGAGGCATAACAAGCGACCGAATAAAAGGTGGTTGTTAAGCGCCGTAATCTTTATTACCCTGCTGGTTTTCTCCCTCCCTTCTTTCGCGACGACTTATTATGTTAGCCCAACCGGAGATAATGGGAATACAGGTTTATCCGAAGGGCAGGCCTGGAAGACGCTGACATATGCCAGTCAAAACGTCTATAACAGCGGAGATGAAATACGGCTTTTGCCTGGTACTTATAATGTGGTCAATGGTGAAAGCTTCCCTATTTATCTTTCTAGCGGAGTTAATCTTGTTAGGTTTGGTTCGGGACAGGTATTGATCGAAGCGCCGATGTTGACTAACGCAAATTGTTTGCAACTTTATGGTAGTTCTATAGTAGAAGGGATAGATTTTAAAAATTCAGATGATTATTATTATTGCGTTTATGTGAGCGGAAGTTCGAACCAGATAACAAATTGCTCCATAGAGGCCAACAATTCATCTTGTTATGGCATATATAATTCTTCAGCAAGCAATACTATTATTTCTGGTTCGACCTTTAAAGGTATGGGCTCATATGGGATTTATGTTTATAATTCCACTTCCGTTACTGTTGAGAATAATTTATTTAATGGCACTTTTTCGACTGCCGCTGTGTATATGTATTATGGGTATTCTTACAATGTAACAAGAAATAGAATTATCGGCCAAGGAGGAGCCAACGGGATTTATGCTTATTATAGTTATGGTTCAAGCACTTTTAATGAGATCAGAAGTTTTACATATGGGATCTATAATTACAGATCTAATGGGGCCTCTTACGCAACAAACAATACAATAGTTAAATGCGGTAGGGCGATTTACCACTATTATCCTTACAATTATCTTATATATGCTAAGAATAATATTTTATGCGGGAAACCGAGCGCTGTCAGTGAATTTGATTATGATATTTTTAGCTATGGCTTATATGATTATTATTATTCATATAAGATAATTTCTTCCTATAATAATATTTACGGAAATTATGCTTCATATTACAATGTTTATGCCGGTACGGGAGACATTCATACTAATGCGTTATTTCGTAATACCGCGACCGATGATTATCATTTAAAATCTGATTCTCCTTGTCGAGGCGCGGGTGAGGGTGGGGTGGACTTGGGTTGCTATCCCTATGTTGAACCCATCACTTTGATCTCTCCAAATGGTGGTCAGACCTGGGAAGTGGGGAGTCGGCACAATATTACCTGGGCGTCTGATGGGGATCGGCCCCAGATCAACCTGTATTATTCCACCGGAGAATCTTATCAAGTTATCCAAACCGGTTTAAGCGATACCGGCAGTTTTAGCTGGCAGGTTCCCGACGCTTTAACAACTACCGCGAAGGTAAGCATTGAGGGAGTGGGTAGTGGCGGAGATATCGCGACGAGGGAAAGCGCCGCTACCTTTAGCATAGTTACCACCTATGATTATCCAAGCGTCGAAGTCTATACTCCTAATTTCGATAGTAAGGTTGAAGGCGGCTCGTCGTTTAACATCACCTGGCTTGCGACCGATGAAGGGGGGATCGCCGAGATCCAGCTTTTTTATACAACCGGGGAAGGGTGGCAGACCATTGCTGTCGGCGAGCAGAACGACGGCGCTTATCTCTGGACCCCGCCCCTGATTGACACCAGCGAAGCGATTGTGGCGGTCCTGGCGCTTGATGACTCGGCCGCGCATAACGTCGGGAGCGCGGAGAGCGCTTATTTTATTATTGACAGCACTCCTCCATCGGCCCCCGGTCTGGCAGACCCGGCCAACGGAAGTACGACGACTGAAGGAAAACCGACCTTTACCTGGGAAGCGGCGAGCGACAATCTTAGCGATATTGCCAGTTATGAAATTCGGGTGATCGGGGTTTCGCGAGTGCTTGGCAATGTTTTGTCCTACATTCCGGATGCCAACCTTCCAGACGGGACGATCACCTGGGAAGTGCGGGCCAAAGATGGGGCGGGGAACTGGGGGGGCTGGAGCTCAACTTTCAGTTTTAACCATAACGATACCGATCCGCCGGTAGTTGAGGTTTTGGTCCCCAACGGTGGGGATATCTGGAACGGCCTGGCGACCCACGAGGTCACCTGGGCGGCGACCGATGAGAGCGGGATCAGCGAGATTAGGATCAATTATACGATTGGCGGCGATTGGACCTCGATCGTTACCAACGAATCAAATGACGGACTCTACAGTTGGTTTCTCCCAGGATTAAACAGCGCCGAAGCTTTGGTCAGTATTGAAGCGTATGACAACTCCCCGCTCCGCAACCTGGGGAGCGCCCAAAGCGCTGATTATTTTATGATTGACAGCGAACCGCCGTCGATCCCGGAACTTCTTTCTCCGGCCAGTGGTGAAATAGTTGGTTTTCCCCCGACCTTGTCATGGAATGACAGCATCGATGTTTTAAGCGGGATTCTGTGGTACGAATTTACTTTTGACGGAGACACTTTTACCTCTTTTTCCCCTTCGACCAGCACTCCGTTTATCCTTGGCGAGCATTTCTGGAAGGTCAGGGCGCTGGATAATGCCGGGAATTGGAGCGATTACAGCGAGACCCGGACCTATTCGATCACTACCGACGTCTATGTCGACGCGGTCAATGGAAACGACGGGAATACCGGAACCTCGGAGGCCCAGGCATGGCAAACACTGACCACTGCTTTTGGCAATACCGGAGCGGGGCAGAATGTCTGGGTTAGGGCTGGTTTATATGACGATACAATTTTGGGGGAAACTTTCCCCATGTTTATTCCGGACGGAGTACGTGTCTCAAGCTACAACAATGAGGCGGTAACGATCGAGGCGAGCGCCACCGCTTGGGAAAATGGGATTGAACTTGGGGCTTTCTCGACCTTGGAAGGAGTGACGGTCCGCGATCTTTGCCCTGATTATTACACGGTAATGATGTATTCGGACGGAGCGACTATCAGGAATTGTTCAGTTGAAGCAGGGCCGGGATGGGGAGAAGGGATTGATATTGACGCTAGCGATATTATTATCAACAACGTGACTGTTTACGGCTCTACTTATGACGGTATTTGGCTCTGGGGGAACAACGTCAGGATTGAAAACAGCCGGATCGAAGGGACTTTTACCGATGGGGCGATTTATACCTCTTCTACTCCTTTTACCGGCTTGGTTATTCGCAATAATTCAATTGTCAACAATAGCTCCGGCTATGGAGATTTTGGCATCAGGCTCCGGAACGGAATTGACGTCACTATAGAAGCGAACGACATCAGAGTGGAATACGGCAGTGCGATCTTAATGAACAGCAATCAGTTGAGCAATTTTCATATTCAAAACAATAAGATCGTTTTAGGGACCTTTGATGATCATAACGGGATCTACGCCTACGGCGGCGGGCTGATCGTTTCCAACGAAGTGACCAACTTTGGCTATGGCATCTACTGTTATTCCAGTGATATTTTAACGACAACGGTTGAAGGGAACACGGTTGCCAAATGCCAGTACGGTATTGCCAGTGATAACCCGAACCTGACCCTTGACGTTAAAAACAACATCGTTTCCGCCGCTCCCGCTCTGGGGACCTGGATGTATGATAGTTACGGCATTGTAAATTGGGGTGGAACGATCAACGCTTCATATAACTCTCTCTTCAATAATCACTATTCTTATGACGGAACGATCAACCTTGGAGCGGGGAATATTTCCACTTATCCTCGCTTTGTCAACGCGTTAGGGGACGACTATCGCTTGTTCTCCAATTCCCCCTGTCTTGGGGCGGGAGAGAGCGGCGCGACGATCGGGCGATACGAGAGCGTCGGTTCTCCGGCCAATACTTTGCTCGAATCGTATGTTGATAAGGTTGGCGGGAACGACGATATGGGAGATGGGACGATCGGCAACCCCTGGGGGACAATTCCACGCGCGTCCGGTTCAACCGAGGCAATAATTAATGTTATGGGGGGCGCGATCCACGACGTTGGGGACGCAACTTTTCCTATCTTCCTGGGGAATAATAGAAAAATCACCAGCTACCATACCGGGCTGGCCGTGATTGACGCGAGCGGGGATGGCAATTACGCAATAGTGCTGGCAAGTGATTCGACGGTTGAGTCAATTAGTGTTAGAAACGACAATAATACCGCGATTTATTCGCTGGGATCGCGTAACATGATCCTCAATTCGTCAATTGAAGCTTCGGGCGGAGCAAACGTCATCTATTTTGAAGGCGACCAGATTAAGGTCGCCGGAAATACGATCACCGCGATCGGAACCAGTCGGGGGATCTCCGCTTCCGGGGGGACCAATTTTACCATTATCAACAATAAGATCATTGGCGGCGGGACCGATCTTGTCGGGGCAGGTATCTTTACCAGCGGAGATGGGTTGATCGCCACCAACGAAGTTCGCGGTTTTGGCACCGGGGTTAGGGTTACCGCGATTTCCGGCGGCAACCTTTCTCTCTTCCACAACACGATCGTCAAATGCATGGCCGGGTTTTACAGCAGCGCTCTATCGAATACCGCTGATATTTCCAACACTATCTTGAGCTGTTCGCCGGAAACCGCGGCGATCCCTCCCGGGGCGAGCATCGGGCTCAGGGATGACGGTAACGGCGCGGTAGTGAGATCGACTTACAATTGCATATATGGCAATACGACCGATTATTCCGGGTCGATCGACGACCAGACAGGGGATATCTACGATGATCCGGAATTCGCCAGCGTTTCAGGGAATGATTATCACTTGACCGGCAACTCTCCCTGCGTCGATGCCGGAACCCCGGAGGGGGCTGATATTGGCTGTTATGATTTTGGTTCCGGCAATATCCAGGTCTTTATTATCGCGCCGGCTACCGGCGAGACCTGGAACGTTGGCAGTACCAAGCAGATCCGCTGGAGCACCATCGGCCGACCGACCGAGATCAATATTTATTACACGACCGGTGAAGCGTGGCAGACGATCGATACCGGACTTTCCAATGATGGGGTCTATCCTTGGACGGTCCCTAACCAGGTGACCGAGGAAGCAAGGATCAGAATAGAAGGGATCAAACCGACCAGTACCGGGACCGGAGAGAGCGGGTATTTTAGCATCCTTCCAGATACAACCCTTCCGAGCGTTGAAGTGACCAACCCGATCCTGGGGAGTATTTGGCGGGGGGGAGCGACCTACGAAGTGACCTATTCCGCCACCGACGAGAGCGGGATTGACTCGATCAATTTATACTATTCGCTTAACTCCGGCGAGTCATGGGTTTCGATAGCCGTCGGCCAGACGTTGACCGGCAGTTATTTTTGGCTGGTCGAGTCAGCCAACACCACCGAGGCCAGGATCAAAGTTGAAGCGATTGACGGGTCGACCAATCATAATGTGGGGACAGGGGAGAGCTCCGTCTTTACCATTGACAGCACTGGGCCGTCCGCTCCAACTCTTGCCGCCCCCGCCAACGGGAGCTCAACGACCGAAGCCAGGCCGCTCTTTAGCTGGGAACCGGCGATTGACAACCTGTCCGGAATCGCCAGCTATGAGATCGCTATTGATAACGATACCTTTCTTCTTGGCAATGTCACCACTTATGAGCCGACCATCGATTTTCGGGACGGGCTCCACAGGTGGCAGGTTATCGCCCGCGACGGAGTGGGGAACTGGGGAGAGTGGAGCGTCAGCTGGGAAGTGACCTACCTGGAAAAAGCGCCGCCGGTGGTCACCGTTGAAGCGCCGAGCGGCGGGGAGAGCTGGGTCGGCGGGTCAAGTCAAAATATCACCTTCACCGCGACCGATGAGAACGGGATCAAAGAGAATTCTCTCTACATTTGGTATTCAATAGATGACGGGGTGACCTATCCATATTTAATTACCTCGGAAGCGCCGGTCGTTTCCCCTTATGTTTGGACGGTCCCGAATATCAGCACGACCGAGGTCAGAGTGAAGGTCGCCGTAACCGACAATACCATCAGCCAGAATATTGGGAGCGATGAATCGACCGCCAAGCTGACCATTATCTACGCCGCGCCGGTGATCAATTCGATCGTTCCTGATACCGGGGTCAACAACCAGACGATCAATGACGCTGCGGTTGCCGGGAGCGGGTTCAAGTCTGGAGCGACCGTTAAGCTGACCAGATATGGCGAGACCGACATTGGCGCGACCGACGTGAATATTATTAATGAAAACCAACTGACCTGCGATTTTGACCTGAACGGCAAGACCAGCGGGACCTATGGTTTGGTTGTCGTCAATCCAGGGGGGCAGGCCGGGACTTTGACCTCCGCGTTCACGATAACCGCCGCTCCGCCAACTGTCAGCATGGTCTTGCCAATTACCGGGATGATCGACGGCGGCAACGTGGTCTCGATCACCGGGACCGGGTTTTATAAAGAAGGGATCAGGCGGAGGGTCAACCTCACTAACTCTGGAGCGGTGGAAACCAATTATCCGGTCCTGGCGATCGTTGATACCGCGGCGCTGATCGCCCAGGGGAAGATGCGGGCCGACGGCGGCGACATTCGCTTTGTCGCTTCCGACGAAGCGACCCCCCTTAGCTATTGGGTGGAATCAGGCTTGAATTCCACCCGGACCCTGATCTGGGTAAAAGTTCCAACTTTGCCGTCCGGGAATTCCTATATTTACCTGATGTATGGTGACAAGTCGCTGACTTCGCAAAGCAGTCTGGCGAATACTATTCCGGTCCTGGCCGACGCGGGGAACAAAGTTTGGCTTAAAGCAAACGACGGGACCAGCCAAACGGTTGACTGGGCATATGTCCCTACCTGGACCGATATGAGCGGGAGCGGGAATACGGTTACGCAACCTGGGACGACCAGCTATCAACCCCGATTAAGGACCAATCAATTGAACCAGTTTCCGGTCGTCTATTTTGACGGCGGCGACTGGTTGAAGAAGTCGAGCTTGACCGGGATCACCACCCAGGAATCGGCTTTGGTGGTCGGGAAATTTGCCAATCTTACTACCCGGGCTTTGTTTGACTTATCAGATCAGAACAACGTGACCAATAAGACGATCATGCTGATCGCTATGGACGGGCTGATCAAGTGGCGGCCTCATGATGAGCTTGCCAACCAGGCTTCTTTCTCTTTTAGCGATACGACCAATTACAATCTGTTTTACGGCGAGCATAAAGCGTCGCAGAGAGCGATCTATATGAATGGGACCCTGCGGAATCAAAACTTAAACACCTCCGCTTATTATAATCCGCTCTATTTGCGGGTCGGCGCTTTGGAATATTCCTCAAACTTATATGCGCTTTCCGGCTATATCGCGGAAATGATCCTCTTTAATAAATTCCTGACGACCGACGAGCGCCGGCTGGCGGAAAATTACCTGAACATTAAATATCAGCTCTACGATACCGGCTCTCTCCCCACGGCGGTTGTCGCCAGTGATGAATATGGTCAGCTTCTGGCGGTAAATTTTGGCACGACCCCGGCAAGCGTTGTCACCTGGGAGAGCGCGAATTCGGTCACCGCCCTGGCCCCGACCCATCTGGCCGGCACCGTCAATGTCCAGGTCGTCAACCCGGACGGCCAGACCGTGTCGTCTTTGGACGCCTACACTTATTATCAACCCCCGCTTAAGCTCTATTCACCGGACGGCGGCGAGAGCTGGGGGATCGGTTCGATCAAACAGATCACCTGGGAGGCGATCACCAATCCCTCTTCGATCAACCTCTATTATTCCGTTGATAACGGTGCGACTTATACGTCTATTGCGACCGGTCTCCCCGATACCGGGAGCTATGAATGGTTCGTGGCGGGGAGCGTGACGACCGAAGCCCGGGTCAGGATCGAGGCGGTCAGCACCGAAGGGACGGCGACCGACGAGTCGAACGCCAAATTCTCGATGACCGCCCAGCGCGATTACTATGTCAATGTTTACACCGGCAACAACAGCTACAATGGTTTGAGCCCGGTCTATATTTCCGGGACGACCGGACCCAGAAAGACCTTGACCTACACAGCGGCTAATACCCCGGCAAAATCAATAATTAACCTGGCGCCGGGGACCTACACCGCCGCTTCCGGCGAGACTTTCCCGATCAGCATTAACAATACCAAGCTGGTCGTTTCCACTTATACCAGGCAGGCCACTTTTGACGCCCTGGCCAATGCCAGCGATGTTTTTGACCTGGGAGCGTCGTCTACTCTGGAAGGGCTATCGATCCGCTCCACCAACAGCAGTACCAGTTATTACCTGGTCGACATTGTGGGCGCCTCCGCCGGGGTGGTCCGGTGTAACCTGGTGAGGACCAACACCTCACGCTTGATCGATGCCGGTGATGGTTACGCTTACATCTATGGGAACTATATGGCAGAGACCAGCACCGCCAATTATGACGCGATTTATTCTAGTTATACCGGGTTGACTTTCTCGGGTAACACGGTAGAAGGGGCGGCGGCGGCCAGCCTGCTTAGGGGCACCAACAGCAACGCGGTGATCGACGGGAACCGTTTTGTTTATAATAATTCCGGCTCCGCCATCAATGCCGGCACCTCGACCGGCTGGATCATTAAAAATAACGTTATTATCGGTAATGGGAATGGGACCGGGATTTTGGCGACTTTGAGTGGTTATATCACGACCAACGAGGTCAGAAGCTTTGCCACCGGCATCTCCGCCACCGCCAACGGCGCGTTGTATCTCAGAAAAAACACGGTCGTTAAGTCCGGCACCACCGGGATCAACGGGGTGATCAGCTCCGGGACCGTGACGATCGAGGACAATATAATCAATAACGCGGTTACCTTGGGGGCGGTTGGGAAGGTGATCGGGATCACCGGAAGCTCCCTTTCGGTCAGCGAGGATTATAACAATTTTTACGGTTGCGCGGCCGCCTATAGCGGGACCCTGACCACCGGCTCGAACGGTAATTTTCTCTATCCTCGATATGTCGATCCGCTGACCAATGATTACCGGCTCAACAGCGATTCCCCGATCAAAAATACCGCTTCCGACGGGTCGTATCAGGGGGCTTACCCGACGGTTGAAGGGTCGTCTTCGGGCATTTTAAGCGATTCGTACGTCAGCGGGAGCGGGAGCGACGAAACCGGTGACGGCTCGTTTGCCAACCCGTGGCGGAGCATCCGCTATGCCTTGCCAAAAACTGACGGCGTGGTCCATGTTTTAGCCGGGGTTTACAACAGTTCGACCGAGGCGTTCCCGCTGATTTTGGGAGATAACGCCCGGATCGTGGGCGAGGGGACCGGCCTGGCCACGATCGAAGGGGAGGCGATCACGCAAGATCTGATCAGCGTGACCGGGCGGAACACCTCGATCGAAGGGTTGACCTTTACCTTTGCCAACAATTCGGCCAAGTATATGATCAATCTGTCCAGTACCGGGGGAAACGCCGCGATCAGGAATAATACCTTTATCAGAAGCGTTAACACCAACACGATCTACAACGATTCCAGCGGGAATTTGATCCAGGGAAACTGGTTCCGCAACACCGGGACCAACCAATATTGTGTTCGTGTTAATACCAGCGGCAAACATCTAACCTTGACCGGTAATACTTTTGATGCCTCTGCCAATTACATTTTATCCTGGGCTAATTATGTGACCGGAGCGACGATCGAAGCGAACCGCTTCAATTACACCGGCTCCGGCTATTTGATCAGTGAATACGGCGGCTCTTACCATCGCTTTTATCGCAACGTCATGATCGGCACCGGCTCCGGGACCGCGATCATTATGGATACTTGCATCAATAACACCATTGCGTCCAACGAGATCAGAAGCTTTACCAACGGTATTTATCTTGACACCTGCGGCAATGGTGGGGCCGCGATCAATGTTTTAAGAAATACGATCGTCAAAAATGGGACCGGCATTTCGGTGATAGGAACTTATAGCGGATATTTGACCAGGGTCTACGATAACATTATCAGCGGGGCTCCCGGTCTGCGGGATGCGGCCGCCAACATTGGTTTGCAATATGTCAGCGGACTTTTAGAGGCCGATTATAATGCTCATTTCAACAACGCCTCCTCCTCTTCCTGGGGAGCGCACGATCTCTTTGATGTCTATCCCAAATTTGTTGATGTCGCGACCAATGAATATCGTTTGTATGATGACTCTCCTTGTCTTGGCGCCGCGTCCGACGGCGGGGTGATCGGCTGCTACGAATCGATCGGGAGCAGTTCCGGGATTCCAACCGAGAGCTATGTCAGCGGGAGCGGGAGCAACGAGACAGGGGACGGCACCATCGGCAATCCGTGGCGGACCATTACTTACGCCCTCCCCAGGACGATCAGCAAGATCAATATTCTTGAGGGAAGATATTCAATTCCAGCCGGACCAACCGGAGAGAGTTTCCCCATCACCCTCAATGCCAAGACCGTTCTTTCCGGCGACGGGACCGGCCTGGCGACGCTGGACGCAGGGAACATGGCCTTGAGTGACGCGATGATCAATGTTGGGCGCTACTGTACGGTTGAGGGGTTGAGCGTTAGATATAGCGGTCCGGAATGGGATTATATCATCGAATACACTGGAGCATACGGGACGGTCAGGAACAACCGCTTCTACCGCGCGGCCAATTCTTACTGTTTTGATTTTGGCGGTTTGAGCAATGGTTCGTTCCTGGGGAACACCGTCACCGCGCCGACTTCTGCCGGTAATGTTTTTTATGATTCCGGCAATAACCTGCTCATCAGCGGCAATACGATTGAAGTAAACTGCGCCGGGTCGTCAATGACTTCAGGGTTTGGTGACAGCAATATTGTGATCGATGGAAATACCATCGGCTATACCGGGACAAACTACGCTGTTTACTTGGCCAGCGCCACCAATGCCCGGGTCAGCAGAAACCTGATTATCGGCCGCTCGTCAGCCGGGAGCGGCATCAGATTGACCGGCGCCTCGGCTCTGGTCAGCACCAACGAAGTTCGCGGGTTTGGTATCGGCATCTACGCCGGCTCGGCCGGCACCACTCCGACCACCGATATCGATATCAACCGCAATACGGTGGTCAAGAATTTGGTCGGGATCCAAACTCCCGACAACGATGTCTATATTTACAACACTATTATTTCCAACGCTCCGACGGTCGAGGCGGGGACCGGAGGTGCGGTCGGGAGCATCGGGATCTATCGTTCCGGGACCGGCGGGACGACCCGGCCGTATTATAACGACGTTTACGGCTGTCAGACCTTATATTCGAGCGTTACCTCCCGCGAAGGATCGATCTCGATCAACGCCGATTTTATTGACATCGATAACAGCAACTATCACTTGAAACCGAATTCCCCCTGCGTTGGCGTCGGGACCCCGGAAGGGACCGACCTGGGTTGCTATGACGGAACGGCAGTCTACCTCTTAGCGCCGAATGGGGGAGAGGAGTGGACGGTCGGGGCGACCAGCGAAGTTTTGTGGCGGACCAAAGGGTATCCGACCGCGATCGACCTCTCTTACTCGATCGACGACGGCGCGACCTACAGTTCGATCGCCCTTGACGAAGCCGATGACGGGACCTTTACCTGGACCGTTCCGGCGCCGGCGACGACCGAAGCCAAGGTCAGGATCGAGGCGGAAGAGCTGGGACTCATCGCGACCCGGGAATCGGCCGCTAAATTCACCATCAGCCAACTAAATGTTGTGGTTACTCGGCCGGTAACTGCCGAGATCGTTGAGGCCGGCTTGATCTATGGTTTGAGCTGGGAAGCGGTAAGTCTGCCGACCTCGTTTAACCTCTACTACACGACCGGTGACGCTTATGTCCTGATCACCAGCGAAGTCGGCGGGGCCGACCGGTCATACGGTTGGCTGGTCTCCGATTTCCCCACGACCGAAGCTCGGATCAAGATCGAGGCGCTAAAACAAACGCTTATCGCGACCATGGAGACCGATACCTTTACTATTTTTACTCCGCCTCTTTCAATTGAGGTTATAACCCCCAATGGAGGAGAGATTTGGGAAGGGGAGTCGTGGCATGAGATCACCTGGGAAGCGGCCGGACTGCCGGACAGTTACAATATTTACTACTCTACAGGAGACGCTTATGTCCTGATTACCAGCGAAGCCAATGGCCTGCTAAGGAGCTATAACTGGCTGGTCGCCAATATTTCCACCACCGAAGCGCGGGTCAAGATCGAAGCGGTGAAGGGGGGGCAGGTTATCTCCGACGAATCAGACGCGGCCTTTACCCTCCAGCTTTATACCCCGGTTGTCGCGACCGTCACTTTCCCGAATGGGGGAGAAAACCTTGAGGCCGGGACCCGGCGTGCGCTCACCTGGAGCGCGACCGGCCTGCCGAGCTCATTTAACCTCTACTACACGACCAGCGAAGCGACCGGCTACCGGACAATCGCGACCGATGTTTCGGGCCAAAGCCGCTCTTACTCCTGGTTTGTGCCGAACCGGCCGACGACTCTGGCCAAAGTGCGGGTCGAAGCGATCAAAAACAGCGTCCTGGTCTCAACCGACGAGTCCGACGCAGTCTTTACAATCTCCCGGCCGACCCAGTATTTTGTCGGCGTCGGCATCGGGAGCAACGAGAGCTATGACGGCTTGACTTCAGAGGTCTTTGTGACAGATGGGGTGACCCACGGGCCATGGAAGAGTATTACCTATTCCCTGGCCAACAGCCAGACCGGAGACCGGATCTGGGTCATGCCGGGAAATTATATTCAAACTTATGAAACATTTCCGATCACCGTGACCGGCCGCTGGCTGACCGCCACGCAAACTTACACAGCAACAATTGATTCTATACTGTTGGCGAGCGACACGGTTAGAGTGGGAAATAGCGGGACGGTTGAAGGGTTTACAATAAAAAGCAAAGCTTACGCGACCAATGATTACACCTATTATGGGGCTGTAAATGTCACCGGGAACAATACGGTGGTCCTCAACAATATTATTACCCAGGAATCAACCGTGGTTTGGCCTAGTTATCCCGGCAATCCGGTTGCTTTGACCGAAGACATTCTGAACTGTCGCCTCGAGGGGAACCGGATCGCCGGCCAGAGAACTTTGGTTTATTTTAAGAACTATGGCGATCAATCCAGGATCCTGGTGAAAAATAATTATCTTAGCACGACTGATACCGGTGTATTGGCCCTTTCTTCATACTATTCTAATTACCTGACGACGATCGAAGGGAACACAATTATCGCCGATCGGGGGATTAACGGAGGTTTCCAATTCTTTAATATTTACAACAACACGATAAAGTCGATCTCCGGAGCGGGCTCCGAAGGGATCATCTTGACCTCATGTCTGGGGACGATCGAAGCGAATTTGGTCAGTGGCTACAACACAACCGGAGTTAAAGTTACGGCTACCTCCTCATACAACGGCCTGACCAGGATCAGGAAGAACACGATCGTCAACAATAAAGAGTCGCTCTATATTTCCGGCTCCTCCGTCAATTCGATCGAAGTTTTTGATAATATCATCACCGCCGCCCCGATCCTGGGCACTTTTTATGCGGGGAGCTCCGGGATTACCGCTCAAGTCCAGTACTCTCTGATCCATCACAACTGTGTTTTTAACAATGAAACCGATTATCTTTACTTGAACGATCCTCCCCAGCAATATGGCGATATCAACCTTTCGCCCCGCTTTGTTTCAACCACGGCGAGCGATTACCGCCTCTATAGCGACTCTCCCTGCAAAGGGACAGCCTCCGACGGGACCAACATGGGTAAATACGGCGACATTGCCGCCAGCTCCGGTATTTTGGTCAATTCTTATGTTGACGGGGTTTCCGGGAGCGATAGTAATACTGGTTCAGCGGCCAGTCCTTTCCTCCATCTTTCAAAAGCTACCTCAATAACCGAAGGAGGGACAATTTACGTCTCTTCAGGCAATTACGCGGCGGGGGAAACGTTCCCGATCAATTTTGGCCGAGCTTCCATGCAAAGAAGGTACGCGACTTCGGAAGTGTCGATCGACTCAAGCGCGTCGGCCAATGATACCTTGATCCTGGGGGTCGCCGGGACGACCCTGGAAGGGGTGACCTTATTTACCAGCGGCAGCGACAATACCTGCGTCCGGGTCAATGCACCACGGGTCTCGATCCTTAATAACCGGATCACTAATACCAAGACCTCCGGCAACCGGATGGCTTTGTATTTTAATGAGAATTCCGACCATGGGTTGGTCGAGGGCAATCAGATCAGGGCTAATGCTGGCCGGACCGACTATAACGGAGCGGTTGATTTCAAATACGGCTTGACCAGCCAAACCGTGAGAAACAATGTTATTACCGCCGAGGCCGGTCACGCTATCTGGGTCCATCAAGGGGATTTGACGGCTGAAGGGAACACTGTCTTCGCGTTTGATGATGGTATTAAAGTTGACGGCACCGCTTTCGTGAAAATATCAGGCAATGTTGTTCATAAATATGGCGGCTGGAATGACTATGCCAGCGGGATTTCCGTTGGTGGGCCTCTTCTCTTGATCTCCTCAAACGAAGTTAATGGGTTTATTGACAGCAACAGTTATGGGATCGTGACCTACACAAGTTCCATCGCGACGATCGAGAACAACACCGTGGCGAAAAACTTAGTCGGCATTTCCGCTGGCACGTCCAATATTTACGCTTCAAATTATTTAAAAAATAATATCATTTCCGCCGCGCCGACTCTTGGGGGATATGTTGCTGGCAGTATCGGCATTAAGGTTGACGGCGTCGCGACATCAGAATACAACACCCTGTTTAACAATGCTACCGATTATTCAGGGACCGCTTACAGCCAATACCAGGACAATATCCTCAATCCCAGGTTCGTCGATCCCGGCGCTAATGATTATCGCCTCTTTGCTGATTCCCCCTGTATTGGGACCGCGGATGATGGCGGGAACAGGGGTTGCTATGGCGCTATCGCCCAGGCTTCCGGGGTGACGACCGAATCTTATGTCTCCAACCAGGGGAGCGATATAACCGGAGAAGGGACGTTGGCCAACCCCTGGAAGACTATTTTCCATGCCCTTTCGACTGCCGAGGGGATAATTTATATCATGCCCGGGGTTTATGACAATATTACCAGCGGCGAGAGCTTCCCACTTGTCTTAAGCTACGCGGAATTGCGGAAGTACGACCCGCAGTCGACGGTCGTCATTAACTCCAATACCAGCGCCAGCCATGGGGTCATTATCCAGAAAGATAACGTTTCATTCGAAGGCTTTACCGTCAGGGGGAAGAGCGGGACCACCTATTCTGCTTGTTTGTATGTTAGCGCGAACGGAGTGGTCGTTAGGAATAATTTGATCTCGTCCGAATCGACCGTGATGGCCCCTTTAACCGTCGGAGGCAGAGAACATCTTGTTGAAGGGAACCGGGTCTATTCTACCGATAATTTTATTGTTAGGTTGTCGGCCTCTAATACCATTATCCGAAACAATAATTTTATCAGCCTTGATCCTTCTACCGGCGGCTATGGGTTTTATGCTAATACCGGCACCCTCACAAATTTAACTTTTGAGGCAAACCGGATCGTTGCCGATAACGCGCTTTATTTTCTTGGCGCCAGCTGTTTGAATGTGGATATTCATGGCAATACCATTGAAGCGCTCAACCCGGCGAGCGCTGGTTATGGGATGGTATTGGCCGGGTCGGGCAATATTTCTTCCAATGAAGTCCGCGGTTTCCAGCTTACCGTCGACGGCAGAGCGGCAATTACCTGCGGCGCCACCCCCCCGAATTACTTTACCATCAACCACAATACTTTAGTTAAGAATTACCGGGCGATCTACTCTGACGGCGGCAGTAATATCATTAAAAATAATATTATTTCCGCCGCGCCGGTCCTGGGGACATTTATTCCCGGAAGCGAAGGGATTAAAGTTGATCAGTACGAGGAAGGGGTCGATTCCTCTTATAATACTTTCTTCAATACCGGGACCAATTATGTGGGGACCGTCTCTAACGAGACCGCGGATAACGAACAGAACCCGAAATTTGTCGATCCGAGTGGCAACGATTACCGTCTGCTTGCCGATTCCCCCTGTATCGCGACCGCGGACGACGGCGGCAACCGCGGCGCTTTTGGCAGTGTTGGCACGCCATCTTCTATTACCAGCGAATCTTATGTCGGGCCTTTTGGGAGCGACACGACCGGGAACGGGACCTTTGCTTCTCCCTGGCGGACTATAACCAAGGCCCTTTCCCTGACCGAAGGAACAGTTTACGCTCTGCAGGGGAGCTATTCCGGCCTGGAGACTTTCCCTCTCAACCTGGGGATAGCGACCCTGCGCAAGTATCCCCTGACCGCGCTGGTGACAATTGACGCCGGAGCGACTGCCGCCCACAATTTGGTCCTGGGAAACAATGTCTCTCTTGAAGGGTTTACGATCAAAAAGAACAACGGCAGTTATGCCTGCGTTTACGTTAACGGCGCCAATGTTACCCTGCTGAATAACATTGTTTCCCAGGAGAGCGGCGGCAGCGCCGTTCTTATTGACGGCAGTCGGTCGAACATTATCGGTAACAACATCTATTCATATAATTCCGCCTTGTATTATTCAAACAATTATTATCCGCTGACCTATATCAGGGATAATACTTTATATTCGAATTGGTACAGCAACGGGATTATCTTCTATCAAGCTTCTACCAATGATATTTACGGTATTACCATCGAAGGGAATACAATTACCGCTGATTACGGGATTTATTCTTATTATCCCAATTACCTGCGGGGGATAACGATCAGCCGCAACAAAATTACGGCGACCCATCCAGGGACCTCGACCTATGCCGGGATGTATTTTTCGGGTAACGGAACGATTTCTTCTAATGAGGTGCGCGGTTACCAAAATTCATCCTATGGTGGAATATATCTTTATTATTCGACCGGCACTAACTTTCAAGTTGATAAAAATACCGTGGTCGGCAACAATCGCGGGATCAGGGCCAATAGCGCTTATGCTAATTTGACCAACAACATTATCGCGTCAGAGGTTGGCGGCTATTCTGCCAGCGGGACCTATGGAATATACAGCACCTATACAAATCAGGTTACTTCCAGGTACAACACTTTTTATGCCAATGATACCAATTACTATAACGTGACCGCCGGAAGCGGCGACAATACTATTGATCCTAAATTTTACAACCCCACCGCTCAAAACTATTACCTCCAGCCTGATTCCCCCTGTATCGACACCGGCACGCCGGAAGGGGCAGGGATTGACCGCGGGGCGTATGACTATAACTTTAGCGTTAGGGTGATCGCTCCGGTCAGCGGCGAAGTCTGGCAGGCGGGGAGCGCCCGGAACATTACCTGGCAATCGAGCGGGTTCCCGACCTCGATCAATTTGTATTTGTCCCGGGATGGCGGGGCAAGCTATCGGCAGATCATTACCAACGAAGCCGACGACGGGAACTATCCCTGGCTGGTCGACAGTACCTATACAAACCAGGCCAGGGTAAAGGTTGAAGGAGTTAGTGTCCTGAGCGGGTTGTCGACCGATGAATCGGACGGCAACTTTACCATCACCCCGGCGACATATTATTATGTTGATCCGATAACCGGTGACAATAATTATAACGGGCTGACGACCGAAGTCTCCGGTAATAACGGTCCCTGGAAAACACTCTCCTTTGCCGGGACCCAGGATGTGACTGGCGCGACGGTTATTGCCAGAGGGAACTTCAGCGTCGACAATGGGGAATCGTTCCCGATCATTATTAATGGCCGGATCTTCTCCGGGACCGGGACCACTGAAATTGATACCGGAGGCCTTGAGGTTGACGGAGTATCTCTTGAAGCGGGGGGGACCCTGGAAGGGTTTGTCGTTAGAAGCGCCGCGACTGGGGACTATGCCGGTGTCAGGGTGACCGGAGCGAGCGCCAGGCTCTACAATAACCAGCTCCTCCTAAGCGCGGCGGCTGGGAGCGCCCGCGCTCTGCATATTACATCGGGTGGCGATAACTGCCGGGTCTTCAGCAACACGATAAGCTCCGAAGGGCACCGGACAATATCCGTCGCCGGCGGAGCCAATTACATCAACTTTAACGCCAACATAATTACCAACCACTCTTCGGGGAGCGACGGCATTTATCTGGACGGCGGCGACAGCATCACCGTTGAGGGGAATACCATTACCGCCAACTACGGTGTCTACCAGGCGGGGGCCTGTACCAACTTTATCGCCCGGAACAATAAGATCATGGGGCTTGACGGCGGTTCAAAAGCCGGGCTCTACTTAAATGGCGATGGCAATATCTACTTGAACGAGATCCGTAATTATTATGACCCGCTCGAAGGCGGCATCAACTGCGTCGCCGGCGGGACATTTACCATTAATAAGAACACTATCGCCAAGAGCAATGTCGGGGTCAGATCGGCGGTTAATGCCAATATTTTGAACACGATCATCGCGGGGAGCGTCGGCGGCTACTCTACTCCGGAAACGGTCAAAGCTATCGTCCAGACCGGCGGGACCGTCAATTCTACTTATAACGACCTGTATGCCGTTGACGTTACTTATGAAGGGACGGTCGGCGGCGGGACCGGGACGATCTTTGACGATCCGCTTTTTGTCGATGCCGGCGGCGATGATTATCATTTGCAGGCGGCATCCACTTGTATCGATACCGGCGACCCCGATCCGCAGTACAACGATCCCGACACGACCCGGGCCGATATGGGAGCTTATTACTACGATCACCCGATCTCCCTGACCATTGGCGCTCCTCTTGCCGGGAACATCTGGCAGAGAGGGACCTGGCATAATATTACCTGGGAAGCTTCTCCGGGGACCGCCGACCGAATTGATATCTATTATTCGTTTGATAACGGAGCGACCTATACCGATCTGGTAACAGGCGAAGCGGACGATAATATTTTCCCCTGGTTTGTCACCGAAGTCGCGACCGAGACCGCCAGGGTCAAGATCGTCGCCACCAGGAGCAATGTGGTGACCGAGGAATCAGGGACCTTCGCGGTTACTCCGGAAGCGGCGTATTACGTCAATCCGACTACCGGGAGTAACAGTTACAACGGTTTGACTTCGGAGGTTGGGAGCGGACTGAACGGGCCTTTTAAGACCTTAACTTACGCGGCGACCGCGGCGGCGAGCGGCAAACCGGCCTATGCCGCTCCGGGGACTTATAACGCCGCCGCGGGAGAAATTTTCCCGATCACCATCTCCGGCAGGAGCGTCTATTCGACGGTTACCGGACAGGCGACGATCGAAGAGAGCGGGAGCTCCGGCGCGGCAGTCAGCCTGGAATCGTCCGCCTGGCTGGAGGGCTTCTTCCTGAAGGGGAATGGCGGGACGGCGGTGGTGACGACCTCATTTGAGGGAGTTACCCTGGCGCGGAATATTATTAATGCCGAAGGTTATACCTACGGCGTGCTGGCCAGTCCGGGATACGCGACGATCGAGGGGAATACCATTTACCGTCAGACCACGGCGATCTATGGTTATACCAATTACGGTGTCAGGGCGGCGAACGCTTATATTAATCGCAACACGATCGTTAGATTTAGGTACGGCGTTTACGCTGTTGCCGGAACGGTTATAAATAATATCATGGTCAACCAGCCGTCGCTCGACGCGGTCGCCGCCAGCGATAGCATTGGATTAAATGGCGGAGCCGGTCTGATCAATGGCTACAATGATATCTGGAACAACGGGGCAAATTATGGCGGGTTGTTTTCTTATGGGGCGACCAATAGGTCTGAATGTCCAGGGTTTGTTGATTATGATATCCAGGATTTTCGCCTCTACGCGTCGACCGGGACCTGGACTTCCCCCTGTATCGCCCAGGGGGAGGGGGGAGTGAACATTGGCGCCTATGATGGAGCCGGACTCCCGGGGTCGCCATATCAATATTATTCCTATGTCAGCGGGGGCGGCAATGATACGACCGGTGACGGTTCGATTGGGAGCCCTTGGCGGAGCATCAGCAAAGCTCTCCGGTTTACCCTTACCAAAATTAATGTCCTGGCCGGGACCTACAACCAGGCGGCCGGAGATATCACCCCGATCAATTTGCGTCAGGGGATGCATATTTCCGGCGCCAGCCGCGACACAGTGACAATAGAGGCGTTGGCCAACACCGCCGCCTTTACCATGGGGAGCTACACAACTGTTGAAGGAATGCACCTGTACGCGTTGGGAGAAGGGGGGAGTGCTCTTTACGGTTGGTCGCCGTTCTGGGGAACGGTATATCTCTCTTTTGGCGGGACTATTGTGGTAAATGGGAAATATGCTTCAGTCATAAACAACCGGTTTACTACGCAAACCCGGGATACCGCCCTTTCAGTTTGCGACGATTATTCTTATATCAGCGGCAATATTATAGTTAATTCCGCCGAGGAGATCTCTTATAATAAACCGGCCGGCAGAGGGGTTGGCATTTACAATTATTTTGACGATTCAATAAGCGGCTGGAATATTTATAAGAACGAAATTAGAGAGTATGGCGATGGTATTACAATTGGCGGCGTAAATTACGGCGGGACAATTAACCGGAATACTTTGGTTATGAACCACGATGGAATAAGCTCTTATGCGACCGCGGGGGCGTATGTTACGAACAATATTATTATGAACCAGCCGCGGCTTGACGGCGACATTTATTATACCTGGCATTATAGCTCCGGGACCGATTATGGGTCGATGGGGCTCAATAAGCTATCAGGTGGGGCTGATTTCACCTGTTCTTATAATAATGTCTGGCAGAATGAAACGGAATATGAAGAAGGGGTGTTGCCCGGCACCGGCGCGATCAGCGCCCCTCCTCATTTTGTCGCCCCCTGGAATAACGATTTTCGGCTTTATTCCACTTCGCCGTGTATCGGCAGAGGTGACGGCGGGGTTAACATTGGGGCTTATGACGGTGCAGGAGAAGCAGGCTCTCCCTACCGTACCGAATCATATATTGACGGCGGCGGCGCCGACACGTCCGGCGATGGCTCAATTGGGAGCCCGTGGCGGACCCTGACCCAGGCGGCCAAATATACCGAGCGGAAAATAAATGTCGGTGGCGGGCAATATACCGCCGCGTTAGGCGAGGTCTTCCCGATTAAATTTGGCTATAACCGTCATATTGTTGGGGCGGGACGCGACGTTTCAATAATTAATGCTAATTCAAGCGTTTATGATCTCCTGCATATCGATCGCAATTCGACTATTGAGGGACTCTCAATGATCAACGGCATTTACGATTATGGCGATTGGCTTGTGCAAATTCGTGGAAATAATAGTTATCTGCGCAACAGTCGAATTACCGGTGGAGATATAAACGCTGTCCTTCTGCGCAAGGGATCACTGATCACTATCGAAGCTAATGAGATTCTCAATACCAGCTTGAGCCCCGGCGGATACGCGTTTGGTTTGACCGGCGGATTATGGGACAATGGCGGCCAGGGTTATCATTTTTATCGGAACTTAATCGACGGGTTCAGTGTGTTTAATGGTAATGATGGTGATACTTCCGGTGTAACTAACGCTACTTCTAAAATTGATCGAAACACTGTTGTTCATGCCCCTTACGGGATTGAAGTTGACACTTTTGATGATGCCACCGCTGAAGTGACTAACAATATCTTTTGTTATGCTGCCGCGCTTGACGGGACGGTTGAAGGGTACGGTATTTATGCCCCCTACAGCGGCGGGAAAGAGCGGTTTGATACCAACCTTATCTGGCGTAACGGAATTGATATTTATGGCGGTAGCGGTTATAGCATATCAAACACAATCTCACTCTACCCTCGTTTTGTCGAGCCGTGGAATGGTGATTACCGGCTTTATTATGATTCGCCATGTATTGGGACCGGGATCGGTGGGGTCAATATCGGCGCTTATAATGGGACCGGTGAAGGGTATTCGCCGTACATTTTGGAATCCTTTGTCAGTGGCGAGGGGAGTGACGCGACAGGAGACGGCCTTTCCTGGGCGACCGCCTGGCGGACGTTGAGCAAAGCGAACCGTTACACGATACATAATATTAATATCGGTAACGGAAATTACTCCACGGGGAATGGCGAATGGGCGAGCAATTTCCATTTTGGAGTTGAACGACACGTTCGGGGAGCTCTTCAGGATACTGATGTTGGGACGGTCAATGACAATCGGATCACCGGGACGATATATCTCCATTCTTTTACCACCCTGGAAGGGGTAAAACTGACCGGCCGGATTATTTCCCAAGGCTTATGGAAGAACTATATTAAGCACAATGAGATTACTTATTTAATAAAGAACAATACTTCAGCGGTCGAAATTAATAGCACACTTGGGTCCGGCACTTGTATGGTGACGATCGAGGGGAATTTAATCTCCGGTGAGATTTCCTCCGGCATCTCCGTCTCTTACGGGCTTTACGTTTTTAAACCTTCTGCCCTTAATATTTATCGAAATGTGATCAATAGTTTTAATTACAATCTGTCGGTCCACAATTATAATTTTCCTTCCGGCTTACCTGGCGTGATCAATCGGAATACGATCGCTGGAGCACAATATTCCAGAGGCTTTTATAGTACCGGTTCAACCGGCGGGTTGACCAGTGTACTTCTGTTTAAGAACAACATCATGTATGGCCGTGGGTATTCGACCGGGGTTTCTTGGAATGGCGATTCAGTTATTACCCCAAGCTACAATGACGTTTATAATTGGGCGACCAACTGGGATGGGGTCTCTCCCGATATCGGTGATATTTCCGTTGAGCCCGGCTTTTGGAACCAGGCAACAAACGACTATCATTTATTAGACATTTCACCCAACCGGGCGAGCGGGACACCGGCCGGGACCGATCGGGGGGCCTACGACTGGTTTGCCGATCCGTCTCTTCCTTTGGTGACGATCGAAGCTCCCAACGGGGGAGAAGATTGGCGCGGCGGAGTAAGCTACGAAGTGGTCTTTGCCGCCAGCAACAGGGAAGGGATTTTGGCCGATTCAGCAAGAATTTATTACACGACCGGTGAAGGGACCGCCTGGATAACGGTCGCTACCCAGGAATCGGTCTCCGCTCCTTATTCGTGGACTACTCCCCTGATCTCGACGACAGAGGTCAAGGTCAGGGTCTCTGTCCAGGCGAACGGCGACCTGCAAAACACCGGATCGGACGAATCGAATGTGACCTTTATCATCGATTCGACCTCGCCGGAAGTGACGATCACCAGGCCGATAAGCGCCGAAGTTATCCCATCCGGCTCTGCTTATGATATCCAATGGGTCGCGACCGAAGAATGCGGCTTCAAGACCAACCCGATAAGCCTGTATTATTCACTCGACACCGGCGAAACCTGGACTCAGATCGCCAGCAGTGAGCCAAACGACGGGACTTACTCCTGGTCGGTGCCGGCGACTTTAGAGACAGCTAATGGTAGGATCAAAGTCGGGGCGGAAAATCGGGTCGGGTTGATCGGCTACGATTCAACCGATAACGTGATTATTACCATTTCCGATACCACGCCGCCGCTGATTACGGTCGAAGCCCCGGCCAGCGGCGAAGTCTTCCCTGGCGACGCAGTCCATGATATTTCTTTTGAAGTGACCGATGAATCAGGGATCCAACCAAATTCTCTGGCGATATATTATTCAATCGACAGCGGTTTGACCTATCCGAATCTGATCACCGCCGACGCGGCGGTTATTTCGCCATATTCCTGGACGACGCCGATTGGCCTGACCAGCAGTGAGGTTAGGATCAGGGTCAACATCAATGACAATTGCGTTTACCATAATACCGGGACCGGAGAATCAGGGGTATTTTCAATCGATTCCACAACACCTGAAGTCACCCTTATCCTGCCCGGCGGTGGTGAAAACTTGACCGGCGGCGCGACCTATGAGATCACCTGGATCGCGACCGACGAAGTTGGCTTTGGCTCCGGCCCGATCACTCTCCGCTATTCTCTCGATACCGGCGAAAGCTGGACCTTGATTGCCAGCCAGGAGCCTAATGACGGAGGTTACATCTGGACGATCCCATCCGTCAGCAGTACCGGCTCCCGTGTCAGTATTGAAGCGGTCGACCAGGTCGGCTTCTTTGCCAGCGACATGAGCGGGGCGAACTTTACGATCTACACGAGCGCTTCGCCGGAGATCGGTTTCATCGTACTGTCCGACCGGGTCACTGCCAGCCAGGTTATTACCAACCAGTTGACTGTCTCCCTGGAAGTGTTTGGCGTGACCGGTGAGCCGGCGGCGATGAACATCGCGCAGAATGCCGGATTTTCGGAGAACGCGACCGGGTGGATCACCTATGCCGCGACGACCGAATATACCTTTACCGCCGGTGACGGCTCGCGGACCGCGTATTTTAAAGCGCGGAACATCAGCTCCGATGAAAGCAATGTCGTTAGCGACGGCATACTGATAGATACTGCTTCGCCGACGGTCGGCAGTATCCTTTTGAAGGATCGCGGTAATGGGAGCTCTGCCTATTCCCGCGATCTGACGGTATCGCTGGAAGCGTTCGGGGTAAGTGCCGACGCGGTCTCCATGCGGATCGCCCAGGACGCCGGCTTTACCGATAATTCGACCGGTTGGATAACTTACCTGGCGACGACCGAATACACCTTTACCGCCGGTGATGGCTCCCGGACCGCTTACTACCAGGTCCGCGACACCGCCTCCAACGAAAGCAATATTGTCAGCGACAGTATTACAATTGATACGACGACCCCTGAAGTAGACCATATTACCCTGTTTGACAGAACGACCGGAAGCACGGTCCAAACCAATAAACTGACGGTATCGCTGGAAGCGTTCGGGGTGAGCGCTGACGCGGTCTCGATGCGGATCGCCCAGGACGCCGGCTTTACCGATAATTCGACCGGTTGGATAACTTACCTGGCGACGACCGAATACACCTTTACCGCCGGTGATGGCTCCCGGACCGCTTATTACCAGGTCCGCGACGCCGCTTCCAACGAAAGCGCGGCGGTGAATGACAGCATTCAAGTTGACGCTACTTCTCCTGAAGTCGATCATATTACCCTTTCTGACCGGCAGACCGGCAGTATCGTCTTTTCTCGCGATCTGACGGTATCGCTGGAAGCGTTCGGGGTGAGCGCCGACGCGGTCTCCATGCGGATCGCCCAGGACGCCGGCTTTACCGATAATTCGACCGGTTGGATAACTTACCTGGCGACGACCGAATACACCTTTACCGCCGGTGATGGCTCCCGGACCGCTTACTACCAGGTCCGCGACGCCGTCTCCAACGAGAGCCAGGTGATTAGCGATGCTATTCTGATAGATACCGCTTCGCCGACGGTCGGCAGTATCCTGCTGAAAGACCGCGTGACCGGAAACCCGGCTTACTCCAGCTCACTGACGGTATCGCTGGAAGCGTCCGGGGTGAGCGCCGACGCGGTTGCTATGTTGATCGCCCAGGATGCCGCCTTTACGGAAAATTCGACCGGTTGGATAACTTACCTGGCGAACACCCAATATACATTTACCGCCGGCGAAGGTTCGCGGACTGTCTATTACAAGGTCCGCGACGCCGCTTCCAACGAAAGCAATACTGTAAATGACGGTATTACTATTGATACCGTTTCACCGGAAGTCGACCACATTACACTCTTTGACCGGATCACCGGAAGCCCGGTTTATTCATCGGCCTCGCTGGTGACCCTGGAAGCGTTTGGCGTAAGCGCCGACGCGGTCTCCATGCTCATTGCTCGCGACGCCGCCTTTACGCTAGGATCAACCGGGTGGATCGCTTATCGGTCGTCTTATGACTTTACCCTGGCGGCGGGTGAGGGGACCAGAGAAGCCCACTATAAAGTAAGAGACTCCGCTTCCAACGAAAGCGCGGTTGTGACCGACAGCATTATCGTTAATTTTGGTCCGGCGGCGCCGACTGTCTTGCTTAAGGATAGGACCAGCGGAAGCACGGTCTATTCGAAGGAGCTGATTGTCAGTATTGAGGTAACGGCGGCCGATCCCGATGTCGTCTTGATGCGTCTTTCCGGGAATAATCTCTTTGACGGGAGCGGGAATGACACCGGCTGGGTCACCTATGAAACAGCGAGCCAGTTCACCCTGACAGCCGGTGATGGAAGCCGGACGGTTTACGCCAAAGTTATGGATGTTGCCTCCAGCGAGTCGGCGGTCGGGAGCGATAGCATCATCATTGATACCGCGGGACCGGTCCCCCCAAGCCTTATTACTCCGGCCAGCGGCTCAAGCATCAACGACAATCAGCCGACCTTTGTCTGGAACGTGGCGGTCGATCCGACCAGCGGGGTCGCTCGTTACGAAATAACCGTCGATGGAACGATTGCCGCCACATTAGGGGCGGTGACCACTCATACCTTGACCGGCACATTGACCGACGCCGCCCACAGCTGGAGCGTTCGGGCCGAGGATAACGCGGGGAACTGGGGAGCCGCTTCATTGACCTGGGGCTTTACGGTCGATACTTCTCTCCCTGCTGTTTCCGTAATTGCCCCAAGCACCGGGGCCATTGTTAGCGGATCGGCCTACACAATTTTATGGACGGCGACCGATAGTGCCGGGTTTGGCCCGACCCCCATTACTATTTCCCTATCGGTTAATGGCGGATCAAGCTGGTCGGCGATCGCCGCCGGGATCGCCAATAGCGGGAGCTATAATTGGACCCTGCCGGCTCTCTATTCGGATAATGCGATGATCAGGGTGGAAGCGGTCGATCTGGCCGGGAACACCGGATCAGGGACCAGTGGGGTCTTTACTCTGGGCGAGGAGCAGACCTATGTCCCTGTCGCCTATGTTAAAACCGACCAATCATTGCCGAAGATCCACGTGACGATCGCCGGGGTGACACTGGAAAGCGGCGACTACATCAGCAAACGGCCCAAGTTTGAGGTGACGTTGACCGATAATATCGCGATCGACCAATCGTACCGTAAGTTTTCGCTCGACGGGGTCGAGCTGGCAACAACCGTAGTTGAGGCGACTGTTAACCGCCTCAAGTTCTCGGCGGAGCCGACCGAAGATCTGGCCGATGAGTCGGTCAAGACCCACTCATTGGCGGCAGAAGGGCGAGATCGATCTAACGGTTACGCCGGCTTGACGATCGATAACTTGAAAGTGGCGGTCGCCGGCGGAGCGGTCGGAGTTGTCGGCGGAAAGACTACCGTCTTCCCGATGCCTTTCTCCAGCTCAATGGATAAATCTTTTGGAGTGTCGTACAACCTGACCAAGGACGCCCAGGTGCAGATCATGCTGATCAGCGGCGGCGGCCAGCAGGTCATCACCCGGCTTTATTTGTCCGGCACCAATGGAGGAAAGGCCGGCTTCAACCAGGTCAAGATCGAAGCGGCCCGGGACGATACCGGCAGTCGCCTGTCCAACGGCATTTATGTTATTCGGGTGATCGGCGATTACAATCCGATTGGGAAAGCTTACCTGGTAGTGTATAATTAAAATGAAAATGAAATTGCGAATTGTTGGCATAATAATTGTCCTGTTTATTTTGTCTCATTCGGTTTCCGCCCAAACCGCGGTCGCCAATGATCCCACTTATATTGGAGTTGGGGCGAGAACTCTGGGGATGGGGAAGGCTTATGTCGGCTTGGCCGATGACCTGCTGGGGATATTCAGTAATCCGGCCTCTCTTGGGTATCTTAACAACTGGCAATTGACGACCATGGCCGGGAAATTTATCAATGAATACGATTACCTTAATTTTGGCGCCGCTTACCCGACCAGCTACGGCACATTTGGGATCGGCCTGGTCAGCAGTAGTATCGGCTTTACCGCCATCGGAGTGACTACTGAAGTTCAGGACGGGATCAGGATCGTCCCGTCGTCGACTGAAGGATCCAGCTTTTCTTACGGTAATCAGACCCTCCTTCTTTCCTGGGGAAAGCCGCTCAAGGGTTTATTTGACCTCAAGGTATTGGACAATATCGTCGCCGGCGGCACTCTCAAGTTTTATTTTGCCCGGTTGACCGGTCCCGGGATCGTCGGGGGGAGCGCTTACGGCAACGAAGTCGATCTGGGACTGCATTACACTCCCAACCCGGTATTCAAGGCCGGTATGGTCCTGCAGAATGTCCTTCCTTTTTCCATGGGGGGAAAGATGAAGTGGGACAGCGGCGTGGAAGAATCTTTTCCCGCTCTTCTCAAGACCGGTTTTAGTTTCAAGGTTCTGGGACGCCAGGGGTGGCGCCGGCTGGGAGACCACGAACTCTCTCTCAATTTTGATTACGATTACTACCCGACCCATTCCAGTCTGCCGAGCCTTTTTCACAACGGGATCGAATGGTCGCCGATCGATTTTCTTGACCTGCGGGCGGGGATCGATCAGGATTACGTTGGCCGCAATAACGGAACGGAGATCGAGTTTACCAACAATTTGACCCTGGGGGTCGGCTTGTATTACGGAAATTTCCGTTTTGATTACGCTTTCCATCAGTATAACCAGGTCGCGGCCAACGATACCCACTATTTCTCGATCACATATGGCCTGGACCGCGGTAAGCCGTCGGTCGAGGCGGTAGAAGTCAAGAACTTTTCCATTTTTCCCGCCGATAAAACAGTCCTCTACACGCAGGAGGTTACCGTTAAGGGAGAGGTTGATAACTGGCTGATCCGCCGGGTGACGGTCAATAGTCTGGAGGTAGTGGTCGGAGACGATGGGCGCTTTAACCTGACCCTGCCGTTAAAATACGGGAAAAATTCCTTAAATATTGCCGGCTTTGACGCTAAGGATCGTTTGCTGGCGGCCGAAAAGATCAGGCTCTTGAGCCTCAAGAGCTTTGTTGACGTTCCCGTTAATTATTGGGCGGTTTTCCCAATTGCTTACCTGGCGATGGAGAACATCTTGACCGGCTATCCCGATGGCTCGTTCCGGCCTGAAGGGAACATTGCCCGGGCGGAAATAGCGACCTTGCTGGTCAAGACAATGTCGTCTCCGAACGATCTTTTACCTTCCCAGCGTAAAAGAATTCAGGAACTGATCTTTCTTGGCGTGGTCGAAGTTGGCAAAAATTACGACCCGTTAAAAGGGCTGACACGAGCTGACTATGCCAAATGGCTGGTCAAAACCGACGATCTTTCTTTCCCGACGGTTGACGACGATGTTTTCCCGGACGTTAGTAAAAGCCATCCACTGGCCCCTTATATCTCGGCGGCGGTTAATAACGGCTTGATGACCTTATTCGCAGATGGGGAATTTAGGCCGGAGCAGGCGATTACTGAGGCTGAAGAAAAGGCTTTGATCGCTAAAGCTACCGGAGAAGAAATAGAAACCCCCAAGAACAAACAGCTATTTAACGATGTGCCGTTGAACCATTGGGCCGTTGTGTATATCGATAAGGGAGCTCAAGAGGGATTGATCAGGGGATATCCGGACAAAACTTTTCGGCCAAAAGGGAGCATTACCCGGGCGGAAGGGGTTTCGGTAATTGCCAGATTTGCCAAGCTTGGCGAACCGCGGCTTCTGGAACTGCCTTTTTCCGACATTCCCGGACGGCATTGGTCGATCAAAGAGATTAGCGCCGCGAAAGAAGCTGGGCTTTTGAGCTACCTGGAAGGTAATCGATTTGAACCGGACAGACGATTGACCAGGGTTGAAGTAGCCGAAATGGTCGCCAAGACCCATTACTTCTCCGATAATATCCGCAACCTCCGCGACTGGAACATCGGTTATTAATAAGCTATAATTATATTTCCATGACAATACAACGGACAATCAACTGCGGACTCCTTCGCGCTACCCAGGAAAATGAAACAGTCTCCGTATGCGGCTGGGTCCACCGTCGCCGCGACCACGGTGGATTGATCTTTATCGATCTGCGCGACCGCTCCGGTCTGGTGCAGGTGGTTTTTAATGAGGAAAATAAAGGACTGCACGCATTGGCCGGTGAACTTCGCTCGGAATTCGTCGTGGCGGTCAGGGGGCGGGTGGTCAAGCGATCCCCCCAAACCGTTAATAAAGAGCTGCCGACCGGAGAGATCGAGATTATCGCCGAGCTTCTTGAGATTTTGAACACTGCCAAAACGCCGACGATCGAAATCGCCGACCCCCGGACCGAGCCTGACGAAATGGTCCGGCTCAAATACCGTTACCTGGACCTGCGCAAGGAAAAAATGCGCGAGAACCTGATCTTTCGCCATAAGATCACCAAAGCGTTGGGGGATTATCTCGATAAAGAAGGCTTTTTGGAGATCGAGACCCCTTTTCTGACCAAATCGACCCCCGAAGGGGCGAGAGACTATCTCGTTCCGAGCCGGGTCAATCCCGGAAAATTCTACGCTCTGCCCCAATCCCCCCAGCTGTTCAAACAGATCCTGATGGTTTCGGGGATGGAAAAATATTATCAGGTGGTTCGCTGTTTCCGGGACGAAGACCTGCGGGCCGACCGCCAGCCGGAATTTACCCAGCTCGACATTGAGCTCTCTTTCGTAGACGAAAAAGGGGTCATGGAGATGACGGAGAACCTGATCAAGCACGCCCTTGACTCCCTGGCCAAAGACATCGACCAGTATCGCCATAAGCAGTTACCTTTGATCTCTCTTCCTTTTCCCCGGTTGACCTGGGAAGAAGCGATGAGCCGCTACGGGAGCGATAAGCCCGATACCCGCTTCGACCTGGAACTGGTCGATCTTTCCGACCTGATGAAAGAGGTCGAATTCAAGGTCTTTCGCGAGACCGTCGATAAGGGGGGTCGGGTCAAAGGGATCAATGTTAAAAACGGAGGAAAGTTTTCCCGTTCTGAAATAGATGATCTTGAGGCAAAGGCAAAGGCTTTAGGAGCCAAAGGGCTAGCCTGGATCGCCGTCACGCCGGAAGGGTTAAAATCGCCGATCGTCAAATTCTTTAAGCCGGAGCAGATCGGCGCGGTGGTCGATCGGATGAAGGGAGAGGCGGGGGATATTTTGATCTTTGTCGCGGACAAGAGCAAGATCGTCCACCAGGTCTTGAGCGAGCTCCGTCTGGAACTTGGCCGGAAATTGAATTTGATCGACAACAACAGTTTTCATTTTCTCTGGGTGACCGATTTCCCTCTTTTTGAGCACAGTGAAAACGAAAAACGCTGGGTCTCCAACCACCATCCATTTACCGCGCCGCATGGCAATTGGGACGATCTGGAAGAGCGGTTCCTTAAAGATCCCGGGTCGCTCAAAGCCCAGGCTTACGACCTTATTTTGAACGGGACCGAGATCGGAGGTGGTTCGATCCGTATCCATCGGCCGGCGATCCAGGCCAAGGTCTTTAAACTCCTTTCTTTGAGCGATGAAGAGACCAGGGCGAGATTTGGTTTCTTTTTAGAAGCCCTTGAATACGGGGCGCCGCCGCACGGTGGTATAGCGCTCGGGATGGACCGGCTGGTTATGCTTCTGGCCGGGATGGAATCGATCCGGGACGTTATCGCTTTTCCCAAGACCCAATCCGCCCTTTGCCCTCTGACCGGGGCGCCGGATGCGGTTTCCCCCAATCAGCTCAAAGAATTAAATATCAGAATTTTGTAATGCCCTCACCCCTGACCCCTCAGTTTTCCACCGCGTACTTTACCGTATTATTTGTCGCGTCCCAATAGCTGATGTGCGCTTTGTCGTCGCTTCCCATGGCGATATCGGTATCTTGTCCGACCGAGCCGGTTATATCAATGGTCGAGTAGAGCCAGCTCCCGCTTTTGTTGGTCGCGTAGATCAAGGCCGAATTGGTCGAGTCGTAATAGCTAACGTGCGCCCTGCCGCTCGAGTCTACGGCGATCGAGCTAAATTTTCCCCGGTCGGTGGTTGGATCGACCGTGGCGGTGCTCCAGCTCCCGTTCCTTCCGGCGTATTTTAGGGTTTGAGCGGTCGCGTTATAGTAGGCGATGTGGGGATTACCGCTCGCGTCGACAGCTATTGAACTGAACATCCCAACGTCGTCGGCGCTGTCGATGGTTTGAAAATGCCAGGCCCCGGCGGAATAATTGGCGTATTTCAGGTCTTTATTCCCCGCGTCGTAATAGCTGATATGGATATTATTCCCGCTGTCGATCGCCAGGGAGCTGTATAGCCCGGTATTGCCGGACCCATCCAGCGTAGTAACGACCCAGGCGCCGCTTTTATTGGTCGCGTATTTTAACGCCTGGTTATCCCAGTCATAGTAACTGATATGCGCTTTGTTGCCGCTGTCGATCCCCAGCGAAGTGTAGTAGCCGACATCGATCCCGGTTGGGTTGTCGACCGTCGCGGTGGTCCAGGAACCGCCGCTGCCATAAGCGAAAGCCAGTCCGGCGCTGGTGGCGTAGTAGCTGATCTGGATTTTTTGGTTGCTGTCTATCCCGATCGATGAGTAAAGTCCCCTGTCGCCGGCACTGTCGACGGTCTCAAAGGCCCAGCTGGAAATGGTGCCGGAAGCGTATTTTAGGTCTTCCGTGTCCTTCTGGTAATAGCTGATATGGACCCTGTTTGCGTTATTTTTGTCGACCGCGATCGAGCTGTAGATATTGCCGTTCGTGCCGGTCGAAGCGATGTTTTGATAGGAGAAGCTCCCCCCGCCGGCGATCGGGACGATGACCGGAGTGGAGTCGACCGTCGTCGAAGTGGTGGACGAGGTGCTGGTCGAGGTTACGGTCGTCGTGGTCGTCGTTGTTGTGGAGGCGGCCGCTTCTTCGTCCGACAGCTCCCGGCCGCAACCGGCCATTAGCAATCCGATCAGGCTAAAACAGCAAATAATCGTCCAGGCTCGGTGGCTTATTGTTATTTTCATTGCTGATTGAAAATTCTAATACATATGCTAAACTTATTCAAGGATGCGAATCCCTGCCGTGAGCGGGGATTTTTTTTGGCTAAAAGGAGAGTTTCATGCCAGTTTCAGTCATTGTCGGAACTCAATGGGGGGACGAAGGGAAGGGGAAGATCACCGATCTTTTATCTCGTGATATGGAGATGGTGGTCCGTTATCAAGGCGGGAACAACGCCGGCCACACGGTGGTTATCGGAGAGACCAAATATAAACTTCATTTGATCCCGTCAGGCATTTTCTACGATAAAACCCTTTGCGTGATCGGTAATGGAGTGGTACTCGACCCGGCGGTCCTGATTCAGGAGATCAAATCGCTCCGCGAGACGGGACAAAAAGTCGCCAACCTTAGGATCTCGTCGCAAGCCCACCTGATCTTTCAATACCACCGCGATCTTGACGCCGCGCAGGAAGAAAAGCACGAAGCGGGGCGGATCGGCACCACCAACCGGGGGATCGGTCCCTGCTACGTTGATAAGTTCAACCGCCGCGGGATCCGGATCTGGGATTTTACCAACAAAGATGTTTTCCGCCAGAAGCTTGACTGGAATATCCGGGAAAAATCTTTCCTGTTGAACAACTATTACGGCCGGAACATTAATTACAACGTTGACCGGATCATTGACGAATATTTTGCCTATTATAACGAGATCAAAGAATTGGTGGTGGAAGAATCGACCTCGCTGATCCATGAAGCGATCAGCAAGGGGCGGAAGGTCTTAATGGAAGGGGCGCAGGGGACGATGCTCGACGTTGACCATGGGACCTATCCTTACGTCACTTCTTCCAACCCAATCTCCGGCGGTGCCTGTAGCGGGGCCGGGTTCGGTCCCAGCCGGGTTAATACGGTCATTGGCGTAGCCAAAGCTTATGTGACCAGGGTGGGGAGCGGACCATTCCCGACCGAGCTCGAAGGGGAGCTTGGCGAAAAACTGCGTGAGCGGGGGGCGGAATACGGCACCACGACGGGGCGTCCGCGTCGCTGCGGCTGGTTTGATGGAGTGGTGATGCGCCACGCCGCCAAGATCAACGGTTTGACCGAGCTGGCGATCACAAAGATGGACGTCCTTGATTCGTTCGACAAGATCAAGGTTTGCGTCGCTTACGAATGCAACGGCAAAAAAGTCATGGATTTCCCGACTGATATCAATCGCCTGGCCGAATGCCGCCCGATCTACGAGGAGCTTCCCGGCTGGCAGAGCGACACGACCAAAGTTACGAATTACAAGGATTTGCCGGCTAACGCTAAAAAATATCTTGAAAAATTGGCTAAGCTGGCCGAAGCGAAGATCTCTCTCATTTCGGTCGGCGCCGAGCGCGGCCAGATCATTAAACTTTAGCCCTCGCATGAAAAGAGCGGTTATCCTGTTATCCGGAGGCCTCGATTCAACTACCACTTTATATTACGCCCTTAATAAAGGTTATACCTGCCAGGCTTTAATTTTCGATTACGGCCAGCGGCACAAACGGGAATTGCGGAGTGCGGTGGCAGTGGCCAAACTAACCAAAGTTCCTTATCAAATACTTAAAATCAAATTCCCTTGGAAGGGGAGCTCGCTCCTTGATAAAAAAATGCCAATCCCAAAGTCACGTTTTCCCGTATCTCCGTTTACCCGACTGTCCAATATCCCTTCAACCTACGTTCCCGCCCGCAACACCATCTTTTTGAGCTTTGCACTCTCTTTTGCCGAAGCGATTGGTGCTCAAGCGATTTTTATCGGCGCTAATGCCCTCGATTATTCCGGATATCCCGATTGTCGCCCCGATTATTATGCCGCCTATCAAAAGGTGATCGAAAAGGGGACCAAAGCCAAAAAAATCAAAATCGTTACTCCGTTGATCGACCTGACTAAAGCGGAGATCATCAAGCTTGGTCGCAAGCTCGGCGCCCCGCTGGAAATGACCTGGTCTTGTTATCAGGGTGGGAGTAAACCGTGCGGAGTCTGCGACTCCTGTCGTTTGCGGGCGAAGGGTTTTTCGTTATATAATAAGGCTTCATGAACCCACTTTATATAGTCTGTATTTTGACCGGGATAATCCACTTTACCGAAACGGCCGCTTCTTCGCTCCGCTTGGCCGGGGTTAGGACCGGGCAGATCGCGACCTCGCTTTCCTTTGTTAACGCGACCTTGCTGGTGACCAGGACCTCAAACATGCTCCAGGCCCCTTTTTTGGGGGGATTGGTCGATCACGCCATCTTAACCGGCCAGCCGGATGCTTTGATCAATTCTTTCCGCCTGGTGATCCTGGCCGCTTTTATCGGTAACTTGCTCGGCGCCATCTGCACGCCGTTCTTTGTCGCTGTCTTTACTAAAGCAATCCTCCGTTTTGAAAAGGCCGGTTCGGTTCCGCGGCTTATTGCCGCCGCCTTTTTGCCGAAAAACATCAGGGCAATTTCCAGGCTTTTTCGTTTGCCGACCAAAAAGTCGTTCATTAATTTGCGGATGAGAGGGATCCCGACCGGTTTTCTCTGGACCAATCTGGTCGTCGTTTCGGTTTACGCGATCGGGGTCCTCTCTTCCCTTTACGCTGGGGCGCTGGTCCCGGAGTTTAGGATCACCGCTTCCCAGCTCTCCGCCATTGTTAACGGTATCGCCACGATCTTGCTGGTTACCCTGGTTGACCCGACCTGCGCCTATATAACCGACCAGGCGGTCCGCGGCAAGAGGGAAGTGTCAGACGTCAGGGCGATGGTCTTTTACATCATTATAGGCCGGGTTGTGGGTACCCTTATTCTTTCCCAGCTTCTTTTCCTCCCCGCCGCGGAATACATAAAATCAACCACTCTTTTAGTAAAAGGAATGTTCGGTCAGTGAAGATAATCCGCCATCCAAGCAAAGGGCAGCTGCATCGGCCTGTCGTTGCCTTGGGGACTTTTGACGGGGTCCATCTTGGGCATCGCCGGGTGATCGAAGCGGCGGTCGCCTACGCCAGGAAGATCGGCGCCCATTCGGCCGCGATCACTTTTGATCCGCATCCTCAAGCGATCGTTGCTCCCGATAGGGGGCTCAAGCTTCTGACCACGCTAGCCGAAAGGGAGGCTTTATTAGCTGAACTTGGCGTTGATTCGGTAATAGTCAGTCGTTTTACCCCCCAACTCCGGAAGCTAAGCTATCGGCAGTATGTTGAGCGCTATCTGGTCAAAAAACTTGGGGTTCGGGCGGTTTTTATTGGTTACGATTACGCTTTGGGGAAAGGACGGAGCGGGAGCGCGACCGCCCTGAAAAAGCTGGGAGAAGAACATGGTTTTGAGGTTCATGTTATCCCGCCAGTCAAAGTTCGCGGCCGGATCGTCAAATCCGGGTTGATCCGGGAACTGCTTTGCGGCGGTGATTTTAAGCCGGCCTATACGCTGTTGGATCACCCATATCGCCTGACCGGGAAAGTGGTCAAAGGGAAGGGGATCGGTGGCAGGGTGCTTGGGTTTCCGACCGCCAACCTGAAGCTTGATCCTGGAAAATTGATCCCTGCCCCGGGGGTTTACTGCGGGTTGATCGATGGCCGCAAATGCGCGGTCAACATTGGGTTCCAGCCAACCTTTGGGAAGAACGTCCAATTGGTCGAGGCCCATCTTTTGGACTTTTCCGGCCGGCTCCTTGGCCGGACGCTCGCAGTCGATCTTTATTGTCGACTAAGAGGGGAGCGCCGCTTCAGGGAGGTTGCCCAACTTAAGGTGCAAATCAAAAAAGATATTGCCCGTCTGCGGAGGATGTGATACAATACAATTAATATGTTAAAAAAGGAAGTAAAAACAGAGGTCATTGGGAAATACAAAAGGCATGCGAGTGATACTGGATCACCCGAAGTCCAGGTCGCGGTCCTGACCAAAAGAATAGATCAGCTGGTTGATCATCTTAAAAGGAACAAAAAAGATCATCACAGCCGGCGCGGTCTCCTGATCCTGGTTGGTCAGCGCAAACGGCTCCTTAACTACCTCCACCGGACGGATGTTAAGAAGTTCGAAGAGCTTTCCTCTAGTTTGAAAACAAAGTAATGATTAATACAGTTGAAAAGACCCTTAGTGACGGTAAAGTCCTCTCCATTGAAACAGGTCGAGTAGCCAAAGAAGCCGGCGGTTCGGTTATTGTCCGTATTGGCGATACCATGATCCTAGCGACCGCGACGATGAGCCTGACCCCCCGCGAAGGGATCGATTTCTTCCCCTTAATGGTTGAATTTGAAGAAAAGCTCTACGCCGCCGGGAAGATCCCGGGTGGTTTCTTCAAGCGGGAAGGGCGCCTTTCGGAAAAAGCTATTCTCAATTGCCGCAAAGTTGACCGGCCGATCCGGCCGATGTTTCCCGAAGGGTTCCGCAACGATGTTCAGGTCGTGGTGACCCCGCTCTCGGTTGACCAGGAAAATCCGCATGATGTTTTGGGGATTATCGGCGCTTCTGCGGCTCTTTCGATCTCCGATATCCCGTTTGACGGTCCGATTGGGGCGGTCAGAGTTTCGATCGTGGACGGCAAGTTTGTCGCCAATCCGACACAGTCCCAAACCAAAGAATCAACCCTTGACCTGGTGATCGCCGGGACCAAGACCGAGATCTCCATGATCGAGGCCGGGGCGAACCAGATCTCCGAAGACCAGATGCTCGAAGCGATCAAATTTGGCCACACTTTTATCAAAGAATCGATCGCCATGCAGGAAGAGCTGGTCAAAAAAGCCGGCAAAGAAAAAGCTAAAGTAGAAGTATATAAGATCAGCGACAAGGTCCGCTCTTTTGTCACTAAGGAAGTTACTGGTAGGATCGAAAAAGCGATGCGGATCACCGACCGGGAAAAGCAGATGGACGAACTTGACGCGATCAAATCCGATGTCAAGGCCAAAGCGCTGGAAAACAAAGAGCTGGAAGACGAGCTGAAAAAACATCCCGGTGATATTAAAGCGGTCATTGAAGAGATCGAATACGAAACGATGCGCCGCCTGGTCCTTAAAGAGAACAAGCGGGTCGACGGCCGGGGGCCAAACGACATTCGCGAGATCAACTGCGAGATCGGGACCCTCCCCAGGACCCATGGTTCAGCGATCTTTTCCCGGGGCCAGACCCAGGTCCTAACGATCTTAACACTTGGCTCATTGGGAGAAGAACAGCGGCTTGAAGGGCTTGACCTTGAAGAGACCGGCAAACGCTACATGCACCATTACAACTTCCCGGCCTACTCGGTCGGCGAGGTTCGCCCAATGCGCGGTCCGGGCCGCCGGGAGATCGGCCACGGTGCTCTGGCAGAAAAAGCCCTTTTACCGGTTGTTCCAAAACCGGACGATTTTCCCTACACCCTTCGCCTGGTTTCCGAAGTCCTGGGGAGCAATGGCTCCACTTCAATGGCTTCGACCTGCGGCTCCACCCTTGCCCTGATGCACGCCGGGGTCAAGATCGACGCTCCAGTCGCCGGTATTTCGGTCGGCTTGATCTCTGAAGGGGATAAGTTCGTCACGATCACCGATATCCAGGGGCTTGAAGACCACCTGGGAGACATGGATTTCAAGGTGACCGGTACCCGCAAAGGGATTACCGCGATCCAGGTTGATATCAAGATCAAAGGGCTCTCCTTTGACCTGATCAAGAGGGCGCTCCAGCAGGCTAAAGAAGGGCGCTATTTTATTCTTGATAAAATGGAAGCGATCCTCCCCAAGCCAAGCACTGAACTGTCGCCGTTCGCACCGCGGGTCATCTCTTTCAAGATCGATCCCGAGAAGATCGGCATGGTCATTGGCCCGGGCGGAAAGAACATTAGACGGATCACCGACGAAACCGGCGTCCAAATGGACATCGAAGACGACGGAACGATCCGGATCACGACCAACGATGCCGAAATGGCGAAAAAAGCCAAAGCGGAAGTCGACGCGATCACCTTTGAACCGAAAGCGGGCGATGTTTTCCACTCTAAAGTGGTCAGAATTATGGACTTCGGCGCTTTCTGCGAGATCCCGGGCGGGAAAGACGGCTTGGTCCACATCTCCCAGCTCGCTCCCCAGCGGGTTGCCAGGGTTGAAGATGTTCTGAAACTTGATGACGAAGTGATCGTCAAAGTTATTGAGATCGACGATAAAGGCCGGATCAACCTGACCATGAAGGGTGTTACGGAAGATGATAAAAAACGGGCGATGTAGTTAGTTAAACGTAAGTAGTGATTTAAGGACCGGCTGAAAAGCCGGTCCTTTTTTATTTACCAAATAATGCCGTGCCGTGAGCCCCCGGCTCAAGGTTTTCGGTTATCGGCATTTCAACCTCGTTAGAGCCTACGATATACCCTCTTTTTTGGTAAGCTTCAGTTTTTTCCTTGAAATATCGCTGGGCCGGATCGGCAACATGCCATTTGCCGTCGATCAAGACTTCAACCCAGGCATGCCGGCAATTTTTGCCATTGACCTTGATTGTCCCCCTGACGAAGCGCGACTCCAGGCTCCATTCCTGATAGAGAAGTTGCAGGGCGGTCGCTTGATGGCGGCAGCAGCCGGTGCGTTCGGCAATAAAGATCCCAAGAGAAACTTTCAGATCATGATACTTTTTGGCCAGCGCTTCCCAGGTCGTTCTCCACCCTTCATCGGTATCTTCCCAGGTATACTTGAAATGGGAAGTGGTATACGAAAACAGGGATTCTGCTTCGCTTTTTCCCCATTTGAAGACGCGGGTACGATGTTGAGCGGCTGTGATCATCCCTTGCTCAATGAAATCTCTGGTTTCCTGGTCGTCGCGAACTGAAATAATTTCCCGTGTATGGGAACCTGGGATATTACAGCCGGAAACCAGCCGCTCCGGGTTTGAAACTATCGTATACACTAGACCGTTGCGATATTTAACATTTGGTACGTGGCTTTCAACCTCCAGATGGTTGGGGAGGGAGAACTCGAGCCGGTCGCCGTTGTGGAACTGGAGCAAATTACCGCATTTAATCGGAACCCAACCATTTTTACCGCTGGCCCCGCCAAGCTGGACCGCTCCATTTTCTTTATCAATCATCAAAATAGCATCGATTCCAGCTGTCCGGACTTGCCACGTTCCCAGCCGTCGGCTATAGCTGAACTCCGCAATCCCGGGTGAAAGGGTGGGGAGATCAACTTCAAAATGGCTTCCTGAACCGCGGACCCCGAGTGAAATGACCCAGCTGGAACTTTTTAGCGCCTGGTCGACTTCATGGCTTCGGTATGGATTCAGGCAGGAAAATAATAAACGGTTGGTAAATATCTGGCAGGGGGAACGGTGGCCAGGAACGATTTCCCCTGGTTTGGGTTCCGGTTCATTTACGGGAAAAGTGAAATCGATTTCTTGTCCGTTGCAGAATTGGAGAAGGTTGCCGCTTTCAATTTTACACCAATCGACCTGGCCGCTCCGGCCGCCGATCTGGGTCGCTTTCCCATTCTCGACCAGTAGAAAAGCGCTAACCCATGAACCTTTGATTTCCCACTGGTTTTGCTGTTGATTATAGCGGAACTCGGCAATAATCGGGGAGAGGGATGGGATATTGGCTTCAAAATGACTGCCGGAGCCGATTGTTCCAAGGGTTAAAATATCAGGACCGGGGTTCGCCAATAACCGGGAAGCTTCAGCAAAACGGACGGTATTCAGGTGATTTAATAAATTTGGCCTTTGGTCAACATGGACATAATTTGGCCGGAATTGCCTCTGGGGTGCTCCGGTTACCCCGGTAAAAGAACAGTTTTGGACCATTTGCGCCTCCCATGGTTCTGATGCATATTTATCGTTTATTTGGGGTGATTTCTTGCGCGAAATAAGGCTTTCTGTTTCCATGATCCGCAAATAATGATAAAATAGCCTCATGGAGAAAAAAGTTTACCGCGAGCTTGGCTTAACCGACGCCGAGTTTGAGCGGATCGTTAAAACACTTGACCGCGAACCGACCCCGACCGAAACGGCAATGTTCTCGGTTGAATGGTCCGAGCATTGCGGCTATCCTCGCTCTCGCAAATACCTCCGTCTCTTCCCCCAGAAAGGGAAATACGAGTCGCTGGTGGGCGAGGACGCGGGAGGGATTGTTTACGACGGCAAAGCGATCATCTTTAAAGCCGAATCCCACAATCATCCTTCCCAGGTTGAGCCGCGCCAGGGGGCGGCGACCGGAGTTGGCGGGATCATCCGTGATATTTTTACGACCGGCGCCCGGCCGATCGCCCTGCTTGACTCGCTCCGCTTTGGGCCTCTTGATAACCCGCTTAATAAGTTCATCTTTTCCGGAGTGATCGACGGGATTCAGTTCTACGGGAACTGTGTCGGGGTCCCGACCGTTGGCGGCGAAATCTATTTTGACGAAGCTTACGCCGGCAATTGCCTGGTCAACGTCATGTGTGTCGGGGTTTGCGAGCGGGATGAGATTGCTCGGGCCAGGGCCCAGGGGCCGGGAAATTCCATAATTTATGCCGGTTCCAAGACCGGCCGTGACGGGATCGGTGGCTGTTCGGTCTTGGCGTCATCAGAATTTGCGGCGGGGGAGTGCGAGAAACGGCCGACCGTCCAGGTAGGCGATCCCTTTACCGAAAAATGTTTGATCGAAGCGACCCTGGAAGCTTTAAAGACCGGGCTGGTGGTTGGAATCAAGGATATGGGGGCGGCCGGTTTGACCTGTTCGTCGGCCGAAATGGCGGCGGCCGGGGGAGTAGGGGTCGACGTAGATCTTGATAAAGTTCCACTGCGTGAAACCGGTATGGAGCCGTGGGAGATCATGATGTCCGAATCGCAGGAGCGCCAACTCCTCTGCGTCCAGCGGGGGAAAGAGCAGGCGATCCTCGATATTTTCCACAAATGGGGACTGGAAGCGGAGGTCGTTGGTTTCGTGACCGAAAAGAAGCAAGTTGTTATTAGAAGCGGCGATAAAATAGTCGCCAACCTCCCGGCGGACGAACTGGCCAAAGCCCCGATTTACGAAATGGCGTTTGAAAAGCCAAAGACTGAAAAGCCCAAAGTAAAAAAGCCGGCCAACAATAGCCGGCATCTTCTTAAACTACTGGCCGATCCCAACATTGCCAGCAAGAAATGGGTCTATGAGCAGTACGATCACATGGTCCAGCTGAACACGACCGTTTATCCGGGTGGGGACGCGACCGTTCTCCGACTCAAAGATAAGGACTGGGGGATCGCTGTCACGACCGACTGTAACGCCCGCTATTGCCAGCTCGACCCTTATATCGGGGCGCAGATCGCGGTATCGGAGGCGATGCGGAACCTGGTGGTAACCGGGGCCGATCCGGCGGCGGTGACCGACTGCTTGAATTTTGCCAACCCGGAGAAACCGGACCGCTTCTATATGTTTAAGTCGTGCGTCGAAGGGATCGCCGACGCCTGTAAGTTTTATAACCTGCCGGTTGTTTCCGGCAATGTCTCTCTTTATAATGAAAGTCCCAGGGGGCCGATCCTGCCGACCCCGATGATCGGGATGGTCGGGATCGTCAAGCATATCAACCAACGCTGTTCCGCTCCTTTTAAAGAAAAAGGGGATTTGATCATCCTGTTGGGAGAGACCAAAACCTGGACCGGGATGCCGGATATCGATCTCAAGGTCGAGGCGAAGGTCCAAAAAGCCTGCCTGGAAGCGATCCAGCTGGGGCTCGTCAAGTCGGCCCATGACCTGTCGGAAGGTGGGCTGGCGGTTGCCCTGGCGGAATGCTGTATTCTTGGTAAGATCGGCGCTTCGCTTAATCTGAACGAGCCGGTCGATAACAATTCTCTTTTGTTCGGTGAGGGGCAGTCGCGGATCCTGATCACGATCTCGCCCGATAACATTTTTCCGCTTTCCGATATTGCCATGCTTAACGACGTCCCCTTCCAGATCCTGGGGAAGGTCGGTGGCGCCTTGCTTTCGATCTTCAAGAAACAGAAAAAACTGCTGGAATTGCCGGTCAAAAAGATGAGCGATACTTATTATCACGCTATCCCCAACTTACTGACGCCGGCTGAGACCGGCGAAAAAAGATAAATGGAAGCTACCACCGCGGTAGTTGTCTTCATTTTTGTGATCTCGATCTTGACCAGTCTTGGCGATCATAAATCTCCAAGCGGCCAGCCGCCTTCTCCTCCCGGGGTCGTTTATAATGATGTTAGCGCTCCGCCGATCGATCCGGTCGGCGACCCTGAAGAAGGGGAGCGAGCGGCGATCCAAAAATTTATCGTCAAATACCGGTCTCCCGATGAAGCGGCGACGATTGCCGAAAGCATCGTCCGCAATTCCAACGAAAAAAACGTCAACCCCAAATTGATTACCGCCCTAATGTATCGGGAGTCCCGTTTTAATCCCAAAGCGGTCTCTTCATCCGGGGCGATCGGCCTTGGCCAGCTCCTCCCGTCGACCGCGAAGGGACTTAAGCTCGACGACCCTTTTGATATTGAGCAAAACACCCACGGGACCGTCCTTTACATTAAATCCCTCCTGCAAAGGTTTGGAGGGAACGCGACCAACGCCCTGGCCGGTTATTTTGAAGGCCCCAACGCCATCACCCGCAACGGCGGCTTCTCCGCCAAGACCAAAGCCTATGTCGAAGATATCCTCAACGTAGCCAAGAAGATATAAGTGAGGGTTATCTGGTTTTTTTGGCAATAAAATTGCTTTTCCTCGGTCATGGAGATCAATAAAGAACAACAACTTCTTATCCTCGGACTTGTTTTATCATTAATAATAGGACTTGGCGTGATGTATTTCAAACCGGGGAATACCGCTCAAGAGCTGGCTATTATGCCGCCGGAAACAGCCTCAAAAGTTGAGGTCCATCTTTGCGGCGCGGTTAGAAATGAAGGGGTTTATTCCGTCCAAGGGGGTGATCGTGTAATTGATGTTATCCGGTTGGCCGGTGGTTCACTGCCGACTGCCGACCTTTCGTCAGTTAACTTGGCGGAAACGGTCAAAGATGGCCAAAAGATCGCTATTCCACAAAAAGTTGTTATTCTCCAAGAGGTTGGGGGAGCGAGCGCTCTGGGAAACAAAGTCAGCTTAAACTCAAGCGATGAAAAAGCCTTTGATGCTCTTCCTGGGATCGGCGCGTCGACTGCCAAAGCGATTGTTGCCTATCGTCAGAAGAATGGTCCCTTTACCAAGCTTGAGCAGTTAATGGATCTCCCTCGTTTTGGCAAGGCCAAGTTTGAGAGGATCAAGGGAGAGCTTGTTTTATGAGATGCTCTCACCGATAGTCCTTTTAACCGCCGCTTACGCGCTGGGGATTGCCTTGGGCCAATATATTCCGCCTCCACTGCCGTTTTATTTGTTGTTACTATTTGTCGGGTTAGCAGTCATCGCGATAATTATCAAGATCAAGATAGGTCGGTTGTTGCTGGTTATTTTTTTGCTTTTTGGCTTGTTGCAATCGCGCGCGCCTCAAGCCGATCCACTTGGCTGTTTCGTGGAAACTGATTTTTTGACGGTTCAGGGAGAAGTTGCCGGGAAACCAAATGTCAGCGGCGAAAAGGTCTATTTTCCGTTTACGGTAATAAGAGCGAATGAAAATAAGATCAGGCAGGATATTTTGGTTTTTTTGCGAGCGGGGAAACCGATTGAATACGGGGATAAGCTTGAATTGCGCGGCCGCTTAAGCCGGCCCGAGAAGTTACTGCTTTTTTCAGTGACCCACTGCCGGAAACTGGGGAGCGGCGGGAATTGGTGGAATAAAGTGGCGTTTTATTTTAGCGACCGGTTTAATGACGTATTGGTCCAGATCCTGCCGCTTAAAGAGGCCTCTCTTTTGGGGAGCGTTCTCCTGGGAAGTTCGGTTTCGCCCCTGGACCCTGAAGTAAAAGAGGAGTATCGCAAGGCCGGGCTTATCCATCTGCTGGTCGTTTCCGGTACACAGGTTTCGATTTTGATCGGGGTTTGCCTATCGTTAGCTAAAATATGCCGCTTCCCTGTCTGGCTTAGCGTTGCCGTCGCTACGATATTTAATCTTTTGCTGGTTGTGGTAACTGGCGGCGGGGCGTCGATCCTTCGAGCGGCTATAATGGGGGAGATTGCTCTGGTCGGCCAGCTGTTTGATCGGGAAAAAGAATTTTCTACCGCTCTTGCTCTTTCGGCGCTTATTCTTTTATTGTTCGATCCCAATTATCTCTTTGATCTCGGCTTCCAGCTCTCTTTCCTGGCGACCTGGTCCCTTTTTTTTCTGGTCCCGCCGCTTACCGAAAGTTTACCGGAAAAAATTCCCGGGCGAGAGCTTTTTGCTTTATCGATCGGCCCCCTTCTGGCGACGACACCGCTCATTGTTTATAATTTTAACCAGTTCTCTTTGGCCGGGATAATATCCAACTTTATTGTTCTCCCCTGGATCGAAACGCTGGTCGTTTTTGGGTTTTCGACCGCGATGATCGGCTTTATTTTTTTACCGCTGGCTAAAGTCCTGGGAGGGACCCTCTGGCTGGGATTGGCTTTCCTCGACCTGATCGCTAAAGCGATCGCCGCCCTTCCGGCCGGTTCCGCTTATGTTAGGCAGGTGCCGTTCATCTGGCTCGCCGTTTATTATCTGGTTCTCCTAAATCTGATCAAAAGGCTTGCGACGCGGGAGGGGATCAAACGGGCGGTTTTTTTATTTATTATTGTTTTCTTTCTCCCTCTTTTCATTGGCGGTGAAAAGGGGTTGGTGGTGACGTTTATTGATGTCGGACAGGGGGATGCCGCCTTTATTGAATGCCCAAACGGCCGAAAAATATTGATCGACGGCGGCGGTGAGGAGAGTGATAAGGGGCGGGGGTATGACCGGATCGGCAAAATGGTACTCCTCCCTTTCCTGCGAAAACAGGGGGTCAATAAACTAGACCTGGTGATTGCTACCCATCCACATGCTGATCATATCGGCGGACTTAACGAGGTTCTCCGGTCGGTAAAAGTAGATAATCTCATCGATAATGGAGAGGTTTTAAATTCTCCCGCCTACCGGCGTTTTCAAGAATTGATCGCTTTGAACAAGATCAGGCGGGTGGTCGGCCGGGTAGGAATGACCCTTAACTTGGGGGAGGTCAACGCTAAGATCTTATGGCCCAGCGATCTTGACGGAACGGTGAACGGCAATTCGATTGTCCTTCGGCTCGCTTACGGCGCGACCTCGTTTTTATTTACCGGTGACCTGGACGACCAGAGCGAAGCGCGCTTGCTTGGTCGGGGAGAAAACCTCCGGTCGACCATTTTGAAAGTTGGGCACCACGGGAGCGCGACCTCAACTTCCGACGAGTTCCTGGCAGCGGTTTCCCCAAAAGAAGCGGTGATCTCGGTCGGAAAACGCAATCGATACGGCCATCCCTCAAAAAAAGCGTTGGCTAAGCTCGCGCCGCTTGGGCTGCTCATGACCAAAGATGTCGGGGCGGTGACGATCAGGAGCGATGGCCGGGGTTATTCTATTGCGACAGAGAGACCTTGCCGGTCTGCCAGAAATAGTCGACCGCCCGACTGATGGTCGGCACCCGGTAGAGGACCTCGCACGCTTCCGCCCTGGTGAATGCGGCTTTTGGTTTAAATTCCTTCCCCTCTAAATATTTAAGCAATCCGGCCTTTTTGGCTGATAGGATGTTTTTATTTGCCCAAAAATCCTTTGGCAGGTCCGGAAACGGGGAGCCGGCATAGAATCGTTCTTCTTCCAAATTCCCGTAACGGGCCAGGATCGTGATCCCTTCTGCGCGGGTTAAGACCTTGTTCGGCTTGAAGGTCCCGTCCGGATAGCCGGTGATATACCTGATCACGCTCCCGTAGTTGATCTCTTTTGCCGCCCAGTGCTTGGGGAAAACATCTTTAAAGATCTTGTTTTCGCCGTACGGGATCAAGGTCGCCTCCGCTTTGTCCAGCGTCCTGACGAGGAGGGTGACCAGCTCCGCCCTGGTGATCCCTTTGTCCGGATAAAACTTGCCGTCGGGATACCCCTTGACCATTTCCAGTGTGACCGCCAGCGCGATCGGCTCGATCGCCCAGTAGCTCATTGGGGTGTCGCGAAAAGGGTTGAAGCGGAGGACCACCGCCTGCCGGGTCAGGCTCTCGGCGGTGATGATCCTGGTCTCATCGATGTTTTCGTGGGTGGTCTGCGCGATCAAGGTCGTGACATTGCGGCCGACCGAAAGGATCTGGTTGGCCTCGATCGACGAAGGGTCCTTAAGCAGGACATTGTTCACATAGACCTTGCTGAACGGCTCGATTGTTGATAACTGCTGGACCTCGACCGTGGTACCAAAGGATGCGATCTTCCAAACGCTTTGCTTCTCCAGCAGTTTGGTGACATAACCTTCGCCGGAGACGACCAGATAGAACCGGTTGGTCAGCAGGCGGTCGGGGGGATAATTTAATTTGAGGAAGGGGATCTTTCTGGTCGGTTTGATCGAGGTGGTCAGGGTCTTTTCTCCGACGTACGAAAGCGAGAAATAATGCGGGTTGTCTCCCGGCAGGTTGGGCCGCTGGACAAAAGCGTAGTCAAACCGATACCCGCTGTTATACAGCCCGACTCCCATAGTCAATCCGGTGCTCCCTTCTTCCTGGTTGAGGCCGGCCCGGAGGGTGATGTTCTTTTGCGGTTCGTATTCGACCCCGGTATGAAAAAGAAGTGCGTTCCCCGGCGCGGCGTTTGGCAGGTCAACACCAAGGCCGGCGACCAGTGTTTGATCGTGTTTCTGAAGGGAGCTTTTTTCATCTCCAAGGATGTTGACCGCGCCGTTGAACTTATAATAACCGCCAAGCTTGTCTTCGCCGCCGCTCCACTTTAGCCCGGCTCCCAAAATATTTTGCAGGTTTCCGGAAAATTTAAGCCAGGGGCGATATAAATAGGTCGCCCCCAGATCAAGCGCGAGGGCGGTTGCCCGGTCGCTCGTGCCGCCGGCCAAAGTTTGGGTGATTAACTTTAGGCTCCCTCCGATGGCGATATTGTCCGGCGCGTCCAGGTCCCGGGCCCAGGAAAAGACCAGCGCGCTGTTGTCAAAACTACCGACCTCCTGGCTTGGGTTTTGGATCACGCGGCCGGTTGCTGGGTCGCGCATGGTCGGGATCGATCCGCCGGTATTCAGGCCCGTAAACCCGAGTCCAAACACCCCATACTGGGTCGGGAAAGCCCACCCGGCGAGGCTGTATTGGGTCTCATCCAGCGCCAGACGTCTGGCGGTCGCGGTGAATTGAGGAAAATCGATCCGGCTCAAAGCCGAAGGATTGAGAAAAATATCGCTTCCATCGGTGGTCAGGCCAAGGGAGACTCCTCCCATGCCGAGCTGACGGGCGTTATAGATAACGCTTGACGGGTCCAGCGAGGAACCGGCAAAAGCAGGGGAAATTAAAACATAACAAATTATCAATAGCAGACATAGTCTTTCCCTGCCTATCCTTATCATTTCTTATACACCGTGATCTTTCCCCTGGCTAAAACTTTGCCGTCGGCAAGGATCAAGACGATATAGATCCCGTTCCCCAGCTCAACCCCGCCGTCTGACCGGCCATCCCAGGCGACCTCGTTATAGCCGGCCCTGCCTCCCGAGTTGCCGGAGAGATAAACCTTTTTGGCGAGCAGGGCGCCGGAGAGGTTATGGATGGTCAAAGTAATATTTGAAGAGCGGGTCAAAAGGTAAGTGATCGCCGCGTTGCCGCTTCTCGGATCAAAAGGATTGGGATAGGTCAGGGGGGCGCCAAGGATCGCCGGGCCTTTATCGGCTTCAACGTAGAGCGGCGTGATCTCGTAAGTCGCCCCCTGGCCGATCGAATCGAACGCTTCAATGGTAATGGAGTGGATCCCGTTGCTTAGCGGATCGTCAGGAGTAAAGGTGGCGGCATAGTACGAATCGGCAAGGACATAGGTTAAGCCCTTCTTCTGGCCGTCAATGTTGACCGATCCGGAAGTTATTGGATTTATCGAGACCGCCCTGGCGGTTAATTGCGGCAGGAGACCTATCGGATCGCCGGGAAGGGGAACAATGCCGTCGATCAGGAGTGAGATCCTCGGTTTTTCATCAGCCACCATAAAGGCGTAAGCGGTGAACTCTGAAGTCGCGGTGTTGCCGATCGAGTCATACGCCCGGATCTCAAGCAGGTGCTCCTTTTTGGGAAGTTTTTCCGGAGAGGTCATAATAAAAGTCTCTTCTCTGGAATTAAACATCCCATCGGCCGGCTGGGCAGACTGCCAGGTCCCGCCGTCGATCCGGAAATCAACGCGGCCGACCCCCGCTTCGTCGGTCGCGATACCGAGAAAGGTCGGTAAAATATCGGTGGTGATATTATCAGCCGGCGGATTCAAAATGGAAACGGCCGGCGGGGTGTAGTCGTTTACACTGCCGGTCGTGTAGAAATAAAATGATTGGTCCGCGTCCATGCTCCCGCCGCCTTCGTCCCGGACATCTGTTTTCATCAGGGTCACGGTGTAGGTCCGTCCAGCATCCAATCCGGAGTGGGGGAAGGTGATTACCCGTCCGCTGTCGTCAATGGTCGGGGTCCCTTTAATGACCGGCGGTGTGACATAGATCCAGCTGGAAGCAGGGGCGCTGGACATTCGCTTGTTGAAAGTAACGACGAAAGGCTGGTTCAAAGGGACGGCGTACGCGCCGCTGGTCGGCGTGCTGGAGACCATGCCCGGTGCGATCCCCGGGGCGTAAGGATAAGAGTAGCTGAAGTTCCGCATGCTGTTTGATCCAAGCCAGAACGAGGTCAACAGCTCTTTGATAACTCCTTCGGAGTCGGCGATCAGGTCGCGGGCGCGTTCATAATAGGGTTTTCCGGCCGTGTCCCGACCGGAAGTTTTATAAAAGGTCTTGGTGTAGCCGTTGGAATAGACCCGGTAGACGGAATAGCCGGTCGGATACTGGACCGCCGGTCCCTGGCGGACGTAAGAGATCCCGTGAATATCGCGCTTGTAATTATCCCCGATATGTCCGGAGATGACCGCCGCGGTCAGGGGATAGCTTTGCGTGCCGACCGTGTAAGTCAGGCCTTCCAGCGCGGCGCGGAAATCGACGCTGTTGTCGATCGCCGCCGCTCCTTCGACCGTCGGCAGGTCGATCGGGTAATCCCGCTTGGTCTCGCCGTCGATCACAACTCCCGCCAGATCGTATGCCGGATAACTGGAGAAGATAAAGGTCTTTCTGGCTTCGGCGGTGATCAGGTCCCGGACCGCGTTGGTATTAAGATGGCCGCCGCCGGCCGCGGTGACCGAGTCGGCAAAAACAAAATTATAATTTTTATAACTAAAGCTGTAATTGTAGATCGAATCGGTCCCGGCATCGGTCGTGGAGTACTGGGTCGTGTTGGTTCGCAGGGGATTGAGATTGTCGGTGACCCAGTCGGTCGAGTAATCGGCCAGTTTATCGTAATAGCCGGGGACGGGGCTAAGCCGATAGTTCGGATTCCCAAGATCGGAGGCGCCGGTAAACGCGGCAAATTTTGCCTTGAACTCGTTCTTGGCCTGGTCGCCGGAGTTGTTCGTCCAAATATCGACCTGGTTCCCTCCCAGCACGATAAAGGCGGGACGGTTGGGTAGGGCGTTAATATCAGAAACACTGGAGGCGATGATCTCGTCGCAAAGGGAATATGGGAGCCCCCGGGCGCCGCTGGCGTCTGGGGCGCGTCCTTCGGCGTAGCGGGGATCGGTCAGGATAGCAAAACTAAAAAGGTATTCCCCCGTCGGCCTGCTAAGGGTCGTGACCAAACGGGGAGGACCGTACGCGCTCCCCGATTTGACCCGGTATTGGTAAGTGGTGTTGGGAAGAAGTCCGGTGACCTGGCACCAGTGATAATTGGTGTTCCCGCTGACCGTCGCGGTGTTGGTGTAACCGCTAATTCCGTACTCAATGGCGGTCGCGGCCGCTTCGTCGGTCGTTGTCCAGGTGACAATGAACGAGTTATCCTCGACGCTGGTCAATTCTTCGTTGACTATGACGATGGCGGCAAAGGCCGAAGAGACGGCAAATAAGCAAAATAAAGCTATTAAAATATTTTTCATGGTTAAAACCTGTACGTTAACCCGATGGTTTGGACCAGCCTGACATCCGACATTTCAAACTTCCTTTCGCCGGCGTCTTTGGTTTTGACCCCATAGGCGGCCGCGGTCGACAGCGGGTCGAACTCGGCTTGATAAGCGATCGTCCACGGGTCTCTCGCGACGGCAAGGCCGGCAAAGACCGTCTTTCCAAGATTTAAACTGGTGCTGTCAAACTGCATGGCGTTGATCAAGGAAAGGGCGCTGATGCCGCAGTTCCCGTCAACCTTATAATCCCACATGTTGAAGGTGGTCCCCAGGTCAAACTTTACCGGAAGCCCGCCAAGCATGGAAAAGGCGTCATTGACCCCTTTTTGCTGGTCGGCCGTCAAACCGCTGACCGAAGGTTTGAACAGCCAGGTCAAACCACTTCTAATGATGACCGGCATTGAGAAGAGCTGGCTTTCTATCCCGAGGTGGAGAAAGTTCAAGTCGCTTATGACCACGTCCTGGGGATTGTCCGAGAGCTTTAAGGTTATCGGGGAGTGGTTCTGTTCCCAATCAAGAGCGATCAGAAAAGGACGTTTGAACGCGACCCCATAGCGGAGCCTTTTTGGGAGGGAGATGGTTTTTTCTTCTTCCAGCATCAGCTTGGTCGCTCCCGCCTCATAAGAGGTGAACCAGTTGTTGGAGATCGGGCTCCAGTTGCTGGAGCTCCCCGGTTGAAATAAGGTCTCGGCCTCGGCGGTGTTGACCTGGCGGTAGGAGTAGTATGCCGATAGTCCGCTCCCCTGAAGGGTGACCTTGGAGCCGGTTAGATTTTCCAGCATCAGTCCGACGGTGATCCATTCATTGACGTCGTACATCATCCCGAGGTCAAAACGGCTGGTATTTCCCTGGTAAAAACCGCGGTACTTGGCGTTGGCCACCAGCTCTCCGGAGGGGAGGGTGATCTGTTTTTTAGAGTATCCGGCGGAGGTCCCGTAAAGGTCAGGGTCAACCATCCAGTTTCCTCCCGCGTTGGGATCGTTTGGGTCAAAGTTAGGGACGTACAAATACTGATCGGTAGCGCTTTCCGGGACGACCGCCCGAACGTCATTGTTGATACTGCCGGAAGCGGAAATGGGAATATAATTGAGGCCGGCGTGGAACTTTTGGTGGCTGGCGGCGATCGTCCCGACGAACGGGGCGTCAATTTTCAGGTTATTTCGCAGTTCGATCAGGTTTTGGACCGGTACCGAGACCTCCTGGGAGAGGAAGCCGATCCAGACGGGAGAGGTCGTTTCCATGGTCGTGATCACGCCGCCGGAGTGGAAGGTATACTGCAGGACGCCGTCGCTTTTAACGAGCAGGTCATCGGAGCGAAAGCCGTGGAGGTCGGCGAATATTTTTCCGGTCGCCGGGAAAATTCCGCCAATGTCGGCGTCGGCGTCAATCGGGTTCCTGGTCGAAAAACCAACCACCAGCCAGTCGTTCACCCTTTGGGCGGCGGAAAAATTAAGGCCCGAACCCGAGGTTTGCGAGTCAACCCGGCTGTTGATATCAACCGCTTCCGTCGGCGCGTTGGCCGGGATAGCCGCTTCTTCGCGAAAATAGATCCCGTAATTTATCCGGGCGGTGCTGGCCGGGTCGCCGCTCCAGTCGATCGAGCCGCTCGGTTCATCGACCCGGGAGGTTTTGGTCCCGCTGGAGTGTCCCGCTCCGATAAAGGTGTCCCAGGAAAACTCGGAAAGCTTTAGCTTGGCGAGCGAAGCGGGGTTCCAGAGTGCGGTTTTTTGCCCAAGAGAGATAGTGGTAAAGTATCCGCCAAAGCCCGGATAAGGATTTTCCAGCGGGGGGAGCTTTAAGCTGAAGCGGCCGTATGGGAAAGCGACTTCAGCCGCGCCAAGAGCGGTCGAAAGGCAAAAAATAAAGCAGACCGGGAATAAAATCCTCCCCAACTTCATTATTGGCATTTTAGGTTAGCCCCCCTTTTTTGTCAACGAAAAACGAGCGTGATATAATCCGGGGGAAATGAAGATCATTGGCTTGACCGGACCGATCGGGGCTGGTAAAAATGAGGTCGCCAGGCTTTTAAAGCGCCCCGGCGCCTATGTTGTTGATGCCGACCTTCTCGCCCACGAGCTTTATAAAAAGAATTACCGCCTCTGGCAAACCCTGGTCAAAAAATTCGGCTCCGGTATCCTCAAGCGGGGCGGTGGGATCGACCGCCGCAAGCTTGGCGAGATCGTTTTCAATGACCCTAAAAAGTTAAAACAGCTTAACAAGATTGTCCACCCCTACTTAAAAGAAGCAATACTAAAAGAAATCGATAGTTGTAAGTCGTCAGTTGGTCGTTGTCAGTTGGTAGTTATCAACGCCGCTGTTTTAAAAGAGATCGGCTTGATCCCCATAGTTGATGAGGTCTGGGTGGTAACCGCTAGCCGGCCGACCAGGTTGAAAAGGCTGATAGGCAAGGGAATGAGCAAAAGTGCGGCGGAGAAAAGAATCAAAGCGCAAAAAGCGGATACCGAATACCTGAAAATGGCTGATAAAATAATAAAAAATAACGGTTCTTTGGCTGATTTAAAGGTTCAATTTCAGACTATTATTATGTGGGTGAAACCGCAAGATTTTTCTTTCTCAAAGCGATAATATCTTTGGGAGGAGATCAAATTATGTCAAGGATCGGCCATTATTATCATAAAGCGGTTGATATCTATCATCGGGTGATAGGTTCACGCACATATCCGCAGGTTGTGACCAAGCCGGCGCTCAATGTCTCCAACTTATATAGTGAAATTACCGACTTTCGCTCAACAATTCAACGGGTAGTCTATAATCTTCAATCGGAAACAAGCGGGGTTTACAATAAATATTTCTTAAGGCAGTCAACGTCCGAAGGGCGGCTTGGTTCGCTGGTCAGGCTCAAAGGGCATGCGGGAGGGGTTGTGACGATCGGCGATTTGCATGGCAATGTTGACCGACTGAACATGATCCTCAAAGAATTTGGGCCCCAGCTTCAGTCGGGAGAGCTTTCCTTGGTTTTTCTCGGTGATCTGATCCACCCGGAAAGCAAGAATAATCTGGCCGACATGCGATCGTCATTTGGCTTGCTTAACGCGGTCATTCAACTTAAAAATACCTATCCGGACCGGGTCCATATTCTTCGGGGGAACCATGATGTGATCCTCGACGGAGTCAAAAATCCAGCCGACCGCCGGCGGGTCGTGGAATATATTTACAATCATCAACGGGACCCCGGTCTTAAGTTATACGCCGATCTTCAGGCCCTTAATGTGCTTGATCCTGAAGCCAGAGGCTTGCGATTGGGTAAACAAGTTGATCAAAAAGACCCGACCACTTTTGTTCCGCAAACGATCGAGTTTCTCCGTTACACGGTCAATTTTTTCAAGAACCAGGGGAAAAGCCTTGATGAGATCGACCAGTTGGTGGGGGCCTATCAGTCATTTTTTGATAACTGTCCCCTGCAAGCCGTTGTCCAGCACAAAGACGGTGTTATTTATATGGCCCATTCGGCGGTCCCAAATCTTCCTTTTCCGACTCCCCGTCAAATGGTCGAGTTGGAAAAAGATCGTCAAAGGGTCAGTCAGGTTCTTTGGAACAGGTTCGAAGAAACGCCTGACCCCGCCAAAGAACAATACGGCAAGTCGCATATCGGTGCCGCGATCAATAACCTGGCGCGGGAATTTGGGGTCGCGCCGTCACAGGTTTTTATTTATTCCGGTCATGAGCGCGAAAGCTACTGGGCAACCTCCCCGGATAAGAGCCAGCCGAACTATAGAATAATCCATTCAAACGTGACCAACAATTTTGGGGTTGGGATTTTTGGCGAGAATTTGATCAGGGAGCGGCTGCATGTCAAGAAGGGGTTTGTCCCTTTTACTACGGTTTACGAAATGGCCAATTCCCAGAAGCCAGGTTCGCTTCCCGCGGCGGCCTAAACCTGGCCAAAGTTGGGAGCCCGTGATACCCGTATTTATCAAGCTCCTGTAGCGAAAAAGTAATGCTTTGGGTCCCGTTCCGGTTTTTAACCACCCGGTCTTTTGCCAATTGATCGCTGACCGAGACGGAAATTATTGTCGGAAAATTCGGTCCGTCATATTCTTTATCCATTTTTGCCAGCATGGCGCAATAGATCGAAGGTTCTTCTTCATCGATTCCCTGTTCGGCCATTATACCCATGATCGCCAAAAAGGCGCGGCGGTGGGGGCCTTTGCCGACCCGGGTCAGGCTTTCAAATGTTTCGCTAAAATCAACGACCCCCTGCCTAGTCGGCTGAAGCAAACCGTAATTTTCTATCCCCTTGCCGTTCTCAAAAGTGTGGGAGAGAAAACCAAAGCGGGTGAACGACCAAAAACTGATGCGATTATGATGAAAAACCTTTCTTTGCAGATCGTGTTGGAAGGCTTGCCTGATTTCCGGCCGTTCGAGCTGTTGCCAGGCCGCTTCGGTTGCCAGGGCGATTCGCCGTTTGATGGGATCGCGCGGCGCGGAAAGAGTTCCGCTGACGCAATTTCCGATTTTAACTATATTTCCCGGACGGGAAAAGATTGAAGAGATCATGACAGGTAGTTGTCGCTCCATTTTTTGCCAAATTTCAACGTTTTTGCTATGATTTCGGCCTATGCCTGATTTTAAAGTCGTCTCCAGTTTTGAACCGCGCGGCGACCAGCCCAAAGCGATCGCCGAACTGACCACAGGGCTCACTGGCGGCGAAAAGTTTCAAACTTTGCTCGGCATTACCGGATCGGGAAAGACCTTTACCATGGCGAACGTTATTGAAAAGGTCCAGCGGCCGACCCTGGTCATCTCCCCCAACAAAACGCTCGCCGCCCAGCTCTGCCAGGAGTTCCGGAGCTTTTTCCCCAACAACGCGGTCGAGTACTTCGTTTCATACTACGATTACTACCAGCCAGAAGCTTATATCCCGCACACCGATACTTACATTGAAAAGGATTCGGCGATCAACGAAGAGTTGGATCGCCTGCGCCATGAAGCGACAATGTCGCTTTTAACCCGTCGCGACGTGATCGTGGTCGCCTCGGTCTCCTGTATTTACGGCCTGGGGACCCCCAAAGATTATCAGCGGGCGGTCATTACCATTAAACTGGGGGAGAAGTTCGACCGGGAAGAGCTGATGCAAAAATTGATCTCGGTGAAGTATGAAAGGAACGACTTTGAGCTTAAACGGGGACGCTTCCGGGTCCGCGGAGAGAGCATTGAGATCTTTCCGGCGTACGAAAAAAACATTTTGCGGATCGAGCTTGACGGCAGTCTGGTCGCCAGGATCTCGGAGCTGGAAGGGGTCTCCGGCCGGAAGATCGGCGAAAAGACGGTCGCTTATGTTTTTCCCGGCACCCATTACGTCACCTTTGAAGACCAGATCGAATCGGCGATCAAGTCGATCAAAGAGGAGCTGGCCGCGCAATTGAAAGTCTTGACTAAACAGGGGAAATTGATCGAGGCTAACCGGCTGGAAAAGCGGACCAAATATGACCTCGAAATGATCAGGGAGATGGGGTATTGTTCGGGGATCGAAAATTATTCGCGCCATTTTGACGGGCGCAAGCCCGGCGATCCGGCCGCGACTTTGCTCGACTATTTTCCTGAAGATGCCTTGATGTTCATCGACGAATCGCATATTACTATTTCCCAATTGCGGGCGATGTACAACGGCGATCGGGCCCGTAAAACTTCCCTGATCGATTTTGGCTTTCGTCTCCCTTCGGCTTACGACAACCGTCCTTTGAATTTTGAGGAATTTCAGCGGAAACTTAACCAGGTGGTCTTTGTTTCCGCGACCCCGGCCGAGTATGAGCTGAAACATTCCAAACGGATTGTTGAACAGATCATCCGGCCGACCGGGTTGATCGATCCGGCGGTCGTGGTCAGGAGATCGGAAGGGCAGGTCGACGACTTGATTGGCGAGATCAAGTCCCGGGTGGAAAAGAAAGAGCGGGTCCTGGTGACGACTCTGACCAAACGGATGGCCGAGGACTTAACCGAATTCCTGAACGAGGCGGGGATCAAGGTCCGCTATCTCCATTCGGATGTTGAGACCCTGGACCGGATTGAGATCCTGCGCGGCCTGCGTCTGGGAGAATTTGACGTGTTGATCGGGATCAACCTTTTGCGCGAGGGGTTGGATCTGCCGGAAGTTTCGCTGGTGGCGATCCTTGACGCCGACAAAGAAGGGTTCCTGCGGGCGGCGACCTCGCTCATCCAGACCATCGGGCGGGCATCGCGCAATGCCGGGGGGATGGTCATTATGTACGCCGACAAGTTGACCGACTCCATGAAGCGGGCGATCGGCGAGACCGAGCGGCGGCGCAAGCTCCAGATCGAATTTAACAAGAAAAATAAGATAACGCCCCAGACGATCGTTAAAGAAATTTCCGACATTTCCGACCGGATCAAAGAGAGCCGGACGGAAGAGATCAAGAAGCTCAAAGAATTTGTCCCGCGAGACGAGGTCCCGGCCCTGCTCGCTTCGCTGGAAGGGGAGATGCTCGCAGCGGCGACCGCTTTGAACTTTGAACGGGCGGCGAAGATCCGCGACAAGATCAAGGAGCTCAAAAAGGTCTTTGACCTTGACTAGGAGCCTGTTTATCTCTCGATAAATATGATAAAATTAGTAATTCTCGGAGGTGTTTGGCATGATTAATTTAGGCAATGTTATCACGGCAATGGTTACGCCGTTTAAAGCCGACCTGTCGGTTGACTGGGCGGGGGCGGAGAAGCTGGCCGCTTATCTGGCCGATAACGGATCGGACGGGTTGGTACTGCACGGAACGACGGGTGAATCGCCGACCCTGACCCACGAAGAAGAGTACGAACTATATAAAGTGATCAAAAAAGCGGTCGGCGGGAAATGCAAAATTATCGCCGGGACAGGTTCCAACTCGACCGAAACGACGATAAGATCGACCAAAAAAGCGTCCGAAATCGGGGTCGACGGGATCATGCTGGTCGTCCCATATTACAATAAACCGTCGCAGGAAGGGCTGTACCAGCATTTTAAAGCGGCGGCCGCTGCTACTTCTTTGCCGATCATTCTATATAACATCCCCGGGCGGACCGGGATCAACATGACGCCGGAGACGACCGCACGTCTGGCCGACATCAAGAATATTGTTGGCTTAAAAGACGCTGCCGGTTCCCTTGATCAGACTTCGGCCGCCCGCCAGCTTTGCCCGCCGGATTTTATTATCTGGAGCGGCGACGATTCTCTGACCTTGCCGATGATGGCGGTCGGCGCGACCGGGATCATCTCCGTTGCTTCTCACGTCGCCGGAAAAGAGATCGCCGCGATGGTCGCCGCCTTCCACGCGGGCGACACCAAAAAAGCGCGCGAACTGCATTTGAAACTGTTGCCGTTGTTCAAAGTCTTGTTTATCGCGCCGAACCCGGCGCCGGTCAAATACGCCCTTGAATTGCTTGGCCTCCCTGCCGGCAAACCCCGCCTTCCCCTGGTCGAACCGACCGAAAGCGAAAAAGAGCGGATAAAAAAAGTTTTAAGGGATTTGGGGCTTGTGTAAAATGAATTCGCGGTTCCACCGGAACCGAGACTTTAGTCTCAGGTTCCGGTGGTTGATTGTTGCATTTTTATTGAGCAGTCTACTTTCTCCCGCTTACTCCTTTTCCTTCGTTGTCTTTGGCGATAACCACCAGAATGACGAACTCCTCAACCTGATCATTGACCGGGTTAACGCGGACCCGAAGGTCGCCTTTGTGGTCAACCTGGGCGATTTTGTCCTGCACGGCAAAAAAGAGGAGTATCTCGCTTTTAAACAGAAAATTAAAAGGGTGAAGAAACCGCTCTATAATGTCCAGGGGAATCATGACGGTGTGGCCGGCGGCTGGCGGAATTTTGAAAAGCTCATTGGTCCGGCGTACTACGCCTTCAATCATGAAGATTGCCGTTTTATTGTCCTGAACAATTCGTTCCGGGAAAGTTTTGACACCGCGCAATTCAACTGGCTTAAAAAACAGCTGTCTGCCGCCTACGGCAAAAAGATCTTTGTCTTTATGCATAAGCCGGTCTTTGATCCCTCCGAGATCTACAAGGATTATGTTATGTCGGGCCGGGCGGTGACTGATGAGTTGACTTCTCTTTTTAGAAAGTATAAGGTCCGTTATGTTTTTGCCGGGCATATTCATGGTTACGCGAAGTCGGAACGCGATGGGGTTGTTTACGTCGTCAGCGGTGGGGGGGGCGGGCCGCTCCATTTGCCAAGGGAGCTTGGCGGATTCTACCATTATGTTAAAATAACCGTGAATGGCGATTCGATCGCTGATCAGGTGATAAGACCTTATGAAAACTAAACAAGCGGCCGCCGTAACGTTGAGGAACCGTCTGGCCCTGGCTTACCTGGAGCTGGCCGATGACCCGCTCTTTTCCAGCCTTGGCGAGAACGAGAAGCTGAAGTCGCTTCGCGAAGCGCTCCGTGACGGCGATGAGATCGCCGGGAAGGTGATCGCCGAATACCGTTCCCATGACCCGCGCAAGATCGCCGCTCTTTTGGGGATCAGGATCTTTGGCGAAGAAAAAAAAGGGCTGGTGCGGAGTGAATACCGCCCGGCGACCAAAGAGATCGTTCTTTCCAGACGTTTTCACGATAAGCTCCGGCGGCAGGTCCATATCCCGGAGCTTTCCGAGCGGCTTTTGAAGATCGTGGTCGCTCACGAGCTCTTTCATTATTTTGAGCTGGAGCGTTTCGGAGAGGTCTATAAAAAATTCCGCTTTAAAGCCTGGGAAGTCGGTCCCTTTGCCTCCCATAAACAGATCAAGGGGTTGAGCGAAGTCGCCGCCCAGGCCTTTACCCAGACCCTGCTCGGGATCGAACTGACCCCTGAAGTTTTTGACTACATGCTGATGGCCTCTTTTCTGGCGAAAAAAGCCTGATTCTGCTATAATTGACCCAGAAAATGTCAGCCGATCTTCATATACACACGAACCAATCCGATGGCACATTTTCTCCTGAAGAAACGGTAAAAATGGCGGCCGCGGCCGGCCTGAAAACCATTTCTTTGACCGATCACGATAACGTTGACGGGCTTGAAGCCGCGGAACAGATCGCCGCGCGAGTCGGCCTTGAGCTGATCCCCGGGATCGAAATGACTACCGAGACGGCCCAGGCGGAGATCCACATCCTGGGTTATTATCTCGATCGCCGGAACCCGGGATTGCTGGAGGTCCTGGCCAGGATCCAGGCGAGCCGGATCGAGCGGATCCATACGATAGTCCAAAAGCTTAAGTCGCTCGGGGTCGAGATCGAAGCGTCCGATGTTTTCGCGCTGTCAGGAGAAAAATCGCCGGGGCGGCCGCATGTCGCCAGGGCCCTGATCAAAAAAGGGCTCGTCTTGAATTTCCGGGAAGCGTTCAAACGCTACCTTGATTTTCGGGCGCCGGCCTACGTTCCGCATTTTAAACTGACGCCGACCGAAGCGATCAAGCTGATCAAATCAGCCGGCGGAATAGCGGTCTTCGCCCATCCGGCGATCTCAAAGGCCGATGACCTGATCCCGGAGCTGATCACCAGCGGATTGCGCGGGATCGAAGCTTATTATCTTGGCCATTACGCCGACCAGGTCGATTATTACGTCGAGCTGGGGCGGAAGAATGGTTTGCTTTTGACCGGAGGCTCTGACTTTCACGGCGAGGATTCCGGAAGAGAGACGAAACTTGGAGATTTTTCAATTCCCGACGAATTGGTGGATAAATTAAGAGATGAACACTCACGCGGAAATTAATTTAGCGGCGATCAAAAACAACATCGGCGAGATCCGAAAAAAGCTCTCGCCCGCGGTCAAATTCATGGCGGTGGTCAAAGCCAACGCTTACGGGCATGGTGCCGTGGCGGTCGCCCGGGCGGCGGGCGAAGCGGGGGCCGATTATCTCGGCGTCGCTAATTTGAAAGAAGCCCTGGAACTGCGCGAAGCGGGGATCCTTTCCCCGATCCTGATCTTGACGGAATCGCCGACCTCGGTGGCCGACGAGATCATCCAGCATGACCTGACCCAGACGATCTATTCGTTTGCCGAAGCCAAAGCCCTCTCCGAAGAAGCGCAAAAACGAAAATGCCGGGTCAAGGTCCACGTCAAGATCGATACCGGCATGGGACGGGTGGGGGTCGCTCCTTCGGAAGCGATCGCTTTTATCGCCAAGGTCTCCTCTCTTCCCGGGTTGACGATCGAAGGGTTGTTCACTCATTTCGCCAAGGCGGAAGACCCGGAAGATAAGTTTACGGAAGAACAATTCAGCCGGTTCAAGCAGCTGGCGGACCGGGCCCCTAACATCCCGATCAAACATTCGGCCAATTCGGCCGCCGCTCTTTTTCACCCGTCGACCCATCTGGACATGGTCAGGATCGGCCTGATGATGTACGGACTTTATCCTTTAGGAAATTCCCGGCGGCTCATCGCTCTGGAGCCGGCCCTCTCTTTCAAGACCAGGGTCGTCTATTTAAAAAGGGTCCCGGCGGGGACGCCGCTCTCGTATGGTTCAACTTACCTGACCAGGGAAGCAACCAATATCGCGACCCTGCCGGTCGGGTATGCCGACGGGTTTAGCCGGCGGCTTTCCAACCGGGGGCATGTCCTGATCAGGGGGAAACGCTTTCCGATCGTGGGGAGAGTGAGCATGGACATGTCGCTGGTCAACGTCGGGAGCGCCAATGTTGAGGTCGGCGACGAAGCGGTCTTGATCGGCCGGCAAGGGGGAGAAGGGCTCTCCGCCGATGAAATGGCAAACCTGGAAGAGACGATCTCTTACGAGGTCGTTTGCAGTATCGGGAAAAGGGTGCCGAGGGTGTACAAATGAGCTACATCTCGCTCTATCGAAAATGGCGGTCGCAGACCTTTAATGAGATCGTCGGCCAGCCGGTCATCGTCCAGACGCTGAAGAACGCGATCGAGACCAAACGGATCGCCCATGCCTATCTTTTTACCGGGCCACGCGGTACCGGAAAGACCTCGGCCGCCAGGATCCTGGCCAAATCGCTCAACTGTAAAGAAGGGCCGACCCCCAATCCCTGCGGTAAATGCGAGACCTGCGACAAGATCAAGAACGGCCATTCGGTCGACGTGATCGAGATCGACGCCGCCAGCAACCGGGGGATCGACGAGATCCGCGACCTGCGCGAGAGGGTCCGTTTCGCGCCGCTGGAAGGGCGCTATAAAGTTTATATTATCGACGAGGTCCACATGCTGACCTCCGAAGCGTTCAACGCCCTGCTCAAGACGCTGGAAGAGCCGCCGTCGCACGCGATCTTTATTTTAGCGACGACCGAGATCCAGAAGGTCCCGCCGACGATCGCTTCCCGCTGTCAGCGCCTTGATTTTAGCCGGATCAAACTGGCCGAGATTACCGCGCATTTAAAAAAGATCGCGAAAGCGGAAGGGTTTGCCGCCGAAGAAAAAGCCCTGGACCTGATCGCCCGTTCTTCCGAGGGGGGGATGCGGGACGCGATCTCCCTGCTTGACCAGGCGATCTCGTTCGCTGGGAAAGAGATATCCTACGACAGCATTGTGACCCTGCTTGGCACGGCGGACGAAGAGCTTTTGTTCGGTTTTGCCGAAGCGATCGCCGAAGGGAACGAGACCAGGGTCCTTTCTCTGATCAAAGCGGGGGTGGAAGAGGGGCGGTCAATGTCGCAGGTCGCCCGCGACTTTGTGATGCACTTTCGCAACCTGCTCCATCTGAAGGTCGGCTCCGGCGAAGCGCTGGAGCTCACGAGCGAATATTTGGAAAAGTTAAGGGACCAGGCGAAAAAGTTTACCCTGCCACGGATCAAAGAGGCGATCAAAGCCCTTTCCCGGGCGGAGCTGGACATGAAATGGCATCCCCACGCCCGACTGGTCCTGGAAGTGGCGATCGTTGAATTGCTTGAAACAAAACCGGAGGTCGCAGAGCAGAAACCGGCAGTAAAAGTGTCTGACCGGCCAACCATGGCCGCTGTTCCGCAAAAACCAGTTGAAACGCCGTCCCAGCCGATAGTAAAACCGATCAAAAAAGATGGCGTGACCATTGAGCGGATCAAGCACCACTGGAAAGATATCCTGGAGAGCATGAAGCAAAAAAGCCTTTCCGGTTATGTTTCGCTTTCCGAAGCTGAACCGATCGAGATCAGTTCCGGCAAACTGGTGATCGGGTTCCGCAAGGGTTTTTCTTTCCATAAGGAAAGAATGGATGACGCCAAGAACCGGGAGTCGTTGATGGAAGCGGTCCGGGAATATAGCGGAGAGCGCTTGCCGATTGAGCTGATCATCGCGGAACCGGCCCCCGCCGCGGCCGCTGCCGCTCTGACCCCGTCGGGTGTCGCTGAATATTTTGGAGGGAGAGTATTATGAAAAAATATAATATTTGCGTGTTAGGGGCGACCGGGATGGTCGGAAAAGAGATGATGAAGGTCCTGGAGGAGAGGAATTTCCCGGTCAATAAATTTCTCCCTCTGGCTTCAGGCCGGACCGCCGGGACCAAAGTCTCTTTTCAGGGAAAAGAGTATACCGTTGAAGAGGCCAAACCGGAATCGTTTGACGGGATCGAGATCGGCCTTTTTTCCGCCGGCGGCAATGTCTCCGCCGCGCTGGCGCCGGAAGCGGCCAGACGGAAATGCGTCGTGATCGATAATACCTCCCATTTCCGGATGGACCCGGAAGTGCCGCTGATCGTCCCGGAAGTCAACGGCCACGCCATTAAAAACCACAAAGGGATCATTGCCAACCCTAACTGCTCGACCGCGCAAATGGTCCTGGCCCTTAAGCCGATCCATGACGCGGTCGGGATCGAGAGGATCATTGTCTCGACCTACCAATCCGTTTCCGGCTGGGGGAAAGAGGCGGTTGAAGAGCTGATGAACCAGAGCAGGGCGCTTTTAGCCGATCCCAACGCCAAAGTGGAAGCCAGGTGTATTTTTAAACGGATCGCTTTTAACGTGGTGCCGCAGATCGACCAATTCACCGATAACGGCTATACCAAAGAAGAGCTGAAAATGGTCAACGAGACCAAAAAGATCTTTGAAGACGAGTCGATCAAAGTGACCGCGACCACCGTCCGGGTGCCGGTAGTGATCGGCCATTCCGAATCGGTCAATATTACCACCAGGAAAAAGATCTCCGCGGCTGAAGCCAGGAAACTGATGTCCGGTTTTGCCGACGTCAAAGTAATGGACGATCCGGCCAAAGGGATCTATCCGACCCCGATCGACTGCGTGGGAAAGAACGAGACCCTGGTCGGCCGGGTCCGCGAAGATATTTCCCAGGAACGGGGACTTGAGATGTGGATCGTGGCCGACAATCTGCGCCGCGGCGCGGCCCTTAACGCGGTCTTAATCGCGGAAAGAATGATCAAAGACGGGTTGATCTAACCGCCGGAGGAGCGATGATCGACAAACAGAAGCAGATCGCCTATTTCGAAGGGCTTTTGGCCGAGCACGGGCCGAATTACAAGGCGCTCGACTGGAATTCTCCGGAGAGCCAGCGCCTCCGCTACCGGATCTTTTCGGAGCTATTTTTGTACGGCCGCAAATCCAGCGGCATTTCCCTGCTCGATCTCGGTTGCGGCCTTGGCGACCTCTACGCCTTCTTAAAAAGCGAGAACCTGCTCCAGAAGAACCGGATCCAATATACCGGCTGGGATATTGCCCCAAAACTGGTGGAAACGGCGGTCAAAAGGTTTCCCGAGGCCGATTTCGCGATCAAAGATATCCTGGAAGAAAAAGCTCTTCCCCGGTTTGATTACATCATGGCCAGCGGGGTCCTGACCATTAGAACGACCAGTGAAGAAGAGCATCTTGATTTTGTCCGGGAGATGATCTACCGTATGTATGAGCTGGCGCGCTGCGGCGTGGCCCTGAATTTTTTAAGCCAGGGTTCACTGCCGGTCAGCGATCCCGGGGGGCTCAATTCCTCCCATTACTATCATTTTGATCCGGAACAGCTCTTGCGCCTGATCCGATACGCCTGCAACAAGTATATCTTGAGGCATGATTATCACGAGGGGGACTTTACGGTCTTTTTGTTGAAATGAAAAAAAATAAAATTTACGAGCTCCGGCTCTGGCGGCAGTTTTTTCTCCCCTTGCTGATTTTGATAGTCGTCGCGCTGTTCGGGGTTGCCGGCTTCATGCGGATCGACGGCTTTTCTCTGCTTGAAGCGTTTTATATGGTCGTCGTCACCCTGACGACGGTCGGCTATCGCCCGGTCAAGGGGATGTCGGGACCTGGGATGATCTTTGATATGGTCTTTGTGTCCATTGGCGTGATCCTGATCGTCGTGGTGATCGGCCGCGCCATGGAGTTTATTGTTTCCGGAGATTTTGTCAGAATAAGGAGGAACAGGAGAATGACCAAAAAAGTTGAAAGCATGAGAAATCATTTTATTATCTGCGGCTTTGGGAGGGTCGGCCATCAGATCGCCAGCGAATTTGAAGCGGCCCGGATCAATTACGTGATCATTGACAATAAACAGGAAACCTCCGCGGAGCTGGAGATGAAAGATATTCCTTATTTCGTCGGAGACATGACCTCTGACCAGCTCCTGCTTGACGCCGGGATCAAGAGCGCCAAAGGGCTGGTCGCCGCCGCCGACTCCGACACCGACAATGTTTTTGTGACCCTTTCGGCCCGGGTCCTTAATCCCAAGCTGTTCATAATAGCCCGGGCCGGCAAGGTTGAGACCGAAGAGAAATTAAGAAAAGCGGGGGCGGATCGGGTTATTTCCCCTTACTTTATGGCCGGTAAGCAGATGGCCGCCCTGGCGACCAAACCGACCGCCTATGATTTTGTCGATACGATCATGCACCACAACCACCTTCAGGTGGCGATCGCCGAGTTTAGGCCCGACCCCGGCAGTAAAATGATCAATAAAACGCTGAAAGAGTCCGGTATTCGCCAGGCTTCCGGCGCTTACGTCGTGACGATCAAAAAGGGGAGCGGAAAATTAGAAATGCAGCCGACGGCCGGCTCCAAGATCGAGCTGGAAGACACCCTGGTCGCGATCGGCACTCCGGAACAGTTAAAGAAGCTGGAGAAAATGATCGGATGAAGACGACGGAAGAAAAGATCAGGCAGGAGTTGGTGGAAAAAATTGCCGGAGAAATGGCGGTCGCCGCCAGGACCGCTCCCAAGGCGCGCGGGACCGATCTTTTAGAGATCCTGATCTTAACCGGCGGCGACATCGTTTTGTTGGCGGAAAAAATGAAAGCGATCGGCGAGCGGGAAAGCCACCAGACTTTTTCGCGCGATTCCGAGAACATCAGAAAAGCGCTGGCGCTGGTGCTGATCGGCACCAAAAAGAAGGTTATCGGCTTAAAGTACTGCTCTTTTTGCGGCCGGGCGAATTGCGCGGAGGCGGAAAAAGCGGGGGTGATCTGCGCTTATAATACCGGCGACCTGGGGATCGCCATCGGTTCAGCGGTCTCGGTGGCAATGGACCATCGGATCGATAACCGGGTGATGTATTCGGCGGGAAAAGCGGCGATCGAAGGGGGCTTTTTAAGCGAAGAAGTGATTGTAGCCTACGGCATTCCGCTTTCGGTCTCGGGTAAAAATCCCTTTTTTGACAGATAATGAGGAGTAATTTATGATAAGCGATATCCAGGCGATCTTTGAACGTGATCCGGCGGCGGCCAATATTTTTGAGGTCTTGCTCTATCAGGGGCTCTGGGCGATCTGGATCCATCGGATCTCCCATGTTCTTTATAACTGGCGGATCCCCATCTTGCCGAGATTGATCTCGCAAATTATGCGGCTATTGACGATGATCGAGATCCATCCCGGGGCGAAGATTGGCAAAAAGGTCTTTATCGACCATGGCTGCGGCGTGGTGATTGGCGAGACCGCCGTCATTGGAGATAACGTGACGATCTACCAGGGGGTGACCCTGGGGGGGACCGGAAAAGAAAAAGGGAAACGCCATCCGACGATCGGCAATAATGTGGTGATCGGCGCGGGGGCGATCATTTTAGGGAACATCACGATCGGCGATTTTGCCAGAGTGGGGGCCGCCGCGGTAGTGACCAAACCGGTCCCGTCGCATTCAACGGTGGTCGGCAATCCTTCCCGGATCGTCGCATGACCATCTCGCTTTATAACACCGCTTCCCGCCGCAAGGAGGACCTTTTTCCGATCGATCCCCCGGAAATCAAAATGTACGTCTGCGGGATCACTCCTTACGACGAATCGCATCTGGGGCACGCCAGAGCCTACATTACCTTTGACGTTATCAAACGCTATTTGGTCCACGCCGGATATAAGGTCAGGCATGTTCAGAACATTACCGATATTGATGACAAGATCATTGCTAAGGCGATGCAGGAAACTGGAGAAAGGACGGATTTGAAACAAAAGTGCCGCGAGATCGCCGAAAAATATTCGGCCTCTTTCTTTGACGCGATGGACAAATTGAACGTCCTGCGGGCCGATGTTTATCCCAAAGCGACCGACCATATCCCGGAAATGATCGATTGGATAAAAGGTCTTGAGGCCAAAGGGATTGCTTACGAGCTTCCCGACGGGATCTACTTTTCGGTCGGATCTTTTTCCGATTACGGCAAGCTTTCCGGCCGCCGCCTTGATGAGCAGGAAGAGGGGGGGAGAGTTAAGGAGCATAAGGGGAAGAAAAACCCGTTCGATTTTGTCCTCTGGAAAAAGGCGAAGGAAGGAGAGCCCTCCTGGCCCAGTCCCTGGGGAGAAGGGCGTCCCGGCTGGCACATTGAGTGTTCGGTTATGTCGACCAAATACCTTGGCCAGCAATTCGACATCCACGGCGGTGGGCTTGACCTGGAATTTCCCCATCACGAGAACGAGATCGCCCAGACCGAGAGCCTGACCGGTAAACGGCCCTGGGTGAAGTATTGGCTCCATAACGGCTTCGTCACGGTCAATAAAGAAAAAATGAGCAAGTCGCTCGGCAACTTTTTTACCTTGAAGGATATATTCGAGAAGTTTGATCCCATGGTCATCCGCTTTTACATTCTCTCCACTCACTACCGGAGCCCGATCAACTACAGCGACGCGGAGATGCGGGGTGGGGCCGAGGCGTATGACCGGGTCAAACAATTTTTGGCTGATCTCGACTTTATGCTCGAAAAATCCCCCGGGTCGGCCCCTATGGTCGAATTAAACGATATTATCGAAGAGCTCCAGCCCTACCTTTTAAAGTTTGAAGCGGCGATGAGCGATGATTTCAACTCCGCCGGCGCGATCGCCGCTCTTTTTGAAATGATCAAATATTGCCGCAAGACCCTGGACGAGGGGGAAGACGAAAAAGAGTGCCTTCAGTATATGCGCGACACGGTCGCTACTTATTTTGGCCATTTGGGGATCACTTTCGCTTCGGCCGGAGAGGAGCTTGATTCGGCGCTCGCGGCGCTGATCTCCGAGAGGGAGACCGCCCGGGCGAACAAAGATTTTAAACGGTCGGACGAGATCCGCGACCAATTGAAAGGGAAAGGGATCATTTTGGAAGACACCCCCTACGGGACCAAATGGAGCCGCTCTTAACCAGGATAAATGGAAATCTCCACTCTGATCGGTTTTCTAACCAGCGCCTCTCTTTTTTCGTCCCAGCTCTTTATTTCGGTGATGGTCAAAGAGATGGGGGGGAGCAACCTGGCGGTCGGCCTGACGATCAGCGCTTACTTTGCCGCGTTTTTTCTCTCCGCATACGTTTTCGGGCGCCTGGCCGATCTTTATGGCTACTCTTTTTTTCTCCGTCTCGGGCTCTTCCTTTCGACTATTTTCTTTGCTCTTCAGGTAGCGGCCAATGATCCCTTCTCACTCCTTCTGGTCAGGATCGGGGCCGGGTTCTCCGCCGGAATGTTCCCGGCCTCATTGACCGTTTACGCCTTTAAGGACCGTGGCCTGATCGGCAAATTCAAGGCTTACGGCGCGCTGGGGTGGGCGGTCGGGTCCATGCTGGCCGCTCTTTTGGTTCACAACCACTATATCTTTATCATCAGCTCCCTTCTTTTTGGCGCGGCTTTTCTTTATTCATTGCGGCTCAAAGAACTTCCGCTGATAAGACCGGTCTCCCGCGATCCCTTTTCCTGGGAGCTTCTTTTTCGTAACCGGGCGATCTTTTTGCCGTATTTTCTCCGCTCCTTGAGCGCCCAAAATTTATGGGTGATCTTTCCTTTGTATTTGATGCACCTTGGCGGGACCAGGTTCTGGGTCGGGATCGCCTATTTCGTGAACACCTTTTCGCAGTTTGTCATGATGCAGTATGTCGAACGGTTCCCGGGGCTTGCCATGTTCCGCCGGGGGATATTTTATACTCTGGTCACTTTTATTTTTTACGCCCTTCTGCCGAATTTTTGGCTGGTCCTGCCGCTCCAGATTTTGATCGCTTTTTCATTCTCAACTTTTGAAGTTGGGGCTAACCAGGAGTTGTTGACCAGGAACGCCGAAAAAGCCGGGGTGGCCGGGATCTTAACCTCTCTGCTTAACCTGGCGGCGGTCATTGGCCCCCTCTTGTCAGGGCTCTTTTTTCATTTTTGGGGCTTTCCCGGCGTCTTGTTCTTTTCGATCGCCGTCTCTTTTGCCGCATTGCTTAGCGCCAAAAAGGTGATAAAATAAATCCATGCTCGATCCAAAGCTCTTGCGAGGGGACCCGGAAAAAGTTAAAGCCGGCCTGAAAAACAGGCGGGGGGATCCTTCTTTGGTCGACGAGTTCACCGCGATCGATGAAAAGTGGCGGAAGCTGACCGCCGGCATCGAAGAAAAAAAAGCCCGCCGGAACGCCGCTTCCGAAAAGATCGGCGAACTTAAAAGAAAAAAGGAAGACGCTTCGGCCCTGCTGGCCGAAATGAAAACCTTATCCGACGAGATCAAAGAGCTGGAGACCAAACAGCAGGCTCTTGAGTCCGACCTGAACAATCTCGTGCTTGGTTTGCCCAACCTGCCCGACGGCTCGGTGCCGGTCGGCGAGGGGAGCGCGGAGAACATAGAGGTCAGGAGCTGGGGAGAGAAACCGGCCTTTTCGTTCAAGCCCCTGCCGCATGACGAGCTTGGCCAGCGGCTCGGGATCCTTGATTTTGCCCGGGCGGCCAAGATCGCCAGGTCCAGGTTCGTTGTTTACCGTGGTTTTGGCGCGGCGCTGGAGCGGGCCCTGATCTCCTTTATGCTCGACCTGCACACCAAAGAGCATGGCTACATCGAAGTTTTGACCCCACTGCTGGTCAACGCCGACAGCCTGCGCGGAACGGGACAGCTTCCCAAATTCGCGGAAGATCTTTTTCGCTGTCAGGATGACGATCTTTATCTGATCCCGACCGCTGAAGTTCCGGTGACCAATTTGCACCGGGATGAGATATTGGAGCCGGAGAAATTGCCGCTGAAATATGTTGCCTATACCCCGTGTTTTCGCAGAGAGGCCGGTTCTTACGGCAAAGACGTCAAAGGGATCATCCGCCAGCACCAATTCAATAAAGTTGAGCTGGTCAAGTTTACCGCTCCGGAAAACTCACCGGCCGAACATGAACAGTTGACCGCCGACGCGGAAAAGGTCCTGCAAAAACTGGGCTTGCCGTACCGGGTGGTCCAGCTTTGCACCGGCGACCTTGGCTTCGCTTCGGCTAAAACCTACGATCTGGAGGTCTGGTTCCCATCGGAAGGAGCGTACCGCGAGATCTCGTCCTGTTCAAATTTTGGCAGTTTCCAGGCCAGAAGGGCCGGGATCCGCTATCGGCCGCGAAAAGAGACCAAACCTGAATTTGTCCACACGCTGAATGGCTCCGGTCTGGCGGTCGGCCGGACTTTTGCGGCTATCCTTGAGAATTACCAGCAGGAAGACGGTTCGATCGTCATCCCCGAAGCGCTCCAGCCGTATTTAGGCGGCTTGCGCAAGTTTTCCGCCATCTAGCCCGATATATTAGTATGGTTGACGGTATCTTTAAAATCTCCGGAAGCGGTCTATCTTCTAGTAATATAAAAGGGGCTCCCAGCGCGCGGGAAAACTTTTTGGAAGCGTTAAAAGAGACTTTTGCCAAAGAGACCGGCAAGCTGGTCGGGACCAAGCTCCCCGGCGACAGCGGGGTAATATTTTCTCCTAATCCACAGAATTTATTTTCTTTGCGTGTTATTCAAGCGGAAAATATCGGCGAGACGAAAGTTTAATTATTCAGCAGTTTGCAGAAATTGGCCAGCAATTTATGGCCGTGTTCCGTCAGGATCGATTCCGGATGGAACTGGACCCCCTCCACGACGAATTCTTTATGCCGCAAACCCATGATCTCTCCTTCTTTGGTCCAGGCGGAAACTTCCAAACAATCAGGGAGGCTTTTTTTCTCCACGATCAGGGAATGGTAGCGCGTAGCCGAAAATGGGCTTGGCAGGCCGTTGAAGATAGTTTTGCCGTCATGAAATATTTCCGACGTTTTGCCGTGCATGATCCGCCCGGAGCGGACAACCTTGCCGCCGAAGACTTCACCGATCGCCTGGTGGCCGAGGCAGACCCCCAGGATCGGGATTTGTCCGGCAAAAGTCCTGATCACCTCGCGGCTGATCCCCGCTTCTTTGGGTGATTTGGGGCCGGGGGAGATCAAGATCCGGTCGGGGTGAAGCTTTTTGATCTCGGGAATGGTGATCTCGTCGTTCCGGTAGACCGCGAGCTTTTCCCCCATTTCTCCAAGATACTGCACGAGATTGTACGTGAACGAATCGTAATTATCCACCACAAGAATCATGTTATAATTATAACACAAAGATGAAACCGAAAATAATCACCTACCTTGACCGCGAGCGCTGGAATAATTTTGTCGCGTATTCGGAGCGCAATTCCATCCTCCAATCCTACGAGTGGGGAGAGTTTAAGTCCCGTTTCGGCTGGCAGCCGATCAGGGTGGCGCTGGAAGATAACGGCAAGATCGTCGCCGGGATCTCCATTCTCAAGCGGCAGATCCCGTTGATCCGCCACTCCCTCTTTTACGCGCCGCGCGGCCCGATAATCGATTACGGGAACCGAGACCTCCTCCACTCGATGCTCGATCTTTTGGAGGAACAGGCCGACCGGCACCGGGCCATCTCGCTGAAGATCGATCCCGACGTCGAAGAAAACGATCTTCTCGCCCTCGACAACCTCCGCTCGCTCGGTTTTGAGCGGGCCTTAAAGCAGGTCCAGCCCCGGGCGACTTTTATCGTCAACATCGAAGGAGAACTGGACGACCTGATGGGGAGCTTTGCCGAAAAGACCCGCTACAATATCCGGCTGGCCGAAAAAAAAGGGGTCTTTGTCAAAGAGGAGAGCAGTGATAAAGGGATCAAGGAATTTTACGACCTCTATCTTGAGACCGCCAAACGCGACCAATTTTTGATCCATCCCCTTTCTTATTATCAGAAGATCAAAGAGGTGATCTTCCGGGCGGGGCTCGGGGCCTGCTTTGTCGCCTATTTTGAAGGGAAGCCGATCGGCGCGGTCATTACTTTTAATTTCGGGGGCCGCCTCTGGTACATGTACGGCGCTTCCGCGTCCGCCTACCGGAATGTCATGCCGAACCATCTTCTCCACTGGAAGATCATCAAGTGGGCCAAAGCCAGAGGATTGAAGGAATACGATCTTTGGGGGATCCCGGTCAAACCAGAGGAGGGGCATCCGCTCTTTGGCGTCTACCGTTTCAAAAAAGGGTTTAACGGGGAACTGAAAAAATACATCGGCGCTTACGACTTTCCATACAGCCCGCTTTTTTTCCACGCTTTCGAACACGGCGTAGTCTGGTGGCAGAATCTCCGCAGTTTAGCGACCAAAGGGAAGTTTTCCGATTCCCTGGGTGAATAAATGCATACCGGCATTACTTACGACTCCAGAAAAGTTAAACCAGACTATATTTTCGTCGCTATCCCCGGATTAAAGCAGGACGGAGCGGAGTTTGTACCGCAGGCGATCAAAGCTGGAGCGACCCTGATCGTCGCGGAAAAAGATATTCCGCTCCCGTCCGGCGTTGAATTAAAGATTGTCCCCTCCGCCAGGAAAGCTCTGGCCGAAATGTCGGCCGAATTCTATGGCCACCCGTCAAAAAAACTTAAATTGATCGGAATCACCGGGACCAAAGGAAAAACCACCACCGCTTTTCTGGTCCAATCGGTCCTCAACACCGCCGGTTTTAAGGCCGGGCTCATCGGTACGGTTAATTTTCCGATGACGACCCCTGAATCATCCGACCTGCAGGCGGAACTTGCCCGCCAGGTAAGCGAGGGATACACCCACTGTGTCCTTGAGGTCTCTTCCCATGCCCTGGCCCAGGATCGGGTCCACGGCTGTTATTTCGCCGTGGCGATCTTTACCAACCTTAGCCACGACCATCTTGATTACCACAAAACGACCGCGGAATACCTGGCGGCAAAAAAGAAGCTCTTTGAGATGCTCGATCACGACGCGATCGCGATCATCAACATCGACGATAAGGCGAGCGTTTCCCTGATCGGCGCCGTGAAAGGGGAGGTTTTTTCTTACGGGCTTGAGGAAGCGCGGCATGAACTGCGCAACACCAAGTTCAACGATGCCGATGCCGCCGTGGTCGCGGTTGAGATCAGGGAGAACGAAATGGCGGTCGTTATTAACGGGGTTGAGGTCAGGACCCCGCTCATCGGGACCCACAACGCTTACAACCTGACCGCCGCTTTCCAGTGCGGTCTGGCCCTCGGCCTTCGCCAGGCGGTGATCAAAGAGGGGATCGAAAAGGTCAAGGTTATTCCCGGCCGACAGGAAAAGATCGTCAAAGAGCCGTTCACGGTGATCGTTGATTTCGCTCATTCACCCGATAGCCTGCAAAAGCTTCTGGAAACATATAAGCTGGTCGCCCAGGGCCGGGTGATACTGGTCTTTGGCTGTCCGGGGGACCGAGACCGGGCCAAGCGTCCGATCATGGGGGAGATCGCCGCCCGATTGGCGGACGAAGTGATCATTACGACCGACGATCCGTATAGCGAAGAACCGGAAAGTATTATTGAGGAGATAATGAAGGGTGTACGGGGTACGGGTGACGGGACACGGATAAAAAAAATCGTTGATCGGCGGGAAGCGATCAAAGCTGGGTTGGCGTTGGCGAAAAAAGGGGATATCCTCCTGATCGCCGGGCGGGGACATGAAAAGTTCCAGGATTTTAAGGGTAAGAAGGTCCCTTTTGACGATAAAGAAGTGGTTGAGGAGTTATTTCAATCCGGGAAAAACTGACGCCAACCCCGGGTGGACGATCTTTCCTTCCTCGATATTGACCCCGCTATTTATGACCGGATTATCTTCCTTGGCTTTGTAGAGCCACTTCTGGGCGATCTCAATTAAATAGGGGAGCAATACCGTCCCCAGCGCTTCCGACGCGGTCAGCGCTCCCATGGAGGGAAGATTGGGAGGGGCAAAAAAGAAGAGCTCGCTCCCGGGGATGGTCGGCAGGTTGAACGGATCCAGAATACTGGTTTCCAGAACCCCCTCGATCCCGCCCCCCTGGTCGATATCGATCGGGTAGAGACAGCCGCCGGGTTGCATGGTCCTGATCAGGTCAAGAGAGACTATTTTGGTCGGTTTTTTTCCGCAGATATACATGGCGGAGACCAAAAAGAACGCGCCGGCAACCGCTTCCCGCAGATTGCTTTGGTTCATTTCCATGACGGTGACCTTGGGAAAGCGGATCTCATTGGCCTTGAAGTATTCGGTCAAAGATTTTAATCGCTGGGGATTATTCTCCAACAAGCTGACCGAACACCCCCGCTCGGAAAACTCTTCCGCAGCGGTCTGGCCGACCCGTCCTCCGCCTAAAACAACGGCTTTAAGCCCGTTCAAGCCGGTCTCCGGCAGGCCGGAGGAGATGATCTTTTTGCTGATCAGGGCGAACTCGTCGGCGTGCCGGGCGACGATCTTGGCGGCCGCTTCGCTCATTGGGGCGAGACAGGGGAAAGTGGAGCAGTCATTGCCGATCTCCATCGTTTCCAGGGCGAGGAAGGCGGTCCCTTTTTCCCGGCTGGTCTTAAGGGCCAAAGAGGCCCGGTCAATGCTTTGGGCAAAGTGTTGAAAGGAGATGAAGAGATTGTCTCGCAGTCCGGGAAAATCGACCGGGCGGGTCTCCTTGACCCCGACGACAATATCTTTATCCAGCGCCGCCGCGTGATCGCAGATCAGCGCGCCGACCCTCTCGTAGTCGGCGTCTTGAAAACCGATCTTTGCTCCCGCTTCTTTTTCCACAAAGACCTTGATCTGTGGGACCTGTTCGATCAAGCGGGAGACATGAGCCGGAAGGAGAACGACCCGGTTCTCAACCTCTCGTCCCTGGGGGTCGGTCTTGGATTCGCGGAGTATTGCCAGTGAACTAACCATTGAACTTGTATTTTAGGACTTCCGGATCGCTTTCGTCAACCCTGATCTGCCGGCAGGGGAAAAAGATCCCGGACCCGGTCTCGCGGATATGGAGGTCGGTCAGGCGGATCTCCAGGTGGACATCGGAGGGGATCACCTTCAGCTGGGAGCCGCGGCTCACGTCGATCGCCTGGGCCCAGTTCTCGATGATGTGGCTGATCGTTTCGCGCCGTCCGGAAAACTCCTCCCCGAATTCGGTCAAAATGGCGAGTGTTGTCTTTCCGAGGCGGGCTTCCTTGAGCAGGTTGATACAACCGAGCATCCCCAGATGCTGTTTCAAGGGGCGTCCTTCCTCTTTCTCGACCGACCCGATATTAAGCATAATGACCTGCGCCTCCTGGTATTCAAGCCCGAGCCCGACTTCGTAGCGGGTATCGCCGGTCAGTCCGATCTTCAGCGGTTCGCCCGCGTTGTAGGGGAGGTTGGTGTTCAAGACCAGCCCGACCGAAGACTCCTGGTTGGTCCAGAACTCGGTGTGATGGGCCGGTTTGACGCTGATCGTGAACCCGTATTTGTCGAGCAGTCCTTCGCCGCCGATCTCGGTCACCAAGCTTCCGGGGACGAGCAATTTAAAATTTATCTCCCGGTTGCCGTTGGGGTCGGTCGCCGGCAGGAGGCCGTTGAACTTGAGCATGGTCCCGGCCGAGCCGAAAATATCGATCACCTTTGAGCGTTTCAGGTCGTTGTGGTCGTTGTGTTTGGCCAGGAGGGAAAGGATCCCCTCGACCGAATCGGTGTGGTCGTCATGGTCGTGGGTGATGATGATCGCGTCGATGTCGGAGATGCCGAGCCCCAGGTCGCGGAAAATATCAAAGAAAGCGTATCCCGGGTCGATCACGATCCCTTTGGTCTCGCCGTGCCGGTCCTTGGTGGTCAGAAAATAGCCCCCTCCCTGGGAGACGCCGTGGGAAAAGAGAGGGGAAGAAGAGTTCCACTTGCGCATTATCCGGAGGATGTTCGGCCCGATAACGTGGTTGATCGCCCTGGGGGCGTTTAGGTCGCGCAGCAGCTTGACCTGGTTCTTCCGGATCGTTTCCCTGGTGGGGAAGAGGGTGTCTTCCATGTAGGCGATCGCCTGGGCGGAAGGAGCGTTAAAGTCGCGCCTCTGCAGATCGTGCTGGCGGGAGATCTTGAAGTCGGCAAAAGCGTCCTGAAAGCGTCCCTGGAGAAAGCGGGTGATCCCGCGGGAATAAGCGGCGGTGCTTGCCAGGTCGTGTTGTTTATGCCCTTTTTTATAAAGCTCGTCAAAAATGTATTCCGCTTCCTGGTAGAGGTTGTTATTGACGCAGAGGTTGCCGATAAAGGTCAGAAAGGTGTGGTCAAGCGCGGTCAGCGCTTCCCGGATCTCTTTAAAATGCTTGTGGAGCCAGACTTTTTGCGCGGAGGGATTGAGCTTCTTGAGCTGCTGCCAGGTAGCCGGCCTTGCCGGGTCCAGCACTTCCTGCACTAGAACCTCCAGCTTCCGCCGATCATCTGGGTCCGGTTGTACGTCCCCCCCAGGATCGCGTAGTCGATCAAAAGATTGCCAAAGACCAGGGTTAGCCCGGCGGTCTTGTTCCCGTCGTCCAAACCGCCGCGGAGGAGGAGCCCGGGGATGAGCGAGACTTCCGCGCCGTAATGCATAGTCGCTTGCTGACTGTTCTGATTGAAAATATTATGGGCGTCGGCCGCGACGGTAAAGAAGGGGAGCGGTTTGACGGCGAGTCCGGCGTTGACCAGCATTTCGTAGCGGGTCCTGGCCCCGTTCTGCCAGTAGATATCGGAAGTCAGGATCCCTTTGGTCGCCAGACCGAAAGAAATATATTCGACCGGTTTGCCGATAAAGCCAAGGTCAATGTCGCCGCCAAAGCCGCGGACGTTGGACGAAATTATCGTCTTGTCATAGAGATTGACGTTGGCGCCGATCGCCACCCGCTCTTCAAAACCGGAAGCGACCCCGATCGTAAATTGGTTCGATTTTTCGTCCAGAGGGATATTATTGTCGTTAATCCAGCCGAGACCAAGGGCGAATTGTGCTTTCGTTGGGTTGATTTCTTCCGCCACTTCTTCATATTCAACCGGTTCCCAATAATCGCGGCGATTGGGTCGAGGGTGATACCAGGAATGAGCCGGATAAACGTAATAGCGCGGCCTGATCACTACCGGGCGGACGGGAGGAGCTGGTTGGACGGCGGGCGTTTCTTTTGCTCCCCCCGACGAAACTCCCAGGGCGTCTTTAATTGCTCCCATGCCGATCTGGCGGAGGCTGACCGCCTGTTCCGATCCGACCTCGGTCACCTGTTCGGCCATCGACTCGCCCCGTTTGGTTTTTTGGACGTTACGTCCCCAGCCGGTTTTCAGGATCCCTTTTTCTCCCAGATAAGAGGCCCCTTCATAAGCGACCAGCGAAGCGATCCCGATCCCCAGGAGCCACTGAAAAGGGTTCAGTTTGGTTTCATAGCACATCTTTAAGCTAAGTAAGTTATCGCCAACCCAGGTATTGCGGTTATTTAATTTAGTGGACCCGGTGATCGAAACTTCCGGGTTTAGGGCCAGACCGGCCGGGTTCCAGTAGGGGGCGTTGGCGTCATCGGCGACCGCGGTAAACGCGCTTCCCATCCCCATCGGCCTGGTCCCGTAAAGAGCAAAAACATTTTGGCAGAAGAAGAGAGTGATCAGTAACAGAATAATTGTTTTTTTCATTTCAGCATCCCTTTTTTCCCGCGACTAAACGTCGTGGTTATTAATAATAGATGAAACTGGCGTCATAATATCAAAGTTACCTTGTCTTGACAACTAACGAATGGTAGAATAAAAAAAATCCCGGAGGTGCCTTAAGTGAAAGAAATTTTCGAAAGAGTCAAAGCAATTATCTTGAATCCGATCGAGACCTGGGGGGCGATCAAGAGCGAAAGGATAGAGATCAAGGACTTGCTTGTTAACTATGCCGCTCCGCTTGCTCTGCTTCCGGCCCTGGCGACTTTGATCGGTCTCTCGATCGTCGGTATCCGGGTCCCGACCGGTTTTATTATCAGGATCCCGTTCCTGGAGGCGCTGATCGCCGGCGTGGTCGGCTATTTCCTGAACCTGGCGATGCTCTTTGCCGGCGCCTGGGTGGTCGGCTACATCGCTTCATATTTTAATTCCCGGGGGGATTTTGACCTCTCCTTTAAATTGATCGTTTATTCAATGACCCCGGTCTGGGTGGTTGGGATTACCGCTCTTCTTCCCGGGATCGGGATCCTGCAGGTCCTGGGGCTCTACGGGCTTTATCTCCTTTACAAAGGTTTGCCGATCCTTTTGGAGACGCCGGACGACAAGGTCTATCTCTTCTTCACGTCGATCGTCGTCTCTTCTTTGATCCTGACCTTCTTCTTTTCGTTCATCATTGGCGGAGCGATATACGGTCCGATCCTGATGCGGACGATGAGCTTCTAACAAACGGGAGCTTTATTGGAGAGCTTAAGGGAGATAACCGATCAATCGACCAGGCGATATGCCGCTTCTCCGGCTTTCCGCGCCCGGACGGAGGAGGGGTACCAAACCTTCACCTTCTCTGATGCCGCCCAGGCGATCAACAGGATCCAAAATCATTTAATCTCTCTGGGGATTGCGACTGGAGACCGGGTGGCGATCATGGCGGAGAACCGGCCGGAATGGCCGCTCGCTTATTTGGCGGTTGCCACTTTAGGCGCGGTCGCTGTTCCGCTTGATTCCGCCCTGCGGGTCGAAGATATCGCTCCTCTCCTGGCCGATTGCCGGCCCAAAGCGGCGATCATCTCCCAAAAGATTTCCGCCAGCCATCAGGGGGTTTTTGCCGGCCTCCACATTCTCTTAATGGAGCGCTTCGCGACCCTGCCGGAGCCGGCCAAATTCGACCGGCCGGAGATCAATGGTGACGATATCGCTTCGATCGTCTACACCTCCGGAACGACCGGCAGTCCAAAAGGGATCGTCCTGACCCATCGGAACCTGACCTCCAATGCTGACGCGGTCGCTTCGCTTTTTAAGATCGGGCCCGGCGACAACATGCTGTCGGTCCTCCCGCTTTCGCACACGTTTGAGACGACCGCCGGATTTTTGGCCCCATTCTGCCGCGGAAGCTGTATCACCTATACCGACAGCCTCAAATCAAACGTCCTGGTCAGGATCATGCAGGAGACCGGGGTGACGATCATGTGCGGCGTCCCGATGCTTTACCAGATCATTTTTGAAGGGATCATGCGCCAGGCCGAAGAGAGCGGGAAGAAGAAGCTTTTTGATCTTCTCTTGAGCCTGTCGGCCTTTTTTGTCGATGTGATCGGGGTAAATATCGGCAGGTATCTTTTCCGCATGGTCCACAAGAAGTTCGGTGGTAAGGTCCGCTTTTTTGCTTCCGGCGGTGCGGCGATCAGTCCCGACCTGGTCCATAAATATTCCCTCCTTGGCTTTACCGTTCTGCAGGGTTACGGCTTGACCGAAACGTCGCCGATCGTCGCGGTGAACCGTTTGACCGCCAACCGGCTCGGTTCGGTCGGTCAGATCCTCCCCGGGGTCAAGGTGATGATTGCCAACAGCGACGGTCCGGGGGAGATATTGGTCTCCGGCCCCAACGTGATGCGAGGCTACTACCAGCGTCCCGATCTGACGTCTGAAGTGATGAAAGATAAATGGCTCAAGACCGGCGATGTCGGTTATCTTGACGAGGATGGATTCCTCTTTATTACCGGACGGATCAAAGAGATAATCGTCACCGGCTCGGGGGTCAACGTTTATCCGGAAGAGATCGAAGAGCGTTTGAACAAACTCCCTGGAGTCGCCGAAAGCGCTGTGATCGGGGAAAAGATCGGCGAAGGGATCCGCCGGGGGACCGAAAAGGTTGTGGCGGTGGTGGTCCCCAAAGAGGGGGTCAGCGACGCGGAGATCAACCGGCAGGTCCATGAGCTCAATAAGCAACTGGCCGAATTTAAGCGGGTCAACCTGGTCATTCGCCGCCGCGAGCTTCCCAAGACCAGACTGCTCAAGATCAAAAGATTGGCGGTGAAAAAGGAGCTGGCCGATGGGAAATGAACAAGAGATCGTCGCTTTGATCGCCAAAGTGATCAAAGTCCCGCAAGAAAAGGTAAGACTTGAGACCGATATTTTTCAGGATCTGGGGGTAGATTCGTTGTTGGGAGTTGAGATCTTTGCCGCTCTGGACAAAAAATACCAGCTGGATATTCCCGAAGCCCGCTTGGAAAGCATCTCGACCGTAAAAGATATAGTTGATTTGGTGGAAGAACTGCTAAAACCCCCTCTCAATCTCCCCCTTACTAAGGGGGAGATGTCTGAGCGGAGCGAAGACAGAAGGGATCAATAAATAACTTTGTTCAACGGATATTCGACAATCCCCTTAGCCCCCGCTTTTTTCAGTTTGGGGATCAAATCCCGCATGACGCTTTCGTCCAAAATGGTGTCGACGTCGACCCAGTCGGGGTCCGAGAGTTCCGCCACCGTTGGGGTTTGCAGGGCGGGGAGGATGGAGAGGATCGTCCGCAGTCTGCTCTTGATGACGTTCATCTTTAGCCCGACCTTGCTTTCGGCGGTCAGCGCCCCTTTGAGCAGAAGGATCAGGTTATCAAGTTTCTCTTTTTTCCACGGGTCATCCAGGCACTCCTGGTTGGAGATAACGACCGTGTTTGATTCCAAAACGGTGTCGATGATCTTGAGGTGGTTGGCCTTGAGCGACGAACCGGTCTCGGTCAATTCGATAATCGCGTCGGCCAGAACCGGGGGCTTGGCTTCGGTCGCCCCCCAGGAGAATTCAACGTCGGCGGTCACTTTGTTTTCTTTAAGGTATTTTTTGGCGACGTTGACCAGCTCGGTGGCGATCCTTTTTCCCTTAAGGTCTTTGACGCTTTTGATCTTGCTGTTTTCCGGCACTGCCAGGACCCAGCGGACCTTGCGCATCCCTTGTTTGGCGTAAACCAGGTCGGCCACTTTTTTTACTTTGCATCCCGATTCCATCACCCAATCGGTACCGGTCAATCCCGCGTCCAGGACCTTGTCTTCAATGTAGCGGGCCATCTCCTGCGCCCTGATCAGCATGATCTCGATCTCGTCATCGTCAATGTTTGGATAGTAAGAACGGGAAGATCCCTTGATATTCCAACCCGCTTTACGAAAAAGTTCGAATGTCGATTCTTGCAGGCTCCCTTTTGGAAGACCCAATTTTAGCTTGTTTGCCATAAAAAACACCTCTTAATTAAAATTGTAGCATAAATTATGGAAAAATGTAAAGATGGCATTTGTTTACATTAATATGTGAAAAAGGGGTGGTGAGTCATTATTTGCCGGTGAAGAGCCGAAATTTAGTTCTTATAGCCCCAGGGGGAATCGAACCCCCGCCTCGGCCTTGAGAGGGCCGCGTCCTAACCGTTAGACAATGGGGCCACAAGACGACTATCCTTCTAATTATACGATATTTTCAACAGGTCGGAAAGCTAAATAATCTCCGCCTTAATCTTGGCGCAGTTTTTAATCAAGATGTCGCTCGCCTTGACCTCGATCAGCCCTTCATCTTCCAAGGCCTTAAAGTTCCGGGAGAGGGTCTCGCTGATCGTCCCGAGCCGGCGGGCGAGATCGGTCTTGCTTGTCGTCAGCTTAATAAGACAGCGGCCGTCCCGCGAGCATTGGCCGGCCAGATAGTGGATCAGCCGCTGGCGAATGCTTTTGAGGCCGATCGTCTCCAGCCGCCGGTTGAGGGTGACGCACTTTTCCGCCAGGACCTTGATGAAGGTCAGCGCGATCTTTGGGGAGCGCTCGATCGCTCGCAGAACTTTATCTTTGGGGAAATAGAGGGTCTTGCTCTCTTTGACCGCCTGGGCAAAGAGGGGGTAGGCGTCTTGAGTGAAGATGATCGCTTCGCCGATATAACCATCCGGCCCGACCCGGGCGATCTCGACTTCCATTCCCGCTTCGTCCATCTTAAAAATTCTAACTTCGCCGGAGAGAAGATAGTAAAATCCCCCGGCCTCGCCCCCCGCTTCAAAGATCGTCTCGTCCGCGCGAAAGCTCTTTTCAATCCCCAGAGCCAGGATTTCTTTGTCCATGATCATAAAGTATATCAAACGGAGCTTTAAGCTTACAGCTTTAAGCTTAAAACCCTTGCCTTACTAATTTTCAATTGATATCATTCAACTATGATAAAAAAAATATTCCCCTTAATGTTTCTGGCTTTGTTTTTGACCGGATGCGTTAACTTTGAGGGACCCAAAGCGGTCTACCGCGATTATAATATCGGCCGGGTGACTTCGGCAGGGATCGAGGTCAACTTCAACTTTGACGTGACCAACCCCAACCCGGTCGACCTGACGATCAACCAGTACTCTTATAAGGTCCAGATCAACAACAAACCCCTGCTCGACGAAACTCGGCCCGGGTTCACCATGACCGCCAACCAGAAAAAACCGATCACCATCCCGGTTATGGTCGGTTATGACGCGGTCTTTGGCTCTCTCTTGTCGGTGGTCCAGCGGCTGGCGAGCGGCAATAAGGACGTCGATTATCAAATTGACGGGACGATCAGCGCGGGGGCTTTTGGGGTGGCGGTCTCTTCACCCCTTTCCGCTTCCGGCAAGTTTCGCCTGCCGGATACGATCAAGCTTTAAAACTCGCTCCCGATCGAGAGAAAGAGATAGACCATTTCGCCGATCCCCAGGCTTGCCCGGCCGTTTAACCCGAGCAGGGTTGTGAACGAAATTTCCCCCCCGTAACCTTTATAGAACCGGTCGGCCGTGATCTGCGACGGGTCGGCCGCCGGGCAGGCCATGTCTTGCAGAAGAGAGAGATAAACCCCGTCGATCACCCCGGTCGTCGGCGTCGCGACCGGAAAACGGACCCCCAGCCGGCCAGCGACCAGATTTTTGTTGAGGAACTTGTTCCGGCCGTAGCCGATCAGGTTCTCTTCCCCGCCGACCCGGTAATATTCGAAGAGGGGGAGGTTGCCGCCGCTAAAATATCCCCGGCCGATAAAAAAGAAGGTCTGCTCCGACGGCAGGGTGAAGTAAACGCTCAAGTCGTTCAGGTTTTTGGTGTATTCGTACTCTCCTCCCCATTGTTTGACCCCGGTCTGCCAGGCCAGCCTGGCCGCGATCCCTTTGCCGGGGAAGACCGGATCGTCTAAAAAATCGAGCCTGGTGCTTAAAGTGTATTTGGCAACATTCTCGTCGGCCAGCAGGGTAAAGACCCGTTCGTTGGCGACGCTTATCTTCTCAAAACCGGCCGCCACCTGGCCGAGCAGTCCCAGGTTCGCTTTGAGCCCGAGTCTGACCCCTTTGGGAACATAGTAGAAAGTGGAAATGACCTGCCCGCCGCCGTAAATGTCCTGGCTTTTTAAGTAATAAAAAATGGTCGCTTCACCGACCAGGTTCTGGCCCAGGTTTTCCGGCCAGAATTCAGAGGTCAGGCGAAAATCGTACTCGTTGCCGAGCTTGAGCCAAAGGTTCTGCCGTAGGTTGCGCGACTTGAAATAGGTCAGGGTAAAATCGGCCAGCAGGGAGAGGTGCTGGTAGGTGTCGTAGCGGAGCCCGACGCCGAGCGAATTGACGTGTTTTTCTTTCAGGACGTAGAGCAGGTTGTATTCATCGCCGTTGGGGACAACCATGAACTCAACGCTTTCAAAATAGCCGGTAGCATAGATCCGGTCGGCGTTTTCCGAGACGTTGTCGATGTTGAAAAGCTTTTGGCTTCTGACCAGGCTGTTCATCAGGACGTAGCTGATGTTTTTCCGTCCGGTAAATTTAACGTGCTTGATCCTCCCTTCGTCAAGGTTAAAGGTCAGGCGTCCGCCGGCCGCTTCAAACGATGGGACAACCCGGGCAAGCTTGTAGCCGTCAAAGAAATATTTATTCTCCAGCCTCCGGCGGTCGGCCTCGATCCTTAAGGGATCGTAGCTTGATTCCGGGGTCGAGCCGATCAGGGAGCGGAGCGTTTTCTCTTGATAAACGGTCCCGCCGGCAATGGCGACCTCTTTAATGGCCGGGCCTGTCGGCTGGCGCGGGGGCGGGGTTAGCGTAAAACCTTTCCTGGCCAATATTTTTTTTATCTCCGGGATCTTCTTTTTGGCCGCCCGGTAGCCGACTTCGATGATCGCGTCGATCTTGTCGAAATCGGAAAAACTAAAAGCGGAGATGTCCGGCTCGATCACGACGCCGGCTTTTTTCCGGTTGGCGGAGCTGGTCCCTTTCTGCTGGAACGAGAGGTTTTGCGAAAGGAGGGAAAGGAGCGACTTGAGCTCTTCTTTTTTGCGCAGTTCCATCCCCAGGTCAACGGCGATGATAAGGTCGGGAGCAAATTCTTCGACCAGGTTGACCGGCAGGTTGTTGACGATCCCTCCGTCGCCAAGCAGTCGGCCGTCCATCTCCACCGGCGGCAGCATCATCGGGACCGCCGATGACGCTTGCAGGACCTTGGGGAGATAACCCGACGCGAGGACAACCTCTTCCCCGGTTTCCAGGTCGGTGGCGTTGGCCCGAAAAGGACGGGGGAAATCGTCAAAATTCCTGACGTTTAAGCTTTTGATCGAGATCTCGCTGAAGATCAGGGCCGGTTTTTGGCCGCTGACCAGGCTGTTGGGGATGATCGGCCGCAATCCATCCAGGTCGACCCTGAACAAGTACTGGCCGTACTTTTCTTTTTCGCCGAAAAGGAGGTTCTTGTAATCGGCGTATTGGACAAAGGCGTCCAGCCAGTCAATCGATTTGGCGACCGCTTTGATCTCGTCTGCCGTATAGCCCTGGGCGACCAGGCTCCCCAGTACCGCCCCCATGCTTGTTCCGGCAACGTATGAGATCGGAATACCCTCTTCCTCCAGCGCTTTGATCACGCCGATCTCGGAAAGCCCCCGGGTGGCGATCCCGCCGCTTAGTACCAGGGCGATCCTCGGCTGGGCGCCGTAAGCGGTGCCGGCCAGCAGGAGAAAGACCAGGAAAAGAGCCCATTTTCTTTGGATCACAATTTATACCCGACCAGTTCCTGAACAACCGTGGGAGAGAACGGGCCGCGCTCCGGCCCTTCGTAGCGGACATATCGGTAAGGAGGCTTGGCCTCGAACCAAAAATATATTTTAGGGGCGATCATCGAGATCAGTTGAAAATCGGGGGCCATTTCAAACTTTTTGCAGGTAAACTTCCCGGCTTTGGCCGCGACCTCTTCTTCTCCAACGCACCTGGCCCGCAGGTTGAGCGAGTTGCCGTTTTGAAATAGTACGGTGAAGGGGACGTCGTTTAAGTCTTTTAAGAGCATGTTCTGGAAAAATACCCCTAGGTCGTGGGTCAGGACCGTCCGGTCGTTAACGCGGACGGCGGTTCCATAATTGGCGGTCCGGCGCGGCCAATCAAAATCGATCTTAAAAAGTGTTTGCGTCTGTCCGCTCTTTTTGGTGTGGTTCTCGTGATGACTGGTGCTGATCTTCCCCTGATCGATCTGGTAGTAGGTCAGGGTCTCTTTGCTGAACTTGTCCGGGTTATTGTCGGTCGGTTGACTGCTTGATCTAATGACCACGTAATCCTGCCGGGCGTAGCGCTGTTTGGAAATGTTGAATTTTTCTTTGAAGAGAAGCTCCTTTGATCCTTTACGGTAGGTGACGTAATCGTATTCCATTGAGCGGGGGAATTGATAGTATTCCGCCTGGAAAAGCGCCGCCGCAGGGAGGGAGAAAAAAATAAGTATAGAAAAAACGATGGTTGCTTGTGATGCGAGGAAACCGCGAAGTTTATTCGCTGGTTTCCGAGCGGCAACAACGGAACTCAATAATTTTTCCATCATAAAATTATATCACGCAAAAACTGAAATTATTTCAGCCGATGTCGATAATTACTTGTATGAGCAGAATAGGACAACTGATCAATATCGCTTCATTTCCCGGGCATCTTTTATTAAAAGGGGCCAAAAATATGGCCGGTCTTCATTCCCGGTCCAAGGAACTGGCATATTTTTATGATCTCGGTCGCAGGATCGCCGGGGCATCAGACCTCCCCGGGAGCGCCGGCGTCCAACTGGGCGAGGCGCTTTTTAAAGCGGCGGCGGCCAACGGTTTTGTCCTAAAAGGGGCCTCCCTTGATGGCCCTCCTCTGGAGATCCTCTCGGTCGTTAAATCGATCATCCCCCATGGAAACAAGAAGGAGCATTTTACGGTCGGCCTCCTGACCGAGTTGAGGGTCATTTACGCCCCAAGAACGCTCTCCGGCAGGATCGGCGCCGCGTGCGACCGGTTCGTTCCCCGTCTTAGCGTTGATTCGCTCGACCGTTTGGTCTCCGATGAGAAGCGGAGCTCGGCGGAGGAATGGCGCCTTAAGACCGAGATCGATACAGTCCAAAAACGGCAGGAAACCCTCCTCTCCAAAGCGCGGAGCGAGCTCCATTATCTTGGCCTGGGGAATCAGGCCTATATCGAGATCATGAGCGCGATCTATCGCGATGGCCAGGGGAAGTCGCTTGAGGAGAATATTACCGAGATGCTGGACGTGGTGACCAAATGGGCTTACCAGGTCATCGGCCGTTCTCCAGATTCTGAAGCGGCCGGCTGGCTGGTGGTCGGACCCGACGGACAGATCGGCATCCCGTATCGCTATTTGATCCCGGGAGAAACGTTGGAAAGTTCAGACATCGTCCCTTTAAGGCAGAAAGGGGGGGGCTTGACTCTTTCCGCGAAAGAGTCAAAAGGGGAGATCGCTGATGAGCGAGGGAGATATTTGACCATTGCCGAATGGGAAGAGTGGAGCCGGATGGTCAGGGAAGACCTGGTCGTCGTCAATGACCGGTTCGGACGCCGCCGGCTTTTTCAACGGGAGATCCGTCCCGGTTCGGAATTGATCAAACATGTGGTCGGCGGGGCGGCCGGAGAACTTATGGGGGAGGTCGCCCAGGGAGCGACCAAACTGCTGGGGGACAGGAACGCGCTGATCGAGCTTAAACCGATCACTTTAGAAGAAGCCGGAGTTAAAAAAGGGGAGATCATTCCGGTGGTGGCTGACGGGACCAGAATTAAGCTGGTATCGGCCGGCTCGACCAATGAAAACCTGCGGGAAGAAAAGATCCGCAAAGGGAGCAAGATCGAGCAATTAAGCGCCAGGGGAGGCCAGCCGGTCGGGATAGTCAGGCAGGAGCTTAGCCGGGCGATCGGCAACGTCAGAACGTCGGCCATTCTTCCTCTTCGCCTGATGATCGAGGACGCGAAGAGATTTTCCCGGCGGCCGCAAAACGAATTCCTGCTCAAGATCGTCGGGGTCGCTTCGTACTTTATTACTTCCATCTTTAAATACAATGAACTGGGCGAGGCGGTCTGTTTGGGCTGTCTTGAAGTGACCAATCCGGAGATAATCCCGGAAAAAATGACCCCGGAAGAGACCGCCCGGCTCGACCATCAGTTCAAGTCGGGACAGGCTTTCGCCGAATTGATCTCGACCGGGATCATGATCAAGGTCCTGCAGGAAGAGCGGAACAATTTGACCCGGCAATACGTCGGCGAAAAAGTTTACGATCTGCTCCGCTCCCGCGATTATCTCGCTCTGCGCGGCCGGCAGATCGACGACGCGACCATCATGTTTGCCGATGTTTCCGGTTTTACCGCCCTGTCTGATATCTTGCGGGACCTGCCGGAAGAGGTTGTCGGCCTTTTGAGCCGTCTCTTCGCCCGGCTTGATCCGATCATTACCCGCTACGGCGGAATGGTCGATAAGCATATCGGCGATTGCATCATGGGAAATTTCGGCGTTCCCCGCCGAGAATCCGGCGATGTTGAGGGGGGAGTGACCGCGGCGATCGAGCTTCAGCTGGCATTGCGCCGCCTAAACCTTGATCCCGGCATCCGGGCGACCTTCAAACGTTACGGGATCAAGCCGCTCGGCGTGACGATCGGTCTTCATACCGGACGGGTGATCGCCGGAAATGTCGGGCACGTCGGCAGTAAACTTGAATACACGGTCATCGGCGACGCCGTCAACCAGGCGGCCCGCCTTCAGCACGCGGTTTCCCGTGGGCAGGTCTTGATCGGAGAGCGGACCTATAATTTATTGTCCGGGGAGTATAAAGAGGGGATGATCGCTGATTTCAACTCTTATAACCGAGGGTTGGACAGCCCGAAAGGACGAGCGTACCTGCGGCAATTCCTTGCTGATCATGCGGTCGAACCAAGTGATGAGCTGATTGACCGGGTTATAACGGAATACCAGGCAAATTACCGCGACGCGGCGGAAGAGGACCTGTTCGTTCCCTGCACGATCTACGCGAAAAATAAGGGGGTTCTCCCGGGCTATTTTGTCCGCTGGGACCGCCACGCTTACCGCTGGCCATTTTTACGGGCCGCGTTGGAAAGGTCGGGGATCAGGCTGGAGCGGGAGCCGGACTTTGAAAACCAGCCGCTGTCTGCGGAAAATGTCCATCAGCTCTGGCAGGGGGAGAGCGACGAGCGGCAGGTCGAACTCTTTGAGTCCTACCTGGAATTAAAAGAGCGGCAAAACGCTAAATTAAGAAAAAGTTAGTTCCCTCTTTTGGTTCATCTTCCGGTAATAAATGTTGGAGACAAAAGAGGTCAGGGCTTGAGGCTGTGGCGGAATAAAAAGCCGCCTGACGATTGATCCCCAGGAAAAAGTCTTATCGTTCGCTTCCCAGAATTTTTCCAGTAATCTTTCCCGGCTGATCTTTTTCGGCTGATAATGGACATCAAGGAGCGGGTGGGTCTTATCGAGCCAGTATTTATCGTGGACCATTCTCCCTTCCGCTTTGATCCGGTTGTACTGCGCCGTCCCCGGGATCGGAAAAAGAAAATAGTAGGTCACTTTGTCGATCTGGTTCCGATCGACGAATTCCACCGTCTGGTCAATGGTCGCCTCGTCGTCCTCGTCCAGCCCAAAAACAAAACTGCCGTGGATCGGGATCCCGCTGTCATGGAAGATCTTCAGCTGTTCCTCGTATTCGGAGACCTTGTTGATCCTTTTGTTGACACTGCGCAGGCTCGCCTCGTTGATGCTTTCAATCCCCAGATAAGCGGCATAACAGCCGCTCCGGCGGGCAAGCCGGAGCATTTCCGGATGCCGGGCGGCGAAGACGTTGAATTGTCCCGCCCATTTGATCTTGAGCGGGATCAGCGCGGTAAAGAGCGCTTTGGCCCGTTGCTGGTCGGCGCCGATATTGACGTCGCAGAAAAAATAATATTTAGCGCCGATCGCTTTGATTTCGGCGATCACGTTCTCGATCGGTTTGGTCCTCTGGTGACAGCCGTAAAAACTGGTCACCAGGCAAAAGTCGCAGGAAAAAGGACAGCCGCGCGATGTTTCCAGCGGGATGGTCGGCAGTTTGGAAAGGGGTATCCGCTGGTATTTGTCCAGGTTGATCAGGTCGATCCGGGGGATGACCAGCCGTTTTAAGTCAGGGAACGTCGGTCGGTAAAATGGCTTGAGCTCGTTCTTTCGGAGGTCGCCGATGATCTCGCTCCAGGCGTCTTCCGCTTCACCGACGATGACGGCGTCGGCGTGTTCCTTTGCTTCGTCCGGCAGGACGGTCGGATGGATCCCGCCCAGTAGGACCTTGGTCCCTCTTTGGCGGAACAGGTCGGCGATCTCATACGCCCGGGAGGCGGAAAAAGTATGGCAGGTGATCCCGACCAGGTCGGCCCCGGAGTCAAAATTGATCTCATCGACATGCTCGTCAATGATCTCGACCTCAATATCTGGCGGGGTCAGTGCGGCCAGCGTCGGCATGGTGATCGAGGGGATAAAGGCTTTTTTGAACTTCAAAAGCTTGCCGACCTGGTGGTACATTGATGGTTGGATCAGTAGTAATTTCATGGCTTAATTATTATACATTATATAGGTGTGCTAAAATGCCGGTGATGCGCCGATTACTGGAATATGCCGCTTCAATCATGCTCTACCTTGCCTGGACCTTGGTCTGCAAAACTATCCGCTACGATATCCCCTGGCGGGAGCGTTTTGAAAAAAGAGGGGAGAGCGTTATTTTTGCGGTCTGGCACCAAGCGACCTTCGTGATGTTCTATCTTTACCGCTTTCGAAGGGTCGTTTTATTGGTCTCGGCGGAGCCGCGGGGACGGGTCCTGTCTAACTGCGCCCGCTGGCTTGGTTATGAGATCATCGCGGTCAATTTCCAGCGCGATAAGCTGGCGACCGCCCGGGCGATGAGCAAGATGATCAAACTGATCAAAGAAGGGTACGACGCGGTCGTGGCGGTCGATGGTCCGTCCGGCCCTCCCTTTGCCGTCAAACCGGGGGTCTTTTTTTTAGCGGAAAAGGCGGGGGTCAGGATCGTCCCGGTCGGCCTGTTTTCACCGTTAAATTTAAAGCTCTTCTGGCGCTGGGACAAATATATTCTTCCCCTCCCTTTTTCCCGGGTCCGTATTTTAAAGGGCGGGCCGATCTCTCCGGGAACCGGCACCGCTTCCCGCCTCAAAAAGAGCCTCGACCGCCTCTCCAGGTAGCGCGGCCAACTTCCCCGGTTGACAAATAATAGTTAACATACTAAACTATTAAGTAGCTTAACCAATAAAGAGGTGCCGAATGGTTGACGCCAGTCTGAAGTCCTTTGTGGATCGTTTGGAAGAATTAGCTCCGGTGGTCATAAATAGTTTTCAATTGCGCGACCTCCCGGATAATTGCGACATTACCATGCCGCAATGCCTGGTGATGAGGGTCGTGCGCGAACATAAAAACTGCAAGATGTCCGATATCAGCGCGGCGCTCGGTGTCACCCTGGCCAACGTGACCACCATGGTCGACCGTCTTCTGCGCGATGGTTTTGTTGAACGGAGCGAAGACCCCGAGGACCGCCGGATCGTCAGGATCGGGCTGACCAAGGAAGGGAAAAAGCTCTATGACGACGTTCGGGAGGCCAAAAGACGGCATTTGACCGATATTTTCGGCAGGATAACTTCCAAAGACCGGGAGACCCTTCTCTCGATCATGGAAAAGATCGCTGAAGCTATGAAAGGGGAGAAACATGAATAAAAAAATAATTTTGGCGGTCTTGATCATTATTGTACTCTTGTTCGGTTTTCGACTGGTCAGTCGTTTGGGAGGGGGAAAAGAGGTCAAGTCCGAAAGGGTGATCCCGGTCGTGGCGGTTTCTCCCAGGATCGGATTGATCGAAGAGAGATTGATCTTGAACGGCGACATTAAAGCGGAGACCGAGGTCTCGGTTCGTCCCCGGACGACCGGCCGGGTTGAAGAGCTCTACGTTAAAGAAGGAGATTATGTCAGCAAGGGAAGCAAGCTTCTCTCTTACGTCGCCGGGATCGATCCGACCGACGACCTTTATGAAGACCTGGTTGTCAAATCGCCGATCAGTGGGGTAGTGGGGATCCAGCTGGTCAGGGTTGGGGATCAGGTCACTTCCCAGGCGGGCGGGAGCGTTTCGCCGGTCTTTGTCGTGTACGGCATCGATCGGGTCAAGATCTACGCCGATGTTCCTGAAAAATATTATTCTAATATCGCCAAAGGGACCCAGGCCGATATTTCCCTCGACGCCCTGCCGAACGAACTTTTCCGCGGCGTCGTCAGCAACGTCCGTCCGGTGATCGATCCGATGAGCCGGACCACCCAGATCGAGATTATGCTTTCCAACCAGCGCCGCCGGATCAAGCCGGGGATGTTCGCCCGGGTCGATCTGGTGCTGAAAAGAGTGGTGAACGCGACCCTGATCCCGTTTGACGCGGTCCTGGGAGATGGGGAAAAATACGTTTATCTGGTCAGGCAGGGGATCGCGGAGAAGCGGCCGGTCGAGCTTGGCCTTGAAAACGGGAGCACTGTTCAGGTCACATCCGGCCTTTCCCCTCTTGATCAAGTGATCGTCCTTGGACAGCGGGTGGTCAAAAACGGGTCCCGGGTCGAGGTAGTTAAGCAATGATCAAAAGGTTCGTCACCCGGCCGTTATTTACCATCTCCCTTTATCTGATCTTTTTGATCGTTGGGTATTATAGCTTTTCCCGACTGCCGCTTGATTTTCTTCCCAATATTTCCATCCCGACCCTGACCATCATCACTCCCTATCCGGGAGCGGGGCCGGAAGACATTGAAACGTCGGTCTCAAAAGTTATTGAAGACGCGGTCGCGACCGTGCCGAACATCGATCGGATCACCTCCGACAGTTCCGAGAACATTTCCACCGTGACGATCGCTTTTAAGTGGGGGACCGATCTCGATCCGGCGTCGGCCGATGTCCGCGACAAAATGGACCTCATCCGCAGTCGGCTTCCGGACGACATCCAGCCGTCGACGATCTTTAAGTTCGATCTGTCGCAGATCCCGGTCCTGGTCTTTGGTGTTTCCGCCGACGAGTCGTACTCGTCCCTTTACCAGCTGGCCGATAAAAAGATCTCTCCGGCGCTCAAGAGGATCGGCGGCGTCGGGACCGTCAATATTCTCGGCGGCCTGGTCCGCCAGATCAATGTCAACGTCGACCGGGGGCGGCTTAAGGCCTACCATTTATCGATCAACCAGCTCAACCTGGCCCTGCAGTCGGCCAACCTTTCGGTTCCGGCCGGCAGTATCAAATCCGGCGCTCTGGAATACGGGATCAGGGTCCCGGGGGAGTTTGGCTCGATCGATGAGATCGGCAAGACGATCGTCGGGAGCTACAACGGCAAGGCCGTCTATTTGTCCGACGTCGCTTCCGTCAGCGACGGTTTCAAGGAACAGGACAACCTGACCGAGGTTGACGGCAAAGCGGGGGTGATGATCCAGGTTCAAAAACAATCGGGGGCCAACACGGTCAACGTGGTCAACTCGATCCGCCGCGAACTGGCCAGGCTGATGCCGGAACTTCCGCCGGACGTGAAGATCACTTACGTGCAGGACACTTCCGAATCGATCGTCCGCCAGATCGACGAACTGACTCAGACCCTGTACTGGTCGTTCTTTTTCGTGGTGCTGACCGTTCTTTTCTTTCTGCGCAACTTTCGCGGTTCGTTCATCGTTTCGCTGGCGATCCCGATCTCGATCCTGGCGGCATTCATATATATGTCGGCGTCCAGCGCGACCATCAACATTATTTCTCTCGCTTCGATCATTATCTCGATTGGGGTGGTGGTCGACGACGCGATCGTCGTCCTGGAAAACTTTTACCAGCATCTTGATGGTAAACGCGAGCCTCCGCGGGAAGCGGCGATCGCCGGGACCGAAGAGGTTGCCAGCGCGGTCATCTCCTCCACCGCCACCAACCTGGTGATCTTTATCCCGCTCCTTTTGGTCCAGGGGTTTATCGGGATCTTTTTTAATCAGCTGGCCGCCATTTCGATCGTCGTGATGGCAATGTCGCTGGTGACCGCGATGACCATAACCCCCATGCTTTGCGCCAAAATGATCAGGTTGGACGAAAAGAAAGACCAGCCGGGGTTTTGGCGGAATTTCCATGACCGGAGCGAAAAAATATTTGAAGCGATCGATTCCTGGTATAAGGGGCTCCTCGCCTGGGCGCTTGCCAACCGGCGGAAGGTCCTGGTCTCTTTATCCCTTTTCTTTGTTCTTAGCATGGGGCTCTTTACCTTGACCGGCAGTGAATTTTTTCCGGAGCAGGACAGCGGCTTGATCACCGCGACGGTGGAGATGCCGGCCGGCAGTCGCTGGGACCAGACCGCCGGAGCGATGCGCCGCCTGGCGGAGCGGATCCGCCGGGAAGTGCCGGAGACCGAATTCGTCATGGTCAGCGCCGGATCGACCGCCGGACGGATGAGCCTCTCTTCCAAGACCGGGGCGAATTACGGACGTCTTTATCTTAAGGTCGTTCCCCTTGATCAGCGGCGCCGGGACATCAAGCAGTTGGAGCGGGCGATCGCTGAACTGGCTTTTGCGATCCCCGGACTAAAAGGGATAGATTTTGCTTCCAGCGGGGCCAACCAGATGGCGGGTGGCGGCAAGCCGGTGACGCTGGAGATCTACGGCACCGATTTTGACAAGATCGACGCGGTCGCCGATCAGCTCAAGAGTAAATTGGAAAAAATACCTGGGGTTGTCGACCCGACCCTTTCCAGGGAAAAGGCGATCCCGGAATACGCCCTGCAGGTCGACCGCCGAAAAGCGGCCAGCCTGGGGCTTTCCATGTACGACGTGGCGATGGCGGCCCGCGCTTACCTCTACGGTACCGCGGTTTCCAAATACCGGGTCGGCGGCGACCAGTACGACATCTTTGTTCAGCTCAAGGAGTCCGACCGCCGCTCAATTGAAGACATCAAGAACGTTTTTATCACTACCCGGACGGGCCAAACAATCGCGCTGGGGAATATCGCGGCGGTTAGTCTGCGCGGCGGACCGCAGGTCATCCAGCGCAAGAACCAACAGCGGATCGTCAAAGTGGAGGCCGATTATTTTGGCCGGTCGCTCGGCGACATTACCGGCGATATTCGCGGGGTCCTGGCCGGGACCAGCCTCCCCGACGACGTGACGGTCAAGATCGCCGGTAATTCGGAGCAGATCGCGGAAAGTTTCCGCTCGCTTTTTATCGCCCTTCTTTTGGCGATCGCTTTGATCTATTTGGTGATGGTGGCGCAGTTCGAATCTTTTCTGATGCCGTTCATTATTATGTTTTCCATCCCCTTCGCTCTGGTCGGGGTCGTTTGGGCCCTTTTCTTGAGCGGGATCTCGTTCAGCGTTATGGCGTTTATCGGTTTGATCCTGGTCACCGGCGTGGCGGTCAAGAACGCGATTGTGCTGGTCGACTTTATCAATATCCTCCGGTCGCGCGGGACCGGACTTGAAGAGGCGATCAAAGAGGCGGGCCGGAGCAGGCTCCGTCCGATCCTGATGACGTCGCTGACGACCATCCTTGGGTTGATGCCGATCGTGCTAAGCGGTGGCGAAGGGTCCACTTTTTGGAAGCCGATGGCGGTCACGGTAATTGGCGGACTGGTGGTCTCCGTGACCATCACGCTGATCTTTGTCCCGACCCTTTACTACGCGATCGAAAGACGGCTCGCCCGGCGGCCGGACGGTTTGGAGGAAAAGCGATGAGGAAAATAGCGTGCCTGTTGATCGTTGTTTTGGGGCTGATCGGTCCCGCCGGCGCTTTGACCGTGAACGACTCGGTCGAGCTGGCCCTGGCCAAAAACCCTCGGGTTATCGCCGCGAGAGCGACCCTTGACGCCGCTTCCAGCAGGCTGGTCCAGGCGAGATCGGCCCTTTTCCCCCGGCTCAAATTGGAAGGGGGAGTTGGGAAGTATTATCAGGAGTCGATCGTTCCTCCCAATGAAGCGGCCGACATAAAAACTTACACTTTATCGCTCACCCAGCCGGTCTTTATCGTCAGTTTGCCGAAGCTGTTGACCATCGCCGGCGCGGGATACAGAGGTGCCCGGGAAGAATTGCGCCGGACCGAAAGCGATGTTGCTTTTTCCGTTACCAGCGCTTATTACGGCGTTCTCAAAGCCCGGAAAGGGAAACAGGTCGTCGAAAAAGCGGGGGAGTCGCTGGAGAAATACCTGAAGCTTTCCCGGATCTATTATGATTCCGGTATTATCGGACGGGAAGGGGTCATGAGGATCGAAACCGAGCTTTTAAATAACAAAGTCGCTAGGATCAAAGCTCGTTCCGGCTTGCAGTTGGCGGAAGCGGCGTTCAATAATTTATTGGGTGGAGGGAGCGTTTCAGAGCGGGAGCTCGAAGACATCTCGTTTACCGGCGCGTCAAGCCTTCCCGCTTTTTCGGAGCTCCTGGCCCAGGCTTTGGCCGAGCGGCCCGATTATCGTTCATTTCGGGAAGGGCTGACCATTGCCAAAGAGAGCGTCGGTCTGGCGGCGGCCAATTATTGGCCGTCATTCATGCTGGTCGGCTCCAGCGGCCGGTCTATCTCGTATTATCCAGCGGCCGGCCTGAACCTTGACCTGGATTCCTGGCAGGTGTTTTTAAGCGGTTCCTGGAATATTTTTGACAGTTTTGAGACCAGGGGGAAAGTGGCGGAAGCCGAGGCCGGCTATCAAGCCGCCCGGGCGCAGGGGGACCAATTGCGCGATGGGATCGAACTTGAGGTCCGCTCCGCCAACCTGGAATATCAGGCGGCGGAAGAACAGATCGCCGCCGCCCAGGCGGCTGCTGACCTGGCGCAAAAGACGATGCGGCTTAGCGAGGTCAACTATGAACAGCATATCACCACTTTCTTGTCCCTGCTCGATTCCCGGACCGCTCTTACCGCCGCCGAGAACACTCTCTGGGGGGCAAAGTACGATCTTGAGATCGCTAAAGCGAAGATAAATAAGGTGGTTGGCAAACCGATATTTTAATGGCAGAATAGTCAGGTGCAGTTGCCAATAGCCGCGATCTTACTCTTCCTTTTGGTCTTTCCTGTTTTTGGAGAGAGCTCGCCGTCTCTGCCGGGTTTGATGGAGAAAAGCCTGGTCGGCCGCGATCTTAAGCTTGGGCGGGTCTTGGCCAGAAACGCAAAATATACCCGCTATTACATTACATACTATAGTAATGACCTGAAAATATCGGGGATCATGAATGTTCCCTCCGGGAAGGGGCCCTTTCCGGTCCTGATCCTCAACCACGGCTACATCAATCCAAAGATATATACCAACGGCCGCGGGTTGAAGCGGGAACAGGATTATTTGGCCCGCCGCGGCTATATTGTGATCCATCCCGACTACCGCAACCACGCCTTCTCCGATAAAGACGACGATGTTGACGCCGGGTTCCGCCTCGGTTACGTTGAAGACGCCATCAACGCTGTTCTGGCGGTTAAGCGGAGCGACTATCCCTTTTTTGACGGGGAGCGGATCGGTATGCTTGGCCACTCCATGGGTGGCGGGGTGGTGCTCAATGTTTTGGTGACCAGGCCGGAACTGGTGAAAGCGGCGGTCCTTTTCGCTCCGGTCAGCGCCGATTACCGCGATAATTTCTCGCGCTGGCTCTGGCGCCGCAAAGGGAACCAGGCGATCGCCGAAAGGATCCTTGCTCGCTTTGGGTCGCCGGAAAGCAATCCGGAATTTTGGGGCCGACTCTCGGCGATCAATTATTTTGATAAGGTCTTGGCCCCGGTCATGATCCATCACGGGACCGCCGATCAGTCGGTCCCGATTGACTGGTCGAAGCGAACCGACCAGGCCTTGAAAAAAAATGGAAAAGAGGTATCATTCTACGGATACCCGGGGGAGCCTCATGAGTTTGCCGCCGCCTGGCCGGCAGTTATGGAGCGGACCGTTAAATTCTTTGATCGGGTGGTTAAGAAATGAAAAAAATATTATTATCTTTCCTTTTAGCGGTGGTCTGCGGCCGTTTTGCCTGGGGAGCGGAGCTTGATCTGGGGAAATTGTACCTTGACCTGGCCCCGCCGCCTTACGGCACGGCCGAGGTCCGGTGGAGCGGCTCGCTTCTTTTGCCTCCCGGCCTCGCTTTGATCGACAACAAACCATCGTTTCTTTTAAGCTGGGAGATCAGGAACTATAGCGAAAGCCAGCTTCCGCTGGAGCCGACCCTGGAATATTTCGATTTCGCCCATTGGCAATGGGTCGACACCTCGATTGAAAAATTATCGGTTATGTCGTCAAACAGCCAGCGGCAGAGCAAGACCGATCTGTTGGGGAATTGGAAGTACTACGATCTGCGCGGGTTCGCCCTGACCAAGTATCGGGTGCAGGTCAGGCCGATGATCGCCGGGAGTGAGCTTGAGGCGGCCAGGGAGTTCTACGTTTCTTTGGTCCCTCCTAAGCTGGATAAATTCCCGGTCTTTGCCGAGAACTCTCCCCGCTGGATCGCCGCCCGCTACGAAAAAGCCCTTCTTTATAAATGGCTGGCTCTGATCTGGCGCGATATTTCAACCTCGACCTACGACGAACGGATCGTCAAAGAGCTTGACCTGGCGATCGCTTCGATCGATCCGATATTAGGGAGAGGCGACATAAAAGAATATCTTAACGAAAGGGGCTTTGCCGCGCTGTCGGCCTATTTTTCCCCGGTATACGTCAACTTGAGCGGCGACGACAAGTTGGTCGGCTGGGGAGGTAAATTGCATAAAACGTTCGAAAAAGAAGGGGAGATCAAATCTTTGTTGACCGAAGTTAAGGAGCTCCTGCAAAGGAATTCGGGTCCTCATCTGGCGAACGCGGCCAAGGCGAGCGCTTTTGCCGAGCGCAAAGACCTGGCCGACCGGCTTGATGAGGTTGCTTTAGCGATGCGCGATGAGGCGACCGAGTTTTCGGTCCTTGCATATTCGCCGCAAAATGTCGACCCGGGCGGCTGGCGAAGCCGGCTTGACGCCCAGTACCGGGGGCTGACCGAGTTGATGCCGGAGATCGTCAACGCGCAGGAGCGGGCCGACCTGTATTTTTCCAACATCACGCAGTTAAAGGACGTTAAATCGGAAGAAGCGAACGCGGCGAGATTGGCGCTGGTCCAGTTTTTGTCGGCGATCGAGAATTTGGCCCGAGCCGATCAGTATTATCTTTCGCTGGGATATGAACGGTTAAAATAAACAGGAGGAAAAAAATGAAAAAAGTAATCGTTATGTTGGTTTCCGTAATCGTTCTCGCTTCCGGATCGTTTGCCCTTCAGCCGGCGATGGTCGGCGGCATTCGCGATGGGGCGGCTTTGGGTCTGATCTTCCAGGAATATCTGGGGAGCGGAGCGAGCCTCCGTTTTGGGATGGAAGCGAACACCGGAAGGAACCCGATGATCGCTTTCGCCGGAGGCAAGTTTGCCTTGTCCAGTATGGGGAGAATGCCTCTTTCTCTTGGCTTAGGTATTGTTGGGTATTTCGGCAATAACGATACAAAAGCCGGACTGGCCCTCTCTTTTGTGTTTGATAATGTCTTTGGCCGTCCGCCAATGTTCGTTGAGGCGGGGATCGATATCGTCGATCCGGCAAAAATTCAGGTCCAGCTCGGATATAAGTTCTAGTTGAAGTAAATCCCGTCAAGCGGAAATTCCCGCTTGACAGGTTGCCATAATAAGTATAACATGCGCATATTATGAATATTACACGAGCGGCTGATTATTCGCTAAGGCTCCTGGTCAAGCTTGCGGCTCTTGATGGCGGCGCCCAGAGCCGTCCTCTGGCCGAAGAGATCGACATTCCTTTCAACCATTTCAACAAACTTACCAGGCTTTTGGCACGGCGGGGGTTCATTTCGACCCGCAAAGGAAAAGGGGGAGGGTTGAAGCTGGCCCGCGACCCAAAAAAGATCAGCCTGGTCGAAGTGATCGAAGCGGTCGAAGGGCCGATCATGCTCAACCACTGTTTGTTCAACAGGAAAAATTGCCGTTTCAGCGTTAAGTGCCGGGTCCGCAAGACCTTGTGCTCCGTGCAGAAAATGATGAAGCAGATGCTCGCCGAGCGATCTATTCACGACATGTTGACCGTTTAAAAAGAAAGGAGGTGAAAAAAATGACTATCGATGAATTGAGCACCTTTTTGGAAAACAATCAGCAGATCGAATGGACCTATGACGATGACGGGATTATCTATCTTCGCCATACCCATTACGATGGGCAAAATGACAAGGTCCGGATCGAACCTAGAGCGCTGGCCGAACTGACTCCGCAAAAGCTGGAGCAGGTTTTGATCGGCGGCAGGAACGTCGATCAGATCACCAGAATAACCGGCTATTTCTCCAAAGTTTCCGGTTGGAACAAGGGGAAAAAGGGAGAGCTGGTGGAGCGGCAGAGGGTGGTAGTATCTTAATCAATGAACTTGCTATAATTGGGAGCTTGTCGCTAGCGGCAAGCTCCCTTTTTTTACCATGACAACGTATTTTATTAAACACGAATTAAGCGAGGGGCCGGGGACGATCGAAGAATTCCTGGTCAAGAGAGGGCTTCCTTTTCAAACGATCGAAGCCTGGCGGGGGGACCGTTTCCCTGAAAAAATAACCGGAGCGGACGCGGTCGTTTCTTTGGGGGGACCGATGAACGTTTATGAAGAAGAGCGTTACCCATTTTTAGCCGAAGAGGATCTCTTCATTAAGCGGATCATTGGCGAGAAGGTCCCATTTTTAGGGGTTTGTCTCGGTGCCCAGTTGCTGGCCAAAGCGGCCGGGGCCAAAGTCTATCGGGCAGCTAAAAAAGAGGTCGGCTGGGGAACGGTTGATTTGACCGGGTCGGGTAAAAATGACCCCTTATTTGCCGGAAGTTCTCCGAGCCTTGAGGTTTTTCAGTGGCATGGCGACACTTTTGATCTGCCGGAGAACGGGACGCTTCTGGCGATCGGTTCCGAAGTCGAGCGTCAGGCCTTTTCCGTTGGGGACCGTGCCTACGGTTTGCAGTTCCATGTTGAAGTGAGCGAAAAGATCATTACTGATTGGTTTAAAGCCGATGCCGCTCCATACCTGGTCCATTTTTTGAAGATCAAAGAAAAATATCAGGCCGAGGCCGAACGGATTTATCGTAATTTCTTTGTTTGACTTTTAGATACCGCCAGTCTATAATTTTTCCACCATGACAGACCGCATCCTCGAGATTGGAAGCGCCGGCCTGGAAACTGCGGATCAACGCGTAAGAAAGCTGATGGACAACATGGTCGGTGCGGAAGTTCCCGGTTACAAAAAATCTGAAGTGGTGGTCAGAGGGTTCCCCCTTGAGTTGGAAAGCGCCCAGAACAAGATCTCCTCAATGAAGCCGCAAGTCGAAAGCACCCATTACCGGTCCGCCAGCGGCGCGCTGGTCAAGACCAACAATAAACTCGATGTCGCCCTAGGGGGAGAGGGCTTTTTCGTGGTCTCCGGTCCCTGGGGTGAAGGTTATACCAGAGATGGTCGTTTTCGTCTTGATAAGGACGGCCGGTTGATCACGGTCGCCGGCAATCTTCCGGTCCTGGGAAAAATGGGGCCGGTCGTGGTGACCCCCGGGTCTGATGTGGAGTTTACGCAGGAAGGTGAAATTAAGGTCGACGGAACGGTCGTCGATCGTTTGCAGGTGGTCAAGCCGGAAGGGACCGATTCGCTGACCTCTCTCAACGGCGCGCTGTTTAAAAAGAGCTCTTCTCTTTCCGTCTTGACTGAAGTCGACGATCCCAGGTTGATCCAGGGGTACGTCGAGTCGTCAAACGCCAGTATCGTCGACCAGATGATGGAAATGATGCAGGTGGAGCGGCTAAACGGAGTAATGAGCAAGGTTATTTCCACGCGCGATCAAAATCTGTCCCGGGCCATGGAGCTTGGCAAGCCGACGCAATAATCAGGGAGGAAAAAATATGTTTCAACCGCTTTATGTCGCCGCCACCGGACTTGATACCATTCAAGACGAGATCCTCGACATCACCAATAATCTGGCCAACGCCAAAACGGTCGGTTTTAAGAAAGGCCGGGCGGAGATGGAGTCGCTGTTTTACGTTGAAAAAAGTTTCAAGGACATGCTCTATGAAGAGATCTCCGGGTCGGAAAATACTCCGGTGAACGTGGAATACGGGACCGGAGTGCGGATCGCTTCCACTCCCAAGGACCACACCCAGGGGGCGATCGAAGTCACCAATAATCCACTCGACCTGGCGGTCCAGGGTGAAGGTTTTTTTGTCGTCCGAATGCCCGACGGTTCGCCAGCCTACACGCGGGCCGGTAATTTTCGGGTCGATGATGCCGGGAACCTGGTCAACCCCAACGGTCGTATTCTGGAGCCGGGGGTCGTCATTCCCAGCGACACGACCAGCGTGACGATCAGCCAGGACGGAACGATCATGATCGCGCGCAATAACGAAAAAGACCTGACCGAAGTCGGCCAGCTTACCCTGGCCCGCTTTACCAATAAGGCCGGGCTGAAATCGCTTGGGCAAAACATTTATCAAATGACCGAGGCCTCCGGGGAGCCGGTGCTTGGTGTCGCCAACGCCGACGGTTACGGTTCGATCAACCAGTATTCGCTGGAGCAGAGCAACGTTGACGTTATTTCCGAAATGATGCGGATGGTCATGGCCCAGCGGGTTTTCGATACGGTGACCAAAGCGGTCCAAAGCTATGAGGGGATGCTTGCTTCGCTCGATAAAATGAAGCAATAAACCTGATGAAAAGAATTTTCGCGGTATGTTTGCTGTTTTTTTTCGCGGCCGGCGCCGCTTATGCTTCGCCGGTGGAAGAAAAGATCGTTGAAGCGATCAAGTCGTTCGTCGAGACCAGGTATCCTGATTTCTCAAGGAGCGAAATGCGGGTCGAGATCAAGCTTAACGATAAGGACTCCGCCTCCCTGGATCTGGATGATCCGTCGGCTGTCTGTAAGGTCCTGGCGGTTTTTTCCGATTTTAAGCCGGTCGGCAACGTGATCTTTCCCGTTGAGGTCAAGACCGTGTCGGGAGCGAGCAAGATCTTTGTTCGGGCTAAAGTCGAAGTCTTAAAAAAGATCGTGGTCGCGGCCAAAAAAATTCCGCGCAACAAAGACTTGAAGGCCGACGATCTTAGGTTCGAGGTTAGAGACGTCGCGATGCTGCCGCGGAAATATTTGACCGAAATGGACAATATGCTCGGCAAGGAGACCAAGATCCCAGTCCCGGCCGGGAGCACGGTTTTTGAATGGATGATCGGCGATCCGGCGGTGATCCGGACCGGGAGCGAAGTCAGCATTGTTGTTTTGGCGTCTGATATCGGGATCAGGGCCGATGGGGTGGCGCTGGAGAACGGGTATCTGGGCGAGCAGATCAAGGTCAGAAAAAAGGATTCCCCGAAGATCTTGTTCGGTAAGGTTTTATCAGAAAAGGAAGTTGAGGTGGAATTGAAATGAGAAAACTATTTGTTGTTTTGTCGCTTTGTTGTTTTGTCGCTGGAGCGGCGACCGCCGATTCGCTCTGGAGCGAAAAAGGCGCTTCTCCTTACTCTCCCCAGAAACCATATAAGATCGGGGACCTGATCAATGTTATTATCCTGGAAAACTCCAACGCCAGGAACCTGGCCAATACCAAGACCGACGTCAAAGACGACCTTTCGTTTAAATACACCCAGACCTTTGCCAGGCTGGCGCCGGTTTTAGGCTCCAACAATTCGGCGACGGTCAACCTAGCCAACAAATACGACGGGGGGGGGCAAACGACCAGAGGGAGCAATGTTCAGGCCAGATTTGCCGCCTGGATCAACGAGATCAGGCCGAACGGCATTTTATCGATCGAGGGGCACCACAAAGTTGAAGTGAACAATGAACTCCAGGAGATCACTCTTACCGGGCTGGTCCGGACCAAAGACATTTCCAACACGAACACGGTTTATTCCTATCAGGTGGCTAACGCGAGCGTCTCGGTCAAGGGGACCGGCTCGGTCGCCGATTCAGAAACTCCCGGTTGGTTGACCAGAATAATTAATTGGCTTTTCTAAAGCAAAAAGAAATGATATTATTGCCTGAAATGAAAAGAGCGAAAAAAGCGTTGGTCTTTATTTTACTGGCTGTTTGCGCGTGCACTGCCGGCTATGCCGCGTCGCCTCCCGTTCGCCTCAAAGATATTGCCCGAGTTCTTGAAGCCAGGGACAATCAGCTGATGGGCTTTGGCCTGGTGGTTGGCTTGCGCAATACCGGGGATCGCTCGCAAAACGAGGTTACCCAGCAGGCGCTGGCCAATGTCCTTTCCAGAATGGGGGTCATTCCCCAGGCGGTCGACTTCAAGACCAGAAATACCGCCGCGGTCATGGTGACCGCCGTTTTGCCGGCGTTCGTTAAGCCGGGTGACAAAATTGACATTACTGTTTCTTCCGTCGGCGACGCCACCTCTCTGCAGGGTGGGACCCTTTTAACCACCCCTTTGCAGGGGGTAGACGATCAGGTCTACGCGGTCGGTCAGGGGAACGTAGTGGTGGGGGCGGAATCTTTCCCTTACGTTAAACAGCAAACCACGACCGTTGGCCGGATTCCCGCCGGAGGGTTGGTGGAAAAAGAGGTCCTGGTCACTACCAGTAAAACCGGGACGGTCACCCTGGTCTTGAACCAACCTGATTTCACTTCGGCCAATCGAGTGGCCGCGGCGCTCAATCGGGCCGGGTTAAACGCCGAAGCAAAAGACGCGTCAACGATCCTGGTCTCTTCCGATTCGGGGGAAGATTACGTCGCGCTGGTCTCCAGGATCGAAGCGGTCAGGGTTACTCCGGATACCATTGCCAAGATCGTGATCAATGAGCGGACCGGAACGATCGTCATTGGCGAAAATGTCGTGATCGCCCCGGTGGCCGTTTCTTACGGCGGGATCGATGTTACTATCCGTGACGTGGCTCTGGTTGGCGATTCAGCAGTTGCCTCCGCCGACCAGTATCAAACAGTGACCAGGGCGCGACTTGATAAGACCGGCGCCAAGCTCCAGGTTGTGCCGGCTACGCCGACCCTTTCCCAGCTGGTCAGGGCGCTTAACGCCATCAACGCTTCTCCCAAAGACATGATCGCTATCCTTCAGGCGCTAAAAAAGAGCGGCGCGATCAAAGCTGAATTGGAGGTTATTTAATGATCGAAGGGATCACTCCTGTGGCTTTTGAACCGGCGGCCTTGCAAACGGTCCCGTCCGGCTTGAGCCGTGAAGAACAGGTCAAAGAAGAATTCATGACCATGTTTTACAAAGAGATGCTCAAACAGACGCTAAAAATGCCCAAGCTGGGACCGGCGGAAGAAGAGGGAGCAAGCAAGACATATTCGGTTTTTACTTCGGACATTTTGATCGAACAATTGGCCAGGCAGATGGTTTCGGCCGCTCGGCCGACCTGGCTGGCGGAAACGGGTGATAAATGAGTAAAAAAGCGACGGTGGTCAAAGGGGCTCCATTTTCGGTGGAAGCTTACATGCCGCTGGTCCATTCGATCGCTTCCATGGTCTCGGCCAAAGGGCTTCCCCCGAACATCGAGTACGACGACCTTGTTTCCGACGGTACCGTCGGCTTGATGAAAGCGTGGGATAACTTTGACGTCAAACGCGGCGTTAAGTTCGAGACCTACGCTTCGTACCGCATTCGGGGCGAGATTCTCGATGGCCTGAAGAATTACAATCCGGTCCCTTACCGGGTCCAGGTCATGGTCCGTGACCTGGCCAAAAAAGGGGTCAGCTCGGTGATCGATCGCAAGAAGAACAAAGACGATGGAGAAGACGAAAAACTGCTGGAGAAAAAAGAGCTGTCGGAAGACGAATTCAAGCAGGCGCTCAAGCGGATCAAGAAGATCGTTTCCGCCTCCGCGCTGATGTATCTTCTTTCGATCGAAGAAATGCAGACCACCGGGTCGGAAGTCTTCGCGCCGACCGAGGGGAATCCGGCCTCCGACGCCGATTTTGCCGAGCTCAAGGAGCGGATCAGGTTTGAGATCGGCAATCTTCCCGCCCAGCAAAAGCAGGTCCTGGAGCTCTTTTTTCACAAGGGGATAAACCAAAAGACGATCGCGGAAAAGCTTGATCTTTCCCGGCCAAAAGTTTGCCGGGTCTTGAACAAGGCGATCACCGCCTTAAAGAAGAGGTTGAAATAGGCTATGGAAGTATTTGATCACGCCCTAAATCAGCTGGAAAGGTCAATGACGATCTCGACCAAGCGCCAGGCGATAATTGCCCAGAACATCGCCAACGTCAAGACCCCGGGCTATGAAGCGATGGAATTTGACGAGCAGTTGATGAAAGCGGTCAAGCGCCGGGAGAAAAAAGACATTATCCTTGAAGACGAATTATCCGACTTGACCGACAACTCCGTGAAATATTCTTCCTACGTGAGGCTGATGTCTTCAAAGATCGCGATCTTGAAGTCGATCGCCTCGCAGGGAAGGAAGTAGGTGAAACATGGGACTTAATCAAGCGATGAGGATCAGCGTCGACGGCATGGATGCCCAGCGCATTACCCAGGAGCTGATCGCCTCAAACCTGGCCAACGCCAGCACCACCCGGACTGTTTTTGGCGAACCATACAAGCGAAAGGTCGCCGTCTACTCCGAGAAACCGATCACCTTCGCCCAGACCTTGAGCCGGGCGGAAAATCGTTTGGCGACCGGCGGCGGGGTCAAGGTTGAGGTCGTCGATGATAAGGCCCCGTTTGAAAAGGTCTATAACCCGGGCCATCCCGACGCCGACGAACAGGGATACGTCATGATGCCGAACGTTAAGATGTCGACTGAAATGGCGAGCATGGTCGAAGCGTCGAAGTATTACGAAGCGAACATTACCGCGTTCAACGCGACAAAAAAGATGCTGCAGGACGCCCTGCAGATCCAATAAGGAGGATTAAACCATGGCGATACAACCGATCAACGCCGACCTGCGTTTGGCCCAGCTTCTCGGCGACGACTCGCTGATCGCACAGGCGCCCGGGACAAGCTCCGCCGCGCCGCTCGGTTCCGCGGCCGCTTTTTCGCCCGACCGGCCTTTGAGCGGTAACATGTTTGACGATGTCCTTAATAAGACGATCGAAGCGCTCAACGGCGTCAGCAATTCCGAATTTTACGCCAATCAAATGATCGACCGTTATTCCCGGGGGGAAGTTGAACTGCATGACGTGATGGTTGCCCAGTCAAAGGCGAGCGTTATGGTCCAGATGGCGGTCACGACAATTAACGGAGCGGTCAACACCTTTAAAGAAATAACCCAAATGCAAATATAAGGAAGGAATAATTAGATGGCAGAAGCACCGGCTGGTTTTGATTTGCGCAGGATGCTCTTGGTTGGCGGAGTTGTTCTGGTTGTCATTTTTTCCGCTTTATTCCTTTTTATCCGCGGCTGTTCCAGCGGGGATTTTAACCGCAACCCCGGCTATTCCGTTATTTATTCAAATCTCGACCTCAAAGACGCGGCCAACGTCGTCGCCCGCCTGAAAGAACTGAAGATCCCCTACAATATCCGGGAGGGTGGGAAGGCGATTGCCGTTCCCAAGGACAAGGTTGACGAGTCCCGTCTTGGTTTGGCCGAAAAGAACCTGCCGATCGGCGGCTCGGTCGGCTGGGAGATCTTTGACGAGACAAAGATGGGGGCGACCGATTTTGACCGGCGGATCCAGCTGATCCGGGCGATCTCCGGTGAATTGGCCCGTACCATTAAACGGATCGAAGGGATCGAAGACGTCCGGGTCCAGGTTGTTATTCCGGAAACAAAACTATTCGCGGTCGCGGTGGCGCCGGTCACCGCTTCTGTCCTGCTCCGCTTGAGGCCTGGATTTGAACTGATCCCGGCCCGGGTCAATGGGATCGTTCATTTGGTGGCCAGCAGTGTCGAAAACCTGCAGACGGAGAACGTGACGGTGATCGACGATTCCGGGCGGATCCTTTCGACCAATGCCGGACAATCGGTTAGAGGTATCGGCGAGGGGTTGATCCCTCCGCCCCCTCCGGCCAAAATGCTCCCGCAAATTATCGAACCTGAAGTCATTTTGACCAAGGAAGCGGTCGCGCCTGTAAAGAAAGAAGAACCCGTAAAAAAAGATGAAAAACAGCCTGAACCAAAGAAAGAGGCATCTAAGAAAGAGGATCCCAAAAAAGAGGAATTGAAAAACGAGCCGAAGGCGGTTGTTGAAAAAGAGATCCCGCCCGGAGAAAAGATCGTCCTCAAGACCGAAGCGCTCCGGGAGCTGGAGCGGGACCTTTCCGGAAAAGCGCAGGAACTGCTCAACCGCTTTTATCCCCCCAACAGCTCGATCGTCAAGGTCAGCGTGGCTATCCAGCCGATGAAGGAAGAAGAGATCAAGCTGAAAGATATTAAGATCAAAAAGCTCAACACCGTGATCCTGATCGATAACAGGATCGATCTGACCGCTAAGTTAAAGCAGGCGACCTTTACCACGGTCGCGGCGGCGGTCGGCCATAATAAAAAACGTGGAGATATCCTTATTTTACAAAAGGTCCCTTTCCATCTGGCGACCCCGGCGGTGGATAAAAAGATCATTAAAAAGGCCAAGAAGCCGGATCAGCTGTTTACGTTAAGCTCCGCCAACTTCCGGCGCTGGGTGATCTGGGGAACGGTCGGCTTTGTCGGGTTAGCCCTCCTTTTTTGGCTCTGGTCGCTGATCTCCGGCCGAGGCCGGCGGGAAGAGATCTCCCGCGAGCCGGAGCGGTCCCAAATGACGGTCCCAAATCCCCCTCCGCCGCCGGCCCAATCGGGCGTTGAGCGGGTCAGGAACGCGGTCGAGCAAAACCCGGAAAAGATCGCCGACCTCTTGAAAAAATGGTTGAGTGAATAATATGACATTGACCGGTCGGGAAAAAGCGACGATATTTTTATCGATCCTGGGAGCGGACGTTTCTTCCCGGGTCCTCCGCTATTTGCCCGATGAACTGGCCGACCTGATCGCCGCGGGGATTAACCATCTGCCGACCCCGTCTCCTGAAGCTTTGCAGGAGGTCCTCTCGGACTATCAGGGGTTCCTTGCCCTTCCTGCCGCCTCCGCCCCAAGGGCTGGCCTGAACCCGCCGCCCGCCCGCAACTATCCTCCGATGACAAAAAAGAACTATAGCTTTTTAATGTATGAAAGGCCGCAAACGGTCGCTTTTCTCCTGTCTATGTTGCCGGAGGAGGAAAAAGGTGGGATCCTGTCCGCCATGCCGAGGGAGCGTTTAATGATCGAAGAATTGGCGCGGAACCTGAAAAGAAACCATCTTCGGCCGATGGTCGAAGAAAGTTTCCATCAGCTTTTCGCGGGAAAAGTTTTTTAATCCATGGGACTGATCAAGAGAGACCGGCTTGAAGAAAAAGGGACCGTTCTGATCGAACGGATCAATCCGGTCGCGCCTGCTCCGCGTCGAGAAATTCCTCCCGCTCCGGTTTCTTCTATCCCTTCAGCTGTCATTAAAGCGCCGGGAGATAATCTTGACCGGGCCCGCTCTGAAGCCCAAAAGATCATTGATCAAGCCCTGTCGGAGGCCGATCGGATCAGGAGAGGGTCGGTAGAAGAGGGGCGGGCTGAAGGGAAGGAAGAAGCGGCGCAGAAGATCCAGGAAGCCCTGGCGACGGTCAATGAAGCGGTCAAAGAGAGAAAAAACATCATTAAAGACGCTGAAAGCGAAATTCTTCGCCTGTCGCTCCGGGTCGCCGAACAAATTATCCGTTCCGAGGTCTCTTTGCACCGCGACGTTTGTTTGAACATCGTGACCGAAGCGATTGGCAGGGTTTCCGACCGCGAACAGATCATTGTCAGGGTCAATCGCGAAGACGCCGAATATTTGAAGCGCTACAAGGACCGGCTGGCCGGTATGCTGGACGGGGTAAAAAGCCTCTCGATCCTGGAAGATTCCAATATTGAACCGGGCGGGTGCATCATTGAGACCAATCTTGGTTTTGTCGACGCTCGCATTGCCACAAAAATAAAATCGATCGAAGAAGCCCTCCATAAGGTCGCCGCTGAAGAGTCTTAATATGCCAGTTGACATTGATTTTGACAAATATCATAAAGCGATCGAACATGCCGACCTGGTCAAGGTGATCGGCAAGGTCGTTCAGTTGGTCGGCTTGATCATTGAAGCGCAGGTCGGCGGAGTGTCGGTCGGCGACCTCTGTTCCATTCGTTTGGAAAAAGAGAGCCGCGAAGCTTACGCGGAAGTCGTCGGGTTTAGGGAGGGCCGCGTCCTTTTGATGCCGCTTGGCTCAACCGCCGGTATCGCTCCCGGGATGCAGGTGACCGCCGCCGGTAAACCGCTGATGGTCAAGGTTGGACCAGCGATTTTAGGCCGCGTCTTAAATGGTTTGGGAGAACCAATTGACGGCAAGGGGCCGATCGATTGGGATAAAGAATGCCCCCTGGACGCCGACCCCCCCGATCCGGTCAAGCGTCCCCGGGTGACCGAAGTGATGCGCCTTGGGGTCAGGGCGATCGACGGCCTATTGACCGTCGGCCGCGGACAGCGGATCGGGATCTTTGCCGGTTCCGGTGTCGGCAAATCGACCACCATGGGGATGATCGCCAGGAACGCGGCGGCCGACATTAACGTAATCTCTCTGGTCGGCGAGCGCGGCCGCGAGGTCCGAGATTTTATCGAGGAGTCATTGGGAGAAGAGGGGCTTAAAAAATCGGTGGTGATCGTTGCGACTTCTGACCAGCCGCCGCTGATCCGTCTAAAATCGGCTTTTGTTTCGACCGCGATCGCCGAGTATTTCCGGGATAGGGGAAAACACGTCATCTTGATGATGGATTCGGTCACCCGCTTTGCCATGGCCCAGCGGGATATTGGTCTTGCCGCGGGGGAGCCGCCGACGACCAAAGGGTATACTCCATCGGTCTTTTCCCTGATGCCCCGGCTGATGGAGCGCTCCGGCACTTCCGAGATCGCGTCAATTACCGCTTTTTACACCATCCTGGTCGAAGGGGACGACTTTAATGAGCCGATCTCCGACCACGCCCGCTCCATCCTGGACGGGCACATCATTCTTTCGCGCGACCTGGCGGCCCGCAACCATTATCCGGCGATCGACGTGCCGCACAGTATTTCCCGTTTGATGACCAGCATTACCGGCGACGAACAGAAGAAAGCGGCGGCCAAACTGCGCGAGGTCCTGGCCCGCTATTCGGAAGCCGAAGACCTGATCAATATCGGGGCCTACGTCAAAGGGAGCAACCCGAAAATCGATTTCGCCTTGAGCAAGATCGACCAGGTCAACGAGTTCCTGAAACAGGGGACGTTTGAAAAAATATCTTACGAAGACACGGTCAACCGGTTAGTCGGCATTTTCCGGTAGAAAGGGCTAAACAATGGCAGCGCCAAAACCAGGTAAAAAGTTCAAATATGATCTCGATTCGGTCCTGAAGGTCAGGGGGATAAAAGAGAAAAAAGAGCAGGAGAAGTTCGCCGAAAAACAGCAGGAATATCTTACTGAAAAACAGAAGGAAGAAGAGATCAAAGATGAAAAGCATGGGAAAGAGGAGGAGTTGCGCGGCGTTTTTAAGCGCGGGCCGATCTCCGATTTCGACAAGGTCCTCCGCCGGAAAGCCCATCTCGAGGTCTTAAAGACCGATCTTGACCAGCAGATCGAAAAAGTCCTTGATTCGAGCAAAAAGCTGGAGGAACAGCGGGCCCATCTTGTTGAGGCGATGAAAGACAAAAAGATCATGGAAAAGCACCGGGAAAGGAAACTTGACGAATATAATAAGGTGATGCGCGACCTGGAAATGAAGTTCATGGACGAGATCGCGACCCAGAGATTCAAACGAAAAGAAGATTAATGCCGCGTTAGCAGGGGGCTTTGGCGACCTTATTGGCCTTCAGGCATTTGGTGCAGACATATTCCCGCTTTTTCTTCCCCTTGACCAGGATAGAAACTCTTTGCAGATTCGGCTTAAAAAGACGTTTGGTGTGGCGCATAGAGTGCGACACGGTCATGCCGACAACCGCTTTTTTACCGCAGGAAAAGCACTTATAACTCATAGATTTATAGTATATAATAAAAGTAAAATAATGTCAAACCTTCCTGTCCAATACGTCAAAGGGGTCGGTCCGAAACTCGCCAGGATTTTTGCCAGGGTCGGGGTAAACACGGTCCTTGACCTCCTTTATTTTATCCCTCGCGGCTATGACGATCGCCGAGCCATTAAACCGATTTCCCAGCTCCATCCGGCCGATAATGAAGTGATCCGCGGCGAACTTTTAAAGATTGATTCGCAGGTCACCAGGAATAGGTTTACCATTATCAAAGGATTGATCGGAGACGAAACCGGACGGGTCCAGGCGGTCTGGTTTAATCAACCCTTCTTGCTTAGATCTCTCCGCCTCGGAATGAAATTGGTCATTTCCGGGAAACTCGAGTATTCCGATTACGACGGACGACTTCAGATCCTTCCCAGGGATTTTGAGATCGATGACGGCGGCGAGGGGGGAAAGATCGTTCCGGTCTATTCATTGACCGAAGGGCTCTATCCCAAAAAGATCAGAGCGGTGATCAAGACCGTGCTGGAGAAATATCTCCCTTTGATCGAAGACGAAAAAGAACGGCGCTCGCTATTGGTCATACATGCCCCGGAAGAACTGATGGAAGTGGAAAAAGCCCGCAATTACCTGGCCTATAAGGAGTTATTTAATTTTCAGCTTGGACTGCTCCTTAACCGAAAAAGATACAAAGAGGAGCTGGACGGGACTATTTTATCAGTTGATGATCGCCTAAAAGATGATTTTCTGGGGGCCTTGCCGTTCACTCTGACCGACGCGCAGACCGCGGCGATGGCCGATATTTTCCAGGATTTTCAAACCGGCCGGCCGATGAACCGCTTGCTCCAGGGGGATGTCGGCTCCGGGAAGACGATAATTGCCGCGTTTGCCGCCTATGCCGCGATCAAGAATGGTTATCAGGCGGCGATCCTGGCCCCGACCGAGATCCTGGCAAAACAGCATTTTACCAAACTAAAACAGCTTTTCGAGCCATTCAAGATCAGCCTTGATCTGGTGACCGGCGGGACCGCCGGTCGGCGTAAAAAAGAAGCGAAGTTGACCGCCGATCTGCTTATTGGGACCCATGCCCTGCTTGAAGGCAAGGTCACGTTTAAAAAATTGGGCCTGGCGGTCATTGACGAACAGCACCGTTTTGGGGTCCACCAGCGGGCCAATCTTATTAATAAGGGGACGGCCCCCCATGTTTTGGTCATGACCGCGACCCCGATCCCTCGCTCCCTCGCCCTGACTTTATACGGCGACCTTGACCGGACGATCATCGATTCTTTGCCCCCCGGACGGGTCCCGATCAAAACCTTTTTTATTACCGAAGCGCGGCGTAAGGATTGCTATGGTTTTATCAGGTCCAAGATCCTGGATGGGCGGCAGATCTTCTTTGTCTGCCCGCTGGTGGAAGAATCGGAAGCTCTCGATCTGAAAGCGGCGACGCTGGAAGCGGAGTATTTGCAAAAAGAGGTCTTTCCGGAACTCCGGATCGGGCTTTTGCACGGCAAAATGAAAAGCGCTGAAAAAGACCGGATCATGGAGAGCTTTAAGAACAAGGAGCTTGATATTTTAGTCTCCACGACGGTGATCGAGGTCGGGATAGACATTCCCAACGCTACCGTCATGGTTATTGAGCATGCCCAGCGTTTTGGGCTTTCCCAGCTTCATCAGCTCCGCGGCCGGATCGGCCGGGGGAGCGATCAGTCCTTTTGTTTCCTGGTCGGCGATCCCAAAACGCCGGAAGCCAAGGCCAGGATCAAAGCGATGGTGGAGACCAGCGATGGCTTCAAGATCGCCGAAGCCGACCTCCGTTTGCGCGGTCCGGGAGACTTTTTTGGCGTCAGACAGTCTGGTTTGCCAACGTTTAGGGTTGCTGATATAATAAGGGACGAAAAAATCATCCAACAAGCCAGGGCTTCCGCCCAGGCGTTGATAGAAAAGGACATTGAAAGTGCGCGTAATCGCTGGGCTGGTCAAGGGGCGTCAGCTGAAAACCCCCAAGGGATCGAACACTCGGCCTTTAACTGACCGGGTCAGGGGGGCGCTGTTCAATATTCTCTCCGCGAAAGCGGTCGAGAGCGAATTTCTCGACCTTTTTGCCGGGACCGGCGCGGTCGGCATTGAAGCCCTGTCTCGCGGCGCCAGCCGGGCGGTTTTTGTTGAGCTTAACCGGAAGGCGGTCGAACTGATCAGGGAAAATTTAGCCCTGACCGGGTTTAGCGAGCGGGCCGAAGTCTTTCTGGCCGACGCCCTTAGGGCGATCGGTTTGCTCTCTGGGAAAGGGGAACGGTTCGATCTGATTTTTATCGGCGCCCCCTACGATAGTCCGATACTTGCCAAGGTCATTGAGAAGATCGCTGAATCGGAGCTTTTGAAGCCGGATGGAATTTTGATCGCGGAGCACCGCAAACAGCATCAATTGGACCCGTTCTATGGTAAAATTAAATTGTACCGGGAAGCCAAATACGGGGAAACAGTCTTAAACTTTTACACAACATGAAAATAGCAGTTTATCCGGGAAGCTTTGACCCGATCACCAATGGCCATCTGGATGTTATCGAGAGGGCTGCTAAGCTTTTTGACAAGGTCATTGTCTCCATTATCAGGAACCCGGAAAAGAGATCTTTTTTCTCTCTTAAGGACCGCTTCGAAATGCTAAAATCTTCTTCTTTTCATTGCGATAACGTCGAGATCGACAGCTTTGACGGCCTGCTGGTCGATTATGTCCGGGAAAAAAAGGCTGGGGCGGTCGTCCGTGGTTTGCGCGCCGTTTCCGATTTTGATTATGAATTTCAGATGGCGCTGACCAACCGCCGGATGGCGCCGGAGATCGAAACGGTCTTTCTCATGACCGATTACCGCTATTCATATTTAAGTTCCAGTTTCGTGAAGCAGATCGCCCGTTTGGGCGGTGACGTTTCCAGTTTGGTCCCCGGTCCGGTCGCCAAGCGCCTGCAGAAGCTAAAAAAAGGAGCGCGTTAAAAACATGGAAATATTAGGTTTGCTGGATACTTTAGAATCGATTATTCTCGACAGTACCAAAGTCCCGTTTTCCAAGAAAGTTATTGTTGACGAAGTGAAGGTCCTTTCGATCATCGATAAGATCCGTTTGGTTTTGCAGGGCGGTTCCGACTTTGCCAAGAAGGCAATCGTGCGCCATGACGCCGGCGATGCGGCTGTTCATTCTCAAGTGGGAGGAGAGGGACATGAGCCGCATAAAGAGGGATTTGAAGGCAAAACTCAAGAGGTAATTGAGCAGGCTTACCAGCTGGCCAAAGAGATCCGCGGAGGAGCGGATAAATACGCCGATGAAGTTCTGGCCAATCTGGAAGCGACCTCGGTCAGAATATTGAGAACGATCAAGGCGGGGCGTGAGCAGTTGTCAAAAACGACCCAGGTTAAGGAAGAGAAGTGAAAAGATCTGATAACCGGACCCCCAATCAGACCAGGCCGGTCAGGATAATCAGAAAATACCTGAAGTATCCGGCCGGGTCGGTCTTGATCGAGATGGGGAACACCAAAGTCATTTGCAGCGCGTCGATCCAGGAAAAGGTCCCTGACCATAAAAGAGGAACAGGCTCCGGATGGATCACGGCGGAATACGGGATGCTTCCGGGCGCGACCAGCGGCCGCTACCAGAGGGAAAGCAACGGCCGGGTCAAAGGACGTACCCACGAGATCCAGCGGCTGATCGGCCGGGCTCTGCGTGCCGTGGTCGATCTGGAAAAACTGGGGGAGAAGACAGTGATCATCGATGCCGACGTTATTCAGGCCGACGGCGGGACCAGGACCGCGGCGATCACCGGCAGTTTTGTCGCTCTGTATGACGCGATTGGTCCCGTGCCGATCAAGGAATTCGTGGCGGCGGTCAGTGTGGGAGTGGTTGATTCGGATTGTCTGGTCGATCTGGCCTACGACGAGGATTCTCAGGCGGAAGTCGACCTGAACCTGGTGATGACCGCCTCCGGCCGGCTGGTTGAGATCCAGGGGACGGCGGAGCAGGAGCCTTTTTCCAAAGCGACCCTGGATAAACTGGTTGACCAGGGGGGGAAGGCGATCCATCAGCTGATCGCGGTCCAGAAAAAAGTATTGGGACATAAATCATGAAGCCAAAAATCAAAGGGATTATTCTTGCGGGCGGGACCGGTTCACGCCTTTATCCATTGACCAAAGTGACCAATAAGCATCTTTTACCGGTCGGTCGCTGGCCGATGATCTATCATCCAATAAAAAAATTGACCAACGCCGGGGTTGAAGAGATCCTGATCGTTACCGGCGTCGAGCACATGGGGGATATCGTCAATCTGTTGGGGAGCGGGAAGGAATTTAATTGCCAATTTACATATAAGGTCCAAGACGAGGCCGGCGGCATCGCCCAGGCTCTGGGCCTGGCGAAAAATTTTGTCGGCTCGGATAAAATGATCGTTATTTTGGGGGACAATATTTTTCAGGACGATTTGACCCCTTTCGCGGAAAAGTATTTAAAACAGACGCGTGGCGCCAAGATCCTGATCAAAGAAGTAGCCGATCCTTGCCGCTTTGGAGTAGTGGAAATGCGGGGAGATCGGATAATTTCCATAGAAGAAAAACCAAAACGTCCTAAGAGCAAGTTCGCGGTGACCGGGATTTATTTTTATGACGCCGAAGTGTTTAACGTCGTGAAAAAGCTGAAGCCTTCCGGCAGGGGAGAGTTGGAGATAACCGACGTAAACCGGCACTACGCCAAACAAGGCGGATTGACGTTTGATATTGTCAGCGGCTGGTGGACCGACGCCGGGACATTCGAGTCGCTTGAGCGGGCGACTCAATTGGCGGAGAATGGTGAGAGGTAAATGAGGCTTTTAGTCGCCGGCGGGGCCGGTTTTATCGGAAGTAACTTTATCCGCTATATTTTATCCAATTATTCAGAGGTCGAGGTTATTAATTTTGATAAGCTAACATACGCCGGCAACCTGGAAAATCTGACCGATATTGAGCACGATCCTCGATATTCGTTTATCAAAGGTGATATTTGTGACCCCAAAGCGGTCGAAAAAGCGGTCTCCCGGCTTGGCGCGAAAGGGCTGATCGTTAATTTTGCAGCCGAGACCCATGTCGACCGATCGATCGTTTCCGCCGGATCATTTATTCAGACCGATGTTTTTGGGACCATGGTCTTGCTGGAGGCGGTTCGCAAGCACAAGATCGCCCGCTATCTTCATATTTCAACCGATGAAGTTTACGGCAGTGTCGAACGGGGTTCGTTCAACGAAAGGTCCGGTCTGGAGCCCAATTCCCCTTACGCCGCTTCAAAGGCGGGAGGGGACCTGATCGTTCGCTCGTATTGCAAAACATATGGGGTCCCGGCGGTTATAACCCGTTCTTCCAATAACTATGGTCCTTATCAATATCCGGAAAAATTAATCCCGCTTTTTATCACGAATTTATTGGAAAAGAAAAAGGTCCCGCTTTATGGCGATGGGAAGAATGTCAGAGATTGGCTTTATGTAGAGGATAATTGCTCGGCGATCGATCTGGTCTTGCGCGAAGGAGAGATTGGCGAAGTCTATAACATTGGCGGCGGCAATGAGCGGCAGAACCTGGAGATAACCAGAATAATATTAGAAACCCTTGATCTCGATCCGAAAAAATGGATCGAGCCGGTCAAGGATAGGCCCGGACACGATCGTCGCTATTCCGTTGATTGCGGTAAGATCAAAAAACTCGGTTGGCGGCCGGCCAAATCATTTGAGGACGGCCTCAAGGAAACTATCTCTTGGTACCGTGAAAACAGATCGTGGTGGAAAAATACCAAAAAAAAGCAGTCCGAATTCAAGATGAGCTGGCTCGAAGCCCGACATTAAATTTCTTTACAACAGGTATGTGATAAGATAAAATTAAGGTTGGACCGGCTAGCTCATCAGGTAGAGCACTTGCCTTTTAAGCAAGTGGTGCTGGGTTCGAGTCCCAGGCCGGTCATTTGCGCCGCGGTAGCTCAGATGGTAGAGCGACGCCCTGAAAAGGCGTGCGTCGGCGGTTCAATTCCGCCCTGCGGCATTTTTAAAATAACTCCAAAAGAGAGGTGAGCTTAATGGCCATGGCATTTTCGGAAGTTTTATCAGCTGGTCCGAGTTTTTCGCTGTGGAACCCGGCGTTGCTGGCGGCCTCGATCGCGACGATAGCGGCGGCGACTTTTTCCGCGATAAAAGGGCTCCATCTTTATCGACGGGGAAAGCTAACCGGCGGAATGATCGAATGCTCTCCGGCTCTTGAGGAGATCGAAACGAATGAAGAGATCGAAAAATTGATCTTCCTCGTAAACGAGCTCAAGCGCGATAAGGAAAGGTTGATCTGGCGGAACCAGGAAATGCAATGCCAGCTTCAAGCGGCGGAGGAGATTAAGCGGTCAGAAGAAGGGCTCCGGCATAGTCATACCGCCTGCGCCCTGGAATTGGAAAAACACAAACAGGAGAATGCTTTGCTGCGGCAAAAAGCATCCATTAAATTAGTGAGCGCCAGCAGTAAGCGCTTTAAGGTAATCCAGAAAAAGGAGGACCGAAAACCAAAAAGAGTTTCAATGAAAAAGAAATGATAAAGATAAGTTTTCGTCCCTTTGTCTGCGTGTTTTTTTTGATGGTCTTGGGTGTGGCGGCGAGCGCGGAATTGTCTTTCTTTATGATCGACAATTTTGAATCGGGCAGGTTTGATAAGTGGTATAAATTCGGAGAAATGACGGCTGGTATAGTTGAAAACGGGACCCCCGAGGGACGCGACACGATCAATGAATCCTGCGGGGACTATTCTTTGGGTTTAAAAGGAAGTTCGCTTAATTATTATGTGGGCGGGATAGGGAGCGATCTGAACGTTGACGCGACCCTGTTTTCCAGGATCCAAATGGATATTTACGGGGCAGGCGGAGAAGGCAAGATCAAAGTTGAACTGTTCGATGACGATAATAATAATTACGCTTTAGAGCAGGATTCGGACAAGGATTGGATCCCGACCAATGACGATAAATGGGTCGCGGAGGTTCCTGTCCTGGGGCGGGGATTTACCAGGGTTTCGATCCCGTTCACCGCGTTCCGGCTGGAAAATCCCGGTGCCGGGGATGGCGAATGGAATCCGAACCAGAGAGAGAGTTCCGGCGGACTGCTGAAGATCCAGATGATCGTTTTGACCAATCAACCAAAAGGAGAGATCGAGACCAGGGTCGACAATATTCTGCTGACATATTGATGAAAAATAAATTAACTTCGATTAATGAGGGGGTGCTTGAATGAAAAAAGGTTGGTTGGCTTTACTTTTTTTGGTCCTGGCCGTTGGCAGCGTTTTTTCTCTGGATATTTCCGGGGACAGGGAAAATATCAGCCTAAAAGCCGGCCCCACCGAACCGGGCGAAGGATTATCCCTGGTCTGGGTCGAAGCGATAGTTTACCCCAAAACTGTCAAGGACGAAAAAATCATCTCTTTAGGGGTGCGGACCGCTTCCAGGGTCAAAGAAATTCAGGCGACCTTCGATTTCTCCGCCAATCCGATCAATCTTTCCACCAATGATAATATGTCCTGGAGCACGACCTACTCTCTTCCGGATACCGCGACAGTCGGAGTTCACGTCGTTCGTTATAAGATCATTGGCAAAAGCGGAGGAGTGATCCAGCGAACCGTTGAGTTTTTTGTCGAAAAGCAGAGCTGGGTCCCGCGCGCTGTTTCCTCCATTAATAAGGGAGAAAAAGCTAAAACCTCCGGTTGGCCGTTGACCGTGACCTCGACCTGCACCGCCCTTTCCGGCCAGGCTACCCGTCAGCTGACGACCGGATCTATATTGATCGGCATCTCAAAAGTTCCCTGGTACAAAGTCATCTTTGATGACGGCAAAGAAGGATGGGTCTCCGCCGCCTACGTGAAGGAGCCGACCGAAGATTACTTTTACATGGGTTTCAGAGCTTATCAGGCTAAAAAATATTCCGCCGCGGTCAAGTATTACCGCGACGCGGTAACGATAAATCCTCAACTGATCAAAGGCTATCTCTGGCTGGCGAAGAGTTATTCGGCCGATGGGGACCTGGTATCAGCCGCAGAAGCGATCAAGCAGGCCCTCCAGCTTAACCCGCGAGACATAAACAGCCGGGTCGTCGCCAATGCTTTAGCCAAGAGATTTCTGTCTCAAGCGAACCTGCGCTATCGCGCCAAGCGTTATCATGAGGCGGTCGCTTCATACCGCGAAGCGCTTGCCCTTGATCCCAATTCGACAAAGGCCTGGGTCGACCTGGGAGAAAGCCTGCTAAAGCTTGGCCTTAATTCAGAAGCCAGGGATGCCTGGCGGGAAGGGTTAAGATTTGATCCTCAAAACTCTCAGCTTTTAGCCGCTTTAAAGATCAAAGGGGTTGACCCGAATAGTCTGGCGGTGGGGCCGGTCCCTTCCATGGTCGCGGACGATTCGCTCCGGATCGTTAAGGATGAAAAGACCAGCAAGGGGACAAGGATCGAAGCGGCCATTAAATCGGTCATTAGCCTGACCAAGTCGGTCGGGACCCCGATCGCTGAAAAGGGGTGGAAGATAAAGCGGCAGGGGGAGAAATTCCTGGTCAGCTATCTTTGCGAGCAAAGCGGCGGTGGGCTTGAATCTTTCGACTGGATGGTCGATATCGACACCAAGCGGGTTGCGCCGCACAATGATAACGCCCGGCTTTTAATGAGCCGGTGGTAATATTTGCCGACGTAGCTCAGCTGGTAGAGCAACTGATTTGTAATCAGTAGGTCGCCAGTTCAACTCTGGCCGTCGGCTTTTACTTTTGTGGCGCAAACTGATACAAATCTCGAGCTTGCCGACGTAGCTCAGTTGGTAGAGCAGCTGTTTCGTAAACAGCAGGTCAGCGGTTCGATCCCGCTCGTCGGCTTTTTCTTTTAGTTTGCAGAATCCGCCGTGGATGGATAAACAGCGGTTAATTATGAAAAACATTCTTTTCCTCGAGCAGTTTTCGAGCGTGTCCGGCGGCCAGAAGATGTTATTGCAATTTATTAAAGGGCTTGATCGGACATCTTACGGTCCGGTAGTGATCCTTCCATCCGAAGGAGAATTGGCTCGGGAACTTAAAAAACTTGGTGTTAAGTATTACTGTTCCCCAATGGGGAACTTATCGCTTGGCAGAAAAAGCATTGTCGACCTCATCAGTTATTTTTACCATTCCATTTCACTGATAATTATCGCTATGAAGGTTGTTCGAGCGGAAAATATAGACTTGATTTACGCCAAGGCTCCCAGGACATTTTTTTGGGGAACGATTGCCGCCAGATTATGCCGCAAGCCGATTGTTTGGCATCTCCATTCAATATTTAAAGGTCTTGAGTTGAGTTTTGCCCTGCTGACCGCGAAACTGGGAGTTTCGCTAATGATCGCTGATTCCAGGGTAGCCGCTCGACCATTTGAAACAGGCGACTTGAAAACCAGGATCAAGGTTGTTCACAACGGGATTGAAACCGACTGTTTTCATTCTTTGTCCGATCAAGTATCGGCCAAAGCGGACTGGCGTCTTACTTCGGGAGATAGTCTTTTTGCTTATGTGGGTCGAATTACCCGGCTCAAGGGCTTGACCGACTATATTGAAGCGGCGTCAACAGTTTCAAAAAGAATGCCTAAGGCGTTTTTCTTTATTGTTGGTCGGGTGATGTTCGGGGGCGCCGAAGAGGACGCTTATTTGGAATCGATTAAAACGTTGATCCAAAAATTAGGTCTGACAGAAAAAGTAAAATTAATAGGTTACGTTGAGGATCTTAATCGTTTGTATTCCGCCCTTGATGTTTTGGTCCTGCCATCGGTCGAACCGGAAGCCGGGCCTCTTGTGGTATTGGAAGCGATGGCCGCTGGCAAGGTCGTGATCGCGACTGACAATGGGGGGCAAGCGGAAGTCATGACAAACGGGCAAACCGGTTACTTATACCGGGCCGGCGATCGGGAAAAGCTGGCGGAACTTATGATTTCCGCTTGTCTGGATAAGGGGAAAAGCCGGCTGATCGGTGAACGGGCCAGAAGCGAAGTGCTTCGCGACCATAGCCTGACAAAATATCGAGAAAGTATTCTTGCTGTGCTAAGGGAAGTTATCTAACTCTTTTTTTCTTTCCTTTTATTTTAACCGCTGGTTCATCCTTTGATGCGTCGAGCGTAATTATTATCGCGCAGAAATATAGGACAAACGGGATTTGATACATCATTAGCCGGTTGACCAGCGTCCCATCGACGAGGTATTGATACGTTCCGGGGCTGGAAAAGGCGTAAATGATCATGGCCAGATTGGCGACGATCAAGATAAAGCCGTATTTTAAATAACTTTGCCAGATCAATTTCGCTCCCAAAACCGAAACGACGATAAAAACGAACCAGAGAATTTGCCAGTCGGCGTAAGTGAACATTCTCCGTCCGAGATGATAGACCAGGTCGGCAAGGGCCGGATTGGCTGGTTGAGCGGCAATACCTCCGGAAACCAGCGGGGCATTGGTTGGGGCGGAAGGGGAGAGCCGTGTCGCTATACTGCTTATAAAGCCGTACAAAAAACTATTTGGCGAAAAAATCCAGGGGGCAGAGATCATGGCCGCAAGACCCAGGCTTTTGAGTCCGTTCCAGCTTTCTTTGGGTCGCTCGAAAAGGAGAAAAATGGCCAGAACTACGACCGACATTCCCCAGAGAGGGATCCCGGACTGCTTCACAAAATTACCGATGCCAAAAAGAATAGCAGATGAGAACAGCAGGTGCGTTTTATTTTCTTTAAACCAGGAGAGGAGGTAGATAGCTCCGGCTGAATAATAAAAAGTCTGCATCAGGTCTGAATAGGCGTTGCCGGAGTGGAGGATTATCAGCGGGAATGAAGTGAGCAGGTAAGTAAAGATCAAGGCTTTAAGCCGGGAGGTTTGAGCTCGCAGGCGACAGTAAAAGATGAAGAGCATGGAAGTAAAGCAAAGAGGGAAAATTACTTTTCCCAGCGCGTCGTCCCAATAACCGAGCGACATATAGATCCATGCCTGGGCTAATGGATTAAGGTAAGGATGAGGACCGGCGACTGCTTTCGCCTGTTCAGTCGCGACCTGGCCGGTGGTAAAGATGATCTTTGCGATCGTTCCCTGGCGCCACATAGCGTCAAACTCAACGGTCGGTTTGACCAGAGCGTCAAAAAAAACATAAGCAATCGTCAGCCCAATTAGTATAATTAACAGCTTTTCCGCGTTATTAAGTCCCTGGGGAAGTTCCAGGAAACCGCGGCGATATTGCCGCTGGTTTTCCGCTGGGGAAGAAAGACTATTTCTGTGATAAAAAGAGTATGAGAGCAATAGCCCGATAATACCAATGGTTGGGACGAGAACGTTCCTTAAATTAAGGCTTATCCCCAATAGGGACATCGTGTACATTTCGATCCCCATTAAGCCCAATCCGATCCCCCAGGCCAATGATGCTCTTTCCAGGAAGGCGATCTTTTCCCTGATCAGCAAAGAAGTCGCGCTAAAACCAAGCAGGAGCGGGACCAAAACAGCGAATAGTAGTTTTATAATTGTCATTTCTTTTTTCCCTTAACGATATACTTATTGGCGTCAAGTTTGGCCAAAACCGGCAAACCGCGCAGTTGTTTGATCTGGTCGGGTGTTGGATAGAAAACCAAAATATAGTCAGGTAATTTGTTGACGTCGCTCGCTAAAATATGCGGGGCGAGGAAGAGTCGTCCCGCCAATTCCGGTGAATTGATCGATGAATAGACCACGAAAGAAACCGGCTTCCTGGGAAGCTTATCGGCGGTAAACTTCAGGAAGGTTAAATAGTCCTCTCCATAAGCTTCGGCATGTTTTTGGTCGATGGTTTTGCCGAAATATTTTTGATAATTGACTTTAAAAAGAGAAAAATAATTAAGATCGGCGTTCAGCGCGAGCAGGAGCCAGGAGGCGAGAATAGCCGCAAAAGCCGTTTTTGCGGCTGAATTAAAAGGGATCAGGTATTCTTCAAAACTTTTTGGCCTTGCCTTAAACAGGTAAAAGACAAAAGAAAAAATAAAAGCCAGCCCAATTAGCCAGTAAAAATAGACATTGATCGAATTTCCGTACAAAGGACTGCTGTGGGTGACATTGATCGAAAATCCGGTTTGCGCTCGTCCTTTTGGCCCCCAAAATTCCTGCCAGCCGGAAGCCAGGAAAGTCAGCCAGTTCCCCCGGCTCACGGTTGAGGCGAGGATTTCGATTTTGCCGGGGCTTTCCGGTGCAATGATCAGCCGCTTGATCCAGCCGATCCAATAGGGGTTTTGAGAGGGGATATTTAAATAATAGGTATGAACGCCCCTTTTGGTGTAAAACCAGATGCTTTTTGACTGCTCAAAGCGCTGATCGTACGAAGTGATCCAATAAAGACGTGCCAATCCGTCATTTGAGCAGTTGAGCTTCAAGCTCAAAGTCGAGTTTTCCAGCGAATCGATCATCATTGCCGGGCTTTCGAGATAGTCCTGGCCGGGTGTTTTTTGGAAGGGGATATTGATCTCTTCGGCAAAAGCTGAAAAACAAGGTATTGTCAGCAATAATATTAGAATAGCGCGTCTAAAATTCATTTATTTGTTGATTATATAGCATTATTATCATAATTGCCAAATTTTAAATCGCGACGCCTGATAATTGACATTTTACGTCTAAAATGCCATAATTAACACGATTTATTCCGCTCCATTTTCCGCAATTTATTGCCATAAAACAGGAGCGCTTCTGTTACGTATGTATTGATAAGCGAGGAAGGAAACCGATGAAAAAATATATAATAATTGGCCTGATTCTTACCCTTGTTTCTCCTGTTTTTCCGCAATTAGATAGTTCAGTGGCGGATATGAATGACGGATACATAGTTGGAGATAATATTGATGAATCGGTTTATAAACTGGCGCCGGGGGATATGGTTGAAGCGAATTTAATAGTCGGTGAGAACGACCTTTCTTTGAATTATAAGTTTACCGTTGGCCCGGATGGAAAGATCTTTTTTCCCAAAGTTGGAGAAATGTTGCTTTTGGGGAAGACCCTTCCTGAAGCGAAAAAATTGATCAGCGATAAGATAAAAGGGGTATATTCGGAAAAATATCTTTTTTCTTTTAGACTTATCCAGCCGCGTAAAGTTCAAATATATTTAACGGGGTCGGAAGATAAGCCTTTGTATGTTGGCGAGAAGAAGTATGTGTCGGTCTACGGGGAAGTTGCCAAGGCGGGGCGGTTTGAATATATCCCGGAGAGGAAATATTCCGATTACATCAGCTATGCCGGAGGTCCGACTCCGCGAGCGAACATTACTTTTTCTACTATTACCAGAAAGGACAAAAAATACAATATTAATGGTTCGGAGGTTATTTTTAATGGCAACGCGAAAGATGATATGGCGATCGAGCCCGGTGATGTTATCAATGTCCCGGCGCAATTCTTCTATTTTTCCGATTTCGGCAGTTTTTCTTCGATGATCCTGACTTTTGTTGCATTGTATAACACGTTTGCTAGATAGAAAGGAGCAACCAGAGATGGATGAAGATATTAATCTTCGCGATTATTTGGCGGTAGTAATCAAAAGGTGGCCACTGGTACTGGTTATCACTGTTGGCGCGATGTTGTTCTTTGGTTTACCTTCTTTGTCAAGGAAAGACGTATATGAGGCGAAAGTATCGATCTTATTAAAAGAGACTACCGGTTCGGGCTCATCGGCTACCGGTCAATTGGCGAGTATGTTGGGTTTTAAAACAGGGAGTGGAGCGGCCGAATTTCCGAAGATCATGGAAAGCCGTAGCGTGGCGGAGATAGTATTTGATTCGCTTCGTTTGGACAAGAAAATAACAGGATGGGATTCCCCGGAAATTAAAAAACAGGAATTGATCAAATCATTGATGTCGATGGTTGACATATCCGGTACCGATTTAATGGAAATAAAGGTTTTAACTGAAGATCCCATTCTATCCGCCGATATAGCCAATGCGATGGTCGCGGCAGGGGAACAATATTGGAAAAAAATTAATTATACTGAAGCCAGAAAGAAAAAAGAATATATTGAAAGTCAATTACCCAGGATTGAGGGCGAACTGCGGCTCGCTGAAAACGCGATAAAGAAATTCACTCTTCTATCCAGTGATCCGAATGAACTGCAAGGTGTTGAGCTGAAAAGATTGGAACGGGAATATGAGATCCAAAATTCAACATACGTAATGTTGCGAAAAGAGTATGAGTCTGCAAAGCTTGACGAGTCAAAAGAGTTGACCCCGTTCTCAATAATTGATCCAGCGGAAAGACCAGTAAAACCGTTGAAGCATAAAATCGTGCTTAATTTTGTGATTGGATTTGTTTTTGGTGCGTTTTGTTCGGTGTTTTTGGCGTTTTTTCTTGAATATTGGCAGAATATTTCAAGCTCCACTTATAAAAAGGTCTAGTCATTGGAAAAGGTGGCTGTTTCAATAATCGGCGCCGGCGTTGTCGGCCTGGCCATTGCCAAGGTGTTAAGTGACCGACATGACGGTGATCTGATAGTCTTTGAGAAACATGACGGTTTCGGCCAGGAGACCAGCAGTCGGAACAGCGAAGTTATCCACGCCGGTATTTATTATCCTCCCAATACTCTGAAGAGCCGACTATGCCTTGAGGGAAACCCGCTCCTTTATCAACTTTGCAAAGCGGCCGGGATCAAATACCAAAATTGCGGAAAAGTGATCATTTCCACCAATGAAGAAGAAAAAAAAGAGATCGAGAATATCTATCAGAATTGCCAGGCGATCGGCGTTCCGGGGATCAGCCTGCTGACCGAAGCCGAAGTTAAAAAGCTGGAACCGAATGTTTTTGCCCTGACCGGGATCATGTCGGCCACGACCGGGATCATTGATTCCCACGGTTTAATGAAATATTACTACCAGCAGGCGCAGGCCAATGGAACGCTTTTTGCTTTTAATCATGAAGTTACCGGTATCAGTAAACAATCCGGTGGATATATAATTGAAACTTCGAACGGCGAAAAAATCCTGGCTGAACAGGTTATTAACGCGGCCGGGCTGGGTTCGGACCAGGTTGCTGGATTGGCCGGTTTCGATGTCAAAAAACTGCATTATAATCTTTATCCATGCAAAGGAGATTACTTTTCCATTCCCGGGGCCAAAGGGAAAATTCACCATCTGGTTTATCCGGTCCCTCATAAGAAAGGATATGGACTTGGAGTCCACGCCACGCTAGACCTGACCGGACAGATCCGTTTAGGGCCTGATGCCCATTATGGCGAGAATTTAAATTATGAGGTCGACCCGGCTAAGCGGACGGAGTTTTACCACGCGGCCAGGACCTATTTCCCCTGGTTGAAAGAAGAGATGCTTAGCCCGGATACTTCCGGGATCAGGCCAAAACTTCAGGGCCCGGACGACGGTTTCCGCGACTTTGTTATTAAAGAGGAGTCGGCTAACGGTTATCCCGGTTTTATCAATCTGATCGGGATCGAATCCCCAGGTCTGACCGCTTCAATGGCGATCGCTCAACTAGTGGAAAGACTAGTAATGACTAGATCTGACTAGGACTTGACAGCCCCTGAATAACCTCCTATACTATATTATATGGGCATCCAAGAGAACGAAGTCTATACGCCTCAAGAGGCTATTTCGCTCCTGAAGATCTCTGATTCGACGTTTCGCCGCCTCATTCGGAAAGGGGTCCTCAAAGCGGCCAAGATCGGCGGACAATATCGTATTCTAGGCAAGCATCTCCTTCAATTGTTGAACCCAAAATTACCTGCTAAAATTAAAAAAGTATATAAAAAAGTCTTAAGTGAACTGGAATAAAATAGGAGGCGTTATGGCAAAAAAGGGGAAACATATATTTGACGGACAAAGCGTTTTGATCACCGGCGGGACCGGATCTTTTGGAAAAAAATTCATCAATATCGTCCTTAAGGAAGCGCGGCCCGAACGGTTGATCGTTTACAGCCGTGACGAACTGAAGCAGTTCGAAATGCAGCAATACCTGAAAGGTCAGTCCGCGGTCAGGTTCTTTATCGGCGATGTCCGTGACAAGGACCGACTGATGCGCGCTTTTGACGGGGTCGATTATGTCGTCCATGCCGCCGCCCTCAAGCAGGTCCCGGCGATGGAATATAATCCTTCAGAAGCGATCAAAACCAATATAAACGGCGCGATGAATATCATTGAAGCGGCGATCGATAAAGGGGTCAAACGGATCGTTGCCTTAAGCACCGATAAGGCCTGTAACCCGATAAACCTCTATGGAGCGACCAAGCTTTGTTCCGATAAACTATTTATATCCGGGAATTCTTATGCCGGATCGCGAGATACTCGTTTTGCCGTTGTTCGTTACGGTAATGTGGTTGGGAGCCGCGGCAGTGTTGTCCCATTTTTCAAAGAGAAAGCGAGAGAGGGGGTCCTGCCGATAACTGACGACAGGATGACCCGTTTTTGGATCACCCTGGAACAAGGAGTTCGTTTTGTCATTAAAAGCTTTGAGCGAATGCACGGAGGGGAATTGTTTGTTCCCAAGATCCCCAGCATGAACATCATGGACCTGGCCAAAGCGATCGCTCCGGATTGCAAAACTAAAGTTGTTGGAATTCGTCCGGGAGAAAAACTGCATGAAGTGATGATCTCGGAAGACGATGCCCGCCAGACCCTGGAATTGGACGACTGCTACGTGATCCAACCGGCTTTCCAATGGTGGAGCCGGACCAATCATGCTAAGGGGAAGGCGGTCCCGGAGGGTTTCAGTTATAGCAGTGATAAAAATAAGGAATGGTTAACAATTAAACAGCTACAAGCGATGATCAAGGAGTAGCCATGATCCCATACGCGACGCAATGGGTTGATGATGAGGATATCGCGGCGGTCGCCCAGGCGCTAAAAACCGCTTACCTGACACAGGGGCCGCTGGTCGACGAATTTGAAGCTAAAACGGCCGGCTACTGCGGCGCCAAATACGCGGTCGCATTCAACTCCGGGACTTCGGCCCTGCACGGCGCCTGTTTTGCCGCCGGGCTCAAAGCGGGGGATGAAGCGATCACTTCCCCGATCACCTTTGTAGCGACCGCCAACGCCGTCCTTTACTGCGGCGCCAAGCCGCTCTTTGCCGACATCGATCCCCAGACCATCAATCTTGATCCAACCGCCGTTGCCGGACAAATTACCGCCAAGACCAAAGCGATCTTGCCGGTCCATTATGCCGGACAGCCTTGCGAAATGGCGGCCCTCTCTAAATTGGCCAAAGAGCGAAATTTAACGGTGATCGAAGACGCTTGCCACGCGCTGGGTGCCGATTATCAGGGGAAAAAGATCGGCGCCGGCCAGTATTCTGACATGACCATCCTTAGCTTTCACGCGGTCAAGCACATTACCACCGGCGAGGGGGGGATGGTTTTGACGAACAATAAAGACTTTTATGAAAAACTTAAAACCTTCCGCACCCATGGGATCACCCGCGACCCAAAACTTCTTGCCGAAAAAGATCCCGGCCCCTGGGTTTACGAAATGCAGGCGCTTGGTTTTAACTACCGCCTGACCGATTTTCAGTCGGCGTTGGGGATGAGCCAACTGAAAAAGCTCGACCAATTTGTCGCCCGTCGGCGGGAGATAGTCGCCCGCTATCAGGCCGCTTTTAAAAATGTGCCCGGGCTGGCGACCATTCAGGGAAAAACCGATTGCCGTTCCGCCTGGCATATTTATCCGATCATGGTCAAAGGGAACAGGCGAAAGATATTTGACGCCCTGCGCGCCAAAGGACTTGGTGTTAACGTTCATTACATCCCCGTTTACTGGCAGCCGTACTATAGCCAATTAGGTTATCAGAAAGGGCTTTGTCCACGGGCCGAAGCTTATTATGAAAGCACCATCACTCTGCCGCTCTATCCGAAGATGAGCGATCAGGAAGTCGAAACAGTGATTACGGTGGTAAAGGAGTGCGTCAATGGCAGATAAGATCGTCCTGATCCGGCCAAAGAACGTTTATAACTATAATAATTATCCGCCTCTTAACCTGATCTTGCTCGGTTCCAAGCTCCATGCCGCCGGCTTTGAGATAAAAATTATTAATAGCGCCTTTGAGCAGGACCATCTTGTCACCATCAAGAAAGAACTGGAAGGGGCCTTGATGGCGGCCGTCGCGATCCTGACCTCGGAGGCCCCCGATGCCTACGAAACCATCAAATTCATCAAGGAAAATACCAATGTTCCCGTGGTTGTGGGCGGATGGCATTGCACTCTTTTTCCGGAACAGATGGCCAAGTGCGAGTATGTTGACTACGTGATCGCCGGGGAAGGGGAAGATCATATTCTGGAGATCGCGACTGCCCTGAAAGAGGGCCGGAAGATCGAGAAGAAGATCTTTCCGAAACAGATCCTCGATATGGAAAAGTTGCCTTTTCCGGACTACAGCCTGGAAGAGCATATTGAGACGTTCATCAACAGTTATCTCACCGATAAACTTTCGGAATTCGTTCCCCAACCGATGCGCTGGCTCCCGTACGAGAGCAGTCGGGGCTGTCCGTCAAAATGCACTTTCTGCATCAATGTTGTGGCCGATAACCGGCGCTACCGGAAAAAAAGCGCCGCCAAGGTCCTGGCCGAGATCGAACAGATCGTCAAAAAGTACCGGCTGACCCACCTCAAGATACTGGACGACAATTTCTTCGTCGATTGCGACCGGGTCCGGGCGATCTGCGCCGGGATCATTAAACTTGGCTTGAATATCACCTGGGACGGGGAATGCCGTGTCGATTATTTCAATGAAACGATGCTTAACGACGATACGCTCGCCCTGGCGAGAGAGTCTGGCTTGATCCAGTTGACGCTGGGGATCGAATCTGGCTCGCCGCACACCCTTAAACTGATGAAGAAGGGGATCACTCCCCAACAAGCGGAACACGCGGTCAAAAAATGCGATGAACACGGGATTATCCCGCGGTCATCTTTTATCCTGGAGATCCCGGGGGAAAAGCTTGGCGACATCAAGCAGACGGTCGCGTTTATCAATAAATTGCGGCGCTACCCATTGTTTACCTGCGGGGTCGGGACTTTTCGCCCATATCCAAAATGCGAATTGACCCAACAACTGTTAAAAGAAGGGTATCTGACCGAACCGAAAGATTTTAAAGAATGGACCAGCCGGGCGGTCATTGACATGTACACCGCGTCCGAATATGTCCGTCCCTGGCAGGTGAACGGCAAATTTTCCGAAAGCGCCGCTTACTATCTAAACATGGAATCGGAATCGCGGGTCGGCAACCATCAGCTCGATAATGGGCGAGATCGGCTGATCAACACCCTGTTTATTAAGATAGCCGGGCTTCGCAATCATTTTATGTTCTACAAGATACCAATCGACAAACTGCTTTTCAAGAAATTCCTGACCGCTTTTTACCGGAAACGGGCGGCCAAAGAACAAAAAACCGTCCAGGGAGAAAAAAAATGAAGGCCCTGGTAGTTGGCGCCGGTTCGATCGGCGGCCGGCATATCGAGAATCTGGCCGAACTGGGGCACGATGTCTACGCGGTCGATTTGAACGCCGAGAATTTAAAAAAAATTGCCGACCGGACCCGGGGAACTTTTCTCTCGCTTGAAGAAGCGTTAGCGAAAGTTAAACCGGAGGCCGCCTTCATTTGCACTTTCAGCAATCAGCATTTAGAGCCGGCTAAGGCTTGCGCCACCGCCGGGTGCCATCTCTTCATTGAAAAACCGCTGGCTATTTCGCTCGACGGGGTCGCGGAACTGGCCTCCTTGGTCAAGGAAAAAAAATTGGTGACGATGGTCGGTTGCAACCTCCGTTTTCACCCGGCGGTCGCCCTCCTCCACGAAATCCTGACCACCGATCCGGAATTCAAACGGATCCTCTGGGCGAACCTGGAATTCGGTTTTTTTCTCCCCTTCGCGAAAAAGGATTATCAAACCCATTATATGGCGAACCGGAAAATGGGTGGCAACTTGATTTTCGACGCAATTCACGAGCTTGATTACGCGGTTTGGTTCTTTGGCGAACCGGTCGAGGTCATTTGCGATAAAGGGATGCTCTCTAATTTAAAGATGGACACCGAAGACCACGTTGAGCTGATCGTCAGGTTCAAATCCGGCGTGGTGGCGACCATTCATTTGGACTATCTTCAACATGGTTACTCCCGGCGCTGTAAAGTGGTGAGCGAGGAGGGGACGGCAGTCTGGGATTTTGCTTTTGGCCGGATCGGCACGATCAGTGTCAAAAAGCCGGAATGGGCCTGGCAAAAGATGGAACTGGAAGTTTTATACAACCAGATGTACGTCGACGAGATCAAATATTTTCTGGCCTGCGCCGCCGCCGGACGGGAAACGTTCAACTCGATCGAAAAAAATATCCCTGTTCTTAAATTGGCGCTTGCCGCCGACCGGGCGGCCGCCGCAAAAAAATGGGAAAGGATCTAAATATGGCGAATAAAAAGGTTATCGGCGCCATCACAGCCCGGATGTCTTCGACCCGTTTGCCGGGGAAAGTCCTTTTAAAGATGGCTGGCAAGTCGATCTTTGCCCATCACGTTGAAAGGATGAAAGCGGTGCAAGGGTTGGACGGAGTGTTTTTGGCGACCTCGAACGATCCCAAAAATAAGCCATTGATCGAAGAAGCGGAAAGCCTGGGCTGCGGCTGGTTTGCCGGCGCGGAACAAGATATCGTCGATCGCCACATTCAACTTTGCGAACGGGAAGGGGCTGACGCTTTTATCCGGGTGACCTGCGACTCGCCGATCTTTGATATCGACAGTGCATCGCGTTTTGTCGAAGAATTTAAGAAGAATTATCAGGACCTGGTATACGTTTCCAATATGACGATGATCCAGGGGACCTTATCGGAACTGCTTTCCCTCGACGCGATGCGCGAAGTCCATAAACATTACCGGGGAGCGGCGATCTCGCTTTACATTAAAGAGCATCTCGAAGAGTTTAAGTCCCGGGGGATCGAGATCGACATCGACCTTTGCCGGCCGGAATACCGGCTGACGATCGACGAAAAGATCGATATCGATATGATCACTAAAATATACGAAGCGCTTTATAAGGGGCGGCCGCTCGACCTGCGCGAGGTCTATACCTGGCTCGACGATAATCCCGACGTCGCCAGAATGAACATGCAGGTCGGGATCAAAGGGTGCGAACAACAGAGCGCCAACCTTACCGAAAAACCGCTGTATTCGATCGTTCAGTCGGGGAAGAAGCATATTATTCTGGATGAACAGAAACGGCTGGTCGAGCCGCGCGATTTTATCGCGAAGCTTGGCGGGCTTTTCCCGGAACTGAAGAGATAGGAGCGAACCAATGGGCAAATCACAAGATCTCTATAAAAAAGCGAAGAAATTGATCCCGGGCGGGACCCAGCTCCTTTCCAAACGACCCGAACTATTTCTGCCGGATTTCTGGCCGGCTTATTATGACAAAGCGCAAGGGTGCGAGGTTTGGGACCTGGACGGGAAGAAGTATCTTGACGTCAGTTACATGGGGATCGGGGCCTGTATCCTCGGTTACGCCGACCAAGACGTTAACAAAGCGGTCAAAGCGGCGGTTGATAATGGGAGCATGACGACCCTGAACGTGCCGGAAGAAGTTGAACTGGCGGAAAAATTGGTCCAGCTTCATCCCTGGGCCCAGATGGTCCGCTACGCCCGGAGCGGCGGCGAAGCGGTTGGGGTCGCGGTCCGGATCGGCCGGGCGAAATCGGGGAAAGATAAAGTTGTCTTTTGCGGCTATCACGGCTGGCATGATTGGTACTTGGCGGCGAACCTCTCCGATGACCGCTCGCTTGACGGGCATCTCCTCCCTGGCCTCAATCCGCTCGGCGTGCCGCGCGCTCTGGCCGGGACAGCGTTAGCTTTTAAATATAACGATACCGAAGCCTTTTTGAAACTAGTCGAAGACAATGAAGTCGGAACGATCGTCATGGAAACGATCAGGAACGACGAACCGGACAAAAAATTCTTACAGACCGTCCGGGAGGTCGCGACCAAGAAGGGGATCGTCCTGATCTTGGACGAGATTACCTCGGGCTGGCGGCTTAATATCGGTGGAGCGCATCTGCTTTACGGCCTCGAGCCTGATATCGCGGTCTTCGGCAAAGCGATCAGCAACGGTTATCCGATGGCGGCGATCATTGGCCGCCAATCGGTCATGGAACGGGCGCAGGATAGTTTTATCAGCAGTACTTACTGGACCGAACGGCTTGGTCCGGTCGCCTCGCTGGCGACGATCAACAAACTGGAAAAAGAGAATGTCCCGGCCCATCTGATCAAAGTTGGGCGGCAGGTCAAAGCGGCCTGGCAAGCGGCCTCCGCTAAATATAATCTGCCGATCGAGATCGGTGGGATCGATCCGCTCGGCCATTTTTCTTTCAAGGCCGCTGAACCGCTGGTCATGAAAACTTTATATACTCAACGGATGCTGGAACTTGGTTTTCTGGCGACAACCGCTTTTTACGCTTCCTTCGCCCATCAGGCGAAACAGGTCGACAGTTATTGCCAGGCGATCGATGAAGTCTTTGCGTTCCTGGCCAAAGCGGCGGCCGGCGATCCGAAAAAATGCCTGAAAGGGCCGGTCTGCCATTCCGGCTTCAAACGCTTAACCTAAGGAGCAAGATGTTTAATTACGGCTTAAAGCTATGGTCGACCAACCGGCAATACCTGCCGGAAGCGCGGCGGCTTTTCCAGAAAGGGACTTACCAATTTCTGGAGCTTTATGTCGTGCCGGAAACAGCCGAAGCTTTGCCGCTGTGGCGGGCGCTGAAAGATGAAGGGGTGCCGGTCATTATTCACGCCGCGCATTACGGGCATGGGTTAAATTTGGCGGTTCCTTCTGCGGCCGCCGATAATCAGCGCCTGGCTGGTGAAGCGTTTCATTTTGCCGACGAGCTTGGCTCTGAAATAGTGATCTTTCATCCGGGGATCGGCGGAACGGAAGCTGAAACGGTCCGCCAGCTTAAACTCATGGGCGACCGGCGGATCGTGATCGAGAACAAACCGTACGTGACGGTTGACGGCCAAAAGATCTGCAACGGCCATTCGCCGGAAGCGATCGCGCAGATTATTAGGGAAACTGGAGCCGGTTTTTGCCTTGATATCGGGCACGCGATCTGTTCGGCCAACGCCCAGCGCCGGGAACCTTTCGCTTATCTGAATGAATATTTAGCCCTTAAGCCGAAACTGTTCCATTTGACCGACGGTGACAGCCAAAGCGATCGCGATTCCCACCGCCATTTCGGCCGGGGGGATTACGATCTGCCTAAATTGCTGGCGCTGATCCCGGCGGAAAGCTGGATCACGGTGGAAACGGTTAAAAGCGATCCGGCCAACCTTAACGATTTTGTCGCCGACTTGGAGGTCTTAAAGCATGTCTGAAATAATAATGAGGCCGGCCACCCAGGACGATTGCGCCGACGTTTATCGCTGGCGCAATGACGAGGAGACTCGGCGGGCCAGTTTTTCTTCGGCGGAGATCGGTTTCGTCGATCATCAGAAGTGGTTTCAAAAGTCGCTGGCTGACCCGGAGCGCGAACTGTTGATCGTCGAGTCTGGCGGGCGGAAGATCGGCCTTTTGCGTTTTGACCGGTTGAACGATTTTTCCCGGGAAGTCGGCATTAACCTCGCGCCGGAAATGAGGGGCCGGGGATTTGGCGCTAAGGTTCTGGCGGCGATCCCAATGACCGATTTGCTTATCGCCCGGGCCAAAACGAACAATATCGGCTCGATCAAAGCGTTCAAGAAGGCCGGCTTCAACGAATTATTTGATTATCAAAACAAAGCCGGAGACCAAATTCAGGTCCTGGCCAAAGCAAAGGAGTTAAGATAATGAGCCTTGATAAGTTCAAGATCGGGGCCGGGCACCGGCCGTTCGTTATCGCGGAAATGTCGGGGAACCATAATCAGTCCCTCGACCGGGCGCTGGCGATCGTTGAAGCGGCGGCGAAAGCGGGGGCCCACGCCCTCAAACTCCAGACTTATACCGCCGATACCATGACGCTTAACCTTGCCAAAGGTGAATTTTTCATTGGCGATAAGAAAAGTCCCTGGTACGGTTCTTCCCTTTACGACCTTTACCAAAAAGCGGCGACGCCTTGGGAATGGCACAAACCGATCTTTAAGCTGTGCAAGAAATTGGGGATAATTGGTTTTAGCACTCCTTTTGATGAAACGGCGGTCGATTTTCTGGAAGAACTGAAAGTTCCTTTTTATAAGATCGCTTCTTTTGAGAATACCGATCTGCCGCTGATCCGCAAGGTTGCCAAGACCGGTAAGCCGATAATTCTTTCCACCGGTCTGGCGACTTTTGCCGAACTTAAGGAAACGGTCCAAGCCGCTCGCCGTGCCGGTTGCCGCGACCTGGTCTTGCTCAAATGCACCAGCTCATATCCTTCTTCCCCAAAAAACTCCAATATATTAACGATTCCTAGTCTCCGGCAAACCTTTAAATGCCAGGCGGGGATCTCGGACCATACGTTAGGGTTGGGGGCGGCGATCGCGGCTGTTGCCCTGGGCGCGACAGTTATTGAGAAGCACTTCACTTTATCTCGCGCTGATGGCGGAGTGGACGCCGCTTTTTCGCTCGAGCCGGCCGAATTGAAACAGCTGGTCGAAGAAAGCGGGCGGGCCTGGGAAGCATTGGGCAAGGTGAGCTATGAGCCTACCGCCGAAGAGAAAAGATCGCTGATCTATAAGCGGTCGCTTTATGTCGCTCAGGATATAAAAGCGGGGGAAACTTTTAATAAACAGAACCTGCGGGTGATCCGGCCGGGTTATGGTTTGGCGCCTAAATTCTATGACGGTCTGCTTGGCAAAAAGGTCAATCGGGATATCAAAAAGGGGACGCCCGTCCGCCGGGAGATGATATGAAGAAACCGCTGATCATTTTAGGGAAAAATATTTATTTGAAGGAATTTCAGGTCAGCGATATTACCTCTGATTACATCAACTGGCTGAACGATCCCGAGGTCAACCAGTATTTGGAGTCGCGTTACGTTAAGCAGACGAAGAAGACCGTAGAAGCCTATGTCCGTTCCTTTGCGGGGTGCGATCGTAAATTGCTTTTCGGGATCTTTGACCGGGCGGCCGGTTTGCACATCGGCAATATTTCTTTTTCCGATCTTAATCATCGGCACGGCTACGGGGTGATCGGTATTGCCGTTGGCCGAAAATCGTTTTGGGGAAAGGGGATCGGGACTGAAGCGATCAAACTGCTGGTCGCTTACGGTTTTAAAAAATTGAAGCTCAAACGGATCGAAGCTGGGATCTACGCCAATAATCTAGGATCGATCGCGATCTTTAAGAAGGCCGGGTTCAAGATCGAGGCGATACTTCGCGAGCGGTATCGGTTGAAAAACAAAATGGTCGATGGATTAATAGTCGGACTTTTAAAAAAGGATCGGTCTGTTGCTTAAAGAAAAAAACATTCGAAACATCATTATTTACACTGCCCCCAATTTTGTGGGTTACGCCTTGAGCCTGATCACCATGCCGATCATGACCAGGCTCCTGCGGCCGGCCGATTACGGGATCATCATCATGGCCAATCTTTTTCCGGCGATCGCGGTCGGGCTCCTGACCTTTGGTCTGGTGAGCGCCACCCAGCGGAATTATTTCCAATACCGCCTGGATAAAGAAAGGCTTGATGGCCTGGTCGTTTCTTCGCAAGTATTTTTATACTTTATGCTGTCGGTCAGCTCAATTGCGGTATTTTTTCTTAAGGATGATATTTCCAGATTGATTATTGGACAGTCCGGCTATGGCCACGCTGTCCTGGCCGCTTATTTGGGAGTTTATTTTGCTTATATTATCACCTTTTATTTGACGATCTTGCAGGGAATGGAGAAAGCAAAGCTTTTCGCGGTTGTAATGATTGTTCAGAACACTCTGATCAGTTTGCTGAATCTTTTTTATGTTGGGATCTTAAAAATGTCATATATGGGGCCGTTGCTTAGCACCTTGACCGTTAACTTTTTTCTGACGATCGTTATCGCGCTGATCTTTAATTCAGGTTTTTCTTTCAAGATAAATTTACGTATTTTAGGAGAGAACCTGCTTTTTGGACTGCAATTAGTCCCAAAAGTATTGACCGGCTTTGTTAACAGGTTCTTTGATAAGTATCTGTTAAATAACATGCTTTCGCTTTCCGCGGTCGGTATTTATAATATCGGCCAGAACATCGGGGTGATAATTTTTAATTTAATTAGCGCGGTTTGGAATTCGTTCCAGCCGGTTTTTTATCGCGAGGTGTTTGATAAAGGGGCCGCCGCGGCAAGGCCGGTCGGTCGATTGTTCACGGTTTTTTTATACCTGACCATGGTCCCGGTTATGATGGCGGTTATATTTGCCCGGGAGATCATCATGATAATGGCTCCCCCTTCTTATTACTCCGCGATCCCGGTAATTATTATAATTGCTTGCGCCTATGCCAGCAATATATTCGGGGTTTTTGTCGGTCTGCAATATGCTTATACCAAGAAAGCGTATTTGATCTTTCCGATCACGATCTTGGGGACCTTGGCAAACGTCGCGGCTAATATTGTTTTGATCCCAAGGTTTGGGCTGATCGGAGGAGCCCTGTCGTTTCTGACCAGCTATTTGGTATTGAACTTTACTTTGGCGGTTATTGGCCAGCGCCTTTACAAAGTTGATTATGAATGGGGACATATATTCCCTCTTTACGCGCTGGTTTACGGCGCCTCCTCCTCGATCCTCTATTTGCAAATGATCGATTATCCGTTCTTGTTGCTGATGCCGATCAAACTGGCGTTTTTTGGTGTTTTTCTGTTCATCGGTTATCAGGCCGGAATAGTTCGCCGGCATCGTTTTGAGATGCTTATGAAAATGTTTAAAAGAGGTGGTAAAGTTGCCGAACAAACAATTGAGCCGGTGTAATCTTTGCGGCGGCGGGAAATTTAAACTGGTCAAATCTTTCCTCCGTGACGACCAGGCCAAGTTCAAGGTTTATGACTGCCAACAGTGCGGTCACGTCCAGTTGCTCCCAAAGCCGACCGCGGAGGATGATAAGGAATTTTACGATCAAAACCAGCAGGATAAGAACCGCGGCAAAGAGATCGATTACGAAAAGCTGGCGGCTAACCAGCGCTTTGACACCGATCGCCATGTCGCGCTGATCAGAAAACTATTCCCCAGGAAAGTTTCGGTCCTGGATATAGGGGCCGGTTACGGCTTCTTTGTCGCCGCTTTGCATGACGCCGGTTTTAAAAGGGTCAAAGGGATTGAGATCTCGCGGGAACGCCGGACGATCGCCCAGGCGCACACGCCGGCGCAGATCCTGGAACACGACGTCGCCGCCGGAGCGGAAATTATCGGCCGGTATGATGTCGCGACGCTTTTTCACGTCCTTGAACATACGACCGATCCGATCGCCTTTCTTAAGCAGATCAAAACCCTGCTCAAACCTAAAGGGACATTCATCTGCGAGGTCCCAAATGTATCCGACCAGTTGCTGGCGAACTCCAGGGAGTATCACGATTTTTATTGGATCAGGGCCCACTTGAATTACTTTAGCGGCCAAACGTTGAAACGGGCTTTTACGGCGGCAGGCTTTAAGAAGATCAAACTGGTTTACGCCCAGCGCTACGGGCTCCTCAACCTAAGCAACTGGCTCCTTTACGGGAAGCCGCAGATCGAGCGGCCGGTCTTTGAAATCAACAGGGATTACGCGGCTGTCGACGACTACTACCGCGAGTTATTGGAAAGAAAAGGGAGGAGTGACGCGCTTTTAGCGATCGCCCAGGCATGAAAAAACTGGTTTTTTTGGAATTTATTGACGAGTACGAAGCTTTTTGCCGGCAGGTTAAGAAGCGGGGCGAGGCTTTAAGCGCTTTTAATATTATTGCCCTGGAACCGAAACTGCAGGCTTATCTAAAGAAGTTTGGTGTCGACTACCATAATTCTCTTCCTTATTTTAATAATGATTCTCATCGGGCAATGATCATCAGTGCCCAGAAGGCGGTCGAGCGGATCAATGAGACCTTTCAATATACCGATCCTAGCGGTTTATCCTCGGTATATCTGACCGACCTGCAGTTTTACGTTCGGTTCTATCTTTTTCATTTAATGAGTCTGATAGAGATTATCGATAATTGCGTCCGCCGGGCCGGGCCGGTCGAACTTTATGCCGCGGTCGCCGAACCACACTCTGGGAACCCGATGATTATACCGGTGGACCGATATTTAGGAGCCTTAGTTAAGACTTACGCAGCCAACCATTCGTTGAAGTTTATCGATATTGCCGTCGGGCAAAAATCAAACGTCTCTAAGCGCAAAAAGAAAGCTTCAAGGTTCAATTGGTTAATGATCTGCTTGCTCAAGGCGTATCTCTTGTTCTTTAGAAAAAAATTGGTCCTGATCCCGGGGAATGGGTACGGGTTTGCCGGACTGAAAGAAAAACTTTTCAAGGCGGTTCCCGGAGTGGCGTTTCTTTCTCCCTGTCCGGAGAAATTAGTCAGGTCGCCGATAAAATATCTGGCGCTTTTCCTCTTTGGCGTCGCCAACCGACATTTTTGGCTGGACTTTAAGGGAAGCGAAGCAAACGAGGACATTTTACGGGAGAAATTAACCGCTGTTTTCCGGGGCACAGTAGCTTTTAATTATAAAGGAGTAGCGTTGGCTCCGATCATTGAAAAGAAGGCCGTCGGCGCTCTAGCTCCATATTTTACCGAGCATAGCGGCCAGCTATCGGCCCTGAAAAGTATGGTTAAAAGTCTGGAAATAAAATTGGTCGTTTCACCGTTCTCTCGCGGGTTTTGGTATGGCGCGGGAGAGCTCTCCCGCCAGGTTGGGATCAAGTCGCTTTTTGTTTCGCACGGTGCGCATCCGGTCCCGATCGATGAAGTCCACGAAATGGAGCTGGTCGAGTTATGCCGCGGATTTATGTTGAGCGAATATACCGATGTCGCGCTTGCTACCCCAGTCCAGGAAGCTCACCTGAAGTATTTTAAGAAATATCCCTGGGTAAAAGCGAACGAATTGAAGACCGGTCCGGTCGTTTTTGCCGATCTTAACGGGGTCGAGAAGCGGACCGCTAAGTTTAAAATCGGGTTTTCAGCCGACGAGACGATCGTTACTCACGCCGTGACTTCAAAGAAGAGAGGAACGGAGCGGTTTTATTTTCTGGAGACGCTTGATGAATTTATTGCCAGCTTGGCTGACTTGGTTAGAACCATCGACCAGTTGCCAAATACAAGACTGATTATCCGGGTTCATCCCGGTTTTGAATTGAGCGACGAGGAATTTAAATTGTTATTGCCGCCTTCAGAGAAGTACACTATTAATCGTCAGGGCCCATTTGCTGCCGTTCTGGCGGCGACCGATATCCTGGTCAGTTACTCTTCGACCGCCCTGGACGAAGCGCTCCTCAATGAACGGCCGGTCATTCTTTTTGACAAGTGGGCCCGCTATAACCATTTTAAATTGCCGGTTTATCGGGGCGGCTTGATCGACCAGCCGGTTGTTTATGTCGATCAAGCCGATCAGCTGGCTAACGCGATCCGGGGCTTTAAAAAGGACCTTAACTTTTTAAATTATAAATACAATGATAATTACGAAGCTAATTTGTACAAATATGTGAAGTCCGCGCTTAGCGGCAAAGGAGTTTTATGAAAATCGTCGCCTTTGTCCCATCACGATTGAACAGTGAACGGGTCCCGTCCAAGAACGTCAAACTGCTGGGGGGGGTGCCGCTGATCAACTATTCCCTGCGGGCGCTGAACAAGGTAAAAGCCTTAAACGATCTGGTCTTATTTGCTTCAGAGCCGAGCATTACGAAGCACATCGAGGCCGACTTGAAGTATACTTTTCTCGAACGGCCGAAGTCGCTCGATACCCAGACCGCGACGATCCAGGATATCATCGGTGAGTTCCTGAAATTATCCGATGCCGACATTATTGTTTTACTCCACATCACTTCGCCGTTCCTTAAGCCGGCGACGATCGCCGAATGTATCGACAAGGTGGTCTCCGGCGAGCACGATTCCGCTTTTACCGCTTACGCTTTCAAGAAATTTGCCTGGTTCAGGGGAAAGCCGCTTAATTATTCACTTGACCTGCCTACGCCGCGGACCCAGGACATCGATCCGGTCGTGATCGAACAATCGTCCCTGTACGTCTTTCGGCGGGATCTGTTTCAGAGCCGCCACCGCCGGATCGGTGATAAGCCTTACATCAAGAACATCGATCATTTTGAGGGGCACGACATAGACACGCCGGAAGATTTTGAGATTGCCGAGCTGATGGTAAATGCCGGCTTTTTCCAACCACTAAAATGAGCATATTGATTAAAAAAGAAGTCGTTTTTGACCGGTCGAGTTACCCGCTCCTGATCGGGCGGGGGACCCTTACCGAGCTGGCCGGGTTGCTGGCCGAGCGGACCAGGAATCGCGACGTTTTGATCGTTTACGATAATTATTTCGAAGCCTCAATCAATGACAAACTGGCCGCCAGCCTGCGGGCCGCCGGTTTCCGCGTCCTTCTCCATCCGCTCGAGGGAGGGAAGGTCAACAAGAATATCAACGAAGCGCTCAAGATCTACGGTCTCCTGGAAAGCCAGGACTTTTCCCGCGATTCGACGCTGATCGCGGTTGGCGGCGGAGTGGTCGGCGATCTGGGGGGCTTTGTTGCCAGTACATATTTGCGCGGGATTAATCTGGTCCATGTCCCGACGACCCTGATGGCGATGATCGACAGCAGTTTGGGCGGGAAGGTCGCCATTAACTTTCGTAAAACGATCAACGCGATCGGCAGTTATTACCATCCGATCATTAACCTGATCGATCTTGATTTTATCGACGCTTTGCCGCTTCGCGATTACCGGGCCGGTCTGGCCGAGGCGATCAAATGCGCGATCATCGCGGACGCCAATTTCTTCCAGTTTCTTTTGGGCCGGCGGGTCGCGATCCTGAAAAAAGAGGAAGCGGATCTGCTGAAGGTGATCGAGCGATCGATCGAGATCAAGATCGAGCACGTGACCGGCGATGTCCATGAAGGGGGAGCCCGGCTAAAACTTAATTACGGGCACACACTTGGCCACGCGATCGAAGTATCCACCGTGACCGAAAAAGGGGATACTTATCGGCATGGCGAGGGGGTCGCGTTGGGGATCATGGCGGCGGTGTTCATTGCCCGGAACCATTTGGGGCTTACGGACGAAACGGCCGCGGCTCAGCAAAGGATTTTTGAGCAATACCAGCTTCCGGTCTCCGTCGATTCAACCAAGATCGGCTTTGATCGTGGAGTGTTGATCAAAGAGTGTCTCCGCAACGTCAAGAAAGACAAGAAACGAAAAGATCACGCGATCAGAATGGTTTTGGTCAAGGAGATCGGTCGGAGCACCGTTTATAATGACGTGCCTTTCGCCCTGATCGAGCAAGCGTTCCAAGCGACCATTATATAGGAGTGAAATATGGAAAAAGAAATATTGAAGGATAAGGTTTGCGTCATTACCGGAGCGGGGAAAGGGATTGGCCTGGAAACGGCGAAGCTTTTTTACCGGGAGGGGGCCAAGCTTGCCCTGATCTCCCGCGATCCGGCCGATCTGGCCGGTTTGAAAAAGGCAGAGGGCTTTGCCGACGACCGGGTTTTGACCTATGCCGGCGACGTTTCGGAGGAGAAAATCGTCGTCGATTTTATTGGCCAGGCGTTGGCCATGTTCGGCCGTTTTGACGTCCTGGTCAATAATGCCGGGATCCGATTTCGCAAACCGTTCCTGGAGATCGGGACCGAAGAGTGGCAGAAGGTCATTAACACCAACCTCGGCACTGTTTATCTGATGTGCCGAGAGGTTGGACGTCTTATGGTTAAGCAAAAAGCCGGGAAGATTATTAATCTGGCCTCGATTATTGGGACTTTGGGGCTCCCCGATCTTTCCGCTTACGGCGCTTCAAAGGGAGGGATCATTACGTTGACCAAGTGTTTGGCGGTCGAATGGGCGGGGCATAGCATTAATGTTAACGTCATTGCTCCCGGTTTTTGCGAAACCTCCTATGCTGACAATTTTAAGCAGAATAAAGATCTGTACCAGTTCACTTTGGACCGGACGCCGCAGAAGAAGTGGGGGAGCGCCGGCGACGTTGCCAATGCCTGTTTGTACCTGGCTTCTTCGATGTCCGATTACGTAACCGGCGAAGTTTTAAGCGTCGATGGCGGCTGGAGCGCCTGGTAAAAGGAGTATGTTGATCTTGAAAACATTAAAAAGAATCGTTTCCGCTTTAGCGTTGAAATTACAATATCGGGCCAGTCAATTGGTCTTGAACAACCGTTACCTGAAATATCAATATTTAAGGCTGGCGGCTATCTTGGGTGGGCTGGGGCTCCAACCGCCGCTGGCTTCTTCGGATCTGGCAAAACGCTGGCAGAGACAGGGGACCGAAGGGAGCGCCGACCGGCCGGAGACATATATTAAGGAAGACAGTTCTCTGGTTGAACTATTTAAAGAAGTTCTGCCGTATCTCAATAAAGAGAGCAAGATCCTGGAACTCGGCTGTAACGTTGGGCGGTCCCTCAATTATCTCCATAAGCTTGGTTTTAAGAATCTCACCGGGATAGAGATCGGTCCCAAAGCGGTTGAAATGTCCCAAACGGTTTTTCCGGAAATGGCCGGGGATAGCAGGTTGATCGTCGGCAGCGCCCCGCTGGAAATTAGAAAGATCCCGACCGCCGAATATGACCTGGTCTTTTGCCATTCGGTCCTGGTCAATATCCATCCAAAATATAATTATATTTTCCGGGAAATAGCCAGAGTGAGCAAAAAAATGGTCCTGATCCTGGAAAACGAAGGAAGTCTCTTCGCTTATCCGCGCGATTTTAAAAAGCTTTTCGAGCGGGCCGGGTTAAAACTGGTAATGAGCAAGCTCTTTTCTGAAGGGTGCAGGGAATTTCCATTTCCATACGAAGAGAAAGACGTTTACATTAATAATACAATCCAATTATTTGCCAAGGATAAAAGCCATTGAACAGTTGCTATTATCAGCTAAATAGCTGGGAGGTACTCGCTTTTGCCTGCTCCAGGGGGAAGGGAAGATACTTCCGCGCGACCAGCCTGGGGCGGAAATTAATTAAAGTTTTGAAGCTGGAAGGTCGTTTGCGGCCGTTGGCCTTCCATTTCTATGAACTAATGGAAGATGATGGCGGATCTTCCTTTCCCCTGGTTTATCGGCAGGATCTGTTGAGTGTTGTTAATGAAGCGGAAAAAGCGATCGCCCAAAACGAGTTCGTGAAACTGTTCGGCGCACTTTTTGGCGAACCGGAGAAAATGGCCCTTTTCTTCAAAAAGAGCGCCAACAATCTTCTTGAACGACAGGTCATTGTCCTAAAAGCGTTGGCCTGGCTGGCAAAGCAGGAGGAACGAACGTTTGTCTATCTTCTCCCTTGGTCGCCATTTGTTCCCGCCTTAGCGGATCATGCCGCTAAAAAATACGGGATCAAAGTGGTCAGCCGTTATTCTTTGGCCGATCTTTTTACCCAGGGAGCGAAACTTGGCTTTATGATCTGGCGCTTTGTTAAAGGCTGGTTAGCCGCGTTGCTGAAATTAAAACCGGTCCGGCCGACGGGAAATGGCTTGCTTGGTAATTTGTACACTTTAAAGGGCTTTAACTTCGCGACCGATAAGCGTTCCGATTTTCCCTGGCTTTTGCAATTTCCGGGCGAAAAATCCCTGCTCTATTTTGAACGGGAAGATCTGCCGGTAACCGGGGGAATGGTCAAGGAATTGGCCAGTCGTAAGATCAAGTCTGCCGCTCTGACGGCGAAAGCGGCCGCGACCGCTGATGTTCAGGTCTACCGTCCGTCGCTCGATTTTATTCGGCAAAGTAAGCCTATAATCAAAACGATCTATTATTATCTCCGTTATGGCGGCGGGATGCGTTCTTTATATTATCTGGTCTGGTCGTTCCGCTTTATTGCCGAATATGCCCGTTATCATGATTTTTATCTCCAACAGGGGGTTAAAGTGAACGTCGACTTCGTTGACTTTGATCCCTACCGGATCGCCCGGCATCTGGCCATCGCGGCCAATGGCGGGATCGGAGTCAGTTACCAGAATTCCAATTGGCCGCTCCCCAACCCGATCCTGGCGTCGGGGGCCGATCTCCTATTTCTTTTTGGGCCGTATTATCTGACGCGCCAGCGGGCGGTCGGTTCACGCTGCGGGCGTTACCTCTTTGCCGGTTATCCGACCGATTACTCTTTTCCTGCCGCACGGGCTAAAGGGGACGAACTAAGAAAAAAACTGCAAGCTAAAGGGGCACAGTTTATAATCTGCTACTTTGACGAGAATTCCTCTGACGACAGCTTGAGCATTATTCCCAACGACCGGAGCCTAAAGGTCTATAAAAAACTTCTTAACGCCGTTTTAGCGGATAAATCCCTTGGCTTGATCTGCAGTCCCAAGCGTCCACAAACTCTCCTTAAGCGGTTGCCGGAAATTGCCCAGCTTATTGACCAGGCTAAAGCGACCGGCCGCTGTGTCTTTCTCGAAGGCGAATACGGAACGGAGAGCTATCCGGCCCAAGCCTCGCTGGCGGCCGATATCACGATCACGCTTCTGCTCGGCGGGACGACCGCCCTGGAATGTTTTCTGGCCGGTTCCCGGGTCGTTTACCTCGATCTGGAAAAACTTTATTCATACGAAGAATATCAGTGGGGGAAAGGGACACTTGTTTTTGACGACCTCGAAGCCTTAATGTCGGCGATCGACCAGGTCCGCCGCGATCCGGGCGTGGCGATCGGCCGGGCGGACTTAGTCCCCAACTTGAAGGAAAAAGATCCGTTTCAGGATGGACAGGCGGCCAAGCGGATGGCAACTTATCTGGAAAACTTATTGGAGAAATTGAACCAGGGGGCTGACCGTCAGGTAGCGCTGGCTTACGCTGACGAGCAATATGCCAAAGCCTGGGGGAGCGATAAAATAGTGAAGGGGAGCCAATGAGCTTAACGATCATCGATAACCTTAATCGGCTTAAACCCGGCGGGACCGGCGAACTTTTCCTCGCGAATCGGGTTGACGGCGAAGCCTACCTGCGCGAGTACGTTAAGCTGATCGGCGAATTGAGCCGCGATTACCAGTCCGACGCCTGGTGGCGCTATCCGCTTGCCTCCAAGGATTATTACAGTTCCGCTTTTTTTAGCGACCTGGTTTGTTTTGACCAGATCGTTGAAGAATTGAAACGGCGGCAGTCATTTATTGTTTACGTGCCGTCGCGGGCGTTGCGCGCGGCGCTGGTCGCTTATTGCCGGGAGCGATCGCTCCCGGTGACGATAATTGAAGCTCGATTTGCAAGGCTTGTCCGGCCGGTAAAAAGCTGGCTGGTCCGGCTGAAGAATCGCTTGCTTTTTGTGGCTAAAGAAATAGGTAAAACCATGATCGCCAGATTTTATCTGGCGCGCAAATTAAAAACGTTCGATCGGGTGGGGGTGACGGTTTTACGTACCTGGCTTCTTGAGCGGAGCGTTGTCCGCTGTCCCTTTGTTGACGATTACTTTGGCGCTCTGCCGGAGTATTTGAAAGAATATAACCTGCTGATCGTCGGCGGAGTGCTTGGTAACTATTGGCGGACGATCAAAGCAATGGCCAAGAACCCGGCTCCCCTCCTGGCCCAGGAAACATTCCTGAAAATCTTTGATCCATTACGGGCGGTATTGGATGATCGCCATGGCCTGATCCAGGTTAAAAGGCCGGTCCTGTTCAACGGCAAAGAGATAAGTGCGTTGCTCAACGCGACTTTGCGGCAAGAGCATGAACAAGGCCAGACATTGAACAACTCGATTTACTATTATTACGCCCGGAGGCTGGCGGAAAAAGTCGCGGTCGAACGTTATATCCTGACCCACGAGAATTATCCCTGGGAAAAAATGTCCCTGCTGGCGATCAAACGATACGCCGCTAAGGCGGCGACGATTGGTTATCAGCACAGCGCCCTCTATCCGGCCCTGACCAATGTTTATCTGGGCCCGGCGGAGCAAAAGATCGTCCCCTTCCCTGACCGGATCATCACCCTGGGGGAAGTGACCGCCGATTTCCTGATCAACAAAGGCGGGTACGAGCGGGATAAGATAAAGGTCGGCTGTGCTCTCCGTTTCAAGACCGGAACGGCTCTGCTTCCGCCCAGCGGGAAAAAGGTCCTGACGGTCCTTGGCTGTCAGCCGCGAGCGGGGATGATGATCGACTGGCTAACCCAGGCTTTCCAGCGGACCGATTATCAGGTTGTCCTGCGGCCTCATCCCGCCTCGCCATTGAGAGGAAAAGTCCCTTTCACTGTTTCGAACTCTGACCTGCTAACCGACCTGACTGAAGCGGCGGTCGTATTGTATGATCTAAGCGCGGTCGGACTGGAAGCGTTAGCCCTTGGCCGGCCGGTCGTTCATCTCCGCTTCGATGATCTGTTGAGCTTTGATCCTTTGCTTGGCTTTCGGGGGAAGAGCGAAGCTTCTTCCCCGTCCGAGCTTTTGAGCAAAGTTGCCTGGATCATGGCCATGGACGGCGGACAACGGTTGGAAATGGCCGAAAAAGGGGTGGAGTTTGTTAAACGTTACCTGGCCGCGGTCACGCCGGAAAAAATGATGTTGTTCACGGAAAAAAGGAGTAGTTATGCTCGATAAAATTGACGCGTCGCTGATCAACCGGGTTAGCCCTGATTTTTTCGAGGTCCTGGGGACCGATCGGGTCGAGGATGCCAATAAACTGATGGGGGAGAAATTTGCCGCTTACCGGGCCGCCTGGCAGAAAAATCCCAGGGAGCATATCGTCGGTGATTTTCCGCTCCATCTCGACCTGGAAACATCCAACACCTGCAACCTCCGCTGTACCATGTGCCAGATCCCGTTCGGCAAGATGGAGAGCGGCTATATGGACATTGAGCTCTACAAAAAAGTTTTGAGTGAAGTTAAGCAGCACTTCCTGCCGTCGGTCAAATTTAATTTCCGGGGTGAACCGCTGATGCATCCGAAGATCGTTGAATTTGTCCGTCTGGCGAAAGAGGCGGGGGTCTTGGAGGTCCAGTTCAACAGCAACGGAGCCCTTTTAACTGATGACCTTTCCCGGGGATTGATCGAAGCGGGGCTCGACCGGATCAAGTTCTCGGTCGATGGCGTGACCCCGGAAGTTTATAATTCGATCCGTCGCGGCACGACTTACGATCAGACGATCCCCAAGATCGAGAAATTTATTGAGATCCGTAACTCTCTCGGCCGCAAGCTCCCCAGCGTCCAGGTCCAGATGGTTTATATGGCGGATAACCAGGAGGAAGCGCTCGATTACATTAAGTTCTGGGAGAACAAGGTTAACCGGATCGGTTTTTCCCGCTACCGGAGCGGCGAGAACCGGGTTGGGGAAAAGGGACGGGTCCAGAAATTTGGCGAACGGTTTCCTTGTTCCCAGCTCTGGCAGAGAATGGTCGTTCTCTGGGACGGCACGGTCCTGATGTGCTGTGGTGACCACCACATGCGGAGCCCAATCGGCAACGCTAAGGAAACGCCGTTAGCCGAGATCTGGCGGGGAGCAAAACTGAACGCGATCCGTGAACTTCACTTGAAGCATCGTTATGACGACGTTGCCGCCTGTGTCGGCTGTGAGGTCAATTACCTATGAAGTTTATATTTCCCTCTCTGATTGCCGAAGTCGCCAATTGCCACGGCGGGGACGAAAAGTATTTGCGGCAATTGCTTTCCCAACTGCTTAAGTCGCGGGCCGACGCGGTCAAGTTCCAGCCGATCATCGCGGCGGAATTTATTTCCGCCCGGCACAGCCAGTACCAGATCTTTAAAGAGTTGGAATTTAAGACTGAGCTTTGGGTTGAATTGATCGGTAAAGTGAAAGAGACCGGTAAAAAAGTCGCCTTCGACGTTTACGGCGAAGAATCGCTCGCTTTGGCCCTTAAATGCCGGGTCGACTTCGTGAAGATCCATGCCATGGATTTCGATAACCTGGCGCTGATCGCCAAGATCGTCAAAGCCAAATTGCCGCTGATGCTCTCGACCGGCGGCGCGACCCTGCCGGAGATCGACCGGGTCATGAGACTGGCCAAAGGGCGGACCGTTTGTCTGATGGTCGGTTTTCAAAACTTTCCGACCCCGGCGGAGGAAGCCAATCTCAACCGCCTGACCTTTTTGAAAGAGCGCTATCGCTGCGCGGTCGGTTATATGGACCACGTTGGCCGGGAGACCCAATTTGCCCGGACCTTACCCTGCTTGGCATTACTGAAAGGGGCGTGTACAATAGAAAAACACGTTTTCCTGAAGGATTTAAAGACCAAATACGATTGGCAATCGGCTTTTGATCCGGCCGAACTTGACCAGCTCAAAGCGGACCTGGAAATGACCGCCGCCGCCCTGGGTAAGTCGAATTATTCGCTTAGCGAACTGGAGCAGGAATACCGGAAAAAATACCGGCGCTGTGCTGTTGCCGGACGCGACCTGAAAGCGGGCGAAAAACTAGCGGCGAAAGACATTCGGTTCCTGCGGATCGATTTCAAAGCGATTGACCGGCCGTTCCATCGGAATGAAACCGGACTTATCGGCCGGACCTTGAAACTGGACTTGCCGGCCGGAGAAATTATTTTGAAGGAGAATTTACGATGAAAGAGATCGTTGGACTGGTCGCGGTCCGGACCGAATCGACCCGTCTGCCGGGGAAAGCGTTCCGTCCGCTGGCCGGCAAACCGCTCTTGGAGGTCCTGGTCGACCGTTTACTGGCGACCAAGGAACTGGACGATTTTATTATTTGCACGACCGTCAATCCCTCGGACGACAAAGTCGAAGAGTTTTGCCGGGCCAAAAAGGTGAAATGTTACCGCGGTGAAGTAAAAAATGTTCTCGACCGGTTTCTGGGAGCGACAGCCCTTGTCCCATCAGAATATGTCGTCCGGATCACCGGCGATAACCCGCTGACCGATTTCCTGACCATGCGCGAATGCTTCGATTACATGAAGGCGAACCGGGGGGATTATTCCCGCCAAATGGGGGTGCCGCTCGGGACCGCCTGCGAAGTGATCCGGACCGAAGCCCTGCGCGAACTTAGCCGCCGGACCCTGTCGCACGATCTGACCGAATACATGACCTACTTTTTTGAAATGGCCCCATTCATTAAAAATACTCTCTACGAAGTGAGACCGGAACACCGCTTTCCGGAACTTCGGCTGACCGTCGATTACGAATCGGACCTGATCTTTATCCAAAAGATCTTTGACCATTTCGGCCGGATCCCATCCCTGCAAGAAGTCGTCGCGTATTGCAAGACTTTAACGGAATATCCCCGGGTCGTAAACGATCCGGTCGCGGCGGCGGAAATAAAAAACCAGATCAAGTTCAAATAGGAGGCTAACATGCAAAGAGCGATAAATCTTGGGAACGGCGTTAAACTAGGGGGAGATCACCACTGCGTGATCCTGCTTGACGCCGGCGTTAACCATAATAATGATGTCCAAAGAGCAAAAGACCTGATCAAAACTGCCAAAGACGGGGGGGCCGACGCGATCAAGTTCCAGACTTACACTGCCGGGGGGATCAGCACCCGGAAAGCGCCCCGCTACTGGGATTCAAAGCTTGATACCGATGGCGGCGGCAGTCAGTACGACATGTTCAAGAAAGTCGACTCGCTTCCCAAAGACGCTTACTTTGAACTGAAAGCATACGCCAAAAAACTGAAGGTCGCTTTTTCTTCTTCACCCTTTGATATGGAGAGCGCGAAATTTCTGATCAAGCTCGACGTTGATTTTTATAAGATCGCTTCGGCCGAGGTCCCCAATTTGCCGCTGATCCGGTTGGTTGCCGAGACCGGTAAGCCGATCATCCTCTCGACCGGGGCCTGCACCATCGGCGAAGTGGAAGACGCCCTGCAGACGATCTTTCAGACCGGGAACAAGCAGGTCGCGCTCCAGCACTGTGTTTTAAGTTATCCCTGCAAGGATAAAGATGCCAACCTGGCCAAAATGCTCCGCTTAAAGCAGATCTTCCCGGAGATCCCGGTCGGTTATTCCGACCACACTTTAGGGAGCCTGATCCCGCTGGCGGCGGTTGCCATGGGGGCGCGGTCGATCGAGAAACATTACACTGTAGATAAAAGTCTACCCGACAGTCCCGACCACGGGCTTTCCTTAAGCGCGGAAGAATTGCCCGGTTTCATGAAAGATGTCCGCCGGGTTGAATCGGCGATCGGCACATCCCTAAGCGGATATTACGAAGCGGAAGCCAAGGCTCACGCCTTAGCGCGGAAAAGTGTCGTCGCGATCAAGCCGATCAAAAAGGGGACCAGGATCACCGCGTCGATGCTTGCCTGCAAGCGGCCCGGGACCGGGATCTATCCCCGTTTCCTGGAACAGATCGTCGGGCGCGAAGCCAAGGTCAACATTAACGAAGACGAGATCCTTAATTGGAGCATGATCTAAGTGAAGGTCAGCGTTATCATAACAAGTTATAATTACGGACAATACCTGAAAGGGGCGCTGGACAGCGCCCTGGCGCAGGATTATCCGGATTTTGAGATTCTGGTGGTTTACCGGCCATCGGGCGACAGCACTGAACAGGTTTTGGCCGGCTATCGGGATAAGATCAAGATCATCAAGCAGACCGGGCAGGGATTGGCGAATGCCAGTAATATTGGGATTAAAAAGGCCGGGGGGGAATATGTGATCCGGCTCGATGCCGATGATATTTTCTATCCGGGGATCCTGGCCAAAGAAGCGGCCGTTCTGGATAAAGAGCCGGTCGATTTTGTTTATCCCGACTACAACTATTTAATTGAAGAGACCGGAGAAACGGTCCGTAAAACACTGCCCGCCTTTGATCGCGACGAGCTCCTTGGCCGGGGAGATTTTTTAAGCGGCGGGACGATGTTTAGACGCTCACTTTTTGACCGGGTCGGCCTGTATGACGAAAATTTACCGACGCTGGAGAGCTATGAGCTCATCCTTCGGCTGATGAAAAACAAGATCGTTGGCCGGCACCTGGCCGGGCCGTTGTTCGAATACCGGGTCCACGGCGCGAGCATGAGCGATAATACCAAATTGATCGAAGCGACCGGCTGTCAGATCGCTGCCAAATATGGGTTGGAATATAAGACCGGTCCCAGCCATCCGAGGAAAATAAAATGATCAAACAGGCGGTGATCATGGCCGGTGGTGAAGGGGTCCGTTTGCGGCCTTTGACCTACGCTATACCTAAGCCCCTTCTGCCGCTGCGCGATTACACGGTGATCGAATATATTATTCGCGGCCTGGCGGAGCAGGGGATCAAAGAGGTCTTTATCCTGGTCTATTATCAGCATGAAAAGTTCCAGGTCTGCCTCGATTATCAAAAGAAATACGGGGTGAAGATCAAACTGGTCAAGGAAGACGCGAAATCCGGGACGATCGGCGGGATCCATAAGATAAAAACGGATCTGTCCGGTTCGTTCCTGGTCATTAACGCCGACATCATTAACCGGGTCGACGTCGCCGCGCTGGCGGCCGGCCATGAACAGGCGGGGGCCGCTTTGACCCTGGGGGTCAAGGATTACGCCATGCAGGTCCCGTACGGAGTGGTTGAGAGCGGGCCGAAAGGTGAATTTATCGGCGTGAAAGAGAAACCGGTCGAAAATTATCTGATCAGCGCCGGGATTAACGTTTTATCTCCGATAGTTTTTAAGCACATCAATGGCCAGCGGATCGATTTTCCCGAGGTCATAAAGCTGCTGACCGGTGATGGGGAAAAAGTTATTACTCATAAGATCCAGGGCTTCTGGTTCGATATCGGCCGGGCAGAAGATTACGAAAAAGCGATAGAGCTATTGGAGAAGATTGAAAATGGCAAATAAGATCTTGATCACCGGTTCCGCCGGCTTTATCGGCCGGTCGCTTATCGAACGCCTCCGTTCCGAAGCGGTTGAGCTTATTGAATGCGATCTCTCCCTGGGGCACGATCTGCTTGACCTGAAACAGACACTGGCCCTGCCGCCGGCGGCGATCGTCGTTCACCTGGCCGCTAATACCAACGTCCAGACCGCGTTTGAAAAGCCGTTCCCTATTTACCGCGATAACCTGCTTGGCACTCTCAATCTCCTGGAATATTGTCGTCTTAATCGGGTCCAACGGATTATTTATTCCAGCTCATATGTTTACGGCCGGCCGCAAACTCTGCCGATCGATGAAACTCATCCGGTCATGATCAATAATCCGTATGGCCGGAGCAAACTTATTGGCGAACAGCTGGTCACCGCTTACAGCGAGGATTTTGGGATAGCCGCTTCAATCCTGCGGAATTTTAATGTTTACGGTCCGGGGCAGAGCCCCAGGTTCCTGATTCCTTCGGTCATTGCCCAGCTCTATTCGGAATCGCCGGCGATCAAAGTGGCCGACCTCAATCCGAAGCGGGATTACATTTACATAAAGGACGTGGTCGAAGCGATGTGGCGCGCCTGCCAGTCGAACGCGCCGGGAACGCGGACCTATAACCTGGGGTGCGGCGCTTCTTATTCGGTTGGCGAAGCGGTGGAGCTGATCTTCAAGCTTAGCGGCCGCCGGAAACCGATTGAATCGGCCGGAAAGAGCCGGAAAAACGAGATCATGGACACGGTCGCCGATATTACCCGGGCCCGCCTGGAACTGGGGTGGGAGCCGCGCTACGATTTTGCGGCTGGACTGGCCGATCTCCTTAAAACCGAAGGACGGATCAAATAATTATGCACAAAGGAAAAAAAGTTATCGCCCTGATCCCTGCCCGCGGCGGGCATGACGGACTGAAGCAAATGAACATGCGCGAGCTTGGTGGAAAGCCTTTGATCTATTACACGATCAAGGCGGCGCAGGCGTGTGATTTTATCGACCGGCTGGTCGTTTCGACCGAAGACCAGACAATTGCCGATTATTGTTGTTCGCTTGGCGTTGAAGTTCCTTTTCTCCGCTCCGGACAATTGGCGGCGGAAAATACCGTCATGGTGCCGATCATTGAAGAGATGCTGGTTCATTTCCAGGCCAAAGGGGAGAAGTTTGATTACCTGCTCAATCTTTACCCGAACGCGCCGTTTAAAAGCAGGGAGTTGATCCAGCGTTTCCTTGATCAGGCGGAAAAAAACGACCTGGTCATTCCGCTTTTCGGCCATCAGAATTATTTTTGGGAAGAGGGGCCAAAAGGGCTGAAATTAATGATCGACAAGGAGCGGACGAGCCGGCAACGGGCGGTCAAGAAGTTTGAAGAGCTCGGCGGGATCTACGCGTATAATCTTGGGAGTGAAAAGTGGCGCGGCGGGCCGGAGGCGAGGATCGGCTACTGCGAGCTGGATTTCCACGATTCCCGAATGGTCAATTCGATCTACGACCTGATAATCCTGGACCGGCTGGTCCGGCTCCCCAAGAGCCTGGTCAGTGACCTGTTAAAATATGAATAAAAAGGGGCGAAAATGATGGATTTAAAAGGAAAGAAAGTTTTAGTGACCGGGTCGGAAGGGTTTATCGGCAGTCATCTGGTCGAGCGGTTGGTCGTGCTGGGGGCCGATGTTCGCGCTTTTGTTCTTTATAATTCATTTAACAACTGGGGCTGGCTGGAGACTTTGCCTAAGACGGAACTGGCTAAGGTAGAAGTTTTTACCGGAAATATTTGCGAAGCTTATAATGTTCGGCAGGCGATGGACGGGATCGATGTCGTTTTTCATCTGGCGGCTCTCATTGCTATTCCATATTCCTATTACTCGCCCGAATCATACGTCTCGACCAACGTCATGGGGACGCTGAATGTTTTGCAGGCGGCGCGGGACCAAAAAGTCTCCAAGTTTGTCCACACTTCGACCAGCGAAACTTACGGGACCGCCATTTACGTGCCGATCGACGAAAAACATCCTCTCCAGGGGCAGTCGCCTTACTCGGCCTCAAAGATCGGCGCCGACATGATCGCCGAAAGTTTTTACCGCTCTTTCAACCTGCCGGTGGCGACCTGCCGGCCGTTCAACACTTACGGCCCCCGGCAATCGGCCCGGGCGGTCATTCCGACGATCATCAGCCAGATCGCGGCGGGGGCGAAAAAGATCAAGCTTGGTTCTCTGACCCCGGTCCGTGACCTGACCTATGTTAAAGATACCGTTGAAGGATTTGTTAATATTGCCGAGAGTGACCGGAGTAGCGGCGAAGTGATCAATCTGGGGGTTGGGAGCGGGGTGACGGTTGGGGAATTGGCCGATAAGATCATCAGCTTGATGGGAACAAAAGTTGAAATTATCAGCGACGAACAGCGGGTCAGGCCGGAAAAAAGCGAAGTCATGAGACTGATCAGCGATAATAAAAAAGCGCTGGAATATACCGGCTGGCGGCCAAAGTACTCGCTGGAAAACGGGTTGAAAGAGACGATCGATTTTATCGCTAAAAATCTTGACAGGTATAAGCCGGATATATATAACGTATAGGAGGAGCAAATATGTCCACAAAAGTCGTGATTCTGTGCGGCGGTAAAGGGACCCGAATGAGGGAAGAGACCGAAATGCGGCCCAAGCCGCTGGTCGAGATCGGCGGTCGGCCGATCCTCTGGCACATCATGAAAGGCTACGCGCACTACGGTTTCAACGAATTCGTTCTCTGTCTCGGCTACAAAGGCGACATGATCAAGGATTATTTCTACCACTACAACGTCCTGATGAACGATTTTACCATCAAGCTTGACGGCAAGCGGGAAGTGTCATACCACAACCAGGCTGATGAGGTCGATTGGCAGGTGACCCTGGTCGATACCGGGCTCAACGCTCTCAAAGGGGCCAGGATCAAGAAGATCGAGAAGTACATTGACGGTGACAAGTTCATGTTGACTTACGGTGACGGGATTGCTGACGTTGATCTTAAGGACCTGATCGCCTTTCATGATAAACATGGTAAAATCGGGACGTTGACCGGCGTCCGCCCGCCTTCCCGTTTTGGCGACTTGATCGTGGAGAACGGGCAGGTGAAAAAATTCACCGAAAAACCACAGGCTTCAGCCGGTTTGATCAACGGTGGTTATTTCGTCCTCAACCGGAAGATTTTCGACTATTTAACCGAAGACGAAGCGTGCGACTTTGAACTGGGGGCGCTGGAAAAATTGGCCGAAGAAAAACAGCTGATGGTTTACGATCATAAGGGATCTTGGGAGTGCATGGATACGGTCAGGGAAACGGAACATCTGAACAATCTTTGGCTGAAAAATAAAGCGTTTTGGAGGAAATGGCAATGAAAGTACTGGTTACCGGAAATAATGGTTATATCGGCAACGTCATGTGCCCGATGCTTATGGCGGAAGGGTTCGACGTTATCGGCCTCGATTCGAATTATTTTGACGACTGCGAATTTGAAAAAAGAAAAGTTAAGATTAAGCAGATTATCAAAGATATCCGCCAGATCGAAGAGGCAGACTTCCAGGGGATTGACGCCGTTATCCACCTGGCCGGCCTCTCCAACGATCCGATCGGCGAGCTCAACCCCGGGATAACCGAGGTCATTAACCTGGATGCCTCCGTCAAATGCGCCCAGCTTGCCAGGCAGGCCGGGGTCAACCGGTTTGTCTTTGCCTCTTCCTGCAGTGTTTATGGGATCGCCGAAGAAGGAAAGGCGATCGACGAGACCGGGGCACTCAATCCGGTGACCGCCTATGCCAAATCGAAGATCGGGACCGAGCAAGGGGTCGCGCCGCTGGCTGATGATAATTTTTCCCCGGTCTTCATGCGGAACGCCACCGTTTACGGCGCTTCGCCGCTCCTCCGCCTCGACCTGGTCGTCAACAATCTGACCGCCTGGGGTTACACCGCCGGGAAGATCAAGATCATGAGCGACGGCTCCCCCTGGCGGCCGCTGATCCACATCCAGGATTTCAGTCGCGCTTTTATCGCCGCCCTGAAGGCTCCCAAAGAGCTGATCCACAACCAGGTCTTCAACGTCGGCCAGAACAGCGAGAATTACCAGGTCAAAGACCTGGCCGACGCGGTCAAAAAGGTCATTCCCGGCTGCAGCGTCGAATATACCGGCGAGCATGGGGCCGATACCCGGACATATAAGGTTGATTTCACCAAGATCAACACCGTTTTGAAAGATTACTTCAAGCCGACCTGGAACGTTTTGAAAGGGGTCGAGGAACTTTACGCCGCCTACCAGCGGAACAACCTTGATCTTAAAGCGTTCGAAGGGGAGAAATTTATCCGGCTCAAGCACCTGGCCCTTCTGCAGAAAGAAGGCAAGCTCGACCAAGATTTTTATTGGACGAAAAAATAAGGAGGAAATCATGATCGAAGGGGTTAAAATTATTCCGTTAAAGAAGATTCCGGACGAGCGGGGGATGATCCTGCACATGCTTCGAACGACTGACCCGCATTTTGAGAAGTTCGGCGAAGTTTATTTTTCCGTCGCTTATCCGGGGGTTATCAAAGGGTGGCACCTCCACACCAAGCAGACCCAGTTCTACGCCGTCATTTCGGGGATGATCAAACTGGTAATGTACGATGAACGGAAAGATTCCAAGACCTACGGCGAACTGATGGAGATCTTTACCGGTGAAGACAACTATCAGTTGATCAGGATCCCGGTCGGCGTGGTCAACGGCTACAAAACTATCGGCGTGAAACCGGCAATCGTCGCCAATTGCGCCACCGAGCCGCACGAACAAAACGAGATGCTCCGCTACGATCCGCTCAAGAGCCACATCAAATACGACTGGAGCCTGGTCCACCGATGAAGATCCTAATTACCGGAGGCAAGGGAATGCTGGCGACGGCGCTGGAAAGCTACTACCGAGCGAATGGGGTGGAGGTCAAAGCGCCGACCCATGCCGAGCTTGACGTCATGGACCGAAAAGCGGTCGCCGACGCGCTGGCCGCTTTTAAGCCCGATCAAGTTTTTCACACCGCTTGTCTTCACGTTGACGCCAGCGAGAACGATCCGGAACTGGCATACAAACTGAACAGCTGGGCCTCGGCTCAACTGGCCAGAGCTTGCGCTAAACAGAAAATTGAGCTGATCTATATTAGTTCCTGCGGTTATTTTGGCGACGAGGTCAAGCCTTATTCCGAGTATGACCCTGTTGTTTTGAAGACCGTTTATGCCCGCTCGAAGTATGAAGGGGAGGTCCTGGCCCTGCGGGAAAATCCCCGTACCTACGCCATCCGTCCCGGCTGGCTCTTCGGCGGGAGCGTGAAACATAAGAAGAATTTTGTTTACCAGCGCTATCTGGAAGCGCAAAAGAACCAGATCTTGAAATCGGCCGGAGACAAATTCGGGACGCCGACCCTGGTTGAAGACCTGGTTCCCAAGATCGATGAGATCGTAAAGACCGGCGAGACCGGTCTTTACCACGTGACCAATTCCGGCGGCGGGAGCCGGGCCGACTATGTTAAACAGATCGTTAAGAGTTGTGGCCTGAAGACGGCGGTCGAAGCGGTCGATTCCAGCGCCTTCCCCCGCAGGGCGAACGTCCCCAACTGCGAGATCCTGCATAACTGGAACTTAAAATACCTCGGTTTGGCGCCGCTCCCAACCTGGGAAGAAGCGATCGACCGCTACGTTAAAGTGATGTTCAAGGAATTGGGGCAATGACCCCGAAGGTATCGGTCGTTATCGCCGCGCACAATCACGCTCATTTTCTTCCTGACTGCCTTGGTTCGGTCAAAGCGCAAACCTATTTGGACTACGAAGTGATCGTGATCGATAACGGATCAACAGACAATACCAGAGAAGTGGTGGAGCGGCTGGCCTGGGATAAATTACGTTATCATTATCAGTCCGATACCGGATCGGTCGCCGGGCCGCGCAATACCGGCGGGAAATTGGCACGGGGAGAGTATTTGGCCTATCTTGATTCAGATGATTCCTGGTATCCGGAGAAGCTGGCCAGGGTCATGAAAATATTCGCAGAAAATCCAGAAGTTGATCTGGTGACGCATGACCTGCGCACGGTTGTCCATGGGAGGCCGGGAGGGATTTTGTTCGTTGGTCCGGAAAAAGGCGATGCTTTTCGCTCCCTTTTGCTGGGCAATTGCGTTCTGGGAAGCGCGACCGTGGTCAAGAAAATAGCGATGGACGAGATCGGAGGGTTCGATGGGGACAAAGGGTTCGTTCATGTTGAAGATTACGAAACCTGGCTCCGATTGGCCGCTCGAGGAAAGAAGTTTTTTTTCCTTAACGAAACATTGGGAGATTATCGGATCCATAAGAACAATCTAAGTCATGATTTCACGACGGCTTTCAACAATGAGCTTAGGGTCGTGCGAAAGCACTTTCAAGGGTATGTTTCCCGTTATCCGCTCGATAAGTTCCTGCTTTACCGCTCTTCTTTGTCCAGGATCTATCTTCGATTGAGTTATCGACATTTTTTATATGGCCAATTACGGCAGGGTTTGCGGACAGCGGCAATGTCTTTGTTGAATAATCCTTATTACGCTACCAGTCTGAGCTTGGAAATGATATGGCGGAGACTGATTAAATGGATAAAAAAAATAAAAAATTAAAAATTTGTTTTATCGGCTGGTCCGATAGTATCCATGTGCAGCGCTGGGTCAAATGGTTTGCCGGACAGGGCCATGAGGTGCATCTCTTGTCTAATTCCGATTGTCCCGTGCCCGGAGTAACCGTGCATTCTCTGTCCGGCAAACGTTTGCCGGTTAAGGGAAGCGCTGAAGCGACGGCCGCGAAAACAAAAGATGGTTATATCCGGGAATTCATTGCGAAGATCAAGTTTTATTATTTGAGTTACTTAAAGTATCCGTTATATATTTACCGGGCTAGAAAAATAATTCGTGAACTGCGACCCGATATTTTGCAGGCTTTTTATATCGGGTTTGGCGGCTATATCGGGATCTTTACCGGTTTTCATCCATTTATGATCTGTACGGGTGGGGCTGATATCATGTTTTTTCCAAGAAAATTCCTTTCGCACAGATTGATCACCAGATATATTCTAAAAAGGGCCGATTTCATTGTTCATCCTTCCGAAGAGTCAAACCAGCTCGCCATAGAACTGGGCGCGCCAAGCGAAAAGACCGCGTACCAGCACTTTGGCGTTGATCTTTCGCTTTTTAATCCGGAGATCGATCCCCAACCGTTGCTTGACAGATTTGGACTGAACGGTCATCCCATTGTATTGAGCACGAGGGGACTGTTCGATAAATATTACAATATTTCCGGACTGCTAAAAGCGTTTGCCCTGGTTGTCGCTGAAGTTCCGGCCGCGCGCTTGATCCTGAAATATTATTCAGCTCCGGAAATAAATAAGTTTGAAAATTTGTCCAAGTCTCTTGGAATATATGATAAGATCATATGGATTGGAAAATCCGAGTACGAAAGCATGGGACGATATTATCGTTGCGCCGACGTTTATGCCTCTCTTTCTTTTACCGATTCCGGATCTTTATCAATGCTGGAAGCAATGGCTTGCGGGGCAACTCCCGTGGTTTCAGACCTGCCAAACATCAGAGAATGGATCAAGCCTGGTTGGAACGGCTACTTGTTAAGGCCCGATGATGTGGGTGGGGCCGCAAAAGCTATTATAGAGGTCATTAGAGATCGCGAAGTACGGTCTTTATTTGGCCGGCGAAACGCGGAGATAATCAGGGAACGGGCCGATCAAAATATTTGCTATCGGGAATTAGAAAGGATTACGTATCGTCTGCTGGGTCCGGTAAGCGGGGAACGATGATTTAACCTCAATGGAAAACGCGATATTTGTCTTAATATTATCGGCAATATTTTACGTCTACGTTTATATTAAGCGTCGGCCGGGACTGCTTTCGCTTTATTCTTTTTTTGGTATCCAATGGTTGTATTATTGGCTTGGCACTTATTTAATTATCATTGGTTTTTTCCCGAACAATGTTTTTGGCGGAATGGCGCTCAACAACAATGGCGAGGTTGTTAGCGTGTTTTTGTTGTTTAACGCGCTTTCCCTTTTTGTGTTCTCGCTTATTTACCTGGTTTTTGGCAGGATCGATCGCTCTGCCGCGAGAACGTTTGAGCCGCCGGTAGAAAAGAAGTACGCCAAAAAGCATGTTTTCTTCATTTTTTTGATCTTGACCATTTTTAACGTTTTGATGCTTGTTCTTAGCGTTAAGACGCGATACATGGGGGCGGACTGGCTAACCCATTCGATCAACGCCAATATCAGGAATGTTTTTGTCGGGGTATTTATTTACTATATGTTGGTTGAGAAAATTGAATTATTGACACTTATTGTTTTTTTGGGCTTTTGCTTTTCGACCTTTCTTTACGGCGGACGGATGTATCTGTTGGTCGCCACCGCGGCGTATATGGCTTATCTTTTTAATCGGCGGATCATTAACGTCAGGCATCTGGTGATCCTAGGCTTGGTCGGATCGCTTTTTTTATCAGCGATAGCGCTTTATCGTTCCAACATAATCGATCGGGTCGTGCGGACGCCGAAATATCTCCTGATGCCGATCTATGCCGACAGCGTTTTTTCCGCGTATCCCGCTTTGTATATCATCGATCGTTGGCAAAGAGGAGGGATCACCTATTATACGATGTTTACTCACTATCTGGTCGATTCGGTTTTAATCTACGTGCCAAACTTTGTATATGCCGCGAGCGGGGAAAATAAGATCGCCGAAAGCGGCCTTCTGGCCTCTTGGCAGGATGATAACGGCGGAATAGGCAGGATGTCACCTCAAGGAGGTTTTCATTACATTGCCGAAGCTATGGCGGCAGGAGGTTTTTTTGGGATAATCGCTTTTAGCGCTTTGCTGGCCTTTATTTTTATTTTTTTCGAGAGAATGCGCCGCCGCGGGCTATCGGGCCAGTTTTTTTATTACAGTTTTCTTGGGGTGGCCGGCGTCGACATCGTCAGCGAGAAATTCGCCTGGTGTTTCCGATATTTTACCCAGAATGTGTTTTCAGTGTTGCTCCTGATCTTTATCGTTCAGCTTTTTTCCGAAGGAGCGGTCAATCTTAAGCGAAAAAGGGCTTTAGCTCTGGAGCGTTCAAAATGAAGATCGCGATTAACGCCCTGTCCGCCAAACTTGGCGGCGGCATAACTTACATTCAGAACATCGTTCCGCGTCTCGTGAAAATGGACTCCGGCAATGATTATCAATTATTGGTTTCCAACGAGAATTACGAAAAACTATGCGATAAGGAACTCCTCGCCAGCCGGGTCAGGGTTGTGGTCATTAAAGTCGCCGGCCTGATCAACCGCCTGCTGAAAGAGCAATTCATCGTCCCCTTGATAATTTTTAATAAAAAGATCGACGTTCTGTTCTGTCCGGCGAACATCGCCCCGTTTTTCGCGCCTTGCAAAAAAGTCCTTTGGATCCAAAACATCGATCCGTTCGTTCAGGTGGCCGGGGAGAGCGCGCTTAAACGTTTGAGGGTTTGGCTCCTGAAACAGATCACCGTGCTGTCGATGAGATTTTCCGACGTCGTTATCTTTTCTTCGGATTATTCCAGGGAACTGGCTCTGAAGGCGACCGGCATCGACCGCCGCAAGACGCGGCGGATATTTTTGGGCGCCGATATAGAGCGTTTTTCCATGCCGGAAGCGGGCCGCCCGCGGAGCGGTATCCTTTCGGTCTCCAATATTTCCAGCCGTAAAAATTATGAAGTGCTGATCAAGGCTTACGATTCCCTGCCGGCGGAGATCAAAAACCGGCACAAGTTGAAGCTTGTCGGAGCGGTCGACGCAAAATACCGCGAGCAGCTGCTGGAGTTATGCGTTGATCGGAAAACGCGCGATAACATTATTTTTACCGGTATGCTCGCGGGAGACGCTTTGACCCGGGCTTACGCCGAAGGGCTCATCTTTGTCCTCCCGTCGCTGGTGGAAAGCTTCAGTTTGCCGATAATTGAAGCGATGGCGGCCGGTATGCCGGTGATCGCCTCCAATGCCACCTGTCTGCCTGAAATGATCGGGACCTCCGGATTGACCTTTGATCCATTTGATCAATTGCAACTTACCGGGCTCATTGTTAAACTGATCGGCGATGAAAAACTGCGCCGGGAATTGTCGGATAAAGGGAGGGAGAAGGCGCAAAAATTCACCTGGGACAATACCGTGCTGGAAATAATTAAAATATTTGGAGAAATTAAATGAACAAAAGAACGAATTATATTAAATATTTCTTATTCGATCAGATGACCGGGTTTCCGCGGCGGCACACGCCGCGAAGACTGCTTAACCTGGTACTGAACCAGATCTCCCGGCGTGTCTTAAAATCCGACCGGGTGCTGGGCTATCCCATGCACATGAGCATTGAGGTAAACAACACTTGCGACCTGCAATGCCCGATGTGCTCGTCGGGCAAGGGCTATTCGGTCAGAAAAAGGGGCCTGATGTCTTTTGAAAACTACAAGCGGATCGTCGATGAAATGGCCCCTTATCTGTATAAGGTTGGGCCTTTCAATCTGGGGGAACCGTTACTGCATCCCGACATCTTTAAGATGATCGAATACGCTCGCGGCAAAAATATTTCGGTCATGCTTAGCACCAACGGCAACGCGCTCAACGCCGAAAAAGCGGAAAAATTGGTTCGCTCCGGCCTGGAAGAATTGATCGTCTCGGTCGACGCCGCTTCAGAAGAGACCTACCGCGTCAATCGGCCGGGAGGGGATTTTAATCGACTTAAAGAAAACATCAAACGTTTGATGGAACTAAGGAAGCGTCTTGGATTGAAGCGGCCGTTCGTGACCATTAATATGATCCTGATGGAAAATAATACCTCTGAAATGGAAACTTTTCGGGCGCTGGCGAAAGAGCTAGGGGTCGACAAGGCCAATTTTTCAACTTATTGGGAAATGTATCTGGGAAATTCCGCCGGTGAAAAAGATACCGGGAAGTATGTCCCCAGGGATAAGCGGTTCAAGAATATAATGCCTTCGGTGATGAAAGTCGATCGGACCTGCGGCTGGGCCTGGAGCGGCTGTATCGTCGGCTGGGACGGAAAAGTGGTCCCGTGCTGTTTTGATTACAACGAGACCTATGTCGTCGGCAACGCTTTTGACGGCGGAGTAAAGAAGCTCTGGAACGGCGACCGTTATCGGGCGCTCCGGCGGCTGATCTTGCGAGGGAGACAGGGCTCAAAATTGTGCAGCAGCTGTCCGAGGGTGTTTTGACCCATGAAAATACTGCTCTTGACCAATTGCTATCCTCCGGAGATCGGCGCCGCTGCCAATCAGTTCTATGAATTGGCCCAGGACCTTAAAGCGAAGGGGCACGATGTCGTCGTAGTTACCAGATTTCCCCGCCATATTCCCCGTGAGCTCTGGCCGAAAAATAGCGGCGGCTGGTTTGTCGAAGAGGCGCGGGATGGGGTCAGGGTGATCAGGGTCAATATTCCGCAGTTGTCAAGAAGGATCCCCCTTCTCCGGGAGATCGAGCACTTGCTGAACATCGTTTGCCTGGTCGTCGCCGCCGCGCGCGCCGGCCGGACCGACGTTATGCTGGTATATTCTCCACCCATCGTTGTCGGGTACGCCGCCGTTTTGATCAGGGCGATCACCGGGAGCAGGGTGGTCATGAACGTGCAGGACCTTTTTCCCCAGAGCTTGATCGATCTTGGTCTGATGAAGAACCGGCTGTTGATCGGGATGTCGCGTTTTCTGGAGAAGCTGATCTACCGCCTGGTCGACCGGATCACGGTGATGTCGGAGAGCAACAAGGCGATCGTCGAAAAGACCGCCGGCGATCCCGATAAGGTGACGGTCGTCTACAACTGGGTTGACACCGACTACATTAAACCGGGGGAAAAGGAGAATGAATTCCGCGAATCCTTGGGCCTGGGAGGCAAGTTCGTCCTGACCTTTGCCGGATGCATCGCCGAATCGCAGGACATGGAGATCATCTTTAACTGCGCCAGGCTTTTGGAGGGCGAAGAGAAGCTCGTCTTCCTGCTGGCCGGGAACGGTCCCAAGCACGCCGAGACCGAAGCCAGATGGCGGGAGCTCGGCCTAAAAAACGTCGTCATGATCCCTATTCAGCCGCGCGATAAATATGTTAAACTGTTGGCTGCTTCGGACGTCGGTCTGCTGACGCTAAACGCCTCGGTCGCGACGCCGGTCGTACCGTCGAAAATGCTTAGTATCATGTCGGCTGGCCGGCCGGTCCTGGCCAGTTTGCCGCTTTTCGGCGACGCGCCGAAATTTATCGAAAGGTCCGGTTCCGGGCTCGTAGTTAAGGCGGGAGACGCCGCCGCTTTTCGCGACGCCGTGCTAAAATTGTTCAGCGATCGCGCTCTAGGCGAAAAATTCGGCAGGCAGGGGAGAGAGTGGGTTATCGCCAACTATTCTCTGGCCGTTTGTTCGAAAAAGTACGAGGAATTGTTTGCCGAGGTCGCGGGACGCGGAAAGAAATAAATGAATGGAAAGGAATTGCCATGAAACAAGTCGTGCAGAGCTTTAAAACTGGAGAATTGAACTTGGTAGATGTTCCGGCCCCGCAGGTCAAGCCAGGCGGGGTCCTGGTCAAGACCACCCGCTCGGCGGTCAGCGTCGGCACGGAAAAACTGATCGTTAACCTGGCCCAGCAGAATTTGGTCGGCAAGGCGATGTCGCGGCCGGACCTGGTCCGCCGATTAATCGACAAAGTTAAAACCGAAGGGGTTATGGAAGCGTATCAGGCGGTCAAGGGGCGAATGGAAACCCAACAGCCGCTCGGCTACAGTTCTGCCGGCGAAGTCCTGGCGGTGGGCGAAGGGGTTGATGAGTTTAAAGTCGGCGATCGCGTCGCCTGCGGCAGTGATCTGTTCGCGACCCATTCCGAAATCACCTGGGTGCCGAAAAACGACTGTGTTAAGGTCCCCGATGGGGTATCGGAAGAAGACGCCGCGTTTGCTTATATCGCGGCGATCGCCATCCACGCCATCCGGAGCGCCGACCTGACCTTCGGCTCAAAGGTTGCTGTGATCGGACTCGGAATGCTCGGCCAGATCTCGGTCCAGGTCTTGAGGGCCTGGGGCTGTGACGCGTTCGGTTTTGATCTTGACGCGAGAAAAGTCGGTCTGGCAATCGAATTGGGGGCCAGGGGGGCGACGACCGATCGGCAGGAATTGGCGACCAAAGCCAAGCTATTGACCGGTGGCCCGGGCTTTGACGCGACAATTATTATGGCTTCAACTAACAGCAATGACCCATTGGACCTGGCCGCGGAAATTACCAGGGAGAAGGGAAAGATCGTGGCGTGCGGACTGGTCAAGCTTGAAGTGCCGCGCAACGTGTTTTTTGAAAAAGAGCTTTCCCTTATCGTTTCCCGCGCGACCGGCCCCGGGAAATTCGACCCGGATTGGGAGCTAAAAGGCCATAATTATCCACTCGGCTTGGTCCGCTGGACGCAGGCGGGGAACATGAAGGAATACCTGAACCTGGTCGCCGGCGGGCGGGTAACCATGGCTCCGGTCATTACCCACCGTTTTAGCATTGATGACGCCTTAAAGGCTTATGATCTTCTCCTAAGCAAGGACCATCCTTATTATCTTGGCGTTTTGCTTCAGTACAAGGAAAAACCCGCCCAGGAGAAAAAAATCGTTGTTGCTTCTCCAAAGATCGATCATCAACCCGGCCAACCGGTCGTTGGTCTGATCGGGGCTGGATTGTTCACCAACGTGACCATTCTTCCATGTTTAAAGAAGATCTCCGGCCTTACTTTGAGAGGGGTGGCGACGGCGACCGGACTTTCCGGACGTAACGTCGCCAGCCAGTATGGCTTTGAGTACTGTACTACCGATTATCAGGAGATCCTCCATGACGACAAGATCAACGCGGTCATCATTGCCACGCGCCACGATCTCCACGCTAAAATGATCGTCAAGGCACTGGCCGCCGGCAAAGACGTTTTTGTGGAAAAACCGCTCGCCATGAACGAAGCGGAGCTAAAAGAGATCAGGGACGCTTATGAGAGATCGGGCAAACGCTTAATGGTCGGGTTTAATCGCCGCTTTGCGCCTTCGGCGGTCCGGGCTAAGGAGTTAATGGGAGAAGTTGGCGCCGTGACCGTCAATTGCCGGGTCAATGCCGGTTTCGTGCCCAAAGCTCACTGGACCTTGAACAATGAAGGGGGAGGTCGGGTCATCGGCGAAGTATGTCATTTCATCGATTCGATCCAATACGCGACCTCTTCGGTCCCGGTCAAGGTATTCGCTGAAACGATCTCATCAGGCAACGATCAGGTGACGAACGAGGATAATATCGCCGTTACCATGAAGCTGAAGAACGGGTCGGTCGCGACCCTGCTCTATACCTCCGTCGGCCATAAGGGGATCGCCCGGGAAAGGATCGAAGTTTTCGGCAACAACCAGAGTTACGTGCTCGATAATTATGTCGGCATGGAATTTGTCCGGGACGGAAAAAAGGAAAAGAAGAAAAAATTCAATATCGACCGGGGGCATCAAAATGAGTTTGAAACCTTCTTTAATTGCCTGAAAAGCGGCCGCCCGATACCGGTCGATTTTTCCGAATACGTCAACACCACTCTGGCGACCTTCGCCATTATGGAGTCGATAAAGACCGGCCGGCCGGTCGAGATCAAGTCGGTCCTGTAATGCGGATCCTTATTTTGTCCGAAGCTTTTCCGCCGGAAACCAAATCGGCGTCGACCTTATTTTTTGAGCTCGCGGAATCATTGGTCAAACGGGGGCACGAGGTCTCGGTCATTACCCGGATGCCCCGTTATAACGTGGCCGACGGGACCGATCTCTCCGGCATCCCGGCGCGGGAAAAACTTTCCGGCGTTGAGGTGCGGCGCCTGCGGACCCCTCCGCTGGCCCGGACCATCCCGCTGATCAGGGGATTTGAACATTTTATCCTGGGCTGGATCTTTTTTTGGGGCGGGCTGTTCAGCGGTCGGCCGGATATTATTCTGGTCTATTCGCCCCCTTTGCCGCTCGGCGTGACTGGTTTTTGGCTCGGCAAGATCAAGCGCGCTCCCGTGGTGGTCAATATTCAGGACCTCTACCCGCAGACGGTCATCGACCTCGGCCTGCTCAAAAACAAACTGCTGATCGACGTGTCGCGCCGCATGGAAAAGTTCATCTATCGGAAGTCGGACGCGATCACCGTCCATTCGTCCGGCAACCAGGAGTACGTAAGGTCGCACGGCGCGAGCGGTAACCTGGTCGAGGTGGTCCATAACTGGGTCGACATTGACGAGATCAAGCCGTCCCCCAGGGATAACGATTTTAGCCGCAAGCACGGCCTTAAGGAAAAATTCGTTATTTCTTTCGCCGGGGTGATGGGTTTCGCGCAGGGGCTTGAGGTTGTGGTCGGAGCGGCTGAAATATTAAAAGGAGAGAAGAACATCCAGTTCGTTTTGGTTGGGGATGGGGTAAAAAAAGGGGAACTGGAGGCGCTGGCCAGAGAGAAAAAACTGGAGAACGTTCTTTTTGTCCCGACCCAGCCGCTTAAAATTTATCCGCAAATCCTGCACGCTTCCGATCTTTGTCTCGTTACTTTAAGAAAAGACCTGGCAACTCCCGTCGTTCCCGGGAAAATGCTCAGCATTATGGCCGCTGGGAAACCGGTCGTCGCCAGTATGCCTTTGCAGGGGGACGCGCCAAAGATCCTGGCGGAATTTAATTGCGGGCTGGCCGCCAGGCCGGACGATCCGGCCGACCTTGCGGCGGTTATTAGAAAATTGTATAATGACTCGTCGTTGCGCGAAACCATGGGTAAAAATGGCCGCCACGGGGCGGAAACCGCCTTTTCCAGGGAAAACTGCGTTACCATTTACGAAAAAATATTCAATGACGCCCTTTCAAGGAGGAAGTAATGGATTATAAAAAACAGTATCAAGGAAAAACGATCCTGGTCACGGGTGGGGCGGGGGCCATTGGGTCGAACCTGGTCAAGGCGTTGGGGAATTTAGGCGCCGGAAAAGTCATCGTCCTTGACGACCTCTCTTCATCGGAGAGGTGGAACGTCCCTTCACTGCCGAACGTCTTGTTTTCCGAAGGGGATATCGTCGACGAGATCAAGCTGAAAAGGGTCTTCTTCGAAGAGCCGGAATATGTTTTTCATCTGGCGGCGTTCTTTGCCAACCAGAATTCGATCGACCATCCGGAACGCGACCTGCAGGTCAACGGCTTCGGCACTCTTAAATTGTTGGAATACAGCGCGCTGACCGGGGTTAAGCGCTTTGTTTACGCGTCGTCTGGTTGTTCGATCTACGGCAGTCACGCTCCCATGCCGCTGAAGGAAGATTTCATGTCGATGCATTTGAGCACGCCGTATCAGATCACTAAAATGCTGGGGGAATTGTATTGCAACTTTTTCCAGCACCAGTACGAGGTTCCCTGCGTCAAAACCAGGTTCTTTAATTCTTATGGTCCGGGAGAGATCCCCGGCCAGTATCGGAACGTCATCCCTAATTTTATTTACTGGGCGATGAGCGGCAAGCCACTCCCCATTACCGGGACCGGCGAGGAGACCCGCGACTTTACTTTTGTTGAAGACATCGTCGACGGTCTCTTGAGGGCCGGCGTCATGCCGGAAGCGGTCGGACAGGAGTTCAACCTGGCGTCCGGTCGGGAGATCCAGATCAAACAGCTGGCTGAAATGATCAATAAATTGACGGGGAACAAGGCGGGGATCAATTTCGCGCCGCGGCGGAAATGGGACACCAAATCCAGGATCCTGGCTTCGGTCGAACGGGCCAATAAACTGATCGGCTATACTCCGAACACGACCTTTGAAGAAGGTTTGCCTCAAGCGATCGACTGGTTCAAGGAGAACTGGGAAAATATCCAGCAAGCGGCCAGCTTTGGCCCGGGCGCCTCTTCGGCCGTCAGGGCGATGGTCTGCAAATAAAGGAGCGTCTTTATTAAAGTACTGGTTACCGGGGGCTCCGGATTCATCGGCACGAATATGATCGAACTCCTTCTTAAAGAGGGCTATATCGATATTTTGAATATCGATATTAAGCCGCCTCGGGAAAACAAGCACTCCCAATACTGGCGCCAATGCGATATTTTGGACCTCGGAGCGCTCAAAAAAGAAATTCAAGCCTTCAATCCGGAATTGGTGGTTCACTTAGCGGCTAAAACAGGATTGACCAGGGCGCGGCTTGATTGCTACGCGGAGAACATGGTCGGAGTAAGGAACATGTTCGAAGCGCTCAAGCTGGCCCCGGCGGTCCAGAGAGCGATCTTTACTTCATCTCTGCTTGTTTGCCAAATGGGCTATATCCCCAAGCATGACACCGACTATAAGCCGTCGACGTTTTACGGAGAGAGCAAAATGATCGGCGAAAAAATCGTGCGCGAGCAAAAGGATTTGAACTTCTCCTGGACGATCATCAGGCCGATCTCCATTTGGGGCCCCTGGGGAGAAGAACCGTACATAAATTTATTCAGATCAATTAAACAAGGGTGGTATTTTCATATCGGCGGCGGGCACTACCGGCGATCACTGGGATATGTCGAGAATGCCGTGTTTTCAATTTATAAGCTGCTGCGCGCCCCCCTGGAAAAGGTTTCCGGGAAAACTTTTTACATAGCGGATTACGAACCGGCCGATCTGTATGATATGGCCAATGAGATCGGGGCGCAATTGAAGGCCCGGCGTATCTTCCATCTGCCGCTTATGCCGATAAAGGTCCTCGCGGCTATCGGCGATTTTTTAAGGGGCCGGGGCTGGGAAAACGTTCCCCTGCAAAGCTTCAGGCTGAAAAATATCCTGACCGAATATGTTTTTGACATGTCCCCTCTAAAGGAAGTCGTCGGTCCCCAACCATTCACGCTGAAGGAAGGGATCGCTCGAACGATCAAATGGCTGAAGCTGAACCAGCAGTTGTAGAACTAAGGAGTTGGAGATGAAAGCACTAATTACCGGGATAACAGGACAGGATGGGTCATATTTAGCGGAACTTTTACTTAGCAAAGGGTATGAAGTTTTTGGCATGGTCCGGCGCTCAAGTACCGAAAGTTATGATCGCATCAATCATTTGATGGACAAAATATCGCTCAAGCAGGCTGACCTGCTTGACCAGCTGTCGATCATCGAAGTTATTCAGGAAGTAAAACCGGTCGAGGTTTACAATCTGGCGGCCCAATCGTTTGTCCCAACTTCCTGGAACCAGCCGGTCTTGACCGGTGAATTTACCGCTTTGGGCGTGACCAGGATGCTGGAAGCGATCCGTCTGGTCGATCCAAAGATCAAATACTACCAGGCTTCCTCAAGCGAGATGTTCGGGAAGGTTTTGGAGAGCCCGCAGAAAGAAACGACCCCATTCTATCCCCGAAGTCCCTATGGAGTGGCAAAAGCGTACGGGCACTTTATCACCGTTAACTACCGGGAATCGTATAACTTATTCGCCTGTTCCGGGATCCTTTTTAACCACGAATCGCCGCGGCGGGGAAAAGAGTTTGTTACCCGCAAGATCTCCGACTCCGTCGCCAGGATCAAGCTTGGCAAGCTGGACAAGCTGATGCTGGGCAATCTGGAGGCCCGGCGGGATTGGGGTTTCGCGGGGGACTACGTTGAGGCGATGTATCTAATGCTTCAACAGCCTAAAGCTTCTGATTTTGTCATTGGGACCGGAGAATCTCACAGCGTGCGCGAATTTCTTGAGATCGCGTTCGGGTATGTCGGCCTTGATTATAAAAAATACGTGAGTATCGATAAGCGTCTTTTGCGGCCGGCGGAAGTCGAGTCTTTGGTCGCGGACAATACCAAAGCCCGAAAGACCCTGGGCTGGAAACCAAAGGTCAGTTTTGACGCGCTGGTGAAAATGATGGTTGATTCCGATCTTAAGCTTCAGCAAAAAGCCTAAATGAAAGCCTTTATTACCGGCATTAACGGCTTTGCCGGGAGCTATCTGGCAGAATCCCTGATCAAAAAAGGACGGCAAGTTTCCGGTTCAATTCAATCCGGGACCCCGCTTGATAATCTCGCTGGAATTCCAAAATTATCTCTGATCACGTTGGACCTCAACGATTACCGTTCGCTTGAAAAAGCTTTGTTGGCCGAAAAACCGGATGAAATATATCATCTGGCCGCGATCAGCAACGTCAACGACTCCTTAAGCGATCCCCGCCGGTGTTTTGAGGTCAATGTTTTAGGGAGTTTAAATCTATTGGAGATCTCGCGGCTCAAACTCCCCGGCGCGGCCTTGTTGCTGGCTTCATCCAGTGAGATCTATGGCGAATCGTTAACTAATCACTTGTTAATTGATGAAGAGGCCCCGATCCTCCCCAGGAGCCACTACGCGGTCAGCAAGGCATCGGTTGATATGCTTGGGAAAGTTTACGCGAAAAACTACGGACTAAAGATCATTATCGCCCGGCCAGCAAGTTATATCGGCCCGCGACAAACAAAGCCTTTGTTCCTCCCTTCCGTCGCCAGCCAGATCGTCGAACTGGAAAAGACCGGAGGAGGGGAGATCAGGGTCGGCAATATCGAGATGGATCGTGATTTTACCGATGTCCGTGACGTTGTGGATGCTTACATCCTTATGGCGGAAAAAGGGAGAAGCGGCGAAGCCTATAACATTTGCCGCGGAGAGACCCGGCGGCTAAAAGAGCTGGTGGACCGACTGATCGGTTTAGCCAGGGTGCCGATCAAGGTGACAATTGATCCCGAGCGCTGTCGGCCCTCCGACCTGACCAGCATGAAAATTGATAATCGTAAACTTCAAAAAGAGACCGGCTGGCGGCCTGGTATATCTATCGAAAAGACCCTGGTCGATATTTTGGAGTACTGGAGAAAATTAGTTTAACCGCGGAATTCCCTCCTGCGGCGGGCAAGAATTCCGCGGTTAGCGGTTAAATAATTGCCCCCCAGCATTTATTGTTCTATAATTACCTGTAATGGTCACAAATTTGATGGTCTTTATTATCTCGCTAATCGGTGCGCTTATTTTTACTCCGCTTGCCAAATGGCTCTCCGTTAAGACCGGGATCCTTGATAAACCGGGCTTTCGCAAAATCCATGACCAGCCGATCCCGCGAATGGGAGGGGAAGCAATCCTTTTAGCGATTGCCATGGGCTTGCTTTTTTATTTTCCAAACCAGCGGGAATTATGGTCGGTCCTCCTCTTTGGTTTCCTTTTTGTTGTTTTTGGTTTGATCGATGATGCCGATATCAAGATCAGGGCCCGGAACAAGATACTTTCCCATCTGCTTTTTTCATTCATGTTTATATATTTTTCCGGGATAACGTTAACTTTTTTCTCCATGGATTGGATCAATTGGCTGATCACCGCTTGTTTTATCACCTTTATGACCAACTCCATGAACATGCTCGACGGGATGGATGGTTTGGTCGCCGGGCTCTCCTGCCTCACGGCCGGATTTTTTGCCGTTTTGGCGGTTAACAGCGGACAGCAGGACCTGCTTTTATTATCGCTGGCGATCATGGGGGGGGCGCTCGGCTTTTTACGCTACAACTTTAATCCCGCTTCGATCTTTTTAGGCGAGGCCGGATCGACCCTCCTAGGGTTCCTGATGGCGATGCTGGCGGTCAAGCTCAATATCTTTACTTTGTGGAACATCGCCCTCTCACTGGGGATCGAGCGTCTGCAGATCATTTCATTTGTCGTGCCGCTGATCATCCTGGGGATCCCGATCTTTGACACCTACTTTGTTTTTTCCAACCGTTTTCTTCATCGGATAAAGTTCAGCCAGCCGGGGAAGGACCATTCCCATCATCGGATCCACCTGATGGGCTTTTCCCAGAAGGCGACGGTCTTGACCCTGTACGCGGTCCAGATCGTCCTGGGCTCGATCGGTCTGGCGATGATCAGGGCCGATATCCAGCAGTTTTTCGCCCTCCTGCTTATTGTGGCGGTCTTTTTTGTGAGCTTTACCATGCTCCTTCTTCGGGTCAAGGTTTATGAGCACCACGAACGCCCAGCTTAACGAGCTTTTTACTTCAATTCAGGGAGAGGGGCCGTATGTCGGAGAGCGGCAGATCTTTGTTCGCTTCGCGACCTGCAATCTGAACTGCCAGTATTGCGATTCTCCCGCCGCGCTGGAACTGACCAAAAGTTACCGGATCGAAAGGACCGAAAATCTGGATAACCCGGTCTCCGTCGAGCGGTTGGTCGGCGAAGTGGCCGGCTTGAACAAGCCGGTCGGGGTCCATCACTCGATCAGCTTGACCGGGGGAGAACCCCTCCTGCAGGTGAATTTTTTAAAAGAGTTTTTACCGGTGGTCAAAAAAGAGGTCAAACTACCGATCTACCTGGAAAGCAACGGGGTCTTGCCCGGTTTTTTAGCGGAGATCATTGAAGAGGTCGACATTGTGGCGATGGACATTAAACTTCCCAGTACGACCGGCCAGTCCGCTTACTGGAAAGAACACCGCGAATTTCTCGAAACGGCGTTCTTAAAAGAGCTCTTCGTTAAGGTTGTCGTCGGGAAAGAGACGAAGATCAAGGAGCTGGAAGAAGCGGCGGCTCTGGTCGCCGAGGTCGATGAGCGGATCCCTTTTATTATCCAGCCGGTCACACCTCATGGTTTGGTTAAGCACCGTCCCGACGCTCAGCATCTCCTGGCTTTTCACACCGCGGCCAAAAGAAAGTTGAAGAGCGTTCGGGTGATCCCGCAGGTTCATAAACTTATGGGGCTGGCTTAGAGGTTAACGATCTTCTCGAGCCACTTGATGTTCTTATCCCGTATCGGGTTAAAGCCCATATCCTGAAGCGAACGGAGAAGTTTTAATTTGTAATCAGCCGCGCTTTTGGTCAGTTCCTTTAACTGCGCTTCGATCCATCCCTTTGCTTCCGGTTTGGCGGAATGCAGGGTCTCCGTTTTGATTTGTTCGGTCAGCTTCTCAAATTCTTCCCGGCTGGCGCAGAGGAGCCGTTTTAGGTGATGTTCTTTGATCCGGGAGACTAGGGTGTGAAGCTCGTTTTGCTCGATCGTGAATTGATCAAAAAGCGAAGTTGAATTGAGCAGGAGCTCTTTCGCGATCTTGGAGGTCTCTTTGCGGAGTGTTTCGCGTTTTTTCTGTTCTTCCCGCTTTTGATCGTCCTCCGTGGCAATAGTGATCGTCTCATCCGCTGGAGCGTTGAATTCGGCCGGCTTTTCCATTAATCGCTCTTCCGGAGTCAGGTTTGTGATCTCTACCCGGTCGCGAGCGACGGCGATCGGGGCGTGCTTGAGCATTCTCTCGTGGTCCTTACGGCGGCTTTCGATCTCTTTTGGGTTCTCTTCCGGCTGAACAGAGGTAAGCTCATTTTCAACTTTAGGGGTTAAACTCCGGCTTAGAAAGACCTCCCCGAAGTTTCTGGTTGGATTTACTTCGTCGCCGACCCGTTCTTTGATTATTTTCTTGTCTGTTGCGGTAAAAACAGCTCCGGCGTTCCCGGCGACTGCTTCTCCGACCGGGCCAATATTTGGAACAATTGGGGTAATGAATTGTTCAGCCATTATATATATTTATCGTATTAAATAGCCAAAAACATGCGTTCAAGAGGCATTCTAACAGAGGGATCAGGGGAAAGCAAGGGAAGAGGGAAGAAGGGAACCCGTACTTTCATTTAACCGCGCAATTAATTGCGCGGTTAATAAAGGGAGACAGAGGCAGTGTTCCCCAAGGAACCACGAAGTCGCAGGTTTCCTCCAAGCAACTAACTGCTGTTTGGTCAAGGATTCTTTTTTAGCGCATTCCTTCCCCCCTTGACACTTCTTTTCATTAGTGTAAAATGCCTCGTATTCAGTAAGGAGGTGGATTTTTCGATGGCAGATGTTGAAGCTTATTGCGTGAAGTGCAAAAAGAAACAGATCATGAATGACGTTAAACAGGTGACGATGAAAAATGGTCGCAAAGCCTCCAAGGGGAAATGTCCTGTTTGCGGCACCAGCATGTTTAAGATCGGTGGCTAGTCTCTCTAATTAAGTCGGAACGCAAAAAAGGCCGAACGCCGCGTTGAGCGGCGCGGTCTTTTTTGTTATAATGAACCCCCAATGCCACACGGAAAGAAGTTTGTCCATCTCCATAACCATACCGAATACAGTCTGCTTGACGGCGCCTGCCGGATAGCTGACCTGCTGGCTAAGGCCAAGGAATACGGCCAAACGGCAGTAGCGGTGACCGACCACGGCAACATGTACGCGGCGGTCGAGTTCTACCTGGCGGCCAGAGAGCTGGGGATTAAACCGATCATCGGGTGCGAGCTCTACGTCGCCCCCCGGACCCGCTTTGATAAAGAGACCAAAGAGGACCGCTCCCCGTTCCATTTGACCGCTCTGGCCAAGAATGAGGCGGGTTATAAGAACCTGATCAAGATGGTCTCCATCGCTTCGATCGAAGGTTTTTACTCAAGGCCCAGGGTCGACAAAGATCTGCTTAAACAGTACGCTAAAGATCTGGTCCTGATGTCGGGGTGTGCCGGAGGGGAGATCGCCAAGCTGATCAGGGGAGGCCATTATGACGAAGCCAAAAAAACCGCCCTCTGGTACAAGGAGCTGGCCGGTGAAGACTTTTACATTGAGATCATGGAGCTTGGCCTGCCGGAGCTGGCCGGTCTCAATCCGGAGCTGATCCGGCTTTCTAAAGAGACCGCCGTCAAACTGGTCGCGACCAACGACGTTCACTGCGTCAATAAAGAAGATGTCTATTACCAGGATATTCTCCTCTGCATCCAGACCAACGCCTTTCATGCCGACACTAACCGTTTTAAGATGGAGACCAAGGAGTTTTACTACAAGTCGCCGGAGGAGATGATCGAGCTCTTCAGGGAGACCCCTGAAGCGATCAAGAGTACGGTGGAGATCGCTGAAAAATGCAATCTGGAGATCGAGATCGGCAAACTCCATCTTCCTGACTTTACCGTCCCTGAAGGGGATAACCCCGACACGTTCATGGAAAAATTGGTTTGGGAGGGGATTAAAAAAAGGTACCACGAAACCGTCAGCCCGGACGGAAAGGTCCTTCTACCGCCGGAGATCATTGACCGGGTCAAATACGAGCTGTACGTCATTGAAAAAATGGGGTATGCCGCTTACTTTTTAATTGTTCAGGATTTTATCAATTGGGCGAAGTTGAGCGGGATCGAGGTTGGGCCGGGAAGGGGTTCGGCGGCCGGGAGCATTGTCTCCTACGCGCTGGGGATCACCAATATCGATCCTCTTAAGTATGGGCTGATCTTTGAGCGTTTCTTGAACGATGAGCGCGTCTCCATGCCTGATATCGACGTTGACTTCTGCTTCGAACGCCGGGGAGAGGTCATTGAATACGTCTCCAAAAAATACGGGAGCGACCACGTCGCCCAGATAGTCACCTTCGGGACGATGGCGGCGAGAGGGGCGATCCGCGACGTCGGACGGGTCCTGCAGGTCCCGCTCCCGGAAGTCGACAAGATCGCCAAACTGGTCCCCTTTGGTCCCGACGTTGACCTGAAAGGGGCGCTGGAGAGCGTTAAAGATCTGCGCGCCCTCTACGATGGCGATCCCAGGATCAAACAACTTCTCGATACCGCGATGAAGATCGAGGGGATGGCCCGCCACGCTTCGGTCCACGCGGCGGGGGTAGTTATCTCGCAAAAACCGGTCTCGGAATACGCCCCCCTGCAAAAATTGGACGAGAACGTGATCGTCACCCAGTACACCATGACCGACCTGGAGAAGATCGGTCTGCTGAAAATGGACTTCCTGGGCCTGCGCAACCTGACGATGATCGCCTATGTTCGCGATCTCTTGAAAGTGACCCAGGGGATCGAGATGGACCCTAATACCATTCCGCTGGATGACGAAAAGACCTACCGGCGGCTTGCCGAAGGGGACACGATGGGGATCTTCCAGCTGGAGAGCCAGGGGATGCGGACCCTGATCAAATCGCTTAACCCGACGACCTTTGAAGAAATTATCGCCCTGCTCGCCCTCTACCGTCCGGGGCCGCTGGAATCCGGGATGGTCGACGATTTCGTTAAACGGAAGCACGGCAAGATCCCGATCCATTACGATCTCCCCCAGCTCCAGCCGATCCTCCGCGAGACCTATGGGGTCATTCTTTATCAGGAGCAGGTTATGGAGATCGCCAGTAAAATCGCTGGCTTTACCATGGGGCAGGCGGACATTCTCCGCGCCGCCATGGGGAAGAAAAAAGTCAAGGAGATGGCCCGCCAAAAAGAGTTTTTCGTCGACGGAGCGGTCAAGAAGGGGGTCTCCAAAGCGAAAGCGACCGCGCTCTTTGACTTGTGCGCCAAATTTGCCGGGTACGGGTTCAACAAATCGCATTCCACCTCTTACGCGTTTATCTCGTACCAGACCGCGTACCTCAAAGCCAACTATCCGGTCGAGTTTATGGCCGCCCTTTTGACCTCGATCATCGGGAACACCGATAAGACCAGGCTTTATATGGCGGAAGCGAAAAAGATGGGGATCAAGATGCTTCAGCCGGACGTCAACGAGAGCGAAAAAAATTACACCGTGACCAGGCAGGGGGTCCGCTATGGGATCGGCGCGATCAAGAACGTTGGGATCGCGGCGATCGAATCGATCCTGGCCGCTCGAAAAGCTGGGGGGCCGTTCACTTCGATCGACGATTTTATCCGCCGGATCGACAGCCGGGCGGTCAACAAGAAGGTGATCGAAAGCCTGATCAAGTGCGGCGCCTTTGATTCGCTCGGGTTGGGACGGGCTTACCTGGTCGAGAATTTGGCCAGGATCATGGGGGACGTTTCCGCCCAGCTCAAAGAGATCGCCAGCGGGCAGGAGATGCTTTTTGGCGGCGACCAGCCGGTTCAGACCCGCAGAGAAACCGGTCCGGCGGCGGTCGACACCCCGGAATATCCGCCCGAAGAGCTCCTCCGTTTGGAAAAAGAGTTCCTTGGCCTCTACATTTCTTCCCACCCGCTTGACCACGTGCGGGACGCCCTGGAAGGGATGGCGAGCGTCCAGGCGATCGATATCCAGGATATGAAAGAAGAACAGGTGGTGACGATCGCCGGAATGCTGACCAACAGTCGTAAAGTGGTGACCAAGCGGGGGGACAATATGCTGATCGCGGCGATCGAAGACCTCTCCGGCCTGGTCGGATTGGTCGTCTTTCCCAAGGTTTTTGAGAAAGCCTCCGCTATCCTCAACAATGACGAAGTGGTGGTGATCAAAGGGAAGCTCAACCGAGATTCGCGGACCGAAGAGCTGAACGTCGTTGCCGAGACGGTAGAACCGCTCAAAGGGTTTGAAAAGACCCGGACCATTTTTATTGAACTGGTCGATTTTAACAACCAGCAGATCTTAAGCCAGCTCCGCGCTCTGCTTGGCCGCTTTCCCGGGGGGGATCCGGTCATCATTAAAATGGATGGGAAGAGCGTTGAACTGGGGCCTGAATTCCGGGTCGCGATCGACCCATCGCTGGTCGAAGAGCTGGAAAAGCTCTTGGGAAGCGGTTCGGTTGATGTTAAAATGAGCGTGAGGAAGAGGGAAAAAGTCGCGGTATGACCCTCACCCCTAACCCCTCTCCCAGAGGGAGAGGGGTAGAGTGATAGTGAGGGCCGGAAATACTCATAATATGGAAAATATATTTGAAAAATACCTCCAATCCGTTTCTGCTAAGTTTTCTCACAAAGAAACCAGCGAAATGGGCTACCGCACGGATTTTGAGATTCTCCTAAAAGAAATATTTGAAGCCATCAACGTCCGGCGTATTGATCACGATGCCAGAGCGCAAGAAGGCAATAAGCCGGATTTTATCGTGATGAAAAACAGCGTGCCGATCCTGTATTTGGAAGCCAAAGATATCGGTGTTCCTTTGGACAAAGTTGAAAAATCAGAACAGATGGCCAGGTATTATGGTTATGCCAATCTGGTTCTGACGGATTATGTTGAATTTCGATTCTATAGAAATGGGCAACGCTATGAAGAGCCGATAAAAATAGCTGATTTTGATATCAAGAATCGAACACTCACGGTCATCCCGGATAATTATGAACATCTTGCCAAGACACTGGTTGATTTTACCCAATCGCATAAGGAGCCGATCAAATCGGGGGAGCACCTTGCTAAGATTATGGGAGGGAAAGCGCAGAGAATCAGGGATAATATTCGGCATAAGCTAGCTAATCCTTCGGATAAAAATACCGAGATCATGCGGGTTTATGAAACTATTAAAAAACTCCTGGTCCACGACTTGAATCATGACACATTCGCCGACATGTACGCTCAAACTCTGGTCTATGGCCTTTTTGTTGCCCGCTTTCATGACGAAACGCCAGAAACATTTTCTCGCCGGGAAGCGGTAGAGCTTGTGCCGAAATCAAATCCATTATTGCGGCACTTCTTTGACCACATTGTCGGGGCGGACTTTGATAAGCGGCTTGAATACATAGTAAATGAATTATGCGAAGTGTTTTTGCATGCGAATGTTCAGGTGCTGATGAAGCAGTATTTCAAGAATGACCTGTGGGGTGGAACCGAAGAAGGGCCTGATCCAGTCATCCATTTCTATGAAGACTTTTTGAAGGAGTATGATCCGGAACTGCGCAAGAGGATGGGGGCTTTCTACACCCCTTTGCCCGTAGTCCGTTTTATTGTCCGATCCGTCGACCATCTTCTGGAAAAAGAGTTCGGTCTCCCGGCCGGACTAGCTGATACCTCAAAATTATCAAATGGCATGCATCGGGTGCAAATTCTTGACCCGGCGGCCGGGACTGGGACCTTCCTGGCCGAAGTTCTGCATAATATTAAAACACGCTTTACCGGCCAAGCGGGTCGCTGGCCGACCTATGTCCATCATGATTTGCTACCTCGGCTGCACGGGTTTGAACTGATGATGGCCCCATATACCATTGCTCACCTTAAACTTGGGATGGTACTCAAAGAAACTGGGTTTAAATATTTCAATAATACGCGTCTTGGGGTTTATCTTACGAATTCTCTAGAGGTGAGCACTAAGCAGTCGTCTTTGTTTGACGGTTTTGGCTTTGCCGAAAGCATTGCCGAGGAATCCAGGCAGGCTTCGATCATTAAAGACAAAACGCCGATTATGGTTGTTGTCGGTAATCCGCCGTATAGCGTCAGTTCTTCAAACAAGGGCGAATGGATACAAAATCTTATAAAAGATTATAAAACAGAACTTAATGAAAGAAATATTCAACCTCTCTCAGATGATTATATTAAATTCATTCGTTTTGCCGAAAACCTCATTGAAAAAAACAATAGTGGTCTTGTTGCTATGATAACTAATAATTCTTTCCTTGACGGAATTATCCATCGTCAGATGAGGAAGCACCTTCTCCAAACCTTTAATGATATTTATGTTTTTGATCTACATGGCAATTCAAAGAAAAAAGAAAAGGCCCCTGACGGTGGTAAAGATGAAAATGTGTTTGATATTCAGCAAGGTGTAGCAATATCTATATTTGTACGTACAACAGAGAAGAAAAAAGGTCTGGGAGTGGTTTGGCATGCCGAGCTTTATGGTGAAAGGGAATGCAAATTCTCAGAACTCAATATAAATGACATTAGGGATGTAAAATGGAATAAGCTTGACTATATTGAGCCGCATTATTTTTTTGTGCCAAAAGAATTTGAATTGAAAGATAAATATGCTAAAGGATTCAAAATAGACGACCTATGTCCAATCAATACATCTGGGATAAAAACGCATCATGATAATGAATTGGTCTCATTTGATAAGCTTGAGAGCGACTTTAATGTTCCATATTTATATAGACCATTTGATTATCGGTATATAGATTATAATCTAAAAAAAGTTGAAAGACATAGATATGAAGTTATGAAGCATACTCTAAACCATAAAAATATTAGCTTAATAACATCAAAACAGTTTGGGGGCGGCAAACGTTTTATTCTATCGTGTTCTAATATCTTGCATGATATTAGTTCGCAGCCTTTTGCGGCATATTACAATTTCCCTCTATATTTATATGCCGATGATGGTTCTCGTGCCCCAAACCTCAAAAAGGAAATCATTGCTGATATGGAGAAAACTGTTGGCAAGGTTACCCCTGAAGACATTTTTGATTATATTTATGCCGTTCTCCACTCGCCAAGTTATCGTGAGAAATATAAAGAGTTCCTGAAAATCGATTTTCCACGCGTGCCGTATCCGAAAGACGCGAAGACATTTAAAGCGCTGGTTAAACTTGGGACTGAGTTGCGTTTGCTCCATCTGCTTGAATCGCCCAAAGTTAATGAATTTATAACAACCTATCCTGTAACTGGGTCGAATGTTGTTGAAAAGGTGTCCTACGAGGATGGGAAAGTCTTTATCAATAAGGAGCAATATTTTGGCAAAGTGCCGGAAATCGCCTGGAACTTTTACATAGGAGGCTACCAGCCGGCGCAGAAATGGTTAAAAGACCGCAAGGGGCGGGTTTTGACGAATGCTGATATAGAGCATTATCAGAAAATTATTGTGGCGTTGGCGGAGACAGATAGGATTATGAAGGAGATAGATGAGGTTGGGGTGGTGGAGGGGGAGGCTTAATGTCCGTTGCACTGGCGGTATACGGGCGTATGCTAGGTTGGTTGTTTATTAATTCCCCGCACCTTCGTGTGGGGTTTCTTCCTACTTAGTTGGTAGAAGAGTCGAAAAAATACACTGAACTGTCGACAGTTTGTCGATAGTTGACTAAAGGGTGGGGGCAAATTGCCACCCCCCTTTAGATAAAGACAGAAGGCGGCGAGCTTGTGACAAATAGTCACGGGTTGAAATGAGCGAAGCAAAAAAATTGTTTCAAGAAGCGTCCGAAAAAATCGGACAGTTGAAAATGAAGACAAATGATGGAAAAGAGCATTTGCAAGGGTCGAAAAATAATAAATTGATCGGTTAAAAGGTATTAAAGGGGATACGGAGTGGTTAAAAACAAAAAAGTTGTTGTACAAGGAAGTCAGATCGGAATCTTGTTGCGCGATGGGGATAATGACTTTATTTCTTTGACCGACATGACAAAGAAATTTGGAGACGATGTTCTCATCTACCAATGGATGCGTAATCGGAATACGGTTGAATTCTTAGGGATTTGGGAGCAGATACACAACCCTGATTTTAAAGGTGTCGAATTCGAGACCTTTAAAAAACAAGCCGGCATGAATAGCTTTTCCCTAACCCCCAGAAAATGGGTTGACGCCACTGGAGCTATCGGGCTGATTTCAAGGGCCGGGCGATACGGCGGCGGGACTTATGCCCATAAAGATATAGCGTTTGAATTTGGTTCATGGCTTAGCGCGGAATTTAAGCTTTACCTGATCAAGGAATTTCAGAGATTAAAAACTGAAGAGAATCAACGATTTGTTCTTGGCTGGGATATGAAACGGATGCTGGCAAAATTAAATTATAAAATCCATACCGATGCCATAAAAGAGCATATTGTTCCCCCGCAAATTTCCAAGCAGAAAATGAATGTGATTTATGCCAGCGAAGCTGACGTTTTGAATGTCGCATTGTTTGGTATAACGGCTAAGGAATGGAGGGATAAAAATATAGGCAAAGAAGGGAATGTCAGGGATTCCGCGACAGTTGAACAGCTGGTGGTTCTGTCCAATCTCGAAAGCATGAATGCTGAACTTATCCGATTGGGATTGCCTCAAGGTGAAAGATTGAGGAGGCTTAACGAAATGGCGATAAGCCAGATGAAATCTTTGATGGGCAACACCTCAATAAGAAAGTTGAAGTAAGCAAACAGCGGCTTTCCGGCCGGCGGCCAAAGCGAAAAGATAATAAATCGATAAAAGGAGAATAACAATGGATATCAGCAAAATTAAGTTCGATGATAAAGGTCTGGTCCCGGTGATCGCGCAGGATTATAAGGATGGAACGGTCTTGATGCTCGCTTACATGAACAAAGAGTCGCTCCAAAAGACGCTGGAATCCAAAGAGATGGTCTACTGGTCCCGCTCCCGCAAGGTCCTTTGGCACAAAGGGGACACCTCCGGCCATATTCAAAAGGTCAAAGAGCTCTATTACGATTGCGACGGCGACGCCCTGGTCGCCAAGATCGAGCAGGTCGGAGATATAGCTTGCCACACGGGAAACCGAAGCTGTTTCTTCAATAAGCTGATCTAAATGCTGGCAAAATTCTTTTATGTTGCCGCTGGTGGGGTGATCGGCGCTCTAGCCCGCTACATTCTCTCTGCCGGGACGCATAAACTCTATGTTGGTCATTTTCCGCTTGGCACGTTACTCGTTAATTTAAGCGGATCACTGGTAATCGGGATATTGTGGGGGATCTTTGATCAGTACGACCTATCGCATAGCTGGCGCCTTTTCTTTTTTATCGGGATACTGGGTAGTTATACGACATTTTCCAGCTTCGGGCTTGATACTTTTCATCTTTTTCGTGATGGTGAAATGACGCTGGCGATCATAAATATACTGTTAAACAATATTTTGGGTATATTTCTGGTCTTTATTGGTTATGGGATTACACGGTTAGCCTTCAGGTTTATTTAAATAACCGGTTTGATTATCTCTTTGTATTTTCCCAGCGGCAGTCCGTCGAGCTTCAGCGGGCCGATCGCTACTCGGACCAGGCGGAGACAGGGGAGCCCGACAGCGGCGGTCATTTTTCTTACCTGGCGGTTTTTTCCTTCACGGATCGTCAACTCGATCCAGGAAGTGGGGATGCTTTTTCTAAATCGGATCGGCTTCGATCGTTCCCAGAGTTTTGGCTCTTCGATCGCTTTAATCCTGGCCGGCATTGTTTTATACCCCTCGATCAATACCCCGGCTGACAATTGGGCCAGCTGTTCTTCGGTTGGGATCCCTTCGACCTGCGCCCAATAAGTCTTCTCCACTTTGTTCTTAGGGTTGCTGATCCGGTGGTTCATGGCGGCGTCGTTGGTCAGGAGCAGGAGCCCTTCGCTGTCGTAATCGAGGCGGCCGACGGAATAGATGCCGGGTACCTTGATGAAATCTTTGAGCGTTTTCCGTCCCAGTTCGTCGGTGAACTGGCAGAGGACCTCAAAAGGCTTGTTAAATACGACGTATTTGAGCATGATCAATTATAACAGAAAATTACAACCGGTAGCCCAAACAGGTGCGATAGAAGAGTGAGTTTTGGTCGCCGGTGTGGCCGTACGGAAAAATCAGATCACGTATCAGGCGGGCGCCGTTCTCAATGTGAAAGCGGATGACCGGATCAAGCATCCTTCCTTCTTTAGTTCGAGTTTCCGCGTAATTTATGACTGAATAGAGACAGTCCCACGATCCGACCGAATATCGAGAGTATAGTCCGGCATCAAAAACCTTGATCTCGCCCAGATCAGCTAATCTCATTTGGGCGTATGGCGATTGTGCAATTTCACCAAAAGTTAAATTTCCCCATCGTGATTCAAAATGAGCGCGTAAACCGGCCGGCCGGGAGTAGGCGACGATGTAATCGATCGGTGAGGGGGAATCGGTAGCTTTGACCGCCACCGATCGGACCATTAGTTGGCCCAGCGAGCGGGTTTGACCGGCGTATTCCCCCTTCCAGCCGCGGCCAAGGTCCGGATGGGTTGCAACCCAGGGACAGATCCAAACGTTGGCGTTTTTTGGGTCGGTCGTCGACCAGGTGTCTTCGCCGGTCAGGCTCTGATGGTCGGTCGGCATCATCCCCTGGCTTGCGAGACGAAGCTTGATGACGTTGATCATACCAACCAGGGAGCCATTGACGTATCCGGCAAAAATGCTTCCCGGATCGCGCTCCAGGCGGCTGGCGATCTGCCCGCGCGTGATCAATAACCCCTTTTCATGGATCAGATCGATGACTGAATTATATAGATCCGTCAATTGGGACAATTCCCTTCTGGAAGGGTGTTTTATTGTCAGGGAAGCGGTTTCCCTTCCGCCCCCGGCCAAGCCATTTCTGGAAACTGGGACCGTCATGATTGGTTTAATATGCATTAATAGGCACCTCATTTGTTTATCTACCCGGACGCTGTTCAATTTCATCGATTTTTGTTAAAATGTATAGTTCAATGATAGAAAAAATCATCATCAAAGGGGCGCGGGAGCATAACCTCAAGAATATCCATCTTGAACTGCCGCGTCACAAACTGATCGTTTTCACCGGTCTATCCGGTTCCGGTAAATCGTCCCTCGCTTTCGATACCCTTTACGCGGAAGGCCAGCGGCGTTACGTTGAATCTCTCTCCGCTTATGCCCGCCAATTTTTAGAGCAGATGGCCAAACCCGACGTCGACTCGATCGACGGCCTCTCGCCGGTAATTTCGATCGACCAGAAGGCGCCGCCCCGCAATCCCCGTTCCACCGTCGGGACCGTCACCGAGATCTACGATTACTTCCGTCTGCTTTACGCCAATATCGGCGTGCCGCACTGTCCCAAATGCGGGCGGAAGATCGAGCGGCAAACCGCCCAACAGATCGTCGACCAGATCCTGGAACTGCCGGAAGGGGAAAAGGTCATGGTCCTGGCGCCGGTCATTCGCGGGCGGAAAGGGGAGTACAAGAGCCTCTTTGCCGATATTCAGAAGGACGGTTTTATCCGGGTCCGGGTTGACGGCAAGGTCCTTGAGCTCGCCGATGTCCCCGATCTCGACAAAAAACTAAAACACGACATTTCCATTGTCATTGACCGGGTGGTGGTTGGGGTGGGAAACAGAAAAAGGCTCAACGAATCGGTCGAGAACGCCCTTCGCTGGGGGAATGGGATCGTTGAGCTGTTGCCGGAAAAAGCCGGGGCGAAGCCAAAGGTCTTCAGCGAGAAATTCGCCTGCGCCGACTGCGGCATTTCATTCGACGAGATCACCCCGCGCATCTTTTCTTTCAACAGCCCGTACGGCGCCTGTCCCGAATGCAAAGGTTTGGGGGACAAGCTTGAGTTTGACCCCGACCTGGTCATCCCGAACAGGAACCTGACCCTGGCGGAAGGGGCGATCGTCCCCTGGGGAGATGCCGCCTCCTATTACCTGCAAAAACTGGAAGCGGTCGGCGAGACCTTTGGCTTTGACCTGAACACGCCGGTCAAAAAACTGAACAAAGAACAACTGAATGTTATCTTATACGGCAGTAAGAAGCCGATCAAATTTAAGTACGTTATGGACCGGGGGTATTGGGAGAACGAGGGGACCTTTGAAGGAGTGATCGTTAACCTGCGCCGCCGCTACCTGGAGACCAAATCGGAGAACGTCCGGTTTTATCTATACCGCTACATGAGCTCGATCCCCTGCTCGGTCTGCGGCGGCAAACGGCTCAAGCCGGAATCGCTCTCGGTTTTGGTCGGCGGCAAATCGATCGCCGAACTGGCGGCGATGCCGATCAACGTCATCCAAAAATTCATCGAGGACCTCCGTTTTAATGAGCGGGAGCAGACCATTTCCAGGCAGATCATCAAAGAGATCAAGGCCCGGCTCGCCTTCCTGATCAATGTCGGTCTCGCTTACCTGTCGCTCGACCGTCAGTCGTCGACCCTCTCCGGGGGAGAGGCCCAGCGGACCCGGCTGGCGACCCAGGTCGGCTCCGGCCTGGTCGGCGTCCTCTACATTTTAGACGAACCATCGATCGGCCTCCACCAGCGGGACAATAAGCGGCTGATCGAGACCCTCACGCGCCTGCGCGACCTGGGGAACACCGTCATCGTGGTTGAGCATGACGAAGAGACGATGCGCTCGGCCGATTTTTTGGTCGACATCGGACCTGGAGCGGGGGTGCACGGGGGAAAGATCGTCGCGGCCGGATCGGTCGACGACTTGATCAAGGAAAAAAATTCCATCACCGGAAAATATCTTTCCGGAGAGCTAAAGATCGAGCTCCCCAGGGACCGCCGGTCCGGAAACGGCCATTATCTCCAGATCATCGGGGCGGAGCATCACAACCTTAAAAAGATCGACGTCTCATTCCCGCTCGGGAACTTTACCTGCGTGACCGGCGTTTCCGGTTCGGGGAAGAGCTCGCTGATTAACGACATCCTTTACAAAGCGTTGGCGAATAAGTTTTACCGGGCGGTTGACAAGCCGGGGCGCTACGACGAGATCAAGGGGCTGGAGCATATCGACAAAGTGGTCATTATCGACCAGACGCCGATCGGCAAGACCCCGCGCTCCAACCCGGCGACCTATACCGGGGTTTTTGACCACATCCGCAATCTCTTTACCATGACGCAGGAAGCCAGGATTCGCGGCTACAAGACCGGACGCTTCTCTTTTAACGTCCGCGGCGGCCGCTGTGAAGCGTGCGCGGGAGACGGCCTGGTCAAGATCGAAATGCACTTTCTCCCCGACGTCTACGTCCCGTGCGATGTCTGCAAGGGGAAACGCTACAACCGGGAAACGCTGGAGGTCCATTACAAAGGGAAGAACATTTACGACGTGCTGAACATGACGGTGGAAGAAGCCCTTCAGCTTTTTGAGAACATCCCGCAAATCGAGCGCAAACTGCAAACCTTGTCCGACGTCGGCTTAAGCTACATAAAACTTGGCCAGTCGGCGACCACTCTTTCCGGCGGCGAGGCCCAGCGGATCAAGCTGGCGACGGAGCTGGCGACCCGCTCGACCGGCCGGACCCTCTATCTGCTGGACGAGCCGACGACCGGTCTCCACTTTGACGACATCAAAAAACTGCTTGAGGTCCTGCACCGGCTGGTCGCGGCCGGAAATTCAATGATCGTGATCGAGCACAACCTTGACGTGATCAAGACTGCCGACCATATTATCGACCTGGGGCCGGAGGGGGGGGAAGAGGGGGGAGAGATCATTGCGGAAGGGACCCCGGAAGCAGTGGCAAAAATCAGCGGCAGTTATACCGGGAAGTATTTGAGGAAATTGTTGAAGCCCTAACCGCGACGTTTAGTCGCGGGGAAAAAATATTGGCAAAGTCGCGGTGGAAACGAAGCACAGCGGCTGAACGCCGCTGTTAATATCGAGAGGAGAGGTAACTATGAGAGTTCTGGTGACCGGCGGCGCCGGTTTTTTGGGGATTAACATGATCCGCTATCTTTTGAGCAAAGGGATCACCGATATAGTATCTCTGGATGTCGCCGAGTTCGATTACCCTGAAAAGGGGCGGGTCAAGGTTATTGTCGGTGATATCCGCGACCGGGCGAAAGTTGCCGAAGCGATGGCTGGCGTTACTCAAGTCATCCACACCGCGGCCGCCCTCCCTCTGTACAGGAAGGAAGACATCTTCTCGACCGATATCGACGGAACCCGCAATCTGCTGGCGGCGGCGGAGAAAAATAAAGTTGAGCGTTTTGTTCACATCTCTTCGACCGCCGTTTACGGCATCCCCGACCACCATCCCCTTGTGGAGACCGACAGGCTGGACGGGGTCGGCCCTTACGGCATTGCCAAGATCAAGGCGGAAGAGGTTTGCCTGGAGTTCCGCGGCAGGGGGATGATCGTGCCGATCATTCGGCCTAAATCTTTTATTGGGCCGGAGCGGCTGGGGGTTTTTGCCCTTTTCTATGATTGGGCGAAGGACGGGAAAGGGTTCCCGATGATCGGGAGCGGCAACAACCGCTACCAATTGCTTGACGTGGAAGACCTCTGCGCTTCGATCTATCTTTGCCAGACCCTCGATCGCCAAAAGGTCAACGACACGTTCAATATTGGGGCGAAAGAATTTACCACCATGAAAGAAGATTACCAGGCGGTCTTAGACTCTGCCGGCTTTGGTAAAAAGGTCCGCGGGTTTCCCGCCTGGCCGATGATCTGGATCTTGCGGCTCCTTGAGTTTTTTCATCTCTCGCCTCTTTACAAATGGGTCTATGAGACCGCATCCAAAGATTCGTTCGTTTCGATCGAAAAAGCAGAGCGAGTTCTTGGTTTCAAACCTCAATACTCCAACAAACAGGCGCTGGTCCGCAATTATAAATGGTACCTGGCCAATATCGGCGCGATCGAAGGGCGGAGCGGCATTTCGCACCGGGTTCCCTGGAAGCAGGGGATACTGAAACTGGCCAAGCTTTTCTTTTGACCTGACCGAAGCTATCTGTTATTATTCGATGGTAAATGTTTGAGGAGGTTTTATGAAAAAACTCGCGCTTCTTCTGGCGCTTCTTCTGCTGACCGCCTCGGCCTCACTGGCCCACCAGCCGGAAAAGATCGAGATCAAATTGACCGGCAAGCGCCTCATCGTCAACGCCCTGCATGGGACCAAAAAAGTTGACGCGCATTACGTCAAGTCCTTTATTGTCAAGCTCGACGGAAAAAAGATAATTGAACAAAATTATTCTCTGCAAACGCCGCTGGGGCAGATCGCGATCTATGAAATTCCGGAACTGGCCGGAAAACATTCAACGTTAACGGTTTCCGCGACTTGCAGTATTTACGGGACAAAAACCGAGGTCCTTGAACTAAATAAATAGAGGAGTGAACTCGCCATGAATAAGAGTTTTATATTCCTCGTCAGTTTGATCATTACCGCGGGGGCCGCGCTGGCTTACCCGAGCACGATTGATGAAGGGGCCCTGCTCCGGACCGGCCCGAGCGAGGCTGAAGAGGTCAAGATCGACTTGCCGCGCAGTTATCCGTTAAAGGTTTTAAAACGGAGCGGTGGCTGGGCGCTGGTGACCGACTGGCTCAATTGCCAGGGGTGGGTCGAGTCTAATTTGATCACCGGCGAATCGACCGGGGTGGTGAGGCGGTCAAATGTTACCCTGCGGAGCGGTCCGGGGACGAGATACTCAAGCCTGACCAAGCTCTATCAGGGGATGATCGTGAAGCTGATCTCCAGAAAAGGGGTTTGGCACAAGATCCTGGTGATCGACGGACCGGAACCGATCGAAGGTTGGCTGCACGGTCGGTTTTTGTGGGGTTAAAGCAAATCACCATTAGGGAGTGATAAAGATGTCAAAATTGTTCATTCTGGTCAATTATCTGGTCATGATCGTCAGCGTTCTCGGTATGTTGGTGATCCTCTGGGGCCTCTTGATGGTCCTCAAAGATTTTGTTCAAAAACTTTTTTCCGACGACCCCAATTCACAGCGGTTGATGCGCCAGAAGCTTGGTTCCTACCTGATCTTAGGGCTCGAGTTCTTTATCGCGGCCGATATTATCCGGACGATCACCCGGCCCGACTGGAACGACATTGGTATGCTGGCGGCGATCATCGCCCTGCGGACCGTCTTGAGCTATTTCCTTGGATTGGAGCTTAAAGAAAAAATCAAGGGGAAGTAAATGGGAATCAAACCTCGGAAAATGACCGTCGGCCTGGGTACCAACAGGATCGAAGGGTTGACCGACGGGATCTTTGCCTTCTCCATGACCCTGCTGGTCATGACCATCAACCTGCCGGACCCGGCGGCCCATTTAGTCCCTCTCTCTCAACTGCTGATCAGCCAGAGCGACAAATTTTACAATTACGGTTTGAGCTTTGTCCTGATCGCGGTCGTTTGGCTCATCCACCATCAGCAATTCCACGTCATCCGCCGGACCGACCACAGCCATCTCTGGATCAACATCTTTTTATTGATGTTTGTTGCGCTGATCCCGTTTTCCACCTCTCTGATCGGCGATTATCCCCGCTCGGCCGCGGCGGAAATATTTTTTGACCTCAACCTCTTTGTTGTCGGGAGCTTATTGTTCTTGAACTGGGCTTACGCGACCCTGGGGCATCGGCTGGTCGACAGCGAAATGGAGGAAGAGAGGATTAGGAGCGGATGGCGGCGGACCCTGGTCATGCCGCTGGCGGCATTGCTGGCGATAGGTTTGGCTTTTTTCAACCCGGCTTATTCGTCTTACGCTTACCTGTTGATCCCTGTTATCCTGGCTTTTCCATATTTTCGAAGTAGGGGTGATCAATAATGAAAAAAGTGTTGATCCTAATCCTTTGCGTCCTGGTCATAGTTGCCGGTTATCTTATTTGGGGGCACGCGCCAAAAGGAGAGGTCGACATGCTCAAATACCGGATAGTTTTTGAGCGGAAGGCCTTTGTCTCGACGACCGAAGAGAGCCTCAATATTGTCGCTTATCAGGCGGCTGAAGACGGTGTTGTTCCCTGGTCGTTCCTGGCGATCTACCGGGTGACGCCGGCCGGGCAAAAATTAGTCTATCGCTATGCTCCCGTTGTTCCCAAAAGCGCGGGATACCCTCGTCCGCTCCGTTTAGAAAGCGTCGATCTTGCGCAGGAAAGACTCATGAACCTGATGATCGTGACGAGCTGGGGGGAGATCGGGGCCGACTATTGGGGGACCCATCCGATCGTTATCAAGTATATTTTTGGGGTCTTCCGAGTAACCAGGCTTTATGACGGGCTCCTCTCTTCCGACCCGCGGATCAGTGAGTTTGAATGGACCCGGACGGACATTGAAGTGGTCAATTATTTTGACCGGAGCGAGCGGGTCCGGACCATTTTGTCGCAGGGGGTCAAGGTCCGGAAGAAAGAGGTTGAGCTGAAGTTCTTTGCCGACAACAAGCCCCACGCGGCGAGCCATAAGATCGAGACGATTAAGATTAAGTTGTTTAAATAGGGAGAGAAGGCTTGGGCAAAGGCGGGAGAAAGGGCAAGGCAAAAGGCGGGGACAAGGGCGGGAAAAATGGCACAGGCAAAGGCAGAGGCAAAGGTAGGGGCAAGGGCGAGGCAAAGGGAGGGGAGGATAATGAACAAAATAGTTAAAGGCTTATTGTTTGGTGCGATTGCGGGAGTGATCGATGTTATTCCGATGGTGGCGCAGGGGTTGAGCTGGGAAGCGAACCTATCGGCTTTCGCGATGTGGGTAGTCGCTGGCTTTTTGATCTCAACGTCGGAGTTGAGAATATTTCCTATATTGAAGGGGATTCTCGTTGCTTTTCTCATTGCTTTGCCGGTCTATATAATAGTAGGGGCGAAAGAGCCTTTTTCTCTCATTCCCATGACCATTATGACCGCTATTTTGGGTGGAATATTGGGGAAAGTGGTGGGGTAGAGGGATCGGGCAAGGGCGGAGCAGAAGGCGGGAGAAAGGGCAAGACAGAAGGCGAGACAGAGGGCAAGTCAAGGGCGGGACAAAGGGCAAAACAGATGGCGGACAGGCGCCGCGGTTTCCTTAGACGAAAATGCGATCCAACTGCTTTGAAATGTATGGCATATTTACTAGGTCATTAATTTCTTTGACTTGAAAATATCCTGACAATCCATACCATATTTTTGTTGTTAAGCTTATATTGTGGCAAAGCCTTGGAAATGGGGTGTCGTTTGTGAATGCCCTAATTGATCGAGCAAAATCTTTTGGGCTTTGTTTGTTTCCCTAGAATCATTAAATTGAATGCTTCGATTACACTGCTTTGAAAATTATTTCGATCATTAATTAAAGTCTGGGTTAGGGTTTCTTTCCCGCGTCCCGCCTTTGCCTCTGTCTCCTGCCTTGCCCTTTCTACTGTCTTGGCCTTCTCTTCCCGTCCCTGTACCTCGTGTCCCGTATTTCCGTTTCCCTTGTCCCGCCCTTGCCCGAGCCCTCTGCCTTTGCCTCTGCCTACCGCCCCTTCCTCTGAAACATAAAAATAATCTTACTCCCCGCCATGTCGTAATATTCCATGCAGAGACCGATCTGGTCGCTGGTGATCTTTTTTGCTTCCATATGTTTCATCAGGGCGGGGTAGGCTTTGATCGGGCCGAGCATGTAAGAGAGGTTGTTCCTGATCGGGAATTCAGTAGCGAGCACTTTCCCTTTTTTCCAGCCAATCACCTTATAGTTTCTGGCGACCCGATAAAAAGCGGGGAGCTCTTTGTCGGTAATTACACAGCCGACCTGGCTCCGGAGCTGGGAAGCTTTAACTTTGCTCGGGTCGTCCAGATAAATGCCGAAACCGTTGGCCGGCTTGATCCCGTCTTTGGCCAATCGATCGTAAACCGCTTGCACGATCGATCCGGTATTCTGGTAAGGGCCGATATAATCTTCATAGACCAGGGTGTAGGGGCCGGCATCCCGCTCCACTACCTCTAAATTGGCTAAAAAGCCCATGTAATATAGCCAGATGACCAGCGCCGCCGTGAGAAGAGCAATTACCCAAAGAACAATTTTAAGTATTTTCACAAAAACCTCCCATTAATACATTAAATCCAGGAAACCGCCCCGATCGGATCGGGGCAGGTTTCCGTTGCATATTGGGATTTTAGCACTATCATTTATAAAAACAAGTTCGGGAAAACGGCTTGGACTTTAATTTTGTTAAGGATATAATACCCGGTATGGAACCCGGCAGTTTAACTGCGAAACAAGCGAAGGCGAACCTCAAAAAATTCGGACCTAACCAGATCTTTAAGCCCTCGCGGATCAGCTTTTTCGGTACCGCCAGGCACGAAGTGACCGAACCGATGATCCTTCTCCTTCTCGTGGTCGGTATTTTTTATAGTATTTGGGGTGACCTAGCCGACGCGGTGACCATTTTTATCGTTATCTTCCTTCTGGTCATGGTCGAGGTCATTAATGAATACCGGGCGAAAAAAGCGATCGACTCGCTTTCCAAAATTGCCGCTCCGCGGGCCAGGGTCAGGCGCGACGATCAGATCGTTGAGGTCCGCTCCGAAGAGGTTGTTCCCGACGACGTTTTGGTCCTGTCGACTGGGGCCAGGGTCCCGGCCGATGCCGGGGTGGAGCGTTCGCTCGGCTTGCAGGTTGACGAATCAGCTCTGACCGGAGAGTCGTTCCCGGTCGAAAAAAGAGCGGGTGATGTGGTCTATGCCGGGACGACGGTCGTCAACGGCGAGGGAGTGGCGGTCGTGACCCTCACCGGAAGCGCCACCAGGCTGGGCCGGATCGCCGCCGACGCCAAAATGGTCCGTCCTCCCAAAACCCCGCTTCAGCAGATGATGAAGACGCTGGCCGGAGAGCTGGTCTATGTCGCGGTTTTCTTTTCGACCGTCATCCCCATTATCGGCTGGTTCCGGGGGGGAGATCTTAAGACAATGTTCCTGACCGGGCTTTCGCTGGCGTTTGCCACCATCCCGGAAGAATTGCCGATCATTATCACCATGGTGCTTGGCCTTGGCGCCTATACTTTGTCGCGGAAGAAGTTTTTGGTTAAAAAGATCAAAGCGGCTGAGACCCTGGGGAGCGCTACCGTTATCGTCACCGATAAGACCGGGACGATCACCGAGAATAAAATGTCGATCGCCGCTGTCTATCCGGACGATCCTAAAGTGATTCGCCTCGCTTATCTCGCTCTTTCCGAATTCCCCCTTTCTCCGCTCGATCAGGAAATTAAACGGCGGGGAGAGGAGCTTGGCCCTTTTTCCGGGGTTATCGTCAACCAGCGCGATTTCAATAACGGCCGCAAGAGCAGGAGCGTGATCCGGGGCGGCCATGAGGGGAGAGAGCTCTTCATGAGTGGCGCGCCGGAAGAGATCTTTGCCGCCTGCCGGGCGGTTGATAACGATATCAGGCGGGAGCTCGAAAAGCAGGCCCGGATGGGCCGCCGGGTGATCGCGGTCGCCTCCAGGAAGCTGGCGCTGGACGAGAGCGAGCGGCGGTTCGACGCTTTGGAAAGCGGGCTTGATTTTGGCGGGCTGGTCGCTTTTGAGGATCCTCCGCGGCCTGGGGTCAAAGAGACGATCTTGTCTGCCGCCGCGGCCGGGATCAGGACGATCATGGTGACCGGCGACCATCCGGAGACCGCCGCCTATATTGCCGAACAGGTTGGGATAATCAGCGGCGGGGCCAAGGTCATGACCGGAGAAGAGCTTGATAAATTGAGCGACCAGGCGCTGGCGGTCGTCGTCAAGGAAATCTCGGTCTTCGCCCGAACTTCACCTCAGCACAAGTACCGGATCGTCCAGGCTCTGCAAAGAGAAAAAGAGATCGTCGCGGTGACCGGCGACGGGATCAACGACGCGCTCGCTTTAAGCGGGGCCGACATCGGCATCGCCATGGGGATCAGGGGGACCGATGTCGCCAGGGAAGCGGCCGAAGTGGTCCTGGCCGACGATAATTACATTACTATTACGCAGGGGATATTTGAAGGTCGAAAGTTCTTTGACAACCTCCTTAAAGGAGTGAAATATTATTTGTCGGTAAAAACCGCCCTGATCTTGATCTTTCTCCTTCCGGTCCTCCTTGGCATTCCAATGCCTTTTGCCCCGATCCAGATAATTTTATTGGAACTTTTTATGGACCTGGCCGCTTCGGCCGGTTTTGTTTATGAACCAAAGGAAAAGGGCCTTTATTCGCGCAAGCCGCGCGATCCAAAAGCGAAGCTCTTTGATCTCCAAACCATCGCCGATATTTTACTTAAGGGCGTGGTCCTGTTTGCCGCGGTCATGGCGGTTTACTTCTTTGCCTTGCTGAATAAATTCAGCGTCAGCCAGACCCAGACCGCCGCGTTTGCCGCCTGGATCTTTGCCCACATCTTTTTAGCCTACGTCACCAGGTCAGATCGTCTCCTCCTGTATAAACTGGGGATCTTTAATAATAAGGTCATCAATATCTGGATGGTCCTGGCAATAGGGGCCCTGCTGGTCGGGCTCTATGTTCCGGAGATCAGCACCCGCCTTCAATTGGTCCCCCTCAATCCGCTTTTGCTCGCGCTTATCGCCCTGGCGACCGGACTGATTATTGGATCGCTCGAACTAAGAAAAAGAGGGTTTAACCGATAATGAACACGGGAAAGAAAAACGAGTATGCTGATAAAACTGGCTTTTAGAAATATTTTCCGCAATTTTAGCCGGACTTTTTTGACCTTCCTGTCGATCGCCCTTGGCCTGATGTTCCTGATAATCATTGATTCCATGCTGACCGGGATCGATCAGGAATCGTTCGATCGGATCATTAATTATGAGACCGGCCATATTAAGATCTTTGACCGGGGATATCGGGAAGACGAAGAGAACTTTCCTCTCGACAAAGCGATCGCCGATCCGGCTCCCATCATCAAAAAGGTCGGGGAGGACCCTGATGTCGCTGGGGTGACCTCCCGCATTAATTTTAGGATCATGCTTTCGGACGGGATCGACCAATATCCGGCCGTCGGGATCGCGGTCAATCCGGCCGACGACCAATCGGTTTTTCTTTTGCGGCAAGCGGTGGCCAAAGGGGAGTTCCTGAGGAGCGGGGAAGCGGCGATGCTGGTGGGCGAAGGGTTGGCGGATGATTTTGGTGTCGATGTGGGGGATTATTTGACCGTCCTGACCCGGACCAAATACGATACCTACCAGGCGATCGATCTGCGGATCAAAGGGATCCTCAAGACCGAAGATCCCAAGATTGATTGGTCGGCGGTGGTGATCCCTCTGGGAGTGGGGCAAGACTCATTGGACATGGGGAGAGGGGTGACCGAGATCGATATTAAATTAAAAGAGCCGGCCAGGATAGAAGAGTTTCGGGCCAGACTGGCCAGGGAGGTCCCTGGGATGGAGATCGCCACCTGGAAGGATTTGGCGGCTGATGTAGTCGCCATTGCCAAGGCTAAACGCGGGGGGACCTCGTTTGTTTTGTTCAGCGTTTTTGTGATCGCTTTGATCGGCATCAGCAACACGATTCTGCTGGCCGCTTTTGAGCGGACCCGTGAGATCGGGATGATGGCCGCCCTGGGGATGAGGCGCGGACAAATAATCAGGTTATTCGTACTGGAAGGGGCGATGATCGGTATCCTGGGGAGTATCACCGGCTGTTTGCTCGGCGTTCTGGTCAACATTCCTTTCGTTCAATACGGATTTGACTGGGGTTTTGTGATGAGGGACGTGGGGGATATCGGATATCGCGTCACCGGTGTGTCGCGCGGGGTCTGGAACATAAAGATGATCGCGATCGCTTTTGTTTCCGGGATCGTGATCTCCTCCCTGACCAGTATATATCCCGCCCGGGTAGCGAGTAAAATGGAGCCGACCGAGGCGTTGAGGAAAGCGTGAGGGGGTCGAATGTTTAAAATAGCTTTAAGAAATATTTTTCGCAACAAGCGCCGGTCGGTGCTGACCGGGCTGTCGATCGCGGTCGCGGTCATGATCGCGGTCTACCTCTGGTCGTTGATCTCGGGGATCATGGACGATCTTTTTGACAACATGATCCGTTTGAACTACGGCCATGTCCGGATCCTCAACACCGATTACGTCAAACGCGAAAGACTTCTGCCTCTGGAAGCCAACATCAAAGATTATCAGGCGGTAGCCAGGCTCGCCGACGCCGATCGGAACGTCACCCTTACCGTGGGAAGGATCAAGTTCGGCGTCCTCCTGGAATACAAGGGGAAAAATAAACCGGTCTTTGGGACCGGCATTGTTCCCGAAAATGAAAGTCCCATCTCCCATCTTGACCAGAAGATCGTTGAGGGGAGAATGATCGAGATGGGGAAGGAAGAGATGAATCTTGGCGCCAGCCTCGCCCGGGAGCTTGGCCTGAAACTTGGCGACACCCTGACCGTGGTGACCCAGACCGCCTACGGCTCAATCACCGCCATGAACCTGAAGATCGTCGGGATATTCAGCTACGGAGTGCAGAGCATGGACAAGACGACCTTCTTTATCCCTTTAGACCGGGCGCAAAAACTCCTTGATCTGGAAAATTCGGCGACCGAGATCTTTATTTTTATAAAGGATAAAAACAAGGGGCCGGAAGTTGCCAAAGAGATCCGGGCCAAATTGGACCTGGCCTATCCGGGAAAATATATGGCCAAGGCGTGGCAGGAGCAGGAGCTCCTTTATTTTTATATGGTAATCGCCAGGAACGTTTATGCTGGGCTCTACTTCCTGGTCCTCTTTCTGGCCAGCTTCACGATCCTCAACACAATGTTCATGTCGGTGCTGGAGCGGACCAAGGAGATTGGCATGATGAAAGCCCTGGGGATGAAGAACCGGCAGGTTATGGGGATCGTCATGCTGGAAGCCCTTCTGATCGGGACGATCGCCAGTTTTATCGGCGCGATTTGGGGTTCGGGGATCGCTTATTATCTGGCGACCAGGGGGCTCGATTTTACCGCGACCTTTGAAACGATGGGGACGATCAATTTCCCCATCTCTTCCGTCTACCACGCCCTGTTCAGCTGGGGGATCGTCTTTTTTGGCTTTTGCATGGGGATCTTGTTCTCGGTCGCGGCGGCCGTGCCGCCCGCTCTGCGCGCGGCAAAGATGGAGCCGACCGAGTCCTTAAAAGAGATATAAGGAGATGATCGTATGTCGGTAGTAAAAATGGAGAACGCGGTCAAAAACTATAAAGTCGGTAAGGTCGAGGTCCCCGCTTTGCGCGGACTGACCCTGTCGATCGAAAAAGGAGAATTTACTGCTATCGCCGGACCATCCGGTTCAGGGAAAACCACCTTGCTCAATCTTTTTGGCTGTCTTGATAAGCCGACCAGCGGCAAGGTCTTTATCGAAGAACACGACATCATCACCCTTAACCCCGACCAGCTGGCCGATGTCCGCAACCATCATATTGGCTTTATCTTTCAAAGCTTTAATCTGATCCCGGTCTTGACCGCTTTTGAGAACGTGGAATTTCCGCTTGTCCTGCTCAACGAATTGCCGGCGCACCGCAAGACCCGGGTTATGGAGATGCTCGAGAGTGTCGGTATAGGGGACCTGGCTGGCCGGAGGCCGGGGGAGATGAGCGGCGGCCAACAGCAAAGGGTTGCCATCGCCCGGGCGCTGGTCAAGCATCCCGATTACGTTTTGGCCGATGAGCCGACCGCCAACATCGACACCAAGACCGGACAGGAGATCCTTGACCTGATGCGGGAGATGAACCAGAAGCATAAAACGACCTTTATCTTTTCCACTCACGACCCCAAAGTTATGCGGTTCGCCCGGCGGCTGATCATGATCCGCGACGGCCAGATCGAATCGGACGAGAGACAATGAAGAAGACGCTTTTTACTCTGGCGATTGCCGCATGGTTGGCCGGCGCCGTTCTCGCGGCGACCGGAGCGGAGATCATCAGGAAGGTCGACGAAAACTTGATCTATAAAAGCGCCCGGATGGAAGCGAAAATGATTATCCACATCTGGAGCGAGGTCAGGACCAAAACTATGCGGACCTACCAGAAGGGGCGGGAGAGTTCGTTCTCCGTTTTTCTTTCCCCGCCGCGCGACCAGGGGGTGAAATACCTCAAACTAAAAGATAACATGTGGATATACCTTCCCGACGTCGACAAAACGATCAAGATCGCCGGGCATATGCTCCGCCAGTCGATGATGGGCTCCGACTTGAGCTACGAGGACGCGCTGGAGAGCGGCGACCTCCTCGATAAATACACCGCCACGCTGGTCTCGGAAGAGGTGGTCAAACAGCGGCCCTGTTTCGTGGTCGACCTGACCGCCCGGGTCAAAGAGATCACCTATTATCGGCGGCTCGTCTGGGTCGACAAAGAACTTTTTGTCCCGGTCAGGGAAGAGCTCTTCGCCATGTCCGGTAAAAAACTGAAGGTCATGACTCTGGGGAACGTTCAGAAGTACGGCAGTCGCTATTATCCGCTCTACATGTCGATGCGCAACCTGCTTAGACAGAACACCTTGACCGAATTGATCATCACCAAAGCGGAGTTTGACCTGTCGCTCCCGGCGGAAATGTTTACCCAGAGCAGTTTGACCAAATGAAACGCGTCTTGCTGATGCTTTTCTGCTTGCTGGCTTCAACCGCCGGGGCACTTGATTTTACCGGTTATTATGAGACCGACCTGGTCGGTTTGATCGGATCGGATGGCAGCGCTGTTTTGGCCGACCTGAACCGTTTGCGGCTCCGTATCGATAATAAGTTGAGCGATAGTCTTGCCCTCCGTCTCGAACCCCGTTACTATTTACTGCTTAATTCCAGCAACCTCCCTTTGGTCGGCGCGACCGGGCTTGATCAGCTGACCTGGGACCGGGCTTACCTCAAATATTATTCTTCCTTATGTAACCTGACCGCCGGAAAACAGCGGATCGCCTGGGGGAGCGGCTATATTTGGAACCCGACCGATATTTTCAATCCCTTTGTCCTTTCCTTCGCGGTCAAAGAAGAGGACGAAAGCAACGTTGAAGCGATCCGCTGTGAAGCTCCTCTTGGCCCGGCCGCCTCACTCGATCTTTACGCGACCTCCGGCCCGAGCGCCAAAAAGGGAGGAAGGGTCAAGAATACTGTCGGGCTTTTTGACCTGGCAGTCAGCTACGTCGACTTTGGGAGCGGCGACCAGGGAGGGTTTGACGCGGTAGGGGAACTGCTTGGCCTGGGGGTCAGAAGTGAGCTTGCTTTCAAAAGGCCGGTCGGAGCCACACATTATATACAATCGGTCTGGGGGTGCGATTACACCCTGGAGAGCGGTATTGGCCTGAACTTGGAGTATTTTTTCAATGGTTTTGGCAAAAAGTCATCGGCAGACTATGATTGGACCGCCTTGCGAAATGGAACGATCAGCCAGCTGGCGATCAACTATCTTTTCTTAAGCGCCAACAAAACTTTGGACGAACTGACCGGGATCCGGGTATCACTTCTAACTAATCTGGATGACCGGAGCTTTATTTTTTATCCCGCTTTGACCAGGAGCTTAAGAGAAGAGCTTGATCTGAACCTGGAAGCCCTTTTTAGCCGCGGGGGAGCCGGATCGGAATACGAAAAAGCGGGAACACTTTTAATGGCCAGACTGACCTGGAGTTTCTAGCCTTCTTGACAAACTCCTGTTTGAAAGGGGATACTAAAAGAAGTCGGAGGGGATATTAATGGAATGGACCCGGGAGACTCTAAAACAATTGATCGAAGAAAAGCTTAACGGCTCTCACTTTATTGTTGTTTCCAATCGTGAACCGTTTATCCATAAAAAGACACTGGAAGGGGTAAAGTGCATGATCCCGGCCAGCGGTGTGACCATGGCTCTTGATCCGGTACTGCGGGCCAGCGGCGGCACCTGGATCGCGCACGGGAGCGGCGATGCCGATCGCCAGGTGGTTGATGAAAAAAACAAGGTTAGGGTCCCGCCCGAAGATCCAAAATATTCCCTTCGCCGGATCTGGCTTAACAAAGCGGAAGAGACCGGCTACTATTACGGCTTTTCCAACGAAACCCTCTGGCCTCTCTGCCACATTGTCTACAATAAGCCGACTTTTGAAGAGGCCGATTGGCTTCACTACAAAGCGGTCAACGAAAAATTCGCCAAAACGATCATCGACGAAGTTGCCGGCCAAAAGGCGTTTGTTTTTATCCAGGACTATCATTTGGCCCTCCTCCCTAAATTATTACGGGAGGCAAATCCGGAGATCAAGAGCGCGCTGTTCTGGCATATTCCCTGGCCCAATCCCGAGGCTTTTCGGATCAATCCCTGGAAAGAGGAGATCTTAAACGGGATGCTTGGCGCCGATCTTCTCGGTTTCCATATTCATTATCACACCGATAATTTCTTGAGCACCGTCGACCAGACCCTTGAGGTCAGGGCTGACCGGGTCAGCTCCAGTGTCGTTTCCGGCGGGAGAGAAACATTGGTCCGGCCCTTTCCGATCAGCGTCGATTTTGACCAGATCCAAAAAGATGCTTCCTCCCCAGATATTCCGGAGCAGATCGAGCGGATCAAGAAAGAGTACAACCTGACCGCCCAGTTTATCGGTATCGGGACCGATCGCATTGACTACACCAAGGGGATACTGGAACGGTTCAGGGCGATCGATAAGTTCCTGGAAAAATATCCTGAATACCTGGGGAAATTCACTTTTCTTCAGGCCGGGGTCTTGAGCCGCATCCACATTAAAAAATATAAGGAATTGAACGACGAGATCAACGCCGTGGTCGAGCAGATAAACTGGAAATACAGCAGCGACAGCTGGCAGCCGATCGTCATGCTCCGCCGCCATTTTTCTCCCAAAGAATTGATCGTCCTTTACCGGATGGCCGATATTTGTGTCGTTTCTTCCCTGCACGACGGGATGAACCTGGTCGCCAAGGAGTTTGTGGCGGCGACCGACCCTAAAAAGGGGATGCTGATCTTGTCCCGTTTCACCGGTTCGGCCAGGGAGCTGACCGACGCCGTTTTGATCAACCCCTACGCTTCCGACAGTTTTGCCGAAAAGATCAAGACCGCGCTGGAGATGCCGCCGGAAGAGAAAGAAAAGCGCAATTTGAAAATGAAAGAGATGATCGCCGAAAGCAACATCTACAAGTGGGCGGGGAAAATAATCCAGGCCCTGCTCCGATTGGCGTAAGAATGACGGCTAATTCAAATAAGATCCTTTTATTTCTTGATTTTGACGGTACCCTGACGCCGATCAGGAGCCGGCCGGAAAAAGCGCGGCTTACGGAGGCAAACAGGGGAAAACTGCGACGTTTGCTTGGTCAGCCGCTGGTTAAGACGGTCATTATTTCCGGCCGCAAGCTTGATGTCCTCAAACGCCTGGTCGGGATCCCGGGCTTTATTTATGTCGGAAACCACGGCTTTGAGATGGAAGTTGGAGGGAAACACCGGACTGTTGCCGGAGCGAAAAAACATCTCAAGGTCATGCGGTTGATCAATGACGCGTTGCAAAAGGGGCTTAAGATAAAAGGATGCCTCATCGAAAACAAAGGTCTGACTTTAAGCGTGCATTACCGGATGATCGCGAAAACAAAACTTAAGGAGTTTTACCGGCTCTTTGCCGAAATAATGAAACGCTGGCGGAAAGCGGTCAAAGTAACCCGTGGCAAAGCGGTTTACGAAGTTCGCCCGCCGCTCGATTGGGACAAGGGAAGGGCGGTCCTGTGGCTTATCAAGGAACTTAAGCTGTCGGCCTACCAGCCGATCTATATCGGAGATGACAAGACCGACGAGGATGCTTTTAAGGCGCTTAAGGGAAAAGGGCTCTCCATTTTAGTCGGAAGAGGAGGGCGAACGGCCGCCGACCGCAGGCTGGGGACGATCGGCGACGTATATCGTTTGATCGGGAGGTTCGCGTGAACGCCATGGTCCCATTTAAATTCTATACATCGTCCCTGCTGGTCGAAATAACCGGGCGCCGGGCGGAAGATCTGCCGTCGTTCCTGCGGATCCTGCGCGAGATCGACGCTTCATCCATTTTTTATCATGTCCATCACGCCTTTCGCGAATACTCATTCGCCCCGGGACAATATTCAAACGATTTTGCCCGCTGGGTCTCGGAAGAGCTGGAGGAGACTCCGCTGGCGGAAAAGCTCGCTTCGGTCAACATTAAGGAAGTGACCGACCTGGAAACGCTTCGTCAGGCTTTGATCGCGATCGTCGAAAAGTATTTGGCCGAGTCCCCTAATAACCGCAAGGCCCTGCCGGGGAGGGAGTTTTATTTTTTGCGGAATACCGGGATCGTTATCCCGACCAAATATGAAGCGAAGACGATCGAAGAGTTCGCCCTTGCCTTGAGGCAGGTCGGGATGCGCTCCATCTACTACCATTTTTTTGACGCCCGGCTTAGGCTGGGCCATAAAACGAACGACTTTTCCAACTGGATCAGAAGCAATTTCAACGACGAAGCCCTGGCCGCGAGGATCGAAGCGCTCGATCCGTATTTTATGACGCTCGATCAATTGCGCGACCGGATCATCTCTTTTTGCCTGCCGCGAAAGAAAGGTAATTTTATTATGAATATTATAAGCAGATTGATCAAAATATCATGAAGATCAATATCAACGATTACGCGCAGGTTACCAGACGACAGAACCTTGACGAGCTCCTCCTTCTGGCGGAGCGTTTGCGGGGAAGGACCGTCAAAATGGTCAATTCAACTTCGGTTGGCGGCGGTGTGGCGGAAATGCTCCATCGGACCGTCCCTCTTTATAATGAACTTGGTCTTAAGGTCAAATGGGATGTGATCAAGGGGGGAGGGGACTTTTTTAATATTACCAAAGCGTTTCACAACGCTCTACACGGGACCAAGGTGGAAATAACCAGGGAGATGTTCGATTCTTTCCTGGAAACCAACGCTCAGAACGAAAAAGAAATGGTCTTTGACGATGATTTTGTCGTGATCCACGACCCCCAGCCTCTCCCGTTGATCGCCAAGAAAAAAGAGGGGAACGCCAAATGGATCTGGCGCTGTCATATCGACACCGCCAATCCGGACCCGGTACTCTGGGAATTTTTAAAACAATTTATCGCGCGGTACGACGCTTCGATCTATTCGTCACCAAGTTTTGCCAAGGAACTGCCGATCGCCCAATACCTGATCTATCCGGCGATCGATCCCTTTGCCGACAAGAACCGGGAGCTGACCCGGAGCGAGATCGATGCCGTTCTAAGGAAATACTCGATCCCGACCGACAAACCGATCGTCACCCAGGTCTCCCGCTTTGATTACCTCAAAGACCCGATCGGGGTTTATGAAGCTTATAAATTGGTCAAGAGGCACGCCGATTGCCGCTTTGTCTACGCCGGCGGGACCGCGAGCGACGATCCGGAAAGTAACAAGGTCCTGGCCGAACTTCAGGAGCGGGTGGGGAACGATCCTAATTTCCATATTCTTCTTCTGCCGCCGTTCGCCGATCTGGAGGTCAACGCTCTCCAGCGGGCCTCGACCATTGTTTTGCAGAAGTCGCTTAGAGAGGGCTTTGGCTTGACGGTGACCGAAGCGCTCTGGAAAAGTAAGCCGGTCGTGGCGACCGCGGTCGGCGGGATTCCGCTCCAGGTCATTCATAATTTAACCGGACTGCTGGCCCACTCCGTGGAAGGGGTTGCCTACCAGATAAGATATTTGTTGAACAATCCGGCCGCGGCCGAAAGGCTCGGTAAATACGGGCACGAGCACGTGCGGGAAAAGTTTTTGATCACCAGGAAAATGCGAAATTATTTATTGATGTTTATCGCTCTCCAGCACCAGGGAGAACCGATCATTTCGCTTTAGGAGGAAAAAATGCTGGAAATATGGGGTTGGTCATTGCTGTCGGTGGCGCTGGTCAGTTTGATCTCGCTGATCGGTGTCTTTACTCTTTCCCTGAACCGGTCAAAATTGGGAGAGATCCTGCTTGTTTTGGTCAGCTTTGCCGTTGGCGGTCTTTTTGGCGATGCCTTTATTCACCTGATCCCGGAGGCGTTCGAAAGCTTCGGCGATAAATTATTGGTGTCGCTGTTGATCCTGGCCGGGATCCTCATGTTTTTCATCCTGGAAAAATTTGTCCGCTGGCGCCACTGCCACGTCCCAACCTCCGAGCATCATCCTCATCCGGTCGTCTTTATGAACCTGATCGGCGACGCCGTCCACAATTTGATTGACGGGATGATCATTGGGGCGAGCTATCTGGTCAGTCTGCCGATCGGCCTGGCGACGACCCTGGCGGTCATCCTTCACGAGATCCCGCAGGAGATCGGGGATTTTGGGGTTTTGGTCCATGGCGGCCTGACGGTCCGGCGCGCCCTGTTGTTTAATTTTTTATCGGCTGTCCTGGCGGTGGCGGGGGCGGTTATCTCCCTGACCATCGGTCCGTTCGTCAAAGATTACGCCCTTTATCTGATGCCGATCACCGCCGGCGGTTTTATCTACATGGCCGGCTCCGACCTGATCCCCGCCTTGCATGATTCCTGCGAGGCGGTAGAATCGTGGAAACAGCTGACCGCGATCATCTGCGGGCTTGGGATAATGGTCGCCCTGCTCTTTATTGCTCATTGATCTTTGGAACTTTTTTCTGCCGGCGATTGTCTAAACAGCTAGGAGAAGGGTATGTCACCACTTGAATTTGCCTCTCTTTACGAGGCGCACAAAGAAAAAGTCTGGCGGATCGCCTCCCGTTATGTTTTTGACCGGGAAGATCGGGAAGACCTTTTCCAGGAAGTTTGGCTGGCGGTCCACAAAGCGCTCAAGAATTTCCGGGGTGAGGCAAAAGTCGAGACCTGGATCTATCGGGTGACGGTCAACGCCGCGATCAATTACGCTAAAAAGCAGACCCTCTATCGGAAAGGGAGGCAGATCTTGGCGGCCCTGCGGGTGGTTTACGAACATCCCCCGGAAGCGGTGGACGACCTTTCGGTCCCTCTCTCCAAACTGAACCCGCGCCAGCGGATGGTCCTGCTACTGGCCGATGTTGAGGAACGACCGCTGGAAGAGATCGCGGAACTGACCGGATTGCCGATCGGGACGGTGAAATCCAACCTCCACCGGGGTCGGGAGATCGTGAAAAAGGAAGTGATGAAAAATGGTTAGCTACGATAAATATATCCAGGGGCTGAAGAAAAGCGCCCCCCCCGTCGATTATAACCAGCTTTATCATCAGATCGAGCAGAAAGCGGCCCGCCGGTCGTTCCTAATCGTCCAACTGGCGGCCCCTCTGCTTGTGATCGCGGTCCTTTTTATCGTCGCTCTCCCCGCGGCCGACTATTTCTCCTCCAGCCAGGACGATGGCGGCGCGCTGGTCTCGTTCGTGGTCCAGGACGAGAGCGGCGGAAGAGCGCTGGAGAACTTTATTTTTGAGAACTAGGAACTTTTTTGTCCGGCGCTTTGTCTAATGATATTAAGAAAGGATAGTCGGGCAAAGTTGGATATTAAGGGAGGAATAAAAATGAAGTTTAATAGTTTGCTCGTTTGTTTACTAATGATCGGTTTGCTTGGTTCTTTGGCGGTCCCGGCGGAAGCGGTCCGGCCGAATATGGGGAAGGGGATGATGAGGGGGGAAAAGATGGGCCCGGAGAGGATCTTTAAGGACCTCAACCTGACCGCGGAGCAGAAGACAAAACTGCTGGAGAGCCGCCAGGCGATGGAGCGGGACCTTTTGCCGTCAAGGCAGAAGAACGAAGAGCTGATGATGAAGATGCGAACCGAAATGACCAAAGATAAGCCTGACCGGGGAGCGATCGAAGGTTATTTGAAGGAGATCAACAAAAACCGGCTCAACTCGGAGTTGAAACGGACCGATTTCCTCCTCAAATTCTGGGGAATATTGACCCCTGAACAAAAGGAGAAATTCCGCAAGACAGAGAAGGAAAATTGGAATAAAATACGCAAAGGGAATCGATAAGCAATCGGTTTATTGAATGATAAGATCACTTAAAAAACTTTTTTGTCCAGGTTCCAATTTAACCGCGCAATTAATTGCGCGGTTAAAATTGGCAAGGTTAGTTAACGTTGCTGTTTTGCTTTTTTATCTTGCGGGGCAAGCTGGTTCTTTGACCTGGCCGCAGGTTTTAAATGAAGCGGCGAGGAGCGGCCGCGAGATCAAGAGCGCCCAAAAACAGCTTGAGGTCGCGCGGTGGACATATTACAAGTCTTACAGCGGATTTCTTCCCCAGATCTCGGCCAACATGTCGGCCGGCCAGTCGGATAATTCCACCGGTCAATCCAACAGTTATTCTTACGGCCTTAGTTTTTCCCAATCTCTCTTTAAAGGGTTCAGCAATTATAATAATCTTTCTTCCGCCAACGCCAGCCTGTCTTTTTACCAGGCGAGCCTCCAGTATAACGAGGCTGATTATTACTATCAGCTCCGCCAGGCTTTCGTTAATCTATACCTTGGCCAGCGGAACATCGATGTTTTGAAGGCGATCCGACAGTCGCGCGACGAGAATGCCAGGATGATCAAGCTGTTGTACGACAGCGGGCGGGAAGATAAAGGGAACTATCTTAGGACCGATGCCCAGCGCCGGGAGGCCGATTACCGGTATCTTTCCGCCGGAAGGCAATTGGAGCTGGCCAAATTGAAACTTTCTCAATTGATCGAGGCCCAGGTCTCAAGCGTCGAGGGGGAATTTATCCCGGCGCCGATCGGTGAGCCGGACTTCGACTCCCTCCTGAAAGAAGCGCCTGCGTATAAAATGTCGCGAAGCCAGCTGACGCTGGCCGAGATCGACCAGCGGGCGACGATCAGCGAATATTTGCCGACCGTTTCCCTGCAGGGAAGTTATTCAAAGAGCGGCAGTAGTTGGCCGCCGGACTCATCGAGTAAATCCCTTAGCCTGAACCTTTCGTATTCTCTTTTTCCCGGCGGAAGCAATATCGCCGAACGGGTGATCAGCGACGCCCAATACGACAAAGCGAAGGAAGATTTTTCCATCACTAAGAAAGAACAATATTTCGCGATCCGCCAGGCTTATGAAACTTTTCGCGACGCGCTTGAGGAATACAAGCTGGCCGAGATCTATCTTGACGCGTCGACCCAAAGGGCCCAGATCGCGCAGGTCAAATATTTGAACGGATTGGTCTCATACAATGAGTGGGACCAGGTGCAAAATGAATATTTCAGCAGTCAAAACAGTCTGATAAATTCTTTAAAGTCGGCCTTGCTGGCGGAAGCGGCCTGGCACAAAAGTTATGGAGGACACGTAAAATGAGAAAAAAAATATGGGGGTTGGGATTGGTCGTCAGCGGTCTTCTGCTGGTCGTTGGTTTGTCCGGCTGTGCCGGCAAAAGCGAGGAGCCGCTTAAGAGCGTCAAAGTAAAACTGGGAAGCATTAAGGCCGAGGTCCCTTCAACCGGGGTAGTTGAGCCGCGGAGCCGTTTAGAGATCAAGCCCCCCTTAAGCGGCCGGATCGATGAAGTGCTGGTCAGGGAAGGGGATTCGGTCAAAAAAGGGGATATCCTCGCCTGGATGAGCTCGTCCGATCGGGCGGCAATTCTTGACGCGGCCCGGGCCAAAGGGGCGGACGAGGTCAGCAAGTGGGAAGACGTTTACAAAAGGACTCCGGTCGTGGCGCCGCTAAACGGGTTCATCATCCAGCGGGCGGTTGAGCCGGGGCAGTCGGTGACGATCAACGATCCGATCCTGGTCATGGCCGACTACCTGATCGTCAAGGCGCAGGTCGACGAGACCGATATCGGCAGGATCAGCAAAGGACAGGTGGTCAACATCGAGCTTGACGCTTACCAGGGAGAGTCGATCGACGGGCGGGTCGAGCATATCGCCTTTGAGTCCAAAACGATCAACAACGTGACCATTTACCAGGTCGATGTCCTTCCCGGAAGGGTCCCCGGTTTTTTCCGGGCGGGGATGAGCGCGACCGTCAATTTTATTCTTAGCGAGAAAAACGACATCCCGGTCCTTCCCCTAAATGTCGTTAAAAAGGTTGGGGAACGGTCGTATGTTTTTGTCCTGAAAGAGGGAAAAGCTCAGCCTTTGCAGATCACGACCGGGCTGGAAAACACCCTCAACGTCCAGGTGACCGGCGGTCTTGGGGTCGGTGACGAAGTCGTTGTGCCGACGATCCCCATGATCGAACAGCTCAACAAACGTTTCCAGAGGACGCGCGGACCGACCAATCCGCTCCAGCGCCGGCAGAGCGATTAAATGCCGCTGATCGAGCTAAAAAAGGTCCAAAAGACTTATTACATCGGCGGGGAGATCCCGGTCCGCGCCCTGCGCGGCGTCGACCTGAAGATCGAACCGGGGGAATTTGTCGCGATCATGGGCCCGTCCGGTTCCGGCAAGTCGACCTTGATGGCGATCCTTGGACTGCTAGATAAAGCGGACAGCGGAGAGTATTTTCTCTTGAATAAAGATCTTTCCCGACAGGGAGAGAGCGACTACGCCGTTTTGCGCAACCGCTTTTTTGGTTTTGTTTTTCAAACCTTCAACCTTTTGCCGAAGCTCAACGTTTCCGACAACGTTGTTTTGCCGTTCATTTATTCCGGCGATACCGATGGAGAGAAAAGAGAGCATGCTCTCTCGATGCTGAAAAAGGTCGGGCTGGGGGAGAGGCTCAAGCATCGCCCCAACCAGCTTTCCGGCGGTCAGCAACAGCGGGTCGCCCTGGTCAGGGCGCTGGCGAACGATCCCCTGGTTATTTTAGCCGACGAACCGACCGGCAATCTTGATTCCCAATCATCCAAAGAGATCATGGGGCTTCTGCAGGAGCTCAACAAACAGGGAAACACCATTATCATGGTGACCCATGAACACGATATCGCCGCATACGCCAGCCGGGTTCTGACCCTGCATGACGGTGCGATAATCACCGATGAGCGGAAAAGACCTACCCCCGCCGCCCGGCTTCCCGAAATGAAGCCGATCGAAAAAAAACGGCGCTGGTGCTGTGTCGCCGGCCTGCTGAACTATACTTATGAGGCTTATCTTTCGATCGTCAACAATAAGCTCCGCTCGGTCCTTTCCATTTTAGGGGTGATGATCGGGGTCGCGGCGGTCATTACCATGCTCGCCCTGGGGACCGGCGCCAAGCGGAGCATGGAAGAGACCCTCTCTTCACTGGGAACGAACATCCTGATGGTCCGCGCTCCTTTCAGGTCAAGCGGCATTTCCCTCGGCTCGCAGGGACCGACCCGCTTCACCTTTGCCGATTATGAGTCGCTCCAGCGGATTGAAGGGATCGATCATGTTGTCCCTTACGTTACCGGCCGGGCGCAGGTCGTTTTCCAAAATAAAAATTGGAACACCAGCGTGGTCGGGACCAGTGTCGATTATCCGGTGATGCGCGATGTTTCGCTCGAGCTGGGCCGCTTCTTTACTCCGTCGGAGGCCAACAGCAAGGCCAAGGTCGCGGTGATCGGCCAAACGGTCGCCAAAGAGCTTTTTGGCGCGGAAAATCCGATCGGCCAGTCGATCAGGATCAACCGGATAAATTTCAATCTGATCGGGGTCCTGCCAAAGCAGGGGGCGGCCGGTTTCCAGAACCAGGATGACCGGGTCCTGATCCCGCTCAAGACGGCGATGTACCGTCTGCTGGGGAACGATTACATCAATTATTTCGAGGTCCAGGTAAAGGACGCGGAGCAAATGTCTTACGCTACGGAGCGGATCATCGGCGAGATCATGCGTCTCCACCGTTTGCCGGAATCACAGCGCCAGAGCATCGACGTCATGAACATGGCTGAGATCCAGGCGGCGGCCGGCGCCCTCATTTCGACCCTGTCGTACCTATTAGGGGCGGTCGCGGCGGTCAGCCTGCTGGTCGGGGGGATCGGGATCATGAATATCATGCTGGTCATGGTGATGGAGCGGACCCACGAGATCGGCTTGCGCAAATCGCTTGGCGCCCAGAGGAGCGATATCCTTGTCCAGTTCCTGGTCGAAGCGGTCTTGATCTGTCTTTTTGGCGGAGTGATCGGGATCGCGTTCGGTAGTCTGGTCTCCTGGGCGTTATCCACTTTGGCCCAATGGAACGTTTATATTTCAGTCGGATCGATCGTCCTGGCTTTTACTTTTTCCGTGCTGGTCGGGGTGGTTTTTGGCCTCTGGCCCGCCTGGCGGGCGTCTAAGATGCTGCCGATCGAAGCGTTAAGGTACGAGTAGCTTCCCGCGTGGCGATCAGGTCGGCTTCTCCGAGGAATGATTTAACGATTACATCCCCAACTTTGACCGGCCGGTCAAGTTTGATCTTTTTTATTTCCGCCATTGCTTCCAGAAGTTTTGCTTTCGGGATGGGGTGAGTGGTCCTGACCGGGACCATTTTTAAGTTCAGTCCCTTGGCCAAGACGGTCGTTGCCAGGACCCGGGCCGGGGCTTCAATTTCCTGTTTGGCGTAGCGGGGGCCTTTTTCGCATTTGTTCCCGGTGATCCTAACGACCTTGCCGTTCTCGATCTCAACTTCCAGCTGACAACCGATGGGACATTCGATACAGGTCATTTTTTTGATCATTTCAGGTACTCCGCCGCCATTTCCCCCGCTTTTTCGCTGTCGCGAGCGACCGAATCGACCAGGTCATAGACTTTATATGAGTTGCCGCAGATAAAAAGCCCCGGGATCGAGCAAAGGTTAACTGATTGAGATATGGGGGAATTAGTTGCCGGGTCAAGCTTAACCCCAGCCATTTCAACCAGTTCGTTCTCGGGGATCAGCCCGACCGAGACCAGGACAGTATCGCAGGTGAGGTCAAAGGTCTCTCCGTTTTCCGTGTTCTCAACGGTCACTTTTTCCACCCGGTCGCGTCCATGGATCCGGGCGACCCGGTGGCGGAAATAAAGTGGGATATTAAAATCCTCCAGGCATTGGACGACGTTCCGGACCAGGCCGCGGGATTTTGCTTCGATCTCAACGACCGCCTTGACCCCGGCCCCTTCAAGGGTAAAGCGGCGGGCCATGATCAGTCCGATATCTCCCGAGCCGATGATCACGACCTCCCGGCCGGGGAGGAGACCTTCGATATTGATCAGCTTTTGCGCCAGCCCGGCGGGAAAGACTCCGGCCGGCCTGGTCCCCGCGACATGGACCATCTCGCGTGTCCGCTCCCGGCAACCGGTCGCCATGATCAGGGCGCGGGCCTTAACGATTTCCATCTTCCCTGGTTTGAGATAGGTGATTATTTTATCGCCGGTCAGTTTGACGGCAAAAGAGCGGGGGCTGACCTCAATTTCCCGGGTTGCCTTGATCTCTTTAATCAGCCGGTTGGCAAACTCCGGTCCGGTCAGGTCGGCCTTATAATAATGAAGGCCAAAGCCGGGGTGAATGCACTGATTGAGTATCCCTCCCAGAAATTGGTCCCGCTCCAGGAGGAGGATATCTTTGACCCCTTTCTTATGAGCGGCCAGGGCGGCCGCCATTCCGGCCGGGCCGCCGCCGACGATGACCAGTTCACGCTCTTTCATCTTTGACAACCTCCGAGCCGGGGCCCCGTTTGGTGATCTCGGTCAAAGGAACGCCGAGCTCTTCCGCCATGATCTTCATGATCCGGGTGGTGCAGAAGCCGCCGTGACAGCGCCCCGCCTGGGCGCGGGTCCTGAATTTTATCCCGTCCAGTGTCCTGGCCCCGCGTTTGATCGCTTCGCGGACCTCTTTGGCCGAGACCATTTCACAGCGGCAGACGATGTCGCCATAAGAAGGGTCCCTTTTAATAAGCCTGGTGATCTTCTCCAGAGGGAGAGAAAAGAGGTGGACGGTCGGCCGGCGGTTTTTGCGGAAAAATATTTTTCGCCGTAATTTTAAACCGTTCTTTTTAAGGAGATCGGCGACCATTAGGGCGATCGCCGGCGCGGCGGTCAGGCCGGGAGATTGGATCCCGGCGACATTGATGAAGCCGGGAACTTTTTCTTCGTGGCGGATGATAAAATCTTTCCCCGCCACCGGCCGGAGCCCGGCAAAATAAGCGATAATATCATTTTCGCTGATCGCGGGTAAAAGCTTTTTGACGTTTTCCAGGACCCCGGCGAGTCCTTCGTCTGAAGTCGACCGGTCTTCCTTGTCATCGATGTCGGTCGCGGTCGGGCCGATCATCGGATTGCCGTCCGAAGTTATGATGACCAGCGTTCCTTTGGAGGTTGGCGTGGGGAGGGGGAAGAGGAGGTGTTTAGAGAGCCCCTCCCTTTTTTTGTCCAGGAGGAACTCTTCCCCTTTGCGCGGTTTGATGACGATGTCGGTCACCCCGACCAGTCGGGCGATCACGTCGGCGTAAAGCCCGGCCGCGTTGATCACGAAGCGGGATTGAAAGATTTTGGTGGAACCGGAAACCGCGACGTTTAGTCGCGGGTTTCCGTGTTCTTGGCTGATGCTTATAACCTTATGGGAAGTTAATACCTTAACGCCGTTCCTTCGCGCGTTTTCCGCCAGGTCGTAAACCCAGCGATAGGGAGAGATAATCCCGGCGGTAGGCGCGTAAAGGGCGGCATGGGCTTCGGGGTTGAGGGTTGGTTCGTGAAGCTTTAGCCACTCCCGGTCGACGATCCGAAGGCCGGGAACCCCCAGCTTTTCCGCGTCCGCTTTTATTTCCAGCAATCTGGAAAACTCTTCTTCTTTAAAAATGACGATCAGTTCGCCGACCTCTTTGAAATCGACCCCCAGTTCTTTGGCTAATTGGCGGGTTAAAATATTCCCCGCGACGCAGAGCTTTCCTTTCAGTGAATCGGGCGGGTTTTGCGTCCCCGGATGGATAATACCGCTGTTTGATTTGGAGACGCCGAAGGCGAGCTCCGCTTCTTTTTCCAGGAGGACGATCTTGAGGCGGTAACGGGAAAGTTCCCGGGCGATCGCCGCGCCGGTCACTCCGCCGCCGATTATAATAACGTCATAGTTCATGGGAGAGTGTCCGCCCGATCGCTTTTTGCCAGCCAAGGTAGAGTTTGGCCGCTTCGGGTTTGGACATTTTAGGTTTGAAGGTCCGCTCGCTCCCCCAGTTTTTTTTGACCGCCAGCCCGGCCAGGTAGGCGGCGCCAAGCGAGGTCGTTTCAATGATCTTCGGTCTTAAGATCTTGATGCCGAGAATATCAGCCTGGAACTGGCAGAGAAAATTATTGGCGACCGCGCCGCCGTCGACCTTCAACTCGCTGATCCGTAAGCCGGATTCCTTTTTCATTGTCTCCAACACATCTTTAGTTGAATAGCACATCGCTTCGAGGGCGGCCCGGACCAGATGGTTTTTGGTTGTCCCTCTGGTCAAACCGACTATCGTCCCCCTGGCTTTCTGGTCCCAATAGGGGGCGCCGAGGCCGACGAAAGCGGGGACAAAGTAAACCCCGGCGTTATCTTTGACCGCCTCCGCCATCGCTTCAGATTCGGCAGAGCTCTTGATGATCCCAAGCTGGTCGCGGAGCCATTGGATTGCCGCTCCGGCGATAAAGATCGACCCTTCCAGCGCGTAAGCGACCTTTCCGTCCGGTCCGCAGGCCAGGGTGGTGATCAGTCCGTGGCGAGAATTGACCCTTTTTTGCCCGGTGTTGAGGAGGATGAAGGCGCCGGTCCCGTAAGTGTTCTTCATTGTTCCTGGTTCGAAACAGGCCTGGCCAAACAGCGCGGCCTGCTGGTCGCCGGCAATCCCCGAGATCGGGATCCCGGCCGGGAGCCGGCCAAGCTTGACGGTCCGGCCAAATTCCCCAGACGATGGTTTGACTTGAGGCAGGATCGAGCTTGGGATCTTTAACAGTTTGAGGATTTCTTTGTCCCACTCCAGTTTCTCGATATTAAAGAGCATTGTTCTGGAAGCGTTGGTGTAGTCGGTGGCATGGACCTTCCCGCCGGTTAGTTTCCACAAAACCCAACTGTCAGTTGTCCCAAAACAAAGTTCCTTTGCCTCTGCCTTCGCCTTTTTCAGGATCCATTCGACTTTAGTTCCGGAAAAATAGGCGTCGATCGGCAAGCCGGTCCTTTTTTTGATGAAATCGGCGAGCCCTTTTTTCTTCAGCTCTTCACAACGGGGGGCGGTCCGCCGGCACTGCCAGACAATGGCGTTATGGACCGGGCGGCCGGTTTTTTTGTCCCAGACAACGGTCGTTTCCCGCTGGTTGGTGATCCCGATCGCGGCGATCGAAGCGGGGGGGATTTTGACGAGAACTTTTTGGATGGAGGCGTAAACGCTTTCCCAGATCTCTTCCGGGTCGTGCTCGACCCAGCCCGGTGTTGGAAAGTACTGGGGGAATTCCTGGTAGGCGCCGGCGATCTTTTTCCCTTTTTGATCGTAAATGATCGCCCGACTGCCGGTCGTCCCTTGGTCGATCGCCAGGATATATTTCATCGTCCCTCAAGCCACTTCAGGATATCGGCAAAGACTTTTTCGCGCCCAAGGTCGATGGAGAGGGCGTGGAGCATCTCCGGATACTCGATCATCGTTTTATCTTTGAGCGGCAGGTTGGCGATCAGTTTTTTTCCGACCGTCTCATCGATCAGTAAGTCGTGGCCGGAAATAAGAAAGAGCGAGGGGACCGTTAATTTCTTAGCCAGATTTTTCGCTTTCATTTGGGCAAAGAGGGTGTTGATCAACATTTTAATACTGACGTCCCGAAGCTCGTCAGGGTTGTTGTTCATTACCGCTTGGTATTCAAAGTCCCGGGTGCACATGGCGGCGTTGAAAGGGACCGCGATGGTTTTTTTGGGGTTGAGCAAGAGATTTGCGACCATAGTCAGGTAAGCGGCAAACGGGAATTTCATTCCGTTCTGGAAGGCGGGGGAGATCAGCACCTGGCCGGCAAATTTATCGGGATAAAGTCCGGCCGCGTTAAAAGCGAGCAAACCGCCGAGACTCTCTCCCAGCAGGTAGATCTTTTTGCCGGGGTTTTCCCGGGCGATTATTTCGCGGAGCTTCATGATGTCGCGGTAATAAATGTCGAACGAATCGATATGGCCGCGCGGCCGCTCCGGGGTGCGGCCAAAGCCCTTTAGTTCAATGGCGTAAGAAGAGTAGCCTTTTCCGGCGAAATGTTCACCGAGAAAATTCCAGCGGGCGGTGTGGGCCCCCATCCCATGGACGAGAAGAAAAACCGCCCTGGCGTTATCGGCGGACCATTTGCGGTAGAGCGGATCATTTCCAATGAGCTCCGGCATGAGGGGATTATACCACAACAAAATAAGTTTGACTGGGGAGGGCGGGCGTGAGAAAATCCGAAACAATGAAAGCGTGGATCGCTCCGCTCTTTATCTCCGCCGCTTTTTATGACGGCATTTTGGGTTTGCTTGGCGTTTTGACGCCGGCGAAGATCTACGCGCGATTTGGAATGCCCCTTCCTGAACATCTTGGCTACGTCCATCTGCCGGCCTTGCTGATGATCGTCCTCGCGGTCGCGTTTATCAATATCGCCCGCGACCCAAAGGGGAACAAGAACCTGATCTGGTACGGCGTTATGGTCAAGGTCGCTTTTTGTTTGGTCGCTTTTGGGCATTTTTTCTTCGGCGAGATCCCCGCGATGCTTCTTCCATTCGCGGTCATTGACCTGGTCTATATTGCTTTGTTCATTTGGGCAGAGAGGGCGGCTTAATAGGGGGGAGACCTGTAAGCCGGATTCTGTCGTGTACGGCAATCTATCTGGGGCCGACATTACTGGCGACCTCGATGCGATCTACTCGGGATCATAGCGAGGTGAGCAACCTCTTTCCCTATTTGATCTTGCTCCGCGTGGGGTTTACAACGTGACCGTCGCCGGTCTGTTACGTCGGGAGCTCTTACCTCCCGTTTTCACCTTTGCCACCTAACCTTTAGGGTTAAGTTCGGCCGTGTAATTTCTGTTGCACTTTCCTTTGAGTTTAAACCCAACTGGGCGTTACCCAGCACGCCGCTCGATGGAGTCCGGACTTTCCTCCCCAATACGCTCGCGCGATCAGAGTAGCCGTCCAGCCTCCCCCCGCTATTATTCTATAGGAAATAGGGGGAATTTCATAGGTTTAGCCGAACAACGGCCCATGGCTCGCTTTCTGGTGGTCGTCGATCGCTATGTTGGAGAGGAGGTCGGCCTCTTCGTTCTTTTCCCGGCGGATGTGGGTTACTTTATGGTGTTTGAACTTTTTTAAAAGCGATTGGGCATGATGGAAAAGAGGAATTAACCCTTCGTTCTTTACCTTATACTCGCCGTTGATCTGCTTGACCAGGAGCTCCGAGTCGGCGAAACACTCAACCTCTTTGGCCCCCAGGCTTAACGCCTCTTCCAGCCCGCGGATAAAGGCCATGTACTCGGCGATGTTGTTGGTCGTCTTGCCAAGATACTCGGCGACTTCCGCCACAGTTTTTCCGCCGTGTTTGATCACCACTCCCGCTCCGGCTGGTCCCGGATTATTGCGGGCGGCTCCGTCTGAAAATACGCTGACTTTTTCCATTATTCCTCAACCTCCAAACATGTTCCCGGCGGGAGATCGAACGAGAAATCGATCCATTCTTTAGATAAGGGGAGGGCCCCTTCGGGGATGATCGCTTTGCCGCCATTATAAATGTCGACGATCGACATCTGCAGTCCGCTGGAGCCGTTCTTGGAATCAAAGATCCCGATCTTGACCGAGTTCTCGCCGATCTTCAGAAACCGGTTGATCGGCAGGGCGGCGTTAAACGACGTATAGTCCTGTTTGTCGGTATTGGTAAAGATCATGTTGCCGTTAATGAAAACGTTAAAGCGGACCCCGTCGCCGCGCAAATTGTAAACAAAGTAATTGGTTTCAGGGCAGGAGAGATCGTTCCATTGGTCGCGATAGCTCCCTAAAAGATGGTTGAGATCAAGATCGCCGAGGCTGATCCGGTAAACTCTCTTTTCCCCCAGGTCGTCGATAAATGTCCCCAGGGCGAGCCCGGAGGTCGAAAAGTAATACTCGGCTTTCGGTGCGCGGACGACAAAAAAAGTGCTTCTTTTGATCTTTGGCAGGAGCTCATTGGCCGAGATCCCTGATTCCAGCAGGCGAAATTTCCGCTCCTGGACCCGCTGGTAGAGAAAGAGCTCTCCCTGCCTGGTCATCACCCTGGCGTCCCCTTTGGCACGGACCAGTTTTATCCGGACACCGTACTTATTGAATTCCAGGCCGTCTTTTGAGGCAAGGAGCGGCAGAGAGAGGACGAGCAGGAGAGCCAGGGAGAATAGTTTTTTCATCGTTTCCTCGCTAATATTTTTAGGAGCTTGCCGACCGGCAGGGTGTTGATGACGTCGCTTTTTTCCAGCCAGCCGCGTCGGGCGGTCATCACGCCGTATTTCATTGTTCCCAGCTGGAGTGGAGAGTGGGAATCGGTGTTGATCGCCAGAAGGACGCCGACTTCTTTGGCCCGCCGGCAGTGGAGGTCGGAAAGGTCGAGCCGTTCCGGATAGGCGTTGATCTCCAGGACGGTGCCGGTCCGTTTCGCCGCCTGGATGACCGCTTCAATATCAACTTCATACGGCTCCCTCTTGCCGATGAGCCGTCCGGTTGGATGGGCGAGAAGGTTGACGTATTTGTTTTCCAGCGCCCGGATTATCCGTTTGGTCATTTTACTCTTTTCCATTTTAAAATTTGAGTGGACGGCGGCAAGGACCACTTCCGCCCGTTTTAAGACTTCGTCGGAAAAATCCAGGGTTCCGTCCGGCAGAATGTCGACCTCGACCCCTTTAAGGACCCGAAAGCCATTCAGCTTCCGGTTTATCCTGTCGATATCTTCCAGCTCTTTCAGGAACTCTTTTTCGGTCTGGCCGCCGGCGACCCTGGTCGAGCGGGTGTGGTCGGTGATGGCGATGTATTCATAGCCCAGCTTATTTGCGGCCGCGGCCATTGCTTCGATCGTGCTTGAGCCGTCGGAATGATCAGAGTGCATTTGCAAGTCTCCGCGGATGTCGATTGGCTCAATTAACTCGGGGATTTCCCTTTTGGCCGCCGCTTCAAACTCTCCCCGCATTTCCCGCAATTCCGGCGGAATATATTGCAAGCCGAACTTACTAAACATCTCTTGTTCAGTCCGGCCCCCGATCTGTTTGCCGGCGGTGTTAAAGATCCCGTACTCGCTTACTTTCCATCCTTTTTTTTGGGCGAGCTGGCGGATATGGATATTATGTCCCTTACTGCCGGTGAAGTAGTGGGCGGCGGCGCCAAAGCTTTTCTCTTTCACGACCCGCAGGTCGGCTTGCATCCCGTTCTTCAGAATGACCGATGCTTTGGTCCCCCCTTTGACCAGTGTCCGTTCAACCTGGGGGAGAGAGGTAAAGCCGGACATGACCCTGGCCGGATCTTTTGACGTGACCAAAAAGTCGAGGTCGCCGATCGTTTCCTGGCGGCGGCGAAGGCTCCCGGCGGGCAAAAGCCGGTCAACCGCTTTAAGTTTTTCAAGTTCGGCGACGATTGGCTCGGCATAGGCGAGCGCTTCGGAGAGAAGAAACCTCCCTTTGACCCTTTTCTTCAGGTTGATCCCTTTAAGGATGTTTTCCGTCTTTTTGGTCCCAAAACCGGGGAGCCCTTCAAGTTTTCCCGATCTGGTCAATTTCTCAAGCGCGGCGACCGAGCCGACCTTGAACTTTTTATATAACAGCATCGCGGTCTTTGGCCCGAGCGAGGGGATCTCCAGCAAATTAATGAACCCCGCGGGGAACTCGCGGCGGAGCTTATCGTAAGTGTCGACCTTGCCGGTCTTAATAAAGCTTTCGATCTTTTCCGAGAGGTCCTGGCCGATCCCGGGGAGTTCGCGCAGGGCCGCTATTCCGCCCCGCTTGTAGATATCGTCTAAGTTTTGGGAGAGGGTCTCAATGTTCCGGGCCGCTTTCTGGTAAGCCCTGATCTTGAAAGGGTTGTCTCCTTTTAGCTCAAGGAACTCTGAAATTTCCCAAAATATTTTGGCGATCTCGGAATTTTCCATTTACCCGCATTATACCGATGAAAATATTGATAAGCAACCGGAGGATATTTATGATATTATTATGGCCATGAGCCGGCCAGTCGATGCCAAATGGAAAATGATCTTTGGCTATAAACAAAACTACCCCAAAGAACTGCAGGCCAAACTTGGCTTGAAATATCACATGGGGCAGGATTTTGCCTGTCCCAAAGGGACCCCCGTCCTCTCCATGGTCAACGGCTGGTGGCTGGGGGCCAAAGAGTACCGCGGTTATGGCTACATGATAGAACAACTATTTAACGTGGGAGCGGGCGCCGATAAAATATGGTATTTAGCCCGCTACGCTCACCTGACCCTCAATTCGGAAAAATTCAAAAAATACGGCGCCTCGGTCAAAAAAGGAGCGGTGATCGCTTTATCCGGCGGCACGGGAACGGTCTATTATGACCCAAAGATCGGAAAAAACAGGGAACATCCTCATCTTCATGTTGAAGTGTTTAAGGTAAAGAAGGTCCAGGGGGCCTGGGTCAGGACTGAATTGGTCAGTCCGGCTTTTGTGACCGGCGAGGAATTGGCTTAAAAAAAACAGGAGGATAAAATGTTTAAAAAAGTATTGTTTTCCACTCTCATTGGGGCGGTCGCTTTGTCCATGGCCGCGGCGGCGATGGAATTTTCGGCCGATGTCGTCACCAAAATGAAAAAGCAGACGATGATGTCTAAAATGTACATGTCGGGCGAGAAATGGCGGACCGAGACCAAAGCGGGCAAAGGGGAGCAGATCGCCATCGTCAGGGCGGACAAAAAGGTTGTCTGGATCCTGATGCCGGACCAGAAAATGTACATGGAGCAGAAATTGACCCCGGACAAAACGATGGGGATGGTCGAAAAGACCCCCGGAGAGGTCAGCCGTAAAAAGATCGGCCGGGAAAAGATCAACGGGATCGACTGCGACAAGTATTTGATCACATATAAAGGTGAAGATGGAGAGAGTAAAATGTACCAGTGGCTCTCCGGAGACAAATGGCCGGTTAAATCGGCCGCGCTGGACGGCTCCTGGTCGACCGAAATGAAGAACATTAAAAAAGGCGGGGTCTCGGGGAAGCTCTTTGACATTCCCGCCGGTTACAAGAAAATGCCGATGCCGGGAATGAGCGGGATGAAAGGGATGAAGCCGGCCGATATGAAGAAGATGATGGAAGGGATGAAGGGAATGGGGATGTAATGGAAAGCGTTCTTCTAAACGTCGACCTTCCGGGATTAAAATTATTTAAACGGGGGAAGGTCCGCGACGTGTTTGAATTGGACGACTGCCTCCTGCTGGTCGCTTCCGACCGGATTTCCGCTTTTGATTCGGTCATGCCGAACGGTATTCCAGACAAAGGGAAGATCCTGACCCAGATCTCCCTTTTTTGGTTCGATTTCACCAAAACCATCATTAACAACCATATTTTGAACTCGGACGTTAAGTCGTATCCGGACCAGCTCAAACCCCACGCCGACGTGCTCGCCAAGCGGTCGGTCCTCGTGAAAAAGGCCAAATTGATCCCGATCGAGTGCATTGTGCGCGGCTATCTTTCCGGTTCCGGCTGGAAGGATTATCAGAAGTCCGGGGCGATTTGCGGCGTTTCTCTTCCTTCGGGGCTGACGGAGTCGGCCAGGCTTCCGGAGCCGATCTTCACCCCGACGACCAAAGCGGAGCAGGGACACGATGAAAATATTACCGAGCGGCAGGTTATCGACCTGATCGGCGCCGAGGCGGCCAAAACGCTCAAAGAAAAAAGCCTGGAGATCTACCGGGCTTCCTCCGAATACGCGGAGACCAAAGGGATAATTATCGCCGACACCAAGTTTGAGTTCGGTTATTGCGGCGATGAAATAATCATCATCGACGAAATGCTTACTCCCGACTCTTCCCGCTTTTGGCCGAAACAGCTCTACAAGGCCGGTAAATCTCAACCAAGCTTTGACAAGCAGTTCGTGCGCGACTACCTTGAGTCGATCGGGTGGGACAAAGAGCCCCCCGCGCCAAAGTTACCCGAGGAGGTGGTAAGCAAGACTAGGGAGAAGTACCTCGAAGCTTTCCAAAAATTGACCGGGAAAGCCGATCTTTAGGAGGAAAATATCATGGATATAGGAAAAGCGTTTGTTGACGCCTGGAACAGTTACACCAAAAACTTTGTCATTTTGATCCTTGCCGCGATCGTTTCTTCGATCCTTGGGTTCTTAATCGCGCCGATGGTCGGCTTTCAAATGATGTTCGTCAAGGCCAAAAGAGGAGAGGGAGTTTCCTTTAACGAAGTATTTTCTCCTTTCCGCCGCTTCGGCTCGCTCCTGCTTGGCGCGATCTGGATCGCCATCCTGCTGGGCCTTGCCTTTCTTCCCGGGGCTGTCTGCTTCTATTTTAACTGGAACCTGATCGGCGGGTTGTTTGTTTTCGCCGCGATCTTGATCGACGTATATTTCGCGGTCTGCTGGCTCTTTGCCCTTCTGCTGATCTACGACAAAGGGCTTTCGATCAACGCCGGGCTCAAAACGAGCCGCGAGATCGTGACCAAAAATAATTGGTGGCTCCATTTCCTCCTGATCGTTCTGGCCGGCATTGTCAGCGGGCTTGGGAACATTCTCTGGGGGGTTGGTGCGATTCTGACCATGCCGCTTGGTGTCGGCGCGATCGCCAGCGCTTACGCGGAGGAAGCGAAGTTAGGATTATAAAGAAACATACCAGAAAAATATTGGTCGGAGACCTTCAGTTGGGTGGCGGCGCCCCGGTCTCCGTCCAATCAATGACCAAGACCAAGACCGCCGATGTTCGGGCGACGATCGAACAGATCCATCAACTGGAAGAGGCGGGGTGCCAGGTGGTCCGCTGTGCCGTGCCCGACCGCGAGTCGGCCCTGGCGCTGAAAGAGATCAAGAAGAACATTTCCATTCCGCTGGTCGCCGATATTCATTTTAACCATGAGCACGCTCTGCTGGCGGCCGAGGCGGGAGTCGACAAACTAAGGATCAATCCCGGCAACATTGGGAGCGAAGATAAGGTCAAGGCGGTCGTCTCCGCCGCCAAAGAAAGAAAGATCCCCATCAGGATCGGGGTGAATTCCGGTTCTCTGCCGAAAGACGTTTTGCAAAAGAACGGCGGGCGGGTCACCGCCGATGGGATAATCGAGAGCGCCTTGCGGCATGTCGCTATCCTGGAACGATACGATTTCCATGATATCGTCCTGTCGCTCAAGGCGACCTCGGTCCCTTTGACCATTGAAGCGTACCGCTTGATGGCGGAAAAAGTCGACTATCCTTTGCACGTGGGGATCACCGAATCGGGGATCCCGCGGACCGGAATAATCCGCTCCGCGGTCGGGATCGGGGCCATTTTAGCCGAGGGGATCGGCGATACCCTCCGGGTTTCGCTGACCGGCGACCCGGTCGAGGAAGTCCGGGTCGGTTTTGAGATCCTCAAGTCTCTGGAGCTGTATAAGCTTGGGGTGACGGTCATCTCCTGCCCGACCTGTGGCCGGACCGACGTCGACGTCGCGACGATCGCCGGAGAGATCGAAGCGAGGACCAGAGGGATAAAAAAACCGCTGACCATCGCGGTCATGGGGTGCGAGGTCAATGGCCCCGGAGAAGCGGCCGAAGCCGATCTTGGTCTGGCGTGCGGCAAAGGGGTTGGTTTGATCTTTCGGTCTGGTAAAATAGTAAAGAAGGTCGCCGAAGCCGAAATGGTGGAGGCGCTGATGGCTGAAGTTAACAAAATGATAGGGGGACAATAAAGTGATCGATCGTTACACATTGCCGAAGATGAGGGAGATCTGGTCGGAAGAGAACAAGTTCCGCAAATGGCTCGAGGTTGAGCTGGCCGCCTGCGAGGCCTGGACCGCCCTGGGCCGGATACCGAAACAAGCCCTTGATAAGATCAAGAAGAAAGCGAATTTCGACATTAAGCGGATCAACGAGATCGAGCGGGAGACCAATCACGACCTGATCGCCTTTTTGACCTCCGTGGCGGAAAAAGTCGGGCGCGAGTCCCGCTTTATCCATCTTGGCCTGACCTCATACGATGTTGAGGACACCGCCCGCTCCATCCAGATGCGGGAAGCGGCCGACCTGATCATCAAGAACATCGAAGACGGCATAAAGATCCTCAAGCGTCGCGCGAAAGAAGAAAAAGATACTTTGATGATGGGCCGGACCCACGGCGTTCACGCGGAACCGATCACTTTTGGGCTCAAGCTTTTGGTCTGGGTCGCCGAAATGGAACGGAACCTGGACCGGCTCAAGCACGCTCGGGCGGTTATCGCGGTCGGCAAGATCTCCGGCGCGGTCGGGACCTACGCGCTGGTCGACCCGCGAGTGGAAGAATACGTCTGTAAAAAATTGGGCTTATCCGCCTCTCCCGCTTCGACCCAGGTACTGCAACGGGACCGCCATGCCGAGTTCATGACCTCGCTGGCGATCGTTGCCGCTTCTCTGGAACAATTCGCGACCGAGATCCGCAATCTCCAGCGGACCGAAATTCTGGAAGTGGAAGAGCCGTTCGGCAAGGGGCAAAAGGGTTCTTCGGCGATGCCCCACAAGAAGAACCCGATCACCTGTGAGCGGATCGCCGGGCTGGCCCGGGTGGTCAGAGGGAACGCTATGGCGGCGCTGGAAAACGTCGCCCTCTGGCACGAGCGGGACATTACCCATTCTTCCGTTGAACGGATCATCCTTCCCGACACCTGCATGCTGGTCGATTATATGCTCCACAAGTTCGCCTGGGTGATGGATGGCCTGGTCGTTTATCCGCAAAACATGCGTAAGAACATCGAAAAGAGCGGCGGGATGGTCTTTTCGCAAAAGCTTCTCCTGATCCTGACCGACCGGGGGTTGACCCGGGAGGAGTCGTACAAGATCGTCCAAACGGCGGCGATGAAGTCCCGCTCGACCGGCAAAAGCTTCAAGGATATATTGATGGAAGACAAGGAGGCGCTTAAGCTTGTCTCGCCAAAGGAGTTCGAAAAAATATTCGACATCAGGGACAACGTCAAGAACGTGGATGTCGTCTTCAGGAGGTTTGGATTATAATGGCCAGGGTTAAAGTTTTTGTTTATCCCAAAAAAGGGGTCCTTGATCCGCAGGGAAAGACGGTCGAATCGGCCCTGCACACTTTAGGTTACAAGAAAGCTTCCAACGTCCGGATCGGCAAGTACATTGAAATGGAACTCCCCGACGGCGACAACAAAAAGATGGTTGATGAGATGTGCCGTAAATTATTGGTCAATTCGGTGATCGAAGATTATCATTTTGAGGTTGCCGCATGAAATTCGGGGTGATCGTTTTTCCGGGCTCAAACTGCGACCAGGACTGCTACCACGTGGCGAAAAACGTCCTGAAACAGCCGACCAAATATGTCTGGCACCAGGAGACCGACCTTAGCGGCCTCGACTGCGTTATTCTCCCCGGCGGCTTCTCTTACGGCGATTACCTGCGGACAGGAGCGATCGCCCGTTTTTCCCCGGTCATGGAAGCGGTCAAAAAATTCGCCGATAGCGGCAAATACGTGATCGGCATCTGCAACGGCTTTCAGGTCTTGACCGAAGCGGGGCTTTTGCCGGGGGCTTTGCACCGGAACCGGGACCTCCATTTTATTTGCAGGCATATTGAGCTCAAGGTTGCTAATAATAAGACCGCCTTTACCAGCGCCTGCAAGACCGGCCAAACGCTCAATATCCCCATCGCCCACGGCGAGGGGAACTACACCTGCGACGCGGCGACCCTCAAAGAGCTCAAAAAGAACAAGCAGATCGTTTTTACCTACGCTGGAGAAAACCCGAACGGTTCGCTTCAGTCGATCGCCGGGATCTGCAATAAGCGTGGGAATGTCCTGGGAATGATGCCCCATCCGGAACGGGCGTCGGAAGCGGCCTTAGGTTCGGTCGATGGGATGATGATCTGGCGGTCGCTTTTAAAAAGGTAACCAGCGGCTAAACGCCGCTGTTATTTAACCGCGACGTTCAGTCGCCGGACATTGTGACCTTGCAATTTACTTATTATTGTCTATAATATCTCCATCATGAAAAAAACAATTTGCTTCCTTATGTTCTTGTTCCTGGCTCAGGCCTCATTTGCCGCGATCAAGCTCCATGAACTTCCTATGGCTTCTGATTTTCATTTAGGTTTGGTGACCGGGGTGGGGACCGGGCTCAATTTTGGGGCGATCTTTCGGTTCCCTTTAAACAACACCATGCAGATCGGAGCGGAGATCGAACCGCTGATGACCGACGTCAATTATTCGGCGACCATGAACGCGATCCGTTTCGGCGGTGTGATCAGTTACCTGATTAACGACGAGATGATGCTCAACGGCCACGCCGGGATGTACAACCTCAAGACCAACCAGGATATCAATTACGTGAAGGACGGGACGTTGCATACCTTTGTGGCGCAAACGAATTACAAGGGTTCATACGTGGCGATCTCTCTGGATTATTACTATGAACCGTGGGGGGTAAAATTCTCTCCCAAATACGTCTTTAACACCGTGTCGGATTTCAACCTTCAGTTCAACGAGATCGATTTCAACATAACGAAACCGTTGTAAAGGTTAGAAATTCCCGCCCAGCGTGACCGCCAGATAATAGGCGGAGATCGTTTGCTTTTTCCCCGGGTCGGTGAAATCTCCCCGCTTGAGCGATTCAAATGAAGTGCTTAACCAGCCAAGTTTTAGCCCGGTAAAGAAGAAGTTGGTCAGCCGCTTGCGCAGGTCGATCCCGCAAAGAATGGCCAGGCCGCTGCCGGCCCGGATCACGTCACTGCTGACCGATGATTCGTCGGTCTCATAGATCTGGTAAGAGCCTTGAGCAAGCCCCAGGCCAAGGTCGAGGCCAAGAATAATATTGTCGTTTATGATCGGCTTGTACTGAAGCTGGGCCAATTCAAAAGCGGCGCCGACGGCAAAATTATGGTAGGTCGTCCCGACCTTGGTGGAGCTGGCCCCGCCGAGCCCGCCAAAGAGCCCGCCAACGGCCAAATTAGGGTTGAGATTGACCATAAAGCCCCCGGCTCCGCCATAGAGCGATCCAAGGCTGGAAGCGGATAGCGGCTTGTTATCGTTAATGTTGCCGGTCGGCATAAAATAATAGAAGCCGCCTCCGCCGCCGACCGAGACCGGATCTTCTTTGACGTAGCCGGTCTGCCGGGCCGATTCATTGGAGAGTTTATATAATGAATCCTCGATCTCTTTGATATCGTCGAGGGAAAGATCTTTGATGGTTTGTTTCAGTTCAGTCGGGGTCAGGGCCAGAATCGGAGCGGCGATAAAACAGGCCAGTAATAGCGCGGCGGCGATTTTTTTCATAAATAGCTCTCCTTATTGGTTTGATTACATGAGGATTGTACCGCAAGACCATAATTAATTCAATGCTTATTCAGCCAGCTGATCAGGTCCTTAAAGACCTTTTCCCGGCCGAGATCGACCGACAGGGCGTGGTACATTTCCGGATATTCGATCAGGGTTTTGTCTTTGACCGGCAGGAGCTTAAAGACCCGGCCGCTTTCCGTGGAAGAAACAAAGAGATCGTGGCCGGAGACTAAGAAGAGGGTTGGGAGCTCGATCCTGGTGATGACAAAATTGGCCTTGATCTGTTCGAGCAGGACATTGATCAGGAACTTGGAGGTCGTGACCCTGACCTCCCTTTGATCGCGGTTGATCCGCTTTAGCAGGGCCAGGTCGCGGGTCGCCATAGCGGTGAAGTAAGGGACCTTGAGCGGTTTGTCCGGCTCAAAGAGGAGCGACTGAATAAAGTCGACGATATCGTTGAGCTTTATTTTTAAGGCGCTTTTGAAGGCGGGAGAAAGCAGGACCATCCCCGCGAAATAACCGGGATTTAGCGCCGCCAGAGTAAAGGAGAGGAGCCCCCCCAGGCTTTCTCCGCCGATAAATATCTTGGCATTAGGGTGGTCGCGCTTGATCTTGTCGTAGAGCTGTTTGATCTCCTGGACGTAGACGTCGAACGATTCGACATGACCGCGCGGTGTTTTGGTCTCGCCAAACCCTTTGAGTTCGATGGCATAGGTCGCGTAACCTTGTTTGGCCAGATATTCGGCCAAATAATGCCAGCGGTCGGATTGGGCGCCAAGTCCATGGATCAAAAGCAGGGAAGCTTTCGCGAATGGAGGGTCCCACATCCGGTAAAGGACGTCGGTTCGGTCAAGTTTTTTGATTTTGGAGCCGAAGAAAAAACCGGTTAGATCTATTTTTCGTTCTCCGCGACGAATTTTTTGATCTCTTCGATGCTTTCCAGGATCAGTTTGGCCTTGGAAAGACCGAAAGAGAATGGGAACTTGTCGCTTTCATCCCGTTTGAGGATGAGCATTGGCTTCCCTTTGAATTCAGAACGTTCTGCGATCATGTTGAATCTCCTTTATTATTAATTTTTCGACTTGGCTATTATACATTATCACTTAACAGCGAGCAAGGCAAGAAAAAGCGGGATTTCTTGACGGGAACGGTTTTCCGCCCTGGCTTTGCTTCCCGGCTGGCTCTGGCGGTGCGAGTTCCATTCTTCGAGCCGGGCGACGGTAAAACCGGCCCGGTTCAAAGCGGCAAAATATGTTTCCAGCGGGCGGTGAAAGGTCCAGGTCAGTTTTCCCGGATCGAAGCCCGGGTGCATTTTGATCGGGATCTTCATTTCCGAAAGGTAGCTGTCGACCCGGCGGTATTGGAGCTTGCGCTGGTCGTCAAAACCCCAGCCGCTCTGGCGCGGGATACGGAAGCAGGGGTGGCTGGTGACGATTAGGAAACCTCCGCCGTTCTTTAGGACCCGGGCGCTTTCGCTGATCACTTTATCAAGCGGTTCGATATTTTGGATCGCCATGATGCAGGTGACGACGTCAAAAGAGGCGTCGGCAAAGACCTTTAAATTCGCGGCATCGCAGACCTGGTATTTGATCGTTCTTGGGCTTCGCTCGATCGCCGCTTTGATCAGGTTGGGGGCGGCGTCGATGCCGGTGACCTCGACCCCTTTCCTGGCCAGCTCCCGGCAAAGGACCCCCTGACCGCAGGCGAGATCAAGGACCTTTTCGCCGCGTCTTGGGTCAAGGAGCTTTAAGGCCCCCGGCAGGATCACGTTTTGGTGATAATCGGACCCTTTTTCTCCAACGAGCTGGTCGTACCAGCCGGCGACTTCATTCCAGTCGGTTTTTTGCTTCATGATGTTATTCTCCTATGAACTGCGGGGTGAAGTCAAATAGGAAAATTGACAGATCAAAACGATTGCCATTATAATAGCCTTATGACGAAAATAGGGATAATCGGCGGGTCGGGACTGGACGACCCCAAGATCCTCAAGGAGCCGATCGAAGTTGAAGCGGATAGCAGTTTTGGAAAACCATCGTCCCTCCTGACCTGCGGAAAGATCGGCGGGGTGGAGGTCGCGATCCTGGCCCGGCACGGCAAAGACCACAGCATCATGCCGACCAGGGTCAATTACCTCGCCAACATCTATGGCTTGAAGGAGATCGGCTGTACTCATATCCTGGCGGCGACCGCTGTCGGTTCGCTTCGGGAAGAGATCAAGCCTGGGAATTTGGTTTTTCCGGACCAATTTATCGATTTTACCCGCCACCGGAACGTGACCTTCTTTACTGAAAAAGTTGTTCATACTCCTATGAGCGACCCCTACGACCGGAAATTGCGCGACCTCTTATGTAAGACCAGCGACGAGCTCGGCTACAAATACAACCGTGACGTCACGGTCGTGACGATCGAAGGGCCCAGGTTTTCGACCCGGGCGGAGAGCCATATGTTCCGCGCCTGGGGGGCCGATATCATTAATATGTCGACCTGTCCCGAGGTAGTTTTAGCCAACGAACTGGGGATCCCGTACCAGACGATCGCCATGTCGACCGATTACGACTGCTGGAAAGAGGACGAAGCGCCGGTCACTTTTGAGATGGTCCTTGAGCGGATGAAAGAGAACGCCGAAAAGGTCAAAACTTTGTTGATCAAGGCGATCCCCCGAATCAAATAAAGGAGAGAAATATGCCGATCAAATCACGCATCAGGACCGTTCCCCACTGGCCGAAAAAAGGGATCATGTTCCGCGATATTACCACGCTCCTGAAAGATCCGGTCGGGCTAAAACTATGTCTCGACGATTTCTCCGCCCGCTACAAGGACAAGGATATCGATATTGTTGTGGGGATCGATTCCCGAGGCTTTATCCTGGGTGGGGCGCTCGCTTATCTATTGGGCAAAGGGTTTGTCCCGGTCCGCAAAAAGGGGAAGCTCCCGGCTGAAACCGAGCGGGAAGAATACGCCCTGGAATACGGGACCGACGTGATCGAGATCCACAAGGACGCGATTACCAAAGGCCAAAAGGTCTTGATCATTGATGACCTGATCGCGACCGGCGGGACCGCGATGGCGGCGAGTAAACTGGTGAAAAAACTGGGCGGCGAAGTCGTCGAGCTTGCTTTTATCGTTGATCTGCCGGATATCGGCGGTCGCCGGAAATTGGAAGAAGCCGGGCATAAGGTCTACGCCCAGACTGAATTCGAAGGCGAGTGATCCCATTAAAGTCAACGGCAAACATTACCGTACCGTTTGGCTGGAAGGCTCGACCGTCCACCTGATCGAACAGAATCTCCTCCCTTTTGACTTCAAAATCCACCAGGCGCCGAGATCAAGAGATACCTGCCATGCCATCAAGACGATGATCGTCCGCGGAGCGGGAGCGATCGGCGCGGCGGCCGGTTTTGCTATGGCCCAGGTGTTATTGGAATCTCCCGGCGATTGGACCGCCATCGACCGGGGAAAACAAGCGATTGAAGCGACCAGGCCGACCGCCCAGAACCTCTTCTTTGCCGTCAACCGGGTTTACGACGCGGCGAAAAAAGGGGGCGAAGGGGCGGGCGTGCTGGAGGCGCAAAAGATCGCCGATGAAGATGCCGAGAATTGCCGACTGATCGGCGAGCATGGCGCGAAATTGATCAAAGACGGGATGACGATCGAGACCCACTGCAACGCCGGCTGGCTCGCTTTTGTCGACCATGGATCGGCCCTCTCGCCGATCTACGCCGCTCACCGCGCGGGAAAGAAGGTTTTTGTCTATGCCGATGAGACCAGGCCGCGCGGCCAGGGGGCCAGGCTGACCGCCTGGGAACTGCAAGGAGAGAAAGTTCCGCACGCGATCGTTCCCGACAACGCGGGGGCTTACCTGATGTCGCTCGGCAAGATCGACCTGATGATCGTGGGGGCCGACCGGATCGCCCAAAACGGTGACACTGCCAACAAGATCGGCACTCTGGAAAAAGCGATCTGCGCCAAAGAGTACGGTGTTCCTTTTTATATTGCCGCGCCGACCTCCACCATTGATTTAAAATGTCATAGCGGCCGCGACATTCCGATCGAAGAGCGGAGCGAAGACGAAGTTCTTTACCAGACCGGGCCGGACGAACAAGGGATTCAACGCCGGATTTTGGTCTGTTCTCCGGGTTCCAAAGCGATCAACCCTGCCTTTGATGTCACGCCGGCCAGATTCATCACCGGGATCATCACCGAAAAGGGGATCATTAAACCGGCTGAAGTCGGAAGGTTGTTTTCGTAATGGCTGAAGGGAAGGTCGCCCCCAAATTTACCACTGAATTCCTTGACCGGCAGGTCCCCGGAGATCCGCGGATCGATGAGTTGAAAAAATGGTGCGATCAATTCACGCAAAGCGGGCTAATGCCGTCCTATGAGGGCGGGGTTTACGGGAATCTAAGTTTTCGGCTGAAACCGGAGAACCGATTTATTATCACTTCTTCCGGGATGAAAGAAACATCGGCGGCGGAGAGTTTTGTGAAAGTCGACCGGGTCGATCTGGAGAAAAAGATCGTTTACGCCGTCGGCCAGCGGGAACCTTCTTCGGAAAGTATGTTCCATTATTTGATCTATCAAAAGAGGCCGGAGGTCAACGCGATCTTTCACGGCCATTGTCAAAAATTGCTTGATAATTGCGCCCGAATGGGGCTGACTTGCACGGAGCGGGAAGAGCCATACGGGACCCTGGAATTGGCCGATCAGATCATGGAATCATTGGGCGAGAACATTTTTTTGATCATTAAGAACCATGGTTTTATCTCGCTGGGTAAAAGTATGGCTGAAGCGGGGGAACTAGCAATGCGAACCATGGAGCACTGCGCTGTTGATTAATGCTAATTTGTTCGCTCGGGTCAACTTCTTGATCGCCGCTTCCCGTTTGAGCGCCCTGCTCTTACTGCCGCATTTTTTCTTATAAACGAGCCTGGTCGCCGGATTAGCTCTGGTGTAGCGGGCGCCGCGACCGGCTTGGTGCTCTTTAAAACGACGTTCAAGGTTGTTGGTGATGCCGGTGTAAAGAGCGCGGTTGGCGCATTCAATGATATAAACGTAATAAGCGGCGATCATATTTAAGATCCTAGAACCACTTTTTCCGTTTATAATAAATGAACATGGAGGAGACAATGATGATCGTCAGCCCCCAGACCATAAAATAACCGTATCGCCATTCCAGCTCCGGCATATGGCGGAAATTCATTCCGTAGATCCCCACGATAAAGGTCAGCGGCATAAAGATCGTCGAGATCATGGTCAGGATCTTCATGACCTCGTTCAATTTGTTGCTTAAGCTCGACAGATAGATATCGAGCATTGAGGACATCGTATCCCTTTCGGTCTCGATCGTGTCGATGATCTGGATGGTGTGCTCATAGAGGCCGCGCATGTATTTTTGGGTCGCCGGGGAGATAAGTTTTGATTCTCCTCTCTGCAGGGAGTTCATGATCTCCCTGACTGGCCAGATCGAACGGCGGAAAAAGAGCATCTCTTTTCGCTTTTTTTGCATTTGGACCAAAGTTTTTTTGCTCGGGTTGGCGATCGTTTCCTTTTCGATCTCTTCTATCTGGTCTCCCAAAATTTCGAGAATGACAAAGTAATAGTCGATCACCGCGTCAATGAGACGGTAGGCGAGGTAATCGGCCCTGGACTGTCTGATCTTCGAGCCGGCGGTCCTTAGCCTTTTCCTGACCGGGTCAAAAACGTCCTCTTTTAGGGCTCTTTCCTGAAAAGAGATGACGTAAGTGGGGCCGATGATAAAGCTGACCTGCTCGTCGGCCACTTTGAGTGTCTCCTTATTATTAAGGAACATTTTTAAAACGATGAATAAGTATTTTCCATAATCTTCGATCTTGGGCCTCTGGGTCGGGTCGATGATCTGTTCGTAGACGGCGGGGGCCAGGCCGAAGCAATCGCAAATATTTTTGACCGCTTTATGGTCGTGGATGCTGTCGATGTTGATCCAGGTGATGGTCGGCTTGTTCTTGTAGATAACGCAGGTGTTGAGCGGGATCTCCTTCTCGACGAAGTGCTTTTCGTTGTAATCGAAAGCGGTGATCAGGACACTCTTCATGCAGGAATAATAGCAGTAAGAAGTTGGATTGACAACCGGAAGCCATTAAGTTAAATTTAACCAGTGGACCAAAAAATATATTCTTGAGGTATCCATAATAATGAGAAAAACAACGATTTTCATGGCGCTTGTTATCTTCCTGTCCTTTTGTCTGGCCGGCCTGGCAAAAGCGACCGATTATGCCGTCCTTGGCGGAGATTTGAACGTCAATTTTCTGGTCAACGCGACCGGGAATTCATTGCTTGATAGCGCGGATTCAATTTATCTTGGGGCGCTGAAGTCGGAAACCAACCTGGGCTTTGGCGGCGAAGCGTCGCTGTTCTATTCGGTCGCGCCGTCGGTCAAAGCGGGGCCGCATTTTATTTTCAATTACAGTCCGCTTAATTCCACCTGGCACGCTTTTCAGTTATTCCAAGCCTCGCTGGGCGGGATCGTTGATTTTGAACTTGGCGGTAATTCGGTTTCCGCTTATCTCGATTACAATTTAGGCTGGTTTAACGCCCAGCAGGAGATATCTTCGGTCGCCGGTTCCCCATCGCCGGCTGGAGATTTCAGCGGCGGTATTCCAGGGTTCCTGCTCGGTGTCAAGACGCGGACCAACCTGACCGAAACGATCGGGCTCGGCGTTTATTATCAATTTGGCAGTTTAACCCTGGCGGGCATCAAGTACAAGAACAGCAGTAATCAAACAAACTGGATGGACGCCGGGATTAGCTTCAGTCAGTTTGGTGTGACGATCTATCTATAGCTATTCGATCTTGATCCCAAAAGGGGCGAGGAGAGCTAGGACTTCGGGGTAAGCGAACTTGGCTTGTTTAACCTTGTTCTGGGTCGGGTCGACGTAATAATTCCACGAGCCGACGAAGCTCGCTTTTTCCAGGTTGGCGTTGCGAAAGGTGCTGTTTTCCAGGTCACAGCCGGAGAAGGTCGCTCCCGAAAGGTCAACGTTGACGAAATCGGTCCCCTGGATGACGCAATCGGTGAAGCGGCTGTGTTTAATACTTAATCCGCTGAAATTGCAGAGGGCGATCTTACATTTCTGAAAGCCCCAATCTAAAAGCAGTTTGTTGATCTTGATAAAGACAACCCCGATCAATTTACAGCCGGTAAAATTGACGCCGCGAAAACCACAGCCTTCGACCTTGATGTTGGCCAGGTTACAGCCGGTAAAAGTACAGTCGCTGAAGATAGTTCCGCTAAAGTTGGAACCGCTAAAATCGCATTTATTGAAGGCGCATTCGGAAAATTCTTTGTGGCTAAGGTCTGTTTCTTGAAGGCTGACTTCCTCGAAGGTTTGATTGTTGAAGGCGATTTGCGTGAGGAGCAGTCCATCTCTATCCATAAGGCTAACGCGCAAGCATCCCTAATTCAGAAAGAAATTGCGAGATCTTTTCGATTTTGATCTTTTTATCCATAGGGATTATTTCATTCAGGAGCAGTTCCATTCGTTCGATCGCTTCATTTAATTTAAGGACACCACCAGGAGCAATTGTTACAAACCGAGCTCGGGCATCTCTTTCGCTTTCTCCGCTTTTAATTAGTCCAATTTTTTCCATAGGCAGTAACAGCCGTGTCACCCCGGAGGCGGTAAGCCCAATCTTATTGGCCAGGTCTATCCTGCGCATTTTTCCATCACTTGCTATACTAAGATTATATAGGATCGTAAATTCATTGAAGCCAAGCCCGCCCAGCCCACAGTCAAAACGACGCCCAACAATGGCCTGCGTCTTTGCCAGCTCTAATATCAATCTTATTGGTTCATTTGCCTTTTTCATATGCTTGATATGTCAAGTATATGTCAATAAATATTAATTGTCAACCTATCTGTTTTGAGGATGTGGCATTAATAAGCATTTATTTGTATAATGTTTCTTTCTGCCGGACAAATAGTATGAACAACGAAATCAAAACCGCCCGGGTCGTCGCCCAATACCGGGGGAAGTACCGTGTTCTGGGTGAAAGCGGGGAGGCTTGGGCTGAAGTTGCCGGTAAAATTATTTTCGCGGCCAAGTCGCCGCTCGATTATCCGGCGGTCGGCGACCAGGTTAAAATTAACGATCTTGGCTACGGCAGAGCCCTCATTGAAGAAATTCTCCCCAGAAAAAGCGTTTTAAAGCGAAAAGCGGCCGGCAAGGAGGAGGTTCAGACGATCGCGGCTAATGTCGACTGCGCCTTTATTGTGCAAGCGGTCGACCGTGATTTTAATTTAAATCGATTCGAGCGCTACCTGACGATCGTTCAGTCTGAAAAGATTTACCCGGTTTTACTCCTCAACAAGATTGATCTTGTTTCCCCGGAAAAGCTGGCCGAAATAATCTCCCAGGTAAAAGAGCGCTTTAAAGCGGTCCCGCTACTAACCACCAGCGTCTTAACCGGTTTCGATAGCCTGGCGCGGGTGATCGAGCCGGGGCAAATCTACTGTTTGCTCGGCTCTTCGGGGGTTGGCAAGTCGTCGCTGACCAATAAATTATTGGGAGAAGAACTGATAACGACCAAGGAGATCAGTGCTCAAACCAATAAAGGAAAGCATACGACTACTCATCGTGAACTTTTTGTCCTTAAGAACGGGGGGATGATCATCGATAATCCGGGGATGAGGGAGATCGGGCTGGCAGATGCCGAAGAGGGGATAAAAAGTGTTTTCGCGGAAATTGAAGAAATAGGCTGTTCCTGTAAGTTTATTGATTGCACTCATCAACACGAACCGGGGTGTGCCGTGCTGACCGCGCTCAAGTCGGGCGATTTAAGCGAAGAGAAATATATAAATTACCTCAAATTAAAAAAAGAGACCGATTATTACGCCATGACCAGCTTGGAAAAAAGACAGAGAGACAAAGATTTTGGTAAAATGGTCAAAAGCGCGCTGAAGGAAGTCAAGAAACGGAAAATCTAGTGTTTGATCTCCACGGAGATGACGTCGCCGGTTATCTTGGAGTTCGGAATGATCTTTCGTTTATGATCAGCGGTTATGAGGACGGTGCTAAAGATCTGGATCTCTTCCACGACGCCGGAGACGCCGACCGTTTCAATTTTATCCCCAAGTTCAAAAGGGCGGAACATGATGATCATGAGCCCTGCCGCGAAGTTTGCGAGGGAGCCTTGCAAGGCCAGTGCGATCGCCAGACCGGCCGCGCCGATCAGGGCGAGAAATGAAGTTGTTTTTATCCCCAGTCGTTCCAGGAAAGATAGGACCACAAAAATTACGATGGCGTAATATACGACGTTGCCGACAAAAAGGGCCAGGGTTTGATTAACTTTTGATCTGATCATCGCCTTCTTGGTGATGTTCGAGGCGACTTTAGCCACCCAGATGCCGATGACCAGGATCAGCAGGTCGATTACTATTTCCATACCATTAGAGAGCAGATAAGTTTTTATGGAGTCGATGATGTTGTACATGCTGATTTAAGTATAGTTTATTTGGGGGAGGGGGGCAAGGAAGGGGGGAATGTATTATGCGGCTAGAGAGTCAGAAATTATTTAGTTCCTTACCTTTTCGCCTCCCCCGCACCTCTGGCGAAAAGAGCTATTTGGGTGTAAATAAGGTTAAGTCTAACGATCAGTCGGATTTAGCTATCCCTTAGTCCCTCAGTCCCTTTCCCCCGCTAATCTCCCTTGCTTTTCCTGATTCTAAGCGTAAAATAAGAACGTGATCTTAGATGATTAGAATATAAATATCTATATTCTAATTAAATGCCTGTAATTAGAATAAGGAGGCCCAAAATGCCTGAACCTGAAAACAATCTAGCCGATCTTGAAAAAGGACTCTGGAATGCTGCCGACGAACTGCGCGCTAACTCGCACCTGAAATCATCTGAATATTCCACGCCTGTCTTGGGTCTTATCTTTTTGAGATACGCTGACCATAAATTTACTATTGTCGAGAAAGAGCTAGCGAGCAAAGGGACCGGCCGGCGCACAATTGGCAAGGCAGATTATCAAGCGCAAGGGGTAATGTATTTGCCGGAAATTGCCAGGTTTGACTATTTGTCAAAACTAAAGGAAGGTAGCGATATAGGCAAGGCTATCAATGCCGCGATGAAGGCGATCGAGGAAGAAAACCCATCTTTAAAAGACGTTTTGCCCAGGAACTACAACCAGCTTGATAAAAAGGTCTTAATTGAGCTGATTAAATTAATGGCTTCAATCCCGATGGAGCATGATGGGGATACGCTGGGCCGGATATATGAGTATTTCTTGGGTGAATTTGCGATGACGGAAGGGCAGAAGGGGGGCGAGTTCTATACCCCAATATCTATTGTTAAACTAATCGTTGAGATAATTGAGCCGTTCCATGGCAAGATTTTAGACCCAGCATGCGGCTCGGGCGGTATGTTTGTCCAGAGTGCACGCTTTGTCGAAGAGCGGAAGAAGAAGCCGAGCGCTGAAATATCCATTTACGGGCAGGAAAAGACCAAAGAGACGGTAAGGCTGTGCAAAATGAATCTGGCGGTTCACGGCTTGGAAGGTGATATCCGTGAGTCTAACACTTATAAAGAAGATATTCATAAAAGTGTCGGCAAGTTCGATTATGTGATGGCTAATCCTCCCTTTAATGTTAATCGGGTAGACATTGAAAGTCTTAAGGGCGACCCAAGGTTCCCGTTTGGCCTACCAACCGTAGATAATGCCAATTATCTCTGGATCCAGATCTTTTACAGTGCGTTGAATAGTAAGGGGCGGGCAGGTTTTGTTATGTCGAATGCTGCGGCTGATGCCCGTTCGTCTGAAATGGAAATACGCAAACAGCTTATTAAATCGGGCCATGTTGATGTGATCGTCTCTGTTGGGTCTAATTTCTTTTATACTGTCACACTCCCAGTGACTCTCTGGTTCTTTGATAAGGAGAAGGATAAGGCGCTTAAGAATAAAGTCTTGTTTATCGATGCCCGAAACACCTTTAATCAGATAAACCGGGCTTTGCGTGATTTTAAGCCGGAACAGATTGAAATGTTGGCCGGGCTGGTCAAACAATACCGGCAAGGGAAGTTAAAGGATAAGCCGGGCCTTTGTAAGGTGGCAACCTTAAAGGAGATCGAAGAGCAGGGGTGGAGCTTAAATCCGGGGAGATATGTTGGAGTCGCCGAAAGGCCGACTGAAGAATACGACTTCAAGGAAAAAATCATAGGATTGAATGGTGAGCTCGAAAAACTAAATGCTGAATCGCACCTACTGGAAAAGAAAATATCGCATAATATCGGCCTTATATTAAAAAAGGGATTATAAGGCCCACTGGCGAATAGTATGAATGGGAGGGCAAAATGGCTGAACAAAATATAGATATTGATTCAATAGGTAAAATAGATATAAATAAGATAACCATGAAGGATGATTATGGCGCATTAAAATTTCAAAAAAGCGCCGAATATTTGATTAGATTACAGGGCTTATTTGGGGAATTTGCTGAACTCCAGTATAAAACAATCTTATCGAAGCCCGAAATTGATGATATAGATAATAAAAAAACACGATTTGTTGATTATATAAAAAGAATCGATAGCTTTAATTTAAACCATCCCAATCCCAAGCCTTTGCATGATCAGTTGGAAGGAGAGATAGAGCGTTATTCTAACGAAACGATTCAGCAAACCAAAACGAACCTTGTATATTTAAGACAGGAAGCAGCATTAAAAAGTAAGGATGAAGAAGAGCTGCAAAAACAACAAAAAGCGGCGGTGCAGGCGGAAATAGTTTACAAGGAATTAGCCCTAAAATTACAAAATGAGCTAGAGAATTTGAAGCAAAAAAAGGCTGAAATCGAAACTACTCATGGCGAGATTGCCTCTGTGACTCTCGCCAAATATTTTGAAAAGCAGGCAAATGAAGACCGTGCGAGCATGGAGAAATGGTTGGGCAATAGAGATAAAACATTCTGGTTCTTAATAGGGCTCATCGCTTTTAACTTTATCGTGTATTTTGGTATTCTTATGATGAAAAGTATTGGAATAATCGTTTTTGGCCCAGAATCTTTTTTCACTCTAGAATATGGATTAGCAAAGTTGGCATTACTTTCCGTTGTATCATATGGGCTGGGTTTTGCTTCCAAAAATTACAACGTTTATGCAAATATGTATGCCATTAACACACATAGAAGGAATGTGGCGCAAACCCTTCAGGATTATATTGCAACTAATCCAGAGCCAGAAGCGAAATCTGAAATGATCAAGGAGGGTACAGAGGCAATGTTTAAGCATATGCCAATAGGGTACATTGGAAGATTGGAAGGAAAAGATACAAACGCTGTATACGAAGTGATTAATAATTATATTAAGCAAAGGCCATGAAGAATAATTGGCGAAAAGTAAGATTTGAGGATTGCGTTGAAATTCATCCAAAAGTAAAGCTGGAACGTGGTGGGGAATACCCATTTGTTATGATGGAGGCTATTCAACCCGGAACAAAGTATGTTAGCCCAAGTGGAGAGAAACAGTTAAAAGGCGGCGGGTCAAAATTTGAGGACAGGGACACATTATTTGCCCGAATAACACCATGTCTTGAGAATGGAAAAATTGCACAATATAGAGGGAGCCCCGCTTTTGGTTCGACAGAATTCTTTGTATTTAGAGCAAAATCAGCGATTTCTGACCCAGATTATATTTATTATTTATCAACTACGAAAACCATAAGAAGCCCCGCTGAAAAGAGTATGGCTGGCGCATCTGGTAGGCAACGTGCGGATATCGCATCAATTAAGGACCTAGTTATCAATTTCCCCGATCTCCCAACACAACGCCGCATAGCCTCCATCCTTTCCGCCTACGACGACCTGATCGAAAACAACAACCGCCGGATAAAGATCATCGAACAAATGGCGCAGATGATCTATAGCGAATGGTTTGTCAATTTCCGCTTTCCGGGGCATGAGAAGGTGAACATGGTTGATTCGAAGCTGGGGAAGATACCGGAGAAGTGGGAGGTAATTACATTAGGAGAAAAGGTGGATATTGCAAAGGGCAAGAGTATAACCAGGGAGATAATAATTGAGGGAGCAGTTCCTGTGGTGGCTGGAGGGTTAAGCCCGGCATATTTTCATAATAAGGCAAATACAAAGGCTCCTGTCATAACGATTAGCGCTTCGGGAGCGAACTCGGGCTATGTAAACATATATTATGAGGATATCTGGGCATCAGATTGCTCTTTTATTGATAGAAATACCACAAAATACTTATATTATTTCTATTTGTTGCTGAAAAATAGACAAAATGAGGTAACCAACTTTCAAAGAGGAGCGGCGCAACCACATGTTTATCCAAAGGATCTAATGCGATTAGAAGTCGTTGATATTCCTGGAGAAATATTAGATGACTTTGAGGGTAAGATTTCAATATCATTTCAAATGATGGCTAACCTGGTCAACATGAACAAAATTCTGGTTCAAACCCGCGATTTACTTTTACCGAAGTTGATTGGCGGGGAGGTAGGGAGAGAGATATATGATCGTTAATATGATAGAGAAGAATATATATGCTAAAAGATAACGACTTTATCGAAGTGGTTGGGCAAAGATTCTGGAAGCACATTCACAATAAAACCGATTGCCCATTCGCTGATTCGACGCCCGATAGAATTTCATTCTTGAAGGAATTAGTCGGTAAGATTAACAAAATGATTTATGCCCCATCTCCCCCCAGGACATTTGTTGTATCACATAAAGAGAATTTAGTTGTTCGTTTTATTCCCGCTCTTACTAGAGAGGACTACTGTGTCTACTATTATTGTATTAAGAGTCTTGAGGATGAAATAGCTGCAAATAGAGTAAAGGGCACCTATGGGGGCTGGAAATTAGGCGGAAAAATACGGAAGATTGAAAATAACGACGAAATTGTGTCTATGCCAGATTACAGTTACAACTCATTTGCATGGAAACGTGCATGGACTGATTATCAAAAGAGAGCTTACAATCTCTATGCAAAATCAGATCATGAATACTATTTTATATTTGATATTGCAAACTTCTATGATTCAATACGCCTGGACAGATTGGAAGCATTAATAAGGGAAGCCGTAGACAAGCGGAAAACTAAATATGTTAATTTGCTATTTTATTTCTTATCGCATTGGAATAAAAAGTATATGTTTTATGAGAAGCAGAGTGCGGGATTACCACAAGATGAGGTTGGGGATTGTTCTAGAATATTAGCAAATTATTATCTTCAGGAATATGACAAGTATATGTACGATATATGCGAAGAAAGGAAATCTAAGTATCTAAGATATGCTGACGATCAAATAATAGCATCAAAAAATGAAAAAGATGCAAAAGAGATCATGTTTCTGGCATCAAAAAAGCTGGCAATGATAGGATTGAATCTTAACGCTAGTAAGGCAAAATTATTTACTTCTAGGCAATTCTTCGATTATTGGTCGTTTGATATATTTAAGCTATTGGAAAACCCTAAAAAGCACAAAGACATTGAGAAGGCATACGATGCGTATAGGAAAAAAGTTAGGAAAAGAGTCGACTTTAAACGAAGCCCAATATTAAAAAGAATGATAAATTGCAATATCGCAGGGCTCGCCCCAAAATATCGAACTAAGGTAATTGCAAATGTGCTTGATGAAAAATTCATAATGAATGCAGGTGGTTATTATCTTGGCAAGATATTTGATTTGTTAAACAAAAGACAAAGGGTGAGATATATCGCCAGGTTAAATAGATTATCGAAGAAAATATTATTTAATCAGTATCATTTGAGGGTTATGAGGCTTGCAAGAGAAAAGAAAATCAGCGAAGATAAGATTAAGGATGTTGTAGCCTCCTATGACATGGTAAATCAATTATGACAACGCATTATTCGGAAGATAGATTAATTGAACAACCAACAATCAGGTTGTTAACAGATCTTAACTGGCAAGCTGCTAACTGTTATCTAGAATTCGAACGGGCGAGCGGCAGTACTATGGGCCGGGAGAATCGGGGAGAAGTTGTTCTTGTTTCAAGGCTACGACCCGCCTTGAATAAGTTAAACCCCGGATTGACTGAAGAAGCAATTGATCTGGCCATTGAAGAAATAACGCGCGATCGGAGTGCGATGAGCTTGGTTAATGCCAACCGGGAAGTTTACCAACTGCTCAAGGATGGCGTCCCCGTTACAATGCCCGCCACAGGCCGAGAGGAAGAGACGACCGAAACGGTTAAAGTTATCGATTGGGATAAGTCCGAAAATAATGACTTTTTCCTTGCTTCCCAATTCTGGGTCACCGGTGAAATGTATACCAAAAGGGCTGATCTGGTCGGGTTTGTAAATGGTATCCCTTTACTATTTATTGAACTTAAAGCGGCACATAAGCGGGTAGAAAACGCGTTTATTGATAACCTGACCGATTATAAAAACACGATTCCCCAGCTATTCTGGTATAACGCCGTTATTATCCTTTCCAATGGGAGCGAAAGTAAAGTTGGCAGTATAACTGCGGAGTGGGAGCATTTTGCCGATTGGAAGAAGATCAATAGTGAAGGCGAACAAGGCGTTATATCCCTCGATACGATGATCCGCGGGATCTGTCAGAAGGCTAACTTCCTTGATATCGTTGAGAACTATATCGCTTATATGCAATCTCGCGGCGGACTAATTAAATTAATCGGAAAAAACCATCAATATCTGGGCGTCAACAACGTTATTAAGGGATTTAAGGATATTAGGGAAAAACAGGGCAAGCTGGGGGTGTTTTGGCATACTCAAGGGAGCGGCAAGAGCGTTTCCATGATCTTTTTCGCCCAAAAAGTCCTGCGTAAGATCCCTGGCAATTGGACCTTTGTTATTGTGACTGACCGCAAAGAGCTTGATGAGCAAATCTATGGTAACTTTGCCAATTCAGGCGCCATAACTGCTCAAGAGATCCATGCCGAATCAGGTGACCATCTCCGGCAGTTATTGGGTCAGAATCATCGTTATATCTTTACTCTGATCCATAAGTTCAACTTCCAGGGGGTTGTGTCAGAGCGGTCGGATATTATCGTTATCACGGACGAGGCGCACCGGAGCCAGTATGACACGCTCGCCTTTAACATGCGCCAAGCGTTGCCTAATGCCTCTTTTATCGCTTTTACCGGTACACCTTTAATCGTTGGAGAAGAGAAGACCAAGGATGTGTTTGGTGAATATGTCAGTGTTTATAACTTTAAGCAATCGATCGATGATAAGGCAACCGTGCCACTCTATTACGAGAACCGAATCCCCGAGGTCCAGCTCACAAACGAAAGCTTAAATGATGAGATGGCCGCTATTGTTGAAGCGGCTGAGCTGGATGAGCGCCAGCAAGCCCGGTTGGAGCAAGAGTTCGCCAGACAATATCACATTATTACTCGTAACGATCGCCTGGAAACAGTTGCTAAAGATATAGTAAGCCATTTCTTTAACCGCGGCTTTAAAGGGAAGGCTATGGTTGTGGCGATTGATAAGGTTACGGCAGTCAAAATGTACGATAAGGTGCGTAAATATCAGCAAGAATATTTGCAGGAGTTGGAAAAGCAGTTGAGCGGGGTTGCGGAAGAGGAGAGGGCCGCATTAGAAAAATTAATCAACTATGTTAAAGAGACAGATATGGCTGTAGTGGTCTCTTCTTCGCAAAATGAGATCGCCCAGATGCGGGAGAAGGGGGTCGAGATCGAGCCGCACCGTCGCCGGATAGTAAGTGAAGACTTAGCCACAAAATTCAAGGATCCAAACGATCCCTTCCGGATCGTCTTTGTCTGTGCCATGTGGATGACCGGCTTCGATGTGCCGAGCTGTTCAACCATCTATCTTGATAAGCCGATGCGCAACCATACTTTAATGCAGACTATCGCCCGGGCTAACCGGGTCTTTAAGGACAAGGTCAGCGGTTTAATTGTTGATTATGTCGGTGTTTTCCAAAGCCTGCAAAAGGCTTTGGCGATCTACGCGCCGACCCCTGGAGCGGGTGAGCCGCCAATTGTCGAAAAGGCGGAGCTGGTGGAGATTCTCAAGAAACAACTGCAAGAAACAACGGAATTCTGCTCGAATCTTGGGATTAATGTTGAAGCAATCCTAGCCGCAGAAGGATTCGCTAAGGTTGGCTTGCTTGATAACGCGGTGGACATGATAATCGCAGCCGAAGAGCAGAAGAAAACCTACCTAGTTATGGCTGCCCGGATTAATGGCTTATTCAAAGCTATCTTACCGGACAAAATTGCCCATGAGGTAGCGCCACTAGCGATATTATTCGTAGTTATCGCTAACAAAATACGATCGTTATTGCCGCCGCCTGACATTTCAGCAGTGATGAAAGAGATCGATAAGCTTCTTGATGAATCGATTTCCACGGAAGGCTATGTAATTGCCGAAAAGCCCGAGCAAAGCCGAATCTACGATCTTAGCCAGATCGACTTCGAGACTTTACGCGCCAAATTTGAAAAGGGGAGAAAGCATATTGAAGTTGAAAAACTGAAAGGGATGATTGAGCGTCGTTTAGGAACAATGATCAGGTTTAACCGGACCAGATTGGACTTCCAGGATAAGTTTCAGAAATTGATCGATGAATATAACGCCGGCAGTATGAACGTTGACGAATTCTTTAGACGTTTAACCGAATTTGCCCAGCAGCTAAACGAAGAAGAAAAGAGGACTATCGCAGAAGGGCTTTCCGAAGAAGAATTAGCAGTATTTGATATTTTAACTAGGCCAGACATGCAGTTGACCAAGAAAGAAGAGGGGGTAGTCAAGGCAGTGGCCAAAGAGCTGCTGGAAAAGCTAAAGCAAGAGAAGCTCGTGCTCGATTGGCGCAAGAAACAAGAGGCAAGGGCCGCGGTCAAAGTCATGATAAATGAAGTATTTGACCATTTGCCCGAGAAATACACAAAGCCAGTTTATAGTCAGAAGTGCGAGTTAGTTTATGAGCATGTTTATGATGCGTATTCTGGCCCAGAAAAGAGCGTGTATGCCTCATGAATAAAACTCCATCAACAGTAATATCTATTAATGATGATCAAATTGAAAGCGTATTTGAACTTTTAGGCGTTAGTGAAAATGATTTAACATACAGTTTGGGATATACAATGGCAAGGGTCCCAAGATTGGTGAAAGCCTTAATCAAGCGAATGTATAACAGAGATATGAAATACAATAATATTGTTATTCGTCTTCAAAAACATGGGGAAAAGGGGATAACGGACATTGAAATTGTTGTTGATAATAGGTTCTTTTGTATCATAGAAGCAAAAAAGGGGTGGTCTTTGCCAACCCTGGACCAACTCAAAAAATACAGGGAGAGGTTTGGCGGCTATAAGAGAACCAAGAGAATGTTTCTGGTTCTCAGTGATTGCACGGAAGAATATTTTAATGGTAATTTAAAACGATCAATTCGCGGGGTTCCTATAAAGTCAATTTCTTGGCATGATGTGATTAAAACAATTAATTATATTTACCATGAGGCATCAAATAAGGAAAAGTATCTTTTATCAGAGCTGCAAAAATATTTGCTTGAGGAGGTCCAAATGGAAAACAAGGAATCTAATTGGGTCTATGTTGTATCACTATCGAATAAAACACCAAAATGGTCAAAAATATCCTGGAGAGATGTTATTAATAAAAAACGCCTCTACTTTTATCCAGCAGAAAAGAATTGGCCCAAAATACCTCTCAATTATATGGGTTTTAGATATGATGGTAAATTGCAGTCGATCCATTATGTGAAATCTTATGAGATTGTTGCTGATATGCATAGCCGAATCCCAGAGATAAAAAGAGGTAAAGTTAAAAATCACTATTTATTATATTTGGGAGAACCATTTGAGCCAAGAAAGGAATTGCCAATTGGCAAAATATGGTCAAATGGGAGATTAAAGTGCATGTTGGATACTTTATTCACTTGTAAATCATTAAAAGATGCTTGTGCCGTGTCAAAAAAGAGATTAAAGGATTAAATATGCACGATAAACTCCAGGGTTGGCTCCTCATCGGCCTTTCCTTGCTCGTTGCGAGCGGATTTGTGGTTAAACAGGGGATCTATTGGGAAATTATCGATATTGTGGTGACCTTCCCCCCAAAAACTGGACCACTTGCAATTAGAAAATAGTCCGTAATACTAACCTGCCTGCAGGCAGGGAGTAGCGCCTAGTTTTACACTCTCGAAGATAATCAAAAAAAATCGGCCCTCCCCTGGTAGGATTTCGTCCTCCGTGCCGCTTTGGGCGGCGACTACGGGACATGGCGTTTTTGCTTTCGCTCGCTCATCCTGCTAGGGCAGGAGTGTCGCTCGCTGATCCTCGCTTCGCTCGGCGCAAAAACGCCTTTCTCATCCTACCCTTGATTTTGCTCACCCGTCGTCAAGCGCCGGGGTTCGCAAAATCCAATTGCTGAACGCAATTGCCGCTTTTCTTTTTTGGGGACAAAAAAGAAAAGCTCCCCGGGTAGGATTCGAACCTACGACCAAGTGATTAACAGTCACCTGCGCTACCACTGCGCTACCGGGGAACGCCAATACAATTTCTAATTTTACCAAATTTTGGACTTTTAGCAACTGGCCCTTCAAAATGCCCCTGCCAACTCAAGGAGCCCCTTTCCATAGAAGGCAGGGCTTAAAGGCAAAACCATTGAAAGAGTGCATACCTAAAAATGCATCGCGACAAACAGAAATAACGATGTCCGATCTTCTCAACTGAAAAACCGTTTGGATTATTGCCTTCATTTAGATTAAAAATATCTGGTATAAGTTCAGAGTGTTCGACGCATTTCGCTTACCTTAAAAAAAGTCGAAATGCGTAAGGCCTTTTCTTTTCGTCCATTTTCTTTGTGGCCAGACAAAGAAAATGGACAAGGCGTAAAAGAGAGCAAAATATCTAAATACGTACAGGGGAAAAACCAAGAAAACTTCCCGATCCAATCGGGACAGGTTTCCTGGTCATAAGCCGCAAAGTTACCGGTTTCTCGTGAGGAACCGAGAATTCATTCTCAGGTTCCGAACGGGTGTTATAATATCCCCATGTCCTTAATCCCATTTATAACTACATTTATAATGATCGCGGTGGCGGAGCTGGGAGATAAAACCCAACTCCTCACTTTTGGTCTGGCCACCAAATATTCAGCCAGAATAGTTATCGCTGCCGTATCTTGCGCCTCGGCCCTCCTAATGGCGCTGGCGGTCATCTTTGGCGGGCTACTCAACCGCTTTGTCCCTATCATATATATCCAGACCATCGCCGGGATCCTCTTTATCGCTTTCGGCTTTTGGACAATTCTTGGAAAAGAAGAAGCTGACGACGACGAAGCGGAAGCAAAGGGGAAGCGTTCCCCGTTTTGGCTCGTCTTTACCGCCTTTCTCCTGGCCGAGCTGGGGGATAAAACCCAGATCGCCACGCTGGCTCTGACCGCCCAATACGGCAGTCCTTTCCAAGTTTGGGTCGGCGCCACCCTGGCCATGATCGCGGTCAATACTCTTGGCGCCCTGGCCGGTAAATGGACCAAAGATCTTATCCCCCAAAAAAACGTGAAGCTGGTCGGAGCCGCTATATTCATTATGTTTGGCCTTTGGACCCTGGGTGATTTATATGTCTGGTAATTGCGAAAACGAAGGGCGCTATAGCCGCCAGCTCATTCTCCCTGCAGTCGGTACGGTCGGCCAGGAAAAACTCCGCCTCGGAAAAGTTTTGGTCGTCGGTGCTGGTGGTCTCGGCTCTCCAGCTCTGCAATATCTCGCCGCCGCAGGGGTCGGCCGGATCGGTATCGTCGACAGCGACTTTATCGAGCTGTCAAACTTAAATCGCCAAACCCTCTACTCGTCGGATGAGGTCGGCCGCCTCAAAGCGCAGATCGCCGCCCACCGGATCAAAGCATTAAATCCCGACTGCGAAGTTTTGGCCTTTTCTACCCGTTTGACCGCCGAAAATGCCGCCCGGATCGTCAAGGATTATGAAATAGTGATTGACGGGAGCGATAATTTTGCCACCCGCTATATATTAAATGATACGTGCGTTGAGCAGGAAAAGCCGCTGATTTATGGAGCGGTCTATCAGTTTGAAGGGCAGTTAATGGTCATAAAGCCGGGGGAGGGGCCGTGCTTCCGCTGTCTTTTTGCCGAAGAGCCCCCACCGGGCGAAATTCCCTCGTGCCGGGAGAATGGGGTGATCGGTTTTCTTCCGGGACTGGTCGGGACCTGGCAAGCGGCGGAAGCGATCAAGCTCCTTCTTGGGGCGGGAGAACTGGCGGGGGGCGAGTTAATGGTCATCGACCCGCTTGAGCGCTCCTTCAGGAAGGTCAAGGTCCCCAGAAACAAGAAATGCCTTGCCTGTTCGGCTGGCGGAAAGTCTTGATTTCCGCGGAAAACCAGGTTAATTAGGTCTGAACTGGAATTAGGCTGAAAATTGCCAAAAATCCCCTTGACAACAAAAGGCAAACTAAGATATAATTACAACCTCGTCTGTGAATAGATTTATTACCTAATTTTTTAGCGTTTAAATTTAATAGACCGAGCGTGTGAAACGCACTACGGTGCGTTTTTTCATGGCCCTCCAGGTTCCTCGAAAGGGACTTGTTTTTCGCTTCGGCGGAAAAACTTGGAGACAAGGCAAGCAGCTTGATAATTGAATAGGGTTTTGTATAAGTATGTTAAGGTTGAAGCAGGAATAAATTCCCGCATCGAGAAAGAGAGAATTTAAGTTACTGCGGCACATAGTGGATACCTTGGCACTACAAGTCGATGAAGGACGTGATTGGCTGCGATAAGCCTCGGGGAGCTGTCAAAATAGCTTTGATCCGGGGATCTCCGAATGGGGAAACCTGGCCGGGTAAAGCCCGGTCGTGCCTAACGACAACCCGCTGAACTGAAACATCTAAGTAAGCGGAGGAAGAGAAAGTAATAACGATTTCGGGAGTAGTGGCGAGCGAAACCGAAACAGCCCAAACCTTGTTGATTTATCTTCAAGGGGTAGCGGGACCGCGACGTGAGACCGGATAGTTTAGTTGAAGTACTCTGGAAAGAGTCGCCATAGAAGGTGATAGCCCTGTAAGCGAAAGACTAAATGGCTCTAGCGGTATCCCAAGTACTGCGGGACACGAGGAATCCTGTAGGAATCCGGGAGGACCATCTCCTAAGGCTAAATACTCTGTAGTGACCGATAGTGAACAAGTACCGTGAGGGAAAGGTGAAAAGAACCCAGGAATGGGAGTGAAATAGAACGTGAAACTGTGTGCCTACAAGCAGTCGGAGCCTCGAGCAATCGGGGTGACGGCATGCCTATTGAAGAATGAGCCGGCGACTTACAGTTACATGCAAGCTTAGGGTGTTGAGCCCGAGGCGTAGCGAAAGCGAGTCTTAATAGGGCGATTTAGTATGTAGTTGTAGACCCGAAACCGATAGCGACCTATCCTTGGGCAGAGTGAACTTCAAGTAAAATTGAAGGGAGGCTCGAACCTATTGATGTTGAAAAATCTCAGGATGACCTGAGGATAGCAGTGAAAAGCTAAACGAGCTCGGAGATAGCTGGTTCTCCTCGAAATGGTTTTAGGGCCAGCCTCAAGCTTATCTACGTGGGGGTAGAGTACAGTTCGGACTAGGGGGCCGAGAGGCCTTCCAAATCCTTGCTAACTCCGAATACCATGTAGTAATTGCTTGGGAGTGAGACTACGAGGGATAAGCCTCGTGGTCAAAAGGGAAACAGCCCATGATCGTCAGCTAAGGTTCCTAAATGTATGCTAAGTGGGAAAGGAAGTAAAGTCGGCTAGACAGCCAGGAGGTTGGCTTAGAAGCAGCCATCCTTTAAAGAGTGCGTAACAGCTCACTGGTCGATCGATTTTGCGCCGAAAACACACGGAGCTCAAGCATACTACCGAAGCTACGGGTGGTCTGGATGAATAATCCGGATCGCGGTAGAGGAGCGTTCCGTTGTAGGTTGAAGTTGTGTCGCGAGGCACAATGCACGAAACGGAAGTGAGAATGTCGGCATAAGTAACGAAAATACGGGTGGAAATCCCGTACGCCGAAAGTCTGAGGTTTCCTGGGGAAGGCTCGTCCTCCCAGGGTAAGTCGATATCTAAGCCAAGCCCTAGCGCGGCTAAGCTAGGGGTAGGTGATGGCTAAACGGTTAATATTCCGTTACCGCCTATTTTGTTAACCAGAAGGACGCAGGGGGATAACTCATTACACTTATTGGATTGTGAGCCTGATTTATTTCGGGCGCGATGGGTGACTCCGCACTGACGAGAAAAGCTCTGGGTATTGTGATAGGTGATCGTACCATAAACCGACACAGGTGGACAGGCTGAACAAGCCAAGGCGCGCGAGATAACTCTCTCTAAGGAACTAGGCAAAATGATCCCGTAACTTCGGGAAAAGGGATGATCCGATTTATTTCGGATCCTCAGATATCAGACTTCCGCGACTGTTTAACAAAAACACAGGTCTCTGCTAACCCGTAAGGGGATGTATAGGGGCTGATGCCTGCCCAGTGCTGGAAGGTTAAGAGGATGATTGAGATTATATCAAGGTCAGAATCGAAGCCCCAGTGAACGGCGGCCGTAACTATAACGGTCCTAAGGTAGCGAAATTCCTTGTCGGGTAAGTTCCGACCCGCACGAAAGGCATAACGAAGGAAGTGCTGTCTCGGAGAGAGACTCGGTGAAATTGGGATGACCGTGAAGACACGGTTTAACTGCACCAGGACAGAAAGACCCCGTGGAGCTTTACTATACCCTAACTTTGAGATTTGACGCCGCTTGCGTAGCATAGGTGGGAGGCTGTGATCCCCTGTTTTTGGATGGGGGGGAGCCAACAGTGAAATACCACCCTGGTTGTGTTAGATTTCTAACCCTGGCCTTGATAAGCTGGGAGACAGAGTTAGGCGGGTAGTTTGACTGGGGCGGTCGCCTCACAAAGGATAACTGAGGCGTTCAAAGGTACCCTCAGCACGGTTGGAAATCGTGCGTCGAGTGTAAAGGCATAAGGGTGCTTGACTGCGAGACGTACATGTCGAGCAGGGACGAAAGTCGGACTTAGTGATCCGGTGGTTCTGAATGGAAGGGCCATCGCTCAACGGATAAAAGTTACCCCGGGGATAACAGGCTGATCTCCTCCAAGAGTTCACATCGACGAGGAGGTTTGGCACCTCGATGTCGGCTCATCGCATCCTGGAGCTGGAGCAGGTTCCAAGGGTTGGGCTGTTCGCCCATTAAAGCGGTACGTGAGCTGGGTTCAGAACGTCGTGAGACAGTTTGGTCCATATCCGGTGCAGTCGCAAGGAAAATTGAGAGGAGTCCTTCCTAGTACGAGAGGACCGGAAGGAACAGACCGCTGGTGTACCAGTTGTGGGGCCTACCTGCAAACGCTGGGTAGCCATGTCTGGAAGGGATAAATGCTGAAAGCATCTAAGCATCAAGCCCACCTCAAGATTAGTTTTCCCATCTGGATCCCGCAAGGGTGAAGGAGTAAGACCCCCTGAAGAACACAGGGTTGATAGGCTGGAGGTGTAAAGGCGGCAACGTCTGAGCTGACCAGTACTAATCGGTCGAGGACTTATTTATTCTCTCTTTTCTCGCATTGCGGGGATTTATTTCTTGACTTCAACGCTATCATATTTATACGAAGGTAAAAATCCCGGTGACCATACCGGAGGTGACCCACCCGTTCCCATTCCGAACACGGCAGTGAAATCCTCCCGGGTCGATGGTACTCCTTAACTTCGTTTTGGGGGAGAGTAGAACGTCGCCGGGGTTTTTGCCCTCGATAAATTTAAGAAAAGCGAATACATTAAGTATTCGCTTTTTTGTTATATAATGGGTAACATGCTAAAAAAGATCACTGACCAATCGATCATCGCCGGCTATCTGGAAGACAGCTCCAACCTGACCGGAGGTTCCGCCGATGGCCTTTATCTCCCTCAAAACGAGGCCGAGGCTAAAGAAGCCCTTTTGGAATGCGCCGCTAAAAAAGAGCCATTAACCTTTTCCGCCGCCCAAACCGGGACGACCGGAGGGTGTATCCCATTTGGCGGCAACATCCTCTCGGTCCAGAAGCTTAACAAAATAATTGAGATCGATCAGATAAAAAAGACCGCGCTGATTCAGTCCGGTGTTACTTTGGAAGAATTGGCCAAAGCGTCCGCGCCATACGGCTTGTTTTACGCGCCGGACCCGACGGAGAAGAGCGCCACTGTTGGCGGGAACGTCAACACCAACGCTTCCGGCGGCCGAAGCTATCGTTTCGGCTCGACCCGCGATCATATTTTAGGCCTAAAGGTTTTGCTGACCAGCGGAGAGCGGCTGGAGCTAAAAAGAAAAGAAAGCCCGGTCAGAGGGCTCAAGAACGCGGCTGGGTACTACGCGAGGCCGGAGATGGAGCTGATCGATCTTTTTATCGGACAGGAAGGGACCCTAGGATTTATTTCCGAGATCGAAGTCAGCCTACTGCCGAAAATGGCCGATACTTTTGAGCTGGTGGCCTTCTTTAAAACGGAAGAGGGGGCGCTTGGTTTTGTTGAGGCGGCAAAAAAGATCGATGACCGATCGATCAATTTCTTTGAATATTTTGACCCTAACACACTGCAAATGCTGGGGCGGAGCTATCCTCACATCCCGCTGGAGAGGGAAGCGGCGGTCTATGTTGAACAGGAGCTGACGGAGCGAAACCAGAATTATCTTGAAGAATGGGAAAAACTATTAATAGCCCACGATTCCTCGCTGGAAGAGGCCTGGATCGGGAGCGACGCTAAACAAAAAGAGCAGTTGCGCCAATTTCGTCACGCGATACCGGAGCATATCAACGAGTTGTTCAAAGAACATCACTTGGTTAAAATGGCGACCGATATCGCCGTACCGGAGGGGAAGTTCCGCGAGATGTTTAATTATTACAATGATCAGCTTAAAGCTGAAAGCTTAAAGCTTTTTTACATAAAATTCGGCCATATCGGCGATAATCATCTGCACGTTAATTTGTTACCAAAAAATGAGGCGGAAATTGTTCTGGCTAAAGGTTTGATCCTGCGGTTCGTGAAAAAAGCGGTCGAGCTGGGAGGGACGGTCTCGGCCGAGCACGGGATCGGCAAGATCAAGCGCGATTATTTACTGGAAATGTACGGTGAAAATGGGATAGAGCGGATGAGGCGAACAAAGAAAAAATATGATCCTCAAGGGGTGCTTGGGAGAGGCAATATCTTTACGCTTGAATAGTCGCTTTGACATTCAAACTAAATATGGTAGCATTAGCCGGGATTAGACTTATTAATAAGGAATCCAAATAAAAAGGGGGTGAAATGAATGAAGAAACTTATTTCTGTTATCACCGTTCTATTGTTAATCGCGGGACTTTCAGTCTCCGCGAACGCGCAAGTCAAAAAAGCCAGCCCGGCGACTAAAGCTCTGCAAATGCAGGCTGATTCCGGTTCAGGCTCCGGTTCAATGGCTGGAAAAATGGCGGTCGGTACCTTGGGCGGCACCCCGGCAATGAAATTTCATTTTAATGATGATTTGATGGGGACCATCGGCGCCTCGTTTACCACCGGTAACGCCTCCACGACTTTCATTATTGGTAAAGTTGATTACAACTTGAACAGCATCAGTAATGTTCAGACCGGGATCGGCGGTTACTTTAGCACATTTTCTACTGGCGGCGCTTCGATCACAACTTTTGGCGGGACCTGGGGGATGAAGACCATGGTTCAACCCAATCTTTGCGTTGGGGCTGATATCATTGTCCTTTCCATCACTTCAGCTGGCGGGGCCAACACCACCAGCATCTTGCCTGGAGTGTTCGTTAATTTCGGCTATTATTTCATGTAAAAAGTTCTCTTGAAAAAGCCCTCTGGCGGGTTCGACCCGGGAGGGCTTTTTTGTTTGCTGGCCTCGGTAAAATGTGATAATATCAGGTTGTGATTTCGCAGATTGTACTATTTTTTACGGCGGCGCTTATCTCCCTGTTGATCACCTACCCAGTTATCGCTGGTTCGCGCTTTTTTAAAACGCGCCAATATATCAGGGCGGAGGGGCCGCAAAGTCATTTAAATAAAGCCGGGACCCCGATCATGGGAGGGGTTGGGTTTGGGCTCGCGATCCTGATCATGGTGCTGATCTTTGTTAACGTGGAAATGGACTTTCGCTACGCGGCCATCCTTCTTCTAATGTTTGCTTTCGCCGGGATCGGGTTGTTCGACGACCTGACCAAAACCATAAAAAAACAAAATCTCGGATTGAATTTTTGGCAAAAAATCTTTCTCCAGTCGGCCTTTGCCGCGCTTTTTTCTTTTTTTCTTGTTTCGATCGGCTACCATCAGCAAACCGGCTGGTTAAATTATATATACTTTGGCGAACCGCTTCTTTATATGCTGGGCTCCACTTTTATTATTGTCGGCGCCGCCAACGCCACGAATTTGACGGACGGGCTTAACGGCTTGCTGGCCGGGACCGGCGGGCTTGCCTTCCTCTTTTTTGCCGTCATCGCCCACCGCCTGCAAATGATCGACGCGATGAGCGTCTGCCTGATCGCTGCTGGTTCCGTACTGGCTTTTCTCTTTTATAATTTTCCAAAGGCCCAGATCTTTATGGGCGATACCGGTTCGCTGGCGCTTGGCGCTTTGCTGGCCGGGATCGCGGTCCTGCTCCACCAGGAACTCCGGTTGATCGTGATCGGCGGGGTTTTTGTCCTGGAGGCGCTTTCGGTCATCGTCCAGGTCGCTTGTTATAAGTTGTTTAAGCGGCGGCTCTTCCGGATGTCCCCATTGCACCATCATTTTGAGCTGTTAGGTTTCAAGGAGGTTCCGGTTGTTCTTGGCTTCTGGTCCCTTGGCTTGATCTTTGGAGTGGCGGGAGTATTACTATGGTAGCGATTAACATGAATGGCCAAAAGGTCTTGATCGTTGGACTGGGTAAAAGCGGACTTTCGGCCGCCGTTAAGCTGGCTGGACTGGGAGCGGTCGTGACGGTGACCGACTCAAAAAAAGAAGAACTTTTCCCAAAAGATCAGCTTGAAGCTTTAACTAGCAAAGGGATCCGCCTGTTACTGGGCCAGCATCCTCCGGAGCTGGTTGAAGGCTTAGACTTGGTAGTGGTCAGTCCGGGGGTCCATCTCGATATCCCGATCATTGAACTGGCCAGAAAAAATAAAATTCCCGTGATCTCGGAGATCGAGCTGGCTTCCCGTTTTCTGTCAAAACCGATCATCGCCATCACTGGAACGAACGGCAAAACGACGACGACGACCCTGATCGGTGAAATGCTCAAAGCTGGGGGGAAGAAGGTCGCGGTGGCCGGTAATATCGGGCTCCCGTTGATCGAGGTTGATGATGCCAAGTTGGATTACGTCGTGGCCGAAGTCAGCAGTTATCAGCTGGAAGCGATCGTCGACTTCAAGCCCTGGATCAGCGTTGTCCTGAACATTCAGCCCGACCATTTGGAGAGGCACCATACGATCGAAGAATATATCGCCCAAAAAGCCAGGGTTTTTTCGAATCAGACCGGCGCCGACCACCTGGTCTACAATGCCGACGATCCCCAGGTGGTGAAAATGGTCCAGGGAGCCAAAGCGCGGCTTGCTCCTTTCGCGAAAGATCGCGCCGCTCAAATCATCACCCTGGACCCGACCGAAATAAAGATCCCCGGACGGCACAATCTGGAGAACGCGCTGGCGGCGGCCTTTGCGGCCCGGCTTTGCGGGATAAAAGACGAAAAAATATCCCGGGTGCTGAAAACTTTCCCGGGAGTGGAGCACCGGATCGAATTTGTCAGAAAGAAAAAAGGGATCGAGTTTTACAACGACTCCAAAGGGACCAATCCCGATTCGACCCTCGTGGCGATCGAAACCTTCAAAGGACGGGGGCTGGTCTTGATCTTGGGGGGACGGGATAAAGGGGTGAGCCTTGATGAGCTGGCAAAAAAGGTCAAGGAGAGCGTGAAAGCGGTCGTCCTGATCGGGGAGGCGTCCGACCGTTTTGAGTCCGCTTTGCGCGAGGCCGAGTTTGCCAATATTTACCGGACCGGTTTTTCCATGGGGGACGCGGTCCGTGAAGCCTATCGCCTGGCGGAAAAAGGGGATGTTGTTCTCCTTTCTCCGGCGTGCGCCAGCTTTGACATGTTCAGCAACTATGAGGAGCGCGGACGGGTCTTCAAGGAGCTATGCCAAAACTTAAAATAGACTATTGGTTTTTGCTGGCGGTCATCCTCCTCTCCGCGATCGGCACGGCGACGATTTTTTCCGCCAGTCCCACCATGGGGCTAAAGCATGGTGACATGCTCTATTTCATTAAACGCCATCTCTTTTTCCTGGTCCTGGGGGTCGGCGCCGGTTACTATGGATTTCGTCTCGATCTGGTCAAGCTGAAAAATTATTCTTTCCATCTGTTTTTGGTCACTCTCTTCTTTTTGGTCCTGGTCTTTGTTCCCGGGATCGGGCATAACATCAGCGGCGCTTCAAGGTGGATCGATCTGGGGATAATATCTTTTCAGCCTTCGGAGCTGATTAAATTTACTTTGACCGTTTATCTGGCCAGGCTCCTGTCGGAAAGAAAAGGGGACATCGGCAATTTTATGAGAGGGGTCCTGCCGGCTTTATTGATCTTCGCTTTCGTCGCCGCCCTGATCATTAAACAGCCCGACCTGGGGACGGTCCTGGCGCTGGCCGGGTCAGTCTTCGCCATGCTTTTTGTCGCCGGGATGGAGTATTCGCAGTTCGTTTTCCTTGGGTTGGCGGCGGTTGCCGGAGTGATCGTGCTGGGAGTGACCACGCCGTACCGCTTAAAAAGGTTTGTCGCTTTTTTTGACCCCTGGCAGGACCCGCAGGGGATCGGTTTCCAGATCATCCAGTCCCTTTTGGCCGTCGGGTCGGGTGGCATTATGGGCCTGGGGCTTGGCGCTTCAAGGCAGAAGTTTTTTTATCTCCCCCAGCAGTTCACCGATTTTGTCTTTGCCATTTATTGCGAGGAGACCGGCTTTATCGGTGCAGTTTTGGCCATCGCCATCTTTGTCCTTTTTGTTCACCGCGGCTTTCTGATCGCGCTGGGAGCGAAAGACCCGTTCAAATGCCTTTTGGCGACCGGCCTGGTCGCCTGGCTGTCGACCCAGGCGCTGATCAATATTATGGTGGTGGTCGGTCTGGCCCCAACGACCGGGATCCCCTTGCCGTTCCTTAGCTACGGTGGGACGGCAACGATCATCAACCTTTTCGCGGTCGGCGTGATCTTAAATATTTCCAGGAAAGGGGCCGCATGAAGATCGTCATAGTTTCCGGCGGGACCGGCGGGCATATCTATCCCGGGATCGCCGTCGCCCGGGAGTTGATCCCGGAAAATAAAGTCCTTTTTATCGGGAGCGAAGAAGGGCTGGAAAAAGGGTTGATCGCCAAAGCCGGCTTCCCGATCAAATTGATCAAGTCGCGGGCCCTTTTGCGCAAGCTTTCTTACAAGGCTCTCTCCGCCCCGTTCATCTCTTTGATCGGTTTTTTTCAGGCGCTGGCTTATCTGGTGCGCGAGCGGCCCAATGTTCTGCTTTCCACTGGAGGGTATGCCAGCCTGCCGGTCGTCCTGGCCGCTAAATTTCTTTCGATCCCGATCTATCTTCATGAACAGAATGTTTTGCCCGGGGTGACGAATAGGCTTTTTGCCCGTTGGGCGAAAAAGGTCTTTCTTTCTTTCGACCGCTCCAGGGAGTATTTGCCTCAAGGAATCGTCACCGGCAACCCGGTCAGGGGAGAGATCGCTTTAGCCGACCGGGAGGCCAGCCGCGCTCTCTTTGGCTGTGAACCAGGCGACAAAATGGTCCTGGTCGTTGGGGGGAGCCAGGGGGCGAGGAGCGTTAATCAAGCAGTGATCGCCGCTTTGCCTCTGATCAAAGAGGGGATAAAGATCGTCCATATTATCGGGAGCCGCGATTTTCCTCTTTTAAAGAGAAGCGAATATCCTTTTTATAAACCGGTGGAATACATGTATAATATAGCCGAGGCTATTGCGGCGGCCGATCTGGTGGTCTCTCGGGCGGGGGCGACGGCGATCGCTGAATTTTTGGTCCGCGGTTTGCCGATGGTCCTGGTTCCGTTCCCATATTCGGCCGAAGGCCATCAGGACCTTAACGCCCGGGTCGTGGAAGAGGCGGGAGCTGGGGTGCTGGTCAAGAACGGCGAACTGACCCCGGAAAAATTCGCTTCTTTGGTCAACGATTCCCTTGATCTAAAACAAATGAAAGAGGCTTGCCGCCGGTTGGCCAGACCGGAAGCGGCCCAAGAAATAATCAATGCCATTAGATTTTAATAAAATCAAAAATATCCATTTGGTCGGGGTCGGCGGTTGCGGGGTCTCCGGCATCGCCAAGATCCTGCACGAAATGGGCTTTAAGGTCAGCGGCTCCGACGTAAAAGAGAACCCCAATACCGTTCGCCTCAAAGATATGGGGGTCAAGATCCAGATCGGCCACGATGCCGACAATGTCCGGGGGATCGACCTGATGGTCTATTCTTCGGCGGTCAGCTTTGACAATCCGGAACTAAAAGAGGGGCAGGCCAAAGGGATCCCGATCCTGAAGCGGGCCGAAATGCTTGCCTGGATCATGTCCCGTTCCCAGAACCGTATCGCCGTTGCCGGAACGCACGGCAAAACGACCACGACCGCGATGATCGCCAAGGTCCTGGACGCGGCCAAACTGAACCCGACTTTCCTGATCGGCTGCGACATGGATTACGTCGGCGGCAACGCTAAAATGGGGAGCGGCGGCTTTTGCGTCGCGGAAGCGGACGAATCGGACAGCTCTTTTCTTTTTCTTTCCCCCACGATCGAGATCATCACTAACATTGAAGAGGACCACATGGAGCACTTCGGCAATACCGAAGAGCTTTTCAGGACCTTTGAGGAATTTGCTTCCCGGGTCCCTGCCAACGGGTTTATTTTGGTCGACGGGACCGATCCGAACAATCGCCGGCTGATGGAGCGGGCGGGGAAAAGATTTATTACCTATGGGCTTGATCCGGGAATGGAATACAGCGCGAAGAACCTGAAACATTCCAAATTTAACTCCAGCTATATATTGCTTAAGAACGGGGAAGAGGTCGGCGAAGTCGGATTGTCGGTTCCCGGCTGGCAGAACGTCTTAAACAGTCTGGCGGTTTTCGCTATCGGCTTTGAGTTTGGGATCGATTTTTCCCTGATGGTCTCCGCCCTGCAGACTTTTGTCGGAGCGCGGCGCCGCTTCTCGATAGTCGGAGAGCAATCCGACATCATGATCATTGATGATTACGCCCATCACCCGACCGAGATCAAAGCGACCCTTTCCGCCGCCCGGGCCGGCTGGCCGAAGCGGAAGATCGTTTGTGTTTTTCAGCCGCATCGCTATACCAGGACCAAACTGCTCAAGGACCGGTTCGGGACCGCGTTTTCTGACGCGGACCGGGTTATTATTTCCGATATCTATGCCGCGTCGGAAAAGCCGATCCCGGGTATCTCCGGCAAGACGATCGCCAATCTGCTCGATAAGGAAAAAGCTTCGTATATACCCAAAAAAGAAAAGATCGTGGAACAGCTAATGAAAGAACTTAAGCCCGGGGACATGCTCTTGACGGTCGGCGCGGGAGATATTTATACCGTAGCGAAAGAGATTTTGCTTAGGCTGAAGATGAGGGACCATCCCGATGTACATCGGGATGGTGGGTGAGGCATGAAATACCTTAAAGACGAGCCGTTAAAAAAACATACATCGTTTCGGATCGGCGGGCCGGCCAGATATTTTTGCGTGCCAAAAAATCAAGAGGAACTTGCGGAAGCGATCCAATACGCGCGAGAGAAAAAACTAAAATTCGCCATTCTTGGGGCGGGAACGAACGTGCTGGCCCTGGATAAGGGATATCGCGGGTTAGTTATTAAGCTGGCCAATGGATTGAAGAGGATCTATTTTAAAGACAACTTATTGTATGCCGAAGCGGGGGTTTATCTTCCTCAATTGGTTCAGGTCGCCCTAAAACGGCGTTTGACCGGACTGGAATTTCTGGCCGGGATCCCGGGTACGGTTGGCGGGGCGATCGTCATGAACGCCGGGGCGTGGGGGAAAGAGATCTCCGGCTCAATCGACCATGTTAAGGCGCTGGATAAAAATGGCCAGGAAGTTGTTTTGACCAGAAAAGAGCTCGGGTTTGGCTATCGAAAAAGTTCGATCGAGAAAAAAGGTTTGATCGTGGTGGAAACGGCCTTTAAATTGAAGACCGGGCAGGTCAAAGCGATGCGCGAAAAGATCAATGAGCATCTGGCTCAAAGAAAACTGAAACAGCCGCTCGGTATTCCCAACGCGGGGAGCGTGTTTAAAAACCAGCAGAAGAAAATCGCCGGGAAGCTGCTGCAGGAATCAGGCGCCAAGGGATTGCGCTGCGGCGACGCCCAGATATCGGAAAAGCATGCCAACTTTATCGTCAACCTGGGGGAAGCGTCGAGCCGTGACGTTTTGAAGCTGATGACCAAAGCGCAAAAGATCGTCAAAGAGAAGTATAAGGTCAATCTTGAGCCCGAGATTAAGATTATGGTAGAATAGAAAAATGAGCGGCGACGAGATAAAAAAACTGCAGGAAATTGCGTCAAAATTAAGACAGCACGTCATTGCGATGACCTGCGCCGCCGCTTCGGGCCACCCCGGAGGATCGCTCTCCGCCGCTGATATTATTACGGTCCTATATTTCCATGCATTAAGACACAATCCCAAAGATCCCGGCTGGACAGAGCGGGATCGTTTTGTGATGAGTAAAGGCCACGCCGCGCCGATCCTCTATTCCGCCCTGGCGGAGGCCGGTTACTTTCCAGCTAAATATTTAAAGACCCTGCGCCAGATCGGCAGTTCTTTGCAAGGACATATTGATATGCTCTCGCTTCCCGGGATCGAGATGTCGACCGGTTCCCTTGGCCAGGGGCTCTCTGCCGCCAACGGGATGGCGCTGGCCGGCCGGCTCGACAAAAATGATTATCGCGTCTACTGCTTGCTGGGGGACGGCGAATGCCAGGAGGGGCAGGTTTGGGAAGCGGCCATGACCTCCGGGCACCGCAAGCTCGACAATCTCACCGCGATCGTCGACCACAATAAATACCAGATCGATGGAAAGATCGAAGACATCAAGACCCTTGCTCCGTTTGAAGACAAGTGGCGGTCGTTTAACTGGCACGTGATCCGCTGTGATGGCCATTCGATCAAAGCGCTGATCGAAGCGATCGATAACGCTAAAAAGACCAAAGGAAAACCGACGGTCATTATTGCCGACACGATCAAAGGAAAAGGGGTCAGCTTTATGGAAGCGGCTCCATTAAGTTTTCACGGCTCGCCGCCGACCCCGGAACAGGAAAAACAGGCCCTTTGCGAACTGTGTAAGATAAAGGATATTGAATTATGAGCGAGGTTAAATTAGCCGCTACCCGCGACGCTTACGGCAAGGCCCTGGCCCAGCTTGGGAAAGAGAACCCAAACGTCGTAGTTCTGGACGCCGATCTTTCCGCTTCGACCAAGACGGCGGAGTTCGGCAAACTTTTCCCTGACCGCTTTTTTAACATGGGGGTCGCGGAACAGGACATGATCAGCACCGCGGCGGGACTTGCCGCCTGCGGCAAGATCGCTTTTGCTTCGACCTTTGCCGTTTTTGGTTCAGGCCGCGCCTGGGACCAGGTCCGCTTATCGGTCGCTTACACCCGGGCCAACGTCAAAATAGTCGTCACTCACGCCGGGATCGTGACCGGGGAAGACGGCGCTTCACACCAGGCGAACGAAGATATTGCCATCATGCGGGTCATTCCGAACATGACCGTCGTTGTTCCGTCCGATTCGGTGGAGACCGAAAAAGTGATCCGCGCGGCGGCGGAGTTCCATGGTCCAATGTACATCAGGCTTAGCCGGCCAAAGACCCCGATCATCAACGCCGAAGACTATAAATTTCAGCTTGGCCGGGGAGTGGTCTTGCGGCCGGGGAAAGACCTGACCATCTTTTCCTGCGGCATAATGGTTGCGACCGCGCTGGACGCGGCGGCCGATCTCGCCGGGAAAGGGATCGAGGCGGAGGTCATTAATCTGCACACCATCAAGCCGCTGGACAAGAAACTGATCGTCGACTCGGCCAAGAGGACCGGAGCGGTGGTGACGGTCGAAGAGCATTCCATCCTTGGTGGCCTCGGCGGGGCGGTGGCCGAAGTGCTGGTCGAGAATTGCGCCGTTCCAATGGTCAGGGTCGGTTTGAAAGATGTTTTTGGCGAATCGGGTAAGCCCGACGAGCTTTTGGTTAAGTACGGCTTGACCGCCGAAGAGATCGTTAAAGCGGCGCGGTCTGTAATAAAAAGGAAATCATGAGGCCTGCCTGGGACGATTATTTCATGAAGATCGCCCACGATGTTTCTGAACGGGCGACCTGCGTCAAACGGAGCGTTGGCGCGGTGATCGTTAAGGATAAAAGGATACTGTCGACCGGTTATAACGGATCGCCTCGCGGCTTTAAGCACTGCACCAACGAAACCTGCATCCGCAAACAGATGGACATCCCCTCCGGCCAGCGCCATGAGCTCTGCCGCGGCCTGCATGCTGAACAAAACGCCATTGTTCAGGCCGCCTGGCACGGGGTCAAGATCGAGGGAGGGACTCTTTACTGCACTTTTCAGCCTTGCGTTATCTGTGTTAAGATGATCATCAATGCCGGGTTGGTCAAATTAGTTTATGAAGGGGGCTATCCCGACGCGCTGGCAAGCGAAATGCTCAAAGAGTCAAAGCTGGAGGTTGTAAAACATGAAAGTAGGGTATCTCGGTCCTGAAGGGACCAATAGCGAAGAAGCCGGTCTGTTATACGTTAAGAAACTGAAGCAAAAAGCCGAGCTTATTCCTTTCTCCACTTTTTTTGATCTTATTACCGCGGTGAACCGCCGCGCGGTGGATGAGGCGGTTGTGCCGATCGAGAACTCGATCGAAGGAACGATCGGGATCGTGACCGACATGCTGGTCAAAGAGGTCGATCTCAAGATAAAGCGGGAATTCGTTCTGCCGATCTTTCATTATTTGATCGCCCAAAAAGGGGTCCGCTTAGCTGACGTGACAGACGTGATCTCCAATCCTCCGGTCCTGGACCAGTGTCGCGACTTTTTAAGAAAAAACCTGCCGAAAGTTAAGCTCCATCTCGCTTACAGCTCTTCCGACGCGGTCCGCCAGGTGGCGGTCTCTTTGGGAGAAAGGGTCATTGCCCATGGCAAGGTCAAAGGTCACGTCTTTGCCGCGATCGGGACCAAGGCCTCGGCCAAACTGTTCAACTTGAACATTGTCGCTTCCCAGATCAACGCGAAAGAGAATCAGACCCGCTTCGTGGTTTTGGCCAAAACGGACCATCCCCGGACGGGCGACGATAAGACCTCAATAGTTTTTTCCATCGCCAAAGACCGGCCGGGCGGCCTGCACGACGTCCTGACCGAGATCGCCGATAAGGATATCAATCTCACGAAGATAGAATCACGCCCTTCGAAAAAATCTCTGGGAGATTATTATTTCTTTGCCGATATGCAGGGGCACCGTTCCGACACGGACATTCAGATCGTATTGAACAATTTGAAGCGCAAAACATCATTTGTGAAATTGCTGGGATCGTATCCTAGAGGGAAATAACATGCCTGATCAGGACGACAATAATTTACTGGTCGGTCTATTGGCCGGTGGATTGATCGGCGGCGTTCTTGGACTAATGCTCTCCCCATCGATTGGCGAAAAAAGCAGGGAATTGATCAAGCAAAAGATCCATGAATTCAATCTGGGTGAGGTGCTTGACCGGTTCGCGGAAGCCTTTAGCGTTGGCCTGGATGAAGCGGAAAAGATCAAAGAAGATCATGAAGGAGGATAAAAAATGCACGACATTTTGATCAACGTCTTGGTGTTTTCCGGGGTTTTGCTTCTTCTGGCCTTGACCGTCGCGGTCATTCAGGGGATCATGATCCTCTCCGACGTCCGCAAGATGAGCGGGGAGATTAGGGAAAAGGTCCTGGCGATCACTTCGCTCCTGGACGCGGTGACAATGATTTTTGGCGCGCTGGGTGGCTCCAAAAAGAAGTGGAACAAGAACACGACGCTTGCTGCTTTTGTCGGCGGCCTGCGCAAAGGGTTGAATGTATTTTTGAATGATAAAAAGGAGGACTAAAGATGAGTTTAAAAAAGATGGGATTAAAAGGATTGTTCAAAGTGTTTGCTGTAGGCGGGATCCTGGGAGCGATTGGCGGCATGTTGTTTGCCCCGGGAAAAGGGGACGAGACGAGGGCCAAGCTTAAAGATTCGCTGGAAAAAGGGAAAGAAAAGTTCGAAGAGATAAAAAAGAACTTGAACGAAACCAAGTAAATGCTTCGTTCTGTCCTTGAATCGCAGGTCAAGGGGGCCTTTGGCCTCCTTGGCGTTTCTGAGCCCGTCCCTTACAAAGTCGAGGTGCCGCCTCGCCGGGAGCTTGGTGATTATGCCACCAACGCGGCTATCGTCAGCGCCAGGACCTTGAAGAAACCTCCCATGCAGATCGCCAAAGAATTGGTGGATGAGATCAATAAACTTGATCAGGGGCGGCATTTTTCCAAGATCGAGATCGCTCCGCCGGGTTTTATCAACCTCTTCCTCTCCGACCAGGCGATCGAACAGCGCCTTAAAGAGATCGTTCCGCTCGATCGGGAGTGGGGAAAGTCGGCCCGCTACCTGGGCCGCTCGGTCCTTTTGGAATATGTTTCAGCTAACCCGACCGGTCCGCTCCACGTTGGCCATGGCCGCTGGGCGGTCTTTGGCGATTGCCTCGCCAGGCTCTTTTCGGCGGTCGGCTACCGGACGGAAAAGGAATTTTACGTTAACAACGTCGGCAACCAGGTCGACAAGCTTTACGCGTCGGTGCTGGCGGCGCGGGCCGGAGCGCCAGTCCCGGAAAACGGCTACGGCGGCGCCTACGTTCAAGAGACTAAGGGTGAAACGATCGGCGAGATGCTCGCCTTTAATCTTAATGAGCAGAAGAAGGTCCTTGCCTCGGTTGGGGTCGAGTTTGACCGGTTCTATTATGAAAATGAGCTTCATGACCAAAACCTGGTACTGGGAGCGGTTGAACAATTAAAACGAAATCACCAGACCTTTGTCGAAGGGGGTGCGGTCTGGTTCAAGTCGCAAGAGCATGGCGATGATAAGAACCGGGTCCTGGTCCGCGAAGACGGCAAGCCGACCTATTTTGCCGCCGATATCGCGTATCATTTAAATAAGTTCGAACGCGGCTACGACCTGATGGTCAACATCTGGGGGACCGACCATCACGGCTACGTCCAGCGTTTGAAAGCGGCCCTCAAAGCGATCGGACTCCCTGCCGAAAAATTGGAAATTATTATCGGCCAGCTGGTCGCTCTCTACCGCGGCGACGAACAGGTCAGAATGAGCAAGAGGACCGGCGAGATGGTGACCCTGAAAGAGGTGGTCGAAGAGATCGGGGTGGACGCGACCCGCTTTTTCTTTGCCGCGACCGACGTGAATTCGCATCTTGATTTCGACTTGGAGCTGGCGAAGAAGCGCTCCAGCGACAACCCGGTTTTTTATTTGCAGTACGGGCACGCCAGGATTTGCGGGATATTAAGAAAGGGAGAGGGATCAAGTGATCAAGGGATCAAAGAGTTAAAGATCAGCGAGTTAAGTACGCCGGCGGAACGGAATCTAATCATGAAACTGATCCGGTTTCCTGAAGTTGTTTATGACGCCGCCCAGCTTCGCCATCCTCACCGGATCTGCGAATACGGCAAAGAGCTGGCGGCCCTTTTTCATTCCTTTTATGAACAATGCAAAGTTCTGGGAAATCCCTCGCGTGAGTACCTGGTAGGGGCAACTCGAATTACGCTCCGCAATGTGTTAGACTTGTTGGGTATAACGGCTCCGGAAACTATGTAGAAAAGAGGATAGCCATGAAATACGCGTTTTTTAAAGGAAAGATCGTCCCCTTTGAACAGGCCAATATTTCCATTATGACCCACGCTTTCAATTACGGGACCGGCGTATTTGAAGGGATCCGGGGGTACTGGAACGCCGATAAAAACCAGCTGTATCTGGTGAAATTACGCGAGCATTACGAGCGGCTCCAGCGCTCCGCCAACCTTGGTTTGAAAACCGAACTAAAATATTCGATCGACGAATTGTGCGATTTTACGATCGAGCTGGCAAAAAAGAACGGCTATAAAGAAGATGTTTATTTTCGGCCGATCTATTACAAGTCGCAAGCCAAGATCGGCTTGGGCTTGATCGGGATTGAAGACGACTTTTGTATGTTCATGTCCCCCTTTGGCAACTATCTTGATATCAGCAAAGGGATCAAGGTTTGCGTCTCTTCCTGGTGGCGGATCTCGGCCAGGTCGGCGCCGCAGGGGGCAAAAATGACCGGTACGTATTTCAATTCTTCGCTGGCCAAAGCGGAAGCGCTGGAAAAAGGCTTCGACGAAGCGATTCTCTTATCCCACGAAAAAACGGTTGCCGAAGGTTCCGGGGAAAATTTGTTCATGATCAAAGGTGGACAGTTGATCACGCCCCCGGTATCGGAAACGATCCTTCCCGGCATTACCAGGCTCTGTATCATGGAGCTGGCCGAAAAAGAGCTCGGGCTGAAAACCATCGAGCGGCAGATCCAGCAGGGAGAACTCTACACTGCCGACGAACTGTTTTTCTGCGGGACCGGCGCGCAGGTCTCGCCGATCGCCCAAGTCGATGAGAACGTGATCGGCGGCGGAATGATCGGTCCGTTGACCAAGAAGATCCAAAACCTTTACTTCAAAGCGGCCCGTGGCGATAATCCCAAGTATATTTCGTGGAGCACGCCGGTTTATTAAACATGAAGGGGATCGGCATAGACATTATTGAGATCGGACGGATCAAAGACGCCGTCAATAATTACGGGGAAAAATTCCTGCGCCGGGTCTATTCGCCGACCGAAATAAAATACTGCACCCGGCAAAAAGCCTACCGGATCCCCGAACTGGCGGTCAGGTTCGCTGCCAAAGAAGCCTACTCAAAAGCGATGGGGACCGGGATCAAAGGATTTGGCCGCTCCAACCGGGGACTGGAGTGGCAAGACATCGAGATCGTTAACAACCAGGACGGCAAACCGCACCTCTCTTTTCAGGGAAAAATCCTCGACAACGTTCAGGTCAGCCTTTCGCACAGCCGTGATTACGCGGTGGCGTCGGTCTATGTTGAAAGCTGAACTTCCAAAACGACCTCAAAATTCTCACAAAGGTGATTTTGGCCGCCTCTTTATCCTTGCCGGTTCCAGCGGCATGCTTGGCGCCGCTCTGCTTTGCGGGCGGGCGGCGGCGCGCGCCGGCGCCGGTTTGATTTATCTGGGAGTTCCTTCCCGCTCCATGGACCAGGTCAATTGCGCGACCCCTGAAGTTATTACCGCCGCGATCGATCGGGTCGGGGACTTTGATCGATTGTCGCATGATTTCACCTCCATTGCTCTTGGCCCGGGCCTTGGAGACAGGCGGACGATCGCCGAAAAGATCCTGGCCAATTTGTCCAGGAAGCGCTTTGCCTCTCCGATCGTTCTTGACGCCGATGCCCTGGCGGTTTATAACGGCCGGCCGGAAAAACTCCCATCTCGCGACTTGAAACTGATCTTGACCCCTCATCCGGGAGAAATGTCCAGGCTGTGCGGTTTAAGTGTTGAAGAGATCAACCGTCATCGCCGGGAAATAGCCGGCGGCTTCGCCCATAAATATAATTGCGTCCTGGTCATCAAGGGCCAGCGCACTGTGGTGGCCGACCCCGACGGCAAGATCTTTGAAAATCGGACCGGCAACCCGGGTCTGGCGACCGCCGGGACCGGCGATGTTTTGACCGGCATTATCGGCGCGCTAGCCGCTCGGGGATTGTCGTCATGGTCGGCGGCGACGATCGGTGTTAAGGTCCATGGATCGGCCGGTGATTTGGCTGCGAAAGAAAAAGGGGAGAACGGATTGATCGCTTCGGACGTGATCGAACAATTGCCATATGCCCTACACTAAAATAACTGAAAACGTCGGTTACCGCAGTTTGCGCCTCCTGGAGGAGGTCGGGAAAGTTTCGCTCCTGGCCTGGGAGACGGTCCGCGGGATCGCTCGCGGCCAGGTCAACATAAAACTGACATTGGACCAAATGGTCAAGATCGGCGTTGAATCTCTTCCTCTGGCTCTGGTCACTTCAGCGTTCGTCGGCATGGTTTTTGCCATGCAGATCGCCGGCGAATTCGTCAAGTTTGGCGCCGGTAATTATGTCGGCGGCGTGATGGGGATCGGCATAGCCCGCGAGCTCGGCCCGGCGATCACCGGGATCGTGGTTGCCGCCAGGGTTGCCGCTTCCATTACTGCCGAGCTCGGGACGATGAAAGTTACCGAACAGATCGACGCTTTGCGGGCGCTGGGGAGCAGTCCGGTCCGGTACCTGGTCATCCCCCGTTTTCTGGCTGCCATGACGATGCTCCCCCTGCTGACGATCTTCGCTAATGTAGTCGGTTTTATCGGCGGTTACCTGGTCGCGACATACGTCAGCAAAGTGAACCCGGTTGAATATATCGCTAATGCCCGCCGTCTCCTGTTGCTTTGGGATATTTACGGCGGTTTGCTGAAAACCGTCCTCTTTGGCATGATCATCGCGATCATCGCCTGTTACCGCGGCTTGCATACTTATGGCGGGGCCAAAGGGGTGGGGGAGGCGACGACCTCTTCGGTCGTGACCACCTTGATCAGTCTTTTTGTGGTCAACTATTTTCTGTCGATATTGTTCTTTAAATGATTAAGCTTAAGAATTTAACTAAATATTTTGGGCAATTAAAGGTCCTGGAAGGGGTCAGCTACGATATTCCGGATGGACGGTCGCTGGCGATTATTGGACCTTCCGGTTGCGGCAAAAGCACTCTGCTTAAATTGATCACCGGGTTGGAAGAGCCGACCGGCGGGACGATCTTTATCAACGGCACCGATATTTTGACCCTTAATGAAGACGGCTGGACCAACATCAGAAAAAAAGTCGGCTTGATTTTTCAAAGCTCGGCCCTTTTTGACTCAATGAGCGTTTTTGAAAATATCGCTTTCCCATTGCGCGAACACGCCGATTACGGCGAAAGCAAGATCTCTGAAGTGGTCAAAGAAAAATTGAGGTTGGTCGAGCTGGAAGGGATCGAATCAATGATGCCGGCCCAGCTTTCCGGCGGCATGCAAAAGAGGGTCTGCATCGCCCGGGCGCTGGCTTTTGAACCGGAGATCATCCTCTATGATGAGCCGACGACCGGCCTTGATCCGATAACCTCTGTTGCGATCGAAAATTTAATGATAAAATTAAAAGCGGGGGTTACTTCGATTGTCGTGACCCATGTTCTGCAGACCGTCTATCGAGTGGCCGACGACGTGGTCATGGTCCATGACGGTAAGTTTATACAGGTTGGGTCGCCTGAAGAGACGAAACGCTCGAACAATCCAGTGGTGAAGAGCTTCATCACGGGAGGACTTAAGAATGGGTAAAACATCGGTCGCGAAAGTCGGGGCGTTCACCATTTTGGCGTTGATCGCTTTGGCCGCCGTGATAATTTGGAAAACCGATCTTCTCTTGGTCCGGGAAGGCTATGAAATGGTCGGCAGTTTCCAGAACGCCGAAGGGTTGACCATTGGCGCGGAGGTCCGCTACCGCGGGTTCCGGGTCGGCAAGGTCATGCGCATTGATCCCGGTCCGGCCGATATCCGCATCTTTTCCATTGTTAGCCAAAACATCAAATGCCCGGTTGATTCCACTCTGCGGGTCGCGTATGACGGGCTGGTCGGCATGAAGTACCTGGAGATTCGACCGGGAACATCGAGCGAGCTCTATATAAGCGGGCAAGTCATGCCGGGGATAACCACCTCCGGGATCGTTGATTTTATTGATATCGGTTCCAAAAACCTTCAGGAGAGCAAATTAATCCTAGAAAATATCAGAAAAATGGTGGAAAACCCGCAATTACAGAATTCGGTCCTTAATATGGTAGTGATGGCCGATGAAATAACCCAAAACCTGAACCGATTGACCGAAGAATTGCGCGAAACGAACAAAGGGATCAAAGATATTGTCGGCGATCCTCGCTTCCAGGAAAACGTTAAAGGGACGATCCGGGAGACCGAAAAAACATTATCATCCGCCAATCAGTTCTTTGATAATTTTGGCAAGATCAACATGAGAAGCTCCGGCGGCGTTGATATCGGCAGTCGGGCGAACGCCGTTCGCGGTGATATTGATATTATCCAGGGAGATAAGGTTTATTACCGGATCGGTATTGGCGAAGGCCCGACCAGGCAGATGTCCTTGCTTGACGTGTTATTTACCAGTGAAATGTCCGAAAGCGTCAGCTTCCGGCTTGGGATGATCAACAGCCAATTGGGGGGCGGGTTTGTTTATAAGCCGGGCGACAAGAACAATGTTATCGCCGATCTGTATGATATTAACAACCCCAGGCCTAATTTGCCGAAATTCAGGCTGGGATACGAAAGAGAATTAGTTGATTATCTCGATCTTCTATTCCAGGCCGACGACCTGCTAAATGGCAGTAACAGCAACTTCATGCTTGGGATTAGGGTCAAGCCGCAGGGCGGTAAATTATTCTAGGCTGCCTAACTAACCATGCACTTAAGTGCGCGGTTAGTGTCTTTTTGCTCCAATTATTTTGGGCTTTTCCCGCTTGGCCGGCCACTTATTCCCGCCAATTACCAGCCGGCCTTCTAACGATCAAAGGGCCGGAAGCCTCTAGTTATTACGGCCAAAAGATCATCATTGACCGTAATAATAAACTGGGGGTAGCCCTGACTTATGATCAGTTAAAACTCAAAGCCAATCGGGTCAGTTATGGCCAGGATGAGATCGAACTGACCGGCTTTAAAGGGAATTACGAACAATATACGCTTGAGGGAGATTACTTTCGGATCAATCCCAAGACCGGCGAGTATGCCGGAGAAAATCTAAAGTTTGCGTATCTCTCGGCATATTTGAAGGGGAAGAGGGTTCAGTTTTTTGGCGATAAAATTACCGCTGACCAGGTCTCGACTTCCCCCCTTAATTATCCGATCTTCAGCTTTGATTCTAACCGGGTGGAGATCTATCCCGGTTACACGATTGCCCGCGGTAATATTTTTAAGTTCTTTCCGGTCCCGATTTATTACATTCCATTATATCTGAACGACCAGCGGCGGAAATATTTTGAACTTCCGTTCCCAGCGCTGGAAGCTGCGAAAGATATTTTTCATGGGACTCAAGGGGCGGTTCACAGCCATTACTTTTTTAGTCCGCAATGGTTCGGCGATTTGTCGCTTAGGTTGTCAGATTATGATGGGGGCGGGGCGGAGATCCAGCAAATATTCCGGCTTTCTGACCACCATCAGTTCAAGCTTGACCTGACCGGTTGGCAGAAGTCGCCGGTACAGGGGAAAGCTTCCTATGTTTTTAATTATTATGAAGATCCAACGGTCAATGGCGATCTAAGTTTCGCCCAGCGCAACGAGCTGGTCCGGAAGATCGCCGGGATCGAGCCGCGTTTGATCATTGGGGCCGATCACAGTTTTAACGAAGAGATCAACCGGAGCGTTATAGATCGGGACTACGACCTTAGAGTTTGCGGCAAAGTAAAAGGACTGTTATTTGGTCACACTTATACGATCGTTCCGACCTTGACCTATGGCCGGATCAAGGAAACGAAGATCTATCCGGAAAACGCTCCGGCGCAGGTGATTGATAGGAATTATCTAAGGAGCGGGGCAGATCTAAACTTTTCATATTACCTGGAAACACCGTTCATTCGGCCGTACGTGACTAAGGCGTATCTCTCTCTTGATTACCAACATGATGAATATAAACCGGGGAGCATGACCAGGACCAGGCTGGCCAGCTCGCTTACCGTAAGGCGGCCGATATTTAACCTGGATTTTATCCTTTATGAAGCGGTCCTGACCAAGTCACTAGCCGATAGCGGATTGAGCCCGTTTTATTTTGAAGAATATGGCCGATTAAAGGATAGCTTTTCGCTCGATCTATACCTGCGGACCGAGCTTTTTATTGGTGGGAACCTTTGGCTCTATGATCTCACCGGCGGCGGGCTTTATAATGAGATCAATTACTTTGGGATCAAGGCCCTGGCTGACAGCTATGTTGTTTTGCGCCACGATCGCCGGCGGGAGTTCTGGGAGCTGGGGATAATGAAGAAAGAGCTCGCTTTTTAAGGACTTTTTCTACCTTTGGGGCAAAATAACCTCAATATAATTTTCCCATTTTTGAATAGGGGAGGTTAGCTGGAGAAAATAAAACCGCGAATAAACGTCGCGGCCATATTTTATATAACCGTGCACTAAAGTACACGGCTATTGATAGATTGAAAAAATATTTAACCGCGCAATTTATTGCGTGGTTATCTAACAGTGTGGAAGAGAGAGAAATCACCGCGTCAAAAAAACAGCCAAACCAACAGCCTTAAACAGCCAAAAACCAACTCAACTCAAATGTCGCATAATATATCTTATGTATACATACGAGGGGGTGATGGTTATGTGATATATGGCTCTGGGGTGCGAAAAACAACGTCACCCTGGGGTTTTCCACAGGGTATATGAACAGCGTATAAAGCTCTAAGTATAAGCACCAAGCCTTTGGCGTTTACGACTAACCTCTCGCTTAAGCGAGCGGTTAAAATTGCCAAGTACCCTATTTAGCTGGTTTATTTATTCCGGTTTATTATTCAATGGTCCCCTATCAAAAACCTACTTCACAAAGTATGATCAATAAACTATAATGCTGATCATCATCTGAAAGGTACAAAAACAATGCGTGATAAATTTATAAAATTATCGCAGATCGATACCTCGGAAAAATATTTAAAAGATATTAATGATAAAGAATTCTTTGGCTTTCCGATCGAACCGATAGTTAAAGCCGAAGAACGTCTCCAGAATACCCCTTCAATAGCGTATTTTTCCATGGAGTTTGGCCTTGCCCCAAGCGTTTATCATACATATAAGACAGTCAACCCAATTAGCCCCCTAAACGTGATCAGCAATCATGAAGTCTTTTCTAATATGAAGGATATGGACTATTATCATTCCTTGCCGTTCAATAAAATATTGGACTTGCCGATATATAGCGGTGGATTGGGTGTTTTGGCCGGAGATTCGCTTAAATCTGCGGCTGATCTTGATCTTTCCCTGGCTGGGATTGGTATTTTGTGGCATAAAGGGTATTTTAAGCAGAAATTCTGGTTTAGAGCCGGCGGACAGGTCCCTGAAGAGATTTCTTGGGATCCAGATACCTATCCGGGCCTTGTTCCTTTGAAGAATGTGGTGACGATCAATTTGAGCGGCCAACCGCTTAAATTGAAACTATGGAAATATTATGTGTTTTCAAATGATTTAAAGAATGTTGTCCCTCTGATCTTGCTTGACGCCAATCTTGAGTCAAATCCTGAATATTTTAAGGAATTAACTGGGCAGCTTTACCGGAGCTCAAATGCCTGGATAAAGATCGCTCAAAGAATGATTTTAGGTATGGGTGGCGTTAATGCTTATAATTCCCTTAAATACTCAATTAAAATCAACCATTTAAACGAAGGCCATGCCGCGTTCGCTTTTGTTGAGAAAGCTAAACATATGGCTCCAGATAGCCTAAAAACAAGCTTCGCCTATACATGCCATACGCCGGTTGAGGCCGGGCACGATCGCTTTGACTTAAAAGAGTTATCTATGGCGCTTGGCAGCGATGGGATTGAAATAGTCAAAAAATATGGCCGTGACAGCAAAAACATCAATATTGCTAATTTGACCCAATTAGCCATGTCGACATCAGCTCACATTAACGCTGTTGCTCAAAAGCACGGTGAAGTAACAAGACTACAATTTCCCGAATTTAAGGATAAAATTCAAAGCATCACGAATGGAATTCATACATTTACCTGGCTTTCTCATTCATTTAAAGAGTTATTTAACAAATATAATGATGATATTGGAGATTGGCAAGCTGATCCGACATTATTAAAAAACATTGTTAAATTAAGAAATAATGAGGAATTTAGGAGAGATCTCTGGTCCGCTCATCAGGTAAACAAGCAAAGGCTGGCTAAAATACTTGAATTTTGGTATTTTGATGCCAATACTTTTACTCTTGGTTGGGCGCGTCGGATCGCTCCATATAAAAGACCAAGTCTTTTGCTTCAGGACCCAAACCGTCTAATTGATATTGCCCGGCGGGTTGGACAACTGCAAATAGTGATCGCCGGTAAAGCTCATCCAGCCGATGTCCCCGCTTCCATTCACATGGATGAAATGCTGGAAAAGATCACCCTGCTTAATGGGGAAAGAAAGCTTATTCGGATCTGCTTTTTAGAAAATTACGATACTTTTTTTGGAAAACTGTTGACCAATTCGGTAGATGTCTGGTTGAACAATCCTCTGCCGCCGTTCGAAGCGTCCGGAACCAGCGGGATGAAAGCGATCCTGAACGGTGTTCCCCAGCTAAGCACGCTTGATGGTTGGGTTGTTGAAGCGGCCGATAAAGGGATCGGCAAGATATTCGGCTATGTCCCTCCTTCAGGAGAGATTGGCTGTGAAAAAGATTTAAAACTTAATGAGGACTCCAAAGAACTCTACAAAAATCTTGAAGAGATGGTCTCGACCTACTACGCAAAAGACCATTCCTGGGTCGACATGATGATCAATTGCATTGAACAGAGTGCCTTCTTTTCGACCCATCGGATGATCAGGGAATATAACGAGAAGATCTGGCAGTCTACTTGACCCAGAACATTCCGGTTGCTGACCGATATTCCAGATATTTCTTGCCGAATTTGTTTACCAGAAGTTTTTCTTCGAAATACGCGTTGAGCCAAATGGCCGCCAGAATGAACATTCCAAAATAAAACGAATAGACCGCCGCGAAGATCCACCACCAGCCGACCATAATAAAAATAGCGCTTAGGTATTGTGGGTGTCTTATCCAGCCATAAGGTCCGCCGGATATTAGGGCTTCTCCCGGCGGATCAAGCGGGGAAATATCTTTAAATTCCCGGCCGGCCCAAATTAAACCGACGATCCCGGCCGCAAACAAGAATAAGCCGGCAACGATCCACCAAAAATAATCGAGTTCAAATTTGGGCTGTGGAAAAACAACGGAAACGAACGGGATCAGAAAAAACAGCGCCGCGCCAACGTACTTGTACGGTTTAAACTTCGCGCCATAAACAAATTGCCAGAAAACGACGATATTTAAAAGAAATATCAGGACCAGAAGCAAATGAATAAGCATATTAGCCTCCACAACTCTTATAATGTATAATATCACCGGCAGGAAAAATGCACAAGGAGTTGGACCCTACAAAATGTCATTAATTTTCAGAACATTCCCAGCTTTTGTCTGGCTTATCGCGGCCGCTCTCATCCTCCCCTCTCCCGCGTTCGCCAGGACCAGCCCTTCGAACCCTTTTCCTCAAGTCATCCCCTACCGGTACGGGATCAGCCTTGATATACCTCGAGACACATTATTATTGAACGCTTTTTCCGCTTATGAAAACTGGTTGAATAATTATGTCGCCGAAGAAGGCGGTCCGGACCGGGAATATCGCGTCCATCGCGGCCCGCTCTACGACTACGAGACCATTTCCGAAGGGATCGGCTGGGGAATGCTGATCGCCGTGCTGATGGAGAACGGCAAGAACCCGACAAAAAAGTATTTTGACGGTTTTTGGATGTATTATCGGAGGAACATGAACGGGAGCGGTTTAATGTCCTGGAAGGTCAGCCGAACCGGCCAGGCCCTGGAAAAAGATTCATCCACCGACGCCGATCAGAATGTCGCGATGGCCCTTATGTTTGCCGACCGTCAATGGGGAAGCGCCGGGAAGATCAATTATCTGGCCGAGGCCAGACGGCTGATCGGCAACATCATGCGGCATGAGATCGAAGCGCGTTCTTACGTCATTAAGCCGACTTCCGGCTGGGGAGGATCTGCGACGACCAATCCCTCCGCTTACTCGCCGGCATATTATAAGACCTGGTTGAAATATGACGATAAATGGTCCCGGGTTGTCGAAAACTCCGAGCAAATGTACTCTCTTTTTTATCACCGGTACAACACCGGTCTCTATCCGGATTGGTGCACCGCGACCGGAGATAAAACGCAGTTAAGTTACGACTATACGTATAATGCCTGCCTCACCCCGCTGAAGATCGGACTCGACTTCCTCTGGAACGGCGAAGGGGACCGCTACTTAAAGAGGCTTTCGAACTGGATCATCGATAAGTGCGACAACAATCCCGAAGCGATCGCCGATGGCTACACGATCGACGGCGTCGCGATCGGGCAATACAGCAACGCCGCCTTTATCGGCCCGCTTTGCGTGGCGGCGATGGTCTCGGAAGAATACAAGCCGTGGCTGAACAAGCTTTATAATTATCTAGTGCAGATGAAGACCGGAGAAAAAGGGGGCTATTACTCGGATACGATCAGGCTGATCTCATTGATCATCGTTTCGGGCCACATGCCTGATCTTTGGAAAACCTCTGAAGGCGAGAATCACTGGCTCTGGGTCTTTAAACGAGGACATGGGAGCAATTAAACGGCTGATCGTCATGGTCTGGGTGATCGACAACGCCTTGATGAAAGTAGTGAGAAATTTCTTTCCGACCGCCTGGCGGCGCGATGGCGAATGCCGGCGTTGCGGCCGGTGTTGTCGGGAGATCTATTTGACCCTCTCTCCTGCGCAGGCGAAAAGCCCTCTTTTTCTTGGGTTTTATAAGCGATGGCTAAGCTGGCTCTTTGATTTTGAGCTCATCCGCTTTGATGCCGATTATCCGGCACTGCTCTTTAAATGCGGCAACCAAAGGAGCGATGGGAGTTGCGGCGTTTACTTTTGGCGTCCCCCACTCTGTCGCAACTATCCATTGATCGATTATTTTAAGGAACCAATCTTTCTTCCCGGTTGCGGCTATACCTCAAAAAAGAACTGACAGATCTTCGTCATTTTTCTTTTTATCACCCCTGATCCATTCCTGGCAATAAAATTGCTTTCCATTGAGTGAACGGTATTTTGGACCTGGCACCATGGTACCGGATAAAGGGGGTGAAGATAATGAGGGGATTGAACAGATCGATTTTGGCCGGCCGTTTGGTCGCCGACCCAGAGGTCCGCTACACCAGCAACGAACTGGCGGTGACCAACTTTCGTTTAGCGATCAATCGCGGAAGCAAAAAGAAAGGGACCGACGCGGTCGATTTTATTAATTGCGTCGCTTTTGGCTCGCTGGCCAAGATTTGCGGCGAGTACCTAAAAAAAGGGAAGCTGGTCGCGGTTGAGGGCCGGCTTCAGATCAGAAGCTACGAAGGAAAGGACGGACAGAAGAAGAGCGCGACCGAAGTGGTCCTTGACGAAATGCAGATGCTTGACGCCAAGTTCTACAAGGAATCAGAAAAAGAGACCGAATTAGTTGAGGTCTAGAGAAGCGAGCCCCGGATGAGCAAAAGCGGCATTCGGGGCTTTTCTCCTGTTATTATTTATGCTAACATCACTTCCATGCGGCGATATTTCTTGTCTGTAATTCTCCTCTTGTTCTTGACCGTTGCCGGATCCGCCATGGGGACCCTTCCCTTTTCCGTTCGGTCTTCGGCTGAAGTCAGCGGCGGGCCATATCGGGTGATCGGCGACGCCCTGGTTTATCCCTCTCCTTTTAATCGGGCCAGGGACAAGGAGTTGATCATTCAATACCGGCTATCGCACGATACCGATATCGATATTTTTATCATCTCGGTCAGCGGCGACATATTAAAAAAGATCTCTCTTGCCGCCGGGCACCCCGGAGGGAGCGCCGGCCTGAATAAGGTCAAGTGGTCCAGCCGGGCTGACGACGGGACCCTCCCCGGCAACGGTATATATGTCGGGACCATTGTCGATCGTTTGAACAATCAGGTCATGAAAAAATTCAAGCTCACCATAAACGACCAATGAAAAAAAAGATATTTTTTGCTTTATTAGTATTGGCCCTTCTGGTCGACCTGGCCGCGGCCGAAAAAAAATACATCAAACTGCCGGAGCCAAAGATCATCGGAAAAATGCCGCTGGAAGAGGCGGTTTTTCGCCGACGCTCCTGGAGGAGCTTCCATCCCAACGAACTGACCATGGAGCAGATCTCCCAGCTGTTGTGGTCTGGTCAGGGGATCACCGATAAAAGCTGGGGGTTCAGGGCCGCCCCTTCTTCCGGCTCGCTCTATCCGCTTAATTTATACCTAGTTAAAAAAGACGGCGTATTTGAATATGTTCCCGACGGCAATAAATTGGTCGAGATCTCCACCGAAGATAAACGGGGTTCGATCGTCAGGGCCTCGCTGGGACAGCAATTTATTGGCGAAGCCCCGTGCGTGATCATTATTTGCGGCAACTTTAGGATCACGCAGGCGAAATTCGGCCAGCGCTCCTACCGGTATATCAACATGGAGGTCGGTCACGCGGCGGAGAATATTCTCCTGCAAGCGGTCGCTCTTGGCCTGGGGGCGGTCCCGGTCGGCGCTTTTTGGGACGATGTTGTCTCTAAGCTGTTGGAACTGCCGGACACCCGCGATCCCTTCTACATTATTCCTATCGGCTACCCAAAAACAGAGCAATAAATGGAAAAGACCGGGAGACCCAATAATTCAACGCGTCTGCTCGCTTTATTTACTTTGATCGGCGGGATCGTTTACTTCTATTTGACGGTTTTTACCCCTCATTTGGTCCCGGTCTTCTTAAGGATCGGCTCGGTCAGGGTGCCAACCAACATCTTGATCTTAGGGATCGACATGAACTACGACCGCTTCACTGGGCAGAGGATCGTTGACATGAACGGCCGGACCGACACGATCATCATTGCCCGGATCGATCCGGTCGGCTATAAGCTGAAATTGCTCTCGATTCCCCGCGATACGGTGGTGGATATTCCCGGTTACGGCCCGCAGAAGATCAACGCCGCCAACGTATATGGCGGCACCGATCTGGTCAAAGAGACCATCTACAAGCTGACCGGGCTCCATCTTGATAAACATATTTTCGTCAACGCCGCGGCGGCGGTCGCCCTGGTCGACCTGTTGGGCGGAGTTGATGTATACGTCGATAAAGACATGTACTACACCGATAACGCGCAAAAGCTTTACATCAACTTGAAGCAGGGACAGCAGCGGCTGTCCGGCCGGGATGCGGAAGGCTTTCTCCGTTTTCGCCACGACACCTACGGCGATCTGACCAGGATCTCCCGCCAGCAGAGGTTCATGCTGGCGATCTTCAAGGAGTTTGCCCGCCCGGAAAATATTCTTAAGGCGCCGATCGGCCTGGAGATCGCCCGCCAGCATTTTCACACCAATATGCCGCTTGGCGCGATCATTCGTCTCCTTAACTTCACCAGGATGATCGGCGAAAAAGATATCGTGACCTATACCGCATCAGGCGAGCCGCAGGATATCCCGGGCGTAGGCTCGGCCCTGATAACGGACCGAAAAAACCTGGAAAACGTCCTCAAGGAGTTCCAATGAACAAAGCCAGGCTGATCGCCGCCATCGCCTCTTTCCTGGTCGTGGGACTTGGCCAGATCATCCGCGGAGAAAAGCGGAAAGGTTTGAAGCTGATGCTGGCGGTCTACTTTGTTTTGCCGTCCGCGGTCTATTTGGCCTTGCTTATCAGCGGAGTGTTAACCTTAATTGTTTTGGGACTTGGATCGATCGCGGCGATAATTATTTGGGCTTACAGCGTCATTGACGCGTTCACTTATGAAAAGATCAATTAAAGTCTTGACATTATTTAATATCCCGGTGGAGATCAATTTTTCCTGGTTTATAATCTTTGGTCTGGTCGTTTTTACTTTGGCCAGCGGTTATTATCCGTTGACCGATCCCGGCCTTCCCTACTCTATCTATCTGTTAATGGCCTTTGTTTCATCGCTCCTTCTTTTCGCTTCTCTTTTGGCGCATGAGTTCGCTCATTCGCTGGTTGCCATGCACAACGACCTGCCGATCCATGGCATTACCCTTTTTATTTTCGGCGGCATCGCCCATCTGGAAAAAGAGCCGGACACCCCCTGGGTCGAGTTCAAAATGGCGGTCGCCGGCCCGATAATGAGCTTTTTTCTTGGGCTCTCTTTTTTCTTCATCACGCAGGCGCTTTTGGCCGCGGGGGCTCCGGGTTACGCGGTCTCGATATCCAATTATCTCTTTATAGTAAATATTGCGGTCGGGTTGTTCAACCTCGTCCCCGGGTTCCCGCTCGACGGCGGGCGGGTCTTGCGCTCCATCCTTTGGAAGCTCCTGGGGAACCTAAGACGGGCGACCAAAGTCGCCAGTGGCTTTGGCCGGGCGATCGCTTTTATTCTGATGTCTTACGGGCTTTTCCTTCTTTTTTCAGGAATGTTCATCAACGGGATCTGGTTTGTTTTTATCGGCTATTTCCTGCAGGAATCGGCTGAAGCGAGCTATCGTCAGGTTTTGATGCGCCGATTCCTGACCGGCGTTAAGGCGAAAAATTTGATGAGCCGCGATCTGGTGACCGTCTCCCCGGACCTGCCGGTCGACCGGCTGGTCAATGATTATTTTCTTAAACAGCGGTATATTTCCTTTCCGGTCATCGAAGACGATAACTTGCTCGGTATCGCGACCGTTCACCTGATCAAGGAGATCGATCAGGACGATTGGCCGCGGCATACAGTGAGGGAGGTCATGGTTCCTGTGAGCGACGCCCTGATAATTGACGAGGAAGCGGAGATAACCGAATGCTTGAGCAAAATGGCCAACAACGAATTTGGCCGTCTGCTGGTGGTCGAAAAAGGAAAGCTGGTCGGCATTCTCTCCCAGCGGGATATCATGCGTCTTCTTGATTTTAGGTCGAAAATTGAAAGGTATTGATCATGAAAAAAGTTATCTTTATCATCGCCTTTAACCAGTTCCGCGACGAAGAATATCAACAGCCGAGGGAAGAACTGGAAAAAGCCGGGATTGGCGTGACGGTCGCTTCGACCCAGGTCGGGATGGCGACCGGGAAACTCGGTTTAAAGGCCAAAGTCGATCTGGCAATTGACGGGGTTAACGCGGAAGATTACGACGCTCTGGTCCTGGTCGGCGGCCCGGGTTGTTACGATTATTACGAAGATGAACGGGTCCTTAATGTGGTCCGTCTTTTTAACGCGATGGGAAAAGTTGTTGCCGGGATTTGTTCCGCGGCAGCGATCTTAGCTTTGGCCGGGATACTGAAAGGAAAAAAAGCAACCGTATTCCCTGGAGAAGCGGAACGGTTGAAAGTGGCCGGCGCGATCTACGCCGCCCATGGATTGGAAGTTGACGGGAAGATAATCACTGCTGATGGTCCGGGGAACGCCCGGCGCTTTGGCTCCGCTATTGTGTCCGCCCTCTCTTAGAACTTCAAGAACTTCGTATTATCGTAGCCAGGTTTTGGGGGAATCACAGGCTTTGGCGTTGGCGGAACAACCGGTCTAACTGGCGGCGGGACTGGCTTGGGCGCGACTTGCGGGGCCGAGGCGATCGATCTGATCGGCTGGATCATGGGGTAACTTGGTTGCGGCGCGACCACTAAATGAGTCTCTTCTTCGGCGGTGTAGACGATGTCGTTTTCCCGGACCTGATTGATGACTTTCAACCCGATCTCCGCCCCTTTACCGACCATCGGGACGTTCTTGTGGTTGATCTGGATCGAATCGACTTTTTGTTTGAAATCGGTGGTTTTCCCTTTGATCTGGACATAATCGCCGACTTTGAGGGTCGCCGCGACTTTGATGATCGCGACGGAGATCTTATCAAAAATGTGGGTGATCTTACCGAGGACCTTTGGGCCTTTTGGCTTGGCCGTTTTTCTTACCGGTTTCTTCTTCGCCAATTTAACTTTCTTCTTTACGGCCGTTTTTTTAGGGCTTTTTTTGACTTTCTTTTTCATGGTCCACCTCACTATTTTCAATGGAATAATAGCATACCGATTTTCATTTTCAAATTTAACCGCGCATTTAAATGCGCGGTTAAACAATGATTCAACTGGTCAATTCGGTAAAATACTTGTTCTTCCCCAGGATCCTTAGCGCTTTGCCGACTTTCAGCCTGTTCTTTTCCAGATGCGGTTGCAGCAGCGCTTTTTGCAAGGTCCGCTCCTCCCCTTTAGGAATATGGACCGGCTTGCCGGTGAACGGATCAATGCCGGTGTAATACATGCAGGTTGAAGCGGTCATCGGCGACGGCGTGAAGTTCTGGACCTGTTCGATCCGGATCCGGTGTTCCTTAAGGAAAAGTGCCAGCTCTAAGGCGTGGTTCAGCGTGCTTCCCGGGTGGGAAGAGATAAAATACGGGATCAGGAACTGTTCTTTATTGTGGCGGCGATTGGCGGCGTCAAACTTGTCTTTGAACTCCAGGAACTTGTTGATCTTCGGTTTTCCCATCATCAGCAAGACCTCTTCGCAGACGTGTTCGGGGGCGACGCTTAATTGCCCGCCGACATGATGCTTGGCGATCTCACTGATGTATTCGTCATCGAGCAAAGCTAGATCGTAGCGGATCCCCGAGCCGATAAAAAGTTTTTTCACTCCCGGGATCTGGCGGATCGTCCGCAGGAGGCTCAAAGCCGGTTTAAGGGAAGCGTCAAGATGCGGACAGACGTTGGGATAGATACAGCTGGCCCGGGTGCACCCCTCTTCTTTTTTACACGACATCCCGTACATGTTGGCGGTCGGCCCGCCGACATCGAGGATGTTGCCGGTAAAATCAGGCTGTTTCATAATGGCGGCGATCTCCCGCTTGATCGATTCGCCGGAGCGGCTGGTGATATATTTTCCCTGATGCTGGGAGATGGCGCAGAAAGAACAGCCGCCAAAACAGCCGCGGTGGGAAACGGTTGAGAACTTCACAAAGTCCCAGGCCGGGATCTTTTCTTTATATGAAGGGTGCGGCGCTCTAACAAAGGGGAGCTCCATCAAAGCGTCAAGCTCCGGGCCGGTCAGGTTTTGCGGCGGGAAAACAATAACATTGCGCCCCTGGCACGGCTGGATAATTATCCGGGGATGTTTCTTCCGGCCTTCAAGATAATAGAGCTTGAAAGCCTCGGCATATTTCTTCTTATCCGTCGCGACTTCTTCGTATGAAGGCAAGAGTAGCGCGTCTTTGTACGCCGAAATATCTTTAACGATAATGGCGGTGTTGGGCCACCTCACCCCGTCACTCGCTTTGCTCGTGCCACCCCTCTCCATTGGGAATGGAGAGGGGGAAGAAGAAAGAGTGTTTGCTATTGCTAATATCCCCTTCTCGCTCATCCCATAAGTTAGGTAGTCGGCTTTGGTGTCAAAAATCAAAGAGCGCCGAACTTTATCGTCCCAGTAGTCGTAATGGGCAAAACGGCGTAGGCTCGCTTCCACCCCGCCAAGGACGATCGGAACGCCGGGGAAGAGCCCTTTTAATTTGCTGGTGTAAACGATCGTCGCCCGGTTCGGCCGTTTGCCGCCAATATTCCCAGGCGTGTACATGTCTGTCCGGCGGATCTTATTATCGGCGGTGTAGTTGGCGACCATTGAATCAAGGTTTCCAGAAGAGACACCGAAAAATAACCGCGGCGCTCCTAACTTGAGGAAGTCTTCATCTTTGTTCCAGTCTGGCTGGGCGATGATCCCGACCTTGAAGCCGTGCGTTTCAAGATATCTGGCGATCAGGACTGGACCGAAGCTTGGATGATCGATGTAAGCATCACCAGTAACGAGGATGATGTCGAGCTGATCAATGCCCCGCTTGCGTAGGTCGTTTTTGCTAACCGGTAAAAATTCAGTCATTTATTTATTCCTTGGGAAAAACATTAAAAGCAGGAACTTGATCAGAGCAATCTGCCGCCGCCAGCGCCACGGTTGCTGGAGCAAGCGGTAGAGCCATTCGATATATAACTTTTGGACCAGGGCCGGGGCCCGTTTTACTTTACCGGAAATTGCGTCCAGGCTTCCGCCGATCCCCATGCTGACCGGGACCCCTAACTTTGTTAGGTTGGCGGCGAGCCATTTTTCCTGCCGACCGGCTCCTAACCCGACAAAAAGAATGTCCGGCTTGGACGTCTTGATTTGTTCGATAAGCATTTCTTCGTCGGTTGCCTGGAAATAGCCGTCCCGTGTTCCGTTTATCCGTATCCCCGGATATTTTTCCCTTACCTTCCTTGCCGCTTCTTCAGCCACCCCCGGGGCGCTGCCCAGAAAGAAAACTTTGTAACCCTTTTGAGCTGAGACTGCTAATAGTTGCTGCATCAGATCGATCCCGGAGACCCTCTCTTTTAGCGGATCGCCCAGGAGTTTTTTAACGACCACCATGCTGATTCCGTCCGGGACCCGCAGAGCGGCGCTGTTGATGAGGGCGCGTAGTTCAGAGTCCTCTTGCGCGGCGACGATCATCTCCGGATTCGGAGTGACAACCAGGCTAGGCTGACCGGCGGCGATCAGGCTTTCAACCTTCGCGACCGCTTCCGCTAGTGTCACGTTGTTAACTTTGAGCCCGGAGAAATCGACGATGTTCATAATATTAATTATAGCCGAAAAAATTAAGAATTGGTATAATTAGCCATGGTCAATCAACTTGCCGGTCAAATTGCCCCCGCTTCGATCTTGGTCGATCTTAATAAATTGATCGATCTTTATTACTCCACTCACCCGATCTCTGATGATCCCGGGCAGATGGTTGCTTTTGGAACCTCCGGTCACCGAGGTTCATCTTTTAAAGGAAGTTTTAACGAAGACCATATCCTGGCGACGACCCAGGCGATCTGCGATTACCGGCAGGAAAATGGGATCAACGGGCCTCTTTATATTGGGAAAGATACCCACGCCCTCTCCGACCCGGCCCAGAAGACCGCTCTCGAGGTCCTGGCGGCTAACGGAGTTGCTCTTTTTATCCAGGAAAACGATGGCTATACCCCGACCCCGGTCATCTCCCATGCCATTCTCAAGTACAACCGGGGGAAGCAGACCGGCCTGGCGGACGGCATTGTTATCACCCCTTCGCACAACCCGCCGGAGGATGGCGGCTTCAAGTATAACCCGACCCATGGGGGACCAGCCGATACCAAGGTGACGAAAGGGATCGAAGCACGGGCTAATCATTACCTGGCTAAAAAGCTGGCCGGGGTTAAGCGAATCGCCTATGAATCGGCCCTCAAAGCCGCGACTACCAGGCTTTATGATTTCATCACCCCCTATGTTAATGACCTGGGAAACATCATTAATATGGAAGCGATCAAAGCCTCCGACCTCTCAATTGGGGCCGACCCAATGGGTGGCGCTGGTGTTAATTATTGGCTTCCGATAGCCGAAAAGTATGGGCTGAAGATCGAGATCGTAAACAAAGCGGTTGATAAAACTTTCAGCTTTATGACCGTTGACCGTGACGGGAAGATCCGGATGGATTGTTCTTCACCTTACGCCATGGCGAGCCTGGTAAATTTGAAAAATAAATATGATATCGCGTTTGGCAATGACACCGATTTTGATCGCCATGGAATCGTCACCCCCTCTTCCGGGTTGATGAACCCTAACCACTACCTCGCGGTGGCGATTTTGTATCTCTTCCAGCATCGGCCAAAGTGGCCATTAACGGCGGCGATCGGCAAGACCCTGGTCAGCAGTAGCCTGATCGACCGGGTGGCGAAAAAACTGGGCCGCCCCCTGATGGAGGTCCCGGTCGGCTTTAAGTGGTTTGTTGAAGGCCTCCTCAACGGGAGCTTTGGCTTTGGCGGCGAAGAGAGCGCGGGTGCTTCTTTTCTTCGTAAAGATGGGACCGTTTGGACGACCGACAAGGATGGTTTTATCATGGACCTGCTGGCGGCCGAGATCCTGGCTGTAACCGGCAAAGACCCGGGGGTCCATTACCAGGAACTGACCGCCCTCTTTGGCGCGCCGGTCTACGAACGGATCGACGCTCCGGCTAATGCCAGGCAAAAAGCGATCTTACAGAAATTAGCACCGGAGATGGTGACCGCCACTATTCTGGCCGGTGAGCCGATCACCGCCAAACTGACCCGCGCGCCGGGGAATAACGCCGAGATCGGCGGTCTCAAGGTGACGACCGAAAACGGCTGGTTCGCCGCCCGTCCCTCCGGGACCGAAGACGTTTACAAGATCTACGCCGAAAGCTTTTTGGGGAACGAGCACCTGCAAAAGATCTTTGAAGAAGCGAAGAAAATAGTTGACGAGGCGTTTTTAAAAGGAGCACAAAATGTTTAACAAGACTAAAGCTTATAAAAAACTAGCCAAGCATTATAAGGAGATCGGTCAAAAACATTTACGGGATCTTTTCGAGGCGGACGAAAGGCGTGGTCACAAGTTTTCGGTCAAGACTGAACATCTTTATTTTGATTTCTCCCGCCAGCGGGCGACCGAAGAGACGATCTCTCTCCTGGCCGAACTGGCGAAAGAGAGTGACCTGGCCGGTAAACTCCAGGCGATGTTCAGCGGCCAGAAGATCAACAAGACCGAGAACCGCGCGGTCCTCCATACCGCCCTGCGTAACCGGAAGAATGACCCGGTCATGGTGGACGGCCTGGATGTGATGCCTGGGATCAACGAGGTCTTGGGCCAGATTGAACGCTTCTCCGGCGAAGTCCTCTCCTGCCAAAGAACGGGCGTAACCGGCAAGAAGTTTAAGAATATCGTTTCGATCGGGATTGGCGGCTCTTATTTGGGGCCGGAATATTTTGCCGTGGCCCTGCGCCCTTACGCCCAACCGGGGATGAACCTGGTCTTTATCGCCAACATTGACGGGACCGACTTCGAAGAAAAGACCGCCAGCCTCGACCCGGAAGAGACCCTGGTCATTATCGTTTCCAAAACCTTTACCACCGCGGAGACTATGCATAATGCCCGGACCGCCAAAAAATGGTTCCTGGCCGGATTAAAGAATAATCCCGAAGCGATCAAGAAACATTTTGTCGCTGTTTCGACCGCCAAAGAAAAAGTCGAAGCGTTCGGCATCGACCCGCAGAACATGTTCGGTTTCTGGGACTGGGTCGGCGGCCGCTTCAGTGCGACCTCGGCGGTCGGCGTCCTCCCTCTTTCCCTGTATCTTGGTTTCGAGAATGTCCGCTATATTTTGGAAGGGGCCCACTGGCTCGATAACCACTGCCGCAATACCCCGGTGGAGAAAAATATTCCCGTCCTTTCCGCGCTCCTCGATATTTGGAACATCAACTTTCTTGGCCTTACGACCCGCGCTTTGCTCCCCTACGCGCAAGGGTTGGCGAAACTCGCCGCCCACACCCAGCAGGTGGAGATGGAGAGCAATGGGAAGTCGGTCGATCTGGATGGGAACAAGCTGGAGTATGAGACCGGGGAGATAGTTTTCGGCGAACCGGGGACCAACGGCCAGCATTCATTTTATCAACTTCTTCACCAGGGGACGCAGATAGTGCCGTGCGACTTCATTGGCTTTATCACCCCGCAATACCAGTACGATAAAGACCTATTAACCAAGGTGACGCATCACGAAGAGCTGATGACCAATTTCTTTGCCCAGCCGGACGCGCTGGCTTTCGGTAAGGATGATAGCAATCCAGCCAAGGTTTTCCCGGGAAACCGGCCGTCATCTTCCCTGTTGCTTGATGCCCTGACCCCTTTCACTGCTGGTCTTCTTTTGGCCTGGACCGAACACCGGACCGCGGTCAAAGGTTTTATCTGGGGGATCAACAGCTTTGACCAGGAAGGGGTCCAGCTGGGGAAGGTACTGGGAGTGGAGCATCGTGAAAGAATCATTGATTATTACAATAAGACCGAGTATGACCCCTGCGGCTTGACCGACTCGACCAATCAACTATTGAGCTTGTTCTTGAAAGGAAAACTGTAAATAAGGAGGAAAAGATGTTAAAAAAGACAGGTAAGATATTAGGCGTTGCTTTGCTGGTGATCGTTGTCGTGATCGGCGTATTCTTTGTTCGGTACCAGATGATGGCGAGCAATGTTATTGCCCAGTACCGGCAAATTAAAACGGTCGACCTTTCAAGGGTTGCCGACGGAGTTTACTCCGGCAGTTTCGGCGATTTCCTGGTCTACGTCAAGGTTGAGGTGACGGTCAAGAGACGGGTGATCGCCTCGATCAAAGTCGTTGACCAGCGGTCCGGTCCCGGCTATGAAGCTTTAGCGACCGTCGATCGGATCATCAAAGCGCAGTCCCCCAAAGTGGACGCGGTAACCGGAGCTTCCGGAAGCAGTATGAGCATTATGATCGCGGTCAATCGGGCCTTGACCTGCGGGAAGTAGAAATAACTTTCATGTCCAATGAAAAGGCTTTCTTTATCGATCGGACCGATCCCAGCGCCTGGTCGCTGGTTTTTGCCAACTTGCTGACAATCGCCATGGCGCTAAAGTTCAACTGGAGCCTGATGGAGCTGATGTGGATCTATTGGGCGCAAAGCGTTATTATCGGGGTGATCAATTTCATCAAATTGATCAAGTTCCCCGCGATCGCCCTGTTTTTTCTGGTCCATTACGGGATCTTTCACTTGGTTTATCTTGTTTTTCTGGCCGCTTTCACGTTTGGCGGGGAAAGCCCGATCAATAACGGCTCCCCTATTCAATGGTCCTGGGTCTGGCTGACGGCCGGAGTCTTTTTAATTAACCACTCATTTTCATATTTTTACAATCGGGAAAAAGATCTTGCCAGGCAGAATCCCGACGCGCTTTTCATGTTCCCTTACGCCAGGATCATTCCGATGCACTTAACCCTGATCTTTGGAGGGCTAATGGAAGCGGTTGGCCCGTTCAACTTCCCGATAATCTTCTTTCTTTCATTAAAAACCATTGCCGATCTGGTGATGCATAAAAAAGAACATGCCTAACCCTTGCCAATCATACTAGTATCTTTTATACTTATTCAGGAATGATCAACATGAAAAAAACAATCGCGATCTGTTTGCTGGTGCTGGCGATGATCTCGGCTTCCGAGGCCAAATGGAAAGCCCCAAAGACGAGCCAGGAGCTTTTGATCATGTTCCCGGTTTCTTGGGTCGCTTCCGTCTCCGGCATTAAAGTCAGCAAAGCGGTCCCCTCCAAGAAGGAAGAAGTTGTTATCAGCTGTGATTATTTTGTCGCTGGGCAAAAAGAGATGGCGGTCGGGATCGTTTACGAAAAATATGTCAGCTACAACAGCAACCGGCGCAATTGGGAACGGCATCTTCGGGTAATAAAAAACGATCCCAAGATCAAAGCCGACCATTATCTTGTTTACTATCCAAAACCAAAACCTATTGGTCTCTTGGAAAGCATTTGCATAACAAACGATGGAGATAATTATTTTAAGATCTATTCTTTCCATCCTAAGCTGGCGACCGAAGAAAAACTGGTCAAGCTGGCCGTCAAGATAGCCGAAGCAATAAAAAAGTAACGCTACTTCAGGTAAAACGAAGCTTTAACGGTGACCATGATATCTTTGACGACGCTTGAAGTGTCGTAAGAGCCGTAATCAGAAAATGTTTTAAACCTTAGGATTTAGAATTTTCCCATTTGTTTCGTATTTCGGATTTAGTATTTCTAGTTTTTGTTCTCTTCCCTCTGAAATCTCCCCCTCTTCCGTTCGATACAAAGGTATGAAAATTGTTGCCGCCTCAACTTCCACTCGAACGTTTAGGAAGCCGCTGGTCCCGCTGGCGGAACGGGCCGCGTTAGCGGCCCGGGAGCGGCGCATTAGTTTGAGACAAGCGAGTGAGTGCGTGTTTTTAACGCGCTTTGAATTAAGTGGCAATCGTTTTATGATCAACCGATCGGAGGGATATCACAACCCCTTGTTAACCGCTCAAGCCATTTCTCATCTTGGTTCGATATTTCATGGTTTCTCCCTTGGTTTTTATTTTTCTCAAAATGACGAGATCGTTCATCTAACGCTGAAAGCAAAAGCTTTTCAATACGATCATTCTCCGAGCCTTTACTTTCCCTTTTCCAGCGGTTTGAACCTCTTTCAGCTTTCGATCAACATAGTCGGAGAATATATGGGGCTGGACGATCTGGCCTCAAAGGTCATCGGTAAAGGGGGAGAAGCTCTGCTGGCGCTTTATAACCTGGCCGGAGAGACCGGGGTTCAGAAGATCAGCTATCTTGTTTCCCGTCATAATCCAAGGGCGAAGCTCTTCTATTCTAATCTGGGGTTCGGCGCGCCGGTCGAGCCGGACTCGGCGTTGTGGGAAGTTACGGTTGATCGGACAGCTGCCCTTCGTTCCCAAACATCTCCAATAAATGCTTGACCTGGCGGCGGCTTATGACCGGCGGCAGATCGAGTCCAGGGACGATCGCCCGCACGACCGGGATCCCAAGGTCCGCCCGCGTTAGATCGACGTAAACGACCGACAAGCCGTTAGCGATCATTAATCTCTCCGCCAAAGCCAGGTCCTCTTCCACATTCATGGTCGAGAACGAAGGGAGCGTTTCGAACCGCATAGTCCGGACATCAGCTCGTTGCTCAGCGGCGGGAGTCAGCGATCGATTATGTCTTTCATAAATAAAAGCTTTGGTATTCAGTTCACAGATCGCCCGAAAAGCGGCGATCCGGCCGTCAAGGTGAGCGCCACTGCCGCTCAAGATCTGGTCGTGCAGGTGGATGAAAGCCCGGTAGGTCGGAACACCGAACTCCGTTGTTAGGTCGAGCAATTGGACGCTCAATCCTTTGGCTCCGTAAGCCTGAATGATCGGACCAATCGCCTTGTCTTCGGCGGAGAGCGCAAAGGTCCGGGCCGGTTGATAATACATGCTGTAGTCGCCGTCGCGTTCGATCACTTCCAGCAAGGCGTGCAGTTTGGCTTCCGCCATGGTGTTGCCGGAAGCCAAGCCGTTGGATGAAGTTAAAAAGACTTCAACTTCGTCTAAATTAGAGTTTTCAAAAACGATCTGGGCCGGGACCATAATGGGGCTCTCCCCACTCCCGTTTTTTACTTCCCCCTTAACCCAATGCAATGGTTCGTTTTCGTAAGGATATTCCAAGTTAAATTGGTTTGGATCGAGCGCCGCCAGGCCGTCCCGCCGCAGTTCAGCCAGCGTTTTCTGGGTGAGCGATAGGTCGGCAACGTACCCGTCCGGCCAATTATTGCCAACCCCTTCGGCGGCGCTGTAGCGTTCCAGCGCTTCCATCACGGCCGAGACCAGGGCGGCTTGTTGGGTCAAGCCTTTCCCGCTCCCGTGGCCGGTCCCGGTGAGGGTATGTTCGTGCGGCCCAACCGCGACCCGGCGGGTTGACGGAGTAAAGAAGAGGGCGAAATAAGTGCCGTGATATTGAGCCAATGAGATCGGCTGGTCATTGTCGGATAACAGTTTCACTGATTCAAGGCGGGCGAATGTTTCCATTGGCTTGACCGTTCGCAAACCGGTCCCGGTCCGGAAAGAGATGGACGCCGAAACCTCGGGTTTAAAGTCGGCGAGATTGACCGCCGTTTCGCCTTTGATCGGCAAGAGATCGGTGGTTATTGGGAGTGAAAAACTAGGTATTGACTGAAAAGCGAGATGGCGTTCGCGGTTGAGCGAAAAATATCGTTCCCAAATCGAAGTTAGCCCGATCGCTTCACCTTTTAAGACCGCTCTGACGCTGGGACTCGGATGCCGGCGAAACATTTCCAGACCAGCCTGCCGACCGGGCGATTGCAACGCGGCCATAACCGCCGGGTACTGGCTGGAGCTGGAACCGGTTTTGACCAGGAAACCGAAGAGCGGCAGAGAGGGTTCTTGCTTAAACAATTCAACCGCTAATTTGATCCCTTCTTCTTTCAGGCTGGTTAAGCTCTTGAGCAAATGATAACGCATGAAGCGGTCGTTTGGCCTGGTTTTAAGGTGGTCAAGCGCTTCCTGGATAGTTATTTCCCGGGCCGGAGTAATGGTCTGTCCCCCTTGCCCGTGAGAATAAGAACTGCCGGTTAGTTTGATTTGGAAATTATAATTTGCAACCGGCATTTATCTATTTCCCACCGCTTCCCAGATCGCCTGGAGTGAACAATCGGTCATTTCGATCCCCACTCCCGGCATTTCAGCAAAGGTGGCGGCAAAATCGGCCGGTTTTTCACCCATAAAGCCGACCCCGGCTAAAGTTAGGGTTGGATCCTGGCGATTTGGATCGACTTCGATGGCGAGACAGAGTTTGGAGTTAGGAAACTGGTGGACGGAGATCACGCCCATGATGCCGCCTATTCGCCGAAATCCTCTGGCGGTGACGATGCTGTCCAACTCGCCTAACTGGGCCGGCATGATTTTGTAGCGTAAATACTTGAGAGTTACTCTTGACGAAGTTAAGCCGAGCATTTTAGCGGCTTGTTGAGTTAGGTCGGGCTTTAAGGCGGCGAGTACGTCTTGAAGCGAAGCTTCCTTGAACCGTCCTCCCAGCGAGGAGAACAAGCCTTGCGCCAAGATTGGGAGCCTTAGCCTAATATCTAACCTAAGAATGCTTTGGGTCATAGCCGATTGAATAGCCCCAGCTTTAATATATCGGTCCCGGAAGATTGGGTTCCTAAATTTATCCGAAATACTCATTTAAATTCCTCCACATTTTGTAAATAAGGGCACCTATTAATCGGGCAAAATAATGGGGAATTTCAGGGGAAAATTAAAGGAGAGTAATCATCTCTTCATTAATTCGGCTGTGAAATGTTTCAAGGTTGAATAGTTTCCGCTATCAGCATCCTTCAAGGCAGAAATGTATTTATCTCTTATGTTACTTTTTTCTATCAATTCATCGCTTGGCCAAATTGGACGTGATTCATTGTTGTTATATAAATAAATATCAGACACTAATCTTGCATGTCGTCCATTTCCATTTTCAAAAGGATGTATTTTAACAAGGCGATGATGAATACGAATGCTCTGTTCAAAAATGCTTAAACTATTATTCTTTCTCCAGTATGCAATGTCATCAACAAGCGCCTTGATTTGATCGTTAATGTTGTGCCAATCGATCCCTAGGCTGAGATTTCTTTGTCTAAACTTGCCAGCCCATTTCCATGATTCTCCAAACATTTCTTTGTGCAGTTTTTTTAGCCATTGGATATTAATAGTTAATTTTCTTTTTTCCGAAAGATGGTATTTTACGGCCTTAAGAATATTTGCTGTTTCCCACTCATTTAATTCGGAACGGGTTGATATATGTGTTGGAATAAGACCAGACACATCATCTATTGGGGTTGCTCCAGGGATATCTTCTGTGAAAAGCAACTATTCTTCCCACAGATTGGGGCCGGGATTATTTGTCAGTTCTTCTGTGAGCTTTTTTAATTGATAAATATATGCATTATTATCAGGCATTTGTTTTTCCATGGCCATATTCGCAAATGTTTGTTTTAAAATTTCTTTAGCTTTTATTTCGGCTCTTAATTTGATAATATTTTCTAACCCATCCTTTGAAATTAAAACACCCATAAACTCACATTGCAAACCAGTTGCAATTTTTGCTAATGTATTTATTGTGCAAGATTTTGCATTTTCTTCAATTCTTGAAAGCGAAGACTGGGCTAAATGGAGCCTTTTTGATAACTGTTTTTGAGTCATACCTAAGGCTTCTCGGACATCCCTAATCCATTGACCTAATTTTTCAACTGGGATCGGACGGCCTTCGTTAACTGCGATAGAAACCTGTTTAAGTTTTAAATCATTTAAATCTTTCAAATTGCCACCCCCATTTATAACTAATAACACAGGTAAATATAACATATATGTTATATTTGTGTCAATGCAATATGCTATATATTGCATATTAGAAGTCAAGAAATATGATATATGTGCTATATTTGGCATATTGTTGGTTAAATATGATATCATATTGTTCTTTATGAGCATATTATTATATAATAATATTGATTAAATATTTTGGATAAAAGGAGAAAGCTGTTATATTATATAATATAACATACATAAATATATGCATACGTATTCAAGAAATAAGCAAATTAAAGAGATAATTTCCAATCTTAAACGAAGTTCTTTATTGGGCCTGTCTTCTGAGGATATATGTTTTTTTGTTAATTATCGAATAGAAGAATTATTATTAAAGCATGATGTTCTTTCATTTTATGATATAAGATATAATTTGTGCGAAGTTGGTCCTTGGGGTAGAAGATTAGATCCTCTTGCCTTGAAAATAGTTATAAATTCAAGCCGATTTCAGAAACATTCATCGTTTGAAATTACTACAAAAAATAGATTGGAATATATCACAAGGGCAAAAATCGTCCTGCCCGATCGTGAGGTGGCAATAAGAGCGCAACAAACAATTATTGATAATATGCATCAATATGCTAAATCTGATTATGTTTTGTCTGCTATTACAGAAATATTAGTAAATACCTGCCAAGCAAATGATTACAGGATATTAAGGACTGAGATTAATCAAGAAGATGGTTATTCTGAATGCTTAGTTCGTGCAGATCGGTTTAATAACGCAACTTTATTAATTAGATATTATAACTCTGAAAACTGGATTTATCCTGATAGTAAAGAAATTAGTTCAATATATAATAAGGCTGTAACTAATGATTGTATGCCAATATTGTTGGCGCCAAAAATATTTGGCTCATGTTTTCAGCTATTCAAGATATTGGGGATGTTTGCAAGAGCAAATTATTATATATTTTTGCCATGTAATTATACTGAAAAGATTTCATTTGTAAGACATGAATATGTGAGTGAACGAACGGAAGATCATCAATTAATTGAATTGAATGATTTGTTGGAAAATGTTATTCCAAAATATTTAATTGCGTTTAAAGAGAAGCATAATCATGTTTCTTCAGAAGCTTGCTCGATATTTATGTGTGACAATCATGAGCTTTCAGTTGAATGTTGTGATCTGTCTCAAAGGCTTGAAGGTTTAAGTGCTTTTTTGCGTCAATTGAAATCGACAAAAATTGACGGCCTTAGAAATATTGTTAAAAAATGGTTAAGTTTGTTTAATGATTTAAATAAATGACGAGATCCTATAATCTCTTTTAGCGATTTCATCTAATTGCTGAGTTTCGGTTCCCCAACCCCACTCCCCTCATCGACAACGACCCGCCCTTCTCTCTTCGCGTGACGAAACGCGCCTCGCCGCCGCCGGACGCACTTCTTCTGCATAAATACGAAACCCGAATATCGAAATTCGAAACAAATTAGAAATTCGGTTAAGAAAATCCAAAACTGTTTTGAACCTTAGAAATTCGATTTTCGTATTTGCTTCGTATTTCGAATTTAGTATTTCGAGTTTTCTCCTAATATTCCCTGAAATTTCCTTTATAACTGTCGATATACTTAAGGAACCCCTATTATCCCAGGAGGTCTATATGTCTATCCGTTCAGTTGCCCGTGAAATTGCTTATAATATCGGCAAAGTTGCTTATCGGACCGAAACTACCAGATCGATCTTCAAATTCGGCGCCAAAGTCTGTCGCGCGATCGGGCCGCACCTCGTTAACAACTATCAGACCGGTGAAGTTACTCTCCGCTTGGAGCTGTCGCGTAGTTTCCTTCCTCCACGTGTGCCAAAAGATCTGCTTGCTGATCTCGGCTTGCCGCCGGTTATCATTAACCTGAAAGACGACCAGGTTGAATCGATCGAAGCGTCAGCAAAACCGCTCAAAAGGTCCGCCACCGCGAAGCTTACTATGGAAGAGACGCTCGGCCAGTTACGGCTTATTCAACAGGCGCAAGCGGAGTTGCGGAACGCTCCCCTGGAAGAGATTGGAGCGTGTATCAAAAAATGGAATACGATCCTCGCGCCGGTCATGCCGGAAATCGGGCGGGTCAGCGACATTGTTGACCGGATAAAAAATATTCTTGCCGCCGGGTTTAACGGGGAACCCTTTGACCGGGCAGGCCTGGACGAAGCCCTTCAGGAATGGGGCCAGCTAGGCGCCTCCGATAGCGGCTTGCTGGAGACCGTCGCCGCGATGTCGACCGCTTACATCCTCTACCGGTCCGAACCCGAACGCCTCGCGCTTGAATTGGAAAATAGCGTCCGTCTCTCTAAAAACCGCGAACTGGCGCTTCAAATGAAAAAGATCTTCGATGCTAATCCGGCGCATCTCAGCCGGGAGCTTGAACAATTATTCAAAAATTGGCAAACGACCTCCGCTCTCCCCACGCCGGAAACGTTGAAAATACCCCGCTCCGGCGCAACCGGATATCGTTGAGAGCGAGGCTGATCGGCCTTTCAAAGAGTATCTGAAGAAAAAGCCTTAGATTTTCCCCAATTGACACCTTTATTTCAGAGTGGCAAAATATGAGTCATGAATAAGCACTATGAAAACTATCCCGTCTGGATCCCAGCCTTATCGATTCTATTATCGCTATCGATCTATTCGCTCGGCGCGATCATCTTGTCCGGCTTTGGCCAGATTACGGTTATCCTTTACCTCCTATTCTGCCTTTGGAGCGAATATCGAGTCTTAGCTGGCGCTTGCCGCTCATGTTACTACTACGGTAAACTCTGCGGTCCGGGGAAAGGGATCATTGCCCCTCTTTTCTTTAAGAAAGACGATCCCAAAAAGTTCACGGCCAAGGTGTTTGGTTGGCGGGACCTTGTTCCTGACTTGCTCCTTTTTCTGATCCCATTCCTGGGGGGCTTAGTCTATTTATTCGTCCACTTTAATTGGCTAACGCTGGTCTTAATGATCGCGAACGCCATTCTCGCTTTTCCAGTTACCGGCTACATGCGCGGCACGCTCCTTTGCCCTAACTGCAAACAAAGAGAGCTTGGCTGTCCGGCCGAGAAATTGTTTGCCAAGAAGTGAAGCCTAGTCAGCCCCCCGGCGCCGAGGGGCTATTCGGCAAGTTCTCTATTTATCCGATTTGTCGCTGCAGCAGTTCTTCAGGCAGTTACCGAGGCATTTTTCGACATCCTCGCCGCTGACCTTGATCTCGTAACCGTCCTCAACCTTCTTGACCTTGATGTCACAGCAATCTTTTTCTTTGCTCATTTAGCTCACCTCCTTTATCCCGAGCTTGTCGAGGGATTCTCCCTCGAGTACTAGTCCTTGGCTTACATATAAACACATGTTTATATGTAAGGGAAAAAAATTATTCCTTTTCGACCTTGATCTTGAATTTACCGAAGAAATTGCCGCAGCAGCTGACCATGCTATCTTTATTGACCGAATAGAAAACGTTCTTCCCCTTCCGGTGAGAACGGACACAGCCGCATTGTTTTAGGACTTTTAAGTGGTGCGAAACGTTCGGCTGGGTCAGCTTCATTTTAGTGGCGATCTCCCCGACCGACAGCTCTTTCCCCTCCAGCAGTTCAAAGATCTTCTGCCGGGTCCCATCGGATATCGCTTTAAAGAAATCTAAGCAGTGGTTTATCATATAAGTATCCGTTTATATGTTAGCAAAGTGAAAATAGGTTGTCAACATTTAATTAGTCTTTAATTAAGGAAAGAGCTTCGGAGCGGGCTTTGGCGTCTTTCTCAAAAACGCCGCGGACGGCCGAGGTTATGACTTTGGTCCCCGGTTTTTTTATCCCCCGCATCGACATGCAGAGGTGTTCGGCTTCAATAATTATCAGGACCCCGAGCGGCTTGAGCTTGGCCATCAGGCAATCGGCAATCTGGCTGGTCAGCCGCTCCTGGACCTGCGGCCGCTTGGCATACCCTTCCACCACTTTGACCAGCTTGGAGAGGCCGGTGACGTTACCTTTGGTCGGGATGTAAATGACGTGGGCTTTGCCGAAGAACGGGACCAGGTGATGTTCGCAGATCGAATAGAACGGGATCTCTTTGAGCATGACCATCTCTTCGTGCTCGCCTTGTTTAAAGGTCGTTAAATGTTTGGCGGGATCTTCGTGGAGGCCGGAAAAAAGCTCGGCGTACATTTCGGCGACCCGCTTGGGGGTCGCCTTGATCCCCTCCCGCTTGGTATCTTCACCGATCGCCAGAAGAAGCTCTTTGATCGCTTTTTCGATCCTCTTTTGATTGATCATATATTTATTATAACACTAAAAATTATCGATCAGTTCGTTTAAAATATTTTTATTGTAAAACAGCCAATTTTCAATAACCGAGATGTTTTCCAGCTGATCACGGATAAGACGTGCGTGACCAGCTCTAGCGGCCGGTGTGAAATGAATAAGAGCCTCCCGGTTGAAATTTATCCGTTTGAATATCCAATCAAACAAATCCTGCCAATCGTCAAATGTATTTGGCAGGTGGACCAGGAATTTGCCTCCATAATGAGGCCGGATGATCATTTCGCGAAAGTTGAAATTAGCCGCGTCCCGGCTGAAGGTCGGCCGAAAAGTGCCGTCGGCAAATCTTTTTTGCAGGGCGCGCATCGTTTTCTCGTAGGCAAACAGCCCCCTTACCCTGCGGAGAACAAAACTCGGCCGCGATTGGTAGGAAACAGGCTTCATCATGCCGATTTATCAGCGGAAAATAGCGGAAATTTCAAGCGGTTAGAACAAGCCGACGATCTTTCCCTCTTCGTCAATGTCCATGTTTTCGGCGGCCGGGTGTTTGGGGAGCCCCGGCATGGTCATGATATCACCGGCAAAGACGACAATAAAACCGGCCCCGGCCGAAGGTTTGAGCTCTTTAATGGTGATCATAAAATCTTTGGGAGCGCCGAACAATTTTGGATTGTCGCTTAGCGAATACTGGGTCTTGGCGATACAGACCGGAAAGTGGTCCATCCCGAGTTGTTTGACAAACTCCAGGTCGGAGAGGGCCCGGTCGGTCCAGTCGACCCCGGCTGCTCCGTAGATCTCCCTGGCGATCTTTTCGATCTTCTCTTTGACAGGTTGTTCCAGCCTGTAGAGCGGTTTGTAGGATATCTTTTTGTCGATCGCTTTAATGACCATTTTGGCAAGCTCTTTTCCCCCCTCGCCTCCCAGGGCCCAGACGTCGGAAACGACTGCCGGGACGTGCAGACGCCCGCACTCTTCTATTATTTTGACCAGCTCATCCTGGGTATCGTCCTCTTTTTTATTGATGGCAATGACGACCGGAACGTTGAACTGATGAAGGTTCTCAACATGCTTGGCAACGTTCTCGTAACCGTGCCGCTCGATCGCCTGTTTGGTGACGACCAGGACCGCCGCCGCGGGCGCCAGGTTGCCGACCCGGCATTTGATGTCAAAAAACTTTTCCGCTCCCAGGTCGCTGGCAAAGCCGGCTTCGGTAACAACATAATCGGCAAGCTTGAGGGCCAGCTGGGTGGCGACCAGAGAACTGCATCCGTGGGCGATATTGGCGAACGGGCCTCCGTGAATAAAAGCGGGCGTTCCCTCGATCGTTTGGACCAGGGTCGGTTTCAGAGCGTCCCAGAGAAGCAGGGCCATCGCTCCCTGGGCCTTAAGATCGGCCGAGCGGACCGGTTTGCCGCTTTTGTCGTAGGCGACAATGATCCGGCCGAGGCGGTCCTTCAGGTCGGTTACGCTGGTCGAAAGACAGAGGATCGCCATTACCTCCGATGAGGCGGTAATGTCAAACTGGCCGCGCAGGGAGCGGTCGTTCATGTCCATGACCCGACGCCAAACGATCCTCTGTTCGTCGATTTGCAGTTCGTTCCCCTGAAAGATGTGGTTGTAAAGCATCGCTGCCAGCAGGTTGTGGGCCGAAGTGACCATGTGAATGTCGCTGGTCAGGTGGAGATTGATGTCTTCCATCGGCAGGACCTGGGAAAAGCCTCCCCCGGCCGCCCCTCCTTTCATTCCCATGACCGGGCCGAGCGATGGTTCGCGGACGCAAACGATCGACTTTTTGCCGATCTTGCGAAGCGCCTGGGCCAAACCGATCGTAGTTGTTGTTTTTCCTTCCCCTTTGGGGGTCGGGGTCATGGCGGTGACCAGGATCAATTTACCGCTCCGGTTCTTTTTTCTCTTTTTTAAAGCATCAAGATTTATCTTAGCCTTAAAACAGCCGTGCAGTTCTATATCATTTCGGTTGATCCCGGCGCCGCCGGCGATCTCATTGATTGTTTTAAGTTTGGCTTGTTGGGCGATCTCAATATCGGTCTGCATGGGTAAAATATATCATGAAAGCCGGTGGCGGGCAAACTATCCCCGCAGGAAGGCGGCGAAGCGGGGAAAACGCTGACCGATAAGGTTCAGGCGGATATCTTGTTCGGACAGGTATCGCGGATCTTCGGTGAACGATTCGCGGAACCAGTTGTCGGTCAATAGATGGATCGCCTCTTCTTTCAGGCCGAGCCTGGTCATCAGGATCGCCGTCGATTCCAGGCGGACGTAATCCATACTGCTTAGGTGGTCGATAACCTTGAAAACGATCAGTTTGGCTTCGACCAGCAGGGATAAAGCCAGGCTTAATTCAGCGGCGGCGAGAAGATATTTAACCCTCGCCTCTTTTTGCTCCAACCGATCGATCGCCGGAAAAATGTATTGGGTCAGACAGCGGACAGCCAGCCCCTGCTGATTGCCGCTTTGCGCGAGTGCGGCGGTCTTGAAATGCGTTTCCACCAATAAAACTTGTTCAGTGATCCCTTCGGCCATCCGCAATGCCAGGTCAAATCTGACGGCTCGATGGCAAGCCTCGACCGCTCCGGTCAAAAGAGCATTGCCGAACTCTCGGTTGTTGATTTTCCGGTTGCTCGCCCTGATGATCGCGAACAACTTATCTACGGTATCGCTTGCTCCGGTCCTGGCTTGGGCTTCGGCGATCTGGATCGCGAAATGGTGGAGGACCGGAAGGGTGTCGGCATCCAGGATGTCGTTGTTAATATATAAATCGGCTGCTTCGTTGATCAGTCTCATTTCTTTCGGCCCATTGCCGGATGAAGGTCTAAGATCAAGCCAGAGGCGCTGCAGTCGTTTCCTGGCGACAAATTTATTGTCGATCTCGCTGTAGCTCCCGCTGGGTCTTGGACGCAGGAGGGATGAAGGAACCGGTTTGCTTTTAAATGACATGGTTATAATGTGTTCGATGAAAAAAATGGAAAATTTCAGTATCTATAAAGATCTGGCGATCTTGTCCGGGGAGAGACCGTATTTCTCAAGAATATCGGGTCTTTTGCCGTGTTCGATGAACTTTGAAGGAAAACCAAGACGCTTGATCGGTTTGGTTAGCCCCTCTTCGGTCAATAATTCCAGGATGGCGGAACCAAAGCCCCCTTCCAGGACCCCTTCTTCAACAGTGACGATCCTCTCGGCTTTTTTCGCTTCCTTCAGGATAAGTTCACGGTCGAGCGGTTTAACGAAGCGGGCGTTAATGACCGTCACCCCATCCCCATTAGCTTCGGCAAGCTTCGACGCCTCGATCGTTGGATGGACCATGGAACCAATGGCGATCGCCAGGATCTTTGCTCCTTTCCCTTTGTGGACGATCTCGCCCCGCCCGATCGTCAGCTGGCGGAGCTCATTATTGAGCGCGACGCCGATCCCGCTCCCCCTTGGATAACGGATGGCGACCGGTCCGGCCGCTTTGCTCGCGCTATACAGCATTTGCTGAAATTCGTTCTCGTCCTTGGGGGCCATGACCGAGATGTTGGGGAGAGAGCGGAGGAAGGCGAGATCAAATATTCCGTTGTGGGTCGCGCCATCCTCGCCGACGATCCCGGCCCGGTCGATCGCGAAGACGACCGGCAGGTTTTGCAGGCAAACGTCGTGGACAATCTCGTCATAGGCGCGCTGAAGAAAGGTCGAGTAAAGAGCAAGGAACGGCTTGAAGCCCCCTTTGGCCAATCCTCCAGCAAAGGTTACGGCATGCTCTTCGGCGATCCCAACGTCAAAGAAACGAGCCGGGTGCTTCCGGCAGAACTCTTCAAGTCCGGTCCCGTCGATCATGGCGGCGGTGATGCCGACGATCTTTGGATCGGCGTCGGCCAGCTTGACCAGGGTCTCGCCAAAAACGGCGGTATAACTTTTTGGCGCGTCACTTTTTACGGCCGCTCCCGTTTTGATGTCAAAAGGGCCGGTGCCGTGGAAGCGGGTCGGTTCTTTTTCGGCCGGCGGATACCCCTTCCCTTTCTTGGTCAGGACATGGATCAGGACCGGTCCCTGGATCTCTTTGGCGTGGTGCAGGGTGCTCATGATCAGCGGGATGTTGTGGCCGTCGATCGGCCCAAAGTATTTAAACCCGAGCTGTTCAAAAATGACGTCCACCTTAAAGTTGACGACAATATGCTTGGTCCTGTCCTTCAAGGTCTTGGCGGCGTCAAAAAGAGAGACCCCGACCCGCGGGATCTTTTTGACGATCCCTTCTATCCGGTTGCGCAGTTCAAGATACGCCCCGCTGGTCGAGAACCTGGTCAGATAATTGGAAAGGGCGCCGACGTTTCGGGAGATCGACATCTCATTGTCGTTGAGAATGACGATCATGTTGCTTTTTAGCGACGACGCGTTGTTGATCGCTTCGTAGGAGAGCCCGCCGGATAGCGAGCCGTCGCCGATCACCGCCACGATATGATTCTTTTCCCCAGCCAGGTCGCGGGCGTGTGCCAGTCCGACCGCCTGGGAGATAGAGGTCGAGGCGTGGCCGACGGTGAAAGGATCATGAGGACTTTCGTCGATATTTGGAAAACCGGAAAGTCCGTTTTCCTGCCGCAGAGTATGGAAGTTCGAAAGCCGTCCGGTCAGGATCTTGTGGGCGTAAGCCTGATGGCCGACGTCCCAGATGATCCTGTCACGCGGGCTGTTGAAAGAAGCGTGAAGGGAAACAGCGATCTCTACCGCTCCCAGGCTGGAGGCGACGTGGCCGCCGTTCTTGGACGCGACCTCAACGATCTTTTGCCTGATCTCCTGGGAAATATCTTCTAGCTGTTTGGTCGAAAGCTCCCGGAGCGCTTCCGGAAGTTTAAGCTTATCGAGCAAAGTAGACATTGTATGTAAGAATGGTAAGGACGATCGCCAGCGCCGCCCCGGCAAAGACTTCGGTCGGTTCATGACCAAGGATCTCCTTGAGCTTCTCGACCTTGACCCGACCGTTGGCGTAGATGTCGTCGACCACCCGGTTCAAGATCTCGGCCTGTTTGCCTGCGGCCCTCCTGACTCCGGTCGCATCGTACATGACGATCAGGGCGAAGACCAGCGAGACGGTAAAGATTGGCGAAGAAAATCCCTGGGTCATGGCTATCGCCAGGGTCAGAGCGGTGACCGAGGCCGAATGGGCTGACGGCATCCCCCCTGCCTCAAAAAAATGCCAGAGGGAAAAGTTCCCTTCCTCGTGCCAGTAAAAGAAGACCTTGAGCGATTGAGCGATGAACCAGGAGACCACCACCGCTACAAAAGGAAAATTTGTAAGCAGAGCCAGGGACCAATCGACGATGTAATCCACGTTAACTCCTTTTTGCCAGCACCCTTTCTAAATATTCCAGATCTTCAGGGGTCGTGGCTTTGATATTCTTGTAGCTTCCCATGACCATGACAACCGGAAACCCGGCCGCTTCCATGACCATGGCGTCATCGGTGCATGACCCCTTAATTTTAGCATAAGCTTTCAATAATAAGGAGGTCTTAAAAGCTTGCGGGGTCTGCGCCAGCCAAAGAGTGCTGCGATCAAGGGTTTCTTTGATCCGTTTCCCGTCGCCCGTTACCCGTTTAACTGTATCCTTCACCGGGACGCCAACGACCGCCGCCCCGTGTTGTTTGGCCGCCCGGATCGCGGCGGCAATGGTATCGATATCGATCGCCGGACGGGCGCCGTCGTGGACCAGGACAATTTTGGCGGACCTTGGCAGGAGGGCTAGGCCATTGTGGACCGAGTCCTGGCGCTCGGCGCCGCTTAAAGCGATGGCGAGCAATTTTTTGCTTTTCAGCTTTTCCGCTTTAGCGATATTGTTTTTCGCGACCACCAGAATGATCCCGTCAACCTCTTTGCTCCGCTCAAAAGCGGCCAGGCTCCAGGCGACCATTGGCTTGCCGGCGATGGGGAGAAACTGTTTGTCTTTCCCCATTCTCCGACCCATCCCGCCCGCTACAATGATGGCTATTGTCTTCATAAGAAGACTTATTTTAACATAAAATTCATGACTTAAAAATTGAAATTTCAGTTAAATATTATCGATATATATGCAGAACGACTTAGGCTTAATAAAAGAGGCGTAGATTGTCAACCATTAATACTATTACCGCAGGCATTAGGACTTTGAGATACCAGATTGTCCGGGAACTTGGTGTTCAGAATTTAGGCAATCGCGGCGCTCGCCTTAGAAGTTTTGCTAATCATAATGAATTAACTGGTTCCTCTCGACCGACGATTGAATTGCTAGGGCTGGTTACTGCCAAAGCCCGCCAAAACCCCGAATTATTCCAAAAAGTTGCCGCGCTCCTGCACAATATTGGCGTTGAAAATCCTTATGATCTGACCGAACCAAGCCTTGTTTCGCACGTTAATCTTTTAATTAGCAGTTATCAGGATTATCATCAGGGTGACAAGCTAAAACAGGCCCTGGTGCTGTTTTGTTCCGTGTTCCATCCTGTCAAAGGGGAAAATCTTTCTAAAGCGTTAGTTAAACGCTTGGCCATGAATCTGCCAGGTTCAATAAAGATCAACGGACAGGAAAGCCCGTTTAGTTTTATTGAACAAGAGTTTTCCTGTTATCGTTATCGGGGTTTGTCTGAAGCGGAAGGGGGCTTAGAGATTTATTATTCCGAAGATCCCAATACAATCGAAAGGAAAAAACACGGCAACTTATTGCCAAAAGAACTAATTGCCGCTAATCTCAAGGATCGTTTTGCCGCTTGCTCAGAAATGAGCAATCTCCTGATTTGCCTATTAAGGATCGCCGGGATCCAGGCGGAATATAATTTAGTACGGGATGAAACTCATGTTAATGTCCTGGTGACTATTAAGGATGAGTATTTTATTTTTGACCCAGCCGAAGGAACTCTGCAACGCTCGGGCAAAAAACCAGCAACAGTCGTCTCTGATGCCATTGGCCTGACCAAACATTATGCGAATGAAGGTTATTTCCGCGCCGCCCAAGACAACCTGAATGAAGCAATCTCCGTTTTGGGCGTTATTGTTGAGTGCGGTGAAAACGACGCCGTTACCTTGAACAACCTTGGGATCGCTCTCGCCAGTAGAAACCAGGCCGGAGATTTAGATCTGGCCCGAAAGTGTTTTATCGCGGCCAGAAAAATTAGGCCGGAGTATCAAGCCGCTCAAGAAAATTTAATTCTTACGCTGATAAGGCTGGACCGAATCGATGAGGCCGAAGCGATAATAGCCAAGGCCAGGCAAAACAACCCGGGTGACGCGTTTGCCCTTTGTTGCGCCGCAAAAATATCAATTATAAAAAAGAAGGTTGAACAGGCGACCGAGATTTTGTTGCAAGCAATTGACAGCAATCCGGAACAAACAATCGACTTTTTGGAGACTATCCCAGAGAACAGTCGGGATTATTTTGTCTGGTACCTTTTGGGTGTCGCCTATCAAACAAACAATCAAACCGCTTTAGCGATCAGATCGCTGACTAATTCAGTTGATAAAAACCCAAGGCATCTTTCCAGTTGGTCTGGTCTTATCAATTTGTATTTTAAGAACAAACAACCACTTAAAGGATTAGCTTCCCTGGTGAAGTGTTGTTACCACGTTATTTTAAGCATTGGCAGAACAAATCAGGCCACGATGTTGTCAAGCTTTCTAGCGAGTCAATAAGGCACAGCCATTCTTGGTGACCTCGACCATATCCTCAAGCCTGATCCCGCCCCACCCTTTAAGGTAAATGCCGGGCTCAACCGTGATCACCATCCCGGCTTTTAATTTTGCCCGGCTTTTTAGAGAGATCCTGGGGAACTGATGGATCTTTTTTCCAACCCCATGGCCGGTGGTGTGAATAAAGCATTCGCCGGGGCAGTCCTTTTCCTTAATATGGCAGGCTTTGAAGCATAATCTTTTAATATGTGTACGGGCCGTCAGATCAATATTGCGGCAATAAGCCCCGTCCCGAACAGCCTCGATCGCCATTTTTTGAGCTGTTTTTACTATACTATAATAGTGAAGATATTTTTTGGTTGGTTTGCCGACAAAGAACATTCTGGTGATATCGGAGCAGTAGCCCTTATATTTGGCTCCCAGATCGACCATGACCTGCTCGCCGTTTTTGATCTTATTTTTCGATGGTTTGGCGTGAGGATCGATCGAGCGGACACCTGAAGCAACTATAACGTTAAAAGACGGTTTCCCCCCCCGCGCTTTTATTTCCCGGATGATCCAATCTGCGATTTCCCGTTCGCTCTGCCCGGCTTTGATCCGGAGGCTAGTCATCACCTCGCGGGCGATCTCGACCGCCCGCTGTTGTCTGGGGTTCATTATTTGGCGACAGAGATAGCCGCCTTGAGACCCAGGAGGTAGCTGTTCAGGCCAAAGCCGGAGACCTGGCCGACCGCGACCGGAGCAATGACCGATTTTTGGCGGAACTCTTCGCGAGCGTAGATATTGGAGAGGTGGACCTCAACGGTCGGGATCTTGACCCCCGCGACCGCGTCGCGGATGGCGATACTATAATGAGTATAGGCTCCGGGATTGATCAAAAGGGCCTGAAACGATTTTCGCGCGCTCCCGATCTTTTCAACGATTTCCCCTTCGCTGTCCATTTGGACGATTTCCAGCTCAACCCCCTCGTTTTTGGCGGATTCAAGCAGGGCTTTGTTGATCTCTTCCAGGGTCAATTTGCCGTAAACATCGGTCTCCCGCTCACCGAGGAGCGACAGGTTTGGGCCGTGAATGACTAGGACTTTCATATAGGAAAATATATCACATGGAGTATTTCTTATCAAGGAAAACATGTTATAATTTGATCATGAAAATCCGTCCCGGCCGGATCATTTTGATCCTGTTTTTTATAATTATAGCGGCGGTCTCCGGGGCCTCTCTCCAGATCCTGCAGCAACTACCCGACGTGCAGATGATCAACTCATACGTGCCGAGCGAGAGCACCATTCTCTACGCCGCTGACGACAAGATCCTGGCCCGCTTCCATCAGGAAGAAAACCGCCAGGTGGTCCCACTCTCCAAGATCTCTCCCTATTTCATTAAAGCGGTCATCGCGACCGAAGACCCCAACTTTTACAATCATCGCGGGCTTGATTTTTATGGCATCGCCCGGGCGGCGATCAAAAATTTCGCCTATGGCCGGGTCGTTGAAGGGGGGAGTACGCTGACCCAGCAGTTGGCCAAGAACCTTTTCCTGACCAAGAAAAAAGCCCTGACCCGCAAACTGGCCGAGGCGATCCTGGCCGTTCAGATGGAGCGCCGCTATACCAAAGAAGAGATCCTGGAGATGTACCTCAACCAGGTCTATCTTGGCCATAACACTTACGGGATCGAGTCGGCGGCCAACCTTTATTTCAACAAACACGCTTCTGAATTGACCCTGGCTGAATCGGCAATGATCGCCGGGATCATTCGCGGGCCGGAGCTCTATTCCCCTTACCGCAATTTAAAAGGGGCCAAACTCCGCCAGATCGATATTCTTAACAAAATGATCGGCCATCATTTGGCCGACGAAAAAGAGGCCAAGCTGGCGGCCGCAGTCGCGCTGAACTTTTTCCCACAGAACCTGAAGATGAGGGGCGAGATCGCCCCTTACTTTATCAGCCATGTTTTACAGGAGCTGACCGATCTTTACGGCCAGGAGATGGTCTATCACGGCGGCTTGCGGGTTTACACTACCCTTGATACTTCCATGCAGTTCGCCGCGGAAAAAGCGGTCTCTGAATTCATCAAGAACGAAGGACCAAAGTATAAGTTCACCCAGGGGGCCCTTCTGTCGATCGACCCGACCACCGGCTATATCAGGGCGATGGTTGGCGGGGCCGACTTTTTAGAGAGCAAGTTCAATCGAGCGACCCAGGCCAAGCGCCAGCCCGGCTCCTCTTTTAAGCCGTTCGTTTATACCGCGGCGATCGAGCAGGGGTTGATGCCCTATACTATGCTCCAGGACGCGCCGACCACCTTTAAGGTCTGGGTCAACAAATGGAACCCGGACGGGACCTGGACCCCGCAAAACTTTGACGGCAAATTCCAGGGAGCGGTGACCATGCGGACCGCCCTGGAAAAATCGCTTAATATCCCGGCGGTCAAACTGCTCGAGATAGTCGGTATTCCCAACGCGATCAGCGTTGCCCAAAAAATGGGGATTACCAGCCGGCTGGAGCCTTCCCTCTCCCTGGCGCTCGGCGCCTCGGAAGTGACCCTTCTTGAGATGACCTCCGCTTATGGGGTCCTGGCCAACCAGGGGATCAGGGTCGAACCGGCGGCGATCGTCAAGATCGAAAGTCGGGACGGGGTCGTCCTTTATCAGAACAAGATCGTCGAGCGGCGGGTACTTGATCCGAACGTCGCGGCGATCATGGTCGACATGATGCGGGGAGTGATCTCGCGCGGGACTGGCTATCGAGCCAATATCGGCCGGCCGGCCGCCGCTAAGACCGGTACCTCGCAGGATTTCAAAGACGCCTGGTTTATCGGTTTTGTCCCCCAGCTGGTGACCGGTGTTTGGGTCGGAAATGACGACAATACCCCAATGAAAGGGGTCGCGGAGGTTGGGGTTTGTCCCAGGATCTGGAAGGCATACAATACCACGGCGCTGGCGAAAATGTCCCCGCTGGATTTCCCCAGGCCGCTGATCCCGGAAGAGACCGTGATCCAGGAAAATAAGGTCAATGCTGAAGATGGAGGGGTCCCTGAAGGCGACCTTGCCCCCGAAGATGTATCAAACCCAGCTCCGGAGAATGTTCCGGACGGCGATCCCTCCCCTGAAGAGGTCGGCGGTGGTCATTAAATTTGGGACTGACGGCTGGCGGGCGAAAATGACCGACGATTTTACCGGCTCTAACGTTGAGCTGGTGACCCAGGCATTAATTAAGCATTTGCGGTCCAAAGGAGAGATTTTCGGGATCGCGATCGGCTATGATAATCGTGCTAATTCCGAGGTCTTTGCCCGGGTCGCGGCGGAGGTTGTTTCCGGCGCCGGGATCAAAGCTTTTTTGACGGAGCATTCCGTCCCCTCGCCCGTTCTCTCGTACGCGGTAAAAAACCGCTCTTTATCGGCCGGCATCATGATCACCGCGTCTCACAATCCCTCCGATTACAACGGGTTTAAGATCAAAGAACCGTTTGGCGGTTCCGCTTTTCCCGAAACGACCGCCGGAGTTGAAGCGGTTTTATCCGATAAACTGGAGATCACTCCCTCATCAGTCAACGTGACCGTCTTTGATCCCGATCCTGAATATTTGGCCAAGCTCAATGAGCTGGCGGACATTAAAACGATCAACGACGCCGCGCTGGCGGTGGTGGTCGATCCAATGCACGGGAGCGGCGCGGGCTATTTCGAAAAACTGGGAGTTAATGTTGTTGAGATCCGCGGGAAGCGGGACACTACCTTTGGAGGGATCAACCCGGAGCCGCTGGCGGTTAATCTTGGGACTTCCATCTCCTTCATGAAAAAGTTTGGTGCCGAGCAATCGGACCGGCCGGCCGTTTGCATCGTTCTCGACGGCGACGCGGACCGGATCGCCGCCCTTGACCAAACCGGCGCTTACATCAACACCCACAATATATTTTCGCTCCTCCTTTTGCATCTTCATCAGAACCGGAAGCTCTCCGGAGAAGTGGTGAAGACCTTTAACCTTAGCAATCTGATCGATACGATGTGCGCTGACTATAAGGTCCCTCTGCTGGTCAAGCCGATCGGTTTTAAGTACATCGCCAAAGAGATGCTGGAGCATAAGGTCCTGCTGGGGGGAGAAGAGAGCGGCGGGATGGGAATTTTGGGTTTTATCCCGGAGCGGGACGGCATATTAGCCGGATTGATGCTGTTGGAGTTGATGGCTAAAGAACGAAAGACCCTTGCGCAAATCGTCGATGGATTAATGAAAAAGTATGGTTATTACTATTATGATCGAAAAGATATCCACTCGAACAGGGGGTTGGCAATCGTTAATGGACTAAAAATATCCCCACCCCAGGTATTTGCCAACAGGAAGGTCGCTAAAGCAGAAACGCTTGATGGATTGAAATTAACTTTTGACAATAACGGCTGGATCCTCTTTCGTGCCTCCGGAACGGAACCTCTGTTGCGGATCTATGCCGAAGGGCGCTCCCAGTCCGAAGTCGATGAACTGCTGTCAACCGGGGTTAAGTTAGCCGCTTAAAGCCCTATTTTACCGCTGGAGAGCTTAATTCTTTTTCAAACTTCTCTTTCTTCGCTATGCGCGCGAGTTCCGCTCTTTCTCTGGCGGCTTCGGTCGGTAATTTTAATTCCTGGAAAACCTTGAGCAGGTTCTCGTGCAGGGCTTTGTCGTCTCCGGCGATAAGCGAGGCTTTTTTATATTGCTTCCCCGCTTCCTCTTTCTTTCCCATTTTATCCAGGGCGCTTCCCAGGATCAGGTAAAGGTCCGGGTTCCCCCCTTCTGTTCTGACCGCGTCTTCATATGAAGCGAGCGCCTGGTCTTTTTGGCCCATGGTCATGTAAGTGTCTCCCAGAAACACATGCAGATAAGCGTTTGCCGGGTTGAAAATGACCGCCTTTTTATACTCGGCGATCGCTTCCGCCATTTTTCCCTGATTACGGTAAGAGTGGGCCAAAAGGGTCGGTTCCTTTATCTCAACCTTAGCCTTGGCCTGCAGTTCTCCCCGCCACTGGTTAAAGCCCGCCTGCTGTTTTTGCTGGAGGAGGATCTCGTCGATATTTCCTTTGGCCGAGTCGATCTTCCGTAGCCGGGAGTCGACGACTTTTATGATATGGTAACCGAACTGGGACTTGACTATCCCGCTGACTTCGCCGTTTTTAAGGGAAAAAGCGGCTTGTTCAAAGGGTTTGACCATCATCCCGGTGGAAAAGTAACCAAGGTCCCCGCCTTTGACCGCACTTCCTTGATCGATCGAAAACTCCTTGGCAAGCTTGGCAAAGTCATCCCCTTTTTTGATCTTGGCCATGATCAGCTTGGCGTTATCCTCTTCCTTGACCAGAATATGCGAAGCGCGAACTTCGCGGAGGTCGTCCGGCATGACCGAGACCCCTTCCCGGAGCTTCATCTGCATTTTCTGGACCAGGATATCGTCCCTGATAAAATCACGGAAGCTCCCCAGAGTGAAACCGGAGCTCTTGAGCGCCTTTTCCAGGTCCCCCCTGTTGGCAATTTTATTTTGGGCCTGGATATTATCGAGGACCGAATCGATCTCACTGCCGCTCACCCGGACCTTTTTCCTGGCGTCCTGGAGCATAATTGTGAAATCGATCGTCTGGCCCAGGGCCATGGTTTCGATAAAGGGAAGGTCTCTGGCGCTGACCTGCTTGCCGCTGTTTTGGGCGAGCCGGTTGATCAATTCGCGATAGCGCTGGAGACTGATCTCCTCTCCGTTGACCGACGCCAGACCGGAAGGTTTTTTGGGACCTTCATCGTTAAAACGAGAAAAGCTCAACCCGTAAAACATCGATCCGATAAAAACAACCGCAACGGTGATCATGATCCCTTTAGTATTTTTCCTGAACCATCTTAACATTTTTGATCTCCTCTTTTCCCGCGCCTACATGTCGCGGTTAATAAAACCTACTGCATTTCGTTCTTTAGAACGCGTGAGACTGAAATATAACCGCCGATCATTCCGAGTGCTGTACCGCCAAAAAACATCGTGGCATAAATTGCCATCAGCAGACCATAATCGGTAATTAACGGCAAAAATGGAAGAGCTTGCAGGATCCGGTTGACGACCGCTTCATAAGAAAGCTTCAAGATAAGGAGCGAGGTCACCCCGCCAACTACTCCAATTATTATTCCCTCAATGATAAACGGCCATTTAACAAAATTATCGGTCGCGCCGACCAGTTTCATTATATAGATATCAGTCTCTCTGGCGATAACGGTCAACCTGATGGTATTAACCACTATTAGTAGCGTGGCAAAAGAGAGCATGATCACTAGCGCAGTCCCGCCAACTCTTACCGCGCTGATCAATGATTTGATCTGCTGGATCAATTTCCCGTTATAGCGAACTTCATCAACGACATCGATCGAGGAGATCTCTTTGGCAACTTGAGGGAGCATGTCGGCGTTCCTGACCCTCACCATATACGTGTGCGGCAGAGGATTGTCGTAGACGACCTCGTTTAGGTTCAATTTGCTGTTGAATTCGTCTTTGAAATTATTCCAGGCCTCAGTTTTTGAAGTAAACTCGACCTTTTCGACCCCCGGAAGATTGGAGATCTTGATCTGGATAACTCCGGCGTCGTCAAGGGAGAGGTCCTTATAAACATAGGCGACCAGGTCCATGCGGGATGAGATGCTCCCGACAATATTTCCCATGTTCAACACTAAAAGAAGAAAAAGCCCAAAAATGGTGAGGGAGACAATGATAGTCGCGATAGCGACAAAGCTCATCAAAGCAGAGCGGCGGATCGAGCGGAACGCTTCAACGATGAAAAATTCCAGGCTACTTAACATTATATGTTCCCAATTGCTGGTCGCGGACCAGCCTCCCCCCTTCAAGCTCAATGACCCGTTTCTTCATCTCATCAACGATGTTTTTATTATGAGTAGAGACAACCACGGTAGTGTTCCGTTTGTTGATCTTATCAAGAAGTTGGAGAATGTCCCATGAAGTCGCCGGGTCAAGGTTTCCGGTCGGTTCGTCCGCCAGAAGGATCGGAGGATTATTGACGATCGCCCGGGCGATGCAGGCCCGCTGTTTTTCGCCGCCGGAGAGCTCGTCCGGAAAAGAGTTGACCCTGCGGAGGAGCCCGACAAGCTCCAGCGCCTGCATGGTCTTGCGGCGGATCGTCGAACGGAGCGCTCCGGTCACCCGAAGGGCGAAAGCGACGTTCTCGTAAACGGTCCTTTTGGGCAATAGTTTGAAGTCCTGGAAAACGATCCCGATGTTGCGGCGAAGGTAAGGTATCTGGCTGGCGTCAAGCTCGGTAACATTGATCCGGTCGACGATCACCTTTCCGGAGGTGGGGATCTCATCCCGGTAGAGCAATTTCATTAGCGTGGTTTTCCCCGCTCCCGACGAACCGACCAGAAAAACAAATTCTTCTTTGCCGATATGGAGGTTGATCCCGCTTAAGGCGTGAATTCCGTTAGTGAAACTCTTGGTTACGTTGATTAATTCAATCATTATCCGTATAAAGGGAACTGCCGGCAAAGTTCGGCGACCTTTTCTTTGACGCTCTCTTTTACTTTTTCATCGGCCGGATTTTTCAAGGTCCGGCAGATCAGATCGGCGATCAGCGACATCTCGTTTTCCTTCATCCCGCGGGTGGTCAGCGCGGGAGTACCGATCCTGATCCCGGAGGTGACGAATGGCTTTTCCGGGTCAAAGGGGATTGTGTTCTTGTTAACGGTGATCCCGACTTCATCAAGGGCGAGCTCGGCAATCTTGCCGGTCACCTTGAACGGCCGCAAGTCGACTAAGACCAGGTGATTATCGGTCCCGCCGGAGACAAGGCGAAGCCCTCCTTTGGTCAGGCCGTCAGCCAGCGCTTTGGCGTTTTTTACGATCTGTGCCTGGTAAGCTTTGAATGCCGGGGCGAGCGCTTCTTTGAAGCAGACCGCTTTTCCGGCGATGACATGTTCAAGCGGCCCACCCTGGATACCAGGGAAAACCGCCTTATCGATCGCTTTAGCGTAGGCTTCTTTACAAAGGATAAGTCCGGCACGCGGGCCGCGCAGGGTTTTATGGGTAGTTGAAGTGACCACTTCCGCCATTGGGACCGGCGATGGATGGATCCCGGCGGCGACCAGTCCGGCAATATGGGCAATGTCGACCATCAGCAGGGCGCCGGTCTCGTCGCAGATCTCGCGGAAATTAACGAAGTCGATGGTCCGCGGGTAAGCGGTCGCTCCCGTGACGATCAGTTTTGGCTTATGTTCTCTGGCGGCGGAACGCAAAGCGTCAAAATCGATCGTTTCGTTATCTTTTCTGACGCCGTAAGAGACAAAGTGAAAGTACATCCCGGAAACATTAACCGGGGAACCGTGGGTCAGGTGGCCGCCGTGCGACAGGTCGAGCCCCATGACCGTGTCGCCCGGTTTGATCAGGGCAAAGTAAGCGGCAAAATTAGCCTGGGAGCCGGAATGCGGCTGAACGTTGGCGTGCTCCGCTCCAAAAAGCTCCTTGGCCCGGTTGATCGCCAGGGTTTCGGTCAGATCGACGAACTGACAGCCGCCGTAATAGCGCTTTCCCGGGTAGCCTTCGGCGTACTTATTGGTCATGACCGAACCGCACGCTTCCATGACGGCGCGGGAGGTAAAGTTTTCGGAGGCGATCATTTCAAGCTTGGTCTCCTGGCGGTCAAATTCTTTATCCAGCGCGGCGGCGACTTCCGGGTCGTTTTTTCTAATGTTGTCGATATTAAAATGCATGGCTGCTCCTCTCGTAGAAAAGCAGTATAGCATAACAAGCGGTCTTGCGCCTACCCTATTTTTTTAGTATAATCACCACAATCCAATGGCAGATAAAAATGATCTTGAAGATCTGAATGAAGACGCCGCTCCAAGCGAATGCCAGGCCTGTGGCGGACCGCTGAAGTTTGAAAAAGTTAACCTCGAGGATTATCAGGGGGGGAAGTTGTATATGATGGAAGGGGTCCCCGCTTACGTCTGTCAGACTTGCGGCGAAAACTGGATCCCGGAACCGATCATGGAAGAATTCGAAAATATGATCGAAGCGGCGAAACAGAGAGCTAAAGAAAAAAAGAAAAAAGGAGGTAAGAAATGATCCGGAGAACGACTTGTTTTTTCCTCCTCTTCTTTTCTGCCTCCGTTTTCGCCCAGTCCCTCCCCATCGATCAGGGGACGATCGCCGACATTGTTGAGAAAGAAGGCGGGGCGGTCGTTAACATCGATATTATCAAGAATATCCGGATCCGGACCTCCCCTTTCCTCAACCCGGATGATTTTTTCGGCTACCAGGTGATGCCAGAGTTCAGGAACTTCTCCCGCGAGCGGATCGTCCCCCAGCGCGGGGCCGGTTCCGGTTTTTTTATTGATAAAAGAGGCTACGTCATTACCAACGAACACGTCACGCGCGGAGCGGCGGAGATCATAGTCACCACACGCGACGGTAAAAAATACGCCGGCAAGATCGCCGGGGCCGACCCGGATCTTGATATTGCCGTCATAAAGATCGACCCGCAGGGTGTTGACCTGCCGGTCCTGCCGCTTGGCGATTCCGCCAATTTACGTCCCGGTGAATGGGTGATTGCCATCGGCAACCCTTATGGATTTTCCAACAGCGTGACCTCGGGGATTATCAGCGCGACCGGCCGGGTCCTGGGGGATATCGGCAAAAAAAACCTGATCCAGATCGACGCCGCCATTAATCCGGGAAATTCCGGAGGGCCTCTTTTGAACTTCAAAGGGGAAGTGATCGGGGTCAACGTGGCGATCATGTCGGGCGCTCAAGGGATCGGGTTTGCCATTCCGATAAACGCGGCCAAGGAGATCGTTCAAACTTTGATTGACAACGGCCGGGTGATCCGGGGGTGGCTTGGGGTCAATATGCAGGATGTCGACGGGCGGGTCGCCAATTACCTTGACCTGCCGATGGTTGACGGAGCGGTTGTTTTTGACGTCATAAAAGGGAGCCCGGCCGAAGAGATGGGACTGAAGAAATTTGACGTGTTTCGGGAGATAAACGGGGCCAAGGTTTCCACCGCCGGCGACATGCACGAGGCGATCGCCGCCTTAAAGCCGGGAGCGGAGATAAAAGTTAAAATTTACCGCGACGGGCGGATCTATGACCTGACCGGCAGATTAGCGGAAAAACCTTAAAAATGGAGGAGTAAAATGGATATCTCTTTGGGTAAAGCGAAAAAGACCAGGCGCGTGTACGGTTTTGATGAAATTTCACTTGTCCCGTCGATCGTCACCATCAACCCGGAGGATACCGACGTCTCCGTCACGATCGGAGGGAAAAAGTTTGAAATGCCGATCATCGCCTCCGCCATGGACGGTGTGATCAGCCCAAAGACCGCCGCCTTGATGAGTAAAAATGGCGGTCTCGGTGTTCTTAACCTGCACGGGGTTTGGACGCGCTATGAAGACGCGGAAAAAGTCCTCAAAGAGATTGCCGCGGTCGATAAAGATAAATATGTAGAATTGATGCAGAAGATCTACCTTGAACCGATCAAAAAAGAATTGATCGCCAAACGGATCAAAGAGATCAAATCGCTTGGCGGGATCGCCGCTGTCTCCTCTATTCCACAGGACGCCCTGGAATTCGGCAAGATCGCCCGCGACGCCGGAGTCGACATCTTCGTTGTCCAATCGACCGTCCTTTCCACCAAACATAAGTCGACCGGCTCCAAGATCCTCGACCTTAAAGAATTCTGCTCAATGATGAAGGTCCCGGTTTTGGTCGGCAACTGCGTCACCTACGAAGTCGCTTTGACCCTGATGGGAACCGGAGTTGCTGGCGTTCTTGTGGGTATCGGACCGGGCGCGGCCTGTACTTCCCGCGGCGTTCTGGGGGTCGGTGTCCCAATGGCGACCTCGATCGCCGATTGCGCCGCCGCCCGCGATTCATATTATAAAGAGAATAACGTCTACGTTCCGATCATTGCCGACGGCGGGATGGCGGTCGGCGGCGATATTTGCAAAGCGATCGCTTGCGGCGCCGACGCGGTAATGATCGGTTCGCCGATCGCTAAAGCGACGGAAGCCCCCGGCGGCGGTTTCCACTGGGGAATGGCGACACCATCGCCTACTCTGCCGCGCGGCTCGCGCATCCGGGTCGGTACCATCGGCCCGCTCAAAGAGATCCTCCACGGCCCGGCCAGGTTTGACGATGGATCAATGAATTTTGTCGGCGCTTTGAGGACCTCGATGGGGACATTAGGCGCGGCTAGCATTAAAGAGATGCAGCAGGTCGAGGTAGTGATCGCCCCTTCGATCCTGACCGAAGGAAAAGTTTACCAGAAAGCCCAGCAGTTGGGAATGTATAAGTAAAGAAGGCGGAACAAAGGACAAGATAAAGGGCGGAATCGAAGGCGGGACAGAAGACAGAGGAGGTTGGGGAAAATGGAGAATGAAATGAAAGAAATGCGGAAAAAATTAGATTTGATCCTGGGAACAATGGCGACTAAAAGTGATTTGTCAGGGATGGCAACTAAAGACGATTTGGCTGGAATGGCCACCAAAGCAGATTTAACCGGAATGGCAAATAAAAGCGACATTAGTCGTTTAGAGAAAGATTTAAAAGAAGTCAAATATTATGTCGAGCATATCGACAGTGAACTGCAGGAGCACCGGCATGATAGTGAAGTTCATAGCCTCAAAATGATTTGAAAAAAATATTTAGACTGTGATATACTGTGCCATGGCGAAGCAAAAACATGATTTGATCGCAGTTCTTGATTTTGGAGCTCAATATTCCCTGTTGATCGCCCGCCGGGTCCGCGAATGCAATGTTTACTGCGAGGTTTTTCCCCACGATATTTCTGTCGATGAATTGCTTAAAAAAGAGGTTAAAGGGGTAATTATTTCCGGCGGCCCCGCTTCGGTCTATGAAGAAGGAGCGCCAAAAGCCGATCCCAGGCTCTGGCAGTCCGGTATTCCGATCCTCGGCATCTGTTATGGTATGCAGCTTCTGGCGAAAGAGCTTGGCGGAGAGGTCAAAGAAGGGAAAAAACGTGAGTACGGCAAAGCCGATCTGACGATCGACGACCAGACGAATATTTTTGCTGGCCTGGACACGAACCTGCAGTGCTGGATGAGCCATGGCGACACGGTCATGAAGCTTCCTTCAGGTTTTAAACAGATCGCCCACACCGATAACACCAAGTACGCCGCCGCCGGCGACCCCGGAAGAAAAATATTTGGTGTCCAGTTCCATCCAGAAGTCGTCCACACTCCCAAAGGGATCGAGGTCATCAAGAACTTTGCTTACGTCGTTTGCGGCTGTCAGCCGACCTGGACGACCGCCAACTTTATTGAAGAACAGATCAAATTGATCCGGGAAAAAGTCGGAAAAGAGACCGTCCTGCTCGCTCTCTCCGGCGGCGTTGATTCCACGACCGTTGCCGCTCTGATGCATAAGGCGATAGGCGAACAGCTTGTCTGTATGTTCATTGACCAGGGATTTATGCGCAAGAACGAAGCCAAAAAGATAGACGACCTCTTTGTTAATCGATTTAAGGTCAATTTTCACAACATCAACGCTTCGGTCCGCTTTTTTGATCGGCTTAAAGGGGTCGTTGATCCGGAAAAAAAACGAATGATCATCGGCGAGAATTTTATCAGGACCTTTGAGGAAGAAGCAAAAAAACTCGGCCGGATCCCTTTCCTCGCCCAGGGGACCCTTTATCCAGATGTAATTGAAAGCGCCGTTCCTGGGACAACGACCGGAAAAGCGGCCAAAAAGATCAAAACCCACCATAATGTCGGCGGCCTGCCGGAAAAAATGGGCTTTAAGTTGATCGAACCGTTAAGATTGCTTTTTAAGGATGAGGTTAGAGCTCTTGGACGCGAACTTGGGGTTCCCGATGAGATCATCAGCCGTCAACCTTTTCCTGGGCCGGGTCTGGCGATCAGGATCATTGGAGAAGTGACTCCAGAGCGGGTCAAGATCCTTCAAGTGGTAGATGATATTATTGTTTCTGAAGTCAAAAAAGCAGGTCTATATAAGGAATTATGGCAGTCGTTCGGGGTACTGCTCCCTATTAGGACGGTTGGAGTTATGGGTGACAAACGGACCTATCTTAACACTATTGCCGTTCGGGCGGTTACCTCCAAGGACGCGATGACCGCCGATTGGGCCCGTCTCCCCTATGAACTTCTGGAGATCATATCCAATCGGATAATTAACGAAACCCCGGAGGTCAATCGGGTTGTTTACGACATTTCCTCCAAACCACCAGCGACGATTGAGTGGGAATAAGCTTAATTCTTCCCTCTGGCTTTCTTATGCTCTTCAAATGTTTTGGTGAATTTGTGGCTTCCGTCAGGTCGGGCGACAAAAAAGAAGAAATCTGTTTTAGCCGGTTTAAGGGTCGCTTTGATCGAATCCAGCCCCGGATTACAGATCGGACCTGGAGGAAGCCCTACTCTCTTGTAAGTATTGTAAGGGGAATCAACGTTCAGCTGGTTGTAAAAAACCTTTTTTGACGGATTTTCCAGGGCGTATTTGACCGTCGGGTCGGCCGCCAGCGGCATCCCGATCTTTAATCGATTATAAAAGACCGAAGCGATAATTGGCCGCTCTTCCGGTATTTTTGCCTCTTTTTCCACGATCGAAGCGAGCGTTAAAAGCTCATGGAAGGAAAGTTTAGTGGAGCTTTTTTCTTTTTCCCAAAGGGGAAGGACCATCGCTTCAAAGCGTCGCAGCATCGTTTCCACCACCAGGTCCAGGGCGGCTTCAGGAAAAAAATCATAAGTATCCGGGAAGAGATACCCTTCCGGCGATTCGCTCGATATATAACGGAACAACTTACTATGTTTCGCGCGGCGGTCGGTGGTGATCCCTTCGTCGATCAGATTTTGAAACGCGCGCCATTGCTGATACCTGGCCGCTTTTAAGATCTCTCCCATTTTATGGATCGAGCTTCCTTCCGGAAAAGTGACCCTGATCTGTTTGGGGGCGACGGTTTCATTGCCGACCAGCTTAATGATGATCTCCGGCAGGAACATTGAGGGTGAGAGGAGATATTCTCCGGCCTTGATCTTGTCCTGCAAGCCAAACGCGCGCAAAATAATTAGAAAATTGCTTCGCGGAGGGAGGAGCCCCTTTTGGGCCAGGATCGCCTTGATCTGTTTTGCCGAACTCCCCGCCGGTATGGCGGTCAGCTTTTCGCTCCGATCAAAAGGATTGGCCGGTTGGAGAATAAAGGCAAAACCAACGATCAGCAGGGCGATTGTCGATATAATTAGGTTGTCTTTCATCGCTTATTTGATCTGTCCAAATAGCTCCGCAAGATCCCGGCCGCGGCGCTTTTATCGATCACTTTCTTTCGATCTTTCCTGGATACGCCGGCGCTGATCAAGAATTTATTAGCGGCGACAGTGGTCATTCGTTCGTCCCAGAGGGTGACTTTCAGGTTAAATCTTTCTTTGAGCCTCGCGGCAAATGACCTAGCGTTTTGCGCGGCCGGCCCCTCTTCACCTTTCAAAGTCTTTGGCAGGCCAAGCAAAAGTTCGCTGACGTTGCCAAAATCTTCGATAAGAGCGGCGATAGCCTCAAGCTCGCTTCCATCTTCTTTTTTTTCAAGGACGGTCACCGGCTGGGCGGTCAGCCCAAGGAGGTCCGAGACCGCTATGCCGATCCGTTTTGTTCCAAGATCGATCGCCATTATTCTATTCATAAAGTTTTCAGGTACTCGCCAACCTTCGCCAGCGCTTCGGCCGCCTTAAGGGGTTCTTTTGAGCCTCCTTCGGCCTTGGTCTCTTTCCCCCCCCCGCGGCCGCCGACAACATCGGCAAAGATGCCGGCAAGTATCTTGGCCGATAATTGAGGGGTGATCAGCTCCGGGGAAACGGTGATCAAATAGACCAGCTTGCCACCGGCGGTGGAACAAAGGACAATAACCGCCGATTTAAGGGCGTTTTGGAGCGAGTCGGAATAGAGCCGGAGGCTCTCCATCGAAAGATCGGGAAATTCCTTAAGCAAGACCTTGCGTCCATTGATCTCGGTCGCGGCGGCGGCAAGATCTCCTCCGGATCGCGCCGCTTTTTTCTCCTCCAGCGAGCGGATCTCTTTTTCGATCTTGACGAGCCTCTCCTTGATCCAATCGACGCGTCCCGCCAGATGGCTCAAGAACTGGTCGACGACCCTGGTCTCTTGATTGTCGACCGCTTTGCCGAGCCGCTCCAGTTCCGTCGGTTCGATCTCAAAAATATTGGCCTCCAACCCTTCTTCCCCACCCAGTTCGATTTTCCGTTTTTGGAGCGAGCGGTATTTGCCGACCAGTTTATCGACTTCGCCGTAGAGCTCCTTGGCCCGGAAAACCACATGGATTTTAGAGGATTGTCCGGCGACCGCTTCGATCCGGCGCAAACCCGATCCTAGCGCCCCTTCGGAGACGATCTTAAAGAATACAATATCACCCGTCGAGCCGACGTGGGTCCCGCCGCAGAGCTCAAGGCTATAGCCGCCGATCTTTAAGACCCTGACCTCGTCGCCGTATTTTTCACCGAAGAGTGCCATTGCCCCCATGGAGACCGCTTCCTTATATTGTTTTTTCAAAACATCGACCTTGAGCTTTTCCTTGATCTTTTCGTTGACCAGTTGTTCGATCTTCATCCTCTCTTCTTCGGTCAGGGCTTTGAAATGCGTAAAATCAAAACGGAGCTTATCCGGTCCGACGTATGATCCGGCTTGTTTGACGTGTTCCCCCAGGACCTCGCGGAGCGCTTTATGGAGCAAATGAGTGGCGGTATGGTGGGCGGCGGTCGACAGACGCTTGGAAATATCGATCCGCGCCTTAACCTTGGAATTTTCCTTTAGTCCGTTGAGGTCTTCAACGTGATGCAGGATGATTTTTTGCGGGGTGCTTACGGCCCCCAGGACCAGGAGCTCATTGCCGTCAAAAGAGATCATGCCGGTGTCTCCGACCTGCCCGCCGCTTTCTCCGTAGAATGGGGTTTTTTCCAAAACAACTATATTAGCTTCAGGAAAGACGGCCAGGACCTTGGTTTCCGCCTCATATTTGTCATAGCCGATAAATTTGGTCGGCTTCAGGCGGTGCAGATCAAGAGAAGAAAGATCGACCTTTTTCTCGCCGCTTAGTCCGCTCTGCCTTGCCCTCTCCCGCTGGGCTTCCATTTCAGTTTCAAAAGCGGCCTGATCGACCTTATTCCCTTTCTCGGCCGCCATTTCAATGGTCAGGTCGATCGGGAAACCATAAGTATCGTGGAGTTTAAATGCGTCGCTCCCGGAAAGGACTCCGCTGGTAGGGAGCTTGGATGTCAATTCTTCGAACCACTTCATCCCCGAACTTAAAGTGGCAAGGAAGTTCTCTTCTTCCTCCTTGATAATCTCCAAAATTGAGCCAGCTTTGTCCTTTAATATTGGATAAGTCTCTCCCATATCGGTGATTACCACCCGGGCCAGATCGGTCAAAAATGAGCGTTCAATGCCGATCCTCCTGCCGTGGCTTACCGCCCGGCGGATCAGCCGGCGCAAAACATAACCACGTCCGGTATTTGACGGGTAAACCCCGTCGCTGATCAGGTTTGTCGCCGCTCTGGCGTGATCGGCAATGATCCGTTTGGAAATTGCCGCGCCGAAAGAGCTTGGGGCGAGCATTTCGATCTTTTTGATCAACGGCAGAAAAAGGTCGGTCTCAAAGTTGTCGTTGGTCTCTTGCAGGACCGAAGCGATCCTCTCTAAGCCCATGCCGGTGTCGATCCCTTTGCTCTTTAGCGGGAGGAGTTCCCCTTTCTCGTTCCGATTGTATTGGATAAAGACCAGGTTCCAGATCTCAAGGAACCGGTCGCAATCACAGCCGGGGGCGCAGTCTTCCCTGCCGCAGCCCATTGACGCGCCGAGGTCATAGTAGATCTCTGAACAGGGGCCGCACGGTCCGGTCGGTCCGGCCGACCAAAAGTTGTTTTCTTCCCCCAGTCGGTGAATGATCGCTTCAGGAAGGCCGATCAAATCGCGCCAGATCCCGTATGCCTCGTCATCTTTTTCATAGACCGCGATATGAAGCCTGGTGATCGGGATCTTAAACTCTTTGGTGAGCAATTCCCAGGCGAACTGGATCGCCTCCTTTTTAAAATAGTCGCCGAAAGAAAAATTACCGAGCATTTCAAAAAAAGTCTGGTGCCTGGGAGTTTTACCGACCCGGTCAATGTCCAGGGTCCGGATGCATTTTTGGATTGTTGCCGCCCGGCGGTGCCTCGATTTTTCCTGTCCGAGGAAGATCGGCTTGAACTGGAGCATCCCGGCCAGGGTCAGCAAGACGGTCGGATCGCTTGGCACGAGTGAAGAACCTGGAAGGACCTGGTGTTCTTTCGCGGCAAAAAACGCCAGAAACTTTTTCCTAATTTCCGAACTTTTCATCGACAATGCTCCTTATTTTGGTTTGGACCAGATCGATCGGCAGATTTTCAAAAGGGAAAAGCTTGATCCGCTCTGGATCGTCCGCCGCCAGGGCCAAATACTTCTCGCGCACCCGGGTGTGGAACGCCATCCCCTCCCGTTCAAAACGGTCTGCCGCTCCCTTATTCTTGGCTCTCTCCAACCCGACTTCGGGTGGAATATCCAAAAGAAAGGTCAAGTCAGGCCTGACCCCAAAGCTTGCTTCCATGTTCATAAAACGGATCAGGTCTTCCGGCAGGCCCCTTCCACCTATCTGATAAGCCAGGGTTGAGTCAAGAAAGCGATCGCAGATCACGCATTTGCCTGATTTGAGCGCCGGCAGGATCACGCCGGCTACGTGCTCCGCCCGATCAGCGAAAAACAGAGAGGCTTCGGCCAATTGGTCGATCGGTCCGCTCTTTTCCAAAAGAATAGCCCGGAGCTTAACCCCAAGCGGAGTGCCTCCCGGTTCTCTGGTCTGGACAACGACCAGCCCCTTATTTTCAAGATATGTTTTCAGCAGTTGGGAATGGGTCGACTTGCCGCACCCTTCCGGCCCTTCAAAAGTAATGAACATTATTGGTTCCCCGGCGTCAGGCTGAAACCGAGGAGAAACTCCTTCCGGATCGAACGATAGGTGACCTCTAAATTATAACAATGAAATTTCAAAAATAAAGTATAATCTACGTCTTCCGGCGTCCAATCGTCGAGAAAATAAGAAGCGGAAATTTTTGCGGCGGTCCGGTCCAGGTCGTAGAGGACGCTGGCCATCAGCCGGTCGGCCGCCCGGAAACGATAGAGCTCGTAATTGAACGGCGAGGTCCCGTTAACAAACAAATAATGGGAAAATCCGGCGTTAAACCCGAGGCGGGAATTAACTTTTTTGATCAGTTCAAGGTTGAGCGTCGGTTTTTCCCAGCGCTCCCTGCCGGCATAGTAGGCGCAATCGTAGACCAGCGATGGGACTACGTAACCAAGATAATTTTCCGGCAGTTCACCGAACAATTTCAAGTTGACGCTGTTGCGGCCAACTCTTTGGTTGTTCTCTTCGTCAACGATCCCGGCACTAAGGTCGAGGTCCCCTTTTATCACCTTACCTATTATGGAAAGTCCCCGGGAATAAAAACGAACGTTGGGAAGAAAACTGACCCGCTGGTAATTGATCCTTTCCCGATGAGAGAGGATGGTTTCCAGGGAAAAACGATATTCAGACGGTTCGGTAAACAGGCCAAAAGAGAGTCTGTCGTTATCGGTTGAGTATTCGCCGAATGAATAAGTGTGCGTAATCCCCCCTGACCGTCCGTCACTGCCGTTGTCGTTCAAGCGAATGTTCCCTTTATTCTCATCGGTCAGCAGATAATTTGCGTTAAATCCAAGTTGCAGTCCTTTTCGTTCGGCATAACCCAGCGAATAAGTCCCTGACAAATAGCGGCTCAAATGCCAGGCCAGTGTCTCGTTGATATAAGACCCATCCTCTTCATTGGCCCCGATCTGCGGGAAAGGGGGGAGATTCTTGTTCCCCCGCTCTTGCGCGCTTAGGTCGTAAATATACGTCGGCATCGGGACGATCGGAAAAGATCCGAGCCAAAAATATCCCCAGTAGGCGACCAGCCACCTGCTTCGCGGATAAAAGACAATCTCTCCGGCGCTGACGTGATAGTGAGGGTTCTGGTAGTCACAGGTCGTCAGGGTTGCCCGCCGAAGATTAAAGGTGTCGGGACTGAAGTTGACCTCCCCGCCGGTCAGATCAATCTCGCGAAAATTAAACGAAAGTTCTTTGGCCCGTCCGGTCCTGGTCAGCAGTTCATAGGCGAGGCTCTCCCCTTCCATGCTGATCCCTTCATATTGAAAATAAATATTATCTTTCGCTTCGACCGTCTCCCGGGTCGCCTGATAAAAAAGCTCTCCCGATTTCAGGTGGATATCACGATAATAGAGCTCAACAGATCCCCGCATGGTGACGGTTTCGGCGGAAACGTCATAGAGAAGCCGATCGCCGGTGATCATTACTTCTTTATAGGCGACTTCGACGGACCCGCTGGCGTCGACGATCTGCGCTTCCTTGGCGTAAGAGATATTATCGGCGTTGATAACAAAATCATTGGGTAGGGCAAAAAGCGGCAGGGCCAGACAGCTTAGCCCGATCAGCAGGCTAAGCGACTTCTTCATACCTGGATTCTTTGCTGGCGAATTTGGCGATCTCTTTGCGGAAGACAAGTTCCAGTTGTCCGACCGGGCCGTTGCGCTGTTTGGCGATGATGATCTCGGCGATATTTCCCCGCTCCGATTGCGGATTGTAATAATCGTCCCGATGAATGAACATGACCAGGTCGGCCGTCTGCTCGATCTCGCCCGATTCGCGCAGGTCGGAGAGTCTGGGGATCCGGTCGGGGCGCTGTTCCACGGCGCGGGAGAGCTGAGAGAGAGCGACGACCGGGCATTCCAACTCTCTGGCCATGACCTTGAGAGAGCGGGCGATCTCGGAGATCTCCTGTACGCGGTTTTCGACCCGTGATTTATTCCCCCGCATGAGCTGAAGGTAGTCGACTATGATAAGGCCAAGCCCTTTTTCCAGCTTGAGGCGGCGGGCCTTGGCCCGAATCTCGGTTGAGCTCATGGAAGCGCTGTCATCTATATAGATGGGGGCCTCGGAAAGGCGGCCCAGGGCGCGGGTCAATTTTTTCCAGCCGGTGTCCGACAAGGTGGCGGTCTTAAGCTTTTGCTGTTCGATCTCCGCTTCGGCGCAGAGCATCCTCTGGGCCAGCGACTCTTTGCTCATTTCCAGCGAAAAGATCGCCACCGGAATCTTGCTTCTGATCGCCACGTCCTGCGCGATATTAAGGGCAAAAGCGGTTTTTCCGACCGATGGCCTGGCCGCCAGGATGATCAATTCCGAATTTTGGAAACCGGCGGTCATGTTGTCGAGGTCGGCGTAACCCGTCGGCACGCCGGTGATCGACTGGTTCTTGCCGTAAAGGCTGTCGATCTTATCGAGGACGTTTTTGATGACCGAATCGATCTTGTGAAAGCCTTCGCGCGAATGGCGCATGGCGATATCGAAGATCATTTTTTCGGCGTTATCAAGGACGTCGTCAATTTGGTGCGGATCGGAAAAAGCCTCTCCAACAATCGACGTTCCTGATTCGATCAAGCGGCGGAGGATATATTTTTCTTCGACGATCTTGGTGTAATGGTCTACGTTGGCGGCGGTAGGGACCGAATTGATCAGGTCAGCCACGTAGACCGAACCACCAACCGCGTCGAGCTTGCCGGATTTGCGCAGGGTCTCGGTGACGGTCACCAGGTCGACCGGTTCCCCTTTGTCGAAAAGGACCAGGATCGCCTCAAAGATGTAGCGGTGAGCGTCGCGATAAAAACTGTCCGGCGCCAGGGCTTCAGCCGCGCGAAAAACGGCGTTCTTGTCGAGTAACATTGAACCAAGGACCGATTGCTCGGCCGCCAGGTTTTGCGGGGGTATTTTATCTTCTGCCATGACCCGTTAATTTTAGCACAGCCTCTCGGGGTATTCCAGCCGCATGGATGGTGTATAATTTAAGATCATGGATAGGAATTTCTCGGTCTCAATGGAAAAAGAAGCCGCCCTTAAACAACGTTTAGTCCAGCTGGGAATCAATGACGCTGACGTTGAAGAGCGGTTTATCCGCTCTGGCGGCCCTGGCGGCCAGAATGTCAATAAGGTCTCCAGCGGCGTTTATCTGAAACATCAGCCGACCGGTATCGAAGTCAAGATGACCCAAGAACGGTCGCAATCACTCAACCGCTACCGGGCCTGGAAACTTCTGGCCGATAAGGTCGATGAAAAGATCCGCGGGTTAAAAAGCGCGCGCCGGCAGGCGATCGAAAAGGTCAGGCGTCAAAAGAGAAAACGGTCCAAACGCGCCAAAGAAAAGATCCTGCAAACAAAAAAACTGACCGGCCAGAAAAAGAAGTCGCGCAAGATCAACCTCAAAGATTTATTTTAACCGCGCACTTAAGTGCGCGGTTAAGTCGTTAATTATTGGACAATTTAATCCCATACGGCGGCGGTTCCGGTCCCTCTTTGATCTTCCCCTCTTTTGCCTCGTAAACCTTAATGTTTTCCGCTAACGCTTTAAGCAAACGGCTGGCGTGTCCCGGCGACATGATCACCCGGGCGTTGACCTGACCTTTGGGTGGATGAGCGAAGATAAAATCAAAAACAAATTCATTCTCGTTATGGGAAATCACCGCTAGGTTGCTGTAGACCCCTCCGGCAATTTGGTCGTTGATCGCGATCTGAATCTCTTTATCGGCCATTAGTTTTCACCTCCGCATTCAGCGCTTCCTTTTTCTAAGACTTCCAGGGCATGAGGAATAACCGGCAAAATTATCGCCAGACATTCCTTGACCGCTTTGGGGCTTCCGGGGAGATTAACGATCAAGCTTTTTCCTCTTGAACCGGCGATCCCTCTTGATAACATCGCTTTTTGAGTGATCTTGAGCGATTCTCCGCGGATCGCTTCGGCGATCCCAGGGATTTCCCGATCAAGGATCTTGCGGGTCGCCTCGGGAGTGACGTCGCGTAGGGAAAGACCGGTCCCGCCGGTCGTCAGGACCAGGTCGCACTTCTTTTGGTCAATAAACTCAATTAATTTAGCGGAAATATCATCGATTTCATCCGGAACAATAACGTATTCATAAAGCTCGGCCTTGATCGTCTCTTTGATCGCTGGTCCGCTCAAATCGACCCGCACTCCCTTTGACCCTTTATCGGAGATCGTGATTATCCCGATTTTCATAGTTTGATCTCATCTCCCGCTTTGATTGCCCCACCTTTGATCACTTTGACAAAGATCCCTTCCCTTGGCATTATACAATCCCCAACCTGGTAATATATGTTACACCGTTTTATGCACTCTTTGCCAATTTTACTGACCTCAAGGATGGTTTGGCCGATCATTAATCGTTGGCCAATATTTATGGTTAAAAGGTTAATTCCTTCGGTAACAATGTTTTCCCCAAAAGCGCCGTTGGCCAGATCGAGTCCTTTAGCCTTCATTTTATCGATCGATTCATTGGCCAGCAAACTGACCTGGCGGATCCCCCCTTTAGCGTGAAAATCACCTTTTACTCCAAGCTCCTCGATCAAGGTGATTTCTGGAACCTCGCTCTTTTGTCCCCGACTCGAATTTACACAGACTGCTTTGATTTGTGGCATAAATATATTTCTCCTATGACCATCTTTTTATCGACCGCTTTGCACATATCGTAGATCGTTAAGGCGGCGACACTAACCGCCGTTAACGCTTCCATTTCAACTCCGGTTTTGCCGATACATTCAACCATCCCCTCTATCTCAATTGAATTCGCTTTGATCTCGCACTCAACGGAGATGTTGGTCAGGGCCAGCGGATGACAAAGAGGGATCAAGCCGCTGGTTTTCTTGGCCGCCTGGATCCCGGCGATCCTGGCGACCGCTAAGACGTCCCCTTTTTTTAATTGATTATTTTTAACCAGCCTGATCGTTTCTTTGGCCAGTCTTATCGAACCTCTGGAGATCGCGATCCTTTTTTGGTCCGGCTTATCTCCAACATCGACCATCTTCGCTTTCCCTTTTCGATCAACGTGAGAAAACTTATCCCCCAATTTCTATCATCTCCCTGTTGTTTGATTTACCGCCTCTGGCCGGTTTGTTGTTGATCACTGCTTTGAGCGCCGCTTCGGCCCCCATAGATCGGACATCAACTTCATAATTAGAAAAAAGGCAGGGACGCAGTTTTCCATCGGCGGTTAAGCGGACCCGGTTGCAGATCGAACAATCACCCCCCTCACCGTTTTCCACTTTATAAAACTCACCGCTTTTCAGGTCCATCTTCTTGATGAAACGCGCCTTAAGCCCGTTTTTTTCGGCAAAAGAGGCCAGCGACTCCTTTTCATCATCGTTAAATTTATCGACCAGAACGCTATTTAGTTTTGTTCCGGTAAAGCCTGCGTCCCTTGCCGCTTTGATCCCGGCCAAAGCTAGGTTTAAATCGCCACAGCGGGTGATCTCGCGATAGCGCTCCGGCCGGAGCGAATCAAGGCTGATATTAAGCCGGGTCAGCCCGGCCGCTTTCAAGCCTTGAGCGTATTCGGGGAGCAAGAGTCCATTGGTCGTCATCGCCAGTGTTTTGACCCCGGGGATCGCCGCTAATTGGCGCGCCAGGTCGACTATCCCGCGTCTGACCAGCGGTTCGCCGCCGGTCAGTCGGAATTTATAAAAACCGAGCTTGACCGCCGCTTTAACCACCTCTTCGATCTCTTCAAAGCTCAAAATATCGCTGTGTGCTTTTAACTTTATTCCCTCTTCCGGCATGCAGTAAGTACAACGGAGATTGCACTTATCGGTTACCGCGATCCGTAAATAATAAATATTCCGGTTAAATTGGTCTAACATCGATAATAGTTCCTTTTTTAAGTTCATTAGTTCCACTTTTTATCCTCATAATCGCGTTTGCTTTTGTTAAAGCAAACATATGGGCTGAACCGTGAAAATCAATCGGTTGAACGCCGCCTTGTTTGATCAAAACCGGCTGATATTGTTCTCTTTTTGAACTTTTACAAGAATGATCAGTAATTAACGGCAAAGAGATAAATGCTTCAGGGGACTCCTTCCCGATCATTTTACTGATGGCTGGAGCAACAAAAAGCTCAAAGACGACTAAGACCGAAACCGGATTGCCCGGCAAGCCAAAGATCAGTTTGTTCCTCTTAGTGCCAAAGACGGTCGGTTTTCCTGGTTTGATCGCGACTTTATTAAAAATGATCTTGACTCCGCAATCCTGCAATACCTCTTTGACAAAATCATAGTCGCCGACCGAAACCCCGCCGGATAAAATTAAAATATCATTTTCCCTCAAACCTTGGGCAACCATCGCTTTTGTCGCTTTGATATTATCTTTCGCGATCCCCAAATAATTCGCTTCGATCCCCAGCCTTTGTAACTGGGCAATGAGCATCGGACCGTTGCTATTGCGGATTTGACCGGTCGTTGGTTTAAATATTGGTTCAACCAGCTCCGACCCGGTTGAAATAACTCCTACTTTTGGTAGACGAACAACCTTGACGTTAGTTTTGCCGACCGTAGCCAGCATGGCTACTTCCTGCGGACGAATCAACGTACCGGAGCGGAGAACTAACTCACCCTTTTTAACATCTTCGCCGCGTTGGGCAACGTTTTTTCTTCCCGCGACTGAACGTCGCATTTTTACTTTATTCGCTGGTTCCTTGATTGAGTCTTCGACCCTAATCACTTGATCCGCTCCTTTAGGAAGCATCGCTCCGGTCATGATCCGGGCGCATTCCCCAGACTTGATCGTTTTTCCGGGAACTTTACCGGCCGGAATATCTTCAATAACAGCAAAGACTTCCGCCGGATCTTTCGAATTAATCGCGAAACCATCCATCGCCGAGCGGTTAAAGGGCGGGATGTTGACGTCAGAATAAATATTTTTCGCCAAAACTCTACCTAGCGCGGCAGAAACTGGCAGTGTTTCCAAACCCAAAGAACAAACCTGGCCAAGAACAATATTCAGCGCTTTTGTCGCTTTAATCATACCCTCACCCCTAACCCCTCCCTGCCTGCCGGCAGGCAGGTCCCTCTGGGAGAGGGGAATCTAATGTTTGAACCGCCGTTGCTTTAAAGGTTAAATAGAGTTCTTTGCCGGGAGCGACCCCCAGCTCTTCGACGGAAGCGCGGGTAATGTTGGCAATAAATATCTCCCCGGCTTTGATTTGAGTCCGATAGATCAACCCGGCCGGTTCGACGGCCAAGACTGTCCCGCGCAGGCAATTGCGGGCGCTGGTCTTGGTTGGTTCAAGGGAAAGCAAGATATCTTCCGGGTGGACCACGACCCAGGCGTCAGCTTTTTCCACCGCCGCCGCGGCAAAAGAAACCCGATCATTTTCAAATATACTTTGACCGTTTTTATCGCGAATTTCTCCATGGAAAATGTTTTCAATCCCCAAAAAGTCGGCCACTTCTTTGGTGGCTGGTTTTTGGAGGACTTCTTCAGGCTGCCCGGTTTGCACGATCTCCCGGTTGATCATGATCATTATTTGATCGGCAACAACCAGCGCTTCGGCTTTATTATGGGTTACCCAAATCGTTTCGATCGCTCTTTGCAGAATAACTTTCTTTAACATCCGGCGGAAATCAATTTGCGACGTCTGGTCCAAATTGGCGAATGGCTCATCGAGCAGTAAGGTCTTAGGCTCAATAACTAAGGCGCGGGCCAAAGCGACCTTTTGCGCCTCCCCGCCGGATAAAGTGATCGCTCGTCTATTTCTTAAATGCCCGATCCCAAATAATTCAAGCGCCTGCCCGACCAGAGCGCTGATCTTTCTTTGTCGGCGAAATTTCAATCCAAGGGCGACATTTTCCGCCACGGTCAGATCAAACAAGAGGGGCTCTTGAAAAACCATCGTCATGCTTGGCTCAATCTTGCCGTTCGCCAGACCCATTAATTGGCGAAGGTAAGTGCTTTTGCCGGCCCCGTTTGGTCCCAATAAAGCGGTGATCATGACTTTTTTGTCCTTTGCTGGATCATGGTCAGACCGAAATTGACGGAAAATAAAAGTAAAAGCAAAACAACGCTTAACGCGATCGCCAGCTCAAAAGCCCCTTTTTGTGATTCTAAGACAATGGCGGTGGTTAAAACCCTGGTTTGTCCTTTAATATTGCCGCCCACCATCATCACGGCTCCGACTTCCGAGATAATCCCGCCAAAACCGGCCATAACCGCCGCCAGCAGAGATAACCTGGTCTCTTTGGCCAAAAGCCAGGCTAGTTGAAGATTGTTTGCCCCCAAGGCCAGGGCCTGCCATTTCATTTTTTGCGGGATCTGTTGAATGGTGGCCATGGTTAACCCGGCAATAATTGGAGTGGCTAAAATTACCTGAGCGCAAATCATCGCCCAGGGGGTATAGATCAGGTCCAAAAATCCAAGCGGCCCACCCCGCCAGAGAAATAACATTACCAGAAGACCAACAACGACCGGCGGCAACCCCATCCCGGTATTGATGACGCCAACAACGATCTTTTTGAACGGAAAATCATGCAGGGCGAGATAAATCCCCAGGCTAATCCCGATCAGGATCGCGATCAGCAGGGCAAGCCCGGAAACCTTCAAAGTCAATAATATTATATTTATTAATTCTGGATACATATATTTAATTAGGCCTCCCCTTATTAAGAGGAGGCCCGATAATCACTTATTTAGCATCCGGGAAAAACAACGATTGACGATATTTTTCCCTGCCGAATTCAGCGATCTTTTTTTGCGTTGCCGGAGCGACCATGAAATCAGCGAACGCTTTTCCTCCCGCGCTGTTGATTTCCGGCCACTTTTCCGGATTAACCTCAATGACATGATAGGGATTAAGCAAGAGCTGGTCACCTTCGGCGATAATAACCAATTTTAGCCGCTCCTTAAAACTAAGATAGGTCGCTCGATCCGCGAGGGTGTAAGCCCGCTTTTGATCGGCAATTAGCAGTGTTGCCCCCATTCCCTGTCCGGACTCAAGATACCAGAGGTTGGAAAGCTGGGCCTTAGAATAAGGCCAAATCGACAGTTCCTTGGCATGAGTCCCTGATCTATCTCCCCTGGAAATAAATAGCGAGCCGCTCTCGCTGATCTTTTTAAAGGCCTCCCCTACTGTTTTGGCCAAGCGGGCCCTGGCTGGATCATTGGGTGGACCAAGGAGGATAAAATCGTTATGCATTACCGCCCGGCGATTGAGCCCAAAACCATCTTGAACTAACTTAACTTCATCTTTTGGCGAGTGAACGAGCAAAACATCGGCTTTGCCGCGCCGCCCCATCTCCATCGCCATCCCAGAGCCAACCCCAATAGGCTTAACCTGACAACCGCTCTGTTTTTCAAAAATGGGGAGCAAAACATCAAGTAAACCGGAATCGACGGTACTGGTCGTGGTCGCCAGGATGATCGAATTGGAACCGGCAAAAGAAGCGGAAAATAAAGTAAAGGCCAATAAACCGCATGCTACTAGCTTCTTAAACATATTTTTCTCCTTTCCAAAATGGGAGGCTAACAAGGTTTCCCTTTTAACCCTTGAGTTCCGCTTTAGCGGAACTACCGTCCTGCTATCCATAACCAAACGGTTTTAGGTTGGCAGGATCGGAGATCTTAAATTAAATTTGGACCTGAACCTCGAACATCAGCGAATTGTTGTTGATCTGGGTCGTTTCTTCCTGTACCAGGTTATAATTTAGCAGCATCTTGGAAGAGCTGTCAATTATATATGTTCCACCCACTGTTATGGTGTTAACAATGTTATTGGCGGCTGCCGTCGCCGGGTCATAAGTTTCATAGCGAATGAGCGGTTCATATTGGCCAAAAAGTCCGCTTAATTGCAGAGAGGCTTCAGATATTTTAGCGTTGGTCGTCGTATTTCCTCCAGCCATAATCTCTCCAACTAGCAAATAATTGGCGAACTTGTACTCCGCGTCAAACGCGCCGCATTTCCGATCGGTCATGGCGGGCCCAAATTTTCCATAATAACCAGATAAGCCAAGATCAAGAGACTCATTTTTATAATTGACCCGCCCAACAATATCTTTGGCTTTATTGGTGTCGGTTGAGCCTGACCCATTGACCAAAGCGGAATCAAAAAAGAAACCCGAGACCGGCAGCGGGCCGCTCATCCGATAGCCATAATCACGGGCGGCAACGATCACGCCGTAGTGGCTGGGGACAAAACCGGTACTGTAAATGGTCTTGTATTTACCGGAATCATAAGCGAACGGGAGAAGAAACTGTCCCATTTTGACTTTGTACTGATTGACCTTCATTTCAATATAAGCATCGGCCAAAGCGACATTCCCGCCGGTCGAAAGAGCGGCAAAATCCGGTTGGACCACGAACATCATCTCAGGCGAGGTTTCGGCCGCTAGTTTGAGCCTGGCCCTGGAAAGAGTCCCCGTATCGGCGGTGCCGCCGGCCTGATAAAAACCATAACGATAGCGGAGCGAGCCGGAAACTGTTAGTTTCTTAACAAAACTTGGGGCGACTTCAACTTGAGCGACGGGAGCCGGCGCGGCCGCGGCTTCTTGAGTCACGACTGGAACAGCAACGACGGCCTGGGTTTTAGCTTCGGTTTTTTTTACCTCGGCCTTTTTTACCGCCGCGACAGAGAGCGAAGAAAACATTGTTAAACCGATGATCGCCAGGAGCAAGAGCTTTTTCATTGTTATTTTCCTTTCATAATTATTCGATCCAATGAGCTGTAAACATTAAACCTTTTTCCCCGGGCAAAACCGATCAGGGTCACGTTTAGTTTCCGAGCCAGCTTAACCGCTTGATCGGTCGGCGCGCTAACCGAGGCAATGATTGGGATGCCGCACTTGTTTAGCTTGTAAAATATTTCCGAAGAGATCCGTCCGCTAAGCAAAAGCATGGCTGAAGATAAATCGAGCTTTTTAAGCAATGCTTCGCCGATTATTTTGTCAACGGCGTTATGCCTCCCAATATCGTCCTGGCGCGCGATAATTTTCTCCCGGCCGCACAGGGCGGCGCTGTGGACACCTCCCGTCTTCTTGAATTCGGCGGAACTCTGTTGGAATTGGGCCATTAACTCCAGGACCCGCTTCCAATAAACGCCCTTCTTTAACGTCAACTTTATCTGCCGCAATTTGTCGAGAGAATTATAAAACAATATCCCCCGGCCGCAGCCCGAAGTGTACATCCGCTTAAAAAGCAGTTTTTCGCCAAAATCAAGTTCATCGACGGTCGTAATATTTGCCTGCCAATGCTTTTCATCGATCCGGACAGCCGTTATATCTTTGAGGCTTTTGATCAAGCCGGAAGAGAACAAAAAGCCGACCGCCAGCTCCCGTAAACTTGTCGGACTGCATAACAGCGTGGCCAGCTCATGCCCGTTGACATTAATGGTCAACGGAACTTCCTCGGTTATCCAGTCAATGACTTTTTCTTTTTTTCCATCGCTGATCTTATGGATCGTAAACTTATTCATTTTTTAAATCGTCCGGCGTATTCAGGTTACGCAAGCTTTTTTGCCGGTCGGCCGTCAGCTCAAAGTAGCTCTTGTTTGAACAGCGCTCAATAAAATCACGAATCGAGCGTTGCCCCCCGCGCAGGGTTTGTTCAACGATCGGGATAAGCTCTCGCCGATAGATCGAATGCAGCGGTTCCAGCCACTTGCCAAATCGAGCGATCAGGCAATCCGGCTTTTCCCGCTCATATTGCGCCAGCTGGGCCGAGATTGTCTCCGCCGAAAGGAACGGCATATCGCAAGCGCAAACAAAAGCGGCCTCATTGCCGCAAGCCGACAAACCGGCGTGGATCCCGCCCAGCGGCCCGACTCCCGCGATCAAATCCGGGACCAGTTTAACGTCGGAAATACTGTAGCGCTCCGGCGCGTTGGTAACAATGAGCAACTCGTCAAATATCCCGCTTAACAGCTTGACTGTTCGTTCAATTATCCGTTTATCGTCAACGACCAAAAAGGCCTTATCAACCCCGCCCATCCGGCTATTCCGGCCGCCGGCCAAAATAATGCCGGTGAGTTTCATTTTTCAAGCTGTGGCCGGCGGTACAACATAACGACCAAAACCCCCACGACCAGAAAACTGCCGGCCAATGTTAAGGCCATGGAAAAATTACCCGATGATTGTTTAACATATTCCATGATCATTGGGCCGACGATCGCGGCCATTCCCCAGGCGGTTAGGATCGGCCCATAGATCCCGCCGATATTTTTTGAACCAAAGGTGTCGGCCGCGAAAGAGGGCATGGTCCCAAAGCCCCCGCCGTAGCAGAGAAAGATCCAACAGCAGAGCAAGCCAAAGAGCCAAACATTCGTGATCATCGGCAAAACCAGGAAAAGCGGGACCTGGGTGGCAATGATCAGTAAAAAAGTGTTTTTCCGGCCAATCTTATCAGAGATCATTGACCAGAATAAACGACCAAAACCATTAAACAACGCGGTCACAAAGACCAAAGTTCCGGCGGTAACCGCGGTCAAGCCAACTTGGCTTTGGGCCAGAGGCGAAAGATTGCTGATCAGGGCGATCCCCGCGGTTATATTAATAAATAGTGTCGTCCAAAGAATATAAAACTGCGGCATTTTGATCGCGTCGGCAAAGGTTAGATGAACTTCTTCTGTTTTATTATTAGAGTTAACTGTTTGGGCCAGAGCATAATCTTTGGGGGGGTTAATAAGCTGTTGCGCCGCGATTAACATGACCGCCAAAAAGAACAGGCCGGAGGCATAAAAAGTATTGGGAATCCCCAGACCACTGATCATAAAAGGGGCAAGCTGTCCCATGATCGCGGCCCCCAGGCCAAACCCCATCACGGCCAAGCCGGTAATCATCCCTTTTTTATCGGGGAACCAGCGGACCAGCACGGCAATCGGGGTAATATAGCCCAAGCCGTTGCCAATGCCGCCAATTACTCCATATCCGATATAAAGCAGCCACAGATTAGCGGTTTGAATGGCCAAGCCGCCTAATAATGTCCCCAAACCAAACAAAACAGCTGAAAGGGTCGCGATTTTTTTTGCCCCGGCTTTATCGACAAAACGACCGCCAAAAGCGGCCGATAAACCAAGAAATAAGATCATTAATGTAAAGGCCAGGCCAACTTCAGGGCCAGACCACCCCAAGCTTTCCATGATCGGTTTTTTAAAAACACTCCAGGCGTAAACCGACCCCAACATTAACTGCATCGTCACCCCACCCGCGGCAACCAACCAACGATTTTTCATCTTTTCAACCATTTTCACGGCCTCCTTATTTTAATTCCAAATTTTTTCTAAACCGCAAGCGGCGACCTTATATTCCGGGATCTTGGAGATCGGGTCAAGGGCCGGATTAGTCAAAAGATTGACGTTTGCTTCCCGGAAATGGAATGAAATGAAAACTAAACCCCTCTTCGGCCGGTCAGAAATCCTTGCCTCCACTTCGATACTGCCGCGACGGGTTGAAACTTTGACCATATCCTTGTCTCCAATCCCAAGTCTGGTCGCGTCCTCCGGGTTAATTTCAACATAATTCCTGGGCACGAATTTATCGATCGCTTTGACCCGACGGGTTTCATTGCCGGAATGGTAATGAAAAAGGATCCGACCGCTGGTCAAGATGAAAGGATATTCTTTATCGGTCAACTCGTTGGCCGGCTTATAAACCACCGCGTGGAATTTACCTTTTCCATTAGGCCGTTTAAAACTTCCGCCTTCGTGGAGAATTACCGTTCCTGGGTGGTCCGTAGTAGGACATGGCCATTGCAGTCCATCCCCGGCCAACCTTTTAAAGCTGATTCCTCCCATGGAGGGCGTAACTTTGGCGATCTCATCCATGATCTCGGCTGGACCGCTATAATTCATGGAATAGCCAAACACCTTGGCAAGCTCACAAACAATCTCCCAATCGTACTTCGTCCCTTGCGGTTTGTCCTTAGCCGGTCGAAGCAATTGAACCCGTCTTTCCGTGTTGGTAAAGGTGCCGTCTTTTTCGTAAGCGGCGGCGGCCGGAAAAACGACGTCGGCAATTTCAGCCGTTTCGGAAAGAAAAATATCCTGGGTGGCAAAAAACTCCAGTTTTTCGAAGCCTTCCCTGACATGTTTCACGTCCGCTTCGGTCATCAGGGGGTTTTCTCCCATTGAATAAACCGCTTTAAGCTTCCCCTCTTTGGCTTGAGTGGAAAATTCGGTCACGGTTAAGCCCGCTTTGGCCGAGAGCCGCGCGCCCCAGGCTTTTTCAAATTTTTCCTTGACCGCCGGATCATCGACTTTCTGATAGCCGGGATAGACATTAGGCAGAGCGCCCATGTCACAAGACCCCTGAACATTGGCTTGCCCGCGCAAGGCCATAATCCCGGCGCCGCGCTTGCCAAGATTCCCGGTGATCAGGGCTAAATTAGCGATACTTAGCACGTTGTCGACCCCGGTCGTGTGTTGCGTGATCCCCATAGTGTAGAAGATCATCGCCGACTTGGCGCCGCCGTAAAGCAGGGCCGCCCGCTTGATAAGCTCCGGCTCAACCCCTGTGATCTGGCTGACTTTTTCCAGGTCATAGTCGGCCAGGAGTTTTTTTAGTTCTTCAAATCCTTCGGTATGCGCCGCGATAAAATCCCCCTGTTCCAGCTTGTGCTCCAGGATCTGCCGCATGATCCCGTTAAGCAGGGCGACATCGGTCCCGGGGGTGTGCGGCAAATAAAGATCAGCCGCCTTCGCGATATCAACATAGCGCGGGTCACAAACGATGATCTTGGCCCCGTTCTTTTGATTCTCTTTAATAAACTTGCCAATAACCGGGTGCGTTTCCGTGGTATTGGAGCCGATGATGAACATGACGTCGGAATCAAAAATGTCTTCCAGCGAGTTAGTGGCCGCCCCCGCTCCCAGCGCGAGGTTCAACCCGGCCACGGTCGAGGAATGGCAGAGCCTGGCGCAGTTATCAATGTTATTGGTCCCGATCCCCACCCGGGCAAATTTTTGGATAACGTAATTATCTTCGTTGGTACAGCGGGATGAGCCCAGGACGCCGATCGAATCGGGCCCGTATTTGTCCTTGATCTCTTTGAGCCGCTCGGCGGTGTAGGCAAGCGCCTCCGCCCAGGTCGCCTTCCGAAGCTTGCCCTCTCTTCTGATCAAGGGAGTGGTTAAACGGTCCGGGCTATTGACATATTCATAACCATAACGCCCTTTGACGCAGGCCCGGCCTCTGTTGACCTTGCTGTTGATCGCCCGGGCCATGACCAGTTGATTGTTTTTATCTTTAAACAATTTCAGGTTACAGCCAACGCCGCAATAAGCGCAAATGGTATCGGTCGGGGTCAAATCCTTAAACTTACCTTTTCCTATCCTGGTCCTTTCGATCAGGGCGCCGGTCGGGCAGGCCTGGACGCATTCGGCGCAGAACAGACAGGTCGTCTCTTCCAGCGGCTGGCCGAAAGGAGTGGCAATCTCTGTTTTTACCCCGCGGTTGGCGACGCAGATCGCTTCAACCCGCGCTTGATTGGCGCAGGCGTCAACACAGCGCTTGCACATGATGCATTTGGCCGGCTCTTTTTTAATAAAGGGGTTGGTATCCCAGGGGGTCTTTACTTCTTTGGCGAAGACATTTTCATCATTTAAAAAGATGCTTCTTTTGATGCCGAACTGGTAAGCTAGGTCCTGCAGGGCGCATTCGCCGTCTTTATCACAAGTCATGCAATCCAGGGGATGGTTGGCCAGGATCAACTCCAGGTTCATCCGTCTGGTTTCCTGGACCAGTTGGGTCTTGGTCTGAATTTCCATCCCGGGAGCGACTTTGGTAATGCAGGCCCGCGGCAAGATCCTGGCGTTCTTCATTTCGACAACGCAAATGCCGCAATAGGCATCCTGGGAAACGTCTTTCAAGTGACATAAAGTTGGAATGTTGATCCCCAAACCGGCACAGGCCTCCGCGATAGTCAAACCCTCCTCGACCTGATAATCGGTCCCGTCAATTTTAATGTTGATCATTTTCCCCTCCATCATTTATCCTTTTTGAACGGCGTCAAAGCGGCACACGTCATAGCATTTGCCGCACTTAACGCATTTTGACTTGATAATCTTGTAACCCTTGTCGCGGCTCCCTTCAATCGCTTCGGTCGGACAATTTTTCTGGCATAAACCGCAAAGTTTGCATTTTTCTTCAACAATCCGGTAATTGAGCAGTCCCGAACATTTATGCGAGCGGCATTTTTTCTCTTCAATATGTTCTTTATATTCGTCCTCAAAATAACGCAGTGTCGATAAGACCGGATTAGAGGCGGTCTGGCCCAGGCCGCAAAAAGATGTTTTCTGCATGGTTTGGCATAAACTTTTCAACAGATCAAGATCGGTCAGCGCGCCTTTGCCTTCAGAGATCCGCTCCAGGATTTTCAGCATCTGGTAGCCGCCAATTTTACACGGGGCGCACTTACCGCAGGATTCGTCAACGCAAAAGCCCAGATAGAACTTAGAGATGTCGACCATACAATCGGTTTCGTCCATGACGATCATGCCGCCCGAGCCCATTATTGAGCCGAGCTTTTGTAAATTATCGTAATCAACCGGCGTATCCAGGTGTTTTTCCGGGATCACGCCGCCGGACGGGCCGCCGGTCTGGACCGCTTTGATCTTTTTTTTGCCGGCGATACCGCCGCAAATATCAAATACGATCTCCCTTAAGGTCGTGCCCATCGGCACCTCAACCAGCCCGGAATCCTTAACTTTGCCGGTCACGGCAAAAACCTTGGTCCCTTTTGATTTTTCGGTCCCTATTTCTGAAAACCAGCTCCCGCCGCGCAGGAAAACAACCGGAATATTAGCCAGTGTTTCCACGTTATTGATCATTGTTGGTTTGCCCCACAAGCCGCGTTCCGACGGATAAGGGGGACGCTGTCTTGGGCGGCCGCTTTCTCCCTCGATCGAGGCGATCAGCGAGGTCTCTTCGCCGCAAACAAAAGCCCCGGCGCCAAGCCGAATCTCAACCTCAAAACTAAAATCAGAGCCTAAAATGTTTTTACCCAGGAAGCCGCTGGCCAAGGCCTGATCGATCGCTTTTTGGATCCTGGCGATCGCCAGGGGATATTCGGCTCGAATGTAAAAATAGCCCTGTTTTGCTCCGGCGCAGTACCCGCCGATAATTAAGCCTTCCAAGACGGAATGCGGATCGCCTTCCAACACGCTCCTATCCATGTAAGCGCCGGGATCCCCTTCATCGCCGTTGCAGATAATATACTTAAGCTCGCCTTTAGACGCCCTGGTCAGAGACCATTTCATCCAGGTCGGAAAACCGGCACCGCCCCGGCCGCGCAAACCGCTCTTCTTCAATTCTTCAATCGCAGTTTCCGGGGTTGTCGACAAAACTTTTTTAAGCGCGTCATATCCCTCTCTCGCGATATATTCATCAATATTTTCCGGGTCAATGACGCCGCAATTCCGTAAAACTATTTTTAACTGTTTGCCTTTGTTAGCCTCAAAAACATAATCCTTCAAAATTGTTCCCTTGAGCAGGTGATCGGTCACAATTTTTGACGCGATCTCCTTATTGACCCGGCCGTAAACTACCGAAGCCTTACCGGGCATTTTCACTTCAACCAATGGTTCAGCCGAACACATCCCCAAACAACCGCATTTTTTTAGTTCAACCCGCAAACTGTTTTTCTTGATCTCTTCGGCAAAGGCCTTAAAAACGGCTTCAGCCCCGGCGGCAATACCGCAGCTGCTGGCGCCGATGGAAACAACGATATTATCTTTTTTGCCGGCGAGGGTTTTGTCGATAATTACTTGCTTGTTCATTTTTGCTCCTTCTTCTTGTACTTAGCAAGAATATCTTTGATCTCATTTTTCTTTACCTTGCCGTAAATCTCGCCGTCAATGGTCATAACCGGGGCTAAGCCGCAGCAGCCAAGACAGCGGACGACATCAAGATTGAATTGGCCGTCTTTGGTTGTGCCGCCCTCCTCAACCTTCAATAAGACTTTTAGCTCGTTTAAAATATCCGGCGCTCCTTTTAGATAACAAGCCGTTCCCAGGCAAACGGCAATCGTATGTTTGCCCGGTTCTTTTAATTTAAATAAATTGTAAAAGGTAATGACCTCAAATATTTGCGATAATGGGATCTTAAAAGCGGTCGATATTTGTTGGGCTCCCTTTTGCGGCACATAGCCGTATAAATGCTGTAATTCATGAAGCGCCATGATCAAACTGCCTTTGATCCCTTTCCATTTTTCAATAATTATTTCCACGTTGCCGATTTCTTTTTTCATGATTACTTACCACCTTTTTTGCTCTTTTCCGAAGCGTTAACGAAATAAATAACGTTCTCCAGCTCACTGACCAGGTTCACATTATTAATAACGGTCTCCTCCCCTCCCTTTAAGCGGATGGAAGCAAAATTCAAAACCCCCTTGATCCCGGCATTGTTCATGATCGACATTACTTCGGTCGCGGCGATATCAGGCACGGCGATGATCCCGATCTTAATGTGATGTTTGCGGATAAAACCTTCCAGTTGTTCAATGGGGAGAATGGGCGTGTCGGCTTTTGGGTCCTGCTTGGCCGGTTCCGAGTCAAAAACGGCAAGCACTTTAATGTTCTCTTTCTCAAACCCCTTATACTTCATTAAAGCCGAGCCGATCCGCCCGGCGCCGACGATAACTACGTTCTGGGTGACATTTTTCCCGAGGATCCGGTTCAGCCTTTCGATCAGCTCGTCTAAAACGTATCCGCCGCGCCTGTTACCGGTTACGCCGAATATGGAAAAATCTTTTCTGACCTGCGAGGGAGTGACATCGGCCGCGTCGGCTAAGTTATCGGAAAAGACCTTTACAAAGCCGAGCGATTTTAGGCGGCTTAACGCGTTTTTATAACGGGACAATCTGACGATGCAAGCTTTATTTGTGACCATAAATCAGGATAATGCTCCATTTGTTACTATCAACGCTACAATAATACCATATATTGTACCCATGTCAAGATATATAGTGATATATTTCACAACAGATTTCAAGTCATGAGGTACAATTCCCACTTGCTAAAGAGCATTTTTATTGATAATATTTGTTTGGCATTCTCAAAGAAGAAGGAGGACTCATTATGAATATTGTTTATTCTCTGCATGTGGTTTCAATCCTTTTGGAAGCGATCGCTATTATAATAGGCTTATTGCTTGCTCTAAAAAAAGGGAAGCTTTACGGCTGGCTGATTTCGTTAACTTTTATCATTTATGTTTTCTACGATATTTCCAATTTCCTGATCAACACCGGGATCCTCTATGCGCCGTTCATGGACATTTCCAAAGAGTTTTTATACTCCCTCTTTTTCCTGGCTACCCTCTCAATTGTTTGGGCGGTTTGGGAAATGTATGTTGAGGCTAAATAAGCTATCGATAATTAGCTAAAAACCGGTCCCTATGGCTCAAAAAGATCGGCAGAGAACATATTAAACTGGAAGCTGCTAATTGCTGATCAATATAAGCCTGTGTCTTCTCCAGACTCTGGAAAAATAATCGGCCTGCTTCCGTTTGATCGATATTGAACATAATGTTTTTTCCGTTGGCCAACCTTCCTCCATATAATATGGTTACTTCGTTATTAATCGTCAGGTCAAGAGGCTTTGCCGAGTAGACTGGATGCGGTTTGCCGATTTGATGGAGCGTTTCACCGATCAAAGCTGATCGGTCGATACCGATCTCTTCCGTCATTTCGCGATAAGCCGCCTCCAGTGGATTTTCACCGGCAAGCACATGGCCTCCGGCGGTCAGGTCATATGTCCCGGAAACACCGAAACGATCGCCTCCGCGGCGCTGAAGAAGGACCATCTCGTCACCAAACAGGACCACTCGAGAGATCAGATGCCTTAAACCGGTAAGATGGACAAACCAGCGAGGCGCCTGATAACCGAGCGTCTGTCCATCAGCGGAGACAATTTCCAGCTCTTCATTAAAAGCAGTTGGGCCCAATAACCTCTCCAGCCTGATGACCTGGGCAACAAATTGCTTTTTACCTGGAAGATTTTCCCCCCGCGCGTATGTAGTCCGCAAATGGTTGATCACGCTCATGGATTTTACACCGACCATTGAGCAAAAAACGTTCATAATGGATTATTGGCGAAAAAAGCGGTAAATTTCAGCCGATTATTGGTAGACGACGAGATAAGCTTTGCCGATCTGTTTCCCTTCGGCGATCAATTGAAGGATATAAATACCGTTTGCCAACGGCCTTTGGAAAACTTGCGATCCTGGTTGAAGCTTGATCTCGTTGTAACCGATGCTCCCCCCTTCCGTTCCCGGCGGAAAGCTGGCTTTCATCTCCTGCCTTCCGGTTGGCGTAGAAAAGAAGAGGGTCACAAGGGCATCACTGCTCATATTATATGCGATCGTGATCTCTTTATCTCGGGCAAGGGAGAATGGGACCGGAGTAATAATCAGCGGCCCGTTCAGTTTAACCAGTCCGGAGGCGACTTTTAGCCCTGTGAGCTCCTTAACGGTCTTGTTGCCGTAAGTATCAGACGCTTCAACCTTTAAATCGTGCGTCCGGATCGATTCCTCCTCCAGGTTATACGGAACACCAGCCCGCAAGTTAAGTTCTTTTTGGGTCGCGTTGACAGTCACATAACCCAGCCCTTTGCCGTCAAGCGTTACCATGATCGATTCGGGGGCGACTGCCACATCGTCTTTTATGGCCAGATCAAAATTGGGCCTGACCTTGATATAATCGTTGTTCCAAACGGAGCGGCCTTCGATCTGAACCGAGATCGTCGGCGGATTGGGATCATGATGAATATCCCTCACCGTGAGGGTGATGGAAAAATAATCTTTGGCCAGTCCGCCGCTTGAAACGCAGACAAGCAGTAGAACGGCAAGCGTCGATCTCGTTATAACTGCTTTTATTTTTTCTTTTTCCATGGCACTTCCAGGTAGATCTTTGGATAGCAGGCCAGCGCGAACTGGTCGTTTCGCGGCGGCTTTTCTTTGATCTGCAGATAGACCAGCCATTTTTTACCGTAATTTTCAGGCTGATCTGGGATCAGGGCAAAAACTTTTGGACCACCGCTTTTTCCTGGCTCAAGGGTAAATTCAACGGCTGAAGTGGATAGCCAATCTTTTCTGCTAAGTGTTTTAAAACCGGGTTCGTCTTTAGCGCCTATCTCGGCGGCAGTTTTAAATCTGACGGTATAAGAACGGGATTTAAATGAATCATTGGTTACCTTGACCGGGACCGGCAATTGCGCCAATGATCCGGGAGTCTTGATCCGCCAATAATAAGCGGGGGGCGATACCTGTAAACTTTTCGCCTCAACAAATGGGGCGTCAACCACTCCCCCATAAAAGAACAATATCAGGTAAGCAACAACCTTCAATATTTATAGCCATCCTTAACATAATTTAACTATATTTTTATTCTAATGCAGAGTGGCTTCCAGGGTGACGGTGATAGTGTTAGCCCCGCCAACGGTAACGGACGTTGGGGCCGCGATGCTGAAATATGTATATTTATCGTCACCGGAGGGAATATTCGTCACTATTGATGTCCCGGGAGAAGTTGTCGCCGAGATTGAGGTCGCTCCGCTCATGTCCGGATAAGGGGCGGCCTGCCAGGCATCAAAACCCTTTACTGAAAGTATGTAGGTATCGGCCCCTTGCGACCCAAGGGTCCAGCCGGCGATGTTAGTCGCGTATCCGGCCAGATCAACAGCAACGTTACTGTCATTTACGACCTGAACCCCTTCTTCCGTGGCTGACCCGGAGTTCGATTCCATTGTCGCTACTGAGCTGGTTGAAACAATGCCGATAGCCCAGGTGGAATAATCGGCCGCGGCATAATCTTTGAGCGATATTCCGATGAACGCAACGGTGATGGTAATAGTAAAATTATCACTGGTCGCCGCTTGAGCAGATTTATATCCGATCACTCCCAAACCAGCGATCAACACAGCTAAAGAAACAATCAACAATTTTTTCATTATTATCCATCTCCTTCTAAAGGATGTCGAAACAAAAATAAATTAACCTATTTTTTTATCAACCAGGACCCTGATGAATCCACACTCCCCACTGTCCGATTCAATAAAAACCAATGACTCCCACCCCTTAGTGCTGGTAACTATATGTCCGGGAATAGTTATTTTTAATCCAATTTCCTTCTTTTGTCCAGCCCCTATTTTTACCGTATTATTCAAGGGTTTTAGCCATTCCTTTGATTCCGACCATTCATACCCGGGAGAAAGGTTTATCTCCTGATTGCTTGAGGCGGCGGAGGGCAAAAAAGAAACGATCTTAAAAGAATGGTTCTTTTTATCATTATTAAAAAGTGTAAATGAAACCGTTTGTGACTTTCCCGGAGAGGCCGCAACGTTAATATTGCTTGGATTAAAACCAATAATACCTGCGGGTCTCACGTTGATCTTATCGGAGCGCGTTTCAAACATATAGTTAGGCTTGATGGAAACGCCGAGCATCTCGCCTTTTTTAATCTCGTTGGCAATATTGACAAAAACAATCCAGCGCTGATTTAAATATTTTTTATCGTTGGGAATTTTCAGTTTCATTCTTACGCGCCCGGAGCTTCTTGGTTCAACCTCAATCCTGCTATCGCTGAAATAAAGCCAATTTGGGTCGGGGATCTCGGAATATCCTTTGAGCCAACTGGCTTTCGCCTGGCTGGGTTTGATCGGCGAAACGCAAAACGACTGTCTGCTGTCACTATTATTATCGATCGTAAGGTCAACGCCCAAGTCAAGATCTCTTCCAATGTCGATGTTTTGCGCGCAAAAAGCCCCCGGAGAAACCCGGATCCCGGAAGCGACCGCGCAAGTCGCCAGCGCGATCAAGGCGCCAAAAATAATTATCTTCCTGACCATAAGATGCCTCCTTTAATGCTTGCGACAGCCTATTGTAGCCGTAATCCTCTCTTCGGCCCCACTGGTAATAGCGATCGGTGTGCGCAAATATATATAGAATTTACGCGAGGAGCCGCTGGCAACATCAGAACCGCTTTCTGTCCCTTCATAATGACCGCCTGTCCCCCAGACCTGACCACCGGTAATAATATCATTTGTGGTGGAAAAATCCACCTCTGTTGGGGAAATTTCCCCATTGAATAATCCCATGAGCAAGCACTTGTCGGTCCCGCCTTCACCGGTCGCGCTCAATGTCCAATTGGTTGTCGCTCCGGTCAGGCTAAAGTCTTCCGACACGTTCCCTTCATTCTTAACAACAACGCATTCATTCGTCGTCATGATATAGGCGGTATTCAATTGCTTGGCCGCACCAACCTCCCACGTTGAGTAATCGCTGGTATCGCTCGCGTCGCGCAGAGAGATCCCAAGTGAAGTCGCCTCGATCGTAAACATTGCGTCCGATTCATCAGTGGCTACAGCTAACCCTTTGACCGCTACAACCCTGACCCTGGCTTCGGTCGTCGGCTCATCGGGGACCATCCAGAAATATAAACTGTCATCCGGGAGATCGGCCTCAATTAATTGATAGCCGAGCGCTTCAGAGGTGGTGTAATAAAGATTGATCGTGTCCGGTGAGCCGCTGGTTTCCCATGAGATATAATAGCTTAAACCGGTGATCCAGTTTTCGCCACCGTTTGGAGATTCCAGGGTTACGGCAAGAGTTATCGGTTCAACTCCCGCTTCGATCGTAAATATGCTGGTGCTTTCATCGGAGCCGGTCCAACCGACTTCGTCAACGGTTAAGGCCTTAACTTTCGCTTCCGTGGTCACGGCGGTTGGCACGGCCCAAATATAACTCCCATCATTAGCTTCATTAGTCGCGATCGTCAACCAGCCGATCTCCGCTTCACTGGTGGTGTAGTAGAGTGAAATAACTAAGCTCTCCGCGCTGGTTATGTTATCAGTCGCTGTCCAGGTGATCTCGTAGGTTGAAGAGGCGGTCAGGGTCTCACCGCCGTCCGGCTGGCCGATCGTCACGACCGGCGGGATCGAATCGATCGTAAAACTCCCGCTCTCCCCCGTCCCCCAATTGAAATTGCTTGAATTATCCTGGAGAGAGACTTTGATCTTAACATCGGTCGTCGACAAATCAGACGGCAGGGTCCAGCTAAAAGGAGAATCGGTCTCGGCTTCCGACGTTATTACATTAGGATAACTGCTCCCTTCGTCGGTCGAATACCAGATCCAGAGCGAATTCGGTTTGATCCTGGACTCATCGGTCGCCGTATAAGTGATCTCATGGATCGAGCCTCCCTGCCATTTATCTCCAGCGACCGGGGAAGTAACCTCAATTGTTGGCCCATTGTTATCTGCCGCAAGCAAAGTAAATATCCCTGCCGATTCATCGGTGGCGATGCCATCTCCCACCGCCTCGATCTTGACTTTCGCTTCGGTCGTCGGCTCATTGGGAATTAGCCACGAATAAACGCCATCGTTGCCTTCTCCGGCGGAAATCGATGTATACGAGGTCCCGCCATCGATCGAATAATAAAGATCGATCGAGCTGACCGTCCCTGTCGTCTCCCAGGTGATGTCATTGTTTGTCCCAGCTTGCCAACTCTCGCCGCCATTTGGAGAATGCAGAGTTACGGTCAGAGGCGCCGTAAAGTCATATGCTCCCATGTCGGTCCCTTCGGGTGTACCGGTTCCATCACAGGGAGACCCGGTAGTCAGATGATAGTCGAAGCTTGCCGGGTCGGCAAACAGAGCCACAGCGGAAATAGTCCCAACGCCGGAGGTAACTCCGCTGTAATTCGTCGCGTTCCCGTAAACATCGCTGTAAGTGACCGTCATCGATCCGCCTTGCTTGTATATGCCGGTCCCGCTCGCGCCGCTTTCTTGGGTCGGATTGGCGCAAATTATGCAATTGGTCACCGCGGTGGTCATTGTACCGGAGGCTTGATAGCTATGAAGCCCGTAATTCCTATAGCCGACCAGCGTATTTCTATTGACCGTCACGTTAAGGGTTGTCCATTCAACACGGGGATAGAGGGCTTTATCGAAGCGCCCGGAAATTTCGTTCCCCGCTATCACCCCTGAACCGGTAAAAGAAAGGCCATAGCCGTAATCCCCCGACCCTTTGGCCTGGATCAGGTTGCTCAGCATATTGTAATTTGTCGCGTAATAATCGCCGGTGTAAAAACCGCTGGAGCCGGTCGCGCCGCTTTCCATGGTCACGCTGTTTGCTTCAAATGTCAGCGAACTGCCAAAGTAGATGTACATCCCATAACTGCCGGCGGCGGACAATGATATTTGATTCCGACTGATAATATGACCGACCGGCCTGGTATTGCCTGAAGCCCAAACCGCTGATGAAATCGCCCTGGATGATGAGCCGCTCATATTAAAAATATTATTGGAGATCAGGGTGTTTTCTATTTGATAATAAGGAAGGTAAACACCGTAGGCGCCGCTGCCGGTCAAGTTAAAGGTGTTGTTTATAATGTGTCCCCAATCCCCGTATGGAACCGCGCCGTAACTGCCGCTTGACTGCAGGCTAAAGCCTTCCAGGGTCGAAATCCGGCTAAGCCCGACAATTGTCCCCGTGCTCCCCGCGGAGATCGTTGCCATGGTGGTTGGAACAGCCGCCGAAACCAGCAACTGCCCTTCTGATAAATAAATTGGGAAAATTTCTCCAAATGTCGGGTCATAAGTGCCGGCAAAGGCATTGACCTTATATTCGGTCCTGGCCAAAGCGTGGGTTAGACTCCGCCAGGGATTGCTTGCCGAACCGTCCCCGGTCTCATTGTTGCCATCGCCGGAAACATAGCTCTCGGCCGTTATCTCTGACACTCCTTCGCCCGCCCCTTTGTAAGCGCCGATATTAGTCCCATTTTCGCCGGCGCCGATACACGGCGAGTCCGAATATAACCTAAGGTCGCTCGGGTAATCAACCAACTTAGGGGCTCTGGCAAGATTGTGACCGCCAAGGGTCGTCACACTGTAATAATCGTTTTCATTGCCCCAAACATCATTGTAATCGGCCGAAGTAATGGTCCCCGAGTAACGATAAATCCCGTAGGTGCCGAAAGGATGCAGGGTCCCCAATCGCGGCGCGGCAGAGATTATATTGTTCTTGATCGTCGCGTTGACCCCGCCGCCTTGCACATAAGTATATACGCCATAAGCTCTGAAACCAACGATCGTGTTGTTTAAAATGTATGAGTAATAAGTTTGGTATTCGCTGTCGCTCCTGACCGCGAATTCAAAGCGGCCGGCCACTTCGTTGCTGGCAATGTAGACCAGGGCGCCGGTGTTGCCGCCGCAGTAATAAATGCCGCGATCAAAGTCGCCGCTGCCTTCCGCTTCGACCGTGTTATACCTGATGTTTATGGAACCGCTGGCCGCCAGGTCCCTGGAGCGTATTCCGGAGCCGGAGGTCGCGGTCGCGAGAAGTGTGATCCGGTTATATTCACAAGCCGAGGAACTGGTATGAGAGAGGTAAATACCGTAACTCCCGGTCCCTTCCATGGTAATAGTGTTGCGGGAAATGGTCAGGGAGGGGAACCAGCCGGTGCCAACGGTAAAGCTTGAAGCGCCAATCCCCTGTGAAGATGTGCCGGAGTGCCTGATATAGTTATCGGTTATCGTCGCCGTATTAAAATAGTCGCCGTCGGTTTCATGCCCAAAACGGATGCCATATGTGCCGATCCGCGATAAGCTCAAGACATTGCCGACCGCTGTCCCGTTGGAGCCATACAGCCAGAAACCGTTAATGGAAGCAGAAATATTCAAATTTCTTATACTAATGCCGCTTGTTCCGTAAACCGCCCAATAACTGGCGCTGTTGGCGGTGGAAACAAGAGAAAACCCTTCGACCGAGCCGTAATTTGGCAGTTCAATAATGTTGGACGCGGCGGCCGCCGCGTCGATTGTCGCCGCGGTCGATGGTAAGGCAACGGAATATAAGTTTTGCCCGCTCCTGACCTTGAGCGGGAAGGACTCACCCCCTTCCGTGTCAAAAGTCCCGGACATAAGATTGATCGTCTTCTCGGTCTGTTGCATGGCGTAGGTAATACTCCGCCACGGATTGCCCGAAGAACCATCCCCAGTCGTATCACTGCCGCCGCCGGAAACATAAGAGCTGGTCCTGATCGAGGAAATCCCTTCTCCCGTTCCCAAATAGGCGCCGATGTTTATCCCCCCCTCGCCCGCGCCGATGCAGACCGAGTCGGCATAAAGCCTTAGGTCATTATTGCCGGCATCAACAAACCTGGGAACAAAGTAAGTATCGTTTTCCCCGGCGGTAACATTACCGTAATAAGTTTGATTGCCGAACAGATCATTGTAGTCGGAAGTAAAGGTCCCGGAATTCCGGTATAAACCATAGGTCCCGGAAGCCGGCGTCCCCTCCAATGTCGGGTTGGCGCTGACAATGTTATTCCTGGCGCTCAAAGTAAGGGTGCCGGAACTCTGGTTGCTGTAAATTCCATACTGCCGGTATCTGACGATCGAATTATTCCTGACGTTTAGGAGATGGGTGGTCCATTCTCCTTCGCCGAATATCCCGTATTGGAATCGCCCAATTACTTCGTTGGAAACGATATTGCCATTGCCGCTGTAGTAGATCCCCCTCGCGAAATCGCCGCTCCCTTGGGCTTCTACCGTGTTGTTCCGGCAGTTCATGTTATGGCTAAAATAAGGGCTCCGTGACAAGTAAAGTCCGTTGTTGCCGGCCGCGCCTGAAGCCAGGGTAACAATGTTTCTTTCAATGACCGCGTAATTGCTGAATGCAATATATACGGCATAATGACCGCTCCCCTGGGTCATGGTTATTTTGTTGCGCGCGATAGTCGCGTACGCGAATTGCCCCTGACCGGCGCTCTGGACCGGGGTGGCAATCCCATTACAATTTGCCCCATAAGCTTCAACGGTATTATCGGTAATGTTAATGGTCGTGTAATAATCAGGATCGGTCGCGTGACCAAACAAGATCCCGGTGGTTGCCGCGGTCTTGACCGAGATCCTGTTGCCGATAATACCGGCATAAGAACCGAGTATCCTAATGCCGTGAGTCTCGGTGCTAATAGTATTATTAATAATATTGACGCTGTTTGAAGTGGTGTAAACGGCATAATAACTGGTGCTGGCGTTATTGGAGATGATCGTAAACCCTTCGATCGTTGAACCGGTCCCCAGTAAAACGACATGGGCGGCGGCGGAGTCTGCATCAATCGTAGCTAAACTATTTACAGATGAATTAAGTTTAACCCCCGCCGGCAAACTGACCGGGAAGCTCTCACCCAAAACCGAGTTGTAGGTCCCGGCCGCCACATTTATCGTAGTCCCGGTCGCCGACTGGGTGGAAGCATAAGTAATAGTCTTCCATGGGGTCGACGGGTTGTTCGCTTCCGTTGTCGTCCGGTTATTGTCGCCAGTTGTCGCATTGACATAAACAACGTTGGTCGGATAATTTTCCGCCTCAATAGTAAACGTACCGCTCTCCGCCGTCCCCCAGCTCTGATTAATAGAATTGTCCTGGAGAGAGACTTTGATCATCGCTTCGGTCGTGGTTGTATCTTCCGGCACGGTCCAAGCATACGGGGAAGAGACCTCGGCTTCTGAAGTTATCAAGAATGGATAACTGCTCCCCTCATCGGTCGAATACCAGATCCAGAGGGAATTCGGTTTGATCCCGGATTCATCGGTCGCGGTAAAGGTGATCTCATGGACCGATCCCCCCTGCCACGATTCACTGCTTATCGGCGAGGTAACCTCCACCGTCGGGCCGGTGATATCCCCCGGTCCATCGTACTGGTAAGCCCCCATATCGCTCCCTTCAGGGGTCCCGGTGTCAATACAGGGGGAGCCGGTCGCTAGGCGGAAATTGTTGGCAGGGGAGTTGAAAAACAACGGGTCCTGGCTGATACTGTATGAAACATTTGTCGTCAAATAATACGGCGTCTGAACGTTCCAGACGTCATTGTAGCTGGCGTAACAGATATCATAACTGCCGGTCCGATTTATTCCATAGCTCCCCACCTCAAAGGTTGAACCCGATTCTGGACTACTGCAAATAATATTATTGCGGGCGTATATTCGAGAAGTACTGCCGCCAGCCCAATAGCTCAATCCCGAACCGGTAAATCTTGTCAGTGTGTTGTTAAGCAGGTAAATGGTATATCCGGTGCTGATATCAACACTGATTGAGTTCGCGTAACCACGAGCCTCATTGCTGGAGATCGTTCCGTTCCCGAGTTGTCCGGCCGCCCCTCCATCACCCCTGATCGCGCGGCTTGAAGCTGTATTATTTCCCCAAAAACGGTTACTTGTGACCAGGAAGCCGCTGCAAGCCCCGGTCACACCGGTGTCATCAAGCCTGATAGCGGTGTACGGCGCTTCAATAGTGTTATCCCTGATCTCTATGTTCTGACAGTTTGGATTGACATAGATACCAAAGGCAGTCGCGCCGGGGGCGTAGACGGAATTGCCGGAAACTAAACTCCCATCGGCGGTATCGGTCAAATAAACAGTATTGGCTGACGCGTTGCTCGCGGTGGCATAAGTCCCGCTAAGCAAAGCAGTGGAAAGACTTAAACCGATCGCCCTGACATTCCCTTCAACGGAGCAAGAGGTCACAGTCCCCGCCCCCAGGACCGAAACCGCATAATAGCTGGTATTTGAATTAGTGGTTTTAACTCCCATCCCTTCAAGGGTCGATCCACTGTTCAACTCCAGGAGATTGACCGCCGTACTGCCGCCATCGACACTGGCATTATAATTTGGCGAAGCGGTCGAGCGGACAATCTGGCCTTCAGCCAGCCGCAGAGGAAAGCTTTCGCCGTTGGCCGCGTCGTAAACGCCGGAATTAACATTTATGTCATTAACCGTAACGGTAAGCGCCTTGGCAATAGTCTTGAATGGCGAGCCGCTGGTCCCAAGGTTGGAATCAAGCCCGGTGGTAGAATCAACCCAACTGCTTTCAACCGCTTCAGAGGACGCGGCGACCGGAGAATAGCGGCCAATGAAGGTCCCTCCCTCACCTCCGGTCGCGGCCGGAGAATCGCTAAAGATCCGGAAATCATTCGCCTCCGGGCTGACAAACTTGGGGAAAGAAGAAATATTGCCGGTCCCCGGAACGCAGTTCGAATAACTGTATGTATTGTTCCAGACTAAATTATAATGAACGTCAAGGTAATGGGGGGTGCTACGCCCCAAAATACCGTAAGATGAAGGCTCAAAAGTGCCAAGTTTATAGTTATTGCAGACAAGATTGTTTTTGGCCAGCGCGTGCTTGGCCGAATCGTCAGACTTGATATTCAAGCCGTATTTATTATTTACAACGGTGTTGCTCTCGACCGTGGTGTAATAGCCGGAATCATTCCCAACGTTAACGCCATAAGCGAAGCCGCGTATCTCGTTAAAACTGATCCGCCCGCCAAAGATATCAAGTTCGGCGACTATCCCTTGTCCGCTGGAGCCTGGCCCGATGATCGTGTTATTACTGATAATATATCCGTTATTATTATCGTACATATGAACGCCATAAGTTGTCGCTTCCAGAGTATTGCCGGAAATGATCGACCCATTGGCGGTCGCGCGGCACTGCACGCAAAATACCGCCCGAATATTGTTATTTCTTATGAGCGTCCCGCTGGCTGAAGTATCCAGATATATGCCGGAACTGGTCGCCGACAGCGCTTCAATGGTGTTTCCTTCAATAACGCAGTTATCGGCGGCATCAGGCAGATAAACGCCATAGGCATTGCTTCCGCTCATATAAACGCGATTGCCGATTACATTCGCGGCGGCGTCCGCCCCGACACCGCGGACAGCCGCGTAAAGTCGGCTGTTTGTAACGGTGCCTGAGTCAAGATAGACCGCGTAATAGCTGGTGTTGGTATTGGTTGTCCTGACGGTAAAGCCTTCCAGGGTCATTGGGCCGGCCAGTTTGACCACGTGGCTGACGGCAGATCCCCCATCAATGGTGGCTGAAGTTGTTGGCGGATCAATTGAGATCAACTGTTGGCCGCCGGCCGGGCTGATCGGAAAAATCTCGCCATTGGCGGCGTCATAAAGTCCACTCTTGACCTGGACAGTGTATTCGGTCGTCGCTAATGCATGGGTGATACTCTTGAAAGGAAAGAGTTCCGTTCCAGAGTTAGAGTCCGATCCCAAATTAGCGTCGACCCATGATTCATTAAGCAAGCCTGACGATCCGGCGGTCGCCGGATAACGCCCCATGTAAGTCCCCCCTTCTCCGGCGGCGGCGCAGGGAGAGTCGTCTAGCAATCTTAAATCGTTTGTCGAGGAAGAAACAAAACGCGGATACCTGGAAAGTTCCCCATCACCAGGAGAATAATTATAATAATTGGTCGAATAATTCCAAACATCGTTGTAACCGACGTTCCAGGTCCCGTTGGTATTGGTGCTGTAAATACCGTACGACGCCAAAACATTGGCCCCAAGTGAAGCGGAACCGACAATGATATTGTTCTTAATATTATAAGTTGCGTTGGTTTGGGCGCTGATATAGAGGCCATAGGCCGAGGTTTCAGCGATCGTATTATGATAAACATTGCAAATGCCTGCTTTAGTAGAGTCACAGCTCAAGAACAGTCCGGTCGAAAACCCTCTGACCTCGTTTGAGGTTATGCTTCCGGAAACTATATCGCCCAAATCTCCCGCTTTAATCCCAAAAGTGGCGCTGCCTCCATAAGCAACAATAGTATTATTACTGATCAAATAACCGTCGGTTTCATCGTAAAAGTAAATCCCATAGGTCGCGGCTTCCAGCGTATTCCCTTTAATGGTCAGGTTGTCGGTCGAGGTCCGGGCGTTAATCGGATAAACAGCGGTGATCAGATTGTTTTGGATATCGGTCCAGATCGTGCTATCGCTGATATATAATCCCGAACTGGTGGCGGCGGTCGCGGCGATCGTGTTCCCCTCAACGGTCGTGTAATCTCCGGCGCCGTTAAGAAAAACCGCGTAAGCTGAAGTGTTGCCGCAAGAGATGGTATTGCGCTTTAACTGGTTACCGGTATTATATATTCCAACCCCTCGGACTGTGCCGGTTATCGTGTTATCAACAATCCCCGTGTTCTTGTTATTAGCGTAAATAACAAAATAGCTGGTGCTGGTATTGGTCCTTTTAATGGTAAAGCCCTCAACGGTAGAATCGGTCCCCAGCGTCATAGTATGCGCCGCCGTCGCCGCCGAATCGATCGTCGCGGTCCGGCTAAGCGCTGTTTCGGAGAACAAGCGGATCCCGGCCGGCACGTTGATCGGGAAGCTCTCCCCATTGGCCGCGTTGTAATTTCCAGCTTTGACGTTGATCGTATAACCAGTCGCCGCCATGGTCGAAGCGTAGGTAATTGTCTTCCAGGGGGTAGCCGGATTATTGGCTTCTTCGGTCGTCCTGGTATTATCCCCATTGACCGCGTCGACATAGACAACATTTAACGGGTTGGCGCCGGTGATCGAGAAGCCGGATTCCGATTCATCAGTCGCGCCGTTTGAGCCGCCAAACGCCCCGATCCTGACCAAAGCTTCCGTGGTCGTGATGTTGGGGACGGTCCAGCTATACGTACCATCATTTGGCTCATTAGTCGAGATGCTGGTATAACTCAAGCCATTATCTATCGAATAAGCGAGCTCAATTCGGTCTATTGTTTGGCTGGCCTCTATTGTCGCGTACCAAGTGATCTCATAAGCTGAATCACCGGTCAGCGTTTCCCCGCCATTTGGCTGAATTACCCGGGCGGCAATATTTCCCGTTGAAAGATCAAAATAATAGAGGCCGATATCTTTGCGCGATCCGTCCGCGTCGCTCTCCGTCGGGTCGCCGGTATTTATACAAGGGGAGTTGGAGAGGAGATGATAATCACCACTGGAAACAGAGACGAATTTGGCTTCCAGCGTTACCGGCCCGGTATTGGTCAGCCCGCCGCTCCCAGTGTGATAATAATTGGTCTCATTCAGATAAACATCATTGTAATTCGCGTAAGTCGTCCCATCTTCGCTGTAAATGCCATAACTGCCGGCGACTGCCGTTCCTTCCGGACTGCTGGAGATGATCGTGTTGTTGATGTAGCAGGTGTCCCCGATGTTCTCAACCCCCCGGCCGCTAAATTTGACGATCGTATTGCTCTCTACCGTGGTGGTTGAGCCCCCAAGCTCGGCCCGCACTCCGACCGCGACATTGCTGATCAGGTTGCCGTCGATCAATGCCTTTGAATTGTAAACATAGACCCCTCGCCCATTAGCCGGCGGCGCTCCGGAAAACTCAATAATGTTGCCGCTTATCAATGCGGCTGAGCCTGATTCGACAGAAACGACCGTTGAACCGGCGGTTGTGGAGCCGCTCCTTAGCGTACACCCTTCAACGGTTGAAACCCCGCTCATGATCAGAATTTGAGGGCTTGTCCCTTCAATCGTCGCTAAAGCGCTCGATTCACCAACAAGGCGACGATTGCCCAGGGTGATCGGGAAATTTTCACCAGATTCCGTATTATACGTTCCAGGATTAAGATAGAGGTAATTGCCAAACGCCGACTGGGTCGCCGCGTATGTTAGTGAACGCCACGGCCCGTTAACTCCGGACACCTCTGACGTTAACCCGTTATAACTATTATCCCCAACGCTTGGATCAACATAGAAACTGGTCGCGTTTGTTATAGCAAAAACAGCGTCGGATTCGTCGGAGGAACTCCCCCCGCTCCCAGTCACTTCAATTTTGACCTTTGCTTCAGTCGTCGCCTGATTGGGGACCAGCCAGGAATATACTCCGTCATCCACCTCTCCGGTAGCGATCACGGCATAAGATTCAAAAGTACTTAAAGAGTAATATAAATTAACCGATGAGACAGTACCGCTCGTCTCCCAGGTAATATTATTGTATGTCCCACCCTGCCAGATTTCTCCGCCATTGGGGGTCAAAAGCGTTACTGTTGGCGCCCCAGTATAAGTAAACCCACCCTCAAGAGTTCCCGCCTGATTATCGACGTTAACCACCGTGACATCAACCGCTCCAGCCACGTTAGCGGGGGTGGTCGCTGTAAATGTCGTGGAGCTAAGATTTGCGATATTGGTCGCTTCAATCGTTCCAAAGTAAACCTTAAATCCGGAACTGGTTTCAGCGCTGGAAATAGCGGCAATTGGTTCGGTCGCCGCGTACTGCCTCACCCGGAAATCGTCAAAATATCCGGCAACCGAGCCGCTGTAATTGATATTCCCCATCCCAACCCCTCCGGAAGCGTGGGTTGACCAAGAATTAACCGGCCAGGTCCCATCCCAAGCCGGTTCCGGATCACCATACTTCCAGGCATATCCATTCTGGTTGTTGCCGTAAACCTTGAGCCGGAAGGTCCACCATTCATCGTAAGCCATAGTGGTAACTTTGCTGTCGCCCCAGGCGCTGTAATCATTTAATAACTGGAGAGTGGTTATCGCGGCATGGACCGTCAGTTTATAACCATAATGTGAACCAGAGGGTTCGTTCCTAGCGGTAATACCAATATGCCAATCGCCAGTTCCGGCTGGAGGCAAAAGGATTTTGGATTCAACAACGGCATCGGTAGTCGACCAAATGCTCCCGGAAACGTGCGCCAGGGCAAATTGATCCCCCGGTCCGGTCGGGCGATAACAGGTATTGGAAACAATCTGCCAGCTGGTATCGCTCCCATATTCCCCCCATTCACTCCCCAGATCCGTGCCATCAGGACGGTTAAAATCATCAAAGAAAATGAAAGTCGAGTCGCCATCGCTCTGGCTGGTCAACGAGCTGTCACCGTAAGTTACATATATTTCGCTGGTCCCGGCTGGAAGCGAAGGGACCTTGACCCAGATTCTGGTCAACGAGGTATTGACCCCAGATTCAAACCAATATGGGATTGAAGTCGCTTCGTCACTGGCCAGGAAACGGATATCGCCGCAATCGGAGCGCATCTTCCCATTCGCGACCAGCGGCGCCGTCTCCATGGTTACCAAAAGCTGATAATCGGTCAAAGTCGTCCCACCGTTATAGACCGTGATCGCGCGTTCAAAAGAGCCGGGAATAAAATCCGACCCATTAATAGTGACCCCGGTCCCACCGCTGGTCGGGCCGCTCTCCGGCGAAACGGAGGTAACGGTCGGTGGCGGGTATATTATGGTAAAACCATTGGTTAAGGTATCGCTTTGGGTATCAGAATTGGTCACTACCACGTTCCAATCTCCAACAGCCGCTCCGGTCAGGTTTAAATTACATGTAATAGTGCTGGTATTAACCACGGAGACTCCGGTTGCTTCAATATCTGACTTGCCTGATTTTGTCAGCTTGACCGCCGCTCCGCTCTGGAAATCGCTCCCGCTGATTGTAACCCCGGTCAAGGTCTGGTTGTTAAGACCGGTCTCCGGATCGATTGAGCTGACGGTCGGCGGTGGCGGAGTACTAATAGTAAAGGCCGCGTCGGATTCATCAGTCACGGTAGCGGTGCCAAAGCCAATGATCTTGACCCTGGCTTCGGTCGTTGAAACTGCCGGGAGATACCATTGGTACAACCCGTCATCGGCCTCACCCGAGACGATCAGCGTGTATTCGGCGCCATTATCAATGGAATAATATAAGTCGATCAACGTAAAATAGCCGCCGCTCTCCCAGGAAATGTAATTGTAGGTCAGACCGCCCCAGCTTTCTCCTCCATTCGGAGCTTCAAGGCTTATTGATGAGGTTTGATAGTCATACGCCCCCATGTCGGTCCCTTCCGGGGTCCCGGTCCCGATACAGGGAGAGCTTTCAATTAAATGATAGTCATTCCCCGCCGCGTTTAGAAAGACTGGGTCAGCCGAAATTGTTCCAACCCCGGAAATAGTGGCGGGCGACCAGTTGGTCGCGTTATTCCAGACATCGTCGTATTTTGAAGTGACTGTTCCTGCCTGGCGGTAGACGCCAATACTGCTCGCGGTCGGCGCGGTCCCATCCGGTTTGTTGACAATAATATTGTTTGTCGAATACAAAGATCCGGCAAAACTCCCCCCCGTTCTTATGCCGTAAAAACTTTTTACGATCGTATTATTATTGATCGTAAATGGCCCGCCGCTGTATAGATAGATAGCCGCGTAATCCGAATCGACATAACCCCGCACTTCATTGGAACTGATCGTCCCCGTCCCATAAAGATAAAGCCCGTACTCTGAACTTGCGTCGCCGCTGTAACTAATTATCTTGTTCCCCCGCACGGTAAGGTTTGTCCCGCTCCCTGCCTGGTTTATCCCTTTATTAGCGGTGATCGTATTCCCTTCGATCAGGAGATTGTCATTAAAATTATATAAGTATATTCCGTAATTTGACGCGCTGGCATAACTATTGCTGATCGTATTCCCGCTGATCGTCACACTGTCGCAATCGGTGTCCAGGGAGATCGGATAGGAATAATTGTGGGTGATGATGTTACCGGACAAGAGCGCGTTGTCCGCCGTCCCGCTCAAGTAGATTCCACGGCTCGCGGCAACGCCCGAGCTCTTAACCACCACGCAGTTCTTTAATGTGGCATTGGTCCCTAAAATCGTCACCGCGTGGTAGCCGACAGTTGAAGCATACGCGTTCCTGATCGTCACCCCTTCAACCGTCGTATAATTCATCATGACCAACGTATGAACACCGGAGGTGGTTGAATCGATCGTCACCGTCTCCGTCAGATAGTTCTTCAACTGCTGGCCTACTCCAAGGACCAACCCGCTGGTGATGGTATACGTCCCACCTCTGGCATAGACCGTCCCTTCTGTTGATGAAAGCGCCCGCCCCAGCGTCTGCCACGGCGCATCCGGGGTCGAAGCAAACAAGTTGTCGTCTCCATCCGGCCGCACATATGACTCACTCGTGATCCCGGAACTCGCGGCTACCGTCTCGTACGCTCCGCGGTTCCCGCCATCTGCCGGATCAGCGGTCCCAGAGCAGGGTGAGTCAGAGAAGATCCGATAGTCATAAACGCCTGGATTAACAAACCTCGGGGAGGTCGTCTGGTCTTCCGTCTTTAAGCCGACCGTCCCGCCATATGTCGTCTCGCAGTTGAAGATCTGATTGTAGGTCGAGTTAAGCGTCCCGGTCGTATCCCGCCAGATCCCATAGCTCTCATCCCGGTAGCTTCCGGTCAACGCCGTCGCCGCGATTATATTGTTCTTGATCGTCGCCGTCCCGGTATACCCGTTCCTCCCTTTGATCCCGATCCCATTGTTCACCAGCGTATTATTGTTGATCGTAAAGGTTGTCCCGCCATAAATATAGATCCCGGCATAATCCGAATCGGTGTACCCCCGCACCTCGTTGGAGCTGACCGTCCCCGATCCAAATAAATATATTCCCATTTCGGAATCCGTGTTCCCGCTGTAGCTGATCACCTTATTCCGGTTGATCAAAATATTGGCTCCACTCCCAACTTGATAAATCCCCCGGTTGGCCGTTACCGTGTTGTCTTCGATCGTAAGATTGTCGTTGCCGCTGTATAAATATATCCCATAATTGCTGGCGCTCGCGAAAGTGTTACTGATCGTGTTGTTTCGAATGATCACCCCATCAGCGTCAGTATCCAGGTAGACCGGATAATAATAATTGTGAGTTATCGTGTTCCCTTCCAGCAAGGCATTGTCCGCTGTTCCGCTCAAGTAGATTCCACGGCTCGCGGCAACGCCCGAGCTCTTAACCACCACGCAGTTCTTTAATATGGCGTTGGTCCCCGTAATATTAACCGCGTGGTAGCTGACAGTTGAAACATACGCGTTCCTGATCGTCATCCCTTCAACCGTCGCGTAATTGCCCAGCGTTATCGTATGAACAGCTGCAACCAAAGAATCAAGGGTCGCTTGTCCGGTCAGTGTCGCGACAACCTTTTTATTGGTAATAGTTACTGGAAAAGTCTCTCCCAGGGCGGCGTTATAATTTCCGTCCGCCACGTTGATCGTAGTCCCGCTCGCCGACATGGTCGAGGCGTAGGTGATCGTCTTCCATGGGGTTGCCGGATTGTTCGCCTCTTCGGTCGTCCGGCTGTTGTCGCCAGTCGTCGCATTGACATATATAATGTCTGCTGGATAATATGGCACCCCCGCTTCGATCGTAAATATGCTGGTGCTTTCATCGGAGCCGGTCCAACCGACTTCGTCAACGGTTAAGGCCTTAACTTTCGCTTCCGTGGTCACGGAACTGGGCACGGTCCAAATATAATTCCCATCATTAGCTTCATTGGTCGCGACCTCCAGCCAGCCGATCTCCGCTTCACTGGTCGTGTAATAGAGTGAAATAACTAAGCTCTCCGCGCTGGCTAGGTTATCAGTCGCTGTCCAGATGATCTCGTAGGTTGAAGAGGAGGTCAGGGTCTCACCGCCGTTGGGCTGGCCAATCGTCACAACCGGCGGAGTTGAATCAATGATAAAGCTCCCGCTCTCGCCTGTCCCCCAGTTAAAGTTGGTCGAATTATCTTGCGCCGAAACCTTGACCCTGGCTTCAATGGTATTAAGATTTTCCGGTAAAGTCCAACTATAGGGGGAAACGACCTCCGCTTCAGAAGTGATGACAAAGGGATAACTGTTTCCCTCGTCGGTCGAATACCAAATCCAGAGCGAATTCGGTTTGATCCTGGATTCATCGGTCGCCGTATAAGTGACCTCATGGATCGAGCCTCCCTGCCACTTATCTCCCGCGACTGGGGAGGTGACCTCAATTGTCGGTCCATTGGTATCTCCCTCAAGGATGGTAAATACCCCGGCCGATTCATCGGTCGCGATGCCGTCGCCCACTACCTCGATCTTCACTTTCGCTTCGGTCGTCAGCTCATTGGGGACAAGCCACGAATAAACGCCATCATTTCCTTCTCCGGCAGAAATCGAAGTATACAAGGTCCCGCCATCGATCGAATAATATAGGTTGGTCGAGCTGACCGTCCCTGTCGTCTCCCAGGTAATGTTATTGTTTGTCCCAGCATGCCAACTCTCACCGCCATTCGGAGTAAAGAGAGTGACTGTAACCGCCACCGGCTCTTCGTATGGATACGCCCCGCGATCTGTTCCTTCCGGGGTCCCGCTGGCGATACAGGGAGAACCGGTATCAAGATGGAAGTTGTCCCCGGTCGCGTCAATAAAGAGCGGATCGTCATAGAGGTCAGAGGTCTTGCCGGTAACCGTCCCTTCGTAGGAAATATCATTGGCATACACACTGTTGTAGGAAGAATTTAACACCCCCGCGTCATTGTCAATCCCTTTACTGCCGGTATAGCTCATTCCGCCAACCTCCGCGGCAATAATATTATTCTTTACATTCTTGGTCCCGGTATCCGCTCCGGTCACCCCATATTTACTCTTTACTACCGTATTATTGAAGATATTGGCTGAATGGCCGCTCGAAATATCGGCAAAAATACCATGTTCAGTGCAACCTCTGACCTCATTGGTCGTTATCCAATTTGTCCCCTTGGAATTATTGAGGAAAATCCCCCGGTTATCCGCCGCTTCGCCGGTGCAAATTACCAGATTATAAGCAATATAGTGGTTGTAGCCATTATCGGTAGAAGAGATCGCGTAATGATTGTAAGTCCCGGAAGTTGTATCGGACCTGGAAATAACCGTATTTGATTCAACAACCGCGCTATCGCATCCTGTATCGATCGTGATCGCGACCGTAGAATAATTATCATTATTATCACAACTAACAGTGCACCCTCTAATAACCGCTCCATCGGCATTGGCTTGCAAATAAATCGCCCGGCGACGAGTGGTTTCCACCGTCGTCGCGTAAATTAGGACATCGTTGGCTGTCGCTTCAACATTGACCGGCCAGCTGTTGGCTCCTGACCCATTGTGCTGAACAAAAGCACGGATCAAGTTTCCTCTTAGCGCGAGCATTTGTATGGTATAGCGAGAATCGGTTGTTGAAGCGCTCTTAATCGTCACGCCTTCCAACGTCGTATCTTGTCCCATTATCAAAGCGGTGTTGACTGATGTTTCGGCATCAATAGTTGCCAGAGTGGATGGAACAGCAACCGACTTTAACTGCTGGTCTTCCGCCAGGGTGATCGGAAAACTTTCCCCCAGAGCGGCGTTATACGTCCCTTCATTGGCATGGACCACATCCACCGTCTGGGTTGCCGCCCGGGTGATCGTCTTCCACGGATTGCCGGATGAGCCGTCCCCACTCGTGTCATTTCCTCCGTCCGCGTCGACCCACGACTCCGAGGTCGCGTTTGAAGTCCCGCTTGGCGCGTACCGGCCGATGTATGTCCCCCCTTCACCCCCCGTCGCGCAGGAAGAGTCGTTACCGATCCGGTAATCGTTATTGGCGGGATCAATAAAGCGGGGATATTGGGTAAAATCGCCCGTCCCCTGAAGCGTGCTTGGGTTCCAATTCAACTCATTGTTCCAGATACAGTTGTAACTGCTGTTAATGGTTACAGCGTCGTACCGGTTGATCCCCTTGGTCCCGGCCGTGTAACTTCCAAGGCTCGCATTTCCTGTAATAATATTATTCTTGATGTTAAACGTCCCTGGGGAGCCATAATACTGTGTCTCAATCCCATCGGTATTCCTCACCAAAGTGTTGTTGAAGATATCGATTGTTTTTGCTCCATTTACTTCAAGAAATATCCCACCGGCAAACCCATATATTTCATTTGTGCTGATTGTCCCGTTATAGACCTGCCACCCTCTTATGCCGTCATAGATACTGCTGAAACCTTTGATTAGATTATCAGTAATAGTATAGTTATCGCATTGATAATAGATATAAACACCGATTCCAGAGCTGTTCAGTGATTCGAATGTGTTTCCTTTTACCAATACGTTATTTGCCGCAGTGGCAAGATATACTCCAACATTATTGCTTTCAATAATATTGTTTTTTATTTCCGATTGATCAGCCAAACCATCAATATAAATTGATCGTGAGGAATTGGCCTCGCCGGCGCAAATAATTCTATTTCTTGTAATATTTGATTTTGCCAGTGAATGGACCGTCCCAAAGCTCCCGTTTGAGACCGTGTTTTTAACTGTGAACCCCTCCAATGTAGCCAGGTTCTTTAATACAACAGCTTTTACGGAATTCCCTTCGGCATCAATGGTGGCCGCCTGGGAATAAGCGGCGAGCGTAACATTGGCTTCGACTGTAATTGGAAAACTTTCTCCCAGCGCCGCGTTATAATTCCCGGCCGCCACGTTGATCGTATACCCGCTCGCCGACATGGTCGAGGCGTAGGTGATCGTCTTCCAGGGGGTTGACGGGTCGTTCGCTTCCGTTGTTGTCCGGCTATTGTCGCCAGTTGTCGCGTCAACGTAAACGACATTGGTCGGGTATCCTCCGCCGGTGATCGAAAAGATACTGTCCGATTCATCGGTCGCGGCAGTGGTTCCTCCAAACGCCCCAACCATGACCAGCGCTTCCGTAGTTGAGATATTGGGGACCGTCCAGCTATACGCGCCGTCATTAGCCTCATTGGTCGCGATATTGGTATAGCTCGATCCGTTATCAACCGAATAAGCCAGCTCGATCCGCTCGATCGCCCCGCTCTCCCTGGTCGCATACCAAGTGATCTCATAAGCTGAATCACCGGTCAGCGTTTCCCCGCCATTTGGCTGAATTACCCGGGCGGCAAGATTGCCGGTCGAAAGGTCAAAGTAATATAAGCCGATATCCTTGCGCGAACCATCCGGGTCGCTCTCCCCCGGATTGCCGGCGTTAATACAAGGCGAGTTCGATAAGAGATGGTAATCACCCCCAGAGACCGAGACAAACTTGGCTTCCAGCGTTACCGGCCCGGTATTAGTCAAGCCGCCACTACCGGTATGATAGTAATTGGTTTCGTTGAGATATACATCATTATAATTCGCGTAAGTCGTCCCATCTTCGCTGTAAATGCCATAACTGCCGGCGACTGCCGTTCCTTCCGGACTGCTGGAGATGATCGTGTTGTTGACATAGCATGTGTCCCCAAGGTTCTCAACCCCCCGGCCGCTAAATTTAACGATCGTGTTGCTCTCTACCGTGGTGGTTGAGCCCCCAAGCTCGGCCCGCACTCCGACCGCGACATTGCTGATCAGGTTGTGGCTAATGTTGGCTTTTGAACTATAAACGTAAACGCCGCGGCCATTGCTCGGCGGCGTCCCTGAATAGCCGATAAGGTTGTTGCTGATCTGGACAGTTGAGCCGGCTTCGATAGAAATAACCGCCGCGCCGGGATTGGTCGACTCGCTTTGGATAGTACATCCTTCAATGGTTGACATTCCTCTCATGATCACTATCTGGTCGGTTTCGCCATTAATCGTCACTGTCCCCCCCACTCCGCCAATCAACGACCGGTTATCAATAATGATCGGGAAGGACTGTTCCATCTCAGTGTTATATGTCCCCGGGCTAAGATATATTTGATTGCCGCTGGCCGATTGGGTCGCCGCGAAGGTAACCGTTTTCCAGGGGCCGTTATTGCCAAAGACTTCCGAGGTTATTCCATTGTAACTGTCGCTTCCCAGGCTTGGATCAACATAAAACCTGGTCGCCGGTGTGATGGCAAAGACCCCTTCAGATTCATCAGACGCGCTGCTGCCGGCCCCCGTGACAATGATCTTGACCTTGGCTTCAGTTGTCACTGAATTCGGGACCAGCCACGAATAACTTCCATCGTCTCCTTCCCCGGTCGCGATGGTGGTGTAAGCCTCAAGGGTGCTTAAAGAATAATAGAGATCGATTGAGCTGACTGTGCCGGTCGTTTCCCAGGTTATATTGTTGTAAGTCCCCCCCTGCCAGACTTCACCACTATTAGGAGTGTGCAAAGTTACTGTCGGCGGTTCGGTGTAGGTAAAGCCACCTTCCAAAGTCCCGACCTGGCCGTCGGGATTGATCACGGTAACGTCAATAAGACCCGCGGAATGAGATGGAGTGGCAGTTCTAATCTCGGTTGAACTGATGTAATTAACAATGTCCGCTCTTGTCTCGCCAAAATACACCTCCAGAGTTCCGCCACCGCTCCCCGCCCCTTCCGTACCGCTAACCACAATGGTCGGCTCTGCCGCCGCGTATTTCCTAACTTTGATATTGTCGTAATAAGCGATCGCGCTGCTGGCATATTGAATAAAACCGACCCCACCCTGATTATAACTGGCGTTCAAAGTAAAACCGGCGGTTCGCTGGAGCGCGCCGGTCGATTTGAGATAATAGTTGATCGTAACGTTATTCCCGTTACTTAGAACCTTAAAGTTGTACCAGATATTGCCGGTTGGGGTCCAGCCATAACTAAATTCCGATGCCCTGGTATCGATGCCTCCATAATGCCGCCACATTTCGCCGCTGCCCCAGTAGAGGTCATAATAGTAATCTTCCTGGTAGGAATTATAGATCAACCCGGGATAGCTAAAAGAATTTATCCTCATCTCCCCTTCAAACACATAACCTGCCCATGATCTGGTTTTGGTGACCGTGGCGGTCCGATCACTGGTCTTTAGCCGATAGCTCCCATCATATAGCTCCACGACTGGAGTGGTTGATTCATCAATGTTCCATTTATTGGCTGTGTCCAACAAACCCGATTCAAAATCGTCAAAAAACAAAAAGGTATTGTCCCCACTGCTTTCCGACGAAGCGGAAAGATTGCCGTATGTCATATTGATCGTTGATGTTCCGGCCGGAATGCTCGGCACTTTGACCCATATTTGGGTCGATTCGCTGTTCATCCCCGACTCGAGCCAATAGTTAAGGTTGGCGCTGTTTGAGTCTAAGAACCTGATGTCGCCGCCATCGCTTCTCATCTTGCCGGCACTGACCAGTGAAGCGGTTTCCACGGTCACCAGGATCTGGTAGCTGGTCAATTCCGAGCCGGAATTACTTATGGTTATCTCTTTGGAATATTGCGGGGAAAGGAAATTAGCGCCGGTGATCGTAACGCTTGTCCCCCCCGCCGTCGTCCCGCTCTCCGGCGAAACAGAGGTAACCGTCGGCGACGGATATTTTATGGTAAAACCATCGCTCAAGGTCCCGGGTTGCGTATCCGGGTTGGTCACTACTACGTTCCAGATACCGACCGGCGCGTCGACCAGGTTCAAATTGCAGGTTATGGTGCCGGTATTAACAACTGAAACACCGGTCGCGTTGATATCGGTCTGTCCAGCTTTGGTCAATTTGACCGCCGCGCCGTTTTGAAAATCGCTCCCGCTGATTATGACCCCATTTAAAGTTTCATTATTACTCCCAAGCGCTGGATTTATGGAAAAAATTGACGGGGGATTAACAAAAGTATATGTGCCTTCCAAAGTCCCGACCTGGCCGTCCGGATTAATGACGGTAACGTTTACAGTCCCGGCAGAATTTGTCGGGGTAGTCGCGCGAATTTCAGTGGAGCTAATGTAAGCGACATCAACCGCTGAAATTCCATCAAAGAGGACCTCCAATGTTCCAGCCTGTCCAGTTTCAGTTGAACCGACGGAAACATTGATGTCAGGCGAATATTTGGCTATGATCAAATTTCTAATCCGGTGATAATGGTTCAATCCGCCGGTGATCGCGCTCCAGCCCAAATAACCGCCGGTTTTAGACCGGGAACTGTCGGTGTAATTTATCTTTAACGCGCCGTCAAGATATATCTTGGAATTTGTTCCGGCATGAATAATTTGCGCGTCCCGCCAGGTGGAGTTGTCTAATCCAGCCTGACTGACGCTGGTCAGACTGGAGCCATTGTAGTATAAGGCGATCCGGTCATAATATTCATCATAAGAAAAATGGTATCCGCTCCTCGCGTCGGAATACCAGGCCGGCGAAGAAGTATCGTAAACATACAGGAAGACCGCGTCAGCTCCGTTTCCTCCACCCGTCCAAAATTGGAACCTGGCATTAAACCCATCGCCTGGGTTCAACAAGTAATTAAGTTGTCCGTTAACACTGTTTGAGGCCGGGGTCAGCTGAACATATTTGTTGGTATAATCATAGGTCGCGCTGTTTTGCAGGGTCCCTTCCGGAGTTGTTTGCATATCTTCGTATAAAAACATCGCGCCTTTTGCGTTGCTTTCAGACGAAGAGGAAAGGTTGCCGTATGTCATATTGATCGTTGATGTTCCGGCCGGGATGCTCGGTACTTTGACCCATATTTGGGTCGACCCGCTGTTTATCCCCGACTCGAGCCAATAGTTTAAGTTGGCGCTGTTTGAGTCTAAGAACCTGATGTCGCCGCCATCGCTTCTCATCTTGCCCGCACTGACCAGTGAAGCGGTTTCCACGGTCACCAGGATCTGGTAGCTGGTCAATTCCGAGCCGGAATTACTTATGGTTATCTCTTTGGAATATAGCGGGGCAAGGAAATTAGCGCCGGTGATCGTAACGCTTGTCCCCCCCGCGGTCGTCCCGCTCTCCGGCGAAACGGAGGTAACCGTCGGCGGCGGATATTTTATGGTAAAACCATCGCTCAAGGTCCCGGGTTGCGTATCCGGGTTGGTCACCACTACGTTCCAGATACCGACCTGCGCGTCGACCAGGTTCAAATTGCAGGTTATGGTGCCGGTATTAACAACTGAAAGACCGGTCGCGTTAATATCGGTCTGTCCAGCTTTGGTCAATTTGACCGCCGCGCCGTTTTGAAAATCGCTCCCGCTGATTGTGACGGCTATTGAGGATTGGTTATTTAATCCGCTATCCGGATTGATCGAGCTGACAGATGGTGAAGCCGGAGTGGTAATGGCAAAAACAGCATCAGATTCGTCGCTGACGGTCGCCGCTCCAGACCCAACAACTTTTACCTTCGCTTCGGTCGTCGAAACGGCCGGGAGGTACCAGGAGTAGGTCCCATCATTCGCCTGGCTGGCAGCGATCTGGTTAAAGGTTAGTCCGTTATCGATCGAATAATAAAGCGCGATCGCGTCAATTACCCCGGTCGTCTCCCAGGTAATCTCGTACCAACTCAAGCCGTTCCAGGTTTCTCCTCCGTTAGGCGAATAGAGGGTTATGGAAGGAGCGGTATACGGAAAAGCCCCCATATCGGTCCCTTCCGGGGTCCCGGTCCCGACACATGGAGAAAGCCCGGTTAAATGATAATCATAGTTTGAAACATTATAAAAAAGCGGATTGGCCGATATTACTCCCTCCCCGGAGATAGTTGAAGGATTCCAATTAATAGCGTTGTTCCAAACATCATCGTATTTTGAGGTCAGTGTGCCGCTCGGCCTGTTGATCCCGTAACTCCCGGTATCGGGGGTCGCGCCGGTCGGCTTATTCGAAATGATATTGTTATACGAGCTAATATTATTATTACCATTGTTTGAATATATTCCCTGATAGTTCAAAAGAATTGTATTGTTTGATACCCGAACAATATTTCCAGCATTCGGCGTTTCAACCAAGATCCCATAATAACTGGAATTAACCCCATTATTCCGGATCACGTTTCCGGTAATGTCAACCCGCTGGCCGCTCCCCGAGCCCCAGTAATTTATAAATATCCCATAGTAATAATGGTTTCTAACTACCGACCCTTCGATCGTCACATTGCTGGTCGAAACTGAATGATAAGGCCAAATACCGTAAGTGCAGTCCCGCACCTCGCAATTTGTTATCCTCCCACCACTGCTAGTCCCATAGTAGCCGTCAAAATATACCCCGGTCCCACGGTCAGAATTCCAGCCGCCGCCTATCATTTGACTATCGCGGATCTCATTCCCCAAACCATAGGCGTATATCCCATAATTGGCCGATGTTCCGCTAAACCCCTGCACCGTCACCCCCTCCACCGTACTTAGGTCATACAACCCTATGGCATAGCTCTTGTTTGTGTCCGCCACCCACGATTCCGTGCCATAACCCTCGATAGTTACCAGCGCCCGCCCGGCTCCCGCCAGATGCTTTTCTCTCCCCAGGTCGATCGGAAAACTCTCCCCATTGCTCGCGTTGTACTTCAGACTGCTCCCTGCCACGTTGATCTTCTTCATCGTATACTTCGCCGCATAGCTGATCGTCTTATACGGACTCACCGCGCTCTCTCCCGACGCCGTCGAGTCTGTCCCGCTCACGTTGTTCACATACGATTCTTCCCGGTACGGCGAATTAGTCTCTCCAGCTCCGCTGTAATACCCGATATTTGCCCCACTCTCTCCAGCCGTTAAACACGGCGAGTCGCTGTACAACCGCAGATCGCTGTTTATTGGATCGACAAACCTGGGAAAATTGGAGATATTCCCGCTCCCCCACGTTATCCCGGTCAACGTATTGTAATTAACCCGCACATTCCAGAAATCACAATAACTGACATTGATGCTCCCGCTATCCCGTGATAGACCATAGGTCGTATATTTTGCCCCCCGGTTCAATCGCGGCGAATTTACCACAATATTATTCTTAAAGGTAATATTGTTGTTCGCGTGTACCGATTTAAGCGCCACATAATTCTCGCTAAACGTATTGTTGATCACGTTGACCGTATTTCCACTATTTGGCGTTTCAACATATACCGCGGGCGAATTAGAATTAACCCCGTTATTCCTGATCACGTTTCCGGTCAGGTCAACCCGCTGGCCGCTCCCCGAGCCCCAGTAACTTATGTTTATCCCATTGTAATAGTGGTTCCTGATCACCGACCCTTCAATGGTTACGTTGCTGGTCGACGCGTTTTGATACAGCCAAACCCCATACGTGCAATTCCACACCTCACAATTGCTGATCCTCCCCCCACTGCTCGTCCCGTAGTAGCCGTCAAAATATACCCCGGTCCCCCGGTCAGACAACCAACCCCGGCCAACAATTTCCACTTCTTCAATAACAACGCCGCCTCCCGTTACTTTAACAATGTTATTATTGCCGGTCGTAATTAACCTCACGTACATATTTCTTAGCCGGCAATTTGTCTGAAGAATAAAAATCTCGCTATTGCTCGCTTCAACCGTGGTCAGCTGGCGGCCGGCGCCGACTAATTTCCGGCTTGAGCTTAAAGTAATAGGAAATGTTTCACCAGCGGTTGTGTTATATAAGCCAGGGGCGGCATGGATGGTCGCCCCAATTGAGGAATTGCTAACCGCGTAAACAATATTTTTCCAGGGGCCATGGGTCACACCGCCGCTCACATACACCTCCGAGGTTAAACCGCTATAGCTATTATCCCCGTTGACCGCGTCGACAAAGACATTGGCCGCCGCGGTCAGGTTAAAACTCGCGTCTGATTCATCAATGGAAATTAAATCGCCCTTGACCGCTTCCAGCTTGATCCTCGCGCTTGTTGTTACCGGTCCCGGAATATACCAGGAATATGAGCCGTCATCCGCCTCCCCGGTCGAAATGACAGTATAGTTATTGCCGTTGTCCGTTGAAAAATATATGTCTACGTAATCCGGCGAACCTGTCGTCTCCCAGGTAATATATTGCCAGGTCCCCGCCTCCCAGGTCTCCCCGCCATTAGGGGTCAGCAGTCTGATACCCGGCTCATCGGCAGAAAAAGTAAACGCGCTCTCCAGGGTCGCCGTTTCGCCCAATATATTTTTAACCGTCACGTCAACAATCCCCGCCGCGTTTGCCGGAGTTAGCGCTTCAATGGTCGTATCATTCAACACGCTAATATTATTAGCGGACAACCCTCCCAGCAATAACGCTCCGGCGTTTTCCGCTTCTCCAACTACTGCCGAAGGTTCTGTCGTCGCGTATGGCCTCACCCTGATCCAATCCCAAAAAGCGTTATAGGTTTGATTATTAAAGCCATCGCCGTCATAACGCTTCCCAAGGACGATCGGTTCACCTGCAACGCCATTAGAAATATTGCTGGCGCTCTGATAGCTGGTCCCGCTTTGGAAATTGGTAACGGAAAGGTCGAGCTGGCTGGCGGATTTGACCGATATTTTTGTCAGCAGGTCGGTCGAAGCCGGCACGGTGGTTGAGAGGGCGGTCCACAACCCGTTGTTCCAGTAAAAATCCGTGCCTGGATGATTGAGAAGACCAAAACCATTTGAAGTGCTTAGAAAAAAACCACCGATCATATTGCCGTTGGCGGAGGTATCGCCAACCCGCCGAGATTTAATTTCCAGGATCACGCCGCTGTTAAAGGTTTGAATCGAGGTCAGGCGTCCGGTTGTGTTTGTGCCGCGTAGTTCACCGCCGCTTACGCTAAACCCTGTTGAATTGGTGATCGACCATTCAGCGGTGCTGATCGCGGTCCCGGTAAAATCATCGAAAAAAGTAAAAACAGTGTCGCCGTTGCTTGCCGCGGCACGATCATAATTTCCGTATGTGGCGAAGATCTCAAGCGTTGAAGCCGCCGGCAGGTCGGGGAACTTGATCCAGATTTTAGTCGCTGTCGTATTAATGGTCGAGCTGTCCAACCAGTATGAGTATTCGGTCGCCTCGTCAGTGCTGACAAAACGAAGATCGCTCCCGTCCGTTTTTAACTTTCCGGCAGAGATCAAAGCCGCCGTATCCATTGATATTTGAACAGGATGATCAATCAACGCCGCTCCCGAGTTGGTAACGGTGATCAGCCGGCGATAGAGATAGAGATCAAAGTTGCTACCGGTAACTGTAACATGCGTTCCGCCGAGCGTTGACCCGCTGGTCGGATAAATGGAGTCGATCGTCGGCGGGGCGGCAAACAAGCCGGCGGGAAAAAGGATTACTCCTAATAAAATCACTAAAAAGCAAAAGCGTCCTAATATTTTTAGCATGGACTGCATTATGCCGATTGACCTCTTAATATTAATGTAATTCAACGAACGCCGAATTATAACACTATAAGGTCAAAATAAAAGGGGGGAATATTCTCAATATTTGGGCGGATTAATGATAGTCCTGGAGCGCTTTGACGCCGAATCCTTTTTTCTTGGCCGCTTCAATCCCATTGATCGTCGCCTGCGCCCCGGAAATGGTAGTGACCAGCGGGATCCCCTGAACAACCGCGCTAAATCGTATTTTACTCTCATCCTGCTTTTGTTTTTTTATTTCCGAAGGCGTATTAATAATTAAGTTGATTTCGTTGTTTTTTATCAAATCTGTAATGTCCGGCCGCCCATCACCGATCCGATAGACTTCCTGGACCTCGATCCCTGATTTTTTCAGCACGTCGGCTGTCCCCGGAGTGGCGACTATCTTAAAACCAAGATCGACCAGGTGTTTGACAATATAAACGATCGACCGCTTGTCCTTGTCCTTGACGGAGACAAAGACTTTGCCTTCCAGCGGCAGGCGCTGGCCTGCCGCGATCTGCGATTTCATGAAAGCGGAGCCAAAATCGTCGTCGATCCCCATCACTTCCCCGGTCGACTTCATTTCCGGCCCAAGGATCGCGTCAACGCCGGGAAAACGGTTGAAGGGAAAAACCGCCTCTTTCACCGAGAAATGCCGGACTTCCACTTCGCTGATCTTCTGTTCTTTGAGCGATTTGCCGAGCATGACCTTGGTCGCGACCTTGGCCCAGGGAATGCCGGTCGCTTTACTGACAAAAGGGACGGTCCGGGAAGCGCGCGGATTGACCTCTAAAACGTAAACCTTCCCCCCTTTGATCGCAAACTGGGTGTTCATCAGGCCGATGACCTTGAGCTCTTTGGCCATGGCATAAGTGTTTTTCTTGATCGTTTCGACCACGCTCTTGCTTAGCGAATACGGCGGGATGGAGCAGGCGGAATCGCCCGAATGGATCCCCGCCTCTTCAATATGCTCCATAATGCCGCAGATCATCGTCTGCTTGCCGTCCGAAACGCAGTCGACGTCGACTTCAATGGCGTCGTCAAGGAACTTGTCGACCAGGATCGGGTGTTCAGGCGAGACTTTGACGGCGTTCTGCATAAAATCTTCCAGCTCGTCCTCGCCGTAGACCAGCCGCATCGCCCGCCCGCCAAGAACATAGCTTGGCCGGACCAGGACCGGATAGCCGATCCGGTTGGCGATCTTTTTCGCTTCAATTTTTGAAGTAGCGGTCCCGTTTGGCGGTTGATTGAGCTTAAGCTTGCGGAGCATCGCCGCGAACCGCTTCCGATCTTCGGCCCGGTCGATCGACGCCGGCGAGGTCCCGATGATCGGCACTCCCGCCTTCTCCAGCGCCAAAGCGATATTGAGCGGGGTTTGACCGCCAAATTGGACGATCACCCCGTCCGGTTTTTCTTTGTCGACAATATTCAGCACGTCTTCGACCGTCACCGGCTCAAAATAGAGGCGGTCGGAAGTGTCGTAGTCGGTCGAGACCGTTTCCGGGTTCGAATTGACCATGATCGACTCTAGCCCTTCTTCCCTGATGGCGAACGAGGCGTGGACACAGCAGTAATCGAACTCTATTCCCTGTCCGATCCGGTTCGGTCCACCCCCCAGGATCATGATCTTTTTCTTTTGGGAGCTTCTGACCTCGCATTCGGTCTCGTAAGTCGAATAATAATACGGGGTATAGGCCTCAAATTCCGCGGCGCAGGTGTCGACCAGTTTATAGACCGCCGCTACCCCGAGCTCTTTTCTCTTTTTCCTGACCTCTTCCGGCGTCTCCCCGGTCAAATAAGCGAGTTGTTTGTCGGAAAAACCAAATTGTTTCGCTTTATATAATGCTTCTTTATCATCCAAAACCTTTTTCCCCAATCCCCTAATTACCTTTTCCTCATCAATGATCTCCTTCATGTTCTGCAGGAACCAGCGGTCGATCTTGGAGAGCTCAAAGATTTCGTCCATCGACATTCCGGTTTGAAGGGCGTGTTTCACGTAAAAGATCCGGTCCGGATTGGGAATGGTCAGCTTATTGTTTAACATCTCCTGGTCGATCTCGTCTTTCCCGTCCGCGCCTAAGCCGGCCCGGCCGATCTCAAGGGAACGGAGCCCTTTTTGCAGAGCTTCCTTAAAGGTCCGGCCGATCGCCATTGTCTCGCCGACCGACTTCATCGAGGTCCCGATCACCGGTTCTGCGTCGGGAAACTTTTCAAAGGTAAAGCGCGGGATCTTAATGACGCAGTAATCTATCGACGGCTCAAAAGAGGCCGGGGTCTCTTTGGTAATATCGTTGGGGATCTCGTCCAGCGTGTAGCCGACCGCCAGCTTGGCGGCAAATTTGGCGATCGGGAAGCCGGTCGCCTTGGAGGCCAAGGCAGAGGAGCGAGAAACACGCGGGTTCATTTCAATGATCACGATCCGCCCGGTATCGGGATTGACCGCGAACTGAATGTTGGATCCCCCCGTTTCGACACCGATCGCCCGAATGACCGCGATCGACTGGTCGCGTAAGTTTTGATACTCCCGATCGGTCAAGGTCTGCGCCGGCGCGACGGTGATCGAATCGCCGGTATGGACCCCCATCGGGTCAAAATTCTCGATCGAACAGATAATGACGACATTATCTTTTTTGTCGCGCATCACTTCCAGCTCGTACTCTTTCCAGCCGGTCAAATTCTCTTCGATCAGGATCTCGCTGACTGGGGAAAGCTCCAGGCCAAGTTTAGCAACCTGCTCAAACTCGTCGATATTATAGGCGATCCCGGAGCCGGTCCCACCCAGGGTGAAGCTCGGCCGGATAATGACCGGCAAGCCGACCTTTTCCATCGTCGCCCTTGCCTCTTCCATGTTGTGGGCAAAGCCGGACTTAGGAACATCAAGCCCCGCTTTTTCCATCGCTTGTTTAAAGAGGTCGCGTTCTTCCGCCATTTTGATCGACGCGATGTTCGCTCCGATCACTTCAACCTTATATTTCTCCAGCACCCCCATCTCCGCCAGTTTTACCGCGGTATTGAGGGCGGTCTGCCCGCCAAGCGTCGGCAAAAGCGCGTCCGGACGTTCTTTTTCAATGATCTTGGCGCACATCTCCGGGGTAATCGGCTCAATGTAGGTCCGATGGGCCAGCTCCGGATCGGTCATGATCGTCGCCGGATTGGAATTGATCAGGACGACTTCGTACCCTTCTTCCCGCAAAGCTTTACAGGCCTGCGAACCGGAGTAATCAAACTCGCACGCCTGGCCGATAACGATCGGCCCGGCTCCGATGATCATGATCTTTTTTATGTCAGTACGTTTTGGCATCGTTTATCATCCCAATGAATTTAGCAAATAAATAGTTCGCGTCTCTCGGTCCCGGTCCCGCTTCCGGATGGTACTGGACCGAAAAGATCGGCAGTTTGGTGTGGCGGAACCCTTCGACCGTTTCGTCGTTCAGGTTAATATGTGTCACTTCCATCTCTTTGGTAAAGGTCTTGGGGTCAACGGCAAACCCGTGGTTTTGCGAGGTAATGTCAACTTTTCTGGTATTAAGATCCATCGTCGGCTGGTTGCCGCCATGATGGCCGAATTTAAGTTTATAAGTCTTAGCTCCCATCGCCAATCCCAGGAGTTGGTGGCCAAGGCAGATCCCAAAAATCGGCTTCTTCCCGATCAGTTGTTTGATATTTTCAATGGCATAAGTGACCGCCGCCGGATCGGCCGGGCCGTTGGAGAGAAAAACACCGTCCGGGTTCATGGCTAAAACATCGTCTGCCGAAGTTGTCGCCGGGACAACCGTCACCTTACAGCCAAGCCGTTCAAAGTTCCGTAGGATATTGAACTTAATACCGAAATCGTAAGCGACAATGTTATATTTAGGAACGGCCAAAGATTTTTCCGCCCATTGGGATTCGTTCCAGATATAAGGTTTTTTGCAGGTGACTACTTTAACCAGATCAACACCTTCAACCCCAGCCGAGGCTTTCGCTTTAGCCACTAAGGCTTGGTGATCGCTAACTGTGGTTGAAATAATCCCTTTAAGTGACCCCTGTAAGCGAAGCCGCCTGGTCAGCATCCGGGTATCGATCCCCTCAATGCCGATAATGCCGTGCTTTTTGAGATAGTCGTCAAGTTTGCCGGTGGAACGGAAATTGGAGGCAAGACGAGAGTTTTCGCGGACCACAAACCCTTCGCAATGAGGAATGGCCGATTCAATGTCCGCGTCATTTATCCCGTAATTGCCGATCAAAGGATAAGTCATGCAGACGATCTGCCCCTTATATGACGGGTCAGTCAATATTTCCTGGTAGCCGGTCAGCGAGGTATTGAAAACAACTTCGCCGCATCTTTCGCCGACCGCTCCGAAAGATCGCCCTGCGAATATTGTCCCATCTTCTAGCGCGAGTATTGCTTTCATTTGGTCAAAAAAAAGCCCCGAGTCGTGGATCGGGGCGTTCCCTTTATTACTTTAATTCTAGCACTTGCCCCAAAACAGTGTCAAACGTTTTATATAAAAAAACGGTCCGGGTTTTACCCCGGACCGTTTGACTTTTTCAGGAAAGAAACCGGTTAGAACCGGTTGAAATCCCTGCGTCCGCCGCGATCGCCGCCGCGACCACCCTCGGTCTTCGGCCGCGCTTCGTTGACGGTGATTTCCCGATCGCCCCACTTATAACCGGTCATCCCGGCAATAGCTTTTTCGGCATCGGCATCTTCCATGTCAACAAAACCAAATCCCCGGGACTTGCCCGAGAACTTATCGCTGACGACCCGGGCCGAAATCACGTTGCCGAATTCAGCGAACTTCGCTTGAAGATCAGCATCGGTAACGGACCAGGGCAGGTTACCAACAAATATACTTTTCATAGTATTCACTCCTAAATATGGATTCTTCTGCGATTAATGGCGTGAGGTCGCTGGGACCACTGAAGACCGGGGCAGAAACTTTGGTATTCATTTGTAACTTCATACATCTGCTCATTAACTTCGACTCTTACGTATTAAATAATAACACGGCTATTATATCTTGTCAATCCTTTTTTTTATCGACTCATGGGGACCGTCGCGATCGACATCCCTCTCACATAGTTATCGGAAGGGGCCTGGATTAATTTCACTTTAATTAAAAATCAGCAATTAAAGCCGAGCGGATCAATTGTACCTTCTTCAGTCAGGCCAAAGTGTTCCAATATCGAAACATTCTCCGCCGCGTCAATATTTATAGCCAGCGACCCCGGCTCGCCCCCCGGCCGAAGAAAGAATGGAGCTTCGGCCAAACGTTTGCAAAATAGAGCGGCGCCGGCATTAAGCACTTGCCAACCGGAGAGACTTTCCCGCTCATCCCGACTGCCAAGCACAAAATTGAGCTCTGTAGAAAAACTGCTCATTTCAGCCAGCCGATAACCGTTCCACCGCAGGTCCCAACGGGCCGATTTGAAGTAAAGGACCATTTTAACTTTTGCCTGGTGATATGAAGAGCCGAAAGACGCGAAAACGGCCTCCTGTCCTCTAAAGAAGTTTTTATCGGGCGGAAAAATATTTCTCTCCGGCCAGATCAACTCAAACCCACCGATCGCTCCGACCGCTATCTTAATGGGGTCAGGTTCAGGAGAGGCAAATTCCAATTTCGCGCGACGGCTAGCCGGCAAAACCGCAGTCTCCAGCGCTTCTTCCAGCGTCGTGATCGGAACTTCACGGCGCGAATAGCCATTGCTTGATTCATAAGGCCCAAAATGAACGATCCTGGTCCCGTCAGACATCTCCCGCCCAAGACTGTACCTGCCGCTTAACGGCTCTTCCCGATCAACATAGCCCGGCCCGATCCTCGCCATCAGCTTAACGTTCGCGATCCGGCGATCGATATCACGACCGTCAGTCCTTAAACGGAAACGGGCAATGGTCTTGTCCGTAGTCAGTTGAGCCATAATTTTTGACAGCATATCTAGCCAATTATCGGTCAAAAGAGGTTAAAATTTCAAACTTATCTGGTTGTTTTCATCGGCTTAACTGGTTTCCGGGCCGACTTGAGCTGGCGTTCTTTTCTTTTGGCGGCATATACCTCTTCATGTTCGGTTATTTGCGCCTCTCTAGCTATTTTGTCCCTTTTTCTGGCGGCCATTTTAGCTTTGCGGTCCTCTCTAATTCTCTGTTTTTCAGCTTTTGTATGTTTAACTTTGATCTTGCTCGACAAAGGCCCCCACCCTGGCGCCGGGGCCGCCAAACAAACGCCGGCCATCAAAATAAGGATAATATAAATCAGGTGTTTTTTCATTATCGCTCCCTCCGGAGGTTGATTATAAACTAAAATATCTTTTTAAACCAGTACAATAATGAACAATGAACTTGCCAAGAAGGTCGGAGGCGACGTCAAGTGTTGGGCGAGTAGTGGTGTTCTGCTTCCACCCCTACCCCGACCGTTTCCGTAAAAAAAGCGCGGGGATAAGCGTGCCTTATTTTAGTGGTGATCAGCCGTCCAAGGTTTTGGTCGCGGACCAGGCCAAAAACGCTCGGGCCGCTCCCTGACATTTGGGCCCATTCACACCCGGCTTCGACTAATTTGCCCATGACCTCCGAAATGACCGGATACCTCCGAACGACGACCGGCTCAAGATCGTTCTTGTTCCCTTCAATAAGCAACGGTTCACTCTCCACGACGCGATCAAATTCCTGATATGCCCATGGGGTTGGGACCTCAAGGTCAGGGACAACTATAATGTAGTATTCGGTCTTTTCCAATGGTTTCGCGGCCAGCTTCTCCCCCCAACCGGTCGCCAGGCACCGCCCCCCCTTTAGACAGAACGGGACATCCGATCCAAGGGAGGCACCGATCATGATTAATTCTTCTTCGTTAAATGGTTTATCAGCCAACTTGTTCAGGCCAAAAAGAACTCCGGCCGCGTCAGCCGACCCTCCGGCTAAACCAGCCGCCAATGGGATCTTTTTCTCCAGGTTAATCTTTATCCCTCCATGAGCGATCCCTTTTTTATCCAGTTCGAGGAAAAACGCTTCGGCGGCTCTAAAAGCTAAATTTTTGTTGTCAGTGGGAAGCTTGTGGTCGCCGACGATCGACAGTTCGATCCCGGAAGAATGAGGTTCCAAAGAAATATAGTCGCAGAGAGAAACCGATTGCATTACTGATTCGAGGCTGTGATAACCATCGGAGCGCTTGGCCAGGATTTTTAGGGTTAAATTTACCTTGGCAAAGGCTTTGAGCCGCACTATTTCGCTTTATTTAGGGCGAGCATCAAACGGGACTTCATCCGGGCCGCTTTAGTCCGGTAGATAAGCTTCCGTTCGGCCGCTTTATCAATGATCGAAACAGCGGTTGTGACTAAGTTAGCCATTTCAGGTGTCTTTTTGGCGATCGCCAGCTTGGCGGTTTTTATCGCCAATTTAAGCTTTTTTTTCTCGATCAAATTCCGATCGGTTCGAATCTGGGCCTTGCGGACATTCTTGATCCCGCGTCTTAATATATTTTTTTTCTTCTTAACTGCTTCTGCCATTATGTTCCTCCGTATGATTTCGGACCCTTGTTGACAATATACCATAAAATACGCTAACATGGCAAGCACTTTGAGCATCCACGATTGGTTTAACCGTAAACAACAACAAAAAGAAATCGCCCGCGAAAGATTAGATATCCCAGGCAATGTTTGGGTAAAATGCTTTAAATGCGGCCAGGCGATCTATGCCAAGGACCTGGAGGAGAACCTCAAGGTCTGCCCCAAGTGCCAATACCATTTTAAATTGACCTCGGCCGAGAGGATCCGCCAGTTGACCGATTCATTTTTGGAGATCAACCCGGCCTTGACCTCAAAGAACTTTTTGAATTTTACCGATTCCAAGTCTTATACCGCCAGGATCGAGGATTCGATCCTGAAATCCGGGCTTAAAGACGCCATTGTCACCGGCCACGCCAGGATCAACGGCTTTGACGCCGCGCTCGGCGTAATGGACTTCTCATTTATGGGGGGGAGCATGGGCTCGGTGGTCGGGGAAAAGATCGCCCGGCTGATCGAAGAAGCGATCGAAAAAAAATCGCCCGTGATAATTTTCTCGACCTCGGGGGGAGCCAGGATGCAGGAAAGCATCATGTCGCTCATGCAAATGGCCAAAACTTCGGCGGTCCTTGGCCGCCTGCGCGAAACGGGGATCCCTTACATTTCCGTGTTGACCGACCCCACCACCGGCGGGGTCTCGGCCAGCTTCGCCATGCTTGGCGACGTCAACCTCGCCGAACCGAACGCCCTGATCTGTTTCGCCGGCCCCCGGGTCATTGAACAAACGATCAGGCAAAAACTTCCTCCCGGTTTCCAGCGATCCGAATACCTGCTCGCTCACGGAATGCTCGACGCGGTCGTTGACAGAAGAGAGCTTAAGGAGGCCTTGACGAAACTGCTCAAGTTTTTCAAGAACTAATCATGGCGGAAAAAAAAGTAAACCGACAGCTCCTGGAATTTGAAAAACCGCTCATCGAGCTCTACGATAAGCTGGAGAAGCTAAAGACAATGAGCGAATCCGGTAAGTTCGACATGACCGAAGAGGTCAAACTGATGGAAAAAAGGATCGACGCGGTCCGCCAGCAGATCTTTTCTAACCTAAGTCCGAGTCAGATCGTCCAGGTCGCCCGCTTTATTCAGCGGCCGACCACTCTCGACTATTTCGGCATGATCTTCGATGACTTCGTTGAACTGCACGGCGACCGGAACTTTGGCGACGACCCGGCGATAGTCGGCGGGATCGCAACGCTGGATGGCCGCTCCGTGGTCGTTATGGGACATCAGAAAGGGCACTCGACCAAAGAGAACCTCACCCGTAATTTTGGGACCGCCCACCCCGAAGGATACCGCAAAGCCCTGCGCCTGATGCGCCTGGCGGAGCGCTACAACAAACCGGTCATCTCCCTGATCGACACCCCGGGAGCTTATCCCGGAGTCGGCGCGGAGGAACGGGGACAGGCGGAAGCGATCGCCAAGAACCTGCGGGAAATGACCGAGCTGACCGTCCCCTTCGTCGCGGCGATCACCGGTGAAGGGGGGTCCGGCGGCGCGCTGGGGATCGCCATGGGGAACCGGGTCTTGATGATGGAATTCGCGATCTATTCGGTGATCAGCCCGGAAGGATGTGCCTCGATCCTTTTCCGGGACGCCAAGCGGGCCAATGAAGCGGCGGTCGCCATGAAGATTACCGCCAAGGACATGCTGGAGCTGGGAGTAAGCGACGAGATCATCAAGGAACCCCCCGGCGGCGCCCACCAGGACCCGAAACTTGCCGCAAAGAACTTGAAATCTGCTATAATAAAGAATCTGAATCCTCTTCTTTCCCTCTCCGCGAGGGAACTGATCGCGGATCGTTACAATAAGTACCGCAAAATGGGGATTTTCAACGAGTAGCTTGTGCCGCTGTGGTGGAACTGGCAGACGCGCCTGACTCAAAATCAGGTGGGGTTAACCCCCGTGTCGGTTCGATTCCGACCAGCGGCATGATTTGACAATAAAATTGGCTCTTGCCGCGGTGGCGGAACTGGCAGACGCGCATGTTTCAGGTACATGTGGGGTCACACCCGTGGAGGTTCAATTCCTCTCCGCGGCATTCCAATTTTATTGACAACGCAAAAGGAGTATTGTATAATTGGTTTTGTTGAAAGGCCTCTTCGAGTCCTAACAATTTTTCTATGTATTTCAATTTCTCACAAAAACCCATCATGACCGATATATTAGTAGGAGGATAATAATGGATATTGTCGAATTAGAAGGTAAGACCCTGCCCCAGTTGTATGAAATCGCCAAAGGACTTGATCTCCCCAATTATCGTCAATTAAAAAAACACGACCTGGTCTTTAAAATATTAGAAGCCCAGACGCAGAAGAACGGTTTTATGTTCGCCAAAGGGGTACTGGAGATCCTTCCCGAAAACTACGGCTTCCTGCGGACCGGCGGATACCTCCCCAGCCGCGAGGATGTTTACGTGTCGCAAACCCAGATCCGCCGCTTCGACATGATGAACGGCGATTACGTCACCGGCCAGGTCAGGCCGCCAAAAGAAGGGGAAAAATACTACAGTCTGCTGAAGATTGAAGCGATCAACGGCGTTAATCCGGAAACGGCCCGCGACCGGGTCCCGTTCGAGCACCTCACCCCGATCTTCCCTAACGAGCGTTTTACCCTGGAGCATGCCGACGCTTCCATCACCTCCCGCCTCATCGACATGATCGCCCCGATCGGCAAGGGCCAGCGCGCCTTGATCGTTTCGCCGCCAAAAGCGGGTAAAACGACCGTGCTGAAAAACATCGCCAACAGCATCACCGCCAATTTCCCTGAAGCTCTGATCAAAGTTCTCTTGGTCGACGAGCGGCCGGAAGAAGTGACCGACATGCAGCGCTCGGTCAAAGGGGAGGTCGTCGCCTCGACCTTCGACGAACCGCCGGAAGACCACGTCCGGATCGCCGAGCTCCTCCTGGAATCGTGCAAACGTCAGGTGGAAGAAGGGAAAGACGTCGTCATTTTACTCGACTCGATCACTCGTTTGGCCCGCGCCTACAACCTGGTCACCCCTCCTTCAGGTCGTACCCTTTCCGGCGGTCTTGACCCGACCTGTCTTCATCGGCCAAAGCGCTTCTTCGGCGCCGCCCGCAACATTGAAGAAGGAGGCTCCCTGACCATCATCGCCACCGCCCTGGTCGACACCGGCTCCAGAATGGACGACATCATTTACGAGGAATTCAAGGGAACGGGGAACATGGAACTCCACCTCAACCGCAAGCTCGCCGAAAGGCGCGTCTTCCCGGCGATCGACGTTAGGCTTTCCGGCACCCGCCGCGAAGAGCTCCTGATGGACGAAAAAGACCTCAAAAAGATGTGGCTTCTGCGAAAAGTAATGGACAGTTACGAGACGGTTGAAGCGACCGAACAATTGATCGAACGCTTGAAGGAATTCAAGACCAACAAGCAGTTCTACGAATCGGCCGACGTCAAAAAGTAAGCTTTCATGTTTACGGTCGCGGAGATCATCGGACTTCTTCCGGACGCGCGGATCGAAGGAAAAACTGATCGGGGGTTTACCGCTCTCTCCACCGATTCCAGGCAAATAAAGCCAGGCGAGCTTTTTATCCCTCTCAAAGGAGAGAACTTCAACGGCGCCAAATTTATCCCCGAAGTCCTAAAACGCGGCGGCGCCGCCCTTTTCGTCAAAGACGGCTTAAAAGCCCTGCAAGTCCTGGCCGCCGCCCATCGGAACAAATTTAACATTCCTTTTATCGGCGTGACCGGCTCATCCGGCAAGACAACGACCAAAGATATGCTCGCCTCGATCATCTCCCGGGAAATGGACATCCTGAAAAACGAAGGGAACCTAAACAACGAGATCGGCGTCCCCCTCACCCTGCTTAAATTGACAAAAAAACACCGGGCCGCGGTCATAGAAATGGGGATGCGCGGCCTGGGAGAGATCAGGGAGCTGGCGGCAATCGTCAGACCAAAGATCGCCATTGTCACCAATATCGGAGAATCCCACCTGGCCCGGCTCAAGACCAAAAGGAACATCGCCAAAGCTAAAGCGGAGATCTTTGATTTTCTCCGCCGGACCGATTACGCCGTCATTAATCAGGACGACGAATATTTTGAGCGCTTAAAAGAAAGGGCGAAAGCAAGCGGAGCGAAGGTCGTCACCTTCGGCCTCCTGGAAAAAGCCGACATCGGGACCAAAGAACTTAGCGGGATCGAGCTCCCTGTCCCCGGCGAACACAACATATACAACGCCCTGGCGGCGATCGCCGCCGCCAGGATACTCAAAGTCAAACGCTCGTCGATCGCCAAAGGTCTTTCCACCGTCCCTCTTTCCAGCCGCCGGATGCACGTTTTTAACTTTCCCGACCGGACCAAAATAATTGACGACACCTATAACGCTAATCCGCAATCCATGGCGGCGGCGCTCAAGACGATCGGCGGCATGTCCGGCCGCAAGATCGCAGTCCTTGGGAGCATGCTTGAGCTTGGCTCCAGGTCGGCGGCGGCCCACCGCCAGACCATTGCTCTGGCCAGGAAGCAAAAGATCAACCATATTTTCACCTACGGAAGCTTTTGGCCCCGCTCCATCAATCATTACAGTGACAAATCCCGTTTAATAAAAATGCTGAAGAAATTAATCCAGCCTCGTGATATAATTTTGATCAAGGGTTCTCGCGGCATGAAGATGGAAGAGGTCGTTGAAGCCCTGAATTGATGGTGCCTGGGTGGTGGAATTGGCATACACGTACGCTTGAGGTGCGTATGTCGAAAGACTTAAGGGTTCGACTCCCTTCCCAGGCATTTTTTATTTGACTTACGCAAGCTTTTTGCTTATGATTACGACAAATGTTGGGGGGAGAAGCGATGACTATCCAATTACAACAAATTGACGGCGCTGAATCCGCGACGTTAAATACCTCTCTAATCAATCAGCCTAATTCAGACGACACCTTTGAAGAAAAACTAAAAAAAGCCAGGCTCGGCCTTCCTTATTCTCCCTTCGCCCAGATCCCCAATATGTTTGGTTACATGCCGGCAAGTGAAAATTATTTTAGCGATAAAGGGGAAGCGCTGGATCGCTCGTCCCGGACCGATGAATCTGCCGCTTCCTATGACAAACAAACGAGCAAGCAAGTTCAAGCTAATTTCAACCAACCGTTAAGGGCCGAAGCAATAGAAACCTCCCTTGCTCCCAGACAAATGAACGCGGCTTCCCTGCGGGACATGCTCCTTAAGACCGATTGGCTCGTCCCCAATCTTGAAGCGAGCCAGCAATTTTACCAGGCGTTTCTCGCCGGAAAGCTCCAGCCAAACTTTGACCTGCAATCTCTGGTCGACCAGATCGCCGACCAGCTTGCGGTCGTCAAATCCAAGGGAAAAACGGAGCTCTCCCTGACCCTGAAGCCACCGGAGTTGGGAAATATTTTACTTACCCTCTCCTATCATCAGGGTTTGGTCTCTGTCCAGATCATGGCCCAGGCCGAAGCTAAACGGCTGATCGAAGATAGCCGGGAAGACCTGGAAGCGGCACTAAAAAAAGCCCACATCAATTTTGACGAGATCGAAATTAAGGAGGTAGAGCGACATGGGCGGAATGTTTGATATTATCACCTCTGCTAAAGGGGCGATCGACTCTTATAATGAAGCTCTCCGGATCCACTCTCTCAATATCGCCAACATGCAGGTCCCTGGATATAAAACGTTAACCACTTCATTCCAATCTGTTTTTGAACAAGTCTTGAACCGCGGCACGGCGGCTGACGGCGACTCGGGAGGAACAAACCCGAAACAACTTGGCCAGGGGGTCACCTTGAGCGGGATCACGGTAGATTTTTCCAAAGGGGAAATGACCGAAGGGACCAATCTCTCGCTGGCGATCGCGAGCGCCGGCGGCATGTTCATTGTTTCACCGGATGGGGGAAACAGAATGCTCTACACCCGGTCCGGCGACTTCAAATTTGACGATAACCGGAACCTAACCTCGAACGGCATGCAGGTTTACGGCCTTGACGCCAGCGGCAAGGTCGTCCCGATCACTGGCCTGCCGAGCGGCAACGTCGAAGATTACGAATGGAAAGAAGATGGCTTCTTGTATTATCAGGGGGTCAGCACCGGCTACCAGATCGCTCTGACCTATTTCTCCAACCCGGGCGGACTGGCCCAGGCACAAGGGACCGCCTTTGAACAGACCCTGGCCTCCGGAGATCCCGCCATTGCAACCGGACCGGGAGGAACGGTCGGCGCCATTTTGCCGAAACAAGTTGAACAATCCAACGTCTTTTATCTGGCCGAGACCATCGACACGCTGGAGATCCAGCGGGCGATGAGCGGCAACCTGAACATGGTTAAAATGGCCTCGGACGTAATTAATAGTTTCATCCAGAAGTTAGGATAAGGAGTAAATGGCTGAACGAGCAAAGCCCGAAATAGGATCGCAAAAGATCTCCATCAAATTGCCGCCAGCGATCGGCGACTGGACCACGTATCGTCCAGCTAAAGCCCTGGGAAAACGCGTAAAAACCGGTTTGTTTGGCTTTGACCGATTGGCTAAACACGAATTAAACCTGTTTCTTAAGATCCACTACCATTTTATGCAGTCGTTATTCTTAAAGCTTCGCCGTGAACTGGGGATCGGGACTGAATTCTACGCCTGCTGGGCGGAACAAACAACTTATTTGAATTTTTTACGGGGTTTATCCGGCCACGTCGCCCAGACATCTCTGTCCATTCCGGGGATCCACGAAAACATCCAGATGATCCTTGATCTGGGGATCGCGAACTCGATCATCAATCATTCTTTAGGAAGCCGGGACCTGGAACCGCTGGGCCGCGGTTTAACAGAAGCTGAAGGCGAAACGCTTAAGCTTGCTCTGTCGAATTATTTGCCGCTTTACGCCCAGGAGTATGGCCACGTATTCAACACCCCGGAACTGGCCCTTCTTGGCTCTCCCGACATTATATTAGACCCGGCGGTGAACCCTTCTTCAACGTTCATCTCTTTCACGGCCGATGTTTCGTTCAACGATAATCCAACCGGCCGGATCGTTTTTGGCTACCAAGCGTCGACCGCGAAAACATTGATCAAGCTATACGAAAGCGGCGAGCACCAGAAAGAGATCAACGTTGACCGGCTCCCCGCGGCGATCCTGCGGAAGATCATTATCCCGATCTCGGCGACGCTTGGAGAAACTACCCTCTCCCCGACCGATCTGGGCACACTCGAACCCGGAGACGTGATCTCCCTTGACACCAGCATTAAATCGGCGATCAGCGTGAAGCTGGGCCGCCACCTGCGACTGCTCGCCCAGGCCGGTAATCTGAAAGCGAAAAAAGCGATCCGTCTGGTCGGCTTTGAAGAGGACGAAGTCGTAATTATGCCCCCCCTGGCTTTTGACAACGAACCGGAAAAACCCATTGAAGAGAGCCAGGGACCGATGGAAGAGACGGCGCCAATTGAAGAGGCGGTCCCGGTCGAGCCGGAAGAAACCCCGGTCCAGGAACAAGCCGGCGCGGAAGACGAATTTACTTTGACCGACGAAGACCTTGAGGATTCATTTGCCGAAGACGAGCTGGAAGAATCCGGTGGTCAAAGCGGCGTTTTTGATGATAATATAAACAAGGGGGAATGAAATGGACTTAAAGAACGTTAAATTCCAAGAACTGGCCGAGAACAAGGGTGAGCGTTTTGAATCGCGCGTCATGGGAGATATTCCGATCAGCGTCACCGTTGAGCTTGGCAACGCGGAGCTTTCCCTCAAAGAAATCCTGGAACTTTCGGAAGGTTCGATCATTGAGCTTAACCGTTTGGCAGGGGAACCTCTCGATCTTAAGGTCGGCGGACAGCTTGTCGCCCAGGGTGAAGTGGTCGCCGTCGACGATTATTACGGATTGAGGATTACCAACGTAGTGATGAAATGAACAGCTCTCCGATAATCACCCTTGGCTACGTCATCCAGGTTTTTTTGTCGCTTGGTATCGTTATCGCCATCATGCTCGTCGCCGCCAGGTACATACTTCCCCGTTTTAAGATCAGCGCGCCCGGAAAAATGATCGAAGTCCTTGACCGGGTCATTTTAGAGCCCCAGGTTTCCGCTTATGTCCTCAAAGCCGGGAAAAAGTCGTGGCTGGTCGTCATCAGCAATAAACAGATCGCCAGGATCGACGAAGTCGAAGGGACTTCGACTTAAATGAAATATTTCCGTCGCTTTGTTTTTCTGGTCCCCCTCCTTTGCCTTATCGCCTTACCGGCCCTTGCCCAGGCCCGCCCGGCGGTCAACCTGGACCTGCGGCAGATCATGGCGGCGCCGCAATTCAGCAACAGCATCCAAATGATCATCTCACTATCGCTTATCTCACTGGTCCCTTTTTTCCTGATCTCGGTCACCGCCTTTCTGCGGATCATCATCGTCTTCTCCCTGCTTCGGACGGCAATCGGCACTCAGCAGGTCCCACCAAACACCGTCGTTGTCTCTCTTGCCTTATTTATGACCATTTTTGTCATGTCTCCAGTCTGGCAGGAGGTCAATACCAAAGCGTTTACTCCTTATAACGAAGGGAAGATCTCCATGGAAAAAGCGGTCGACCTCGGGATGAAGCCGCTCAATCAATTCATGCTCCGCCAAACCAGGGAAAAGGACCTTGCCTTGTTCGTACAGTTCGCCAAGATCCCGATCCCCAAGACACCCGACCAGGTCCCCAGCTATGTTTTGATCCCGGCGTTCATGATCTCGGAACTTAAGACCGCTTTTCAGATCGGCTTCCTGCTCTTTATTCCCTTCATCATCATCGACCTGGTCGTCTCCAATATCCTGCTTTCGCTTGGGATGTTCATGCTCTCTCCGGTCATGATCTCTCTCCCGTTTAAAATATTATTGTTCGTTCTGGTCGACGGCTGGGGTTTGATCGTCAGAGGGCTTTTAATGAGCTTTAGGTAAGGAAATGAACCAGGATCTAGTCACCCAAATACTTTATCAAGGGGTCATAGTTTGCCTGCTTGTATCGATGCCGGCGATCGGCATCGGTCTGCTGGTCGGGTTCACGATCAGCCTTTTCCAGGCGGTGACCCAGATCCAGGAACAGACCCTGACCTTTGTGCCAAAGGTCATCGCGGTCCTTTTAATGATCGTTTTTACCTCCCCCTGGATCGTCTCAATGTTGACTGATTTCACGATCACTCTTTGGAGCTCTATCCCGAACATGGTCCAATGATCATCCCGCTCGACGTTATCATGGTATTTTTCCTGATCCTGGCCAGGATCACCGGTATTTTTATCCAGGCCCCCGTTTTAAGCGCTCGCAGTCTCCCGGCTTTCGGCAAGACCGCGCTGGTCATTTGGATCTCATTTATTCTGTTGTACGTCGTCCCCCTCAACCAATCCCTGCCAACGACGATGATCGGTTTTGTATTAGCGCTGGTCCTGGAAGCGGCCGTGGGCTACGCGATCGGCTTTATCTCCAACGTTCTTTTTCTGGCCGTCCAATCAGCCGGGGAATTAATGGACACCCAGATGGGGCTCTCGGTCGCCTCCGCCCTTGACCCTGTCTTCGGGGCCCAGATCTCGGTCATCGGACGCACGACTTTTATGCTCGCTTTGACCGTCTTTTTGATCTTTGACGGCCACCACATGATCCTGGCCGCGCTGAACCAGAGCTTCACCGTCCTGCCGGCCGGCAGGGTCCCCAATTTTGCCAGCCCCGACCTGATGCTGCAGTTCATCTCGCTCGGCAGTTCCCTCTGGCTGACAGCGGTCAAACTGGCGGCGCCGATCATTCTGTTGATCTTTCTGACAGATTTCGCGTTTGGGATCGTCTCCCGCGTCGCTCCGCAAGTCAACGTCTTCCAGCTTGGCTTCCAGCTCAAGCCGGTCGTCGGTCTCTTTGGCATTTCCCTCATCGCTCCTTTCCTGATAAGATATATTGCGAAGCTTATCGAGGTCATCGGCGAAGAGTTGATAAAATTTCTGCAGTTCATAAAGTGAGGCAAATATGGGTGAAGGCGGCGATAAAACAGAGGAACCAACCCCCCACCGACTCCGTGAGGCGAGGGAAAAAGGGCAAGTCGCCAAAAGCCGGGAGGTAACGACCGCCGTTCTTCTCCTTCTTTCCTACTATGTCCTTCGCACGCTGGGCGAATTCATGTTCAAAAACCTGGCTGAAGTCACCCAGGCTATTTTGCAATTGATCCCCGAAGCCAAAGAATTCAATCTCGGTTTTGCCGGATACGTCCTTTTGCTCGGTTTGCGGGCGGTTCTCTTGGTCCTCGGCCCGATCTTCGCGATCACCTTTCTTGGCTCTTTTCTGGCCGAAGCGGCGCAAACCGGTTTTGTCTTTTCCGGGGAAGCGCTTTCCCCAAAGCTGGAAAAGTTAAATCCCCTTGAAGGTTTCAAAAAGATGTTCGGCATGCAGGGAATTGTGGAGCTGATCAAATCGATCCTGAAGATCGTCGTTGTTTTTTATATCTCCTGGTCGGCGATGAAAGACGACATCCCATTTATCATCATCTTGATGGAGACCCATCCCTGGCAAGCCTTGCTCCTGGGCGGGAGCATCGCCTATCGGGTGGCGATCCGCGTCGGGATGTTCTATATTATCATCGCCTTGTTCGATTATTTTTACCGCCGCTGGGAATATATGAAGAACCTCAAAATGACCAAGCAGGAGATCAAGGAGGAATACAAGCGTTTGGAGGGAGACCCGCAAGTTAAACAGAGGATTCGCGATCTCCAGCGCCAGGCGGCCCACCAGCGGATGATGGGCTCAGTCCCGCAAGCGGATGTCGTCGTCACCAACCCGACCCACATTGCGGTGGCGCTGAAATACGACACCGCCAAAATGAAGGCGCCGATCGTCCTGGCCAAAGGAGAGAGGAAGAACGCCGAAGCGATCCGCAATATGGCCGAAGCGCACGAAATCACGATCGTCGAAAACGTCGAATTAGCCCGATCGCTCTATAAAACGGTGAAGGTCAACCAGGAGGTCCCCTCGGAGCTTTATCAGGCGGTAGCCGAGGTGCTGGCTTACGTCTATAAAGTTAGAAAAGAACGCAAAGAACGCCGCAAGGCTTCGCTTGCCCTCTCTCCTCGATAGGTATATAATCTAACAGCATTATGGCAGCTCCTGGTATTAGCATAAAAGAGCTTAAAAGCCTCTTTTCAGTCAACGATTTCCTCTTGGCGGGATCAATTGTCGTAACACTGGCCCTCATGCTTCTTCCCCTGCCGACTTTTGTGGTAGATATGTTATTTACTTTTAGTATCGCCATGGCTCTAACCCTGCTTCTTGTCGCCATGTACCTGAAAGAGCCTCTGGAATTGGCCTCGTTCCCTTCACTTCTGCTTATTATCACGGTTTTTCGACTTGGCCTCAACATTGCCGCGACCAGGCTGATCCTGACCCAGGCTTACGCCGGACAGGTCGTCCAGGCCTTCGGCAACTTTGTCGTCGGCGGCAACTACATCGTCGGGGTCATCATTTTCGCGATCATCACCATCGTCCAATTCGTGGTCATTACCAAGGGTTCCGAACGCGTCGCCGAGGTCGCCGCCCGGTTTACCCTGGACGCCATGCCCGGCAAACAGATGTCGATCGACGCCGACCTCAACGCGGGGCTGATCGACGCGACGGAAGCGCGCAACCGCCGCCGGAAGATCGAGCGCGAAGCGACCTTTTTCGGCAGTATGGACGGTTCCAACAAGTTCGTTCGCGGCGACTCGATCGCCGGTATCATTATCGTGCTGGTCAATATCCTGGGAGGGGTCCTGGTCGGCTGGCTTACGCTGGGAATGGCCCCTATGGATGCTTTGTCGACCTACGCCCTTCTGACCATCGGCGCCGGACTGGTCGTCCAGGTCAGCGCCTTGCTGATCTCGATCGCCACCGGCCTGATCATTACCAAATCGGCCTCCGAAACCAGCCTGGGGAATGACGTCTCCGCTCAATTATTTGGTCAACCACGCGCGCTCGCTTTTGTCACCATCATCATGGGATTATTTGCCATTATCCCCGGCATGCCGACAATTCCTTTCATGACCATGGCTCTTGCTTCCGGGATCTTCGCTCTGGTTTTAATGCAAAAACAAAGCGCCAAAGACGAAGCTAAGGTGGTCACGGAAGAGGTCTCCGCCAAGGATGTTTTAAAGAAACCGGAAAGTATCCTGGGGACGCTCGGCCTTGATCCTCTGTCGCTAAAGACCGGCCGGAATTTAATCCCCCTGATCGATCCGACCCAGAGGGGCCCGCTACTCGAGCGGATCACCCTGATCCGCTATAACATCGGCCAGGAGCTCGGCTTTGTTATCCCCGGGGTCCGCGTAATGGACGACTTAAGTTTGCCGCCCAACCAATATGTCGTTGAGATCCGGGGGACAAAAGTTTCGGTCGGCGAAGCGTTCCTCGGGAATCACCGGGTCGACATGCCGCTGGCCCAGATTAAAGCGAACAAACTGACCGGGACCGAGTCGCGCGACCCGTTAAACAACGACCTGGTCACCTGGGTACCGGACGAAAACCTGCCGGAACTGCAAAAGATCGGCCTGGTCGCCAGGCCACCGGTCGACGTTATCTCCGATCATTTTTCGGAGATAATCAAGCGGTACGCGGATGAGATCATGACCCGTCAAAACGTCCAATCGTTGATCGAACTGGTCAAAAACACGAACGCCGCGATCGTCCGCGAATTGATCCCCGACCTCCTCTCTCTGGGGCAGGTCCACAAGGTCCTCCAACTGCTCGTCAGGGAACGGGTCTCCATCAGGGACCTGTCGACCATTCTGGAGAGGCTGGCCGATTACGCTCACCTTTCGCGGGACATCAATATTCTCACAGAATACGTCAGACAATCGCTCGCGCGACAGATCTGCGAAGCCTATACCGACAAGGACAACATCATTACCGTGGTCACGATCGATCCCGGTCTTGAGGAGACGCTGGTCGGCGCCATCCATCAATCGGAATACGGCTCATTCCTGGCAGTCGACCCTAACGTCGGCGAAAAGATACTGGTCCAGATCTCCGGGCATATCAATAATTTCAAGCGGCTCAAACTGAAGCCGGTCATTCTCTGTTCCCCGCGCCTCCGTCCGCATTTCAAGCGCTTCATTGAAAGGAGTTTTCCCGACATCGCCGTCCTCTCTTATAACGAGATCGTCCCGCAGGTCAAGGTCCAATCGATCGGCATGATCTCGGTCGAATAGCCCAGTTTACTTTTGTCTCTCCATTTGCTAAAATAGACGACATGTCGATCAAAAGAGTCGAAGCCGGCAGAACAAGCAAACCCGGCCGAACTGCTCCAAGCACGCCGCCCTCCGGCCTGCCGCCGCTACTGCGCGCTTCCTGGGATTTTTTAAAAAACACCGCCAAACGCTTCTCCCGGGAAGGACGCGAAGAAAAGGCTTCGGACCGGGAAGAACAATACATAAAGGAAGTAGTTAAAAAATTCCGATGATCAGCAGAAAAGAGATCGAAGACCGGATAGTCGCCCTTCTTCGCGAGCAATTCCTGAAATACAGCGACGAAACGCTGGAAAAATACGGCGAGAAGATCAAGGCGCTGGTCCGCTGGTACGTCTCCACCCTCCCCAGGCACGTCGCCAAAGCCGAAGCTGATGACCTGGAACAGGAAGCGAAGATCGCCTTTCTTGACTGCATCAAAACCTGGGACCCACGCAAAGGGGAACTCTGGACCTATGTTTCGGTCCGCCTCAAAGGGTCCATGCAGGATTATTTGCGCAAGCGGGGGAACGATCCGGTCGTTGGGATGTATGAGTTCATCACATCGGCGGCCAATGTCTATATGGCCTTTAACAGCAAGCACATTGCCCAGGAGGATGTCGACAAAGAACTTCATTTCGACACCGCCTTAAAGGACCTTTCTCAAAAGGAAAAGACCGTTATTGACAATTATTACCGGAAGGACATGACCTTTAAGGAGATCGGCAAGGAGATCGGACTTTCTGAATCGCAGGTCTCAAGGATCTGTAAAGACGCCACTCTCAAACTTAAAGAAACCATGGCCGAAGCCAAGGAAGAGCCCTCGGTCTAATCCCCTAAAACCCTTTTGATGATCTCGATCAGTTTCGGCGGATCAAACGGTTTGGTCAAATACGCGTCAACTTGATTTTTGAACTCATCTTTATTTATTGAGTCGGCCTTGATAGAAACGACCACCACCGGGATCAGCTTTGTCGTGTCTTTTTCCTTAAGCCGTCGGCTCACCTCAAACCCGTCCATTCCCGGCATCATGATGTCAAGCAGGATCAGATCGGGCCTGGTCTCTTCTGCTTTTTTCAGTCCGGTCTCCCCATCCAGCGCCGCCTCAACAGAATAGCCGTTAATAGCAAGCAGGGTCGTGATCATTTCCACCGTCGGCTGATAATCCTCGATCAATAATATCTTTTTCATGGTCAACCTCCCACGGGCAAATAGATCACGATCTTTGTCCCCCAACCCAACCCATCAGATTCCGCCCAAATCCTGCCGCCATGCGATTCAATGATCATCTTGGAAATCGCCAGCCCCAGTCCGACTCCACCCGCCGTCCTCGAGTATGAATTATCGATCTGAAAAAATCTCTCGAATATTTTTTCTAAATACTGCTTTTCGACGCCGATGCCGGTATCAATTATCCGCAATTCCACGCCATTGTCGCTGTTGGAGGCAAGGACCTTGATCTTCCCTCCGCTGGGAGAGAACTTAACAGCGTTGCCGATAATATTTGAAAGCACCCGGTAGATCTTGGAGCGATCGGCGACCAGGGTGTTGAGGTCGTCGGGGATAACGGACTCAACGACCATATCCCGTTCGCTAAATTGCGGGCTCATATTGGCAAGAAGCTCTTTGATCATGACGTTGAGGGCGAGCGGCTCTGCTTTCAAATCCATCTTATGTCCGCGCTCCAACCAGCCAACGTCAAGGATGTTGTCGATCAACTGCTCCAAATGGTCCCCTTCTCTCTTGATCGATTCAATGGTCTTAACCTGCTGATCGGTTAGCTGGCCAAGCTGTCCGGAAAGGAGCATTGAAGAAAACCCCTTGATCGGAGTGAGCGGGGTCCGAAGCTCATGAGAGATCACCGACATAAATTGGGTCTTGAGACGGTCAACGATCTTCAGGTCCTCTACCGCTTTCGCCAATTCAACACTCTTGCGCTTTGCTTCATCCCTGGCCTGGGTCATATCTTCCAAGATACTAAGCATCCGTTGTTTTGTTTGGGTCAATTCATCGATCGTCGCTTTTTGCGTCCGCACCAGATCTTCTTCTTTTTGAATATCAAGGAAAATGAGTATCTCGCCGATCTTTTCTCCGGCCCTATCTTTGACGACCGCCGCTTCCATTCTGGCCGGCACCGGGGTCCCGTCTTTTTTATTAATGATTATTTGCTTTTTACTGACCAAACCGACCCTGTCTAATTCTTGATGATACGCCCGGTAAACTTCTTTGTCGCTGATAATAAAATCACCCGACCGGTCGATCACCTCGTTTTCCGAGTAATTCAGCATTGCCAACAAGGTTTTGTTGACCATTTTTACCTTATTTGACGAGTCAATGAACAACAGGAGTCCCGGCATAGTCTTGACAATATCATTGGCCAGGGCAGTCGGCGTTGGGGCCAGGGGGCCATAAACAACTATCGCCGCGGTAAAGAACATTAGATAAAAAATTGTCGCTAAAGGGGTAAAGCTCGGCAGAAAAATATTAAAAGCCGGAAAAACAACATCCAGCAGACCGATCGCCAGGCTGACCGCGATCCCGGCAATAATTATGTCGGCTTGTTTGCGGGTCCTCAATAATTTTGCCTTTTTTACAGCTGAAAATAACAACCCTAAGGCGGCCGCGACAAATGAAACGGAATAAACGACCAGGAACCAATAATGAGGTCCAGCCCCGGCAACATAACCCCAGGACGTCATAACGGGGATCTCATAAATGAAATGATAAATATAATCAACATAGGCGATATAACCTGCCCCGAGGCAGACAAGAGGAAGGATATAATAATTGGAGACGGTTGTTTTAAGATTGACGAATTCGAGGCAAAAAGGGACGATCAGCGTGACCAATATAAACCAGAATAAAAGCGAAAGAGAGCCAAAGATCAGCGCCATTTCCGGGGAAACGGCGATAGCCGTCAACATGTCAAAAAAACAGAAGAATCCAACCGAAAAGGAAAAAGCGAGAAAGACCCTGTTGATCCTTAAGCCAGGATCTCGGACAATCACGCTCGCACCGACCACCCACCCGATCACCGCCCCTAAAAATGAGATCAAGATGAAGAGGTGCGTCACGTTTCACCCAAACGAAGCTTTAGCTCTTTAACCTGCTTTTTTAGCTCCAGGATCCGGTCTTCCCTCCCCATCAGGATAGACTGGAACCGTTCCATCTCTAAAACCTTTTTGCGCAGGTCATTTTCCATTTTACGCTGTCCGGTAACGTCGGTCCCTAGAGAGAGCACTATTTTAAATTTACCGTTTTCAAGCAGGACGGTGTTATACCAGGAAACCATGATCTCTTCTCCATTTTTAACGACTATCGGATTTTCATAGTGATGTTCGACGCTGCTTTTGACAACTATCTCATTAAACAACGAAAAAATAGTCGTCCGGGATTCCTGGGGAATAAAAATATCGACCCACTTTTTGCCAAGAACTTCTTCCGCCCGATATCCGGTAAGTTTTTCCGCGAATTTATTGAAGATAACTATCTTTGACTCATCAGCAAGGCCAATAATTATGTTTGGCGCGATTTCAATAAGAAGGTCAGAGATCGTCTTTTCCGTGGCAGGAGAATTCTTGGCATAGCCAACCAGCTCGTATTTATCCGCTTGAATCATGGCAGAACACCGATCCCATTGCCGGCACGAGCATTTATGATCATAATTTATGCCTCTATGGTTATAATGGTGCGCGCTACTGGGATCGAACCAGTGACCCCTTGCCTGTCAAGCAAGTACTCTAACCAGCTGAGCTAAGCGCGCCCGTTTTAACTACCAACTGACAGCCCAGTAATTATACAACAAGAGTTGTTGGTTGTCAGTTGGTAGTCGTTTATTATTGAAAGGCGGCATCCAGATTTGAACTGGAGTAAACGGTTTTGCAGACCGCTGCCTAACCACTCGGCCATGCCGCCAATAAAAAAAGCGGGAGACGGGGTTCGAACCCGCGACCTTCTGCTTGGGAAGCAGAAGCTCTACCAGCTGAGCTACTCCCGCTTAAATTACTATTTCCCTTTAAATATGCCGTAAAAGAAATCGGCCGCCATATCCTTGCACCCCAACCCAAAAGCAATCGCCGCGGCCAGTCCAACCGCGCCGATGATCACCCCAAGTTGCGGCATAAAAGATTCGCGTCTGATACCGAATTGTTCCAGAACGACCAGGAACGCGATAACCACGATCAAGTAAAAGACGACCTTGGAAATGGTGCCGGCGCTTTCGATCCCAAAATTGGCCGCCAGGACCCTTACGATACCGGATATTAAGGTTGCGACCAGAACTCCGATCCCCAAAATAATGGAAGCCAGAAAAACCAGCCCGACAAAAGAGATAAACCTGACCAGGACCGGCCCAATCGCCAGTTGAAAGTATTCGGCGACGGCGATCGTTCCAATAAATATCGTCGACCAGTACAGGCCATCGGCAAGCAATTGAGAAGTGGTCTGCTTGACCCCCCCCTTGAGAAGAACATTTTTAAAGCCAGCTTTAGAGGCGAGATCATCCAAGCCAACCATTGTCAGCAGTTTTATGAATGCCAGTGAAAGCAGACGGGAAATCACAAAGACCAGTAAAAAAAGGCAAAGGGCGACCAACAAGTTAATGATAACCGGTATTGCCATTTGCCAGGCAGATCCCGTCGCGTCCATTAATGCGTTCATTAATATACCCTCCTACGCCTTAAGCATCGCCAGAAAGATAGAAAAGAGCATGAACGCCCCGGCCAAACCCCAGGTTATTCGATCAAGACCCTCTTCCATTCCTTTTGGGGTACCGAAAATCCGAGCGGTGCCGCCAATGCCACCCAACCCTTCTCCTTTGGCCGTGTGGAGAAGGACCGCCAGTACCAGCAGGATCCCTGATGAGATCTGTAAAAAAATCAATAAACCTGTCATATTTACCTCTCTTTATTAAAATGGAGCAGAGGGGGATCGAACCCCTGGCCTCAGCGTTGCGAACGCTGCGCTCTCCCAGCTGAGCTACTGCCCCAAAGTTTTCTACTTATCTTGAAGGCAAGCTATCCCCGGGAGGATCTTCCCTTCAACAAATTCGAGCGAAGCGCCGCCACCCGTTGAAATGTGGGTCATTTTTTCGGCCAACCCCGCCTTTTCAACCGCCGCGACCGAATCCCCTCCTCCAATGACCGAGATCGCCCCGTTCTTTTCGGTCGCTTCGGCAACCAATTTAGCTATGGAGATCGTCCCGTTGGCAAACTTATCAAATTCGAAAACGCCAAGGGGACCGTTCCAGAAGATCGTCTTGGCTTTTTTAACCGCGTGTCCGAACTTGGTGATCGTTTCCGGACCAATGTCCATTCCCTGCCAGTTATCGGGGATCCCGGCTCGCGTCACCAATTGGGACGAAGCGTTGGCGTCATATTTATCGGCCACAATATGGTCGATCGGGAGCATGATCGGCACCCCAAGATCGATCGCTTTTTTAAGGATATCCCTGGCCAGGCCGACCTTATCTGCCTCAACCAGAGAATTACCCACGCTGATCCCCCGGGCCTTAAAAAAGGTGTACGCCATCCCTCCCCCAATGATCAAGGTGTCAACTTTTGATAATAAGTTCGAGATAACGTCGATCTTGCCGGATATTTTGGCCCCTCCCAGTATCGCCGCGAAAGGCCTAACTGGAGAGCTGATCAATTGGCCCAAAAACTTGATCTCTTTCTCCATCAGATAACCGGCATACCCCTTGAGGTATTTTGTCACCCCCTCGGTCGAGGCGTGAGCCCGGTGGGCGGTCCCAAAAGCGTCGTTAACATAAATATCGGCCAAGGAAGCCAGCTTCCTGGCAAATTCCGGGTCGTTCTTCTCTTCTTCCTTGTAAAAGCGGACATTCTCAAGAAGCAAAACGTCGCCGTCTTTTAAAGCGCCGACAGCCGCCTGAACCTCCGGTCCCACGGAATCTTTGACATAGCCAACCGGCTTACCCGTTAGTTCAGAGAGCCTTTTGGCAACCGGAGCTAATCGTAATTTATCTTCCGGGCCGCTCTTGGGTCTTCCCAGGTGGGAGACCAGGATCACCCGCCCACCCTTGCCGGTAAGATATTTGATGGTCGGGAGTGCGCAGCGTATCCGTGTGTCGTCGGTTATCGCTTGTTTTTCGTCAAGCGGAACGTTGAAGTCTACCCTGACCAGAACCTTTTTCCCTTTTAACTCTTTAATATCTTCGATAGTCTTCTTGGTCATGACCGCTCTTATTTTTTACCAGCGATCATTTTAACCAGGTCGACGACGCGGCAGGAATAGCCCCATTCGTTGTCGTACCAGGAAACAATTTTAAAGAACCGCTTTTCCCCCTTGAGATTGTTCTGCAGGGTCGCCAGCGAATCATAGATCGAAGAGCGGTCGTCATGAATGAAATCGGTCGAAACCACTTCTTCGTCGGCAACCCCCAGGATACCTTTTAAATAGGTCTGGGAAGCTTTTTTCAGCAGGGCGTCGATCTCATCGATCGAGGTATCCTTGGCCGACCTGAAAGTAAGGTCGACGACAGAGACGTCCGCTGTCGGCACCCGGAAAGACATCCCGGTCATTTTTCCTTTAGTGGCTGGAAGCACTTCTCCAACCGCTTTGGCCGCGCCGGTCGTTGAAGGGATAATATTGATCGCCGCCGCCCTGCCCCCGCGCCAGTCCTTTTTGGACGGACCGTCAACGGTCTTCTGGGTCGCGGTATAGGAATGGATCGTGGTCATCAGCCCGGTCTCGACGCCAATCCCCTCTTTCAGCAAAACATGGACCAGGGGAGCGAGGCAGTTGGTGGTGCAGGAAGCGTTGGAAACGATATTATGCTTGGCGGCATCATATTCGTTATCGTTAACACCCATGACAATGGTCTTAACCTCCCCCTTGCCGGGAGCGGAAATGATGACCTTTTTGGCGCCGGCCGCCAAGTGCCCTTTGGCTTTTTCGGAGTCGGTAAAAAGTCCGGTCGATTCAATAACATACTCGACCCCAAGGTCTTTCCAGGGGAGCTGGCTGGGGTCTTTGGTTGCCATCACGCATTTGATCTTTTGGCCGTTGATCACGATAACATCGTCTTCCGTCGCGCCGGGACCGCTTTTTTCAGTCGACAAAGTCCCCTTGAACTTGCCATGGATCGAATCATATTTGATCTGGTAAGCGAAGTATTTGGCGTCCGTGCTGACGTCAACGACCGCGACGACCTCGATCTCCTTGCCCAGAACCCCTTTATCAACCATCGCGCTTAATACCTGCCGGCCGATCCTGCCGAAACCATTGATCCCAACTTTTACTGCCATTGAACTATCCCCTTTCTTAATTTAAAAATTCCCAAAATTATTCATTATTCTAGCACCGTTTCTAAAACGATGTCAATCGTGCTATAATCCCGCCCGTGGAAAATAACGCCTGGAAAATTATCTACCTCGCCACGATCTTTTCCCTTGTAGTCCTGGGCCTCGCTTATTATTTGATGTCGCCGCGCGATCCCGCACATCTTTTGGAGGAAAAGACCGAAAAAATGGCGGAATTTTTTGGAACTCGGGTCGAAGGACGCAAGGACGGCCGCAAATTGTGGGAATTTAACGCTGAAATGGGTTGGACGATGAAGAATCAGGACGCTTCCCGGCTGATCAACGTCAGGAGCGGCCGTATTTATAACAAAAAAGGGTATCTGACGGTCACGAATTTGACCGCTCCCTGGGCCATGGTCAACCCCCGGACCGAGATCATCGAAGCTTTTGGCCAACCGGAAGGCGAACGCGGCAAACCAAGCAAACTTAAAGCCTTGATCGATCTGGGAAAATTATCCTCAAACAATAAACAGGATTGGTCGACGATCATCGCCGACCACATCCTGTACAATTCCCAGCATAATTTTTCGGAGATCTCCGGCAAGTCCCAACTGATCAAGCGGGACTCCAGGCTTTTCGCCGACGCCATTTCAGTCGACCATGAGCTCAAAAAAGCCAAGCTATCCGGACATCTTACCCTCCGGCGCCGGGACGGGCTGATCCGGTCGGCCTTTGGAGATTACTTTGGAGAGACCGAACGCCTGGAACTTTTTGGCGGGGTCACTTTTGAAGCCAAAGAAAAAGGGACCAAGGCGACAACCGTTCGCGCCCGCAGAGCGGTCCTGTTCAGCGATATTGACAGGGAGATCGAGCTTTCCGGGGGGGTCGAAGCCTCACAGGGTAAAAAGCTCTCGCTGGCCGACAACGGCGTCTATTCGCGGCGGGGGAAAAAACTGTTTCTTTCCGGCCGGACCAGGACGGTGATCGAAAAGGCCCAAGCCTTGATCAAGCCGGAAACCGCCGAGAAATTGCGCAACCAGGACGTCAGGCAAATCCTTCGGGCAAAAACGCTATTAACGTCGGACAGCATCGAGTTTTCCACGACCAGCGGCAACGCCAGAGCGGCCGGGAATGTAATCGTCACCCAAAAGGGGAAAGAAGCCAAAGCGGAGACCGCGTATTATGACGACCAGAAAGAACTGCTGACGATGCGCGGCGCGGTCCAGATGAAAAAAGGAGAAGATTGGCTAAATTGCGGAAAAGTGACTATCTACGTCAGTCGGGAAGTTTTTGAGGCCGAAGGGATGGTCGAGGCTAAATTCAAGCTCTAGAAGATCAGTTTTTGCCTTCTCATCGCGATGCTTTGCAGTATTCCCACGCAGATCAAGTTTACGATCAATGATGAACCTCCAAAGCTGACGAACGGCAATGGAATGCCGACGACCGGCAGGATCCCGATGACCATTCCGATGTTGGCAAAGAAATGGAAAGCGAACATAATGGCTATCCCCATGGCGATCATTCGCCCGAACAGGTCCCTCGCCTCAAGAGCGATGGAGACCGCCCGCCAGACCAGCAGGGCGTAAGCGATCAAGACAAAAAACGAACCGATAAAACCAAATTCTTCGCCGATCGATGAAAAAATAAAGTCGGAATGTTGTTCCGGAATAAACTGCAGTTGAGTCTGCGACCCGTGCAGGAAGCCTTTTCCTAAAAAGCCCCCCCCGCCAACGGCGATACAACTTTGCAGAGTATGGTAACCGGCCCCGAGCGGGTCGGCCGCCGGGTTGAGAAATGAGATGATCCGCATCTGCTGATAAGGCTTTAGCGCCCCCCACATCATCGGCATGGCCAAACCGATCATCAAATTAGAACCAAAGATTATCAACCATTGCCAAAAATTGGCCCGCGAAAGAAAAAGCCCCAAATAGACCAGACCTAAATAAACTACCCAGAGAGGAAATATCGGTCGCAGTAATAATGAAAGCAAAGGGGTTAGAAGAAAAGCCAGGGTCCAGGGGGAGACCTCCCCCTCCACCAGCATCCCAAGGAGGATCGCGAAAAAAACGATCGCCGTCCCCAGGTCCGGCTGTTTAAAGATCAAAATGATCGGTGCCAGCACGATCAACCCCACCGAGGTCAAACCCTGCCAGGTGTTAAGATCGCGGTTGGCGGACAAATAATAGGCCAGGATCAAAATTATGGCCAGTTTGGAAAACTCCGACGGTTGAAAGGAAAAAAATCCGATCTGCAGCCAGCGCTGGGCCCCCATAGCGCTTGATCCGGTAAAAAGGATCATAAACAATAGCCCAAGAGACCCAAGATAAATTAAGGGGGACCACTTTTTTAAACGTTCGTAATCGACATAAGCAAAAAGCCACATTAAGACAACGCCGATGAGCACGGAAAAAAATTGCCTTTTTACAAAAATAAAGGGGTCGCCGTCGACCTTGATCTGCAAACGATAGGTCGCGCTAAAGATCGCTAAAAGGCCAACGGCGATCAAGAAGGCGACCGCTCCCCAGATCAAAAGATCGGACAGCTTGAGCATCCGGAAATTGATCATGCGAAATAGCCGACAGCGGACAGGAGCGCTTTGGCCTTGTTGATCGTCTCTTGATATTCCCGAGCGGGATCAGAGTCGGCCACAATCCCCGCCCCCGCCTGCAGATAAGCTTTCCCCTCTTTGATCAGGATCGTTCTAATGGTTATCGCGGTATCAAGGTCGCCCGAAAAGCTCAAATAACCGACACAGCCGGCATAGAGCCCGCGGCGCAGGTTTTCAAGCTCGTCAATTATCTCCATCGCCCTGACCTTGGGAGCGCCGGAAACGGTCCCGGCCGGAAAACAGGCCTTTAGCAGATCGAGCGGTGTTTTACCCCGCTGAAGCCTGCCGGTCACATTGCTGACAATGTGCATGACGTGAGAATACCGTTCGATCGTCATTTTTTCGGTCACGGCGACACTGCCGAATTCGCAGACCCGGCCCAGATCGTTGCGACCGAGGTCAACCAGCATGACGTGTTCGGCCAGTTCCTTTTTATTAGACAACAATTCAGCTTCCAGTTTTTTGTCCTCTTCCTCCCCGCTCCCGCGACGGATCGTTCCGGCTATCGGCCTGACAGTCGCCGTCCGCCCGGACAGCCGAACCATAACCTCGGGGGATGAGCCGACCACCTTTAGCTCACCCAGCTTTAAAAAGTACATGTACGGCGAAGGATTGATCATCCGCAGTACCCGGTAGACGTCGAACGGATCGGCCCGGCACTCGGTTTCGAGCCTCTGGGACAAGACGACCTGGATGACATCCCCGGCCCTGATATATTCCTTTGCTTTCTTGACCATATTTTCGTACTCTTTTTTTCCAAGGTTAGAAGAGAATTTTACTTCCCGGGAGGTGTTTAGCGGCAGAGATATTTCTTTCGGCATTTTAGTCAGCGGACCGCGCAGTTTTTTCTCAAGCGCCGCTATCCCCGAACATGCGGCGCGATAAGCGGTCCGCGGATCTTTATTTTCTAAATGAGCGTTCGCGATGATCAGTATTTTGTGTTTGACGTGGTCAAAAGCGAGCAGGGTATCGGCCAGTAAAAAAAGAGCCTGGGGAAGCTTTAAAGGGTCCGGGTTTTTATTCGGGATCTTTTCCATTTCCCTGACAGCGTCGTAGCCGACATAGCCGACCAACCCGCCGCAGAACGGCGGGAGCTGGGGAAGCTGAACCGGCCGGTAGCGCCTCATCAACCGGTCTAATTCATCAAGCGTCCCGGGCCGGATCACATTTTTTGGAGGAACCGAACCAAGGAACGAATAACGGGCGACCTGCTCCCCCCCTTCGACAGACTCCAGCAGGAAGGAATATTCGCTCTCGATCTTTTTATAGGCGGAGACCGGGGTCTCAAGGTCGGCGACTAGCTCTTTATAGACCGGGATCAGGTTCCCTTTTTTGGCTAGTTTGACGAATTCTCTCTCGCTTGGGTAATACATGTTGTTATTATGGTACTGCGATTAACTGGTCCGCGCAACCACATATTCGGCCAGCTTACTTAAAGCGGCCCCCCGGTCGCCAAACACGTTCAAGGCTTTTTGGGCGGAGGCGGCTTCTAACAGGGCCATCTTTCTGGACTTCTCAAGCCCGATCAGATAAGGATACCCCTTTTTAACGTCGGACTGGACCGGCTTGCCAAGTTTTTCCCTGGTCGAGGTCGCGTCCAAAATATCATCGGCGATCTGGAACGCAAGCCCCAGGCGCTCCGCGTATTTGGTAAGCGCGGCCAATTTTTTTGGGGAAGCGCCGCAAATCGACCCAACCCCCCTCACGCAGGCCCGCAGGAGAGCTCCGGTCTTCCATTGGTGGATCAATCGGAGTTGTTTTAAGGTTAAGTCCTTGTTTGGGGCGTCGATATCGGCGACCTGCCCTTCCACCACCTCCAGCAGAGCGCTGGAAAGCTCGACCAGAGCGCGCGGCTGATCGGCGATAATTTCGAAGGCGAGAGTATTGAGGGCGTCGCCAGCCAGGATCGCCAGCGCTTCGCCGAATACTTTGTGGCTGGAAGGTTTTCCCCTCCTAAAATCGGCGTTGTCCATCGCCGGAAGATCGTCGTGGATCAAAGTAAAAGTGTGGATCATTTCAACCGCGCAGGCAAAAGGGAGGACCAATTTCTTTGGCCGATCCAATGCGTCGGCTGTCGCCAAACAAAGAAGGGGCCGGAACCTTTTCCCTCCGGCAAAGATCGAATAGCGCATTGCCTGGGCCAATTTCCCGCTCCTGGGAAGATATTTATCCAGCGCCCGGTCGACCGATTTCACCGCCGCACCGTGATCCCTTTTGTCCCAAGATGGTCTTTGATCTCTCTTATGGTCAGTTCGCGGTAATGCAGGAGCGAAGCAAGCAGAGCGGCATCGGCTTTGCCGTCAACGAACGCCTCATAAATATGCTCCAGCGCGCCGGCCCCGCCGGAAGCGATCACCGGAATTTTGACCGCCTCTTTGATCGAACGGGTCAATTCAATATCGTAGCCGATCTTGGTCCCATCGCGGTCCATGCTGGTCAGGAGGATCTCCCCCGCCCCCAGCTGTTCCGCTTTCTTCGCCCAAGCTACCGCGTCCATTCCAGTCGCCGTCCTACCGCCGTGGGTAAAGACTTCCCATTCCCCTGATCCCCTATTCACCTTATCACCTTTCCGTTTGGCGTCAATGGCGACTACAACGCACTGGCTCCCAAACTTTTCCGCGCCCCGAGTTATTAGAGACGGGTCGCGGACCGCCGCCGTATTTATTGAAACCTTATCCGCTCCATTAGCGATAATTTCACGGATCGTCTCAAGATCATTGATCCCGCCCCCTACCGTAAAAGGGATATAGATCGTTTCCGCGACCTTTTTCACTACTTCGAACATGATGTAGCGTTTATCAGATGAGGCGGTTATGTCCAAAAAGACGAGCTCGTCAGCCCCTTCTTTATCATAAAAAGCGGCCAGCGCAACCGGATCGCCGGCGTCTTTAAGGTCGACAAAGTTGACCCCTTTGACCACCCGGCCTTCTTTGACGTCAAGACAAGGAATTATTCTCTTGGCTAGCATTGGTATCCTTCGCTCCTTAACAAGGCAATCTTTTTGCGCAATCCCCCGGCAAACCCGCCAAGACCGCCCGCGGCTACCACCCGGTGGCAGGGAACGATCGGCGCGTATGGATTTTTGTTCAAAGCGTTGCCGACCGCTCGGGCCGCTTTTGGCCGGCCGATCCGGCAGGCAACCCAACCGTAACTCCTGACCTCCCCTTTGGGGATCAGTTTAACGGCGGCGTAAACATCTTTTTCAAATTCAGTCGGTTGTTTCATCGCTTAAGCAAATATTTTTCGATCTTTTCGAACGACGTGTTGACAATGTGCCTGTCGGAAAGCCCGGCCGCTTTGATCAACTCTTCCGATTGGCGAAAATCACCCAGCATGCCGGAAAAGTGCGAATCGGTCCCCAGCGCGATCAGCCAGTCATGTTTTTTTACTTCCTCGGCCGCTTGCAGACATTTTTCCCAGGAGCCCGGCCGGCTGATCGCCGAACTATTATTAAGTTCAATCAATATTCGCCCCTCTTTGGCGGCCGCCACGACCGCTGGAATATTGACCGGGAATTTTGGATTGCCGATGTGGCCCAAAATATTGACCTTGGGATTGCGCCGCATCGTTTTGATCAGGACTTCGGTGTTTTTTTCTTCCCCCTGGCTGTCGTAGCCGACCCTCGGGTGCATGCTGGCGATCACAATCTCCAGCTCGCCAAGCTCATGATCGGTAAGATCGATCTCCCCCTCGGCGCTGATGACATTGACTTCCGAACCCCGGTAGATTCTCACTCCATCGATCTTTTCGGGGACCATTTTCATGTTGGCAAAATAATAAAGATGGGGGCCCCCCGGCATCGCCGGAGCGTGGTCGGTCAGGGCAAAAGCTTTAAGCCCGATCTTTTTGGCCCGGGCGGCGTATTCCTCCAGGGTCGAATACGCGTGACCGGAAGAGATGGTGTGGACATGGAGATCGGCGATATATTTCATGGGATTATTCGGCTTTTTCCAGCTCTTCTTCGGAAATGTCAAAATTGGTGAAGACGTCCTGAACATCGTCGTGATCTTCCAGCAGGCCAACGAGTGTAAGCGCTTTTTGCGCAGTCTCGCCGGTCAATTTGACGGTGGTGGTCGGGATCATCCCGATGCCGGCGTGTACCGGTTTAAAACCGGCCTCTTGCAGTGCATTTTTTACTTTTTCAAAGTTTTCCGGCAAGGTTATAACCTCGATACTATTTTCTTCGGATGAAATATCTTCGGCGCCGGCGTCGATCGCGGACAGGGTTAAGTTGTCTTCGTCGATCCCCGCTTTTTCCAGAACGATGCTTCCCCGTCGGTTGAACAGATAAGAAACACTGCCGGAAGAGCCAAGGTTGCCGCCATGTTTATCAAAGATATTACGGATGTCGCCAGCCGCCCGGTTCCGATTATCGGTCATAACGTTCACCAGAAGGGCAAACCCACCGGGCCCAAAACCTTCGTAGGTCAGCTCCTCCATCGCTTCGCCGCCACCGCCCACCCCTTTTTCGATCGCCCTTTTAATATTATCATTGGGCATATTGGCCGCTTTGGCTTTATCGATCGATAAGCGAAGCCTCGGATTTGCCGCCGGGTCTCCTCCCCCTACTTTGGCAGCGGTCGAAATCTCCCTAATTATCTTAGTAAAGACCCGTCCTCTCGCGGCATCGGTCTTGGCTTTCGCCCGTTTGATCGTGGCCCATTTAGAGTGTCCTGACATATATCTATATTACCATAATATTGAATAAAATTTAAAGAGGAGAGATCCCGATATTTTTCAGGGCTTTTAGGTACAAACCAATGTATTTCTTGGCTGACGCGTCCCAGGAATAATCAAGCTTCATCACCCGTTTTTGCAGGGTCTCCCAAAGCTCCTTCTGCTGATAGACGCCTATCGCCCGACCGACCGCTTCGGCCAGGGCGGAGGCGCTGTATTTTTCAAAGACAAACCCTTCCCCTTTGCCGACTCGCGGGTCAAAATCCCCGACCGTATCGGCCAACCCTCCGGTCCGGCGGACGATCGGGATCGTACCGTATTTAAAACTGATCAACTGTCCCAGGCCGCACGGCTCGTACCGGCTCGGCATCATAAACATATCCGCCCCCGCGTAGATCAACTCTGCCAGCATCGCGTCAAAGCCAAGGTTGACGGCAAGCTTGCTGGGATATTTTTTCTGTTCCGCGGTCAACAGCTTATGATACTTGAGATCGCCGGTCCCCAGGATGATCATCTGGCAATTATGCGACAGGATCTCTTCAAGCGCGTCGGACAAGATATCAAACCCTTTTTGGTCGGCCAGTCTGGTGACCAGCCCGATGACCGGGACCTCTTTGTTTTCCGGCAGTTTATTGCGGCGCTGGAGCTCAATCTTGTTCTCTGATTTCAAAAAAATTGTCGCCGGACTGTAGCGCTTGATAATATTCTGATCGGTCGCCGGATTCCAGATCTCGTAATCCAAGCCGTTTATAATGCCATAAACATCGCTGGAGCGCGAACGGAGGAGTCCATCGAGCCCTGCCCCGTATTCGTGGGTCTGGATCTCTTTGGCGTAGTTCTCTGAAACGGTGTTGATCACGTCCGCGAAAATAAATCCGGCTTTGGTCAGGGCGATCTCTCCCCAATATTCCAGGCCACTGGGCTTGAACAAGTCCCAACCCAGACCGGTAAAGAGAAGTTTTTCCTTGGGAAAAAGGCCAAGATAAGCCATGTTGTGAATGGAATAGACGGCTGCGGTCCGATTAAAAAATGGATCGTCTTTATATAACTTCTTCAGCAGAGCGATGACCAGGGCCGACTGCCAGTCGTTAGCGTGAATAATATCGGGCCGCCAGTTAAGCTCTTTGAGCAGGGGGATGGCCGCCCGGCAAAAAGCGGAAAACCGCTCAAGATTGTCCGGATAATCGCTCCCCTGCAGTTGATAGAGGCCATCTCTCTCTCCGAAGAAGAGCGGATCGTCAAAAAAATAAACGGTCACGTCAGTCCCGGGGATTTTCCCTTCATATATTTGGGGAAGGATTTTTTTTAGTTCATATTTGTCCGGGTCGACCATCTTGTAGCGCGGCATAAAGACCCTGACGTCATGGCCGATATTTTTTAGCGCTTTGGGAAGCGCACCGGCAACGTCGGCCAGGCCGCCGGTCTTGGCGAACGGAACAACTTCGGAAGAAACGTAGAATATCCTCATATAATCGCGTCAATCCTCGCGACATATTCCTCGACCAGCTTTCTTGCCTTATCTTCCCGGTCGGACTCCGCGTAGATATGAATTACCGGCCGCATCGGGTCAGGGAGAATCAGCACCCATTCGTCTCCGCGAAAGATCTTGACCCCATCGGTCAGGTCAACCTCCGCACTGCCGATCGCGTCGATGATCGAGCGGAGGACCTTTCCCTTATTTTCCGCGGCGCAGGAGATCTCCTTGGAATGCATGCAAATGTTCGGGACTTCGTCGGCGACTTCCGATATTTTGGTTTTGTTTTTAGCGAGCAGTTCGATCAACCTGATCGACGAGAACATCGAGTCGAAGGCGCACTGAAATTCGGGAAAAATAAAGCCCCCCTGGGTCTCGCCGAAGAAATAGGTACTCCCCTTTTGACAGCGTTCCATCATCGACCTGACGCTGACCCTGGTCCTGACGACCCTGGTCTCGTATTTGGCCGCCAGCTGGTCGATCACCCGGCTCGCCTTCACGGGAACCGCGATCTGCCCGCCGGAGCGGCCGCGGCAGACCAGAATGGTCATGACCGCCAGCTCCAAATCGCCGTCCAGGATCCGGCCCCGCTCGTCACAGAGAAAAACTTTTTCCGCTCCGGTATCGAGCATGATCCCCAGGTCGGCCTTGAGAGATTTGACGATCTGGGAAAGCTCCGCCAGGCCTTTGTCGAACATCGACTTGCTCTTGGTGATCTTGGTTTCGTCGATATAAGCGTTAAGGGCGATCACTTCGATCCCCAGATCCCCCAGGATTGACGGAAAGATCTGCGAAGCGGAGCTGTAGGCGTAATCGATGACCACCTTCATTTTCGCCTGGCGGATCAGGTCGCGGTCAACCAGTCCGACCAGCCCGCTCTTGTAATATTCGGTCACCCGATGGAACGGGAATGAGAGCTCCCCAACCTCGCTGATGTCGGCCCGGCTGAACTCTTCGCTGAAAAACAACCGTTCGATCTTTTTCTCGCTGGTCGACGACAGGTCCATCCCATTCTCATCGAAAAACTTAATGTCGATGACGTTGTTATCGTAGGGCGATTTCCTGACGTGAAACCCGCCCCGGCTCTTAAGGGCTTTTAATTCGTAGCGGTTGACCGGGATCGGGATCATTTCCAGGTCAGAAACATTGACCCCGGCCGATAGAACGCCGGAAAGCAGGGCCCGGTAGATCATCCGGGAGGCGGGATGAGAATCGCGGGAGGTGCTGATCCGCGCCCCTTTACCCAGCAAGGTCGCGTAAGCGGTCCCCAAAGTAGCGGCAAATTCAGGCGTGATCTCCACGTTGCATAAGCCATTGACCCCGAATGGACCAAAGAGCCCCTTGGTCCAGCGTTCGCGCCAGACCATCGAGCGGGAGACGATAACCCCCTCTTCAACTACTTTTTTGGGCCAGATCTTCACGTAAGGTTTGACGACAACCTCTTTGCCGATGTTGCATTCGTCCCCGATCACGACCCCTTCTTCGATCAAGCTCCGCTCGCCGATCATAGTCCCCCGTCCGACTATCGCCTTACTGGCGTGGACATCGCCGCCGATAGTAACATTATCCCAGAGGATCACGTCGCGCAGTACGGTATCGCGCCCGATCTGATTGTTCCGTCCTAAAGTGACGTTGTCCAAAACGACGTTATCGGCCACAAAAGACCCGGCCCCAACCACTACTTTGCCGGAGAGTTTTACCGTGGCGGCGAGCTTCGCTTCTTTGTCGATCCGCTTCTCCCCTTCTTTCAGGATAGCGCCGGCCGCCCGGCCGTACTCGTCAATGCTCCCGATATCCCGCCAGCTCCCGGTCGAAACATAGCCGAAAAGCGGGACCTTTTTGGATAGTAAAAGAGGAAAGAGATCGAGACTGAAATCAAAAGAGCGCCCGGCAGGGATCATGGCGACGACCTCCGGGTCGATAATGTATATCCCGCAATTGACGGTGTCGGAGAAGATCTCGCTCCAGGAGGGTTTTTCCAAAAAATATTTAACGCTGCCATCGGTATTGAGGATAACGATGCCGTATTGCAAAGGATTGGGAACCCTGGTCAAAACAATGGTCACCTTGGCGCGTTTTTCCTTATGGTAAGCGACCGCCGCTTTAAGGTCAAAATCGGACAAAACGTCGGCGCTCATCACCAGGAAAGGCTCCTTAAGATCGGCCGCCGCCAAACGAACCGCACCCGCCGTCCCATAGTCGTCTTTGGCCTCGATATAACTGATCTTCTGGCCCAGCTTCTCTCCGCCGCCAAAATATTTTTTAATGACTTCCGGCTGGTGGTAGAGAAGAGCGGTCACTTCGTCAAAGTCGTTCCGCTTTAAAAGCTCCAGGGTATATTCCATAAGCGGCCGATTGGCAACAGGGACCATCGGTTTTGGGGCGTTGACCGTCAACGGATGAAGCCTGGTCCCCAACCCTCCCGCCAGGACGATCGCCCTCACGCGTACACCCGGTAATCGATCTGCTGAAAAATATTATCTTTGTATTCAATGTCTGCCAGCCACGCCCCATCCAGGGAATTATTATTGATCTGCTCATAAATCTGGTTAAAGCGGCCTAAATGGTCATTGGTCCTTTTAACCGCGTAAGAGACGCAGGTCCCGGTCTTCATGATAAAAGCCCAATCCGACGACTGGGCCAGAAGGAGTTCGCGCGCCGCCTGGTTCAATCCCCGGCGCAAAATGCCGTCGGAATCCGGGAACCGCTTGGCCAGCTCAACCATTCGGTCGGCCGCCTTGTGCAGATGACGATAGACCCAGTCATTTGATCCCTCCAGCCAATACTCGCTGTATCCTTTCCAACCCCATGAAGAAAAAGAGGGAGTAACAACCTGGTTCTTTGGATTATGCTCCAAATATTCCATAAGGGTGATCGGTTTGATCACATCCTGGTCATAATGCATCTTGCGGAAAAGAAAATTGAGCCAATCCGGCCCTTCGTACCACCAGTGGCCGTAAAGTTCCGCGTCATAAGGCGAAACGACGATCGGCTTCCGGCCAAGATAATCATGCAAATGCTCGACCTGTTTGGCCCGATTAAAAAGAAAATTGCCGGCGTGGTCTGCCGCCCGATCGAGGGCCCATTGCCTGACATACGGCTGTTTCTGCGAAAGGTCCATCCGGCCGGAGATCCGGTAATATTTGATCCCGGTATTGATCCTGGTCCCGTCGGTATGGATGTAGGGACGGATATAATCGTAATCCAGATCAAAGCCGATGTCCCGGTAAAATTCCCGGTAGTTGTAATCACCGGGATATCCTTCGTTGGCGCTCCAGACCGCTTTGGACGACTCCATGTCCCGGCCAAAAGCGGCGACACCGGAGCGGCAGTAGACGGGAGCAAAGACCCCGTATTTAGGACGGGGGGAACCGTGTAGTATCCCATGAGTGTCAACGAGAAAGAACCTGATCCCCTCGTCCCGCAGGATCTCATCAAGCCCTGGATAATAACCGCATTCCGGCAACCAAATCCCGCGCGGCCGCCGATCGAACATCGTCTGATAATGCGCCGCCGCCACTTTTATCTGCGCGCGGACCGCGTTGGGATTGCTCTCCATCAGTGGCAGAAAGCCGTGGGTGGCCCCGCAGGTAATGATCTCCAGCTTTCCCAGGTCCTGGAACTTCTTGAAAGCGTAGATCAAATTCCGGTTGTATTTATTTAGGAAACGGTCGCGGCAGTCGATAAACAGGTCGTGGTACATCCGCGCCAAAGCCTGGAATTCCGGCTGCCAGCGGGTCCGCTCAAGCTCGCGCCCGGAAAGTTCGATCAGACCATTGAGGTGTTTGACGTAGCGGTCTTGGAGGAGCGGGTCCATCAGCATCGCCCCAAGAGTGGGGGTGATCGACATGGTCAGCCGGAAATCGGCTCCGTCGTCGACTAACCCTTCAAAGACCTTAAGGAGCGGGATATAGGTCTCGGTGATCGCCTCAAAGAGCCAGTCCTCCTCCAGAAATTCGTCATGTTCCGGGTGCCTGACAAAAGGAAGATGGGCGTGGAGGACCAGCGCTAAATATCCTTTTTCCATTGATTATTCGGTTCTTCTTTCGATCTTGGGGGTGATTTGCCGGCGCTCCGCGCCATCGTCCCGGATCGCTTCGATCGGGATAACCTGATCGCCGTCAGGGAGTGAGAAGCGGAGACTAAAGGTCCCGTCTTCACGCAGATCGATCTTTCTCCCCTGCACGGTCAGCGTGGCGCTCGGTTCAGTCGCCCCGTAAACGATCAATTCGCAATTGGCCGTAAGCCAGAAAGGCCGCGCTTGCATCGGCGGCCTGGCGGAACCAGAAGATATCCAGCCCGATCCGGCAACCAGCGCCCTGACCTCCTGCGAGCTTTGGCCGATCCCAAAACCTCCCGAAAGCGAATAGATCTTCTCCCAATCGGGGATCAACCATTCTTCGTCAATGATGTCGGACATCCGGTCAAGCGGCATGGTGATCCAGTTGGACCGGGCGGCGGCAATAAACCTGCCGTCCGGTAAAAGAAAACCGATATCAACACAATAGGTCCGGTTAGGGGCCGGAACCTTGATATACCAGCTAACCGCCCCTCCCGCCAGATAAATATCAAAATATTTCCAGTTCTCGGTATCATAAACCCGGAGAATCTCCTTGGCCCTGGAAAAAAGCTCACCTCCGGCCATCCGACTGATCTCGCCCCTCCGCTGGTCGCTCACTTCCCAATAAGCGAAGAACCAGTAAGGATCGCGGACCATCGCCACGATCCGATTGTCTCCGTACCTGGACGGGAGCTCGAAATTCCGCTCCGCTTCAAATTTTTGCATTACCGGTCCGGCGTAATACTTAACCTCCGCTTGAGGTTTGTCTTTTTTAAATCTCGGCTTTTTCTTCGGTTTGGCGGCGGCCAGAGCGCTCAACTTTTTAGCCGGCGATCTTTTCCGCGCTGTTTTCTTTTTGGTAATGATCGTCGACTCCGTAATTACTTTCTTTTTTCTGGGCATAACATCACCTCACAAGACCGATCAGATCTTAACCTCTCGCAGATACTTGGCCGCTTCTTCAGGCGCGGTCGGATTGATGTAGAGCCCGGATCCCCATTCAAAGCCTGCCTGTTTGGTCAGGCGCGGTATAATCTCGATATGCCAGTGAAAATCGTAATTGATCGTCCCCCAGTAATCCGGTTTGCCCGGTCTGGGAACGGAATTCGGCGCCGTGTGGATCACGTAGTTATACGGCGGATCGTTCAGGGTCTTTTTCAGCCGCATCATAATATCTTTCAAACAGCGGGCAAGCTGCATCCGCTCTTCGTCCGGCAGTTCCTGAAAACCGGCCTCATGGCGGCGGGGAAGAAGCCAGAGCTCAAAAGGAAAACGGGAAGCAAAAGGAGTAAAAGCGACAAAATACTCGTTCTCATAGACCATCCGCTCCCCCGTGCCGAGTTCCTGCCTGATCATGTCGCAAAAAATACAGCGTTCCTTTTCCAAAAAGTAAGAGCGGGCCGAAGCGAGCTCCAGCTTGACGTAGCGCGGAGTGATCGGCGTGGCGATCAACTGCGAATGCGGGTGGGCCAGAGAAGCGCCGGCCGCCGTCCCATAGTTCTTAAAAACCAAAATATAGCGAAAGCGCTTGTCTTTTTCCAGATCGACAATCCTTTGCTTGTAAGCCCAGAGGATCTTATCGATATGGGATTCTTCCATGTCGGCAATATTCAGGTTGTGGTTGGGGGTTTCAATGATCACTTCGTGAGCGCCGATCCCGCTCATCATGTCAAAGATCCCCATCCCGGTCCGGTTGACTTCGCCTTCAATAACTAAAGCGGGGAATTTATTTGGAGTGACCCGAACATCCCAACCGGGGGTATCGGGGGCGGTGTTCGGCTTGCGCCAGGCGATAATTTCTTTTGGAGTTTTTCCTTCATTCCCCTCGTCAAAAGGGCAAAATTTAGATTCGCCCGCTCCTTCAACCGTTGGGGACGAACCAAAATCGGAAGGACGCCTTCCCCTCTCTGTTGAAACTACCACCCAACGATCTGATATGGGATCTTTACGAAGCTCTGGCATTTAAAATCCTCCTTTTATAAGGCTTATTCCTCAATACGCAAGGCTATCTTTATCTTCCATTTTTGGCCCGGATGCAAGCTAATCTTCCAATTCGGGAAGAAGAGCGAACTTTGAAAAGTTTTTTCAAAACCGGACTCGGAAATAGAAACCGTTTCGATTGGAAACCGCCACAACGCGGCCGGCCGATCCAGGGCCAATACTACACTAAATCCTTTCCGTTCGTCAACAATAGTAACCCCTGAAATATTTTGGCCATTTTCCTCCCCTTCAATATGACAAGGGATATCGCTATTATTTCCCGTTAGAAAAGAGAAATTAAACTCCGTCCCAAACCAGAGATGGACAACTTCATCGCTTAAATTACTTAGGTCATAAACGATATTGATGATTGATTGCTTGGCCATGATCGAGATCTCTTTTTCGACACGAACTCCCCTGCCGCCAACTTCCCCATCATTTTTCATTCTAAGAAGGACTTCATTCCCACGCCTTTGCGGCATAAAAGTATAACTGCCGCTAAAATCGCCCTCCTCCTTATACTTGTTCCGGCTAAAGCTCTCCAGGGTCGTCCCTTCACCCAAAAAGTGATCGACCAGGCAAAACCTGGGTCGGCGATCATAGATCAGGAGCTCATCCAGCCCTGCTTTTTTGGCCCGATCAACTCTCTTGCGGGCCGCGTCAGATAGCTCCGCCCCCCCTTCCCAGGCGGGAGGTTTGATCTTCTCGTGATACGCTTCTTCCCGCCGCGCCAGGTTGTTTACCAGATTAAAGTTCTTCGGTTTATAATCGATCTCGAACAAGGTCCCTCCCTGGGCGGGAGAAAAATAGAGGTTGAGCATACTACTGGTCAAAAGGACCTCTTCCCTGCCGTCCCGGTCCAAATCGGTGATCGTGATATCGGCGTAATCATCGCTTCCCCGGGCGTGAGAATCCATGACCGCTTCCGCTTTGAGAATATTTTCGTAGACCGCGTGGCGCAGGTAATTGAGGTAGATCCCGCTGAATATTCCGTGCCAGTACGCGCAACCGCACTGGCTTTTGTAGAGGGCCAATTCCGCTTCCTTAAGCCGGCTTTCAAATTCTTTTTCGCCAAGGAGCGATTTCCCTTTTTTCATTCGAGATAATCGGTCGCTGACCTGGAGCATCCGTTTGTGCATCAAGTTCGATTCCGGATACTTCACCAAAAAGTTCCGGAAGAATCCGCCGCTTAAGAACGGCAGGAATTCCTCAAGGTAATCGCTTTTCTTGAGATCTTCAATTATCCTTTTGAATTTTTTTTCGGCCGGGGCCGGCAGAGACCAGTCCATCATTTCAAAATATGAATTAGCCGGCAGATATATCCGGCCGGCAGGGAGCTCTTCTTCCAAATAGTCGGAAAAGCTTCGGCTCCTTAGCCATTCCGTTTTCTCGATCAGGTCGAACAGTTTGTTCAAATAGCCGCCGCTAAAAACCTTTTGGGTCCCTGGCCAAAGGCCGAACTTCTCGCCATCGTCGGCGATCACCGCCAGTCCCTGGCCGCCGGCCGAAAGCTGGCGCAGATGGTCGATCACTTCGTCGGGCTTTTTGAAAGGGATAGCGTGCCGCAAATACCTGCTGATCGGAAAGATCCTAAGCATTTCCCCGGATTCTTCGGTCAGGTAGTAGCCGCCGAGTTTTTCTTTCTCCAGTCCGGCGGCAATAAAGTGGGAATCGTCGAGCAAGGTATACTCCACCCCGGATTGGGCCAGGACCCTGGGAAGGTGCGGTTCCCAAACCCTCTCGGCCAGCCACATGCCGCGCGGCGCCGAACCGAATTTCCCTTTTAGGTAATCGTTTAACATTTTGATCTGGCCAAGCTTGTCGTCGTCCGGGATCAGGGAGAGGATCGGCTCGTAATGGCCGCCGGTCAAAAGCTCTAGCTGTCCTTTTCGGACCAGATCTTTAAGCAAACCGAGGAATTCCGGGTGCCGCGCCTCAAACCATTCCAGCAGGACACCGCTGTAGTGGGCGGCAAACTTGATCCGGGGATGTTCGCGCAGAGTTTCGATGAACGGCAGATACGATCGCTGGTAGGCTTCTTCAATGACCTGGTCAAGGTTCCCTACAGGCTGATGGCAATGGACCGCCAAAAGCAGATCGACCGGGCGAGTTTTAGACTGACCACTGTTCTTGTTCATAGGTATCGCTTGGGACGGTGACATATATCCCCCCGCCTTTTGGCCAGCGCTCGACTTCCTGACCATCTTTGCTTATGACCACGACAAATTCGAGCTTGTCGCAGGGCTTTACCCCCAGAACGCTGAACGGAACGCCGATCTCAATGATCTTGGCGATCCCACAACGCATTTCCCGGTCAAACGTAAAATAACCCTTGCTCCGATCAAAACCGATCTCAAATTTTCTGTCGACCGGATGGGTAAAGACCACCGCGAAAGTAAAGGTTTTGGCCTCCTCCGAATACATTGAGATATTCAGGCCAAGCCGGATAAATAAGTCGGTTAAGCTGTAACCAAAATGAATATCACGAAGCAGGGTCTCGATCTGGTGCATCGCCCCTCGGGCTTTTGAAATATCAAAGACCCCGGCCGAGAGCCATTCGTAATAGCTGGTCACTTCACCGTCTAAGACCGGGTTTATCAAATAGGTCGGCTCCTTTAAGGGGCGGACCAATGTGGACATTTGCTTGATCGGATTGTCCAGATATTTTGGCGGGACGCGGCCGATCAAGGTATAAATATTTTTTAAATGTTTGCGGAAAAGAGCGTCAAAAAGGTGGTCGTTCTCGGAAGAATGGTCGTCGCCGTACCACCAGCACCAGTCAGACCCTTCAGCGATGTAAAGCTCCTGCCAGGCGACCGGCTGTTCTTCTTTTTTGAACGGCTCGAGCGCCAGCCGGGCTTTGTTCAAATAATCCCAGGCCAAATTGTCCTCGTCATGGCCGATCCAGATCTTAAAATTGCTGTTGATCCAGGACCCCGCGAACAACCTGGTCAGCTTGCGCCGGGGAGGATTTTCCTGCAAATAGTCGGAAACCCTGACGGTTCGCGCTTCTCGCCCGCTCGCCAGGCTCCCGTAAAAGCTTTCCAAAAACGACTTTCCGCCGTCGGGATAATATTCCCAGGCGTTCTCCCCGTCAAGGATCACCGGGACCAAATAATTCTGCCCGTCTTCCGGAAGACTGATCCTGATGTTATGGAGATGGGAAGCAAAATCCCGGAGCGAATCGCCGATCGACCAGCGCTGGTAAACGAACCCGATCTGGTCGGAAAGAAAATGGTTGCGGAAGATCATGGCGACCTGCGAGCCGTCGTGCTCAACCAGGTACGGCTGGTAAAGATCGGCCGCCGCCAGGGCGCGCCCTCTCATTTCGATCTTATGGAGCGAGCGCTCCAGTATCCCCTCGTCCGTCGCCAGCCATTTTATCCCCGCCTGGGCGATCAGCGGGATCATCGTTTCCGAGACCGACCCTTCAGACGGCCACATCCCGCCAGGTTTGGCGCCAAAACGCTCCGCGAAAAAATCGACCGCCATCCCGATCTGGGCGGCGGCGTCTTCTGGGTGCTGAAAAGCCGAAGGAGGGAGCTTGGCCAGCGGCATCGCCTCTTTCGCAGAGTTGGTATCGCAGAGCAGAGGAAGGATCGGATGATAGAACGGGGTCGTGGTCAGCTCGATCTGGCCCCGGTCGCTAAGCTCTTTATATTTGGGAATGATCTTCCCCATTACTTCCCGCTGTTTCAGCACGACCGCTTTTTTATCATCGCTGGAAAAATACTTCCCCTTGGCGAGAAGTTCTTTGATCACCGGGTCCTCATGGCGGTAAATAAAGCCGAACCAGGTCAAATTGAACCAAACCTGGAGATCAAGCAGCTCCTGGGGAGAAAACCGTTTGGCAACCTTGGAGAGTTCGGCCTGGGAAACAAATCGGCCTCTTTTTAAAAGCAGGTCCCGATAGCGGGGATAAGGATTGACCATCGTCTCCCAGTTCGCCATGAAAAAATACTGCAAAAGAGAGACCTTTTCCGCATGGGTCAGGTCGGAGGGGCTTTTTCTGGTCAGATCGAGCAGAACGTCGGACGCGCCGTTGTGGACGTAATCCTCGATCTGCAAAAGGAGCGAAGGGACCAGGTTAAAGGTAACATGGACTTCCGGAAAGCGGTCCAAAACCGCAACCATGTCGTAATAATCCTTGACGGCATGCATCCTGACCCAGGGCATGACGTACTCTCCAGTCACCAGGTCTTTATAAAACGGCTGGTGCATATGCCAGACCAGCGCCAGGGAAACAGGTCTGTTCATTTATCTATCCCTTTCGGACATTGAAACCCCTTTGTTAATGACCCACATCGCAAAGAGCAAGGCAACAATTGTGATCAGAAAAATCGTTCCGCAAATGATCAACGTAATAATGATCGCGGTATTCATGCTTCACCTCCAATTTTCTCGAGAAATATTTCCTGGAACTTATCTTTGCCGCCGATCAAGAGCATAGTCAGCGGCATTGCCTCCTTGGCGGCTTTTGTAATGGCGGCGGTAAGTTCGCGGATATCCCACTGGGAGTGAGCGTCTTCCCGCAGTCGGGAAAGATGATAGAGCTCCCTGGCGTTGACGGTCAGTAAAACTCTGCGGCGATGGGCGCCGGTCAAAAGATAGGGAGCAATTGATGGAAACCGCGGATTGATCCTGGCGAAAAGAGCGTCGGTCTCTTTAATTATCGCCGCCGTGTCTTTATCTTTAGCCAGCCGGTCCGGCAAAGTTACGCCAAGCAGAGGCTCATAAGCCTGAGCGGTCAGGGTCAAAGGACGATGGCGTTTGAGCTGGGCAAAGCAAGCGGCCGACATGACCAGGTCAAAGGTCAAGGTAATGTGTTCAAATTCCCGCAGGACCGCGTCGTAAAAATTCAGGCGGCGGCAGGCATTCTTGACCGCCGCGACCCTTTCGGGGCGCGACATCGTTTTCACAACCCTGCGGCAGTTCGGGTATGAGATGGTCGATGAAGAATGGAGCAGGGCCGCAACCAGCTTCTGGTCGGCGTCTTTCGTGGAATCGACCAGAATGCAGGGCCGTGAAAGACGCCTTTTTCTCTCCCATCTCCCCTTAAATCCGTTCCGCAAGTCGGCGGCGGTCAGCGATTCGAAATCGGTCGCCGCGGTATAACGGATCAACGACGGGGCGACTTTCGCGGCAAGGTCAAAAAGGGTTTTCCCCAATTCCCGGATCTCGGCCAGCTGACTGGACGCAAAGCGCCTGATCATCAGTTCCAGGGTCCGGGAGTTGACCGTCATCCCAAGCTGTCCCTTGGTCGACAGGGAAGTAACGTAACGGGCGTCCTCAGGATCGATCCCCCGCCCCAGGAGACCCTGGTATAGCAGGTTCTGCTTTTCGATCAATTGAGCGAAAGGGACGGCAAATTCGCTCCCTTCGATCTCTTTTGGCAGATGATAATTATCATGAAGCTTCTGGTAGCGCTGGGATTTTTCGGTGTAAGAGGCGAGCCGAAATCTCTCCAGCTCCTCGATGGCCAGCCGTGAGAGGTCGATAACGTCAAAATTGAAGACCGCATGCTCAGCGACCGAGGAATGTCCCATTTCGAAGACTATCCTGGTATTTGATTGGCGGGCTTTCCCCACTTCTTTCCGGGCGATCTGTCGAAGCTCGTCGACCGGCCGGGGATCGCGGGAGATCCGGGCATAAGCGGCCGACAGCGTTTCGGGAGTAAGATCGTCCCGGGACAAACCGCGGGAAATTTCGGCCAGGACATCGGCATCAATGTTATAACCGGCGAGGAGTACTTTCACGGAATTATTTTAGCATAGACCGCCCCAGAAGAGCTAGTTTAATTCGATCTCGATCAGCTCCCCTTTTTTCAGCGGCCGGGGAGTATCCAAAAAAAGAAGCTGACCGGCGATCTCTCCCAGGTCCGGCTCGTGCCCAACGCAGAGTATCCGCTCAAACTGGCGGTTTCTCTCCAGGATCTCCATCAGGTCCCCCAGCTCACAACCGGGGGCAAGGAGGTCTTCGACAAAAACTTTATCTCGTTCTTTTAGCCGGTCCGCTATGATCTCGGCGGTCTGGTAGGCCCGAACAAACGGAGAAGTAACGATCACGTCAAAGCTGATGTTATTTTCGGCCAGATCCCCGGCCAGGCGTCCGAGCTGTTCCCTCCCCGTGTCGGTAAGGGGACGCTCACGGTCCTCGCTGTAACCAGCGGCGGCCGCCGCGCCATGTCGGAGAAGAAAAAGCTTCATTTTTTAGGCGATCCCGGCCGCCTGATGGCTCTTCTTGATCTCGTCGGCTAAATTATCAAGAGCGGCGTAATCGGCCTCTCGCGGCGCTCCTTTGGCGATGACCGGCGGAATGATCGTCACTTTAAGGTTAGGAAGCATGGCGGAAAGCGTTTCGACCATTTTCCCTCCCCAACCAAACGATCCGACGATCGAAGCGAACCTGGTCTTTGGCCGGAGCGCGTTGGCCAGGAAAGCGGCGTAAGCGGCCAGCGGATGAGGCCCGACCAGCACGGTTGGCGAGCCGATCACGACCGTGGCGGCGTCAACCAAGTCCATCGCCAGCTCTCCGATGTCGGTCCTGGAGAGATTATACGGCTTAACGACCACTCCTCTCGCGATCAAGGCATTGATCAAATATTCGACCATCTCCTGGGTGCTCCCATGCATGGAAACGTAAGGAAGGACGACTTCATTCTTGACCTGGTCGCCGGACCAGTCGGCATAAGCGTCAAGGATCAATTTGGGGCGATCGTAAACCGGCCCGTGGCTCGGAGCAATAACGGTAAAATCGATCGTTTTAAGTTTTTCCAGATGTTGTTTGATCAAGTTCCGAAAAGGCATCATGATCTCGGCAAAATAGCGCTTCGCCGAGCGGAGAACATGAGCTTCGTCGCCGACAAAAAGCGGGGTCGCCGCCAGATGCGAACCGAAAAAGTCGCAGGTAAACAGGACCTTGTCCTCTTTCAAATAGGTCAGCATCGTTTCAGGCCAATGGACCCAGGGAGCAAAAATAAATTCCAGGGTCTTGTCTCCCAAAGAGAGAGTTTCCCTATCGTTAACCACCTGAAACTTATCTTCCGGCAAAAGGAGAAGGGAGATCAGCATCTCTTTACACTTGGCATTGGTCACGATCTTGGCCGTCGGAAAGAGCTCCACGATGAACGGCAGGGAGCCGGAATGGTCCTGTTCGGCATGGTGGGCGATAATATAATCGATCTTTTCGATATTAAGTTCGTTCAAGTTTTCGACCAGCGAAGCCACCTTAGCAGGATCGACCGTGTCAATGAGGGCGGTCTTTTCGCTCCCCTTGACCAAATATGAATTATAACTTGTCCCTTCCGGCAAGGGGATCAGCTCGTCAAACAAACGGCGGTCAAAATCGATCGCGCCTACCTCATGAATATTATCTTTGAGTTTTCTTGTCGCCATATATCATCCCTCCGGAGTAAATTGATCTTTACCGGCGCCGCAGACCGGACAGACCCAACCGGCCGGAAGGCTCTCGAAAGAGGTCCCTGGAGCGACCCCGGAACCGGGATCTCCTTTGGCTGGATCATAGACGTAACCGCAAACCAGGCAAATATATTTTTTCATCGCTTATCCTTTCGCGCTCCAGAGGCCGTGCAGGTTGCAATATTCACGCGCGGCAACCGTTTGGCCGCTGACACAAAATTCCGCCTCCGGCTTATCCCCCGGCTTTAAAAACTGCCGATAAGCTTTGCCGTCGACTACCAGCTCGATCCATTCGATGTAATGTTTTTCTTCCATTGGATGAGGGACCGCTCCGATCTTGACCAAAAAACCGCCGGCGCTCTTTTCGATCACCGGAACGTGTTTCTCTTTGGCAGCGTCAACCGTGTTCTCGACCATCTCCTTCATCGGTTTGCCGCAGCAGACCAATTCCCCGTCACCGGCGTGGAGGACCTCGACGATATTGCCGCAGACTTCGCATTTGTAGATCCCAAGTTGTTTTGCCATTTCCATCTACCTCCTAATTATTAGGCCGGCCGCTGTGTTTAACGACCTTCCCCTCGACCATATAAACGATATCTTCACAAATATTCGTGGCATGGTCGGAGATCCGCTCCAGATGGCGGGAGACCAAAAGCAGGGGGATCGCTTTACCGACGGTCGACGAGTCCTTGCTCATGATCTCGACCAGCTCGTCGTGGACCTGGTCGCGGAGCTTATCGACTTCTTTTTCCTTCGCCCAGATCTCCTTCGCTTTTTTTAGGTCGCAGTTAATGAAAGCGTCAAGCGCCAGACCGACCGACTCCTGCGCCAGCCTGGCCATCTTCGGAATGTCGATGAGCGGCTTGAGGAGCGGCTGGCCAGCCAGCTCCAACGTCCGCTGGGCGATATCTTCCGAAAGGTCGCCGATCCTTTCCAGGTCGTTGGCGATCCGCATCCCGGTCATTAAAAACCGGAGGTCGGACGCTTCCGGCTGGCGCAAGGCGACCAGCTGAATGCATTTTTCGTCTATTTCCAGCTCGAGCTGATCGACCCTCTCATCTTCTTTGATCACTTCTTCGGCCAGCTCCTTGTCCAATTTCTTCAAGGAATCGACCGATTTATAGATCAATCCCTGAACCATGACCCCCATTTTCAGGATCGTGTCCTTTAACTCCCCCATCTCTTGATCGAATACTCTTTTATGGTCCATTTTCCCCCTCCTTCTCTAGCCAAACCGCCCGGTTATGTAATCGTCGGTCCGTTGATCGTCCGGCGCAGTAAAGATCTTTTTGGTGTCGCCAAACTCGATCAATTCTCCAAGCAGCATAAACCCGCATTCATCGGAAACCCGGGCCGCCTGCTGCATGTTATGGGTAACAATAACAATTGTATACTGTTTTTTCAATTCCAGCATCAACGATTCGATCTTCATGGTCGCCATCGGGTCAAGGGCCGAACAGATCTCGTCCATCAGGAGGAGATCGGGTGTAACCGCGATCAACCTGGCGATGCAGAGCCGCTGCTGCTGTTCCAGGGTAAGCTGGAGGGCGTTCAGCGACAACTTATCTTTAAGGTCGTCGAACAAGAGGACCGAAGAGAGGCTTTTACAGACCGCTTCCTCCAAAACATTTTTTCTCCGCTCCCCCCGGATCCGCAAGCCAAAAGCGACATTCTCAAAGACCGAGAGGGGGAACGGGTTCGGCCGCTGAAAGACCATCCCAACGTGTTTGCGTAGGTCGACCAGATCGACTTGCGGGCCCAGGATCTCGCGCCCCTCAATTAAAACACTGCCGGACGTGGTCGTCCCGTCGATCAAATCGTTCATCCGGTTAAATATCCTAAGCAGGGTCGATTTGCCGCACCCTGAAGGACCGATGAGGCTGGTGATCTTGTTCCGCCCGACCTTCAGATTAACGTCGATCAGGGCGTGGAACGAGCCGTAATAAAAATTCAACTTGCTGGTTTCGATTATCGGTTTATCCATTAGCCAAACCTGCCTGTAATGTAATCTTCGGTCCGCTTATCCGCCGGCGCGGTAAACAGCCTGCTGGTCTCGTCTATTTCTATCATTTCACCCATCAAAAAGAACGCGGTCCGATCGGCGACCCGGGCTGCTTGCTTGACGTTGTTGGTCACCAGAACCTGGGTATAATTTTCTTTCAGACTGCGCATCGCCTCTTCGATCTTAAGCGTTGAGATCGGATCAAGGGCGGAACACGGCTCGTCGTATAAAATAACGTCGGGGCCGACCGCCAGGGTCCGGGCGATGCAGAGCCGCTGCTGCTGTCCGCCGGAGAGCTTAAAGGCCGACGTCTCCAGGCGGTCCTTGACCTCGTCCCAAAGGGCGGCGGCGCGCAGAGAACTTTCGGCGATCTCCAGCAGTTTTGTCCGTTCTTTGACCCCGTGCGTCCGCGGGCCGTAGGCGATATTGTCAAAGACCGACAGCGGCAGAGGGAGCGGCAGGGCAAAGACTATCCCGATCCGTTTGCGCAGAAGATGGATATCGATTTCATGGATGCTCTTGCCGTCCAGCATGATCTTGCCGGCCATCTTAAAGTTGTCGTGCAGATCGTTGAGCCGGTTGACACAGCGCAAAAACGAGGTCTTGCCGCTGTTAGCCGGTCCGATCACCCCCAGGATCTCCTTTTCCCTGACCTTGAGGTCCAGGTCTTTTAACGCATGGACACCATCGTAGAAAACGTTCAAGCCGCCGATCTCAATTTTATTGTTTACCATGTTTTTTTCTTCCTGAAATAAGACCGGATATACGACGCGACAATATTTAAAATAAAGATCATGCCGACTAAGACCAGGACCGTTCCGTATTGGACCTTGACGCTGACATTGGGGACCTGGGTGGAAAGAACGTATATATGATAAGGAAGGGCCATCGCCTGGTCGTAGACCGAAGTCGGGAGCTTTGGCAGATAAAAAGCGGCAACGGTAAATAAGATCGGCGCGGTCTCTCCGGCCGCCCGGGAGAGCCCCAGGATCGTTCCGGTCAATATTCCGGGGATAGCGTTAGGCAGGACAACGCCGCGGACCGTCTGCCAGCGGGAAGCGCCGAGGGAAAAACTGACCTCGCGGAAAGAGCGCGGCACCGCGCTAAGGGCTTCCCTGGTCGCGGTAATGATCACCGGGAGGGTCATGATCGCCAGGGTCAGCGAACCGGCCAGGATCGACGCCCCAAACCCGAGGAACTCGACAAATAGGCTAAGGCCAAACAGGCCGTAAACTATGGACGGGACCCCGGACAAATTGATAATAGCCAGCTCGATCGCCCTGGTCAATCGGTTCCGCTGGGCGTATTCATTAAGATAGATCGCCGCCAATATCCCAAAAGGTATGGCAAAGAGAGCGGTCCCAACGATCAGATAAAAGGTCCCGACCAGCGCTGGGAATATCCCTCCCCCTCTCATCCCATCCCTTGGGATGGAGAAGAGGAACTCAAAGCTTAAGGCCGGCAGGCCATTGATCAAAATGATCGCCAGGATCAGGGCAACCGGCGCGATAACAATAATGGTCGCCGCCAAAAGAATGGCAAAGGCGGCCTTCTCTTTTAATTTTGAATCGATCATTTCTTTTTGTTCCTCTTTTTATTCCGGTTCATAAAGAAATCGGCCACCAGGTTAATGATAAAACTAATAACAAAGAGGACAATGCCGATCGCGAACAGCGCAAAGTAATGCTCGCTTCCGGAAACCGCCTCCCCCATTTCGGCAGCGATCGTCGCGGTCAGGGTCCTGACCGGCTGGAGAATGCTGGTCGGCAGGATCGCCGCGTTCCCCGTGATCATGAGGACAGCCATTGTTTCGCCGATCACCCGGCCGATCCCAAGCATGATCGCCGCCAGGATCCCGGACGAAGCGGCCGGTAAAATGACCCGGTAGATCGTCTGCCAGCGGGTCGCCCCCAGCGCCAGGGATCCTTCCCGGTAACTGCGCGGGACCGAATTTATCGAATCTTCGATGATCGAAACAATGGTCGGCATTGCCATGAAAGCAAGCATGATGGATCCGGCCAACGCCGTCAGGCCGCTTGGAAGGTTAAAGACATTTTTTAAGAACGGAGCCAGGGTCGCGATCCCGATAAAACCGAGAACAATGCTGGGAATAGCGGCCAAAAGCTCGATCCCCGACTTTAAGATCTCGCTTAGCCACTTGGGGGCAACTTCGGCGACGTACAGAGCCGAGGCAATCCCTAAAGGGACAGCGATCACTACCGCCCCCAAGGTTACAAGAAGCGAACCAAGGATCAGGGGAAGGATCCCAAATTGCGGCGGTTCCGAGATCGGATACCAGTTAACACCGAAAAGGAAAGAAAAAACATTGACCGAAGCAAAAAGGGACAACCCTTCTTTTAACAGAAAAAAGAAGATCAGCGCCACAAAAACAATGGAACCGATCCCGGAAATAAAGATCAGTTTTTCAATTATCCATTCGGTTGTTCTTTTCATTTGATCGGCACAAAGTCCATAGTTTTAACGATCTCCTGCCCGTCCGGACTTAAGACAAAATCAATGAACCTTTGAACTCTGGCTTCCGGAGTCCCGTTAGTGTAAAAAAGAAGAGAACGGGAGATCGGATATTCCCCTTTTTTGACGGTCGCGATATTAGGGAGAAAAAACGGCCCTCTTTTATCTTTACCGACCGCCAGGGCTTTTTGCCTGTTATTTAAATAACCGAGGCCAATATAGCCGATCGCTGATTTATTTGAGATGACCTCTTCGACCACCGCCTGGGATGAAGGCATCATCAGAACGTCGGCGGCAAACTCATTGGGGTTCTTTTTCTGTCCAAGCTTGACCACCGTCTCCAGAAAAAAGACATGGGTCCCCGAGTTCCTCTCCCGGGAAAGAGCGACGATCTGCCGGTCGGGGCCGCCAAGCTCCCGCCAGTTCTTGACCTTTCTCGTATAAATATCGGAAAGTTCTTTGATGGTCAGTTTGTTTATCGGATTGGCCGGATTAACAACGACCACGACCCCATCGCTGGCGACTTGCAGTTCCAGTGGATAAACCCCGCGGCGATTGGCCAGCAGGATCTCCTTATGATGCATATCTCGGGAAGCTTTGGCGATATCGGTCGTTCCGCTGATCAGCGACGCAATCCCGCCTCCGGACCCCCCCCCGGTCACCGCGACCGCGCTTTCCGGATATTTTTCCATGAACTTTTCGGTCCAGGCTTCGGCCAGGTTAACCATGGTGTCCGAACCTTTGATCTGGATCGCTTTGTTGCCGCGGGCACAGCCGGAAGAAAGAAACATAATTAAAACCAAAAACATAAATAGTGGCCGGCAAAAGCAACAACTTTTTGTCCTTATTATGTTCATCTGTAATCATTATTATCCCTCAACGTTAAATATATGTTACTTAATTGTTAATTCAATGTTAATTATCTACCCGAACCGGCCGGTCACGTAATCTTCGGTCCGTTTATCCCGCGGGGCGGTAAAGATCTTGCCGGTAACATCAAATTCAACCAGTTCACCAAGCAGAAAAAAACCGGTAAAGTCGGCAACCCGCGCCGCCTGCTGCATGTTGTGGGTAACAATGACGATCGCGTATTCTTTCTTTAGCTCATGGATCAACTCCTCGATCTTACCGGTTGAGATCGGGTCAAGCGCCGAACATGGTTCGTCGAGCAAGATCACTTCCGGCCTGACCGCCAGAGTTCTGGCGATGCAAAGCCGCTGTTGTTGGCCGCCCGACAGTCCGATCCCCGGCTTATCCAGGCAATCCTTGACCTCATTCCAAAGCGCCGCCTGCTTTAAAGCTGTTTCAACCGCCTGGTCAACGACCGGTCGCGGAACACGGCCGGCCAGCTTTATCCCGGCCGCCGCGTTTTCGTAGATCGACATGGTCGGAAAAGGGGTCGGCTTCTGAAAAACCATCCCCACCCGGCGCCTTAGATCGACCAGATCATACCGGGGTTTGAAGATATTCTCCTCATCTAAAAAGACCGCCCCCTCAACCGTCGCTCCCGGGATGGTCTCATGCAACCGGTTTAAATTCCGCACGAAGGTCGACTTCCCGCAACCGGAAGGACCGATCACCGCCGTCACCTTGTTGGAATAAACGTCCATGTTTATTTTACTTAACGCCTGTTTACCGGAAAACCAGGCGTTTAGGTCAACCGCCTTCATCTTGATCGGCAATTTATCCATAATAAACCCTCTTAGAATATTTTCTAACGACCAGCGTTACCATTAAAATAATAAAAACCAGGGTCAGCGAACCGGCCCAGGCTTTGGCCTGCCATTGACTAAATGGAGAGATCGCGTAATTATAGATCTGGACCGTCATCGAAGCCATTGGCTGGTCGATCCGCAGGTTCCAATACATTGTGTTGAAGGCGGTAAAGATCAGCGGGGCGGTCTCCCCCATGATCCTGGCGACCGCCAAAATTACGCCGGTAAAGATCCCGTTCCAGGCGGTGCGAAAAACGATTTGCAAAGAGACCCGCCACTCTGGTAAGCCAAGCGCCAATCCGGCTTCATAAAGAGTGCGAGGGACCATTTTTACCATCTCTTCGGTGGTCCGGGTCACGACCGGGATCATTATGATCCCAAGCGCGAAACCGCCGGCGATCGCCGAAAAGCGCTTCATGGTCGCCACAATTAATACATAAGCGAAGATCCCGATAACAATGCTCGGTAAACTCGAAAGAACGTCGGCCGAATAGCGGATAATAAAGCCCCGTTTGCCCGAGCCGTACTGCGCCAGCCAGATCCCGCCAAAGATCCCGACCGGCAAGCCAACCAGGCAGGCGATCCCCACCAAAATAAAGGTGCCGACCATCGCGTTGGCCATACCGCCGCCGGGATCGCCAACCGGCGCCGGCAGTTGGGTAAAGAAATTAAGATCGAGAGCGCCGATCCCTTTGACAAAGACATAGCCAAGGACCGCGATCAGGGGCAGGACCGCCAGCGCCGCGCTAAAAAAAACGGCCGCTAAAAAACAGCGTTCCTTTATCTCCCGGATCATTTTTTGAGTGTTGTCTGCCATACCAAATACCTTGCCAGGCCGTTGACCGCGATCGTGATAACAAGCAGGATCAGAGCGAGCTCAATTAAGACCGCCAGGTTCAGTTCAGTCACCGCTTCGGCAAATTCATTGGCGATCACCGCCGCCAGAGAATAGGCCGGCGCGAAGAGTGAGGCGGAGACCCGCGGCCGGTTGCCGATCACCATGGTCACCGCCATGGTCTCCCCCAACGCCCGCCCCAAACCAAGTATTATCGCGCCAATAATCCCGGAGCGGGCCGGCCCAAAGACCGCCACCTTAAAGGTCTCCCACCGGGTGGCGCCAAGCGCCATGGCCGATTCCCGCAGGCTGTAAGGGACCGCCTGAAGGACTTCGCGCGACAGAGCGGTAATGGTCGGCAGGATCATGATCGCCAGGATAATCCCGCCGGTTAAAAGACTTGGGCCGGAAGTCGGCCCCTGAAAGAGCGGCAGAAAGCCGAACATCCCCCCTAAAACCGGCTGAATATAAGCGGCAGAGAACGGGGCCAGAACAAAGATCCCCCAAAGGCCATAAACAACCGAAGGGATCGCCGCCAGTAGTTCAACCATTAAAGCGATATATTCACCTGTTTTTGACTTATAGATCTCTGAAATAAAAATCGCGCAGCCGAGACCGAGCGGCACGGCAATCAGCAAGGCGATCAGCGATGAGACCAAGGTCCCATATATGAAAGGCAACGCCCCGTAGTTGTCGGCCAATGGGTCCCAGGCGGAGCTAAAAATAAAACTCCAGCCAAAATGAATAATCGCCGGCCAGGCCCAGAAGAACAGAACAACAACCAACGAAACAAGGAGCAAGGGGATGCTGGCCGCGAAGGCAAAAATAAAGCCTTTGAACCAGATATCCCCTTGTCCCAAAAAACGCGTCTGTTTATTAAATGTTGGTATCAATTGAATTGATCAACTTCATTACTTTGTCCGACATGCTGTCCGGCAAAGGCGCATAAAGAAGAGAAGCGGCGTACTTCTGTCCGTCACTTAACGCCCATTTCAAATAGTTTTTAAGAGCGGCCCCTTTCTCTCCATCAAGACTGCTCCTAACCAGAAGCCAGGTCAGCCCAACTATTGGATAGGCATTTTGACCGGGAGCATTTGTCAGATCAAGCCGAAAATCTCCAGCCGCGATCTGCTTGGCCAGCTTGCTTGAACTAAGCGCGCCGTCCGCCGCGGCAGTCGTCGATTCGATTGATGGTTTGACAAATCTACCGCTCCGATTCTTGAGCGAAACAACCGGCAGATCATTGCTGATCGCGTAAGAAAGCTCAACGTAGCCAAGCGCTCCTTCGTTCCCTTTGATCACCCCGGCGACACCGGCATTCCCTTTACCGCCGATCCCGGTCGGCCAGGAAACCGCGCTCCCCGCCCCGACTTGAGACGCCCAGGCAGTGCTGACTTTGGCTAAATATGAGGTGAAGATATGGGTGGTCCCGCTCCCATCACTCCGGTGAGCGATCGTGATATTTTTACCCGGCAAGTCGATGCCGGGATTAAGGGCCGCGATCGCCGGATCGTCCCATTTTTTGATCCGGCCAAGGAAGATCCGCCCCAGGGTCTCGGGATCAAGTTTTAAGCCGCTGACGCCCGGCAGATTGTAGGAAACAGCCACCGCCCCCATCACCGTCGGGATATGGAGAACATCTCCGCCGGCGGCAGACATTTGTTTCTCGGTCATCGGAGCGTCGCTCCCGCCGAAATCAGTGATCTTGGCGGTAAACTGGCGGATCCCGCCCCCCGACCCGATCCCCTGATAATTGACCTGGGTCCCGGTTTTGTCGGCGAATATTTTGTTCCACTTAACATAGATCGGGTAAGGAAAAGTCGCCCCCGCCCCATTCAGAGAGACGGCCAGAGCGGCGCTGGAAATCAGGACCAGTGAAATAACAACTGCCAGTGTTTTATTGATCATTATGTTTTCCTCCATTTATATTGTAATCATGCTGTGCAGGTAAAAGATGCCGGTCGTCGCCCCGGTCCCGGTCTTAGCGCTCTGGAAATCAGCGGCCAGACGGACATCTTTGCTCCAGTCATAGATCAAGCCATAGATCGACCGGCTGATCTCATTATTAACAGCGCTCCGGGAAGGGTCATAGTTATCAAGCCTGGCCAGAATGGTCCAGCCGGGATTAATTATAAAAGTGCCGCCAAGGCTGTAGCCGGAAATATTGGTCCCATACAGGTATTCAAGGCCGACGGAATAGATACTATTCTTAAGTCCAAGCAAAGCGACCGCCTGCTTTTTGGTGTGGCTATCCATTGAAGCGTCGGTCTTAATGCCCGCCGCGTTACCGAACAAACCGACGATCACACTCCCCAGAGTGTCATTGCTGTATACATTTGAGTTAAGCCGCAGGCCAAGATCTTTGCGCGCGTCGGACTCCGGCTTGGAGTAGCCGGCGCCGTTAAGAAGGGTCGCGTGGTATTCCACTTCCGGAAAACCGCTGACGCTTACTTTTCCCAGCACGCCGAGACCAAAATCGGAAGAACTCATTACGCCCTCATTGTCCAGCAGGGTCTTAGCAATGAAACGGGCGTTGAGCAGTTTATCGGCCCAATCGATCCAGGCGGTGTGTTGAAGCCCGATCTTGGCGGTCAAAGTAAAGGGGACCGGCTGAAGGGCGGCCGGGACTGTAACCGGTTTTTCCACGTAAGCGTATTTAAGGTAATCAAAAAGGTTCTGGGTCTTTTTATTCGGATCGGTGCCGGTGGACGACGTGTCCAGCCGCCGAACGTCAAGGGTTACCCGGGCGCTGGCGTCATCGACAAGCTTTTTCTTAAAATCCAAATAAGCCCGGCTGACATCAAACTGATTGTAATTTGATGAGCCGGCATTCTGGGTGTATTTCTGCCAATGGAAAAATATCACGCCGCTGACCTTAACATCCTTATTATCAGCTTTAACCGCCTCCAGTTCATTCTTTAAACTGGCCAGTGCCGCGTTGGTCTCTTCTTTAATGTCAACCAACTCATTCTGGGAATCAACCGCTAATTCTTCGGCCGGCTTTGACGGTTCAACCGTCCGGGCCTTGATCTTTTCCAGGGAAGCCTTAGCTTCACTTATTAAGGACTGTAAAAGCTTGATCCTTTTCGCGTCCCGGGTCTTTTGGGCCGCCGCCAACTTTACTTTCAACCCGCTGATATATGACTCAACCTTTTTCTGGTCGGCCGTTTGAGCCATTACCTGAAAAGACAATAAAACCATGGTCAAAATCATTAGAAAGCTTAAAACAATCATCTTTTTCATTGCTTCACTCCTTCATTTATAACTTATAACTAAGATCAGTCTTTAGCGCCCCCCTCCTTTATCAGGGCCTTGGCTGACGCGCTAATTATGGGTAAAGAAGATTAAGCTTTGATGAAACTTTTGTTAACAAGAAGTAAACTTTTCCAGGCTAAGCGGAGATCAGCGGCAGTGTAACGGTAAACGTAGAGCCCTTTCCTTCTTCACTAGCAACATCAACCGTCCCGTGATGCAGGCTCACGACATGTTTGACGATCGCCAGCCCGAGGCCGGTCCCGCCAAGCTCGCGGGAGCGGGCGACATCGGTCCGGTAGAAGCGCTCAAAGATCCTGGGGAGGTGCGAATGGCCGATCCCAACCCCGGAATCGGCGATCAATATTTTTACCAGGCCATTCTCTCTTTTACAGCTAATGGAGACCTTACCTCCAGGATTGTTATAATTAACCGCATTATCGAGCAGGTTTAAGACCGCCCGGAAGAGGTGGTCCTCTATCCCGTTGACCAGGACTTCTTCTCCGGGACACTCGGCGATTATCGCCACCTCTTTTTGCCTCGCCTTGTCCGCGACCGTTTCGATCGCCCGATTGACAATCTCCTCCAGATTAAGCCTGGCAAAAGGACCCAGTTCTTTTTTTGACTCGAGCCGGGAAAGCTCCAGGATATCGTCGATCAGGGCCGAAAGACCGCGGGCGTGCTTATCGATCTTTTTGACGAACTCCACGTTATGCGCCGGATCGTTTATCGCTCCGCCAAGCAGGGTCTCCACGTTCGACCTGATGACTGTAAGCGGGGTCTTTAGTTCATGAGAAACGTTAGCCGCAAATTCGGAGCGGACCTTTTCCAGTTTGCGCAATTCGGTCATGTCGTGCAAAACACAGACCACGCCGATAACTTCCCGCTCTTCACTTAAGACCGGCCCGGCATGAGCGTCAAAGATACCGGCAAAGGGTTGAACGACCTCGATCTCCTCCCTGGTCCGCTCGCCGCTCCGCAAGGCGCGGGCGATCAGGTCGGAAATCTCATTATTGCGGACCACTTCCCGAATCGTCTTGCCAATGATCTCCGGCTCGGTCGCCCCCAAAACTTTTTCAATGACCGGGTTGGCCAGGATCACTACCCCGTCCCGGTTGACCGCCAGGACCCCTTCGTTCATGCTGGAGAGGACCGCGCTGATCTGGCTTTTTTTGGCCGAAAGCTTCTCAAAGGTGATCCGTAAATACTTGCTCATCCTCTCCATCGCTCTCTCTAATTCCCCAACTTCAAAACGGGACCGGCGGAAAAAGAGGTTATCAAACTCACCGGCGGAGATCCGTTTGGCAACTTCAGATAAACGGACGATCGGGTCGCTGAACAGGCGAGACAAGACCGCGCTAAGGGCGACCGCCGCCCCCATCGCCGCCAGCAGGGCATACCATTTGGATTTGAGCAGGTAGATGACCAAAAAACCGACCATCACGTTCCCGACAAAAGAGACGAACAGGGCAAAATAAAAACGCCTGAAATAACCGATCAGTTTCATGATCTGACCTCAAATTTATAACCGACGCCGCGCAAGGTATGAACATATTTCTCCGCTTTGCCGAGCTTTTCCCTCAATCTTCTGACATGGACGTCAACCGTTCTGGTCTCGATCGCGACCTCGACCCCCCAAACGGTGTCGAGCAGACGCTCGCGGCTAAAAACCTTCCCTTCGTTTTCCCACAGGTAATGGAGCAGGGCAAATTCCTTGGCGGTCAATTCGATCGGTTTTCCCGCGACCTTGACCTCATGCTTGTCAACATCAAGCTCAAGATTGGGGGCTTTGAAGAGCTTGGTTTTTACTTCGCCTCCATACCTCTTGATGATCGCTTTGATCCGGGCGGTCAGCTCACGCATGCTGAAAGGCTTGGTCAAATAATCGTCGGCTCCCAGCTCCAGGCCAATGACCTTGTCCGCCTCTTCTCCCTTGGCGGTCAGCATTATTATTGGAATGTTGGAAGTAGCGGCCCCCCCCTTTAGCGATTTGCAAACGTCAAGGCCGCTCATTCCCGGAAGCATCAGGTCAAGAATGATTAGCACGGGGAGTTTTTCCCTGGCCATTTTAACAGCTGTTAATCCGTCATACGATTTAGCGACCTTGAACCCTTCATTCTTCAGGTTATATTCGATCGCGTCAACTATGTCTTTTTCGTCGTCTACAACCAGAATTTCCTTCATGCCAGCAATTGTAGCAGTAGAAATGGTGATTGCCAAGTGAAAGGAGAGCCTACAGCGAAAAGCTTTAAGCTTGTTATTCCCCCCAACAACTGCTAATATTTTATTGACAGGTAAAAGGAGGCCTCCCCATGAACGACTTGATCGCTGACGTTAAACTTTCGATCGAACTGGAAAAGAAGGGATATGATTTCTACACCCAAACAGCCAAAAAGACCAATAACCCCCTGGCCGCGTCCACATTATCCAGCCTGGCCGACCGGGAATTGGTCCATCTGGCCAGGATCAAGGAGTTTTACCAGAACCTGACCGGAGAAAAAATCCTCGCTTCCGATTGGTTAAAAGGGGTTGAGATCTACCCGACCAAAGCGGATCTGCTCAAGGTCATTGTCGAAAAGCTAAAAAAAGGGTTGGACCGTAAATTTGAGACCCAAAAAGACCTTAACGACGCTTACCTGATCGCCGAGGGATTGGAGAAAGATAGTTTTACGCTATACGATAAGATCGCCGCGGAAAGCACGGACCAAACGGCTAAGAAATTTTACTCCGCCCTGGCCCAGGAAGAGAAAGAACATTTCACCATTCTCGATGAAACTATGAAATACCTGAACGACCCGGCCGAATGGTTCAAAGAACAGGAGCATTGGATCGTCGAAGGCTAAATTGCTAAATGATTAAGATAGGAAAAAGCGGATAGCGCCGCTTTGGCTCCATCCCCCGCCGCAATAATGATCTGTTTGGCCGGAACATCGCTCACGTCCCCCGCCGCGAATACCCCCGGACATGAAGTTTCGGCAGCACAGTTGATCATGATCTCGCCATGATCGTTCTTTTTAACGCAATCGATAAGGCCGGAATTAGGGACAAGGCCGATCTCGATAAAGATACCTGCCACTTTTAATTCCTTCGCTTCTTCCGCCGCGGCCACTTTTAACGAGCGAACGAATTGGTCCCCCAGGATCTCCACAACCCGCGAATTGTTCATGATCTCAACTTTACCGGACCGTTTGATCTTATCTGCCAGGACCTGGTCGCCGGTCAGATCGGGGGCAATGTTGACCAGATATACTTTCTCCGCGATCTTCTCCATCTGGATCGCCGCGTCCAGGGCGGAGTTGCCTCCCCCGATGATCGCGACGTCCTTTCCGGCAAAGAGCGGCCCGTCGCAGGTCGCACAATACGCCACCCCCCGGCCAAGAAACTCCTTCTCTCCGGGAACGTTCAACTCTTTTGGCCGTTTTCCCGACGCGATAAGGACCGTTCTGGAAAGAAGCTTTTCGCCGCTTACAAGGGTCGACTGAAAACTTGCCCCCTCTTTTTCGATCCGCTGGACCTCAACTCCTTCGCGCAGATCGAACTTATACTGATTGAGATGATCGGAAAACTTTTTGACGAGGTCGGGCCCGGAGATCAATTGGAAGCCGAGGTAGTTTTCGATACTGCCGGACCAGGCGGCCTGTCCGCCGATCTCTTTGGCGGCGATGGCAAAGGAGATCTTTTTTCGGGCGGCATAGACCGAAGCGGTGATCGCGGCCGGACCGCCTCCGACGATAAGCAGATCAAGCATTTATCTTCCCAGCCAGGTAGAAACCACCTGTTGCGAGTTCGTCAATATCATCAGCCCAATCAAGATCAAAAGAACGCCGCTAACCGTCTCGATCCAGCCGAGAAGCTGTTGGACCTTTTTAATATAAACGATCGCCAGATCAAGAAGCCAGGCGGCCAGGACAAAAGGGACCGCCACCCCCATGGAATAAAAGACAAGAAGGATAATGCCGTTGTTCAAGCTGGACGAAACGCTGGCCAGGACCAATATCGACCCCAGGATCGGACCGGCACACGGCACCCAGGCGGCGGAAAAACCCATGCCAAAGATAAAAGCGCCAAGATAGCCGTCAGGTTTAAGCCGCAGATCAAGGCCAAATTGGGTTTGCAGAAGGCTTAAATTGATCACCCGGAGAAGAAAAAGGCCTAAAAAGATAACCATCAGGCCGCCGGCGATCCTCAAGGCCGACCGGTAAGCCATAAGCACCTGGCCGATCGCGCTGGCAGTCGCGCCTAAAGCGATAAAGACCAGGGAAAATCCGAGGACAAAAAACAGAGCGTTGATCAAGGTTTTTCGCCTGGCCGAGTTAATGTCAACCTGGTACTCTTTGACCGTGACCCCGGTCAAAAATAAGATGTAAGAAGGGATCAAAGGGAGAATGCAAGGCGAAAAGAAAGAAAGAAGCCCGGCGATAAAAGCGATCAATACTGGTATGTTGCTCATCGGCTACCGCTTGACCATTTCTTTAAACATCTTAAGGTTTTCCGCGTCGGCCCAATCTCTGGCGCCGATGATCTTGGTGACGACCTCCCCTTTTTTATCGATCAGGTAGGTCGTTGGAATGCTCCGGATCGACAGGCGGGAGGCAAGCTCGTCCCCATTAAGCAAAACTTTAAAGGTCAATCTATTCTTGCCGATAAAATCCCGGATCTTTTCGCTCCCTCCCCGCTCAATGTTGACCGCAACTATCGCGAACGGTTCTTTGGCCATCAGCTGGTGAAGTTTTTGCATCGCCGGCATCTCTTCCCGGCAGGGAGGACACCATGAGGCCCAAAAATTGAGCATAACAACTCTCCCTTTATAGTCGGAAAGCTTGACGACCTTGCCGCCCAGATCGGGTAAAGAGAACTCCAATTTTTGAGGCTCATTGCCGGCCGGTTTCTCCCCCGCGGCCAAGCCCGGACTTACAATTAAAGTTATGAAGAAGAGTAAAATAAGCGATCTTTTTATCACGACTTCCTCCTGTTTTTTCAAAGTATAACGACTGCGAATATCATTGTCAATTCAAGTTGCATTCCTAATTCGAGAATGCCATAATTCCCCAAGAGTTATGAAATTAAGAACCAAAGTGATTATTGCTACCGCCATGACCCTGCTTGCCATTTTCTTGGTCGTGCTGACCAGCATCAGACTTATCATTGTCCCTCATTTCCTGGAAGCGGAGCTGGAAGACGCCTCCGACCGGACCAGCAGGATCGCCGGAGCGTTTGAGGCGATCGAAATGGAAGCGATCAACTTTGTCTTGCGTGACTGGTCAAATTGGGACGATACCTATAATTTCATGAGCAACGGCAACAAAGCCTTTCTGGAAGCTAATATCACCCCCGCCACCTTCCGCAATTTAAGATTGGACGCCATCTTGTTCATTGATAAATCCGGCGAGCTCTTCAGAGGGTACACTCATGACGCCAAACGGGAGACCGTTATCCCCGTTTTTCCCAGTATTCTCTCCCATCTCGCGGAGATCACCAATTTTGCCGCCAAAGTTCCCTCTCATGGGACGATCCAGCTCCCCGAAGGGTTGTTCATCTTTGCCATTGAGCCGGTCCTGACCAGCAACGAAGAAGGTCCGGCCAGAGGCTTCCTGCTTTTTGGACGGTTCATGAACGACCCCGAGCTAACCTATCTCTCTCAATCGCTCCAGCTCAATTTAAAGCTTTATATTTCCGGGAAAAATATGCCGCTGAAAGAGTTTGCCGCTCTTGCCGCGAAAAGCAAAAAGAACCAGCTGGTCACAATAGTCGATCAAAACACGATCTACGGCCACACCATCATTAACGATATTTATGGAAAACCGTCCGCTCTGCTGACCAGGACCGTCCCCCGGATCATTTACAACCATTTCAACCGGACCATTAACTATTTACTGGCCATTACCGTTTTTTCCGGGATCCTGCTCGGCCTGATCTTTCTCCTCCTGCTGGATCGATTATTTATTATGAGAGTCGCCAGATTAGTGAGCGCGATAACGGTCATCGGCAAGAAAGAAAAGATCAACCTGATGGTTCCGGAAGACGGCAATGATGAAGTCACTTCCCTGCAAAAAGCGATCAACACGACTTTTCGCTCACTGAATCAGGCCCAGAGCCAATTATTAAAGAGCAAAGAGCTCTACAATATTATTTTTGAGAACGTCAACGATGTTGTTTTTACGCTGAACCTGAAAGGAGACTTTGTCTCGATCAACAGAGCGGTCGAGCGGGTTTTGGGGTACAAGATCGATGAACTGGTCGGCAAAAATTTCTCCGTTCTTACTACTCCCGAGTCGTATGTCGGGATCAAGGCCAAGATCGAACAAAAAGTCAGCGGCCAAACTCACCGGACCCGCTATGAAGCGGAGATCAAGGCCAAGGACGGCCATATCATCGTTATGGACATTGACAGCCAGATCCAGGCTGAAGAAGGGGTCCCGGCGGCAATCATCGGCGTCGCCCGCGACGTGACTGAAAGAAGAGCCTACGAACAGCAGTTAAAAAACAAAATGGATGAGCTGGAGCAGTTCCACTCATTGGCGGTCGGCCGTGAGCTCCGGATGACCGAATTAGAAGGCGAAGTTAACGAACTGCTGACCAGACGTGGGGAAAAACCGAAATATTAAACTACTTCCCCCGGATCACAACGTTCTTTACGTATCGCCCGGAAATTTCCGCCATCTCTTTTAACTTTTCCGCCGAATAAGGCTCGCAGTTAGACAAAGACGGATCAAGAGTGTCGCGGTGGTCAAACTGCTGAAGGACGAATTTTTTCGCCCCTTTTATCTCTTTCGCCAGATCTTCCAGGTCCCGGTCGTATAACAAGTTGGGGACGATCGTCGTTCGAAACTCGTAATCGACCCCGCTATCCATTATCAGGCCGATACTTCGCTTGATCTTCGCCAGGTCGCTTTTAACTCCGGACAATTTATCGTAGCGCCCGTCAAGCGGACCCTTGACGTCCATGGCGACAAAATCAAGCATTTTGTCCTTATATAGCCTCTCTAAAAGATCGGGGTCGGTCCCGTTGGTGTCAAGTTTAACCAGCAGGTTCATTTTTTTTAATTCAGCGATGAACTCGACCAAACCGCGGCCGGCGTGAAGTGCCGGCTCCCCTCCGGTAACACAAACACCATCGATAAAATCGGTATGCTCTTTGAGGAAAGCAATGACCCTGCCGACCGGCACCCCGGCCAGCGTATCGGGATGGAGGACCAGCGCGGCGTTGTGGCAAAAGGGACAGCGAAAATTGCAATTGGGAAGAAAGACCACCGAAACGATCTTGCCGTCCCAATCCAGAAAGGAGGTCTCGAGAAAACCCTTGATAAGCAGATCGGACGCGGCCATTAGTTCTCGTCGAAGAGGAAGACCGCCGCGGCAAGGACGGTAGTCCAGACGCTCCGCTGGCCGATGGCGCTTTGGGTAATGTGGGTCGTTCGGACGATCCGGTCGGAAACTTTCCAGAGTTCCTGCCGCTCGTCCCAGCTGGAGTCCTCGTCAAAGGGGACCCCAAGGGTCGTCGCCAGCATCTGCGCGGCGATATCTTCTGCGTAGTCGCCGCATTCTTCGTCGGTCATCCCGTTCCCGTGGTGTTCGCTAAGGTAGCCGTAGGAATTGGGGTCAGAAGGGATCGCCATCCCAACCGAAGCCGAGATCAAGCGGTGCGATTCGTTGGTGTCGTTGCGGGACATGACGATAAAAGTAATCTCCCCCGGCTTGATCGACTTCATCCCCTGCTCGCGGGTGATCAATTTACAGCCTGGAGGGAAAATACTGGAGACCTGGACGTAGTTGACCGCCTGGATCCCGGCGTCGCGCAAAGCCATCTCGAAGCTGGCCAGCTTTTCCCGGTGGCGGCCCACTCCCTTGGTAAAAAATATTTTAGTCGGTACTAAATTCATATTATTTTTCAGCGGCTAAACGCCGCTGTTAACTCCTAACCGCGACGTTCAGTCGCGGGGCATATAAATATATCAGATTCTTATTAAGATATCAAAATAAACTTGCCTGCACTTCGCCGTTCATCCCCCGTTTAATGACCTTTTTCTTGATGCCTTGATCCCTTGATTCCTTTTCTCCCAAGTCGTTCTCCACCATCTCCAGCGTGGCGTAGATCTCCTCCGCCCGCCCAATAACCTCGGCCGGGATCCCGGCAAGCCTGGCGACCTGAATGCCGTAAGAGCGATCGGCCGGGCCGTCGGCGATCGAGTGGAGAAAGGTGATCTCCCCTTTGGCGTCGCGTACAGCCGCGTTGACGTTGACCATTCCGGGATGCTTATCCGCCAGCTGGGTAATCTCGTGATAATGGGTGGCGAACAAGGTCAGCGCTCCGATCCGGGAGTGGATATGCTCGGCAACCGCCGCCGCGATCGACATCCCGTCAAAGGTCGAGGTCCCTCTCCCTATTTCGTCCAAAATAACCAGGCTCCTCCCGGTCGCGTTGTTGACAATGTTGGCGGTCTCGGTCATCTCCAGCATAAAGGTCGACTGGCCCGAGTAGATATCGTCCATCGCCCCGATGCGGGTAAAGATCCGGTCGATCAGGCAAAGCCGGGCGCTCTCCGCGGGAACAAAAGAGCCGATCTGGGCAAGGAGAGAGATCAGGGCGGTCTGGCGCATGTAGGTCGATTTCCCCCCCATGTTCGGACCGGTGATCAGCAGAGAGCGGCGCCCTTCATTAAGCTCGGTATCGTTAGGGGTAAACTTGAATTCTCCCAGCATCTTTTCGACCACCGGGTGGCGACCCCTTTTGATCGCGATCTCTTTTTTGCCGGTAAAACTTGGCCGGCAGTATTTGTTTTCCACCGCCGCTTCAGCCAGCGACAAAAGAACATCAAGGACCGCCAGGGCGCCAGCCAGCGCTTGCAGCTGCCGGGTATGTTCGGCGGCTTTAGCCCGGACCTCGGTAAAAAGCTGGTACTCCAGCTCTTTGACCCTGACCTCGGAGTTTAAGATCATCGTCTCCCGGTCCTTTAGTTCCGGGGTGATGAACCGTTCGGCGTTAACAAGAGTTTGTTTGCGGATATAATCCGGCGGGACCTGGTCGAGATTGGAGTTGGTCACTTCGATAAAGTAACCAAAAACTTTGGTGTAGCCAACCTTGAGCGATTTGATCCCAGTCCTCTTCCGTTCTGTTGCTTCAAGCTCGGCGATCCATTGTTTCCCCCCCCGGCTCCCCTTCTTCAGCTCATCAAGTTCCGCATGGTAACCATCCTTAATGATCCCCCCTTCTTTGATCGTGAACGGGGGATCACTGACGATAGCGGCGGAGATAAGGTCAACAACGCTTTGCCGCGCCGCCACCCTCTCATTGATAAGAGAGGTGAAATGGGCCAACGCCCCCAGCGGCCCGGTCAGCTTTTCGATCAGGGGGAATTGGAGAAGCGATTCCTTCAGCGCGGCCAGGTCTCGCGGATGAGCGGTCCCGGTCGCGATCTTCCCGGTCAGCCGCTCCACGTCAAATACTTTATCCAGCGCACTCCCCAGTTCGCTCCGAAGGATCGCGTCTGCAGTAAAAGCTTCAACCGCGTCGAGCCGCCGCTCGATCTCGTTTTGGTTTAACAGCGGCTGGACCAGCCACTGGCGAAGGAGCCTCCCTCCCATCGGCGTTTTGGTCCGGTCAATCACCCAGAGCAAGCTCCCCTGATGCGACTTGTCGCGCGCCGTTTGGATCAGCTCCAGATTGCGGCGGGTGACATTATCAATGAACATGTAGTCGCCGACCTGGTATTTTTTCAGCGCGCCGATCTGGAGCAGGGCGGTCTTCTGCGTCTCCCTCAAGTAATCAAGGATCGCCGCCGCCGCGCCAAGCGCGACCTCGTTTTCGCTCAAACCAAACGATTCCAGCGAGTGGAGGCTGAACTGCTCTTTAATTTTTCTGACCGCCGTCTCACTGTCGTAAATATCTTTGAACAAGGACCGGCTTTTCAGCCGGAGCCCCTTTAGCACGGCCGCTCCTTCTGTCTCAAATAAGTCGGAGACCAGGAGCTCGACCGGAGCGATCCGCCGGACCTCATCAAGCAAACCATCGAGGGAATTAAAACCGGTCAATTTAAATTCGCCGGTCGTCGCATCGGCGTAAGCGAGCCCGAACTTATCCTTATCCTGATTGACCGCCAGCAAATAGTTGTTCGCTTTGGCCGAGAGCATCGACGGCTCGCTCACCGTCCCCGGGGTGACGATCCGGATCACTTCCCGTTTCACGATACTATCCTTGGCTAACTTAGGATCCTCCACCTGCTCGCAGATTGCGACCTTGTGCCCTTTCTCGATCAGTTTGGCCAGATACCCTTCGGCGGCGTGGTATGGGATACCGCACATCGGCATCCGGTTATCATCTTTGCCTCGCCCGGTCAGGGTCAGGTCAAGTTCGCGCGAAGCAAGCTGGGCGTCGTCGAAGAACATTTCGTAGAAATCACCAAGGCGGTAAAAGAGGATGGCGTCCTGGTGCCGGGCCTTGATCTCCTGGTACTGCTTCATCATCGGGGTAAGGTCGGACATCCCCCTACCTCAACTTGACGTTCAGCTGGGCGACAAGAGCGGCTGTGATCTCTTGGTGTTTCTGGTTAACTTCGGCTTCGGTGAGGGTCCGCTCCTGATGGCGGTAAACTACCCGGTAAGCGACGCTCTCTTTGAACTTATCAAACGGAAAGACCGCTTCGGTCAGTGGGCCGCCGACCTCTTTGATCAGATCAATTATCCGCTGGTTGGAGATATTTTCCCCGGCGGTCAAAGAGATGTCGCGGGAAATATTGGGATATTTGGGAAGCTGGCGGTAGATTTGCCCCTTCCGCGCCATCCCCAGCAAAGCGTCCAGGTCAAATTCGAACGCGAAGAGCGGTTTTTTAAGTTCAAAGTTCCGCTGGATCTCCGGATTGAGCGCGCCAAAAAAGCCAATCCCCGGGATCTCCGCGGCGCTCCCAACCTGCAAATAACCGCTCGCGCTCTCTTTTAGTTCCGGCAGTTCCAGCCCGATCGAAGCAAACAGGTTCTCGATCACTCCTTTAAGAAAGAAATAATCGACCGTCCCTTTATCCAGAAGGCTCCTGAACGGAGAACCGGTCGCGACCGCCGCCACCCGGTAGGTTTCGCGAGGAAGCTTATCGCCGTTTTTCGCGAAGCTTTTGCCGATCTCAAAGAGTAGGACATTTTCAATTTGGCGGTTCTGGTTCCGCTCCACGACCCGGAGCAAACCGGGAAGGAGGCTTGGCCGTAAATAGATCTGGTCGGCATTCAAGGGATTTTCAACCGGCAGAACATGCTCTGCCGACAAGAGGCAATGCTCCAGCTCCCTGGAGCCGACCAAGGTGTAGGTCTGCGCCTCATTTAGGCCACAGCCGACGAGCGAATGGCGGATCTTCTGATGATCTTCGACCGGGACCTTTTTCCCCGGGAAAGAGGTGTCGGGCATGGTCGGTTTGATCTTGTCAAAGCCGTTCACCCGAACGATCTCCTCGATCAGGTCGGCTTCCCGTTCCAAGTCCATCGCCCGGAACAATGGGATCTCGATCACCAGATCGTTCCCTTTTGTCTTGACCCCGAACCCCAACCCTTTGAGGATACTGGTCATCGTCCCAACCGCGAGCTTTTCTCCCAATATTTTTTCAACCCGGGCTGGACGCAGGAGAACATTCTTTGGAGTTGGGTCTTTTTTCTTGGCGTCGACACTGCCGGACAAGACCTCCCCTCCAGCCAGCTCGGCGATCAAAGCGGCGCCGCGATCGAGCGCTTCTTCCACTCCCAGCCAATCGAGGCCGTGGGCAAAGCGGACCGATGATTCGCTCCGCAGTTTCAGTTTCCTGGAATTTTCGTGGATCGAGACCGGATTGAAAAATGCCGACTCTAAAATGATCGTGGTCGTGGTCGGCCGAACTTCGCTGTTCGCCAGTCCCATGATCCCGGCGATGGCGATCGCCTTGTCCGGATCGGCAATGACCAGGACCTCCGAATCTAACTGATATTCTTTCCCGTCCAGGGCGAGGACCTTTTCTTTCGGTTCGGCCCGGCGGACGACAATGTGCCGGTCTTTGACCAGAGAGGCGTCAAAAGCGTGCATCGGCTGGCCGATCTCCAGCATCAGGTAGTTGGTCACGTCAACGACGTTATTGATCGAGCGGACCCCCGCTTTTTCCAGGCGGTGCTTGAGCCAATCCGGAGAGTCGTCGACTTTGACGTTCTTGATCACCCGGGCCATGTAACGAGAGCAAAGTTCCGGCTCCAGGATATCGACCTGGACAAATTTTTTGGTCTTCTCCGCCGTCTCATTAACTTTCGGCTTTTCGGCTTTAACTTTGACTTTGGTCAACGCCGCGACTTCCCGGGCGATCCCGCGCAGGCTCCAGCAGTCGGCCCGGTTAGGCAGAATATCGACTTCCAGGATGTCGCTGGAGATCAAATGGGTCTCCAGGCCACCTAACGCTATCAGCTCGGCCAATTTCTCGGCCGTTACTTTTATGGGGACCAGCTCTTTAAGCCACTCTAGCGGCACTTTCATTAAAATTGCTCCAGAAAACGGAGATCGTTTTCATAAAACAGTCTGATGTCATCGATCCCGTACTTCAACATAGCGAGCCGTTCGATCCCCATGCCAAAGGCAAAGCCGGTATATTTTTCCGGGTCGTAGCCGACCGCCTTGAAAACGTTCGGGTCAATCATCCCGGAGCCAAGGATCTCGAGCCAACCGGTCCCTTTGCAGATACTGCAACCTTTTTTTCCCTCGCTCCCGCATTTCAGGCATTCGACGTCGACTTCGGCCGACGGCTCGGTAAAGGGGAAAAAGCTCGGACGAAAACGGACCTTTTTCTCCTGGCCAAACATCTGGCGGAGGAATTCGGTCAGTATCCCTTTGAGATCGCCAAAGGTGACATTTTTATTGACCAGGAAACCTTCCAACTGGTGGAAGACCGGCGAATGGGTGGCGTCATAGTCGCGGCGAAAGACCCGTCCAGGGGCGACAATCGCCAGCGGCGGCTGTCGTTTTTCCATCACTCTGACCTGGACCGGCGAGGTGTGCGTCCGCATGACCACGTCATCTTTAATGACGAAAGTCGAATCAACGTCGCGCGACGGATGGTGGGCCGGAATATTGAGGCCGTCGAAATTATAATACTCAAGCTCGACTTCCGGCCCTTCTTCAATTTCAAAGCCGAGGGCAAGGAAGATATCTTTGGCCCTTTCCATCGTCTGCGTCAACGGGTGGAGCTTCCCCTGCTTGATCCCTTTCCCGGGGAGAGTGATATCGATCTTTTCGGACGCGATCTTTTGTTGTTGTTCCCGCGCCTGGAGGCTGACCTTCTGATCGTTCAAGGCGACCTCAACAACGACTTTCGCTTCGTTGACGAGGGCCCCGACCTTCGGCCGCTCTTCCGGCGAAAGTGAGCCAAGCGATTTGAGAACTTCGGTCAGCTCCCCTTTTTTGCCGAGAAAGCGGATCCTGACCGAATCGAGCTCGGCCAGGTCTTTCGCCTGACGGATCAGGCCAAGAGCCTCATCCTGTAGTTGTTTAATCTTTTCCATGTTCCCTTTGTCTGGTCGCTTCGTAAAGCAGGATCGCGGTCGAGACGGCGACGTTAAGCGATTCGGCGTTTCCCGGCATCGGGATCTTCACCGCTTCGCCCAGAGCGACGATCTCGGGGGGCAACCCGGCCCCTTCATTGCCGACCAGGAAAGCGACCCCGCCCCGGTAATCCCCGGCGGCCGCGGTCTTTGCCGCTTTCAGATCGGTCGTTACTATTTTAACATTTTTTTCTTTTAATTGGGCAATAGTTTCAGCGTCATCATCCGCCATAACGATCGGCAGGTGGAAAAGGGAGCCCATGGTTGCGCGGACCACTTTCGGGTTATAGAGGTCAACGGTTCCTTTAGAAAGGATCACCCCGCTCGCCCCAAAGGCATCGGCGGTCCTGATGATCGTCCCCAGGTTCCCCGGGTCCTGGACACCGAGGCAGTAGACGATCACTCCCTTGGTATCTATCTGATCTAATGAGCATTCCTGTTCTCTAACAATCGCCACGATTCCCTGCGGCGTCTCTACCTGGGAAATTTCGGCTAGTTGCTTCTTCGAGACTTTGTAACCGACGCTCATCTGCGCTTCCAGATTTTTAACGATCGGCAGGTTCTCGGAGTAGAAGAAGGTTTTGACCCGCTCCCCAGCTTCTTCGACCATCCGCACTCCTTCGACGACGAAGAGCTTCTCCTTCCGCCGCGCCTTGCGGGTTTCGAGGAGATTTTTAATTAGTTTTAGTTGAGATTGCATTTAGTTTATCCTTTCTTATCGGAAACCAACGACAATATCGTCGCGGCTTCCGGGTTGTCTATCCTCTACGCATGGAAACCTGCGAACAACCTATAAATCGCTCCATTCCAGCTAGAGACCTGCGACAAGAACCAGAGTTTTGCTTGTTATGCATGGAAACCTGCGACAATATCGTCGCGGTTTCCATGCTGTAAAAGTCGTTTGTCTTCGCCACTAACCTTCTGTCCTTTGATATAATCTATCACTTTTCGCAATGAATCTGCATCCTTAATCTCGTAAGCCCGATAGCCTCTCCCCCATAGCTTCCTATTATCAAAACGATTGGTCGGAAACTTAGCCAACACTTCTTTGGAGCTAAGTCCTTTGACCATCTTCATTACATACTCATTGCTATCGTCATCCTGCTTTTCAATGAGCAAATGCACATGATCGATCAGAATACCATGACATTCGATCCTAAAACCCTTCTCCCTACAAATATCAGCAAACGCTAATTTTAAGCATTCGGCAACGTCTTCCGATATCAATTGCCTTCTTTTATAAGTCGAAAAGACATAATGAACATACTTCCCCATACTGCCACTTTCCCTCCCCACCACTGATAGAAGCACGCGACACTATCGTCGTGGCTTCCTGGTCAATCAATTCCTAATTTTCAACTCATCCCTAACTGCTTGAATCCATTTATAATGACTTATTGAATACGCCTTAAAGTTAATCAATTCTTCTTGTTTAGTAACAAACTCACCTTTTCTAATTCGCTCATAAGCCTCTTCCCCACATAATTTCGCACAACTAGCACATTCTAAGAATATATTATAAACATTAATTCCAACAAATATTTCTAAATCAGCTTTTATCTCATCAAATTGATACGTTTCTTGTTCGTATTCTTTTTCAAATTCATTATTATTATCGCGATAAGCAAAGGAAGTAATATAAAAATACACAAACCTACTTAAACCTCTGTTTGCCTTAAATAATATTTCCCTTTTAAAATCATCTTTCTTCGTTCTATCCTCCCACCATTTACCAATCAAAAAGCCAAAGCCAGCTGTCACAACTGGCAAGCCCATTTGCACCAAAACCGCTAACAAATCATATATATTTTTCTGCTCATTCATATTAAACCCTTTTTATTCCCCAAGGAAACCGCGACGATATTGTCGCAGGTTTCCGCCGGTCTGTTCAGCTTTTCTCGGAAGCCGCAATCCGCCTTCATTCACCGGGTCTTTCCCTCTCCTCTTCTCCCTTGGCCCTCTCCATTCCCAATGGAGAGGGGGGACCGTTACGATTTATCGTAACGGTGGGTGAGGGCCACAAACTCCCCTTCCGTCAAAATCGTCACGCCAAACTTTTTCGCTTTATCGTACTTGGAGCCGGGATCGGTCCCGGCGACGACGTAGTCGGTCTCTTTGGAGACGGCCGAACTAGCCGAGCCGCCGAGCTGACGGACCAGCTCTTCCGCTTCCGGCCTGGTGTAGTGCTCCATCCCGCCGGTAAAGACAAACTTCTTTCCTTTAAGCGGTCCCGTCTGCCTCTTCCCGCCCCCTTTTACTTTAACCCCCGCTTTGACCAGCTTCTCAATTAAATGGCGGTTCTCTTTTTCCTTAAAGAAAACAACGATCCCTTCGGCAACCTTGGGACCGATCTCGTGGATCTTCCCCAGCTCTTCGGCGGTTGCGTTAGCAAGTTCATCGAGATCGAAGTAATGATCGGCCAGGAGTTGGGCGGTCCGACGGCCAACCAACCTAATCCCGAGAGAGTAGATCAATCGATCGAACGGCCGCGACAGGCTCCCCTGGATCGAATCGATCACGTTTTGGGCCGACTTCTCCCCCATCCGTTCCAGCTTGAGAATATCTTCCTTGGTCAGAGTGTATAGATCGGCCGCGTCGGCGATCAGTTTCTTTTCGACCAACTGGTCGATCAAGGCCGGGCCGGCATGCTCAATATCCATCGCTTCCCTGGTGGTAAAGTGGCGGATCCGCTCTTTAACCTGGGCGGGACAAGCGAAATTCGTACAGCGGGCGATCGCTTCCCCTTCCGGCCGGTAGATCTTCCCGCCGCAGACCGGACAGGCGGTCGGCATATGAAACTCTTTCTCGTAACCGCTCCGTTTGCTCTTAACGACTTCCACCACTTCGGGAATGACTTCCCCCGCCCGCTGGACCTTCACGTGGTCGCCGATCTTGATCTCTTTGCGGCGAATCTCGTCTTCGTTGTGGAGGGTCGCCCGTTTAACGACCACTCCGGCCAAGTGGACCGGCTTTAAATGAGCGACCGGCGTGATCGCCCCGGTCCGGCCGACCTGGACCTCAATGTTTTCGATCACCGTCTCCGCCTGCATCGGCGGGTATTTGAAAGCAATTGCCCAGCGCGGGGCCCGGGCGGTAAACCCAAGCTTTTTCTGGTCGTTTAGCTTGTTGACCTTGATCACGATCCCGTCTATCTCGTAAGGGAGCTTCTCCCGTTTTTTCTCCCACTCCTTGATGTACTCTTTGACTTCGGAGAGGCCGAGGCATTGCCGGGTGTTAGGATTGGTTTTAAAGCCAAGTTTTTTCAAATACTTGAGGGTCTCAAGATGGGTAGCCATTTCAGGGACCTCGCCGTAATAAAGGAAGATATCGAGCGGCCGACCGGCGGTGATCCTAGGGTCTAGCTGGCGGACCGATCCGGCGGCGGCGTTACGAGGATTGGCAAAAAGGGCTTCCCCCTTTTCCTGCCGCTCTTCGTTCAGCTTCAGGAAGTCGTCGTAAGGGAGATAGGTCTCCCCCCGAACTTCCAGATCAATTTCTTCGTTTAAAACCAGCGGGATCGCTTTGACCGTTTTCAGGTTTTGGGTAATATCCTCACCCCTGACCCCATCCCCCCGGGTCGAACCGACCGCGAAATGTCCTTTTTTATAGACCAGGGCGACCGCCAGGCCGTCCATCTTCAGTTCAGCCGCGTACTCGATCTTTTCTTCCCCCAGAGCCTCTCTGACCCGCCGGTCAAAGTCGTCCAGTTCTTCCAGGTTCATGGCATTATCCAGGGAAAGAAGGGGCTTTTTATGCTGGTAAGGCTTAAACTCTTTAAGCGGTTCGCCCCCCACCCTCTGGGTCGGAGAATCGGGGGTCACCAGATCGGGGTATTTTGATTCTAGACTTTTTAATTCTCGAAACCTGTCGTCATAATCAGCATCAGATATTGTTGGCTTATCTTCCACATAATATAAATAATCATGGTGATGAAGTAACGATCTTAATTCTTTTATTCTTTTTATATCTTTTTCTTTACTCATTTTCCCCTCTGGCCCTCTCCATTCCCAATGGAGAGGGGGGACCGTTCCGATTCATCGGAACGGTGGGTGAGGACTTCTTCCGGCTTTATAACCACCGTCGCTAATTGGCCATGCTGGGCCAGGGTGACGATAGTCTCCATGGTCAGAGCTTGCGACAAATGAAATGGATGGGCATAGGTCCTGACCAATCTGGTCATATGGGCGCCGCACCCCAAATCGTCACCTATGTCTTCGATCAGCTTCCGGATATAGGTCCCCTTGGAACATTCTACGTAAAAAACGACCCGTTGGTAATCGGTTTCCAGCGGGACCGGCCAGCCGTCAACCAGCCCGGCGATCAGTTCTGATCCCGGCCGCTTCCCTTCCGGCCGGATCAATTCCAGCTTGTGGATGGTGATCTCCCGCGCTTCCCGTTCAACAACTATCCCCTTGCGGGCCAGCTCGTAGAGTTTTTTTCCTTTGATCTTGATCGCCGAGTACATCGGCGGGACCTGTTTGATCTTCCCCCGGTATTTTTCAAACGCCTTTTCAATCTCTTGTCCCGTAAACCGTTTACCGGTTACCGTTGCGATCGTTTTTCCATCCGCGTCCCCCGTGTCGGTCTTGATCCCCAGCATCATTTCAGCCAGGTACCCTTTATCCCCATTAAGAAAACGGTCGATCTGTTTGGTGGCGCTCCCCAAAAAGACCGGCAGTACTCCGGTCGCGATTGGATCAAGCGTGCCGGAATGCCCGACTTTTTTTACTTTGGAGAGGTTGCGTATTTTCGCGACAACATCGAACGAGGTCCAACCCGCGGGCTTATCAACGATGATTATTCCTTCCACTGGAGTTGCTTTTCGGTCTCGGCAATAACCATGGCTTCAACTTTTTCCAAATTACCATTTACGACCGCACCGGCCGCTTTCAGATGGCCGCCGCCGTTAAATTTCCTGGCGATTTCCGAAACGTTCACCCGGTCCTTGGAGCGGAAGTTCATTTTGACCACTTCATCCTTTTCCCGGAAAAAGATCGCCACCTCCACCCCTTCGATCGAGCGGAGACAATCGACGATCCCCACCACATCCTCCCCCATCGCCCCAACCTGTTCCATCATTTCACCGGTCACCGCCGTCCAGCAGATCTTCCCCTCGGCGGCGAACCTGAGGCCGGACATCGCCAGCGCGGTGATCCTGACCGCCTTGATCGTCCGGGTATCGTAGATCCGGGTTGTGATCTCATGGGTCTTGACCCCGCATTTCATCAGTTCGGCCGCCATCTGGAAGGTCTTGATCGTGGTGTTTTCGTAACGAAAATTCCCGGTGTCGGTGATCAGTGCGACGTATAGGCATTCGGCAATCCTGCGGTCGAGTTTCGCCTTCAGATAAAGGGCGAGGTCAAAAATCGCTTCCGAGGTCGAAGAGGCAGCGACCACGTAGTTGATGTCGCCGAAATTGGTATTGTCATGATGGTGGTCGATATTGACGATCGTCCCGGCCAGCGCCCGAAAATCGGTCGTCTTGTCACCAAGCCGGGAAAGATCGGAAGAATCGACCACGAAAAGGGCATCAAAGCGTTGGCCAGGGGTCAGGTTTTTTTTGATCTTGTCCACTCCGGGCAAAAACGAGTAGACGCGGGGAACAGAGTCGACACAATAATAATGAACGGTCTTCCCGGCTTGTTCGAGCATAAAACCGAGCCCCAGCATCGAACCGATCGAGTCGCCGTCTGGGTCGCTGTGCCCGGCGACCAGGACCGTGTTAACCTTTTTTAGCAGTTCTTTTATTTGGTTCTTCATTTTTCAGCTTTCGGATAAGATTGAGGACCTTGCTCCCTTTTTCCAGCGAATCGTCCCGGATAAAACGGATCTCCGGGGTCGCCCGAAAATCAACCCGGTTCCCCAGTTCACCCCTGATAAACCTGGTAGCCGACCTTAAGCCGTCCATCGCTTCCTCTTTTTGTTTTTCGTCGCCAAATATGCTGACGTGGATGTTGGCGTTGCGCAGGTCGGGGGAGATCTCAACTTTGGTGATGCTGACAAAACCGATCCGGGGATCATTGACCTCCTCGCGGAGGATCGTGCTGATCTCTTCCTGGATCAAACCTTCAATTCTTTCTTGTCTCGTCATCTCTTGCGCGGTTTTTCTCTGACCTCATAAGCTTCTACGACGTCTCCGACCTTAAAATCGGTGTATCCATTGATCGAAATGCCGCATTCATAGTTTTGCTCAACCTGCTTGACGTCGTCCTTAAAGCGCTTGAGCGCTTCCAATTTGCCTTCGTATACCTTTTCTTTTCCCCTAAAGAGCCGCATCCCGGCCCCCCGGACCATCTTGCCGTCGGTAATAAAACAACCAGCGATCGTCCCGACCTTGGAGAAAGAAAAGAGCTGGCGAACCTCGGCGTGGCCAATGACCACTTCTTCGTACTCCGGCTCCAGGATCCCTTCCATCGCCAGTTTAACGTCGTCGATCAGGTTATAAATGATATTGTACTTGCGGACCTCAACCCCTTCGTCCAGGCTCAAGACCTCCGAATTCCCTTCGAAACCAGCGTTGAATCCGGCCAGAATCGCGCCAGATGCCTTGGCCAGCATAATGTCGGACTCGTTGATCCCGCCGACCCCGGCGTGGACGATGTGGACCCCGATATTGCCGACCTTGACATCCTGAAGAGACTGGATAATTGCGTCAATTGACCCCTGAACATCGGCTTTGATGAGGAGCGGGAGGTCTTTTTTCTCCCCCTCTTTGATGTGCTTGGAAAAGTCTTCGAGCGAAACGACCTTTGTCCGAGAGGCCTTCCCCTGCGAGTGCTTGCGATCTTCCGCGATCTGGCGCGCTTCTTTCTCGGAAGCCATCCATTCCAAGACATCGCCTGAAGCGGGAACTTCGGAACAGCCAAGGAGCTCGACCGGCATCGCTGGGCCGGCCTTTTCCAGTCTCGCCCCGGTATCAGTAAACAAGGCCCGGACCCGGCCGTAAGTCGAACCGACCACAAAAATATCGCCGATCTTCAGGGTCCCGTTCTTGATCAGCAGGGTCGCCACCGGTCCGCGCCCTTTATCGAGCCGCGATTCGATGACCACCCCCATCGGTTTGGCATCCGGATCGGCTTTGAGTTCCGCCAGGTCGGCAACCAGCAGGACCATTTCCAAAAGCTCGTCGATCCCGGTCATCTGTTTGGCCGAGACTGGAACGGTGACGGTTTGTCCCCCCCAATCTTCAGGCGCGAGCCCATATTCGGCCAACTGGGCCTTGACCTTGTCGGGATTAGCGTCAGGCTTATCAATTTTATTTATCGCCACGATGATCGGCACCCCGGCCGCTTTGGAGTGGTTGATCGCTTCGATCGTTTGCGGTTTGACCCCGTCATCGGCCGCGACAACCAGAATAACGATATCGGTCACTTTGGCGCCGCGGGCCCGAAGAGCGGTAAACGCTTCATGGCCCGGAGTATCCAAAAAAGTCACCTTTCTTCCCTGAACATTGACCTGATAAGCGCCGATATGCTGGGTGATCCCACCCGCTTCGCTTTCGGCGACCTTGGTTTTTCTAATAGCGTCAAGAAGCTTGGTCTTTCCGTGGTCAACGTGCCCCATGACGGTAACGACCGGCGGACGAAGGGCCCGTTTTTCGATATTGTGCTGGCGATGGGTGACGGTCACTTCCTGCGCCGCTTTAAGCTCGATCTCCCGGCCAAGCGCGGAACCAACTTCTTTCGCCACTTCGGTGGCGATCCGCTGGTTGATGGTCACCATCATCCCTTTTTTCATCAGTTCTTTGATCAGGTCCGACGCTTTGACCTGCAATTTATCGGACAGGTCTTTCACCGATATGTCGTCGCCGGTTAACACCAACGCCGGAGCGGTTGGCTTTGGCGGAACAACTGGAACGATCGGCTTAGGCGCAAACACCGGAGGAGGAGGTGGTGGCGGCGGTGGAGGTGGTGGAGGTGGTGACGGCGCGGGAACTGGCTTGGAAACCACTGGTTTAGGAGGGGTAGGTTTTTGCGCCACTGTTTTTGGAACTGCTGGTTTCAATACTGTTGGTTTAACTTCAACTTCTTTTATTTTTTTAGGCTTCTCAACTTTAGCCGGTTTCTCCACTTTTTTTGGGGCTTTCTCTTTTTTCCCGTGGTCCCTGACCTTTAGCGCGTCGCTTTCTTCGATCGATGAGGTCGCCGCTTTAGCTTCGATCCCCATGCTCTTGAGAAGGACCAACAGCTCTTTGGACGTTGTGTTAAGTTCTTTGGCTAGCGCGCTGACTTTAATTTTTGCCACTTAGCTCCCCTTCTTTTCGCTTTTGATTGTAATGACCGCTTCCGCTGGAACGGTAGAATTAGCCGCTTTTACGGAATAACCCATTTCCCGAAGCTTCAGTACCAAATCATTACTGGTCATCTCCAGCTCCTTGGCCAGTTCATGCACCTTGTAAGTTTGGGACTTAACCTCGGACGGCTTCTCTTCCCGCCCTTCAGAGATCAGGTCGATCTTCCAGCCGGTCAGTTTGACCGCCAACCGGACGTTTTGCCCTTCTTTACCGATCGCCAGAGAGACCTCTTTATCGGCGACATGGACCCGGGCGCTCTTTTCCGCGTCGTTCAATTCAACTAAATTGACCTTGGCCGGGCTAAGGGAATTGGCGATGAATTTTTTTTGATCTTCGCTCCATTCGACAATGTCGATCCGCTCCGGACCCAGCTCGCGGACGATGTTTTGGATCCTCTGACCCATTTTTCCAACACAGGTCCCAACCGCGCCAACGTTCGGATCGTTGGAATAGATAGCAACCTTGGTCCGCTTTCCCGGTTCCCGGGCGATCGCTTTTATCTCCAGGATACCTTCTTTGATCTCCGGGATCTCCATTTCAAACAACCGGCGGATCAGGTTTGGATGCGAGCGGGAAATAATAACCAGCGGGCCTTTGGAGCTCTTTTTAGTCTCCACGACGTAGAATTTTACCCGGTCGCGTTCACGGAATACTTCTCCGGGGATCTGTTCGGTGATCGGTAAAATAGTCTCCAGCCGACCAAGATTGACCAGGTAGCCGCCAAATTCCTTCCGCTGAACGATCCCATTGATGATCTCACCCTGCTTTTTGGTATATTCATCAAAAGTCTCTTCTTTTTCCGCTTCCCGGAGCCGCTGAATGATCACTTGTTTGGCGGTCTGCGCGGCAAAACGGCTGAAATCATGAGGTGTAACGTCTTCCGGCTCCGCCCCTTCCACTATTTTAAGAAGTTTAACTTCTCCGGTATCGGAGATCTGGACATCAATATTGTCCCCTTCGGCAAATCTCTTTTTCGCGGCCGAAAGAAGCGAAGCCCGAATGGTATCAAGCAAGACCTCTTTAGAGAGGCCCCGCTCCCTCTGGATCTCTTCAAGCATCGCGTTAAAATTTTCGATCTTCATTTTTCCCCCTATAAACGCAAAAGTGGGAAGAAAATCCCACTCATTTCAACAAATTTTACTTCCTTTTGATTGCACAAGGATTATAGCAACCTATTCAGCCGCTTGTCAACCGCAGGGCCTAAACAAAGGGGGGTCGGACTTTAGTCCGACCCCCCTAAAAACAGCCTGCTAAACAGTGAACCCTACATCATATCGCCGTATCCGCCGCCGGGCATGGCCGGGGCGGCCGCTTTCTTTTCAACTTCCGGCTTCTCGGCCACCAGAGCTTCGGTGGTCAGGAGCATGGAAGCGATCGAAGCGGCATTCTGCAGAGCGGAGCGGGTAACCTTGAGCGGATCAACGATCCCAGCCTTGAACATATCGGTATACTCAAGCGTTTGGGCGTTAAAACCGATCCCGGCTTTCTCTTTCTTGACCCTTTCAACCACGACCGAGCCTTCAAAACCGGCATTGAAGGCGATCTGCTTGAGCGGTTCTTCCAGCGCTCTGACTACGATCGCCGCGCCGACTTTTTCGTCTCCCTGGGCAGAGGCCCAGAGTTCCATCAGCTTCGATTTCGGTTCAGAAACAATGTGAACAAAGGCACAGCCCCCACCCGGGATGATCCCTTCTTCAACCGCGGCACGGGTCGCCGACAGGGCATCTTCGATCCGGTGCTTCTTTTCCTTCAGTTCGGTCTCGGTCGCCGCTCCAGCCTTAATGACCGCGACGCCGCCCGAGAGCTTGGCCAGCCGTTCCTGGAGCTTTTCTTTATCATATGAAGAATCGGAAGCTTCGATCTCTTTCTTGATCTGGGCGATCCGCTCTTTTACCGATTTCGCGGTGCCGGCCCCTTCGATAATAGTGGTATCTTCTTTGCGGATAACCACTTTCTTGGCCCGGCCGAACCACGCTTCGTTGACATTCTCCAGGTTCATCCCCTTCTCTTCGGCCACGACTTCGCCGCCGGTCAGGATAGCGATATCATCGAGCATCGCTTTCCGCCGGTCGCCAAAGCCCGGGGCCTTGACCGCGACGGCATTAATGGTGCCGCGCAGTTTGTTGACCACCAGGGTAGCCAGCGCTTCCCCTTCGATCTCGTCAGCCAGGATTAAAAGAGGCTTACCCATCTGGACGACCTTTTCCAGGGCCGGCAGAAGGTCTTTGATCGCGCTGATCTTCTTATCGGAGATCAGGAGGTAGCAGTCCTCAAGGACGCATTCCATTCTTTCACGGTCGGTCACCATGTAAGGCGAAGCGTATCCTTTATCGAACTGCATCCCTTCAACAACGTCCAGGGTGGTCTCGATCCCTTTTGACTCTTCAACCGTGATCACACCGTCCTTGCCGACCTTTTCCATCGCGTCGGAGATCAGGTTACCGATCTCCGGATCGTTATTGGCCGAGATCGTGGCGACCTGTGCGATAGATTCTTTGGAACTTACCGACTTTTTGATCTCCTTCAAATCTTCGATCGCCATGTCGACCGCCATCTGGATCCCGCGTTTGATCGACATCGGATTGGCGCCGGAGACGACGTTCTTTAACCCTTCCTTAAATATAATGTGACCCAGGACGGTCGCGGTGGTGGTCCCGTCTCCCGCGATGTCATTGGTCTTGCTGGCGACCTCGCGCAATAACTGCGCTCCCATATTCTCAAACGGATCTTCCAGGTCGATCTCCTTGGCGATCGTCACGCCGTCATTGGTGATCGTCGGCGAGCCCCATTTTTTCTCCAGCACAACGTTCCGGCCGCGGGGACCCAGGGTCACCTTGACCACGTTGGCAACTTTCGCTACCCCTCTTTCCAGCTTCTTCCACGCTTCATCTCCAAACAGTATCTCTTTTGCTCCCATTTAAGGTCACCTCCTTTTATGCTTTGATCGCTAAAATATCTCTTTCGGACAATACAATGTATTCTTCTTCGTCAACTTTGACTTCGGTCCCGCCGTCTTTGCTGTAGAGGACCTTGTCCCCAACTTTAACTTCGGGCGGAACTTTTTGGCCGTTTTCGTATCGGCCGGTCCCAACCGCCACCACTGTCCCTTCGGACGGCTTTTCTTTGGCGGTCTCCGGGAGAACGATCCCGGACTTGGTCTTGATCTCTTCCGGCGCCTGTTTCACCACTATTTTATCGCCGATCGGGGTCAACTTCGCTTTTGCCATACCTGAACTCACCTCCTGTTGTTAGCACTCTACTTGATTGAGTGCTAACATATTAGCACGCGCCAATTTTTTTTGTCAAGTTGCGCGCTCGTAAAATAATAGTTATACTTTAGCCATATGTTTATCGGAGTAGATCTGGGCGGGACCAAAATCGCCGCCGCGCTGGTCTCGGAGACCGGCAAAATAATTACCGACGTCAACATCCCGACCGAAGCGAGCAAAGGAAAAAAGCACGTTCTTGGCGTGATCAGCAAGGCGATCGACCACCTTCTGCGCACCAGCGCTAAGCCGGTCAAAGCGATCGGCCTTGGGGTGCCGGGACCTATCCTCTATGAAAAAGGGGTCGTGATCGGCCCTCCCAACCTTCCCGGCTGGAAACAGGTCAACCTAAAGCAGGTCCTGGGGAAAAAATTCAAACTCCCGGTCTACGTCGACAATGACGCCAACTGCGCCGCTCTGGCCGAAGCCAGGTTCGGGGCCGGCATCGGCCGCAAGCACTTCATTTACATTACCGTCTCGACCGGGATCGGCGGCGGGATCATAATTAACGGAGAGCTCTACCGCGGCGCCAACGGTTCGGCCGGCGAATTCGGCCACATGATCATCGACTCTCACGGGTTTACCTGCGGCTGTGGGAACGTCGGCTGTCTGGAAGCTCTCGCTTCCGGGACCGCGATCAAAAAACGGGCCGGGATGGACGGCGCCTCCGTGGAGCTCGCCGCCCGCCAGGGGGACAAAAAAGCCCTGGCAGTGATCGATGAGACCGCCCACTACCTGGCCGTTGGGATCGCCAACCTTGTCAATATTTTCAACCCCGAGCTGGTGATCATTGGCGGGGGGGTCTCGAAGATGCGGGAACTCCTATTAACACCGGTCCGCGCCGAGTTCAAAAAATACGCCCTCTACCTGCCGGCCAAATCGGTGAAGATCGTCAGGGCGAAGCTAGGCACCAACGCCGGTATCTTGGGAGCGGCCGCGCTATGTCTATAGCGATCATCGACTACGGGGCGGGGAACCTGCGGAGCGTTGAAAAAGCGGTCCAAAAGCTCGGCTTTTCCGCCGAGATCACCCGCGACAAGAGCGCCATCCGCGGAGCCAGGGGAATCATCCTCCCCGGGGTCGGTTCTTTTGACCCGGCGATCGCCGAGCTCCGCTCCCTCGGCCTGGAAAGCGTTATCGAAGAAGCGATCATTTCCGGCAAACCATTTCTCGGGATCTGCCTGGGGATGCAGCATCTATTTGAATCGTCCGAAGAAGGAAAACTGGCCGGACTGGGGATAATAAAGGGAAAAGTGGTCCGTTTTGCCCTGGACAAAAATCCGGAGCTTAGCGTTCCACACATGGGCTGGAACCGGCTCCTCGTCAAGCGGCGCTCCCCCATCCTGGCAGGAATTGACGACGGAAGCATGGTCTACTTCGCCCATACCTACCACGTCAGGCCAAAAGATGATATAATTATTTCAACAACAACCGATTACGGCTACGATTTTGCCTCATCAGTTTGGAAGGATAACCTGTTCGGCATCCAATTCCATCCAGAGAAAAGCGGCGAAGTCGGTCTGGCCATCTTGAATAATTTTGGAGGTTTGTGCAAGTGAAGTTTGAAGTTATCCCGGCGATCGACCTGCTCCAGGGGAAATGCGTCCGTCTTAAACAGGGGAATTACGGTTCCGAGACCATTTATTCGGCCGAACCGCTCGAAGTCGCCAAACGATGGGTCGATGCCGGCGCCAAACGCCTGCATGTAGTCGACCTGGACGGGGCCAAGACCGGGATCGCCGCCAATATCGAGATCATCAAAGCGATCATCAAAGAGGTCTCCGTTCCCATCCAGATCGGCGGCGGGGTCCGCAACTTTAACCTGATATCCGACCTGCTCAAATTTGGGGCCGACCGGGTCATTTTGGGGACCACCGCGATCAAGAACCCCAACCTCCTGGGGAACGTCTGCGAAAAGTTCGGCGAAAAGATCGCCGTCGCCATTGACGCCAAGGGGAACTTTGCCGCCGTTGAAGGCTGGATGTACGTCAGCAAAAAAGACACCCTGACCCTTGCCAAAGAGGCGATCGGCCTGGGGGTCAAGCGGTTCGTCTTTACCGACATCAGCCGGGACGGGATGCTCGAAGGCCCGAACATCGACTCCATAAAGAAGTTTATGGACGCGGTCAAAGTGCCGGTCATCGCCTCGGGCGGCGTCTCGACCAAAGAAGACGTTGAAAAGCTCAAGGAGATCGGCGCCGAAGGATGCGTTGTCGGCAAAGCTCTCTATGACGGCAAGCTGAAATTGGAAGAGATCATTTGAGAGAGCTATAAGCGGTAAGCGCTAAGCCTTAAGCTGTAAGCTCCTAATTCCCTAATCAACTATTCCGCTCCCCTTGCCTTAGCCTTAGCCTTTGCCTCGCCCTTGTTCCCGCCCTTTGCCTTTGCCCTTCCCCTCCCACGCAAGTTTTTCCCCTTACATTACGATATTATTAATAGAAGATTGTGTATTTTTTCGGCTTGCCTGTTGCCGGAGAAAATTATTGGAACCAAGTTTAAACAGGCTTGGTTTTTTGTTTATTAAACTGGTTGAAATTTTACGCGAAAATGAACGATAATACTGGAGAGAGGTTGTAATGTCAGGACCAAAACATATAGATTCGATTAAGCGCCATGAAATGCGCCACCAAGTTCCTGGGGCGGCGCGGACGCTTACTCCTTCTGAAGTAAAAAAGTTGGCGATAGGCGCCCTCTCTTCTTTAAAACAAGAATTGCTTCTCTCCAGACCTGCTTTGTCGTCTTTATCAAAGGAAAACCTCGCACTTTTTGATGGCTTATTGAACAACACATCCAGCCTGCTCTCCACTCTCTGGCAGGAAAACAAATTAAGCGCCGGGACAAAAAAAGCGGTCACCAATTTATTGGCACAATTGGATCTCGCGGCCAAAGACACGGTTGGGCTACAACTTAACGGCAAAATAAAAAACCTGATCGCCAATGTTATGGACGCTCTTAGCCAACTGCAACCGGATGGAAAGAAACCGGCCAACCCCGGCACGCCAATGGCCGGACTCCCCTACTTAGGGCCAGAGACGGTCAACCCGGTCATGCAGGCGACGATCATCCCGGCGGGTCTAAGTTTCGCGGCTTTTAGCCTAAAATTATCGATTCCCGATGTCTCGCTCTTTACACCGTTAACCCAGGCATCCAACCGCTCGGTCGAAGAACAAAGAGCGGTCTACCATCGCTTCACCTCCGACCTCATCCATGTCGAAGAATCAAACCCGGCGTCGGAAGTCCTCTCCGTCGCTCTGGCCGAAAGAGTAAACGACACCTTTCTCCGTGAAGCAACCCGCCGCGGAAAAGAGACCGAAAAACAGCTCCAGGCCGCTTTTGAAAAAGCGCTCCAGGAAGTCCAGGCCGAGGTCAAACGGATCAACACGCAAATCTCCCAAACCAGACAAGAAAGCGTCAAGAACACCGCCTCTCATACCGCTGAAAATGTTTCAGTCGAATTTCTTTCGACGGAAATCGGCTTTGCCACCGTCGCGGCAAAAACCGGTGAGACGGCGCAAATCAGCATCTCCGGCAAATTGACCACTTCAGAGATCGCGCTGGCGGCCACAACCCTTTTAAGCCATCTGCCGGTCCAGGAAGCGCTTGCCACCATTGCGGGAGAAAGCGTCAGGATCGCGCGGGAAATCCCCAGGCATGAAGTTGAGCTCCAAAACCTGACTACCCAGATAGTCGGCCAATTTACCGGCCAGCCGATCGCCAATCTCCCAACCGTTGCCAACCAGGCCAATCTGCCGGCAAACCTTAATATGGTTACCGGGAAAACCAGCCCTGTTTTATCACCTGAAGCAAGAGTAGTCGCGACCATTGTTTCCGCTCTGGTCGCCGCCATTGCCGTGCCTAAAGAAGAGATCGTCAGAACAGCCTTCGCCTCGGTCGCTCAAACTGCGGCCCAGGAAAACCGGCCGACCCTGACCATTGACCAAACAACTTACACCGGCCCGCAGGTTAGCGCCCCATCGCAAGCGCCGGAGAGGGCCTCAACAGTATTCACGTCGGCAACATCGGTTGGACAGGCCGGGACCAGCGAGCCAAAAGCGGCGGCAAACACCCAAACAATTAGCGAGCCGGCCAAAATAGTTGAACTGATCAGAGTGGTCGCCCAAAAGCTTCCTGCCGCTTCCCTGCCGGCGCTAATGGCCGAAGCGGCCAAGCTGACCAGCAATCCGGCCCTGCGGCAAGAAGTTGAAGCTATCATTATTACCGCCGCCACCACCAAAGAAGGACAAAAATACGTAATGGAAGCGGCCCGCCATGGGGAAACAGCTCCCTTGCTTTCTCCCGCAAGTGAGGTTGGAAGCAGAGTTGTTGTTGAAACGGTCAAAGCGTTGATCGATCCAAAGGTCCGACTCCAGGCTATGCGGGAAACAAAATCAGTAGCGGCCAGCCAAACCAGTAAACCTGCAACCGTAACCGAACAGGTCGCCCAGTTGGCAATCCTGGTCGCCAACACAAATAAAATAGCGCCAACCGCTCTCACCGCGGCGCAAGCCCTGCCGCTCCTGGAGTTTGTCGCCCAGGCCCAGCAGGCGCGGCAGACGATCAAAGAGACCCAGGCCCAGATCGCCAAAGATATTAAAGACGGCAAGCTCCCGGCTCCAGCCAAACCGGCCCCCCTTAGCAGCTTTAACCCGATTCAGGGGAAACCGAGAACGGCGGCCAACCCAAAACAAATTGAAACGATCGTCGACTCGCTCGGAACCCTGGCCAAGAGCGCCCAAAAAATGGAAGCGGCCGGGCTCAAAGTTCCGAACGCTATTATGCAGAGCATCTCCGCCGGACTCTCCGGCTTGAACCTGGTCCCGGCCCAAATGACTAATCAGGCCAAAGCCCCGGAAAGCAAGCCGGCGCCGCGCGGCCAGCTCGACAGTTTTGTAAAGGTACTGGAAGCGGAGATCGAGCGGCTCCAAACCGTCGCGACCACAACCTCGAACAAAGCGCCGACCAGGTTTGTCGCCTGGCAGGTGCAGGCCCAGATCGAAGCGATCATCATCAGCATTCAAGCGGCAGCGGCCAACGAATCAAAGATTAAAAAGATCCTCAAAGAGCTGGAAGAGAAAGGTCTTCTGGAAAAAGTCCTCAAAGCGCTCAAAGACGGCGACGCCGATTCCATTGAAGCGGCCCGCGACGCCATTTACCAAATGCGGCTCATTGTTAACACCAGAGAGATCGAATTTAATCGAGCGGCGTAAGCTCCCCCTTTCCCCCCTCACCTGAAATCCATTTTTTAGTATTTGCTTGGCAATAGAGTTGCTGGGAAAAGGGCACGGGCAAAAGAAAAGGCAAAGACAAGGGCGGGGCAAAGGGCAAAAGAAAAGGCGAAGGCAAGGGCGGAACAAAGGGCAAAAGAGAAGGCAAAAGCAAGGGCGGGAAGATGGTGGGAAAGAAGGCTGGAGGAGGAGGACATGGAAGAGAGATTAAAAGCACACCAGAAGATGATTGTTTGGAAAAATCTTGATCAAATAGAAAAGACTATTTATACAACAATTATACCGGCCATTCCAAAAAACAAATTTAATTTACGAGATCAAATGGATCGAGCTGCCAGCTCATCAATGGCCAATTTTATTGAAGGCTACTATAGTGGATCTTTAAAGGAATATCTCCGTTTTCTCGGTTATAGCCGGCGATCACTAGCTGAACTTAGATACTGGGCTAGACATTCGTTTTTTCTTGGATATATCAAGAATAATGAGAATGCCAATTTTGACGATTTATCGTCGAAAACAATGTATTTACTTAATCGTTTAATAACCGCTCTAAAAAATAAACTATAATTCTCCCACCCTTTGCCTCGCCCTTTGCCCAGCCCTCTGCCCGTGCCCTTTGCTCGTGCCCTTTGCCCCGCCCTCTGCCTCCATGCCCTTTGCCCCGCCCTTTGCCTCACCCTTCCCTTTCCCCCTCCCCCATGCAAGTTTTTTCCCCTAGGATACGATATAATAAGTGAGAGGGAAGACTGTCGGTTGCCTGTACCGGTAGTTTTCGACGAGAAAAGACTCTTTTTCGAGCTCGCTTTTATAACAGGCGGGCTTTAGTTTTATTAAGGGGGAAACAAATGAATACATGGGGAGTTAACGGAGAAGGATCGGGAGCACATTTAAACACTTGGAATCGCACTACCACTCATGGAGCTACAGTCGGAAAGATCGTAACCTTTGTTGACACCTTTAGTATTCCAATAGCAATCGGCAATGACAAATTTGAAGATACAAATGATAGACAGGGACCCGCTGCTCAAACCAGAATTGTTTCTCAACGGATGACAACAGTAACTGGATTAATTAGTAACTATAACGCGAGTAATGTTACCGGCGTTTTAGATCGTTTAACCACCGCTTTAAACGGAACATCCACCAGGTTTAATTTGACTGACGTTAAGGCAAAATTAGTAGCTAAAGGCCTTTCGCTGGAAGCGTTAAATACGCTTGGGGCCCAAACCCCACCCCTCTCTGGAGATGCTTTAATCGAAGCCGCTCTCAAAGCGGCCGGCTGCACCACTGACGAAATCTACGGGGCGCAGAGCCAAACTGTCAAAGATGGCCATAACACAGCCATGACCGCCCTTGAAGCCAAAGCGACGGCTTATAAGGCTCTTCTTGAAAGAACCACTCCCCCAGCCACACCCCAAGAGCTTGAGCAAGCTAAAGCCGCTTATGATGCCGCCCTCGCCGCTTTCCAAACCGCCGCGAAAACGGGGACTACCTTCGATTCCAACCAACTCCCCGATGCTCTTAAGAGCAGATATAATGCCGCTACTTCTGGAGTTGCGACGGCTGTTACCACAAGAGAAAGTCAGGCAAGAGAAGCAACTCAAGCTAGAACGAGACGGATTGAACAGGAGAACTGGAACGCAATCCACCACATAGGACAAATTAAAACCAAACCCATGCTGGCAAGTTCAACTACTCAAGCGCAACTTAATGCTATCTCTTATAATCTTCCGGCAAATCAGGTTATATTAACCGTCCACACCGCTGACCAGGGCGATGTTTTGGTTTTGGCGGAAAAGCAAGGCAACGGCTATAAAATAGTTACCCAATCATTGGCCAATGGTCAAGTTGTTTTAAACAGCCAAGGCCAACCAGCTGAAATCAGAATTCAGCGAGGTTCCGGCCTGCTTGAATGGATAGTAAGAGACACCCATTTCCCAGTCACCCTAGTTACCCAACCGACCACCAGGGCGGCAACAGGCGGGGCAAACCCCGCAAATCCCGCCACCCCCACCGCTTCCGCCACCCCACCCACCGGGCTCAACCCCCAGGGTCGATTGATCTGGCAACAACTAAATGACCGGGGAATTACGGTAACAAGCGCCAATGTCGCCCGGATCAATGACGGGACAGTCAGCCGCGAAGACGCTATCGCCCTGGGACTGGTCGGCGCACAGGACCAGAACAGAGCGAACGTCTTTACCGCTTACAACAAAACCGACACCGACCAGGTTTGGGATGCCAATGAGCTGGGCCACTATTTGGATGTCGTCAAGACTGTAGCCGAAAAGTCGGGCCGGCCTATTGGCCAGGTCCTGGAAACTTTCCGCAACACCCGCTACCTGGTCACCGTCAACTTTGACCAGATCGGTACGACCATCGGCGGGCTTGGAACCACCGCCTGCGCCAATGTTAACTGGGCGGACAAAAATGCCGCCGCGGCCGCGGTTGAGCAAAACCTGACCGGCAAAGTTGAAACAAACATGCTCAAGGCGATAAAAGACCGGATCGCCGCCGGAACAATAACCAGCCAAAGCCAGCTTGAACAATACTTGTTCAACGCGATGATGGGGTCAATGACCAGCGACTACGCCGGCTGGGGAGTACCGGAACTGCAAGGAAAAGTCAGCGCCTTTAAACCACGCTCTACTGAACAGACCGGCGAAGATCTGACCACCTGGATCAAGACCGGCAAATCACCCGAAGCCGGCGCGACTGGAAACGGAACTGATGCTGTTGCAGACGCACTAAGAAAAATGCAGGGAGCCAGCTCCCCTGAAGAAGCCAAACGTATTTTCAAAGAAAATCCAAACTTAGCAAATAATCCTCAAGCGCTCGAGATATTAACTTCACATGTTTCACAAATGATTAATAATGGCCAAGAAAACGCGGCCATTGACCTAGTTAGTGATCTTCCAAAAGGTGTCAGAGAAAGAGTCTATGAAGGAGCACTTCAAAGAAAAGCGAAATTAATTGAAGACAACAAAACTGCCAATCCAGAGACAGCTCGACAAGAATTAAACAATTTAATTGCTTTAGTCGACAAAATTAAAGCGAAAGAGGAACAAACACCTAACGTTTCAGACCGTGCAAGTTTAACCACAATACAAAACGGTTTATATCAATCAATATTATCGTTTGCTTTAGCTTCTACTAACCCAACAATAGCCCGTGAATATATGGACAAGATACCGCCTGACGCCCAAATTACTATTGACATGCAAAACCACCGAGACCTGGCTGTAGTTGCCTCCGAGCTTAAAGGAGACCAAGGCGCGACACAGATCACCGGGTTAGACGCCAGACTGCTTGTTTTAGTAAAATTGCGCGATGAAGCCGGGATCAAAGCTATCGCGGAAAATAAAGTTTCCGGCAAAACGTATACCAACTACGAAAGAGCCCAAGCTTACCGAGCGCTTGCTCTATTCTATTCAAAACAACCAACTTCGTTAGATACCGCAAATAAACGGTTTACTGCCCTATATGAGGCTCGCAAGCTGGCTAGAGCGGCAAAAACGGATACTAATACAGACATTCAAATTAAAGCCGGCGATCTCGAAACAGGCTTGCACGCCCAAATGGAACAATTAATTCAAACTCTTTGGGGGAGCGAACAACATACCGCTCCTAACTCTGCATCAATTCCAAATAGCGGCAACTGGCGAACTGATAAAACAAATATGTACAAAAAGTTTAGAGAAGGTACAGCCACCACCACCTCCACGCCTGGAGGCGGCGGGGGCAGAACGACAAGACCCGTAAGCTAATTGTTGTATAATAAGGTAACAATATGGTAATCTTGCCGGATTATTCAGGTTTATATAGAGCCGCGAGCTGGATCAGAAATAAGATCAGCTCAACTCCAACCCCTGTTTCAACGCCCACCCAATCAACTAGCGCCAGTTCCAGTATTGGCACGGCCCCAGTCACGCCCCCCCCACCAGCCGCGTCTGATAACGGGGTTTTATTTAAAACAGGCACAACTCAACTCCAAACTAGCCCCTCCGCTCCACCATTTATGGGAGAAAACGGTTTGCCGATACCTCCTCCGGGCGCGCCTCCAATGCAAACTGTTTCTACGGCTTTAACTACTAACATCAACTTAACTAAATTAAGAGATACGATCAAGGCTTCTTATGTCGCCCGCTGGGGGAATAATGAAGGTCCAAAAAAGTTTGCTTCTCGCTCCTGGACTATCGCCGATCTGGCCAGCGCTTATAAGGGCTTTAGATTTGACAGCGATCCTCTAACACGACAAGCTTTTGCCCCGGCCCTTATTGAAATGCAAACCGCTCTCACGACAATAAGAGCAAATGCCGTTGCGCAAAAGAATACAAATTTAACTGCGACCATTGATCGCGGATTAAACACTCGTCCAGCAATAGACTTGAACGAAGAATATTCTCACGAGGTGTTTTTTGCTTTAATTGGCGACGATGGTTCCCTTCATGGGCAATTAACCCTTTACTATCAAAGAGTTATGCCAAACCGGCAAGAAGCCGCCAATAAAATGACCACCGAAAAATGGTCTTTCAAACGGCTCTGCGCGATTTATTCCGATCTTTCCCTTGACGACAGAAGCACGTCGGCAAGGGCCTTGCTCCCATTATTGAGAGGCGCTTTCAATAGATTGCTCAACTTACAGGGAGGAACAAAGCAGGAGTTTTTTAATCAATTTGGGCAGGCCAGCCAAGGAATTGAAGCTGGATTGACCACCTGGTATAGGGGTAACCGGATAACCAATATTGAGGGTAAACTTAATGAGGCTTGGCCCGCCGACAGAATAATCCGTATTTTTGGCGATCTAACGATCTACTTGCGGGATCGCTCGGCAACCGACAGGACACCCAACATCGCGGCTGACGCTCACGCCGCATTAACCGCATTCTTTAACCTTCGTTTAACTGAAATAAGCAATAACCCAAACGTTACCCCGGTTACCACCAATGAACCACAAACAACCGAAACTTTTTTTGCTCAATTCTCTCAAATCCAAAACTTACAATCGTCAATTAGTAATATTTACACTTCAATATATAGAAGCCCTGATAAGATAAACGATCTTTGGACGGTTGAAAGGCTAACTAATTTATATAGTGATTACATGAGGGACGCGAACGATCACACTTTTACTCAACCTGAAAAAGATCAACTAAAAGCCGCCCTCCCGCTGATGCGCCAGGCCCTATTTGCCTTGCTAGTTAAAGCCCAGCCGGCGGCCGGCCAGCCGGCTCCAACCACACCAAACCCGGCCATCGCCCAGATATCCCCTCTCCTCAAAGTCGGCGAGTTTGACGCGGCAACTTTTCAGGCGGTTGTAACCAATACTATTGTCGCCCTCGCGACTGAACACAAGAAAGAAGGGGGCAACCCTCCATTTGATGCCGCCAAGATCAAAGCCGACCCGCGCTACAAGGCGCTCCAGGCCTTAATGGGGACCAGCTCGTTCATGAATTCCGAGTTTGCCAAAGATGGAAACCCGGTTAGAGAACAAATAAGAGGCTGGAATTCTTCAACTCCAGAAGGCAGAACAAGTTTGGCAATTTTAAGATCGTTAACCTCAAATGAATCAGAGCAACCATCTATTATTGCTCCGACTGACATTCCAAGCCTTGGAATATACACTGATCAAGCCAGCACTGATGCCGCCGCGATCAATGCCGCGTCAGGCATTATTACCCCTGTTGAGACCCCAGCCGCGCCAACGGCGCCGGTCACGGGAGTAGAGGTGCCGGCAGGAACACTTATTAGGACCGATGTCAGTGGAACAACTTACGCCAGATTTGGTAATACTTTCTACAAAGTGGCTGATAACAAATGGGGGGAGGCCTACGCCCCTCAAGCGCCAAAAGCTGGCACTAAATTTAACTCTAATACCAACCCGGTTACTTACCGAGGAGTCGTTAATGGCGGGGAATGTTGGACCGCCAGAGGGGACGACGGCAAAGATTACGTGGTTAGTTATGACCTATGGACCAACATGCGGTTTGAGCTTAAGCAATCCCCGCCAATAATTGGCGACGGCGGGGTACCAGTTGACGCGTCAATCACCGAAACTCCTGTTATCACAGTAATTAATCAATAAGAGGTCAGTTGCTTTAAGCTGAAAGCACCTAATCACCAATTCCCCTCATCTCCCTGTTCCGTATCCCCATGTTTTAACTATGCTTCTTACGCAGTTCTATCAAGCCGGCCCGAAGCTGTTCGAGGGTCGATCTCTGCTCGTGGAAAGGATGGGCCGCTTTATAGAGGCAATCGGTTAGATCGCGGGGAATATGTGGTGACGTAAACTCGGCATTGATCATTTGTTCTCGACGTTGTCTTAAGAAACCATTTTTTCCGTTGAGCAATTCAACCAGGGTCAAACAGGCTGAAAAGACATCGGCCTTTTCATCCACTTTGTCTTGCCTGGTCTGTTCGGGCGAGGAGAACAACAATGTCGCCTTCTTCCCCTTTTCGCCTGACAAGACCGCTTGCCCAAAATCAATAATTTTGATCGCACCCGTCCTGGCGTCATAAAATATATTCTCCGGCTTGATATCGCCATGGACCATTTTTTCTTCTTTGATTATGATCAAGGCATCACATATTTTTATCGCGATATCCAAAGCTTCATTAAGCGGCAGTCGTTTTCTCTCGCCGATAATCTCATGCAGGGTCCGGCCGCTCGCCCTTTCAAATATCAAATAAACATTCCCGTCGTCACCCTTTTTAACACCGTATGATCTGGTCAGGGGAAAAGAAGTATCGGCAAAATCAACCTTCCTGCCAAGATACGTTAGTTGATAATTAGCTATAGCTTCGGCCTTAAGCGCCTCAAGATTGGTCCTGATCTGTTTGGCAACCAGGCTAATCCCCGTTATTCTGTCGGTAACGCTAAAAACAACTCCATTACCTCCCGAACCGATCTCACCACCCCGGACAAAGCGGCCCCCTATAATAACAGTTCGCCCCGGATTGGATACTGAAATATCCACCGGAGCTAGCGCCCTTCGATCGACTCTTCCTATTTGAACTCCCATCTTATCTATTTATCGCTTAAAACCCCTCTAAACTTGCGCCCTTTCTCCCGCCCTTGCCTTCCACCTTTGCATCTGCCTCTTTCCCCCCTTCCCCCCGCAAGTTTTTTCGCTTATAATCCGATAAATATATAGATGGGAACGCGGTCTTGGCTTGCCTGTTGCTGGGACAGTGTTCAAGTGGCATGAATTAAGTAGTAAGAAATAACAAAGTATTTAACAGGCTTGTTCGTTCCGTCGACAAGTCTGTTTTTTTTAGGAGGAGCAATGGGAGACGCCGAAGTTAGATTGCCAGCCAGCAGAACCAGTCCCGCGAGCGGACCGACCATTTTTGGCCCCGGTGGTCCAGCGCCAACTTTTACCGGCGAGCTCCCCGCGATCTACTCCGTCAATTACGCCGGGACCCTGGCCCAGGGGAATGTTTCGGACCAGGAAAAAGAAGACTGGCAAAAACTCTTTGGCCGGCTCGGCATTACCGCCGCCCTAAACCCGATCATGGGACTGATGGGAAGCGGCGGCATCAACGCCCAGAGCCTGCAAACCTTAAGTCCAATCGACCGCGGCGCCGCGATCGTCTTTCTGCGGACCCTGGCGGGGGACGCCGGCTACACTTCGCGCGTCTACTGCAACTGTTTTGACGATCTGGCCCCAATGCTCTCGGCCCTGAAAGATAACATCAGCAAACTAGAGCCCGGCAAACGGCCGGGTTATTTGACCGCCGTCGATTGGGATCCCAATTCCAACACTATTTCTCTCAATTTAATCCGTTACTTGTTTCTTGAATCGTCAAAGCGAATTTCCTCAACCCGCGCCTTTAACGAGGGGCTCGCCCGCGGCACCCGGGTAATAGTCGACTACTCCTCCCCAAACGCCCCTTTTGTCATTTCCCGCCAGCTTGATCGGGCCGGAAATCCCGGCATTACCTCTGATTTTGTCGATCCGCGGGGACTGGTCCACGAGATTCCCGATCCCGCCTCCCCACTGGGAGGCTTTCTGCGGACCGCGCTGACCGGCGTCGCCGGCGAAACTCTCTCCCCTGAAGCTTTCTCCGCCCGGCTGACCGAATTCGGCGGCCGCGCCTACACCGGACAAATGCAGGAGCTAAACAGCGTTATCGGCCGCCTCCCTGGACCAGGAACCACCCGCGAACAGCAGGTTATCCGCCTCGCCGAAGCGCAGATCAAATTAAAAGACCTGCGCGACCGGGCCGAGGAACTGATGAAGAACGCGACCCTGCAAGCGTCCCTTAGGAGATTTGCCGCCGGCAATTTTACCGACCAGCGGGTCAGGGAAAGTTTTATCTCAACCTTTAATTCGCAGTCAACTTTTGAGAAGCTCTCGTTTCTCCTTCGCTACCTGGCGGAAATTACCGCTCCGGCCGGAGAAGAGACGGGATTGGCCGATGTCTTTGCCAAAATGGCCGCTCTGCGCCAGGAAGTGGTCGCCTTCAGCCAGACCCAGGCCCACAGGATTTACAGCGAAGCGACCGGTAGTGGTTTTACCGTCGAACAATTAAGAAGCCAATTTCACCCTCCTCTCTTTCAAGGACAATTTAGCGGTTTGACCCAGGACTACCAGAGCGAATGGGTTGAGCTCTACGTCGCCGAAAAAATGATCGCCGAAGCTTCAACCAAGCTCCCAGGTAAATTCGAGATCGACTCCGCTAAAGAACAGGCGGCTAAATTTATCCGGACCGCCGGACTGATCCCCAATTCCGGGATCACTCATCCCGCCGCTTTCACCCGCTGGGAATCGCTCACGATCCCAGAAAAGATCGCCGCCCTCCGCCAGGCGCAAACCATGCTCCAGACCGCTTCGCAAAATAATCCAGGCTTCTTCCGCGCTTTCGGCCTATACGCTTATGGGAGCGAAAGTGGTTTGATCGTCGACGGCCAGACTCTTCCCCGCTTTACTGAACTTAAAGTTGGCCTGGAGAACCTGGAAAAAGAACTCAAAGAAGGAAAAGCAGTTTTGACCCGGCTGGAAAAACGGGCATATTACCTGGAACAAAAAGCGGTTACCAGGAACGGCCGCCTGGAAAGCACGGTCCTCGCCGCGGTCGGCGCCGAGATCCCGACCGAGGCCCTCGCTTCGGTCGGCCGCTATGTCACCTCGACCCTGCATTTAGCGATCTTTGATAGTGAAGCGGGACGCTTGAGCCAGGAATTAAATTCCGTTACCTCCCATTTGGGAGGGTCAACCAAGTCTTTAGAAGAGCTGACCAAAGAGTTGGAAAAGATCAGAAAAGAAAAAAAAGATCAGGGGGATCCGAACTGGGAAAGCTGGCTCCCTCCCGGGAACGCGATCGCGGTCAGGATACTTGACCGGGCGCTCCTGGCGGACAAGGCCTTGCGCCAGCGGCTGGGAGACCAGTATGCCCCGCCTGCCGCAGCCACTCCTCTGCTTGAGCGGATCAGCCGGGTATTTAAACAATACCGGGAAGTATTCGCCCACGACCAGGACACAGAAATTAAACCGGACTCGCCAATTAACCAACAGCTTCTCCCCGGGGTCACCTGGGAGAGCCTGGTCAACATCGAGATCGCCATCGATGGGAACAAACCGGCGGAAGCGGCCACCGCTTACTTAAGGTCGGCCGGCACACTTGACCGGCAGACCATCACTACCTTTAACGCTCTCCGGACAGCGCGGACCACCCGCCCCCTTTCCCCCGAAGAGATCGCCAGCCGGCGGCTGGCGACCGAAGCGCCGCTTTTACGCTCATTCCTTGATTCGCAGGAACAGCTCAACAAGATGATGGCACGGGCCTTGTCTGACTACGGGGCTGGCAGCAGGGTCAGCTTGAGCCAGGCTTTATCGATCTACCGCGACTTTGTCGGAGGGAAATATCAGATCGCGGTTTTGCGGGAACAGACCGAGCAATATTTCCTGTTTAACCCGGCCGATGGGAGCCGCCGGGCGCTGACCAACGACTCTCCGGAACTGATCGTCGCTAAAGCGATGATTCGCTTTGCCACGCCAAGCTTTGGCCAGACGACCCGTCCAACCCTCGGTGTTTTTGGCCAGACCTCGTCCGACTCCCTGATCTCCGCCGCAGGGAATCCCGCCATCAGAACCTCGGAAAAAGACCCGGGGGAAGAGGTCGCTTTTAGGATCGCCGACCTCCTCTACTCAAATACCGACGCCAACCAGGAATTTGACGCGTCAAGCCGAGACTACAATGCCGCGGTCGGACAGCTTAAAACCGCGCTGGACGCGGCCCCTTTAAATAAACAATTCGTCCAGGCCCTTCTTTTGGAGCTGGGACAGCGCTCGCAAAGTTCTCCAGCGAGCTTAAGACGCGAAACACTTACCCTGCTCGCCGGTTCTACGGAAGAAGCGTTCAATGAGGTCTTGCGGGACCCGGCCTTGCGGCAAAACCTGCAGGCCAATCTCCCCTCCGCCGTCAATAAGGTCGCGGAAAGGTTCAAGGCGCTTTTGGTTCGAAGACAAACCGCTTTATTGGAAAACATCGTCAGAAACTTTAGAAGCCAGATCGAGGCCCATCCCGAGCTTCGAGATAAACCGGAACTCCAGGCGGTCTTAACAAAACTTAACGCCTTGATCGCCAAAAATAAGGAGATCGTCGAAAAGCAAGCGGACTACATTAAGAACAAACTGACCACCGTCGTCTCCCAGCTTTTTCAAAACCCGAGCCTCCCCATCAGCCAATATTTTGCCCAGGGAGACACTCCGCAACCCCAGCTCCTCGCCAACATCCGGCAGATCGTCAGGGGGATATTAAACCAAGTGGCAACCGGCTATAAGCCCGGTGAATGGAAAAAAGCGGGGGAAGGGGCGGGAAACATCACGCGAAATTGGACGATCATCGGCGCGACGGAGTTTTCCAAAGCGGCGGAGATCGGGATCAACGCCTTTGCATCGATCGAGGCCCCCCGGACCGATGGCCCAGTCGCGGCTGGAAATCTAACTCACATCAGCCAGTACGACGTCAACATCTGGAAAGATTACAACAACTTCGCCGACTTTAACGGCGGCGAACCGATCGCCGCTTACCGGATCGGGATCTATACCCTCCTGCGGCAAAGAGGGCTGACCGCCCACAACCCGGTCGAAGAGGGAGGAGTGGTCCGCGGCCAGATCACCGCCCAGGACCTTGAAGACCAGATCTATATCTCTTCCGCTGAAGCTTTTAATTTCCTCGGGACCAAAAGAAATCTTTCTCCCGACCAGGTCGCCCTTCTCCAGCGGGTCTCTTCTCTCCTCCGGGAGAATAAGACCGCCATCCACTTCCTTGATCTCGATGAACAACGCTTAAGCGACCCTTCATACAGACAGCAGGTACTCTCCCGGATCTTTGTCGCTCCCGGGGTCGATAACGCCGACGCCGTCCGCCAGGATATCCTGGCCACGATCCTCATCTGCCGCGGTTTTGTCAGGACAATCGACAGTATAGCCGAGCAGGTGGAAGACGGCCGAACCCAGCTCATCAGCGTCATCCGGTCCGAAGGGCGGACCGACCTGGATAGCTTTTATGTTTCAACCAGGACCCTTGGCCGAGACCTCTGGAGCCGCCTGGCCGAGTATGAACAGGCTGGAAGCCGGCGGGCGATCAGCAATGTCGACGATTCGCTGATCCTCTCTCTCAAAGAAGAGTTTTATTCCGACGACATCGGCCGCTTGCGGACCAATCCGGCCGAGGTTGGCCAAACCCGGAGCGAGTTCCTCTCTTCGGGACGGATCGACCGCGATTTTCTCCTCCACCTGGTTGACGACTACGGTTTCTTGTTCGGCTCATCGCTGATGCAGATCTCGATCGGCGCCCTCCCCGCCCCGATCGACGCCACCGACCGGACCACCATGATCAACCGGAACCCGCTCCTTAGCGGTTTATTGGGAGATCGCGACCAGCGGCTCGGCGCTTTGCGCCAGTATATCGCCGGCCGGCCCGACGTCAACTGGGGGACGCTCAACGTCACCGCCGCCGACGATCGGGAGACCGCCCTGGTCAAATTCCTGGTCCAGGCAGTTGTCCGCTTTTGCAAACCGGAAAATAAGCGCGAAGGGAGAGGGGCCGTCTCCGATTTTGTTTCCGCCAACGCCGTCCCGTTCCGGCAAGGGAGTATTGAATCGGTCCTCGACCGGGCCGCCCAACCGATGGCCCGGATGATCAAAGCCGACTTGCTCCAGCGGGGAGCGGCAGGGGGCGGGATCGCCTGGCAAGCCGGTGTCACCTTAAACGACACTAAGTTAAACACCGCTATATTGAACAGCGTCGCCAATCTATTTGAGCGCTTTATCACCGAGATGCTGGAAAAAGATCCCGACTCTCCTCAACAGGAAGGGCTCTTTTTGGCAATCAACCAGACCCATTATACCTTCCCGTCCGGGGTTACCACTCCCGACGAAAAGATCGCCCATCTCCGAACGTACATAACCGCTCTGCGACAGCAGGTCAATACCGGACAGGGGATCGACTTCAACCCGGCTATCCCCCGCCTGCGGCGCGACCCGGTCCAGGAAGCGGTCAATGTTTACGCTACCACCGTCCTCCCGCTCATGGGAATGATGTCGAGCGAGACCGGCGAGGGAGGGATCAACTTTGCCCTGGCCATCCGCCAGGCTGTAACCGAAGCCGGAGGCCGATCAAGGACCAGCGGCGAAAAAGTTGAACTGCGGGTCCTCAACTTCTCTTCCGGAGAAGAGACCACCCACGCGACCAGCGCTTTCTCCGGCGTCCCAACCAAGACCGGCGGCATTCTCGACGATATCCTGGACCAGGTGACCGGAGAGACCGGCCGCCCGATCGGCGCCAGGCATCGCTTTATCGGCCGCGACGCCGAGCGCTGGCTGGAGAGAAATCCCTCCGGCACTCGCCTCCTCAACGTCTCCGCCGACGCCGCCGACACCGCCGCCAAGACCGTGCAAACAATGCTCTTTTTCAGAGGGCTTGACGCCGTTCCGGTGATCGGCAAGCCGATCACTCAAGCCTTCCAAAGAGTCCATGCCGGAAAAATCGGCGCCGGCCTATTTACCGCCGGGATGCTAAGTAACAGCCGTCCCGGTGATTATCTCTTGGCGGGAGGTTACGGACTTTCGCTATTAGCCGGGACCTCCGCCCAAAAGATGTCGATCATCTGGCTGACACAGGGGACCGGTTTCTGGACCGGGCTTGGCCGACTGGGGTCCGACGCCCTTGCCGGGGATCCATACCTTGGTGAAAACGCCAGGACTTTTGCTTACAAACAAGCAACCGCGGTCATCGACCTGATCGGCCCATTTTTCCCGCCGGTCTTGCTCGCCCAGGTCCTAAAAAACGTCTACGACGGTAATTACGACGACGCCGTCGCCAACGCCGTCGCCTTCTCCGTCACCGGGATGATGCAGGACTCTTTCGCGGAAACTTACACTTTCTCCAGGGGATTGACCAGGGGAGGAAGCAACGCGGCACTTGACGGCTTTATTAAGGTCTGCCAGTGGCTCAAGCGAAACCCCGGCTCCAACACCGAGGGAGCGGGAGCGTTTCGGCAAGCGCTTTATGAACGCTATCAGATGGCGGAAGCGGCCAAAGAATTTTCCATCAACCCGACCAAGGAAACAATGGGTGAGATCATCCAGCGGGCGGGCCAAAAACCCAACACCCGTTTAGGGCGCATCCTCCGCTCTTCCGGCGGCACCCGGATCGCCGAAGCCTGGAACCGGACCCTCTCTTTCAATTTTGCGAATATGCAGGAGGTCTTGCTTTCTCCCCGCCGCTTCGCCTACCGGGTCGGCCGCGGCATCGTCGAGGTTTATCGGCTCCACAGCGCCGAAAGGTTAACCAGAGCGACCGGCTTGAACGAACCGTTAACTCGATCGCTGATGCACGAACAGGCCGCCTACCTGACCGAGCACACGGTCAATAACCCGACCCAAAGAATAAACCTGGAGATCGAAATCGGCGGTGCCCACCCCACCGCCCAGCGCGGCACCCTCGCATTTGAGGTCCAAGGCCTCAACTTCGAAAGGGTCAACATTGAACTTTATGGCCACGAGTACGCCGCGACTGTGGAAGAGCGGATCAGCTACCAGGAGATGGTCTCTCGCAGTCCTAATGGGACCCACCGCCGGGCTTTCTCTTCGATCGACTCGTTCTATCAACCAAAAGCGGCGGAGCTGGTCAGCCAGATGCGGACCGACCTTAAAGCCGACATTGCCAAACGCTACAACATTCCGCTGGCGGAGATCGACAGTAAGCTGACCGCCGAAGTCGCCCATCACCTGGCTAACCAGGTCGGCGACCAGTCGATCCGCGCCCTCTCATATGGCGAAGGGGCAATTTCCGGCCGGGAAATCAGCCATTTCGGCCGGGCCCGGGTTCATCTCCAGCCAACGACCGGCGCCAGTTGGTTCGGCACCATGGTTTCCGACGTCGGCCGGCTCTCTTCCTTTGCCCGTCTCGAAGACGGAGCGTTCGCCCGGGAAGCGATGAAGCCGGAGAACCGTTCCCTCCTCGATCGGAGCGGCATTCCCGACAGCCTGACCCCATCGGAAGCAAAAGCCGAGATCGTTAGATTATCCCGCCACCACCTAAACAGCGCCGCCCGGACTATGGACGGCCACTCCGATTGGCGGGCTTACTGGGAACAGACCGAAGGGGGGAAGAACCTAAAAGAGGAGATCAAGCAGTTGAACTCCGCTATTGAGGATTTCAACCGCGGTCGGCCTCCCGCGGAGCGGGTCGCTCCGGTCAGCGTCAGGGAGACCGCTTTTGGTCGGACAATTGACAGGATCAGAAGCGCCAGAGGAGCGGCAGTAAAAGGGGGGACCCGCTTCACCGCTGTCATGGTCGCCGCCCTTCTCGCCGAAGAGGTACTAAAGAGCATGGGAGTAGAAAATCCGGCCGCCCTTCAGCTTGGCGGCATCACCACCGCCCAAATGACCGAATGGCGCCTCAAAAGGGGAAGCTTGAGGAGTATTGCCGGGATGACCAGGACTTCGGCCGGACGGACTGAATTGGCCAAAGATTTCCGCGGAACTGCCGCCGCTATCGCCTACACCTACCTTGCCTCCGGTCTCTATAACGGGATCCTCAACGCCGCCGGAGTCAAGGATGATTCAGTTATGCGCGGCCATATCGCCCAACTGGCGGCCGGGCTGGCCGGAGCCCACTTTATTGGGGGGGCAATAACCTCTATGCACGAAGATGCGCTTCTCGGCAGGGCAATGATCCAGGGAGGCCTTAGAGCAACCCCGGGAGCAGTCGCTGGAGTTAGGGCAATGTCTTGGGGCTCCGCTTCGCTGGCCGCGCTCGCTATTTTCCAGGTAGTCAACGACGTCGGCGTCGCTTCGATCTATGGCCAGCAGGAGCTCGGTTTCCGCCTGCAGGTCCACGAAGAAGGGATGAACGCGGTCGCCCGCGCTGTTTTGAACGGCGGCGCCTTTGATAAAGTCGTCGGCTGCGCGGTCCTCGGCTTCCTCTCTCTCCCGATGTTCGATAAGCTCGGCGCGATCGCCGTTTCTGAAGGGGAGGTCAAAGTCAAAGCGGAAGAATATTTAAAAACCATTACTCAAATGCGGGATGGGACTAGGGCCCAGCTCCTGATGCGCTGGATGGGAGGAGAAGACGGCGCGGTCCTGAATTACGACGGCTCTCCGCGCGATGCCGCTTTCTTCCAGGGGGTCGACCTGCCGTTCGACAGCCTGGCTTCCGCCCTGCGGACCAGGGTCGATTTCCCAACCACCTACCGGGTTAGAAGCCACGATCTTTCCGACGGCGCCGGTGGTGTTCCCACCGACCCATCAATGGCGGAGCGGGAACTCCCCTACCCGGAAGGCGATATTCATTTAGATGAAGCCAGAGCATATCAATTCTTGAGGGAAAACGCCGGTAAATTAGAGTTTGCCGGAGACCAGACCAAGTTGACCGCCGCCGTTACCCGGCAATTCCCCCGGATCGATATGCCGGATTTCATGCGGCGTGTCTCGATCAAACAACTTCAGGATGAGGTCGCCTCCCTGGTTTCCAGTGATACCCAGGAAGCCGAAGACATCCTCGGCCGGACCGACAACCACGAGCTTCGCGCCGCTTTCAATAGCGACGGAACCTTAAAAGAAGGAGCTGAAGCCGAAAAAGGTCTGACCGCCTGGCTCTTCAACGGCAAGCCGCAAGAGTTCCAAATGGCGATCGTCCGTGATCGCCAGATGCGCCGCTTCAGCGCTCTGCTGGGAGGGGCGGTCCCAACCGAGGCCGACATCAGCCTGGGGTTTGCCACCGCCGATAAGCAGATCAACACCAGCCATGAGCTCTACCAGCCTTTCCAGGCGCGAATGACCGACGCCATGGGAGAAGTGGTCAGGTTCGCGCAATTAATGGATGGTTCGATCCAGCCGACCCAGGCGGATAAAGATTCCGGTTTCGTTTCAACCAATGGGGAGATCAATCAACGGCATCCGTATTACGTGATGCTTAGCCGGGCGCAACAGATATAAAATTGGGTGGGGATGGCGGAAAACAGGCCCGTCATACCCCGCCCTTTTATTTTTCTTGTTTTTTAGCGCTCTCGGTAATCTCCGATACTTTCTGTTGACAGTTTTTCAACAGCAAAGCATTCCCCTCTTTTGCCGCTTTCCGAGCCATGTCGCTAAAACCAAAAACACTAAGATAATTCATTAGATCGGAGATGTTATGCGGCATTAAAGAGATCAATATATCCAATTTTTTTAAGGCAAGATACGCCTGTTTTCGCGGGGAACCGGCGTACACAGCCGATTTGATCAGGTAGAGCGGCAATAAGACCTCCTCCAGCCTGGGATCAATTTGCATTTTTGAATAGTATCCGTTCACGTGCTGGTTGATCAAGCCGATCACTTTTTCATGGCTCGAAATAAAAGCGAGCTCTTCATACATATTTTGATCGGCAAAAGCGCCGCCGATCGCCTCAAAATATGTTTTCACGAAATGAAAAAGGTCAAAACCAGGCAACCCGGGAAATTGCGCGTCCTCCCAGTCAATAATGCCGGAGATCCGGCCAGCCGCGACAAATATATTGTCGACATGGAAGTCCCCGTGCTGAAAATACAAGGGAAGCCGGATCTCGCTCTGCTTGGAAGCCGCTTCTTGTAAACGTTCAAAAACGTGCTTATTAGCGGCCGCCTTATTTGGAAAAATGGCGGTATATTCTGCAATTATTTTATTGACAAGATCGATTGGCGACAAGCTTTCTGCCGCTCCAAGCGCCTTTTGGGAGCTGGACAACCAGCCAAAAGACCTCTCAAATGAATCGGAAAAAACGCCGAGCAAATCTTCCGAGAAAATATTCCGACCCATTGTTTCCCCTGGTAAAAAGCTGATCACCACAACCTTTGCTTTGTTAATTTCCGCCGCCAGCAGTAGGCGGGGAATATTGGGGAGGGCCGCGGCTTTTCGCAGGTTCGCCTCTTCCAACTGTAAGGTTAGGACCGCTTCCCCGCCGGAGTAGCGAGGGAACCGGACAATAAACAACGGCTTTTGTTCGCTTTTGTACACCCCTTTGACCAAAAAAGTGAGAACGGCTTTTTCCGGGGAGCGGATCAACCGGTCGGCATACTTAATAAACAACAACCGATCTGGCTTCGCGCCGACATTGAAGCTGGACCAATCCGCCAATAGTCGCTCGTTGATAAATGGGATCATTTTGTTTTCCCGCCCAGGACAAAATACGAATCGCACAAAGCCGGCTCAAGATCAAACGTTTTAACAAGACCGGCAACCAATTGGTTCTTAATTTTTGATCCGACTTGCCGTTTAGCTTCCATCGCCTCCACCGGAATTATTCTGGTCGAAAGCGCTCTGTAGTCATCTTCCGGATAATAAAACTCCAACCGGTCAAGTCCGGCCCTGTTTAAAAGCCTCTTTAAGCCCCACAACGAATGGGTATAGGTCCGGTAAGGCCGGCCGAGTTTTTGACGCGTGACCAGATCGGCCAGCAACCTTGGCATAAGGGTCGTATAGGCCAATCTCTTTTCCGGCGCGTAATACAGCAAATGATCGTCCGGCGCGCCGTAGAAATACCGCAGGCCAAACCGGTTCTCGATCCCCAGCCAGATCTCGCCGCCGGGCTTTAGGACCCTGGCGGTCTCTTTTAAACAAGCCGACTGGATCTTTAACGGGTCGCCTTGCGCCAAATACGCGCCAACCCACTCCAATACCCCATTCATGATCACCGCGTCAAAGGCATTATCGGCAAAAGGGAGCCGGGCATAATCCAATGGTTCGATCAGAGCTGGGGTTATATTGCTTATCTTTGATTGCCTGGCCCGCAAACTGATAAACCGCAAAGCTTCGTTGTTGGTGTCCGCCGCGACAATCTCCTTGACCCTTGGACTGATCGCGAAGGTGTATGAGCCCCAGCCGGGTCCCAGGTCTAAAACCCTACTCTCATCAGTTAGAGAAAGGTAAAACGAGCCATCCGCTCGGGATGGGCTATCGGTAAAGGTTAATAACTCTCTGACCTGCTGTTGGTTTGATGAAACGATCGCCTCCCGCCACCCCTTCGCTTCCGCTTCCGCAAGAAAATCTTGAAATAATTCCTGGGGAAGCAGGCTCCAATATGACAGTTTTTCGCTTAGTTTAACGACACCCGCCGAAATTGGCCATTGAGCTCGGCAATTTTGACAATCATAGTGGTCGGTGGAAATTGTTAAAGCGGCGCGGCATTTGGGACAAATGAAGATGCTTTCCATTTGGGGGAATTATAGCATGATTTATTTGCAGCTAGACACTGCTTAACTACTTAACAAGTAATCAAGCGATAGAAGGATCCTGTGGAACAGCTCCACCAGCCGGCCTGGCTCGCCGGGCCTGTTCTTCCAGGTCAGCCACTTGCGCCTTCATGATGCCTAAAGTACGCCGTGCGTCACTACCAGCCGGGGTTAGAGAAACACTGCTGGAATCAAGCTGTTTGAGAAGATTATCAATTCTGGCTTGCATCCGCACAAGTTGAGGAAGAGCTTCTTTTAATCTCTTTTCATCAAGATTTTTCTTAAATTTAGCGAAATCTTGTTCAGCCTGCCTGGTTTGATCTAGGAGGTTCTGCGTTATATCACTACTGGCGTTCAGTAGCTGTTCAATTGCCGCGAAGTTGCTATTCATGGGCTCTTCCATCGGATTAAATCCAAGAGCGCCAAACCCGCCGCCAAAACCTGAAATATCCATATCACCCATATAAAATCCTCCTTTTAAGTCGCTACTTCAACCTTCTTAATTTTATCATAATTCCAAGGAATATTCGACTCTTTCGAGAGCCGGTCCAAGATCTGCAGGGCTGTTTTTCGTTTGTTCCTCAAGTAATTTGAATCTCTCGCTTGCAAGGCGCCATCCATCATATTGACTTCATGTTCAACTTCGGCAAAGACTTTGTCGTTCATTTTATCCCTGATCTCTTTAAGGTCGCTGTCGTCAAGTTCAACCCCAAGCTTTGACAGGTTGCGCAAAATATTTTTTATCTTTTTCTCCGTCATTGACCAGGCCGCCCCTTTAAGCGTCGCGTAAGAAGCCCGCTCGCCAAAGCCTTCTTCAAGCATTTGGACCAGCTTAAGCTTGGCCAGCTGCCGGCCTTCTCTTTCCAGCCTGGAGAAATCTTCCATTTTAATCCCCAATTTAACCAGCCCGTTCCTGGTCCTGATCATTTTAAAGGAGACTTCAAGATTACTACGCCAATCGCCGCTAATCGCTTTCTGCATATAGATGACCCGCATCTGCTCCATCAGCACGTCTTTTTCTTCATCCTGGCTGTACTGGTACTGCTGGCGTTCACCTTGCCCGCCATTCTCATTCATCTGGGCCTGCGCCGCCAGATCATTTCCAAAGATCGGGACCAACCCCTGGTCAACCATCATTTTGGAAGCGGACTGCATAAAACTATTGACGTCAAACCCGCATTTAGCCGCGACTTGCAGCAGGTCATTGATCTCTTTTTCGGCTTTGGCTACCTCACGCCCCTCCGCGACCATTTTTTTAGTCACCGCTCGTGATAACTCATCTTTCATAAAAGTGTTAACTTCTTCTCTCGCTTCAACAGCCGCCTCTTCGGTCGCCGCTTTTAAACCAAAGTGTTTGCCGCCGATCCGGTCATTTAAAAAGGCCCAGTCGGCCACCTTTAAAACACCGTTGCGCGCGATCAATCCTTCAAGCTTCCCCTGGGAGAAGAGTTCTTTCTGAAAAGCTTCCTTGAGCTGCTTAGTCACTTCCTGGCGAACCGATTTGGCAACATCCGCCCGAAGTCTCATCATCTCATTAAGTTTTACTTTACCATTCTCAACCATCGACCGTTCTTGTTTTTCAACCTGCTTTTTTAGCTCATTTCCTCCGTTGACCAGATACTGCGAATAAGTTTTAAGATATTCTTTGACCTCTGTCGGTTGCCGGCCATCCCCTTCATCCCCACCTCTCCCACCATCGATTATTTTACTTTTTTTAACCCATTGGTTTGATGGTTTTACGCTGACCTGGTCGGAATAATTCTCTTGCTCCTCCGGGACCGCTCCTTCCCGCTCAAATTTCCCCAGGATCTTCTCGGTAGAGAAAGAGTCCCCCATTTTGGTCATCAAAGCCGCTAACAGCTGATTTCCCGCCTTGTTTCCAGTGGTGCCGTTCAAGGCCTGCTTGACCAGGCTTTCCGTGGTGTTTACTTTGGTATCACGAGCCTCGCGAAGAACTTCTTCTTTATTGGCTTCCGAGACATTATTAGCCGCCGCCATATTCGCGGCAACCGCTTGTTGCTGGTTATTTTGTTGAATGGGCATTATATTTCTCCTCTAACTTAGCGGCTTCGGCCCGGTAGCGGGCCGCTTTCTCCTGGTCTCCTTTTCTGGCGTACGCGTCAGCCAGAACAACCCGCGGGATAATCTTGTCCCTGATCGGATCAACTGTTTCTCCGGTTTGGTTCAAAGCTTCTTCGAGCATTTCGATCGCCGGTTCAACCTGCCCAACACCAACTAGTAAAGTCGCCAGGACATTCTTAGCCGCGACCGACTGTTCATCGATCTTTAAGACTTCTTTCGCGCAATTCACTGATTCTTTAAACTTGCCGATCTTCAAGCCAATCTCGGCCATTTTTATTAAAGCCTCTTTTTTTATCTTTCCGTCAAAGCCGGCGTGTTCAACCGTTATGCCATATGCGGCGTAAGCTTCAACCAACCGCTTATCTTCTTTCAACAGATCGGCCAGCAAGAAATTGACATATGGATCGGTCGCGTGGTCACGGAGGTGATCATTGTACATCCGGTAATAACGGGCCTTTTTTTCCGTCATCTTTTGCTCGCTCAAAAACCGTCCCCAGTGATAGATCAATATCGGCAATATTTCCCCGTCAACCGCCTTGCCGCTTTGGTCAACCAGCTGCTCATTGATCGTCCGTTCAAAATGGAGCCCCCGCTCTCTCCGGAATACTTTGACCCGGGGATAGCTGCTCCCCCGGACAGTTTGGTTAAAAGGGGATTCTGTGATGATAAGCTGGTAAGCGTCAATGGTCTCGGGGGTCTTTTTTAGCTCTTCGATCAAACCGGCCACGTCTTCTTCTTTGAGGTATTCATCGGCATCAAGCCATAAGATCCAGGGTTGTTTGGCCAGTGAAAGGCTGTAGTTTCTGGCGGCGGCAAAATCACTTATCCATTCAAAATTATAAACTTTAGCGCCCAAATTCTCCGCCACATCAATTGTCTCATCGCTTGACCCGGTATCAACTACGATCACCTCGGCCGCGTGCTTAACCAGCTGCGGCAGGGTCAGTTTCAGATTGGCCGCTTCGTTCTTGACGATCATGCAGACTGAAAGCATCGCTCCTCCTTAAGCCATAGACTTAACTTCCGTTTTGTCAAGGAAGCTAAGCTTGCGGCCATTTTCGGTTATCTTGTACCCTTTGTCAATCAGGCGGGTAAGATCGTCGGTGTATCTCTCGCGCAGGCTTTCCGCCTTGCGAATATAAGAGTGAAGCCTCTCCAGCTTGATCAGCAGGTCTCTTTTATCGGAGCCAAGCATATTCATTTCATATTCCAGGTTGGCCCTCTCCGCGTAAAGTTCGGATAGAATTTTACCAAAGGCCAAAGTCTTCTGTTCAATAAACCAGGCCGGGGTATAATCGTCCTTGATCCCCAACCTCTCTGCCTGGATCATGAGCTGATTCTTTAGCTCATTTACCACCTTGTTTTGCGCTTTGCTTTTCTTTCTCATTTAAGCGATCCCCACTTCCTGATAAGCTTCAGTTTGGACCACTTGCCGCATATTCCCCCGATTTTCACTCCGCATTGCCGTGGTCACTTCAGTTTTGATCTGATCCAGCTTGGTCTGCTCAACCCCCAGGATAGATAAACGGTTAAAGATGTTGTCAATTGACCATTTGGCCATATTCGCCAAAGGGAGGTTCCAATGGAAGGTATTGCGAAATACATCACCGTAGGCATCAAGCAGTTTACCGATCAGCTGTTCCCGGAACTGTTGAAGCTTCCCCTGGCTCTTTAAAACCGAGCCAAGAGGTTGGGAAATAATCGAACTGCTGCGGGAAACGGTGGAGGTAGAAAGGGTCAGTGTATCCGTGATACCGCTGTTAATTGACTGCTCCCCCTTGCTGTCGCTATCCCAAGACAAACCAGTTTCCCGGGTCGCATCCCCAGGCCGCTGTTCCCCGGTTTCACGCGCCGCCAAGGAGCTCAAGGCAGGGTTGCGGAAAGCGGCGGCGTAAAACCGCTCGCTGTTATTTAACTGTGTTCCAATGTTTGGCGAATTGGTCATAATTTTACACTTATCTCCTATTAATATATCGTATTTTAAAGGGGAAAACTTGCGTTATTTTAGCGGATCAATCAGGCTTTTTTTGAGGCTTTTTGGGGCGCCTGGCCGGCTGATTTCTTTTGGGCTTTGGCATTTTCAGCGTGCTTAGCGTCACTCTTTTTGGCCAATGACGCTTCTTCTTGTTTTCTGGTCATTTCCGCTTTTCTCAGCAGAGCCTCGCCCCGTTTTTTCATTTGCTGGTAATTATTCTTAACTTTGTTTTCGTACTTGCCATCCCGGCTTTCCTCATCCTTGATCCGATCCTTTTCTTCTTCAAATTCCGCTTGAGCCCTCTTAAAACGAAACTTTTCAGTCGATTCCCTAAAATTATAAATATTCATTCTCACTTTATCTTTGACTTCGCCATAGCGGATCAGGTTCCCCAGCTGGTAAACCGCCCAACTGTTATTGTACGGGTCAAGGTTGCCGCTCCGGCCCATGATCTCCTGAATATTGAGCCCCCCCATGATCATCCGGTTATAGTTCCGGTGGTTAACATTTTCATTAAATGTATTTGGGTTAAGATAGGCCAAACCATATTTCGCATCCAGCGCCTGATAAACACTTGCCCATTCTGGGCTCCATTCCTGGTATTGCTCGTCATTAGTTTTAATAAAATTATTACTCCGGCAATCATAGCGCCAGTCAAAAAATGGACCGGAAACGCGGTCCCAACCATAGCTCCGGGCCGCCCCCGGATTAGAGATCGCCCAGGGAACCTTTATCCCGTTATATTCCTCATAGCCATTTTCCTCGTTTTTTTTGCTGAAGTCGATCGACGGACCAAAAGTTTCTGATTTTGGCATCTCGTTGTAGCCAGCCAAGACCTTATTAGAGCCAAACCATTGTTCCACCAGCCACTTTGCCGCTTGAAGCTTACCCCCATATCCCTGAAGATTTTCAGGCAAGGGGATATCTTCCGGCCTGGTATGGATATTCATACTCGCCAGGTTACCGCGCAGGAAACCTATCACGTCGGAATTAAGCGTGATCCCCATCGATTCAATAAAGCTAAAAAGCGCCCCCTTGTTGCCGGAAGCGCCGGAATAAAACTCTCCCCCCAGGTCCTTGGAAAATTGTTTGAAAGCGGCCCGGTCCAGAACCCCTGCGGCATAACCGCGGGATTCATCGGTCGCCGAAAACATCGCCATTTCGTTGAGGAATAGATGCTGCATTTGGAAAAGGATCCGGAAGGCGTTGATCCCGTGGGAAACAGCTGAACTATTATGTTGCGTCAACCAGTTGTCAAAAGCGGCCATCATCTGCTGGTCATCCCAAGTCAGGGCGACGCTCCCAAAGATCTTTTCCGAGATTGAATAAACCCGATTGCGGGCTTCGATCATCGCGGCGACCATTAAAAAGAGCTCGCGCGAATTCATGGCTTTATAAGAAGCGCCGACCCGATCAGGTTGGGTCGAATTCATCACCAGCTGGTAAAAGCTCTGGCCACTGAATTTATTTAAGACACTGTTGACTTCCGGCCAACTCGATCCGATCGCCCCCAAAAAGGCATCGGTCAAAAAGAACGATTTATTGACGTCGGTATCAAGCGAGGCGTCTTTGTCGCGCGGCGGGCCATTGGTCAAAAGAGCGGTAAAACTGCCGATAGGCGTCCTCTCTTCCAGGTGGTTCCATTCGCATCCTTCGGCGATAAAATCGACATTTTCCAGCCCTCTCCCTACCGCCTCCCCCCAAAAATACTCCCCATCTTTAGCAAAAAGGCCAACATTAAAATGGTTAAAACCGGCAACCCAGTCGGTATGCCAATCCCAGGGGCCACCGCCAGCAGTTTCATATTTCGCAATTACTTGTTCATTGTTAAGAGGTGTCCAGCTAGTATCCCCATAGTGATCTTTATTGGCATATGAATCGCCGTAAATTCCGGTGTCGGAAATCGAATATTCGTTCAAGGCCTGGATCCATTCTTCAGATAGCTCTATCCCGCCAAGGGTTTGCGCGGTACCGGCATCTTTGTCTTTTTCCGGCGCAAACCGTTTTCCTTCAAACGCCAGTTGCTGCATCTTGGGGAGAAACTTGAACATCTCCATCACAAAATTAAAGTCTTGTGACAATTCCTTGTTTTTGGTGGGGAAATTTAATATGTCCGGCTGGACAATATAGTTACGCCGTGGTTTTGCTAAAAAGTTGGTTGACATTCAGTCTCCTCCGGCCGATTAGCCAAACAGACCGTAAGTCATTTTGTCGAGCTCGGATTTTTTCTTCACGGAATCAAGCAGTGATTCCATCTGTTGCTGGAGTTGGTCCATGGTATAGCTTGATAAAACGCCAAAGGAAGCATCGGACGGCTTAACCTTTTGATTTGGAAACATCGGGAAAACCATTTCGGAGTCGTTGAGCATTGCCGCGGAGATCTCTTCCAATACTTTGACAAAATCACCATATTTTGATTTGATGGTGCTTTTAACATCAGAAGTAACATCAATATTTCCGTTGTATATGATCGGGCTTAAACCTGCCATTTATTTCACTCCTTTTTTCCATTCCCTAATCCAGGAGAAGAACTTTCTCTTGGATTAGGGAGGGGGATCGCTCCCCCTCCCAACACACTTTACTGGATCGCCATCTGCTGAATCCGTTTGGTATTAGCTTCAGCCTTAGTAAAGATTGAAGTACCATGTTCAGCAGCACCGGTTAATTTATTGATCGCGTACTGTAGCTTGATGATACCGCCATCGGTGACTCCACCTTTGGCAACATCGCCAGCTTTAGCCGCGTCAGAAAGATTATCAATGTTGCTAGCCAAACTGTCGATCTGTTCACCGAGAGTTGTTTGAACATTATCAATTGCATCTCCTAAATTATCAACTGCGCCTGCGTATGACATACCTTATTTCACCTCCTGTTTTTTTCGCCCGCCTGTCGAGAGCGGGAACTCAATCAACCCTTGCACTTACTTATCGGGTCCGCCTGCAAAAAACTTGCATGCGATTCAGAACTATTTTCACACGACGCTATTATGGGTCGTCCCGGCTTGCGGCATCGCGAAAAGGTCAGAGATCATCCGCTTGACCGCCTGGGAATCGACGCTGTTAACCGCCTGGTCGTCCTGCTTAATGGCACTGCTGACCCGGTCGCCTAAACTATCGAGCGGGTTGCGGCCTCCGCTTAGCGACGATAATAGATCGCTCTCCCCTCGTTTGAGGTCACTACCAACTGAAGAGCTGTTATATTGACTTGAAATATCCATTCCGTATATTTATCGTGGGAATAGGGGAAAAACTTGCAGGGAAGAGAGGGCAAGAGAAAAGGCTCGGGCAAGGGCAAGACAGAGGGCGGGATTTAGGCCTTAGCTCCCTTGCCGGTCACGCAGATATTCATCTTGGTCGAAGAACTGCCGACGCATGATTTGGCCTGGGCAACGATATTTTTAATAAACAAGTCCTGGATATCTTTCCTGGTTATCTGTTTATTACCGCTATCTTTAGGCGCCTGCGCCGCCGCGTTATAAGAACTACCGACTTTATCAACCGCCATTAAACTCACCTCTCACTTATTTATCGCTCAAACAAGCCAAATACTTGCATCTCCAAACTTAGCCTCAACTGTTTTATAACCGCGCACTTAAGTGCGCGGTTAACGAAAGTCACTTCTTTTCTTGTTCCAGCTTATTCTTAATCATCTTCTTTAGCTTCTTTATGTTCTCTAAGGTCGCTTTTTCTTCGACCTCTTCTTTGTCGTAATACAGGGATTCCTCCATGTCGCGCCAGTTATCAAATTCGAGCCCCTCTTTCCCCCCCTTATTGACCACCTTCTTCTGCGCGGCGGCCGCTATTTCTCCTAAAGAGGCTTTAAAATCTACCCCCTGGGGATTGACCGTTTTCTTCACTTCCGGTTGGTTATTGACCTTATTATTTGGATTGACCCCAAAGATCGTGTGCATTACGAAAGCCCTCCTATCGTCGATCCATGATTTGTTGACGCCAGGACCTTATCCTCTTCTTCCTGTAGCTGGTCAGCTCTATCTTTGTAGCCGTTCCCCTGGCCATTACCACCATTGCCTCGCCCATTCCCCACATTGCCGATCGCTCTAACCACACTGCCTCGCACTCCAGCAGTCGCTGAAGCGCTCTTTTTATCGTCAGCATCAAGCTCTCGTTTCGAGGTCTTCTCCCGCTCTTTTTCCAGCTCTCTTTGGACCTGGGCGATATGCTGGTTGATCTGGGTCAATTGCCCCTTGATCTGGCCGATTTCCTGTTTGACCTGGGCCAGCCTCTGCTCCGCCTGCTGGATCTCCCTCTCCCGCTGGGGCCTGGCCTGTCTTAACATATTGATTTTAGCGTCAATATCCCTGACCTCTTGAGGCGGGATATTGACATCCCTTTTTAACTGCTCAAGAGCGGCTATTTCCTGGTCGATTTCGGTTGTGCTGGTCGTTCTCAACGCCCTTATCTGGGTCTCCAGCCGGTTGACCTCTCTGACTTTATCGTTAAATAACGTGACCAACTGGTCCCTTCTTTGCTTCAGAGCGGTCAACTGCTGCGTCAGGCTGGTATGCTCGCTCCCGGTCGCGTTCGGTATTTTAGCCTGGACAGCCTGAACTTGGGTGTCAACGTCGACCAGCTGGGCACTAATAGCCCGGACATCAACCTGGACCGCGGCAACCTGCGTTGACGTATTACTGGTCCTAACCTGGGCTTGGCTCAATAGCTCATCAGCATGAGCGATCAGGGCCCGACTGCGCGAGGCGGTCGTTGAAGTGTCTTGCTGGTATGGGGTGGCCGGCCTTCCCGGTTGGGCTGGGGCAGGCTGGCTGACCGCCGCGGCCAGGGAAGCCCTGACCTGGTCAATCTGTGGTTTTAGCTCCGGCCGTTCGGTTTCCAGGCGATTGAGAAGTATTGTCGCCCGATCGCGGCTCAATCTCCCCTGGTCAACTTCGGTCTTCACAAAAGCAACCGGGTCGCTATGATCCTTAACGATCGAGTAAGTCTGTTCAACTGTCCCGCTGTTTAAATTAATCCGGCTCCCTTCAGCCAACTCCCCCGGAATGGCAGCCCCTCTTTGGTTTTCCGGCAAAATAATCGATTTATCTTGAGATTTAAGATAAGCGGCGGTCCCCGCCCCCTGCTGGATCCCCGACTGCCAGGTTGAGATCATCTGTTCCGCCCTCTGCAGTGCAATATTAGCGGCTGTCGGAGAAGAATAAGACGAGATCATAACCTCCGACTGCAGGGCGTCAGCTTCGTTCGCCCCGGTCGCCCCATAAATCCCACCGCTATCGGACGACGAACTGGAACTGGTCTGCAGGGCTGAAGATTTTTTGGCGGTTTGGCCGTCCCGGACCACGTCAAGCTTGGAGTTGCTGACGCTCGATTTTTTCTCATCCTGCGCCGGATCAAAAACAAGGACACCACCGTAAAAGTTCCAGAAAGTATTTACCAGAGCGACGGAACCGGAAGCCAACTGATAATTACGGGCTGAATTCGAGAGCGTATCCCGCTGAGCGGCCAATTCCCTCAAATTTTTAGCTTTCTCCGCCGGATCAAGACCTTCAACATTTCTGGCCGGAGGAGTAGGCGTTCCTGGAACTTGAGCACGCCCAACTACCGGTTGTGTTTGAGGATTCTGCCCAGCTGGAGTTGTTGGCGTTCCAGTTTGCGCTGGGGTCCCAGGTTGAACTGGAGTACCGGCCTGGACCGGAGTTCCAACTTTCGCTGGGGTCCCGGGAGTACCTGATGTTTTAGGCTGTCCTTGAACCGGTTGTGCTTGATTGGTTTGGGGTGGCGTGGCCGGTTGAGTTAGCGCCTGGGTCGGCGCCGCCGTAGTTGTATTAGCCGCCGTTTGCGCTTGTTGAGGATTGGCTTCCGACATATTATTGGTTTTCACAATTTCTTTTTGCACTTTTTCAGCATTTGACCCTTTAACGGCGGCAATCGCTCCCAGAGCGACCGACGCGGCGCTTAATACAACACTAACGCTCCCAATGAACTGTTGTCTTTCATACTGCGAGATCTGGTTCTGCCGCTCAAGCAGGGTCTGGACTCCTTGAGTAAGGGAATTGAGGATCTGCTGGGTGACCCGCTCCTGTGGGGAAGCAAGCTCATTGGCGTCGGCGATCGGCCCGCCGCCGACACCGACTTTCCGACGGATCGCCTGGCTGAACTGGTCGCGCGCCGACATCAAAATAAGGAGGCTCTTTCGCAGGTTATTAAGGGCGTGCATCCTGGTGTTAAGTATCCCGGTTATTTCCCCGTTGACCGACCCAACACCGGCATCCATACTCTGGACGATATTTTCCCCCATCTCCTGGAAGACCTGGTCTTCCAAAGCGGCCAGTTTGTCAAAGGTATCCTGTTCGGTTTTCTGCCGGCGGTTCCCCCTGATCTCTTTGACCGACCGGTCGGAACTGTAGTTGTTATAAGCGCCGTAATCATCCCTCGCCCAAAGAGCGTTCATGATCAAGCTTCCGGTCGCGTTGACCAAGCCCATCAATCCAGGAGTAACATTCCTGGAGACATCGGCGGCTGTTTTGCCGATCCCTAAAGCGTTGGGAGAATAACCCATCCCCATACCGACCCCGGCGATAGAGACATTGGCGACCAGGGAAAAAGTCGCCATCCGCGCTTGCTTCTGGGCGTCGCGCGCCCGGTTCTGGACCGCCGATTTATCAGAGAGCATCCTGGTGATCGCCGCGATAATCGCCATCGCTTGGCTCAAGCCGCGCTGGGCGACTATCCCCGACAGATCGGTAGTTTCCGAAGTGCTGATCCCCAGGACCTGGCGGCGGGCCGAAGCGCTAAGCCTGATCTGGGCGTTGCGGAGTTCCATCAAGTACTGTCTGATATTCTGGACATTAAGCATCTGCTGGTAAGCTTTGCCGACCGCCGTATAATTTACTCCCGTGTAGCCGTCGCCGGTCCCAACAGAGCCATTGGCAAGCAATTCTTCATAAGCGGCATTTTCCATCTGATAAAGCTTGTCTTCGGCAATTTTTGCTTCGGTAGCTGTTTTTTTGCGCTCCGCCATCAGACGGTTAAATTCCTCGCTGTGCGATTCGTATTTCATCCCGTAGCCGCTGGATTTTGAATGACTTTCAATGTAATTATAAAGCGAAGATCCGACCGCTGAACCGATCGACATAAAGGCGGGGACCACCGACCAGCCGCCCGCCCCTGGAATCGCCGCCAGAGCGGCACAGCCGACAGCACCGATTATTCCAGCGGTAGAGCTCCAGATCGCTTTGCTCGCCATGATCTCATTTTGACGAGCGATGTTCCGGCCGGTCACTTGTTCCTGGAGCTGGAACTTGATCGCCTGCATCATCATCTGGCGCTGGTGAATGGAATTTTCGATATTGCTCAATAAATAACCTTCGCCGTGATCTTTGATCGCCTTTTCCAGGACGATCCCCAAAACCGCCCGATTCAGGTCGCGCTGAGCCTTTTTTAGGTAGGCGATCATTTTGACCAAATTGTGGAGCGACTGCTGGCGGATCTCAAACGCGGCCAACGCTCTGGAATTTAAATTCCAATAGCCATCTTGTGTTTGCTCCAGAAGTCCCGCCCCTCCCATCTGATTGATGATCTCGTTTTCAGCCTGCTCCGCTTCGTCGATCACTTCTGAAGGTTTTTTGTGTTTGGTCAAATTGATGTTGTCTGAAACCCTAAAATTAGGACTGTTGACGTCATAGCTGTCGTCAACCTGCGACGCCATATAAGACCCCATAGACTGCATCCCCGCCGCCCCCAACCCAGCGATCGCCCCCGCCATTGACCAGGCGGCAACGACCAATGGGGTCGCACCGCCAAAAGTCACCACGGTCGCGACGATAGAAAGCGCTATCGCCACGACTGACAGCACAACCCCCGCTATTTTCCACCCCTGGGCTTCCTTTAGCTTTTCGATATTTTTACAAATCTGGACCTCGGTATTGAAGGCTTTGACCTTCATCTGCAAAGTGTTGTAAGCATTATCAAAGAACATATTCGCCATGCCGAAGAGACCTTCGGAGGCGATCATTCGGTACTGGAGCTTTGAGGCGTGAGGAGAAATCTCAAGGACCGTTTCCCGGACCGAGTCGGAGATCTCCTGCTGGGCCGACTGCATATAGGCCAGCGCCCGGTAAAGGTTCTCGGTCTGGACCATTTTATTCCGGAAATCCATCAGCGAATCATAAAAGAAATCCATGCCGGCGCCGTCATAGTAATCAGAATCGGCGTTTGCCCGCCGACTCATCGCCCCTTCCATGATGTACTTGATCTGCTTCGCCATATTCGAAATCTGCTTACCCATCTGACGCCCTTCGGGGGTGTTCATTTGTTCAAAAACGATAGCCATTGTTTCCAAGGCTTGTTCCAGCGCCCGCATATTGGCCCCGACCGCGTCGCCATACTGTCGGGTCGCTTCCAGTTTTTTCTTTTCGTTGTCAATATCCTGCTGGCCGCCGGAAAAGTAGTTGCCGACATCATCGTACCAGGCGCGATCTTCTTTCTCCTTTTCGATCTCCCGCATCCTTTGCTGGTAAACCTGAAGGTTGTGATTGTATACTTTCTTGTATAGGCTGGAAATATACTGCTGAACGATCTTCAGTTTTTCCTTGGCATTTTTGAACATTTTTTCCCGGGCGCTGGCCGTTGCTTCGTCAGAGCCTTCTTCGGGCTGGATCTCAAAGAGGATTTCATGAAGTTTGTTGGTCAGCTCATCTTGCGAATCCATAACCATCTTTAAGGCTAACTGTGCGTTGGTTAGAAGATTAAGAAAGACTAATAGTTTGGCCAATTTATCGCCATTGACCGATTGGTAACCGTTCCCGGCGTCACTGATATAGTCGCTATCGTTAATTCCGGCAAACATGTCGTCAACGGTCGCTTCGGCGTTATCGAGAGAATCTGTCGCGTGACCGACCGAGTTATTGTACTCGTCGCTGTTCTCGATATAACCGGAGTCATAATCCCCGCTCATCGGGGTTGTGGAACCAGGCTGACTGCTGGAAGAAGAACCGTCAACTGACGCGGCATCGCCGGTTTCTTGAGGAGTTATCGGCTCATCGCCGTTGGGGATGTAGGGAGATTCGCCCGGAACGCCAATATCGTCCCGGCTTTTGATATCTTCAAAATAATTTGGGGTAATTCCTTGAATAGGCATCTCTAATTATATATCGGTTCCAGAGGGAGATAACTTGCGCGGCTGGAGGCTACTTTTTTGGCGTGTTTTTGCCAAGAATCTCATTGATTTTCTTATTTTCTTCGCCCATTTTTTTGAGGAGCTGATTTAAGCTTTTATCGACTTTATCAACCTGTTTTTGGGCGATCTGCTGGTTGATCTTGGCGATGACAAAATACCATAAATTAAGCCCAATGATAACAAAAGTAATAGTAAGAAAGAATGTCGGCCAGTGGAAATCAATGATCATTTCAAACATGGGTTGAAATTACCACACTTTAACCGTGAATGCAACCACCATTACGGTGTCACTGGACGCGGAGTAATTAGCGGGCGGGCGGGATTTTCTCCCGGGATCGCGACTGGCGTAATATGTTTTCTTAACTCCCCTATTTTTTGCAGGTACAAAGTATGATTGTTCGCGTCAAAAGCGGCCAGCGCCTCATCTAATAGTCCTTCCGACGTACGGTCGGTCAATCTGATCCCCCGCAGGTCATAGGCGGCGCGGTGAAGGGGATCCTGCTCATAATGTTTTTGGACGTCAGTGATCCGGTCGCTCCGCTCTTCTATCTTGTCAAAAGCTTGAGGGGTAAGGGCTTCATTTGTCTCCGCCCAATGGAGCGCTCCTCGTTCAAAAAGGTTGCGGACCAGGGGGTGTTTGGTATTGAGATCGCTCAAGTCGTGGTTTTCCCTGACCGCGTCGCCAAAGCTAAGCATCAATTCAATCGCAAACCAGCGCCAGGTCTGTTCGTTGGGCTCTCCCCCTTCCCGAACTCCGGTATAAGCTTTAGCCCTCTCCCATGCCCCTCGGACCTGGGGATTGGTCGTTAAGCTATTGACCCAGGCGACATCTTTTCCCTTCAATAACTTGGCAAATTCAGCGGTCGGTAAAACATAGATCTTATCCGACTCGCAAACCTGGCCAAAATTATATCCGCGCATCGTGCAAACCCTTTGGTAGGTGGAAAGCGCCTGCTCAAAATCAGCGATCGACATTGACTGACTGCCGCCGGCAAAAGCTTCCCACATCTCGTCGGTCACTTCGTCCACCCCGTAAAATTTCATCAGTTTTTCAAAATTCTCTCTGGTAACCCGGCCGCTGGTGAAGACCTCTTTCCACATCTCGCTAAAGCTTCGATTGCGGCTGAATACGCCAAAGCTGACTTTGTCGGTATCATTGGGGCTTTTGCCGGTCATCGCCGCCAGCATCCCGCGGATCCGTCCTTCCGCCCCCTGCATCTGGTTGGTCGGTAGATGGACTTCCCCAACCGGTTGGCGGCCAGGGATCCTGGCAGTCACGGTCGCTGACGGATTGGCAACAACGGGTGGCATTTAAATATTACACTCCTTGATTATCAACGGATGAACGGGGAGGAGGCGTTGACATCCCCTCAACCACTTCTCCGGGAAGTTTAACTGCTCCCTGCTGTTCGGGAACAACATATGGATTGGCCGGATTTCCCTCTAACACCCTCGCCCCAGCTCCCATCGCTCCGGTAGCACTGCCGCCAAGTTCGTTGGCGTTCTCTCTAACCTCTTCGCGGGAACCTGGTTTTTTCCCAACATACTGTCCTCTTGGATCAGAAACAGTTGAATTAAAACTAATTTCACTAAATGCCATACACTATCCTCCTAGCCATCCTATCGGACTAAACGGCAAAAAACTTGCGTCACTCAACCGGTAAATTCGCCTGCTTGTTTCCGGCTTCGCCGGCAAAGGGAGCGATCGCGATGGAAACGTAATGGACCAACCCTTCGTTTTGGACGCAGGCGTAATCGACGCTAAAACCGCGGTAATTGACCCCCAGCCCGGAAGTCACGCTCTCACTGTTGCGGCCCAGCCTTAAGGCAAGCCCTTCCGACGGCCGCCATTCACAGCCAATCTCTTCCAGGTCGGCGCTCCAAACCAATCCGCCATCAAGCAATTTGCCGGAAGCGCCAAGCAAGACACCCGCCTGGCCGTCTGACGCGGTTAACCCACCGCTCTGGTTGGCCATCTCTCCCCCCATCATATTTTGGACCGACATCCCAAAGGCTAAATTGTCGTTGGGCCTAAACATCGTCGCCAGGTCAACATCGACATTGGTCCCGGCATCCTGGGCCAGCCCCTGCGAAGTGTTGAACTTTCGGCTGGAAAGCTTCAGGTTGACGCCATAGGAGAGGACCCCCAGGCTGGAAGGGGCGCGGATAACTTTATTCAATTCGTTGGCGTATGAAAGATAAACGGTTTGTGAGCTGTAGGAAACGACATTTTCCGAGGTAAACTCACTAAAATCCAGGCTCCCGATCGACGCCTGGTCGGTCGAAGAGAGGTAGGCGATGCCAAAATTTCCAATCGGGGTGTTTTCGACCCCGCCGATAAAGCTCGACTGCCGGTCGGTCGAAACCCTCGTCGCGATCAGGCTCGATTCCCTGTTAATAGAGGTCAAACCAGCTGGATTGACCACAATAGCGTTAACGTCGTCGGCAAGGCCGGTAAAAGCTCCCCCCATCCCCATAGCGCGAGCCCCCAGATCGAGAGCGGAGGAGGGAATAGCGAGGCCGATTAACAGGAAAAAGACCGCGAGTTTTTTTAACATTCGATCACCCCTTCACCCTCTTTATCGGGATCCGGGGGGTAAAACTTGCGTCCTTATAATGATTATACTATTGAGTTCGGTTTAAGGTGGAGGGGGCCCTGAAGCGTGGAGCCGGAGCGGACAACAGAGCGGTTGGCTATCACCGAGCCGGACGGGACCTTGACCTTCTCTCCAACGTAGGAAAAGTTGCCGATCACCGAATCCGAGACCGCTGAACCGGAAGAGACAATGACATCGGACCAAAGGACCGACCCGGTCACTGTAGCCCCATCGCGGATAACGCACTTGTCGCCGATAACGGCGTCCTTGATATAAACATCCCTGCCGATTGAACAGCGGTCCCCAATAATGACCGCCCCTTCAAACCTGGCGCTTGGATCTATCCGCTCCCTCTCCCCTACCCAGGTCGAACTGGCCGCTTTTTTCCCGGGAACCCTGATCTGGACCAATCCTTTCATGGCGTCATAATTGGACTGGATATATTTATCCAGCCCCCCGACATCGCTCCAGTACTCGACCATATTGTACCCATAAACAGGAGCTTTTTTGCCGATCAGTTCAGGAAACAGCTGTTTGCCAAAGTCATAAAAACCGGCCGGGATCATTTTTAAAATCTCCGGCTCAAAGATATAGATACCGGTGTTGACCAGGTCGCTTTTGGCCTCCGCCTGGCTCGGCTTCTCCTGAAAACCGGTAATATGACCTTCTTCGTCGTGCAAAACGACCCCAAAATCGCTGACGCTCCCCACCCTGGCCAGGGCAATAGTCGCCAGCGCCCCTTTGCTTTTATGAAAATCGACCAACCGCTGGAGGTTGATATCGGTCAGAGCGTCGGAAGAGAGGACTAAAAAAGTCTCCCGGGCCTGGGCGACCTCATCGGCCATTTTTTTCACTCCCCCCGCCGTCCCCAAAAGCTCTTCTTCGTATGAATAGGTCAGATTGACCCCCAAATTATACCCATCGCCAAAATAGTTCTCGATCTGTTCCGGGTGGTAGTGGATGTTGGCGGTCAACTCATCAAATCCCCAGCGCTTGAGGAGCTCAATATTGTGCTGCATCGTCGGTAAATTGACGATCGGGGTCATCGGTTTTGGGACCGCTAAGGTGAGCGGCTCCATCCTGGTCCCGTAGCCGGCCGCCATGATCAGGGCTTTCATTGATCTATTTTCCTGATCCGCCGCAGATGCCGCTCGTCCCCGGAGAATTCGGTCTTAAGCCAGGCATCGACAATGGCGAGCGCTTCGGTCGGGGATAAACGCTTCCCCGCCAAACAAAGGACATTGCAGTCCCCATGCTCCCGGCTCTGTTTCGCGGTATAAATGTCCCCCGCGTTGACCGCCCTGATCCCTTTGACCTTGTTGGCGACGATCGTCACCCCGACTCCCGACCCGCAAACAAAGATCCCCCGGTCAAACTCCCCTTTGGCGACCGCCCGGGCGGCAGGATATGCGAAATCGGGATAGTCGACCGATTCTTCCGAATGGGCTCCAAAATCTTTGAATTCGATCCCGTTATCCGCGAGGTGTTTTTTTACCAGCTCTTTCGCGGCAAAGCCGGCGTGGTCCGAAGCTAACGCGATTTTCATTTAATGACTCCCTTCATTTCAGCGGTCGCTTTTTTTAAACCGACAAACATCGCCCTGGCAATGATCGCAAAGCCGATATTCAGCTCCTTCAACCCATCAATCCCGGCGATCTCCCGGACATTCTGGTAATCTAGGCCGTGCCCGGCATTGACCAGCAAGCCTAGTTTGACCGCCTGGCCAGCCGCTTTTTTAAGATTGGCAAATTCTTTGTTGAAACCGGCGGATCTTGCCTTGACGTATGAAGCCTGGGCATAGCGCCCGGTGTGCAGTTCAATAAAATCAGCCCCCAGAGCCGCCGACGCGGCAATCTGCTTCTCCTCCGGATCAACAAAAAGGCTGACCTTGATCCTGGCCCGGCGGAGGGAATGGACAATAGGTTTTAGTTTCCTCGTATATTTGACGATATCAAGCCCCCCCTCGGTGGTGATCTCCACCCTTTTTTCCGGGACCAGGGTAACCATTTCCGGTTTGATCTTGAGGGCAAATGCAAGCATCTCCGCAGTCGGGGCCATTTCGAGGTCAAGCCGGACCTTCATCTTTTTCAGGCCATAAACATCCTTATCCTGGATGTGGCGCCGATCTTCCCTCAAGTGGCAGACTATCCCGTCCGCTCCGCCGGCCAGCGCTTCACGCGCCGCCGCCAAGGGATCCGGGAACGACTCCTTTCGAGCCTCCCGCAGGGTCGCGATATGATCGATGTTTACTCCAAGTTTTATCACTTAATCTCTTTATGCACCAAACAAACCGCGTAGGCTTTGATCCCCTTTTTTGAGCCGGTAAATCCAAGCTTCTCTTCGGTCTTCCCTTTGACGTTGACCGCCGATTCAGGGATCTCCAGTTTAGCGGCGATCACCCGGCGCATCTCCGGGATATGCGGCGCAAAATAAGGTTCTTCCGCCACGATCGTCGAGTCAATATTGGCGATGGAATACCCGCGGGTTCGCAGAAGCTCATTTACAAACTCCAGCAGTTTCAGGCTGGAAATCCCCTTGTACTCTGGATTGCCCGCCGGGAAGTGGGCCCCAATATCCCCTTCTCCCAACGCGCCGATCATCGCGTCAATAATGGCGTGCAAAAGGACATCGGCGTCCGACCAGCCGAGGAGCCCTTTTTCGTGCGGGATCTCCACTCCGCCAATGATCAGCGGCCTCCCTTTGACCAGCTTATGAACATCATACCCAAAACCTATTCTCATGATTAATACCCCTTCATAAAGTAAAAAAAGAGCGAACCGAACTCCCAAAGAACAGCGGAGCTCTCCTCATGCCTCGTCCACCATTTATCGGGATTAAAACTGCTGTTTTTGACCGGATGAACCATGACCTTGATCTTTTCCGGTTCAAAAACTTTGCGAAAGACCCTGGCCGCCCGGCGCGAATGCTGGGGAGAGGTCACCACGATCACCGAATAAGCCTTTTGCTCTTTAACGATCGGCAAACTAAACCGGGCATCCTCGATGGTGGAGAGAGACCGGTCTTGAAGGACGATCGCTTTGGCTGGGACCCCAAGGGCGATCGCTTCGTATTTCATGTTGGCGGCGTAAGTTAACTTCCACGCCACCGGTCCGCCCGACATTAACAGCTTTGGCGCCAATCCTCGGCCGTAAAGCTGGACCGCCTGCTTCACTCTTTCCCCATTGTGATCGCCGGCCAGAACAATGATCAGGTCGGCCTTTTCCAGTTGGTCCTGGACCACCAAAAAATCGGCCATAGCATTGAAGATCAGCGGGTGGGCCAAATATAGACCTCCCCCGATCACGGCAAGCGCGACCAATATGTTCAATAATCTTTTGATCATTTTGGAAACTTCAACAACGACTGCATCAGGAACCTGGGATTTTTAAGCATCCCCATCATCACGGTCCCAACGGTCGAATAGGTCCGCGGGTTGGAGATCAATCCCCAAACGACCGAAGAATGGTTCTCAAAATCACCCATTTTTTCAATAACTTTGGAGTTGTCGCGGACGTAATCAAATACTTTGGCCAGGACCTTCTCGTCCATATTCTCCAGGACGTTCCTGATCAGGAGACAGGTCTTGATCTCCTGACCAAACTCCTCCCCCCAACGGACCTCGTACTGGGAAAGATTCCCCGCTTTGATCGCGTCGGCCAGGAGTTCCGCCGACTTTAACCCGTAATAGATCCCGCCCGAAGTGATCGGCTTGATCTGGCAGGCGGCATCTCCCACCAGCGCCCCCCACTCTTTGACCAATTGGCAGGTCCCGATCGGGATCGCGCCGGCATTTTTCTCGACCAATTCGAATTTGTATCCCTGCCGCTCGACAAAATTGTTCAGATCTTGATAAGGATTGTTGGAGATCGAGCCGATCCTGACCAGGCCATTTTCCCCTTCCGGGATCACCCAATTAAACAAGGAAAAAGGGACGTTGTAGTCGGTCACTACTTGATTTTGAGCGGCCAGCGGCATTTTAACCCGATATTGGTAACCGCGGTACAAACGCATTTCCGAGTGGAACGCGAGGCTTTTTCTGACCCGGGAGTTCGGCCCGTCCGCTCCGACCACGATCTCGGTAAAGTACTCTCCATTGCTCGTTTCCAGGAGATAGCCGTCCTTTATCCGCTTAACCTCATTTAGCCGGGTGTTGTATTCAATGTTCAGTTTATGGCTCAATTCTTTGTCAAAACGTTCGCGGTCGACGATATAGGCAACCTTGGGGCGGTGAAGTTCAAATGACTTGTCCCTGTAAGAAATTATTGAACCGTCAATGACATTTTGGATCGAAGCATGGGAAAGAGGGATCCGCAGGTCCTCGAACAGGCCGCGACCAACGATCCCGGCGCATTGGACCGGTTTCCCCACTTCCGAGTGCTCTTCCAAAATGAGCGGGTCAAACCCTTGTTGTTTGAGCAGTTGCCCCAAATAACAACCGACCGGTCCCGCCCCAACGATCACGATCTTTGATGGTTTTTTCATCATTTTTAGAGATTATAGCTGATTTGCTATACCAAGTAAAGAATGCTAAAATCTGCGCGTGCGGCTAAAATTAGGCTTAATATCGATAATTTTGCTGGTTGGCGGCGCGTTTGCGTCACCCAGGATCACGACTGACCTTTCAGGGAATATTTTGCAAAGCTGGCTCGATGGGAAATCGATAAAAACCGCTCGCTCTCTTGATCTGGGAAGCTCCTTTAGCCAGCCGGAATCTCTGGGGATCTCGGCCGAAGCATATGACCTGACCTCCGACCCATCCGCCCTAAAATACTATCTGGTCTTCCAAACTTCAAGAGAAGTTTTTCTCTCGATCGGTAATAATTTAAACTTTTCTCAAACTCGCTTGCTGGCCAGGGATGGGGAAAGCCCTAAGATCATAACCAGCGGGGGGACGCTTTTCTCCGCCTGGAAAAAAAACGATACTTTATACCTGGCAAGTTCCAGCGATCAAGGGGAAACCTGGCTGGAGCCTGAATTAATCCCCGCCACCGGAGAAGCGATCGGGGATTTCGCGCTTGCCTCAAGCGGCGACAACAATTGCGATCTGGTCTTTACTGCCATGAGCCGATCTCGTTATTCTTTATATTTCTATCGCCGGGAAAACAAATCATTGGTCAAAATTACCAATGGCTTTGACCCGATCACACTGGCAATGATCGCTCCGGGACCGTTTGGCCCGCTTATTCTCTGGCAGCAGCGCTATCTGGACCGAAGCGAAAGCTTCGCGATCGTTTCAATTGACGGGGGGAGCTCTTTCTCTCCGATAATAAAGCTAGAGCTCCCTGAACAACCGGCCAGGCTCTCCTGGGACGGTGAAAAATGGCGCTCCACCGCCTTTGGAAAAGGATCCCCTCCTTTGGCTGTTTCCTCGCTGGTACTGTTTCCAGCGCCGGCGCAAAACAGCGGAGTCTTCCAGGCGACGACCGTCAATTCCTCGCTGGAAATTTTAACCATGGCAAAGCCGGACCAGTCGATCTGGACGCTGGAAATATCTCCCGACCAGGATTTTTTCCCCCCGCGAACGATCTTTTCTCATAAGATAGTCCCGGCCGGAGCCAACAAGCAGATCTTTCCCCTTCCCGGCAATCTTCAAGACGGGAATTATTGGGCCAGGGTCACCGTCAATGACGGCCAGACCTCGACCCTGGTCAACAGCTCGGCCTCGTTTTCTCTTGACCGGACCCCTCCGATCATTACCATTTTAACAAGCCGGGAAACGATCGATAACACCTATCAACTTCAAGGGAAGGTCAACGAACCGGGGATATTGTCGATCGACGGACAAAAGCTCGCTGTTCATTCGAGCGGAACGTTTGAAGCCCGGCTCTCCCTCAAACCTGGGGCTAACTCTTTCATCTTGACCACGACCGATGAAGCGGGAAATATCGCTAAAAACACTTTGACCATAAATTACACTCTGCCGACCACTCTTCAGCTTAAGCTGGTTAAACCGGCCCCGACCGATTGGCTCAAGCCCGGGTCGATCGTTTACTGCGAACTCCTGGTCACCGACCCCAGGAGCGAAGTCGAAGATGAGAGCGAAGCCGAGGTCAAGATCAACGGGAAATTGCTCAACGAAACCCTCTATTATGAAAAATCGGAGCAGAAACTCTCCGGCCTGATCACGATACCTGATCAGATCAGCGACGGCATCGCGGCGCTGACCATTAAATTGCCAGCGATGGAAAAACAGCTCGACATAAAGATCGATTCCACTCCGCCAACTTTGACGACAACTGGTGGAGCAACGGTCTTTGGCAATACCCCCTTCGCGGTCCCTCTCCCTTTAAGCGACGGAGGGAGCGGGCTTGACCCGGCGGGAACGATCGTCATGATCAATGGAATCAGCTGTGAAACTTATAGTTCCGGCGAAGCTCTTACCGCCCGCCTTGCCTTCCCGCTCTCGGATGGAACCTTTGAGGTGACCACACGGCCGCGCGACCTGGTCGGCAATATCAGTCCCCAGATGTCATTTCTCTACTGCCTCGACACGATCGATCCAAGCCTGGCGATAGCGGCGACACCTGAAGTGACCGAGCGACAAACAATTGTCGTTAACGGGACGGTTTCCGACAAAAACCTGCTAACGGTGGTGATCACCCGCAACGGGAAAGAGGTCCATAGTTTTTTCCCAAACCAATCCTTCAGCAAAGAGGTCCCGATCCTTCCAGGGAACAATACTATCGTCGTTGAAGGACGCGACAAAGCGGGAAATCTCTCCTCCCAAACGATCAGTTTTTCTTCCGCCGTTCACGCTTCCGGCGCCCTCCTCTCCGACGTCGGCAACGCCCCCAATCCATTTTCTCCCCGGCTGGACGGACAAACGTATTTTATTTGTCGATTGGCGCCAGGCATCTCCCTGCCGGCGGATATCAGGATCCATATCTTCAACCTGACCGGGGAACTGATCTGGAAAAAAGAATTTATCGGCTCCGGCGCCAACGTTTTTGCCTGGGACGGACGCGATCATTTTGGCAGTCTGGCCGCCAACGGGGTTTATCTTTACACCATCGGGATCTTTAGCTGGGGGCGCAATGAATCTATGAGAGGGAAATTAATTATTTATCAATAAGCCCCTTTGCCGGTCAAAACTACCGGGACCGTCAAGCATAGCAGTTTAAAATCAAGCCAGAGCGACCAATTCTCAATGTAGTAAATATCCAAACGGACCATATCCTCAAAAGGAAGTTTGGATCTCCCCTGGACCTGCCATGGCCCGGTGATCCCCGGCCTGACCCGCAAGCGTTTATTATGCCAAGCGTTGTACCTGGCGACCTCCCTTGGCAGAGGGGGACGTGGGCCAACAATGCTCATTGTCCCAAGAAAGACGTTGAAAAATTGAGGCAATTCGTCAATACTGTAGCGGCGCATGAACCTCCCCAGCGGAGTAATTCTGGGATCGTTCTTCATTTTAAACAGAACGTCGCCGACTTCCGACCGCTCTTTCAATTCGCTGATCTTTTCGTCCGCTTTATCGACCATCGACCTGAATTTAAACATCCTGAACGGCTGGCCATCCCGACCAACCCTTTCCTGGCAATAAAAGACCGGCCCGGGAGACGACGCTTTTATCAGCAGGGAAAAAAGCAAATAGATCGGTAATAACACAATGATCGCCAAAGTCGAAAGCGCAAGATCGACCGATCTTTTTAAAACTGCGTTAAAGCTCTTTAGCCTGATCTCCGAGACCGTCAGGATCGGGATCCCGCCCAGTTCGTCCGCGTCCACCCGGCTGGCAATGATCTCCAGAATCCCGGGGACGATCTTGAACTCCAGGCCAAACCTCTCGCATTCGGTGATAATATCCAGGGTCGTCTCGGCCGGGATCTTGGCGCTGGCGATCACGACATGATCGATCTTCCGCTCAAGAGCGATCCTCTTAACGTCCAGCAAGGGGCCCAGGACCGGGATCCCCTCAACCTTTCGCCCTATCTTCGCGGGATCGTCATCTAATATGCCAATGACCTGATACCCTAACCCCTTGTCAGCGATCATTTTCCGGGCCATGATCTCCCCCATCTGACCGGCGCCCAGAACAATGGTTTTTTTAAGGCCTATGCCACGCGTGTAAAGAAAACGCCTCCCATAAACGAGAAAGATCCGGTTCGCGGCCAGGAGAAGAAAAGCGATCCACCAAACGTTGGCCAGGACCAGACGGGAAAACCAGAGACCCCGGGAGAGAAAAAGGAGACCGACCAAAACAAGACTGGAGGCGATCACCCCCCAGAGCAGAAGGGCAAGTTCGTCTATTAAAGCGGTAAATTTCTTTTGGTCATAAAGGCCGACAAGTCGAAAAACCGCCAGCCAAACGAGAGAAATAAAGATCAGGGAAGAAAGATACTGTCCAAACACAGGGATCGCGCTCGGAGCGATGAACATCAGGACCTTAAAGCGAAAGTAATACGCGAGAATAAACGAAAGATTGATCAGCAGAAGATCGATCAGTACTTTTATCATCGGCCTTCGACTATTCTCCTGGCCTGCGCGTTGCCCGGTTCAACGATCAAGACCTGTTTAAAGAGTTCTTTCGCTTTGGCCGGTTCTCCCCGTTTAAGATAGATCCCTCCTAGCGCCTGGAGAGCGGGACTGTTTTTCGGGTCAAGGAATACGACCTGCTCGAATGTTTCGCGGGCCGGCTCAAGTTTGTTCTGACGCAGGTAGATCTGACCGGCCAAAAGATAAGCAGTCGTCCCCTTCGGCGAGATCCGGCTCATCCGCCTGGCAATATTCAGCGCTTTATCCAGCTCTCCCCGATTATAGTAATATCCGCCGATCTTCTCCAGCACGGTGACATTGTCTTTGTACCGCTCAAACGCCTGGGCAAAGGCTTGGCGTACAAAATCCGGCGGCGCGACCCGCTCCATCGCCTGCATCGCTTCCCCAAGGTTGGGATTGATCATAAAAGTTTTTTGGTACATTTGAGCCGCTTTTATCTTTTCGCCGCGCCGCTCATAAATACCGCCCATTAGCTGATAGATCTCGGCATAATATGGATCAAGCTTCACACCAATCTCACAGAGCCGCATCGCTTCGTCCATTTTTCCCGGCACTCCCTGATCGGACTGGACCAGGGCGACCTTGGCCAGCATTAAATAATTATCGGCGTTATAGGGATCGACTTTGGTCCCATAGATGAGCGCTTTGATCGCTTCGCTGAAATTGTTTTGGTTTAAGTACGCGATCCCCAAATGCGAGATCGCGCTCCCTTCGAACGGATATATTTCCAAAGAGCGACCAAGGTTTAAAGCCGCTTCCGGGGCTCTTTTCATCTCGAGGTAGGTCTTGCCGGTCTTAAAATCCCTGTCTCCCCAGAAAGGGATAAAAGAAAAATATATCAAACCGGCGGCGATAGAAATAATGATCGCCACCGGTAGCCAGGGAATATCCTCCCAGGATATTTTTTTGACCGGTTCCGGCAACAAATTTTCTTCTCCCCGGGCAAGGCTCATCACGATCCCCCAAATAGCCCAAAAAAGCGATGTAATCGCCACGACCCCAAAGCTGAACTGGTTTTGGATCAAATAGGCGAGCGCCGCGGCCAGGGCGCCGGAGAGGAGAAGGTTGCGCGTCCCGGAAGTCCGCCTGGCCTGTTTAATACCGACCATAAACAGGGTCCCCAAAAGCCAGAGGTAAACGAACAATGTGATCAAACCTTTGGTAACGGGAACGTCAAAAGTCTCATTATGACAGCGGTCCTGTTTGACATGAAACGCTTCCAAAAAGCGGAACATCTCGGTTTCGTAGCGCGGGAAAACCATTTTCAACACTTCCGGACCGATGCCGAAAAGTGGATAATCGGTAATTATCTTGGCGGCACTTTTCCAGGTCTCCCCACGGGATCCAGCCGCCCCTTTTAACTCCAGCCGGGCCGAAGCTTCCTGCTGGTCAGAAGATTTATCGTCAAGAGTAAATTCTGTTTTGATCGTCACTTCCGAAGTAAAGCGCTGGAAAGGGGAAAAAGTCGGATCAAAAGCGATCACGCCGGTCACTACCACTATTAAGAGCAAAAGAAAAGAGAGCTTCTTGAGGTTATTAAAGATCCGATGTCGGCCGGCACACAGAGCAAAAAGAACCGCCCCGGTAAAAAATCCCATATATCCGCCACGGCTCTGGGTATAAAGAAGGGCCATGTACATTAAAAGCAGGGAAATGACCAGAGTCGCGTCCCAAATGATCAGCGGCAGGCGCTGATAAGTAAAAGCAAAATATAAAGTCCCCGCTGTCATCAAAATAAAGCCGATAATCCATTGTGGGACATCGTAAGCGCCAAGAGTAAAAATCAAGAAAACAAACAACGCGTTGACAAAAATGAAGGCGGCCAAAGGCAACCAGTTAGTGCGGTTTGGCTCTTCCTGCTGGTCATCCAAAAATAAAGCGAGAGTTAAAAAGAAGGTCATGATCACAAACGCGGCAAAAAAATTCGGTTGTCCGATCAAACCAATTACCCGCATCACGGTTGGAACCCCACCCCAGGCATAAGGATCGATCCCCGCCCGAGCGATGATACCGTATATCGCCTGGATCGTCGCCGCAGGAATGGTCGCCACGATCAAGCGTTTGACCTGGTCAATGGAACGCACATAATTGGTGATCAGAAAAAAGAGAAGCCCATATGCGTACCAGGTGGAAAGCCCTTCAAATCTTCCATAAAACCCGGCCACGCTGGTAATGACGTGGACCGAAGTGAGCGCCGCCACGGTCGTGGTCAGCAAAAAGGTCAGGACCGGCCAATCGAGCGGGGTCCGAACAAAACGATGGCGGCCGGTCACCAGCAGTTTGATCCCCCACAAACTCATGAGAACAACGATCAAATTGCGGAGCCAGGCGACCTTGGTCCCGGAAAAAACGATGCCGATCCGGCGGTCAAAAACGATTGGTATCAAAAAGAGGACAATTAATACCCCGACCTCGAGAAAAAAATCAAACGATAAATAAAACGGTCTTGCTTCAATATTTTTTTCGGACTGTTTAATTTTTGATTGTTTATTATTTTTCATGTTTGAGATATTATATCTCTTTAATTATCTTTGTGAAAGCGGCAACCATGTAATCCAGGTCGTCTTCGGTCAGGTATTGATGACAGCCGACGTAAAAGGCGTTTTTGCCAAGATATTCTGCGTTTGGCAATTGGCCGGCATATTCGTTCATTAGACTCTTAAACGAATCCACTTGGGTCGGGATGCAGGCAAACAATGGCCTGGTCTCAACCCCAGCCGCTTCAAGCGCGCGGCGCAAAATCCTCCTGCTCAACCTCTTATTCTTTTTTAAAATGATCGGATAGGCCAAATAACTGACCTGGTCGGAAAACTCCGGAAGGATAAAAAGATCTCCGTATTCCGCCAGCTTTTCGTTTAAATATTTTACGTTCTTTTGTCTTTGGACAAAGATCCGATCAGCTTTCTCCATTTGGGCGACCCCCAGGGCCGACTGGAACTCCATGGTCTTAAAGTTGGCTCCGATCAAACTGTGCGAGAATCTCGGGTCATAATCAAGCTCTTTATCCCCCCCAGGTTTCACACAGCCGCTGGTCTTTCGGGAACAAACCTCGCAATCGCAATCGCGGCCGTTCGCTTTGATCTTTTTGAGGTTTTTATAAAGCAAGTCGTCGCTGGTGGTCAGCGCCCCCATTTCTCCAGCCTGGATATTGTGCGCGATATAAAAAGAAAAAGCGGCCAGGGTAGCCAAAGAACCGGCTTTTTTCCCATGATAGAGACTGCCGTGCGCCTGGGCCGAGTCCTCAAAGACGACCAAATCGTTCTTGTCCGCCAGGGAATTGATCCTGTCCATGTCGCACATATACCCCATAAGATGGACCGGCAGGACGATCGCGACATTATCTTTGCCCAGCTCTTTCACCTTGGCCTCTATCAGTTCGGGAAGGATCGAGAACCGTAGGGGATCAACATCAACAAAGACCGGTTCCATCCCGGCCAGGACAATGGCGTTCGCGTCCGCGACGTAGGTCAAGGGAGTGGTAATGACCCTGGCCCCTCGCGCCGCTTTTTTAAATCGCTTATCCTGCAGAAGGGCCAAAAAGCCGGCGATCAGGGCGCTGGTCCCCGAATTGACCGCCACGCAGTGTTTCACACCGATATAATCCCTGAACATCCGCTCAAACTGTTGGGTCATCTTCCCTTCGGAGATACGTCCGCTCTCTAAAACCTGGTTGACCAGGCGTTTTTCTTCCTGATCAATGACAAATTCACCGACCGCGATCTGTTTTTTTTGTTTTTCCATGGCTCAACGATATCCTTTATACTTTTGCGCGATATAAGCTTTGATCTGTTCCCTGAATTTGACGCGGTCGTAGCGCAGGGCGTGTTCTCTGATCACTCTCTTATCGAATTTATTAGCGGCAAACTTTTCGACGGCCCGAGTCAACGACTCGACCGTCGGCTGATCAAAAAAGCAACCGGTCTCCGGCTCTTTCACAAACTCCACGGCCGCTCCCCCTTTAAACGCGATGACCGGCCTGCCGCACGACATCGCTTCAAGAGGCGCCAGCCCCCAATCTTCTTCCCCGGGAAAGATAAGCGCCCGGCAACCGGCAATAATCGATAAAAGCTCCGCGTCGGAGATCTTCCCCAGGAACTCGATGTTCCCTTTAGCCAACCCCTGCAATCTCTCCCGGTCCGGGCCATCGCCGACGATCTTCAAACGATGTCCCAGCCGGTTAAACGCTTCAACCACCAAGTCGATCCTTTTATAAGGATTCAGCCTGACAACTTCAAGAAAATAATCGCCGTCTTCTCCGCTCGGCAGGAAATAGTCACAATTGACCGGCGGATATATTATATCCGATCCCCGGCCATAATATCGCCTGATCCTATCGGCAACCGTCCTTGAGATCGCGACAAAAAAATCGACCCGCCTGGCCGTCGCCAGGTCCCAAAGTTTGATCGGATACAGCATTATCGGCAAAAGCATTTTTGTCAGCCGGGAAAACCTTTCTCTTTTCACGTAATCGCGGTAGCGCCAGACAAAGCGCATTGGTGTATAGCAATAACAAATGTGGAGCTGGCCTTTTCTTTTTCTGACCCCTTTGGCAAAAGCTGAACTGGACGACAAAATTACATCATACTTGGACAGGTCAAACAGAGAAAACGCCAGCGGATACAGGAAAAAATATTTCCGGTAATGCTTTAAGATCCCCGGAATATTTTGCATGAACGAAGTAACGATCCTGGCGTCGTTGATCCCCGCCGGCATTTTGTTTCGGTCATATATCGAGGTGTAGATCGGCGCTTCAGGGAAAATATCATGCAGTTCCTGGACCACTCTTTCCGCACCGCCAAATTGGTTCAAATAATCGTGAACGATCGCGATCTTCATTGAGCGGCAACCCCTTTTTCAAGCAGATAAGCCGACAAAGCTTCCGGCCATGGCCGCATGTCGTCTAAGCCAACCGCCCGCAAATGGGCGTTGTCCAGGACCGAATAAGACGGACGTTTGGCCGCTGTCGCGGCATTGAGCTCGGCAAATCTGGACGGTGAAAAATTAATCGTCAGCCCGATCAGTTCAAACGTTTTTACCGCCAGCTCATACCAGGAGCAGGCGCCGTGATTGACGACATGAAATAAGCCGAATTTTTCGGTCCGGGAGAGCTGGCTAATTTTGCGCGCCAGGTCCATCGTATAGGTTGGAGAAAAGAATTGATCGTCGACCACGCTAAATGGCCGCCCCATTTTCCCCTTAGCGATCACGCTGTCGATAAAATTCCCCCCCCCCTTACCCAGACACCCCGCAACCCCGAACAAACCGGATGTCCTGATGATAAAAGATCGATTTAGGGTCCCGGCAACCGCTTCTTCTCCAGCCAGTTTTGACCGGGCATAAACCGATAAAGGTTCTGGACGATCGGATTCTTGATAGGGTGAGTTCTTTTTACCGCTAAAGACATAATCGGTCGAAATATGGACCAAACCGGCCCCTATTTCCCGGGCGGCCTGGGCTAAATTCCTGGCCCCTTCGACGTTGACCGCGAAAGCCCCTTCAGCGTCACTCTCCGCTTCATCAACCCGAGAATACCCCGCGGTATTGACGATCATTTCGGGTTTATGTTTATATACCAGCTCGAAAACTTTGTTCCGATCGGTAATATCAAGATCGGCGGCAGTCAAGGGGAGAACCTCTTCCATCGGAATAACTTTAAGCAGATCCGTCCCGAGCTGACCATCCGCCCCAATAACCATGAACTTCATGAAATAATCTACTTAAAAGTCCGGAAAAAGATCGAGAAATTTTCTTCCGCTTTCTCCCGTAAATGGATCAATACTTTTTCCAGCATCTTTTTGCTGGCGTCCCTAATGGCAAACTGCGCTTCGACCAACTTCTCCAGTCTGGCCCGGTCGACCGTCTCGTCAACCGTCACGCAAGGGGAGCCGACGCTGTCCATGAACGACTTTACCTTGGGGTCGTAGGAGAGCCCAAAAGCCGGAACGATCGATTTGACCGCAAAGATCAAGGCGTGAAGACGCATCCCGATCAGGAAGTCGCACTGGGAAATAACCGATAGCATCTCCTGCGGTGAACAGATCTTATAGATCACATTCGATTTATGGCTCATAAAGTTGATCACTTTGGAGGTTTCTCTCATATCCTCCGGACAATGCAGCAACAGAAAAACGACCTGATGGCCGTTCTTCTCCGCGAACGAGTCAAGCATTTCCGCCAGGGCCCGATAGAACGGGAGCTCTATCCCCTTCTTTTTGGGAAGACCGCGTACTGAAACCCCCAGGAGGGGTTTGTTGGTCGCGACCCCTTCCAGCGCCAGGACCTTCCGCCCTTCAACGGAAGATGGGTTGCTTAAAAGAAAAGTCGGATCGGCGGTGACCGTGATCTTGTTTGGATCGACCCCGATCTCCGACATTTTTTTCTTTGACTCTTCGTCGCGGACCGTAATTACGTTGAGCCTTTTTAAGGCGAGCGCGGCGATCAGCCGGTTGATCCGTCCGGTAAGCGGTCCAAATCCCTGGGCAAAGACCATGACTTTTTTAAACAATAATTTTGCCAGAAGGACCTGTCCGATGTAATACCAAAAGCTCCGATTACTGCTTGAATCCTGGAACAGGGTCCCGCCGCCGCTGATAAAAACGTCCGTTTTGATCATCTCGACCAGGAAGTTGAACCAGGAATAGCGGCCGATCGCTTTGACCTTGTAAAAATGAGCGGTCATCTCGGGAGCCGCGGAAAGGACAGTGATCTTCAGGGTCGGGTCCTGACGGAGAAAGCCGCCGACAATCGCTTCCAGGACCGCTTCGTCCCCAACGTTCCCATAACCATAGTAGCCGGATATCAATACGCGCATTTTTTTATCCACCTTCTTTTGAGGTTTTTATCCGCCAGCCGGCGATCAACGCTGTAATGATACCAAAAAACAGCCCCAGAACCAAACCATTGATGGTACGCACCAGAGAGATCGTCAGCGGCGTGTGAATGTGGCAAAAAGTATTCATCACCGATACCGGCGCGATCGTCCCGATCGCCATCAAGACCCAAAGCCAATCGCGGCTCCTCGCTTTAAGAAAATATACTGCCGCAAAGAACAAGAACGGGTAGCCGACCAGGAACTCTTTTGTCCGCGGCCGGACAAAAAGGACCATCTCCAGCCAATTGCGGAACATTTTTTCCGCGCCGGGGACCGGCAGGACAAAATTTCCGGAACGGGCGAGAAACACGCCCAAAGCAGCCAGCAGAAAAAAGCCGACCAGGACGTTGGCCACGCTGATCCTGGTCGCCAAAAGTTCTTTCCACTTTTGCCAGATGTTCATGTTCCCGTCTTTTAGAAGGAAATACCCCGCCACAATGATCATGGGGAGGACCAGCGCCGCTTTAACCGCCGGAAAGACCGCCGCCCCGGACATATATCGCGAATCAGCCAGCAGACCGACTAAAAAGACGATCCCAACCGCGGTAATGACCATCGTTCTGATAAAAAAGAACAACGCTTGCAGAAAACCAAACCCCCGTCCGCGGTCGAGCTTTCGCGCGGAACTGATGACCGCCAGCGAAGGAAAAACCACCGCCGCCGCGAAGGCAAGGACCTTTTGGAGGACAATGATCTTGGGAGCGAGAAAAAGGAGCGTATTGACCCCCGCCAGGACCAGGATCGCCAAAGCCCATAGCGGAAGAACAATAAAGGCGTTAAGAAGGAGGAGCGCGCCAACCATAACCCCCCAGCCGATCAGGACGATCTGCCAGCTGGTCATGTTAAGGGAGGACGATTCGGTCTCCCCTCCAACCAATATTTTTGCCCCGGCCAGCTTATCTTTTAATTCGGCAAAGAACCTAAGGTTAAAATCAACCGGCATCGCGTCTATCCTTGGGGGAAGAAACGGACGGACATAAATAAGTTTGACCTGACGCTCCCTGACCGCCCGGAGATAGCGGTCAAGCACTTCGGGCTTTTCCAGTTTCTTGAGTTCGTCCTTGGGAACGCTGTGGACCCGAACGACCCGCTCCCGCATAAGGTTTTTGAGCAAAACATCCCCATCCTGCTTAACGATCTCGACAAAACCGTATTTTAGATTGAATTTATTAAGCGCCGCGGCCAGCGAGGCTATCCCTTCCGGATAGCCAAGGATCTCCTCTCCGTCAAAAATAACCGTCTTATAGTTTTTAAGCGCGGAGACTTTCGCCTCGATATTCCCCAAATGATATCGCGAGTCGTTCCAAACCCTGGGGACGATCTTAAAGCCGAGTTTTCCAAGATAGTTCCGCTGTATTTCCGAAATCCCCAGGCCGAGCGTTCGCAGTTCCTCCTCTGCCTCATCAACCTCGATCACTTCCTGTCCGAGAAAACGGACCGCCCTCTCCCCCAGCGCCCAATTAAGCTGATCGTAGATCCGCTTGCGCGGCTCCTTGAACGGGGCAAAAATATAGGTCCGATCGGGCCTGATCTCCTTTAATCGATCGGTAAAGACCGGAGAAAAAGCGGATAATTTTTTGATGCTCCCACCTTTAGCGTAATAGATCTCCCCTTGAGCGTTAGCGTCTGGAAGGGTCTCTTCAAACACCCCCAGCTCGAAGAAGCCGATCTTCTTGACCTGTTTTAAGACCTTATCCAAAGGGACTTTTTCAAAAGCGGCCACTTTTTTGAGGTCGTTAAGGTCAATAACGACCCGGACCGAGCGGGTCTCCTGCTCGCTCAAGTAGCGACCAAGGATCGAATAACATCCGACCAGTACAGAAACGATCAAGCTGATCTTTAAAAGCCCGAAAACAATTTTTTTTATCATTGCTCCACCTAAATTTTAGCGCGCAAAGCCGCTTCAATAAATGGGTCAATCTCACCGTCGACAACTCCCTGCACGTCCCCCACTTCCACCCCCGTTCGATTATCCTTGACCAGAGTGTAAGGCTGAAAAACATATGAACGGATCTGGCTCCCCCATTCGATCTTCCGTTTTTCGCCGGCCAATTCTTCGATCTTCTCTTTCCTTTGCCGGAGCATCATCTCGTGAAGTTTAGCTTTAAGCAGGCGGAGCGCCGTGTCGCGATTGGCGTGCTGGGAGCGGTCGGATTGGCTTTGCGTCACGATCCCGGTCGGAAGATGAGTAATCCGGACCGCCGAACTGACCTTGTTGACGTTTTGCCCCCCCGGTCCGGAAGCGCGATAAGTATCGACCCGTAAATCGTTCGGGTTGATCTCGATCTTGATATCTTCGGTCAGTTCGGGGGTCACTTCGACCGCCACGAACGAGGTATGCCTTTTCCCTTCGGAAGAAAACGGGGAGATCCTGACCAGGCGATGGACCCCGGCCTCATTTTTTAAATAACCGTAAGCGTAAGGTCCGGAGATCATTAAGGTCGCGCTTTTTATTCCGGCTTCTTCGCCGTAAGAAATGTCGGGCAATTCCACGGAAAATCCTTTTTTCTCGCACCAGCGGGTATACATCCGCATAAGGATCTCTCCCCAATCCTGCGCGTCGGTCCCGCCGGCGCCGGCATTAATATAAAGAATGGCGTTATTCTGGTCGTATTCTTCGGTAAAAAGGGTCGCGGTCTCGACTTCAGCCGCCAGGTCATGCAATTTTTTGACTTCCAGGCCCAGCTGGCCAAGCTCCTCTTCGCTCGCCATTTCCAATAACAGAAGCTGTTCGTCGACCCGGTCGCGCAAAGCCTCCCATTGCTTGATCTCTTTCTCCAACAGGCTTTTCTCCTGCATTAGCTTCCTGGCCCGCTCCTGGTCGGCCCAGAGATTGGGATCGGCGCTCCTGGTCTCGATCTCACCGAGAGATTTTTTCTTTTCGTCGATCGAAAGGACCTTCTCAAGCTCCAGGGACTTTTGCTTCAGGACAGCCAATTGCTCTTTTAGCTCTTCATGCAGCATCTTTTATACTTCTTGCCGGACCCGCAGGGACAGGGATCGTTCCGGCCGACTTTTTCCGCCGCTCTAACAGTAGCCGGCTTTTCCATTTTTTCCGGCGCTCCGTAAGTTAAGGCCCGGCGACGCGGGCGATTGACCTCTTCGATCGGCCCTTCCGCTTTCTGGACCCGGAGCATCAGGCTGATGATCTGCGCCCTGACGCCGCGCATCATTTCCTGGAACATCGAATACCCTTCGATCTTGTATTCGACCAGCGGGTCCTTGCCGCCGTAGCCGCGCAAGCCGATCCCTTCGCGCAAGACGTCCATGTTATGGAGTTGTTCGATCCAGGCGGCATCAATTGTTTTGAGCATGACCACCCGCTCCAGCGAGCGGGTCATTTCTTCGCCAAATTCATTCTCCTTCTCCTGATAAGCTTGCTCGAACAAGGCGAGGACCTTTCGCTTAACTTCATTGCGGCTCTTTTCTTCTTTCAGCCGATCCAATCCTTCGATCGCGATCAACTCGCTTATCGCCTTAAAGAGCCCATCCCAATCCCACTCTTCCGGAGCGATCTTATCGACTAAAAAAGCATCAACGGTCTCGCCGACCACTTGTTCCATCATTTCATATATCTTTTGCTTTAAATCTTTCCCTTCCAGGATCCGGCGGCGCAAAGAGTAGATCGACCCGCGCTGTTTGTTCATGACGTCGTCGAATTCCAGGACCTGCTTGCGGATGCCGAAGTGGTATTGCTCAACTTTTTTTTGCGCGTTCTCCAACGCCCGTGAGATCAAATTATGCTCGATCGGCACGTCCTCTTCCAGGCCAAGCCGCTCCATAACCCCGGAGATCCGCTGGGAACCGAATAAGCGCATCAGGTCGTCCTCAAGAGAAACGTAAAATCTGGTGGAGCCGGCGTCACCCTGACGGCCGGAACGGCCGCGGAGCTGGTTGTCGATCCGGCGGCTCTCGTGCCGCTCGGTCCCGATAACGTGCAGTCCTCCCAGATCGGCGACCCCTTCACCTAAAACAATGTCGGTCCCGCGTCCAGCCATGTTTGTTGAGATCGTCACCATCCCTCTCTGTCCCGCTTTGGCAATGATCTCGGCTTCGCGTTCATGCTGTTTAGCGTTAAGAACATGGTGAGAGATACCGCGGCGGCGGAGCATTTCCGAAACCAGTTCTGAATTATCTATCGAGATCGTCCCGACCAGGACCGGCCGGCCTTTTTTATGCCATTCGATTATTTCATTGACCACCGCCCGGAAACGCGCCCGTTTGTTCTTAAAGATCAGGTCCGGGTAATCGAGCCTGACCATCTTGCGATGGGTCGGCACCAACAGGACCTCTAATTTGTAGATCTTCCAGAACTCCCCTTCCTCGGTCTTGGCGGTCCCGGTCATCCCGGCGATCTTATCGTAGAGCCGGAAATAGTTCTGAAAGGTGATCGTCGCCAGGGTCTGCGATTCGTTCTGGACCTCCACCCCTTCTTTGGCTTCGATCGCCTGATGGAGCCCTTCGGAGTAGCGCCGTCCCTGCATCAGGCGACCGGTAAACTCATCAACGATGATCACTTCCCCTTCTTTGACCACGTAATCGACGTCTTTTTCGAAAATATTCCAGGCGACCAGCGACTGGGTGATCTGGTGCGCGATGCCGATGTTGCCGATGTCGTATAAATACTCGACCCCCAGGGTCTTTTCAACCTTCTTGATCCCATGCTCGGTCAGAGAGACGTTGCGGGTTTTTTCATCGACGATAAAATCGGTCGCTTTGGCCAAACGGCGGGCAATGTCGTTGGCTTTTTGGTAATTGGTCGCCGCCTCTTCAAGCATGCCGGAAATGATCAGCGGGGTCCTGGCTTCATCAATTAAAATACTGTCTACCTCGTCGACGATCGCGTAATGGAGCGGACGCTGGACGCAGTCGTCAAGCGAGATCGCCATGTTATCGCGCAGGTAATCGAAACCGAATTCGTTGTTGGTCCCGTAAGTTATATCGGCGGCATACGCGAGGCGGCGCTCCGGCGGCTCCATCGAATGCTGGATCACTCCGACCTCGAGCCCGAGCGCGCGATGGATCGGCCCCATCCAGTCGCTATCCCGTTTGGCGAGATAGTCGTTGACGGTGACGACATGGACCCCTTTGCCGCTTAAAGCGTTAAGGTAGACCGGCAGGGTCGCGACCAGGGTCTTCCCCTCTCCTGTCCGCATCTCGGCGATCTTCCCCTGATGAAGGACGATCCCCCCCAGGAGCTGGACGTCAAAATGGCGCAGACCGATCGTCCGGACCGAGGCTTCGCGGACAGCGGCAAACGCTTCGGGGAGAATCTCGTCCAAAGTCTTGCCTTCGGCCAAAAGCTTTCTGAATTCGGCCGTTTTGCCGCGCAGTTCTTCATCCGAAAGTTTTTTCAGCTCCGGTTCGAGGCTGTTGATCTTCTCGACGATCGGAAGAAGCTCATTGATCTTCTTCTCATCGGAAGAACCGATCAGTTTGGCGATCCATTGTAAGATCATGCGGTTATTATTCTGACGCGGGTATTTCCCGGGAAAGCTGTTTCAGTTTTGTTCCCTGGCGGCGGTGCTCTTTAACGATCATTTCCTTATGTTTTTCCAGCTGGCGTTTGACCTCGTCGGCCGCCAGATCGATCGCGGTGTACATGTCGCGGCCCGCTTCGGTCGCCATGATCATCTTATGTCCGGCCGCCCAAACCCTGAATTCAGCGACCTGCCGCTGATCGGCGTTGGCGTTGGAGCGGGCGTCCAAAACGACTTCTGTTTTTTGAATATTGCCGAAAAACTCTTCAAATTTGGCCGCCTTTTCGTTGACGTAATCCTTCAAAGGCTGGCTCATTTCCAATCCATGTCCGGTGATAGTTAGTTGCATGATTTTCCTCCTGCGGCAATTGTAGCAAATAACAGCCTTAAGCTCAACTTATACTAACATCATAAAGCATAAATACCGCTTGCATTTCCATAATGTTAAAGTAAGCTTTGTCTGGAGGCAAAAAAATGAAAAACATTATTGCAACAATACTCCTCTCTTCTTTGTCCCTAACAATGCCGGCCCTCGCGGTCTCCGAAGTGATCGGAACTGTCTGCGAGACCAAGGCGATCGTCGATTCGCCGGTCAGCTCGACCGCTTCGATCACCTGGTGGGTCACAAGCCCTCCCAAGGTCTGCAACTGGGTCAATGTCGGCAAAGACCCGGACATAAATGTAAACTGGCAAAGCAAAGACGACTCAAGAACAACTGGTTATCCATGCGCGGTCTCTTTCGGTGTTGAGGCCTATAATTTTAGTTCCTGGTCCTGGATACCAGGAGGTGGAGGAAACAGCATCAAGGGGAGTAACACCAGGACCGGCAAGTATAACAATTACGGGACCTGGCGGATCCCTTTGAACCAGCCAATGCCGGTGACAAAATATAAATATAACGCCATGGCCGATACCAAAGGAAAGCCAACCAGGAATGAATCAAGAGAGCTTTACGTTGTCCGGATCCAGCCGGTAGGCGTTCGCAGCACCAATGTCCGCAACGCGGCTCCCGCCTGGATAATTGGCCGATATGAGCGCGCATTAATGCTCCGCTCGCTGGCAAATGAGTACACTAAAATGAAGAACCCAAGTTCATCCGTTGATTTTGACCAGGAGATGGCGAAACTGATCGTCAGTTGCGGCGCCCTATTTGGTCCGACCAGTCCAAGCGATTACGCGCAGGACGCGGGGTTGGGCGCGCTGGAACTGGCCTCCAACACTTTTGGCAACCTGGCAACCAGTGGCCTCCTGACCGGGGTCGGAGCGGTCGCTCAAGCTTACTCCTGGGGAACCTGGGCAAAGAACACGCTAACCGGCGCAGCAGACCAGCTTAAGAACCAATTCAACGCCTGGCACGTTAAAAATGCCTTTACTTACGACCTCGCTCCGTCATTGAACAACCTAGCCGACGCTATGCGCGATGAAGCGAATGAAATGCAAAGGCTGGTCTGGACAGCGCCTAATGATACTAATACTGTCCCTTGGAAAAATCTGCTTCAAACCGAGCTTGATCGGGTGAACAGCGCTTACACCTCTCTTAGCTCGACCTATACCGCGGCCAATCTTTACTTTTCCAGCCTTGGCCCTCTGCCGTCGGTTGCTGCGGCTAACAAAGATACGGTCTATAAATATTTGGACTCGGTGCGGGATTTTCTCCGCTCCGAGCGAGCTATATTGCAAATGGCCTTGACGGGAACTTTTACAAACCCGTAGGATTTACGTGGTTAATTTTTAAGCAGTGGTGAGTCCATATCGTTTATCGCCCTTGAAAGGGTCAGGACTTCAACCCGCCTGGCCCCGGCGATCATCAGGCTCCTGGAACATTCAGCAATCGTCGCCCCGGTAGTATATATATCATCCACCAACAATATTCTTTTATTGTAAACCGACCGCGGCTCCGCCACTTTAAACGCCCCTTTGACGTTCACCAGCCTGGCATCGCGCGGCAGATCGAATTGGGGAGAAGTCTCTTTGACCCGCGCCAGGGCATTAATCGTCGGGGTGTCGTAATATTTAGCTAATGAACCGGCCAAAAGCTCGGCCTGGTTAAAACCGCGCAGTTTATGCCTGCGGGGATGGAGCGGGACCGGGACCAGGGTGTCGATCTCTCTCATGTTAAGGACCGGGGTATGGCTGACATATTTGACCAGCAGGACGCCAAGCGGTTCCGCCAGCCGGCGGCGTTTAGCGAATTTTAACCGTTGAATGGCATGCCTGATGACGCCGGCGTATTTGGTCGCCGAATAGATCCCCAGCGCCGGTTTCATGAAAGAGACCTGGTTAAAACATTCAGGGCAAAGCGCCTCGCTCCCCGCTTTTTTACAGACCTCACAGCGGGGCGGAAAGATCAGATCGAGCAGTGATTGCCAAAACATTGCTTGCGATTATAACATATGGTATTATGCTCTACCATGACCTGGGAAGATATTCTAAGACTCTTGATCCAGGGAGAAGGCCCGTCGGTAGAATTTGAAAAAAATGTCCCGTCAGAGGACGATATCGCCAGAGAACTGGTCGGTTTCTCCAACGCTGACGGCGGGAAGATCATTTACGGTCTCGACGACAAAAGCAAACACCTCCTCGGCGTCGCCCTCCGCGAAGATTTTGACAACTGGATAAAAAACATCGCGAAAACTCACTGCCAGCCACCCATCAACGTCACCGTGGAAGTGGTCGATCGTTTCGAAAAAAAGATCGTCGTCCTGCACGTCCAAGAAGGAGAGGATAAACCATACCGAACGGATGATATCTGCTATATCCGCGACGCCAACATCTCCCGGCCGGCCGAAGAGCAGGAAGTCAGGGCCCTGGCTTCCCCCTGGTCCGGCAAAGGACTAAACAAACGTCAGCTCCGGTCGATGCAGATCATCACCGAGCACGGCAGTATCACCAATCGGGAGTACCGGGAAGCGTTTGACGTGTCACATAAAACCGCCCACATCGAATTAACCCTGCTGGTTAATAAAAACCTGGTCCAAAGCGAAGGGGCCGGGCGGTCGACAAGATATACGCCCCTGCCGATCGAAGCGGTCGTTGATTAACAAGCATTTTACAATCCTTTAACTCTCGGATATAATGGAACAAAACCCGAGAATAAATTCTCGGTTAAAAATAAATATAGGAGCAATTAATCATGCGTAAACCTCTCTTGGCCGGCAACTGGAAAATGAACACTATCTCCCAGGAATCAGTCAAATTAGCAATCGATCTGAAAAATTTAGTCGCGGAGGTTAACGACCGGGATATTTTAGTTTGCCCCCCCTTTACCGCCATCAGCCAGGTGGCCGACACCCTGCGCGACTCGGTCGTCATGGTCGGCGGCCAGGATATGTTCTGGGAAGACAAAGGGGCTTTTACCGGCGAGGTTTCAGGCGGAATGCTGAAATCGGTCGGCGCTACTTACGTGATTATCGGCCATTCGGAACGACGGCAATTTTTCGGGGAAACCGACGCTACAGTCAACAAGAAACTTAATGCCGCTCACAAACATGGGCTTTTGCCTATCGTTTGCGTTGGGGAAACTTTGGCGGAACGCGAAGGAAATAAGACCTTGCAGGTCATTGAAACCCAGATCAAAGGGAGTTTAAATGGGTTGCCGAAAGAACAGATGGGCAAAACAGTCGTCGCCTATGAACCGGTCTGGGCGATCGGAACAGGCAAGACCGCTTCGCCGGAACAGGCCCAGGAAGTCCACGCCTTTATCCGCAAACTGATCGTTGAACTTTTTGATCAGGCAACGGCCGATGAAGTCCGGATCCTTTACGGCGGGTCGGTCACCCCAGATAACATCAAAATCCTGATGTCCCAGGCTGATATTGACGGCGGGCTGGTCGGCGGCGCGAGCTTAAAAGCCGACAATTTCGCCAAGATCGTTAAATATTAGCCAAATTCATCAAGCCTTGAGCTAAAACGGCCGCCGTGTCACTTAACCTTTCCGGCCGGGAAAAATACTCCGGCGACATCGCCATCACACAGGCCGCCGGCCTGATCCGCGACCGCATTAATAATTGGACGGACTGGCTCACCCCAAGAAGCGGATCGCTCGGAAAGAACCCGGCGATCTCCGGAGCCAATTCATCGCCAAATTGCGAGTTCACGCTTCCAAAATAATCCAGATCGAAATCTAAAACAATTTCTTCCTTAAGCCGGCGGGTCCTTTCCTCCAATTCCGCGGCCAGCACTACTTCCAAAACTACAGCCTGCTTTGGCCGGCACGGCAAAGGAATTGATCCCTCCCTGTTAACCGGATAAGGAAAACCGGCTCTTGTCGGAGGGAACAAGTCAGCGGTGATCGGAAAAGGATTATGAGGCAAACCGGCAAAATATTTCAGATATTGGTCCATATTTACTCTATCAACCCCCTGAGGTAAAACCCAAAGATAGCGAGAAACCAACCCATGAAAAAAAAGAGGGTGAATAAAACCGGCGTCATCGTAAGAAGCGGCCAGCGCGGCTTGAGGATCAGAAGGAAACGGCTTGATCCTGGTAAGTCCCATCAGATCATGATGAGCGTCAAAATGAAGCAAGGCCGATCCTGGCTTCAATTTGCCGGCCAAATACGCGAAAGCGAGCTGGCCGAACGCTTCTCCATGGTTGGAGCAGAGAAATATAGGCCGATCCCCCAATTTCGTATTTGGCTGAAGCTCTTTTAGCCGCAAGAAACCGTTCCGGGCCGAGGCCAGGTACTTGCCCGGAACGGCTAACTTATCCGCTCCCGTCAAACGAACAGCCCCCAGAAAAGTCCTGGGCCTGATAAACGCGATCGAATTTGTTGTTACAGGTGCCATTAACTTTTTATCGATCTTTCTCCGCCTGAATTTCACGAGCAATGATCAAGAATCTGGCTCAATTTCATCACTTATGCTAAAATAAACCATCATAATGTTAACAAAGTTAACGAAAGGGGATTTTTATTATGGCAAAGCGTTTATATGAAGAATTAGGATTGGTCAACAGCAAAGAAATGTTCAAAAAAGCGATGGAGGGAAAGTACGCCGTCCCCGCTTATAATTTTAATAATATGGAACAGCTCCAGGCGATCATCGGCGGCTGTGCGGAGAGCAATTCCCCGGTTATTATCCAGGTCAGCAGCGGGGCCAGGAAATACGCCAACCAGACACTCCTCCGCTACATGGCCCAGGGAGCGGTTGAAATGTGCCGAAAGGACCTGAAGAGCAATATTCCGATCTGCCTCCACCTTGACCACGGAGACACTTTTGAACTATGCAAATCATGCATTGACTACGGTTTTTCTTCGGTCATGATCGACGGCTCAAGCCACACTTATGAAGACAACATCAAGCTGACCAAACAAGTTGTCGACTACGCTCATCAGTTCGACGTTACGGTCGAAGGCGAGCTCGGGGTCCTGGCCGGAATTGAAGACGACGTTAAAGCGGAACATCACACCTACACCGACCCCGCCCAAGTCGAAGATTTTGTGAAACGGACCGGCGTCGATTCGCTGGCGATCTCGATCGGTACCTCCCACGGCGCTTATAAGTTCAAGGTCAAACCGGGTGAATCGGTCCCCCCGCTCCGCTTTGATATTTTAGAAGAATGTGAAAAACGCTTACCCGGTTTTCCGATCGTCCTGCACGGCGCTTCTTCCGTCGTTCAGGAATATGTCGCCATGATCAACAAATTCGGCGGCAAGATGGATAACGCGGTCGGCATCCCCGAAGACCAGCTTCGCAAAGCGGCCAAGTCAGCAGTTTGCAAGATCAACATCGACAGCGATGGCCGCCTCGTTATGACCGCGATGATCAGAAAGGTTTTCGCCGAAAGCCCTTCCGAATTCGACCCGCGGAAATACCTGGGACCGGCGCGCGAAGAACTGAAGAAGCTGATCGTCGCCAAGAACACCAATGTGTTGGGGTCGGCGGGTAAAGCTTAAGAAAGGAACGCAGTCACATGAAAGTAAAATATCAGGGAAAAGAAATCAATATTAAGAAGATTGGGATTTTGACCGGCGGGGGCGACTGCGCGGGACACAACGCGGTCATTGTCGGCCTCCTGCGGCGGATCAGCCAGGCCAACCAAACCCTTCCGGCCGGTGAGAAAATGGAACTGGTCGGTCTGCTCGAAGGGTGGAAAGCGCTCACTCGCGACCCGGAAAAAGAGCTTAATAAGATTATCAAACCGCTGGACCTCATTGATATTGAAGAATCGTTCAGCGTTGCCGGGACCATTCTGAGGTCGTCCCGCACCAACATCTTTTCCAAAGCAAACCTCGAAGCCAAAATGCCGGAAACGGCCATGGCCAATATCAAAAAGCTCGGTCTCGATTGCTTGGTCGTTTTAGGCGGCGATGACACCCTTGGCGCGGCCGGAAAGCTAGGCCAGCAATACTCCTTCCCGATGTTTGGCGCACCCAAAACAATGGATAACGACGTTTTTGGGACCGAGATGACCTATGGCTTTGAATCATCGGTCGAAGAATCGGTCCACTTTATCGAAAACTGCCGGACGACCGCCGAATCGCACAACCGCTGTTTCGTCATTGAAGTCATGGGCCGGCACGCCGGTTGGGTCGCCCTCTGGGCCGGAATCGCCGGCGGAGCCGAAGTCACCCTCCTCCCGGAAGAGGTGCTTGATATGGAAACAGTCATTAAACAGGTGGAAAAATCGATCGCCAAGAAACAGCACTGCATCGTCGTCGTCTCCGAAGGGGCACGGCTATTCGATACCCGCTACCCGGACGCCATCAATCAAAAACACCAGAAAATGCTGGAAACTGTGATCGCCGACCCAAAATACGCCATGGTCAAAGCCCGGCACGAAATGCCGAAGAAAAAAGACTCCTTTGGCAACGAACAGCTTGGCGGGATAGGCGAATATGTCCACTCCATCCTGGAAAAGCACACCAAAGGGTTTGAATATCGCTATCAGAACTGCGGCCACGCCATCCGCGGCGGCGTCGCCCACGTCATGGACCGTATCCTCGGCCTGCGCTACGGCGACGCGATCTTCGGCTTTATGCTGGAAGGAAAGTTCGGGGTTTATCCTGGGATGGAAAGCGATCAGATCGTCTCCCGCAATTTATTAGAAGTCAGGGGTGGACGGTTCGTCCCTCAAGACCACCAATTATTCAAAATGCGGAACGCGGTCGATTATTATTAATCGATCTTATCATGTTTAAACGGATCTGTTTTGGAGAAGGTCCGTCCGTTAAATACTTTATCCCTTAAATAAACAAAAACCAAACGGCCAAACGCGCGGTTCTCACGGCTTGCCTCGCGAGCAGTGATCTTTTCAACAAATTCATCGGGATACTGACGATAAACCATAAACGAGCTGGCAAACAATTCGCTTTCGTTCTCCCACGGATGGCCGATCTTATTCCTTTCGATCCGGCCGTAACAGATCTTGAGCTCGCCTCTGTACCTTGAATCTCTGACCAGTTCGAAGTTGTTGGCGGTCAGGGAAAAAGCGTATATCTTCCTCCAAAGTTCATCTTGCGACCTGCCAGTCCGCGGATCGAAATGGGTCAGGACCCTAAAGACAGCATGGCCCATCTCATGAACGATCGTATCCGGACCGTTGGCCCGAACGCCCCCCTCGATTACAACCTGGTGGCTGCTGGTTGAATAGTAGCCGCGGCAATCGCCGGTCCTGTAATCGGCGACAACCGACACCGGCCGTTGTGGGATCAACGCGTTAATTTCATTAACAATAAGATCATATTTTGTCGGTTGTTTCACGCAACCGGCCACCGACATGATCCCGCAAGTCAGGAGTCCGACCCGATAGGCTTTTTGTCCGATTTTATTGAAGATCATCAATTAAATCATCGGCAACAACCGAAGAATATTTCAAGCGGTTTGCAAATTACGACGACAGCATTTCTGCGATCCGGAGCTGTTCCATCTCAACTTTCTTGACCAGGCGGTTAACTTTGTTCAGCGGAACCGGACAAACCTTATCGGACTTGGTCCCGACCAGCTGGCCGTATTTACCATTGATCAACAGCTCGGCCGCGGTCGCGCCTAATTTACCGGCCAACTCCCTGGAAAACGCGCTCGGCGATCCCCCTCGCTGAATATGGCCCAGGACCGAAACCCTAATGTCCATATCCGGCAGACGTTTGGCCAACTTGTCCCTGACAGAAACACCCGATTCCGCGCCTTCAGCAACGACAACGATAAAGCTCTCTTTCCCTCGCTGGCGTCCTTTGCTAATCTTAGCCGCGATCGCGTCAATATTGTGCTTCACTTCCGGAATGATAACGATCTCGGCGCCGCAGACCAGCGCCACGTCGGCGGCGATAAACCCGTTGTGGCGACCCATGACCTCAATGACAAAAAGACGCTCGTGCGAGTCGGCGGTGTCGCGGATCTTATCGATTGCTTCCATCGCGGTATTGACCGCGGTATCAAAGCCGATCGTAAAATCGGTCCCGGGGATATCGTTGTCGATCGAGGCCGGCACAACGTTGATCGGGAACTTAAAATCATCAATTAAAGCCATTGACGCCCTCATGGAACCGTCACCACCGATCACAACCATCCCTTCGATCCCGTACTTCTTAAAATTGGCCAGGGCCTTTTGGCGATTATTTTTATCTTTGAATTCAGGGCACCGTTTGGTATGAAGGAAAGTTCCGCCATGATGAATTATCCCGCTGACCGAATGGGCGGTCAGCTCTCGGATATGATCATTGATCGCCCCAAACCACCCCTTTTCCACGCCGTATGTTTTAACTCCGTAAAAAGCGGCCGTCCTGACCACCGCTCTGATCGCCGGATTCATCCCTGGAGCGTCGCCGCCGGTCGTGATAACCCCAATCGTGTTTAATTTTTTCGCCATGTTAATCCCCTCTTTCGGCAATAGTATACATCATTTAACCGTTATGTTAAAATTAAATATTCAACAAAATGATCATTTTTAACCGTGCAATTAATTGCACGGTTAAACTAGGAGCTGATGTAAAATGACCAGGCAGATCAAGATTTTCGATACCACCTTGCGCGACGGAGAACAATGCCCCGGAGCCTCTCTTAATCCGGAAGAAAAACTTGATATCGCCCGCCAGCTCGCCAAGCTTGGAGTTGACGCCATTGAAGCCGGTTTTGCCATCGCCTCCCCCGGCGATTTTGACTCGATCAAGCAGATCGCCCAACAGATCAAAGGCCCGATCATTTGCAGTCTTGCCCGGGCCAAAAAAGAGGACATAAAAAGCGCCTGGGAAGCGATCAAATATTCTGATCGGCCGCGGATCCACGTTTTTCTGGCGACCTCTCCCATCCATATGGAAAAGAAACTTCGCATGACACCAGTTCAGGTCCTGGCGACTACCAAAGAAATGGTCGCCTACGCGAAATCGCTCTGTAATGATATTGAATTTTCAGCCGAGGATGCCGGCCGCTCGGAACCGGCGTTCCTTTATAAAGTCGTCGCCGCCGCCATTGAGGCGGGCGCTTCGACCATCAACATCCCCGACACTGTCGGCTACAATACCCCCTGGGAATTCGGCAAATTGATCGAGAACGTTATTGCCAATGTCCCGCAGATCAAGACGAATAATGTCACCATCTCGGTCCATTGCCATAATGACCTGGGAATGGCGGCGGTCAATTCCTTGGCGGCGATCAAAGCCGGGGCCAATCAGGTGGAGTGCACGATCAACGGAATTGGCGAGCGGGCGGGTAACGCTTCGCTCGAAGAGGTCGTCATGACCCTAAAAACGCGGCGCGATTATTTTGACTGCTCGACCGGCATCAACACCAAAGAGATCTATCGGACCAGCCGGATGGTCAGCAATTTGACCGGTCTTCTGGTCCAGCCCAATAAAGCGATCGTCGGCGCCAACGCTTTCGCCCATGAATCCGGGATCCACCAGGCGGGTATGCTCCGGGACAAACTAACCTACGAGATCATGCTCCCCGAAGACATCGGACTGACCGAAAGCCGCTTGGTCCTGGGAAAACACTCCGGCCGAAACGCTTTCGCCGACAAATTAAAAGAAATGGGCTATAATCTGACCGAAGATAACCTGGAAAAAGCCTTTACCAGCTTCAAACAATTGGCCGACATGAAGAAAGAGGTCGGAGAAGCGGACCTCGCGGCGATCGTCTCCGAAGAGATCAACATTGTCCCTGAAACTTTCAAGATCGAGTTGATCGAGGTCTGCTCCGGCACGGAGCGGAAACCAAGCGCCAAGGTCAAGCTTCAATATAAGAACAGCACGACTGTTGAGACCGCCGAAGGGGCCGGTCCGGTCGACGCGGTCTACCGGGCGATCGATAAAATAACCAGACTTAAACCAAACCTGGTCGATTACATCATCCAGGCGATTACCGGCGGGACTGATGCCCAGGGGGAAGTGACCGTCAGGTTAAAAGAAGGCGAACAGGTCTATGTGGGGCACGGCGCCTCGACCGATATCATTTTAGCCAGCGCCAAAGCATACGTCGCGGCGATCAATCGGATGATCTTTCTCCAGGCACAAAACCAGGCCAAGGGGCTCGACTAATCGGGTTTTATTCTTCTACTGTTATGCAGGTCAGAGTCCGGGCGACAAAGCCGGTCGACTGAATTTTGCGAACGATCATCTCCCCCATTGTTTTAAGGTCCGATGATTCGACAAAGGCAATAATATCGTAAGGACCGGTAACCAGATGGACCGTTTTTACTCCTTTTAACTCCCTGATTATGTTCGTTAATTCCAAAGCTTTCCCGGGCATGGCTTCAATTAAAATGTAGGCACTGGTCATATTTTTTCCCCCTTATGGAAGGAGTATAGCAAATTGCAAATGACAAGCCAAGATGATACAATTTATCATTATGTGGCAGAAAATAGGCGCTTATTTCTTCAGGGGATTGATCACCCTGCTCCCGGCCCTGATCACGATTTGGCTCCTCTGGTTCATGTTCTCTTTCCTGGATGGAATTCTGGGAAATTTTATCACCCTGCTCCTGGGCCATTCGATCCCCGGCCTGGGACTGATCGTCACCATTCTATTGATCTTTCTCTCCGGTTATTCGGCGACCCACATCTTCGGCGCCAAGCTTTTTCAGCTTGGGGAAGAGATCATTTATAAGATCCCGATCGTCAAGCACATTTACGCCTCGGCCAAACAGATCAACGACGTCCTTTTTGTGCATAAAGGGACCGAAGAGTTTAGGCGCGCCTGCCTGATCGAATACCCAAGAAAAGGGATCTGGTCGATCGGGTTCATCACTTCCGACGCCGCGGCCGAGATCGAAGCCAAAACCAAAGAGAAGATGATCAACGTTTTTATTGCCAACACTCCGACCCCGGCGACCGGGTTCCTGATCATGGTCCCAGCCAAAGAGGTCATCCTGCTCGAAATGAAGATCGACGCCGCTTTCAAATATGTTATTTCCGGCGGGGTGCTCAAGCCCAGTGATCTCCCCAACGAGATGCCGCCTAAAAAAGAGAGTTAAAAACCTTCCGGAACCCAGATTCCAACGCGGCGGCAACTTCATTGAATGAAACTTCCCGCCCAAGCAAATCTTCAACGCTGACCGCATTCACTTCCGCGACCGACGCCTTCAAACAAGAGAGATCGCCCGGTGGTGTTTGGCGAATAAAGATCGACCCCTGCTGGAGAAGGGCTGTTTTTCCTCTTTTCTGCGCGCTCCCGACGATCTTTTTCCCTGCCGCTACTACTTCATATTCGGCTGGATAATTAAAACAAAGCCCCCTCACCCCGCCTCGCCTGCGCTCGGCACCCCTCTCCATCATAGATGGAGAGGGGGATATTTCTGATTTAATCCCTAGAATAGCCAGCCCGGCAATCAAAGCCGTGGAAATCTTCCTATAAGCTGGAATCAATCCCTTTGGCAACAAAGGGTCATCTTTCCCAATCACTAACGAATAAGTCACTTCCGCTTCATTATGAAAGACGATCCCCCCGCCGGTCGGCCTGACCACGACATCCCAACCAAGCGCTTTTGCCATCTCCAAATCGATCTCGCGGTCGACTTTCTGGGCATAGCCAAGGGAAATAGCTTTGGGCCGCCAGGAGTAGATCCGCAGGACCGGCTGGCCTGGCATTTTCTCAAAATCAGAAAAAAGCTTGAGATCATACGCCATATTATCGGCCCCGGTCATTTCTGGAGCCGCGATCAATCGCCATTTACTCATATGATAATTATACCTTGAAATTAAGCCGATTTTTTGTCGATATTTATGTACCATTATGAGCGTTATGATCAGCTCCATACGAATGCTTGATCAAGCAAGGGCCATTCATCTCTCGCGGCGGAATGGCGGAGTTGATCCGCTGGCGCTGACGCCGGAGATCAGACGGCACGTTGGCGGCTTGCTCCCTGACCATAATCGCGTCTCAACGATCGATCGAGCCCTCCTGCTGTTCCGCTCGGTCATCCCCGCCGGCCAATCCTTTTCTTTTGGTGGGACCAGTTATTCAGGTCTCCCCGCTGAAAGCGGCGGACTTAATGTCTACTGTAATACCGACTGCAATAACCGGTTAAGACGGCAAACAAACGGGCTTCCTCTTCCTACCGATATCATCAACGCGCCAAAGCATGACGCCTCAAGGATCGCTAAATGCGTTGAATATTCATTCCTGTTGATCTCTCTGTTGCGGGCGGCTGATCTTGAGGCCCATCTGGTCAAAGACGGACTGCTCCATACTTACGCCGCGGCCAGGCTGGGGGGGGAATGGTACAAGCTCGACGCTTTCTATATCGATAAAAAGCTCCCCCCAAGGTTTGAACTTCTTCCAGGACCGGTTGAGTATCTATCGGAGCGTTTGACCCTTGGACTATTTCATTCAAACAAAGCCGAGGTACTGAAACAACAGCGTCACCGGGAAAAGGCCCTAATGGAAGTTAAGACCGCGATAGAGATCGCTCCCGACCTCGCCGAGGCCTGGATCAACTATGGAGCGATCCTCCTCGAACTTAACGGACAGGGTTCGGCGAATGAAGCGATGGCCGCGTTTAAAAAAGCTCTGTCCCTGGAGCCGGATAACAGCGTCGCCCTGAACAACGCGGCGGTCCTCTTGATTAAAGAAGGAAAAAGAGATGAGGCCAAAAGAATTTTCAACGAGATACTCGACAGAGAACCAGGGAACGAATCGGCGCGGAGAAACCTGGTAAATTTAAACGGAGGCCCTTTTCTTGCCGGACTACTTAAGGGGCTCTTGTAACCAGCGCAAATTAAGCTCCCTTGCCGCCTTTGCTTCATCAAGCCTTTTCACCGGAGTCGTTTGAGGGGCATTCTTGACCAGCTCAGGGGAAACCTCGCATTCTTTGGCAATGGAGATCATGGCATCGCAAAATTCATCAATGGTCGCGCGCGACTCCGACTCGGTCGGTTCGATCATCAGCGATTCCTCGACGATCAGCGGAAAATATATCGTCGGCGGATGAAACCCATAGTCAATCAATCGTTTGGCAATATCCAAAGCTTTTACCCCATACTTTTCTTTCTGCCACTTGGCCGACAGGACAAATTCGTGCTGGCAGGGGCGATCATATGGGAGCCAGTAATACTCCTTGAGCCTGTTCATCATGTAATTAGCGTTCTCAACCGCCTGCTCCGAAGCTTTTTTTAATCCTTCTCCCCCCAAAGAGCGGATATACGCGTAAGCCTTAATGATCACGTTAATATTGCCGTGGAAAGGATGGACGCGGCCAATCGATTTTGGGGAAACGTTGGAAGAGAATTTATATTTCTTTCCCTTTTTTACGATCCGGGGGGTGGGAAGGAACGGTACCAATTTTTTATTGACCCCTACCGGTCCGGCCCCCGGCCCGCCGCCGCCATGAGGAGTGGAAAAAGTCTTATGAAGATTGAAGTGGGCGACGTCAAAACCAAGATCGGCCGGACGGCAGATCCCGAGATTAGCGTTGGCATTGGCGCCATCGTAATATAAAAGCCCTCCCGCCTTATGGACCAGCTCCGCGACCTCAAGGATATGCTCGTCAAATAAGCCCAGGGTGTTGGGATTGGTCAGCATCAGCGCAGCGGTATCGGTCCCCAGCGCGCTCTTGAGAGCCGCCACGTCGATATTTCCCCGTCCGTTCGATCTAATGACAACCGGTTCATAACCGACGATCGCCACCGACGCCGGATTAGTTCCGTGCGAAGAATCAGGAATTATGACCTTGCTCCGAGCCCCTTTCCCCCTGCTCCGATGATATTCTTTGATCATCATCAAAGCGGTCAATTCACCGTGGGCGCCGGCCGCCGGTTGAAGGGTGAACGCTTCGTAGCCGAATATCGAACAAAGGGAACGCTCAAAATCATAAAGCAGGGCCAAGATCCCCTGGATCTCTTTTTCGTCCTGCAAGGGGTGAATCCCGGTAAATCCGGGAAGGTTGGCCGCTTCTTCGTTCACCTTGGGATTGTATTTCATGGTGCAGGAACCGAGAGGATAAAAATGCGTGTCAACGGAAACATTTTTTTGCGACAACCTGGTAAAATGGCGAACAACGTCAAGTTCGGAAAGCTCCGGCAGGTTAAGATCGGATCTGATCAGCTCGGGGGGGACAAGCTTTTCAATCTCTTCCGGCGGAACATCAAGATCAGGCAGGGAAAACCCGACCGCACCGGGCACTGACTTCTCAAATATCAACTTATCCCTATTCACCTATTTCCCTAATCCCCTATTCTTCCTAAATAATTGCTTTCTGGGTCTCCGGATCGAAGAAATGGATCTTGCGCAGGTCCATAACCAGGTCGAGTTCCGCTCCCGGTTTCGGGTCGGCAAAAGTCCCGATCCGGCCGATCATCTGGTCTTTGCCGGCTTTAACGTAGACATTGATGTCGGAACCCATCATCTCCCGGAAATCAACTTTGACCTTGATGTTGAAGCGATGCTGTTCTTCAAGCCAGGTGGAAGAAGGAACGTCCCAAAGGTCTTCCGGCCTCATCCCAAATATCACTTCCTTGTCGACGTTGGCGGCCAGCAATCCATCAACCTCCGGCGGAACAACAAAAGTGAAGGCCTCGGCCTCAAAACTATATTTACCGGCTTTTTTCCTGATCACCCCTTTGATGAAATTCATCTGGGGAGAGCCAAGGAAACCGGCGACAAAACGATTGGCCGGTTTCTCGTAAATGCTGACCGGATTGTCGACCTGTTGAAGTTCGCCGTTAAGGATAACAGCGACCCTCTGGCCCAGGGTCATCGCTTCGACCTGGTCGTGGGTCACGTAGATTATTGTCGTTTCCAGGCGCTTGTGGAGCCTCTGGAGCTCCGCCCGCATCTGGACCCGCAGTTTGGCGTCCAGATTGGAGAGAGGTTCGTCCATTAAAAAGACTTGTGGATTGCGGACGATCGCCCGGCCAAGGGCGACCCGCTGGCGCTGGCCGCCGGAAAGCTGTTTTGGAAGCCGGTCGAGGAGCTTGGTCAGCTCCAGGCTTTCAGCAGCCTCCTTGACCCGTTCGTCGACCTCTTTTTTCGGCAATCCCCTAAGCTTGAGACCGAACGCCATGTTATCGTAAACTTTCATGTGGGGATAAAGGGCGTAAGATTGGAAGACCATGGCGATGTTTCGGTCCTTGGGAGGAACATCGTTGATCAGCCGGTCGCCGATGTAGATCTTCCCTTCGGAGACTTCTTCCAACCCGGCGATCATGCGCAGGGTGGTCGTTTTGCCGCAGCCCGACGGTCCGACCAGAACGACAAACTCCTTGTCCTTGATCTCCAGATTAACGCTCTTGACCGCGACGACATCGTCGAAATATTTAAATACGTTCTCTAATACGACTTTTGCCACTGGCTTAGATCTCCTTACCCAGGTTTGCCATTTCTATGGCCGCTTGAGCGGCGGCAAAACCCTTGTTTGATTTGACCCCGGAACGCTCCAGCGCCTGCTCCAAACTGTCGGTCGTTAGGACGCCAAAGATCACCGGAACGCCGGTCTGCAGGCTGACCTGGGCGATCCCTTTAGCCGCTTCGGAAGCGACATATTCAAAATGAGGAGTTCCTCCTCTGACCACCGCGCCAAGACAAATAACCGCGTCGTAGTTTTTCGCGAGCTTCTGCGCGATCAGCGGCATCTCAAAAGCGCCCGGCACCCAAACGATCGTCACATTCTCGTCTTTGACCCCGTGGCGTTTCAGGCAGTCTTCCGCACCTCCAACCAAACCTTTCGAGATCATTTCATTGAAGCGGGAAACGACCAGACAAAATTTAAGTTTACTTGCTTCCAGATTTCCGGCGATCATTTTTACCATGTTTACCTACCCCCTCTAATAAATGGCCCAGCTTGCGGGACTTTGTCCGCAAGTATTTCTCGTTAAAAATGTTCGATCCCACTTCCAGCGGCAAGCGCCGGGAGATCTTTAGGCCGTACCCTTCCAGACCGACCACTTTTTTCGGATTGTTGGTCAAAAGCTTGATCGAGGTCAGTCCCAGGTCGCAAAGGATCTGCGCCCCGATCCCGTAATCGCGCAGGTCCGGAGCAAAACCGAGCATTTCGTTCGCTTCAACGGTATCATACCCCTTTTCCTGCAGTTCGTAGGCGCGCAATTTGTCTTTCAGCCCGATCCCCCGCCCCTCCTGCCGCATGTACAGCAAAACCCCCAGGCCGCAAAATTCGATCTTTTCGAGCGCCCGGTCAAGCTGTTCCCCGCAATCACAGCGGAGGGAGCCAAAGACATCGCCGGTCAAACATTCCGAATGGACCCGGACCAGGACATCCTTTTTCCCTTTGACCTTCCCCTTGACCAGGGCGACATGGCATTCGCCGCTAAGAATGTCCTCGTAGCCGATGGCCGAGAATTCCCCGTGTTTGGTGGGGAGCTTTACCGTCGAGATCCGCTTGACCAGTTTTTCGTGCTTCATCCGATAAGAGATCAGGTCGGCGACGGTTATAATTTTAAGTTTGTGCCAGCGAGCAAATTCCATGAGCTGGGGAACGCGAGCCATACTACCGTCCTGATTAATGATCTCGCAAATGACCGCGGCCGGATAAAGTCCGGCCAGTCTGGCCAGGTCAACCGAAGCTTCGGTGTGCCCGGCCCGCCTCAAGACCCCGCCTTCAACGGCGCGGAGGGGAAAAACGTGGCCCGGTTTTACCAGGTCATTGACCCTGGATTTAGGATTGATCAAGACTTCGATAGTTTTCGCCCGGTCGGACGGCGAAATACCGGTCGTCACCCCATGGCGATGATGCGCGTCAACCGAGACCGTAAACGCGGTCCGGAGTTTCTCCCGATTATTGCCGACCATCTGGTCAAGCTCCAACTCGTCCGCCCGCTCTCCCGACAGAGGAACGCAAACCAATCCTTTGGCGTGGGAGATCATGAAATTAACTATTTCCGGGGTGATCTTTTCGGCCGCGACAACCAGGTCCCCTTCGTTCTCCCGATCGGCGTCATCGACAACAACAAGCATCTTGCCGTTTCTGATCTCATCGATGGCTTCCTCAATCTTATTAAATTTTGGCTTTACATTCATTTGGCGGTTGTCATTGGTCATTAATTCTCTATCCACCCCATCGGCAAAAATCCGACCCGCATCATCGGATCGTCAAGCATCTCGGCCCCCTCTTCGCGCCGGAGGTGATGCTCGATGTATTTAGAGAAAATATCGACTTCAATGTTGACCTTGTCCCCGGCGGAGAGCGTCCCGAGAGTGGTCTGCTTTAAAGTCAAAGGGATAACGGAAACACGCAACAGTCCCTGCCGAAAACCAGCCACGGTCAAACTAACTCCGTTAAGTGCGATCGAGCCTTTGGTCACAAAGTAATTCATGAGATCGCTCGGCACGGCAAGGAAGAGATCGATCCCTCCATCAGAACGAACGGTTTCGCGGACCTCGCCAACCCCGTCAATGTGGCCGGTGACGATATGCCCGCCAAGCCGGGCGGTAACCAGCAAAGCCTTTTCTAAATTGACTTTGTCGCTGATCCGAAGCTCATTCAGAGCGGATTTTTTTAGAGTTTCCGGGGAGAGGTCGAATTCAACATAGTCGCGGCGGATGTGGGTAATGGTCAGACAGACGCCGTTAACGGCGATGCTTTCCCCGACCTTGGTCCCTTCAAAATATTTCCGGCTGAACACGACCAGCTTGGCCGCGTTCCCTTGCCTGACAAGAGAAGCCACGCTCCCTACTTGCTCAATAATTCCGGTAAACATAAGGATATTTTACCACGTTTTAGCGTCCTACTCAAGCCGGGGATTTATCGCGAGCGGAGATGAGAGCCAAGGATCCCATTGATAAACTTGGCCGCTTCCTCGGAGCTGTATTTTTTAGCCAGTTCAACCGCCTCATTGACCACAACCGACTGGGGGGTCTCCCCGCTTTTGAGCTCGCTAATGGCCAAACGGAGAATGCTCCGGTCGACCTTCCCAATCCTCTCCAGCGGCCAATCGACCGAAAGAGCGGTTATCACTTTGTCGCTTTCGGCCCGATCGGTCCAGGCTTGTTTAGCAAGCTTTTCGGAAAAATCGATCGTTTCGGCGATGAACTTTTCCGACTCAAACAGGTTCTTGAGCGACTCTTCGACGGTGGAATTGGCTATTTCCGCCTGATAGAGCGCCTGCATCGCCAACCGGCGGGAAGTTGTTCGTTTGCCCATAACTTCAGTATATCATTCAAGTCTGAAATTATCCAACATTTATGACGATAAATAGCAAGGATCATGACATATCTTCAATCATATATTGGTTTTAGCGCGCCAAGCCTATCGGTAACGGCCTGCCGTAGAGCCGGCTTGCCCATTTGGCGCAACCCAGATAATTATAGAATAATTGGTGACACCAATAACAGGCGGCTGGTTGTTCTTGACGTTGAAGGCCGGATCAAACATGGGAACGCTCCCGCTTATCGCGGTTTTTTGATATCGCCTGAAACACCTCTTGGCCATCCTTGTCAGCCTGAACCGATTTTCATCAAATTTCCTCACGGACCTGAAATCGGCCTCTACGAATGGTTGGAAAAAGAAAAAGAGACCTTGACCACCTTAATTGACATCCCCAGAGTACCGCGGTTTTTGGCCGCCGGACAAGCTGACATTATCGAATACCAGCGCTTCGGCCAGGATTGGCATGATTGGCTTAAAAATGGAAATCAACCTCCATATCCTTATAAAATACCGTTTATCGTTATCTCTTCAGTAAATGGAACAGCAATGAACGCCTTTAGCGACCAAACACTCAAATTTGTACCAAGCAGACAAAGGCTCGGTTGGTTGACTGGCACGGTGCTTGCCGGGGCGGCTGAACTGCTGGCCAGGGTCCATGATCACGGCATTATCCATCGAGACCTAAAACCCGCCCATATTCTATACGACCAGGAAGAACAGATTGTTGGCCTGATCGACTTCGGCTCTTCAACCAGGATTGCCGACCGGCCAATAAACGGCCACTTCGGGACATTAGCATTTTTCCCGCCTGAATATGTGTTTGAGCCGCCGGAGAAAGAAGATCCAAGGATCGATGCCTACTCAATAGGAAGCACCGCCTTCACCCTGGCTTCCGGCGGCGGACATATTAATTACGGGGAACGTTTACCGGTCGACACGGTATATAATTTTGTCGAAAATATCTGGGCGTATCGGAGCGCGGGGGTCGCGGAATTGATCAAAGAAAGCAATCTGCCGGCGGAACTAAAAGAGACTTCTTTTGCTCGCTATATTTTTCAATTGATGCATCCTGATATAAATCAACGGCCAATCAACATGCGCGAGATCGCCGATAATTTCAGAAGGATCGGGACGGAGTTGGGCTGATCAGCTCCCGAAATGCTCTTCGATAAACTTGGTGGTCGCTTCCCCTCTTTTGAAAGCTTCATTGCGCAAGACTTTCAGGTGAAAAGGGATCGTGGTGTGAATGCCGACGATAACGTACTCGTCTAAGGCCCGCTCCATCCGCTGGATCGCTTCCGCTCTGGTTTTTCCCCAGGCGATCAGTTTGGCGACAAGCGAATCATAGTGGGGCTGGATAAAATATCCTGAATAAGCATGGCTGTCGACCCGGATCCCAGGTCCTCCCGGCGCGTGATAGGCGCGGATCTCCCCAGGGCTCGGCATAAAATTGCGGGTATGGTCCTCGGCGTTGATCCGGCACTCGATGGCATGCCCCTGATACTTGATATCCCCCTGGCGGAATGTTAGCCTCTCTCCGGCCGCGATCATGATCTGCTCCTTGATAATATCGATGTTGGTGATCATCTCGGTCACCGGATGCTCCACCTGCACACGGGTATTCATTTCCATAAAATAGAAATTACCGCTCTTATCCAACAAGTACTCAATCGTTCCGGCGCTGTGGTAATTGACCGCTTTGGCCGCCCGAACGGAGGCTTCTCCCAGTTTTTTGCGTGTCCGCTCGTCAACCACCGGTGAAAGCGACTCTTCAACTAATTTTTGGTGACGGCGCTGGATCGAGCAGTCGCGCTCCCCAAGATAGACGACATTGCCATATTTATCGGCCAGGATCTGGACCTCAATGTGGCGCGGCTCTTCGATGAACCGCTCCAGGTAGACTTCCGGATTGCCAAAAGCGGCCCCCGCTTCGGTCTTGGCGGTCCGCATTAGATGAAGAAAATCCTTGGGATCAAGACAAATCCGCAAGCCCCTTCCCCCGCCACCGGCAGTCGCCTTGATGGCGATCGGAAACCCGATCTTCTCGGCGGCCCGCTGGGCTTCCCCTTCGTCGGAGATCGTCCCGTCTGAACCGGGAACGACCGGAACATTGGCTTTGGCCATGGTCTTTTTGGCGGTCGCCTTGTCCCCCATCTTGTCCATCGCTTCGGGATCGGGCCCGATAAAGACTATTTTATTGGCGGAGCAGATCTCGGCAAACTTGGAATTTTCCGCGAGAAAGCCGTAGCCGGGATGGATCGCCTCCGCACCGGAGACTTCGGCAACGCTGATAATGCTGGGGATGTTCAGATAGCTTTGGGTCGGCGCGGCCGGCCCGATGCAGTAGGATTCATCGGCGATCTTAACGTGGAGGGACTCTTTGTCCGCTTCTGAATAGACCGCCACGGTCTTAATCCCCATCTCTTTGGCCGCGCGAATGATCCTGACAGCGATCTCTCCGCGATTTGCGATCAATATTTTTTTGAACATTCGCCGAATGTTATCATGGAATTAAAATAAGGTCAAATAGAGCATGATCAATGAAATAATGGAAAAAGAGACGATCGTCAACCAGGCGATGGCGTTGGCCAGCCGACCATTGACGTGCCCCCCCATCAGCTTTTTATCGTTAATCAGGCGCAAAATCACTACAAATATGATCGGTAAAATGACCGTATTAAGCGCTTGCGACGCGACCAGGATGAACATGATCGGCAGTCCCGGCAGGAGGACCAAAAAAGTACAAACAAAAATGCAGAACCCGATGATCAAATAAAAGAGCGGCGCGTCCCGGTAAGAGGCGTTGACCTTCCGCTCCGTCCCCAGGACCTCGGTAATGGCGTAAGCGGTCCCCATGGAAATGACCGAAACACCAAGAAGTGAAGCGTTAAGGAGCCCCCAAGCAAAAAGATGCCTGGCAAAATCGCCAAGCAGAGGCCCCAGGGCCCGGGCCGCGTCAAGAGCAGTCTCGATCCTGATCCCTTTCACATAAAGGGTCGCGGCGGAGGAAATAATTATAAAATAAGCGACCAGATCGGTCCAGATAGCCCCAAAGATCACGTCCAGCCTGGCATTTTTCAGGTGCTTCTTGGTTATCCCTTTGTCAACAAAGTACGATTGAACGAAGAATTGCCCCCAAACGGTCAGGGTGGTCCCGATCAAGGCGGTCGCCATAAAAATGTATTCCCGGTTCATCGGCAAATAAGGGACAAAACTCCCCCTGACCATTTCCGGCAGGTCGGGCCGGGCAATAAAGCCGTTAATTATGTAACCAAAAAATAAAAGGCATGAGGTCAAAAAGATGTTCTGGACCAGGTTAAAGCTTCCTCTAACAATAATATAATAGACCAACACGCTGAAGATCGGTACAAAAATAAAACGCGGCAGATCATAGATATCGGCGACCGAGGCGATACCGGCTACGTCCGCTAAAATGTTTGAAAAATTAGCCAGAAAGACCAGCCCGATCAGGATCAACGCGGTCTTTAACCCAAGCTTTTCCCTGATAAGGTCGGCCAGCCCTTTCCCGGTCACCACCCCAAGCCTCATCCCCATCTCCTGCGTCACGTAAAGCATGACGGTGATCAGGATCAGGATCCAGAGCATCCGGTAGCCGAAATGGGCGCCGACGATCGAATAGGTCGCCACTCCGCCGGCGTCATTGTCCGCGGTCCCGGTGATAATCCCCGGACCGATAACCGATAAAAAAAGAAGCCCCCTCATCCACCAGTAGCGCAGCATTTTAGCCTATCCTTTGCCTTTTGCGGCGGGCGACCGGGGGCAGAATGTAATCGACCACGTCGTCGATCGTCACGATCCCCATGATATTCCGCTCTTCGTCGACGACCGGGACCGCCAGCAAATTATATTTGGAGAAGATCTCGGCAGTCTCCTTTTCCTTCATCTCCGGCTTCAGGGTCACAAAATCCTTGATCATGATGTCGGAAATGAGGCGGTCAGGCGGAGAAATGATCAAATTTCTCAAGCTTAGGATCCCGGTTAAATGCCGCTGGTCGTCGACCACATAAAGGTAATAGATCGTCTCCGCTCCCGGGGCGATCTCACGCAGTTTCGCGATCGTTTCTTCGATCGTCATGTTCTGCGGAAAAGTGATAAATTCGGTGGTCATGAGTCCCCCGGCAGTCTGATCGTGGTGCTTTAATAGTTCGCGGATCTTCCCCGCTTTGCCGACTTTCATCAACCGTAAAAGTTCTTCAGCCTTTTCTTCCGCAAGATCGCCGATAATGTCGGCCGCTTCGTCAACCGGCATTTTCTCCAAAACGCCGAGCGCCTTTTTCGTATCGATGTTGGAGACAATGATCGCGCCAAGCATCGGCTCCAGTTCGTGCAGGGCTTCAGCCGCGGTCTTGTCGGCCAGCGAAGAAAATATCGCGGTCTTTTCGTCAACGTGAAGCTGGGAAATAATTTGGGCGACGTCCGCAGGATGGAGATCGGAGATGGTCTTGCTCGGAATGGCGATCTTACCTCCCGACAACCACTGGACATGGTCCCAGCCGATCAGGCTCTCCTGGATCCGGCGGCGGAATACCGCGGCAAGCCAATTTGCCGCTCCCTCCAACCCCAGGCGGCGCAGCATCCCGCGCACTCCAACGTCGGCGGCGATCAGCCGGACATCCTGGTTCATCTTGGCCAGCTTCAGGTCGTTGACCCGAATGACCCTCGCCCCTTCCAGGTCGACGATCTGTTTATCGACGATATCGCGCATCAGCATGACCTCGCCTTCGCGCCGCGCCGCCAGCGCGACCTGTTCCCTGGGACCGCGGGTAGAGACAAAACGCCGGCCGATCAGATCGATCTCGCCGATCAACAGGACCTTCTCTTCCCCCTCAACCATGTCAATAAGCAGGCCGGAAACTTTCGGGAAAGATTCTCCCAAAGCAATAATAATATCTTTGACTTTGCCGATGTTTTCCTGCACGCGGTCGACAACGGGAATACCGATCAGCTCCGAAGCGAACATTTCGGAAAATAAGACCATGTTGAAGTCCCCCCAACAAATTTGTCGGACTGGGGAATCTAGAGAGGTTTGAGCAAAATCACCAGATCACCTAGCCCTGCGTTGTCATTATAGCACAACGTAATATTGGCCCGGGAGCTGTTGCACCGCTTTCTTCATTTCCAAAGAAAGGAGCAGAGCTGAAAGAGTATATCCGGGGACAGAAAGGTCAGCGGCAAGAACATCCAAATGCTTCGGCTCCCGGCCCAGGAGCACCAGTATCCGCTCCTCCTCTAAAGTTAATTGGGAAACTGCCGGAGGCCTCGTGGAGGCTTCGGTTTTTATTGGGCTCATATTCAATTCAACCAGGACATCGTCGATCGTTTCCACCAGCTTAGCCCCGTCTTTGATCAAAGAATGCGGACCGCGGCTTAATTCCGAATCGATCCGTCCCGGGACCGCCATGACCTCCCGCCCTTGTTCCATCGCCATTCGCGCGGTGATCAGCGCGCCGCTTTTTTCTCCCCCTTCCACCACGATCACCGCCCGGCAAAGTCCGGAAACGATCCGGTTACGCCGCGGAAAGCTCCAGGTCCGCGGCTTTTGCCCCAACGGGTATTCGGAAAGCACCGCCCCACTTTTGCTTATTTCAACCGCCAGGTTGGCGTTGCAATATGGCGTCGGCGCGTCGACTCCACCCCCCAGGACCGCGATTGTCCGGCCGCCGGCCGCCAATGCTCCTTCGTGAGCGGCGGCATCGATCCCCATTGCCAACCCCGAGACAACGGTCAAGCCGCAACCGGCTAATCCGGAAGCCAAACGCCGGGCGCATTCCAAACCGTAAGCGGAAGCTCTCCTGGTCCCGACAATCGCCACCGCCGTCTCTCCCTTAACCAGCTCTCCCCTAAGATAGAGGACCTGCGGCGGGTCATGGATCTGTTTTAGAATTTCCGGGTATTTAGGGTCGGCAAGTTGGAGGATATGGATGTTGTTCTTTTCCGCGGCAGTTATTTGTTGATCGGCCAGGTCGAGAGGGGCTTTAAATTCGGCACAAAGAGACTCAAGCGAATCCCCCCGCTCCAAACGCTGACGCAGTTTGATCGGCCCCACCCCCTCCACCATATTCAACCCCACCCAGTAACGCAGCATATTAAGCGATAGTTGCTTCTCCCACCGGTTCCTCCACGGTTGAAACCTGTTCTTCCGGCAAAACCGACCGGTAATCGACCGGCTCTTCGTTGATGTCGAATGGGAGTGGAGGGAGTTCAGAGAGGTCTTTCAGTCCAAAATGGCGGAGAAAGTCCTCGGTCGTAACATATATATATGGGTGGCCCAGCGCCTCGCTCCGGCCGGCCTCTTTGATCAACCGTTTCGAGATGAGGGTGTCCATAATGTAATCGGAGTTTACCCCGCGGACACGCTCCACTTCTCCCCTGGTCACCGGTTGTTTATAAGCGATCACCGCCAAAGTATCGAGAGCTTGCGGGGAAAGGGTCGTTTCAACCTTGGGGCGGAGGACCTTTTGCACGTAATCGGCGTTCTCGGCGTTTGTCCCCATCAAGTAACCGCCGGCAACCGATAAGATCGTAATCCCTTTCGCCTGATACTCGGCCAGTAATTCATCCAAAACCGGCTGAAAAACATCAGGAGAAAGTTCCAGAACTTCCGCCAGCTGGTCCGGCGACAATGGCTTGCGGGCTACGAATAGGACCGATTCAATTATCCCTTTTATCCTCGACTGGTCAATTGTTTCCATTGCTCTCCCCTCCCGCCCCGGACTGCGCGCCGAGGCTGATCATGATCGTCGCGAAACGGCGGTCCTGTTTGATTTCCAGATTCCCCTGTTTGGCCAGCTCTAAGATCGCCAGGAAAGTGACCACGACTTCCAGCCTGGTCTTGCGAATGAACAGTTCCTCAAAAGGGACCCCGGCCGGCGACCTGGTCAATATCTCCCTGATCTCGACGATCCGCTCTTCCAGGGTGATCTCTTCCGGTTTGATCCGCAGAACGTTCTCCCGCTCGACCGCTTCGTCGTATACTTTTTTAAAGGCGACCACCAGGTCGCGGAGAGAGACATCGACAAGTTTGATCTCTTTCTCGACCTTTTCCCCTTCGTGCCGGGAATAGATCTTGTCAAACCTCTCTTTGCGCTGGCGCAAGTTGATGGCGATCCGCTTATAGGCGGCGTATTCGTGGATGTGCGAGATCAGTGACTCTTCGATCTTCAGGTCGTTTTCCGCCTCATCTTCCGCCTGCCTGACCGGCAATAGCCCTCTCGTCTTAAGTTCGATCAAATAAGCGGCCATATACAGAAAGTCGGACGCGGCAATTAGCCCGGGTTTAAAGTTTTTCCAATATTCAAAATAGGAAGAGATGATGTCCGAGATCGAAACGACCGCGACCTCAAGCTTGCCGTCGTCGATCGCTTTGAGCAGGAGATCGAACGGTCCTGAAAAGACCTCAAGCTTTATCTGGTAATTCTCCCTGTTGAGCAAGGCGCCTTCCGTCATCATAAGCCGACCGCCTGTTTAGCTTCCTTGAGCGTCCTGGAAGCAACCTCCCTGGCCTTGGCCGCGCCGTCGGCTAATATCCTGGCGACCAATGCGTTGTCCTTCCGGTAGTGTTCCTGACGAGTATGGATCGGTGCCAGATATTTTATCAAAATTTCCGCCAGCTCTTTTTTACAAGCGACGCATCCACGTTTGGCCAGGCGGCATTCTTCCGCCACGACAGAGGCAACGTCCTTGCCAAAGACCTGGTAATACGCGTAGACCGGGCAGACTTCAGGATGGCCGGGATCATCTTTTTTAACCCGGGCCGGATCGGTGATCATAGACCCGACCTTTTTCCGAAGCTCTTCCGGGGAGTCGGAAATGGCAATGGTGTTGCCGTAAGATTTGCTCATCTTCCGTCCGTCGATCCCCGGCAGGACCGGAAAATTGGTAAGCGCGTCCTTCGGCTCCGGAAAAGTCTCTTTGTAGAGAAAATTAAAACGCCGCGCGACTTCCCGGGTCAGCTCAAGATGTGGCAATTGGTCTTCGCCGACCGGGACCAGGTCGGCTTTATAGATCAGGATATCAGCCGCCTGAAGAAGAGGATAACCGAGAAAACCGTAGGTCCCCAGGTCCTTCTCTTTCATTTCATCGATCTTCCCCTTATAGGTAGGGACCCGCTCAAGCCAGGAAAGGGGGGTGATCATCGAAAAGATCAGGTGAAGCTCGGCATGCTCCGGCACGTCGGACTGGCGGAAAAGGACCGCCTTCTCGGGATCGATCCCGGCCGATAAAAGATCAATGGTCAACTGCTGAACGCAGGCGTGAAGTTGTTTGGTCTCGGTATAAGCGGTCGTCAGAGCATGAAAATCGGCGATGAAAAAGAAGCAGTCATGTTCTTTTTGCAATTCAACCCAGTTCTCCACCGCCCCGATAAGGTTACCTAGGTGAAGCTTTCCAGTCGGCTGGATCCCCGATAAAACGCGTTTTTTATCCATAATAATTAAAGGTAATTATAACACAAATTACAGCTTCTCTGATCTTCCCCCCAAAAACTGTACCAGCTACAATTAGAGTGCAGGCTCAAAAAGGGGGTACGAAAGGTGGCAAGAATTCGACGCACTACAACATATCCGGCTTAGCGTTCAAATAACGAAGAGTATATTCGGTGACTGTTTTAAACGGCGGAACGGCAACCGTTTCCCCCCAGATCGAGGTTTGCGGCGCGTCGACGATCACCAGCGTGATCACCTCCGGATCGTTTAACGGAGCCAGGCCGATAAAAGAAGTAATGTAGGAATTCTTTAGATATCCCCGCCCTCCCGGCGCCGCTTTTTGCGCGGTCCCGGTCTTGCCGCCAACGGTAAAATAAGCCATGGCCGCTTTCTTGCCGGTCCCGCGCAGGACGACGTTTCGCATCAAAGAGAGGACTTCGCGGGCGGTTTTTTCGGAAACGGCCCGCTTATCGGGCCGCTCGTCAAACGCTTTCACGAAGTTGGCGTCGCTCCCTTCGATCTTTTTAACGACGTGCGGCTTCACCATTTTCCCTTTATTGGCAAAAGCGGAGACCGCCTGAAGAAGCTGAAGCGGCGTCACCGCCAACCCCTGGCCAAAGGTCGACATGCCGATCATCGCTTTAGGCCATTTGCGCCAATCCATGAGAATGCCGCGCGATTCTCCGGCCAGGCCAAAACCGATCGGTTCGCCAAAACCAAAACGCTTGATCCCCTCGTAATACTTTCTCGCCCCCAGCAAAACCCCAACCTGAACGGTCGCGGTATTGATCGATTGCTCAAGCATTTCGGAGATGGAAACGGTTGAGCTTTTCCAGTCGATGCGGTGGGAGTTGGTGACCTTCCGTCCGCCGATCTCGATCAGGTCAAGCGCATTTAATTTGGTATCGAGGTTAATAACTCCCTGCTCGAGCCCGGCTGCCGCCAGGACCAGCTTAAAAGTCGAGCCCGGTTCGTACGGATCGAGAAAACGGGGATGCCAGAGCCGGGACTCCGCTTTCCCAAAATAGTTGGGATTGAAGTCTGGTTTGCTCGCCAGGGCAAGGATCTCCCCGTTCTTGGCGTTCATGACCAGGATCATGCCGGAAACCGCACCGGTCCCCTTGATCTGTTTGGTCAGCTCCCGTTCGGCGATATATTGAATCGCGCTGTCGATCGTCAGGGTAACGTTCATCCCGTCGCCGCTCGGCTCGATCTCGCGGACCGCTCCGTAAAGCTCACGCCCGGTCGGATCACCTTCGGTCACCACTTTCCCCGTTTTACCCTGCAGGTATTTGTCCCAGGAAACCTCGATCCCGGAAAGTCCCTGGTTGTCGACACCGACAAAGCCGAGCAGTTGGGCGCAGAGCCGCTCCTTGGGATAGATCCGTTTCTTTTCTTTGATCATCCGGTATTCTTTGGGATTTTTGGCAAGCGCCCCGGCCGCCTCCGCTTCGGAAACCTTCCGGACGATCCAGGAAAACCCCTTTTTATTGGTAAAGACCGAATACGAATCGATCGTCGTCGCCAAAATGTCGCCGCTCGCGTCCAGGATATCCCCGCGGTTCGTCGAGATCGGAATAATACGCAGGCGCTGGTTCTGTGATTTTTCCAAATAGAATTTATGGTGGATGATCTGGAGATCGACCAGCCGGATAACGACCGCCGCGAACCCGATCAGAAAAAAGAGAAAAACCAGCCTAAGGCGCGTTTTAAGGCGCATCCCTTAAGCCCCGCACAACGCCGTCAGCAGGAGCTCAAAAACGACCGGCGGCGACGCCCCCGACTTAAGCTTTAAGTTCGTCTCGAGCAATAGAGAAATGTTATCCTTTAATTCGCCCAGGGAAAAGCGGTCGATCGTTTCCAGGCATTTCCTGACGTTGAAAGCGTTGCCGCCAATCGCTTTGGCGACATTATAGGGATTTTTGTCCCGTCCGGGAAGCGCTTTGATCTGGAGCATCAGGCGGTATTGGGTCCGCAAAAGACCCAAAAGCGGCAGGAGCGGCGCCCGGTTGTGAAGCAGGTTTTGAAAAAGGGCCAGCGCCTGCGGCAGGTCTTTGTAACGGAGGGCGTCGATCAGGGCAAAGACCTGGACTTCCCCTTGCAAAGCGGCCATTCTAACATCAGTTGAATTGATCTCCGGCTTTTTCCCGACATAGGTGGCAAGCTTGTCGATCTCGCTCGCCAAAAAAGCCAGATCGGTCCCGCAAATCTCGACCAGCAGCCGACCGGCGTCGCCAATTATTTTTTTACCGTTTTTTTTCGCCCGTTCCCAGATCCAGTTCTCGATCTTCTCGGTCTCCCAAGGCGCGAAGGAACGGCATTCTGTCGCTTCCGCCCGGTCGGTCAGGAATTTAAAAAACTTCATTCGTTTGTCGATCGCGGAGAAGCAAAAGACCGCCGTCACTCCAGGGGGAAGATCGCGCAGAGGGGCGATGAAATCGGCCTGATTTTCGGAGGTCACTTCAACGTCCCGGACAATGACGACCTTGTCCCCGCCTAAAAGGGTTTGGGTTTGCAGGGCGGAAGAGAGCGCGGCCGGGGTCACTTTTTCTCCTTCCAGGATCTCCAGGTTAAGGGAGGGGTCGTCAACCGACCGCTTAAACGCGGAGAGCTTCTCTTCGACCAAAAACCTTTCGTCGCCGTAGATCAATTGAAGTTGATTAGCCATTCTTAACGCGCAGGAACTTTCGTTTGCCGACCTTGATCGTCTTCTCCGTATCGAGCGTGACGATCGCCTTTTCGTCGGTGATCGGTTTACCGTCCAGGGAGACCCCCCCCTGCTGGACCAGCCGCTTGGCTTCCGAGCGCGACGGCGCCAGCCCGGATTCAGTAAGCAGGTCAAGGAGCGGCATCTTCGGGTGTCCGGCGGTAAAAAGTTCGACTTCCCGGGGAACTTCCCCTTTCTTAAAAACGGAGGTAAAACTCTCTTCGGCCGCCGCAGCTTCCTTTTTATCATAGAAACGGGCGACCAGCCGGCGAGCCAGCCTTTTTTTTGCTTCCATGGGATGGAGCGCTTTTATCTCTTCAAGCGGCTCGTCGGTCAAAAGCTCATAATAGCGGAGCATCAACGGATCGGAGATCGACATCGTCTTCCCGAAAATCTCGCTCGGCGGATCGGTAATACCAATGTAGTTTCCAAGGGACTTGCTCATCTTCTGAACCCCGTCGGTCCCCTCGAGCAGAGGCATGGTTAAGACCACTTGAGGCGTCTGTCCCGCCTTTTGTTGCAGTGTCCGCCCCATCAACAAATTAAACTTTTGATCTGTTCCACCGATCTCGATATCGGCCTTGAGATGGACTGAATCATGTCCTTGTAAAAGAGGATAAAGGAATTCCAGTATCGAGATATCTTTTTCTCCCTCAAAACGGGCGGCAAAATCTTTTCGCTCCAGCATGCGGGCGACCGTGTACTGTGCGGAAAGCTTAAAAACATCCATCAGGCTCATCTTTTCCAGCCAGTGAGAATTGTAAACGATCTCTGTCTTATGTTTATCAAGTATCTTAAAGATCTGCTCTTTGTATGATCCGGCGTTAGCCTCGACCTGCTCTTTGGAGAGCGGTTTGCGGGTTTCCGATTTGCCGGTCGGATCACCGATCATGGCAGTAAAATCACCGATCAAAAAGATAACATGATGGCCCAGGTCCTGAAACTGACGCAGTTTGTTCAAAACAACGGTATGACCCAGATGGATGTCCGGCGCCGACGGATCGGCACCAAACTTGACCCGGAGCGGCAGGCCAAGCTTCAGCTTTTCGATCAGCTCGCTCTCGGGGATGATCTCCACCGCTCCCCGTCTGATAATTTCCAACTGGTCAGCGTAACTTTTCATTTTGCCCCCAATTCGATCAAGACTTTTTTCACCGCTTGAGCCGGCACGTTATCGCGGATAACGACTTTCCCTAATTTCTCCGGCAGAACAAAATTGACCTTCCCCCCCAGGACTTTTTTATCGATATTTATCCCGGCCATGAGCCTGGCGACCTGAAAGTTTTTTATCTCGGACGGCAGGCCAAGCTTATCAAGGAGCCGGCTAAGCCGCGCCGTGACGTTTGGCTCCAGGATTCCGATCTTTTGCGCAACCAGGGCCGCCGCAACCATCCCGATGGCGACAGCTTCTCCATGGTTATAAGAGCGATAATGGGTCAGCGATTCAATGGCGTGGCCGAAAGTATGCCCAAAGTTTAGGATCATCCTAAGTTTCGCTTCTTTTTCATCCTTCTCCACCACCTCCGCCTTGATCTTGGCCGATTCGGCGACGATCGTCTGCCAAAGTTTCAAGGCGGCCCTCAGGGTGTCCTCTTTTTCAAAAGCCTTGGTATTGAGATGGTGTGCGTTCTCTTCCAGGAACTTAAAGAAACCGGCATCCTTGATCATGCCGTATTTGACGATCTCGGCAAGTCCCGTCCGTAATTCCCTGGCCGGGAGGGAGGTGAGCGTCTTAACGTCGATAAATACGAGCCAGGGCTGATAGAAAGCGCCGATCAGGTTCTTCCCCTTGGGATGATTGACCGCCGTTTTACCGCCGATCGCGGCGTCGACCTGCGCGAGCAAAGTGGTCGGCACCTGGATATAGGGAATGCCGCGCATGTAGTTGGCGGCGACAAAACCGGCCAGGTCTCCCACGACCCCGCCCCCCAGCGCAACGATCAGGCTGTCCCGGTGGGCGCCGTGGCGGACAAGCAGGTCGAACACCCTGGCCGCTTCAGACAGGGTCTTGTGATTTTCTCCCCGCCTGGTCTCGATCAACGTCAGTTTTCCTTTAAATCCTTTTCTGACCCGGTCGCCATAGAGGTCGTTGACGAGCGGATCGGTGATCAAAAAGATCTCTTTCCCCCAGTTGTTGGCCTCAACGATCCCGCCAAGCTCCGCAAGGATATCGGTCCCGATCAAAATATCGTAACTGTGCTCCTTCAAATTAACCCTGATCTTGTTCATATTTGTAATTCCTTGGTTATTTTTTCGACCACTTCCGCCACGGAAAGCCTGGTCGTATCGATCGTCAGATCGGCCACCGCCTGATAGCTTGGCCGCCGCCGCTCCAAAAGCTTGACGATCTCGGCCTGGGGATCGTCAACGTTTAAAAGCGGTCGGTGCTTTTCCCGACCGACCCGTTTATAGATCTCTTCCGGTTCGGCCCAGAGCAGGACCACCTTTCCCAGCTCCTTGAGCAAGTCAACGTTCTCCCGTCTGGTGACAATCCCGCCGCCGGTCGACAAGATAAAACCGTCATAGCTCGCCAGGGTCTTTAACGTGTCGGTCTCCAGCGCTCGAAAATACTCTTCGCCGTTTTCCTCAAAGATCCGGCCGATCTTCTTCTTCTCCGCCCCCTCGATCAGTTCGTCGGTATCAAGGAACTCGAAGTTCAATCTTTTGGCCAGCGCTTTGCCGACCGAAGACTTGCCGGAACCCATAAAACCGATCAATATTATGTTCATACGTAATTTAAAAATGCCCCCGACAGGGATCGAACCTGCGGCCTGCGGTTTAGGAAACCGTCGCTCTATCCAACTGAGCTACGGGGGCACCTATTTCCCGACTTCTTTGATAAATTCGCCAACCGCCCGGCGGACCGCCCCAGCCACGTCGGCCCGTTTTTTCACGAAGCTTGGCGGGTTCTCGTAAAGGCCGATCAGATCGCTGGTCACCAGTACCTGACCGTCAACCTTCTTTCCAGCGCCAATCCCGATCACCGGGACCTTTAATGACCTGGCGGTTTTAGCCGCCAGTCCTTCGGGGACCATTTCCAGCACAACGGCAAAACAACCGGCTTTTTCCAACGCTCTGGCGTCAGCCAGGATCTTCGCGGCCGACCGCCGCTCTTTCCCCTGGACTTTGTAGCCAAGCTGTTTGACCGATTGCGGCGTAAAGCCAAGATGCCCCATAACCGGGATCCCGGCTTCAATTATTTTACGGACCGCGGATAGATGCGCCGCCCCTTCAATTTTAACCGCGTCGGCTCCCGCTTTCACCAAACGGATGGCATTAGCGACAGCCGTTATCGGGTCAGCCTGGAAAGAACCAAAAGGCATATCGGCAACGGTCAGCGCCCGCTTGACCCCCCGGGCAACCGCCCGAACGTGGACCTCCATCTCTTCCATGGTCACCGGAATGGTATTTTTATAGCCAAGCGCGACGTTTCCGAGCGAATCGCCGACCAGAACAATATCGACGTCGGACTCATCCAAAAGCCTGGCGAATTGAAAGTCATAAGCGGTCAGCATGGCCAGCTTATGGTCCGCTTGTTTAATATTGAGCGCGTTTAATTTTGCCATGACCCCAACCAAAAAGATCGAGCCGTGATTTCTCCATTCGATAGATGGAAAAGAGCTTTTCTTCCAGTAGCTCGCTGGTCAAATGCCTGATCAGGTTGCCGTTCTCCGCGACCGAAATGATCCCGGTCTTCTCTGAAACGACGATCACCAGCGCATCCGAGACTTCGGAGAGGCCGACCGCCGCCCGATGCCTTGTCCCCAAACGGTGATCAAGGAGCCGGCTGTCGGAGATCGGGAGGAGACAGCTCGCCGAAATGATCCTCTCACCCTGAACAATGACCGCCCCATCATGGAGCGGCGACCGGGGTTCAAAGATCGAGAGAAGGAGTTCGGTCGAAAGATACGCGTCAAGCCGAACGCCGGACTCCAAATGTTCGGTCATCCCCATCATCCGTTCAATGACGATCAGAGCGCCGATCTTTTCCTCCGCTAACTGCTCGACCGCCCTGACGACGCTTCTGACGTAGTAGCTCCCCTCGCGGACCGGGGCGAGCGAAAAAAGCCCCAGGAGCCGGCCGCGGCCGAAGCGCTCCAGCGTCCGCCGGAGTTCCGGCTGAAACAGAACAACCAGCATGACCGCGATCGCCGGAGCGAATTTTTCAAACAGCCAGTTGATCGTATAAAGCCCGATGAACCGCCCGGTCGCGTAAACAAAGATCAAAAAGATCAGGCCGCGGATCAGGGTCATCGCCCTGGTCCCCTGGAGCCAGAGAAGTGAATAATAAATGAAGACCGTGACCGTGAAAATATCGATCAGGTCGACCCAGCGAAATTCAATCGGCATCATTGATGATCAAGTCCTTGTATTGTTCCCGTTTGACGATTATTTTAGCCTTGCCGCCGCCGACCATAACCATGGCCGGACGAGGGACCCGGTTATAATTTGAAGCCATTGAATAATTGTAGGCGCCGGTACAGGCGATGGCGAGAACATCGCCGACTTTTGCCGGCGGCAGGAGACCGTCCTTGATCACCAGGTCGCCTGATTCGCAAAACCGGCCGCCGATCGTCACCGTTTCGCTTTTTTCCCCTCCCGGGTCCCTGGCCAAAAAGGCCTCATATTTCGCCTGGTACAAAATAAAGCGGGGATTGTCCGACATCCCTCCATCGACGATCAAATATTTTCTCACTCCGGGAATGTCGCGGACCGCGCCAACGGTGTAGAGGGTCATTCCGGCCAGCCCAACTATCGAGCGCCCCGGCTCCAGGATCAGTTTGGCGTTGGTTTTTCCGATCTCGGCCGCGATCTTCCGGGCAAAGTCAGGAATATCCGGCGCTTTTTCGCCGCTCAAGTATGGGATCCCGATCCCTCCCCCCAGGCTTAGTTCTTCCGTCCCGTATTTCCGCGTCAAAGAGACAAGCAGTTTTGCTTCGGCGATGAAAGGCTCAACGTCAAAGATCTGCGAACCGATGTGGGCGTGAAAACCGGCCAGTTTGAGCCGTTTTCGTTTGCCGACCTCTTTTACCAGGTCATCCAGTTGATCGAGCGGCACCCCAAATTTCGAATCGATCCGCCCGGTCTGAATGAACTCATGAGTATGGGCTTCGATCCCGGGATTGATCCTGATCAGGACCGAAACATCCCGGCCCAAACGGTCCGCCGCGTCAGCCAGATTGGCCAGCTCATATTGATTGTCTACGACAAAACGTCCAACCCCGGCCTTGAGCCCTTCTTCGATCTCTTTTATTGATTTATTGTTGCCGTGAAAATAGATCCTGCGCGGATCGGCCTTGGCTTTGAGTACGGTAAATAGCTCCCCACCGGAAGAGACGTCAAAGCCCAATCCTTCAGAGGCGATAACCTTGGCCGCTCCGATCGCGCAAAGAGCTTTGCTGGCAAAAATAATTTCAGAATTAGGATAGTGCTCGCGAAATGAGTTCACGTAAGTCCGGCATTGTCCGCGGATCGTCTCTTCGTCCAAAAGATAAAGCGGCGTCCCAAATTCTTTGGCCAGATCAAGCAGATCGCGGCCACCGATCTCCAAATGGCCGGAAGCGTTGATTTTCGCAGTTTTGGGCATATTTTCAGCTAACATATAATTGAATTATATCACAAAAAATAGATCAAAAATAACTGAAATTTGCGTTGATGGGAGCGGATAACCATGTGTACGGCACAATTAAAATAGGAGTAAACATGAAACTTAACCTGACCCCACCTCGCAAGATCACCAGGTCCCTTGTTCTGGCCGGTGCCACAGCTCTCGCTTCTTGCAGTTCAACCTGTGGAGGACAAAAAACCAATCCCAGCGGTCCTGCCACAACTATTCCATCAGCATCTGCTTCAACAATAATTTCCCCGGCAGTCGGTCCTGCAATCGCCAACTCCCTTTTCACTACCCTGGGGATCGTACCGGTTGAAGTCCACGAGTTTGATCGGGAGGATCAAGGACAATGGGAACGACGCGGTGGCGCCAACGGCGATCCTTTCAATTGCGTCTTCAAACCTGACCAAATTTCTTTCTCTAACGGCCTATTGAAACTCTCTTTAATGAACGGGGAGTGCGCGGAATACCGAACGATCAAAACATATGGCTTTGGTTATTACGAAGTAAGGATGAAGCCTGTTAGCGGCAGCGGTCTCATGGCCGGTTCATTCTTCACTTATACCGGGACCTATGGCCAGCCAAACCATCACGAGATCGATATTGAAGCTCTTGGTAAAAACTGTTCCATTCAATTGAACCACTATGGCCAAGGCCGCGGCAGCCATGAACTGGTCATCGATCAAGGCCGGTTAGGCTTTGACCCCTGCGCCGATTTTCATAATTACGGTTTTGCTTGGCGGCCAGACAGTATTACTTATTTCATAGATGGTGTTGAAGTCCATCGGGTCACTGCGGAAATACCATCACAGCCCGGACAAATTATGACCAACATTTGGGCCGGGACCAAAACGGTCAATGGCTGGCTCGGCGCTTACACGCCGGGTCGATCGTACGCAACTCAATACGACTGGGTAAGATACTCGCCTCAAGCCGTGACCACCCCTCTCCCTCTCGCGCCAAGAAGTCCGATCCCAGCCGCGTCGTCCGCCACGGCGACAACCGCTCTACCAATCAAGACAATTCAACAAAACAATTACGCTTACAATTCAGGCGTTCTGCGGGAAGAAAACGGGGTTTACTACTTTAGCGCCAGCGGCTCCCGCGATCCGGGCTTTGGCATTATTGCCGGAAACGCTCCTCTGGCCGGACGAAAAACCGTCCGTTTTGAAGTTCGAGGCTCGGTCGGGAGCGGGGCCAGATTGATCGCCCAGATCTACAGCGATAAAAATGACCCGAGCCATCCGACGATCAGCTTTGATCCGGTTTCCGTCAGCGCTGATTGGACGGAGGTTGTTATTTACCTCGGGAGCAATGTGGAAAAAGCGCAAAAGCTTCAATGGCAGATAAACAGCGAAAGAGGCTCTTGTCAGATCGAGATCAGGAATATCCGTTTCGAATAAAGCTATCGGGCTTTCATCAGCTTGTATTCAAAGGAATCGGCGAGCGCCAGCCATGAGGCTTCAATAACATTTGTTGAAACTCCGACCGTGTTCCAAACGTCCTTTTCATCGGCCGATTCGATCAAAACCCTGACCCGGGCCGCCGTCCCCGCCTGGCTGTTGAGCACCCTCACTTTATAATCGGTCAACTTGACCGTTTTAATTTCCGGATAAATATTCTCCAGCACTTTGCGCAGAGCGTCATCTAACGCGTTAACCGGCCCATCCCCAACCCCTTTAGCATCATATTGTTTTCCCTTGACCTCTAGTTTGATATAAGCGGTGACGATCGCCCCTTTTTCTTTTTCCTTGTCGGTCTCGATCTTGAACGACTCCAGCACAAAAAACGGCTTGAACGCGCCGATCGTCCGCTTGACCAGAAGCTCGAACGAGCTTTCCCCCTCCTCGAACGAGTAACCGGCATGCTCCAGTTCTTTCAGCATGGTGATCAGTTTTTTGACCTCCGGGGAGTCCTTTTTCAGGTCAACTTTATATTCCTGCGCCTTGACCAGCAGGTTGCTGACGCCCGACAGTTCGGAAACGGTAATTCGCCGTTCATTGCCGACCAGTTCCGGTTTGACATGTTCGTAGGTCCCCGGATGCTTGACCACCGCGCTGACGTGGATTCCTCCCTTATGGGAAAAAGCGGAGCGGCCGACATAGGGCTGGTGCGGCGATTGGGGGAGATTGGCGATCTCGGCGATATGCCGCGAGATCTCGGTCAGTCTTTTTAGCTGATCATCGCTGACGCAATCCGCCCCGATCTTTAATTTGAGCATCGGAATGATCGAACAAAGATTGGCGTTGCCGCAACGCTCCCCCAGTCCGTTCATCGTCCCCTGGACATGGGTGGCGCCGCAATAGACCGCCATGCCGGAGAGGGAGACCGCGCATTCGGAATCGTTATGGGCATGGATGCCAAAAGGGATGCTTAGCTTACTTTTAATCTCGTTCAGGATTCTCTCTCCCTGAAAAGCAAGCGTTCCGCCATTGGTATCGCAAAGGCAAAGAAGATCGGCCCCCGCTTCTTCCGCCGTTTTTAAAACTTTCAGGGCGTACTCCTTGTTTGCTCTGTACCCGTCAAAAAAATGTTCGGCGTCAAAGACCACTTCTTTGCCCGCTTTTTTGGCGTACGCGATCGTCTCTTTGATCATCGCCAGGTTCTCCTCAAGCGTCGTCTTCAGGGCGTCGGTCACGTGGAAATCCCAGGCCTTGCCAAAGATAGAAACGACCGGGGTCTCGGCCGCCAGCAAAGTTTTAATGTTCTGGTCGTCCTCGACTTTGATATTGGCCCGCCTGGTCGAAGAAAAAGCAACGATCTTTGCCTGTTTAAGTTTTATCTCTCTGACCGCTTTAAAATATTCAATATCTTTGGGGTTGGAACCCGGCCATCCCCCCTCAATGTAATGAACCCCCAGCTCGTCCAGAAGCTTCGTTATTTTAAGTTTATCCTCCAGGGAAAAACTGATCCCTTCCGTCTGGGCCCCATCCCGCAAGGTAGTATCAAATAATTTAACGAGCATGACTTTATTATAGCATAAAAAAATCAACGTCCTCATTTAAAACGTGTGAAATTTCCCCTTAAAGTAGCGATAATTAAACAGAGGGAGACGCGCAAGTATGCTAAATAATTATTCGATCGGTCATCATATTTTTATTGCCGGCTTTTCCGGTTTTCTGGGCGGCGCGCTTCAAGCGAGCCTGGCCGGGAAGACTGATAAGTTATACTTGCAAAATCGCGGCGGCATTTTTATTCAGGAAAAAGGAGAAAAAAAACCTCGCCAGATTTCCCGCAACCCCTATGACAAAAAAAGCCTGCAAACCGCTCTTGCTGATTCGCGGACCTGTCTGAATGCTGTTGGTTCCCCCAGCGGCTACGGAGAATTGAGCCCTGAAGCTGTGGCCATGAGTCTGGCCGGCAACCTCCTCCACACCGATCAGCTGGCGCAAACCGCCGCTGAAGCGGGGGTACAAATGTTTGTTTCGTTTTCGAGCATGGCGGTCTATTATCAATTTCTTTCCCCGCAAGTCAAGCTGGCAAATGAAGACTCGCCGCTTGAGCTCCCGACCCAACTGCTTGAAATGGCCGAAGCCGGGATCGCCAGGTTCCGGATCCACCAAACAAGTGAAGCGCTCGTCCGCGGAAATGGCGTTTTCCCCCAGTCTTTGCTGGAAAACATCAAAAGTACTCGCCTCGCCTATTCCCTGGGAAAGTACCTGGCTGAAGCTAGCGTAGCAAAGTGGCTCCCCCCTCAAAACAGAAGGCTCCTCCGGGTAGCCAACCTCTATAACGCTGGGGACAACGGCCCGCGTATTATCCCTTCGTTCATCAGGAAGTTTGCCGCCGGCCAGGATGTGGTTGTTCACCTTCTTTCGCGCAATTTTATTTACTGGGCTGATTTCGAATATTTACTGGGCCGCGTTATCTCCCGGAACGAGGCGCCAGTCGGTCCAATCAATATTTTCGCCCCTGGATGCACGGTCCCTCTCCCCGACCTGGCACGGGAAATAAGTTCGAACTTTCCAGGCTCTCTCTCCCGCGTTATTCTCAATGAAAACATCTCCGAACCGGAAATTGATTTTGCGTCTAGATACCCGGACCTTTACACCGCTAACTTCACATCAATAGCAGAGGGACTTAAAAATGTCATGGCCGCTCAAGGAGGGGAATAAAATGCCGCCAACAATCTTGAAGGGGCAGGAAATAATAAGGCGGTTTGTTCGTCCCGGAGACAATACCCCCATGAATTATGAAAGGCACCTGGTGCAACGGCAATGGCCGCGTGTTATCAAAGCGCTGCAGGGAAAAGTCGTCCCACCATATGAAGTAGAAATCCAGCCTTCAAGCGCTTGCAACATCAGCTGCATCTGGTGCATCGGCGAAAGCATCCAAAACGCCAACCGGGTTATCCGCCTGCCCAACGCCCTAAGAAAACCGCAGGACATGCTCAAGGTCGTCGCCGGGATAGTCGACTACAAAGTCCGTGAGAGTTATACGGAAAATGGAGCGCAAGGCATGCGCGATTACCGCATCGAAACCGTAAAATTTTCCGGTTTTATCGGCGATCCGCTGGTAGCCAAGGAGGCGACCCTGGCGGGCATGCAATATCTCTCGCAAAATTACGTCCGGGTCGGACTTTTTACGAACGGCATCCTGATGGACGAAACGACTTGGGACAGTATCGCCAACGCCGGCTTCCTTCATCTAAGCCTTGATGCCGGCTCGCCAGAAACTTTTGCCTATCTGAAATGTAAACGCGACTTAGCCCTCGGCGAAAAATATTTTGACTTGATAATGCACAATCTGGAAGGGCTGGCGGCCCGCAAAGCAAAATCGTCCGGCGCCGCCGCCGATCTCAATGTCGGCTTTATTCTCAACCCCTACAATTATCGTGAGCTCCCGGCAATCGCTCATCGCCTGAAAGAGCTCGGAGTTAACTATCTGCGGTTAAAAATTGATATTGCCGACCAGCTGACTCTCAGCGTCCCCCAAATCAGGGAAGCCAAAGAACTGATCGGGGAAGTCAGGACCAAACTGGTAAGCCCCGGGTTCAAACTGGTCGAAACCCATCTGCTGGAGGGCCCGCCCGACGAGCGGCGATGTTTTTCGCGCTGTTATACCCATTTCCTTTGGGGAACGGTCGGCTCCGACGGCAATGTGTATCCCTGTGACCATAACACATACCCCGGCGCCCCACACTACGGCAACGCGATCAATAAACCTTTTCAAGAAGTTTGGGAAGGACCGATGCATGCCCTGATCAGCCGTGGACTCCCCAGCATCTGTCCCCCAACCTGCTCTCCCTTTGCCACCCGCGTCAATCCTTTTCTTGAAGCGCTGAAAAGATATCAACGCAAACATGGTCTGGATGGCCTGGAAAATCTAAGGCAAACGATAGTCGGCTAACCCGGTCTATTCCTTGCCTTGCGATTTAGTAAACGCTCTAATCGCTTCCATGATCTCGATCGGAACTGCGAGCACCACTGTGTTTGAGGCGGTCGGACCAAGGCCGTCAATAGTTTGGAGCGTCCTAAGCTGCATTGCCCCCGGGCTCAAGGCCATGGTTTTGGCCGCTTCCGAAAGGTTAAGCGCGGCCATTTTATCCCCTTCCGCTTTGGTAATGTTCGCCCGCTTTTCTCTTTCCGCCGAAGCCTGGCGGGACATCATCTTTTTCAAGTCTTCCGGCATATCGATATCCTGGATCTTGATGTTGGTTATCTCCAGCCCCCAGTTCTTGCTTTCCGCCAGGACGATCTTTTCGATCTCTTCGCCGATCTTCTGCCGCTCCGCCAACAGTTCATCCAGCGTCATGCCTCCCACCACATCGCGCAGGGTGGCTTGAGCATAGTTGGAGACCGCATAGGTATAATCCTGCACTTTGATCACCGCGTCATCAGGGGCGACCACTTTGACGTAAAGCACGGCGTTGATCGAGACCGGAACATTGTCCTTGGTAATGACCTGTTGTTTGGGAATATCGAGGGTCTGGATCCGCGTATCAATCATTGTCACGCTGTCAATGATAGGTATAATGAGAAACAGGCCCGGCCCTTTCAAACCGCGGAACTTACCGAGCCGAAAGAGCAAGCCCTTCTCCCACTGGGCGGCGATCCGGGCGGCGGAAGATATAATTGAGGCCAGGACAAATGAAGCGAAAACGACCAAAGAAAAGACGATCCCGCTTTCAGTCGCCACAAACGCCAGGAAACCAAGGACCAATCCGCCAAGAAATAACAGAAAAAAAATCAGGGTCGCTACTCCGTTAAACATTGTTATCTTCTCCCCCTTGTTAAGGTTTTTTTCGCCGATCTTTTCATTGATCATGTTAATGAGATTTGATTCAATATCAGCCATAATTGTATATTATATCTTAAGTGCCGATCCAAACGCAAACCGACCGTCGCGACTGAAATTTCAGCTATATTATTACGATAATTATTTATGAATATTTGCTCCTCCGCGAGATTAGGCCCAAAAATGGTTTACGGTGTTCGACGCTCCGCGTGGGAAACATATTTCACGCATAGCGGACTTGGCGCGACCCTGCGCGGAATAATACTTTCCCAATTAAAAAGGGAAAAGTCAACTTACCTTCTGGCTAAAGAAGCAGAAAAAAGAGATTTCAGTCTTGAAAAGCTTGCTTCTTTCGCTGAAGTTAAAGCATTATTTGCAGACCGGGATTTTATTGATCGCGTGAAGACCAATCCAATGCTCCGGATATCTTATAAAGAAACCAGCGCTCAAGCAATGCGCGATTATTATTTATCACTGACCTCCTTCGCTCAAGCGTTTCTTGGTCATTCCCTATCCGTGCAACGCCAGCTGATCGTCCAGGAAGCAGCTAACGCGATGTCCACTGAACCGAGCCAGCCAAGCTTGAGCTCCCTCCCCGGAAGCGAGACTCTAACCTACATGATCACCTGCTTAGGCCGAACTCCAAAGAAACCAGCTCAACCCAACACTTGACGCTTCCTTTACGCTTTAGTATAATTATCATATTCAAATGTACAAACCAATATTTAGGATAACGCCTTACTTATTAAACTTAATTGACGAAGCGAGCGCGCTTAAAACCTGGATCGAACTGGCGCCCCTCCAGCTCGCCTGGCTCCCTCTTATGCAGAAAGATACCAGAGCCCGGCAGGCCCACTTCTCGACCTCGATCGAGGGGAACGCCCTGACCCTGCCGGAAGTCAAAGCGGTCGAGCGGGGTGAAACGGTCGGCCATTCCCAAAAGCACGAGGTGGAAGTCACTAATTATTTAAAGGCAATGATCTGGATCTCCCACAACACCAAAGCGCCGATCGATGAAGCTTTGGTCTTCAATCTGCACCAGATCATCACCCACGGGCTCCTCTCCGAAGAAAAAAGCGGCCGCTATAAAACCAAACAGAACTATGTCGTCGACGACCAAAAGATCAGGGTCCATACCCCGACCTCTCCGGCCGAAACGCCGGCCGCGGTCGCCGATCTGCTCGCCTGGGTCAACAGCAAAAAAGCCGGGGAACTCCACAGTATTTTAGTTTGCGCGATCTTCCATCATCGCTTCGTTTCGATCCACCCGTTCAGCGACGGGAACGGCCGGCTGGCCCGCGCCATCAGCACCCTGATCCTCTACCAGCGGGAATTTGACCTTCATCATATTTTCAGCCTCGACGAATTTTTTGCCGGGGACCTCAAGCTCTACTATCAGAAGATCCAGCAGGCCCGCGGCCTGGACTACGATCTGACCCATTGGATCGAATATGTCGCCCAGGGAGTGGTTGAAACCCTGAAGCGGACAAAAAAACGGATCGAAGGGTTGCAGGTGACCGCCAATTACCCGCTCGCCATCTCCCGGCGCCAGGAAGAGACCCTCCGCCTCCTGCGCGACCGGCGCTCGGTCCAGGTCAACGAACTGATGACCGAACTAAAAGTCTCCCGCGCCAGGATCAACCAGCTCATCACCCCGCTGATCAAGGGGGGGGTAATTATCAAGGAAGGGGAAAGCCGGGCGACCCGCTACAAATTAAATTTAAATTAAGTTTAATTTGACCTCATATTATGCAATATTTTCGATATTTGTTACGATATGTATTCACAGGAGATCCTATGCGCTCATCGCCAATCAATCATTCACATTCAATCGCCGCTCATCAGGCGGAACAAACCGGAGGGGTTGTCAGCCCACATCCATTAACCACTCGGTTGATGCAAAATCGCCTGGCCAAGCAGTTTTTTGATAAAGCCCCTGAAAGCGTGCAAGATATCATCAATCAATTTAACAAGATGATGAACAACACCGACCTGATGAAAGTGCTGGCCCCAAATATTGAAGAGATCGAGAAGCTGGGTCCAGCGCAAATTATCGCTCAAGCCAGGATAACCATTAATAATTACCTTGATACGGAGACTGCTTTTACCAGACCCGAGGAACTACCTAACGACAATCTGCTGGTCAACAACTTTTTTGCCATCACGCCAAATGGCAAGGTTGATCTTAGTCAATTTTTATCCCAAAACCTGGTCGCCCTGCAAATGATCGGCGATCCAGCAAAATACGCCAGATATTCAGGCGCGATACTTAGCCGCTTTGAGAAAATATACTATGTTCTACGAGCTGGTGAAATACTTGCCAACGGGAATATTATCCCCATTGCCAGTGCCACTCCTCTGCCGGTCCAAACCGCTGACAGGCTTGATCGGGATCTGACCTATGTTATTACCGAAAATATCAACGTGTCCAAAATTGAGGACGATACCTGGAGAGAAACAATTACATCAATTATTATCACCCCCCATCCTTTGCCGGTAAAAGCCCTTTTGGAAGAGGCAATCAGACAGTTTGCCGCCTTAACCCCGGAAGCAAGAACAGCCGAAGCGCGAAAATATGACCATTCGATCCACCAGCCAGGCCAAGCGGATCTTCCTCATCCCTATGACGCGAGGGAGCTTGAAACACGAGGTTTTAACTGGGCACTGGGTATTTTAACCGCCTTCCGATCCGATCGGACCAGCCTCCCCCCGGCAGATTTAACCGAAGCCTTCCGGACCGCTCTGGTATGGTTAAGCGTAAAGTATGATCCTGCCCTCTTTCTACCTAAAAAAAAGAATTATCTCCCCAAAGGGGCCGAATAGTCGAAATAGCCTGAAATTACCCTCTTTTATTATCGACAAATAACCGGGAGAAACAATGACCAATCGGGTCCAATTTTTATTGCCAAGATTACACCAGTACTCTGAAAGAGAACTGCTATCGGCTTCTCGGGCCGCCTCGGACCTGTTGAGACGCCGCCAGAGCAAGGCCTTGGCCTACGATCCGGCTGGCGAACCAGCTTTTGAGCAGGCAAAAAGAGTGGTCGTCATGAGCCTGGCGGCCCAAAACAAGTTTGATCATATTTTCACGACCCAGGGGCTGGACACCTCCCTGAACGCTTTCGATAATTACCAAAAGTACGCCCAACTGCTGGCCGGATACCCTGATCCCTTAAAAAATCTTCCCGGCGGACTCCAATTCAACCTGGTGGCCGGATTTAATTCCCTGGAAATTGAACAGGTTGGGACCGGCTTGCGGCTGAACGCCATGCAACAGGTCCACCCGATCGATCCTTCGGACGAATTTATTAACCTCAAGGTCCTGGCCTGCGCACAGGCCCTGACTAATTTCATGTATCAATGGTGCATAGATCTTGCAGGAAACCGACCAAGAAATTATCAGGAGGTTTATATTGATCGGCCGGTCGGTTTAGGCTCTGACCAGGTGAGAAAGTTGATGTATCCCTACCAAACAAATCTTGCGTATCATAGCGAATATTTCCCTCCAGTTTTGTATTTCACCACCAATTCCTTGATTGTTAATCCGCCATTAACACTCCCCTTTAGAATTAAAATCCCTTACTAGTTTTTGATTTTCTCCTTTATTGGTGCTAAAATTTTAGACAATGGGATTGCTTATAAACGAACCTGATCTTAGCCAAATGTCTTATAACGAGATCGAACAGCTCGCGCAAACCTGCACCAAATGCCCTCTCTCCAACGGCCGGACCAAAGTTGTTTTCGGCAACGGCCCTGTTCCGTGCAACCTGATGATCATCGGCGAAGCTCCTGGAGCGGACGAGGACGAGCAGGGCTTTCCTTTTGTCGGCCGGGCCGGACAACTATTGACCCAGATCCTTGGCTCAGTCGGGATCAAACGGCCGGACGATGTTTATATCGCCAATACCGTCAAATGCCGCCCGCCAAACAACCGGGCTCCGCTGGCGACCGAACAGGCGGCCTGCGCCCCCTACCTTGCCGCCCAGGTCCGGCTGGTCGACCCAAAGATCATCATTTTGCTCGGCGCGCCGGCAGTCAAAGCGATCTTAAAGCTTGACGAGCCGATGACCTCCATTCGCGGCCGCTGGTTCAAGTTCCCGGGAAACCAGGATATTTCGGTCATGCCGCTCTTCCATCCCGCTTACCTCCTGCGCAATCCTTCAAAAGAAAAAGGGGCGCCAAAATGGATCACCTGGCAGGACATGCAGGAGGTCAAGAACGCGCTGGAATATTTGAAGAAAGTCGAAGAATTGTCCACTGTCAAATGAATGTCTTTTTCTCTTCAGACATCTCAAAAGCCAAAGAAATATTTGAAACTGCCGGTTTCAGCAAGATCATCTTCCAAAACGACGCCGTCGCCCTTAAGATCCATTTTGGTGAACCGGGTAATACCGCCTACCTTAAGCCCGACCGGGTCAGCCCGATCGCCCGGCTGATCAGACAGCTTGGCGGGCTTCCCTTTTGGACCGACGCGAACACCTTATACCAGGGCAAACGGAACGACAACGAGACCCATTTACAAACCGCCCACGAACATGGCTATACGTCAGCAAATACCGGAGCGGAAGCGATCATCGCCGATGAACCGGGAGACCAGTGGGGCCGCGAATTGGCCGTAAATTACCCCCATTTCAAAAAGCTTTACGTCGCCGCCGGAGCGCTGACCGCCGGAACGATGATTGTCTTAACCCACTTCAAAGGCCATGAAACGACCGGCTTCGGCGGCGCCCTGAAAAATATCGGCATGGGACTGGGGAGCAAACTGGGAAAGCTAAAAATGCACCAGGATTGCCTTCATTGCCCCGAGGTCAAGACCTGCCGCAAAAACCAGACCCTTGACGCCTGCTGGTTCGGCTCCCCCGAATTGGTCCAGGAGAAAATCGCCGAATATGCCGCCGGGATCGCCGCTCAATTTAAGGGAAAGATCGCTTATATAAACTTTATCACCGACGTTTCGCCGAATTGCGACTGTTATCCGCACAATGACCCGCCGGTCGTTCCGGACATCGGAATCGCCGCCTCCCTCGACCCGGTCGCTCTCGACCAGGCTTGCGTCGATCTGGTCAACAAAGCGGCCGGCCATGACAAATTCCGCGCTCTCTGGCCAGCCGTCGACTGGAGCGTCCAGCTCTCTCACGCCGAGAAGATCTGCCTGGGTAGCCGGAAGTATGAGCTTGTGGTAAAATAAAAAATCATGGATTTAATCGCCGAGATCTGGAACAAAGCCAAGCGCCTCAATAAAACGATAGTCCTCCCGGAAACCGACGATGCCCGGACCCTGAAAGCAGCGGAGCTGGCCGCCCAAAGCAAGATCGCCAGGATCGTCCTGATCGGCGAAGCCGATAAAATAAAAAAGACCCCCGGCGCCGGCGACGTCGACCTCTCCGGCATGACCATCGTCAATCCGCTGGAGCATCCCAAACTCGATAAATATATCCAGGTGTTAAAAGACAAACGGGCCGCCAAAGGGATGACGATCGAAAAAGCCCGCCAGCTCCTGACCCGTGATTACCCCTACTTTGGAGCGATGCTGATCGACCAGGGAGAAGCCGACGGCATGGTCTCCGGCGCGACCCACACCACCGCCGACACCCTCCGGGCAACAATCGACTGTATCGGCAAAGGAGCCGGACAATCGATCATCTCCAGCTATTTTGTGATGATCATGCCGGACAAAACATTCGGCGAAGAAGGGATCATTTTTTTCGCCGACTGCGGCGTCGTTCCCAACCCGACCGCGGAACAATTAGCCGACATCGCCATCCAGACCGCCGACCAGTTCGTAAAACTCGTCGGCCGCGAACCAAGGGTCGCCATGCTCTCTTTCTCGACCAAAACTTCGGCGGTTCATCCGGACGTCGATAAGGTAATTAACGCGACTAAAATCGCCAAAGAAAAAAAGCCCAATCTTCTCCTTGACGGAGAGCTTCAGCTCGACGCCGCTATTGTCCCGGAGATCGGCTCCCGGAAAGCGCCGGGGAGCATCGTCGCCGGACGGGCAAACGTCCTTATTTTCCCCGACCTTGACGCCGGGAATATCGGCTACAAGCTGACCCAGCGGTTAGCCAAAGCGCAGGCTTTCGGGCCAATTTTGCAGGGGGAAGCGAAACCGGTCAACGATCTTTCCCGGGGTTGCAGCGTGGAAGACATCCTCAATGTTATCGCGATAACCGCAGTGCAGGCGCAGTAAAATAAGTGGCGGGCCCGAAGGGATTTGAACCCTCGATCTCCTGCGTGACAGGCAGGCATGTTAAACCAGGCTACACCACGGGCCCACTTATTTCACAGCGGCAAGCTTTAGTATATCAGATATAATTTTCCTTGAAAAGTAGAAATAATCCAGCTTATATTCTATAATACAAGCATTATGAAAAAACTAATTATCGGTTCTTTGCTGGTCCTCTTTGCCGCTTCGCTCGCCGTCGGGCAGGAAACAAACCAGCAGGCGGACCAGGACTACATTAATAAGCTCTACTACCGGCACAATAAGCTCGAGCTCTTGACCAGGAAGCGGCTGATCGACGAAAAACGGAACTATAACGACGTCGACATTACCTCTTCCACTTATTACGCCGACAATTACACCACCAGAAACACCAACATCACCCAGCAGGGCTTCTCCAAGGCGGAGGTCAAAGAGATCAACGAATGGTATATCTATCTTGGCGGGATCAGCGAGATCTCCGACCTGGAGTTCCTTAGATTGATCGGCGACAACCGGGAGATCGACCGCATCCAGGCGATCGAAGACCAGAAAAACAAAATGCGGTTTATCGGCAACATCTTTATCGGGACCGGACTGACCGTCATGCTTGGCGGGGCCGCTTTCGGCGCCGAATCAAAAGTGGTGACCGGCGGCGCGCTCGGCATGGTCGTCGGCTTCTTCATTGACGCTTTCAACAGCACCCCGGCGCACTACATCAGGCCGGCCTACGCCCAGGCCAAGATCGACGAGTATAACATTGCCATGAAGAAACGTCTCAACCTGCCGCTCAACTTCGAATAATCTTTAATTATGAGCAATATTATTGAGTTCGTTAAAAATTATAATGATATCAGCAGCGATCGCGGCTTCCAGTTCGAGTTCACCTGCAATCGCTGTGGAACCGGTTACCGGACCAGCTTTGAAAGTTGGGCCCCGGGGAACATCGCAGGCGCTCTGCAGGCGGCCGGCAATATTTTTGGCGGGGTCTTCAGCCGCGCCGCGGTGATCGGCGAACAGGTCCGCTCCGCCGCCTGGAAACAAGCCCATGACGGGGCCTTCAGCAAAGCGGTCAATGAGATCAAGCCCAGTTTCATTCAGTGCCCTCGCTGTTCCACCTGGGTCTGCCGCAAGAGCTGTTGGAACGACAAAAAGGGGCTGTGCAAAGAGTGCGCTCCCGACCTTGGGGTCGAAATGGCCGCCGCGCAAGCGAGCAAATCGGTGGAAGAAGTCTGGGCTCACGCCGCCATGGCCGAAGAAGATAAAAAACTGGGGACCGAATATTGGAGAAAGAACATCAAAGCCTCCTGCCCCAAATGCGAAGCGCCGCTGGCGACCAATGCCAAGTTCTGTCCGCAATGCGGAGAAAGCCTCGCCCTATCCGCCTGTCCTAAATGCAAAGCAACCCTGAATCCCGGGGTTAAGTTCTGTCCTGACTGCGGGGAGAAACTTTAAAACTTCCGGCTTTTTAATTCCCGGATCGCGTCACGAGCGATCCATTTCGCCGCCGGCGAATCAACTTTAACGATCTCTTCCCCCAACTTTATCGCCTCTGTCTTAAGAGCTGGGTTCCGCTTGCCGATCTGCCGCAGAGCCCAATTGACCGCTTTTTTTACGAAGTTCCGCTCATCGGTCGAATATTCCTTGATCAGCGGAAAAAAAAGCTTAAACTTCTCATCCGGCGCTTTTTTATCGTGGACCGCCAGGCAGGCCATCATCACAAACCCGGCCCGTCGCACGAATGCTTCCTTCCTAACGGCCCACTTCTTCGCTTTTTCATATGGTAAAGGAGTTTTATCAAAAAGATTGGAACAAACCTGGTCACAAATATCCCAGGAATCAAAATCTTTGACCCACCGCTCCATCTGTTGGTCGGTCACCTGCTTATAATCATCGATGAAACCGGCTAAGAGCCGCGCTTCGTGGATCCCGGTTTGCCACAACTCAACTGCCAACTGGTGATCTTTCCCTATTTTCTTGGCCAAAGCGCGGAGTGTTGGGATATTGATGCCGAGCGTATTTTTAGAATTAATCCCAAAGCGGGCCATCCCAGCGACATTTTTAGCATTGGCATGTTTATTCAGTTCGGCAAGGATTTGTTTTAAATTCATCAGAGAAATTAAATTTTTCCTTCCCGCCCAAGCCGCCAACGCTCTTTAATAGCGGGATCGGAAATCGAATTAAAAAATTGATTAGCTTCTTCCAGCCACTCCAAACGGGCAGCGGCCGAAAGTTTCGCATATTCTCGCAAACGTTCGCCATCAATTTGAAAACTATACCAACCAATCTTCCCGGCCCGATTGTTTTCAATCATTGTCTTGCAACGCCTCCAGCATTTTAATGTCCGCCAAGTCCTGTTCTCTGGCAGAAAGTTTTTTTAAAATAATTAGGTCGGCTAAGGATATAACATCAATGGGCAATTCCCCTGCTCTAACAACCTGCTTCCTGTTATAAGCGTCAGCGAACGAGATCGGTTCGTCGGCAAAAACATCTATAATCTTATAAGCTTGCTGGGAATGAATAAACGAGAAGACCTTCATGTTTTTTTCTTTGATCCAAGTCTTTCTTTTCAAGGGATCGGCAAAATCGATGGCCTCAACTGGCAGTTTTGGCATATAACCAAGGGAAGATAGCACCTTAATAAAACTAAGCAGATTTTCTTTTTTCAAATCAACCATCAAATCAAGGTCAGCGGTTAAGCGCATAACACTGTGCAAAACAACAGCAACCCCGCCAACAACTAAATACTTTACTTTTTCGCGATTTAAAGCCTCAAAGACTTCAGCATAATACATATGAGATTATTATATCATGGGGGAATTAAAACTACGGAGGAGGCGAGATTTTCCGCCGCAGGCGGATGCGCCTCCGGCGCAGAACCTCCTATTATTAAACTCGGAGGAGGCGAAATTTGAACCCACGCTAGGGTTGCCCCTACTAACGGTTTAGCAAACTACCTTCGGAAACTGTTATTATTTTATACTTTTACTCTCAACAAAGTCAAATATTTAAAGTATTTCAGGTTTGATTTTTAGTTAGGAAGGCTGTTCATTTATGTTCATTTGATTTGGTTTTGTTAGAAGCTTGTTAGAAAGAATCATGTATAGTATTGAGGATGACGTTTAGATACCTCTTGATCCCTAAATTAGATTCTGCAGTAGTTACATCATTGTTTTTTTGCGCATACTGGACACCACTTATTGGTATATAAGATACTATCTCCGCGCGTTTCCCAAATATGCCCTTCTTTGCAACGCAATTTAATTTTGCATCTGCAATTCGTATATATATTGGACAAACATTTTCCGCCACGTTTTTTCGCGATCGCCTGAATTTCTTCGATCGAATGTTTTCGGCTATTATTTCGTGCGCAGATAGGGCATCCTGACTTGTTTTTGGCTTTGTTGTAAATAGTTGCTTGCCAACTGTGCCCCTTTACGCAACGCCACCAAACCTTCTTGCCTACATGTGGAGTTAATTCGGAAGGATTGAGGCCAATATTTTTTTCTTGATCCCATTCTTTTAATAATTCCGGATATTTATATGCCAGATTATTAGTTTTCGAAGCAAAACGACCGTAACAGTAGGGACAACCGCTTCCACCTGCTCTACTACTCACTACGGCTTCCCATTCATGTCCTTTGCTACATTGCCACCATACTTTTAGGTTTGATCTCGGCCGAACATCTTCTGGTCGAAGGTCCCCATTCTTTTCAGAATGCCATTCACTTGCCAATCCAGAATTGACCACGGCAAGACTCCTTCCATCTGTGACTTTGATAAAAGGTCGTGGACAATTGGGACAGTTAGTTCCCTGACATACACGGATATTAGGTGTCGTCTTCCAAATATGCCCGTTTTTACAGCGCCACCAAACTTTCTTATTTGCTTGGGGCCAAAAATGTTCAGGTGATAAGGGAGCATTTAGGTCATAAGCCCATTCTTTTGCAATCTCCGGATACTTGTCTGCTAATGACTGACCAGGTGGTGGAGCAGGTAAATTAGCTACCAATTTACGATAAAGCTTTTCGTTAGCAAGTCCTTTCCCTTCAAGATAGTCGTTAAGCTTGGCATATTGTGCCTTAGTTAGTTTTGCGTATTTAAGCAAACTTTTAACAATTCTAGATACAATATGGAACTCATTTTCAGAGTTCTTATATGAAACATCTCGTTCGCTCAGAACCGGCAATCCATATTCCCTTAATCGAAACAGTTGAATCCCCTCGGCTTCAAATGCTGCTGATTTCGCTAACTCCTGTTTTGGCTTTCGACTGTGCCAGTAGACTCCATCGATCTCGATGCCAATCTTGTTATCAGGTAGATATATATCACACTCATAACCTGAAATCTTTTCACGCCAAGTAATATTATCAAATAGTGCAACCAATTCTGAATAGACTGCGATTTCAATCCTGGATGTCTGAAGAGAACATTTTGGACACCCAGTACCTTTAACACGGCTTATGATCATTGCTTGCCATTCGTGACCATGCTTGCATATCCACCAGACTTTTTTACTACCTCCGGCCACAACGTCGTTTGGTGTTAATGGCGCATTCTTGTATGGATGCCAATCTTTGGCAATGTCAGGGCAAACCTGGGCTAGACTATTGTCTTTGCCTAACATTCTATTGCTGCACACTGGACACAGATTCCTCGTGTCACGTGTGCGGTTTGTTATAACCGCTTCCCATGAATGCCCTTTATCACATTTCCACCAAACCTTACTTTGGGAACGAGGAGCAAAGTCCTCCGGTTTCATATGCCCGTTCTTTTCCCAATTCCACTCTTTTACTAGCTCGGGATATTTTGTAGCAAAATTTCGCTCAGCAGTTGGTTTTTGTCCTGCACAGTACGGGCAACCGTATCCTCGCGTGCGGCTGTTGATGACCGTTTTCCATTCATGACCGTGTGAACACCGCCACCACACTTTTTGGCCAGAATGTGGTGTTACCGCATCAGCAGTTAATGTACCGTTCTTGGTTGCGTGCCATTGTTTAGATATTTCTGGGTATTCTGACTGTAGTGAATCTGTTCGCTTAACCAGACCAAGCGCTTGTTCGATAGTACAACCTTGCTTTAGCCGGTTAAATATATGTGTGTAGGATCGACCGTAATATTTTGCCGCTTCTTTGATGTTATTGAACTCGTGACCTTGCACCTTAACTTTAATTCCTGGGGTTGAAGCAGCGTGACTTGGGCAGGGTTCAAAACCGACTGCTTGTTCTGGCGTCCATCCCTTTGAGAGTCGGTAATCAATTGTATTGCGCGAAATGCTATACGCACTCGCCGCACTGCCGATCGACTCATACTCACGACCATTAATTATGATCTTTCTTTTGTTACTTTTCTTAGTCATGTTTATTCCAAAATAGACACCGGAGGCACCTCATTAAATTATAATATCACCAAAGTGGCTAAAGACGATTGATAGCTTTTCTCTGTGACTATAGAAATAATTATGGCGCGATTCTGTTTAGCAAACTAAGGATTTGTTTTAAATTCATAAAAAAATACGGAGGAGGCGAGATTTTCCGCCGCAGGCGGATGCGCCTCCGGCGCAGAACCTTTTATTATTAAACTCGGAGGAGGTGGGATTTGAACCCACGCTGGGGTTGCCCCCACTAACGGTTTAGCAAACCGTCCCCTTGAGCCGCTTGGGTACTCCTCCGCGTTGATTTAATTATACCTTAATCGATTTTAGTTGGGTAGTTTTTTATTGAGGGGATTACCGCTCGAAAATGATCCCGTTATCTTCCAAGTCCCGGTCGTACATCTCTTGAAGTACGGTCCCGATCTCTTTGCCGGCAACTTTTAACCCTCTCGAAGGGACGATCAACCGGGAGAAATATGGTTCAATAAGGCTTAAGAATTGATCAACCTTCACCCCGCTCACCTTCTTTAAATGATGAGGAAGGAACTCCACGACCAGGACCTTGGACTGCTTTAAGATCTCCGGCATCCCCTTCAAGGCAAAATACTCCGATCCTTCAATATCCATAACGATCAGATCAAATTGTTTTTCCGCCAGCTGATCGTCAAGCCGGACCGCCGGGACCTTGATCGTTTCAGGATTATCATAATAATAAGCGTAATCCTTCTTTTGGGGGACCCGCTTGCTCCCACCAGAATTGGAACGGCTGGCAAGCAGTTCCAGGATCCCTTTTTGATCGTTGGCGGCCAGGTTATAAGCCCGGCAGTTCATAACTTTGTTCAAGGAAAGGTTCAGCTCGAGCAGTTCATAGTTCGCCGGATTGGCTTCGATCGCCACGATCTTCTTACAGACCTTGGCCAATGGAATAACTAAAGAACCAATATGGGAACCAACGACTAAAACAGAACTATTAGGATTGATCAGCGGACGAAGCCGGAGGAGCTCATCCTCGCCGTAGTTTCCCTCCTGCCGCAAATGCTTCCCTACCCCGTAATCTTCCGGGTCAACGGCAAAAAGGCCGTTGCTCGTCTTGGTGACCAGGGCAAAAACATACTTTCCCAGGATTTTTTTGATCAGCCGGCCAAACAACGCTTGAAGTTTTAATTTGATTTTTTTCCGCATAAAATATTGGCGGAGGGAGGAGGATTCGAACCTCCGATACGCTTACGCGCATAGTAGTTTTCAAGACTACCGCCATCAACCGCTCGGCCATCCCTCCATGAAATAAACCTTGACTATAATATCATAGTTGCCTTGGAGAAAAAATGAGGGTTTAGTCGAACTTACTGCCGGAGATCAACTCTTCGATCTGCTGTTTGGCGAACGGGGTTTTGGAAATGATCTCCGCCGCTTCGGCGCGGGTCAGAAAACTGTTCGGCAAAAAGTTTTTGCCGCTTAAATATTCAAAGAAACCGGCCAACCGACCGGCCCCGATCGCCGGCGCCGCCCAATGATTGACCGGAACGTCCGGGAAAGGCTTGGCTTCGATCTTCGGCTTAACGAATAACCCGGCAAACCTGGTTATAATAACGGCGGTTTCCGCCCTGGTCAGCCGCTTTTTGGGCTGGAAAGTGTTGTCGGGAAAACCGCTGATGTACTTGCGCTCCACCGCCATAGCGATAAACGGCGCCTCATAGGACTGGGTCAGGACGTCTGAAAATATATTCTTGAAATCTTTGTTGACGCTGAACCCTTTCGCCTTGATCAACAGGACCGCCATTTCGCCCCGGGTCATCTCTTTGTCAGGACGGAATTTATTATCGGCGTCGCCGGGAAAGATCCCCAGAGTCGCCAGATACTGGATCGGCTTCCTAGCCCAAAAGCCGACTGGAACATCGGAGAACGCCTCCAGCGTCGGTTTGGGAACGATCTCGGGAGCAGGGATCACCGGCTTGCGCTTTTCTTCGACCTTGCGCTTCCCTTTTTCCCAGATCTTCTCTATGCCGCGATAACCGAAAGAGAAGAAGTGAGAAGTGTTTTCCGACAGTTCGCCGAACTGGTGATAAGCGTAGTCAAAAGTAAAACCTTCCCATATCGTTCCGACCCCAAAAGTATAATTGCTGTCGACCCCGGTACCAGCTTCCGTCGCTTTTGGCTTTTGGTCGATCCCGGTCCTGATCGCCAGCATTTGCAGCGGCCAATATTCAAAGCCAACATGGTAAACGGCCGGCCAATTTTGGCTGTTGCTCTTTTCGTATTCCAGGGACATGTCGAGTTTTTGATCATTTAGTTGTTGAAGCCCTGACGGACCAAGCAGGGTAAAGCGTCCGGCCAGGTGGGTCACCATCGGGATCCCCTCCACGACTTCCGGATGGCCGCTCCGCTCTTTCCAGACAAATTTCCCTCCCATGTTGATCGGAAGAATGTTCTGGAAGGTCAGGCCGGCGGTCGTCCATTTATTGACGTCCCAAAGAAGCCCCAGGTCCATGTCCATCCCATAGCCGTTGGCGTCTTTCATCGCGTCGCCGCCACCGCTGAAACCCTGGAAAAAGTACTTCAGCGTCGCCCCAAGGCTGATGCCGCTCCCGGCATTGTTGCGCAGGATCCGGCTTAATTTGGTCCCGTATGAAAACAAGATCATGCTGGAGGAATAGTCGGTTTGATCGTAGCGCTGGACCTCCAGGGTTGGACCGGAACCAACTAGCCGGGTCAGAGGAATTGAGCCGACCCCGGCACTGACATAGCCAAGCCCGAACTTGCCGATCAAAAAGCTGTCGCTGATCCCCAGCATTAAGTAATTGGCGTCATTCAGCATAACCCCGCTCATGCTGGTGTAATTTAAACGGTCGCTTAGGCCGAGTCCGGCAGGATTGGTAAAAATAGCGCTGGCATCATCGGCCACGGCAAAGTACGCCTTCCCCATGCCAAGAGGCCGGGCGCCGACCCCGATTTCACTTAAGTCGAGAGCGGCAAAGGCGGGAAGCATAAAGCAATAAGCGATAAGCAAAAACAGTATATGACGGGCGAAGTATTTTAATTTGGTAATTACCATTTCTTTACAAGTTATTATCTCTTTTATTATTTTTAATGTCAACACACTAAATTATTCGCTTTTTGTCATGAGTTCGGGGTTGTGATAAAATGACTTATGCTCTCAAAAATCCGCAACTTCTCGATCATCGCCCATATCGACCACGGCAAGTCGACCCTGGCCGATCGATTGCTCGAATTCACCGGGACAATCTCCAAGCGGGACATGAAGGCGCAGGTCCTCGACACCATGGACTTGGAGCGGGAACGCGGGATAACCATCAAAGCCCAGGCGATCAGGATGAACTATAAAGGTTATATTATTAATTTAATCGACACCCCGGGGCACGTCGACTTTTCCTACGAGGTCTCCCGTTCGCTGGCCGCCTGCGAAGGGGCCCTCCTCCTGATTGACGCTTCCCAGGGGATCGAAGCGCAAACCCTGGCCAACGCTAACCTGGCTACCCAAGCCAAGCTCAAGATCATCCCGGTCATCAACAAGATCGATCTCCCGGCGGCCGAGCCTGACAAGATCATGGAAGAGATCGAAAATATTTTTGCCATCAGCCGCGACGAAGTGATCCTGGCTTCGGCCAAGGAAGGGATCGGCATCAGCGACATTCTTGACGCGGTCATCGAGCGGGTCCCTCCCCCTGCCGGCGACCAAAACGCCCCTCTGCAAGCGCTGATCTTCGATTCGCATTACGATTCTTTTCGCGGGGTCATCGCTTATATCCGGATCGTCAACGGTAGCCTCAAGCAGGGACAAAAGATCATTATGATGGGAGCCGGCGGGGAATTTGAGGTCCAGGAAGTCGGGACCCTGAAACTGGGGCTCATCCCCCAGGAAGAGTTGAATGCCGGCGAGGTCGGCTATATCGTCGCGAATATCAAGGACGTCAAGGAATGCCGGGTCGGCGACACCATCACCAACCTGGTCAAACCGGCCGCCCACATGCTTCCCGGTTACGTGCAGATCAAACCGATGGTCTTCTGCGGTTTCTATCCATTGGCCGGGGAAGACTACGAAAACCTTAAAGACGCCGTCGGCAAGCTTCAGCTCAACGACGCCGCCCTCTTCTTTGAACCGGAAACTTCCGCCGCCCTGGGGTATGGTTTGCGCTGCGGCTTCCTCGGTCTACTGCATTTGGAGATCATTCAAGAACGGCTGGAGCGGGAATTCAACCTTAATATCATCGCCACCGCCCCAAACGTCGTTTACAAAGTTAACCTGATCAACGGCAAAGAGGCTAAATATGTCGACAACCCTTCCCTGATGCCCCCGACCGCCGAGATCGCCTCGGTGGAAGAACCTTATTTGAAATTGACGATCTTTACTCCGTCTGATTACGTCGGTTCGGTCATGGACCTGGCGATCGACAAGCGGGCGACCTTTATAAATATGGAATATCTTGATCAAAAGCGGGTCATGCTGACCTTTGAAATGCCCCTCTCCGAGATCATCTCCGAGTTTCATGACCAGCTCAAATCGGTCACCCGCGGCTACGCTTCCATGGATTACGAATTGATCGGCTATAAAGAGTCAGATCTGGTAAAGCTCGACATCCTGCTCAACGGTGAACCGGTCGACGCGCTGTCGATCATCGTCCATCGGGAAAAAGCATATTATAAAGGAAAAAAACTGGTCGAAAAGCTCAAAGAAGTGATCCCCCGCCACCAGTTCCAGATCCCGATCCAGGCCTCGATCGGCGCCAAGGTCATCGCCCGGGAAAACATCTCCGCCATGGGGAAAAACGTCCTCGCCAAATGTTACGGCGGCGACATCACCCGTAAACGCAAACTTTTGGAAAAACAGAAGGAAGGGAAAAAGCGGATGAAACGGGTCGGACGGGTCGATCTCCCCCAGGAAGCGTTTCTAGCGGTGCTCCGGATCGGAACGTGATAACCCCCTCTTCTTTTCTCCCCCTTGCCAAGGGGGAGAATGTCGAACGAAGTGAGACAAGAGGGGGTGCCGCTCTCTACGTCCATCTCCCTTTCTGCAAACGGAAGTGCAACTATTGCGATTTTGTCTCTTATGCCGGTAAGGAAGAGTTGATCGATCGCTACGTTGAAAAGCTTTGCGAAGAGATCAAGACCCTCACCCCACTCCCGGCGGGAGAGAGACAAACAATCTTTTTCGGTGGCGGTACCCCAACACTATTAGAACCAAAGCATTATGAAAAGATTCTAACAACCCTCACCCCCCATCCCCCTCTCCCAAAGGGAGAGGGGGCGAAAACAATAGAAATCACGATCGAGGCGAATCCCGGCACTGCTGACCGGGCCAAATTAAAAGAGCTCCGCTTGCTCGGCATCAACCGGATCTCGATCGGGATCCAATCTTTTCACGATCGCCACCTGAAAACGCTTGGCCGCATCCATGATTCCGAGACCGCCGAACGGTTTTACGATGACGCCCGCGCCGTCGGCTTTGAGAACATAAACATTGACCTTATTTTTGGGCTCCCCGACCAAAGCCTCCTTGAATGGAAGAAGGACGTTCAGCAAGCAATCGTCATGCAGCCCGAGCATCTCTCGGCCTATCGATTGCAGATCGAAGAAGGGACCCATTTTTACCAACAACAAACAACTAACAACCTCCAACTGCCTACGGAAGAGACCGAAATAGCAATGTACGAATACGCGGTCGATTGTTTTTGGCTGACCGGCTATAAGCATTATGAAATATCCAACTTTGCCAAACCGGGAAGAGAATGCCGCCACAACCTGAATTACTGGCAAATGGGAAATTGGCTTGGCGTTGGGGCCGGCGCCCATTCGCATGTTGACGGGAAACTTTGGGCCAATCCTGACAGCATCGAAACATACCTAAAAACCCCCTCTTCTTTTCTCCCCCTTGCCAAGGGGGAGAATGTCGAACGAAGTGAGACAAGAGGGGGTCAGCATGATTCCCTCTTCATGGGTCTCCGGTTACTAGATGGCCTCCCAACTGAAAAGTTCCAAGGCTTTGAAAGCGAGGTCGCGGAATTGCTGGCCGACGGCCTGCTAAAACAGGAGAATTGTAATTACAAGCTCACCAAAAAAGGGCTTCACCTGGCCAACCTGGTCTTTGAAAAGTTTATTTAAGTTCCCTTCCAACTTATCCCTTACCACTTGATTCTTGTCCTTCTCCCAGTACTTGACACTCCCCTTTTACAATTGCTATAATTAGCACTCAAGGAGCGAGAGTGCTAAGATGATAAAACACTTTGAACTAGACGACCGCAAAAAACAGATCCTGGAGTGCATTGTCAGAGATTACCTGCACACCGCCGAGCCGGTCGGCTCCCGGATGATCTGCCGCTCCCACATGGAAGAGCTTTCGCCCGCAACCATCAGGAACGAAATGGCCGACCTCGAAGAGATGGGCCTGATCGTCCAGCCGCATACTTCGGCCGGCCGGATCCCGACCGATCTGGGGTACCGCTATTACGTCGATCATATGATGAAAACGCGCAAACTGACCCCAAAAGAGGAAGAGATGATCGGCGCCGCTCTCGGCCAGATCAACCAAAACGTTGAAGAAGCGGTCCGCCAAACGTTAAAGGTCCTCTCTCACCTGCTAGAGTACGCGTCGCTGATCGCCACCCTTGGCGAAAAGAAGCAGGTCTTTTCGTCCGGTCTCTCCCGCCTGGTCAAACAGCCGGAATTCGCCGACATCAACACCACCAGACAGCTTCTCTCCGCCCTGGAAGAAGAAGAGCTGATGGTCGACATGGTCAAAGAGTACACTAACGAAAAGGGCCTTAGCATTCACATTGGCAATGAAAACAAATTTAAAGAGGTTAAGAACTACAGCGTGGTCATGAATTCCTATGACATGAAAAACGGCGCCTGCGGCGGGATCGGGATCATCGGCCCGACCCGGATGTCGTACGCCCGGGCCTCCGCTATTCTTGAGGCGCTGGCCCAAAGACTTAACCTTATGGGAGATGAATAATGGCCGAAGAAACGATAGATAACCCGTTGCAACAGGAATTGGACGAAACCAAAAATCGCCTGCTTCGCTGTTTGGCCGACTTTGACAATTTCAAGAAACGGTCGGCCGTTGAGCGGGAACAGTTCGCTCAGTTCGCCAATGAAGCGATCGTCGCCGAGCTTCTACCGGTCCTTGACGGTTTGAGCCGGGCGATCGACGCCGCCGCCAAAGCCAAGATGAGCGAGGACCTGCTCAAAGGGGTCGCCCTGGTCAGAAAACAATTCGAAGATACCCTGGGAAAACATGGGCTCAAAGCGATCGAAGCGATCGGCAAAACCTACGACCCTAACTTTCACGAAGCGATCCTGCAAAAAGAATCTGACGGCCCCGAAGGGATCGTCCTGGAAGAGACGCAACAAGGCTTTATTTTCCGCGGCCGGGTGATCAGGCCGGCAATGGTTATAGTTTCTAAGAAAAAATAATTCACAAGGAGGTTTCATTATGGCTAACGAAAAGATTATCGGTATCGATCTGGGGACTACAAACAGTTGCGTCGCGGTGATGATGGGGGGAGAACCGACCGTGATTCCGAACGCGGAAGGGGGACGGACCACCCCGTCGATCGTTTCGTTCCTGAAAGACGGCTCCCGGGTCGTCGGCCAGGTAGCCAAACGGCAAGCGGTCACCAACCCTGAACACACCCTCTCCTCGATCAAGCGGTTCATCGGCCGGCGCTTTGACGAGGTCGGAGCGGAATTAAAATATGTCCCCTTCCGGGTAATGTCCGGCGGCAAAGGCGAAGTTAAGATCAAGGTTGACGATAAGGATTACACTCCGCCGGAGATCTCCGCCATGGTCCTGCAAAAAATGAAGCAGTCGGCGGAAGATTTTTTGGGCGAAAGCGTCAAGAAAGCGGTCATCACCGTCCCGGCCTATTTTAACGACAGCCAGCGCCAGGCAACCAAGGACGCGGGGACAATTGCCGGTCTGGAAGTCGTCCGGATCATCAACGAACCGACCGCCGCCGCCCTTGCCTACGGCCTCGACAAAAAGAAGAACGAAAAGATCGCCGTCTACGACCTTGGCGGCGGAACTTTTGACATTTCCATCCTGGAGCTTGGCGACGGTGTTTTTGAGGTCAAATCGACCAACGGCGACACCCATCTTGGCGGCGACGACTTTGACCAGACGGTCATCCAGTGGCTCCTCGACGAATTCAAAAAGGACCAGGGGGTCGACCTCGGCAAAGACCGGATGGCAATGCAGAGGCTCAAGGAAGCGGCGGAAAAAGCCAAATGCGAGCTCTCTACCTCTACCGAAAGCGAGATCAACCTTCCATTTATTACCGCCGACCAGAGCGGCCCGAAACATTTGGTCATCAAACTGACCAAAGCAAAACTGGAACAGCTGGTCGCCCCATTGATCGAACGCTCCCTGATCCCCTGCCGCAAAGCCTTGGACGACGCCGGCCTCACGACTAAAGAGATCGACGAAGTGATCCTGGTCGGCGGGCAGACCAGAATGCCGAAGGTCCAGGAGGCGGTCAAATCATTTTTCGGCAAGGAGCCGCACAAAGGGGTCAACCCGGACGAAGTGGTCGCCATCGGCGCCGCTATTCAGGGAGGCGTTTTGGCCGGCGAAGTCAAAGAGATGGTCCTGCTCGACGTCACCCCGCTCACCCTCGGGATCGAGACCCTGGGAGGCGTAATGACCCCGCTGATCGAAAGGAACACCACCATCCCAACCAGTAAGAGCCAGGTCTTCTCGACTGCGGCCGACGGCCAGACCTCGGTCGAGGTCCACGTCCTGCAGGGAGAGAGGCCAATGGCGGCCGACAACCGGAGCCTGGGACGATTTCATCTGGACGGCATCCCCCCGGCGCCGCGCGGCATTCCGCAGGTCGAGGTCACCTTTGACATCGACGCCAACGGGATCTTGAACGTCAAAGCCAAGGACAAAGGGACCAACAAAGAACAAAAGATCACCATCACCGCCTCATCGGGCCTCTCCAAGGACGAGATCGAAAAGATGAAGAAAGAAGCGGCTTCCCACGAAGCGGACGACAAACAGCGCAAGGAAGAGGTTGAGGTCAGGAACCAGGCTGACGGGCTCTGCTACACCGCCGAAAAGACCATCAAAGACGCGGGGGACAAAGTCGACGCGCCGACCAAAGAGAAGATCGAAAAAGCGATCGCCGAGGTCAGAAAAGTTCTGGCGGAAAAAGATCTCCCGGCTATTAAAGCGGCCTTCGAAGCTCTGCAAAAAGAGGTTTATGAAATGTCCGCCAAGCTCTATAAAGAAGCGGCCCCGCCGCAGGGTCCGGATCAGGGCGGAAGCGCGGGCGGAGACAAAGGCCCGGAAGAAGGGAAAACAGTCGACGCCGATTACGAAGTTAAAGAATGAGCCATGATCTCTACGAAGTCCTTGGGATCTCCAAGGGGGCGTCGGCCGACGAAATAAAGCGCGCCTACCGCGGCCTGGCGCGCAAGTATCACCCGGACGTCAACAAAGAGCCGGGTTCGGCCGAAAAGTTTAAGGAGATCAACGAAGCCTACCAGGTCCTCTCCGACCCGAATAAACGCTCCCACTACGACTATTACGGCCAGACCGGCGGTCAGGGGGCCGGGGGCTTTGGCCAGGGAGGATTCAGCGGCGCGGAAAATTTTGGCGATTTTGGAGATCTCTTTGACATGTTCTTTGGCGGACGCGCCCAGCGGACCGGACCGGAACGCGGGGACGATCTCCGCTACGACGTCCGTCTGACCCTGGAAGAAGTGGCCCGAGAGATCGAAAAAGTGATCGAGATCATTCACTTCACCGCCTGCTCCACCTGCAAAGGGAGCGGCGCCAAACCGGGAACCAGCCCGGTCCGCTGTAAGCAATGCAACGGGAGCGGCCAGGTCAAACGGGCGCAAAGGACCCCGCTGGGAAGTTTTATGCAGATCATCACCTGCCCCACCTGTCACGGAAAAGGGACTTCAATCGATTCTCCCTGTCCCACCTGTCACGGCACCGGCAAAGAAAAGAAAAAACACAAGGTTACCGTCAAGATCCCGGCGGGGATCGATTCGGGCTCCCGCTTAAGGGTGCCGGGAGCCGGGAACGCCGGAAACCGTGGGGGTGAGCCGGGAGACCTCTACATTTTTATCACTGTCGATCCCCATCCCCGTTTTAATCGGGACGGGGCCAATCTCTACTACCGGACCAGCGTCTCTTTTGTCCAGGCGATCCTGGGAGACGAGATCACCATTCCGATCATTGACGGCGAAGCCAGGCTAAAGATCCCGGCCGGGACCCAGCCAAACACCAATCTCCGGCTCAAAGAAAAAGGGCTCCCCCATCTTGGCCGCAAAGGGCGCGGCGACCTTTATGTTTTAGTCGAGGTTAAGATCCCCGAAAATATCACCAAAGAGCAGGCGGAATTGCTCAAGAAATACAACGAGGCCAGGTAGTGCATCGGCTGTTCGTTCCCAAAGAGCAATTCCCCAATATCACCGGAAGCGACCTTCATTACGTCAAAGACGTCATCCGCCTCAAACCGGGTGACGATTTGGAACTTTTTGACGGCCACGGTTTTATCTATCGGGTCAAGATCGAACAGATCGGCAAGGAGATCATCACCACGCGGATCACCGAGCGAAAAAGAGCGGAAAGCGAACTAAAGGTCAAAGTTACCCTCGCCCAGGCGCTCGCCAAAGGACAAAAGATGGATTTTATAGTCGAGAAATGCACCGAGCTGGGGGTCGCGTCAATTATTCCAATGCTGACCGAGCGGACGATCCCCAAACAGGCCAAGCTCGACCGCTGGAAGAAGCTCGCCAAAGAAGCGGCGGAACAATCGGGCCGCGGCGCGATCCCGGAAATCTTCCCCCCTCTACCGTTTGAAGAAGTGTTAAAACTCGGACAAGATCATGAGATTTCCCTGATCCCCTGGGAATTAGAAAAATCTTTAACTTTAAAAGATGAATTAAAAGGACTCCCCGCCTCGATCCTCCTGCTGATCGGACCCGAAGGGGGATTCAGCCGTCAAGAAATCGACCTGGCGATAAAAAACGGGTTTAAGCCGATTACTCTGGGAAAAAGGATCCTGCGAAGCGAAACAGCCGGTTTAGCCAGCCTGGCCGCGATCGGCTATGAGCTGGGATAATCTGCATAAGGCGGACATTAGCTCTGGGCTCTCCCCCTCTTTTTTCAACTTAGCCAGGACATCTCTCATAACCATCTCCAGGACCTTGGTCTCCGGATGGGTGCTGTTATTCATATAATGCTCGATCGCCGGTAGAAGCCGACTATGATCGCCCCTCCAGGCTTTGATCCTGGCCATGATCAGCGGCGTGGTCGGCTCGGTCCGGTCATAAGCCAAAGCGGCGGCGGTAAATTTTTCCGCGTTCTCCAAATATTCGGCGACCCCCGTCTCCAGATACTTTTCCAGGCAGGCAAAACCATGGAAACTATTGATCGAACAAAGCCACCTGGCGATAACCGATTGGCTCAACGCCACCGGCACTTTCACTTTTTTGATCGTCTCGGCGTAGCGAAGAGCCTGATCGTATCTTCCCTCGTATAAAAAATGGACCCCGTATTGCAGCCAGATGGTCAACCCCTTCACGCTAAAGGCCATCCCCTTGGCGAGTTCGGCCAAAACGGCCGGTTCATTCCCTTCGTCCAGCAATTTGGCCGCTTTATCGCAGTGGATCCCCGCCAGGACAAAATCAGGCTTTCGGTTATCGGGGATCATTCTTTTGGCCGCCAGCAGACGATCGATCGCCAGGTCGAGTTCGTCCGCTTCAAACGCTTTCTTGGCCTGGTCGTAATAGATCCGCCACATGATCACTCTGCAGAGTTGGCGCTGATTTGGGTTGATTGAATTGACGTTTGCTTCGATCCTGGCCGCGACCTCATCTTCGATCGAGTAGATCACCTCCTGATCGAGCAGGCGGTCCGCCACCCTGATCGAGGTCGCCGGGACCTCTTTTTTTGAATAGGCGCTTTCAAACAGGTCGCTGATCAAGCGATTGGTTAAGCCCCAAAAATATTCCGCGGTATTTTCGCGCCCCATTTCTCTCGCCGCAGTTTCCAGTTTTTCCAGGGAGGTGATCGCGTCTTCCAGGTCAACCGCCGCCTTCAGGGGGTTTCGCCCCACGATCGCGTCGAATTCATCCGTCCGATAAACGACAATGTCGACCAGTTTACGGGCCGCGTTCGGCTCGCGAGCCGCTTCCCGGAAAAGGCGGGCAACATCCCATTTGAACTCGTCAGCTTTCCTTTTTTGATCCTCCCGGTATAAATTCTCAGCTTTCTTGAACTTTTTCTGCGATGGGGCGGGCTTGTCGTTCGTTTTGGCCGCTAATCGATAATTAGCGATCGCCAGATCATACGCGGAGTAGCCGGGATAGCGCGGGTGCTTGGCCGCGCTGAATTCCATCAGCAGGTCGGCATACGCTTCAGCATAATCGCGGGGGGAAAGCCGGGTAAAATATTCATATGCCGTGATCGCCCACAACCTCTCTTCGTTCCGGCTAAGCTCGCGTAAAAATACATAGTTTAAGTCGCGACTGCCGACCTCATTAAGCGTTTCCAATAAGCGGTCAAAAAGATCGACCAGTTCGCCGTCCGGTTCATCAAAGATCCCGGCGATCATGGTAATTTTATCTCTAATGATCGAAGAGAGCCTCTCCGGGGCGATCGCCTGCCGGCAATTGATCAAGGTAGTTATCCCTTCAACGGTCGACCGGTCAATAAGCTCGGCCGTTTGATTGGCGATCTCGTGAGGGGCAAGGAGAGCGACGCTTTTTTTACCGTTCGACCAGATCAATCCGGCAAAGTCGGCCGGATCGGCGGCGATTTCCTGGAGTTGATCATAGCGAAGCTGAAAGCTGATCCTAAGGGACGAGACCCCCTGAAGCGATTGGGTAATTAGCTGTTTACTGGATAGCGGGATCGAAAGGTGCCGAAGAATTTGGGTATTGCCGGAAACGGTTATTCCTTGCTCGCGAAAGAGTTCGCTTAACCAAAACCGATTGCCGGCCCCAAAATTGGGATTTTTGACGCTCTTGTCTACTCCATACGGTTTCATATTCCTTTTTTCGCCGCTATGAAGAGATAATTTCAGTCAATTTATAAAAAAAGAGGAGGCCCCCTCCTCTTTTAAAGTAACCAAGTTCTCTTTAAAATTTTGGGGGCCCCGCTCTTTATAATACAACTGGCTGGCAAATAGACAGTGTGAAACCTTTGGACGACAGCTTCGGTGTAGCACCGTTAGCTCTGATCGCACCCCAACCGATTTCAAACGCAGTCTTACCAAGTCCAAGTCCGAGGTCTGACTTCATGCCATAATAGACCTGAGCGCCATAGGACCCGCTGGTTTGACCTGACCCGTAGACGGTGTAGTTAAGACCTGCACCGACATATGAATCAATACCGCCCATCGCGTCTGCTGGAATGTTGAGTATAACATCGGCAAAGACCGGGATCGCTTTGATCCGGTTACCGTTGATATCAACACCATACAGACCACCTAAACCGAGTTTGTAGTTGACGGCGTTAGCCGACATACCGATCATGGAGCCAAGTGCCATCGGGTCATCGAGAACGATGTCCCCTCTAAGCATTAGACCTCCGCTGATCTTACCTTTACCAGTCATCATGTAGACGCCGGCAACATCGGTGTTAAGTCCCCAACCGAACAATCCAGCCATCGGTGCCGGAGCAGGTTTGACGCTGATCGGCGCTGGTGGTGGTGGCGGTGGCGGCGGTGGTGGTGGTGTAGGAGCCGCTTCCATCTGTGCCTTCAGTTTTTCCCAACGAGCCAGCGTCCCTTTTTTCTCTTTCTGGAGCTGGGTCATTTTGGCTTTGTTCCCCGCCTTCCGGTATTTGATGATTTTGGCATCAACTACTTTCAGGTAGTCGCGGACCGCTTGTTTCTCTTCTTCAAGAGTGCGGCCGAAAGCAACTGTGGCAAATGAAGCGACGAACGCCACGACGAAAAGATAAATAACAAATTTTTTCATTAATATTTCACCCCCTTTTTTGTTTAATTACTGTAAAAATTCTAACAGCCTACGATTTTTTGTCAATAGCCGATTTTTCTTTAATATCCAAGGACTTTTCGCATCCCGACCAGAACGGTCCCCCCTTTGTGGCTTGGCGAAAACCCGGTTCGCAAGATCGAGTAGCCGACCTCACCAAAAACGATGCCGCCAAACCCTTCGCTTTCCACGCCGTAAAATATTTCTCCGCCCACGGTGCCGGCCTTGCCAAGGGTAGTTGAAACAACGTAATTTAACCCGAAACCAATATAGTTATCGGTCCCGGTCAGCCAGCCGGGAGGGAAACAAAAAAGAAAATCAAACGTGGCCGGATAATAACGGGTCCCGGCGTCGCGGCTTTGTGCTAATCCCGCCCCCACCCTGATAGACATTAAGGCCGGGCCAAAAACCACTTTTAGAGGAAACCGGGCCCCTCCAAAGAAACTGGTCGTCCCTCCAAAAAATCCTCCCCCGATCCCAACTGAATGCCTAAACTTCTGACGCTCAATGTTCTCGGCCGTTTCCTGCGGAGCTGTAACAAAATCCTCTGCCTCAAGTGAAATTATTCGGCTGATCCGTTCGGCCTCCATCGTGGCCGCCGGCCTGGCTGGAACGACCTTTTTGGGGTATAACCGGTTTTTGATCGCCGCGGCTTCAGCTTTATATCCCAGGATCTGCTTTGCTATATTATTCTGCTCCGTTTTACTCCTGGCCCGGTCAAATCGTTTGTTCAGACTGGCTATCTCTTTGGTTAAAGCGGCTAAACGTAATTTATCTTTATTGGTCGGCGCCAGAGCCGGCGCTTTTTTGACCGAGGCCAAAGTAGTGGTCGTAGTGGAAGTAGTGGAGGGAGTTGTTGTTGCCGCCGCCCCATCACTCTCTTTTAACTTTCTTTCCAGATCGGATGCCATTAATTCATAAAACTGGATATCTTCGGTAATGTCCTGACGGGCCGCGCTGTCGGTGGTGCCGGTCAATCTTATTTTTAATGTATTGATCTCGGCCCGGATGGTGCTCAATCGGGTTTGAAAACCTTTGATCTCCTCGGGGGTATACCCGAAAGCAAATTGAGTGAGGGTAAAAATGGCCAGGGCGATCAAAAAAGCTCTTTTTATCATTATTAGACTAAAAGATTACCAAATCCGCCAAATAAGTCAACCCCATTCAACCCGAGTGCGGGAGATAGCTATTTATGCTAGAATTTCCATCTAATGGAAATGATCATGATCGTATTGCTGGTCGCGACGCTCGCCCTGCTGGGGCTGGTCGTTTACAAGCTTCAGCCAAAAGCTCCAGAAGATAAGACCCTGGACCTGATGCAAAAGCAAATGGAAGAGATCAGGACCTCGGTCACCCGTCTTTACGCCGACAACCAGACGATCATGCAAAAGGTAAATACCGACCTGACCCAGACCCTGCAAAACGTCGACAAGAACGTCAACGCCCGGCTCGACAACGCGGCCAAGGTCATCAGCGATGTCAGCCGCAAGCTCGGCGAAGTCCATGAAACGACCAAGCGGGTCCAGGAAGTCGGCAAGGACATCGCTTCACTGCAAGAGATCCTGCGGGCGCCGAAATTGCGCGGCGGCATGGGCGAACTTTTCTTGAGCGACTTGCTCAAGCAGGTCCTCCCCCCTTCGCGCTACCAGGAACAGTACCGTTTCAAAAGCGGCGAAAAAGTCGACGCGGTGATCGTCCTCAAGGACGGAATGGTCCCGGTCGATTCCAAGTTCCCGCTGGAAAACTTCAAGCGAGTGATCGAATCGCCGGATGACGCCTCAAAGCTGGCGGCAAAAAAACAGTTCGTCCGCGACGTCAAAAAACACATTGACGATATCCGTCGCAAATACATCCTCCCCGACGAAGGGACCTTTGATTTCGCCCTGATGTACGTTATGGCGGAAAACGTTTATTACGAAATGATCATCAAGGACGAGGACCTGGAAGACGACAAAAGCATCTTCCGCTACGCCATCGAAAATAAAGTTATCCCGGTCTCCCCCAACTCATTCTACGGCTACCTGCAAACGATCCTCCTCGGCCTGCGCGGCATGAAGATCGAGGAACAGGCCAAAGAAATTTTAAAGAACATCTCCCGCCTTCAGGGAGACTTTGAACGGGTGATGAACGATTTTGGGACCATGGGAAAACACTTAAAAGACCTGGCGACAAAATACGAAGACACCGAAAAACGGATCATCAAGTTTAACGATAAGCTCGACGCCCTGGAAGACAAGCACGAGCCCCAACCACTGCAACTTTCTTAAACCGCCGACGCGGAGCAAAGTTCATTATAAGCGCAGTAGCTGCAGGCAATAGGCCCCGGTTTTGGCGGGAAATAAGCCGCCCTAATTCCTTCAGCCACCTTCACCACTTTTTGCCATGCCCCAGCCAGGTTCTTTTCTTCCGGTTCCAGCGAACCGATCAACCCGGTTTCAAGAAAATGGAGCTCAAGCCGATCGGGGAGTATGCCAAACATCTTTTGCCACGCCAGGGCGTAGATCAGAAGCTGGAGGCTCTCTTTGGCTTTCTTGTCCGCTTTTTCCTGGGTCCTAATATCAGACGATTTAAAATCTACGATATAGGTTTTCTCTGCTTTTTTTTCAACTAAATCGTAGCGCCCCCGGACCTGAATATTATCCTGATTGATCGAAAATTCCTCTTCAACAAAAGCGGGCTGGCGTTCGCTTTTTTTCTGGGCGGAGCAGAAAAGTTTAAGAGCTTCTTTTCCCGCGGCAAAGCGCTGTTCTTCATGAGCTCGTGAAATAAACCCTTCCGGCGACCAGTTATGGGCAAAGACCTCAAGGAGTTCTTTTTCACCGAATTTTTGGCCGTGTTTTTTGGCGGTAAAAAACGCCTGGACCGCCTTGTGCAAAGCCGAGCCGTAAATGATCTGCTGATTCGGCAAAAGCGGCACCCGAAGAAGATGGACAAATTTATACTTCAATGGACAGGTCAGATAATCGTCGATCTGGTAATGGGAAAGCTGTACCAGCTCATCCGGCCCATAAACCCGCTCCGGCACCGGGATTTCGGCCATGGGAGTAAATAGCTCCAATTGGGAAAGCAGCGGCCGCTTGATCACGGAAAGATCGGCCTTCGGCAGGTCGAGGGCTTCCAGTATAAATTGCGAAACTTTGCGATCACGTTTGCCGCCGTAATCGACCGCGGAGGTCAGGTAAAGCTCGTTTTTAGCCCTGGTCATGCCGACGTAAAAAAGCCGCCGCTCCTCCATGACGTGCAGGTCGGACGCGGGAAGCTTTTCCTTTAAAATGCCGTCCGGAAGCTCCAGCGGCCGGCGACGGCTCCTGACCGGGAACTTATCGGCGACCAGCGAAACCATAAAAACGACCGGGAACTCCAGCCCTTTTGACTTGTGGACCGTCAGGAGGCTGACGGCGTCGGCGTCGATATCCGGCTGGGAAGATTCCGGGTCGTCCCCTGCCTCTTTAAGAATGTTGAGATATTTAACGAACTCGCTGACCCGGTCGTGGTCGGCGACCTCTTTGAACTCTCTCACCTTGTCAAAAAATCTGGCCAGGTTCTTGATCCGCCCTTCGTTCTCCTGGCTTTGGACCTTGGTCAAAGCGGCCAGGTAGCCGGACCTTTTTAGAAATTGATACAAAACCTCACCGGTCGTCTTGTCCTTGGCAAAATCGACGTAATAATTGATATCTTCCATTATTTTGCCGACTATTTTTCGGCTGCCGCCTTCAACATCGGAGAGGACCTCAAATCCCGATCCGGGGATCCCCGCCTTCTCCAGGTTGGAAAAAACGTGATGCAGGGTATAGTTGCGCCGGCTGGCAAAGGTATTCATTTTTTGCAGGTCGAGGGGGGCTAACTTATAAAGGTCCGATACCGCCAGATGATAAAGGGCCCTGGAATCGGTCAGGTCGCCGATGACCCTTAGAAATGAGACCGCCAAACGGACTTCCGAATGGACATACAATCCACCCCCGCCAGAAAAAACAAAGGGGATACTTAACATGTTGAGCGACTGGCGGAAAAGTTCGGCGTCGGCGTTGGAGCGGGTCAAAACAGCAAAGTCGCGGTATTTATAGGCGTCGGCCTCGAACTTCTCTTTAATTGTGCGCGCCACCCAATCGGCCTCTGAAGAAGCGGTATCAAAGTGAAGGTGCTGGACCGGTTGGCCCGCTTCTTTACTTTCAGCAATAAGCCGTTTATCGATCCCCGCTTTGACTTCGAGCCGTTCGGGGTCGTTGTGTTTGATCAGCCGCCTTGAGGTATCGAGGATCAGCTGGGTCGAGCGGTAATTCCTGGTCAGGACGATCTTTTTGCTCCCTTTATAGTGGGACTCGAAACCAATGACGTTGTTGATCGCCGCGCCGCGAAAGCGGTAGATCGCCTGGTCATCGTCAGCCACGACGGTGAGGTTTGTTTTTTTCGTCGCCAGAAGCTTGAGCTGTTCAAACTGGGCAAAGTTGGTGTCCTGAAATTCGTCGACTAAAATATATTTATAGCGGCCGCGCAATTCTTTGAGAATATCGGGATGTTCCCGGAAAAGCTTAAGAGTCAAGGAGACCTGGTCGCCAAAATCAAGGAACCCTTTTTGCCCCTTTAGCTCCTGGTATTTTTTATAAACCAGCGCGATCTCAAGTTGTTTTTCTCTTTCTAACTTTTCTTCCGCCGTTTCTCCCGTCCCGCGACTAAACGTCGCGGTTATTTTTTTTTCTCCCTTATGCCCCGCCTTAACCCTTGCCTCTGCCTTCTGTCCCGCCTTTGCCTTCGCCTTTTCTCCCGCCCATTCCACATACTCTTCCGGCGTAATATCCTCATCCTTTGCCCGGCTAATCACCCCGATAAGCGCTTCAATGTGCTTGGTCGGGTCTCCCAGAGAGAGAAAATGCTTCAATGGAAAATCAAAGAGGTGTTCGCGAAAAAAGACGATCTGTTCGGCGCGGGAGAGAACCCGGTAATCGGGCCGAAGGCCCAGGTCGAGGGCATGGTCGCGCAGGATCCGGTCGCCAAAGGCGTGAAAGGTCGAAATGGATATATCAATGTAGCCATAAGGAACCAACATGTCGACCCTGGCTTCCATCTCGCTGGCCGCTTTGTCGGTAAAGGTCAACGCCAGGATCTCCCCCGGCTTGGCCAGTTTCTCGGCAATCAGCCAGGCGATCCGGCGGGTAATGACCGTGGTCTTTCCGGTTCCCGCACCCGCTACGATCAGAAGCGGCCCTTTCTTATGGGTCACGGCGGCGGTTTGTTCCGGGTTAAGGCCGGCTAGGATATCGGTAGGCATGGGGATTATTATACTATACGGGAGACGGAGATACGGATATACGGGACGGGGAGCGGAGATTTTGGCAATAAGATTGCTACATCATTTTCATGAGATTATTTATATATGCCAACCTTTAAAGAATTACGAATTTGGCAAGAAGCAAACAAATTGATGGCGGAAATTCATCAATTTGCTCGAACCCTTCCGATTGATGAAAGATTTAGGATCAGAGATCAAATTGAAAGAGCCTCTTTATCTGTCGCTGCCAATATAGCTGAAGGTTATCGCGCCTTTTACTATAAGGATAAGATCAAAATCTTTTACATTGCCAGAAAAGAGGCCAGCGAAATGCAAAGCCATATCGAAGCATTATTCAGCAAGAATTATCTTCCCCGAAACAGGGCCAATGAATGGTCAAATTGTTACGAGAAAGTAATTGCCGGCATCAATAATTTCGTAAAATATATTCGCCAAAAAAACTACCATTAATCATCCCTGCCCTGCCCCGTCCCGTACCCCCGTGTCCCGTATCTCCGTGTCCCGTATCCCCTTGTCCCGTATCCCCTTGTCCCGTATCCCCTTGTCCCGTATCCCCTTGTCCCGTATCCCCTTGTCCCGTATCCCCTTGTCCCGTATCCCCTTGTCCCGTATCCCCTTGTCCCACCCCCTTGCCTTCTCCTCTCCATAGTAGTACCATTCCAGGCAACGGCTCACAAGAAGCTTTATGAAAAGTAATTATTTGAATAATAGCTGGGTTACATTCCCCCTTATCTGTCAAGGCTTTCCCCCTTTTTCGCGCAAGTTTCATACCCCATATCACGATAATATATGTGAGAGTCACCCAGATGGCCTTTCAGTTAGCCTGTTGCTGAAGAGGTTGTTTTTGTCGTTTCTATGCCAAATAACAGGTCCGCCTCTGGCGGACTTTTTAGTTAAAGGGGGGCAAGAATAAGATGGGAATGGATGGCATTAAAAACCAAGCAGACTTAAACAGGTTAATGAGAAAATATGACAAAAATAATGACGGAAAAATTACCAAAGAAGAGGTTACCGAGACCAACCGCAAATCAACCACTGACACTGACCAAATAACTGATGAAAATTTTGACCAAATCGCCGGAAAAGACGGCACCGCGGACAGCATAAGCCTATCAGATGTCGCGTTAACAGCCGAAGTTCATGGCTATCAGCAATCTGCCAACTCCCTTGCCGCGCTTATTGACCGGGGGGCAACCATTGAAGACGGCAATTTTATTTACCGAAAAGAAGACGGCAAATATATTGTCTACAACAAAACTACCGGACAAGAAACAATCTACAATAGCAAGACCGATCTTTTAGCCGCGACCAGACGAAATTTAACCGAAACTCATGGGGCCGATGCTCCGGGCAATGCTAACGCTCCTTATTCCGTATTATCTGCCCTAGGAAGAATTAGAAACTTAATAGGAAAATATGTTAACTTATCCCAGCTGGTTACCACTTGCGGCCGGGATCAAAATAAAATAAGAAGGGAAGTAAACCAAAGCAAAATTGACCAGGCGACAGCCGCTTCCGCCTTAGAAAGCGCGACCGCCTGCGACCAAGCTCTCCGTGCCTACGAAGCGGATTCGTTTAATCCGGCTAAAAAAACCGCCACCGAAAATGCTTTTAAGTACTGGGCAAGCCTGCCTCATAACGCGAACCAAACCAATGAAGTGGCAAATCGGTCTGTCACGAACATGCAGACCAGATTTGGCCATATCTCAACTGCCGCCAATGCTATTACCAGCGCCGCAAACCTGGGTCAGCTCGCCAATGCGGTCAATCAGAACCGGGCGATCATTAATAGCACCTCGGCTTTAAGGGCCCAAATCGAGACCAAAGGGCTTGTTTTCCTTAAAACCGCGTCGACACCTGAAAATCTGTCCGCGGCTCAAAGCATCCTCCCCTATATGAACAAAACGGTTGTTGGACAATCGATATTAAATGGGGAGATCACCAATCCCGAAGTCGCCCGCCTTGTTGCCGACCATATTGACGGCGCCGCGCTTGCCACCGCGATAAAAAGCGGAAAAGTAACCAACCCGGAAGTCATCGCTACTCTTGCCCCCCGGCTAAACAGCGGTCAGGCAAAAGAGGTCATTGCCAGCCGAAAGGTTACCAATGAACTGACCGTGCGTACCTTGGCCTGCCAATGCAACGCGACCGATCTATATTCTTTGCTGACCGGCACTCCGCCAATAAACAGTAATGTTTTAAATTACGTCGAGGCGAATAACCGCCGTCAAGTCGGCCAGCGAGGGGTCAACTTATTGACCAGCGCTTCTCCCAACGCAACCGCCGCTGATCTTGCCGCGGTCAGGGGGCCATTGCGTCCCTTCATCCAGGAGTACCTGCCAACAAACCAACGACTCCTTGCTTTCACTTATCAAGGGAAAAATTACGCGGCTGTGGTTGTTTTTCAAGGTGGAAATTGGCATCTGGCCAAAGGGACCCTACCAAAAGACACCATCATAAAAAATGACGAAGGGGGCGCGATCGACAGCAGAGGACAGCGGCACAATGTCCCCCAGGTTTGTTTGATCCAAACCTATGAAGTCGACCGCGGCAGATCAGCGCATGTTCGGGGAGAAAGCATCGATACCGGGCCGATCATGGTCACCCGGACCAGGACCATTCCAATCACCAGCCTTGAACACGTCGCCGCCCGGGGGCTGGTCCATCCAGCTGGTTTTCTTGAGCCTACCGTTGCAAGTCGGCCAAATCCTCCGGCGGCAATCGTTGACACCCCCGCAAACCCAATCGTTCCCGCCCCGACAATCGAAACACCAAACGCACCGCTTAATCACCCAGCCCCAATTCGTCAGCCCGGGCCAAGCCGCCCCGCGCCAATAAGGCAAACACCAACCGAGCAGAGGCAACCAGCTTTTGATCCCAACCTGCCAATGTCCTGGCTTAGGAGAGGCATTGATACAGTTCGCGGCGCCTACGCCAGGTTCACGAGCTTTACCGCCACTCTTCCTACAAGGCTAACCAGTGTAAACGAACTGGCCACAAATACGGCAATCCATAAGCCGGGGGCTTCTTCCACTCAAGGCAATACCCAGCTCCACACCTTAAACAGGCCCGTCATCGTAACAATCGAGGGAAAAAACTTAACAATTCCCGCTAATTCCGTAGTCACTGTAACCAATGGTAAGGTTAGTCAAATCGCTTTTTTTGAGCCCTTTACAATTACTGCCGGAGGAGAAGAGATAAACTGCCAAAGAGCAGGAAGGGTAAACCTGAACGCCGATGGAACAATAGCCAGCGTTCTTGATCAAAACACAAGAGATGTCTTGCTCGCGGCTTATGTCCAGCCCAGCACCCCCAACACCGCCGTCGCTCAAGGGCCCAGGACTCGCCCATTGGTCAGCCCGCCTGTGACAAGAACGGCTGGAGGAACTGTTTTGGCTCCGGCGCCTGTAAGGATAGCCGCAAACCCTGTAGTTCAGCCGCAGGCTCCAGTGACCCAGGTTGCGCCACCCCCACCACCACCGCCTCCCCTAACCATACAACCATTGGCCTTTAGGGGGACAAACATTGCTCTGCCCGCCGGGACAACACAAGGAACAGATGGAACTTACACTTTTCATAATGCTGGGACGATTACGGTCACATTATCTTCCGGCACGCCTGGAACCAGGACCATAGCCGTTGCCAATGGGGATACTTTAACAAAAGACAGCAAGGGTAATATAACTATTCTCCATAATGCAGATAAAACAAGAGAAACTTGTTATGCCACCAGAGAACCAACTATGCATAACAATAATATCAAGTGGGTTTCATATGAGAAGACAAACGAATCCGGCTCAACAGTTGCAGTTGTTTTAGCCTCTGATCAAAGTATGCCAAGCACAGGCACAGCAAGACGAAGAACCACTCCACCGCCGCCAGCGACAGCACCAGTGGCCGCCTCTTCCCTGCCACCCGGCTTGACCTTTTCCAGCCAAGTACCGGGAACCAGCAGAGGTTTGATTGACAGCCACACGCGTCCCGCCAATGGGACCCACAATGTCACTGCTCAAGGCCGGATCCTGATCTACAACAGCAAAAACGAGGTCGCGGTTTACAATGTCCTGCCAGGCGACAAGCTGACAATTGAATCTGGCAAGGTTGTTAGCTTAACCAGAGGGACTTCAACTTATACCTTTGCCGGCAATGACGCGCTGATCGATACATCAACCCCCGCCCTCTTGCAACCTGGTCAGGCGGCGACACCGACCATTGTCGCCCAACAACCGCCGCAACCAGTAATTCCACCGCCGACGGTACCGCCGACCGTTGTCACTCGACAATCAACTCGTCCCGTGCGGACAACTACACCGGTAACGCCTAGAACTTTGACCACAGCAACGGCAAGTTTTGCCGGTACAGTTACTTCAACTATAAATTTTGGCAATCCTGGAGAACAAAAAACACTCCAGGTAACAATCGATCGCGGCAATAATGTCACACTCCCGTCTGGCTATCAATCTTCACCAGCTGGCTACAATAGGTTCATCACCATCAGCCATATGGCTGGAAGTGTTCATTCTGTTGATTTCCATATTACCGAACCGCTAACCAGCGCGACACCTAACGTCCCCGCTGGTATGATGGCGGTAATAAATAGCAACAACCAGTTGCTCGGCCATATCAATCCTCAATCTGGCGCCTTTACCAGGCTCGCTTCTCCAGTCCTGAACCAGGGCGGTTTATTGGTCCAAGGCCAAAGACAAGAAAAGACTATGACTGTGCGGCTTGGAGGCGTTGATTACCAAGCCACAGTCACTCCGACTTTTACGGGCGCACTGCCTGATGGTTTGAGTTCACTCAAACTCGCCTCCCCAGCGACAATTGCCGGGATTTCCTTACCAACCGGCACGGTAGTTGAATTTGGGAACAATGGGCGACCTACTCAAGCCAGGGTTGACGGCCCAATGACGATTGGCAACGTTACTGTTCCCGCGGCGTCATCGAGCGAGATACGCTTTACCACTGCTTCTCCCCAAAAAATAGGTTCAATCAAAGCGGGAAACTACGGGTTGACCTGCTCAATTAACGGACAAAATGTTTATGTCCCTCCAGGCCTTACCGCTGTATTGGGAAGCAACGGTAGGATAACCCAATTGAGGGTTGATGAGCGCATTACTAGCACTGATCGATTTAATCCACCAGCGTCCGTAAGCTCCGCAGGTGGGAATCCGCCAAGATCAATTTTAAGCGGCATCACCCTAGCCCCCAGTGGATTAATTCCAGGTGAAACCTTCCAGGTTACTCCTCAAGGGATCGCCATTTCCTATGATACTGCCGCTAGAACTTCTTGGAATGAAAGGATCAGAACTTCTGATAGTTCCATCAAGCAATTATTTCGAAATTCTGGCGTTAGCGGCCGATTGAGCCTTACTTTTAAGCCGGATGGAACAATGGCGACTGATCCGCCAATCTCTAATCCACCCAGGCTTACACCATTCCTTACCCCAACGCGTGAGGTTACGATGCAAATAAGCATTCAGCAAAGACGACAATAATATGTCCGATATCTAATATACTAATTATCCGCGGTATTACCTGAAATTCCCTCCCCGCTCTTTCGAAGTAGTTCCGTGGCTATTACTCAACTTTCAAGAAGAACTTTCCTGCTTGGCTCAATGGCGACGCTATCCGGCGCTTGCGCCGCCCCCTATAAAAAAACCGTCGCACCCCGAGCCAATCTCGACACCACTATTGTAACTGTCAGCTATTCCGCTCCCCCCACCGTCCCCCAAATCACTCCGGGCCATTACGAATCGCTAGTCGCGGCGCTGGAAGCGGTCATGGCGACCAGGACCCCGATCATCGCCTTGGGAGAGATCCATAAGTTCGATAACACCAGTCTCCCTTCGACCGCCGAACTGGTCGCTGGAGAACTCTTTCCTATTATGAAAAAACACGGCCGCCGCACCTTAGCGACCGAGCTTCTCCCCTTTGGCCTGCAAAACAACCAAGCGGTAGCGGAATTCAATAGGACCAGGACGGTTCAGCCCGGCTCGCTTCTTGATCACTGGCTCAATGAGGTTATGCTTCCCGACTATTGCGGCACTTTGGGGATGCTGAACGCGGCGGCCGATAATGGAATCACTCTATACGGCACCAATATCAGCACCCCGGAAGAATATTTGGCCTTGCGAATGGCGGGAAGAGAAGATGAGCTCTCAATGACGGTCAACCGAAACACTCTAACCGTTATTAGCGCATTGCGAGACCAAGATTCCACCAGTTTGATCACCACCTACAATGGGGCCAGGCATAACAATGTTATCCCCCTCACTGGTGAAGAAGCTCATAGCTTCGGCCAGCTCTTCCCTGCCGATCGCTACCTTGAGATCGACATCCTGCTGGCCGAACTATTACCAACCGTTCCGGGGAAATACCTGACCGAAGAAATAAGGGGGTCAATCCCCGCGACCGGAATCACCTTGCTTAGGCAAGAAAACAGGGTGACTATTATTCTCCCAAAATCAGACCAGCCGGTTTCTCCTCGCCCCGCAAGCTCTCTCCCGGTCTGTCGCTAAACCAGCTTGACATCAACTAAAATAGTGGGATACTAAGGTCAGATCTTATTTTAGGAGGTTATTACTATGAATGACGCCAGACCTATTCAGCCAACATCAGGAAGCGGAGGACAAACCCCCGGCGCCGGCAGATTATCGATCAATAAAACAGAGATAAAAGGTGATTTTTCCAGCGGACAAATAACCTTCAACCTCCCCGCCAGTGTGCGCGATAATCAGGCCGGGACGATCGGCCAGGACCAGGTTATCGCTTATTTACGCCAACAAGGGGTCCCCGCGAGCGCGTTAAGCGGTTATACTGTCTCTAATTTGGGGATTCAACATCAGGGAAACCGCCGGGCGATAACTATTGCTTTCAACGGACCGGGGATCCCAGCCAGACCAACCGCATCGTCTGTCGGAACCGCCGGTCAACACCCTGCCCCGCTTATTGAATCAGGGGATTCTGCCGGCGGGGCCAGGGGAATTCAAGGGGTTAGGTTAAGTTCTGGAGAGAACCTGCAGGGGGTCAGCGCCGACTGTTCAGCTATTTTCATGGGACCGGACAATACCGCCGGCCAGCGGGTTGGGCTGACCTATGCTTCTGAAATAACGATGAACAGCGGGGGACGCAATATTACTTTTGATGTTCAAGGCAAAGCGGGACATAAAGTCAACGTCTGGCAGGAAAAAGACGGCAGTTGGAGCGCTGAATATTATGTGGAAGGTCAATCCGGCAGGACACAAATCATGAGCCACTCAACTCGACTGCAACCGCCGCCAAAGCCCGCATCATCAACTGGATCGATCGCTTAAACTAAAAGGCCCCGGCAATACTGTTGGGGCCTTTTAAATCTTACTTGATCACTACCCTGTCGATTCCGTCAATCTCCATGATCTCGACCTTGACCTCTTCTTTTTTCGAGGTCGGAATAACTTTACCGGTAAAATCTGGGTGGATCGGGAGCTCGCGATGGCCCCTGTCGATCAGCGCCGCCAGTTGGACCTTGGCCGCCCGACCGTAATCCTTGAGCCCATCAAGAGCCGCCCGGGCGGTCCGGCCGGCATAGATCACGTCATCAACCAGGACCACGACCTTGCCGTCCACTTTGAATGGGATATCGGATTTTTTGACCTCAATATAGGAGCCTTTTTCGGTCAGATCATCGCGATAAAGGGAAACGTCGAGAGAGCCGACGGGAACAGTGTTTTTCTCCTGCGCGGTTATGATCTCGGCCAAACGCTTGGCGATCGGCACCCCCCGCTGGATGACACCGACCAGGATTATATCGTCAACTCCTTTATTGGCTTCAATTATCTGATGGGCGATCCGCTTGAGCGCCCTCCCCATCTCCACCTCATCCATCACGATCTTAACGTTAGGGCTTTTTTTTACCATTGCCAAGCACCCCCGGAAAATATTCAGAAACGGAGGAGGGAGGATTCGAACCCCCGATACCCGTTAAGGTATAATCGTTTTCGAGACGATCGCCTTCAACCACTCGGCCACTCCTCCAAATTCGGAGGGGGAGAGATTCGAACTCTCGGTACGGGTTAACGTACACACGCTTTCCAGGCGTGCTCCTTCAACCACTCGGACACCCCTCCATAAAAAATTGCGCCCAGTGCGACTCGAACGCACGACCCCTTCCTTCGCAGGGAAGTACTCTATCCATCTGAGCTATGGGCGCAAGTCTCTCAATAATAGCATAAAAAAGGGGAGCCGTGAAAGCTACTTAAATAACACCTGATGCAGCCCAACCGCCGCCGGCCCCAGGACTAGGGAAACGATCGACATCAGCTTAAGCAAAATGTTGATCGCCGGGCCGCTGGTATCCTTGAATGGGTCGCCAACCGTATCCCCGACCACCGACGCGGCATGGATCGCCGTCCCCTTCCCCCCCAAATACCCCTCTTCGATCAGCTTCTTGGCGTTATCCCAAACCGCCCCAGAATTTGCCAGCATGATCGCCATCGGAACCCCAACGATCAGGGATCCGGCAAGCATCCCCCCCAACGCCTCACCGCCAAGCAACAAACCAACGACCAACGGAATAACAACCGCCGCGATCCCGGGGACGATCATTTCCCGCAGGGCGGCAGAGGTAGCAATGTCAACGCATTGATCGATTCGCGGTTTCGCCGTCCCCTGGAGAAGCCCTTTGATCTTGCGAAACTGCCGGCGTACCTCTTCAACCATCTTGTAAGCGGCCCGTCCAACCGCCTGCAGGGTCATCGCCGTGAAAATAAAAGGGATCAGCCCCCCTATGAACAAGCCGATCACCACCTGGGGCTTGAGAAGATCGATCGACTGCAAGTTAACGGTCTGGGTGTACGCGGTGAACAGGGCAAGAGCGGTCAGGGCGGCGGAGCCGATCGCGAAACCCTTGCCGATCGCTGCCGTCGTGTTGCCGAGCGAATCAAGCTCATCGGTTATTTTTCTGACTTTGGCCGGCAGATGGGCCATGGTCGCGATCCCTCCGGCATTGTCGGCGATTGGGCCATAAGCGTCAACCGACATGATCACCCCGATCGTCCCAAGCATGCCGACCGCGGAGATGGCGATCCCGTAAAGGCCGCCGAAAGAAAACGAAACGTATATCGCCACGCAAATGGATAACACCGGCAGAACGGTGCTCCTCATTCCCACCGCCAGCCCGCTGATAATATCGGTCGCCGCGCCTGTCTTGCAGGCGTCAGCGATCCCCTTTAAGACTTTGCCGGAAGTGTAAAATTCGCAGATCAAACCGATAACGCTCCCCACCACGATACCGGAGAGGATCGCCCAAAATATCCCCAGCTCACCGACCGTAAACACGGTCAGATAATACGCGGCGGCAACGAACAGGACGCTGGAAACGTAGGTCGCGTTGCGAAGCGCCTTTTGCGGGTCCATCCGATGGAAAAGCTGGATAAAGATCACGCCGATAATCGAGCAGATCGTGCCGACCGCGATCAGCCCCAGCGGGAGGAGCATCCAGCCGGACCTGTTGACCGCCATCAAGGAACCTATCACCACGGTTGCGGCGACCGCGCCAACGTAAGACTCAAAAAGGTCGGCCCCCATCCCGGCCACATCACCGACATTATCCCCCACCTGGTCGGCAATGACCGCCGGATTGCGCGGATCGTCTTCCGGGATGCCGGCCTCAATCTTGCCGACCAGATCGGCTCCGACATCGGCCGACTTGGTGTAAATGCCGCCGCCGACCCGGGCAAAGAGAGCGACCGAAGAGGCCCCCATCGAAAACCCGCTGATAATTATCGCTTGCTCAACCAGTCCATGAACAAAATAAAAGAGGAGACCAAGCCCCAGGACTCCGATCGAAGCAACCGCCATCCCCATGACCGCCCCGCCGGAAAAAGCCACGTCAAGCGCCATTGAGGCTTCTTTTCTCGCCGCCTGAGTCGTCCGAACATTGGCCCTGGTCGCGGCATTCATGCCGATCAATCCGGCCACAATCGAACAAACCCCGCCAAACACATACGCCAGCGCGACCTGAAGGCTAAGCAAAAAAGCCAAAACAAGAAAAATCGCCGCCATAAATATTACGATCGTCAGGTATTGCCGTTTCAGATAAGCCATTGACCCCTGGTGGATCATGGATGAGAGCTCGTTCATCTTCTCGGTGCCGCGAGGCTGGCGCAAGATAAATACAAACAAATAAACGGAAAAAATAAGGCCGACCGCTCCGGCAATTAAGGACCAGGATATATATCCCATGTCATTGCTCCTTTATGATGGTTTTCTGGTCAATCATATTACATGTTATAATTCTTTTCAAATGTTTATTATTACCGAGCGACAGTACGGAATTATCATGAAACAAGCGCAGGATTGCTATCCGGCGGAGACGGGCGGATTTCTCGGCGGGCATGACAATAAGATCCTGGGGGTCCTGCCGATCCCCAACAAAAACCCGGGGGACCAGACTACCCAATTCGCCCTGACCGGAGACGACATTGAGCTCGCATACCGTTTTCTGGTGAAGCATAAACTGGAATACCTCGGCGTCTACCACACCCATCCGCGAGGGGTCCCCTATCCTTCGCCGCAAGACCTCGCCCATAACCAAAAATATCTTTTTATCGTCGGCTTGCGGGACCGGCGCAGTCCGGAGCTTTACGCCTGGCGGGTGGAGAACAAGCAGGTCTTCGCGGAAGACATTAAAATCATCAGCGACTTTGGCGCAACGGTTATCGATATCCACACTGGCCAGCCGAAACTGACCGAAAACTCCGCCAAAGAAGCGGCCGATAAGTTAGCCCAAGATATCGATACGATGATAGCCGGAAAGATGCCCAATTACCCAAAACTTGAACCAGGCGATTGGGACGCCTCCTCGTTCAGCACCTTCGCTTAATAAGTGAAAGCAACGCTTTGACCAGAGTCAGCGGGGTCGGAGGACAGCCGGGAATATGGAGAGTGACCGGCAAAATAGCATTGACCCCCCCAGCAATGTAATAAGAGCTCTTGAAAACCCCACCATTTAAAGCGCAATCCCCGGCCGAGATAACCAGCTTTGGCTCCGGCATCGCGTCATATGTTTTTTTCAGGGCCAGGACCATGTTCTTTGAGACCGGACCGGTCACCAGCATGGCATCGGCGTGGCGGGGAGACGCGACAAAACTGATCCCGAACCGCTGAAGATCATAGAGCGGATTGGTCGCGGAGATAATCTCCGATTCGCAGGCGCCGCACGAGCCGGTATCAACCTCGCGGATAAAGAACGATCTGCTGAATTTCGCGGCGACCAGGTCTTTTAATTCCGCGCCGCTCTTTTCGTATTCGATCGGCCGGGTCACAATCCCCCGGGCCAGCCGGGCGGCAATCACCTTGTCAAAGACGCTCATAGGTCGTTCCCCGCGTAAGAAAGATTAAAGCTCTTGTTGCAGACCGGAAAGTCGGGAACAATATTATCCAGGACCGCGGCGCTTAATCCGGTCCAGTTATGGAAAGAGGGATCAACGATCTTGGCCCTTTCCAATTTTCCATCAGTAAAACGAAGCCAGTACAAGACCGGACCGCGCCAGCTCTCCGCCCATCCCAACGCCTGGCCGCTCCCTACTGTTACTTCATCCCCGGCAATCGCCCCCTCGGGAAGCCTCGCGGCCAGCCGTTCGATCTGCCGGACCGATTCTTCAAACTCGTCGAGGCGGACCTCCAGCCTAGCCAAAACATCCCCCTTTTCTCTGAACACGACCTTCAACCCGTCGTAAACACCGGGAAAAACTTCGCGCAGATCAAGTTTAACTCCGGAAGCCCGACCAGCCAGTCCGATTACGCCAAGGTCTTCCGCCAGCTTTTTGCTCAACGCGCCGGTCGTCTCGACCCGGTCAAGGAACGAGACACTGGCATAGAGTATTTCTCGCAGGCGCCGAAAATCACGAGTGGCCGCGGCCGTTTGGGCCAGCAAATTTTTAACGCTCGCCTGGTCCAGGTCCCGGCTCACCCCGCCGGGCAGATTAATGTGCTTTAAAAAACGACTGCCGGTCAACTCCGCGTTCAAGGCTTGCAGGTTTTCTTTAATGACGGAAGCCTCCGCCGCCGGAAAAGAAAAACCAACATCTAAGGCGATCGTTCCAACGTCGGCAACGTGGTTATAGAGCCTCTCCAGCTCCAAAAAGATCCCCCTTAAATAATCCCCCCGCGTCGGCACCGCGATCCCGCAAGCCCTTTCCACTCCTCTGCAATAGGCCAGACTGTGGGAGAAAGCGGCGTCGCCGGCGACGCATTCCGAAAGTTTGGCCGCGGAGGCCGCGTCCCGTCCCTCGAGCATTTTTTCCACCCCGCGGTGGGTAAAGCCAAACCGGCTCTCCAGGTTGATGATCGGTTCCCCTGCGACGCTAAAACGAAAGTGACCCGGCCCAATGATCCCGGCATGGACCGGGCCGACCGGGACCTCAAAGACCCCCTCGCCTTCAACCGGCATAAAAGGATAGTTTCCGATCGGTCCCGAGACCGCCGACTCAAAGTCTTTTCTTAATGGATAGCCGCCCGACCAGACCTCATCGTGAAGGCGGAGGCGCCGGCCATCCGGATTCCCCTCCGGCTCCAGGCCGAACATCTCTTTGATCTCCCGCTCAAAAAGATTGGCCGAGTAAATCTCTTTGGCGATCGAGCCAAAGGCCGGGCCGGGGACTTTCTGCTCGACAAAAAACCACCGGCGCTGTTTCGTTCCAATAAAGCCGGCCCTGATCGTGAACGTTCCTTCGCTTGAGCGGCGGTCTTCGGCAAACATCAGCATGACCGTTGAGCGGAGCAGTTTGTGCAGGGCCAGACAGGCCGGCTTAAAATCGGCCGGTGAAACCTCCAAATAAACTTCGTTCTCATTGGTCAACCTGACCGGGACGATCCCCAGCCTGGTCAGTTCAAACAGCAACTTTTCCATGGTTAAATCCCCCGCGTAGTATCGACAACTAAAATAAGCAAACGGTCGAGCGGTCCCGGGACCCAGACCCCCAGGACCACGATAATTAATAAAAGAAAAATAAAAGCCAGCTTGCCGGCCAGGTCTTCTTTGGCCGGCGGCACTTCAGGCGGCCGCGGCCCAAAGATCATCTTGCCGGCATGAAAGACCAGCGCGCCAAAGATCACCGTCATAAATAACAAGAGCGATCCGGCGATCAAATACGACCCCCGGCCGAAGGCGGACATTAAGATCATGACCTCGCTCCGAAAAAGGGAGAATGGAGGAAAACCGGCCAGGGCAAACAAGCCGGCCAAAAAGAAGAGCCCAGTGAACGGCAGAACGCGGATCACCCCCCGGATCGAGTTCATGTTGTGGCGGTCGTAGGCTTGAATAATGTTGCCGGCGCCAAAGAACATCAGCGATTTGGCCGCGGCGTGGCCAAGAAGGTGGAGAAAAGCTCCGTACAGGGCCAGCGGCCCGCCAAGCCCGATCCCCACGGCGATGATCCCGATATGCTCGATACTGCTGTAAGCCAGTAGCCGCTTGAGGTCCTTTTGCGCCAGGACAAAACCGGCCGCTATAAGCAGGGAAAAAAGGCCGAACAATAGCATGAGGTGGCTGAAAAATCCAAAGCCGACGCATTTGACGACGATCAAGCCATAACGGATGATCGCGTAAAGCGCGGTCTTAAGCAGAAGTCCCGAAAGAAGAGCGCTAGCCGGAGAAATCGCCTGACTGTGAGCGTCGGGAAGCCAAGTATGCATGGGAGCCAGCCCCGCTTTTGTGCCGTAGCCGACAATAATAAAGATAAACGCAAATTTTACCAGATCGGGGTCGAACTGGCCGGCGGCGGCGGAAAGGTCGGACCAATTCAGACTGATCCCTCCCGTTAAAGAAAACACGTAAGCGAAAAGAATGGTCCCCAGCAAGGCCAGAATGATCCCGACCGAACAGATGATCAAATACTTCCAGGCCGCTTCGACCGAAAACTTGGTATTGTAAAATCCGACCAAAAAAGCGGAGATCAAGGTCGTCAGTTCGATCGCCACCCAGAGCAAACCAAGGTTGTTGACCATTGTCGCCAGGAGCATCGCCAGGATGAACAGATTAAAAAGAAAATAATAGTACCCGCTCTTTTTATCGGTCACCTTCATCTGCCGCCGCTCGCGCTCCAAAAAACCGATCGAATAAAGAGCGGCCGCGAAAGCGACGATCGTGATGACCAAAACAAAAAATATGGTCAAGGAATCGACAAAAAAAAGCCCTCGGGTAAAAGGCTCGGGACGTTCAAGAAAAGCGGCCGAAAAGAAGAGCCCGCAGGAAAGCTCGGCCAGGTAACCCAAAGCATTGATCGCGCCAAACGACCGGGAGCGTCCGATCAGCAGAGCGGCCAGCGCCAAAAACAAAGGTATTAATAATAGCGAATAGAGTTCCACTGTTATCCTTTCAGCCGGTTCAGCCGGCTGACGTCAATCCCGGTAAACAGCCGGTTGATCCGGTAAACAAAGACTCCCAGGATCATGACGCTGATAAACACGTCTAAAAAAACCGCGATCTCCACCAGAAATGGGAGGCCGCCGGCCAGCGCGATCCCCAGGAGAAAGATCCCGTTCTCCATGACCAGCAGGCCGATGATCTGCGCCAGAGCCTTGAGCCGAAAGATCATGATCTGCGTTCCGACAAGCAATAAAGTAAACGCGGCGGTACCGGAAATCTTAAGCAGAAGATCTTCCCCGGGAAAAATCCGGCCGGAAAACTGCCAGGAAAGATAAGCAAAAAAGACCGACAGGAGGAGAGAAAGCTGCGGCGTTAAAAAAAAGCCCAGGTCTTCGGAGGCGCCAATCTCCTTGAGGATCCTGGAAAGAAAATAAGGGATCACCCCTCCTTTGACGATCAAGAGGAGGACGGCAATAATATAGATCCCAAATCCTCCCCCATGCCAGGCTTCGATAAAAGCCAACGCCGCCAGTAAAACAGCCTGCAGGCGAAAAGTACCGATCAGGGCGTCGAATCTTTTCGCCGCGACCAGCGCGAAAGCGGTCAGCAATATTCCATATAAAATATAAGTCATTTATACCCCCAGGGCGGCCGAAATAACCGCCAGCAGGGCCAGGATACCGGCAAAAAAGAGAAAGTCAACGACCCGGAAAAGTCGCATTTTGGCGAGCGAAACTTCCGTAAAAGCGACGATAACGGCAAGGACCAGCAAAGAGAGAAGGTACCAGCCGATCCGGCTGACCAGGAACGGCCAGAGAACAAGCATGATCAGCGTAAAGAAGATCGCCTGTTTCAGATAAGACGCCAGTTCGATCAAGGCAAGCGAGCGTCCGGAATACTCAAGGACCATCGCCTCGTGGACCATGGTCAGTTCAAGATGGGTCTCCTGGTTATCAACCGGAACTCGGGAGGTCTCCGCCAGCGTCGCCAGAAAAAGGGCTGCCGCCGCCAGGATTGATGAGGCCTCAATCGCTCCGCCGCCGCTCAAAGCCGAGGCAAAAACCGCCAGGAGGATGATCGGCTCAAGAAAACCGGCAAAGAACATTTCCCGGGAAGAGCCAAACCCGCCAAAGGGACTGGCGGGATCAAGTCCGGCCAGGGCCAAAAAGAACCGTCCCAGCGACAAGACAAAGGTCAGGAGGATCAGATCACCGGCCCGCATAAAAACAGCCGCGGACAATACCGATCCCAGGACAATATACGGGGTCACTTTCATCAACCAGGAAGAGTGTTCGGAAAAGCGCTCCTCTTTTTTGAATAATTTAGCGAGATTAAAATATGGCTGGAATATCCCCGGGCCCCGGCGGAGCCGCAGATTGTTTTTTATCCTGGAGATCACTCCGCTGATCAGCGGGGCAGCCGCCAGCATTAATAATATTTTAATGATCTCCCCGTATTCCACGTCGGTTAAAACCTCCCCGCAAAAAACAACAAGACCAAAACCACGATCAAAATATACGCCAAATAGATCTGGATACTCCCCGCCTGGAACCGTTTCATCCCCCTGGCCGTCAAAAACAGCCCGCCAATGAACGGCAGATAAAAGAAATCCCTAAAGATCTTAGCGGTCTCCGACTCATAAGTGAGAGACCTGACGTGATAATGGGAATCTTTTATCTTTTGAGTACTGCGCGAAGGCTGGAGGAAAAAGCTGAAAGCGATCCTGAACGGTTTGGAAAAACCGGTCGCCGAACACTCCTGGCGCGGGGTCAACTGATAATAGCCGCAATCCCAGGTCGGAACAATGACGCGTCTTGGCCGGCCAAAAAACAAATAGGCCGCCGCGACCGTCAAGACGAGCGCCCCAAAAATCGTTGCCGCGATCAGCAAGGGAGACAAGCTGGCTCCCGGCAAGCTTACAATATAATGGTTTAGGGTAAAAGTCTGGACCGGCAGACCGGCGGTGGAAGCGGCGACTTTTGCCAGCAAATCAACGATCGGAGCCGCGCCCAGAGCCAGCCCAATAAGTAAAATGACCAAAAGCCCCATTCCCAATAACATGGTCAAAGGCCCCTCTTTCGCTTGTTCCGCTTTAGCGCTTCTCGTCCGGGCGAGAAAAGTCATCCCGAAAGCCCGGACCATACAAGCGGCGGTCAGTCCGCCGGTCAAAGCAAGAGTGGCGACGCAGAGCCCGAAAATAACTTTCAATCCGGCTGGAGCGGCAAGCGCGCCAAGAAAAAAGACCCGCAGGGTCAACCACTCGCTGATAAAACCGTTAAGCGGCGGCAAAGCCGCGATCGCCAGCGCACCGACCAGAAAAAAGGCGGAGGTCCAGGGGAGCTTGTTTATCAGCCCGCCAAGCTTCTCCAGGTTCTTTGTTCCGGCCGATCGGTAGACGCTCCCCGCCCCCAGGAAAAGGAGGCTTTTAAAAGCAGCGTGGTTAATGAGATGATAAAGGGCGGCAACCAGCGCCAGGCTGGCCAGCGCCGGCTGGCCGAGAGGGACAAAGATCATCGCCGCCCCAAGGCCAAGCATAATGATCCCTATGTTCTCAATACTGGAATACGCCAGCACCGTTTTAAGGTCGTTATCGATCAAGGCATAGATGATCCCGACCAGGCAGGTCAAACAGGCGAGCAGGACCACTACCCCTCCCCACCAAAGCGCCTGGATCCCCAGCGCGAAAAAGACAAAGCGGAGCAGGCCGTAGATCGCCACTTTGATCATCACCCCTGACATCAGGGCGGAAATATGGCTCGGCGCCCGAGGATGAGCGTATGGGAGCCAAAGGTGGAGCGGAACGATCCCCGCTTTGATCCCAAAACCGATCAGAAAAAAGAAGAACAACAGGTCGCCGCTCCCGGCCGGCAAGACCGCCGATCGCAAGACCAAAAGATCGAACGAACCGGTGTAACGGTGAAGGAGAAAGATCCCGGCCGCGATAAAGGCCGCGCCGACGTGGCTCATGACGATATAGATAGTCGCCGCTTTGATCGATTTCTCGTTCTCCGCCTCGAACATGACCAAAAAATAAGACATCAGTGTCATCATTTCCCAGCAGACAAGGAAAGTCAGCGTGTTCCGGACCGAAACTACCAGGAGCATTGAAACGATAAAAGCCAGGGTCAATAGCTGGCCGACAATGATCTTGCGGCGGGAATATTTGCCGGATAAATAACCAAGCGAATAAATAATGACCGGAATGGATATAGTTATAATGATGAAAAGAAATAAAACCGTTAACGGATCAATTAAAAAAGAAAACTCCCAATTGAGCATTTGCGCCTTTTCCATTCTGTCGCCGGCGGCAGAAAAATAGCATTGATAGCCTTGATATTTACTTTACTCCTCTCCTCCCGCCTTGTCAAATTTCAACCCGATGAAGATCAGGTTGACATGTTATAATGAAGTCATGAAATATTTAATTATTTTCATTTTTTTATGGATCCTGCCCATAACCTCGTCCGCTCTATATGGCATTAATAATCCAGCCTTAGTCGCCGGAGACAAGTCCACCTATGAAACCCGCCTGAAAGAGAGCGGCAAATTAGCCGGTAGTTCGGAACGTGAAGTGCAAAAAGCCCGCTATGCCGGCCGCGACTACTTCGTGGTCAAAACGATTGGCCAAGCGGAAATAAACAACGGCGACAAGCTAACCTCTCTGACCACCTCTTATTACCAAATCAATTCGGACGGTTCAATCAACGTCTACTCTCATGAAGGAGAAAGCAAGAAGAATGGCCAGCCTTTCAGTTATGTGAAAATAACATTTGATTGGCCGTCCCGTGTCGCTGGTTTATTGTTTGAAAACCTGGATAAAAAACAGACAAAAACTAAAACAATTGAGCTGACCGATAACACCGTCTACACCTCCGACCTGGCCCCCTACCTTCAAGCCTGCGTACAAAACAAGCGTCAGGCTGGAAAACTCAAGCTGATCATTCCAACAGGCGACACTTACAATATGATCTTCCAGATAAAGTCAGATTCCGACAACTCCTTCCGCGTCGATCTCAAGCCCGATCTGGGGCTACTCTCCGGCATCATCCCGTCGATCACTTTCTGGTTCCAAGGAGAAGCGCCCCATCATTTCATCCGTTATGAAGGGCCGCAGGGCGGTCCTTTCTCGCCAATAGTCGTAGAGAAAAAAATCAAATGAAACTAAATATTCCAATCATATTATTGTGTCTGATCCTTTGTTTTACCGCCGGCTGCGCTCAAGTCAACAGCACCACCACGACCACCCTCCCCGCCGGCGAAACTTATCCGGCGGACAGTTCCTATGACGACGCGGTTGGGATCTACGTCTCCACCGCCGGCAATGATTCGACCGGCAACGGATCGATCGGCAATCCCTACCGGACCATCCAGCACGTCCTCACCAACATTGCCGTTTCCGGCGATATCATCGTCCTGCGCGGCGGTACGTACAATGAAAACATTGATATCAGGGTAGCAAATATCACTATACGCTCCAAGAACGATGAATGGGCGAATATCCAATCGCCGACCGGGGACAGCTCCATCAACCAGACCGTCAGGTTCAACATCGACGCCGGCTGGTCGTCTTCCGGAGGCAAACTTTACCGCCTGGAGATTATCGGCGGATATTATTACGCCGTCAAATTCGAGACCATGTGGGACTGGGGCGGAGCCGATCGGAGCGGCGTTTCCAGCGTGACGATCGAAGCGTGTAAGATCCACGACACCGGCCGCGACTGCGTCAAGGTCACGCCGAACTGCGACGACATCAGAATAATCAACTGCGAGATCTACAATTCCGGCCTGCGCGACAACAGCAACGCCGAAGGGATCGACAACGTCAACGGCGACCGAATGATCGTCGCTGATTGTAAGATCCACGACATCGCCACCAACGGTCTCTATTTTAAGGGGGGAGCAACCGATTGTGTCGCCGAACGGAACACCATTTATAATTGCGGCGGCGCCGGGATCCTGCTCGGCTTTGATACCAGTCCGGAATTCTTTGATCTGGCCGTAAACCCGCAGTACTTTGAAAATATCAATGGGATCGCCCGTAACAACATCGTTTACAACACCCAAAATTCCGGGATCGGCATGTACGCCGCCAAAAACCCGCAGGTACTAAACAATACAATCGTTAACGCCGCGCAAACCTACCACAGCCCCATCTACTTTGGCCTGACCTTTCAGGACTGGGACGCGGACGCCGGCCGACCGGCCAGCGAAGGAGCGGTCATCAAAAACAACATTGCCGTATCCAACAGCCCGGATTCATATGGGGTTTATATCCGCTACGCCAGCGATCTTGGGGGGATGAACGCTTACAGCGGCCTGCCGACTATGGGCCACAACCGTTATTTCAAACTTGGCGGCGGAACGCTGGTTTTTGTCGATCAGCGCCCGGCCAGCACGTTCAGCGGCGGACTCTCCGGCTGGCAAAGCCACATTTCCGGTGATGCTAACAGCGCCGAAGGGGACCCGGACCTTGACGGCGCTTACCATTTGAACACGGGGAGCCCCTGCGTTGACGCCGGCGAAACCATCTCCTCCGTTGCCTACGATATTGATAAACAGGCGAGAAGCTCCCCATACGATATTGGGGCCGACGAAAAGTAGATGACCAAATCTTTAATTGGGTTGCTGGCGGCCGGTTTGATCATGTTCTGCAGCGGTTGTACGGTGGTCAACTCCACCAGCACGACCACCACCACTAGTACCACCACTACCGTTGCTTCCTCTTCCAGCGCGATCAACATTGACCATAACAGCACAGCGCTCTCCGGTATCCCCGCTGACTGGATAACAACGGTAAGAACAAATAATCGGGCGCTTCACTATTGCCGCCGTTCTGACGGCTCTTCTCTCACGATCGGAGCGAAGGACATTGAAACATCCAATCCAACCATTTATCCGGTCAATGTCGAATGGTGCTCATCTCCTGATCCGATCCCCAATCTGCGTGTCTGGAACGGCCAAACAAGCGACGATTGCGTTGAACCGGAGGAGTACTGGAGTACCACAGCCGGACTCAACACAACCCGACAGATATTAACCGACAATACCGATATTAAATATTCAATGTGGGCCTGGTGCGCGGAACTGGATACCTGGACCGCCGGCCAAGTCACCGAGTACTTGAACGCGATCAACAACCTGGAAACGGAATTCCCGGGAGTGACTTTTATTTATATGACCGGTCACGCTCGCACCAACGGCGCGTCCGGCTGGAATCGCCACCAGCGCAATGAGCAGATTAGACTCTATTGCCAGACCAATAACAAGGTTCTCTATGATTTTGCCGATATTGAATGCTGGTACGGAGGAGCTCAAGCGACCGATAGTTACGGCGGAAACACTTTCCCCATCAGGCATTCCCAGTACGGAGCGATCAATACCGATGGCCCGAGTTATGAATGGTCGCACACCAGTCAGGAAAACTGCTATAATAAAGGCGTGGCTCTTTGGTGGCTCATGGCCAGACTGGCTGGCTGGGATGGACATTAATTAAGGAGGAAACGATATGACCGGCATCAACGGCATCAGCGGACCAACCTTCCAAAACACCAACACCGATAACGTCAGCAAACCCAACCAGGCGAGCGAATACCAGCAATATATTGTGGAGACCCAGCAAAAATTCAACACTATGCTCAACGATCTGGTCAGCGGATCGGACGAAAAGGATTCCAGCTCCGATTCAAGCGTTCTCTCTTCTTTGATCAGCGACACAAGCTCCCTTACCGCGTCACAGACTTCGACCATGGATTCCCAACGCCTGGCCGCTCTGGAACAAACCTCTTCACTTTTGGGCCAGGAAGTTATATATTACGATCAAACGACCGGCTCACAGGCAACCGGAACGGTCGATAAGGTGCTGGTCAGCAATTCAGCCGTGCCGACGATCGTTTTAACTGACGGGCGGGAATTGCCGGTCGCTTCCCTGGTCGGGATTAAGCGAAAATAGTCCTTTTGAATTAAGGAGGTGAGAGAAAGTAAAACTTTCCGGTTCCAAATTTTTTCAGGAGGTCCTTCAATGAAAAAGATCGCGTTAACTTTAGTGCTGGCGCTTTGCGCCGCTTCATTAGCTTCGGCGGAACTGCTCGTCACCGCTAATCCTCTGGGCCAGGGCAAAATGGCCGTTTCTGGAGCTTACGTTCTCGATTCAAACTACCAGAATACCAGCGGCATGAGCCTTGGATCGATCGGCGGATATTTCGGTTACGGCTTGACCGATAAACTCGATGCCTACGCTCAATTGGGATCGGCAACCGCATCGGGCCTCCCGGTCGGCATCAGCGGCGCGTCCGCTACCGGCTACGGCGTAAGCCTAAAATACACCATTATTGATGAAGGATCGGACATCCCTGTGTCAGTCGCACTCGGCAGCGGCTACAAGGCCTTCAACAATAAGACCACGGTAACCGGCCTGGGTGACATCACCTCGACCGCTTCGCAGATAATGCTCGGCGTCGGCATCAGCAAGATCATGGCCCCGCTGGTCCCTTACGGCGCGATCGCTTATCGCAGCAACAGCGTGAGCACCGCCAATTCAAACTCCACCCAGATCGACCTGACGATCGGCACCGCCATCGCCTGGTCAATGCAGGGAGCGGTCATGATCGAATACACGATGCAATCGATCACCCCGCAGGCCGGCGGAAGCTATACCGGCTCGGAGATCGCAGCCAGCGTCGCTTACAGAATCTAGTCCCTATTTGATCTTCAAAGGGCCCCGCTCTGGACGAGGGGGTCCTTTTTTAAAGGAGAAAGCTTATGACTGACAATTTAAAGGAAGAATTCAAGGTTTCCGGAGAACAACTGCTTAAAAAGATCAATGAGCTGGTTAAAGAAGGGAATATCAGGCAGATTACCATCAAAGGCAAAGACGGGAACGAGATCTTCTCTTTTCCTTTAACTTTCGGCGTGATCGGCGCGGCCCTGGCCCCGGTCCTGGCGGCTGTCGGCGCGGTCGCCGCGCTGGTCACCGAATGTACCATCTCGGTCGAAAGAAAACAGTAAAAATAGTTGTGCTATAATATTCACGATATGAAGTATAATTTTTTAGCCGTCTTGTTTTTTTCCCTGTTATTCTTCCTGGTCGCCAACACTTTTTTTTCCCAACCCGGGACCACCGTCCAGCTTTTCGAAAAAGACAACGGGGGGGAAGTTTACCTGAACGTCAACGATTATGTCGTGATCACGCTTGAGACAAATCCATCGACTGGATACAACTGGGAGATCAAACGCGTCAACCCGTTAATGCTGAAACAAACCGCTCCGCCGCAGTTAATTACTAAAAACAAGTTGATCGGCTCCCCCGGACAGATCAAATTCACCTTTAAAGCGATCGCTCCGGGAAGCTGTGAACTCGCTTTTGACTATCGCCGCCCCTGGGACCTGCGGACCGATGAGACCAGGGGATACAAACTTTCTTTTTTAATCAAACAATGACCGGGAAATACAAGAAAAAACTGGTCCCGCTCTGTCGGGGTTTCTGAGAAGTCGCAACGTCAATGAACCCCTTGTGCCCCTCGACCGCGGTTTTAACGATCGTCAGACCGATCCCGGTGCCGTTTCTTCCTTTCGTGGTCTCGCCAAAATCAAACATTTTCGGCAGGATATCTTCCGGTATCCCCGATCCGTTATCTTTGACCGTGATTTTTATATAATGACCGGAGGGGATAGTCCCTTGGCTGGTCTCAAGGTCCCGCGGCACCCTGACGTTATCGGCTGATATTTCGATCTCCCCTCTCGTTGTTTCCGGGATGGCGTCAAAAGCGTTGATCAGCAGGTTAAGGACCGCCTGCTTGAACTTTAGTTCGTCAAGCCGGGTCATTGGCCGCTCCGGATTGGAGTTAATGATCACGACGAATTTCCTATCCTCGATATTTTTCAAATGAGTAAAGGTGTAGACCGTTTCCGACAAGAGGTCCAGGACCGGCAAAGGTTTATCGGAAAGCTTGATCGGACGGAACAGATTTTTCATCGTGTCGATCAGGTTTCCCAGCTCTTTCGCCGAATCGTGAATAATATTGAGCCGTTCCCTGACCGCTCCCTCATTGGAAAAGCACGCGCACTTTCCCGTGGACGAGGCCAGATAGATCGCCCCTAAAATGTTTTTCATGTCATGCGAGACCCCGGCCCACTCCTGAATGACCCGGCGATACGCCAGCAAAGGGACCAATTCTTCTTTAGCTTTTAAGGCAAGCAACTCACTTGTCCTGGCACGCTTACGGATATGCCCAAGGCTCACCGCCGGGATGGTCAAAAAGCCAAGATTAAAAACGATCCGTTCCCAATTCCCCCGTTCACTGGTCGTCAGGTCAAGCGCGGCCGAAAGAATGGAAAACGCGAATATTCCAGCCATCAAGCGGTCGTAAAACCGGCTCGCCTTCCTGACCATAAGCTGGAAATTGTCCGGCATTTGGGAAAGTTCGATCATCGTCGTTTCAATCCCGCGAATCCGCCTCTCCAGCCGGTTGACTGCGGCGTCAAGGCGGAGCTGACCCGGCATCAGGTATTGAAGCGTTTGGATCGGATATTTGCTCCATTGGACAAGCTGTATTTCCAAACGATTTCCCGCGCCAAGCTTTTTATCCCAGTGATCGGTCGCCCGGGGTTTCCACCAAGCGCGCGGTTGACCGTTAAAACGACGAACTTCTATCTTCATGCCCAAATTATCGTGGTATATTGGTTAAAATTTCAGGCAAAATACGGGAGAATTAAAAACGATAGCCAACCAACGCGGTAATCCCTGATTGCTCTACTCCTGGCCTGACCGAGCCAAAACCAAACTCAAAGAACAGATTCCCATCACCAAAAGGAGTTTCGCCGCCATAAAATACTTCGCCTCCCAACGACCGTTGACCACCAGCCGATGATAGTAAAGTATAATTAACTCCCAGTCCAGCATAAGATAGCATCCCCACCGTCCCCGGAGGATTAAGATAATAGTAACTGTCGGCAAAAGCAGCTAAAGAACTATTGCCGGCGCCTGATCCATATAAACCACCAAATCTAAAGTTGATGTCATTAAACGACAACTCCCATTCACCCCGCAAAGCGGCCAAACCGGCAAAATATCCTCCGCAAAAAGCAATTTTCCCTGACGAAGCTTTCTCTTGTTTTTGCGTGGGAGCGTTTATTTTAACCGGTTTTGGCTGATGCTTTAACTCGGTCGGCAGTGGCCCGGTAGGGTTGTACTTTATCCGTTCATGTTTTTCAACAACCGGTTGGACCGGTTCATCTTGAGGCTCAAGGATCTGCGCGATAACGGACAGAGGTTCTGTAGTTGGGGAAACGGCAATGACTTCAAGGGTTGCGATCGCTTCGGGGGTCGCTTCAGCTATGGCCGGGGCCTCGGCCTTTGGGATGGTGTATAGAAGATCGAGTTCCGCTTTAATTCTTTCGATCTCCTGCGCCCGCTCCTGCCTGGTCATCTTTTCGGTCAGCCCGATCCCATTTTCCAGGTTAAATAAGCGCGAATTCAAGAACTTGATCATCGCCTGCCGTCCCTCCGGGGTTAGATTGGCGATCCGGGTTTTCATCCGTTCCAAACGGACCTGGTCACCAGGGGCAAGCTCGGCGACCGCCGTCAACGACAAAAAAACCATAAATAAAATAACAGCTAAGAACATTTTCCTCATGTCAGGTTTCATTATACAATCAACACTGAATGAGCTGTCAATATAGTATAATTCTTACATGGACCTGTTTGACGTGAACCTCAAGAGCTACAAGGAAAAGAACGCGCCGCTCCCCCATCGGATGGCGCCGCGCAGCCTTGATGAGATCATTGGACAGGAGCCGATCATCGGAAAAGGGAAGCTCCTGCGCCGCCTGATCGAGACCGACAAGGTCTCTTCGGTCATTCTCTACGGACCGCCGGGAACTGGTAAAACCGCCATCGCCAGAGTGATTGCCAGTTCGACCAGGGGACATTTTGAGTGGCTCAACGCCACCGTCGCCAAGGTCGAGGATATCCGCCGGGTCAGCCTGGAATCGAAAGAGCGGATCAAGCATTACGGCACAAAAACGATCCTTTTTCTCGACGAGATCCACCGTTTCAATAAGCTCCAGCAGGACGCTCTTCTCCCCGACGTCGAGGAAGGGAATTTGATCCTGATCGGCGCGACGACGGAAAACCCGTTATTTTACGTTAATTCAGCTCTCGTCTCCCGCTCGAACATCTTTGAACTAAAACCGTTGACCGCCGACCAGCTCAAGGAAGTGATCAAGTTCGCCTTGACCGACCCCGAACGAGGCCTCGGTCAATTCAAGATCAAAATGGAGCCGGATGCTCTTGACCACCTCGCTCGTCTTTCCGACGGGGACGCCCGGCGCGCCTTGACCGCCCTGGAGCTCGGCGTCCTCTCCACCTCTCCCGGCGAAGACGGGCGGATCTACTTCACCCTGGCGGTCGCCGAAGCGTCGATCCAAAAGAAAGCGGTCGTTTACGATAAAAAGGGGGACCAGCATTACGACACTATTTCCGCCTTCATAAAATCAATGCGCGGCGGCGATATAAATACCGTCCTCTATTATCTGGCCAAGATGATCTATGCCGGGGAAGACCCTCGATTCATCGCCCGGCGGATCGTGATTTGCGCGGCCGAAGACGTCGGCAACGCCGATCCGCTCGCTCTGGTCATTGCCAATTCCGCTATGCAGGCAGCCGAGTTCGTTGGGATGCCGGAAGCGCGCATCCCTCTCGCCCAGGCGGCGATCTACGTCGCGAAAGCGCCGAAAAGCCGGGAAGCAATCGATGGGATCGATAACGCTCTCAAAGAGATCGAAAAGAGCGCGACCATCCCCGTCCCGGACCACCTGAAAAACAGGAGCAATCCATGGTAAGGCTCCTTGGGGCACACATGTCGGTCGCCGGCGGGATAGATAAAGCGATCAATCGGGGCCTCTCGATCGGCTGCAGCGCGATCCAAATTTTCGTCAAGAACAACAACCAATGGTTCGGCAAACCGCTCACCGAAGACGAAATCCAAAGGTTTGTAGCGGAAAAAAAACAAAGCAACCTCTTCGTTTTTGCTCACGCAGGTTATTTGATCAATCTGGCCGCCCCACCATCCGACAACCTCGAGAAATCGCGTCGTTCAATGCTGGAGGAATTGGAACGGTGCGAAGGGCTCAAGCTCCCCTTTATTGTCCTCCACCCAGGATCACATCTTGGAAAAGGCGAAGGCCAAGGCATAGGCCAAGTAACTAATCATCTTAATGAACTGATCGAAAAAACCAAAGGTTTTAAGGTAAAAATCGCTCTGGAAACGACCGCCGGCCAGGGGTCAAATCTCGGGTATAAGTTTTCTAATTTAGCGGAGATCATAGCCGGCATTAAAGCGCCGGAGCGGATCGGGGTCTGCTTTGATACCTGCCATTCTTTTGCCGCGGGGTATGAATTGAACACTAAAGAAGGTTATCTGGCGACCTGGAAAGAATTTGAACGGACAATCGGCCTGGATAAGCTTCTGGCTTTTCATTTGAACGATTCCAAAACCGGTCTCGGCTCCAAAAAAGACCGCCATGAACATATCGGCCGGGGAGAACTGGGGCTGGAGCCGTTCCGCTTCCTGATGAACGATAAACGCTTTGAAAACCTCCCAATGGTTCTGGAAACACCCAAAGGGCCGGAAATGAAAGAAGATATCGAGAACCTTAATATTTTACGGGATTTAATTAAATGAACTACGAAGAACTCGGGTTTGCCAAAGTCGATCACCACCGGATCCACCGGAAAGGCTTCCCCGAAGTGATCTATTGTCCGGGAAAAACACCGGATCAGATCGCCCAAATAGCGTCTAAGATCGCCAAACAAGGCCATGACGTTCTAGCCACCAGAGCGGACAAAAAAGCGTTCACCGCGGTCAAGAAGATTTTACACAAGGCTGTCTATCATGAAACAGCTGGAATTATTACCGTTAATTGTAAGTTGGCAGTCGGAAGTCGGAAGTCAAAAATAGCCATCGTCACCGCCGGGACCGCAGACCTCCCCATCGCCGAAGAGGCCGCCGTCACCGCGGAATACCTTGGCCATAAGGTCGAGCGAATTTATGATGTTGGGGTCGCCGGGATCTATCGCCTGATGAAGAACCTGCCAAAGATAAAAAGATGCCGGGTCGCGATCGTCGTCGCCGGAATGGAAGGAGCCCTCGCCTCGGTCGTTGGCGGATTGATCGACAAGCCGATCATCGCGGTCCCAACTTCCGTCGGTTATGGCGCGAGCTTTAAAGGGCTCTCCGCCCTCCTCACCATGATGAACTCCTGCGCCCCCGGGATCAGCGTGGTAAATATCGACAACGGCTTTGGCGCCGCCGTCTGCGCGCATTATATTGCCGGTAATGAGAAATGAAGATCGCCTATTTTGACTGTTCTTCCGGCCTGGCCGGCAACATGGTACTGGGAGCATTACTTGACGCCGGGCTGGATTATAAAGAGCTCAAAAAAGAGTTAAAACATCTTAAGCTAAAAGCTTACAGCTTAAAGCTTAAAGCTATTAAGAAACACCATATTAATGGAACTTATTTCGAGGTCTTTACCAGCGAACAACATCATCGCAATCTCGCTGACATACTTAAACTCATCAACAAAAGTAAGCTATCGAAAACAGTCAAAACACTTAGTACCAAGATCTTCCGCCGACTGGCCGAGGCGGAAGCTAAGGTCCACGGCGTCCCTGTTAACAAAATCCATTTCCATGAGGTCGGCGCGGTCGACGCGATCATCGATATAGTCGGCGCAGCGATCGCTATTGAAAAGCTGGGGATCGAGGCGATCTATGCCTCGCCAATCCCTCATGGACAAGGCTTTATCCAACACGCGCATGGCATCCTGCCAAACCCGGCTCCAGCGACCGCGGAATTGTTGAAAGGGATCCCAACTTATGGAATTGAGGTTAAAGGGGAGGTCGTCACCCCGACCGGCGCGGCAATAATCAGCACTTTGGCCAGCGGCTTTGGACCGGCGCCGAAAATGGCGGTAGAGAAAATCGGCAACGGCGCCGGCAGTAAATCCTTCCCCACTCTCGGGATGCTCCGGGTCTATATTGGCGAAGCTAATTTGCCGACGGAAAACGAGGCGATCCTCCAAATCGAAACGAATATCGATGACATGGACATAAAATACTTAAATAAGGCGATCGTGACCCTGATGAAAGCGGGTGCCCTCGATGCCTTTATCGAACCGATCCTGATGAAAAAGGAGCGCGCCGCCCATAAGCTGATCATTCTTTGCCGGCTGGAAGATAAAGACCGGCTGTTAGAATTAGTTTATAAACTGACCACAACTCTTGGAGTCAGAATTTTCTTGGCCACCAGGGAAGTTTTACGACGAAAACTCATTAAAGTTAAAACTAAGTATGGAAAAGTAAAAATTAAATTAGGTTTATTAGCCGGTCAGGTTATAACCGCCGCCCCGGAATATGAGGAGTTAAAGAAGCTGGCCAGAAAACACCGTCTCCCTATAAATATTGTCGATCAAAATGTCAAAAGACTAGGCTTTCTCTTTAAATAGCGCCACTTGCTCCGCCAGCCGGTCTACCGCCGCCTTCACAAAACCAGCGAAGAGCGGATGCGGCCGATTGGGTCGGGACTTAAACTCCGGATGATACTGGGTCGCTAAAAAGAACGGGTGGGTCGGCAATTCGATCACTTCCACCAGATCGGCATCAGGATTGATCCCCGAATAGATGAGGCCGCACTCTTCCAGCTGTTTGCGAAAATCGTTGTTGAATTCATAACGGTGGCGGTGCCTCTCCTCAACTTCGTCCCGGTCGTAGAGCTTATGAAGGGTCGTCCCCTTCTTGATCCGGCAGAGATACGCTCCCAGTCTCATCGTCCCACCCTTATCGATCAAGCCGCGCTGTTCCGGGATAAAATCGATGACCGGGTATTTGGTCTCGGGATCGAACTCCGAGGAATTGGCCCCTTTGAGCTTGCAAACGTTGCGGGCGAACTCGATCACCGCGCATTGCATCCCCAGGCATAAACCGAGAAAAGGGATATTGTTCTCTCTGGCGTAGCGGATCGCTTTGATCTTACCTTCAACGCCGCGCGCCCCAAAACCGCCGGGAATGAGCAGCCCCTGCACGTCGCGCAGGACCGCGTCGATATCTTCTTCCTCTTCCAGCTTCTCGGCGTTGATCCACTTAAGCTCGATCTTGGCCTGATTGGCGATCCCGCCGTGCTTGAGCGACTCAACAATGCTAAGGTACGAGTCTTCCAGTTCGGTATATTTGCCGACGATCGCGATCTTGACCGAATGCCGGAGCGAATGCCACTCCCGGACGATCTTTTCCCATTCGGCCAGGTCAACCTTCTTTGATTCCATGTCCAGGTATTTGACGACTATCTCGCCGACGTTCTCCTTCTCGATCGCCAGCGGCACGTCGTAGATCGACGGCATGTCGGGCAAACCGACGACCGCTTCCTTGGCGACGTCGCAAAAAAGCGAGATCTTTTCCTTCATCTCCTGGCTGATCGGATCGCGAGAGCGGCAGACGATGATGTCGGGCTGGATGCCGATCTCCCGCAGTTTCTGGACGCTGTGCTGGGTCGGCTTGGTCTTGAATTCGTGGGTCGTATCAAGGAACGGGATCAGGGTAACGTGCAGGTTGACGCAATTGTCCCGTCCCACCTCTTTGCGGAACTGGCGGATCGCTTCTAAAAACGGCAACCCCTCGATATCGCCGACCGTCCCGCCGATCTCGCAGATCACCACGTCAAAATGCTGGTTCTTGGTCACCTGGCGAATTCGGTCCTTGATCTCGTTGGTGATGTGCGGTACCACCTGGACCGTCCCTCCCAGATAATCGCCGCGGCGCTCCCGGGTAATGACGTTCCAGTAGACCATGCCGGTGGTCACGTTGTTAGATTTGCCAAGATTGACGTCGATGAAGCGCTCGTAGTGCCCCAAATCAAGGTCGGTCTCGGCCCCGTCTTCGGTCACGAAGACTTCTCCATGCTGGTAAGGGTTCATTGTTCCGGGGTCGACATTGATGTAGGGGTCAAGTTTTTGGATGGTAACGGAGATACCGCGGCTCTTTAAGATCCGGCCGAGCGAAGCGGCCACGATCCCTTTCCCTAACGAGGACACAACTCCTCCGGTAACAAAAATATATTTAGTGGTCATCCTCCAACACCTTCTTCCGCTAATTTATCTGGAAATTTCACGATCTTGACCCTGGCAATCCGGCGGCGGTGGACCCGCTCCACGCTGATCAACAGGTTCTCGTAATGCACCGCGTCCCCCACCGAAGGGGCTTTTCCCAGCTGGCTGAAAACAAAACCGCCGACCGTGTCGTAGTCCCCTTCCGGGATCTCGACACCCAACTTTTCGTTGAGGTCGGCGATCGACAATTTACCGTCGATGATAGCCGCGCCGTCCTCGACGTGCTCGTAGCGCTTTTCTTCGCGCTCAAATTCGTCGTGGATCTCCCCAACGATCTCTTCCACCAGGTCTTCCATGGTCACGATACCGGAAGTAACGCCGTATTCATCGACAATGATCGCCAGGTGGGTCCTGGCCGCCTGCATTTCATGCAGGAGGTCGGTCACCTTCTTGGATTCAGGGATGATAAACGGAGGGTGCATCATTTCCCTGATCGTGATCTGGGCTTTATTTCTTTTTAGCAGGTCTTTCGCGTAAACCACTCCAACAACATTGTCCAGGGTCCCTTCATAGACCGGAATCCGGGAATGCCCGCTTTCGATGATCAGCTTAGTCAGCTCCTTGATCGGTTTGTCCACCACGCAAGCGATCATGTCGGGCCTCGGGGTCATGACTTCCCTGGCGATCGTGTCGCCAAATTCGAAGATTGAAGTGATCATCGCCCGCTCTTCTTCTTCAATCAATCCTTCTTTTTCTCCTTCGGCCAGGACCATTTCGATCTCTTCTTCGGTCAAAAAGCCCCCCTTGCCGACTTTCCCACCGCCAAAAATATAGATCAAAGGGCGACTGAATAGATTGGTCAACAAAGCGATCGGATGAAAGACGACTTTCAAAGTAATAATTACCGGCGAGGCCAGGAGAGCGATTTTTTCGGCGTTGTGGATTGCCACGGTCTTCGGGGTGATCTCGCCAAAGACCAGCAAAAGAAAGGTCATAATGCCGGTCGCTATCCCAACGGCATACCCCATTTCACCGGTCCCTGTTCTTTCAAAAAAGTTTATGGTCAACGAGGTCGCCACCGCTGCGGCAGCGGTATTAACAAAATTATTGCCGATCAAGATCGTTGACAGGAAATCCCCAGGTTTTTCCTTTAATTGGCTAAGTGATTTTGAGCCGCGCACTTTCCGTTCAAGTAAGCCTTTGATCTTATGCCGATTGAGGCTGGTGATCGCAGTCTCCGACGCCGAAAAGAAGGCCGACAGCATTAATAATATTATTAATAATAACGCTTCTAACATTTTGACCTCATAAATTGATTATCTTGGGCAAAAATATGATCAAACCGGCGATCGCCGCTCCCCCAGAAACCACCAAAACCGCCGCGGCCGACGCGTTCTTGGCCAGCGCAGCCAGAGGATGAGGCTCCGGCTTGAGCATATTGACCACTTCTTCCATTGCGGTGTTGATCAATTCGAAAGCAAAAACCAGCGAGATCAGGATGATGACGATCAGCCACTCCAGGATGCTGATCCTAAGAGAGACCGCCGCGGTCAGGACCGCGAAGGCCATTATCGAATGGATCCACATATTCCTCTGCGATTGCAGGGCATATTTAATCCCATCCTGGGCGTATTTATAACTGCGAATAAAGCGCTTCGGCATCTCTCATTTTCCTTCCATGGTCATAACATAAAATATGCAGTACGCCGTGAATGACCAGTCGCTTAAACTCCGCTTCATAGCTGACCCCGTATCGTTTGGCGTTCTTCCTGGTCGTCTCTTCGGAAATTATAACATCTCCCAAAAATCCGGTCTCATCGAGCTGAAAAGACAAAACATCGGTCGGTTTGTCGAGCCCTCTGAACTTCTTATTAAGCCCCCTGATCGTCCGGTCATCAACCACCGAAACATCGATCGTCCCTTTAAAGCCTTCCTTTTTTATGATCGCTTTGACCAGGGCGGAAAACTTCATTGGTGATCTTTGATCTCCGCTCCCAGGCCGGTCAGTTTACTGGTTATCTTATCATAACCGCGACGAATATGGTGATCGCGGTCTTCAATGATCGTCTCACCCTCGGCCGCGAGCCCCGCCAGGATCAAAGCAGCCCCGGCCCGCAGGTCGGAAACCCTGACCGGCGCCCCGGAAAGTTTTGGCACTCCGGTAATGATCGCGCTTTGCCCTTCAAGGCGGATATTGGCTCCCATCCTTTTTAATTCATTGACGTGCATAAAACGGTTTTCAAAGACCGTCTCGGTAATGACCGAGGTCCCGTTTGCCAGGGACAAAAGAGAAGCAAATTGCGGCTGCATGTCGGTCGGAAATCCCGGATACGGAAGAGTTTTAATATCAACCGCGTTGATCCCCCGCCGCGCCGTCACCAATATCCCATCAGGTCCGCATTCGATCTCCGCCCCGCACTCCTTAAGCTTGACCAGGGTCGCTTCCATATGGCCTAGCTCCGCTCCTTTGACCAAAACCTTCCCCCCGGTTATCGCTCCAGCCACCAGCAAGGTCCCCGCTTCGATCCGATCGGGAATTATTTTATAATCGACCGGCATCAAGGTGTTGACCCCGGAAACCTTGATCACTTCCGTCCCCGCTCCTTCGATCTTCGCGCCGGCCCGATTAAGGAAATTGGCCAGGTCCAGGATCTCCGGCTCGCGTGCGGCATTTTCAATGATCGAGTCCCCTTCGGCCAGCGCCGCCGCCATCATCACCGTTTCTGTCGCCCCGACCGAAGGAAAATCAAGATAGACCTTGCCGCCGCGCAATTTTTTTGTCTTGGCGATCACAAACCCGTGTTCCAGTTCAACATCGGCCCCCAAAGCGGTCAACCCTTTTATATGAATGTCGACCGGCCGTGAACCGATGGCGCATCCTCCGGGGAGCGGGATCTTCGCCAGGCCTTTGACCGCCAGGATCGGGCCAATAACAAAAAATGAGGCACGCATTTTGGTCACCAGTTCATATGGGGCAACGTGGCGGACCTGGAAATTCCAAACATTGACCGTGTTGGGGCTCGACTGCGAATACTCGGCCCGCAAGCCAAGCGCCCGGAGGACCCGGACTATGGTCGTCACATCGGAGAGGTTGGGTATGTTGCGGATGACGGAGCGCCCGGGAAGCATGATCGCGGCGGCCAGTATGGGGAGAGCGGCATTCTTGGAGCCGGAAACGGTGACTTCCCCTTCAAGCGGCCGACCGCCGGAAACGATCAGTTTATGCATTGAATTCCTCTGGATTGCTGTCGGCCGAGCCAAAATATTTTAGCAGGAAATAGATCGTTCTCGACGCCGCCCGGCCATCGCCGTAAGGATTGACCGCCCTCTGCATCTTGTCGTATTCGCTCTTATCAACCAGGAGCTTGGTAGTTTCATTAACAATGAGCTCTTCATTAGCCCCAACCAGTTTGACCGTCCCGGCCGCGACCGCTTCCGGACGTTCGGTCTTATCCCTCAACACCAGTACCGGTTTGCCCAGCGACGGGGCCTCTTCCTGGACGCCGCCCGAATCGGTTAAGACCAAATAGCTCGCCTTCATAAGGTGAATGAAAGGCTCGTATTCCAATGGTTCGGTCAGGAAGACGTTCGGCAAGCTCCCCAGGAGCTCATTGACCACGTTGGCGACGGTCGGGTTCTTGTGGACGGGAAGAACGACCTCGACCTGATCATGAAAGCGCTCCGCGATCGTTTTCACCGCGGAACAGATCCCGCGCAGCGGCCCACCCCAATTTTCCCGGCGATGGGTAGTGACCAGTATCAGTTTTTTCCCCGGGGTCAATTTGATCCCGGTCTGGGCCAGGTCGTATTTTCGGCCGGCAACGTCCAGCAATGCGTCGATCACGGTATTGCCGGTCAGGCAGATCGTTTCCCGGCTGACCTTTTCGGCCAACAGGTGCTCAAGGGAGATCGTGGTCGGTGGAAAATGGAGATCTGCCAGGGAAGTCAAAAGCTTGCGGTTGATCTCTTCCGGATACGGCTGCCACTTATCGAATGTCCTAAGCCCAGCTTCGATATGGCCCAACGGCACCTTATAATAGAAAGCGGACAAGCCGGCCGCGAACGCCGTCGAGGTGTCCCCCTGGACCAGCAGGATATCGGGCCGCTCGTTCAAAATTATTTCCTCGACCCCGGTCAATGTTTTAGTAACAATGCTGGTCAAGGTCTGGTTCGCTTCCATAATGCCAAGGTCATAGTCGGGTTCGATCTTAAATATCCGCAAGACCTGATCGAGCATCTGGCGATGCTGGCCGGTGACCACTACCAGGGTTTCCAGAAATTCCGGAAATTTACGGCACTCGTTAACGACCGGGGCCATTTTGATCGCTTCCGGCCTGGTCCCAAAAACAAACATCACTTTCTTTCTGTTTGGCATAATCCTTCCTCTTTACCCCCTCTCGTTCTCCCCCTTGCCAAGGGGGAGATGCCGGAACGAAGTGACGGCAGAGTGGGTCATTTTTGCAACGACATGATCAGCGCGGTCGCGCTCAATAAAAAGCAAACAATGTAGATCGACATGACCGCTTCCCTTTGGGTCAAGCCGGCCCGGATCAAAACATGATGAATGTGCCTGTTGTCCGCGGCGAATGGGTTTTTTTTCTCTTTGATCCGGCGCAGGATCGCGAAGGTCGTGTCAAAAATCGGCACCCCCAGGATCAAGAGAGGGACGATCAAGGCGACCACTAAAGTAGTCTTGAACACTCCGATAATTGACGCGGCGGCAACGATAAAACCAAGCAGGTAGCTCCCGGAGTCTCCCAGAAAGATCGAGGCAGGAAAAAAATTGTACCGTAAAAAGCCAAGAGCGGCACCGGCGATCGCGATAATAAAAAGGGCCGCTTCGATCTGGTGGGTCCGCAACGCAACGAAAAACAGGGTCCCGGCCGAGATCGCGATCACCCCGGTCGCCAGGCCATCCAAACCATCGATCAGATTGATGGCGTTGGTCATCCCAACCAGCCAGAGAATAGTTAAAGGGATCGCGATAAAACCAAAGAGCGGGATGATCCCGTTAAAAGGATTGGAAAAAAATGAGATCTCGATCCCAAAATAGATCGCGACAATCGCAGCTAAAGTCTGCCAGGCGAGTTTGGTCAACGGGCGCGATCCCCGCAGGTCATCCTTGAGACCGGAAAGAAAAACGATGGTTCCACCAATCAGGATCCCAATGATCGGGCGGGGGTTAAGATGGACCCCGGTAAAATATCCAAGCGCCAGGCCAAAAACGACAGCGGCAATAAAACCGGCGTAAATCGCTACTCCACCGATCCTGGGAATATCCGTCGAATGGATCTTCCGGTCGTTGGGGTGGTCGACCGCTCCTATTTTAAAGGCTACTTTTCTAGCGACCGGCGTGCAAAAAACGGTAACTAGCAGAGCGATAAGGAAGCTGGGAAAAAAAATATGCATCTTGGAAAAGCATTATATCCTATCGCGGAGTACTGCACAAGCACGGCACGGACTGAGGTCATATATATGTATATTGACACCGCCGGACCAACAATGGGAGAATACCGATACTTTACCAAATGGGTTAAAATGAAAAACATATTTTTTCTGCTAACACTTGTCGCGTTTCTGGGTAGCGCTCTCTCCGGCTGCAATGAACCACTCTGGCACGACCAGACGGATGCTGAATTAAACAAATTGCTCGCCTCCAAATGGGCAAGTTATGGATCGGGCAGGACAAATTTCGGCGGCGGGCTGGCGATGTACATTATTTCCCCCAAGGGCAACTTCTACGCTTCAGCTAACATGCCGGGTGGTACCGAGAACACTCACTTCCGCGGGGCCAGTACCACCAAAAGCTACACCGGCGCCGCGATCATGCTCCTGCACCAGCAGGGAAAACTTAATATTGACGATCTGATTACTGCCGGCATCCCCGGCTCCAGCGAGCCTTATATCCCGAACACCATTGAGTACAACATCCCCAACAAAGGTCAGATCACCATTAAAATGCTGCTCAACCACCGGGCGGGCGTGTGGGATGTATCCAATTCCAATATTCCGTCGGACAAAGCGGTGGCGTATGCCGGGCAAAACTATGTCGAATACATCAAAGCGCTGGCCCCCGAGCACACCTTCACCTGCGAAGAGCTGGCCGGCGTCGTAGCAACCTGTGAATTGAGCTATTTTGCCCCCGATACCTCATATCATTACAGCGATACCGGCTATTCGCTGCTCGGCAAGATCATCGAGCGGGTCTCCGGCCAGCGGTATGACCAGTTCCTGCAAACAAATTTAATGGCCCCAAACACGCTGACCGCAACCACCTTCCCTTATCTGGGGAACGACCGGACCATCCCCTTGCCTTATGAAACCGGCTACCAGTATATTGCCGGCACTTTGACCGACGTGACCGTTGACAACATGTCGCCGCATGTTGCCGAGGGGAACGTCATCACCACCCCGGCGGAGCTGGCGCAATGGATAAGGGCTCTGATCAAGGGGCAAGCCGGCCTGTCCGCGGCCACCGTCGCTCTGATGACCACCGAAGCGACCGTAAGGAATTACGGGCTCGGAATATTTAAAGTGACGGGAATCGGCTTCGGCCATAACGGCGCCCATAACGGCTATGTCACCACCGCCTTCTGCGACCCGGCCCAGGATGTAACGGTCGTCATGTCGGCTTCCGTCATCAACTGGGACGACCTGGGGAGCGAAATAACCTGCCTTTATGATACCAGCCACGCGATCAAAAACCTGCTTGGCTATTCAACCCTGGAGGCAAATTAATATAAAAAAGAGCATAACTTATGTGGTCATTGTTTTTCTGCTCAGCTCCATCGGCTACTATCTGGTGATCAACGCCAAAGCCCTGGGACTGAATCCTCTGTTTTGCATGTTCTATCTGATGTGGTGCCCAGCCCTGTCGGGGATGATTACTTCTTTGGTCTACGAAAAGAGCCTGAAAGGTATCGGCTGGGGATCAGGCAAGCTAAAATGGCTGGCCGCGGCTTATCTACTGCCGCTCGCCTATGCCGGCGCGGCCTATTTAATCATCTGGCTGTTCGGTTGGGGAGCGATCAACCCGGCATATCAATTCAATTTTACCAAGCTGGTCATTTTCGGGACTTTGCTCAATGTCGCTTTTGCCGCGGGCGAAGAGATCGGCTGGCGCGGGTTCCTGGTGCCGCAGCTCTACCAGCGCTTTAATTTTACCGCGACCTGTTTGATCACCGGCATTATCTGGGCGGTCTGGCATTTCCCCCTCATCATCTCCGGCGTCTATCTGGCCAGCATGCCCCTGCCGGCCCAGCTTTTTCTGCTGGTGCTGACCGTGACCGCCATGACCTTTCCGATCAGCTGGTTTAGGCTCAAGTCGGGAAGTGTGTGGGCCGCAGCCTTGCTGCACGCCAGCCACAATCTTTATATCCAGAGGTTTTTCGATCCCCTGACCCTCGAGACCGTGCCGCTCTCAAAGTACATGATCGGCGAATCAGGGATCATTTTATCGGTGATCTTTGTCATGCTGGCGGTCATCTTCTGGGGCTTAAGGCGCCAGCTGCCCAAAAAGGAAGCAACAATATAAGATCGTACTTAGCCACTCCGCTTGTCAACCGGCTTTTTTTTTGCTAAGCTTGTCTGGTTATGTCCTTGGGAATCTTCTCGAAACTAACTACAATCGAAGACAAAGCCGGCCAAATCGTCGCTTCAGCCGAAAAAGAAAAAAACCTCGCCCTGCTCATGGCTAAAAAACAGGCAGATGAGCTTATCGACCAGGCAAGAAAAACCGCTAAAGATGAAGCGGCCGCCATAATCGAAGAGGCAAAATTATCGGGACATAAGGAAAAAGCGGCCCTTGAAGCCGAAACCGGCCGATTACTGGAAGAGCTTCGCCACGGGATCGACTCAAAATTTGAAACGGCAAAAAAACATGTCGTTAGTTAAAATGCGTAAGCTGGCCATTATCGGCCATCAGGATTCCAGAACCACTCTGCTGAATTTTCTCCAGGAAGCCGGTATGCTCCAGATCTCTCCCCTCTCGCTTGGCGAGCCATTGAGCGATAGCAGTGAAAATTACGAACTGTTTTTATCCGAGATCAAGGCGGCGATCACCGTCATTGACGCCGCGGCCGGAGTAAAAAAAAGCTTCATCGAAAGTTTTGCCCCCCACAAAGAAACCATCAAACAGGAAGTTCTATCTCAAACCGTCAGGGAGTTTGATTGGCGGAACGTGATCAATGAGATCAATAAAGTGGACAACGAGCTGGCCAACCTGAAAAACCTGGAAGGGAAATTACTGGCTGATCTTCAGGTCCTGCGTCCCTTTGTCGGACTAAATGTTCCCCTAAAAAGCTTAAACAGCCGAGGGGATATTGCGATCATCGCGGGAAGCTGCCGGACCAAATCCCTTCTTAAGCTCAAAGAGTCGTTCGCGGCCAAAATAGCGGCCGGGGAGATCGTCATTGCCGGGCAAACCGCCGAAAAGAGCCATCTCATTATCGCTCTGGTCTCGACCGAGGCGGCCGCCGCCGGGGCTCTGCTCGATCACTTTAGCTTTGAAAAAATTGTTCTCCCCATGTCCAAACTAACGGCAACCGAGGAAGCAGGCCAAATTGAATCTTTGCTAAAAAAAGTCCAGACGGACCGGAAAACTTTCAAACGGGAGCTTGCCGGGCTGACCAAACATAAAAAACGGTTGACCTATATTTACGACTATTACCTCCAAAAAAACGACGAAAAATCAGCCAAAGAACGGCTCGCCTACACTAAAAAGGCCTTTATTTTGACCGGCTGGGTGGCGCGAAAAAAACTTGCCGGGCTCAAGATCGAACTGGAAAAGCTTGATCCTTCGCTCGCGCTTGAAGAGATCGAACCCGATAAAGGAGAACAGCCCCCTTCCTTGATCGAAAACGCCGGCATTTTCGGCCCCTTCGAGTTGGTCACCAAAATATTTGGGCCTCCTTCTCCGGGAGACATGGACCCCACCGCCCCACTTTCATTCTTTTTCATATTATTCTTTGCCCTTTGCCTTTCAGACGTCGGCTACGGTATACTCCTGGCGGCCGCGGCCATTTATTATAAAAAGACCTTGACCTTAAGCGAAGGAGGAAAAAACCTGCTCAACCTCCTCCTTTGGGGAGGGGTCGCGACCATTTTTGCCGGGATTATTACCGGAAGCTACTTCGCGATCGATCTAAATACCTTGCCGGCCCAATTCAGCATTCCTTTAAAAAAGGTACAGCTGATCGATCCGATCAAAAGCCCTTTAAATATGTTAATCATCTCGCTAATCCTCGGCATTATTCAGATCATTACCGGATTGGCCCTGGGTCTATATTGGAGGGTAAAAAACGGTGAATGGCTTAATGGTCTTTTGGATTTTGGCCTGTGGATAGTTTTTTTACTCGCTCTGGTTTTTTATGGAACTGCCGCCGCCCTTAGCCATCCAGCCACCACAATTTTAGGCAGGCTCTCTATCGCCGGAGCGGTCTCTCTGGTCTTGACCCAAGGCAGACACGAACCAGGCCTGATTAAAAAAGCAGTCTCCGGGATTTTAAGTCTCTACCGGACAACCGGTTTTTTAGGGGACACCCTTTCGTACTCAAGAATTCTAGCCTTGATGATGACCACCTCGATTATTGGGATGGTCATCAACATTATCGCCGACCTGACCAAAGGGAGCGTTCCGATCTTAGGCTATCTCATCATGGCAATCGTGCTGGTTATCGGCCATGTTTTTAACATGGTCATCTCCGTTCTGGGGGCTTTTGTTCATTCGGCCAGGTTGCAGTTGGTCGAGTACTTTGGCAAATTCTATGAGGGAGGAGGAAAACTGTTCAAACCCTTCCGCCGCGAAACTGTCTATACTATAATAGAATCAAAATAAAGGAGGAAAAATCATGTCTATTGGTTTAGCATTGTCCCTTTTTGGTGCGGTTATTGCCGCGTTGTTCGGCGCGATCGGTTCTGCCTGGGGGATCTCGATCGCCGCGGAAGCCGCGGGCGGAGTGTTAAGCGAGGACCCGGAAAAATTCGGAAAAGTCCTGGTTCTTCTCGCTCTTCCTGGTACCCAGGGCTTCTACGGTTTTCTCGGCGCTTTTTACATCATGCTCAAGATCTTTATCGTTGGAGGAGCGGCCGAAATACCTCTCTCTGCCGGCTTGCAGCTTCTTGCCGCCGGTATTCCGGTCGGTTTGGCCGGTTTTTTCTCGGCTTACTACCAGGGAAGGGCTTCCGCTTCCAGTATTTTCTTTATCGCCAAACGTCCGGACGAACTCGGTAAGGCGATCATCCTCCCGGCTATGGTCGAGACTTACGCCGTTCTTGGACTTTTGGCCACCATTCTGATGGTCTCCTGGATCAAGATCTAATGGGTCTTTTGGAAATAGAAGCCAAGATCATTGGCGAAGCCGAAGCAAAGGCCGGAGAAATAAAGACCGGAGCGGACAAGGAAGCGGCGGCGATCATCGCCGCGGCAAAAGCACGGTCAGCAGCGATCCGGGAAGAAATGTTGGGCCAGGCCAGACAACAGGCCGAGGAAGAAAAAAAGGGGATCGTCGTTCCGGCCAGGCTTCTGCTTAAACAGCGCCTGCTGGAAGAAAAACATCGCCAGCTCGATCGGCTCTTTTCCGGTATCGACCCGTCGGTCAGGGAAGAAAAAGAGAGCGAGGTCATTAAAATCCTCTATGGTTAAATTCGCTTACGCGATCGGCCGCATTCGATCGCTGGAAACGCAATTGCTCGATGAAAGCCGTCTGCTCCGCCTGGCAGACGCTCCCGACCTTAACGCCGCTTTTCTCATTTTGCGGGAGATCCCCTTTCACGCCGCCGAGATCGATAAGCTCGAAAACTCCTTCGATTTTGAGTCATTGCTAAAGAATGAACTAGCCGCGACCAAGTCTCTCCTTGACTCTTTAGCCCCGGGAGAAGAGCTCATCGAAGCAATGTGGTTAAAGAACTTTTCCGACATGGCGCTAATCGATTATCTTGAACTATTAGAAAAGGCCTCGGTCCGCTCGGGAAGCCCTCTTTTTGTCAGGTATGCCGGCGCTTTTGCCGCGCTAAACCGCCTGAAACTCGAGGTCTTATCCGGCTCCGGTGACGCCAGCGCCTTGATTGAACGGTTCCGTTTCACCGCTTACGCCCGGCCGGTCGCAATCGGACTGGAAGAATACAAAAAAAGCGGCAGCCTGTTCGCTCTGGAAAGAGAAACGGACAATTATTTAATGTCGATCATGAAACACGCGAAATACTTGACCTTTGGTATTGAACCTCTGCTTGGCTATTTGTTCGCGAGAGAGCTGGAGGTCAAAATGCTCCGCCTGATCCTGACCGGCAAGCATCTTCAGACCAAAGGAGGCCAGCTCAAAGAAAGACTGCGGCTGACCTATGTCTAAGAAGATCGCTTTTCTCGGGCCAAAAGAGATCGCGGAGCCGCTGGCGGCCAGCGGGATCGATATTTTCCCGTGTGATTCCGTCAGCCACACCTGTGAGAAACTTGAAGTTTTACTTGGCAAACGGGAACACGGCATCATTTTTATCACCGAAAGGCTGGCGGCCGAGATGCCGGAAATGATCAAAGAAGCCGAAAAGAAAGAGATCAACGTCGTTTTGCTCCCCGACCACCGGGGAAGCATCGGACTATTTAAAGAACTAGCGGAAGGATTAATAACATGATAAAAAAAGTTGCCGGGCCCCTGGTCATTGCCGAATTAACTGAAGCGAAAAAAGCCGATCTGGTCTTTGTCGGAAAACAGCGGCTGATCGGCGAAGTGATCGAACTTCGCGGTAGCAGCGCCTCGATCCAGGTCTATGAAGAGACCGCCGGCCTCAAGGTCGGCGATCCGGTCGAATCGACCGGCGCCCCGCTTTCGGTCGAGCTTGGCCCCGGCATGATCGGCGCGATCTTTGACGGGATCCAAAGGCCGCTTGATAAGCTAATGCTTCAAGCCGGGGCGTTTATTCCGCGCGGCCTTTACGTCGATCCGCTCTCCCGGACCAAGAAATGGCCCTTTGTCCCACTCGCCGCCATCGGCGATGAGGTTAAGGAAGGGGATATCCTGGGAACCGTCCAGGAGACCGCTCTCGTCAGCCACAAGATCATGGTCCCGCCGGGAATCTCGGGAAAAATAGAAAAGCTTGACAGCGGCGATTTCACGATCGAGGAAACGATCGCCGTCGTCTCCGGCAGACCGGTTGCGATGCTGCAAAAAAGCCCGGTCCGCAGAAGGCGCCGGCTAGGCAAAAAAGAACCGGTCTCGGTCCCGCTCGTCACCGGCCAGCGCGTGGTCGACACCCTCTTCCCGATCGGCAAGGGAGGGGCCGCCTGCGTCCCGGGACCGTTTGGCGCCGGCAAAACAGTTATTCAGCACCAGTTCGCCAAATGGTCGGACGCCGATATCATCGTTTACGTCGGCTGCGGCGAGCGCGGCAACGAGATGACCGACGTTCTCAAGGAATTTCCGGAATTAAAAGATCCCAAATCAGGCCGGCCGCTGATGGAGAGGACCATTCTCATCGCCAACACATCCAACATGCCGATCGCCGCCCGCGAAGCATCGGTTTACACCGGCGCCGCGATCGCCGAATATTTCCGCGACATGGGCTACCACGTCGCCCTTTTTGCCGACTCCACCTCCCGCTGGGCCGAAGCTTTGCGCGAAATGTCAGGCCGTCTTGAAGAAATGCCGGGCGAAGAAGGCTATCCGGCATATCTTGGTTCCCGTCTGGCCGATTTCTACGAACGGGCCGGCGGCGGCCGCTGTCAGGGGAAACCGGAACGCGACGGTTCGCTGACCATTATCGGTTCGGTCTCCCCTCCGGGAGGGGACCTTTCGGAACCGGTCGTGCAAAACACTCTGCGGGTCGCCAAGGTCTTTTGGGGATTGGACGAGACGCTGGCCCACAAACGGCATTTCCCGGCGATCAACTGGCTCCTTTCCTATTCTCTTTACGCGGATAACCTGGGCCGCTATTTCAACGAAAAGGTCTCCGAAAATTTCAGCCGGCTCCGCCAGCAAGCGCTGAAACTCCTGGCCCAGGAGGCCGACCTGGAAGAGATCGTCCGCCTGGTCGGGCTTGAGTCGATCTCCCCGAAAGAACAGCTGGTCCTATTCGTCGCCAAATCGCTTCGCGAAGATTTTCTCTACCAGAGCGCTTTTGACCCGGTCGATCAATATTCCTCCCTTGGCAAACAACATCTGATCCTGCAAACGATCCTGGACCTCTACCAGCTTGGAGAAAAGGCCTTGGGCCTTGGAGTTGAGATCGAATCGATTAGGAAGATCGGGGTCATGGAAAAGATCGCCCGTGCCCGCTTCTCGACCGAAGCGGAGATCCTGGCAATCGGGCCTCTGCTGACCGATGAATTTAATAATTTAAGGAGCGGGAAAAATGGTTAAAGTCAACGAGATCGCCGGACCGCTGGTCCTGGTCCAGGGAGTTAGCGGGGTCGCTTTTGATGAATTGGTCGAAGTCGTTCTGCCGACCGGAGAGGTCAGGTCGGGAAAAGTATTGGAAGTCAGCGACGACAAGGCGCTGATCCAGGTCTTTGAAGGGACGGAAGGGCTGGAGATCAAGAATTTAACTTTTCGTTTCAAAGGCAAAGGACTGGAACTCCCGGTCTCTCGCGACATCTTAGGCCGGATCTTTTCCGGCCTTGGCCGGCCGCTGGACGGTGCGCCGCCGGTCCTGCCGGAAAAAAAGCTCGACGTCAACGGCTCGCCGATCAATCCTTTCGCCCGCGATTATCCGGACGACTTTATCCAGACCGGGATCTCGACCATTGACGGGCTCAACACCTTATCGCGCGGACAAAAGCTCCCCATCTTCTCCGGCTCCGGCCTCCCCCACTCGCGCATCGCCGCGCAGATCGCCCGGCAAGCAAGCGTTAAGAACAAGGACGAAAAGTTCGCAGTGGTTTTCGGCGCGCTGGGTATCACCTACGAAGAATCGGAGTTCTTCATCGCCAACTTCCGCAAGACCGGGGCGATCGAAAATTCCGTCCTTTTCATCAACCTTGCCTCCGACCCGGCGATCGAGAGGATCGCGACCCCTAGGCTGGCGCTGACCGCGGCCGAATATCTCGCTTTTGACCTGGAGATGCACGTCCTGGTCATCATCACCGACATGACCAATTATTGCGAAAGTCTGCGCGAGGTCTCGGCCGCCCGGCGCGAGGTTCCAGGGCGCCGGGGCTATCCGGGCTATCTTTACACCGACATGGCGACCCTCTACGAAAGGGCCGGACGGATCAAGGGAAAGAACGGTTCGATCACCCTCCTGCCGATCCTGACCATGCCGGACGACGACAAAACCCATCCGATCCCCGACCTGACCGGTTATATAACCGAGGGCCAGATCATCCTGGGACGGGACCTGGAACGCAAAGGGATCTACCCGCCGATCGATCCTCTCCCCTCGCTCTCTCGTTTACGCGATAAGGCGATCGGCTCCGGGCGAACTCGCGAAGACCATGCCGGGGTGGCCAACCAGCTCTTTGCCGCTTACGCCCGCGGCCGAGAGGTAAGAGAGCTGGTCGTTATCCTGGGTGAAGCGGCCCTATCCGAGGTCGACAAAAAGTACCTTCATTTCGCCGACGAATTCGAAGATAAGTTTATCCGCCAGAGCGAGAGCGAGAACCGGACCATTGAAACCACGCTTAAACTGGCCTGGTCCCTGCTTAAGATCCTGCCGCGCGAAGAGCTCAAGCGGATCAAGGATGAGATAATCGACAAATATGCGGATCAAGGTTAATCCCACCAGAATGGAGCTCCTCCGCCTCCGGCGGAGGGTCTCTTTGGCAAAACGAGGACACAAACTGCTTAAAGACAAGCTGGACGGGCTGATGCAGCACTTCCTCACGACCAAAAAGAAATATCTCGCTCTCCACGCCGATCTGGAGAAAAAACTTGTCGCCGTTTTCACCAAGGCGATCTTTGCCACCGCCCTCTCCCAGCCGGGCAAGCTCATCTCCAGCCGGCCAACGGCCAGGGTCAAGACGACCGTCAAGAATATGATGGGGGTCAAATTGCCCTCCTACAACTTGAACATCGAAGGAGAAACTCTATACTCCGACCTCAAAACTACGGTAGAATATAAGGAAGCGGCCCAGGGCTTTGCCGGGCTTCTGCCGGACCTGGTCACCTTTGCCGCGCTCCATCAATCCTTGCGGCAATTAGCCGCCCAGGTCAGAGAGACCAGGCGCCGGGTCAACGCGCTGGAATATGTCGTTGTTCCGGAACTGGAAAGAAGCTCCCGCTCCATCGGAATGAAGCTTTCAGAACGGGAAAGAAGCACTCGGGTGGTATTGCTGAAGATCTCCAAAGGAGGGAATTGATTTGAAGGACTTCATTATCGCGGAGTTACATGAAAGCATTGAGGTCAAAAAACAAGCAAGCAAACAGCTGGTCCCGCAGATTGAAGCGGCCGCCAGACTAATGATCTCCGCTCTTAAGGCGGGAAATAAAATACTCATATTCGGCAACGGCGGCTCGGCCGCCGATTCCCAGCACCTGGCGGCCGAATTGATCGGCCGCTACCGCAAGGACCGCCGTTCCCTTCCGGCCATCGCGCTGACCACCGATACTTCGATCATTACGTCGATCTCCAACGACTATAGCTATGAAGTTGTCTTCTCAAAACAAGTTGAAGGCCTGGCGCGGAAAGGAGATGTCGCGGTCGGGCTCTCGACTTCAGGCAACTCCCGCAACGTCTTGGTCGCGCTGGAAAAAGCCAAGGAGCTTGGCTGTGCGACGATCGGCTTTTTAGGAGGTGACGGCGGACAGATCACCGAAGCGGTCGATGTCCCGATCACTATCCCCTCCAAGATCACCGCCCGTGTCCAGGAAAGCCACATCACTATCGGCCACATCATTTGCGGCCTCATCGAGAACGAACTTTTTGGGAGGGAATAAATGAAATTTATCGTTACCGGGGGAGCAGGGTTTATTGGCAGCGCTATGGTTTGGAAGCTGAACCAGGCCGGAGAAAGCGACATCCTGGTCGCCGATCATTTAGGATCATCGGAAAAATGGCAAAACTTGAACGGCAAAGTCTTTGCCGACTATCTGGAAAAAGACATATTCCTCGAGGAATTACTGGCGGGGAAGTTTGGCAGCGTCTTTAAAGCGGTCTTCCACATCGGCGCCTGTTCCTCGACCACCGAAGCTGACGCCACCTATATGATGGAGAATAACTATCATTATTCCAAACGCCTGGCCCAGTGGGCACTGGCCAAGAACATCCCGTTCATCTACGCCAGCTCGGCGGCCACTTACGGCGACGGCTCGCTCGGTTATTCGGACGAAGACGCTGTCTCGCTCAAACTCCAGCCGCTCAACGTTTACGGCTATTCCAAGCTCCTGTTCGACCAATGGCTGATCAGGAACAACCTGGTCCATAAGGTCGTCGGCCTAAAATACTTTAACGTTTTCGGACCGAACGAATACCACAAGGGCGAGATGCGGAGCGTGGTCTTAAAAGGGTACGAACAGATCAAAAAAGACGGCAAGATCAAGCTTTTCAGGTCCTACCGGAACGAATTCGCCGACGGAGAGCAAAAGCGCGACTTTATTTACGTCAAAGACGTCGTCAACCTGATGTACCAGCTTTATCTAAACAATAAGGTCAGGGGGGTCTTCAATCTGGGAAGCGGCGCCGCCCGAAGCTGGAACGACCTGGCAGGCGCGATCTTTAACGCGCTGGGAACCAAGCCGCACGTGGAATACATTGAAATGCCGGATATTTTAAAAGAAAAGTACCAGTATTTCACCGAAGCAAAAATGGACAAATTGGCCACGGCCGGGATTAATTTCACCGCTACCCCTCTTGAAGAAGCGGTCGCCGACTATGTACGGGCGTATCTTGAGCCGGGGATGCGGTATCTATAGCGCATATGAAGATCTTTATTACCGGGATCAGCGGATGCGTCGGACATTATCTCTTCGATGAACTGCGAAGCAACCCGAATTATCATTTTTATCTTTTGGTCAGGGACCCCAAAAAGCTTCGCTTTTCCTATAAAGACGACCCCCGAATTACCATTCTTCCAGGTGAAATGATCAGCGTCTTGACCTACGCCAAACTTCTGGGCGAGATGGACACGGTGATCCATCTCGCCGCCGACTGGGGAGGGAACCAATCCAACTATGAATTTACCGTCGACATGCTGAACGCTCTTGATCAAAATAAATGCAAAAAAGTGATCGTATTTTCGACCGCCAGCATATTGGGGGACGACAACCAGCTCAACCCTCTCGCCGGCGAGATCGGGACCCATTATATTCGGGGAAAATATCAGCTCTTCAAGCGGCTTCCCGATCTGGCGATCTATAATAAGTGCCACACCCTCTTCCCCACCTGGGTCCTGGGTGGAGACTCGCGCCATCCCTATTCTCACGCTTCCAGCGGAATATTAGGACTGGCCAAATGGCTCAAACTTATCAGGTTTTTCACGGTTGACGCGACTTTCCATTTTATTCATGCGCGGGATATCGCCAGGATAACGAAATTTGTCCTTGAAAATGAGGTCAAAGAAAAAGCGCTTGTTTTGGGGAATAAGCCTATCAGCGCCAGCGCTTTTTTAAGAGCTGTCTGCGAACATTATAAAATTCCGGTCTATTTCCAGCTCCCCATTCCCGCCTGGCTCGTCAAAGGAGCGGCCGGGATCTTAGGAAAAAAACTCCATCCCTGGGACCTTTATTGCTTCGAGAAAAAACATTTTATCTATCAAACAATCGACGCGGCCACGTTTGGATTGCCGACCGATCTTCAGGGCCCGGCAGAGGTAATCCGTAGTTTGGCTGGCTCTCAAAATAAGACGATTCGGGCTTGATCTTCTGCATCGGGAGGACTAGCACGCTATTAACCTCTTCGGTAACCGGCGGTCGCTTTTTCAAGGCCAGCGCGTATCGGCCGCTTAAACGAACTAATTCCGAAACAGTAACAAACTTGTATCCCTTCCTTTTGAGCGGCCGGATAATGTAGGAAAGCGAATCGACCGTCTGCTGACTGATATCGTGCAATAGAATAATATCCCCACCATTGATCCGCGACAGGACCCGCTCGGCGATGGAGACCGGGCTCCTGATCCCTGTTTTTGAGTGATAAAAATCGTCCCCGTTGACCGACCACATGACTATCGTATAACCGGCTTTCTGGATCGCCTGGCTCTTGGACTGCGGAAGAAATCCATGGGGGGGGCGGAACAAGGTCGGTTTGACCCTGCCGTTGGTATAACCGCTGATAATATCGCTGGACAGCTTAAGCTCATCAAGCATTTTTCTCTCTGTCACCCAGTTAAGCCGGGAATGATAGTAGGTGTGATTGCCGATCTCCTGCCCGCTGGCGACCAACACGTCCAGGACATGCGGCTTGGCCACGACCTTTTTCCCCACTAAAAAGAAAGTCGCTTTAATTTTTTCTTTCTTCAACTCCTCGATCACCTTGAGGGTATAAGGGTCGGAAGGCCCGTCGTCAAAGGTCAAGGCGATCAGCTTCGGAACGCTCCCTCGAGCGACAATTTTAGCTTCAGGCGCCCCAATAATTAAGTTTAAGACAATAATAGAAGAGACAAGCAAACGCATAGTTTTGATATTTTATCATGTTATACTGATATCATGCTCAAAGAGGCGTTAACTATTTTAAAGTCAGGCGGGGTGATCGCTTTTCCGACCGAAACCGTCTACGGGATCGGCGCGCTGATCGGCAGTCGCAGAGGGATCAACAAGGTCTATAAGCTCAAGAAAAGACCTAAAAACAAGCCACTACAAGTACTCGTTTCCTCATTAGCTGAAGCCAGAAAACTGGCAAAATTCAGTCCCCAGGCGCTCTCGTGCGCAAAAAAATCATGGCCTGGCCCCTTAACCCTGGTACTGCCGACCCTTAAAGGGAAAAAGACAATTGGGATACGAATTCCGAAACACCCTTTAACGCTTAAGCTTTTGAGAAAAACCGGCCCGCTGGCCGCAACCTCGGCTAACGAATCGGGGGAGAAACCGGCTTTAACCGCGCTGGAAGTCGTCGCCTCCCTCCCCACCCTCGATCTGGTGATCGATGGCGGCAAAGCAAAGAAGGGAAAAGCATCCCGGGTAATTGATCTTACCGGCAAAAAGAAGATTATTTTAAGAACATAGTTGAAATATTCCCCTCTGATCGCCGACATATTGACATGAAACACCTTCCTCCTCTTTCGAGCGGTAAACCAATATTAATACGAGCGACCGGCTCGCGGCAAGGAAAGATCAACCTGCCGGCGGTGATCAGCAAACGATTGCGGGAACCGGAAAGCCGCGGCGATTGGGCCATCAATTTAGGAGCAAGATCTTTTCCCCTCCCAAAGGGAGCAACGATCCTGGTCGGGGGGTTAAAGAATTGCGACATTTATTTTCCAACAATGGCCGACAAATCGACCTATCTTGAAATAACCATTGATGAAACTGGAAAAATCGTAACCCCAATCCCCCATTTATTCGAATGTAAAATATCCGACCAGGAAAGCAAATATACTATTGGGATATCCACCTGGGCCACGACAACATCAAATCACGCTCTTTCCCTGGCGACGGTCTCATTGGTCCTAACAAGAACATCGCTCCCCGTTTCTCCCTGGCTAAGAAGCCTCCCATGCTCCGTTTCGCCTTATGTTCCTCCGGCGGAACCGGCCGAAAAAGCGGCCAACATCGATGAGTTACATTTATATTTTGAACAATATTGCCGGCAACGACGGGAACGAATCCAAACAAAAAAATCATTACCGATCATTTACCGCGGCTTGGCAACCGGCACAATTATCAGCGTCTTGCTATATTTTGGGAGCGCTTCGACCGCGCAAACCGTCCTATCCGGAGTTTTATTCGTGTTTTTTACCGGGAGTTTTTTGAATTTTTACCTGTCCGGTACCAATTGGCGGGTGACCGAAGAAGCGCTTTCGTCCCGTCTGGCTGAAGTCGACTGCGAGTCGATCGCCGAAAGCCTCCGCGTCATGGAACGGGCTGAAAGGAAGATCGTTTTAAGGCGGCTTGAAGAGAATTCTCCGGAAAAAGCCTTTGCCGTCAAAGCTTATCTTGACGCTATCAGCAAGGCGATCCTTAATTAATCAGAAACTCAACGAAATTTCGTAATACTGCGCTTCTTCCACTTGCCCGGTCGAAGAATTAAACTGCTTCTTGAAGTGAGTGATCAGACTGGTATTGGCGTTAAGTTTATAAGCGACGTCTGCCCCCATTACCGCCCCCTGCTCGAGAGAGAGCGAGCGGAAATCAACAAAGTTCGGCTGACTGCAATACCCCCTGACAAAGACCTGTTCGTTTAATTTCGCAGTGAGGTCAACCGAAAGAGCGGAGTTGCTGTCGGTATAGCTTTCATAAGCTACGCCAAGCTTGGCCAGGCCAAGAGCGTTCAAGCCAAATTGCGCCAGGAAGCCGTTGCGCGGCTTAGACGCCGCTTCAACGGAAGCAAGGTCGATCGGATTAAATTCATATTCCGAACCGAAATAACCGGGGACAAAACCTTTGTCAAAGATCCGGTATTCAACACTTAACGACGCGTTAGCGACCATCAGGTCATACGCCCAGGAGAGACCGGCCGATACCCCGGAGCCATGATTGAGAATCTGGCCCGCTTCAGCATAACCTTCAAAATTCAAGGGTAAAGGCATCAAGGCATCGAGGCCAACTGCGGAAACAGACGGATACTGTTTGACGCCGCTCCCGCTTAAGCTAATCGTTCGGCCGGTCGTGTCGGTCACGTAGTATTGGCCCAGGGTCAGCATTGGATTGATCCGCTCTTCCACCCTCGCATAATAAAGGTTGGATTTTGTCGCCATCCCGCGGACCACATACCGGTCAAAATCAAGATGTCCCTTAAAGCCCAGTTGGTCGTTATTCAACATGATCGCCGGACCTTTCCGGGTAGTGTAATTCTTCATGATCAAGCCGTGACCAATGGTCACACCGTCAAGGACGCCGTAGCGCAACCCTTTCTGGGTATCATCGTATTCAACATAGCGAAAAACGACGTTCTGGTAATCAGTGGTCTTGTTCGCTCCAAGAGCGACATTGACGTCAAAACCGGTAGACCAAAAACCATATTTAAAGTCCGGCCGCCAGGTCAAAGACATAACATCACTGGTCCCGACCCTGGTATAACTGATGCTGATCCCTCCAATGTCGGAATTAAAGGTGGTCGGGCCAGTGCTGGACGAATTAATTGTCGTAGTCACCGGAATAGTTTGGGCGGAAGAGTAACTAACTACTAATAACAATAATGACCAAAGAATAAGAAGCTTTTTCATATTTCCTTTTTCCTCCTATTAACTCACCCCGCCTCACTTCGTTCGGCACCCCTCTCATAAAAAGAGAGGGGGACAGGGGGTGAGTTCTTAATGCCTAAAGTGTCTCCGTCCGGTAAAGACCATAGCAATTTTATGTTTGTCCGCCATGTCGATCGATTCCTGATCTCGTTTGGCCCCTCCAGGCTGAATGATGGCAGTAATCCCGTTCTTTGCCGCCGCTTCCACCACGTCGGAAAAAGGAAAAAACGCGTCGGACGCCAGAACCGACCCCTTGGCCTTATCTCCCGCTTTTTTGACCGCTATCTCGGTCGAATCGATGCGCGACATCTGTCCCGCGCCGACTCCGACCGTCGCGCCATCTTTGACCAGGACAATGGCGTTGGATTTAACGTATTTGGCCGCTCCCCAGGCAAAAAAGAGATCGTCAAGTTCGGCAACCGTCGGCTGGCGCTTGGTAACCACTTTAACCTCGTTGACCGCCAGCTGGGCCAGGTCGGCGTCTTGCACCAGCAGGCCACCACTGACCCGTTTATAATCAAGCCCCTGGAACGGTTTATTGACCGAACCCGTCCCCATTTCAATTATCCTAAGGTTCGCCTTCACTTTCAGGATGGCAAGGGCCTGCGGGGTATAAGCCGGGGCAATGATCACTTCCACGAACAGCTTGGCGACCTCTTTGGCCGTCGCTTCATCGATCCGGCGATTAGCCGAGATAATCCCGCCAAAAGCCGAGACCGGATCCGACGCCAGAGCGAGCTTATAAGCGTCGACCAAAAGTTTGGCCTTGGCCAAACCGCAGGGATTGCTGTGCTTGACGATGCAAATTGTCGGCTCGACAAAATAATTGGCGGCACTCCAGGCCGACTCCATGTCAACGATGTTATTGAACGAGAGCTCTTTGCCGTGCAGTTGTTTGCCATCCGTCACTCGCCCCTCATCCCTCCCACCCCTCTCCCTGTAGAGCGCCGCCTGCTGGTGAGGGTTCTCCCCGTAGCGGAGGTCCTGGATCTTTTCCAATTGAATTGAAAGCCCTTTGGGGAATTTCTCCTCCCCTTTGGCCCGACCCGATAAATATTGGGCGATCAGCGCGTCATATTGAGCGGTATGTTTGTAAGCTTTAAGCGCCAGGTTTTCTTTGGTCGACAGGGAAAGCACCCCGGTATTCTTTAATTCTTCAATTATTTTCCCATAGTCGGCCGGATCAACGACGATCCCGACGTTCTTATGGTTTTTGGCAGCGCCGCGGACCATCGACGGTCCACCGATATCGATGTTCTCGATCGCTTCGTCATGAGTGAATTTTTTCCTGGAAATAACCTTCTCGAACGGATAAAGGTTGCAGACCACCAGATCAAAAGGATCGATCTTGAATTTCTTAAGCTCCTTTAAATGCTCCGGATTGGTCCGATCGGCCAGGATCCCCCCGTGAATGATCGGATGAAGGGTCTTGACCCGGCCGCCGAGCATATGAGGATATTTGGTCAGTTTGGAGACCTCGGTCGCTTTGATCCCGACGTTCTTCAAGTATTCCGCAGTCCCACCCGAAGAGATTAGCTCAAACCCAAGATCGATCAATTCTTTGGCAAATTTATCAAGCCCTGTCTTTTCCCATACTGAAATTAAAGCGTATCTCTTCTCGCGTATCCCGTTTCTCGTGCCTCGTTTTTTCTTTTTCATTTCAATTTCACTATTCTCCCCTCTATTTTCAATTTATCTTCAGCGATCAGCCTGATCGCTTCCGGATAGATCGCGTGTTCCTGCGCAAGGATCCTTTCCGCCAAAGTATTTTCGTCGTCTTTTTCCATAATTGGCACAGCGGATTGAATAATAATCGGCCCGGTATCGCACCCCTCGTCGACATAATGAACGGTACAGCCGGTGATCAGGACGCCGTGCTCAAGCGCCTGTCGTTGGGCGTGAAGTCCGGGAAATGAAGGGAGAAGCGAGGGATGAATATTGATCATTTTGCCGCGGTAGCGCTGGAGCAGGACCTCTCCAACGATCCGCATATAACCGGCCAGGCAGACCAGTTCCACTTCGTGTTGCTGGAGAACTTTCACGATCTCCAATTCGTAGGTATTTCGGTCGGAGTAGCTCCTATGGTCGATCGCGAAAACCGGAATATTGTGTTTTTTGGCTCTCTCCAAACCATGCGCATCTGGGTTGTTGGAGATAACAACAACGACCTTGCCGGGTATCCTGTCGCTTTCGCAAGCGTTAATTATCGCCTGAAGGTTCGAGCCTTCCCCTGAAATTAAAATTCCTAATTTAAGCATTTACTCAATCCTTCTTGACTCCCTCTCGATCTCCCCCTTGCTAAGGGGGAGAAGCCGAAACGAAATGGAGGCAGAGGGGGTTTAAATTATAATAACTTCCTGATTCCCCTTCGAGATCTCACCGATCAAGAACGCTTTTTCCTTTTTCTTCGCCAGGAGATCAAGAAGCTTGTCGGTCTCTTTAGCCGGAACGACCAGGATCATACCGATCCCCATGTTGAAGGTCTTGTACATTTCGGCATGGTCGACCTCACCAAGTTTTTTGATCAGCTTGAAGATCCTGGGAATCTCCCAGGAGTTGAGCTCAATGACCGCCTGTCTTTTGGGCGGAATAACCCGCCCCAGATTCTCCGGGATGCCGCCGCCGGTCACGTGAGCGATCCCTTTGATGGTGAACTTATTGATCAGCTCCAGGATCAGCGCGGCGTAGATCCGGGTCGGGGTCAAAAGGACTTCGCCGATCGACTTGTTAAAGTCATCGATCTTATCGCCCGGGCCAAGACTGGCTTTTTCAAAGATCACTTTCCGGGCCAGAGTATACCCGTTGCTGTGCAGTCCCGACGACGCCAGCCCGATGATCTTATCCCCTTCCCTGATCGTCGATCCGTTGATCACCTTGTTCTTGTCGACCACTCCGACCGCGAAGCCGGCCAGGTCGTATTCTCCCTTATGGTACATGTCGGGAAGTTCGGCCGTTTCGCCGCCGACCAGCTCCACTCCGGATTGGCGGCACCCTTCAACGATCCCCTTCACGATCTTTTCGATCACCCCGGGCTCAACTTTTTGGGTCCCGATGTAGTCCAGGAAAAAAAGAGGTTTTGCCCCCATCGCCACCACGTCGTCAACGTTCATCGCCACCAGGTCAATACCGATCGTATCATGCTTGTTAAGCATGAATGCCAGTTTTAATTTAGTTCCTACTCCGTCCGTCGCTCCAACCAAATACTGCTTGCCGAACGGAAAAAGCCCGCCGAACGAGCCAATCCCTTTAGCCACCTTTTTGATCCGGCGGACGACTTCGTATCCGGCTTCGATATCGACTCCAGCCTGTTTATATGTGATCATTTTAAACCCCTTTATCTGGCCGCTTCCGCCGTCGCTGTTCCGTAGTAGACGTCGCCACCCCGCAGAACAATGAAGAACCGGCACTCTTTATTCGTACAAGCCCAGGCCTTGTACTTGATAGAAACCGCGTTATTACTGAAATCAGACAGTGGGACCAGGACCCCTTTTTCGCATTTTTCGCACCTAGGAAATGTTTGTTCGCTCACCGCCGTCACCTCCTTAAATTATTTAAAAACAAGCTTTAAGCTCTCCAGACGCTCCGGGACTTTGACCGGATATTCCCCATTCAAACAGGCCAGACAAAGCCTTTCCTTTGGTAAATTAACCGCCCTGACCAAGCTGTGAATGCTAAGATATCCCAGACTGTCGGCCTCAATGTATTTGCGGATCCCTTCGACCGACAAATTGGCGGCGATCAGTTCGGACCGGGTCGCCATGTCGACCCCGTAAAAACAAGGACAGGTGATCGGAGGCGACGAGACCCGAAAATGGATCTCCCGCGCGCCGGCATCGCGCAGCAGCCTGACGATCTGCCGCGAGGTTGTCCCCCGAACGATCGAATCGTCGATCACGACCATTTTTCGGCCGCGGATCGCGTCGCGGATCGGGTTGAGCTTCATCTTAACCCCGATCTCCCGCAAGCTCTGGGTCGGCTGGATAAAGGTCCGCCCGATATAGCGGTTCTTGATCAATCCATCGGCAAACGGGATTTTGGCCTCTTTGGAAAAACCGATCGCCGCCGGAATGCCTGAATCGGGAATGGCAATGACCATCTCCGCCTCCGCCGGCTGTTCCTTGGCCAAATATTTTCCAAGATGGACCCGGACGTCATGAAAGCTCCTGCCGTCGATCAAACTGTCCGGCCGGGCAAAATAAATAAACTCAAACACACAGAGGGCCGGGCGTTCGCCGCGGCACCAGGTCTTAGACTGCAGGCCGTTCTGGTCAATGATCACCAGCTCGCCGTTACTGATCTCGCGGACAAACTCGGCCCCAATGACATCTAAACCGCAAGTCTCCGAAGAAATAATATAGGAATCGCCGCGACGACCAAGACAAAGCGGCCGCATCCCCTGCTGGTCACGGAAGCCGTAAAGCTTATCGAGTGTCATGACCACCACTGAAAAAGCACCCCGGCATTTATTGATCGTAGCGAGTAGAGCCTCCTCAAAACTTTTCTCTTCAGAACAAGCGATCAGCCCGGCGATCAGCTCCGAATCGGTCGTCCCTTTGAGCTTATAACCGGACAGTCCACCTTTAAGCTCATCGGTATTGACAAGGTTGCCGTTGTGGGCCAGAGCAAACGGCCCCCATTTGGACTGAACAATTATCGGCTGGGCGTTGCAGAGGGTCGAGGTCCCGGTGGTTGAATAACGGACGTGGCCCAAAGCGATGTGACCGGTGATCTTGCTGATGATCTCTTCGTTAAAAACAACGTTGACCAGTCCCATACCGACGTGGCCGAGAAATTCTTTTCCGTCTGAAGCAAAGATCCCGGCCGATTCCTGCCCTCGATGCTGAAGGGCATACAAGCCGTAATAGACCAGTTTGGCCAGAGGATCACCATTATAGGAATAGATCCCGTAGACGCCGCACGCTTCTTTCAATTTAGCCCCCTATTAACTGAACCAACTTTTCCGAAACCTGATCTAGCGGGACCAGCTCCATCGCACCGGTCCGGCGCTGTTTAACTTCAACTTTCCCTTCTTTCAATCCTTTAGGACCAACAATAACTTTAAAGGGAATGCCGAACAGGTCGATGTCTTTTAACTTTACTCCAATCCGATCGATCCGATCGTCAAGCAAGGGGTCCAAGCCCTTGGCCTGTAATTCATGGTAGATCTTCTCGGCCACCGCTTTTTGCTCCGGTTCTTCCGCGTTAACGGGAACGATTGCCGCTTTAAAAGGAGCGAGCGGGACCGGCCAGATCATTCCGTCCTTATCATTGTTCTGCTCGATCGCCGCGGCAACGGTCCGGGAAACACCGATCCCATAGCATCCCATGATCATGACTTGCTCCTGGTTCTTCTCGTCCAGGTAGACACAGCGCATTTTGTCCGAATATTTGGTCCCCAGCTTAAAGATATGGCCGACTTCAATGCCCCGGGAGACATCAAAAATCCCTTCTCCGCAACGGGGGCAATTGTCATTTTTAACGGCGAAACGGAGGTCTCCGGTCAGATCAGCCTTATAATCCCGGCCGTAAACAATATTTATCAGGTGAAAATCTTCTTTATTGGCGCCGGAGACGGACAAAGGAATTAGCTCGACCGCGTGGTCGGCGACGATCTTGACCCCTTTGAGCCCAACCGGTCCGGCAAATCCGACCGGCGCGCCGGTCACCTTCTTAATGACCGCCTGATCAGCGAGGCGAAGGTCTTCCACCCCAAGGACTTTCTTAAGCTTCGGCTCATTGATCGCGTGATCCCCCCGGACCAGGGCGGCAACCGCCCCCTGTTCTGTTTCATAGATCAATGTCTTGATCATCTGATCAGGTGATATTTTCAGAAAAGCGATTAATTCTTCAATCGTTTTAGCGTTCGGCGTATGGATTTCCGTCACCTTTGCCTCTGCCTGCGCCTTCGCCTGTGCCTTGTATTTCCCCACCCCCGCCGATTCCCGACTCGCCGAATAATTACATTTGTTACAGTGAAAGATCTCCTCTTCACCGGTCTCGGCTAAAACCATGAACTCCTGGGAAAAGCCGCCACCGATCAATCCGGAATCAGCTTCCACCACCCGATATTTCAACCCCATCCGGTCAAATATTCGGCAATAGGTTTGGTACATATTTTGATATTCTTTTTCCAGGCTCTCTTCGCTGGTATGGAAGGAATAGGCGTCTTTCATCAGGAACTCGCGACCGCGCATCAGGCCAAAGCGGGGACGGACTTCGTCCCGGAACTTGGTCTGGATCTGGTAGAGGTTGGCCGGAAGTTGTTTGTAAGAACGGATCGAATCCCGGACCAGGTCAGTTATGACCTCTTCGTGGGTCGGACCAAGGCAAAATTCACGATCGTGGCGGTCTTTGATCCTAAACAGCTCTTTACCATATAAGGGCCAACGGCCTGATTCCTGCCAGAGTTCAGCCGGGATAATGGTCGGCATGCAGACTTCCTGGGCGCCGGAGAGGTCCATTTCTTCCCTTATTATGCCAATAACATTGCGAAGCGCGCGGTAACCAAGAGGTAAAAAGGTGTAGACCCCGGCGGCCAGCTTCTTTATAAAGCCGCCACGGAGCATCAGTTTATGGGATACGACTTCCGCTTCGGATGGGTCCTCACGAAGGGTCGGCGCCACCACCTGCGACATTCTCATTACCATTATTATACCCCAAAAACAAGCTCTTTTCAACCTGATTCAATCGTCAAATAACCATAGTTTTTAGCCTTTTTATAGGTTTTATTGCTAAACATTGAAATTTTCATCAATTACGGTCGAAAATTATTCATGAGTACTATTCGCCGTCATGGCCCGGTTTCTACCTATGCTGTCAGCTCACACTTAAAAAGGCCGGTACGTCTTTATGCCGGGGGGCACAGAAAACTTCAATTAGGCAAAGAGGTAATTAAGACTACTAGCGGTGAATTGCTGGCTTTAGAACATTACTGCAGCTTGCTTGCCGGCACGCAACCTCTTCCCGCGGCGGCCCCGGAAACATTAGGCGGAGATATCAATAGTATAAAAGAAGCGGTCGCTAAAATACGCAGTGAATTCAACAAGCTTGTAAAAATATTTTCCTTAAAACCGGTTGGCGCAAATGTGGAAAAAATGACTGGAAAGATTATTCATGACATAAACAACCACTTTTCCGTTGTCAGCAACACATCGGCTTTTATTGTTGAGGATCTGGGCGTTCCAAACGAAGACTCGCGGGCAATTATTGCCTTCAGCCTGGCTATCCAAAAATCAGGCAGGGCCATTGTCCAAAGCTTGGTTGATCTTCGCGGGATCGTGGTCGCCGAACCGAAGGAAATCACCAAATTATCTAACCCGAACAAGGTCCAGCCGCAAACTATTTTGGTCGTCGACGACGATCATAATAACCGTTTATTGGTCGAAAGAATATTGACCAGGCAAGGCCATACTGTAGCCCTCGCCGCTGGCGCCGAGGAAGCTTTAGCCATGAATTTGACCAGATTTTCCATTGTTATTACCGATATCGACATGGGGGAGATGGACGGCCTGACGTTGGCCGGAAAAATCCGGGACCTTCATGGCGGAGCAATCAAGGTTATTGTCATGAGCGGCATGCTTGATTCGGCCAGGAGGGAAACCGCCAGAGTAAACGGCGCGCAGGTTTGCCTGCCAAAACCATTCTCCGCCAATGAACTGCTGACCGCCATCAAAGAATAAAACTGCGCCCGGCAGGGATCGAACCTGCTACCTATTGCTTCGAAGGCAATCGCTCTATCCAAATGAGCTACGGGCGCATTTCTACTGATTGAGATGAACGACTTTAGCTTTGGGAAATCCGTTAAAATTGGTCGCCGAGGCGATGCTGTAAGCGCCGATATTATCGACGTATAAAAGATCCCCGATCGCCAGGTCGGGGAGCATTTCGCTGGTCGAGACCGTGTCAAAAGCATCGCAGGTCGGCCCGACCACCGCGCAGATCTTTTTCTCTCCTCTTTTCTTGAACGAGTTAAAATGGTACGGACAATGATCAAAGACCACTCCGGACAGGGTCCCGTAAACGCCGTCGTTGACGTAATAGACCGTCTTGCCGTCACGGACCGCTTTGCCGATGATCTTGACCACCAGCTTGGCGGCGGTCGCGACCAAATAACGGCCGGGTTCGGCCACGATCTCCACTTCTTTTGGAAAAAGGCGGTCCAGCTCTTTGCGAAGCTTGCCGGAAAACTCTTCAAAATCGGGAACAGCGTCATCGTAGGGGACAGGGAAACCGCCACCTATGTTTAAGACCTTCATTTGATGGCCGCGAGAGGCGGTCTCTTTAAAGATCTCGGCCGAAGCTTCAAGCGCGGTAATGTAGTTGTCAATATTACAGCACTGGCTCCCAACATGGAAACTGACCCCCTCAACCGACAACCCCAGATCAAAGGCTTGCTCGATCAAATTGGGGGCATCCCCCGGCTCGATCCCAAATTTACTCGACAGCTCGACCATAGAACCGACGTTCTGCACCCTGATCCGGCAGATCAAGCCGGCGTCGGGACAATATTTTTTGATCTTGAGCAGTTCTTCCGCGTTATCGAAAGTCATGAGCGTATTGTAATTCTTGATCTTTTTAAGGGTTTCGACCGGTTTAATGGTATTGGCAACGATTATCCGGTCCCAGATAAAGGAGGACTTCCTCTTGCCCCGGAGTTCCTTTTTGGGCATATTTTCTAAAACAAGATTAAACTCTTCCAGCGAAGCCACATCAAACCCGCAGTCCAAAGGATAAAGGGTCCTGATGATCTCCGGATCGGAATTCGCTTTGATCGCGTAATAAAGACCGACCCGCGGCAGGAAACGCCGCATCCGGCGATAATTTTCTCTGATCACCTCGTGATCAAGGAGAAAGACCGGGGTCCCGTGTTTTTTGGCCAGCTTAAGAAGCTCCTGGCTGTTCAACTACTTCACCAAAAAGGTCTTGAACTGCCAGACATCGGTTTCCTTAGGCAGTTCCATATCGAACTTAGTGAATTTGATGTTCAGGTTCTTAAGCGGGGTCCAATCGACCGGCTTGGAAACGAACGGTTTAATGAACGGTTTGGCGATCTTGAGGATCTCCTCATGATTGATGTCATCGGGCATCAGGAAGCCCCGTTTCGGGTTCTTGATCATCCAGATCGACGCGGCCACGACCGAGATCGCCACCTGCATGGTAGTCGCTTGCTGGTGGGGGATCAGCTTCCGGGAAGTATGAATATCAAGCAGACTGCCGCACCACCATGAATTAAAGTCGTGCCCCATCAGCAGGACCCCCAGCTCGTCCCGACCGGATATGATCTCATCCGACATGATCCGCTGTTTTTCCTGCATCTTGAACTGGCGCATTTCCAATTCGCGCAGTGAAACGATGGCACAATCGCTCGGACAATAGGCGTAATGAACGGTTGGGCGATAGATCGCTTCGCTATTTTCCCAAACGGTCAACCGGTCGGAAATGCTGAACGCTTCCCCATGACGGATAACCATTCCGGTAATTTCACCGCAAGGGACCCAGGAACGGACCCAGGTCCTCATCCCCAAAGTACGGAGGCAGATCTGGTTGCGCGGACCGGTCTCATGAAAGAACGCCCCTTCCGGCACATACTTTTCATGCGTCCCCCAGCCCAGTTCGGCCGGCGCGACCCCTTCTTCATAAAAACCTTCAATGCTCCAGGTGTTGACGAATTCATTGACCTGTTTCGGCTGATCGGTGATCTGGGTGTCCCGCTCCGAAATATGAATAACTTTCACGCCGGTCAGCATCGCCAGGCGGGAGAAATCCTTGACCTGCAGTAGTTCTTTCAATTGCGGAACTCTTTTATCTTTCGGTTTTTCCTCGATGATCTTATTGGCAATATCGATCAACGCGTTCTTGGTAAAATGAGAAACCAACCCCGGGTTGGCGCCATGATCGACGATCGCGGTCGTCCCATTGTTATCCCCCCACCCTTCGATCATTTTGCGGATCTCCATGTGACGGGCGTAGAGAGTATATTTAGTCGGGTCATTCCGCTGTTCATCTTTGTAAGGATCCCATTCTTCAACTGAAGTATTGACGTAAAGGACCTGATTATCGCGGCACCAGGTGGTAATGGCGCGGCAGTCGATGTTCCAGGCGAGATCGATTATCAGGTCCCCCGGGCCGACGTATTTAGCCAGCAATTTTTTGTAATTCTTCTCGGTCACTCTGTCAATAACATACTTGACCCCTTTTTTCAAAGAGTCCTTGACCCTTTTGCGGTTATCGGCAAAGTCCATAATGGTAACATTTTTTGCCGGAACGTCGATCAATTTCAAGACGATCGGGATGGCACATTGGGAAACCGACCCACAGCCAATAATTAATATTTTTCCATTAAACTTAACGTGCTTTTTCATTTTATTACTATCCTCCAACGGTATTTTTATAGACGAAAATTCATCAATAAATACAGAAAATAAACACCTGCCTTAATTTTTCCCATTGTAACAAAAGAAATATTGTTTAGCAATAAATTTTACGAGCTTACAACCGCTGGTTTGATTTAACCGCGCACTTAAGTGCGCGGTTAATTAGAAAGCAATTGTTTCAACTTCTTCAGGGCCAAGCCTCGATGAGATAAGCGGTTTTTCATGGCTGGTGACATTTCCGCGAAGGTTTTTTGATAGCCGCACGGGCGAAAAACCGGGTCGTAGCCGAAACCTTTCCCACCTCTAATTTCCGCAACGATCCGGCCGTGAACGATCCCTTTGACCACTCTGATCCGGCCGTCCGGAAAAGCGACCGCGATCGCGCAGACAAACTTTGCCCCCCGTGCCCGGCAAGCCCTCATCACGTTAAGGAGCTTGCGGCAAAGGTTCTCCGGGGTCGGCGGCGTGGCAAAACGGGCTGATTTGACCCCTGGTTTGCCGTTCAAGCAATTGACCATTAGCCCGGAATCATCGGCAATGGCAATTTCCCCTGGTTTTATCTTGATCGCTTTAACTTTTTTGATCGCGTTCGCTTCAAAGGTCTTCCCGTTTTCCCTTACCCTTATCCCGTGTCCCGTAACCCGTCTCCCCAGAATTTCCCCAATCTCGCGCAGTTTATGCTGGTTAGTCGTCGCAACAATAATTTTTTCGCCCCTCTCCCTCTGAGAGAGGGGTTGGGGGTGAGGGCGTCTACCGTTCATACTTGAGCGCTTTTTTACCGATGTCTTTCCGGTAATGCATTCCTTTAAAGCTGATCAGGTCAACCGCTTGGTAGGCTTTCTTAATCGCGAACTTGATCGAATCGCCCCGCGCGGTCACGCCAAGTACCCGTCCTCCAGCTGAAACAATTTTCCCGCTCTCTTCTTTTGTCCCTGCGTGGAAAACCATCACATTTTCCAGCTGATCGATCCGGTCGAGACCGGTGATCGGGATCCCCTTTTCGTATTTGCCGGGATATCCCCCGGCCGCCAGAACGACGCAAACCGCCGCCTGCTCGTGCCACTCGATCATTTTTCCATCTAATTTCTCATCAATAATCGCTTCCATGATCGGCACCAGGTCGGACTTCATCCGCATCATGATCGGCTGGGTTTCCGGATCACCGAAGCGGCAATTAAATTCCAGGACTTTTGGCCCCTTTTTCGTGACCATGATCCCGGCGTAAATAACCCCTTTATAGCTGATCCCTTCCTGCCGCATCCCGTCGATAAATGGCTTAAGGACCGTTACATCGATCTCCGACATTAAATGATCGGTCACGATCGGCGCCGGCGAATAAGCCCCCATCCCACCGGTGTTCGGCCCCATGTCACCGTCTTGAACCCGTTTATGGTCCTGCGCTGAAGCCAGCGGCAGGATCGATATCCCATCGGTCAAAGCGAGGATCGAAGCCTCCTCACCGTCTAAAAACTCTTCGACTACGACCTGATCGCCGGCGGCGCCAAACTCTTTTTTCTCCATGATCAGCTTAAGCGCTTCGATCGCTTCCTTCTCCGTCCGGCAAACAACGACCCCCTTGCCGGCGGCCAAACCATCAGCTTTAACGACGATCGGCGCCCCCATTTCTTTAACATATGCGACCGCTTCGTCCAAACGGCGGAATGTTCCCGACTGGGCTGTCGGGATGTCGTATTTCGTCATGAAGTTCTTGGAAAAAACCTTGCTCCCTTCGATTTGCGCCCCCTGCCGTCCCGGACCGAAAACTTTCAAACCGGCCGCGGCAAATTCGTCGGCGATCCCGGCGACCAGCGGCACTTCCGGGCCGACCACGGTCAAGCCGATCTTTTTTTCAAGAGCAAACTTTTTTAAGCCGGCAATGTCGTGAGCCGCGAGGGGAACACTTTCGGCAAATTGAGCGGTCCCGGGATTTCCGGGCGCGCAATAGATCTTTTCAGCTAACGGGCTTTGCGCGATCTTCCAGACCAGCGCATGCTCCCGGCCGCCGGAACCAATGACTAAGACTTTCATACTTCTCCTTTAAAATTCGTAGTAAACACCAAGCAATGGAATGACCGCGGACAGGCCGCTATTTTGTTTGACGTAGATCGGGACCTGCAGGCCGCCAAAACAATAGGCATTGCCATCGAGCGAGAAGGTCACTCCGACAAGACTGGAAACGATCGTTTTTTCCGAGCCGCCGGATTGCGTCCCGTTGACGATGTCAGCACCTGAATACCCGGCCAGGAGCTCATAAGAAAGGTTGACCCTGCCGTTTATCGGGTATTCCGCCGCCAGGTTAAACTGAAGCTGGTCTCCGGGATCGATGGTTTGCAAAGTTCCGCTGGAGTAATAGTTGTAAGAAGAAGTGTAGACAAAACCAAGATTGAGATGGGTGATTAACACTCCCATCCGTTTTTCAAGGACCCCCATCACGCCAAACTGGGAATAGCCAACACCCTGGCCCAACTGGTAATTTTGCGAAGGAGACTTGGCCGAAGCGATCAATGAGAGAGATGGCCGGTCGTCATTCTCCTTAAACAATAGATACTGATACTTCACGCCAAAATTAAAAAGCCCGCTATTGGTCGCGATCTGGTTGTCGGTCCCGGCCCCCGGGGTCAAATAATATGGGGCGACGATACGCAGTACCTGATCGTCAAAAAGGCCAAAATAAAATTCCTGGTTCAGCTGGGCATCATAACCGCCATAATTATCGACGATCGATCCGCCGGCGCCGTAACCGCGGGTATATAAAGAAGCCTGGTAGATGCCGTAATACCCGAAATGGTTCTTCGCCGGGAAATTATTTTCTTCAACCAGGATCGTATTAGCCGAAACGATCCCCTGGAACAAGAGGGCCGCGATCAAGACCGTGAATATTTTTTTCATCTCGCACTCTCCTTGGTCTAATTATATCACGCCCTCCGCTTCCCTCATGTCGACAACGCGGAGCTGGGCCGTTTCAAAACCGTTCCATTCATTGCTCTCCAGATTGAAAGCGAGATCGTAGCGTTTGGCGTAATCAAGCTGTTCCGCCAGTCTGCCCAAGCCAAAGCCGATCGCTTCGATCTCGGCCCCGCCGCGATTAAATTTTATCTTAAGGTGCTTGTTCCCTTTTCCCAGCGTCTTGAAATTGGAAACCGCCAGATCCCTCATCATTAAAACCGGGACCGGATTCCCTTCGCCAAAGGGAGCAAGCCTGGCCACTTCCTTGACCAGGGCCAGGGAAAGCTGATCTATTAAAACTTCCGCGTCGATCGCCAGGATGGGGACCAGATCGTCGTCCGTTATCCCCTGGTTAGCTTCTTCGATGAATCGCCGCTCAAAGAGCGGGATATTTTCCACCGCGATCTTAAAACCGGCCGCCCCGGCATGGCCGCCAAAATCAACGAACAGGTCACTGCATTTCGCCAAATAATTATAGATGTTCAGCTTGCCGATCGATCGGGCCGATCCCCGGCCAAATCCGCCGCTGACCCCGATCAAGACCGCCGGCCGGTTATGGGCTTCAGCAACCTGGGAAGCGACAATCCCAATTACACCGGGACTCCAGCCGTCTCCCGACATCACGATCGCTTTCCCTTTTTTCTCATCGGCTAAACGGGAAAAGACCTCCTCTTTGATCCGCGAACCGATATCTTTTCGCCGATCGTTGATCTTGTCGATTTCCGCCGCCAGCTCGCCGGCCCGGGCCGGATCTTCGGTCAACAGCAGATCGACCGATCTTCCCGCGTGTTCCAGCCGCCCGGCCGCGTTCAGCCGCGGCGCCAGTCCAAAGTAGATCTGATCGGCGGCGATCACCCCGTTTAAACCGGCCGCTTCAGCCAGTTTTTTGATCCCCAACCGCTGTCGCTTGTTTATAAGATTTAATCCGGCTGCGGCCAGCACTCTGTTCTCCCCGGTCAACGGCACAACATCGGCCAGGGTCCCCAGCGCGGCCAGATCGAGCAAGGAGGTCAAAAAGAGGCTGTCTTTGAGCCCGGCGGTCCTTAGCAATCCCCAGGCAAACTTGAAAGCGACACCGGCCCCGCACAATTCTCTCGACGGGTGTCCTGGGGGAAGCGACTTGGGATTAACGATCGCGGCCGCTGGCGGCAGAGCCAAAGGCAAATTGTGGTGATCGGTCACCACCACGTCCACTCCCAGCTCCTTCGCGTAAGAGATCTCCTTGAAGTTAGAGATCCCGCAATCAACGGTAATGATCAATTTGATCCCTTCATCCGCCAGCTTTTTTACCGCCGCAAGCGACAAGCCGTATCCTTCGTCGTATCGATGAGGAATGTAATATGAAGTCAAAACGCCAATGGCTTTAAGAGCTTGAGAGGCGATCGCCGTTCCGGTCACTCCATCAACGTCATAATCGCCAAAAACCACGACCTTCTCTTTTCTTTGCCCAGCCATTAGAACGCGTTGAGACGCTTCTTTGATGCCGGAAATATCAAACGGATCTCGAAGAGAAGAGATTTTTGGGGCCAAGAAAGCGGCCGCGCCTTCCAGATCGCTTGTCCCACGGGCAAGGAGGAGTGATCCAATCAAGCGGCTGGTGCCTAGCCGAGTGGATAATTCATCAATTCGCGGCTCATCAAAGCAGCTTAATACCCATTTTTTCATGATCTTGGAGTATAGCCTGATTCCTCTTTAAAAAGCAAAGAGCCCCCTGATCGTCTCAGGGGGCTCTTCAAAAACAGTCAAATATTAGTACGATGAGTAATTGACGTCGTTAATGTAAACCCGGCCGTTCGATGAATCATATTTCCAGCCAGAGTTCGATCCCGTCGGCTCACCTGTACCTACAGTCACTACCCTGCTGTCAGATATCGGTTCGATCGGGATTTGACCGTCAGCAAACATGACAGCCTCAACCGATACCGGGAGAAGCGGAGAAACATTGTTCGCCGCATTCTCGGCATATTGAATGGCTACCGCCGCGCGGATCGCGCCGAGCGAGCCGCGGGAAGCGGCTAACTTTGCCTGATCGGACAAATTAACAAACCTCGGCAGCGCCGTCGCCGCTAAGATACCAAGGATAACAATCACCATTATTAATTCGATTAGTGTAAAACCTTTTCGCATAATAATACTCACCCCCTTGTTTTTATATTTTTGAAGGCTCCGCGCCTTATTGGCTATTTCGCTCCGGAAGCATAGACCAGATAAAATATATATCCGGCCGCGATGATTAACAAGGCCCCGATCAGTTTGCGCATGCCAAGGACAAGTCCATCGACCGGCATGACTACCGTATCAAGAAGTTCGCACAGGCGAGCGAGCGTTCCCGGTAGAAAAAGCAGAAGAAAACAAACAATGACCAGAAAAACACCAGGAACATAGAAAAAAATCAGGTCAGGATAAACGACCGCTTCGGCCAACAAAACGATCGACACGATCAACAGGACCAGACCGCAAATTATCCTGTATTGAAGCGCTTTCTCGTCCAGTACCATAACCGGTTTGTCCAGCTGTTCGATCAATCTTAACAGCCAGCCGTTCCATAGCAATAAAATACCAAAGATCAGACCAATAACGCTAATCGCCAATAACCAAACCATTAAATTGCCCTCCTAAAAACCTAAAATCGATCACGTGCGGTAATTATATTCCACCCTGACCCGTTGTCAATATACTAATTTTTAGAACGATTTCGTGATCCTCACGATATCCCACATCGGCAGGAAGATCCCGAGCGCAAAGATCAACAATACCCCGGCCAGCCCAAAGATCAAGATCGGCTCAATTAAAGGGGTCAAGTTCGCGATCGTATAATTGATCTCTCGGTCAAAGTAATCGGCCATTTTATTGAGCATTTTTTCCAGCGTACCCGACTTTTCCCCGATCGAGATCATCGACGTTACGATCGGCGGAAAGAGATGACTGCTCTTCATCGGCTCGGACAAGCTCTTCCCTTGATTGACCTGCTCGCGAACCTCAAGGATCACTTTGGCGATGACCGCGTTGCCAATGGTCGACGAGACGATCATTAAACCCTCCAGGATCGGGACCCCGGCCGCCAGCATTGCGGAAAAGGTCCTGGCAAAACGGGATAAATATATCTTAATGAACAACGGACCAAAGATCGGCGCCGAAAGCATTAACTTATCAAACTGGTATCTCCCCTTTTCCGTGGAGACATACCGTTTAAAACCAAATGCCAGCAAAACAATGCCGGCCATGACGAACGGCCAATACATCATAATTAACTGGTTAGATAAGATTAAAATTTTAGTCGCCCAGGGGAGCTCAAGCTTAAAAGAAGCGAAAAACGCCGCGAACTTGGGAATAATGGCCATGTTGAGAACGACAAACGCGATCGCCAAAGTAATAATAACGATCATCGGGTAACGGGTCGCCGCTTTGATCTTGTCCAGTGTTTCCGCGTCTTTTTCCAAAAGGTTGGAGATCCGGTCAAGAACGTCCGGTAAAATACCTGCCCGCTCCCCCGCTTTGACCATGTTGATCATTAGAGGAGAAAAGACTCCCTTGTCTCTGGCGAGCGCTTCGGAAAAGGTATCCCCTCCCTCGATTTGCTTGCGAACCCTTTGCAGGGAGAGTCTTAATCTGGGACGAACGATCTGCTCGGAAACCGCCTCTAACCCTTCGATCAGGGGAATACCGGCATCAATAACCGAAGCAAGCTGTCTGGTCAGTGAGATCATGTCGTCGGTCTTGATCTTTTGAAAAGAAGACAACAATGATTCAATTTGCCCGCCAATGTCTACGGCGTGAGGGTCGATAATGCTGATCGGGGTAAGTCCCTGCCCTTCAAGCAGGCGGGCCGCCTGTTTTTCGCTATCGGCCCCGATCTGGCCGGTCACCTGAACCCCGACATGATCACGGCCGATATATTTATACTCAATCAAGCTGGGTCACCCTCAACACCTCGTCAACAGTGGTTTTACCGGCGATCGCTTTTTCCATTCCATCCTCACGCAGGGTCTTCATTCCCCCTTCGATCGCCGCTTTTTTTATCTCGTGGCTCGCCGCTTTTGAAATCACGAAGTCCTTTATCTTATCGTTCATGGTCAGGATCTCATAAATCCCAAAACGCCCTTCATATCCGGTATTGTGGCATGACTTACACCCCTTGCCGTGGAAGAAGGTTTGTCCGGAGTTCACTTCCAGCCCAAGCCTTTGCAAAACTTCGGGCGAAGGGACGAATGGAGTTTTGCAGTGGGTACAGATCAGCCGGACCAAACGTTGGGCAATGATCCCCGCAACCGCCGAAGAGACAAGGAACGGCTCAATTCCCATGTCGGTCAAACGATTGAGCGCGCCGGAAGCATCGTTAGTGTGGAGGGTCGAAAAAACTAGATGGCCGGTCAGCGCCGCCTGGATCGCGATCTTCGCGGTGTCAAGGTCGCGGATCTCGCCGACCAGAATAACGTCCGGGTCCTGCCTCAAAATCGAAGGGAGAGCGCGGGAAAAATCCATCCCCGCTTTGACATTGACCTGCGACTGCCTCGTTCCCGCCAGTTCATATTCCACCGGGTCCTCGATCGTCATGATGTTTTTTTCTGAAGTAATAATATTGTTTAAGGTGGAATAGAGGGTGGTCGTTTTTCCTGATCCGGTCGGCCCGGTCACCAGGATGATCCCGTACGGGCGGTCGACCAGGACTTTATACTGCTCCAGCATTTTTGAGGAAAATCCCAAGTCCTCCAAATTGTACAGCACCTTGCTTTTATCAAGCAAACGCATGACGATCGCTTCGCCGTAAATCGTCGGATAAGACGAAACGCGGACATCGACCGCCTTGGTCTCCATTTTCAGTTCAAAGCGACCGTCCTGGGGAACACGGGATTCGGCAATGTCCATTTTCCCCATGACCTTGATCCTGGTAATGATAAGCGACTGCAGATATGCCGGAGCGGAAGATACGTCGTGCAGTATGCCGTCGATCCGATAGCGGACCCGGACGTTCCGCTCGGTCGGATCAATGTGAATATCGGAAGCTTTCTCCGCGATCGCCCGAAAGATAAGCAAGCTAACAAGCTTGGAGATCGGCCCTTCTTCGTCCTTGACCGCTTTGGGGATCGCGGAGCTGTTTTCCGCTCCCGGATAGATCCCCTTGATCAGGTCATCGACGGAACCGGCAACCCCGTAATACTGGGTAATAGCGGCGTCGATATCCCTGGGGGTCGAGACCATCGGTTCGACGTCACACTTTGTTTTGGACCGAACCTCGTCCAAAGCAACGACATCAAAAGGATCGACCATCGCGATGGTCAGAACGTCGCCGACTTTAAACAGGGGAATAATGTGATATTTTTTGGCGATATTTATCGGCAGAAGGTCAACCGCTTTTTGGTCGACCAGGTATGAGGCAAGGTCGACCTTGGGAAAATCCATCTCTTTTTCAAGAAAAGAGGCGATCAATTCCTCGGCGACCATGTTGTTCTTGAGGATGGTCCGGATCAAAGTTTCGCCGTTGTGCCGGGCGTCTTCAACGGCTTCCTGGATCTGCGCTTCGGTCAGCAGACCGCTTTTAACCAAACTTTCACGAAGTGATTTGCTTCTGTCGACCATTTGATGGTTCCTAATCCTTAGTGATCATGGTTTTTTTTGTACTTTTGCAACGCCCTTTCGATCGCCGACAATAAGTTTTCCGCTTCAAACGGTTTGGTCAGATAGATGTCCGCTCCGGTTTCTATCCCCATTTCCTTGTCTCTATCGGTAACTTTGGCGGTCAGCATGATTATCGGGATATGTTTAAAGTTCTCATCGAATTTCAGCATTCTGGCGACCTTATAACCATCGAGCTTCGGAAGCATGACGTCAAGAAGGATGATATCGGGATGCTCGACCCTTGCTTTTTCCAGCGCTTGCTGTCCGTCGGAAGCGGTAATGACCGAATATCCGTAAGATGTCAACAAGACCTCAAGCAAAGAGAGGACATCCGGTTCGTCGTCAACGACCAAGGCTTTAATTTTTAACTTTTCTTCCGCCATGACTGCGCTGATTATAACATATATGCTAAAATAGGGAATAGTTAAATATTAGGAGAACATTGAAAAAACCATTTTTTAGTCCAAACGAATTCATGCAACCCGTTGAAGAAAAGGCATTTTTGGTCGGGGTCGATTTTCCAAGCGAGCCGATCCCTCTTGAGATCAGCCTGGGGGAACTGGGCGAGTTGGCCAGGACCGCCGGAGCGATGATCGTCGGCTCTCTGGTCCAAAAAAGAGCAAAGGTCGACCCAAAATATTTTATCGGCACCGGCAAGCTGGAAGAACTGACCACCGCGGTCGCCGGCTCCGGGGCAAATCTTGTGATCTTCGATCACGAGCTCTCTCCTTCCCAGGAAAATCATTTGGCCGAAGCGCTCGGGGTCAAGGTCATTGACCGGACCGCGCTGATCCTCGACATTTTCGCCCAGCACGCGAAAAGCAGGGAAGGCAAGCTCCAGGTTGAGCTCGCTCAAGCAACCTTTGGCCTGACCCATCTGGTCGGTCAGGGAGAAACAATGTCCAGGTTGGGAGGCGGGATCGGCACCCGGGGACCGGGAGAATCCAAGCTGGAATACGACCGTCGGGAGATCCGCTCCAAGATCGCCGAGCTAAAAAAACGGATCGTAAAATTACGGGCCGAAAGGCAGCGCAACAGGGAAAAAAGACGGGGGAGCCAGCTCCCGACCGTTGCCCTGGTCGGTTACACTAATTCCGGAAAATCAACCCTGCTCAACGCGCTGACCAGGTCGGACGTTTTGACCGAAGACAAGCTCTTCGCCACGCTCGATCCGACCACCCGCAGGCTCTATCTCCCTTCCGCCCGGACCGTTCTGCTGACCGACACGGTCGGGTTTATCCAAAAGCTCCCCCACTCTCTCGTCACCGCTTTTCAGGCGACGCTGGAAGAGGTGACCGAGGCCGATCTGCTCATCCACGTAGTTGACTCTTCCAGCCCGTATTTTGAAAAGCAGATCAGCGCCGTTTATCAGGTATTGAGAGAGTTGAAAAGCCATGACAAACCGATCTTGACGGTTTTTAACAAAGAAGATAAATTGGCAACCCCGATCAGCGAAGATTTAAAAAATAAGTTTGAACCATCCGTTCAGGCCTCGGCCAGCCGCAAGACCGGGCTCGAGCAGCTAATAGCTAAACTCGACGCCCTACTGCCGAAGCTACCGCCTTCAATTCCGGCATCAGAGAGTTAAACATCTCCGGGGTAAGCGATTGCGGCCCGTCTGACAAAGCCTCGTTCGGGTGGGGATGGACCTCAATGATCAAACCATCGGCTCCGGCGGCGATCGCCGCCTTGGCCATTGGCCCGACCAGGTCCCGCTTGCCGGTCCCATGGCTCGGATCAACGATCACCGGCAGATGGCTAAGTTTTTTGATGACCGGAACGGCCGCCAGGTCCAAAGTATTCCTGGTGTAAGTCTCCAGCGTCCTGATCCCTCTCTCACACAGCATCACCTCACGGTTCCCTTCGGACATAACGTATTCGGCGGACATCAGCAACTCTTCAATAGTAGAGCCGGCTCCCCGCTTAAGCAAGACCGGTTTTCCCGCTTTGCCGACTTCTTTGAGCAGACTGAAGTTTTGCATATTGCGCGCCCCGATCTGGACAATGTCGGCGTAGCGGGCAACCAGTTCAACGTCCCTGGTATCGAGCGCTTCGGTCACGATCGGCAGTCCGGTCTTTTTCCTCGCCTCGGCCAGCAATTTTAATCCTTCTTCTCCCATTCCCTGGAAACTGTAGGGAGAAGTCCTCGGTTTAAAAGCGCCGCCGCGCAATATCGCGGCCCCTCCCCTCTTGACCGCCTCCGCCACTTCCATGATCTCTTCTTTTCCTTCAACCGAACAGGGACCGGCCATGATCGCGATCTTTTCTCCGGCCCCGATCTTAAGTTTGTCTCCGATCCTAATGATCGTGTCCTCCGCTTTAAACTCCCGGCTGACCAGCTTGTACGGTTTGCGGATCGGAACTATCTCCGAAACCCCGGGGAGCATCTGGATCGTTTCCAGTTGAATGGCCGCTTTATCGCCGATCGCTCCGATTACCGTCCGCTCCGTTCCTTTGGAAAGATGGACCCCAAAGCCTTTGTTCTTTAATTTTTCCGCGACCGCGCTGACCTGCGCCTCGGTCGCGTCCTTATTCATTATAATGATCATTGACCAACTACCTCCTAAGGTTAACCGCTTGCTTTAAATAAACATGCCGGATATCTTTTTGCTCTTTATTGGAATTAACGTGCATCAAGACCCGAACGCATTTGGGAAGACTGCCGGGCACCTCGATCTCTTTCGCGCAGATCAGAGGGGTCTCCTGCCAGCCGATCTCCCTGGCCGCGACCGCTGGAAATTCCGCGTTCAAGTCCGCGGTCAGAGTAAAAAGGATCGAGGAGATATCTTCGATCTTCAGGGCGTTAGCCGCGACCATTTCCCGGAGCAATTCTTTGGTCGCCGCCAGGATCTCTTCCCGGGAATTGCTCTCCACCGTCGTCGCGCCGCGGATCCCTCGTGTTGCCATAATGGTTAATTTTATCAAAAATTGCCGATCTTTTCCAGCAGAAGCCGCATGTCATTCGGGTTGAGGCGAAAGCCGAGCCGCTGGGCCGCCAGCGCGTCATCATAAGCCTGGCGATACTCTTCCATATTGTAGCGAGCAACGCTCCGGTTAAAATAGGTCAAGGCCAGCTCGGGCTTGATCTTGAGCGCCGCGGTATAATCGGCGACCGCTAGCTGGTAATCCCGCCTGGCAAGCCAATAATTTCCCCGGTTATGATAAGCTTCGGCGCTCTTCGGGTCGAGCCGAAGGGCTTCGTTTAAGTGCCGCAGAGCCCCGGGATAATCTTCCATTTGGGTCAGGAGATAGCCAAGATTATTGTGCGCGGTGGCATCCTGGGAAGAGATCCTGACCGCCGCCAGAAAATCAGCGCGCGCCGGGCCGGGCTGGCCCATGGAAAAATAAAGGTTCCCCCGGGTATTGTAGGCGGCGGAAAAGTTAGGATTTAGTTTTAGCGCCCGGTCAAGGTCGGCCAGAGCTATCTGGTATTCCCGCCTTTCAAGGCGCGCCTGCGCCCGATGCTGAAAAGCGGCGGGGACCTTTGGATACCAGAGACAAACCTCATCATACAAGCTGATCGTGTCGCGCCAAACGTGACAGCGCTGCCACGTCACCGCTCCAAGCAGGAGGATGACGATCGCGCCGCCGATCATCAACGCCGTTTTCCATCGATCCTCAAAAAACAAGGCGGCGCCCCAGCCGACGATCAAATAGATTCCAAGCGAAGGAAGATACGCGTAACGATCGGCAAATATTCCAGGGACCATCAACATGATCGCCGGAGCGATCGAAACCAAAAAAAAGAACAAGCCAAAAACGACCACCCGGTGTTTCCGGCCCAAATATAATAATAAGCCGAAAAGCAGGAGAAAGACGATGGGCGAAACCAAAAAGATCAGAGGGAGCGGGGTCAGGCTTTCGACCACGTAAGAGCCGAGCGGATAAAGCTGGTTGAATCCAAAGGGAAAAATGGTCCGCGGCAAATAGTAAAAAACTATCCGATAAGCGGCGACAAATATGTTCGCGAAGGTAAAGGGGGGTTCTGGAACGACCAGGACGCCGGTCGCCTGTTTGGCCCAAAGGGAGATCAGGCCAAAGACCGCGGCCAAAATAAAAAAGGACCATTTTTCTTTGACCAGCTTAACCGCCGGTCTTCTCCCCTGATAATAGTCCAGCAGAAGGAGGACAAGAGGCAAAGAAAGGGCCATCGGTTTGGCCAACAAAGCCAGAAAAAAAGCGGCCAGCGCTTTTAACAGATCGGTCCGGTTCCCCTTTAAATAGCGAACATAATAAATAAGCGCCCCTAAATAAAAGAACGCGAACAAGAGATCTTTTCGTTCGGTCACCCAGGCGACCGACTCGACATGGACCGGGTGGATCCCCCACAACATGGCGACAATAAAGGCCGAAAGCCAGCCGCCAACAAGCAAGCGGATAAAAAGAAAAACCAACAAAGAATTGCCGATGTGTAAAAGTAAGTTGTCAAAGTGGAAAACAAACGGGTTTAAGCCGAACAACCGATATTCGACCGCGTATGAAAGCTGGACCAGCGGATGATACATACCGTAATGCGAAGAGACAAACCATTGCCGGACGTTCTCCCAGGAAAAAGAAGCGATCGTCCGGTTATTATAGATCATGACGTCATCGTCCCAATCAATGAATTGGTTGCCGAGCGAAGGGAAATAAGCGGCGCCGATCAGCAGAACAAGCGCCAGCACCGCCGCGATCTTATTTCTCATTTGTCCCCCCCCAGGAACATCGAATAGTAATCGTTCAATTCTTTGATCAGCAACCGCGATAATCGCTTAAGATCATGACTGGTTCCCGTCTCCATTATTAGGGAAGTTGCCTTCCCCCGCAATTCCATTGGGAGAGTCTCCTCGCTCATATTAACGTTGATCCCGATCCCGACGATCAAATATCCGCCCATCCCCTCGACCAATACCCCGGCGATCTTGCGCCCGCGGACCAAAAGATCGTTCGGCCATTTGATCATGATCGGCAGGTCGACCAATCGCGACAGCGCGGACCGGGCGGCCAGAGCGGAGAACAGAGTGATCGGAGCAAGAGCGGGAGGATTGCGATAAGGCTTAAGAAGAGTGGAAAAATATAAATTCCCCTCGGGAGAAAACCAGCCGCTCCCCGGCTTGCCGCGACCGCCGGTCTGGCGGTCGGCAACGATCACAAGCCCTTCCCTCTCTCCCAATTTAACCAACCGACGCGCTTCGTCGCTGGTTGAGTCGATCTCCGGATAATGAACGATCTTTCTGCCGATGATCATGAGAGGTTAAAATCTATACATCAATCCGACCGCGGCCAGGTCGGAGGCGTCGCCAAGCTGCATGTCCTGATGGACACGGTAAGCGGCGTCAAGGTCGATATTGGATGAAAGGCTGTAGACGATCCCCCCTTCCGCGGTAAAGCGGGCCAGGTCGCCGGCATACTTCAAGTCGCTCCCCATCCGGATATCTCCCCGGCCGAAAAGTTTGGCGTTCTCGGCCACCATCTGGACCAGCTTGCCGCCAAAGTTGACGGTCCCGTTCTCCAGCGGACGGTTAAAATTATCGTAACCGGCAAAATCGAAGCGGTCCTGAACAAAGGCCGGACTGATGTATTCGGCGCCAATCTTGGCCGCCTGCACGGTAAAGACCGTCCCGGTATCCCACGGATCGTTCAAAGAGACGCTTCCGGCGACCATCATTTTCTTTCTTTCGGTCCCAAAGCCGACTGATCCGCTGGCGGTCATTTTTTCACCTAACGGCGCGGTGACCGCGACCTTGGCCCGGGCGGTCCGGTCGGCGGAGGTAAAATACCCCGAAGAGAGATAATCGCCGGTCAGTTCCAGCTTAACGACATTAAGATCAAAACCGACCGACCCGGTCAGCAGGCTGGAATTAACTTTTCCGGAAAAATCGTTCCGGGAATAATCGCCGTCGTTAATTTGACGGGAAAAGAACCCTCCTTTGATCTCGGCGCCATACAGTTGGGTTATCGCCATTACCCCGCTGTCAGGCCGGATATAGGTCATTCCAATGTCACTGGGAATAGAACCGGTTGGATCGGCGATCCGCCGCTTTGGCCCCGGACCAAAGAGGACCTTGACCTCGACCGGTTCCAACTTGATCCTTGATTCAACGTCCATAAGCTCCGGCACCAGTTTCCCGTGGCCGGCCGCTCCGGTCCCATCGTCGTAAAATCCATAATCCATCGTGTCAAGGTTGACCTTTATCCCCGCCCCTTCGCTAAACTCGCGGGAGGCGGTCACCACCAGGCGGTAGTTCCCAAGGGTCCCCGGTTTTGCCCCTTTGGTCGCCAGCACGTTCCCCGCTTCCCACCTGCTGGCGTATTGTCCAACGACCTCAACCTCATCTTTTGATCGCGGCCGCCGACGCAATTCGACGATCTGGTCGCGAAGGTTGGCCAGTTCTTTTTCAAAATCCTTCCCTTCCAAAGAGTCGGCGATTTTTGACAGAAAAAGCGCGGTCTCGTAGCGAGTGATCGGTTGGTCTCCACGATAAGTCCCGTCGGGAAAGCCTTTGGTCACGCCAAGCCTAATTAGGTCATAGACCGCCGAGTTGGCCCAATGATCGGCCGGCAGATCTTTGATCTTGACCTCATCGGTTTGCCCCAGCGCGGCGCCGGCCAGCAAGCCTAAAACAATGAAAATTGCAGTTGTTCTTTTATTCATACCAATTTTTCAGTATAGTCGCTTAAAAGACTGTTTTCAACCCTAATTGCGCGATAGAAGAATCGATCGATCCTCCGGCCGATCGGTATTTAAGTTCCAGCATCGAATAAGCCGATATTTTATTCCCCAGGGTCAATTCCGCTATCTGATTGGACCCGGGCCCGACCTGGTCACCGGCCAGCAATAAATAATAATTATTGAACTCGGTCCAATAACGGAACCCGATCTCATACGCTCCGTCGCTAAGGGGATGGCTGAACGCGTCGTAGATCGGGTAATACCCCTTTTCCCGGTGCAGGCCGCCGATCTTTTGTCCGATCAAGACCAGTTTCTCCCAAAAAGTGACCGTGCCTTTTAGATACAAGCCGCGATCAAAATCGGTCAGGCTCCCCGCTCCGGCAAGCAGTTCATAGCGAAAATTGGCAGTCGGAGCGAAGCGGACCGTCAGATCAAGGTGGGCTCCCCGCTCTCCACCGTTAATAAAGATCCTGGGATTTAAACCGACCTTAAAGCCTCGAAAGTTTTGCAGGAGTGGGAAGGAAAGCTCTTCCTCGGAGACCAAACCGGTCGGATCGTCACTCCTTGCCTGGTATTCCACCCCGAACGAGGTGTTGCGCCAGCTCGTGAAAAACCTGGCTCCTCTGGGCGGGCGCCGGTAGACCATGCCGTTTTCCGACGGAAATAACGGGCCGCTAAAATGAACGACATCCCCGGGACCGGAACTCACGGTCAGGGTCGATCCATTGAACTTCATCCACCCTTCAACGGCCAGCATCTCCCGGACCAGGTCCCGCTGGGCGTTGTTAAATCCGGCGTCCATCGTGTCAAAACCGATCTTCAAACCGGAATTTTCGTCAAACCGCTGGTTAAGGTCCAGGGCCAGACGGTAGCTGAACTGGCCGTCGGAGTTTCCATTGGCAAAACCCACCCTGGTCCCGCCGTCAAACACCCCTTTAATCGAAACAGGATTCTCCTTTTTGGGAGTTTTAAGCAGATTAACCTCGGCGCGAAGCTCCGCCAAAAGTTTCTCGTGTTCGGCTTTGACCTTGTCTTCCGAAGTGACAAACTTGGTTAAGAACGCGGCCCCCTCGTAGCGGGAGAGCGACTTATGGCCCTGATAAGTTTCGTCGGGAAAGCCCTTGGTCACGCCAAGATCAAGCAGTTTGGAGACCGCGCCGTAGGCGTAATGTCCGTACGGAACATCCTTAAGACGATAAACTTCGTCATTTTCATAAGCGACCGAAGAAACCGGGAGAAAAACAGCGGCAATAAAAACGATCAGAAATTTTTTGTCCATCACAGATACTTGAAAAGCTCTTTGGCGATCCCCAGCGCCGCGTCCGGCCGGCTGACCCGTTTGATATTTTTTTTCATCGCCTCAAATTCACCGCTCACCCTGATCCGATTGACCAGCTCAACGACTTTTTTCGGGTCCTTGCTGACCTTGCCGACTTTTTCTTTGACAACGTAATCAACATTCCCTTCTTCCTGACCCGGCAGCCAGGAAGTAATGATGATCGGCAAATTTTTTGCCAGCGCTTCGGCAATCGTCCCCGGGCCGGCCTTGGTAATGATCAGGTCGGACCGTCCCATGATCTCCGGCACCTGGTCGGTAAAACCGATCACTTCAAGCTCAAAACTAAAACCAGCGGCCTTTTTTTTCAGCTCCTCTTCCAGGCTCTTGTTCCGCCCGCAGATCGCGATCAGCCGGCCGTCAAAACGCGCCTTGCCGAACTCTTTGATGATCTCCCCCATTTTGCCGGCCCCTTCCCCTCCCCCCATCAATAATATCGTGAATTTATCTTCTTTGGTCCTTTTAGTTTTTTGGGCGATAAGAAATTTCGGGTCGATCGGCATACCGATCACTTTAACTTTTTTCTCCGGCATACCGTAAGAAACGGCGTTCTGCCGCGCTTCTTTTGTCCCGACTATCACCAGGTCGGTCTCCGGCTTGATCCAGGCCCGATGCAGGGTGACCGGATCGGTAATGACCACAACGAACGGGATCTTTAGCCCGCTCGCCCGGATCGCCTGAACGGTCAAATGGTTGACCATGGGATGGACCGAAACGATCAGTTCCGGCCTGCGGGCGGTGATCAGCTTAGTGAGATCCTTCAAGATAAATGGTCGGGAGATCTTTTCCAGCTGGGCGAGCTTCTTTTGATCGTCAAGCCAGTAATACAGCAAACCCCAAAGTTCGGGGGAATATTTGATCACCGGGGCGTAAAGTTTGGCAAAAACATTGAGAAAGCTGGAACACTGGGCGAAAGCATCGACCATCTCCTGATTATAACGCCCCGGCCGCAGGTACTCGACCGCTTTGATAATGGCGTTGGCGGCGGAACGGTGTCCACCGCCGGTATCGGAAAAAAGATAAAGGACCTTCTTTTTCATGACCGGTGGCATTATATCATATGACGACTTGTAATAATAATCAGGCCAAGGTAAAATCCCATGAACAAGAACCTATGCAAAATCAACTCGAAAAGCTTCAAGCTTACATCATTATTAAATGGGGATTGATCCTGATATCAACTCCGGCCCTCTTCTTCGGCTTTTTTATCGGCTCGATCTCGATTGACGAATTATTATTGATCCTGGTTATAGTGTTTTTTAGTTCGGCGATAAATATATACTTCTCCTATTTGAAAAGAGCAAAAAAACACAATCAAGGAGTCTTGCGCCTGGCGCTGTTCATCGATATGTTTTTGATCCTGCTGGCGACCAACTACGCCGGCGGGATCGAGAGCGGCTGGCTCTATCTCCCGGCGATCTTTATCCTGATCGTCAGCATGGTCTTTGATCTTTACACCAGCCTCGCTTACGCGACCTTCGCTTTTATGACTATTGTCGTTTACTTTCTGTTGCTGTTTTTTGGCTTTATTCCGCATCATCTGCTGGTCCCGCACACGGAATTTCCGTGGCGCACCCAGGGATTTTTTATCGATCGGTTCGTCAGCTTTTTCGCTCTGTATTTTTTAACCGCCTTTGCCGGCAGTCTTTTAAGCCATCAGCTGGAAGAAAGCCTGCGAAAAGCCAATCTTGCCCAGCAGGAATCGGACAACTCCCGCCGGGCCCTGATGAATATCGCCAGCGACCTGAAAAACGCCCAGCAGGAACTGGAAGCCCGGGTCAAAGAGAGAACCGCTTCTCTGGAAGAAGCTAAGGCCGATTTGGAAAGCAAAGTCAGGAATCGGACCGCTGATCTGGAAAACAGCCGGAAAGCGATCCTGCACATGATGAAAGACCTGAAAGAAGACATAAAAAAACTCCGCGAGGTCGACCAGATCAAGACCGAGTTCTTCTCCATGATCTCACACGAACTGCGGACCCCTCTTACACTGGTCAAAGGCTATCTCTCCCTTCTTTTTACCGGAAAGATCGGCCCCCTGGCTCCGGAACAGATAAAAACTGTCGGGATCATTACCCGGCAAAGCGATCATCTGCAAACGCTGATCGAAAGCATCCTCGACATTTCCCGACTTGAGGTCGGCAAATCGATCCCCCTCTCCAAAACCCCAATGTCGATCAAGACCGTTCTGGAGAAAACTGTCGAAGCGCTGAAATTGCAGGCTGAAGGAAAAAAGATCGAGCTGGCGGCGAATATCTCCGATTTTCTGCCGACGATAATCGGCGATGAGACCAAGATCAACCGGATCTTCAGCAACATCCTGGGGAACGCACTCAAGTTCACCCCCGAGGGAGGAAAGGTCACGGTCAACGCGTTCGTCGAGGATTCACAGATCAAAGTGGAAGTGATCGACAACGGCATCGGCATCAGCCAGGAAAACCTGGCTAAAGTTTTCAATAAATTCTTTCAGGCGGACAGCTCCATTACCCGCACGGCCGGCGGGATGGGAATGGGAATGGCGATCGCCAAAGAACTGGTCGAACTGCACGGCGGAAAAATCATGGCCGAATCGTCCGGCCTCGGAAAAGGGAGCAAGTTCACCTTTACCCTGCCAATCAACAGTTTATAGAAAGGCCATTGAAAAACAAACAGAGATCAATTATGCTTGCACAATAATTTGTTCATGCGGAAAGGGAAATAATTAATGAGTTCGCTAAATGGGCACCGCGTCGTGGTAACCGGAATCGGAGTCGTCGCCCCAAACGGGATCGGAAAAAGTATTTTTTGGCAAAATCTAAAAAACGGCTTGAATTGCGTTGATAATATCACCTTCTTTGACACCTCTGAACACCCTTCCAAAGTCGCGGCTGAAATAAGGAATTTTAAAGCCGAAGATTATGTCCCGCTCAAAAAAATAAAAAAAATGGACCGTTCCACCCATATGGGAATCGCCGCCAGCCTGGAAGCTGTCGCTGACAGCCGGCTGCCGATCAATCCCCATACGGCCGAGAATATCGGCTGTATTATCGGGACCGGAGCAGGCGGCATGGGGTTTGCCGAACATGAAATGTCCGTTTATTTTAAGGAAGGGTTAAAAAAGGTAAATCCTTACGCGGCAGTTTCCGTCTTCTGCGGGGCGATTCCCGGCGAAATCGCTATCCAGTTGGGAATAAAAGGGCCAAATATCGCCGTTTCCAATGGCTGTACCAGCGCGAACGATGCGATCGGCCTGGCTTTCAACGCCATTAAAAGCGGTAGCATAGACGCCGTTTTAACTGGAGGGGTAGACGCTTGCGTTACGCCGGCAATTGTCGGATCCTTCTGCCGAATCAACGCCCTTTCCACGAAAAAGAACGACAATCCTAAGAAAGCCTCAAGACCATTCAATCTTGACCGCGATGGGTTCGTCATGAGCGAGGGAGCCTGGCTGTTTGTCTTTGAAAACCTTAGTTACGCCCTTAAAAGAGGGGCGCCGATTTACGCCGAAGTCGTCGGTTATGGTTCGACCAGCGACGCTTACCATATGACCGCTCCCGCCCCGGACTCGCTACAAACTGCCCGGGCCATGCAAGTCGCGCTTAGGACAGCCGGTCTGGCACCAGAGCAAATCGATTACATCGTCGCGCATGGCACGTCGACCCCGCTCAACGACCGGAATGAAACCTTGGCCATTAAAAAGGCTTTTGGCAACCACGCCAAAAAACTCGCGATCAGTTCAATTAAATCAATGATCGGCCACGCGGTCGGCGCCGCCGCCGCCGGGAATTTTGCCACAGCAGTCCTAGCCGCAAAAGAAGATTTTATCCCGCCAACCATTAATTACGACAACCCTGACCCGGAATGCGACCTTTACTATACACCCAATAAGGGAGAAACCCGGATCGTTAATTACGCCCTGGTCAACTCCATCGGCTTCGGATCAAAGAACGCATCAACCATTGTAAAAAAATATAAGGAATGATTTAATGAGCTTTATCGAGATTTCATCCCTGATCGCCACAGTCTTCAGCACGTTGCTTGTAATCATAATCATGGTAATTGCGGCCGGGGATAAAACAAAACGCACAACAATCATTTATTCACTGGCCTTATATATTTTAAGCTTAGGTGTCTGGAGTTTTTGCGTCTTCGGCCTCAGTTTACCCCAAGGCATCAACACAGCCTTTATCTGGATAAGATTTCTAAACATCGCGATAATCTCAATCCCGATCCTGTTTGTTCAGGTCGTCTTATTGACCGTCGGCACGACAAAAAGCGACAACTTCTTTTTAGCCACCTCATATTTGATCTCCCTATTCTTTTTTCTCATATCCCCGACCGCGCTTTTCACTAAGGGGTTACGGCTCTTTGATTTTGGCTATTTTGCCATACCCGGCCCACTTTTCCCGGTTTGGCTCATATTTTTTGTCGTTTTAGTCGCCTGGGGACATCTCCGTTTGTTTATCGCTTACAGAGCCCGATCTTCAACCACCCATAAAAAAAATCAAGTTAAATACATTTTACTCGCTTCTTTTGTGGCAACGCTCGGAGGGCTCTCTTCTTTTCCGAATCTTATCGGGATAAAAATCTATCCTTTCTGGACAATCACCAACTCCATTTACGCGCTGATCATCGCTTACGCAATCCTAAAATATCGCTTAATGGAGCTTTCTCTGGTCATCAAAAAAACCACCGCTTACTCGATTATTACCACCGGCATAACGTTCGTTTATCTGGCGATCATCCTGACCTTTGAACTACTTTTCCGGAGCATCATTAACGGGCAGTATTCGATCTGGATGGCCCTGCCGGCCGCGCTGATCATCGCCATCACTTTTATCCCGATGCGCAGCTATTTCCAGGAAATTACCGACCAGATCTTCTTCCGAAAGACCATCGAATACCGAAAGGTCTTAAAAGATGTGACCCATGCCCTCTCCTCGGTCACTGATCTAAAGGTTCTTTTTCGGCTCATTGATCAGACGATCGTCAGGGTGATGTGTATTAAAACCGCTTCGGTCATGCTTCTGGAAGAAAAACAAAACCATTACGTCGTCGAAAAGACCAACGGTCTCCCCAAAACAATTGAGGGGCTCGCCCTGGCAAAAGACAATCCGCTCATCATTCACCTAAGCGAAACCAAAGAACCGGTCCTGCTGGATGAACTGCGGGAACAATTCAGCAACCGCCACGAAAAAGAAGAAAGGGAAAAACTGGCCGAGATCGTCAAAGAACTGGAAGGCCTCTCCGCCGCGATCGCGGTCCCGGCGTTCGTCAAGAACAAACTGGTCGGGATCTTAACACTGGGAGAAAAAATGTCGGAAGAACCGTACAGCCCTGAAGATATCGAGCTCATTTCGACCATGGCCGCCGAAGCCGGGATCGCCATTGAGAACGCCAAGCTCTACCGCGACATCGTTGAAACCAAGGATTATCTCAATTCCATCATCCAAAACAGCGACGACGCGATCTTTACCCTTGATCTGGACGGCGCCCTTCTCACCTGGAACACTGGAGCGGAAAAGATCTTCGGCCATCCCCCGGTTTTCTTAGGCAAAAGCGAGACCCGGGAGTTCGTCGGCCGGATCAGCGCCGGTGAAGAGATCAAGGCGCTGGAGATCGGCATTAACACCAAAGAGAGGGGCCGGGTCGAACTGCTTTTATCCTGCTCCCCGATCAAGGGGGCCGAGGGAAAAATGATCGGCGCCTCCCTGATCCTTAAGGATATCAGCGAGCTCAAGAAGGTCGACCAGACCAAGCGGGAGTTTCTTTCGATCGTCAGCCACGAACTCCGCACCCCGCTTACCCCGATCAAAGGATACGTCGCCATCCTTCTCCAGGGAAATATCGGCCCGCTGGAACCACGGCAAAAGAACGCGCTCGAAACGGTCCTCAAGAACGCCAACCATCTGCAAGACCTGATCGAATCGATCATTGATATCTCCCGCATTGAAGCGGGAAAGCCGCTGGAAACTGAAAAAGAGCCCTTCTTTTTGGAGAAAATGATCAAAGAGAGCGTTGACAACGCCGCTTCTTTGTTTGCCGCCAGGGGGGTCGCTTTTTCTTTTGACCACGGCGACGGCAACATCGCCGTGATCGGCGACCGAAAAAAGCTGGTCCGGGTGATGGACAACCTGCTGGGGAACGCCCTCAAGTTCACGCCGACGGGGGGAAAGGTCAACGTCGTCATGGCCAGAGAAGAGCAATCGGTCAAGATCTCTGTCTCCGATACCGGGATCGGACTGGACGGCAAGAACCTTTTTAAGGTCTTCGAGCGCTTCTTCCAGGTAGACAGTTCATATACCAGGGCGACAGGTGGGATCGGCATGGGACTCGCTATCGCCAAAGAGGTCGTGGAAGCGCACGGGGGAAGGATCTGGGCGGAATCGGAAGGAATGGGGCATGGATCAAAATTTATTTTTACTTTGCCGCTTTCTTAAGCGTAGTACCAGGCGACCGTTCGCCTCAACCCTTCCTTGATATCGCAGTTGGCCTGCCATCCCAGCTCATTTTTCGCCAGGCGGCAATCAAGAACGCTCCGGAAAAGCTCTCCCGCCCGCGACGGCAAGTAGACAGCTTCCTGATCAAATTTAAACAGCTCTTTAAGAATAGCGTAAAGCTGGTTGACCGACGTCCCCTCTCCCGTGCCGACATTAAAAACACGGTTATCCCCTTTGGTCAAAGCGATCAAATTAACATCGGCGACCTCGGCAACGTAGATATAGTCCCTCAACTGCTCGCCGTCCCCATAAATGGTCGGGACCTCTTTCTTCATCAACTTGCCGCAAAAAATAGCGATCACCCCGGCTTCTCCCAAAGGGTCCTGCCGCGGCCCGTAGACATTACCGTAACGAAGGACCGTGTACTTTAATCCATAAAGCTGGAAGTAAGCGTGGAGATACATTTCGACCGAGCGTTTGGTAATGGCGTAAGGGGAGATCGGCTCCATCGGATGATCTTCCGCCGCCCCGCTTGACCCTTTGACCTCGCCGTAAAGCGCGCCGCCGGTCGATGAAAAAATGATCTTATTGACTTTCGCGTCCCGGGCGGCGTTCAGCAGGTTAAGGGTCCCCAGCTCGTTGATCTCCGCGTTGTTGATCGGGTCGGCGACCGACTTTCTAACGTCGATCTGGGCCGCCAGATGAGTAATGATCTCCGGTTTAAAATCGGCGATCAATTTGGTTAAAGAGAGATCGCGCAGGTCGGTCTGAAAAAAAGTCGCTTTCGAATTGAGGTTTTCACGCTTGCCGGTCGAAAGATCGTCCAATACGGCGACCTCATGGCCCGCTTCCAGATAACGATCGACTATGTTGGAGCCGATAAAACCGGCCCCGCCGGTAACCAGTACCCTCATTTACTTTTTTTCGCCAAAAGTTCGTTGTAGATCCCTATGACTTGTTGAACAATGGTCTTCCAGTTGTACTTGGTTTCAACCTGCTGGCGGCCATGGCGCCCCATAGCTTTGGCTTTTTCCGGGTCAGCCAGGATCTGGCAGATCGCGGCGGCCAGCGCCTCCGGGTCCTGTTTCGGCACAAGCAAGCCGGACTGACCGACATCCATAACCGCGTTCGGGCCAGGGATATCAGAAGCGACAATCGCGGTATAATTGGCCATTGCTTCCAATTGGACGATGCCGAAGGCTTCCAACCGATTGATCGATGGGAAAATATAAGCGATGGACGTGTAATAAAGTTCAACCAGTTTATCAAAAGTCGCTGTCCCCAAAAAAGTGATCGACGGACCGATGTTAAATTGGGTCACCAGGTCCAGGATATGGGCCTTCTCTTCCCCATCGCCGCAAATGACCAACTTGGTGTCAGGAAATTTTTCCAACACTTTTGGCATCGCTTTGACCAGATAGTCGCACCCTTTGTTCCCCGCTAACCGGCCAAGGAAAAGGATCTGTCGGGAGTTCTTTTTGTCCGGGGTCAAATTGAGTTTTTTCTGGATCTCGTCGATCTTATCGAAAAAGATCCCGATCGGAATGACCCGGTGGGAAACATTTCTCATGACCGGCGAGGTTGAAGCGTAGGTTTCGGTCGTATTGTAGACCGTGTCCGCTTTGGCCAGCAACATCCTGGCGTAAAGGTTGTTGGCCCCCTCAAATAATGGAACAAGCCATTGCGGGACAGGAACGCCGAAATATTTTTCGGAAACGGTAACGTCGCAATGATAGGTGACGACCAGCGGCTGTTTAATCTTGCCGGCGACCGAACGAAGGAAACTAAACGCCGGGACATGGACATGGACAATGTCATAGCCTTCCAGCATCTTAAGATTGAACTGGGTGCTGACCGGCAAATAACTGAACATGTCGATCGCATCAAGCCGGATGACTTTAATCCCTTCCGGCAAAGTTTCCTTAGCCGGCGCGTTCTTGGCTTTTGGCAGGTTATTGGTGATGACCGTTACCTCGTGACCTTCTTTAATAAGCGCCGTAGAGAGATCCCGGACATATTTTTCGGTACCGCCGGTGTGAGGATAAAAATAAGGGGAAAGCATCACTATCTTCATATATTTGCTCCTTTTCGCCAAGCGTCGAACCTGGAATAAAGATTCAACCAGTAATAGCGATCCGGCATTTGGCTAAAGGATGCTATCATATACGGCCAGCGCATGCAAGACGAGCAGACCGCCTCCCGCCCCTCCACTCCTCCCCTGTTGTAAAAGCAAGGTTTGATCAGCCGGCCGTCCGGCATCGCGGTCAGGGTCGTCTCTTCGGCTTTGCAGCGGGGGAAAACAAGGTTATTCCCCCCCCGTTTAATAAATTCCAGCGCCGCCCTATTGACCAGGACATGTTTCCGTTTGGCAAAATATAGGATGTAAGCGATGGTCGCTTTTTCAAATCCCTGGGTCCCAAAGAAATCATAGACCGGCGATAGATAAAGATAAACACCCAGCCGTTGCGCCAGATCGACCATTTCCGGAAGAAAGCGGACACTGTCCCTGGTCATGGTAAATTGGATGATGACCGTTTCGCCAAGGCCCCTGGCAAATTCTATCGCCGGCACGACCTGGTTAAAGCATTCAACCCCCCGGCTCCGGTCGTGCTCCTCCATGGTCGGATAATCAAGGGAGAAAAAAATGGCGTGCGCCAGCCCTTTGAGCTCCCGCCCAACTTCCTGGTACATGATCCCGTTGGTCATTAAACCGACCCAAAAATTATTCCGCCGCCCCGCGCGAAGGATATCCGGAAGATCGTCCCGGAGAAGAGGTTCTCCACCGGTAATATAAACTTTTCGTCCTCCCCGGATCCGCAGTTCTTTAAAAACTTTTTCGTGGTCGGTCGTTTCCTGGTATTGTTCCTGGTCGGTCCAGACGCGGCAAAATTCGCAGGCATCGTTACAGCGCAGGGTCACGTAATAGTGGCAGGTTTTTGACATCTAATCCAAACAACACTTTTTTTGGCGTTCGATCTTCAGCTTAAGACGGCCAAGTTCGGCGATCGCTTCTTTCTCCCGCAGTTGGATCTCCAGTTTGAGGGCGACCAGCTCCTCCTCCGCCCAGATGTTCCCCCGGCTTTTTTCCCAGGTTTCGCGCCATCGCTCGTTCGCGTCCTTTATTCTTGCCAGCACTCTTCGCCGGAGACACTCAAAAGAAAATTCCAGCTCAGTTATATCCATCAAGCCGGCCTCATTTTGGGAAGCAAAAGCCCGATCACGCCGACGAGAAGCAAAACCCACCCCAGAATCGCCATAGAATTGGTTATCCCCGCCAGATCAGCGATCCAGCCAAAGAGGACGACCGGAAGAGTGAAGGCTGAGTTGACCAGCATATTTTGCACGCCAAAGACCCGCCCTCTGATCTGCCTCGGGATCCGGTGCTGGAGGATCGTTTGGATCGTCGAAGTAATATAAATATTGCCGACCCCAAGGAGGGTGATCAAGACCAGGGCCAGATGAAGGTCCTTGACCAGGGCCAGCCAGACGATCAGTCCGCCGGAAAGAAGAAAGCTCGCCGTCACGATCGTTCCCATCTTTAAGAAATGCCTGATCCGCTCCAGAGTAAACATCCCGATCAGCATGCCGACGCCGACCGCGATGATCAAATAACCAAAATTTCTCTCTCCGATCTTCAGTACGTCCCCGGCGTAGGAGATCGCAAGCAATGAAAGAGTGGCAATGGCTGACGCCGCGGTAAAAAGCTGGATAAGGGAAAAACTGACCACGCCATGGCGGCGAATAAATTCAAAGCCGACCAGCAGGTCTTTTAAAACATGGCTTTTCCCGGTTATCGGCCGGGGACGAATAGGGATCATCAAGATCGCCGCCGAGGAGATAAAATAGAGGGCCGCGGAAACAATAAGGGTGTTCTTCTCGGCAAAGAGATTAACGATCGGCGCCCCAAGGCCAAAACCGACCACCGAAGAGGCCATCCAGGTCATCATGAAGAGCGCGTTGGCGATGATCAGGTTGTGCTTGTCTACCAGCTCCGGTATGGAAGAGGTCTCGGCCGGGGCGAAAAACTGCGCCATGGTATAAAGCAGGAGACTGATCAAAAAAATGACCTGCAGAGGGGCGGTCAAAAACGGAATAATCAGCAGGGTTAAAAGCCCGCGCGCGACCGCGGTCACGACCAGAATCCCTTTCCGGTCCAGCCGATCAACTAAAACACCCGCCCAAGGACCGACCAAAACTGACGGAATACCAAACGCCAGAAGAGGGAGAGAAACCCCAAGGTTGGAGCGCGTCTGCTGGTAAATGATGATCATCAGGACATAAACAAAGATCCGGTCGGCCAGCTGGGAAGTGAGCTGGCCAAGCCATAAAAGCATGAAGCCCAGATTTGAAAAGATGACGCCAAACCCTGTTTTTACCATTCTCTGATATCTCTCCCCACGTGGTCGCTGATGCAATATTTTGGATCAAACCCTTCCCGATAGATCCCTTCGATCCGCAGGAAAGCTTTTTCAAATTCTACCACAACCTTGGGCGCGTCGGTCTTTTCTTTTAATCGGCAGAGGCCGGTCAGGAGCAGATCGAACAATTCCGGGTTCGGCTGGCCCTCGGCGGTTGCCGCGTCGATCAAACGAAGAAAGTAGATCCCGGCCTTTAAACCGGCCGGATCGTCCCGGACGATCTGGAACGATTCCAAAACTTCGCATTGCGAAACGATATCAAGGGACCGCCCTTTGGCCAAAAAGTAATCGGCGTAGCTAAAAGTTTCGACCCGTCCGCCAAAACGGGACGGGATCCGTCTGGCCCCTTTGGCCAGCACTCTGATCTTGCCGTGGTCGCGGGAAAAAAGGGTCACCAGTTTGTCCGCCTCGGCAAACGGCTTGTTCCTTATACTTATCGCTTTTGTTTTATAGGCAGGCATATTTTAAAAGTTGTCCCCTCTCCCGGGCGGCTGGTCACGCCGATCTCGCCGCCGTGCTCTTGAACGATCCGATAAGTAACCGCCAAACCCAGACCGGTCCCCCGCCCTTTGGTGGTAAAGAACGGATCAAAAATAAGGGCCAGTTTATCGGCCGGAATGCCGATGCCGGTATCGGCGATCTCAATTACCGCCTTTTCTCCGGCAACCATTAAATTGATCTTCAACGTCCCCCCATCCGGCATCGCCTGGATGGCGTTCAGGCAAATGTTCAAAAAAGCCTGGCCAAAACGTTCGGCATCAAGATCAACCGTTAAATCAGGAAGCGGCTCCAGCTCAATCTTGATCCGCTGGTTTTGGCACTCTCTGGCCAGAAGCTTAAGTGTCCCATTTATCAGCCGGCCAAGGCCGGTCCCGCGAAAGACCATTTTACCAGGCCGGCCAAAGGCGAGCAAATCATCGACTATTTTATTGATCCGGTCAAGCTGGCGGGGAACTATCTCGCTGTAATCGGCAATAAACCGCCGGTCGCTTAAATTTTCCGGCAGGACCTGCGTCAACCCTTTGATCGCCGCGAGAGGGTTTTTAATCTCGTGGGCCATCCCAGCCGCCATCGTCCCAAGTGCGGCCAATTTATCGTTTTCCGCCGACAGGTCATTGATCTTTTTTATATAGTAATATTCCCCCCTAAAAAACAAGCGGTCAATGAATTTCTGGACCAGGTCCCGGAGCGGCTGGAAAATAATGACCGAAGCAAAAACTATCCCTCCCAGCGCGAGCCAATTATTGAGATGAATAACATTGGCGAATAAACGGTTGAGCAGGATCAGAGCCAACAGATAAAACCCGGTAAAAAGAAAAGTCAGAAAAGAATAGACCAGCCCCTCAAACAGGACGATGTTGATATCGAGCAGTTTATGGCGCACGACGGCGTAAAGGATCAGAGCGAGATAAAGGGGCATAAAGTAATGGCTGATGACCGGAAGATCGAGTCCCAGGATCGGGAAAAACGCGGTCATCCCTCCTAAAAAACCGATCAGCGAAGCGAGCAGGACATACTTCACCTGGTTCCGCGCCTCGCCGACAGTAACCTGAAGTTGTTTGACCAGCTTGGTGAATCCGATCGCGAACAAGACAATCACGTATATGCCAAAATATGGATAAACAATCCCCGCGACCGGATAATAACGGAGCCCAAAGATTGGCGCGACATCAGCGACAAAATAACGGGTCAGGTCGAAGAGTAAAAAAGCGGCCGCCAGCAGGAGCGCGGCGCCAATGAGACTTTTTTCTTTCGGCAATTTGCCGGTAAAAGCAACGGAAAAACAAAGGAAAAAAAACGGGATCAGGACCGCACCGCCAATATTCAGTCTGGTCCAAAAAAGGACCTCCTCCCGGCCGGGGACAATCGCTCCCATAAACTGCCCAAAACACCAGACCCCGATAGAGAGCGATAGCATGGCCAGAGTAAGATTTACCACTTTTTCTTTGCCAAAAAACAGCGCGGCTAAACCAAGTAAAAAAGAACTAAGCGCTACAACGAGGATCGAAATAGTGTTGAATTCCAT